>JAESFX010000001.1_pt1 | contig 1574526 bp, 1553 predicted proteins | sample 9269501 | NCBI WGS metagenome assembly JAESFX01 (sample SAMN14515570, study PRJNA621655) | algae metagenome | isolation source: Desmonostoc geniculatum HA4340-LM1 and co-occurring heterotrophs from cave... | place: USA: Maniniholo cave, Kauai, Hawaii | collected 2009-07-28
CCACCCGCACCATCCCACCCGCCGTCTACACCTCCCTCGTGCTCCGAGACCTCGGCTGCCGGTTCCCGGGCTGCGACCGGCCCGCCGAATGGACCGAAGGCCACCACATCGAGCACTGGGAGCACGGCGGCACCACCTGCCTCCAGAACCTCGTCCTCCTCTGCTCCCGCCACCACCACCTCATCCACCTCAAGGGCTGGCACATCAAGCTCCTCCCCCACGGCACCGTCGAGGTCACCGCCCCCGACGGCACCACCCGCACCAGCGACCCACCCCCACCCCGACCATGACCGCCCGCCCCCAGCACGGGGGACGGGCGGCCACCGGGACCCAACCCGACCACCACCCTCAGGCCCACCCGGGCCCCATCGACGCGCCCAACGCCCATCTCGGTGGTGGGGTTCCGGGAGGCGCCGATAGGTTCGCCCGGTGACCACGGAAGCCGACTCCGACGCGCGCCTGCTGCGACGCGGCGTGCGGCTGCTGTGGACGTCGGTCAAGGCCCAGCACCGGCCGTTCATCATCTCGGTCACCGGGGCCACGATCTTCGCCCTCATGGCCGTGGGCGGCACGATCGTGCTGGGCCGCATCACCGACCGCATCCTCGAGCCGGCCTTCGAGGCCGACGGCGTGCCGGGCGGCACGATCGCCTGGGGGGCGGCCGCCCTCATCGCCGCCTCGGCCCTGCGCATGGCGGGCGTGGTGCTGCGCCGCTACTTCGGGCAGATGGCCCAGCGGCGCATGCAGCGGCTCTGGTTCACCCGGGTGACCGACAAGTACCTCGGTGTGCCGCTGCGGTGGTTCGACGAGCGACCGGCCGGTGAGCTGCTGGCCCACGCTGATGCCGACGCCGAGCGGGCCACGATGGCGATGCAGCCGCTGCCGTTCTCCCTCGGCGTCGTGGTGCTCATCGTGGTCGCCATGATCCAGCTGGCCTTCGTCGACCCGGTGCTGCTCGCCGTCGGCCTGGCGCTGTTCCCTGGCCTCGGCGTGCTGAACAAGATCTACACCACCGCCGTCGAGGCCCCCGCCGCCCGGGCCCAGGCGCGGGTGGGCGACGTGTCGTCGGTGGCCCACGAGAGCTTCGAGGGCGCGCTGCTGGTGAAGACGCTCGGGCTCGAGGGGCGCGAGCACGCCCGCATCCGGGAGCGGGCCGAAGCCCTGCGGGGCGAGCGCCTCGCGGTCGGCCGTCTGCGGGCCGGCTTCGAGCCCGGGCTGGACGCCCTGCCCAACCTCGGCACCGTGGTGCTGCTGTGGCTCGGTGCCTCCCGGGTGGCCAACGGCGCCATCAGCACGGGCGAGCTGGTCCAGGCCATGGCCCTGTTCGGGCTCCTGGCCTTCCCCTTCCGGGTGGTGGGCTTCCTGCTCGAGGAGATGCCCCGAGCCGTGGTCGCCCACGACCGCCTCCAGAAGGTCCTGGCCGCGCCCGAGCGCCCCGTCCCCAGCCAGGCCCGCCCGCTGCCCGAGGGCCCGCTCGACGTCGAGCTCGACGACGTGCGCTTCGCCTTCGGCGACGACGTGGTGCTCGATGGCCTCACCACCCGCCTGGCCCCGGGGCAGGTGGTGGCGCTGGTCGGGTCCACCGGCGGCGGCAAGACCACCCTGTGCCAGCTGATCGCCCACCTGATGGACCCGACCTCCGGCGAGATCCGGCTCGGGGGCGTCCCGCTGCGGACCGCCGACCCCGACGCCCTCCACGATGCGGTGGCACTGGTGTTCCAGGAGAGCTTCCTCTTCAGCGACACGGTGCGCGAGAACCTCACCCTCGGGCGCGAGGTGCCCGACGACGCCGTGTGGGAGGCGCTCGAGGTCGCCCGGGCCCGAGCGTTCGTGGAGCGGCTGCCCCAAGGGCTCGACGACGTCGTCGGCGAGCGCGGGGTGACGCTGTCCGGCGGGCAGCGGCAGCGGCTGGCCCTGGCCCGGGCGCTCCTGCGTCGCCCCCGCGTGTTGCTGCTCGACGACGCCACCTCGGCCGTCGACGCCCGGGTGGAGCGCGACATCCTCGACGGGCTGCGCGGCACCGTCGCCGCCACCACCCTCGTCGTGGCCCACCGGGTGTCGACCATCGCCCTGGCCGACCGGGTGCTGCTCCTCGACGGCGGTCGCATCGTGGCCGACGGGTCGCACCGCCAGCTGCTGGCCGTGCCCGCCTACGCCGCCCTCGTCCGCGCCTACGAGCAGGACGCCGCATGAGCCCGCCCGACCGGACCTCGCACGAGCCGGACGAGCACGAGGCCGCCATCGACGTCCTGACCGACTCCGCCCCGCCGGGCAGCCACGACCACGAGCGCTCGCACCCGGAGGCCACGCCCGAGGAGGAGGCCCTGCGCGACGCCGGCGCCATCGCCGTGCTCCGGCGCGGCCTGGCCGTCACGCCCGAGCTCCGCCAGGGCCTGATCCTCACCGCCGTCCTCGCCGTGGCCACCGCCTCCGGCAAGCTGGCGGTGCCGATCCTCATCCAGCAGATCCTCGACCGGGGCGTGCTGGGCGACGACGGCTACCGCGCCGGCTTCGTCGCCGCCGCCTGCGCCGCCACCAGCGCCCTCATCATCGTCCTCTACTGGGTGAGCCGGGCCACGTTCCTGCGCCTCGTGCGGGCCGCCGAGGCCAGCCTGCTCGGGCTCCGGGTCCGGACCTTCCAGCACATCCACCGGCTGTCGCTGGCCGACCACGTGGAGCAGCGCCGGGGGGCGCTGGTGTCGCGCGTCACCAGCGACGTCGAGACGATGGCCCAGTTCACGGAGTGGGGGGCCGTCGCCTGGGTGGTCAACTCGGTGCTCATCGTCGCCACCATCGCCGTGATGTCGGTCTACTCGTGGCAGCTGGCCCTGCTGACGGTGCTCGTGTTCCTCCCGCTGGTGCCATCGCTGCGGGCCCTGCAGCGCCGGCAGCTGGCCGCCTACGACGAGGTCCGCACCGCGGTCGGCGGCACCCTGTCGGAGGTGTCGGAGCTGGTCACCGGGGCCCCCGTCGTGCAGGCCTACGGGCTGGGCGCCCGCTCGCGCCGCCGACTCGCCGGCGCCATCGACACGCAGTACCGGGCCCAGATGAAGGCGGCCAAGTGGTTCTCGGTCATGTTCCCCTTGGCCGACCTGTTCGGCGCCTTCGCGCTGGCCGCCGTGATCGCCGCCGGGGCCGTCAACGGACCCGCCTGGGGCCTCGACTTCGGCGAGCTGGTGGCGTTCGTCTTCCTCGTGAACCTGCTGCTGGTGCCGATCTCCGAGCTCAGCGAGATCCTCGACCAGACCCAGACCGCCATCGCCGGCTGGCGCAAGATCCTCGGCGTCCTGGCCACGCCGATCGACGTGGTGGAGCCCGACGACGGGGCGGTCCTCCCCCACGGCCCCCTCGCCGTCGACCTCGACCAGGTCCGCTTCGCCTACCGCAGCGGTGACGAGGTGCTGCGCGGCCTCGACCTCCACATCCCGGCCGGCACGGTCGTGGCCGTGGTGGGCGAGACCGGCTCCGGCAAGACCACCGTCGCCAAGCTGCTGTGCCGCCTGGCCGACCCGACCGCCGGGCAGGTGCGGGTGGGCGGGGTCGACCTGCGCTCGGTCGATCCCGACAGCCGTCGCGAGTCGATCCGCATGGTCCCGCAGGACGGCTTCCTGTTCGACACCACCCTCGGCGACAACGTGCGGGCCGGGCGGGCCGGCGCCACCGACGACGACGTGCGCGCCGCCTTCGCCGCCCTCGACCTCGCCTGGTGGGTCGACGAGCTCCCCGGCGGCCTCGCGGCGCAGGTCGGCGAGCGAGGGAGCAACCTCTCCGTCGGCGAGCGCCAGCTGGTGGCCCTCGCCCGGGCCCAGATGGGTGACCCCGGGCTGCTGATCCTCGACGAGGCCACCTCGTCGGTCGACCCCGAGACGGAGCAGGCGCTGGCCGCCGCCCTCGATCGCCTGGCGTCGGGCCGCACGGTCGTGAGCATCGCCCACCGGCTCTCGACCGCGGAGCGGGCCGACCTCGTGCTGGTCGTCGACGCCGGGCAGATCGTCGAGCAGGGCAGCCACCACGACCTCGTGGCCGCCGGGGGCGTGTACGCGCGCCTCTACGAGAGCTGGCTCGGCAACACCCGCATCCTCGAGGAGGAGCAGCAGGCCGGGCCACGCTGACCGGCGACCGCTACCCTGCGGCCCCATGGCCAGCGTCGACGACATCCACCGGATCGTCGGCCTCGACCACGGGCTCGCCACCCTGTCGACCGTGCGGCCCGACGGCCACGTGCAGTCCACCGTCGTCAACGCCGGCGTGATCGCCCACCCCGTCACGGGCGAGCCCGTCGCCGCCTTCGTCGGCCGGCCCGGCACCCGCAAGATCGCCCACCTCCGGGCCCGTCCCGAGGCCACCCTGCTGTGGCGGGCGGGCTGGTCCTGGGTGACCGCCGAGGGAGCGGTCGAGCTGGTCGGCCCCGACGACCCGGCGACCGGCATCGCCGCCGCGGACGTGCCCGGCCTGCTGCGCCGTGTCTACTCCGCCTCCGGTGGCGGCGAGCACGACGACTGGGCGGAGTACGACCGGCAGGTGGCAGCAGAGCGGCGCATGGCCGTGCTGCTCCGACCGACCCGCGTCTACACCAACCCCTAGGTCGAGCGAGCCCGGCTCAGGCCAGGCGCCGGCGGATCCAGTCGGGCACCCGGGCGCGCAGGTCCTCGCCGGCCTCGGTGAGCAGGTGGCCGGCGCCGGGGCACACCACCACCTCGGCCTGCCCGCCGCAGAGCTCTGCCACGACCTGGCTGGCCTGCACGGGCAGCAGCTCGTCGCGGTCGCCGTGGAAGGCCAGCAGCGGAGCGGCCAGGCCCCCGGCCCCCTCGCAGCCCGCCGACTGCGTGGCGAAGGTGACGACGCCCCGGGTCCACTCCCCCATCGCCATCCCCGCCCGCACCGCGATCGCGCCCCCGAAGCTGTGGCCACCGGTCACCACCCGGGTGGCCCCGGCCCGCACGGCGAGGTCGGCCGCCGCCAGCAGGTCGAGCGTGCACAGGTCGAGGTCGTTGGGGCGGCGCCAGCCCACCCGCAGCACCCCGATGCCGCTGCCGGACGCGCCGAGCTCCTCGCCGAGCCAGTGGTACAGCCCGTCGGCGGGCCCGAGGAGGCCGCCCATGGCGCCGCCGCCCAGCACGACGGCCGCCTCGGCGTCGGGGTCGCCGTGCCAGAGCACGGTGAGCAGGCCCCGCAGGGTGAACACCTCGAGGTGGCGGCTGGTGGGGCTGAGCACCACCTCCTGGCGGGCCAGGGCCTCGAGCATCTCCAGCGGTCCCGCCACCTGGGCAACCTACCCCTCGCCGGGCCAACATCAGGGGGTGACGCCCTACCAGCTGGCCCGCGAGGCCTCCGCCGTCGTGGCCCACCAGCTGTGGCGGTGGATGGTGTGGGCCGGCGGGCTCGGCCCCGACGACCGGTGGGCGCGACGCTTCGGCGCCTTCGGTCCCGCCAGCCTCATCGCCTTCCCGCCCGGCGACACCTTCGGTGAGGAGCACATCGCCATCGGCGAGGCCACGCTGATCGCCGCCCACGTCTCGATGTCGGTCGGCATGGCACCGGGGCAGCCGCTGCCCGACGGCGCCACCAGCCCGGTCCTGCGCATCGGCGACCGCTGCTCCATCGGCCGGGGCACCCACCTGGTCGCCCACCGCTCGCTGGTCATCGGCGACGACGTGATGACCGGACCCAGCTGCTACCTGACCGACCAGAACCACACCTACGCCGACCCCGACGTGCCGGTCGGGCGCCAGTGGCCCACCGACGACCCGGTCGAGGTCGGCGCCGGGTCCTGGCTCGGCGCCGGGGCCGTCGTGCTGCCCGGCACCCGCCTCGGTCGCAACACGGTGGTGGCCGCAGGGGCCGTCGTGCGCGGCGAGCACCCCGACCACGCCGTGCTCGCCGGGGTGCCGGCCAAGGTCGTGCGCCGGTGGGACGCTGCCCACGGCTGGCAGCCGTCGCTGCGCGACCTGCGCATCGACGCGCCACCCGGCTGGCCCGGTGCTGGCCGCTGAAGACCAGATGAGAAGATCCTCATCTGACTCTCATCTCCGCTGATCAGCGGGGCAGGCATGCTCGGCGCTCCATGCGCCGTGCCGTCCTCCTCCTCGTGGCCCTGCTGGCTGCCCTCGGCGGCTTCCTGGTGGCGCGCTCGGCGTCCACCCTCCTGCCGGCGGCGCCCCCCGCCGTCGAGTCGATCGACCTCTCGCCGGAGCCCACCACGACCACGACCACGCCGCCGGCCACGACCACCACCACCACCACGGCGCCCGCCCCGGTGGCGCCCCCCACCACGGCCAGCCCGCCGCCGCCCCCGCCGCGCCCGGTGGCACCCGTCGCCCCGAACGTCGACGACGACGATGACGGCGACGACGGAGACGACGATGGCGGAGACGACGATGACTGACGTCGTCGAGGAGCGGTCGTCGCTGGCGGAGCTGCGCTCCAGCGTGCGCCGGCAGCTGGGCAGCGTGCGGGTCCGCGTGGTGGTGGGCTACGTCGGCCTGGTGCTGGTGGCGCTCGTGATCGGGCTGCTGGTGACCCGGCAGCTCCTGTTCACCCGCCTCGACCGCCAGATCGAGCGCGACCTGGTGCAGGAGGTCGAGGAGCTCCGACGGCTCGCCGGCGGCAACGACCCGACGACGGGCGAGCCCTTCAACGAGGACGCCGCCGCCATCTTCGACACGTTCCTCGGGCGGAACGTCCCGATCGACGGCGAGGCGTTCTTCACCCTCGTCGACGACGTCCCCTACCGCTTCACCATCGACCCGCCGGCCCAGCTCCTCGACGATGGCGCGCTGGTGGCGTCCTGGGCGGCCCTCGAGGAGCCCCTCCGCCTCGACGTCCGCACGCTCGACGCCGGCGAGGCCCGGACCCTGGCGGTCCCCCTCCGGGGCTCCGAGGGCACGACCGGGGTGTTCGTGGTGGCGGCCTTCCCGCAGGAGGCCGAGCAGGAGCTGGGGGACGCGCTGCGCATCATCGCCATGGCCTCCGGGCTGGTGCTGCTCCTCTCGGCTGCGGTCGCCTGGGGCCTGGCCGCCCGGGTGGTCCGGCCGGTGCGGCAGCTCACGGCCACCGCCCAGCAGATCTCCGACTCCGACCTCAGCGCCCGCATCCCGGTCGAGGGCAACGACGAGCTGGCCGAGCTCGGCGCCACGTTCAACGACATGCTCGACCGCCTCGAGGTGGGCATGCAGGGGCAGCGCCAGTTCCTCGACGACGTCGCCCACGAGCTCCGCACGCCGATCACGATCATGCGCGGCCACCTCGAGGTCTCCGGCGGCCCCGAGGACCACGAGGACACGGTCGCCCTGGTGACCGACGAGCTCGACCGCATGGGCCGCTACGTCGACGACCTCCTGCTCCTGGCCAAGGCCGAGGAGCGGCAGTTCCTGCGCCTGGGCCCGGTCGACCTCGGCGAGCTGGCCGACGGGCTGCTGAGCCGGTCGACGCCCCTCGGCGACCGGCGGTGGGTCGTCGACGAGGCACCGCCCGGAGGCCTGGTCGCCGCGGTGGCCGATGCCGGGCGCCTCGAGCAGGCGATGCTCAACCTGATGACCAACGCCGTCCAGCACACCGCAGCCGGCGACGAGATCGGCCTCGGCATCCGGGTGCGCGGCGAGCGGGTGGAGCTCTGGGTGCGCGACACCGGGACCGGCGTGCCCGCCGAGCTGCGCGACCGCATCTTCGACCGCAGCGCCCGAGGCGCGGCCAGCCGCGTGTCCCGTCCCGACGGCAGCGGCATCGGGCTCTCGATCGTGTCGGCCATCGCCCGAGCCCACGAGGGCACCGTGGCCGTGTCCGACACCGCCGGAGGCGGCGCCACGTTCACCATCGACATCCCGCTCGACCCGGAGGACCCCACGACGTGACCCGCATCCTCATCGCCGAAGACGAGGAGCGCATCGTGTCGTTCCTGGAGAAGGGGCTGAAGGCCAGCGGCTACACCACCATGGCCGTGGCCACGGGCCCCGACGCGCTGGCCCTCGCCCGCGACGACAGCTTCGACCTGCTGATCCTCGACCTCGGCCTGCCGGGGATGGGCGGCCACGACGTCCTGCGCGGCATCCGAGCGCGGGGCGAGCGGCTGCCCGTCGTGATCCTCACCGCCCGCGACGGGGTGGAGGACACGGTGGCCGGCCTCGAGGGCGGCGCCGACGACTACGTGACCAAGCCGTTCCGCTTCGAGGAGCTGCTGGCGCGCATCCGGCTCCGGCTCCGGGAGGACAGCTCCGTCGAGGCGACGGTGCTCCGGGCCGGCGAGGTGAGCCTCGACCTCCGGTCGCGCCGGGCGTCGGTGGGCGACCGGGTGGTGGAGCTCACCGCTCGTGAGTTCGCCCTCCTCGAGGCGTTCCTGCGCCACGCCGATCAGGTCCTCTCCCGGGAGCAGCTGCTCTCGAACGTGTGGGGCTACGACTTCGACCCCGGCTCCAACGTGGTCGACGTCTACGTGCGCTACCTCCGCAAGAAGCTCGGCGACGGGGTCATCGAGACCGTCCGGGGCATGGGGTACACCCTGCGCAAGTAGGCCCGCCGGCGCCACCGGGCGCGCCAGATGAGAAGCCCCTCATCTGCGGCTCACCTGGCTCCCATGGGGCGAGGCCACGCTGCACGCGTGGCCGTCGACGACCCCCTCCTCCCCGCCGCCCAGCACCTGATGGGACCGGAGGCCGCCGAGCTGCTCGGGGCCGCCGTCGAGGCCTTCGGCGGCCGGCTCGAGGCCGCGCAGGCCGTGCAGGTCCAGCACCGCCCCGGGCACGACCTGGTGGTGCGCTACGACACCCAGGTGGCCTGGGGCTCGCGGCCGCCGCAGCGGGAGACCCTGCTGGCCGCCGCCCTGATCGGGGGTGCCCCCGAAGGGACCCTCGTGCTGTCGGCCGGCGACGTCGAGGCCGCCGTGTGGCGCTACCCCTACGACCCACGCCTCCCGGGCCTGGCCGCCGCGGTCACGCCCGGGCAGGTCGACGAGGTGCTCGACGGCCTCATCCCCCACCGCCCCGAGCTCGAGGTGGTGGCCTACCGGCCCATCCGCCGCGCCGTCGTGCGGGCCACCACCGGCGATCGGGAGCTCTACCTCAAGGTGGTGCGACCCAAGGAGACGGCCGTCATCGCCGGCCGCCACGACGCCCTCGCGGCCGCCGGCCTCCCGGTGCCCCGCGTGCTGCGGATCGACGAGTCCCGGGGCCTCCTGGTGATGGAGGCCCTCACCGGCGAGAACCTGCGCGACCGCCTCCTCGGCTCCACCGACGGCTGGCCGCCTGCCCGCTCCTACCTCGACCTGCTGGCCCGCCTGGCCGAGGTCGAGCTCCCGCCGGCACGCGTGTCGAACCGCCTGGCGCTGACCCCGTGGGAGACGGCCGACTCCCACGCCCGAGCACTCACGGCGATCCTGCCCCGAGAGGCCGATCGCCTGGCCCGCATCACCGACGCCATCGCCACGCTCCCCGAGAGCGCCGAGCCGAAGCGGACGGTCCACGGCGACCTCTACGAGGCGCAGCTGATGGTCGAGGGCGGCGACCTCTCCGGCCTCCTCGACCTCGACGACGTCGGGCCCGGCGGCCCCCTCGACGACCCGGCCACCCTGCTGGCGCACCTCCACATCCTGCGCCCCGACGACCGCCGCCACCGCGACCACCTCCGTCGCCACCGGCTCGCCCTCCGCGCCGCCTTCGTCGAGGCGCTCTGCCCCGAGGGTCGCGACGAGGCCGACCACGGCGCCGAGCTCGACCTGCGCACCGCCGCCATCCTCGTGGGCCTGGCCACCGGGCCGTTCCGGGCGCAGAGCGACCGGTGGCAGGCCGAGGTGCGCCGGCGCATCGGCATGGCCGCCCGCCTCACCGCCGCCCACTCCCCCGATCGTGAGAAGACCCTCAGGAAGGCCTCATGATCCCGCCATCCCCGGATGCGAGAACCATCACATGAGGTTGCGCACCGCACCTCGGAACCCCCACCAGATCCCCCACCCCAAGGAGCACACATCATGGCCATGAACTGGAAGGTCGCCGCCGCTGGCGGAGCAGTCCTCGGTCTCGGCGTCGGAGGCTTCGTCCTCTCGAACGACGAGGGCACCGAGTTCCAGCAGATCCGCGACGTGGACCTGCAGAGCGCCCGGGACACCATCTCCTCGCTGAGCTCGCCGATCCGGGTCACCCCGCCCACCACGTCGACCACGATCCGCGAGGCCTCCGTGTCGCCCGCCCCGGCGCCGGCCCCCGCTCCGGCCCCCGCCTCGGTGTCCGCCCCCTCGGCCGACACCCCGGCCCCGGCGCCCCGCCCGGCCCCCGCCCCGGCCCCGGCGCCCGCCCCCAACTACAGCAACTCCCCCGACTCGCCGGTCCAGCCCAGCTACGACTCGGCCAGCGCCCCCAGCGCCGCCAGCGGCGGCGACAGCAGCTGACCTCCGGTCACCTGCTCCCCACAGATCCGACGGTGCCCCGGTCCCACGCCTGGCCGGGGCACCGTCGCGCCTGGTCCCCGGGCTCAGGGCTCCGCGCGCTGGGTGACCCAGTAGAGGTAGGCCAGCGCGGGCAGGACGGTCACCGCCGCCAGCCCGAACACACCGACCAGCGCCCAGAGCGTGGCCGACGCCCCGGCCCCGGCCTCGACCTCCACCTCGTCGACCAGCAGCCAGGGCCACTGCCCCACCCCCCACCCGGCCACCACCGAGGCGACCGCCACCACCGCCGTCACCCGTGCCACCTCGAACCGCTCCCCCCGCAGCGCCCACAGGGTGGCCAAGCCCGCCACCGCTGAGGTCGCGATCAGCGGCAGGGCCCGCCCGGTGAGGCGGTCGAAGAGCGTGGGCGCATCCGATCGCAGTGGGAGGACACCCGCCAGGGCCACGGCACCGGTGACCACCCCGGTGGCCAGCGCCCGTCGCTTGCAGCGGGTCGTGAGGGCGCCGTCGCCCGACCGGGCGGCCTCGGCGCTGAGGAACACGGCCGCGAGGAACGAGCAGGTCAGCACCGCCAGGGTGCCCCCGACCAGCGAGGTGGGCCCCGTCCAGGAGCTCACCCGGTCCCCGCCGCCGTCGGCGGGCACCCGGCCCGCCGCCACGGCGCCGGCGATGGCGCCGAAGATGAAGGGCGTGAGGATCGACGACACCGCGAACAGCGCGCCGTAGAGGCGGGCCTGGGCGAGGTCCGGCGCCATCTTCCGGAACGCGAAGGCGGCCCCGCGCAGCACGATCCCGATCCCGGCCAGCCCGAACGGGATGAACAGCGTCTCCATGATCGAGGCGAACGGGCCGGGGAAGCCGGACCACAGGTACACCAGCACGAAGATCAGCCACACGTGGTTGGCCTCCCACACGGGTCCGATCGCACGGTCGATCAAGGTGCGCAGCGGCGCACCCGCCTCGGCGTCACCGGCGGTCAGGTCCCAGAGGCCGCTGCCGAAGTCGGCACCGGCGAACACCGCATAGGCGATCACGCCGAGGAACAGGATGATCGCCACCAGGTCGGCGGCCAGCGCCGACGCCAGGATCACCGACGTCCGCCCTGCTGGGGCGAGTAGGGCGTCGGCAGGTCGAGGGGGTCGCCGGCGCGCCAGCGCCGGGCCATCGACCGCAGCGTGACGACGGTGCCGACGGTCATGGCGGTGTACACCACCACCAGCACGCTCAAGCTGATCCAGACCCCGGAGCCGCGCGTGACGGCCTCGACCACCCGCATCTGCCCGTAGACCACCCAGGGCTGGCGACCCACCTCGGTGGTGATCCACCCGAGCTGCAGGGCCAGCACCGCGGCGGGCCCCGTCACGACCGCCGCCCGCAGGAAGGCGCGCGACCCCAGCAGGTCGCGACCGCGCCGGCGGGCCCACAGCCACGCGAAGCCGAGGAGCGCGAGCGCCGAGCCGATGGCGACCATCCCCTGGAACGAGAACCGCACCACGTTCACGAGCGCGTCGCGAGGACGGTCCTCCGGGGCGAAGTCCTCGAGGCCCTGCACCGGACGGTCGACGCTCGCCCGAGCGATGAGCGAGCCCAGCTTGGGGATCTCGATGGCGAACCGCCGCTCGCCGTCGAGCAGGATCCCGCCGATCACGAGCGGGGCCGGCCGCTCCGTCGAGACGGCCCCCTCCATCGCCGCCAGCTTCGTCGGCTGGGCGTCGGCCAGCCGAGCGCCCGCGAGGTGGCCGATCACGGGCTGGGCGATGGCGGCCACCGCGCCGAACCCGAGGGCAACCGCCATGGCCAGGCGGTGGTGGCGATCGTCGCGCCCCCGCAGGATCCCGGTGGCGTAGACCGCGGCCGTGCAGAACCCGACCACCATCACCGCCGCCACCCACATGTGGGCGAACTGCACCCACACCGCCTGGTTGAACATGGCGGCCCAGGGGTCGACGTCGGTCACCTCGCCATCGACCATCCGGAAGCCGGCCGGCGAGTTCATCCACCCGTTGACGGCGAGGATGCAGAACGTGCCCACGAGGCCGGACACGGAGATGGGCACGAGCATGAGCAGGTGGACCCGACCCGGCAGGCGCCCCCAGCCGTAGAGGTAGATGCCGATGAAGATGGCCTCGATGAAGAAGGCGATGCCCTCGAGCGCGAAGGGCAGGCCGATGACGTCGCCGTAGGTCCGCATCAGCTCCGGCCACAGCATCCCCATCTCGAAGCTCAGGATCGTGCCCGACACCGCACCGACGGCGAACAGCACCGCCGCCACCTTCGACCACCGCTTGGCCAGCCCGAGGGCCACCTCGTCGTCGTCGCGCAGTCCACGCCGGTGGACCACGAAGATGAGCAGCGGGAACGCCACCCCGAAGCAGGCGATCACGATGTGCCATCCGAGGGACAGGGCCATCTGCCAGCGAGCGGCCAGCAGGGAGCTCGGCTCCTCCGCCGCGAGGGCGGCGACCAGGGTGGCGAGGGACGTGGTGATCAGCGACCTCCAGGTGGGCGGTGCCCACCGCCATCATGCCGCGGCGGTGGCCACTCCCGGGCGCGCTCCCGTGCCGCTCCTAGGGTGCGTCCGTGCCGATCCTCGACGCCGTGCTCGCCTTCGCGGTCATGGCGGCGGGCTGCGCCCTGCAGGGGGCGGTCGGCTTCGGCGCCAACCTGGTGGCGGCGCCGCTCCTGCTGCTGATCGATCCCGTCTTCGTGCCGGGGCCCACCATCGTGGCCACCGGGGTGCTGAACCTGCTGGTGATCCGACGCGAGGGCTCGAGCCGGGTCGACCCGACGATCCGCACGGCCATCGGCGGACAGGTGGTCGGCACGCTCGCCGCCGGGGCCGTCCTGGCGGTGATCGCGGAGCGGGCGCTGTCGCTGCTCTTCGCGGCCCTCGTGCTGCTGGGCGTCGCCCTGAGCCTGGCCGGGTGGCAGCTGCGCAAGGACCGGCCGACGCTGGCCGGCGTCGGGGCCCTGTCGGGCTTCATGGGCACGGTGTCGGGCATCGGCGGGCCGCCCATCGCGCTCGTGTACCAGCGCAGCGACGGCCCGACGCTCCGGGGCACGCTGGCCCGCTTCTTCACGGTGGGCAACGCGGTGGCCATCCCCACCCTCGTGGTCGCCGGCCAGCTGGGCGCCGACGAGCTGCTGCCCATCGCCGCCGTCGTCCCCGGGGCCGTCGCCGGCTACCTCGCCTCCGGGTGGCTCGCCGGCCACCTCGACCGGCGCACCGCCCGCCCGATGATCCTCGGGCTGTCGGCGGCGGCCGCCGTCGCCGTCCTCGTCCGCGCGCTCGTCTGACTACCGTCGCCCCATGACCGACGAGCAGCCCATCGACGTCGTCCGCCGCTTCTGCGCCGCCTGGGGCGCGGAGGACCTCGACACCATCATCGGCTTCTTCGCCGACGACGCCGTGTACCACAACATCCCGCTCGCCCCGGTGGTGGGCCCGGAGCAGATCCGGGCCACCATCGAGGGGTTCAGCGGCGGTGTCGAGTCGATCGAGTTCCGCCTCGACGCCATCGCCGCCGACGGTGGCACCGTGCTCACCGAGCGCCTCGACATCTTCCGCTTCGCGGGTGGCCAGATCGACCTGCCGGTGATGGGCACCTTCGAGGTGGTCGACGGCAAGATCGCCGCCTGGCGCGACTACTTCGACCTGCAGCAGTTCCTGAGCCAGATGCCGACCGGGTGAGCTCGGCGCCCGCCGGCCACCTCCTGGTGGTGTGGCACCCTGCGCCGACGGCCCTCCACGCCCTGCGCGACGCGGTCCTGCTCGGCTCGGCCGACGCCGGCGACCCCCTGCCGGTCCGCTCGATGGCGGCACCCGAGGCCGACGTGGCCGCCGTCGAGGCCGCCGCGGCCGTGGTGCTGCTCACCACGGAGCACTTCGGGATGGTGTCGGGCCTGGTCAAGGACTTCCTCGAGCGCATCTACCCCTGGTCCGAGGAGCGTCCCGACCGACGCCCCGGCATGCCGTACCTGCTGATCAGCAAGGGTGGGAACGACGGCACCGGCGCGGTGCGCGACGTCACGCGCATCCTCACGGGCCTGCGCTGGAAGGAGGCGCTGCCGCCGATCGTGGTCGCCGGCTCGGTCACCGAGGAGCACCTGGCCCACGTGCGGGAGCAGGCGGCCACCCTGGCGGCCGGCGTCGACGCCGGCGTGCTCTGACGATCCGAACGGCCTTGCCCTGGCGAGGCCGGCGCCGGGAGACTCGGTCGATGGCTGCCGTGGACCTCGTCGTGACCGACCTCGACGGCACCTTCTGGCACACCGACGGCCACGTTCCCGCACCGGTGCTGGCGGCGGTGGCCGAGCTCGAGCGCCGGGGCATCCCGTTGCTGGTGGCCACCGGCCGCCGGGCGACCTCCACCCGCGTCCCGCTGGCCCGCGCCGGCCTCACCCCGCCGGCGGTGATGCTCAACGGCGCCATCGGGATCGACCTGGCCACCGACGAGCGCTTCCACCTCGCCCCCTACGACCCGGTGGAGGCCGTGGCCGCGTTCGACGCCTTCGCCTCGGTCGGCCTCAGCCCGGTCGTCTACGTCGACCACCCCCGCTGGGACGTGGTGATCGGCCCGCGGCCCGACACCCACGACGAGCACGTCGCCGACCTGGGTGCCACCGCCGGGCACCTCGACGAGGGCGCCCTGCGCCAGGCCGTCGGCGACCTCCCCGTGCTGGCGTTCAGCATGATCGGCGTGCCCTTCCCGGCGGCCGAGGCGGCCGCCGCCGCGCTCGAGCCCGTGGGAGAGGTCCACCTCGACCGCTCGTTCGACCACCCCGGCCGGGCCTCGCTGACGGCTGCGCCGCGCGGCCAGTCGAAGTGGGACGGCGTGCTCGCCTTCTGCGCCCTCCACGGCCTCGACCCCACCCGCGTCCTGGCGGTGGCCGACGGCCCCAACGACGTCGAGCTGCTCACCAACGCCGCGATCCGAGCCGTCCCGAAGGTGGCCCACCCCGCCGCCCTCGACCTCGCCACCACCCTCATCCCGAGCGCTCAAGACGGCGGCTGGGCCGAGATCATCCCCCTGCTCGACTGAGCAGCCGTAGCCTCCCGCCGTGGAGTCGCTGCCGGTGATCGACGTGGGGCCGCTCGTGCGGGGGGAGCCCGACGTCGGCGAGGTGGCTGCGGCCATCGACGGTGCGTGCCGGGCCCACGGGTTCTTCTACGTGATCGGGCACGGCGTGCCCGGCTCCGTGCTGGCCGACCTCGACCACGCCGCCCGCCGCTTCTTCTCGCTGCCCGACGACGACAAGGCCACCCTGGCCATGGCCGAGGGGGGCCGGGCCTGGCGGGGGTGGTTCCCGTTCGAGGGCGAGCTCACCGCCGGCGTGCCCGACCGGAAGGAGGGGCTCTACTTCGGCGCCGAGCTGGGCCCCGACGACCCCCGCGTGCAGGCCGGCACGCCGCTGCACGGCGCCAACCAGTTCCCGCCCCAGGTCCCCGAGCTGCGCCCGGCCGTGCTCGCCCACCTCGAGGCCATGACGGCGCTGGGCCACGCCCTCGCTCGCGGCATCGCCCTGGGCCTCGGGCTCGAAGCCGACTGGTTCGAGCAGCACCTCACCGCCGACCCGCTCGTGCTGCTCCGCGTCTTCCGATACCCACCTGAGACCGGGTTGGCCGACCCGGGCTGGGGTGTGGCCGAGCACACCGACTACGGCCTGCTCACCATCCTCGGCCAGGACGCCAGCGGTGGGCTCGAGGTGCACGCCCCCTCCGGCTGGATCGATGCTCCGCCCATCCCCGGCTCGTTCGTGGTGAACCTGGGCGACATGCTCGAGCGGATGACCGGCGGTCGCTACCGGTCGACCCCGCATCGGGTGCGCAACCAGGGCGACGCCGATCGCCTGTCGTTCCCCTTCTTCTTCGATCCGGCGTGGGATGCGGAGGTGCGACCCGTCCCCGGGCTCGGTGGTGACCCCACGCCGGCGGCCCGGGCCCGCTGGGACGGGGAGGACCCCTTCGCCTTCGAGGGCACCTACGGCGACTACCTCTGGCGCAAGGTCAAGCAGGTCTTCCCCGACCTGGCGTGACCCCGCACCCGGCGGGCGCGCGGCGTCAGCTGACGCCGCCGGTGGCGCGCTCGGCGTGGCGGCGGTAGGCCCAGCCGGGACCGCGCAGCACGAAGGAGAGGCGGTCGGGCCAGGTGGTGGAGCGCGAGACGTCTCGCACGATGTCGGCGAACTCGTGGCTGGCGATGCGCAGCGGGTTGTAGGTGTCGATGTTCTTCGTGAGGCCGTAGACCACCGGCTCCTCCTCCCGCTGGAAGGTGCCGAAGAGCCGGTCCCAGATGATGAGGATGCTGCCGTGGTTGCGGTCGAGGTACTTGCCGTTGCTCCCGTGGTGCACCCGGTGGTGCGACGCCGTGTTGAGCACCTCTTCGGCCTTGCCCAGCGAGCGGATCGTGTCGGTGTGGATCCAGTACTGGTAGAGCAGGTTGATGCCCCGGGCCTGGCTGATCAGGCCCGGCCGGATCCCGAGGCGGGCCAGCGGGCCGTAGGGCAGGTACACGCCGAGGACGTCGGCCACCGGCTGCCGCAGCGCCGTGGAGAGGTTGTAGCGCTCGCTCGAGTGGTGCACCACGTGGTGGGCCCACAGCAGGCGGACCTCGTGCATCAGGCGGTGGTTGCCGTAGTAGATGAGGTCCCAGCCGGCGATGGCGGCGGTCCAGGCCAGAGGCCCGCCACCGAGGTCGCGGTGCTGGCCCTTCTCCCACATGCGCCAGGCGTTGGTGCGGCTGGTCACCCAGGCGGACGTCGCCACCACCCCGGCACCGACGGCCACCGGGCCCGTCACGCGGCGCACCCGGTCGGCCCGTCGCCGCCAGCGGCCCCGGCGAGGCTCGGGACCGGCGGCCACGTGGTCCCGCGGGTCCTCCGCCACGGCAGGGGGACCGGCCACGAGGTCGGCGACGGTCGTGGCCACCGCCGCACCGACCGCCGTGGTCACCAGGGCCTTGCCGAAGCGACCCTTGCCCGGGACCACGTGCTGGACCAGCAGGTGGGCCGCAAGGGGCACCACCAGCGAGGCCACCCCCATGGTGAGGCTGGCCTGCGTGTCGTCCCGGGTGTAGTCGGCCGACGACGGTCCCTCGACGGCGGCCCGGCGCCGCAGGAACCGGCGCTCCACCTCCATCGAGGCGAAGTAGAAGGGCACCGCGACGACGGTGGGATCGGCGGCCATGGCGCCGGCCAACCTACCCGCCCGCCTCCGCAGACCCCGAGCGGTAGCGTGCGCCGATGCCCGAGCGCCCCGCTGGCCTGCTGACGCTGGAGGAGCTGCGCGACCGGGTGGCCGACGGGCGGGTCCACACCGTCGTGGCGGGGTTCACCGACCACTACGGGCGCCTCGCCGGCAAGCGCTTCGACGGCGCCTTCTTCCTCGACACGGTGGCGGAGGCCGGCACCCACGGCTGCGACTACCTCCTCACCGTCGACATGGAGATGGAGCCCGTCGCCGGCTACGCCTTCGCCAGCTGGGAGCAGGGGTACGGCGACGTCCACCTCGTGCCCGACCTCGGCACCCTCCGCGTCGCCGACTGGCTCGACGGCACCGCCATCGTGCTCTGCGACGTCCACGACCAGCGCACCCACGAGCTGGCGGTCGTGGCGCCGCGCACCGTGCTGCGCCGCCAGGTGGCCGCCCTGGCCGAGCACGGCTGGCACGCCCTGGCCGCCACCGAGCTGGAGCACTACCTCTACCGGAGCTCCTACGCCGACGCCGCCCGCCACGGCCCCGCCGGCCTCGAGCCGGCCGGGTGGTACCGGGAGGACTACCAGCTGCAGCAGGGCGCTCGCACCGAGGACTTCCACGCCGCCGTCCGGAGGCACCTGACCCGCTCCGGGATCCCGGTGGAGAGCTCGAAGGGCGAGTTCGGCGTCGGCCAGCACGAGCTCAACGTGCGCTACGCCGAGGTGCTGGAGATGGCTGACCGGCACGTCCTCTTCAAGCAGTGCCTCAAGGAGTCGGCCGACCGCCGAGGGGTGAGCGTCACCTTCATGGCCAAGCCGCACGCCGACCAGGCCGGCTCCAGCTGCCACGTGCACCTGAGCCTGTGGGCGGGCGACGCCAACGTGTTCGCCGACCCCGACGCCAGCCTCGACAGCGACGCGCTGCGCTGGTTCATCGGGGGCTGCCTGCGCCACCTGCCCGAGCTCGTCGTGCTGCTGGCCCCCACGGTGAACTCCTACAAGCGCTTCACCGACGGCTCCTGGGCGCCCACCCGCCTGGCGTGGAGCCACGACAACCGCACCGCCGCCCTGCGGGTGGTCGGCCACGGGGCAGGACGGCGGGTCGAGTGCCGGGTGCCCGGCGCCGACTGCAACCCGTACCTCGCCCTCGCCGCGCTCCTCGCGGCGGGACGGGCCGGGATCGTCGACGAGGTCGAGCCGCCGCCGGCGTTCCTCGGCGACGCGTACGCCGCCGGTGAGCTCCCCGCCCTGCCCCGCAGCCTGCGCGATGCCGTCGACCGCTTCGACGGCAGCGCCTTCGCCCGCTCGGTGCTGGGCGACGACGTGGTGGACCACTACGTGCACGCCGCCCGCCGCGAGCAGGCCGACTTCGACGCCGCCGTGACCGACTGGGAGCTCCAGCGGTACTTCGAGCGGATCTGAGCCCGACCACCCCAGAGGGAGCCGCACGGATGGAGCACGACGGATGAGGTTGGCCGACAAGGTGGCCCTGATCACGGGGGCCGGCAGCGGCATCGGGCGGGCCGCGGCCCAGCGCTTCGCGGCCGAGGGCGCGGCCGTGGTGGCCGTCGACCTCGACGAGGCGAGCGCCGCCGAGACGGCCGAGCTGATCACCTCCACCGGGGGTCGGGCCCACGCGGTGGCGGCCGACGTCGCCGTGGACGCCGCCTGCCAGGCCATGGTGGCCGCGGCCGAGGCCACCTTCGGGCGGCTCGACGTGCTCTTCAACAACGCCGGCGTGATGGTGCCGGGCGACGACGACGCCGAGCACACCGAGGAGTCGGTGTGGGACCTCACCATGGACGTGAACGCCAAGGGCGTGTTCCTCGGGTGCAAGCACGGCATCCCGGCGCTGCGCCGAGCCGGTGGCGGGTCGATCATCAACACCGCCTCCTTCGTCGCCCTGATGGGAGCGGCCACCCCGCAGCTCGCCTACACGGCCAGCAAGGGCGCGGTGCTGGCCCTCACCCGGGAGCTCGCCGTGATCCACGCTCGTGAGGGCATCCGGGTGAACGCCCTCTGCCCGGGGCCCCTGCGCACCGAGCTGCTGATGCGGTTCCTCGACACCGAGGAGAAGCGCCAGCGCCGGCTCGTGCACATCCCGATGGGACGCTTCGGCGAGGCCACCGAGATCGCCGAGGCCGCGCTCTTCCTGGCCTCGGACGAAGCCTCGTTCGTCACCGGCACCGACTTCGTGGTCGACGGTGGGATCACCGCCGCCTACGTCACCCCGGAGTGAGCGCTCGGATGCGCATCGGCGTGCTCGAGGCCGACCACGTGCCCCAGCGCTACCGCACCATCGCCGGCGGGTACGGCGACATGTTCCGATCGATGGTCGAGACCGCCGACCCCACGGTCGACGTGGTCGTCTACGACGCCGTGCACGGGCCCCTGCCGGCGTCGCCCCACGAGTGCGACGGGTGGATGCTCACCGGGTCGGCTGCCTCGGTCTACGACCAGGCGCCGTGGATCGACGACCTCAGCGAGCTCGTGCGGGTACTCGACGCCGCCCGGGCCCCGCTCGTCGGCGTGTGCTTCGGCCACCAGCTGCTCGCCCACGCGCTGGGAGGGCGCACCGAGAAGGCCGAGGTCGGATGGGGCGTCGGCGCCCTCCCGATGGAGATCACCGGTGGGCCGGCGTGGATGGAGCCGCCCCTGCAGACCGCCCGCCTCCTCTACAGCCACCAGGACCAGGTGACCGCGCTCCCGCCCGACGCCGTCGTGCTGGCGTCGGCCGACCACTGCCCGGTCGCCATGTTCAGCGTCGGCTCCCACCTGGTCGGCCTCCAGGCCCACCCGGAGTTCGGGGTGCCGTACCTCCGCGCCCTGCTCGAGGATCGCGTCGACCCCATCGGGGCCGAGCCGACGGCGGCCGCGCTGCGCTCGCTGGACGAGCCCACCGACGAGGCGGTCGTCGCCCGGTGGCTGGTGGCGTTCCTCCGCCGCGCCGCCGCCGAGACCCGCCCTTGACCGATCGCGATCGCGGCGCGACGGTGGGACGCGAGCACACCCGGGTTCCCGGTCGACGGCTCGACCAGGGTCCCGGTGCGCACCACGCCCACCGAGAAGGGGGTCCGACGGATGACTGATGGTCCCGAGCGACTGGAACGGTCGCCTCCGAGCTAGGTCTGGCTCCTCCCGGTGTCGACGCAACCTGGCGGACCTGCCCACTGCATCCAGCACGCACCGACGGCTGGCTCCGCAGGATCCGTGAACGGCCTCGATCGACCCATCGGGATGAGCACGCAGAGGCCGGGCCCCGGTGGAGGCGGATCGCGAGATCCGTGCCCTCCGCCGGGGCCTCGTCGCGTCCCGGGTACGGTCCGGCCATGACCGCCGCCGCCGACCGCGCCCGCACGTTCCTCGAGCTCCACCGCGGCCCCGATCCCCTCCTGCTCCCCAACCCGTGGGACGCCGGGTCGGCCCGGCTGCTCGCCTCGCTCGGCTTCCGGGCCCTCGCCACGACCAGCAGCGGGCACGCCAGCAGCCTGGGCCGCCTCGACGGCGCCGTCCACCGCGACGAGGCCCTGGCCCACTCGGCGGCGATCGTCGCCGCCACCGACCTGCCGGTCTCGGCCGACCTCGAGCACGGCTACGCCGCCGATGCCGAGGGGGTGGCGGCCACGGTGGCGGAGGCCGTGGCCGTCGGGCTGGCCGGCTGCTCCATCGAGGACGCCACGGGGCGTTCGGACGAGCCGATCTTCCCGCTCGAGGTGGCCGTCGAACGGGTGCAGGCCGCGGTCGAGGCGGCCCACGGGGGCCCGGTCCACCTCGTGCTCACGGCTCGGGCCGAGGGCTTCCTCTACGGCCGACCCGACCTGGCCGACGCCATCACCCGCCTGCAGGCCTTCCAGGAGGCCGGGGCCGACGTGCTCTACGCGCCGGGCGTGGTCGACCTCGACGACCTCCGACAGCTGGTGTCGTCGGTCGACCGGCCCGTCAACGTGCTGGCCCTCGCCGGTGCCCCCTCGGTCGCCGAGCTGGCGGAGGTCGGCGTGGCCCGGATCTCGGTCGGCGGCGCCTTCGCCTACGCCGCCCTCGGCGCGCTCGCGGAGGCGGGGCGCGAGCTCCTCGACCACGGCACCTACGGCTTCTGGGAGCGGGCCGCCGCAGGACGCGCCGCGGCCCGCCAGGCCTTCGCCTGACGGGCCGCCGGTGTGACCGGGAGCGCGGCTCCCGCTACGGCACGGTGAGGGTGCCGACCGGCCCGAAGCGGCGCCGCAGGTCGGCGTCGACGGTCAGGTCCGGGTAGTCGGCCGCGGTGACGGTGCCCAGCGCCTCGAAGCGGTCGGCCAGGGCCTGCTGGTAGGTGAAGCCCAGGGTGGTGAACGGCAGCGCCAGGTCGACGTAGCCGTCGCCACCATCGCTGAAGATGAAGCTGATGCTGGCCATGGTGAAGGTGGCGTCGCCCGCCACCAGCACCCCGTCCTCGACCAGCACCACCTCGGTGCCGTCCGCCCTGGTCACCACGGCGTCGACGATGCGCTCGCCCTGCTGGGTGATCGTGTTGGTCAGGGCATCGACCACCTGCGGCGCGCGGGCCGTGTCGTAGGTGAAGCGCACCCCGGCCCACTGCCCGTGGAACCCGGCGGCGCCGGGCTGGGCCGACACGCTGCGCTCGAGGGCCGAGCGCAGCTGGGCGCCCGACACCTCCGCCACCGACACGAAGTTGGCGAAGGCGGCGATGTCGTAGGTGTCGAGCTCGGTCACGGGCCCGGGCGGGATGATCGCCTCCTGGCGCATCCCACCGCCGTTCTGCAGCGCCACGTCGGCCAGCGGCACGCCGAACTCGTCGGCGCGATCGCGCGCCGACAGCAGGAGCGCGTCGGCCAGCAGGTCGCCCAGGTTCGTCTCGCGGTCGCGGACGCCAGGGCCCTGGCGACGACCGTCGAGGGGCACCTCGGTCTGGGCGATGACGTTGGCCGCCAGCGCCGCCACGTAGGCCCCCACCGGGCCCTCGACCTGCTCGGCGATGGTGGCGTCGACCGGGCCGGTGAGCGCCACCTCGACCAGCGACGAGCGCGCCTCCACGACGTCAGCCAGCTCGCCCGAGCGATCGAAGCGCAGCACCAGCTGCCCGATGTCGCTGTAGGTGCCGGGCGTGGTGACCACCGGCACCTCCTCGCCGTCGGCATCGACGGCCACCAGGGGGTAGTCGGCGCCCAGGTCCTCGCCGCCGCCCCCGCCGATCACGGCGTCGACGCCGCTGAGCATCGGCACGAGGGCGAGCTCCTCGTCGAGGTCCTGGAGGTGGCTGGAGAGGATGATGATCCCGACGCCGTCGGCGCGCAGGGCGTCGACCTCCGCCTGCACGGCGGGGAAGACCTCCTCCACGATCACGTCGCGGGGGCTGGAGATGGCGGCCAGCTGGGTCGTGGTGGCGCCCACGATGCCGATCCGGCGGCCCTCCTTCGTGACGACCGCGCTGTCGGCGATGCGACCCTCGTCCTCGAGGGCGGCCAACCGGGGCTCGGCCGAGACGTCGAGGTTGGCGGAGATGAACGGGATGTCACCGGTCGCTTCGATGAAGTCGGCCAGGACGTCGGGCCCGAAGTCGAACTCGTGGTTGCCGATGGTCATGGCGTCGAAGTCGCCCTCGGTGTACACCAGCGCGTCGTAGAAGGCGTCGGGATCCTCGAGGGAGGCGTTGAGGCGGGGTCCGGCGAGGTAGTTGTCGCCGGAGGAGACGGTGAGCGCGGCGCGTCGACCGGGCTTCGGGGATGCGCCCTTGCCGGACGCACCCGGACCCTCGGCCTCGCCCTGCGCCTGGAGCGCCTCCAGGTCGGCGACGAAGCGGGCCGCGCCGGGCAGCTCCTCGGTGGGCAGCAGGGCCGACTCGCCGTCGTTGACGTGGAGCACGGTGAGCTCGAACAGGTTGCCGGGCACCGGCGACGGCTTCGGCGGCTTGGGTCCCTTGGCGGGGGCGGCGGCGCTCGGCGAGAGCGACCCCGCCAGGAGCATCGCGACGGCGAGCAGCGCGCCGAGGACGGCGCGGCTCCGGGGAGCGGTGTGCATGGGGCTGGTCCTCCGGGGGTGTGGGCAGTCCGCGCGCCGCCCCGCACGCTACCCGCACCCCCGGTGGGTCAGCCCTCGGCTTCGGCGTCGGCGTCGGCCGGCGGGGCCTCTTCGCTGTCGACGTCGACGTCGGGTGCGTTGACGTCCACGTCGACCTCGGGGACCTCGAGGTCGCCCTCGGTGTCGACGTCGGCGGAGCCGCCGAAGGCGAAGAAGGCGCCGATGGCCAAGGCCACCAGCACCAGGATCACCAGCAGGGTGCGCCCTGCGCCCCCGCGTCGGCGGGTCTCGATCACCCGGTCATCCTCGTCGACGACGATGCGCTCTCGGTTGGCAATGACGGTCTCCTCGTGGTGCGTTGGGAACTACCGATCCGTCGTTCCCCGGCAGCGACCTCCGCAACCCCTGGTCGGTACCATCGGCGTCGATGAGCGCCGGCCACGACCACGCCCACGGCGCCCGCGCCGGGGCCCGCCACAAGGGCCGGCTGCTCCTCGCCTTCGCCGTCCTGGCCGTCCTCATGGTCGTCGAGGTGGTGGCCGGGCTGGTCACGGGCTCGCTGGCGCTGCTGTCGGACGCCGGGCACATGCTCACCGACGTCGTCGGCCTCGGCATGGCCTTGGCTGCCATCCAGCTGGCCGACCGGGCCGAGCAGCGACGGCACCGCACCTTCGGCCTGTACCGGCTCGAGATCCTCGCCGCCCTCGCCAACGCGGCGCTGCTGTTCGGCGTGGCCGGCTACGTGCTGGTCGAGGCCGCTCGTCGGGTCGGCGACGCGCCCGAGGTGCCCGGGTCGGCGGTGATCGTCGTGGCGGTGCTCGGCCTGCTGGCCAACGTCGTCGCCTTCGCGCTCCTGCGCCCAGGCGCCCGCGAGAGCCTCAACGTGGAGGGGGCCTACCTCGAGGTGCTGGCGGACACGGTCGGCAGCGTCGGGGTGATCGTCGGCGCGGTGCTCATGCAGGTCACCGGCTGGAGCTGGATCGACCCGGTGGTCGGCGTGGCCATCGGCATCTTCATCCTCCCCCGCACCTGGCGCCTGGCCGGCCGCGCCGTGCGGATCCTGGTCCAGGCGGCGCCCCCTGGGATCGACCTCGACGCCCTGTCGGCAGCGCTGGTGGCCCTCGACGGCGTGGTCGACGTGCACGACCTCCACGTGTGGACCCTCACCTCCGACATGGAGGTGGCCTCCGCCCACCTCGTGGTGACCGGCGCCGCCGACACCCACGCCGTGCTCGACCAGGCTCGCGACGTGCTGCGGGTGGGCTACGCCATCGAGCACGCCACCGTGCAGGTCGAGCCCGACGACCACGTCGGCTGCCAGGACCGGTCGTGGTGACGGCGCCCGAGGTGCCGGCCACCGCCTCGGACCACCCGCCCACCTGGAAGTTCGACCTCCCGATCTACCACCCGAGCGATCTCGAGGCGTGGCGGCGCTGGCTCCAGCACCACCACGACGGCGCGCGCGGGGTCTGGGTGGCCACCTGGCGAACGGCCACGGGCCGACCGGGGCCCGCCTACGTCGAGCTGGTCGAGGAGGCGCTGTGCTTCGGGTGGATCGACTCCACCGTGAACACCCTCGACGCCGACCGGGGCCTCCAGCTGATGACGCCCCGCAAGGCCAAGAGCAGCTGGACCCGCCTCAACCGCCAGCGGATCGCGGCGATGGAGGCAGCCGGCCGCCTGCAACCCGCCGGCCGGGCGGCGGTGGAGGCCGCCCAGGCCAACGGGTGGTGGCTGCGCTACGACCCGGTCGAGGACCTCCTCGAGCCGCCGGCGCTGGCCGCCGCCCTCGACGCCTCGCCGACGGCCCGCGCCAGCTGGGACGACTTCCCGCCCTCGGCCCGCAAGCAGATGCTCTGGTGGATCCTCAGCGCCGAGCGGGAGGCCACCCAGGCCGCCCGCGTGGCCAAGATCGTCGCCGAGGCCGAGCAGGGCCGGCGAGCCCAGGGCTGAGGTCGGGCTAGGACCGCGACCCCAGCAGGCGCTCGATGCCGTCGAGCACGAGGTCGAGCCCACGCTCGAACTCGTCCCCGAAGTCGTAGCCCGGCTGCAGGACGTGCTCGGTGGTCATCTCCATGAGGTAGGGGTGCTCGGCCGCCGACATCTGGACGAGGAGCGCCCCGACCACCTCGGGCACCTCGTCGGGCCCGTTGAACGGCACGGCCGCCTCCTGCAGGGCGAAGCCGTAGAGGTAGCTGTCGAGCACGGCGTAGGCCTGCGCCGCCTGGGCGACCGAGAACCCGCCCTGGCGCAGCGTGCCGACCACGGCCTCGTGCTGGCGCAGCGTGGCCGGGCCGGGCGCCGCCCTCGACTCCATCAGCGGGATGGCCCACGGGTGGCGGGCCAGGGCCTGGCGGCACGACACCGCCCGCCGGCGCACCTCCGCTCGCCAGGGCGCACCGGGCTCCGGCAGGTCGATCTCGCCGAAGACCCGGTCGACGATGCCGTCGAGCACCGCCTCCTTGTTGGCGAGGTGGTGGTAGATGGCCATCGGCCCCACGCCGAGCTCGGCGGCCAGCGACCGCATGGTCAGGGCCGCGATGCCCGCCCGATCGGCCACGACGACGGCGGCATCGAGCACCCGGTCCCGGGTGAGCGGAAGCCGCTCGCTCGACGCGTCGTCAGGGGTGGTCGCCATGGCCTCGCACACGCTACCGTACTAAGTACGTCGTACTTAGTACGGTCGGGGTGGGCACCGCGCGCGCCGCCCGTCACCCGTCACCCACCGCCCCGTCGCAGAGGACCGCCATGACCGCCACCCCCACCGTCGAACCCGTCACCATGCAGGCCGTCGTCCACGACGAGTACGGCTCGGCCGACGTGCTGCACCTCGCGGAGGTGGCCCGGCCGCGGATCCGCCCCCACGAGGTCCTCGTCGAGGTGCGCGCCGCCGGCCTCGACCGCGGCACGTGGCACCTGATGGCCGGACGGCCCTACGTCATCCGAGCGCTCGGCTTCAGCATGGGGTTCGGGGTGCGTCGTCCCCGCCAGCGGGTGCCGGGGCTCGACCTCGCCGGCACCGTCGCGGCCGTCGGATCGAAGGTCACCCGGTTCGCGCCTGGAGACGAGGTGTTCGGCATCGGCCGGGGCACCTTCGCCCCGTTCGCCGCCGCACTGGAGGACAAGCTCGCCCACAAGCCCACCGGGCTCAGCTTCGAGCAGGCCGCCGTGGTGCCCATCTCGGGGCTCACCGCCCTCCAGGCGCTCCGCGACGGTGGCCGGGTCGACCCGGTGCACCACGTGCTCGTGCTCGGCGCGTCCGGGGGCGTCGGCTCCTACGCCGTGCAGCTGGCCAAGGCCTTCGGCGCCGAGGTGACGGGCGTGTGCCGCACCGACAAGGTCGACTTCGTCGCCGGCCTGGGCGCCGACCACGTCCTCGACCACACCCGGGACCCCATCGCCGACGGCAGCGTGCGCTACGACGTGATCCTCGACATCGCCGGCAACCTCCCGCTGTCCCGGCTCCGTCGAGCGCTCACGCCGGAGGGGGCCCTGGTCGTGGTGGGCAACGAGCAGGGCGGCGCCGTCACCGGCGGGCTCGGCCGCACCCTGCGGGCACCGCTCCTGTCGATGTTCGTGCGCCAGCGCCTCACGATGCTGGTCAGCAAGGAGGACCACCGCGACCTCGAGGTCCTGCGCCCTCTGCTGGCGTCGGGCCAGGTGGTGCCCGCCCTCGAGCGCACCTACCCGCTCGCCGAGGCCGCCGACGCCATGCGCCACCTCGAGTCCGGCGACACCCGCGGCAAGCTCGCCATCACCCTTTGACCGTCCGGCCTGCCGGGGGTCCAGCACCTGTCACACCCCCTGAGCTCAATGGAGGGCATGGGTTCGGGGCGCTCGATCCACGAGGTGCTCGGCGAGGTGGCCGAGCTGCTGGCCGAGGTGAACGAGCGCGACCTCACCGAGCTGGTCGACGCCGAGGTGCCCGAGGTGGCCCTGTTGGCCGGCTCGGTGGCCAAGCTGGCCGAGGCCACCGAGGTGCGGGTCGTCGGTCGGCTCGACGTCACCGGCGCCTGGCGGGATGAGGGCGCCCGCTCCGCTGCGGCGTGGGTGGCCTGGAAGCACCGAACGCCGCCGGCGCGGGCCCAGGAGCTCACCCGCTGCGCCCGACAGCTCCGCTCCATGCCCGCCGCCGAGGTCGCGATGGGTGAGGGTCGGCTCACCGTCGACCACGTGCGCCTCCTCGCCCGCGCCCAGCGGGCCGATGCCGATGCCTTCGCAGCCGACGAGGGCCGCCTGGTCGCCAAGGCCGAGCAGCTCCTGTTCTCCGGGTTCGAGAAGGTGATCCGCTACTGGGTGCAGGTGCACGCTCCCGACGACGCCGAGGCCGACGCCGAGGAGCTCCACGACCAGCGTCGGGTCGACGCCTCCCGCTCCTACGAGGGCGTGATCTTCGTCGACGCCCTGCTCGACCCCGTCACCGGGGAGATCCTCCTCCGCGAGCTCGAGCGGCTCGAGCAGGAGGAGTTCGACGCTGACTGGAGCGAGGCTCGGTCACGGCTCGGCGACGCCGCCACCGCCAGCGACCTGCGCCGCACGCCCAAGCAGCGCCGGGCCGATGCCCTTCGGGTGATGGCCGAGCGCTCCGCCGCCAGGCCCGCCGACGCCACCGAACCCAGGGTCCTGCTCCACGTCCTGGCCGGCACCGAGGCCGTCCAGCAGATGTGCGAGCTCTCCAACGGCCCCGTGGTCACCCCGGGGCAGGTGCTCCCGCTTCTGCGCTGGAGCGATGTGGCCCGGGTCGTGTTCGACGGCCCGAGCCGCGTGCTCGATGTCGGCGTCCGTCAGCGCCTCTTCACCGGCGCCACCCGTGTGGCCGTCGAACGGCGGGACCAGACCTGCCAGCACCCCAGCTGCGACGTGCCCGCCGAGCGCTGCCAGATCGACCACATCGAGCCCTTCGATGATGGGGGCCTCACGGTCCAGGCCAACGGACGTTGCTTCTGCGCCTTCCACCACCGCTGGCACCACCTCCGGCAGCGGGAGCGGGAGCGACGACCGCAGCCGGTGGCCTGACCGCCCCCGGCACCTCCGCGCTTCGCCCCGAGGGTCCGGGGACGCCTCGTCGCTGCGCTCGCCGGCCATGAGCGACGCCGACCCTCTCCGCACCGACCTCGACCACTACCTGGCCCGGCGGTCCGGAATGCCGGCTCGCCCGCCTGGGTTGGACCGACCATGAGCCCAGGCCACACCGTCACCATCACCCCCAGCGATGCGCACGTGGAGGTCCGGCTCGAGGGCGAGCTGCTGGCGACCAGCGATCGCCCGCTGCGGCTCGAGGAGACGGGCCTCCCGCCGCGCTACTACCTGCCCAAGGACGACGTGCGGATGGACCTGCTGCGGGCCACCTCCTTCCACACCACCTGCCCGTTCAAGGGTGAGGCGTCGTACTGGTCGGCCGAGCTCGGCGGGCAGGTGCACGACGGCATCGTGTGGGGCTACGAGACGCCCATCGAGACCGCCGCCGACATCGCCGGCCACCTGTCGTTCGACCCCGCTCGCACGGCCGTCACGGTCGACGGCCACGCGCTGACCTCCTAGCCAGCGCTCTCGTCGGCCATCCCGGCCTGGAGCTCTGCCTGGATCTGGGCATGGCGGGTGAGGAACGCTCGCTCGTCGAGGCGCTTGCGCCGCAGCCAGCTGGTCACCTCGTCGTTGCACTTGCTGGCGTTGCACGAGCGGCAGGCGGGAGCGATGTTGGTGAGGGTGTAGCGACCGCCGCGCGAGAGCGCGAGGACGCAGTCGCGCTGCAGCGGCACGTCGGCGGCCCCGCAGTAGGCGCAGCCGCCCCAGGCGCTCGTGAGCGCCGCCCACTGCGCATCGGACAGGTCGTGCTCGACCCGCCCCATGCGGCGCTGACGCTTCCGGGAGGCCCGGGCCCTGCGACTCCGGTCGACCGCCATCGTCGGAGCGTACCGACGCCGACCCACCCGGTCGGGGACGGGAGTCGGTGCTCAGGGGCGGCCTCGGCGCATGGCGTCGATCCAGTGCTCGCTGGTGAGCGCCGGGGAGGGGTGCGGGATCTCGGCAGCCTGGCGGAGCCAGCGGCGCAGGTTGGCCTCCGTGATGTCGGACCAGCTCGGGATCGGGACGGCGCGGACCTCCTCGAACAGCGGGTCGAGGGCGGAGGTGGGGACGAGCACGACCTGCCCGAGCACCAGGCCCTCCCACGTCCGGTGGGCGTCGAGGCCGAGGCCGTGGGGGCTGGCCGAGAAGGCCAGCTGGCCCCGCCGGCGCCACATCTCCGAGCGGGGCAGCGGCGGGTCGGCGACCACGAACGGGAGGTCGCGGAGCTGCGCCGCGACCTCGGCCCGGGACTCGAGCAGCCGAGCGCCCTTGCGCGGCGGCTGGGGGTTGGTGGACCAGCCCCAGTCGAGGTGGAGGCGGGGGTCCCGTTCCTGCACCGGGGGCAGGCCCTCGGCGATCGTGAGCAGCTGGGCCTCCTGCTCGGCCGGGGCGGTGATCGCCTCGCCCCACATCGGCCGCTCGCTCACGGTGTGCAGGTCGAGACCGATCGGCAGCGGGGAGATCCGATCCCCGGGCTGCGAGCCGTCGTGGTTCTGGGTGTACCAGTGGACCAGGTGGGGCGAGCGCAGCAGCGCCCAGGCGACGTGGGGCGCCGCCGACGGCATCGAGCTGTCGCTGTCGCCCGTGACCAGGACGAAGTCGCCGCGGATCCGCGGCAGCACGTGGACCACGAAGGCGGGCAGCCACGACCCGCGCACCCACACCAGCTCCCCGCCGCCGATGTCGGCGTACTGCTCGGGGTCCGGGATCGTGACGGCATCCCGATCGTCGGGGTGGCGGGCGACGTCCTCGCCGGCGAGGCCCGGCACCGGCCGGTAGTGCCGGCCATCGGGGAACTCGTCGGGGATCCGACGATCGCAGCGCGCCGCGATGCCCTTGTTCCAGACCGAGGTGGGCAGCGGCCCACGAGGCTCGGGGACCGCTGTCACCTCGATCGGCACCTCAAGGCAGGCAGATCAGCTGCAGCCGCTGGTGCTGCCGCAGCTGGGGCAGGCGTGGCAGGAGCCGGCCCGCTGCATCTGGACGCCGCACTGCATGCAGTACGGGGCGTCGCTGTGGCTCGCCTTGGGGGTGATGTTCGGGTTGGGCTTGGCCACGCCCTCGTCGGTGACGCCGGCCCGCTCGAGGAGGCTGAGCTCCTTGGGGGCGTCGGGGGCCGACAGCAGCGGGCTGTTGGCGTCGAGGCTGGGCGGGTCGGCCTGGATGTCGGTGCCCTGGCGGGTCTCGGTGACGGTCTCCTCCACGCCGGGGAGCGTGGGCTGGGTGCGCTCGCCGGTGGTGAGGATGTTGAGCTCCGTGCGCTCCGCCAGCGACAGGTAGTCGACCGCCAGGCGGCGGAAGATGTAGTCGAGGATGGAGCTGGCGATCCGCAGGTCGGGATCGTCGGTCATGCCGGCGGGCTCGAAGCGGGTGTTGGTGAAGGTCTCGACGTAGACCCGCAGCGGCACGCCGTACTGCAGGCCGTAGCTCACCGAGATGGCGAAGGCGTCCATGATGCCGGCGAGGGTCGAGCCCTGCTTCGACACCCGCAGGAAGATCTCGCCGGGTCGACCGTCCTCGAACTCGCCGACCGTGACGAAGCCCTTGCAGTCGGCCACGCGGAAGTCGAACGTGCGCGAGGTGCGCCGCCGCGGGAGCTTCTCGCGGGTCGGGACCTTGATGACCTTCTCGACGATCCGCTCGACGATCTTCTCGACGACCTGCGGCTCGGCCCCGGCCGCGACCAGGCCCTCGGTCAGCTCCTCGGCCACCGCCTCCTTCTTGGCGGTGGAGAGCGGCTGGCTGACCTTGCAGTTGTCGCGGTAGATGGCGACGGCCTTCACGCCGAGCTTCCAGGCGTCGATGTGGAGCTGCTCCACCTCTTCGACGGTGGCCTCTTCGGGCATGTTGACGGTCTTCGAGATGGCGCCGGAGATGAACGGCTGCACGGCGCCCATCATCCGGACGTGGCCGGAGTAGTGGATGGTGTTGTCGCCCATCGAGCAGGCGAACACCGACACGTGCTCGGCGGCGAGGTGCGGGGCACCGAGGATGGTCTTGTTCTCGTCGATGTAGGCGATGATCTCGGCGGCCTGCTCCGAGGAGTAGCCGAGGCGGGCCAGGGCACGCGGCACGGTCTGGTTGACGATCTGCATGGTGCCGCCGCCGACCAGCTTCTTGACCTTGCACAGCCCGAGGTCGGGCTCGATGCCGGTGGTGTCGCAGTCCATCATCAGGCCGATGGTGCCGGTGGGGGCCAGCACGGAGGCCTGCGAGTTGCGGACGCCCACGCTGGCAGCCAGGTCGGTGGCCTCGTCCCAGCACTCCTGGGCGGCGCTGAGCAGGTTCGACGGCACGAGCTCCTCGTCGATCTGCGCGGCGGCCTCTTGGTGCTGGCGCAGCACGCGGAGCATGTGCTCCTCGTTCTCCTCGTAGCCGGCGAAGGCGCCCATGCGGGCGGCCGTGCGGGCCGAGGTGGCGTAGGCGTGGCCGGTCATCAGCGAGGTGACGGCGGCGGCGTAGGCCCGACCGGCATCGCTGTCGTAGGGCAGGCCGAGGGCCATCAGCATGGCGCCGAGGTTGGCGTAGCCGAGGCCGAGCTGGCGGAAGCGGCGGGAGGTGTCGCCGATGGGGCCGGTCGGGTAGTCGGCCCGGCCCACCAGGATCTCCTGGCCCGTGAACATGATCTCCACGGCGTGGCGGTAGCCCTCGACGTCGAAGGAGTCGGTGGTGCCGGCGCCGACGTCGTCGGAGAGGTCGAGGAACTTCAGCAGGTTGAGGCTGGCCAGGTTGCAGGCGGAGTTGTCGAGGTGCATGTACTCGCTGCAGGGGTTCGACCCGTTGATCCGACCGGTGTTGGTGGCGGTGTGCCAGTGGTTGATCGTGGTGTCGAACTGCATGCCGGGATCGGCGCACTCCCAGGCGGCCTGGGAGATCTGGCGCATGAGGTCGCGCGCCTTGACGGTGCGCACGACCGAGCCGTCGGTGACGGCGCGGAGGTGCCAGTCGGCGTCGTCGACGACGGCCTGCATGAACTCGTCGGTCACGCGGACGGAGTTGTTGGCGTTCTGGTACTGGACCGACGCCATGTCCTTGCCGTCGAGGCTCATGTCGAAGCCGGCCTCCTCGAGGACCCGGATCTTCTTCTCCTCGCGGGCCTTGACCCAGACGAACTCCTCGATGTCGGGGTGGTCGACGTTGAGGATGACCATCTTGGCGGCGCGGCGCGTCTTGCCGCCCGACTTGATGGTGCCGGCGGAGGCGTCGGCGCCCCGCATGAAGCTGACGGGGCCCGAGGCCGTGCCGCCGCCCTTGAGCAGCTCGGCCGACGATCGGATCTTCGACAGGTTGATGCCGGACCCCGAGCCGCCCTTGAAGATCGTGCCCTCCTCGACGTACCAGTTGAGGATGGCGTCCATCTTGTCCTCGACCGACAGGATGAAGCAGGCCGAGGCCTGCTGCGGCACGCCGGGCACGCCGATGTTGAACCACACCGGGCTGTTGAAGGCCGCCTTCTGGGTGACCAGCAGGTGCTTCAGCTCGGCGTTGTAGGTGTCGGCCTCGACCTCGTCGACGAAGTAGCCGCCCTCGAGGCCCCACTGCGTGATGGTGTCGGCCACGCGGTCGATGACCTGGCGCAGGGACGACTCCCGCTCGACGGTGCCGGGGGTGCCGCGGAAGTACTTCTGGGCGACGATGTTGGTGGCGTTGACCGACCACGTGGTGGGGAACTCGACCCCGAGCTGCTCGAAGGCCACCGACCCATCGCGGTAGTTCGTGATGCGGGCGTCGCGGTGCTCCCAGTCGAGCTCGTCGTAGGGGTGGACGCCCTCGGTGGTGAAGTGGCGGCGGATGCCGATGCCGGCCTGCTCGGGTGCCAGTGCCATGTGCAACCTTCTTCTCTGTCGGTCTCGTGGTGGTCGAGTGCTGGTGGGCGAGTCGTTGGAGGAGTGGGGCGAGGGGAATCGCCCAGGAACCTGTGCCCACCCATCGGATCGATGTCGACTCGGAACGATGATTGACCACTAGGTCTTGTGGCCGCTCCGTCGATCGACGCCCCCGAGCCACAAGATGTAGGGAGAACTACAGCACTGTAACTACAGGCGTGTCAACGCTTCAGCGAAGGTTTTCCCCCAGAACGTGCCAGGCCGCGGCGTGATCCCCAGGTAACGGGGCTCGGAGCCGGGGTCGCCACGCGCTGGCGCCCCCGGCTCCGTGCTCCCAAAGGAGTCGTCCAGCCCACCACAGACGTGAATCGACTGCCACCAATCCGGTCGATCACGCCGCGGCCCCGTGCACGGTTGCTGAACCTACGGACCGCAGCTTGTGGACCGCTAGGGGAACATCCTGTGAATTGGAGGTGGATTTCCCCACCCCCGGTCCACAGGGACGCCTCCACCCTGGGGACAGGGCGGGGCGACCGGGCTACTGGGCGATGGCCTCGGCATCGATGTCGAGCTTGACGGTCTTGCCGACCAGCACGCCACCGGACTCGAGGGCCTGGTTCCAGGTGAGGCCGAAGTCCTCGCGGTCGAGCTCCGCCCGGGCCTCGAAGCCGATGCTGGCGCTGCCCCACGGCGAGGTGGCGGCACCCTCGAAGGTGACCTCGAGGGTCACGGGCCGGGTGACGTCCTTCACGGTGAGGTCGCCCTCGACGCTCCAGCGGCCGGCGCCGGCGGGCGTGACCTTGGTGGAGCGGTAGGTGAGCACGGGGTACTGCTCGACGTCGAAGAAGTCGGCCGAGCGGAGGTGGCCGTCGCGCTTCTCGTCGCGGGTATCGATCGATGCCGCCTGGATCTCCACCTCGACGGAGGACTGGAGGGGGTCCTCGGCGATGGTGACCGTGCCGGCCACCTCGGCGAAGCGGCCCTTCGTCTTCGACACCATCAGGTGGCGGACGCTGAGCCCCACGTGCGTGTGGGAGGCATCGATGGCGTAGGTGCCCGGGGCGGGGACCTCGACGCCGTCGACCGAGCGGGTGAGGGGGGCGGTGGCGGTGGACTCGGACATTGGAGGGCTCCTGGGGTAGTGGTTGCTGGTGCAACCGTTGCGAGTGCAATCACTTTACCCGACAACCATTGCGCGTGCAACCTTCTCGGGTAGGATCCCCGTCATGGCCACCACCACCGCTCCCCCGTCGGCCGACGTCCTGCACGATCCCCTGCTCACCACCATGGGCTTGATCGTGGAGGCCCACGCCGGGCTCACCCGCACGATGGAGCGGCGGCTGGAGCAGGAGTGCGGGCTCTCGATGCAGTGGTTCGAGGTGCTCGTGCGGCTCGTGCGGACGCCCGGGCACCGCCTCCGGATGAGCGACCTGGCCGCGCAGACCACGCTGTCGGCCAGCGGCCTCACCCGGGCGGTGGACCGCCTCGAGGCGGCGGGCCTCGTCGAGCGCCAGGCCTGCCCCACCGACCGCCGCAGCTCCTACGCCGCCCTCACCGGCACCGGGCAGGAGCGCATCCTGGCCGCCCTGCCGATCCACGTCGGCCAGCTCCACGAGGTCTTCGACGACGAGTTCAGCGCCAAGGAGCTGGCCGTCCTCACCGCGCTGGCGCGCCGGCTCCGCGACGCCGGCAACCCCTGCGCGGCGGCCGCCAGCGAGCCGGGCGGGCTCGACGAGGCCTGACCCGGCCGGCCGGGGAGCCGGCGGAGGTCGGGTCAGCCCAGCGCGGTGATGGCGACGGGGATGCCGTTGAGCACCGCGTTGCCGGAGATGGCGTCGACGAGCTCCTCGTCGGCCAGCAGGTTGCTGTTGACGCCGGCATGGGCCCGGGCGACGTCGAGCTGGACCCCGTCGACGTCGTGGCCCCAGCCGTGCGGGATGCTGACCACGCCCGGCCGGATGGCGTCGGTCACCTCGACCGGCACCTGCAGCTCCCCCACCCGGGACCGCACCGAGGCGAGATCGCCCTCGGCCAGCCCGAGGGCGGCGGCGTCGTCGGGGTGGAGGTGCATCGTGCAGCGGGGCTTGCCCTTCACCAGCACGGCCACGTTGTGCATCCAGGAGTTGTTCGAGCGCACGTGGCGGCGACCGATGAGCACGAAGGGGTGGTCGCGCCGGCCGTCGAGGCCGTCGCGCAGCCGCTCCACGTCGGCGACGATGATCTCGGGGGCCAGGGCGATCATGCCGTCGGGCGTGCGCAGGACATCGGGCAGGCGGGGCTTGAGGGCCCCGAGGTCGACGCCATGCGGGTTGGCCAGCAGCACGTCGAGCGAGAGGCCGTCGGGGTCGGTGCCGAAGCCCTCGCCGTAGGGGCCGGTGCGCAGGAGGAAGTCGAGGATCCGCTCGGGGCCCCGCCGGGGGGCGAGGGCGGCGAGCACGTCGTCGACCGCACGGCCGTGGATCGGGCTCGTCTCGTCGCCCACGCTGCCCTGCACCATCGACGTGATCATCAGGTCGTCGACGATCGCGGGGTCGGCCTCGGCGCCGGCCCCCTGCAGCACCAGGGCCAGGCGGGCCAGCACCTCCCACTCGTCGGGTTGCCCCTCGTCGAGCGGCAGCACCGGCTCGGAGTAGTTGGCGACGTCGCGCAAGGCCAGCTGCAGCAGGGCCACGTCGTAGTGGCCCTTCTGCAGGGCCGAGGGGGCCGGGAGGATCACGTCGGCGTGGCGGGTGGTCTCGTTGAGGTAGATGTCGACGGCGACCATGCACTCGAGGCCGGCCAGGGCCGCATCCAGGCGGGCCGAGTTGGGGGTGGAGAGCACGGGGTTGCCGGCGATGGTGAGCAGCGCCTTGACCTGCCCCTCCCCGGGGGTGTCGATCTCCTCGGCCAGGACCACCGCAGGCAGCTCGCCGAACGTCTCGGGCAGCTGCCGCACCCGGCTGGTGCGCCGGTGGAGGCGGATCTCCCGCCCGATGCGCGGCGTGCCCCGGGTGTTCGAGGCGCCGGCGGCGGCCTTGGAGAACATCGCCCCGCCGGGGCGGTCGAGGTTCCCCGTGAGGATGTTGAGCACGTCGACCAGCCAGGACGTGATGGTGCCGAACTCCGCCGTGGTGGTGCCGATCCGCCCGTAGACGCAGGCGCTCGGTGCCGCCGCCAGCGCCCGGGTGAGCCGGCGGATCTCGTCGGCCTCGATGCCGGTGGCGTGGGCCACCGACTCGGGCGTGAACGGCCGGCAGACCGCCTCGACCACGTCGAGCCCCGTGACCAGGTCGGCCACCGCGCCGAGGTCGTGGAGGCCCTCCTCCAGCAGCACCTGCACCATCGCCATCAGGAGGTAGGCGTCGGCGCCGGGCCGGATGGCCACCCACTCCGAGGCCATCTCGGCCGTGCGGGAGCGGCGGGGGTCGACGACCACCAGGCGACCGCCCCGCTCGATCAGCGCCTCGAGGCGGCCCGGCCAGTCAGGCGCCGTGGCCAGGCTGCCGTTCGACATGTACGGGTTGGCGCCGAGCATGAGCAGGAAGTCGGTGCGGTCGACGTCGGGCACCGGGACCGTCAGGCCGCCGCCGAACATCAGGGCCGAGGCGATCTCCTTCGGTCGCTGGTCGACCGTCGACGCCGAGAACACGTTGGTGGACCCGAGGGCGCGCAGGACGGCGCGGTTGTAGAGGAGCCCGGCCAGGTTGTGGGCGTTGGGGTTGCCGACGTAGACGGCGCAGGCGCTGCGCCCGTCGCGCTCGAGGATCGGCAGCAGGCGCCGCTCGATCTCGGCGAAGGCCTCGTCCCAGCTCACCTCCACCAGCTCGCCGTCGCGCCGCACGAGCGGGTGGCGCAGCCGATCGGGGTCGTCGTGGAGCTGCTTGAGGGTCGAGCCCTTGGGGCACAGGTAGCCGTGGCTGAAGACGTCGGCCTGGTCGCCTCGGATGCGCACCACCTCCTCACCGCCCTCGGCGGCGGGGCGCAGCGTGATCTCGAGGCCGCAGCCGGCCTCGCACAGCGGGCAGGTCCGGGTGGCGGTGCGGGTGGCGGTGGCGGCGGTGCGGGCCGGAGCCGGCTCGGCGATGGTCAACGGGATCCCCCTCGGCGCGTCGAGGGGCCCATCCTGCCAGGCGGCGCTACCCGAGGGTGGCGCCGGTCAGCTCACCGATGGCCATGGTGAGGAACATCGCGCCGGCGCCGCCGATGGCCACCCGGAGGCTGGCCCGGACGCGGGGGGCGCCGCCCAGCACTGCGCTGAGCGCGCCCAGCGCCGCCAGGGCGACCACGCCCGAGCCCACCACCACGGCCGAGCGCCCGGACGAGGGGCCCACCAGGTAGGCCAGCAGCGGCAGGAGCGCCCCGAGGGAGAACGCCACCGCCGAGGTGAGCGCCGCCTGCACGGGCCGGGCGGTGGAGATCTCGGTGAGGCCGAGCTCGTCGCGGGCGTGAGCGGCCAGCGCGTCGGCCTCGGTCAGCTGGCGGGCGACCTCGGCGGCCAGGTCGCGCTCGAGCCCGCGCGACCGCCAGATCTCGGTGAGCTCGGCCAGCTCGGCGCGAGGGTGCTCGCGCAGGGCCTGCTCCTCCATCCGCAGGTCGGCCTGCTCGATGTCGCGCTGGGAGGCCACCGACACGTACTCCCCCACCGCCATCGACAGGGCGCCGGCGACGAGGGCGGCGATGCCGGCGGTGCGCACGGTGCCGAAGGCGGCCCCGCTGCCGGCCACGCCCACGATCAGCGCAGCGGTCGACACCACGCCGTCGTTGGCGCCGAGCACGGCGGCCCGCACCCAGCCGGTGCGGCTGCTGCGGTGCGCCTCCCGGTGGTGGTGGTGGTCCGGCGGCAGCTCCGGGACCGGGGTGTCGGACGGGGCGGCCATCCTCCCAGCCTGCCACCAGTAGCGTCGGCGCGATGCGCAGGTTGTGGCCCGAGGCCGGCGAGGTCGACGACGTGGCGGCCCTCGTGGCGGCCGAAGCCCGTCCGGCACCGCCCGATCGGCCCTGGGTGCTGGTGAACATGGTGGCGTCGCTCGACGGCGCCATCACCGTCGACGGGCGCTCCGGCGGCCTCGGCCGCCCGGCCGACAAGGCGATGTTCTCGGCCCTGCGCGCCGTCGCCGACCTCGTGCTGGTGGGCGCCGGCACGGCCCGGGCCGAGGGCTACGGCCCGGCCCGACCGTCCGAGGCCACGCAGGCCGCCCGCCTCCGGCGCGGGCAGGCCGCGGTGCCGAGGATCGCCGTGGTCACCGGCTCGCTCGACCTCGACCTGGCCAGCCCGCTGTTCAGCGATGCCACGGCCCGGACCATCGTGGTCACCCACCAGCAGGCCGACCCCGCCCGCCGAGCCGCGGCGGCGCAGGTCGCCGACGTGGTGGTGGCCGGGAGCGGTGCCGTCGACCTGGCCGCCGCGCTGCGCTCGCTGCGCGACCTCGGGGCGTCGGTGGTGGCCTGCGAGGGCGGCCCCCGCCTCAACGGCGACCTGGTGGCGGCCGACCTGGTCGACGAGTGGGACCTCACGGTGTCGCCGCTCCTCGTGGGCGGCGACAGCGGGCGCGCAGCCGCCGGCGCCGGCCACCCCGACGGCCGGGAGCTGGTGCTCGACCGGGTCCTGGAGGGCGACGGCCTGCTGCTGACCCGGTGGGTGCGGGCCCGCTAGCGCCGCCTGCGCCGATCAGTGCCGCTTGGGAGCGGTGCGCTTGGAGAGCAGGGTGACCTCGCGCTCGAAGTCGCTGAGGTCGTCGAAGCCGAGGTACACGCTGGCGAAGCGGACGGCCGCCACCGGATCGGCCTCCCGCAGGTGCTCGAGCACGGCCCGACCGACCGCCTCGGAGGTGACCTCGGTGCCCTCGAGGCGCACCGCGTCCTCGATGGCCGTGATCAGGTCGTCGATGCCGGCGGCGCCGGCCGCCTCGATGGGCCGCCCCTTGGCGGCCAGCCGGATCCCGATCGCCACCTTCGCCCGATCGAAGGGCTGCCGGTCGCCCGAGCGCTTGACCACCACGAGGGGGCTCTCCTCGAGCCGCTCGAAGGTGGTGAACCGGCGACCGCAGTCGATGCAGGCCCGGCGGCGCCGGATGGCCGTGCCGTCGTCGGCCTGGCGCGAGTCGACGACCTTGTCGTCGAAGGAGCCACAGCCGGGACAGCGCATCGACCGCACGCTACCGGCGGACGGCTCAGCCGGGCAGGACGAGCTCCTGGCCCACCACGAGCGGGCTGCGGCCGTTGAGCGCCACGAGGCGGTCGACGGCGATGCGCACGTCGACCTCCGGCTGCGTCGCCGCCGCGATGCTCCACAGGGTGTCGCCGGGCTGGACGACCACCGTGGCGGCGTCGGCGGCCGTGGAGGCCGCAGCGGAGGTGCCGGCGGCGGAGGAGGGGTCGCCGCCGGCGTTCCCGGCCACGGCAGCGCTGGCCAGGAGGAACGAGAGGGCCACCACCACGACGGCCACCAGGGCCACCGCCAGGCGGCGCCGGCGGTAGACCGCCTGCTGCGCCACCCGGGCCGGGGCCCGACCACCGTCGAGCACGCGCAGCGACGGGCGGGCCGGGCGCCCCGGACCGGGCGGGACGGTGGTGGGCTGGAGGGAGCGGAGCGAGAGGGCGGTGGAGCTCATGGTGGCGATTCTCCTCAGGGGGTGTGACAGCCCCGGTGCCGTGCGAGGTGCGGGAGCGGTTCGGGGCCGGATTGAACGGGTGTTCCCGGAACGCCTGTTCGGTCTTCGACAGGATAGCCACGAACGCCCGTTCGGCGTCAAGCCCCTGATCGAACAGCCGTGCGGGGAACGGGTGTTCTTGCCCTGCCCCCGCCGCGGGGGTAGGGTCCGAACGTCTGTACGAACCCGGAGGCTTCCCATGGCTGATGTCACCCTCACCCCCCGCCAGCGGGAGGTGCTCGAGGTCATCGAGCAGTTCCAGCGAGAGCGGGGCTTCCCGCCCTCGGTGCGCGAGATCGGCACCGCCGTGGGCCTCACGTCGCCCTCGACCGTCCACGCCCACCTCTCCACGCTGCAGAAGCTGGGCTTCCTGCGCCGCGACCCCACCAAGCCCCGGGCGATCGAGGTCCGCTTCGACGCCACCTCCGGGGCGCCGGTGGAGCGCCGGCCCGTGCGCCACGTCCCCCTGGTGGGCGACGTCGCCGCCGGCACCGACGTGCTGGCGCAGGAGAACATCGAGGAGACGCTGCCCCTCCCCGCCGACCTGACCGGCGAGGGCGACCTCTTCATGCTGCGGGTCCGCGGCGACTCCATGGTCGAGGCGGCCATCGTCGACGGCGACTTCGTCGTCTGCCGGTCGCAGTCGACCGCCGAGAACGGCGACATCGTGGTGGCCGGCATCCCCGGCGACGAGGCCACCGTGAAGACCTACCGCCGCACCGGGACCACCATCACCCTGCTGCCGTCCAACGCCCGGCTGGAGCCGATGGTGTTCTCGCCCGACGAGGTCACCGTGTTCGGCAAGGTCGTCACCGTCCTGCGCAAGCTGTAGCCGCCCGCACGGCCCGCCACCGGGGCGGGCGACTGGGCCACGCCCGCCCGGCTGGCCGATGATGGAGGGCCATGGCCCGTCCCCCCTCGTGCTCGCGCCTGCTCGCCGCGTGGGTGGCGGGGGCGCTGGCCATGGCTGCGCCCGCCCTGGCCGGGGCGGCGCCGACCGGCCAGGCCGCCGACGATCCCGTCTTCCAGCAGGGCCTGCAGTGGGGACTCGAGCAGATCGGCGCGCCCGCCGCCTGGCCCACCAGCACCGGTGAGGGGATCACCATCGCCATCGTCGACTCCGGGGTCGATGCCTCCCACGAGGACCTCGTCGACCAGATCGACGGGCAGGTCAGCTGCATCGGCTCCGGCGGCGATCCCGCCCGCTGCGCCGGCTCGGCCGCCGACGACAACGGCCACGGCACCCACGTGGCCGGCATCGCGGCGGCGCGGACCTTCAACGGCCGGGGGATGGCCGCGGTGGCCCCCGACGCTCGCCTCCTGGCGGTGCGCGTGCTCCGCAACGACTGCGACGAGACCGGGGCCTGCTCCGCCACGGGCACCGCCGGCGACGTGGCGGCCGGGATCCGCTGGGCCACCGACCAGGGGGCCGACGTCATCAACCTCTCGCTCGGCGGGGGCACGCCGCAGTCGGCGCTGGGCTGCGCCTTCTGCGAGGCCGTGGAGTACGCCTGGAGCCAGGGGGCCATCCCGGTCATCGCCGCGGGCAACGACGCCGTCCTGCCCCCGGGCTTCGGCGACGAGCCGGCGGTCATCGTGAGCGCCACCACCCGCGACGACACCCGGGCCTCGTACTCGTCGACCACCGGCGGCATCCTGCGCACCGCCCGGTGGCCGGTGGCCGCTCCCGGGGGCGAGGGCGAGGTGACGCCGTCGGACTGCGCCACGGGTGGCACGCCCCAGGGCGTGCTCTCCACCTACTGGATCGCCGGGCAGCCGAGCGCCTACGCCTGCCAGGCGGGCACCTCGATGGCGGCGCCGCACGTGTCGGGCGCCCTGGCGCTCCTGCTCGCCCAGGGGCTGACGCCGCAGCAGGCCATCGACCGGCTCCTCGCCACCGCCACCGACCTCGGCGACCCCGGCCGCGACGACCTGTTCGGCTTCGGGCGCATCGACGTGGCCCGGGCGGTGGGCCCGGGGGCGCCGAGCAGCACCGACGCTCCGCCACCGCCGACCGCCACGCCCACCCCGACGCCGGCACCGGGGGTGAGCACCACCGCTCCCCCGCCGGCCACCACCGCGCCCCCGGCCACCCTGCCCGGCCCGGACCAGGCAGCACCGTTCACCCCCACGCAGCCGAGCGTCGAGGCGCGGCGCGACCCGCCGCCGTGGCTGGTGGCCACGGCCGTGGTGGCGCTGCTGGCGTCCGCGGGGGCCACCGCGGCGGTGGCCTGGCGCTTCAGCGAGCTCGAGGCCCGCTGACCGGGCGGACCAGCACGCACCGACCCCGGGTGGGAGGCTCGGCGCCATGTCCGACATCGACCTCGCCGCCGCCGACCACCTCCTCACGACCACCAAGCAGGTCCGCAAGCGCCTCGACCTCACCCGCCCGGTGCCGCGCCAGCTCCTCCTCGAGTGCATCGACGTCGCCAGCCACGCCCCGATGGGCGGCAACCAGGAGCGCAACCGCTGGCTCGTGGTCGACGACCCGGAGCTCAAGGCCGCCATCGCCGAGCCGTACCAGGCCGTCGGTCGCCCCTACCTGGCCGCCGGTGCGGAGCGGGGCCAGGTGGTCGACGCGCGCCAGCAGCGCGTGGTCGAGTCCGCCACCTACCTCGTCGACCACATCGCCGAGGTGTCGGCGATGGTCATCGCCATGCGCCTCGACCGGCTGCCGAAGGAGGCGAGGAACATGGACGTGGCCGGCTACCACGGCTCGGTGGCCCCCGGCGTCTGGAGCTTCCAGCTGGCCGCCCGCGCCCGGGGCCTCGGCTCGGCGTGGACGACGTTCCACCTGGCCCACGAGCGCCAGGTCGGGGAGCTGCTCGGCATCCCCGACACGGTGACCCAGGTCGCGCTGCTGCCCGTCGGCTACTACACCGGCGACACCTTCTCCCCCGCACCGCGCCGCCCTGCGGCCGAGATCACCTACTTCAACCGGTGGAAGCAGACGATCTGAGGCCCCAGGGGCCTCAGAGCTTGGCGAGGGCCTCGGTGTAGCGCTCGGGCTCGCGGGCGGTGCCGAGGCTGTCGGTGCTGAAGGTGTCGACCACCGTGCCGTCGGCGCCGACGAGCACGCTGGCCCGGTTGGCGCAGCCGACGGCGTCGTTGAAGACGCCGTAGGCCTGGGCCACCGCGCCGTGCGGCCAGAAGTCCGACAGCACGGGGAAGCCGAAGCCCTGCTGGTCGGCCCACAGCTTCTGCGCCGGGGCGGGGTCGCAGGAGATGGCGAGGATCTCGACGCCGGCGTCGGTGAACTGCGAGTGGTCGTCGCGCAGCTGGCACAGCTCGCCCTCGCAGATGCCCGTGAAGGTGAAGGGGTAGAAGACGAGGAGCACCGGGGTGCCGGAGCGGGCGCTCAGGCTGTGCTGCTCGCCGTCGGTGCCCTTGAGCGTGAAGTCGGGTGCCGGCTGGCCGATCTCGATCACTTGGTCCTCCTGCGGAGCGGTTGGTGCGCGGAGGCTATCGGGACGGCGCGCTGGTCAGCACCGCGTGCAGGACGGCATGGGCCCGCTCGAGCGACGCCCGGTCGACCCGCTCGTCGGCGTTGTGGGCCAGGGTGGGGTCGCCCGGACCGAGGTTGCAGGCGGGGATCCCCACCGCCGCGAAGCGGGCGACGTCGGTCCAGCCCAGCTTGGCGGTGACGCCGAGGCCGTGGTCGTCGATGAGCGCGCGCAGCACCGGGTTGTCGAGGCCCGGGTGCGCGGCCGGGGCCGAGTCGACCACGCGCACCTCGTCACCGTCGTCGAGCGCCGGGGCCAGCAGCGCCCGCACCTCCGCCTCGGCCTCCGCCTCGGAGCGGTCGGGGGCGAAGCGGCGGTTCACGGTGACCGACGCCAGGTCGGGCACCACGTTCCCGGCCACCCCGCCGGACACGGCCACGGCCTGCAGGGCCTCGCGGTAGCGGCAGCCGTCGATCTCGGGCTGGCGCTCCTCGAAGGCGTCGACCAGCCGCAGCACCTCGCCGAGGCGGTGCACGGCGTTGCGACCCATCCACGGGCGGGCGGTGTGGGCCCGGGCGCCCCGCAGGGTGACCTCGAAGCGCATGGTGCCCTGGCAGCCCGCCTCGAGCTCGCCGTTGGTGGGCTCGCCGAGGATGGCGACGTCGCCCGCCAGCAGGTCGGGGCGGTCGCGCAGGAGGTGGGCCAGCCCGTTGTGCTCCGACGCCACCTCCTCGCCCGCGTAGAACACGTAGGTGACGTCGATCGCCGGCGCCACGACGGTGCGGGCGAGGTGCAGGGCCACGGCGAGCCCGCCCTTCATGTCGGCGGCGCCGAGGCCCCAGAGGACGTCGCCGTCGATCCGGGCCCGCCCGTTGCCGTTGGCCGGCACGGTGTCGGTGTGGCCGACCAGCAGCACCCGGCTGCGCCGATCGAGCTGGGTGCGGGCCACCAGGTTGGCGCCCACCCGCTCCACCTCCAGGTGGGGCAGAGCGCGCAGCTCGGCCTCGAGGTGGTCGGTGAGGGCGGCCTCGTGGTGGCTCTCCGACGGGATGTCGACCAGCGATGCGGTGAGCGCCAGGAGGTCGCCGTCGGCCATGGGGTCGAGGATACGGCGCCGCCAGTACGGTGGACCGCCGTGACCGACACCGAACCCTCCACCGGCGGCGCCTCCGGCGTCGGCCTCGCCACCCTCGCCGCCGACGGCCGCGTCCTCGACGTCTGGTTCGTGCGCCCCGAGCGCACCACCGGATCCGATGCCCCGGCGGGCACCGAGGCGATCAGCGTCGGCGCGGTCGAGGACGCCACCGGCCTCAGCGCGGCCAAGGCGATCGGTCGCGACGAGGTGCGCAACGTGACGGTCCAGCCCGTGCGGACCACCATCGCCGACCTCCAGGCGCCCCCGGTCGACGCCCACGACGTCTACCTCCGGTTGCACCTGCTCTCGCACCGGCTGGTGCGGCCCAACTCCGTCAGCCTCGAGGGCATCTTCGGCCACCTGCAGACCGTCGCCTGGACCCAGCTGGGCCCGGTGGCGGTCGACGAGCTCCCCGCCGCGCAGCTGCGGGCCCGGGCCGCGGGCACCCCCCTGCTGGTGCACTCGCTGGACAAGTTCCCCCGCATGGTCGACTACGTCGCCCCCAGCGGCGTGCGGGTGGCCGACGCCAGCCGCGTGCGCCTCGGCGCCCACCTGGCCGAGGGCACCACGGTGATGCACGAGGGCTTCGTGAACTACAACGCCGGCACCCTCGGCACCGCCATGGTGGAGGGCCGCCTCAGCCAGGGCGTGGTCATGGGTGAGGGCTCCGACCTCGGCGGCGGCTCGTCGACGCAGGGCACGCTGTCGGGCGGCGGCACCGAGGTGCTGCGGGTCGGCGAGCGCTGCCTGCTCGGCGCCAACGCCGGCATCGGCATCTCGCTGGGCGACGAGTGCGTGGTGGAGGCCGGCCTCTACGTCACCGCCGGCACCCGGGTGACCCTCCCCGACGGCACCGTGGCCAAGGCCAGGGAGCTGAGCGGGCAGAGCAACCTGCTCTTCCTCCGCAACAGCACCACCGGCGTGGTGGAGGTGCGGCCCCGTGCGGGCGGCACGGTCGCCCTCAACGACGCCCTCCACAGCTCGAACTGACCGGGGCGGTACGCTCCGCGCCGTCCGCATCGACCGCCAACCGGGGAGCCATGGCCGGCGACGAGACCACCAGCGAGGACCAGCCGCCCGCGCCGGGCGATGACCTGCGATCGCGCCTCGACACCGTGGCCGGCGCGGTGGCCCACATCGCCGGCACCCACACCGACCTGCTGGGCCAGGTGGCGGAGATGGAGCACCGCCGGGCGCGCGATGCGGCCGCGCTGGCCACGGAGGTCCAGGGGCTGCACGCCGCCGTGGAGCGCCAGCGCGACGACCTGGCCCTGGCCCTCGACGTGCTGGCCCGCATGGCCGAGGCCCTCGAGCGCACCGAGGCCCGCACCGACGACCGCCTGGCCGCCGTGCGCGACGCCGCCACCACCCCGGTCGCCGACCTCCAGCAGATGCTGACGGCCCGCAGCGAGCGCACCGATGCCCAGCTGGCTGCGGTGGCCGAGGCGGTCGACGGGCTGGGCCCCCACCCCGCCCCGCCCGACCTGGCCCCGGTGCTCGAGAAGCTCGACGAGCTGTCGGCGTCGGTGGCGGCGCTCACGTGGCAGCTCCCGGAGCTGGCCGGCGCCTCCGACGACGACCCCGCCGCCGTGGCCCAGGCCGCCGAGGCCCTGGGCGACCGGCTGACGGCCCACACCGACCAGGCCCTCGCCGGCACGCTGCGCGTGCTCGATGCCCGCCTGGCCGGCCTGCGCGACGCCATCACCACCGCGGCGGAGCCCGCACCCGGGGCCATGGGCGGCTTCGAGGCCGGCGCGGTGATGGGCGCCGCCCAGGCGGCGTGGAACCGCCTCGAGCAGCGCCTCGACCACGAGTTCGACGACCTGGGCCGCCAGCTGCAGGCCATGGCCTCGCTCATCGAGCAGGCCGTGGAGAGCGCCGAGGCCGCCGCCACCCGCCCCGTCGTCACCGGCGACCAGCTCCGCAAGGCCGCCACCTCGGTGAAGGACACCGTCGTGAGCGCCAGCCGCTCTCGGCGGGCTCGCCGGGGCGGGCCCCGCAGCCTGGGCTCGGGCGACGGCGACCCGGGCGGCTCAGCTCGCGGCTGAGGCGAGCCGATCGGCGACGAGCGCGATGCGCTCGTCGCTCTGCACCACCGCCAGCCGCACGTGGCCGGCTCCTTCCGGGCCGTAGAGCTCGCCCGGCGACACCAGCGCACCGCCGTCGGCGGCCAGCCGGCGGGTGAGGCTCCAGGCGTCGCCGTCGGGAGCCGGCGCCCAGAGGTAGAAGGCGCCCTGGGGCAGGGGGGCGTCGACCCCGATGTCCGCCAGGGCGGCCCGCATCGCCTCGAGGCGGCCCAGGTAGCGCTGGCGCTGCTCGTCGACGTGCGCGTCGTCGGACCACGCGGCCACCGCCGCCGCCTGGACCGGCCCCGGCACCATCAGCCCGACGTGCTTGCGCACCTCCGAGAGGTAGGTCACGAGGTCGGCGTCGCCCGCGTAGCAGCCCGCACGGGCGCCGGCGAGGTTGGAGCGCTTGGAGAGCGAGTGGACGGCGAGCACGCCCTCGGTGCCGTGCTCGAGGATCGTGCGGGGCGGGCCGTCCCAGGTGAACTCGACGTAGCACTCGTCGGAGAGCACCGGGACGCCGTGGGCCCGGCCCCACGCGGCCGCCGCCCCGAGGTCGCCCACCGCGCCGGTGGGGTTGCCGGGGACGTTGACCCAGAGGCAGAGGGCCTGGGCCACGTCGGCCGGGTCGAGGTCGTCCAGCGACCGGTAGGGCACCGCCCGGCAGCCCGCCAGCGTGGCCCCCATCTCGTAGGTCGGGTAGCTGGGGACGGGGTAGAGCACGGTGTCGAGGTCGGGTCGGCGCAGGTGCAGCCACTGCGGGATCCCCGCCACCAGCTCCTTGGTGCCCACGCAGGCCGCCACCTGCGACGGCGCCACGGTCACCCCGAGGCGGCGGGCCATCCACCCGGCGGCCGCCTCCCGGTAGGCCGCCGTGCCGATCGACGGCGGGTAGCCGCGCTCCGCCCCCGAGCGCGCCAGCGCCTCCACCACGGCCGGCGGGGGCGGGTCGCAGGGCGTCCCGATCGACAGGTCGACGAGGCCGCCCTCGAGCGCCGAGGCCAGCGGCTTCAGCTCGTCGAGGCGGTCGTACGGGTACGGCGGCGGGACGAAGGGCTCGGTCACCTCAGGACACCACGAACGCGCGGAAGTGGCCGACCGAGGCGTCGTCGAGGCGGACGCGCAGCCGCATGGCGTCGTCGACCGACTGCTCGCTGAGCACCTCGCCCTCCCGGTGCACCGCCGCCAAGACGTCGCCGCGGTCGTAGGGGATGGAGAGCTCGAGCACGTTGGTGAGGGCGCGCAGGCGGGCGGCGATGGTCTGCAGCAGCTCCTCGACCCCCTCCCCGGTGGTGGCGCTGAAGGCGACGGCCCCCTCGTGGGTCTTGGCCAGCCGCTCGGCCTCGCTGGGGGCCAGGTCGGCCTTGTTGAAGGCGTAGAGCACGGGCACGTCGTCGGCGTCGATCTCGCGCAGCACCGTGCGCACGGCGTCGATGTTGCCCTCGGTGTCGAGCGCCGAGGCGTCGACCACGTGGACCAGCAGGTCGGCGTCGGTGGCCACCGAGAGGGTGGACTTGAAGGCCTGGACGAGCTGGTGGGGCAGCTTGCGGATGAAGCCGACGGTGTCGGTGAGCAGGACCTTCTCGCCGCCGGGGAGGTCGAGGCGGCGGGTGGTGGCGTCGAGCGTGGCGAAGAGCCGGTCCTCCACCAGGACCCCGGCGTCGGTCAGCCGGTTGAGCAGGGTGGACTTGCCGGCGTTGGTGTAGCCGACGATGGCCACCCGCTGGGTCCGGCTGCGGTGCTGGGCCTTGCGCTGGGTGCCACGGTGCTTGTCGATCTCCCGCAGCTCCGCCTCGAGCTTGTGGATGCGGCGCTGGATGCGACGGCGATCGACCTCGAGCTGGGTCTCGCCCGGGCCGCGGGTGCCGATCTGGGCGCCGCCGGCCGACGTGCCGCCGCCCTGCTGCGACAGGGCCGTGCCCTTCCCCCGGATGCGGGGCAGCCGGTAGCGCAGGAGGGCCAGCTCCACCTGCGCCTTGCCCTCCTGGCTGTGGGCGTTCTGGGCAAAGATGTCGAGGATCACCGCCGTGCGGTCGATGGCGGTCCGCCCGAGCAGCTTCTCGAGGTTCCGCTGCTGGGCCGGGGTGAGCTCGTTGTCGAACACGACGGTGTCGCAGTCGGTCTCGAGCGCCAGCTCCCGGAGCTCCTCGGCCTTGCCCTTGCCGATGTAGGTGGGCGGGTCGGGGGCCGCCCGGCGCTGGACGATCCGCCCGACCTCGTCGGCGCCCGCCGTGTCGACGAGCTGCGCGAGCTCGTCGAGGCCGGCCTCGGTGTCCTCGGCAGTGGCCGGCGGCAGGGTGACGCCGACCAGCACGATCTTCTCGCGGAAGGACCGTTCGATCAGGGACATGGGGCTCCTCGGCCGGTCACGGCCATGGGGTGTCGAAGATCGCCACCGACGTGGCGTCGCCCGTGAGGAGGACGGGATCGGCCACCGTGACCTCCACCGAGCCGCCCGGCATGTGGACGGTGGTCTGGGCGCCGGCCAGCTCCCACGCCTCGGCGGCGGCGGCCGCCGCGCAGGCCCCGGTGCCGCAGGCCTGGGTGGGGCCGACCCCGCGCTCGAACACCACGAGGTCGAGCTCCCCGGCGGGGCCGCTGGGGCGGATCACCTCGACGTTCACCCCGCCCGGCGTGGCGGCGTCGATGGGGGCGGCCAGCGCCACCAGGGCCTCGACGTCGGGCAGGTCGGGTCCGCCCCAGTGCAGCACCAGGTGCGGGTTGCCGAGGTCGACCCGGGTGGCCCGGCGCACCTCGCCGGTGACCCACTCGGGCTCGTCCTCCAGCACCTTGGCGGTGCCCATCTCCACGCGCATGCGGTGGGTGTCGACGGCGGTTCGGGCGAGGACGGTGACCGTGCGGAGCCCGGCCGCGGTGGCGACCCGCAGCGTCGGCGGCGCGGCCAGCCCGGCCTGGAAGACCGCCTGGGCCAGGCAGCGGATCCCGTTGCCGCTCATGGCGGCGATCGAGCCGTCGGCGTTGCGCAGCTCCATGGTGACGTCGGCGCCGGCGGTGCCGGCGGTGACGCGGAGCAGGCCGTCGGCGCCGATGCCGGTGCGGCGGTGGCACAGCGCCACCGCATCGGCGGCTGACACCGGGCGGAGCCCGTCGAGGTCGAGCAGCACGAGGAAGTCGTTGCCCAGGCCGTGGTGCTTCGTGAGGCGCATGTCGTCGATCAGCCTACGGCGTGGGCCAGAGCGTCCACGAGGAGTTCCGGATCGCTGTCGGCGCCGGCCTCGAGCCACGTGATGCGGGGGTCGCGCCGGAACCAGGCCCGCTGGCGGCGGGCGAAGCGCACCGTCCGCCGGCGGGCCAGGTCCACGGCCTCGGGCAGGTCCGACCGGCCCTCCAGGTGCTCGATCAGCTCCTTGTACCCCAGGGCCTGGGCGGCGGTGCGCGACAGGCCGCGGGGGTGGGCGTGCAGCGCGGCCGCCTCGTCGAGGAACCCGGCCGCCATCTGGGCGTCGTAGCGCGCGGCGATCCGCTCCCGCAGGTCGTCGGCGGTGCGGGCCACCCCGACCAGGGGGATCGCCGAGGGCGGGTGGGCGTCGAGGCCGGGGCCGAAGCTCGAGAACGGCCGCCCGCTGCCGAGGGTGACCTCCAGGGCCCGGACCACCCGGCGCCGGTTGTCGGGCTCCATGCGCCCGGCCGCCAGCGGGTCGAGCTCCTGCAGCCGGCGGTGCAGCGCCCGGGTGTCGCCCTCTCGCTCCACCTCGGCCCGGGCGTCGGGGAAGCGACCGGGGATCTCGAGGTCGTCGACGACGGCCTGCAGGTAGAGGGCCGTCCCGCCCACCAGCAGCCCGCGCCGCCCCCGCGCCGCCAGGTCGGCGAGGACCGCCTGGGCCTCCTGCTGGAACCAGGCGACGGTGCCGTCCTCCCAGGGGTCGAGCCGGTCGAGCAGGTGGTGGGGCACCTCCGCCCGCTCGGCCGGGGTCGGCTTGGCGGTGCCGATGTCCATGCCGCGGTAGACCTGCATCGAGTCGACCGACACCAGCTCCCAGCTGGGGTCGCGCCGGGCGAGGGCCAGCGCCAGGGCCGACTTCCCCGACGCCGTGGCCCCCACGAGGGCGGCGTGGCCTCCGGTCATGGGCGGGACGGCTCGCCGCCGGCCAGGACCTCGGCCGAGCAGAGGGGGTCGGCGGTGTCCCTGTCGCGGCCGTCGGGCTCGATGCGGTGCCACCTGGGTGCCTCGTCGAGCGCGAGGGCTCCGGGGTGGGCGGTGCCGACCTCGCCGGCCGACCACGCCACGCTCTCGACGGCGTCGCGCCCTTCGGTGATCTCCACCGGCTCAGCCGACGAGCAGCGGGAGGCGCGTCTTGTGGGCGGCCGGGCGCACCACGTCGACGAGGTCGCCGCGGAGGTGGTGGGGGGCGGCGCCGGTCACCGCCACCGTGGCGTAGGTGCCGGGGCGCAGGGGCGCCGACTCGAAGTGCACCAGCTTGTTCTGCCGGGTCCGGCCGGTGAGGACGGCCGGGTCCTTCCGCGAGGGGCCCTCGACGATGACCTCCTCCACCCGTCCGATGCGGGCCTCGTGGCGGGCCAGGGCGGAGCGCTCCACCACGATGCGCAGGCGCTCGAACCGCTCGGCGACCACGGCCGGGGCGACGAAGTCCGCCACCCGCTCCGCCGCCTCGGTGCCCGGCCGGGGGCTGTAGATGAAGGTGTAGGCGCTGTCGTAGGCGGCCTCGGCCGCCACCTCGAGCGTGCGCTCGAAGTCGTCGTCGGTCTCGCCCGGGAAGCCCACGATGATGTCGGTGGTCACGGCGAGGTCGTCGATGGCGGCGCGCGCCGCCGCGAGGCGCTCCAGGTAGCGCTCGGCGGTGTAGCCGCGGTGCATGGCCGCCAGCACGCGGTCGCTGCCCGACTGCAGCGGCAGGTGCAGGTGCTCGCACACCGCCGGCGTCTCGGCCATGGCCGCGATCGTGTCGAGCCCCAGGTCCTTCGGGTGCGGGCTGGTGTAGCGGACCCGGTGGATCCCCTCGACGGCGCCCACCTGCCGCAGGAGCTGGTCGAACCAGGGCCGGATGCGGCCGGCCCCGCCCGCCTGGCGCTCCGCCAGGGCCAGGTCCCGGCCGTAGCTGTTCACGTTCTGCCCGAGCAGCGTCACCTCGGTCACGCCGTCGGCCGCCGCCCGGGCCACCTCGGTGACGATGTCGGCCAGCGGCCGGCTGATCTCCTTGCCCCGGACGGCGGGCACGATGCAGAACGCGCAGGCGTTGTCGCAGCCGATCTGGATGGTGACCCAGCCCGCCCACGGCACCTGGCGGCGGACGGGCAGCGCCGAGGGGAAGGCGTCGTGGTCCTCCGCCACCGTCTCCTCGAGGATCTCCACGATCGAGTGGCCGGCCGCGGTGGCCTCCTGGAGCAGCTCGGCCGCCCGGTGGACGTTGTGCGTGCCCAGCACCACGTCGACGTAGGGCGCCCGGTCGGTGACGCCTTCGCGGTCCTTCTGGGCGAGGCAGCCGCTGACCACGATCTGCATGCCGGGCTTGGCGTCCTTCACCGACTTGAGGTGGCCGAGGGTGCCGTAGAGCTTGTTGTCGGCGTTCTCCCGGATGCAGCAGGTGTTGAGCACCACCACGTCGGCGTCGTCGACCGAGCTCGCCTCCTCGAGGCCGTCGGCGGCCAGCAGGCCGGCGATGCGCTCCGAGTCGTGCTCGTTCATCTGGCACCCGAAGGTGCGCACGTAGAAGCGGCGGGGCTCGGTCACCGCGCCAGGGTACCGAGGGCCGCCCTGGTGCCCCCAGCCCGGCGAGGGGGCTCAGTTGAGGCGGTGGACGCTGCTGCTCGGCTGCGCCGGCCGGTTGGCCGACTCCCGGGCGACGAACTCCTCGAGCACGCCGTCGGGGATCGCCGTCTCGTCGATCGGCCGGCGGTGCCGGTCCTCGATGACGAGGCGGATGGCCGTGCGGCGCTCGCCGTCGATCTCGATGTCGGCGAAGGTGGGCACGCACACGATGTCGATGCCGCCCGCAGCGACGTAGCCCCGGGCGATGGCCACGGCCTTGATGGCCTGGTTGAGCGCACCGGCCCCCACCACCTGCACCTCGACGGCGCCGTCCTGGCGCAGGACCCCGGCCATGGCACCGGCCACCGAGTTCGGGTTCGACTTCGTCGAGACCTTCAGCTGCTCCATCGACGCCACCTGGATTCGGGACGGTCCCGGAGTGGCCATGGGGCCCGACCGTCTCCGTGATGGTTCGACGGGTGGTCGAACGATCCCTTCCGCCGGTTCTGCCGATTCTGGGGCGTTCCGCCGCCCCAGGATCGGCAGGCCGGATCAGTCGTCGAGCGTGATCGGCTGGTCGTCGGGATCGAGCTCGAGCGCCTCACCCTCGGGCAGCTCGACCTCGTCGCCGATGCCCATCTGGGTGCGGATCCGCTCGGAGATCTCGATCATGATCTCGGGGTTGTCGTGGAGGAACGTCTTGGCGTTCTCCCGGCCCTGGCCGAGCTGCTCGCCCTCGTAGGTGTACCAGGCGCCCGACTTCTTCACGATGTCGTTGTCGACGCCGATGTCGAGGATGCCGCCCTCGCGGCTGATGCCCTGGCCGTACATGATGTCGAACTCGGCCTGCCGGAAGGGCGGGGCCACCTTGTTCTTCACGACCTTCACCCGGGTGCGGTTGCCCACCACCTCGACGCCGTCCTTGATGGACTCGATGCGCCGGATGTCGAGCCGGACCGAGCTGTAGAACTTCAGCGCCCGGCCGCCGGGGGTGGTCTCCGGCGAGCCGAACATCACGCCGATCTTCTCCCGCAGCTGGTTGATGAAGATGCAGATCGTGTTGGTCTTGTTGAGGTTGGCGGTGAGCTTGCGCAGCGCCTGCGACATGAGGCGGGCCTGCAGGCCGACGTGGCTGTCGCCCATGTCGCCCTCGATCTCGGCCCGGGGGGTGAGGGCGGCCACGGAGTCGATCACGATGACGTCGATGGCGCCGGAGCGCACGAGCATGTCGGTGATCTCCAGCGCCTGCTCCCCGGTGTCGGGCTGGGAGATGAGCAGCTCGTCGACGTCGACCCCGATGGCCCGGGCGTAGATCGGGTCCATGGCGTGCTCGGCGTCGACGTAGGCGCAGATGCCGCCCATGCGCTGGGCCTCGGCCACGACGTGCATCGCCAGGGTGGACTTGCCCGAGGACTCCGGGCCGTAGATCTCCGTGACGCGGCCGCGGGGCAGGCCGCCGACGCCGAGGGCGAGGTCGAGCGCCAGGGCGCCCGTGGGCACCGTGTCGATCGCCATCGAGCCCTTCTCGCCCATCTTCATCACGGCACCCTTGCCGTGGGCCTTCTCGATGCCGGCGAGGCTCAGCTCGAGGGCCTTCATCTTGTCCTTGTCTCGTTCCACCTGGCGTCTCCTCTGGGTGTGCCGCCACGGGTGCGCAGCGAGCGGTTGCGGGTCGATCTGGGGGATGCCGTCGAACCTACGCAGGGGGTGTGACACTCCTGCCAAGTGCGAACGACACGACTGTAATTGCGAACAGCCGTTCGATCAAGGACCCTGCAGCCGACGGGGCCGCGCTCAGTCGTCGAGGAGGCGGTGGCGGAGCTTGTCCAGGAGCGAGATCACGCTCATCTGGCGCACCCGCTCCCGGTCGCCGGGCAGGCGCACGAGGGTGGCCTCCACCCGGTCCCCCACCGCCACGCCCAGCCAGACCGTGCCCGGCGGGTGGCCCTCCTGCTCGGCGGGGCCCGCCACGCCCGTGGTGGCCAGGCCCACATCCGCGCCCAGCAGGCGACGGACGCCGTCGGCCATCTCCCGGGCCGCCGCCTCGCTCACGACGGGCCCCTCGCGGACGCCGAGCACGTCGAACTTCACCTGGCTGTCGTAGGCCACCACGCCGCCCTTGAACCACTCGCTGGAGCCCGGCACCGACACCACGCGCGACGCCGCCAGACCCCCGGTGAGCGACTCGGCCACAGCCAGGGTGAGGCCGCGCTCGCGCAGCAGGCGACCCACCTCGGCCTCCATGGGCAGGTCCTCGTTGGAGAACACGAGGGAGCCGAGCACGGCCCGCACCTCGGCCTCCTCGGCGTCGAGGAGGGCGGCGGCCTCGTCCACCGAGGACCCGCGGGCGGTGAGGCGCACCTTGATGCCCTCGATGCCGCTGGCCAGGAAGGCCAGGGTGGCGTGGCCGCCGGCGTCGAGGGCGTCGATCCGGGGCCCGAGCAGCTCGGCCACCCGCGACTCGCTCTCGCCCCAGGTGCGCAGCACGCGGCTGGCGATCACCTGGCGCTGGCCGGAGCGGGCGGCGAGGTCGGGGAGGATGGCCCGCTCGAGCATCTCCTTCATCTCGTGCGGCACACCCGGCACGGCGTACACGACCTTGTCCCCCACGGGGCACAGCAGGCCGGGGGCGGTCCCCGTGCGCTGCTCGATGACGGTGGCCCCCTCGGGCACGTCGGCCTGGCGCAGGTTGTTCTCGGCCATCGCGCGCCCGCGGTCGGCGAAGATGGCCCGGATCCGCTCGGCGACGTCGTCGTGGCGGACCAGGCGCACCCCCATCACCCTGGCCAGCGCCTCTCGGGTGATGTCGTCCTGGGTGGGGCCCAGCCCACCGCAGGTGATCACCGCGTCGGCCCGCTCGAGCGCCTCCTCCAGCACGGCGACCATGCGCTCGAGGTTGTCGCCCACCTTGGTCTGGCGGAGGTGGTCGATCCCGGTGAGGGCCAGCTGCTCGCCGATCCACGACGAGTTCGTGTCGACGATCTGCCCGAGCAGCAGCTCCGTGCCGATGGCCACCACCTCGCAGCGCACGTCTCGATGCCTAGCGCGAACCGGCGGCGGTGACGGCGCGGCGGCCATCGACGAGGTACTGCACCCCGCTGGCCAGCGTGAGCACCAGCGCCACCCACAGCAGGGAGGTGGCCACCCAGGTGTGGTCCTCGGCGGTGACCGGCAGGAGCGCGAAGCCGACGGCCACCTCCTGCACGACGGTCTTGGCCTTGGCCAGCTGGCTGGCCGGGATGGCGAGGCCCTGCTTCCCCCAGTACGACCGCAGGCCCTGGATCCCGAGCTCCCGCACGGTGATGATCGCCACCGGCAGCCACCAGAACGTGCCGTTGGCCACCAGGGCGAACAGGGCGCCCAGCACCAGGACCTTGTCGGCGAGGGGGTCGAGGAAGGCCCCGGAGCGGGTGGTGCCCTGGCGGCGGGCCAGCACGCCGTCGATCCCGTCGGTCACGCACAGCGCCACCCAGAGCACGGCCGCGGGCCAGCTCGCCCCCGTGTCGACCACCATCACCAGGAGCGGCACGGTGAGCACCAGCCGGCCGATGGTGATGAGGTTGGCCGGCGTGGCCAGGGCCGACGGCCCGAACTGGGCGGTCATCGAGCCGCCAGCACCACCGGCTCGCCGGTGAGGTCGGGGCCCTGGGCACCCGTGAGCCGCACCCGCACGAGCTCGCCCACGGCGAGGTCCTCGGGCACGGTGATCACGCCGTCGATCTCCGGCGCCTCGCGGTGGCTGCGGGCCACGCCGGGGGCGTCGACGAGGACCTCCACCACCTCGCCGACCAGCGCGTCGCGGCGGGCGGCGGTGATGCGGTCCTGCAGCTCGCGCAGCTCGGCCAGCCGTTCGGCCACCAGCTCGCGGTCGACCTCGCCGTCGAGGTCGGCGGCGTAGGTGCCGGCCTCGGGCGAGTAGGCGAAGAAGCCGCACCAGTCGAGCTGGGCGTCGCGCACGAAGGCCAGCAGCTGGTCGTGGTCGGCCTCGGTCTCCCCGGGGTAGCCCACGATGAAGTTGGAGCGGAAGGCGGCCTCGGGGGCCCGGGCCCGGATGTCCGCGATGCGGCGGAGGAACCGGTCGCCGTCGCCCCAGCGGCGCATGCGCCGCACCAGCGGAGCCGACACGTGCTGCAGCGACAGGTCGAAGTAGGGCACCCCGGTGGCGACGATGGCGTCGATCAGCCGGTCGGTGAGGTCGGAGGGGTACAGGTAGAGCAGGCGCACCCGCTCGATGCGGGCGGCCACGGCCTCGAGGAGCGGCACGATCGACTTGGTGCCCACGCCCTGGTCGCGGCCGTAGCTGGCCAGGTCCTGGGCCACCAGCACGACCTCCTTGGCGCCGCCGGCCACCAGCTGGTCGAGCTCCACCAGCACCTGGTCGACCGAGCGGGACCGCTGGGGGCCCCGGAAGCTGGGGATGGCGCAGAACCCGCACGCCTTGTCGCAGCCCTCGGCCACCTTCAGGTACGCCCACGGCACCGCCGACGCCGGTCGGGGCAGGTTCAGCAGGTCGAAGCTCGGGAGCGGGGCCGCACCGGGCTTGCGGCCCAGGGTGACGGGCACGCCGAACCCGGCCACGGCGTCGGCCTCGGGCAGCGCTTCGGCCAGCTCGGCGCCGTAGCGCTCGGCCATGCAGCCGGTCACGACCAGCTCGGCGTGGTCGGCCTTGCGGTCGGCCAGGGCGAGCACCACGTCGATCGACTCCTGGCGGGCCTCCTCGATGAAGGCGCAGGTGTTGACCACCACCAGGTCGGCGCCCTCGGCGTCGGCGGCGGGGGTCATGCCGTCGGCCAGGAACGTGCCGACGAGCTTGTCGGAGTCGACCTGGTTCTTGGGACAGCCCAGCGTCTCCACGAAGAAGGTGCGGGGCCCGGCCATGGCGCCAGGGTACTGGTGGCCCCTCGCCGGGACCGAACCCTCCGGTCGTCGGGCGGCCGCTACCGGGCGTGGTGGAGGCGCAGCCCCTGGCGGGGCCACTCGAAGGCCACGAGCGCACCGGTGCCCGACAGCGTGGCGTAGGCCGTGCGCAGGTCGTCGCCGCCGAAGCAGATGTTGGTGACGAGGGGGTCGGGCAGCGGGACGTGCTCCACGGTGGCGCCGTCGGGGCTGATGGCGGTGATCCCGCCGTTGACGAGCGTGCCGACGCACACCCAGCCCTCGCCGTCGACCGCCAGGCTGTCGAGCAGCTGCAGCCCGGGCAGCCCGGCCAGGAGCTGGCCGCCGTTGCCCACCGGTCCCGCTCCGGCCACCTCGCCGGGCCCCGACAGGGGCCACCAGAAGACGCGACCGGTGTGGGTCTCGGCGGCGTAGAGGCGGGTGCCGTCGGGCGAGAGGCCGATCCCGTTGGGGGCGTCGAGCGGGAAGATCACCTCGCGGCAGCTGGAGCCGTCGGCCCGGGCGTAGTGGATGCCGGTGCGGTCGCTGGTGCGGTCGAGGCGGACGCCGTGGTCGGTGAACCAGAAGCCGCCGTGGCCGTCGAAGACGAGGTCGTTGGGCGCTCGCAGCGGCCCGGACGACGACTCCGTGTAGAGCGTCGACACCGCCCCGGTCATCAGGTCGACGCGCTGGATCGAGCCGCCCTTCCAGCTCGGCGGCACGGCCCCGGGCACGGTGAGGCCGCCGACGTCGTCCCAGCTGAAGCACCCGCCGTTGTTGGTGACGTACACGGCGCCGTCGGGGCCCAGCGCCGCCCCGTTGGGGCCGCCGCCCAGGTTGGCCACGATGCTGAGGCGGCCGTCGGCGCCCACCTTCGTGAGGGTGCCACGGGCGATCTCCACCAGCAGGACGTCGCCGTCGTCGAGGGCCACCGGGCCCTCGGGGAACTTGAGGCCGCTGGCCAGCTCACGGATCTCCATGGCGACTTGCTAGCAGGGCCCGGGAAGGGATGGGGCCCCGGACGGGTTGGACCTCCCTGTGACCGATCCGTCCCTCGTCGAGCTGCCCCCGCCCGGGCCCGTCGGCCCGGCGCGCCTCGTCACCGGTCGCTTCCTCATCGTCACCCTGGCGACCTTCGCCTACTTCCTGGCGCTCGGCTCGCTGCTCCCGACCCTGCCCACCTACGTGACCGACGAGCTCGGCGGCGACGGCTTCGCCGTCGGCTTGGTGGTCGGCTCGTTCGCGGTGTCGGCCGCGGTGGTGCGACCGTGGGCGGGCCGCCTGGGCGATCGGTACGGGCGTCGGGTGCTCCTGAGCGGTGGCGCGCTGCTCGTGGGCATCGCCACCCTCGGCTACGCCCTGGTCGACACCGTGAGCGCGCTGGTGGCCCTGCGCCTCGTGAGCGGCATCGGCGAGGCGGCCGTGTTCGTCGGCGCCGCCACCGCCGTCCAGGACCTCGCACCGCCCGACCGGCGCGGCGAGGCGGCGTCGTACTTCAGCGTCGCCCTCTACAGCGGCCTCGCCCTCGGCCCGGCCCTCGGCGAGCGGGTGGCCGACGGCGCCGGCTACACCGAGGTCTGGCTGGTGGCCGGCGCGGCCTCGCTGATCGCCGCGGCCCTCGGCCTCGGCACGCCCCACACCCCGGCCCCGGCCGGGCTCCCGAAGCCCACCAGGCTGCTCCACCCGGGCGCCCTCGGCCCCGGCCTCGTGCTCATGCTCGGCCTGATCCCCTTCACGGGCTTCGCCGCCTTCCTCGCCGTCTACGGGCGGGAGATCGGGCTGAGCGACACCGGCCCCGTCTTCTTCGCCTACGCCGGGGTGGTCCTCGCCATCCGCATCTTCGGCGCCAAGCTCCCCGACCGGCTCGGCTGGCGCCGGGCGTCCACCCTGGCCCTGGTGGCGGTGGCGTTCGGCGGCGCCGTGCTGGCCGTGTGGCCGTCGGTCGTGGCCGTGTGGCTGGCCGCCGGGTCGCTGGGGATCGGCATGTCCCTGCTGTTCCCGGCGCTGTTCTCGGCGGCCCTGGAGGGCGTCCCCGACGAGGAGCGCAGCCAGGCCGTCGGGACCTTCTCCCTGTTCTTCGACCTGTCCCAGGGGCTCGGGGCGCCCGTGCTCGGCCTCGTGGTGGCGGTGTCGTCGGAGCGGGGCGCGTTCGCGGCGTCGGCGCTCATCGCGGTGGCCGGCTTCTGGGCGCAGGCCCGCCTGCGCGAGTCGATCCGCTCGGCCCCGCAGCCCGCGCCCTCGGCCAGCTGAGGGTCAGCCGCGGGCGTTGCCCGTGAAGGCGAAGGCGGCCAGGCGCAGGCTGGGCACGTGCACGATGCCGCCCTCGTTGCTGACCAGCTCGGCGTCGTCGCCGAGCCCCAGCACGTGGCCCGGGCCGAGGGCCGCCACCACCGACTGCGTGAACCGCAGGTTCTGCACCGGTGCCACCACCTCGCCGTGCTCCACCAGGAACAGGCCGTTGCGGGTGAGCCCGGTGATGACCTGGGTCTTCGGGTCGAGGATGCGGTTGTACCAGAAGTCGGTCACCAGCAGGCCCCGCTCCATCCCGGCGATCAGCTCGGCTCGGGACTGGTCGCCACCCGCGAGGAACAGGTCGCCGGGGTACCCGCCGAACGCCTCCGAGCCGATCGAGCTGCCGGTCGACTCGACGCCGGCCAGGGCGGCGCTGCGGCGGTCGTGGACCAGGCCGACGGTGACGCCGCCGGTCACGAGGTCGACGCGCCGCTTCGGGGTGCCCTCGGCGTCGTAGGGGCGGCCCAGGGCGCGCGGGTCGGTGCCGTCGTCCCACAGGTGGATCTGCTCGTCGAGCTGCTGCTCGCCCAGGTGCACGAAGCTGGTGCCGTCGGCGTGGGCCTTGCCGTTGAAGCCCAGCCAGGCCGGGAACAGCAGCAGCGCCGCCACCGCCTTCGGCTCCAGGACCACCTCGTAGGTGCCGGGGTCGAGGTCGATGGGGTCCGCACCGCCCAGGGCCTTGGCGGCGGCCACCTCGCCGATGCGCCGACCGTCGAGGTCGTCCACCCGGGCCGAGGTGGTCTGGCCGTAGCCGTCGGTGGGCGCACCCTCGGCGCTGGCGGCGCGGTGGATGGCGTCGACCTGGGCCATGGTGGAGCGGCTGGCGAAGCGGATGCCGCTGGTGGAGGCCATCACGTGGACGTCGCTGTCGGTGGAGCAGTACCCGGCCGACTCGAGGTCGGGCGCGGCGTCGACGAAGTCGCCCACCACACCGGCGCGGGCGTCGGGCGACGCCGCGGCGGTGGCGTCGTCCCAGTGGTCGACCTCGACGATCGGCGCCGGCTCCGCCAAGCCGGGGAAGTCGGGGTCGGGCGGGCACAGGCGGGCCGCCGCGATGGTCTGCTCCACCAGCCGCTCGATGCCCTCGGGGTCGAGCCGGGTGGTGGATGCCTGGGCGATCCGGCCGCCCTCCACGACCACGCGCAGGCGCACGTGGTCGTCGTCGCTGGCCATGTTCTGGTGGATGCGGCTGTTGGCGAAGCGCGTCAGCGCGCTGTGGCCCTGCCCGCAGGTCACGAGGGCCTCGGCGCGGTCGCCGACGAGGGAGAGGACGCGCTCGCAGACCTCGGTGCCGTGCTGGGCGGTGGCGTCGGTGGTGGGGTCCCAGGCCATCAGCGCACCCCCACCCGCACGTCGGTGAACCGGGCGGGCACGGAGGGGTGCCCGGTGTGGCCGACCTGCATCGGTTGCCCCTTGCCGCAGTTGGCGGTGCCCCAGAACACCCACTCGTCGGGCCCCGCCACCATGTCCATCGAGGCCCAGAACTGCGGGCCGATCCCGGTGTAGGTGGGGTTGCGGAGCATCTGGCCGAGCTGGCCGTCCTTGATCTCCCAGGCGATCTCGCAGCCGAACTGGAAGTTGAGCCGCTTGTCGTCGATCGACCACGACCGGTTGGTGTCCATGTAGATGCCGTCGTCGGTGGCGGCGATCATCTCCTCCAGCGAGCTGTCGCCCGGGAGCAGGCCCACGTTGGTCATGCGCACCATCGGCAGGCGGGCGGCGCCGTCGGCCCGCACCATGCCGCCCGAGGGCAGGCCCACCAGCGGCGCGGAGTCGCGGCCGGAGAGCACGCCCACCCAGGTGCCGTCCTTGACGATGTCGACCGACTGCGCCGCCACCCCCTCGTCGTCGTAGCCGAAGGTGCCCAGCGCTCCCGGGAGCGTGGCGTCGGCGGTGATGTTCATGAGGTCGGACCCGTAGCGCAGCGAGCCGAGCTGGGCGGGGTCGAGCCACGACGTGCCGGCGAAGGCGGCCTCCCACCCGAGGATGCGGTCGAGCTCGATGGCGTGGCCCACCGACTCGTGGATCTGCAGGGCCATCTGCTCGCTGCCCAGGATCAGCGTGGTGGTCTTCTCGGGGCACTGCGGCGCTCGCAGCAGGGCCTGCGCCTCCTCGGCGATGCGGGGCGCGTTGCCGAGGAGGTCGATCTCGCGCACGAGCTCCCAGCCGCGGGTGCCGTACTGGCCGCGCACCCCCGGGTAGCTGCGGCGCTGCGTCTCGCCGTCGCCGATGGCGGTGGCGTCGATCACGGCGCCGCACTCCACGAGGTGCTGGTCGATCCGGCTGCCCTCGCTGGAGGCGAACCACTTCTCGGTGTCCCAGATCTGGTGGCTGGCCTGGCCGAGGGGCACGCCGGCGTCCGCGATGGCGCCGGTGACGGCCACCAGCAGGTCGGCCCGCTCCTCGATGCCGACGTCGTCGAGCGGGTGGACGTCGTAGGGGTTGGCCCAGCTGGCCTCGATCACCGGGGCAGGGGCCAGCTCGAGGGGCGGCCCGCTCACCCGGGCGCTGGCCCGGGCGACGTCGGCCGCCCGCTGGCCGGCCCGCCGGGCGGCCGCCTCCGTGAGCTCGGGGGTCGACTGGAAGCCCCACGAGGAGCCGATCAGCGCTCGCACGCCGATGCCGGCGGTCTCCGACTGGGTGAGGCCCTCCACCACCCGGTTCTTGGCGCTCATCGACTCGTAGCGCACGATCATGATGCGGGCGTCGGCGTAGCGGGCTCCGGCGGCGAGGGCCGCTTCGACGGCGGCGGTGGCGAGATCGAACATCGACTCGGACCGTATCCGGGCCGGGCGGCCGGCGCGCGGCGTAGTGTCCGCAGCCATGGTGGGCGGCGACCTCGACGACCTGAGCAACATGAGCGGCGACGCCCCCCAGGGCCCGGTGCTCCCGAGCCGGGGGCGCACCGGCACCGGTGGTGCGCTGACCTTCGCGGGAGGCCTGCTGGCCACCCTGGCCCTGGTCGTGGCGCTGGTGGCGCTGTGGCCCAGCGGCGACGACGAGCCGGTGCGCAGCGACGACGTCGCCGCCACCACCGTGGTGCCCGGCGCCCCCGCCACGACGGTCCCCGGCGCCACCGGCGAGCCGTCGCAGTCGTCGAGCACGACGGCCGCCGCGCCGGTGGAGCTCGACCTGTTCGGGGGCGACCTCCCCGTCGCCGTCGCCGACCTGGTGGCAGCGAGCGGCAGCCCCACCCAGCTGCTCCAGGTCTCGGTGTACCCCGACTACGCCTTCCTGACGTACCGCGACCCGGCCCGGCCGGAGAACATCGATCGGCGCATCTGGCGCGACGGCGCGGCCGGCGAGGCGTCGGCGAACCCCATCGACGATCGCGTGGACGCCGAGACCGAGCCGGCGCTGTTCGCCCTCACCGAGGTCGACCTCGGCATCCTCCCGGGCCTCGTGGCCGACGCCGTCACCCGCTACGACCGCGAGGTGGCCGTGTCGCACGTGATCATCGACCGGTTCCTGCCCTTCGACGAGCGGGTCCTGATCCGGGTCTACGCCTCCCCCACCGATGGCCGCAGCGGCGGGGGCTACGTGAGCTACGACACCGCCGGCACCCTCGTGCGGGTGTGCTGCTGACCGAGGCTGCTACAGCTCGCCCTGCTCCTGGGCGTTCTCGAGCTCCTCGACCGACATGAGCACCGCCCGGGCCTTGGAGCCCTCCGAGGGGCCGACCACGCCGCGCTGCTCGAGGAGGTCCATCAGGCGCCCGGCGCGGGCGAAGCCGACCTTCAGCTTGCGCTGCAGCATCGAGGTGGAGCCGAGCTGCGAGCGCACGATGAGCTCCATGGCCTGCTGCACGAGGTCGTCGTCGTCGCCCTCGACACCGCCGCCGCTCGAGCCGGCGCCCATCGAGCCGGGCGCCGCGTCGTCGGCGCCCTGCACCTCGGTGTCGTAGGCGATCTCGGGGGCCTGGCGCTTCCACACCGAGGCCACCTTGCGGACCTCCTCCTCGCTGACCCAGGAGCCCTGGATGCGCGAGGGGGCCGACGACGCCGGACCGAGCAGGAGCATGTCGCCCTTGCCGATCAGGCGCTCGGCGCCCTGCTGGTCGAGGATCACCCGGCTGTCGGTGGCGCTCGAGACGGCGAAGGCGAGCCGGGCGGGCACGTTGGCCTTGATCACACCCGTGATCACGTTCACGGAGGGCCGCTGGGTGGCGATCACCAGGTGGATGCCCACGGCGCGCGCCATCTGGGCGATGCGGCAGATCGAGTCCTCGACGTCGCGGGCCGCCACCATCATGAGGTCGGCCAGCTCGTCGATCACCACGAGGATGAACGGCAGGCGAGCGAAGGACCGCGTGACCTCGCCGCTGGGCGACACGACGTCGGGCAGGTCGCCGCGGTCGTGGGCGGCGTTGTAGCCGGTGATGTCGCGGAAGCCGACCTCGGCGAGGAGGTCGTAGCGGCGCTCCATCTCGCGCACCGCCCAGGACAGGGCGTTGGCGGCCTTCTTCGGGTTGGTGACGACCTGGGTGAGCAGGTGGGGCAGGCGGTCGTACTGGCCCATCTCGACGCGCTTCGGGTCGACCAGGATCATGCGGACCTGGTCGGGCGTCGAGCGCATGAGGATCGAGGTGATGAGCGAGTTGAGGCAGCTCGACTTGCCGGCACCGGTGGCCCCGGCGATCAGGATGTGCGGCATGGTGGCCAGGTTCATCAGCACGGCCTTGCCGTTGATGTCGCGGCCCACGGCCACCTCGAGCGGGTGGGTGGCCCGCTTCGCCTCGGGCGAGGAGAGGATGTCGCCCAGGGCGACGATCTGGCGATCGGAGTTCGGGACCTCCACGCCGATGGCCTGGCGGCCGGGGATGGGGGCCAGGATGCGGACGTCGGGCGAGGCCATCGCGTAGGCGATGTCCTTGTGGAGGCTGGTGACCCGGGCCACCTTCACCCCGGGGCCGAGCTCGAGCTCGTAGCGGGTGACCGACGGGCCCACCACCATGCCCACCAGCTTGGTCTCGACGCCGTGCTGGGCCAGGGCCTGCTCGAGCACGCGCCCGGCCGCCTCGACGGCGGCCTTGTCGACCTCCTGGGTGCCGCTGCGCTCCAGCAGCGCCGGCGACGGCAGCTTCCAGGGCGACCCCTTGACGGCGGGGCCGAGCTCGATCTCGAGCTGGGTGGCCTCGACCTCCTCGCCCGGCTCGGGCAGCTGCACCTTCGGCTTGCGGGGGCCGGGCTTGCGCTTGGGGGCGGGCTCGTCGAGGTCGAGCACGCCGTCGGCGTCCTGGTCGAACAGCGAGACCGACGGCTCGTCGCCATCCGGCGCCGCGCCCAGCGAGAAGAGGGTCTGGCCGAGCCGGCGGGCGGCGTCGGCCACCGCGCTGCTGGCCGGTCGGGTGGCGTTGGCCGTGCTCTCCGCGGCGGTGCGCACCGGCACCTGGGTGAGCACGACGAGGCCACCGACCGCCACGACCCCGAGGATGAGGCCGGCGCCCCACGGGGCCAGGCCGGCGGCCAGCGGGCCGGCGGCGGCGAGCCCGAGGAGCCCGCCGGCGGCGATCAGGTCGTCGGCGGGCGCGTCGAGCCCGGGACGGCCCCCGGCGAGGTGGAGGAGCCCGCACCCGGCGACGGCCACCAGCAGACCGCCCACCCACAGGTGGGCGCGCGGGGCGGCGTCGGGCTCGGCGCCCTCGGCGGGTTCGCCGGCGCCGCGCACCAGCAGGATGCCGGTGGCGACGAGGGCCACGGGCGCCAGCAGGCGGCCCCAGCCCACCGTGGTGCCGATGGCCGTGGCCAGGCCGCTGCCGATCGGGCCGGCGGCGTCGGCGTAGATCCCCATGGCGGCCACCAGGCCGAGGCCCACGAGCAGGAGGCCGACGAGGTCGCTGGCGTGGCTGCTGAGGGCCGAGGCCAGGGCGCGGGTGAGCCGGTCGACGAAGGTGGGCGGCGGCGGCCCCTGCTTCTTGGCCGGCGCGCGCTTCGTGCCCCCGGACCGGGGCCGTTGGGTGGTAGCCACAGTGCCCACAACCGTACCAGGAGCCACATCAGCCACAGTGGGAACAACGTCTGTGGTCGAGAACGTCCGCCATGCGGAGGTTCTCGACCACAGACGTCGGGGGCGGTCAGCGGCGGGGCTGGCAGGTGGGGCAGTGGGTGGTGCCGCGGGCGTCCACCACGCTGCGGCGCAGCTCGGTGCCGCAGCGCCCGCAGGGCTCGCCGGCTCGGCCGTAGCAGCCGAGCTCCAGCTGGTTGCGGCCGGGGAGGCCGTCGGGCGTGCGGTAGTCGCGCAGCGTGGTGCCGCCGTTGGCGATCCCCTGCTCGAGCACCCGGCGCAGCTCGGCCAGCAGGCGGTCGGCCTCCTTGCGGGTGACCGAGCGACGGGCGGGGTGGATGCCGGCCCGCCACAGGCCCTCGTCGGCGTAGATGTTGCCCACGCCGGCGAGCGGTCGCTGCGACAGGAGCTGCGTCTTGATGCGCACCGTGCTGCGGCGCAGGTTGCGCCAGAGGCCGCCGTCGTCGAGGGCCTCGTCCCACGGCTCCGGGCCCTGGGCCGCCAGCGTGGGCAGCGAGGCGTACTCCCCCGCCGGCACCACCCCGACGCGCCCGAAGCGGCGCACGTCGCGCAGCTCGAGCACGTGGCCGTCGTGGAGCGCCCACCAGGCGCGCACGTAGGGGTCGAGCTCGCCGGGGCGCAGGCGCAGCTGCCCGGTCATCCCGAGGTGGACGACCAGGTCGCGGTCGTCGTCGAGGCCGAGGAGGAGGTACTTCCCCCGACGGCCGACCCGCTCGATGGCGGCGCCGGCGGCCACAGGCGCGGCGGCGAACTTCCCCGACGGGTGGCCCCAGGCCTCCACGATCCGACGGCCGACGACGAGCGGCTCGAGCTGCCGTCGCACGGTCTCGACCTCGGGCAGCTCCGGCACCCGCCCAGCATGCCAGCGGGCGCGCCTACGGCCCTACGCTGCGGCGATGATCCCGCCGATCGTCGACCTCGCCTGGTGGCGGTCCCATCGAGCGGGGGTCGTCACGGCCGATGCCCGGTACTACCTCGACGGCCGGTCGGCCCGAGCGGCCTACGACGCCGGCCACCTCCCCGGGGCCGTGTTCGTGGACCTGGACGACTGGGTGTCCACCAAGGGCGCCGCCGCCGACGGCCGCCACCCGATGCCGACCCCCGAGGTGTTCGCCGAGGGCCTCGGTCGGGTGGGGATCGGCGACGCCGACACCGTCGTCGCCTACGACGACGCCGGGGGCACCACCGCCGCCCGCCTCGTGTGGATGCTCCGGGCCCTCGGCCGCGACGCCGCCCTGCTCGACGGTGGGCTCCAGGCCTACGACGGCCCGCTCGAGCAGCAGGCACCACCCCGACCACCGGCGGCGTGCCGACCGCAGCCCTGGCCGGCCGAGCGGCTGGCGTCGATCGACGACGCCCTCGACCCGCGCTTCGTCGTGCTCGACGCGCGCGACGGCGCCCGCTTCCGCGGCGAGGCCGAGCCGGTCGACCCGGTCGCCGGCCACATCCCCGGCGCTCGCAGCCTCCCCTGCCGAGACCACCTCGACCCCGACGGCCGCTTCCGCTCCCCCGACGACCTGCGCGCCCGCTTCGCCGCGGTCGGCGTGGAGCCGGGCACCGAGGTCGTGTCCTACTGCGGCTCCGGCGTGACCGCCTGCCACAACCTGCTGGCCATGGAGCACGCGGGCCTGGGGCTGGGGCGCCTCTACCCCGGCTCGTGGTCGGCCTACTGCAACACCCCCGGGCGACCGGTCGCCACCGGTCCCGACCGCTGACGCCAGCCGGCTCCCGTCGGCTTCACCTGGCGGGTGGGGTCAGGCCTCCATGACGACCGGGACGATCATCGGCTTGCGCTTGGTGCGCTCGTTGACGAACTTGCCCGCGGTGCGCCGCACGGCGCGCTGCAGGGAGTCGAGGTCGGGCGACTTGGCGTCGGCGAACACGTCCTTGATGGCCTGGCGCACGGCCTCGGCGCACTCGTCGAGCAGCTCCTCGGCCTCCGGGGCGTAGACCCAGCCGCGGGTGATCACCTCGGGGCCGGTGAGGATGGCGCCGTCGTCGAGGGCGACGGTCACCACGACCACCACCACGCCCTCCTCCGCCAGCACGCGCCGGTCGCGCAGCACGCCCTGCCCCACGTCGCCGACGATGCCGTCGACGTAGAGGTAGCCGGCCGGCACGGTGCCCGTCTTGCGGACGCCCTGGTCGTCGACGGTGATCTGGTCGCCGTCCTCGCAGATGAGCGTCCGCTCGGCGGGCACGCCCATGGTCTGGGCCAGCTCGGCGTGGTGCACCAGGTGGCGGTACTCGCCGTGGACCGGCACGAACCACTGCGGCTCGGTGATCGAGAGGAGGGTCTTGATCTCCTCCTGCTTGGCGTGGCCGGTGGCGTGGACGTCCTCGAGGCCGGAGTGCACCACCTTGGCGCCGAGGCGCACGAGGCCGTCGATCACCTTGGTGACGCTCATCTCGTTCCCGGGGATGGGGTGCGAGCTGAGGATCACGGTGTCGCCCTCGCCGACGGTCAGCCAGCGGTTCTCGCTGTTCGCCATGCGGGTGAGGGCCGACATGGGCTCGCCCTGGCTGCCGGTGGAGATGACGCAGACCTCGCCGTCGGGCAGGTCGTCGATGTGCTCCACGTCGATGAGCGAGGCCTCCGGGATGTGGAGCAGGCCCATCTCGCGGGCGAGGCGCACGTTCTTCTTCATCGAGAGGCCGAGGGTGGCCACCTTGCGGCCGAAGGAGATGGCGGCGTCGGCGATCTGCTGGACGCGGTGGATGTGGCTGGCGAAGCAGGCGATGATCACCCGCCGGCCCTCGTGGGCGTGGAAGAGGTCGTAGAGCACCCCGCCCACGGTGGTCTCGCTGCGGGAGTGGCCGTGGCTGTCGGCGTTGGTGGAGTCGCCGAGCAGGAGGCGGATCCCCTCGTCGCAGGCGATGGCGCCCATGCGGCCCAGGTCGGTGAGGCGCCCGTCGACGGGCGTGAGGTCGAGCTTCCAGTCGCCCGTGTGCATGATCACGCCCTGCGGCGTGTGGAAGGCGGTGGCGAACCCCTCGGGCACCGAGTGGGTGACGGGGATGAACTCGACGTCGAACGGCCCGATCTTGCGGCGCTCCCCGTCGGTCACGGTGATGAACTCGGTCTTGCCGAGCAGCCCCGCCTCCTCGATGCGGTTGCGGGCCAGGCCGAGCGTGAAGGCCGACCCGTAGATCGGGAACGACAGGTCGCGGAGCAGGAACGACAGCCCGCCCACGTGGTCCTCGTGGCCGTGGGTGGCGATCATGCCGATCACCCGGTCCTTGTTCTCCCGCAGCCACGTGAAGTCGGGGAGGATGAGGTCGACGCCGAGGTGCTCGAGCTCGGGGAACATGAGGCCGCAGTCGAGGAGGAGGAGCTGGTCCTCGCACTCGTAGACCATGCAGTTGCGCCCGATCTCGCCCAGGCCTCCGAGGAACGTGATGGTGACAGGTGCGGCCATCCCGCCGAACCTACTGGTCGTCGGTCGCGGGAGCGATCTGGCGGATCCGGGCCGGGCGGCTCAGGGGCGCAGTCCCAGGCGGTCGACCAGCGCCTGGGCCTCGGCCTCCAGCCCGTCGGGCTCGGGCCCCATCGGCAGGCGGCACGGGCCGCCGGGGAGGCCCAGCACCCGCAGCACCACCTTCACCGCCAGGGCGAACTGGGCGATCTCACGGCTCTCGTAGGCGTAGGACTCGAAGAGGCTGGCGTTGAGCTCCCGGGCCCGGTCGTGGTCGCCGGCCTCGAAGGCGGCCACCATCGCGCGCATGGTGGGGCCCGCCCAGTGGGTGGCGGTGCCGATCACGCCCACGGCGCCGACGGCCAGCAGGGGCAGGGTCATCGGGTCGTCGCCCGAGAGCACCTCGAAGTCGTCGGGGGTCCCGGCCACCACGCGAGCCGTCTCGCCCGGATCGCCGGCGGCGTCCTTGAGCCCCACGATCGAGGGCACCTCGGTGGCGAGCCGCACGAGCAGCTCGGTGCTGATCTTGCGGCCCGAGCGCCCGGGGATGTCGTACAGGACGACCGGCAGGTCGGTGGCCTCGGCCACCGCCGTGAAGTGGGCCTCGAGCCCTGCCTGGGAGGGCCGGTTGTAGTACGGCGTGACCACCAGGAGCCCGTCGACGCCGGTGGCCGCAGCCCGCTCGCTGAGCTCGATGGTGTGGCGGGTGTCGTAGCTGCCGGTCCCGGCCAGGAGCGGAGCCTCGACGGCGGCACGGACCGCCTCCCAGAGCGCCACCTTCTCGTCGTCGGTGAGCGTGGGGGCCTCGCCGGTGGTGCCGGCCAGCACGAGGCCGTCGCTGCCGTGGGCGACCAGCCAGCGCGCCAGCTCGACGGCGCCGTCGAGGTCGAGCTCGCCGTCGGCGTGGAACGGCGTGGCCATCGCCGTGAGCACCCGGCCGAAGCGGGCCATCAGGCGTGCCCCTCGCTGCCCCGCTCGATGCCGAGCGTGGCGAGGAGGTCCTCGTGGAGCTCGAACCACACGGTGTGGTAGCTGGCCAGCATGGGCTTCGTGAACCAGTCGGTCTCGCCGGCCTGGACGCGGTCGAGCGCCCCGGCCAGGCGGGGGCCGTAGAGCCGGTAGCGGTCGAGCGTGGCGGCGAGGTCGTCGAAGATGGGCGCGGCGGCGTGGTGGAGCTCCGCCAGCTGGGCCACCACGCCGGCGTCGTAGGCGGCGTCGCTGTGGTCGTTGGGGGTGCTCTCGCCGTCGACGTCGCGGAGCTGCCAGGACGTGCAGATCCCGAGCAGGTCGGCGTTGTGGGCGAGGAAGCGCCGGTAGGCGGCGTCGACGGCGTCGCGGGTGCCGGTGTCGTCGAGCTCGACCGACAGCAGGCGGGCGTGCTCCGCCCGACCGGCGGGGGTGAGCGCGAACCCCGAGATCCGGCCGTCGCGGTAGGAGGCCAGCCCCTCGGCGACCAGCTCGTCGAGCACCGGCTTGGCCTCCGCCTCCTGCTGGCCGACCACCTCGGCCACGCCGCTGGCCTCGGCGAAGCCCTTCAGCCGGAGGCCGTGCATCACGAGGGTGCGGGGGTCCGAGGGAGCGCTCACAGCGCCGAACCCTAGTGCCGCCCCGTGGGCGCTCCGAGGCCATTGCGGCCCGCCTCGGGCCCGCGCGGCGGCCGCGGGCCGCGTGGCTACGATGCCGCGATGTCGACCGACTGGGTGGCGCGCGTGGCCCAGCAGATCGACGCCGACCGCGACGAGATGGTGGGGGCGCTGTCGACGCTGGTGCGCACCCCCAGCGTCTCGGGCACCGACGCCGAGCACGAGGTGCAGGGCGACCTGGCGGCGCTGCTGCGCGCCGACGGCCTCGAGGTCGACCACTGGTCCCTGCCCCTCGACGACCTCCTGGCCCACGCGGATGCACCGGGCGTGGAGGTGGACCGACACGAGGCGTGGGGCCTGGTCGGCCGGCTGCCCGGTCGCGGCGAGGGCCCCAGCCTGCTGCTCCAGGGCCACGTCGACGTGGTGCCCCCGGGCGACCCGGACGCCTGGTCGCCGGGCGGCGCGTTCAGCGGCCGGGTGGAGGCGGGCGCGCTGCACGGCCGGGGGGCCTGCGACATGAAGGCCGGCGTGGTGGCGGCCCGCTGGGCGGTGCGCGCCGTGCGCGCCGCCGGGGTCCCGCTGCGCGGCGACCTGCTGCTGGCCACCGTGGAGGGCGAGGAGGACGGCGGCCTCGGCACCTTCGGGCTGCTGCAGCGAGGGTGGCGGGCCGACGCCTGCGTGGTCCCCGAGCCGACCGGGCTCGACGTCGTACCCGCCTGCGCCGGCGCCCTCACCTTCCGCCTGACCATCCGGGGCCTGGCCACCCACGCCGCCCGCCGCACCGACGGCATCAGCGCCATCGAGAAGCTGTGGCCGGTGTGGCAGGCCCTGCAGGCCCTCGAGCAGGCGCGCAACGCGGCGGTCGACCCGATCTTCGAGCGGTGGCCGCTGGCCTACCCGCTGTCGATCGGCACGGTCCAGGCGGGCGACTGGGCGTCGTCGGTGCCGGACCTCCTGGTGGCCGAGGGGCGCATCGGCGTCGCCCTCGACGAGTCGGTGGACGAGACCCGGCGCCAGCTCGAGGCCGCGGTGGCGGAGGCGGCGGCCGCCGACCCGTGGCTGCGGGCCCATCCCGTGGAGGTCGAGTGGTGGGGCGGCCAGTACGCCTCCGGCCGGCTGCCCCGCGACAGCGACCTGGTGGCTCGGGTGTGCGCCGCCCACGAGGCGGTGGCCACCAGCACCCCTTCGGTGTGGGGCGCGCCCTACGGCAGCGACCTGCGCCTGCTCAACGGGCTCGGCCGGATCCCCACCCTGCACTACGGCCCCGGAGACGCCGCTCGGGCCCACGGCCCCGACGAGTCGGTCCCGCTGCACGAGGTGGCCACGGCCGCACACGCGCTGGCCCGGCTGGCCCTCGACGTGTGCGGCGTGGCCTGAGCCTCAGGACGCCGCGACCTCGCCCTCGGCGAGGGCGAACGTCTCGTACTCCTCCTCGGTGTCGGCCCAGTCCTCGAACTGGATCACGCCGAGCTCGGTGAACTTGCCCCGCAGCCAGTGGTCGTTGCGGTCGAGCAGGCCCAGCTTCTTGCAGTTGGGCACGATCTTGCTGAACAGCATGTTCTGGAAGAGCTGGCGCTGCGGCGCCTGCATCACCATCTTGGCCGCCACCTTGGGGTCGATCTCCATGCGCTCCCACACCTCCTGCTGGAGGAACCGGTCTCGCATGCGCACGGCGGCCTCGAAGGCGAACTGCTGGCGCTCGAGCATCTCGGCGTCGGTGAGCTCCGCGTAGTACTCCTTCAGCGAGAGCACGCCGAAGGCGACGTGGCGGGCCTCGTCGCTCATCACGTAGCGCAGCAGCTGCTTGAGCAGCGGCTCGGTGGTCATCTGGTGCATGAAGCCGAAGGCGGCCAGGGCCAGGCCCTCCACCATGATCTGCATGCCCAGGTAGGTCATGTCCCAGCGGGAGTCCTCCACGATGTCGTCGAGGAGCATGCGGAGGTGGGCGTTGATCGGGTAGTGGCCCGACAGCTTGGTGTCGAGGTACTTGGCGAAGACCTCCACGTGGCGGGCCTCGTCCATCACCTGGGTGGAGGCGTAGTACTTGGCGTCGATCCACGGCACGGTCTCGACGATCTTGGCCGTGCAGACCAGGGCACCCTGCTCGCCGTGCATGAACTGGCTGAGCATCCAGTTCTGGCTCTCCACGCCGAACTCCAGCCACTTGAGCTCGTCCCAGTGCTCCATGGGCGTGCCGGCCACGTCGACGTCGGCGTCGAAGCCGCCGTTGGCGAGCGCGTTCTCGGCCACCACCTTCTCCTGGTCGACGACCGTGTCCCACGGGAGGTCGGTCTCGCCGTTCCACATCGAGACCTTGGCCTTCTCGTAGAGGCGGTTCAGCGCCGGGCGCTGCCCCTTCTCGTAGTCCCACGTGAAGATGGCCTCGGCGTTGTCCTTCACCGCGTGGATCACCTCGTCGCGGTCGGTGTTGGTGATGCCGAGGATGGCTTCGAGGTCGTTGATGTCCTCGCGGCCGATCAGCTCTTCGTTGGTCGACATGGGTCGGGGCTCCTTGGGTGCGGGGTCAGCGGTCGGGGATCAGGACGGGCAGGACGAAGGCGTGCACGAAGCGGCGCACGCTGGTGGGGTCGGTGAGCTCGACGTCGGGCGACGGGTTCACCGCGTAGGACAGCAGGAGGCGCACCACCCACTCGGCGCGGCGGGCGAGGGTGTCGGGGTCGGTGTCGGGCAGGAGGCGCTGGAGGTGCGGCACCGTGAAGCCGGTGGCGATCCCGAGGGCGCGGTCGAGGCGGTGGAAGGCCAGCGCCGGGAGGATGCGCTCGGGCTCGTGGCGCAGCACGAAGCCCAGCGCCTCGTGGCCCTCGAGGAACCGGGCGGCCTCCACGATGCCCACGACCAGCAGGTCGTCGAGCGTGCGGGCGTCGTCGAGCCGGTCGGTGACGGTGGCGAAGAACCGGGCTGCCTCGTGGCGCAGCAGCGCCTCGAAGGCCACCTCCTTGCCACCGGGGAACGTGCGGTAGAGGGTGGCCCTGGACAGCCCGGCGGATCGCGCGATGTCGTCGACGGTGGTCTTGGCGACGCCCCAGCGGGCGATGCAGGCCAGCATCCCCTCGACGATGCGCTCCTCCTGGTCGCCGGCCTGCGGTGCGCCACGGCGATCGGTGGGAGCGAGGGGGGCCATCGGTTGAGACAATAGGAACGCATCTGTCTCAGCGTCAACGAGCCGGGATGCGACATCCGTCACAGCCCGGCGAGTGCGGGCAGACCGGCCGAACCCTCCCAGATCGCCCTGGTCAGGGGCGGGCGAGGACCGCCGCCAGCAGGTGCTCGTCGACGAGGCGGCGCACCTGCTCGCGGTCGCCGAGGTCCCAGCGGCCCGGGCTGCCGAGGTACGAGAGCGCCATCCGGGCCACCAGGTCGGCCGCCTGCTCCGCCTCGACGCCCGGCCGCAGGGCGGCCGAGGCCAGGCGCGGGCGGAACCAGTCGGCCAGAGCGGCCTGCACCATCGGCATCACGGTGGCCAGCGGCGGGAGCAGGCGCTCGGCCTCGTCGCGCAGCGCGACCTGGAGGACCTCGTGGTGCTCGAGGGCGCGATGGGCAGCCAGCAGGCCCTGCTCGAGCACGGTGGCGGTGTCGAGCTCGTCGGGGTGGATGGCGGCGCTGATCCGCCCGAAGAACCGGGCCACCTCCCACACCACCGTGGCGTCGAGCACCTCGTCGCGCCCACCCGGGAAGGCGCGGTACAGGGTGGCCCGGGAGAGGTCGGCTTCACGGGCGATGGCCTCCATCGTGGTGGCCTCCATGCCCTGGCGGGCCACGCAGGCGTAGGTGGCGGCCAGGATCCGCTCGCGGGTGCTCACCTCAGGGCTGGGTGCGGAGCAGGTCGGCCAGCTCCTCGTCGACGGCTCGGTCGGCCTCCTCGGCCCGCTCCTCCCGGCGCTGGTCGCGCGCCACCCGGCGCAGCAGGAGGACGTACCCGACGGCGGCGATCAGGGTGAAGATCGCCCACTGCGCGGCGTACGACAGGTGCGGTCCCAGGTCGGGGGTGGGCGGCCCGAGGGCGACGAGCTGCGGTGCGCCGGCCTCGGCCACCGGCTCGGGCGGGGTGGTCGCCACGGCCTGGACGTAAGCCGGCAGGAGGTCGACGTCGAGCTGCGCACCGAACCGCTCGACATCGGCGCGAGCCAGGACCTCGAGGCGCCCCTCGCTCGGGTCCGTGGGGCCGAACCGCCCCCGGGTCTGGCTGGGGAACACGAGGCCCTCGACCGTGACCTCCCCGGCGGGGGCGGCCGGCGGCACGATCTCCCCTTCGCGGTCGAAGCCGACGAAGCCCCGGTTGACCACCACCGCCAGGCCGTCGTCGACCACGAGGGGCGTGAGCACCCACGCGCCCGAGGAGCCGTTGAGCGTGCGGTTCTCCACCACCACCGTGTCGTCGACCAGGTAGGTGCCGGTCGCCCGCACGCTGCGGTAGAGCACGTCGTCGACCGCCGCCGACCCGATCGCCGCGCCCGGCGGGAGGACGTCGAGCACCGGCGCCACCGGCTCCTCCTGGCGCGCCTCCACCAGGTCCTTGTAGGCCCGCTTGTCGTCGTGGCGGCGCACCTGCCAGAGCCCGGCGGCCACCATCGCCCCGATCAGGAGCGCCACGGCCACGTGCCGCACGATCCACCTCGGTTGCCGCAGGAAGCGCCAGCTCACGCTCCCGAGGGTACGGGCCATCCGCCCTCCGGCGCCCATCGCCCGGGGTAGTGTCGGCGCCGACCGAGACGGCAAGGGAGCACAGGACGATGCGAGCGAAGACGACGATGACGGCGATCGCCATGGCGGCGGCGGTGCTGGCGCTGCCGGCCAACCCGGTCGGGGCGGGCGTGATCGAACCGGGGGACGACCTCCGGATCGAGCCCACCGGCGACCGCACCGTGCCCAGCTTCGACTTCTCCGTGCCCGGGGACCCTGGCTGCGACGGGCGCAGCGTGACGCTCGAGGGCGATGACGGCATCGTCGACCCCGAGGAGCGGGTGACCTTCATCGACGACCTCACCGGCACGCTCGACCTCTCCGGCCTCCCCGCCGGGTACTACGAGCTCACCATCGACTGCCAGAACGGCGAGTTCCCGGTCTCGTACGCCGAACAGGCGGCCTTCGCTCGGCTCACCGTGACCAAGGTCGTCGAGGGCACGGCCCCGGCCGACGCCGCCTTCACCATCGAGGTCGACTGCTCCGCCGAGGGCGAGGGCGAGGGTCCCGGGGGCGCCACCTTCGTCGAGGACCTGGTCTTCGGCCCCACCGGCGGCGAGCAGGGCGTGATCCTCTACGCAGGGGCCCTGTGCACCACCACGGAGACCGACGACGCCGGCGCGACCTCCAGCTCCGTCGAGGGCGGGGAGGCCGACTTCTTCTCCGACCCGATCGACCTGGCCGCCACGGTCACCAACGTGTTCGCCGCCGCTCCCCCGGCTCCGCCGGCGCCCACCCCGCCCGGCGCCCAGCCGGTCGTGGCGCAGCCCGACTTCACCGGCTAGCACCGGCACGCCCGAACAGCGGAGGGGTCAGGTGCCAGACTCCTCCGCTGTGGAGCCGACCCCCGAGCCCTCCCTCGAGCCGCCGGCTCCGGTCGCCGGCGTCGGTGCGATCGCGCCGGAGCGCGTGCCGCCGGGCAAGCACACGCTGAAGCTGCTGGTGGCGCCGATCATCCTCCTGGTGATCGCGTCGAACGTCGGCGACGCGCTGGCCACCACGCTCGCCACCACCAACCCCTTGGCGCTGGTGGCCCTCAACGCCCGCAGCCGCAACCTGGTGCTGGTCACCAACGAGCTCGACGCCGTCAGCTACTACGCGGTCGCCACGCTGCGCCTGCTCGTGAGCGACCCGCTCTTCTTCCTGCTCGGCTACTGGTACGGCGATGCCGCCGTACGCTGGATGGAGAAGCGCACCCGCACCTTCGGCGACACGCTCCGCCAGATCGAGCGCTGGTTCGGGAAGGCGGCGTACCCGCTCGTCTTCCTCATGCCGAACAACTACATCTGCCTCTTCGCCGGCGCAGCCGGCATGAGCGTGGTCGGGTTCTTCCTGGCCAACATCAGCGGCACCCTGGTGCGGCTCTACCTGATCCGACGGGTGGGTGAGACGTTCGAGGCGCCCATCGACGGCGTGCTCGACTTCCTCGGCGAGTACCGCATCCCGCTGCTCGTCATCTCGGTGGCGCTCGTCGGCGCCGTCAGCCTGTTCGAGCTGCGACGGGGCAACAGCGAGGTCGACGCCCTCCTGAAGCTCGACGACGACCTCGGCCTGGCCGACGAGCCCGAAGCCGGTCGAGCGCCGTCGCCCGGCGACGACGGCAGCACCGCAGCGCCCCGCTGACGCGCCGGGTGGCTCAGCGCCGCAGGGAGCGGGGCTGCGGCCGGTGCAGCACCTCGCCGGCGTCGAGCGCCCAGGCGTCGGGGAAGGCGAGCGAGCTCCAGAAGTGCTCGGGCTCGAACTCCGGGCCGAGGCGGTCGGCCAGGTGCAGCGCCAGGGCCAGGCCGTGCGAGACCACCACCACGGGGCGAGGGCCCGCCGCGGCCACCGCCTCGCGCACGACCGCCGCCGTCCGGGCCGCCACCTCGAGGTGCGGCTCCCAGCCCTCGGGGCGCTCCCCGCGCAGGTAGCGGTGCACCACGGCTCGGTAGCCGGGCCCGATCCAGGGTCGGACCGCCTCCCGCAGGCGGGCGTCGGTGAGGACCTCGACCTGCCAGCGCTCGGCGATGGCGTCGGCGGTGCCGAGGGCCTTGGGCTCCGTGCTCGACACCAGCACCCCGATGCCGGCGCCCACCTCGAGCCGGTCGGCCAGCTCGGCGGCCGAGGCCCGGCCGGCGGCGTCGAGCTCCCACTCGGTGGGGTGCACGCCCTCGGCGGGGACCGCCATGGCGTGGCGCACGTACGTGACGGGGGCGACGTCGGCCATCCCCGCCGACCGTAGCCAAGGGCGGCGACCGGGCGCGGGCACCCGGCCGCAGAGGTGCTGGGTAGGGTCGGGCCATGCCCTCGACCGCTCCCCCGTTCCGTGGCGTCGGCGTCGCCCTGGTCACGCTGTTCGACGACGAGGGCGAGATCGATGCCCCAGCGACGGCCGATCACGCCTCCCGGCTGGTCGAGGCCGGGGTGGCGGCGGTCCTCGTGGCCGGCACCACCGGCGAGGCGGCCACGCTCGATCCCGACGAGCGCAGCGACCTGCTGATCGCCGTCCGGTCAGCGGTCGACGGCCGGGTGCCCGTGCTCGCGGGCACCGGCGCCCCGTCCGCCCGGCAGGCGGTGGTGCTCTCCCGGCGGGCCGAGGCCGACGGCGCCGACGCCCTCCTCGTGCTCTCGCCCCCCAACGTCGCCGACCCCCGGCCCTACTACGAGCGGGTGGCGGCCTCGGTCGACGTGCCGGTCCTGGCGTACCACCTGCCTCGCGCCTCGCAGCCGGGGGTCCCGGTCGACGTGCTGGGCCAGCTCCCCGTGGCCGGCATCAAGGACTCCTCCGGCGACGCCGAGCGGCTGCTCCTGGAGGCCGACGAGCTGATGCAGGGCGTCTACACGGGGCACCCGACGCTGGTGCACCTGGCCGCCGCCATCGGCTGCTCGGGCGCCATCCTGGCGTTGGCCAACGTCGATCCCGAGGGCTGCGCCCGAGCCTGGGCCGGCGACGGCACCGTGCAGCGGGAGCTGATCAACGGGCACCGGGCCCAGGCCCTGGCCGGGATCGCGGGCCTGAAGCGCACCCTCTGCGCGCTCCACGGCACCAGCCCCGTCGCCCGCGTCGGCTGAGCGCGCCGGCGCCGGATCGGGGGTCAGAGCCCGAGCAGGTGCTCCAGGCCCGTGGTGAGGCCCGGACGCTCGGCCACCCGCTTGACCGCCAGCAGCACCCCCGGCATGTAGCAGGTGCGGTCGTAGGTGTCGTGGCGGATCGAGAGGGTCTGCCCGGCGGTGCCGAGCAGCACCTCCTGGTGGGCGAAGAGCCCTCGCAGCCGGACGGCGTGCACCGGGATGGCCCCCGGACCGCGTCCGCCCCGGGCGCCGGCCAGGAGCTCGTTGCGGGTGGGGTCGGGCGCCCAGGCGTCTGACGCCGCCGCCATGCGCTCGGCGGTGGCCAGCGCCGTCCCCGAGGGCGCATCGACCTTGGCGTCGTGGTGGAGCTCGATGATCTCCGCCGTCTCGAACCAGGGGGCCGCCAGCTCGGCGAAGCGCATCATGAGCACGGCGCCGATGGCGAAGTTGGCTGCGAGGAGGCACGAGCTGCGGGTGAAGGTCGCGGCCAGCGCAGCCCGGTCGGCGTCGGTGAACCCGGTGGTGCCGACCACCGCGTGGATCCCGTGCTCGGCCGCGAAGGCCAGGTTGGCCCGCGCCGCCTCGACCACGGTGAAGTCGACCACCACCTCGGCCCCGGCGTCGACGAGGGCCTCCGAGGCACCCACGACCTGCAGGTCGGTGTCGACGCCGGTGACGCGCCGGAGGTCGAGCCCCGCGTGCAGCGGGTCGACGGCGGCGACCAGGTCGAGATCGGGGTCGGCCGCCACGGCCTCGCACACGGTGCGACCCATCCGCCCGGCCGCGCCGAACACCCCGACGCGGGTCATCGGCTCACGCCGGCGGAGGCGGAGGCGGCGGGGGCGGGGGCGGGCTGGCCGGTGCCGGAGGGGGCGGCGGGGGCGGGGGCGCCTGCGGGGCCGGAGGCACCGGGTCGCCCGGAGGCGGCGGCACGGGCGGCAGCGGCTCGGGCGCCGGGGCCGGCGGGGGTGCCGGAGGGTCCGGGAGGGGCGGCGGCTCGGGCGTCGGCAGCGGCTCGGGCTCGTTCGCCGGGGCGGGCATCGGGTCGGGCTCTGCCGGCGGTGCCGGCGGGGCCGGCGGCTCGGGCATGGGCGGCGGCGCGGGCGGCTCGGGGATCGGGGGTGGAGGCGGCGGGGCCGGGGCCGGCGGCGGCACGACGGCGCTGGGCGGCGGGGCCGCGACGGGCGGCGGCGGCGCGACGGGCGGCGGGGCGGCGGCAGGCGGCGGTGGCGCGACGGGCGGCGGCTCCTCCTTGGCCCCGAGCTCACCGTGCTCGGCCTCGTGGGCGGCCAGCTCGCCCAGCACCCGGCTGATGTTGGCCTCCGCGTCGGGGAAGCCACCCTTGTGCTTGGCGTAGGTCCAGGCGCCCAGCTCGCGCAGCAGGCCGTCGGCCTTGCGCTTCGCCGTCTGCTCGGCGAGCCCGTCCTGGGCCGCCTTCGTGGCCTCGCCGACCTTCGCCGCTGCCTTGTCGAGGAACCCCATGGACTGCTCTCCTTTGCGCCCGCCGGGAAGACCCGGAGCGTACAGCGCTCAGAGGTGCAGCTGGTCCGCCTCGAACGGACCCACGGCGGCGAGCACGCGAGGCCCCTCCAGCACGCGGCGCAGGACGCGCCGCACGTCGTCGGTGGTGACGGCCCGGACGCGGGCCACGTGCTCGTCGATGCTGGTCAGGTGGCCGCGCTGCATGAGGCTCCGACCGAGCCGGCCCATGCGGCCGCCGCTGTCCTCGAGCCCGAGCAGGAGCGACCCCTCCAGGTAGCCGGCCGCCACGGCCAGCTCGCGATCGGTGATGCCGTTCGTCGTCACGTCGGCCACCACGTCGTCGATCACGGCGAGCGCCTCGCGGGCCCGCTTCGGCGCGGTGCCGCAGTACAGCGTGAGCGCGCCGGCGTCCTCGAAGGCGCTCGGGTGGGAGTAGACGGAGTAGGCCAGGCCCCGGTCCTCCCGCACGGCCTGGAACAGCCGGCTGGCCATGCCGCCCCCGAGGACCTGGTTGGCCACCGACAGCGCCCAGCGATCGGCGTCGGACGCATCCAGGCTGCGCCACCCGAGGCAGAGGTGGGCCTGCTCGGTGTCGTCGTGCTCGACCCGGACGGTGTCGGCCAGGGCCTCCGGCGGCCGGCGCTCCGGCATCGTGCCGCCGGCGCGCTCCCCCATGGCCGCGCCCACGGCGGCCACCACCTCGTCGTGGTCGAGCCGGCCCGCGGCCGTGACGACCATGGTCGCCGGGCGGTACCAGTGATCGAAGAACCGGGCGATGTCGTCGCGCCCGATGGCCTCGACCGTGGCGAGGTCGCCCAGCACCTCCCGTCCGAGCGGGTGCCCGGGGAACAGCGACTCCGCCAGCAGCGTGTGCGCCCGGTCCTCCGGCGAGTCGAGGTTCATCAGGATCTCCTCGACGATGACCTGCCGCTCGGCCTCCACCTCGTCGGCCCGCAGCGCCGGCGCGGTGAGGACGTCGCCGAGGAGCTCCAGCCCCATGCCGGCCTGCGCGTGGGGCAGCCGGGCGTAGTACGCCGTGTGCTCCCGTGCCGTGAAGGCGTTCATCTCGCCGCCGACGCAGTCGACCGCCTCGGCGATCTCTCGGGCGCTGCGGGCCGCGGTGCCCTTGAACAGCAGGTGCTCGAGGAAGTGCGACGCGCCCGACAGCTCGGCGGGCTCGTCGCGCCCACCGACGCGCACCCAGGCGCCGAGGCTGACCGAACGGGCCTCCGGCATCGTCTCGGTGACGATGCGGAGGCCGTTGGGCAGCTCGGTCTGCTCGACGCCTGGGTCGTGCGGGTCGGTCACCTGGGGTCGGCTAGCGCCGACCGCCACCGCGCCGGCCGCCGCCGCCACGGCGCTCGCCGCCACGGCCGCCACCGGTGTCGGCCTTGGGGCCGAGGTCGCCGAACTCCTCGCGGACCTCGGCGTCGAAGGCCTCCTCGAACGACACGGTCTCGCGGTCGCCGCCGGCGTCAGCCGCCGGCTCGCTGCTGCGCTCGGGGCGCGGGCCCCGGTCGCCGCGGTCGCCGCGGTCGCGATCCCGACCGCCGCCACCGCTGGACACGGCGCTGTCGGGGATCTCGATGGCGCTGGCCAGGCTGAGCGACACCTTGCCGTTGGGATCGATCTCGTCGACCTTGACCTCGACCTCGTCGCCGAGGCTGAAGACGTCCTCCACCTTGTCGATGCGCTTGCCGCCACCGATCTTGGAGATGTGGAGCAGGCCGTCGCGGCCCGGGAGGATGTTCACGAACGCACCGAACTTGGTGATGTTCACGACGCGGCCCGGGTAGGTGGCGCCGACGTCGGCGGTGGGCGGGTTGAGGATGAGCTTGATCTGGCGCTCGGCCTCCTCGAGGCGCTCCTTCTCCACCGCACCGATGGTCACCACGCCGACCATGCCGTCGTCGTCGACGGAGATGTCGGCGCCGGTCTCGGCCTGGATGGCGTTGATGACCTTGCCCTTCGGCCCGATGACCTCGCCGATCTTGTCGATCGGGATCTCGAAGCTGACCACCTTGGGGGCGGTGGCGCCCACCTCGGCGCGGGGCTCGGCGATGGCCTTGGCCATCACCTCGAGGATGGCCAGCCGGGCCTCCTTGGCCTGCTGCAGCGCCTGGGCCAGGACGTCGGCCGGGAGGCCGTCGATCTTGGTGTCGAGCTGCAGGGCGGTCACGAACTCGCTCGTGCCGGCCACTTTGAAGTCCATGTCGCCGAAGGCGTCCTCGGTGCCGAGGATGTCGGTGAGGGTGGTGTACTTGCCACCGTCGTAGATGAGGCCCATGGCGATGCCGGCCACCGGCGCCTTGATCGGCACGCCGCCGTCCATCAGCGCCAGGGTGGAGCCGCACACGGAGCCCATCGAGGTGGAGCCGTTGGAGGCCAGCACCTCGGAGACCACGCGGAGGGTGTAGGCCCACTCCTCGAGGGAGGGGATCACCGGCAGCAGGGCCCGCTCGGCGAGGAGGCCGTGGCCCACCTCACGGCGCTTCGGGCTGCCCACGCGACCCGTCTCGCCGTTGGCGTGGGGCGGCATGTTGTAGTGGTGCATGTAGCGCTTCTTGGCCTTGTCGCCCAGGTTGTCGAGCAGCTGGTCCATCTTCGGCATGCCGAGGGCCAGGACGCTGAGGACCTGGGTCTCGCCACGCTGGAAGAGGCCGGAGCCGTGCGCCGTGCCGAGCACGCCGACCTCGGAGGTGACGGTGCGCAGGTCGGCCGGGCCACGACCGTCGATGCGGACGCCCTCCTCGACGGTGCGCTTGCGGATGGCGGCCTTCTGGATGCTGCGAGCCGCCTCCTTGATCTCCTTCTCCCGGCCGGCGAACTCGTCGCCCAGCTCGGTGAGGGCGGTGGCGATGGCGGCGTCGGTGGCGGCGTTGCGCTCGGCCTTGGCGGCGATCGTGCCGGCCTCGGCGAGGGCGGGGCCGGCGACGGCCTCCACCTTGGCGTACACGTCGTCGCCGTAGTCGAGGATCGGGGTGAAGGCGAGCGGGGTGATCCCCCGGCCGGCCTCGACCTGGCGCACGAGCTCCTTCTGGAGCTCGATCGACTCCTTGATCCAGACCTTGCAGGCGTCGAGGCCGTCGGCGATGACCTCTTCGGTGACCTTCGGGGCACCGGCCTCGTAGTGGTCCCACGCCTTCTCGGTGCCGCCGGCCTCCACCATCATGATGGCGACGTCGTCGCCCACGCCGCGGCCGGCCACGATCAGCTCGAAGGTGCTGTCGTTGACCTCCTCGAAGGTGGGGTGCGGGATCCAGGTGCCCTCGGCGCTGTAGGCGATGCGCACGGCGCCGATCGGGCCCTGGAAGGGGATGCCGGAGATCATCAGCGACGCCGAGGCGCCGTTGATGGCCAGCACGTCGTAGGGGTTCTCCTGGTCGTGGCCGATGACGGTCACGACGACCTGGGTCTCGTTGCGGAAGCCGTCGGCGAAGCTCGGCCGCAGCGGCCGGTCGATGAGGCGGCAGGCGAGGATGGCGGCGTCGGTGGGACGGCCCTCCCGGCGGAAGAAGCTGCCGGGGATGCGGCCGGCGGCGTACATGCGCTCTTCCACGTCGACGGTGAGCGGGAAGAAGTCGATGCCGTCGCGCACGCCCTTGGCGGCGTTGGTGGTCACGAGGGCCTCGGTGCCCCCGATGCGGGCCACGACGGCCCCCTGGCTCTGCTGGGCGAGCTTGCCGGTCTCGAAGGTGAGGGACTTGTCGGTGCCGGTGATCGGCGCCGACACGATGATGGCGTCAGCCATGGGATGTGTCTCCTTTGCCAGCCCGGGACTCCCCGGGTCTGGTTCGGGCGGCGTCGGAGCCAGTTCCCAGTTGGCGACCACCGAGGATGCACCCTCGGGGATCGGCAACTGGCAGCTGACCCATCCATGCCGCCTGGGTCTGGTTGTGTGGTGCGTCAGAACTGCGACGGGCGGTCCATGGCGGACCGCCCGGGGTGCAGATCGGTTGTCAGCGGCGCAAGCCCATCTTGGCGATGATGCTGCGGTAGCGCTCGACGTCGTTCTTGCGGACGTAGTCGAGGAGCCGCCGCCGCTGGCCCACCAGCATCAGCAGGCCTCGCCGGCTGTGGTGGTCCTTCTTGTGCTTCTGGAGGTGCTCGTTCAGATGGTTGATCCGCTTGGTGAGGATCGCGATCTGCACCTCAGGGCTGCCGGTGTCGGTGTCGTGGAGGCGGTGCTCCTCGATGATGCCGGCCTTGGCCTTGTCGATCTGCTCGGACATGCGTGTGGGGATCTCCGTGTGGGAGGTGGGTCTGGGGCCCGGCTCCGTCGGACGCTGGGTGCGCTGCACCGCTGGCGCTGCGAGGAGCAAAGCTCCCTTGCCGCCGAGGACCGGCCGCAAAGGACCTGGTCACGATAGCAGCAGGTCCCCGAGGCGCCGCAATCGACGGCGGCGGGCTCGGGTCCACCGGACCCGAGCCCGCCGATCGACCGCGGGCTGGCTCAGCGGCGCCCGAGGCGTCGCAGCGCCTCGCCGAGGCCGGTCAGCCCGGCACCGATGCCCGCCAGGACGAGGGTCCCGGCACCGGTCCGGGGCAGCTCCGCTCCCCCGGGGGTCGCCGTGGCCCCCAGGACCTCGGGCTCCGGCTGCTCCTCGGGCGCCTCGGGCTGCACCTCCGGGACCTCCGGCTCCTCCTCCGGGACCTCGGGCTCCTCCTCCGGGACCTCGGGCGCCTCCTCCGGGACCTCCGGCTCCTCCTCCGGGACCTCCGGCTCCTCCTCCGGGATCTCCGGCTCGTCGCCCGGGTCCGACTCGTCGTAGCAGAAGGTCACGTGGCTGATGCCATAGGGGTCGTCGTTGTTCGGGTTGGTGGGCGTGACGAGCGCGGTGTCGGACAGGTCGGCGGCGCCGGGGTACAGGTAGGCGTTGGCCACCGGCCCGCCCTTCATGAGGACCGCGGCGACGTCGAGGTCGCTGGCCCAGTCGATCTGGGCCGGGCCGCTGTTCAGGATGTTCACGGTGATGACGTCGTCGGTGTACTTGCCGTCCATCGGCGCGACGTCGAGCTTGAGCTCGGTGGTGCCGGGCGCCACGTCCGCGCAGCTGGGGTTGCCCTCGACGAGCTGCGGCTCGACGGTGGCCGCACCGGCGGCGCCGAGGCCGAGGCCGGCGAGCACGAGACCGGTGCCGAGGACGGTCGAGGCGGCGGTGAGCTGGATGGTGCGCATGGCGGGGGGTTCCTCCGGGTGAGCGTGGGTCGGTCGTTCCGACGCTCGTAGGAGGTGCCCGCCAGGGCCGACCTTGCAGAAACCTGCGGCGGTTCCGTCAGTCGCTGGCGGAGCGGGCGGCCAGGACCTTCCACCGGTAGCGCGGCGGGCGGTGGAGGTCCTCGGTGTCGTGGTGCTGCTGGCGGGGCGTGAGGTCGAGCACGAGCGCGTCCGGCTCGTAGAGGGCTGCCTCCACCTCGTCGTCGCTGGCGTCGACGGGGTCGATGCCACGCTGCAGCTGGGCCTTCAGCACGGCCGTGCCGAGGCGGCCGCGCATCAGGGCGTGCATGATGGCCGGCATCGTCTCGGGGTCCTTGAGCAGCCACGAGTGGCTGCCCCGCTCCACCACGATGAGGTCGCCCCGAGCGCGCCGGGCCGCGTCCTTGGCGGTGGCCAGCGGCACCGCGACGTCCCAGCCGCCGTGGATGGCGAACACCGGGATCTTCTCCTGGCGGAGGGTGTCGAGCATCCACCGGGTGCCCCGGCTGCGCAGGATCGACGCCGCCGGCCCCAGCAGGCGCCAAGGGCGTCGGGCGTGGCCGGCGATGGTCGGGGCCACCAGCCGTCCCAGCTTCAGCGCCTGCTTCGGGTCGCGGAACCACGGCACGGTGGTGACGGTGTCGGCCACGAGGGTGGCCCCCACGCCGGCCAGCAGCGGCGGGAACACCCGGAACACGTTCACCATGCGGTCCCACGTGTCGCCCACGATGGCGTCGAGCAGCACCACCGCGATGGCGCGCTCCGGCTGCGTGGCCGCCAGCTCGGTCACGAGGCGGCCGCCCATCGAGTGGCCCACCAGCACGGCCTCCCGCACCCCGAGGTGGTCGAGCACGCGCCCGAGGAGGGCGGCGTAGCTGGCCATGCTCTGGGCACCGGTGGGCAGGCCGAGCGTCCCACCGTGACCGGCCGTGTCGACGGCGATCACCTTGAAGCCGAGGTCGACGAGGCGGCTGAGCGTCTGGGCGTAGAGGATGCCCTCGGCCGAGAAGCCGTGGACCACCACCAGCGGCACGCCGCGACCGCACACGGCCACGCCCACCTGGTGGCCGTCGGCGAGCGTGATCTCGTGGCGGGCCAGCCGGGGCAGCGCCGCCTGCAGCTCGTCGGTGGGCTCGGGCCCGGGTCCGATGATCGGCTCGGTGGCCACCGCCAGGTGGCGGACGGTGCGAGGCGCGTGCACCGGGTGCTCGTCGTCGCTGCGCTCCACCCGGACCTGGATCAGGTCCCAGCCCTCGTCCATGCACCATTCTGCCCCATCCGCGGCCTCCGCCTTGACCACCGGGTCAGGCGACGCCGTCGCGGAGCCCCAGCAGGAGGCGGTCACCAGCGAGGATCCATGGACCCTCGTGTGGACCGCAGCGTCGGGCGGGCCTGCGACAGATCGCGACGCGAGAGGGCGCCTCTGGTCGCAGGCGTGCGGATCGACCGCGTCGCCGGTAGCGGCTGCGACAGATCACGACCGAGCAGGGCGCGAGCTGTCGCAGGCGCTCTCGGCGGAACCAGCCGGAGCTGATCCGGCCGCAGCCTCGTCGCGCCCCTGACCTTCGCCGGCACTGGCGATCCCTGCCCGTCTGGACCGTCGTGACGGGGACGGGGTTCCCGGCTCAGGTGAGGAGGGCGCGGGCCTGGGCGCAGTCTCGGTGCATCTGCTCGACCAGGGCGTCGACGCCGTCGAAGCGGACCTCACCGCGGAGGCGGGCCACGAAGCGCACCTTGGCCGCCTCGTCGTAGAGGTCGCCGGAGAAGTCGAGGAGGTGGGCCTCGAGCAGGCTGGCGTGGGCCTCCTCGTAGAAGGTCGGGCGGCGGCCCAACGAGATGGCGGTGGGGTGCACCGCGCCGTCGGGGCGCTCGTACCAGCCGGCGTAGATGCCATCGGCGGGCAGGAGGATGTCGCCGGGCACCGACACGTTGGCGGTCGGGAACCCGAGCTCGCGGCCGCGGGCGTCGCCGTGGGCGACCACGCCGCGCACCTCGTGGGGTCGGCCGAGCATGGCGGTGGCGGCCCCGAGGTCGCCGGCCACCAGCGCGTGGCGGATGGCGGTCGACGACGCCTTGTCGCCGTCGCCGGCCGGTGCGCCGCTGGCCGCCACCAGCGCCAGGCCCTCCACCTTGAACCCCAGCTCGGCGCCGAGGCGGGTGAGCAGCTCGACGTTGCCCTGCCGCTGGTGGCCGAAGTGGAAGTCCTCCCCCACGATCACCACGCGGGCGCCGAGGCCGTCGACGAGGACCTCCCGCACGAACTCCTCGGCCGGCTCCTTGGAGCGGACCTCGTCGAAGGAGATCACCAGCGCCCGGTCGATGCCCGTGCCGGCGAGCAGCTCGAGCTTCTGGTCGAGGTCGGTCAGCAGCCGCGGCGCCGACTCGGGGCGGACCACCGAGGCGGGGTGGCGGTCGAAGGTGACGACGGCGCTGGCCAGCCCGGCGGCCGCGGCCCGCTCCCGCACCGCGGCGATGACCGCCTGGTGCCCGAGGTGCACGCCGTCGTAGGCGCCGATGGTCACGACGCTGCCCTCGGCGGGGCGGGGGCCGGCCCCGGGGTCGTGCAGCACCTCCATCGTCGGCAGGCTAGTGCCCTGTCCATGGACGCTGATCTGGCTCACGCCGAGTCAGGCGTGCCGCTGGCAAGGACGCAGGACGAAGGACTCCACCAGCGAATGCGAGGACGAGGACGCCGCCAGCGGTGCGCCTGGCCGGCGTGAACGGGGCAGGTGTTCGTGGACAGGGCACTAGGGCTGGCCGGCGGCGGCGAGCACGACGGCGGGCTTCGCCGTGCCGCTGCGATGGGCTTCGTAGACGGCGAGGAGGCTGCCGGCGGCGTCGAGCACGGCCCACGGTCCGGTGCCCGCCACGCCGAGGGCGTCGCAGGGCAGCACCTTGCCGTGGCCCACCGCCACCGCCACGTCGTCGCCGACCACGACCGATGCGAGGTCGCCCATGGCCTCGGCCGGCGTGCGCAGGTGGTCCGGCCCGAGCGCCTCGAGGGTGACGGCGTCGGCGACCGTGAAGGGTCCGATGGCCGTGCGGCGCAGGTCGCGCAGGTGGGCGCCCCCGCCGAGGGCGGTGCCCAGGTCGGCCGCCAGGCTCCGGATGTAGGTGCCCGAGGAGCAGGTGACCTCGATCGGGAAGCAGCCCTCGGCCACCGGCTCGTCCACGGTGAAGGCGTGGACGGTGACGGGGCGGGCGGCCCGCTCCACCTCGATCCCCTCCCGGGCCAGCTCGTGGAGGCGGCGCCCGTCGATCTGGATGGCCGACACCATCGGCGGCACCTGGAGGATGTCGCCGGTCAGCGGGACGGCCGCGGCCCGCACCTCGGCGAGGCCCACGCCGGCCATGTCCCACGTGCCGGTGACCTCCCCTGACGCGTCGAGGGTGGAGGTGGCGGTGCCCAGCACCACGACCCCGGTGTAGGTCTTCGACGGCAGGCCGAGGTAGCGCAGCAGCCGGGTGACCTTGCCGACGCCGAGCAGGAGGACGCCGGTGGCATCGGGGTCGAGGGTGCCGGAGTGGCCGACCTTCCGGGTGCCGAGGAGGCCACGGGCCTTGGCCACGACGTCGTGGCTGGTCCAGCCGGCCTCCTTGTCGACGACGGCGAGCCCGTCGGGCCCGGCCGGACGGCCCCCCTTGGCCAAGGTGGCCTACTCCTCGGGCGCGCTGGGATCGCGGAGGTCGCGCAGCACGGCCTCGATGTGGGCGGCGCCGCGACCGACGTCGTCGGGCCGGAACACCAGCTCGGGCGTGCGCTTCACGCGCGCCTGGCGGCCCACGGCACCTTGGAGGCGGTGGCGCAGCTCCCCCAGCACCTCGAGGATCTGCTCGTCGTCGTCCTCACCGCCCAGGCTGTCGTAGTAGACGAGGGCGCGGTGGAGGTCGGCGTCGACCTCGACCGACATGATCGTCACCAGCTCGAGGCGCTCGTCGCCGATGCGCTCGAGCTCCTCGGCGAGGATCTCCTGGAACAGCTGGTTGAGCCGCGCCGTGCGGGGATAGTCCCGAGCGGTGCGGTTGGTGCGGGTGCGCCTGGCCATGTGCAGCCCCCTTGTCAGGTGCGAGGGATCTCGCGCTCCTCGAAGGTCTCGATGATGTCGCCCTGCTTGAGGTCCTGGAAGTCGGTGAGGCCGATGCCGCACTCGAACCCGGCCTGGACCTCGCGCACGTCGTCCTTGAAGCGACGCAGCGAGTTGACGGCGCCCTTCCAGATGATCGTGCCGTCGCGCAGGAAGCGGACCTTCGAGTTCCGGGTGATGGTGCCGTTGAGGACGTAGCAGCCGGCGATCTTGCCGATGCGCGGCACGGAGAAGATCTCCCGCACCTCGGCCTCGCCGGTGACCACCTCCTCGAACTCGGGGGCGAGCATGCCCACGAGGGCGCTCTCGATGTCCTCGAGGATCTGGTAGATGATCTCGTAGTTCCGGATCTCCACCTCCTCGACCTGCGCCAGCTCCCGGGCCTTGCGGTCGGGGCGGACGTTGAAGCCGATGATGGTGGCGCCGGAGGTGGCGGCCAGCTGCACGTCCTGCTGGGTGATGCCACCGACGGCGCGGTGCACGAAGGCCAGCTTGACCTCGTCGCGCTCGAGCTTCTTCAGGCTCTCGGTGAGCGCCTCGAGGGAGCCGGTGGTGTCGGCCTTGAGCAGGATGTTGAGCGTGGCGACGTCGCCGCGCTGGATCTGCTCGAAGATGTCCTCCAGGCGGGCGCCACCGGACACGCCGGCCGCCTCGCGCCCGAGGTTGGCCACCCGGTGCCAGTGCTCGCGCTTCTCGGCCACCGAGCGGGCCATCTTCTCGTCGAGGGCCACCACGAAGCTGTCGCCGGCGTCGGCGACGTCGTTGAGGCCCAGGACCTGCACGGGCATCGAGGGCCCGGCCTCCTTCACCTGCTCGCCGAGGTGGTTGATGATGGCGCGCACGCGACCCCACGCCGGGCCGGCCACGAGCGGCTCGCCCACCCGGAGGGTGCCGCGCTGCACGAGGAGGTTGGCCACCGGGCCGCGGCCGATGTCGAGGTGCGACTCGAGCACCACGCCGGCGGCCCGCCCCTCGGGGCTGGCCTTCAGGTCCTCGACGTCGGCCACCAGCAGGAGGGTCTCCAGCAGGTCGTCGATGCCGTCGCCGGTCATGGCCGAGACGGGGATCATCTCCACGTCGCCGCCCCAGTCCTGCGGGATGAGGTCGTGCTCGGAGAGCTGCTGCTTCACGCGGTCGGGCTGGGCCTGCTCGCGGTCCATCTTGTTGATGGCCACCACGATCGGGGCCCCCGACGCCTTGGCGTGGTTGAGGGCCTCGATGGTCTGGGGCATCACGCCGTCGTCGGCCGCCACCACGAGGACCACGATGTCGGTGGCCTCGGCGCCGCGGGCGCGCATGGCGGTGAAGGCCTCGTGGCCCGGTGTGTCGATGAAGGTGATGAGGCGATCGTTCTTGACGGCCTGGTAGGCGCCGATGGCCTGGGTGATGCCGCCGGCCTCGCCGGCCACCACGTTGGCGTCGCGGATGGTGTCGAGCAGCTTGGTCTTGCCGTGGTCGACGTGGCCCATGATCGTGATGATCGGCGGGCGGGCGACGGAGGTCTCGTCGTCGTCATCGTCGAGCAGGTCTTCCATGCCGAGCACCTTCTGGAGCTCGACCTCCTGCTCCTCGCCAGGGTCGACGAGGCGGATCTCGGCGCCGATCTGCTCGGCGAACAGCTCGATCTGCTCGTCGCTGAGGCTCTGCGTGGCGGTGACCATCTCGCCCAGCTGCATCAGGAAGCGCACGACGTCGGCCGCCGTGCGGCTCAGCTTGGGACCGAGCTCCTGCGGCGTCGACGAGCGCTCGATGACCACCACGCCCTCCGGCACCGGGGCGTCGGTGGGCGTGTAGGTGGGGAGGTCCATCGGCTGGAGCTCCTCGCGGCTGCGGCGGCGACGACCTCCCTTGCGACGGGGCGGGCGCTGCTGCGGGCCTCGGCCGCCACCGGGGCGACCGCCGCCGGGGCCACCACCGGGACCGCCGCCGGGACGACCGGCGAAGCCACCGCCGGGGCCGCCCGGACCACCGGGGCCACGGCCGCCGGCGGGCTGGCTGGCCGGTGGACCGCCGACGCGGCGGCCGGGAGGCGGCGGGATGGCGCGACCGGACGGGCCGCGCGGGGGCACGGGACCACGGCCGCCCATGCCGGGCGGCGGCGGGATCGGCTTGCCGCTCCCCGAGCGCAAGGGCGGACCGTCACCAGGGGTCGCCGGGTCGGCCGGGGCCGTCGGCGGAGCGGCCGGGGCCTCGGCCGCCGGGGCGGGCGCCTCGGCGGGCGCGGCGGCGGCCGGAGCCGGGGCCTCAGCGGCGGCCGGACCAGCCGGCGCCGGGGCGGCCGGAGCGGCGGGGGCCGGGGCAGCAGCCGCCGGAGCGGGAGCGGCAGGGGCCGGGGGCGCCGCCGGCCGCGGCGGGGCGGGGGCGGGCGCCGGAGCGGCGGCGGCGGGCCGAACGGGCTCGTCGTCGACGCGACGGGGCGGCACGGGGCGCTCGCTGCCGCTGGAGGTGACCAGGCGGGCGGGCGGGGTGGCCGGGCGGGGCGGCGCGGGGGCCGGCTCGGCCGGGGCCGGGGCCTCGGGCGCCGGGGCGGGAGCGGCCGCGGCCGGCGCCGGGGCCTCCTCGGCCGGGGCCGCCTTCTTCGCGGCCTTGGTGGCCTTGCCCGCCTTGGCGGGCTCCTCGGGCTGGACGTCGCGGATGAGACCCTCGCGCTCGGCCTTGCGGCGGACGCGGTCGGCTTGGGCGTCCTCGATGCTCGAGGAGTGGGTCTTGACGCCGATCCCCAGCGACTCGCAGAGGTCGAGCGTCTCCTTGTTCGTCATGCCGAGCTCCTTTGCGAGCTCGTGCACACGCTTCTTGGCAGGCAAGTGTCCTTCTCAGCCCTTCACGATCGACTACTCGGGGCGCGCTGCGGCCAACTGGCCGCACCACGGCCGTCCATCCTCGCACGAACCGGGGGGTCGGCACGATTCCGAACGGGCTTGGGGGGTCCCGGCGGTCAGCCGCTGGGCCCCGGCCGCAGGGCCAGGACCGCATCGGGTGACACGGGCGCTCGCAGCGCCTTCGAGAAGGCGTTGCGCTTCGCTGCACGCTGCACGCAGCCGGGGGACGCAGCGCAGAGCCACGCCCCTCGTCCCGGGAGTGTACGCCCGACCAGCAGCGATCCCTCCGGCCCCCGCACCACCCGCAGCAGGTCGGCGGCCGGGGCGCGTCGGCGGCAGCCGACGCAGGTGCGGATCGGCGCGCCGGCTACGGCGTCTCCTCCGGCGCGTCCTCGAGGGGCTCGGGCTCCACGGCGTCGAGGGCCTCGGCGGCGTCATCCAGCTCCTCGGCCACCGGCACCCCGGCCGGCACGGCCTCGCCGTCGACGGGCTCGGCATCGGCGCCGGCCTCCTCGGCCGCCTCCTCGAGGGTGGGGGCCTCGTCGGTGGCGGGCTCCTCGGCAGGGCCGTCGTCGGCGGCGTCCCCCTCGGCGGCCGCCTCGTCGGCGGGTGCCCCGTCGGCAGCGGGCTCGGCGGCGTCTGCCGGGGCGTCGTCGCCGGCGTGGGCCCACTCGTCGGCCGACAGCGCCGGGCCACCCTCGGCGGGCACCCAGACCTGCTCGCCCGACTCGGGATCGACGACCCACTCGCCCTGCGCCCACTCCTCGCCGGCGTAGGCCTCCTCGTCGGCCATCTGCGTCTCGCTCTTGATGTCGACGCGCCAGCCGGTGAGGCGGGCGGCCAGGCGGGCGTTCTGGCCCTCCTTGCCGATGGCCAGCGACAGCTGGAAGTCGGGGACGATCACGGTGGCGGTGCCGGTCTCGGTGTCGATCCGGACCTCCTTCACCTTGGCCGGCGACAGCGCCTTCATCACGAAGTCGTAGGGATCGTCGGAGAAGGGGACGATGTCGATCTTCTCGCCGTTGAGCTCGTTGACCACCTGGCGCACGCGGGCGCCTCGGGCGCCCACGCAGGCGCCGACGGGGTCGACGTTCGAGTCGTTCGACCACACGGCGATCTTGGTGCGGTGGCCGGGCTCGCGGGCGCAGGCCTTCAGCTCGACGACGCCGTCGGCGATCTCGGGCACCTCGAGCTTGAACAGCTCGAGGATGAGGCCGGGATGGGTCCGCGAGACCACGATCTGGGGGCCCTTGGCCGTGCGGCGCACCTCCACGATGTACGCCTTCAACCGAGTGTTGGGCGCCGGGCGCTCGTAGGGCACCTGCTCGGCCTGGGGCAGCAGCGCCTCTACCCGACCGAGGTCGAGCAGCGTGTAGCGGCTGTCGGTCTGCTGGATGATGCCGGTGACGATGTCGCCCTCCCGGCCGGCGTACTCCTCGTACTTGAGCTCGCGCTCGGCCTCGCGGATGCGCTGGGTCATCACCTGGCGGGCGGTGGTGGCGGCGATGCGGCCGAAGTCGTCCGGGGTGACGTCCATCTCGGGCCCGTAGGGCTCGCCGTCCTCGTCGATCTCCTGGGCGAACACCCGGATGTCGAAGGAGTCGGGGTCGATGGTGACCCAGGCGTACTCGTTGGCGCCGGGCATCCGCTTGTAGGCCGATTCGAGGGCGTCGGCGAGGGCGCCGAGCAGGGTCTCGACGGAGATGCCCTTGTCCTGGGCCAGCGCGGCGAGCGCCTCCCCCATGTCGATCGAACTCATGACGTGGTCCTCTCGTTCTTCTTCGCGCTCGGCTTCGGCTTGGCGTTCTTCTTGGGCGTGGGGCCCCACTCGAAGGTGGTGCGGGCCCGCTCGATGTCATCGAGGGCCACGGTGCGGGCCTCGCCCTCGGGGACCTGGAGGGTGACGCTGGTGGCGTCGGCGGCGGTGACGACGCCCTCGAGGCGGCGGTCGCCCTCGGTGCCCGGCTTGGTCTTGATCTTCACGTTGGCCCCCACGGCCCCGGCGAAGTGGGCCGGCGTGCGGAGGCGGCGCTCGAGGCCCGGGCTGCTGACCTCGAGGGCGTAGTTCCCGGGGATCGGATCGTGCTCGTCGAGGGCATGGGAGATGCCACGGGCGAGGCGGCTGATCACGTCGATGTCGGCGCCGCCGGGGGCGTGCACCAGCACCTGCAGGATGCCGCCCTCCAGCTCGAGGTCGTAGAGCTCGAGGTCGAACGCCTCGACGAGGGGCAGCACGATCTCGTGCACGCGGTCGACGGTGCTCACGGCCTGCTGCTCACCTCCTCCTGACAGAGCGAACGGCGTGGGCCGGAGCCCACGCCGCTTCCATGGAACCTAGAAACGATCGATCGGCTGCGCAGGCTAGCAGCACCTTGACCGCGACGGCCCATCGGTCAGGGCGGCCCGGCGCACCGGGGCCGCGGCGGACCGGTGCGTCAGTAGGAGCGGGCGACGTAGGCCACGAGGTCGGGCTCGTCCTCGCTCGTGGGCAGGCCGCCGTCGGCGGTCTGGAGCACGCGCACGGTGATGGCGTCCTTGGCCAGGCGCGCCTCGCCGCCGTCGCGCAGGAGGTCCCAGGGCAGCCGGGCGAAGCCGACCTTGGCCGCCTCCACCGCCTCCTCCACCGACGTCGCCTCGACCGTGCGGTCGTCGCGCCGACGGGTGGCCCCGGCCAGCAGGTCGGCCTGGATCTCGGCCAGCAGGTCCGGGATCCGGGCCGCCACCTCCCCCACCGCCACCTGCACCTTGTCGCCGGTGTCGCGGCGCACGAGCGTGACCAGCCCCTCGGCGAGGTCGCGCGGCCCGGCCTCGATCCGCACGGGCACGCCCTTGAGCTCCCAGTCGGTGGCGCGCCGGCCGAAGCTGGTGGCCACCTGGGCGTCGAGGCGCACGCGCACCCCGGCCGCCTTCAGCTCGGCGGCCAGGGCAGCGGCGGTGTCGCCGGCGCCGTCCTCGTCGCGCACGAGCAGCACGACCGCCTGGATGGGGGCCAGGTTCGGGGGCACCACCAGGCCCTGGTCGTCGCCGTGCGCCATGATCAGGCCGCCGACCATCCGGGTGGACGTGCCCCAGGAGGTGGTCCAGCACAGCTCGGTCTCGCCCTGGTCGGACAGGTACGTGATGTCGAACACCTTGGCGAAGTTCTGCCCGAGGTCGTGGCTGGTGCCCATCTGCAGCGCCTTCCCGTCGCCCATCATCGCCTCCACGGCCAGCGTGTTGATGGCGCCGGGGAAGCGCTCGGCGGTGGTCTTGCGACCGGGGATGACGGGGATGGCGAGGACGTTGACCATGAAGTCGGCGTAGACCTCGCGCAGGATCTGCTCGGCGTAGGCGTTGGAGTCCTCCGCCGTGGCGTGGGCGGTGTGGCCCTCCTGCCAGAGGAACTCGCTGGTGCGCAGGAAGAGCCGGGTCCGCAGCTCGTAGCGGCAGACGTTGTTCCAGAGGTTCAGCAGCAGGGGCAGGTCGCGGTAGCTCTGGATCCACTTGCCCATGTACTCGCCGATCACCGTCTCGCTCGTGGGGCGCACGATGAGGGGCTCCTCGAGCTCCTTGCCACCGCCGTGGGTGACGGTCCAGAACTCGTGGCTGAAGCCCTCGACGTGGTCGGCCTCACGGGTGAGGTAGCTCTCGGGGATGAACAGGGGGAAGGCGCAGTTGTCGGCCCCGCACTCCTTGATCCGGAGGTCCTCCTCCGCCTGCATCCGCTCCCAGATGGCGTAGCCGTAGGGGCGGATCACCATGGTGCCCCGGGCCGGGCCGTTCTCGGCCAGCTCGGCCTTGGCGACGACGTCTTGGTACCAGCGCGGGAAGTCGTCGGCCTGGGGGGTGAGGATGGGTTGCTTCGCCATGGTGGGCCGATGGTAGGCCAGCGCCCCTGGCGGCCCGACCCCGGTTCGCTCAGCCGTCGGCGCGCTTGCGGATCAGCTCCACCTTCTGCTCCGACGCGTTGGCGTCGGCGCCCTGCTCCACCAGGAGGGCCTGGCGGTCCTTCTCGGCCTCCCGCTCCGCCTTGGCGGTGTCGACCCGGGCGACGGCCGCCTCCACCCCGTGCTCGTGGATGAACTCGGCCCACTCCACCAGCGACGACACCATCTCGTCCTCGGGGACGACGGCGACGTTGCGGCCCTTCACGAACAGGTGGCCCCGCTTGTTCCCGGCGGCGATGCCGATGTCGGCGTCGCGGGCCTCGCCGGGGCCGTTCACGACGCAGCCCATGACCGCCACCTGGAGCGGGATCTCCCGCTCGCCGAAGGCGGCCATGGCGTCGTTGGCCACCTGGATCACGTCGATCTCGGCCCGACCGCAGCTCGGGCAGGCGATCAGGTCGATGTTCTTGCGCTCCCGCAGGCCGAGCGCCTCGAGCAGCTGGCGACCGGCGCGGGCCTCCTCGACGGGGTCGGCGGTGAGGCTGTAGCGGATGGTGTCGCCGATGCCCTCGGCCAGCAGCGTGGCCATGCCGGCGGTGGCCTTGAGGAGGCCGGCGGGCGGCGGCCCGGCTTCGGTGACCCCGAGGTGCAGCGGGTGGTCGACGGTGTCGGCGAGGAGGCGGTAGGCCTCGATCATCAGCGGCACCGACGACGCCTTCACGGAGATCTTCACGTCGTCGAAGCCCACCTCCTCGAAGTGGGCCAGCTCGATCTGGGCCGACTCCACCATCGCCTCGGGGGTCACCCGACCACCGTGCTTCTCGTAGAGCTTCGGGTCGAGGCTGCCGCCGTTCACCCCGATGCGGATCGGGATGCCACGGTCCTTGCACTCCATGGCGACGGCCTTGATGTGCTCGGGCTTGCGGATGTTCCCGGGGTTGAGCCGGAGGCACTGCACGCCGGCGTCGAGGGCGGCCAGGGCCATCTTGTACTGGTGGTGGATGTCGGCCACGATCGGCACGGGCGAGCGGGGCACGATCTGGGCCAGGCCCTCGGCGGCCTCGATCTCGTTGCAGGTGCAGCGCACGATGTCGGCGCCGGCGGCGGCCAGCGCGTAGATCTGCTGGAGGGTGCCCTCCACGTCGGCCGTCTTCGTGATCGTCATCGACTGCACGGTGATCGGCGCGCCGCCGCCCACCGGGACGTCGCCCACCATCACCTGACGGGTCTGCCGCCGGGGGTAGGAGGACTCGCCGATCTCCACGCGCGCCTACCCGACGCCGATGGGGTCGACGATGTCGAGGTAGAGGCTCGACGCCCCGAGCACCAGCAGGAAGAGCACGAAGGCGTAGGTGAGCGGCAGGAGCCGGGACACGTCGGCCATGTGGCGGCGTCCGCCGATCGAGCGGATCCGCTCGTAGACGGCGATCACCACGTGCCCGCCGTCGAGCGGCAGGAGCGGCACCAGGTTGAAGACGCCGATGAAGATGTTGATGCTCACCATGAACAGCAGCAGGTCCTCGATGCCGCGGTCGGTGAGGTTCACGCCGATGCGGGCGGCGCCGTAGATCGACAGCAGCCGGTCCTCGTCGCCCTCGCTGACCACCCGGCCGCCCCCGCCGGTGGCCTGCTCGCCGGAGACGGTCGGACCGGGGTCGTTGCCGCCGTTGGCGACCTGGTCGGCGAAGCCGCCGATGCCGCCGGTGAAGAAGCTGCCCAGCGCGGTGCCGGCCTGCTTCAGCCCGAGGCCGAGCTCGCGGCCGGCCTGGGTGACGGCGTCGACGGGGCCCTGGCGGACCTCCGGGAAGGTGGGGCCGATCCCGAAGAAGCCCTGGGTGCGGTCGTCCTCGCGGCGTCCGATGGTGGTGTCGAGGTCGAGCCGCTCGCCGTCGCGCTCCACCACGACGCGCACGTCGTCGCCGGCCCGCGGTCGGACCACGGCGCCGACGTCGTCGAAGGTGGGCGTGGGCAGGCCGTCGATGCTGATGACGCGGTCGCCTGGCTCCACGCCGGCCGTCGCGGCCGCCGAGCCCTCGGTGACGTCGGCGATGACCCAGGCCTCCTCGCCGCGCTCGGTGTCGAGCACGACGCCGCCCGGCGTGCCGAACACGCCGAGCAGGAGCACGAGGAGCACGAAGGCCTGCAGGAAGTGCATCAGGGACCCGGCCGAGACCACCAGCAGGCGCTTCGGGAAGGACTGCTGCCGGAAGGTGCGGGGCTCGTCCTCGGGCGGGCACTCGTCGAGGTTGTTCATGCCGATGATGCGCACGTAGGCCCCGGCGGGGATGGCCTTGAGGCCGTACTCCGTCTCCCCGCGGCGGAACGACCAGAGCTTGGGCCCGAAGCCGATGAAGAACTCGGTGACCTTCATGCCCGACCACTTGGCCGTGAGGTAGTGGCCCAGCTCGTGGAGGAAGATCATGATCACGAGGGCCAGCACCACGATCAGGACCGACGCCTTGGTGAGCACGCCGAGGGCCACCACGGCCGTCACGATGATCGCCAACCGGACCGGGCCGCCGGCCAGCTCGCCGCGCGGCTCCTGTACCGGGGGCTCGGGCGGCGCGGGGTCGGGGAGCTTGATGTCGGTCACAGGGTGAACCTCTCTGCGATGACCTGCTCGGCCACCGCCCGGGCCGATCGATCGGCATCGATGACGGCCTCGACGCTCTCGGCCGCACCCCCATCATGCCGGGAAAGCACCGCCGAGAGGACGTCAGGGATGGCGACCCAGCGGATCCGGCCGTCCAGGAAGGCCTCGACGGCCACCTCGTTGGCGGCGTTCAACCAGGCCGGCGCGGTCTCGCCCAGGCGCCCGGCGTCGTAGGCCAGCCCGAGGCAGGGGAACGCCTCGAGGTCGGGGGGCTCGAAGTCGAGCCGACCGAGCGTGGCCCAGTCGATGCGCCCGAAGGCCGTCCCCACGCGCTCCGGGTAGGCCAGGGCGTAGGCGATGGGCAGGTGCATCGTGGGCATCGACAGCTGCCCGATGGTGGTGCCGTCGGTGAACTCGACCATGGAGTGCACGACCGACTGCGGGTGCACGACGACCTCGATGCGGTCGTAGTCCACCCCGAACAGCTCGTGGGCCTCGATCACCTCGAGGCCCTTGTTCATCAGCGTGGAGGAGTCGACGGTGATCTTGGGCCCCATCGACCACGTGGGGTGGGCGAGGGCGTCGTCCACGGTGACCTCGGCCAGCTCGGCGCGGGTGCGGCCCCGGAAGGGCCCGCCCGACGCCGTCAGCACGATGCGACCCACCCAGGGCCCGGCCTGGGCCGCGGGATCCTGGGCCCGCAGGCACTGGTGGACGGCGCCGTGCTCGCTGTCGACGGGCACCAGCTCGCCGGCGCCCGGCTGCGCCCGCACCCGCGCCACCACGGGCCCGGCAGCGATCAGCGACTCCTTGTTGGCCAGCGCCAGCCGCCGACCGGCCGCCAGCGCGGCCAGCGTGACCCCCAGCCCGGCGAAGCCCACCACACCGTTGACGCACACGTCGGCCTCGGTGGCGATCGAGGCCAGGGCCTCGGGGCCGGCCCGCACCTCGGTGCCCGCCGGGACCCGGTCCTCCAGCTCGGCAGCCCGGGAGGCGTCGGCCAGGGCCACCACCTTGGGCGACCAGCGCCGGGCCTGCTCGACGAGCTGGTCCACCGAGGTCGCCGCGCCGATGGCCACGACCTCGAAGCGGTCGGGCTCGGCCGCCACGACGTCGAGCGTCTGGGTGCCGATCGAGCCGGTGGAGCCGGCGATGGCGATGGTCGTGGACACGGGCGCAGGGTACCCGTGGGCTCAGATGAAGAAGTCCTGGACCGTGGCCAGCAGGTAGACGGCGGGGAGGACGAACAGCATCCCGTCGAAGCGGTCGAGGATCCCGCCGTGGCCGGGCAGGAGCGAGCCCATGTCCTTGACGTCGAGGTCGCGCTTGATCAGCGACTCGCACAGGTCGCCCAGGGGGGCGAACACGGCGACGGCCAAGCCGACGAGGGCGCCCTCGGCGAAGGAGTCGATCGGGCCGAAGCCCACCAACGAGCTGAGCGCCACCACCACGACGAACGCGATGGCGCAGCCGCCGAGCAGGCCCTCGACCGTCTTGTTGGGGCTGGCCGCCGACAGGGGCTGCCGGCCGGCGTTCTTGCCGATGAAGAGGCCACCCACGTCGTAGGCCACCGTGCCGAGGATGGCCGCCAGCAGGATGCCGACGCCGGGGTCGCCCAGGCCGAGCATGAGGGCGGCGAACGAGCCGAACAAGCCCACCCACACGACGCCGAGGAGCGTGACGCCGACGTTCATGACGGGCGTCTCGCCGCCGGCTCCGACGAGGTACCAGAGCAGGCACACCGCGGTGGTGAGGAACAGCACGGTGGGGACGGCCGAGGTGCCGTTGTGGTAGGCGCCGAGCACGAGGGCGACCGTGCCCACGATGCCCGCCAGGGCCACCGGCTGGTAGCCGACCTGGCGCAGCACGCCGTACAGCTCGGCCACCGCCACGCCGACGACGGCGGTCACCAGGATCATGGCGTAGGCCGGCCCGAGGTTGAACAGGAACAGGGCGACGGCGAGGAACCCGACGCCGACCACGACGGCCATCCCCATGTCGCGGTCGCCGCCGGAGCGGGCGGCGGGGGCGGTCCGCTCGGGCGCGGCCCGTCGCGTGCGGGTGCCGGCGGAGCGGGCGGGTCGGGGCTCGTCGTAGGCCACCAGATCGTCGTCGGCGGCGAGGTGGTCGGGCTCGTCGGCCCAGTCGTCGCCGAAGCCGGCGTCGTCGGCGAACACCGACCGGCCGCCGCCTCGGCCGCCCTCGCCCAGGTCGGCGAAGGTGAGGAAGTCGTCGTCGGTCGGGCGGTCGCGGTCGTCGAGGGCGCCGAGGCGCACCGCGTCGTCGGCGTCGCCCCAGGCGGCGACGTCCTCGAAGCCGGTGTCGTCGTCGAAGGTGGAGGCGTCGTCGCGCCAGCGGGGGGTGGAGGTGGCGAAGCTGGTCCAGTCGTCGTCGCTGGCCGGTGCGTCGTCGGCGTCGCCGAGGATCTGGGGCACCTGGCCGGTGGGCGGCTCGGTCCAGTGCGGGAGCTCGACGGGCTCGGAGATCGGCTCGCTCGGGGCCACCGCCGGGCGCTCGATGTCACGGGGGTCCGACGAGGAGCCCAGCGGGAAGCGCAGCACGGGGCGGGGGCCGTCGCCACCCGACGAGGCGGGGCGGTCGCCGTAGCGGGGCTGATCGTCGCCGCGGCGCTGGGCCACGTCGCCGCGCTCGAGGGCCTCAGCGGCCTCCTCGGCGCCGATGATGCGCACGCCCTCGCTGGGCGGGTCCTTCGGCTCGTCGTCTCGGGATCGGCGTTCGTCGGTCATGGGACCTCCATCGCTCGTGGGTGCGCCCGCACGGGCTCGGCGGCGCCGAGCCCCGGGATCAGACCTCGAGCAGCTCCTGTTCCTTGTGCTCGAGCGCCTTGTCGATCTCCGCCTCGTAGGCGTGGGTCAGCTTGTCGAGCTCCTTCTCGGCCCGGGTGATGTCGTCCTCCGGGAGGTCCTCGTCCTTGATCAGCGCATCGAGGTCGTGGCGGGCGGCCCGGCGCAGGTTGCGGATGGCGATGCGACCGTCCTCCGCCATGGACTTGACCACCTTGACCAGCTCCTTGCGGCGCTCGGCGGTGAGCTGCGGGAAGGTGAGGCGGATGACCTGGCCGTCGTTGCTGGGGTTGAGCCCGAGGTCGGACAGCTGCAGCGCCTTCTCGATGGCCGCCAGCGAGCCCTTGTCGTAGGGCGCGATCACCAGCATGCGGGCCTCGGGGACCTGGAAGCCGGCCAGCTGCTGCAGCGGGACCTCGCTGCCGTAGTAGTCGACGATCAGCTTCTCCACGAGGGCCGGCGCGGCGCGGCCCGTGCGCACGCCGGAGAAGTCCTTGCGGGCGTGCTCGACGGCCTTGCCCATCTTCTCGGCCGCGTCGTCGAGGACGAGCTTGATGAGCTCCGAGCTCACCTCGGACCCTCCTCGGCGATCATCGGACCACAGTACCGATCGGGTTCCCCTCGAGGATGGCTTTGACGTTGCCCTTCCCGAGGAGGTCGAACATCACGATGGGCAGGGCGTTGTCCATGCACAGGGTGATGGCCGTGGAGTCCATCGCCTTCAGGCCCCGGTTGAGCACGTCGAGGTAGGTGACCTCGGAGATCAAGGTGGCGGCCGGGTTGGTGCGGGGGTCGTCGGTGTAGAGGCCCTCGACGCCGGAGTGCGTGCCCCGGAGCATGGCCTGCGCCTCGATCTCGACGGCCCGCAGGGCGGCTGCGGTGTCGGTGGTGAAGAACGGGTTGCCGGTGCCGCCGGCGAAGATCACCACGCGGCCCTTCTCGAGGTGCCGGATGGCCCGGCGCCGGATGTAGGGCTCCGCCACCTGCGACATGTGGATGGCGCTCTGCACGCGGGTGGGCTGGCCCAGGCGCTCGAGGGTGTCCTGCAGGGCCAGGGCGTTGATCACCGTGGCCAGCATCCCCATGTAGTCGGCCTGGGCGCGGTCCATGCCGGCGCCCGCGCCGGTCATGCCCCGCCAGATGTTCCCGCCCCCCACCACGACGGCGACGTCGACGCCGAGGCCCCGGGCCTCCACGATCTCACCGGCGACGTACTCCGCCACCTTGCCGTCGATGGGGTTGCCGTCGTCGCCGGCGAACGCCTCGCCCGACAGCTTGAGCAGCACCCGCTGGTAGGCGGAGGCGCTCAAGAGCCGATGTAGACCTGGGCGAACTGAGCGATGCTGGCGTCGCCCAGGAGCTGGCTGATCGACTGCTTGTCGTCCTTGGCGTAGGGCTGCTCGAGCAGGACCTGGTCCTTGTACCAGGCGTTGAGGCGACCCTCGACGATCTTCTCGATCGCCTGCTCGGGCTTGCCCTCGGCGCGGGTGATCCCCTCGAGGGTGGCCCGCTCCTCGGCGGCGTCGCCGGCCGGGACCTCGTCGCGGTGCAGGTACTTCGGCTTGCTGAAGGCGGCCGAGACGGCGACCTCGTGGGCCAGCTCCTGATCCCCGCCCTCCAGCACGACGACGACGGCGTTCACGCCGCGGCCCTCCTGCTTGTGGAGGTAGGTGTCGACCACCTGGCCGGCGGCCACCGGCAGGTGCACCACCCGACCGACGTCGATGTTCTCCTTGAGCGTCACCTTGAGGTCGTCGACGAGCTCCTTGTGGGCCTCGATCCCGGCCTCGCCCTCGGCCAGGACCGCCGCCAGGAGCTGCTCCAGCACGGCGTTGAACTGGTCGGACTTGGCGACGAAGTCGGTCTCGCACTTCAGCTCGACGATGACGGCTGCGTCGGCGCCGGCCGTCACGGCCACGGCGCCCTGCGTGTTCTCGCGATCGGACCGGTCGACGGACTTGGCCAGGCCCTTCTCGCGGAGGGACTTGGCGGCGGCGTCGAAGTCGCCGCCGGTCTCCTCGAGGGCGCGCTTGGCATCCATCATCCCGGCGCCGGTGGCCTGGCGAAGGGCCTGGACGTCCTTGGCGGTGAACGACATGGGTGGGGGTGCTCCTGGGGTGGGTGCGGGAGGGACGGGTGGGCCTCAGCCCTCGGCCGGGGCCTCGGGGGCGGGCTCGGCGGGCGCGGCCTCGACGGGGGCGGCCTCGGCCTCGGGGGCCGGAGCCTCCGCAGCCGCCTCGGCCGGCGCGGCCTCGACGGGGGCGGCCTCGGCCTCGGGGGCCGGAGCCTCGACAGGCGCCTCACGGGCGGGCGGCGGCGGGATGGCCGGACCCTGGCCGGCGGCGATGCGGGCCTCGCGCTGCTGCTGGGCGAGGAGCGCCTGGCGGCGGGCCTCGGCCTGCTCGGCGGCCACGCGGGCCTCGTCGTCCTCGGTGCGGGCCACGGCGGGGCCGGCGGCGTCGCCACCACGGCGGGAGGCGATGAAGCGACCCTCCTCGACGGCGTCGGCGATGATCCGGCACATCAGGCTGCCGGAGCGGATGGCGTCGTCGTTGCCCGGGATGACGTACTGCACGATGTCGGGATCGCAGTTGGTGTCGACCACCGCGATGATCGGGATGCCGAGCTTGTTGGCCTCGGTGACGCCGATGTGCTCCTTCTTCGTGTCGAGGATGAACACGGCGTCGGGGAGGCGCTCCATCTGGGCGATGCCGCCGAGGTTGCGCTCCAGCTTCTCGAGCTCGCGGCTGAGGAGGAGGGCTTCCTTCTTGGGCATGGCGTCGAACTCGCCGGAGGCCCGCATGCGGCGGTACTCCTGCATCTTGGCGACGCGCTTGCCGATGGTCTCGAAGTTCGTGAGCATGCCGCCCAGCCAGCGCTGGTTGATGTACGGCATGCCGACCTTCTCGGCGTAGCTCTGGATCGGGTCCTGGGCCTGCTTCTTCGTGCCGATGAAGAGCACGGTGCCGCCGTCGGCGACGAGGTCGCGGACGAAGCTGTAGGAGGTCTCGATGCGCTGCAGGGTCTGCTGCAGGTCGATGATGTAGATGCCGCCCCGCTCGCCGTAGATGAACCGCTTCATCTTCGGGTTCCAACGGCGGGTCTGGTGTCCGAAGTGGACTCCAGCCTCGAGCAGCTGCTTCATGGTGACGACGGCCACGATGGGCTCCTTCCCTCGGTTCGCTGTGCCGGCTGGTGCCGACGCCGGACCTGGCGTCCCGGAGGACGACCGCGGGATGGCCCGGGTGCTTGGTGTGTGGGTGGCCAGGCGGTCGCCTGGCCGAGGAGCGACTCTAGCGGTCGGGCTCGACGATCGGCCAGCGGGGTCAGCGGCGGTCGGCCCGGACGGCCGCCAGCGTGCCCAGCGCGCCGACCAGGTCCTCCCCGTAGCTGATGGCCTCCCCGACCGCCTCGTCGAGGAGGGCGGCGCCCAGGTCCTGGCAGCCGGGGGGCAGCCCGGCCAGGGCCAGGGCCAGCTCCCGGTGCGCTTCGGCGCTGCCGGGCAGGTCGCTGTGGGCCGAGGTGCCCCCCAGCGGGACCACGACCTCCACCATCCCCGGGGCGACCGAGCGCGGCACCGGCACGATGAGGTCGCCCCTCGCAGCGATCGAGACGGCCCGCACGGTCGGGGGCACGGGCTGGTGGGCGAGCTCCGCCACCAGGTCGGAGGTCTCGCCGAGCTGCGCGACCGAGGTCCCCTCGTGGTCCAGCTCCAGGTCGGCGGCGACGCCGACCGCCTCCAGCACGCCGCCCCCGCTGTCGGTGGCGCCGAGGGCGTGGATCGCGGTGGCCAGGTCGGCGCCGCCGTGCGGGGTCCCCAGCGTCGCCACCAGCCCGAGGCGCTCCAGCCACGCCGGACCGTGCCGCCGCTCGAGCTCGACGAGCGCCAACCGCACGACCAGACCGCCCTGCGAGTGCGCGACGAGGTCGATCGGCACACCGGGCGCCTCGTCGGCCACCGCCTCCACCAGGTCGGCCAGGTGGTCGCCCGCCACCCGGAGGTCCGCCTGGGTGTCGGACGGGCCGTAGGGCTGGTCGTCGATGGCGCCGAAGGCGTCGGTCGGGTCCGGGGTGCGGCCACCGGCGTAGCTGAAGCGCACGACGTCGGGCTCGTCGTAGCCGAGGGCCGCGGTGTCGACGTCCTCCACCGTGGCGTGGCGGCTGTTCGACCCCAGCCCTGCCACCAGCAGCGCCACCCGGCGCCCCGGGGGCGGCGGGGGCGACACCTCCTCCCGGGAGCAGGGGCGCTCCGATCGGCTGCGGGCCCGCTGGTGCGCCTGCAGGAGCGTGATCGCCAGGTCGAGCTGCGCCATGGGCGGCAGGAACCGGGAGGCGTAGTGCAGCCCGGTGCGCAGCAGCTGGGAGCCGTCGTCGCGCAGCCAGGCCGCAGCCGAGCCGGCGACGTCGAGCGCACCGCCGGCGAGGTCGCCGACGGCGCCGCCGAGGCCGCCGATGAGCTGCGCCACCGCGCTGCGCTCCCCCGACGCGCCGATGCCGGGCGGCTCGTCGAACGGCACCAGCCGCACCGGCACCGGACCCGTGCCGAACAGGCTGGCCGGATCGAGGTAGGCGTCGCCCGAGCGCACCCCGAGGTGGAGGCGCCCCACCGTGGTGCCGACCGGGTGGCCCTGGTCGACGGCCTGGCCGACCACCACCGCCACCTCGGCGAGGAACGAGTAGGTGGTGCGGAGCCCGTCGGGGTGGCGGACGGTGACGTGGCGGCTGCCGGCCACCGACCCCGCGAAGACCACCACGCCGTCGGCGGTGGCGCGCACCTCGGTGCCGGCGGCCGTGCCGTACTCGAGGCCCCGGTTGCCCTCGCCGTAGGGCGTGGCCGGCGGGCGGAACGGGTCGACCACCGGCGCCTCGACGGGCGGCACGTGGGTCGGCGGTGGGCCTGCTGCGGCCGCTGGCACGGCGGGGAGCAGGCAGAGCAGGGCGAGCGCCACCAGCACGGGACCGACCCGGGCGGTGGCGCCGGACGGGGCGGTGCAGGGCGACATGGCCCGCTCCCTCCAGGGCGCGTGAGATCAGGAGGGGGGAAGGCGGCGCCGGTGCGCGAGGGGGCGGGCGGGCCCGCGAGGGTCAGGCCGGTTCGCGCTCGGACGCTGCGATGCGGGCTCGCAGCTGGATCACCGACTTGGTGTGGATCTGGCACACCCGGCTCTCGGTGACGCCGAGGATCGACCCGATCTCGGCGAGGGTCAGGCCCTCGTAGTAGTAGAGCGTCAGCACCGTCTTCTCCCGCTCGGGGAGGCGGTTGATGGCATCGGCGAGGATGTGGCGCATCTCCTCCACCTCGTAGGCCGCGACGGGGCCCATGCCGGAGTCGGGCAGCGAGTCGCCGAGGGTGGCGGAGTCGCCCCGCTCCCCGCCCGAGAGCATCTCGTCGAGGGCCACCAGGCCGGTGAAGGAGATCTGGCCGAGCGTGGTCTGCAGCTGGTCCTCGGTGAGGTCGAGCTCGTCGGCCAGCTCGGTGTCGGTGGGCGTGCGGTGCAGCTCGCCCTCGAGCTTGGAGTAGGCCTTCTCGAGGGCTCGGGCCTTGGCCCGCACGGAGCGCGGGACCCAGTCGATCGAGCGCAGCTCGTCGAGGATGTTCCCCTTGATCCGGGCGATGGCGTACGTCTCGAACTTGAACCCGCGGGCGAGGTCGAACTTCTCGATGGCGTCGATGAGGCCGAAGATGCCGTAGGAGACGAGGTCGGCCTGGTCGACGCTCTGCGGGAGGCCGGTGGCCACGCGGCCGGCGACGTACTTGACCAACGGCGAGTAGTGCACGATCAGCTGGTCGCGCAGCTCCCGGCGCCCCGAGTCCTTGTAGCTGGCCCAGAGCCGGTCGATGTCAGGTTCGAGGTCGCTCACGAGATCATCCCTAGGCCCGCGGGTGCGTCGCTTGGTGGACCGAGCGGAGCCGCTCTCGGCTGACGTGAGTGTACCGCTGGGTGGTGGCGAGGTCGGCGTGGCCCAGCAGCTCCTGCACCGCGCGCAGGTCGGCGCCGCCGTCGAGCAGGTGCGTGGCGAAGGTGTGGCGCAGCGCGTGCGGGTGCGTCGGCACCTCCGCGCGGCGGTCGAGGATGCGGCGCACGTCGCGCGGCGTGAGGCGCCGGCCACGACCGTTGAGGAAGAGCGCGTCGGGGTCGCTGGCCGTGGCCGCCACCTCCTGGCGGGGGCCTTCGATCCAGCCCCGCAGCGCGGCCACGGCGGGCTCGCTGAGCGGCACGGCGCGCTGCTTGCCGCCCTTGCCCCACACGAGCGCCCGCTGGCGGTCGAGGTCGAGGTCGCCCGGGCCCAGGCCGCAGAGCTCGCCCACCCGGAGGCCGCTGCCGTAGAGCACCTCGAGCACGGCGTCGTCGCGGGAGCGCTGGGCGGGATCGGTGTCGGTGCCGGCCGGCGGCGCGTCGAGCAGCGTGACCAGCTCGTGCTGCTGCAGCACCCGCGGGAGCCGGCCGTCGCCCCGGGGCGCCGACAGCCCGCGGCTGGGGTCGACCGCGCAGAGGCCGGTGCGCTCGGCCCAGCCGAAGTAGCGGCGCAGCGACGACGCCTTGCGGGCGATGGAGCGGCGGGCGTAGCCCCGCGTGACGAGGTGGCCGATGTAGCGGCGTAGGAGCGTGCGGTCGACGGCGGCGGGCTCGACGGTGCCGCCGCGACCGGCCCACTCCACGAACCCGGCCAGGTCGCGCCCGTAGGCCTCGACCGTGCGGGGGGCCACCGAGGTGAGCGAATCGAGGAAGGCTCGCTCGTGCCAGGACATCGTGTCACCGTACCGCCGGTGTCGCGCCGGAGCGCGGCATCGCTCACGGCGCCGCCACCCGCTCGAACCACCCGCCGGTGCCGGCCACCCAGCCGCCGGCCTGCAGCTGCTCCAGCGCCACGGCGAGGTCGGGGATCGAGAGCCCGGTGCGCACCACCAGGTGCTCGAGGGTGGCCGGCTCCCAGGCGAAGGCCTCCAGCACGGCGGCGCCCACCGCACCGGGGGCCGGGCGCCGGTCGTGGCGACCGGCCCGGTCCACCGCGGTGAGGCCCAGCGCCACCAGCACGTCGGTGGCGTCGCGCACCGGGTGGCACCCCTCCGCCAGGAGCTGGTGGGTGCCGGCCGTGGCCGGGCTCCGCACCGACCCGGGCACGACCATCACAGGCCGGTCCCGCCGCTCCGCCTCGGTGACGGTGTGGAGCGACCCGCCGGCAGCGTGCGACTCCACCACCACGACGATGTCGGCCAGCGCGGCGATGATGCGGTTCCGGGCGGGGAACCGCCAGGCGGTGGGTCGCGCGCCGAGCGGCGCCTCGCCGAGGAGCAGGCCCCGCTCCCCCACCGCCTCCCACAGGTCGCGGTGGCGGGCGGGGTAGACGACGTCGAGCCCGCAGCCCACCACCCCCACGGGCGGCGCGGCGCCCCCGGCCCGCTCCAGCGCGCGCAGCGCGCCGCGGTGGGCGGCACCATCGATCCCCAGCGCCAGCCCCGACACGACGGTGACGCCGCTCGCCGCCAGGTCGTGCCCCAGCTCCCGGGCCACCCCGGCGCCGACGCCGGTGCAGCGCCTCGTGCCGACCACGGCCACCCGTGGCCGGTCGAACCCGGTGGCCGGGCCCCGCAGGAAGAGCACGGCGGGCGGCTCCACGTCGTCGGCCAGCACCGTCGGGTAGCCCGGCTGCCCGGGCAGGGCCACCGTGACCCCGTGGGCACGGTGGCGGGCCACCACCGCCTCGGGCTCGGCGCCGTGGCCGTCCCGGGCCCAGGTGCCGGCCACCGCGGCCAGCCGCTCGTCGCCGCCGATGACCGCCTGGAGGCGGTCGAGCGCGCCCGAGGTGGCCAGCGCCCAGGCCCCCACGGGATCGAGGTGGCCGAGCAGGGCGCTGAGGCGCCGCGGGCCCATCCCCGGGAGCCCGGCCAGCAGGGCGGCGCAGCCGAGGGCGTGGTCGCCGGAGGCGCCGTCGCCGAGCGCGGGGGCCGCCGCGGGCTCCGGGGTGGTCATCCGGCCACCGCCCCGAGGTCGTGCGGAGCGGCGACGGTGTCGACCCGCAGGCCCAGCGCGGTGGCGACGTGGCTGGCGGTGACCTCGTCGCCCGAGCCCTGCAGGTCGGCCACGGTCCGGGCCACCCGGCGGACCCGGTGCAGGCCCCGGGCGGAGAGCCGGCCCGAGCGCAGCGCCCCGGCCAGCAGGTCGGTGGCGGCCGGCTGCAGGGGCGCCAGGGCATCGAGCCGGGCCGCCGGGAGGTCGGCGTTGCAGCGCACGCCGCGCTCCTCGGCGCGGGCCCGGGCCGCCAGGACCCGCTCGCGCACGGGGGCGGTGGGCTCGCCCCGCCCCTGGCTCAGCAGGTCCTCCACCGTGGGGCGGGTGACCTCCACGCGCAGGTCGAAGCGGTCGAGCAGCGGACCCGACAGGCGGCGCTGGTAGCGGGCCCGCGCGCCGTCGGTGCAGCGGCACCCGCCCGGTCGGCTGCCGTGCCCGCACGGGCAGGGGTTGGTGGCGGCCACCAGCAGGAACCGGGCGGGGAAGGTGACCGTGGCGGTGGCCCGGGCGACGCGCACCACGCCCTCCTCCAGCGGTTGGCGCAGCGCGTCGAGCACGTGGGGCACGAACTCCGCCAGCTCGTCGAGGAAGAGCACCCCGTTGGTCGCGGCCGAGATCTCGCCGGGCCGGATGGTGGCGCTGCCACCACCCACCAGCGCCACCGCCGAGGCGCCGTGGTGCGGGGCCCGGAAGGGCGGGTGCCGCACGAGGCCGCCCGGCGGCAGCCCGAGGGCGGCCGCCGAGTGGATGCGCGTGGTCTCGATGGCCTCGTGGTCGGTGAGCGGTGGCAGCAGCCCCGGCAGCCGCGCCGCCAGCATGGTCTTGCCGGCGCCGGGTGGCCCCAGCAGGAGCAGGTGGTGGCCGCCGGCCGCCGCCACCTCGAGGGCGTAGCGGCCCACCGGCTGGCCGCGCACGTCGGCGAGGTCGAGCGGGAGGGGCGCGGCCTCGGCAGGCCGGCGGGGCGGCGCCGTGGGCCAGGGCTGCTCGCCCTTGGCGCAGGCCACCACCTCGGCGAGGGTCCGCACCGGGTGGACGACCCGCTCCCCCACCAGCTGGGCCTCCTCCGCGCTGGCCGTCGCCACGACCAGCGCCCCCTCGCCGAGCGCCTCGGTGAGGCAGATGGTGCCGGCCACCGGGCGGACCGCCCCGTCGAGCCCGAGCTCGCCGAGGAAGGCCCGGCCCTCGACCGCAGGCGCCTCGAGCTGCCCCGACGCCACCAGCACGCCGATGGCCACGGCGAGGTCGAGCCCGGAGCCGACCTTGCGCACGGTGGGCGGGGCCAGGTTCACGGTGATGCGCTGATCGGGCCACCGCAGCCCCGAGGACAAGATGGCGGCGCGCACCCGCCCGTGCGCCTCGCGGCAGGCGGCATCAGGCGAGCCGACGATGGTGAACGCCGGCAGGCCACCGGAGGTGTGGACCTCGACGATGACGGCCTGGCCGTCGACGCCCAGGAGGGTGGCGGAAGCGATGAGGCCGAGCACGGGGCCGCTCCTCGGTTCGTCCCCGCAGCGCGGGGCGGGACGGGAGGAGGGCCGGGGGGGAGCGCCGGCCTCGAGGCGCTCAGGTCAGGGTAGGGCTGCGCCCGCCGGGGGGGAAGGGCCGATCCGGAGGTGGGTCAGCGGCCCTCGAAGCGCGGCTCGCGCTTCTGGATGAAGGCGCTGATCGCCTCGATGGTGTCGCGCGTGCCGAAGTTCACCGTCTGGCACCGGGCCTCGTCGTCGAGGGCCTGCTCGAAGCTCTGCTCGAACGCCCGGTTCAGCATCCGCTTGCTCATGGCCAGCGCGATCGGGGGCCCGGCGGCGAGGCGAGCGGCCCAGTCGGCCACGAAGGCGTCGATCTCGTCCGCCGGCACGATGCGGTTGACCACGCCCAGGCGCTCCGCCTCCTGCGCCGAGACGACCTCGGCGAAGAGGGCCAGCTCCTTCGCCTTGTGCAGGCCGACGATGCGGGGCAGGAGCCACGAGCCGCCGCCGTCGAGCGAGAGCCCGCGTCGGGCGAAGATCTCGGAGAAGCGGGCGTCGTCGGTGGCCACCACGAGGTCGCAGCCGAGCGCCAGGTTCATGCCCACGCCGGCCGCCACGCCCGTGACCTTGGCGATGGTGGGCTGGGGCAGCTCGTGGAACGCCTGCACGACGGCGTTGATCTGGCGCATGCGCGTGAGCTGGTGGGTCGGAGGCCCCTCGCCGGTCGGCATGTCGGAGAGGTCGGCCCCCGAGCAGAACGCCCCGCCGGCGCCGGTCAGCACGATGCAGCGGGCGTCCGGATCGTCGCGCAGCGACGCCGCCACCTCGGCCAGCTCGTCCCACATCACGGCGTTCACCGCGTTCTTCTTCTCCGGGCGGTCGAAGGTGATCGTCACCACGCCGTCGGCTCGCTCGACCTGCAGAGTCTCCATGCGCGGCACGATACTGGCGCACATGGGCCTCAACCCGTTCCGACCTCGCCGACGCACCGCCGCCGACTACCTGATGGTGGTCGGCGCGCTGCTGGCCTGCGTGGCGCTGGTGGCCTGGGCCTTCCTCGGCTGAGCGCCGTGGCCTAGAACGCCGCCTCGATCACCTCGAGGCGACCGGCCAGGATCGCCACGACGTCGAAGCGCAGGGAGGCGGGCCGGGCCTCCGATGCCTGCAGGAACCGCATCGCGAGCCTGCGCAGCCGCTGCTGCTTGGCGGGCGTGACGGCCGCCGCCGGCGTGCCGTAGCGATCGGTGGTGCGGGTCTTGACCTCGACGAAGACCAGCGCCCGCCCGCGGCGCACGACGAGGTCGAGCTCGCCCTCCCGGCAGCGCCAGTTCCGCGCCACCACCTCGTAGCCGTGGCCCTCGTACCACGCCGCCGCCCGGGCCTCGCCGTCGGCGCCCAGCGCCCGGCGGGGGTCGACGCCCATCAGAGGTCGGTCTTGGGGAGCTCCTCGATGTTGACGTCCTTGAAGGTCACGATGGTCACCGACGCCACGAACCTCGTGGTGCGGTACATGTCCCAGACCCAGGCGTCTCGCATCTGGAGCTCCACGTAGGTGCGGCCGTCCTCGTTCCGCAGGACCCGCTCCACCTCGTTGGCCAGGTAGAAGCGGCGCTCGGTCTCCACGACGTACCGGAACATCGGTGCGACGTCCTTGTACTCCTTGTACAGCTGGAGCTCGATCTCCGCTTCGTATCGCTCGAGGTCCTCGGTCGACATGGACCGGAGGCTACCGCCGCCCTGTGACGGCGGCAGCCGGCGCCCGGCGCGGCGGTCAGAGGAAGGCGGTGCGACCCGGCGGCCAGATCCGGGCGATGGCCCGGCCGATGATGCGCTCCTCCGGCACGGGGCCGACCGCCGGGAACCGGCTGTCCTGGGAGTTGGCGCGGTTGTCGCCCAGCACGAAGACGTGGCCGTCGGGCACGGTGAGCGGCCCGAAGTCGCCGGTCGTCACCCCGGCGGGCAGGTAGGGCTCGACCACCACCCGACCGGCCACCAGCACCTGGCCGCCGCGCCCCTCGATGGTCTCGCCCGGCAGGCCCACCACCCGCTTGATCAGGATGTCGTCGCTCGGGGCCCGCAGGGTCAGCGCCTCCAGCACGTCGTCGACGACGCCGCGGACGAGCCCCCGGCCGTCGGGCGGGGCCGTCGGGGACCGGAACACCACGATGTCGCCCCGCCGCACCTCGTGGAGCCGGTACGACGTGCGCGACACGAGGACGCGGTCGCCCACCTCGAGCTGCGGCTCCATCGACACGCTCGGGATCGAGTAGGCCTCGGCCACCTGCCCCTTCACCAGCAGCGTCAGGCAGAGCGCCGCGACCACGAGCAGGGGCAGCTCCACGAGCAGCGGGATCCGCCGCCCGGTCGAGCCGGTCGGCTCGGCTCCTCGATCGCTCGCTGCCGTCGCGGTGCGCTGCTGCTCCACGCTCACCCCTCCTCGAGGCCGTCGGCTCCCACCGATCATGCAGGACGACGCCCAGGCGAGCCGGGACCGTGCCCCGGCGCGGCCTACGGTCGGGGCATGGCACGGCGGAAGGTCGACATCACCACGACCGCGGTGACGCCCGGGCGGTGGGACGACCTCGTCAGCGCGTTCGGCCCGCGGGGCGACGACCCCGACTGGTGCTGGTGCCGACGCTTCATGGAGCCCCCGGCGACCGGCGGGGGCGTGCCGACGACGAACCGCGAGGCGCTCCACCAGGAGATCGAGACGGCATCGGTGCCGCCGGGGGTCCTCGCCTACGTGGACGGGGTCCCGGCCGGCTGGTCGCGGGTGATGCCCCGGGCCGCCGTCGCGCTGGTGCAGCGGAACCGCGCACTGCGCCGCCTCCTCGACGACGACCCCGGCGCCTGGTGGATCACCTGCTTCGCCGTCGACCGGCGCCACCGGTCGATCGGCGTGGCGACCGCCCTCCTCGAGGCCGCCGTCGCGCACGCGGCGGCGCACGGGGCCACCGCGCTGGAGGGCCACCCCGTCGACACGGACGCCCTCGTGGCCGAGCACGTGAGCCCCTCGGCGCTGTTCACCGGGACCCTGCCCACCTTCGTCGCCAACGGCTTCCACGAGGTCGGGCGCACCTACCCGAGCCGCCCGGTGATGCGCCGAGACCTGTAGCGGTCCACGGGGCGAGGGCGAGGTACCCGCCGGGATATGCCGGCGACGTGGCGCTCGATCACGACGATGATGCTCGCCATGGAGCCGGTGGAGGTCGTCCTGGCCAGCAACGACCGCGTCACCCTGCGCGTCGGTGCGACGTTCCTGAAGGTCGATGCCGATGCGGCGCGGTCGGCCATCGAGGTCGAGGCGATGGGGCTCGTGCCCGTCCCGACGGCGGCGATCCTGTGGCACCGCCCGCCGGTGCTGGCCCTGGCTGCGCTCCCGGGGGTGGCCCTGGGCCACCTCGGCGATCCCTCTCCTGCGTCGTCGACGGCGTGGGTCGCGGCGGGGGCGGCGCTCCGCCTGCTCCACGACGCGCCGTTGCCGCCCTGGCCGGGGCGGAGCGTCGGCGAGCTCGCCGACCACCTCGCCCGCGAGTGCGACTGGCTCGAGCGCCACGACGTCCTCCCCCGCGAGGTGATCGCCCGCAACCGGCGGACCGCCGAGGCGGCGCTGCGCCCGTGGACCCCAGTGTTCGTCCACGGCGACCTCCAGGTCGACCACGTCTTCGTCGACGGCGACGAGGTGGTCGGCATCCTCGACTGGTCCGAGGCGGCGCAGGGCGACGCCCTCGCCGACGTGGCCACCCTCACGCTCGGCCACCCGGAGCACCTCGACGACGTCCTCACCGGCTACGGCGACGACGTCGACCGCCACCTCGTCCAGGCGTGGTGGTCGCTGCGCTGCCTCGGCAACGTCCGCTGGCTGGTCGAGAACGGCTACGGGTCACCCGAGGGCTTCCCCGAGGTCGGCGTGCTGCGAGCCTGCCCGTGAGCGGGCACGACGAGGGTCGGGTCGACGGGCCGGCGATCTGGCTCGTGACGGGTGCGCAGGCCGCAGGGAAGTCGACAGTGGCCGACCTCCTGGCCCGGCGGTTCGAGCGGAGCGCGCACGTCCGGGGCGGGCAGCTCTACCGCTGGGCGGTCCGCGGGTGGGTCCACGTGGGCGACGACGACGCGCAGGAGGCGCGCCGCCTGCTCGACCTGCGCTACGGGCTCTCGTCGCAGATCGCCTGCGGCTACGCAGCGGCGGGCTTCACCACGGTCGTGCAGGACAACATCTACGGCCCGGACGTCGAGCGCTGGCTCGACCGGGTGCCCGGCCCGAAGCACCTGGTCGTGCTCCGCCCGAGCATCGAGGTCGTCGAGCGCCGGGACGCCGAGCGCCAGCGGGCCACGGGGAAGGTCGCCTACCGGGGTGGCTTCACGCCGGCCGTCAACGACGAGCACGTCGGCGGCACGCGGGCGGACCTCGGGCTCTGGCTCGACACCTCGGACCAGACCCCGGACGAGACCGTCGACGAGATCATCCAGCGGACGGCCGAGGCGCAGGTCCGCTGACGCCAGGGACGCCTTCGGGTGGGAGCGCCCCGCAGGAGGGGCATCCAGCCGAGCCAGGTCGCCCCGGTCGGCTGGCCGCGCGGCTAGCGCTCGCGCTTCTCCTTGATCTTGGCGGCCTTCCCGACCCGATCGCGGAGGTAGTAGAGCTTGGCCCGGCGGACGTCGCCGCGGCTGACGACCTCGATCTTGCCGATGCTCGGGGCGTGCAGCGGGAAGGTGCGCTCGACGCCGACGCCGTAGGACACCTTGCGGACCGTGAAGGTCTCGCGCACCCCGGCGCCCTGACGGGCGATGACCGCTCCCTGGAAGACCTGGAGGCGCTCCTTCGAGCCCTCGACCACGCGGACGTGGACCTTCAGGGTGTCGCCCGGCGCGAAGTCGGGGATGTCGGTGCGCAGGCTGGACTGGTCGACGAGGTCGGTGGGTTGCATGGCGTTCTCCGAGGGGCGCTGCAGGCGGGCAGCGGCGGTTCCGTGGGGACAGATGAGGATAGGCCCGGCGGGGCTCAGCGGTCGAACTCGGCCAGCAGGGCCTGCTCGGCGTCGGTGAGCCCGCCGCGGGCCTCGACGAGGTCGGGGCGCTCGGCGAGCGTGCGCGCCAGCGCCCGGGCCCGGCGCCAGCGACCCACCCGGGCGTGGTCGCCGGAGCGCAGCACGTCGGGGACCTCCCAGCCCCGGAACTCGGCCGGTCGGGTGTAGTGCGGGTACTCGAGCAGGCCGTCGGAGAAGCTCTCGTCGTCGGCCGAGGTGTCGTTGCCCATCACCCCGGGCACGAGCCGGCCGACGGCCTCCAGCACCACCATGGCGGCCACCTCTCCCCCGCCGAGCACGTAGTCGCCGATCGACAGCTCGCCGTCGACGAGGTGCTCCCGCACCCGCTCGTCGACGCCCTCGTAGCGGCCGCACAGCAGGCTGAAGCCGTCGGTGGCGGCCAGCTGGCGGGCGTAGCCCTGGTCGAGGCGGCGGCCGGCCGGGCTCAGGTACAGCAGCGGGCGGGGCGGGTCGACGGCCTCGACGGCGGCGAAGATCGGCTCCGGCTTCATCACCATGCCGGCGCCGCCGCCGAAGGGCGAGTCGTCGACGGTCCGGTGGACGTCGGAGGTCTGCTCCCGCAGGTCGTGCACCCGCACGTCGAGGGTGCCGGCGGCCTGGGCCCGACCGAGGAGGCTCTCGCCGGCGAACGCCGAGACCATGCTCGGGAAGATGGTGAAGACGTCGATGCGCACGGCGAGGTCGCCTAGAGGTCGAAGAGCCCGTCGGGCGGGTCGATGGTGAGCTCGCCCGGGCGCCGCTCCGTGATGAACACGACGGGCACCAGGGCGCCCGAGTCGAGCACCAGGAGGTCGGCGGCAGGGTTGGCCTCCACCTCGGTCACGGTGCCGACCTCGCTGCCGTCGGCCAGCACCACGCGGGCGCCGACCAGCTCGTGCACCCAGAGGGCGTCGTCGTCGTCCTCGTCGAGGGCCTCGGCCCGCAGCACGACCCCCCGCCACGCCTCGGTGTGGTCGCGGTCGGTGAGCCCCTCGAAGCGCACGATCCAGCGGTCGTGGTGCCGTGAGGACGAGAGCACGGTGAGCGGCCCCCGGTCGGTCTGCAGCACCGTCCCCGGATCCAGCCGCTCGGTCCGATCAGAGGAGAGCGCGACGAGCACATCCCCCTTCACCCCATGCGCCTTCGTGATCCGACCAACCTCGAGCAACATCAAGACCCTCCAAGCGAACAGCGCAGCATGACCTTAGGAGCAGGCCGGAGGAGCGAGACAAGGGCGCAACGACAGCAGCCGGCGGGGGGTGTGCGATCCAGGCGCTCTTTGCCTGGATCGACGACCTCGGCGGGGGGTGTGGGGGGCAGAGGCTCCGCCGGAGCCCCCCACCGGCGGGCGGCGCAGCTTGCTGTGCCGCCTGCACGAGCCCTCAGCGCGGCCGGAGGCCGCACCGAACCAACTCGTTCCCGACGCAGTTCGTCGGGAACGAAACCTCTAGTCCTCGAACTCGATGTCGACGTTGACGTCGTCGCGGACGGCGGCGGCGCGGACGATGGTGCGGATGGCGTTGGCCACCCGGCCCCGCTTGCCGATCACGCGGCCCATGTCGTCGGGGCCGACCCGCACCTCGAGGCGCACGCGGTCGCGCTGCTCGATGGCGTCGATGCGCACGGCATCGGGGTCGTCGACGAGCGAGGTGACGAGGAGGTCGAGCACCGAGGCGGCCGTGGGGGCCAGCTCGTCGCCGTCGTCGTCACCGTGGTCGTCGGTGTCGGTGTCGGCGTCGTCGATCCGGTTGACGTCGTTGTCGTCGAGCTCCTGGTCGAGCTCGCTCATGCGTCGGCGGCCTCAGCGGCGTCGGCCTCGGGGGCCGGCTGCGACTCGGCGACCTTGATCAGGCGGGCGACGGTCTCGGTGGGCTGGGCGCCCTTGGAGATCCAGTCGTTGGCTCGCTCGGTGTCGATCTTGACGACCGACGGCTCCTGGCGAGGGTCGTAGGTGCCGATGATCTCGATGAACCGGCCGTTGCGCGGCGAACGGGAGTCGGCCGCCACCACCCGGTAGGTCGGCTGCTTCTTCTTGCCCATCCGCATCAGGCGGAGCTTCACGGCCACTGCGTTCGTTCCTTCGTTCAGTCGGTGTTCGCCCGAGGGCGGCGGACCATGGTGGTCCGTGGAGGTGCGCTACTGCAACCCAGGCAGGGTGAAGGGCTGCTTGGGCGGGGTGGGCGCGGCCGGGCCGCGGGCCGTCGTGCGGCCCCCCTTCTTGCCCTTCTTCCCCTTGCCGGGGCGGCCCTTCTTGGTGCCGGACAGCCCAGGGATGCGCTTCATCATCTTCTGCATCTCCTTGAACTGCTTGACCAGCTGGCCGACCTCGCCGGGGTCGGCGCCGGCGCCCTTGGCGATGCGGGCCCGGCGGGAGCCGTCGATCAGGTCGACGTCGGCCCGCTCCCCGGGGGTCATCGAGCGGATGATCGCCTCGACCCGCGAGATCTGGTCGTCCTCGATCTGGGCGCCCTTCAGCTCCTTGGGCATCCCGGGGATCATCCCCACCAGACCGGACAGCGGGCCCATCTTCTTGAGCTGCTGCATCTGGTCGAGGAAGTCGTCGAGGGTGAAGGTGCCCTCCATGAGGCGGGCGGCGGCCTCCTCGGCCTCCTCCTTCTCGTAGACCTGCTCGGCCTTCTCGATGAGGGTGAGGACGTCGCCCATGCCGAGGATGCGCCCGGCGAGGCGATCGGGGTGGAAGAGCTCGAAGTCGGCCAGCTTCTCGCCGGTGGAGGCGAAGGCGATGGGCTTGCCCACCACCTCCTTCACGCTGAGGGCGGCGCCGCCACGGGCGTCGCCGTCGAGCTTGGTGAGGATGACGCCGTCGAGGGCGAGGGTCTCGTTGAAGCTCTCGGCCACCGTGACCGCGTCCTGGCCGGTCATGGCGTCGACGACGAGGAACGTGTAGTCGGGGCGGGTCGCCTCGGAGATCTGCCGCACCTGCTCCATCAGCTCGGCGTCGATGGCCAGGCGGCCGGCGGTGTCGACGATGAGGACGTCGCGCCCGAGGCGCTTGGCCTCCTCGAGGCCGGCGGCGGCGGTGGCGACGGGGTCGCCGGGCTGGGAGAAGACCGGGACGTCGATCTGGCGGGCCAGCGTGCGCAGCTGCTCCACGGCGGCCGGTCGCTGGAGGTCGGCGCCGACGAGCAGCGGGTTGCGGCCCTGCTGCTTGAACCAGCGGGCCAGCTTGGCGGAGTTGGTGGTCTTGCCCGAGCCCTGCAGGCCGGCCATGAGCACGACCGTGGGGGGCTTGCTGGCGTAGGTGACCTTGATGACCTCGCCGCCGAGGACGTTGATGAGCTCCTCGTGGACGATCTTGATGACCTGCTGGGCCGGGTTCAGGGCCTCCGAGATGTCGACGCCGACGGTGCGCGCACGGATGCGGTCGAGCATCGTGCGCACGACCTTGAAGTTGACGTCGGCCTCGAGCAGGGCCACCCGGATCTCGCGCAGGACCTCGTCGACGTCCTCCTCGCGCAGCTTGCCCTTGCCGCGGAGGCGCTTGAAGATCCCGTCGAACCGGTCAGAGAGTGCGTCGAACATGCGGTCGCCGATGGTAGCGGCGCCCGCTCACCGCTCCCCCACCGGGGCCCTCAGTCGCAGCCGGGGTAGTCCTCGGCGGGGCCGCGGGCCTCGAAGTCGGCGGTGAGGCCGTTGCCCTCGAACACCCCGAGGTCCCGGGACTCGAGGGTCAGCGTCCCGGCGTCGGCGCCCAGGTCGGTGACCACCTCGACGGTGGACCACCAGCGGCCGTCGTGGTCGGCGATGTGCCCGCAGTGCGAGATGACGCGCACGTCGTAGGCGACCCCGAGCTCCACGGTGCCCTGCGGCGCGCAGCCCGGGGCAGGCTGGAGCGTGTGGGTGGTGCTGCTGGCGTCGCCCTCCACCAGGACCTCGCAGGGCTCGGTCGGCTTGGGGTTCGGCTCGACGGTGTCGGGCGGCGGCGGGGTGGCGCTGGTGTCGGTGGTGTCGGGGGTGCCCGGGTCGGGCTGGCCAGCCCCGGTCAGGGCCTCGTCGGCCACGGCCGGGAGGTCCACCGTGGTGCCGTCCTCGGCGGTGAACCGGTAGGCCGGCACGAGGTAGGCGTCGGCGCTGCCGTCGAGGGCGCCGAGCAGGACCAGCGACGGCTCGGCGTCGACGAGCACGACCTCGATGGCCCCTCCGGCGGGCGGGAGGCCAGGGTCCGGGGCGGGCTCGGGAACCGTCTCGCCCGGCACGGGCGGCGTGCAGCCAGGGGCCGCCGGGGCGGGGGCCTCCACGGCCGCATCGGTGGACCCGGTGGTGTCCGAGGCGCCCGGCTCAGCGCCGCCGGTGGTGCCCTCCTCGGCCGCGACCTGCGGGCAGAGGTCGAGGTCCCCGACGGGCGGGCAGAGCTCGGGCGGCGCCTCGCCGGGGACCGTCGTGGGGCTGGGGCACGCCACCACCTCGCAGACCTCGCGACCGTCGGGCTGGGTCGCACAGGTGTGGACCACGCCGCCGTCGCTCGGGCCCTCGTACCCGCACTCGGGGATGAGGGCGTCGCAGGTGACGACGTCGTCCTCGCTGGCGACCCCGGTGGTGCCCGAGGTGCCGATCCCCACGTCGTCGCCGGTGCCGCCGCTGAGGCCGCCGGTGGCCGCGTTGGCGCGGTCGATGGCGGCCCGGGTGTCGAGGATCGGGTAGGTGCCGACGCGCTCGGGGGTGGCGAAGAAGCCGTTGGCGCTGGTGACGACGCCCTCGGGGCCGACCGACGCGCTGGCCAGCAGGCCGGAGCGGAAGCCGTCGACGAGCGGTTCCACCGTGACGTACCAGGCGTCGTAGGGGCCGTCGACGGTGACCCCGGCGCCGTCGACCGCGGTGCCGGCGCGGGCCAGCAGGTCGAGGGCGATGGCCCGGGCCTCGTCCTGCGAGGGCAGGTCGGCCGCCGGAGGCGGATCGATGGGGCGGGGCAGGGGGACGGGATCGACCACGCACTCCTCGGGCGTGCAGCCGCCGTCGACGCCCTCGTCGCCCTCGATGGCGCAGGGCTCCCCCGGGGGGCACTCGCCCGTGACGCACTCGGCCGGCCCGTCGGAGGCGGTGCAGGGCTCGACCTCCGGCTCCACGAAGGTGGTGGGGGTGCACGCGGTGTCGCCCACGGGATCGCAGCCGCTGCTGCCGCCACCGCTGCTCTGCGTGGGGCCGGCCACCGCCACGTCGCCCGAGGCGCCGAAGAACGACCACTGGCCGCCGAACCCGTCGGCCACCTCCAGCGTCCCGGTCGCGCCGCGCACGGACCAGCCGCCCTCGTGCCGATCGGCCGATCCCTCGACGCCGAGGGCCTCGGCCAGCGCCACCACCTGGTCCTCGCTGACAGCGCCGGCCAGGCGGTACGCCCCCGCCTCGCCCCCCAGGGTCGGGAGGCCCTCTGCGGCCACGTAGGTGACCCACGCCAGCATCGAGGAGTCAGCGGAGGCCGACTCCGAGGCCATCGCCCCGCCTGCGCCGAGGGCGACGGGGAGCCCGGGGGCCGAGCCGCTGTCGCGTCCGGCGTTGACGGCCACGGCCCCGGCGGCCACGGCCACCGCGGCCAGCACCGCCCACAGCGCCTTGGGGCGGGTGCGCCGCACGATCTCGGTCGGCTCGAGGGGCAACCCCTCGTCGCTGGTGTGCTGCTCGTCGCGCTCCATCGGCCCGTCCTCTCGCTGGTGGCTGGCCGCTTGGACGTCCTAGTGGTCGCCGTTGGTTCCCGGGGCGGCGGAGATGGCCAGGAGGTTGTCGACGTCGACCACGCCGGCCACGGCGGCGGCGGTGCGCTCCAGGTCGGCGCGGCCCGTCTCGTGGGGCACGACGCCGCGCAGGATCGCCCGGGACCCGACCACCTCGACCTCCGGCTGGGGCAGGTGCCAGGTGCGGGGCGAGTGGGACAGCTCGTAGCGGACCCGCTCGGCCAGATCGCCCCGACCCAGGCCCCGCCGCTCGTCGACGAACCCCTGCAGCCGAGCGCGGGCCTGCTGGCCGGTCACGGGGGCGACGAGCAGGCCGAGGGCCACGCCCGCCCCGAACACCACGAGGCGGCGGTAGCCCAGCAGCCGCCCGGTGCGGTAGCCGGCCTTGACGCCCAGCTTGGTGGTGCCCACCCCGACCCGGGCCGGGAGGAAGATCAGGCGCAGCAAGGTGAACATGCCCGTGAGCGTAGACCGCTGTCCTGCCGGGCTCCCGGTGCCGGGGTCACCCTCCGAGGCCCCGCAGGGTCGGGCCGAGCAGGTCCTCGACGAGGTCACCGACGGGGTCGCCGGCCGGCCGGCTGGCGGGCGGGGCCTGGAAGGGTCGGTTGCCGAAGCCGCAGGCAGCAGCCCGGCCCAGCCAGCGCTGCCAGTCCACCGTGACCCGGTGCGGGTCGCCGCCGGTGCCCAGCCGCCGGCTGGCCTCGGCGAAGGCCGACTGCGTCCGGGCCCCCCACGCGCCGTCGACGGCCAGGCCCGAGCCCAGGAAGGCGTTGCAGCACATCTGGACGAAGGCGGTGTCGGAGCGGCTGGCCTTGTCGCAGCGGATCTGGCCGCCGCCGACGTCGAGGTGCAGGTGGTCGGCATGGGCGGCGTTGAAGCCGCCGTCGAGCACGAACCGGAAGTGGCGGCGGCACACGGCGTCGAGGGCGAGGTAGCGGCGGCGCACGCGCAGGTCACGGGCGGCGTGCTCGCGGTGGTACGGCGTGATGGTGCCGTTCGACCAGCGCACCTGGTCGAGGTCGAAGGCCTGGCCGAGCCCGTGCTGGCCGGGCTTGTTGACGTAGGCCCCGGCACTGATGATCCGGTCCATGCCCGTGAGGCCGCCGTGCTGCTGCGCGATGGTCCGCAGGTCGCGCACCCAGCGCACGAGGCGGTCGTGGAAGGCGGCGCTCGACTGGAAGGTGCGCCGGGCGGTGCGCTGCCCGGCGGTGCCGTCGGTCCAGCGCCAGTAGTGCAGCGGCACGCCGTCGAGCTGGTCGAAGCGCCGATCGGTGGGCGCCATCAGCGCAGCACCCCGGCGGCCAGTTCGGTCACGGCGCCGAGGGTGCCGGCCACCACCTGGCCCGATGCGGCGTCCACGGCCACGGACCGGAGGTCGCTGCCCACCGAGGCCAGGAGGCCCGGCACGTCGCCGAGGCGCCAGCGGCGGGCGTCGAGCGATCGGCTCAGGGCCACCTCGCCCCCCGCCACGGTGGTGCCGATGGCCACCAGCTCCGAGCCGACCGGGAGGAGCGACGACCACGCGACCGGCTCCGCCGCACCGTCGGCCCGGGCCTGCCACCCGGCGGAACCCTCCGTGGTCCAGAGGCTCGACGCTGCGGTCGTGACCCCGGCCACCACCCACCGACCGGCGTGGTGGGCCACCGCGGTGAGCGAGCCGTGGTCCAGCGCGCCCACCCCGGTCGACGACAGCCGGCTCCACCCGCTGCGGTCCAGCGCCGCGATCAGCGGCGCCACCCCCTCGTCGGTCTCGCCGTCGAGCACCGCACCGACGGCCAGGACGGACCGTCCGCTGGCCGCCACCGCAGCCAGGTGGCCGGGACCCGGCAGGGGCGCCGTCGCTCGCCAGGTCGACCCGTCGGGCGACCACCAGGCTGCCGCCTGCCGAGCCCGGGAGCCGACCGCCACGAACCCGCCGGGCACCGCCGCGGCATCGCCCAGGGCGGCGTCGGGCGGGGGCGGCACCGAGGCCGGGGTCCAGCGACCGCCGTCGGACCACCAGGCCATCGCCCGGCCGCCGGCGTCCTGGCCCATCGCCACGGTGCGGCCACGGCCGGCCGCCACGCCGGCCAGCAGGCCGTCGGGCCCGTCGACCGGCCCGTGGGGCACGGCGGCGGCGGGCCGCACCCCGGCGGCCGAGAGCGCCATCCCACCGGTCCCCACGGCGACCAGCCGCAGGAACGTGCGTCGATCCACCCCCTGCTGCGGTGCCCTGGCCACCGATCCCCCACCTCCGTCGCCTGGATCCAGACAGATCGGTAGTTCGGGGCAGGACCGGCGGCCTCCTGCCGCTGCGGTCAGTCGGTGGCGAAGAGCGCCTCGACGAACTCGTCGGGGTCGAAGTCGACGAGGTCGTCGGCCGTCTCGCCGAGCCCCACCAGCTTGATCGGGATGCCGAGCGTGTGCTGGATGGCCAGCGCGATCCCGCCCTTGGCCGAGCCGTCGAGCTTGGTCAGGACCACCCCGGTGAGCTCGACGGCCTCGGTGAACTGCTGCGCCTGGGTGAGGCCGTTCTGACCGGTGGTGGCGTCGAGCACGAGCAGGACCTCGGTCACGTTGCCAGGGTCGCGGTCGGCCACCCGGCGCACCTTGCTGAGCTCCTCCATGAGGTTGACCTTCGTGTGGAGGCGCCCGGCGGTGTCGGCGAGCACGAGGTCGCTGCCCTTGGCGGCCGCCCGCTGCACGGCGTCGAAGATGATCGAGCTGGGGTCGCCACCCTCCGCCCCGCGCACGAGGTCGGCCCCCGCCCGCTCGGCCCACGTCTGCAGCTGCTCGGCGGCGGCGGCGCGGAACGTGTCGCCCGCCGCCATCACCACGCGGCGACCGGCCTCGGCCTGCTGCTTGCCGACCTTGCCGATGGTGGTGGTCTTGCCCACCCCGTTCACGCCGACGAAGAGCCACACGTCGGGCGAGCCGGGCAGGCCGGCGAAGCGCAGGGCGCGGTCGCCGCCGGCGAGGTCGGCCTTCAGCTGCGCCTTGAGGGCGTCGAGGAGGTCGGCGGCGTCGGTGATGCCCTGCTCGGCCACGGTGGCCCGGAGCCGGTCGAGGATGTCGGTGGTGGTGGCCACGCCCACGTCGGCGCGGATGAGCGCCTCCTCGAGGTCGTCCCAGGTCTCCTGGTCGACCTTGCCCCGGGCGAGGACCGCCCCCATGTAGCCCGACAGCGTGCCGCGGGCCTTGGCCAGCCGGTCGCGGAAGGTGGCCTTGGGGGCCGGCTCCGCCGGCGCCTCGGCCGGCGGCTCCACCACGGTGGGCTCGGCCAGGTCGGACGGCTCGTCGGCCTCCGGAGGCACCTCGATCGAGGGCTCGTCGACGGGAGCCGGCGGCGGCACCGGGCGGCTGGGCGGCGGCTCGAGGGTGGTGTCGTGGCGGCGGCGGGAGACGACGAGGCCGGCGCCCGCCAGCACGACGACGACGAGCAGGACGAGGAGCAGGGGTTCCATGACGATGGGCAGCGTAGAGGGCGCGGTGGGTACGGTCGGCGGCCGTGCGCTGGATCCGGGTCGTCGTCGGGGTGGTCGTGGCGGTCACGGCGACGGGGCTGGCGGGCTGCGGCGACGACCAGCCCGCCGACGGCGATCCGGTGGCGTTCTGCGAGCGGCTCGACCGGCTGACCACCAACGACCCCTTCCTGGCCTTCGGCGACGTGGCCACCGCCGCCGACATCGAAGCGGCGTTCTCGGCGCTCGTGGCCCGGGCCGACGAGCTGGTGGAGGTGGCCCCGCCCGAACCCCGTGGCGCGGCGCTCGACTTCGCCGAGGCGGCCGCCGCCCTCGACTCGCTGATGGCCGGCGCCGCCTACGACAGCGCCGCCCTCGACGCCCGGGCGTACCGCGACGAGCAGCTGGCCTACGCGGCCGCGTCGGACCGGCTGCTGCGCTACTTCGAGTCGTCGTGCTGAGGCGCGGCGCGGTCGGGCGTCGCGCCGTCAGCCGCCGAGCGACCGCAGGCGGGCGCTGAGCGCGCTGATGCGCTGGGTGAGCTCGGCCCGCTGCTCGGTGACCTCCAGCAGGTCGTGGGCGCAGGCCTCGCGGCAGGCCTCCACCTCCGGGAGGTCGGCGAGGAGGCCCTCGGCCGTCGCCAGCTCGTTGCGCAGGTCGTCGACCTCGGCCACGCCGCGACCGTAGCCCTCGGGCCGGTCAGGCGACGGTGGTGACCTTCTCGCTCACGACCTTGCTGCTGCCGCCGGGCTGCATGGTGACGCCGTAGAGCACGTCGGCCGCCTCCATCGTGCGCTTCTGGTGGCTCACGATGAGCAGCTGCGCCTCCTGGCGGAACTCGTGCACGAGGTCGAGGAAGCGGTGCAGGTTGACGTCGTCGAGGGCGGCCTCGACCTCGTCCATCACGTAGAAGGGCGACGGCCGGCTGCGGAACACCGCGAAGAGGAAGGCCAGGGCGGTGAGGGAGCGCTCGCCGCCGGAGAGCAGCGAGAGCTTCCGCACGTTCTTGCCCGACGGCTTGGCCTCCACCTCGATCCCGGTGGCGAGGAGGTCGTCGGGGGCGGTGAGCCGCAACCGGCCCTGGCCGCCGGGGAAGAGGGTCTGGAACAGCGACTCGAAGTTCTGGCTCACGTCGGCGAAGGCGCCGGCGAACACCTCGACGATCTCGGCGTCGATGGCCTTGATCACCTTGGCCAGGTCGCGCCGGCTCGACTTCACGTCGTCGAGCTGCTCCTGCAGGAACGTGTGGCGCTCCTGCAGGGCGTCGTACTCCTCGAGCGCCAAGGGGTTGATCGGGCCCATCAGCCGCAGCTCGCGCTCGAGCTCGCGGGCTCGGGCGGTGGGCGTGACGCCCTCGTGCATCTCGGGCGGGTCGGCCGCCATGGCCACCTCGGGCTCGACCTCGAGGTCGCGCCGCAGGGCGTCGACGGCCGTCTCGAGGCGCAGCTTCACCTCGGCCTCCTCGAGCTCCGCCCGGCGAGCCCGCTCGCGTGTCTCCTCGAGGCGGCGCTCGGCGTCGACGCGCCGGTGCCGGAGCTCGTCGAGGCGGGCGGCGGCCTCACGCTGCGCCTCGCTCTGGCGACGGCGGCGCTCGCGCAGCTCGCCCAGCTCCGACTCGACGGTGGCGAGGCGGTCGGTCACCAGCGCCGACAGGGCGTCGACGGCAGCCTGCTTGGCATCGAGCTCCACCCGGCGCACCTCGGCCTCGCGGCGGGCCTCCATCGAGCCCTCGAGGCGGGCCTCCACCTCCACCCGGCGCGTGCGCAGGAACTCGCGGCGCTCGCCGAGGCCGGCAGAGCGCACGTCGAGGTCGGCTCGCAGCGTGCCGACGGCGGCCGCCCGCTCCTCGAGGTGGGCCTTGGCCCCGGCCATGGCGCGAGCGCGCTCGGCGCTGTCGGCCTCCTCGGCCTCGAGCAGCGGCAGCGTGAGGTCGAGCTCGGCCACGCGGGCCTGCTCCCGGGCCAGGCGCTCGGCGAGCTCGTCGGCGTGCGTGCGCAGCGCATCGGCCTCCGTGGCGGCGTCGCGGCGCTCGCCCTCGACCCGCTGGAGCCCGTCGGTGGCCGCCGAGAGCCGGCCGTCGTGCTCGTCGAGCTGCCGGGACAGGGCGGCCTCCGCCTGACGGGCCTCGTCGAGGAGCGAGCGGGCGCCGTGGAGGCTGGCCTCGGCGTGGGTGGCGGCCGCGGTCGCCGCCTCGGCCTGCTGCCGGGCCTCCTCGAGGGCGGCACCGGTGGCGCCGGTGGAGGCGGTGCCCACCCGCCAGCCGGACGGGCCGAAGCGGCCGCCCTCCCGGGTGACCACCACGGCCTCGGGGTGGGCCAGGGCGGCGTCGACGGCGGCGGACCAGCCGCCCTCCACGGCCACGGCCGCGCCCAGCAGGGCGTCGAGCAGGGCCGAGACGTCGGAGCGGGCGGCCCGCACGTGGCGCAGCACGGGCTCGCCGATGGCCGGGGCGGAGGTGGCGCGGCGCGCCGCGCCGAGGGCCAGGACCGCGCCGCCGACCGCGTCGTCGGCGCCGTCGGCCTGGAGGGCCGCGATGGCGGCGCGGGCGGCGTCGACGCCGTCGACCACGACCGCCGCCAGGGCCTCGCCGGCGGCCGCCTCGACGGCTGGCTCCCAGCCGGGATCGATCTCCACCAGGTCGAGCAGCGTGCCGACCACGCCGTCGACCGAGGCCAGCCGCTCGGCGCCGGCCCGCGACCGGGCCTGGTCGAGGGCGAGGCTGAGGGCCTCGGCTCGGGCGGTCCAGGCATGGCGATCGCCGTCGGCCGCCCGCAGCACGGCCTCGGCGTCGGCCACCTGGGCCTCCGCAGCCGATCGCTGGGCCTCGGCGGCGGTGAGGCGCTCCACCAGGGGCGCCTCGGCCGACTCCGCCTCGGTGGCCTCGGCGCGGAGCCGCTCGGCCTCGGCCTCCAGGCGGGCCAGCTTCTCCTCGAGGGTGGCCAGCCGGGCCCGGGCTCGGGCCAGCTCGGCCTCGCCCCGCTCGACCCCGGAGCGCAGGGCGGCCAGCTCGCCGCGGGCCTCGGCTGCGCGCCCCGTAGGGGCGGGGACGCCGTCGGCCCACTCCTGCTCGAAGGTGGTCCGGGCCTCGGCCAGGGCCCCCTCGGCGCGGGCCAGCTCCTCGAGCTGCGGGGCCAGGGCGTCGGTCTCGGCCTCGGCCTCGGCCAGCTCCGAGGCGAGGCGGGACGCTTCCGCCTCCAGCGTGGCGATCACGGCCTGGTCGACGAAGGCACCGCGCTCGCGGTCGATCCCGCGCCGGCGCTCGGCCAGCAGGGCCACCAGGCCCCGCGCCTTCTCCCGGAGCGACTCGAAGCGCACCAGCGCGTCGCCGAGGTCGTCGCCGCCGGCGTGGCCCAGCTCGGCCTCGGCGGCCAGCACGGCGGCGTCGAGCTCGGCCAGCGTGCGCCGCAGGAGGTTGTCCTCGGTGGCCAGCTCGGCCCGGGCGGCACCGCCGTCGCTCAGCCGCCGCCGCAGCGTGGTGAGCTCTCGGCCGGCGAGGAAGAGGTGCAGCGCGCGGAGCTCGGCCACCAGGTCACCGTGGCGCCGGGCGGCATCGGCCTGGCGCTCGAGCGGCCGCAGCTGGCGCCGCACCTCGCGGAGGAGGTCGCCCAGCCGGTTCAGGTTGCCCTCGGTGGCGGCCAGGCGTCGCTCGGCCTTCTCCTTGCGCTTGCGGTACTTCAGGACCCCGGCGGCCTCCTCGATGATGAGGCGGCGCTCCTCGGGCCGGGCGTTGAGGACGGCGTCGATCTGGCCCTGGCTCACGATCACGTGCTGCTGGCGGCCGACGCCCGTGTCGGAGAGCAGCTCCTGGATGTCGAGCAGGCGGCACGGCACGCCGTTGATGGCGTACTCGCTGTCGCCGGTCCGGAACAGGGTGCGGGTGACCGTGACCTCGGTGAAGTCGATGGGCAGCAGGCCGGCCGAGTTGTCGATCGTGAGCGCCACCTCGGCGCGGCCGAGCGCCGGCCGCTTGGCGGTGCCGGCGAAGATGACGTCGTCCATCTTCTGCGAGCGCACGGCCGAGGGGGCCTGCGCGCCGAGCACCCAGCCGATGGCGTCGACCACGTTGGACTTGCCCGAGCCGTTGGGGCCGACCACCACGGTGACGCCGGGCTCGAGCTCCAGCGCGGTGGTGTCGGCGAAGGACTTGAAGCCCTTCAGGGTGAGGGTCTTGAGGAACATCCGAGGCTCGACGCTAGTGCTGCGGGCCGGGGCGCCCGTGCATCGTCACGGCACCGGCTCGGGGTGGACCGGCTCCCCGCCAGCTCGCGCTGGACCAGCCAGCACCAGCAGCCCGGCGAGCACCACCCCGGCACCGGCGATGGCCAGCCCGGAGGGCCGCTCCGCCAGCACCAGCACCCCGAGGGCGGTGGCCGTCAGGGGCTCGGCCAGGGTGAGGGTGGCCGCCTCGCCGGTGGCGACGTGGCGCAGCCCCCGAGCGAAGAGCACGTAGGCCAGGGCGGTCGGGACGGCCCCCAGGTAGACGGCCAGCGCCAGCCCCTCGGGCTCGGCCAGCCAGGCCGTGCCGGAGGCCAGCAGCACCGGCACCAGCAGGAGGGCGCCCACGGAGAACGTGGCCGCCATCACGGGCTCGGGACCGTGGCCGGCCAGCAGCAGCCGCTTGGCCAGCACGGCGTAGGACGCGTACCCCCCACCGGCCACCACGGCCAGCACCACGCCGGTCGGGTCCACCGAGGCGTCCCCGCCGGAGCCGGCGCCCAGCAGCGCCACGCCCACCGCCGTGAGCGCGGTGGCCGCGGCCCACCGCCGGCTCAGCGCCTCGCCGTTCACCACCCGAGCCAGCAGGCCGGCGAAGGCCGGTCCCGACCCGATGGCCACGACCGTGCCCACCGCCACGCCGGTGCGGTCCACGGCCGCGAAGAACGAGAGCTGGTAGACGGCCACGCCGACGCCGCCGGCCAGCAGCACGGGCGACGTGGCCCGGGTGGCCACCGCCCGCAACCCGCCCCGGGCCACCACCACGAGCAGGAGCGCGCCGATGACGATGCGCGCCGATCCCACCGCCACGGTGGAGGCGTCGTCGGGTCGCCACTGCGCCTGCGCCGTGCCGGTGGTGCCGAAGCACACCGCGGCCACCAGGATCTGGGCGCGCGGGGCTCGATCGGTCCAGCGCACCGAGGGTCAGACCTGGCAGGCCTCGCAGAAGAAAACGGGCTTGTTGGCGAAGCGGGCCTTGGCCACGGGGGCCCGGCAGCGACGGCAGGGCTCGCCCTCGCGGCCGTAGACCTTCAGCTCGTCCTGGTAGTCGCCGGGCTTGCCGTAGAGGTCGACGAAGGGGTGCTCGTCGACCGTGGTGCCCCGGTGCTTGACGGCCTCGTGGAGGGTCTCGACGAGGGCCCGGAACAGGCGGCGGATCTCCTGCGAGGACACCTCGCTGGAGATGCGGTCGTAGCGGAGGCCGGCCTCCCAGAGGATCTCGTCGCTGTAGATCGGGCCGATGCCGACCACCACCTCGGGGTCCATCAGGAGCGCCTTGAGCTTCTGGTTCCGCGCCAGCAGGGCGCGGGCGAAGGTCGTCCAGCTCACGGCGTCGGCCACGGGGTCGAGGCCGCCGGCGGCCAGCTCGGGGAGGTCGTCCTTCACGGCGTCGGTGGCCACCATGAACACCTGGGCGGCACCGGCCGGGTCGACGATGCGGACCTGGCCGCCCTGGGTGAAGGCGAGGGTGACCAGCGTGCCCTTCGGCGGCGTGGACTTGGGGGCCACCTTCTCCAGCTGGCCGGTGGCACCCAGCTCGATCACCAGGAGCTCGGCGTTGTCGAGGTTGGCCACGAGGAACGGGCCGCGCCGGTCGACCGACTTCACCTTGGCCCCCTCGAGGCGGGCCTGGAAGGCGGCCTTGCCGCCGTTGCGCTTCGTGACCTTGGCGCCGACGACGTCGGGGGACTTGAAGCGCTTGCCCACCGACTCCTTCTCCAGCTCGCGCCGGAGCGTCTCCAGCTCGGGCAGCTCAGCCATGGTGGGTCTCCCTCAGGGTGGTGGGTTGCGGATGGTCGGCCAGGGCCGTGACGGCGGCCCGGGCGGCGGCCTGCTCGGCCTGCTTCTTGGATCGACCCTCGCCGTGGCCGTAGGCCACCTCGGCGATGGTGGCGGTCACGAAGAAGGTCCGGGCGTGGTCGGGGCCGGTGGCCTCGACCAGGTAGCGGGGGGGCAGGCCGAAGAGCTGGGCCGACAGCTCTTGGAGCCGGCTCTTGTGGTCGGCACCGTCGGTCTGGGCGGTGGCGAGGCGAGGTCCGAAGGTGAGCAGCACGAAGCGGCTGGCGCCGTCGAAGCCCTCGGCGAGGTACACGGCGCCGATGATCGCCTCCATGGCGTCGGCGAGGATCGAGGGCTTCTGGCGGCCGCCCGACTGCTCCTCGCCCTTGCCCAGCAGGAGGTGGTCGCCCACCCCGAGGGCCTCCGCCACCTCGGCCAGCGCCACCGAGTTGACCACGGTCTTGCGGATCTCGGTGAGGTCGCCCTCGGCCAGCTCGGTGTGCGTGCGGTAGACGTGGTCGGTCACCACCACCCCGAGGACGGAGTCGCCCAGGAACTCGAGCCGCTCGTTCGACGGGTGGCCGGCGTGCTCTGCGCACCACGACCGGTGCACCAGCGCCGGCGCCAGGAGGTCGGGAGCGAGGTCGAGGCCGAGGCGCTCGACCAGCTGGGCCAGTCCGGGTACCGGGAGGGAGATGACCGCGGCCTCTACAGCCGGCCGACGACGTAGTCGACGGCGTCGCGCACCGTCTTCAGGTCCTCGAGGTCCTCGTCGTCGATGCGGAAGCCGACCGAGCGCTCGCTGAGCTCCTCCTCCAGGGCCTCCACCAGCTCGATGAGGGCGAGGGAGTCGGCGTCGAGGTCGTCGTTGAAGCTGGCCCCCTCGGTGATCCCCGACGGCTCGATCTCCAAGATGTCGGCGAGTCGATCGCGGATCAGTTCGAACACCTGCTGGCGGTCCATGGGTTGTCCTTCGACGTGGGTCTCGGCGGGCACGATGGCGCTCCTGTGCTCGGCGGGCTTGCGGGGGAACCGGCGGAGCATACCGGGCGCGCGAGTTTGTGCGCTTGTGCACGCTCCCAAGGGGGTGGTTGACCCCCGATCGGCGGTCGACCAGGGTGCCGGGATGTCCCGCCGACGCCGTCGCGTGCCCGTCGGTGGGGCGCTCGGTGCCGTGGCGATGCTCCTGACCTGCACGTTCGCGCCCGCGACGGCCGCCCCGACGGCGCTCGGCGCGGCCTGCCCGGGGGCCGGCCCCGTCGCCGAGGTCGGCACGGTGGCCGATCCGGCGCTGGTGGAGGTGTCGGGCCTGGCCGCGAGCCGCGCCCACGACGGGGTGCTGTGGGCCCACAACGACTCCGGCGCCGGCCCGGTGCTCCACGCGCTGGCGCCGGACGGGGCCGCGCTCGGCGCCTACGACGTGCCGGGCGCCACGGCCGTCGACTGGGAGGACCTCGGCATCGGACCGGGACCCGACCCGATGGTGCCCGTGCTGGTCGTCGGCGACGTGGGCGACAACGGGGCCCAGCGGGCGCGGGTGTCGATCCACCGGGTGGCGGAGCCGGCCGCCGCCCCCGGCGGCGCCGGCGGCGCCCTCGAGCTGCTCGACACCACCGAGGTGGCCTACCCCGACGGCCCGGTCGACGTGGAGGCGCTGGTGGTCGACCCGGAGCTCGGCGACGTGCTGCTGCTCACCAAGGACCTCCTCGGGGCCAGCCGGGTCCTGCGGGTGCCGGCCGAGCGCCTGGGCGCCGGCGAGGTGGTGTCGGCCGACGACGTCGGCGGGTTCCAGGTGCCGATCGACCTGGCCCTCGGCGGCGGGCTCCCGGGCACCGCGGTGACCGCGGCGGAGGCCTCGCCCGACGGCCGGCGCGTGCTCGTGCGCACCTACCAGGCGGTGCTGGCGTTCGACCGGCCCGCCGGGGAGCCGCTGTGGGCCGCCTTCGGGTCGCCGCCGTGCCGAGCGCCGCAGGCCGACGAGGCCCAGGGCGAGGCCGTGGCCTTCACGGCCACCGGCGACGCCTACCTCACCATCGGCGAGGGCGCCGCGGCGCCGGTGCACCGGGTCGAGCTCGAGGCCGCTCCCCCACCGCCGACCGCGACCTCGGCGTCCCCGACGCCCACCGCGCCTGCGGGATCGGCCGATCCGGACGACGCCGATGGGTCCGCCCGATCGACGGAGGACCGCGGCCCGACGACCGTCGTGGTGGCCGCCGCCGCGGTGCTGGCCGCCCTCGGCCTGGCCGCCGCCGCCGTCCGCCGCCGCCGCTGACCTCGGCTCAGGCCCAGAGCCGCCGGGTGGCCCCGCCGGGATCGGACTCGACGGAGCGCTCGAGGTCGAAGATGCGGGTCGGGCGGGCCTCGGCGTCGTAGCCGGGCCAGTCGGGGCCGGGCGAGCCCGTCGTGGCGGTGGCCACCCAGGCGTCGGCCATCGCCGTCGCCAGGGCTCGCATCGCGTCGGTGGGCTCACCGGCGAAGAAGCTCGCCCCGGGCGCGTCGAGGTTGTCGAACACGAAGGGGATCTCCACGGCGTGGGCGGCACCGAAGCCCGGCGAGCGGTACCGGAACTCGTACGCGTGGGTGGTCGGCGCGTGCGGCGCCTGCGCATCGAGGAGCCGGATGGCCGGGATGCGGAACACGGCGTCGGTGAGGACCGCCTCGGCGACGGCGCCCGGGGCGGGGTCGGGACCGACCGCCTCCTCGTAGGCGGCCAGCGCGACGTCGACGTCGGTCCCGGCGGGGAGGTAGCGGGCCACCAGGGCGCGCAGGCGCTCGGGGTCGGCCGACTTGATGCGCGGGTCCATGGCGGTGAAGAGCCGCATCTCCTCGGCGTTCCACCCGGCCAGGAGGTTGACGCCGGCGGCGGAGCCGGCCGCCACCGCGTCGAGCGGGCGGGCGGGCAGCGTCGTGCCGTCGACGGTCGGGCAGAACGGGAGCCCGGCCTCGATGCGGCTCCGGCCGCTCATCGTCGTGGTGACCTCGACGAACGCCTCGGTGGGCAGGTCGAGCAGGTCCGAGGGGTCGGCGACGCCCAGCGCCTCGAGCACCTCCGCGGCCCGGCGCTCGGCCTGCTCGGCGTCCTGCACGTGGGACGCCGCGCCCGACTGGGCGATGGCGGTGCGGAACAGCCCGGACGAGGCGGGCAGCCCGAGGTGGCTGGCCACGCTCATGGCGCCGGCCGACTCCCCGAAGATGGTGACCTGGCCGGGGTCGCCACCGAAGGCGCCGACGTTGTCGGCCACCCAGCGCAGGGCCAGCGACTGGTCGAGCAGCCCGGCGTTGGCGGCGCCGGCGAAGCGCTCCCCGCCCAGGCCCTCGAGGTGGAGGAACCCGAGCGCGCCCAACCGGTAGCTGACCGTGACCACCACGACGCCGCGCTGGGCGAGGCGCACGCCGTCGTACCACGGGGTGGTGCCGGTGCCCCCGGTGAACCCGCCGCCGTGGATCCACACCATCACCGGGCGCCGCCCCTCGAGGGATTCGGTCCACACGTTGAGGGTGAGGCACCCGGCCTCCGACTGCGCGGGCAGGTTGGCGGCCCCGGCCATCGACTCCATGGCGCCCACCGGCTGGGGCGCCACCGGGGGCCGGCCGGTGGCCTGCAGCACCCCGGTCCACGCCGGCGCGGGCTGCGGCGCCGCGAAGCGCAGCTCGCCCACGGGCGGTGCGGCGTAGGGGATCCCCTTGAAGCGCAGGACGCCCCTCGAGGGCGCGCCCTCCACGCGTCCGGTCGCGATCTCCACCTCGGGGCTGCGCATCGGGCGACGGTACCCGAGGGCGCGATCAGGCGACGGCCGCTCGGAGGTTCTCGACGATCTCGGCGTCGTGGAGCTCCTTGGCCACCCGCACGGCGTTCACGACGGCGGTGGCCGACGACGACCCGTGGCTGATCAGGCACAGGCCGTCGACGCCGAGGAGCATGGCCCCGCCGGTGTTGTCGGGGTCGAGCGTGCCGTAGAGCGGGAGCAGGGCCGGCACGAGCACCTCGCTGGCGGCCTGCGTCTCGGGCGTGGACCCGAACGCCTCGAAGATGGCCGACACCAGCGTGCGCATGCCGCCCTCGAGGGTCTTGAGCACGACGTTGCCGGTGAAGCCGTCGGTCACCACGACGTCGACGTCGGGGGTCATGACGTCGCGCCCCTCGACGTTGCCGACGAAGGTGCCGCCGGCGGCGGTGAGCGCGGCGGAGGCCTCGAGGAGGGCGTGGGTCTCCTTCACGAGCGGGGTGCCCTTGGAGGCCTCCTCGCCGATGGAGAGCAGCCCGACGCGCGGCTGCTCGATGCCGTAGCGGGTGCGGGCGAAGACGACGCCCATCTGGGCGAACTGCAGGAGCCAGTCGGCCTGGCACTCGGCGTTGGCGCCGGCGTCGAGGAGGATCGTCGGGTCGCTCCCGGGGACCGGGATCGGCGTGGCGATGGCCGGGCGGGACACGCCCTTGATCCGCCCCATCCGCAGGAGGGCCGAGGCCATGGTGGCACCGGTGTTGCCGGCCGAGATCATGGCCGAGGCCCGGCCGTCGCGCACCGCCTCGGCGGCGCGGACCAGCGACGAGTCCTTCATCCGGCGCACGCTCGAGCCGGGGTCGGCGCTCATCGGGATCACCTCCGAGGCGGGGATGATCTCGAGGTCGCCGGCGATCGGGCCGAGCACCTCGGGCTGGCCGACCAGGGCCACGGGCACGCCCAGCTCGGCGACGGCGCGGTGGGCGCCGGCGACGATCTCGTCGGGCGCCTTGTCCCCTCCCATCGCGTCGAGGGCGACGGGCAGCATCACCGGATCACCGGGTCAGTCGACCTCGATGGCCTGCCGACCGGCGTACCAGCCGCAGTTGCCGCAGACCACGTGGGGCAGCTTGGTGGCGCCGCAGCGCGGGCAGAGGCTGCGGGCCGGGGCCTCGAGGCGCCAGGCGCTGGCCCGACGGCTGCGGCTCTTCGCCTTGGAGGTCTTCTTCTTGGGGACGGCCATGACGGGGATCCTCGATGCGGGAGAACGGGGGGCGCTGGACCGGGATCGGCCTGCAGCGCAGCCGGGAGAGCGTAGCGGCCGCCCGGCGACAGCGTCGAACCCGTGGTCGGGCCGGTGGGGTCAGTCGGGGTCGAGCCGCAGCTGGTCGAGGGCGGCCCAGCGCGGATCGCCGACCGGTTCGGCCGCGGCCGAGGCATCGGCCGCCTCGGCATCGGCGACGATCGCCGGGAAGTCCTCCGGCGCCGGTCCGGGGCAGTCCGGGCGGCACAGGGCGGCGAGCGGGAGGTTGAGCAGGGCGGCGTCGCGCACGATCGGCTCGAGGTCCACCTCGTCGCCCTCGATCGGGTAGGTCTCGCCGTCGGTGGGCGCCACCTCGAACACCTCGCGGACGTCGACGGTGATGGTGCCGTGGACGTCGTCGAGGCAGCGGCGGCACTCGGCCGTCCAGGGCACGTCGACGGTGCCGTGCACGGTGAGCGCGGCCCCCTCGATCGCCTCGAGGGTGAGGTCGACGACGAGCGGGGCGTCGTCGGGCACCTGGGCGCCCGTGATGGCGAGCCCGGGCAGCGGCAGGGCGACGGCGACGTCGCGCTGGGTGCCGGGACGGCGGCGGAGCTCGGTGATCCCGACCCGGAGCGGCGTCTGCTGCGAGGGCACCGACCTCAGCCGAGGTCCTGGTCGAACACCGCCGGCGCCACGGGGGCGTCGTCGGGGGGCAGGTCGTCGGGCCGGCGGGGGCCGAGGGCCTCGACCTCGCCGGTGCTCAGCGACCCCTGGAGCTTGGTGCGGCCGTTGGCCACCAGCTTCATGGTGCGCTCGAGCACGATCTCGAAGCTGGCCAGCTTCTGGTCGCAGAAGTCGTCGACCTCGTTGCGCAGCTCGGCGGCCTGCTCGGTGGCCGCCTCCACGATCTTGCGGGCCCGGGCCTCGCTGGCCTTCACCACCTCGGTGCGCTGCACCATGCGCTCGGCCCGGGTGCGGGCCTGGTCGAGGATCTCCTCGCCCTCCCGGCGCACCTTGGCCAGGTACTCCTCGCGCTCCTTCAGCAGCCAGCGGGCGGCCCGCAGCTCGTCGGGCAGGCGGTCGATGGCCTCGTCGAGCTGGTCGAGCACCTCGTCGCGGTTGATCATGACGGAGGTCGACAGCGGCATCGGCCGGGCCGAGGCGATCAGCTCGTGGAGCCGGCGCAGCATCTGCTCCACATCGGAGCCGGGGGTGCGGGGACGGGGCTCGGGCTGGCGCTCGAGCTCGTCGGGTTCGTAGGTGTCGGACATCAGGGGCTCCCGTACTTCTCGGCGAGGCGCTTGGACACGGGCGCAGGGACCATGCTCGACACGTCGCCGCCGAAGCGGGCGATGTCGCGGATGTACTTCGAGGCCACCGCCGAGTTGGCCGACGCCGACGGCAGGAACAGCGTGTGGACGCCCGACACGTTGAGGTTGATCTGGGCCTGGGAGATCTCGCTCTCGAAGTCGATGGTGGAGCGCAGGCCCTTGATGATGAAGTCGGCACCGACCTCCTCGGCCAGGTGCACGACCAGCTTGGCGAAGCTCACCACCTCGATGTTGGGCAGGTGGGCCAGGGACTCCTCGATCATCTGCTCGCGCTCGTCGAGCGTGAACAGCGGCTCCCCCTTCTGGGGGTTCCGCATGGTCGCCACCACCACCTGGTCGAAGAGGTGGGCGGCCGTCTCGATCAGCTCGACGTGCCCGTTGTGGATGGGGTCGAACGATCCGGGATAGAGCACCTTGGTCACGCGCTCACGCTACCGCCGTGCGGTCGCCGGCTCACCAACCCGCAGGTCAGACGGGTCGTCGCTCGGCGATGACCACGTGGGTGCGGCCATAGCGCTTGGAGCGCACGACCTCCCACCCGAAGGGCGGCTCGACCTCCCGGCTCGACTCCAGCACCGCCAGCTCGGCGGGCAGGTCGAGCAGCAGCTCGGGCCAGCCGTCGTAGTCGTAGGGCGGGTCGAGCAGGGCGACGTCCCACGAGCGGCCGGACCGCACCGCCTCCGCCACGAAGCGCTCGACCGGCCCGGCCACCACCTCGGCCACCTCCGTGAGGTGGCAGGCGGCGAGGTTGTCGGTGATGGCCCGCACGGCGTGGCGGTCGCGGTCGACGAAGGTGGCGTGGCGGGCCCCGCGCGACAGCAGCTCGATCCCCAGCGCACCGCTCCCGGCGAAGAGGTCGACCACGGTGGCGTCGGTGACGGCCCCCAGGCTGCCCAGGGCGTTGGCGGTGGCCTCGCGCACCCGCTCCGAGGTCGGGCGGGTGGTGGTGGTGCCCTCGGGTGCCACCAGGCGGAGGTTGCGGGCCGTCCCGGAGATCACGCGCAGCATCGGGCCGACGCTACCGGCGTCGACCGACGGGCCCTCGGCTCAGTCGCCCGCCTCGGACCCGGCGGCCGACGCCTCGGTGAGCTCCTCGCTGCGGCCGGTCGCCCCACGCCGGACCCGCTCCCGCACGGGCTGGCCCGAGGTCCAGCTGGTGGTGCGCCACTCGTCGCCGACCACGCGCTGCCAGGCCGCGGACGCCACGTCCAGCTCGAACACGTGCGTGCCGTCGGCCGCTTCGATGGGCCCGATGTCGAGCCCGTTGGCGGCCTGGAAGGCGGCGCGCGCCCGCTCCCAGCCCTCGTGGTCGACCACCTCGAGCGCCTGGCAGAACAGCTTCACCTCGCCCGCCAGGTCGTCCTTGTCGGCCAGCGGGGTGATCAGGCAGCACCGGGGGTCGCGCTGCAGGTCCAGCGCCTTCACGGCCTGGGGCATGCTGCCGACGTAGAGGCGGCCCCCGGCGATGGTCAGCTCGAGCGGGCTGACCCGAGGCCACCCGTCGCGGCGGGTGGTGGCGAGGAAGCACAGCCCGGTGGCGGCGAGCCGCTCCTCGAAGAAGCGGGCGATCGGCGGCGCGGCGGCCTGGAGGTCGGCGAAGGTCGGCATGGCGGCAACGTACGGACGCATCGCTGACAGCGGCTGTCAGCGATGCTGCCCTACCGTCGTGCCATGCGAGCGAGCCGACTGGTGCAGCTGCTGCTGCTCCTGCAGACGAACGGGAAGATGACGGCCAGCCGCCTGGCCACCGAGCTCGAGGTCTCGGTGCGCACGATCTACCGGGACATCGAGGCGCTGAGCGGCGCCGGCGTGCCCATCTACGCCGAGGCCGGCCCCGGGGGCGGGGTGCGGCTGGTCGACGGCTACCGCACCCGGCTGACCGGCCTCACCGCCGAGGAGGCGGAGGCCCTGGCCCTGTCGGGGCTGCCCGGCGCGGCCAGCGAGCTCGGCCTCGGCACCGTGCTGGCCGCCGCCCAGCTCAAGGTCGACGCCGCCCTCCCGCCGGAGCTCCGCAGCCGGGCCGTCCGGATGCGCGAGCGCTTCCACCTCGACGCGCCGGGCTGGTTCGCCCGCGAGGAGCAGGTGCCCCACCTGGCCGCCCTGTCCCGGGCCGTGTGGGAGGAGGAGCGAGCCGAGATCCGGTACTGGAAGTGGGACGGCGAGGTGCGTCGAGCCATCGACCCGCTCGGCCTCGTGCTCAAGGCGGGGGTCTGGTACCTGGTGGCGCTGTCGGGCCGGACCCGCTCGATGCGCACGTTCCGCGTGAGCCGGGTCCAGTCGGTGAAGCTGCTGGGCGAGCCGTGCCTGCGCCCCGACGACTTCGACCTGGCTGCCCGCTGGGCGCAGTCATCCACCGACTACATCGACAGCTGGCCCACCATGGACGTCACGGTGCGGATCCGCGCCGAGCGCCTCTGGCTCATCCGCCACGTGGTGGAGCCGGGGGCCGCGCAGCGAGCGCTGGCCGAGGCCGGGGAGCCCGATGCCGACGGCTGGGTCACGGTGACGATCGGCTTCGAGTCGGCTGAGGTGGGCGCCCACGCCCTGCTCCAGTTCGGGGCCGACCTCGAGGCCCTCGAGCCGCCGGAGCTGCGGGAGCGGCTGGCCGCCACGGCCGCAGCGATGGTGGAGCGGTACTCGTCCGTGCCAGCCTGAGGCGTGCCCGTCGCCGACACCATCACCTGCGTCGACTGCGGGGGCACCTGCCACCGCAGCCCCTTCGAGGCGCCGGAGCTCGGCTGGGAGGTCGGCCAGGTGGTCACCTACCGCTGCGTCGACTGCCACGACATGTGGTACCTCGAGATCGACGACGACGACCTCGACGACGCCGCCTCCGGCGACGGCCCGGCGTGGCCCTGACCCGCGCCGAGCCCAGCGACGCGCGCACCGGCACCCTGGCCGGGGTCGGCGCGTACACGGCCTGGGGGCTCTTCCCGTTGGTGTTCCGCCAGCTCGACTCCGTCGGGGCCATCGAGATCCTGCTGCACCGGGTCGTGTGGTCGTTCGTGGTGGTGCTCTTGCTCCTGTGGCTCCGGGGCGACCGTCGCTGGCTCGACCAGGTGCGGGCGAAGCCGGGGGGCATCGCCCGCCTGGCCGCGGCCGGCGGCCTGATCGCCGTCAACTGGCTCGTGTACATCTGGGCCGTCAACAACGGCCACGTGGTCGAGGCCGCCCTCGGCTACTACATCAACCCGCTCATCACCGTGGCCCTGGGCGTGGCCGTCCTGGGCGAGCGGCTCCGGCGACCGCAGCTCGTGGCCCTCGGGTTCGCGGTGGCCGCGGTCCTGGTCCTCACCGTCGCCTACGGCCGGGTGCCGTGGATCGCCCTCACCCTGGCCTGCTCGTTCGCCGGGTACGGCTTCCTGAAGAAGGCGGTGTCGGTCGAGGCGACCGCGGCGCTGGCGGTCGAGACGGCGGTCCTCCTCCTGCCCGCCCTGGCGGCCCTCGGCGTGATCGGGGCCCGGGGCGACCTGGCCTTCCTCCACGGCAGCCCGGGGCGCGACGTGCTGCTGGTCGGCCTCGGCGTCGTGACCGCCGTGCCGCTGCTGCTCTTCGGCACGGCGGCCCGCAGCATCCCGCTGTCGCTGCTGGGGCTGCTGCAGTACCTGACGCCCACCATGCAGCTGCTGCTCGGGGTGCTGGTGTTCGACGAGGGCCTGCCGCCCGAGCGGCTGGCTGGCTTCGTGCTCGTGTGGGTGGCGCTGGTCCTGCTCGGCATCGACGCGGTCCGCACGGCGCGCCGGCGGGCGGACGCGCCGATCCCGCTGGCCGAGCCCGCCTGAGGCGGGGGCCGACGGGTCAGGCGGTGGCGGCGACCCCGGGGCGGGTGGCCGGGCGGGGGCGACGCGCCACGGTGGCGGTCAGGCCGGCGGCGGCCAGGGCCACGGCCGGGGCAGGGCCCCAGGCGGCACCGGCGGCCACGGCCAGCACGACGGCCTGCACCAGCACGACGGCGCGCTGGGCCGACGGCAGCAGCTCGTCGAGCCGGCGGTGCAGCGCCATCAGCCGATCGGGGCTCACGAGGTCGCGGCCGAGCAGCACGGCGAGCCCCCGCACGAACCCGAAGCCCGTGACCACGGCGAAGGCGGCCACCGGCGAGGCGGTCAGCGCCGCCAGGCCGAGCATGAGGTACACCGCGGAGGTGGTGACGTAGGTGGCCAGGCCGACGCCGATCTGCCAGCCGAAGCCGCCGCCGTAGACCCACGGGCGGAACTGGTCGAGCCAGGTCTCGTTGACCTGGCGGGTGTGCGACGGGAGGCGGAAGCCGCCGAGCTGCAGGTCGGAGGCCAGCGTGACGGCGGCCAGGACGGCGGCGGCGGCCACCAGCGTGGAGGTGGCGAGGTCGAGGGCGGCGACCCCGGCCGCCAGCAGCGCGGCGCCGGCGGCGAGGGTGGCGCCGCCGAGGGTGGCGCCGGCGATGAACCAGGCGGCCGTGCCGGCGTAGCGCTGGTTGCGGCCCCGCTCCCCGATCGGCGTGATGGTGGAGAGCATCGAGAGGCCGCAGGGGGACCAGGTGGAGCGGATGGCGGCCGCCACGGCGACGGCAGCGGCGAGGGCGACGAGCAGCGCGGTCATGCCGCCGATGGTACGCGCAGAACGCCGGCCCTACGCTCCGCCCCCATGGCCATCGAGCTCGATCCGGTCGAGCAGCGCGTGCTCGGGAGCCTCCTCGAGAAGGAGCGGACCGTCCCCGACACCTACCCGATGACGCTCAACGGGCTGCGCACGGCCTGCAACCAGAGCTCGGGCCGCGACCCGGTCCTGTCCCTGGCCGAGCTCGAGGTGCAGGCCGCCCTCGACCGCCTCCGCCCCCGCGGCCTGACCCGGGTCCTCCACCCGAGCCACGGCGCCCGCATGCCGAAGTACCGCCAGGTCCTCGACGAGGTGCTGGTGCTCGGCGCCGACGAGCGCGCCGTGCTCACCCTCCTCCTGCTCCGCGGCGCCCAGACGCCTGGCGAGCTGCGCACGCGCAGCGACCGCCTGCACCGGTTCGCCACCCTCGACGCCGTCGAACGAGCCCTCGGCTCCCTGCGCGCCCGCGACGAGCCGCTGGTGCGCGAGCTCGAGCGCCGCCCCGGGCAGAAGGAGCAGCGGTGGATCCACCTCCTCGGTCCCGTGGCGGAGCCGGCGACGTCCGCCGGTCCGGCGCCGGCCGGGCCCGACGCCGAGGACGAGCTGGTCGCGCTGCGAGCCGAGCTGGCGGCCGCCCGGGCGGAGATCGCCCGCCTCCGCCAGGACCTCGACGACCTCACCGCACCGTCGGGCTGAGCCCGCCGGCGCAGTGGTCAGGCGCTGCGGCGGCGGGCGCCGCTGGCCGCGCGCTCGGGCAGCGAGACCACCGGCGCTCGCTGCGCTCGGGCGGTCCACCACGCCCGCAGGTGCTGGCGCAGGCTCCGGGGCTCGGGCGGAGCGGGCGGTGCCACCGGGTGCCGGGCGGCGTCGCCCAGGCCGTCGACCAGCAGCGCCACCAGCGCGGGCGCCTCGGCCACGGGGATGCGGGTGGCCCCCACGCACACCGCCCCCTCCCAGCTCGACAGCACGAACTGCTGCTGGTCGCGGTGCCAGGTGGCCCGCAGGAACTGCCCGTTGCCCCGCGCGTCCTCCACGAACACCCTCGTGCGCGCCGCTCCCCCGTCTCCGACCATGGCGCCATCCTCCTCCTGCGCCAGCAGCCTGTCGACCAGGAGATCGCGACCCACCCGTACCCTTTTCGGCCGCGGCGGCGTTCACCTCCATGAGGCTGCTGAGGACCCGCCTCCTCGCAGTCAGCGAGTCGCCCCTCCGCCGGGGGCGGCTCCCCACACGGCCCCCGCTCCGGCGGGGGCCGTGTGCGTTCGCGGCCACGCCCCCACCGCTCAGCTCTTGAACAGGAAGGCCTCGTCGTCGGGATCGAGGAAGAGGCGCAGCTCGTCGGCCAGCTCCGCGTGCTCGCCCAGGTCGGGATCGGCATCGGCGATGCGCTCGGCGGCCACCCGGGCGTGGCCCACCGCCTCCCGGTCGCGGCGCAGGCTGGCCAGCTTGAGGTCGCTGCGGCCCTTCTGGCGCTCGGCGAAGATCGTGCCCTCCCCCCGGATGTCGAGGTCGACCTCGGCCAGCTCGAAGCCGTCGTCGGAGGCGACCAGCGCCTCGAGGCGGGCGTTGCCCTGGGCCCGCTCCTCGTCGTCGCCCTCGGCGCCGCCCCCGCCGGTCACCAGGTAGCAGAACGACGCCTCCGCCCCGCGCCCGACACGACCTCGCAGCTGGTGGAGCTGGGCGATCCCGAACCGGTCGGCCGACAGCACCACCATCACCGTGGCGTTGGGCACGTCGACGCCCACCTCGATCACCGTGGTGGCCACCAGCACCTGCAGCCGGCCGTCGCGGAAGGCCGCCATGGTCGCCTCCTTCTCCGCACCCGGCAGCCGGCCGTGGAGCAGCCCGATGGCCAGGCCGGAGAGCTCGTCGGCCTCGAGCCGGGCGTGGGTCTCCTCGGCCGAGGCCGCCTCCAGCTTCTCGCTCTCGCCGATGAGCGGGCACACCACGTACGCCTGGCGCCCGGCCGCCACCTGCTCCCGCACCCGGTCCCAGACGGCGTCCTCCTCCTCCGGGCCCTTGGCCCACTCGGTCACGATCCGCTGCCGGCCGGCGGGCTTCTCGCCCAGGATCGAGACGTCGAGGTCGCCGTAGACCGTCATGGCGGCCGTGCGCGGGATCGGGGTGGCGGTCATGACCAGGACGTCGGGCACGGCACCGTCGCCGGCCTTGCCCGACAGCGCTGCCCGCTGCTCCACGCCGAAGCGGTGCTGCTCGTCGATCACCACGACGCCGAGGCTCCGGAAGGCCACCGCCTCCTGGATCAGGGCGTGGGTGCCCACGAGCAGGTCGACCTCGCCGGCGGCCAGCGCCGCCAGGATGCGCTGGCGCTCCTTGCCAGCGACCTTGTTGGTGAGCAGCTCGACCGTCAGCGGTCGGTCACCGAAGAGCGAGGCGCCGTGGTCGGGCACGGTGATGCCCTCGAGGAGCGGCCGCAGGCTGCGGTGGTGCTGCTCGGCCAGCACCTCGGTGGGCGCCATGAACGCGCCCTGGTGGCCCCCCTGCACGGCCGTGAGCAGCGCGGCGACGGCGACGACGGTCTTGCCGGCGCCCACGTCGCCCTGCAGGAGCCGGTGCATCGGGATCGGTCGGCCCAGGTCGGCGGTGATCTCGGCGATGACCCGGCCCTGGTCGCCGGTGAGCTCGAAGGGCAGCGCCGCCAGGAACCGGTCGAGGAGCGCACCCGAGGTGTCGTGCTCGATGCCCTGGCTCGACGCCTCGATGCGGCGCTTGCGCAGCACGAGCGTGAGCTGGATGCGCAGGAGCTCGTCGAACACCAGCCGCCGGCGCGCCTCCTCCGCCTCGCGCATCGACTCCGGCACGTGGATGCCGGTGAAGGCGGCCGTCCGGTCGACGAAGTCGTGCTCGTCGAGCACCCAGGCCGGGAGCGGCTCGACCAGCCCCTGCGCCCGGCGCAGGGACTCCGACTGCCACCCCCGGAAGTCCTTGGAGTACAGCCGGAGCTTGTCGGACTGGGGGTAGATGGCGGTGATCTGGAGGCGGTCCTCCTCGTCGAGCAGGTCGACCTCCGGGTTGGCCAGCTGCTTCTGGCCCCGGTACTCCGTGACCTTGCCGAAGAACATGGCCTCGGAGCCCTCGGGGAACTGGCGGGACCGCCAGGGCTGGTTGAAGAAGGTGATCCGCAGGTACCCCGAGCCGTCGGCGATCCGCAGCTCGGTGCGGGCCTTGCCCCGGCCCCGCCCCGGGACGGTCGAGGACGACACCACCCGCCCGTACACCCACGAGGACTCGTCGACGCGGAGCTCGCGGATCGACGACTGCTTGGTCTTGTCGATGTAGCGCCGCGGGTAGTGCGTGAGCAGGTCGAAGATGGTGGCGACGCCGATCTGCGCGAGGGCCTTGGCCCGCTCCGGGCCGACCCCCTTCAGGACGGTGACGTCGAGCTCGGCGAGGTCGCGGAGCCGCTTCGGCACGGGCGGCTACTCGATGCCGAAGAGGTACGGGTACAGCGGCTGGCCACCGTGGTGCACCTCTGCGCTGGCACCCGGGCGGTGCTCGCTCAGCCACTCGGTGATCTGCCGGGTGACGGCGGCCGAGGCCCCCTCGCCCTCGATCACGGTCACGATCTCGTGGCTCGGCACCACCAGCTCGGCGAGCAGGCGGGTGGCGGCGTCGGCCAGCGACGGCTCCACGGCCCGGATGCCGTCGCGGGCGATGCCCAGCCAGTCGCCGGTGGCGATGGGCCCGACGTCGCAGCTGGAGTCGCGCACCGCCTGGGTGACCTCGCCGGCCACCACGTTGGCGGCGGTGTCGGCCATCTCCTCGGCGTTGGTGGCGCCGTCGGCCTCGGGGTCGTAGGCCAGCAGCGCGGCGAAGCCCTCCGTGATGCCCTTGGTCGGGACCACCAGGACGGTCTTGGCGGTCTGGGCGTCGACCTGCTCGGCCACCGGGATGATGTTCTTGTTGTTCGGCAGGATCACGACCTGCTCCGCCGGCACCTGCTCCACCACGGCCAGCAGCTCCGCGGTCGACGGGTTCATCGACTGCCCGCCCGTCACGATGCCCTGGACGCCGAGCGAGTGGAAGATGCGGCGGATCCCGGTGCCCGTCGCCACGGCCACGACGGCGGTGGTCACCGGCGTGCGCAGCTCGACGGGGACGTCGTCGGCCGCCGCCTCGGCGGCCTCGCGCACCCAGCGCTCCTCCTCCACCTCCTCGAGCAGGTCGGTGACCCGGATCTTGCGGGGCGTGCCGATGTCGATGGCCGCCTCGATCGAGGCGCCGATGTCGTCGGTGTGGATGTGGCAGTTCCAGATGCCGTCGCCGCCCACCACCACGATGGAGTCGCCGATGCCGGCCCACACGTCCTTGAACGCCGGGATGGCCTCGTCGGGCGCCTCGAGGAAGTACATGACCTCGTAGCGGAGGTCGGAGATGTCGCCGCCCTCGTGGGGCTGGGCGGCCCCGGCGGGGGCGCCCGTCAGCACCGGCGCCTCCACCTCGGCGGCCTCGGGCACGGGCCGGCCGTCGACCACGTGGAGCAGCACGTCGAGCAGGAGGAGGAAGCCGGTGCCCCCGGCGTCGACCACGCCGGCGTCCTTGAGCACCGGGAGCATGTCGGGGGTGCGGGCCAGGGCGTCGGCCCCCTGGGCGCGAGCCGCCTCCAGCACCTGGAGGAGGTCGGCGTCGGTGCCCGCGGTGGCGGTGGCCGCCTCGGCGGCCTCGCGCACGACGGTGAGGATGGTGCCCTCCACCGGGCGCATGACCGCCTCGTAGGCGGCCGACGAGGCCGCCGTGAGGGCGGCGGCGGCGCTGGCGCCGTCGACGCCGTCGGCGTCCGCCACCACGGCCGAGATGCCCCGGAGGACCTGCGAGAGGATCACGCCGGAGTTGCCCCGCGCACCCATCAGGGACCCGTGGCTGATCGCCTTGCACACCGCGGCCAGGTCGTCGCCGGCGGCCTCCACCTCGTCGCACACGGCGGTCAGCGTGAGCGCCATGTTGGTGCCGGTGTCGCCGTCGGGCACGGGGTAGACGTTGAGCTTGTTGATGCCCTCCTTGTGGGCAGCCAGCGCGTCGCGGTAGCCCTGCACCACGGCGCGCAGCTCATCGGCGCCGAGGCGCGTGCGGGTCGTCATCGCCCGGATACTAGAAGGACAGCCCCGCCGGTCCGGGGTTGGCGGGCCGACGAGGCGACCGGTAGCCTCTCCGGGTCCTGAGAACCGGTCGCGTGACCGGTCCCGATGCATCGAGGTACGTGGTCATGGCAGCAGTGTGCGAGGTCTGCGGGAAGCACCCGTCGTTCGGCATGAACGTGAGCCACTCGCACCGGCGCACGAAGCGCCGCTGGAACCCGAACATCCAGAAGATCCGCACCATCGTGAACGGCGCCCCCAAGCGCATGCACGTGTGCACCGGGTGCATCAAGGCCGGCAAGGTCACCAAGAAGGTCTCCTAGCCCCGCCGGCGGCGCCGCCGGCGGTGAACGCCGCGCTGCGCTCGTCTGGCCCCTTCGTGAAGGGCTCCGATACGGTCTCTCCATCCCGTTGAGCCTGTCCCGAGGAGCCGGTTGCCGATGCAGGGTGTGATCAAGTCGTACGACCCAGGCTCGGGTGACGGCGTGGTGCTCTGCGACACCGACTTCCAGGAGTACGACCTGGCCCCCGACGCCCTCGTGGGGTCGGTCTTCCGGATGCTCCGGCAGGGTCAGCGGGTGATCTTCGACGTCGATGGGCAGGCACAGGCCACTCGCCTGCGCCTCGGCTCCGAGGTCGACATGGGCACGCCCGGTTTCGGGGGCATGCCCGACATCCCAGCGCAGCACGACTGAACCCCCCACCCCCTGCCGCCGGAGAGGACCATGCCAGCAACCACCAGCAACCAGAAGCTCAAGGACTGGGTCGACCACTGGGCGGGGGTCCTGCAGCCCGACGCGATCGAGTGGTGCGACGGCTCCGACGAGGAGTGGGACCGGCTCACGCAGCTGCTGGTCGACGGCGGCACCTTCACCAAGCTCGACGACGCCAAGCGCCCGAACAGCTTCCTGGCCCTCTCCGATCCCGGCGACGTCGCCCGGGTCGAGGACCGCACCTTCATCTGCTCCGAGGTGGAGGCCGACGCCGGCCCCACCAACAACTGGCGCCCGCCGGCCGAGATGAAGGCCGAGCTCACCGAGCTCTACACCGGCGCCATGAAGGGCCGCACCATGTACGTGGTGCCGTTCTCGATGGGCCCGCTCGGCTCCCCCATCGCCCACATCGGCGTGCAGCTCTCCGACTCCGCCTACGTGGCCGTGAACATGCGGATCATGACCCGCATGGGCCAGCCCGTGCTCGACGTGCTCGGCGCCGACGGCGAGTTCGTGCCCTGCGTCCACTCCGTCGGCTACCCGCTGGAGCTGGCCGACGGCACCACCCGGCCCGACGTCCCCTGGCCGTGCGACGCCGAGAACAAGTTCATCGTGCACTTCCCGGAGACCCGGGAGATCTGGAGCTACGGCTCCGGCTACGGCGGCAACGCCCTGCTCGGCAAGAAGTGCTTCGCCCTGCGCATCGCCTCCACCATGGCCCGCGACGACGGCTGGATGGCCGAGCACATGCTCATCCTCGGCCTCACCTCGCCCGAGGGCGAGAAGACCTACGTCGCGGCGGCGTTCCCGTCGGCCTGCGGCAAGACCAACATGGCCATGCTCATCCCCACCCTCCCCGGCTGGAAGGTGGAGACCGTCGGCGACGACATCGCCTGGATGAAGTTCGGCGACGACGGCCGCCTCTACGCCATCAACCCCGAGGCCGGCTTCTTCGGCGTGGCCCCGGGCACCGGCGACGACACCAACCCCAACGCGGTGGCCTCGGTGCGGGGCAACTCCATCTTCACCAACGTGGCCCTGACCGACGACGGCGACATCTGGTGGGAGGGCCTGTCCGAGCCGCCCGCCCACGCCGTCGACTGGAAGGGCAACGACTGGACCCCCGCCTCCGACGCCCCGGCGGCCCACCCGAACGCCCGCTTCACCGCCCCGGCGTCGCAGTGCCCGTCGATCGCCCCCGAGTGGGAGGACCCGAAGGGTGTGCCGATCTCGGCCATCCTCTTCGGCGGCCGCCGCGCCACCAACGTGCCGCTGGTGACCGAGAGCTTCGACTGGGAGCACGGCGTGTTCCTCGGCTCGATCATGGGCTCGGAGACCACCGCCGCCCAGCAGGGCGCCGTCGGCAACCTGCGCTTCGACCCCTTCGCCATGCTGCCGTTCTGCGGCTACGACATGGGCCAGTACTTCCAGCACTGGCTGGAGATCGGCCAGCGCGACGGCGCCCAGCTGCCCAAGCTCTTCTGGGTCAACTGGTTCCGCAAGGGCGACGACGGCTCGTTCCTGTGGCCCGGCTTCGGTGAGAACAGCCGGGTCCTCAAGTGGGTCGTGGAGCGGGTCGCCGGCACCACCGAGGCCGTCGACACGCCCATCGGGCGGGTCCCCACCCCGGAGGCCCTCGACCTCACCGGCCTCGACCTCGACCCCGGCGTGCTCGAGCAGCTCCTGTCGGTCGACGCCGAGTCCTGGCGAGCCGAGGTCCCGCAGCTCGAGCAGCACTACGAGAGCCTCGGCGACACCGTCCCCGACACCCTCAAGGACCAGCTCCAGGAGCTCGAGAAGCGCCTCACGCAGTAGCGCAGCAACCCGGGACCCCACCGCTTCTGCGTGCGCCCACGTCCGCCTGCCGGTCGTGCGCGCACACAGAACGGCAGGGTTCGGGCGACAGGGGTCAACGGGCGTAGATCTGGCGGACGATCTGCTCGATGTCGGGCTCCTCGACCGTGAGGTCGCGCACCTCGGCCACGGCCGTGACGCGGGTGAGCAGCGCTGATGCCGTCACGTCGTCGCGCCGGAACCGCAGCCACTGGCGGGGGCCGTCGACGCGGGTGACGGTGGCCCCGTCGACGTCGAGGGGCGGTCCGGGCTGCACGAGGTCGACCACGAGGGTGCGCTCGGTGCCGTAGCGCTCGGTGATCCCGGCGACGGTGCCGTCCTCGATCACCCGGCCGTGGTCGATGATGAGCAGGCGGCGGCAGAGGCGCTCGACGTCGGTCAGGTCGTGCGTGGTCAGCAGCACGGTGGTGCCCTGCTCCTCGTTGAGCGCCACCAGGAACTCGCGCACGGCCTCCTTCGACACGACGTCGAGGCCGATGGTGGGCTCGTCGAGCAGGAGGATCGACGGGTCGTGCAGGAGCGCAGCGGTGAGCTCGCCCCGCATGCGCTGGCCGAGCGACAGCTGGCGGACGGGGACGTCGAGCAGCGGGTCGAGGTCGAGGCCGGCCGAGAACCGGCGCAGGTTGGCGGCGTGGCGGTCGGCCGGGACGCGGTACACGTGGCGCAGGAGGTCGAAGCTGTCGCGCAGCGGGAGGTCCCACCAGAGCTGGGAGCGCTGGCCGAACACCACGCCGATGCGGCGGGCCAGCTCCGTGCGCTGCCGGCTGGGCTCGAGGCCGTCGACCCGCACCCGGCCGGCGGAGGGCACGAGGATGCCGGTGAGCATCTTGATCGTGGTGGACTTCCCGGCGCCGTTCGGGCCGATGTAGCCGACCATCGAGCCCCGCTCGATGCGCAGGTCGACCCCCGCCACGGCGGTGACCTCCTCACGGCGGCGTCGGACGCGCCCGGCCTTGCGGTGGACCACGAAGGTCTTGGCCAGGTCCTCGGTGTGGATGATCGGGTCGGTGGGCGTCATGTCAGCTCCCGGTGCTGCGGTGGTGGCGGACGGCGAGGCCCCACACGGCGCGCGCTGCCGCGGCCATGAGCGCGGCCACGGCCGGGGCGCCCCACGCGGCCGCGCTCGGCAGTCCGAGGGGATCGGGCCGCTCGAGGATGCGGGCGGCGGGCAGGTAGGCCACGAAGGCCAGCGGGATGGCGAAGGTGGCCAGGCGGCGCAGCCACGGTGCCAGCACGTCGAGCGGGTACTGGACCACGAGGCCGCCGCCGTAGGTGAAGGCGTTGGCCACCTCCTGGCTCTCGACGGTCCAGAACGAGATCGACGAGGTGATCACCCAGATGGCGCCGAAGATCACCGCGCCCGCGACCACCGCCACCAGCACGAGCAGGACGGCCTCGGGCCGCCACCGGATCGGGGCGGCGACCAGCGCGACGGCCAGCACCACCAGCGGCTGGAGGATGCGCCCGAGGCGGCGCAGGGCGAACTCCGAGGCCGAGATGTGCAGCAGAGGCGGGAGCGGGCGGAGCAGGAACAGGTCGAAGGTGCCGGCCTTGAGGTGGCGGGAGCAGGTCTCCACCTGGCTCACCAGCAGGTCGGCCGTGCCGAAGGCCACGCCGCCGAGGCCGAACAGCAGCGCCACCTCCATCCCCGACCAGCCGCCGAGGGCGTCGACCTGGCTGAAGAGGGCGGCGATGACGGCGAGGTCGAGGCACCCGATCAGGCTCTGGCTGGCCAGGAAGAGGAAGAACGAGGTCCGGTACTGCCAGTCCGCGCGGATGCGCGCCCCGACCAGGCGTCGCCACACCCCCAGCGCGGCGCGGGCCTCAGCCACCCTGCACCACCACCCGGCGCATGGCCTGGGCCAGCACCCAGCGCCCGGCCAGCAGGAGCCCGGCCAGCCAGGCGACCTGGAGCGCGTAGACCCCGAGCAGCTCCGCCCCGGTGTGCTTGCCCAGCCACACCTCCACCGGGAGCTGCAGCATCGAGGCGAACGGGAGCGCCCGCGCCAGCAGCTCGAGGGCGTCGGGGAAGAACACGATCGGCAGGAACATGCCCGAGAGGAACTGCGCGGCGAACCACCCGAGCTGGTTGGCGCCGCGGACGTCGAGGAGCCAGAAGGCGGTGAGGCCGAGCAGGTAGCGCCAGCCGAACGCCACCCCGATGGCCAGGACCACGCTGACCCCGAAGGCCACCGCCTGGGCCGGCGACGGCAGCCGCAGGTCGAACACCACCGCGCCCGCCAGGAACGGCGGGATCCCGCGGAACACCGCGTAGTACGCCGCCTTGCCGTAGCTCACGCCGGCCCACCAGCCCTGGTGGTCGTAGGGCCGCTGCAGGTCGACGATCACGTCGCCCGTGGTGATCCGGTCGGCCATCTCCGTGTCGCCGAAGATGCCCAGGACCATGGCCATGCCCTGGGCGACGAAGGTGAAGGTCACCGCGTCGACGGCATCGAAGCCGCCGACGGTGGGGCGCTGCTCGTAGACCGCCAGGAGCACGTAGGCGAGGAGGAACCCGAACACCGTGTTGGTGAACACCCCGGCGACGGTGGCGCTGCGGTAGGTGCTCAGGCGCGCGCAGGTGCGCCGGGCCACCTCGACGTAGAGCCGCATCGGCGAGCACCTCCCAGGACGCGCGTAGCCGCCCGCGCCGGGGCGCGGGTGGGGGGTCGGACCCTAGCGGGGGTCCGGGTCAGGCGCCGCCGGGATCGAGCGGGCCGGGCTCAGGCGTCGCGGGTGGGCGCCGACAGGGGCAGCAGCCCGGCCTGCCGGCACTGCTCCGCCAGGCCCGCCAGCTCGGTGAGGTAGGCGTCGCGGCCGACCTCCCCCTCGAGGAACCGCTGCCGGAGCTCGAGGAACATGGTCTCGACGAGCAGGTCGACGAGCTGCTCGAAGAGCCGGGTCTCGAGCACCGGGTCGCCCTGGACGAGCTGGATCGTGCCGAGCACGTCGTCCTGCTCCTGGTCGACCCGCTGCATCAGGCGATCGTGCGCATCCACGCCCTCTGACTTCACCGCCGCCGCCCGGATCTCCTGCCGCCCGGGCTGGCTACCATCGGGAGGCACCCCACCCCAGGAGGCTCGATGGCTGTCAGCGCGTACATCCTGATCCAGACCGAGGTCGGCAAGGCCGCCCAGGTGGCCCAGGAGGTGGACGCCATCGACGGCGTGGTCTCGGCCGAGGACGTGACCGGTCCCTACGACGTGATCGCCCGCGCCGAGGCCGGCACCGTCGACGAGCTGGGGAAGATGGTGGTGAGCCGCGTCCAGATGATCGACGGCATCACCCGCACCCTCACCTGCCCGGTGGTGCACCTGTAGGCAGGCGGTGCGCCGAGGCCTCAGCGGCGGGTGAGGACCGCCAGCTGGTAGGTGGACACGCCGAAGATGGCGACGCCGACGGGGATGTGGAACGACGCCGCCTCGAGGGTCTCGCGGCCGACGTAGCCCAGGCCCACCTGGGAGAACGTGAGCGCCACCAGGGCCACCGCCAGGGCGAAGACGAGGCCCGAGCCGCGGCGCACCACCGCCAGGACGACCCCCACCACGGTCAGGGCGAAGGTCACGTTGCCGAGGATCCCGTGCAGGGTGATGCTGTCGCCCTGGAAGAGGTGCTGGCCGGCGAGGGTGGCCTGCACGAGCACCAGCACGGGGATGGCCCAGGCCACTGCTCGGTGGGCGGTGGCGGCCGGGCCCCCGGACGGGGCGGTGGTCGGGGCGGTGGGCTGCTCGGTGGCCACGGGTGGCTCCTTCAGGGCGAGGGGAACGGGGAGAGCGTGATGGAGCGCAGCGCCAGGCCCATCAGGAACAGGCCGCCGAAGCCGTAGAGCAGGTAGCGGTGCGGGGCCAGCTGCTGGCGGTAGCTGTAGACGATGCCGACGGTGGCCAGGGCGATGAAGCCGTAGAAGGCGTGGAACTGGTCGACCTCGCGGTCCTGGAGGGCGATCATCGCCACGCCGAGCGCCACCTCGACGAAGATCGCCACCTGGGCGACGGCGGTGGCGCGCCAGAGCCACGGGCCGCGCAGCCGCTCTTCGCGGTGCGCACCGAGGGCCCAGAGGCCCACGGCCGCGTTGGCGGCCACCACCACCCACGCGAACCACGCGTGGGCGTCGCGCAGGGTCACGGGTGGGATCAGCCCTTGGCTGCGGAGCCGCCGGCGATCGTGTAGCTCCACAGCTCGGAGCTCACGCCGACCGGGCGCTTCGGCGCCTCACCACCGGCCTCGGCGCCACCGTGGGGGTGGCCGCCACCGCCGTGCGGGTGGCCGCCGCCCTCGGCCTTGGCCTCGCTCTGGTGGCCGGCCCCGAAGGCGGGGCTGCTCACCCAGGCGTCGAACGCGGCGTCGTCGCGCCAGCGGGTGATCACCAGCCACGTGGTGCGGTCGTCGGTGGGCTGGAGGAGCTCGAAGCCCTCGAAGCCGTCCTGGTCGTCGACCGCTCCGGCGCGGGCGGCGAAGCGCTTGGCCAGCTCGTCCCCGGAGTCTGCGGCGACGGTGATGGCGTTGATCTTGATGACGGTCACGCCTCTGATGCTGCCCGACCCCGACGTCTCTGGTCGATTCCGTCCGGATGGCGGACGCTTTCGACCAGAGACGTCGGGGATCTGGTGGACTGGGGGGCATGGCCGACCTGGTGATCCGCAACGCCGACCTCGTGGACGGCTCCGGGGGCCCGCGCCGCGCCGCCGACGTGGTGGTCGACGACGGTCGCATCCTCGACGTGGTCGACGCCGGCACCGCCCCGACGGCCGGGGCCGACCAGGTGCTCGACGCCGATGGCCGGCTCGTGACCCCCGGGTGGGTCGACATCCACACGCACTACGACGCCCAGGTGTCGTGGGACCCGTGGGTCACGCCCAGCTCGTGGCACGGCGTCACCACCGTGGTCATGGGCAACTGCGGGGTGGGCTTCGCCCCTGCGGCGCCCGACCGTCACGAGTGGCTGATCGAGCTCATGGAGGGCGTGGAGGACATCCCGGGGTCCGCCATGACCGAGGGCATCTCGTGGGACTGGACCAGCTTCCCCGAGTACCTCGACGCGGTGGAGGGCCAGGACCGGGTCCTCGACGTCGGCGCCCAGATCGCCCACGGCCCCCTGCGGGCCTTCGTGATGGGCGAGCGGGGGGCCGCCAACGAGCCGGCCACCGAGGCCGACCGGCGCTCGATGGCCGCCCTGGTGCAGGAGGCGCTGGAGGCCGGCGCCCTCGGGTTCTCCACCAGCCGCACCCCGCTCCACCGCTCCCTCGGCGGCGAGCTCGTGCCGGGCACCAGCGCCGACGCCGACGAGCTCCTCGCCATCGGCGATGCCCTGCGGGCGGCCGGCCACGGCGTGTTCCAGTTCGCGCCGGACCACGCCCGGGTCCCCGTCGACGAGTGGCCCTGGATGGAGGCCCTGGCCCGCCGCAGCGGCCGCACGGTGAGCGTGAACCTGAACCAGCCCGACCAGGACCCGGAGGTGTGGCGGCGGGTGCTGGGCCTCCTCGACGGCGCCGCCGCGGAGGGCCTGCCGGTCGTGGCGCAGGTCGCGGGCCGGTCGATCGGCATCCTCTACTGCCTGCACGGCAGCGTGCACCCGCTCCTGTTCCACCCGGCCTACGCCGAGGTGGCGCACCTGCCGATGCCCGAGCGCCTGGCCGCCCTGGCCGACCCGGAGCGACGTCGCCGCATCGTCGAGGACGTCCCGGCCGACGACGGCGGCCTCTTCCGGCGCGCCGTGCTCGACAAGCTCCACCGGATGTGGCCGGTCGACGGCGCCGACATCGACTACGAGCCGGCCGCCGACACGTCGGTGGCCGCCCGGGCCCAGCAGGCCGGGGTCGCCCCCATGGCCCTGCTGCTCGACCAGCTCACCTCGGCCGAGGGCAACGGCATGCTCTACGCCCCGTTCTTCAACTACGCCTACGGCGACCTCTCGATGACCTACGAGGCCACCCAGCACCCCCACACCCGGATGGGGCTCTCCGACGCCGGCGCGCACTGCGGGGCGATCTGCGACGGCGGCACCCCCACCTTCATGCTCACCCACTGGGCCCGCGATCGGCGGCGCGGGCCGACGCTCCCCCTCGAGCACGTCGTCCACCGCCAGACCCGCCAGACGGCGGAGCTCTACGGCCTGCACGACCGCGGCCTGGTGGCGCCCGGCCTGCGCGCCGACCTCAACGTGATCGACTTCGACGGGCTGTCCTTCGGCCTGCCCCGGATGGCCTTCGACCTCCCGGCCGGTGGCCGACGCCTCGTGCAGCGGGCCTCGGGCTACGCCGCCACCTTCGTGGCCGGGGTCCAGACGGTCGCCGACGACGAGTTCACGGGCGCCCTCCCGGGCCGGCTCGTCCGGGGCCCGCAGCCCGCCTGAGCCGCCGATCGCTCGGCGAGGCCGCGCCGCGCGACCGGTTCGAGGGCTACTCGCCGCAGGGGGCGCCGGCCTCGAGGTTGGTGAGGACGTCGCCGTCGAGGAAGGCGGTGACGGTGCCGCCCTCCGCCTCGATGGCGAGGAAGCCCGGGAAGGGCTCCTCGGGCGGGACGACCTCCACGGCGCCGGGGTAGAGCTCCTGCGCGTCGGCGACGGTGGCGCCGAAGCCGAGCCCCGCGGCGGTCCCGACGGCGGGCGGGGCGCCGCTGAGGCGCCACGAGAAGAGGTGCTCGCCAGACCCGTAGCGGGTGGCGCCGTCGGTGAAGAGCAGCACGAGCGCATCCCACTCGACGCCGCGGATCTGCTCGCCGGGACAGGTGCCGTAGCTGCTGAAGGAGCTCTGCCAGCCGGTGTCGGCCGTCGGGGCCCCGAGCTCGGCGGTGAGGGCGGCCACGGCTGCGTCCACCGAGGCGCCGAGCTCCACGAGGCCCAGGCCGTCGCCGCGCAGCACCAGCCCCGAGGGGGACTCGCCGCCCGTCGTGGTGGTCGCCTCGGGATCCTCGGGCGAGGTCGAGGCCGTCGTGGTGGTGGTGCCGTCCGAGGCGGAGGTGGTCGTCTCCCCCACCGTCGTCGTGGTGGTGTCGCTGGCGGGATCGTCGTCGTCGCCGCCGCAGGCGGTCAGGACGGCGAGCACGGGCACGAGGGCGACGGCGAGCGCTCGGTGGGGGGTGCGCATGCCCTCGACGGTATTGGGGTCAGAAGGCGGCACGGAGGATGCTCATCGCATCCTCCTCCGAGACCGGTCGCGGGTTCCGGGCCACGTTGCCGTTCGACTGCGACAGCCGGGCGATGGCCTCGAGCTCGGCCTCGTCGACCCCCGCCTCGCCGAGGGTGGCCGGGAGCCCGAGCGAGCCGCGCAGCGAGTCGACGGCCCCGGCGGCGTCATCGGGCGACCCCAGCGCCGCGCCGATGCGGCCGACCTCGTCGGGCACGGCCTCGGCGTTGAAGCGGATGCAGTGCGCCAGCAGCACGGCGTTGGCCAGCCCGTGGGCGATCCCGGTGCGGCCGCCCACCAGCTGGGCGAGGCCGTGGTGCACCCCCATGCCGGCGTTGAGCAGGCTGCGACCGGCCAGCGCGGCGCCGGCCAGGAGGTCGGTGCGGGCGGCCACGTCGGTGGGGTCGGCCACGACGGCCGGCAGCGACCGGTGGATCGTGCCGGCCCCGGCGAGGGCGATGGCCTCCGCCTCGGGGGTGCGCTCAGGCGACCACGCGGCCTCGACGCAGTGGGCCAGCGCGTTCATGCCGGTCTCGGCGCTCACCCGGGCCGGCGTGGTGAGGGTGAGCTGTGGGTCGTAGATGGCCGCCAGCGGCGCCGAGGTGGGGCCGCCGGCCCCCTGCTTCTGGCGCGTGGACGGGTCGGTCATGCCGAAGAACGGGGTGAGCTCGGCACCGGAGTAGGTGGTGGGGATGCTCACGTGGGGCACGAGCGGGCGGTCGAGGTAGCTGGCGCCGGGGACGCCGGCCTCCTGCTCCATGAAGTAGCAGACGGCCTTGCCGAGGTCGGCGCACGAGCCGCCGCCGAACGACACGACCACGTCGATGCCGTCACGCCGGGCCTGGTGCACCGCCTGCTGCACCAGCGGCACGGGGACGTGCGAGGTGACCTCGGCGAAGGTGGAGGCCAGGCTGCGCCCGAGCGCCCGCACCACCTGCTCGCCCTCCGGGGAGGCCAGTCGGCCGGCGGTGGTGACGAGCAGCGCCTTGCGCGCCCCCAGGTCCTTGAGCACCACGCCGAGCTGGCGGACCGAGCCCGACCCGAACAGGAGCTGCTGGGCGAGCGCGGTGTGGGTCCAGGAGGCGGTCATCGCTCCACGACGCCGTGGAAGAGGTCGTCGTCGCGGTGGCCCGCCGGCGCGCCATGGCGGATGTACCACTCCTGCCCGAAGCTGGCCTCGAAGGCCGCCTCCGGCATGGCCAGGAAGAACGACGACTCCGAGATCTGGCTGGCGTGGGCGATCATCGAGGCCCGCTTCACCGGCAGGAAGGCCCGCACGTCGACGGTGGTGGTGATGGCGTCCTCCGGGCGACCGAAGGTGTCGAACGCGGTGACGTCGGGGACGTCGTCGCCCTGCATCTCGCCGGCCTCGACGGCCGCCAGCATCATCCGGCGCAGGTGGTCGCGGTTCATGGTGGCCTCGAGGACGTGCGGGGTGCCGGCCAGCTCCGCCGCCCGCACCCCGACCCGGTGGACCTGCAGGTGGTCGGGATGGCCGTAGCCGCCGTCGCTGTCGTAGATCGTGAGGACGTCGGCCGCCTCCTCGCGCAGGATGGTGGCCAGCCGCTCGGCGGCCTCCTCGAGGTCAGCCGTCCAGAACGAGCCCGGGAGGTCGTTCTCCGGCGTGCCCATCATCCCGGAGTCCGTGTAGCCCAGGAACTCCACGCGGGCCACCCCCAGGATCTCGGCCGACCGGTGGGTCTCGACCCGCCGCCGATCGGCGAGGGTCTCGCCGTCGTCGAGGAAGCCCTCGGCCACCTCGCCGTGCTCGCCGCCGGTGCCGAACACGAGCACCGTGCGGTGCCCGTCGGCGGCCGCCTTGGCCAGCGTGCCCCCCGAGTTGATCGACTCGTCGTCGGGGTGTGCTTGGAACGAGACCCAGGTCGCCATGGGCGTGAGGCTACCGAGGTGACCCCACGAGTCGGTCCGGCGGACCGTCCTCTCGGTCGGATCAGGCGATGGCACCCGCAGCGCGCAGCTCCGCGATCCGGTCGGCGGCCAGGCCCCAGTCGGCCAGCACCTCGTCGGTGTGCTGCCCGGCGTGGGCCGGCGGGCGGCTGACCGAGGCCGGCGTGCCCGAGAAGCGCGGCGCGGGGGCCGGCTGCACGACGCCGTCGAGCTCCAGGAACGTCTCGCGGTGCACGTTGTGCGGGTGCTGGGGCGCCTCGGCCATCGACAGGACCGGCGCGAAGCACACGTCGGTGCCCTCCATGAGGGTGCACCACTCGTCGCGGGTCTTGGCCTTGAACACCTCGGCGAGGCGCTCCTTGAGCGCCGGCCACTGCGCCTTGTCGTGCTGCCAGGGCAGCTCCTCGCCGTCGAGCCCGGTGAGGCGCAGCAGCTCCTTGTAGAACTGCGGCTCGATCGAGCCGATCGACACGTACTTGCCGTCGGCGGTCTCGTAGACGTCGTAGAAGTGGGCGCCGGTGTCGAGCAGGTTGCTCCCCCGCTCGTCCTCCCAGATGCCCATGGCTCGGAAGGCGTGGAACATCATCATCAGCACGGCGGCACCGTCGACCATGGCGGCGTCGACCACCTGGCCCTCGCCGGTGCGGTGGGCGTTGAGGATGCCGCAGACGAGGCCGTAGGCGAGCAGCATCCCGCCGCCGCCGAAGTCGCCCACCAGGTTGAGCGGCGGCACGGGGGCCTGGCCCTTGCGGCCCAGCGGCTCGAGGGCGCCGGCCAGCGCGATGTAGTTGATGTCGTGGCCGGCCGTCGGGGCGTAGGGCCCGTCCTGGCCCCACCCCGTCATGCGCCCGTAGACCAGCTTGGGGTTGCGGGCCAGGGCCTCGTCGGGGCCGAGGCCGAGGCGCTCCATCACACCGGGCCGGAAGCCCTCGATGAGGCCGTCGGCCGACTCGATGAGCGCGAGCACGGTCTCCACGCCGTCGGGGTGCTTGAGGTCGACGCCGATCGAGCGGCGCCCCCGCATCAGCACGTCGGCGGGCGGCGTGGCCGGACCCCCGCCCATCACGCTCTGGGCCCGGTCGACGCGGATCACCTCCGCCCCCATGTCGGCCAGCATCATGGCGCAGAAGGGACCCGGGCCGATGCCCGCGATCTCGATGATCCTGGTGCCTGCGAGGGGTCCGGGCATGGGGGTCCTTCCGGGGTGGGGGTCAGGCGTGGGAGCGGGCGACGAGGGAGGTGATGGCCTCCACGATCGGTCCGAGGTAGGCGGCCGGCAGGTCGTGGCCCATGCCCTCGAGCACGAGCAGCTCCGCCCCGGGCACGAGCTCGGCGGTGCGCTGCCCGCCCGAGGGCGTGACGAGGGGGTCGACATCGCCGTGGATCACGAGGGTGGGCACGTCGAGCGAGCGGAGGCCGTCGGCGCGGCTGCCCGACGCCACGATGGCGAGGAGCTGGCGGGCGGTGCCCGCCGGGTTCCAGCTGCGGTCGTAGGCGTCGGCGACGCCCTGGCGGGCCTCGGCCTCGTCGAAGTGCTCCGGGCTCCCGATCACCTTGCGGGCGGCCACGCCCGACTCGATGGCCTCCTCGCGGGTGGCCGCCGGGGGGCGCAGCAGCGCGGCCATGGCATCGGGCGTCGGCGTGCCGACGTCGGGGTCGCCGGTCGTCGACATGATCGAGGTGAGCGTGCGGACCCGAGCGGGGTGCTCGATGGCCATCGCCTGCACGATCATCCCGCCCATCGAGGCGCCGACGATGTGCGCCGACTCGATCTCGAGGTGGTCGAGCAGCGCCATGCCGTCGGCGGCGAGGTCGCTGATGCGGTACGCCACCTCCACCGGCTCGCCCTGCGAGGCGGCCATGAAGGTGCTCAGGAAGTCACCCCCCACGTCGTCGAACGTGGTCGACAGGCCGGAGTCGCGGTTGTCGTAGCGGATCACGAAGAAGCCGCGGTCGACGAGGGCGTCGCACAGCTCCACAGGCCACAGGGTCATCTGGGCGCCGAGGCCCATGACGAGCAGCAGGGGCTCGTCGGCCGGGTCGCCCAGCGTCTCGTAGCAGAGCTCGATGCCGTTGACGGGGGCGAGGGCGGTGGGCATCGAGCCATCCTGGCGGTCCCTTGACCAACCGGTCAAGGAGAGCCCGAACCGGCAGCGGTAGGTTGCCGCCATGACCGTCTTCGGCGTCCACACCGGCCTGCAGAACACCACGATCGACGAGCTGCGGCACCTCTGGACCCACATCGAGGGCCACGGGTTCGACTGGATCTCGATCTGGGACCACTTCTACTCCGCCGACTTCAGCGGCTACGAGTGCCACGAGGCGGTGGCGTGCCACGCCGCGCTCGCCTGCCACACCTCCAGGGTGCGGGTCGGGTCGCTCGTCTACTGCGCCGGCTACCGGCACCCGGCGGTGCTGGCCAACGCCATCGCCACCATCGACCACCTCTCGGGCGGTCGAGCCGACTTCGGCCTCGGCGCCGGGTGGGCGAAGAACGAGTACGACGCCTACGGCATCCCGTTCCCGTCGGCCGGGGCCCGCCTCGACCTCCTCGAGGAGTCGGTGCAGGCGGTGCGCGGGCTGCTCCGCGACGAGGTGACCGACTTCCAGGGCGAGCACGTGACGCTCACCGACGCCCGCTGCGAGCCGAAGCCGCTGCAGGCCGAGCTCCCCATCTGGGTCGGTGGCGGCGGGGAGCAGCGCACCCTGAAGATCGTGGCCCGCTGGGCCGACGGCTGGAACGTGCCCTTCATCGCCCCCGACGAGCTCGCCCGCAAGCGCGCCGTGCTCGACGCCCACTGCGCCGACGTGGGCCGGGATCCGGCCGCCATCCGCACGGCCATCAACGTGGGGCTGTGCCAGGACGACGACGCGCTCCACGCCCAGTTCGGCAAGCTGGCCGAGGCCGTGCGGCCCGGTGTGCTCATCGGCTCCCCCGACCAGCTCGTGGACCGGATCGGCGAGTACGTCGAGGCCGGCGCCGACCAGCTCAACATCGCCATGCGGGCCCCGTGGGACCTCTCGCTGCTCGACCTCGCCACCGCCGCCATCGACCAGCTGCGGTGATCCGGGCCCACGCCCCCGGGCGGGTCAACCTGATCGGCGACCACACCGACCACACCGGTGGGCTGGTGCTGCCGATGGCGATCGACCTCGGCACCACCGTCGAGGGCGAGCGGGGCGGCGCCGTGGTGGAGCTGCGCTCGGCGTGGAGCGACGACGTGGCGCGGGTGGCGCTCGACGTGGCCGACCCCGCCACCGTGGAGCCGGCGTGGGCCCGCTACGTCGCCGGTGTGGTGGCGCAGGTGCGCCCGGCCACCGGGTTCCGGGGCACGGTGGCCACCACCCTGCCGGTCGGTGCCGGCCTGTCGTCGTCCGCGGCCCTCGAGGTGGCGGTCGCCCTGGCGCTGGGCGCCGAGGACGAGCCGCTGGCCCTGGCCCGGCTGGGGCAGCGCGCCGAGCAGGCGGCCTCGGGGGTGCCGTGCGGGATCATGGACCAGCTGGCGAGCACGGCCGGGGTGGCCGGCCACGCGCTGCGGATCGACTGCACCTCGCTGGAGGTCACGCCGGTGCGGCTGCCCGACGACCTCGACGTGGTGGTGGTCGACTCCGGGGAGCGCCGGGCGCTGGCCGGCTCCGCCTACGGCGAGCGGGCGGCCGCCTGCCAGGTGGCGCAGGCACAGGTGGGCCCGCTGCGCTCCGCCTCGCTGGGCGACCTGGCTGCGATCACCGACGTGGTCGTGCGGCGCCGGGCCCGCCACGTGGTGACGGAGAACGCCCGCGTCGACGAGCTCGCCAGCGCGCTGGCGGCCGGTGATCGGGTCGGCGCCGCGGCGACCCTGGCCGCCAGCCACGCCAGCCTCCGCGACGACTTCGAGGTGTCGACCCCCGGGCTCGACGCGCTGGTGGCCCGCCTGGTCGCCACGCCCGGGGTGCACGGCGCGCGGCTCACTGGCGCCGGCTTCGGCGGCTGCGTGGTGGCCCTGCTGGAGCGGGGCGCGCCGCTCCCGCCCGACCTCCCCCACTGGCGCGTCGAGCCCAGCGTCGGCGCCCGCCTCCTCTGAGCTCCCGCCCGGACCCGCGCGATGAGTCCGGCGCACCTCCAGCGTCTTCCCGTGGCCACCCCGAACGAGGAGCTGACATGCCCGAGCCCACCACCCACCACCTCGAGGTGCCCGGCGCCGTCCTGGCCTACGACGTCCGCCAGCCCGAGGAGCCGAGCGACCATCGGCCGCTCTTCGTCTTCGGGTCGCCGATGGCCGCCTCGGGCTTCGCCGAGCTGGTCTCGCTCCTCGACGACCGCACGGTGCTCACCTACGACCCGCGTGGGGCCGAGCGCAGCCGGCTGGCGGACGGCGGGGAGGTGACGGCTGCCCTCCACGCCGAGGACCTCCACCGCGTCGTCGAGGCCAGCGGCCTCGGGCCCGTCGACGCCTTCGGGTCGAGCGGCGGCGGCGCCTTCGGGCTGGCCTGGGTGGTCGCCCACCCCGACGACGTGCGCACCTTCGTCGCCCACGAGCCGCCGCTCACCACCCTGCTCGAGGACCGAGAGGTGGCGGAGCGGGTGCGGCAGGACATCCTCGACACGTACCAGCGCCTGGGCCAGGGCCCCGCGATGGCCAAGTTCATCCAGATGGTGATGCACCCCGGGCCGCTCTCGGCCGACTACCTCGACCAGCCCCCGCCGGATCCCGCGATGTTCGGCCTGCCCACGGAGGACGACGGCGCACGCGACGACCCGCTGCTCAGCCGCAACCTCGCCATGCCGACCTTCGAGCCCGACCTCGACGCCGTGCGGGCCGCCCCGGTGCGCCTCGTCCCCGCCATCGGCGCCGACGGGGTCGGCACCATGGCCCGGCGCGGTGGCGAGGCCCTGGCCGCGGCGCTCGGCCTCGAGCCGGTCGTCTTCCCCGGCGACCACGGCGGCTTCACCGCCCACGACTGGGCCCCCGGCAACGACCCCGCCGCCTTCGCCGCCCAGCTCCGCGCCGTCCTCGACGCCGACTAGGCCCCGCCGGGGTCAGCGGACGACGACGGTCACCCGGCCGCGGGCTCGGATGGCGTTCGTGAGGTGCTCGTTGCGATGGACCTTGGCCCCGGCCCACAGGACGCAGCGCTCGATGGTCCCCTCGACGACGGCGCCCTCCTCCACCACGCTCTCCCCGCCGCTCGCCTCGAGGTTGGCGGCCAGGTAGTCGGCGGGGGTCCCGCAGTCGATGAAGGCGCCGTCGTGGCGCACGACCTCCACCCGACCCGCGTCGGCGGCGGCCCGCCACGACACCTCGTAGAGCCCCGACGGCGTGGTGGGCAGGTCGGCCACGTCGCGCCACGGCAGCAGGGCCCCGGCCACCTGGCTGGTGGGGCGCAGCTCGTCGTCGCCGTGCAGGAGCAGCCGGATGCGCTCGCCGTCCCAGCCGTCGACGAAGCCGGCCAGCGACCCCGGGCACCACGCGTCGGCGTTGACGACGAGCGTCGGCGCCCCGTCGAGCCACCCGCGCAGGTGGCCCAGCGCCCCGGCGGTGCCGAGCGGCTCCACCTCCTCCACCGAGCGGTGGACGTCGGGCGCGAGATGGGCGTCGAGGGCCTTGCGGCCGTGGTGGAGGTTCACCGCCACCCGCTCGACGGCCGGGCGGACGCGCTCCAGCGCGAGGTCGACCAGCGGCACGTTGCCCACCGGGCACAGCGCCTTCGGGCGCAGCCGGGTGAGCGGGCGCAGCCGTGTCCCGCGCCCTGCGGCCAGCACCACCCCGGCGATCCCCTCCACCGGTGCATCCTCGCAGAGCAGGTGGTGGCGTGCCGCGCACCTCGGGCATGATCACGCCATGACCACCACCGTCAACGGGATCGCCGGGCTCAAGGAGCTCGTCGGCCAGCACCTCGGCTACAGCGACTACATGGAGATCACCCAGGAGCGGGTGAACCTGTTCGCCGACGCCACCGGCGACCACCAGTGGATCCACGTCGACGTGGCTCGGGCCACCGCCGAGAGCCCCTTCGGCGGCCCCATCGCCCACGGCTACCTCACCCTCTCCCTGGGGCCGGTGCTCGTGCCGCAGGTGGTGCGGGTCGAGGGCATCAAGATGGGCGTGAACTACGGCGCCGAGAAGGTCCGCTTCCCCTCGCCGGTGCCGGTCGGCGCCAACCTGCGCGTGGGCGTGGAGCTGGTGGAGGTCACCGACATCCCCGGCGGCTGCCAGGTGCAGATGCGCTTCACCTTCGAGTGCGAGGGCGCGCCGAAGCCGAGCTGCGTGAGCGAGAACCTCTTCCGCTACTACGAGTGAGCCGCGGCGGGCGGCTCAGCGCAGCGCCGGGATGACCTGCTCGGCGAAGAGCCGCAGCGTCTCCGTCTCCGGGTAGTCGCTGCACCAGGGGTAGAAGCCGGTGCAGCCGAGGTCGATGTAGGTCTGGATCTTGGCCGCGACCTGCTCGGGGGTGCCCACCAGGTTGCCCTCGGTCCACGAGCCGACCTCCTCGCCGAGGAACGAGCGGCTGCCCGCCGCCGCCACCTCGGCCTCGGTCTCGCGGATGAAGATCTCCGGCGACCACGTCTTCTGGATCTCGTCGTAGTCGCGCCCGACCTCGCGGCAGTGCCCCTGCAGGACCTCGGCCTTGGCGGCCCACTCGTGCGGCTTGCCTCCGAAGTTCGACGCGTCGGCCAGCCGGGCGACCACCCGCAGCGTGAGCTGCTCCCCGCCCCCGCCGATCAGGATCTGGGGGTGCGGCTGCTGCAGCGGCTTGGGGTCGCACTGGGCGCCGGCCAGCTGGAAGTGGCGGCCGTCGTAGGAGACGTCGGGTTCGGTCCACATCGCCCGCACGATCTCCACGGTCTCGCGCAGCACCCGGATCCGGTCGGAGGCCTTGGGGAAGTCGTACCCGTAGCCGTCGAACTCGTGCTCGTACCACCCGGCGCCGATCCCCCAGATGAGGCGGCCCCCCGACATCACGTCGATGTTCGAGGTGATCTTCGCCAGCAGCCCGGGGTTGCGGTAGGGGGCGCACCCCACCATCTGGCCCAGCATGATGCGCTCGGTGCGCTGGCTGATGGCGGCGAGGGTGGTCCAGCACTCGAACATCGCCTCGTGCGCCGGCACGGGCACGTTGTGGAAGTGGTCGTAGACCCAGAGCGAGTCGAGGCCCAGCTCCTCGGCCAGCACGGCGACCTCCACCGCCTTGGCCCACTTGGCCTGGGGATCGTCGATCCCGGCCAGCTCCATCTTCCAGCCCTGCGGGACGAACACACCGAACGTGAGGGTCATGCCGCTCCTTCTAGCGTGGATCCCGTGCCGCCGCCCCGCGCCGCCCGCATCCTGCTCGTGCTCGCCGGCTGCCTGGCCGGGGCGTGCACCGCCGCGGACGACCCCGGCGCGGCGACCACGACCACGGCCACCGAGCCGGGCGACGTGCGCAGCAGCACGTCCACCACGATCCCCGGCGAGGAGCCGACGACCACGACGAGCACGACCACCACCACGGTCTCGCTGCCGGAGCCGCTGCCCGTGGCGTGGGAGCCGTGCGGAGGCGGGTTCGACTGCGCGTCGGTCACGGTGCCCGTGGACTACCTCGAGGTGGGCGGCCCAACGCTCGAGGTGGCCCTCACCCGGCGGCCCGCCGGCGACCCCGACCGACGGATCGGCTCGCTCCTGGTGAACCCGGGCGGACCGGGCGCGTCGGGCGTGCGGCGGGTGCAGCGGGGGTTCCGGGTGAGCGACGAGGTGGCGGCCCGCTTCGACATCGTGGGCTTCGACCCCCGGGGGATCGGCGCCAGCACGCCGATCACCTGCGGCGACGCCGTGCCGGCCTTCCGGGCCACCGACCTGGCGCCCGACACCCCCGGGGAGGAGCAGGCGCTGGCGGCGGCCGCTCGCGCGCTCGCCGACGAGTGCTCCCGCACCGAGGGGGCCCGGCTCCGCCACCTCGGCACGGTGGACGTCGCTCGCGACGTCGAGGTGATCCGGCGCGCCCTCGGCGAGGACCAGATCAGCTTCGTCGGGCTCTCCTACGGCACGTTGATCGCCCAGCTGTGGGCCGACGCCCACCCCAGCTCGGTGCGCGCCCTCGTGCTCGACGGCGTGGTCGACCCGGCGAGCGGCGGCACGACCGGGGCCAGCAGCCAGGCCGAGGCCGTCGAGCGGGTGACGCTGGCCATCGATGCCGCCTGCGCCGCCGACCCGGCCTGTCCCGTCGCCGCCGACGGGGGTGTCCTGGTGGCCTACGACGCGCTGGCCGAGCAGGTCGAGGCGGGGGCCGGCGCCGCCGACGGCGTCGGTCCCACCCAGCTCGCCTACGCCCTCATCTACGCCACCTACGGCGACGAGCAGTGGCCCCGGCTGTGGTCGGCGCTGGCCGACGGCCTCGACGGGGACCTCCGGGGCGTCCGGGCGATGGCGGACTCCTTCACCGGCCTCGTGGCCTATCCGCCCTTCGCCATCGTCAGCTGCCTCGACGACCCGCACCCTGCCGGCTACCACGCCTGGACCACCTCCTCCCCCGCCGACGTCGACGACACCCGCCTCGGCCGCACGATCGCCAACGAGCTCCTGCCCTGCGCGTTCTGGCCTGCCTCGTCCGCCCGGCCCGGCCCCGTGCGAGCGGCCGGGGCGCCGCCCATCCTCGTGGTGGGCAGCACCGGCGACGCCGCCACGCCCTACGAGCAGGCCGTCCGCGTGGCCGCCACGCTCGAGTCGGGCCACCTCCTCACCGTCGAGCTCGACGGCCACGTGGCCCTCGGCGACTCCGCCTGCGCCGCCGACCTCGTGACGCGCTACCTCGTCGACCTGGCCCTGCCCGGCCCCGACCAGCGCTGCTGAGGCCGGTTCGACCGGTCGTCGGCCGCCACCTACTGTCCGGGCATCTCGACGAGCCGAACCCAGGGGGAACCGGTCGCATGGAGTTCAACCTCGCCCAGGTGCACGACGCGGTCAGCGCGGCGGTGCCCGACCGGGAGTGCATCGTGTGGCGGGACCGCCGCCTCACCTACGGCCAGGTGGCCGAGCGCACCGACCGGCTGGCCAACCACCTCGTGGCGGCCGGCCTCGGCGCCCGGGTGGAGCGCTCCGAGCTGGCCGGCCACGAGTCGGGCCAGTCGCACCTCGCCTGCTACCTGCACAACGGCAACGAGTACCTCGAGGCGATGCTCGGCGCCTACAAGGCCCGGGTGGCGCCGTTCAACGTGAACTACCGCTACGTCGCCGAGGAGCTGCGCTACCTGCTCAACGACGCCCAGGCCGAGGCCATCGTGTTCCACTCGACCTTCGGCGACCTCCTCCTCGAGGTGCTCCCCGACCTCCCCCAGCTGCGCGTCCTGCTCCAGGTCGACGACGGCTCCGGGCGCGACCTGCTCCCCGGCGCCGAGTGGTACGAGGAGGCGCTGGCCGCCGCGTCGCCCGACCGCCCCACCCTCGAGCGGAGCCCCGACGACCTCTACATCCTCTACACGGGTGGCACCACGGGCATGCCCAAGGGCGTGCTGTGGCGGCAGGCCGACATCTTCGTGGGCGCCATGGGCGGCCGGAACCTGGCCACCGGCGGCGAGTGGGACGACCTCGACCAGGTGGTCGAGGCGGCCACCAACGGCGGCGCCCGCCTCCTGCCGGCCCCGCCGTTCATGCACGGCGCCGGGCACTGGCTGGCCTTCAACGCCTTCACCGGGGGCAGCACCATCTGCATCCAGGACGACACGGTGGGCCTCGACGCCGACGACGTGTGGCGCACCATCGAGCGGGAGCAGGTGAACATCCTGCTCATCGTCGGCGACGCCTTCGGCCGCCCCCTCGTCGACCAGCTCGAGGCCCGGGCCAGCGAGGGCTCGCCCTACGACCTGGGGTCGATGCTGATGGTGGTGTCGGGTGGGGCGCCGCTGAACTCCACGATCAAGGACCGGTTCCTGGCCGCGCTGCCCACGGTGATGGTGATGGATGCCGTGGGCGCCTCCGAGACCGGCAGCCAGATGTCGCACATGAGCGCGGCCGGCCAGTCGGCCAGCACCGGCACGTTCACCCCGGGCCCCGGTGCCGCCATCGTGAGCGACGACCTCTCGACGGTCCTCGAGGCCGGCCACGCCGAGGTCGGCTGGCTGGCCCAGAAGGGCCGCGTGCCGCTCGGCTACCTCGGCGACGCCGACAAGACGGCCCGCACCTTCCCGGTGCTCGACGGCACCCGCTACTCGGTGCCCGGCGACCGCGCCCGCCTCACCGCCGAGGGCATCATCGAGCTCTACGGGCGCGACTCCGTCACGATCAACTCCGGCGGCGAGAAGATCTTCGCCGAGGAGGTCGAGCAGGCCATCGCCCACCACCCCGACGTCTACGACGTGGTGTGCGCCGGGCGGCCCTCCGAGCGCTGGGGCCAGGAGGTCGTCGCCGTCGTGCAGCTGCGGGAGGGGGCCAACGCCGGCGAGGAGGAGCTGCTGGCCGAGGCGGCCACCCACGTCGCCCGCTACAAGCTGCCCAAGGCGTTCCGCTTCGTCGACCAGATCGTCCGCTCCCCCGCCGGCAAGGCCGACTACCGCTGGGCCAAGGAGCAGGTGGCCGACCTCCCGTAAACCGCTCGACACCGGCCACGGTCGACCGGCAGGATCCTTCCCGTCGCACCGGCCCCGGTGCCCCGAGACGAGAGGAGGACCTCCATGCTGCAGCCCACCCGCGACCCTGCCGGCCCCGACGGTCTGCTCGTCGCCGCTCCCGCCGTCGCCTGACGCCGGTCGAGCACCGCTCCACCCCCCGGCGCCGCCGCGCGCCTGCACGTCTCCTGCGAGGAGGTGAACGACGTGCGCATCCGACTGACCCGCCCGCGCCCGCCGGCGCGACCGCGCCGCACCAGCATCGACCAGAAGGCGCTGGTGGCCGCCCGGGAGCGCGTGTGGCTCGAGGCCACCCGCTACCGGACCACCCTGTGAGGCCCACGGCCCGCCCCTCGGGGCGGGCCGTGGCGCGCCGCGTGCTCGGTCCTACCCGGAGGTGAGGGCCAGTCCGGGGTCGAAGCCCAGCCAGCCGGCGGCACCGTTGCGCTGGCGGGCGGCGGCGGTCGACTCCCGGGCCAGGAGGTCTTCGAAGCGACCGGCGTCCATCGGGCGGGCGAACAGGTAGCCCTGCATCTCGTCGCAGCCCAGCTCGAGGAGCCGCTCGAGCTGCGCCGCCGTCTCCACGCCCTCGGCGACCACGCTGAGGCCGAGGCCGTGGGCGAGGGCGACCACCGCCACCACGATCGGCGCCTCCCGCTCGGCATCGATGGTGGCCACGAAGGACTTGTCGATCTTCAGCTTGTCGATCGGCATCTGCGTGAGGTGGCTGAGCCCCGAGTACCCGGTGCCGAAGTCGTCGATCGAGCAGGTGACGCCCATCTCCCGCAGGTCGGCCAGGGCGCCGTGGACGCTGCGCTGGTCGTGCATCGCCAGGCTCTCGGTGACCTCGAGCTCCAGCAGGGTGGGGTCCAACCCCGTCGAGCGCAGGATGCGGGCGGTCACGTCCTCCACGGCCTGCTGCTGGAACTGCTGCAGCGACATGTTCACGGCCACCACGAGCGGCGGCAGGCCCTGGTCGACCCAGCGCTGGTTCTGCCGGCAGGCCTCCTCCAGCGCCCACTCGCCGATGGGGACGATGAGGCCGCTCTCCTCGGCCAGGGAGATGAACCGGGACGGCTCGAGCAGGCCCAGCTCCGGGTGCTGCCAGCGCAGGAGGGCCTCCATGCCGGTCAGGCGCCCGCTCGGGAGGTGCAGCTTGGGCTGGTAGTGGAGCCGCAGCTCGCCGCGCTCGACGGCGGTGTGGAGGCGGCTCTCGAGGTCGAGCCGGTCCTGGGCGTGGTCGCCCATCGAGCGGTCGTAGGTGCAGGACCGGCGGCGCCCGCGCTGCTTGGCCTGGTACATCGCCCGGTCGGCGTTCTCGATGAGCTCGCCCACGTCGCTGCCGCCGCTGGGGTAGACGGCCACGCCGATGCTGGGGCTCACGAAGACCCGGTGGCCGTTGAGGCTGAACGGCTCGGCGAAGGTCCGCAGGAGGTGCTCGGCCACCGGCTCGGCGTCCTCCGGGGCTCGCAGCTCCGGCACGACGATGACGAACTCGTCGCCACCGAGGCGGGCCACCGTGTCCCCCGCCCGGGCTCCGGCGCGCAGCCGGGAGGCGACCGCCTGCAGCAGCAGGTTGCCGACGGCGTGGCCGAGGCTGTCGTTCACGGTCTTGAACCGGTCGAGGTCGAGGAAGATCACCGCCGCGTGGCCGCCCGTGCGACGGGCGTGGGCGATGGCGAGGGCCAGGTGCTCCTCGAAGAGCCGCCGGTTGGCGAGGCCCGTCAGCTCGTCGTGGTGGGCCCGGTGCTCCAGCACCGCCCGGCCCTGGACCAGCCGGACGAGGTGCACGACCACCAGCAGCGCCAGCAGCGTGGACAGCGCCAGCGCCACGTCGCCTCGACCCTCCGGCTGCCGCGGCAGGACGACGAGCGGCCCGGCCGACACCGCCACGGCCAGGAGCACCACCTGGGCCCGGGGGAGCCCGTCCCGCAGGCCCTGCACGGGCTCGGCGGCGCGGTCGGCCGACGGGTGCAGGGCGCTGGCGCCGACGAGGGCGAAGGCGAGGATCCAGCCGGCCCCGGCGGTGCTGGCGTCGACGGACCCGCCGCCGGCGACGGCGACCACCTCGGTCGCGCGGAGCCCCACGACCACCAGCCAGCCCGCCGCCAGGAGCACCCAGCCGCTACGGGCGCCCCGGCGCAAGCGCACGGCCGTCACGGCCAGGACGGCGGCCACCAGGTCGACCCCGAGCGGCGCCAGCGCGTCGAGCGACGGCGGCGCCGCCACCGTGCCGATCAGGTGGAGCTCGGTCCACACCGCCCAGGCCGCCAGCACGACGACCGTGGCCGTGATGCCGGCGAGGTAGAGCAGGTCCAGCGCCCGACGGGCGGCGACGTTCTGGACCAGCACGAAGAAGCCCAGCGACGCCGCCGCGGCCGCCAGGACGCCCGGGAGCCAGGCCCGGTCGAGCAGCCACACCTCCGCGGCGCTCGGGTCGCCCACCCCCACGCAGAGGACGTCCGGCAGGGCGAGCACCACGATCGCGGTCGCGAAGGCCAGCGAGGGGTCGTGGTGGCGCACGGCCCACGAGGGCGCCGGGCGGCCTCGGGTCTGCGCCGCCACGGCGAGGACGGCCGCCACGGCCAGCAGGGCGGCGCCCACGTGCAGCACCGAGCGGTCGGCGTCGTCGAGCGGCGCCCGCAGCACGATCACGCCGAGCGCCGCCATGCCGACGAGGTAGAGGGCACCGACCGACGGCCAGCGCGACAGCACAGCACGGCTCGGGATCGCGTGCAGGTGTCCGTCCATCTGGTGCGTTCCGCCTCTCTGCACCCGAAGCCGCCACCCCCCGACGCCGGCACCGGAGGGACCACGATCAGCGGCGGACAGGCCACTGGGCGTGATGACACCAGGGTGGCGCGCCAGCCGGGCGGGCGCCATGGTCCGTTCGGCCCATCTGGCCCCGGTGCCGGAGCAGCCGGGCGCGGCGGTCAGGCCGGCGGCAGCTCGCCGCGGACCACGCTCACGCCGGAGTGGGCGGCGTCGCCGTCGTCGGGCTCGACCGACACGTCGAGGATGGGGGTGACCGCCAGGTCCACGCCCTCGGGGATCTCGAAGGGGCCGGGGTCGCTGAGCACGCCGAGGGAGATGGTCTGGGACGCCTCGGGGTCGAGCAGCCACAGCTCGAGGTGGCTGCCGGCGGGCAGCTCGACGCCGTGGAGGTCGACGTCGACCACCCGCTGCCCGTCCTCCACGGTCAGCACCGCTGAGGCGTCGGCGCCCTCGAAGTCGGCCAGGGCGGCCAGCTCCACGCGCTGCTCGTCGGGACCGTCGTCGCCGCCCCCGAGCACGAGGGCGCCCACCAGCCCGGCCGCCACGACGACGGCGGCGGCCGCCGCCAGCCGCGGCCAGCGGCCTCGGGACCCGATGGAGCGACGGGCCACCACGTCGGCATCGGGTCGGACGGGTGCGGGGGCCACGGGCGCGCTCGGCGCGTTGGCGACCTCCGCCTGCGGCTCGCTGGAGGTCGAGCCGAAGGCCTCGGCGGCGATGGCGTCGAAAAGGCCGGCCGGCGGCGCCTCGAGCGACGGCAGGTCGGCCAGCAGCCGAGCCACCGCCTCGAGCTCGGCGGCGTCGACCTCCGGGCCCTCGAGGGCATCGGCCAGGTTCGGGTGCAGCTCTCGGTCCTCGCTCATCGGTCACCTCCCAGCTCGGCGCGCAGGGCCTGCAGGCCACGTCGGATGTCGCTCTTCACGGTCCCCAGCGGCAGGGACAGGTCCGCCGCCACCGCCTGGTTGGTCCGGTCCTCCACGAAGCTGGCCACCAGGACGGCCCGCTGGCGCTCCGGGAGGCGGCGGAGGGCCTCCGCCAGGAGCAGGCGGTCCGACAGGCGGTCCTGCTCCGCCGGCGACGATCGACCGTCGAGGCCGTCGTCGGCCACGGGCTCCGGGCGAGCGGCCCGGCGCCGGTGGATCCCGTGGCAGGTGTTGCGGGCGATGCCGAAGAGCCACTGCGCCAGGGAGCCCCGCTCGGGATCGAGCTGGTGCCGGGCCCGCCAGGCGGCCACGAAGACCTCCTGGGTGGCGTCGGCGGCGTCGTCGGCGCCCACCCGCCGCACGCAGTACGTGTGGATGCCGGCCCCCCACGCCTCGAAGGCCAACCGGAGGGCATCGGGATCGCCGGCCACCCATCGCGCGACGACGTCGTCGCCGGGGCGCGAGGCCTCCACGGGGGCATTGGTCACCAGCGGCCGCTCCATCACGATCATCCTGCCTGACATACGCCTCGCCGGTGGCCTCTGGATGCACCCCGGCGCACATTCCCTGCCCGGTGCGCGCCGGAGCCCGGCCCCCTGGAGGGCCGGGCTCGTGGGCGTCACCGGTGGTGGGTCAGCCGGTGAAGTGCGGCGCCGCGGTGACCGGGTCGGGGGTGGGCGCCGGCTCGGTCGGGGCCGGGGCGGCAGCGTCCTCGCCGACCGGGATGGCGATGGCGGCGACGGTGAAGCTCTCGTCGGCCACCCCACCGATGGCGAACACGAAGTAGGCGTTGCCGGCGGCGAGGCTGAAGGGGCCGATCGGCACCACCAGGCTGTCGTCGGGGGTGGCGACGTCGAGGTCGTAGTCACCGGCCGGGACCTCGAGCGGGTCCTGGGTGGCGGCGGCGGCGTCGGTGTCGGCGTTCACGAGGCCCGGGAAGAGGTCGGTGCCGTCGGGCAGCTGCACGTCGACGGTCGGGGCGGCGGCGGTGTGGAACGGCTGCACGCGGGCCTGGCCGGCGGCGGTGGGCGACGCGTCGAGCACGAAGGGCGACAGCACCGCGGCGTCACCGGCCTCGTTGAGGTGGGCCACGATCACGGCCGAGGCCCCACCCGGGAGGGAGGGGGTGGTGAGGGTGAGCACGGCGTCGCTGCCGTCGTCGGCGGGGGTGGCGCCGGCGGCGTACACGAACACGTCGTAGGCCCCGGCCGGGACGGCCAGCGGGCCGGCCGTGTCGCCGAACTCGAAGGTCAGCGCCGGAGCGGCGTCGGCCAGACCGGACCCGGTGGGCACGGCGTACACGTCGACGGCGGAGTCGCCACCGAGGGCGGCGGCGGTGACGCCGTGGACGGCGTAGACGTCGACGGTGCCGTCTTGGGCACCGGTCGGCGACACCGAGCCGGCGACGAGGGAAGCGCCCAGCGCCAGCACGGCGGTGAGGACGACGAGGACTCGCTTCATGGGTGGAGCTCCTGAGGTTCGGGGTTCGGACGTTCCCCTCCTCTATGCACGGGACCCCGCCCGCGGATGCAACCGCCCGCTACAGCAGCTCGCGCACCCGGGCCAGCAGGACGTCGAGCGCCGGCGCGTTCATGCCGCCGTGGGGCACGATGACGTCGGCGTAGCGCTTCGAGGGCTCGATGAACTGCTCGTGGCTGGGGCGCACGGTGGCCAGGTACTGCTCGATGACGCTGGCCGGCGACCGCTCCCGCTCCGCCACGTCTCGCTCGAGGCGGCGGATGAAGCGCACGTCGGCGTCGGTGTCGACGAACACCCGGAGGTCGAACCGCTCGCGGAGCTCGGGCTCGTAGAGGACCAGGATCCCCTCGACGACCACGACGCGCGCCGGGCGCAGCACCAGCCGCTCGGCCAGGCGCTCGTAGGTGGCGAAGTCGTAGACGGGCACCTGCACCTCGAGGCCCGACAGCAGCGCCTCCACGTGGTCGAGCAGCAGCGGCCAGTCGAAGGCGTCGGGGTGGTCGTAGTTGATGGCCGCCCGCTCCTCGAAGGGGAGGTGGTTGCGGTCTCGGTAGTAGGCGTCGAGCCGCACGAGGGCGAGGTCGGTGCCGCCGATGAGCCCGGCCAGCCGCTCGGCGACCGTGGTCTTGCCCGACCCGCTCCCTCCGGCCACCCCGAGCAGGAACGGCTTGGTCATGGCCCGTCCACCCCGCTCAGGACAGCCGGGCGCGCAGCTGCGGCCAGCGAGGGTCGGTGCGCACGGCGGCGAGGTCGGGCTCGCCGTCGACCAGCCCGGCGGCCCGGAAGCCGGCGTCGGCCGCGTGCTCGAGCCAGGTGACCGCCCGATCGACCTCGAGCGCCCGGGCCCAGCTGCAGGCCACCTCGAAGGCGGTCTGGGCGGGGCTCGGCGGCGCCGCCGCGAACACGGCCTCGCCCACCTCGGCGGCCTCCCGGAAGCGGTCGCCGTAGTGGAGGTGCGTCTGCAGGGTGGCGGCGCCCTCGCGCCCCCGCCCGTCGGGGCGGTCCACCAGGCGCTTCGCCACCGCCGACGCCGCCCCGGAGCGGGCCAGCAGCTCGGTGGCCACCAGGCTCGGCGGACCGCCGGGATGGGCGACGTAGGCGGCCTCGAAGCGCTCGAAGGCGGCCGGGTCGCCGCTGGCCAGGGCGACCGACGCGGTGAGGAAGGCGTTGGCGTCGGCGCCGACCCGATCAGCCATGCGCTTGGCGCTGCCGACGTCGCCGGCGCGCAGCGCGGCCCAGGCCTGCTGCTCGTCGCGCGCCGGATCTCCCGCTGACAGCGTGGGCGCGCCGGCGGGACCCGACGGCGGCACCGGCACCGACCGCAGGTTGGCCCGGCCCCGGCTGCGCCCCCGACCGCGGCCACGGCCGGGCGCTCGGCCGGCACCGGTGTCGGGAGCATCGACCTGGAAGACGTCGACGTCGCCCCCCTGCTGCTCGGCCTTCATCTCCTGCCAGTTGTTGAAGGCCAGGAAGAGCGCGAAGAACGCGGCGTAGCCCTGGTCGTGGGTGAACGCCCACACGGCGCCCGCCAGGGCGGCGGCGATCGACACGCGCCGGGCGGTCGACATCCCGAACAGCTCGGCCGTCACGTTGCCGCCGTCGAGCGGGCGGATGGGGAGCAGGTTGGCGATCGACCACCAGAGGTTCTGGAAGGAGAGGAAGTACACGGCGATGAGCAGCAGGCGGGGCTGGTCGTAGATGGCGTCGCCCGCCAGGAGCTGCCGGGTGGGGAGCCACAGGACCGCCAGGGCGGTGAGGGAGCCCGCCAGGGACACGAAGATGCTGCGAGCCCGGCTCATGCCGCCCCGGCGAGGGCTCACCGTCACGCCGCCGAACCCGTGCAGCACGATCGACGACGGGTGGCCGAACACCTTGAGCGACAGGCCGTGGCCGAGCTCGTGGACGAGGATCGACACGAAGCTGGTCGCCACCCACACCAGCACGACGTCGAGGCCGAGGTCGATGTAGCGGAAGCCGAAGAGCCCTGCGATCACGAAGAAGATCGGTTGGACGTGGACCGGGATGCCGGCGATGCGGAAGTGGGACGGGGCCGACACGAGCGCAGCCTACGACGGGCCCTGCAGCACCACCGACGCAGGGTCCGACGCGAGGTCGGAGGCCTGCGGGTCGAACCGGTACCCGAGGGGGTGGTCGAAGGCCACCAGGTCCTCGGGGCCAGCGGGTCGATCGGTGAGGATCCAGCGCACCAGCGACCCCTTGAGCAGCTTGTTCCAGTGGCTCACGGTGCGGCCCTGGCCGTCCAGGAACCGCACGGTCACGCGCCGAGCCGGGGCCAGCGCCGACCAGTCGATGGCGGCGGCGTGCTCGTTGGGCAGCAGGTCCCACACCACGGACCCCGCCACCAGGGGGGCCAGGGCCGCCCCCAGGCGGGGCCGCCAGAAGGTGGCGAGGCGGCCGAGCTCGGGCAGTGAGGCCGACATCTTGAGCCGGTAGGGCGGCAGGGGGTCCGTCGGTGCGACCAGGCCCCAGAGCCCGGACACGGTGCGCACCTGGTGGGCGCCCCGCCGGCGGGCCGCCGGCGTCAGGGAGGCCCAGTCGAGCTCGCCGTAGAGCACGCCGGTGTAGCGCTCCATGGCGGTCAGGGTGCCGGCGCGGCGGGGCGTGGCGCCGGCGGCCCGGGCCGCCCGGAGCACCGTGGTGCGGTGCCGGTCGAGCGCACCGTCGGCCATCTGACCCGCCGCCCACACCGGCCCGTCGCCGCCGGGCGCCTTCCCCTCGGACGGGGGGATGAGGATCACGGGTTGTGGCGTCGGCACGGGGGGTTCCTACCATGACCCCGATGACCCGCTTCTCCATGCCCGAGACCCTCCCCGAGGGCGAGGAGAAGGTCGAGGCCGTGCGCAGCATGTTCGACGCCATCGCGCCCCGCTACGACCTGGTCAACCGGGTGATGACGTTCCGGATGGACGTCGGGTGGCGCCGCCGCACCGTCCGCACGCTGGGCCTCCCCGACGGCGCCACCGTGGTCGACCTCGCCTGCGGCACCGGCGACCTGTGCCGCGAGCTGGCCGAGCAGCGGCTGCGCCCGATCGGCATCGACCTGTCCTTCGGCATGCTGGCCGCCGCCCGCACCGACGCGCCGCTGGTGCACGGCGACGCGCTCCGCCTCCCGCTGCCCGACGGCCAGGTCGACGGGGTGACCTGCGGGTTCGCCCTGCGCAACTTCGAGTCGCTGCCCCCGTTCTTCGCCGAGCTGGCCCGCATCGTGCGGCCCGGCGGACGGATCGCCATCCTCGAGGTGGCCGAGCCCCCCAACCGCCTGCTGCGCCTGGGCCACCGCTTCTACTTCGGCAAGGTCGTGCCGCTGGTCGGCGGGCTGCTGTCCGATCCGGCGGCCTACCGCTACCTCCCGCGCTCCGTGGCCTACCTGCCCGAACCGGAGCTCATGCTGGGCCAGCTGGCCGACGCAGGGTTCGTCGACGTGGAGCGACGCCTGCTGTCGGTGGGCATCTCCCAGCTCATCACCGCCACCCGCTCCACGCCCGGGGCGTGACCAGCGCCGCCACCGCCGCCGGTCCGCTGGTGGCGCGCTCCCGCCGGGTCGACCACGACCTCGACCTGCTGGCGCTCGCCGGCGCGGACGGGCTGCTGCTGGAGCGCGGCCGCACGGGCCTGGCGGGCCGGGGCGAGGCGCGTCGAGCGCCGGTGGGCGACATCGACGAGGTGCTGGCCGCCATCGAGGTCGACGACGACGTCCGGGTGCCCGGCTCCGGAGCCGTCGCCTTCGGCGCCCTCCCCTTCCGGGCCGATCCCGCCGCGGAGCTGCGCATCCCCGAGGTGGTGTGGGGCCGGGCCGACGACGGCACCCGCTGGGTCACCACCATCGGCGCGCCCGATGCACCCCCGGCCGACCTGGCGGCCCTGTGCCGGCCGGCGCCGCCCCGCGGCGGTCCCGGACCGGGCGAGGTCACCGTCGCGCCCGCCCGGCCGGCCGCCTGGTGGCGCGACCTCGTGGCCCAGGCCACCGCGGCGATGGCCGAGGCCGGCCCCGACGGGCTCCGCAAGGTGGTGCTGGCCCGGGAGATCCGGGTGACCGCCGACCAGCCCTTCGACCGGGCGCTCCTGCTCGAGCGCCTCCGCCGCACCTTCCCGGGCTGCTACCTGTTCCTCGTCGACGGCTTCCTCGGCGCCAGCCCGGAGCTGCTGGTCGGGCGCAGCGGCGACGTGGTGCGGGCCCAGCCCATGGCCGGCACCGCGCCCCGCGGCGGCGACCCCGCCACCGACGCCCGGCTGGCGGCCGGGCTGCTGGCGTCGGCCACCTACCGGCACGAGCACCAGATCACCATCGACATGGTGTTCGACACGCTGCTCCCGTGGTGCTCCTACCTCGACTACGAGCCCGAGCCCTCGGTCATCGGCGTGGCCAACGTGCAGCACCTGGCCACCCTCGTGGAGGGGCGCCTGTCGCAGCCGGCGCCGTCGGTCGTGGCGCTCGTGCAGGCCCTCCACCCCACGCCGGCGGTGAACGGGTGGCCCCGCGCCGAGGCGCAGGCCTGGATCGAGGCCCACGAGGGCTTCGACCGGGGGCGCTACGCCGGCACGGTCGGCTGGGTGGACGCCCAGGGCAACGGCACCTTCGCGGTCAGCATCCGCTGCGCCGACGTGCAGGGGCGCGAGGCCCGGGTGTGCGCCGGCAACGGGATCGTCGCCACCTCGGATCCCGCCACCGAGCTGGCCGAGACCCAGAGCAAGCTCCAGGCCATGCTCGGCGTGCTCGCACGCGTCTGACGGCGCTCCCCCGCGTCAGCGGACCCGCACGAGGCGCAGGACGTCGGTGGTGGGCTCGGAGTCGTGGGGGGCACCGACGAGCACGCCGACGAGATCGCCCGAGTGCAGCAGGCCGAGGTGGGTGGCCTGCTCGACGGCGTGCCACACGATCTCGTCGGTGGTGCCGTGGTGCTCCATGACCACCGGCCGGATGCCCCAGGCCATGGCCAGCTGCCGGGCCGTGCGCTCGGACGGGGTCATGGCGAGGATCGGGCAGGTGGGCCGGAACCGGCTGATCATCCTCGCCGTGCGACCCGAGTCGGTGCAGGCGATGATCGCCGCCAGCTCCGCGTCGGCCGAGGCCCGCCAGGCGGCGGCCGTGATGGCGGAGGTGATGCGCACCGTCGTGGGCGCGTCGTGGAGGCCGGCCAGCTGCTGGCGCCCCAGCCGGGTGCCCCAGGCCTCGTAGTCGAAGTCCTGCTCGGCCCGCGCCGTGATCTTGGCCATGGCCGCCACCGCCGCCACGGGGTGGGCGCCGATCGCCGTCTCCCCCGAGAGCATCACCGCGCTGGTGCCGTCGAACACGGCGTTGGCGACGTCGGACACCTCGGCCCGGGTGGGGGTGGGGGCCACCACCATCGACTCCAGCATCTGCGTGGCGGTGATCACGGGCTTCCCGTGGGCCACGCCGCTGCGGATGATCTGCTTCTGGATGTGCGGGACGTCCTCGAGCGGCAGGCGCACGCCGAGGTCGCCGCGGGCCACCATGACGCCGTCGGCCATGTGGAGGATGGCCTCGAGGTCCTGCACGGCGGGACCGGTCTCGATCTTGGCCACCACCATCGGCCCGTCGACGCCGCAGGCCACCCGGATGGCGGCGACGTCGTCGGCGGTCTGGACGAACGAGACCGCCACGGCGTCGATGCCGGCCTCGAGGACGCCCTCGAGCAGGCGGAGGTCGTCGTCGGTGGGCGAGCGGAGCGCGATGCGATCCTCGGGCAGGGCCACCCCGGGACGGCCCCGCACCACGCCACCGCCGGTCACCGTGGCGACCACCCCGTCGACCCCGCGGTCGGAGACCACGAGGGTGACGCCGCCGTCGCCCAGCGCGATGCGGTCGCCGGGGGTGAGGGCGTCGACGGCGCCGGCGAGGTCGACGGCGACGACCTCGGCGGTGCTGCGGTCGCCCACCACGGCCTCGGTGAGGCGGACGTGGGCCCCGGGCACGAGGACCACGCCGACGTCGTCGAAGGGCGCCGCCCGCACCTTGGGGCCGGGAAGGTCCACGAGGATGCCCACCGGGCGGCCGACGGCCCTGGCCGCCGCCTTCACCCGCTCGATCCGATCGAGGCTGGCCTCGAGCGGGCCGTGGGCCATCCCGAGGCGGCACACGTCGGCGCCGGCCTCGAGCACGCCCCGCAGCACATCGGGCGGATCCGATGCCGGGCCGATGGTGGCGACGATCTTGGTGCGGCGTCCAGGCATGGCCCAACGCTACGCCTCCGCCACCGCCGTCCCGGCGAGGGGTCGGCTCAGCTGCCCGATGCGGCCACCGCCGAGGCCACGGCGTCGTTCACCATCCGGTGCACGTCGACGTTGGCACGGCGGTCCGTGCGCACCACGAGCACGTGCACGCCGCCGGCGGCCAGCGCGGCGGCGAGCGCACCGCCGACGTCGTCCACGCGGTCGGCCGTCGCGCCGTGGGCGCGGGCCAGGGCCACCAGGTCGACGCCGTGGGGCGTGCCGTAGAGGGACTCGAACCGGGACGGCTCCACCGAGGCGGCCTGCGGGAGGAACGAGAAGATCCCACCGCCGTCGTTGTCGACGACCACCACCACGAGGTCGATGCTCCGCGCCGCCGCGCCCAAGAGCCCGTTGGCGTCGTGGAGGAAGGCGACGTCGCCGATGAGCAGCGCGGTGGGGCCTCCGCTCGCCGCCGCCACGCCGACGGCGGTCGACACCACCCCGTCGATCCCGTTGGCGCCGCGGTTGGCGTGCACGGTGGCGCGGCGCGCCCCGCTGGCGTACCACTCCAGGTCCCGGATCGGCATCGACGACGACACGACCAGGTGCGCGCCCTCGGGCAGCCCGGCGGCCACGGCGCGGGCCACGCCGGGCTCCGTGGGACCCGAGGCACCCTCCAGCGACCCGGCGATGGCCGCGGCGGCGACGGCGCTGAGCTCGTCCCAGCGCGCCCGCCACCCGCCGTGGTCGACCGGTGTCACCGCCGCCACGTCGGCGAGCCAGCGGTCGACCACGTCGGCCGGCTCGGCGGGCACCACCAGCACGGCCGTGGCGTGCGGGTCGTCCCACCGCTGTGGGCCGGCCACGACGATCTCGGGGGCGCCCGACTCGGCGAGCCACGTGCCCACCACCCGGGAGGCCAGCGACCCCCCGAGGCGCACGACGACCTCGGGGCGCAGGTCGAGCGGGAGGCGCAGCAGGGCATCGGCCCCGGCCACGCAGGCGCCGGCGAGCTGCCAGACCTCCGCCTGCGGCGCGGCCAGCACCGGCCACCCCAGCGCCCGGGCGACGGTGTCGACGGCCGCCCCCGGCCCGGAGCCGGCCCCGGCCACCAGGACGCCGCGCTGGCCGGCCAGCTGGGCCAGCCCGACCACGGGGTCGCCACCCCCGCTCGCCGTCGGCCGCCACACCTGCGGGCCGGTGCTGCGCCCGATCGGCAGCGGTCCAGCCGTGCCGACGAGGGGCTCCCGGAACGCCAGGTTGAGGTGGACCGGGCCCGGGCGAGCACCGGTCGCCTCGGCGTGGGCCCGGGCCGCGGTGGCCCGCCAGCGCGACGCCACCGCCTCGTCGGCCACCCCGGGCGCGTGGAACCACCGCACGGCGCGCCCGTAGAGGTGGGTCTGGTCGATGGCCTGGGGGGCGCCGACGTCGATCAGCTCCGGCGGCCGGTCGGCCGTGCACACCAGCAGGGGCACGCCCGCCAGATCGGCCTCCACCACCGCCGGGTGCAGCTCGACCGCTGCGGTGCCGCTCGTGGTGAGCACCACGGTGGGCTCGCCGGTGACGAGCGACAGGCCGACGGCGAGGAAGCCTCCGCTGCGCTCGTCGTGGTGCACCAGGAGGGCGAGGTCGCCGGCATCGGCCCGCTCGGCCAGCGCCAGCGCCAGCGGGGTGGACCGCGAGCCCGGGCACACGACGGCGTGGCGCACCCCCGCCCGCACCCACTCGTCGACGAGCGTGGCGCAGAAGGTCGCTTGGACGTCGGGCGGGAGCACGGCGCCATCCGAGCACACCGGGTGCGCCCGCGCCCAACACCCGCAGGGCGGTCTGCCAGGATCGACGCCATGTTCCTGCACGCCGAGCGCGCCGGGAGCGGCCCCCCGCTGGTGCTGGTCCACGGCTTCACCCAGACCAGCCGCTGCTGGGGCCCCGAGGCCGTCGACCTCGCCGCCGACCACGAGGTCGTCCGCGTCGACGCGCCCGGCCACGGTCGCTCCGCCGACATCCTGGCGGGCCTGCGCACGGGAGGCCGGCTGATCGCCGACCAGGGCGGCGAGGCCACCTACCTCGGGTACTCGATGGGCGCCCGCTTCTGCCTCCACCTCGCCCTGGCCAACCCCGAGCTGGTGCGCGGGCTGGTCCTGGTCGGTGGCACCGCGGGCATCGAGGACGACGACGAGCGGGCGCGCCGTCGCGCGCAGGACCTCGCCACCGCCGACCGCCTGCGCGACCTCGGGCTCGAGGCGTTCCTCGACGCCTGGCTCGACCAGCCGCTCTTCGCCGGCCTGCCGCCCGAGCGGGCGTTCCGGCGGGAGCGCCTCGAGAACACGGTCGACGGCCTGCGGGCCAGCCTCGAGCAGGCCGGCACCGGCGCCCAGGACCCCTCGTGGCACCGCCTCCACCGCCTCGAGATGCCGGTGCTGGTGCTGGCCGGCGCCGACGATGCCAAGTTCGCCGCCCTGGCGGAGCGGATGGTCGCCGCCATCGGCGCCAACGCCACCCTGGGGCTGGTGGAGGGAGCGGGCCATGCCGCGCACCTGGAGCAGCCCGACCGGTTCCTGGCGCTGCTGCGCCCCTGGCTGAGCGCCCACGGCCTCTGAGCTGAGCGCGGGCGGGGCGCCCTACATGCGCTCGAGCAGCTGCGCCTTCTTGGCCTGGAACTCCGCGTCGCTGAGCACGCCCTGCTGGCGGAGCTGCTCCAGCTCGGCGATCTGCGACGGGATCGACGCCTCGGCGGGCGCGGCCCGGCCGCCGATGCGGTCGAACTTCCGGTTCTCGTTGGCCTCCATCTGCTTGTAGATCTCGTTCTGCACGGCCGACGGCTTGCGCACGTTCGAGAACGACTGGCGCCCCTGCTCGCCGGCCGACTCGATGACGAGGTCGCCCGAGCTCAGGACGCGCTCCAGGATCGACTGGCTGAAGAACACGGTGTTGACCCGCTCGAGCGGGATCTCGATGCCGTGCTTGGCGAGCACGCCGTGGCGGTAGATCAGCCGGTCGGTGGTGATGACGAAGTTGGTGGTCACCCACTGGGCGTAGGCCACCCCGAACCACAGCAGGCTGCCGAGCACCAGCACGCCCACGATCACCTCCAAGGCGGCGGGCGGGTCGGTGACGAAGGCGAGCAGCACGATCCCCAGCACGATCGACACCACGAGCGCCGCCAGCTGCTTGATGAAGAAGTACCAGTGCGGGTGGAGGTCGAGGACGACGTCCTCACCCTCGTTGAGGAGCTTGCTGTTGAAGGCCACGGCGGCAGGATAACCCTGCGATCAGTCCCAGCCGAGTGCCTCCAGGCGGGCGTCGTCGATCCCGAAGTGGTGGGCCACCTCGTGGATCACCGTGATCCGCACCTGCTCGACCACGGCGGCCTCGTCGTCGCACATGGCCAGGATGGGCCGCCGGAAGATGCTGATCCGGTCGGGCACCACCATGCCGTCGTACCCCGCCCCGCGCTCGGTGAGCGGCACGCCGTCGTAGAGCCCGAGCAGGCTCGACCCCTCGCTCCCCTCGCGGACCACCACCACCACGTTGTCCATCATCTCGAACAGGTCGTCGGGGATCTCGTCGAGGGCGTCGGCCACGAGCTCCTCGAAGCGCTCTCGGGGGACGTCGACCACGGCCGCAGCGTAGGGCCGCCCGACCACGCCGTTGTTACCCTGCGGCGATGGACGCCGCGGCGCTGCTGGAGGGCCTCGACGACGCGCAGGCCGCCGCCGTCACCTCCACCGCCATGCCGCTGGTGGTGCTGGCGCCCGCCGGATCGGGCAAGACGCGCGTCCTCACGCGGCGCATCGCCCACCGGGTGGCCACCGGCGAGGCCGACCCGCGCCACGTCCTGGCCCTGACCTTCACCAGGAAGGCCGCGGGCGAGCTCGACGACCGCCTCCGCCGGCTCGGCCTGCGGGGCGATCCCACCACCGGCACGTTCCACGCGGTGGCGTGGGGGGTCCTGCGCACCCGCTGGTCCGACCAGGGCCGCACGCCGCTCACCCTGCTCGACCGCAAGGGCCGGCTGCTGGCCGAGGTGGCCCCCACGGTGTCCGGCCGCGACAAGCGCCAGGTCACCGGCGACCTGGCCACCGAGATCGAGTGGGCCAAGGCGCGGATGGTCACCCCGGACACCTACGCCGAGGCCGTGGTGGCGGCGGCCCGCCGACCGGCGCTGCGCCCCGAGGTGGTGGCCGAGGCCTACGCCGCCTACGAGCGGCGCAAGCAGCGCGGCGGGCTGGTCGACTTCGACGACCTCCTGGCGCTGTGCGCCCGCGCCCTCGAGGACGACCAGCGCTTCGCCACGGCCCAGCGGTGGCGCTTCCGCCACCTGTTCGTGGACGAGCTCCAAGACGTGAACCCGCTCCAGTTCCGCCTGCTGGAGGCGTGGCGGGGCGACCGCTACGACATCACCGCGGTGGGCGACCCGCAGCAGGCGATCTACGGGTGGAACGGCGCCGACGCCGGCTTCCTGCTCGACGTGCACCGCCACTGGCCACCGGCCGAGGTGATCGAGCTGCAGCGCAGCTACCGCTCCACCCCCGAGATCCTCGACAGCGCGGCGGCCGTGCTGCGCGGTGCCCGCCAGCCGGCCCGGGCGGTGGAGGCCACCCGCCCGTCGGGGGTGGCGCCCCGCCTGCGCGAGCACGCCGACGACCGGGCCGAGGCGCTGGCCATCGCCGCCGCCCTGCGCCTCGCCCACCTGCCGGGTCGGCCCTGGGCCGACCAGGCCGTCCTGGTGCGGACGCACGCCCAGACCCACCTCATCACCGAGGCCCTGCGAGGGGCGGGCATCCCGCACCGGGTGCGCGGCGGGGCCGCCTTCCTCGATCGCCCCGACGTGCGCCGCACCCTGCGCGAGCTGCGCTCGGCCACCGTGCCGCTGGGGACCGCCCTGGCCGATCTCGAGCTCCAGCTCGACGCCTTGGAGGCCGACGACGCGCCGGCCGACGAGGAGCCCCTGGCGCCGGAGCGCCTGGAGCGCATCACCGACGAGCGGGCGGCGCTGGCCGCGCTGCTGCGGATGGGCCGCGACTACCTGCGCCTCGACCCCACGGGTCGGGCCGGCACCTTCTCGGCCTGGCTGGTCGCCACCGTGCAGTCCGAGGGCGACGCCGCTGCCGCCAGCGCCGACGCCGTCGACGTGGCCACCTTCCACGCCGCCAAGGGCCTCGAGTGGGCGGTCGTCCACGTGGCCGGGCTGGAGGACGGGTACGTGCCGATCAGCCATGCCCGAACGGCGGCGGCGAAGGCAGAGGAGGCACGCCTCCTCTACGTCGCCATGACCCGGGCGCAGCGGGAGCTGAGCCTCACGTGGGCCGCACAGCGGACCTTCGCCAGCCGCACGGTCGAGCGGCGGCGGTCCCCCCTGCTGGACCCGCTGGTCGCCCGCCGGCTCGACGTCGTCGCCGCCGCCGGCCCCGCGCCCACCCCCACCCCGCCCGTCGAGGACTGGCCGGCCGAGCTGGCCCGCCACCGCGCCACCCTGCACGCGGCCACCCACCGGACCGGGACCGCCCTCGACGGCCTCCGCCGCTGGCGCGACACCGCCGCCCGCGCGGCCCGGATCGACCCGGACGCGGTCCTGCCCGACCACGTCCTGGCCCGGGTGGTGGCGGCCGAGCCGGCCGACCTCGACACCCTCGGCGCGGTGCGCGGCGTCGGTCCGGTCCTCGCCGCCCGCTTCGGATCCGCCATGCTGGAGGCCATGGCCGATCCCGTCGGCCCGGGGGACGACGCCGTGGGGGACACCGCATGAGGTTCGCGTTCGAGCAGCACTTCGCCAGCGCCCCCGATGCGGTGGCCCAGGCCTTCGCCGACCCCGAGCTCTACGTCGCCCTCCAGGGCCTGCCCAAGCTGGGACGACCGGAGGTGGTCGACCACACCGTGGAGGGCTCCCGGGTGGTGCTCCGGGTCCGGTACCGGTTCACCGGTGAGCTGTCCTCGGCCGCCCGGGCGGTCATCGACCCGGAGCGGCTCACCTGGGTCGAGGAGGCCACCCACGACCTCACCAACCGGCAGGTCGCCTTCACGATGCTCCCCGACCACTACGCCGACCGCTTCCGCTGCCGCGGTGGCTACGTGTTCGAGCCCGATGGCGACGGCACCGTGCGCCGCAGCGAGGGCGAGCTCAAGGTCCGCGCGCCGCTCGTCGCCGGGGCCGTGGAGCGGGCCATCGTGTCGGGGCTCCAGGACCACCTCGCCGACGAGGTGGCGATCGTCGACGCCTTCGTCGCCGGCGCCTGACGACCAGCGCTCAGTCGCTGGGACGGGCGCCCCGCCGCTCGTCGCGCTCCGCCTTCATGACGGCGAACCGCCCCATCTCCATCGACACGAACAGCCCCTCGGCCTCGGCGCAGAGCACCTCGCCGGCCCAGAGCTCGCCCGTCGTGAAGATCTTGCGCCCCTCCACGCCGACCAGGCGCCCGACGAAGCGCAGGTCGGTCTGCAGCGGCGTGGGCTTGCGGTAGTTGACCGTGAGTCGGGCGGTCATCCCCGGCGATCCCGACAGCGACTGGGTGGAGCCGAGCACCTCGTCGAAGGCGGCGGCCACGTAGCCGCCGTGCACGCACCCGGGTGGTCCCTCGTAGGCGGCGCCGAAGTTCGCCCGACCGGCGATGTGGTCGCCGTCGAGCCACAGCTCGATCGGCGGGGCCAGCGGGTTGGCCCGCCCGAGCATGGGGCTGTGGTCGAAGAAGGCGAAGGGGGCGCCGGCGTTGGCGGCCTCGGCGAAGCCCTCGTACATCGACGCGCTGGTGTGGTCGCCGAAGCGGGCCGCCGCCCGCTCGAGGTCGTCGGCGGCGGCGTCGATCACGTCGTCGGGAGCGCTGGTCTGCACCATGCGGTGGAGGACGTCGCGCAGGGCGTCGGCCACCCGGAAGAGGCCGAGGCGGCGCGGCGACGGCGGGACCTCGCGCAGGCGCTGCATGGCGGCCGCCCAGTCGCCGGAGCCGGGGCTGGACGGGAGGTCGGCACCCGGGCCGTCGGTCACGCCGCCACCTCGACGACCACGGGCGCGTGGTCCGAGGGCTGCTTGCCCTTGCGGGCGTTGCGGTCGACGAGCGACCAGCGGGCCCGCTCCGCCAGCGCCGCGGAGGCCAGCACGAGGTCGATCCGCATGCCGATCCCCTTGTGGAAGTTGCCGGCCCGGTAGTCCCACCAGGAGTAGAGGCGCTCGACGTCGGGGTGGTGGTCGCGGAACACGTCGGTGAGGCCCCACTCGAGCAGCCGCTCGAGCGCCGACCGCTCCGGCTCACTCACGTGGGTGGCACCCACCAGCTCGGCCGGATCCCACACGTCGATGTCGGCGGGGGCGATGTTGAAGTCGCCGCAGAGGGCGGTGAGGCCGGCGGGGTCGGCCGTGGCGTCGAGGTGACCGACGAGCCGGTCGAGCCAGCGCAGCTTGTACTGGTAGTGGTCCTGGTCGAGGCCGCGGCCGTTCGGGACGTACGCGCTCATGACCCGGACGCCGCCGCAGGTGGCGGTGAGCAGCCGCGCCTCGGGGTCGGGCTCGTCGTCGTCGGCGAAGCCGGCCACCACGTCGTCGAGGCCGACCCGCGAGAGGATGGCCACCCCGTTCCACCGGCCCTCGCCGTGGTGGGCGCTCTCGTAGCCGAGCGCCGAGAAGGCCATCGAGGGGAAGGCGGTGTCGGCCAGCTTGGTCTCCTGCAGGCAGACGACGTCGGGCTGGCACTCGGCCAGCCACTCCTCCACCCGCTCGAGGCGGACCTTGAGGGAGTTCACGTTCCAGGTCACGAGGCGCACGGCAGGGACGCTATCGGGGCTCGCCGCCCGCCTGGTCACCTCGGACGCCCACCAGGACGGACCGGACGGCGTCGCACCGGAGCGCGACACCGCCCGGTCTGGCCCGTGCGGTCGTGGCGGCACCCCAGCTGCCGCCGGGGACGCCGTTCAGCGCTTCTTGGCCGGCGCCTTCTTGGCGGGGGCCTTCTTCGCTGCCGCCTTCTTGGCCGGAGCCTTCTTGGCAGGAGCCTTCTTCGCCGCCGCCTTCTTGGCGGGGGCCTTCTTCGCCGCCGCCTTCTTGGCCGGAGCCTTCTTGGCGGGAGCCTTCTTGGCGGGAGCCTTCTTCGCTGCCGCCTTCTTGGCCGGAGCCTTCTTGGCGGGAGCCTTCTTCGCTGCCGCCTTCTTGGCCGGAGCCTTCTTGGCGGGAGCCTTCTTCTTGGCTGCGGTCTTCTTGGCCGCAGCCTTCTTGGCAGGTGCCACCCGTTCCTCCTCTGTCGGTTGGTCTGGTACGGGATCGCTAGCCGAGCCGTCGCCGGAGGGGGTCCCCACCGGAGGCGGCACGACACCTGGCATGGTCAGGTCGACGCCGCGCCGGGGCGTGTCGAACGCGTGGACCACGAATTGGTAGGGCTCGCCGAAGCTCAGCACCTCGCGAGCGCTGCGCGGGGCGGGGTCGGCGAGGTGCTTGAGCGGCAGGTAGCAGCGGGTGCCGTCGGCGAGCACGTAGGCACCGTGGGAGGCGAAGCGCTCCACCTCGCCCGTGACGGTGCTGCCGACCGGGTGGGCGGCCACGAACTCGATGAAGGGCAGGGCGTCGTTGTAGGGCTCGACGGCGCTGCTGCCGCCGCCGCTGCGGCGCTTGCGGCCGCGGCCGCCGTCGCCGGCGGCGAGCGAGGCAGCCTTGGCCGGTGCCGGCGCGGCCTCCGTCGCCGCCCCGCGACCTCGACGCCGTCCCCGCCCGGACCCGCCGTCGGCTCCTGCGCCGGTGTCGGCGGGCGCAGCGGCCTCGGCGCTGCCACCGCTGCGGCGTCGCTGCCCGCCTCGACCGCCGCCCGACGCGGCGCCCTGGCCGGAGGCCGAGGCCTTGGTGGCCGTGCGCCCGCCGGAGGTGTCGTCGGCGCCGGCGGCGCTGGGCTCGGCCCGCTTGGCCGCCTTCTTGGCGTCGCTCACCGACTTGCGGCTCAAGGGGCCGCGCACGGGTGAGCGCTCCATGAACACCCAGCCGACGTGCGGCACGGGCTTGCCGCCGATGAGGCGACCCTGGTCGAACAGCCACCCGTAGGTGCCGTGGAACTCCTGGAACGAGTCGTTGGACAGCACGACCGCGTCGGCCCGGTCGGCGATCTGCAGCAGGAAGGCGTCGCCGCGCCCGATCACCCCGGCCGGTGGGGTCAGGAGCTCTCCCGCCTCGAGCGCCTCTTCGAACGCCTCCCGCTCCGACGCGTCGACCCGGTTCGGGAAGCTGGCGTCGACGATCACCGTGACCTTCTCGGGATGGTGCTCCTCGATGTAGGCGCGCACCGCTTCGTCGAGCTGTTGCAGGCTCGGCAGGTTGCGGCCTTCGGTGGCCAGGTTGGAGCCGTCGACGACGACGTGGTTGACGGTCATTCGGGAAGCAAGTCAACCAGAGGCACTGTCGTCACCGGGGGATGATCGCACGACACCGGTAGTGTGCGCGCCATGAGCGCCGAGGTGACCGACCTCCTGCAGCACCTGATCCGCAACGCGTGCGTCAACGACGGCACGGCCGCCTCGGGCCAGGAGGTGCGCAGCGCCGACCTGCTGGAGAGCTACCTCGAGGGCAGCGGCGTCGACCTCGAGCGGTACGAGCCCGAGCCCGGCCGCACCAGCCTGGTGGCCCGCATCGAGGGCACCGATCCGGATGCTCCCAGCCTCCTGTTGATGGGCCACACCGACGTCGTGCCGGCCAACGCCGACCGCTGGCGCCACGATCCCTTCGGCGGCGAGCTCATCGACGGCGAGGTCTGGGGCCGGGGTGCGGTCGACATGCTGAACCTCACCGCCTCGATGGCCGTGGCCACGAAGGCCCTCGCCACCTCGGGCTTCCGCCCGCGCGGCTCGCTCACCTACCTCGCCGTCGCCGACGAGGAGGCCATGGCCACGCACGGCGCCGCTCACCTCGTCGACCACGAGGCCGACGCCATCCGGGCCGACTACGTGATCACCGAGTCGGGTGGCATCCCCATCCCCAGCCCGACCGGCCTGAAGCTGCCGGTGATCGTGGCGGAGAAGGGCACCTACTGGGCGACGCTGCGCGTCACGGGCACGCCGGGCCACGGCTCGCAGCCCTACAAGACCGACAACGCGCTGGTCACGGCCGCCGCGGTGGTCCAGCGCATCGCCGAGTACCAGCCCCGCACCGAGATCCACGAGATCTGGCGGCGCTTCCTCGAGGGCATGGACTACCCCGAAGAGCTGGTGGCGCCGCTGCTCGACCCGGCCTCCTTCGTCGACGCCTGCGACGCCCTGCCGGTCGGCATGGGCCGCCAGTTCCACGCCTGCACCCACACCACCTTCGCCCCGACGGTGGCCCACGGCGGCACGAAGATCAACGTGATCCCCGACCACGTCGACCTCCAGATCGACATCCGGACGCTGCCCGGGCAGGGCCACGTCGAGGTCGAGGCGATGCTCGCCGAGGCGCTGGGCGACCTCGCCCCGAAGGTGGAGCTGCTGGCCGCCCAGGACGACCCCTCCACGGCCTCTCCCATCGACACGCCGCTGTGGGACGTGTTCGGCCGGGTGACCCAGCGGTTCTACGCCGGCTCGAAGATCGTCCCCTACATGACCGTCGGCGCCACCGACGCCCGGTTCTTCCGTCGCCTCGGCACCACGTCGTACGGCTTCGGGCTGTTCTCCACCCAGATGTCCTTCGAGGACTACGGCGCCATGTTCCACGGCGACGACGAGCGCATCGACGTCGAGTCGCTGCAGCTCAGCACCGACCTGTGGCAGGCCGTGGCCCACGACCTGCTGGCCGGCTGACGCGCCGACCGGGCCCCGCCTCGGGCCCGGTCGGCGCCGCCGCGACCGGCTCAGCGGACCTGGAAGCTCTCCGCCATCGGGTCGGCGATGTCGGACGGATCGCTGTCGCTGCTCACCGTGATGATGTAGGTGCGACCGTCGATCGGGATGTAGTGCTGGATGCCCGACACCGTGAACGGGGTGCCGTCGGGGGCCACGCCGTCGAGGGTGTAGGTCATGCGGACGGCCTCACCGGCGGGCAGCTCGACCTGCTCCACCTCCTGCACCTCGCCGCCGACGGCCTCGATCTCCTGGGCGCCCTGCGACTCCAGGACGTCGACCGGGATCTCGGCCGGGGCCGCCAGCACGTTGACGTTGTCGGCGAACTCCTCGCCCGACACGTCGGTGGCCACCAGCACGGCGCCCTGCCGGAAGGCGTCCAGGCCCTGCTCCAGCAGCGCGGCGTCGGCACCCGGGTAGAGCTCGGCCAGCTCCTCCGGGGTCAGCTCGGCGTCGGACGCATCGATCTGCACCCAGTCCTCCGGGATGGCGAGGCTGATGCCCTCGCCCTCGACCAGCTGGAAGCCGTCGGGCACGTCGCCGTCCTCGGCCTCGGTGGTGGTCGTCGACCCCTCGTCGTCAGGCTCGGTGGTGGTGGTGTCGTCGGGCTCGGCCTCGGTGGTCGTCGAGGACACGACGTCGTCGTCGTCGCCGTCGTCGCCGCCCAGCAGCAGCACCGCGGCGGCCACGAGGGCCACCAGGACCAGCACGCCCGCCACGATCAGCCCCGTCTTCGACCCGCCGCCGGAGCCCGGCGGCGGACCCGCCGGGGGCTCGGTGACCGGCCCGGTGGCCGGCATGGCCTGCGTCGGGTCGGCGCCGGGGGTCGGCGTGGCGCCGGCTGCCTGCTCGGGCGGGTACCAGCGGCCGTCGGAGGCCAACCACCAGTCGGGTCCTTGCTGCTGATCGCTCATGCGTCGTGGCTTCCCATCCGTCCACCCTACGATCCCTCCGTGCCCCTTCGTGCCAGCTTCTTCGACTTCGGCGGTGTGATCCTCTCCAGCCCGTTCGAGGCGTTCAACCGCTACGAGGCGAGCCACGGGCTCCCCCTGGACTTCCTCCGCACCGTCAACGCGACCGACGCCGACACCAACGCCTGGGCCCGCTTCGAGCGCAGCGAGGTGGCCTTCGACGAGTTCTGCGACCTGTTCGAGGCGGAGTGCCGCGCGGCCGGCCACGAGGTCGACGCCCGGGCCGTGATGCCGCTGCTGGCCGGCGAGATCCGGCCGGCCATGGTGGCCGCCGTGCGCCGCTGCCGCGAGGAGGGGCTGGTGACGGCGTGCCTCACCAACAACTGGGTGGGCTTCGACGACTTCCCGCCCGACGGTCGGGCCGGGGGCCGCGACGAGGCGCTCGGCCTCTTCGACCACATCGTGGAGTCGAGCAAGGTCGGGGTGCGCAAGCCGGATCCCCGCTTCTACGAGCTGGCCTGCGCCACCGCCGGCGTCGAGCCCGTCGAGGTGGTGTTCCTCGACGACCTCGGCGTGAACCTCAAGCCGGCCCGGGCCATGGGCATGACCACGATCAAGGTGGTGGACCCGGCGCAGGCGCTGGCGGAGCTCGAGGCGGTCGTGGGCTTCGGGCTCAGCTGACCTCGCGCTCGACGTCGGCCTTCCAGAGCGCGATGCCCTCGGTGGCGCCGTGGACCACGACCGAGACCACGATGGTCGCGAGCACGACCCCCCACAGCCGGTCGGCCTCGGCGAAGTCGGCCTGCCCGGTGGCGTGGGCCAGGTAGTACACCGACCCCATCCCGCGGATGCCGAAGAAGGCGATGGCAGCCCGCTCGTGGCCGCTCGGCGTCGAGCCCAACAGGCCCAGCCACCCCGCCAGCGGCCGGACCACCAAGACGAGCGCGACGGCCACGCCCAGCTCGACCGCCCCCACCGGCGCCAGCGCTCCGCGGGCGACGGCACCGCCCAGCAGGAGCAGCAGCACGATGCTCCCGATGCGCTCGACGCCGTCGGCGAACTCGTGCAGCACCTCGTGGAACTCGTGGTCGCGCTCGGCGTCGCGGAGCACCACGGCGGCCACGAACACCGACAGGAAGCCGTAGCCGTGCAGCACCTCGGCGAGGGCGTACACCGCCAGCGTGGCGCCGAGCGCCACGATCCCCTCCGAGGTGCGGGCCAGCGACGTCTCCGCCCGGTCGCGGAACGTGGCCCAGGCGAGCACCCTGCCGCCGGCGACCCCCACCGCGAGCCCGACGGCGAGCTTCACCAGCACGTCGTCGAGCACCCAGCCGCCGAACCACGAGCCCCCGATCGCCACCGCGATGGCGAGGTTGGTGAACGGGAAGGCCAGGGCGTCGTTGAGGCCCGCCTCCGCGGTCAGGGTGGTGCGGACCTCATCCTCCTCGTCGTCGCCCTCGCCCGGGCCCTCCACCTGCACGTCGGAGGCGAGCACGGGGTCGGTCGGGGCCAGCACGGCTCCGAGCAGCAGCGCGCCCGCCGGGGCCAGCCCCAGCGCCGCCCAGCCGAGCAGGGCCGTGGCGGCGATGGTGAGCGGCATCGTGATCGCCAGCAGGCGCCAGGTGAGCGACCAGCTCCGCCACCCCACGCGCCGGTCGATCCGCAGGCCCGCGCCCATCAGCGAGATGATCACCACCAGCTCGCTCAGCCGCTCCACCAGGGCGTCCTCGCCCACGGGATCGGGGGTGGGCAGGTCGGCGACCGCCCAGAAGACGAGCGCGCCGACCCCCAGGTGGACGACCGGCAGCGACAGCGGTCGCCCGGCCAGCACCCGAGGGAGGGCGGCGGCCGCCAGGATGGCGAGGCCGAGCGCGGCGAGGAAGGCGTCGTAGGGGTCGAGCTGCATGGCCGCCCCTCCCTACCGCGACCGACCGCGGATCAGACGGTGACGGCCTCCGCGAGCAGGGCGGCCTGCTCCTGGGTGTGGATGCTGTTCGAGCCCGTGGCCGGGCTGCCCGACTCGGGTCGCGACACGCGGTGGATGCGGTGGGAGTCGTCGAAGCGCTCGTAGAGGCGGCCCTTGACGAAGTTCCAGGGGCCCATGTTCTCGGGCTCCTCCTGCAGCCAGAACAGCTCCGTGGCCTGCGGGTAGCGGGCCACGATCTCGTCGAGCTGGTCGAACGGCCAGGGGTACAGCTGCTCCACCCGCACCACCGCCACGGGGCTGCCGGCCTCGTCGCGCGCGGCGATGGCGTCGTGGCCCACCTTGCCCGAGGCCAGCACCACCCGCCGGACGGCAGCGGGATCGGTCACACCGGGATCGTCGATGGTCTCCTTGAACGACCCGCTGGTGAGCTGGTCGATGGTGGAGCGGGCCGGCTTGGCCCGCAGCAGCGACTTCGGCGTGAACACCACCAGCGGCTTGCGGCCTTCGCGCTTCACCTGCCGGCGCAGCAGGTGGAAGATCTGACCGGCCTGCGTGCAGTTGGCCACCTGGATGTTGTCCTCGGCGCAGAGCGTGAGGAACCGCTCCACCCGGGCCGAGGAGTGCTCCGGGCCCTGGCCCTCGTAGCCGTGCGGGAGGTACATCACGAGGCCGGAGGTCTGGCTCCACTTGTCCTCGGCCGCCACCAGGAACTGGTCGACGATCGTGGAGGCACCGTTCCAGAAGTCGCCGAACTGGGCCTCCCACACCACCAGCGACTCCTTGGCCACCACCGAGTAGCCGTACTCGAAGCCGAGGGCGGCGTACTCCGACAGCAGGGAGTCGTAGATCCAGAACTTGCCCTGCTCCGGGCCGAGGTGCGCCAGCGGGGCGTGCTCGTCGCCGTTGGTGTGGTCGACCAGCACGGCGTGGCGGTGGCTGAACGTGCCCCGTCGGGTGTCCTGGCCGGCGATGCGCAGGTCGGTCCCCTCGAGCAGCAGCGACCCGTAGGCGAGGGCCTCGGCCAGCGCCCAGTCGACCTCGCCGTCGCCCCACATGCGGGCTCGGGCCTCGAACTGCTTGAGCAGCTTCGGGTGCACGTTGAAGGTGTCGGGGAAGGTGGACAGCACCTCGTAGACGCGGTCGAGCACGCCACGGTCGACCCCGGTCTCGATCCGGGGGAGCACCCCGGGCGGCGTCGGCGGGCGACGTGCCACCGTGCCCGCCGGCGGGGCGGTCTGGCGGGTCTCGTCGAGCGCGGTCTGGAGGCGCTTCTGGTAGTCGTCGAGGGCGCTCTCGGCCTCCTCGAGCGACATCTGGCCCCGCTTGACCAGCGACTCGGTGAAGAGCTTGCGCACCGAGCGGCGCTGGTCGATCTTGGCGTACATCATCGGCTGCGTGTAGCTCGGGTCGTCGCCCTCGTTGTGCCCGTAGCGCCGGTAGCAGACCATGTCGATCACGGCGTCCTTGCGGAACCGCTGGCGATAGGCGAAGGCCAGCCGGGCCACCCGGACGCAGGCCTCGGGGTCGTCGCCGTTCACGTGGAAGATCGGGGCCTGGATGATCTTGGCGACGTCGGTGGAGTAGTAGCCGGTGCGAGCCGACTCCGGGGTGGTCGTGAAGCCGATCTGGTTGTTGACCACGAGGTGCACGGTGCCGCCCACCCGGTAGCCCTTGATGTCGCTCATGTTGAGGGTCTCGGCCACGACGCCCTGCCCGGCGAAGGCGGCGTCGCCGTGCATGAGCAGCGGCAGCACGGAGAAGGCCTCGGGGTCGTTGATCTGGTCCTGCTTGGCGCGGGCCATGCCCACCACCACGGGGTCGACGGCCTCGAGGTGGCTGGGGTTGGCTGCCAATTCCACCGTGAGGTCCTTGCCCGAGCGGGCGACGAACTTGCCCACCTGCCCGAGGTGGTACTTCACGTCGCCCGAGCCCTGCATGGAGTCGGGGTCGACCTGGCCCTCGAACTCCTTGAAGATCTGGTCGTAGCTCTTGCCGACGATGTTGGTGAGGACGTTCAGGCGCCCCCGGTGCGGCATGCCGATGACCGCGCCCGCGAGGTCGGCGTCGGCCGCCGCCTCGAGGATCGCGTCGAGGATCGGGATGGCCGACTCGGCGCCGTCGAGCCCGAAGCGCTTCTGGCCGACGTACTTCGTGGCCAGGAACTTCTCGAGGGCCTCGGCGGCGTTGAGGCGCTCCAGGATGTAGCGCTGGTCGTCGAGCGGCAGCTCCGGCGAGGCGCCCTCCACCTGGTCCTGCAGCCAGCGCTGCTCCTCCGGGTCCTGGATGTGCATGTACTCGATGCCGATGGTGCGGCAGTAGGCGTCGCGCAGCACGTGGAGGATGTCGCCCAGCGCCATGCGGTCGCGCCCGCCGAGCCCGCCCGTGAGGAACTCGCGGTCGAGGTCCCAGATGGTGAGCCCGTAGGTGGCCGGGTCGAGCTCGGTGGGCATCTCCGGCTCCTTCCACCGGAGCGGGTCGAGGTCGGCGATGAGGTGGCCGCGCACGCGGTGCAGGCGGATGAGGTTGGCCACCGCCATCTGCTTCTCGAGCATCGCCTCCTCTCGGTCGATCGGGTTGACGTCGCGCCGCCACTGCACGGCCTCGTACGGCACCTCGAGGGCGCGGAACACGTCGTCGTAGAAGCCGTCGGCACCGAGCAGGAGCTCCTCCACCCGCTGCAGGAAGAGGCCGGACTCCGCCCCCTGGATGATGCGGTGGTCGTAGGTGGAGCTGATCGTGATGACCTTCGACACGCCGAGGTCGGCCAGCGTGTTGGGGTCGGCCGCCTTCCACTCGGTGGGGTAGTCGAGCGCGCCGACGCCGACGATGAGGCCCTGGCCCGGCATGAGCCGCGGCACGGACTGCTGGGTGCCGATGGTGCCCGGGTTGGTGAGGCTCACGGTGGTCCCGGCGAAGTCGTCGGGGCTGAGCTTGTTCGAGCGGACCTTGTGGATCAGCTCCTCGTAGGCGCCCCAGAAGCCGCGGAAGTCCACCGCGTCGGCGTCGCGCACGACCGGCACGAGGAGCGTGCGGGAGCCGTCGCTCTTCTCCATGTCGACGGCGATGCCCAGGTTCACGTGCTCGTGGCGCAGCACGCGCGGCTTGCCGTCGGCGTCGGGCACGTAGCTCGAGTTCATCACCGGGACGGCGTCGGCGATGGCGCGGACGACGGCGTAGCCGATGAGGTGGGTGAAGGAGACCTTGCCGCCCCGGGTGCGACCGAGGTACCCGTTGATGACCCGCCGGTTGACCTCGAGCAGCTTCGCGGGGACGCTGCGGAAGCTGGTGGCCGTGGGCACCTCGAGGCTGGCCTCCATGTTGGCCACGATGCGGGCCCCGGCGCCGCGGATCGGCTCGCCCACCGGCGGCTCGGGCTCGGCCTCGGGGGCGGGCGCCGCCGCCGGCGCCGGTGCGCCCTGCTCGGAGGCCGTGGCCGGCGCGGCCGCAGGAGCGGGAGCGGGAGCGGGAGCGCCGGCTCGGACCTGCTGCGGCTCGGCGTCGCGCTTGTAGTCGGCGAAGAAGTCCTGCCAGCTCTCGCTGACGGAGCTGGGGTCGGCCAGGTACTGCTCGTGCATCTCGTCGACCAGCCAGGCGTTGGGGCCCAGCGCGTTCGATCCGAGGCGCACAGGGGGGTTGGGGTCATCAGCCACGGGACCGATCGTACCGGTGGGGCATCCACCACCGAGACCCTCCCCCGGCGATAGACCAGGCAGAACCCAGCCCGACGGCAAGGGAGGCGGCGCATGGACGCAGCAGCAGCACTCGACGGCAGCCACGGGGTCACGCTCCACGACCTCCGCACGCTGATCGGCGCGGAGGTGGCGGCCCACACCGCCACCGGGGCGCTGGAGGGCACGCTGCTCTCCTGCACCACGCGCTCGGCGTGGATCGTGGTGGGCGACGTCGACCACGTGGTCGCGCTCCCCCACCTGCGCGCCATCCACCGCCGCTGAGCGCCGCCGCAGCGCGGGGAGCGGCGGCGGCCGGGTTCAGGACCGGGGCCGACCGCCGGTAGGTTGGCGGGCCCTATGAGCAACGCAGCCCAGTTCATCTACACCATGCGCAAGGTCAGCCGGTTCCACCCGCCCGACCGCGAGGTGCTGAAGGACATCACGATCGCCTTCTACCCGGGCGCCAAGATCGGCGTGATCGGCGCCAACGGCTCGGGCAAGTCCTCGCTGCTGCGGATCATGGCCGGCCTCGACGACGGCTACACCGGCGAGGCTCGCCTCTCCCCCGGCTTCACCGTGGGCCTCCTCGAGCAGGAGCCGCACCTCGACGAGAGCAAGGACGTGAAGGGCAACGTGCTCGACGGCGTGGGCGAGGTGGCCGCCCTGCTCGAGCGCTACGACGCCGTGCTGGCGAAGTACGCCGACCCCGACGCCGACTACGACAAGATCGGGGCCGAGCAGGCCGAGCTCGAGGCCAAGATCGAGGCCACCGGCGCCAACGACCTCGACCGCCAGATCGAGATCGCCATGGACGCGCTGCGCCTGCCGCCGGGCGACGCCGCCGTCGGCCCGCTCTCCGGTGGCGAGAAGCGCCGGGTCGCCCTGTGCCGCCTCCTGCTCTCCAAGCCCGACCTGCTCCTGCTCGACGAGCCCACCAACCACCTCGACGCGGAGTCGGTGGCCTGGCTGGAGCGCACGCTGCGGGACTACCACGGCACCGTCGTGGCCATCACCCACGACCGCTACTTCCTCGACAACGTCGCCCGCTGGATCCTCGAGCTGGAGCGGGGCAAGGGCCATCCCTTCGAGGGCAACTACTCCAGCTGGCTGGAGCAGAAGCAGGCCCGCCTCGATGCCGAGGAGCGCCAGGACTCCACCCGGCGCCGCACCCTCGAGCGCGAGCTCGAGTGGGTGCGCATGGCGCCGAAGGCCCGCCAGGCCAAGGGCAAGGCTCGCCTGGCCGCCTACGACAAGCTCCGTGCCGAGGCCGAGGAGGCCGAGCGCGGCGCCGACAAGCTGCAGATCCAGCTCCCGGCGGGCCGCCGCCTCGGCGGCGTGGTGATCGAGGCGGACGGCGTGTCCAAGGGCTACGGCGACCGCCTCCTGTTCGAGGACCTCACGTTCAAGCTGCCGCCCGCCGGCATCGTGGGCGTGATCGGTCCGAACGGCGCCGGCAAGACCACCCTCTTCCGGATGATCACCGGCCAGGAGGAGGCCGACGCCGGCACCTTCACCGTCGGCGAGACGGTCGACCTCGCCTACGTCGACCAGAGCCGCGACAGCCTCGAGGCCGGCAACACCGTCTACGAGGAGATCACCGGCGGCACCGAGTTCATGAAGGTCGGCAACCGCGAGGTCAACGGCCGGGCCTACGTGAGCAACTTCAACTTCAAGGGGTCCGACCAGCAGAAGGAGGTCGGCCTCCTCTCCGGCGGCGAGCGCAACCGCGTCCTGCTGGCCAAGATGCTGAAGCAGGGCTCGAACGTGCTCCTCCTCGACGAGCCCACCAACGACCTCGACGTCGACACCCTCCGCGCCCTGGAGGACGCCCTCGAGGCGTTCGCCGGCTGCGCGGTGGTGATCTCCCACGACCGGTGGTTCCTCGACCGCATCGCCACCCACATCCTCGCCTTCGAGGGCAACAGCCAGGTGCGCTGGTTCGAGGGCAACTTCTCGGAGTACGAGGCATGGCGCCACAAGGAGCTCGGCGCCGAGGCCGACCAGCCCCACCGCATCAAGTACAAGCCCCTCGCCCGCTGAAGCAGCGGCACAGCACGCATGCTGAGCCTCCGACGGGGGGCGTCGACGCACGCGGACTGTCACACCGTTTGGGGAGAATGGGGGCATGGGTTCGGTTCGTTCGATCCACGATGCGCTCGGCCAGGTGGTCGAGCTGCTGGGTGAGGTGAACGATCACGATCTGACCGCTCTGGTCGATGCCGAGGTGGCGGAGGTGGCGTTGCTGGCCGGGCGGGTGGCGAAGCTGGCCGAGGCCACGCACGTGCAGGTGGCCGGTCGGCTCGACACCTCGAGGGTGTGGAGCGATGACGGTGCCCGTTCGGCGTCGGCGTGGGTGGCGTGGAAGAGCGGCCTGCCGTCGGGTCGGGCCAAGGCGGTGGTGCGCTGCGCCCGCCAGCTCCGTTCGATGCCGCTCTCCGAGGCGGCCATGGCCGCCGGTCACCTCAGCGTCGACCATGTGAGGCTGCTGGCCCGGGCCCAGTGCGCCGATGCCGAGGCCTTCGCCGTCGACGAGGAGCGCCTGGTGGCCAAGGCGCAGCGGCTGCTGTTCTCCGGGTTCGAGAAGGTGATCCGCTACTGGGTCCAGGTCCACGCTCCCGACGACGCCGAGGCCGATGCCGAACAGCTCCACCAGCAGCGCCGGGTGGATGCCTCCCGCAGCTTCGAAGGCGTGGTCTTCGTCGATGCCCTGCTCGATCCGGTCACCGGCGAGATCTGGCTGCGGGAGCTCGAGCGGCTCGAGCAGGAGGCCTTCGAGGCCGACTGGGCCGAAGCCCGCGCCCGTCTCGGTGATGCCGCCACCGCCTCCGACCTGGCCCGCAGCCCGAAGCAGCGCCGCGCCGACGCGATGCGGGCCATGGCCGAGCGCTCAGCGGCCAAGCCCGCCGACGCCGTCGAACCGCGGGTGCTGCTGCACGTCGTGGCCGGCGACGAGTCGGTCAAGCAGATGTGCGAGCTCTCCAACGGCGCCGTGGTCACCCCCGGCCAGGTCCTGCCCCTGCTGCGCTGGGCCGATGTGGCCCGGGTCATCTTCGACGGGCCGTCTCGGGTGATCGACGTCGGCGTCCGCCAACGCCTCTTCACCGGCGCCACCCGCATTGCCGTCGAGCGCCGCGACCAGACCTGCCAGCACCCCGGGTGCGACGTCCCCGCCGAACGCTGCCAGATCGACCACATCGTCCCCTACGACGAAGGCGGACCCACCACCCAGGACAACGGCCGCTGCTACTGCCCCTTCCACCACCGCTGGCACCACCAACGACAGCAACAGCAGCGACAACCCCAGCCGGCCGCCTGACCGGCGCCGGCGCCCCGCTTGTCACGCTCTCGCTTCCCAACCGTGCAGATCTCGCTCCCGCCCGGCCGCGCCGACCTCGAGCCCTTGGACCCTCGATCGTCCGCTCCGCACGCGGCTCGGCGCACGGGCACCTCCACGACGACGAGAACGCGTCACATCGGCAGGTAAGGTTCAACCTCTGGTGGCCCGGTGCCCTCCGATGTTCCATCCGGCTGGGCCTGCTCGACCACGGGCGGCTGGTGCGGCCCGGTCAGCGGCTGCGGCCCCGGGTGCGCATGAGGGCGCCGGCGGCCATCAGGGCCATGGCCATGGGGACGAGGTCGGTGATGCCGCTACCGGTCGCAGGCAGGTTGTCAGTTCCGTCGCTCGCAACGGTGGTGCGCGGCGGGCTGACTGGTCGGCTGGGTAGGGCCGGCACGATGGGGCCGAAGGTCGGCGGGTTGCTGATCGAGCTGTCGGCGACGGTGACGGTGACGGTGACGGTCATCGAGGTGCATCCGTCGTCGTTGCAAACGAGGAGGGAGAACACATCGTCGCCGACGTACCCGGTGTCGGGGAGGTAGGTGACGGTGCCGTCGTCGTGGATGGTGACCGTGCCGTGCAGAGCGTCAGTGTCGACGGCGACGTTGCCGGCACAGCCGACGGTGATCACGAGGATTGCGGTGGTCGTGTGCGCCTGGTCGTCGCAGTCGGGCGGGTCGAGCGGCGCGGCGGTCACGTCGATGGTGACGGTTGCGGTGGTGCAGGCTTCGTCGGGGTCACAGACCTCGTAGGTCACAGTCACCGCCCCCGGCGTGGCGGGCAGGTCCACGGTGATGGCGCCGGCGTCGGTGACGGTGGTGCCGGCGGGCCCTTCGACGAGGGAGAACGTGAGCTCGTCACCGTCGACGTCGGTGGCGTCACTGCTCACGTCAACGGTCACCGTCGTGTCGACGGTCCCGGTGGTGTTGCGGTCCACGGCGTTCGGCGTGTCGTTGACTGGGGCCACCTCGACGGTGACGGTGAGGGTCCCGCAGGCGCCGTCGGGGTCGCACACCTCCAGGGTGAAGGTGTCGGTGCCGTGCCAGTCGGGGTCGGGGGTGTAGGTGTAGGCGCCGGTCTCGGGGTCGATGGCCACGGTCCCGTGGGTGCCGTCGGTGGCGACTCCGTAGGTGAGAGGGCTGTCGCCGTCGACATCGGTGCCGGTGACGGTTCCGTCGACCCGGGTGTCCTCGTCGGTGGTCAGCTCGTCATCACCGGCGGCGATGGGGGCGTCGTTGACGGAGCCGGCGCTCACCGTGCCGGTGAGGGTCCCGCAGGCGCCGTCGGGGTCGCACACCTCCAGGGTGAAGGTGTCGGTGCCGTGCCAGTCGGGGTCGGGGGTGTAGGTGTAGGCGCCGGTCTCGGGGTCGATGGCCACGGTCCCGTGGGTGCCGTCGGTGGCGACTCCGTAGGTGAGAGGGCTGTCGCCGTCGACATCGGTGCCGGTGACGGTTCCGTCGACCCGGGTGTCCTCGTCGGTGGTCAGCTCGTCATCACCGGCGGCGATGGGGGCGTCGTTGACGGAGCCGACGGTGATGGTGACGGTGGCCGTGTCGCAGCTCCCGGCGGGGTCGCACACCTCGTAGGTGAAGGAGTCGGTGCCGTTCCAGTCGGGGTCAGGGGTGTAGGTGACGGAGTCGGCTGTGAAGGTCACGGTCCCGTTCTCGGCGTCAGTAGAGACGCCATTGACGGCCAGGGCGCCGGACTCGGGGTCGGTGTCGTTGTCCAGGACCATGACGGTGACGGGCCTGTCCTCGTCGGTGTTGGTGGCGTCGTCGCCGGCGGTCGGGGGCTCGTTGGCGACGACAGGGCCGACGGTCACGTCAGCGGCGGTGGCGGTGCGGGTGTCGGCGAAGGAGACGTCGGTCCCGGAGGCAGCGAGCGCGTCGAGGATGGTGAGGATGCTGCCCACGTCGTCGGTCCCGGGGGTGATCGACACACGGATGGTGGCGGTGCGGTCGTTCCCAGAGGTCATCGACCCGATGGCCCAGGCGACGGTGCCGTCGCTGTGGCTGATGGACCCGGTCGCCGTGCTGACGCTGTCGATGGTGACACCGGCTGGCGCGAACGCGGTCACGTTCACGCCGGCGAGGTCCGCACCGGCGCTCGTGGCGGACAGTGCGACGTCATAGGTGCTGGTGACGCCCGCAGTGGGGACGGCCGGGCCGCCGACGTGGGCGACGGTGCGATCCAGAGTCACCGACGCGGGAGCGAGGGTGATGTCGGCAAGGCCGGTGAAGCTGGCGGCGGACACGTTCCCGCGCATGAAGTCCTTGTTGATGGTGGCCAGGTTCGCGGCCGACGACGACCCGTAGTACAGCTTGACGGGTGTCGCAGCGGTCACGGTCCCACCGGAGGCGGTGGTGATCCGTGAGAGGGGGACCTGGAAATCGAGGAAGTAGTGGCCGGTGCCATCCGCGACGACGCGCATCCCCGTGGAGCTCTGCCCTCCGCTGTTGTCGAAGGGCCACGTGTAGTGCTGGACGACGTTCGTGCCAGGCGCAGAGGCGGTGTACACGTAGTCGACCGAGGGCGACTTGCCGTCGACCCCGACGACGGCGACGGTCGTAGTCCCGACCGCGATCTGCACGAGGTACACCGACGACCGGAGCCCGCCCTTGCTGGCGTCGTAGAGATCGCCGTTGATCCTCATGCGGAAGTAGGCGTTGGTCGCGCTCGCCGCCCAGTAGACGGTCGGGTCGGCCCCCGTCGGGCCCGAGTACAGGTCGGTGTCGGAGGGGTTCTCGTCACCGTTGGTGTCGTAGACGGAGGTGCCGTCGGCGAGCCGGTACGGCGTCCAAGCGGTCGGCCACGACCCGGCGACATCACCGTTCGGAGACCCAGCAGCATGCGCGGGACCGCTGGCAGTGAACAGGGCAGCGATGACGGCGAGGACGAGGACCACCGCGACGCCGCTCGACAGGACCGAACGAGAACCAACCATCGTGCGGGTGGTGTGCAGCACTCCCAGCGGTGCCTGCTCCGAACGCTCCATTGTACGGCTTGTGTGCATGCGTGACGGAGTCGGCCGTCGCGGGCGCCCCCTGCAGTGCGTCGCCTTATGTTGTTCGAACCTTGTTGAACGGCCCGATGTCCGATGTGTGCGCCTAGCCACCCACCGCGCACCCGGCCACCCCACCGTTGCGCCCCTGACCTCCGCTCAATGATGTCGATGTCTGTCCGGAGCAGTCACCTAGCACCAGGCCAAACGGGTGGCGCTCTCCGGCAGGAGTGACCGACGTCTGTGGTCGAAGACGCTCGGATACCGATCGAAATCGACCAGAGACCTCGACATGTCTGCCCGATCTGGGACGGTCGCTGCTCGGGCCGGGGGGCGGGAGCGGTCGACCACTGACGTCGTCAGGTGATGAGCCCGAGGACCCGCCTGGCCATGGCCTCGGCGTCGCCGTCTTCGGGGTGCAGCACGAGCTCGGGGGCCTCCGGGGGCTCGTAGGGGTCGTCGATGCCGGTGAAGCCGGTGATCTCGCCCGCCCGGGCCTTGGCGTAGAGGCCCTTGGGGTCGCGCTGCTCGCACAGCTCGATGGGCGTGTCGACGTGCACCTCGAGGAACGGCAGCCCGGCCTCGGCGTGGAGCGACCGCACCGCGTCGCGGTCGGCCCGGTAGGGGCTGATGAGCGGCACCAGCACCACGATGCCGGCGTCGGCCATGAGGCGGGCCACGTGGCCGACGCGGCGCACGTTCTCGGCCCGGTCCTCGGCCGAGAAGCCGAGGTCGCCGTTGAGGCCGAGGCGCAGGTTGTCGCCGTCGAGCACGTAGGCCGGGCGCGCCCAGCCGACCAGTGCGGCCTCGCAGGCGGCCGCGACGGTGGACTTGCCGGAGCCCGAGAGCCCCGTGAGCCACACGGTGGCGCCGAGCGACGGGCGGTCGGCCCGGGCGACGTGCCCCGGGTGCCAGGTGACGTTGTCGGCCACCGCGTCGACGCCGCTACTCGGCCGGCGGCAGGAGCATGCCGGCGCCCACCGTGGTGTGGGTGGTCTCGTCGACGAGGATGAAGCTCCCGGTCGTGCGGTTGCGCCGGTACTCGTCGTAGAAGAGCGGCTGGGTGGTGCGCAGCGTGACGCGGCCGATCTCGTTGAGCGAGAGGCCCACGGCGTCCTCGTAGCGGTGCAGGGTGTTGATGTCGAGCTGGTACTGCAGGTCCTTGACCAGCGCCCGGGCCCAGCGGGTGGTGTGCTTGATGGCGAGCTTGGCCCCCTCGCGCAGCCACGAGCTCTCCGACATCCAGCACACCATGGCCTCGAGGTCCTGGCCGACGTGGGGCTGGTTGCGGCGCCGGGCGATCATGTCGCCCCGCGACACGTCGATCTCGTCGGCCAGCCGCAGGGTCACCGACATCGGCGAGAACGCCTCCTCGACGGGGCCCTCCGGCGTGTCGATGGCGGCGATCGTGGAGGTGAAGCCCGAGGGCAGCACCACGACCTCGTCGCCGGGCTTGAGCACGCCGCCGGCGACCTGGCCGGCGTAGCCGCGGTAGTCGTGGGTGGCGAGGTCGGTCTGGTTCTGTGGCCGGATGACGTACTGCACGGGGAAGCGGGCGTCGATGAGGTTGCGGTCCGACGCGATGTGGACCTCCTCGAGGTGGTGGAGGAGCGAGCCGCCCTCGTACCAGGGCATGTGCAGCGACCGGTCCACCACGTTGTCGCCGTGGAGGGCCGACACAGGGATGAACGTGAGGTCGTGGACGTCGAGCTTCATGGCGAAGGCCCGGAACTCGGCCTTGATCTCCTCGAAGCGCTCCTCCGACCAGTCGACGAGGTCCATCTTGTTGACGCACAGGACCAGGTGCGGGATGCCCAGCAGCGACGACAGGAACGCGTGGCGCCGGGACTGCTCGAGGATCCCCTTGCGGGCGTCGACGAGGATCAGCGCCAGGTCAGCCGTCGAGGCGCCCGTGACCATGTTGCGGGTGTACTGGGTGTGGCCGGGGGTGTCGGCGATGATGAACTTGCGCTTCGGGGTGGCGAAGTAGCGGTAGGCGACGTCGATGGTGATGCCCTGCTCCCGCTCCGCCCGCAGGCCGTCGGTGAGCAGGGCCAGGTTCGTGTACTCGTCGCCGCGCTCGCGGCTGGTGCGCTCGACCGCCTCGAGCTGGTCCTCGAAGATCGCCTTCGAGTCGTAGAGCAGCCGCCCGATCAGGGTGGACTTGCCGTCGTCCACCGAGCCCGCCGTGGCCAGGCGCAGCATCTCGGCCATCAGAAGTACCCCTCGCGCTTGCGGTCTTCCATGCCGGCCTCGCTGATGCGGTCGTCGGCCCGGGTGGCCCCGCGCTCGGTCAGCCGGGTGGCCGCCACCTCGGCGATCACGGCGTCGAGGTCGGCGGCCGGCGACTCGACCGCGCCGGTGCAGGTGATGTCGCCGACGGTGCGGAAGCGCACCGTCCGCTCCTCGACCTCCTCGCCGGGCAGCCGGGGGATCAGGTCGGAGTCGTCCATCCACATGCCGTCGCGCTGGAAGACCCGGCGCTGGTGGGCGAAGTAGATCGACGGCAGCTCGATCTGCTCGTCGGCGATGTACTGCCAGATGTCGAGCTCGGTCCAGTTGCTGAGCGGGAACACCCGGATGTGCTCGCCCTGGCGGTGGCGGCCGTTGTAGAGGCTCCACAGCTCGGGCCGCTGGTTCTTCGGGTCCCACTGGCCGAAGTCGTCGCGGAAGCTGAACACCCGCTCCTTGGCCCGAGCCTTCTCCTCGTCGCGCCGGGCCCCGCCGAACACGGCGTCGAAGCGGTGCTCCTCGATCCCGCGCAGGAGCGTGACGGTCTGGAGGCGGTTGCGGCTGGCCCGTGGGCCGCTGTCCTCCACCACCCGCCCGGCCTCGATGTCGTCCTCGACGCTGGCCACCACGAGCCGAGCCCCGACCCGCTCGACCATGTGGTCGCGGAAGGCCACCACCTCGGCGAAGTTGTGCCCGGTGTCGACGTGCATCACCGGGAAGGGCACGCGGGCGGGCGTGAACGCCTTCACCGCCAGGTGCAGCATCACGATGGAGTCCTTGCCGCCGGAGAAGAGGAGCCCCGGCCGCTCGAACTCCGCCGCCACCTCCCGGATGATGTGGATGGCCTCGGCCTCCAGGGCACGGAGGTGGGAGAGCTGGTAGGTGGAGGCCATGGGAGGGATCAGGGTAAATCCCGACCAAACTGGTAAGCAATCCCCGTGCCCGATGCCCCCACCGCCGCCGACCACGCCCTGGCCGCTCGCGCGGCCACCGAGGCCGGCCACCTCCTCGTGGAGCTGCGGGCCGACATGGTGGCGGCCGGCCTCCCCGGGCCCCTGGTCGGCGACGAGGGCGATCGGCGGGCCCACCTGCACCTGGTGGAGCTCCTGCACCGCGAGGCCCCCGGCGACGCCGTCCTCTCCGAGGAGGGCTGGGACGACCTGCGCCGCCTCGAGTCGGAGCGGGTGTGGATCGTGGACCCCGTCGACGGCACCCGCGAGTACGGCGAGCCCGGCCGCGTCGACTGGGCGGTGCACGTGGCGCTGGCCATCGGCGGGGAGGCCGTCGTCGGCGCGGTGGCGCTGCCGGCCCGCCACGTCACCCTCGGCACCGGCCAGCCGCCGCCGTTCCCCGCGGCGGTCGACGAGCCGCCCCGCATCCTGGTGTCGCGCTCGCGCCCGCCCACCCAGGCCCGGCGGATCCAGGACGCCCTCGGGGGCCGCCTCGTGCCGATGGGGTCCGCAGGGGCGAAGGCCATGGCGGTGGTCCTCGGCGAGGCCGACATCTACGCCCACAGCGGCGGGCAGTACGAGTGGGACAACGCGGCGCCGGCCGCGGTCGCGGCTGCGGCCGGGCTGCACGTGAGCCGGCTCGACGGCAGCCCGCTGCGCTACAACCGCCCCGACCCCTGGTTGCCCGACCTGCTGGTGTGCCGGCCGGAGCTGGCCGAGCCGGTGCTACGCGCCCTGCACGGCTGAACCCTCGCCCGCCGCGGGCCGCGCCAGCGGCCGCAGGCCGCCGAGGTCGTGCTGCGGCGTGGCCTCGGGTCGGCCGAACAGGAAGCCCTGGGCGGCGTCGCAGCCGAACTCGCGCAGCCGCTCGAGCTGGGCGGACGTCTCGACCCCCTCGCCCACCGAGCGCAGGCCGAGGCTGCGGGCCAGCTGCACCACGGCCCGCACGAGCACCTCGTCGCCGGGCGGGCCGCCGAGGCGCTCGACGAACGAGCGGTCGATCTTCACGATGTCGACCGGCAGGCGGGTGAGGTAGCTCAGCGATGAGTAGCCCGTGCCGAAGTCGTCGATGGCGAGCCGCACGCCCAGCGCCCGGAGCTGGTGCAGGCGGTGACCGATCTCCTCGGCGTCGAGCAGCACCGACTCGGTGATCTCGAGCACCACCCGACCGGGGTCGATGCCGGTGCGCTCGAGCACGCCGGCCACCACCGTGACGGCCGCCGGATCGAGCACCTGGCGAGCGGACAGGTTGACCCCGACGGTGCTGGGCGCCCCGGCCTTCGTCGTCGGCCAGGTGGCGGCCTCGTGGCACGCCTCCTCCAGCACCCACCACCCCATCGGCACGATGGCCCCGGTCTCCTCGGCGAGCCCGATGAAGGCGTCGGGGCCGAGCAGCCCGCGACGCGGGTGCTGCCAGCGCACCAGCGCCTCGTGCCCGTGCACGTCGAGGGTGAGCAGGTCGATCACCGGCTGGTAGTGCACGACCAGCTCGCCCGCCTCGACCGCTCGTTGCACGTCGGCCACCAGGTCGAGGCGGTCCACGGCGCTGGCCCGCATGCGGTGGTGGAAGACCTCCATCCGGGACTTGCCGTTCGCCTTGGCGGCGTACATGGCGAGGTCGGCGTCCTGCAGCAGGCCCTCCGCCGACGCCAGCTGCCCGCCGGCCAGGCCGAGGCTGGCGCTCACCCGGAGGTCCCGGCCGGCGATGGAGAACGGCACGTCGAGGGCGGCGAGCACCCGCTGGGCCAGCTGGGGGCCGTCCTCACCCGCGGTCGGACCCTCCAGCAGGATGGCGAACTCGTCGCCCCCGAGGCGGGCCACGGTGTCGCCGGCGCGCACGCAGGCCCGCAGCCGCTCGGCCGCCGCCACGAGGAGGCGGTCGCCGGCGTCGTGGCCGAGGCTGTCGTTGACGGTCTTGAAGTCGTCGAGGTCGACGAACAGCACCGAGACCGGCGACGCCCGCCGCTGCTCCACGGCGTGCTCGAGCCGGTCACGGAACAGGGCTCGGTTGGCCAGCCCGGTGAGCGGGTCGTGGAAGGCCTGGAACTCGAGCTGCCCCTCGCGCTCGCGCAGCTCGTCCACCGTCCGCTCGAGGTCGGCGGTGAGCTCGCGGTTCTCCAGCAGGGTCACCCCTTGGCGCACCACGAACAGCACCACCAGCACGCCGCCGGTGACGCCGAGGAACGGTCCCACCCCCGCTCCGGAGACCGTGCGCGTGACGTAGACGGCCACCGCCGGGAGCACCGGGAGGTAGGGCAGCATCATGCCCGGCACGGAGCCGCTGCGACGGGCCTCGAGGCGAGCCGGCGCCGGCTGCGGGAGCCAGGCGGCGTAGGCGATGAGCACGAACCCGAGCGGCCAGAACAGGTCGGTGACCGGGTCGTCGCCGTAGGAGCCCTTCGCCGTCATGTAGGCGAAGGCGCTGTCGGCCAGGGCCAGGGACAAGGCGCCGGCCGCCAGCACGGGCAGCGGTCCCGCGAGGCGCTGGCTGCGCCGAGCCAGCACGGCGAGGACCACGGCCACGATCACCACGTCGGCCACCGGGTAGGTCACCGCCAGCACCCGCTCGAACAGGTGGCCCTCGCGTGCGGCGTAGACCTCCCCGAGGAACGTGCCGTAGCTGGCGAAGAGGATGGCGCTTGCCGTGATCAGGCCGTCGACCACAGCCCGGGTGCGGCCCATGCGCCGCAGCGAGCTGGAGGGGAAGGTGAGGACGCCGGCCAGCAGCAGCGGCACGCACACCAGGAAGCCCACGTCGGCGAGCCCGGGGTACGGCACCTCCTGGTCCAGCACCACCTCGTACCAGGTCCAGACCACCTGCCCCAGGCCCCACGACAGGGCGGCCCCGCCGAGCAGGTACCAGGAGGTCCGCAGCCGGCCCGTCGACCGACGAGCGGCCCGCCACGCCAGCGGCACGGTGAGCGCCAGCGGCACGAGCGCCTGGCCGACGTCGTTCCACGTCGTCACCGAGTCCGCCGAGCCGGGCCGCAGCACCAGGTACGCCAGGTAGGCGAGGGTGCCGGCGGCCATCGCCGCCGGCACGCCCCGCCCCGTCGATCCGCCGTTCGACGATGCTTGCCGCACGAGGGAGCATCGGCACCCGCCGCCGCCCGCTGTAGCCCCACGACCCTCCCGATCGCCCGCTCGTGACGCAGCGCACGAGCGCGCGAGACTCGCCGCACGATGACGGCGACCGACCTCGACCAGGGCAGCTTCAGCGACGACGGGCCGTGGGCGGTCGATCCCGACGCCATGCCGTGGCGGTCCGCGGTGCCCGGCCTGCGGGCTCGGATCGCCGCCGACCTCCCTCGCCTGACCCGCCCCGGGAAGGTCCCGCCGGGCCTCCGGGTGATCCGCACCACCGGCGTCCTGGGCTCCGCCCTCGGCATCTGGGCGGCGCGCGCCCGCCGGGCGGGCGGGGCCACCTCTCGGGCCGACATCTCCCGCCGCCTGCGGATCGCCGCCGAGCGCCTGGGGCCCACCTACATCAAGCTCGGGCAGATCATCTCGTCGGGCGAGGGGCTCTTCCCCGAGGAGCTGGTCACCGAGTTCAAGAAGTGCCGGGACCAGGTGCCGCCGGAGCCCTTCAGCGTCGTGCGCTCCGTGGTGGAGGGCGAGCTGGGCCGCCCGCTCGAAGAGGTGTTCCTGCGCTTCCACCCCGAGCCCCTGGCCGCGGCGTCCATCGCCCAGGTGCACCGGGCCACCCTGCACACCGGCGAGGACGTCGTCGTGAAGGTGCAGCGCCCGTCGGTGGGCCAGCTCGTGCACAAGGACCTCCGGGTGATGGCCTGGCTGGCCCCGTTCCTCGTCGGGCGCATCCCGATCGCCGCCCTGGCCAACCCGCCGGCGCTCGTCGAGCTCTTCGCCGAGACGATCACCGAGGAGCTCGACTTCCGCATCGAGGCGCAGAACATGCTCGACGTGGCCCGGTCCTTCGCCGAGCTCGGCCAGCGCGACTACGTGATCCCCCGCCCGCACCCCACGCTGGTGACGCAGCGGGTCCTCGTGATGGAGCGACTCGAGGGGTTCAAGTTCGACGACGTGGCCGGCATGAAGGACGCCGGCGTCGACACCGAGGCCGTGGTGCGCACGGGGATGATCGGGTTCATGGAGGGCGCCATGATCCACGGCATCTTCCACGGCGACCTCCACGGCGGGAACCTGTTCGTGATGGCCGACGGCCGCACCGCCCTGCTCGACTTCGGCATCGTCGGCCGGCTGTCGGAGCCCCGTCGCCTGGCGTTCCTGCGGCTGCTGATGTCGGCCACCGCCAACGACCTCACGGGCCAGCTGGAGGCGCTGCGAGACCTCGGGGCGCTCCCGCCCGACACCGACATCCAGGCCGTGATCGTCGACCTCGGCCTCGACCGCCCCGTCGTCGACCCCACCACCCTCAGCGCGGATGAGCTGGTGCACGAGATCCAGCAGGTCATCAAGGGCCTGCTCGGGATCGGTGCGCGGCTCCCGAAGGAGCTCATGCTCTTCATCAAGAACATGGTGTTCCTCGACGGCGCCGTGGCCACCCTGGCACCGGAGCTCGACATCATCGGGCAGATCGGCGAGGTGTCGATGCACTTCGCCACCGCCCACGGCGAGCGCATCGCCGCCGAGCTCGGGCTCGACGCCGGCGCCTACGAGCTCGACCTCACGGGCGTGAAGGCCAGCTTCGGCCTCGACGAATCGGTCGAGGGCGTGAGCTACCGCGACCTGCAGGAGCGCCGCGAGATCATCCGGCAGCGCCTCTCCAAGCGGGGCCGCGGGTAGTGCGACTCGTCGTGGCCCGCTGCGCCGTCGACTACGAGGGGCGGCTCTCGGCCCACCTGCCGATGGCCACCCGCCTGATCATGGTGAAGGCCGACGGCTGCGTGGCCATCCACGCCGACGGCGGCGCCTACAAGCCGCTCAACTGGATGAACGCCCCCAACCGCCTGGTGGTCGGCGAGCAGGAGTGGACGGTCACCAACCCCAAGGGCGAGCGGCTCGTGATCACGATCGAGGAGGTGCTCTCCGACAGCGCCCACGACCTCGGCCCCGACCCCGGCCTGCAGAAGGACGGGGTGGAGGCCCACCTCCAGGAGCTGCTGGCGGCGGCCTGCCACACCCTCGAGGTCGGGATGGTGCTGGTGCGCCGCGAGCACCGCACCGAGATCGGCCCGGTCGACCTGCTGTGCCGCGACGCCGAGGGCCGGGCGGTGGCGATCGAGGTCAAGCGCCGGGGCGAGATCGACGGCGTCGAGCAGCTCGCCCGCTACCTCGAGTTCATGGAGCGCGACCCGGCCCTGCGGCCGGTCCGCGGGATGTTCGTGGCCCAGGTGATCAAGCCGCAGGCGAAGGCGCTGGCCGCCGAGCGCGGCATCACCTGCGTGGAGGTCGACTACGACGCGCTCCGCGGCATCGAGCGCGCCCAGGCCTCCCTCTTCTGAGCGCTCCGGCCGTTCACAGGGGGCGCACCCGCAGGACCCGGCCAGGGTCGGCGTCGGTCACCACGTAGAGGTAGCCACCTGGGCCCTGCACCGCCACACGGAGCCGGCCGAACGACGTCAGCTCCGTCCACTCCTGCTCGACGGCGTTGCCGGTGCCGTCGATGCCCAGCACGCGCAGCTGCTGGCCCTTCAGCACGGCCATGACGATGGACCGATCCCATCCCCCCCACTGGGTGCCGGTGAGGAACGTGCCACCCGACGGAGCGATCGTCGACGGGCCCGAGCTCCACACCGCAGGTCGGGCTGCTGGGTGGCGGCCGAGATCGGTCATGGGACGGGACTCGTCGTAGCTGCTGCCCCCGCCGAGCGGGCGAGGGTCCCACCCGTAGTTGGCGCGGGCGTACAGGCGGTTGACCTCGTCGTCGCGGGAGGTCCCGTGCTCGATCGAGTAGGCGGAGCCCGCGGGGGTGAAGGCGATCCCCTGCACGTTGCGGTGGCCGTAGGTGTAGATCCGCGGGTCGAACGGGGGCCGGGCGTTGCCCGGCACGCCCCGACCCGACGTGTCGATGCGCAGCACCTTGCCGCCCAGCGACTGCGGATCCTGGGGTACGGAGCCCCGCGCGGCGTCGCCGGTGCCCACCCAGAGGTTGCCGTCGGGACCGAAGCGCGGACGGCAGCCGGAGTGGCGCCCGTTGGAGGCCGCCGGGATGCCGGTGACGATGTCGGCTCGCTCGACCAGGCCCGAGGAGTCGGCGTTGATCTCGAACCGGACCAACCGCACGTCGAGCGCGCCGCCCCGATCGGACAGGAAGCACACGTAGATGCGGCGGTTGCGGGAGAAGTCGGGATCCACCGCCACCCCCATCATCCCGCCCTCTCCGACGGCCACCACGTCCGCCGGCTCCGCCAGGGTCCGGACCTCGCCGGTCGTGCTGACGCGCAGCTTGATGGCGCCCGGGCGCTCCGTGATCACCATCGAGCCCTTGGGGGTGAACGCCAGGTCCCACGGCCGCTCGAGCCCCGCCACGATCGTGGCCGCCTTGATCGACGGAGCGACGCGGCACCCGGCCACCGCACCGAGCGCCAGCACGACGACGATCGGGAGCAGCAGGCGTCGGAGGCGGTGGTTCGTCGTCAGCACGGAGGCTCCTGGTGCTCGGCCCGCTCCCCCACCGTAGGCGCGCCCGGGCCTCGATCAGGCGTCGGGTGGCCGGCCGTAGACGAGGAGGGCCACGTCGTCGCGCGCCTCGGCCGCCGGCACGTTGGCCAGCAGCACGTCGGCGAGCGTGGCGGCGGACACCGCATCGCCGACCTCCTCGAGCCGCTGCCGGAGCCGGTCGAGGCCGAGATCGATGCTCTCGCCCCGCCGCTCGACGAGGCCGTCGGTGTAGAGCAGGAGCCGATCGTCCGGCCCCAGCTCCGCGGTGCCCTCCGGGCGGGCGTCGCGATCGATGCCGAGCGGGCGGCTGCGACCGCTGTCGAGCCACACGCCGCGACCGGCCGCCCACACCAGCGGTGGGGGGTGACCGGCGCTGGCGTAGGTCACGGAGCCATCGGCGGGGTCGATCACGGCGCAGCACACGGTGGCGCAGGCCGCACCCGGCACCGACTCCGCGAACGTGGACAGCCGCTCCAGGGTGACCGCCGGGCCGTGCCCCTCCAGCAGCAGCACCCGGCTGGCGCTGCGGAGCTGGCCCATGGCCGTGGCGGCACCGAGGCCGTGCCCCACGCAGTCGCCCACCACCAGCGCCACCCGGCCGTCGGGCAGGGCCACGACGTCGTACCAGTCGCCGCCCACCGAGAGGTGCCCGACCGCCGGGGCGTAGCGGACCGCCAGGGTGGCGGTCTCCTCCACCGGGCTCAGCATCGCCCCCTGGAGCGAGGCGCTGATCTCCCGCTGCCGGCCGAGCTCGGCCGCCCGCTCGAAGGCGGTGCGCAGCGCGGCGCCCACGCTGGCCGCCACCAGCTCCACGAAGGATCGGTACCCCTGGTCGAACGGCCGGCGCTCGCTCGTCTCGACGCGCAGCACCCCGGGCACCTCGTGGACCGCGCCGGCGCCCAGCGGCAGCGACACCTCGACGCCGACGTCCACGCCGAGGTCGGTCGGCGTGCCGGCAGCGATCACCGGCTTGCCCAGCACCAGCGCCTCCCGCGTGCTGGGCCCGCTGGCCGCCACCGAGCCACGACGGCGGGTGGAGGCGATCAGCACGAGGTCGTCACCGGCATCGATGTAGAGGTGCGCGGCCGGAAGGTCGGCCGGGTAGCGGGCCAGCACGGCCACCGACCGGCGGCACACCTCGGCCACGTCGGTGCAGTCGACCAGCTCGGTGGCGAGCTCGCCGAGGCAGGCCAGCCGCCGCCCGGTCACCACCTGCTCCGTCACCTCGGTGGCGGCGTCGAACACCCCCTTGATCGTGCCGTCGGCATCGCGGATGGGGCTGTAGCTCCAGGTGAAGTAGCACTCCTCGAGGAAGCCGTGCCGATCGATCTCGAGCAGCCCGTCCTGGTCGAAGGTCGACTCCCCGCGCGTCCGCACCCGTTCGAACATCGGGCCGATCGTGTCCCAGATCTCCGGCCAGACCTCGGCCACGGGCGCTCCGAGCGCGGCGGGGTGCTTCGACGAGCCCAGGAACGGGACGTACGCGTCGTTGTAGATCTTGCGGAGGTCCTCGCCCCACACGACCAGCATCGGGAAGCGCGACGTGAGGCAGATGCTGGTGGCGATGCGGAGGCTGTCGGGCCACGACTCGAGCGGGCCGAGCGGGGTGGCGGCCCAGTCGTGCTCCGCCACCCGCCGGCCCATCTCACCGACGTCGCCGAGCGCGCGCAACCAGGGTGCTGCGGCCCCGCCGGAACCTGTTGCCTGCTCGACCATCGACGACCTCGTACCAACTCCTGGTCTGCAGAACCTAGAGCCTGGCGCCCGGAGCGGTCGCGCGCTCGAGGCGTCAGATGGCGTGCCGGACGACGTCAGGCGAAGGTGAGGCGCCCGGCGTCGATGACCACGCGGCCGTCCTGGCCGCACGTCTGGAACACCGCGCTGCCGTCGCCGTCGAGCCAGGCCTTCACCGTGAGGGCCTCACCCGGCAGGACCGGCGACGAGAAGCGAGCATCGAGGCCCTTGAACCGGGCCGGATCGCTGCCGCAGAGCTCGTGGAGGAGGGCCCGCCCGGTGAACCCGTAGGTGCAGAGGCCGTGGAGGATGGGTCGGTCGAAGCCGCCCATCGCGGCGAAGGCGGGGTCGGAGTGCAGTGGGTTGCGGTCGCCCGACAGCCGGTAGAGCAGCGCCTGGTCGGTCCGCGTCTGCACGGTGACGGCGTGGTCGGGGTCGCGGTCGGGAGCCTGGTTCGGCGTGCCGGACGGCCCGCGGTCGCCGCCCCAGCCGCCCTCGCCGCGGATGAACGCCGACATGCGCGTCGTGAAGAGCGGCTCGCCGGTGCTCACCAGCGTGGCGGTGCTCTCCGACACCACCACGGCGCCCTTGCCCTTGTCGTAGATCCCGGTGATCTCGCTCACGGCCTCGAGCTCGCCCTCGACGGGGATCTCGCGGTGCAGGGTGATCCCCTGCTCGCCGTGCACGAGCATCGCGGGGTTGAACGAGCCGATGGCCCCGAACCCGCCGCCCATCGGGCCGAGCACCACGGCGATGGTGGGCAGGGCCCGCTGCGGCTTGTCGCTGGTGTTCTCGGTGGTGAACTCGAGCTCGGCCAGCGGGTCGTCGGCGCCGGCGCCCACGCCGAGCGCGTAGATCAAGGCGTCCTTGCTGCTCCAGGACCGGCGGGCCGGCTCGGACTTGGTCCCCACGGCATCAGGGTTGATCGGCATGGTGGTCTCCTCAGGGTTGGGCTGGCTGCAAGGCGACCGCCAGCGACGTGGCTTCCGCCTCGTCGAAGGTGCCGCTGATCTGGATCTGATCTCGCTCGAACTCGGGTACTTGGATGCTCGGCGCCGACACGACGGTGCCGTCGACCACGATGGCGAGCTGGCCGGCGGGGCAGGCCGGCGTCGACTGGAAGCACTCGGAGGCGACGGCGTTGAAGTCGTCGATGCCGTCGCTGGTGAGCACCAGCGACACGACCCACCCTCCTGCGAGCAGCTCTGCTCGAGCCGATTCGACCGCAGTGGCCCCATCGAGGCCCTCGCCCAGGTCGAAGCACGTGCCATCGCCTGGTGCCAGCGCCGCCGGGTCGACATCGGTCGTGGCCACGGCGACCACCTCGTCGCAGGGGCGGTCGTGGACGAGCTGCGCCGGGTCGAAGCGCAGCAGACCGGTCGTCGGCGAGACCGCCGAGCTCGGCGTCGTCGTGCTCGCGGTCGGAGCGCTCGTGGTGGTCGTGGTGGTCGAGGGCTGGGTCGTGACGCGCTCGTCCCCCTCGTCGCCGCAGGCCGCGCCGGTGAGGAGCGCGGCCAGTGCCAGCGCCCGGAGGGTCACGTCTCGTCGTGGCCCTGCATGTTGGCGTTGGGCCGGGCCTGGGCGACGAGGTCGGTCACCAGCGGGCCGAGCGCCTCGACGTCGTCGGTGGGGTTCTCGAGCGTCGGGCCGCGGTGCCAGCCCTCGCTGACCGACAGGGCCCGGCCGCTCACGTCGAACACCCGACCCGTCACGTGGGCGGCGGCGGGGCTCGACAGCCAGCACACGATCGGCGCGATGTGCGCGGGCGACATCTGCTCCTTGATCTCCTCCGGCGCCTGGCCCATCCCGAGGCCCTCGGTCATGCGGGTGAGGGCGGCGGGGGCGATGGCGTTGACCGTCACCCCGTACCGGCCGAGCTCCTTGGCGGCGATGATCGTGAAGCTGGCGATGCCGGCCTTGGCCGCGCCGTAGTTGGTCTGCCCGACGTTGCCGTAGATGCCGGAGGGCGACGACGTGTTGATGATGCGGGCGTCGTTGGTCTCGCCCGCCTTCGACCGCTCGCGCCAGTAGGCCGCGGCGTGCCGGCTCGGGGCGAAGGTGCCCTTGAGGTGCACCTTGATCACGGCGTCCCACTCCGCCTCGCTCATGTTGGTGAGCATGCGGTCGCGCAGGATGCCGGCGTTGTTGATGAGCACGTCGAGCCCACCGAAGGTGTCGACGGCGGACCGGATCAAGCGCTCCGCACCGTCCCAGTCGCTGATGTCGTCGGTGTTGGCGAGGGCCTCGCCCCCCATGGCGACGATCTCGTCGACCACCTGCTGGGCCGGGCCGGCGTCGCCGCCCTCGCCGTCCATCGAGCCGCCGAGGTCGTTGACGACCACCTTCGCGCCGTGGTGGGCGAGCAGCAGGGCGTGCTCCCGCCCGATGCCGCGCCCGGCGCCGGTGATGATCGCGACGCGCCCCTCACAGAGCTTGCTCATGGCTGGCCTTCCCCCTGGTGTGTCGATGTCCCCGTTGGTGACCTTCGTCTAGCGCAGCCCCGGCGGGGTCGGCGAATTCCGTCCGCCCCGGCCTCGCGTGCGAGGGTGGTACCCCCATGGACGAGGAGCGGACGGAGCCGGAAGCGGACACGACGGCGGAGCTCGACGAGGAGCCGCGCGCGGCCCACCTCGCCACCGATGACCGTCGCCTCCGCCAGCCCTGGGTGATCCCTGCGCTGCTCGTGCCGCTCGTGCTGGTGGTGCTGATCGTCGTGGCGTGGGCCATCGACACCAGCTCCGGCGGCGTGGCCCGCAACGTGCAGCTGGCCGGCGAGGACATCGGGGGCGCGTCGGAGGGCCGCCTCTCGGCCACCATCGACGAGATCAGCGAGGCCTACCGGACCACGCCCGTCGAGCTCGCCGTCGGCGACCGCACCTACGAGACGACCGCCGAGGGCATCGGGCTGATGGTCGACGGCGACGAGACGCAGGCCGCCGCCCTCGAGGTGGGGCAGACCGCCCCGTTCCCCCTGCGGCCGTTCGAGTGGCTGCAGTCCTTCGTGGCCGAGCGCCAGGCCCCGCTCCTGTTCCAGGTGAGCACCGAGGAGGTGGCCACCGCCATCGTCACGCTCGAGGGCGACGACCGCGTGCCGCCCACCGAGCCGACGGTCGAGCTGGTCGACGGGGCCTTCCAGGTGGTGGCCGGCGTCGACGGGGTCGGCCTCGACGCCGCCACGGTCGCGGAGGCCCTGCCGGCCGCCGCCGAGGAGGCCGCCGAGTCGGGGGCCGAGGTGGTGCGCATCGAGGTGCAGCAGGCGCCCATCCCGCCGCTCGGCTCGATCGAGGCCGCCCGGGAGGCCGCCTCCGCCGCCGAGGCGCTGGTGAGCGAGCCGATCGAGGTGGTGACCGGCGGCGGCAGCCGCACCTTCGAGTCCGACGTGCTCCGCTCCTGGGTGCGCCTGGCCAGCGCGCCCGACGGCACCGTCACCGTCGACTTCGACCAGGCCGCCGTCGACGGTGACCTGCGGGCCCGCTTCGCCGACGTGGAGGGCCGCCCGGTGGACGCGACGGTCACGCTCGACGGCGGCGTCCCGGTCGTCATCGGCGACCAGCCCGGGCTGGTGTGCTGCGGCCCGGAGACCGCCATCGCCATCCTCGACTCGCTCGAGGCCGGCGACCGCGTCGTGGAGCTCGACCTCGTCGAGGGCCCCGCCTCGTTCACCACGGCCGATGCCGAGGCGCTGCAGATCACCCAGGCGGTCGGTGGCAACAACGCCTGGCGGAGCGGGGCTCCCACCACCGCCGGTCCGGGCTTCACCACCTACCACGACGCCGGCGGCAACCGGGTGGGCAACATCCACCGGATCGCCGACCTGGTGCGGGGCGTCGTGGTCCGCCCGGGCGACAGCTTCTCCATCAACGACCACGTGGGCCGCCGCACCGCCGAGAACGGCTTCCTGCCGGCGGGCGCCATCAGCAACGGCCAGATCGTCGACGAGATCGGGGGCGGCATCTCCCAGTTCGCCACCACCATGTTCAACGCCGCCTACTTCGCGGGCCTGCAGATCGACGTGTCGCAGCCGCACTCCCGGTACTTCGACCGCTACCCCCGAGGGCGCGAGGCCACCATGGGCTTCCCCGCTCCCGACCTGCAGTTCACCAACGACACGCCCTACGGCATCCTGATCTGGACGTCGTACACCGACACCAGCATCACGGTCACGCTCTACTCCACGCCGCACGGGGTCGGGGAGCAGATCGCCATCGACGAGGCCACCTCGGGTCGCTGCGACGTGGTGACCACCACCCGGCGGATCACCTTCCCCGACGGCTCCACCGAGGACGACACCTTCCGAGCCACCTACCGCCCCGGCGACGGTCTGGGATGCTGAGCGGATGACCGACCAGCGGGGGGCGGGCGAACCGGGCGACGAGCAGCTGCGCTACGAGCCGCGCATGAGCGACTCCGACGCCCTGATGTGGACGATCGAGAAGGACCCGCTGCTGCGCTCCACGATCACGGCGGTGTCGCTGCTCGACGGCGCCGTGGCGCGGGACCGCTTCACGGCCAAGGTCGACCGCGCCAGCCGCCTCATCCCGCGCCTGCGCCAGCGGGTGGTGGGCAACCCCTACTCCATGGCGCCGCCGCGCTGGGAGGTCGATCCCAACTTCGACCTGCACTACCACCTGCGCACCCTCCACCTGGGCGGGCAGGGCTCCGAGCGGCAGCTGCTCGACCTGGCCGAGTGGGTGGGGATGCAGGGGTTCGACCGGGCCCGCCCGCTGTGGGAGCTGTACCTCGTCGACGGCCTGGCCGACGGGCGCTCGGCCCTCGTCCAGAAGCTGCACCACGCCATCACCGACGGCGTGGGGTCGATCCAGATCGCCCTCAGCCTCTTCGACCTCGAGCGCGATCCGCCCGACGACGGCGAGCTGCCGCCGGCGCCACCCGCCCGGGTCTTCGGCCCGCTCGACCGCCTCGTCGACGGGGCCACCCACGTGGGACGGCGTCGCCTGGGCCTCGTGCAGCGCTCGGCCGGTGCGGCCAACGGTGCGGTGCGCTCCGTGCTCGCCGACCCCACCGGCGCGGCTCGGCAGGCCGTCGAGACCGTCCGCTCGGTCGGGCGCCTGGTGGCCCCGGCCACCGCCCCGCTCAGCCCGGTCATGGGTGGTCGCTCCCTCAGCGTGCGCTTCTCGACCATGGTCCACCCGCTGGCCGACCTGCGGGCGGCGGCCAAGGCGGCCGACGGCAAGCTGAACGACGCCTTCGTGGCCGCAGTGGCCGGCGGCCTGCGGCGCTACCACGAGGAGCTCGGCGCACCGGTCGAGCGGCTGCGCATGACGATGCCCATCAACGTGCGCACCGAGGCGACCGAGGGGGTCGCCGGCAACCAGTTCGTGCCCGCCCGCTTCCCCGTGCCGATCGGCATCGTCGACCCGATCGAGCGCATGGCGGCCATCCGAGCGCTGGTGACCACCCAGCGCGGCGAGCCGGCGCTGGCCCTCACCCAGCCCCTGGCCGGGGTCCTCAACCGGCTGCCCACGAGCGTCACCACCGGTGTCTTCGGCGGGATGCTGAAGGGCGTCGACTTCGTCACCTCCAACGTGCCGGGCGCGCCCATCCCGCTGTTCGCCTCGGGTGCGCAGATCGTGCAGCAGTTCCCCTTCGGCCCGCTCTCGGGAGCCGCCGCCAACGTGACGCTGCTCAGCTGGCTCGACGACGTGTGCGTCGGCGTCAACGTCGACCCGGCGGCCGTGACCGATCCCGAGGCGTTCCACGCCTGCCTGGTCGAGGGCTTCGACGAGGTCCTCGCCGTCGGCCGATGACCGCCACCGCCACCGACGTCGCCGTGGTGGGCGGCGGGCCGGCCGGCGCCGCCGCCGCCATCTCGCTGGCCCGCCAGGGCCGCGACGTCGTGCTGGTGGACAAGGCCCGGTTCCCGCGGGACAAGATCTGCGGCGACGGCCTGACCGCCGGCGCCCTGCGCCTGCTCGAGCAGCTCGGCCTCGACCCGGAGGCGGTGCCGTCCTGGCAGCCGGTCGACGACGTCGTGGTCCGCTCGCCGTCGGGCCGCGAGGTCACGTTCCCGCTCCCCCGGGGCGCCGGCTCCTACGCCGTGGTGTGCCGGCGGGCCGACCTCGACGCCGCGCTCCTCGACGTCGTCCGCGCTGCCGGGGTCACCGTCCTGGAGGGCCACGCCTGCACCGGCGCCCACGAGCAGCCGGACCGGGTGGTGCTCGAGATCGACGGCCTCGGCGAGCTCCACGCCCGCTACGCCGTCGCCGCCGACGGGATGTGGTCGCCGCTGCGCAAGCACCTCGGCCTGACCGTCCCTGACTACCGCGGGGAGTGGCACGCCTTCCGGCAGTACTTCACCGGCGTCGGCCCCCGCGCGGCCACGGACCTGTTCGTGTGGTTCGAACCCGACCTGCTGCCCGGCTACGCCTGGTCGTTCCCGTTGCCCGGCGGCGGGGCGAACGTGGGCTTCGGCATCCAGCGCGAGGGCGGCAAGGTCGCCCGGGTGCAGGACATGAAGCAGCTCTGGCCGGACCTCCTCGAGCGACCCCACATCCGCGCCGTCCTGGGCCCTGACGCCGTGCCGGAGTCCCCGCACCGGGCGTGGCCCATCCCGGCCCGGGTCGACGACATCGCCCTCACGGGCACCCGCACCCTCTTCGTGGGCGATGCCGCCGCCGCCACCGACCCGCTCACCGGCGAGGGCATCGGGCAGGCGCTGCTCACGGGCGTCCTGGCGGCGCAGGCCATCGCCGCCAGCGGGCTCGACGCCGGTCGCACCACCGACGCCTACGAGCGCAGCGTGCGCGAGGCCCTGGTGGCCGACCACAAGATGTCGCTGCTGCTCACCCGCGCCCTCGCCCACCGCAAGGGCGTGCGGACGGCCGTCCGCCTGGCCGGCGCCTCGGCCTGGACCCGCCGCAACTTCGCCCGCTGGCTCTTCGAGGACTACCCCCGGGCGCTGGCCGTCACGCCGCGGCGCTGGCACCGCGGCATGTTCACCGGCCCCGGCGCCTACCGCTGAGGCCGGGCTGGATCGGTCCGAGCGCGAGCCGGCGCACCTCGGGGGGGATGTGAGGTGCGCCGGCCACGCCGTCATGGCGACACCGCCGCGTGTGCCATGGGCGCAGATCCGGACCGGTCCATCGGTGGAGGTCGATGGGACGACCGGAGCTGACGGGGACCAACCTAGAGATGGTTCGTTTCGTGCTTGTTGCCCGGCGGTGAACGTCGCGGATCGGCCCGATGGCGGTCCGACGCACCCGAGTTGACCGGTCGGTCAAGGGGGCCGTAGGCATGGCGGCCATGCGCACGCGACTGACCGACGTCCTGCAGGTGGAGCACCCCGTGATGCTGGCGGGCATGGGCGGCGTCTCCTACCACCGCCTCGTGGCGGCGGTCAGCGAAGCGGGTGGCTTCGGCTGCATGGGCGCCTCCGTCATGGGGGCGCAGGAGATGCGCGACGAGATGGCCAAGGTGCGGGAGCTGACCGCCAAGCCCTTCGGCGTCGACCTCCTCACCGCGGCGCCCGGCGACATGGTCGCCAAGGTGAACGACATCATCCACGCCGGCGGCTCGGTGTTCGTGGCCGGCCTCGGCGTCCCCCGCGACGTCGTCGACCTGTGCCACAGCCGCAACGTCCTGGTGGTCAGCATGTGCGGCAAGGTGCGCCATGCCATCGCCGCCGTCGAGGCCGGGTGCGACATCGTCGTGGCCCAGGGCACGGAGGCCGGCGGCCACACCGGCAAGGTGGCCACCTTCGCGCTCGTGCCGCAGATCGTCGACGCCGTCGGCGAGCGCGTGCCGGTCGTGGCGGCGGGCGGGATCGTCGACGGCCGGGGCCTGGCCGCGGCGCTGGCCCTCGGTGCCGACGGCATCTGGGTGGGCACCCGCTTCATCGCCACCCCCGAGGCGCGTGCGGTGCCCGGCTACAAGGAGGCGCTGGTGCGCACCCACGAGGACGGCACCACCATCACCCGCGCCTACACCGGCAAGACGTGCCGCGTGATCGAGAACGGCTACACGAAGGCCTTCGACGCCGACGGCGGCGTGCCCGAGCCGTTCCCCATGCAGGTCGTCAAGACCATGCAGGAGGGCGCCAACCACCTCGGCGGCGACGAGCACACCGAGGGCGTCGACCCCGACCGCGAGTTCTGGCCCGCCGGCCAGGGCGTGGGCAGCATCGACGAGGTGCTGCCCGCCGGCGACCTCGTCGAGCGCTTCGTCCGCGAGGCCGAGGCCGCCCTCGGCACCGTGCAGCGCGCCTTCGCCTGACCCCCCACCCCACCCCCACCCCCACCCCCACCCCCACCCCCACCGCCACCGCCACCGCCACCACGGATCCTGCGGCACGTCCTGACGGTCTTCGTCATCGAGCGCCGCAGGAACCTCGGGGTCAGCGGTTGGTCCAGGTGGGTGGGCGCTTGGCGAGGAAGGCGGCGATGCCCTCGTGGGCGTCGTCGGTGGCGAGGTTGGCGGTCATGGTGGCGCCCGCCAGGTCGTAGGCGGCGGCCACGTCGAGGTCCTGCTGGGCGTAGAAGGCCCGCTTGCCCAGCGCCAGCACCATCGGGCTGGCCTCGGCGATGCGAGCAGCCAGCGAGTCGACGGCGTCGTCGAGCTCCTCGAGCGGCACCACCCGGTTGACGAGGCCCCAGTCCAGCGCGGTGGCGGCGTCGACCAGGTCGCCGGTGAAGAGCATCTCCAGCGCTCGCTTCGGCCCGACCGATCGAGCGAGCGGCACCATCGGCGTGGAGCAGAACAGCCCGATGCGCACGCCCGGCGTGGCGAACCGGGCCCCCGACTCCGCCACGGCGAGGTCGCAGGTCGCCACCAGCTGGCAGCCCGCCGCGGTGGCCACCCCGTGCACGCGGGCGATCACCGGCTGGTCGATGGCCCGCACCGTCGCCATGAGCCGGGTGCACACCGAGAAGACCCGCTCGGCGGCGGCCGGATCGGCGGCCAGCAGCTCGTCGAGGTCGTGGCCGGCCGAGAAGGCGGGCCCGCCGCCGGCGATCACCACCACCCGCCCGGTCGCCTCCTCCAGCGCCGCGGTGAGCTCCTCCATGACCTCCACGGAGAGCGCGTTGCGCCGCTCGGGTCGGTCGAGCGTGATCCGGGTGACGACCGGGCCGTCGTCGACCACCAGGTGCTGCCACGTGCCCATGACCCGACGGTACCGGGCCGAGGACCCACGTTCTGTGTGCGCTGCGCACCGCCCACCGGTCGTGCGCGCACACAGAAGCGGGGGGTGGGCGAGCGGATGGGCGTCAGGGAGGCGAGGAGCGGGCGCCGGCGGCAGCCAGGTGCAGGTCGAGCGGGGCGTGGCCGGCGGCGCGCAGGTGCTGGAGCAGCTCCGCCGGGCGACCCGGGGCGCTGAGGATGCTGAGCGAGCCGCCCTGGCCGCCGGCACCGTTGACCTTCCAACCGGCGGCACCGCAGCGGCGCGCCAGGTCGATGATGGCGCTGGCGTCGTGCGACACCAGGGCGGGGTGCAGGGCGGCCTGGGCCTCCGTCGCTGCGGTGAGGGTGCGGCCGTAGGCGTCGAGGTCGGCCGACGCCAGTGCGGCCGCGGCCTCGTCGGCCAGCTGGCGGAGGCGCTCGAGGCGCGGCGCCGCCGGTCCTTCGTCGGTCAGCGCGGCGATGACCTCCTCGTGCACGGCCGACGAGTCGTGCGGGTCGCCGTAGGCGACGTGGACGAGGCGGTCCTGGAGCGCGGCGGTGACGGCCGGCGGCAGGGCCAGCGGCCGGACGGCCACGTCCGGGTAGGGGCCGATCCGCAGCAGGTTGGCGCCGCCGTGGGCGGCGGCCACCTGGTCCTGCACGCCGGACTGCCGACCCAGGCGACCAGCCTCGGCGCGGTGCGCGGCGGCCGCCAGGGACGCGGGCCCGCGGAGCGGGCCGCGCAGCGCGTCGATCGCCGCCACGACGCCCACCGCCACCGCCCCCGACGTGCCGAGGGAGCTGCCCGGCGGCACCGCCGATCGCACGGTGAGGGCGACGTCCACGCCGTCGAGGGCTCCCGCCTCTCGCACGGCCTCCGCCAGGAGGCGGTGCTCCGGCGGCTCGTCCCCCACCGTGAACGTGAGGTCGTAGTCGACCACCGTGATGCTCACCCGCCCGGCAGAGCGACCGGCGATCTGGGCCTCCACCGTGACGCCGGGCTCCACGGCCAGGCTGCACACCCGCCCGTGCCCGGCGAACCACGTGTCGGTCCAGCCGCCCACGTCGCACACCCGCACCGGCACGTCGACGCGCACCACCGACGGCGTCATCGCCGAGCCACCTCCGGCGCCTGCCACGGTCCGGGGAGCCGGCCCGGACCGCAGGGCCCGCTCACGGCGCGTCCGGCACCCAGGCGTAGCGCCAGTCGTGCGGCGGACCGACGTCCACCAGCACGTACGTGCCGCCCCGCTCCGCGAGCTCGACCGGCGGTGGCGCCAGCACGAGCCGCGACCGGCCTGGGCCCCCCTCGCACGGGATGAGGAGCCGCTCGCCGTCCTGCACCGTCAGCCCTCGGCACCGTCGGCGTCGTCGACCTGCTCGGCGATGGTGATGCCGAGGGCCGGGAGGACGGCGAGCGCCACGTCGACCAGCTGGGCGGGACCGACGGTGGCGCCCCGCAGCGCCAGCGCCCCGCTGATGCCCTGCAACGTGGAGCCGTGCAGGGCCACGCCGTCGAGCGTGGCACCGGACAGCTCGCTGCCGTCGAGCGTGGAGCGCAGGATGCTCGACGCCCGCAGCTGGCCCTCGTACAGGTCGCTCCCCGAGAGGTCGCACCCCTCGACCAGGCAGTGGTCGAGGCGGGCCATGCGGAGCCAGGCGGCGTCGAGCTTGCAGTCGACGAAGGCCACGTGGTCGGCGGCCAGCTCCACGGCGGTGAAGCCCGACATCCGGCAGCGCTCGAAGCGGACGCGCCGCAGCGAGGCCGCCTCCCACACCGACCCCGACAGCTCGCAGTCCTCGAGCACCACGTCGGTCAGGCGGGGCGAGCGCAGGGTGGCGCCGGTGAAGGCCACCGCCGTGAGGTGGCACCCGACCAGCTCGACCCCCTCGCTGGCCTCGGGCACCTCTCCGCCGACGACCCGGGCGTCCTCGAGCACGCCGTCGTCGGGCAGGTCGAGGGCGCCGAGCTCACCGATCTCGCGCAGCACCGACGCCAGACGGGGCGCGGCGACCTGGCGATCGGGGACGGACGGGGTGGCCATCGCGGCGGCCGGGCTCCGCCGACCGGCCTACAGGTCCTCGATCCAGCCCTTGACCTGCTCCACCATCTTCACGGGGTCGGGGCCGACGGGCGTGATGTTGAGCACGGTCACGCCGCTCTCCTTGTAGGCCGCCAGGCGCTCCTTGATGTACCCCTCGGGACCGCACAGCGACGTGGACGCCAGCAGCTCCTCGGGCACCAGCGCGGCGGCCTCGTCCTTCTTGCCGTCGAGGTAGAGGTCCTGGATGGCCTCGGCCTCGGCCTCGTAGCCGTAGCGCTTCACCAGGTCGTTGTAGAAGTTGCGCCCCTTGGCGCCCATGCCGCCGACGTAGAGGGCCGTCATCGGCCGGGAGAACTCCCGCACCGCCTCCTGGCCCTCACCGATCGCCAGCAGCCCACCGGCCACCACCTCCATGGGGCCGCGCTCCGGGTCCCGCTTGGCGGCACCGTCGGCGAGGTCGTCGCCCCACACGTCCTTGGCCTTCTCGGGGACGTAGAAGAGCGGGAGCCAGCCGTCGGCCTTCTCGGCGGTCATGGCGACGTTCTTCGGGCCGAGCGAAGCGACGTAGATCGGGATCTCGCTGCGCACGGGGTGGTTGATCAGCTTGAGCGGCTTGCCCAGGCCGGTGCCCTGCTCCTCGGGGAGGGGGATGTGGTAGCTGGGGCCGTCGTGGACGACCCGCTCGCGGAGCCACACCTGCCGGCAGATGTCGATGATCTCCCGGGTGCGTCCGAGCGGCTTGTCGTAGGGCACGCCGTGGAAGCCCTCGATCACCTGCGGGCCCGAGGCGCCGAGGCCGAGGATGGCCCGTCCGTCCGAGAGGTTGTCGAGGCCGGCGGCCGTCATGGCCAGCAGGGTCGGGGTGCGGGTGTAGATGGGCAGGATCCCGGAGGCGATCTGCACCCGCTCGGTGCGGGCGGCGAGGTAGCCCATGGTCGACACGGCGTCGAAGCTGTAGGCCTCCGCCACCCAGATCTGGTCGAGGCCGCCCTGCTCCATGGCGATGACCTGCTCGGCCGCCTCCTTGATGCCGCCGGCGTAGTTCAGCTGCGTGGACAGCTTCATGGTGGTCCCCCCTGGTCTGCTGGATCGGTGATCGGTTGGAGCTGGAGTCGGTCGCTGGCGCGGAGGTCGGGCTGGGTGGCTCGGCGCCGTCAGCCGCCGTGGCGGGCCCGAGCGGCCTTGGCCCGCTCGAGCAGGTGGACGGGCACGCCGAAGGGGTTGTCGGCCCCGGCGGCCCCGGCGGCGGCGCCGTCGTCGGCGGCATCGGTGGCGGCGGCCTCCTCGGCCACCTCCTCCACGCGCTCGTCGACGGGCACCCAGCCCTTGGGGTCGACGATGTGGCGCCCGTCGAGGAGCCCCTGCTGCACGCCGTTCTCGAACAGCACCCGGTAGCGGATCCAGCTCACGCCGGACACCTGCAGCACCTTGCCGGGCGTGCCGGCCGGCACGCCGGGGAGGTCCACCCAGGCGCGCACCTTGCCGTGGCGCTTGAGGTCGATCGGGGTGAGCACGGCGGACATGGCGACAGTCTGGCCCGCCTCGACCACCGGGAATAAGTAGCCAGGCTACTTAGTTAGGTGAAACGATGTCCCTCGTGCCCCCCGAGCCCACCACCGCCACCGATCCCGCTCCCGTCGAGCCCGACCTCGCCGACGACGCCGAGCTGGCCGGCCACCTGCGCCTCTCGGTGACCCGCCTGGCCCGGGTCCTGCGCCAGACGGCCGACACCGACCTCTCCCCCACGCAGGGCTCGGTGCTGGCCACCGTGTCGAACCACGGTCCGCTCACCCTCGGCGAGCTGGCCGAGCGGGAGCGGGTGGCGTCGCCCACCATCACCAAGGTGATCGGCCTCCTCCACGAGAAGGGCCTGGTCGACAAGGCCACCGACCCCGATGACCGCCGGTTCGTCCGGGTGGCCCTCACCCCCGCCGGCGAGGCGCTCCTCGAGCGGACGCGAGCCCGCAAGAACGCCTGGTTGGCCCGCCAGCTGTCCCGCCTGTCCGAGGAGGACCGGGCCAGCCTGGCCGCCGCCACCGAGGTGCTCGACCGCCTCACCACCCACGGGACCCACCGATGACCCGGGTCCGGGCCTTCGGCGCCGACACCTTCCGGTCCCTGCGCAGCCACAACTTCCGGCTGTTCTTCGGCGGCCAGATCATCAGCCAGACCGGCACCTGGATGCAGATGGTCGCCATCGGCCTGCTGGTGCTCGACCTCACCGACAGCGGCGTGGCGGTCGGCCTGGTGACGGCGGCGCAGTTCATCCCCATCCTCGTGCTCGGCGCCTGGGCGGGGCTGCTGTCGGACCGCAGCGACCGCCACAAGCTCCTGCTGGCCATGAACGCCATCGGGGCCGCCGTCGCCGCCGCCTTCGCGCTCCTGGTGCTGACCGACCGCGCCGCCCTGTGGTCGATCTTCCTGCTCACCTTCCTGGCCGGCACCGTCACCGCCCTCGAGAACCCCACCCGTCGCGCCTTCGTGACCGACCTCGTCGACGAGACCGACGTACCGAACGCCGTCGGCCTCAACAGCACCCTCATGACCGGCTCCCGGGTGATCGGGCCGGCCGTCGCCGGTGCGCTGATCGCCGGACCCGGCATCGGGTGGTGCTTCGCCGTCAACGCGCTCTCGTACCTCCCGCAGCTGTGGCTGTTCGCCCGGATGGATCGCAGCCGGTTCCGCTCCCTGGAGCGCGTCGCGAAGGGCAAGGGCCAGCTGCGGGAGGGGCTGCGCTACGTGTGGGGCTCGGCCGAGCTGCGGCTGCCGCTGCTGCTCGTGGCGGCCGTCGGCACGCTGGCGTTCAACTTCTCGGTGATCCTCCCGCTGTTCGCCACCCGCGACCTCGACGGCGGTCCGGCCACCTTCACCACGCTCTTCTCGATCATGAGCGTCGGCTCGGTGTTCGGCGCGCTCACCATCGCTCGCCGCACCCACGCCGACACGCGCTTCCTCGCCCGCGGGACGCTGGCGCTGGCGGTGTCGATGTTCGCCCTGGCCGCAGCGCCCACCACCACGGCCGCCGCCCTGCTGGTGCTGCCCGTCGGCGTCACCAGCGTGATGGTCATCTCGGGCTCGAACGCGGTGGTGCAGCTGAGCGCGGCGCCGGCCATGCGGGGCCGGGTGCTGGCGCTGCTCGCCGTCGTGTTCCTCGGCTCCACGCCCATCGGCGGCCCCATCGCCGGCGTGGTGTCCGAGACGCTCGGCGCCCGCTGGGCCCTGGCCATGGGTGCCCTCACCTGCCTCGTCGCCGCCCTCTGCACCCTCCGGGCCCTGGCCCACCTCCCCGAGCCCGCCCGGACCGAGGTCGACCCCGACGCAGGCGTCGACCTGGCCCCCGTCGTGGTCGCCCCCGGCCGCTGACCGAGCGCTGGCGGCAGGCGCGCCGACGGCGCCCGATCAGCTCGAGCGAGGCGCCCGCGCCGAGCTCGACGACCTCTTGCGGCGCCGGTTGCTCCGACGGGCGCGGTCGATGAGGTCGAGGACGGCCTGCTCGAGCTCCTCGGGGATGCCGCCGGCGAGGTCCTCCACGTCGATGCCGGCCAGCGCCTCCTGGACGGTGTCGTCGGCCTCGAAGCGCTCGACGACGCGAGGGTCGATGTAGGCGGACCGGGCCACCGCCGGCGTGTTGCCGAGGTGCTGGGCCACCTCCTTCACCACCCCGGCCACCGCTCGCTGCTGGGCGGTGTCGGACTCGCCGGGCTCGGTGGCGGCCAGGCCGGCGGCGGCCAGGACCGTGCCGACCCAGGTGCGGAAGTCCTTGGCGGTGAACCCGTCGCCGATGTGCTCCTGCAGGTACTCGTTGATGTCCGACGACTTCACGTCGATCCAGCCGCGCTTGGGGTCCTTCCACGCCAGCAGCTCGGCGTCGGCCGACGCCCGCCGCCGCCGGAGGGTGGTGACGACGCCCCGCACATCGTCGTCGACCACCTGGCACTCGCGGTGCTGGCCGCTCTTGGCGTCGTAGTCGAACTCGAGGGCGTGCCCCCGCACCCGGACGTGGTGCTTCCGCAGCGTGGCCAGGCCGTAGGTGTCGTTCTCCTCGGCGTAGGTCTCGCCGCCGATGCGGAAGAAGCCGAGCTCGAGCAGCCGCACGGCCGCGGCCAGCACCCGGGCCTTGGGCATGCCGTCGAGGGCCAGGTCGGCCGCCACCTGCTCGCGGAGCGCCGGCAGCCGGCGGGCGAAGCGCAGCACCCGGTCGTGCTTCTCCTGGTCGCGCTGCGCTCGCCACTCGTCGTGGTAGCGGTACTGGCGGCGGCCCTTCGCGTCGACACCGGTCGCCTGGATGTGGCCGAGCGGGTCGGAGCAGATCCACACGTCGGTCCAGGCGGGCGGGATCGCCAGCGACCGGATCCGGTCGACGACCTCGGGGTCCTCGATGCGGACGCCGTCCTCGTCGAGGTAGGTGAAGCCCTTGCCCGCCCCCTTGCGGCGGATGCCGGGGCCGTTGCAGTCGATCTCGCAGACGGTCACGGGCCCGGCGTACCCCTCGCTGCGGGCCGCTAGCCCCGGCGGGCCTCGGCCCAGGTCTGGCCCTGCTCGGCGTCGCTGTCGTGGGGCAGGCCGAGCACCCGCTCCGCCACGATGTTGCGCTGCACCTCACCGGTGCCGCCGCCCACGGTGAGGGCCGGCGCGAACAGGAACCCGTAGTGCCACATCGCCGGGTCGGTGCCCATCGGACCGCCGGTGGTGAGCATCCCGGCCGGGCCGCTCAGGTCCTTGGCCAGCCCCATGATCCGCTGGCCGTGCTCGTCGGCGAGGATCTTGCGGATCGACGCCTCGGCGCCGGGCGGCTCGCCCTTGATGCGGGCGGTCACCGTGCGCAGCCGGATCAGGCGCAGCAGCTCGTGCTCGATCCACAGGCCGGCGAGCTCCTGGCGCAGCAGCGGGTCGTCGGTGCCGCCGGCGGCGCGCACCAGGTCGAGGAGGTCCTCGGCGGTCGGACCCATGCCCCAGAGCGCTCCGCCCGAGCTCAGCGACACCCGCTCGTTGCCGAGGGTCACCTTGGCCAGGCCCCACCCGCGGTTGACCTCGCCGACGAGGTTCGCCGCCGGCAGGCGCACCTCGTCGAGGAACACCTCGTTGAAGGTGTGCGAGCCGGTCATCTCGATGATCGGGCGGATCTCCACGCCCGGCGCGTCCATGGGGCAGATGAAGTACGAGATGCCCTCGTGCTTCGGCGCATCCGGCTCGGTGCGGGCGATGAGGATCCCGAAGGCGCTGTGCTGGGCGAGCGACGTCCAGATCTTCTGGCCGGTCACCACCCACTCGTCGCCGTCGCGCACCGCTCGGGTGGAGAGCGATGCGAGGTCGGAGCCGGAGCCGGGCTCGCTGAAGAGCTGGCACCAGATCTCCTCGGCGGCCAGCAGGGGGACGAGGTAGCGGGCCTTCTGCTCCTCGGTGCCGCCGTGGAGGATGGTCGGGCCCGCCCAGCCGATGCCGATCGTGTTCGACGGGCGCCGGACCCCCGCCGCCCGGAGCTCGTCGTCGATCAGGATCTGGTGGATCGGGTCGGCGTCGAGGCCCCACGGCCGGGGCCAGTGCGGCGCCACGTAGCCCGCCTCGGCGAGCTGGCGGCCGGTCGGCGCGGGGTGCTCGGCCAGCCAGGTCCGCACCTCGAGTCGGCGGGGATCGTCGTCACCGGGCAGCTCGAAGTCCATGGCGGCAACGTAGCCGCCGACTTGACCGTACGGTCAAGAAGGTCAGGCCGTCGGCTAGGGTGCTCGTCCGACCTGATCGAACGAGGGGGAGCACGATGCCCGGTTGGAACTTCGCGGACGTCTGGGAGACGGTGGCGCAGCAGGTGCCCGACGCCCCGGCCCAGGTGCAGGGCGACCGGCGCATCACGTGGGCCGAGCTCGATCGGCGGGCCAACGGCATCGCCCAGGCCCTGCTCGACGCCGGCGTGGAGGAGCAGGACAAGGTCGCCCAGTACCTCTACAACGGGCCCGAGTACCTGGAGTCGGTGTTCGGCACCTTCAAGGCCGGCCTGGCCCCCATCAACACGAACTACCGCTACCTCGACGACGAGCTGCTCTACCTGTGGGACAACGGCGACGTGGTGGCTGTCGTCTTCCACGGCACCTTCGCCGAGCGCATCGAGAACATCCGCGACCGGCTGCCGCTGGTGAAGCTGTGGCTGTGGGTCGACGACGGCGCCGGCCCGTGCCCCGAGTGGGCCACCCCCTACGAGGCGGCCGCCCAGGCCGGCACCGCCGAGTCGGTGTCGGGCCCGTGGGGCCGCGACGGCGACCACCTCCTGCTGCTCTACACGGGCGGCACCACTGGGATGCCCAAGGGTGTCATGTGGCGCCAGGACGACCTCTTCCGCACGCTGGTCGGCAGCTTCGTGCCCGCCGTGCGCGACAGCGACCCCGACATGGACCTCATCCGGGAGTCCGTCCAGGGCCCCGGCCTCGTGGGCCTCCCCGCCTGCCCGCTCATGCACGGCACCGGCTGCTTCACCCAGCTCATCGTGCTCTCCGGCGGCGGCTGCACGGTCACCCTCGAGAAGCGCAACCTCGACATCGAGGAGCTGTTCAGCACCATCGAGCGCGAGGGCGTCAACACCATCGCCATCGTGGGCGACTCCTTCGCCCGCCCGATGGTGCGGGCCCTCGACGAGAACCCCGGCAAGTGGGACATCTCCAGCCTCGTCATCATCTCCAGCTCGGGCGTGATGTTCAGCGAGCCCGCCAAGCAGGGCCTCCTCGCCCACCAGCCCGGGATGATGATCATCGACGCCTTCTCGAGCTCCGAGGCCGTCGGCATGGGCCAGTCGGTGTCGACCGCGGCCGGCACCAGCACCACGGCGAAGTTCACCGTCGGCGAGCACACGAAGGTGATCACCGACGACGGCCGGGAGGTGCAGCCCGGCTCCGGCGAGACCGGCCGGGTGGCCGTCGGCGGCTGGCAGCCGATCGGCTACTACAAGGACGAGGCCAAGAGCGCGGCGACCTTCATCCAGTTCGAGGGCAAGCGCTACTCCGTGCCCGGCGACTACGCCACCGTCGAGGCCGACGGCTCGCTCACGCTGCTCGGGCGGGGTTCGGTGTGCATCAACACCGGCGGGGAGAAGGTGTTCCCCGAGGAGGTCGAGGAGGTGCTCAAGACCCACGAGTCCGTCATCGACGCCGTGGCGGTGGGCATCCCCGACGAGAAGTTCGGTGAGGCCATCACCGCCGTCGTCGAGCTGACCCCTGGCGCCGACTTCGACGAGGGCTCGATCGTCACCCACGTGAAGGGGAAGCTGGCCGCCTACAAGGCGCCGAAGCGGGTCCTGGCCATCGACACGATCGGCCGGGCGCCGAACGGCAAGGTCGACTACAAGCGCCTGAAGGGATGGGCGGCCGAGCAGGTCGGCGTGGACCTCCCGTGAGCGACAACCCGGTCCCCGAGGTCCCGACCCAGCTGCGCATCGGCTACCACCGCCAGCTCGACGACATCGACCAGAAGGTGGTGCGGCTGTTCGCGCTCGTCGGCGAGGCGGTGGCGGCCGCCAACGAGGCGCTGCTGGGCGACGACACCGACGCCCTGGCCAAGGTCCGCCTCGGCGAGGCCACCATCGACGAGCTCATGGTCGACATCGAGGCCGACATCGAGCGCCTCCTCCTGCTGCAGCAGCCCGTCGCCGGCGAGCTGCGCTACGCGCTGGCCATCATCCGCATCGTGCCGGAGCTCGAGCGCTCGGGCGACCTCGCCGAGCACATCGCCAAGCGCGCCGGCTCGGGGCTGGTGGCCCAGCTCACCCCGAGCGCACGGGGGATGCTCGAGCGCATGGGCACCGTCGCCGCCGAGCTGTGGCGGGCGGCCGCCGACGCCTTCGTCGACCGGGATCCGGCAGCCGGCCGGGCGCTGGAGGCCGCCGACGACGAGCTCGACGACCTCCACACCGCCCTCACCGCCGAGCTGCTGGCCGGCGAGGTGGGCACCACCATGGCCGCCGACGCCACGCTCGTGGCCCGCTTCTACGAGCGCCTGGGCGACCACGCCGTCCACATCGCCGACCGCGTCGCCCGGGCGGTCGCCTGAGGGCTCGCCCGGGAGCGGTCACCGCTTCCACGCTGCGCAGGGCACAATGGACGCCATGCGCAGCTCCAACCCCGCCCTGAGCGACAAGGTCTTCGACAAGGCCCGAGCCGGCTCCGCCGCCACCGAGGCCGGGTGGGCCAGCCCCCAGCAGCTCGAGGACCAGTTCAACGCCCCGTCCTACGAGCGCTCGCTCGCCGGCGACGTCGACGGCATGACCGTCAACGGCACCGTCTGGGCCACCTCGGCCCTGCTCGTGCTGCTGGTCGGCGCCGGCGTCTTCGGCTGGAACAGCGTCGACGCCACGCTCGACACCGTCGCCTTCCCCGGCTGGCTCTTCCCCGTGATGCTCGGCGGCCTCGGCGTCGCCATCCTCACGATCTTCAAGCCCGAGCTGGCCCGCTTCACCGGCCCCGTCTACGCCCTCCTGCAGGGCGCCTTCGTGGGTGCCATCTCGGCCGTCTACAACACCGCCTACGACGGCATCGTCATCCAGGCCGTCGGCCTCACCATCGGCGTGTTCGCGGTGATGCTGTTCCTGTTCGCCACCCGCATCATCAAGGTGACCGACAAGCTCCGGATGGGGATCGTGGCCGCCACCGGCGCCATCTTCCTCGTCTACATGGTGAACATCGTGCTGAGCTTCTTCGACGCCAGCGTCCCCTTCCTGCACGACACCGGGCCTCTGGGCATCGGCATCAGCCTCCTCATCGTCGGCGTGGCGGCGTTCAACCTCCTCCTCGACTTCGACTTCGTGGAGCGGGGCGTGGCCGCCCAGCTCGATCGCAAGATGGAGTGGTACGCCGCCTTCGGCCTGCTGGTCACGATCGTGTGGCTCTACCTCGAGCTGCTGCGCCTGCTGGCCAAGCTCCAGGGCCGCGACTGACCCACCGGGTCGGCCGCCGCACCACGATTCGGACACCTCTGATCGCCGCGCGTACGCTCGCCGGCGTCCTCATTCCGCAACGACGCGCAGGAGCACGGCATGGCTGATCTCGGGTTCGACGGCAAGGTGGCGATCATCACGGGAGCCGGTGGCGGGCTCGGCCGGTCGCACGCGCTCGACCTCGCCAAGCGGGGTGCGCTCATCGTCGTCAACGACCTCGGCGGCGCCAGCGACGGCACCGGCTCGTCGGAGACCGCCGCCCAGAAGGTGGTCGACGAGATCACCGCCGCCGGCGGCGAGGCCGTCGCCAACTACGACAGCGTGGCCACGCCCGAGGGCGGCGCCAGCATCGTGCAGACCGCTGTCGACACGTTCGGGCGCATCGACATCATCATCAACAACGCCGGCATCCTGCGCGACACGTCGTTCAAGAACATGACGCCCGACCAGCTCAACCCGGTGCTCGACGTGCACCTCCGCGGCGCCTTCTACGTCACCCAGCCGGCCTGGCAGATCATGCGCGACCAGGGCTACGGCCGCATCATCAACACCTCGTCCGGCGCCGGCATCTTCGGCAACTTCGGCCAGACCAACTACGGCGCCGCCAAGATGGGCCTGGTGGGCTTCACCCGCGTACTGGCGGTCGAGGGGGCCAAGAACAACATCAAGGCCAACGCCATCGCCCCGGTGGCCAAGACCCGCATGACCGAGGAGCTCCTCGGCCCCGCGGCCGACAAGCTGGCGCCCGAGCTGGTCACCCCCGTCGTCACCTACCTCGCCCACGAGGACTGCCCCGTGAGCGGGGAGGTGTACTCCGTGGGCGGCGGCCGCGTGGCCCGCGTGTTCGTCGGCGTCACGCCCGGCCACTTCGACGCCGAGCTGTCCCCCGAGTCGGTCCGCGACAACTTCGACAAGATCCGCGACGAGAGCGGCTACGAGGTCCCCGGCAACCTCAACGAAGAGATGATGCTGGCCTTCAAGGCCCTCTCGTAGAGCGCCCTGGTCAGGGCGCCGATCGGTAGGCCGCCTCGATCCCGCGGGACACGAAACGGACACACCAGGACGCGCCGACCACCGCGGGGTGTCGCACCCGTGTCCCTCAGCGGGCAGAGATCGGCACCCGTGGGCCGCAGCTCGAGGCTGCGGACGACGCCGAGGACGGATCGCTCGGGCTGGTCCCGCCGAGTGCGCCTGCGACACGCCGCGCCCTCGCCGGTCGTCATCTGTCGCAGCCGCCACCGGCGCCGGTGTCACGCCACACGCCTGCGACAGCGGACACCCTCTCGGGTGGCGATCTGTCGCAGGCCGCTCGACGCTGCCCCGCCCGTGACCCCGATCTGCCGTTGTGCTGCGGGGCGATCGGGCGGTCGGTGCTCCAAGAAGTGGTCCTGGGGGACGCCTGACCGCGCGATAGACCGGTCCCGTGCGCTCGTGGACCTGGCCCGCCCTGCTGCTCGATCAGCTGACGTTTCACTGGGACACCGCTGTGCGTCCAGGCCTCGCGTCGCTGACCGACGACGAGTACCTGTGGGAACCGGTCCCGGACTGTTGGAGCGTGCGACCCCGCTCCGAGGCGACGACGCCGATGGCGGCTGGCGGCGGCGACCTCGTCATCGACTGGGCGTCGCCCGAACCCGACCCACCGCCCGTGACGACGATCGCATGGCGGCTCGGGCACGTGATCGTCGGCGTGCTCGGCCGGCGCAACGCGTTGCACTTCGGCGGCCCGCCAGCCGACTACCAGTCCTGGCAGTACGCCCCGGCTGCCGCAGCTGCGTTGACACAGCTCGACGAGGCCTACGACCTCTGGCTCCAAGGCGTCCGAGGCCTGGACGAAGGAGCGTTGCAGGAGCCCATCGGTGATCGCGAGGAAGGCTGGGAGGAGTTCCCCTACGCCGCTCTCGTGCTGCACATCACGCGTGAGGTCATCCACCACGGCGCCGAGATCCTGCTGTTGCGTGATCTGCATCGGCGGCGGGAGGCCTGAAGCAGCGGGTGGCTCATCCCTCCTGCCCGAGATCGGGCTCCCACGGCTGTCGGCATGCAGCACACGCACTCGCACGCGGCAGTGCTCTGCGAGCGTCGCTCGGCGGGCCGGCGTCGCCACGCCTGCTCTCGCACAAGACCGCCCGCATCGGGCGAGGGCGGAGCGGGACGCGGTGACCCGCACCGGCGGATGCGTCGCACCCTGACGCGACGATCACGCAGTGCCCGTGTGGTCCACCCGCCCACCTGGCGACCCCACCTCGATGGGCCCTCAGGGCAACGAAGCGATGATGCCGGCCTTCGAGGCCCTCAGCCCGCGCCGGAGCCCCCGCTCAGCGGGTGGCCCACCAGGGGGCGTCGTCGGCCGGAGCCGTCGCGCCTGCGTCGCCCCGGAGGTCGATCACCGAGGGCTCGGGGGTGGGCGCCAGCGCGCGCAGGCCGTCGGTGACGTCGCTGATCGTGAACGGCTCGAGCAGGACCTGCTCGGCGCCGGCCTCGGTCGCCTGGGCGCCCACCTCCGGCGAGGGCGCCACGGCCAGCACCCGCAGCGCAGGCGCCTCCACCCGGAGGCGGCTGAGGGTGTCGAGGCCGTCGCCGACGAGGTCGATCACCGCGGCGTCGGCCCAGCCCAGCGACGCGCCCGCCTGGTCGTAGGCGTCGACGGTGGTGCACTGGCAGCCGAGGTTCTCCGCTTGGGTGCGCAGGAGGTCGGCCAGCCCTGCATCACCGGTGAGCACCAGCACTCGTAGGTCCATCGGTCCCCCCTCTGCGGCAGCCCGCGGCCCAGAGCATCGCGCACGCTCGCCGGCCGTGTCGCCACCTCGCGAGCGACGCCGCGCCTACGGTCCTCCCATGCCCTCCGCCCCCAGCGTCCCCGAGCTGGCCGAGCAGGCCCGGCAGTGGCTGGCCGAGCACCGAGAGGGCGCGCCGCGCGACTACGGCGCCATCCCGCCGCCCGACCTCATCGCGGCGGCCACCGCCTGGCAGCGGACGCTCGCGGCCGCCGGCTGGGCCGGCCTCCACTGGCCGGTGGAGCACGGAGGTCGCGGCCTGACCCCCGAGCACACGGCCGCCTGGACCGCGGCCTGCGCCGAGGCCGAGGTGCCCCCCTGGATCAACATGGTGGGCGTGGTCCTCGCCGGCGGCTCGATCCTCGCCTTCGGCACCCCCGAGCAGCAGCGCGAGCACCTGCGAGGGATCCTCGGGGCCGAGCACGTGTGGTGCCAGCTGTTCTCGGAGCCGGGCGCGGGCAGCGACCTCGCCGCCCTGGCCACCCGGGCCGAGCCCGATGGCGATGGCTGGGTGGTCACCGGGCAGAAGGTCTGGTGCTCGAACGGCCGCTCCGCCGACCGGGGCATCCTCCTCGCCCGCACCGACCCCGACGCGGCCCGCCACGCCGGCATCTCCTTCTTCCTCGTCGACATGGGCGCACCCGGGGTGGAGGTGCGGCCCCTGCGCCAGATGACCGGTGGGAGCGACTTCGACGAGGTCTTCCTCGACGAGGTGCGCCTGCCCGCCGAGAGCCTCCTGGGCCCGCTGCACGGCGGGTGGGGCGTGGCCATGGCCACGCTGACGAACGAGCGGGGCCACATCGGCTCCGCCGGCACCTCGCTGGGCCGCCGCCTCGACGCGCTGGCCGCCATGGCCGACGGCGACCCCGCCGCCGCCACCGCCACCCGGGCGGTCGCCACCGACCGCCTGACCGAGCTGCTGGCCCGGGGTCGGGCCCTGCAGGCGATGGGCCAGCGGCAGGGCGCGGTGGCGTCCGTCGCCGCCAGCCTGGCCAAGCTCGGCGTCACGGAGCTCATGTTCGACGCCGCCGTGCTGGAGGCCGACCGGGCCGGTGCCGACGCGATGCTCGACGGACCGGCCAGCGCCCGGCTCCTCGCCGCCCCGGGAGGCCGGATCGCCGGTGGCACCACGCAGGTGCAGAAGAACATCATCGGCGAGCGCCTGTTGGGCCTGCCGAAGTAGCCGAGCGCTCAGGCCAGCACGGCCTCGCCCAGCCGTAGGAGCACGGCCTCGGCGGCGGCGTGGTCGCGGCCGAGGCCGGAGCGCAGCCCCTCCCAGGTGGACCAGCTGAGCGCCAGGTCGAGGGCGTCGAGCCGCAGCGCCCGCTCGGCCGGCGGGTGGGCGTCGAGCTCCGGCCCGAAGGTGTGCTCGAGCTCCGCTCGCAGGAAGGCCCCGCCGGCGCGCACGAAGGCTCGGATGTCGGCGGAGAAGGGCGCGTGCACCTCCGCGGCCCGCCGGATTGGGCTCACGGCCTCGAGGAGCTGGCAGCGCTGGCGCACGAAGCGCTGGAGGCGCACGTCGAGCGGGGCGTCGGGGTCGACGGGCAGCAGCAGGATGGCCACCCGGTCCACCAGGCGCTCGGCCACCGAGGCGTGCAGGCTCTCGAGGTCGTCGAAGTGCTGGAAGACCGAGCGCACCGAGACCGACGCCCGCTCGGCCACCCGGGGCGCGGTGGGTCGCAGGTCACCGTCTTCCAGCAGGGCGATGGTGGCATCGACGATGGCCTCGCGCGTCCGCAGGGAGCGCAGCGTGCGGCCGTCGGTGGGGAGGTCGGGAGCTTCTTGCACGGTGCCTGCAGGGTACCTGGCCGGCTCCGTCCGGCCGGGTGGGCGAGGGGCTCAGGACCGGGAGGCCACCGGGGAGCCGTGGTGCGCCACCATCCGCCAGCGGCCGTCGCGCCGCACGAACAGGTTGAGCGCGGCCACCGTGCCGGCGGACTCGGCGCTGATGAGGTTCTCGTCGACGGTGACCCATGCCGCCTCGCCGTCGACCGCCACGACCTCGTCGGTGAGGATGAACTGCAGCGCGCCGGGCGTGCCGAAGAGCGCGAACCAGGAGCCCGACACGGCCCCCCAGCCTCGGAGCGTCTGCCAGCCCGGATGGGTGCACACGATGTGGTCGGCGTGCTGCCAGACGTCGCTCATGGCGTCGAGGTCGCGGGCCTCGAAGGCGTCGTAGAAGGCCCGGTTGGCGGCCCGCACCGCCGCTTCGTCGGCGGAGTCGAGGGCGTGCTCGGGATCGACGGGCTCGGGAGGCATCTCCGAGCACGCTATTCGCATCGGCCGACCCCTCCCGACGAGGATGCGGAGATGCGCTCCGTCCCCTCCTCCGGCGACGTCGAGGTCGCCCTCCACGAGCACGGCGGGTCCGGTCGACCGACCCTGCTCTGCCACGCCACCGGCTTCCACGGCGCCGTCTGGGAGCCCCTCGCCGACGCGCTCGGCGACGAGCACGAGCGGTGGGCGATCGACTTCCGTGGCCACGGCGCTGCGCGCGGCCCGGCCGAGCTCGACCTCTCGTGGGACGCGGTGGCCGACGACGTGCTGGCCGTGGTCGACGCCATCGGCGCGCCCGCCGGCCTGCTGGGCGTCGGCCACTCCATGGGCGGCGCCTGCCTCCTGCTGGCCGAGCAGGCCCGACCGGGGACCTTCGCCGGGCTCTGGCTCTTCGAGCCCATCACGCCCCCACCGGGGGCGCTGTCCTCCGCGGCGGGCGGCAACGCCCTGGCCGACGGCGCCAGCCGGCGGCGGGCCTCGTTCCCCTCTGCGGCCGACGCCCTCGCCAACTTCGCCGCCAAGCCGCCGCTGCGGGCGCTGCGGGCCGACGCGCTCCACGCCTACGTCCGCCACGGGTTCGTGCCCGCCGACGACGGCTCGGTCGACCTCGCCTGCCGGCCGGAGGTGGAGGCGCAGATCTACCGCGGTGGCGGCGCCCACGGGGCCTTCGCCCGTCTGGGTGAGGTGCGCTGCCCGGTCGTGGTCGCGTGCGGGGGCGACGCCGTGGGCCCGGCCCAGTTCGTGCCCGCCGTCGTGGAGGCGCTCCCCCACGCCACCCTCGAGCGGCACCCGCACCTCGGCCACTTCGGCCCGTTGGAGGCCCCCGGGGAGCTGGCCGCCTCGGTGGCCGCCTTCGCCCGCTCGCTCTGAGCGTCGCGGCCCGCTCGGGCGGGAGGCCTCCTCGCCGACCGTCACACCCCCTGCGTACCCTGGGGGCCATGGCGTTGCCCCTGCCCACCAGCCTGTCGCCGTCGAAGGTGTCGTCGTTCACCGACTGCGCCCTGGCCTTCCGGTTCTCGGCCATCGACCGGCTCCCCGAGCCGCCGTCGCTGGCCGCCACCCGGGGCACCCTGGTGCACGCCGCGCTCGAGCGGCTCTTCACCCTCGAGCCGGCGGCCCGCACCCACGAGCAGGCGCTGCGGTGCCTCGACGAGGCGCTGGTGGAGCTCCGCGAGGACCCGGAGCTCGCCGGCCTCGAGCTCGATGCCGAGGCCGAGGCCACCTTCGTGGAGGAGGCCCGGGTGCTGGTGGGCAAGTACTTCCGCCTCGAGGACCCGACGGCCATCACGCCGATCGGCATCGAGCTCAAGCTCGAGGTCGAGCTCGGCGGCGTGCGCCTGCGGGGCATCATCGACCGCCTCGAGCTCGACGCCGACGGCGAGCTGGTGGTGACCGACTACAAGACGGGCCGGGCGCCCGGCGAGCGCCAGGAGCAGCAGCGCCTGGCCGGCGTCGCCTTCTACTCCCTGCTGTGCGAGCGCCTCTTCGGCCGGCGCCCGGCCCGGGTCCAGCTCCTCTACCTGGCCGACCCGGTGGCGATCATCGCCACGCCCACCGATCGCTCCACCCGAGGGGTCGAGCGGAAGCTGGCGGCGGTGTGGACCGCGGTGGAGCGGGCCTGCGAGCGCGATGACTTCCGCCCCAACCCGAGCCGCCTGTGCGACTGGTGCGCCTTCAAGGCCTACTGCCCGTCGTTCGGCGGTGACATCGCCCTCGCCGCCGCCCACCGGGAGGCCGCGTTGGCTTGAGCACCGCTCCAGCCGGGTACCGTGCCGCCGTGGCCACCCCCCTCGCCCGTGCCAAGCAGCTGGTCATCGACTTCGACGAAGCGGTCGACCAGCGCGTCGACCGGCTGCGGGGCAACCGCACCCTCGACCGGGTCATGTACGGCGCCTCGGAGCTCGGCGACTGGTCGCTGCTGTGGCACCTCATCGGCGCCGGCCAGGGCCTGCTCCCCGGGCGCGACCCGATGAGCGCCGTGCGCGTGTCGGCCATCCTGGGCATCGAGTCGGCCCTCGTGAACGGCGCCCTCAAGAGCGTGTTCCGCCGCCACCGCCCCGTGTGGGAGGAGGACCGTCCCCGCCCCCACCGGGTCCGCACGCCGCACTCCTCCAGCTTCCCGTCCGGGCACTCCAGCTCGGCCTTCACCGCGGCCGGGATCCTCAGCCAGAGCGACCCCCTCTGGCCGGTGTACTACGGGCTGGCCGCCGTGGTGGCCTCGAGCCGGGTCTACGTGAAGATGCACCACGCCTCCGACGTCGTCGCCGGCGCCGCGCTGGGCGTGGGCCTGGCGGCGGTGGCCAAGCGGCTGTGGCCCGCTCCCTGAGCCCTCGCCCGGCCTGACCCCGGCCGCCGGGGGAACATCCACCGCCACGAGGTCGTTGGACAGACCATGACCACCCGCGCCTTCGCCGTCACCTGGGACTACCGCTGTCCCTTCGCCCGCAACGTCCACGAGCACGTGATCGACGGACTGCGAGCGGGCGCCGACTGGGACGTCACCTTCGTGCCGTTCTCGCTGGGGCAGGTCCACGTCGGTGAGGGCGAGCCCGACATCTGGGGCCGGTGGCGGGACGACAGCGGCCTGCTGGCACTGCAGGCCGGCACCGTGGTGCGCGACCAGCACCCCGATCGCTTCCTCGACGTCCACGAGGCCCTGTTCGCCCTCCGCCACGACCACGGCGGGCACCTGCGCGACGAGGCCGCCGTGCGCGGCGTCCTCACGGAGCAGGGCGTCGACGCCGATGCGGTGCTCGCCGAGATCGCCGGAGGAGAGCCCATCTCCACCGTGCAGCAGGCCCACGAGGCCGCCGCCAAGGAGCACCAGGTGTGGGGCGTGCCCACCTTCGTCGTGGGCCCCGCCGCCACCTTCGTGCGGCTGATGGACCGGCCCCGCGGCGACGGCGCCCACGCCACCCGCTCGATCGAGCAGGTCCTCGATCTCGTCGAGGGGTTCCCGACCCTGAACGAGTTCAAGCACACGTCGATCCCTCGCTGACCTACGGTCCTGCCCATGAGCGGCGCCCGAGAGCTGCGCAACGACCGGCGCATGACCGACGTCGAGGCGCTGATGTGGAACCTCGAGAAGGACCCCTACCTCAGCGCGTCGATCGCCAACGTGACGGTCTTCGACCGACCGCCCGACCCCGACCGGCTGCGGGCGCGCCTCGAGCGGGCCGTCGTGATGGTGCCCCGCCTCCACCAGAAGGTGGTCCCGGCCCTCGGCCGCCTGGCGCCCCCCGAGTGGCGCGCTGATCCCGACTTCGACCTCGACTACCACCTCCGGTGGGTGGCCCTGCCGGCGCCCGGGACCATGCGACAGCTGCTCGACCTGGCCGCGGCCATCGTCCACGACCCCTTCGACCGCACGCGCCCGCTCTGGGAGTTCGTCGTCATCGAGGGGCTCGAGGGCGACCGGGCGGCGATGGTGCAGAAGCTCCACCACGCCATCACCGACGGTGAGGGCGGGATCCGGATGTCGGAGCAGTTCATCGACCTGGCCCGGGACGCCACCGAGCCCATCGCCCCCGACCGCCCCCCGCCCCCGGCGCCGCTCCCCGCCAGCCTGGTGGAGACCACCGTGGAGACGGCCACCCACCAGCTCCGGCGGGCGTTCGGCGTGGCCCGCCGCACCGTGGAGGGCGGCCTGGAGCTCGCCCAGCACCCCTCCCGGGTGGCGGCCCTGGGCGACGACGTGGTGGAGCTGGGCCGCTCAGCGCTGCGGCAGCTGGTCGTCTCCGACCACGCGCACTCCCCCATCTGGACGGAGCGGTCGCTGCGCCGCCGGGTGGAGGTCCTGCAGGTGCCGCTGGCCGAGGCCAAGGCGGCGGCCGTCCAGCTCGGCGGCAGCCTCAACGACCTGTTCGTGGCGGCCGCCGCGGGCGGCGCCGGCGCCTACCACCGCGCGGCCGGGACGCCCGTCGACGAGCTCCGGATCACCATGCCCGTGAGCACGCGCCGCGACCACAGCGCCGGCGGAAACGCCTTCACCCCCACCCGCGTGCTGCTCCCCGTGGGCATCGAGGACCCAGCGGCGCTGTTCACCGCCGTCCGGGAGCGGCTGGCCGTCACCAAGGGCGAGCGAGCGCTGAGCGTCGTCGACGGCCTGGCCGGCGTGGCCAACCTCCTGCCCACCTCGGTGTCGGTGCGCCTGGCCCGCCAGCAGGTGGAGACGGTCGACTTCGCCACCTCCAACGTGCGGGGCGCCCCCTTCCCGCTGTTCATCGCCGGGGCGCTGATCGAGGCCAACTACCCGATCGGCCCCACGGGCGGCACGGCCTGGAACCTCACGCTCATGTCCTACGACGGCAGCCTCGACATGGGCCTCAACGCCGACGTGGTCGCCGTGCCGGACCCGGAGGTCCTGCGGGACGCGATCGTGCAGCAGTTCGCGGCCCTCATCGCCGCCGGCACCCCGAAGGTGGCCCGGCGGCGGAAGCGGACGGGCTAGGCCCCGACCGGCGCCTCTTCGACGAGCTCGCCCGCCACGTTGGCCAGCTCGGCCGCCGTGAGGATCATGCGCACGTCGAGCAGGAGGTCGGAGACCTCGTCGGTCGACACGAGCTCGCGGTGCATGAGATCGGAGAGGCCACCATCGATGAGGCGCAGGGCCTCGTCGATCGCCGCCTCGTCGAGCACCTTGGTGTCCGCAGCGCCCGTGCTGGTCGTGACGTCCTCGGAAGTAGTCATTGCGACCACGATACCCACGCGCTGTGACGACCCGACGTCACCGGGCCGAGAACCGGGCCGTGCGGCGCGCGCCGGGCACCGCCGGGCTCGCTCAGTAGCCTCACCCGGTGCCCTATGAGCGGGTCGCCCGCCTCGGACGAGGCGGCATGGGGATCGTCGACCTGGCCACCGGGCCCGACGGCACCCAGGTCGCCCTCAAGCGCCTGACCCTGCACGGGTCGGCGCAGGAGATCGCGCGCGCCCGGCAGCGGATCGAGCGCGAGGCCGAGGTCCTCACCCGGCTCGACCACCCGAACATCGTGGAGCTCGTCGAGGTGGTCGAGGAGGGCGACGACGTCACGCTGGTGATGGCCTACCTCACGGGCGGCACGCTCTCCGACCGGGTGGCCCGCCACGGCCCGGCCCCGGCCGAGGAGGTCGACCGGCTCGCCGACGCCCTCGGCTCGGCCCTCGCCGAGGCCCACCGGGCGGGCGTCGTGCACCGAGACCTCAAGCCGGCCAACGTGCTCTTCGACGACGCCGGCGTGCCCCACCTGGCCGACTTCGGCGTGGCCAGCTCCCGCGACGACACCGCCGGCCTCACCGCCGTGGGCACGGTCGTGGGCACCCCGGGCTTCATGTCGCCCGAGCAGGCCCGCGGCGAGGAGGCCGGGCAGGCGTCCGACGTGTTCTCCCTCGGCGCCACCCTGCTCTTCGCCGCCACCGGCGAGGGGCCCTACGGCAAGGGCGCCGCCGACCTGCTCATGGTGCGCGCCGCCCAGGGCAAGATCCGGCCGGTCCCCCGCCACCTGCCCCCCGACCTCCGCCGCCGCCTCCAGGCGATGCTCGACCCCCGCCCGGAGCGGCGCCCCAGCGCGGCCGCCGTCGTCGGCGGACCGGCCGGGACGGTGGTGCGGGCGCCCGTCGCCCGGCGCCGCCGGCGGGCGCGGCCCTGGCCCCTGTGGGCCGCCGCCGGCGCCACCGCGGTGGCGCTGGTGGCCGGCGTGGCCCTGGCGGCGCGCGAGAGCGGCGACGCCCCTGCGCCCACCACCACCGTGCCCAGCACCACCGAGGTGCCCTGCGCCGACCTCCCCTTCCAGCCCTGCGGGCAGTCGCTGCCCGCCCCGAACACCGACGGCCGCCGGTGCCTGCCGGGCTTCGAGGACTATGACGAGGACCCCGAGAACGGCTGCGAGGCGGCCCCCGACGCGCTGGCCGACCCCACCGACTTCCCCGAGGGGGCCGACCCGATCCAGGGCACGATCGTGCCTCGCGACGACGTCGACACCTTTGCGATGCCGGTGGGCGACGGCATCCAGCTGCTGTGCGACGGCCGCTTCACGGTCACGCTGACGGCCCCCGCCGGCATGACGCTGCGCCTGGAAGTGCTCGACGGCGACGAGCTCCTCGCCCAGACCACCAGCGCCGATGGCGTGGCCTCGTCGGTGACGCTGGCCGACCCCGACTGCTTGTTCGGCGATGCCACCACGCTCACCGCCCGGGTGTCGCCGATCGGCACCGACCGCACCGCCGAGCCCTACACGCTGGAGCGCCGCGGCAGCTTCTGAGCGGGCGGGCGACCGCCCCCGATCGGCACGACCGGGCGCCCCCGAGGCCGCAGTAGGGTCGCCGCCATGGGCATGGAACGCGCCGGAGTGACCTTTGCCAGCCTCATGAGCTTCGGGCCGGAGCGGGCGCTGCACACCGCCCGGCTCGCCGAGGAGCTGGGCTACACGTCGTTCTGGACCGCCGAGACCACCGGTCCGGAGGCGTTCTCGCTGCTGGCCGCGGCGGGAGCGGCCGCCCCCTCCCTCGACCTCGGCACCGGGGTGCTCGCCCTGCAGCTGCGCACGCCGATGGTCGTGGCCATGGCCGGCGCCACGCTGCAGGCGCTGCACCCCGAGCGCGACATCCTCCTCGGGATCGGCATCTCGTCGCCGGTCGTGGCCACCCGCTGGCACGGCATGCCCTACAGCGAGCGGCCCCTCGCCCAGACGCGGGAGTACGTCACGCTCCTGCGAGCCTGCCTCTCGGGTGAGAAGGTCGACTTCGCCGGCGACTTCTACCAGGTGAAGGGGTTCCGCCTCGGCGTGCGGCTCGGCGAGCGGCGGCCCAAGATCGTGGTGGGCGCCCTCAACCCGAAGATGCTGGCCATGGCCGGCGAGCTGGCCGACGGCGTGGCGCTCAACTACCTGCCGGCCTCGCACGTGCCGTGGTCGGTCGAGCAGGTCCGCCGGGGCGGCGACGCCACGATCTACGCCTACGTCCACGCCGGGGTGTGCGAGCGGGAGGAGGGCATCGACCTCGCCCGCCGCGACCTCTTCTCGTATGCGGTGGTCGACTCCTACGCCCGGAGCTTCGAGCGGGCCGGCTTCGGCGACGAGGTGGCCGCCGTCCGGGAGGCCCACGCGGCCGGCGACCGGGAGGCGGCACTGGCCGCGGTGTCCGACCGCATGGTCGACGCCATCGACGTGATGGGCGACGCCGACACCGTGCAGGCCACCATGCAGGCCTACGCCGACGCCGGGGTCGACGTGCCGGTGCTGATGCCGCTGCCGTGGGGCGCCGACCGCAAGGCCTCGGCCGACCTCACGATCCGAGCCGCGCTCGGGAAGGCCTGACGGGGCACGAGCATGGAGCTGCGCGACAAGGTGGTGCTGGTGACCGGCGGCGGCAACGGCATCGGCCGGGCGCTGTGCCGGAGGTTCGCGGCCGAGGGCGCTCGCGGCGTGGCGGTGGTCGACCGCGACGCCGACGCTGCGCTGGCCGTCGCCGAGGAGCTCGGTGCCGTGGGCCTCGCCCGCTCCGCCGACGTGGCGATCGAGGCCGACGTGGTGGCCGCCGTCGAGGCCACCGAGGCGCGGTTCGGCCCCATCGACCTCCTGGTGTCGAACGCCGGGATCGGCACGGGTGGCGGGGTCGAGGCGCCCAACGAGGCCTGGCAGCAGATCTGGGACGTCAACGTGATGGCCCACGTGTACGCCGTGCGCGCCGTGCTCCCCGGCATGCTCGCCCGGGGGGAGGGCTACCTGCTCCACACCGCGTCGGCGGCCGGGCTCCTCACCAACATCGGGGCCGCCCCCTACAGCGTCACCAAGCACGCCGTGGTGGCCCTGGCCGAGTGGCTGGCCATCACCCACGGCGACGACGGGATCACGGTGTCGTGCCTCTGCCCCCAGGGCGTGCGCACCGACATGCTGCTCGGCGGCGCCGACGACCCCGCCGGCGCCGTGGTGCTCGCGCAGGGCGCCATCGAGCCCGAGGACGTGGCCGAGGCGGTGGTGGCCGGGCTGGCGGCGGAGCGCTTCCTGATCCTCCCCCACCCCGAGGTGTACGACCACCTGCAGCGCAAGGCGGCCGACCACGACCGCTGGCTCCGCGGGATGCGCAAGCTCCAGGCCCGCATCCGGGGCGCGCTCGGGTGAAGCCGCCCGACCCCACCCCGGCAGCGCTGACCGACAGCGCGCTGCTCGAGGTGGGGCTCCGGCCGGGCGATCGGGTGCGGTTCCGGCGGGCCGAGGGCGGGAGCTGGAAGCCCGGGAAGGTAGAGCGGCGCGAGCGCGACGGCTCCGTGGGCGTGCGCGACGAGCGCGGCGCCGCTCGGGCGATCCCGCTCGATCGCCTCGAGGTGCGGACCACCGGGCCACGCGGCGGGGTGGTGTGGGAGCCCGTCCGATCCCGGGCCGAACGAGACGAGCAGCTCGGCATCTGGTGACCCCGAGCGCGACGGGCGGGCCCCGTCGTGCCCCGATCGGGCTCGTCGACCCTCAAGGCCGAGCCATGGCGCGCCGTAGTCACAGCATGCGCCGTCGCCGGCGCAGGGAGGGGTAGACAGAGCGGCCATGGCACGAACAGGGCTGGTCCTCGGCGCCGGGGGCATGGTGGGGCAGGCGTACCACGCAGGGGTCCTGGCGGCCCTCGAGCAGCACGTGGGCTGGGATCCGCGCACCGCCGAGGTGATCGTGGGGTCGTCGGCGGGCTCGATCACCGGCACCGCGCTGCGCCTCGGCGTGGCCGCCTCCGATCTGGTCGCCTGGGCCACCGACCGCCCGCTCTCGGCCGAGGGCGAGGCCTTCTTCGCCACCCTCGGCGGTGCCGCCGACGACCTGCCGGTGCCCTCGCTCAGCCACCTGCTGCGCGGGTGGCGCTTCCCCTCCCCCGCCCTGCTCGCCCGGTCCGCCCGACGGCCCTGGGCGGTGCGCCTGACCGCAGCCGCCAGCACCGTCGTGCCCGCCGGGCGCTTCGACCTCCGAGAGCGCACCAGCGTGCTGGACCGCTTCGGCGACACGTGGCCCGAGCGGCTCTGGATCTGCGCCGCCCGCCGCGACCACGGCCAGCGGGTCGTCTTCGGTCGCGAGGGAGCACCGCCGGCTCGCCTGGCCGACGCCGTCGCCGCCTCGTGCGCCATCCCGGGCTGGTTCGCCCCGGTGCGCATCGGCCAGCGCGACTACGTCGACGGTGGGGTGCACTCCACCACGAACGCCGACGTGCTCACGCACGCGGGGCTCGACGTGGTGATCGTGGTGGCGCCGATGTCGGCCGCCCACGGCAGCAGCCGCTCGGCCGACGCCCCGATGCGCTGGGCCGCCCACCGGCGCCTCGAGGCCGAGGTGCGCACCCTGCGAGCGCAGGGCACCCGGGTGGTCCGGTTCGAGCCCAGCGCGGCGACCCTGCGCCGCATGGGGCTGAACGCCATGGCCGAGGACCGCTCCGCGGTGGTCGCGCGAGCGGCCCTCGCCGACGCCGCCGCCCACGCCAGCGCCGGCCGCAACCCTCGTCGGCTCGCACCGCTGGCGCGCCGCCACCTCCGCGTGGCCTGACCACGCCACGCCGCCCGGCTCGACCCGAGCGACCCGGCCCGCATCGACCCACCCTGCTCGGCCTGAGCCGGTGGCGTCCGGGCTGGGCGGGCAGATCCGGTCGCACCGCCCGGTCTGGCAGGATCCCGACGTGGATCGGGCCACGGTCGACATCTACGAGCAGCAGAGCGACCGCTACGAGGCCCAGCGGGCCCCCACCCTGCTGGGCGCCGCCGAGGCGCTCGGCGCCCGCCGCCTGGGACCGCCCGCCGTCGACCTCGGCAGCGGGCCGGGGTGGTACACGGCCGCCCTCGGATCCCCGGTCGTCGCCCTCGATGCCGCCCAGGCGATGCTCGAGCGCACGCGCCAGGTGGCCCCCGGGTGCCTGCCCGTCCAGGCCGACCTGCTGGCCCTCCCGTTCCGGCGCGGCTCGCTGGGGGCTGGGTGGGGGCGCAACACCTATGTGCACCTGCGCTCGGTCGACGTGCCCCTCGCCCTGGCCGACCTCCACCGCAGCCTGGTGGCCGACGCGCCGGTCGAGCTGACCTTCTTCGGCGGCCACGACGAGGGGCGGGAGGTGTTCGCCCACGACGACCTGCCCGGCCGCTGGTTCTCCACCTGGACGGAGGACCGGCTGCGCGACGTCGTCGCCGGCGCCGGCTTCGCGATCGACGACCTCGAGCGCCGCGAGCGCCGGGCCGACGAGGTCAGCTTCACCGTGCGGGGCCGGCGGGCTCGGACGCTGCCCGACACGGTCGGGCCCGAGCTCCGCCTGCTGGTGTGCGGGCTGAACCCGAGCGAGCACGCCGCCGATGCCGGGGTCGGCTACGTCACCCCGGGCAACCGGTTCTGGCCGGCCGCCGTGGCCGCCGGGCTGGTGAGCCGCGACCGCGACCCCTGGCACGCGCTCCGCGAGCACCGGATCGGCATGACCGACCTCGTGAAGCGGGCCACCCCCCGGGCCGCCGCGCTCACGACCGAGGAGTACCGGGCCGGGGTGGACCGGGTCGATCGCCTGTGCGGATGGCTGCAGCCCGGCGCCCTCTGCGTGGTGGGCCTGGCCGGCTGGCGGGCGGCGGTCGACCGGCGGGCGACACCCGGCTGGCAGCCGGCGCGGCTCGGCGGCCGCCCGGTGTACGTCATGCCGTCCACCAGCGGCCTCAACGCCGGCACCAGCCTGGCGGCGCTCGAGGGCCACCTCCGGGTGGCGGCCGCCCCGCCTCCCTCGCTCTGACCCGGTCGACCACCGGCATGGCCCCGAGCGCACTTGACCGCTCGGTCAAGTACGGTGCGGTGATGGCCGTACGACTGGAACCGCAGGACGAGTACATGCACGAGCTCGGGCCGGAGCCGAACTTCAACGAGAGCATGTACTTCAACCTCTACGACCCGGAGCAGGGCGTGGGCGGGTGGTTCCGGTGCGGCAACCGGGCCAACGAGGGGTACGCCGAGATGACCGTGTGCCTGTACCTCCCGGGCAACCGCGTGGGCTTCATGTTCAAGCGGGCGGAGATCTCCGACAACGACGCCTTCGATGCCGGCGGCATCCGCTTCGACGTGCTCGAGCCCTTCAAGCGGCTCGACGTCACCTACACCGGCAAGGTGGTGGTGCTCGACGACGCGCTGCAGATGGCCGACCCGAAGCAGGCCTTCACCGACAACCCCTACGCCGAGTGCGAGGTGCGCATCGAGTACACCGGCCTGTCCGACATGTTCGGCGGCGAACCCGACACCCCGCACGAGAAGCCCGGCGAGGAGTTCGCCAAGGGCCACTACGAGCAGCTGATCGCCGGGAAGGGCACCATCCGGGTCGGCGACGAGGAGTGGGAGGTCGACGGCTACGGCCTGCGCGACCACTCGTGGGGCCCGCGGTACTGGCAGGCGCCCTTCTACTACCGCTGGCTCACCGCCAACTTCGGCCCCGACTTCGGCTTCATGGGCTCGCGCGTCGCCCGGCGCGACGGCGACGGCACCCGCGGCGGGTTCGTGTGGGAGGACGGCCAGCTCCACCTCTGCCACGACATCGAGATCAGCACCGACTGGCAGGGCGAGGACACCTACCACCAGCAGGTCTCGGCCGTGCTGCGCTCCAAGGACAAGGAGTGGAAGGTCACCGGCAAGGTGCTCGACCTCATCCCGCTGCGCAACCGCCGTCCCGATCCGGACACCGGCGACATGCTGGTGACCCGCATCTCCGAGGGCATGACGGAGTGGACGCTCGACGACGGCCGCACCGGGTACGGCCTGTCGGAGTACCTCGACCAGATCGTCGACGGCGCGCCGGTGGGGATCGCCGAGTAGCCCGTACGCTCGAACCCATGCGAGCCATCTGGAACGGCACCGTGATCGCCGAGTCCGACGACACCGTCGTCGTGGAGGGGAACCACTACTTCCCTGCCGACAGCATGGTGGCCGGGGTCCTCACCTCCAGCGACCACACCTCGGTGTGCCCCTGGAAGGGCACGGCCCGGTACCACCACCTCGTGCTCGAGGGCGAGCAGAACAACAACGCCGTCTGGTACTACCCCGAGCCCAAGGACGCGGCGGCCGAGATCAAGGACCGCCTCGCCTTCTGGAAGGGCGTCACGGTCGAGCCGTAGCGGCGCGCCGGCAGAGGGTCAGCCCTCGCCGGAGCGGGCCTCGCTCTCGCGCTGGGCCCAGGAGAACACGCCCTTCGACATCGTGGAGCGCTCCTCGGCGGCCCGCTGCCCGAACACGGCGGCCCGGGTGGCGTGCACACCGGCGTCGTCGGGGGCGGCCAGGGCGGCCATCTCGGCGAGGTGGCCGGCCAGGCGCAGCTCGCCTGCCGAGGCCAGCGCCTCGGCCCGCTCCGCGAGGCGTCCGGCCCCGCCGGCGAGGGCCGCCAGCTCGGCGGCCAGCGCCGCATCGGGTGCGGCCTTCAGGTGCGCCGGGTTGCCGTCGTACCAGCCGCCGTAGAGGCGCCACAGGTTGCGCACCACGAACTCCGGCTCGTCGTACACCGGCCGGAGGTAGGGCTTGTCGAGCAGGTGCTGGGGGGCGCGCACGGTGTGGACGATCTCGTCGAGGCGGGCGCCGGCGTTCATCATCTCCAGCGTCTGGTCCACCAACGACTCCAGCAGCTCCGCGGTGTCGCCCAGGGCCAGGGCCACCCGGTCGGCGCCGATGATCGGCAGGCCGTGGCCGGGCAGCAGCACCTCGGCGCCGAGCGCGGCCATGCGGCGCAGGCCCACCGCCCACTCCCGGGGGTAGCGCTGCACCTTCTGCGGGTTGCCGCAGTTGGGGCTGGCCCAGATGAAGAGGTCGCCGGTGCAGAGCACCTTGCGCTGCGGGTTCCACACCCAGGTGGCGTCGTCGGTCTCGCCCTTGTCGTGGCGCAGCTCGAACGTCTCCCCGCCGACCTCCAGGGTGAGCTGGTCGCGGTAGACCTCGTCGGGGTGGCGGTAGGCGGTGGGCCAGTAGGGCTGCGCGAACTGGAACTGCCGCTGGTTGATGACGCCGTTGTACCCGGCCGTCAGGACGTAGCGGTGGAAGCGGGCCGGGACCAGCTCGTGGGCCACTACGTGGGGCGGCGCCCACCCCCGCTCGGCCGCCTCCGCCTCGAAGGGACCCAGCCCGAAGACGTGGTCGATGTGCCCGTGCGTGTAGACGGCGTGGGTGAGGCGCTCGACGTTCCACGCCCGGAGGCGCTCATGGTTGACGGAGGCGAACACCTCGTTGCCGGTGTCGACCAGCAGGAGCCCCTCGTCGGTGGCGAAGGCGCAGATGTTGCCGAAGGCGGCGTTGAACGCCGTGCGGGGCGCCACCTCGGCCACGCCGAGGTCCTGGGTGACCGGGTGGTGGTGGCCGGCCTCGGTGGTGCCCTCCCCGTTCCAGAGCTGTTCGGCCAGCTCGAGCAGATCGGCCATGGTTCCTCCTGGTGCGACGGTGGGGCGGGGAAGGACCCGCCCGACCGCAGTGTCTACTCGTCGAGGTCGTCGCGGCGGTCGAGGGGTCGGGTGAGGGTCTCGACCGCCCCCACCACGTTGGCCACGATCCGCTTCAGGTAGCGGAAGTACATCGCTCGGGGGACGGCGTGGTCGGCGGGCTCGTCGGAGTGCATGAGCTCGTTCACGCGACCGTCGAGGTCGCGCATGCGGGCCTCGCACACCTCGATGAAGGCCTGCGCCCGCTCGTCGTCGGGCTCGCCCAGGATGGCCGCGGCCTCGGCGATCCGGCTCGACACCTCCACACCGATGCCCCGCAGCTCGGCGGCGTCGGCGGCCTCGGTGAAGCGGACCCCCTCGGCGGCCAGGTCGAAGATGTTCTTGGCCTGGTCGCCCACCCGCTCGAGCTTCTTGACCACCAGGATCGATGCCAGCACGGCGCCCACGTCGGAGCCGCCCTGCACCGTCGTGTGCACGATGAGGTCGCGCCGCACGGCCTCCTCGCTGGCGTTGATCCGTCGGTCGGTGGCGCGGATCTCCTCCCCCAGGGCGGCGACGTCGCCGCCGGCGCTCAGCGACCCCAGCGCCAGGTCGAGGCTGTGGCGGCACTCGCCGAGCATCGTCGCCACCTCCTGGTCGACGTGGTCGAGGGCGCGATCGCCGGAGCGGAAGAAGGAGAAGACCATGTGGACCTCAGCGTAGGAGGAGCACCCCGAAGGCGGGGAGGACGAGGAAGGCCGTGACGACGTAGGCCAGCACCAGGCTGCGCCGGGCGACGGCGGCCTCGGCCAGCGCCTCGGCCATGCGGATGGGGATGGCCCGCAGGGCGGGCACCGGGTACAGCAGCAGGATGCCGGCCACGTTGAACAGCGTGTGGACGATGGCGATGGTGACCGCCTCCGGGCGGGACGCCGCCATGGCCGCCAGGAGGGCGGTGGCCGTGGTGCCGAGGTTGGCCCCGAGCGCCACGGGATAGACGTTGCGCACCGAGATCACCCCCGCCGCCGCCAGCGGCACCAGCACCGAGGTGGTGATCGACGAGGACTGCACGGCGATGGTGATGACCGTCCCCAGGGCGATGGCCGCCAGCCCGCCGCCCTTCTCGAGGAGGTCGGTGACGGAGCGCTCGATGCGGTTGGCCACCAGCACGCGCATGTTCTTGGTGATGAAGGCCAGCGCCACGAAGATGCAGGCCATCGCCGTGACGATCAGCACGACGCCGAGGACCGTCCCGGAGGCGACCTCGCCCCAGAGGTCGACGATCGCCTCGCTGGGCGCCTTCACCACCGCCTTGATCGGGCTCTCGAAGGTGGCCCCGCCCTGGCCGACCAGCCGCTCCGACAGCCAGGTGGCGGTGTCGGCCAGCACCCCGGTGGCCAGCTCCAGCGGCAGCATCACCGCCACCGTGAGCAGGTTGAACATGTCGTGGACGGTGGCCGCCGCGAAGGCGCCCCGGAACTCCTGCGGGCGCCGCACGTGCCCGAGGGCGGCCAGCGTGCTCGTGACCGTGGTGCCGATGTTGGCCCCCATGATCACGGGCACCGCGTCGTCGACGCCGAGCAGCCCGGTGCCGACGAGGCCCACCACCGTGGCGGTGCTCACCGACGACGACTGCACCAGCACCGTGGCGAGGATGCCGACGCACAGGCCGGCGATCGGGTTGCTGACGCTCGAGAAGAGCGTCTCCTGCACGCCCTCCCCCAAGGCGCTGATCCCGCCCTCGAGCACGGAGATCCCCACGAGGAACAGGTAGAGCAGCCCCAGCACCAGTGCGGCCCGCAGGGGGGCCGGCATGGGTCGGACGGCGTCGGTCGTCACGGTGGGGGCAGGCACGCGGCGGGGAACCTAGCGGCTCAGGTGAACCCCCGATGACGCCGGCGAGGACGGCAGGTGAACGGTCCCGTTCGCCGGCCCGCCCCGCCGACCCGGCGTTCAGCGGCGCTGCGGGACCGGCTCGGGTGGGGCGAAGAGGTCGATCTGCGATCCGGCGCTCGGCTGCGCAGCACGCGGCGACGCCCACTCGGCGGGGGCTCGCTCCGGTGGGCTGTGGGCAGGGTGCCGGGGGTCGTCGGGCGGGACCATGGGGCGCTTGCCGGTGCCGGGGACGAGGGCCCAGCCGGCTCGGGTGTGGAGGTCGTGGTGGCCGTGGCACACGTCGTCGAGCTCGTCGAGGCGGGTGTGGCGGGTGGTGGCGTACTCGGCGCCCCAGCGGTGGTCGTGCTCGACGATGGTGCGGGTGCAGCCCTCCACCGTGCAGGTGGGTGAGGTCCACAGCAGGGCGTACCGCATGGCCTGGGTGGGGCCCCGGGTCAGCGAGGTCACGTGGGCGACGGCGTCGCCCTTGGTGATGAGCAGCTTCAGCACCGCATCGCCGAGGAGGCGGCGGGCCACCGCCACGGGGATGGGCCCGAGGCCGGTGATCTCGCAGAGCTCGTCGCCTTCGACGTGGCCGCGCCAGAGCGCTTCGACGTCGAGGCGCAGCAGGGCCAGGTGCTCCGGGCGAGGCTGCTTCGGACGCGACGTCCCTCGAGCGTCGGCGCCGGACTGGGCGGCCGGCTCGGGGCCGCCGAGCTCGTCGGGCGTGGCGCCCGGGCTGTCCGAGGCCCCCGGGCCGACCGCGGGCGAGGTGGCCGCGTCGACGTCGCGTGCCGTGGCCGTGTCGGCGTGGGAGCCGACGCCGATGTCGGCGTGGCGGCTGCGGCGGCCGATGGCGATCAGGGCGTCGAAGGCGTAGGCCTCGCGGGGTTCCTGGTGGAGGCGGTCGGCGGTGGACCGCTCCCGGAAGATGCGATCGGTCTCGCGGTCGAGGTCGGCCTCCCAGGCGGCCAGCTCGTCGACCGGGCCCACCAGGTGCCAGTGCCGGGCGCCCTCGGCGTCGGTGAAGCGGCGCAGGCGGCGCTGCTGCCGGATCCGGCGGTGCGTCGCCTCCGGGCACGGGTCGGCCGCGGTCTTCGCCTTCAACGCCGCGTCGCGCAGCGCGTTGAGGTTCGCCGTGGCGGCGGTGGCGATCAGCTGCTCCTCCGCCCCGGGGTTGGCGGTGGCCGCCCCGGCGATCACCTCGCCCTGCGCCGCCGACAGCGACCCATCGAGCAGCGCCGCCTTCGTGGCCGGCAGCTGCCGCAGCGCGTCGGAGGTCTCCACCTCCTTGCGGGCCGCGCCGAGCGAGGTCCCCGACTCCGCCGCCAGGAACTCGGCGGCCGACGCGAACCCGAGGCGCCGCCACTCCCGGGAGTCCTCCACCCGGCGGGCCAGCAGCGTCTTCGCCGCGGTCAGCGCCCTGGCCGCCCCGTCCAGCGCCCGGTACAGCCGGACCGCCTCGTGGGCCGGCACCTCATCCGGATCGACGCGACGAGCGATGGCGGCGACCACCGCCGTCGCTGCCGCCACCTCCTGCTCGAGCGGTGATCGGAACATGCTTCCCACCCTATGCAGGGGGTGTGACAGCTCTTCAGTGGGTCTCAGCACCTCTCCATGCGTTCGAGCGACCACCCGCGGCCACCACCCTGCGGTCGGCCGTCGACCGCCGACCGACCGCTCAGCGCGGGGCGAGGTCGCGGATGGCCTGGCGGGCGTCGATGGCGAAGGGCAGCAGGGCCAGCGCCGGGGTGGTGACGCCGTTCTCGACGTAGCGGCCGATGTGCTCCCGGCACTGCTCGGGGGTGCCCCACACGATGAGCTCGTCGACGACGTGGTCGGGGATGGCGGCCAGGGCGGCCTTGCGGTCGCCCTCCTTCCACAGCCGCCACATGTCGGCCAGCACCTCGCCGCGGCCCATCCAGTCGTGGAAGGCGGCGTAGACCGGCACGTTGAGGTAGGCGGCGATGGCGAAGCGCCCCATCGCCCGCACCGTGTCGGCGTCGTCGGTGGGCGCCACGAAGATGCGCGCCACCACCTCCTTGGCCGAGCCGTCGCCGGCGGCCTGCACGATCGGCGCCACGGTGGCCACGTCGTCGGCGGAGAGCCAGTTGATGATGGCGCCGTCGCCCTCGCGGCCGGCCAGCTTCAGCATCCCCTCCCGCAGTGCGGCGATGAGGATCGGCACCGGCTGCTCCGGACGCACGCCGAGCTTGAACCCCTTCACCGTGAACGAGTCGGTCTCCATCGTGACCTTCTCGCCGCCGAGCGCCGCTCGCAGGAACCGCACCATGTCGCGGGTGCGCTGGTAGGGGGACTCGAAGGGGATGCCGTTCCACCCCTCCACGATCACGTTGCTCGAGGTGCCGATGCCGAACGCGAACCGGCCGGGGGCTGCGTCGGCCACCGACGCCACCGACTGGGCCAGGCAGGCGGGCCCACGGGTGAAGGCCGGCACGATGGCGGTGCCCAGCCGCAGCGACGGTGCCCACACCGACGCCAGCGTGAGCGGGGTGAAGGCGTCGGCCCCGTTGGCCTCGGCCGACCACACGTCGGTGTACCCCAGGTCCTCCAGCTCCACGATCCAGTCGCGCTGCGCGTGGAGCGGGACGCCGTCGAAGGGGATGGTCATGCCGTAGCGCTGGGTCATCCCCGGATCATGGCGCGTCGGCACCGATAGCGTCGCCCGCATGCCCGACACCCTCGCCCTGGAGCCCGTGCCCGAGGACTGGGACCGCTGCCTCGCCGTGGTGGCCCACCCCGACGACCTCGAGTACGGCGCGGCGTCGGCGCTCGCCCGCTGGAGCGCGCAGGGCAAGACGGTGGTCCAGGTGCTGGCCACCCGGGGCGAGGCGGGCATCGCCACCATGGAGCCGGAGCAGGCGCGCCGCCTCCGCACGGCCGAGCAGGAGGCCAGCGGCGCGGTGGTGGGCGCAGTGGCGGTGGAGTTCCTCGACCACCCCGACGGCACGCTCACCTACGGCCTCGACCTGCGGCGCGACCTCGCCCGGGCCATCCGCCGCCACCGTCCCGACGTGGTCGTCACCATCTCGTTCCGCAACGGCTTCTTCGGCGGCCCGCCCGTGTGGAACCACCCCGACCACCGGATCCTCGGCGAGGCGCTCGTCGACGGCGTCCGCGACGCCGGCAACCGCTGGGTGTTCCCGGAGCTGGTCGACGAGGGCCACGAGCCGTGGGACGGCGTCCGCTTCGTGGCCGCCGGCAGCTCCCCCGAGGCGCGGCACTACGTCGACGTGAGCGACGCCATCGAGGTCGGGATGGCCTCCCTCCGGGCCCACGCCACCTACCTGGAGGCGCTGGGCGACCACGGCGAGACCGAGGCGCAGATGCGCCGCGGCGCCGCGGCCGTGGGCGAGCTGGTGGGGGTCGACGCCGCCATCGCCTTCGAGCTCATCTAGGCCGACATCAGACGTCAGCCCGTCGACCTGACGGGGCGTCAGGTACGGTGCCCGCCGTGGAGAAGCTCGTCTACGGCCTGTGGCGCCGACCCGACCAGGACCTCGACGCCATCCGGGCGGCCCTGCTCGACGAGGTGGCGCCGGAGCTGCTCGCCCTCGACGTCGACGGGCTGCGCATCAACGTGGAGGAGCCGGCCGGCGCCGCCTACCGGGTGGGCGCCAACCCCGACGGCGCGCTGCTGGCGGCGTCGGTGTCGCTCTGGCTCGGCTCCTACGACGACCGGGGCCCGCACGAGGCCGCCATCGCCCGGGCCGGGGCGACGACCTACGGCTGGATCGTGGCGGAGTCGATCGCCCGGGGCTACGGCGACCACCGCACGTGGCCCGACGGCGAGCGGTCCCCCGGGCTGTCGATCACCACGTTCTTCGACAAGAAGGACGGCGTCGACGACGAGACCTTCTACCGGATCTGGCACGGCGAGCACACGCCGCTCAGCTTCGAGATCCACCCGTTCTGGCTCTACGTGCGCAACCAGGTGCTGCGCCCCATCACCCCGGGAGCGCCGAGCGTGCGGGGCATCGTCTACGAGGCGGTCCCCACCGACGAGGACATGCTCGACTTCACCCGGTTCTTCGGCTGCCCGGGCGAGCCCGAGCGCCTGATGGACCAGATCAAGGTGGTCGACGACCACATGCACACCTTCGGCGACACGACCACCCTGCAGTGCGTGCCGATGCGGGAGTGGATCTTCCGGACCCTCTCGACCTAGCGCCTCGCACGAGCAGCGCCGGCGGCGAGCGGACCCACCGGCAGCAGCTCGACCCGCTGGACGACCCCGCCCGCGAGGTCGAGCTCCGCCACCGTGTGGACCGGCTGGCGGCGGCGGTGCGTGGGCGAGCCGGGGTTGAGGAGCACGGGCCCCCCGTCGACCCGCTGCACCACCGGGTCGTGGCTGTGGCCGAACACCACCACGTCGGCCCGGGGGAAGCGGCGCTGCATCCGGGCGGGGCGCCCGGCCGTGGCGCCGGAGTCGTGGACCATCGCCACCGCGACCCCGTCGAGGTCGATCTCGAGGGTCTCGGGCAGCCGGTCGCCGAGGCCGTGGTCGTTGTTGCCGAGCACCGCGTGGGTGGGGGCCCGCTCGGCCAGGGCGTCGAGGAGGGCGGCGTCGACCACGTCGCCCGCGTGCAGGATGACGTCGGCGGCGTCGGCCAGCGCCCACACCTCCGGGGGCAGCCGGTCGAGGGTGGCCGCCTGGAGGTGCGTGTCGGACAGGACGAGGACCCTCACGAGCCTGCGGCCCGACGGCGACGGCTCCACCAGGGCACGAGGGCCAGCGCCACCAGCGCCGCCGCACCGGCGCCCGCCACGATCGCCACCTGGGGCCCGCCGGGGTCGTCGGCCGAGGGCGGCGGCGCCGCCGTGATCGTGAACGAGCCGCTGCAGGGGCCGGTGAAGATCACGAGCGCGCCCTCGTCGTCGCCGACGTGGCCGCGCACGGCCAGGTCGGTGCCCGGCGCCGGCCGCAGCGGGGTGTCGCAGGAGTCCATCGACTCGGGATCGGTGCGCACCGACGACAGCACCGGCACCGTGTCGAGGTCGACGCCCTCGAGCTGCGCCGGCGCCGAGCCGACCAGCGTGGTCGCCTCGCCGCGGAGGTCCACGATGGCGTAGCCCTCGCCCGGGGGCTCCCGGTCGGCCACCCGCGTGCTGCGGATCTCCAGCTCGACCGCCGAGGCGGGGTCGGGGGCCGAGCACGAGCAGGCGGCCGCCGGCCGCGACGGCACCAGCACGAGCACCGCCGCCCCCACCAGCACGGCCACCCCCGCCACGACCGACCGGCCCACCCGGCCGGGCGACGACGGTGGACGGATCGGCACCCGACCATCGTGGCCCATCGGGCCACCGATCGGGGACCTTCGGCCCTGCGGCCGGCACGGCCTGCGGCACACGCTGGAGGTGACCAGGAGGTACCCCATGCTCGATCCAGCCCTCGCCCAGGAGTTCCTCGCCCAGCGGCGCTTCGCCGTGGTGGGCGCGTCGGACGACCCGAAGAGCTTCGGCCGCACCGTCCTGCGGGAGCTGCGCGACCACGGCTACGAGGTCGTCGCCGTCAACCCGCACGTCCGCACCGTGCTCGACGAGCCCTGCTACCCGTCCCTGGCGGCGGTGCCCGGCGCGCTCGACGGCGCCATCGTGATGCTCCACCGCGACCGCTCCGCCCGGATCGTGCGGGAGTGCCTCGACGCCGGCGTGCCCCGGGTGTGGCTCTTCCAGGGCGTCGGGGGCGCCGGTGCGGTCTCCGACGAGGCGCTGGCGCTGTGCGCCGAGCACGGGCTGCCGGTGGTGGCCGGGGCGTGCCCGCTGATGTTCCTCGAGCCGGTGGGGCTGGTGCACCGCATCCACCGGCGGGTGCGCCAGCTCAACGGCTCGCTGGCCCGCAGCACCTGAGCACCTGCCGCTCGGAGCCCGCCGGCCTCAGAGCTCTCGGACGTGGCGCACCATCGTGGCGCCGAACGGGTCGACCCAGCGCTCGACCTCCACCGCGCCGACGGCCGCCGCCACCGCTCGAGACGCCGCGTTGCGCTCGTCGACGATGAGGTGGGCCCGCGGCGCTCCGGTGTGGTCGGCCAGGAAGCGCAGGACCTGGCGGACCGCTCCGGTGGCCACGCCCCGACCCCGGTGGTCGGGGTGGGTGGAGCACGACACGTTGGCCTCCCCCGCCGGCACGTGCTCGTTGGCCAGGTCGCAGTCCACGTGCCCGACGTGGCGCGAGCCGTCGGCGTCGACCGAGAAGGTCCACTTCGGGCCGCGGCCGAAGTCGACGGCGGTCCGCTCCAGGCCCGCGAGGGCGTGGGCCCGCTGCTCGGCCGGCGACAGCGACCGCCAGCGACCCTCGTCGCCCGGGAGCCAGAGCCACCGGATCTGCTCGGGGTCCTTGGCCGACAGGTCAGCGTCCAGATCGGCGGCCGGCTCGCGGCGCCGGATCCGCACGCGCCCGTCGGTGTACGTGAGCGGGGGGACGGCCCGCTTCCAGTACGGGTTGCCGTCGAGGTCGCCGTGGCGGGTGAAGCGAGCCCGACGGGCCAGGGCCAGCGATCGGTCGTTGGCCGGATCGATGAGGAGGGTGACCGTGCGATGGTGCCCGTCGAGGGCCAGCTGGTGCAGCAGCAGCTGCACGGCCCGGGTGGCGATGCCCCGGCCCCGGAAGGGCGCGAACACGTGGTAGCCGGCATTGAGCTCGCCCGGCTCGAGCCAGGCCCGGTCGGCGTCCACGTCCACCCACCCCACCACCTCACCGGCGACCGTCACGCAGCCGGTCGGCTCCGGGTGGTCGGCGCCCGGTCCGAGGAACCGGTGGAAGACGGCGTCCCGACCCGCCACCAGCCGGGCCGCATCGCCCGCCTCGGGTGGCCGCACCTCCACCACGCCATCGGTGGTGGCCGGCAGCCTCGCCACCGTCATCGGCGCACCGGGCGGGGTCGTGGCCGACGGGATCCGAGGAGCGCCCGTGGCCGGCCGGGGGGTAGACACGAGCTGCGATGCCCGACACCCACCCCCTCCCCGCCGGCGACTTCCTGGAGTGGCTGGGCCAGCTCCGGCTCGCCCTGCGCGACCAGGGTCCGACCGACGTGCCCTGCGGCAGCTGCACCGGCTGCTGCACGTCGTCGCAGTTCGTGCACGTGGAGCCCGACGAGGTGGCGGCCCTGGCGGCCATCCCAGCGGCGCTGCTCTTCCCGGCACCCGTCTGCCGGCTGGCCACCTGTTGCTGGGCTACGACGAGCGGGGGCACTGCCCGATGCTGGTCGACGGCGCCTGCTCGATCTACGAGCAGCGGCCCCGCACCTGTCGCACCTACGACTGCCGGGTCCTGGCCGCCACGGAGGTGCGCCTCGACGATCCCACCCGCTCGTCCATCGCCGAGCGCGTCGACCGCTGGCGCTTCAGCCACCCGACCGCTGCCGACGAGCGGGCCCACCGGGCGGCGCGGGCGGCGGCGGCCTACCTCGACGCCCACCCCGAGGTGCTCCCGCCGGAGGCCCCCCGCCCCGGGACCGCCCAGCGCGCCGTGCTGGCCCTCGGCATCCACGAGGCGTTCCTCGCGCCGGACGGGGAGACCGGCGAGGCGGTCGGGCCCGAGGTGGCCGCCGTGGAGGTCGCCGTGGCCCGGCACCTCGGCACCGCCTGACCCGACGGGCGCGCCGGCGGTCACCGGGGTCACGGCTCACCCGCCAGGCCGGCCACCACCTCGGCGGCGGCCAGCATCTCGCTCCCCTCCGTGAGGAGGCCGACCTCCGTGCAGACGAGGCCGGTCGACACCCGCTCCACCGCTCCCCACTCCCAGGTGGCCCGGGCATCGAGGCCGGTGCGGTGGGCGAGCCACCGGGCCCGCTCCCAGGGGTCGCCCTGGAGCAGCTCCACCGGGTCCTCGCGCATCAGGATGCCGAGGTCGTACTCCGCCTCGGCCAGCAGGCCGTCGGGGTCGATCAGCGTGAAGCCGCCCTGCGGGTGCTCGAGGGTGTTCCACTGGTGCACGTCGCCGTGCACCAGCACCGCCCGCTCGTCTCGGTGGGCAGCGATGCGCCGCTCGGCGCACGCCAGGGCGTGGTCGACGGCTCGCTCGGAGCAGGGCCGGTCGAGCTGGTCCCAGAGCCGGGCGATCAGCTCCGTGAGCCAGCGGCCCTTCTCGGCGCCGGTCGGCAGGCCGCACCCGGCGGCCGGACGCCAGATCCGCGCCGCCGTGTCGCAGAGGATCTCGTGGCGTCGGCCGACAGGCAGGCCCAGCCGGAACATCGATCGGCCCAGGCGCTCCAGCAGCAGCGCGCTGCGCGCCACGTCGTGCTCGAGCAGCCGGACGCAGCCGCTGCCGTCGGCCAGCCGCAGCACGGCGATCTCGTGGGCGGCCGCGTCCCCCGAGCGGGGCACGAGCAGCTTCAGCACCGCCGGCGCGCCGTCAGCCCGGGTGGCCGCCAGCACGAGGGCCTCGGTCCCCTCGGTGAAGACCTCGCCGGTGGTCAGCTCCCAGCGCGCCTCGAGGTCGGCCACCAGGCCCGGGAGGTCGTCGAGCCAGGCCGTCGCCCCGACGGCCAGCGCCTTGTTGCGGACGACGGGCGGGAGCTCGAGCACGCCGGCCACGCTGGCACGCCCGAGCGACGGTCGTCGCTGCGATTACGCGGTGGCGGCCTTCGGGTAGCCGCGGGCGACCGTGCGGGCGAGGATGCCCAGCGTGGCGCGCAGGGCGCCCTCGGAGATCACCGGGAAGATGTTGGCGTCGCGCCACTGCTGGTCGATGTTCGACCAGTCGTAGTACGAGGTCACCACCGTGCCGCCGTCGACCGGCTCGAGGGTGTAGCCGTACACGTGGCCGATCTGCGGCTTGATCTGGCCCACGATGGTCCAGGCGATCTCCCGGTCCTGCTCGAAGCGGGTGATCTCCACCGTGACGTCGTACTTGCCGAGCGGGTAGTCGTTCAGCGCCTCGCGGTCCATGTGCACCACGAAGGTGTCGCCCACCGCAGCCGCCGGCTCGCCGGAGGCGTCGAGCAGCATGCCCGAGCTGTCGATGGCCACGTGGCCCTGCGGGTCGCACAGCACTCGGAAGATGCTGGCCGGGTCGGCCTCGATGGTCCGGGGCACCTCGATGCGCTCTGTCGTCATGCCCGCATCCTGGCACGACCCCGACGCCTCCCTCCCCGCCCGACCCCCACCCCGATCTTCTTGCGGCGCTGAGCCACGGTCTTCGCGGTTTCGCGCCGCAAGAACTCCGGTGTCGGCGTCCGAGCGGTGTTCTTGCGGCGCTGAGCCACGGTCTTCGCGGTTTCGTGCCGCAAGAACTCCGGTGTCGGCGGGCGGGGTCAGGGGTCGTCGAGGCGGATGCGGGAGGCCTTCGGGTCGTCGAGGTCGAGCTCGACGTCGCCGAGGTCGAGGCCGTCGGCCTCCGCCTCGGCCACCACCTGCACCTTGGGTCGCTCGCCGTAGATGGCCTGGTCGAGGCCGAGCATGCCGGCGGCCAGCACGGCCCGCCCGGGCGTCGTGGGCCGGGAGGTCCTCGGCCGGTCCCAGTCGGGGTCGCGCTCGAGGATGACGGTCCAGGCGTCGGTCGACATCGACCGCTCCGAGCGCACCCGCAGGCCCGCCTCGGCGGCGAGGGCCCGGAAGCCCTCGCGGGTGTGCCAGTGCAGCACCCAGAAGCGCTCGTCGGTGACGAGCGTGCCGCCGTCGGGCTCCTCGAGCTCGTAGCGCAGCATCGCGGTCTGCTGCCGGCGCTGCTCGTCGCGCTCCTCTCGCAGGATCGTGCAGCGCAGCGTGCGACCGTCGTCGGCCACCTCCGTGCGGGGCTGGCCCAGCTGCGAGCCGGGCGTCGGCGCCGGCACGTAGAGCGGGATCAGCGCCCGCCCGTCCGGCTCGAGGTGCTCCCGGATGCGGTCGAGCGCGTGCCACGCGGTGTCGTCGTCGGCGATGAGGTTGAACGTGGGTCCGGCCAGGAAGATGGCCCGGTACCGCCGCGGCAGCTCCATCGCCTCGATCGTGCTGTGGTGGAGCGCCACCACGATGCCCGCCTCGTCGGCCCGGGCGCGGGCCCGTGCCAGCATGTCGGCAGAGGCGTCGAGCCCGTCGACGTCGAGGCCGAGCCGGCGGAGGTCGAGCAGCGGGTCGCCGTCGCCGCAGCCCAGCTCCAGGGCCGGCTGGCCGGCCCGCTCGATGAACCGGGCGTACGGGTCGGGGTCGGGCACGTGGCTGCGCAGCGGTCCGTACACCTCGGCGACGATGCCCGTGTAGAAGTCGGCGGGTCGGACCACGTCCATCCCGTGAGCATGGCAGGCTCCTGCGCATGGGTCCCGGCGAGATCTACCTCGTGAGCCGCACACGACTCCTCGACCTCGCGGCCGAGCTCTCGCCCGAGGAGCTGGCCGCCGAGCTCGCCCCCACCCCGCCCTGGGTGGTCCTCGACGGGTACCGGCACCTGGCGGGCGTCTGCGCCGACGTGCTCGACGGCCGCCTGCCCCCGCCGGGCGACGACGCCGCGTGGGCCGCCGCCCAGCTCGCCGCTCGCTCGGCGTGGACCGTCGACGAGGTGTGCGCCGAGTGGGCCGACCGCGGCCCCGAGCTCGACGAGGTGGTGGCCGAGGCCGGCCGGTCGATGGGCTTCGTGGCCCTCGACTGCTGGACCCACGAGCAGGACATCCGCGCCGCCGTGGGCCTCGGCGGCCTGCACGACGACGAGCTGCTCCCGGGCGTGCTCGACCTGGCCCTGGGCGCCTTCGGTCGCCGCTACTCCAAGGCCGGCGGCCCGCGCCTGCGCCTCGTCCTCCCCGACGACGAGCGCACCATCGGCGCGGGCGGGGTGGGGGCGACGCTCGCCACCACCCCCTACGAGCTGCTGCGCATCGTGTTCGGCCGCCGCAGCGCCGCCCAGATCGCCGCCGCCGACTGGTCCGGACCGAGCACCGACGAGGCCCAGGCCGCCATCCACCTCTTCGACCTGCCCCCGCACGACCTCGTCGACTGACGGAGGGCCGCGAGCCCCGGCCCTCCCCGGCAGCCCTCCCCGGCGGATCGGTCCGGGCGATCTTCCTGCGGCGCTCGACCGTGGTCGTCACGGCCCTGCGCCGCAAGAACCTCGGGGTGGACGGATGCAGGGGGTTCGGGGGCTCGGGGGCCGCAGGCGCTCAGGCGGTGAGCTTGGGGAGGAGCTTGCGGAGCATCGTGATGTTGCGGGTGGTGAGGGGGCCGACGCCGCTGCGCTCCCAGGCCGACTGCTTGATGCCGGAGGCCATCGACGGCCCGTGGATGTGCCAGTGCAGGACGTCGCCCGCCAGCACCAGGTCGTCGGTGGGGGTGCCCAGGGCGGCGACCGCCTCGGCCACCTCCTCGGTCGGCTCGGCCCGCAGGAACGCCACCATGTGGGTGTGGCCGTCGGCGACGGCGAAGGGCTCGGCGGCCACGACCGCCTCCACCTCGGCCTGCGTCCGGACGAACGTGGGCACCTCGTAGCCCAGCGCCTCGGCGAAGGCCTGCTCGAGCGCCGGCTCCAGGCTCGCCCGCCCCTTGCGGCTGGAGAAGAGCACGTTGCCGCTGGCGATGTAGGTGCTGACGTCGGTGGGGCCGAGCCCGGCGACCACCTCCACCAGGCGGTCCATGGTGACCCGGCGGCCGCTGACGTTGATGGCCCGCAGGAAGGCGACGTGGCGGGTCACGGGCCGACCAGCTCCTCCAGCGCCACCTCGGCGAGGGCGGCGTCGCGCTGCATCTCCATCACGCCGGCCAGCCGCTGCGCCGCCAGGCGCGGCTCGGGGTCGGTCAGCAGCCGGTCGACGGCGGCGGCGATGTCGGCCGGGCTGGCCGAGGGGTCGAGGCAGGTGCCCGCCCCCACCCGCTCCACTGCGGCGGCGTTGGCCGGCTGCTCCCGACCGAGCGGGAGGCACAGCAGGGGGACGCCGTGGGCCAGGGCGGCCAGCACCGTGCCCAGCCCGGCGTGGGTCACCACCGCCGACGCCCAGGGCAGCACGGCGGCGTGGCGCACCTGGTCGAGCACGACGGCGTTGGCCGGCACCGTGAAGTCGCTCGGGTAGAGGTGCTCCCCCACCGTCGCCACCACCCGCACGGCCTGGTCGGCCAGGGCGTCGAGCACGCGCTGGAGCACGGGGCCCTCGTCCATCTGCGTGGTGCCGAGGCTGACCACCACCAGGGGTCCGTCGCCGTCGGCGCCCGGCGGCCGCCACCCGGCATCCGGTCCCGAGGCCTGGAGGGCGGCGCCGACGTAGCGCACGTTGGCCGGCCGCTCCGCGGCGACGTCGAGGCCCTCCGGCGCGGTCACGAGCACGAGCGCGACCTCGTCGAGCAGCGCGCCCAGCCGGTCGACCGGGGCGAGGCCGAGCTGCGTCCGGGTGCCGTTCACACCCTCGACCGAGGCGGCCATCTCCATGGGGGTGAGGTCGCCCTCCACCCGGTTCGCCTCGTAGAGGGTGTGGACCAGCGCGGCCACCGCGGCGCCCGATCCCGCCGCCCCGCACAGGGCCCCGGGGAGCATGTAGTCGACCACCACGACGTCGGCGGCGCTGGCCCGCACGGCGGCGGCCACGTCGAGGGCCTGGGCGGTGGGGTCCCACTCCTCGGCCGGCAGGCGGGCCGTGAACGGCAGGTCCTCGGCCGCCACGCGATCGGCCAGCGACGCCGAGCCCAGCACCGCCACGTCGTGCCCGCGAGCGGTGAGCCGCGCCGCCAGGGCGAGGACCGGGGGGACGTTCCCGCCGCCGTCCCAGGTCACGAACAGGATCCGGGCACCCACCCGGCGGACCCTATCCACCTGTCAGCGGCGGGGGGTCACCACCGGTCGATGACGTCGGCCGCGAACCGCTCGATCCCCTCGACCTTGCCGGCGAGGTCGGCCTCCGGACCCGCGTAGAAGTACCAGGGCATGGTGACGAGGTGGGTCACGCCGGCGGCCGCCACGCGGCGATAGCCGTCGAGGTCCCAGGCGTCCTTGGCGGAGCCGAACACGGCGAAGGGCAGGTGGCTGCGCCCGCACTCCTCGCGGTAGCCCTCGAGGGTGCGGCAGATGGCGGCCAGCTCGTCGGTGGTGTGGAGGTCGCTCACCCAGCCGTCGTGGCGGGCCGCCCGCCGCAGCGCCGCCTCCGACGTGCCCCCGACGTAGATCGGCACCGGCTCGGTGGGCGCCGGGAGGAGCTCGAGCGGCGGCACGTCGAAGTGCTCGCCGTGGTGCTCCACCACCTCGCCCGTCCACAGCGCCGCCATCACCTCGAGCATCTCGTCGGCCCGCTTCCCGCGCTGGCGGAACGGCGTGCCCATGGCGTCGAACTCCTCCTCCATCCAGCCCATCCCGATGCCGAGCCCCACCCGGTTGCCCGACAGCACGGCGGCCGTGCCGACCTGCTTGGCCACGTGCACCGGGGTGCGGGCGGGGAGGATGTACACCGTGGTGACGAAGCGCAGCCGGGTGGTGACCGCCGCGAGGTGGCCGATGGTCACCCACGGGTCGGGCCACGGCGTGCCCATCTCCCAGCGACGGGAGCCGTCGGCCGTGTAGGGGTAGGTGGAGCGGGTCTCGACCGGGTTGATGAGGTGGTCGGAGACGGTGAGCGTGCTCCAGCCGGCGGCATCGCCGGCCCGGGCGAGGGCCACGAGCTCGTCGGGCTGGGAGAACGTGGCCGAGAAGCAGAACTCGAGGTGGTCGCCCATCAGCTGTGGGTGCCGCCGTCGATGCGGAGGTCGGTGCCGTTCACGTGGCCGGCGTCGTCCGAGCCGAGGTAGGCGATGGCCGCCGCCACCCTCGAGGCGTCGCCCATGCCCACCGGCGACATGATCCGGTAGAGGAGCTTGGCGTCGGCGCCCTCCGGCAGGTCGAAGGCGCCGGTGATCGGGGTGTCGATGGAGCCCGGGCACACGGCGTTCGCCCGCAGGCCCTGTCGGGCGTACTCGATGGCGAGCGTGCGGGTGAGCGCCAGCACGCCGCCCTTCGACGCCGAGTAGGCGACCGCCCACGGGTGGGCGGCCAGGGCGGCGGTGGAGGCGACGTTGACGATGGCCCCACCGCCGTCGAGCAGGGCGGGCAGCGCGGCCTGGCACACAAGGAAGGTGCCGGTGAGGTTCACGCCGAGGATGCGCTCCCAGCTCTCGAGGCTGACCTCGTGGCTGTGCTCGAAGCGCAGGATGCCGGCCGAGTTCACGACGGTGTCGAGCCGACCGCTGATCTCGAGGGCGGCCGCCACCGCTGCGGGTCCGAAGGCGGGGTCGCTCACGTCGCCCACGAACGGCACGACCGCCTCCGGCCGGCTGGCCTCCTCGGTCGTCACGGCGAGCCCGTCGGCCGAGAGGTCGGCGGCCAGGACCGATGCCCCCTCGTCGACGAGGCGGAGCACCGTCGCCCGCCCGATCCCCGACGCCGCCCCCGTCACCAGCGCCACACGCCCCCCGTACCGTTCCATGGCAGGGACACTAGAACACGTTCTAGTTACGAGTCAGATGAGCGGTGGAGCGCGATGCGACCGGCGGAGCATCCCTTGCAGCGGTGAGGCCGGACGGGCAGTGCAGGGGCGCAGCGGGGCGACCGGCGGGGGGTGTGGGGGGCAGAGGCTCCGCCGGAGCCCCCCACCCGCGAAGGGGCGGCTTGCCGTCCCTGAGCAGCCAGCCCTCAGCGCGCCGCAGGCGCACGAGCGAACTCGATCTCGACGCAGTCCAGTCGAGATCGAAACCCACCGGCGGGGGGTGTGGGGGGCAGAGGCTCCGCCGGAGCCCCCCACTGGCGGGCGGCGCAGCTTGCTGTGCCGCCCGCACGAGCTCTCAGCGCGGCCGGAGGCCGCACGAGACCAACTCGTTCCAGGCGCAGTCCAGCCGGGATCGAAACCCCTACTCCTTCCAGAAGCGGACGATGGTGCTCTGGCTGGCGGTGGCGAGGAGCGTGCCGTCCTGGGCCCAGAGGTGGACGACGCCGTGGCCGAAGCCGTTGGCGACGGCGTGCACCCGGATGTCGCAGAGGACCCACTCGGTGGGCACGAGGCGCACGACGCGCAGCGTGTTGTCGAGGCTGTTGCCGCCGGCGCGCTCGCCGAGCGCCTGGCCGATGCCGAAGGGGACGTAGTCGCCGAGGATGGCCAGGGTGGCCGCCGACATCTCGAGCACCTCGGGGATCCGCGCCCAGAGGGCCGAGCGGCCGTGGGGCATGGCCTCGCCGGGCAGGTCCTCCATGGCGCGTGCGGCGGCGAGGCGCACGTCGAGCCGGTTCATGATCGACTCGGTGCCGGGCATGCGCGGGATGCGCTCGGGGCAGTCGTCGGGCGCCGGCACGTCGGGCATCCGGGTCCACTGGCCCTCGACCTCGAGCGGCCGGGCGCCGAGCGCGGCGTTGACGGTGAGGATCTCGCGGTCGCCCACCTGGCCGACCGCGCGGGCTTGGGTGGTCTGGCGGCCGTCGACGGCGATGGTGACGTCGATGTCCATGATCGACGGCGGCTCGGCGTAGGACAGGTACTGGGCGGTGGCCCACACGACGGGGCGGCCCGAGCTGCCCTCCAGGGCGGCGATGGCGGCGCCGAGGCCGCACCCACCGAAGAGGAACTGGTGGCCGGTCGAGATCCCGGGCGTGACGGGCAGCACCCAGCGCATCGGGTTGTGGGTGGGCTCGAGGCCGAGCCAGGCGGGGGCGTCCATCGGGGAGGCAACCTACCCGGCAGGAATCCGGGGCCCGGGTGGGCAATGCTCCCAGCCATGACCGACTCCCCCTGGCTGGGCGATGCCTGCTCCCTCGTCGACGAGCTCCGCGCCGGGCGGCGCTCTCCGCTGGAGGAGCTCGAGGCGGTGCTGGCGGCCATCGAGGCCAGCGACCTCAACACCGTGTCGTACGTCGACGCCGACGGGGCGCGGGCCCGCGCCGCGGCGGCCGACGTGTCGAAGCCCTTCGGCGGGGTGCCGATCGGCGTCAAGATGCTCGACACCGTCGCGGGGTGGCCCCACACCGAGGCCTCGCTGGTGTTCCGCGACCGCATCGCCACCACCACCTCCACGAAGCTGCAGCGGCTGGTCGACGACGGCGGCGGCGTGCTGGTGGGCCAGACCACCGCCAGCGAGTTCGGCGGGCTGAACGTGAGCACCAACCGCCTGACCGGCACCACCCACAACCCGTGGGAGCGCGGCAGGACGGCCGGCGGCTCGTCGGGGGGCTCGGCGGCCGCGGTGGCCGGGGGCATCTTCCCGCTGGCCACCGGGGGCGACGGGGGCGGCTCCATCCGGATCCCGGCGGCGTTCAACGGCCTGGTGGGCATGAAGGGCACCGCCGGCCGCATCCCCCGGGGCCCCCGCACGATGATCTCCCCGCTCACCGTGGTCACCGGCTGCCTCAGCCGGTCGGTGCGCGACATCGCCCGCTACTACGACGTGTGCGCCGGCTACGACTCGCGCGACCCCTACAGCCTCCCGAAGGTGGAGGGCTGGGAGCGCGACCTCGGCACCCACGACCTGCGCGGCAAGCGGGCGGTGATCGCCCCGACCCTCGGCGCGGCGATCGTGCGCCCGGAGGTGGAGGCCAACGTGCGGGCAGCCGCCGAGGCGCTCGCCCGCGACGCCGGGCTGGTGCTGGTCGACGTCCCCGTCCAGCTCCCGAAGCTGGGCTTCGAGTGGGCCCTCACGAACCTGGCCACCCTCCGGGCCGACCTGATCGACGAGTGGCCGGCGTGCAAGGACGACCTCTCGAAGCAGATCGCCTTCGGGCTGGAGTTCGCCGAGCGGAAGATGACCCTCGAGATCGCCGCTCGCGCCGAGCTCGCCCGCATCGAGGCCAACGAGGCGATGGCGGCGGTGTTCGACGAGGTCGACTTCGTGTTCGCCGCCACCAACCCCGACATCGCCTATCCCGCCGAGGTGCAGATGAACACCCGGGTGGGCGACCAGAAGGTCGACCCGGGGAACAACGGCGCGCTGACCATCCCCGCCAACACGTGCGGCAACCCGGCCATCTCCATCCCGGTCGAGCCGGTCCACGGCCTGCCCGTCGGGATGCAGGTCATCGGGCGGCACCACGAGGACGCCCTGCTGCTCGACCTGGCCCTCCTGGTGGAGCGCACCGTGCCGTGGCCGCTGGTGGCCCCCGGCGCCCCCCTGTAGCGACGAAACCCCAGGTCAGCGGGGGTGTGACACCTGTCTCGGCGGCGCGCGGGAAGGACTGTCACACCCCCTGGGTTGAATGGGTGGCATGGCACGTCAGCTCACCCTCCTCGACACCCCGCCGGCGTGGCGGATCAGCGAGTCCACCCGCGAGGTGGGCCGTCGCGGCATCGCCGAGGCCCGGGCCACCCTGCAGGCCGCCCTCGCCGCCCAGCGCGGCGAGTCGGCCCGCCAGGAGCACCCGGCCCACGGTCGCTCGGCCGCCTAGCCCGTCCCGCCCGCCCGCTAGCGTCTCGCCCCGATGGGAATCCTCGCGTGGTGCGTCATGGGGCTCCTGGCCGGCGGGCTCGCCCGACGGGCCGTGGGCGCACCGAAGCGGGGCTGCCTCGGCACGATCGCCATCGGCGTGCTGGGCGCCCTGCTGGCGGGGGCGGCGTCCCGCTTCGCCACCGGCGACGAGCTGACCACCTTCGACGAGCTCGACCTCGGATCGATCTTCATCGCCTTCATCGGCGCCACCGCGCTGCTGCTCGTCCTCGAGGCCGCCTCGGGCCGACGCCGCTGAGCGGCCCCACCCTCGGCGCCTGCGCCCCACCGTCGCCGATTGACCCGCCGGTCAAGTAGGTTGCTCGCCATGTCCGAGGTCGTCATCGTCGAAGCCGTCCGCTCCCCTGTCGGGAAGCGCAACGGTGGTCTGTCCACCATCCACCCCGCCGACCTGCTGGCGGCGGTGCAGAAGGCCGTCGTGGAGCGGTCGGGCATCGATCCGGCCGAGGTCGGCCAGGTCGTCACCGGCTGCGTGAGCCAGGTCGGCGAGCAGGCCTTCAACGTCGGGCGCACCGCCTGGCTGAGCGCCGGCCTGCCCCTGTCGGTCGCCAACACCACCGTCGACACCCAGTGCGGCTCGTCCCAGCAGGCCACCAACCTGGCCACGGCCCTGGTGGCCGGCGGCGTGGTCGACTCCGCCATCGCCGGCGGCGTCGAGGTCATGAGCCGGGTGCCGATCGGCTCGAGCGGCCGCAAGGACTTCGGCCTCGGCATCCCGATCCCGAAGTCGTACTTCCCGCAGTACGAGATGACCTCCCAGTTCGAGGGGGCGGAGCGCATCGCCGAGAAGTGGGGCATCTCCCGCGACGACACCGACGCCTTCGGCCTCCGGTCCCAGCAGAACGCCGCCCAGGCCTGGGCCGAGGACCGCTTCGGCAGCCAGATCGTGCCCGTCGACGCCCCCGACGTCGACGAGGAGGGCAAGCCGACCGGCTCGATGCACACCGCCAGCCGCGACGAGGGGCTGCGCGAGACCACCCTCGAGAAGCTGGCCACGCTGAAGCCGGTGGCCCGCGAGGACGGCGTGCACACCGCCGGGTCCTCGTCGCAGATCTCCGACGGCGCCGCCGCCGTGCTCATGATGACCGCCGAGCGCGCTGAGGCCCTCGGCCTGCGCCCCCGGGCCCGGGTGGTCGACACCTGCCTGGTTGGGGTCGACCCCGTCCTCATGCTCACCGGCCCGATCGATGCCACGCAGCGCCTCTTCGAGCGCACCGGCCTCGGCGTCGACGACATCGACGTCGCCGAGGTCAACGAGGCGTTCGCGTCGGTGGTGCTGGCCTGGCAGAAGGAGCTGGGATTCTCCGCCGAGCAGACCAACCCCAACGGCGGCGCCATCGCCCTCGGCCACCCGCTGGGCGGCACCGGGGCCGTGCTCCTCACGAAGGCCCTCCACGAGCTGGAGCGCACCGGCGGCCGCTACGGCCTCGTGTCGATGTGCTGCGGTGGCGGGCTCGGCACCGGCACCATCATCGAGCGCCTCTAGCGCTCCGCGCTGCTCGCCGGCCTGGCCGGCCTCCACCGTCGCTCCCTCGGGAGGTCGCCATGCCCCGGTCGCTCGCCCTGGCCCTCGTGGCCCTGCTCGTCGCGTGCAGCGACGCCGATCCCGCCCCGCCGGCGGAGGCCGGCACGGCCACCGTGGTGCGGGTGGTCGACGGCGACACGGTGGTGGTCGACGTCGACGGCACGGAGGAGCCCGTGCGGCTGATCGGGATCGACACCCCCGAGTCGGTCGCCCAGGACCAGCCCGTCGAGTGCTTCGGCCCGGAGGCGTCCGCCCGCACGGCGGCGCTGCTCCCCGCCGGGACCGTGGTGCGCCTCGAGCGCGACGTCGAGGCCCGCGACCGGTTCGACCGGCTGCTGGCCTACGTGATCCGCGCCGACGACGACGTCCTCGTCAACCGGCTGCTGGTGGAGGAGGGGTTCGCCGAGTCGGTGGCCTACCCGCCCAACGTGGCCCGCCAGGCCGAGCTCGACCGCGCCGAGGCCGGGGCCCGGGCCGCAGGGCGAGGTCTCTGGCCGGTCTGCGGCGGCACCGACGCGCCGGCCGGCGGGTAGCGTCGGGCCCGTGACGACGCTCGCCGAACGGCTCGGCTACGGCCCCGACGACCGCCTCCTCATCATCAACTGCGACGACCTCGGCTCCTGCCACGCCGCCAACATCGGGGTGTACGAGGCGCTGCGCGACGGCGTCGCCACCAGCGCCACCTTGATGGTCCCGTGCCCCTGGGCGCGCGACGCCGCGTCGCGCTACCGCGGCGAGGACGTCGGCGTGCACCTCACGCTCAACGCCGAGCACGAGCGCTACCGGTGGGGGCCCATCACCCACGCCCCGTCGCTGCTCGACGGCGACGGCGGCTTCCCCCGCACCGTCACCGACGTGTGGGACCACGCCGACCTCGACGAGGTGCGGCGCGAGCTGCGGGCCCAGGTCGAGCGGGCGATCCTGTGGGGCTTCGACGTCAGCCACCTCGACAGCCACATGGGCACCGTGCAGCTCCGCCCCGAGTTCTTCGACGTGTACCTCGACCTGGCGGTGGAGTTCCAGCTCCCGCTGCGCCTGTCGGGGGCGTCGAGCGAGCGGGCCATCGGCTTCCCGTTCCGGCGCCTGGCCACGGAGGAGGGCGTGGTGTTCCCCGACCACTTCGTCAACGTGCGGGGCATGGGCTCGCGCCGCACGATCGAGAAGGTCATCGGCGAGCTGCGCCCCGGCGTCACCGAGGTCTACGCCCACCCGGCCGTCGACGCCGCCGAGCTCCGAGCCCTGGCGCCTGACTGGGCCACCCGGGTCGACGACCACGACCTCCTCACCACCGATCGGAGCCTCCGCGCCATGCTCGACCGCGCCGGCGTCCACCGCATCGGGTTCCGCCCCCTGCGCGACCTGCAGCGCGCCTCGTGAGCCCGTCCCGGGCGGCGGCCCTGCTCGGGGTCGCCCTGCTGGCGGCGGCCGGCTGCGCCGACCCGAAGCCCAGCTCGCCGACCCCCGACGACCTGCGGGCCATCGACGTGTCGCCCGACCACACCATCACGGTGGACGAGGGCGGCTTCTCCCCCGCCGAGCTCGAGATCGAGCCCGGTGAGGTGGTGCTCCTCGTCAACGACGGCGACGAGCGCCACTCGTTCACGGCGACCGACCGCTTCGACACCGGCCGCCTGGAGCCGGGCGAGGAGACCACCCTCGTGCTCACCGAGCCCGGCGCCATCGCGTACCGCGACCTCGAGTCCGACCACGAGGGCACCCTGACCGTCGTCGCCCGCTGACCGACCGCCCGTCGACGACCGGCGACCGGCCGGGATCAGGACCCGGCGGCGACGGCGCTGACGGCGGCGGCGTGCTCGGGCGACGACAGCGCCGGCAGGAGGGCCATCAGGGTGCCGGAGGAGCCGACCATCTTCACCCGGCCCTGCATGAACCCGGCCACGAGGTCGAGCTCCCCGGACGCCACGGCGACGGCGATGTCGTGCTTGTACGACAGCTCGAGGTCGGCCTCGCCGGCGCCGAGGGTGGCCTCGGCGAGCCGGCCGTCGACGAAGGACTCGACGTAGCGGAGCTCGCCGTCGGGGCCGCCGGCCACCACGTGCAGGAGCCGGGCGGTGGCGCCGGGGACCTCCGGGAGGGCGCCGAGGTGCTCGACGCGGCGGTCGAGCCAGGCCTGGTCGAGCGTCGGCGCGCTCACGAGGTGGTGGCCTCGGCGCGCAGCCCGGCGAACAGGTCGGTCTCGGGCGGGTCGGTGGCCACGGTGGAGCTGGCCAGGATGTAGTCGTCGTGGGGGTGGATGCTGGTGGAGACCTCGCGCGGGAGCCCGAACCAGAACGGCGAGTCGGGATCGATCTGGGTGGCGTGGGCCAGGAGGGCGTCGAGGCGGATGTGGGCGTAGCCGTCGATCGGCACCGAGGTGGTGATCCGGTGGTCCTGCCACGGACGGTCGAACCACTCCTTGCTGTAGGGCGACTCCAGCCCCAGCTCCTCGTACTTGGCGTGCGTGAGCTCCGCTCGGCGCTTCGACCAGACCGAGTAGTACACCTTCGCCACCTGCCACGGGTCCCCGGCCTCGGGGTAGGCGGCGGGGTCGGCCGCCGCCTCGACGGCCGGCTGCGTGATGTCGTGGACCCGCAGGTGGTCGGGGTGCGGATAGCCCTGCTGGTCGTCGGCGTAGGTCACGATCACCTGGGGCCGGGTGCGGCGGATGATGGCGACCAGCCGGCCGACCGCCTCCTCCAGGGGCGCGTTGGCGAAGCACTCGGGGTGGGCGTTGTGGTCGCTGTCGGGCATGCCGGAGTCGCGGTAGCCCAGCATCACGACCTCGTCGTAGCCGATGATCTCCGCCGCCCGGTCAAGCTCGGCCTGCCGCACGGCCGGGAGGTCGGCCTTCACGTCGTCGCGGTCCATGGCCGGGTTGAGGATGTCGCCGGCCGCGCCGTCGGTGCAGCACACCAGCACCGTGCGCACCCCCTCGTCGTGGTACTTGGCGATGGTGCCGGCGCCCTTCGACGACTCGTCGTCGGGGTGGGCGTGCACGGTGAGGATGCAGAGGGGCTCGGTCGCCATCCGGCGGAGGATATCCAGCCCGACGCCCGGTCCGGTCAGTCGTGCAGGGGCGTCCGGTCGGTCGGGAGCCGGCCGCCCCGGGCGTACCAGAGGCCGACTGCGACTCCGGCGATGGTGCCCGCCACCAACCCGAACGGCAGCGCCACCTTGAACAGGCCGGTGCGCACGAGCGAGCGGTCGAGCCCCGAGCCGGGCTCGGTGGAGGCCAGGATGTACAGCGGGATGGCGATGATCGAGAAGGCGATGGCGATCCCGGCCACCGTCACACCCAGGCCGATCCCGACCCCGAGCAGCACGGATCGGACGCGTGAGCGCGGCTCGGCGGGCTCCCGCTCGTCGTCGACCGACGGCTCGCGGCCCGCAGCCTCGGCGGGCTCCTCCGGCCAGCGGGCGACCGGCTCGGCCTGCAACGGGACTCGGCGCGGGGTCGCTGCCATCGGCGCGCACAGTACCGGCAACTACGGTGCCGCCCCGTGCGCCACGCCCGATCCCGCTCCCTCGTCGGCGCTGCCGTGGTGCTCCTGGCGGCGCTCGGTGGCTGCGGCGACGACGACCCGGTGGCCGACCAGCGGGCGGAGCAGGTGCGGGAGGCGGCGAGCGACGCCGGCCTGCCCGACGACGTCGTCGACGTGCTGGTGCTGGCGGCCCGGGGCACCACCGCCACGTTCCAGATCACCTACCAGGGCACCGGCGGGGCCCGGCTGATCGTGTCGCAGGACCCGCCCAACCGGCGCGTCGACGTGGTTGCCGGCACGACGGTGGTGGAGAGCCGGGTGTTCCGGGACGGCGTCGGCTACCGCTGCGCGCCGCCGGAGGGGGCCCCGGACGAGCCCGTCGACTGCGCCCGCACCGAGGGGGCCCTGCCGAGCCCCGGCGGGTTCACCGACGAGGCGCTCGACGCCTTCGCCGAGGACCTGGCCGCGTCGCTCCCCGACCTCGACCTCACCGTCGAGGACCGCGACCTGGCCGGCGTGACCGCCACCTGCCTCGTGGCTGCGCCGGTCGCCGGGCCCACCGACGGCACCGGGAGCGGGGTGGAGACGCTGTGCCTCTCCCCCGAGGGCGGCCAGCTGCTGGTCGACGCGGCGGGCGAGCGGGTGGTGGCCGAGGCCTACACGACCGACGTCCCCGAGGGAACCTTCGACCTCTGACGCGAGACGGACCACTAGCCTGCGGCGCATGGACGAACCGGAGCAGTGGCGGTGGATCTGGTTGGGGACGGCGGTCCTGTTCGGGATCGGGGAGATGGCCTCGCCGGGGTCGTTCTTCCTGGCCCCCTTCGCCATCGGCGCCGCCGTGGCCGCCATCTTGGCCTTCGCCGACGTCCCCGTCCTCGGTGAGTGGGCGGCGTTCGTGGGCATCTCGGTGGCGTCGTTCGTCGCCCTGCGGCCCCTGGCCCGCCGCCTCGACGCGCAGGGCAGCTCTGACGGCATCGGCGCCCGTCGGCTCATCGGCCGCACCGGCAGCGTCCTCGAGGACATCGCACCGGGCGGGATGGGCATGGTGCGGGTCGACCGGGAGGACTGGCGGGCCGAGGCGCCCGGCGGCTCCAACCTGCCCGCCGGCACCCCGGTGCGCATCACCGAGGTCGAGGGCACCCGGGTGATCGTCGCCCCCATCGAGTCGAACAAGGAGCAGACCTCGTGAGCGCTGGTGTCGTCCTCCTGGCCATCCTGGCCTTCTTCCTCTTCGTCTACGTCGCGTCCGGCGTCCGCATCGTGCGCCCCTACCAGCGGGGCGTCATCGAGCAGCTGGGCAAGTACAAGGAGACCGTCGACCCGGGGCTGCGCCTGATCATCCCGTTCATCCAGACGGTGCGGCTGGTCGACATGCGCGAGCAGGTGGTCGACGTGCCGCCCCAGGAGGTCATCACCTCCGACAACGTGATCGTCTCGGTCGACGCCGTCATCTACTACGAGCCCACCGACCCGCAGCGGCTCATCTACAACGTGGCCAACTTCATCCTGGCCGTGACGAAACTGGCCCAGACCAACCTGCGCAACCTCATCGGCGACATGCAGCTCGACGCCGCCCTGACCAGCCGCGACTCCATCAACACCAACCTCCGCCAGATCCTCGACGACGCCACCGACAAGTGGGGCGTCAAGGTCGTCCGCGTCGAGATCCAGCGCATCGACCCGCCGCCCGACGTCATGTCGGCCATGCACGAGCAGATGAAGGCCGAGCGCACGCGGCGGGCCGTGGTCACCGAGGCCGAGGGTCGGCGCACCGCGGCGGTCACCACCGCCGAGGGCGACAAGACGGCCGCCATCCTCCAGGCCGAGGGCGTGAAGCAGCGCCAGATCCTCGAGGCCGAGGGCGAGGCCGACGCCATCCGCGCCGTGGCCGACGCCGAGCGGTTCCGCCAGCTCACCGTGGCCCAGGGCGAGGCCGAGGCCATCCGCTCCGTCTACGCCGCCATCCACGAGGGCAACCCCGACGCCGGCCTGATCACGATCAAGTACCTCGAGGCGCTCCAGGTCATGGCCAACGGCACCGCCACCAAGATCATCCTGCCCACCGAGCTGGCCGGCCTCGCCGGCGCCATCACGGGCATCGCCGAGTCGGTCAACATCAACAGCACCGTGGAGCCCAGCCCCTGACCGTGCGCCGATGACCCCGCGTCCGTCGCACGAGCAGGCGGTCAACCAGTACGTCGACGAAGCGGCGCAGGTCCTCGGCCTCGACGCCGAGATGTGCGGCGTGCTCACCACGCCCTACCGCGAGATCTCCGTCCAGGTGCCGGTGCGCCTCGACGACGGCCACCTGCTCGTCGTCCGCGGCTACCGGGTGCAGCACAACGACGCCCGCGGCCCCTTCAAGGGCGGCGTGCGCTACCACCCCGCCGCCGACCTCGACGAGGTCCGGGCGCTCGCCTCGCTCATGACGTGGAAGACCGCCCTGCTCGACCTGCCCTTCGGCGGCGCCAAGGGCGGCGTCGAGGTGGACCCCAGCGGGCTCAGCGCCGGTGAGCTGCAGCGCCTCACCCGTCGCTTCACGGAGGGCATCCAGCACGTGCTCGGCGTCTACGCCGACATCCCGGCGCCCGACATGAACACGAACGCCCAGGTGATGGCCTGGATGATGGACGCCTACTCCACCATCCACGGCTACAGCCCCGGCATCGTCACCGGGAAGCCGCTCAGCATGGGCGGTGCCCCCGGGCGGGAGGCCGCCACCGGCCGGGGCTGCGTCTACGTGCTCGACGCCTGGTGCCGGCACCACGGCCGGGCGGTGGCGGACCTGCGGGTGGCCATCCAGGGGTTCGGGAACGTCGGCTCGTGGATGGCCCAGGAGCTGCACGACCGCGGCGCCACCGTGATCGCCGCCTCCGACGTGGGCGGTGGGGTGGTCGACCCCGACGGCCTCGACGTGCCCGCCCTCGTCGCCGCCGTCCGTGCCGGCCACGCCGTCCAGGAGGCCGGCCACGGTGACGCGCTCACCAACGACGAGCTCCTGGAGCTCGAGTGCGACGTCCTCGCCCCCGCCGCCATCGGCGAGGTGATCACGGCCGACAACGCCGCGCGGGTGCGGGCGGGCGTGGTGGTGGAGGCGGCCAACTACCCGGTGACGCCCGAGGCCGACCAGATCCTGCGCGACGCCGGCACGGTGGTGATCCCCGACATCCTGGCCAACGCCGGCGGCGTGACCGGCTCCTACTTCGAGTGGACGCAGAACATCCAGCAGTTCAGCTGGAAGGAGGACCGGTTCACCCAAGAGCTGGTCGACCGCATGCAGGGCGCCTTCGCCGCCACGCAGGCCTTCGCCGACGAGCACCAGGTGGCGCTGCGCACCGCCGCCTACGCCCTCGGGATGCAGCGGGTCACCGACGCGGTGCGGCTGCGGGGCTACGTCTGAGCCGACGACGCCAGCGGCTGCAGCTCGTGCTGGCCGGTGTCGTCGTCTTCGGTGAGGTGCCAGCCGCAGCGCATCGCCAGCAGCGGATGGCCCTCGTCGGGCCCTGAGGCGATCAGCTCGTCGCCGGCCTCCAGCCGCACGTGGCCCCGGGGCCGGTAGAGGTAGCGGCCGCCGCGCTGGATGGCGAGCACGTGGAAGCCCGGCTCGATGTCGAGCTGCATGCCGGCCAACGTGGTGCCCTCCGCCTCCGATCCCGGGGCGACGGGCACGCGCACGACGACCTCGTCGGAGTCGCCCAGGGCGATCGAGAGGATCGGGTGCAGCTCCTCCTTCTCCTCGATGAGCCACACCATCTGCTGGGCGGCGTCGCCGAGGTCCTCCGCCGCCTGCGACAGGTGGAGGAGGCCCCGCAGCGGAGCGGGGTCGATGTGGTCGTTGCTCGCCCGCAGCACCCACAGCTCGAGGCGGTCCTTCATCTCGTCGAGTCGGTCCTCCAGCTGGCGCACCTCGGCGGCGAGGCCCTGGTCGCGCAGCACCAGCGCCGAGTAGGCCAGGCCCACCGCCACCTCCGAGATGTTCTTCATCTCCACCAGCACGTCGATGGCGCGGTCGAGGTCGGACAGCGTGCCGTCCTCCGGCGGCACCGGCGGCTCCCAGTAGGGGGCCGCGGCCAGCTCCCGCAGCCGGGGGATGCCGGCCGGCGAGCCCCGCAGGAACATGACGTCGCCCGGGAGGCAGATGGCATCGCCGTCGACATCGGTGATCCAGTCGCGCTCTCGGCGGATCGCCACCACGCGCATGCCGGTCTGCACCGGGAGCTCGAGGGCGGCCAGCGGCCGACGGGCCAGGTGGCTGCCCTCGCGGATGCGGACCCGGTGCGACACCTCTTCGGCGTTGGACAGGTCGGCCACCAGCTCCCGGGGGATCCCGAGGCGATGGGTGACGATGCGGGCGATGTCGACGGCCGCGTTGCCGATGCGCTCGATCGACGAGATCACCTGGAGCACCGAGGCCATCGCCTCTGCTTCCTTCGGGTGGCGGGCGGCCAGCACCGAGACGGCGCGCATCTCGTGCACGAGGTCGGACATGCGCTCCTCGAGGGCGTCGACCTCCTCGGCCATGTCGGGATCGCCGAAGTAGAGGGCGGCGTAGGCCAGGTCGACCATGAGCTCCGAGAGGTCCTTCGACTCGGCGAGCATGGCCCTGAGGTTTCGCGGTCTGGCATCCATGGGGTGTCGCCGAGGATACGCGCCGGTGGTCCACACTGTCCTGCGTGTCCCGCCCGCTCCGCCCCCTCCTCGTGGCGCTCGCCGCCGCCGCGCTCGTGCTGGCGGCCTGCTCCCGCGACGACGGGCGGGCCCTGCCGCCACCGTCGGCCGACCAGACCACCACCACGCCCAGCGCGCCGGTGGTGCCGCCGTCGATCGGCGACGGGATCCTCGAGCTGACGAGCCAGGCGGTGGTCGAGGGCGCGCCCCTGCCCGAGCGCACCACCTGCAACGGCGTCGACGTGTCGCCCGACCTCGCCTGGGTGGGCGTGCCCCCGGAGACGGTCGAGCTGGCGCTGGTGGTGCGCGACAGCAGCAACGACGGGTTCCTGCACTGGGTGGTGGCGGGGATCGATCCGTTCGTCACCGGCTTCGGGGAGGGCGGCCTGCCCGAGAACGCCATCGAGCTGGCCAACGACGCCGGCACGGTCGGATGGCTCGGGCCGTGCCCCGCCGCCGGCAGCGGCACCCACGCCTACGAGTTCGCCCTCCACGCCCTGTCGGAGCCGTCGGGGCTGGCCCCCGGCACCCCGGGAGCCGACGCCGTGGCCCGCATCGAGTCGGTGTCCTCCGTGCAGGCCGTGCTGATCGCCACGGTGACCGCCGGCGGCCCGGTGACGGCCGACGACGGATCGGTATCGATCAACGAGCCCAGCGTCGAGGGCTGAGCCCCGCTCAGCCGGGGGCCAGGAGCACCGCCAGCTGGCGGCTCTCGGCCAGCAGGGTGCCGTCCTCGGCCCACACCTCGCCGTGCTCGTCGAGGTACCCAGCGGTGGCCTCGAGGCTGCGGAAGCGCACGAGGCACCACCCGGGCGTGCCCGAGGGTCGACCCCGGAAGTGGATCGTGAGCTCCACGGTCGGCACGCCGACCGGGAGGTCGAGGCGGCTGAAGACGGCCGGCGGCCAGGCGTCGGTGATGGCCGCCACCAGCACGTCGTCCACCGGATCGCTCTCGGCGGTGCGGATCCAGCCGCCGCTGAGCGCCTCGGGCCCGGCGGTGAACGGGGCGGCGCCCATGGCGGGGCGCAGCTCGTAGCGGTGGCGGAAGGCGATGTCGGGGGCGCCGGTGGCCGGGCGCTCGGGCACCGCCACCTCGTCGGGGGGCGGCACGGGCGGCGCCGGGTGGTCGTGCAGCTCGGGGCCGGGGCGGTCGAGGCCGAGGGCCACGAGGGCGAGGATGCAGGACCGCCCGTCCTGCTCCAGCCGGGCCGACACCGTCGTGAGGCCCCGACCGGCCCGCTCGACCACGACCGCGACCCCGCAGGGGCCGGCGACGGGCGGCCGCAGGTAGTGCAGGGTCATCGAGCGGGGGCGACGGTCGGGGTCGGCCACCTCGGCCAGCACGGCCCGCAGGACGATGGCGGCGAGGTAGCCGCCGTTGGGGCCACGCTCGATCCACCAGCCGGGGTCGATGGTGGCGGTGTAGCGGCCGCCACCGGAGGCGGCGACGGCGGTGTCGGAGGCGAAGCGGGTCACGGCGGGAACCTATCCTTCCGCTCCGTGCATCCCAGCGAGCGGGTCCGGATCGTGACGGAGACCGCGCGCGCCGTGCTCGACGGTCGCCTCGATGCCGGCGCCGGGGCCCAGACGCTGCTGCTGCAGCAGGACCAGATCGTGGCCCGCCTGCGCAGCGACCGCATCGACGTCACCCAGGCCGAGGCCGACACCGTCGCCCTCACCCTGCGACGGCTGGCCGAGCAGGTCTCCGACCGGGCGCCCCTGGAGGCCGACCCGGAGCCCAGCCTCGAGATCGCCCGCATCCTCGGCGAGCTCGCCCAAGCCCTGCGCTGACGCCGCCCGAGCCTCGGCCGCGCGCCCCGGCGGCTACTTCGGCGGGTGCTCGCCCTCGGCCCACTCGGGCTCGTCGTCGCCCTCGGTCACGTCGCCCTCGGTCAGGTCGCCCTCGCTCACGACGTCGGTGTCGACGACCTCCGCCTCGAGGACCTCGCCCTCGGTCGGGTCGACGTCGGCCGCCGCCTCCTCGACGTCGATCACCCAGTCCGCACCGCCCTCGGCCATGGCGTCACGGGCCTCGGCCAGCTCCGACTTGCGGATCTGGAAGGCGGCCACCCCGAGCGAGATGACGGCGGGCAGGTACAACAGGAAGAGGTTCTGGGTGAGCAGCGCGCCGAACAGGGTGGCGAAGACGGTGCGGTTCACCGTGCGGGCGGACGCCCGGCGGGTGACGGCTCGCAGCCCGATGGCGGCGCCGATCACCGGCAGGACGTAGGTCACCGAGAACGGCCAGATGGCGACGGCCAGCAGGCGCTCGTCGGCGTCGGGGCTCCAGTCATCGATGGACGACACGATCTCGGCGGCCGTCGCGTCCGGCGCCGCCGCGGCCGTGTCGACCACGGTCCCGATCCACTCGGCGGTGCGCGAGGCCGGGGTGTAGAGCTCGCCGGAGGCGTCGACCGGCACGCGGATCAAGATGGCGGCCGCGAACAGGGCCGCCAGGGCGGCCAGCACCGCCGAGATGGCGGCCCGCTGGCCGATGGGGAGGGCCGAGGCCACCGCGGCGCGGCGCTCCCGACCGCTCGGGCGAGCCGAGGTGCCGCCGCCGGTGCCCCCGGCGCCGGGCCCGCCGCGCAGGCGGGACAGGAACGATCCACCGCCGCCGGTGGCGGCCGACGAGCCCGAGCCCTCGGCGTGGGCCGCCGCTCGACGGGCCTCGAGGGCCGCCCGCTGCGCCCGGTTCTGGGCCTGGCGCTTCTGCTTGGACGGTTGCCGCTTGGTCGACATGGGGGTCGAGGCTACGGCGGCTCGCGACGGCGGCGGAAGTCAGCGGAAGTCGCGGCTCTTGGTGGTGGCCGCCAGGGGCAGGGGCTCGAGGCGGTCGGCGATCACGTTGGTGACCCCCTCCGAGCGCTCGAGGCGCCCCCGCACGAGCATGGCCGGCGCGCTGCGGGCCACCCGGCGGTGCGCCGTCCAGCAGCCCTTCGACACCACCACGTTGATGAGGCCGGTCTCGTCCTCCAGGTTCACGAACAGCGTGCCCCCGGCGGTGGCCGGTCGCTGGCGGTGGGTGACCACCCCGCCCACCAGCACCCGGGTGCCCGGCTCCACCCCGGCCAGGCCGGTGGCCGTCACCACCCCGAGGGCGTCGAGGTGGTCGCGCACGAAGCGGGTGGGGTGGCCGTCGGGGCTCACCCCGGTGGCCCAGAGGTCGGCCCGGCCCTGCTCGGCGCCGGTCATGGCCGGCAGGGTGGGGGCGTCGACCCCGGTGAGGATGCCGGGGAGGCGCTGGGCGCCGTGGGGCCCGGCGGCCACCTGGGCCACCGCCCCCGCCGTCCAGATGCCCTCGCGCCGGTCGATCCCGAAGCAATCGAAGGCTCCGGCCGTGGCCAGCGCCTCGAGCTGCGGGAGGCTGAGCGGCACCCGGCGGGCCAGGTCCTCCGGATCGGCGTAGGGCCGCCCTGCGGCGATCTGCTCGGCCAGCTCCGCGCCGATCCCCCGCACGTACGACAGCCCCAGCCGCACCGCCGGCCCCCCGCTCCCCCACACCTCCGGCGCCGCCCCGTCCCCCGCCCGCCCCCACCCACCCCACTCGCGGCCTGCGACAGAAGGCGACGCCAGCGGGCCTGCTCTGTCACAGGCCGCATCGACGTCCGGACCCCACCCGCGGCCTGCGACAGATGGCGACGCCAGCGGGCCTGCTCTGTCACAGGCCGCATCGACGTCCGGACCCCACTCGCGGCCTGCGACAGATGGCGACGCCAGTGGGCCTGTTCTGTCGCAAGCCGCATCGACGTCCGGACCCCACCCGCGGCCTGCGACAGAAGGCGACGCCAGCGGGCCTGCTCTGTCGCAGGCCGCATCGTCGGGCAGCTCGAGGGTGGCGGTGGCGGCGCTGGCGTTGAGGTCGGGGGTGCGGACCTCGACGCCGTGGCGGCGGGCGTCCTGCACGAGGGTGTGGGGGGCGTAGAAGCCCATCGGCTGGGCGTCGAGCAGGGCGGCGCAGAAGGCGGCCGGGTAGAAGCGCTTGAGCCAGGCCGACGCGTAGACGAGGTAGGCGAAGCTCACCGAGTGGCTCTCGGGGAAGCCGTAGCTGGCGAAGGCGGCCAGCTTCAGCCAGATCTGCTCGATCACCTCGAGGGTGACGCCCCGCTCGGCGGCGCCGTCGGCGAAGCGCTGGTGCAGCCGCTCCATGCGCTCCTTGCTGCGCTTCGAGCCCATGGCCTGGCGCAGCTGGTCGGCCTCGCCGGGCGTGAAGCCACCCACGTCGATGGCCATCTGCATCAGCTGCTCCTGGAACAGCGGCACGCCGAGTGTCTTGGCCAGGCTCTTCTCCAGCAGCGGGTGCAGGTAGGTGACCTCCTCCTGGCCGTTGCGGCGCCGGATGTAGGGGTGCACCGAGCCGCCCTGGATGGGACCCGGCCGGATGAGGGCCACCTCCACCACGAGGTCGTAGAAGCGACGGGGCCGCAACCGGGGCAGGGTGGCCATCTGGGCCCGGCTCTCCACCTGGAACACGCCCACGGAGTCGGCCCGGCCGAGCATGTCGTACACCTCGTCGTCCTGCGGGATCGTGGCCAGGTCGACCTCGTGGCCGTGCACCTCGCGCACCAGGTCGATGCAGCGGTGCAGCACCTCGAGCATCCCGAGGCCGAGCAGGTCGAACTTCACCAGGCCCACCGCCGCGCAGTCGTCCTTGTCCCACTGGAGGACGGTGCGGATCGGCTCGGTGCCGTGCATCCCCTTGGCCTTCGAGGTGGCGCCGGTGAGCCGGGCCCACTCCACCGGGCACACCTCCACGATGGGGCGGTCGCAGATCACCATGCCGCCGGAGTGGATCCCGAGGTGGCGCGGCGCGTGCTCGAGCTCGAGGGCCAGGGCCAGCACGTCGGCCGGGATCTCCTTGTCGGCCTCCTGCTGCTGGGCGGTGACGGCCACCCCGCCCCAGGCGTCGGCCTGCTTCGACCAGGCGTCCTGCTGGCCGCTGGCGTAGCCGAGGGCCTTGGCGACATCTCGGATCGACGACTTGGCCCGGTAGGTGATCACGTTGGCCACCTGGGCGGCGTGGCGCCGGCCGTGCTTGGCGTAGACGTACTGGATGGCCTCCTCCCGCCGGCCCGACTCGATGTCGATGTCGATGTCGGGTGGGCCGTCGCGCTCCGGCGACAGGAAGCGCTCGAAGAGCAGGCCGAGCGTCACGGCGTCGGCGTTGGTGATGCCGAGGGCGTAGCAGACGGCGCTGTTGGCGGCACTGCCCCGGCCCTGGCAGTAGATGTCGGACCGCCGGCAGAAGTCGACGATGTCCCACACCACCAGGAAGTAGCCGGGGAACCCGAGCTGCTCGATCAGCGCCAGCTCGTGCTCGATCTGGCGGTAGGCGCCCGGCACCCGCTCCTCCCCCCAGGTGCCGTAGCGGCGCTTGGCCCCCTCGGCGGTGAGGCGGCGCAGGTAGGCCATCTCCGTGAGGCCGTCGGGGCACGGGAACGGCGGCAGGCGGGGCGCCACCAGCTGGAGGTCGAAGGCGCAGGCCCGGCCCAGCTCGGCCGCCCGCTCCACTGCGCCGGGCCAGCGGGCGAAGCGGCGGGCCTGCTCGTCGCCCGAGCGCAGGTGGGCGCCGGCGCAGGCCGGCAGCCACGGGTCGAGGTCGTCGAGGCTGCGCCGGGCCCGCACGGCCGCCATGGCCGTGGCCAGCCGCCGCCCGGCCGGGGTGGCGTAGTGGGCGTTGGTGGTGGCCACCACGTCGACACCGGCGCGGATGGCCAGCTGCGCCAGGGCGTCGTTGCGGGCGGAGTCGAGCGGGTCGCCGTGGTCGCACAGCTCCACGGCCACGTTGTGGCGGCCGAAGGTGGCGATCAGCGCGTCGAGCTCCCGGGCGGCGGCGGCCGGGCCGTGGCGCTCGAGGGCGGCGGGCACGGTGCCCTTGCGGCAGCCGGTGAGCACCAGCCAGTGGTCGCCGTGCACCTCCTCCCAGGCGATGCCGTCGTAGACGGGCTTGCCCTTCTCGGCGCCGGCCAGCTGGGCGGCACTGATGGTCGAGGCCAGCCGGGCGTAGCCCTCCGGGTCGCGGGCCAGCACCAGCAGGTGGGTGCCCTCGGGGTCCGGCATGCCGTTCTGGGGCTTGGTGAGCCCGAGCGACAGCTCGGAGCCGAACACGGTGGGCACCCCCACCGCCCGGGCCGCCTCGGCGAAGCGCACCACGCCGTAGAAGCCGTCGTGGTCGGTGAGGGCCAGCGCCTCGAGGCCGAGGCGGGCCGCCTCCTCGGCCAGCACCTCGGGGTGGCTGGCGCCGTCGAGGAAGCTGAAGGTGGAGTGGCAGTGCAGCTCGGCGTACGGGGTGGTGCTGACGCGGCGCTCCAGCACCGGCGGGGGCACGTACGACGACCGCACCGGCGACCAGGCCGGGCTGTCGCCGCCGTTGGCGCCCTCGGGCACGTGGGTGGGCCGGGGCCGGCCGCGCGGCGCCCGGTCGGACAGCGTCCGCTCCAGCTCCCTCCAGGGCACGTCCGGGTTGTTGAACCCCACCGGCCCAGGATCGAACACCTGTTCGCTCCCGTCAAGCGGGGCGGCGGGCGGGGGCGGTACGGTCCCGCCCATGCTCCCACCGCACACCCTCCTCGGCCACGGCCCCGCCTTCGTCTGGGGGCACGGCCTCACCAGCAGCCGGGCCAACGAGGACGCCGGTGGGCTGTTCGACTGGACGCCCGTGACCGAGGGCGGCCGCCAGGTCGTGCGCTACGACGCCGCCGGCCACGGGGAGGCCGGCGGACCGGCCGACCCGACCGCCTACGCCTGGCCCCGGCTGGCCGACGACCTCCTCGCCCTCCTGGACGACCTGGAGATCGAGCGGGCGGACGCGGGCGGCGCCTCCATGGGCTGCGCCACCACCCTCCACGCCGCCGTGCGGGCACCGCACCGCTTCGACCGGCTCGTCCTGGTGATCGCGCCGACCGCCTGGGAGACGCGAGCCGCCCAGGCCGGGCTCTACGAGGCCTCGGCGCAGGTGGTCGAGCGAGACGGCAAGGCCGCCTGGCTGGCGCTGGCCGAGCAGCAGCCGCGCCCCGCGATCTTCGCCGAGCTGCCGCCGTTCCCCGCCACCGCCGACATCCCCGAGGAGCTGCTCCCCTCGGTGCTGCGCGGCGCCGCCGCCTCCGACCTGCCGCCGCCCGAGGCCATCGCGCAGCTGGCCCAGCCCGCCCTGGTGCTGGCCTGGGCCGGCGATCCCGGCCACCCCGAGTCGACCGCCGAGCGCCTGGCCGAGCTCCTCCCCGCCGCCGAGCTGCACGTGGCCACCCGCATCCGCGAGGTCCTGGGCTGGCCGGCACGGGTGGCCGACTTCCTCGGCTGAGCGGCCGCCCGAAGGTTGACAAGATCGGGCTTGTTGTAAAGACTGTGGACATGGAGACGCTCTCTGTCGACACCGAGGCCAGCACCTGGACCGATCCCCGCCGACGCCTCTGGCTGCTGGCGCTGGTGGTGCCGGCCATGCCGTTCCTGGCCGGGGGGCTGGTGGCCGCCACCGGATGGGCGGCCTTCTGGTGGCTCGGGCCGATGCTGCTGTTCGTGCTCATGCCGGCCCTCGACGCCGCGCTGGGCCTCGACCACCGCAACCCGCCCGAGGAGGCGGTGGCCGCCCTCGACGCCGACCGCTGGTACCGCCTCTGCACCTACGCCTACCTCCCGCTGCAGTACGCCTCGCTGGTGTGGGCCATGCGGCTGGTCGCCCAGGGCGATCTCTCGTGGTGGTCCACGCTCGGGCTCACCGTCACCGTCGGGTGCGTGGCGGGCATCGGCATCAACACCGCTCACGAGCTCGGCCACAAGCGCCCGGCGCTCGAGCGCTGGCTGTCGAAGGTGGTGCTCGCCCAGTCGGCCTACGGCCACTTCCACCTCGAGCACAACCGCGGCCACCACGCCAAGGTCTCCACTCCCGAGGATCCCGCCAGCTCCCGCCTCGGCGAGCACCTCTACGAGTTCCTCCCCCGCACCGTGGTGGGCAGCCTGCGCTCGGCCGTGCACCTCGAGCGGGAGCGGGCCGCCCGCCTCGGCCAGCCGTTCTGGTCGCCGAAGAACGAGCTGCTCAACGCGTGGGCCATGTCGGTGGTGCTCTTCGGTGGCCTCATCGCCGCCTTCGGCTGGAGCATCGCCCCCTGGCTGGCCGTCCAGGCCGTCGTCGGCTTCGGGCTCCTGGAGGTGGTCAACTACATCGAGCACTACGGCCTGCTGCGGGAGGCCAAGCCCGGCGGCGGCTACGTGCGCTGCCGCCCGGAGCACTCCTGGAACGCCAGCCAGACGGCCAGCAACCTGGCGCTGTACCAGCTGCAGCGCCACAGCGACCACCACGCCTTCCCCACCCGCCGCTACCAGTCGCTGCGCCACTTCGACGACGTGCCCCAGCTGCCCACCGGCTACGCCGGCATGATCGTGCTGGCCACCGTCCCGCCCCTGTGGCGTCGGGTGATGGACCCCCGTGTGCTGGCCTTCTACGACGGCGACGCCGAGCGCTCCAACCTCCACCCGCGCCAGCGGGCCCGCTACCTCGAGCGCTCCGGCTCGCCCCTGGCGGCCTGAGGTGGGCCACCGCGAGGCCACCAGGGCCCTCCTGCGCGAGACCGTGGTCGAGGCCCTGCGCGGCCTGCTGGCCGAGCGGCCGTGGGCCGACGTCACCATGACCCAGGTGGCCCGCGCCGCCGGGGTGAGCCGCCAGACGCTCTACAACGAGTTCGGTTCCCGGGAGGACCTGGCCACCACCTACGCCCAGTGGGCGGCCGCGGAGTTCCTCGACGAGGTGGAGGAGGTGGTGGCTGCCCACGCCGACGACCTCGAGGAGGCCCTCCTCGCCGCCTTCGAGCTGTTCCTCGACGTGGCCCACGACCACCCGCTCGTCCGGGCGGTGGAGGCCACCTCCGGCGCCGAGGGGATGGCGGCGTTCGTCTCCGCCGAGGCCGGGGCCGCCGTCGTCCACGCCGCCCGCGCCCGGCTGGCGGAGATCCTGCTGCGCACCTGGCCCGACCTCCCCGCCGACGAGGTGCCGACCGTGGCGGAGGTGCTGGTGCGCCTCTCGATCAGCCACCTCACCGTGCCCACCGGCACGCCCGCCGAGGCCGCCGCCCAAGTGGGTCGCATCCTCGCGCCCTACCTCGAGCACCACCGATCGTCGACCTGATCTCCTAACCTCCGGGGCGCACCGGAGACGAGGGGGACGCCGATGCCGTACATCACCGGGCGCGTCGTGCACGATGCCGACGCCCACATCATGGAGGAGCCCTCGTGGCTCCTCGACCACGCCGACCCGGGCGTGCGGGAGCGGCTGGCGCCGAGCGTCTCGCTGGCGCTGTCGCCCGACGAGGACGTCGACGTGATCGAGCACTTCCGGCAGCGCCACGCCGACCCGGAGTTCCGGGCCCGCGACGAGGCCGAGATCATGGACCGCAAGAACTTCAAGGCCACCGGCTCGTTCATCGCCGAGGACCGTCCCCTGGCCCTCGACCTGCTCGGCGTGGCCAGCCAGCTCGTGTTCAACACGTTCAACAACGGCCACCTGCTGCGGCTCGAGCGCGGCGGCGACCTCGACCTGGCCTACGGCGCCGCGGTGGCCCACAACCGCGGGATGGTGGAGTTCTGCTCGGTCGACGACCGCCTGCTGCCCACCTGCTACGTGCCCCTGGCCGACTTCGAGCGCTCCGCCGCGGCCGCCGCCCAGGCCATCGAGCTGGGCGCCGCCGCGCTGCTCGTGCCGAGCGGCTGCCCCGTCGGCCACTCCCCCAGCCACGTCGGGCTCGACCCGGTGTGGCGGCAGGCCGAGGAGGCGGGCATCCCGATCGTGCTGCACGTGGGCGGTGGCGGGCAGCTGCTCGACCCCCGCTACTTCGACAACGGCGGTCCCTACGTCAAGGACTTCCACGGCGGCGACGAGAACTTCCGCTCGGTCGACTACATGGCCATCCCCGGCCCGCCCGCCCAGACCCTGGCCTGCTGGATCATCGACGGCGTGCTGGAGCGGCACCCGGCCCTCAGGGTGGGCGTGATCGAGCAGGGCGCCATCTGGATCCCCAGCTGGATGCGGCAGATGGAGTCGGCCTTCGACGCCTTCGCCCGCCACGAGGACCGCCTGCAGTCGCTCTCGCTGCGCCCCAGCGAGTACGTGCGGCGCCAGGTGAAGGCCACCCCCTATCCCACCGAGGACGTGCGCTGGATCGTGGAGCAGGCCGGAGCCGAGGTGCCGCTGTTCTCCACCGACTTCCCCCACGTGGAGGGCGGCCGCCGCCCGGTGGAGCGCTTCGAGGCCAGCCTCGGCGACGCCTCCGAGGCGGTGCGCCAGGCGTTCTACTGCGACAACTTCGTCGACCTCATGGGCACCGCCATCGACCGGCTGCCGCTCGCCGCGGCCAGCTGAACGGCGCCGCTCGGCGCGGATCAGGCCAGGCCGAGCTGGCGCAGGATGTCGCCGGAGTCGAAGTAGACCCGCTCGCACACGATGCCGTCGCCGCCGTCCTCGAACACGAACAGTGCGCACATCCGGCTGCGGAAGGTGCCCCCGGTGGGGGCGATCCCCCGCAGCTCGCCGAGGTGGGTGCCCAGGAGGTCGAGCTCGACCACCACGGCGTCGTCGGCGTGGCGGAGCGACACGAGCTCGTTGCGCTGGTCGGGGAAGGCGCCCCGGCTGGCGGCGAAGTAGTGCCGCACCTCCGCCTCGCCGTCGAACACCTGGCCGGTGGCCATCAGCTCGTAGCGGGGGTGGGCGAAGGTGCCCAGCACGGTGTCGTAGTCGTGGACGTTCTCCGCCTCCATGTGGGTGCGGACGACGACCTCGCGGCGGGCGCGCAGCTCCTCGGTCGGGCTCATGGCGGGAGTCTGGCCGCGCTCAGGCCTCCGCGCCCGCGCCGAGCGGTCGGCCGTAGATGGCCCAGGCCGCCAGCACCCCGCCGATCGCCCCGAAGAGGTGGGCCTGCCAGGAGATGCCGGGGCGCGGGATGAGCCCCCACAGCACGCCGCCGTAGACCACCAGCACCAGGAGCCCGCCCAGCAGGTACGTGACCTTGCGGGCGAACACCCCGCGGCTGATGAGGTAGGTGACGTAGCCGAACACCAGGCCGCTGGCACCGATGTGGATGGTGCCGCCCCCGCCGATCAGCCACGTGCCGAGGCCGCTGACGAGCCCGACCACGAGGGTGACCTGGACGAAGCGTTGGCGACTGCCGAGGCAGATGGCCCCGCCCAGCACGAGGAACGGGAACGTGTTGGCGATGAGGTGGCCGAACCCGTTGTGCAGGAACGGTGCCAGCACGACGCCGTCAAGGCCGCTGAGCTGGCGGGGCTCGATGCCGAAGCGGTCGAGGCGACCATCGGCCACGAGGTCGGCCAGCTCCACCACCCACATCGCCGCCAGGAGCACCAGGACCGGGAGCACGCCGGTCACCACCTCGCCGCCGCGCGGTCGATCGATCGCCTCGGCTCCCATCAGCGCATGCTCGCAGGCGGCGGCTCGGAGCGGGCGCAGAGGTAGACGGCCCGGACGGCGAAGGTCTGGCGCAGCTCGGCGAGGATCTCGTCGAAGAACTCGGCGCGGTACGTCGCGTCGGTGACCAGCACCACCGTGAAGTACAGCCCGGAGAACGACGCCAGGAAGGCGCTCAGCTTCAGCAGCTCGGCGGTCAGCACCAGCTCCCGACCGAGGAGCCCGAAGGCCGCCACCTGGTCGCCCGGCTCGCCGATCCAGGTGGCCAGCACCTCGGGCGTGACCGTCAGCAGCCCGAAGGCCACGAAGAACACCCCGAGGATCACGGCCACCAGCACCACCTGCAGGCCCTGGCTGAACAGGGCCACGAGCAGCACGTTGCCGCGCTGGCGGGCCGACAGCCGGGCGGGCTCCAGGGAGCAGGCCCCGAGGTCCACCAGGCCCTCGGCGGGGGTGCCGGCGACCTGCTCGCCCAGCTCCTCGGCCGTGGCGAAGGTGGCCAGCCGGGAGAGCTCCCGCGGGAGCCGGGTGACCAGGAACGACACGCCGATCAGGAGGAAGAGCCCGACCGTGGCCGTGAGGAAGACGGCGTCGAAGCCGGCCGCCACCTGCCACATCTCGGTGTTGACGAACAGCACGATCTGGATGAGCAGCAGGAGCGGGAGGGCCCGGCCGAGGAGCCCCGCCACCGCCCCGAGCTCCCGGCCCGTCTTGGCCAGCGCCCACCGGGTCAGCGACAGCAGGCCGTAGCTGGTGATCACGTAGATGGCGGCGAGCAGCGCCAGGTTGACCACCGCCAGGCTCACCGCCTGCCCGACCTGCTGGCTGATCACGAGCGTGATGAGCGCCGGGGCCAGCACGAAGGTGGCGATCTCGGCGGGGCCCACCCGGTCGGGCCGAGCCAGCCGGGGACGGCCTCGCAGCCCGTTGATGCCGGCCCACAGCGCGAGGAGCAGCGCCAGGCCGCCGATGCTGGCCAGCAGGTTCTGCCACCAGGTGAAGTCGGCGTCGAGGGCGCCCAGCACCTGCAGCACCGCCAGGGCGGTCAGGACGGGGACCATGCGCGTGAAGACGTCGTCGGTGGCGGAGTAGTCCTCGATCAGGTGCGGCGTGCCGCGGCGCATGAACCAGCGCTCCACCGCCTGCAGGCGCGACGGCAACGCCCGGGAGCGCTCGCCGGCGGTGGGGGCACCGGGTTCGGCGGACCCCCTTCGGGCCGCTCGCAGCGGCCGACGGCGACGAGCGGTCACTCCGGCGACGCCTGGTAGGCCTCGACCAGCCACCCGACCAGCTCGTCGTCGACCTCGTCGGGGGTGCGCACGTTGACGACGTGGTAGCGCAGGGCCCCCGCCTCCAGCACCTTGCGGGCGATGCGGGCGCTGCGCACGGTGCGGGGCAGCAGGAACGAGACCGCCACCCAGCGGGTCTTCGGGCGGAGCTCGGCGAACATGCGCGACCGCTTGAGGAAGATCCCCACCGAGACGGGCTCCACGTGGACGGGACCCATGTCGGGATGGCCATCGAGGGCCGCCATGACGGCGTCGAACACCGGCCGCTCGTGGGGCGGGCCGGTGGAGAAGTACTCCGCCACGGTCATGGCGGGCGCGCACTCGTGGCCCTGCCTCGTGCGGGCAAAGCGACGTCGGCAGTCGGGGCAGGTCCAGGCCGGCACGTCCTCCAGCATGCCCCGGCGTACCCTGCGGCGGTGGCCCGCTCCGCCGTCGACGTGTCCGCCGTGCTCGCCGCGCTGGCTGACCAGCTCCCCGCCGGCGCGCTCGTCACCGATCCCGACGTGGTGGAGGCCTACCGCCACGACCGGGCGTCGACGGCGCTCGCCGGGCAGCCGCTGGCGCTCGTGCGCGCCACCTCGACCGCCGACGTGCAGGCCACGCTGCGCACCGCGTCGGCCCACGGCGTGGCGGTCGTCCCGCGCGGCGCGGGGACCGGGCTCTCCGGGGGGTCGTCGGCCATCGAGGGCGCCATCACCCTGTCCACCGAGCGCATGCGGGCGCTCACCGTCGACGCCGCGGAGATGGTGGCCGTCGTGCAGCCGGGCCTGCTCAACGCCGAGGTGAAGGCGGCGGCCCGGGACCACGGCCTCTGGTACCCACCCGATCCCTCGAGCTTCGAGATCTGCTCGATCGGCGGCAACCTGGCCACCAACGCCGGCGGGCTGTGCTGCGTGAAGTACGGCGTGACCACCGACTACGTGCTCGGCCTCGAGGTGGTGCTGGCCGACGGGCGGGCGCTGCGCCTCGGCGGCCACACCATCAAGGACGCCGCCGGCTACGACCTGAAGCGCCTCTTCGTCGGCTCGGAGGGCACGCTCGGGATCATCACGGAGGCCACGCTGCGGCTGCGGCCGCCCCCGCCGCCGGCCACCACCATCGTGGGCACCTTCGCCGACGTCGTGACGGCCGGCGTCGCCGTCACCGCCGTGGTGGCGGCGGTGCGACCGGCGGCGCTGGAGCTGATGGACGCCGCGGCGGTGGCGGCCGTCGAGCGCGTGCAGCCCATGGGGCTCGACCCCGACATCGGTGCGCTCCTGCTGGCGCAGGTCGACGGCGGGATCGACGAGTCCACCGCGGTGCAGGACGCCTTCCGCGCCGCCGGCGCCACCTACGTGGCGGCCAGCGACGACCCCGACGAGGGCGAGATGCTGATGGCCGCCCGGCGCATGGCCATCCCGTGCGTGGAGCGGCTGGGCACCGTGCTCATCGAGGACGTCGGCGTGCCCCTGCCGCAGATCCCCGCGCTGGTGGCCGCCGTCGCCGAGGTGGCGCAGCGCCACGACACCGCCATCCCGGTGATCGGCCACGCCGGCGACGGCAACTTCCACCCGCTGGTGTGCTTCGACGCCAGCGACCCGGCCGCCACCGCTCGGGCCGACGCCGCCTTCGACGAGGTGATGCAGGCGGCCCTGGCGCTGGGCGGCACCATCACCGGCGAGCACGGCATCGGCACCCTCAAGGCCAAGCACCTGGCGCAGCAGCTGGGCCCCGACGTGCTCACCGTGATGCAGGCCGTGAAGGCGGCCCTCGACCCCCAGGGGATCCTCAACCCGGGCAAGTGGCTCTGATCCCTCTCGGATCCTGGCGATATCGAGCGGAGCGGCGCGCGGACCTGGTCCTAGGGTGCCGCCATGGTCGACGGGTCCTCGCTGCTCGCCTTCACCGTGGCGTCGTTCCTCCTGATCGTGGTGCCGGGCCCCAGCGTCCTGTTCGTGATCAGCCGCGGCGTCGCCCTCGGCCGCCGTGCGGCGGTGCTCACCGTGGTGGGCAACAGCCTCGGCGTGTTCGTCCAGGCCCTGCTGGTGGCGATCGGGATCGGCTCGCTGGTGCAGCGGTCGGTCGTCGTCTACGAGGTGCTGCGACTGGGCGGAGCCGCCTACATCGTGTTCCTCGGCGTGCAGGCGATCCGTCATCGGCGCCAGCTCTCCACCGTGCTCGATGCCACGGCCGCCCGCCGCAGCCGCCACGTCCTGCGCGAGGGGTTCGTGGTGGGGCTCACCAACCCGAAGGTCATCGTCTTCTTCACCGCGGTCCTGCCGCAGTTCGTCGACCCGGCCGGCGCACCCGTGCCGTTGCAGATGGCGGTGCTCGGCTTCGTGTTCATGCTGGTCGCGATGGTCTCCGACAGCGCCTGGGGCGTGCTGGCCGGCTCGGCCCGGGTGTGGCTGGCGGGGGCACCCCACCGCCTCGAGCGCCTGGGCGGCACCGGTGGCCTCGTGATGATCGGCCTCGGCGCCCGCCTCGCCGTCACCGGCCGCCGCGACTGAAGCGCCCACCGACACCCGGAGAGGGCATCGGTCCTCGGCGTGCCACGTCCTTGGTCCTCCGCTCCCAGAACGGGCAAAGTGGGACGAACTCGATCGTCCTGGAGCGTCCGTGCCCGTACCGTCCAACACCAACGCTTCATCCGATCCGACCACCTTTTCGTCGAGCGGCACCAGCTGTGCGGTCACGGTGCTGCGCCCGGTGAGCTCCTCAGAGATGCCGGTACCAGCGATCGTGATGGCGCACGGCTTTGGGTCCCCACGCGCTCTGCGCCTCTACGCGTACGCCGAGCGGTTCGCGGCTGCGGGCTACGCCGCCGTCGTGTTCGACTATCGAGGGTTCGGCGACAGCGAAGGAGAACCTCGCCAGCTCCTGGACATCTCCATGCAGCACGACGACTGGAGGGCCGCCCTCGGCTTTGCGCGTTCGCTGCCCGGCATCGACGCCAACCGGATCGTGGCATGGGGAACGTCGTTCGGTGGCGGCCACGTCCTCACCGTCGCCGGCCGCGGCGAAGCCTTGGCCGCCGTGATCGCACAGGTCCCCCACGTCAGTGGCCCCGCCGCCGTGCGGGCCACCGGAATCGCCTCCTCGCTGAGGATCGCTCCCTACGCCATCCGCGATCAGATCAATGCGTTCTTGCAGCGCGGTCCCGTGTACGTGCCACTCGTCGGTCGTCCCGGCGACCTCGGCATCATGACGACACCCGACGCCCTGCCGGGCCTGGCGCAGCTGATCGACGACTCCGACCTCTCTCCTGATGCCTACCGCCAGGATGTTGCCGCGCGGATCGGCCTCAAGATCGGGCTCTACTCACCCGAGCGGGTCGTCTCGAAGATCACCTGTCCCACGCTCGTCCAGATCGCGAGGAACGACGCCATCACGCCGTCCGCCGTCGCGGAGCGGGCCGCTCGACGGATCCCTCACGCGACGGTCCGCACCTACGAGTGCAGCCACTTCGACCCCTACGTGGAGCCCGCCTTCACTGGCATCATCGCCGACCAACTCTCGTTCCTGCGCGAGCACGTTCCGGTGGGCCAGGGGGCATAGCTGCCAGGGACCCGATCCTGCCGGACATGACCGGTGACCGCTGTGGTGGGCCGCCGCCGCGATCCGGTTGGCGGGCCTGTGCGACGATGCGTTCGTGACGTGCGAACGCTGTGACGAGCCGACGCTCTACTTCCAGCTCGTTCGGCTCGCCGAAGATGATCGCCGACACGCAGCGCTGTTTCGTTGCCCGGACTGCGGATCGCTATGCGAGGTCCATCCGGAGGTCAAGGGACCGGCAGAGCCGTGGTCGACGTCAGAAGCATCAGCCCGCTTCCCGGGTGCCCTCTAGAGCCCGGCGATCGGTCGCGTGCGCAGCGCCGAGCGATCCGGCGTCCTCCGTCGGCAGTCGCCTGTGGACTTGGTCGCGACACGTGAGCTCGACGGGCTGCTCCACACCCTGTTCGAGCTTGCTCAGACCGAAGTCAGGTGAGAGGACCAGGCGAGGCGGAAGTCGTACCGGGCCGTTGAGGGGCGCGGCCCCATCAACGGCGGCTTGGGCGGGCGTCAGTCGTAGGTGGCCTCCACGTGCCAGGTGCCGGCCTCGAGGGTGACGAGGCGAGCGGTGCCGTCGACGGTCACCAGCTGCAGGCGGGCCCGGCGGCGGTGGCGGGCGCTGTCCCACCAGCGCTCCTCCAGCGGCCACGGACCGGCCCAGGCCACCACGGTCAGCCCCGGTCCGCCGGCCACGGCCACCTGCGCCGGGCGGGCGGACAGCTCGCCCCGACCGCTGACCCGCAGCGGCGCCCCGTCGGCATCGGTCACCTCGGCGTCGACCGGGGCGTGGTGCACCCACGCCGGGCTGGGCGCCGGCAGCCGACCGGGCCACGGCCCGACCACGCGGTCGCGGTGGGCACCGGGGCGCTCCGCCGTGAGGTCGACGGCCTCCGCCTCCACCAGGGCGATCTGGGTGGCCGGGTCGCGGCTGCCCCGCCACTCGGGGACGGCCACCGAGCCGGTGCCGAGCAGGCCCTGGACGCGGGCCACCGCCCGGCTGGCCCGGTCGCTGGTGGCGGCGTCGCTGCCCCAGAAGCCCAGCTGGCGGCCCCCGGCCGGCACGATCTCCTCCGGGGTGAGCCAGAGCCGGCTGATGCCGGCCGTGGGGCGATGGCGCGCCGAGCCCTGCAGCCAGCCGTCGAGCTGCCAGCGGAGGCGGTCGGCGATGGCGGCCGCCGTGAGGGCGCCCTCGGCCCGCCACACCCGCTCCAGCTGCTCGCCGTGCTCGGTCTCCGCACCGATCACCACCCGGGTGCACGCCGACCCCCTGGCCCACAGCGCCGCGTGGAGCTCCTCGGCCAGGCCACGGGCGAGGAAGGCTGCGGGGGCCACGGTCTCGGCGGGCGGGTCGAGCTCCACCCGCACGGTGAGGTCGGCCGGCGGCGGACCGAGGGCCGGCGGGTGCTCATCGAGCCCGCTCGCCAGCCGCCAGGCCACCAGGCCGTCGGTCCCGAAGCGGGCCAGCACGTCGCGCTCGGGCAGCGCCGCCACGGCGCCCAGCGTGTGGAGGCCGAGGCGCTGCCACACCTCCACCAGGGCCGGGCGGTCGAGGGCGGCGGTGGGCAGCCCCGCCAGGAAGGGCGCCGACGCGCCCGCCGGCACCACCAGCGTGGCGGGGTCGGACGGTGCCGCCGAGGCGGCCAGCGCCGCTGCGAAGGCGCCGTCGGCGATCCCCACCCGCACGTCGGGGTCGCTCCGACGTGCGGTCGACGCCGCCGGTGCCGGACCGACCAGCGCCCCCGCCACCAGGGCCTGGGCCCGCCGGGCCAGCGGACCGTCGCCGCCGAAGAACCGCGACGGCCCCCGGGTGGGGAAGGCCACCTGGCCCGGCTCGGTGAGCTCCACCCGCGGGGTGAGGGCGTCGAGGGTGGCCACGATCGGCTCGAAGGCCCGGGCGTCGCGGGCGGGGTCGTGGTCGAGCACCAGCAGCGCCGGACAGCGGGCCTGGGCCTCCCGGCGCCGCTGCCCGACCGCGACGTCGTGGTCCCGGGCCGCCGGCGAGGTGGCCACCACCCGGTTGGCGTGCACCACGGCGGCCGGCTCGTCGAGCGGCACCCCCGCCGCCACCACCGGCCAGTCGGCGCAGCGCACCACCAGCATCCGCACCGCCGCCGACGCCTGCGACATCAGACGACGCTCCACGGCAGCTCTTGTCGCAGGCCGACGTGACGTTGATCCCACCGAGCGGCCTGCGACATCAGACGACGCTCCACGGCAGCTCTTGTCGCAGGCCGCCGCGGTGCGCCGGATCCAGCGGGCGCGACTGGTGCTCGGGGCGCCACCGGATCAGCCCACGGCGCGCAGCGGTCGCCGGTCCCGGTCTGAACCGTCCGCCCGGCCATCCGCCCGGCTGTCGCCCGGCGGGGTGGCCGACGGGCGCACCGGCGGGACCGCCACGGCCACGGTGCCGTCGGCGCCGGGCAGCCAGAGGTCGACCGTGCGCGGCCGGGCCGCCTCGCCCCGGCCGGTCTGGGCCACCCGCACCTTGCGGGCCAGGAGGTGGCCGTGGCCGTCGTCGAGGCCCTCCCAGCGGGCCTTGGTGACCTCCAGGCGGACGTCGGCCCCCTCGGGCCAGCTCGGGCCCAGCGGCAGCAGCACCGCGCCCCGCTCCCGAGCGCGGGCCACCAGGCGGCGGGCGTCGGCCGGCCGGATCCCGCCCCGGCCGGCGTGGAGCACCACGAGGTCGAAGCCGTCGACCAGGGCCGCCACCACGCCCGCCCAGGCGTCACGCTCGGGGGCGGCCACCAGCACGAGCCGCTCGAGGGCGACGCCGAGCTCGTCGGCCGCCGCCAGGCCCAGCGACGGCAGCCCCACCGAGGCCACCCAGGCGCCGCCCTGCGAGGCCTCGGCCACCAGCGCCAGCGCCAGCGAGGTGGCGCCCCCCGCCCCGGCCGCCGAGGTGACCGCCACCGTGGACCCCCGCTGCAGCCCGCCGCCGGGCACCAGGCCCTCCAGGGCCGGCAGCACCGGCAGCCGCTGCTCGCGCGCCAGGGTGACCGGCCGCACCCGTTCGGCCAGCTCCCCCATGGCACCCAGGGCAGCCCCACTCTGCATGGTCGACAGCATCGAACACCTGTTCGCTCCCGTCAAGCCACGTTGCAACATGTCGATCCCGGCAAAGAGCGCCGGGATCGAGCTTGTCTCGTGCGCCTTCGGCGCGCTGAGGGCTTGTGCAGTCGGCACAGCAAGCTGCACCGACCGCGGGTGAGGGGCTCCGGCGGGCCTCTGCCCCCCACGCCCCCCCGCCGGCGCTCCCACCTGCCCTGCTCCTGCTAGGTACGTCGTCGCACCCTTGGCCGTTGGCTCTGCTGTTCGGGCGAAAGCGGGCCGTCAGGCCGCCGAGCTCGAAACGAGCGATCGGGCGTTGTCGCGCATGATCTTGCGGATCTCGTCCGCCGAGAAGCCCTGCAGGTCGTCGACGAAGCTGCTGGGGTCGGCCAGGCCCTCGGCGTGCGGGTAGTCGCTGCCGAACAGGACGCGGTCGACGCCGATGGTGTCGGCCACGCCGCGGATGTCGTCCTCGTAGTACGGCGACACCCAGACGTGGTCGCGCAGCTGCTGCACGGGGTCGACGCCGTCGAACGATGCCGGGCGCTGCTTGTACGCCTTGCCGAGCCCGGCCGCCAGCGCCGGCACCCAGTCGCTGCCGGACTCGATGGTGGCCACCCGGATGTTGGGGAAGCGGCGGAAGACGCCGTCGCACACCAGCGCGCCGATGGTGTCGAAGATCGGGCGGTGGCCCGTGATCAGCTGCTTGAACGGATCGTGCCGGAAGGCCTCGAACTCGCTCTCGCGACCCCAGGCCTCGGCCAGGAAGCCGTAGCCCGACTCGCCGGAGTGGAAGGCCACCAGCACGCCGGCCTCGTCGAGCAGGCGCCACACGCCGTCGTGGGCGGCGTGGCCGTGGCTGCGGTGCCCGAGCGGGTCCTTGATGGGGCCGGAGCGCAGCACGACGACCCGGGCGCCGTGCTCGAGCACCCGGGACACCTCGGCCTCGGCGGCCAGCGGGTCGAGCAGCGACACGTAGGGGGCGGCGAAGATGCGGTCCTGGTAGGCGTAGCCCCAGTCGTCCTCCAGCCAGCGGTTGAAGGCGGTGAAGGTGGCGGCGGCGGCCTGCGGGTCGTGGCACAGCGCCTCCTCCATGCCCACGCCGAGCGTGGGGAAGAGGAAGCAGCCCTCCATGTCCTGCTCGTCCATGAGCGCGATGCGGGCGTCGCGGTCGCGGTACTCGGGGCGGATCGGCTCGAGCTCGCCGAAGGCGGCCCGGATGTCGTCGCCGGGCGTCTTGCCCCGGAAGTAGTCGTCGAGCACGCCCGGCTTGGCGACGGGGTCGAAGGTGGGGTTGGGGATGAAGCGGTTGATCTTCCCGGCCACCATCAGCCGCTGCTTGCCGTCGAGGTTGGCCCACTGGATGCTGCGCCGGCGCATCTGCGGATCGAGGTGCCGGGTGAAGGCGTCGGTGGCCTCGTAGTAGTGGTTGTCGGCGTCGAAGAGCTTGAAGTCGAGCTCGGCCATGGGTCTCCTCAGGATGCGGAACTAGAACAGGTTCTACCCCAGGGTCCGAGGATCAGTCGAACACCACGGTGCGCCGCCCGTACACCAGCACGCGGTGGCCGACGTGGGCCCGGACCGCCCTCGCCAGCACCGCCACCTCGAGGTCGCGGCCCTTGCGGCGGAGGTCCTCCACGTCGTCGCGGTGGCTCACCCGCAGGACGTCCTGGTCGATGATCGGACCGTCGTCGAGCTCGGCCGTGGCGTAGTGGGCGGTCACGCCGATCACCTTCACGCCGCGCTCGTGGGCCTGGTGGTAGGGCCGGGCCCCCTGGAAGGCCGGCAGGAACGAGTGGTGGATGTTGATGATCCGCTCGGGCCACGCCGCGCAGAAGGCCGGCGACAGCACCTGCATGTAGCGGGCCAGCACCACCAGCTCGACCTGGTGCGCCTCGAGGCGGCGCTGCACCTCGCCCTCCTGGGCCGCCTTGTCGCCGTCGACGATGGGCACGTGGGCGTGCTCGACGCCGTACCAGCCGGCCACCTCGGCGTGGTCGGGGTGGTTGCTCACCACCGCCCGCAGGTCGACGGCGAGCTCGCCGGTGCGCCAGCGGTTGAGCAGGTCGTGCAGGCAGTGGGGCTCCTTCGAGGCCAGCACCGCCATGCGGGGCCGCTCGTCGGTGAAGCGCAGCGCCCAGCGCATGGCGAAGCGCTCGGCCACGGGAGCGAAGGCCGGGCCGATCTCCTCCCGGGCCAGGTCCACGTGGTCGAGCTCGAACTCCACCCGCTGGAAGAACGCGCCGTCGGTGTGGTCGGTGTGCTGCTGCAGGTCGATCACGTTGCCGCCGTGGTCGGCCACGAAGGTGGCCACCGCGGCGACGATGCCGGCCTGGTCGGGGCAGGACACGAGCAGCACGCCGGAGCCGGTCACCCCCGCAGTCTGCCCGTGACCGGTCGGGTCAGGGGAACAGGCCCCGCGCCTCGATGGCCGCGGCGATGCGGTCGAGGGCGACGACGTGGGCGGCCCGCCGGAGGTCGACGCCGAGGGCCTGGGCCCGAGCCCAGACGTCGACGAAGGCGTCGTCCATCTTGGTGCGCAGGCGCTCGGCCACCTGCTGCTCGTCCCAGGGGTAGCCCTGCCGGCTCTGCGCCCACTCGAAGTAGGAGGCGGTCACCCCACCGGCGTTGGCCAGGATGTCGGGGACGACGACGATGCCGCGCTCGTCGAGCACCGTCTGGGCGGCGGCGGTGGTGGGCCCGTTGGCCGCCTCCACCACGACCGCGGCCCGCAGCCGCCGGGCCACCGCCTCGTCGATCACACCGCCCAGGGCCGCCGGCACCAGCAGCTCGCAGTCGAGGTCCCAGATGGCATCGGCGGCGATGGCCTCCCCACCCGAGAACCCCGCCACCGAGCCGGTGGCGGCCACGTGGTCGGCCAGCGATCCCGCATCCAGCCCGCCCTCGTTGACCACCGCGCCGCCAGCATCGGCCACCGCCACCACCCGCATGCCCGCCGAGTGCAGGAGGAAGGCCAGCGGCCCGCCCACCTTGCCGAACCCCTGGATGACGGCGCGGCTGCCCGCCATCGGCATCCTCAGCTCGGCGAACACGGCACGGGCGCACACCAGGCACCCCGTCGACGTGGCGCCGGCGTGGGCCCGGGTGCCCCCCACCGAGAGGGGCTTGCCCGTGACGGACCCGGGGAGGTGCTGGCCCTGCGTCATCGACAGCGTGTCCATCAGCCAGGCCATGACCCGGCCGTCGGTGTTGACGTCGGGCGCCGGCACGTCGCGCTCGGGGCCGAGCAGCGGGCTGATCTCGTAGGTGTAGCGGCGGGTGAGCCGCTCCAGCTCGCCGAGCGAGAGCACGGTCGGGTCGCAGCGAACGCCGCCCTTGGCACCCCCGAAGGGGAGGTCGAGGATGGCCGTCTTGAAGGTCATGGCGGCGGCCAGCGCGGTGACCTCGCCCGCGTCGACCTCGGGGTGGAAGCGGATGCCGCCCTTGCCGGGCCCCCGGGTGGTGTCGTGGTGCACGCGCCAGCCGGTGAACACCTCGATGCTGCCGTCGTCCATCCGCACCGGCACCGCCACCTCGAGCACGCGCTCGGGGGTGCGCAGGAGGCGGTGGACGTCGGGGTCGAGGTCGGCCAGCTTGGCGGCATCGTCGAGGCGGTCGAGGACGGTCTGCCAGGCGGTGGCCGACATGACGTGGGTGCCTCCCCTGCGGGGCGTGTGCGGTGTGCTGGACGTGGCCCCGCCGACATCCGTTCTACCCGACCGCGGCCACCTGAGCCCGGTTCACCCCGCCCGGCGCCGCTTGGTGACGGCGGGGTTGTAGCAGCCGCCCTTCATGCCCAGCATCTGGGCGGGGACGCACAGGTTGGAGTACTCGCACAGCCCGGGCTCGGGGCGACCGCCGAGGATGCGCTCGGCGAGGTCGGGCTCGGCGTAGAAGGGCCGCCCGATCCCGACCAGGTCGGCCTGGCCGCCCTCGAGGACCTCGTCGACCTCGTGGGTGTCGCGGATGCCGCCGACGGCCAGCACGGGGATCGACACCGCCGCCTTGGTGGCCACGAACCGGCTGCGGTTCCACACCGGCTCGAACCGGGCCGTCGCTCCACCCACCACGTAGCCGGCGGTCAGCACGGCCCGCTCCCGGCGCGACGGCGCCGCCCGCCGGAACCGGGTCTGCATGGCCTTGTTCTGCCACAGCGACGCGGGGATCCCCCCGCGCGACAGCGTGGTGTCGGGGAAGACCGAGACCTGCACCGGGGTGACGGAGTCGTACCCCTGCTCCTCGACGATGCGGCACAGGTCGAGGCCCTCGTCCCAGGTGGTGTGGCGCGTGAACGGCGGGGCCTTCTCCCCCACCGGGACCTTGACGGTGACCGTGAAGTCCTCGCCGGCCCGCTCGGCGATGCGCTGGCGGATCAGCTCCAGCACCCGGGCCCGGTTGCGCAGCGAACCGCCGAACTCGTCGTCGCGGCGGTTCCAGAACGGCGACAGGAGCTGGTCGAGCAGCTTGGCGTTGCTCGACGCCAGCTGCAGCCCGTCGTAGCCCGCCTCCCGAGCCCAGGCCGCCGCCTCGCCGTACTGCACGGCCATCGCCCGAATGTCGTCGCCCGTCATCACGTGGATCGGGGCGCGCCGGTAGACGGGCCGCAGGGCCAGCGGCGGCTTCGAGGCGGCCAGCAGCGGCTGGCGGCGCTGCGAGGCGTAGGGCTCGTGCCAGGCCTCCATGGCGAACAGCCCACCCAGGCCCACCTGGATCCAGATGGCGGCCCCGGCGCGGTGCACGGCGTCGACCATGGGCGCCAGCCGGAGCATGCGCTCCCGGGTGCTCACGATCGTCATCCCCGGCGAGGTGCGGCCCTCGTCGTAGAGGCAGGAGTTGCCCTGGATGATCAGCCCCACCCCGGCCTCGGCGTTGGGCACGAACTGCTTCGCGTACGCGGCTGCCGCGTCGTCGCCGTCGCCGGCCCCCTCGAGCACCGGGGCGCGGTAGAGGCGGTTGCGGACGGCGGTGGTGCCGCCGATGCGCAGCGGCTGGAGGACCGCCCGCTCAGCCACCGGACCTCGATCGCCCGCCTCGGACCGAGCGGGCCAGGGCCGCCAGGCCCACCACGACCGCCGAACCGGCGGCCAGGTGGAGCAGCACGTCGCGGCGGTAGGCCGACGACGCCACCTCGCGCCCGTCGATGGCGACGAACCGCACGCTGCCGTCGAAGGCGGCGGGCCACACCCCGTCGGTGGTCGCCACGGCGACCTGCCCCAGCCCCAGGCCGTCGAACGGCAGGCGGTCGCCGGAGACGCTGGCGGCCATCACCAGCGCCAGCACCACGGCGGCGCCGATCCAGGTGCGCCGGCCCTCGGTCCGGCCGGTGGCGTACGACCAGCCCAGCGCGCACACCGCCGCCAGCAGGACCACCGCCTGGAGCAGGGTGGCGGCCACCTGGTGCAGCCCCCGGTCGAGCGGCGCCGAGGCGCCCGGTGCGGTCGGCTGGTAGCTGCCGAGGAGCGACAGCCCCGTGACCGCCAGCACGGAGACCAGCAGGCCCATGACGCCCAGAGAGACGAGGAAGGCGCGCCGCCAGCGGTCGGCGGCCGGTGACGACGGCGCCGCCAGGCCGGTGTCCGGTGCCCCCACAGCATCCATGGCCGACGACCGTACTCGTCGCCCCGGCACGGCTCGGCGGCGGTCGCTACCGTCTCGAGCGTGGAGATCGAGCGGCTGGGGCCCCACGACGTGCACCGCGTGCTCGACGCCTCACGGCTCCTCGACGACCCTGCTCGCGAGGACTGGACGCTGCGGTTCCTCACCAGCGAGGGCCACCACCTGCTGGTGGCCTCGGTCGACGGCGTCGACGCCGGGTTCATCACCGGCGTGGAGATGACCCACCCCGACAAGGGCACCGAGATGCTGGTCTACGAGCTGGGGGTCGACGAGGCCTACCAGCGACAGGGCATCGGCAAGGCCCTGGTGGGGGCGCTGGCCGACCTCGCCCGAGCGGCGGGCTGCTACGGCATGTGGGTGGCCACCGAGTCCGACAACGTCGCCGCGCTGGCCACCTACGTCGCCGCCGGCGCCGAGCCACCGGAGCCCGGGGTCACGCTGGCCTGGACCTTCCCCGAGGACGCGCCCGCCGCTCAGGAGTAGGCCTGGGCCTGGATGGCGTAGAGCTCCGAGTACGGCCCACCGCTCGCCATGAGCTCGCCGTGGGAGCCGACCTCGGCCACCCGGGCACCGTCGAGCACCACGATCAGGTCGGCCATGCGCACGGTCGAGAAGCGGTGCGACACGAGCAGCGTGATGCGCCCCTCGGCCGAGGCCTCCCGCGCCCCTGCGGCGTAGCGCTCGAAGAGGGCGTGCTCGGTCTCGGCGTCGAGGGCGGCGGTGGGCTCGTCGAGCACCAGCACCAGCGGCTGGTCGCGCATGAACCCACGGGCGAGGGCCAGCTTCTGCCACTGGCCGAAGCTCACCTCCACCCCACCGGGCCAGGTGGGCCCGAGCTGGGTGTCGAGGCCCGCGCCGAGGCGCTCGACCACGTCGGCGGCACCGGCGCGGTCGACGGCGGCCACGACCGCCGGTTCGTCGTCGAGCCGCGGCACGTCGCCGAGGCCCACGCTGTGGCGAGCCGACAGCTCGAACCGGAAGAAGTCCTGGAAGGCGCCCGTGAGCCGACGGCGCCACGCCTCGCTGTCCATGCGAGCGAGCGGCCGGCCGTCGACGAGGATCCGCCCGCGCGTCGGCTCGTAGAGCTTGGCCAGCAGCTTCACGAGGGTCGTCTTGCCCGCCCCGTTCTCGCCGACGATGGCGACGACGGCGCCGGCCGGCAGGGTCAGCGAGACGTCGTCGAGCACCGATCGGTCGGTGCCGGGGTAGGCGAACGACACGCCCTCGAGCACGATGCCCGCCTCGAGGCGGTCGGGGACGGGCTGGTCGGCGTCCACGGCGACGGCGGCGGCGTAGTCCTCCAGCCAGGCCAGCCGCTGCGAGCCGTCCATCCAGATGCCGCGCAGGAACCCGATCTCGCCGACGGTCGCGCCGATGTAGGAGGAGAGGCGGGCTCCGGCGGCCAGCACCAGCAGCACGTCGCCGGGCGGGCGCTCGAGGCCCGACGCCACGAACACCACGCCGCCGACGTAGGCCAGGCCGAAGACCGCCCAGGCTGCGCTGTTCCAGAGCGCTGAACCCCACCGGGCCCGGGCGACGGGCCGGTACCACGCCTCCCACGCCGCCCGACGGTCGGCGGCGAGGCGCTCCCCGATCCGGGTCACCCGCACCTCCTTGGCGGGCGGCGCGGCGGTGGCGGTGGTGAAGAGGTGCGTGGCCAGCCGTCGCGAGGATGCGCCCCGCTCCTCCGCCGCCCGCTCGACCGCCGGCCGCCAGGCCGACGTGACGGCCGTGGGGAAGGCGAACAGCGCCAGGCCCAGGAGGGCCGGGTGCACGGAGGCCAGCAACGTGACGGTGACGCCGAGGCGCAGCAGCCACCCCGCGGTCGAGAACACCGACTCGTACAGGTGGTCGAGCACGAAGACCTGGTCGCGCAGCACCGAGAGCCGGTCGAGCAGGTCGGGCCGCTCCTGGTGGGCGACGGTGGTGACGCCGGCCTGCAGGCGGGCCACGTGCGCCTGCAGCGCGATCGTGACCCGATCGCGGAAGCGCCGGTTCACCCGGGCGGAGACCGTCCGCAGCACCCAGGTGCCAGCGGCGGAGGCGCCCAGCCCGAGGGCCGCCAGGACGACCCGGGCCCGGTCGCCGTCGAGCACGCCCTCCCCGAGCACCTTGAGCCAGAGGGCGATGAGCGCGTCGGGCAGCGCGGCGAGCAGCGACAGGGTGACGGCCAGGGCCATCAGCCGGGGCTCGTGCCGGAACCCCAGGCGGCACAGGCGCCACATCGAGGAGAGCGCCGGCGGCAGCGCGTCGAGGTCGCGCTCGGGCGAGCGCACCTCAGGCGAGGACATCGAGCACCTCCTCGGGGTCGTCGCCGGGCTCCTCGCCGGTGGCGAAGCGCTGCGCCTGCAGGTCGAACATGGTGCGGTAGCGGCCGCCCTGCGCCATGAGCTCGGCATGGCTGCCCAGCTCCACCACCCGGCCCGCCTCGAGCACGCAGATCCGATCGGCGTGGCGCACCGTGGAGAAGCGGTGCGACACCAGGATCGTGGTGCAGTGGCGCGTGGCGGCCAGCACCCGCTCGAACACCTCGGCCTCGCCGCGCACGTCGAGCTGGGCTGTCGGCTCGTCGAGCAGCACCACCCGCGCCCCCTGCCGAACCGCGCACAGCGTGCGGGCCAGCGCCACCCGCTGCCACTGCCCGCCCGAGAGGTCGGTGCCACCGACGTAGCCCTTGGCCAGCGGGGTGTCGAGGTCGGCGAGGTGCCCGGCGCCGGCGTCGGCCAGCGCGGCCAGGACCACGTCGTCGGGAGCACCGCCAGGAGCGACGTTGTCGCGCAACGGGAGCTCGAAGCGGATGAAGTCCTGGAACACGGCGGTCACCTGCGCCCGCCACGAGTCGAGGTCCACGTGGCGCAGGTCGGTGCCGTCCACCTCGATGGCGCCCTGCTGCGGGTCGTAGAGGCGGCAGAGCAGCTTCGCCAGGGTGGTCTTGCCGGCCCCGTTCTGGCCCACGATCGCCAGCGAGCTGCCGGCGGGGACCACGAGGTCGAAGCCGTGCAGGACGGGCGCCTCACCGCCCGCCGGATAGGTGAAGCTGACGTCGCGGAAGCGGATCTCGCGGCTGGGGCGGTCGCCGGCGGGCTCGTCCCCGCCAGGCAGCGCGCCCCGGGTCGCCATGGCCCCTCGCAGCCGGCGGACCGCCGCAGCCGGCGCAGCCGCCCCGTCGAGGGCCCAGTTGAGGCCGCCGAAGGCGATGAGCGACGAGCCCACCGCCGCCTGGGCGAACACCACCGTCTGCCCGAGGTCGATCCGACCGCTGGCGGCGGCGTCGGCCAGCGACCAGAGCACGACGACGTTGGCCGCCACCACCACGACCAGGCTGGCGAGCAGCGGTCGCTCGCGCAGCCGGGTGGCCTCGTACTGGAGGTCGTGGAGCCGCCGGCGGCGGGCCACGAAGCGATCGAGCGTCCAGTCGGCCAGGCCGAACAGCCGCAGCTCCTTGGCGGCCGGCGGGTCGACGGCGATGCGGTAGGCGTACTCGGCGTCGCGCTGGGCGGCCTGCACCTCGTCGGTGTGGCGGTCCTTCCACACCCCGCTCTCCCGCAGCAGCCAGTGGGTGGACAGCCAGGCGCCGCCCAGCAGGAGCGGCGCCCACCAGGCGTAGCCGGCCAGCAGCAGCGCCGAGGCGACCCCGGCCACCATCTCCACCAGGCTCCCGGCGATGAAGTCCATCGAGATCGACAGCGGCGGACCGGTCTGGCCCTGGTCGAACTCCCGAGCAGCGGTGAGGTCGGCCGTGAGCTCCGGATCCTCGAGGTGACCCATCCCCGGCGGCTCGAGGCACGCGGCGGTGAGCTCGTCGTAGAGCCAGGCAGCCGTGCGATCGCCGAGGTTGTACCCGAGCGCGAGGTGGAGTGGCGCCAGCACCTGGAGCAGCACGAACACCACGCCGACGGCCACCAGCGGGCCGGTGAGGGAGGCGCCGCGCTCCACCGCCCCCACCAGCAGGCCCATCGCCACCGCGAACGCGGCGGGGAGCAGCCCCCGCAGCAGGAGCACCAGCCACCAGGCCAGCGCGAGGCGCCGGTCCCCCCGCCAGAGCGCACCGCACAGCGCCCACTCCTGCCGACCCCGCAACCGATCCACCGAGCCTCCCCGACGACGAGCGCACGCTAGGCCCCCGGCCCAGCCTCCCGCTCCTCATCGCTGCGGGCGAGCGATCTCCGTCGCCCGATGACCAGGTCCGGCTCGTGCTCCGCTCCGGCGCCCGCCCGGGTCGGCGGGCCGGTACCGCGGCTAGGGGGTCTCGTCGGCGGCGGGCGCGGTGTCAGCGGTGTCGGACACCGGCGCAGCCTCAGCCTCGGCGGTGCCTGCCTCAGCGGTGTCGGCCTCGGCGGTGTCGGCCTCGGCGGTGTCGGACACGACCTCAGCCTCAGCGGTGTCGGCCTCGGCGCTGTCGGACGCGGGCGCCGACTCCACCAGCTCGTCGGCGGGGACGCCCTCGATGGCCTGCTCCGGCGGGGCCACCTCGCCGGCCTCGACCGGGTCGGGGGCGTCGCCGGCCGCGGCCTGGGCGGCCGGCGCGTCGGCGGTGTCGGCCAGCACCTCGGGGGTGGCGTCGGCGTCGGTCAGCGCCTCGGGGGCGGTGTCGGCGCGGTCGTCGCCGTAGTGGAGGAACAGGCCGCGCACGATGTCGGCCAGGCCCGCCCCGGTCTGGCCACCGCCGAGGCGCACGGTGACCACCGAGCCGTTGATGTGGATGCCCTCCACGCCACCGGCGGCGAAGAGGCGCCGGGCCAGCTCGTCGACCGGGCGGTCGCGCAGCTCGCCGGGAGGCGACTCGTAGCGGTCGTGGCCCATCCCCGACAGCGGTCGGTTCGTCTCCAGCCGCAGGATGGCGGGGTTGGCGGTGGACGGCTTCTCGACGACGGTGATCGGCTGACCCATAGAGATCGGCATGCTACCCATGGGGGCGGCGGACCCTGAAGCCCACGATGCGAGGAGCGCCATGGCCACCGAGACCATCGAGCTGAGCGGGCACATCGTCGACTCCCTGCTGCTGGCCAAGGTGCTCGACGCCATCGTCGACGCCGGCGTGGCCTACGACCTCGCCGACGTGCGGATCGGTCGCACCAACACCGACGTCAGCAGCGCCCGCATCGAGCTCGACGGCGAGCAGGACGTGCTCGACGGGCTCATCGACGACCTCCAGGTGCACGGCGTGAACCGCGTCACGTCCGGCGCGTCGACGCTCGTCGCCGCCGACCTCGACGGCGTGCTGCCCGCCGGCTTCTACTCCACCACCAACCTGGCCACCGACGTGCAAGTCGACGGCTCGTGGGTGGCGGTCGAGAACCCCGAGATGGACTGCGGCATCGTGATCGCCGACGGTCGGGCCCGCACGGTGCCCATGCACCGGATCCGGGTGGGCGACCAGGTGGTGGTGGGCAGCGGCGGCGTGCGGGTGCACGCGCCGGCGAAGGAGCGGGGTGCCTCGGCCTTCGAGTTCATGAGCAGCGAGGTCTCCTCGGAGAAGCCGAAGGCGCTGATCGTGGCCCAGATCGCCGATCGCGTCCGGGCCGCTCACGAGACCGGGGGCAAGGTGCTGGCCGTGTGCGGACCGGCGGTCGTCCACACGGGCGGTGCGCCCGACGTCGCCCGGCTCGTCGACGGCGGCTGGATCGACGTGCTCTTCGCCGGCAACGGGTTCGCCACCCACGACATCGAGTCCAACGTCCTCGGCACCTCGCTGGGCATCTCGGTGGCCGAGGGCCACCCCACCGAGGGCGGCCACTCGAACCACCTCCGGGTGATCAACGAGGTCCGCCGGCACGGCTCGATCGCCGCCGCCGTGGAGGCCGGCTACATCACGGGCGGGGCCATGGCCACCTGCGTGCGTCGGGGCGTGCCCTTCGTCCTCGGCGGCTCCATCCGCGACGACGGCCCGCTGCCCGACGTCCACACCGACACCGCGGCCGCCGCCGACGCCATGCGCGAGCTCGTGCCCGGCGTGGCCGTGGCGCTGATGCTGGCGTCGACGCTGCACGCCATCGCGGTGGGCAACTGCCTGCCGGCGGGGGTCGAGACCTTCTGCGTCGACATCAACCAGGCCGTCGTCACCAAGCTGGCCGACCGCGGCAGCCACCAGGCCCACGGCATCGTCACCGACGTGGGGCCGTTCCTCGGGCAGCTGGCCGACGCCCTGTGCGGTCCGGCCTGATGGCCGAGCTCGCCTGGGGGCGGAAGTACCTCATGTGCCCGCCGCAGCACTTCGGCGTGCTCTACGAGATCAACCCGTGGATGCACGAGGAGGTGCGGGTCGACCCCGACCTCGCCACGGCCCAGTGGGAGGGCCTCGTGGCCGCCCTGCGGGCCGCCGGGGCGGAGGTGGTGACCATGGAGCCGCAGGCGTCGGTGCCCGACCTGGTGTTCACGGCCAACGCCGGGCTCGTCAGCGGCGACCGCTTCGTGCCCAGCCACTTCCGCCACCCGGAGCGCCAGGGCGAGACCGAGATCAACGCCGCCTGGTTCGCCGCCGAGGGGTTCACCGTGGAGCGGCTGCCCGAGGCGCTCGACCACGAGGGCGCCGGCGACGCGCTCCCGTTCACCCCCGCAGGCGGGCAGACGGTGCTGGTGTCGGGCTACTCGTTCCGCAGCGACGCCGCCGCCATCCCCGAGCTGGCCCGCCTGCTCGGGTGCCCGGTCCGCTCCGTGCAGCTCGTCGACGAGCGGCTCTACCACGTCGACCTCACGTTCTGCCCCCTCGACGACCGCCACGCGATCTGCGCGCCGATGGGGTGGGATGCCTACGGCCGCAAGGTGGTGGAGGCGCTGGTGCCCGAGCCGCTGTGGCTGGAGGACGAGGAGGCCCTCGCCTTCACGGCCAACTCCGTGGTGGTCGGCACCACCATCGTCATGCCGGCCACCCCGCCCCGGGTCGGCCGCCAGCTCGAGGCGTGGGGCTTCACGGTGGTCGAGCAGCCGATCGGCGAGTTCCTCAAGGCCGGCGGCGGGTGCCGCTGCCTCACCCTCGCCCTCGACACCGTCCTCACCTGACCGACGAGCGCCCCGGAGCGGCTCAGGCGGCGTGCGGGGTCGTCGGCGCCGGCGTGCGGAGCTCCCGCACGGCGAGGCCGGCCAGGGCGACCGAGATCACGGCCAGCGCGAGGTGGACGGCGATGAAGCCGGCGTCGTGGTCGCCGAGGCCGATGGCCACGGCGCGCACGGCCCACACGGCCACGGTCCACACCGCCAGCGCCGTCACCGCCGGACGACGCCAGCTCGGTCGGGCCACCAGCGCCACCACCACCAGGGCCACCAGGGCGGTGAAGCTGAGCGCCAGCGCCACCCGCGCCGCCTTCTGGCCGCCGTCGAGGGCGTCGTCGCCCACGATGTTGTTGATGCGGGTCGTCCACACGAAGAACGTCCAGGCGGCGAGGGCCAGGGCGGCCCGAGGTCGGGGGGCGGACATGGCCCGAACCTATCGGCCGGGCTATCTTGACCGACCAGTCAAGTTTCGCTGCCACCACGCCTCCGGGGGACCTCCACATGGCCGACCAGCCCACGCTCGAGCAGTTCGAGGCCGAGTGCCGAGCGTTCCTCGACGCCCACGCCACCCCGAAGCGCGACACCGGCGACCAGAGGTTCGTGTGGGGTGAGGGCGACGACGACGTCGCCATGTTCGAGGAGGTCGATACCGAGCAGGAGCAGGTCGACCTGGCCGCCGCCAAGGCCTGGCGGGCCACGAAGTACGACGCCGGCCTCGGCTACATCACCGGCGCCGCCGAGTACGGCGGGCGTGAGCTCCCCGGCACCTACGAGCGGGCCTACAACGCCCTCGAAGGTCGCTACGAGGTGCCCGGCCAGGGGTTCTTCGGCATCGGGCTCGGGATGGTGGCGCCCACGATCAAGGACCACGCCCAGGACCACATCAAGGCGCGGTACCTCCCCGCCATGTACCGGGCCGACCTCGTGGGCTGCCAGCTCTTCAGCGAGCCGGGTGCCGGCAGCGACCTGGCCGGGCTCACCAGCAGGGCCGAGCGCGACGGCGACGAGTGGATCATCACCGGGCAGAAGGTGTGGACCTCGGGCGCCCAGTACGCCGACATCGGCGAGATCATCTGCCGCACCGACCCCGACCAGCCCAAGCACAAGGGGCTCACCGGCTTCATCGTCGACATGCACGCCCCTGGCGTCGAGGTCCGCCCGCTGCGGCAGATGACCGGTGGCGCCTCCTTCAACGAGGTGTTCTTCAACGAGGTGCGGGTGCCCGACGACCACCGCCTCGGCGACGTCAACCAGGGCTGGGCCGTGGCCCTCACCACGCTGATGAACGAGCGCTCCTCCATCGGCGCCGGTGGCGGGGGCGGCGGCCTCGGCGTGGCCAACGTGACCCGCCTGGCCCAGATGCTGCGCCACTTCGGCCTCGGCGAGAGCGCCGTCCACCGCGACGAGCTGATGGACCTCTACACCCGCTACCAGGTGGCCAAGCTCACCAACCAGCGGGCCCTCGACAAGATCAAGGCCGGGCAGCTGCCCGGCCCCGAGATGTCGATCGCCAAGATGGCCCTGACCGACAACCTCTCCCGCACCGGCGCCTTCGTGGCCAAGGTGCTGGGTGCCCGCATGACCGCCGACACGGGCGAGTGGGGCACCTTCGCCTGGTCGAAGTTCGTCTGCGGCACCCCCGGCATGCGGATCGCCGGCGGCTCCGACGAGGTGCTGCGCAACATCGTCGGCGAGCGGGTGCTCGGCCTCCCCAAGGACGCCGGCATCGACTCGACGACCCCCTTCAAGGACCTGCTCAAGAACTGACCACGCCGATCCCGCCTGCGACACATCACCACGCCACAGGGCGCGCGCTGTCGCAGGCCCCGGTGCACCAGCCCACGCCGATCCCGCCTGCGACACATCACGACGCCAGAGGGCGCGCGCTGTCGCCGGCCGCGTCGGCGGGTCAGGGGAGGTTGGCCTCCATGGTGCGGACCAGCTCGTCGACGAGGCGGGGCGCGGGCTCGGTGGGCTCGGCGCTCGGGGCGAGCCCACGGGCCTGGCGGGCGGCGGTGCGATCGAGGTTCGTGCGGGTGCCGGCCAGGGCCACGCCGAAGATGAACAGGGCGAACACCGCTGTGCCGGCGGCGACCAGCCAGCCGCCGAGCAGGTAGCCGAGCAGGATCAGCGAGGCCCCGCACACCGCCCCCACCAGCGGCAGGGCGCTGGTCTTCTTCGTGGCCACCACCATGGCCGCCCGCTTGTCGGCGCCGGCCAGCCGGCCGCGGACCTTGCCCTCGAAGACCGCCTGCGACACCGGCACCAGCGCCGAGCGCACCGCCGGCTCGTCGGCGCGGTCGATGGCGGCCGCCAGGGCCCCGAGGTCGCCCGCCACGGCGGGCCAGGCGGTGGCGGCCAGCCGGGCGGTGTGGACGTCGCCCAGGGTGCGGCGCACCTCGGCGACGAGGTCGGGCGGGAGCGCGGTCACGAGGTCAGAAGAGCTTCTGCTGGTGGCGGTGGGCGGGGTCGATCGGCTCGGGAGCGACGAGGCGCGGGACGCCCCGCCACGACAGGTGGTCCATGAACACCCACGAGCGGCGGTGGATGGCCGACGGGCCCACCCCCTGCAGCGCCACCTTGTGCTTCGGGCACGGGTAGCCCTTGTTCAGCTCGAAGGCCCAGTAGGGGTGGTGCTCCGCCTCGGCCCGCATGATGCGGTCGCGGGTGACCTTGGCCAGGATCGACGCCGCCGCGATGGAGAGGCAGCGGGCGTCGCCCTTCACCAGCAGCTCGCTGGTGCCCTCGCCGACGAAGTCCCACTTGCCGTCGAGCAGCACCCGGTCGGCCGGCACGCCGAGGGCGTCGAGCGCCCGGCGGGCGGCGAGGCGCTGCGCCTCGGACATGCCGAGCTCGTCGCACTCCTCCTCGCTGGCGTGGCCCACCGACCAGGCCTCGCACCAGCCGGCGACCCGGTCGAACAACGCCTCGCGCTCGGCCTCGGTGAGCATCTTCGAGTCGCGGATCTTGTTCACGCGGCGGTCCTTCGGCACCACGGCCGCGCCCAGGGTGAGGGGCCCGGCCCAGGCGCCCCGGCCCACCTCGTCGATCCCCACCACCACCTCGTGGCCCTCGCCCCACAGCCGGCGCTCGACGGCGAGCGACGGCGCGGAGGACTTGAGCGCCTTGCGCAGCGTGGGCACGGCCCGAGGTGCGGTCCTCGTGGCGGTCCCGACGGTCGGCATCGACCCGACAGTAGCGACCTACGATCGGGCCATGGCCGACTCGGGGGCGCCGGACGTGGTGGCGGGGCCGTCGATCGCCCGTGGCACGCAGGTGGAGGTCCGCTCGACCCTCGACGGCAGCTGGCAGGGCGGCTTCGTCGTGGAGGAGGTCACCGCCACCGGCTACCGGTTGCGCCGGCAGATGGACGACGTGCTCCTGCCCGACCTCCCCCACGAGCGCGTCCGGCGCCGCCGGACCCGCTCCACCTGGTGGGTGTAGCGGCCCGGCGCGCTCAGCCGAGGCGGGTGCGGCAGTCCGGCAGCGCCCCGACGGCCACGCGCCCGGCGCAGGTGCTGCCGATCCGCTCCAGCTCGGACCCGAACGGCGCCACCCGGAAGAGGAGGTCGCAGGCGGAGAGGTCGCCCTCCTCGCAGTCGGCGGCCAGCACCGGCAGGGCGACGTTCCCGTCCGGGGCGATGCCGTCGTCGCCGGTCTCGAGCCCGGGGGTGCAGTAGACGTCGCCGTCGGGGGACGCGCCTGCGCACGTCGCCCCCACCTCCTCGTACTCGCTGCCCTCGCTGGCTTGGAGCCACAAGAGGTCGCAGGCCCGGGCGTCGCCGTCGACGCAGTCGTCGTGCATGGCGTCGAAGCGAGGGTCGTCGCCGTAGGCCTGGGGCCCGGCGCCCGCCGCGCCGGTGAGCACCGCGTGGTTGTCGTCGGTGAAGCACGCCTGCGCCGAGGACAGGAAGAGGTCGACGTCGCTCGGCCGGTCGCCCACCGCCAACGTGTAGGCGGGGTCGTCGCTGCTGGCGAGCACGCGCTCGAGCATGCAGGCCGCCTCGTCGGTGCTGAGGTCGAGCTGGGGGACGGCGAGCGTCAAGCTGGCCTCCACCTGGGCGATGAGGCCCTCGTTGGCGGCGGGGTCGTCCATGCAGTCGATGAAGGCCGCCATGGCGGTGGCCCGCTCCGCTCCGGCGTCGGGATCCGTGAGGATCTCGCGCGGGTCGAGCGCCAGCACGTCGGGGTGCTCCTCCACGCAGCGCAGCTCGGAGGCGGTGAGGTCGTCGGCGAGGTTTCGGCCACCGAGCTCGAGGCCCTGCTCCAACGCCGCATCGAGGGCGTCGTCCTCGGCCCCGCGGGCTTCGGCCGCCTCGAGGGCCTCCTGCAGGACCGGGTCGTCGGGGTCGGCCGAGGTGGCGCACCCGGCGCCGGCCGCCGCCAGCACCACCAGGCTCGCGAGCCGAGGTCCCCAGACGCGAAGGCCTCCCATCCGGCGACCCTACCCGCGGGACCTCAGGGCGCTGAGCGCCAGGCCGGCACGGCCAGGCTGACCAGGCGCAGCTGCCGGATCGTGCGCTCCTGGAGCTCCAGCGGCTCGGCGGCGTCGGCCTCCAGGAGCTCCGCCACCATGTGGACCATGGTCTCGGCGATGAGGCCGGCGAACATGCGGCGGTCGGCGGCCGCCCAGTGCTCGATCACAGGAAAGGCCGACAGGTCGATGGCGAGCTCGTCGGCGAAGAGCTGCAGCTCCCGCCGGATGGCCCGGCGGATGCGTCGCACCCCGCCGTAGCGCTCGCGGGCGATGAAGCGCATGTGCAGCTCGTGCTCGGCGGCGTGGCGCACCACGACCTCCACCGATCCTCGGATGGCGTCGGGCCACAGCGCCGCGTCGGTGCGGGCGTCGCGCAGCATGTCGGACAGGGTGCCGAACGACTGCTCCACGAGGACCAGGCCCAGCTCCTCCATGTCGTCGAAGTGCCGGTAGAAGGCGGTCGGGCTGATGCCGGCCTCACGGGTGACCTCCCGCAGGCTGATGCTGTCGAAGCTGCTGCGCGACAGCAGCTTGAGCGCGGCCCGCAGCAGCGCCGCTCGGGTGAGCTCCTTGCTCTCGCCGCGCGAGCTCCCCGGGCTGCGGCCCGAACGGGGAGACGACCGGTGCGGGCGCGGTCGAGTGGTCACCTGTGCACCGTACCGTGCCCCACGCGATCTGCCCAGGGACCAACGGCTGCAGTGGTGTGACCGATCTCACGGCGCGGAACAGTTGACGTGTGTGCACTGAGATGCGACGGTGCACACATGTCAACCCAACTCGCAGGCCGGGGGCTCCTGCAGCGGGCGGTGCAGCGGCTCGACGCCCTCGCCACCCCGCACGGCATCGACCGCTACGTGGAGCTGGTGGTCCCCACCTGGTCCTCCACCGAGGTGCGCGGCCGGGTCACCCGGGTGGCCCACCCCACGGTCGACGCGGTCACCCTCACCATCCGGCCCAACGGCAACTGGACCGGGTTCCGGCCCGGCCAGCACACCCAGGTCAGCGTCGAGATCGACGGCGTGCGCCACACCCGCTGCTACTCGATGGCCAGCTCGGCGGTGGAGGCCGGCGCCTTCGAGCTCACCGTGAAGGCCCACCCGGGCGGCACCGTGAGCCGGCACCTGAAGGACCACGCCGCTCCCGGGCTGGTGGTGGGCCTCTCGCCCGCGACGGGCGACTTCACGCTCCCCCCGGCCGTGCCCGACCGGCTCCTGCTGATGAGCGGCGGCAGCGGCATCACCCCGGTGATGGCCATGCTGCGCACGCTCTGCGAGACCGGCCACACCGGCGAGGTGGTCTTCGTGCACTACGCGCTGACCGAAGCCGACATGCTCTACCGAGAGGAGCTGGCCGCCCTCGCCGCCGCCCACGAGAACGTGCGGCTGGTGCGGATCTTCACCGACGCCCCCGGCACCGGCGACCTCGACGGCTTCCTCACCACCGAGCAGCTCGAGGCCATCGACCCCTGCTGGCAGCGCGCCGAGACCTACCTCTGCGGACCGGCCCCGCTGATGGACGGCGCCCGGCGCCTGTTCGAGGCTGCCGGGTGCGCCGAGCGCCTGCACACCGAGGCCTTCACGCTCACCCAGGTGCTGGCCGAGGCCGGGGCCACGGGCGGCACCGTGCGCTTCGCCGCCACCGGCACCGACGTGGCCGACGACGGGCGCCCGATCCTGCTCCAGGCCGAGGATGCCGGGCTGTCCCCCGCCTCGGGCTGCCGCATGGGCATCTGCCACACCTGCACCCGCTCGCTCACCTGCGGCACCGTCCGCAACGTGGTCGACGGCACCACCACCACCGCCCCCGCCGAGACCGGCGTGGACATCCGGGTGTGCATCAGCGCCCCGGTGGGCGACGTCGAGATCGACCTCTGAAGGAGCACAGATCATGACCATGACCCTCCCCGCGCCCGCCACCGACGCCCTCGAGGCGGACCGACCCGCCTGGACCCCGTTCGCGCCCACCGCGCCGCGCCGGGCCACCGCCGAGCGCTACGGCCTCACGGAGGCCGACCTCGACGAGCTCGGGCACGAGCTCGACGCCATCCGCGCCCGCGTGCTCGACGACCTCGGCGAGGCCGACGTCAGCTACGTGCGCAAGGTCATCCGCTGGCAGCGGGGCCTGGCCGCCGCCGGGCGGGCCTCCCTGTTCCTCGGCTTCCTGCCGCCGTTCTGGGCCTTCGGTGCGGTGGCCCTCGGCGTGAGCAAGATCCTCGACAACATGGAGATCGGCCACAACGTGATGCACGGCCAGTACGACTGGACGCGCGATCCCGCCCTGGCCTCCAGCACGTTCGAGTGGGACGCCGCCTGCCCGGCCGACCAGTGGCGCCACTCGCACAACTACCGGCACCACACCTTCACCAACATCCATGGCGAGGACCGCGACATCGGCTACGGCGTGCTGCGCATCAGCCCCGACCAGCCCTGGCACCCGGTGTACCTCGGCAACCCGCTCTACGCGACCGTGCTGGCGCTGGGCTTCGACCACGGCGTGATGCTCCACGACGTGGAGGCCGACCGCATCCTGGCGGGCAAGAAGACCTTCGCCGAGGCCTGGCCGACCCTCAAGGGCGGGCTGCAGAAGTCCGGCAAGCAGGGCCTCAAGGACTTCGTGCTGTGGCCGGCGCTCACCGGGCCGCTGTTCGTCTCGACGCTCCTGGCCAACGTGGCCGCCAACGTGATCCGCAACGTGTGGGCCTTCATGATCATCTTCTGCGGCCACTTCCCCACCGGCGTGCACGAGTTCACCCAGGAGGAGTGCGAGGACGAGAGCCGGGGCCACTGGTACTTCCGCCAGATGCTCGGCTCGGCCAACATCACCGGTGGCCGCCTCTTCCACGTGCTCTCCGGCAACCTCAGCCACCAGATCGAGCACCACCTCTTCCCCGACCTCCCGGCGCGGCGCTACCCGCAGATCGCCGGCGAGGTGCGGGCGGTGTGCGAGCGCTTCGGCCTGCCGTACAACTCGCACCGGCTCAGCCGGCAGTTCGGCACCGTGGTGGGCAAGATCCTGCGCCACGCCCTGCCGTCGCGCTGACGACGTCTCTGCTCGATCTCGTCCGCCTGGCGGACGTCGTCGACCGCAGACGTCGGGCCCTAGGGCTGCTGGAGGCGCTCGATGAAGGCGTCGATCTCCATGATCGGCAGCGTCATCGTCTTCAAGGTGCCGCGGCTGGCCAAGGTGGTGGCCACCTTGGCCATCGTGAGCTCGTCGGGGGCCTCGAGGATGTTGATGAAGTCCCACTGGCCGAGGGTGGCGAACTGCTCGAGCACGGTGACGCCCATGGCCTCGACCTCGGCCGACACCTCGCGGAGGCGCTCGGGGTTCTCGCGGAGGCGAGCGGCGCCGTCGGGACCAAGGGTGGAGAGCATGACGTACTTCGGCATGGCCTGAACCTACCCGCCCACCGGCGGTGCCCCGTCGCCCAGGGCGTGGGTGGTGGCGGCCTGCTCGCACGGCTGGCCCTGCACGACGTGCACGGTGGGCCGCCCGCCGGCGGGGAGCTCCGCCACCATCGCCGCGGTGGTGGCCTGCTCGTGGCCCGGCTCCTGCACGTGCATGCACACGCTCCACCCGTCGGTCCCGCTGTCGTGGGAGCGCAGGTGCGACCACAGGCCGTCGACGGTGACGGGCTCCGACGCCAGCACCGAGCGGGAGGCGGCCAGGCGCGGATCCACGAGCTGCTCGACGGGCTGGCGCGGATGGCGGTGCTGGGCGTCGAACGACGGGATCGTGGTGCGGTTGGAGATCGCCGCCGTGCGCTCCACCGCCTCGACGGCGACGGCCCGGCCGGAGGTCTCCACCACGAACGCCTGGTGCGGGTCGGCCACCAGGAACGACGACCAGTACGGGCGGCGCGCTCCCTCGTGGCCCGACCCGCCCTGGCCGATCGTGGTGACCAGCTCCTCGATCACCGCCACCGCCTCCGGCGCGTCGGCCGCCCACTCGACGGCGCAGCGCACGATGTCCATGCCGGTGAGGGCGTCGGGGAACGCACGAGGGTCGAGCGTGGTGAAGATGCTGGCGTTGCCCACCGCCACCCCGGCCAGGTTCACCCCGTGCTCGAACCCCCACCCCCACGCCGGGCGAGAGCCGACGCAGTCGAGGGTGGCCCGCCGGCGGGTCGGCACGTCGACGTAGGTGGCCCGCTGCCACCCGTCGAGCGGGCGGCTGCCGTGCCACTCGAGCAGCTGGGCCTCGCCGGGCGGCCGGTCGCTGTTCTTGGCGAAGAGGGTGGCGCGCCCGGTGGCCGCCGGGAGGGCGCAGAGCAGGTCACACACGGCGGCAGTCTCCCGTACGCTCGCCCACCATGGCCAAGGCCCCGCAGCTCCACCGCATCGCTCCAGGGTCGAAGGTGGACCTGAGCCGCCTCGATCCGGCCGACACGTCGGCCGGGCCGGGCGACAAGGCCACCACCCAGCTCACGATCTTCCCGATGGCCGAGCAGCTCGCCGAGCTCCAGAACCGGCTCTGGGCCCGCAACGACCAGTCGGTCCTCGTGGTGCTCCAGGGCATCGATACCGCCGGCAAGGGCGGAACGGTGAAGCGGGTGTTCGGTGCCGTGAACCCGGCCGGGCTGCGCGTCACCTCGTTCAAGGCCCCCAACGAGGCCGAGCTCGACCGCGACTACCTCTGGCGGATCCACAAGGAGGTGCCGGCCGGTGGCGAGATCGGCGTGTTCGACCGCAGCCACTACGAGGACGTGCTGGCCGTGCGGGTGATGGGGCTGGTGCCCGAGGACGTCTGGCGCCGGCGCTACGCCCACATCAACGCGTTCGAGGAGATGCTGGTCGACGAGGGCACCACCATCGTGAAGCTGCTGCTCCACATCTCCAAGGAGGAGCAGGCCGAGCGCCTCCAGGCCCGCCTCGACGACCCGGCCAAGCAGTGGAAGTTCCGCTCGAGCGACCTCGACGCCCGGGCCCAGTGGGACGAGTACGAAGCGGCGTTCGCGGAGGTGCTCGAGCGCACCAGCACCGACAAGGCGCCCTGGCACGTCATCCCCGCCGACAAGAAGTGGTACCGAGACTGGGCGGTGGCCACGATCATGATCGAGACGCTCCAGGGGCTGGACCTCTCCTGGCCGGATCCGGTCGACCCCATCGACGGCGTCGTCATCGAGTAGCCGCCCCGCGGGTGCCGGTGTGATCGGCCAGCACGGCGTCGATCCCGCGGCGGGCGCTGGCCACCAGGACCGGGTTGGTGGTGCGGTAGTAGTCGAGCCCGAAGATGCCCGTGAGCACCCAGCCCTTGCCGCGCGCCCAGGCGGCATCGTCGATGCCGAGCGCGTCGCGGTAGGCGGCCCGAGCGTCGGGCGGGAACAGGCTCCAGGCCACGAGCGCCTCGACGGCAGGGTCGCCCACGCCGCAGGTGCCCCAGTCGATGACGCTGGCCAGGCGACCGTCGACGGCCAGGAGGTTGAGGTAGCCGAGGTCGCCGTGGAACCACACCGGTGGTCCGCTGTGGCGTGGCGCGGCCACCGCCTCCTCCCACACCTCGAGCGCGGCGCCGGTGTCGAGCGGGGTCTCCAGTCCGGCCAGCGTGGCGCGCACCTGGTCGTCGACGTGGTGCAGCGGCCCGCCCCGCCGGTGGCGGGGCCCACCCGTCGGGTCGACCGCTCGCAGCGCCCGCACGCAGCCGGCCAGGTCGAGCGCCGCCTCCACCGGGTCGCGCAGCCGGTCCAGGCTGGCCATCTCTCCCGGCAGCCACCGCACCACCCCCCACGGGTGCGGGAACCCCTCGCCGGGCTCCCCCACCGCCACCGGGAGCGGCACCGAGAGCGGGAGGTGCGGGGCCAGCTCGGGGAGCCACCGCTGCTCCTTGGCCACCGCGTCGACGGCCCAGCCGATGCGGGGCAGCCGCACGGCGAGGTCGTCGCCGAGGCGGTACATGGCGTTGTCGGTGCCGGCCGAGGGCACCCGCTCGATCGGGAGGTCGGCCCAGCGGGGGTGCTGCGCCCGCAGCAGGCGGCGCACCAGGTCGGCGTCGGTGTCGATCTCGTCGGTGTGCATGCGCAGGGTCACAGGGCCTCCGAGAGCAGGGCGGCGAACACCTCGTCGGCGTCGCAGTCGACGCCCCGGCGGGTGAACCAGGTGCACATCGTCGCCACGTCGTGGTGGAGCAGGTCGAACCCGTGCGGGTTCTGCACGAGGTCGACGGCCTGCGGGAGGTCGATCACCCAGAGCTGGCCCCGCCACCACAGCACGTTGTACGGCGACAGGTCGGCGTGCACCATGCCGGTCGAGGTGAGCGCCACCAGCTCGTGCCAGAGCTGGTCGAAGGCCTGCGCCGTCTCGACGGCGTCGAGCCGGGCGTCGACCAGTCGGGGGGCCGCCACGCCGTCGTCGCCCAGGAGCTGCAGCAGCAGGCCGTCGGCGGAGCGCTCCACCGGGTACGGCACGTGGACGCCCGCGGCGTGGGCCCGCTGCACCGCCTCCATCTCCTGCTCGGGCCAGCGCTCGGCCACCAGCTGGCGACCGAGCGCGCTGCCGCGCTCGACAGCGCGCGTGTCGCGGCTGCGGCGCAGCTTGCGGCCCTCGTGGTACTTGGCGTCGTTGGCGAAGCTGCGGGCCTTGGTGAAGCCGAGCGCCTCGAGCTCGCCCTTGTGGCTGACCCGGGTGGGCCGGTAGCGCTTGTGGACGAGGAGCTGGCGGTGCCGACCGTCGAGCGTGCGCCGCTCCACGATGAACACCTCCGCCTCCTTGCCGGTCTTCAGCAGCCCGAGGACCTCGTCCTCGGTGCCGCCGGCGGTGAGCCACGCCGGGGCGGCGCGCTCGGGTTCGTGCTGGAGCACGGTGGTCCCTCCAGGGGGTTGCGATGCGGTCGGGGTGCAGGACCCGGACGGCTCGCAGGGCGCCTCGGCTAGCGAGCCGGGCGCGGAGCCGTCGGGCGGGAGACGGTGGTCGTCACGTCGTTGCCCTCCTCACGGCTCGGAGCCCGGTCGGCCCGGGCGGCTGGGAGCAGCATCGCGCCCCGCTCCGCCGAAGGGAAGGGAATACGGTCGCGGCATGACCCGCCGCGTCGACATCGTGCCCCACACCCACTGGGACCGCGAGTGGTACTCGCCGTTCCAGACCTTCCGGCTGCGGCTGGTCGACCTGCTCGACGGGCTGCTCCCCCAGCTCGAGGCCGATCCGTCCTACGCGCACTTCCTGCTCGACGGCCAGATGGCGGTGGTCGACGACTACCTGGCCGTGCGCCCCGAGGCCGAGCCCCGCCTCCGCGCCCTGGCGGCCACCGGCCGGATGGCCATGGGCCCGTGGTACGCGCTGCCCGACGAGTTCCTCGTGAGCGGCGAGACGATGGTGCGCAACCTGCAGCTCGGGCTCCGGGTGGCGGCCCGCTTCGGCGGCGCCATGCCGGTGGGCTACCTGCCCGACATGTTCGGCCACGTCGCCCAGATGCCCCAGCTGCTGCGCCTCTTCGGGCTCGAGCACGCGGTGGTGTGGCGGGGCGTGCCGTCGGCCATCGACCGCAGCGGCTTCTGGTGGACCGCCCCCGATGGCTCCACCGTGCGGGCCGAGTACCTCCCCCAGGGCTACGGCAACGGGGCCCTCGTGCCCGACGACGCCAAGGCGCTGGTGCGGCGCATCGGCGAGTTCGAGGAGGAGCAGGGCGACCTGCTCACCGGCCCCATCCTCTGGATGAACGGCACCGACCACCTCCTCCCCCAGCCCTGGCTGGGCCGGGTCGTGGCCGAGGCGAACGCCCTCGACGCCGGCTACGAGCTGCACATCTGCTCGCTGGCCGAGCACGTGGCCGGCGCGCCGACCGAGGGGCTGCCCAGCTGGAGCGGCGAGCTCCGCTCGGGGGCTCGCGCCAACCTGCTGATGGGCGTGGCCTCGAACCGGGTCGACATCAAGCAGGCCGCCGCCCGGGCGGAGCGGGGCCTGGAGCGGCTGGCCGAGCCGCTGTCCGCGCTGTTCCTGCCGGCCGAGCACTGGCCCGAGGCGCTGCTCGACGAGGCCTGGCTGCAGGTGATCCGCAACAGCGCCCACGACTCCATCTGCGCCTGCTCGGTCGACGAGGTGTGCGACGCCGTGGCGCTGCGCTTCTCCGAGGCCATCGAGATCGCCGACGGCCTCACCGAACGCGCCGTCCACGCCCTCGGCGCCACCGTGCCCGTCGACGGCCACACGCCGGTCATCGTGAACCCGTCGCAGCGCACCCGCGGCGGCGTGGCGGAGCTGCGCCTGCGCGGCACCGACGTGCCCGCCGGCTGCCAGCTCGTGTCCGAGCGCCCGGCCGAGCGGGTGCTGATGGGCCCCACCGCGGTGGAGGTGGCCACGATCATGGTCAGCGAGCTCGAGTACCTCCGCAACGTGCTGTCGTTCACGGTCGACGCCGCCGACGGCACCGAGCTCATCACCGTGGCCCGCGAGGAGGCCGGCACCCTCGTCACCCCGCCGGTGCGCAAGGCGCTGGCCGACCTCCGCGAGGAGCGGGCCGGCGAGCTGGTGAGCGTGCGCATCACCAACGACCCCGCCGTCACCGTGCTGGCGCCCGTGGCGCAGGTGCCCGGCTACGGCTGGCAGGCGTGGTCGGCGGCGGCGCCGGCACCGGCCGTCACGGTCGACGAGCTGCGGCTCGCCAACGGCGTGCTCAGCGTCGAGGTCGACCCCACCGACGGCACCTTCGCCGTCGACGGCCACGCCGGCTTCGGTCGCCTGGTCGACGGCGGCGACGTGGGCGACACGTACAACTGGTGCCCTCCGGAGGTCGAGCACCTGGTCGACACCCCCACCTCGGTGCGCACCGAGGTGGAGGAGGCCGGCCCGGTGCGCGGCCGCCTGGTCGTGATCCGCACCTACGAGCTGCCCACCCACGTGGCCGACCAGGCCCGCACGGGATCGCAGACGGTCGAGGTGCGCACCACGCTCGAGCTCCACGCCGGCGACGACCTCGTCCGGGTGCACGTGGCCTTCGACAACCACGGCGTGCGCGACCATCGCCTGCGCGTCCACCTGCCGCTGCCGCAGCCCGCCGCCACCTCCGTCGCCGAGTGCGCCTTCGCCACCGTCGAGCGCGGCCTCACCGCCGAGGGCGGCCCCACCGAAGCGCCGATGGCCACCTTCCCGTCCCGGCGCTTCGTGACGGCCGGCGGGCTCACCGTGGCCCACGAGGGCCTGCTCGAGTACGAGCTGGTCGACCTCGACGAGGCCGGCACCGAGGCGGCCACCCTGGCCATCACGCTGCTGCGCTGCACCGGCATGCTCTCCCAGGGCCCGATGGCCACCCGCCCGCTCCCCGCCGGCCCGCTCACCCCGATGGAGGGCCCGCAGTCGCAGCACCGCGTGGAGGCGCGCTTCGCCGTCCACGTCGGCGACCGCGACCCCTACGCCGTGGTCGACGACGCCTTCCTCCCGCTGCTCGTCTCCCGCGGCGGCGGGCCCGACGCCACCGGGAGCCTCGACGGCCAGGCGCTGGCGATCGAGGGCGCCGAGGTGAGCGCGGTGCGCCGTGAGGCGGGCGCCCTCCACGTCCGCGTCTTCAACCCGCGCCCCGAGCCCACCACCGTCCACCTGCCCGGCCGCAGGGGCTGGACCCTCGACCTCCGCGGCCGCCCCCTCGAGCCGGTGGAGGGCCGCCTCGAGCTCGGCCCCTGGCAGATCGCCACCATCGCCCTGACCTGACGGCGGCCACCGCCCGGCACGAACCACCGGTTCTGCGTGCGCTCACGACCGGCATGCGGTGCTGGGTGCACACAGAAGCAGGGGTGGCCGGGCCGAACCTCCTTGGCACCTCGGCGTCGATCGGCGAGGCTGCGGCGGTGCCGGCCGTCTACCAGCTGCTCGGGTTCCCGGGGACGGGCAAGTACACCGTGGCCAAGGCGATCGTGGCGCACCTCGCCGCTCGGGGCGAGCCGGCCGCGCTGCTCGACAACCACTCGACGGCGAACCTGGTGTGGTCGCTGGTGGAGCCGGAGCGACGGTTCGACCCCGACGTCATGGCGCGGCTGGCGGAGCTGCGCAGCGTGCTCTGGGACGCGGCCGCGGAGCTCACGAGCCCGGCTCGCTCGCTCGTGCTCACCAACTACCTGCCGATCGCGCGGGCGCCCACCGCGATCGATCGCCACCGCCAGCTCGCCCAGCAGCTCGACCGGCCCTTCGTCGCCGTGGTCCTGCGCTGCGATCCCGAGGAGGTCCTCCGGCGGGTCGCCAACGCCGATCGCGCCGCCCGCCTGAAGGTCGTCGACCCGGTCCGAGCGCGGGCGATCCTGGCCGAGGGGATGACCCTGCCCACCTGGCCGGAGCTGGTCGACCTCGACATCACCGGGCTCACCCCCGCCGAGGCCGCGGCACGCGTCGTCGCGCTGGCGGACGCCGCAGACGGCGCAGCGCAGGACGCCTGACCATGACGGGAATGACCCGATCGGGCCATTGCCGGTTCCGCTGCTCTCGATCACCCTGGGCGAAGGGTCCGGTTGTGCTGCACGGGCGGGAGCGCACCGACCCTTCAGCAGCGCCGGGAGGGCGCCGATGGGACAGGTGGACAGGGAGGGCGAGATGCCAGGAGCAGCAGGGTTGCGAGGAGCGCACGTGGTGGTCGACGGCGAGGCGCTGACCGTGCAGGACACGGTGGCGGGCGCGGTGTGCGCCGGTGAGCTGTCGAGCGATCTGCTCGACCACGGGTGGGACACCTACTGGTGCGTGAACGACCGGGGCGCCCACCGCCTGGTGCGGGCCTCGGAGCTGACCGCCGCCGGCTGATCCGGTCTGGGAACCACCGGCCGGGGTAGGCGGGGGCGATGGCCTTCATCGTGCGTCGCGTGCTGGTGTCCCTGTTGATCCCCTTCGCCTGGAAGCAGTGGCGGCAGCGCTCGAAGGGCGGCCGCCCCTCGGCGTCGTCCACCCCGAACCCCTAGGACGGATCGGGCGCGCTCCCGGGCTCGACCGGGTCGTCGGCGGCGTCGTCGTCGGAGCCGTCGGTGCGATCCGTCCGCCCGGCCAGCCGCTCCCGGACCACCTCGCGCATCTGCCGACGCCGCTCGTCGATCGTCTCCCGGATGGTGTTGGGGGCGTCGTCGGCGTGGCGGAGGACGGTGAGCGTCACCCGGCCGATGTGCTTGAGGAACCGGGGTCGCATGTTGCGCAGCGAGAACTCCGGGTGCCCGGCCAGCGCCTCGCGCAGCTCGGGCGACACCACCACGGTGCCCGGGTAGGCGATGGCGGTGGCGCGGCTGGCCAGGTTCACGGTGGCGCCGTAGGCGTCGCCCTCCCGCTCGATCACCGGACCCAGCGCCAGGCCGACCCGCACGTCGGACAGCTCTGCCGCGTCGCGGGAGGCGTCGGCCAGTCCGAGGGCGATCTCGGCCGCCATGACGGCGTCGTCGACGAGGAACATCACCTCGTCGCCGATCATCTTCACCACCCGGCCGCCGCCGGCCACCACGACGTCGTAGGCCAGGCGCTCGAACTGGTCGACCACCTCGGCCAGCTCCTCGTCGCTCACCTGCTGGGCCAGCGCGGTGAAGCCCACCAGGTCGGCGAAGCCCACCACCAGGCCCGGCCCGTCGTCGTCGTCGCCGCGCAGGAGGCGCCGGCGGGCCGCCACCTGGAGGTGCCGGCGCCACACCTGCTCGAGCACCGCCGGGAACATCGGGAGGAAGCCACCGGCCTGCGAGGCGATGGGCTCGAGGACCTCGGTCACCTCGTCGCCCTCGACCACGGAGCTGAGCACCTCCTCGGAGCGGGCGCTCACGGCGTCGATGAGCGCCGAGGCCACCCGAGCCATCGAGGAGCCGATCACGCGGGTCATCCCGTAGGTCACCTCGGGGCTCACCACGCCGCTGTGCATGAGGTCGGCCACGGCGGCCAGGTTGCCGAGGTCGACGTCGGAGAAGATGGCCTCGCCCGGCTGCGGCTCGGGGAAGCCCAGCGACCGCCAGATGTGGCGCAGCTCCTCCTCGGGGAGGCCGGTGACCTCGCAGGCGGCATCGAGGTCGAAGGCCAGCTCCTGGCCGAGGGCCAGGCGGTCGATGGCCAGCAGCACGAGGTGCCCGTCGACCTGCGCCCGCTCCACCTCGTCGTCGGGCACGCCGAAGGCCCGCAGGAGGGCGACCAGCTCGGCGGTGGGCGGGACGACGTCGCTCATGGCGCCTTCGGCGGCATCGGCTCGATGGTGACGGGGATCGACACGCCGCGGCGGGCCGGGCGCTCGGGGACGGCCACCGGCGCCAGGAGCGCCTCGCCCCGGAGCTCGGTGCTGCGCCACGACGGGTCGAGGCCGGGGATGGTGAGGACGACGGGCCGGCCGTCGCCGACGAGGTCGTCGGCGCGCGGCTCGAGCTCCCAGAGCAGGGCGGGGCGGTCGCCGTGCCAGCGGACCGCGTAGGACAGGCGGCCGTGGGCGGTGGGCAGGTCGTGGACCTCCCAGCCGGCGCCCAGCCAGGCCTCCGGCACCGACGGGCTGAGCACCAGCCCGGGCGGACCGAGCCCGTCGGCCTCGTCGACCAGCAGGTGGCGCAGCGCCGCGACCAGCGCCGCGTTGGCCGCCGGGTCGTGGCCGAGGCCCGTGCCGGCGTCGAGGGGCGCCGCCGGCACGGCGGTCGGCCAGGCGAAGGTGGGGCTGGCCAGGTCGAGCACCGACGCCAGGTCGGCCATGGCCGTGGCATCGCCGCGGCGGAGCCGGTCCCCCACGGCCCACAGCTCGTCGGCCGGGCGTCGGGCGCCGGGGCGGGCGTCGGAGCCCGAGGGCGCCGCACCCTCGAGCGGGCGGGCGGCCAGGGCCCGCAGGTCGGCGGCGCCGCGGGGCTCGCCGGCGGCGTCGAGCAGGCGGGCGGCCTCGGCCAGCACCCCGTGGCCGCGGGCCCGGTCGGCGGCGTCGCCCCGCCGGGCCATCGAGGCGGCCAGGAGGGCCACGGTGGAGGCCGACGCCGCCGCGAGGTCGCGGTCGCCGGTGAGGGCGTGGTGCCGGGCGATGGCGTGCAGCGCGGTGCCGGGCGATCCGGTGGCGGCCAGCGCCTCCGGGTCGGCGAAGAGCGCCCGGGCTGCCTCGTCGTGCAGGCCGAGCAGGTCGAGGCCGGCAGCCACCTCCGGGCCGGGCTCGGCCAGCAGGAGGTGGCGGGCGCTGGCGGCCAGGGCCTCGCGGAGGCGCCGCTCGGGCACCTCGAGGCGGGCGGCCCGGCGGGTGTGGGTGACCCAGCCCGAGGCCACCTGGTCGGCCGAGGGGAACACCAGGGGGTCCAGCACCCGCACGTCGGTGCCCGGCGCCGGGAGCACCACGCGCAGCTTGGCGGTGTGGGCGAGCGGGAACACGAGGGCCAGCGAGGCCCGGCCGTCGGGGCAGTCGAGCGCCACGGGTCCGACGGGTGCCGCGCCCCCGGCCAGCACGACCGTGGCGGCGTCGCCCTCGGCGCCGGTGGAGCCGGCGACCCGCCCGGGAGAGCGGCCGAGGACCAGCACCGGTTCGCCGTCGACGCGCACCACGGGCCCCTCGAGGGCCACCGTCGGCAGGGCGCCGAGCGCGTCGACGCCGTAGGGGCGCAGGGCCAGCGCCACGGCGAAGGGCACCTTGGTGGCGTTCTCCACCTCCACCACCACCACGTCCTCGCCGCTCGGGCCGAGCGCGGCGTAGGCCCGGTGCACGGCGTCGCCGCTCGGCACCCGCAGGCGGGTCTCCACCACCGGGCTGGAGCCGATCAGCACCTGGGCGACCGACGCCTCCCGGCTGGGGAGGTGCCAGCGGTCCTCGGCGCCGATCCACCAGTCGAGCGCCCAGCGGGCGTCGCCCCCCTGGACGAGCCCGGCGAGGTCGACCCGCGCCCGCCACGCCGAGTCGAGGTTGCCCACGACGGTCCAGCGGCGCCGCCCGACGTTCCCCCCGGCCCCGCCGTCGCCGTCGTCGGCCCAGCGGGGCGCCACCCAGCCGTCGCCCAGCGCAGCGGGCGGTCGGCGGCGGAGGCGCATGCGCGCCATCGAATCAGGCCGACGGCATGCCGTGCATCTCGGAGCGGGCGCTGCGGCCGAGCAGGCCCCGGTAGGCCTCCGTCGCCGGGGCGCCCTCGTGGACCACCGCGTGGACGGATGCGGCGATCGGCAGGTCGACGTCGTAGCGGCGCCCCAGCTCCATGACGACCTTCGAGGTCTTCACGCCCTCGGCCACCATGTTCATCTCGTCGATGATCTCGTCGATCGTGCGGCCCTTGCCCAGCTGCTCCCCGACGTAGCGGTTGCGGCTCTGCGGCGAGATGCAGGTGGCGATGAGGTCGCCCATGCCGGCCAGGCCGGAGAAGGTCTGGGCCTGGCCGCCCATGGCGCACCCCAGCCGGGTGAGCTCGGCGAGCCCCCGGGTGATCACCGCCGATCGGGTGTTGTCACCGGTGCCGAGGCCGTCGGCCATCCCCGACGCGATGGCCACCACGTTCTTGAGGGCGCCGGCCACCTCGCAGCCGACGACGTCGGGGTTGGTGTACACCCGGAAGAGGTCCGAGGCGAAGATGTCCTGCAGGGCCTCCGCGATGGTGTTGTCGTCCATGGCGATCACCGACGCGGCGGCCGAGCCGGCCAGGATCTCCTTGGCCAGGTTCGGGCCGGTGAGGACCCCACAGGGGTGGCCGGGCAGCTCGGCCTCCAGCACCTCCGTCATCCGCAGCAGCGTGCCCTGCTCGAGGCCCTTCGACAGGCTGACCACCGGCACCCACGGGCGGAGGCAGCCGGCGAGCGACTGCGCCGTCTCGCGCATCGTGTGGGACGGCACGCCCATCACGAGGAGGTCGGCCGAGCACACCGCCTCCTCCAGCGAGGTGGTGGCGTGGAGCGACTCGGTGAGCTGGAACCCCGGGAGGTAGCGGCTGTTGGTGTGCTCGTCGCGCACCTCGGCCACCACGTCGTCCCGCCGCGCCCACAGCGTGGTGGGGGCGTTCTTGGCGCAGAGGTGGGCCACGGTGGTGCCCCAGGATCCCCCGCCGATCACCGCGACCTGCATCGACATGGGCCGGACCCTACTGGTCACCGCGGCCGTTAGGGTCGAGGCGTGTCGACCGGCTCCGCCCCGTCCCCGCGGGGGCTCCGCGCCGCCGTGCTGGTGCCCGTGAAGGCCTTCGACCGCGCCAAGGCGCGCCTCTCCCCGGCCCGCAGCCCGCAGGAGCGGGCCGACCTCGCCCGGGCCATGGCCGCCACCGTCCTGGAGGCGGCCGGCGCGCTCCCGACGGCCGTCGTGTGCGACGACGACGCCGTGCGGAATTGGGCCGAGGAGCAGGGGGCGGAGGCCATCTGGACCCCCGGCCTGGGGCTGAACGGCGCCGTGGAGGCCGGGGTCGCCCACCTCGCCCGCCAGGGCGTCGACCAGGTGATCGTGGCCCACGCCGACCTCCCGCTCGCCCACGACCTCGCCTGGCTGGCCGACCACCGGGGCGTCACGCTCGTGCCCGACCGTCGGCGCGACGGCACCAACGTGGCGTGCGTGCCCGCCACCGCCGGGTTCGCCTTCGCCTACGGCCCGGCGAGCTTCTCGGCCCACCGGGCGGAGGCGGCCCGCCTGGGGCTGGTGACCCGCCTCGTCCCCGACCCGCGCCTCGGCTGGGACGTCGATGAGCCCGCCGACCTCGAGGTGCCGGCGGCGATGCAGCCGCCGGGGTACCTCACCCCCGTCCCCACCGCCCCATCTCGCTGAAGCCGAAGAGGACCATGTCGCTCGACCTGCCCACCCCCGCCGTCGCCCTCGCCATCGGCGCCCACCCCGACGACATCGAGTTCGGTTGCGGCGCCACCCTCGCCAAGTGGTCAGCCGCCGGCACGGTGGTGCACCACCTCGTCTGCACCGACGGCTCCAAGGGCAGCTGGGACCCGACCGCCGACGTCGCCGCGCTGGTGGTCACCCGCCAGGGCGAGCAGCGGGCGGCGGCCCACGCCCTGGGCGCCACCGGCCGGTGCGTGTTCCTCGGCTGGCCCGACGGCGAGCTCGAGTCGGGCCTGCGCCAGCGCTGGGAGATCGCCTACTGGATCCGCGAGCTGCAGCCCACCGTGGTGCTGGGCCACGACCCGTGGAAGCGGTACCGCCTCCACCCCGACCACCGCCACGCCGGCCACCTCGCCGTCGACGGCGTGGTGGCGGCGCGCGACCCGCACTTCTTCCCCGAGCAGGCCCTCCCCCACCACCGGCCCGACGCGCTCCTGCTCTTCGAGGCCGACGAGCCGGACCACGTGGAGTCGGTCGACGGCTTCGTCGACGCCAAGCTGTCGGCCCTGCACGCCCACACCAGCCAGCTGCTGTCGACGATGGGCATCGACCACGACGCCAGCATCAGCGAGATCGACCAGCAGCGGGCCGCCTTCGACGACCGGATCCGCGCCCAGCTGGCCGCCCACGGCGCCCTGGAGGACCAGCCCCTCGGCGAGGCGTTCAAGCTGCTCGACCGCCTGTAGCCACTGGGGCCGGGGTCACCCGGCCCGGATGGCGGTGAGCTCGGCTCGATCGGCGGCGTCGAGCTCGGTGGGGATCCCGCCACCGAGGAGCTGCGTGATCGCCCCCGACTCGACCTGCCAGTACATCACCGACCGGCGGTTCGGGGAGTGGCCCGGGTGGGCGGGGTCGGCCCGACCAGCGCGGAGCACGAGGTCCACGAGGCCAAGGAGGTGCCCCAGCTCGTGGATGGTGACGGCGTCCTCGATCACGGCGGGCGCCACCAGCAGGCCGGCCGCCGCCGTGACCTGGTCGGAGAAGACGGCGGCGACATCCCCTCGCACCGCCACCCCGAGCACACCGGTGTCGTCCTCGAAGGAGCCGCGCAGGAACAGCAGGCGCAGCGTGACCTGGCTGGTCGGCGCAGCCGATGCAGCCGCAGCCGCCTCCACGATGGTGGCGGACGTCCAGGCTCGGCCCTCGCCGCCCAGGCGGCGCACGCCGTCGAGCACGATCTCCTTGCCGGAGGCGTCCCGTAGCACCTGCCGCAGGTGCTCGAGGGTGGCCGCCCTGGGAGCCGCCCCGTCCTGGGCGCGCACCTCCACCACGATCCGGTCGCCGAACCCGGGCCGCAGGAGCACCGGAGCCAGCTGGCCCACGGGCACGACCGGCACGGTCGGGACGCTCGGGCGCGTGGTCGGTGGGGCGACGGAGGGGACCGGGGAGGGTGGGTCTCCGACCGCAGGGTCCGGTGGTGCGCTGACGGGCGAGGAGGTCGTCGAGGAGGAGGTCTCCTCGATGGACGTCGAGGGGGCCCCGGTGGATCCCGTCGCCTCGGTCGTCGGTGCGACCGCGGCACGCTCGCCGGTGCCGGCCGAGCAGGCGGCGACGAGGGCCAGCACGACACCGAGCCACCAGGTGGCGAGTCCCCCAGAGCGCGATCGCACCGGACCGAGCGTACGGGCGATGCCTCCGCTGATCAGTTCAGGGACGGGTCGGGCGGGAAGTGGGCCAGGCGGGCCAGCGCGCCGCCCTGGCGGGCCAGGATCCGCGACCAGAGGGCGGCGCCGTCGGGCAGGAACGGGTCGTCGACCTCGGCGGGCACCACGATCCACGCCTCCTCGGCGAGCTCGCGGTCGAGCTGGCCGGCCCCCCACCCCGAGTAGCCGGCGAACAGGCGGGCGGCCAGCACGGCGCCGTCGAGGTCGTCGGGCTCGGTGTCGAGGTCGAGCAGGCCGACGTCGCCCACCACGGGCACGAAGCCGGGCCGGGGCGACGGGTCGGTGGTCCGCACCAGGCACCAGCCGCTGCGGGCCTCGACCGGACCGCCCACGTGGAGGACGGCGGGCGCCGACACCAGTCCCGCCCACGCCGGCAGCGCCTGCTCGACGAGCACCTCGGTGGGCCGGTTGAGCACCAGCCCCAGCGCCCCCTCGGCCGAGTGCTCCACCACCAGCACGACCGTGCGCTCGAAGTTCGGGTCGCCGAGGAGGGGCTCGGCCACCAGCAGCTGCCCGGCGGTGCCCGTCACGACCTCGAGTCTCGCGCCGATCCGGGCGGCGTAGCGTGCCCCCATGCTCCCCGATGGCACCTACGACGTGTTCGTGGTCGACGCCGAGGCCGACGGCGCCACCGGCCTGCGGCTGGAGCTCACCATCCTGGGCGGCGAGCAGAAGGGCGAGGTGGTGGCGATGCGGGCCGAGGGCCTGGGCATCGACGAGCTCGACGCCCTCGGGCTGCCGGGCACCCTCACCGTGCGCGATGGGCAGCCGACCGTGGCCCTGGAGCCGTAGCGCCGGTCCGGTGGATGGCCGCTGGCGCCCGGCAGAGCCGTCCGACCGGTAGTAGGAAGAGCACCGCCGGCCAAGGGGGCCGGCGACGGGGAGGATCCACATGCAGCGCCTGACCGGTCTCGACGCGTCGTTCCTGTACCTGGAGACGCCGTCGTCGCACATGCACGTGGCCGGCCTGATGATCCTCGACCCCTCGACGGTCGACGGCGGGGTGGACCTCGAGCGGGTGAAGGAGGTCTACGGCGCCCGGCTGCACCTGGCCCCGCCGTTCCGGCGCCGGCTGGTGGAGGTGCCCTTCGGGCTCCACCACCCGCTGTGGATCGAGGACCCCGACTTCGACCTGGACTACCACATCCGCGGCACGGCGCTCCCCTCCCCCGGCACGCCCGAGCAGCTCGCCACGCTCGTGGGCCGGCTCTCGGCGCTGCAGCTCGACCGCACCCGGCCGCTCTGGGAGGTGTGGGTCATCGAGGGCCTGGAGGATGGCAACGTCGCGGTGCTGTCCAAGGTGCACCACGCCGCCATCGACGGCGCCTCGGGCAACGAGCTGACCGTCGCCCTGCTCGACCTCACCCCCGAGATCGCCCAGCACGAGCCGGAGCAGGAGTGGCAGCCCGACCGGGTGCCGACCGAGGTGGAGCTGCTCAGCTACGCCGCCTCCTCGCTCGCCCGCCAGCCGGTGCGGGTGGCCAAGGCGGTCGGCAAGACCGCCGGCGCGGCCATGGCGCTGCGCCGCCGCGGCCGCGAGGCCCCGGCGCTGGCCCCGCCCCCGCTGCCGTTCACGGCCCCGCGCACGTCGTTCAACACCGCGCTCACGCCACGCCGGAGCTTCGCCTTCACCGACATCTCGCTCCCCACCGCCAAGGCCGTCAAGAACGCCACCGGCTGCACCCTCAACGACGTCGTGCTGGCCCTCTGCGCCGGCGCGCTGCGCGGCTACCTCGAGGATCGGGGCGAGGAGGTCGACGGGCCGCTGGTGGCGATGGTGCCCGTGTCGGTGCGCAGCGACGACGAGAAGGACGCCCTGGGCAACCGGGTGAGCTCGATGTTCGCCTCGCTCGCCACCGACATCGACGACCCGCTCGAGCGGCTCGGCGTGATCCACGAGTGCATGGCCGAGGTCAAGCAGCAGCAGAAGGCGATCGGCGCCGACACCCTCGGCGACTGGGCCGAGTTCGCGGCCCCCGCCCTCGCCGGGCGGGCCGCCCGCCTGTACTCCCGCACGAAGATGGCCGATCGCCACCGGCCGCTGTTCAACGTCACCATCTCCAACGTGCCCGGTCCGCCGTTCCCGCTCTACTCGATCGGGGCCCGCATGGTCGCCAACTACCCGGTGGGGCCGATCATGGACGGCGGGGGGCTGAACATGACGGTGATGAGCTACCTCGATCGGCTCGACTTCGGCCTGCAGGCGTGCCCCGACGTGGTGGACGACGTGTGGTCCATCGCGGCCGGGCTGCAGGACGCCATGGACGAGCTGGTCGAGGCCACCGGCGTGAAGCCGGCCCAGATCAAGAAGCTGAGCCGCTCGGCCTGAGCGCGGCGGCGATGGCGGCCGCCACCTCCTGCGCGTGCTCCTCGGAGTCGTAGCGGGTGCGCGGCCAGAAGAAGCCCTTCAGGCCGTCGCCCTTGGTGCGGGGCGCCACGTGCACGTGCAGGTGCGGGACGCTCTGGCTCACGGTGTTGTTCATGGCGACGAACGTGCCCTGGGCACCCATCGCGTCCCGCACCGCAGCCGCCAGCTGCTGCACGCGCGCGAACAGCGGCCCCACCTGCTCCGGCGGCAGGTCGGTGAGGGTCTCGTGGTGCGGGCGCGGCACCACCAGCACGTGGCCGGGGAAGAGCGGCCGGGTGTCGAGGAAGGCCAGCACCAGGTCGTCGTCGAGGACGACGGCGGCCGGGCGCTCACCGGCGACGATCTCGCAGAAGGTGCAGTCCGCCATGGCGGCGCCGACCGTACCGCCCGGTCGCCGCTCAGAGGGCGACGGACGTGCCGGCCTCGTCGTCGTCGACCTCACCGTCGCCGTCGGGATCGATGAAGGTCGGGTCGGGGTCCTCCTTGGGGATGGTCCCGTGCTCCTCGGCCTGGCGGCGGACCGCCGCCGTCTCCTGCTCGAGCTCGTCGAGGCGGTCCTGGTCGGGTGTCTGGCTCATGGCGCTGCGCTACCCATGGCGGGCGGCGGCGAACCACCGGGGCCGGGCGCGGCGGTGCCCGGCCGCAGCCGGGCACCGTCAGTGGCTCGCCGCTGGGATCAGGGGCACCACACCACGTGGATGGCGCCGTTGCCGGCGTCGCCGGGCACCGCGCCGTCGCCGGTGGCGTAGGCCGAGAGGTGGTGCACGCCGGGGACGGTCGACGTGTAGGTGGTGGTCCAGCGGTCGTGGACCTCGTCGTAGGCCATGTTCTTCTGGAGATCGGCGTTGGGGGCGTCGATCTTGGCGAAGACGGTGTCGGCCTGGGCGAGGTGCACGCCGGCGGCGACGATCACCGCCACCGTCTGGCCGGCGCCCGGGCTCTGCAGGGCGCAGATCACCGCGGGCGCACCCACCACGGCGTGGATCTCGGCCTTCTCCACGGCCACCGACACGGCGACGTGGGCCTGCCCGGCGAAGCCGGCATCGGTGGCGAGGGCCACGTCGACCGGGTGCAGGCCGTTGCTGAGGTCGCCGCGATCCGCCGTGACGGTCAGCTCGACGCTCGCTCCCGGGGCGAGGGTGCCCGACGTCGGCGCCAGCTGCAGCCAGGGCGGCAGGTCCGACGAGAGCTCCCAGCCGGCGGTGGCGGTGCCGTCGTTGCGCAGCGTCACGGTGGCCTGCCCGGTGGCCGGGCCGAGGTCGAGGGCCGGTGCCGACAGCGACAGCAGGCCGACGGCGGGCGTCGTGGCGCCCCCGCCCGACCCGGACCCGGCGCCGGACCCGGTCCCGCCGGGGGCGGAGGCCGGCTGTGCTTCGACGTCGATCCCCGTGGTCGAGGTGGTGGCCTCGGCGTCCGCTTCGGCGGTGGTCGACGTGGTCGTGCGGTCGGGCGCCGCGGTGCTCGTGCGGTCGCCGTCGGTGCCGCCGCCGAAGGCGAGCGCGGCGCCGCCGAGGGCGAGGGCGAGGACGGCCGCCCCGGCCACGAGGGCACGGCTGCGGGCGCCGGGTCGGGTCCCGCGGGGCGGGATCTCGGTGATGGTGGTGGGGTCGTGGTGGTTCGCTTCGGTGGGCATCGGACTGCTCCTTGGTCGTCGTCACCCCGTAGGAGGCGGCGGCCGGCGGCGACCTTGCAGGTTCACCATCCCCACGAGGGCGTGTTCACGCCGGGTTCACCCGCCTCGGCTAGGAAGCGGTGGTGCGCATCCTCGTGACCAACGACGACGGCATCGACGCCGTCGGCCTGCACGTCCTGGCCCGCCGCCTCGCCCCGTTGGGCGACGTGGTGGTGGCGGCACCCGACCGGGAGTACTCCGGCGCCGGCGCCGCTGTGGGCACGCTCCACCTGATCCACCCCGAGGTGCGCCGGGTCGCCCTCGACGGCGTCGCCGAGGCGTGGTCGGTCACGGGCCCCCCGGCGCTGTGCGTCATGTTCGCCCGGCTCGGCGTGTTCGGCGGACCGTTCGACCTCGTGGTGTCGGGCATCAACCCCGGCGCCAACACCGGTCGGGCGATCTACCACTCGGGCACGGTGGGGGCCGTGCTCACGGCCCGCAACGGGGAGGTGTCCGGCCTCGCAGTGAGCCAGGCGGTGGCCGGCTTCGGCGTGGAGGGCCAGGGGTGGGACGACATGCTGGCCGACCAGATCTGGGACACCGCCGCCGAGGTCGGGGCGCGGGTGGCCGAGGCGCTGCTGGCCGACCTCCCCGCCGACCCGGTCGTGGTCAACGTGAACGTGCCCAACCTGGCGCTCGACCAGCTGCGGGGCTGGCGGCGCACGGAGGTGGCCCTCCTGCCGCCGCGCACGCTCGCCTCGGCCGAGCTCACCCCGATGGTCGGCCACGAGGGCGCCTTCGAGGTGCAGATGCACTGGGGCGACCCCGTCGAGCTCCCCGTCGAGTCCGACAGCGGGGCGGTGGAGGCCGGGTACGTGGCCGTCACCGCCCTCTCCCGGATCCTCGACGACCCGACCGTCGACCTCAGCGCGGTCACGGCCGCCCTCGACCGTCGCTGAGCCCGACCCCGGTCGAGGGCGCGATGATCGTGCGATGAGCGAGGAGTTCGAGTTCCGGGACCTGAGCGGCGCCGAGTTCTGGGGGGTCGACCTGCGCGGCGCCACCTTCCGCGACGTCGACCTCTCGGGCGCGCGGGTGGCCCAGGCCCGCCTGGTCGACGTGGAGATCGACGCCGAGGTCGATCGCCTGGTCGTCAACGGGGTCGACGTCACCGACTACGTGAACGAGCGCGACGAGTGGTTCGTCCTGCGGTCGCAGGTGCCCGAGGCCGGCCCCGACGCCATCCGCCGGGCGGTGCCCGACTTCGTGGCCGCCTGGGAGCGCGCCATCGAGCGGGTCGAGGCCCTCCCCGACGAGCAGCGCCACGCGTCGGTCGGCGGCGAGTGGTCCTTCGTCGACACCCTCCGCCACCTCGTCTTCGCCACCGACAAGTGGTGCACGGTGCCCGTGCTGGGCGGTGCCTTCCATCCCATCGGGCTGCCCAACACCGGCTCGGCCGACTTCGGCTGGCCGGGGCTCGACGCCGCGGCCGCCCCGACGTTCGCGGAGGTCGTGGCGGTGTGGCGCGACCGCTGGGCGCAGGTCGCCCAGCACGTCGAGCGCATCGAACCGGCCGCCCTGGCCGTGGAGGTGGAGGTGCTCGAGAACGGGCAGAGCACCGTCGCCAGCTGCATCAGCGTGGTGTTCGAGGAGCACTTCCAGCACCTGCGCTACGCGCTCCGCGACCTCGACCGCCTCGCCTGAGCGAGGCGACTGCGCCCAGGCCTGGCCCGCCGCGGCCAGGTGATGGTCACGCTGGGTGGGCTGCGGTGCACGCGGGGTGTGGGAGCCTGGGGGATGCCCGACGCCCGCCCCGACCCCTACACGGGCCCGCCGCAGGACCCGGCGAGGTTTGGCCTGGGCCGGCTGTTCTGGACGACCTCGGAGGCCATCGTCGGGGCCGACCTGCCCAGCGGGAGGATCGTCCTCTGGAACCCGACCGCCCACGCCCTCTTCGGGTACCCGCCGGAGGAGGCGGTGGGGATGCCGCTCGAGCGGCTGGTGCCGACCAGCCTGCGCGACCGGCACCTGGCGGGCATCGCCCGGTACCGCGGTCACGGCGCGCCCGTGCTGGTGGGCGGGCCCCCCACCGAGGTACCGGCGGTGACGCGCGATGGCCAGCCGCTCGACGTGGCCCTGTCGCTGACCGATGTCACCGACGAGCGCGAGGGCCAGCCGCGGCGCCAGGTCCTCGCCGTCATCCGCGACGTCACCGCCGTCCGCCGGGCAGAGCGCCGGCTCCAGGCGACGCTGGAGGCGATGAACGAGTTCGTCGCCTCCGCCGCCCACGACCTCCGCAACCCGCTCACCGTCATCTCCGGGTTCACCAGCCTCCTGCTCGACTCCTCGGATCGGCTGCCGGCGTCGGAGCGCCGCGAGATGCTCCAGCGCATCGCCCACAGCTCCGCCCACGCCGCTCGCCTCGTCGACGACCTGATGACCTCGTCGCAGATCGAGGCGGGGGCCATCGACGTCGCGCCGGAGCCGGTGGCGGTGGCCGAGGCCGTGCGCCACGCCATCGAGCGCAGCGGCACGGACGCCACCGCCCAGCTCGACCTCGACGCGCTCGTCCGGGTCGACCCGCACCACCTCGAGCGCATGCTCGTGAACCTCCTCGCCAACGCCCGCGCCCACGGGCGACCGCCGATCACGGTCACGGTGCGGGCGGAGCGCTCCGAGGTGTCGATCGAGGTGCAGGACTGCGGCGACGGCGTGCCGGAGGACTTCCTGCCCCGGCTCTTCGCCCGCTTCTCCCGCGCCGACACCTCCCGGCGCGACGGCACGGGGCTGGGCCTGTCCATCGTGCAGGGCCTCGCCGAGGCGAACGGCGGCAGCATCTCCTACCGCCGCGAGGGGCTGACCTCCTGCTTCACGCTCCACCTGCCGCCGGCGCCCGCAGGCTGACGACCACACGGCCTCCACGGCCGGACCGGGCAGCGAGGACCCGGTCGTCCGAGGCCCGGGCCAGCGCACCCGCACCGGCGCCCCGGACCATCCCCCACCCGGTGGGGTCGGTGCGGTTCACTGGGCGGCGGTGACCCTGCGGGCAACCCTGACCTCCGAGGCGCAGCGAGACCGACACCGGTCGGCCGCCCGGACCAGCCGCACCAGCACCGGCCACCGGCCCGTCCACGATCCGCCGGATCACGATCCCATCGACCCTTTGGGGGCTCCTTGACCGATCTCCTCGCCGACCCGGCGCGCTCCGGCGCGCCCGACGCCATCAACGCCACCAGCACGGCCACGAGGATGGTGCTCGACACGTCGGTGCTCATCTCCGATCCGGAGTCGATCACGGCCTTCCCCGGGGCCGACACGGTGATCCCGCTGGTGGTGGTGGAGGAGCTCGACCAGCACAAGGGGCGCATGGACGACGTCGGGCGCGCCGCGCGGGCGGTCATCCGCTCGATCGAGGAGCTGCGGGTGGCCAACGGCGGCGACATCCGCCAGCCCGTGGCGCTGCCCAACGGCGGCACGCTGCGCATCGAGACCAACGGCCTGCACCTCAACGAGATCCGCGAGCACGGCCTCGACCCGGCCAAGAACGACAACCGCATCCTGGCCGCCTCCCTCGGGCAGGCCGTCCACGGCCGCACCGTGGTGGTGTCGAACGACGCGGCGCTGCGCATCAAGGCGGCCCAGCTCGGCCTCGAGGCCATGGAGCACCAGCGGCTGCGAGGGCGCAGCGCCTTCGAGCGGCCGGTGGGCTGGAGCACCATCGAGGTGAGCGCGGCGACGGTCGACCTGCTCTACGCCAGCGACGGCGGCCTCGGCATCGACGACCTCGACCCCACCGACGTCGACACCGTGAGCGAGGAGCTGGTCGATCGCTACGCCGTGCTGCGGGCCGGGAGCCAGTCGGCGCTCGTGCGCCACGTCGACGGCGAGCTGGAGCCCATGCAGCGGGTGCCCGAGCCGTGGGGCCTGCGGCCCCGGTCGAAGGAGCAGCAGTTCGCCCTCGACCTCCTCCTCGACCCCGAGGTGCGGGTGGTGGCCCTCGACGGCATGGCCGGCACCGGCAAGACGATCCTGGCGCTGGCCGCCGGGCTGGAGCAGGTGATGGAGAGCAACCTCTACGACAAGGTGGCCGTGTACCGGCCCGTGGTGCCGGTGGGGAAGGCCGAGCTCGGGTTCCTGCCGGGCACGCTCGACGAGAAGCTCAACCCGTGGATGACCGCCGTGCACGACGCCCTGGTGGCCCTCACCGAGCGCCGCAGCCACGCCGACGCCCGGGCCATGCTCGACGAGCTCACCGAGCGCGAGAAGCTCACGATGGAGGCCGTGACCTACCTGCGCGGCCGCTCGATGCAGGGCACCTTCGTGCTGGTCGACGAGGCCCAGAACCTCGAGCCCACCACCCTGAAGACGATCCTCACCCGGGTGGGTGAGGGCACCAAGGTGGTCTTCACCGGCGACACCAGCCAGATCGACGCGCCCTACCTGTCGGAGCACAACAACGCGGTGTCGGTGCTGATCGACGCCTTCGAGGGCGAGCGCGTGTTCGGCCACATCCGCCTCTCGCACTGCGAGCGCTCCGAGGTCGCGTCGCTCGCGGCCCTCCGCTTGTAGCAACCTCTCTCCATGGACGAACCGGCTGGGAGCGACGACGGCGGCCTCGGCGCGCCCGAGGTCCTCGGCGGCTGGGGGCTCCTCGACGACCCGGAGCTGCTGTCGCCCCCGCCGCCCGCGGACGACCCGCCGCTGGTGGCGTCGCTGCTGGCGCTGGTCGACGACGCGGCGTCGCGGGTGCTCGACCACCCGATCCGGCCCCGGGTCAAGGCCAGCCCGGCCGGGCTGCTGCGGGGCGAGCTCGACGTGGTCAAGGTCGAGGTGCCGGCCGTGCTGGCCGCCGGCCTGGTGCTCGACCGGATCGTGGTGCGGGCGGAGCACGTCCGCATCGTCCCCGGCCTCCCGCCCCGGCTGCAGGCCCACCCGGTCGGCCTGCGCGCCTACGTGAGCCAGGACAACGTCGACCGCTGGACGCGCACCGCCCACCTCCCGATCCGCCTGCGGCTCACCGAGGAGGGCGTGCTCCTCACCACGGGGGTGCGGGGCTTCCGCATGAGCGAGACGCTCGCCGACCTCGAGGTGGCCGGCCGCTTCCTGCGCCTCGCCCCCACCCGGATGACCATCGTGGGGCTGCCGGCCCCGCTGGCCCGGTTCTTCCGGGGGTACCTGCCGCTGCCGCCCCTCCCGAAGGGCGCCCGCATCACCGAGGTCCGCCCCGGTGACGGCGAGCTGGCGGTGACCTTCGAGCTGGAGCGCCTCGACGAGCCGCTCACCCCCGACATCGCCCGCCGCCTGCGCACCTTCACCCGGCTCCCCATCCCCGGCCTGGGCTGATCAGGCGCCGACCATCCACCCGCTGACGGCCCGGGATTCCTACGCTTCGGGCAAGCAAGCGGACCGCGCGTGGGGGATGCGATGCGTCGGCGACCTGCCGTCTACGGGCTCGACATCGAAACGGACACCACCGAGAACGGGCTCGACCCCCGGGTGGCGTCGGTCGTCACCGTGGCCCTCGCGACCCCCGGCTACGAAGCGGTCTTCACCGGGCGCGAGGACGTCCTCCTCTACGACCTCGACCAGAGCCTGCGCAGCCTGGAGCCCGGGGTCATCGCCACGTGGAACGGCGCCGCCTTCGACCTCCCGTTCCTGGCCGACCGCGCCGCGCTGTGGGGGCTGCCCCTCGGCCTGCGCCTCCAGCTCGATCCCGGCATCCGGATGCACCACGCACCGCTGCCCGGGCACCGGGGGGCGTACCGCGCCGGCTGGTACGACCACGGCCACCTCGACGCCTACCGCGTGTACCGCAGCGACGTCGGCCCGGCCCTGCGGATCTCGTGCTCCTTGAAGTCGATCGCCCGCTTCGTCGGCCTCTCGCCCGTCGAGGTCGACCGCGAGCGGATCCACGACCTCTCCCAGGAGGTCCTCCACGCCTACGCGGCGAGCGACGCCCGCCTGGCCCGCACGCTGGCCGAGCGGCGCTGGGGCACGGCCTCGCGCTGCGTCGACCGGGCGCCGGCGCTCGAGGCGCCGGCCGAGTCGGTCGTCCCGGTCGCCACGGCCGACGACGGCCGTCCCGGCACCGCCCTCACCGCCTGAGCCCGACCGGGGCTTCCACCTGTCACACCCGGCGGGCATGCTGGGGTGACTCGCCGGCCCCGCCCGCCGGCGCCTCGTGATCGCCTGATCGCCTCCCGACCCTCTGCCGTCGCGAGGTCACCGATGCGTCCGAGTCCCAGCAGCCCCCGGCCCCGTCCGGGCTTCCGCCCCCGCCCCGCCGGCCCGTCCCCCGCGCCAGCCGCCCGGCCCCACCCACCGGTGCGCCTCGACGGGTCGCTGGCCGCCGTCGCCCACCTGGTCGACGGCGACTTCGCCGAGGCCGACGGCCACCTCCTCGTGCACGTCGCCGAGCCCGATCCGGCCGTCGATCCGTCGGCGGCGGGCACCATCGACCTGGGGGTCCGCGCGCTCGACCCCGGCGTGCACCCCTTCGGCGAGGTGGCGGGGCTCGTCGCGCCGCCCGAGTGGACGGCCTTCGGGGTGCGGGTGCGGGGTCGAGCCCACCAGCTCGACCGGCCCGGCGCCCGCCCCGAGCGGACGGCCGTGACCTTCCTCGTGGATCGGCTCGGACGCGAGGTGTCGCTGCAGCGCACGGGCGCCGACACCCGCACCATCGACTCGAGGGCCGAGGGCACCATCCCCGACCTCTGCCGGCGGGTGCTCGGCCTGGGCACCCCGCCCGCCCCCTCGTCCACGGCGCTGCTGTGGACCGCGAGCTGGCTCGACCGGCTGCTCGCCGCCTGGGGACGGCCCGAGGCCCGCCGGCAGCTCACGTCGTCGTGGGCTGCGCTGGCCGCCCACCACCCGGCAGCCGGGCCCGGCGCCGACCTCGCCCCCGCCGCGCTCGTGCGGGCGGCGAGCGCCCACGCCCGCGCTCGGCCCTGGTCCGTGCTGCGGGCGCTGGACGAGCCGCTCGAGCTCCCCGGGGGACCGCTGCAGGTCGAGGTGGCCCGCTGGATGGACGACGGCTTCTTCGCCCGATGGGCCATCGGCGCCTTCCCCTCGATCCCCGAGGTGGTCGCCGACCTGGCGCCCCTGCTCGGCGCCGAGCTGGGCGCCACCCTGCGGGCGACCACCCTGGCCCTGCTCGAACCTCCGTGACCGCTCGCGCGGACCGTATGCTCCCCCGCCATGGCGCTGGTGCTCGGGGTGGCGTTCGGGCCGCGGGCCACGCAGGTGGAGGTGCGCCACGCCACGCGGGGCACCCTGGTGGCGTCGGGCCACGCCCGGCACGTCGACCTGGGCCCCGACGTCGACGTCGACGACCCCACGGCCTGGTGGCGCTCGCTGGTGGCCGCGGTGGGCCAGGCCGGCGAGCGCGAGATCGCCGCCATCTCGGTGTGCGGGAGCCACCCCGGCCTCGTGCTGCTCGATGGCGCCGGTGCCGTCCTCCGACCGCTGCAGCCGTGGGCCGAGGCGGCCGGCGAGCGCGACGCCGCCCGCCTCCGCAGCGCCCTCGGGGCCGAGCGCTGGGCCCGCCGGGCCGGGATGCTCCCCGCCGCCCGCTCGGCGATCACCCGCCTGGCCTGGCTGCGGCGCACCGACCCGGCCACCCTCGAGCGGGTCGGTGCCGCCCTGCTCCCCCACGACTGGCTCACCTACCGCCTGGCCGGCCGACCGGTCACCGACCGCGGCAGCGCGTCGCTGACCGGCGCCTGGTCGCCGGGCGACGAGGCCTGGATCCCCGAGGTGCTGGCCGAGCTCGACCCCACCACCTCCGCCGCCTCGTGGGCCCGACGGCTCCCCACCGTGCTCGGTCCGGCCGAGCCCGCCGACTGGCTGACCGCTCCCGTCTACGAGCTCCTCGGCCTGCGGGGTCGCCCGCTGGTGGCGCCCGGCACGGGCGAGGCCATGGCCGTGGCGCTCGCCCTGGGCGCCAGCCCCGGCCGCCTGGCCCTCTCGCTCGGCAGCGCCACCACCGTCCTGGCCGGCCTCGACGCCCCGGTGGCCGATCCCAGCGGGGTCGTCCGCAGCCGGGCCGACGCCGCCGGGGGCCACCTCGCCATCAGCACCGTCGGCGGGGGCGCCGCCCTGCCCGACAGCATCGCCGCCCTCCTCGACCTCGACGTGGAGGCCCTCGCGGAGCTCGCCCGCAGCGGCGCCCCGCAGGGCGAGCTGCTGCTCGTGCCCGGCGTCGCCGGCCGCAGCGGCGGGGTGCTCACCGGCATCGTCCCCGGGGTGACCCGGGCCGACCTGGCCCGGGCCGCCTTCGACGGTGTGGCCTGCGCCGCCCTCGACGCCGTCGACCAGGTGGTGGCGGCCGGCGCCCCGTGGGCCGACGACGAGCCGCTGCGCCTGGCGGCGCCGGCGCGCGGGCTGCACGCCCAGGCACAGGCCCTGGCCACGCTCGGCGACCGGCCGGTGATCACCGCCCCCCAGGTGTCCCTGGCGGCGGCCGGGGCCTGCATCCAGGCCGCCGCCGTGCTGACCGACACGGACCCCGCGGAGGTTGCCGAGGTGTGGGACCTCGTCACCGGTGCGACCGTGGAGCCCGAGGACGACCCCGACCGGCTGGCCCCGTCGGGTGGCCCACGCCGAGGAGCGGCGCCGCCAGCGCCAGGTGTTGCTGCCGCCCGCCTGACCTGCTACGAAAGGGTCCGAAAGGTGCGGAACGTCCACCACGGCGGCGCCGCCCCGCCTCGTCGGTCCCGGCCGGCCCCCACCGCTCCCTGCGTGGAGGTGCCCCGTGCCCCGACCCCTGCCCCCCGCCCGCGCTCGTCGGCGCCTCGCCGGCGGCCTGCTCGCCCTGGTCCTGGCGGCCGGCCTCGGGCTCGGCCGACCCGATCCCGCCGCCGCCGCGGTCACCCCGCTGCACGGGTTCCGGGCCACCGTCCTCGGCTTCACCAGCTGGTACGGCTCCTACGACCTGGCCTCGTTGGGGATGGCGTGGTGCATCGACCACGGCATCCGGGCTCCTGACCCGGCCTACGGCTACGTGCCGGCCGACCTCTCGGCGGTGCCGGCCAGCACCCGGTCGGCGATGGCGTGGGTGGTCGGCGCCCACGGCACGGGCACCGACCGCGCCACCCACGCCGCCGTGATGCTGGTCCTGCACGACCTCATGGGAGCGCGCTACCCCGGCGGCGAGCTCGACGTCGACCGGCTGACCACCGGCCAGCTGGCCGGGTTCGCCGGCCACGAGGCGACGGTGCTCGCCCGGGCCCGTGCGGTGAAGGCCGACGGCCTGGCCCACGCCCACCTCCGAGGACCGCTGCACCTCACGGCCTCCAGCGGGCCGCCCCGGGCGAGCGGGACCGCCGACGTGCGGGTGCGGGTGCGCGACGCCGACGGGCGTCCGGTCCCCGGCGTGCGCGTGGCGCTCACGGCCAGCCGCGCCTCGCTCACCGCCCCGGCCGTCACGACCGGCGCCGACGGCATCGGTCGCACCACCTGGCGGCCCGGCTCGGGAGCGGCCACCGTCGCCGCCCACGCCACGGTGCCCCGGCCCGTCCTGGCCGCCGCCGCCCCCACCACCCGTCCGGCGCAGCGGGTGGCGCGCCCCCAGCGCGATGCCCTCCGCGCCACCGCCACGCTCCCGTCGGCGCCCACGACGACCACGACGGTGCCGCCGACCACCACGACCTCGACCACCACGACCTCGACCACCGCGCCGCCCACCACCACCACGACCACACCGACCACCACCACCACGACGACGACCACGACGACGACCACGACGACGCAGCCCACCACGACGACGCAGCCCACCACCACCTCCACGGCACCGCCCACGACGACGACCGAGGCACCCACCACCACGACCGCGGCCCCCACCACGACCGCGGCGCCGCCCTCGACCACCACGACGTCGACGCCGGCGCTGCCCCCACCGACCGTGCTCGGCCCGCCGCCGCCACCGACCCCGCCACCGGCGCCTGCCGCCCCGATGCTGCCGCGCACCGGGGTGGACGCCGCGACCTTCGGGCTCGGGGGCCTGGGGCTGGTGCTGGTCGGCCAGGGGCTGCTCGACGCCGGCCGCCACCGGCGAGCGAGCGGGGCGGGCGCCTAGCCCAGGCCCCCCGCGGCCCGCAGGGCGGCGATGCGCTCGTCGTCCCAGCCCAGCACCTCGCGCAGGATGGCGTCGCTGTGCTCACCGACCTCGGGGGCCTTGGTGGGCAGCGGGTGCTCCTCGCCGATCACCTTGATCGGCGACGGCACCTGGTCGTTGCCCACCCGCTCGCGGGGGATCCAGGGCATGCGGTCCTGGAACTGGGGGTCGTCGGCCAGGGTCTTGGGCGTGTTGACCGGCGCGATGGTGGTGTTGGCCCGCTCACCGAGGGCCACCCACTCGGCGGTGGTGCGGGTGCGGAAGATCTCGGCCAGCTCGGCTCGCAGCTCGTCGTTGCCACGGGCGTGGTCGGCGTACTTCGAGCCCGGGTGGCGCTCGAAGAGGTCGGGCCGGTCGATCCCGTCGCAGAAGTTCTTCCAGAACTCGCGCTCGGAGGCCATGAAGAGGATGTGGCCGTCGCTGGTCTCGTAGAACTGGTAGCGCACGCCCTCCCGCATGCCGGCCGTGCCGGGGGCCCGGCGCTCGTAGCCGTCGGCCTTGTTGCCGGTCACCTCGCTCTCGGGGCGCTCGTAGGCCTTGTAGGTCTCGCTGCGCAGCCAGTCCATGGCTGCGGCGGCGTCAGACTGGGCGATCTCGAGGCGGGCGGGCTCGCCGGTGGCCCGGGCTCGGGTGATGCCGGCCAGCACGCCGAGGGCCCCGAAGAGCGGACCGGCGTGGATGCCCACCGAGGGGTGCTCGGGGATGGCGCAGAAGCCCTCGTCGGTCACCTCCGGCGCCACCAGGCCGGCCCACACGTCGTAGGCGATGCCGTGGCTGGGCAGGTCGCGGTACGGACCGGTCATGCCGTAGCCGGAGATGGTGCAGAACACGATCCGCGGGTTCACGGCCAGGCACGCCTCGTACCCGACGCCGCGCTTCTCGAGGCCGCCCGGCCGCATGGCCTCGATCACGGCATCGGCCCCGGCCACCAGCTCGAGGAAGGTGGCCCGACCCTCCTCGGTGCGCAGGTCGATCGTGATCGACCGCTTGCCCCGGCTGATGTGGAGGTGCATCAGCGACGTGCCCTCCACGATCGGCCACGTCATCTCGCGGATGTAGTCGCCGCTCGGCGGCTCGACCTTGATCACGTCGGCACCGAGGTCCGCCAGCGTGGTGGTGATGGCACCGGGACCGAGCATCGAGCACTCGATGATGCGGACGCTGGCGAGGGGGGCGGGGGTCGTCATGCGGTGTCCTTCGGTGCGAGGGGGGAGGCGGGGCCGGGGGTCATGAGCTCCTCCCGCCAGCGGGTGCAGAAGCTGCGGGCCCGGGCCGGCCACGGGTCGCCCGAGCGCAGGAGGTCGGTGTGGGTGGCAAGGTCGGTGGCCCAGATCGTGCAGACCTCGGTGTCGGTGAGCACGGCGTCGTAGAGGCCGACGAGGGCGATGCCGCGCTCGGCCATGGCCGGCACCCGCTCCTCGAGCGTCGCCGCCAGGTACTCGGGGCCGGCGCCGGGGCGCACCTCGGAGAGCTCGTGCACGAACCAGGTCCCCACCACGCCCGACGCGTCGAGCGACGCCGTGGTCGGGCAGCCGGGGGCGCCCCGCAGCAGGCGGTCGAAGCCCCCGGTGCGGCGCTGGTAGGCCTCGTCCCACCACTCGGCGAGGGCGGCGTTGTCGGCCTTCTCGACGTTGGTGGCCTGGCCGAGGCGGGCCCAGCCGTCCCAGCCCTCGATCTCCCACACGTTCACCACCTGCGGCCAGCGGCCCGTGGTGCCGACGACCTCCCAGGTCCCGAGCAGGGCGAGGCCCCGGCCCGTGGTGCCCTCGGCGTCGAAGCCCACGGTGTGCTCCATGTACGCGCGGCCGCCCCGGCCCACGATGTCGATCACCTCGTGCAAGAAGAGCGGAGCCTGATCTGCCATGGCGGCGATGATGATGGCACAATGTCTGACGCCCCGTCAGAAACGCGAGCAAGGGTTCCATGGATCTCTCCTTCACCCCTGATCAGGACGCTCTCCGGGACGCCTCCGTGCGGCTCTACGCCAAGGAGAGCCACGGCGAGCGGGTGCGAGAGGCCGAGCCCACGGGCTTCGACCCCGCCCTGTGGGACGCCGTCGTGGCCATGGGGCTGCCTGCCATGGCGCTGCCGGAGGAGCACGGCGGCGCCGGCGCGTCGCTGACCGACCTGGCTGCCGCGGTCGAGGTCCACGGGGCCCACCTCGGGTCGGTCCCCCTCGTGGAGACCGCCGTGGCCGCCCGGCTGCTGGCCCGCCTGCCCGGCACCGCCGAGCTCCTGACCAAGGTGGTCGACGGCGCCGTCGCCACGGTCGCCCTGCGGCCGGCCGTCGACGGCACCGCCCGGCTCGTGCCCGGTGCGGCGGCCGGTGGTGTGGTGGTGGCGCTGCACGGCGACGACCTGGTGGCCGTCGCCGACCCGGCGACCAGCCCTCGGCGCACGCTCGCCGGCCTGGCCATCGCCGACGTCGACCTCGCCGGCGCCACCGTCGTCGCCTCCGGTGAGGCGGCGCGCACCGCCCACGCCGCCGCCCTCGACGAGTGGCGGGCGCTGACCGCGGTGACCCAGGCCGGCCTGGCCCGAGCCACCCTCGACGTCGGCGTGCAGTACGCCAAGGACCGGCAGCAGTTCGGGGCGCCGATCGCCACCTTCCAGGCCCTCCAGCACCGCTTCGCCGACCTCCACACCCGGGTCGACGGCAGCCGGCTCCTGGCCTTCGAGGCGGTCTGGGCCCTCGACGAGCAGGAGCCCACCGCCCCGGCGCTGGCCGCGCAGGCCTCGTGGTGGTGCGGTGAGGTGGCCGACGAGGCGGCCGGCTTCAGCCTGCACGTCCACGGCGGCTATGGGTTCATGCTGGAGTACGACGTGCAGCTGCACGTGCGGCGGGCCAAGGCCACCCGCCTGCTGCTCGGCGACCCGGGCCACGAGCTCCAGGTGATCGCCGACCGCCGCTGGGGCGCAGCCGCCCCCGATCCGGCGGCGGTCGTGGCGGCCACCACCGCCCGGCCGACCCGCCCGGGCATGGACTTCCGCTTCGAGCCCGAGACGGAGGCCTTCCGGCAGGAGGTGCGGGCGTTCATCGACGAGCACCTCTCCCCCGAGATCATCCACCGGGCCCACGCCACCGGCACCATGCACGACTGGGGCTTCCACCGGGCGCTGTGCGACAAGGGCTACCTGGCTGCCGGCTGGCCCACCGAGTTCGGTGGCCTCGGTCGCAGCGCCATCGACCAGTGCGTCCTGATGCAGGAGCTGTACGGCTCGGGAGCGCCGATCGACGGCCTCAACATCGCCGCCATGGTGGGGGCCACGCTGCTGGTGTGCGGCACCGACGAGCAGAAGGCGACCGTCCTGCCCCGGATCCTCGCCGGCGAGGTCATGTGCTGCCTCGGCTACAGCGAGCCCGACGCCGGGTCCGACGTGGCGGCCGTGGCCACCAAGGCCACCCGCGACGGCGACGACTGGGTGATCGACGGCCAGAAGATGTTCACGACCATGGCGCACGAGGCCCACTACGTGTTCCTGCTGGCCCGCTCCAACCCCGACGTGCCCAAGCACAAGGGCCTCACGATGTTCCTCATCCCGATGGACACGCCCGGCATCGAGATCAACGCCGTGGAGACCATGGGCGGCGAGCGCACCAACATCACCTTCTACAGTGACGTGCGGGTGCCCGATGCCGCTCGGGTGGGCGAGGTCGACGCCGGCTGGACCGTCATGCACGCCGCCCTCGTCTACGAGCGGGTGTCGGCCAACTGGGGCGAGCCCGACCGGCTGGTGGAGTCGGCCGTGACCTGGGCCCGCCAGGCCGATGGCGACGGGCTGCGCCCCTTCGACGACCCGGCGGTGCGGGCCACGCTCGCGAAGGCCAGCACCGAGCTCGAGGTGGGCCGCCTGCTGCTGTTCCGGGCAGCGTGGCTGTCGTCGCTCGGCGAGATGCCGCAGGTGGAGGGGTCCATGGCCAAGCTCCACATCACCGAGGCCTTCGTGGGCGCCTCCGCCGCCCTGCTCGCCCACCTCGGGTCGGCCGGGCTCCTGCCGGGATCGGAGGAGGGCACCGTGCTCGACGGGCTCCTGGAGCACGCCTTCCGGCACTCGGTGGTCACCACGATCTACGGCGGCTCGAGCGAGGTGCAGCGGGAGATCGTCGGCGGGCGCGGGCTGGGCCTCCCCCGCAACCGCTGAGCGCTCGGCCGCCTCGGCGGCCGCCCAGGATTTGACACCCGGCGTGCCGCTCCGGGCTCGGGATTCTGTCATGTGCCTGAAATCACACACGTGAATGTTGCGATTCCGTGTCGATTCCGACAGGCTTTCGTAACTCACCAGCCGCCCCTGCGCGGCCCGCCGCTGGGGCGCCGTGATTCCGCCGATCCACTTGTTCTCCTTCGGCGCGCGCCCCGCATGATCAAGGAGGAACCCCCCGACATGTCAGGGACGGACACCCCCCCGAGTACCACCAGCTCGCCGCGCGTGGCGCGTCGAGCTCTGGCGATGAGCCTCTCCGCGCTCGTCGCCGTCGCCGCACCGATCGGCCTCGTGGCCGCCACGTCCGGTGGCCCCGACCTCGCCGCCGCCGGCGACGACCGCACCGGCACCACCGTGATCGAGCAGATCCAGGCGCTGAGCGACAGCACCCCGGTGGCCTTCGACGCCCTGCTCCAGGCCGTGCCGGCCGAGCCGGTGCCGGCCCCGACCACCACGACCACGGTGGCGCCCACCACGACCACCACGGCGCCGCCCCCGCCGCCCACCACGGCCCCGCCGCCCCCGCCGGTCGCCGTGCAGCCCGTCGCCTCGGGCACGGGCTACAACGACCCCGCCAACCCGGCGGCCTGGGACCGCCTCGCCCAGTGCGAGGCCAACGGCAACTGGCACATCAACACCGGCAACGGGTACTACGGCGGCCTCCAGTTCTCGATCGGCTCCTGGCAGGCCGTGGGCGGCAGCGGCTACCCGCACGAGCACTCCCGCGAGACCCAGATCGCCATGGGCCAGCGGCTGCACGCGCAGGGCGGCTGGAAGCACTGGCCCGCCTGCTCCCTGAAGCTCGGCTACCGCTGAGCCGCAGCGGCCCCGCCGCCATCGAGCCCCACCACCCACCGGCCCCGGTCACCGCCCCCCGCAGGCACCGACCGGGGCCGGTGCGCGCCCCGGCTCAGCCCCAGTCGAGGAGGCCGCGCAGCCACCGCAGGCACACGGCGCCCTGGTCGGCCTGGAACCGTCGCAGGGTGGGCAGCCCCGGCGGGTCGGGATCGAGCGACCCGCCCACGAAGAACCCGGCGAGCGCGGCGACCGCCACGGGCAAGATCCCCTCGGGCAACGACGGCGCCGTCGCTGCCCAGAGCTGCTCCACCGGCGGCGCCCCGGCCAGCTCCGCCGACGGCAGGAAGATGACGAGGTCGGCCCAGGGGGCACCGAGCGACGGCGAGGCCCAGTCGACCAGCACGGCCCCGCGCCCGGTGAGGAGCACGTTGTCCGCCCGCACGTCGCCGTGCACGATGCGGTCGCCGTCGTAGGCCTCGGGCCACCGCTCCTCGAGCGCGACCAGCCCCTCGAGGTGGGCCTGCACCCACGGATCGAGGCGGGTGACGTCCCGGGTGCCGTCCTGCAGCGATCGCCAACCGGTGAAGAGGCCGGCGTCGACGTCGACGGAGCGAGCGAGCGCACCGGGGCCCGGTCGGGCGCGCAGCTGCGCCAAGGCGTCGAGCGTGGCCGTGAGGTCCGCCGGCTGCCAGGGGAGCTCCGGCAGACGGCCGTCGATGGCGTCGACGACGAGCGCCACCCAGCCGCCGTCGTCGTGCACCCCCCACAGGCGGGCGGCCGGCACGTCCGGGCAGGACGCCATGAACGCCGCCTCCCGTCGGTGCAGCGACGCGCCCATGGGGTTGAACGACTCGTCGGCCACCTTCACGAAGGCCCGCCGGCCATCCTCGAGCTCGACCAGCGCAGCGACCCCCGGCGAGAACCCACCCTGCTGGGTGGCGGCGGAGCGCACCGGCGCCCCGAGGATCCCCTCGATGGCCGCCCGCACCGCCGACGGCAGGGCGGACCACTCGGTGCGGGGAGAGCCGACGTGCACGCCCAGATGCAAGCAGACCGGCGCCCCGGCCGGACAGGCCGTTACGGCGCGGCGACGCCGCCCCAGGCGACGATCGGGCCGGCCACGGCCACCAGCGCCGACGGATCCAGGTCGACGTCGGCCCACGCGTCGTCCTCCAGCACCACCTCGTGCGGCTCGGCGGCCCCGGCCGCGATCCGCACGCTGCCCGGGCGGGCGGTGGGGAAGGTGCGGGCCACCCAGAAGCCGACCAGGCCGGGACGGGCGAGCAGCGTGGCGCCGTCGGGGAGCGACGCCGCCAGCCCCGCCGCCCGGGCGGGCGGCGAGCCGGCCTGCTCGTAGAGCGGGCCGACCACGGCCGCAAGGGCGGTGTAGAGCGCTGGGCGCTCGAGCGTCCCGGCGGGCAGCGTGCCGTTCCAGGCGGCCAGGTCGCGCGGGGGGACGTCGACCACCTCGGCCCGACCCTGCCACGGCCGGCTCGTCACCTCGTCCGGGTCGAGGCCGCTGGTGACGAGGACGTCGACGTCGCCGAGGCCGGCCAGCTCGAAGTCGCGGGCCTGGAGCCCGGCGGTGCCGAAGTGGCGGGGGTCGTCCCAGCGGAACACCCCCTTGGCGCCCCACGTGTTCACCACCCCGCACCCGAACCGGTCGGCGAAGACGTGGAGCCCGTCGACGCACCCCGCCGCGACGACCCCGGGCCCCACCAGGATCCCCAGCGAGCTCAACGTCTCTGGTCGATTTCGTTCGGCATGCGGACGTTTTCGACCACAGACGTCGTCAGCGTCAGTAGCGGAGGCCGGGGGTGCGGGTCTTGAAGAGGTCGGTGGCCAGCTGCTGGCCGAGCCTCTCGGCGTCCCAGCGCTTCCCGCCGTTGGAGATGGTGGCGCCCTCGCTCCAGCCCTGCATCCACACGATGTCCTCGGCCACGGCGCGGATCACCTGGCCGGTCACGTGCTGGCTCTCGTCGGAGGCCAGCCAGGCCACGAGCGGCGACGACACCGCCGGGTCCATCCGGTTCCACTCGTCGTCGGGGACCTCGTCGGCCTCGATGACGGCGGGGGCCCCGGGCATGGTGCCGGTGATGCGGGTGGCGGCGGCCGGGCCGACGGCGTTGACGGTCACGCCGAGCTTGTAGAGCTCCAGCGAGAGCGTCTGGGTGAAGCCGGCGATGCCGGCCTTGGCGGTGGCGTAGTTCGTCTGGCCGAAGTTGCCCACCAGGCCGGCGCCCGAGGTGGTGTTGATCACCCGGCCGGTGAAGACCTCGCCCGCCTTGGCGCGGGACCGCCAGTGCTTGGCGGCGTGGTGCGACGGGGCCCACGAGCCCTTGAGGTGCACCTTGATCACCGAGTCGAAGTCGGCCTCCGACATGTTCCAGATGGCGGTGTCGCGGACGATGCCGGCGTTGTTCACCAGCACGTCGAGTCGGCCGTAGGCATCGACGGCCTGGGCCACCATCCGCCCCGCGCCGTCGTAGTCGGACACGTCGTCGTAGCTCGCCACCGCGGTGCCGCCGCGCTGGGCGATGAGGTCGACGGTGAGGTCGGCCGCCTTCTGATCGGCGCCGTCGCCGGTGACCGAGGTGCCGAGATCGTTGACCACCACGCTGGCGCCGTGGCGGGCCAGCTCCAGGGCGTGGGCCCGGCCGATGCCGTGGCCGGCGCCGGTGACGATCGCGACCTTGCCGTCGAGGAGTGCCATGTCGGGGGATCTCGCTTCCGTGGTTGGGGGATCAGGACCCGCCGAAGCGGTCTCTGAGCTCGAACTTGAGGACCTTGCCGGTGGGGTTGCGGGGCAGCACGTCGACCACCTCGAGGCGCTCGGGGAGCTTCTGGGTCATCAGCCCCTGCTCCCGGGCGTAGGCCACCATGGCCTCGAAGGTGATCGGCGCCGCCGGGTCGGCAGGCACCACCACCGCACAGACCCGCTCCCCGGTCTTGGGGTCGGGCACGCCGATCACCGCGACGTCGGCGATGGCCGGGTGGCCGAAGAGGACGTCCTCCACCTCCTTGGCGGAGACGTTCTCCATGTTGCGGATGATGATGTCCTTCACCCGGCCCGTGATCGTCACCATGCCGTCGGCGTCGATGCGGCCGAGGTCGCCGGTCTTGAACCAGCCGTCCTCGTCGAAGGCCTCGGCGTCGAGGCTGCGGTCGAGGTAGCCCTTCATCAGCTGCGGCGCCTTGGCGCGGATCTCGCCCTCCTCGCCGATGCCGGCCTCCTTGCCCTCGAGGGTGACCACCCGAAGCTGGGTGGTGCCGGTGGCCCGGCCCTCGGTGTGGGCCAGCTGCTCGTCGGTGTCGTGGACGGTGCCCATGGCGATGATGGGCGCCTCGGTGAGGCCGTAGCCCGACACGATGCCCACCCCGCCCAGCTCGGCCTTCACGTCGTGGTGGAGCTGCGGGGGCTTCGGGGCGCCGCCGCCGCAGTACACCCGCACGCTGGGGAACAGCCGCTGGCCCTCGGGCAGCGCCCGCTGGGCCGCCAGGTAGGCCATGTGGAACGGCGTGCCCGCCCCGGCCATGGTGACCTCGTGCTCCTGGATGAGCTCGATGGTGCGGGCCGGGTCGAAGCGCTCGATGTAGACGGTCGGGAAGCCCACCGCCAGCGCGCTGAAGAGCCAGCCGATGCCACCGATGTGGGTGAAGGGGAACACCACCGCGTTGCGGTCGGCGTCGGTGACCTCGAGGCAGGCGTTCATCCCCAGCGCGCTGGCCAGGATGGTGCGATCCGTGTGCTGTGCGCCCTTCGGGTCGGCCGTGGTGCCGGAGGTGTAGAAGTACCACCGCACGGCGTCGTCGCCGGGGTCGGGCGGGGGCGGCAGGGTGGACGGGTCGCCCTGCGGGAGGGCCTTGTCGGCCACCAGGACCTGGAGGGTCGCACCGTCGGCGCCCACCTGCTCGGCGATGCCGCGGGCCATGGCCTCGAAGTCGAACCCGGCCCACTGCGACGGGACGACGAGGAGCTTGCTCCGGGCCTGGCGGACGATGAAGCCGACCTCGCGCTCGCGGTAGATCGGCAGCATCGGGTTCTGGATGGCACCGAGGCGAGCCAGGGCCAGCACCAGCACCTTGCTCTCGAGCCAGGTGGGCAGCTGCCACGACACGACGTCGCCGGCGCCGATCCCGAGCCGGGCCAGGCCGGCCGCCGCCCGCTCGGCCTCGGTCCGCGCCTCCGACCAGGTGAGGCTGCGACCGTCCTCGTCGATGGCCGCCACCCCGTCGGGCGTGGCGGCGGCCCGGCGCTCCACCAGCTCCCAGAGGCTGCCCCCGTCGACGTTCGGCATGCTGCGGACCCCCACTCGATGACCTGACGGACCGTCAGATGGTAGGCGGTCGAGCGTCGGAGCGTCGACCCCGGCTCGGGCACGCGAAGATCGCCCGGTGCGCCTCCTGCTCGCCGCCCTCACCTGCGAGAAGGGGGCGGTCGAGGCCAACCTCGCCCGCCACATCGAGGTGCTCGAGGAGGCCCGCCGCGCCGGTGCCGACCTGGTGGTCTTCCCGGAGATGAGCCTCACCGGCTCCGTCGACCCCGTCGTCCACCCCGAGCGCGCCATCCCGCTCGACCACCCCGCGGTGGGCCGTCTGGTCGCGGCGGCCCAGCGCCACCAGACCAGCGCCGTCTTCGGCATCGGGGAGGTGGCGCCGGACGGCTTCTGGATCACGCAGGTGGCCGTCGACAACGGGCGGGTGCAGGGCGTCCAGCGCAAGCGACACCTGGGCGTCGACGAGGCAGGCTTCGAGACCGCCGGCGACACCACCGTGTTCGAGCTCGGCATCGCCCGCTTCGGAGCGATCATCTGCGCGGAGAGCGGCGTCGACCGCACGTGGGACGCCAACGCGGCGGCTGGGGCGGCGCTGCACCTGCTGTGCGCAGCACCCGGCCTCACCGGGCGGCGCACCGACGCCGCCGGCTGGCGAGCCGGGCTCGAGTGGTGGGAGGGCGCCGGGCTGGCCGACGCCCAGCACCAGGCTCGACGGCTCCAGGCGTGGGTGGCGGTGGCTACGCAGGCCGGCGCCACCGTCGACGAGGACTTCCCGGGGCTGGCGGCGCTGGTGGCGCCCTCGGGCGAGGTCGTGGCCCGCCTGCCCGACGAGCGGCCGGGCACGCTCGTGGTCGAGGTGCCGGTCCCGCACGAGCTGCCCATCCGCCAGGCCGTCCGCGTCCTCGTGGTCGACGACGCCGGCCGGACCCTGCTGGCGCAGTACGGCGAGGAGCGCTCGGCCGCCCGCTGGTGGGTCCCACCCGGCGGCGGGCAGGAGCCCGGTGAGGACGATCAGGCCACCGCGCGGCGCGAGCTGTTCGAAGAGCTGGGCCGGACCGACCTGGTGGTGGGCGAGCCGCTGGGCCGGCGCCGGGGGACCTTCCGCACCCAGGACCGCTGGTTCACCCAGCACGAGCGCTGGTACCTGTGCCGCTGCCGGCCCTTCGAGGTCGACCCGGAGGTCGTGGCCGCTGTCCGGGCAGAGGGCATCCGGGCGATCCGCTGGTGGTCCTCGACGGAGCTGCGCGACGGCGACCTGCTCACCGCGCCGCGGGACCTGCCGGCCCTGCTCGACGCCATCGCCGCCGGGCGGCTCCCGGACCCCCACGGCGACCTCGGCCGCTAGGGCGGTCGGCGGGTCAGCCGGCCTCGTCGAAGAGCTCGAACGAGAGCATGACGTCCTCGACCAGCTCGGCCTCGGTGACCTCGATGGCCAGCGACACGACGCGCAGGCCCGTCAGGATCCCCAGCCAGGCCCCGAAGAGGAGGTCCTGGTCGCCGAGGCGGGTCTGCAGGGCCTCGACCGACGGGCGCACGCCGCCGGCGGTGGCCGCCGACGCGGTGAGGATGTCGGTGAGCAGCTCGAGGCGGTGCTCGGGCACGGCGCCGTCGAGGGCCAGCTGGGTGAGCAGCTCGGCCAGGTCGAAGGCCTCGTCGGTGATGCTCACCATCCGGCGCAATGCCACGGCCGTGGCCTCGAGGAGGACCCCGGCGACGGCCACTGCGCCGTGCTCGGCCACCCCGGTGCCGATGGTGGTGGCCGCCTGCTCGGCCTCCTGCTCGAGGATCTGCAGCTCGAGCGCCTCGCGGAGCATCACGGGAAGGTCCATCGCTCCAGCCTAGGGAGCGCCCTCAGGGACGGGGCGCCGTCTCGAGCGCCTCCACCTCGGCCTCCACCACCTGGGGCTGGCGGCGGGCGGAGCTGAGCGACACGAGGCCGAGCGCGGCCAGCACCACCACCATCCCGCCCACCTGGAGCACGGTGAGCGGTTCGTCGATCCACACCGCTGCGGCAGCGGCCGCGATCACGGGGATGCCGAGGGTGAGCAGCGAGAGCGTGAGCAGCGACACGTGGTTGTGCGACCAGCTCATCAGGAAGTGACCGAGCAGGCCGTTGATGACCGTGATGTAGCCGATGGTGAGCCAGCCGCCGGTGTCGGTGGAGCCGAGCGAGCCCTCGAACAGGAAGGCCAGCGGCGTGATGGCCACCGCCGCCACGATGGCCATGCCCGTGAGGTACTCGAAGGCCGACAGCGCCCGGCGAGCCGTCTTGGAGAAGACGAAGTAGGCCGTCCACGACAGCAGGGCGCCCACGGCCAGCAGGTCGCCCGTGCGGCTGTTGGCGCCGCCGCCGTCGCCGCCGAGCACCACGACCGCGGCGCCCACGATGGCGGCCGCCCCCCACCACAGCTCGACCGCTCGGGCCCGCTCACCGAACAGCGGTCCCGCCACGGCCAGCAGCAGCAGCGGCTGGAGCGCGCCGATCACGGTGGCGTTGGCCACGCTCGTCTCCCGCAGCGCGCAGAAGAAGAGGACGAGGTCGGCGCAGAAGGCCAGCCCGCCCCACAGGCAGAGCCGCAGCAGCCGAACGGAGAGGCGCCGCCCCGAGGCCAGGAAGGCGAGCGTGACGAGCACGGCGCCGAGCCAGATGCGGTAGGTGGCGACCCCCATGCCGTTGAGGCCCTCGACCTGCTTCACGGCCACCGAGGAGACGCCCCACACCACCACCGCTGCCGTCGCCGCGGCCACCCCGAGCCCGGGCCGCTGGCTGGGCGGGGCATCGTCGAGGGGGGCGGTGGTGGTCACCCGCGCACTCTACGAGCATCGGCTGCGTAGCCTCGACGCCATGCCGGACCTGCTGCTCGAGCTCCCTGATGGCGACATCGCGCCGCTCCTCGAGCACGTGGAGCAGGCGGTGTTCATCAACATCTCCCCCGGGGTCGACGCCGCCGACGTGCCGCCGCGCAGCGCCCTCGCCCACCTCGTCGGCAACCGCGGCCCCACGGTGCCCTTCGCCACCTGGACCCCCGGGGAGATCGGCATCCAGCACATGGCCGGCCAGCGGGTCACCGAGTGGCTGGCCGAGCGGGGCGTGCCCGTGCCCGAGGAGTGGTACGTCGCCGACCAGCACCCGAAGCGCGGGCTCGTGCTCAAGACCTACCAGGCCCCACCGGAGGTCACGCTGCGCTGGCTCGTCGACGCCGCCCGCCGCCTGTGCCCCCTCGAGATCCTCTACCCCTGGCAGGCCGTCGTCCGCACCCGCTGACCCGAAGATCCCGACGTCTCTGGTCGATCTCGTCCGCATGGCGAACGTTTGCGACCACAGACCTCGTCAGGTCACGGCGGCGGTGGCGGTCTCGGCGGCCCAGCGGTAGTCGGCCTTGCCGGCCGGGCTGCGCACCACCCGATCGACCAGCACGAGGTGCTTGGGCACCTTGTAGCTCGCCAGGTGCTCCTTGCAGTGGGCGGCCAGCTCCTCGAGCGTCGGCGCCGCGCCGGCGGCGGGCTCGACCACGGCGGTGACGGCGCTCCCCCACCGCTCGTCGGGCACGCCCACCACGAGCACGTCGACCACCGAGGGGTGGCCGTGGAGGATCCCCTCCACCTCCTCCGGGTGCACCTTCTCGCCGCCGGTGTTGATCGACACCGAGCCTCGGCCCAGCAGCTCCACGGTGCCGTCCGCCGCCACGGTGGCCAGGTCGCCCGTGAACAGGAAGCGCTCGCCGCCGACCTCGGTGAACGTGGCGGCCGTCTTCTCCGGGTCGTTGTGGTAGCCGAGCGGCAGGCGGCCGCCGGTCACGATGCGACCCACCACGCCGGAGCCCGGCTCGACCGGCCGGTCGTCGTCGCCCAGCACGAGGGTGGGCTTGGCCCCGGCGGTGGAGAACCGCACGGCGCCCGAGGCCGGCACGTCGGCGGCGCCGACGCGGGACGAGCCCTGGATGCCGGCCTCCGACGAGCCGAAGCCGTCGCTCACCGTCACCGTGGGGAAGGCGGCCAGGATGCGGGCCTTGCAGCCCGTCGACATCGGGGCGCCGCCGTTGGAGATGGCGAACACCGTCGAGGTGTCGGGCCGCTCGGCCGGGTCCATGGCCTCCCAGGCGTCGAGCAGCGGCTTGGCCACGGCGTCGCCCACCAGGGTCATCAGGTTGACGCCCTCCTCTGCGACGGTGGCCCACACCTTCGCCGGGTCGAGCGAGCCCTCCATCAGCACCACCTTGCCGCCGGCGAAGAACCACATGAACGAGGTCCACTGGGCCGCGGCGTGCATGAGCGGGGCCAGGGGCAGGTAGGTGATGCCGTCGCCGATGCGCTCGGGCAGCTCGGCCGGCGACGCCACCTCGCCCTGGAGGCGCATCGGGTCGCCGCCGCCGAGGCAGGCGAAGAAGGCGTCCTCCTGGCGCCACACGACGCCCTTCGGCATCCCCGTCGTGCCGCCGGTGTAGATCACGTAGTGGTCGTCGCCGCTGCGGCCGTTGGGGTCGGGCCGCTCGGCGGACGCCGCGGCGAGGGCGTGGTCGTAGGGGTCGCCCGTCTCGAGCGTCCACCCGACGTCGGTGACGTCGGGCAGCACCGCGCCCACCACCTCGGCGTGCTTCGGGCCGTGGAGGACGCCCACCGCGCCGCAGTTGTCGAGGAGGTAGCGGAGCTCGGCGGCGACGTAGCGGTGGTTGACGTTGATGGGGACGGCCCGGAGCTTGAAGCAGGCCAGCATGGCCTCGAGGTACTCGGGGCAGTTCTCGAGGTAGAGCGCCACGTGGTCGCCCACCCCGACGCCCAGGCCGGCGAGGTGGTGGGCCAGGCGGTTGGCCCGCTCCTCGAGGTCGGCGTAGGTGCGGCGCTGGTCGCCCACGACCAGGGCCAGGCGGTCGCCGAGGGCGTCGGCGGCCATCTCCCAAACGTCGGCGAAGTTGAAGCTGGCGGGGGCGGCGGCGGTGACCATGGGGATCCTCTACTTGATGGCGACGGGGTTGACGGGGGCACCGGTGCCCCCGGTGACGGGCTCCGGGTTGGCGACGAGCAGCATCTCGTGGACGCCGTCGGCCGCGCAGTGCTCGGCCAGGGCCTCGAGGTCCCAGTTCTGGCCCTGCAGCAGCCCCATGTCGCGGAGCTGGATGGCGTGGACCGGGAACAGCGTGCTGGGGTCCTCGCCCGGGTGGACCTCCATGGCCAGCGTGTCGATGGCCACGGCCGCCACGTCGTGGCGACGGAACCAGCGGATGGTGTCGGTGCTGAGGCCCGGCTGGTCGCCCAGGAGGTAGGCCTCGCGGTCGCGCGCCTTGAAGTGGGTCATCTGCCCCGTGCGCACGAGCACGATGTCGCCCGGCTCGAGCGCCACGCCGCTGCGCTCGAGGGCGGCGTCGAGGTCGGCCTGGCGGATCGGGTGGCGGGGCGGGAGAACGTCGTGGCCGAGGGCCCGGGCGACGTCGAGCAGCACGGCTCGGCTCACCACGCTGGTCACCCGGTGGATCCCGCAGCGGGTGGCGCCCTGCTCGGCGGTGACGCTGGTGGCCGGGAACCCGTTGTAGAGGAGCCCGCCGTAGCTCACGTGGGCCAGCGCGTCCCAGTGGGTGCACGACTGGAGGCCGAGGGTCATGGCGTCGTCGCTGAAGCAGCAGTCGTCGGTGTCGCCGGTGTAGGCCATGTTGATCGCCACCATCGTGTGGAGCGGGTTGATCCGCCCGGGGATGGTGCCGAGCTGCGGGCCGTTGGCGTCGAGCCGGATGGCGAGCGAGAAGCGGGCGCCGGTGCGGGCCGCCGCCAGGCCGCGCGCCACGGCGGCATCGTCGATCAGGTTGAGCGTGCCGAGCTCGTCGCGCTCGCCCCAGCGCCCCCAGTTGGAGACCTCGGCGGCGAGCTCCTGGAGCTCCGGGGACAGGGCCATGCCCCGGGTGTCTAGCCGACCTCCGCTACTGCGACGCGGCGGCGCGGTAGCGGGTGGTGGAGTGGACCGGGTCCTTGTCGAACTGCGGGATGACCTCGCGCCCGAACAGCGCCATCGACTGCACCACCACGTCGGTGGCCAGCGTGTTCGTGGTGGGGCTGAACGTGAGCTGGTCGAACCCCTCGTCGGCCCACCGCTGGACGCTGCGGGCGCAGTCGTCGGGGTCGCCCACCACCACCAGGCCGGCGTCGGCCATGGCCTCCACCTGCTCCGGCGTGGGCTCCGGGATCTTGGCGGGCCACTCGGGCAGCCCGTCGGGCTTCGGGATGTTGTCGAGCCAGTGGAAGGCCAGCGACGTGTAGTAGTTCATGCCCATGTTGGCGGCGACCTCGAAGGCCTTCCGCCGGTCTTCCATGCAGAGCATGTTGGTGACGCCCATGATGTTGTCGTTGACGTAGTCGCCGACGGGCGTGGCGTGGCCGATCTTGGCCTTGTAGCCCTGCACCAGCGCCGACAGCTGGCTCGGCGCGCCGGTGGTGAAGCAGAAGGCGCCCAGCCCCATGTCGGCCGCTTCGCCGAAGGTGGGTGGTGAGCCGGCGGCCACCCACATGGCCGGGTGCGCCGGGCCGTGGGGCTTGGGGAACACCTTGCGCTCGGGCACCCGGAAGTAGGTCCCCTCGTAGGCGTAGGCGGCGTCCTTCCACATCTTCGGGATCTCGGTGATGGCCTCCTTCCACATCGCCTTGGTCTCGTTGATGTCGGCGATGTCGAAGCCGTGGACCTCGGTGGTGGAGCTCCCACGACCGGTCCCGAACTCGAACCGGTTGTTCGAGAGGTGGTCGAGCAGGGCCACGTTCTCGGCGATGCGCACCGGCTTGTTGACCGCCGGGGTGATGTTGAAGATGGCCGAGCCCAGGTGGACCGACTCCGTGAGGGCGGCGCAGTGCCCGAGGAAGGCCTCGGGTCCGGGCATGTGGGAGTACTCGTCGAGGAAGTGGTGCTGCGGGCACCAGACGTACTTGAAGGCGTTGCGGTCGGCCGCCACTGCGATGTCGACGTTGCGCATGATGCGCTTGTGCTCCGCCTGGGGGTCGGCGTCTCGCTCGAACCTCGGCACGAACAGCTGGGCGAAGACGCCGAACTCCATGGGGTTGCCTCCTGCGGCGGTTTCTGCGGGCGATGCGGACCGTACCCCAAAACTAGAACGTGTTCTAGTTTCGCGGACGCCGCAGGACTTGTGCATCCGTTGGGCGCGGTCGGGCGCCCGTCGTGCCGATCCCGGAGGCATGCGCACCCGTGCTCTCGTCCTCGCCCTCGCGCTGGTCCTCTCCGCCTGCCAGCCCACGGTCAGCTCGCTGGCGCAGCCCACCACCGTCACCGGCGAGCACCGCATCGCCCTGCGCAACGCCGACGGGTCGCCCGTGCGGTGGAACCCCTGCCAGCCGATCCTGATCGTGGCCGACTTCCGCGGAGCGCCGAGCTTCGCCCGGGCCGAGCTCGACGCCGCCATCGCCGGGATCCGATCGGCCTCGGGGCTCGACCTGCGCTTCGCCGGCACCACCACCGAGCGGCCCACGACGCCGTTGGGCGGGCGCACCACCAGCACCGTCACCGGGTGGGCGCCGATCCGCCTCACCTTCGCCACCGCCACCGAGCTGCCCTTTGCCGACCCCACGGCGATGGGGTGGGGCCAGGCCATCCCGCTGCTCGAGCCCACCACCGGCCGCTACCAGTACGTGATGGGGCAGGTCGTCCTCCGCCCGCACGGGTGGACCCAGGGCCCGACCTCGGCCAACCCGCTCACCATCATGCTGCGCCACGAGCTGGGCCACGTGCTCGGGCTCGGCCACGTGCGCTCGACCGACGAGATCATGACGTCGGCCGGCAACGGGCACGCCCGCCGCTGGGGACCCGGCGACCTCGTGGGCCTGCGCGCGATCGGTCGGCCCGCCGGCTGCCTGCCGGCCCTGCGCTGACCTACAGGGACAGGACGCCGCGGTTGAGCTTGCCGGCGTGCATGTCGTCGAGGGCCTGCTGCACGTCGCCGAGGTCGTAGACCTGGCTGACCATCTGGTCGAGCGGCATGCGACCGTCGAGGAAGAACCGCACGTACATCGGGATGTCGTGGTGCGGGCGGGTGGTGCCGTAGCGGCAGCCCATGATCGACTTGTCGTTGTAGAGCCCGTTGACCACGAAGCTGGCCTCGGTGCCCAGCTTGGGCACGCCGAGCAGGATGCACTGGCCGCCCCAGTCGAGCAGGTCGATGGCGGTGCGGATCAGCGCGGGGTGGCCGACGCACTCGAAGGCGTGGTCGACGCCGTTGGGCAGGCCGAGGTCCTTCACGGCGGCCACGGTGTCGTCGATGGAGGAGGCGTCGAGGAAGTCGGTGGCGCCGAACTGGCGGGCCACCGCCTCCTTGCCCGGGTTGGCGTCGATCACCACGATGCGACCGGCGGCCGAGAGGCGAGCGGCCTGGATCACGGACTGCCCGATCCCGCCGGCGCCGATCACGGCGACCGTCTGGCCCGGCTGCACCTTCGCCCGGTTCAGCACGGCGCCGGCGCCCGTGACCACCGCGCACCCGATCAGGCAGGCCACCTCGAGCGGCACCTCCTGCGGGATCACGACGGCTTGGCTCTCGGCCACCACGGTGCGCTCGGTGAACACCCCCGCGTTGGCGAACTGGAACGCCTTCTCGCCGCCGACCGTGAACGGGCGGCTCAGCTTGCCCATGGTGTCGCGGCAGTGGGTGGGCTGGCCCCGGTCGCAGGCGTCGCAGAGCCCGCAGCTGCCGAGCGTGGTGAGCACCACGTGGTCGCCCACCTGCACCTTGCGCACCGCCGAGCCCACCTCCTCCACCACGCCCGCGCCCTCGTGCCCGAGGACCACGGGGGTGGGGAACGGGATGGTGCCGTCGAGCACGGACACGTCGGAGTGGCACAGCCCGGCGTTGACGATGCGCACCACGACCTCGTGCGGGCGCGGGTCGCGCACCTCGACGTCGTCGCGCACCTCGAGCTCGCCGGTCCAGACGAGGCCCCTCATGACGGGCTGAGGACGTGGCCGGGGAGGCCGGCGTCGGTCTGGAGCTCGCCCTCGAGGACGATGGGCACCCCGTTGACGATGGTGGCGTGCACGCCCCGCGGCTTGGACGTCCAGCGGGCGGCGCCGTTGGGGAAGTCGTGGGCCAGCCACTTCTGGTCGGGGCCCACGGTGTCGGGGTCGAAGACCATCACGTCGGCGGCGTAGCCCGTGAGCAGCAGCCCTCGGTCGGTGAAGCCGCACAGCGCGGCGGGGATGGCGGTGATCTGGCGCACGCCCTCCTCGAGGGTGAAGCCGCCCCACTCGCGCACCCAGTGCTGGAGGAACCAGGTGTGGGCCTCGGCGCCGTCGTCGCGGTCGAGGTGGGCGCCGCCGTCGGAGGTGCCGACGATCATGTGGGGGTCGTCCTGGGCGATCTTCGTGCCCTCGATCCACTCGGGCGTCTCGGTCTTCCAGAGGAACTCCACCGTGAGGTCCTCGGAGGCCGCGATGTCGAGGAAGGCGTCGGTCGGGTGCACGCCGCGCTCGGCGGCGATGTCGACCAGCGACCGGCCCAGCAGCTTCTCGTTCTCGGGCGACGACACCTTGTTGACGTGCAGCACCGCCCAGCCCGGCGGCGGGAGCGTGGGACCGGCGGCCGGATCGCGGTTGGGCTCGTCGACCGACGAGCGGGCGGCGTCGCGGAAGGCGGGATCCGCGGCGAGCGCCAGGCGCTCCTCGACCGTGGCGGCCTCGCTGAAGAGGCGGTTGAGCTGCAGCGCGCCCTCGTAGAGCTTGGTGCCGTCGGCGAGGTTGAACGTGCGGTTGAACGGCTTCGACATGGCCATCGAGTAGACGGCCGCCCCGCGAGCGGTGGCCTCGTCGACGAAGCGCTTGGCGTTGTCCCAGCCGGCGGTCGGCGCGTCGACCTTGGATCGGGCGCCGAGGCCCTGGATGATCACCGGCATGCGCGAGCGCAGCGACAGGTCGATCAGCAGCTCCTCGTCCTCGGCGGTGATGCCGCCCACGGCGGAGCCGGGGAGGTAGGCCAGGGAGCCCGAGCCGGCGCGCCCGGCGGCCTCGGCCAGGGCGGCGAGCTCCTCCAGGCTGGCCAGCCGCGACGGCACCGGGCGGTCGGCGGAGTCGAAGTGGGTGGGCGAGTGGGTGGAGGAGAACCCGGCGGCGCCGGCCCGCATGGCCTCGCGGACGAGCTCGGCCATCTGCTCGATCTCGGCGTCGGTGGCCTCGCGGGTCTGGGCGTCGTCGCCCATCACGTAGCGGCGCAGCGCGCAGTGGCCCACGTAGAAGGCGGCGTTGATGCCGATCTTCCCCTGCATCGAGGCGAGGAACTCCGGGAAGCTCTCGAAGCCGTCGACCGGGATGCCCTCCAGGGCGCTCGGGTCCATGCCCTCCACGCGGGCGAAGAGCTGGATGAGCCAGGGCGCGTCGCCCGGCTTCAGCGGCGCCACCGAGAAGCCGCAGTTGCCGGCCACCACGGTGGTGACGCCGTGGTAGCAGCTCGACGTGCCGTAGGGCTCGAAGGTCAGCTGCGGGTCGTAGTGCGTGTGCGGGTCGACGATGCCGGGGGCCACCACCTTGCCGGTGGCGTCGATCACCCGAGCGCCCTCGGCTGCCTCGATGAAGCCGATGGCGGCGATGCGACCGTCCTTGATGCCGACGTCGGCCCGACGGCGCGGCAGACCCGTGCCGTCGACGACGGTGCCGTTGGTGATCACCAGGTCGTAGGGGTGCTGTCCCGGAGGCGTTGCCATGCCGCTGAGACTAGAACACGTTCTAATCTCGCGTCAGGTGGCGGCGTGAGAGCATGCGGGGGCGCGGGCCGCTGGGGGCGTCGCGCGGGGAGGACCACGTGTTCGACGACCTGACCCTCGGGATCGTGATCGGCGTGCCGCTGATCACGGCCTTCATCGGCTACATCACCAACTGGGCCGCGGTGAAGATGATCTTCCACCCCCGCGAGTTCGTGGGGATCGGGCCGATCGGCTGGCAGGGCGTCATCCCGGCCCGCAACGCCAAGTTCGCCGCCGACATCGCCGCCAACGTCGGCGAGGTGCTCTCCGCACGCGACCTCGCCGCCGGGTTCGACCCCGACGACATCGAGCGGCTCCTCGCCGGTCGCCTCGACGCCGAGATGCCCGCCGTGGTGCGCCAGGCCGCCGAGGTGATCCGACCCGGGCTCTGGGACGAGATGGCCCCCGAGGCCCAGCAGGTGGTGATCGCCCAGCTCCGGGCCGAGGGGTCGACCATGGCCCGCGAGGTGGTGGGCGACCTCGCCGAGCTCTCCGACGAGCTGCTCGACCTCAAGGCCCTGGTGGTCGACCTCCTGTCCGGCGAGAACGTCGACCGCCTCGTGCGGCTCTTCCAGCGCCTGGGCCGCAGGGAGCTGCGCTTCATCGAGTACTACGGCGGCGTCTTCGGCTTCCTGGTCGGCTGCGTGCAGGTGCTGCTCTTCGGCGTGCTGGGCCAGTGGTGGACCATGCCGATCGTCGGTGTGCTGGTGGGCCTCGGCACGAACTGGCTCGCCATCCAGATGATCTTCCGTCCGATGGAGCCGCGCCGGTTCCTCGGGCTGGTGACCTACCAGGGCATGTTCCCGAAGCGGCAGGCCGAGATCGCCCACGAGTTCGCCCAGGTGTCGGAGGAGGAGATCTTCACGCCCGCGAACCTCTTCCGGGTGCTCACCGAGGGCGAGCCGGGCACGAGGATCGCCCGGCTGGTGCTCGAGCGGGTGTCGGACCGCGTCGACGAGCAGCGCCCGATGCTGGAGATGCTGGCCCAGCAGCCGATCACCGACGACCAGGTCGCCGCCGTGAAGGCCCTGATCGTCACCAAGGTCACCACCGAGCTGCCCGAGCTGCAGCAGGAGCTCGAGCCCTACCTGCGCGAGCAGCTCGGCGTGGCCCGCATCGTCGAGGAGCGCATGGCCGTGATGTCGAAGCCGGAGTTCGAGAAGCTCCTGCGGGGCATCTTCGAGGAGGACGAGCTCACCCTGATCATCATCGGTGGCGTGCTCGGCGGCGCAGTGGGCCTCTTGCAGGGGGCGCTGGTGCTGGCGCAGGAGGCGGGCTGAGCGCTCCTGCGCTCAGGGCACCGAGGCCCGGAGGACGCGGAAGCGGGAGACGCCGTCGACCGACACCACGCCGTCGGGCACCGCCGTGTCGATGTGGACGATGAGGATCCCGGCGACCATCTCGTCGCGCACGATCCGGCAGCGGAGGCGACCGGGCTGCGGGAGCTCGGCGGTGGCGACGAGCCCCGGAGCCACCAGCGGCGCGGGCACCTCGAAGGCCCACACCTCCCCGTCGGCGTCGACCAGCGCGGCCTCGACCACGGGAGGGTCGGCGCCGTCGTCGATCCACCGGGTGACCGACACGATCGCCGCGCCCTCCTCCTGGCGGCCGTCGCCTCCGGCCATCAGCCCGGCCAGACGATGCTCTGGAGCTCGCTGTAGGCGTGCAGGCCGAAGCTGCCGCCGTCTCGACCGACGCCGCTCATCTTGAAGCCGCCGAAGGGGGCCTCGTGGTTGCGCTGCGCGGTGTTGATGCCGACGTTCCCGGTGCGGAGCTGCTTGGCCACCCGCATCGCGCGAGCGGTGTCGGCGCTGAACACGTAGTCGTAGAGGCCGAACTCGGTGCCGTTGGCGATGGCGACCCCCTCGTCCTCCTCGTCGAAGGGCACCACCACCACGACCGGCCCGAAGAACTCCTGCAGCACCGCCGGGTTGTCGGGCGCGCAGCCAGCGATGAGGGTGGGCTCGACGTAGTGGCCGGTGGGCAGGTCGGGCCGGTGGCCGCCGGCCACCAGCTCGCCGCCGTGGGCCACGCCCAGCTGCACGAGGTCCTCCACTCGGGCTCGCTGGGCGGCCGAGATGAGCGGTCCCACCACGGTGTCGGGGGCCAGCGGGTCGCCCACCTTCATGCGGGAGGCCGCGGCCTGCAGCCCGGCCACGACCTGGTCGTAGACGCCCCGCTGGGCGATGACCCGCGTGGGCGCGGTGCAGATCTGCCCGCTGTGGAAGGCCCAGACGCTGGCGATGGTGGCGATCGCCGTCTTGAGGTCGGCGTCGTCGAACACCAGCCCCGCCCCCTTGCCGCCCAGCTCGAGCAGCAGCCGCTTCATGTCGCGCCCGGCCACCTCGCCGATGGCCTGGCCGACCGGGGTGGAGCCGGTGAAGCTCACCATGTCGACGTGCGGGGACGCCACCAGGGCCTGACCGGCCTCGGGCGACGAGCCCGTGACGATGTTGACCACGCCCGCCGGGAACCCGGCTTCGTGGAGCACCTCGCCGAACACCGTGACGGCGAGCGGGTCCTGCGGCGCCGGCTTCACCACCACCGTGTTGCCCATGGCCAGGGCCGGCCCGATCTTGCCGGCCATGTTCACGATCGGGAAGTTGTAGGGCGTGATGCAGGCCACCACGCCCACCGGCTGGCGCACGGCGATGGCACCCATGATCCCGCCCGCCGCCAGGGCGGTGGTGGGCATCTCGCCCGGGGGCAGCGGGATGGTGGAGGGCTCGAGGGCACCCTTGGCGTAGCGGCGGAACCGCTCGATGCAGGTCGGCACCTGCATGGTGGAGGCCACGCGCTGGGTGGCCCCCGTCTCCGCCTGCACGAGCGGGATGAGCTCCTCCATCCGGTCCCGCAGCAGGTCGGCCGCCTTGTTGAGCAGGGCGGCCCGCTCCTCCGGCTTGGTGCGGCTCCACGCCGGGAAGGCGTCGGCGGCGGCGGCGGCGGCCGCCTCCACCTGCGCCCTCGACGCCTCCGGGGCGGTGCCGACCACCCCTTCGGTCGCCGGGTTGACGATGTCGTAGCCCCCCGCCTCGCCGTCGAGGCGCTCGCCGCCGATGAGGAGCTGGAACCCGTTCGTGGCCATGGCGGCAGACTAGAACGCGTTCTAGTCCGGCGTCAGGTGGGGACGTCGACGCGCGGGAAGGTCACCTCGAACACGGTGCCCTCGCCCTCGGTCGACCGCACCGCCACCTGGCCACCCTGGTCCTCGGTGAACTCCTTGACGATGGCCAGCCCGATGCCGGTGCCGGGACGCCGGTTGCTCTGCCCGCCCACCCGGTAGAAGCGCTGGAACACGTTGGCCAGCTCGTGGGGCGGGATGCCGATGCCCTGGTCGGCCACCGTGAGGACGACCTCGCGCTCGGTGCCCTCGGCTCGGACGTCGATGGTGGTCCCGACGGCCGAGAACTTGGCGGCGTTGCCGACCAGGTTGTCGAGGATGCGGCCGAGGGCGGCGGGATCGGCCAGCACCTGCAGGCCGTCCTCCACGACGAGGCGGACCTCGTGGTCGGCGAGCAGCGGCCCGCACCGCTGGAGGGCGTCGCCCACGACCTCGACCACCTCCAGGGGCTCCACCACGAACCGCAGCTGGCCGCCCTCGAGGCGGGTGAAGTCGAGCAGGTCGCCGATCAGGCCGTTGAGCCGCGTGCCCGCACGCGAGATGCGCTGGACGAGGTCCTGCTTCTGGTCGTCGGGGAACCCGGCCCAGTCGCCCACCAGCATGTCGGCGAACCCGGTGATGCTGGTGAGCGGCGTGCGCAGCTCGTGGGAGACCGTCGAGAGGAAGTCGGAGCGGAGCCGGTCCACCTGGCGCAGCCGCTCGCTGGCCTCCTGCTCGCGCAGCAGGGCGTGGGCCCGGGCGTCGTCGGCCTGCTTGCGCTCCGTGACGTCCCGGATGGCGGCCGACACCGTCATGCCCTGGTCGGTCTGGAGCGGGCTGAGCGAGATCTCCACCGGGAACTCGGTGCCGTCCTTGCGCAGCCCGTGCAGGTCGAGGCCCGCCCCCATCCCCCGCACCTTGGGGTGCCCGACGTACCCGCCGCGGTGGCCGGGGTGCAGCGCTCGGTACCGCAGCGGCACCAGCACCTCGACGGACTGCCCCACCAGCTCGTCGCGCTCGTAGCCGAACAGCCGCTCCGTCTGCGCGTTGACCAGCTCGATCCGGCCGACCTCGTCGACGATCACGATGGCGTCGGGCGCCGACTCCACCAGCGCGCGGAACCGGTCGTCGGCCCGGCGGCGATCAGAGATGTCCCGGGCGATGAGCGACGCGCCGTCGACGGCGCCCGCCGCATCGCGGATGGGTGAGACCGACACCGAGACGGCCACCGTCCGGCCGTCCTTGCGCTGGCACACCGTCTCCGCCATGCCCCCCACGCCACCCCGCACGGCCCGGTCCAGCAGGTCGGCGATCTCCTCGGGTGCAGCGGCCGGCGCGAGCAGCGCGATCGGCTGTCCCAGCACCTCTGCCACCTCGTAGCCGAAGAGGCTCGTGGCGGCGGCGTTCCAGCTGATCACCTCGCCGGCGGCGTCGACGCCCACGATGGCATCGCCGGCGTCGGCCACGATCGCCACCACCCGCTCGAGGGCCTCGAGGTCGCGGGCCCGCAGGTTGGCCAGCGCCTCCCGCCGGCGCAGCGCGGTGTCGACGCCGTCGGCGTCGCGGAGCGCCGTGCGCACCGCACCGAGGAGCCGCTCCGCGTCGAAGGGCTTCGTGAGGTAGTCCGACACCCCCGCCTCCCAGGCCGACTGCTGGTCTCGCGCCTCGGTGCGAGCGGTGAGCATCACCACCGGGACCGATGCCGTGCTGGGATCGGCGCGCAGCGCGTGCAGGACCGACACGCCGTCGAGGTCCGGGAGCATGTAGTCGAGCACCACCACGGCCGGGTGGTGGGCGGCCACCGCAGCGAGCGCGCCGGCGCCGTCGCCGGCCACCTGCACCGCGAACCCCTGCTGCTGGAGGTGCAGCTGGCAGAGGAGCGCCACGTCGGGATCGTCGTCGACCACCAGCACCGTCGGCCCAGCCATCGGCGGCGACGCTACCGCGCCGGTGCGCGGGCGGCCGGGGTGTCCCGGGCACATCGCCCGACCGGTCGGGACGCCGGGCCCGTGCGCTCGGGACAGGGGTCGTCGGATGGTGCTCCCGTCAACGACGACATCCGATGAAAGGACCCACCGTGGCTCTCCCCCGCTCCCTGGCCGTCACCGGCCTCTCCCTCACCCTCCTCGTGACGGCCGCCGCCTGCGGCGACGACGACGAGGCCGCCGGCAACGACACCACCACGTCGGCGGTGGCCGCAGCGGTCAGCCCCGAAGCGTGCGACGCCTACGTCGCCCTCTCCGGGGCCCTGGCCGGCGATCCGTCCCAGGCCGGGCCCGTCCTCGAGGCCTTCGAGGGCACCGCCCCGGCGGCGCTGGCCGAGTCGGCCGCCACCATGGCCGCGGCCTATGAGGAGCTGGCCGGCGGAGGCGACCCGAGCGTGTTCGGCGAGCCGGCCTTCGTCGAGGCGTCTGCCGCCGTCGCCGATGCCTACTTCGCGGGCTGCGAGACCAGCGCCCAGCTCGACGTCGACGGCGTCGACTACGGCTTCGAGGGCCTGCCCGAGGAGATCGAGGCCGGCCGCGTCGCCCTGCGCTTCACCAACGCCACCGAGCACGACGAGCCCCACGAGCTCGTCCTGTTCCGCCGCCTCCCCGGCACCGACGAGACCGTCGAGGAGCTGCTGGCCCTCCCCGAGGAGGAGGTGATGTCCAAGGTCGCCATGGCGGGCGTGGTCTTCGCCGATGCCCCCGGCGCCGAGGCCACCTCGATGCTCGACCTCGAGGCCGGCGACTACATCGCCCTCTGCTTCATCCCGATCGGCGGCGGCGAGGACGGCCCGCCCCACTTCACCGGCGGCATGGTCGCCGAGCTCACCGCCACCTGATCCGCTGACCGACCCATCCCCGAACCCCACGACCGAACGACGAGACGAAAGCGAAGCCCATGACCGCCATCTCCACCCCCCACCCGTCCACCGTCCCCCTCGACCGACCGGCCAGCACCGGCAAGGGCTGGGCCCGAGCCGGCGCCCTCGCCGGCGTCGCCTCCCTGGTGATGCTCTTCACCAGCAGCGGCATCGCCACGCAGGACGAGGCCCTCTACGCCGACAACGCCCTGCTGGCCGCCGATGTGATCGACGGCGAGATGATCGTGTGGCTGTTCCAGGTGCTCACCACGGCCGCGGCCCTCGGCATCGCCGTGTTCGCCGCCGGCCTGCGCCGACGGCTGGCCGCCCAGGCCCCCGCCGACAGCCTGCTACCGGTGCTGGCCACCGCGGGCCTGGCCTCGGTGAGCATCATGCTGCTGGTCGGCGGCGGCATCTCGACCGAGCTGTTCTGGGCGCTGAGCCAGGACCTCGGCAAGGCCGACCCCGACACCATCGTGGCCAACCTCGCCATCTTCAACACGATGGCCTGGGTGTGGGCCGGCATCGGCCTCACCACCGGCTCGGTGGCCACCATGGCCCTGCGGCACGGCTCGCTCCCCCGCTGGCTGGGCTGGGTGTCGGCCGTGGCGACGGTGCTCATCGTCCTCACGCAGCTGGTGCCGCTGCAGTACATGGCGGCCTTCGTCGGCGCCCCGTGGCTCGTCGCCGCCGGGATCGGCCTGGCCCGCCAGGAGCGGTCCGCCTGATCGGCGGCCGTCACCTGGTAAGGATCTGCTCGTGGCCCCCACGGACCCCGTGACCGATCCCACCGCACCCGAGGGCGACGGCCGACCGGCCGTCGCCCTCGGCGTGCTCGTGGCGTCGATCGGCCTCGCCCTCCTCGGCCTGGCGCTCACCCTGGTGGCCCGCCCGCCGTGGAACATCAGCCAGTGGTTCTGGGCCGTCGACACCGTCGACGCCGTCGTCTACGGCATCGTGGCGTGGCTCGTGCTGGGCCGGCTGCGCCACCCCATCGCCTGGATCCTGGCGATCACGGCGGTGGGCGGCGGCCTGGCCGCCGTGGGCGCGCAGTGGACGGCCGTGTGGGCCGAGCAGCCCGACCTCCCCGAGCTCCGGTCGGTCCAGCTCCTCCAGGGCACCGCCTGGGTCCCCGGCACGCTGGCGCTCATCGTGGTGCTGCCCTGGCTGGTGCGGGAGGGGCGCCTCGACGCCCGCTCCCGGGTGATGGTCGGCCTCGGGACGGCGCTCATCGCCTTCACCCTCTTCGTGCGCCTCACCGATCCCTTCCTCGCCCCCGACGGCGATCCCTACTCCCCGCTCGCCATCCGGTCCGAGAGCTGGGGCGACTTCATCGAGCGCTCCGCAGCCTGGGAGAACGGGCTGCTGGTCGCCCTCGGCCTGGCCGCCGCGGCGGACGTCTGGCGCCGACGGCGTGGCCTGGGCGACGCCGACCGCCGGGCGTACGGCTGGCTCGCCGTCGCCGTGCTCGTGCTGTCGATCGCCTTCGTGCCGCTGGCGCTCCCCGACCACCTCGCCAACCGCCTGCCCCTGGCGTTCACCCCGATCGTCCACCTCGTGTCGCAGGCCCTCTACCCGGCGGCCATCGCCGGGGTCGTCCTGCGCCGGCGGCTCTGGGGCCTCGACCTCGCCGTGCGGCGCACCCTGACGTGGTGGCTGCTCACGAGCGGCCTCGTCGTCGCCTACGTGGTCGTGGTGACGACCCTGGGCCAGCTCCTGCCGGGCGACGACGGGTTCGCCCAGGTGCTGACCACCGCCGTGCTGGCGGCCTCGTTCCAGCCGGCCCGCCTGCGCGTGCAGCGCGGCGTCGACGCCCTGGTCCACGGCGACGCTCGGGAGCCGGGCCAGGTGGTGCGCCGGCTCGGCCAGGCGCTCGGTGGCGCCGGCGACCCGCAGGAGCTCCTCGGGGGGCTGGTCGAGGGGATGGCGGCATCGCTGCGGCTCGGCGGCGCCGCCATCGTGGCCGACGGCCCCGCCGGTCCGAGGGTCGTCGCCTCCACCGGCACCATCGACCACCGCGCCACCGACGTCGCGCTCGTCCACCAGCAGGTCGTCGTGGGGCGCCTGGCGGTGGGGCCCCGCGTCAACGAGCGGCTCGACGGCCGCACCATCGCCTCGATCGAGGAGCTGGCCCCGGTGGTGGCCGCCACGGTCGCCCTGGCCGATGCCACCGAGGACCTCCGACGCTCTCGCGGTCGGCTGGCCGAAGCGCGTGACGAGGAGCGGCGCGTCCTGCGACGAGAGCTGCACGACGGCCTCGGCCCGGCGCTGGCGGGGATCGGGCTCGGGCTGCAGGCCAGCCGCAACCTCCTCGAGCGCGATCCGGGCGCCGCCGCCGAGCTGCTCGACGCGCTGGCCACCGAGCTCGACGCCCGGGTGGAGGAGGTGCGCGGCCTCGCCCGCGGGCTGCTGCCGCCCGCCCTCGAGGAGCTCGGCCTGGCCCCGGCGCTGGTGGAGCTGGCCGAGCGCCATGCGGCCACGGGGCTGACGGTGGAGGTCGACGTCGCCGGGCTCGCGGCGGTGCCGCCCGAGGTCGGCTCGGCCGTCTACGGCATCGTGGCCGAGGCCGTGCGCAACGTGCACCGCCACGCCGCCGCCACCCGCTGCACCATCGTGGCCGACACCCACGACGGCCTGTGCGTCAGCGTCACCGACGACGGCGTGGGCGTCGATCCGCAGCGGCCGGCCGGCGTCGGCACCCGCTCGATGCGCGAGCGGGCCGAGGGCGTCGGCGGGACCGTCTCCATCGGCCCCGCCCAGCCCCGGGGCACGGCCGTGGTGGTGCGCATCCCGGCCATCGTCCTCGCCGCAGGAGCCCCCGCATGACCGACGTGCCCCCCGCCCTCCGCATCCTCGTGGTCGACGACCACCCCGTGTTCCGCATGGGGATGGCCGCGCTCCTCGACAGCATCGACGGCCTGGCCGTGGTGGCCCAGGCGGCCTCCGCGGCGGAGGCGGTGGCCGCCGCCGACGCCCACGCCCTCGACGTCGTGATCATGGACCTGCACCTCGGCGAGTCGTCGGGTGTCGACGCGACGCGCGAGATCGCCCAGCGACACCCCGACCTCGGCGTCCTCGTGGTCACCATGCTCGACGACGACGACTCGGTGTTCGCCTCGATGCGCGCCGGCGCCCGCGGCTACCTCCTCAAGGGGGCCGACCCGGCCGAGGTCGAGCGGGCCGTGCGGGCGGTGGCCAACGGCGAGATCCTGCTCGGCCCGTCGGTGGCGGCCCGAGCGGTGGCCTTCCTCGCCGGCACCCGCACCGGCGGGGGCGAGGCGTTCCCCGAGCTCACCGAGCGCGAGCGCGAGGTGCTCGACCAGGTGGCCCGGGGCCTCGACAACCTCTCCATCGCCCGGCGCCTGTCCCTCTCGCCGAAGACCGTCCGCAACCACCTCTCCAACATCCTCACCAAGCTCCAGGTGGTCGACCGGGCCCAAGCCATCGTGCGGGCCCGGGAGGCCGGGCTCGGCGGCGCCGGCCCGGAGGGGTGACCGGCCGCTGACGGGGCCCGTCGGCGGCTACCTTCTCGCCGCGATGCTGCTGACCCCGCGGTACGACGACCCCGATCTCCTGCGCCTCGACCTGCCGCTGCCCGACGTCGGACCGCTCCTCGTCGGCCAGCGGCGCCGCCTGGCCGATCTGCTCGGAGTGCTCGACGAGGAGGCGTGGGCGACGCAGAGCCGCTGCGCGGCGTGGAGCGTGCGCGGCGTGATCTCCCACCTCGTCAGCACCAACCAGTTCTGGGCGTACACGCTGCGGGCCTCTGGCCGCGGCGAGCCGACCCGGGTGCTGGCCACCTTCGACCCGGTGGCGACCCCGCTGGCGCTCGTCGACGCGGTGGCCGAGCAGTCGAGCGCCGAGGTCCTGGCCGCCTTCGTCGAGTCGAACGACGACCTCGCCGACGCCGTGACCGGGCTCGATGGTGGGGCGTGGGCGTCGCTGGGCGAGGCGCCCCCGGGCCACGTGCCCCTGCGAGCGGTGGCCCTGCACGCCCTGTGGGATGCCTGGGTGCACGAGCGCGACGTGGCGCTGCCGCTGGGGCGCTCGCCGCTGGAGGACGAGGAGGAGGTCGCCGCCTGCCTGGCCTACGCCGCCGCCCTCGGCCCGATGTTCCTGGCCACCGGCGGCTCCGAGCGGGCGGGCGCCATCTGCATCGACGCCACCGAACCCGAGGTGCAGCTGGTGGTGGAGGTCGGCGCCTCGGTGGTGGTGCGCGACGGCGCCGCCCCCCACGATGCCCTGGTGCTCGGCGGACCGGCCGTCGCGCTGCTGGAGGCGCTCAGCTTCCGTGCGCCGCTGCCGTGCCCGGTGCCCGACGACGCCGCCTGGCTGCTCAGCGGGCTGGCCGAGGTGTTCGACCAGGCCTGAGGTCGTCCGCACCGCGCCCGCGCATCCGGGCAGGCATGGCCTGGCCGGTCCCGGGGAAGGGGGGCTCCATGGCCGACGACCCCGCATGGACCGACCTCGACGAGCAGCGGGAGGCCGGCCTCGACCAGCGCGGTGGCCGCGAGCGGTCCGGCACCGGGGTGTCGCGGTGGTCGCTGGTGGCGCTGGTGCTGGCCATCGTGCTGGCGGTGATCCTGGGGCAGAACACCGAGCGCGTCGACGTGCAGGTGCTGTGGACCGAGTTCTCGGCGCCGCTCTTCCTCGTGGTGCTCCTCGCCGGACTCGGGCTCACCGTGCTCTGGGAGCTGAGCACCCTCGTGCTCCGCCACCGCCGCCGCCGGGCCGCCCGCAGCTGACGTCCCGGTCGCCGCGAGCTCAGGCGTCGGGCTCGCCGTTGTAGACGGTGCCGCCGCGGGCCACGTACCGGCCCATGGCGCGCGTGACCCGCTCGCGGAGCACGCCGGTCGCCACGGTGATGCCCCGCTCCTCCAGCGTGGCCCGCCAGTCCGCGGGCTTGTCGCCCTCGTCGAACCCGATGGCGCGCGCATCGGGATCGGTGGCGCCGCAGACCACCCGGTCGACCCCCGACCAGCCGATGGCGCCCAGGCACATGGCGCAGGGCTCGGCGCTGGTCACCAGCACGGCGCCCCGCCCGTCGAGCGTGAAGCGCCCGACGGCCTGGCCCGCCTCGGCCAGGGCCAGCGTCTCGGCGTGGGCGATGCAGGCCGAGGCCGGCTCCACCCGGTTCACCGCGGCGGCCAGCACCGTGCCGCTCGCGCCGTCGAACACGGCGGCCGAGAACGGGCCGCCGGTGCGCTCGGCCACCTGGCGCTCGAGCAGGTGGCACACCCAGGCCATCCGCTCCTCGTCGCTGGCCGCCGGGCCCAGCGCCGGTCGGGGCTCCTCGTCGAGCCAGGTCGGCGAGTCGATCCGCAACCCGCCCATCAGCGCTCGCCGCCCAGGGCGCGGCGCGGGTGGCGGCCGTCGACGTAGCCCAGGAACGGCGGGTGGATGTTGTACCCGAGCAGCTCCTGCAGGCGGGGCTCGAGGGTGCGGACCACCTCGGGCGCCACGGCGGTGACGTGGTTCTCCTGGGCCCGCAGCCACGATGCGGCGTACTCGAGGATCACCCCGAGGCGTCGCTGCTCGGTGCGGTTGGCGCCGCCGCCGTGCCAGACCGTGCCCACGTAGAACAGCACCGACCCGGCCGGCATCGTGGCGGCGATGGCCGTGGCGGGATCCGGCATGGCGTCGGGTGCGGTGCGGTGGCTCCCGGGCACGATCAAGGTCGCGCCGTTGTCGGCGGTGAAGTCGTCGAGGGCCCACATCGTGTTGAGCACCACCTGCTGGTGGGGCCACGGGATGGGGTACACGATGTCGTCGCGGTGCAGGCCCTGGGGGGACTCCCCCGGCCCGATGTCGATCCCCACCGGTCCGCTCAGCTGGTAGTGCCCCAGCACCCGGTCGAGGACGCCGAGCAGCAGCGGGTCGGTGGCCAGCTCGTCGAAGCCCCGCGCCTTGGCGAACAGGGCGTAGATGCGACGGGTGTCGAAGCCCTCGAAGTCGTTGCGGCCGAGGGGCGTCTGCGCCCGGTGCGGCGCCAGCTCGTCCTTGAGGGCCGCCACCTTGGCGTCGTCGATGAACCGCTCCACCGCCACGCACCCCTCGCGCTCGAGGGCGTCGACGACGACGTCGATCGTCGCCTCCGACGGCGTCAGGCGCAGCAGCTCCCCCATCCCGCGGACGGTACACCGCCGCCCGCCGGGGCCCTCGGCCGTGTCGGCGGCGGGCCGGTGGGGTACAGGCGATCGCATGGACACCCCCCTCATCGTCGCCATCGTCGTCGGCGTGCTGCTGCTCGCCCTGCTCGCCCTCCTGGCGGTGCGCCGCCGGGCGGCCCGGCAGGAGGAGGAGCAGCGGTACCACGCCGCCGCCACCCGCGAGCTGGCCACCGAGACGCGCCAGCAGGCCGCCCAGCACGCGGCCGAGGCCGACGACCTCGAGGAGCAGGCCGAGCGGGCCCGCCGATCGGCGGAGGAGCAGCGGCGACGGGCCCAGGACCGCTGGGAGGAGGCCGATGCCCTCGAGGCCGAGGCCGAGGACGTCGACCCCGACCTCGACCCGCGGGCCCCGACCGCGACCGCCCCGGCCGACGAGAGCGGCGAGCCGGCACCGGAGCCGGGCCCCGAGCGGACCTGACCGACACCGGGCCACCGGGGCACACTGCGCTGTGCCCCGGATCCCGATCTTCGACTTCGACGGCACGCTGGTCGACTCCGACGCGGCCCTGCAGGCCCCCTTCGCCGCCCTCGGCGTCGATCCGGGCTCGATCCCCCTGGGCCTCCCGGCCGAGGCGGCGTGCGCGCTGGCCGGCATCACCCTCGAGGCCTACCTGGCCGCCTACGACACCGACCTGGTCGAGCCGTTCCCCGGCGTCGAGGAGCTGCTGGCCGGCCTGGACCGCTGGGCGCTGTGCTCGAACAAGGCGCGCGACTCCGGCGTGCGAGAGCTCGATCGCCTCGGCTGGTCGCCCACGGTGGCCCGCTTCACCGAGGACTTCGGGGGCGGGCCGAAGGCCCTGGCCCCGGTGCTCGAGGCCCTCGGGATCGCTCCCGGCGACGCCCTCTACGTCGGCGACACCGACCACGACCGCACCTGCGCGCGCGATGCCGGGGTGGCGTTCGCGCTGGCCGGCTGGAACCGGCGAGCCGCTCCGATGCCCGGCGACCTCGTGCTGACCCGGCCGGCCGAGGTGCTCGGGCACCTCGCCCCCGGACACCGGTGACGTGACTAGAACACGTTCTATTCCGGAGGGGTAGCATCGGCCCATGGCCGACCTGCCGCTGATCATCTCCGTCGACGACCACGTGGTGGAGCCCCCCACCCTGTGGAGCGACCGCCTGCCGAAGAAGTTCCTCGACCGAGGGCCCCGCGTGGTGCGCGACACCGCCAAGTTCTCCTTCGAGGGCGGCGTGTTCTCCTACGAGAAGGGCGTGGAGGGCGGTGAGCTCTGCGACTGGTGGCTCTACGACGACCTCGTGTACCCGTTCCCCAAGCTCAGCGCGGCCATCGGCTTCGACGAGCTCGACGTCACGCCGGTGACCTTCGACGAGATCCGCCCCGGCTGCTGGAAGCAGCCCGAGCGCCTGGCCGACATGACGGCCAACCACGTGGAGGCGTCGATCTGCTTCCCCAACACGCTCCCCCGCTTCTGCGGCCAGGCCTTCTACGAGCGCAAGGACAAGGAGCTCGCGCTCCTCTGCGTGCAGGCCTACAACGACTGGATGATCGACGAGTGGTGCGCCGGCGAGGGGGCCGGCCGCCTGATCCCGCTCGGCATGGTCCCGCTGTGGGATCCCGAGCTGGCCGCCGCCGAGGTGCGCCGCAACGCTGCTCGCGGCTGCTTCGCCGTCACCTTCTCCGAGAACCCGCACCCGCTCGGGCTGCCGTCGGTGCACGACAAGGGCCGTCACTGGGACCCGTTCTTCCGGGCCTGCGAGGAGACCGGCACCGTGGTGTGCATGCACATCGGCTCCTCGAGCCGGATGCCCGCCACCTCCCCGGATGCGCCGTTCATCGTGAGCTCCACGCTCACCTTCTCCAACGCCATGGGGTCGATGCTCGACTTCATCTTCTCCGGCACGATGGAGCGCTTCCCCGACCTCGTCATCGCCTACAGCGAGGGCCAGGTCGGCTGGATGCCCTACGTGATCGAGCGGGCCGACAAGCTCTGGGCCGAGCGGGGCGACAACTCCTTCGGCACCTCGCTGCCCCACAAGCCGTCGAGCTACATCCACCACCGCATCTACGGCTGCGTGTTCGACGACGAGGTGGGCCTGCGCAACCGCGACCTCATCGGCATGGACCAGATCTGCTTCGAGACCGACTACCCGCACGCCGACAGCACCTTCCCGCACTCGAAGAAGGTGGCCACCGACATCTGCGTGCAGGCCGGCCTCTCCGACGAGGAGACCTGGAAGTTCATGCGGGGCAACGCCATCCGCGCCTTCGGCCTCGAGCGCTACGGCATCACCGAGTAGCCCACCGCTCGCTCAGGTGACGGTGGGGCGCTCGGCGCCGAGCCACCGCTCCCACGAGCCCGACCGCAGCACCTCGGCGAGGCGGTCCATGGCCTCGTCGACGTCGTCGAGCGTGAGGAGCAGGGGGGCGAAGCCGAGGCGGACGAGGTCGGGCGGGCGGAAGTCGCCCACCACGCCCGCCTCGATCAGCGCCTGCCCCACGGCCCACGCGTGGGCGTGGCGCAGCGACACCTGGCTGCCGCGCTGGTCGGGGTCGCGCGGCGTCGCCGTGCCCAGGCCGAGGCGGTCGGCGTGGGCGAGGCAGCGCTCGGTCAGGGCCACGCTGTGGGCCCGCAGCGCCACGAGGTCGACCCCGTCGAAGCGGGCCAGCGCGTGGTCGAGGGACGCGAGCGCCAGCACCGGCGGGGTGCCCGAGAGCATCCGGCGCACGCCGTCGGCCGGGACGTGCACCTCCGACATCGAGAACGGCGCCGCGTGGCCCACCCACCCGGGGATGGGCTGGTCGAGCTCGGGCAGGTGCCGCTCCGCCACGTAGGCGAAGGCCGGCGACCCGGGGCCGCCACCGAGGTACTTGTAGGTGCAGCCCACCGCCAGGTCGACCGCCGCGGCGTCGAGGTGCAGGTCCATCGCGCCCGTCGAGTGCGAGAGGTCCCACACGGCCACGGCGCCGGCGGCGTGGGCCGCGGCGGTGAGGGCGCCGAGGTCGAGCCGACGGCCGGTGCGGAAGTCGACGTGGGTGACGGCCAGCGCGGCGGTGTCGGGGTCGAGGGCGCCGGCGAGGTCGTCGGGGCCCACCGCCACCACGGTCGCACCGAGCGCGTCGAGCACGTGCCGGTCGGTGGGGAAGCCGTCGGCCTGCGTGAGGATCGTGCGCCGCCCCGGGCGGAGCCGGAGGGCGGCGGCCACCGCCTTGAACCAGAGCACGGTGGTGCTGTCGCCCACCACCACCTGGCCGGTCGCCGCCCCCACCAGCGGGGCGATGCGCTCGCCGACCGTCACCGGCAGGTCCCACCACCCCTCGTTCCAGCCGCCGATGAGCGACCGGTCCCACTGCTGCACGACCTCGGCCAGCGCCTCCGCCGCCCCCGGGGAGGGCGGGCCGAGCGAGTTGCCGTCGAGGTAGATCCGGCGCAGCCCGCTCATGGGGTGATCCGAGGGCCAGGCGCCGGGCTCGGCACCGTGCGCACGAGGTCGGCTCCGGTCACCGCCGGATCGTAGGCTCCCGCGCCATGGGTGACATCGGGGGCGAGGTCCGGCTGGGTTCGATGCTCTTCACGCTCGTGGAGCCCCACCGGGGCCACGAGGTGGCCTACAACCGCTGGTACGAGCGCGACCACTTCTACGCCGGGTGCATGGTCGGCCCGTGGCTGTTCGCCGGGCGGCGCTTCGTCGCCACCCGCGCCCTCAAGGAGCTCCGCACCGGCACGGAGGCCGACCTGTTCGGCGGCGCGGCCCTCGGCTCGTACCTGGCCGTGTACTGGATCCTCGACGAGCACCACGACGACCACGTCGACTGGGCGCTGCGCCAGGTGCAGTGGCTCCACGCCAACGGCCGCATGTTCGGCGAGCGCGACCACATCCACACCCTCCTCTACCGCCACGCCTTCACGGTGGCGGCCGGGGGCGCCGACGCCGTGCCCGCCGAGCTCGCCCTCGACCACCCCTTCGGCGGCCTCACGGCCACGCTGCGCCGCCCGGCGCCTGGCGTGGCGCTCGACGAGGTGGCCGCCCAGCGGCAGGCCGCTGCGCCCGAGCTCGAGCTCGGGTTCACCCCGATCCCGCTGCCCGCCGACGCGCCGGTGAGCCAGCAGGGCCATGACCGGCTCGAGGGCTGCGTGCTCACGCTGTCGTTCACCACCGCCGGCCCCAGCGCAGAGGCGCCGGCGCCCGCCGACCGCGACGCCGGCGAGGTGCTCTGGGCGGCGCCGTTCCTGCCCACGGTCCCGGGCACCGACACCTACGCCGACCAGCTGTGGTGACCGCCTTCGGGCACCTCCTGGCGCCGGGCCGGATCGGGTCGCTCCAGCTCCGGAACCGCATCGCCATGGCTCCGATGGGCGTGAACCTGGCGGAGGGCGACGGCACCGTGGGCGACGCGCAGGCGGCGTGGTTCGAGGCACGGGCGCGCGGGGGTGCCGGTCTGGTCATCGTCGGCTCCGTGTCGGTGGCGTACCCGATCGCCGCCACCGACCGCCGGCAGATCGCCGGCTCCGACGACGCCCACCTCCCGGGGTTGCGGCGCCTGACCGACGACGCCCACCGCCACGGCGCCGCCATCGCCGCCCAGCTCGTCCACAACGGCACCAACAGCCTCCTCGACATCGCCGAGGGCCGCCCGCTCCTGGTCCCGTCGAAGAAGCGCCCGCCGGCGCCCGACGCCCTGTCCGGCATGGTCACCGCCGAGGAGGGCGCCGCCATGATGGCGCCGTTCTCGTCGCCGACCGCGGCGTACCGGGTGCAGGTGGCGACCGACGACGACCTCGCCTGGGTGGTCGAGCGCTTCGTCGACGCCGCCCGCCGGGCGCAGGCCGCCGGCTTCGACGGCATCGAGCTCCACGCCGGGCACGGCTACCTCCTGCACGCCTTCCTCTCGCCGTCGAGCAACCACCGCACCGACCGCTGGGGCGGGTCGCCCGAGGCCCGGGCCGAGCTGTTCGTGGCCGTGGTCCGGGCGGTGCGGGCGGCCGTGGGCCCGACCTTCCCCCTGTGGGCGCGGGTGGGGGCGTTCGAGGCCCACCGCGACCCCGGCCAGCGCCTCGACGACGCGCTCGTGGCGATGGGCCTCGGCGTCGACGCCGGCCTCGACGCCATCCGTGACGGCCTACGGCGAGCCGATGGTGGCCACCGGCATCACCGACGGCCACACGCCGCACCGCGCCGGCGCGCTGCTGGGCTCGGCGGCGGCGGTGAGGCGGGCCCTCGGCGTGCCGGTGATCGCCATGGGCCGGCTCACCCCCGAGGCGGCGGAGCAGGCCCTGGCCGACGGCGCCGCCGACCTGATCGCCATGGGCCGACCGCTCATCGCCGACCCCGACCTCCCCCGCAAGCTCACCGACGGCGAGCGCCACCGCGTGCGCCCGTGCGCCTACCAGTACCGCTGCATCGGGTCGATCTTCCTCAACCAGCCCGTCCAGTGCAGCGTGCACCCCGACGCCGGCCACGAAGCGACGGCGACGACCGCGCCCACGAGCGCACCGCGCCACGTGGTGGTGGTCGGCGGGGGCCCGGCCGGGCTGGAGTGCGCCCGCCGCCTGGCCGAGCGGGGCCACCGGGTGGAGCTCTGGGAGGCACGGGACCGCCTCGGCGGGGTGCTGGTCGACGCGGCCGAGGTCGACCAGGACCTGCACGGCCTGGCCGACTGGCTCGCCGGCGCCGCCGCCGACGCCGGCGTGGTCGTGCGGCTGGCGCAGCGGGCCGACGCCGCGCGGCTCGAGGCCGCCGCCCCCGACCTCGTCGTGTGGGCCGTGGGCGGCTCGTGGACCGGGCTGGCCCCCGATCGCGACCGCGACGCTCCGCCCCCGTCGGCGGTGGCCGTGCTCGGCAGCAGCAAGGCAGCCGTGTCGACCGCCCTGCACCTCGCGGAGGGCGGCACCTCGGTGGCGCTGGTGCCCGACGACCCGGTGCTGGCCCCCGAGCTGGGGCTGCCGGGCCGGTTCCGGCTGGTGGCCGCGCTGGCCGGTGCCGGGGTGGCGGTGACCGATGCCGTACCGGCCGGTCACGAGGAGCGGGCCGTCGGTCGAGGCCCCGGCCCCTCGGTCCCCGACCTGGGCCAGATCCCCGTGCACGTCATCGGCGACGCGGTCGGCCCCGGCGGGCTGGCCGCCGCCCTGCGGCAGGCCGCCGACCTGGCCGCCCGGCTCTGACCGCCTCCCGCCGGCCCGTCGCACACCGGACATCTCGGACAGGTAGCCTCTGCGCCGGTCGGACCCACTGGGGCGGTCCGCGACGACAGGAGCACCGATGCACCGTTGGCAGAAGCTCGCGGCCGTCCTGGCCACGCTGGCCCTCGCCTTGGGCCTGGCCGCCACCACCTCCACCGCCGGCGCCGCGCCGCACCCGGCGCCGCTGTCCACCCGCTACATCGTGCAGGTCGACCCCGCCGCCGGCGCGCTCGGCGACGTGCTCGACGCTGCCGTCTCCTCGCTCGGCGGCACCGTCGACGCCGTGTTCACCGAGGCCATCCACGGCGGGGTCGTCACCCTGCCCGTGCCGGGCCTCGAGCTGCTGTCGCTCCCGGGCATCCTGAGCGTGGAGCGCGACGCCACCGTGCGGGCCAGCGCCGAGCAGCCCGGCGCCACGTGGGGCCTCGACCGCACCGACCAGCGGAACCTCCCCCTCGACAGCACCTACCGCTACACCTCCACCGGCGCGGGGGTCGACGCCTACGTGATCGACACCGGCATCCGGCTCGACCACGCCGACTTCGCCGGCCGCATCTCCCCCGCCGGCTTCAGCGCGTTCAGCGGCGGGCCCAACGACTGCAACGGGCACGGCACCCACGTCGCCGGCACGGTGGGCGGCACCACGTACGGCGTCGCCAAGGCCGTCACGCTGATCCCGGTCCGCGTCCTCGACTGCAACGGCAGCGGGGCCACCTCCGGTGTGATCGCCGGGGTGGAGTGGGCGATCAGCCACCACCAGGCCGGCGACGCCGCCGTGGCCAACCTCAGCCTGGGCGGCGGCGCCTCCGCCGCCCTCGACACCGCCATCCGCAACCTGAGCGCCGATGGCGTCACGGTGGCGGTGGCGGCCGGCAACGAGACCGCCGACGCCTGCGGCTCCTCCCCCGCCCGGGTGGCGGAGGCCATCACCGTGGCGGCCAGCGACCGCAACGACGCCATGGCGTCGTTCTCCAACGGCGGCACCTGCGTCGACCTCTTCGCCCCCGGCGTGAACATCACGTCGGCCTGGCACACCGGCCCCACGGCCACCAGCACGATCAGCGGCACCTCGATGGCCGCCCCGCACGTCGCCGGTGCGGCGGCCCGCTACCTGCAGGCCAACCCGTCGGCCACGCCCGCCCAGGTGCAGTCCGCCCTCAACGGCTCGGCCACCGCCGGCAAGGTCACCGGGACGGCCCGCTCGTGCCGGCTCCTGTTCCTGCTCTGCAAGCCGGCCACCGCCAACAACCGGCTCCTGTTCGTCGCCCCGGCGGCCTGACCCCCGGGACGTGCGCCGCCGTCGTCAGCGCTGGGGCCTGACGGCGGCGGCGCCGTCGCGCGAGCGGGCCGAGGCCCGGTGCTGGGCGGCGCCGAGCCCGGCCCGGTGGCAGCCGACGACGTGGTCGTCGACGATGCCGGCCGACTGCATGAACGCGTAGACCGTGGTGGGCCCGACGAACCGCATGCCCCACTTGCGCAGCGTCCGGGCCAGCTCGATCGACTCGGGGGTGCGGTCGGGCACCTCCGCCCGCGCCGGCGGGTGGGGCCGCACGAGGGGTGCGTGCGACCACACCACCTCCTTCAGCGACGTGCCCGCCGCGTGCATGGCCTCCACCGCCTGCGCGTTGGCGATCGTCGCGGTGATCTTCCCGCGGTGCCGCACGATGGCCGAGGTGGCCAGGAGGCGCAGCACGTCGTCCTCGCCGTAGCGGGCCACCGTGGCCACGTCGAAGCCGTCGAACGCCTCCCGGAAGCCGACCCGCTTGCGGAGGATGGTGATCCAGGAGAGCCCGGCCTGGAAGCCCTCGAGGCACAGCAGCTCGAACAGGCCACGCTCGTCGCGTCGGGGCCGGCCCCACTCCTCGTCGTGGTAGCGGACGTAGAGCGGGTCGTCGCCGCACCACCAGCACCGGGTGGTGCCGTCCTCGCCTGTGATCGTGCCGCCGGTGTCGTCATCCATCGCCGCGGTGCACCATATCGTCGGTCTGCGCCCTGTTCGGGCGCCTTCACGGGCCGCGCCGGGCGGGCTACGGACCGTGCTCGCCGATGAACACCTCGGCCTCCTCGGTGAAGAGGATCACGAGGCCGGACGGGTCGAGGATGCGGGTCTCGTCGGGCTGCATCTTGGCCGTGTACTCCGGCGTGCCGATGAGCTCGACGAAGTCGGCGAAGCGCTCGTACCACTGGATGGCCATGCCGTCGAAGGTGTCGCCGTTGCGGTAGTCGGTGAGGGCGCGGTGGTGCTGCTCGTAGCGCTTGATGTATCGGCAGAACACCGGCTCGTCGGCGATCATCTGCCCGTGGAGGCGCCACTCGTGGTGGAACTCCTCGATGGAGAGCGCCGGGTTGCGCTTCACGAGCACCGTGAGCTTGATCACGCCGTCACCCGATCCAGTGGCCGGCGTTGACGTCGAGGCTCTGCCCGGTGACGCAGCTCGACAGGCTGGAGGCGAAGAACAGCACGGAGCCGGCGATCTCGTCGGCGGCGGGCAGGTACTTGAGGCAGGTCTCGTCGGCCACCTCCCGGTAGACCTCCTCGCCGCTGATCCCGCGCTGCTTGCCGAGGTGGCCGAAGTACCACGCCACCTTGTCGCTCCAGATGTAGCCCGGGTGGATGCCGTTCACCCGGATGCCGTGCTCGCCCAGCTCGGTCGCCAGCGCCTTGGTGGCGGTCTCGAGGGCGCCCTTGGAGGTGGCGTAGGCGCCGAACGCCGGCTGGATCCGGTGGGCCGACATCGTGTTGACCATCACGATGTGCCCGCCGCCCCGAGCCACCATGGCCGGCACCGCCGCCTTGGTCATCGTGAGGGTGCCCCACAGGTTGATGTCCATGGTGGCGCGCCACTCGTCGAGCGTCGACGCCTCGAAGGTCTTGTGGTTGCCGTCCTGGAAGGCGTTGTTCACCAGCACGTCGAGGCCGCCGAGCCGAACCTGCGCCACGGCGACGGCGGCGGTGCAGGCCGACTCGTCGGTGATGTCGAGCGACACCACCTCGGCGCGACGCCCGAGGGCGCGGACCTCCTCGGCCACCGCCTCCGACGTGTCCGTCCGCCGGGCGCCGAGCACGAGGTCGGCCCCGTGCTGGGCCAGCAGCAGGGCGATCTCCCGCCCCATCCCCGGGCCCATCCCCGAGACGATGGCCACCTTGCCCTCGAGCAGCATGCTTCCTCCTGTGTCGGTCGGTGCGGTCGTGTCAGTCGTTGACGAGCGGGGCGACCTCGGCCGCGAACGCAGCGATCTGGTCGCAGAGCTCGTCGGCCGAGCGGCTGACGAAGCCCACCTGGACCTGGTCGACGCCCAGGTCCCGGTAGGTGCGCAGGTACCCGGCCAGCTTCTCGGCCGGGCCCCGCACGCAGCGGGGCGCGTCCCAGGTGGGGTCGCCCACGTGGAGCGGTCCCGACAGCGCCCCGATGGTGATCGGCGCGTCGCCCACGGTGGCCGCCCGGTGCGAGCGGATGAAGTCGATCCCTGCCGCCATCCCCCCCTCGGGCGGCCCCTGCGGGAGCCAGCCGTCGCCGCGCTCCGCCGCCCGGCGCATGGCCGGCTTCGACGAGCCGCCCACCCAGATCGGGAGGCGCGCCTGCTGCGGGCGGGGCCGCTGGGCCATGCCGTCGAACGACCACCGCGGCCCGGCGTGCACCGGCACCTCGTGGTCGAGGGCGGCGCGCACGGCGTCGATGGCCTCGTCGAGGAGGCGGCCGCGCTCGGCGAAGGGCACCTCGAGCGCCTCGAACTCGCCGGCGACGTGGCCCGCGCCCACACCGAGGATGGCGCGGCCGTGGGAGAGGGCGTCGAGGGTGGCCCAGGCCTTGGCCGCCGCCAACGGGTGCCGGTAGGGCAGCACGTAGACGTGGCTCAGCAGCCGCACGCGGTCGGTGACGGCCGCCAGGTAGGCCAGGGTGGCGATGGTGTCCCACCACTCCGAGCCCATCGACGCTGCCTGGGCGACCGGCACCGCCACGTGGTCGCACACGGCCACGTAGTCGAACCCGGCCCGCTCGCAGGCCCGCGCGACCGCGACCAGCTCGTCGACGCCCGCCGAGGCTTCCCACGGCTGCACGAAGATCGTGCTCTGCGATTGGATCGGCAGCTGCATGCCGAAGGCGACCTGCGCCACCGCTCCCCCTCGTCGGGCCTCGGAACTAGAACGTGTTCTAGCACGCCCATGGGCTAGACCTGCCGGCCCGTGGCCATCCTGCTCGCCCTCTCCTCTGCGCTGACCTACGGCATCGGCGACTTCTGCGGTGGCCTCGCCACGCGCCGGGCCACCGCGGCCGCGGTCCTGCTCTGGTCGCACGTGGTCGGCCTCGCGCTGCTCACCGTCGGCGCCCTGCTGGTCACCGGCACCGCCGACGGCGGCGACCTCGGCTTCGGGGTGCTGGGCGGGCTGGCCGGCGCCGCCGGGGTGGGCCTGCTCTACCAGGCGCTGTCCATCGGGCCGATGAGCGTGGTGGCGCCGGTCACCGCCCTCCTGGCCGCCGCCGTGCCGGTCGCGGCCGGGTTCCTGCAGGGCGAGCGCCCCGGCGGCCTCGCCCTCCTCGGGATGGCCGGGGCCCTGCTGGCCATCGTGCTGGTGTCGGCCGAGGGCGGTGGCAGCCTGCGCCCCAAGGACCTCCGCGGGATCACCTTCGCCCTCGGGGCCGGGCTCGGCTTCGGGCTGTTCTTCGTGGCGCTCTCCTCCACCAGCGACGAGTCGGGCCTGTGGCCCCTCGTGGCGGCCCGCTGCACCTCGGTGAGCCTGCTCACGGTGCTCGGCCTCCTCGGCGTGGTGTCGGCCCGCATCCCCGCCGGGCCCGGCCGACCCCTCGCCGCCACCGCCGGCGCCCTCGACGGCGTCGCCAACATCTTCTACCTCCTCGCCATCCGGGAGGGGCTGCTCAGCGTGGTGTCGGTGCTCACCGCGCTCTACCCGGTGAGCACCGTCATCCTCGCCCGCCTCGTCCTCGGCGAGCGCTTCGTGGCCATGCAGCGCGTCGGCATGGCCCTGGCCATCCCCGCCACCATCGCCCTCGCCCTGTAGCCCGAGCGCCCCGACCGCCCCCGTCACCGCAACGGCAGGGCCCCAGCCTGTGCTGCCTGGTCAGCCTGAGGCTGACGGCGCAGCACAGGCTGCGGCAGGTCGCGTGGCCAGCCCGAACCGGTGATGCCTGGTCAGCCTGAGGCTGACCAGGCATCACAGGCTGCGGGGGTCACCGCCCGGGTCAGGGGAGGGCGGCGGCGACCTCGACGGCGTGGTCGAGGTCGGCCCGGAGCTGGTCGAGGTCGTCGGTGCGGGTGGACAGGACGACGCGCGCGGCGCCGCGCTCGGCGGCGGCGGCGATGGCCGAGTCGTCGCCCAGGAGGCCGCCGAGGGTCAGCTCGATCGAGGCCGGGTCGCGCCCGGCGGCGGTGGCGGCCGCCTGCACCTGGGCCCAGCGCTGGTCGAGCAGGTCGCCGCTGAGGCCGAGCGGGAAGAACCCGTCGCCGCGCTCGCCGGCCCGGCGCGCCGCGGCCGGCGCGTGCCCCCCGACCAGGATCGGGATGGTGGGCTGCACCGGCTTCGGGTGGCTGCGCACCGGGTCGAAGGCGAAGTGGCGGCCGGCGAAGGAGGGCTCGTCGTGCTGCCAGATGACCCGCAGGGCGTCGATGGCCTCGTCGGTGCGGCTGCCCCGCTCGTCGGGGTCGATCCCGAGGGCGGCCACCTCCTCGCGCAGCCAGCCCACGCCGACCCCGAGGAAGAGGCGGCCACCGGAGAGGCGGTCGATGGTGGCGCAGCGCTTGGCCAGCTGCAGCGGGTGGTGCTCGGGCAGCACGAGGATGCCGGTGCCGAGGCGGATGCGCTCGGTCTGGCCGGCCAGCCAGGCCAGCAGGTCGAGCGGGTCGGGCAGCTCGCAGTCCTCGGGCAGCGGCATGCGACCGGTGTCGCTGTACGGGTAGCGGCTCTCGTAGCCGACGGGCACCACCACGTGCTCCACGGTGAGCAGCGACTCGAAGCCGGCCTCGTCGGCGTGCTGGGCGAAGGCGCGCATCCAGGCGGGGTCGCTGGCCACGCCGAGGCGGTAGGGCGGCAGGACCCCCAGGGCGATGGTCACGCCAGCGTCGACTCGAACAGGCGCAGCCGCTCCAGGAACCGCTCCCGGTGGACGAGGTGCGGGTAGTGGCCGTCGCCCTCCCAGACCTCGAGGGTGGCGGTGGGGATGGCGGCCTGCAGCCACGGGCCGTAGGTGGGGCCCGGATCGATCCCGTGCAGGGCCAGGTAGGGCACGGTCACGGCACCCGCCAGGGTGGCCACCATGGCGTCGAGGTCGGCCGGCTCGAGGTCGAGCAGCGGCGCCCACACCCCGAGCACCACCTCCTGGCGGGGCTGCCGCAGCGCCGCCACCCGGGCGGCCTCGTCGGGCGGCAGCGCCCCCTGCATCGACTCGAACAGCGCGCCCATCACCTCGGCGAAGGCTTCCGAGCGCAGGGCCGGCTCGGCGCCGCGCACCAGCTCCTGGAAGTCGCCCAGGGCGATCGACTGGTCGACGTTCACGACGGCCCGGCACGGGTGGGCGGCGGCGAAGGCGGTGGCCACGATCCCGCCCATCGAGTGGCCCACCACCACCGGTGCGTCGAGGCCCTCCGCGGCGACGACGACGGCCACGTCGTCGGCCATGGCGGTGCTGTCGTGGTCGCCGGAGGCCGCCGTCGCCGACTCGCCGTGGCCGCGGACGTCGAGCGCCACCACCCGGTGGTCGGCCGCCAGGTCCTCGACGAGGGGGTCCCACGTCCGCCGCGACTCGGTGATGCCGTGCACGAGCACCAGGGGCGGGCCGGCCCCGGCGACGTCGTAGGCGATCTCGGTCCCGTCGGCGCTGGCGGTGGTGGGCACGGCGGAGTTCTACCGCGCCAGCGCCGCAGGCGCGCTCAGGAGGGCGGGGTGATGCCGGTGACGCCCCAGGACACCTGCCGGGCCATCGACTCGCGCAGCTTGGCCGTGCGGATGCCCCAGAACTCGAACCCGTACTGGTGCGCGGCCGTGTGGGCCAGCATCGACACCAGCGTGCCGGCCACGGCCATCGGGTCGAGGCCCTTGGGCAGCGCGCCCCGGCCCTGCGCGGCCCGCGTGACCTCGGCCAGGGCGTTGGTGATGTCGTTCAGGAAGCGCACCCGGATCTTCTGGAACCGGCCGTCGCCCTCGTCGGTGGCGAGGTCCATCACGCGCAGCACCGGGCGGTGCTGGTCCCAGAAGGCCAGCAGGCCGTCGACCAGCGCCAGCGAGGTGGCGTACGCGTCGTCGCCGGTCCAGGAGCCGTCGGTGATGGTGGTGGTGAGGTGGCTCCCCTGCTGGGCCATCTCCTCGGCCAGCACCAGGATGGCGGCCTCCACGTCGGCGAAGTACTGGTAGAAGGTGGCGGGCGAGGTGCCGGCCTCCCGGGCGATGTCGATCACCTTCACGTCGCGGTAGCTGGTGGTGTCGAGCATGTCGCGGGTGCAGTCGAGCAGCCGCTGGCGGGTGGCTCGGCCTCGGCGGCCGGGCACGCGGCCGTCGGCGGCCCGCAGGTCGTCGTCGTCGACCGGCTCGTCGACGGTGCGGATCGGGGTCACCTCGGGCATGGGGCGAGGCTACCGGCCCCTCTGACGCAGCGTCAGGTGACGTCGGCCACCAGGGCCCGCAGCTCGCCCTTGAGCACCTTGTTGCTGGCGTTCATCGGGAGCGCCTCGACCACCCGGACGTGGCGCGGGACCTTGAAGTTGGCGAGGTGCTGGCGGGCCCAGTCGATCACCGCGCCGGGCTCGGGCGTCGTGCCGGTGACGGGCACGACGAAGGCCATCCCCACCTCGCCCATGCGCTCGTCGGGCACGCCGATCACGGCCACCTGGGCCAGCTCGGGGTGGGTGAGCAGCAGCCGCTCGATCTCGGCCGGGTAGGCGTTGAAGCCGCCGGTGATGAACATGTCCTTCTTGCGGTCGGTGATGGCGACGTAGCCCGCCGGGTCCATGGTGCCGATGTCGCCGGTGTGCAGCCACCCGTCGGCGTCGATGGCCTCGGCGGTCTGCTCGGGGTCCTCGAAGTAGCCCTGCATCACGTTGTAGCCGCGCACCACGATCTCGCCGGGCTCCCCGCGGGCCACCTCGGCGCCGTCGTCGTCGACGATGCGCACCTCCACCCCGGGGATGGCCCGGCCGGAGCTGCCCGAGATCAGCTCGGGCGGGTCGTCGGGGCGGCACACGGTGACGATCCCGCAGCTCTCGGTGAGGCCGTAGGCCGTCACCACCGTCTCGAAGCCGAGCTCGCGCTCCATGCGCTCGATCAGCTCCACCGGCACCGGTGCGGCGCCGGTGACGGCCAGGCGGAGCGAGGCCACCGCGGCGCGGTCGAGGTCGGGGTGGTTGAGGAACGTCTGGTAGATGGCGGGGGGCCCGGGGAGCGCGGTGATGCGGTGCTCGGCGACGTTGGCGAGGGCCAGGGGGATGTCGAACACGGCCTGGGGCACGAGCGTGGCCCCGACGGTGAGGCAGGCGATGATGCCGGCCTTGTAGCCGAAGGCGTGGAAGAAGGGGTTCACCACGAGGTAGCGGTCGTCGGACCGCAGCCCCACGATGGCCGCCCAGTCGGCGAAGCCCCGCAGCGTCTGGCCGTGGGTGGCCACCACGCCCTTGGGGTTCCCGGTGGTCCCGGAGGTGAAGAGGATGTCGGACGGGTCGTCGGCGCCCAGCTCGTCCACGCGGGCGTCGAGCTCGGCCTCGGGGACGCTGGCCCCGTCGGCCACGAACGCCTCCCAGGCGCGGGCGCCGGGCGGCACGTCGCCGCGGAGCACCACCCGCTGCTCGAGGTCGGGCAGCTCGTGGCCCTCGAGCATCCCGAGGTAGTGGTTGCCGAGGAAGCCGTCGACCGTGACCAGGATGCGGGCCCGGCTGGCCTGGAGGATGTAGGCGGCCTCGGCGCCCTTGTACCGGGTGTTGATCGGCACCAGCACCCCCCCGGCCGACTGCAGGCCGAGCAGCGCCACCACCCACTCCCACACGTTGGGCGACCACACGGCGACGCGGTCGCCGCGCTGGATGCCCGCCGCGAGGAAGGCTCGGCCGGCCGCCGCGGCGGCGTCGGCGAGCTCGGCGAAGGTCAGCCGCACGTCGCCGTCGACGATGGCCTCGGCGTCGCCGAAGCGCTCGGCCGCCGACCGGACGAGGCGGGCGGTGGTGCCCCACTCGAGGTCGCCGCGGATCCCCGTCTCCATCTCCGCCATCCTCAGCTGCCCCAGAGCTCGAGCAGGTCGTCGGTGGTCACGACGGCGGCGAGCAGCGCCAGGGTGTTGTCGATCACGGCGTCGGCATAGGCCTGCGGGATGCCGCACACGGCGTCTCGGGGCAGGACCACGTCGTAGCCGCGGTTCACCGCGTCCATCACCAGGTTGGTCACGGCCACGTTGACCGACACGCCGGTGACCACGATCGTGCGCACCCCGAGGTTGCGCAGCACCGGGTCGAGGTCGGTGCCCGCCATCGGGTCGAGCCCGTGGGTGCGGGTGAGCACGAGGTCGTCGGGCTCGGGGCCGAGCTCGGGCACCACCTCCACCTCCGGGGTGCCCGGCAGCAGGGCGACCGGCGAGCGGCGCACGCCGAGGAACAGGCGGGCGTTGTGGTTGGCCCCCTTGCCGTCGGCGCGCCGGTAGGCCGTGCAGTGCACCACCTGGACACCGGCCCGCCGGGCCGGGGGCAGCAGGCGGGCCAGGTTCGGCAGCATCGTGGCGGCCGCCGCCTCCGCCAGCGCCGGCAGCGCCGAGCGCTCCCCCACCACGCCGTTCTGCACCTCGGAGGTGATGATCGCCGTGTGCGACGGGGCGACGAGGGCGGCCAGGTCGAGCGGCATGCCCGGACCCTACCGCGCTGATCTGACGGGCCGTCAGGTCAGGGGCGAGCTACGTCGACGGAGCCAGGTTGGCGAAGGCCCGCTCGTGGTCCTCGGCGGCCTGCCGCTCGTCCCACGGCCGCTCGCCCACCAGCTCGTAGTCGCCGGCGTACTCGGGCCGCACCCGGCCCTCGTCGTCGACCAGCCACACCATGGCCAGCCGGCGGGGGACGCGCACCGGGCCGTCGACCCGCTCGTAGGTGCCGAAGACGAGGTCCCACACCGGCGTGGTCACGCCCTGGTTGGCCATCGGGTGGCCGAAGTGGTGGTGGAAGTGGTGGCGCCGCACCCAGCGCTCGTAGGGGTGGGCCACCGGACGGCGGTGGGCCCGCCAGTGGATCCAGTCGTAGAAGCCGTAGGCCGCCACCCAGCCCAGCCCGAGGGCGGCGCCGATCGGCCCGACGACCAGCCCGGCCAGGGCGCCCCAGCCGACGCCCACCAGCAGCACGCCGGTCCAGGCGAAGTACCACGACTCGAGCACGGAGTCGCGCTCGGCGTGGTGCCGGAGGTGCTCCCGCGACGCCAGCCCCCGACCCCGCAGCTCGTGCATGGCGAAGCGGTGCATCAGGTACTCGCCGAGGGTCCAGAGGGCGATGCCGATGCCGAGCAGCGCCAGGGCGGCCAGCGCGTGCAGGGGGCCGGTCACGAGGGCGCTCCGGCGGCGACGGGGCGGGCCAGGGGCTGGCGGCGGGCGATGCCGTCGACCGCCGCGTGGGCCTGGGCCAGCAGGGCCGGGTCGGCGCCGAAGCCCACCAGCAGGTCGTCGACGAGCAGCCGGGCCAGGCGCTCGCCGTCGAGGAGGTCGGGGTCCCAGCGGGCCAGGCGGCCCAGCTGCAGCACGCCGTTGAGCGCAGCGGCCAGCACGATGGTGCGTTCCATCGCCTCGGCCGGGCCCAGGGCACCCACCTCGGCCGCTCGGGCGAAGCGCTCCCGGGCGAGGTCGAGCAGCCGGAACACGGCGGGCAGGACCCGCCCGCCCTCCTCGGTGGGCACGGCGTCGTCGGCGTGCAGGAGCTGCTGGAGCAGGCGCTGCTCCTGCGGGAGCGTCGTGACGCTCTCGATGGAGAACCGGGCGAAGCCCACCACGTGGGCCAGCGCCGCCACCGACGGGTCGAGGTCGGCCACCCGCTCCTCCAGCACCGGCAGGAGGGTGAGGTAGCTGGCGGCGATCCGCTCGATGGCCTCCCGCTGCACCTCGGCCACCAGCGCGCCCTTCGACGGGAAGTAGGTGTAGACGGTCCCCACCGCGGCGTCGACGGCCGAGGCCAGGCGGGCCATCGTGAGGGCGTCGAGGCCCTCGTCGGTCGCGATCTGGAGCGCCGCCTGGAGGTAGTCGTGGTGGCGGGCCAGCCGGTTGCGGGCCCGCCGGCTCGTGGTCGCCTCGGCGAGGGCCTCCGGTGACGTCTCTTGAACCATGTTCAGAAGTTGAACATGGTTCAGACTTCAGGTCAACCCGTGGACGTCGGCGAAGCGGGCCATCGCCTCGAGCGCCTCCCGGGTGCGGGTCCAGGGCACCACGATGAGGCGGTCCACGCCGGCCTCGGCGAAGGCCTCGGCCTCCCCCGGGGTCGTCGGCGACCCCATCACGGTCATCTCCACCGCCGCCGGGTCGCGCCCCGCCTCCTCGGCGTGCCGGCGGATGGCGGCCACCTGCGCCGCCGCCGACGCCGGCGTGTGGTCCATGCCGAGCCAGCCGTCGCCCCGGCGCCCGGCCCGGCGCAGCGCGGCCGGCGACTCGCCCCCGACGTGGATCGGCACGGCGCCGCCAGGCGGCTTCGGCTCGAAGGCCACCGGCTCGAAGTCGAGCAGCTCGCCGTGGTGCTCGATGACGGGCTCCGACCACAGGCGCCGGACGACGTCGATCGTCTCGTCGAGGCGTCGGCCGCGCGTGCGGGGGTCGAGCCCCGCCGCCTCCCACTCCGTGCGCAGCCAGCCGGCGCCCACGCCGCAGATCGCCCGGCCGCCCGAGAGGTGGTGCAGCGTGGCGAAGGCGCGAGCCCCCACGAAGGGGTGCCGGATGCCCAGGAGGTACACGAACGTGCCCAGCCGGACGCGCTCGGTGCGGGCGGCCAGGTACGAGAGGTAGGCCACCGCGTCGAAGATCGGGACGGTGGGCGGCACCGGCGGGTGCTCCTCCCCCGGGACCAGCTCGCCCTCGATGCGCAAGGGGAACACGAGGTGCTCCGGGAGCCACACCGACTCGTACCCGAGCGCGTCGGCCGCCTGGGCCGCGTCGACCCACACGGCCGGGTTGAGCTGCCCGAAGGTGATGCCGTACCTCATCGCCGCTAAGGTATCTGACACACCGTCAGATCCTGACGTGACCCCCCTCGGAGCGCCCCGATGACGATCACCGATCCGGCCACGGAAGCCACCAGCACCGACTGGGAGCTGCCCACCATCGTGAGCGTCGACGACCACGTCGTCGAGCCCCCGCACGTGTGGGAGACCTGGCTGCCGGCCAAGTACCGCGACCGCGGCCCCAAGGTGGAGCGGCGCGGCATCGGCACCATGAAGCACATCGGCGGCGGGCAGTACGAGCAGACCTTCGACCCCGACGGCCCCCAGGCCGACTGCTGGGTCTACGAGGACCTCGTCTACATCCACAAGCGCCACGTGGCCGCGGTGGGCTTCGACCGCGACGACATGACCATGTCGCCCATCACCTACGACGAGATGCGCCCGGGCTGCTACGACCCGAAGGCCCGCGTCGAGGACATGCAGATGAACCACGTGGAGGCGTCGCTGTGCTTCCCGTCGTTCCCGCGCTTCTGCGGCCAGACCTTCACCGAGGCCAAGGACCGCGAGCTGGGCGAGGCCTGCGTGTACGCCTACAACGACTGGATGGTCGAGGAGTGGTGCGGCGACTCCGACGGCCAGCTGCTGCCGCTGCCGATCATCCCGCTGTGGGATGCCGAGCTGGCGGCCAAGGAGGTCGTGCGCAACGCCGAGCGCGGCGCCCGGGCCGTGTGCTTCTCCGAGATCCCGCCCCACCTCGGCCTGCCGTCGATCCACTCGGGCGAGTGGGATCCGTTCATCGCCGCCTGCCAGGACACGCAGACCGTGATCTGCATGCACATCGGGTCGTCGTCGCGCATGCCGGCCACCTCGGGCGACGCGCCGGTGGCCGTGGCGGCCACGCTCAGCTTCGGCAACGCCATGGCCTCGATGAGCGACTGGCTCTTCTCCGGGAAGCTGGTGCAGTTCCCCGAGGTGAAGCTGGCCTACAGCGAGGGCCAGATCGGCTGGATCCCCTACATCCTCGAGCGGGCCGACGACGTGTGGAGCGAGCACCGGGCCTGGGGCGGCGTGGCCGACCTCGTCCCCGAGCCGCCGAGCACCTACTACTACCGCCAGATCTACGGCTGCTTCTTCCGCGACCAGCACGGCATCGACAGCCTCGAGAAGGTCGGCGTCGACAACATCACCTTCGAGACCGACTACCCCCACACCGACTCGACGTGGCCCAACACCAAGGCCGTGGCCACCGAGCTGATGGCCGGGCTCCCGCTCGACGTCGTCGAGAAGATCATGCGCGGCAACGCCCGCCGCATGCTCGGCCTCGACTAGCCCGACCTCCCACCACCGCCGGTCGCGCTCGATCCCTGCGGCGTTCGTGCGGACCCGACACCGGCTGCGGGGTCTCGCGGTCAGCCGGGCGGGCGGCTGAACGTGGTGGTGGCGCGGACGTCGGCGAAGCCGAGGCTGCGGTAGAGCTGGAGGGCGCCGGTGGGGTTCTCGGCGTCGACGCCGAGGATCACGCGGTCGAAGCCGTCGGCCGCGGCGGCCGCCGCCGCGAGCGCGGTCGTGAGCACCGACCGGGCGGCGCCGCGACCCCGCCAGGCTCGATCGGTCCCGATGCTCTGCACCCACACCTCCCGGTGGCCCACCTCCTCCCAGTCCTGCGGGTAGGCGGCGCACAGCACGTAGGCGACGACCGCGCCGGTCGCCCCCGCCCGGGCGACGAACGACAGGTCGGGCCGGAAGGCGCGGTGGCCGGAGTGCCATTGCGCCCACTCCTCGGACGACGGCGGCTCGCTCCCCCAGTGGTCGGCGAACGCTGCGCCGTGGGCCACGCGCACGGCGTCGTCGAGGTCGGCCGCCCACGGCGTCAGGACCACGCCCCCGGGCGGGGCGACCACCGCGACCGGGGCGTCGGTGGGGCGCGCCACCTCGAGGAACCGGCGCACCGGCTCGAACCCCAGCCGGGTCGCCAGGCGGGTGAGGTCCCCCATGTGGTCGACGGCCTCGACCTGCACGTCGGTCGGCAGCGAGGCATCGAAGCGGGCGGCCACGCCGGTGGCCTGCTCGAGCTGGCGGGCCAGCAGCCGGCGTCCGATGCCCTCGCCCCGGCGGGCGGGGTGCACCCCGCCCCAGCACCACACGCGGTGGTGCTCCCGCTCGCCGGGCATCGAGCGCAGCCACCCGAACGCCACCAGGTCGTCGCCGTCCCACACGAAGGTGGCATCGGTGTCGGGGCGGGCTCGGACCGACGCCCACTCGTCGTCGAGGTCCTCCGGGCCGAGGACCTCTCCACGCCGGTCGACCGACTCGATGGCGGCCAGCAGCTCGACCCAGGCCGGGTCGTCGCCTCTCGTCGGGGGCGCCCAGCGCAGGTCGGCCATGGCCGGATCCTGCCACCTGCCCCCAGGCGTCCGGAACCGACTTCCACCCGGACCTGACGGTGCGTCAGGGCGGGCGGTAGCGTCGCCGGCGATGGACCCGAGCGCCCTCACCACCATCCGCTACGAGGCGGCCGACGGCGTGGCCACGATCACCCTCGACCGTCCCGACCGCCACAACGCCTTCACGGCGGTGATGTGCGAGGAGATGGCCGCCACCTGGGCGCACGTGCGCGACGACCGCGACGTGCGGGCGGTGGTGCTGACCGCCGCCGGCGACAAGGCCTTCTGCACGGGCATCGACCGCGACGAGGTGCCGGCGGGTGAGGGCGAGTACAGCTTCGACCCGCTCACCTACGTGGATCCCGGCCGGCGGCTGGGCCCGCGCGCCAACGAGTGCTGGAAGCCGGTGGTGGCCGCGGTGAACGGCATGGCCTGCGGCGGCGCCTTCTACCTGCTGGGCGAGGCCGACATCCTCGTGGCGGCCGACCACGCCACCTTCTTCGACCCGCACGTCACCTACGGGATGCCCGCTGTGTTCGAGCCCACGCTCATGCTGCACCGCATGCCGTTCGGCGAGGTGCTGCGCATGACGCTCCTCGGCAACCACGAGCGCATCAGCGCAGCCCGCGCCCTCGAGATCGGCCTGGTCACCGAGGTGGTGCCCGGGGCCGAGCTCGCCGGCACCGCGCAGCGGATCGCCGCCGCCATCGCCAGCCAGCCCCCCACCGCGGTGCAGGCCAGCCTCCGCGCCCTGTGGGCGGCGCTGGAGGTCAGCCGCAGCCAGATGCTCGAGATGGGCTCGACCTTCCTCAACCTGGCCATGAGCGCCGAGGCCCTGGCCGAGGGCCAGGCCACCTTCAGCTCCGGCCAGCGGATCGACCCCACGATCCGGTGACCCTCGCCGCCACGGTGCGGGCCGCCGCGGAGCGCTTCGGCGACCGCCCCGCCTTCGTCGACCCCGACGGCTCGACCCTCACCTACGCTGCCCTCCACGAGCGGTCCGACGCCGTGGCCGGCGGCCTGGTCGCCGCAGGGGTGGGGCCCGGCGACGTGGTGCTGCTGCGCCTGCCGTCGGACTCCTCCTACGTGGTGGCCTACGCGGCCGCCACCAAGGTCGGCGCCGTCGCCGCCGGCGTCAACCCCCGCCTGGCCCCTCCGGAGCAGGAGGCGGTGGCGGCGGTGGCCGGCGGGACCCTCACCCTCGACGACCCCGCGCAGCTCGCCGAGCTCGCTCGGCCCGGCAGCGTCGAGCCCCTGCCCGACGACCCGACCCGCCCGGTGGCGCTGGTGTTCACCTCGGGCACCACCGGCCAGCCGAAGGGGGCGCTGTTCCGCGAGGAGCAGCTGGCGGCCATCACGCGGATCGACGTGGCCGACGCGTGGGGCGACCCCCGTGGCCCGGCGACGCCGATGCTGGCCGGCACGCAGTTCGCCCACGTGGGCTTCATGACCAAGCTGCCGTGGTACCTGCGGCTCGGGAGCACCACCCACGTGCTGGGGCGGTGGCGGGCCGCCGACGCGCTGGCCTGCGTGGTCGAGCACCGCATCCCGTCCATCGGGGGCGTGGCCCCCCAGATCGCCCTGCTGCTGCGGGAGGACCTCGAGGCCCTCGACCTCAGCTGCGTGCAGAGCCTCATCGTGGGCGGTGCCGCATCGCCCCCGGCCCTGGTGCGCGCCGCGCGTGAGCGCTTCGCTGCCGGCTACTCGATCCGCTACTCGTCGACCGAGAGCGGGGGCTGCGGCACCGGCACCGCCCTCGACGCCGACGACGACGAAGCGCTCTTCTCGGTCGGGCGGCCGCGGGGTGGCATCGAGGTGACCATCCGCGACGACGACGGGCACCTGGTCGCGTCCGACGAGGTGGGCGAGGTGTGGCTGCGCTCCCCCACCACCATGGCCGGGTACTGGCGCGACCCGGATGCGACCGCCGCCACGCTCGTCGACGGCTGGCTGCGCACCGGCGACCTCGGGCGGCTCGACGAGACCGGGCTGCTGCGCCTGGCCGGCCGGTCGAAGGAGATGTTCATCCGCGGCGGCTACAACGTCTACCCCGCGGAGGTCGAGGCGGTGCTGGCCGACCACCCCGGCGTGGCCGAGGTGGCGGTGGTCCCCCGGCCCGACGACGTGATGGGCGAGGTGGGCGTGGCGGTGGTGGTGCCGAGCGACCCCTCGTCGCCACCCACCCTCGACGACCTCCGCCGCCACCTCGACGGGCGCCTCGCCCGCTTCAAGGCGCCCGAGGCCCTCCGCCTGGTCGACGCCCTGCCCCTCACCCCCATGCAGAAGGTCGACCGACGGGCGCTGGCCGAGGGGGAGACACCCGCTGCCCCCTGACGCGTGGGATCCTCGTGAGGTGATCGATGGGGGGACACCGGAGCCCTACCGGCCGCGCCACCTGGCCGGATCGGCCGCCCCCGAGCCGGCGGCGGAGGTCGAGCCCGGCCGTCGCGGGGTCCTCCGGCGCACCACGGGCCTCGTGGCGGCCACCGTCGCGGCCCTCGTCGCCACCGCCGCCGCCACGCAGGTGCTGCCGGCGCGCGATCGGAGCGAGGCGTCCACCTCCTCCCCCGTCGACGCCGGCCTGGTGGAGGTGGACCTGTGCGAGCGGGCTCCGCTGGCCGAGCGGGTGGGCCTGGTGCTGGTGGTCGGCCTGCCCGGCGTGACCGACGCAGAGCACCCCCTCGTCGACGAGCTGGTGGAGGTGGGGGTCGGCGGGGTGATGCTGCGCGACGAGAACATCACCGGCGAGGAGCAGGTCGCCGACCTGATCGCCGGGCTGCGGGCCCGCCTCGGCCCCGAGCTGCTCGTCGCCGTCGACGACGAGGGTGGGCGCGTCACCTCGATGGGCGAGCTCGACCAGCCGGTGCGCTCGGCTCGGCGCCTCGGTGCGTCGGGACCCGAGGCGGCCGAGGAGTTCGCCGCCGAGCTGGGGACCCTGGCGGCCTCGGTGGGCATCGACTGGGTGCTGGCCCCCGTGGCCGACCTCGACGACGGCCCCGCCGGCGGCGTGATCGGCGACCGCTCCTTCGGCGCCGACCCCGACGACGTGGCCGCCGCCGCGGTGGCCTTCGCCCGAGGGCTGCAGGAGGCGGGGGTGGCCGTCACGGCCAAGCACTTCCCCGGCCACGGCGGCGAGGGCGACCCCCACTTCGGCGACACCATCGACCCCGTCGACCTCGAGGAGCTCGAGGCCACCGACCTCGTGCCCTTCGACGCCCTGGCCGCCAGCGGCGCCGAGGCCACCATGGTGGGCCACGTGATCTACCCGGAGATCTGGGGCGACGTGCCCGCCAGCCTCGCCCCGGGCGCCTACGACCTCCTCCGGCAGCGCGGCTTCGAGGGCGTGGCCGTGACCGACGCCCTCGGGATGGGCGCCATCCAGAACCGGTTCGGGTTCGACGAGGCCCCGGCCCTCGCGCTGGCCGCCGGCGCCGACGCCATCCTCGTGAACCAGGGCCAGGTCGTGCGCCAGCTGCGCGACGGCCTCCTCGCCGCCATCGAGGCCGGCGACCTCGACGAGGGCCGCCTCGACGAAGCGGTCGCCCGCGTCCTGCGCCTCCGCGACCAGGACCCCGCCGGCCTGGTCTGCGGCTGACCGGATCGGCGCCGCGCCGGACGGCCGGAGCGCTCAGCCGGCGTCGGGGGCCGGCGCCTCGAAGCGGTACCCCATCCCCGGCTCGGTGACGAAGTAGGTCGGCCGAGCGGGCTCGGGCTCGAGCTTGCGGCGGATGTTGGCGAAGTGGACGCGGAGGTAGTTCGTCTCCGAGTCGTAGGACGGACCCCACACCTCGTGGAGGAGCTGTCGCTGGCTGACCAGCCGGCCGGCGTTGCGGGCCAGGACCTCGACGAGCGCCCACTCGGTCGGGGTGAGCGAGACGGGCGCGCCGTCGCGGTCCACGCGCTTGGCCACCAGGTCGATGGTGAAGTGCGGGGTGACGACCTGCGCCTCCTCCTCGGCGGGCTGCCGCCGCCGGAGCGCGGCTCGCATCCGTGCCAGCAGCTCGTTCATGCCGAACGGCTTGGTGACGTAGTCGTCGGCGCCGGCGTCGAGGGCCTCCACCTTGTCGTGCTCGTCGGCCCGCACCGACAGCACGAGGATCGGCACGCTCGACCACCCCCGCAGCCCGCGGACGACCTCGATGCCGTCGATGCCGGGCAGCCCGAGGTCGAGGATCACCAGGTCGGGGTGGTGGTCGGCCGCCAGCACGAGCGCCTGCTCGCCGTCCTCGGCGAGGTCGACGCGGTAGCCCCGAGCTCGCAGGTTGGTGGCCAGGGCACGACGGATCTGCGGCTCGTCGTCGACCACGAGGATGCGGACGTCGGTCGGCTCAGGTGCCATCGACCGCCTCCGGGAGGTCGATGACCATGGTGAGGCCGCCGCCCGGGGTGTCCTCCACCTCGAGGCTGCCGCCGAGCGCATCCACGATCCCGCGGCTGACGGCCAGGCCCAGGCCCACACCGGAGCCTGCTGCGGTGTCGCCCAGGCGCTGGAAGGGCTGGAACATCTGCTCGCGCTGGTCGGCCGGCACGCCGGGGCCGCGGTCGACCACGCGCAGCTGCACCACCCCGCCGTGGCGGCTGGCGGCCACCCGGACCGATCCGCCGCGCTCGGTGACGGCGGCGGCGTTGGCCACCAGGTTGGCGACGGCGCGCTCCAGCAGCCCCGGGTCGGCTCGCACCAACGGCAGGTCGGGGGAGATCTCCACCTCGACCGGGGTGTCGAGCCCGCTGATCGAGGCCAGCGCCGCGGGCACCACCTCCTCGAGGGCCACGGCCCGGGTGGCGGGCCGGATCACGCCGGCCTCGAGCCGGCTGGCGTCGAGCAGGTTGCCGATGACGGTGTCGAGCCGGTCCACCTCCTCGTCGATCGTGGCCAGGAACTCCGCCTCCGCCTCGGCGGACCAGCGCATGTCCTCCTGGAGCAGGCTGCTCACGCTGGCCTTGATCGATGCCAGCGGGCTGCGCAGGTCGTGCGACACCGCACGGAGGATCGCCGTGCGCAGCACGTCGGCCGCGGCCAGGGCGTCGGCCCGCTCGGCCTCGTCGCGCAGGGCCCGGCGGTCGAGGACCGTCGCCAGCTGGGCGATGAGGGCGTCGAGGATGCGACGATCCCCGTCGGCCAGCTCGCCGGCGATCTCGACCCGGCCGCCGACGAGGTCGATCCGTCGGGTCGACCCCGCGGGGAGCTCGCCGACCGCCGCCACCACCTCGCCGGCGTCGGTGGTGACCGCGAGGCCCTGGAGGTCGAGGGTGCGCCGGATGCGCTCGAGCATCGGGCGGATGGGATCGGCCGACGTGGCGATGCTGGCCGCGATCCGCGCCAGCGCCTCGGCCTCGGCCTGGGCGCGGTCGGCGGCCGCCGACCGGCGGGCGAAGGCGGTGACCAGCAGGCCCACGAGGGCTCCGACGACGGCGAACAGGACCAGCGCCAGGAGGTTCTCGGGGTCGTCGACCGTCCACGTGTACTGCGGCGGGGTGAAGTACCAGTTGAGCGCGGCCGAGGCGAGCACGGCGGCCGTCAGCGCCGGTGCCGCGCCCCCGGCGGCCGCGCTCAGCAGCACGACGGCCTGGAAGAGGAGGAGCTGGCTCCCCTGGTCGAAGGTGCCCCGGGTGCTGGCCAGCAGCGCCGTCAGCGCGCCCGTGCCGCCCACGGCCAGCAGCCAGCCCAGCTGCCGTCGCCGCACCGACAGCGACAGGGCGGGCCGGGCGCGCGCCGGCGCCGAGGGCGTGGACGCGGTGGTGGGGTCGTCGGTGGCGGAGATCACGTGCACGTCGAGGTCGCCGGCCCGCCGGATGACCTGGTTGATGACGGACCCCCGGCGCAGCTCCTCCAGCCGGCTGCGGCGGCTGGTGCCGAGGACCAGCTGGGTGGCGTTCTCGTCGTGGGCGAAGTCGACCAGGGCGGCGACGACGTCGTCGGCCACCAGCTCGTGGTACTCGCCCCCGAGGTCGGCGAGGAGCTGGCGGTGGGGCTCCAGCAGCCGCGACGGCGGCCCCGCTCGCCCGTCGCCGGCCCGGATGTGGATGCCGAGGAGGTCGCCGCGGGAGCGCTCCGCCATGCGAGCGGCGCGTCGGATCAGGTGGTCGCCCGAGGGCGCCCCGGTCACGGCCACGACGATCCGCTCCCGCGTCTCCCAGGCACCGGAGATCTCGTGCGCGCTGCGGTAGGCCTGGAGCGCCTCGTCGACCCGATCGGCCACCCACAGCAGCGCCAGCTCGCGGAGCGCGCCCAGGTTGCCGGGCCGGAAGTAGTTGGCCAGCGCTGCGTCGACCTTGTCGGCGGCGTAGATGTTGCCGTGCGCCATCCGGCGGCGCAGCGCCTCCGGGGTCATGTCGACCAGCTCGATCTGGTCCGCCGAGCGCACCACCTCGTCGGGGACCGTCTCGCGCTGGCGGATCCCGGTGATGGACTCCACCACGTCGTTGATCGACTCCAGGTGCTGGACGTTCACCGTGGAGATGACGTCGATCCCCGCGTCGAGCAGCTCCTCGACGTCCTGCCAGCGCTTCCGGTTGCGGCTGCCGGTGACGTTCGTGTGCGCCAGCTCGTCGACGAGGGCCACCTCCGGCGCACGGGCCAGCACGGCGTCGAGGTCCATCTCCTCGAAGGTGCTACCGCGGTGCTGGAGCCGGGCTCGTGGGAGCAGGGGCAGGCCCGCCAGCTGGGCGGCCGTGTGCTCCCGGCCGTGGGTCTCGACGAAGGCCACCACCACGTCGGTGCCGCGCTCGTGCCGGCGGCGCCCCTCGCCCAGCATGGCGTAGGTCTTGCCGACGCCGGGCGCGGCGCCCAGGTAGATGCGCAGCCGGCCGCGGGACATGGTCTCAGCGTGCCAGTTGGGCGAGGGCCGCGTTGAGCTCCACCACGTTCACCCGAGGCTCCCCCAGGATCCCGGCGGTCCGGGCCTCCGTGTGGTCCTCGACGAGGGCGGCCACGGCGGCCACCTCCAGGCCCCGCGCCTCGGCCACCCGAGCGGTCTGGAGGCGGGCGTTGCGGGGTGAGATGTGCGGGTCGAGGCCGGAGCCCGATGCCGTGACGGCGTCGACCGGCACCGCGGTGCCCGGCCCCAGGCCGTTGCGGCGCCGGTACGCCTCGGCCCGCGCCTCGATCTCCGCCAGCAGGTCGGGGTTCGACGGACCGAGGTTCGAGCCCCCGCTCCCCGCCGCGTCGTACCCGACCGCCGACGGCCGGGGCTGGAACCACTGCTCGCCCTCGAAGGGCTGGGCGATGAGCGACGAGCCCACCACCTCGCCGTCGACGGTGAGCCTCGATCCCGAGGCGGCGTCGCCGAAGGCCAGCTGGGCCACGCCGGTGGTCAGGAGCGGGTAGGCCACGCCGGTCAGCACCGTGAAGGCCAGGAGCAGGACGAGCGCCGGTCGGAGCTGTCGGAGCATCACACCACCCCCAGGGTCGAGACGGCGAGGTCGATGAGCTTGATCCCGACGAAGGGCGTGATCAGCCCGCCGACCCCGTAGACGAGCAGGTTCCGCCGCAGCACCTCGGGCGCCGACACGGCACGGAAGCGGACGCCCCGGAGGGCCAGCGGGATGAGCACCACGATGATCACGGCGTTGAAGACGACCGCCGAGAGGATGGCGGAGCGGGGCGAGTCGAGGCCCATCACGTTGAGCTGCTCGAGCTGCGGGTGGGCCAGGAGGAACATCGCCGGGATGATGGCGAAGTACTTCGCCACGTCGTTGGCGATGGAGAAGGTCGTCAGGGCGCCGCGCGTGATCAGCAACTGCTTGCCGATCTGCACGATCTCGATCAGCTTCGTGGGATCCGAGTCGAGGTCCACCATGTTCCCGGCCTCCTTGGCGGCCTGGGTGCCGGTGTTCATGGCCACCCCCACGTCGGCCTGGGCCAGCGCCGGCGCGTCGTTGGTGCCGTCGCCCGTCATGGCGACGAGGTTCCCGCCCGCCTGCTCCTGCCGGATGAGCGCCAGCTTGTCCTCCGGGGTGGCCTCGGCCAGGAAGTCGTCGACCCCCGCCTGCTCGGCGATGGCGCGCGCGGTGCGGGGGTTGTCGCCGGTGATCATGACGGTGCGGATCCCGAGGGCTCGCAGCTCGCCGAAGCGCTCCCGCATGCCCGGCTTCACCACGTCGGAGAGCTGGATCACCCCGAGCACGGTGCTGTCCTCCACCACGGCGAGCGGCGTGCCGCCCTCGTCGGAGATCCGCCCGATCACGGTCGTGACCTCGTCGGGCACGACCCCGCCGCGCTCGTCGACCCACCGTCGCACCGCGTCCACCGCGCCCTTGCGGATCGAGCGGCCGCCGACGTCGACGCCGCTCATGCGGGTCGAGGCGGAGAACGGCACGAAGGTGGCGTCGGCCGGGGCGGTGTCGGCCGCGGCGGCCCCTCCTCGCTGCGCCAGCTCCACGATCGACCTCCCCTCGGGGGTCTCGTCGGCGAGGCTCGAGAGCAGGGCCACCTCGGCCAACCGCTGCGGGTCGATGCCGTGGGCGGCGTGCAGGGCGGTGGCCTGGCGGTTCCCGAAGGTGATCGTGCCCGTCTTGTCGAGCAGCAGGGTGGAGCAGTCGCCGGCGGCCTCCACCGCCCGACCGCTCATGGCGAGCACGTTGCGCTGCACGAGGCGGTCCATGCCGGCGATCCCGATGGCCGAGAGCAGGCCGCCGATGGTGGTCGGGATCAGGCACACCAGGAGGGCGACCAGCACCACGAGGCTCTGCTCGTCGCCGGAGTAGATGGCGAAGGGCTGCAGGGCCACGACGGCCAGCAGGAACACGATGGTGAGGCCGGCCAGCAGGATCGACAGCGCGATCTCGTTCGGCGTCTTCTGGCGGGCCGAGCCCTCCACCAGCGAGATCATGCGGTCGAGGAAGGTCTCCCCCGGGCGAGCGGTGATGCGCACGACGATCTCGTCGGACAGCACGCGGGTGCCGCCGGTCACGGCGGAGCGGTCGCCGCCGGACTCCCGGATCACGGGCGCCGACTCCCCGGTGATGGCCGACTCGTCCACCGTGGCGATGCCCTCCACCACGTCGCCGTCGCCCGGGATCAGCTCCCCGGCCGACACCACGCACTCGTCGCCGACCGCCAGCGCGGTCGAGGCCGTGTCGACGACGGCGCCGTCGGCACGGCGGACCCTCGCCACGGTCTGCTGGCGGCTCTGGCGCAGCGTGGCCGCCTGGGCCTTGCCCCGGCCCTCCGCCACCGCTTCGGCGAGGTTGGCGAACAGGACCGTGGCCCACAGCCAGGCGGTGATGAGGCCGGCGAAGCCGTCGGCCTCCCCGCCCAGGTCGCGCAGCCAGAGGAAGGTGGTCAGCACCGCGCCGATCTCCACCACGAACATGACCGGGTTGCGCGCCATCTGCCGGGGGTCCAGCTTCCGGACGGCGTCGAGGAGGGCGGGGCGCAGGATCTCCGGGTCGAGCGGCGACCGGGTGGGCCGCGGGTGCCGGGATCGGGCGCCCTCGGGCGTCGTCGGGGACGGCTCCGTGGCGGTGGAGGTCTGCGGGCTGGACGAGGTGGCCATCGTGGTCCTCTCAGGTCGCCAGGGCCTCGGCGATGGGGCCGAGGGCGAGGGCGGGGAAGAAGGTGAGCCCGGCGACGATCAGCACGACCCCCGTCACCAGCCCGCCGAAGAGCGGCGTGTGGGTGGGGAACGTGCCGGCGGTGGCCGGCACGGTCTGCTTGCGGCCGAGGGCGCCGGCGATCGCCAGCGCCGGGATGATCAGGAAGAAGCGCCCGACGAGCATGGCGATGCCGACCGTCGTCGCGTACCAGGTGTCGCCCGATGCGATCCCGCCGAAGGCCGAGCCGTTGTTCCCTGCTGCGGAGCCGAACGTGTAGAGCACCTCCGACAGCCCGTGGGCGCCGGGATCCTGGATGCCGTCCACACCGGCGTCGAGCACCACGGAGGCGGCGCCGAAGCCGAGGATCATCACCGGCGCGGCGAGCAGGAAGAGCATGGCGAGCTTGATCTCGGTGGCCTGGACCTTCTTGCCCAGGTACTCCGGGGTGCGACCCACCATGAGGCCGGCGATGAACACGGCCAGCAGCGCATACACGAGCAGGCCCATGAGCCCGACCCCCACCCCGCCGGGGCTGATCTCGCCGAGGAGGATGTTGACCAGCGGCACGGCGCCACCCGTGGCGGTCATGGAGTCGTGCATGCAGCTGACCGACCCGTTCGAGGTGCCCGTGGTGCTCCCGGCCCAGAGGCCGCAGCCGGCCGCACCGAAGCGCACCTCCTTGCCCTCCAGGTAGCCGCCGCCGGAGAGGTCCGCGGCGATCGACTGGTCGACGCCGCTCGTCACCGCGGCGTTCCCGCCGGCTTCGGCGAACGAGGCGAGGAGCACCGACCCCATCCACAGGGCTGCCATCACCGCCAGCAGCACCCGCCCCTGCCGACGGTCGCCCACCAGCCGACCGAACGCCACCGGGAAGGCCAGCGGCACGGCGAGGATCGCCCAGTTCTCGATGAGGTTCGACAGCGGCGTCGGGTTCTCCAGGGGCGCTGCGGAGTTGGCGTTGAAGAAGCCGCCGCCGTTCGTGCCGAGCTGCTTGACGGCCACCTGGCTGGCGACGGGGCCGCCGGGGATGACCTGCTCGGTCCCGTCGAGGGCGGTGACCTCCTGGAACCCGCCGAGGTTCTGGATGACGCCCTGCGACGCCAGCGCCACGGCGACGACGAACGAGAGGGGCAGCAGGACGCGCACGACGCTGCGGGTCAGGTCGACCCAGAAGCTGCCGATGGTGTCCTGACCCCGTCGCGTGATGCCCCGGATGATCGCAACGGCCACCGCCATCCCAGCGGCCGCCGAGACGAAGCTCTGCACCGTCAGGGCGCCCATCTGGCTCAGGTGGCTGAGGGTCGACTCGCCGCCGTAGGCCTGCCAGTTGGTGTTGGTCATGAAGCTGATCGCGGTGTTGAAGGCGATCGCCGGCTCCACCGCCGGCCGTCCCGTCGGGTTGAACGGGAGGTGGCTCTGGAGGCGCAGGGTGGCGTAGAGCGCCAGCACGCTCACCGCGCTGAAGGCCAGGAGCGACAGGGCGTAGGCGCTCCACCGCTGCTCGCCGGCCGGGTCCACGCCGGTCGCCCGGTAGATGGCGCGCTCGACGGGCCCGAAGAGCCGGTCGCCGGGCGCCGTGCCGTCGTCGCGAGCGCCGTAGACGTCGGCCAGGTACCGGCCGAGCACCGGCACGGTGACCAGGAGGGCCAGCACCAGCACCCCCATCTGGAGGAACGCCGCCGACGACATGTCAGAACCGCTCCGGGTAGAGCAGGGCGAGCACGAGGAAGCCGAGCAGGGCCACGGCCAGGCCGAGGCCCAGCCAGTTGTCCCACGAGGCGGCGAGCACCACCGCGGTCATCGGTCCGACTCCTGCGCACCGAGGCGGTCGCACAGGCGCACGAAGGCGACCGCGAGGAGGAAGAACACCAGCAGCACGGCGAGGAAGGCGAGATCGGCCATGGCTCCGGTGTACCGATGGGGCCGCGCTCCGGGAAGGCCCTTGACGCCGTCTTGACGCCGCCGCCCTCGATCTTGGCGCCAACCCTCGCAGGCTCACCCCGGAGGGCGGGTCAGCGCCGGCGGTAGGCCACCCACGCCGGTCGCGCCGAGCGCGCCACCCCACCGATCTGCTGCCGGCGGGGCGACACCGAGTCGTACTCCGGATCGAGGTCGTAGTGCTCCACCAGCGCCCGCACGGCGAGCCGCACGGCGGAGATCGAGAACCGCGCCGCCGGACAGCTGTGGCTGCCGTGGCCGAAGGTCGACACCATCTCCTTCGTCGGCAGCGCGAGCTCCGGCGCCAGGGTGCGTCGCTGCGGCCGGTAGTGGTCGGGGTCGTAGCGGTCGAGTCCGGGGGCGGCCGACCGGTTGGTGGCCGAGAGCATCGTCGTGACGAAGGTGCCGCGCTCGAGCCGGTACGGCCCCCCTTCGGCGTCGAGCTGGAGTGGGCGCAGGACCTCGCGCAGGGTGATCGAGCGCTGGGCGAGCCGGATGGACTCGTTGGCGCACTGGTCGAGCAGGACGTCGTCGCCGGCCCGCACCCGGGCCAGCAGATCGGGGTGGGCGATGAGGTCGATCAGCGTCCAGGCCAGCGCGGCGTAGAGGTTCGACTGGGCGCCGGAGTGGATCAGGATGATGTCGCGCGCCGTCGCCACCTCCCGCTCACCGGGCGGGAGGTCGGCGAACGACTCGTGGATCTGGTCGAGGAAGTCGCCGACCTCCCCCAGCCGGCCGGTCGCCGCCCGATCCCCCAGCACCTCGGCCACCACGGCCTCGATCTGGTGCATGGCGGCTCGCTCCCGCCGTCGACGGGTGGCCCAGGTGCGCAGTGCCCGGGCCGGCCGCACGAACGCCTCCGAGGAGTCCACGGCGTCGAGGGCGGGGATGAGGCGGTCGAGGTGGCGAGCCGACGCGGCCTCGGCCCCGGCCCAGGAGGCCAGCCCGAGCCGGTGGCCCAGCCGCCGCATGAGGTCGAAGACCTCGACCCGGCCGCTGGCGCCGAGCTCCTCGAGCTGGCGCGCCACGGCGTCGTCGAGGTCGGCGAGGTAGCGCTCCACGTCGGTGGCGCCGAACAGCGAGTGCGGGGTGTTGCGTCGCCCGGCGATCAGCTCTGGCGGCAGCTTGAACCCGATGAGCCGGTAGGTGGCCAGCCCGAAGCTGGCCTCGGACTCGGGCAGGGCGTAGAGCGAGGCCACGCCGAGCGGGCCGAGCACGCAGAAGAGGTCGAACCCGAAGGCCTCGGCCCGGAAGGTGTCGCCGTGCCGAGCTCGTTGGCGCTCGAACCAGGCGGTCGGGTCGCGCAGCAGCATCGGGCCCACCCCCACCCCGGGGAGGTGGCGACCGGCCCGAGGTGCGTCGCCGAGCGGCGGCGGCCCGCCACCTGGGGTCGCCGCGCTGGTCATCGTGGCGCTCGCACGGCCGGCACCTGCCGAGTGTGGCAGCCCTCGCCGGTCACCAGGCACCACCGCGGCAGGCGGCGCCTACGATCCTTCGCCGTGGCGCACCCCAAGATGTTCGATGACGACGACCCGTACCTCGCCCAGGTGCGGGGGCTGGCGGCCGCCCTGCCCGGCGCGGCCGAGAAGGTCTCGCACGGTCGACCCGCCTTCTTCACGACCAAGGTGTTCGCCTACTACGGCGGCTCCCGCAAGGTCGACGGCGAGTGGATCCAGCACGAGCACGCCATCGTCGTCCAGCCCGACCCGGGCGATCGGCCGGCGCTGCTCGAGGACGAGCGCACCTTCGTGCCGGCCTACCTCGGTCCCTCCGGGTGGATCGGCCTCGACCTCGACGTCGACGGCGGGACCGACTGGGCCGAGGTGGCCGAGCTCCTCGATGCGTCCTTCCGCCTCACCGCGCCGAAGGGGCTCGTGCGCCAGCTCGACGAGGGCTGAGGTCGCCCGACCTCAGGCCAGGAGGCCCTGCACGTGGGCCGACCCGGCGGCGGGATCGCCCACCAGCTCCATCGCCCCGGTGGCGAGGCGGGTCGGCGGATCGGCGTCGAGCAGGTCGAGGCAGCGGGGCGGCACCCCCTCGGGCCCCGAGGCCGCGGCGTCGGACTCCCGGCCGAGGGCCACCACCTCGTCGAGGAGGGCCCGGGCGTCACCGCCGAGGAGCGAGAGGTCGTCGCTCACCAGGGCCATCCCGCCGCTCACGCCCACGGCCAGGGCCCAGGCCCGGACCTGCTCGGGATCGAGCTGGGTGTGGTCGGTGCGCAGCATGAGGCAGTCGGGGTCGTTCAGCCAGAGCCGGCGGTGCAGGAAGGCGCGGCTCAGCGTGTTGCGCCAGGCGTTCACCGTGGCCGGCTCGCCGCCCTCGTGGCCCGGGGGCCGGTACTGGTGGGGCTGCACGTCCCACCACGGCGCGACGTCGGCGCCGATCCGCATGCCGTCGACGATCCCCACCGACGCGCCGATGGGCGCGCCGCACCCGAGCAGGAAGGCGCCGGGCCCGGCCCCCCGGCGGATGGCCTCGAAGCCGGCCCGCACCCGCTGGGCCGGCGTGCGGCTGGGATCGGCGTAGCCGCCACGGATCGTGGGCGCGTAGGTGAAGTCGAGCTTCAGGTACGGGTAGCCCGCCTCGACGAGCGCCGCCGCCACCTGCTCGAGGTGCTCGAGCACCTCCGGGTTGGAGGTGTCGAGCGTGTTGACGGCGCCGCCCCACGCCTCGTTGGCCATCCCCACCAGCGCCGAACCGGTCGGCTCGTGTCGAGCCAGCCAGTCGGGGTGCGCCGTGGCCACCTGGGAGTCGGCTCCGGCGAGGAACGGGGCGAGCCAGATGCCGGGGGTCCGTCCCTCGGCGGCGATGGCGGCGGCCAGCCCGTCGAGCTCGGTGGGGAACTTGTCGTTGGTGGCCAGCCAGTCGCCGATGGCGGCCTGGAACCCGTCGTCGAGCTGGAACACGTCGAAGGGCCAGTCGCCTGCCTGCGCCAGGTTGGAGCGCAGGTCGGCCTCGGTGACCGCGTGGAAGTAGTGGTACCAGGAGCACCAGCCCACCTGGTACGGCGCGCTGGTGCGAGCCGAGCCGCCTGCTCCGAGCGCGCCCGCCCATGCCTCCAGCAGGGGCGAGGGGTCGCCCTCGCCCCGGCCGAGCCACACCGGGTGCAGCTCGCGCCGCTCGTCGGGCTCGAGCACGGCGCCCCCGAGGAACGCCTCCACCCACACCTCCACGGTGGCGGGGTCGTCGCGCCCGCAGCGGACGCGGAAGGTGCCGTCGTGCTCCCAGCCGCCGAGGAAGCCCGCCACCACGACGGCCCCGGTGGCGTCGCGCAGGGCCGTCACCAGCTCGCTGCGGAGCTCCCCGTCCTCGGCCTGCTCCCAGTCGGCGTGGTGCATCCCGACCGGGAGCGACCGCACGCCCTCGCTGCGGGTCGGGTCCTGGTCGACCCGGAAGGTGGCGACGGCCGTGGGCGACCACGACTGGTACCCGTGGCGCAGCACGCGGAGGGGCTCCACCACCGCCTCGAGCCTGGCCACCACGGCCACCGAGTGCACGGCCACGGCACGGTCGCCCCGGTTGGCCACCGACCACACCAGGCGGTCGTCGCTCCAGGACCACTCGACCACCACGTCGTCGGGGTGCGCCGCCCGCACCTCCACCCGGTCTCCTCGCAGCCACATGGGCGGGCAGGCTACGCAGCCCGGTGGTCAGGCGGGGCGACGCGCCCGGGCGACCAGCCCGGCCGCGGCCAGCAGGGCCAGCCACCACCCGGCCGCGGTGAGGTCCGAACCCGTGGCCGGCAGCTGCTCGGCGGTGGCGGCGGGCGACGCCGGCAACGGGTCGGCCACGGCCGGGCCCGCCGGTGACGGGACGGGTGCCGTGGCCTGGGCGGCCCGCAGCCAGATCGGCGCGGTGACGACCGAGTGCTCCTCGGCGAGGCCGCAGTCGACCACCTCGGGCGCGCACACCACCACGAACCACCAGTCCTCACCGGTGGCGGGAGCCTCCACCACCTCGGCAGCGCGGATCGTGCCCGCCGCCGCGGCGGTGCCGAGGGCACGGGGGGCGTCGAGCGCGTCGCCGACCAGCACGGCCTGGTAGCCCTCGGGCAGGCCGGTGACCTCGAGCTCGAGGGACTGCGGCCCGGCGGCGTCGACGATCGAGCCCATCACCCCCGCGGCCGGGTCCTGCACGCTCTCGCCCCCGGTCCAGAACAGCACGGTCGGGACCACCGCCGGCGCCCCCGGCTGGCCGCCCACCAGGTCCTGGGCCAGGGCGGCGGTGCGCCGCTGCTGGAAGGCGAAGTAGTAGTCGCGCGGGCTGCGGCCACGGGTGAGCACGAGGGTCTTGCCGTCCTCCGTGCTGGCCCACTCCCGCTGGTGCTCGTCCTCGGCGGCGACCGGGCCGAGGTGCCAGCCGTTGCGCAGCGCCCGGACGTACCAGCTGAGGTCGTCGCCGCCGTTCACCTCGATGCCGACGACCCGGTCGTCGACGTCGGGCACGTAGGCGACGTCGTCCCAGTTCTCCCCGCCGAGGGTGTCGGCCAGGATCTGGTTGTGGGGCAGGTCGCCGTCGAAGGGCGTCAGCGCCGGCAGCCCACCCGGGTGGTTGAACACCACCAGCGCGTCGTCGCCGCCGCCCTCGGTGGCGGGCTCCCGCAGCCAGTCCCAGAAGCGGTCGATGGTGACGTAGCTGCCGTCGACCTTGGCGTTGACGACGTTCCGGGAGAAGTAGACGCCGAGGTGGTTGACGTAGTCGTTGGTCCACTCGAAGCCCCGCAGCGCGGTGAACCCGTCGTAGCCGGTCGCCGGCGAGAAGTCCGTGGCGTCGATGGCCTGGGCCAGGGTCTCGTCCCACTTGCGGTAGTGGTCGGGCTGGTCGACGTTCGAGCAGGCCAGCGGGGGGATGGCGCCCGCGAGCTCGAGCTGGGCGATGGCGTCGGGGATGCCGTCGGGGTTGATGCAGGCCTCGGCGGTCGTGACGGGCAGCTTCTCGTTCTCGGAGTGCTCGCTGGAGAGCAGGTAGTCGAGCACGATGCCGGTGTCGCGCTCGCCGTCGTCGGACACGTTGGCGCCCTCGCGGGCGGCAGCGAAGTAGTCGGACGGCCGGGTGTCGGGATCGCCGTCGGAGTAGCCGCTGTGCTCGTGCACCGCACCCACCCGCTGCACCAGCGGCTCGGCGGGGCTCGGATCGGTGCCGGTGCGGTACTGCGGCTCGGGGTAGCCGGTGGCCTCGCACACGCCCGCCACCCACTGCAGGTCGCACACCTGGCGGAGGACGGCCGTGGCCACGTCGCCCGGTTCGGGCACCTGCGCCGGGGACGCGTCGGCTCCCGGCACGGCCAGCGCGCCCAGCAGCCCCACCCCCAGCAGCGCTCCCCAGCGTCGCATCGAGCCCCGTTCTAGCGGGTCACGCCGGGAGGGTCACGATGGCTCGCTGCCCAGGATGCTCACGAAGCTCACCATCTCGCCGGGGTAGCCGCCGAGGTTGTGGGTGAGGGCGAGCGTGCGCTCGGGCACCGTGGCGATCTGCCGGTCCGGCGGGGCCTGCTGGCGGAGCTGGAGCCAGGCCTCGAACATCATGCGCAGACCGGAGGCGCCCACCGGGTGGCCGAAGCTCTTGAGGCCGCCGTCGGGGTTCACCGGGAGCTCGCCGTCGCGGTCGAACGTGCCCGCCTGGACGTCCTTCCAGGCGGTGCCCCGCTCGCTGAAGCCGAGGTCCTCCATCAGCACCAGCTCGGTGGGGGTGAAGCAGTCGTGCACCTCGGCCATGGCCAGCTCGGCGCGCGGGTCGGTGATGCCGGCCTGGGCGTAGGCGTCGGCGGCGGTGGCGGCGATCTCCGGGAACGTCGTGTAGTCGTAGGCGGGGTCGCTCAGCCCGGAGCCGTTGCCGGCGACGAAGCTGAGCGCCTTCACGTAGAGCGGCGAGTCGGTGTAGCGGTGCGCGTCCTCGGCCCGGCACACGATGGCGGCCGCCGCGCCGTCGGCCACGCCGGCGCAGTCGAACACGGAGAGGCAGCCGGCCACCTCCGGCATGGCCAGGATCTGCTCCACCGACATCTCCCGGCGGAACTGGGCGCGCGGGTTGCGGGCACCGTTGGCGTGGTTCTTCGACGCGATGCGGGCCAGCACCGCCTTCAGCTCGTCCATGGGCACGCCGTAGCGCTCGGCGTAGGCCGGGGCGACCATCGAGAACATGGCCGCCGCGGTCAGCGTGCGGCCGGTGCCGTCGCTGGGGACCGGGAACGCGTTGAGCCCCTGGTAGCCGGAGTCCTTCACCTTCTCCACGCCGACGGCCATGGCGAGGTCGTAGGCGCCCGAGGCCACCGCGTAGGCCGCCTGGCGCAGCGCCTCGGACCCGGTGGCGCACATGTTCTCCACCCGGGTGACGGGCTTGCCCTCGAGCTGCAGCGGCTTCGAGAGGAGCATCCCGCTCATGCCGCCCTGGGCGGTGCCCAGCCAGTAGGCGTCGACCTCGTCCTTAGTGACGCCCGCCGCGGTGAAGGCCTCGCCGGTGGCATCCACCAGCAGGTCGTCGAGCCCCTTGTCCCAGTGCTCCGCGAAGCGCGTGCACCCCATCCCCACGATGGCGACGCGGTCCTTGATGCCGTGGCTTCCCATTCAGTGCTCCCCCGTGCAGGTCTCGCCCACATCTCGCCGGCCATGACCGCCGCTGGCGGCGTCCTCGTCCTCACCGCACCAAGGCGCGTGCGCCTTCGTCCTGCGTCCTTGCCAGCGACGATCCTGGCTCGCCGATCTGCACACGGAACCTCCACGGGGCAGCACTAGACGATCCGAGCCTTCCAGAAGTAGTTGTGGATCCCATCCGCGGTGAAGAGCTTGCGGAAGGTGAGGGCCACCCGGGCGCCCACCTGCACCTGGTCGAGGTCGACGTCGGTGAGCTCGACCGGGAGGCGGCCGCCGCCGTCGAAGTCGACCACGGCGAACACCACCGGCGGGCTGGGCGAGTAGGCCAACCGGTCGATGGTGGAGGTCACGATCGTGCCCTCGACATCGGCCATCGGCACGGCCGCGTCGTCGAGCGGCTGGGGCGGCAGGTGCACCTCACCGGCGGCGTCCGACGACCCCACGAAGCCGAACTTCCAGTCGCCGCTGCGGCCTGCGGCCGAGGCGGAGGGTCGGGCCGGTTCCGGGCGGCGGGGCGGCTCGGCCGGCAGCACCCCGCGCCAGCGCAGGTACGTGCCGTACGGGATCGGTGCGCCGCCGGCCGCCTGCTCGGCCACCGGCCGGTCGGGCGTCCAGGCCGTGATGGCGTCGGTGGTGCGGTAGAGCTGCACGTGGGCGCCGTCGGCCAGCACCACGAGGGCGATGACCTGGCCCGGCTCCGCCGCCTCGAGGGCGGCCGTGAGCAGCGCGGCCGGCTGGGCGGCGCCGAGGTTGCCCACGGTGGCGCCCAGGTCGTCGACCCGCTTGTCGCCCACGCCGAAATCCTTGGCCAGCGCGGCGTTGGCGCGGCCGTGGGTGCCGGCGATGACCACCCGGTCGATCTGGTCGGCCACCAGCCCGCCCGACTTCAGGGCGTCGTCCCAGGCCGTCTGGCCCAGGGGCACGTAGCGCGTCTCCCCGAAGCGCTCCTCCCACACCTTGGAGCGCCCGTCGCCCGGCGTGCGCCAGCGGTCGAGGAACTCCTCGGTGGCCCAGCCGCCGCCGACCAGCTCGGCCAGCAGCGGACCGTCGCGGTCGTCGCCCACCACCAGGGCAGCGGCGCCGTCGCCGAAGGCCGCCTCGTCGGGGCCGCCGGCCAGGCCGGCTCGCAGGTCGGCGCTCACCACGAGGTGGGTGCCCCGGCCGCCGACCGCGGCGTGGAGGGCACCCATGGCCGAGCGCACCGAGCCGTTGGCGTCGAAGGCCCCCACGTCGGCGCCGAGGCGCAGGGCGGCGTGGATGGTGGTGGCGTTGGTCTTGTCGGCGTAGGCCGGCGCCACGGTGGAGAACCACAGCGTGTGCGGCGCCGCGCCGGCGAGCGGCCGCAGCGCGCGGCGAGCCGCCTCCACGCCCATGGTGGTGGTGTCCTCGTCGTAGCCGGCCACGGTGCGGGTGCCCTTGCCACCGCCCGCCCCCGCCACCGCGGCGATGGTGCTGCGATCGAGCCGCCGATGGGGCAGGTAGGCGGCCGCGCCGAGGATCCCCCGTGATGCCATGGGCGCGAGGGTACGGCGGAATCTGACGGGTCGTCACATTCGCCGGTACCGTCGCGGCCATGCGCCTGGGAGACGTGGCCAACACCGGTGCCGCCGGAGCCGGCAAGCCGCTCGACGGCGTGCGGGTGCTGGCCCTGGAGCAGATGCAGGCCCTCCCCTACGCCACCCAGCTCCTGGCTCGCCTGGGCGCCGAGGTGGTGAAGGTCGAGCACCCCAAGGGGGGCGACATCGGCCGGGGCTCGCAGCCGGCGATGACCGATCCCGACGGCCGCTCCGTGGGCGCCACCTTCCTGCGCAACAACCTGGGCAAGCGGTCGATCTGCGTCGACCTCAAGTCGCCCGCCGGGCGCCAGCTGGTGCTCGACCTGGCGCCGCGGTTCGACGTGATCGCCGAGAACTCCAAGGCCGGCGCCATGGCCCGCCTCGGCCTCGGCTACGCCGACATCGCGGCTGTGCACCCCCGTGCCATCTACCTGTCGGTGTCGGGCTTCGGCAACGCCGCCACCGAGGGCGAGGAGCGCTCGCCCTACGACTCGTGGCCGGCCTTCGCGCCGGTGGTCGAGGCCATGTCGGGCATCTACGAGTTCAAGCGCCGCGGCGACGACCCACCGGTGGTGGCCCCGGTGGGCGCGCTGGGCGACATCGGCTCCGGCCTCTTCGGCGTGATCGGCGTGCTGGCCGCGCTGCGCCACCGCGACGCCACCGGCGTGGGCCAGCACGTCGACATCGCCATGCTCGACGCCATGGTGGCCATGACCGACCTCGTGTCGAACTTCTGGAGCCTCGGCCTGCGCAACGGCGACCTCGCCCCGCTGATCATGGACGGCTTCCGGGCCAGCGACGGCTGGTTCATCATCCAGGTGGGGCGGGAGCCGCAGTTCAAGATGCTGGCCGACCTGGTGGGCCAGCCGGGCTGGGCCGACGACGAGCGCTTCGCCACCCGCCAGGGCTGGGTCGACCACCTCGACGACGTGATCCGCCCTGCGGTCGAGGCCTGGGCGGCGGCCATGACCCGTCTCGAGGCCTGCGCGGCGCTGTCGGCCGCCGGCATCGCCGCCGGGCCCTGCTACCGCGACGAGGAGATCGTCGCCGACGCGCACGTGGCCAACCGCCACATGCTGGTGGAGATGCCCCGCACCGACGGGGAGGACCAGCCCGTGCTCGTCCCCGGCAACCCGGTGAAGCTCACCAACGTCGCCGAGGGGCCCGAGACGAGGGTCCCCTGGCTCGGCGAGCACACCGACCAGGTCCTCGCCGACGAGCTCGGCCTCACCGGGTCGCAGCTCGCCGAGCTGCGAGCCGCCGGCACCATCGCCTGACCGGCCACCGCACCCGGGTCACGTCTCCAGCGGCGATCCCTCCTGCTGCGCAGCGGGTGGCGCGTCGGCGTCGTGGTACCGGGAGGCCGGCGTGCCGGGCGGATGGCGCACCCCCGGTCGGGCGTCCGGGTTCGAGACGCACACCTCTGCCTCCAGCCCGTCCGGGTCCCGGAAGAAGAGGCTGAGGATGTGCCCGAAGTCGGTCACGAAGCCGTCGGTGGCCCCACGTCGGAGGAGCCGGTCTCGGATCTCGTCGAACGCCTCGATGGAGGCGGCCTCGAGCGCCAGGTGGTCGAGCCGACCGCGGCCGAACATCGGCACCTGCCGTTCGTGCTCCGTACTGCCAGCCAGCTCGAACACGTTCAGCTCGGCGGTCGGGCCGACCCACACCAGGGTCAGCCTGAAGCCGTCCTGCTCCTCGAGCGCCTCGTGCGTGGCCTCGAAGACCCCGGTGTAGAACTCGAGGAAGCGCTCGGTGTCACCGGTCAGCACGGCCACGTGGTTGATGCCGCTCAAGAGCACCCCACCAGTCTGGCAGCCCACCGGCGACCGGGCCCGCGCTCCCGAGGCGCCCGCTCCTCGGCTCAGACGGGCAGGCGGATGGCCAGGGCCCGGAGCTCGATGGAGCTGCGGACGACGGCGGCACGCGCCGCAGCGGCGCGGCGCACCCAGGTGTCGGCGTCGCCGCCGATGAGGTGCTCGGCCCGGGCGGTGGCCTCGTCGAGGAGCGCGTCCATCGCATCGATGGCCCGCTGCAAGGAGGCCGTGGGGACGTCACCCGCCCGCCGACCCTCGGCCGCCGCTCGCAGGGCCGCTGGGTCCCGAGCGCCGATGGCGGCCTCGGCCGCCGTGAGGCGCTGGTGGCGATCGGCCGCGACCTCCTCGCCGGGCAGGGCGAAGCTGGCGTGCGCCGTGCCGAGCGTGTCGAACACGTAGGCCTGGCCGAGGCCGAGCTCGGAGTGGAACCACCACTCCTGCGCGTCGTCGTGGAGGAAGGCCCAGATGTCGTTGACCGCCGTCTCCCCGGAGCGGCGCAGGATGCCCTCGGTCGGCAGCCCGTACCGGCACTGGCTGCGGCGGCGGTCGAGCGACCCGCTGTGCAGGAGCGCGAGCGGCCGGGTGACCTGCCGCAGCGGCAGCCACAGGTTCACCAGCACCAGCGGCGATCGCCGGTTGGAGCTGTCGGGCGCATCGTGACGGAGGATCTTCGGTGCACGGCCCCGCATCAGCTGGCGCAGCGGGGTGCCGAGCACGTCCTGGTCGGCGTGCACGTTGACCGCGCCTCCGAAGGGGACCTCGCCCTCTGCGCCTCCGTGCACGTCGAGCCCGGCCGGCCCCACGCTCCGGAACAGCAGGCCCTCGGCGGCGACGTGCAGGATCAGGAGGTGCGTGCCGTCCGCGAGGCGCACCCGTGCACCGCCGACCGAGCGGCGGATGGCGGCGGCGTGCTGCGGGCTCAGCCGCTGCTCGCCGAGGACCGCCCGCAGCGTGCCGTGCAGCCCGCGGCGGTCGGGCAGCTGGGCGATGGCGAAGCCCGCCTCGTCGAGCGCGGGCTGCTGGCCGGGCAGCGCGGCGAGGTCGTGGATCTCGCAGGGCTGCAGGTCGAGCGTGGAGCCGTCGAGCGGCATCGGCTCGATCGTGGCCGACCGCCGCACCAGCGGTCGCTCGTGGTCGGGGCCGACTCGTTCGGGGCGAGCGAAGCCGAGCGGGGCGGTGACGGTGGTGGCGGGCGGCACGCCGCCAGTCTGCAAGACCTCTCTTGCTGGATGCAAGAGGTATCTTGCACCGGTGTCGAGCACCACCCGTGAGCGCATCCTGGACCGGTCGTTGGAGCTCTTCGCACGCCAGGGCGTCGCCGCGACGACCGTCGTCCAGATCGAGTCGGCAGCAGGGCTGTCGCCCGGCAGCGGCAGCTTCTACCGCCACTTCGAGAACAAGGACGCCGTGCTGGCCGCCGTCATCCACCGCGAGGTCACGCGGGCCAGCGCCGAGCGCGACGCCCGGGTCGGCCAGCCCGAACCCCTCGACGTCACCTACCGGCGGACGCTCGACGAGCTCGTGCGCCTCCAGCCGCTGATCGAGATCGCCGCCCGAGAGGGACGGCAGCGACCCGGCCTGCTCGAGCCGCTGCAGCGGGTGCTGGCCGAGGACGGGGCGCGCGCCGAGAGCGCGCTGCTGGCCGAACGGATGGAGCGGGGCGAGGTCGCGGCGGGCGACGCCGAGGCGGTGGCGTCGGTGGCGATGTTCGCCCTGGTCGGGCACCACCTGGCCGAGCACGTCTTCGGGGCCCCGATCGGTGCCGATCGAGAGCGCTTCGTCGAGACCCTGTCCAGGATGGTCCGAGGCGACCGCGGCTGAGGCCCTTGGGGTGGGCAGGACAGAACCACCGAGGTCATCTCCGGCAGTTCAGGGCCACGGCGTCTCGGTCCGCCCTCACGTGATTCGGGCAGTGTTCTGCGAAAGCAGGCACGGCTACGCCGAGCGCGCCGAGCGCCTTTCGCAAAACACTGCCGAGAACGAAACGCCTGTGCTGCTGCAGTCCGGCAGGTACGGGCGGCCCGCTGGTCAGATCCCGTTCGCGTCGCTGAAGCCGGTGTACGCGACGACAATCAGCACGATGACAAATGCAACGAGAGCCCAGAGCGCTAGCCGGATGGATCGCAACACTTCGAAGATGGCGAAGAGCGCATCACGCTCTGTTGTCTCGTCGTCGTAGGAGTTGGTCGGAAGCTTCACGAGCGACACTCTGCCCGCTAAGGGACACCGCCGCCGCAGGCGCTGACCCTGCTCTTCGTCAGCTCGCTTCGAAGAGGGTGGGTGGGTCGCCGTTCGCCGGGGGGTTCTGGGTGCGGGTGGCGATGGCGGCGACGGCCTCCGCGCAGGCTCTGGCGGCTGCGGCTCGGTCGGCGGCGGTGTCGGGGGGCGTGAAGTCGCATTGGCCGTCGGGGCCGGGGGCCGAGACGTGCCAGCCGATCGACTTCAGCTGGTGGCAGGGCTCACAGAACCGCTTCCCTGATTTCGTGCAGGTCTGCTTCGTCTTCGACCACTCGTCGAAGTGGTCGTACTCGAGGTGGAGGCGGTTGTTGCACCCGCGGCGGGCGCAGACGGGGTCTTGCCATTGCAGGGCGGTGCGCTGCTCCGCGGTGAACCGGCGGCCGAGGTGCACGACCTTCGACACCTCGGTGCCTTTGGTGAGGACCGCGGCGATGAAGGCGTCGCCCATCCACTCCCACACCGTCGAGACGGGGACGGGGCCGAGGCCGGCGATCTCACAGGTCTCGCCCTGTTCGGCTCGGCCGCGGAGCAGGACGGCGTGGTCGACCCGGACGATGATCTTGGCGTCCGCCCCACGGGGGGCCTGGGCCCCGTCGCCACCGGTGGTGAGGAGCTGCTCGGCTGCGTCGAACCCGTAGGCCTCGGAGGGTTCGCGACGGCCGTCGGTGCGGGCGGTGCGGAAGAGCTGGTCGGCCCGGTGGTTGATGGCGTTGGCCATCCTCCCTACCACCGATGACGGGCCGGAGAGGTGGAGGTGCCCCACGCCTTCGGCGTCGGTCCAGGTGCGGCAGGCTCGCTTGGCGTGGATGCGTCGTGCGGTGGCCTCCGGATCCGGATCGGCCTGCGCCTTGGCTTGGGCGCAGCGCTGCTTGAGCCCGCCGAGCGACTCGGTGCCGGCGGCGTCGAGCAGGGCGGCTTCTTGCGCGGGCGCTGCGGCTGCGGCCTCGGCGATGGCCTCGGCCTGCTCAGCGGAGAGCTTGCCGGTCTTGGCGGCCTGGGCGGTGGTGGGCAGCTGCTCGAGCTTTCGTCCGGTGTCGATGGCGCGCTTGGCGCGACCCTTCGACGTGCCGGTGGCTGTGGCCAGCCAGTCCTCCGGCGACCGCACCCCCGGCTCCCGCCAGGCCCCCGCCTCGACCACCCGGGCGGCGGCGGTGACCTTCAGCGCGTGCCCGCAGCGCTCGATCTTCTCGCCAAGAGCGACGAGCTCCTTGGCCGTGGACGGAAGCACCTCGCCCGCATCGAGGCCGGCCAGGAGGCCGCTGAGGCGCTCTGCGGCCTCGATGATCTCGGCGGTGTCGGCCACCCGCAACATGTGTTCGATGGTACGCCGTCTTCCGCCGTCGTGCAACAGGAACCATCGAGATCATCAGACATCACGTGCAACAGCAGCAACGGCACGCACACGACCCTCCGGAGCCCTGCCCACGACCAGCGTGCGGCGGCGCCGGTGATCGCCGCCGCCGCCCCCTACGCTGCGGCGATGGCCGAGGAGCTGGTCCCCATCTTCCGTGCTGACGACGGGCGGACGTCGGCGGCCTGGTACGAGCGGCTGGGGTTCACCGTGATCGGCGAGCACCGGTTCGAGCCCCACCTCCCGCTCTACCTGTTCCTGCGCAGGGGCGACGTGCACCTGCACCTGTCCGAGCACCTGGGCGATGCCCCGCCGTCGTCGGTCGCGTACTTCTACGTCGACGACGTGCACGCCATCGCAGCCGACGTCGGCGCCACGGTGCAGCAGCAGCCGTGGGGACCGGAGATCGAGCTCACCGACCCGTCGGGCAACCGGCTCCGGATCGGGACGGTGGACCAGGGCTGAGCGATCGGCCGAGCGGCCGGCCTCAGGCGTCGGTCGCTGCGGGCGGGCGCCAGAAGGCGGCCAGCAGGGCGGCGGCACCGCCGACGCCGGCCACCAGCGCCACCACCAGGCCGGTGGCGCCGACGAGGTCGTCGTCGAGGTCGAGGACGTGGTCGAGCGACCACTCCCCCGCCCCGAGGATGGCCAGCGCGAAGCCGGCGAGGGTCAGCGTCATGACGTACTCCCAGCCCTCGCCCGGGCGGAAGATGAAGAAGCCGTTCTTGCGGTGGTTGGTGATCCAGGCCACCAGCATCACGCCCACCACCGACGCCCCGGCCAGCGGCATCAGCAGCCCGAGGACGAGCAGCGCGCCACCGACGATCTCCATGATGCTGGCCAACCAGGCGTGCAGCGGGCCCGGCTTCATCCCGAGGCTCTCGAACCAGCGACCGGTGCCGGCGATCTTGCCGCCCCCGAAGATGTGGTTGATGCCGTGGGCCAGCATCACCGCCCCCACCCCGCACCGGAGCACCAGCAGGGCGAGGTTGATGGCATCGAGGTCGGCGTCGCTCATGGGGCGCGACCGTACGGGATCTGACCGCTCGTCAGGGCCATCGGTAGCCTCGGCGCCGATGCCGTCGGCCCGCACCATCGCCAAGGTCCTGGGCGTGCTGACCGCCGCCGCCGGCGGCGTGCTGGCCGTGCAGGAGGCCCGCCGGCGCAGCGACGCCACCAAGGCCGCCGGCGGGCCGATCAGCACGTCGAGCCGCAACGCCCGCACCGCGGCGATGGCCGGACTGGGCGCCAAGGCCGGCGGCCAGTACGCCCTGCACCGCGCCAAGCGGGCCTTCGCCGACGTGGAGCGCCAGGCCGAGCTCGACCAGCGCTTCGAGCTGCAGACGGCCGAGTCGATCACCGAGGCCCTCGGCAACATGAAGGGCGCCATGATGAAGCTCGGCCAGATGGCCAGCTACCTCGACCAGGGCATGCCGGAGCACGTGCGGGCCGCCCTCTCGGAGCTGCAGTCGAACGCTCCGCCCATGAGCGCCGAGCTGGCCGCCCAGGTGGTGCGCGAGGAACTGGGCGACGCGCCGGAGTCGGTCTTCGCCACCTGGGACCCGCAGCCCATCGCGGCGGCGTCGATCGGCCAGGTGCACCGGGCCATGACGCACGACGGGCGGGCGGTGGCGGTGAAGGTGCAGTACCCCGGGGTGGGCGACGCCATCAGGAGCGACCTCGACAACGCCGGCCTGCTCTTCGGCGCCATGGGCATGCTCTTCCCGGGCCTCGAGCCCGGTCCCCTGGTGGAGGAGCTGCGGGAGCGGCTGGTGGAGGAGCTCGACTACCGGCTGGAAGCCGACAACCAGCGCCTGTTCGCCGACTGGTACGAGGGCCACCCGTTCATCCACGTGCCCGCGGTGGTCGACGAGCTCTCCGCCGAGCGGGTCCTCACCACCGAGCTGGCCGAGGGCGTGCGGTTCGAGGAGGTGGAGACCTGGAGCCAGGAGGAGCGCGACCTCGCCGCGGAGGCCATCTTCCGCTTCGTGTTCGGCAGCCTCTACCGGCTCCACGCCTTCAACGGCGACCCCCACCCCGGCAACTACCTGTTCCGGCCCGGGGGCCAGGTGACCTTCCTCGACTTCGGCCTGGTGAAGCGCTTCGACCACGACGAGGTGACCCTCATCGCCGACATGCTCAAGGCGATGGTGGTCGACCACGACATCGGCCAGTACCGGCGCCTCATCGAGGGCATCGGGATGCTCAAGGGGGGCGACGCCTTCAGCGACGACGAGGTGGAGGCCTACTTCGGCCACTTCTACGACTTCGTGCGGCGCGACGAGGTGCGCACCATCACCTCCGAGTACGCGTCCGAGACCGTGCGCCGCTTCTTCGACGCCGGCAGCGAGTTCGGCCCGATCCTGAAGTCGGCCAACGTGCCGCCCACGTTCGTCATCATCCAGCGCATCAACCTCGGGCTCTACGCCATCTTCGGCCAGCTCCACGCCACCGCGAACTGGCGGCGCATCTCCGAGGAGATCTGGCCGTTCGTCGACGGCCCGCCCTCCACCGACCTCGGCCGGCGCCACCACGAGTGGGCCCTGGCGACGGGCCACGGGTGACCGGCCCGATCGAGGTCATCGCCCTCGACGGCGACGACACCCTCTGGCACAGCGAGCAGCTCTTCGTCGACACGCAGGACCGGTTCCGCGCGCTGGTGGCGCCCCACGTCGAGCTCGACGCCGCCACCCTCGACGCCCGCCTCCTCGAGATCGAGCGCCGGAACCTGCCGATCTTCGGCTACGGCGTGAAGGCGTTCACCCTCTCGCTGGTCGAGACCGCCATCGAGGTCACCGACGGCCGCATCCCCGGGGCCGACCTGCAGGCCATCCTCGAGCTCGGCAAGGTCCTGATGGACCACCCGGTCGACCTGCTCGAGGGCGTCGCCGAGGCCGTCGACGCCCTCACCGACCGCCACCGGGTGATGGTCATCACCAAGGGCGACCTCCTCCACCAGGAGACGAAGGTGGTCCGGTCCGGCCTCGACGAGCTGCTCTGGCGGGTGGAGATCGTCAGCGAGAAGGACGTCGCGACCTACCGCCGCGTGCTGCAGCGCCACCAGATCGACCCCGCCACGTTCGTGATGGTCGGCAACTCCGTGCGCTCCGACGTGCTCCCGGTGCTCGAGCTGGGGGCCCGCGCCGTGCACATCCCCTACGCCGTCACCTGGGCGCTGGAGCACGCCGAGGTCGATCCCGAGCAGCACCGCTTCCCGGTGCTGGCGTCCATCGCCGAGCTCCCGGCGCTCATCGCCGGCTGGGAGACCTGAGCCGATGCCCGAGCTGGTGGTGGCCTCGTTCAACGTGCACTGGAGCCGGGGTCCCCGCGGCCTCGGCTACCCGCCGTTCGACCTCGTCGACGCCTGCCGCACGCTCGACGCCGACGTGCTGGTGCTCCAGGAGTGCTGGGTGCCCGATGGCGGCGTGGCCGACCACGACCGGGTGGCCACCGGGCTCGGCCTCGACATCGCCGCGGCTGCCCTGCTCGCCCGCACCGACGTCGATCCGCACCCGAAGGTCCGGTCGCGCGCCGACCGCCCCCGCTCGGGCGTGCGCCGCGGCGGCGGGTCCTGGGCCCTGGCGGTGCTCACCCGCCTGCCCATCGCCTCGGCGACGACCACCGCGCTGCCGCAGCTCCCGCTCGACCCCGTGAACCGAGCCCTCCTCACCGTCGAGGTGGAGGTGGGCGACCGGCCCTTCACCGTGATCGGGGCGCACATGGCGCACCTCGAGACCGGCGTGGCGTTCCACACCCGCGCCCTGCGGCGCGCCCTCCCGTCGACCGACCGGCCGGCCGCGCTGCTCGGCGACATGAACATGTGGGCCTGGTGCCTCGACCTGATGGCCCCGCCCGGGTGGCGGCGCACCGTCCGCGGCAAGACGTTCCCGGCCCATCGCCCGCACAGCCAGATCGACCACCTGCTCGTCACGCCCCCCGTCGAGGTGGTCGAGGCCGAGGTGCTCCCCGACCTCGGGTCCGACCACCGGGCGATCCGGGCCCGCCTGCGGCTCCCGTGACCGGGCCGGTCGTCTTCCTCTGCACGGGCAACGCCGCCCGCTCGGTGATGGGCGGTGCGGCGCTGGCCGCCCACCTGCCCCACTGGACGGTGACCACTGCGGGGACCCTCGTGGTGGAGGGCCAGCCGATGAGCTGGCGCACCAAGGCCGCCCTCGACGGCGTCGGCCTCGAAGCGCCGAGCCACCGCAGCCGGCAGGCGACCGCCGCCGACCTCGACCATGCTGCGCTGGTGGTCGCCCTGGCTCCCGAGCACGTGCAGTGGGTCCGCCGCACGCACCCGCGCGCCGCCGCCCGGACCGCCACCCTCAAGCGCCTGGTGCGCGACCTCCCGGATGCCGTCGAGCCGCTGGCCGACCGCGTGGCGGCCCTCGACCTCGCCACCGTCGAGCTCGAGGCCTGGGAGGAGGTCGTCGACCCTGGGGGCGGCGACGCCGACGTCTTCGCCGCGTGTGCGGTGGAGGTGGCCGACCTGGTGGCCCAGCTGGCCGCCCGACTGGAGGTTCCATGACCGAGCGCCTCACCGCTGACGAAGCCGCCGACCGCGTCCACGCCGTCGACTCGATCGGGATGCCACTGGGCCCCGGTCAGCCTCCGGCCTTCCTCGAGGCGCTCGGGCGGCGCACCGACTGGGAGCACCTCCGCATCGGTGGCGCGCTGCTGACCGTCCTCAGCGACCTCTTCAGCCATCCGAACGTGCACTACCTGAGCGGCTTCTACGGGCCCATCGAACGGCTGCTGCGCGACGGCGGCGCCAACATCGGCTTCGCGCCGGCCGACTTCCGGCGCTTCGCACCGATCCTGGCGGCGGATCCGCCCCGGGTGATGACCACCGCCGCCGCGCCGCCCGACGCCGACGGCTGGGTGAGCCTGTCGCTGCACGCCGGGGCCAGCGTGGCCGAGCTCCACGCGGCGGCGGCCGATCCCGATCGGCTGCTCGTGGTCGAGGTGTCGCCCCACTTCCCCCGCACCTACGGCCACGGCGAGGAGCGCCACGCCGTCCACGTCGACGCCATCGACGTCCTCGTCGAGAGCGACAAGGAGCCCGTCGCCATCGACGACCCGCCGGCCACCGACGTGGACCGGGCGATCGCCGGCCACGTGGCGGCCTACGTGCCGGAGGGCGCCACGCTGCAGACGGGGATCGGTGCGGTGCCCTCCGCCGTGGCATCGCTGCTGGCCGAGGGCGACGGCGGCGACTACGGCGTCCACTCCGAGATGTTCACCACCGGGCTGATGCGGCTCCACCAGGCCGGCAAGGTGAGCAACGCCCGCAAGGGCACGTACGACGGCGTGTCGGTGGCCACCTTCGCCGGCGGCACCCGGGAGCTCTACGACTGGCTGCACGAGAACCGCGACGTCGCCTTCCTGCCCGTCGAGGTCGTGAACTCACCGGAGGCCATCGGCGCCAACCGCGCCATGGTGACGATCAACGCGGCGATGGCGGTCGACATCCAGGGGCAGGTGATCGCCGACACCATCGGCGCCGTGCAGTACTCCGGGATCGGCGGCCACGAGGACTTCGTCTCGGGACCCGCCCTCTCCCTGGAGGACCGGTCGCTGCTCTGCCTGCCCGCCACCATCACCAAGGGCGACCAGCTCCACTCCCGGATCGTCCCCTGGTTCGAGGCGGGGGCCGTGATCACCACCCCGCGCCACCAGGTCGACGTCATCGTCACCGAGTACGGCGCCGCTGAGCTCCAGGGCAAGACGGTGCGCCAGCGCGGCGAGGCGCTCGCGGCGGTCGCCCACCCGGCCTTCCGCGAGGGCCTCCGCGAGGCGGCCGAGCGCGCCAGCCACGGGCGGGCGCCGTTCCCCCTCGCCTGACATGGCGACCATCCACAGCGAGAACGCCGAGTTCCAGCTCCTCGAGGCCCTGCGCCACAACCGCCGCAAGCGTGAGCAGCGCGGCGAGTTCCTGGTGGAGGGGGTGGCCGCCATCGACCGGTGCACCGCCACCGGCTGGTCGGTGCGCGCCGTGCTCTCCGCCGTCGGCGCCGAGCCCAGCCGGTGGGCGCGCGACACGGTCGCCGCGCTGCCGCACGCCGAGCACCTGGAGCTGCGGCCCGACCTCTTCGCCCGCCTCACCGACCGGGAGGAGGTGCCGGAGCTCCTTCTGGTCGCCACCATCCCCCTGCCCGACCTCGCGTCGGTGCCGCTGGTCGACGACGGCGTGGTCGTGGTGGTGGACCGCCCCGCGAGCCCCGGCAACCTCGGGACCATCCTGCGCACCAGCGACGCCTTCGGCGCCACGGCCGTGCTCACCACCGGGCACGGGGCCCACCTCTACGACCCGCGCACCATCCGGGCCAGCGTCGGCTCGCTCTTCGCCCTGCCCGTGGTGCCGCTCGAGAGCAACCAGCAGCTCGTCGACTGGCTCACGGCCTGGCGCACCACCGCGGCGGTCACCGTCTACGCGACCGACGAGCACGGCGACGTGGACCTGCGCCCCGGCGCCGAGCTGCGGCGACCGGCGGTGCTCCTGCTCGGCACCGAGCGCACCGGCCTCGCCCGTGCGCTGCGCGACCTGGCCGACGTCACCCTGCGCATCCCCATGGTCGGGAGCGCCAGCTCCCTGAACGTCGCCGTGGCCCACGGGATCGCGCTGCACGCCCTCGTGCACGGCCAGACCTGACGCCACGTCAGGGCGCCGCATAGGTTGCGGCCATGCCCGACGACGTCCCGGTCACCGACCTCATCCGCTTCGAGATCGAGGGCGGCGTGGCCCGCATCACGATCGACCGGCCCGATGCCGGCAACTCCCTCACGGCCGAGATGCGCGACCACCTCGCCGCCACCTTCGACGAGGTGTCGGGGCACCTGGGGGTGCGGGCGGTCGTGCTCACCGGCGCCGGCGACCGGCACTTCTGCACCGGGGCCGGCCTCGGCGGTGCCCAGAAGCCCGAGCCACCCCGACCCGACGGCGCCCCTGATCGAGCGCTGGGCGACGTCGCCCGGCTCATCCGGCGCGGCTGGCAGCGGCTGGTGACGTCGATCCTCGACTGCGAGAAGCCGGTGATCGCCGCCGTGAACGGCACCGCCGCGGGCGGCGGCGCCAACCTGGTGCTGGCCTGCGACCTCGTCGTGATGGCCGACAGCGCCCGCCTCATCGAGGTCTTCGTGAAGCGCGGCATCATCCCCGACGCCGGCGGCGCCTACCTCCTCCCCCGCATCGTCGGGCCCCAGCGCGCCAAGGAGCTGATGTTCCTGGGCGACGACCTGGCCGCCGCCGACTGCGAGCGCTGGGGCATCGCCAACCGGGTCGTGCCGGCCGCCGAGCTGACCGCCACCGTCGACGAGCTGGCGACCCGCCTGGCGGCCGGCCCCACCAAGGCCCTCGCCATGACCAAGTGGCTGGTGAACCGCAGCCACGAGAGCAGCCGGCACAGCGCCTTCGAGGAAGAGGCCTACGCCCAGGAGCTGGTGACCGCCACCGCCGACATGGCCGAGGGCATCAGCGCCTTCGGCGAGCGCCGCTCGCCCGAGTTCCGCGGCTGGTAGGACGGGGCGACCCGAGCCCGGCGGGGGCCCCGCACCAGCAGCGCGGCGACGGCACGAGGCCCCCTCCCGATGGCGGTCGGGCCGGCGACAGGTGGCTGCGCCGACCGCACCGTGTGCAGCTGAGGGTCATCATCAGAGGTGCACCGAGATCCACGTGGCCTCCGCCATGGCCAGGCACCGGCCGCCACCGTCGAACACCGCGCTGCGGGCGTGGAGCTTCCGACCCTCGGCCCCCGAGCGCTCGGCCACCACCACGTGGTCGTGGCCGGCGCGGACCACACCGTGGTGGGCCAGGGACATGCGGCCCAGGAGCGCGGCCCCGCCGGGCCGGTGGTGCACCCAGCCACTTGGGCAGTCGAGCGCGGCCGCCACCACCGAGGTGGGGATGCGACCGTCGGAGCCAGCCAGCGTCGCGGAGGGCGTCCACCACGACGCCACGGTGGCGTCACGGCCCGGTGCCGGGCCGGGGAAGATGCGCAGCCCGTCGCCGACCGCCCGCTCCGTGCCGCAGACGAAGCACGTCGGGAACGGGTGGTCGTGGAGGCCGGCGAACTGGGTCTCGGCCAGCGCCGCCTCCGGGAGGCTCACCGGGTCGAGCCAGCCGTGCGGGTGCCCGCTCGGGGTGGCCTCGGCCAGCAGGGTGTCGCCGTCGAGCAGGCGGAGGCCCTCGGCGGTGCGCCGCACCGTGACGGGGCGCTCGAGCGGGGTCGGGGCGCGGAGCGTCACGGTGGCCTCGGTGACGCTCAGGGCCTCGGCCAGGCGTCCCACCAGCCAACCGCCGTTGGCCATGCCTGCAGGGCCGTTGCGCTCAGCCGGGACGGTCAGGGTCTCCTCGGGTGCCACCTGCGCGGCTGGTGCGCTCGGTGCTCCACGAGCGCCGAAGGGGGTGGTGTCGATGGTGGTCACGTCAGCTCCTCGGGGAGGTGGTCCCGCGCGCCGGGTGCGCGTCGGGCAGGGGTGTGCAGATGGGGCCGGCGTCCAACCGGAGGCGGGGCCCGTGGGCCCGGTGCTCCGTGAAGGACTCCAGCGATGCCCAGCGCCGGAACGGGGCCGCTCCGACCTGGGCCTTGAGGGGCGCCGTCTGGCTGGCGTGCGCGTCGAGGGCCGCCACCTTGCGGTCGAGCAGCTCACCCTGGAGCCAGAGCTCCACGGCCACCTGGTCGTCCTCGACCAGGCGAGGCAGGGCCGAGCTCCCGAACACGGCGTCGTGGTCGAGGGCGTCGGGCTCGAGGGCCTGGGAGGCCGCCGACCACGCCGTGCGCAGCACCCGCGCCCGCGGCAGGCACCGCTGCGCCACCTCGACCGTCCAGCGGCCGACCGCCACGTGGTCGGGGTGGCCCGTGTGGCCGTCGCCGTCGAAGGTCACGATGGTGTCGGGGGCGAACGCCACCAGGCGGGCGGCGATGCCGGCCATGGCCTCGGCTGCGCCCACCCGGTGGCAGCCGCCGTCGGGCAGGTCGAGCACGTGGTGGTCGTCCACCCCGAGCGCCGACAGCGCCTCCGCCAGCTCCCGCCGTCGAGCGGGCCCGTCGCCGCCCGCCTCACCGGCGGTGGCGGTGAGGCAGCGCACACGCTGGCCCAGCATCCGGGCCGCCGCCATGAGGCCGCCGGCGAGGTAGGCCTCGTCGTCGGGGTGGGCGAACACGCAGGCGATGGCCCCGAGCCCGCGCACCTGGGCGGCGACGGGATCGGGCATCGACACCGGCGAGGGGGCCGCCATCAGCCCCACCGCGGCTGCTCGTCGGGGTCGATCCCCAGCGAGCCCTTGGCCACGATCTCGTAGCTGTCGGCCGGGTTGGCGGGGTGCACCCGCCCGAGTCGACCGTCGCGGAAGATCTGCTCTAGCCGGTTGCGCTTGGCCAGGCCGCCACCGCCGGCCAGCTCGAGGGCCCGGTCGATGACCGCCCAGGCCGAGGTGACGGTCACGTGCTTGGCGGCGACGATCTTGATCGGCCACTCCATCCCGTGGTCGACGCCCTCGGACCACTCGCGGCACACGGTGCCCAGGTGGCCGTCGATCGACTCGAGGGCCATGCGCATCTCGGCGATGCCGCGCTGCACCTCGGGGTGGTGGGCCTGGGTGCGGGTGAGGGCCAGCGTCGTCTTGGCCTTGGCCGAGGCGACGGCGAGGTCGTAGGCCCGCTGGGCGATCCCGGCGTAGACGGTGCCGAACCCGAGGAGGGCCCAGGCCATCACGTTGAGGTGGAAGAGGCCGGCGCCGGCGTTGCCGGCCGGGCCCACGCTGGCCACCAGGTGGTCGGGCACGAAGGCACCCTCCAGCACGGTGTCGTGGCTGGCGGTGGCCCGCATGCCGAGGGCGTCCCAGGTCTCCACGATCCGGTAGCCGGAGGCGTCGCGGGGCAGGAAGGCGTGCACGACCTGCGGGTTCTCGGGGTCGCTGAGGTCCATGCCGTGGACCCCGAAGTAGGTCCAGACCGGCGAGAGGCTGCCGAAGATCTTGTGGCCGGTGAAGCGCCAGCCGCCGTCGACCCTCTCGGCCACGGTGGTGGCGCCCACCAGGCCGGCGTCGTTGCCGACCTCGCCGTGGCCGGCGGCGAACACCTCGCCCTGGGCGGCGGCCTCGAGGATCCAGCGGAGGCTGTCGTCGCCGAAGCGGGCCAGGTCGGCGGCCACGCCCGTCCAGTAGAGGTGCATGTTGATGGCGATGGCCGTGGCCGGGGCGTGGTAGGCCAGCCGACGCTGGTGGGCCATGACCTCGGCCAGCGTGAGCCCGTAGCCCCCGAGATCCTCGGGCACGGCCAGCAGCAGGTAGCCCGAGGCCCGGAGCTCCTCGAAGTCCTCCGAGAAGAAGCGGTTCTCGCGGTCGTACTGTGGGGCACGCTCGTCGAAGCGGGCCAGCATGTCGTCGGTGAGCGGTTCGGTACGGAGCGGGTGGAGCGTGGTCATGGTGTCCTCGATCGTTGGCTGGTCGGAGTGGTCAGCCGCCACCCAACCAAGCGCCGGTTGCACGGCGGAGCCACGGCGGTGACACCGGTGCCGCTCTCGATCGACCTGCTCGGGCCGCTGCGGCTGTCGGTCGACGGCGCCGAGGTGGCGGTGCCCGGCCCGCGTCGCCGAGCGGTGCTGGCCCTGCTCGCCCTCGACGCCGGCCGGGCACTCTCCGTCGACGCGCTCCTGACCGCGGTCTGGCCCGACGAGGTCCCGGCCACGGGGCGGCGAGCGCTCCACGCCCACCTGTCCCGCCTGCGCGGGCACCTCGGCCCGGCGGCCGACCGACTCGAGCGCCACGGGGCCACCTACCGGCTCCTGCTCGACGACGACGCCCTCGACGTGACCCGCGCCCGCCACCTCGCCGAGGTCGGGCGCCGTCACCTCACGGCCGAGCCGGCCCGGGCCCGGGCCCTCCTCGAGGAGGCCCACTCGCTCTGGCGGGGGCCTGCCCTCCACGAGTTCCCGGACGTGGCGCCCTTGGCCGCTGAGGCGGTGGGGCTCGAGGAGCTGCGGGCTGCGATCGTCGACGATCTCCTGGAAGCAGGTCTGGCCGTCGGCTCGCCGGGCCTGCTCCAGCAGGCGATGGCGGCCGCGAGCGGCGCCCCTCGTCGGGAGCGCACCCATCGGCTGCTGGTCCGAGCGCTCGCCGCAGCCGGTCGATCGTCGGAGGCGCTCGAGGTGGCGCATCGCTTCCGGCAGGGGCTCATCGAGGAGACGGGCCTCGATCCGTCCCCGGCGCTCGCCGAGCTGGAGCAGGCCGTGGCCAGCGGGGCGATCGACCGCGGCGCCACCCCGATCCCGCTCCCGGCCCCGCGCCCGAGCCACCCGGCAACCCCCGGGCTGGTCGGCCGCGACGTCGAGCTGGACCGCCTGAGCCAGCTGATCGAGGTCGAACAGCTGGTGACGGTGCTCGGGCCCGGCGGGGTCGGGAAGACGAGCCTGGCGCGCGCCGCGCTCGAGCACCTCCCCCACGAGCGCGAGGCCCTCGTGCTCGACCTCGGCGCGGTGACGACCGCGGAGGATGTGATCGGCGCCTTCGCCACGGCCCTCCACCTCTCGACGGCACAGCGAGATGCCGTGCTCGAGCGAGCGGGCGATCGGCTCGGGGTGGGGGCACCGGTGCTCCTCCTCGACAGCTGCGAGCACGTGCTCGGATCCGTCCGCGACCTCGTTCGCCACCTCCTGTCGATCGGTGGGGCCCTCACCGTGGTGGCCACCTCGCGCGAGCGGCTGGGGCTCGGCGAGGAGCGGCTCGTGCGCATGGGGCCGCTGCCGTTGCCCGATCCCGACGACCTGCGGCCCGAGGTCGTGGCGGCCAACCCCGCCGTCCAGGCCTTCGTGGCGCACGCCGCCCGATCCGGGTCGGTCGTCGTCGACGAGCAGACAGCTCCCATCGTGGCCGACGTCGTGCGCCGCCTCGACGGGCTGCCCCTGGCCCTCGAGCTGGCGGCCGGGCGGGTCGGGTCCCTTGGCCTGGCCGGGCTCCGGGCGTCGCTCGACCAGTCGCTGGACCTCCTCGGACGACCCGACGGCGATCCTCGGCACCAGACGCTGCGTCGCGCCGTCGAGTGGTCCTACCGGCTGCTGAGCGACGACGATCGCACGTTGTTCCGGGCGCTCGGCTCCTTTCCTGGGGGCGTCGAGCTGGCCGCCATGCGCCACGCCACCGCCGCCCTGCGCCTGCGCGAGGACCCCTCCGTCGTGCTCGCCCGCCTGGTCGACGCGTCGATGCTCGGCGCCGACGCCGACCTGGTCGCTCGGTACACGATGCTCGAGACGATCCGATCCTTGGCTCGCGAGGAGCAGCGAGCAGCCGGCGAGCAGGACCAGGCCGAGCAGATCCTGCTCGACTGGGCGTCGGAGGTCGCCCGGCGGGTCGACCGGCAGTTCGGCACCCGGCACGACGCGGCGCTCGACCAGCTCCTGCGCCGGGAGATGCCGAACCTCCGCGCCGCCCGAGCGGCAGCCATGGCTCGCTCCTCGATCGACGGGCTGGTCGAGGCGGTGCTCCTCCTCCACGAGGCGGCGCAGCAGCGCGACCTGCCCGAGCTGGGGACCTGGACGGTCGACCTCGCCACCCACCCGGTCACCGCCGACCACCCCCGGCACGCGGAGCTGCTCGGCGCGGCCGCCGGTGCGTCCTGGATGCGGGGCGACCTCGCCCGGGCGGCCCGCCTGGCCGAAGAGGGGCTGGCCGTGGCGGAGGGGGTGGCTGCTCGGTGGTCGCTCGACGCACTGGCCGCGGTCCGCCTGTTCGAGGGCGACACCTCGGCGGCCGAGCGGCTGTGGTTGGAGGCCGACGAGCTCAGCGATGTCCGCCGTCCGCACTTCGGCGCGTCCGCGGCCCTCGCCGCCGGGTACCGGAACGAGCGGGATCGGGCGCTGGCGCTGCTCACCCCCGCCTTCGCGCTCGCGGCCGATCTGGAGTCGGACGCGCAGCTCGCCTACTGCCACTACGTGCGCGGCGAGATCATGGCAGCCGAGCACCCTGCTGACGCTCGACAGGACTACGCCACGGCCATCGAGCTGGCCGGACGGACCGGCGCCACCTTCGCGCACGGCATCGCATCGGTCGGCCTGGTCTCCCTGCTCGCTCGCGAGGGGGAGGTGGCCGAGGCCCTGCGCGGCTTCCGGTGGCTGCTGGGCTACTTCAGCCGCAGCGGGAACTGGGTGCAGCAGTGGACCGCCGTGCGGAACGTCGCCGCCCTCCTGGCCGACCAGGGTGAGCCGGCGGTGGCCGCGCTGCTGCTGCGCTGCGCCGACGCCGCCCCGGAGGGCGCCGCCATCGCCGCCGACCAGCGCCCGGCGTACGACCGCCTGCACGCCGAGCTCGAGCGCTCGCTCGGACCGGAGGGGATCCGCCGAGTGGAGCGCCAGCGCATGACCACCGGTCGGGTGGCCGCGATCCAGGCTGCGCTCGACGCCATCGATCGGGTCCTCGCCGCCCCCTGAGCGCGAGGTGGCGGGCCGGGCGCTGGCTACGGTCGCCCTCCGTGGACGCGCCGCCGCCGCCGAACGCTGCTCCCTGGCCCGACGACCACCGGCCCACGCCGTTCCAGCGAGCGGTGGTCGACGCGGTGGCCGAGCTCGGCCGGGGAGAGCTCACGACCTACGGCGAGCTGGCCGAGGAGCTGGGGCGCCCCGGGGGCGGCCAGGCCGTCGCCAACGTGCTGCGGGCGGTCCCCGACCTGCCGTGGTGGCGGGTGCTGCCCGCAGGCGGGCGGCTCTACCGCACGCACGTGGCGGTGCAGGCGCCGCTGCTGCGCGACGAGGGGCATGTGGTCGACGAGCACCGGCACGTGCACCCCGCGCCGGCGGAGGGAGGCCGCTAGGGCTGGCGTCCGGTGAGGGCGATCAGCCGGGTCTGCTCGTCGGCGCCGTCGGCGACCGGGACACGGGGCGCGAACTGGCCGCTGGCCGCCAGCACGTCGGCCATCGGCTCCATGCCCTCGAGCATCCGGTGGACCTCGTCGGGGTCGAGCCGCACCTCCAGGCCGGCGGCCTGCGCCAGGTCCCACGTGTGGACCAGCACGTCACCCAGCACGAACTGGCTGATGGCGGCCGGGACGGGGTGCGTGCCGGCCCGCGGGTGGGAGAAGGTCGCCTCCTCGGTGGCTGGATCGGCGAGCAGCGCCCGCAGGCCGTCGTCCACCGCCGTCCAGGCGCCGAGCGGGTCGTCGTCGACCGACGGCCCGGGCGGCAGCGCCGCGCCCGCGCCCTCCGCCAGGAACGGCGGCACCCACTCCACCAAGTGGCGGATGACGTCGCGGGCCACCCACCCCTCGCACGGCGCGGGCCGATCCCAGTCCTCCGCCCCGAGCTGGCGGGCGGTCGCGGTGAGGTGGTCGGCCACCCGGGCGTAGCGCTCAGCGATGTCGGTCACGGTTCGCTCCTCTCGTCGACGGTCGTCGCTGCGACGGCACGACGGGCAGCATCTCATCGCCCGAGCCCGGGCGCGCCGCCGCCCGCTCCGTGCGGAGCGGGCGGTGGGGCGGGCCGTGGGTGCGGCGGCGAGCCGCTACCGGGTGGCGGCCGCGGAGCGCTTGGCCGTCGACGCCGTCGAGCGAGCGGCCGAGCGGGCCGCCTTGCCCGTGTCGCCGGCGGCCTTCTTGACCGTGCGGCCGGTGGTGGTGGCACCGCGCTTCGCCGTGGTCTTGGTGCGGGCGGCAGACGTCCGAGCGCTGGTGGCGGCGCCCTTCGCACCGGACTTGGCCGCCCGGGCGCTCTTGGTGGCGCCCCGCGTGGCGGTGCGAGCGGTGCGCTTGGCGCCCTGCTTCGCCGCCTCGGTGGTGGTGCCGCCGGTCTTCTTGGCGCGGGCGACGACGTCGGTCGCCTCGTCCTTGGCCTTCTGGGTGGCCTCGATCGCCGTCTCGGTCATCTCGGCCAGCTGGGTGCGGACCTTGCGGGCGGTGCGCCGGGTGGTGGTCGAGCCCGTCGGCGAGACCTTCGGGCGCTTGCGGCGCAGCACGACGGCGATGACGTCGCCGACGGCCGTCAGGCCACCTTGGGCGATGCCGCTGACGGTGTCGGCGATCCGGTCGGCCACACCGGCAGCCGTGCCGGCCACCAGGTTGCCCGGGGGCGTGTCCGGCGCGGTGGGGTGGGGCCGGGTCGGCGCGATGGCCTTGGCCGCCTCCATGGCGTCGCCGAGGTCGCTGAGGGCGTTGCGGCCGAGCTCGTCGCGCACCATGGGGAAGAACTCGGTCTCCTCCTCCTCCACGTGGTGGCGCACGTTCTCCATCAGCACGGTGACCTTGGCGTCGAAGCGCTCGTCCTCCGGGCTCATGTCCTCGAGCTCCGAGAGGACCCACTTGACGATGTGGTGCTCCTCGAGGCTCTCGAGGGCGACGTCCTCGGTCTCGGGCACCGTCGCCCGCACGACCGGGTAGAAGAGCTGCTCCTCGACGGCGGCGTGGATCGAGAGCTCCTCGATGATGCGGTCGACGATCGCCCGCTTCTCGACGTGGGCCCGATCACCAGCCTTCTCGAAGCGCTTGAAGAGCTGCTCCACGGTCTTGTGATCGTCCTTGAGCAGGGTGATGGCGTCCATGGGGTGCCTCTTACCCGCACCGCCCCGGCCCGACACCCGTGGTGCCACACGTCACCCCCCCGCCTCCCAGCGGTGTCGGCCGCGGGCGGGAGGCCGCCTCGATAGCGTCGGAGCCGATGGACCTCCTCGTGGTCGTCGGCGACGTCGACATCCCGCCCCGGCTGGCCGCTCGCGCCCGGCGCACCACCCACCTCGCCCCGGGCGAGCCGCTGCTGGCGCTGGTGGCCGACCTCCGTGGCCACATCCCCCGGCGCATCGGCGTGCTCGGGCGCGGGCCCGAGGCGGCGCCCGTGGCGGAGGAGCTCCACCACCGCGGGCTGCCGGTGGTCCTCCACACCGACGACGACGTGCACCTCGAGGGCGTCCCGACCCTCGGCGTCACCGATCACGGCGCCACCATGGACGTCGCCGACGACCTGCTGGCCCTGATCGGCAACACGCCGATGGTCCGCCTCGACCGCACCGCCCGCGAGGTCGACTGCCACCTGCTGGCCAAGCTGGAGCTCTTCAACCCCGGCTTCTCCTCGAAGGACCGGCCGGCGCTGGCGATGATCGAGAGCGCCGAGCGCGACGGTCGCCTCCAGCCCGGCGGCACCATCGTGGAGCCCACCAGCGGCAACACCGGGGTGGGGCTGGCCATCGTGGCGGCCCGCCGGGGCTACAGGTGCGTGTTCGTCTGCCCCGACAAGGTGGCGCCCGACAAGATCGCCCAGCTCCGGGCCTACGGGGCCGAGGTCCACGTGTGCCCCACCTCGGTGGAGCCCGACCACCCCGACTCGTACTACTCCGTGTCCGACCGCCTGGCCCGCGAGCTCCCCGGCGCGTGGAAGCCCGACCAGTACCACAACCCCGACAACCCGCGGGCCCAGTACGAGACCACCGGGCCCGAGATCTGGGCCCAGACCGCCGGCCGCATCACCCACTTCGTGTGCGGCGTCGGCACCGGTGGCACGATCACCGGGATCGGGCGGTACCTGAAGGAGCAGAACCCGGCCATCCGCACGATCGGCGCCGATCCCGAGGGGTCGGTGTACTCCGGCGGCACCGGCCGGCCGTACCTGGTGGAGGGCATCGGCGAGGACTTCTGGCCCTCGACCTACGACCCGGCCGTGGTCGACGAGGTGATCGCGGTCAGCGACGCCGTCAGCTTCGGGACGGCCCGTCGGGTGACCCGCGAGGAGGGGCTCCTGATCGGGGGCTCCGGGGGCACGGCCGTGGCCGCCGCCCTGCAGGTGGCGGCCGGGCTCCCTCCCGACGCCGTGGTCGTGGTCCACATCCCCGACTCCGGGCGCGGGTACCTGTCCAAGCTCTACGACGACGGCTGGATGGCCGACCACGGCTTCCTCCGCGCTGCCGGCCGCACGGTGGGCGACCTGCTGCGCGGGCGCGACGCCCAGCTGCCGCTGCTCGTCCACACCCACCCCGACGAGACGGTCCGCCAGGCCATCGAGATCCTCCGCGAGTACGAGGTGAGCCAGATGCCCGTGGTGAAGCACGAGCCGCCGGTCGTGCTGGCCGAGGTGATCGGCGCCGTCAGCGAGCGCCAGCTGCTGCAGGCCGCCATGGCCGACCCGGGCGCCCTCGACCGGCCCGTCGGCGACGTGATGGGACCACCGCTGCCCACCGTCGGCATCGGGGAGCCGGTCGACCTCGCCATCACCCGCCTGGAGCACGCCTCCGCGGCGCTGGTGCTCGACGGCGGCCACCCCGTCGGGCTCATCACCCGCTCCGACGTGCTCGGCGCCCTCGTGGGCGATCGGGGCGCGCACTGATGGTCGACCTCGGCGACAAGGGCTTCGCCACCAAGGCCGTCCACGGCGCGGGCCCTCCCGATCCCGCCACCGGCGCGGTCGTCCCGGCGGTCTCCCTGGCCACCACCTTCGAGCAGGAGGCGGTGGGCAAGCCCCTGGCCTTCGAGTACAGCCGCAGCGGCAACCCCACCCGCGCCGCCCTCGAGGCGCACCTGGCGGTGCTCGAGGGTGCCGCGCACGGCTTCGCCTTCGCCTCCGGCCTGGCCGCTGAGGACGCCCTCCTGCGCCTGCTCGCCCCCGGCGATCGAGCCGTCCTCCCCCACGACGCCTACGGCGGCACGATCCGCTTGGCCACCAAGGTGCACGCCCCCGCCGGGCTCGAGGTCACCACCGTGGACCTCACCGACCTCGCCGCGGTGGAGGAGGCGGTGGCGGGCGCCCGCCTGGTGTGGCTCGAGACGCCCAGCAACCCCTGGCTGCACGTGCTCGACATCGAGGCCATCGCCGCCCTGGCCCACCGTCACGACGGCATCGTCGTGGTCGACAACACCTTCGCCACGCCGGCGCTCCAGCAGCCCCTGGCGCTCGGCGCCGACATCGTCGTGCACTCCACCACCAAGTACCTCGGCGGCCACAGCGACGTGGTCGGCGGGTTCGCCGCCACCAGCGACGACGAGCTGGCCGAGCGCATCGGCTTCCTCCAGAACGCCGCCGGCGCGGTGCCCGGACCGCTCGACTGCTACCTGGTGCACCGCGGCGCCAAGACCCTGCCCCTGCGGATGGAGCGCCACAGCCAGTCGGCGCTGGCCGTGGCGCTGGAGCTCGACGCCCACCCCGCCGTGGCCCGGGTGCACTACCCGGGCCTGCCCGCCCACCCCGGCCACGAGGTGGCCCGACGGCAGATGTCGGCCTTCGGCGGCATGGTGTCGCTGCAGCTGGCCGGCGGCGAGGCGGCGGCCCTCGAGCTGTGCCGGCGCACCGAGGTGTTCACGCTCGCCGAGAGCCTCGGTGCCGTGGAGAGCCTGATCGAGCACCCGGCGCGCATGACCCACCTGTCGGTGGCCGGCACCGGGAACGAGGTGCCCGACGACCTCGTGCGCCTGTCGATCGGCATCGAGGACGTCGACGACCTCCTCGCCGACCTCCGCCACGCCCTCGGCGCCCTCGACTGACCCACCCCGCCACCAGACATCCTGCGGCACCTCGTGACGAAGACCGTCACGGCGCGCCGCAAGATCTCGGGGTGGCAGGGGGATCTGGGGGGGGGTGCAGGGGGGTCTGGGCTCTCAGGCGATGAGGGGGAGGGTGGCCAGCCAGGCACCCACGAGCACGAAGCCCTCGTACTTCCGCACCCGGCCGCCGGCGACCATGCTGGCGACGCCCAGGAGCGTGGCACCGACCATGAGGACGACGGCCGTGACCGTGAGGGTGGCGTCGGTCACCACGCCGGAGCCGATCACGCCGACGGCACCACCGACGGCCAGGCTGTTGAAGAGGTTGGAGCCGAGCAGGTTCCCGATGATGAGCTGCGTCTCGCCCTTGCGGGCGGCGGCCACGGCGGTGACCAGCTCCGGCAGGCTGGTGCCCACGGCGACGAGGGTGAGGCCGACGAAGCCACCCGAGAGGCCGGCCTCCTCGGCGATGTCGACGGCGCCGGTCACCAGCAGCTGCGCCCCCGCGACCGTGCCGATCAGGCCACCGATCACGTCGAGGGCGATGCGCCCCGGGCTGCGGTGCTGCTCGTCGTCGAGGAACTCGTCGGTCTCCCGGGCCAGCTGGTCGTCCTCGTGGCCGTCGGACCGGCCGCCACGGATCAGCACGACCAGCGCCACCACGAGCACGACGAGCAGCGCGATGCCCTCGGCGGTGGTGAGGCCGTTGCCCACCAGCACGGCGAAGAGGCCGGTGGCCGCCAGCGTGAGGGGCATCTCCCGACGGATCACGCCCCGGGGCATCACCAGCGGAGCGAAGAGGCCGGCCACGCCGAGGATCAGCGTGAGGTTGGCGATGTTCGAGCCGATCACGTTGCCGATGCCGATCTCGGGCTCCCCGCCGGCGGCGGCCAGGCTCGACACGAGGAGCTCCGGCGCGCTGGTGCCGAACCCCACGATCACGGCACCCACCACCACGGCGCTGATGCCAATCCGCCGGGCGATGGTGGCCGATCCCTCCACGAAGTAGTCGGGTGCTCGGGCGAGGAGCACGAGACCGATCAGGACGAGTGCGATCGACAGGGCCACGGCGAGCATGGTGGTCGCCGAGCCGACGGCGGTGCGAACCGGCCGTCGGCGGGCATCGCTACGCTCCGGCCATCGATCCCCTCGCACCTCCGCTCGACCTCCTGCGCCCCGGCCGGCCCATCACCGGGATGTCCGCGGTGCTGCTCACGCACCGGTCGAGCACCGAGGTGGACTGGGCGGCCTTCGAGGCCCACGTCGAGCGCACCGCCGCCGCCGGCCTGGTGCCGGCGGTCAACATGGACACCGGCTTCGTGCACCTGCTGGCACCCGAGCAGCGGGCCGAGGTGCTGGCGCGCACCCGCTCGCTCGGCGTCGACTTCGTGGCCGGGGCCTTCGACGAGGCCGACGTCGAGGCCGTCCAGGCCCTGGGGGGCCTGCCCATCGTCTTCCCCAGCGCCGCCACGGTCGACGTGGTGGCCGCCTACGAGCGGATCGCCGTGGGCGCCGACCGGTTCCTGGGCTTCGAGCTGTCGCCGGTCTTCAACCCCGACGGCCGCATCTGGGACCTCGACACCTTCCGGGCCGTGCTCGGCATCGAGCGCTGCGTGGGGGCCAAGCACTCCTCGCTCGAGCGCCAGGCGGAGTGGGACCGCCTGCGCCTGCGCGACGAGGTGCGACCCGGCTTCCAGGTGCTCACCGGGAACGACCTCGCCATCGACATGGTGATGTACGGCAGCGACTACCTGCTGGGGCTCTCCACCTTCGCCCCCGCCGAGTTCGCCGAGCGCGACCGGTGCTGGGCCGCCGGCGACCTCGACGGCTTCCACCGCCGCAACGACCTCCTCCAGTGGCTGGGCACCACCGCCTTCCGGCCCCCGGTGCCCGCCTACCGCCACGACGCGGCGATCTTCCTCCAGCTGCGGGGGTGGGCTGGCGCCGACGCCACCCCGGCGGGCGCCCCCCGGCGCCCGGCCTGGGAGCGGGAGCTGCTCGTCGACATCGCGGCGGCGATGCAGGTGCTGGCTCCGTGAGGCGCGACCACCCGCAGGTGAAGACCCTCCGGTCGGCCGAGGCATTCCAGGCGCACCTGGCCTCGATCGACGTGTCGCTGCCCTTCGCCGACCCGCCCGCCCTCGACGCCCTGCGCGCGCCGATCGAGGTGGCCGGGCGGAGCTGCCCGAACCGGTTCGCCGTGCTCCCGATGGAGGGGTGGGACGGCACCGACGACGGCCGCCCCACCGACCTCGTGCGCCGGCGCTGGCAGCGCTTCGGCACCAGCGGGGCCGGCCTCGTGTGGGGCGGCGAGGCCTTCGCCGTGCACCCGGACGGTCGGGCCAACCCGCACCAGCTCTGCCTCGGGCCCTCCACCGCCGACGACCTCGCCGAGCTGCACGCCCTCCTCGCCCCGGAGCAGGTCACCGGCCTCCAGCTCACCCACAGCGGGCGCTGGTCGGTCGTGCCCCGCCCGGGTCGGTCCGACGAGCTGCTCGACGCCCGGCGCTCCGGTCCGGTGCTGACCCCGGCCGAGCTGGAGGAGATCGCCGACGGCTACCTCGCTGCGGCCCGGCTGGCCGCCGCCGCCGGCTTCGACTTCGTCGACGTCAAGGCCTGCCACGGCTACCTCCTGCACGAGCTGCTGTCGTCGTCGCCCGACGTGGCGGTGGCGGCGCGGCTCATGGCCTCGATCGTCGAGCGGATCCGGGCCGAGGGCATCCGGGTCGGCGTGCGCCTCAGCGCCTACGACCTGGCGCCGCACCGTCCCGGACCCGACCAGGTTGGGGTGGCCGAGGTCGATGGCCCCTGGGGGTTCGCCGACCCGGTCGGGCTGATCGACCTGCTGGGGATCGACCTGCTCTGCGTCACCGCCGGCAGCCCCTACTACTGCCCGCACGCCCAGCGCCCGGCCTGGTTCCCGCCGAGCGACGGCTACGCCCCGCCCGAGGATCCCCTGGTCGGCGTGGCTCGCCTGCTCGACGCCGCGGCGGCCGTGGCCCGGGCTCGACCCGACGTGACGGTGGTGGCCACCGGGTTCTCCTACCTCCAGGAGTGGCTCCCGCACGTCGCCTCGGCCCTGGTGCGCGACGGCGGCGCCGCGCTCGTGGGCGTCGGTCGGATGGCGCTGAGCTACCCCGACCTGCCCGCCGACGTGCTGGCCGGGCGGCCGCTGTCGAGCCGACTCCTGTGCCGCACCTTCTCGGACTGCACCACGGCGCCCCGCAACGGCCTCGTGTCGGGGTGCTTCCCGCTCGACCCGTTCTACAAGGACCACCCCGACCGACCGCTGCTGGTGGCGGCGAAGAGGAGCGCTCGTGCCTGACCCCTACGGTGTCGCCGTCGTCGGACTCGGCATCGGCCAGATGCACGTGTGGTCGTGGCGCCGCATGAAGGACCGCTTCACGGTGGTGGCCGTCAGCGACCTCGACGACGCCAAGGCCCAGGCGGCCGCCGAGCGGACCGGTGCCGCCGTCTGCACCTTCGAGGAGGTCCTCGCCCGCGACGACGTGGACATCGTCGACCTCTGCACGCCGCCGTCGCTGCACCTGGAGCAGATCACCGCGGCGCTGGCCGCAGGCAAGCACGTGGTGTGCGAGAAGCCGCTGGTGGCGTCGCTGCACCACTGCGACCTCCTGGCCGAGGCGGAGGCGGCCAGCACCGGGCGGCTGATGCCCATCTTCCAGTACCGCTTCGGCAACGGCCTGCAGAAGGTCAAGGCGCTGGTCGACGCCGGCGTGGCCGGGCCCGCCTACACCGCCAGCGTGGAGGTGGCCTGGCGCCGCCGGGCCGAGTACTACGCGGTGCCGTGGCGGGGTCGGTGGGAGACGGAGCTCGGCGGCGTGCTGCTCAGCCAGGCCGTCCACGCCCTCGACATGCTCACCTACATCAGCGGGCCGCCCGCCCGCGTGTTCGCCCGGGTGGCCACCCGGGTGAACGACATCGAGGTGGAGGACTGCGCGGCCATCTCCCTCGAGATGGCCGACGGATCGCTCGCCACGGTGACGGCCACCCTCGGGTCCGACCAGGAGATCAGCCGGCACCGGTTCCACTTCGCCCACCTGTCGGCCGAGAGCGGGACCTCCGCCTACGAGAGCTCGGCCGACCCCTGGGACGTCCACCCCGACGACGAGGCGTCGGCGGGCGCCATCGCCGGGGTCGTCGACGGCTGGACCGATCGGCCCGAAGGCTGGTGGGGCCAGTTCGAGCGCTTCGGCGACTGGCTCGACGGCACCGCGCCCGAGCTGCCCGTGACGCTCGCCGACGCCCGGGCCTCGGTGGAGCTGATCACCGCCCTGTACGACTCCGCCCGCCGCGGCGTCGACGTCCCCCTCCCCCTCGCCCCCGACCACCCCCTCTACGAGAGCTGGCTCCCGTGACCGACCTCTGGACCTACAACGCCGACCACCGCAAGCGGCCCAACGTCCATCCGCTCAAGACGCCCTCGGGCATCACGCTCACCCGTGACGCGCCGGAGGACCACCCGTGGCACCACGCCCTGTGGTTCACCATCAAGTTCGTCAACGAGGAGAACTTCTGGGAGGAGTACGACGCCTACGGCGTGCTCCGCCACGTGAGCCCCACCACCGTCCACTGGATCCGGCCCGACCGGGAGACCGTCGTCATCGTCGACGAGCGCACGCTCACCCACGTCGACCTCGGCGCCGACGACGCCTACGCCATCGACTGGTCCATCACGCTGACGCCGCAGGTCGACGTGGTGCTCGACCGCACCGAGTTCACCACCTGGGGCGGCTACGGCGGGCTGGCCCTGCGGGGCCGGGGCGACTGGACCGACACGCGCCTGCTTCTGTCGGACGGCAGCGAGCACGAGCGCCTCCTCGGCGAGCCCGGCGACTGGATCGACCTCAGCGGCACCGTCGAGGGCGCCGAGGCCGGCGTCCTCCTGCTGCACCACCCCGGCAACGTGCGCCACCCGGTGCCCTGGTACGCCAGCACCAAGGCCGCCACCTACGGCGACGAGGGCTGGAGCAACTTCGCCAACGCCGCCTTCCTCTGGGACGACGCCCTGGCCTGGCCGGCCCTCGAGCCGCTGCCGCTGCGCTTCCGGGTGGTCGTGCACGACGGCACCTGGGACCGGGCTCGCTGCGCGGCGGAGTGGGACCGCTTCACCGGTGCCTGAGCGGCCCCCGTTCCCCGGCGCCGTCGCCGCCTCCCACCTGCGCGTCTACGACACCGAGGCCCCCGACGGCCTCGCCGGCGGCACCCCCCACCTCCACACCGCCTGCACCGAGGCGTACTACGTGGTGGCGGGGCGGGGGGCGGTGCACACGCTCACGTCGAGCCGCTTCGAGGAGGTGTCGCTCGAGCCGGGCGCGTTCGTGTGGTTCACGCCGGGGACCATCCACCGGCTGGTGAACGGCGGCGACCTCGAGATCCTGGTGCTGATGCAGAACGCCGGCCTGCCCGAGGCGGGCGACATGGTGATCACCTTCCCGCCCGAGGTGCTGGCGTCGCCCGGCGCCTACGCGGCGGCGGCCACGTTGCCCGAGGACGATCGCACCACCGCCGGGCCGGGCGACGCCGCTCGGGTCCGGCGCGACCTCGCCGTGCCGGCGTTCAACGCGCTCCGGCGGGCCACCGAGGCCGGCGATCCCGCGCCGCTCGGCGCCTTCCACGAGGCTGCCGCCCGCCTCGTGCAGCCCCACGTCCCCGAGTGGGTGGCGCGCTGGCGCGCCGGCCCGCTCGCCGAGGCCGAGCGCACGGGCGACCTGCTGCGGGCCCTCGAGGCCGGCGCACCCGACCACCTCGCGGCGGCCACCGTGCACCGCCTCGCCCCGCCGCCACCGGAGCGGCGCATGGGCTGCTGCGGCACCCTCGGCACCTACCTCCCCTAGCGCCGACGAGCACCCTCGGTGGGGTCCGCAGCACGGACCGCAGCAGGTCGCCCATCGAGGCCGCCTCGTTGCATCGCGGGCCGTATCGCAGGCCGGCTCGCGGCCGATCGCGGGGTCGGGGCCGAGCGGTCCCGACGTCATCTGACGCACCACCAGGGAGGGACCATGGGGAAGAAGCACCTGATCGGGGCGGCGCTGTGCGCGGCCACGATCCTCGGGGCCGGAGCCGCCCCCGCGATGGCCGGTGAGATCACCGGCAACGGCAAGAGCCTGCAGATCGCACCGCACACGTTGCACGGCAAGTCGATCTGCGCCTTCTCGGGCCTGAACGACACCTACTCCGGCGACCCCACGGTGCCGGACGAGGACGGCTTCACGCGCACGCAGAGCTGGGGCCAGGTCCCGAAGGCCGACAAGGAGTTCCTCACCAGCATCGGCGTGAGCCCGGGGAGCACCTGCAAGCCGTAGTCCGACGATGACCGACGAGGGTGGGGGCGGCCTACCCTCGTCGGCATGGACCCTGTGCTGCTCGTCGGTGATCCGGTCCGTGACCTGGACGACTACCGATCGCGCGGCGGCGGCCGGGCCTTCGCCGCCGCGGTGCAGGTGGGCGAGGACGCGGTGCTCGGCGAGCTCGACGCCAGCGGGCTCCGGGGCCGGGGCGGAGGTGGCTACCCGACCGGCCAGAAGTGGCGCGGCATCCGCTCGGCCGGGGTCGGTCGGCGCTTCGCGGTGTGCAACGCCGCCGAGGGCGAGCCGGGCACGTTCAAGGACCGTGCGCTGCTGCGCCACGATCCGTACCGGGTGCTCGAGGGCCTCGCCATCGCCTCGTTCGCCATCGGCGCCGACGCCGCCTACATCGCCACCAAGGCCCGCTACGAGCGCGAGGCCGACCGGTTGGCCACCGCCATCGCCGAGATCGAGGCCGCGCAGCTCTTCGCCGACCTCCGGATCACGCTGGTGCTCGGCCCCGACGAGTACCTCTTCGGCGAGGAGAAGGCCCTCCTCGAGGTGGTGGAGGGCCACGACCCGCTCCCCCGCCTCCTCCCGCCCTACGAGCACGGGCTGTTCGCCACGCTCGTGCAGACGGGATGGCAGTCCACGGAGGGCCCCACCACCGGCACCGATGGTCGCGGCGAGGCCAACCCCACGCTGGTGAACAACGTGGAGACGCTCGCCCACGTGCCTCGCATCCTGCTGGAGGGCGCGGCCTGGTTCCGCTCGATGGGCACCGCGGCGTCGCCCGGCACCACCATCGCCACCATCGTGGGCGACGTGGCGTCGCCCCTCGTCACCGAGGTGGAGCTGGGGACACCGCTCGCCGAGCTCGTGGAGCGGGCGGGCGGGCCCCTCCCCGGCCGCACCCTCCAGGCCGCCTTCTCGGGCGTCGCCAACGCGGTGATCCCGGCCGCCCACTTCGGCGCGCCGGTGTCCTACGAGGGGCTGGCCGAGGTCGGCAGCGGGATGGGGTCGGCGGGCTTCGTCTTCTACGACGACAGCGCCTGCATGGTGGAGGTGGCCCGGGAGCTGTCGCGCTTCCTCTACGTCGAGAGCTGCGGGCAGTGCCGCAGCTGCAAGTTCGGCACGGGCGAGATCACCCGAAAGCTCGACCTCCTGGCCGCCGGTGAGGGCACCGAGCTCGACGTCGAGGTGATCGGCGCCCGGTTGCTCTCGGTCACCGACCAGACCCGCTGCTACCTCGCCGCCGAGGAGCAGATCATGATCTCGAGCATCCTGCGCTCGTTCCCCGAGGAGTTCGCCCTCCACCTCGAGGGCCGCTGCTCGGTGCCCGACCCTCGCGCCATCGCGGTGCCGAAGCTGGTCGACGTCGTCGACGGCCGAGCCACCTTCGACACCCGCCACGTGCACAAGCAGCCCGACTGGACCTACGCCGAGCCCTGACCTCGCACGTCAGCGCCCGCACCTGCTAGCGATACCGGCGGAAACGTTGGACGCAAGAGGGGGGCCGATGGCCGCAGCCGTTCCGATCGTCGACTACCTGGTGCTGGGCGACTCGCCCCACCTGGTGGCCAAGGAGTGCACGTCGTGCGGGGCGCGGTTCTTCGACCGCCGCAACGCCTGCGCCTCGTGCTTCGCCACGGAGTTCCGCGACGCCGAGATCGCCACCGAGGGCGAGCTCAAGGCGTTCACCATCGTGGCGTTCGCCGCCCCCGGTGTGCCCGTGCCCTTCGTGGCCGGCGTCATCGACTGCGACGGCACGAGCGTGCGGGGCAACGTGATCAACACGGAGCCCGACCCCGACCACGTGTCGCTGGGGATGAAGGTGAAGCTGGCCACCTACGTGGTGGGCACCGACGATGACGGCACCGAGGCCATCGGCTTCGGCTTCGAGCCCCTGGAGGCCTGACATGAGCGATGACATCTGGATCCTCGGGATCAACATGACGAAGTTCGGCAAGCACCCCGACCTCGACACGGTCGACCTGGCCGCCCAGGCGGCCATGGCGGCCCTGGCCGACGGCGGCGTGACCATGGCCGACATGGGCGTCCTGGCCGCCGGCAACCTGATGAACGCGAGCGCGGGCATCGGCCAGCAGCTCCAGAAGCAGATCGGTCAGACCGGCATCCCCGTCTACAACGTGGCCAACGCGTGCGCGACGGGCGCCACCGCGCTGCGCACGGCGATCATGGCCGTCAAGGCCGGCGAGTGCGACATGGGCCTCGCCGTCGGCGTCGAGAAGCTCTCCGGCGCCGGCCTCCTCGGCGGGGGCGGCACGCCGAAGAGCGACAAGCAGGTCTACGAGCCGAAGGGCCGCTACGGCTCGGTGACCAACACCGACGGCCGCATCGGCACCAACACGATGCCGGGCACCTTCGCCCAGATCGGCATGGAGTACGGCCACAAGTACGGCGGCACCAGCTTCGAGCTGTTCGCCAAGATCAGCGAGAAGAACCACGCCCACTCCACGCTGAACCCGCTCGCCGCCTACACGAAGAAGATGACCCTCGAGGAGATCATGGGCGACATGATGATCGCCTACCCGAACACCCGGCCGATGTGCTCGGCCAACTGCGACGGCGCCGCCGCGGCCGTGGTGGTCTCGGGCGCCAAGCTCAAGACGCTGTCGCTCGAGCAGCAGAAGCGGGCCGTCAAGGTGTCGGCGTCGGTGCTCACCAGCGACCCGTGGCAGGAGAGCTGCCAGGTCCTCCCCGACGTGAACACCCTCACCCGGATGGCTGCCACCCAGGCCTACGAGCAGGCCGGCGTGTCGCCGCAGGACCTCGACCTGGTGGAGCTCCACGACTGCTTCGCCACCGCCGAGCTCGTGCACTACGACAACCTGCAGCTGTGCGAGGAGGGCGGCGCCGCCGACTTCTTCAACAGCGGCGCCCCCTGGCGCGACGGCACCACGCCGGTGAACGTGAGCGGTGGCCTGCAGTCGAAGGGCCACCCGATCGCCGCCACCGGCATCGCCAACATCTGGGAGGTCTGCCACCACCTCCGTGGGGAGGCGGGTGACCGCCAGATCGAGGGCGCCACGGTGGGCCTGGCCCACGTGATCGGCCTCGGGTCGGCCTGCGGCGTCCACATCCTGGAGAAGTCCGCCGCCTGACCCCACCGGGGACCGAGCGCGAACGAGGGCCGGAGCGAGCTGCTCCGGCCCTCGTCGTCGGCCTGGTCACCGGGCAGCGCCCGGCCCGGTGCTGCGGATCAGCGCAGGGCGCCGCGCTTGCGCCCGGTGGCCGCGTTGTACACGAGCAGGGCGATGATGGCCCCGATGATCGACCCGATGATGCCGGCCGGCCCGAGGCCCGCGTCCTCACCCTCGGAGCGGAACAGCAGGTCGGCGAGGAACCCGCCGATGAACGAGCCGACGATGCCGAGGACGATCGTGGCGGCGATGCTCATCGAGTCGTTGCCGGGCACGACGGCCCGGGCGACGAAGCCCGCGATGAGACCGAGGAGCAGCATCCAGAGAATGAAGCCGAGCATGTGACGTAACCCTTCTACCGACGGCGCGGATCGCCGTTGCGGACCGGCCCCCTCTACCCCGCCCCCCGACCAGCCAACCCTGCGGGGCCCCGTCAGCCGTCGGTGAAGCCGTCGGCGACGGCCAGGGCGTCGTCGAGGATGGCGAGGGCGCGGGTGACCTCGTCGGCGGTGACGATGAGCGGCGGCGCCATGTGGATCCGGTTGAAGTGGGCGAACGGCCACAGGCCGGCGCGCTTGCAGGCGTTCACCACCTCGACCATGGGCTTGGCGGCGTCGCCCGAGGCGTTGAAGGGCACCAAGCCCTCGCGCGTCTCCTGGTCGCGCACGAGCTCGACGGCGTAGAAGCAGCCCATCCCCCGCACCTCGCCCACCGACGGGTGGGTGGCGGCCAGGGCGTGGAGCCCCGGGCCGAGCACGTCGGCCCCGATGGCGGCGGCGTGCTCCACCACGGCGTCGTCCTCCATCGCCCGGATGGCGCCGACGGCCGCGGCACAGGCGAGCGGGTGCCCGGAGTAGGTGAGCCCGCCCTGGTACGGGCGGGTGGCGAAGGTCTCCGCGATGGCCTCGCTCATGACCACGCCGCCGAGGGGCACGTAGCCGGAGTTCACGCCCTTGGCGAAGCAGAGCAGGTCCGGCCGGACGTTCCAGTGGTCGGCGGCGAACCACGCGCCGGTCCGCCCGAAGCCCACCATCACCTCGTCGAGGATGAGGACGATGCCGTGCTCGTCGCACAGCGCTCGCACGCCCGGCAGGTAGGCGGCCGGGGGCACGAGGACGCCGTTGGTGCCGACGACCGTCTCCAGGATGATGGCGGCGATCTGGTCGGCCCCCTCGTACTGGATGACCTCCGCCAGGTGGGCCAGCGCCCGCTCGCCCTCCTCCTCCTCGGTGGTGGCGCCGAAGGAGGAGCGGTAGCAGTAGGGCCCCATGAAGTGGACCACGCCGGGGATGGCGGGCTCCGAACCCCATCGCCGCGGCTCGCCGGTCAGGGCCATGGTGGCGGCCGTGCCCCCGTGGTAGCTGCGGTAGGCGGCCAGCACCTTGTGGCGGCCGGTGTGGGCCCGGGCCAGGCGCAGCGCGTTCTCGTTGGCCTCGGCGCCGCCGTTGGTGAAGAACACCCGATCGAGGCCCTCCGGGGCGTGACCCAGGATCAGGCGAGCCGCCTCGTTGCGGGTCTCGTTGGCGAACGCCGGCGCGATGGTCGACAGGTGCTGGGCCTGGGCGACGATCGCCTCCACCACCTTGGGGTGCTGGTGGCCCAGGTTCAGGTTCACCAGCTGCGAGGAGAAGTCGAGCCAGCGGTTCCCCTCGTGGTCCCAGAACTCGCAGCCGGCCCCGCCGGCGATCGGCAGCGGGTTGATCGCTCGCTGGGCGGACCAGGAGTGGAAGACCAGGGCCCGGTCCTGCTCGGTGACCTCGGCGTTGGTGGGGGCGGGTTCGATGAGCGCCATGACCCCATCTTCCACCACATCCATGGGTCCCGCCGCCTCGGGACCTTCGGCCCTGGGGGTGCTTCGGCCGATCCGTCACCCTGAGGGCAGATCGAAGCAAGACCTCAACAGCAAGGCAAGGAGCAGTGCCATGACATCCGTGACCCACACCCTTCCCAAGGTCGGCAGCAGCACCAGCACCGACACCCCGGTCGTCGCCCTCAAGCGACGCACGATCGACAGCATCCTGATCGGCGCCGGTGCCGTCGTCACCGCAGCGCTGCTCGTGGCGGGCGCCCTCCTCATGTGGGGCAGCAACTTCGCCGACGACTACGTCAGCGACGAGCTGTCGTCGCAGAACATCTCGTTCCCGCCGGCCGCCGCCCTCGAGGAGGAGGGTCGCACCGACCTGCTCGAGTGGGCCGGGGAGTCCGTGACGACCGGCCCCGGCGCCGAGGCGTACGCCAGCTTCATCGACGGCCACCTGGCCGGCATCGCCGACGGCGCCACCTACGCCGACCTCGGCACGCCCGAGCGGGAGGCCAACGCCGCCGTGGAGGCGGCCATCGCCAGCAACGCCGACGAGGCCACCATCGCCGAGCTCGAGGGCGAGGCGGCGGCGATCAGCGGTCAGCGCAACACCCTGTTCAAGGGCGAGACCCTGCGGGGCCTCCTGCTCACCGCCTACGCCTGGTCGACCGTCGGCACCATCGCCGGCTACGCCGCCTACGCCGCCTTCGCCGCCGGTGCGGTGATGTTCGTCCTGGTGCTGCTCGGCCTCCGCCACCACCACAAGGTGGCGCAGGACAGCTAGCACCTCGACAGGATCGGTGGCCGATGGGTCACCGGCCACCACGGACGAGGCAGCCCTTGCGGCTGCCTCGTCCGCGCGCGTGGGTCAGCCGGGGGCGGGCACGGACACGCCGATGCCGCCGCGGGTCTCGGCCCCGTAGCGCGCCATCTCGACGTCGAGGTCGAGCGGCTGCGGCCTCGGGTCGGCCGTCGCCCGCTGCCGGAGCTCCGGGGTCAGGTGGTCGGCCGGCACCACCCAGCACACCTCGAGCTCGAGCCCGTCGGGGTCGCGGGCGTAGAGCGACTTGGTGGTGTGGTGGTCCGATGCCCCCACCAGGGCGCCGTGCTCCGCCAGCACGCCCTGGAGGCGCTGGAGCTCGGCCAGCGTGTCGACCTCCCAGGCCAGGTGGTAGAGCCCGACCGTCCGCCGGCCCGCCTCGCTCGGCCCGGCGCCGCTGCCGATCTGGAAGGCGGCCAGGTCGTGGTCGTTGGTGGAGGCCGGGGCGCGGAAGAAGACCCCCTGGCCGGGCATCCAGATGACGGCCTCGAAGCCGAGCGTGGCCTCGTAGAAGGCGCGGGTCACGGCGACGTCGCGGACGTACAGGACGGCGTGGTTCAGGCGGGTGACGGGCACGGCCCCTCCTCAGGTGTCGGACCCGTCCAACCTACTTGCATGCGCAAGCATTCCCGCACCCCTACGCTCCGTCGATGTCCACCGCCGCCGTCAACGGAGCCCAGATCGCCTACGACGACACCGGTGGTGACGGCCCGCCGGTCGTGCTCGCCCACGGGTTCCTGATGGATCGGACGATGTTCGAGCCGCAGGTGGCCGCCCTGCGCAGCCGCTACCGGGTCATCACCTGGGACGAACGGGGCTTCGGCGACACCGTCGACGACGGCGGCCCCTTCACCTACTGGGACTCCGCCGCCGACTGCCTCGGCCTGATGGACCACCTCGGCATCGACCGAGCCGTGGTGGGCGGCATGTCGCAGGGCGGCTTCCTCTCCCTGCGCGTGGCGCTCATCGCCCCGGAGCGGGTCCGGGCCCTGATCCTGCTCAACAGCCAGGCCGGCACCGAGGACGCCGAGGTGGTCCCGCTCTACCAGGGGATGATCGACCAGTGGGTGGCCGAGGGCCCCTCCGACGACCTGGCGGCCACGGTGGCCTCGATCATCCTGGGGGAGCCCTCGCTCGCTGCCGCGTGGTCTGCCACCTGGCAGGGGCGTGACCCGGCGCGGCCGGCGCAGCCGGGGGCGACGCTGCTCACGCGCGACTCCGTGGAGGACCGGCTGGGCGAGCTCCCCCACCCGGCGCTCGTGGTCCACGGCACCGCCGACGCCGCCATCTCCCTCGACAAGGCGGAGCGGGTGGTGGCCGGGCTCAGCGGCTGCGACGGCCTGGTGCTGGTCGAGGGCGGGACCCACGCCACCAACCTCACGCACCCCGACGAGACGAACGCCGCCATCCTGGCCTTCCTCGACGGGCTGCCGGCCACCTAGCTCTCGGGCAGCTCCCAGCCGACGCCCGGGGAACGGTCAGGCCCCCGGCGCAGGCTCCGGGCATGGACCCCCACCACCTGCCCGCTCCACCGCCCCCGCCGAGGCGCCCGCTGCGGCCCGACGCCGACGCGCCCCCACCGTCGCAGCCCGGCGCCCCACCGCTCCCCCGACCGTGGCCTCGTCCCTCGTCACCCGACCTGGCGACGGGGCCTGGGCTGCCGACCGTCGGGCCGGCGCCCGATCGCCGATCGGACGGCGGCCGGCGCGCCCTGGTGCCGGCGCTCACCGTCGCGCTCTCGCTGGTCGCCGGCGTCGCGGGCGGCCAGCTGACCCGACCCGATGCCGGCACCCCGGCGGCCTCGGTCGAGGTCACCCCCGCCAGCCTCCTCCTCGACGGCGACGCGCTCGACGTGGCCGGGGTGGTCCAGCGCCTGGAGCGCTCCGTGGTGTCGATCGAGACCACGGTGGTGACCCGCCGAGGGCCGATGCAGCTCGAGGGCACGGGAGCCGGGACCGGTGTGGTGCTCGACACCGACGGCCTCGTGCTCACGAACGCCCACGTCGTCGACGGCGCCACCGAGATCTGGGTCACCACGACCAGCGACACCACGCCACGACGAGCCGAGCTGGTGGCGGCCGACGCCGGCGCCGACCTGGCCGTGCTGCAGCTCGCCGACACCACGGGGCTCACCGCTGCTCCGCTCGCCGCGCGTGCGCCGGCGGTGGGCGACGCCGTGGTGGCCATCGGCAACGCGCTGGCCCTCGAGGGCGGGATGTCGGTCACCCAGGGCATCGTCAGCGCCCTCGACCGCTCGATCGAGACCTCGAACGGCACCCTCAGCGACCTCGTGCAGACCGATGCCGCCATCAGCTCGGGCAACTCCGGCGGGCCCCTCGTCGACGCCGCCGGCGAGGTGATCGGCATCAACACCGCCGTGGCCAGCAGCGGGGGCGGGGTGCAGGCCAGCAACATCGGGTTCGCCATCTCCATCGAGCGGGCGCTGGCGGTCGTCGACGAGCTCCTCGGCCGCGCGACCTGATCCCGGGCGCGGCGAGGGCCGCTCCACGGGGGAGCGGCCCTCGCCGTGGGATCGGTCGGCTCAGCCCGTGAAGCGGGGCGCCGCCGTGACCGGCAGCGCAGCGGGCGGCTCGGCGGGGTCATCCGGGTCATCCGGCCCGGCGGCCAGCTCGAAGGCACCGCTGTCGCAGCCGTTCGTGCCGTCGCCGTCACCGTCCTGCGGGCGAGCCACGCCCCGCTGGTCGTCCGGCACCGAGCAGCTGGCCCCCGCGGCGTCGACAGCCGGGCTGGCCGCCGTCAGGGCCATGGTGAACGTCGGCCCGCCGTTGTCGCCGAGCGCGCCCACGCCCGCAGCGGTGTCGGGCTGGTCGGTGGGCTCGGTGGCGTTGCAGGTGTCGTCGTCGACCACGTTGCGGCCGCCCGAGGCGAGGGTGCCTCCGTCAGCGACGTAGCAGCTGGCGACGGGATCGCCGACGGCAGCCGGCTGCAGCAGCGGCTCGCCTTCCGCGCTCGCCTCGATGATCGACGCGGTGACGGTGGCCGAGGCGCCGCCGCCCACGGCGATGGCGCCGCCGGCGATGGAGGCATCGCCCTGGAAGCCGCTCGCGGTGTTCCCCGCGAGCGTCACGTGGGTGAAGGTGGCCGTGGCAGGGTCGTCCTCGACGTCGAAGGTGCCGACGAAGACGGCCCCACCGAACGCAGCGTGGTTGTCGTGGAAGGTGCTGTTGGTGATCGTCGCCGTCTCGCCCTCGCTCACGGCGATCGCCCCGCCGGTGCCGGAGGCGCCGTTGCCCACGAAGGTGCTGTCGTCGACCACGAGCGTGTCGACCACCGGCGGGGCACCTGCGACCAGCACCGCCCCGCCATCGCCACGGACGCGGTTGCCGACGAAGTGCATGCGCTCGAGCGTCAGCGTGGCCCCGCCCCGGCTGAGGATCGAGCCGCCGCCGCTCTCGAACCCGTCGCTGAACGTCATGTCCGTGAGCGTGACGTCGAGCTCGCCATCGACGTTCAGCTCGAGGTGCCGCACCAGGTTCTCGTCCGTGTCGGCTCGCACCGTGGTGGCGCCCACCCCGGCCCCGTTCACGGTCACGTTGGCGTTGTAGAGGTACAGCTGCTCGGTGAGCAGGTACTCGCCCGCCGGCACCTCGATGGTGACCGGCTGTCCGACGTGCGCGCTCTGCGTCCTCTCGAAGGCGCCTCGGAGGCTGCAGTCGTCGGCGGCTGCGGTGCACGCGTCCAGGGCACCGTCGTCGACGGTGGTGTCCACCACCAGGATCGGCGCGCTGCCGCTGGAAGCGGGGCTGGAGCCCAGCGCCACCACACCGGCGAGCAGGAGGGTGCCGGCCGCCAGGCCGGCAAGGGATCGTCGCATCATGGTCCGCTCCACGTTCTCGGTCTCGCCCACCGAACCGCCCGGTGGCGTCGTGAGACGATACTCCGGGCCGCCCTCGCGGGCCTCGGATCTGCGGCCTCCACGCGAGGTTGCCGGCCTGCGGTCAGATGCGCTCCAGGGCTCCGCCGTCGAAGAGGGGTCGGATGCCGTGGGCGGCCACGTCGGCGTCGAGCTCGGCGTCGGTGGGCGCTGCCTCCAGGGGCGACGCGGCGGCGAGGATCGCCGGCAGCAGGCGGGCGTCGCTCGAGGTGTTGAGGAACAGCTGCTCGTGGCCGAGCACCCAGCGCACCGAGCGGGCGATGGCGTCGGGGTCGGTCACGGGCTCGTACCAGCTGTGGCGCGGCCCGGTGTGGTCGTCGGGCCACCGCCCCCTACCGACGGCCTTGATCGTCTGCACGGCCACCTGGCGCGCTGCGCACACCTCGAGCAGCGCCTCGACATCGGCTCGGTAGGCCGGGTCCTGCAGCGCGACGTAGCTGAAGGGCAGCAGCACCGAGTCGAACGGGTGGCGCTCGAGGCTCCGGAGGTGCATGCGCGCGATGCGGGTGCCGTGGCCGGTCACCCCGATGTGGCGCACCAGCCCCTCCTCCTGGGCCCGGACCATCGCCTCCACCGCGCCGCCCGGGCCGTGGGCGACCTCCCACTCGTCGGGCTCCACCAGGTTGTGCAGCTGGACCAGGTCGACGGCATCGACCTGCAGCCGCTCCAGGGACCGCTCGAGCTCGGCCCGGGCGTCGTCGCCCCGGCGCTCGCCGGTCTTGGTGGCGAGGAAGAACCGGGCGCGGTGCTCGCCCATCCACGGCCCGATGCGCAGCTCGGACTCGCCGTAGCTGGCTGCGGTGTCGAGGTGGTTCACCCCGGCGTCGAGCAGCTGCTGCAGCACGGCATCGGCCCGTTCCTGGCGCATCCCGCCGAGGGCCGCGGCCCCGAAGATCACACGGGTGCTGTCGTGGCCCGTCGCCCCGAAGGGGGCCGTGGGGAGCCCGCTCACCAGTGGACCCCGGGCAGGAGCCGCACCAGCGCGTCGGCGGTGCGGCTGGTGGCCGACTCCCGGTCACCGTCGTCGTCGCGACCGCGGGCCGCGGCGCTGTCGGGGAAGACCCGGTAGGCGACGTGGAGCAGCTGGTCGACCACCTGCGGCACGAGGGCGTGGGCCACCTCGCCCGCCGTGCCCAGCCGGGTGTTGATCTCCTTGGGCCGGTCCACCAGCGCCCGGATCACCAGCTCGGCCGCCTGGTCGGGGCTGATGGTGGGGAAGGCGTCGTAGAGCTTCGTGGGGCTGATCATCGGCGTGCGCACCAGCGGCATGTGGATCGTGGTGAAGGTGACGTTGTCGCCGTAGGTCTCGGTGGCCACGATGCGGCTGAAGGCGTCGAGGGCCGCCTTCGACGCCACGTAGGCCGAGAAGCGCGGCGGGTTGGCCTGCACCCCGATCGAGCTGACGTTGACCACGTGGCCGAAGCGCCGGTCGGTCATGTGGGGCAGGAGCCCGAGGATCATGCGGATGGCGCCGTAGTAGTTGAGCTCCATCGTGCGCTCGAAGTCGTGGAAGCGGTCGTAGGACAGCTTCACCGAGCGGCGGATCGACCGCCCGGCGTTGTTCACGAGCATGTCGATGCCCTCGTGGTCGTCGAGCAGCCGCTTGATGAGCAGCTCGACCGACTCCGCGTCGGTGATGTCGCAGGAGTACACCCACGCCTGGCCGCCGCGGCGCTCCACCTCGGCCTTGACCGACTCGAGGGCCTCGGCGCGCCGGGCCACCAGGATGGGCACCCCACCCGCCGCCGCCACCTGGAGGGCAGCCGCCTCACCGATGCCGGAGGAGGCGCCCGTGATCACCACGCGGCGGCCCTGGAGCGGGCCGCCCTCGAGGCGGGTGCGAGCGCGATCCCGGTACAGGTGCTCCATCCAGTAGCGCCACAGCACGGGCGCGTACTGCTTGAGCTCGGGCACCGCGATGCCGGTCCCGGTCAGGGCCTGCTGGGTGGCGCGGGTGTCGAACCGGGCGGAGAAGGCGACGTGGGGCAGGACCTCCGGAGGGATCCCCAGCTGGTCGAGCACGATGTCTCGGGCGAGGTCGGCCCCCGGGATGCGGCCGGCCAGCTGGGCCAGGGCCCCGCTCGGTGTGAGGGAGACCCTCGGCAGGACGGGCACCAGGCGGGGCGCGCCGGCCGCCTTGGCGAAGGCGTTGAACACGGACGTGACCGGCTGCGGCGTGGGCGAGGCCAGGTGGAAGGCCTGCCCGTCGAGGCCCGGGGCGTGGAGGAGGTGGTGCAGGGCATCGGCCACGTAGTCGACCGGCACCACGTTGGTGTCGCCCAGGCTGGGGGCCACGATGCGCATCGGCGACGGCAGGTTGGCCAGCCGGCGGATGCTCTCGAACAGGTAGTAGGGCCCGTCGATCTTGTCGATCTCACCGGTGGTCGAGTGCCCCACGACGATCGCCGGGCGGTACACCCGCCACGGCACCTTGGCGGCGGTGCGCACGATCCGCTCGGCCTCGAACTTGGTGCGGTGGTACGGCGACGTCAGCGGCTGGCCCTCGTCGAACATCGCCTCGGTGAAGGGCCCGGCGTGGTCGCCGGCCACCGCGACCGAGGACACGTGGTGCAGGCACCCCGCCTTCAGGCGGTTGGCGAGGGCCACGACCTTGCGGGTGCCCTCCACGTTGACGGCCTCGTTGGTGGCGTCGTCGGTGGTCATGTCGTACAGGGCGGCCAGGTGCACGACGTGGTCGATGGTGCCCTTCAGCTCCTTGACCGTGGCGGGGTCGATGCCGAGGTCGGGCAGGAGCAGGTCGCCCTCGAGCGCCTGCACGCGGTCGCCGCCACCCCAGCGCCGGGCCCGGGCGGCCAGCTTCCCCTTCGACGACGGCCGGATCAGCACGTGCACGAGGGCCGCCGGGTCGGCCACGAGCCGCTCCATGAGCTGCCCGCCGAGGAAGCCCGTGGCTCCGGTCACCAAGTACGTCGCCATCGCCGTCCCCCTCAGGTCGTCAGCGGCCCGATCCTCCCATGGCCGCAGGAGCCCCGCTCGGCGGCCTCAGCCGAGCAGGTCGGGGCAGGCCGCCAGGACGCCGTCGCCGAAGGAGGTGGCGGCCGAGCCGCCCTCCGTGAACGAGGCTGCGGCGGCCGCCTCGTTGGCCTCGACGTGGTCGAGGACGCAGGCGCGGGTGGCGGCGTCGGCCGCTCCTGCGGCCTCCGCGAAGCCCACGACCACCAGCTCCGCCATGGCCAACGGGCACGCCGCCACCGCGGCCATCACCACCCCGAACCCGGCGTCGCCGTCGGCTCGGTCCACGAAGCGCACGGCCAGCGCGGCCTCCAGGTCGGCCCGATCGAGGCCGTCGACCACGCACGCCGTGGCCTCCTCCCCGAGCGGACCGCCGGACTGCTCGGCCACGGCGTCGACGAGCGGTCGAGCCAGCGCCTCGCCCAGCCCGCAGCCACCCAGGCGGCCGGCGAGCTCCGCCCCCACGTCCGGCGCGAGCGGCACCCCGAGCGACCGCAGGTCGGGGGCGTCGGCCAGCTCCTGGGCGGTCACGCCGGCGGCGGTGAGCTCCGGCGCACCGACGGCGTCCACCAGGGCCTCGCCCACGCAGCGGCCGGTGTCGTCGCCGAGCGCCGGCCCGCTGTTCCCGGAGGTGAAGGCCGTGGCCGCCGCCTCGACGTAGGCCGTCTGCGGATCGCTGGGCGCAACGCCGCCCCCGGCCGAGCACGCCGCCGCCCCGACCACCACCGCGAGCAGGGTCGGCCAGCGCAGCATGGTCCGACCGTATTGCGGCGGCGGACGAGGTCCGCCATCCGGGCGCTTGACCTCAGGCCCGCGCGACCCGGGTGAGGGTGCTCATGGAGGTGAGGTACACGTCGTCGTGCCAGCCGACGGCCGGGAAGGTGACGGCCTGGAGCGGGCTGCCCGTGTCGGCGCGGGCGAGCTCGGCGCCGTCGTGGATGTCGAGCACCACCACCTGGTCGGCCATGCGGTCGCCGTCGTGGTCGCCCGTGATCAGCTCGCCGGTGGCGGGCAGCAGCAGCAGGTGGCCGGCGTGGCCCTGGTGGCGCCGCCACCGCTCGGCCAGCGTGCCGTCGGCGGCGATGTCGAAGCCCACCAAGGCGTCGTTGCCGCTGTCGAAGGCCACGGCGATGCGGCGGGCGTCGTCGATCAGCGGGGGGTTGGCGATGAGCCCGCCGGGCTCGCCGCACACCTCCGTGAGCGACACCGCACCGGAGCCGAGGTCCACCCGCACCAGGTGCAGCGGGTCGGTGGAGATCCCCTGGCCGCGGAAGGCACCGTTGTAGCGGTCGGTCCCCTCGCCGTCGTCGAGGAACCAGGCGGCGCCGAGGGCGATCACGGTGTCCCACCCATAGGTCTGGCCGGGCCGGGTGCGGTAGGGCGCCACCATCGAGGCGTCGAGGACCAGCTCGCCGTGCACCCACCGGACCCGGAGCAGGCTGGTGTCGCCCACGACGTACACGTCGTCGCCGTCGGCCGACAGGCGGGCGATGGAGGGCTCCGGGAGGTCGAGCCGAGCCACGATGGCGAGGGTCTCCGGGTGCAGGACGAGCAGCTCCGCCGGCTCCCGTGGCGCATCGGGCTGGCCGGGCCGGCGACCGGCGAAGTCCTTGGTCACGAGGTGGCCGTCGGGGAGCGTGACGAAGCTGTTGTACGGGCGCCGGCGCGGCAGCTCGGCGGCCGCCAGCACCTCGAGGTCGGCCGACAGGCGGTGGGCGTGGTGGCCGAAGACCACGTGGAGCGAGCCGTCGGCGTGGGCCGCCAGGCCGCCGGGCCACATCGGGCCGCCCGGCAGGTCGACCGAGCGGCGCTCGACCGCCAGGGTGACGGGGTCGATCTGCTCCACCCACGCGATGGCGTCGTCGCCGAAGGTGTGGCGCAGCACGTAGACCTCGCCCGGCGCGCGGAGCACCACCATCGTGGTGCCGGGGGCCTCCCGGTGGGTGACGGCGAGGTCGCCACCCGGCGGCAGCATCCAGCCGGCCACCGGCGTGGCCGGGACCTGGAGCCGGCGCGGCCCGCCGTCCTCCGCCGGCCACGGGCTGTCCCAGAGCCCCGGGCTCACGTCCCGCTGCCCATCCTCCACCTCGCGGTGGCGGGCATCAGACGGGGGCCTCGAGGGGGAGGCGGGGCTGGCGCGGCGCCGGCTGGTGGGCCCAGAGGTCGGCCAGCAGGTCCTCGCGCAGGGCGCGGACAGCCGGGTCGTCCCAGCGGTTCACCTGCTGGAGCGGGTCCTCGGCGAGCGAGTAGAGCTCGCCCTCGGTGCCGTCGTGGACGGCCCCCGGCAGGTAGGTGGTGCACACCCAGCCGTCGCGGGTGATCGTGCGCAGGTGCACCGCCACCCCCGAGTGCTCGCTGTCCCACTCCGTCAGCACGCGCTCCATGCCGCGCGCCGCGGCATCGGCGTCGTCGACCGGCAGGGCCTGCCCCTCCATCCACGCCTGCGCCGGCAGGCCGGCGATCTGGCAGAACGTCGGGGCCAGGTCGACGAGGCCCACCGGAGCGGTCACGGCGGCCGGCGCCACGCCCGCCGATGGCGCCGGCCGCCAGATCAGGGGCAGCCGCATCAGCCCGTCGACGTGGTACGGCCCCTTGAACAGCAGCCCGAAGTCGCCCCCGAGCTCGCCGTGATCGGTGGTGAAGACGACGTCGACGTCGTCGTCCCAGCCGCGTGCGGCGATGGCCGCCAGCACGCGACCGATGGCCTCGTCGATGAGCTCCACCTCGACGGCGTTGCGGGCGTTGACCTCGCGCAGCTGGTCGGCCGTGAGGGTGGCCGGCACCCAGTGGGCGGGGGCCTCGTAGTTCGACACGAGCTGCCCGTCGTACCAGAGCCGCCAGTGGCGCGGCTTGTCGTCGAGGATGCGCTCGCGCTCGGCGGCCGACTCCGGGTACCCGGCCGGCAGCGGCACGTCGCGCCAGTCGATGCGGCCCAGCTCCGACGCCGGCGGGTCCCACGGGTGGTGGGGGTCGGGGAAGCTCATCCAGGCGAACCAGTCGTCGTCGGCATCGAGGCCGTCGAGCCAGGCGATCGTGCGGTCGGCGACCCAGTCGGTGTGGTACCACTCCCGCGCCACGGGGTTGTCCTTCACCTGGGGGCCACCGGTCTCGCCGCCGCCCTCGGCGTTCACCTCGAGGTCCTTGTCGAGCACGGCGTAGAAGCCGCCCAGCGCCTCGGGGTGCTCGGCCATCATCCACCGGGCGTAGTGGAGCCCGCCCATGGGGCTGTGCGTGGCGAACTCGAGGTGGTCGAAGCCCCGGTGGGGGCCGACCGATCCGTCGTGCCACGGCGAGTCGACGGTGGGGAGCCCCTGGCGGGCGAGGCCGTTCTCGGTGAAGCGGCCGAAGGGGTCGAGGAACGGCTCGAAGTGGGGCTTGCCGACCAGCGCGGTGCGGTAGCCCTGCTGGTGCAGCACCGCCGCCACGGAGGGGGCGTCGACGGGGAGCGCCACGCCGTTCATCCACACGCCGTGGGTGCTCGGGTGCTGGCCGGTGAGCATCGTGGAGCGCGACGGCATGCACACGACCGACTGCGGCACGGCCCGCTCGTAGCGGATGCCCTGGGCGGCCAGGCCGTCGACCACGGGCGTGCGGCCGTAGAGGGCGCCGTTGCACCCGAGGGTGTCGTAGCGCTGCTGGTCGGTGGTGATGAAGAGGATCTTGCGGCCCATCAGGCGGTGGCCTCCGTGGTGCGGGCGTCGAGGGCGGCGACGGCGTCGAGGGCCGGGCCGTGCCCGGCCTCGAGCTGGCGGGCCAGCTCGTCGAGGGCGCCGTGCATGGCGCCCCCGAGCACGATCGCCATGGTGGCGGGGTCGGCGTCGCTGGCGTAGGTCACGAGGCACCGCTGCTCGTCGAGGGCGATGACGTCGATCGAGGCGAGGTGCTCCTTGAAGAAGCCACCGGAGATCCGGTACTGGAAGCGGCGCTGGAGCGGGTCGTTGGTGAGCAGCTCCTCGGCCAGCGTGAGGCCCATGCCGGTGGTGATCGTGCGGGTGCCGCCGTCGACCACGCAGGCATCGATCCCCGGGAACCAGTGGTGGAGCACCTCGGGGCGACCGATGACCGCCCAGGCGGCGTCGGCGGACACCTCGATCACCCGCTCGCGGCGCTGGCTGCCGCGCATCAGGCGGCCTCCGCCTGCAGGAGCCGGGCGACGGCGGTGGCCATCGTCCGGGCGGCGGTCGCCTGGGGCAGCTCCTGGTCGCGCCGGAGAAGGTCGTAGGCCTCCCACGAGGTGGCGACGTCGAGCGCGGCGAGCGTGGTCGCCCGGTCGGCGGCGGGGCGTGGCTGCAGCTCGGCCTCGAAGAGGACGGCCACCTGCTGGCGCAGCACCGCGCGGATGCGGGTGATCTCGACCGACAGCAGCGGCTGCTCGATGGAGCGGGCCCGGGCCAGGCGGCCCACCTCGCCCATCTCGGCCAGCAGCCGCACCCGGCCGGCCACGAAGCGGTCGATGCGCTCGCCCAGGTCCTGGTCGGGCGAGGCCCCGTGGTCGAACAGCGGTCCGAGGTGCTCCTGCTGGCGGGCGATGGCCGTGCGCGCCATGGCGTCGGCGTCGTCGAAGTAGCGGAACAGCGACCGAGCCGAGATCCCGGCCCGCTCGGCGATCTCGTCGGTGCTCGGCGTCAGGCGGCCTTCGCGGTAGAAGGCCAGCAGCGCCTCCACCACCGCGTCGCGGTTCGCTTCGCGGCGTCGGTGCCGGCCGTCGACCGGGGCGTCGGCAGTGGTCATGTCGGGCACCCTACTTATTGACAGGAGTTCTGACAATACTTACGGTGCTCCCATGACCGAGCTCCTCCTCGACTCCCTCCGTCGGCGCATGCGAGCCATGCACAGCCTCTACGAGGACGCGCGCGACTCGATGGGGCCCGAGCACGTGAACCACTTCGAGCGCGAGGGCGTGCTGCCCATCGCCTTCTGCCTGTTCCACTACACGAACATGCAGGACGTGTCGGGTGCCGTGGTGAGCGGCGATCCGGTCGTGTGGAGCGACGAGTGGCAGGCCCGGGTGCAGATGGCGATCAACGACCACGGCAAGGAGCGCCCGGTCAGCGACATGATCCACCAGCGCATCGGCGACTACGAGGCGTTCAAGGAGTACCAGGCCGCCGTGTTCGCCCGCACCGAGGCCTACCTCGAGCGGCTCGACCCGGCCGACCTCACCCGGGTGCTCATCCCCCGGCCGCTGCCCGACGTCGTGGCCAGCACCTACAGCGCGCGCGTCGCCGGCGACGAGGGCATCACCGTGCTCGACGCCATCGAGTGCTGGATCTACCAGCACGGGCTGCGGCACATGGGCGAGATCGAGCTGGCCCGAGGCCTCGTGGGCCTCGGCGGCATGACCAGCTGACCCGAGCCCTCCCGCCACGGCGGGGCGGCGCCCCGGCGACCGGCGGTACGGTCGTGCGGTGGCCCGGGACTGGCTGGCCTGGCACCAGCCCTACGACGAGGACGGCTCCTCCCTCCAGCAGCGCCTGGCCGCCGTGCAGCGGCACCTGCGGGCCATCCTCGACGAGAGGCCGCCGGGCCCGATCCGGGTGATCAGCCTGTGCGCAGGCCAGGGCCGGGATCTGCTCGGGGTCCTGGCCGAGCACCCCAGGCGGTCCGAGGTCAGCGCCCGCCTGGTCGAGCTCGACCCCCGCAACGTCGTGCTCGCCCGGCAGGCCGTGACAGCGCTCGACCTCCCGGGGATCGAGGTGGTCGAGGGGGATGCCGCGCTCACCGATGCCTACGCCGGCGCGGTGCCTGCCGACGTCGTCCTCGCCTGCGGGGTGTTCGGCAACGTCACCGATGACGACATCGAGCGCACGGTCGCCCACCTGCCGTCGCTGTGCGCCACGGCCGCCACCGTGGTGTGGACGCGCTACCCGCGCGACGCCGAGCTGCTGCCGCAGATCGACCGCTGGTTCCGAGAGGCCGGCTTCGAGCAGCGGGCGCTGGAGGTCGGCGCAGACGGGCGGCGCTTCGGCGTGGGCGTCCACCGCCTCGCCGCTCCCCCGCTGCCGTTCGAGCCCGGCCGCCGGCTCTTCACGTTCCTCGACGACCCCGACCCGGCCGGCACCCGATCCCCGCGCTGATCAGCCGTCGAGGGCGGCCGACACCAGCTCGAGCAGCTCGGCATCGTCGAGCTCGGCGGCGCCCTCCGGTCGCAGTCGGATCGTGCCTCGGCCGCTCACCATCTCGGGATGCCGCTCCACGAAGTCGGCGGCGTCGTCGGCCTGCCACCCGTACATCGACAGGCCGTGCTTCCAGGCCCCCACGTAGAGGCGCTGGCGGTCCACGACGTAGGCCAGGATCGCGTACGAGATCCGCACCGACACCTCGGGGTGCGCCGCGCTGATGAGCCGGTGCAGGCGGTCGAACAGCGGGCGGTGCCGGGGCTCGATGGCATCGATGTACGCCTGGGCCTCGCTGGTGATCTCCGCCACCCGTCGCTCACCCCGTCGATCGGACGTGGGCCACGATGGCCGTGGCGTGGCCGTGGCCGAGGCCGTGCTCGGCCTTGAGCCAGGTCACCAGCTCGCCGTGCTTGGCCGGTGGGTGCTGGCGCACGAGGTCCAGCCAGTGCTCGATGGGCTTCCCGTAGGTGCGCTCGATCGAGGGGAAGTAGGAGGCCGGGCCCTTCACCTTCGTCTCGGGGGTCTGGTCTGCGGTCACGGCTCACCTCACGGCGTCGGGGTCGTCACCGCTTCGACGCTCGGAGCGTCCCGCGCTCATCGGTCCCCGAGATCAGCCCTGGGCGGGGACGCCGAGCTCGGCGAGGAGCTTGCGCACCCGGTCACCGATCTCGTCGCGGACCGGGCGGACGGCCTCGACGCCCTGCCCGGCGGGGTCCTCGAGCGGCCAGTCCTCGTAGCGCTTGCCAGGGAAGATCGGGCAGGCGTCGCCGCAGCCCATGGTGATGACGACGTCGGCGGCGCGCACGATCTCGTCGGTCCACGGCTTCGGGTACTCGCCGCTGATGTCGATGCCCACCTCGGCCATCGCCTCGATGGCGGCCTGGTTGACCTCGGTCTCGGGCTCCGAGCCGCCCGACCAGGCCACCGCCGCCTCACCGGCGAGCCGGGAGAACCAGCCGAGGGCCATCTGCGACCGACCGGCGTTGTGGACGCACAGGAAGAGCACGGTGGGCAGCCCGTCGTCCGCCTTGCCCTCCACCTTGGCCAGCGCCCGGAGGCGCTGCCGAGCGAACCGCTCGGCCATCAGCGGCAGGAAGTTGGTGAACTTGGCACGATCGGCGAACTGGTCGTAGCTCGTCTCGAGGAACAGCTCGATCGTCTCGGCACCGAACGTGCCGTCGAACTCCTTGCGGAGGTTGCGGGCGGCGGTCTGGAGGGCCAGCCGCTGATCGGGGTGGAGCGAGTCAAGATCGGGCATCGAGAGCCTCCTCGAGCGAGGGTTCGGTCGGGAACAGGATCCGGGCCGCACCCACCGCCAGCGCCGCACCCACGGCCTGGGCGGCGATGAAGCCTGGGGCGGACGCCGGTCGGATGCCGGCGAAGGTGTCGGACAGGGTGCGGGCGAGGGTCACGGCCGGGTTGGCGAAGCTGGTCGAGGCCGTGAACCAGTAGGCGGCGCCGATGTAGCCCGCCACGGCGATCGGCACGACCGCCGCCCGGCCGGAGTGGACCACCCCGAAGATGACCGTCAGGAGCCCGAACGTGGCGACCACCTCGGCGAGGACGGTGGCGGCCGAGACCCGATCGGTGGTGGCCAGCTCCACGGCCGGCAGCTCGAACATGAGGTTGGCGAGGATCGCCCCGAGGCACCCCCCGACCACCTGCGCCGCCACGTACGGGCCCACCGTGGCGGCGTCCACCCGGCCGAGCGCCCACTCGGCGAGGGTGACCACCGGGTTGAGGTGGGCACCCGACACCGCACCGAAGGCGAAGATCAGGGCGGCGAGGACGCCGACCGTGGCGGTGGAGTTCTGGAGCAGCTGCAGGCCCACGTCGTCGGGCGAGAGGCGCTGGGCGGCGATCCCGGAGCCCACCACGGCAGCCACCAGGAACCCCGTGCCGAGGCCCTCGGCCAGCGCCCGCGCACCCACGCCGGATCGCCCGCTCATGCGCAGGGCCGACGGCGGGGGGCGCCCTCGGTCCGGCCGGCCAGCCGGGCGAGGGTCGTCGCCAGCTCGCCGAGGACCGATCGATCGAGCACGTAGTAGGTGAACGAGCCGGCGGGCTCGGCGTGCACCAGGCCGGCCTCCTTGAGGACGCGGAGGTGGTGGCTGATCAGCGGCTGGGCGGCTCCCAGCTCGTCGACCAGGTGGCAGGTGCACAGGGCCTCGTCGGCCAGGCGCTGCACGATCTCCCAGCGCAGCGGCACGCTGAGCACCTTGAGCAGCTCGGGGACGGACACCTCGACATCAACGGCCATGCACATGCATCGTCATCGATGTCGGGCGGGAGCACAAGCCAACACCGGGTGAACGGCGAGCGGCGCCCAGGGGCCCGAGCGCCCCCGTCCGTTCACCCGGGCTCGCTACGGTGCCCGCCGTGCCCGGCCACCGACTCGGCGAGCTCGCCCGCCTCTTCGCCCGCCTCGGGGTGACGGCGTTCGGCGGACCGGCCGCCCACGTGGCGATGATGCACCGCGAGGTGGTGGAGCGGCGCCGCTGGGAGGAGGAGCAGACCTTCGTCGACCTCGTGGGGCTCACCGCCCTGTTGCCGGGGCCCAACTCCACCGAGCTCGCCATCGAGCTCGGCCGCCGGCGAGCGGGGACGGCCGGGCTGCTCACCGCCGGCGTGTCGTTCATCCTCCCGGCCGCGCTGATCGTCGGCGGCCTGGCGTGGGCCTACACCGAGTACGGCGACACGCCGGCGGCGGTCGACCTGCGGTACGGCATCCTCCCCGTCGTCGTCGGCATCATCGCCCACGCCACCTGGAAGCTGGGCAGCACGGCGGCCCGCACCCCTGCGCTGCTCGCCGTGGCGGTGGCCGCCCTGGCCCTCTTCCTGCTCGGTGTGAACGAGCTGGCGGTGCTGGCCCTGGGCGCGGCCGCCGTCGGCCTGTGGGGCAACCGGCGGCGGCTCCCGCCGGTCACCCCCGCCCTGCTCCCGCTCCTCCCCGTCCAGCTGGGTGGCCTCGGCCTCGCCGGCACCAGCCGCGACGACGTCGGGCTCGTCCAGCTGTTCTGGTCGTTCCTGCGCATCGGGGGGCTGCTCTTCGGCAGCGGCTACGTGATCGTCGCCTTCCTCGAGGCGGAGCTGGTGGAGCGCCTGGGCGTGCTCACCCCCACGGAGCTCCTCGATGCGGTCACGGTGGGCCAGGTCACCCCTGGGCCCGTGTTCACCACCGCCACCTTCATCGGCTACCTGCTGGCCGGCCTGCCCGGTGCGGTCGTGGCCACCGTGGCCATCTTCCTGCCGTCGTTCCTGCTGATCCTGGCGCTGGGCCGCTACGTCGAGCCGCTGCTGCGCCAGCCGGCCGTGCGACCCGTGCTCGACGGCCTCAACGCCGCCGCCGTCGGCCTCATCGCCGGCGCCGCCGTGCGCTTGGGCGACGCCGGGATCAGCGACGCGCTGACCGCCGTCCTGGCCCTGGGCACGCTGGCCCTGCTGCTGCGCACCGCCATCAACCCGACCTGGCTGATCGCCGGCGGGGCGGCCGTGGCGGTCGCCCGGATCGTGCTGGGCTGACCAGGCGTCACTCCAACGTGGCGTAGTTGGTGGACCGGTCCTCCAGGCGGGTGCCGCCCACCTCCGCCACGCACTCGGCCAGGTCCGCCAGGTAGTCCTCGATCACCGGAGCGTTGCCGGCGCTGACGGTGGAGTGCAGCGAGTCGGGCGGCGCCTGGCGGTCGTGGAACCAACCGCGCTGCTGGAGGGCATCCCCCAGCGCGAACACGTCGAGGGCGTCCTCGTACCCCGGGGCGGTGACCATGGCCACCAGCTGGGCCTGGGGGTCGCCGAGCACGGCCAGGCCCGGGATGGCCCGGATGCCCTCCACCATGCGGGCCCGCGTGTCGAGCGTCGTGCGGGTCAGCCGCTGGTAGCCGTCGAGGCCGAGGTGCCGCAGCGTCGCCCAGGCGCACGCCATGGGGAGCGCGGAGCGGGTGCCCTGCATGCCGGGCGAGGCGTAGAAGCCGCCCAGCCAGTCGTCGAACACGAAGGTCTGCCACCGACGCAGCTCCTTGGTGCGGTGCAGCAGCACCGAGGCCCCCTTGGGGGCGTACCCGAGCTTGTGGATGTCGGCCGAGATGGTGGTGACGCCCTCCACGCGGAAGTCCCAGGGCGGGACCTCCTCGCCGAGCATTTCCTTGAAGGGCAGGAAGAACCCGCCCATGCAGGCGTCGGTGTGGAAGTTGGCGCCGACCGACTGCGCCAGCGCCGCCAGCTCGGGGATCGGGTCCATGACGCCCTGCGGGTACTGCGGGGCCGACCCCACCACCAGCACCGTGTTGTCGTTCACGGCGTCGGCCATGGCCGCGACGTCGGCCGTCCAGTCCTCCAGCACCGGCACCTTGTGCACCGTGAGGCCGAAGTAGTGGGCGGCCTTGTGGAAGGCGGCGTGGGCGCTGGTGGGCAGCACCATCTCCGGGGCGGTGATGCCCCGCTCCTCCCGGCAGCGCTCCCGGGCCGCCTTCACGGCGAGCAGGATGCTCTCGGTGCCGCCGGAGGTCATGAACCCCGAGGCCTCGGGGCCGTGCAGCAGGTCGGCCGCGATCCCGCACACCTCGGACTGGATGCGCCCGAGGCTCGGGAAGGCCCGGGTGTTCAGGGCGTTGTCGTGCAGGAACATGGCCGCGACGGCCTCCACCACGTCGTGCGCCTCCGGCCCGGCGTCGTAGACCATCCCGAACGTGCGGCCCTCCTGCCAGCGCACGTCGCCCTCGCGCATGGCGCCGAGCGCCTCGAGGATGTCCTGCTTGCCCATGCCTGCCTGCTCGAGCGTCATGGCGGGCACGCTACCGACCCTCGGCGGGCAGGGCTGGGCGTCGCCACGAGGGTTCGGGAACCGGCGGATCGGGCAAGGGAGCGCACATGGTCCGACGCATGATCCGACAGGCAGGCTCGCTCGCGGTGGCGGGATGGATGTGGAACCACCGGGGCACGGTCGCCCGGGGGGCCGATCTGCTGCTGCGCACGCCGCAGCTGGTCCGCACGGGGCGAACTGCCGACCTCCCCCTGGAGATCCGGTCCCTCGTCGCCCTCGACGAGACCCACCCCACCAACACCGCGGTGCGCATCACCTCCATCGCCGACGGGGCCGTGATGCTGCGGGACCTCAACGTGGCCGACCTCGAGGCCGCCCGGTCGAGCCTGTGCTCGCTGCGGGAGGTCGGCGAGGTCCGCACCCAGCCCGCCGACCAGCCCACGTTCGACGACGCCCTGGCCCAGGCCAGCAGCTAGGAGCGAGATCCGATGACCGAGCACGACCCCGTGGACCGCGCCGAGCAGTGGCTCGACGACAAGACCCAGCCCGAGGGCGACCGCCCCAAGGGCCTCGAGGACGTCGAGGGGCGGCCCGACGTCGCCGAGCTCCGCCACCAGCAGCAGGACGAGATGACCAAGGTCGGCCTGGGCAGCCCCGCCCAGTTCAAGGGCGCGTCCATCGGATGGATCGTGGGTGCGCTGCTGGGCGCCGTGGTGGCCTTCGGCATCGCGCTGGCGCTCTTCGACGCCGACTCCCCCGCCCGGATCATCCTCCCCATCACGGGTGCCTGCGCCGGCTCTGCTGCCTTCTTCGTGTACTGGGGCGGCCGCAACCCGGAGCTCGAGAACGAGACGATGACCGCCGACGGCCAGCCCGGCATCGGCACCACGCCCCGCGACCCCAGCACCGACGCCCGCGGGCGCTGACCCTCCGCCGCCGAGCGCTCAGCGCAGGCGGTACGACCAGCGGTAGCGGCCCGGTCCGACCCGGTGGTCGGGTGCGGTGTCGGGCCCGCACGCCCCCGAGCCCGCCCCTCGGTGGGCGGCGTCGATCCACACGAAGCAGTCGTCGGACGGCGGCAGCTCGTCCCAGTGGGCCGCGGCGGCCACCTCCTCGTCGCGCCAGCGGCTCACGGTGACCTGCAGGTCGTCGAGGTGGTCGACCACGAGCAGCGGCGCCCCCGCGGCATCGAGGATCCGCAGCCAGCGAACCCCCGTGCGGTTCCCGCTCCCCTGAGGGTGGACGTAGCGCACCGGCCAGTCGTCCACCGTCGTCGTCCAGCGACCGACCCGCACGCTGGCTCGGCGATCGCTGTGGGCCTCGTGCGGACCCTCCCCCAGCCACTCCACCTGGTGCGCTCCCGGCCCGAGGTGCAGCCGGACGCCCACCCGGGCCAGGTCGTCGAGGTGGTCGGGCACCTCGACCTCGTGCGCCACCACGAGCCCGCCGGCCTCGTCGAGCTCCGTCGTGGTCTGCACCGCGGCATGGCGCTCGGCGTCGGCCAGCCCCTGCTCCTCCCACCGCTGCGCCGGTGCCGCCCCCCAGATCTCGTTGTCGATCGGCGCTCGCCAGAGGGCGAGGGCCGGCTCCAGGTCCTCGAGGGCGGGCGGGGTCGCCCCGATCGGGCCGGGCGCGGTCGACGGCCCGTCGTGGCGGGCGACGAGGACCTGCTGCGCGGCGACCACGTGGCCGGCCGGGGCCCACGGCTGGGCGTCGGTGGCCACGAAGGCCAGGGTGAGGTGCGCCCGCTGGCCCGGCGCCAGCTCGACCGCCGGGAGCGGGACGTCCACGGTGGTGGTGCCGCCGGGCGGCGTGGCCAGCACCGCCAGCTCGCCGGTGGCGACCGCGTCGCCCTCGACGTCGAGCGACCAGCGCGGCGTGAGCCAGGCGAGGTCGACGAAGGCGTGCTCGTTGTGCACCCGGAGCCGACCGGTCGACGCGTCCACGGCCTCGATCCGCACCGGAGCCAGCACGGCCGCCACCTCGAGCAGCGCCGGGTGCGGCGCGCCGTCGGGGCCGACCAGCCCGTTGCAGCAGAAGGTGCCGTCGTTGGGCTCGTCGCCGAAGTCGCCGCCGTAGGCCAGGCGCTCCCGACCGTCGGGGAGCCGCTGCACGAGCCCCTGGTCCTTCCAGTCCCACACGAACCCGCCCTGCAGCCCGGGGTGGGCCCGGATGGCCGCCCAGTACTCGTCGAGGCCTCCGCAGGAGTTCCCCATGGCGTGGATGTACTCGCACATGACGAGCGGTCGGTCGGGCGACTGCCGGGTGGCCCAGGCCACGAGGGCCTCGACCGGCGGGTACATCGGCACGATCAGGTCGCTCTCGGCCCGTGGCGCGGCGAGGGCGTCGACGACGTCCACGCCCGCCAGGAGGTCGGCGCTGATGCCGCTCTCGTACTGCACGGGTCGCGACGGGTCGTAGGCCCGCAGCCAGGCGGCGGCGGCGTGGTGCACCGGGCCGACCCCGCTCTCGTTGCCGAGCGACCAGACGATGATCGAGGGGTGGGCCTTGTCCCGCTGCGCCATCCGGGTGATCCGCTCGAGGACCGCGGCGGTCCACCGGGGGTCCTGGGTGAGGCTGCGGAGGTGGGCGTGGCTCTCCACGTTCGCCTCGTCGACGACGTAGAGCCCGAGCCGGTCGCACAGGTCGTAGAGCACGGGATCGTTCGGGTAGTGCGACGTGCGCACCGCGTTGAGGTTGTGCTGCTTCATGGCCACCAGGTCGGCCTCGATCTCGGCCGGCGTCACCGCCTTGCCCCGGCGGGGGTCGTGGTCGTGGCGGTTGACCCCCTTGATCAGCGGCACCGCACCGTTGACGCGGAGCTCGTGGCCCACCACCTCGACGCGGCGGAAGCCGACGGGCACCGTGACCACGTCGACCTCCGTGCCGGCGTCGTCGAGCAGCGTCACCGTGAGGTCGTGGAGGGCGGGCACCTCGGCCGACCACGGCGAGACGCCCGGGACGTCCAGCCCCAGGTCGACGTGCCGGCCGGTGAAGGCCATGGCCGTCACCCAGGGGTTGGTGGGGTGCTCGAAGCGCACCGGACCCTCCGCCTCCTGCCCCGCCACCGCGGCCCGCACCCGCCAGCCCTTGGGCCCGTGGCCCTCGGCTCCGACGGTGACCCGCAGGTCGAGGCGACCGTCACCGGTCTCGGGATCCCAGTCGGCCGTGGGGTGCAGGTCGTCGATGCGGACCGCCGGCGTGGCGAACAGCTCGACCGAGCGGTGCAGCCCGGCGTGGTGCCAGTGGTCCTGGTCCTCGAGGTAGGTCGCGTCCGACCAGCGGACGACGGTGAGGGCGAGGTCGAACGGGCGGCCCGGCTCCACGTGGTCGGTCAGGTCGATGTCGTGCGCCAGGCGGGAGTCCTTGCCCATGGCCACCGGGCGCCCGTCGACGTGCACGTAGAGCACCGACTCCGCTGCGCCCACTCGCAGCACGGCGCGCTGGCCGGCCCACGAGCGCGGGACGGTGGCGCGGCGGCGGTGGACGCCGGTCGGGTTCCGCTCGGGGATGGCCGGGGGCGGTCCGCCGAACGGCATCTGCACGTTCGTGTAGTGCGGCTGGTCGAACCCCTGCATCGTCCAGCAGCCGGGGACCTGGATCGACGCCCAGCCGTCCACCGGCCCGCTCAGGTGATCCGGGGTGACCGCGTCGGGCCGGTCGACCAGCGTGAACGCCCACGCACCGTCGAGCGACAGCACCTCGCCGCGGGCGAGCGGGGTCGCCATGGGGAGGCGCCCGACCCCGGTGGTGGACGGGTCGGCCCACGATCGCGTCCCGAAGGCGTCGAGCGGTGGTGGCCAGTCCGTCATCCGGGGCCGGACGCTACCCCCAGCGGGGGGTCAGATCCGGGAGCGACCGCGCGCGTTGTAGCCGGTGAAGGCGCTCACGACGAGCAGCACGAGGCCGATGATGAGGAGCCAGAAGAGCCCCTCGACGAAGAGGCCGATGCCTCCGAACAGCAGTGCGAGGATCAGGAGGAGTACGACGATGCCCATGGGGTTGCCCTTTCGGTAAGCGGTGCCTCCGGCCTACCCCCGGGTCGGGCCGGCATACCGATCCGGACAAACCGGCGGCCGTCAGCCGCGCCGGCCGAGCCCCGACAGGAACTGGTCCGTCACGGCGTCGGCGAAGGCGTCGTCGACGCTGGTCATCCCCATCAGTCCGGCCATCAGGATCGGCCCGACCAGGAGCGTGAGCGACAGCTCGAGGTCGACGTCGGCGGGCACGACCCCCTCGGCCACCCCCCGCGCGAGCACGTCGTGGAACACGACGTCCTGGCGGTCCCGCATCGACTGCTCGAGCTCGGCGATGGCGTCGTGGTGGAGCTTCAGGAGGAGCAGGGCCGGGAGCAGGCGCTGCCACTCGTCGCTCGCCATCACCGTGACCACCTGGCGCACGAGCTGGCGCAGCGCCGGCTCGAAGGCGAGCTCGGCATCCGGCGCCTCGAGGGCGGGGGCCAGGTGGTTGAACACCGCCGCCACCAGCTCGTCGCGCGTCGCCCAGTGGCGGTACAGGGTCGACTTCGCCACCCCGGACCGCGCCACGACCGCATCCACCGTGAGCGCATCGGGCCCGGCCTCCAGGAGGAGCTCGGTGGCCGCCTGCATCACGGCATCGTGGGTGCGCTTGATCCGTGGGTCCATGCCGGATGCGCACGCTACCTGTGACGGAAGTCGCCAGCGGGATCCGTGGACCGCGGCCATAACAGTACGATACAGTCTCGTACTGTTATCCCCTCACGAAGCGAGCGACGCATGCCCAGCGCACCCCACGACCCCGGCCCGACCACCATCACCGACCCTCGCCGTCGCCGGATGGTGCTCGTCGCCATGTGCACCGCCCTGGTGGCCGTCGTGGCGTCCGTCAGCGGCCTCAACGTGGCCCAGGGCCAGCTGGCCACCGATCTCGGCGCCTCCCAGAGCGAGCTCCTCTGGATCATCAACGGCTACACGATCGCGCTGGCCTCCTTGCTCCTCCCCGTGGGCGCCATCGGCGACCGCTGGGGGCGCAAGCAGGTGCTGGTCGCCGGGCTCGGCCTCTTCGCCGTCGCCAACGTCGCGGCGTCCCTGTCGACCAGCGTCTCGCAGCTGCTGGCCTTCCGGGTGGCCGCCGGCGTGGGCGCCGCCATGATCATGCCGGTGACCCTCTCGGTCATCACCTCGACCTTCCCCGCCCACGACCGCGACCGGGCGGTCGGGGTGTGGGCCGGGTTCGCGGCGGCCGGCGGCATCCTCGGCCTGCTCACGTCCTCGCTCGTCGTCGACAACCTCACCTGGCCCTGGGTCTTCGCCGTCCCCACCGCGATGGCGCTGGCCAGCCTGGCCATGACGATCCCGTCGGTCCCCCGGTCGCGGGAGCACCACGGCGGGCGCTTCGACATCGGCGGCTCGGTCCTGTCCGCCGCCGCCGTCGGCGGCCTGGTGCTCGGCGTCCACGAGGGCCCCGAGGTCGGCTGGACGGCCCCGCTCACCGTCGCCGCGCTGGTGATCGGCCTCGTGGCCGCCCTCGGCTTCGTCGTGTGGGAGCGGCGCCAGGCGCACCCGCTCCTCGACGTGCGGGTGTTCGCCGACCGCACGCTGGCCGTGGGCTCGGTGAGCCTGCTGGTGACCTTCGCCATCATGTTCGGCCTGTTCCTGGTGCTCGTGCAGTTCCTCCAGGCCGTGCTCGGCTACTCGGCGATCGGCGCCGCCACCGGGCTCCTCCCCATGGCCGTGGTGCTCATGCCGATCTCGGCCCTGGCCCCGCTCCTGACCCGCCGGGTCGGCTACCGCGCCATGTTCACGGGCGGCCTGCTCCTCATCGGCGTCGGGCTGGCGCTGATGGCCGCCCTGGGCAGCGCCGACGGCGGCTACGCCAGCGTGCTGCCGGGCCTGCTGGTGCTGGCCAGCGGGGTGGGGCTCACCCAGACGCCGTCGACCTCGGCCATCACCGGATCGCTCCCCGCCGACGAGCAGGGGGTGGCCTCGGCCCTCAACGACACGCTGCGGGAGTTCGGGGGCGCGCTCGGCATCGCCCTCATCGGCAGCGTGCTCAGCGCCGGCTACGCCGACGGGGTGGCGGACGCCGCAGCGGTCCTGCCGGCCGACGCGGCGGATGCGGTGCAGGACGGGATCGGTGGGGCGCTGGCCGTGGCGAGCCAGGCCGGCCCGAGCGGTGAGGCGCTGCTGGCGGTCGCCCGCGACGCCTTCGTCGACGGCTGGGCCCGGTCGATGTGGATCAGCGCGGCGCTGGCCGTGGCCGCCGCCGCCTTCGCCCTGGTGTGGCTGCCCCGAGGCGCCGGTCTCGCGACGATCGGCGACGACACACCCGCCCCCGAAGCCGACGACGCCGCGCGCCCGCTGGCGACGGTCGACTGACCGGGGCTGGCGGAGGCCACCCACGGGTACCGTGCCCCCGTGCCCGCCTCCGGTCCTGCCCCCACCACCCCGGCCGGGGCGACGTTCCGCCGGGTGACCGAGGGGGCCTGGCGGCTCCTCGGCCTGGGGCTCGTCGCGCTGGCCGTCGGGGCGCTGCTCTGGAAGCTGCGCATCGTGGTGCTCCCGGTGTTCATCGCCACGCTCCTGTGCTCGGTCCTGGCGCCGCTGGTGGTGCGCCTGGAGGCTCGAGGCTGGCGGCCGCTGTGGTCGACGGTGGTGGTGTTCTTCGGCTTCCTCGGCGTGCTCGGCCTGGCCCTCACGGCGATCGTGCCACCCACGGTCGACGAGCTCGACGGCCTCGGCGACACGGTCCAGATCGCGCTCGACGACATCGAGGACTGGCTGGTGGACGGTCCGCTGAGCCTTGATCGCTCCGAGGTGGAGGAGGTCACCGACGACCCCGGGGGCCGTCTGGCCGAGGTGGTCCGATCGTCGGGGTCCAGCGTCGCCGACGGGGCCCGCCTCGTCGGCGAGACGCTGGCCGGCGCCATCCTGGCGCTGGTGCTGACCTTCCTCTTCCTGAAGGACGGCCGCCGCATCCAGCAGTGGTGGGTGGAGCACCTGCCCGACCGCCACCGCGACCTCACCCGCGCCGCCGCGGCGCGCGCCTTCGCCGCGCTGGCCGGCTTCCTGCGCGGTGCCGCCCTCCTCGGCCTGATCGAGGGCTTCGTGATCGGCATCACGCTCTGGCTGGTGGGCGCCCCGCTCGCCGCCCCGGTCGGCCTGCTCACGTTCCTCGCCGCCTTCTTCCCGATCGTGGGCGCCATCGCGGCCGGCGGGCTCGCCGTGCTCGTGGCGCTGGCGGGGGACGGCCTCGGCGCAGCGGTGATCGTGCTGGTGGTGGCCGTGATCGTGCAGCAGCTCGACGGCGACCTGCTCGCGCCGGTCATCTACGGGCGCTCGCTCCAGCTTCACCCGACCGTCATCCTCGTGGCGCTCACCGCCGGCGGCGTGCTCGGCGGCATCGCCGGCGCCTTCCTGGCCGTGCCGTTGAGCGGGGCCGCCGCTGGCGTCGCCAGCGAGGTCTGGGAGCGCCACGGCGCCCGCTGGCTGCACGAGGGGCCCGCCGGCGGCACCGAGCCGCCGGGCCCCGCCGCACCGCCGACGAGCCCGCCAGAGCGGTCCCCCACCCCCTGACCTGCGCGAAGGCCGCAAACCGGGCACGATGGTGTCCGGTCGACGCTGGGGGGCTGGGGGATGGACGAGCGCACGGGGATCACGCGACGACGGTTCCTGGGGTACGTGATCGCGGCCCCGACGCTGGCCACCAGCGTCCGCTGGATCGGCGGGGCCGAGGCCGTCGGGGCCCAGACCGTCCCCTCCGTCGGGCAGGTCGCCGAGCACTACGACCTGATCGACTTCCTCCGCGACGCCGCCCGGCCCACCGCCAACCTGCTCACCATCACCGTCGAGGACGACGGCACCGTCGGCTTCGAGCTCCACCGCACCGAGGTGGGCCAGGGCATCAGCACGGCGATCGCCATGGTGATCGCCGACGAGATGGACGTGCCGGTCGAGCAGGTGCGCATCACCCAGGCCGACGCCCGTCCGGAGCTGCTCTTCAACCAGCTCACCGGCGGGTCGAACTCGATCTACACGATCTACTACCCGGTGCGGATCGCCGCGGCGGTGGCCCGGGCCCGGCTCCTCGATGCCGCGGCCCTCGTGCTCGAGCAGTCGGCGTCGACGCTGCTCATCGTCGACGGCATCGTGCGAGCGCCCGACGGGCGCTCCGTCGGCATCGGCGAGCTCGCCCGCGACGCCGCGTCCTCGGTCACCGAGGCCGTCGACGTCGAGCCCAAGCCGGCGGAGGACCAGCGCCTGGTCGGACGCCCCCAGAACCGCATCGACGCCCGGGCGATGGTCACGGGCGCCCAGCGCTACGTGGCTGACCTCGACGTGCCCGATGCCCTGCCGACGATGGTGGCCCGCCCCCCGACGATCAACGGCACCGTGGCCGGCGTGGCCAACCTCGATGCGGTCCGCTCCCTGCCCGGCGTCACCGACGTCGTCGTCATCGCCACCGGCGTCGCGGTCCGGGCGGCCACCTTCGGCCAGTGCATCGACGCCATCCGCGCCCTCGAGGTCACCTGGGGCCCGGGCACCGTCGACGGCCTGTCCGACGACGACGTGCAGGCGGCGCTGGCGGCGGCCGAGCTGCCGATGGTGGTCCCGGACCTCGACCTCCCCGACCTCGGGCTGCAGCTCTCGGTCACCACGGTCGACCACGCCTTCACCTTCGCCTTCCAGCCCAACTGCCCCCTCGAGCCGAACCCGGCGGTGGCCGACGTGCGGGGCGACCGCGCCGAGATCTGGGCCCCGCTGAAGAACCCCATCGTCGCCCAGCAGGACATCGCCGAGGCGCTGGGGCTGCCCGCCGACGCGGTCACCTGCCACGTCGTGCAGGCCGGCGGGTCCTTCGGCCGCGACCTGTTCTGGGACGCCGCCCGAGAGGCCGCGCTGATCTCCCAGGCCATGGGCAAGCCGGTGAAGCTCATGTGGTCGCGCACCGACGACTTCCGCCACGGGCGGGTGCACCCCGCCTGCCGGTCCGCCATCCGGGTCGTGCACACCGACGACGAGATCGTCGCCTTCGCCCAGCACCACACCAGCGTCACGACCGACTTCGGCCACGGGCTGGGCGAGATCATCACCGCCCGCTTCGACGAGCTCCCCACCGGGATCGGCGGGCTCGGCTTCTCCCAGACCGTGTGGCACCTCACGCAGTACGTGCCCTACCAGTTCGGCGTGGTGGCCCAGCTCCTGAACGAGACGCTGCCGGCCGTCGCCGAGGGCACCAACAACCTGTTCCACACCGGCAGCATGCGGAACATCTACAGCCCCAACGTCGTCACCGCCCGTGAGCTGGTGATCGACCAGGTCGTCGCCGCCATGGGCAAGGACCCGTACGCCTTCCGCCTGGCCGCCCTCAAGGACGACCGGTCGAAGGCCGTGCTGCAGGCCGTCGCCGAGGCCGGCGACTGGGGCCGGAGCATGCCCGCCGGCACCGCCCAGGGCCTCGCCTTCCACAGCGAGTACAAGGGTCGAGCTGCCTGCCTGGTGGAGATCGACGCCACGCCCGCCACCTCGCAGCGGGAGGTCCCGGGCGGGTTCACCGGCCCGCGCGTCACCAAGGCGATCTTCGCCGTCGACGTCGGCCTCGCCGTGAACCCGCGCGGCCTCGAGGCCCAGATGATGGGCGGGATCATGGACGGCATCGCCAACGCCCTCACCTTCGCCCTCCACCTCCGCGACGGCGCCTTCGCCGAGGACAGCTGGCAGCACACCTTCTACACGCGCCAGTGGAACGTGCCCCCGGAGGTGCAGGTCATCGTGATGCCGCCCACCACCGGCGACCCCGGCGGCGCCGGGGAGTTCGGCGTCGCCGCCTCCATGGCCGCCACCGCCTGCGCCCTCGCCCGGGCCACCGGCACGCTGGCCACGCACTACCCGGTCAACCACGACCTCCCGCTGCGCGACACCATCTCGCCCCGCTTGCCCCCCACCCCGCAGTCGCCCACCGACGGCCTCGCGGCCGTCGCCCGCTGAGGAGCCTGGCATGCCCACCCACACCTTCTCCGTGAACGGCACCCCGGTCACCGTCGACGTCGAGGACGACGTTCGCCTCCTCTGGGTGCTGCGCGACCTCCTCGGCGTCACCGGACCGAAGTACGGCTGTGGCCTGGGCGTGTGCCAGGCCTGCACCAGCCACATCAACGGCGAGGCCTTCAACCCGTGCGCCGTGCCGGTGTCGGACCTGCGACCCGACGACGAGATCACCACCATCGAGGGCCTGGCCGCCACGGCCGGCACCGCCCTGCACCCCGCCCAGCAGGTGTGGCTCGACCTCGACGTCGCGCAGTGCGGCTTCTGCCAGCCCGGCCAGATCATGGCGACGGTCGCGCTCGTCGAGCGGGCCCGAGCCGAGGGTCGTGCCATCACCGAGGCCGATCTCGACGGGCTGCGCAACGTGTGCCGCTGCGGGACCTACCCCCGCATCCGGGCTGCGGTGCTCGCCACCGCCGAGGCCATGGCCGCCCGACCGGCCGCCGCCGCACCGGGGCCCGCGCCGGCGCCGGCCCCACCACCGGCTGCCGCCCCCGTGCAGGCCACCGCCGTCGAGCCGACGGCCGTCGGGTCGCTCCCCGCCACCGGCGGCACGGCGCTGCTGGGGCCCGCCGCCGCAGCCGCCGGGGCTGCGGTCGCCATCCGGTCCCTCACCCGCCGAGCCACCACCCCCGAGCCCAGCACCCCCGACGAGGCCTGACGGCCCCGCCAGCCACGAGGCGGCGGTCACACCTCAGGACCCGATCGCCACCCCGATGAGGCCGAGGGCGACCACGCCCCCGGCCCCGCCGATCCACGCCCAGCGAGCCGGGACCTGCCGGCGCACCCGCACCCGGTGGCCCAGCACCGCGAACAGCGCGCCCGGGACGCCGAACACCACCGCCGCCGCGGCGAAGTTGCCCCAGCCGACCGCAGACATGTTGCGGACGCCGCCGGTGCCGCTGGGCACGATCCTGGTCAGCACCAGGAGCTTCACGACCAGCTCCGCCACGGGGTAGACGAGCTGGGCCAGGGCGCAGCCCCAGAGCGCGCCGACGAGCGGGCCTTGAGGAAGGCGTCGGCCCCATCGGCACACCGCAGCCCAGGCGACCAGCAAGGTGCCGATCCGCAGCAGCGTCGCGCCCAGGATGATGAGCGCCACGGCATCGAGCGGGTCGCCTCGGACCACGTGCGACCACACCCACGCCGCGGCGACGACCACCACGAACAGGCCCACCACGCCCGAGATCGCCCAGGCGATCGGCCGCAGGTCGCCCCGGTCGTCCACCGGGGGCGGCGAGGTGGTCCTCCGTGCTGCCATGGGGAGCCTCAGCGGACGACGTCGAAGACCTGCAGCTGGATGCCGTTGCCGTACACGTCGTGCTCGACGAGGTGCAGCCGGGTCAGGGCCTTGTCGCTGGCGCTGAAGAGCCGGGTGCCGGCCCCGAGGAGCACGGGGAAGGTGAGCAGGTGGTAGCGGTCCACCAGGTCGGCGTCGGCCAGGTTGGCACCCAGCTCTGCGGAGCCGTGCACGATGATCGGGCCGCCGTCGCCCTCCTTGAGGCGAGCGACGGCGTCGAGGTCCGGCAGCACGGTGGCCGGCCAGCGCGGGTCGTCGTGCTCGAGCGTGGCGGACACCACGTAGCGGGGCATGGCGTTGTACTCGGCGAAGTCCTCCATCGTCGGCCACACGGGAGCGAACTCCTCGTAGGTCCGTCGCCCGAGCAGCAGGGCGGTGGCCTCCGCCTGCTCTCGGCCCTTGATGGCGTAGGCGGCCTCGTCGAACTCGATGTCCTTGAAGGTCCACCCGGCGCTGCGGTGGTCGCCTCCGCCGGGGCCTTCCATGACGCCGTCGGCGGTCACGAACGCGGTCACGATGAGCTGTCGCATCTCGGTCTCCTCTGGGTTGGTTGGGTTGTCGGGGTGGGGTTGTCGGGGATGGGATCGGGCCCGGCGCTCAGGTCGGCAGGCGGCGAGCCAGGGCGGGGATGGTGATGGCGGCGGCGACCAGGTGCGCGAGGGCCAGCACGAGTCGGGTGGCCGTGTCGGTGTCGATCAGGGCGTCGGGCACCAGAGACGCCGCGGTGAGCCCGATCGTCGTGACCACGAAGGCCCGCTGCGGGCGCCGGGCGCGGCGGGCCGCCACGGCTGCGATCCCGATCCCCGCCAGCGCTCCGAAGATCGTCAGCTGGGGGACGGCGAGCAGCGGGATCGGCTCGCCGCCGACCTCCAGGGGCACGTCGACGCCCCGGGCCACGGCGACCAGGAGCGTGTTGGCGACGGCGGCCACCGCGCCCGCCACCAGGCCGACGCGCCACCTCGGCGGCGGGCTGGGTGGCTCGTCGTGGGCGAGCGGCCGGGGCGGGGACGGGATGGAGGTCGAGTCGGTGGTCAAGGTCGCTCCTCGGAATCGGGGCCGCTGGGCGCGGCGATGGGGTCGTCGGTGAGCCGTCGAGCGGCGCGACGCCAACGGGTGGCGCCAGCGCGCCGCGGCTCGGCGCAGGGGCGGTGGGGTGGTCCGGGGCCGGCCGGGCGTCGAGGCGCTCGGTCGGCGCCGTCAGCGTCGGCTGAGCTGGCGCAGCCGCTGCTCGGTGGGGCTGCCGGGTTCGGCCTGGAACACGATCACGAGCTGATCGTCGGCGTCGGCGGGCCGGAGGATGGTGTCGCTGAGCTCGAGGGCGCCGACCGAGGGGTGGTTGAGGTGGGCGGTGCCGAGCGGCCGCTCCCGCACGTGCTGCCAGCGCCACAGCGTCTCGAACCGCTCGCTCGTCGCGCGCAGCTCCTCGACGATGGCCTGCACGGCCGGATCGTTGGGGTCACGAGCGAACGACGCTCGCAGGCGGCCGGCGAGGTCCACCGTCACCGGGTCCCAGTTCACGAACAGGGCCCGAGACCGCTCGTCGCAGAACAGCATCCGGGCCCAGTTGACCCCGCCGGGGGTCGACCAGGGGGCGTCGAAGTCGACGTGGCTGGCGAACACGGCATGGGCGAGCCGGTTCCACCCGAGGACCGTCATGTCGTGGGCGAGCACGCCGACGGGGACGGTCGTCAGGGTGCGGAGCAGCTGGGCGATCGGCTCGGGGAGGCGGGTGGGCCCCGCCGCATCTGGTCCGTAGTCGCGGGTGCGGGCCAGCTGGAACATGTGCTGGCGGTCGTCGTCATCGAGTCGCAGCGCCGAGGCGATGGACTCCAGCACCGCCGCCGAGGCCGTGACGCTGCCCTGCTCGATCCGCACGTAGTACGACGTGCTGACGCCCGCCAGGGCCGCCAGCTCCTCCCGTCGGATGCCCGCGACTCGCCGGCGCCCGTAGTCGGGCAGGTGGAGGTCCTCCGGGTCCGCGGCGTCGCGCCGAGCACGCAGGAACTCGCCCAGCGCCTTGCAGACGTCGACCCCGCTCACCGGCGCCGCCTCGACCGCGTGGCCGCCGAACCGGACGGTCGGTCGGGCGACGAGCGCGGTGGTCGGTGACCCGTCGGGCAGCGCACGGAGCGACGGTAGCGAACCGGTGCGCACCCCGACCACGGAGTTGGGGCCGGCCGTCGCGCACGCAGGGCGACGGTGGTCGACCCGTCGCTCAGGGGGCGGCAGCATCGCTCAGGAAGGCGTCGACGTACTCCGCACCGGGCGGGATCTCGGAGATGACGTCGACGAGGACGTGGTCCGGACCGGCGACGATGAAGTGGCGTTGACCGAACTCCTCGGAGCGGATGTCGAGCACCGGGCGAGGGGCCCGTCGACGACGAGCCGCCGGTACTCGGCGTCGACGTCGTCGACCTCGACGTTGAGCAGGATCCCGCTCGCCGCCGTGCGGAACGCCTGCGGCACGGTCTCGTGCCGGGCGGCCACGATGCCCAGCTCCCACTGGTCGTGCCGGAGGCTGACGTACCAGTCGGCCTCGAACACGACCTCGAAGCCGAACAGCTCACGGAAGAACGTCGCCGACCGGGCGACGTCATCGGCCATCAGGACGGGGTAGGTGCTGGTGATCACGGGCTCCTCCAGGTGGGGTGGGCGGTGTGCCGAGGAGCGAACCACGGCCCTCGTCCGCCTGCCTGCCCGAGATGTGGGCACCCTCGTCGTGGTCTGGCGGGACGACCCGGTGGTGGAGATGGTGGCCGCACCCCGGCCACCGAGGACCGGGACGCACCTGACAGGAGCACCGCCATGTCGACCTCACCGACCACGACCCGCACGGTCACCCAGCTCGTGGACGAGCACCTCGCCACGTGGAGCGAGCCGGATCCGCAACGCCGCCTGGACCGCATCGCCGCCTGCTGGGAGGCCGACGGCGCGCTCGTCGACCCACCGCTCGACGGACAGGGGCACGAGGGCGTCAGCGCTCTGATGGCGGCGATGCAGGAGCACTACCCCGGCCACGTCTTCGTCCGCACGAGCGGCGTCGATGCCCACCACGACACCTTCCGGGTGGCCTGGGAGCTGCGGGGCCCCGAGGGCGAGGTCGCCCTCGAGGGCCTCGACGTCGGCCTCGTGAGCGGCGCCGGCCGGCTGGTCCGCATCAGCGGCTTCTTCGGCAGCGCGATCGCCGAGGCATCGTCGTGACCGCGACCACGACCACCGCCGGCGGCCCAGGCGCCCTCGACGCCCGGCAGCGCTGGTTCGGCCTCGACGCCGTGGCGACGGGTGCGAACGCGCTGGGCTACCTGGCCCTCGCCTCCTGGCTGAGCGAGCACCTCGGCGCCAGCGCGTCCGCGCATCGCACGGTCGGCGCCGGGCTGCTGCTCTTCGCGGCCGCGGTGACGGCCTACGCCGTGAGCACGGCCCCACCCCGATGGGCCGGCGCGGTCATCGTTCGCGGCAACGTCGCGTGGATCGCGTGCTCGGTGGTCGTGGCGGGCGCCGGGATCGGCGACCTCACCGGCCTCGGTCGGGCTTGGGCGCTGGCCCAGGCCCTCGTGGTGGCCGCCCTGACGGCCCTGCAGGCCTCCTCCATCCGACGGCGCTGAGGCGAGCGGGCCGGCGGGGCGCCAGGGCGCCTCGCCGGCCCGGGCGCGGGCGGTGGCGGTCGGAGATCAGGGCGCGCTGGCCAGCCGCAGGGTCGCATCGAGCCAGTCGAAGACCCCGCCCGCCACGTCGTCGAGCAGCGAGTCGGCGATGATCCAGTGCGGAGCGCCCGAGTGGACCTGGTGGTCGGCGCCGTAGCGAGCGGCGATGCGGCGGGACGCCCGAGCCGACACGTTGCGGTCCTCGCTGGCGCTCACGCTCAGGACCGGGCAGTCGACCCGCTCCGCCCGGACCCGGGTCGCGCGGACGCCGAGCACCATCGAGCGGAAGACCCGCGCCGAGTCCGGGACGAGCTGGGGCAGGACCTCGTCCTGCTCGGCGCGGCTGAGCGTGGAGAGCGGCACGTTGCGCATCGTCGACTCGACGGGCAGCAGGGGTCGGCCCGCCAGGATCGCCGGCATCAGGCGGACGAGGTGGGGAAGGGCTCGCAGCTGGGCGACCAGCATCCCCGGCGGGGCCGAGGCCAGCAGCACCAGGGCCGCGCACTCACGATCCGCGGCCAGCCTCTGGCCGAGCAGTCCGCCGAGGCTGTGGCCGATCACGATCGGTGGCGCGTCGAGCGCGTCGCAGGCCTCGAGCACCACCTGGTGGAGGTCGTCGAGGGTCGTTCGCCGCAGCGCCTGCAGGTCGGAGGGGTCCCGACCTGGCAGCCGCACGACGTGGCACTCGTGGCCGGCGGCGGCTGCCCGGTCGGCCCAGGGCTGCATGAGGCCAGGTCGGCTGAACAGCCCGTGGATGAGGAGCACGGGTCGACTGGCGGCGACTGGCGCTGGAGCGCCCTGCTCATCGGCGTGCATGGGGGTCGGGGGCACGGGTCCTCGCTCTCGTCGGGGAGCCCACGGCAGGCTCCTCCGGCCACCGTCCCCCCGGCCGGTGGGCGCCGCCACACCACGTGGTGGCTACCCGAGGCGCGATCACCTCGCCACCGGGGGCCACCCGCGGGGCGGCGCGCCCGCGCCGGTCAGCTGGCGGGGCCGGCCAGCCGCTCGAGCACGGCTGCGAGCGCGTCGGAGCGCAGTGGCTCGAGCCCCAGGACGGCGCCGAGGTAGAGGCCGTCGCCGACGAGCCGGATGACGTCGGCCTCGACAGGGTCGGCGAGGTGCTCGTGGAGCGCCTCGCTCCACACCGCGAACACGTGCTGGACGAGGTCCTGCACGCCCTCGCCCACCTCGATGCCGCTGCGCAGGGCGGTGAACACCGCCCAGTAGTGGTCGGCCTCGTCTGACCCGGGGAGGCTCGTCTCGAGGAACACCCGGACCACGCCCTCCCTGCGGGCCCGGACCAGGTTCGCCTCGGTGAACTCGACCAGGCGCTCTGCGAGCCCCTCGATGAGGGCCGCCTTGCTCGGGAAGTGGTACAGCAGCCCGCCCTTCGACACGCCGGCGGCGTCGGCCACGGCCTCGAGGGTGAAGTGGGCGGCACCCTGCTCGACGAGGATCGCCTTGGCGGCCCCGAGGAGACGGGCGCGCGTGCGGGCGCTCTTGGGGGTTGTCGGTGTGGCCATCGTTCGTTACTGTACCGTCCAGACGGTTTAGTGACAGGGAGAGGACGAACGCATGCAGACCATCCTGACGAACGGTGTGGAGGTCATGGCGGATGTCACCGGCGCGCCCGAGGACCCGGTGGTCCTCCTCGTCGCCGGCACCAGCTGCTCCATGGACTTCTGGCGGCCCGAGCTGTGCGAGCGGATCGCCGCCACGGGCCGGTGCGTGATCCGGTTCGACCAACGGGACACCGGCGAGGCCAGCCACGATCCCGCCGGGGCGCCGACGTACTCGCTGCTCGACCTGCTCGGCGACGCGATCGGGCTGCTGGACGTCCTCGGCCACGCGAGCGCGCACTGGGTCGGCTTCTCACAGGGGGGCTGGATCGCCCAGCTGGCGGCCATCCACCACCCTGACCGGGTGGCTTCGATGACGCTGGTGTCGACCCGACCGGTCGGGCACGGCGAGAACGATCCCGACCTCCCTGAGGTCAGCCCGAGGGTGCTCGACGCGTTCGCCGTCGACGAGGGCCCGGCGTCCGACGAGCCCGCCGCCTGGATCGACTACCTCGTCGAGTGGGATCGCACGCTGGCCAGCGACCGGGCACCGTTCGACGCCGAGGCCTCACGAGCTGCGGCGTCCGATGCCGTCCACCGCACGCTCGACCTGATGGCGGCATCGTCGAACCACCAGATCGCCTCGCAGGGTCCGCCGTGGCGAGCCCGACTGGGCGAGATCGACGTGTCGGTCACGGTCCTGCACGGCAGCGACGACCTGTTCTTCCCGCCCGACAACGGGCGCGCCCTCGCGAGGGAGATCCCGGGCGCGACGTTCGAGCTCGTCCCCGACACCGGCCACGAGCTGCCCGCCCGTGCCTGGCCTCCGCTCCTGCACGCCATCGCCCGCGCCTGATCGGCTCGCCGTCACCCCGGTGCTGGCGCGCTGCCGTGCGGCGAGGTCAGCACGGCGCCGGGAGGCCGGAGAGGCACTGGGTCAGGTTCGACCCGCCGTACGGTCCCTGTGGTGCCGAGTCCCCACCATCGCCGGGGTCGGGGAGGAAGCGGGACCCCTCGGCCGGGGTCGTCGATCCATCGTCGCCCGCCGCGCCCCCGGTGGCGCGCGGCGACCCGGCGGGGGGTCCGGGGAGCGCGCAGCTCCCCAACCCGGCACCGCCGAGCAGCACCGAGGCGGCCACCACCACCATCGCCCGGCGAGCTCGAGCGGTCACGGGACCGAGCGGCGCGTCGACGGTCCGCTCGCCGGGCTGCGCCGCAACGAGGCCATCACGCCACCTTCGTGCGCTCTCCCGGCGCCAGCACCGTGAACGCCGCCCCCGCCGCACGAGGGCCGGACTCGGCGCGGGCGAGCGCCGTGCGCCCGTCGCGGAAGTGCGACCAGCCCTCGTAGTGGACCGGGATGGTCACCCGGGGGCGGATGGCCCGGGACAGCTCGAGGCCGTCCTCGGCGGTCATGGTGTAGCGGAGCGGGCCGGTCACCGGGAACCGGACGCCGCCCAGGTGCAGCACGGCGACGTCGACGTCGATGCGCTGCGCCACCTGCTCGACGCCGTCGTAGAGGACGGTGTCACCGGAGATCCACAGGGCGCCGCCCGGCAGGTCGGCGGAGGTGAGCGCGAAGCCGATCACGTCGCCGACGATCGGGTGGCTCAGCGGCGGACCGTGGCGGCAGGGCGTCCCGGTCACCTCGATGGGCGCCCGGTCCGGCGCCTCGAGCCTCGTGACCTCCCACGCTCGCAGCGAGCGAGCTCCGTCGCCGAGGCGCCGAGCTCCCGACTCGGTCGTGATCACGGTGTCGACGGCGCGCAGGAGCGAGCGGCCACGGTCATCGAGGTTGTCGGCGTGGTGGTCGTGGGTGAGCAGCACCGCGTCGAGCGGACCCAGCTCGGCAGGGTCGAGGGCGGGTCCGGTGGTCTTCGTCGAGGCCGTGCCCCAGCCGAACCGGTACCTGCGCCCGGGCGGGTCGAACGTGGGGTCGGTGAGGATCCGCCAGCCGCCGACCTCGATCAGGAGGGTCGGTCCCCCGATGTGGGTGAGCGTGAGCCCGGTCACGCCGGGGTCGACGAGGTGGCGTGCCGCTCGGCCCACTCCAGGACCTCGTCGGCGATCGCCTGCCACCCCTCCTGCGCGGGGAGCAGGTGGGCGTAGCCCTCGTACTCCTTGACCTCCGTGATCGTGGCCGACTTGTAGTGCTTGGCGTTCGACTGCTGCACCTTCGGCGGCATGATGTGGTCCTCGGAGCCGGACACGAACAGCAGCGGCGGTCGGGCGTCGTTCTTGTAGTCGACCCAGACGGCCTGGTGCCCGGGGGTGACGTTCGCCAGGACGCCACCCCACACGATGTTCCCCGAGGCCGGGATGTGGTAGCGCTCGTGGAGCCGCGCCGACTCCTCCTCGGAGAACGTGTTCGTGAACGCGTAGCGCCAGTGCTCGAGGTCGAGGCCGACGGCGCGGTGCCGGTTGGCCGGGTTCTTGAACACCGGGAACGTGGACTTCAGCTGGGAGAGCGGGACGGTCTTCACCCCCTCGGTCGGCGCCGAGTTCAGCGCCACCCCGACGGCGCCCCGACCGTGGTCCAGGAGGATCTGCACGATGGCCCCGCCCGCCGAGTGACCGATCAGGATCGGCGGCTTGTCCAAGCCGTCGATGATGGACTCGAAGTGGGCCACGACCTGCGGGATGGTCACCTCCTCGATGGGCGTGGGGTCGGCGTTCAGCGCCTCGACCTCCACCTCGAACCCGGGGTACGCCGGCGCGAGCACCCGGTAGCCCTTCTGCTCGTAGTGCTCGATCCAGCCCTCCCAGCTCCGGGGGGTCACCCAGAAGCCGTGGACGAGCACGATGGTGTCGGGGCGGTCGTCGGTGGTCATGGTCGGTCCCTTCCGCACCGGCACCACCGGCGCTGCTGCCCCACCGTGACCCGATCGCCCGGCCCGTCGCATCACGCACCTCGCGTAGTCGTGCGGCTCGACCGAGCGCTAGGGCTGCACCACGAGGGGCGCCGGGGACTCCCCCCACGCGATCGGGCCGGCGTGGGCCGAAGGGGCGAGCCACACGGCCCGGCCCTGGAGGCGGTGCGCGTCGACCAGCTCCCGCCGGGAGGTGATGGCGAGCTTCCGGAACACCTTGCGCAGGTGGTAGTCCACCGTGCTCCGGCTCAGGAAGAGGCTCGACGCGATCTCGGCGTTGGTCGAGCCAGCGGCCGCCAGGCCGGCGATCCGCGCCTCCTGCGGCGTCAGGTCGTCGCGGGTGTCGACGCTGCGACGGCGCGCTCGCTCGCCGGTCGCCGCCAGCTCCATCTGCGCGCGAGCGGCGAACGTCGGCGACCCCATCGCCGTGAACGCCTCCTGGGCGGTGCGGAGCTGCACCCGAGCGTCGATCCTCCGCTTCGATCGCCGGAGCCACTCTCCGTAGAGGAGTCGGGTGCGAGCGAGCTCGAAGCCACCCGGGAGGGCTTCGAGGTGGGCGATGGAGTCGCGGTAGGCGCGGTCCGCTGACGGCGCGGGATCGACGAGCGCCCGGCAGCGCTCCAGGAGCCCGAGGCCGATCGCCGGACCGCGCCCGATGCGCTCGGCCAGATCCTCGGTGACCGCCACGGCGAGCCGCCGATCGCCGCAGCGCACGGCCGCCTCGACGACGCACGGCTCCGTGACGAAGCCCAGCGGACCGTCCTGTCGACACCTCGTGGAGGATGCCAGCGCAGCCCGGTAGTCCCCGAGCCCGAGCTCCAGCAACGTGACGGCGTGCTCGACGGAGGCGAGCATCCAGTCCTGGGTGCGGCTTGCGACGGTCGCGGCGGCGCTCCCGACGGAGGCCTGCACCTCTCGTGCGCACCCCTCCCACGCCAGCACGACGACCTCGCCGAGGTCGGCCGCCCGCCCGGTCGACAGCACGATCCCGGCTCGCACCGCCGGGGCATGCATGGAGATGTCCATAGATGTCTACTATGCTGCGAGACATCGGCTGTCAAGCGAAGACTTCGTGTCCGGGCCCGGTGCGCTCCCCGCAGCGCCTAGGTGGCGGGAGAGGGCTCCCCTGCGGCGCCCGCGGGCCGGTACGACGTCTGCGTGCCCGGGCGCGTGACGCTGTCGGAGGCGTAGGCCACCGCGCGCTCGACGGCCCGCACCGGCTCGACACCGCCGGCCAGCCCGGCTGCGAAGCAGCCGACGAAGGCATCTCCCGCGCCGGTGCTGTCGACCGCGCCCACGGTCGGGGCGCGCACGTGGACCGCATCGGCACCTCGGCAGGCCACCAGCGCGCCGTGGGCTCCGAGCGTCACCACGAGGTCCACCTCGAGCTCGGCCCCGAGGCCTGGTGCCGCCTGGAGGCACTCGCCCAGGTCGTGGTCGGGATCGTGCCCCAGCAGCACGGCCAGCTCCGACTCGTTCGGCACCACCCAGTCGCACGTCGCAGCCACCTCTGCCAGGAGCGGAGCGGCCGGCCCGGGGTTCAGCACCGTCGTGGCCCCGAGCTCCCGCGCCCGCCGGAAGGCGGCTGCGGTCGCGAGCTGGGGCGTCTCGAGCTGGGCCACGACCACGGCCGGAGGGCCAGCCTCGTCGCCATCGAAGGCGTCGAAGGCGGCGTGCACGAGGGTGGGGTCGAGGGCCAGGTTCGCTCCCATGCCCAGGGCGATCCGGTTCTGGCCCGATGGCTCGACGAGGATCGCCGCCGTGCCGCTGACCGTGCCGGGCACGACGGGCACGTGGTCGACCTCCACCCCGAAGGCCGTCAGGTTGGCGAGCGTCTCCCGGCCGAACAGGTCGTCGCCGACGCACGCCACCATCGCCACCCGCAGCCCGTGGAGCGCGAGGGCCACCGCCTGGTTGGCGCCCTTCCCTCCGAAGCCCTGGGCGAAGCCATCGGCCCGCATGGTCTCACCAGCGTGGGGAACCCGAGGCACATAGGTGATCAGGTCGACCATCGTGCTGCCGACCACCACGACCCACGGCGCCGGTGCGGCTGCTGCGCCGGCGTCGACACCACCGTCAACGATCACGCCCATCGGCGCCCGACGCTACCGCAGGCACGATGACGATCTCCCCGACGCGGGCGATGCCCTACCTCGCCTTCCGAGCCCGCCGAGCGGGCGCCGCGCCCCTCCACGAGCAGGTGTCCACCTACGTCCGGGCGCAGATCCTGGCCGGCGCCCTCCCCGCCGGCAGCCAGCTGCCCGCCGAGCCCGACCTCGCCGAGCTCCTCGAGGTGAGCCGGGGCACGCTCCGCCGGGCGATGACCACGCTGATGGGCGAGGGGCTCGTGGTGCAGCGCCACGGGCGGGGCACGTTCGTCGCCGCCGGCGCCGACGTCGAAGCACCCTTCGTGCAGCAGATCACGTCGCTCGCCCAGTCGCTCTCGATGCGCGGCGTCGAGACCACGACCCACGTCCGAGCCCTTGCCCAGCGGCCCGCGACGGCTCGCGAGGCTGCGAGCCTCGGGATCGGCGACGGGGCGCTCGTGCACCACCTCGATCGGGTGCGCTTCGATGCCGAGGGTCCGGCGATGCGCCTGGTCAACGTCATGTCGACGGACGTCGTCGCGCACCTCGACCCCGCCGGGCTCGAGCGCAGCGCGCTCTACGACGCCTTCGAGGCGATGGGCCTCTCCCCCACCCACGCCCGGCGGACCTTCGGTGCCACCGTGGCCGACGTCGACCTGGCGGCCGTGCTCGAGGTGGCGGTCGGGCACCCGATCCTGCACATCGAGCAGGTCTCCACCCTCGCCGACGGGCGCGTCGTGGAGCTCTCCGACGTCTGGGTGCGCGGCGACCGCCTGCGGCTCCAGGTCGAGGTCCACCGCGACGACCCGGGGTGACCGGCCCGGGCGCGAGCGCGACCTCCACCCCCACGGCTGCCGCACCCGCGAACGAGGCCCGCCCAACGGGCGAGCCTCGATCCGTCAGCTGCAGGCTGAGCACCCCCAACGGGATTCGAACCCGTGCCGCCACCTTGAGAGGGTGGTGTCCTAGGCCACTAGACGATGGGGGCTTGTGAAGCGACGACGATAGCGCCTCCGGCCCGACGGACCCACTTCGGTTGGCGGCGCAGCGAGGGCGCAGGCGATGTGCCAGCCTCCTGGCGAGCACGAGGAGCCAGGCATGCCCAGCGGTGCCCCCGAGGACGAACCCATCGACGGCGCAGCGGTGTCGACCGGCGCCCTGCCCGACGCGGCACGCGTCCAGGCCCTGCTCGACGAGGGCCACCGGCGCTACGCCGACCTGCGCGAGGGCGAGGTCGCCGACTACATCCCCGCGCTGGCCGACGCCTCACCCGACCTGTTCGGCGCGTGCCTGGTCGCCACCTCCGGCCAGGTGTTCGAGGTGGGCGACGCCCGCCACGAGCTGTCCGTGCAGAGCATCTCGAAGCCCTTCGTGTTCGCGCTGGTGTGCGAGGCCCTCGGCCCCGACGAGGCCCGGTCGAAGCTCGGCGTCAACGGCACCGGGCAGCCCTTCAACTCGGTGATGGCCATCGAGCTGAGCGAGGACCGCACGATGAACCCGATGGTGAACGCCGGCGCCATCGCCGCCACCAGCCTCGTCCCCGGCTCGACCGCCGAGGAGAAGTGGGAGCGCATCCAGGCGGGCCTGTCGGCCTTCGCGGGACGGTCGCTGGCCCTCGACCAGGGCGTCTACGAGTCGGAGGCGGCCAGCAACCTGCGCAACCAGGGCATCGCCCACCTGCTCGACAGCTACGAGCGCCTCTACTTCGATCCCGACGAGGCCACCGACGTCTACACCCGCCAGTGCTCGCTGCTGGTGAGCGCCGCCGACCTGGCCGTGATGGGTGCCACCCTCGCCGACGGGGGCGTGAACCCGCTGACCGGTGAGCAGGTGGTCTCGGCGGCCACCTGCACCAGGGTGCTGGCCGTGCTGGCCACCGCCGGGCTCTACGAGCGCTCGGGCGACTGGCTCTACGAGATCGGCCTGCCGGGCAAGAGCGGGGTGAGCGGCGGGATCGTCACGATGGCACCCGGCAAGGGGGGCCTCGGCACCTTCTCCCCGCCGCTCGATCCCGCCGGCAACAGCGTGCGAGGCAAGCGCCTCACCCGGTTCCTGTCCCAGCAGCTCGGCCTCAACCTCTTCGCGTCGGCGCCGGCCGTCCCCCGCCGCTGACGCCCGTCCCGGTTCAGAGCCCGACGACGAAGCGGTCCAGGTGGTCGAGGAAGTCGGTCCAGGCGGGTTCGCCCTCGAGCAGGACGTGGTTGGCGCTGTCGAGCGGCACGAACTCAGCACCTGGGATGAGCGAGGCCAGCCGTCGTCCCTGGTCGAACGGGGCCGCGTGGTCGTCGCGCGCGTGCAGCACCATGGTGGGGACGCCGACGGCGCGGGCGAGGTCGGTGAAGTCGTGGTCGTGGAAGGCCGTCTCGAGCAGCACGGCGTTCTCCGCGGATGCCGTCTGGAGGGCGAGCTCGTTGAACCAGCGCATCTGCTCAGAGGTGGCCTCGGGCACGAAGGTCGTCGTGAACACCGTGCGGAAGGCCGGGTTGGCACCACCCCAGCCCAGCCGGATGAGCTCGGGCACCACGTCGGCCTCCGCGATCGAGTCGACACCCCGCCGCCGCATGCCCTGCACGTAGCCGCCGAGCACGACGAGGCCGGCCACGCGCTCGGGGTGGCGGACGCAGTAGTCGAGCGCCGGGCCGGTCCCCTGGGACATGGCGAACAGCACGAAGGTCGTCAGGTCGCTGCAGTCGACCGCCGTCTCGAGGTCGCCGGTCCAGGTGTCGAGGGAGTCGAGCCGGCTGCCGGCCAGATCGCGGTCCGACAGGCCACCCCCTCGTGCGTCGTAGCGGACGTAGCGGAAGCGCCGCCCGAGCGCCTCGAGCCAGTGCCGCCACACCGGGCTCTGCCAGTCGTGCTCGACGTGGGTCATCCACGTCGCCGCCTTCACCATCGGCGGGCCGGTCCCCACCTCCGCCACCGCCAGGTGGACCCCGTCGGGCGCCTGGCAGAACCGGATCGACTGGTGCAGCTCGCGGCGACCGGCGTCGTCGACCAGCGACGGCGGGTCGCTGCCCCGCTCGACCACCACCGGTGCGATGAGCTGGAACCCGCGCCCGTGCACGGTGCGGATCACCCGCTGGGTCCGGCCGTCGTCGCCGAGGGCGGCCCGGGCGGCGGCGATGCGGCTGGCCAGGGCGCTGTCGGACACGAACCGGTCGCCCCACACCGCATCGAGGATCTCGGCGCGGGTGCACATCCGCTCCCGGTGCTCGAGCAGGTAGCGGAGCACCTCGAAGACCTGCGGCTCCACGGGCACCCGCCGGTCGCCCACGAACAGCTCGAAGGTGTCGCAGTTCAGCGCGGCATCCTCGAACCGGTAGAGCACGCTCCCAGTATCCCGCTCCCGGGTCGGCCGATGCCCGGACGCCGCGCTCACGCGGCAGCGCTGGTGGCGTCGAGGTGCCGGCGGACCTCGAGGACCAGCTCCGACACGTCGCGTCCGATGCCGCTGAGGAACGACGAGCTGCGCCGCCGCAGGAACGGGAGGCCCACCACGAACAGCCCCGGCGACCGCAGGCTGCCTCCCTCGTGGACGATCCGCCCCCGCCGGTCGACGAGCGAGGTGTCCAGCTGTGGTGGGACGGGGCGGTGCCCGGTCGCCCAGACGACGGCGTCGAAGGCGCTGGCGTCGAGCGAGGTCGGCGGGGCCTCGACGACCGTCGGCGGGGGGCGGTCGGCCGCGTCGGCGACCAGCCCGGTGCGATCGATGAACCGGTCGACCTCGTCGAGCAGGCGGCCCTGCTTGAGGTCGGCGTTGGCCACCACGTTGCGAAGGGACCCCGAGCACAGCAGCCGTCCCCCACTGACCCCGGCGAGGCGACCGACCAGCCTGACACCGCTCTGCTGCAGGGCCCCCAGGTCGAGGGTGCGGCCCTCGGGGCTGCCCACGAGCTGCGGCGAGGGCACCTGGCGCGCCCGATCGAGGTCGAGCAGGTCGTCGTCCCAGCGGCGAGAGCTCACCCCCATCGCCTGCATCCACCAGAAGATGTCGCGCCCTCGGTAGCGGCGGGGCAGGCGCACGTGCTCCCCCACGGCCAGGGTGACCGACCGCCCGCTGGCCACCAGCTCGTCCGCGATCTGCACGCCGGAGGCCGAGGCACCCACGACGAGCACGCGATCGCCCAGCAGGTCCGGGCGGCGGTAGCCCATGGCCGGCAGCTGCTCGAGCCCGGCAGGGAGCTCGACCGCCAGGGCCGGGATCCTCGGCACACCGGGGCCGGTGGCCAGCACGACGGCGTCGGCCCTCCAGCAGCCGGTTGCGGCCTCCACCGCGTGGCCCCGGCCCAGCGGCCGGATCGACGACACCGCCGCGCCGGTCACCACCGGCACGGCGATCGACCGGGCGAAGCCCTCCAGCCGATCGGCCAGCTCGCTCGCGGTCATGAAGCCGTCGGGATCCGGGCCCCGATAGGGCAGCCCCGGGAGCCCGTTCATCCAGTTGGGCGTGAGCGTCCGAAGGCTGTCCCAGCGCTCCGTGCGCCACGAGTGGCCGACGTCGCGGCGCTCGAGGACGACGTGCTCGACCCCGGCCTCCGCCAGGCACCCGCTCATCGCCAGACCGGCCGGCCCGGCCCCGACCACGACCACCGAGGTGGTGTCCACCGCTCGCCCCCGAACCCGCTCAGACCACCTCGACGACGACGTTGGTGGGGTTGGTGATGACGTCGAACACGGCGGAGCGCTTCTGCGACTGCGCCACGATGGCCTCGATGTCGGCGCGCGGGGCGTCGGCGTCGATCCGGTAGCGCACGGCGATGCCGCTGAAGCCGTTGCGGACGTCGCGGTCGATGCCGAGGATCCCCTGGAGGTCCATGTCGCCTGCGACCTCGGCGGTGACCGAGCGCAGCTGCACGCCACGGTTGGTCGCCACCGACGCGATCCCGGCGGTGAGGCACCCAGCCAGCCCGGCCAGGACCATCTCGACGGGGGTCATGCCGAGGTCGGCCGAGGCGAAGACCTCCGGGTGGTCGGTCGACACCACGAAGGGCTCCCGGTGCGACTGCTGCCCACCCAGCCCGGAGAACTCGTGCACGGTGGTCTCCGTGTGGGTGCCCGCCACCCATCGGGCCCGGGCTCGCCACTGGAACGCGGCCGCCTCCGGTGCCTCGCTCAGCGCGCCCCGCGCGTCGAGCAGGGCCTGGACGTCCACGCCGTTGTCGACGGGTTGATCGGTCAAGGTCATGTGGTCGCCTCCTGGTCGGGCCCCCGTGGCACGGGGGCCGGTGGCCCTCACCCTCGGCGGATCCGAGCGCCGGTGCTTGGAGAGCGTCGGGTGATCTCTCGCAGATCTCCTCACAGGATCTCCAGACGTCCTTGCAGCCCGCCGCCCCGCCGCGGTCCACCATCGGACCATGCCCTCCTCCCCCACCCCCTCCGTCGATGACGACCCGGCGGCCCGCCACGACTGGCGGGAGGCTGGCGACGCCTGGGGCCACGCTGCGGCGGACTGGGCCTGCCTCTTCGAGCACTACGCCTCGGCGGCCATCAGCACCGTGCACCGTCGCGTCGACGTCCGCCCGGGGGTCGAGCTGCTCGACCTGGCCTGTGGTGCGGGCCTCGCGCTCGTCCAGGCCGCGGCCGCCGGGGCGAGCGTGCACGGGATCGACGCGGCGGAGCCGCTGGTGGCCGTCGCCCGCGACCGGCTGCCCGAGGGCGACCTGCGGGTGGGGTCGATGTTCGAGCTCCCCTGGCCCGACGCGCGCTTCGACGTGGTCACGTCGTTCAACGGCATCTGGGGCGGCTGCGAGGCCGCCCTGGCCGAGGCGCACCGCGTGCTGCGGCCCGGCGGTTGGGTGGCCCTCACGTTCTGGGGCGATGGGTCACCGCTCGACCTGCGGCCGGTGTTCAAGGTGTTCGCCCGCCACGCGCCCGATCCGCACCTGCAGGGCATGCGACGCCTGAACGACATCGCCCACGAGGGCGTGGCCGAGGAGATGCTCCAGGGGGCGGGCTTCGTCGCCATCGAGCGGCATCGCCGGATCTCGGTCCTCGAGTGGCCGGATGCGGAGATCGCCTGGCGAGCCCTGGCCAGCATCGGCCCGGCCGTGCCGGCGCTGCAGCACGTCGGAGCGGCCACGCTGCGGGCCGCCACCCTCGAGGCGCTCGAGCCCTGCCGGGATCCGCGCGGCATCTTCCGCTTCCGCAACGACCACCAGATCGTCCTGGCCCGCCGCCCCTAGGTCCCGTGGCGCCGCGCACAGGGCCCAGGTCGACGACCTGGGCCCTGTCGGCGCACTCGCTGTGCAGAGCTCGGGGGGGAGGACTCGAACCCCCAACGACTGGACCAGAACCAGCTGTGTTACCGATTACACCACCCCCGAACGGGCGGGCCGCAACCCTACCCAACGCCCGTCGCCGGTCGCACACCGGGTTGGTCAGCCGTTGACGGCGCTGTCGATCCGGAACAGGCGGTCGTAGCCGATGATCCGTCCGACGGCGACGGCCACCGTCTCCCGGCCGAGCTGGCGCAGCTCCTCGGTGCCGCTCAGGCGGGTGGTGGTGGGCGAGACGGACGCGTCGAGGCCGACCTCGTCGGCGATCGCCTCCACCCGGTAGGCGTGGTAGTCGCTGGTCACCAGCACCACCTCGGTGAGGCCTCGCTCCCGCAGGAACCGGGCCGACGCGGCCAGCGACTCGTAGGTGCTCGTGCCCCCCACCTCCTTCAGGAGGTCCGCATCGGGGATGCCCCGGTCGCGCAGGTAGTTGTAGCCCGCGGTGGCCTCGGTGAAGCGGTCGCCGTCCTGGCGCCCGCCGGTGAGCACGATCGTCGAGGCCACGTCGGCCTCGTAGAGCGCCAGGGCGTGGTCGAGCCGATCCTGCAGCACCGGCGACGGACGGCCGTCGTACTGCGCAGCGCCCAGCACGATGATGGCGTCGGCGGGTCGGGCGCCGTCGTGGCGGCTGGCCCGGTACACCTGCACGAACGTGACCGACACGTAGAGCAGGGCCAGCACCAGCACCGCCAGCACCGTCCGGGGCACCCAGCGCCGCCACCGCCGTCGCGCCCCGCTCGCTCGACCCGCAGGCACCGCCGGCTCGGTCACAAGCGGGCGCGCGCCGCCCGGAGCCGCTCGAGGGTGCGGTCGCGCCCGAGAGCCTCGAGCGACTCGAACAGGGGCGGCCCGACGGACCGACCGGTGGTGGCCACCCGCACCGGCCCCTGCGCCTTGCTCAGCTGCGCCTGGCCCTCGGCGTTCACGAGGCCGACCGACACCGCAGCCGCCTCGATGGCCGAGCGGATGTCGTCGGCCGTCCAGCCCTCCAGCGCCGCGAGGCCGGCGATGGTGGCGTCGAGCATCTCGGGCGCCGCCTTGCCCTTCACCATCGCCTTGGTCCAGGAGTCGTCGTCGATCTCGAGCTCGCCGTCGAGCAGGAACGCCACCATCGGCTCGACCTCGGTGAGGAGGCGGACCCGCTCCTGCACGAGCGGCGCGATCGGCGCCAGCACGGCTTCGGCGGCCGGTCCGTGGGTGAGGAAGGGGCGAGCCGCCTCCAGGAAGTCGTCGACCGGGAGGGCGCGGACGTAGTCGGCGTTGAACGCCTGGAGCTTCTTCGTGTCGAAGAAGGCCGGCGACGACGTGACGTCGTCGAGGCGGAACTGCTCGATCAGCTCCGAGAGCGGCCGGATCTCCACGCCGTCCTTCGGACCCCACCCCAGCAGCGCCAGGTAGTTGACCATGGCGCCCGGGAGGTAGCCCGCCGCGGCGAAGTCGGCCACCGACACGGCGTCCTTGCGCTTCGAGAGCTTCTGGCGGCCCTCGTTCACGAGCATCGGGAGGTGGGCGAAGACGTCGGGACGGCCCAGGTCGAGGGCGTCTCGCAGGAGCAGGTACTTGGGGGTGCCGGGCACGTGGTCCTCGCCCCGGACGACGTGGGTGATCCCCATGGCGGCGTCGTCGTAGGCGTTGGACAGCAGGAACATCGGCATGCCGGTCGAGCGCAGGAGCACGAAGTCCTCGATGGTCTTGTGCTCGAAGGTGACCTCGCCCCGGACCAGGTCGGTGAAGCTGGTGGTGCCGTCGTCCGGCACCCGGAAGCGCAGCGCGGTGGCGTCGCTCTGGGCCAGGCCGCGATCGCGGCAGAAGCCGTCGTAGCCGGGCGGCCCGCCCCGCTCCTTGGCCCGGGCCTGCACCTGCTCGCTGGTGCAGTCGCACCAGTAGGCCCGCCCCTGGCCGAGCAGGGTGTGGGCGGCCTCGCGGTGGACCTCGAGGTTGTCGGCCTGGAAGACGATCTCGCCGTCCCAGTCGAGCCCGAGCCAGCGCAACGAGGCGAGGATGTTCTCCACCAGCTCCGACTTCGATCGCTCTCGGTCGGTGTCCTCGACCCGCAGCAGCATCTCGCCGCCGGTGCGCCGGGCCTCGAGCCAGTTGAACAGGGCGGCGCGGGCGTTGCCGACGTGCAGGAAGCCCGTCGGCGACGGGGCGAAGCGGAACCGGGGGGACGAGGTCACCGGCCCACGGTACCGGGCCGACTTCGAGCGGCCGCGGTGCACGCCCACGGGCCCGCTGCCTCATCGACCTCCCGATGCCGTCCCGTCGGCCGGCGGCGGCCCGTCGAGCTCCGCCAGGCGCCGGCGGAGGTGGTCGGCCTCCACCCCGGGCGGGGCCAGCGCCACGGCCTCCCGATAGGCCGTCGCCGCCTCCACCGGGCGGTCGCTGCGACGCAGCACGTCCGCCCGCACCGCCGACAGGTGGTGGTCGCGCTGCAGGCGCGGCTCGTCCTGCAGCGCGTCCAGCAGGGCGAGCGCAGGGGCGGGGCCCTCGGCGTAGCTGACCGCGACCGCTCGGTTGAGCGCCACCACCGGGGACCGGGTGAGCTCGAGCAGCTCGTCGTAGCGCGCCACCATGGTCGGCCAGTCGGTGGCGGCGAACGTCGGTGCGGCCGCGTGGACCTCGGCGATGGCCGCCTGCAGCTGGTAGGGACCCACCCGCCCCCGCCGCAGGGCCGTGGCCAACGCCGACCGGCCCTCGTCGATCAGCGCCTGGTCCCAGCGGCTCCGGTCCTGGTCCTCGAGCACCACCAGCGCACCGCGGTCGTCGACCCGGGCCGCCCGCCGGCTGTCCTGCAGCAGGAGCAGGGCCAAGAGGCCGCGCGCCTCCGGTTCGTCGGGCATCAGCTCGACGGCGAGGCGGGCCAGCCGGATGGCCTCGGCGCAGAGGTCGGACCGGATGTGCGCGCCGCCGGTCGAGGCATAGCCCTCGGTGAACACGAGGTAGGTGCACAGCAGCACGTAGGGCAGCCGCTCGGGCAGCAGGTGTGGCGGGGGCACCCGGAACGGGATGCCGGCGGCGCGCACCTTGGCCTTGGCCCGGACCAACCGCTGCGCCACGGTGGCCTCGGGCACGAGGAAGGCCCGGGCGATCTCCGGGGTGCGCAGGCCGCCGACCAGGCGCAGCGTCAGGGCGACCTGTGCCTCGGCGGCCAGCGCCGGGTGGCAGCAGGTGAACAGGAGCCGCAGCTGGTCGTCGGGCAGGCCATGGGTCGGCTCCGGCCCGTCGTCGCTCCGCTCGCGCACCGCCGCCTCCTCCTTCTCCGCTCGTCGCCCCTCCCGCCGCAGCCGGTCGATGGCCCGCCGCCGGGCCGTGGTGGTGATCCACGCGCCGGGGTTGTCGGGCAGCCCGCGGGCCGGCCAGGCCGCCAGCGCCTCGGCGAAGGCCTCCTGCACGGCGTCCTCGGCGAGGCCGAGATCACCCACCGTCGCCGTGACGGCGGCGTGGGCCCGCCCGGCCTCGGCCCGGAAGATCGCCTCGATGTCCGGACCGAGGTCGCCGGCCGTCACCTCAGACGTCGACCTCCATGACCGGGCGCAGCTCCACCCCGCCCCCCGGGTTCACCGGGATCTGGGCGGCGATGGCCACCGCCTCCTCGGTCGTGGCGGGGTGGAGCAGGTAGAAGCCGCCGACGACCTCCGCGCGCTCGGCGTGGGGGCCGTCGGTGACCAGCACCTCGCCGTCGCGCCGCCGCACGGTGGTGGCGGTGGCGACCGGGTGCAGGCTGCCCCCGCCGCGGACCATGGCGCCGGCCGCCTCGTGGAACCGAGCGTGCTCGACGGCACCGGCGTCCCACTCCGGCGTCCCCGGCTGCTCGGCCGCCGTCTCCTCGCTGAGGATGAGCGCCACGTGGCGAGGCCGGTCGTCGGTGCCAGGGATGCCGTCGCCGTCGAACCAGTCGACCATGGGCCGCACCTCGACGCCGCCCTCCTTCACCGCCGGGATCTGGGCGACCAGCTCGATGACGGCGTCGAGGTCGTCGGCCTCGAGCACGAAGTAGCCGCCGACCATCTCGGTCACCTCTGCGAACGGACCGGCGGTCACGATCGGGCGGCCGTCGGCGACCCGCACGGTGGTGGCGGTGGCGGCGTCGTGGAGGGCCTCCCCGCCGAGGATGGCCGAGCCGGCCACCTCGTCGAAGCGGGCGTAGCCCTCCATGTCGGCATCCCACTGCGGGGTGCCGGGGGCCGGGCTGGTGTCGTCGCCGATGAGGGTGGCGAGGTAGCGCATGGTGGTGCTCCTTCGTCGTGGGTGGGTCTCACCCCCACGTCGAACGAGATCGTCGCAGATCGACACCACCACGGGAGCCGCCGACCGGACCGCGCCGCGCCGGCGGTGCCCGTCGCGTTCGCACCTCCTGCGCCGCGGCGCTCAGTGCGTGGCGGTGGGCGCCGCAGCCAGCAGGCTGCGCCAATCCGCCGCATGGGCGGCGGTGACCTGGGCTGGCGTCTGGCGCAGGGTGGCCTCGGGGACGAGGTCGACGAGGTTGCGCTGCTCGGCGTAGTGGTGGGGGTGGGCCACCTCTTCGAAGAGCTTCTTGCGCAGGGCCACCAGCTCCGCCGGCGCCTCGCCGAGGAACCCCCAGACCGTGAGGGCGATGGTCAGGTCGTGCACCACCGGCGCCCGACCGAAGATCGAGGCTCGCTTGAGCCCGACGGCCACGGCGCCGGCCAGCGCGTCGCGCTCGTGCTCGCCCGGGGTGAGGGTGAGCTTGCCCTCGAAGTGGCGGGCCAGGCGCAGCGCGTAGCCCTGGTCGGGGCCCTGGTGCCCGAAGCGATCGCCCTCGGGCTGGCCGTGCTCGACCACCTCGGCGGGCCGATCGGCCCGCCACGGATCGGCCAGGCGCGGCGGCGACTCGTAGCCGCGCACGGGGCGGGTGCGGTCGACGGGGACGTGTTCGGGAGCAGCCACGCTCGAAACCTACTGGGCGGGGTGCAGCAGGCCCCACACGAGGGCGTCGGTCAGGGCCTGCCACGACGCCTCGATGATGTTGGTCGACACCCCGATGGTGGTCCAGGCCAGGTCGCCGTCGGTGGAGTCGATGAGCACCCGCACCACCGCATCGGTGTCGGCGGCGGTGTCGAGGATGCGCACCCGGTAGTCGGTCAGGTGGATGTGCTCGAGCCGCGGGTAGGCCGACACCAGCACGCCGCGGAGGGCCTGGTCGAGGGCGTTGACGGGGCCGTTGCCCTCCCCCACCGCGATCCGGCGCTCACCGTCGACCCACACCTTGACGGTGGCCTCGGTGTCGATGGCCGGCCGGTCGCCGCCCGGCGCCGGGGCCCGGTGGTAGGTGGTGGCCCGGTAGCCCTCCACCTCGAAGTAGGGCTGCTGCCAACCCGCCGCGCGGTGCATGAGCAGCTCGAGGCTGGCGTCGGCCGCCTCGAACACGTAGCCCTCGGACTCCAGGCGCTTGAGGTCTTCGGACAGGAGGCCGGCGGCGCGGTCGTCGAGGTCGACGCCGAGCTCCTTCGCCTTCATCACCATCCCGGCGCGCCCGCCGAGGTCGCTCACCAGCACCCGGGTGCCGTTGCCGACCAGCTCGGGCTCGATGTGCTCGTAGGTGGCACCCCCGGCCTTGCCGAGGGCGGAGGTGTGCAGCCCGCCCTTGTGGGCGAAGGCCGACTGCCCCACGTAGGGGTCGGCGGCGTGCGGGGGCAGGTTCACCAGCTCGGCGACGTGGCGGCTCACGGCGGTCAGCCGCTCGAGCCGGCCCTCGGGCAGGCACCGCACGCCCAGCTTGAGCTCGAGGTTGGGGATGCAGGTCATGAGGTTGGCGTTGCCCGTGCGCTCGCCGTAGCCGTTCACCGTGCCCTGGAGCTGGGTGGCGCCGCCGAGGACGGCCGCCACCGAGTTGGCCACCGCGCAGCCGGAGTCGTTCTGGGTGTGGATGCCGAGCTGCTGGTCGGCACCGAAGTAGGCGTGGACCTCCGCGGCGATGCGCTGCACCTCGTGCGGCAGCGAGCCGCCGTTGGTGTCGCACATCACGAGGCAGTCGGCGCCGTTGGTGGCGGCCGCCTCCAGCACCCGGAGGGCGTACTCGGCGTTGGCCTTGTACCCGTCGAAGAAGTGCTCGGCGTCGAAGAACACCCGCAGGCCGGCGGCCTTGAGGAACTGCACGCTCTCGCCCACCATCGCCACGCCCTCCTCGAGCGTGGTGCCCAGCGCCTCGACCACGTGGAAGTCCCAGCTCTTGCCCACGATGCAGGCCGTCGAGGTGCCGGCTTCCACCAGGGCGCGCAGCGTGGGGTCGACGTCGACCTTGCCGGCGGGGCGGCGGGTGGAGCCGAAGGCCACGAGGGTGGCCGTCTCGAGGTGGAGCTCGGTGCGGGCGCGCAGGAAGAACTCCGCGTCCTTGGGGTTGGCCTGCGGGTAGCCGCCCTCGATCCACGCCACGCCGAGCCAGTCGAGCTGCTCCGCCACCTTCAGCTTGTCGTCGACCGTGAGCGAGATCCCCTCGAACTGCGCCCCATCCCGCAAGGTCGTGTCAAAGACCTCGATCGAAGCAGGAAGAGCTACGCCGTCGTCAGCCACAGGACACCGTCCGGAGCGCTGGAGAACCCGCAACGAGGCGACCGGCGGGGGGTGTGGGGGGCAGAGGCTCCGCCGGAGCCCCCCACCGGCGGGCGGCGCAGCTTGCTGTGCCGCCCGCACATGCCCTCAGCGCGGCCGCAGGCCGCACGAGACAAGCTCGATCTCGGCGCCCTTCAGTCGAGATCGACACACCAGAGGCTCCGCCGGAGCCCCCCACCGGCGGGCGGCGCAGCTTGCTGTGCCGCCCGCACGAGCCCTCAGCGCGCCGCAGGCGCACCGAACAACTCGAGCGAGGCGGCCGCAGGCCGCTGAGCTCGATCAAGAACACAGCTCGACCCAGTCCTTGTACTGGGGGACCTGGCCGCGGACGACCTTGGCGTACTGCTCGCCGATGGCGGTGGTGATGGGCCCGGGGCACGGGATCTCGCGGTCGTCGACCGAGCTGACGGCCGACACCTCGGCTGCGGTCCCGACCAGGAAGATCTCATCCGCGACGTAGAGGTCGCTGCGCGTGAGCTCGCCGAACACGATCTCGAGCTCCATGTCGCGCGCCATCTGGATCACGGTGTCCTGGGTGATGCCCTCGAGGGCGCCGGCCGACAGCGGCGGCGTGATGAGGTGGTCGCCGCGCGCCACGAAGAGGTTCTCGCCGGTGCACTCGGCGATCAGGCCCTGCTTGTTGAGCAGGATCGCCTCGTCGTAGCCGGCCTTGAGGGCCTCCACCTTGGCCAGCGACGAGTTCACGTAGTTGCCGGTGGTCTTGGCGGCCGGCGGCATGGTGTTGTGGTCGTGGCGGGTCCAGCTGCTGATCTTCATGCGGACGCCCTTGGTGAGGGCGTCGTCGCCGAGGTAGGCGCCCCACGGCCAGCAGGCGATCGACACATCGACCGAGCAGGGCAGCGTGTTGAGGCCCATCTCGCCGTAGCCGAAGTAGGCGATCGGGCGGATGTAGCAGCTGGGAAGGCCGGACGAGGCGACGGTGTCCTTGGTGGCCTGCACGAGCTCGTCGACCGTGTACGGGATCTCCATCCCGAGGATCTGGGCGGAGCGGAAGAGCCGCTCGATGTGGGGGGTGAGGCGGAAGACGCCGGGACCGTCGCTGGTCTCGTAGGCGCGGATCCCCTCGAACACGCCCATGCCGTAGTGGAGGGTGTGGGTGAGCACGTGGATGCGGGCGTCGTCCCAGTCGACGAGCTCGCCGTTCATCCAGATCTTCTCGGTGGGGGTGATGGGCATCGGGGCGTTCCTTGGGGTCCTGGCCGTGGTGGCCTAGAGGCGGGAGGCGACGAGGTCGCCGATCTCAGAGGTGGTGCCGGTGAGCGAGGCGGTGTCGGCGCAGGCCTTGCGGATGCGCTCGGCGGCGTCGCCTTCACCGAGGTGGTCGAGCATGAGGGCCGCCGAGAGGATGGCGGCGACGGGGTTGGCCTTGGCCTGGCCGGCGATGTCGGGCGCCGAGCCGTGGACCGGCTCGAACATCGACGGGCCCGTGCGGGCGGGGTTCAGGTTGCCGCTCGAGGCGAACCCGATCCCCCCGGATACCGCCCCGCCGAGGTCGGTGAGGATGTCGCCGAAGAGGTTGTCGGTCACCACGACGTCGTACTGCTCGGGGCTCTGCACGAAGTAGATGCAGGCGGCGTCGACGTGGTTGTAGGCGGTGGTGACCTCGGGGTGCTCGGCCGCCACCTCGTCGAAGGTGCGCTCCCACAGGTCGCCGGCGAAGGTCAGCACGTTGGTCTTGTGCACCAGCGTGAGGTGCTTGCGGGGCCGGCTGGCGGCCAGCTCGAAGGCGTAGCGCACGCAGCGCTCCACCCCCATGCGGGTGTTGACCGAGCCCTGGGTGGCCACCTCGTGCGGGGTGCCCTTGCGCAGCGCCCCACCCTCGCCGGCGTACGGGCCCTCGGTGTTCTCGCGGATCACCACCATGTCGATCCCCTTCTCCGGCAGGAGGAAGGGGCGCTGGTTGATGTAGAGGTCGAGCTCGAAGCGCATCTTGAGCAGGAGGCCCCGCTCGATGACACCGGGCGGGACGCCGGGGGTGCCGACCGCGCCGAGCAGGAGCACGTCGAGGCCACGCCACTCCTCCAGCACGTCGTCGGGCAGGACGGTGCCGTCGCGCAGGTAGCGGGCCCCGCCGAGGTCGTAGTCGACCGTGTCGAGCGCCACGCCCGCGGCCGCCACCACCTTGAGGGCCTCGGCGACCACCTCGGGGCCGATCCCGTCGCCTCCGATGACTCCGACCTTGTGACCCACATCGACTCCTTGCCTCTAGAACGGAAAAACCGCCCACCGAGGTGGACGGTCAGGAGCGCACGCCAGCGGTGGCGTGCGCTACACGATGATGATTACGGCCGGGTGAGCCACGGTGGCGGTGATCGACATCGGGGGAAGTGTCCCCCTCCGGCGTCGCGGGAGTCAAGCAGGTACGGTCCGCGCCATGCGCACCCCCATGACCATCGGTGGCCACCTCGACCGCGCCGCCCTCGTCTACGGCGACCGGATCGGCGTGCACGACGAGCCCGACGCTCCCGGCGGCGGGCTCGGGGCGATCACCTACCGTCGGATGCAGGAGCTGGCGAGGGCCCAGGCGGCCGGACTCGACGAGCGCGGCATCGGGCGGGGCGAGCGGGTGGCGGTCCTGTCGCAGAACAGCGGGCGCCTGCTCACCTCCTTCTTCGGGGTCAGCGGCTACGGCCGGGTGCTCGTGCCGATCAACTTCCGGCTGGCCCCGGCGGAGATCGAGTACATCCTCGGGCACTCGGGCGCCTCCATGCTGCTCGTCGACCCGGAGCTGGCCGACGCCGTGGCCCACCTCGACGTCGCCCACCGCGTGGTGCTGGGCACCGACACCGACCACCTGGTGTACCGGGAGGGCGCGGAGCCGGAGCCGTGGGAGGAGCAGGACGAGGAGGCCACGGCCACCATCAACTACACGAGCGGCACCACGGCTCGACCCAAGGGCGTCGAGATGACGCACCGCAACCTCTGGACCAACTCCGCCATCTTCGGCTGGCACACCGGGGTGAGCGACCGAGACACCTACCTGCACACGCTGCCGATGTTCCACTGCAACGGCTGGGGCATGCCGTACGGGCTCACCGCCATGGGCGTGCCGCAGGTGGTGCTCCGCAAGGTCGACGGCGCCGACATCCTGCGCCGCATCGACGAGCACGGCGTCACCCTGCTGTGCGGCGCCCCGGCGGTGGTCAACATGGTGCTCGACGCCGCCGCCACCTGGGACGGCCCGATCCCGGGCCACGGCCGCACCCGGATCGTCGTGGCCGGCGCACCCCCGCCCACGCGCACCATCGAGCGGATCGAGACCGAGCTCGGCTGGGAGATGATCCAGATCTACGGCCTCACCGAGACCGCCCCGCTGCTCACGATCAACCGCAGCCGCGCCGAGTGGGACGACCTCTCACCCGCTGATCGCGCCGCCAAGCTGTCGCGTGCCGGCGTGCCGGCGGTCGGCATCGACCTGCGGGTCGACGGCCAGGGGGAGGTCCTGGCCCGGGGCAACCACATCCTGAAGAGCTACTGGGCCCAGCCGGAGGCCACCGACGACGCCCTCGAGGGGGGCTGGTTCCACACGGGCGACGGCGGCAACCTCGACGCCGAGGGCTTCCTCACGATCAGCGACCGCAAGAAGGACGTGATCATCTCCGGCGGCGAGAACGTGAGCTCCATCGAGGTGGAGGACGCCCTCTTCTCCCACCCGGCGGTGGCGGAGGCGGCCGTCATCGGCGTGCCCCACGAGAAGTGGGGGGAGACGGTGAAGGCCCTGGTGGTGCTGGCGCCCGGGGCCACGGCCACCGAGGAGGAGCTGCGGGCGTGGTGCAAGGAGCGGCTGGCCGGCTACAAGTGCCCCACGTCGATCGAGCTCCGCGACGAGCTGGCCCGCACGGCCACGGGCAAGCTCCAGAAGTTCAAGCTCCGGGCCCCCTTCTGGGAGGGCCGCGACCGCCAGGTGAACTGAGCCGCTACCCCGTGAAGCGCGGGGCGGCCACGATGGGCTGGGCGCCCCCCGGGGGCACGGGCGTGGGCGCCGGCTCGGGCTCCGGCTCCGGCTCGGGTTCAGGCTCGGGCTCCGGCTCGGGCGAGCCGCAGACCACCGTGAGGTTCTCGACGAACTCGTCCTCCAGGCCGAGGGAGCCGATCACCGTGGTGGCGCCCGTCTCGAGGTCGATCGACGTCAGGTCGTTCTCGGCCGTGAAGAGGTTGCCGGCGCAGTCGAACGTGAGCCCCGACGCGCCGCTGGTGTCGTCCAGGTCGCTGAAGAGCAGCGTGAGCGCACCGGTGGCCGGGTCGACCTCGTAGAGGTCCTCGCCGTAGCTGAGGCCGTAGAGGGTGCCGTCCGTGGGGTCGAAGGCCAGGGCCCCGATCCGCACCTCGACATCGCCATCGAGGGTGGGCCCCAGGTCGGTGACGGCGGCGGTGGTCTTGTCGATCGTGGCGAGCATCGAACCGCCGTCGCTGTCGTAGGCGAGGAAGAGCGTTCCGGTGGTGGGCTGGACGTCCAGGCCGGTCGGGTCCGTCAGGTCGAGGGAGCCGACGGTCGTGGTCGCCCCGGTGTCGCCGTCGACGGTGAAGAGGGACGCGGGCTCGCCGTCGTAGTCCATGGCGAAGAAGGTGCCGGTGGTCGGATCCCACGCCAAGCCGGTGCTGGAGAGCACCGTGCTCGGACCGACGACCTCGGTGGAGCCGTCGGCGGGATCGACGGTGAACAGCGATCCGGTGTTCCACCCGAGGGCGAGCATCGTGCCCTCGGGCGGCACGGCGCCGGCGGGGCTGCCCCCGACGGCAGCGAGCGAGGCGGCGCAGACCACCAGGAGGGCGAGCACCTTCGAGAAGCGGGACATGGGGGACCTCCGACACGGAACGAGAACGCCGTGACCCTAGTCAACGGCGCGTGCGGCGCAGCGCTCCAGCGTTGGTGCCCAGGGCCCGCGCCACTACGCTTGTCCCGCTATGGCGCAGACGCACCACCTCTCCCAGACCGCGTACGACCGGCTGAAGGCCGAGCACGACGAGCTCACCACCGTCGGGCGGATCGACATCGCGCGGAAGATCGAGGCGGCCCGCGAGCTCGGCGACCTCAAGGAGAACGGCGACTACCACGCCGCCAAGGACCACCAGGGCCACATGGAGGCCCGCATCCGCCAGCTGGCCTCGATGATCGAGAACTGCGTGATCGTCGACACCACCGACGGCGACATCGTCGACCCCGGGTCGGTCGTGGAGCTCCGCTACGAGGGCGACGACGACACCGAGACCTACTTCTACGGCTCGGTGGAGGAGCGCGGCGTCGAGCACGACATCATCAGCGCCCGCTCCCCCCTCGGCGAGGCCATCGTGGGCAAGAAGGTGGGCGACAAGGTGGCCTACGAGTCGCCCACCGGCGCCATGCTCTCGGTCGAGATCGTCTCCATCCGCTGACGTGACGGCGGCCGGCGCGGCGGCCCCGACCGCCGGCGACGCTCCCTGGCTGCTCCCCGGCGGCCCGATCGAGCTGCCGGGCCGCGGCACCACCTTCGTGCGCCACCACCCTGCGCCTCCCGGCGCGCCGACGGTCCTGCTGCTGCACGGCATCAGCGTGACGGCCGACGCCAACTGGTTCCCGGCCTACCCGGCCCTGGCGGCGTGCTTCGGTGTGGTGGCCATCGACCACCGGGGCCACGGGCGAGGCCTCCGCGACGGCTCCCGCTTCCGGCTGGCCGACTGCGCCGACGACGCCGTCGCCGCCCTCGACGTGCTCGGCGTCGAGCGGGCCGTGGCGGTCGGGTACTCCATGGGCGGCCCGGTCGCCCAGCTCGTGTGGCACCGCCACCGGGCCCGCACGGCCGGCCTGGTGCTGTGCGCCACGTCCCACCGGTTCCGCGGGCTGGAGCCGATCCGGTACCTGGGACCGGCCCTCGTGCAGCGCGTGCGGGCGGCCACCGAGGCGCCCGAGCGGCGAGGTCGGCTCGACCGCGGGCTGCGGCGCTGGCTGGTCCGGGAGCTGGCCAGCACCGACCGGCGGGTGGCGGTGCAGGCGGGCTTCTCGTTGAGCCGCTACGACGCGTCGGCATGGATCGGCGAGCTCGACGTGCCGCACGCCGTGGTCCTCACCGAGCGCGACGCCGCGGTGGTGCCCGAGCGCCAGCGGCGCCTCGCCGCCGCCCTCCCGGACCCGACGGTGGTGCGGGCCGACATCGACCACACCGGCTGCGTCACCCGTCCGGCCGTGTTCGTCCCCGCGCTGCTCGAGGCGCTCGACGCCGTGACCTGAGCCGACGGGGCCCCCGGGCGGGCCGCTGCTCAGGCCGGGTGGGCGGGGGTGGCAGCGCGACGGGCGGAGACCTTGGCCACGACGGTGGCCACCACCAGGCCGACGGCGAGCCCCACGACGGCCGAGGCGGCGGTGTTGACGAGCCAGGCCAGCACGCCGCTCGCCGAGCCGGTGCCGTCGACCGCATCCTCGAGGCCGTGGACGATGTCGTAGGGACCGTCCCAGCCCAGCTCGTGGGCGCCGACGATCAGGATGTGGCCGCCCACCCAGAGCATGGCCGCCGTCCCGATCTTCGACAGCCAGGCCAGCAGCACCGGCATGGCGTTGACCAGGCCTCGACCGATCCGCTGGGAGCGAGGCGACTCGCGCTGGGCCAGCGACAGGCCCAGGTCGTCCATCTTCACGATCGCCGCCACCAGCCCGTAGACCACGACCGTGATGAGCACGGCCACCACCACGAGGATGATGGCCCGCGTCACGAACGGCTCGCTGAGCACGTCCTTGAGCGAGATCACCATGATCTCGGCCGACAGGATGAAGTCGGTGCGGATGGCGCCGGCGATGGTCGCCGCCTCGGCCTCCGGGCCCTGCACCGCCGCCGGCACGTCGTGGTCGTGGTCATCGCCCTTGAGGGCGTGCAGGATCTTGTGGGCGCCCTCGTAGCAGAGGTAGGTGCCGCCGACCATGAGGATGACCTCCACCAGCGTGGCGGCGATCTCGCTCAGCACGATGGCCACGGGGAGGATGAACAGCACCTTGTTGCGCAGCGACCCCGTGGCGATCTGCTTGATGATCGGCAGCTCGCGCTCCGCGGCCAGGCCCTGGACGTAGGCCGGCGTCACGGCGGTGTCGTCGACGACGACACCGGCGGCCTTCATGCTCGCCCGGCCAGCCGCCATCCCGACGTCGTCGATCGATGCCGCAGCCAGCTTCGCCAGCGCCGCCACGTCGTCGAGCAGCCCGACCAGTCCCCCTGCCATCGACCTCCTGCCTCCGTCTCGACCGACCCAGAACCTACAGGCCCCATCCACCCCCACCGTCCGGCGGGCAGCAGCAGGGCCGGTGCTCGGTGGCGGCGGGCCTCAGTCGACCGGGAAGGTGCCGCCGGTGCGCCAGTACTGGCCGGCCTCCCGATCGAGGAAGCCCTCGTCGACCAGGTGGCGCCGCAGCGCCGCCACGTCGTCGTGCAGCGGCCGGAGCGTGGCGTTCACCTGGCGCTCCGTGAAGCGCTCCCCCACCTCGAAGCGCTGGGCCAGGTGATCGAGCACGACCAGGCGCTGGCTGTGCTTGGCGGGGATCTGCACGAGGCGGCCGGCCCGCAGGAAGGTGCGCAGCACCCTCGCCTGGTCCTCGGGCGCGTCGCCGGTGGGGTCGGGCGCCGGGCGGGGCGGGGCGGCGGCCACGGCGGCGAGGCGGAAGGCCTCGCCCAGCAGCAGGTGCGCACCGTCGTCGCCGCGCACCACCAGCTCGGCCTCGACCAGGCGGGCCAGCGCGGTGCCCGCCGCTCGGGCCGCCAGCCCCGTGGCGGCCCGGACCTCGGCGAGGGTGGACGCGCCCAGCACGAGCGCCGCCACCACGCGACGGCGGTCGTCGTCGGCCAGGAGGCCGGCGAGGGTGGCCGCGTCGGGCACGGGCGTCGGGTCTGCGGCAGGAGCGTCGTCGAGCACCGCCCCAGCCTGCCCGCCGTCGGGCGGCCCGACGAGCGCGTTCGCCACCGACCGGCGGTCGAGGGTCAGAGCACCTTCGAGAAGTCGTAGGTGCGCCAGTGCTCCGGGGTCAGGCGGACGGTGGTAGTGGCGTCGGTGGACGGGTTCTGGTCGACGTACCACTGGCCCAGCTCCGCACCCAGGTAGCGGGTGGCCAGCGCCAAGCTGTCGTGGCTGGCAGGGCCGAGCGTGACCGGGCCCTCCACGCTGACGTAGCGGTACGGCGGGGCCTCGGTCTGGACGGTGAGGGTGGCCCGCCCGGCGGCGTCGAGCAGACGGGCCTTCAGCGAGCTGCGGTCCATGCTCAGCACCACGACGCCGTCGTCGACGAGGTACCAGATCGGCAGGGCCAGCGGCCCCCGACCGGGCTCCTCGACGGCCAGCACCCCCACGTGCACCTCGGCCAGGAAGGCCGTCCGCTCGTCCTCGGTCATCGCTCCGCTCACCATGCCGTCACCAACCGGCTGGACGCCCTCCCGATTCCCGTGGTGGGATGTCCCATCAAGCAGAACAGACGTCCCGAATGATGAGATCCTGATGCTGTGGATCCCCCTGACCCTGGCCGCCGCGACCTTCCAGATCCTGCGCACCTCGCGCCAGCACGGGCTGGCCGCCCGCCTCACCCCGATCGGGGCCGGGTTCGTGCGCTACCTCTACGGCGCCCCGCTGGCGCTGGTCGCCAGCGGGCTCTGGTTCGGCGCGGCGGGCCGGAGCCTGCCCGAGGTGCCCGGCCGGTTCTGGCCGATCATCGCGTCGGCGGGCCTGGCCCAGATCGGCGGCACCATCGCCCTGCTGCGGTCGTTCCGGGCCCGCGACTTCGCCCTCGGGACGGTGTACGCGAAGACGGAGGTCATCCAGGTGGCGGTGGTGGGTGCGCTGCTGCTGGGCGAGCCCTTGGCCCCGCTCGGCTGGGTGGCCGCCGTCGTGTGCACCCTCGGCGTCGCCTGGCTGGCCGGCCGCGGGCGGCTGGGCGCCGTGCTGCGCCGGGCCGGCGACCCGGCCGCCGTGCTCGGCATCGTCGCCGGCGGCCTGTTCGGCGCGGCCGCGGTCGGCATCCGCGGGGCGTCGGGCACCCTCGAGGGGGCCCCGGCGTTCGACCGGGCGCTGCTGACGCTGACCGCCATGCTCACCATCCAGACCCTCGTCAACGGCGCCTACCTGGCCTGGCGCGATCGCGCCGAGCTCGCTCGCACGGTCGCCTGCTGGCGGGTGGCCCTGCCCGTCGGCGTCTTGAGCCTGGCCGGCTCGACGGGATGGGCGTGGGCCGTCACCCTCGAGAACGCCGCCAAGGTGCGCACGCTCGGCCAGGTCGAGCTGGTGCTGGCCTTCGCGCTGTCCCACCGCCGCCACGCCGAGTCCCACGCCCCCGCCGAGCTCTGGGCCAGCGCGCTCGTGCTCGTCGGCGTCGTCGGCGTCGTCCTCCTCGGTTGACCTCCACACCCAGGTCCGGCGTCACCCGCGGGCGCCGAGCGCCCGGATCCCACGCCAGGTCTCGGGGGTGGGGTGGGCGTCGCGTCAGGTTCGGCCGGCGGCGGACTCGATGCGGTGGGCGGCCTCGACGACGGCGGCGCCGTAGCGGTCGCCCGGCTTGCGGGTGGTGCGCTGGATGGGGCCGCTGACGGACACGGCCGCCAGCACCCGACCGGTCCCGTCGACCACGGGGGCCGACACCGACGCCACCCCGTCCTCGCGCTCCCCCACGCTCGCTACCCAGGGCTTGCCCGCGGCGTCACCGCGCAGGATGCGGCCCGCCGACCCGGCCGAGAGCGGCAGCCGGGCGCCGACGGGGACGATCGTGCGCAGCTCCTTGGCCGACTCGATCGACTCCACGCACACCCGGGCGTCGCCGTCGCGCACGAACAGCTGCACGCTCTCACCGGTCTGCTCGTGCAGCCACGTGAGCGCTGGGCGGGCAGCCGCCCACACCGGCAGGCCCTCGGCCGCCTCGTGGCCCAGACCGATCAGCCGCAGTCCCAGGCAGAAGCGGCCGTCGTCGTCGCGCCGGAGCAGCCCGTGGGCCTCCAGCGCCACCGCCAGGCGGTGCGCCGTGGCTCGCGACAGGCCGGTGCGCTCGACCAGCTCGGCCAGCGCTGCGGGCGACCCCTCGACCGCGGCCACCACGTCCATCGCCTTGTCCAGCACCCCCACGCCGCTTACACTCTCCATACGGCGAGACTACTGTCTCACATCGTAAGACTCAAGAGGACCTGACCATGCCCCAGACGCTCTCGCAGAAGGTGTGGGACCGCCACGTGGTGCGCAGCGCACCCGGCGAGCCCGACCTCCTCTACATCGACCTGCACCTCGTCCACGAGGTCACCAGCCCGCAGGCCTTCGACGGCATCCGCCTCGCCGGCCGCCAGGTCCGCCGGCCCGACCTCACCGTGGCCACGGCCGACCACAACGTGCCCACCCAGGACATCGACCAGCCGGTGGCCGACCCCATCTCGGCCAAGCAGCTCGAGGTGCTGGCCGCCAACACCGCCGAGTTCGGCATCACCCACTACGGCATGGGCGACCCCAACCAGGGCATCGTGCACGTGATCGGCCCGGAGCAGGGCCGGACCCTCCCGGGCATGACGATCGTGTGCGGCGACAGCCACACCTCCACCCACGGGGCCTTCGGGGCGCTGGCGTTCGGGATCGGCACCAGCGAGGTCGAGCACGTGCTGGCCACCCAGACCCTGCCCCAGGTGCGTCCCGGCACCATGGCCGTCACGGTCACCGGCGAGCTGCCGCCCGGCGCCACCGCCAAAGACGTGATCCTCGCCATCATCGGGCGCATCGGCACCGGCGGCGGGATCGGCTCGATCATCGAGTACCGCGGCGACACCATCGAGCGGCTCTCGATGGAGGGCCGCATGACCATCTGCAACATGTCGATCGAGGCGGGGGCCAAGGCCGGCCTCATCGCCCCCGACGACGTCACCTTCGCCTACCTCGAGGGCCGGCCGCACGCCCCGACGGGCGCCGACTGGGACGCCGCGGTGGCCGACTGGCGCTCGCTGGTCACCGATCCCGACGCCTCCTTCGACCAGGAGGTGCACCTCGACGCCGCCGACATCACGCCGCACGTCTCGTGGGGCACCAACCCCGCCCAGGTGGTGCCGCTGAGCGGTGCCATCCCCTCCCCCGACGACTTCGACGACCCGAACGAGCGCGACAGCGCGGCCCGCGCCCTCGAGTACATGGGCCTCACCGCCGGCACGCCGGTGCGCGAGGTGCCCGTCGACACCGTGTTCATCGGCAGCTGCACCAACTCCCGCATCGAGGACCTCCGGGCCGCCGCCGCGGTGGCCGAGGGGCGCCGGGTGAAGGCGGGCGTGCGCACCCTGGTGGTGCCCGGCAGCTTCGCCGTGAAGCACCAGGCCGAGGCAGAGGGGCTCGACAAGGTGTTCACCGCCGCCGGCTTCGACTGGCGGGAGCCCGGGTGCTCGATGTGCCTGGCCATGAACCCCGACAAGCTGGCTCCCGGCGAGCGGTCGGCGTCCACCAGCAACCGCAACTTCGAGGGTCGCCAGGGCCGTGGTGGTCGCACCCACCTCGTCTCCCCCGCCGTCGCCGCCGCCACCGCCATCGCCGGCCACTTCGCCCTCCCGGAGGACTTGTCATGATGCAGGCTGTCCAGGTCGTGCAGGGCACCGCGGTGCCGCTCGACCGCTCCGACGTCGACACCGACCAGATCATCCCCGCCGAGTGGCTCAAGCGCGTCGAGCGCACCGGCTTCGGCAAGGGGCTGTTCTCGAGCTGGCGCGACGACCGCTCCTTCGTCCTGAACGACGAGGCCTACGCGGGCGCCAGCATCCTGGTGGCGGGCCCCAACTTCGGCACCGGCTCCAGCCGCGAGCACGCCGTGTGGGCGATCATGGACTACGGCTTCCAGGCCGTGATCAGCCCCCGCTTCGCCGACATCTTCCGCAACAACTGCACCAAGAACGGCCTCGTGCCGGTGCAGGTGAGCGCGGAGGTGGGCGAGCAGCTGCTGCGGGCCGTCGAGGCCGACCCGGGCCTCGAGATCACCGTCGACGTCGACCGCCGCACCGTCGCCGCCCCGGCCATCGGCCTCGAGGAGGCCTTCCCCCTCGACGACAGCACCCGCGAGCGCTTCCTCGAGGGCCTCGACGACATCGGCATCACCCTGCGCACCGAGAGCGCCATCACCTCCTTCGAGGCCACCCGCCCCGCCTGGCTCCCCACCGCCTGACCCACCGCACCCCCACCGGGCGGTGCGAGCTCCGGGTCTCGAGTCAGAGGCGCGGGAGGCGGTCGCTGTAGAGCCAGTCCTGGAAGAGGGCGTCGAGGTCCTGGCCGCTGATCTCCTCGGCCAGGGCGACGAGGTCCTCGGTCGACGCGGTGTCGTCGTCGTGGGTGACCACCCAGGTGCGGAGCAGCTCGAAGAACGGGTCGTCGCCGATGCGCTCGCGCAGCGCCTGCAGGGCCATCGCCCCGCGGAGGTACACGGTCGGGCTGAAGAGCTCGTCGGGCCCGGGGTCGCCGGCGGGGAGGTCGAGCGGGCCGCCGCCGCCCTCGTAGCTGCGGGCGATCTCGGCGGCACCGGCCACGCCGGTGCGCTCGAGCCACAGCCACTCGGAGTAGGTGGCGAAGCCCTCGTTGAGCCAGATGTCGCGCCAGGTCGCCGGGCTCACCGCGTTGCCGACCCACTGGTGGGCCAGCTCGTGCAGCAGGATCTGGTCGGACCCTCGGCCGCGGGTGGCGAGGTCGGAGCCGATGATCGTGAGGGTCTGGGTCTCCAGCGCGAAGCCGAGCGCCTCGTCGACCGCCACGACGCCGTAGGCCTCGAACGGGTACGGGCCGTAGAGCTCCTGCAGGAGCTCGAGCATCTCGATGGTCCCCGAGACGGTGTCGGTGGCGGCGTCGAGCAGCGAGCGGTGCAGCGCGTGGCGCACGACCACGCCGCCCACCTCGCCGGCGTCGACCAGCTCGTAGTCGCCGATGGCGATCTGCAGGAGGTAGCTGGCCATCTCGTCGCTGGCCTCGTAGGTCCACCGTCGAGCGTCGGCGCCGACCGGTTCCTCGGCCACCAGCAGCCCGCTGGCCGCCACCACCTGGTCGGCCGGCGCTGTGACGGCGATGGTGTAGGTGGCCTTGTCGGTCGGGTGGTCGTTCACCGGGTAGAAGGTGGCGGCGCCCGAGGGCTCGGACACCACGAAGACCTCGCGCCCGTCGGTCTGCCAGCCCACCTCGAAGAGGCTGGTGCCCTCGCTGATCGGTTCGGGGGTGCCGCTGTAGGTCACCACGGCCTCGAAGGCGGCCCCGCGCTCGATGGCGGCGGCCGGGGTCACGGCCAGCTCGCGCTCGACGTGCTCCACGGCGGCCGGCTCGCCGTCGACCGTCACGTCGGCCACCTCCAACCCGGCCAGGTCGAGGTTGAAGCGGCTGAGGTCCTGCGTGGCCGTCGCCTCGACCGTCACGATCCCCTCGAGGACGCCCTCGTCGGCCCGCCAGGTCAGGTCGAGGGCGTAGTGGTCGACGTCGTAGCCGGTGTTGCCCAGCCCGGCGAAGTACGGGTCGCCGACGCCCGGCTCGCCCGGCGTCCCCACGAGGGCGGGCGCGGTGGTCGTCTCGGGCACGGTCGTGGTGGTCGTGCTGGCGGCGGGCGCCGCCTCGGGGCCGCCGTCGTCGTCACGGTCGGCGACGACGAGGGCGCCGGCGCCCACCAGGAGCACGATGACGGCGGCGAGCAGGGCACGGCGGGGCACCCGGCCAGCCTGGCAGACGGGGCGGGCGCGGCAGCACGCGGCCCGAAGTGGGGTACACCTGCGGCATGCCTGCCTCCTGCGTGCTCGTGACCGGTGCCACCGGCTACATCGGCGGCCGCCTCGTGCCCGAGCTGCTCGAGGCGGGCTACGAGGTGCGCTGCCTGGTCCGCTCCCCCGAGAAGCTGGTCGGGGAGCCGTGGCTCGATCAGATCGAGGTGGTCGAGGGCTCGCTCACCGACGCCGACGTGGTCGCCCGGGCGCTGCTCGGGACGACGGCCGCCTACTACCTCGTGCACTCGATGGGCGGCGCCGCCGACTTCGCTCGCCACGACCGCGAGGTGGCCGACACGTTCCGTCGAGCTGCCGACGCCACCGACGGCCTCGAGCAGATCATCTACCTCGGCGGGCTGGGCGACGAGGACGACGCCGAGCTGTCGCCGCACCTGTCGAGCCGCCACGAGGTGGGGCGGGTGCTGGCCGGTGGCACCGTGCCGGTGACCGAGCTGCGGGCCGCCGTGATCATCGGCTCGGGCAGCGCCAGCTTCGAGATGCTGCGGAACCTGACCGACGTGCTCCCCGTGATGGTCACCCCGCGCTGGGTCTCGACCCGGTGCCAGCCCGTGGCCATCCGCGACATCCTGCACTGGCTGGTCGAGGCGCTGCGCACACCGGCCGCGCGCGGGCGGGTCCTCGAGGTCGGCGGCCCGGAGGTCGTGACCTACGAGCAGATGATGCGCACCTACGCCGAGGTGGCCGGGCTCCGCCGCCGGCTCGTCCTGCGGGTGCCGCTCCTGACCCCGCGCCTGTCGTCGCACTGGGTCGGCCTGGTCACCCCCTTGCCCCTCGGGCTGGCCCGACCGCTCATCGACAGCCTGGTGAACGAGGTCATCGTGCGCGATCAGGCCCTCCAGGAGGTCATGCCGCACGACCCGCTGCCGTTCCGCGAGGCGGTCGAGCTGGCGGTGCGGCGGGTGGAGGACCTGGCCGTGCCGTCGCGCTGGTCCGACGCCTCGCTGCCCGGGCGCACCCCGGCGGACCCGCTGCCCACCGACCCCGACTGGGCCGGCGGCACCCTGTTGTCCGACGAGCAGGAGGCCGAGACGTCGGCGCCGCCCGAGGCGGTGTACCGCACGGTGTCGGGCATCGGCGGCGACCGGGGCTGGTACGTGACCGACTGGCTGTGGGGCATCCGGGGCACGGTCGACGTCCTCATCGGCGGCGTGGGCATGCGCCGCGGTCGGCGGCACCCCGACGACCTGCGGGTGGGCGACGCCGTCGACTTCTGGCGGGTGGAGTCCGCCCAGCCCGACGAGCTGCTGCGCCTGCGGGCGGAGATGCGCCTGCCCGGCGATGCCTGGCTGGAGTGGCGGATCGAGCCCACCGGCACGGGGTCGCGCCTGCACCAGCGGGCGCTCTTCCACCCGCGGGGCCTCCCGGGGCGCCTCTACTGGTACGCCCTCGTGCCCTTCCACGCCATCATCTTCAAGCGCCTCTGCGACCGGCTGGCCCAGGCCGCCGTCGCACCGCCGCCGCCCGGGCCGGGGACGGCCCCGAGCGCGCTGCCGGTCAGTCGCCCAGCTCGCTGAGCGGCACGTCGCAGGTCCCGGCGGCGTCGAGCACGGCGCCGCCGATCTCCTGCTGCAGCGCCGGGTCGGCGTCGTCGAAGTCGAGGTCCTCGGCGCCGAGCTCGAGGAGCCGCTCCAGGCCGATGGTGTCGACCATCTCCTGCGCCACGCAGCTGGCCTGCTCCTGCGTGAGGTCGCTGTCGTCGAGGATCGACTGGGCGATCTGGTCGACGAGGAACCCGCCGTCGCCGTCGGGACCGGTGGAGCACTCGTCGATCACCGTCACGAAGCCGGCGATGACGTCGGGGCCGGGCTCGTCGTCGTCGCTGGTGAACGACGGCAGGAAGCCGGCCCGCACGAGGTCACCCTCGGCCAGGCCGTCGGCGACGCACTCGGCGCCCTCGGCGTCGAGGTCGAACTCGTCGACGGCCGACTCGGCGAAGAGCGCCGGGAGGTCGACGCAGTCCTCCCACCGGTCGAGGATGGCGTTGGCCTGGGGCTCGCTGATCACCCCGGCGCCCAGCACCTCGCCGGGGCTGTCGTCCTCGCCCTCGATGTCGGCGGGCTCGACGCCGGCGTCGGCGAAGGGCTCCGCGCCGACCTCGCCCATGATCGCCGCGCCCATGCAGTCGGCCTCGGCGGCGGTGGCGGAGAACCCGTCGTCGTCGGCGAGGGTGCTGGCCCAGGCGTCGGCGAAGGCCTGCTCCTCGGCGCTCAGCCCCGCGACGGCGCCGTCGCCGCCCTGCCCGCCCTCGTCGCCACCGTCGGCGTCGTCGCCGCAAGCGGCCAGCGCCACCACGAGCAGGGGGACGGACAGGGCACGAACGAGCGAAGGCGGGCGCATCCCGCCGAGCCTACGGGCCCGGCCGACCGCCCCTGATCAGGGCTCGTGGCGCTCCACGAGCCGAGCCGCCGCCCGGTGGCGGTTCACGGCGCTGACCACCGCCCGCAGCGACGCGCTGAGGATGCTCTCGTCAAGGCCGACGCCCCAGCGCACCTCGCCGTCGGGCCCCTGCGTCTCCACGTAGGCGACCGCCTGGGCGTCGGTGCCGGCGCTGACGGCGTGCTCGCTGTAGTCGACCACCTCGAGGTCGACGCCGAGGTCGGCCTGGAGGGCGGCCACGAAGGCCGCCAGCGGGCCGGTGCCCGAGCCGTGCAGCGTGTGGTGCTCGCCCGCCACGGTGACCTGCGCGGTCACGGTGGACCCGGCGTCGCCGGTCGTGATCTCGTGGCTCAGCAGCTGCACCTCGGCGTTCGGGTCGAGGTAGGTCCCCTCGAAGGCCAGCCACACCTCGCCCGAGGGGATGTCGGTCCCCGTGTCCTCGGTGATGGTCTGGATCGTCTTCGAGAACTCGATCTGCAGCCGGCGCGGCAGGTCGAGGCCGTGCTCCACCTTCATCAGGTAGGCGACGCCGCCCTTGCCGCTCTGGCTGTTGACCCGGATGACGGCCTCGTAGGTGCGGCCCACGTGCTTCGGGTCGATGGGCAGGTACGGGACGGCCCACTCCTCGTAGTCGCCGTAGCCCAGGGCGTCGAAGCCCTTCTTGATGGCGTCCTGGTGGCTCCCGGAGAACGACGTGTAGACGAGGTCGCCCACGTAGGGGTGCCGGGGGTGCACGGGCAGGCGGTTGCAGTACTCCGCCACCCGCCGCAGGGCATCGATGTCGCTGATGTCGAGCTCGGGGTCGACGCCCTGCGTGAACAGGTTCATGGCGATGTTGATCAGGTCGACGTTGCCCGTGCGCTCGCCGTTGCCGAACAGCGTCCCCTCGACCCGGTCGGCGCCGGCCATGAGCGCCAGCTGGGCGGCGCCCACCCCGGTGCCCTGGTCGTTGTGCGGGTGCAGCGAGAGGCACACCCGGTCGCGGTGCGGCACGTTGCGGTGGAAGTGCTCGATCACGTCCGCGTACACGTTCGGCGTGTACATCTCGACGGTGGCCGGCAGGTTCATGATCAGCTTCTCGTCGCCCGGCTCGATCACGTCGAACACCGCGGCGCAGATCTCGATGGCGTAGTCCACCTCGGTGCCGGTGAAGCTCTCGGGGCTGTACTCGTAGCGCACGTTGGTGCCCGCCAGCGTGGGCTCCAGCTTCCGGCACAGGCGGGCGGCGTCGGTGGCGATCTGGGTGATGCCGTCGCGGTCGAGCCCGAACACGACCCGTCGCTGCAGGACGGACGTCGAGTTGTAGAAGTGCACGATCACGTTGTCGGCGCCCTGGAGGCACTCGTAGGTCCGCTCGATCAGCTCGGGCCGGCACTGGGTGAGCACCTGGATGGTGACGTCGTCGGGGACGAGGTCCTCTTCGATGAGCTGCCGGATGAAGTCGAAGTCGGGCTGGCTGGCCGACGGGAAGCCCACCTCGATCTCCTTGAAGCCCATCTGCACGACGGTGTCGAACATGCGGCGCTTGCGGGCCGGGTCCATGGGGTCGATGAGCGCCTGGTTGCCGTCGCGAAGGTCGACCGAGCACCACAGCGGGGCCTTGGTGATGCGCTGGTCGGGCCAGGTGCGATCGGGCAGCTCGAGGGGGAGGAACGGCCGGTACTTGTCGAAGGGCATGCGCTTCGGGGTCACGGGTTCCGGGGACATCGGGGTTCCTCTTTCGCTGGGTGGAGCAGGGAGCAGGGGCAGGTGCGAGGGCAACAAAAAACCTCCTGCCGTCGGCAGGAGGTCGTCGGGGCGAGCGCCGAGGTGGGGGCGCTCGCCTACATAAGCAGGAGGAGGTCGGAGGCGAAGGTGCGAGCCATGGCCCCCGATCATCACCCGGCGGCCGCTGGGCGTCAAGCGGGTGGTCGACAGCGGACACTAGGGTCGAAGCGTGATCCGTCGCTCGTTCCGCATCGGGCTCACGCTGGGGATCTTCGCTGGGCTGGCCGTCGCACTGGCCAAGCTGTGGCGGGCCGACTCCGGCGACGAAGCCGCCGCGCCGCCCGCCTCGCCGCAGCCCTGGCCCCGCCTCGCCACCGACCCGGCGGTGCCCGAGGCGCCGGAGCACGCGCTGCGCCCCGACCCGGCCGCGCCCGCCGCGCCGACGCCGACCGCCACCCCGCCCGTCGACATGGCGCCCGCCGAGCCCCCGCCGCTCGAGGTGGCCGCCCCCGAGGCGATGCCCACCGTCGAGGAGGACGCGGCCGCCGCCGCCGCCGTCGCCCCGCCGACGGCTGCGAAGCCGACCGCCAAGAAGGCGCCGGCGAAGAAGGCGACGAAGAAGGCCACCGCCAAGAAGGCGCCGGCCGCCTGGGTGGAGCCGAAGGGCGGCGTGTGCCCCACCGCGCAGCCCGTGAAGGCCAAGCTCTCGTCGCGGATCTTCCACCTGCCCGGGATGCTCAACTACGAGCGCACCAACCCCGACCGCTGCTACCGCGACGCCGAGGCGGCCGAGGCCGACGGCCTGCGAGCGGCCAAGCGCTGAGCGGGCCTACAGCGTCGCCACGCTCACCACGCCGGGCACGGCGCGGATGGCGGCCTGGACGTCGTCGGGCACCGGGCGGTCGGTGGCCAGCACCATGAGCGCCGCCCGACCCTCGTCGGAGCGGCCGAGGTGCATGTCGTCGATGTTCACCCCGGCGTCGCCCACCACCCCGGTGACCTTGGCGATCATCCCGGGCACGTCGTCGTTGCGCACGACCACCATGTGGTCGGCGGGCGGGACGTCGACGGAGTGGTCGTCGAGCATCACGAGGCGGGGCTCGCCCCGCAGGCCCACCAGCGTGCCGCCGATGGCGTGGTCGCCGCCGCGGATGGTGAGCAGGTTCACGTACTCGTGCGAGGTGGCGGTCGACGACTCCCGCACCTCCACGCCGCGCTCCTCGGCGAGGCGGGGGGCGTTGACGTAGCTCACCGGCTCCTCGCTGACCCGCCCGAACACGCCCTTCAGCACCGAGAGGGTGAGGATGCGGGTGTCGGAGTCGGCCAGCTGGCCCTCGTACCCGATCTCCAGGACGTCGGGCACGCCGGCGGCCAAGGAGGCGTACAGCTGGCCGAGGCGCTCGGCGAGCGGCAGGAAGGGGCGCACGGTGCTCGACGCCTCGGCGGCGCTCACGTTGACGGCGAAGGGGACGAACTCGCCGGCCAGGGCCAGGCCCACCATCTCGGCGATGGTGTCGCCGGCCTTGTCCTGCGCCTCCGCGGTGCTGGCCCCGAGGTGCGGGGTCACCACCACCTGGGGCAGGTCGAACAGCGGCGACTCGGTGGTGGGCTCGCTGGCGAACACGTCGATGGCGGCGCCGCCGATGCGGCCGTCTCGGATGGCGGCCGCCAGGGCCGCCTCGTCGATGACCCCGCCGCGCGACACGTTGACGATCCGCAGGTTGGGCTTGGCCTTGGCCAGCAGGTCCTCGCCGATCATGCCCAGCGTCTCGGGGGTCTTGACCACGTGCAGCGTGAGGAAGTCGGCCCGGGCCACCAGCTCGTCGAGCTCGAGCAGCTCCACGTTGATCTGCCGAGCGCGGTCGGGTGCCACGTAGGGGTCGTGGGCCACCACCTTCATCCCGAAGGCCAGGGCCCGCTGGGCGACCAGCTTTCCGATGCGGCCGAGGCCCACGATGCCGAGGGTCTTGTCGGCCAGCTCCACGCCCTCCCACTTGGAGCGCTCCCAGCGCCCGGCCACGAGGGCGGCGTGGGCCTGGGGGATGTTGCGGGCCTGGGCCAGCAGCATCGCCATGGTGTGCTCGGCGGTCGTGAGGATGTTCGACTGCGGTGCGTTGACCACCATCACGCCCTGCGTGGTGGCGGCCTCGGTGTCGACGTTGTCGAGCCCGATGCCCGCCCGTCCGACCACCACGAGGTCCTGCCCGGCGGCCAGCACGTCGGCCGTCACCGTGGTGGCCGACCGGATGATGAGGGCGTGGGCGCCGGGGATCGCCGTGAGCAGCTGCTCCGGCGTGAGGTCGAGCTGCAGGTCCACCTCGTGGCCCGCCTCCCGGAGCCGGTCGAGGCCTCCGTCGGCGATCTTCTCGGTCACGAGGATGCGGGCCATGCCGCCGAGTCTGCCGGTCGCCCCCGTCGCAGGGCCAGCCCGAGGCCCCACCCTGCCGGATCGGTGGACGCTCCCGTCCGCCTGGCGGGCGGATCCGTCCACGGGCGCAGGATGGGGTGGGTCAGAAGCCTCGCAGGGGGAGGTCGGGACCTCGGCGCAGCCAGTTCTCCTCGGGGTACCGGGCGCCCGCCTCGATGCAGTGGACCGAGTAGGCGTGGCGGCTCGCGGCGGAGCGGTTGGGGCCCGACCAGTGCGGCAGCAGGCCGTGGAGCACCACCAGGGTGCCGGCGGGCGTCTCCAGCGGCACGAGGCCCTCGCTCCCCCCCGCGGGCAGCGGCGTGGCGTCGAGCTCCTCGAAGCGGGTGCCGTCGGCGTCGCCGCCCTCCCGCTCGAAGCGCTGGCGCAGCGGCCCTCGGTGGCCGCCGGGCTGAGCCCACAGGCAGCCGTTGTCGATGGTGGCGTCCTCGAGGGCGAACCAGAACCCGACCACCGAGATCGGGTCGGTGTAGAGGAAGGTGGCGTCCTGGTGGCAGGTCACCTCGCCGCCGATCCGGGGCGGCTTGAAGATGTACATCGACTGCAGGAGCAGCGGGTCGACCATCCCGATCGCCTGCGCCACCTCGGCCAGCGCCGGGGTGCGGCTGAAGGCGTCGAAGGTGGGGTCGAGGTCGTGCATGGCGTGGCCGAGCTTGTTGATCGACACCTCGATCGGCTGGCGCAGGGCCCCTTCGGGGGTGAAGGCGTCGGCCTCGAAGAAGGCCCGGGTCTGGTCGCCCGAGGAGAGGAACCACTCGTCGGAGGTGCGGGTCTGCTCCTGGGTGGAGAACACCGAGACGATGTCGCGGTCGATCTCCGCCACCATCCGGCCGGCCGCCACCATGAGCTCCTGGCACCGCTCCACGGCGACGAAGTCCTCGAGCACGAGGAAGCCGTCGCGCTCGTAGGCCGCCACGTCGACCGCGGTGGTGGTGCTCACCTCGCCTGGCCGCGCCGGTAGATGGCACCGTCGGCCGCCGGCATCCGCAGACGCTGCGAGGCGAAGGCCAGGACGGCCAGGGTGGTGATGTGCGGGGTGAAGCCGGTCCACTGGGTGGGGTACTCGTCGGTCAGCACCCACCAGGCCAGGAAGGCCACCCCGAAGGCGATGGTGACGAGGCCCGGCACCAGCCGCGACCGGAGCAGCGAGCGCACGCCGAGGGCCGCCAGCAGCACGGCGACGAACAGGAGCATGGCGTGCACGGCCGACTCGTCGCGCAGCTGCAGGGCGTCGGCGAAGCCGAAGAGCCCGGCGCCCATGGCCAGGCCGCCGGGGCGCCAGTTGCCGAAGATCATGGCGGCCAGGCCGATGAAGCCCCGGCCGCCCGTCTGGCCCTCGCGGTAGATGCTGGCGAACAGCACGATGATCGCCCCGCCGAGGCCGGCCAGCGCGCCCGACACCACCACGGCGATGGTCTTCATGCGGTACACGTTGACGCCGAGCGACTCCGCCGCCCACGGGTCCTCGCCGCACGACCGCAGCCGCAGGCCGAAGGCCGTGCGCCACAGGATCCACCACGTGAGCGGGAACATTGCCACGCCGAGGAGCACGTCGAAGGTGATCGAGTTGGTGAGGCCGTAGACCGCCGCCCCGATGTCGGAGACGACCGGCCAGTCCTGCCGGTCGAGCCAGCCGGCGAAGCTCGGGCTGCGCCAGCCGAAGAGGTCGCCGCCCGCCAGGAAGGGCACGTCGAGCTGCCCGACGCTGCCGGAGATCCGCGGCGACTGGGTGGCGCCGGTCTGGTCGTCGAAGGTGATGATGTTGAGGTAGCGGGCCACGCCGGCGCCCAGCAGGTTGATGGCCACGCCCGACACGATGTGGTCGACGCCGAAGCGCACGGTGGCCACGGCGTGCAGCAGGCCCCCGAGGGCGCCGCCCACCACGCCGAGGAGCACGCCCCACCAGGGTCCGAACTCCACGCCGCCGAAGGCACCGAACCAGGTGCCGAGGATGAGCATCCCCTCGAGGCCGATGTTGACCACGCCGGAGCGCTCGGCCCACAGCCCACCCAGGCCAGCCAGACCGATGGGGATGCCCACGCGCAGCGCGGCACCCCACGTGCCGGCCCCGGTGAGGGCGGGGGCGTCGGCCACCTCGGCCACGATCGACAGGGTGATGAAGGCCAGACCGGCGTAGATGGCGAACACCTTCCAGGCCGGTCGGTGCGATGGCGAGCCGCGGCGACCCCGCAGGGCGTCGCGGTCGTGCGGGGACGTGACCAGGGCGTCGCGGTCGTCGCTCATGCCGGCACCCCCGCGCCCGTGTCGACCGCCCGTTCGTCGTCGACCTGGGCCGAGACGTCGCGCTGCTGCTGGGCGGCCCGGATGCGGCGCACCACCTCGTAGGCCACCACCACCGACAGCACGATCGTGCCCTGCATGATCACCACGATCTCCTTGGGCACGCCCTCGAGGTCGAGGCGCTGCGCGCCGCGCTCCATGAAGCCCCACAGCAGCGCGGCCAGCGCCACCCCCACCGGGTGGTTGCGACCGACCAGCGCCACGGCGATGCCGGTGAAGCCGATCCCGGTCGGGAAGTCGCCGGCGAACCGGCCGTCCTCCACGAGGAGCTGGCTCATGCCGACCAGGCCGGCCAGGCCGCCCGAGACGAGCATGGCCTTCACCACCATGCCCTTGGCGTCGACCCCGGAGGACCGGGCGGCGAACGGGTTGATGCCCGAGGCCCGCAGGTCGAACCCGAAGCGGGTGCGCCAGATCACGACGTAGTAGGCCACCCCGACCAGGACGGCCACGAGCAGGAAGCCGGTGAGGCGGGCACCCTGCGGGACGTCGATGCCGATGGTGTCGAGGAGGCCGTTGAGGTTGGGGATGCGGGCGGAGTCGGCCAGGGGCTTGGTGGCGATCTGCAGGCTGCCGGAGTCGTCGCGGAACCGGGCCCGGGTGAGCATCCAGGCGCCGAAGCCGCTGAGGATGATGTTGTTGAGCATGATCGTGGAGATCACCTCGTTCACCCCTCGCGTGGCCTTGAGCACGCCGGCGATGCCGGCGAGGAAGGCGCCCGACGCCATGGCGATGAGCAGGATGACCAGCACGTGCAGGACGCCGGGGAGGGCGAACCAGGCCCCCACGATGCCGGCCACCAGCGCCGCGAAGTAGTACTGCCCCTCCACGCCGATGTTGAACAGGTTCATCTTGAACCCGACCGCCACGGCCAGGCCGGCCAGGTAGTAGGGCACGGCCCGGTTGATCATCGAGATGATCGAGTTGAGCTGGGTGCCGAAGCTCCACATCGACCCGAACACCTCGAGGGGCTGGTGCCCGGAGGCGGTCAGGACGGCCGCCGACACCGCCAGCGCGATGGCGAGCGCCAGGGCCGGGGCGGCCAGCGCCAGCAGGACGCGCCGGGCGGTCATGCCGCACCCTCCTCGAGCCGGGCACCGGTCATGTAGGAGCCGAGGACCTCGGGAGTCACCTCGTCGGGTCGCAACGTGGCCACGAGGCGACCGCGGTAGATCACGACGAGGCTGTCCGAGAGGCCGATGAGCTCCTCGAGGTCAGCCGACACGAGGAGCGTGGCCAGGCCGGCGCCGCGGGCATCGCGGAGCTGGTCCCAGATGGCCGCCTGGGCACCGACGTCGACACCGCGCGTGGGGTGGGCGGCGATGAGGGCCTTGGGGCCGGCCTCCATCTCCCGACCGATGATCAGCTTCTGCTGGTTCCCACCGGAGAGGGCCAGGGCGGGCACGTCGATGCCCGGGGTGCGCACGTCGTAGTCGGCCACCAGTGCCTCGGTACGGGTGCGGGCGCCCGCGCGATCCACCCACGGGCCCTTGCTGAACGGCGGTTGGGTCTGGTGCCCGAGGGCGGCGTTCTCCCACAGCGGGGCATCGAGGAGCAGGCCGTGGCGGTGCCGGTCCTGGGGGATGTAGCCCACCCCCTCCTCCCGTCGCTGCCGGGTGGACCAGCCGGTGACGTCGGTGCCGGCGAGGGTGATCGTCCCTGCGTCGACGTGCTCGATCCCCATCAGCGCCTCGATGAGCTCGGTCTGGCCGTTGCCCTCCACGCCGGCGATCCCGAGGATCTCCCCCGCGTGGATGTCGAACGACACGTCGTCGACCAGCGCGCGGCCCTCGGGGCTGCGCACGGTCAGCCCGTCGACCGACAGCACGACCTGGTCGGTCACGGTGGACTCGCGGGTCTCGGGGGTGGGCAGCTCGGAGCCCACCATCAGCTCGGCCAGCTGCTTGGCCGTGACGTCGGCCGGCGCCACGGTGGTGACGGTGGTGCCGCCCCGGATGACCGTGATGGAGTCGGCCAGGGCGAGGACCTCGTCGAGCTTGTGCGAGATGAACAGGATCGTGACGCCCTCCTGCTTCAGCTCGCCCAGGTTCTCGAACAGCTCGGTGACCTCGCTGGGCACCAGCACCGCCGTGGGCTCGTCGAGGATCAGGATGCGAGCGCCCCGGTAGAGGACCTTGAGGATCTCCACCCGCTGGCGGTCGCCGACGCCGAGCTCCTCCACCATGCGGTCGGGATCGACCTCGAGGCCGTAGGCCTCGCCCAGCTCCCGGATGCGCCGGCGCGCCTCGGCGAAGTCGAGGCGGATGCCCTTGCGGGGCTCGGCCCCGAGGACGACGTTCTCGAGCACGGTGAGGTTGTCGGCCAGCATGAAGTGCTGGTGCACCATGCCGATCCCGGCCTCGATGGCGTCGGTGGGCGTCTTGAACGTCATGGTCTCGCCGTTGACGGCGATGGTGCCCTCGTCGGCGCCCTGCATGCCGTAGAGGATCTTCATCAGGGTGGACTTGCCCGCCCCGTTCTCGCCCACGAGGGCGTGCACCTCACCAGCCGCGACCGTGAGGTTGATGTCGCGGTTGGCGATCACGCCGGGGAACCGCTTGGTGATGCCCTTCAGCTCGACTGCGGGTGCGCTCAGGGTCCCCTCCGCTCGCTCGGTGAACCACGATGGGCCCGGGAGGATCCCCCGGGCCCATCGCAACTCGTCTCAGATCACCGCGTGATCAGGGTGCGGTGGGCACCGTGATGTCGCCGGCCACGATCGACGCCTTCAGCTCCTCGAGCTGGGCGATGATCTCCTCGCTGAGGAAGTCGCCGGAGGTGGAGAAGCCCACGCCGTCGTTCGCGAGGTCGAACGTCTGCACGCCGGCCTCGAGGTTGCCCTCGGTGAAGGCCTTGATGGCCTCGAACACGGCCACGTCGACCCGCTTCAGCATCGACGTGAGGATGGAGCCCTGCACGGCCTCCTCGGCGGTGAGGTACTGGTCGGAGTCGACGCCGATGGCCCACACGTCGCCGGTCTCGGTGGCCGCCTCGAAGAGGCCGCCTCCGGAGCCGCCAGCGGCGTGGTAGATCACGTCGGCGCCGGCGCCGTACTGCCCGAGGGCGATCTCCTTGCCGGTGCCGGGATCGTTGAAGCCGGCGAAGTCGGGCGGCTGGCTGATGTACTTCACGTCGACGGCGATGTCGGGGTTGACCTCTTCGGCACCGGCCACGAAGCCGGCCTCGAACTTCTTGATGAGGTCGATCTCCACGCCGCCGATGAAGCCCAGCTGGCCCGTCTCGGAGGTGAGGGCCGCCGCGGCGCCCACGAGGAACGAGCCCTGCTCCTCGGCGAACACCAGCGAGGTGACGTTCGGGAGGTCGAGGCTGGAGTCGTCGACGATGGCGAAGCTGGTGTCGGGGAAGTCCCCGGCCACCGCGCCCATCGACTCGGCGAAGGCGAAGCCGACGCCGATCACCATGTCGTAGCCGTCGTCGGCCAGGGTGCGCAGGAGCTCCTCGCGGTCCTCGCCGGAGGCGTTGGGCGAGAGGTCCTGGATCTCGACGCCCAGCTCGCTCTCGGCCTGGCTCAGGCCGGCGAACGCCGCGTCGTTGAAGCTCTGGTCGCCACGGCCACCGATGTCGTAGACGAGCCCGATCCGAAGGTCGGACTCGGGGGCCTCGCCGTCGTCGGTGGCTTCGTCGGTCGCCCCGTCGTCTCCGCTCCCGGTGTCGGTGTCGTCGTCGTCACCGCAGGCCGCAGCCAGCAGGGTGAACCCGAGAAGCACGGCGATGAGCCGCAGCCAACGTCGATTGAACATGCATTCCTCCTATGGGGGGCCAGCCTCCCCGACCGGCCGATCGCAGCACGCTACCCGGTATCGTCAGCCCCCGTGACCGCCGATCGGCTCGAGCTGTGAGGGCCGTTGGGCCCGATTGGGACGCACTGCGCGATCTGGCCATCGAGGCCTGCGGGCGGGCCTACGCGCCGTACTCCCGGTACCCCGTCGGCGTGGCCGGCCTGGTCGACGACGGCCGGGTGCTGACGGCCTGCAACGTGGAGAACGCGTCGTACGGCTGCACGCTGTGCGCGGAGTGCGGCCTGGTGTCGGCCCTGCACGCCACCGGAGGCGGCCGCCTGGTGGCGGTGGCCTGCGTCGACCGGGCCGGCGCGCCGCTGGTCCCGTGCGGGCGGTGCCGGCAGCTCCTGCACGAGCACGGCGGCCCGGAGCTCCTGTTCAACGAGCGGCCGCTGGGCGAGCTGCTCCCCGACGCCTTCGGGCCCGAGCACCTGGAGGACACCTGATGGACGCCATCGACCTGATCCTCGCCAAGCGAGACGGTGGCCGGCTCTCCGACGACCAGATCGACTGGTTCATCGCCGCCTACACCGACGGCCGGGTGGGCGACGAGCAGGCGGCGGCCCTGCTGATGGCCATCCTGTTCCGAGGCCTTGACGGCGACGAGCTCGCCCGCTGGACCGCCCAGATGATCGCCACCGGCTCGCGGGCCGACCTGTCGGCCGTCGCGGCGCCGACGGTCGACAAGCACTCCACCGGGGGCGTGGGCGACAAGGTGTCGCTGATCCTGTGCCCGCTGGTGGCGGCCTGCGGTGCCGCCGTGCCCCAGACCGCCGGCCGGGGCCTGGGCCACACCGGGGGCACCATCGACAAGATGGAGGCCATCCCGGGCTGGCAGGCCACCCTCCCGCAGGCCGAGGTGGTGCGGATCCTCGGCGAGGTCGGGGCCGTGATCAACGCCGCCGGGCCCGACCTGGCCCCCGCCGACCGCAAGCTCTACGCCCTGCGCGACATCACCGGCACGGTGGAGTCGATCCCGCTGATCGCCAGCTCGATCATGTCCAAGAAGATCGCGGAGGGCACCGGCGCTCTGGTCCTCGACGTGAAGGTGGGGACGGGTGCCTTCATGAAGGACCTGGCCCAGGCCCGCGAGCTGGCCGAGACGATGGTGGGGCTCGGCGCCAGCCACGACGTGCGCACGATGGCGCTCCTCACGCAGATGGACGTGCCCCTCGGCCGCACCGCCGGCAACGCCCTCGAGGTCACCGAGTCCGTCGAGGTCCTGGCCGGCGGCGGGCCCGGCGACCTGGTGGAGCTCACGGTGGCGCTGGCCCGGGAGATGCTCGAGCTCGTCGGCATCGACACCGATCCGGCCGACGTGCTGGCGCGCGGCGGGGCGATGGATGCCTGGAGGTCGCTCGTGCGGGCCCAGGGCGGCGACCCCGACGCGGTGCTGCCCGTCGCGTCGGAGGTCGAGGTGGTGCGAGCGCCGGCCACCGGCACGCTGAGCCGGCTCGATGCCATGGGCGTCGGCGTGGCCGCCTGGCGCCTCGGCGCCGGCCGCTCCCGCAAGGAGGACCCGGTCTCGCCCATCGCTGGCGTGGTCTGGCACGCCACCGTCGGCGACGCCGTGACGGAGGGCCAGCCGCTCCTCGAGCTGCACCTCGACGATCCCGCCCGCCTCCCGGGCGCGCTGGCCGCCCTCGAGGGCGCCATCGAGGTCTCCCCCACCGAGGTCCCCGCCCCCACCCTCGTCCTCGACCGCGTGACCTGACGACGTCTGTGGTCGAAAACGTCCGGATGGCGGACATCTTCGCCAGAGACGTCGGAGGGTCAGAGGTTCTCGACGGTGATCGGCTCGATGGCCTCGTCGGCGGGCAGGGCGAAGCCGAGCACCTGGGCGTAGAAGCTGAGCTCGCCGTCGAGGGCGGCACGGATGTTCGGCGCCTGGCGGAAGCCGTGCTGCTCCCCCTCGAAGGCCACGTAGGCCACGGGCACGCCCTTGGCCCGCACGGCCGCCACGATCATCTCCGCCTGGTTGGGGGGCACCACCTCGTCCTCCAGCCCTTGGAAGACGGCCAGGGGCCGGTCGAGGCGGTCGGTGTGGAGGATGGGTGAGCGCTCCTCGTAGGTGGCCCGGGCCTCCGGCCACGGCCCCACCAGGCCGTCGAGGTAGCGGCTCTCGAACTTGTGGGTGTCGGCGGCCAGGGCGCCGAGGTCGGCCACGCCGTAGTGGCTGGCGCCGGCGGCGAACACGTCGTGGAACGTGAGGGCCGCCAGCGTGGTGAAGCCGCCGGCCGATCCCCCACGGATGCAGAGCCGCGCCGGGTCGACGTCGCCGCGCTCGACCAGGAACTCGCAGACGGCGACGCAGTCCTCCACGTCGGCGATCCCCCACTGCCCCTGCAGCAGGTCGCGGTAGGCGCGCCCGTACCCGGTGGAGCCGCGGTAGTTCACGTCGACCACGGCGAAGCCTCGACTGGTCCAGTACGTGCGGGCCAGCTGCAGCATGGGCCGGGCCGCAGAGGTGGGGCCGCCGTGGATGAGGACCAGGAGCGGCGGCTTCTCGTCGCTCGGCGCCACCACCTCGGGGTTGGCCGGCGGGTAGTGGAGCGCGAAGGCCGTGCCTCCTCCGGCGGTGGGGAACTCGATGGGCTCCGGACGGGAGAACCAGGCGGGGTCGAGGCCGAGGTCGCGAGGCGGGACCACCACCTCGGCCGGGGTGTCGGGCGCGTCGACGCGCACCGAGGCGATGTGGAGCTCGGTGTCGGGACCGGCGCCCAGGTAGAGCAGCCGAGCGCCGTCGGCGACGAGGCCGTCGACCATCGTGTGGGGCAGGTGGCGGTCGGTCGTGGCACCGGTGCCCGGGTGCCACAGGGCGAGGTGGTCGAGCCCGCCGTCGCGGTAGGTGAACGCCACCCGGCCGTCGGCCAGGAAGGCGAAGCAGCGCTGGCCGAACACCCACTGGGCGTAGCCGATGTCCTTGCCCATCTCCACGACGGCCTCGGTGCCGCCGTCGGGGGTCCAGCGGTAGAGGCTCCAGAAGCCGGTGCGGTCGCCGAAGAACCACAGGGATCCGTCGGGCGCCCAGGTGGGCTGTCCGATCGACTCGCGCTGCGCACCGCCGGCCACGACGGTGCGGGTGCCGCCGTCGTCGACGACGAGCCGGGTGGCGTCCCACGGCATGTCGGGGTGGTCCCACTCGATCCAGCAGTACGCCTGGCCGTCGGGCCGCCAGCGGGGATCGCTGACGAAGTCGGGGCCCGTCACCAGCACCTCGGGCTGGGAGGGCTGGTGGGCGGACAGCCGCACGATGGTGTTGGTGGCCTCGCGCCCGTCCGCGTGGTGCTCCTCCTGGACGGCCAGCAGGGAGGTGCCGTCGGGGTGCACGTCGCCATCGGCGTAGCGCAGGCCGCGCGGCACGGTGGGCTCCGGGGTGAGCGACACGGGCTCCTCGCCGGCGGCGACCCGGTGGAGGCGCTGGGTGGCCCAGTCGGCGAACCACAGCACGTCGTCGCGCACCCACCACGCGCCCCCGCCGTACTCGTGCACCGCGGTCCGAGCGTTGAACGGGGCGGCCACCGCCTCGATCACGGTCCCGTCAGGCGAGCGCCGCAGGACCGCGACCCGCCCACCCTCCTCCGGCCGGCTCTCCGACCACCAGAGCGAGTCGCCGTCGACCGCGACGCCAGAGGGCACCCGAGCCGCCCTGACCACCAGCTCCGAGGTGACGGGTGTGGCCCACGACCCGAACGGCACAGCAACAGCAGACGTCATGGGCCCACCCTCGCGCAGGCTGAGCAGGAGACGAGACCCGCCGACGGATCGACAGCGGGGGCGTGGATGGCAGCCGCGCCGCCGGGGACCGATCGAGGTCAAGGGCGCGACGACGCAACCGGCACCGGAAGGACGCCCGCGGGAGCGCCGGCGGGGGGTGTGGGGGGCAGAGGCTCCGCCGGAGCCCCCCACCGGCGGTCGGCGCCGCTCGCTGTGCCGACCGCACGAGCCCTCAGCGCGCCGAAGGCGCACCGACAAGCTCGATCCCGGCGCAGTTCAGCCGGGATCGATCACCCCAGCAGCTCCGCGATGCGCCGGCAGCCCTCGCCGAGGTCGTCGTCGCCGAGGGCGTAGCTGAGCCGGGCGTAGCCGGGCGCGTCGAAGGCCTCGCCGGGGACGATGGCCACCTTCGCCTCGTCGAGGAGGATCTCGCAGAGCTCGACCGTGGTGGTGGCGGTGCGGCCCCGGATGTCGCGGCCGAGGTGGTGGCTGAGGTTGGGGAAGCTGTAGAAGGCGCCCTGGGGCTCGAGGGCGGTGACGCCCTCGATGCCGGTGAGGAGCTGGTGCATGAGGCGGCCCCGCCGGTCGAAGGCGGCGCGCATCTCCGCCACCGCCTCGAGGTCGCCCGACACGGCGGCGAGCGCCGCCCGCTGGCTCACGTTGGCCACGTTGGAGGTCTGGTGGCTCTGCAGGTTGGTGGCCGCCTTGATCACGTCGGCAGGGCCGAGCATCCACCCGACCCGCCAGCCGGTCATGGCGTAGGTCTTGGCCACGCCGTTGAGCACCACGCAGCGCTCGGCCAGCTCGGGCACGAGGGTGGGCATCGAGCTGAAGCGGTGCTCGCCGTAGGTGAGGTGCTCGTAGATCTCGTCGGTGATCACCCAGATCCCGCGCTCGACGGCCCACCGGCCGATGGCCTCGACCTCGTCGGGCGGGTAGACGGCGCCGGTGGGGTTCGACGGCGACACGAACATGAGCGCCTTGGTGCGCTCGGTGACGGCGGCGTCGAGCTGCTCGACGGTCACCCGGAAGCCGGTGGTCTCGTCGGTCTGGAGCACCACGGGCACGCCACCGGCCAGCTGGATGGGCTCGGGGTAGGTGGTCCAGTAGGGCGCCGGCAGCAGCACCTCGTCGCCGGGGTCGAGGAGGGTGGCGAAGGTGTTGTAGACGGCGTGCTTGCCGCCGTTGGTCACCAGCACCTGGCCGGCCGAGACCTCGAGGCCGGAGTCGCGCATCGTCTTGACGGCGATGGCCTCCTTCAGCTCGGGGAGGCCGCCGGCGGGGCTGTACTTGTGGTTCCTCGGGTCGCGGCAGGCCTCGACGGCGGCCTCGACGATCGCCGCCGGCGTCGGGAAGTCGGGCTCGCCCGCCCCGAAGCCGATCACGGGCTCACCGGCCGCCTTCAGGGCCTTCGCCTTGGCGTCGACGGCCAGGGTGGCCGACTCGGCGATGGCAGCGATGCGACGGGAGACGCGGCGGGCGGGATCGGGGGTGGCCACAGGGGGTGCTCCTTGCTGGACGGCGTCGCCCATGGTGGCACGGCCCGGCTCCAGCCCCCACCGAGATGGAGGCGCGGGCCGCCGATCGCTGTCGCTCGGCGGGCGGCGCATCCGCGAACATGGCCCCGTGAGCTCCCCCACTCCTGACATCACCATCCCCGCTGATCTCCTCCCCGGCGACGGGCGCTTCGGCTGCGGCCCGTCCAAGGTGCGGCCGGAGGCGGTGGCGGCGCTGGCGGCGGCCGGGTCCGACTACCTCGGCACCTCGCACCGCCAGGCGCGGGTGCAGTTCGAGGTGGGGGCGCTGCGCAACGGCCTGGCCGAGCTCTTCGCCCTGCCGGACGGCTACGAGGTGCTGCTGGGCAACGGCGGCACCACGTCGTTCTGGGATGCCGCCAGCTTCGGGCTGATCGAGGAGCGCAGCCAGCACCTCCGCTTCGGCGAGTTCTCCTCCAAGTTCGCCGAGGTGGCCGCCGCGGCACCGCACCTGCAGGAGCCGTCGAACCTCTTCGCCGACCCGGGGACCCACCCGCTGCCCGTCGCCGACCCCGAGGTCGACAGCTACTGCCTCACCCACAACGAGACGTCCACGGGCGTGGCCATGCCGCTGCAGCGGCCCGAGGGCGCCGAGGGCCTGGTGCTGGTGGATGCCACCTCGGCGGCCGGGGGGCTCCGCTTCGACCCCAACGAGGTCGACGTGTACTACTTCGCGCCCCAGAAGTGCCTGGCCAGCGACGGTGGCCTCTGGCTGGCCGCGGCCTCCCCCGCCGCCATCGAGCGCATCGAGCGGATCGCCGCGTCCGACCGCTGGGTGCCCGCCTCGCTCGACCTCGGCATCGCGCTCGAGAACAGCCGGAAGGACCAGACCTACAACACCCCGGCGCTGGCCACCATCTTCCTGGCCAACCAGCAGGTCGACTGGATCAACCAGAACGGCGGCCTGCACTGGGCGGCCTCGCGGTGCGACCGGTCGGCCGACGCCATCTACGGCTGGGCCGCAGCGTCGACCTACGCCACGCCGTTCGTGGCCGAACCCGACCAGCGCAGCCACGTGGTGGCCACCATCGACCTCGACGACTCCGTGGTCGACGCCAACGTGGTGGCCAAGGTGCTGCGCGCCAACGGCATCGTCGACACCGAGAGCTACCGCAAGCTGGGCCGCAACCAGCTGCGGGTGGCCCTCTTCCCCGCCATCGAGCCCGACGACGTGGTGGCCCTCACCCGCTGCATCGACCACGTCGTGGAGGCCCTGTCGGCCTGATGGCACCGCTGCCGGGTCCCGTCGCCTTCTTCGACGGCGAGTGCAACGTGTGCGACTGGTCGGTCCGCTTCCTGCTGGCCCACGACCGGCGGGGCGAGCTGCGGTACGCCTCGCTCCAGGGCGAGACGGCGGCGGCGCTCATCGCCGAGCGCGCCGACTTCCCGAGCGGCGTCGACACGGTGGTGGTGGCCGAGCCGCTGGCCTCGGGCGAGGTGCGCCTCCACACCGAGTCCGACGGGGTGATCCGGGCGCTCCAGCTGGTGGGCGGCGCGCCGTGGCGGGCCCGGCTGCTGCGGGTGGTGCCCCGCCCGCTGCGCGACCTCGGCTACCGGCTCTTCGCCCGCAACCGCTACCGCCTGTTCGGTCGCAAGGACGTCTGCGCGCTCCCCACCCCCGTCCAGCGCGCCCTCCTCCTCCCCTAGCGCCCGCCCACCCCCGCAGCCGGTGCTCGCCGGTCAGCGCCAGGCTGACCGGGCCGCACCGGCTGGCGACCTCGGACGGCTCGGTAGGGTCGACGGCATGCGCTTCTCGATCTGGCCCGGGGTGACGGCGTGGGGCGACACGCTCGAGGTGGCCCGGCACGCGGAGGCCACGGGATGGGACGGCGTCTACGTGGCCGACCACTTCATGGGCGACGGCGGCGGCTTCGGCTCGCCCGAGACCCCCACCCACGAGGCGACCGCGGTGCTGGCCGCCCTGGCCGGGCTGACCGACCGGGTGCGCCTCGGCAGCCTCGTGTTCGGCAACACCTACCGGCACCCGGCGGTGCTGGCGAACTGGGCCGCCAGCGTCGACCACGTGAGCGGTGGGCGGCTGGTGCTCGGCATCGGCGCCGGCTGGCAGCAGAACGAGCACGAGCAGTACGGCATCCGCCTGCCCCCGCCCGGGGAGCGCATCAGCCGCTTCGAGGAGGCCTGCGAGGCCATCCAGGGCCTGCTCCGCCAGCCGACCACCTCGGTGGCGGGTGACCACTACGAGCTGGTCGACGCCCTGTGCGAGCCCAAGCCGCTCCAGGATCGGCTGCCCTTGCTCATCGGGGGCAAGGGCGACCGCATGCTCGGCGTCGTCGCCCGGCACGCCGACGAGTGGAACATGTGGGGCCTGGCGCCCGTCATCGCCGAGCGGGCCGCCGTGCTCGACCGGCGCTGCGAGGCCATCGGGCGCGACCCGGGCGAGATCCGCCGGTCGGCCCAGGCGCTCGTGTTCCTCACCGACGACCCCACCAAGGCCCGGCAGCTGCTCGACAGCACGGGCGGCCGAGCGGCCATCGCCGGCACCACCGAGCAGGTGGCCGAGGCCGTGGCGGCGTGGCAGGCCATCGGCCTCGACGAGGTGATCATCCCCGACTTCACCCTCGGTCGGGGCCAGGCCCGACTCGAGCGCATGGACGCCATCATCGAGCAGGTGGCCCCCGCCTTCCGCTGAGCATTCGTCCTCGGTCGCCTTCGGCGTCCTGCGGCGAGCAGGTCGTGCGGCCTTCGGCCGCGCTGAGGGCTCGCTGCTCAGGCACGGCAGTCCGCACCTTCGCGGGTGGGGGCTCCGGCGGAGCCTCTGCCCCCACTCCCCCCGCCGCGCCCCGCCGCCTTCGCATGACCTGAGACGACGGCGGCCGGCCAGGCACTACGTCTCTGGCTCCGCCGGGGCCGCGAGCGCCAGGAGGCCGGCCAGGGCAGCGATGGTGAGCGAGACGAGCATGGCGGCGGCGTCGCCGGCGGCGAAGCCGTCGGTGTGGGTGGCGTGGTAGAGCAGGTGGGGCACGCCGAAGAGCAGCGCGGCGCCACCGGCGACCCGGGCCACCAGCACGCTGCCGGTCACCAGCGCGACCACCGCCACGAGGGCCAGGCCCAGGTTGAGGCCGCCGACGTCGCGCACGAGGTGCTCGTTGTAGGGGCCGTCCACGGCCACCCACACCCGACCGAGGCCCGGGAAGTCGTCGTAGAACGAGCGGGGGAACCCCTGCGCCCACAGGCCGACCACGAGGCTGCCTGCGGCGATCACGACCAGGGCGAGCCGGCGGAGGGTGCTCACGACCCGACCGCCGCACGGTGCTCGTCGGCCATCAGCATCAGCCGCACCCGGACGTCGTCGTGCTCGGGCGCCCAGCCCGTCGCCTCCCGGAAGCGGGCCGACGACACCCGACGGCTGGCCGCGAGCGCGTCGGCCTTCGTCCCCAGGAGCCGCAGCAGCGGGCCGGGGGTGCCGCGCAGGCGGCGAGGGATCGCGAAGGCCGCTGCGAAGGCGTCGTTCCACTCCTGCTTGGTGATCGGATCGTCGGCCACGTTGTAGGTCCCGGCCGGCGCTCCGAGGGCGGCCACCACCGCCCAGGCGGCGTCGTCGACGTGGATGGAGGGCTGGTACGCGTCGCCCGGCCCCACCATGGGGCCCATGCCGAAGCGAGCCGCCCTGAGCTGCTCCCGGGTCGATCGCGCGTCAGCGGAGTAGAAGAGCCCGAACCGCAGCACCACGCCCCGCCGGTCCGCGCCCGTGAAGCTCCGCACGGCGTCCTCGGCGTCGAGCGAGGCCTCGCTGAAGCTCGACCGCACCACGGGCACGTCCTCGTCGATCCACTCGTCACCTCGGTCCGGGTAGTAGAAGCACACCGTCTCCTTCACGAAGGTGGTCACGCCCGCGTCGAGGGCGGCATCGACGAGCACCCGGGTGCCCTCCCGTCGCAGGCGGTCGTTCTCGTCCCAGGCGCGCCGTCCCAGTGCCTTCGCCATCGGTGGGATGCTGGTGGCCATGTGGATCACGGCGTCACACCCCTCGAGCACCCGCCGCACGGCGTCGCGGTCGAAGAGGTCCACCGTGACGGGCTGCGCGCCCTGGGCGCGCAGCTGCGCCGCCTTCTCCTCGGTGCGGGCCACGCCGACCACGTCGTCGCCCATGGCGACCAGGTGGGGCACGGTGGCCCGTCCGAGCACGCCGGTGGCCCCGGCGACGAACACGATCATGGTCTCGTCCTCCTGTTGATCTGCACCTGCTGGATCCACTCGGCGCCGGCGAGCAGCTGCGCGGTCGGCACCGTGGCCATGAGCTCGGCGAGCAGGTCGGCGACGGTGGTCGCCGTGAGCTCGCGCCGCCAGGCGTCCTCGGCCCGCCACATCGCGCGGGCGATGCCGCACGGGCGCCGGTAGGCGGCCGGGTCGGGCTGGGCCGCCGGTCCCCGCTGGCGGATCTCGGAGCACCGGAAGGCGGTCTCCTCCCCATCGACGGCGAGGACGATGTCGAGCAGCGTGACCTCAGCAGCCGGCCGGGCGAGGGCGTAGCCACCTCTCGGTCCCGAGATCGACCCGACGATGCCCGCCGACGACAGCGCCTGCAGGTGCTTGGCCAGGTAGGCGGGCGGCACCTCGTGGAACTCGGCCAGCCGGGCGGCGGGCAGCGCCTCCCCCGGCGGGAGGACCGCCAGCACCGTGCAGCAGTGGATCGACCACTCGACGCCGTCGCTCATCCGCACGAGGTGCACCGTAGGATCTCGGACAACGAATGTCCATCTCTATCGCCCGCTGAGGTCCGGTAGGTTCCCGGCACCGTCACACCACAAGGGGAACGCATGCCCACCAGCGCCGAGATCCGCGCCCAGCTCACCGGGCCCGGAGGGATGTTCGAGGTCACCACCGACACGGTCCTCGGGCGGGAGATGCAGGTGTACGCCAGCCGCATGCCGTCGCTGCGCTCGGTCCTCGAGGTCGGTGCGCTCCGCGGTGACGACCAGACCTTCATCGCCTACGGCGAGCGCACCTACGGCTTCGGCACGTTCGTGCAGACGGCGAACGGCGTGGCCCACGCGCTGCGCGACCGCTTCGGCCTGGCCAAGGGCGACCGGGTGGCGGTGCTCTCCCAGAACAACCCCGAGTGGTGCCTCAGCTTCTGGGCCACGGTCCAGCAGGGCGCCGTCCTCGTCGGCCTCAACGGCTGGTGGACCACCGACGAGATCGAGTACGGCCTGCAGGACTCCGGCGCCAAGGTGCTGGTGGCCGACCGCAAGCGCTTCGAGCGCATCGCCGGCTCGCTGGACGCCGCGCCCGACCTGGAGCACGTGTTCCTCGTCGACTGCACCGCCGCCGACGTCGGCATGGAGGGCGATCCCCGCCTCCACACCTTCGACGAGCTCACGGCCACCCCGAGCAGCGCCTTCGTCGAGCAGGACATCGCGGAGGACGACCCTGCCGTGATCTTCTACACGTCGGGCACGACGGGCCGCCCGAAGGGCGCGATCTCCACCCACCGCAGCATGATCGCCAACCTCCAGAACACGATGTACAACGCGGTCGCGGGGTCCATGACCGGTGGCGGCGGAGCGCTGCCCGACGGCGGCAGCCAGAACGTGTCGCTCTTCACCTCGCCCCTGTTCCACGTGTCGGGGTGCCACTCCACCCTCGTGGTGGGCCTGCTGGCCGGGCTGAAGCTGGTCATGCCGGTCGGCCGCTTCACCCCCGAGACGGCCCTCGAGCTGATCCAGGAGCACGGGGTGACCGTGTGGGCGACGGTGCCCACCATGGTGTGGCGCGTGTGCGAGCACCCCGATCGCCACGACTACGACACGTCCTCGGTCAAGAGCGTGGCCTTCGGCGGGTCACCGTCGGCCGACGAGCTGCAGCGCATGATCCGCGAGACGTTCCCGAACGTGGCGAGCACCTCCAACGCCTACGGGCTCACCGAGACGTCCTCGGTGGCGACGGTCATCTCCGGCCAGGACGCCATCGAGCGCCCGACCTCGGTCGGGCCGCCGGTCCCGACCGTGCAGGTGAAGGTCGTCGACGCCGCCGGCAACGACCTCGGCGCCAACGCCACCGGCGAGGTGTGCATCACGGGCCCGATCCTCATGGCCGGGTACTGGAACAAGCCCGAGGCCACCGCCGAGGCCATCGACGCCGACGGCTGGCTCCACACGGGCGACGTCGGCCACCTCGACGACGACGGCTTCCTCTACATCACCGACCGGGCCAAGGACATGATCATCCGCGGCGGCGAGAACATCTACTGCGTCGAGATCGAGCAGCGGCTCGTCACCCACCCGGAGATCGCCGACGCCGCCATCATCGGCGTGCCGCACCCCGAGCTCGGCGAGGAGGTGAAGGCCGTCGTGCAGCTCGAGGACGGCGCCACCCTCACGGAGGCCGATGTGAAGCAGTGGGTGGCCGACGGCCTGGCCGCGTTCAAGGTGCCGGCCTACGTCACGCTCCAGCAGGACAAGCTCCCGCGCAACGCCAGCGGCAAGCTCCTCAAGAACGTGCTGCGGGGCGAGGGCGACGTCAGCTTCGCGGAGACGATGTAGCCAGCGCCCGCACCTGCGGGGCGGCCACGATGGCCAGCACCACGATGGCCGCCACCTCGACCACGACGGTCAGCAGGGCGTCCGGCGCGGGGTTGAGGCCGGTCTCCCGGAACTCGAGGATGCCGTCGCCCGTGCGGCTGAGGCCGAAGGCGAGCAGCGTGCCGACGCTCACGGCGATGCCCGCCAGGGGGCCCACCACGTCGTCGCGCAGCACGAGGTAGGCCGCCACCAGGCCCGACACCGCGGCGTTGAGCGCGAACGCCCGCCGGATGTCGAGGGGTCCGTAGTCGTCGACCAGCTGGAGCTTCAGGTGGACGGCGCCGCCGACGAGCACCAGCAGGGCACCGAGGAGGCGCAGGGCCCGGGAGCGGTCCATCTCAGCCCTCCACCGTGATCGTGCCGGTCATGAACGGGTGGTACACGCAGATGTAGGAGAACGACCCACCCGCTTCGAAGGTGTAGTCGTACGTGTCGTCCTGCTCGAGGTTGCCGGAGTCGATGGACCCTCCCCCGCTCACCGTCGCCGTGTGGGCGGCGGCGTCGAGGTTCGTGAAGGTGACGGTGTCGCCCACGGCGACCGTCAGCTCGGGCGGCGAGAAGGCGAACTCGGCGATGGCCACCTCGGTGCCGCCGGGCTCGGCGGCAGGCACGGCGACGGTGGACTCTTCGTCCTGGACGAAGCCGACCACGGCCACGGCGAACAGGCCGGCGGCCGCAACGGCGACGATGGACTCGGGGAGCGGGGGTCGGGGCACGCCATCACTACGGCGCCCGACCCGGGAGCGGATGGCGGCGGGTCAGCCGCCGCTGATGTCCTGGACCCGCTGCTTGCCCTCGGAGATCCACGGCATCATGGCCCGGAGCTGCTCGCCCACCTGCTCGATCTGGTGCTCGGTGCCCTTCTGCTGCAGCGCCTTGTAGGTGCTGCGACCGGTCTCGCTCTCCTTGACCCACTCGGCGGCGAAGCGGCCGTCCTGGATCTCGTCGAGCACCTTGCGCATCTCGGCCTTCACGGTGTCGGTGATGATGCGCGGGCCCCGGGTCAGGTCGCCGTACTCCGCGGTGTCGGAGATGGAGTACCGCATGCCGGCGATGCCCTGCTCGTACATGAGGTCCACGATGAGCTTCAGCTCGTGGAGGCACTCGAAGTAGGCCGACTCCGGCTGGTACCCGGCCTCGACGAGGGTCTCGAAGCCGGCCTGCACGAGGGCGGTGAGCCCACCGCAGAGCACGACCTGCTCGCCGAAGAGGTCGGTCTCGGTCTCCTCCTCGAAGGTGGTCTCGAGGACGCCCGCACGAGCCCCGCCGATGGCGGCGGCGTAGGACATGGCCAGGTCGCGGGCCTTGCCGGTGGCGTCCTGGGCCACGGCGATCAGGCAGGGCACGCCGCCGCCTTCGGTGTAGGTGCGGCGCACGAGGTGGCCGGGGCCCTTGGGGGCCACGAGGGCGACGTCGACGTCGGCCGGCGGGACCACCTGGTCGAAGCGCACGGAGAAGCCGTGGCCCACGAAGAGGGCGTCGCCGGAGCTGAGGTTGGGGGCGATGTGGTCGTTGAAGATCGCCTTGTGCTCGGTGTCGGGGCCCAGGAGCATGATGAGGTCGGCCTCGGCGGTGGCGTCGGCCACCGACAGCACCTTGAGGCCGGCGGCCTCGGCCTTGGCCACGGAGGAGGACCCCTCACGGAGCCCGACGCGCACGTCGACGCCCGACTCCTTGAGGTTGAGGGCGTGGGCGTGCCCCTGCGAGCCGTAGCCGATCACGGCGACCTTGCGGCCGGCGATGAGGGACGGGTCAGCGTCCTTGTCGTAGTACACGTTGGCCATCGGGGTGCTTCCTCAGGATGCTCGGACCGGCCGGAGCCGGGCGTTGGAGTTGTCGATCTTGGGCAGTGCGACGCGCCCGGTGCGCTGGAGCTCGGCGATGCCGTACGGCCGCAGCAGCTCCTCGAAGTCGTCGAGTTTGTCGGGGTGGCCCTCCAGGGACAAGGTGAGCCGCTCGTGGCCGACGTTCAGGATGCGGCCCTCGAACACGTCGACCAGCTCGATGATCTGGCTGCGGGTGGCCGCCGGCGCCTCCACCGTCACGAGCAGGAGCTCCCGCTCCACGGCGTTGCGGGGGTCGAGCTCGGTGATCTTCACCACGTTGATGAGCTTGAACAGCTGCTTGGTGATCTGCTCGAGCGGCGTGGCGGCGACGTCGACGGCGATGGTGATGCGGCTGAGGCGCTCGTCCTCGGTCGGGGCCACGGCGAGGCTGATGATGTTGAAGCCGCGGCGGGCGAACAGGCCCGCGACCCGGGCGAGCACACCGGCCTTGTTCTCCACCAGCACCGAGAGGATGTGGTGGTTGATGCCGTCGTCGGGGTTGCTGGTGGTGCTCACTGGACGATGCCCTCCCCCAGCGCCGGGTCGGTGATGATCTCGTCGTTGCTCTTGCCGGCGGGGACCATCGGGAACACCTTCTCCGACGCATCGGTGCGGAACTCGATCACGACCGGCCGGTCGTCGATCTCGTTGGCCTTCTGGATGGCCGACTGCACCTCTTCGGGCGACTCCACCCGCATCCCGACGCAGCCCATGGCCTCGGCCCAGAGCTTGTAGTCGGGCAGGTCGGGCGAGAGGTACACCTCGGAGTAGCGCTCCTCGTAGAACATCTCCTGCCACTGGCGGACCATGCCGAGGTAGGCGTTGTTCAAGATGGCGATCTTCACCGGGATCCGCTCGGCGGCGGCGGTGACCAGCTCCTGGGCGGTCATCTGGAAGCAGCCGTCGCCGTCGACCGCCCACACCATGGCGTCGGGTCGGCCGACCTTGGCGCCGATGGCCGCCGGCACGGCGAAGCCCATCGTGCCCAGGCCGCCGGAGTTCACCCAGGTGTAGGGGTGGTTGAACTTCCAGTACTGGGAGGTCCACATCTGGTGCTGGCCGACGCCCGACGCCACGATCGTGTCGTCGGGGGTGTTGTCGCGCAGCTGCTCCAGCACGAACTGCGGCTTGAGGGCGTCGCCGGGGTCGGACTGCTGGTAGGCCAGCGGGTGCTTCTCCTGCCACCCGGAGATCGTCTGCTTCCACGGCGTGCGGTCGGGCGCCTCGGTGCCACCGTCGAGCAGGTGGCGCACGGCCAGGATCAGCTCCTCGATCACGAGGCGGCAGTCGCCCACGATCGGCACGTCGGGACGGCGGACCTTGCCGAGCTCGGCGGGATCGATGTCGACGTGGATGATCTTGGCCTCCGGCGCGAAGGCGTCGACCTTGCCGGTGATGCGGTCGTCGAAGCGGCTGCCGAGGGCGATGAGCAGGTCGGAGCGCTGCATCGACGTGACCGCCGTGTAGTTGCCGTGCATGCCAGGCATCCCCAGGCACAGGGGGTGGTCGTCGGGGAACGCCCCCCGGGCCATCAGCGTGGTGACCACGTGGATGTCGCACAGCTCGGCCAGCTCGCGCAGCGCCGCGGCGGCGCGGGCCTTGAGGATCCCGCCGCCGGCGTAGATCACCGGTCGGGACGACGCCAGGATGAGCTCGGCCGCCTCGCGGATCTTGCGCGGGTGGCCCTTGGTGGTGGGCCGGTAGCCGGGCAGGCCGTCACGCACGTCGCCGTCGTCGGGCCAGTACCAGTCCATGGCCGAGTTCGGGTTCATGGCGTCGACGATGTCCTTGGGGATGTCGAGCAGCACGGGCCCAGGGCGACCGGTGGTGGCGATGTGGAAGGCCTCCCGCACGGCGCGGGGGATGTCCTGCGCGGAGGTGACCAGCTCGTTGTGCTTGGTGACCGACCGCGTGATGCCGATCGTGTCGCACTCCTGGAAGGCGTCGGTGCCGATGGCGCCCACCGGCACCTGGCCGGTGATGACGACCATCGGGATCGAGTCCATGTAGGCGTCGCACAGCGGGGTCACGATGTTGGTGGCGGCCGGACCGGAGGTCACCATGGCCACGCCAGGCCGTCCGGTGACGTGGGCGTAGCCCTCGGCCATGTGGCCGGCGCCCTGCTCGTGGCGCACGAGGATGTGGCGGATGGGGCTGTCGAGCAGCGGGTCGTACACGGGCAGGATGCACCCCCCCGGCAGCCCGAAGATCGTGTCGACGCCCTCCATCTCGAGGGACTTGATCAGTGCTTGTGCTCCGTTGAGCTTCATTCCCTGTGCCTTCCGCTCCTGCAAAACGAGGACGACCTCCCGGTGGGAGGTCGTCAGTGCGCACGCGAGGGGTGGATCGCGTGCGCTAGGTGAGTACCAGGATGGTCGAGGTGGCCACGGCGGCAGTGTCCCACGCCGCCGCCCGCAGGGGCAAGCGGGCTCGCGACGGGGAACCACCCGAATGCGACGTTCCGGGCAGGAGTGGGGCTAGGGTCTGCCGAACTCGACAGGAGATTCGAGGGGGCCACCACCCGTGGGGCCCGTCGCTGGGGAACCGAGGAGACACGCTGTGGGAATCTCGAAGGACAACCTGGGCCGCTTCGCGCGTGCCGCTGTGGTGAGCGGGCTGCTGGGCGTCGCTGGGCTCGGCCTGCTGGCCGGCCCCGTGCACGCGCAGTCCGACCCCTCCGACCCGTCGGACCCGTCCGACTGCCCCACCCCGTCGGACCCGTCCGACCCGTCCGACCCCTCGGACCCGTCCGACCCGTCGGACCCCTCCGATCCGTCGCCCACCACCGGGGGCACCGACACCGCCGACCTCACCACGCCCGACGGCGACACCGACGACGTCGAGCCGCAGAGCGCCGGGTCCGTCGCGGTGTTCAACGCGCCCGTCCAGGACGAGTGCCCCACCACCGACGGCGTCACCGACGGCACCGACAGCTCCGACGTCGGCGCCGACCTCAGCGTGGGCGACGACCTCGGCGGGGTCACCGACTCCATGGCCGCCACCGGCGGTGACGCCGGCACCGCGGTGCTCGCCCTGGGTGGTGCGGCCGCCGCCATGGCTGCGCTGCGCGTCGCCCTCCGACGGTCCTGAGCGCCTCCGCCACCCGGTCGAGCTCCCGTGCCCGCAGCTGGAAGGTTGCGGGCACGGTCGCGCTCGGGGTGGCCTTCGCGTTCCTCCTGCTCCTCGCCTATGACCTGTTCCGCATCCGCTCGGACCTGGCCTCGGGCGAGCGCTCCCTCGACGGCCTCACCCTCGAGGCCGCTGCCTCGACCGGCCTGACCGCGCTCGCTGCCGACGCCGCCGGCGACCTCGAGTCCGCCGACGACCGCGCCCGCTCCAGCCTCCCGCTGCGGGCGCTCAGCCTCCTGCCCGTCGTCGACGACCAGATCGAGGGCGTCCGCACGCTCACCGGTGCCACCGCCGAGCTCGGCCGCGTCGGCGCCGAGGCCGCGGCCAACATCGACGCGGAGCTGGCCGGTGCCGGGCAGCCCGAGGGCCGCATCGCGCTGCTCGACGTGGCGCTGGCCGAGCTCGACCGCATCGACGCCACCCTGGCCGACCTCGACCTCGGCGACGACGCCGACCTGCTCGGCCCCCTGCAGAGCGCCCGGGCGGACCTGGAGGGCACCATCGAGCGCGCCCGCACCAAGCTCGACGAGGGCCGGGACCTCGTGCGCCCCGTCCGGGAGATGCTGGCGGGGCCGTCCACCTACCTCCTGCTCGCCGCCAACAACGCCGAGATGGCGGGCGGCGCCGGCCTCACGTTGAGCGCCGGGATCATGACGTTCGACCAAGGGGAGATCGAGCTCGGCGAGGTCGTGCGGGCCGGCGCCCTGCGGCTGCCGGCGTCGGTGCCGCTGCCCGGCGACCTCCGCCAGATCTACCGGCCGACGGGGGTCGGGATCGACTTCCGGTCGGCCACCCGGTCGCCTGACCTCGCCGCCATGGGTCCGGTGATCGCCGACATGATCGCCGAGTTCGACGACGCCCAGCTCGACGGCGTGGTGGTGGTCGACGCCGTGGCCCTGTCCCAGGTGATGGCGCTCACCGGCGAGGTCGTCGTCGACGGCACCACCATCGACGCCGACAACGTGCTCGAGGAGGTCCTCAACGAGAACTACAAGCAGTTCCAGACCTTCGACGAGCGCGACGAGCGGGTCTCCTACCAGGGCGACATCGCCAAGGAGGTCTTCGAGTCGCTGACCACCCAGGACGTCGCTGCCGCCGAGCTGGCCGACGTGCTCCTCGCCAGCGGGACGGGTCGCCACCTGCTGCTGTGGTCGGCCGACGACGCCCTGCAGGCCACCTGGGACGAGCTGGGGATCTCCGGGGCGCTCGATCCGGACGGCCTGCTGATCTCCTTCCAGAACTACGCCGCCAACAAGCTCGACTGGTACCTGCGACCGGAGGCCGCCCTCGACGTGCGCCTCACGCCCGACGGCGACTTCCGGGCTCGCCTCACCATGACCATGGACGTGCCCTCGGTCGAGGAGCTCGAGGCCGACGGCGCATCGCCCTACATCATCGGGCCCAACCCCGGCCGCCAGGGGACCTTCCTCACCGTCCACCTGCCGGAGGCGGCCTTCGACATCACCACCCCCGAGCCGTCGGGGTTCCGCACGCGCGGGACGGAGGGCCCGATGCAGGTGCGCAGCTTCCTCGTGGACGTGCCGATGGGCACGACCTTCGAGCGCGTGGTGGAGTTCACCCTGCCGCGCTCCGAGCCGTTCATGACGCTCCTGCCCTCGGCGCGCCTGGAGCCGCTGCCGCTCACCGTCGACGGCGCCACCACCACCGACGACGACGAGCCCACCCCGATCACCTGGCTGGTGGCGCTGCCCGAGCCGGGCCCGGGCCCACAGGCGCCGCTGGCCGTCCGCCTCCTGGTGCTCGGCGGCCTGGCGCTGCTGGTCGCCGCCGCCAGCAGCGCCGCGATCGGAGCCGGTCGCTCGCGTCGCGACCCGGCGGCCGACGTCGCCGTGTGGCGGTCGACCGCGCAGCTCGGCGTCGCGCTGACGCTGATCGCCTTCGCGGTGGCCGGTCTCGTGGCGCTGATGCTGGCGGCACCCCGGGTCTGACCCGACCGGGGTGCGACGGCGTCAGGCCTCGGTGATGGCGCCGCGCTCGGCGCCCGACGCCAGGCGGGCGTACTTGGCCAGCACGCCGCTGGTGTAGCGGGGCTCGGGCAGCTTCCACCGGGTGCGTCGGTCCTCGAGGGTGGCCTCGTCGACCAGGAGGTCGATGGTGTGGCCCACCACGTCGATGCGGATGCGGTCGCCCTCCTCCACGAAGGCGATCGGCCCGCCGTCGACGGCCTCCGGGGCGACGTGGCCGATGCAGAAGCCATGGGTGCCGCCGGAGAAGCGGCCGTCGGTGATGAGGGCGGCATCCCCGCCGCGCCCGACCCCCTTCATGGCACCGGTGATGGCCAGCATCTCCCGCATGCCCGGCCCGCCCTTGGGGCCCTCGTAGCGGATGACCACGATGTCGCCGGCCTCGATCTGCTCGGCGAGGACGGCCTCCATGGCGGCCGCCTCGCCGTCGAAGACCCGAGCCCGGCCCTCGAACTGGAGGTGATCGATGCCGGCCACCTTCACCACCGCGCCCTTCGGGGCCAGGGTGCCCTTCAGCACCGCGATGCCGCCGACCTGGTGGATCGGGTCGGACAGCGGGTGGATCACGTCGCCGTCGGGCGCCGGCGCGTCGAGGTCGTCGAGGTTCTCGGCGATCGTCTTGCCGGTGACGGTGAGGCAGTCGCCGTGCAGCAGCCCGGCCTCGAGCAGGTGGCGCATCACCACGGGGATGCCGCCGATCCGATCGATGTCGGTCATGTGGTACTTGCCGTGCGGCTTGGTGTCGGCGATGTGCGGCACCCGGGCGGCCACCTTGTTGAAGTCCTCCAGCGCCAGCTCGACGCGCGCCTCGGCGGCGATGGCCAGGAGGTGCAGCACGGCGTTGGTGGACCCCCCGAGGGCCATCACGATGGCGATGGCGTTCTCGAAGGCCTCCTTGGTCATGATCTGCCGGGGCCGGATGCCCCGCTCGAGCAGGCGCACGACGGCCTGGCCCGACGCGTAGGCGAAGTCGTCGCGCCGGCTGTCGGGGGCCGGCGGGGTGGACGAGCCGGGCAGCGACATGCCGATGGCCTCGGCCACCGACGCCATCGTGTTGGCGGTGAACATGCCGGCGCAGCTGCCCTCGCTGGGGCAGGCGCCGCGCTCGATGGCGTCGAGCTCGGCGTCGTCGATGGTGCCGGCGGCGTGGGCGCCCACGGCCTCGAACACCGAGACGATGTCGGTGGCCTGGCCCTTGTGGGAGCCGGGCAGGATCGAGCCGCCGTAGAGGAAGACCGACGGCAGGTTGAGCCGGGCCGAGGCCATCAACATGCCGGGCAGGCTCTTGTCGCAGCCGGCGAAGGTGACCAGCCCGTCGAAGCGCTCGGCGTGCATCACCGTCTCGACGGAGTCGGCGATGACCTCTCGGCTGACGAGCGACGCCCGCATCCCCTCGTGCCCCATCGAGATGCCGTCGGACACCGCGATGGTGGTGAACTCGATCGGGTAGCCGCCGGCGTCGCGCACGCCCACCTTCGAGCGCTTGGCCAGCCGGTCGAGCGGCAGGTTGCAGGGGGTGACCTCGTTCCACGACGAGGCCACCGCCACCTGCGGCTTGCCCCAGTCGTCGTCGGTCATGCCGATCGCCCGCAGCATCGCCCGGGCCGGGGCCTTGCTCGGACCGTCGGTCACGTCGCGGCTGCGCGGCTTGATGTCGACCGGGACGTCACCCTGCTGGCTGCTCATGGCGGGCAGGCTACCGGTGTGCCCCAGGCCACCCCCAGCCCGTTGCGGGCCGCCGTCGCCCGTCGCAGCGAGCACGACCGCGACATCGTGCGCCTCGCCGTGCCGGCCTTCGCGGCGCTGGCGGCCGAGCCGCTCTACGTCCTCGCCGACACCGCCGTGGTGGGCCGGATCGGCACCGAGGAGCTCGGCGGCCTGGCCGTGGCGTCGGCGGTCCTGCTCACCTTCCACTCGTTGTCGATCTTCCTCGCCTACGGCACCACCGCCTCGGTGGCCCGCCGCATCGGGGCCGGCGACCGGGCGGGCGCGGCCGGGGACGCGCTCCAGTCGATGTGGCTGGCGCTGGTGATCGCCCTCGCAGCGATGGCCGCGGGGGCGGCGTTCGCCGATCCCCTGCTCCGAGGCCTGGGGGCGTCGGGGCCCGTGCTCGACCACGCCCTCGTCTACTTCCGCATCAGCCTGCTCGGGCTGCCCGCGCTCCTGCTCACGCTGGGCGGCCTCGGCTGGGTGCGGGGCATCCAGGACACCCGCACACCGATCCTGGTGGCGGTGGGGACGGCGGCGGCCAACCTGGTGATCGAGGTCGTGCTCGTCTTCGGCCTCGGCTACGGGATCGGGGCGTCGGCGGCCTCGACGGTGGCCGTGCAGTGGGCCGGGGCAGCCGTCTACGGGATCGCCGTGCTCCGGGGCGCTCGGGGCGAGGGCGTGGGACTGCGCCCCCACGTGGCCCGGATCGGGGCCCTGGCCCGCGTCGGCCGCGACCTCGTCATCCGCACCGCCGCGCTGCGGGCATCGCTGCTGATCGCCACCGCGGTGGCGGCCCGGCTCAGCACCGTCGACCTGGCCGCGCACCAGATCTCGTTCGAGGTGTGGAGCTTCCTGGCCCTGTCGCTCGATGCCGTGGCGATCGCCGGCCAGGCGCTGATCGGCGGCTTCCTCGGCGCCGGGCGGGTGGCCACGGCCCGGGCCGCCGGCGACCGGATGCTGGTCTGGGGCGGCGTCCTCGGCCTCGTGGCGGCCGCCCTCGTCGCCGCGGCCAGCGGGGTCCTGCCCGGCCTGTTCACCGAGGACCCGGCGGTGCGCCACCTCACCGCCTTCGTGCTCCTGTGGGTCGCCGTGCTGCAGCCGGTCAACGGCGTGGTGTTCGCCCTCGACGGCCTCCTGATCGGCGCCGGCGACCAGCGCTACCTGGCGTGGTCGATGGTGGCGGCCCTGGCGTGCTTCGCGCCGGCGGCGGGCGCCGTGCTGCTCCTCGACCTCGGGATCGGCTGGCTGTGGGCCGCCCTCGGCGTCCTGATGCTCGCCCGCCTGGCCACGCTCCTGGCCCGCTGGCGGGGCGACCGCTGGGCGGTCCCCGGCGTCACCACCACCTGAGCCACCGGGCCCAGGTCGGCAACCTGCGTCGGATCCCTTCGCTCCCCTCAGCGGGGGGCGAGCCAGGCTCGGTGGAGGGCGTCCGCGAGGGCGTGCGGTTGGCTGAGGTAGGCGCAGTGGCTGCCGGGGACCTCCTCGATGACCGCGTCGCGGGGCAGGCGGGCGAGCGCGAGCTCGCGCATCCAGGCCGCCGGGAAGAACCGGTCGTCACGGCAAAGGAGGAAGCGCGTGGGCACGGTCGGCCAGGCCGCCAGGGGCCAGGGCTCCTCGAGCGGCGTGCCCGACTGGTCGCGCGGCGGGGCGGAGGCGGCCAGCACGTCGGGGGGGACGTCGTGGAAGAAGAGCGTCTCGTCGGTGTGGTCGGGCAGGTCCTGGGCGGCCAGCGCGGCGCCGTGGCCGGTGTTCACCCACCACTCCCCGCCCGTCTCGCCGGGGCTCGGGATCATGGCGGTGAGCAGCACGAGCAGGTCGACCGGGACCTGCGTGCACACCAGGGGGCCCACGAAGCCGGCCAGCGACTGTGCCACCACCACGAGATCGGGTGGCGCATCGGCCAGCGCGTCGACGACCACCTGGGTGTGCTCGGCCAGGCCGGCGGTGTCGTCGTCGCTGGGGAGGTCGACCGCTCGCGTGTCGTGGCCGAGCGCGTGCAGCTCGGCTCGGAGGAGGTCCCAGTCGGCCGCGCTGCCGCCGGCTCCGTGGAGGAACATGAACGTGGCCATGGCCCTTCCGACGTCAGCGGACGGCGGGACTCATCGCGGCGCGGGGCGCACCAGCGGTCCCACCAACGCCACCAGCGCCGAGCGCAGGGCCGGAGGGTCCCCGACGGGGACGATGGTGTCGCGGGTGAGGACGAACGAGAGCCCCAACCGGGCCAGCGACTCCGCCAGCACCTCCGCCTGCTCGGCGTCGACGGCGACGCCCTCCGCCAGCAACGTCGGCGCCAAGGCCGACCGGGCCAGGGCGATCAGCGGTCCGGCCCCGCTGGTGAGCAGCGGCAGCACCGCCTGGGGATCGTGGCGGAGCAGGTGGTCCACGACGGACCCCTCCAGCGCTCCGAGGCACACGAGGGCCGCTTCGACGGCCTTGTCCTCGAACGACTCGCAGGCGAGCGTCGCCGCGCCCACGGCGAGGAGCGTCTCCCGCAGCTCGCGGGCCAGGACGGCGTGCACAAGCTCGTCGCGGGAGCCGAACCACCGGTACACGCTGGTGCGGCCCACCCCGGCGGCGTCGGCGACGTCGTCGACGCTCCACCGGCCGAGCCCTCGCTGCCGGAGGTGGTCGGCGGCGGCGTCGAGCACCGCCACCGCCGCGTCGTCGTCGAAGGTGTGGCCCACGCCGGCCACGATGGGGGCCAGCGCGATGCTCAGCTTGCGACGGGCCACGGCTCGCCTCGAGCCTCCGCTCGGGCGCGGCGCCACCCGTCCTGCGCCCGTGGCTGCCAGCGCACCGAGAACGGGACGAAGCGCCACGCCTTGCGGACCGCCAGCTCGAGGGCGTCGAGCTGCACCTGGTCGGCCCGGCTCCAGGGGATGTCGAACCGCTCGCGCACGATCGGGGGCAGGCCGCCGATGGCGCTGATCCGCGCCGGCACGCTCGCCAGGCGGGCCACCGGGGACCGACGGGCCAGGCCGTTGAGCGGGGCCAGCGGGCCCGGCAGGTCGATGCGCACCGGCTTGCGCAGCAGGCGCAGGACGAAGGCCGCAGCGTCGTTCATCTCGAGCACCTCGGCGCAGTAGTGGTCCCAGCGCTCCTGGAAGGCGGCCCGGGTGGGCGGCACCTCCCGCTCGCTCACGCCGTAGCGCCGGTACCAGACCAGCCCCTCCTGGTAGAGCTGCTCGCGCTCGGCGGTGTCGAGCCGGTGGTCGTCGTAGCGGTCGACCACCTGCTCCGCCATGAACTGGAAGGTGGCGTGGGCCCACCAGTACGTCTCGGGGGTGAGGGCGTGGTAGCGCCGGCCCTGGGCATCGACGCCCTTGATCGACGTGTGCTCGTCGCGCACCCAGCGACCGGTCGCCTCGGCCTGGGGACCGTCGTAGACCGCACCCAGGATCGAGGGCAGCGATCGCACCACGCGGTCCATCGGGTCGTCGAAGAAGTTGCTGTGCTCCATCACCCCGGCGCCGATGGCCGGGTGCATCAGCTGGAGCAGGCCGATGGTGCCGCCCAGGAAGGCGATCCGGGTGTCGCCCGCGTAGCGCCACAGCACGGAGGAGGGGCCGAGGTCGTCGTGGTACATACCACCGTTGAACGTACCACCCTCGGGGACCGAGCTCAGAGCCCGCACACCTGGGAGCGGTAGGCGGCCAGGCGCACGCCGGCATCGGCGAACACGGGGTCGTTGACGGCGGCCAGGACCTCCGGCGCGGCGCCCGACGCGGCCAGGGCGTCGAAGTCGTAGTCGACGGCGGCCAGCGCAGCGTCGAGGGCCGCCATCCCCTCGGCCACCAGCGTGACGTCGGCGACGATCTCGGTCGGCGCCAGGGTGGCGGCCTCCTGGAGGACGTCGACCACGGTGCCGAAGGCGTCGGCCACGGCCGCCGGGTCCTCCCCGTCGCCTTGGAGCGCCTCGTCGACGGCCGCCTCCTCGAGCAGCGCGCAGAACGGCGACCCGGCGTCGCCGACGAACACCGGCGGCGCCGTGGTGGCCGACGTGGGGGGCAAGGTGGAGGTGGCCGCCAGGTCGGGCTCGGTGCTGTCGGCGTCGTCGCCGGAGCAGGCCGCCACCACCAGGGCCAGCACCGCGACGGCGAGGCGGCCGGACCTCAGCTGGACGCCTTCGCCCGCAGCAGCGCGGTGGCCGCCTTGCCGTCGGCCTGGCCCTTCGAGGCCTGCATGACCTTGCCCATGAAGAAGCCGGTGAGCTTGCCGCGCGCCTTGTCGTCGCCGGTGCGGAACTGCTCCCACTCGCCGGGATGGGCGGCGATGACCTCGTCGACGATCCCCTCGAGCGCATCGGCGCCGAGCGCCTCGAACCCCTTGGCCTGGGCCACGGCCGCCGGCGCGGTGCCCGTGGCGACGACCTCGGCCAGCACGGTCTTGGCCTGGGTGGCGGTGAGCTCGCCGGCCGTCTCCATCAGGACGAGCTCGGCGAGGTGGGCCGCCGACAGCGACTCGGCCCCGTCCACGGCGAGGTTGTGCTCGACGTGGGTGAGGACCCGGGCGGCGTCGGCGCCGGCCGCGATGGCGCCGGCCGCCAGCGCGTCGAGGCCGCGCTCGACGGCGATCACCACCCCACCGTCGGTCGACGGCACGCCGGCCGCCTCCGCCAGGGAGCTCCGGCGAGCCGCGGGGAGCGCCGGGAGGGCGGCGTCGATGCGGGCGATGTCGGCGGCCGAGGGCTCGAGCGGCACCAGGTCGGGCTCGGGGAAGTACCGGTAGTCGTCGGCGTCCTCCTTCACCCGCAAGGTGCCGGTGCGGCCGGCCGCCTCGTCCCAGTGGCGGGTCTCCTGGCGGATCCGCTCGCCGGCGTCGAGGAGGTCGATCTGGCGCAGGGCCTCGTGGTCGATGGCCCGGCCGAGCGAGCGCAGCGAGTTCAGGTTCTTGATCTCGCAGCGGGTGCCCCACGGCTCCCCGGCCCGGTTGACGGAGACGTTGGCATCGACGCGCATCGAGCCCTCCTCCATCTTGGCGTCGGACACGCCGGTGGCCAGGAGGATGGCCCGCAGCTCGGCGACGTACTCCTTGGCCTGGTCGCTGGTGCGCATGTCGGCCTCCGACACGATCTCCACCAGCGGCACGCCGGAGCGGTTGTAGTCGACCAGGCTGTGCTGGGCGTCGTGGACCCGGCCGCCGCCCCCGACGTGGTTGAGCTTGCCGGTGTCCTCCTCGATGTGGGCCCGGGTGATGCCCACCCGCAGGCCCGACGGCAGGTCGAGGTGGCCGGTCTCGTTGGTGGGCAGGTCGTACTGCGAGACCTGGTAGTCCTTGGGCTGGTCGGGGTAGAAGTAGTTCTTCCGGGCGAAGACCGAGCGCTTCACGTCGCAGGCCAGGGCTCGGCCGAGCCGCATGGCCAGCTCGACGGCCTGCTCGTTGAGCACCGGCAGCGAGCCGGGCAGGCCGAGGCAGGTGGGGCACGTGTTCACGTTGGGCTGGTCGCCGAACTGGTTCGGGCAGGAGCAGAACAGCTTGGTGGCGGTGTGCAGCTCGCAGTGCACCTCGAGGCCGATCACCATCTCCCAGCCGTCGGGCAGGACGGTGCTGGTGGGCTCGCTCATCGCTGGGCTCCTTCGAGGACGGCGGCCACCTTGAACATCGTGACCTCGTCGAGGGCGTCGGCCATCACCTGGATGCCGACGGGCAGCCCGTCCTCGCCGGACCCGAACGGGACCGACAGGGCCGGGTGGCCGGCGAGGTTCGACGGGATCGTGCAGACGTCGTTGAGGTACATGGCGAGCGGGTCGGCCTTGGCGCCGAGGGCGAAGGCGGTGGTGGGCGAGGTGGGCGACAGGAGGACGTCGCAGCGCTCGTAGGCGGCCTGGAAGTCGCGGATGATCAGCGTGCGGACCTTCTGGGCCTTGCCGTAGTAGGCGTCGTAGTAGCCGGCCGACAGGGCGTAGGTGCCGAGCATGATGCGGCGCTCGACCTCGGGACCGAAGCCGGCCGTGCGGGTCCGGTCGTACATCTCGCCGGTGGTGGGGGCATCGACGCGGAGGCCGTACCGCACGCCGTCGTAGCGGGCCAGGTTGCTCGAGGCCTCGGCCGGGGCGATCAGGTAGTAGGCGGAGAGGCCGTAGATGACGGCCGGGACCGACACCTCCTCCACCTTGGCGCCGGCGGCCTCCAGGGCCTCGGCGGCGGCCCGGGACCGGGCGGCGACGTCGGGGGCGATGCCCTCGATGTCGAGGAGCTCCTTGACGATGCCCACCCGCAGGCCGTCCACGCCGTCGGCCAGGTGGTCGAGCACCGAGGGCACGGCCTCGGGGATCGAGGTGGAGTCGCGCTCGTCGTGGCCGGCGATCACCTCGTAGAGGGCGGCGGCGTCGGCCACGGTGGCGGCGAACGGACCGATCTGGTCGAGGCTGGAGGCGAAGGCCACCAGGCCGTAGCGGCTGACCCGACCGTAGGTGGGCTTGACCCCCACCACGCCGCAGAGCGCCGCCGGCTGGCGGATGGAGCCGCCCGTGTCGGAGCCGAGGGCCAGCGGGGCGAACCCGGCTGCCACGGCCACCGCGCTGCCGCCCGACGAGCCGCCGGGCACCTTCGAGGGGTCGTGCGGGTTCTTCGACGGCCCGAAGGCGGAGTTCTCCGTGGAGCTGCCCATGGCGAACTCGTCGAGGTTGGTCTTGCCGACGCTCACGGCGCCGGCGGCGGCGAGGCGCTCCACCACCGTGGCGTCGTAGGGCGGCTTCCACCCGTCGAGGATCTTGGAGGAGCAGGTGGTGGGGACGCCGCTGGTGCAGAGGTTGTCCTTCAGCGCGATGGGCACGCCGGCCAGCGGGCCGGGGTCCTCGCCCGCCGCCACCTTGGCGTCGACGGCGTCGGCCGCCGCCAGCGCGGCATCGCCCGTGACGAGGTTGAAGGCGTGGAGCTCGGGCTCACGAGCGTCGATGGCTGCGAGGTGCTCCTCCACCACCGAGCGGGCGCTGCGCTCGCCGGCGCGCACCGCGGCGGCGATCTCCAGCGCGCTCACGGCGCCTCCCCGATCGTCGGCGGCACCCGGAACATGCCGTCCTCGACCGACGGCGCCTCGGCCAGCACGGCGTCGCGCACCCCGGCGTCGCGGGGGACGTCGGGACGCCACACGTTGACCAGGGGGTAGGGGTGCGACGTGGGCTCCACGCCGGAGAGGTCGAGGGCCTCGACGTCGGCGGCGTGGTCGAGGATGGCCGCCAGCTGGGGGGTGAAGGTGTCGATCTGCTCGTCGGTCAGCTGGAGCCGGGCGAGCTTGGCGACGTGGGCGACTTCCTCACGGGAGAGCGATGCCATAGGGGGGCCATCGTAGGGGCGGGCTCCCGAGGGCCCCGAACCGGATCCCCGAGGCGCCGTGCCGCGCCGACGACCGGCGCGCGGGCAGGGGTGCCGGGTACCGTCCGGGTCCATGGTCGGCGAGCCGGGCGGAGCGGGGCGGTGGCCCGTTCGGGTGGTGGTGTACGCCGGCGCGCTGGGTGGCGTGGTGCTGCTGCTGGCGGCCGCTCTCGTGCCCGACGCGCCCCGGTGGTGGTGGGTCCTCGGCGGGGTGGTGCTGGTCCTGCTCGGGCCCCTGGCGGTGCTCGGCCTGCACTTCCGGCTGCGCCACCGCACACCGGCCGCGCGCCAGGAGGCCATCGATCGGCTCGGCGCCCGGGCGGCCGTCACGCAGGCGCTGGTGGACCGCAGCGACCTCGCGCACCGCGCCACGAAGGGCAAGGCGCAGGTCCTGCGCGACGGCGTCGAGGCCACCGCCGTGGTGACCTTCCTCGCCGACGGCGGACGGGCCAACGAGTTCCGCCAGCTGGTGTACCTCGAGCTCGAGGTCACGGTGGCGGGCCAGCCGCCCTACGCGGTGCGCACAGGCGAGCACCTCAACGCCGCGTCGTCCGGCTCGGTGGCGCCGGGCCGGACCCTCCACGTCCGGGTGGACCCCGCCGATCCCCAGCGGGTGGCCGTGGACTGGGAGCGATCGCTGCGCCGGTGAGGCGGGAGCGCCTCAGGCCTGCGGGTCGCGCCACATCCGGAGCATGGCGGGGCCGTCGGGGAGGTGGACCTCGTCGAGGGCCACGAAGCCGTGGCGGAGGTAGAGCGTGCGGTTCCTCGGGTTGGTCGACTCGAGGTACGCCGGCACGCCGTCGGCATCGCAGCGGGCCAGCACGGGCTGCAGCACGGCGGCGCCCAGCCCCTGGCCCTGCCGCCCCGGGAGCGTGCTCACCACGTTGAGGTACCAGTGCGCCTCGTGGGGGTGGTGCTCCTGCATGAGCCCGCCGAGGATCCCGAACCGCTCGAGCTCGTCGGCCTCGAAGGGGCCGAGGTCGTCGCCACCCTCCTCGGCCGCCGCGTCCTCGAGGCGATCGCTGGCGCTGCGGTGGTGCCCGAAGCCCGGATCGCGCCAGAAGGCCGCCGAGGCGCCATCGGCCAGGTGGACGGTCCCGCGCTCCGGGAGCATGTCGTCGACCATGCCGGCGAAGACCACCCGCAGCTGGTCGAGGCGCCGAGCGTCGTCGCGCAGGACCCACGACAGCACCGGGTCGTCGTAGAAGCCGGCGGCGGCGATCTCCGCCAGCACGGTGCGGTCGGCGAGGGTGGCGGCCCGGACGTCGGTCATGGACGGGAAGGTAGCCCGGGGCAGGTCGACCGCGACCGGGCACGGCCGCTCGGGTGCCCGCTACCAGTCGTCGCCGGCCCGACCCTCGCAGGTGATCTCCCCGGCGAGGGGCAGGTCGGCCGTGGCGCCGAAGCGCAGCACCATCACCGAGTCGTCGTCGTCGGGGGTCCGGACCCGGTCGGTGCCGTCGGTGGCGTGGGTGGAGCCCTGCCAGCGCTCCCAGCCCAGCCGCTCGTAGAAGGCGTGCTCCCCCGTGCTCAGGGCGCCGAGCTCGAAGTCGCGCTCGATGACCGCGGCCGCCTCGGCCATCACGGCGGTGCCGATCCCCGTGCGCTGCCGATCGGGGGCCACCGCCACCGCCTCGACGTAGCCGGCGCGCAGCAGGGCACCGTCGACCTCCAGGATCCGGGCCACCACGGCGGCGTGGGCCACCGTGCGGCCCGCCACGTCCGCCACGATGTGCCAGCCCCCGCAGGCGTGGTCCCAGTCGTCGTCGGCGAAGTCGCCGTCGAAGGCCGATCGCAGCATCGCCCGGACCGATCCGAGGGCGGCGTCGTCGAGGTCGGCGGTGGCCAGGACCTGCAGGTGCATGGCAGACCAGGGTGCCCGAACCGGACGCCGACGCCAACCGACTTGTCTGAGTGAGCGCTCACTCAGGTACCCTCGGCCCATGGTGAGGACCGTGGAGGCCAAGCGCAGCGGGCGGGCCAGCGCCCTGCCCGCCGACGAGCGGCGCTCGGCCATCATCCAGGCCACCCTGCCCCTGCTGCTGGAGCACGCCGAGATGGTGACCACCCGGCAGATCGCGGAGGCGGCCGGGATCGCCGAGGGCACCATCTTCCGGGTCTTCACCGACAAGGACGCCGTGATCGCCGCCGTGGTGGAGTCGGCCGTCGACCCGGCCCCCATCGAGGCGGCCCTCACCGGCCTCCGGGCGGAGGCCCCGCTCGAGGAGGTGCTGGTCGACGCCATCGAGCTGCTCCAGCGCCGCACGATCGAGATCTGGCGGCTCCTGTCCAGCGTGGGGCCGCGCTTCCACGAGGTGGCCCGCAAGCCCCTCGACAGCCCGGCCCTCACCGCCCTCCTCGAGGCCCATCGAGCCGAGATCACCCTGGCGCCCGCCGAGGCCGCCCGGCGCCTGCGGGCCATCACCCTCGCCGCCACCCACCCGATGCTGAGCGACCAGCCGGTGCCGCCCGCCGAGATCGCCCACCTCTTCCTCCACGGCGTCGGCCGACGGGGGGCGTCGTGCTGACCCGCCTGCTGCGCACCCACCTGCGCCCGTACAAGCGCACGCTGTGGCTGATCGTGGCGCTGCAGGCCGTGCAGACGGCGGCCGCGCTCAGCCTGCCGACCCTGAACGCCGACATCATCGACCGCGGCGTGCTCACCGGCGACACCGGCTACATCCAGTCGCGCGGGGCCCTCATGCTGGCGTTCGCCCTGGTGCAGGTGGCGTTCTCGATCGCCGCGGTGTGGTTCGGCGCCAAGGTGGCCATGGGCTTCGGGCGCGACCTCCGGGCGTCGCTGTTCCACCACGTCACCGACTTCTCCGCCCAGGAGGTCGGCGCCTTCGGGGCGCCGTCGCTCATCACGCGGATCACCAACGACGTGCAGCAGGTGCAGATGCTGGTGGTGATGGCCGCCACCATGGCGATCGGCGCACCGATCACGCTCGTGGTCGGCGTGATCATGGCCACCCGCCAGGACGTCGGCCTGTCGGTCGTGCTGCTCGTGAGCATCCCCATCGCGGCCGTGGTGCTCGGAGCGATCGTGAGCCAGATGGTGCCCACCTTCAAGTGCATGCAGGACAACATCGACGTGATCAACCGGGTGCTCCGGGAGCAGATCACCGGCATCCGGGTCGTCCGGGCGTTCGTGCGGGAGCCGGAGGAGACCGCGCGCTTCGCCGCCGGCAACGACGAGCTCACCGCCACCGCGCTCCGCGCCGGGCGGCTGATGTCGTCGATGTTCCCGATCGTGAACCTGCTCATCAACGGCGCCAGCGTCGCCGTCCTCTGGGTGGGCGCCTCACGGGTGGCCGACGGCGACCTCCAGGTGGGGTCCCTGGTGGCCTACCTCAGCTACCTCGTGCTGATCCTGATGTCGGTGGTGATGGCCACCTTCACCATCTCGATGGTCCCGCGGGCCTCGGTGTCGGGCACCCGGATCCAGGAGGTGCTCGACACGCCGTCGTCGGTGGGCCAGCCGGCCGCGCCGGCCGAGGTCACCGACGCCCGAGCCTCGCTGGAGCTGCGCGGCGTCGGCTTCCACTACCCCGGCGCCGACCAGCCGGTCCTCACCGACATCTCGTTCACGGTCAGCGCCGGGCGCACCACCGCCATCGTCGGCAGCACCGGCGCCGGCAAGACCACCCTCGTCAGCCTCGTCCCCCGCCTCTTCGACGCCACCGCCGGCCAGATCCTGGTCGACGGCGTCGACGTGCGCGACCTGCGGCTCGAGGACGTGTGGGACCGCATCGGGCTCGTGCCCCAGAAGCCGTACCTCTTCTCCGGCACCGTGGCCAGCAACCTGCACTTCGGCAAGCCCGACGCCACGGAGGCGGAGATGTGGGAGGCCCTCGAGGTCGCCCAGGCCGCCGAGTTCGTGCGGGCGATGCCCGGAGGCCTGGAGGCCCGCATCGAGCAGGGCGGCACCAACGTGTCGGGCGGGCAGCGCCAGCGGCTCTCCATCGCCCGCGCCCTGGTGCGCCGACCTGAGATCTACCTCTTCGACGACTCGTTCTCCGCGCTCGACCTCACCACCGACGCCCGCCTGCGGGCCGCGCTGGCCCCGGCCACCACCGACGCCGCCGTGGTCATCGTCGCCCAGCGGGTGTCGACCATCGCCACCGCCGACGAGATCATCGTGCTGGAGGACGGCCGCATCGTGGGCCAGGGCACCCACGACGAGCTCCTGGCCAGCTGCCCCACCTACGCCGAGATCGTGCAGTCGCAGATCGGCGAGCGGAGCGCGGCATGACGGTCGTCGACGACCGCCCCGAGGGCGACGGCGCCGCCGGCGACGAGCCGCCCAAGCCGAACCTGGCCGCCCCGGGCACCCGGGCTGCGGGCAGCTGGAACTCCGCCGGCATGCCCACCGAGCGCTCCGCCCGCTTCGGCGACTCCGTCCGCCGCCTCACGCAGCTCATGGGTCCGGAGCGGCCGGTGCTGGTGCTGGTGGCCCTGGCGTCGATCGCCAGCGCCACGCTGAACGTCCTCGGCCCTCGAGTGCTGGGCCGCGCCACCGACGTCATCGTCACCGGCGTCGTCACCCCCGGCGGCATCGACACCGGGAAGCTCAACAGCACGCTGCTGCAGGCCGTCGGGCTCTACGCCGCCTCCGCCGGGCTGTCGGTCCTGGTGGCCTTCCTCATCGCCGGCGTGGTGCAGCGGCTCATGCACCGCCTGCGCACCGCCGCCGAGGCCAAGATCCACGCGCTCACGCTGCGCCACATCGACCAGCAGGCGCGCGGCGACCTCCTCAGCCGCGTCACCAACGACCTCGACAACCTGGCCCAGAGCCTGCAGCAGACGCTGAGCCAGATGCTCACCTCGGTCCTGCTGCTGCTGGGCGTGGCCGCCATGATGTTCGTGATCTCGCCGCTCCTCGCCGTGGTCGCCCTCACCACGGTGCCCCTCTCGATCTGGGGCATGAAGAAGGTGGCCGGCCGGGCGCGACCCGAGTACCTCCGGCAGTGGAGCAGCACGGGCGTGCTCAACGGCCAGATCGAGGAGGCGTTCACCGGCCACGCCGTGGTGAAGGCCTTCGGCCGCCAGAAGGAGGTGGAGGCCCGGTTCCGCACCACCAACGACCAGCTCCACGACGCCGCCTTCGGCGCGCAGTTCATGTCGAGCCTCATGCAGCCCTTCACGATGTTCATGGGCAACGTGCAGTACGTGATCGTGGCGGTGGTCGGCGGGCTCCGCGTGGCCAGCGGCGCCATCACCGTGGGCGACGTGCAGGCCTTCATCCAGTACTCCCGCACGTTCTCGATGCCGCTCACCCAGCTGGCCTCGATGATGAACGTCTTCCAGTCGGGCATCGCCTCGCTGGAGCGGGTGCTCGACCTGCTCGACACCGACGAGCAGGTGCCCGAGGAGGTCGGCGCAGCCGACCTCGCACCCGTGCAGGGCCGGGTGGCCTTCGAGCACGTGAGCTTCTCGTACTCCCCCGACCAGCCGCTGATCGAGGACCTCTCCCTGGTGGCCGAGCCAGGCCAGACCATCGCCATCGTGGGGCCGACCGGCGCCGGCAAGACCACGCTCGTGAACCTCATCATGCGCTTCTACGAGCTCGATGCCGGCCGCATCACCCTCGACGGGCGCGACATCGCCACGCTCCCCCGCCGAGCGCTGCGAGCCAACCTCGGGATGGTGCTGCAGGACACCTGGCTCTTCGGCGGCACGATCCGCGACAACATCGCGTACGGCCGGCCCGGCGCCACGGAGGAGGAGATCCTCGAGGCGGCCCGGGCCACTTACGTCGACCGCTTCGTGCGCCACCTCCCCGACGGCTACGACACCGTCATCGACGAGGAGGGCGACAACATCAGCGCCGGGCAGAAGCAGCTCCTCACCATCGCCCGCGCCTTCCTGTCCCAGCCCGCCATCCTGATCCTCGACGAGGCCACCAGCTCCGTCGACACCCGCACCGAGGTCCTGATCCAGGAGGCCATGAACGCGCTGCGGGTGGGCCGCACCAGCTTCGTCATCGCCCACCGGCTGTCCACCATCCGCGGCGCCGACACCATCCTCGTCATGGAGGCCGGCCGCATCGTGGAGCAGGGCACCCACGACGAGCTCCTCTCGCGCGACGGGCCCTACTTCCGCCTCTACAACTCGCAGTTCGCCGCAGCCATCGGCGAGGCCTGAGCGCCGGAGACCCCTGACAGGGGGTGTCACCGTCGGTGTGGCGAGGTGGTGGGACCAGCCTCCCCACCGACCAAGGAGCCCCCATGGACCTCAAGCTCGAGCTCGCCTTCGTCCCCGTCAGCGACGTGGACCGGGCCAAGGCCTTCTACGTCGACCGCGTCGGCTTCGTGGCCGACCACGACCACCGGGTCAGCGACGAGCTGCGGTTCGTCCAGCTCACCCCGCCGGGCTCCGCCTGCTCCATCTGCATCGGCACGGGGGTCACGGAGGCCGCGCCGGGGAGCGCCAGCACGCTGCAGCTCGTCGTGGACGACGCCGACGCCGCTCGTGCGGAGCTGCTCGCTCGGGGCCTGGAGCTGGGCGAGGTCGAGGACCTGCCGTGGGGCCGGTTCCTCTACTTCAGCGACCCCGACGGCAACCCCTGGGCCATCCAGCAGCTGGTGGCCCCCGGGAGCTGACCCGGGCGGTCAGCCCACCGGCGGCAGGAGGGTGAGCGGCACCGCGGTGACCGGGCCCTGGCCCACCCGGCAGCGGGCCTCGATCGTGGCCGGCAGCGACCCGTAGGTGAGCTCGGCCCGCACGAGCCGGTAGGTGAACTTGCCGGGCTCCACCTGGAACGGGGAGGCGTTGCGCGCCACCTGCTCGCCGGCCTCGTCGACGAACTCGACCACCAGCACGCCGTCGCCGCTCTCGTCGGGGCGGCAGCGCACGAGCACGACCAGGTGCGGGGTGACGGTGACCGGGGCCGGGCCCGGAGCGGCCATCGAGAACATGATCCCGCTCAGGTCGATGCGGGTGGACGGGCCCGGCGCCTCCCGCAGCTGCAGGTCCTCGCTGAACAGGGCCGAGACGATGTCCATGGCGCCGACGCTAGCGGCGGGCGCCACGGACACCGCCGGCCCGCGGGGTCAGCGCTCGGCGTTGTAGAGGCGCATGGCCAGCGGCGCGAACGCCACCAGGAAGCCGGCCGACCACACCAGCACCCACATCACCGAGTTGCCCACCGGCGTGCCGTGCATCAGCGCACGGGAGGCGTCGGTGAGGTGGGTGATCGGGTTGACCTTCACGAAGGCCTGCACCCAGCCGGGCATCGTCGAGGGGTCGACGAACACGTTGCTGGCGAAGGTGAGCGGGAAGAGGATCGTCATGCTCATCTGCATCACGTTCTCCGCCGTCTGCGCCTTCATGCCGAGCACCATCCACATCCACGACATGGCGAAGCAGAAGACGAGCAGCAGGCCGATGGCCAGCGGGATGCCGAGCAGCCCGCCATCGGGCCGGAAGCCGAGGGCCAGCCCGAGCACCAGCACCACGATCGAGGCGGCGGTGTAGCGGACCGCGTCGGCGATGAGCATCCCGACCAGCACCGCCGGCCGCCAGACCGGCATCGTGCGGAAGCGGTCGAAGATGCCCTTCTCCATGTCGGTGTTGAGGGCCATGCCGGTGTAGATGGTGATCATCGACACGGTCATCACGAGGATGCCCGGCAGCAGGCCCTGGAGGTACTCGCCCGGCGAGCCGGCCAGCGCGCCGCCGAAGAGGTACGTGTAGAGCAGAACGAACATGATCGGGAACGCCGTCACGTCGAACAGCTGCATCGGCACGTGCTTGATCTTCAGCATCGCCCGCCAGGCGAAGGTGACCGACGCCTCCCACGCCGTGGGGGGCTCGGGCCGCAGGTCGGTGGACACCACCGAGCGGACGGCCTCGGCGGTGATGACGGCATCGGGGAGGTCGAGGGGGGCGGTGGTGGTGCTCATGCGGCACTCTCCTGGGGAGCGTTGGCGTCGGTCTGGTCGTCGGCCGGGTGGCCGGTGAGGGCGAGGAAGACCTCGTCGAGGCTGGGCTGCCCGTAGGCGAACTCGCCGACCTCGATGCCGGCCTGGGCCAGCTGGGCGACGGCGGCGGTGGCCTGCTCGCTGCTGGCGGCGGTGGCCGAGAGCACGGCCGGATCGGACTCCAGCAGCACCGTGGTGGCGAGGGCGGCGACGAGCACCTGCTCGGCGTCCGCCCGCCGCTCCGGGTCGCGCAGGCGCACCCGCAGGCCCCCCGAGCCGACCGAGGCCTTGAGCTCGCCGCTGGTGCCCTCGGCGATCACGCGCCCGTGGTCGATGATGGCGATGCGGTCGGCCAGCTGGTCGGCCTCCTCGAGGTACTGCGTGGTGAGCAGCACGGTGGTGCCGGTCCCCACCAGCGCTCGCACGATGTCCCACACCTGGTTGCGGCTGCGGGGGTCGAGGCCGGTGGTGGGCTCGTCGAGGAAGAGCAGGTCGGGGGTGACGACGATGCTGGCGGCGATGTCGAGGCGACGGCGCATGCCGCCGGAGTACTCCTTCACCAGGCGGTCGGCCGCCTCGCCCAGGCCGAAGGCGTCGAGGAGGTCGGTGGCCCGCTGGCGAGCGGCGGTCGGCGCGATCCCGAGCAGGCGCCCGAGCAGCACGAGGTTCTCGGCGCCGGTGAGCTCGTCGTCGACCGACGCCATCTGCCCGGTGAGGCTCACCCGGCGTCGGACCGCCTCGGCTTCGCTGACGATGTCGTGCCCGAGCACCCGGGCGGTGCCGCCCGTCGGCGTGAGCAGCGTGGCCAGCATGCGCACCGTGGTGGTCTTGCCGGCACCGTTGGGGCCCAGCACGCCGTACACGGTGCCGGCCCGCACGGCGAGGTCGACGCCGTCGACGGCCTTGGTGTCGCCGAAGTGCTTGGCCAGGCCGACGGCTTCGATGGCGAGGCCGGAGGTGGTGGACATGGGAGCTCCTGGGTCTGGGGACTGGTCGGACGGTACGGGCTGCAGCGCACTCGAGGTCAAGGGCATTGTCGCCCGCCCCCCTGACAGCCTGTGTCAGGGATGGGGCCTCGACCCCGACATCCTGCGGCGGTTGATCGCGAAGACCGTGCTGCGGTGCCGCAGGAACAGCGGGGTCGGGGTGCGTCGGAGAGTGGACGGGGCGGGCGGCGGCGAGTCATCGGTGACTTCGGCCCGGTCGGTGCGTCAGCACGGGCATGAGCGAGCCGGAGCGCGGGCGTGCGGTGGTGCTCCTGTGCCAGGACGGCCGGGAGGTGGAGCTCGACGGCGTCGACCGGCCCGACCGCTGCAACCTCGGCCTGGTGGAGGACCTGCTGCGCCTGCAGCTGCACGCCCGTCGGCTCGGGTGGTCGATCCGCGTGGTCGAGGTGCGCGCCGACGTGCTGGAGCTCTTCGAGCTGGTGGGCCTGGTCGACCAGCTCGACGGCTGAGCCCGGGCCCGGGAGGTCAGCCCTCCAGGTGGGGCGGCAGCCCGAACTCGGCGAACAGCTCGGGGTACAGGAAGTTGTGGTGGCCGACCAGCTGGCCGTCGGCCACCTCGATGACCTGCAGGCCCCACGGCTCCCACCGGCCGGGTCCGGCCGGCTTGTAGTGGCCGAAGGCGGCGGTGCCGTTGGCCATCACCGGCAGGAGCTTGGAGCCGGCGCACCCGGCGCCGGGGCCCGCCATCCAGCCGGTCACCTGGTCGGGGCCCTGGAGCCACAGGTCGTGCGGCGGCATCGAGATCACGACGTCGTCGCGCAGGAGCTTCGCCAGCGCGGTCATGTCGTAGCGCTCGAAGGCGTCGACGTAGCGGGCCAGCAGGGCCTCGTGCTCGGGGTCGACGGTGGTGTCGAGCTGGTCGACGTCGATCCCCGCCAGGGTGGCTCGGGAGCGCTGCAGCGCGCTGTTCACGGAGGCGACCGTGGTGTCGAGCAGCTCCGCCACCTCGGCGGCCTGCCACTTGAGCACCTCGCAGAGGATGAGCACGGCCCGCTGCCGCGCCGGCAGGTGCTGCAGCGCGGCCACGAAGGCCAGGCGGATCGACTCCCGGGCCGCCGAGACCGCCGCCGGGTCGCCGCTGAGGTCGATCACGCGCTCGTCGGCGATCGGCTGCACGAAGGTGTTCTCCGGCTGCGGCCGGAGCTGCGCGGTGTCGAGCGTGCTCGAGGCGCCGAGGTCCATCGGGCGGGCCCGGCGCTGGGGCGAGCGGTGCATGTCGATGCACACGTTCGAGGCGATCCGGTAGAGCCAGGAGCGCACCGACGAGCGGCCCTCGAAGCGGTCGAAGGCCTTCCAGGCCCGGACCAGCGTCTCCTGCACGGCGTCCTCGGCCTCGGCCCCCGAGCCGAGCATCCGGTAGCAGTACCCGGTGAGCTCGCGGCGGTGCTCCTGGAAGGCGTGGTCGAGGTCGACGTCGATCGGCGCGGTCGGGGAGGCCATGGGTGCCGAGGATAGGGCGACCCTGTGACAGGGCGGCGTTGTCGGCATGGGAGGTGACAGCACCGGCGAGCTCCTCTCGGCCGCCGCTCCGGAGCGGCAGGCGGTGTGGTGACGGATCGGCCCGCCGCCCCTCATCGGGATCGAGGCGCTCGAGCACGATCCACGGGCGGGGAACGAACCGGTGCCGCCGTGCGTCTCGACCACGATGGGACCGATGCGCACCCCCTCCGACGCCCCGCCGGCGCCCTGGGACCCCGAGCTGCTGGCGCTGTACCAGGCCGACTACGTGGGCCTCGTGCGGCTCGCCGTGCTCGTCGGCGCGGACCGAGCCGTGGCCGAGGAGCTCGTGCAGGACGCCTTCGTGGCGGCCCACGGGGCCTGGGACCGCGTGCGCGACCCCCTCCCCTACCTCCGCCGGGCCGTGGTGAACCGCTGCCGGAGCTGGGGCCGCCGGCAGGTGCTCGAGCGCCACCGCCGGCCCCGTCCGGCCGACCCGACCACCCTCGGCGCCGACGAGCTGTGGGACGCGCTGGGGCGCCTTCCCGAGCGCCAACGGGAGGCCATCGTCTGCCGCTACTACCTCGACCTGCCCGAGGACGAGATCGCTGCGGTCCTCGACTGCCGCCCCGGCACCGTCCGCACCGCCATCCACCGGGGCCTCGCCAGGCTCCGCCAGGAGGTCCCCCGATGACCGACCAGCTCGAGACCGACCTGCGCGCCCTCCTGCACGACCGAGCGACGACCGTCCTGCCCGATCCCGCCACCGGCGAGCGTGCCGTGGCGACGCGCCTGGCCGACGGCACCGGCGCCGCAGCCGATGTCCTCGTCGTGCCTGCCCGGCGATCGCGCCGTCCGCTGCTGCTGGCCGCCGCCGCCGTGCTGGTGACGGCCATCGGCGCCGGGCTGGTCCTCGCCGATCGGTCGCCCTCCGTCCAGATCGACGCGGCCGGGCCGGAGGCGACGGGCACCACGCTGCTGCCCACCGGCGCCCTCGGCAGCACGGTCCGGTTCGACGGCGTGGTGGCGCGGTCGTCCTCGCCGTGCGCCGCGGACGAGGTCGGCGACGCCAACGGCGGGTGCCTGCGCCTCGCCGGGTCCGTGGTCCCGGGCCACCTGGTCCTCGCCGCCGCCGACGCCGAGGAGCAGCCCGACGGCAGCTGGGGCGTCCGCCTGGCCTTCTCCGATTCGGGGCGATCGCTCGTCGGCGCGCTGGCGGCGTCGTGCCTGGCGCGGACCCCCGAGTGCCCCTCCGGGCAGGTGGTCGTGCTGCTCGACGACGTGGCCCACAGCCTCGTGCCGATCGTCGGCGCACAGCAGATGCTCGACGGCCTCGTGCTCCGCGGGTTCGGCGAGGTGGAGGCCCGCACGCTGGCCCGGGACCTCACGGCCTCGATCGGCCAGGTCCCGCCCGGGGTCGACGTCGAGCCGGTCGGCGATCCCCTGCTCGGGGACGAGGGCGACGCCGCCAAGGACGTGGCCGAGCGGGTGCTGGCGGAGCTGCTGGGCGACCCGTCGGTGACGATCGGCGCCGAGGATCGCGACGACGCCACCTTCGTGACGCTCGAGACCAGCACCGGTGCCGAGGTGGTGGCCCGCGTGGTGTTCGACCTGGGGCCGCAGCGCTACCGCTTGACCGACGTCGCCTCGCCCGGCCTGTCCGGCACCTTCGCCGAGGGCCGGGGCCTGACCCTCCAGGTGCCGGAGGCCGGGGTGCTGCGGATCCACGGGTTCAGCGAGGACTTCGCCGACGAGCAGACCTCGGTCGACGGGCTCGCGGTGGAGGCCGGCACGGTGGGACCGGTGATCGCCCCGGACCGGCCGTGGGTGAGCCTCGAGCTCACGACGAGCGACGGCAGGGTGCTGCGGGTGCTCAGCCGGCGGTGACGCGGTGGACGAAGGCCACGGTGGCCTCCTCCACCTCGGCCCGGTCGTAGTCGAGCGTGGCCACGTGGTAGCTCTTCTCGAGCCACAGCCGATCGACCGGTCCGCTGATCTCGGCGGCCAGCACGTCGGAGTCCTCGGGGTTCACCACGTGGTCCTGGCGGCTCGTGATGATCAGCGCCGGGCAGGTGATGTCGCCCAGGCGGTCCTTCACCTGCTGCCCGGCCATGCTCAGCGAGAGCAGGGCCCGCAGCGGGGTGGCGTCGTAGGAGGCCTCGTCGGCGTCGGGATCGGCGATGTCGCCGCCGATCGAGTCCATGACCTCCATGCCGCCGGCCAGCATCTCCTCGATGGCCACCGCCATCTCGGGCGGCACGGCGGCCGGGGCGTTGATCAGCACGATGCCGGCGAGCTCCGGGTGGCCCTCGGCGAGCGCGGCGGTGAGCGCGCCGCCCATCGACAGCCCCACCACGACCACCTTGCCGCCGGGCGTCCGCTCCTGCAGGACGCCCAGGCACCGGTCGGCCTCGGCCAGCCAGTCCTCGAAGGTCGTGGGCACCATGTCGTCGACGTGCGTGCCGTGGCCCGGCAGGCGCGGGAGCTCGACGGCGTGGCCGGCGGCCGCCAGGGCCTCGGCCAGCGGTCGCATCGACACCGGGCTGCCGGTGAACCCGTGCAGCACCAGCGCCCCGTGCGGCCCGCCGCCCGGCGACGACCACGGCTCGCACCCCGGCAGCACCGGATGGACATCATCAGCAGGAGTTCGACCCATGGCCGGGCACGCTACCGCCGGTTCCAACCGGGAGCGGAAGGGCGAGACGACGACCAAGGGCCAAGAGCGCGACGACGCACCGGCGTCAGAGCCCAGCCTGTGCGCGCCAGTCAGCCGGATCCTGACTGGCCAGCACAGGCTCAGGACCAGGCCGCCACCCCACCCAACCTGTGCGCGCCAGTCAGCCGGATCCTGACTGGGCAACACAGGCTCAGGACCAGGCCGCCACCCCACCCAACCTGTGCTACTCAGTCAGCCGGATCCTGACTGCAGAACACCGGTTGCGCGGTGGCAGGGAGCGCCCGGCGGGGGGTGTGGGGGGCAGAGGCTCCGCCGGAGCCCCCCACTGGCGGGCGGCGCAGCTTGCTGTGCCGCCCGCACGAGCCCTGCAGCGCGCCGAAGGCGCACCGAACGACTCGATCCCGGCGCCCTCTGCCGGGATCGAAGCTCAATAGGGGTCGTCCTGCTCCCGGGCCTGCCACCAGTCGTCGGGGGCCGGGGTCCACTCGGGATCGGGGTAGATGCAGTCGACCGGGCACGGGTCGAGGCACTTGTCGCAGCCCGAGCACAGCTCCGGGATGATGATGACGTCCATCCCGTGGTTGAAGATGGCGCCGAACTGCGGCGGGCAGTGCCGGATGCAGGTGTCGCAGTTGATGCAGATCGACATGTCGATGAGCATCGGGGGGTTCTGCCACTTGGGGTTGCGCTCGCGATCGGCGATGCGCTCGGTCCTGGAGGTGGCCGCCATCGCGGCCGACCGTACCACCGGTCATTGACCCACGGGTCAAGCCTCGGGCACGCTGCAGGGGATGGAACCCGATCGGCGGCTGACCGCCCAAGGCCTCGAGCGCAAGCAGCAGCTGCTCGACCACGCCGCCGAGCTGTTCGCCGAGCGGGGGTACGCCGAGACGCGGGTGATCGACATCGTGCGGGCGGCGGGCGTCGCCAAGGGCCTCTTCTACTGGTACTTCGACAACAAGGAGTCCCTGTTCAAGGAGCTGGCGGGGAGCATCCGGCTCAAGCTGCGGCGCGAGCAGGGCGCCGTGCTCGACCCCGAGGCACCGCCCCTCGTGAACCTCTACCGCGGCACCCAGGCGTCGGTGCGGTTCATGGCCGAGCACTCCCACTTCTTCTCGCTGCTCGAGGTGGAGGGCCGCAACTTCACCGACGTGCTCCGCCAGGGCACCCAGCAGCACGTGCGCGACATGGTGCGGATCATCAAGGCCGGTCAGGCCGACGGGTCCATCCGCGAAGACGACTCCACCCTGCTCGCCATCGGGGTGGTCGGCGCGGTCGGCCAGTTCTCGCACTTCCACCGCACCGGCCGGATCGACAAGCCCCTCCCCGAGCTGGCCGACTTCGTCGCCCGGTACGTGGTGCACTCCGTCGCCGCTGATGAGGAGGCCATCACGGCCGCCATGCGGGCGCCGGCCGTGGCGGCCACCCCCGCCTGACCCACGCCTGGCCCGGGCGCCCGCCGGGGGCCTGGCCCCGGCGCGGTGGCTGCGCCGTCAGCGGCTCGGGCGGCCCTTGTCGGCAGCCGGCGCGGCGAGGAGGCGATCGATGACGAGGACGGCCGCCTCGAGGTCGAGGCCCTCGATGCGCAGCTGCTTCTGGCGGTTGGTGGCGCCGGAGGTGACGGTGACGGCCGACGGCTTGGCCCCGAAGGCCTCGGCCACCAGCGCCACGACGGCGTCGTTGGCCCGACCGCCCGAGGGCGGCGCGCCGACGCGGACCTTGAGGGCGTCGCCGTGGCGGCCCACCACCTCGGTGCGCCCGGCGCCGGGCTGGACGTGGACGGCCAGCAGGACCCCGCCGTCGGTGGAGCGGAGCTCGGGGTGCGATGCCATGCCCGAGTGTGCCCCAGATGCCCGGCCGAGGCGATCCGAAGGTTCCTGCACGCGCCGTGCAAATCCCGGTGCTACGGTCGGATCGCCGTGTGTCCCCTGACCTGGAGGTAACCCCCGTGGCGCAGTACCCGTTCCTTTCCGACGAGTGGCTCGAAGAGGCCAAGAAGATCCGCGAGGAGTACTCGGGCAAGTCGGCCGCGCCGGCCCACGCCGTGCGGATGAACCAGATCATCACCGAGGTCCCCTTCGGCGCGGGCACCATCGAGGCCCACATGGACACCTCCGGTGGCGAGATGCAGATGGACATGGGGCACCTCGACAGCCCCGACCTCACCGTCACCCTCGACTACGCGACCGCCAAGGCGATCCTCGTCGACGGCAACCCGCAGGCCGGGATGCAGGCCTTCATGGCCGGCAAGATCAAGGTGCAGGGCGACATGACCAAGATGATGGCCATGCAGCAGGGCACCCCGGACCCGACCCAGGCCGAGATCGCCGCCAAGATCAAGGAGATCACCTCCGACTGAACGTCGGGGACGGCCGGCCTGCCCTAGCGGGCGAGCGCCGGCGACGGTTCGTGCTCGAGGGCGCCCTCCGGGGCGCCCTCGGCGCGTCGCTGCCGCTGGCTCGACTGCACGAAGAAGGCGCACACGAGCCCGATGGCCGCCACCATGCCGCCGACGAGGTACGCCTCGCCGTAGGCCGCCACCTCGCCCACCGCCGGCTCGCGGACGACCGACACCGTCTGCATGACCTGGATCCCGACCACCACGCCGAGCTGCGTCATCATCTGCTGGAAGGCGCCCGCCACCCCGAGGTCGCGCTCGTCGACGGCGTTGGCGATGCTGGCGGCCAGCGCCGGCGACGAGCACCCGAGGCCCACGCCCGACAGCGCCAGGGCGCCGACGATCACGAGGTCGGTCGAACCGGGCGCGACGGTGGACAGCGCCACCATGGAGGCGACCACGAAGGCCGAGCCGGCGATGGCCGAGGTGCGCTCCCCCACCCGGACGGCGACGTACCCCGCCAGCGGCCCGGCGATGGCGAAGGCCAGCGGGCGGGCGATCATCAGGCCACCGACCCGCGTCTCCGGGTAGTCGAAGACGGACTCCAGGAACAGCGGCGTGATCACGAACCCGCCCATGTAGGCGAAGTTGGTGAAGCACTGGGTGGCGATGGCGAAGGTGAAGTTGCGCTGGCGCAGGTAGGCCAGCGGGAGGAGCGGGTGCGCGCTGCGGCGCTCGATCACCACGAAGGCGGCGACGGCGATCGGGGCGATGGCGAAGCCGGCCACGATGGCCGGGCTCGACCAGCCCCACAGCGGGCCGCGGTTGATGGCGAACAGCAGCGAGGTGGCGCCCACCGCCAGCACGAGCGCGCCCTGCCAGTCGAAGGCCACGCGGTCGCGCCGCTCCGTCTCGGGCAGGACGAGCATGGCGAGCAGGAGGCCGGCCAGCGTGAGCGGCACCTGGGCGATGAAGATCCAGCGCCACCCGAAGGTCTCCACGATGGGCCCGCCGGCCACCACCCCGATCACGGGACCGCCGGCGCCGACCATCGACCAGTACCCCATGGCCTGCACGCGGCGCTCGCGCGGGAACAGGCGGTTGATGATGGCGATCGACGCCGGTCCCACCGCCGCGCCCGTGGCCGCGCCGAGCGTGCGGAAGGCGATCAGGGCCCCGGCGCTCCAGGCGGCCGCGGTGAGGGCGGCGAAGAGGCAGACGCACGCCATCGAGAAGCCGTACACCCGCCGGTGGCCGTAGAGGTCGCCCAGCTTCCCCATGGCCGGGCCCACCACGGCGAAGGCCAGCAGCGGGCCGGTGACCACCCAGGTGACGGTGCTGGCGTCGCTGCCCAGCTCCTCGGCGATGCGGGGCACCGACACCGACAGGATCGTGATGGTGAAGCCCACCGAGAACAGCCCGAAGAGGGCGGCGGTGAGCACGATCCACGGGTACTTCGGGCTCTCGGACACCCGCTCGTGCACCCGGGACCGCAGCATGATCGGCCAGGGCACCACCGCCACCTCGTCGGCCCCCGGCGCATCGATCGAGAGATCGTCGAGGTGGTCGTCGGACGGCGGCACCGGGCCAGGCTATTGACCCGCGGGTCAAGTGCGACAACCGGATCCCGGCGGGCCCCCAGCGGGGGTCCGACGCCCGGGCGCGAACGTGCCCGACCGGCTGGGGCGGTGGCCTCATCGCGGCGGCTGGGGAACGCCACGTCCAGCACACCGCCCCAGCGAGTCGGGCACGTGTTGCGGTCAGGATACACCTGGATCCTGCGTCCACACCGCCTCGCGGCGGCGGTGTTCAGGTGGCGTTCAGCCGAGGATCCCCGGGAGCTCCGTGGCCAGGTCGGCGACGTTCCAGCGGTCGTCGCGCTCCAGCTTGTCGCCCATCTGCCAGGGCACCATCACGCGCACGGTGCCGCCCTGCACGAAGAAGGTGCGGCCGGTGACCTCGCAGGCCTCGGTGGCCAGGTAGGCGACCAGCGGCGACACGTTGGCCGGGTCCCACACGTCGAACCCGTCGGCCGGGGCGGCCACCATCTCCCCCAGGCCGGGGGTGGCCTCGGTGAGCCGGGTGCGGGCCGCCGGCGCGATGCAGTTCGAGCGCACGCCGTAGCGGGCCAGCTCCTGCGCGCAGATGATGCTGAACGAGCCGATGCCGGCCTTGGCCGCGCCGTAGTTGGTCTGGCCCGGGTTGCCCAGGAGGCCGGACGTCGACGAGGTGTGGATGATCGAGGCGGCGACCGGCTCGCCCGCCTTCACCTGCTCGCGCCAGTGGGCCGCCGCGAAGCGGGTGGGGATGAAGTGGCCCTTCAGGTGGACCTCGACGACGTCGTCCCACTCCTGCTCCGACATGCTCACGAGCATCCGGTCGCGGAGGATCCCGGCGTTGTTCACCAGGACGTCGAGCCGACCGAAGGCCTCGATGGCCGTGGCCACGAGGGCCTGGCCGCCCTCCCACTCGGTGATCGAGGCCGTGGAGGCCACCGCCTCGCCACCGGTGGCGCGGATCTCGGCCGCCGTCTCCTCGGCCACCTCGCCGAGGTCGTTGACCACGACCCGGGCCCCCTCCGCGGCGAAGAGCAGGGCGTGCTCGCGCCCCAAGCCCCGCCCGGCGCCCGTGATGATGGCTACCCGACCGTCCAGTGCACCCACGATGACCTCCCCGTCGTTCGCCTGCCGGCTGGCGGCGCGTGGCGCACTGTAGGTGACGTCAGCGGCGCAGGAAGATGTCGACGGTGGTGCCCCGACGCACCTGCTCCCCGGCGACCGGGTCGGTCACGAAGGGCTGGCCTCGGGCCGGGCCCGACACGTCGCCCACCTCGAGCCCGGCCGCTTCGAGGGCGGCGATCGCCTCGTCGAGGTCGCGGCCGTCGACCTCGGGGACCGCCACGAGGTCGGGGCCCTTCGACACCACCACCTCGACCGGGCTGTCTCGGGGGGCGGTGCCCTCGCCGGGCCGCAGCTCGATGACCCGGCCCTCCTCCACGTCGTCGCTGAACTCCTCGACCCGGGTGGGCACGAGCTGCACGGCCTCGAGCGCGGCGGCGGCATCTTCGTAGGTGCCGCCCGCCAGCCCCTCGGGGATCGCCCGGGGCTCCGGACCCCGCGACACCACCAGCGGGACCTCGCTGCCCTTGGCGAGCTCGGCCGGCACGTCGTCGCCGAGCGCCAGGACCCGACCGGCCTCGGCCTCCTCGTCGAAGCGCTCCTCCGACACCACCGCACGGAACTGGCCGGCCGCCTCGAGGGCGGCCTCGGCCTCGTCGAGGGTCTTGCCGACCAGGTCGCCGGGCACCGGGGCGGTGGTGTTCCCGAGCGACACGAACAGCACGAGGGTGGCGCCCTCCTCGAGCTCCTCGCCGGCGGCTGGGTCGGTCTGCACGACCGTGCCGGGGGTGCTGCCGTCCTGGCGCGTCTCGCGGACCTCGATCTCGAAGCCGAGGTCGGCGACGGCCTCGCGAGCGGCCTCCTCCGTGAGCTCCGTGAGCACCGGCACCTCGTGCACCGGGGTGCGGAGCTCCGACCAGGCCGCCGCCGCGCCACCGCCGACCACCGCGGCCAGCAGCACGGCCACCAGCGCCCAGGCCCACCGTCGCCGGGGGCGATCGGGCTCGTCGGCGGCGAGGTCGTCGTCGAGGTGGTCGGGCGTGCCCAGCGTGGCGGCGGCCGCCGTGGGCGGCAGGTCGACCCGGGTGGCGTCGCCGGCGCCGTCGTCGGGGCCCGCCAGCCGGGAGCCGGCCGCCGGCACCCCGATCATGGTGGCGTCGTCGCCGGGCTCGGCCTGGGTGAGGTCGACCAGCGGAGCGCCGGTGGCCAGCGGGAGCGGCTCGGGGCGGGGCAGGTCCTCGGCGCTGGCCATCAGGGCGATGGCCAGCTCGCCGGCGTCGGGCCGGTCGGCGGCATCCGGGAGGCCGGCGCGGGCGAGCGGCTTCTGCAGCGGGCCGAGGGCGTCGGGCACCTCGACGGGCTTGCCCACCCGGGCCATGAGGGTGGCGATGGTGGTGTCGGCGGCGAAGGGCACGGTGCCGGTGACCGCCTCGATGAGCGTGAGCCCGAGCGAGTACACGTCGGCCCGGCCGTCGACGGCCTGGCCCTGGGCCTGCTCCGGCGAGGCGTAGCGGGCCGTGCCGAGCACCGCGCCCTGGGGCTCCGTCCACGCCGCCTCGGCCAGGGCCCGGGCGAGGCCGAAGTCGGCGATCCGCAGGCGAGCATCGTCGCCGAACATGATGTTGGCCGGCTTGACGTCGCGGTGGACGAAGCCGCGCCGGTGGGCGTAGTCGAGGGCTCGGGTGGCCTCGAGGCCCACGACGAGCGCCTGCGACTGGCTGAGGCGCACGCCCTGGTCGAGCATGCCCCGCAGGCTGCCGCCGGCCAGGTACTCGGTGACGATGTAGGGGCTGCCGTCGTCGTCGCCCCAGTCGTAGACGGCCACGATGTTCGGGTGGTTCAGGGCCGCGGCGGCCTGCGCTTCGGCCCGGAAGCGGCGCAGGAACGCATCATCTTCGGCGAGGGCGGCATGGAGCAGCTTGACCGCCACCCGGCGGCGGAGCCGGACGTCGTCGGCCAGGAAGACCTGGGCCGACGCACCCGTGCCGATGGGGGCGATGAGCCGATACCGCCCGCTCAGGACGCGACCGATCTGGTCCGTCATGCGGGACATGACCACGGGGCGAGGGTACCCGGTGCCCTCCGCCCCCCGGTGTACCCCGGGGGGCGCCGCCGGTCAGACTGGCACGGTGCCCGCCGCCACCCCTCCGCTCGCCGCCGCGCCCTGGACCCTGCGGGCCGCCGTCGCGCTCGTGGCCGTCGAGGCGCTGGTGGAGGTCGTGGCCGTGGCGGGGCGCGACGAGCTCACCGGCGGGCTGCGCACGTTCCTCGTGCTGTGCCTGGCGCTGAAGTGGCTCTTCGCCTGGCGGGCCCTGCACCGCAGCGCCGGGGCCGCCCTCGGGCTGCTGATGCTCCAGGGCACCACCGTCGTGGCCGCCTTCGGCGCCGAGGACCTGGCCCTGCCGGCCCGGCTCGGCCTGGGCGCCACCGCGGCGCTGGTGATGGCCCTGCTGCTGGCCTCGCTGCACGCCTTCCCCTCCCCCTCCCTCCCGACCACCTGAGGACCGATGACCGATCCCACCGACGACGGCCCCGCCGAGCCCGCCGAGCCGATGCCCCCGGGCCCGGTCGACGAGGCCTCCCTGCCGAGCGTCCGCCGCCTGTCCGATGCCCGCTACCGGCTGTTCCTGGTCCTGGCCATCGGCGGCGCGCTGGGGGCGCTGGTGCTCGGCTACCGGGCCACCCAGCCCGACGACGTCGCCCCGATCACGGTGTCGGCCCGGCCCGACGTGGTCGAGCAGCTCCTGCCCCGCTCGGGCGCCGAGGTGATCCGCCAGGCGGAGCTCGGGATCGACCTGGCCCCGGGCTACGAGGGCCGGCTCGTCCTCAACGGGGTGGAGATCCCCGTCGACGAGCTCCGCCTCGTGCCCGAGCAGAACCAGGTGTTCTTCACCCCGGGCGAGGGGCTGGCCGTCGAACGCCTCGACCCGGGCCCGAACTGCGTGACGGCCATCGTGTGGGAGTCGGCCGTCGGGCGCGACCCCGCCACCGACGAGGCCTTCCAGTGGTGCTTCGAGGCCCTGTGACCTGACGGCTCAGGCCGGCAGCTCGCCGGTCTCGAGGAGGTGCACGAAGCCGGCCTCGTCGAGGACGGGGACGCCGAGCTCCTGGGCCTTGGTGAGCTTGGAGGCGCCCGGACTCTCGCCCACCACCACCGCCGTGGTCTTCTTCGACACGCTGCCCGGGGCCTTGCCGCCGCGCAGCTTGATGGCGGCCTCCACCTGCTCGCGGTTGAAGCCCTCGAGGGTGCCGGTGACCACGACGGTCTTGCCGGCGAGCGTCTGGGCGACGTCGACCACCTCCGGGCCCTCGAAGTTGACGCCGGCCTCCCGGAGCCGCTCGATCACGGCCCGGTTGGCCGGCTCGGCCAGCCAGCCGTGCAGGGCGGCGGCGATGACGGGGCCCACGCCCTCGACGGCGGCCAGCTCCTCGACCGACGCGTCGAGGATGCGATCGAGGTGCCCGGTCGCCGACGCCAGGGCCTCGGCCCCGGCCGGGCCCAGGTGGCGGATGTTGAGCCCCACCAGGAGGCGGGCCAGGGGCTGCTGCTTCGACGCCTCGATGGCCGCCTGCAGGTTCGTGATGGAGGTCTCGCCCCAGCCGTCGAGCGGCCGCAGGACGTCCCAGTCGATGGCGTAGACGTCGGCGATGTCGCGCACGAGGCCGAGCGACACCAGCTGGCGGACGCGCTGCTCGCCCAAGCCCTCGATGTCCATGCCGCCCCGGCTGGCGAAGTGCTCGATGGCACCGTGGGAGCGGGCCGGGCAGGCCAGGTTCAGGCACCGCGTGTCGGCCTCGCCCTCGGGGCGCACGAGGGGCTCGCCGCAGACCGGGCAGTCGGTGGGGAACACCCACGGCTTGCTGCGCTTCGGGCGGTCGGCCAGCACCGCTCCGAGCACCTCGGGGATGACGTCGCCCGCCCGCCGCACGATGACGGTGTCGCCGGGGCGCACGTCCTTCGCCTGCACCTGGTCCTGGTTGTGCAGGGTGGCCTGGCTGACCGTCACCCCGCCGACGAACACCGGCTCCAGCACGGCGTAGGGGGTGGCGCGCCCGGTGCGACCGACCGACACCATGATGTCGAGCAGCCGGGTGGTGCGCTCCTCGGGCGGGAACTTGTAGGCGATGGCCCACCGAGGGGCCTTCGAGGTGGAGCCGAGGTCGGCCCGGCGGGCCAGGTCGTCGACCTTCACGACGACGCCGTCGATCTCGTAGGGCAGGTCGTGGCGGCGCTGCTGGAGGTCGCGGCAGAAGGCGCCGACCTCGGGCAGGCCGTCGACCACCCGCACCTCGGGGTTCACCGGGAACCCGAGCGAGGCCAGCAGCTCGAAGGTCTGGTGGTGCGTGACGAGGGTGGGGCCGCCCTCGATCTCGCCGAGCTGGTAGCACCACCACGACAGCTCCCGGCTGGCCGTGACGGCGGCGTCCTTCTGGCGCAGGGCGCCGGCCGCCGCGTTGCGGGGGTTCACGAACGGGCGCTGCTCCTTGGCCACCTGCGCCTCGTTGAGGGCGGCGAAGGCGGCGCTCGACATGTACACCTCGCCTCGGATCTCGAGCACCGACGGCGCGCCGGCCGGGAGGCGGTCGGGGACCTCGGCCAGGGTGGCGATGTTGGCGGTCACGTCTTCGCCCACCTTGCCGTCGCCGCGGGTGGCGGCCTGCACGAGGCGGCCCCCCTCGTAGCGCACGGAGATGGCGACGCCGTCGATCTTCGGCTCGCACACGTAGGCGACGGCGACCGGGCCATCGCCGTCGTCGAGCCGGCGCTGCAGACGCTCGCCCCAGGCCAGCAGCTCCTCCTCGTCGAAGGCGTTGTCGAGGCTCATCATCGGCACCCGGTGCACCACCGGCGAGAAGGTGGTGCTCGGGCGGCTGCCCACCTGCTGGGTGGGCGACGCCGGCGTGATCAGCTCGGGGAACTCCTCCTCGATCGAGCGCAGCTCGCGGACGAGGTCGTCGTAGTCGGCGTCGGAGATCGTGGGGTCGTCGAGCTCGTGGTAGCGCCGGTTGTGCTCGACGATCTCGTCGCGCAGCGCCCGAGCCCGCTCCTCCACCGCTTGGTCAGCCATCGCCGCCGATCGTACCGATGCGCTGCGACAGCCGGTCCGCCCTCGGCGGTCAGGCGCCGACGGTGAGGCGCATGCCGTGGGTCTGCGTCTCGAGGCGGCGGGCCACCTGGTTGGTGAGGGAGAGGACGAGGTCGGCCTGCTCCTCGCCGTGGCCGGCCAGGCCGCACGCCGGGGTGATCATGGCGTGGTCGCGCAGGAGCACGGGATCGCACCCGGCCTGGGTGAGCCCGCACCACTCGGCCGAGAGGCGCTGCCAGAGGCGATCGGGGTGGCTGCCCAGCGGGCCGGTGGTGGGCACCGCGCCCCAGGCCAGCCAGCCGCCCTGCTCGAGGAAGGAGCCGACGGCGCCGGCGTGCTCCGCCGCCCCGGCCTCGATCGGCAGCGACAGGATCTGGGGCCCGGCCTGGAGGACGACCCGCCAGTCGGCCGGGCCGCAGCAGTGCAGGCCGGTGATGGCGTGGGGCTCGATGGTGGCCAGCGCGCTCGACACGAGGTCGATCGTGCGGTTCGGGTCGAGGGGGAAGCCCGGGTGCATGGCCGCCGCGAGGCCGGGCTCGTCGATGAAGACGACGAGCGGGGCCATCGGCGCGGTCTCCTGGGCGGCGGCCACGAGGGTGCGCGCCCGGGCCCGCACCGCGCTCCCCGCCACCGCGAACGCCCGGCGGGCCGGCACGCCGGCGTTCACGAGGGCCAGGCCGAGGGTGACGGGACCGGTGAGCTGGAGCTTGATCGGCGTGCGCCGCCCGGCGACCGCCCCGAGGAACGCCCGCAGCGCCACGAACGGCTCACCGTCGATGCCCAGGCTGGTCAGCGGCGCGCGGGGGTCGAGGGCGGTGTCGGCGATGTCGAGCGAGCCGTCGGGCAGCACGCGCACGCCGGCGATGCCCCAGGCGGCCTGGGCGATCATGCGCTCGACCCCGGAGCGGTTGGGCAGCGACGGTGCCGCCGGCAGGCGCGGGTGGCGCTCCAGCACGAAGGTGGCCGCGGCCCGGGGGTCGACGTGCGGCAGGCTGCCGATCGAGGCGGCCAGCCCGCGCGGGAGGTCGAGCGCCTTCACGAGCGCACCGAGCCGGGCCCGGTGGGCGCGCCGGCGCAGGGGGTCACGTTCCCGCCCCGCCGATGCGATGCCACTCCCACGCCACTGCTCCCCCTGGTCGGACCACCCGAGAATGGCCACCGGTGCGGTGCGTGGGCAAATCTCGACAGCGCCATGCAGCTCCTCACCGGCCCCTGGCCCGCCCGCCTCACCTGGGCCGCCCTCCCGCTCCTCCTCGGACCCCCCCTCGGCGAGGCCCTCGACCCCCGGTCGCGCGCCGTGGCCCTCACCGGCGCCGCGCTGGCCTGGGGCTCGTGGGCGGCCGGCCTGGTGGCGGTGGCGCTGCCGTCGACGGCGAGCCTCACCGCGCTCCGTCTGGGGGCCCCGACCGCCCTCGCGGCCGCCGTGTGGGCGGCGCTCCAGGGCGAGGGCGGCGCCGGTCCCGCGCTGGCCGTGCTGGGTGGTTCGCTGCTGGCCGTGGCGGCCTTCTCCCCCTTCACCGGCGAGGCCTTCGTGAACGGCTCCTCCTACGGCGACGAGCGGCGCCTCCCGCTGCGGGTCCCGGCGCCGCTCCTCCTCGGCCCCCTGCCGCTGGCGGCGGTGGCCGCCGTGGCCGGGCCGATCGCCGGACCGCTGCTGCTGGCCGCCGAGCAGTGGGTGCTGGGCGCCGTCGTCCTGGCGGCGGGCGGCGCCGCCGCGGTCGTCGCCGTGCGGGCCCTCCACGGGCTGTCGCGGCGCTGGGTGGTCCTCGTGCCGGCGGGCCTCGTGCTGCACGACCTGCACACGATGGTGGACCCCGTGCTGTTCCCGCGCGCCCGGGTGCGCCGGCTCGGCCCGGCACCGGTGGAGGACGCCGCCGTGGCGCTCGACCTCACCGCCCGCTCGCTCGGCCTGGCGCTGGAGCTCGAGCTCTCGGAGCCCACGCAGGTCGCCCCCCGGCGCCGTGACGGCGAGGTGCAGGTCGTCGAGGTGGAGCGCCTGCTCTTCACCCCGACCCGCCCGGGCGCGCTGCTGGCCGCTGCCGCCCAGCGCCGCATCGCCGTGGGCTGAGCGCCGCTCGGCCGGGTGATGCCTGGCCGCCCGGCCCGTCGGGTAGGCAGGGAGGCGTGCTCGACGACCCCGACCCGCGCCCGTCGACGGCACCCGACCCCGTCGATGTCGCGGCGGTCGACTCGCTCGAGCCACCCCGTGCGAGCCGACCCGATCGCGCCCGCCGACGGCGCACCCTCGTGGCGCTGGCGGCCGTCGCCGTGCTCACGGTCGCCGCGGCCGCCATCGTCGACGGGCGCCGCGGCGGCCCGTCGGGGCCGCCCGCCCCGCCGCCGGGGAGCTGGACCCTCGTGCCCCACCAGGGCCTCGGCGCGTGGATCGACGTGTACGACTGGACGGCCGAGTTCACCGGCGGCGCCCCCTCGGTGGGCGTCGAGGACATCGACGAGATGGCCGAGCTCGGGATCCAGACGCTCTACGTGCAGACCGGCCACCGCCGGGCCGCCGACGACGTGATCGAGCCGACCCGCCTGGCGTCGCTCATCGACCGGGCCCACGCCAACGACCTGCACGTGGTGGCCTGGTACCTGCCCTCCCTCGTCGACCTCGACGAGGACCTGCGCCGGCTGACGGCGGCCGCCGCCTTGCCGGTCGACGGGCTTGGCGTCGACATCGAGGCGGTCGAGGTCGACGACCCCGTCGAGCGCACCCGGCGGCTCCTGGAGCTCACCGATCGGCTGCGGACCGAGGTGGGCGACGACAAGGCCATCGCCGCCGTCACCCTCTCCGCCGTCCACCTCGAGGTGGTGAACCCCGCCTTCTGGCCGGGCTACCCGTGGGTCGAGCTGGCCGAGGCCTACGACGCCATCCTCCCCATGGCCTACTGGTCGATCCGGCGGGGCGACCTGCGCGAGGGCGGCCGCTACATCGGGGAGAACATCGACCGCATCCGCGCCCTCACCGGCGACCCCGACGTGCCGATCCACCCCATCGGCGGCATCGCCGACGGCATCTCACCGGCCGACCTCGACGCCATGCGCACCGCCATCACCGACCGCGGCGCCATGGGCGGCAGCCTCTACGACTGGGCCACCTCCACCCCCGAGCAGTGGACCGCCCTGCGCCCCCTGGCCGACCTGCGGGTCCCACCCCCCGACTGAGCGCGCCGACGGTGCGGCCCGCCGCTGGGCCGTCGAGCTCGACCTCTTCGTCGGAACCAACCTGCGTCGCAGGGTTAGCGTCGGCCTGTGGGCAGCGCCGCAGCCGAGTGGGACCGCGCCGCCGGGACCTTCGACCGCGAAGCCGACCACGGGCTCCGCGATCCGACCGTTCGGGTGGGCTGGCGAACCCTGCTGCGCGCCCACCTTCCCGCGCCACCAGCACGCATCGCTGACGTCGGCTGCGGCACCGGCAGCCTGGCCGTGCTGCTCGCCGAGGATGGCCACCGCGTCACCGGTTGCGACTTCTCCCGACCGATGCTCGCCCAGGCGCGCTCGAAGGCAGCGGCCAGCGGCGTCGGGGTGGGCCTCCTCATGAGCGATGTCGCTCGCCCACCGCTGCGCACCGAGTCCTTCGACGCGGTCCTCTGCCGTCATGTCCTCTGGGCGCTTGAGGACCTCGACGGTGCGCTCGAGCACTGGATGCGCCTCCTTCGTCGGGACGGTCGGCTGGTGCTCATCGAGGGCCGATGGGCGACGGGGAGCGGTCTCCCGGCCACGGCCATCACGGAGGCCCTCGGGCGCCTCGGGCGCGCCACGGTGGTCCATCGCCTGTCCGACGACCAGCAGCTCTGGGGACGCGCGGTCCACGACGAGCGCTACCTCATCGTGAGCTGAGGCGGTGGGACCGGGTCGCCCGACGACCGGCGACCCGGCCGGGCCCTCGTCGCACCCCTGATCCACGGCCCGGAGCGGCGGGCGCTGCCCGTCCGGGTCGCACCGAGGGCGGTCAGGCGGCGGTGCCGCCGGCGACCACGAGGTCGGCGTCGTAGAGGACGACGCTCTGGCCCGGGGCCACCCGGCGCTGGGGCTGGGCGAAGACGACGTCGGTGCCCTCGACGCGGCAGGCGCGGGGCTCGCCGTGGGCGCTCACCTGGGCCGTGAGCGGGCCGTCCACCGCCTCGCCGGTCCAGCGCAGGTCGGGGACGGCCACCCGGTCGGTGCGCAGGGCGCCGGCGGGGCCGACGGTGACGGTGGTGGCGGGCACGTCGACGGCCACGACGTAGCGCGGCTCGGTGCCGCCGGGCAGGCCGAGGCCGTGGCGCTGGCCGATGGTGACCAGCTCGACCGCCGGCACCTCGCCGACGGGGCGGCCCTCGAGGTCGACCACGGTGCCGGGGTGGGTGGGCAGGCGGTCGGCCAGGAAGGCGGAGCGGCCCCCGCCGGCCGTGGTGATGAAGCACACGTCCTGGCTGTCGGGCTTGTCGGCGGTGGCGAGGCCGAGGCGGGCCGCCTCGGCACGCACCTCCTCCTTGGTGAGGTGGCCGACCGGGAAGCGGGTGCGGTGGAGCGCGTCCTCGGTGAGCACGTGCACGACGTAGCTCTGGTCCTTGGCCCCGTCGGCACCACGGGCCACCCGGGGTCGCCCGCCGGCCGTCCAGCCGATGCGGGCGTGGTGCCCGGTGGCGAGGGCGTCGAAGCCGAGGGCCTCGGCGCGGCGCAGGAGGCGGTCGAACTTCAGGTGGCGGTTGCACTCGATGCACGGGTTGGGCGTGATGCCGGCCGCGTGGTCGGCCACGTAGGGGGCGACCACGTGGGCATCGAAGTCGTCGCCGAAGTTGAACACGTGGTGCTCGACCCCGAGGTGCCGGGCCACCCAGCGGGCGTCGTCGACGTCAGCCACCGAGCAGCAGCCGGAGTCGGACTCGCCGCCCCACAGCTTGAGGGTGACGCCCACCACGTCGTGGCCCTCCTCGAGGAGGAGGGCGGCGGCCACCGACGAGTCGACCCCGCCCGACATGGCCACGAGCACCCGCTCGGTCCGGCGGGTCACGCCGGCGCCCCGTCGCGCGCGTGGGCGGCCAGGCGGCCCGCCACCTCGATGGCGCCGGCGGTCGCCGCCGCCACGTCGGCCTCGGTGGTGGACCAGCCCATCGACAGGCGCAGCGCACCGGCGGCCAGCGCCGGGTCGACGCCGAGGGCGGCCACCACGTGCGATGCGCCCTGGGCGCCGCTGGCGCAGCTGGATCCGGCGCTGGCCAGCACGCGGTGGTCGTGCTCGAGGAGGAACAGCAGGGCCTCGCTGTCGACCTGCGGGAAGCAGAGGTGCACGATCCCGGGGGCGAGGTGGCCCACGTCACCGGTCGGCGCGGCGGTGTCGACGGCACCGGGCACGGCAGCCCGCACGGCCTCGACCAGCTGCGCCCGCCACCTCCCGGTCCGCTCGGCCAGCTCGGCGCGGCCGGCGGCCGCGGCCCGGGCAGCGTGGGCGAAGCCGATCGCCCCGGCGACGTCCTGGGTGCCGCTGCGGCGGTCGCGCTCCTGGCCGCCGCCCACCTGCTGGGCGACGAGCGGCGTCCCGCCCCGCACGACCAGGGCCCCGGTGCCCTTCGGGCCGCCGCACTTGTGGGCGGCCAGCGTCACCAGGTCGGCTGGTTCGGTGGCGATCGCCACGTCGAGCCACGTCAGCGCCTGCGCCGCATCGGTGTGCAGCACCGCCTGCGGCGCTCGCGCTCGCACCACGTCGGCCACGGCGTCGAGGGGCTGCACCGCGCCCACCTCGTTGTTCACCAGCACGGTCGAGACGATCGACACGTCGTCGTCGAGGGCTCGGCCGAGCGCGTCGAGGTCCACCAAGCCCCTGCGGTCGACGGGCACCACGCGCCCGCCGGCGGCCTCCACCACGGACAGGACGGCGTGGTGCTCGGCGGCGGTGCACACCGGCACGCCCCCGCGAGCGGCGAGCACCCCACGGAGGGCGAGGTTGTCGGCCTCGGTGCCGCCGCTGGTGAACACGACCTCGCCCGGATCGGCGCCCACGAGGGCGGCCAGGGCGGTGCGCGCCTCGTCGAGCGCGCCGCGGGCCGCTCGGGCCAGGGCGTGGCCGCCCGAGGGGTTGCCGAACCCCTCGGTGAGGGCCGCCACCATCGGCGCCACCACCTCGGGGCGCACCGGGCTGGTGGCCGCGTGGTCGAGGTAGTGCCAGGCCGTCACGACGGTGGCGCGAAGCCGTCGCCGGGCTCGCCCGGCACGGGCGCCGGCTCGCGGGCCGGGGGCGGCGCGCTGGCGGGAGGCGGCGGGGGCGCGGCGTGAGGCGGCGGGGGCGGGGGCGGCGGCAGCGAGCTCTGGCCGGCGGGCGCGAGGGGCCCGGTCGGCCGGCCGTCGGGCTGGTGGCGACGCTGGTGGGCTGCGGCGACGCACACGAGGAACAGCTCCGGGTGCACCCCGGCCGGTGGGGTGTGGTGCATGGCTGCGGCGATCGGCCGGGCCAGGCGCAGGGCGAGCGCCGATCGGGCCTCCGGCGCCAGCTCGTGCACCCGCACGAGGAACGAGCGGACGATGGCGAACTGCGCGTCGTCGACCTGGGAGACATCGAGGGTGGCCGCGTAGCCCTCGAGGCCGTGCGGCGGGTTGAACCACACGGCCGCGGCGGTCGGCGCGGCGCTCCGCTCGCGCAGCACCATCGTGCCGGCCACCAGGTCGCCGAAGCGCTGGCTGCGGGCCGACAGCAGCGAGGACACCACCGCGAAGAGGCCACCCGGCGGCAGCAGGAAGTCGACCAGGCCGAGGGCGGACCTCGTGAAGGCGTGCCGGGCGGCGATGGGCCCGCCCTCCACGGTCACCACCCGCAGGCCGAAGGCGGCCTTGCCGGGCGAGCGGCCCTGCATCAGCAGCTCGCAGGCGGCGGGGTACCCGAGGAGCGTGCCGGCGAGGCCCGACACGAGGAGCACGATCCCCACCCAGCCCTCCACGTTGGCGGCGACCAGCACGATCGCCAGCAGGATGGCGCCCTGGATGGCGGCATCGATGAGGCGGGCCACCCCTCGCGAGGCCAGGCCGGCCGTCTCGAACTCGAGCACGACGGCCTCGGGGGTGACGATGCCGCGAGGCAGGGCGCTGGCCATGGGTGGCTACGGTACCGGTGGTCCGGCAGCGTGGCGCGGCCGGCCCCCCTCCCGTGGACGTCGACCGCTTCATCCTCCGCAACCAGGACAGCTGGGCCCGGCTCGAGCAGCTCAGCGCCGCCGCCCGCAGCCGTCGGGCCCTGCCGCCCGCCGAGGTCGACGAGCTGGTGCAGCTCTACCAGCGGGCGTCCGCCCACCTCTCGCACGCCCGGACCGAGCGCGCCGATCCAGCCCTCGTCGTGCGGCTCACCCGACTGGTGGCCGGGGCCGGCAACGTGCTCTACGGCACCAGAGGCCGGTCGGCCACCGGGGTGGCCCGGTTCTTCACGACCAGCTTCCCGGCCGCGGTGTGGCACCTGCGCCGGGCGGTGGTGGCGGCCGCCCTGCTGTTCCTCGTGCCGGCCGCGGTGGTCGCGGTCTGGCTGGCCAACTCCGACGCCGCCCTCGAGGCGTCGGCCCCCGACGCCGTGCGCCAGGCGTACGTGGAGGACGACTTCGAGGCCTACTACTCCTCGTCGCCGGCCGGGCAGTTCGCCACCGAGGTGACCGTCAACAACATCCAGGTGTCGATCCTGGCCTTCGCCGCCGGGATCCTGGTGTGCGTCGCCACCGCCTACATCCTCGTCCTGAACGGGGCGAACGTGGGGGTGGCGGCGGGGCTCTTCGCGGCCGTGGGCGAGCAGCCGAAGTTCTGGGGCCTGATCCTGCCGCACGGGGTGCTCGAGATCTCCGCCGTCATCGTCGCGGGCGGGGCCGGCCTGGCCATCGGCTGGGCGATCGTGGCTCCCGGCGACCGCACCCGCGGCGAGGCGCTGGCCGACGAGGGCCGCCGCTCCGCCGTGGTGATCCTCGGGCTCATGCTGGCCTTCGTGGTGGCCGGCGTGGTGGAGGGCTTCGTCACGCCGTCGGGCCTGCCCACCGCCGTGCGGGTGGCCGTCGGGCTCGCCGTCGGCACGGCGTTCTGGACCTACGTCGTGGTGCTGGGCCGAGCCGCGGCCATCCGTGGCTACACGGGCGCCTTCGGGGAGCACGAGGCCCTCGAGCGGGCCGCGCGCCGGCCGCGCCGGCGCACCCTCGCCCCCGCCTGAGCCGCCCGCGGTCAGGTGGGGCTGTGGGGCTCCACCGTGCGGTAGTCGCCGAAGGGCTCGTCGCGCTCCTGGAGCGCCTTGGTGAGCCCCTTCTCCCGCATGCCGGTGATGAACTCCTGGAAGCTCTCCTGCTTGGTGCCGAGCGAGCACAGCTCGGTGCCGGAGCGGATCGACTGGCGGATGCCCATGATGTCCATGGCGCGGTGCACCGTGCGCTTGTTGAGCGCCACGATGTCGGGCGGCAGCTGGGCGATGCGCTGGGCCACGGCGACGACCTCGTCGTCGAGGTCCTCCGCCGGGAAGGCCCGGTTGGCCCAGCCGAGCTGCACGGCCTCGTCGCCGCTGATGGAGTCGCCGGTCACCATCATCTCCATGGCCCGTCGCATGCCGAGGAACCAGGCGTGGAACTGCATGTCGGGCACACCGAAGCGCACCGCCGGGTAGCCCATCTTGGCGTCGTGGGCCACGTAGACGAGGTCGCAGCCGGTGGCCAGCTCGCTGCCGCCGGCCAGGCAGTAGCCGTGGACCTGGGCGATGACCGGCTTGGACATGTCCCAGATGCCCATCCACGTCTCCGTGACGTGGCGGGGCCACTGGCCCTCGCCGGGGGCGGTGTAGTGGGGGTACTCGTGGCCCTCGTTGCCGCCGCCGAGGTCGTAGCCGGCGGAAAAGCTGGAGCCGGCGCCGCGCACGATCATCACGCGGATGTCGGGGTCGAGGTCGGCCGCGTGCAGCGCCGAGATGAGCTGGCCCCGCAGCGGGTGGTTGAGGGCGTTGCGCTTCTCGGGCCGGTTCAAGGTGATGCGCCGCACGTGGGGGGCGGGCTCGTCGACGAGCACGAGGTCGCCGCCGCCCGTGCCGTCGGCCTGCCGGGTGTCGCCGTCGCCGTAGTCGCTCACTTGATGGCCTTCGGGTCCATGTCGCCCGACAGGCGCTCGAGCTGCTTGGAGGGCACCTCGTCGATCGGCGTGGCCACCTCGCCGACGGTGGGGCCGATCTCGGCCGCCAGCGGGGCGAGGGCGTCGAGGTCGAAGCCGTAGAGGTCGGCGGCGTTGCCGGCCAGCAGCCGGCGCAGCTCGTCGGGCTCCAGCGCGGAGAACCGGGAGCGCAGGTGCTCGCGGGTGTACGGGTGGGTGCCCTCGTCGTGCGGGTAGTCGCTCCCCCACATCCACCGGTCGGCGCCGATGAGCTTCCGGGCCTCGACGTCGGCCGGGCCCGGCTGGCTCACGCCCATCCACACGTTCTGGTGGAAGTACTCCGTGGCCGATCGCGGCAGGATGTGCTCCGACCCGTAGCGGATCTCGCCGGTGCTACCGGTGTCGCGGATGCTGGCGAGGGTCTGGTCGAGCCGCTCCAGCAGCGGCGGCACCCAGGCGCACCCGGCCTCGGTGATCACCAGCTTGAGGCGGGGGAAGCGCTCGAAGACGCCCGAGAGCATCATCTGCACCAGCGGCCGCTGCGAGTAGAAGCTCACCTCGTTGATGTAGAGGAGCATCGACGTCGGGTAGGGCCCGTAGTCCGGGTTGCCGGTGCCGCTGTGCACGTTGACCGGCACCTCGAGGTCCTGGCAGACCTCCCACAGCCGGTCGTAGATCGGGTCGTAGAGCGGCTTCACCCACTTCACGTCGGGGGCGATGTTGGGCAGGAGGATGCCGCCGCGCAGCCCGTGCTCCTTGATCCACCGCACGTCCTCGATGGCGTCGTCGACGTCGTTGAGGAAGATCTGGCCCACGCCGGCCCGGCGCTCGGCGAACTCGCCGCACCAGTCGACCAGCCACCGGTTGTGGGCGTGCACGCCGGCCCGGCGGTGGCGGTACTCCTCGTCGGTGGGCGGCTTGGCGAAGAGCACGAAGCTGGGGAAGAACGGCGGCACCGTGTTGGGGAAGACGACCTCGCCGGCGATGCCGTCGGCCTCCTGCTGGGAGTTGCGCATCTCGTTGTCCCAGTTGCGCAGCCGGCGCGTGTCGCCGAGGTCCTTGTACGGGTTCTTGTACTTGCCCCGCCAGGCGTCGAAGTCCTCGTGGAAGGCCGGGTCGAGGTACTCGCGGTACTGGGCGTGGCTGCCACCGGCGTGGCAGTCGGCGGAGATGATCGTGTAGCGGTCGTCGGCCGTGGTGGCTGCCATCTGGTGCGCTCCCCCTTCAGCGCCGCGGCGGCGCCTCGGCGGCCAGTCTGCAGTAGAACGCGTTCTCGCGCCAGCGCGGTTCAGGGCTCGACGGGCGCCGCCAGCGCAGCGGCCGCCTCGCGCTCCTGCTCGAAGGCGGTCTGCTCGCGCAGCGGCCGCTCGGGCAGACGGCGGGCCACCACGATGGACACGAGGCCCACCAGCGTGGCCACCAGGAACACCGGGCGCAGCGCGTCGGCCACGTTGGCCGGGCTGAGGGCGGCGCCGGCCAGGCCGGCGTTGAGGATGCCGCCGAAGACCGGGATGCCGATGGTGTTGCCGAGGGTGCGGAAGAGCAGCGCCGTGGACGTGGCGGTGCCCAGCTCGGCGGGCGCCACGCCGTTCTGGGCCGCCAGCAGCGAGGGCTGCATCACGAACCCGGCGCCCGTGCCGAGCAGGAGCGAGGCCATCGCGACGACCGCCACCGGAGCGCTCTGGCCGAGCGACGCCAGCAGGCCCACGGCCAGCGTCATCAGCACCGAGCCGATGATGGGCCACTGGCGGTAGCTGCCGGTGCGCACCACGAGCCGACCGGTCACCAGCGTGCCGAGGGCGGCGCCGAACATCAGCGGCATGAGCACCAGCCCGGAGCGGGTGGGGCTCACCTCGAGCACCTGCTGCACGTACTGCGGGACGAAGAAGATGCCGCACCACAGCAGGAGCCCGCTGGTGAGGTTCACGCCGGCGGCCACCCGGAGCACCGGGTTGGCGAAGAGGCGCAGCGGGAGGACCGGCTCCGACGCCTGGCGCTCCTGCCGGACGAACAGCGTCGCCATGATCAGCAGGCCCGCCAGGGCGGTCAGGGCGGGCAGCGACAGCCAGGCGATCTCGTTCCCGCCGAGGGTGGCCAGCAGCACGAAGAGGGCCAGGCTCGAGGTGAGCAGGGCCGAGCCCGCCCAGTCGATCACGTGGGGCACGCGGCGGTAGGGCAGGCGCAGCCGGGTGGCCACGATGGTGGCGGCCAGCGCACCGATGGGCAGGTTGATGAGGAAGGCCCAGCGCCAGCTGAGGTGCTCCACGAACAGCCCGCCCACCACCGGACCGATGCCGCTGGCCACCGCGTAGATCACGCCCTGGTAGCCCAACCAGCGGCCGAGCTGCCGGGCGGGCACGATGTCGGCCACCGTCGCCATGGCCACCGCGCCGAGCCCGCCACCGCCGATGCCCTGCAGGAAGCGGGCCACCAGCAGCTGGTCCATGGTCTGGGCCACGCCGCAGGCCACCGATCCGATGAGGAAGATGCCGATGGCCACGAGGAGCACGCGGCGCCGGCCGTACAGGTCGCCCAGCTTCCCGTAGATGGGCATCGACGCCACCATCGCCAGCGCGTAGGCGGTGACCACCCAGGTGGACCGCGAGAAGCCGCCGATGTCACCCGCGATGGTGGGCAGGGCGGTGGCCACGATGGTGCCGTCGATGGAGCTCATCACCTGGCCCAGCTGCAGCCCGATGAAGATCACCAGCGTGCGCCGGAACGTGCGGTCCCCGGTGTCGGCTCGGCTCTCGTCGGTCGTGTGGATCTCGGTTTCTCCCCCGTGACGCGAGAACGCGTTCTACAGTGTGGCCCATGGCGCTCCTGGAGGTCGAACAGCTCTCGGTCTCCTTCGGCGGGGTGCTGGCGCTCCACCTCGTCGACCTCGACGTGGCGGCGGGCCAGGCCACCGGCCTCATCGGCCCCAACGGCGCCGGCAAGACCACGCTCTTCAACGCCATCTGCGGCCTGCAGCCGATCGGGCGCGGGTCGATCGGGCTCGACGGCCGCGACATCACCAGCGTCGCCCCCCACAAGCGCGCCCGGCTCGGGATCGCCCGCACGTTCCAGCGCCTCGAGGTGTTCGGGTCCATGTCGGTCCGCGACAACGTCCGGGTGGCGGCCGACGTCCGCCGCAGCTGGCTCGGGCGGCGGCAGCGCAGCGCCACCACGCCGGAGGACCGCACCGAGCAGATCCTCGACCGCGTCGGCCTGCGGGCCGTCGCCGACGACCTCGTCGACTCCCTCCCCACCGGCCTCGCCCGGCTGGTCGAGGTGGGTCGGGCCCTGGCCAGCGAGCCGAGCGTGCTGCTGCTCGACGAGCCGTCGTCAGGGCTGAGCGCGGAGGAGACCGACGCCTTCGCGTCCCTCCTCGAGGACCTCGCCGCCGAGGGCCTCGCCATCTTGCTGGTGGAGCACGACGTCGAGCTCGTGATGCGGGTGTGCGCCCGGATCCACGTCCTCGACTTCGGGCGGATCATCGCGGCCGGCACCCCGGCGGAGATCCGCGGCAACGAGCTCGTCCAGATGGCCTACCTCGGCACCGCCGACAGCTGATCGCACCCCACCCCACCGACCCCGGAGCACCCATGCACATCGCCTTCACCGAGGAGCAGGACGCGCTGCGCAAGGAGCTGCGCGCCTACTTCGCCGACCTGATGACGCCCGAGGTGCAGGAGGAGATGGCCTCGGGCTCCGGCGAGTACGGCGGCGGCGAGCTCTACAAGCGGCTCGTGCGCCAGATGGGGGCCGACGGGTGGCTGGGCATCGGCTGGCCGACCGAGTGGGGCGGGCAGGGGCGCTCGATGCTCGAGCAGCTGGTGTTCATGGACGAGGCCAGCCTGGTCGGCGCGCCGGTGCCCTTCCTCACCATCAACACGGTCGGGCCGACGCTCATGCACTATGGCACCGACGAGCAGAAGCAGCGCTTCCTGCCCAAGATCCTGGCCGGCGAGATGCACTTCTCGATCGGCTACTCCGAGCCCGGCGCCGGCACCGACCTCGCCTCGCTGACCACCCGGGCCGAGCGCGACGGCGACGAGTACGTCATCAACGGGCAGAAGATGTGGACCAGCCTCATCCAGTACGCCGACTACGTCTGGCTGGCCGCCCGCACCGATCCCGAGGCCTCGAAGCACAAGGGCCTGTCGATGCTCCTCGTCTCGACCGACTCCCCCGGCTTCAGCTGGACCCCCGTGCACACCATGGCGGGCACCTCCACCAGCGCCACGTTCTACGAAGACGTCCGCGTGCCGGCCGCCAACCTCGTCGGCGAGGAGAACCAGGGCTGGAAGCTGATCACCAACCAGCTCAACCACGAGCGGGTGGCGCTGTGCTCACCGGCGGGCGTGCAGAACAGCCTGGCCGAGGTGCGGCGCTGGGCCCACGCCACCACGCTGGCCGACGGTCGCCGCGCCATCGACCAGGAGTGGGTGCAGACGCACCTCGCCCGGGTGCACGCGCGGGTGGAGTTCCTGAAGCTCATCAACTGGAAGATCGCCTGGGGGGTGCGCCACGGCGTCGGCCCGCAGGACGCCTCGGCCACCAAGGTCTTCGGCACGGAGTTCTCCACCGAGGCCTACCGGCTCCTCATGGAGGTCGTGGGCGAGGACGCCATGGTGCAGCGCGACTCCCCCGGCGCCCTCCTCCGCGGCCGGCTCGAGCGGGCCTACCGCTCCAGCCTCATCCTCACCTTCGGCGGCGGGACCAACGAGGTGCAGCGCGACATCATCGCCATGGTGGGCCTGGGCCTGCCCCGGGCGCCCCGCTAGACGACCAGGACGGATCGACGACATGGACTTCGCCTTCACCGAGGAGCAGCAGGAGCTGGGCGCGCTCGCCCGGCGCATCCTGGCCGACAAGGTCACCGAGGAGGCCCTGCGGGCCAGCGAGCAGGCCGCCACCCGCTTCGATCAGGCCACCTGGGACGCCCTCGCCGGCGCCGGGCTGCTGGCCGTGGGCCTGCCGGCCTCGGTCGGCGGCAGCGACGGCGGGCTGCTGGAGCAGTGCGTGGTGCTGGTGGAGGTGGGCCGCGCCGTGGCGCCGGTCCCCGTCGCCGCCACCACCGTGCTCGGCGCCGGGCCCATCGCCCACTTCGGCACCGAGGAGCAGCAGGCCCGCTGGGTCGCTCCGGCGGCCGAGGGCCGGATCGTCCTCACCGCCGCGCTCAGCGAGCCGGCCAACCGCGACCCCTACGCCCCCGCCACCACGGCCACCCCGGGCGACGGCGGCAGCTGGCGGCTCGATGGCGTCAAGACCCGCGTCCCGGCCGGCACGGTGGCCGATGCCGTCGTCGTGCCGGCCCGCACGCCCGACGGCAGCGTGGTGGTGGTCGTGGTGGAGCGGGGCGCGCCCGGCCTGGCGGTCGAGGCGCAGCAGGTCACCAACCGCGACACCGAGGCCCTCCTCACCTTCGACGGCGTGACGGTCGGCGCCGACGCCGTGCTGGGCGGCGACGAGGTGCTGCGCTGGACGGTGCTGCACGGCACCGCTGCCCTGTGCGCGCAGCAGCTCGGGATCCTGGAGCGGGCACTGGAGATGACGGCCGAGTACGCCAAGCAGCGGGTGCAGTTCGACCGCCCGATCGCCACCTTCCAGGCCGTCGGGCAGCGCCTGGCCGACGCCTACATCGACGTCGAGGGCCTGCGCCTCACCACCTGGCAGGCGGTGTGGCACCTCACCGAGGGACTGCCCGCCGCCACCGAGGTGGAGGTGGCCAAGTTCTGGGCCGCCGAGGCCGCCCACCGCGTGGGCCACACCGCGGTGCACATCCACGGCGGGACCGGCATCGACAACGACTACCCGCTGCACCGCTACTTCGTGGCGGCCAAGGCCATCGAGCTCACCCTCGGCGGCGCCACCGACCAGCTGCTGGCCATCGGCAAGACGTTCGCCGCCTCACCCGAGTGACGAGGTCTCTGGTCGATCCCGTTCGGCATCCGGACGTCGTCGACCAGAGACGTCGCGGGGGCTAGCCCTCGAGGTCGGCGACCAGCTTGGTGGCGGTGTCGACGTACTCCTCCACCATCTCCTGCACGACGGCCTTGGTGGTGCGGATCTGGTTCATGCGGCTGACGATCTGCCCCACGGGCATGCCGACCAGCTCCTTGGGCGGGTTGGCGCCCATCTTGCGGTTGGCGGCGGCGTTGAGCATGAACTGCAGCGGCATGGGCAGCGTGCCCGGGCTCTCGGGCGCCTCCCAGGCGTCGGTCCAGGCCGTGCGCAGCTGGCGGGCCGGCTTGCCGGTGAAGGCCCGCGACCGCACGGTGTCGGTGGACTTCGCGGCGAGCAGCTTGTCGGTCACCACGCCGCCCTGCGTGTTCTCCGAGACGGTCAGCCAGATGGAGCCCGTCCACGCGCCGTCGGCGCCCAGCGCCATGGCGGCGGCCATCTGCCGACCGCTGCCGATCCCGCCGGCGGCCAGCACCGGGACGGGGGCGATGGCGTCGACGACGTCGGGGATGAGGACCATGGTGGCCACCTCGCCGGTGTGGCCGCCGGCCTCGTAGCCCTGGGCGATGATGATGTCGACGCCCTGCTGCACGTCGCGCACCGCCTGCTCGGCCCGGCCGACCAGCGCCGCCACCTTCACGCCCTGCTCGTGCGCTTGGTCGATGGCCGCCTTCGGGGGCGGGCCCAGCGCGGAGGCGAGGAGCGCGATGTCGTGCGAGAGGGCGATCTCGATCTGGGGGGCGCCGGTGGCCTCCGTCCAGCCGAGGACGCCCGCACCCATGCCGGCCCCGCTCTCGAGCCCGGCGTCGGCCGAGACGTCGACGCCGTGGTCGGCCAGGATCTTGTCGACGTAGTCCCAGTGCTCCTGGCTGATGTACTCGCGCAGCTTGGCGCCGATGTCGGAGGTGTCGGCCAGGCCAGCGTCGCGGTCGACCGTCTTCACGGGCATCACCACGTCGACGCCGTAGGGCCGGCCGTTGACGTGCTCGTCGATCCACTGCAGCTCCATCTCGAGCTGCTCGGGCGAGAAGGCCAGCGCGCCGAGCACCCCCATGCCGCCGGCGTTGGTCACCGCGGCGACGACGTCGCGGCAGTGGCTGAACGCGAACAGCGGGTACTCGATGTCGAACATCTCGGTCAGGCGGTTCTTCACGGGGTGGCTCCTTCGGCGACGGCCTTGGCCCGCCGGTAGTCGGGTTTGCCGCTCGGATGGCGCGGCATCTGGTCAACCAGGTGGAGCTCCTTGGGCACCTTGTAGCCCGCCACCTTGGTGCGGCAGTGCTCGCCCAGCTCCTCGAGGGTGGGGACCTCGCCGGGGCGGGCCTCCACCACGGCGGCCACGCGCTGGCCCCACCGCTCGTCGGCCACGCCCACCACGAGCGCGTCGAACACCTTCGGGTGCGCCTTGAGGGCCGACTCCACCTCTTCGGGGTAGATCTTCTCGCCGCCGGAGTTGATGCACTGCGAGCCCCGGCCCAGCAGGGTCATCGTGCCGTCGAGCTCGAGGCGGGCGAAGTCGCCGGGCACGGAGTAGCGCTTGCCGTCGAGGGTCACGAAGGTGGCCGCGCTCTTCTCCGGGTCCTTGTAGTACTCGAGCGGCACGTTGCCGCCCCGGGCCATCCGTCCCACCTCGCCGGGCTGCACCGGTTGGTTGTGCTCGTCGATCACGATGGTGTCGGGCCCGCGGGTGACGTTGACCAGGCCGCCGGTGGTGGTGGTGTTGCCCTTCTCGACCAGCCGCATGCCGTTGAAGCCGCTCTCCGAGGAGCCCACCGCCTCGCTGATGAACAGGTTGGGCAGCAGCTCGAAGAGCTGGTCCTTCACGACGGGCGAGAACACCGCCGCGGTGGAGCTGATGGCCACCAGGGAGGAGGTGTCGTAGTCCTTCTCCTGGAGGGCGTCGATGAGCGGGCGGGCCATGGCATCGCCGGTGATGGCCACCGTGGCGATCTCGTACTGCTCGATCGCCTCCCACACGGCGTGCCCGGAGAACTGCGGGAGGATCACCGACGTGGTGCCCTTGATGAGGCCGCCGAGGGTGCCCCACTGGGCGGCGCCGTGCATGAGCGGCGCCAGCACCAGCCCCACCGACGGCTCGCCCTCCGCCGCGGCGCGCGACATCTGGAACTCGTCCTCGATGCGCACGCCGCTCATGAAGTCGATGCCGCCGCCGAGGGTGCGCCACACGTCCTCGTGGCGCCACACGACGCCCTTCGGGTAGCCGGTGGTGCCGCCGGTGTAGAGGATGTAGTGGTCGTCGTCGCTGCGAGGGCCGAAGTCGCGCTCGGGAGAGGCGTTGGCCAGCGCCTCCTCGTAGTCGACCGCCCCCTCGGGGAGGGCGGTGCCGCTGCCGTCGTCGACGGTGAGGACGTGGCGCAGCATCGGGAGCCGGCCGCGCACGGCCTCCACGTTGGGACCGAACTGGGCCTGGTGGACGAGCACCACGGCGTCGCTGTTGTCGAGCAGGTACACCAGCTCGTCGGGCACGTAGCGGTAGTTGACGTTGATCGGGACGGCGCGCAGCTTGTAGGCGGCCAGCATGACCTCGACGAACTCGAGGCTGTTGTAGGAGTAGACGGCCACGTGGTCGTGGTGGCCCACCCCCTGGGCGGCCAGGTGGTGGGCGAGGCGGTTGGCCCGAGCCTCCAGCTCGGCGAAGGTCGCCTGGTGGTCGCCGCAGATCAAGGCGGTGCGGTCGGGGACGGCGTCGACCGTGTGCTCGATGAAGTCGGCGAGGTTGTAGGCCATGCCCCGCAGTAGAACACGTTCTCACTGGGGCGGCAACGGACCCCAGTTCCCCCAGCACAGACGGGCCGGTGGCAGGCGCAAGTAGAATGTGTTCTACTGCGGCCGTGACCTCGGGGGAGCCGTCCTACACGCTTGAGCTGCCGTACCGACGAAGCGTCGGTCCGGTGGTCGGAGCCTTCTTCACCGCCCTGCGCGACCAGCAGGTGCTCGGGAGCCGCACGGCGGCAGGGCGGGTCCTGGTGCCCCCGCTCGAGTACGACCCCGACACCGGCGATGCCGTGTCGGACCTCGTCGAGGTGGGCGCCGCCGGCGCCGTCACCAGCTGGGCCTGGGTGGACCAGCCGATGCGCAAGCACCCGCTCGACCGGCCCTTCGCCTGGGTCACCGTGCGCCTCGACGGCGCCGACACCGACCTCGTCCACGCCCTCGACGTGCCCGGCCCCGACGCCGTGTCGACCGGCCTGCGCGTGCAGGTGCGCTGGGCCGACGAGCGGGCCGGCCACATCACCGACATCGCCTGCTTCGAGCCCGAGGGAGCGTCGTGACCGACACCGAGACCGAGACGGCCACGGAGGAGCCGGGGCCCGTGCGCTTCATGCAGCAGCACATCGCCCTCGACTACGCCGTGCGCATCAGCCCGCTGGCCGAGCGCTTCGGCGAGCAGCTGCGCGACGGCCGCATCGTGGGGCAGAGGTGCCCGCAGTGCGGCCTGGTCTACGTGCCCACCCGGGCCTTCTGCCCGATGTGCACGGTGGCCATGGGCGAGGCCGACGAGGTGGAGCTGGCCGACAAGGGCACCGTCACCTCCTTCACCGTGCTCACCCCGATCCAGTACCACGGGCAGAAGGAGCGCGACGACTACGCGCTGGCCAGCGTGCTGCTCGACGGCGCCGACGGCACCGTCGGCCAGCAGCGCATCGCCGAGGTGCCGCTCGACCAGATCCGGATGGGCATGCGGGTGGAGGCCATCTGGGTGCCGGCCGAGGAGCGCAAGGACGACCCGGGCGACCGGGGCTACGGCTTCGGCAACGCCATCCGGGCGTGGCGGCCCACCGGCGAGCCCGACGTGTCGGCCGACGCCTTCAAGGAGCACGTGCTGTGAGCGGCCCCCTGCGCGACGTCGCCATCGTGAGCTTCGCCCAGACGCCGATCCGCAACGGCGTGCGCGAGACCGAGAACCAGCTGCTCTTCCCGGTGATCGCCGAGGCCATCGAGGCCTCCGGCATCCCCCGCAAGGAGATCGGCTTCACCTGCTCCGGCAGCGCCGACTACCTCGCCGGGGCCTCGTTCGCCTTCGTGGGCAACCTCGAGGCCACCGGCGCCTGGCCGCCCATCTCCGAGAGCCACGTGGAGATGGACGGCGCCTGGGCCCTCTACGAGGCCTGGGTGCGGCTCCAGCACGGCGACATCGACTCGGCGCTCGTGTTCGGCTCGGGGATCTGCTCCCGAGGCGACCTGCGCGAGGTGCTGTGCCTCCAGTACGACCCCTACTACCTGATGCCGCTGTGGGCGGACCACGTGTCGCTGGGCGCGCTGCAGGCTCGAGCGCTGCTCGAGTCGGGCGCGGCCACCGAGGCCGACCTGGCGGAGGTGGCGGCTCGCAGCCGACGGGCGGGTGCGAGCAACCCCTTCGCCCAGGTCGGGGCCGACGTGACCGCCGAGGCCATGGCCGCCGAGCCCTACGTCGTCTCGCCGCTGCGCGCCGGCGACTGCGCCCCGGTGTCCGACGGCGCTGCGGCCATGGTGCTGGTGGCCGGCGACAAGGCCCGGGAGGTGTGCGAGCGCCCGGCGTGGATCCGTGGCGTCGACCACCGCATCGAGCCGCACTACCCCGGCGTGCGCGACCTCACCACCAGCACCTCCACCAAGCTGGCCGGCGAGCACGTCGGCGTCGGCGACGCCCCCATCGAGGTGGCCGAGCTGTCGGCCACCTTCAGCCACGAGGAGATCATCCTGCGGGCGGCCCTCGGGCTCGGCGACGACGTGGAGGTCAACCCCTCCGGGGGACCCCTCACCGGGCACCCGCTCATGGCCACCGGCCTCATCCGCATCGGCGAGGCCTTCCGCCAGATCCACGACCACGGCAAGCACCGCACCCTGGGCCACGCCACGTCCGGCCCGTGCCTGCAGCAGAACCTCATCTGCCTGCTCGAAGGAGACGACGACTGATGGCCGAGCGCTGCGCAGTGGTGGGCGTCGGACAGACGCACCACACCAAGGTCCGCGACGACGTGTCGCTGGCCGGCCTGCTGCGGGAGGCCGGGCAACGGGCCCTCGACGACGCCGAGATGACCTGGCGCGACATCGATGCCGTGGTGATCGGCACCGCTCCCGACTCCTTCGAGGGCGTGATGATGCCGGAGCTCTACCTGGCTGACGCGCTCGGAGCGGCCGGCAAGCCGATCCTGCGGGTGCACACGGCCGGCAGCGTCGGTGGCTCGACCGCCATCGTGGCCGCCCACCTCGTGCAGTCGGGGGTGCGGCGGCGGGTGCTCACCATCGCCTTCGAGAAGCAGTCGGAGGGCGACACCACGTGGGCGCTGGGCGGCGGCCGCAGCGGTGGCGTGGGCGCCGGTGGCTACTTCGCACCCCACATCCGGGCCTACATCTCCCGGTCCAACGCCCCCGAGTACGTGGGCTGGATGGTGGCGGTGAAGGACCGGAAGAACGCGCTGAAGAACCCCTACGCCCACCTCAAGCTGCCCGACATCTCGCTCGAGATGGTGCGCGACTCCCCCATGGTCTGGGAGCCCGTCCGCCGCCTCGAGAGCTGCCCGGCCTCCGACGGCGCCTGCGCCATGGTGCTCACCGACGAGGCCGGTGGCGACGCTGCGTCGAAGCCGCCGGCGTGGGTGCACGGCACCGCGGTGCGCAGCGAGCTGGGCCAGTTCCCCGGGCGCGACCCGGTGAACCCGCAGGGCGGCCAGGACTGCGCCGCCGACGTCTACCGCCAGGCCGGCATCACCAACCCGCTCGAGGAGGTCGACGTCGTCGAGTGCTACGTCCCCTTCAGCTGGTACGAGCCGATGTGGATGGAGAACCTCGGCTTCGCCCCGCTGGGCGAGGGCTGGAAGCTCACCGACGACGGCGAGACCGAGATCGGCGGGAAGCTCCCGGTGAACCCCTCCGGCGGCGTGCTGTCGTCGAACCCCATCGGCGCCTCCGGCATGCTGCGCTTCGCCGAGGCGGCCATGCAGGTGCGCGGCACCGCCGGCGAGCACCAGGTGGCCGACGTGCGCACCGCGGTGGGCCACGCCTACGGCGGCGCCGCCCAGTACTTCGCCATGTGGGTCCTCCGTGACACCAAGCCCTAGGAGACGCCGAGCATGACCGCCGCCGAGACGCCCCCCGACCAGCACCTGCTCGTGGAGCGGGATGGGCCGGTGCTGATCCTCACGATGAACCGGCCGGAGCGGCGCAACGCGCTGTCGCCGTCGATGATGCAGGCGATGGGCGAGGCCTGGGACGAGGTGAACGCCAACCCCGACATCCGGGTGGCGATCCTCACCGGGGCCGGCGGGTCGTTCTGCGCCGGCGCCGACCTGCAGGCCATGACGCAGTCGCACCCCGGCGACGCGTTCGAGAAGCAGGAGGGGACCTCCGACCTGTCGTCGGGGATCATCAAGCCGCTGCTCAAGGGCTTCCTGCTCGACAAGCCGCTCGTCGCCGCCGTGGAGGGCCCGGCCGTGGCCGGGGGCACCGAGATCCTGCAGGGCACCGACCTGCGCATCGCCGGCGAGAGCGCCCGCTTCGGCGTGGCCGAGGTGCGCTGGGGGCTCTACCCGCTGGGCGGGTCGGTGGTGCGCCTGCGCCGCCAGATCCCCTATGCCATCGCCGCCGACCTCCTCCTCACCGGCCGCCACGTCATGGCGCCCGAGGCCAAGGAGATCGGGCTCATCAGCGAGGTGGTGCCCGACGGCACCGCCCTCGACCGCGCCCGCGAGGTGGCGGCCAAGGTGGCCGCCAACGGGCCGGTCGCCGTGCAGGCCGTGCTGCGAGCGCTGCGGGCCACCGAGGCGGTGCCGGAGCAGGAGGCCATGCGCATCGACTCCGAGATCGGCATGGCCGTGTTCAAGAGCGACGACGCCAAGGAAGGCCCGATGGCCTTCATGGAGAAGCGCACACCGCAGTTCAAGGGGAAGTAGGCACCGCCATGGAGCTCACCGACATCGACCTGCTCGACATGGAGCGGTTCACCGAGGGCGTCCCCCACGAGTGGTTCACCCACCTGCGGGCCAACGCTCCCGTGTACAAGCACCCCGAGCCCGACGGGCCCGGCTTCTGGGTCATCACCCGGCTCGACGACGTCGTGGCCTGCAACCGCGACGCCGCCACCTTCTCCTCCGACCAGGGCCGCGGCGGCGTGGTCGGCCTCCCCGAGCGCGACGCGCCGCCGTCGGACGCCGAGCAGGCCGGCGGCCGGCTCATGCTGATGATGGACCCGCCCGACCACACCCGCTACCGCAAGCTGGTCAACCGCGGCTTCACCCCGCGCATGATCAAGCAGCTCGAGCCCCACATCCGCGACCTCACCGACCAGGTGCTCGACCAGGCCGTCGCCAAGGGCACCGAGATCGACTTCGTGGTCGACATCGCGGCCGAGCTCCCCCTCGAGGTGATCGCCGAGCTCATCGGCGTGCCCAGCGAGGAGCGCCACAAGATCTTCGAGTGGAGCAACCGCATGATCGGCTCCGACGACCCGGAGTACGCGGTGTCGGCCGAGGAGACCTTCAACGCCCAGGTCGAGATGTTCATGTACGCCCAGGCCCTGGCGGAGAAGCGCCGGGCCGAGCCCGCCGACGACATCATCACGGCGCTGCTCAGCGCCGAGGTGGACGGCGAGTCGCTCTCCGACATGGACTTCAACCTCTTCTTCCTGCTGCTCTCGGTGGCCGGCAACGAGACCACCCGCAACGCCATCTCGCACGGGATGAACGCCTTCCTCGAGAACCCCGACCAGTACGAGCTGCTGGTGAGCGACCCCGACCGCTACCTGCCCGGGGCGGTGGAGGAGATCCTGCGCTGGGCGACGCCCGTCCTCTACTTCCGCCGCAACGCCACCCGCGACATCGTCGTCGGCGGCCAGCAGATCGCCGAGGGCGACAAGATCAGCCTCTGGTACATCTCGGCCAACCGCGACGAGGACCACTTCGAGGACCCGTTCCGCTTCGACATCACCCGCGACCCGAACCCGCACATCGCGTTCGGCGGCGGCGGGCCGCACTTCTGCCTCGGCGCCCAGCTGGCCCGACTCGAGATCCGGATGCTCTTCGAGGAGCTGGCCAAGCGCTACCCGCGCATCGAGGCCCTCGGCGCCCCCGACCGCCTGCGCAGCAACTTCATCGGCGGCATCAAGCACCTCCCGGTCGCCCTCCACCCCGCCTGAGCGGCACGACCCCCTGGGGTCGGCGCCAGGATCAGGCGCACCAAACCCACCGTCGGCACCGGATCTGGGGACTCGGTCGACCGACGAACCTGGCGTCAGGATCGGGTGCGCGGCGCCGGGATCCGATGCCGGACCCTTGAGGTGGGTGGGCTCAGCGGGCGGCGCGAGCCCGGGCGATGTCGCCGGCGACGTGGCGGCGACCCTGGAGCAGCACCGCGGCGCCCACGAGGATCAGCGGGGTGACGATGAGGAAGGCGTTGGCGAGGTTGCCGCGCACCTCGTCGTCGACGACGAACTCGTACCTGTCGGCCACGAAGCCGATGATCAGCGGCGACGCCGCTCCTGCCATGGCGCTGAGGAAGCCGGTCACGGAGAAGGCGATGCCGCGGATCGCCGGCGAGACGACCTCGGTGATCATCACCGGGATGGCCACCAGCCCGCCCACGATGAAGGCCACGGCCACGCCTTGCATGGGGATCCGCAGCCACAGCGGGATCTCGAGGAAGCTCGGGATGAGCAGGCAGGCCCCGATCCCCTGGCACGTGCCGGCGAGGAGCATCGGCGCGCCCTCGTAGCGGTCGCGCAGCTTGTCGACCATGCTGCCGGCCACGAAGGTGCCGCTGATCGCGCCGATCAGGATGAGGCCGCCCACCAGGCCTGCTGCCAGCCCGGCGCTCATGGTGGTGTGGCGGTCGTAGTAGGCGGCGGCCCAGAACCCGAGTCCTGACAGCGCGCCAGCGGCGATGGCCGACCCGATCATGAGCGAGCGCAGCGTGCGCACCCGGGCCGCCACCATCACGTCACGGAAGAGGGCGGCCGGCCCGGAGTCGCGCTCGGGGGGCGACGGCGCGGCCACCGGGAGCACGGGGTCGGGCTGCGCGGCGGCGATGTCGCTCTCGCCCCGCATGGGCTCGGGGAGGCGCCACACCAAGAGCGCCAGGACGGAGCCCGGCACGCCGACGAGCAGGAACGCCCAGCGCCAGCTCAGGAGAGACGCGATGCCACCGGCGAGGGCGAGGCCGATGGCCTGGCCGAAGAAGGGCGTGGCCCGCTGCAGCGCGAACGCTCGGCCCCGGACCTCCGTGGGGTAGTAGTCGGCGATGAGCGACTGCGAGGCGGGGTTGTCGATCGTCTCCCCCACCCCCAGGGCCGCTCGGACCGCCAGGAACTGCCAGAAGCTCCGCACCAGCGCGTTGAGGCCGGAGATCAGGCCCCACGACGCCAGCACGACCGCGATGATGCGGGTGCGGCGGTAGCGGTCGGCCAGGTAGCCGGCCGGCAGCACCACCACGAAGCCGGTGAGCACGAAGGCGGTGCCGAGCAGCCCGGCCTGCGTGTCGCTGAAGCCGAGCTCGTCCTGCACCTGCGTGAGGACGCCGGGCAGGATGCCCCGGTCGACGGCGTCGATGAAGGCCACCCCGGCCAGCACCTTGGCCGGGCGACGCCCGTACGGCCCCCAGCTCGGCTTGACCTTCTTCGGCTTCTTCCCGGTCGTCGTCGAAGCCTCGGACCCGCCTGCTTCGGTGCTCAAGTCGGTGTCGGCCAACGACGCGCGCTCCCCCCGGATGGCGTGGCGCCGAGTGAAACACGTTCTCGCGAGCAGTGCAAGCAGCACCTGCTGGTGCGCTGGACCCCATCGCGAGAACGTGTTCTACTCTGAGCGTCCCGCGACGTGGTGGAGGCAGCAGGGTGGACTTCGACGAGAGCCCGGACGAGGCAGCCTTCCGGGCCGAGGCCCGGGAGTGGCTGGAGAAGGCGGCCGACACGCGCGAGGCGCGCGGTCTGCTCGGCGGTCGCCCCGGCCTCGACAGCGACTGGCTGGCCCGGGCCAAGCCCTGGCAGGCCCGCCTGGCCGACGAGGGGTGGGCCGGCATCACGTGGCCCGTCGACAGCGGCGGCCGCGGCGGCACGCCGAGCGAACAGGCCATCTTCACGGAAGAGGCCGCCAAGCTGGGCCTGGCCGCCAACGCCTTCGCCGTGGGCATCGCCATGGCCGGGCCGACGATCATCGCCCACGGCACCGACGAGCAGCGCCAGCGCTTCCTGCCGCCGCTCCAGCGAGGCGACGAGGTGTGGTGCCAGCTCTTCAGCGAGCCGGGCGCCGGGTCCGACCTCGCCGGTCTCTCCACCCGGGCGGTGCGCGACGGCGACGAGTGGGTGGTCAACGGCCAGAAGGTGTGGACCTCCGGTGCCCACTACTCCGACCTCGGCATCCTCCTGGCCCGCACCGACCTCGACCAGCCCAAGCACCGCGGCATCACCTACTTCCTCGTCGACATGCACTCGCCGGGCATCGAGGTGCGCCCGCTGCGGCAGATGACCGGCGCCTCGCACTTCAGCGAGGTGTTCTTCACCGACGTGCGCATCCCGCACGACCGCGTGCTCGGCGAGGTCGACGGCGGGTGGGGCGTGGCCATGACCACCCTCGCCAACGAGCGCACGATGATGGGCGGCGGCAGCAGCGGCCCCGTGACGACCGACCTCATCGAGCTGGCCCGAGCGCACGGCGTGGACCAGGAGCCGGTCGTGCGCCAGGGCCTGGCGGCGTCGTGGTCCCGAGCGCAGGTGATGACCTACCTCGGCTACCGCAGCCGCACCCGGGCGAGCCAGGGCCTGCCGCCCGGCCCCGAGGCCTCGGTGCGCAAGGTGTTCGCGGCCTGGAACCTGAAGCGCAACGGCGAGCTGGCCATGGCCATCCAGGGCGCCTCGGGGATGCTGCTCGACGGCGATGCCCCCGAGGGGGGCCGGTGGCAGCAGTCGTTCCTCGGCGCCCCGTCGATCCGCATCGCCGGCGGCAGCGACGAGATCCAGCGCAACGTGATGGGCGAGCGGGTGCTGGGGCTCCCCGCCGAGCCCCGGGTCGACAAGCACCTCCCGTTCCGTGAGCTCCCCTAGGAGGCCAGCGGTGCGCAGAGAGCACACCGACGTCCGTCACCCGTCTCGTAGGATCACGCCATGACGACGGCCGAGCCCGAGCTCTCGGCGGAGCAGCAGGAGCGCCGCCGCCGACTCATCGACGCCGCCTTCGAGCTGGGCGCCGAGGGCGGCTACGAGGCCGTGCAGATGCGCGACGTGTCGGTCACCGCCAACGTCGCCCTGGCCACCATCTACCGCTACTTCTCCTCCAAGGACGACCTCCTGGCGGCGGCGATGACGGAGTGGACCGGCCGCCTGCGCGGGCGGGTGGCGCAGTCGCCACCGCGGGGCACCACGGCCGCCGATCAGATGGTCGACGTGCTGCACCGGGCGTGCAAGGCCATGGAGCGACAGCCCAAGCTGAGCGAGGCGCTCGTCCGGGCGCTGTCGTCGGCCGACGCCGGCGTGCGGGCCAGCGGTGCCGAGGTGCAGCGCCAGATCGCGTCGATGGGCGACGGGATCCTCGTCGACCTCAGCCCCGAGGTGCGCTCCGACATCCTCGCCGCCCTCGGTCACGTCTGGTACTCCACGCTCGTCTCGTGGGCGAACGGCCGGCGCGACTTCCCCTCGGTGATGACCGAGCTCGAGCGGGCCGCCCGCGTGCTCATCACCCCCTACGAGCGCGAGGCCGGCGCCTCGCAGTCCAAGCGCAAGGGCAACGGCACCAAGACGTCCTGAGCCGCCGCCGGTCCTCCGACCTGCGCTCCGACGCGAGGGGTCGCCGGCGGCCGGTGGTCGTCGCCGGGCCGCAGCGGGTAGGCCGGTAGCGGATGGCCACCTCTGCTGCGTCGGGCTCCGACGACACCGTGCGCGCCCGCCTGCGGGAGGAGCAGGCCGCGGCGCGGCTGCAGGTCGAGGCGCTCGAGGCGCAGTTCGACGGGTTCGTCGAGGCATCCGAGCTGGTCGCCACCGACGACGAGCACGATCCCGAGGGGCACACGATCGCGTTCGAGCGACAGCAGGTCGCCGCCCTCCTGCGGGCGGCGCGGCTGGCCCGCCTCACCGCCGCCTTCGAGCGGCTCGACCATGGCACCTACGACCGATGTGCCCGCTGCGGCGCACCGATCCCGGCGGAGCGCCTCGAGGCCCTCCCCGGCACGGACCGCTGCGTCGCCTGCGCCTCGGCGTAGGCCCGTTCCGACAGCGATCGCTGCGCAGCCTCCGTCGGCCAGGCCGGCGGCGGTCGACGGATCAGGGCTGGGGTGGCGGGGCCTCGGCCTGGGGGTGGGTCCAGCCGAAGACGCCGCAGCCACCCACCTCCTCACCCCCTCGCACGTAGGCGATGGCGAACTCGACGCGACCGGCCTCGTCGGTCGGGACGTTGCGCATGCCCCACGCGGTGGCCTCCTCCTGCGAGCTGAGCTCGGGGCCGCGCCCGCCCCCGGGCAGCTTGACGGCGTACGTCCTCATGGGTCCACGGTGCCGGGCCGACGCGGCGCCGCACCAACGAGTTGTCCCAGGCGGACTCAGATGGCGCGGGTGCGCCCCTCCCAGTACGGGTCGCGGAGCTTGCGCTTGTAGAGCTTGCCGTTCGGATCCCGAGGCATCTCGGCGGTGTAGTCGATGCTCTTGGGCAGCTTGAACTTGGCCAGGCGCTCGGCGCAGTGCGCCGTGAGCTCGGCCGTGAGGGCGTCGCCGGCGTCGACGCCGGGCGCCACCTCCACGACGGCCTTGATCTCCTCGCCCCAGTCCTCGTGCGGGATGCCGAAGACGGCGGCGTCGGCGACCTTCGGGTGCGTGAGCAGCGCCCCCTCGATCTCGGCCGGGTAGATGTTCACGCCGCCGGAGATGATCATGTCGGACTTGCGGTCGCACAGGAACAGGTAGCCGCCGTCGTCGAGGTAGCCGATGTCGCCGACGGTGAAGAACCCGGCGCGCCGGTTCTCGTCGGTCTTGCCCTTGTCCTTGAAGTACTCGAAGTCGCCCTGGCCGAGCTTCATGTAGACGGTGCCGATCTCGCCGGTGGGGGTGTCGACGCCCTCGTCGTCGAGGATGCGGATCTCGCTGCTCGGCCACGGGAGCCCGACGGTGCCGGGACGCTCCAGCCACTGCTCCGGGGTGACGACGGTGCCGCCGCCCTCGGTGGCCGCGTAGTACTCGTAGATCACCGGTCCCCACCAGTCGAGCATCCGCTGCTTGATCTCCACCGGGCACGGCGCAGCGGCGTGCACCATCGACCGCAGCGTCGAGACGTCGTAGCGGTCGCGCACCTCCTCGGGGAGCGCCAGCAGGCGGTGGAACTGGGTGGGCACCATGTGGCTGTTGGTGACGCCGTGGCGCTCGATCAGCTCGAGCATCCCCTCCGGCGTCCAGCGGTCCATGAGCACCACGGGGTGGCCGAGGTGCAGCGACGTGGACGCGAAGGCCAGCACGGCGGTGTGGTAGAGCGGCGAGCCGCAGATGTGCACGTTGCCGTCGTGGGCGACGGTGCCGAACAGGCGCAGCAGGAAGCCCCCGCCGGCAGCCGCGGCATCGGGGTCGGCACCCGAGAGCTTGCGGCGCACCCCCTTCGGCTGACCGGTGGTGCCGGAGGTGTAGTGCATGGCGGCGCCACCGGAGCGGTCGCCAGGTCGGTCGGCCGGTTGGCCGTCGGTGAGGTCGGTGTAGGGACGGAAGCCGTCGACGGCGCCGATGGAGAAGCAGTGGTCGGCTGGGAGCGAGATGGCGTCGGCGGCCGAGCGGCAGGTGTCGGCGAAGCGCTCATGGCCGATGAAGGCGTCGGCCTCGCAGTCCTCCACGATGTAGGCGATCTCGGGGCCCACCAGGTGGTGGTTGATCGGGGTGAGGTACCAGCCCGCCTGCATCGCCGCGAAGTAGAGGGCCAGCATCTCGAAGCTGTTGGGGACGACGGCCGCCACGCCCGAGCCCGCTTCGAGCCCGAGGGCGCGCAGCCCGTGCACGAGCCGGTTGCACTCGGCGTAGAGCTCGCCGTAGGTGACCTCCTTCCCTGACGGGTCGATCACCGCGATGCGGTTCGGATCCTCTTCGGCCAGCGTCCAGAAGCCCACGGTGTCGGTCACGGGCCGCAGGGTAGAACGCGTTTCACCTGTCGTCCATCGGGGCGGAGCGGTCAGGCCCCGAGCACCACCTCGGCCACCTGCCGCAGGTGGGCGACGCTCCCCCCACCGACCACCAGCATCGTCACCCCCGCCTCCTCCCACGCCTGGAGGTCGTCGCGGATCTTCTCGCGGGAGCCGACGAGCGAGATGTCGGCCGCCATCTGGGTGGGCACCGCGGCGATGGCGTCGTCGCGCCGGCCGGCGAAGAAGAGCTCTTGGATCTCGTTCGCCTCGCGCTCGTAGCCCATGCGGGCGAACACCTGCTGGTGGAAGTTCATGTCCTTGGCGCCCATCCCGCCGATGTAGAAGCCGAGGGTGGGGCGCATGCCCTCGAGGGTCGCCTGCACGTCGTCGGTCACGACCACCGAGCAGTTGGTGGCGATCTCGAAGCGGTCGCGCTTGGTGGGGTCGCCCGCCCGGGCGAAGCCGTCGTCGAGCCAGCCCTGGTACATCGAGGCGACCTTCGGGGAGTAGTAGATCGGGAGCCAGCCATCGGCCACCTCGGCGGCCAGCGCCACGTTCTTGGGGCCCTCAGCGCCAAGCCATATGGGCATTTCCGCCCGCAGGGGGTGGGTGATCGGCTTGAGCGGCTTGCCCATCCCGAGCGCTCCCTCGCCGGTGTAGGGCAGCGGGTGGTGGGGGCCCGCGCTCGTCACCGGCGCCTGCCGCGCCAGCACCTGGCGGATGATGTCGACGTACTCGCGGGTGCGGGCCAGCGGCTTGCCGAAGGGACCGCCGTACCACCCCTCCACCACCTGCGGTCCGGACACCCCGAGGCCCAGCACGAAGCGACCGCCCGAGAGGTGGTCGAGCGTGAGCGCGTGCATCGCGCACGACGTCGGCGTCCGGGCGGAGATCTGCACGATCGAGGTGCCGAGGCGGATCCGCTCGGTCTGCGATCCCCACCAGGCGAGCGGGCCGAAGGCATCGCTCCCCCACGACTCCGCGGTGAACGCGGCGTCGAACCCGAGCCGCTCCGCCTCGAGCAGCTTCTCGAGGGCATCGGTGGGAGGCTGCGCCCCCCAGTACCCGAGCGTCAGACCGAGCTTCACGTTCGTCTCCTCCTGCAGATGTGGGATCAACCCTAGAACGCGTTCTCGCGTAGGGCTATGGTGACGCCACGCACGGTCCGTCGTGCGGTCAAGGGGGGAAGTCGATGAAGACACGAGCGATCGTGCTCGCCGCGCTGGTGCTCGTCGTCGCCGCGTGCGGCAACCGGGCCGGCGACGAGGACACCGGGGGCGACGCGTCCGACGGTGGCCCGACCACCGAGTCGGCCGGTGGCAGCGGAGCGGGCGCCACCGACGTGGGCGTCACCGACGATGCCATCACGATCGGCGTGGTGGCCGACCTCACCGGCGTGGTGCCCGGCCTCTTCAAGGCGGCACCCGATGCCGTGCAGGCCTACGCCGCCATGGTCAACGAGGCCGGTGGCATCCACGGCCGGGAGCTGGTGGTCGAGGTGTTCGACACCGGCACCAACGACAACGGCAACCGGGTGGCCTACGAGGAGGCGTGCGACGCCGTGTTCGCGTCGGTCGGCTCGGAGTCCGCCTTCGACACCGGCGGCTACGACGCGGTGGCAGCGTGCGGCTTCCCCCACCTGGCCGGCTTCACCACCGACGACGCCGTCGACGAGCTCGACTTCGTCTTCCCCCGCACGAGCCCCGACGTCGTCGGCGTGGGCGCGGCCCGCTGGTTCGCCGAGGAGTTCCCCGAGGCCGTCAAGAACGCCGCCATGTTCCACGGCAACATCCCCGTCACCGAGCTGGCTGCCCTCAACCAGATGGAGGCCCGTCGCTCGGTCGGCTGGGAGTACATCTACCAGCAGCCGGTGGCCACGCTGGAGTCCAACTACACCCCCCACGTCCTGGAGATGGAGCGACGGGGCGTGCAGGCGTTCACGTTCGTCGCCGACGTCAACAACATCGTGCGGCTGCAGACCGCCATGCGCGAGCAGGGGGTCGAGGTGACGATCGCCGACGTCAACACCCAGGGCTACAGCCAGGACTACCTGGAAGCCGTCGGTCCCGCCGGCGAGGGCAGCTACGTGCCCCTCGCCCACGCCCTGCTCGAGGAGGCCGACCAGATCGAGGCCCTCGAGGAGTACGTCACCTGGCTCGACCGCACGTCGCCCGGCGAGCTGCCCACGTCCAACGGCCTGCAGGCCTGGGTGCGGGCGAAGATGTTCCACGAGGCGGCGGAGGCGGTGGGCCCGGAGCTCACCCGCGACGCGCTGATCGCCGAGCTCGAGGGCATGACCGACTGGGACGCCGGCGGCCTCATCCCGCCGATCGACGTGGGCGAGCGGGTCCAGGACGAGTCGTGCTTCCTGCTGGCCCAGGTGCAGGACGGCACCTACGTGCGGGTCTTCCCCGACGAGGGCTTCCACTGCTCACCGGACGACCTCTACACCTACGGGTCCTAGGCCCGCCTTGGCCGACCTGCTCGCGTTCACGATCGTCGGGATCGTCACCGGGTCGATCTACGCGGTCGCAGCCAGCGGGCTGGTGGTGACCTACACCACCTCGGGCGTGTTCAACATCGCCCACGGCGCCGTCGGCATGCTGATGGCGTTCCTCTACTGGCAGCTGCGCTTCGACTGGGGCTGGCCGACGCCGGTGGCGCTGGTCGCCGTGCTGCTCGTCGTGGCGCCGCTGTTCGGGGCGCTGATCGAGCGGACCCTGGCGCGCAACCTGGCGCGGGCGTCGCTGGTGTCGAGCCTGGTCGTCACCATCGGCCTGCTCCTCGTGCTGATGGGGCTGGCCCTCAACATCTGGCCGCCGGAGGGCCGGCGGGTCAGCGGCTTCTTCGCTCCCGGCGGGTTCGACCTCGGCTCCGTGTTCGTCACCTGGCACCAGGCGATCACGGTGGCGGTGGCCGTCGGCGTCGCGGTCGGCCTGCGCCTGTTCATGTTCCGCACCCGGGCCGGGGTGACGATGCGGGCCGTGGTCGACCACCGCTCGCTGGCCACGCTGGTGGGCGCCCGACCGGCCCGCTCGGCCATGCTGAGCTGGGCGCTCGGCTCCTCGCTGGCGGCGCTGGCCGGCATCCTGCTGGCGCCGGTGCTGCAGCTCAACGTGCAGGCCCTCACCCTGCTGGTGGTCAACGCCTACGCCGCCGCCATGGTGGGCCGGCTGCGCAGCGTGCCGCTCACCTTCGTCGGCGCCATGGCGCTGGGGCTCATCGAGTCCTACGCCGTCGGCTACCTCCCCTCCACGGGCGCCTTCGCCAACATCCGCCTCGCCATCCCCACCCTGCTGCTGTTCCTGGCGCTGCTGCTCATCCCCGAGGTGCGCCTGCGGGCCGGGGCCACCATCGCGGCGCGGATGCCCCGCCCCACCTCGCTGCGCCGGTCGCTGGCGTCGGCCGGCCTGCTCGTCGGCGGGGCCTGGGCGTTCGCCACCGTCGCCGCCGAGGACACCGTGGCCCAGGTGGCACCGGGACTGGCCCTCGGGCTGGTGGCCCTCTCGCTGGTGCCGCTCACCGGGTGGGCCGGCCAGGTGTCGCTGTGCCAGATGACCTTCGCCGGCCTCGGCGCCTTCTCGGCCGCCCAGCTGGCCGCGAGCGGCTCCGTGCTCGGGCTCCTGCTCGCCGTGGCGGTGGCGGCTCCGGTCGGCGCGCTGGTGGCGCTGCCCGCCCTGCGCCTGCGCGGCCTCTACCTCGCCCTCGCCACGCTGGCCTTCGCCGTGCTCATGGACAACGTGTTCTTCGTGCGGTCCGACGTGTTCGGGAGCCTGGGTGCCGTGCCCGTGGACCGCCTCGAGGTGGCCGGCATCTCCTTCGCCGGCGAGCGCGCCTACTTCGTGCTCCTCGCCGCGGTGTTCGCCGCGATCGCGGTGGGGCTCCTCGCCCTGCGCCGCGGCACCTTCGGCCGGCGGCTCTCGGCCCTGCGCGACAGCCCGGTCGCCTGCACCACGATGGGGCTCGACACCACCGTCACCAAGCTCCAGGTGTTCGCGCTCTCGTCGGCCATCGCCGCCCTCGCCGGAGCGCTCCTGGCCGGCTTGCGCCAGACGGCCACCGCCGCCGACTACGCCATGTTCGAGAGCCTCCCCATCGTGCTGCTGGCCGTCCTCGGCGGCATCACGGCGGTGAGCGGGGCGCTCGTCGGTGGGCTCGTGCTGGCCGCCATCCCGGTGCTGGCCGACGAGGTGTCCTGGCTCGAGAGCCTGGCCATCCTCGGGCCCGGCGTCATCGGCCTCACCCTGGCCCGACGGCCCGACGGGCTGGCCCTGGCCTTCAGCGACCTGTGGGCCGGCCGCCACGGCCGTAGCGACGACGCTCCCGGCGACCTGCCGGAGCGCATCGAGGAGCTCGGCCTCACCATCCCGCTGGAGCCGCGCCACCGGGCGGCCATCGACCACGAGCTGGCCATCGATGCCTGAGCACCCGCCCCTCCCGTCGCCCGTGCTCGAGCTGCGCGGCGTCCGAGCCGGCTACGGCCGCATCGAGGTGCTGCGGGGCATCGACCTCGCGGTGCCGGCCGGCACCCTGGTGGGCCTGCTCGGCCCGAACGGGGCCGGCAAGACCACCACGCTGGCGGCGGTGAGCGGGCTGGTCCGGCCGTCGTCGGGCAGCATCCACATGGCCGGGGTCGAGGTCACCGGGGCCGGTCCCGACGCCCTGGCCCGGGCCGGGGTCTGCACGATCCCCGAGGGGCGGGGCGTGTTCCCCAACCTCACGGTCGACGAGAACCTGCTGATGTTCAGCCACGGCGGCACCAGCGCCCGCCACGCCACGGAGGTGGCCTTCACCCACTTCCCCCAGCTGGAGGCGCGGCGCCGGATGGCGGCCGGCCTCCTCTCGGGCGGCGAGCAGCAGATGCTCGCCCTGGCCCGGGCCCTGGCCACCCGGCCCGCCCTCCTCCTGCTCGACGAGCTGTCGATGGGGCTGGCGCCGCTCGTGGTCGAGCAGCTCTACGGCCAGGTGAAGGAGATCACCCGCACCGGCGTCGCCATCTTGCTGGTGGAGCAGTTCGCCGCCTACGTGCTCGACGTCGCCGACCAGGTGGCCGTGATGGTGCACGGCGAGATCCGCGCCGCCGGCCGTCCGGGCGAGATGGCCAGCCAGCTGCAGGGGGCGTACCTCGGTGCGCCCTGACCCCACGCCCACCCCACCCCTTCGGCGGTCCGCCGCCCCCACGATGGAGGAGCTCCATGAGCCCTGACGACCACGACGGTCCCGATCGCCTGGACGAGTTCCAGGCCGAGCTGGCCCGGCTCCGGGTCCGCGGCGGCTCGCCGACCAACGAGCAGCGCCTCCTGGTGGGCGGCATCGTGCTGATGCCCCTCGGCCTGGTGCTGGTGCTCATCGGGTACCTCGGAGCGTCCGGCACCACGGAGCTCAGCTCCCAGGTGCCCTACCTGATCTCGGGCGGTCTGCTCGGGCTCGGCTGCACGATCGTCGGCGCCGCGCTGTTCCTGCGCTACTCGCTGGGCCGCTACCTGCGCTTCTGGCTCCTCCGCCTCGTGTTCGAGGAGCACACCGCCGCCGACCGCCAGGTCGACGCCCTCGAGCGGCTGGGCGAGCAGATCGTCCAGTCCCGTTCGACGAACCGAGCGTCGGCCTCCGCCGACCGACCAAAGGAGACCCAACCGTGACCACCCATCGGATCGCCCGAGGAGCGGTGGGCGCGCTCGTCGCGCTCAGCCTGCTCGCCGCCTGCGGCGGAGATGACGACGACGGCGACACCGCCACCACCGAGGCCGACACCACCACCACGGTCGAGGAGACCACCACCACGACGGCAGCGGTCGACCCGGCGGCCGAGGAGGCGGCGGTGGAGGCCGTGCTGGTCGAGTTCTTCTCGCTGGTCGGCCAGGGCGAGCTCTCGGCGGCTGCCGCCATGATCGAGAACGGCGAGGAAGCCGAGCCCCGCCTCGTGCACTGCGAGGACCTGGTCGGCGGTGTCACGATCGAGATGATCAGCGTGGAGCTGGTCGACGACACCACCGCCACGGCCTTGTTCTCGATCCTGAAGAACGGCGACGTCCTGCTGCCCGAGAGCGGTGGTGGCGCGGTGAAGGTCGACGGCGAGTGGCTGGTGAGCGAGAACACCTTCCTGTCGCTCTACGACGCCGCCAAGGAGGGCTGCACGGGCACCCCGCCGCCCGAGTGAGCCTCGAAGGAGAAGCTGCGGCTCGCCGCGGGGGGTGGCGCATGATGCGCCGCGCCCTGCGGCCGAGCCGCCACTGGATCATCATCGGCGTCCTCACGGCCCTCGGCTGGACGGCCGCCAAGGTGTCGATCCCGCTGCTGGCCCAACGGGCCATCGACGGCGGGATCGACCCCTACGACCGCCCGGTCCTCCTGCGCTGGACCGCGGTGATCGTGGGCGTGACGCTCGTGATCGCGGTGTGCACCGCGTTCCGGCGCTACGCCGCCTTCGCGATCTCCCTGCGGGCGGAGACCGACCTGCGCCGGCAGCTGTTCGCCCACCTGCAGCGGCTCCACTTCGCCTACCACGACCGGGCCCAGACCGGTGAGCTGATGTCGCGGGCCAACACCGACCTGCGCCAGGTCCAGCTCTTCCTCGTGTTCGTGCCCATCGCCGGGGCCAACCTGGTGATGATCCTCGGGGTGGCCGTGGTGCTGCTCACGATCAACCTGAAGCTGGCGCTGCTGGCACTGGCGCCGCTGCCGCTGCTCAGCCTGGCCGCCACCATGTTCTCGCGCCGGATGGGCCCGCAGTCGGCCGACCTCCAGCGCCAGCTGGCCGAGGTGTCGGGCGTGGTCGAGGAGAGCCTCTCGGGGATCCGGGTGGTGAAGGGATTCGGCGCCGAGGCCCTCCAGGACGGCAAGCTCCGGCGGGCCGCCCGGCTCGTGCAGGACCGGGCGCTGGCGATCGCGCGGCTGCGCGCCGGCTTCAACCCGCTGATGGAGCTGCTCCCCACGCTCGGGCTGGTGATCGTGCTGTTCGTCGGCGGCCGCGAGGTGCTCGACGGCCGCCTCAGCATCGGTGAGCTGGTGGCGTTCAACTTCTACATCCTCCAGCTGATCTTCCCCCTGCGGATGTCGGCGTTCCTGGTGGCCCAGGCGTCGCGGGCCTCGGCCGCCGCCGCCCGCATCCACGAGGTGCTCTCGACCGCCCCCGAGATCGTCGACCGGCCGGGGGCCGCTGCCCTGCCACCCGGGCCCGGCGAGGTGCGCTTCGAGGGCGTCCACTTCGGCTACGAGCCCGGCGCACCGGTCCTGCACGGCCTCGACCTCGTCATCCCGGCCGGGCAGTCGGTGGCCCTGGTCGGATCGACCGGAGCCGGCAAGAGCACGCTGGCCCGGCTCCTCGCCCGCTTCTACGAGGTCGACGGCGGACGGGTCACCCTCGACGGCCACGACGTGCGCGACGTGCGGCTCGACGACCTCCGCCGCAACGTGGGCATCGTGTTCGAGGACACCTTCCTCTTCAGCGACACCGTCTACGCCAACATCGCCCTGGCCGACCCCGGGGCCTCCCTCGAGCAGGTGGAGGCGGCCGCCCGCCTGGCGGGCGCCGCCGACTTCGTCGCCGACCTCCCCGACGGGTACGACACCGTGCTCGGCGAGCAGGGGTTCTCGCTCTCGGGCGGTCAGCGGCAGCGGGTGGCCATCGCCCGGGCGATCCTGGCCGACCCCCGGGTGCTGGTGCTCGACGACGCCACGTCGTCGGTCGACCCCACCAAGGAGCACGAGATCCGAGATGCCCTGGAGGAGGTCATGGCGGGCCGCACGACGATCGTGATCGCCCACCGCGCCGCCACGGTGGCCTTGGCCGACCGCGTGGTGCTCCTCGACGACGGCCAGGTGGTGGCCGACGGCACGCACGACCACCTGCTGCAGACCTCCGAGCGCTACCGGACGGTGCTGGCCCACGGTGAGGCCCGGGCGGCGGGCGCCACCGCGGAGGTGGCGCGGTGAGGATCCCCAGCGCGGCCGACATCGACCTCTCGGCCCACGAGAAGCGCCGCATCCTGCGCCGCACCTGGCTGCTGCTGCGGCCGCACCGCCTGGCCCTCGCCGGGATCGCGGGGCTGGTCCTGCTGCAGGCGGGCGGCATGGTGGCCGGCCCCGCCGTGGTCCGCTACGGCATCGACCAGGGCGTGCGCCCCGGCGACCTCGACGCGCTGAACCGGGCGGCGGTCGTGTTCATCGTGGCCGCCGTGCTGGCCTACGTGAGCGGGCGCCTGGCCATCAAGGCGGTGGCCCGCGTGGGCGAGGCCTTCCTGCGCGACCTGCGCGAGCGGGTGTTCTCCCACCAGATGTCGCTCTCGATGGACTTCTTCGATCGCAACCGCACGGGCTCGCTGGTGGCCCGCATGACCGCCGACATCGAGGCGCTGCAGGAGCTGATCGGCCAGGGCCTCACCATGTTCGTGGTCAACAGCCTGCTGCTGCTCGGCGCCGCCGTCGTGATGGTCGGCATGAGCTGGCAGCTGGCCCTCGGCGTGCTGGTGGTCGTGCCCATGGTGGCCCACGCCACCCGCCGGTTCCGGCGCGACTCCAACGCCGCCTACCTCGACCTCCGGGAGTCGATCGGCACCAACCTCTCGACGCTCCAGGAGGGCCTGGCCGGGGTGCGGGTGGTGCAGGCCTTCAACCAGGAGGAGGCCGTGGTCGACCGCTTCCACGGCACCAACGAGCGGCTGTTCAGCGCCCACATGCGCACCGAGCGCATCGCTGCCCGCTACTTCCCCGTGGTGGAGCTGGCCCAGGGCATCGCCATCGCGGTGATCCTCGGGCTGGGCGGCGTCCTCAGCGCTCGGGGGTCCGTCACCGTCGGCACCGTCGCCGCCTTCGTGCTGTACCTGCAGAACCTCTTCGAGCCCGTGCAGCAGCTGAGCCAGCTGTTCAACCAGCTCCAGGCCGCCGGCGCCGCCCTCCACAAGCTCTACGGGCTCCTCGACGAGGTGCCCAAGGTGGCCGAGCGCCCCGGCGCCGTCGACCTCCCCGAGCGGGGCCGTCTCGAGGTCGCCGACGTGTCGTTCGCGTACGGCGACGGCGCGCCGGTGCTGCGCGAGGTGTCGTTCGTGGTGGCCCCCGGCGAGCGCGTGGCGCTGGTGGGGCCCACCGGCGCCGGCAAGTCCACCCTGGCCAAGCTCATGGCGCGCGCCTACGACCCCACCAGCGGCACCGTGCGCTACGACGGCATCGACCTGCGCGACGCCACCCTGGTCAGCCTGCGACGCCGGATCGTGGTCGTGCCGCAGGAGGGCTTCCTGTTCTCGGGCACCATCCGCGACAACCTGCTGGTCGGACGGCCCGACGCCACCGACGTCGACGTGGCCGCAGCCATCGACCGCCTGGGCCTGCGGCCCCGGTTCGACGCCTTCCCCGGGGGCCTCGAGGCGGAGGTGCGGGAGCGGGGCGCCAACTTCTCCGCCGGGGAGCGCCAGCTGGTGTCGCTGGTGCGGGCGGCCCTGGCCGACCCCGGGATGATCGTCCTCGACGAGGCCACCTCCAGCCTCGACCCCGGGACGGAGCTGATCGTGGAGCAGGCGCTGGAGCGCCTGATGGAGGGCCGGACGGTGGTCGTCATCGCCCACCGGCTGTCCACCGCGGCCCGGGCCGACCAGGTGGCCGTGGTGGCGGGCGGCCGCCTCGTGGAGCACGGCACCCACGCCGACCTCGTGGCCGAGGGCGGCGCCTACGCCGGGCTCTTCGCCTCCTGGGCGGCGGGCACCGCGGGTCCGACCGGCACCGCCGCCGGCGATCCGCTGGCCGCCCCGGGCTCGGCCGACGGCGCTCCCCTGCCCGCCCCCTGACGGGCCCGGGCCCGCCCTTCGGACCAGGTGAGGCCCAGCTCGACATCGGTGTCGTGCGGCAGGCCGAGGATGCGCTCGCCGATGATGTTGCGCAGCACCTCGGAGGTGCCCCCGCCCACGGTGAGCGCCGGGCTGAACAGGAACCCGCTGGCCCACGGGTCGAGCGCCGGGTCGTGGCCGACGGCCAGCATCCCCTCCGCGCCCATGAGGTCCTTCGCCAGCGTGAACACGGTCTTGCCGTGCGGGTCCTTGAGCGCCTTGCGCAGCGAGGCGTCGGGGCCCGGCGTCTTGTTGACCTTGGCGGAGATCTGCCGGAGCTGGTGGTAGCGCATGATCTCGCCCTCCACGTAGGCGGCGGCCAGCCGCTGGCGCAGGTGGCCCTCGGGGAGCCCGCCCCGCGCCCGCACCAGGGCCACGAGGTCGCGCACCGTCGGTCCGTGCCCCCACTGGAGGCCGTCGCGCGAGAGCGACACGCGCTCGTTGGCGAGCGTCTCCTTGGCCATGGCCCAGCCGCCGTGCAGCGGGCCGATGAGGTTCTCGGCGGGGACCGCCACGTCCGTGAAGAAGACCTCGCAGAAGCCTGCGTCGCCGAAGCCGCCGACCATGTTGCGCAGCGGTCGGACCTCGATGCCCGGGAGGTCCATCGGCACGATGAAGTAGGAGATGCCGGTGTACTTCGAGGTGTCGGGGTCGGTGCGGGCGATGAGGATCCCGTACCTCGCCACCGACGCCAGCGACGTCCAGATCTTCTGGCCGTTGACCACGAACAGGTCGCCGTCGCGCTCGGCTCGCGTGGCGAGGCCCGCCAGGTCCGACCCGGCCCCCGGCTCGCTGAAGAGCTGGCACCACATCTCCTCGCCGCGCAGCATGGGCGGCAGGTAGCGCGCCTTCTGCTCCTCGCTGCCGTGCACGACGATCACCGGGCCGCAGTGGCCGATGCCCACCGGGTTGAGGGGCTTGGCCACGCCGGCCCGCTTGAGCTCGTCGTCGATGATCAGCTGCAGCTCGGGCTCGGCGTCGAGGCCCCACGGGGCCGGCCAGTGGGCGGTGACGTAGCCGGCGTCGACCAGCTGGGCCGGGGTGGGATCGGGGTGGGCCGACAGCCAGGCCCGCACCTCCAGGCGCCGGGGGTCGTCCTCGGCCGGCAGGTCCATGTCCATGCGGCCAAGTAGAACACGTTCTCGCGGCGCTCGCCCGGGTGGGCCGGGGGTCAGAGGGCGCCCCGGGCCTTCACGTCGAGGTAGGCGTCGGCGAGCCGCGGGGCCAGCTGCCCCGGGAGCGCGTCGACCACCACGGCGCCCATCGAGCGGAGCCGGGCGGTGGCCCGGTCCCGCTCGTCGAGGGCCGCCGCCGCGGCGGTCGCCCGATAGGCCTCGTCGGCGTCGGCGGGTGGGTCGCCCGCCCACGCCGCCACGTCGGGGTCGCGCACGGCGGCCACCAGCACGACGTGGTGGCGCACCAGCAGGGGCAGCGCCGGCAGGAGCGACTCCCCCACCGCCTGCTCGACCAGGTCGGTGAACAGCACGATCAGCGAGCGCCGCCGGAAGCGGGCCAGCGCGTGGGTGAAGGCGCCGCGGTAGTCGCTCTCGGCCAGGGCCGGCTCGAGGTCGTACACCGACTCCGCCACCCGACCGAGCTGCTCTCGTCCGGAGCTCGGTGGCAGCACCGCCCGCACGGTGCGGTCGAAGGCCACCAGGCCGCAGCGGTCGCCCAGGCGGGTGGCCACCATCGTGAGGCAGAGGGCGGCGTCCATGGCGTGCTCGACGCGGGGCACGCCGTCCACCTGGCCGGCCATCACCCGTCCGTTGTCGAGCAGCAGCAGGACGCTCTGGTTGCGCTCCGCCCGGTAGGTGCGGACCATCGCCTTCCCCGCCCGGGCGGTGGCCGCCCAGTCGATGCGGCGCACCTCGTCGTCGACGCCGTACTCCCGCAGCTGGTCGAACTCGGTGCCGCCGCCCCGACCCTTGGCCGAGCGCAGGCCGACCTCGAGGATCCGGGCTCGGTTGAGGCGCAGCTCGGCCTCCTGGCGGCTGGGGAAGGCGGGGTGCACCTGCAGCGTGGCGGGGCGCGCCAGCGTCCGCTGCCGGGCCCCGATGCCGAGCGGGCCGGCCACGCGCACCACGAGCTGGGTGGGGTTGAAGCGCCCCCGGCGGGTGGGCTCGATGTCGGTCGAGGCCACCAGCCGGGCGCCGGCCGGCAGGTCGCCCTGGCCGCGCCGGGCGGTCGCCTGCAGCGAGGGGGCGAGCTCGTCGGCCCACGACACCCGGGCCCGCCGGGCGGTCGGGTTGCGCAGCGTCCACGTGATGGTGCCCCGCCCGCCGAGCGTGAGCACGGGCGGCAGCTCGCGCGCCACCTCGAGCCGGCGCGGGTCGGGGGCCAGGGCGGCGTCGACCAGCGCCACCGCCAGCAGGGCCAGGTCCACCCACAGCACGGCCCGGAGCCCGCTGCCGGGCAGCGCCAGCACCAGGACCGAGAGCGCGGCGGCCACGACCGCCAGCCGACGGGTGGGGACGGGGATCACCGGGGCACGGGCACCGTGGCGAGCAGCCCGTCGAGCACGGCATCGACGGTGACGCCCTCGAGCTCCACCTCGGGTCGCAGCTGCACCCGGTGGCGGATGGCCGGCTTGGCGATGGCCTTGACCTCGTCGGGGGTGACGAACGCGCGGCCGCTCAGCCACGTCCACGCCTTCGCTGCGTGCAGCAGCATGGCGGTGCCGCGCGGCGAGACGCCGAGCGAGAGCGAGGGCGACTGCCGGGTGGCCTGGGCCAGGCTCACCAGGTAGCCGAGGACCGCCGGGTCGACCCGCACCTGCTCCACCTGGGCCCGGGCCGCGACGAGGTCGGCGACCCCGGCGACGGGGCGGATCACCGAGGCGATGTCGTGGGGGTCGAGGCCCTCGTGGTGGCGGGCCAGCACCAGCTGCTCCTGCTCGGCCGAGGGGTAGCCGACCTGCAGCTTGAGGAGGAAGCGGTCGAGCTGCGCCTCGGGCAGCGGGTAGGTGCCCTCGTACTCCACCGGGTTCTGGGTGGCCACCACCACGAACGGCTCGGGCAGCGGTCGGGCGTGGCCCTCCACGGTGACCTGGCGCTCCTCCATGGCCTCGAGCAGCGCCGCCTGCGTCTTCGGCGGGGTGCGGTTGATCTCGTCGGCCAGCAGCAGGTTGGTGAAGACCGGGCCCTCCCGGAAGTGGAGCTCGCCGGTCGACCCCGCCTCCCCCTGGGAGTAGACGAGCTGCCCGAGCACGTCGGCCGGCATCAGGTCGGGTGTGAACTGCACCCGTGTGAACTGCAGGTCGAGCGACGCGGCCAGGGCCTTGGCGATGAGGGTCTTGGCCACCCCGGGCACGCCCTCGAGCAGCACGTGCCCCCCGACGAGCAGGGCGGTCACCAGGCCCGAGAGGGTGCCCTCCTGGCCGACCACCACCTTCCCGACCTCGTCGCGCACGGCGAGGACGGCTGCCCTCGGGTCACGGGGGGCTGCGGGCTCGCTCACGGAAGGACCTCCTGGTGGACGGACGACACGGCTCGGGCCACGGCCACGAGCTCGTCGTCGGTGGTGACGGGACGATCGTCGAGGGCCGCCTCGACCACCTCGGGGGCGAGGCCGGTGCGGGCCACCACGGCGTCGACGAAGGCGCGGGGCGGGGCCTCGGCGGGGATGCCGAGGCGGGATCGCAACCGGCGCCGCAGGCCGCGGCGCAGCGCATCGGCGGCCGGGCCCGGGGCCCGACCACGGCCGAGGAGCCGCCCGGTGGCCCGCACCAGCTCGGAGCCGGCGACCTCGACGGGCTGCGCCTCCCGCACCGGGCGCCCGAGCCGGATGGCGCGCCACAGCGCGTAGAGCACGAACGCCACGGCCAGCTGCACCAGGAGCCGCCGCACGCCGTCGGGCACGAGGTCGGCGAGCGTCTTGTCGCCGCCGCCCGCCGGCAGCGGCGCGTCGACCACGCGCACCGTCGTACCGGGCTCCGGGGCCAGGAGGGCCACGGCCAGCACGGCGTTGTCGCGGGTGGCCAGCAGGTCGTTCGTGAGGAAGGCGGCGCCCCCCACGCCGGTGACCGAGCCGGCGCCGTCGCCGCGCTCCACCACGAAGGCGAAGTCGCGCGTGCCGAGGCAGGAGCCGTCGGTGCCCTCGGTGCCGTAGCGGACGGGGGCCCCGCCGGCCACCTCGTCGACGTCGCCGAGGGCGTCGATCGTGCACACGCCGCGCGGGATGGGGCCGGTGTCGAGGGTGTCGCCGAGCCCGAGCGGGAAGGTGGGCGGGAGCAGGAACGACGACGGGTCGGTCACCACCAGGCGGCCGCCGGCGCGCACCCAGTCGAGCACCTCCGCCACCTGGTCGTCGTCGAGGGTGTCGTCGAGCAGCAGCGCCACGTCGTCGTCGGCGTCGGGGAGCCCGGGAGCGAGGTCGACGTCGGCGTCGAGCTCGGTCAGGAGCGACACCAGGGCGCTGGTGCCGAGCGGGCCGTCGGAGCGCGGGTCGAGCGGCGGGCCGTCGTTGCCGGGCGCGCCGCCCGCCAGCGCGGCCACCACGAGGGCGGCGGCGATGGCGCCGGCGACGAGCGCGCCGCGGGTGCGGGAGGTGGCCACGGTCACGAGGTCCGCGCCGCGAGGATCTCGTCGTCGAGGGCGGCGAAGCGGGCCGACTCCGGCGCCCCGGTCTCCGCGCCGCCGTACCACGCCCCCTCGAACAGGTCGGTGGCGACGCGCATGGGCTCCGCCGCCGGAGAACGGGTGCGCTCGACGTCGCGGAGGTACTCGCGCGCCGTCCGCCCGGCCTGCTCGGGGATGGCCCCCGCCCGCACCAGGTCGGCCACCAGCGCGCGGTGGCGGCAGCGGAGGCCCTCGCGCCAGCGCCCCGCGGCCTCCAGGACGGCCGCCTCCTCGCGCCACTGGCGGGCGGTGCGGGACAGCTCCACCATGGTCGCCGGGCGCTCGGCCCGCAGCACCGGCAGCGAGCCGACCCGACCGTGGCGGGCGATCAGGTAGACCACGCCGACCACGGCGCCCAGCACCACCACCCAGGCCACCACCGCACCGCCACCGCCGGCCACGAGGGAGCCCAGGGCGTCGCCGATGCGATCCCCGAACCAGCCCAGGACGCGGTCCACGATCGGCTCGGGCGGGCGGTCGTAGCGGGCCTCGGCGAGGATGCGCTCGGCCGCCTCCCGCACCTGGGCGGGGTCGCGAGCGTCGGGAGGAGCGCCCATCAGCCCTCGGGGAGGGCCCGGGCGGCGTCGAGCTCGAGGTCGAGCCCCTCGGTGCGCACCCGCAGGTCGAGGTAGATCAGCACGGTGGCGGCGGCCACGACGGGCATGGTGACCAGCCCGGTCATCACCCCTGCGGCGCCGAGCACCACCCACCCGAGCCCATCGGTGCCGATGACCAGGCTCAGCACGGTGGGCAGCAGCCCGATGGCGTAGCTGAACATCGTGGCCACCAGACCGCTGAGCAGGGCCAGGCCCAGCACGGGCCAGAACCGTCGGCTGGTGAGGCGAGCCGAGCGCCGCATGGCCTCGATGGGGCCGAGGTCCTCGGCCCCGATCACCGGGGCCACGACCAGGAACCAGGTCATGGCGGCCAGCGCCGGGACCCCGAGGAGCAGGAGGCCGACGCCCTCCGCCAGGTGCACCAGGGTCCAGCTGGCCAGCAGCGGCCAGGCGTGGCGGCGCGAGCCGGCCAGGAGCTGCCGGAAGGAGAGGTCGGACCCGACGTGCCACGCCCCCACCAGGCGGGCCAGGCCGGCGGCCACGAACACCAGGGCCAGCGAGGGCCCGAAGAGCAGCACGATCTGGGCCCACGTCTCGCTGCCGGTGCCCGAGTCGAGCGCGGTCAGCGACGAGTCGCCCTCGAACAGCTCGCCGAGGCCCTCGCCGCCCAGCAGGTCGCGCTGCAGCCAGCCGCTGGCCATCTGCACCGGGACGGCGAACACCGCGGTGAAGCCGAGCACCTTGCCCGGCGCTCGCTTGAGCACGGCGAAGGCGCCGTCGAGCACGTCGGAGGCGGTCATCGGGCCGAGGCGGGCCAGGTCGAGATCGGTGCCGGGCTCCTCGCTCGGGCGCCACGGCTCGGCCGCCGGGGGGCGGGGGGCATCGTCGGTGCTGGCGTCGGGAGCGGCCCAGTCCACCCGACAGTTCTACCGGCCCGCTGCGCCGGCCGAGCCCCGGCCCGGCAGACTGCGCTCGTGGAGGGCTACGACGCGAGCACCTACGGCGACCGCTTCGCCGACGTCTACGACGACTGGTACGGCGACGTCACCGACGCCGAGGCCTGCGCCGATCGCCTGGCCCGCCTGGTCGACGAGCTCGGTGGCGGGCCGGTGCTGGAGCTGGGGATCGGCTCCGGGCGCCTGGCGCTGCCGCTCGTCGAGCGGGGGCTCGACGTGCACGGCATCGACGCCTCCCCCGCCATGCTCGAGCGGCTGGCCGCCAAGCCGGGTGGCGACCAGGTCACCACGACGCTGGGCGACATGGCCGCCCTCGACCTCCGGCAACCCGGCCCGTTCGCGGTGGCGTTCGTCGCCTTCAACACGTTCTTCAACCTGGGCAGCGCCGACGCCCAGCGCCGGTGCCTGGCCCGGGTCGCCGAGGTGCTGCGCCCCGACGGCGTGCTGGTGATCGAGGCCTTCGTGCCGCCGGTGGGCGACGACGCTCCGTCCTCGGTCGTGACGCCGCGGCGCATCACCGCCGACCTCCTCGTGCTCACCGCCAGCCAGCACGACCCGGCCGCCCAGACGATCACCGGGCAGCACGTCCACCTGACCGAGGCCGGCATCCGGCTCCGCCCGTGGCACCTCCGGTACGCCCCGCCCGAGGAGCTCGATGCCCTCGCCGCCGAGGTCGGGCTGGCCCGGCGGTGGCGCGCTGCGGGCTGGCGCGACGAGCCGTTCGGACCCGACTCCAGCGTGCACGTGTCGGCCTACCAGCGCGGTATCGTCGACCCCGTGCCCACGGACGCCGCTCCAGCTCGGTGAGCCAGCTCCGCCTGAACCCGCTGACGGGCCGCTGGGTCACGGTGGCCGTCGAGCGGGCCGCCCGCCCCGGCGACCTGATCTCCCGCCAGCTCCCCGTCGAGGCCGACCCGGACCGCGCCTGCCCGTTCTGCCCGGGCAACGAGGAGGCCACCCCGCCGGCGCTGGAGACCTACGGTCCGAGCGGCAACTGGCTCGTGCGGGTGGTCCCGAACCTGTTCCCGGCCTTCGACGGCAACGAGCCGCTGCGGGTCCAGAACCTCGGGCCGGTGTTCACCCAGGCGTCGGCCAGCGGCGTCCACGAGGTCCTGGTGTTCAGCCCCGACCACACCGGGAGCTGGGCCGACCTCGACGACAAGCACGCCGGCCTGGCCATGGCCGCCATCCGCGACCGCCTGGAGGACCACGCCCGCCGGTCGACGGTGCGCTACACGCAGGCCATCGTCAACGCCGGCCGCGAGGCCGGCGCCTCCCTCGAGCACCCGCACGGGCAGCTGCTCGGCATCCCCTTCGTGCCCGGCGAGATCGCCGAGGAGGAGGCCGGCTTCCGACGCTTCGAGGGCTCCTGCCTGCTCTGCACGGTCGCCGAGGCCGAGCTGCTGGCCGGCCACCGGGTGGTGCTCGAGGACGAGCGGGTGCTGGTGGTGTGCCCGTTCTGGAGCGGCGCCCCGTACGAGATGCTGGTGATCCCCCGCCACCACGACGCCCATCTGGAGGCCACCGCACCGGCCGACGTGGTGGCCGTCGGGCGAGCGCTGCGCGACGCGCTGCGCCTGCTGCGCTCCCACGTCGGCGACGCCGCCTACAACCTGGTGTTCCACACGGCGCCCCACCACCACGACGGGCCGTTCCACTGGCACGTGCACATCGTGCCGCGCCTCACCAGCCTGGCCGGCTTCGAGCAGGGCACCGGGGTGATGATCAACATCGTGGCCCCTGAGCTGGCCGCCCGACACCTGCGCGGCTAGCGAGGCCAGGGGTGCTGTTCCCCACGGTCGCCTTCGCCGTCTTCTTCCTGATCGCGTTCACGGTCAGCTGGCTCCTCCGCCCGACCTACCGCCTCTGGCTGTGGGTGATGACGGCGCTCAGCCTGGTGTTCTACGGCTGGACCGACGAGCGCTTCGTGCTGCTGCTGGTCGGGTCGGCCGTGGTCAACTGGGCCTTCGGCGACGCCGTGTGGCGGGCCTTGGGTCCCGAGCGGGAGGCCACGGAGCGGTCACGCCTGCTCGTGCGGGTGGCCGTGGTGGCGAACCTCGGCGTGCTCGGCTTCTTCAAGTACTACGGCTTCTTCGTCGACAGCTTCGCCGACGCGACGAGCGCCATCGGGCTGGACGTGAGCCCGCCGCTGCTCGAGATCCTCCTGCCGGTCGGCATCTCCTTCTTCACCTTCCACGCCCTCAGCTACGTCATCGACATCGGGCGGGGCGAGCTCGAACCGATGCGCCTCGACGAGACGGCGCTGTACCTGTCCTTCTTCCCCCACCTCGTGGCCGGGCCGATCGTGCGGGCCAGCGAGTTCCGGCCCCAGCTCCGCCAGCGGGCCGACCCACGGCGGATCCCCACCGGGGAGGCGTTCCGGCTCATCGCCTTCGGCCTGTTCAAGAAGGTCGTCGTGTCGAGCTACCTGGCCACCGAGGTCGTCGACCCGGTGTTCGGCGCACCCGACGCCCATGGTGCCCTCGAGCTGCTGGTGGGCGTCTACGCCTACGCCATCGTGATCTACGCGGACTTCTCCGGCTACACCGACATCGCCATCGGCTGCGCCCTGCTGCTCGGCATCCGCTTCCCGCAGAACTTCGACGCCCCCTACCGCGCGCTGTCGCTGCAGGACTTCTGGCGCCGCTGGCACATGACGCTCTCCCGCTGGCTGCGCGACTACCTCTACATCCCGCTGGGCGGCAGCCGCGGCGGGGTGCGCCGCACCTACCGGAACCTGTTCCTCACGATGGTGATCGGCGGGCTCTGGCACGGAGCCGCCACCACCTTCATCGTGTGGGGCGCCATCCACGGCGCGTTCCTCGTCGCCGAGCGGGTGGGTCGGGAGCGATGGCGGGAGGCCGTGCCCGAGCCGATCGTGCCCCGACCCGTGGCCGTGGTGCTGCAGTGGGCCCTCACGTTCCACGTGGTCTGCCTCGCCTGGATCTTCTTCCGGGCCACGTCGGTGGCCAACGCCCTCGACGTGCTCGGCGGGATCCTCGGCGGTGGCGGCCCCACCGAGCTGGTCACGGTGCTGGCGGTCGCCACCATCGCCCTGTCCCTGCTCAGCCAGCTGGTCCCGCCGTCAGCGGTCGACGCCGGCCAGCGCCGCTTCGCCACCCTCGGGCCCGGCGTGCAGGCCATCGCCGTCGCCGGCGCCCTGACCCTGATCGACGTCCTCGGCCCCGATGGCGTGGCCCCGTTCATCTACTTCCAGTTCTGATGGCGACCGACCTCCACCCTCGTCCCCCCCAGCGGGCCGGCGCGCCCGTTCGGCGGCGCCGCTCCCGTCCGGGCGAGCAGCCGGCCGGCCAGGTGCTCGCGGTCATGCTGGCGGGCCTCGCCCTGGCGGCGCTCGTCAACGCCGATGCGCTGGTGCAGCGTGCCGAGGAGAAGCCGCTGGGGCCGGGGCGCGACCGCTCGCTGACGATCTGGCACCCGGTCCAGGACCTGGCCCACGTCAGCCAGCTCCACCGCCTCCGGTCGTTGGGCGACGCCCTGGTGGGGAACGAGGAGCGGGGTGGCACCGGCGAGGTCATCGCCGACGCACCGCCCCCGCCCCCGGCCGAGGAGGAGGTGCCGGCGCCGGCCCTGCGGGCCCCCACCGTCGAGGAGCCCCTGCGCGTGTACATCGGCGGCGACTCCATCGTGCGCGACGCCGGCGATGCCTTCCTCCAGCTGGCTGCCGGGTCGCCGATCCTCGATCCGACGCTCCACTACGAGAACGCCACCGGCCTCACCCGGCCCGATGCCTACGACTGGCCTGCAGCGCTGGTCGACGACATGGCCACCCACCGGCCCGATGTGGCCATCATCCTGTTCGGCGGGAACGACTCGCAGGGGATCCAGACCCCCACCGGCGAGGTGTTCCAGACGGTGTCGGAGCCGGGCTGGCAGGCCGAGTACGCCCGGCGGGTCGGCGGCGTGATGGACCTGCTCCGCGCCGACGGCCGCGTCGTGCTCTGGGTGGGGCTCCCCCCGATGCGGGAGGCCGGCTTCGACGGGCGGGTCGACATCCTCAACGGCATCTACGCCGGCGAGGCCGAGCGCCGCCCCTGGGTGACCTACGTCGACACCTTCCCGCTCTTCGGCGACGCCGACGGCGACTACGTCGCCCAGGGGCCCGGGCCCGACGGCTCGCCGGTCGACCTCCGCCAGGACGACGGCATCCACCTCAGCTCGCCCGGCGCCACCGTGCTCGCGAGGGCCCTGCTCGACCGCATCGATGCCGAGCTCCGAGCCGCCGAGGAGGCTCGAGGCGCCGGCACGACGACCAGCAGCGGCCCACCACCACCGACCGGGTGACCCTGCGACCCGTCGGTGGACCGGCTGCTCGGCGCGGTCGCCTGCCGCGGGACCAGGGGCACCGGCTAGGCCCGGGGTGGGCGCTGGCGGAGGGCGGCGTCGTAGGCCTGGCGCTTGGGGATCCCGAGGGCGGCGGCCACGGTGGCCGCGGCGTCGCGGGCGGAGTCGCCGGCGGCCAGCCGCTCGGCCACGGCGGCGTCGACGTCGTCGGCCGTCGCCGCCTCGGGAGCCGGGGCGCCGTCGAGCACGACGACCAGCTCCCCGCGCGGCGGGTGCTCCTCGAGGTGCTCCAGCGCCTCGGCGAGCGAGCCACGCCACACCTCCTCGTGGAGCTTCGTCAGCTCGCGGCCGAGGGCCACCCGACGCCTCGGCCCGCAGGCCTCTGCGAGGTCGGCCAGCGTGCGCACCAGCCGGTGCGGCGCCTCGTACAGCACGACCGTGCGGCGCTCCGCCGCCAGCTCCGTGAGGCGGCTGCTGCGCCCCGAGCCCTTCCGGGGCAGGAAGCCCTCGAAGGCGTAGCGGCCGGTCGGCAGCCCGCTGGCCACCAGCGCGGTGACGGCCGCCGAGGGCCCCGGCACCACCTCCACCGTGTGGCCCGCCTGGGCTGCGGCCCGAACGAGGCGCTCGCCGGGGTCGGAGATCCCGGGCATGCCGGCGTCGGTCACCACCGCCACCCGCTCGCCGAGCCCCAGGCGGTCGAGCACGCCGGCGATGGCCTGCACCTCGGTGTGGTCGTTCACCACGATCAGCGGCCGGCGCTCCACGCCGGCGTGCTGGAGGAGGCGACCGGTGCGGCGGGTGTCCTCGCAGCAGATGGCGTCGGCCGAGCGCAGCGCCTCGACCGCGCGCGGGGAGAGGTCACCGAGGTTGCCGATGGGGGTGCCCACCAGCACGAGCGGCACGGCTCAGTCCTTCCGCTCGAGCTGGTCGCCGACGGTGAGGTCCCAGTGGGCGAAGCGGCCGGCCTCGGCCTCGAGCACGCTGCGGGCCCGCAGGACCGGCCGGGTCATCCGCTGGCGGGGCAGGGTGGCGGTGCGCAGCACGCGCAGGTCCGCGTCGAGCCAGGCCACGTCGATCGGGAAGCGCATGCCCATCGTGTGGACCGATCGGGCCGGCTCGAGCAGCAGCGCGCCCTCGATGCCGTCGCGCCCGAGCAGGCCGCGCCGGCGGCTCGGACGGTCGGTGGCCACCTCGAGGCTCGCCAGCACCACCCCGTCGCGCAGCAGCCAGGCCATGGGCTCAGGCTACGGGCCCGAGCGGCTCAGACGTTGAAGCGGATCTCCATCACGTCGCCGTCCTGCACCACGTAGTCCTTGCCCTCGACGCGGAGCTTGCCGACGTCCTTGGCCGCGTTCCACGAGCCGAGCTCCAGCAGCTCGTCCCAGCGGATCACCTCGGCGCGGATGAAGCCCCGCTCGAAGTCGCCGTGGATCACCCCGGCGCACTGCGGTGCCTTGTAGCCGGCCCGGAACGTCCAGGCCCGGCTCTCCTTCTCGCCGGTGGTGAGGAAGGTGCGCAGGCCGAGGAGGTCGTAGGCGGCGTGGAGGAAGGTGGGCAGGGCCCCCTCGCCGAGGCCGAGGCCCTCGAGCATCTCGGTGCGCTCGTCGGCGTCGAGCATGGCGGCCTCGGCCTCGAGCTGCACGCACATGCCGATCACCTCGGCCCGGTCGGCCAGCTCGGCCTGCACGGGGGCGATCACCGCGGGGATGTCGTCGAGCTGGTCCTCGGCCACGTTGACCAGCGCCATGACGGGCCGGTTGGTGAGCAGGAAGTAGCCCTTGAGCAGCGCCCGGTCGTCAGCCTTCAGGTCGGAGCGGTAGATCGGCGTGCCGGTCTCGAGGATGGCCTTGGCCTTCTCCAGCGCGGCCACCTCGTCGAGCAGGGACTTGTCGCCCTTGGCCGCCTTGCGGCGCTTGTCGACCTGGTGCTCGACCGTCTCGAGGTCGGCGTAGGTGAGCTCCAGCTCCACGATGCCGAGGTGCTCGAGCGGGTCGGACGGCCCGGGCACGTCGTCGTCGGCGAAGGCCCGCAGCACGAACACGATGGCGTCGACCTCGCGGATGTGGCTGAGGAACTTGTTGCCGAGGCCCTCCCCCTTGCTGGCGCCCGCCACCAGCCCGCCGATGTCGACGAACTGCACGGTCGCCGGCACCACGTTCTTGCTCTTGCTCATCGCGGCCAGCGCATCGAGGCGGGGGTCGGGCACCTTGGCCATGCCGACGTTGGGGTCGGTGGTGGCGAAGGCGTAGGGCGCGGCGAGGGCACCACCCCCGGCGAGGGCGTTGTACAGCGACGACTTGCCTGCGTTGGGGAGACCGACGAACCCGAACCGCTCCATGGCGCAGCACGCTACGGGTCGGGCCCCCCGATGGGCGAAGCGACACCGCTCGACCCGCCGAGGCGGCCTGCGACAGACGACGACCGATCCGGGTGCGATCTGTCGCGGGCCGCAGCCGGTCGCCCACCCGCCCCGCGGCCTGCGACAGACGACGACCGATCTGGGCGCGATCTGTCGCAGGCCGGTCGGCGTCTCGGCGGCACTGGGTAGCGTTGGCCCGGATGACCGACGACCAGCGGATCGTGGTGCGCGGCGAGGCGCAGCGGCAGGCGCCCGCCGACCTCGCCGCGGTCGTGGTCGTCGTGCAGGTCGAGGACGCCGACCAGGTGCGGGCCTTCGACCGCGCCAGCGACCTCGCCGCCGCCGTCGACGTGGTGCTCGAGGAGCGGGCGGGGGCGCTCGGCCCCCGTCAGGCCGCGGTCGTGGTGGTGCAGCCCACCACCCGCTGGGTCGACGGCGAGCAGCAGCGCACCGGATGGCGGGCGGCGCGCACCACGAGCGTCGACGTCACCGACCTGGCGGAGGTCTCACCGCTGCTGGCGGAGCTCGTCGGCGCCGGGGCGACGGTGCACGGTCCTACCTGGCGCCTGCGGCCCGGCCACCCGGTGCTGGACGAGGTGCGGGCCCTGGCCGCCGCCGACGCCCGCCAGCGCGCCGACGCCTACGCCGGCGCCCTCGGGCTGCGGGTGGGCCGGGTCGACTGGGTGGCCGAGCCCGGCCTGCGCCGCGGCGACGCCACCGGTGGCGGTGGCCACGAGGTGCTCGCGCTGCGCGCCTCGCACGAGGCCGGCGGTGCGGAGCTCGCAGTGGAGGCCGCCGTGCTCACGGTCACGGCCGCCGTCGAGGTGGGGTTCGGGATCGAGCGATGAGCACCATGTCCCCCGCCGCCGCCCTCGACCGCGTCGTCTACCTCCTGGATCGTGACCTCGCGGAGGGCCGTCGCGTCGCGGCCTACGCCAAGGCGCGCGACCTCGCCCTCGAGCTGGGCGACGACGAGGTCGAGCGCCTCCACCGAGCGGGCGAGCTGCTCGACCAACCCGGCATCGGCAAGTCCACCGGCAAGGTGATCGCCCTGGCCCTCGACGGCGGGATCGACGAGCACCTCGCCGAGCTGGAGCGGGAGACCGCCATCGACGTCGGCGAGGGCCGCGACCTGCGAGCGGCCCTCAAGGGCGACTGCCACAGCCACACCACCTGGAGCGACGGCGGCGCTTCGGTCGAGACGATGGCCCGCACCGCGATGGCCCTCGGCCACGAGTACCTCGTCGTCACCGACCACTCCCCTCGGCTCACCATCGCCCACGGGCTCAACCGGGAGCGCTTGCTGCAGCAGCTCGAGGAGATCGAGCGCGTGCGGGCTGCGGTGGCGCCCTTCCGGATCCTCACCGGCATCGAGGTCGACATCCTGGAGGACGGCTCCCTCGACCAGGACGACGACCTGCTGGCGCAGCTCGACGTCGTGGTGGCCAGCGTGCACTCGAAGCTGCGGATGCCGGAGCAGGAGATGACCCGCCGCATGGTCATGGCGGTGGCCAGCCCCCACGTCGACATCCTCGGCCACTGCACCGGCCGCAAGGTCGTGGGCACCGGTCGCCCCCAGAGCACCTTCGACGCCGACCTCGTCTTCGCCGCCTGCGCCCGCTTCGACACCGCCGTCGAGATCAACTGCCGCCCCGAGCGCCAGGACCCACCCGAGGAGCTGCTGGCGCTGGCCCTGGAGTGGGGCTGCAAGGTGTCGATCGACACCGACGCCCACGCCCCCGGGCAGCTCGAGTGGCAGGCCTACGGCTGCGACAAGGCCGCCAAGGCGGGCATCGAGCCCGGTGAGATCGTGAACGCGCTGTCCGCCGACGACCTCATCGCCTGGGCCGACAGCCACCCGACCGCCTAGGCCGCTCCCGGCCTGGCCCCGAGCACGGCTGCGAGCGACCGACCACAGCCTCGCTCGTTGAGGGTGTCCTGGTCGCGCTCGAGGTTGCGCGGGCTGGGCGCCAGGCGCAGGAACCCGAGGGCGGTGAAGGCGATCCCCACGAGGTACAGCCAGGCCGCCCCGGTGACGACGACCGCGACGAACCCCACCAACGCCACCGCCTCGGCCGAGGCGATCCGCAGGAAGAAGCGGGTGCGGTAGGAGGCGGTGAGCGAGTCGTCGGTGGTGCAGTCGAGCGCCGGCTCGACGAGCCGGACCCCGAGGAGGCTCACCACGCCGAGGGCGACGATCCCCGCCACCGCAGCGCTCGGCTCGACGACGGGATCGTCCGCGTCCCCGCCGCTCGCGAAGAACGCCGCCGCCACCCCGATCAGCGCCAGTGCCGTCGAGAACGACACCAGCAGCAGCCGCAGGACCTGCAGGGGGCTCCCGATCGGTGCCCGCGACGCGCCGTCGTCGATCGGTCCGTCCATGCGCCCATGATGACCCACCGGCGTGCCGGTGCCGTCGACCGTGGCCGCTGCCGGTCGACCTAGACGCCGAAGGCGAAGAGCATGACCTGGGTGCCGTAGGCGACCAGGCGGGGTGCGCCGTCGGGACCGCCGGTGGGATCCCAGAGGGCCAGCTCGACGCTGGCGTAGCCGTCGCCGGCGTGGCGGGCTCGATGGTGGGCCAGCAGCCAGCCCGCCGACGACGGCGCGAAGACGTGGAGGGTGTAGTCGACGCTCGGCGCGAACCACTGGCCGGCGTCGGGGCCGAGCTTCTGGCCGACCGAGCTGGGCATCGTGTCGCACAGCACGATCGGCCCGGCGACGTCGAGGGTGCCGTCCGGGAGCATCGGCGGATGGTCGAGCCGGTACCAGAACGCGGCCTCGGCGGCGCCGTCGACGAAGTCCTCCCACGGCGCCCGACCGATGACCGGGCGGCTCTGCACCACCTCCGCCCAGAACGGCATCGGGGGGCGGTCGAACTCGAAGTCGATGCCGTCGGGCAGCGGGTCCCGGAAGCTGCGGATGCCCTCGGGCCCGGGCACGTCGGGCGGGACGAGCTCGGTGAACTCGAACCCCCGGCGCGGCGCCCCGAAGGCGGCGATGGCCGTGAGGCCGGCCTCGGCGCCGGGGTTGCGGACGGTGGCCGTCAGCTGCGAGACCGAGCGGCCCCGGCGCAGCACGGTGACCTCGATCTCCACCGGCCCGCCCGCCACCTGCCCCGCGAACATGGCCGTCATCGTCCGCAGGGACTGTGCGGGGTCGGCGAGCTCCCGCTGCATCGCCCGCACCGCGATGGCGGCGACGATCCCGCCCTGGGGCACGACGGCGAGCTGCCAGGTGGGTGAGATGGAGGTGGTGTAGCGGCCCGCCCCGCCGTCGAGCTCGAGGTCCTCCCAGCCGGTGCCCATGCCGGCGACGCTACCGACGCTCCGGGGAGCCCAGGTAGCGAGTTCAGCCCGCCGGGGTAGACCGGTGCCATGTCTCTCCGCTGGCAGACCCTGGCCATCGACTGTGCGGATCCCGCCGCCCTCGCCCGCTGGTGGGCCGACCTGCTGGGTTGGCGCGTCACCGACGAGGACGACGACGAGGTGGCGATCGAGCCGCCGGAGGGGAGCCCCGACGACGGCGTCGTCCCCGACCTCCTCTTCCTCCGGGTCCCCGAGCCGAAGACGGTGAAGGACCGCTTGCACCTCGACCTGCGACCCGACGACCACGCCGCCGAGGTGGCACGGGCCGAGGCTCTCGGCGCCCGCCGCGTCGACATCGGCCAGGGCGACCCCACCTGGGTGGTGCTGGCCGACCCGGAGGGCAACGAGTTCTGCATCCTGCGGGCGCTCACCCCCGAGGAGCAGGCCGAGGCCTAGGCCGCCAGGTCTCGAGCGACGCGCGCTCGGGCTCCCTGGACGGGCCGGGCCGCCCTCACGGTCGCCAACCGGGCGGCGCCAGCTCGAAGCCCTCGAAGGTGAAGGCCGGGCTGACCGTGCAGCTCACGAGCGTCCACGGGCCGAGCGGCTCGGCGGCCTGCCACCAGCGCGCCGGCACCCGGACCTGCGGGTGCTCGCCGGCCTCGAGGTCGACGCCGAGGTCGAGGTCCTCGACCGGCGCCCCCGCCGCCTCGGCCCTCGAGAGGCGCAGCGGCGAGCCGGCGTGGAAGTGCCAGAGCTCGTCGGCGTCGACCCGGTGCCAGTGGCTGCGCTCGCCGGCGGCCAGCAGGAAGTGGATCGCCGTGCCGGTGCCGCGGGTGCCGTCGCCGGGGTCGTGCCGCCAGGTCTCGCGGTAGTGGCCGCCCTCGGGGTGCGGCCGGAGCCCGAGCCGTTCGATGATGCTGGCGGCGTCCATGGGGCCAGGCTCGCAGACTGGAGCAGCGCCCGTGGCGGCCGGTAACGTCGCACCCCTATGTCGAAGCGCACCAAGAAGGCCACCCTCCGGGCTCGCAAGAAGAAGGCCAACCACGGCCGGAAGCCCAACCGCGGCCGCAACTCCTAGCAGCCGGCCCTGCGCGAGGTCCCGCCGCCCCCGCCCACCCGGATCGACCCGCTGGTCGAGACCCTCCACGGGCTCGAGGTCGCCGACCCCTACCGCTGGCTGGAGGACGGCTCGTCGCCCGAGGTCCGGGCCTGGACGACCGCCCAGAACCACCGCACCCGCACCGCCCTCGACGCCGTCCCGGCCCGGGGGCGGTTCCGCGCCCGCCTGGCGGCGCTGACCCAGGCCGGCACCAGCGGCGGCCCGTCGGTGCGCGGCGACCGGCTCTTCACCATCGACCGGTGGGGCGACCGCGATCGCGCCGCCCTCGTGGTGCGGCCCATCGGCGCACCCGTCGACGGCCCCGGGCAGGTGCTGCTCGACCCGGCCGATGCCAGCGGCGAGATCACCTCCGCCATCGACTGGTACCAGCCGTCGCCCGACGGTGGGCTGGTGGCCTTCGGGACCTCCACCGGCGGCGACGAGCGCTCCACGCTCCGGATCCTCGACGTCGCCTCCGGGGCCCTCCTCCCCGACGCCCTCCCCCACACCCGGGCGGCGTCGGTGGCGTGGCTCCCCGACGCCAGCGGGTTCGCCTACACCCGCTACCCCGACCCCGCCGAGGTGGGCGACGACGAAGCCGGCTACCACCGCACCGTGTGGTGGCACCGCCTCGGCGACCTGCCGGCCGACGACGAGCCCTGCTTCACCGACCTCCCCGACAAGGAGGCCTGGCCCGAGGTGTCGCTGTCGGGCGACGGCCGCTGGCTGCTCGTGCACGTGGAGCGAGGCTGGAGCCAGACCGACGTGCACCTGCTCGACCGCCAGACCGACCGGTGGTCCACGGTGATCGAGGGTCGGGCCGAGGCCACCACCTGGCTGCGGGTCGACGGCGACCGCGAGCGCCTCGTCGGCACCACCACGCTCGGCGCCCCGAGGGGTCGGCTGGTGGCTGCCCTCCTCGGCGACCCGGCGCCCGAGCGCTGGGTCGACCTCGTGGCCGAGGGCGACGACGTGCTGGCCGGCTTCGCGCTGAGCGGGGAGCACCTCCTGGTGCACCGCACCCGGGCCAGCGTGTCGTCGCTGCACCACCACGACCCCGCCGGCGGCCACCTCGGCGTCGTCGAGGACCTGACCGGGGGCCTCTCGGCCGTGACCGCCCTGTCGGCGCACCCGTCCACCCCCGGTCTGGTGGCGGTGGGCCACACCTCGTTCGCCCAGCCCGACACCGTCACCGCCTGGCGGCCCAACGCTGCTCCGGTGCCGCTCACCCGGCTGCCCGGCCCCGCCATCGAGCCCACCGAGGTGGCCCAGGTGCGGTACCCCTCGACCGACGGCACCGCCGTGCCGATGCTGCTGGTGCACGGCGCCGCCACGGCGATCGACGCCGACACCCCGACCCTGCTCACGGGCTACGGCGGCTTCAACATCACCGAGACGCCGGCCTGGAGCCCGTTCCTGGCAGCGTGGTGCGAGCTGGGCGGCCAGGTGGCCATCCCCGGCCTGCGGGGCGGTGGCGAGGAGGGCGAGGCCTGGCACCAAGCCGGGATGCGCGCCGACAAGCCGCAGGTGTTCGCCGACTTCGAGGCGGCCGCCGACTGGCTGGTGGCGCACGGCCGCACATCGCGATCGCGCCTGGCCATCCGGGGTGGCTCCAACGGCGGGCTGCTGGTGGCCGCCTGCATGACCCGTCGCCCCGACCTGTGCGCCGCCGTGGTCTGCGACGTGCCGCTCACCGACATGGTGCGCTTCCCCCGCTTCCTCATCGCTCGCCTGTGGATCCCCGAGTACGGCGACCCCGACGTGCCCGAGGAGCTGGCCTGGCTCCACGCCTACTCGCCCTACCACCAGGTGGCTGACGGCACCTGCTACCCGGCCACGCTGGTCACGACCGGCGAGGAGGACAGCCGCGTCGACCCGTGCCACGCCCGCAAGCTGGCGGCCCGCCTCCAGGCCGCCACCAGCTGCGGCGACACCGCCCCGGTGCTCCTGCGCGTCGAGGCCGCCGCCGGCCACGGCCAGGGCAAGCCCGCCACCAAGCAGATCGAGGAGCGGTCCGACGTCCTGGCCTTCCTCGCCACCCACCTCCGCCTCGACGTCACGCCCTGACCGACGCCCACCCCCGCATCCTGTGCGGCCCAGTCAGCCCTGCACTGACTGGCGATCACAAGCTGCGCCACCTCGGCGGCACCCCCGCAGCCTGTGCGGCCCAATCAGCCCTGCACTGACTGGCGATCACAAGCTGCGCCACCTCGGCGGCACCCCCGCAGCTCGTGCGGCGGTGACCGCTCGGGCCGGCGTCAGCGCAGGGTCGTGCGGAGGGCGGAGCGGGCGGCGTTGAGGCCGCCCATGCCGTGGACGCCGCCCCCGGGCGGCGTCGAGGCCGAGCACAGGAAGAAGCGCGGGTTCGGGGTGCGGTAGGGGTCGACGCCGGCCACCGGGCGCAGCAGGAGCTGGAGCCCGCCGTGGGAGCCGCCGGCGATGTCGCCGCCGACGTAGCAGGCGTTGTGCTGCTCGAACCAGGCGCTGTCGGCGCGGTGGCGGGCCAGCACGACGTCGCGGAACCCGGGCGCGAAGCGCTCGATCTGGTCCTCGATGGCGCGCGTCATGTCGAGCGACGACCGGGCCGGCACGTGGCAGTAGGCCCACAGGGTGTGCTGGCCCTCCGGGGCCCGGGAGGGGTCGAAGAGCGTGGGCTGGGCCACCAGCACGAACGGGCGGTGCGGGTGCCGACCGAGGCCGACGGCCATCTCCGCCTCGGCCACCTCCTCGATCGTGCCGCCGAGGTGCAGCGACCCCGCTCGCCGGGCGTCGGGGTTCGTCCACGGCACCGGCTCCGACAGCGCGTAGTCGACCTTGAACACGCCGGGTCCGTGGCGGTAGCGGCCGAGCCGGGCGCGGTAGGTGGCGGGCAGGTCGTCGCCGCAGATGTCCACCATCTGCTGCGGGGTCAGGTCGAACAGCACCACCCGGGAGGGCGGCACGTCGTCGAGGCTGCGGACCCGACGACCCGTCTCGATCGTCGCCCCCAGCTCGTGGAGGCGAGCGGTCATGGCCTCCGCCAGGCGCTGGGTCCCGCCCCGCACGGCCGGCCAGCCGGCCACGTGGCCGCTGGCCAGCAGCATCAGGCCCATGGCGGTGGTGAGGGGTCGGGTCAGGGGTAGGAAGGCGTGGGCGGCCGCCCCGGCGAACAGGGCCCGGGCCTCGTCGGTGGCGAACGCCCGGGCCGCCCAGGTGGCGGGCAGGAGCCCACGGAGCCCGAAGCCGGCCAGCGCCAGCGGATGGCGGGGCAACCGCAGGATCGGGCCGAGCACCGCCGGCGCGAGGTCGTCCCAGTGGCGGACCGTCGCCCCGACGTGGCGGTCCCACGCTCGACCGTCGGCGCCGAGGCCGGCCACCGTGGCCGACAGCGACCGGTGCAGCACGCCGGCGCGGCCGTCGTCGAGCGGGTGAACGTGCGCCACCTCCGGGTGGACGAGCTCGAGCCCGTGCCGCTCGAGGCCGGCCGCGGCGAAGAACGGCGACACGGCCGCCAGCGGGTGGATGGCCGAGCACACGTCGTGGACGAAGCCGGGCAGGGTCAGCTCGGCGCTGCGGGTGCCGCCGCCCACCTCGTCGGCGGCCTCCAGCACGAGGACCGACCGGCCGGCCTCGGCGCAGGTGATGGCGGCAGCCAGCCCGTTGGGCCCCGCCCCGACCACCACCACGTCGACCATGGGCGCCACCCTAGGGTGACCGCATGGGAGTCACGATCGACGAGATCCTGGTGGGCGACCCGCCGGAGGCCTGGGTGGCGGCCGGCTTCACGGTCGACGGCGACGGCACCTGCCGCATCGGCTCGGTGCGCGTGCGCCTGGTGGGGCGCGACGGCGGCAAGCGGATCCTGGGCTGGTCGCTGCGCGGCGCGCCGCCGGCCCGCCTGGCCGACGGCAGCCTCGACGGCCTCCCGACCACCGGGTCCGACGCCGAGCCGGCCGTCCCGGCTGCGCACCCCAACGGCGCCACCCACATCGACCACGTGGTGCTGCTGTCGCCCGACCTCGCCCGCACCACCGCCGCCCTGGCGGCCATCGACGTGTCGCCCCGCGGCGAGCGCGACACCGACACCTACGGCGCCCCGATGCGCCAGGTCTTCTTCCGCCTCGGTGAGGTGATCCTCGAGCTGGTCGGCCAGCCCGACACCGCCGGCGAAGGCGACCCGGGGTTCTTCGGCCTGGCCATCACCGTGGCCGACCTCGACGCCGCCGCCGCCCAGCTCGGCGACCACCTCGGCACGGTGAAGGACGCGGTCCAGGAGGGTCGACGCATCGCCACCCTGCGCCACCGCGACCTCGGCATGTCGGTGGCCACCGCGCTCATGTCTCCCGAACCCCGCCCCTGACCCCGAGGTTCCTGCGGCGCTCAGCCGTGAAGACCACGGTCCAACGCCGCAAGAACGTCGGGGTCAGGCGACGATGTCGAGCGAGGCGGCGCGCAGGACGCGGTTGGTGCCGGCGCGCAGCACGCTCCCGCAGCCGTTGCAGGTGATGGCCAGGGCGTCGCCGCCGCTGACGTGGTGGGCGTGGACCGACCGGATGCCTCGCAGCTCACGGCGGCCGCAGGAGGGGCAGTCGCTCAGGATCATGCGAGCATCGTGCGCCCCGCGCATCAGTAGCGCTAGCGATGATCCCTTGACGTGACCATCAGCAGCGCTGATAGTCAGGCCATGGCCGCTCCCCCGTCCCCCTCGTGGTCGTCGCTCGAGCTGCGCCACCTGGCGGCCCTGGTGGCCGTGGCCGAGGCGGGCACGTTCGGGCGGGCGGCCCAGGCCCTCGGGTACACCCAGTCGGCCGTGAGCCAGCAGGTGGCGGCGCTCGAGCGCGCCGTCGGCGCCCCGGTGTTCGACCGCCCGGGCGGCCCCCGGCCCGTCCGCCTCACCGCGGCGGGCGAGGTGCTCCTCGAGCACGCCCGCAACGTGCTCAGCATCCTCCGTGGGGCGGCGGCCGACGTGGAGGCCCTCACCACCGGCGATCGCGGGCGGCTCCGCGTCGGGACCATCCAGAGCGTGGGCACGCAGGTGCTGCCCCGCCTCCTCACCCGCCTGGCGGTGGAGCGGCCCGGCCTCGAGATCGAGCTCCACGAGGCCCACGACCCCGCCGTGCTCCTCGCCATGGTGGAGGCCCACGAGCTCGACATCACGTTCTGCACCTACCCCGCCGAGGACGACGGCCCGTTCGAGCACCGCCTCGTCCTGGAGGACCCGTTCGTGCTCCTGGCCCCGGCCACGCCGCAGTGGCGCAGCCGGACCACGATCACGCTCCCGGAGATCGCCGCGATGCCGCTGATCGGGAACCGCAACCCCACCTGCACCGGGCTGTCGCTGCTGACCTTCGGGGAGCTGGAGCCCACCTTCGTGTTCCACTCCGACGACAACTCCACCATCCAGGGCTGCGTGGCGGCCGGCCTCGGCGTGTCGCTCACCCCCCTGCTCACGATCGACATCGACGACCCCACCACCACCGTGGTGGCGGTCGACCCGCCGGTGCCGCCCCGGCTGGTGGGCGTGGCGTGGCACCAGGACCGGCGGCCCTCGGCCCTCCTCGACGTGTTCGTCGCCGCCACCGTGACCGTCTGCGAGGAGCTGGCCGCCTCGTGGGCGGCTGAAGCGGCAGCCTGACTCGGCTGTAGGGTCGCCCCGGCATGCTCGACCACGTCTTCACCGATGCCATCGGCGCCCTGCGGGACACCTTCGAGAAGGCCTTCCTGGAGCGGCAGGCCTTCGAGGAGCGGTTCCAGGTCGACGTGCTGCTGGGCGACACCACCTGGGAGACCTCCTACGGGCTGCCCGGAGAGGGCCTCCCGCCGCGGGTGCAGGCCGACATCACGCTCGACTGGCCCACGTGGGCGCAGACGTCCTACCGGTCCTGGTACATCGGTGAGCCCACCGACGAAGCCCCCCGCATCGAGATCGAGATCGTGATGCGGATCCAGCGCCTGGCCTCCATGCCCGAGGTGAAGCCCGTCCTGGCCGTGCTCCCCGAGCACAGCCCGCCGATCGGCGCCGAGCGGCTCGAGCGGTCGAACCCGACGGTGGAGATCTCCTTCGACGGCGACCTCGAGGCCGAGGACTGGGCCCTCGAGATCAGCTACGAGGGCAGCTACGAGCTCGACGAGTCCACCCTCGCCGACGGTTCCATCCTCGACGACCACTTCTCCGCCATGGGCGGGTGGATCGCCTCGACCCTGGTGCGCCTGGGCGACCTGCAGCTCGACTTCCTGCCCGCCGACGAAGAGGGATGACCATGTCCGACGACCTCGTGCTGGTGGAGGTGGACGGGGCGGTGGCCACCGTCACCCTCAACCGCCCCGATGCCCGCAACGCCTTGAACCGCGCGCTGCGCAAGGCGCTGCCCACCGCGCTGCGCCAGCTCGACGAGCGCGCCGACATCGCCGCCATCGTGCTCACCGGCGCCGACCCCGCCTTCTGCGCCGGGCTCGACCTCAAGGAGCTCGCGGCCGGCGGCGATGCGCTGCGCGAGACCGGGGCCACCGGCGAGGCGGAGCGCGGCCAGCGGGGCCCCTTCCCGGAGATGTCCACCCCGGTGATCGGGGCCGTCAACGGCGTGGCGATCACCGGCGGCTTCGAGCTGGCGCTGGCCTGCGACTTCCTGGTGGCCTCCGAGCGAGCCCGCTTCGCCGACACGCACGCCCGCGTGGGGATCATGCCCGGCTGGGGGCTGACGGTGCTGCTGCCCGAGGCGGTCGGCGTCCGCCGGGCGAAGCAGCTGTCGACGACGGGCAACTTCCTCGACGCCCCCACCGCCCTGGCCTGGGGCCTCGTCAACCATGTGGTGCCCCACGCCGACCTGCTCCCGTTCTGCCAGGCGCTGGCCGCCGACATCGCCACCAACGACGAGCGGGCCGTGCGGCGCATGCTGCAGACCTACGACGACGGCGCGCTCCGCGACGGCGCCGGCGCCTGGGACCTCGAGGCCGAGGTGGCGGCCGCCTGGCAGGGCGCCGGCCTCGACCCGGCGACGCTCGAGGCCAACCGCCAGGCCGTCGTGGCCCGCGGCCGCACCCAGCTGTAGCCGCGAACGGGACGAGCTGGCGAGACCGGTAGCGACCGTCCGAGAAACCTCGCCCAGGGTCCATCCCCGACCGCGGATCGTGCCCTACCCTCGACGGCAGGGCCCGCAGGCGGCGGGCCGGCACACGGACTCCGGGCGGAGGGACGGCCACGACCGCGACGATCGAGCTCTGCAGGACCTGCGGGTACGAGATCCCCGGCGACGCCGACGGGTGCGCCAGCTGCGCGCCCGCCGGGCCGCCGCCCTCGCGCGCCGCGCGCCAGGTCGCCGGCCTGGCCCTGCCGACGCGGTCGACGCACCGGCTGCCCACCACGCGCCCGGCCCGCCCGTCCGCTCCCCGTCGCCCCCTCGGCCGCGCCCGGCTCGCCCGCGACCTCGCGGCCTTCACCTCGCTGCTCGCGCTCCTCGCCCTCGCCGCCGCGATGGCGGCCTATGCCGTCCGCCTGGAGCGCTTCGTGCTCCAGCTCCCCGCCGGCCTCGGCCCCACCCTCGACCGCATCGCCGTCATCCTGGGGATGGGCGCCGTCGGGGGCGCCGTCCTGAGCGCCGTCGCCGCGCTCTGGTGGTGCGCCCGTCGAGCCTGGCGGCACGCCACCCGGCGACGCGACGACACCGTGATCGACCTGCGCGACCCCGTCTGAGGCATCGGAGCCCGACGCGTCAGAGCCACTTCCCCGGCAGCGCTGCCGGGCGATCGTCGAGCGCCGCCATCACCCCGGCCGCGTCGGCGGCCAGCCGATAGGCGTCGCGGCTCTCCGGGCGCGCGAAGCGCTCCCGGTAGAGGTGCTCGAACAGCGCCAGCAGGGGCTGCCAGAAGCCATCGACGTCGGCCAGCACGATCGGCTTCTCGTGGAAGCCCAGCAGGCGGGCCGTCAGCTGCTCGAGCAGCTCCTCCAGCGTGCCGAACCCACCGGGGAGGGCCACGAACGCGTCGGCCCGCGCGGCCATCTCCGCCTTGCGGGCCAGCATGTCGGCGGTGACGACCAGCTCGTCGGCGGCGTGGTCGGCGATCTCGACGGCGAGCAGGGCCTCGGGGATCACGCCGATCGTGCGGCCGCCGGCCAGCCGAGCCGCGCGCGCCACCTCGCCCATCAGGCCGACGGTGGCCCCGCCCCACACGAGCACGTCGCCCCGCTCCGCCAGCGCCCTCCCCAGAGCGCGGGCCACCGCGACGTGCGCCGGGTCGACGGCGGCCGACGACGAGCAGTACACGCACACGTGGCGGGGTGCAGGAGCCATCGCGGGACCCTACGACGGTCGACGAACGCGGCGGTAGCGTGATCCGATGCGGCACGCACCCACCATCGACGAGCTCCGCCAGGCCCCCAAGGTGCTGCTCCACGACCACCTCGACGGCGGGCTGCGCCCGTCGACCGTCATCGAGCTGGCCGCCGAGCACGGCTACACCAACCTCCCCACCACCGACGAGGCCGAGCTGTCGGCCTGGTTCACCGCCGGCGCCGCCCGCCAGGACCTCGTGCTCTACCTCGAGACCTTCGCCCACACGGTCGGCGTGATGCAGACGAAGGACGCGCTCATCCGGGTGGCCCAGGAGTGCGCCGAGGACCTGGCCGCCGACGGCATCGTCTACGCCGAGGTGCGCTTCGCCCCCGAGCTCCACCTCGAGGGCGGGCTGGCCCTCGACGAGGTGGTCGACGCCGTGCAGGAGGGGTTCCGCCTCGGCACGGCCGGGACCCGCCTCACGATGGGCACCATCGTCACCGCCATGCGCCACGCCGCCCACTCCACCGAGATCGCCGAGCTGGCCGTGCGCCACCGTGACGCCGGCGTGGTCGGCTTCGACATCGCCGGCAGCGAGGCCGGCAACCCGCCCACCCGCCACCTCGACGCCTTCCGCCACGTCGCGTCGGAGAACTTCCACATCACCATCCACGCCGGCGAGGCCTTCGGCCTGCCGTCGATCTGGGAGGCGGTGCAGCTCTGCGGCGCCGAGCGCCTGGGCCATGGCGTGCGCATCGTCGACGACATCACCGTCGGCCCCGACGGCCGCCCGCAGCTCGGGCACCTGGCCAGCTTCATCCGCGACCGGCGGGTGCCGCTCGAGATGTGCCCCACCTCCAACGTGAACACCGGCGTGTGCGACTCCATCGCCGAGCACCCGATCGGCCTGCTGGCCCGCCTCCGCTTCCGGGTGACGGTCAACACCGACAACCGGCTCATGAGCGGGGTGTCGCTGAGCTCGGAGATGGCCGAGCTGGTCGACGCCTTCGGCTACGGCTGGGAGGAGATCGAGTGGCTCACCCTCAACGCCATGAAGAGCTCGTTCTGGCCGTTCGACCAGCGCCTCAAGATCATCAACGAGCAGATCAAGCCCGCCTACGCCACCCTCCGAGCCGCCGGCATCTGACCCGCACCCCGGAGATCCTGCGGCGCTCGACCGTGGTCTTCACGGCTCAGCGCCGCAAGAACCTCGGGGTCAGAGGCCGTCGAGGATGGCCCGGGAGGCGGAGCAGCCGATCCGGGTGGCGCCCGCCTCCACCATCGCCAGGGCCGTCGCGGCGTCGCGGATGCCGCCGCTGGCCTTGATGCCGAGGCGGCCGCCGACGGTGGCGGCCATCAACCGCACCGCCTCGACCGAGGCACCGCCGGTGGGGTGGAACCCGGTGGACGTCTTCACGTAGTCGGCGCCTGCGGCCTCGGCCGCCTCGCAGGCCGCCACGACCTCGTCGTCGGTGAGCGCAGCCGTCTCCAGGATGACCTTGAGCAGCACCGGCGACGGGGTGGCCGCCCGCACGGCCGCGATGTCGTGCCGCACGGCGCCCCACTCCCCGGCCTTCACCAGGCCGAGGTTCACCACCATGTCGAGCTCGGTGGCGCCGGCATCGACGGCCACCTCGGCCTCGTGCGCCTTCACCGCGGGTTGGTGGGCCCCGCTGGGGAACCCGATCACGGTGGCGATGCCGATCCCGGGGCCGAGGCCGTGGGTGATCGGGAGGTGCGAGGGCGACACGCACACCGCCGCCACCGAGAGCGCGGTGGCCTCCTCGCAGAGCGCCACCACCGCCGCCGACGTGGCCTCGGGGGCGAGCAGGGTGTGGTCGAGCATGGCGGCGAGCATGGGACGGTCCATCGGCTGCCATCATGCCTGCATGCAGGTCACCGTGGTCGATCACCCGCTCGCCGCCCAGCTCCTCACGCGCCTGCGCGACGAGCGCACCGACCGGGCGGGCTTCCGCCGGGCCATGGACGACCTGTCCGGGATCCTCGTGTACGAGGCCTCGCGGAACGTCGAGGTCGAGCAGATCGACGTCGTCACCCCCATGGGTCCCACCACCGGCACCCAGGTGGCCCGACCCCCGCTCGTCGTCCCCGTGCTGCGGGCCGGCCTCGGCATGCTCGGCGGCGTGCTGCGCCACCTGCCCGAGACCGACACCGGCTTCATCGGCGTGGCCCGCAACGAGGCCACCTTCGCCCCGGAGCCCTACATGAACTCGGTGCCCGAGCAGCTCGGCGGCCGCCCCGTGCTGGTGCTCGACCCGATGCTGGCCACCGGCGGCTCGCTCGAGCACAGCTGCCGCATCCTCGCCGACCGCGGGGCGGGCCCGCTCACCGCGGTCTGCGTGCTGGCCGCCCCTGAGGGCGTCGCCCGCCTGGAGGCCTCCGGTCTGGTGGCCCACGTGGTCACCGCCTCGATCGACGAGCGACTCGACGACCAGGCCTACATCGTCCCGGGCCTGGGCGACGCCGGCGACCGCCTCTTCGGCACCGCCTGACGCCGGTCCCGACCCGGGACCGCGCTCAGAGGCCGCGGTCGCTCAGCAGGAGGCCGGCGGCGTCGAGGACGGCGTCGACCACCGCCGATGCCGCGGCGCGGGCGCCGGCGGCATCGCCGTCGGGCACCGGCGCCACCGCCTCGGCGTAGCACTTGAGCTTGGGCTCGGTGCCACTGGGGCGCACCACCAGCCGCGCTCCCTCGAGGGTCCAGATCAGCACGTCGGAGGGCGGCAGCCGACCGCCCTCGGGCAGGAGGTCCTCCACCTCGACGACGGCGTGCCCGCCGACGGCGTCCGGGGGCTGCTCGCGCAACGAGGCCATCACGCCGGTCACCCGCTCGAGCCAGTCGTCGCCCTCGATGCGCACGGAGCGCTGGCGGGTGACGTGGGCTCCGTGGCGGCCGGCGAGGTCGTCGAGGCGCTCCCCCAGCGAGGAGCCGTCGGCCGCGAGGTGGGCGGCCAGCTCGGCCGCCACCAGGGCCGCCGACACGCCGTCCTTGTCGCGGACGACCTCGCCCACGCAGTAGCCGAGCGCCTCCTCGTAGCCGAAGAAGAGCCGCTGGCCGGGCCCGGGCGACCGCGCCACCCACTTGAACCCCGTGAGCGCCTCGGCGTAGGTCACGCCGGCCTCGACGGCCAGGCGCTGCAGCAGGAGCGACGACACCACGGTGGTGGCCACGACGTCGGCGGCGGAGTGCGGGCGGGTGGCCAGCAGGTGGTCGGCCAGCAGCCCCCCGAGCTCGTCGCCGGTGAGCGGTCGCCACCCGCCGTCGACCCCAGGGTCGGGGATGGCGACGGCCAGGCGGTCGGCGTCGGGGTCGTTGGCCAGCACCAGGTCGGCGCCCACCGCCCGGGCGAGGGCCAGCGCGAGGTCGAGGGCGCCGGGCTCCTCCGGGTTCGGGAAGGCGACCGTCGGGAAGTCGGGGTCGGGCTCCACCTGCTCCGCCACCTCGTGGGGTGCCGGGAAGCCGGCCTGGTCGAAGGCGGCTCGGATGGTGGCGGCACCGACGCCGTGCATGGCGGTGTACACCGTGGCCACCTGGCGGGGCCCCGGCGGCAGCAGGCCGGTCACCTGGGTGAGGTAGGCGTCGAGCACGTCGGGGCCGAGCACCTCGATGCCCTCGGTGGCCAACGGGACGTCGGCCAGGGCGCCCACGGCATCGATGTGGCCGGAGATGGCGGCATCGACGGGCGGGATGATCTGGGCCCCGTCGCCGACGTAGAGCTTGTAGCCGTTGTCCTGCGGCGGGTTGTGGCTGGCCGTGATCATGATCCCGGCCACCGCGCCGAGGTGGAGCACGGCGAAGGCGGTCAGCGGGGTCGGGGCCGGATCGGCCAGCAGCCGCACGGGGAAGCCCGCCCCGGCGAGCACGGCGGCGGTGTCCTCGGCGAAGGCCCGGCTCCCGTGGCGGGCGTCGAGCCCCACCACGACGGGACCGACCAGGCCCTCCGCCTGCAGCCAGGCGGCCACGCCGGCGGTGGCGCGGCGCACCAGGGCCCGGTTCATCCGGTTGGGTCCGGCGCCGAGCGCCCCGCGCAGGCCGGCCGTGCCGAACTGGAGGCGGTCGCCGAAGCGGGAGGCCAGGCCCTCCAGGTCGGGTCCGGCGAGGAGGTCGTCGACCTCGGCGCGGGTGACGGGGTCGGGGTCCTCGTCGCGCCAGGCACGGGCCCGGGCGAGGAGGGCCTCGGCGTCGCTCACAGCGTCCGGACGACCTGGGCCAGGAGGTCGCCCATGGCCTCGGCCGCCACGCGGCCGGCCTCCAGCACGTCGGCGTGGTCGAGGTCGCCCTCGCCGAGCCCCGCGGCCAGGTTGGTCACGAGCGAGAGCCCGAGCACCTCGGCGCCGGCATGGCGGGCGGCGATCACCTCGTGCACCGTGGACATGCCCACCAGATCGGCACCCAGGGTGCGGAGCATGCGGATCTCCGCCGGGGTCTCGTAGTGCGGGCCGGGCAGCCCGGCGTACACGCCGGACTCCAACGTGGGGTCGACGGCGACGGCGAGCGCCCGCAGGCGCGAGGAGTAGGCCTCGGTGAGGTCCACGAAGCGGGGCAGGCCCAGCTCGGCCGGGGCGGCCGGGCCCTGCAGGGGCGACCGCCCGGTGAGGTTGAGGTGGTCGGCGATGAGCACGGGCTGCCCCACCCGCATCCCGTCGCGCAGGCCCCCGGCGGCGTTGGTGAGCACCACCGTGCCGCAGCCGGCCCGCACCGCGGCCCGCACCCCGTGCACGACCGCCGAGAGCGGATGGCCCTCGTAGGCGTGGACGCGTCCGAGCAGCGCCAGGATGCGCCGCCCGCCCTCCGCCTCGATCGAGCGCAGGAGACCGCTGTGGCCGGCCACCGCCACGCTCGGGAAGCCCGGCAGCTCGGCGACGGGCAGCTCGGCGGTGACCTCGCCGAAGCGGTCGGCGGCCGGGGTCCAACCGGAGCCCAGCACCACCACGACGTCGTGGCGGGCGACCGAGGTCCGCTGCGCGATGGCCTCGGCGGCCTCGGCGACCAGGGCCCAGGGGTCGACGGGAGCGGTCATCAGAGGCCGAGGGCGGCGACGAGCTGGGCCAGGGAGAGGCCGGGTCGGGCGCCGGTGTGGCCGAGCACGGCCGAGGCCGCCACCGAGCCCAGGCGGCCGCAGGCGGCCATCGGGCGATCGCGGGTGAAGCCGAACAGGAAGCCGGCGGCGTAGAGGTCGCCGGCGCCGGTGGTGTCGACGACCTCGACCGGGTGGGCCTCGACCTCGACCACCTCGTCGCCCCGAGCGACCACGGAGCCGCGCGAGCCGCGGGTGATCGCCACGATCTCCACGTCGGCCCGGGCGGCGGCCAGCGCGGCGTCGAAGGTGTCGACCTCGTAGAGGGCCAGCGCCTCCTCCTCGTTGGCGAAGAGGATGTCGACCTGGTCGGCCACGAGGCGGCGCCACTCCTCGCGGTGGCGCTCCACGCAGAACGTGTCGGAGAGGGTCAGCGCCACCCGGCGACCGGCGTCGTGGGCGATCCGGCTGGCCTTCCAGTAGGCCTCCTTGGCCTCCGGACGGTCGAAGAGGTACCCCTCCAGGAAGGTGACCTGGGCGCTGGCGATGAGGTCGCCGTCGACGTGCTCCGGGCCGAAGTACTCCGACGACCCGAGGCAGGTGTTCATCGTGCGCTCGGCGTCGGGGGTGACCACGATCAGGCAGCGCCCGGTGGGCGGGCCGTCGGTGGCCGGCGGCGACCGGAACAGCACCCCGGTGGCGCGCATGTCGTGGGCGAACACCGCGCCGAGCTGGTCGTCGAACACCCGGCCGATGTAGGCGGCCTGGCCGCCGAAGCTGGCGATCCCGGAGATGGTGTTGGCGGCCGATCCGCCCGACACCTCGATCCCGGCGCCCATGGCGGCGTAGAGGGCCTCGGCCCGCTCGGAGTCGACCAGCGTCATCGAGCCCTTCACCAGGCCGTGCGCGTCGAGGAAGGCATCGTCTTCGTGGGTGAGCACGTCGACGAGGGCGTTGCCGATGCCCACGACGTCGAGCACGGCGGGAGCACCTGCGTCAGTCACGACGGTCGAGGCTACAGGTCCCGACCCGCACCTCCCAGCGACACCGCTCGCACGCGCCCGCCCGACGGCGGCCGTCCCGAGGGATCGGAGGACGGCCGCCGGTGGGGTGGGTCGGGCGACGGCGCCCGAGCGCTGGTGTCAGCCCGACGGCTCACCCAGGTCGTCCCGCTCGATGACGAGCGGGTCGATCAGGGTGATGGCGCCCTCGACCGGCGTCGCCGGTCCAGGGCCCGCTTGGATGACGGGACGCTCAGGTGCCGGGTCCGGCACCGGTTGGGCCTCTTCCGTGGGCAGCGCCGCCACCGGCACCTCGATGAGCACCGGGGTGGCGGCGACAGCGGCCGGGTGCGGGACGGAGGCCGCCACCGCTGCAGGGGCGACGGCGACAGCGCGCCCAGCCGGGGAGGCTGCTGGCGCGCCGGTCGAGCCGGCTCCTGCGGTGGTGATGACGCTCATGATCCCGAATCCGACCCCCATGGCGAGGAGGCCACCACGGATGACGTGGTGGTGGTGCATTGGGTGTGCTCCCGTTCAGTCCGTGACCCGGGTGGGTCGCTCGATGAACGGGCCGGTCGCGCCACTGGCTCCTCGTGCGGGCTAGGCGCCCGGTTCGTCTCCGTGCCCGGGCACCTCGCCCGGGTCGGTGGGGTCCGCACGGATCAACACCTCCCGTGCCGGCCACCTCGTCCCGGGGGTCCCGGTGCGCGACGGTCGGCACGGGGGTTGTCGGCAGCCCAGGCGGCCCGACTTGAGCGCGTCCACCCCGCGGTCGGTGCCGTAGCCTGCCCCGGTGGCCAACGAGAACCCGCACCGCCTCCCGCGCGACGTCCTGCCGCGCCGCTACGACCTCACCCTCCGCCCGGACCTGCCGGCCGCCACCTTCGCCGGGGAGGTGCACATCGAGGTCGACGTGGTGGAGCCCACCCCCACCGTGGTCCTCAACGCCATCGAGCTCGAGGTCCTCGAGGCCTGGGTGACGGTGGACGGGCGCCGCCTCGATGCCGAGGTCAGCCTCGACGAGGAGGCCGAGCGCGCCTCCCTCGCGCTGGCCGAGCCGCTGCCGACCGGGCCGGCCACCGTGTCGCTGCGCTTCGAGGGGCTCCTCAACGACAAGCTCCGCGGGTTCTACCGGTCGACCTTCGTCGACGACGAGGGCGCCGAGCGCACCATCGCCACCACCCAGTTCGAGGCCACCGACGCTCGCCGCGCCTTCCCCTGCTGGGACGAGCCCGACCTCAAGGCCCGGTTCGCCATCACCCTCGAGGTCGAGGACGACCTCACGGTGGTCTCCAACGCCAGCGTCCTGTCCGACGAGGTGGTCGACGGGCAGCGGCGCGTGCGCTTCGCCGACACGATGGTCCTGTCCACCTACCTCGTGGCCTTCATCGTCGGACCGCTCGAGGCGACCGAGCCGATCGAGGTCGACGGCACCCCCGTGCGGCTGCTGTGCCCGCCGGGCAAGCTCCACCTCACCCCGTTCGGCCTGGAGGTGGCGGAGTACTCGCTGCGCTACCTCGCCGACTACTTCGACGTCGCCTACCCCGGCGACTCCCTCGACCTGGTGGCCATCCCCGACTTCGCCTTCGGGGCGATGGAGAACCTCGGGTGCGTCACCTTCCGCGAGACGCTGCTGCTGGCCGACCCCGACCAGGCCACCCAGGGCGAGCTGCAGAACGTCGTCGACGTCATCGCCCACGAGCTGGCCCACATGTGGTTCGGCGACCTCGTGACCATGAAGTGGTGGAACGGCATCTGGCTCAACGAGGCCTTCGCCACGTTCATGGAGCTCAAGGTCACCGATGCCTTCCGGCCGGAGTGGGAGCGGTGGGTGAGCTTCGGGCTCGCCCGGTCGACGGCGTTCGACACCGACTCCCTCCGCGCCACCCGCCCGATCGAGTACCCGGTCGTCTCCCCGGCGGAGGCGGAGGGCATGTTCGACGTCCTCACCTACGAGAAGGGCGCCGCCGTGGTGCGGATGCTCGAGCAGTACCTCGGCGAGGACCGCTTCCGCGACGGCATCCGGGCCTACATGCGGGCCCACGAGTACGCCAACACCGAGACCACCGACCTCTGGGACGCCATCGAGGAGGCCAGCGGCGAACCCGTCCGCCGGATCATGGACTCGTGGATCTTCCAGGGCGGCTACCCGATGGTGAGCGTCGACGCCCTCGACGGCGGTCGGCGCCTCCACCTCGCCCAGGAGCGCTTCCAGTACCTGCTCGACGAGCCCGACGACACGCAGTGGGCCGTGCCGGTGCTCCTGCGCTACGGCACCGCGGCGGGCACCACCCACACCGTCACCGCCCTCCTCGACGGCCCCTCACTCGACGTCGAGCTCCCCGAGGCCGCCACCTGGGTGGTCGTCAACGCCGACGGCCACGGCTTCTACCGGGTCCGCTACTCGGCCGCGCTCCGCGAGGCGCTGGTGGCGGCCCAGGCGCAGCTCTCCGACGTGGAGCGCTACGGCCTCGTCGACGACACCTGGGCCTCGGTGCTGGCGGGCACCACCACGGCCGCCGAGTTCCTCACCCTGGCCGACGGCTTCGCCGGTGAGACCGACGTGTCGGTCTGGCGCCGGCTCCTGGCCGGTCTCGACCAGGTGGACCGCCTGCTCGACGCCGACGGTGCCGCCGAGCCCCGAGCGGCCCTGCAGGCCCGCGTCCGGGCCTTGGTCGGCCCGGCGCTCGAGCGCCTCGGCTGGGAGGAGCGCCCCGACGACGCCGACCGCGACCGCGAGCTGCGCGGCGCCCTGATCGGCGCCGCCGCGGTGCTGGGGGCCGATCCGGACGCCGTCGCCCGGGTGGGCGAGCTGTTCCGCGCCTACTGCGCCGACACCTCGGCCGTCGAGGCCAACGTCGCCGCGGCCGTGGTGCGGGCCACTGCGGCCCTGGCCGGCGAGGCCGAGATCGACCTCATCCTGGAGCGGTTCCGCACCGGCGCCACGCCGCAGGAGGAGCAGCGGTTCCTCTACGCCCTCTCCGAGGTGCGCGACCCGGTGCAGATGGCCCGCGTGCTCGAGGTCGCCATGACCCCGGAGGTGCGGACGCAGAACGCGCCGTTCCTCATCGGCGCCTGCATCGCCAACCGCAGCAACGGCGCCCTGGCGTGGCGCACGGTCCACGAGCGGTGGGACGAGATGAACGAGCGCTTCCCGTCGAACAGCATCGTGCGCATGCTGTCGGGCATCCGGGCCGTCACGGATCCGGCGCTGGCCGCCGACATCGAGGCGTTCACCGCCGAGCACCCCGTCCCGCAGGCCAAGCAGACGCTCCAGCAGCACCTCGAGCGGATGCGGGTGTCGGTGCAGCTCTGGGAGCGGGAGGCCGAGCGGCTCCGCTCGGGCTGACCCCGCCGAGATGGCCACCACCGAGCTGCCTGCCCCACCCCCGTCAGCCGCCACGGGGCTGACCTCCGCCGCCGTGGCGGACCGGCAGCGCCAGGGCCTCTCGAACACCACGACCGACCCCAACAAGCGCACCGTGCGCGACATCGTGGCGGCCAACGTCCTCACGCGCTTCAACGCCATCCTCGGCACCCTGCTCGCCGTGGTGCTGGTGATCGGCGCCTACCGCGACGCCCTGTTCGGCATCGTGCTGGTGACCAACGCCGTGGTCGGCATCTTCCAGGAGGTGCGGGCCAAGCGGACCCTCGACCGCCTCGGCGTGGTCGCCGCCCCGAAGGTCTCCGTGGTGCGCGACGGCCGCGTGGTCGACGTCGCCACCACCGAGGTGGTGCTGGGCGACCTCGTGGAGGTGCAGGCCGGCGACCAGGTCGTCGTCGACGGCAGCGTGACCTCCGCCGAGGGGCTCGAGGTGGACGAGTCCCTGCTCACCGGCGAGGCCGACCCGCTCGACCGGGCGCCGGGCGACCCGCTGCTGTCGGGCAGCTTCGTGGTCGCCGGGCACGGCCGCTTCGTGGCCACCGCCGTGGGCGACGACGCCTACGCGGCCCGGCTGGCCACCGAGGCCCGCCGCTTCGCGCTCACCCACTCCGAGCTGCGCGCCGGCACCGACCAGATCCTCCGCGTCGGCACCTTCTTCCTGGTGCCGACGGCCATCCTCCTCGTGACCACCCAGCTCCGCACCTCCGGCTCGGTCTTCGACGCGCTGCGGGGCGCCGTCGCCGGCATCGGCGCCATCATCCCCGAGGGCCTGGTGCTGCTCACCAGCGTGGCCTTCGCGGTGGGCGTCATCCGGCTCGGTCGCCGCCAGGCCCTCGTCCAGGAGCTGGCAGCCGTGGAGACGCTGGCCCGGGTCGACGTGGTGTGCGTCGACAAGACCGGCACCCTCACCGAGGGCGGGCTCCGCCTCGGCACGGTGGAGCGGGTCGACGACGACCTCACCGACGCCCACATCCGCGCCGGCGTCGGTGCGCTGGTGGCCGCCGAGGAGCGCCCGAACCCCAGCCTGGCCGCCCTCGCCGAGGGGGGCGACGCGCCCGGGTGGGCCCGGACCGCCGCCGTGCCCTTCTCCTCGGCCCGCAAGTGGAGCGGGGCCAGCTTCGCCGAGGCCGGGACGTGGCTCCTCGGCGCGCCCGACGTGCTGCTGGGCGAGGACCACCCGATGCGGATCCGGGCCGAGGCCCTGGCGGCCACCGGGTCCCGCGTGCTGCTGCTCGCCCGCAGCCCCCACCCGCTCGGCGGCGAGCAGCTCCCGGCCGACCGTCGGCCCGCCGCGCTCCTCTGCCTCGAGGAGCAGGTGCGCGCCGAGGCCCCCGGCACCGTCGCCTTCTTCCACCGCCAGGGCGTGGCCGTGAAGGTCATCTCCGGCGATCACCCGGTGACGGTGGGGAACGTGGCGGGCCAGGTCGGCATCCACGGCGCCGACGACCCGATCGACGGCCGCCAGCTCCCCGAGGACCCGGAGGCGCTGGCCGACGTCCTGGAGTCGCACTCGGTGTTCGGGCGCGTCCAGCCGCACCAGAAGCGGGCCATGGTCGGCGCCCTGCAGTCCCGGGGCCACGTGGTGGCCATGACCGGCGACGGCGTGAACGACGTGCTGGCCCTGAAGGACGCCGACATCGGGGTGGCCATGGGCTCGGGCAGCGGCGCCTCCCGCTCGGTCGCCCAGCTCGTCCTCCTCGACGACTCCTTCGCCTCCCTGCCCGAGGTGGTGGCCGAGGGCCGTCGCGTCATCGGCAACATCGAGCGGGTGGCCAACCTGTTCGTGACGAAGTCGGTGTACGCCCTGCTGCTGTCGATCTCGGTCGGCGTGGCGCAGCTGCCGTTCCCGTTCTTCCCCCGCCACCTGACGATCATCTCCAGCCTCACCATCGGCATCCCGGGCTTCTTCCTGGCCCTGGCCCCCAACGACCAGCGGGCCCGGCCGGGCTTCGTCGGGCGGGTGGCCCGCTTCGCCATCCCTGCGGGCGCGGTGGCGGCGGCCGCCACCTTCGGCGGCTACTACCTCGCCCGCACGGAGCCCGGCATCACCCTCACCGCCGAGCGCACCACGGCCGTGATCGTGCTCTTCCTGGTGGCCGGCTGGGTCCTGATGATCCTGGCCCGACCGCTGACGCGCGGCCGGATCGCCCTGCTGGCCGGCATGGTCCTGGCCTTCGTCACCGCCATGGCCGCCCCCGGATTGCGGGAGTTCTTCGAGCTGCGCCTCCCGTCGACCATCGTGGTGTTCGCGGCCATCGGGATCGGCGCCCTGGCCATCGGTGTGCTCGAGGCCGGCTGGCAGGTGGTGGAGTGGCAGCGGCGCCGCATGGAGCAGCGCGAGGACGACGAGCGGGCCGACCTCGACGCACCGCCGCCCGGACGGACCACGACGGGCTGACCCGTGCAGCAGCGGCCGAGGTGGGCGCGGGCTCGCTCGTCGAGCGGCGTCAGGCCAGGCTGAGGACGAGGCCCACCTGGGCCAGGTGGTAGGTGACCATGATCGCCACCCGACCGTGGGGGACCTTCGCCTTGAAGCGGTCCCAGGCGATGAGGGCGTCGCTGGCGTAGAACGACGACGCCCCGAGGACCCCGACCCACCGGCCCACCCCGATGGCGCTGGCCACCATGGCCGAGATCACGAACATGTACGCCACGACCGGGCCCGCCAGCTTCGGATCGGGGCCTGCCCGCACGGCGCGCAGGATCACGGTCCCCAAGACCGCCAGCACGGCCATGACCACCACGATGCCCACGAGGAACCGCGGCCCGCTGACGCCGTCGACGTGCAGGCCCGCCACGTAGGCGAGGTGGCCGAGGAGGAACGCACCGAGCCCGAACACGAACAGGTCCTGCGGCAGCATGAGCAGCACGTCGCCCAGGAGGCAGAGCACCAGGGCCACCACGAACCACGCCTGCACGGCCTCGCCCGAGGCGCCGAGGGCGTCGCTGGGCTCGAGGGCGAGCGTGGCCCCGATCAGCAGGAGCATCGTGAGCGGCTTGCACACGTACTCGAGCGGACGGTGCTCGCGCGAGACCGCGATCCAGTCGACCACCGCCGCCGTCAGGGCGAGGGTGAGCAGCAGGAACGCCGCGCCGGTCACAGGCGCCCGGCACCGCCGGGGGCGTCGCCGCCGGGCAGCAGGCGGGGCCACTCGATGCGCGGGCACCGGTCGACCACGACGTCGAGGCCGGCGGCGCGGGCCCGGTCGGCCGACTCGAGGTCGAGCACGCCCAGCTGCATCCAGACCGCCTGCGCGCCTCGAGCGATCGCCTCGTCGACGTGCGGGGCCACCAGCTCGGTGCGCCGGAACAGGTCCACCACGTCGATGGTGAGGTCGGCAGGGATCTCGGCCAGCGTGGGGAAGCAGGGCTGGTCGAGGATGGTGGCGCAGGCCGGGTTCACGGGGATCACCCGCTTGCCCTGGGCGAGCAGGAAGGCGGCCACGCCGTAGCTCGGGCGCTCCGGGTCGGGCGAGCAGCCCACCACGGCCCAGGTCTCGAGGGCGAGGACCCGACGCACCACGTCGTCGTCAGCAGGAGCGGCCACGGCCCCAGCCTCGCACGCCGACGATCACGCCGACGCCGACACCACCGCCAGGGCCTCGTCCCAGCTGGCCCGGTGCTCCACCAGCGAGCGCCACCGCATGACCTTGGCCGGCTGGCTCATGCCCAGCACGCCGACGATGCGACCGGCCCGCCCGTAGAAGGCCACGAAGCGCCGCTCCTCCACGCTGCCCGACACCACCTCCACGTGGTCGTCCTTGCCGCCCCGGCCCGCCAGCTGGATCTTGCGGTCGTACTGGTCGGACCAGAACCACGGCACCGGCTCGTAGGCCACGCCGCCACCGGGGCCGGCCAGCAGCGTGCGCGCGGCGTGGGTGCCCATGTCGATGGCGTTGTCCCAGTGCTCGACCCGCATCACCTCGCCGAAGCGCCGGTTGGGCCAGCGGGCGACGTCGCCGGCCGCCACCACGCCGGGCGCCGCGAGGCAGGTGGCGTCGCACAGGACGCCGTCGTCGAGCGTGAGGCCCGAGCCCTCCAGCCAGCCGGTGTTGGGCGTGACGCCGATGCCGACCACCACGAGGTCGACCTCGAGGACCGTGCCGTCGGTGAGGCGGACCCGCTCCACCCGGTCACCGCCCTCGATGCGCACCACACCGACGCCGAGGCGCACGTCGACGCCGTGGTCGCGGTGCAGGTCGGCCACCACCTCGCCCATCTTCGGCCCGAGCCCGCGCTCCAGCGGGATGGGGAGCGCCTCGATGAGGCTCACCTCGATGCCGAGGCCCCGGCACGTGGCGGCCACCTCGGCGCCGATGAAGCCGGCCCCCACCACCGCCACCCGCCGGAGGCCGGCCGAGACGGCGGAGCGCACGGCGAGGCAGTCGTCGATGGTGCGCAGGGTGTGGACGCCGTCGAGGTGGTCGGTGCCCGGCAGGCGCTTCGGGGTGGCGCCGGTGGCGATGACCAGGCCGTCGTAGGGAAGCCGCTCCCCGCCGCCGAGCAGCACGCTGCGGCCCTCCAGGTCGAGGCCGGTGGCGGTGGCGCCGAGGCGCCAGTCGAGCTCCAGGCCCTCGAGCGGCCCCGACGCCGGGACCAGCGCGATGTCCTCGGGTGCCGTCGTGCCGGCCAGGACCTGCTTGGACAGCGGTGGTCGGTCGTAGGGCAGGTGGGGCTCGTCACCCACCATCGTGATGGTGCCGGTGTGGCCCTGCGCCCGCAGCTCCTCGGCGGCCCGGAGGCCGGCCAGCGACGACCCGACGACGACGATCTGCTCGATGGCCGCCCGCGACGAGCTCACCGGTGCCGGCTCAGCCTTCGATCGAGATGGCTTGCTTGGGGCAGCGGCGGGCGGCCTCCTCGACCGTGCTGCGCAGCTCCTCGGGCGGCTCCTCCTGGAGCACGTAGAGGAAGTCGTCGTCGCGCACCTCGAACACCTCGGGGGCGGCGGCCATGCACAGGGCGTTGCTCTCGCAGAGGTCGAAGTCGACGACGACTCGCATGAGGTGATCTCCTCCAGGACGACCGGACGGGACAGGGTTGGGATCCCTGCTGGGGAACCTACTCTGCTCCCCACATGGCTCTGTCCTCTGACACCCTCCGCCTCGACGAGGCCCGTCGCATCGCCCTCCACGCCCAGGGCTTCGCCGATCCGCGCCCCCGTGGGCGGGTGGACCGCCGCCACTTCCGTCGCGTGCTCGACCGGGTGGGCCTCGTGCAGATCGACTCCGTCAACGTGCTGACCCGGTCGCACGAGCTGCCGTTCCTGGCCCGCCTCGGCCCCTACCCGCGCGAGGCGCTGTCGGCCTGGCTCTGGGGCAGCGGCGAGGTCTTCGAGTACTGGGCCCACGAGGCGTCGCTCCTGCCGGTCGCCCTCCAGCCCCTGCTGCGCTGGCGCATGGCCGACGATCACGCGTGGGCCAGCGTGCAGACCTTCGAGCAGACGCATCCCGGCCTGGGCGACGCCGTGCTCGATGCCGTGCTCGAGCACGGGCCGTGCACCCTCGCCGAGCTCGAGCACCTGGGCGACGCCATCAAGCGCCAGAAGGCGGCGCCGGGCGCCATGTGGAACTGGACGCCCGCCAAGAAGGCCGTCGAGTCGCACTTCTGGCGCGGCCTGCTCTGCGCCGTGCGCGACCCCCGCACCTTCACCCGCCACTACGCCGCCCCCGAGCGGGTGGTGCCGGCGTCGATCCTGGCCGCCCCGACCCCCAGCGACGACGATGCCCTGCGGCAGCTGCTGCTGCTCGCCGCCCGCAGCCACGGCGTCGGCACGGCCAAGGACCTGGCCGACTACCACCGCCTCCCGATCGTGGCGGCCCGCCGGCTGGTGGCCGAGCTGGCCGCCGAGGGCGCCCTGCGCCAGGTCGAGGTGGAGGGCTGGCGCCATCCGGCGTTCCTGCACCCGGAGGCGGAGCTGCCGCGCTGGGTGCGAGGCTCGGCGCTGCTGACGCCGTTCGACTCACTGGTGTGGGAGCGCACCCGCACCGAGGCGCTGTTCGGGTTCCACTACCGGATCGAGATCTACGTGCCGGCCGCCAAGCGGGTGCACGGCTACTACGTGCTCCCCTTCCTCCACGACGGGCGCCTGGTGGCGAGGGTCGACCTCAAGGCCGACCGCCAGGCCGGGGTCCTCCGCGTGAAGGGCAGCTACGCCGAGCCGTCGTTCGACCGCGACCGCTCGCTCGGGGTGCTGGCCGATCGGCTGCGGGAGATGGCCGGCTTCCTCGGCCTGGCCGGCGTCGAGGTGGAGGACCGCGGCGACCTCGCCACGGCGCTCCGCCAGACCTGCTGACCGCTGACCGCTGACCGCTGACCGACGACCGACGACCGACGACCTCGCCGCGTCCGCCTCGTCGAGCAGCGCCGCCTGCCCGACGGTCGCCCGAGCTCGGAGCGGGGCACGGTCGACTCGACGGCGCGCCGGCACCCGGCCCCACCCGGCACCGGGTGGGGTCCCGGATCGGCAGCTCAGGCGGTGGTCGTGCCGGCCGGGTCGGTGGTGAAGACCCGGTGGTGGGTCGGCTGCGCTCGCCGACGGGTGTCGGGGCGCAGCGGGGGTGGTCGTCCGGTGTGGGCGCGCCCCTCGGGGCTGGTGAAGGTGACCTCGTCGTCGGCGTTGCCGGCGATGGTCCAGCCACCCTCGTGGACGAGGTGGTGGTGGTGCCAGCACAGGCCGAGGAGGTTGCAGGAGTCGGTGGGGCCGCCGGCTGACCAGTGCTCGAGGTGGTGGACCTGACGGATGCGGCGTCCGCAGCCGGGGAACCGGCAGGTGCCGGCGTCTCGGCGCAGGATCCGCCGCCGCAGCCACCGTGGCGGCGTGCGGTCGGAGCGGCCGATGCCGATGGTGGTGCCGTCGGGCCCGTCGACGGCGAACTCGATCTTGGTGTCGCACAGGAGCCGCAGGATCGACGCGTGCGGGACCAGGACCCCATCGAGCCACCCGTTGCCGTCTCGCAGCCCGTCGATGACGGCGGCGTCGGCGTGGACCACGACCATGGTGGGATCCGGACCCGGGTCGTCACCCAGCTTCTGTCGGGCGAGGTCGACGAGGGCATCCGCGTGGCGCATCGGGGCCGGCGCCCACCGCCCGGTCTCGGCGTCGGGCCCGCCGCCGTCGGCGAGGCGCTCGATCGCGGCGTTGACGATCGCGCCTTCGGCGTCGGGCAGGAAGCCCCGGTAGTCCCAGCCGTCACGGTCCGTCGAGCGGCGCCAGGTGAGGTGGCGGCGGTCCTTGGCCGAGGTGGCGTCGTCGCGGGTGCGGGCACGGCGGGCCGTGGCCAGCTCCTCGACCTGCGCCGCGGTCATCCCCGGGAGCTCCTCGGCCCACAGCGCGTCGTCGGCGGCCTCGGCGAAGCGGGTCACCGCCACCACCTGGTCCCACGACACCGCGCCCTGCGCGAACCGGGCCCGGACCAGGGGCATCGCCTCGAGCGCCCTGGCGACGCGGACCCAGGTGGAGGCGGTGGCGTGGGAGACCCGAAGCGCCATGACCAGCCACGGCACCATCCCCGTCGCCCCGTCCTGTCGCCAGTCCTGGGCCTGGTCGGCGACGGCGACGACCGACAGCATCTCGGCGGTGGTCGCTGCGGTCAGCGCGGCGAGCTGCTCGATCGCATCCGCGCGCGACGAGGCAGTGCACGAGTCGTACGCCGAAGCGACCATGCCACCACCTCCCAGCGAACACGCGCAGCGAGCAACGGGTGGAGAGCCGGAGCGCTCTCGAGGAGGGGGAAGGCGCCACCGGATCTCGAGACCCGATCGCTGCCGTCTGCCTATCGAACTGGTGTACGCCTCGCAACCCCTCCACCCCATCGGGACCGCGGCCAGGAACCCCCAGGTGACGCCAGGTCGCCCGTCGGTGCCCGCGTGGAGAGGACATGGGGCGCACGGTCCACCACCGGTCACACGCCACGCCCCCACGTGCGCCTCAGCAGTCCCTGCGCGCCTCGTCCGTGCGTCGAGCAGGTCAGTGGGCGAGGCGAGGACGTCCCGGAAGCACGAGGTGGGGTGCCTCACGTCGGCAGTCGTTCGCCGCCTCGACACCGGCAGCCCCCGGGTGTCCGGAGCCTCTAGATCGGCGTCGCGGTGGTCTGCACGAGGCGCGACCGCAGTCGAGGGATGCCTGCCTCGTTCGTCTCGGCGACCGTGATGTCGAGCGAAGCCAGCACGACGATCCCGTCGACGCTCCTCTCGAAGGTCGTGGCGAACGGCGGTTCCTGCACGAGGGCGCCCGAGAGCTGGTCTGATGCTGGTGCCGGGCCGGTGAGGGTCCAGCCCGCTTCGACGAGTCCTCGGACGACATCGCCAACCTCGTTGGAAGGCCGTGGCGCGAGGAGCAGGTCCTCCTGGACGCCCTCGAGCCGCCCGTCGGGCAGTGCTCGGACGTAGTCGACGCCGGAGGACTGCCCGAAGGCATGGTCCCGCACCGTGTAGCCCGGACCCAGGATCGCGTCACAGGCCGCTCGTCGAGCTCGCGAGTCGGTGCACGGCGGTAGGCGGTCGCTCCCTACGTGGACCGCGACGTGGACGTGGTTGGGCTCGCCGGCACACGACACCACGGAGAACTGACCGCTGGCGGAGTCATCCGGGAGGGCGAAGTCGACGGCGTCTGCTCTGGTGTCCGACTCCGCATCACCGGACCGGACGAACCCCGCTCCGAGAAGCCAGGGGCTTGCGTCGATGGCAGCATCCCGACCGTCGACCAGCTCGTCGAAGGGCCGGTCGACGATCGCCGTGAGCCGGACCCTTGCTGCCCCAGGACCGCTCTCCACCGCCAGCGCGTAGCTAAGCGCCGGCACCGTCGGAGGCGGCGGCAGGTCAAGAGCTCCGAACGCCGCTTCGATGGTCTCGTACTGCGGAAGCGATGGAACCGTGGTGGTGGTCGACCCGCCGAGAGCAACGAGGCCTTCTGCCTCGCACTCCCGAACACCTTCGACGTCCGAGCGGGCGACGCCGGTCGTCTCGCCGCTCGACCCGTCCTCGACGACGGCTGCAGCGACCCCAACGGCAGCCACGGCGCAAGCGACGGCGAGAAGTCGCCGAGCCGATCGCGCCCTCTCCTGCCGCATCCCAGCAGTCTTGCCGCTCGCCGGTGGGCGCCCCCGTGACCGCGGTGCAACGCGGGCGCCACCCTCAGCGGGCGGTGGGCGCGGGGCTCCGGTCGGCGGCAGACCTACGACGCGAGCGCTTGGCGCTCGGCCCGGTCCTTGATGCCATGCAGGTGGTCGCGCGACATGAGGAAGTCGGCGGGGACCACCCCGAGCCAGCCGGCCACGGTGAACCACCACGGTGCCGTCACCCACCGGGAGCGGAAGTGGTACCTGCACCGCCGCCCACCGTCGAGCGGCGTCAGCACGAACGCCCACGTCCAATCGAGGGTCGCACGGCTCCTCCAGCTCATCGGCAGGTGGCTGTTCGAGCGCAGGACCAGCGCCCGCTCGGGCTCGATCGAGACCACGTGCATCCCGCACTCCGTGTGCGGCGGCCCGTCCGGGATGAACGTGCCGACGTCGATGTCCTGCAGGTCAGGGAGGATGCGGTCCGCGCTCGGGCCGTTGGCTGGGAAGAGCAGGCGGTCGACCCATCGAGCGGTGTACCAGCCCGCTCGTCCCCATCCCATCTGCACGACCCACGGCCACACCTCCGACGGAGGTGCGTCGATCGTGATCGCGTGATCCGTCTGAGCCTCCGGGGTGACGAGGATGTGGTCGCCTGGCAGCGAGCGCCTTCGCTCCTCGCGGGTCGCACCGTAGGTGCGCCCAAGGCAGATGAGCCCCGTCTCCACCGCAACAGCAGCCATCGTGGCCGCTGCGGCCACGCGACGTCTCGACATGGCGACTCCTCCTCTCGGCGGTCCGCAACCCTGATCGTCACGCCATCGCGTGCCGTGGGTCTAGAGACGAAGGTCCTGCCGTCACCAGAGCTGCGTGCCGGGTGCCGCCGCAGACCTGCCCACATGCCGCAGACCTGCCCACCTGGGCGCCGTTCAGGGAAGGCGTCAGACGCGGGTGAGCACGTCGCAGCCATCCGCCGTGACGACGAGGGTGTGCTCGAACTGGGCGGTGCGGCGGCGGTCGACGGTGACCGCCGTCCAGCCGTCGTCCCACAGGTCGTGGTCCCACGCGCCCATCGTGATCATAGGCTCGATGGTGAAGGTCATGCCCTCTTCGATCAGCCGGGTGAAGCTGGGCTCGTAGTAGTGCAGGACGTGCAGGTCGGTGTGGAACTGCTCCCCGATGCCGTGGCCCACGAAGCTGCGGACCACGCCGAACCCGCTGCCCTCGGCGTGCTCCTGGATGGCTCGGCCGATGGCGTTGAACGGCTGGCCCGGTCGGACCTCGGCGATGGCGAGGTCGAGGCACTCGCGGGTGACCTCGACCAGGCGGCGGCTCTCGGGATCGACGTCGCCGACCAGGAAGGTGGCGTTGGTGTCGCCGTGCACGCCGTCGAGGAAGATGGTGACGTCGAGGTTGCAGATGTCGCCGTCGGCCAGGGGGCGGTCGTCGGGGATGCCGTGGCAGATGACCTCGTTGACCGAGGTGCACAGCGACTTCGGGAAGCCGTTGTAGTTGAGCGGGCTGGGGTAGCCGCCGCGGTCGATGCAGGCCTGGTGGCAGATGGCATCGAGCTCGTCGGTGGTCACGCCCGGGCGGATGGCGGCGCCGGTGAGGGCCAGGATCTCGCCGGCGGCGCGGCCGGCGACCCGCATGCGCTCGATGACGTCGGGGGTCTGCACGCCGGACTCCGGGAGGCGCACGGGGCGCCCGCTCTCCGCGTAGGGCGGCCGGGGGATCTCCGGGGGCACGGGACGGGTCGGGCTGAGGCGACCGGGGCGGACGTTGGCGCTGGCCACCTTGTGGCAGCGCTTGAACTTCTTGCCGCTCCCGCACCAGCACGGGTCGTTGGCCTTCAGCACGCCGTGGGATCGGGAGGTCACGTCGGTCACCCTCGCAAGGCTACCGGGGGCTCCCCCGCCAGGGGCCAGACGGCATGATGGACCGGTGACCGCCCTCCCCCCGCTCGAGGCGCTGCCGCCGGTGCGGGTCGAGGAGATCGAGCTGCTCCGGCTGCGGCTCCCGCTGGCGGTGCCGCTGCGGGGCGCCACCGGCGATCGCCGGGAGCGGACCGTCCTGCTGGTGCACGTGCGGGCGGCGGAGGCGGAGGGATGGGCGGAGTGCGCCGTGGAGGCGGCGCCCACCTACAGCCCGGAGTTCCTCGCCGCCACCGAGCTCGTGCTGGGCCAGCACCTCGTGCCGCGGGCCCTGGCCGGCCCCACCGGCGACGCCCTCGCGCTCGGCCCCCACCTCGACGAGGTGCGAGGCCACCAGATGGCGCGCGCGGCGTTGGAGCTGGCGGTGCTCGACGCGCAGCTCCGAGCGGCCGGGCGCTCCCTGGCGGGCTGGCTGGGCGCCGAGGCCAGCGGGGTGCGCCCGGGCGCGGCGCTGGGCCTGCACGACACCGTCGAGGCGCTGCTGCTCGAGGCTGACGCCGCCCTCGGCGCCGGCGCCGCCCGCCTGCGGGTCAAGGTCGCCCCGGGGGCGGCGGCGGCACCGCTGCTCGCGCTGCGCGCCCACGTCGGGCCCGACGTCATCCTCCAGGCCGATGCCAACGGCTCCTTCCGGGCCGCAGCGGCGGACCACCTGCGGGAGCTGCAGGACCTCGACGCCGCCGGCCTGGCCTGCCTCGAGCAGCCCCTGCCCCCGGACGACCTCCTCGGGCACCAGCAGCTGGCGTCTCGCCTCGCCACCCCGATCTGCCTGGACGAGCCGATGACCTCGCTGGGCGCGGTCGAGGCCGCCGCCGCGCTCGGCGCCTGCTCGGTGGTGTGCCTCAAGCCCGCCCGGGTCGGCGGGTGGATCGCAGCTCGAGCGGTGCACGACCGCTGCCTCGAGCTCGGGCTGGGGGTCTGGGTGGGCGGGATGCTCGAGACGGGGGTCGGTCGGGCCGCCAACGTCGCGGTGGCCGCCCTGCCCGGGATGGCGCTGCCGCCCGACCTCGATCCGCGCGGCCGGTTCGATCCCGACCTGGCCGACCCGCTCCTCCCGCACGACGGCGTGGTGGCCGTGCCCGAGGGCCCGGGCGCGGGCGCGGTGCCGCAGCTCGAGGGCCTCGACGTCGCCACCGTGGGAGCCTGGAGGCCGTGACGCCCGATCCTGCCGACACGGTCACGCTCGACGACGTGCGCGAGGCCGCGGAGCGGATCGCCGGCGCGGTGGAGCGCACGCCGAGCGCCCGCTCGCAGACGCTCTCCGACCTCCTCGGCGTGGAGGTGGTGTGCAAGTTCGAGAACCTGCAGTTCACCGCCGCCTTCAAGGAGCGCGGCGCCCTCAACAAGCTCCTGAGCCTCACGCCCGAGGAGCGCCGGAGCGGCGTCGCAGCCATGTCGGCGGGCAACCACGCCCAGGCCGTCGCCCGCCACGCCACCCGGCTCGGCATCGACGCCACCATCGTGATGCCGGCGCAGACGCCGTTCGTGAAGGTGCAGCGCACCGAGGTGCTCGGCGCTCGGGTGGTGCTCCACGGCGACGGGCTGGCCGAGGCGACGGCCGAGTGCCACCGGATCATCGAGGCCGAGGGCCGCACCTTCGTGCCGCCCTACGACGACCCGGCGGTCATCGCCGGCCAGGGCACCGTCGCCCTCGAGCTGCTGGAGGACCACCCGGACCTCGACGCCCTCATGGTGCCCACCGGCGGCGGCGGCCTGCTGGCCGGCATGGCGGTCGTGGCCCGCGCCCTGCGGCCCGACATGGTCATCGTCGGTGCGCAGAGCGACCGGTGGCCGGCCGTGCTCGCCGCCACCAGCGGCGCGGACCTCGTGGTGGGCGGTCCCACCATCGCCGAGGGCATCGCTGTCCCCGCGCCCGGGCAGCTCACCACGCGGCTGATCAGGGACCTGGTCGATCACATCCTCACCGTGTCCGACACGTCGGTGGAGGAGGCCATGAACCTGCTCCTCGAGATCGAGAAGGTGGTGGTCGAGGGCGCCGGCGCGGCCGGCATCGCCGCGCTGCTCGAGCACCCCACGGCCCTGGCCGGCCGCCGGGTGGGCGTGGTGCTCAGCGGCGGCAACGTCGACCCCCGGCTGCTGGCCTCGGTGATCATGCGGGGCCTCATCCGCTCCGGGCGCCTCAGCCGCCTCCAGGTGGAGATCCCCGACCAGCCCGGCGTGCTCGGCCAGGTCACCACCGTGGTGGGCCGGGCGGGCGCCAACATCGTGGAGATCCTCCACCAGCGCATGTTCCTCGACGTCCCGGCGCGCTCGACCGAGCTCGAGGTCGTCGTCGAGACCTACGACCACGACCACGTGCAGCGCGTGCTCGCCGCGCTGGCGGAGGCCGGCTTCGCCGCCCGGGTGGCCGAGGTCACCTTCGGCGCCCCCTGAGGGGTCGGTCAGCCGAGCAGGTTGGTGCGGAGGCGCTCGACGGTGGCGTCGGCGACGCCGAGGTGGGCGGCCAGGCCCTCCATCGAGCCGTGGCGGTCGGCCACCACGGCGAGGAAGCCGGTCATGGCCTCCATCGGGGCCTCCAGGTACTCCGGTGGCTGGCTCGTCATGGAGTCCACCGCCTCGGGGAACTCGAGGGTGAGCCAGTCGACGAAGGCCGCCATGGCGCCGGCGGTGGCGTGGTAGTCGGCGGCGATCTCGTCGTCGGGCACGCCGAGCAGGCCGAGCAGCACGGCCGCCACCACGCCGGTGCGGTCCTTGCCCGCCGCGCAGTGGAAGAGGGCGGGCGCACCCTCGGCGACCACCTCGACCGAGCGGGCGATGGAGCGGCCGCCCTCGGTGAGCATGTCGACGTAGCGGTCGCGCAGGAAGTCGGCGGCCCCGGTGGTGGCCACCAGGTCGTCGTCGGACCACATGCGCTGCAGCACCGGCAGGTGGTGCCATTCGACCGGGTGGTCCTCCACGGGGAAGCGACCGCCCCGCTCGATCTCACCTTCGGTGCGCAGGTCGATCACCGTGCGCAGCCCGAGCTGGCGGGCCCGCTCGAGGTCGTCGCCGGCGAGCCGCTGCACGCCATCGGCGCGGTAGAGGTGGCCCCGGCGCACCTGGCGACCGTCCTCGGTGGGCAGGCCGCCGAGGTCGCGCACGTTGAAGACGAGGTCGAAGCGGATGCTGCGATCGAGGGCGGTGGGGTCGACCGCGAAGCCGTCGACGGGGACCGCCTCGGTGTCGGAAGGGGGCTGCGGGTTCACCGCAGCAACGGTACCGGCGGTTCGGTGCATGGAGGCAGGGTGCCGCGCCCGGGTGAACCGGCGGTGGCCGCAGCCCCACCGCCCGGCGATCTCCCGGTGCACGTCGGTCGGCGCGCCGTGCCTACCGTGGCGCATGCGCCGCTCCGTCCTCGTCGCCCTCACCGTCGCCGCCCTGCTGGCCGCCTGCTCCGACACCGACACCCCGGCCGCCGCGCCCGGCACCACGACGGCCGAGGCCACCACCACCACGGTCGACGCCACCACCACGACCGGGCCCGACGCGCCCGACGAGGGGTACGCCGTGGGTCGGCGGTCCATCGAGCTGGTCGACACCACCCGCCCGAGCGCCGCCGACCCGGCTCGGGACCTCCCGGAGGAGCGGCAGCGCACCTTCCCCGTGCTGCTGCTGTACCCCGCGGACGGCGACCCCTCCGGCGCCGGCCCCACCGACGACCTGGCCGCCGCCGCCGGGCCCTTCCCGCTGGTCGTGTTCACCCACGGGGTCACCGCCACCGGCCCCGCCTACCAGGCCCGGCTGCAGCAGTGGGCCCGCGCCGGCTACGTGGTGGCCGCCCCGACCTACCCCCGCTCGAGCGGCCCCGGCGGCCAGATCGCCGACTACGTCAACCAGCCGGCCGACGTCAGCTTCGTGCTCGACGAGCTGCTCGCCCTCCCCGCCGACGACCCGCTCGCCGCCGCCATCGACCCGGATCGCCTGGCGGCGGCCGGGCACTCCCTGGGGGCCATCACCACCCTCGGCGTCGGCCTGAGCTCCTGCTGCGCCGACGACCGCCTCGACGCCGCCGTGGCCATCTCCGGGATCCGCCTGCCGTTCCCCGGCGGTGAGTTCGACGACCTCACCCGGGTGCCGCTGCTGCTGATCCACGGCGCCGAGGACGGCGTGGTCCCGGTGGCGGGCAGCGACTCGATCTTCGAGGAGACGCCCGGTCCGGCGCACTACCTGCGGCTGCCCGACGGCGACCACACCGGCTTCCTGGCCACCGACGGGGCGCTGGTCGACCGGGTCGCCATCGCCTTCCTCGACCGCTACGTGCGCGACGTCGCCGGCGCGCTCGACGGCCTGCCCGACGAGGTGGCGGCCACCGGGCGCGCCACCTTCGCCAGCAAGGGGGCCTGAGCCGGCCGGGGTTTGAGCGCGAGCGACGCCAGCGGGCAGGCTGCCGCCATGTCCATCCGGGGGAAGGCGGTCATCGCCGGCGTCTACGAGCACCCACGCCGGGAGATCCCCGATCGCACGATCGCCCAGATCCACCGCGAGGTGGCCGTCGGCGCCCTGGCCGACGCCGGCCTCACCCTCGCCGACGTCGACGGCTTCTTCTGCGACTCCACCGCCCCGGGCTTCGGCATGGTGGCGATGGCGGAGTACCTCGGGCTGGCACCACGCCACGTCGACTCCACGGAGACCGGTGGCAGCTCGTACCTGGCCCACGTGGGCCACGCCGCTGCCGCCATCGCGGCGGGCAAGTGCCGGGTGGCGCTGATCACCCTGGCCGGCCGGCCGCGCACGGGCGGCGCCCTGCCCGGTGGTGCCGGTCGCATGGCGGACAGCCCCGAGGCCGGCTTCGAGCAGGCCGGCTTCTTCGCCCCGGTCGGCAACTACGCCCTCTCCGCCTCCCGCCACATGCACGAGTTCGGCACCACCAGCGAGCAGCTGGCCTGGATCAAGGTGGCGGCGTCGGAGCACGCCCAGCACAACCCCGACGCGCTGCTGCGCGACGTCGTCACCGTGGAGCAGGTGCTCGACTCGCCGATGGTGGCCGACCCCCTGCACCGCCTCGACTGCTGCGTGGTGACCGACGGCGGCGGAGCGCTGGTCGTCGTCCACCCCGACGTGGCCCGGGAGCTCGGTCGCTCCGGCGCCAGCGTGCTCGGGCACGGGGAGGCGCTCAAGCACGGCGACGCCGGCCGCATCGACCTCACCTACTCCGCCGCCCGCTGGAGCGGACCGGCCGCCTTCGCCGAGGCCGGCGTCACCCCCGACGACATCCAGTACGCCTCGATCTACGACTCCTTCACCATCACCGTGCTCATCGCCCTCGAGGACCTCGGCTTCTGCGAGAAGGGCAAGGGCGGCGAGTTCGTGGCCGACGGCGCGCTGCGCAGCCCCGGGGGTCGCCTCCCCTTCAACACCGACGGCGGCGGGCTCTGCAACAACCACCCGGCCAACCGCGGTGGCATGACCAAGGTGATCGAGGCCGTCCGCCAGCTCCGCGGCGAGGCCCACCCCGCCGTCCAGGTGCCGGGGTGCGAGCTGGCCCTCGCCCACGGCACCGGCGGCGGCCTCTCCACCCGCCACGGGAGCGCCACCCTCGTCCTGGGAGCGTGGGCATCGTGAGCGGGCACGCCGAGCTGCCGGCGTCGCGGCCGCCGTTCAACAAGGAGGCCCTCCCCTACTGGGAGGCCAGCGCCGAGGGCCGCCTGGTGCTCCCGGTGTGCGACGCCTGCGGCCACCACATCTGGTACCCCCGCTCCTGGTGCCCCGTCTGCGGGAGCGACGAGGTGACCTGGACCGAGATGAGCGGTCGCGGCACCGTCTACGCCCGCACCATCCTGCACAAGGGGATGGGGCCCTGGGCCGCCGCGGCGCCCTACGTCGCCGCCTACGTGGAGCTGGCCGAGGGCCCGCGGGTCGTCACCAACATCGTCACCGACGACCCGCAGTCGGTCGTGGTCGGCATGCCGGTGACGGCCACCTTCGTCGCCGTCGCCGACGACGGCTCCCCCGCCGAGGGCAAGGTCGCCCAGGCCATCCTCCGCTTCACCCCTGCCCCCGGCTGAGCGCCCACCTCCGCAGCCGGTGCGGCGCAGTCAGCCTCGCGCTGACTGGCTGACACAGGCTGGCGCGGTCGACGTCGACCTCTCCAACCTGTGATCGCCGGTCAGGCCCAGGCTGACTGGGCGACACGGGCTGCGGCGGTCAGGCCGGGCCGGTGAAGCGGGGCGGGCGCTTCTCCTGGTGGCTGGCCAGGCCCTCGCGGGCGTCGGGGAGGCCGAACCCGAGGAACTCGTACGCCAGGGAGGCGTCGAAGGCGGGCAGCTGGGCGCGGTACCAGTGGTTCAGCGTGTGCTTGGTCCAGCGGATGGCCGACTGCGCGCCGGCGGCCAGCTGCTCGGCCACCTCGAGCGCTCGGGCCTGCACCTGGTCGTCGTCGACGCAGAGCGACACCAGCCCGATGCGCTCGGCCTCCTCGCCGGAGAGCGGATCGCAGGTGAGCAGCAGGTACTTGGCCTTGGCCATGCCGCACAGCAGGGGCCAGCAGACGGCGGCGTGATCGCCCGCCGCCACCCCGAGCCGGGTGTGGCCGTCGATGATCTTGGCGGTGCGACCGACGATGGAGATGTCGGCCAGGAGCGCCGCGACCAGGCCGGCGCCCACCGCCGGGCCGTGGACGGCGGAGACGATCGGCTTCGAGCAGTCGAGGACGTTCACCACCAGGTCGCGCGCTTCGCGCAGCACCCGGAGCCGGGCCTCGTCGTCGCCCATGATCGAGTCCACCAGCTCGAAGCTGCCGCCCGCCGAGAACCCCTTCCCGGCCCCCTGGAGCACGGCGACCCGGGCGGCCGGGTCGCGGTCGACGGCCCGCCACACGTCGGCCAGCTGCGCGTGCGCGGCCGGTCCCACCGCGTTGAGGCCGGGGGCGTCGAGCGTGATGCGCAGGACGCCGTCGGCCGGCCGGTCGAAGGTGAGGTCGGGGAAGTCGGTGTAGGGCGCGAGGTCGTCTGCCATGGCGGCCTGTCTACTGCGGTGGCCGCCTACGCTCGGCGCCGATGCACGACCGGCCGCTGGAGATCTCGTGGTTCGCACCGGCCTGCTGGGGCGACACCGCCCGCCTCGGCGTGGACGACCCCACCCGCCGGGCCACCTACGCCTACAACCGGCACGTGCTCGAGCTGGCCGACCGCCTCGGCTACCGCAACGTGCTCATCCCCACGAGCTTCGTGCCCGGCATGGACCCCTGGACGCTGGCGGCGAGCATCGGACCCGGGCTGGCGTCGGCCCGCCTCCTCCCGGCGGTGCGGGTGGGCGAGTTCGACCCGCCGATGCTGGCCCGGGCCGCCAAGGGCCTCCAGCAGGCCATGGACGGGCGCCTCACCATCAACATCATCTCCAGCGAGCGGGCCGGCGAGGTGCTGGGGTCTGCGGAGCGCTACCAGCGCACCGGCGAGGCCATGGCGCTGCTCAAGGCCTTCTGGCGCGACGACCACGTGCGCCACGAGGGCACGTGGTGGCGCTACGACCTGCCCACCACCGCCACCCGCACCCGCACGCCGCCACCGCTCTACTTCGGCGGGACGTCGGAGGCGGCCCGGGAGGTGGCCGCCGAGCACGCCGACGTCTACCTGATGTGGGTGGAGACCGTCGACGCCACCGCCGCGCTGGTGGCCGACCTGCGAGCGCGGGCCGCCCGCCACGGTCGCACCCTGCGCTTCGGGCTGCGCACGCACGTGCTCGTCCGGGAGACGGAGCAGGCGGCCCGAGCGGCGGCCGCCGAGCTGGTCAGCGAGCTCGACCCCGACGTCGGGCGCCGCCTCAAGGCCAGCAGCCACGACCACGCGTCGGAGGGCGTGCGCAGGCAGGACGCCCTGCGCGACGCCGCCGGCGACGACGGGTTCGTGGAGGACGCGCTGTGGACCGGGATCGGCGTGGCCCGCAGCGGCGTGGGCGCCGCCATCACCGGCAGCCCCGACCAGGTCGAGGCCAAGCTGCGCGCCTACGCCGATCTCGGCATCGACTCGTTCATCCTGTCGGGGTACCCGCTCGACGACGAGGCCGAGCGGGTGGCCGAGCTCGTGCTGCCGCGCTTCGAGCTCGGCTACGTCGACCTCGAGGGCGACGCCTGAGCGCGGCGCAGCCGGTACACGCGGATCTCGCGGTCGGTGCGCTGCTCGTAGGTGCGCATCTGGGGGATGGTGGTGGCGATGGCGTCCCAGCGCGCGGCCTTCTCGGCGGGCGTGAGCACGGAGGCCACCGCGTCGTACTCCTCGCCGCGCACGAGCACCCGCACCTCCGGGTGAACGTCGAGGTTGTGGCGCCAGGCGGGATGTCGCTCCTGGCCCATGGCGCTGGCCACCACGAGGAGGTCGTCGCCCTCGCGGTGGAAGGCCAGCTGCACCGTGCGGGGCAGACCGCTCCGTGCGCCGGTGGTGGTGAGCGCCAGCATCGGGAGGGTGGGCCGGCCGGTGGAGGTGATGCGGCCCTTGCTCCAGCGGAAGAGGACGGGATCGACCTTGGCCGCCACGTGCTTCACCGTCCACGACCCGGCCCGCGTGGCCGAGAAGCGGTTGACCAGCCGGTCGTAGGCGCTCATCCCGGCAGCAGCACCGGCTTCACGACCCGACCCGACAGCGACGCCTCCTCGGCCTCGTTGACCTGGTCGAGCGGGAACGACTCGATGAGGCGATCGAAGGGGAACCGCCCGGCCTGCCACAGCTCGATCATCCGGGGGATGAACGTCTGCGGGTCGGCGCTGCCCTCGAGCACGCCGATGACGGTCTTGCCGATGATCGACAGCGCGTCGAGGGTGAGGTCGCCCGTCTGCACGCCGACGAAGCCGCAGGACCCGCCGAGCTGCAGGCACTGCAGCGCGGTGAGCATCACCGCCGGCACCCCCGTCGTGTCGACCGAGTGGTGGGCCCCGCCACCGGTGATGGCGCCCAGCTGGCCGAGGACGTCGTCGGACGCCCCGTCGACCACGTGGGTGGCTCCCAGCTCGCGAGCCAGCTCGAGCCGGTGCGCATGGAGGTCCACCGCCACGATCGTGGCGGCCTCGGCCACCTTCGCCGCCATCACCGCCGCCAGGCCCACGGCGCCCACGCCGAACACCACCACGCTCGTGCCCGGCTGCACGTCGAGGGCCACGAGCACCGTGCCCGCGCCGGTCTGGATGCCGCACCCGAGGGGCCCGAGCGTCTCGAGCGGGAGCGACGGGTCGACCCGCACGGCGTTGCGCTCCGTGGCCAGGCAGTGGGTGGCGAAGCTCGACTGGCCGAACCACCGCGACAGCACCTCTGCGCCGTCCCGGTCGGTCACCGCGGTGGAGAAGTCGACCCGGCGGCCCAGCAGGTTCCGCACCAGGAAGGTCTCGCAGGAGGCGGGCTGGCCGGCCACGCAGCGCCCGCAGGCACCGCAGGAGTCGAACGAGAGGACCACGTGGTCGCCCACGGCGAGGCGGGTGACCGCCGACCCGACGGCCTCCACGACGCCGGCCCCCTCGTGCCCCGTGATGATCGGTGGCGGCGAGAGGGTCCCCTCGCCGCGGGGCAGCACGTCGGTGTGGCACATCCCGGCGCCCACGATGCGCACGAGCACCTCGTCGGGGGCGGGGTCGGCCAGCTCGACCGGTTCGAGTGCGTACCGCCCGTCGGGGGCGCGCAGGACCGCAGCGGTGATCTCCATGGCCACCGTCTAGCAGCCGGGGGTGTCAGACGGCGGCGCGCCCGGCGACGGCCCGCAGGCCGGCCACCACCTGCTCCAGCACCGCGTGGGAGAACTCCGGCGTGATCTCCCGGCGATCGACGATGCGCCGCTGGGTGAAGGGGCCGATGAGCAGCGTCAGGGCGACGTCGAGGTCGAGGTCGCGATCGATCTCGCCCCGCAGCTGGGCCAGCTGCAGCACGGTGCGGATGGGACGGCGACGCTCCTCGAGCATGGCCAGCAGGAGCGCGTGCAGGTCGGCGTCGCGGTCGCTGGCCGCCAGGAGGGCCGGCATGATGTCGGGGACCCGCCGCTCCTCGTCCTCCTGCTTCGACTTGTCGAACAGCGTGCGGAGGTCGGTCAGGAGGTCGCCGGTGTCGGGCGTGGGCACCTCCACGGAGCAGGCGCCGGCCGCCGCCACCACCATCGCCTGCTTCGAGCCGAAGTGCCGGTAGAGGGTGGTCTTGGCGACGCCCGAGCGAGCGGCGACCTCGTCGAAGGTGACGCCGTCGACGCCGTGGGTGACCACGAGGTCGAGGGTGGCGTCGAGGGCCGCCTGGCGGGCGGCTTCGCTCCGGGGCCTGGCCATGGGTTCGCATCGTAGCGAAACCGCTGGAGAGATCCCGCGTCCTGTGACCGATGACACCCTGGAACCCCTCGCATTCCGGCGCTCCACGGTCGTAGCGTTACGCAACTGACACGTAGCGATACTCGAACGACCCGGAGCCCCCCGTGCACGACACCCACCACGACATCGACCCGGCCGTGTACGCCCGCCGCAAGCCCATCCTCGTGGTGCTGTGCATCAGCCTGATGATCGTCATCATCGGCAACACCGCGCTCAACGTGGCGCTCCCCCGCCTCGCTCGCGACCTCGACGCCTCCACCACCGACCTGCAGTGGATGGTCGACTCCTACGCCCTGGTGTTCGCCGGCATGCTCTTCACCGCCGGCACCCTCGGCGACCGCTTCGGCCGCAAGGGAGCCCTCCAGGCCGGTCTGGCCCTCTTCCTCCTCGGCACCGGGCTCGCCGCCATCTCCACGTCGTCGTCGATGGTGATCGGCGCCCGGGCCCTGATGGGGCTGGCCGCCGCCTTCGTGATGCCGGCCACCCTGTCGATCCTCACCAACGTGTTCCCCGCCCACGAGCGCCCCCGCGCCATCGCCGTGTGGGCCGGCATCGCCGGCGGCGGCGCGGCGGTGGGTCCGGTGGCCTCCGGCTTCCTCCTCGAGCACTTCTGGTGGGGCTCGGTGTTCCTCGTCAACGTGCCCGTGATCATCGTGGCCCTGGTGGCCGGCAAGCTGCTGGTGCCCACCTCGCGGGATCCCGAGCAGCCGCCGCTCGACGTCCCGGGGGCCCTGCTCTCGATCGTCGGCCTGGGCGCGCTGGTCTACGGGATCATCGAGGGCCCGCTCCACGGCTGGACGAGCTCGTCGAGCCTGACCATCTTCGCCGTGGCCATCGTGTCGCTCGGCCTGTTCGCCCGGCGCGAGCTGCGCACCGAGCACCCGATGCTCGACCTCCGCCTCTTCCGCGACCGGCGCTTCAGCGTCGCGTCGGGCGGCATGACGATGATCTTCTTCGCCATGTTCGGCACCTTCTTCCTGGTGGCCCAGTACTTCCAGCTGGTGCTCGGCTACTCGGCCCTCGAGTCCGGCCTCTTCCAGCTCCCGATGGCGTTCGTGATGATGGGGCTGTCGCCCCAGGTGCCGAAGCTGGTGGAGCGGTTCACCGCCGCTCGGGTGGTGCCCGCCGGCCTGCTCTCGGTCTCGATCGGCCTGCTGCTGTTCTCGCAGGTGGGGGTCGACACGGCCATCTGGTGGGTCTACGGCCCGATCCTCTTCCTGGCCCTGGGCATGGTGCTGACCATGACCCCGCTCACGACGCTGATCATGTCGGCGGTGCCGCTGCGCCAGGCCGGCGTGGGATCGGCCATGAACGACACCACCCGCGAGCTCGGCGGCGCCCTCGGCGTGGCGGTGCTCGGCTCGGTGGTCACCTCCAACTACGGCGCCTCGCTGGCGCCGTCGCTGCAGGGCCTGTCGGCCACCGACCAGGGCATCGCCAACAGCGGGCTGGTGGGCGCCTTCAACGTCGGCGAGCGGCTCGGCGCCGAGGGCCTCGCCATCATCGAGGCCGCCAAGCAGGCCTTCGTCGACGGCCTCAGCGTGGCCGCCGTGGTGGGCTCGATCACCGTCGCCGTGGCCGCCGTGGCCTCGTGGCGGCTCCTGCCCCGCCCCGAGTCGACCCCCGACCCGCTGGTCGACGGCGGCGCGGCCGGCGAGATCCCTTCGCAGCTCGACACCGACGACGTCGACGACCACCGCGCCCCCGCCCTGGCCGACTGAGCCCGCCGCCCGCCCGGGCTCCTGGCGGCGCTAGCGGATCAGCGGTCCCTCGACCTCCGGGGCGCGGTCGAGGACGTCCTGCTCCTCGCCACCCCGGCGGCCGGGCGGCTCGCTCGGGCCGGACCGGCCCGCCGGCGGGCCAGGTGCCGGAGGTGGCGGGCCTCGGGCTCGCTGGGGGCCCCTGCGGCCGCCCGGAGCAGCGCCGCCTCCGCCGCCCCCGCATCGCCGAGCCGGTGCAGCGCCTCGCCCCGGGCGGCGTGCCAGGCGTAGGACCGGCCGGCCTCGGGCATCGCCTCCAGCGCGGCCAGGGCGGCCCCGGGCCCGTCCACCTCGCCCAGGGCCACCGCGAGGTTCACGTCGACCACGGGGTTGGGGTGCAGCTGCGCCAGCAGCCGGTAGAGGCGGAGGATCTCCGCCCAGTCCGTCGCCTCGTACGACCGGGCCGCACCGTGGCAGGCGGCGATGGCGGCCTGCAGCTGGTACGAGTCGGCCAGCCCGGCCGAGCGCTCGAGCGACCGCTCCAACCAGGCGCGCCCTTCGGCGAGGGCGGGCGCCGACCAGCGTCGGCGGTCCTGCCGGTCGAGCGGCACCAGCTCGCCGGCGGGACCGAGCCGGGCGGGTCGGCGGGCCTCGGTGAGCAGCAGCAGCGCCAGCAGGCCCTGCGGCGTGGGCTCGTCGGGGAGCTGCTCGGCCAGGATCCGCGCCAGGCGGATGGCCTCCGCGCACAGGTCGGCCCGCACGAGCGCCTCGCCCGAGCCGGCGTGGCCGGCGGTGTAGACGAGGTGCACGACGGCCGCCACCCCGGCCAGCCGATCGGGCAGGTCCTCGGCGTCGGGGATCCGGTAGGCGATGCCGGCCTGGCGGATCTTGGCCTTCGCCCGGGTGAGCCGCTTGGCCATGGTCGCCTCGGAGACGAGCAGCACCCGCGCCACCTCGGCGGTGCTGAGCCCGCAGATCGTCCGCAGGCTCAGGGCCACCCGGGTGTCGAGGGCGAGGGCGGGGTGGCAGCAGGTGAACACCAGCCGGAGCACGTCGTCTCGGACGACCGACGCCACCGGGAGGTCCCGCGCCAGCTGCTCGCCCAGCGCCAGCGAGTCGCGCTCCTTGTCGTGGCGGCGCTGCTCCCGTCGACCGGCGTCGATGGCCTTGCGGCGGGCGGCGACGTAGAGCCAGGCACCGGGGTCCGACGGCAGACCCGACCGCGACCACACCTCCACCGCGGCGACGGCGGCGTCCTGCAGCGCATCCTGGGCGCGGTCGAGGTCGCCGAGGTGGCGGGTGAGGACGGCCAGGATGCGGCCGCCCTCCACCCGCAGCACCTCGTCGAGCGACGTGGCGCTGCTCACATCGGGATGACGGGCCGCACCTCGACGGCGCCGTTCCAGGCCGCGGGGATCTGGGCGGCCAGGCCGATCGCCTCGTCGAGGTCGGCGCACTCGAGCAGGAAGAACCCGCCGAGGACCTCCTTGGTCTCGGCGTACGGGCCGTCGCTGGTGACGACCTCCCCGCCGCGCGTCCCCGTCACCCGCACCGTGGTGGCCGTGCTGGTCGGGAACAGGGCGGCCCCGCCGCGGATGTGGTCGGCGGCGACGGCGCTGAACTGGCCGTACTCGGCCATCTCCTCGGCCTGCTCCGGGGCGGTCCAGTCGACGTCGGTGGTGTAGGTGATGGCGGCGTAGAGCGGCATGGCGGTTCTCCTTGGTCGAGGACCAGGCGTCGGTCGCCCGGTCACATCGAGGAGACGAACGGGCGAGGCCGAGCAGGACACGTCGACCACTTGAAGTTCTAAAGCGTTGACTTGAGAAGATCAAGTGACGGTCGCGGCGTCGCACTACCCTGGCCTCGTGCGCTCCTACGGCCAGTACTGCGCGCTGGCGCGCGCCCTCGACGTCGTCGGTGATCGGTGGACCCTGCTCGTCATCCGCGAGCTCAGCCACGGCCCGCAGCGGTACTCCGAGCTGCAGGCCGGGCTGCCGGGCATCGCCACCAACCTCCTGGCAGAACGGCTCCGGTCGCTGGAGGACCACGGCCTCGTCGATCGCTCGGACGACGGCTACCGGCTGACCGAGCGCGGCCAGGACCTGGCGCCGACGCTGCGAGCGCTGGTCCGCTGGGGCGCTCCCCTCATGCGGTCCGGCCAGGGCGACGACGAGTTCCGGTCCCGCTGGCTCGGGACCGCGCTGCCCGCCCTGCTCGAGGGGACCACGCTGCGCGATCCGGTGATCCTCGACCTGGTGGTCGAGGGCACCACCACCCGCTTGGTGATCGGGCCCGACGGGCCGCAGGTCGGCCCGGTCGACCCGGAGCCTGCCGTGGCCACCCTGGCCGGCCCCGCCGATGCCGTCCTCGGGGTGCTGAGCGGCGCCCTGGCCCCCGCCGACGCTGTGTCCGTCTCGCTCACCGGTGATCCCGCTGCGCTCGACGACCTCCTCGCCGCGGCCGCCGCCCGTTGAGCAGGCGGGTCCCAGCGGGGAACCACGGCGCCCATCGCGACGACCATCGAGGGGTGCACCGCTCCTCTCGCTCCCTCCGTCGCCTCGTCGCCCTCGCCCTCGTGGGGGCCACCGCCCTGGCCGGTGCCGGGCCGGCGGCCGCCCACACCGAGCCCGATGCCGTCGCCATCCCTGCGGGCGAAGAGGTGACGCTCACCCTGCGGCCGACGCACGGGTGCGGTGACGCCGCCACGACCGAGGTCAGCGCCCGCATCGCGGTGCCCGGGGCTCGAGCCGAGGCGGTGGAGGGCTGGACGGCGTCCCAGCAGGACGACGGCGACGGCAACACCGTCGTCGAGTGGACCGGCGGGCGGCTGCCCACCGAGGAGAGCGGGGCGTTCCCGGTCACCTTCACCGCGCCCGACACCGTCGGCGAGCTGCTGACCTTCCCGTTCGTGCAGGTGTGCGAGGACGGCGCCGAGCTGGCCTGGATCAGCGGCGACCCGGCCGACGAGTACCCCGCTCCCCGGGTGCTGCTGCTCGCCCCCGGCTCGCCGACGGCCGCCACCATCGACGACGTGCCGGCCGATGCGCCCGGGCGCTCGCTGCTGGTCGAGATCGTCGACGTCGACGGCGGCGACGAGCCGACCGGGTCGACCACCACCGTCGCCCCCGACCCCAGCTCGTCCTCGACGAGCTCGACGGTGGCCCCCGACGACGGCCGCGGCGACGCAGACGACGGAGGCGACGGCGGCGGCCTCCCGCTGGTGGCCGTGCTGGCCGGCCTGGCCCTGGGTGCGGTCGGCGGCTACGTCGCGGTGCAGCGCCGCCGGGGCTGAGCCCGGCCGGCCGCGGCGCTCAGCGGAGCTCCGCCCAGACCACCTTGCCGTCGGGCGTGGCGTCGATCCCCCAGCTGGACGAGATGGCCTCGATGATCGGCAGGCCCCGGCCCCCGGGACCGTCCTCGTCGGGAACCCGGGGGGTGGGCATCCCTGCGCCGTGGTCGGCCACCTGGATGCGCACCCGTCCTTCGAGGAGGCGCAGGCCGAGCACCGACCGGGAGCGGGCGTGGACGACCGCGTTGGTCACCAGCTCGCTGGCGATCAGCAGAGCGCTCTCCACGAGGTGGTCACAGCGCCACTCGCCCAGCACCGATCGCACGAAGCTGCGTGCCGCCGACGGCGCCGCCGCATCGGCGCCGAGGTCGAGCGACGCCTCCAGGGCGCTGTGCTGGTCGTGTCCCGCCTTCCGCTGCTCCATCGCGTTCACCATCCGTGGCTGCGTGGTCCCGGCCGCCGGGGCGCACCCTACCCAGGGGGCAAAGGGGACAGTCCTCCGTCGTGCCGACGTCGGGTCACGCCTGCCGTCGCCGGATGGGGCAAGGTGGCGGGCGTGACCGATGCGCTCGACCTCTCCGCCCCGCTCGACCGCTGCGATGACGCCGTCATCGCGGCCGTCGTCGAGCACGGGGTACTGCCCCCGCTCCTCACCGCTCTCGCGGCCGCCCTCGACGATCCCGACCTCCTCACGGCCGACCTCCGCCCGGACCTCTCGCAGATGATGGACCCGTCGGCCGGGCTCAGCCCTGCCCAGCAGGCCGCTGGGCGCCAGCGGGCCGTCGAGGCCCTCGTGCGCCTCCGGGAGCAGGGCGCCCGCCCACCGCGGGCCCGGTCGAGCGACGAGCTGCGGCCGCTGCTCGCCTTCCTGACGGGGATCGACGACGTCGACGGCTACCTCGAGCTCCTGCGCGACGAGCTGGCCCTGGGCGAGGACGCTCGGGCTCCGCAGTGGCACAAGGACGAGCTGGCCCCCGACCGACCCTTCCGGGTGGCCGTCATCGGCGCCGGCATGTCCGGCCTCGTCGCCGCGCTGCGGCTGCGCCAGGCCGGCCTCGAGGTGACGGTCCTGGAGAAGGACGCCGACGTGGGGGGCACGTGGCTCGAGAACTCGTACCCCGGCTGCCGCGTCGACGTCTCCAACCACTTCTACGGGTACTCCTTCGCCCAGCGGACCGACTGGCCCGACCACTACTCCCCCCGCGACGTGCTGCTCGACTACTTCCGCTCCGTGGCCGACCGCCACGAGCTGCGCCCGCTGATCCGGTTCGACACCGAGGTGCGGGCGGTCCGGCTCGACGAGGCCACCATGACCTGGCGGCTCGAGGTCACCGGGCCCGAGGGCGACGACGTCGTCGAGGCGCAGGCGGTGGTGAGCGCGGTGGGGCAGCTCAACCGGCCCAACATCCCAGCCCTCCCCGGGGCCGAGCGGTTCCAGGGGCCGGCGTTCCACACCGCCCGCTGGGACCACGACGTCGACCTCACCGGCCGCCGGGTGGTGGTGATCGGCACCGGCGCCAGCGCCGCGCAGCTCATCCCGCCGGTGGCCGAGCAGGCCAGCCACCTGACGATCCTCCAGCGGACGCCAGCCTGGTTCCTCCCGACGCCCGACTACACCGATCCCGTGCCGCCCGAGGTGCAGTGGCTGTTCCGCGAGGTGCCCGGCTACGCCAGCTGGTACCGGTTCTGGATCTTCTGGAACAACGTCGAGGGCCTGATGCCAGCGGCGGCGGTCGACCCCGACTGGGACGGCCACCCCGCCGCGGTCGGCGCGGTGAACGACCTCGTGCGCCAGCTCTTCACCGGCTACCTGCAGATGGAGCTCGGCGACCGACCCGACCTCCTCGACAAGGTGCTCCCCGACTACCCGGTGTTCTCGAAGCGCTTCATCCGGGACGACGGCTCCTGGGCCCGCACCCTCAAGCGCGACGACGTCGACCTGGTGACCGAGCCCATCGCCGAGATCACCGCCGACGGGGTCCGGACCGCCGACGGCGAGCTGCACGCCGCCGACGTGCTGGTCTACGGCACCGGCTTCACCGCCTCCGACTTCCTCATGCCGATGGAGGTGGTCGGCCGCGACGGCGTGGAGCTCCACGAGCGGTGGGCCGGCGACGCCCGCGCCCACCTCGGCATCACGCTGCCGGGGTACCCCAACCTCTTCCTGCTCTACGGCCCCAACACCAACATCGTCGTCAACGGCAGCATCACGTTCTTCTCCGAGTGCAGCGTCGACTACATCGTGGCCAGCATCCGGGCCCTCCTCGAGGAGGACGCCGCCGCCCTCGAGCCCACGCCCGAGGTGTTCGAGGCGTTCAACCAGCGGGTCGACGACGCCAACGGGCGGATGGCGTGGGGGGTGGCCACGGTCAACAGCTGGTACCGCAACGCCACCGGCCGCACCGCGCAGAACTGGCCGTTCTCCCTGCTCGACTACTGGACGGCCACCCGCCGCCCCGACCTGGCCGAGCACCGCCTGCACCCGCGCGCCGAGCGGTAGGGCCGGGAGCCCGGCCCGGCCGATCCACGCCGGTCCGACTCGATCGCGGCGGATCGCGGTGGATCGCGGTGAGCGGGTTGACCTCGTCCGCTTCGGGTAGGTCCGCTCCGTGACCACACTGCTCCCCGGGCCGGCGCCGACCGCCCGATCCCCCCACCTCCCGGGGCTCGACCTCGAGCCGGTCGGCCTGCCGTCGGCCCGCGGGCCCGTGTCCCGGCACCTGCTCGACCACCTCGTCCGGCCCGTCCACGACCTCCCGGCCGGCCCCGCCCCCGTGGACGGCCCCCTCGACGGGGAGGACAGCGCCCTCGCCCTGTACCTCTGCTACGAGCTGCACTACCGCGGCCTGCCCGGCGTCGACGATGCCTGGGAGTGGGAGCCGTCGGTCCTGCGCCTCCGCCAGGGCCTGGAGCAGCGCTTCGAGGCCGCCCTCGTCGACCAGATCGGGCCGGTCCCCGTGGGCCTCACGCCCGCCGCGATGCGCGAGGCGCTCCTCACCCTGGCCGGCCCCAGCGACGCGCCCTCGCTGTCGGAGCGCATCGAGCGCACCGGCACCCTCGAGCAGGTCCGGGAGCTCGCCATCCACCGCTCCGCCTACCAGCTGAAGGAGGCCGACCCGCACACCTGGGCCATCCCGCGCATCAGCGGGCGGGCCAAGGCCGCCATGGTGGCCATCCAGAGCGACGAGTACGGCGACGGTGTCCCCGCCGACGTCCACGCCACGATGTTCGCCGACACCATGCGGGCCCTCGGGCTCGATGATCGCTACGGCGCCCACCTCGACCGGATCCCCGGCGTCACCCTCACCACCTGCAACCTCATCTCGCTGCTCGGCCTCCACCGCCGGTGGCGCGGGGCCCTGGTGGGCCACCTGGCGCTGTTCGAGATGTGCTCCGTGGGGCCCATGGGGCGGTACGCCGCGGCCCTGCGCCGGCTCGGCTTCGACGAGCGGGCGACCCGCTTCTACGACGAGCACGTCGTGGCCGACGCCACCCACCAGCACATCGCCCTCGACGACATGGTGGTGCCGCTGGTCGAGGACGAGCCGCTCCTCGGCGGCGAGGTGGTGTGGGGCGCCCGCGCCCTCGGTGCCCTCGAAGGCCGCTTCGCCGAGCACGTGGCGTCCGCCTGGGACCGGGGACAGCGCTCCCTACGCTGTCCCTGACCGACCCGAAGGACCGCCCCCCGATGTCCCGACCCCGCGCGGAGCGCGCCGTGCCGCTCGCCACGTACCGCTTGCAGCTGCGACGTGAGCTCACCTTCGACGACGCCGCCCGCCTCGTCCCGCAATTGGCGCGCCTCGGGGTGAGCCACGTGTACAGCTCGCCGATCCTGGCCTCGGTCGCGGGCAGCCCCCACGGCTACGACGTGGTGGACCACGACCGCCTCGACGACGACCTCGGCGGCTCGGCCGCCTACGAGCGCTTCACCGCCGCCCTGCGGGCTGCGGGCCTCCACCTGGTCATCGACACGGTGCCGAACCACATGGCCCTGGCCGGCTCGGCCAACCGGTGGTGGTGGGACGTGCTGGAGGACGGGCCGTCGAGCCGCTACGCGCACCACTTCGACATCGACTGGGGCGACGACCCGTCGGTCCTGATGCCGGTGCTCGGCGACCACTACGGGCGTGCGCTCGAAGCCGGCGACCTCTCCCTGCGGTGGACCGAGGGATCGCTGCGGGTCGTGCACCACGACCACGAGCTGCCCATCTCGCCCCGCAGCATCGACGGGCTGCTGGCGGTGGCGGCGGAGCGGATCGGTTCGGTGGAGCTGGAGCGGCTGGCCGCCGGCTTCGCCGCCCTGCCCCACGCCGCCGATCGCTCGGCCACCGAGGTCCGCCACGTCGCGAAGGAGCGGTGGCGGGCCGAGCTGGCCGACCTCCTCGCCCACGACCGGATGGCCGCCGATGCCGTGCAGGACGTGACGGCCGAGGTGGGCGCCGACCCCGATGCCCTCGACCAGCTCCTCGACCGGCAGAACTACCGGCTCGCCCACTGGCGGACGGCCAGCGAGGAGCTCGACTACCGGCGGTTCTTCGACATCACCACCCTGGTGGGCCTGCGGGTGGAGGACGACGACGTGTTCGAGGCCACCCACGCCACCCTGCTGGCCTGCCTCGACGAGGGCACCGCCACCGGGCTGCGCATCGACCACGTGGACGGCCTGCGCGACCCGGCGGGCTACCTGCAGCGCCTGCGGCAGCACGCCCCCGAGGCGACCGTGGTGGTGGAGAAGATCCTCGACGGCGACGAGGAGCTGCCGCCCTGGCCGGTCGAAGGCACGTCCGGCTACGAGTTCGCCACCGCCGCCGTGGGGCTCCTGGTCGACGAGCGCGCCGAAGGCCCCCTCACCGACCTGTACGCCTCGTTCACCGGCGAGGAGCCGTCGTTCGCCGAGGTGGCCCACCAGGCCCAGCACCGGGTGGTGGCCGACGAGCTGGCCGCCGAGCTGGAGCGGCTGGTCGACCTGCTGGTGCGAGCCTGTGCCGCTCGGCGCCGCCACCGCGACCACACGCGCCGCGACCTGCGCGACGCCCTGCGGGAGGTGGCGGTGGCCTTCCCCGTCTACCGCTCGTACGTCGTCCCGGGCCACGAGCCCTCGACCGACGACCGGCGCCACGTCGAGGCCGCCATCGCCGAGGCCGCCTGCCGCCGACCCGACCTCGACGGTGAGCTGCTGGAGCTCCTCGGGCGCATCCTCGTGCTCGACGAGCCCGGCGCCGCCGAGCACGAGCTCGCCGTGCGGTTCCAGCAGCTCAGCGCCCCGGTCATGGCCAAGGGGGTCGAGGACACCGCGTTCTACCGGTACCACCGCCTGGTGGCCCTCAACGAGGTGGGGGGTGACCCTGCGACCTTCGGCACGGCGCCGGAGGCCTTCCACCGCCACAACCAGCGCGCCGCCGAGCGCTGGCCGGCCACCATGCTCACCCTGTCCACCCACGACACGAAGCGCAGCGCCGACGTCCGGGCCCGCATCGCCGCGCTGTCGGAGGTCCCCCAGGCCTGGGCGGCGGCGGTGGCGCGCTGGTCGGAGCACAACGAGCAGCACCGGGTGGACGCCTGGCCGGACCGCAACCTCGAGTACCTGCTCTACCAGACGCTGGTCGGCACCTGGCCGCTCGAGCTCGAGCGCCTGCAGGCCTTCCTGGCCAAGGCCGCCAACGAGGCGAAGGTGCACACGTCGTGGACGGCCCCCGACGAGGGCTACGACCGCGCCGTCGCCGCCTTCGCCGCCGCGGTGGTGGGCGACCCGTGGTTCCAGCGCGACCTGGAGGCCTTCCTGGCCGACACCGATCTGGTGGAGCGTGGTCGCTCGGGGTCGCTGGCGCTGACCGCGCTGCTGCTGACCAGCCCGGGGGTCCCCGACCTCTACCAGGGCAGCGAGCTGTGGGACCTGAGCCTGGTCGACCCCGACAACCGTCGGCCGGTCGACCACGGTCGCCGAGCCGAGCTGCTCGACCAGCTCGCCGACGCGGCGCCCGAGGAGGCGCTGGCGCACCACGAGGAGGGCGGCAGCAAGCTCTGGCTGACCCACCGGCTGCTCCGCCACCGCCAGACCGCCCCCGACGCCTACCGCAGCCAGCGCTACCAGGGCCTCTCCGCCACCGGCACGGCGGCCCGCCACGTGGTGGCCTTCGAGCGCGGCGACCTCGCCACCGTCGTCACCCGGTCCGCCCCCGGGCCGGAGGGGTGGGGCGACACCAGCATCGACCTGCCGAGCGGCCCCTGGCTCGACGTCCTCACCGGCGACACCCACCCCGGAGGACCGACCGACGTGGGCGCCCTCCTGGCCCGCTTCCCCGTGGCCGTCCTCGGCCGCCCCGAGCCCGAGGGACCGCGCTGATGCACGAGTTCGAGGTGTGGGCGCCCCGGCCGAGCGAGGTGGCGCTGGTGCTGGGCGACGGCCGTCGCCTCGCCATGGAGCGCGACGACGCCGGGTGGTGGCGGCTCGGCGTCGACGATGCAGGTCCCGGCACCCGCTACGGCTACTCGCTCGACGGCGGACCGCCCCGGCCCGACCCGCGCTCGGCGCACCAGCCCGACGGCATCGAGGGCCTCTCCGCCGTGGTGGACCACGACGCCTTCGCCTGGAGCGACGACGGCTGGCGCGGCGTGACCCTGCCGGGCGCTGTCCTCTACGAGCTGCACGTCGGCACCTTCACCCCCGAGGGCACCTTCGACAGCGCCGTCGAACGGCTCCCGCACCTCGTCGAGCTCGGCGTCGACGCCATCGAGCTCCTGCCGGTCGCCGAGTTCTCCGGACGGCGGGGCTGGGGGTACGACGGCGTCGACCTCTTCGCGCCCCACCACGCCTACGGCGGCCCCGACGGCCTGAAGCGGCTGGTCGACGCCGCCCACGCCGCCGGGATCGGCGTCGTCATCGACGCCGTGTACAACCACCTCGGCCCGGCCGGGAACTTCCTCGGCGAGCTCGGCCCCTACTTCAGCGACCGGCACCCCACCATCTGGGGCGACGCGGTGAACTTCGACGGCCCCGGCAGCGCCGAGGTGCGGCGGTTCATGGTCGACAACGCGCTGCACTGGCTCCGCCACTTCCACTGCGACGGCCTGCGCCTCGACGCCGTGCACGCCATCACCGACGACTCGGCCACCCACGTGCTGGAGGAGATCGCCCTCGCCGTCGAGGCGCTGGCCGCCCTCGTGCGGCGACCCCTCTTCGTGATCGCCGAGAGCGACCGCAACGACCCCCAGATCGTGCGCAGCCGGGAAGCCGGCGGCCTGGGCCTGCACGCCGCCTGGGCCGACGACTGGCACCACGCCGTCCACTCGGCGCTGACCGGCGAGCGAGCGGGGTACTACGAGGACTTCGGCTCCCTCGACCAGCTCACCAAGGCGCTCGAGCAGGCCTGGGTGTACGACGGCACCTGGTCCGAGCACCGCCAGCGGGTCCACGGCCGCTCCCCCGCCGGCCTCCCCGGCGCCCGGTTCGTGATCAGCGCCCAGAACCACGACCAGGTGGGGAACCGGGCCGCCGGCGAGCGCACCAGCGCCCTGCTCGGCCCCGGTCGCCTGCGGGTCGCCGCCGCCCTGCTGCTGACCTCGCCGTTCACCCCGATGCTCTTCCAGGGGGAGGAGTGGGGGGCCACCACGCCGTTCCAGTACTTCACCAGCCACGAGGACCCCGAGCTGGGCCGGGCCGTGAGCGTCGGGCGGCGCAGCGAGTTCGGCTACTTCGGCTGGGACCCCGACCAGGTCCCCGACCCCCAGGACCCGACCACCTTCACCCGCTCCCAGCTCGACTGGAGCGAACCCGACCGGGCCCCGCACGCCGAGCTGCTGGCCTGGCACCGCCAGCTCATCGGCCTGCGCCGCCGGCTGGTCGACCTCTTCGACGAGCGCTGCACCACCGAGGCCTCCCACGACGACGCCGTGGTGCGCGTCCGCCGGGGCCGCGTGCTCGTCGTGGCCAACCTCGCCGAGGCCGAGCGGGTCGTGGAGGTGCCCGACGACCTCGAGGTCCTGGCTGCGTCGGATCCGGCGGCGCAGGTCGACCGGCGAGGACTGGTCCTCCCGGTCGATAGCGTCGTCGTGGCGCAGACCGGCGCGGAGTGAGCGAGATGGAGACCCAGCAGATGCACGACGGCGAGGTCTGGCCCGGGCGGAGCTACCCCCTGGGGGCCACCTACGACGGTGCCGGCACCAACTTCTCGCTGTTCTCGGAGGTCGCCGAAGGGGTCGACCTGTGCCTCTTCGACGACGACGGGGCGGAGCAGCGCATCCCCCTGGAGGAGGTCGACGCCTTCTGCTGGCACGGCTACCTCCCCAACATCGGGCCGGGCCAGCGCTACGGGTACCGGGTGCACGGGCCCTGGGCGCCCGAGCACGGGCAGCGCGCCAACGGCAGCAAGCTGCTCCTCGATCCCTACGCCAAGGCGGTCGAGGGCACGATGATCCCGCACCGGTCGACGTTCGCCTACCAGCCCGACGACCCCAGCCAGCCCACCGACGACGACAGCGCCCCCCACATGGCCAAGGGCGTCGTGCACAACCCGTTCTTCGACTGGGCCAACGATCGGCGCCCGGACCGGCCGCTGCACGAGTCGATCATCTACGAGGTGCACGTCAAGGGCTTCACGGCGCGCCACCCGGGGATCCCCGACGCCCTCCGCGGCACGTACAGCGGGCTCGGCCACCCGGCCGCCATCGAGCACCTGACCGACCTCGGCGTCACCACCGTGGAGCTCCTGCCCGTGCACCAGTTCGTGCACGACGCCCACCTGATCGACAAGGGCCTGCGCAACTACTGGGGCTACAACTCGATCGGCTTCTTCGCCCCCCACAACGAGTACGCCGCCAACGGCCAGCGGGGCGAGCAGGTGACCGAGTTCAAGGCGATGGTGCGCGCGCTGCACGACGCCGACATCGAGGTGATCCTCGACGTCGTCTACAACCACACAGCCGAAGGCAACCACCTCGGGCCGACGCTCTCGTTCAAGGGCATCGACAACGCGGCCTACTACCGCCTCGTCCCCGACGAGCCGGCCTACTACTACGACACCACCGGCACCGGGAACAGCCTCAACATGGCGCACCCGCACACGCTGCAGCTCATCATGGACTCGCTGCGCTACTGGGTGACCGAGATGCACGTCGACGGCTTCCGCTTCGACCTGGCCTCCACGCTGGCCCGGCAGTTCCACGAGGTCGACCGCCTCTCGGCGTTCTTCGACCTCATCCACCAGGATCCCGTCGTGAGCCAGGTCAAGCTCATCGCCGAGCCGTGGGACGTCGGCGAGGGCGGCTACCAGGTGGGCAACTTCCCGGCGCAGTGGAGCGAGTGGAACGGCAAGTACCGCGACTCCGTGCGCGACTTCTGGAGCGGGGAGCCCGGCACCGTCGGCGAGCTCGCCTCCCGGCTCACCGGCAGCTCCGACCTCTACCAGGCCGACGCCCGACGACCCGTGGCGAGCGTGAACTTCGTGACCGCCCACGACGGCTTCACGCTGCGCGACCTCGTGTCGTACAACGACAAGCACAACGACGCGAACGGCGAGGGCAACGCCGACGGCGACAGCCACAACCGGTCGTGGAACTGCGGGGTCGAGGGCGAGACCGACGACGCGGCCGTGCTGGCCTGCCGCGCATCGCAGCAGCGCAACCTGCTCACGACGCTCCTGCTCTCACAGGGCGTGCCCATGCTGGTGGCCGGCGACGAGCTCGGTCGCACCCAGGGCGGCAACAACAACGCCTACTGCCAGGACAACGAGATCTCCTGGCTCGACTGGGAGCACGTCGACGACGACCTGCTGGCCTTCACGCAGCGCCTGATCGCGCTCCGCCACGATCACCCCACGTTCCGGCGGCGCCGCTACTTCCAGGGCCGACCCATCCGCGGCACCGTCGACCTGGGCTGGTGCAAGCCCGACGGCACCGAGATGACCGACGAGGACTGGGAGGCCGGTCACGCCCGCAGCGTCGGCCTCTTCATCAACGGCGAGAGCATCACCCACAAGGACCCGCGCGGCCAGGCCGTCGTCGACGACCACTTCCTGCTGCTCCTCAGCGCCCACGACGAGCCCATCGAGTGGACCCTCCCGGCCCAGTGGGGTGCCGCGTGGGAGGTCGTGCTCGACACCGCCGGCGCCCACGAGGACGGCACCTCGATGCTCCCCGGCGCCACCGTCACCCTCAGCCCCCGCAGCACCCTCGTCCTCATCGATCCGCGCCCCTGAGCGAGCTGCTCGCCGCGCAGCGGCTGGGCCGGACCGCGAACGGGTAGCGGTCGACGCATGCCCGCCCCCACCCCCTCCCCCCTCGTCCGCCTGCGCTCGCTCGGGGCGGTGGCCGCGCTGGGCCTCGGCGTGCTGCTGGGCGCCTGTGGCGGTGGCGACGAGCCGTCGCCGGGCCAGGGCGGCGAGGGCACCGACGTGAACACCGACATGGGCGACGGCAGCAGCGACGGCGAGCCGAGCGATCCCCGCGAGGGCAGCGACGCCAACAGCGGGGTCGACTCCGCCGACAGCTCCGACGGCACCCAGAGCGACGCCGGCGACACCGGCACCGGCAACCCGGGCGTGGGCACCGGTCCCGGCGAGTAGCCGCTCGCTCCCGCCGCCAGCCGGGCGTCAGCCGTCCGGGCGGAGTCGCCGGGCGGCGGCGGCCGCGACCGGGAGCAGGTTGGCGCCGGCGCTGGAGTCGACGGCGTCGGCCAGCGCGGCGCGCATGGCCGGGGCCCAGAAGGTGCGCAGGTGCGCCAGCACCGCCGCCACCGCCTCCTCGGACCCGAGGTGGGCCTGGTGGCGGGCGATGTCGTTGACGAGGCGGACCTCGGGCGGATCGGCCACCTCAGCCCACCGGGGCCGGTCGGCTGCGCTCGTCGACCGCCACCTGCACGGCCGTGACCTTGTACTCGGGGCAGTTCGTGGCCCAGTCGCTGTGCTCGGTCGTGACCACGTTGGCGCCGCTGACGGGGTGGTGGAACGTGGTGTAGACGACGCCGGGCGGCTGGCGGTCGCTGAGGTGGGCGTGCAGGCTCGTCTCCCCCACCCGGCTGGACAGCGTGACCCAGTCGCCGTCGGCGATGCCACGGAGCTCGGCATCGGCCGGGTGGATCTCGAGCACGTCCTCGGGGTGCCAGGCCACGTTGGCCGTGCGGCGGGTCTGGGCGCCGACGTTGTACTGGGAGAGGATCCGGCCGGTCGTGAGCAGCAGGGGGAACCGGCGGGAGGTGCGCTCCTCGGTGGCGACGTAGGGCGTCACCACGAAGCGGCCCTGGCCGCGGGTGAACCGGTCGACGTGCATGATCGGCGTGCCCTCCGGCGCCGAGTCGTTGCAGGGCCACTGGATGCTGCCGACCCGGTCGAGCAGGTCGAACGACACGCCCGCGAAGGTGGGGGTGATCGACGCGATCTCGTCCATGATCTCGCGCGGGTGCCCGTAGCCGAAGGGGTGCCCGAGGCCGGCGGCGATCTCCCCGGCGACCTCCCACTCGTGCTTGCCCGTCTTGGGCGGCATCACGGGTCGGACCCGGTTGATGCGGCGCTCGGCGTTGGTGAAGGTGCCGTCCTTCTCGAGGAACGACGTGCCCGGGAGGAACACGTGGGCGAACCGAGCCGTCTCGTTGAGGAAGAGGTCCTGCACCACCAGCAGGTCGAGGGCGGCCAGCGCCGCCTGCACGTGCTGGGTGTTGGGGTCGGACTGGGCCAGGTCCTCCCCCTGCACGAACAGGCCCCGGAACGAGCCGGCGAGGGCGGCGTCGAACATGTTCGGGATGCGCAGCCCCGGCTCGGCCGGGATCTCCCGGCCCCACAGCGCCTCGAACTGCTGGCGCACGGCATCGTCGGACACGTGGCGGTAGCCCGGGAGCTCGTGGGGGAACGAGCCCATGTCGCAGGATCCCTGGACGTTGTTCTGGCCCCGGAGCGGGTTCACCCCCACCCCGGGCCGCCCGATGTTGCCGGTGGCCATGGCCAGGTTGGCCATGGCCATGACCATGGTGGAGCCCTGGCTGTGCTCGGTCACGCCGAGGCCGTAGTAGATGGCGCCGTTGCCGGCGGTGGCGTAGAGGCGGGCCGCGGCCCGCAGCTCGGCGGCCGGCACCCCGGTGACGGCGGCGACGGCCTCCGGGCTGTGCTCGGGCGACGCGATGAACCGGGCCCAGTCGGCAAAGCCCTCGCAGCGCTCGGCCACGAAGGCACCGTCGACCAGGTCCTCCGTGACGACCACGTGGGCCATGGCGTTGACCACCGCCACGTTCGTCCCGGGCGTGAGCTGGAGGTGGTGGGCCGCCTCCACGTGGGGCGACCGCACGAGGTCGGTGCGGCGTGGGTCGACCACGACCAGGCGCGCCCCCTCGCGGAGCCGGCGCTTCATGCGGGAGGCGAAGACCGGGTGGCCGTCGGTGGGGTTGGCGCCGATCACCACGATCACGTCGGCCTCGGCCACCGAGGCGAAGTCCTGGGTGCCCGCCGACGCGCCGAAGGTCTGCTTCAGGCCGTAGCCGGTCGGCGAGTGGCACACGCGGGCACAGGTGTCGACGTTGTTGTTGCCGAAGGCGGCCCGCACCATCTTCTGGACGACGTAGACCTCCTCGTTGGTGCAGCGCGACGACGTGATGCCGCCGATGGCGCCCAGGCCGTGCTCGGCCTGGATGGCGCGGAACCGCTCCACCGTGTGGGCGATCGCCTCGTCCCAGGAGACCACCTGCCACTCGTCGTCGATCGACGCCCGCACCATCGGCTCGAGCACCCGCTCCTGGTGGGTGGCGTAGCCCCAGGCGAAGCGACCCTTCACGCAGGAGTGGCCCTCGTTGGCGCCGCCCGCCTTGTCGGGCACCATGCGCACCACCTCGTCGCCCCGCAGCTCCGCCTTGAACGAGCAGCCGACCCCGCAGTAGGCGCAGGTGGTCTGCACCGTGCGCTTGGGCACGCCGAGCTCCACGACAGAGCGCTCCTGGAGCGTGGCGGTCGGGCAGGCCTGCACGCAGGCACCGCAGCTCACGCACTCGGAGTCGAAGAACGACTCGCCGGCGCTGGCCGCCACCCGGCTGTCGAAGCCCCGGCCCTCGATGGTGAGGGCGAAGGTGCCCTGCACCTCGCTGCAGGCCCGCACGCAGCGGGAGCACACGATGCACTTGCTGGGGTCGTAGTCGAAGTACGGGTTGCTGAGGTCGGGGGCCTCGTCGAGGTGGTGGTCGCCGGCGTAGCCGTAGCGCACGTCGCGCAGGCCCACCGCCCCGGCCACGTCCTGCAGCTCGCAGTCGCCGTTGTCGGAGCAGGTGAGGCAGTCGAGCGGGTGGTCGGAGATGTAGAGCTCCATCACGCCCTTGCGCAGCCGCTCCAGCCGCTCGGTCTGGGTGCGCACCACCATGCCGGGCTCCACCGGGGTGGTGCAGGAGGCCGGCGTGCCCCGGCGGCCGTCGACCTCCACCAGGCACATGCGGCACGACCCGAACGCCTCCAGGGAGTCGGTGGCGCACAGCTTCGGGATGTCCACACCCGCGAGGGCCGCGGCTCGCAGCACCGACGTGCCGGCGCTGACGGCGACGGGCTGGCCGTCGACCACCACCTCGACCTCCGCCGGGCCGGGGCGGGCCGGCGTGCCCAGGTCGAGCTCAGGGAGCAGGGGCATCGGCGGCCTCCCGGTCGAAGTGGTCGGGGAAGTGGCGGATGGCGCTGCGCACCGGCATCGGGGTGAGCCCACCCATGGCGCACAGGGAGCCGTCGGCCAGCACCTCGCACAGGTCCTCGAGGAGCACGAGGTTGGCCGACCGGTCCTCGCCGGCGATGATCCGGTCGAGCACCTCCACCCCCCGCACCGAGCCCACCCGGCAGGGCGTGCACTTCCCACAGCTCTCCGCGGCGCAGAAGCGCATGGCGAAGCGGGCCTGGGCCGCGGCGTCGAAGGTGTCGTCGAACACCACGATCCCCCCATGGCCGACCATCGCCCCGGCGGCTGCGAAGGCCTCGTAGTCGTAGGGCAGGTCGAGCGCGTCGGGCGGCAGGTAGGCGCCCAGCGGGCCCCCCACCTGCACCGCGCCGATGGGCCGACCGCTGCGGGTGCCGCCGCCCCAGCGCTCCACCAGGTCCCGCAGCGGGATGCCGAAGGCGGTCTCCACGATGCCCGGACGGGCGATGTTGCCGGCCAGCTGCACCACCTGCGTGCCCGCCGAGCGACCGTGGCCCAGCGCGGCGTGGGCGTCGGGACCGTGGGCCAGGACCCACGGGACGGTGGCCAACGAGAGCACGTTGTTCACCACGGTGGGCTGGCCGAACAGCCCCTCGACGGCGGGCAGCGGCGGCTTGGCCCGCACCTCGCCGCGCCGCCCCTCGAGGCTGTTGAGCATCGAGGTCTCCTCACCGCAGATGTACGCGCCGGCCCCCACCCGCAAGGTGACCTCGAAGCGCACGTCGCTGCCGAGGATGCCCTCGCCCAGCCACCCGCGGGCGTAGGCGATCTCGAGGGCGTCGCGCAGCACCGCGATGGCGTCGGGGTACTCGGAGCGGAGGTAGACGAAGCCCTCGGTGGCGCCGACGGCGTGGCCGGCGATGGCCATGCCCTCCAGCAGGGTGAACGGGTCGCCCTCGATCAGCATCCGGTCGGCGAAGGTGCCGCTGTCGCCCTCGTCGGCGTTGGCGCAGACGAACTTCCGCTCGCCCGGGGTGTCGTGCACCGTCTGCCACTTCACCCCGGTGGGGAACCCGGCACCGCCGCGGCCCCGGAGGCCCGACGCGGTCACCTGCGCCACCACCTCCGCCGGCGCCAGGGCCAGCGCGGCGCGCAGGCCGGCCAGCCCGCCGTGGTCGAGGAAGTCGTCGGCCGACCGAGGGTCGACCACCCCCACGCGGGCGAAGGTGCGGCGTGCCTGGTCGCGCAGCCACGTGAGGTCCTCGGTGGGGCCGAGGGCCAGCGGCGTGGCGCCAGCCGCCCCGAGGGCGTGGTCGAGCGCGGCGCCGACGTCGGCCGCACCGACCGGCCCGTAGGCCTGGCGGACGCCGTCGGCGCCGGCCAGCTCCACCAGCGGCTCCAGCCAGTGCAGGCCGCGCGAGCCGTTGCGCACGACGCGCACCTCGAGGGCGCGGGCCTGCGCCTCCGCCACCACGGCCTCGGCCACCTCGTCGGCGCCGAGGGCCCGGGCGGCGGCGTCGCCGGGTACGTAGGCGGTCCAGGCGGTCATCGCCGCTCCGCCGCCTCGAGCAGGGCGTCGAACCGCTCCGGGTCCACCCGAGCCACCACGCGGTCGCCGAGCCGCACGGACGGGCCGATGCCGCACAGGCCGAGGCAGAACACCTCCTGCAGCTCGACGCCGCCGTCGGCCGTCCGCTCGCCCACCGCCACCCCGAGGCGACGCTCGGCGTGCGCCACCAGCGCCTCGGCGCCGTTGGCCTGGCAGGCCTCGGCCCGGCACACCTGCACCGTGGTCTCGGCGGCGGGGGCTCGCCGGAAGTCGCGGTAGAAGGTGGCGACGCCGTGCACCTCGGCGCGGGACAGGTTGAGGACCTCGGCGATCACGGGCACCGCGGCCGGGTCGATCCAGCCGAGCTCGGCCTGCACGGCGTGGAGCACCTCCAGCAGCGGACCGGGCTGGCGGGCGAGGTCCTCGACGATCTCGCGCACCCGCTCCTCGAGCGTCGGTGTCACGTCGGTCTCCACGCACCCCCCTCGGTGGCTCGGCAGCCACCCCACCCTATGGCCGCCACCCGCTCCCGCCGGATCGCCCCCGGGGCCCGATCGACGAGCCCGGCGCGGCCACCTCCCGGCGCCGCTCGACGGGTAGGCCGCGGCCGAGTGGGGAAGGAGGCCAGGACGCCCACCCGAAGGAGCGCTCCATGCCCGACCCGAAGATCGCCGTCATCCACTACTCCAGCACCGGCAGCGTGCACGCCCTGGCCGAAGCGGTGCGGGAGGGGGCGGAGAAGACCGGCGCCGAGGTCCGGCTGCGCAAGGTGCGCGAGCTGGCGCCCGACGACGCCATCGACGCCAACCCCGCCTGGCGGGCCCACCTCGAGGCCACCGCGGACCTCCCGGAGGCGACCCTCGACGACCTGCGCTGGGCCGACGGCTTCGCCTTCGGCACCCCGACCCGCTTCGGCAACGTGGCCGCCCAGCTCAAGCAGTTCATGGACACCACCGGGGGCCTCTGGCAGGCCGGCGAGCTGGCCGACAAGACGGCCACGGGCTTCACCAGCGCCGCCAACCTCCAGGGCGGCAACGAGTCCACCCTGCTGGCCCTCTACAACACGTTCCACCACTGGGGCTGCCTCGTGGTGGCGCCGGGCTACACCGACGACGCCGTGACCGCCGCCCACGGCAACCCCTACGGCACCGCCCACCCGGCCGGCCCCGACGGCGAGGCTCCGGGCGACGCCGTGCTGGCCGCGGCCCGGTACCAGGGCCAGCGCCTGGCCACCGTGACGGCCACCCTCCTCGCCGGCCGCCAGCAGCAGGCCGCCGACGCCGCCTGACGGTCAGCCCACCGCGGGTCAGTAGTCCCAGCCGGCCACCGGCCGAGGGAGGCGGACGGCTCGGTCGAGGGCGTCCAGCAGCTCGGGCGGCGCCTCGAGGGCGTCGGTGGCGGCGAGCTGGCTGGCCGACCCCACGCCGAGCCACCACCGGCTGAGCGCGCCGACGGACGCGCGCAGCACCGGCAGCCCAGCGGTGTGGCCCGGCACCACCGAGCTGGGGTCGTCGACCGTGAGGGTGAGCTCGCCGGACAGCCCCGACCAGCCGTCGCCGTCGAGGTGGTCGGCCACCGGGTCGTGCAGCGAGAGGTTGCAGCGCACCGGGGGGCCGATGGCCCGCAGCGCCGCCATGCAGCGATCGAGGTCCACGATGCGGGCCTGCCACCACGGGATCGACTCGAGGCGGAACCCGTGGACCGGTTGGTCGCGCCCGCGCCGCCGCTCACGCAGCGGCTGGCGCACCAGGTCGATGAGCTGCAGCTCCGGCGGCTCGAGCAGCGTGACGGTGTTGACCTGGTCGGCCAGGGCCTGGAGGGCCCGCAGCAGCTCGAGGAGCTGCTGGGTGGTGCGATAGGCCAGCACGTCGACCACCAGCGGGCCGTGGTCGTCGTGCAGGGAGCCCACCAGGCAGTGCGTGAGCACGCCGTCGTCGTCGCGGTACCCGAGGGCGACGAGGTGCTCCGTCCACGCCATCTCGGCCGCCATGAGCGGCGGCGGGTCGAGCACGATCCCGCCGTGGGAGCGGACCCGTCCGGCGAGGGCGGCGTGCACCTCGTCGGCGTCGTCGGCCGTGAGGCGCAGCGGGCGGCGGTAGGGCACCGGCACGTCGAGGCGGGCGGGGTCGACGGTGAGCTTGTGCTCGTAGGGGCCGCTGCCGAAGCCCAACCGGTCGTAGAAGCCCTGGTCGAACATGCCGAGGGCGGCGACCGCGGCGCCCGCCTCCGCGCCGGCGGCCACGGCCCGGGCCGTGAGCCGGGAGGCCAGGCCGCCCTGGCGGCCGACGAGGCTGGTCGTGACCGCCGTGACGGCGCACAGCGGCAGGTCGGTGTCGACGTGGCGCAGGGAGCCCTCCACCCAGTGGGCCAGGCACTCGGCCTCGCCGTCGACCTCGGCCACCTCGGCGTGGCCCACGCCCAGGAACGTCTCCAGGCCCTCGGCCTCACCGTCGCTGTCGTCGATCCAGCCGACCTCGCGCCACATGCGCTGCACCGCCGGCAGGTCGCCCGGCTGGTACGCCCGCAGCACCGGCACCAGGTCGTCGCTCACGGCGAGATCCTGGCAGACCGCCATCGCCGGGCCCCACGGGGTTTGGCGCCGCGGCACGGGAGCAGGCCGGCACAGGGAGAAGGCCGGACCGCTGGTGGCGGTGCCGGCCTTCGATGCTCACTCCTGGTGGAGGTGATGGGACTCGAACCCACGGCCTCTTCGATGCGACCGAAGCGCTCTAGCCAACTGAGCTACACCCCCGGAGGAAGGGCCACGCTAGCGCGGCCCTCCGAGCTTGCCGAAGCCGGGAGGATCAGCTGCCGTAGCGGCGCACGGCCAGCTGCGGCTGCGCCTGGCGCGGCGCCTGCGGCATGTACCGGACCTTGACGTCCTTCTCGATCGACTGCTGCTGCATCGAGATGAGCATCCCGACGTAGGCCAGGAAGACGAGGTCGACGGCGAGGTGGAGCATCCACACGGTGCCGCCGAGGGCCAGGGCGAGGACGAACGTGACGGCGACGGCGCCGAGGAGGGTGACGAAGACGTCGCGGCGACGGCGACGGGCCTCGGCCCGGCGCATGGCGGCCTGCGAGGGCGCCGGGCGGCGGGCGCCGGGGCGGCCGGCCAGCTGGGCGACGTTGCTGCGGGTGTGCGACCGGGGGATGTCGGCCCGGCCGACGTCGAGGCGGGCGAGGTCGCTGCGGGCGCCGGGCGTGGTCCGCTCCAGCGTGTGCAGCTGCTGCCGGAACGAGGCGATGGAGTCGCCGGGCCGGCTCTCACGTCGGTTCTGGAGGTAGGGGGGGATCAAGACGAAGCCCCAGATGAGGCCCAAGATCGCGAGTACGAGCACGGTGGTCACGCTCCGTAGCCGTCCTTTGTGCTGTGAGGGACCGTACCTGGCGCCTTCAGCGCATCCGGGGATGCTCGGCGGCCCGGCGGTCAGCGGGTGTGCGGATGACGATCGGGTGGCGCCCCATGTCGGACGGCCATCGAACGTTACGGTTCTACTACGAACCGGCGACGACCGCTACCAGAAGTGCGAACTCCAGCAAGCACCGTGACGCAGGTCACGGCCCGCTCGGGGGCCCGGTTGCCTACAGATCGAGGTCGAGGTCCTCGTCGAGGGGGCCCCGCCGGTAGGTGCCCGACCGACCGCCGGTCTTCTCCCACAGCGCCACGTCACCGATCACCATCGCCCGGTCGACCGACTTGCACATGTCGTAGATCGTGAGGGCGGCGACGGTGCAGGCGGTGAGGGCCTCCATCTCGACGCCGGTGCGATCGACGGTGTCGACGGCGGCCTCGACCTCGATCCAGGTGTCCTCGATGCGGAAGTTCACCAGCACCGAGCCCACCAGCAGCGGGTGGCACAGCGGGATGAGGTCGGCGGTGCGCTTGGCGGCCTGGATGCCGGCCACGCGGGCCACCGAGAGCACGTCGCCCTTGGTGACGGCGCCGCGGGCCACCAGGGCCGTGGTGTCGGGCTGCATGTGCACCCTCGCCCGGGCCACCGCTCGGCGGTGGGTGGCGTCCTTCGGGGTGACGTCGACCATGCGGGCCCGGCCCAGCGGATCGAGGTGGGTGAGGCCGCGGTCGGACATGGCGGGGAGTCTAGGACCCAGCGGCCGGCGTGCTCCGCGCCTCGGGGCGGGTCAGCCGCCGATCTGGCTCATCGACCGGCCGGGCCGGATGAAGTGCACCTGGTTGATGGCGTGCCCCGCCCACTTCGCCCCCACGCAGGCCTCGATGGCGGCGGAGAGGTCGTCGTCGGACCCCCCGGAGCGCAGCACCGACCGCAGGTCGTGGTCGGCGAGCGAGAACAGGCAGCTGCGCAGCTGGCCGTCGGCGGTGAGGCGGATCCGGTCGCACTGCTCGCAGAACGGCCGGGTGACGCTGGGGATGATCCCCACCTCGCCGGCACCGTCGAGGTAGCGGAAGCGCTCCGCCGGCTCGCTGCCGCGGGCGATCGGCTCCACCGGGAAGGCGTCGTGCACGGTGGCCAGGATCTCCGCCTGCGTGACCACCTGCTCGTTGCGCCAGGCGTCGCCACCGTCGAGGGGCATGAACTCGATGAAGCGCACCGTGACGCCGCGGTCGCGGCCGTAGGCGGCCAGGTCGACCACCTCGTCGTCGTTGCGGCCGCGGACCACCACCACGTTGACCTTCACGGGGCTGAGGCCGGCCTCCACGGCGGCGTCGATGCCGTCGAGCACGTGGTCGAGCTCGTCGCGCCGCGTGATCTCGGCGAAGCGCTCGGGCCGCAGCGAGTCGAGCGACACGTTGACCCGCCGGAGCCCGGCGTCGGCCAGCCCGCCGGCGACCATCCGCAGCGTCGCCCCGTTGGTGGTGAGGCTGAGGTCGACGGGCAGCGCCGCCAGCTTGCCGACCAGCACGGGGAGGTGGGCCCGCACGGTGGGTTCGCCGCCGGTGAGGCGGATCGAGCGGATGCCGTGGCGCTCCACCAGCACCCGGGCCACCCGCTCGAGCTCCTCGAAGGTGAGGACCTCCTCGCGCGGCAGCCACGTCATGCCCTCCTCGGGCATGCAGTACGTGCAGCGGAAGTTGCAGCGATCGGTCACCGAGATGCGCAGGTCGCGATGGGTGCGCCCGTAGGAGTCCACCAGCGGGCGGGGGACCTCGGGATCGGCGGCGTCGGTCACATCGGCCAGGGTAGGCCCGCAGCGCGCCGAGGGCGCCTCGGGGCCTCAGACCTCGTCGAGCAGCAGCACCGACACGGGCCCCCCGGCGGGCACGCCGTCACCGTCGGGCAGCACGGCCAGGCCCTGGGCTCGCGCCATCGCGGTGAGGTGGTGCGAGCCCTGCCCGCCCGCCGAGCGCACGTGGAGCACGCCGTCGGTCGACCGCTCGGCCCGCACCCGCGCGTAGTGGACCTTGCCGTCGGGTCGCCGCGCCATCGCCTCGTCGGCCACCGCCGCCACCAGCGGCCGGTGCAGGTCGGACCGGCCGGCGAGGCGGCGCAGGCCGGGACGGGCCAGCAGCTCGAAGCTCACCATCGACGACACGGGGTTGCCGGGCAGGCCGAACACGGGCGTGCCCCGCTCCCCCACCAGCCCGAAGGCGAACGGCTTGGCCGGCCGGATGGCGATCTGCATCCACCGCATGTCGCCGATGCGGTCGAGCACCACCTTCACCAGGTCGATGTCGCCCATCGACACCCCGCCGCTGGTGAGCACGGCATCGCAGGTGGCGGCGCCGTGGGCGATGGCGGCGGTGATGGCCGCCTCGTCGTCGCGGATGAGGCCGAGGTCGACCGCCATGCACCCGCTCTGCGCCACCAGGGCCAGCAGCGTGGCCCGGTTGGAGTCGCGGATCTGGCCGGGTGCCAGCGGGCCGCCGCCCTCCACCAGCTCGTCGCCCGTGGACAGCACGCCCACCTTCGGGCGGGGGTGGACCAGCACCTCGCCCACGCCGATGCCCGAGAGCACCCCGAGGTGCCCGGCCGTGACGAGCTCCCCGGGGGAGAACACCACGTCGCCGACCCGTAGGTCGTCGCCGGCCGGGCGCACGTGGTTGCCCACCGGGACGGCGAGGTCGATGGCCACCCGTGCCCCGTCGTCGAGGCGAGCGGTGCGCTCCACCATCACCACGGCGTCGGCGCCGTCGGGGATCGGCGCCCCGGTGAAGATCCGCATGGCCTCGCCGGCGCCGAGCGGTCGCTCGGCGGGGTGGCCGGCCGCCACCTCGGCCACCACCGGCAGCTCGACGGGCGAGTCCGGGGAGGCACCGGCCACGTCGTCCGCGCGCACCGCGTACCCGTCCATGGCGGTGTTGGCGAAGGGCGGCACGGCCTCCGGGGAGGTGACCTCCTCGGCGAGCACGCAGCCCACCGCCGCCATCGTCCAGACGCGCAGCGGCGGCAGCGGGTCCAGCGAGCCCAGCACGTGGGCCTGGGCGTCGGGGAGCGGCAGCAGCACCTCGGCGAGCCTACGGATCCCGCCGGCGCCCCGCGGCACCCGGGACGAGGTCAGGGAGCGGGGTGGCCGATCCCCTGCTGGCGGACGTAGCCGTCGAGCCAGGCGCGGAACTCGGGTCCGAGGTCGTCGCGGGCCAGCGCCAGCTCGACCGTGGCGCGCAGGTAGTCGAGCTTGCTGCCGATGTCGTAGCGACCCTCGTCGAACGTGTAGGCGTAGACGGCCTCGCCGGGGAGCAGGAGCCCGATCGAGTCGGTGAGCTGGATCTCGCCGCCGGCACCGGGCTGGGTGCGGTCGATGGCCTCGAAGATCGACGGGCCGAAGACGTAGCGGCCCATGACCCCCCACGTCGACGGCGCATCGGCCGGCTTCGGCTTCTCGACGATGCTGCGCACCTGGAGGAGCCGGTCCGCCACCTCCTCGTAGGCGATGCTCCCGTAGGCGCTGATCTCCTCGAGGGGGAAGTGCTTGCAGGCGATCACCGCCGAGCCGCGCTCCTCGTGGATGGCGATCATCTCCGACAGCACGGTCGACTGGCCGTCCATGATGTCGTCGCCGAGCATCACCGCGAACGACTGGTCGCCCACGTGCTTGCGCGCCATCGACACGGCGTGCCCGAGCCCCAGCGCCTCGCCCTGGCGCACGTAGTGGATGTCCGCCAGGCCGGCGAGGTCGAGCACCTCGGCCAGCAACGAGTCCTTGCCCTTCTCGTGCAGCTCGACCTCGAGCTCGACGTTGCGGTCGAAGTGGTCCTCGATGGCCTTCTTGCCCCGCCCGGTGATGATGAGGATGTCGTCGATGCCGCTGCGCACGGCCTCCTCCACCACGTACTGGATGGCGGGCTTGTCGACGACGGGCAGCATCTCCTTGGGCTGCGCCTTCGTGGCGGGCAGGAAGCGGGTGCCCAACCCGGCAGCGGGGATGACGGCCTTGCGAACGGGGGTCATGGATCGGTCCTCGGTGGTGACGGGCGGGTTCGCCCGTTCTACACGGTCGGCGGTGGGACCTCTGCGGGCGACGGGGGCGAGCCATCGGCCCGCAGGCCGCGCTCCTCGCCTCGTCGCAGCCGCCCGATGTTGCCGTGGTGGCGGGCCACCACGAGCAGGCCGCAGGCGGCGAACGCCGCCACCTCCCCGGCGGGCCGACCCACGGCCGCAGCCCCCAGCGGCAGGCCGACCGCCACGGCCAGCGAGCCCGCCGAGGCCGCGCCGGTGACCTTGGCCGCGACGCCCCACACCGCGGCCAGCACCACGGCCGGGCCCGGCAGCAGCACCAGCGCCATGCCGGCGCCCGTCGCCACGCCCTTGCCACCGCGGAAGCGGCGCGTGATCGGGGCCACGTGGCCGAGCACGGCGGCCAGCCCGCAGGCCACCCCCACGGCCCGGTTGCCGGTGAGCAGGCCGCCGGCCGCCGCCAGCGCGCCCTTGGCCAGGTCGCCGACCAGGACCGCCGCGCCCGCCCGGCGGCCGAGGGTGCGGAACGTGTTCGAGGCGCCCGGGTTCCCGGAGCCCTCGACCGACAGGTCGCGCCCGCGCCGCCGCCCGACCAGCAGGGCGGTCGGGAAGGTGCCCAGCAGGTAGGCGGGGACCACCAGCACCCAGACGGCGTCCACCCCCGCAGCGTACGGGCCCGGGCCCGAGGTGCACCGCTGGGGCCCGCCACGGTAACCTGGCACTCTCCACGTGCGAGTGCTAACCGTCGAGTCCAGGAGGACCGGAGCGTGCCCACCTACGAGTACCGGTGCAAGAGCTGCGGTGAGACGCTCGAGGTGGTCCAGTCCTTCACCGACGACCCCCTCACCACCCACGAGGCCTGCGGCGGCGAGCTGCGGAAGGTCTTCGGGTCGGTCGGGATCGCCTTCAAGGGCAGCGGCTTCTACAAGAACGACAGCCGGGGCAAGAGCTCGAGCGTGACCCCGCCCGGGTCGGGCGACGGCGGCGGCTCCGGCACCGCCGACAAGAGCAGCTCCGGCGACAGCTCGAGCGCCGGCACGACCACCACGAGCGACTCGAAGCCGGCCGCGCCGGCCAAGCCCGCCCCCTCCAGCAGCACCACCACCTGAGGCCCACCCTCCCGGGCGCACCGGGCCTTCCCCCGCGCGGGGCGCGCCGCTAGCGTCGGCCCTGGCTTCCCCCGCCCGGTCCCCTCCCCTCGAGGAGGCGCGCTCCGATGCGCCCGACGCCCCACCGCCGTCCTCCGTCGCCGGCCCTCGCGCTGCGCCGCCACCCGCGCGCCCGGCGGGCCCTCGCCGCGGTGCTGGCCGCCACCGTCGGGTGGAGCGTGATGGCGACGGTGCACCGAGCCGAGGCCGAGCGCCGGGCCTGGGGGGCCACCGAGCACGTGCTCGTGGCCCGCGCCGACATCGAGGCCGGGGAGGCCCTGCACCCCGGCAACGCGCACCTGGTCCTCCACCCCGCCGCGCTGGTGCCCGACGGCGCCGCCGGCGAGCTCACCGGCGCGCAGCGGGCCGCCACGCCGATCTGGGCGGGGGAGGTGGTGCACGAGGCGCGGCTGGCCGCAGCGGGGCTCTCGGCGGTGGCCGGCCGCCTGCCCCCTGGCACGCGGGCCGTGGCCGTGCCCGTCGAGCCGAGCAGCGCCCCACCCCTGGAGGTGGGCGACCGGGTCGACGTCCTCGTCGCCCTGGCTCCGGAGGCCGCCGGCAGCGGGCCGCCCGGCTTCGCGCTGGCGACGGGCGTGCCCGTGGTCGACGTGGCCGACGCCGCCGTCACCGTGGCGCTCTCGCCCGACGCCGCCCCCCGGGTGGCGGTGGCCCTCGGCCAGGGAGCGGTCACGCTGGCGCTGGTGGGGGGCTGAGCGCGGGGGTGGCCTCAGCGGATGGCGTAGAGCACCAGCACGAACACGCCGAAGGCCACCCGGTAGGCGACGAAGGGGGTGAAGGTGCGGGTCTTGATGAGCCGCAGCATGCCCCACACCGCCAGCCAGCCCGTCACGCCCGAGGCCACGATCCCCCAGAGGAACGGCGCCACGAAGTCGTCGGGCACGCCCCCCTCGCCGACCACGTCGATGCCCTTGTAGACGAGGGCCCCGAAGGTGATGGGCAGGCTCATGAGGAAGGCGAACCGTGCGGCGCCGTCGCGGCCGAGGCCCACGAAGCGACCCACCGACATCGTCACGCCGGACCGGGAGACGCCCGGCTGCAGGGCGGCCGCCTGCCCGAGGCCCATGAGGAGGGCGTCGCGCAGCCGCACCTCCTCGACGGCGCGGGTGCCGGGCTGGCGGTCGGCCCACCCCAGCACGAGGCCGAAGACGATGAGCATCGTGGCGATCAGCGGGATGGCCCCGGTCTTCTCCTCGATCACGTCGGAGAAGAGGGCGCCCGTGACGGCGGCCGGCACCGCCGAGGCGGCCAGCATCCAGGCCAGGCGACCGTCGTCGGTCCGGCGGCCGGCCGTGGTGAAGCCCGCTCGGAGGTACCGCACGATGTCGGCCCGGAAGTAGGCGATGGCGCCGATCAGCGTGCCCAGGTGGAGCGCCACGTCGAAGGTCTTCTCCAGGCTCTCGTTGCCGGCGAAGTCGTCCCAGCCGAACAGCCAGGGGACGAGCCGGAGGTGCCCGCTCGACGAGATCGGGAGGAACTCCGAGAGGCCCTGGGTGATGCCCAGGACGATGGCGTGGAGGATCGACACGAAGGGCGGGTCTAGACGCCCGAGAGGGCGATGTCGGGGATCACCAGCGTGACGCCGCCGGAGCCGTCGGGCAGCCACTCCAGGTCGGCACCGACGGCGGAGATGTCGAGCAGGAGGCGCTGGAGCGTGGAGGCGATGGTGGCCTCCCGCACCGGCTCGGCCAGCTCGCCGCCGTGGACCATCAGCCCCTCGACGCCCACCGAGAAGTCGCCCGAGACCGGGTTCACGCCGGAGTGCAGCCCGGCCATGGAGGTGACGAAGAGGCCGTGGTCGACCGACGCCAGGATCTCCTCGTGGCTCCCGGTCCCGGGTGCCACGGCGAGCGCCGCCGCGCCCACCCCGGGCGTGGAGGCCACGCCGCGCTGGGCCGAGCCCGTGGAGGCGGTGCCCGAGCGACGACCGGTGTAGGTGTTGTGGAGGAAGCCCTGCAGCACGCCGTCGCGGACGAGCTCGTTGCGGCGGGTGGCCAGGCCCTCGCCGTCGTGGGCCTCGGCGCCCAGCGAGCGGGGGTCGGTGGGGTCGTCGACGAAGGTGAGCAGCGGCGAGGCGATGGCCTCGCCCACCCGGCTGGCGAACGGCGAGCGGCCCTTCAGCACCGCCTCGCCGTTGAGCATGCCGCCCACCAGGCCGAGGATGGTGGCCGTCATGCGCGGCTCGAGCACGAGCGTGAGCCGCTGGGTGGCCGGCTTCGTGGAACCGAGGAGGCGCGTGGAGCGCAGCACGGCGTCGTCGGCCGCCTCGTCGATGGAGAGGTCGGTGATCTCCCGGCCGACCGACAGCCCGCCGGCGATCTGCGTCTCGCCGTCCTGGGTGGCCAGCGCCTGCACCATGAGGTAGCTGGTGCCGGCGCGGCCCCAGGCCCGGATGCCGGTGCTGGTGGCCACCGCGCCCTCGCCGAGGCCGTCGGTGTAGGCCGCCACCCGCACCCCCTTCACCCGGGGGTCGCGGCCGGTGGTGGCCCGCTCGAGCTCCAGGGCCATCGCCACCTTGTCGGCCGTGGGGACGTCGGCGAGGTGCTCCGGCCAGAGGTCGAGCACCGCCGGCTCCACGCCGTCGGGCGTGGCCAGGCCGTTGAACTCGTCGGGCTCGCCGAACTGGGCGTTGTCGCGCGCCTCGGCGAGCGCCTCCAGCACCACCGCCTCGTCGAGCGTGCCGGCGTAGGCGAAGCCCTCGCGGTGGTCGACGATGACCCGCACGCCCACACCGGCCGAGCTGGCCTGGGTGAGGCTCTCCACCTCCCCGCCGTAGGCCTTCACCGAGGTGCTGGTGGAGCGGGCGACGAACGCCTCCACCTGCTCGCCCGGGCCGGCCATCTCGGCGATGCGGGCGGCGACGTCGAGCAGCTCCGGGTTCGACGGCGCCGCCATCAGGCGGTGCCGCCCACCGTGAGGGCGGGCACGCGCAGGGTCGGCACGCCGTCGCCCACGGGGACGCCCTGGCCGTCCTTGCCGCACATGCCGGGGCTGCCCATGGCGAAGTCGTGGCCCACGGCGTCGATGCTGGCCAGCACGGCGGGGCCGTTGCCGATGAGGTTGCCCTCGCGGATCGGCTCGGTGATCTTGCCGCCCTCGATGAGGTACGCCTCGGTCATGCCGAACACGAAGTCGCCGGTGGCGGTGTTGACCTGGCCGCCGCCGAGGTGGGCCACGTAGACGCCGTCGGGGGTGCCGGCGATGATGTCGTCGGGCTCGTCGGGACCGGCCAGCACGTAGGTGTTGGTCATCCGCACCATCGGCAGGTGCTTGTAGCTCTGGCGCCGCCCGTTGCCGGAGCGCTCGCGGCCCTCCTTGCGGGAGCGCAGCAGGTCGTACATGTAGTCGGTGAGGATGCCGTCCTCGATGAGCACGTTGCGCTGGGCGACGGAGCCCTCGTCGTCGACCGCGAAGGCGCCCCACTCCTCGGCCATGGTGCCGTCGTCGACCAGCGTGATGCGGGGGTCGGCCACCCGCTCGCCCATCCGGCCGGCGAACACCGACGCGCCCTTGCCCACCAGGTCGGCCTCGAGGCCGTGGCCGCACGCCTCGTGGAAGAGGACGCCGCCGCCACCGGGGCCGATCACCACGGGCATGGTGCCCGACGGCGCCGGACGGGCCGCCAGCTTCAGCAGGGCCCGGTCGGCCGCCTCCTGCGCGATGTCGTCGACGTCGTAGGTGTCGAAGAGCTCGAAGCCCACGGTGCGCCCGAGCGACTGGTAGCCGGTCTGCATGCCGGTGTCGCCCGATGCCACCGCCATCACCGTGAAGAGGGTGCGGACCTGGTCGTCCTCGGTGAGGAGGCCGTCGCTGTTGGCGACCAGGATCCGGCGACGGCTGTCGCCGTAGCGGGCCGTCACCTGCGTGATGGCCGAGCCGGCGGCCCGGGCGCGGCTGTCGGCCCGGCGCAGGAGGTCGACCTTGCGGGCCTTGGCGACGTCTTCGGGGAGGATGGCGATCTCGTTGGGGCGCGGTGCGGTGACCCGGGTGAGGGCCACCTCTCGCACGCCGCCGCCGCCGGAGCGGGCCGCCGAGCCCGCCGCCTCGGCCGCCTCGGCCAGACCGGCCGGCGACAGGTCGGCGGTGTGGGCGAAGCCGGTGGTGTCGCCCACGATCACGCGGATGCCGGCGCCGCGGTCGCGGCCCGAGCTGAGGTTCTCCACCTTGCCGTCGTCGAAGATGGCGTTGGAGCTGGCCTTGTCCTCCACGAAGATCTCGGCCAGCTCACCCCCTGCGCGCAGGGCGGTGCTGAGCGTCCGTTGGATCAGGTCGTGGTCGAGCACTCGGGCTCCTCTTGAACTGGTGGCAGGGGTGCGGCGTATCGTACCCAGGTGCCCTTGACACCCGGTCTGCACGGCAGCGTGAAGCTGATCGTGGCCGACGACGACACCGCCATCGCACACCACTCCGGCAGCGTCGCCGTGCTCGCCACCCCCCGGCTCATCGCCCTGTGCGAGGAGGCCGCCGTGATCGCCCTGGGCGACACGCTCCCCGATGGGCAGACCACCGTGGGCTTCCGGGTGCAGGTCGACCACCTCGCCCCGACCTCCGTCGGCTCGTCGGTGGCCGCCGAGGCCACGCTGGAGAAGGTCCAGGGCCGCCGCCTCACCTTCACGGTGTCGGCCAGCGACAGCTGCGGCCTCGTCGCCGCCGGCAAGGTCACCCGCGTGGTCGTCGAGACCGAGCGCTTCCTCGAGAAGGCCCGCTAGCCCGCCCACCTCGGAGATCCTGCGGCGCTGAGCCGTGGTCTCCACGGTCCAGCGCCGCGAGAACCTCGGGGTCAGAGGCGGGCGAGGAAGGTGGACAGGGCCTGCCACCACGCGTCGGGGTTCTCGAACTGCGGCGAGTGGCCGGCGTCGGGGATGACCGCCAGCTCGGCGCCGTCGATGGCCTCGGCCATGCGGCGCGACGGCTTCAGGAACGGCGTGTCCTCGTCGCCCACGATCACCAGGGTGGGCACGGTGATGGCCGCGAGCTCGGGGAGGCGGTCGATGCCGCTGGTGGCGTCGGTGATCGAGGTGAGCATGGCGGCGTACATGGCCGGCGACGCCGCCAGCATCTTGCGGGCACCGAACTCGGCGTAGCCGGGGCGGGTGGCCCGCACCCGCTCGTGGGCCGAGGTGCCGAGCGCGTCGCCCCCCGCCATGGCGTCCTGGGCGGCCATCACGGCGGCCATCCCCTCCGCCCGGGCGATGGCCACCCCGAGCTCGATCAGCCCGGCGTCGGCGCGCAGGGCGCGGTGGGAGGTGTCCATCAGCACGAGCGCGTCGAAGCGCTCGGCGGCGCGCAGGGCGGCCGTCTGCACGACCATGCCCCCCATCGAGTGGCCCAGCACCACCGCGCTGGCCCAGCCGAGGGCGTCGAGCAGCCCGAGCAGGTCGCCGGCGTAGTGGTCGAACGAGTACGCCTCCTCCGCGGCCGGCTGGTCGCTCGCCCCGTGGCCGCGCTGGTCGGGGGCCACCGCGTGCCAACCGGCATCCGCCAGGGGCTCGAGCCAGTCGGCGAAGTCCTCCTTGGCGCCGGTGAAGCCGTGCACCAGGAGGAGCGGCCGACCCCCGGCGCCCGCCTCGGCGATCGCCAGCGAAAGCGGGCCGTCCGCGCCGTCGACGGTCAGCGAGCGCTCGTCCACCTCAGGAGCCCATCGGATCGCCGAAGGCCCCGCCGAAGCCGCCGAGCACGTCGAGCAGCGGCGTGACCTCGTCGGCCGAGGGGATCTCGATGTCGACGGGCTCGCCGTAGTCGAACAGCTCCATCGTCATGGTTGCCGTGCCCGTGCCGCCGGGGACCACGCCGGCGAGGTCCATCGCCATGCGCCGCACGAGGCCGTCGCCGTCGAGCCAGACCTCGACGGGCACCGTGCCGTCGCCGTCGAGGGCCTCGAGCTGCTCCTCCACCTGGGCCCGCTGGGCCTCGGGCACCTCCGCCACGGCCGCCGCCAGGTCGACCGTGGCGGTGTAGCGGGTGGTGGGGACGCCGCGGACCTCGTCCTCGCCGGCCACTTCGACGTCGTCGGCGACGCCTCGCAGCGCCTCGAGGACCTGCGAGGGGTCGGTGCTGCCGGCGCCGAGGCCGAGCAGGTCCTCGGCCGGGCCCAGGTCCTCGGCGGAGGCCGACAGCCAGCCGGCCTCGCCCGTGAGCGCCTCCAGGAACGGGATGCGGACGTAGGTGGTGGTGCCGTCGATCAGGATCTCCACGGGCTCGTCGATGCCCTCCGGCATGCCCTCGGTGTCGGGCGCCAGGCCGGCGAGCATGGCGCCGAGGTCGAGCTCCATCTCCATGCGGCCGGCGTCGGTGTCGTAGGCGCCGGTGCCGCCGAAGGCCACCTCGCCGAACTCGGGATCGCTGATCGCGAACGTGAGCTCGAAGCGGGCGGTCCCCGCCGCGTCGGCCGCCTCCGGAGCGGCCCGGAGCGCGGCGACGGGCGCCACGCCGGACTCGACGGCGACGGTGTCGTCGGCCTCGGTGGCGCAAGCGGTGGTGAGCAGCAGCGGCGCAGCCAGCGCCGCCAGGAGCCTTCGGTGCATCGGATCCCTCCCGGGAGGTACGTGTCGATCAGGGGCGAGGTCCGCGCTGCGCCCCGCCGAGCGCCCGGGCCGAGCGTACCGAGCCGTGGGGAGGGGAGGAAGCGGGCATACGATGGACCCCCGGTCGGCAGGAGCGCTGGAGGGAGGCGAGGTGAACCGCAAGCAGGCCATCTCCCTCGGGCTCCGCGTGGCGCTCAGCGCCCTCATGCTCGGCGTGCTCGTGTGGCAGATCCCGCCCTTCGAGCTGCGCGACGTCGTGCCCGAGCTCACGGTGCGCACGGCCGGCTGGATGCTGGTGGCCATGGCCCTCACGCTGGCGGGGCTGGTGCTCTCCGCGCTGCGCTGGCAGCGGGTGCTCGACGTGCTCGGCCTCCAGGCCCGGCTGAGCCGCCTCGTGTCGCACTACCTGGCCGGGCAGTTCGTCTCCAACGTGCTGCCGACCACCATCGGCGGCGACGTGCTGCGGGTGAGCCGGCTCTCCCGAGAGACCGGCGAGTCGCCCAAGACCTTCGCGTCGGTCGTGCTGGAGCGGCTCACCGGGTGGCTGGTCCTGCCGGTCATCAGCGTCGCCGGCTTCCTGGTGAACCCACCCCTGCAGGACCTCGGGCGGGCCACCCAGCTCGCCGTGGGCCTCGCCTTCGCCACCCTCCTCGCCCTCGGGATCGTGCTCTACGCGGTGGCCGACCAGCGCATCGGCGGCCGCTTCGAGGCCCGCGACGGTTGGCGCCGCTTCGCCGCCGCCGTGCACCTCGGCCTCAACCGCCTCCGGCGAGACCCTGCCGCCGCGGTGAACGTGCTCCTGGTGGGCTTCGCCTACCAGCTGGTGCTCGTGCTGGCGGCGGTCGCGGCCGCCCAGGCCCTCGGCGTGCGGCCGGCCGGGCTCACCGCGCTGCTGGCCTTCTTCCCGGCGGTGGCCATCGCCCAGGTGCTGCCCATCGGCATCTCCGGCCTCGGGGTGCGCGAGGGCGCGTTCGTGCTGTTCCTCGGTCCGCTCGGCGTGGCGTCGCACGACGCCGTGGCCCTCGGCCTGCTCCTCTACCTGCTCAACCTCGGCGTGAGCCTGCTCGGCGCCCCGGCCTTCGCGGTCGGCGGGCGGGTGCCGGCCCCGGCCAGCGAGGGCCTCGCCCCAACGCCTTGATCGCGCCCGGCCACGAGCGCGGCACGCCCACCGAGCGCGCCAAGGGTCCGGCCGCCTGCTAACCAGTCCGACGATGACCGAGGTGACCGACCCGTCGGCCGAACCGCAGGATCGCCGAGGCCTCCGCTGGTGGAAGGAGGTCCTCTTCGCGATCGGCGTCTACGTCGTGTACTCCTTCGTGCGGAACCAGTTCGGCTCCGCCGGCGGCGACCCGGGGCCCGCCTTCGACCACGCCCAGCAGATCATCGACCTGCAGGACGCCATGGGCCTCTACTTCGAGGACGCCGTGCAGCAGTGGTACCTGCGGCTCCCCGCCAACGGCCTCATCCGCCTGTGGAACGTGTACTACGGGCTGGCCCACTTCCTGGTGACGTTCGCCGCCCTGGTGTGGCTCTTCCGGCGAGATCCGCACCGCTACCCGCTGTGGCGCAACACGCTCGCCTTCACCACCTGCCTGGCCGTGGTGGGGTTCGCCACCTACTCGCTCATGCCGCCCCGCCTGCTCGACGATCCGGGCCGCTACGGCGCCTGCCAGATCTACGCCCCGGAGGCGGCAGCCGCCGCGGAGCCCGGCGCCCTCACGGCCGAGGGGTGCGACCGCTTCGGCTTCGTCGACACCATCGCCACCTATGGCGGCTGGATCTCGTTCGGCAACGAGGGCATGGAGGACGTGTCGAACCAGTACGCCGCCATGCCCAGCATGCACATCGGCTGGTCCACCTGGAGCGCCCTGGTGCTGTTCCTGATGGTGCGGCGCCGCTGGCTCCGGGCGGTCGTGGCCGCCTACCCGGCCATCACGCTGGTCTGCATCATCGTGACCGCCAACCACTACTGGATCGACGGCGTCGGCGGGCTGCTGTGCCTGGGCGCCGGCTACGCCGTGGCCCGGGTGGTGACCCGACGCACCACCCGGGCGCCCGTCGCGGCGACGACCGGCTGACCCGGCCGGACGGCTCGGGCCGACGGCCCGCTACTCGTCGTCTTCGTTGTCGCCCTCGTTCTGGGCGTCGACCTCTTCCTCGATCTCGTCGCCGACGTCGTCGACCGTGTCCTGGCCGTCCTGGATCTCCTCGTCGGTGGTCCCACCATCGCCGTCCTCGTCGGAGCAGGCGGCCAGGCCACCGAGCCCCAGGATGGCGGCGACGGACAGTGCGGTGATTCGGTTCGTTGCCATGGCGGCGGCCCTACCCGCCCGGCCGATCGAGCAGACCGCTCAGCCGGCGTCACCCCACCAGATCGGCTGGCCGTGGTACCCGGCGGTGGCCAGCACCCGCTCCTCGCCGTGGGGCCACGTGGTCAGGCGGAGCTCGGCCCGGTCGCCGGCGGGCTCCATGCGCAGCCAGGCCAGCGGCGCCACGCGCGATGCCCGCTCCCCGGCGTCGTCGAGCGACCGGCGCAGCAGACGGCGACCCTCCGGCGGGAGGTACTGCAGCACGATCGAGTGGACCACGACCGTGGCCAGCCCGGGGCGGGCGGCGGCCAGCTGCTCGGCCACCCAGGGGCCGGCGTCGGCGCGGTCGACGGTCGCCGGCACCGTGGCCGCCACCTCGAGGGCGGCGCGCAGCCGGGCGATGCGGTCGGGCTGGTCGGGCCACACGTAGGACAGCAGCGTGCGGCGACCCTCCTCGGTCCCGGCGTCGAGGGGGTTGCGGTCGCACCCCCGCCGCTCCGCCACGTCGAAGGTGGCCGGCAGGTCGGGCGCGGCGCCGCTCCACACGCCGGCGAAGCGCACGGGGCTGTCGGCGCGCCCGGCCACCACCGACCCCGTGTCGTAGGCGTAGTGGTCCCACCGCAGGTTGAGCCCGGCGCTGGCCCCCACCTCCAGCACGCGCAGCGGGAGCTCGGTCCGGCGGGCCACCTCGGCGTACCCGCCGACCAGCACCGCCGACCGGCCGACCTCGTTGGTCTGGACGCCGTCGAGGAGGCGGCGCTCGACCTCGGCGCGGTGGCGCGCCAGCGTCCGCAGCACGGCCGGCCCGGGGTCGACGGCCGCCGAGCCGCCCACGGAGGGGTACGACGCCGCCAGCTCGGGCGCCCGCCCGTCGAGCACGATGCGGTGCAGCGCGCCGAGCAGGCGCAGCGGCAGGGCCGACCCCAGCGGATCGCTCCCCCGCTCGGCCAGCACGGCGGCCGACACCCCGCCCGCCTCGACGTCGGCGGCCACCGCCTCCAGCACCCGTGCGTACAGCGGCGACCCGGCACCGGCACAGGCCTCGGCTTGCGAGCGCAGGACGTCGAGGACCGAGGGGGGTGCGGCGGGATCAGCCATCGCGCTGCACGGGGCAGACGCTGACGGCGTGGTCGACGCCCTTGAAGGAGCGCCGGCGCGCCCGGCCGAAGGTGACGCCGCGCAGGTCGCCGACCAGCTCGCGCACGGCGGCGGTGGCCAGCACCTGGCCGCCCTTGGCCGAGGCGGCCACCCGGGCGGCCAGGTTGACGTCGTGGCCGATCAGGTCGTCCTGGGTGACCACCGCCTCCCCGGTGTGCACCCCGGCCCGCAGCCGGAGCTCCGGAGGGCGCGCCTCGTCCAGCTCGAGCGCCGCCAGCACCGAGGCCTCCGGCGAGGGGAACGACAGCATCAGCCCGTCGCCGAGCCGCTTGACGACCTTGCCGCCCCGGCTGCGCACCAGGGGTCCGATCACCCGGTGGTGCTCCGCCAGGAGGGCCAGGGCGGCATCGTCGCCCCGGTTGGCGGTGAACCGGGTGAAGCCCTCCAGGTCGGTGAACACGATCGACACCGGCGATGCCGCCTGCTCGCGCTTGCCGTCGAGCGGGTGCTCGTAGGCGAGCAGCTGGAGGGCGTTGAGCCCGATCGAGCCGAGGGCCGACGGGCGCCGCTCCACCGAGCGCTCGAGGAAGCGCTGCACCACGTCGAGGGCGGCGGCGGTGCGCAGCGGGTGGTGGCCGGGCTCCTCCAGCCACGCCCGGTCGACCAGCCCCACCTCCACCGCGGTGCCGGTGAGGTCGGGATCGCGGCGCAGGAGGTCGGCCGCCCGCTCGGCGAGGCCCACCCGCACCGCCTCGACGGCCGACTCGCCCTTCGCCCGCGCCCCGTCGAGTCCAGCCATCGCCGTCAACCTAGTGGGAGCCTCGGGCGCCCGGCACCGGCCGCCGACGGGCCCTGCATGGTCGCTGCGGGTGGTCGGCGGGTACCGTGTGGGGCCAGCGGTCGCCTCCGGGCGACGCCCCGCACCCGACACCCTCGGAGCCCCGTCGCCCCATGCTCCTCGACTCGATCACCGACCCCGCCGACCTCCGTGGGCTCACCCCCGCGCAGCTGGCGGAGCTGGCCGTCGAGATCCGCCAGTTCGTCGTCGACGCCGTCGAGCAGGCCGGCAGCGGCCACCTGGGCTCGAACCTCGGCGCGGTCGAGCTCACGCTGGCGCTCCACCGGGTGTTCGACTCGCCGCGCGACATCCTGCTGTGGGACACCGGACACCAGGCCTACGTGCACAAGATCCTCACCGGCCGCCGGGCCGACTTCGCCACCCTCCGCCAAGAGGGCGGGATGTCGGGCTACCCGTGCCGGGCCGAGTCGCCGCACGACTGGATCGAGAACAGCCACGCCTCCACGATCATCAGCTACGCCCACGGCCTGGCCGTGGCCCAGGAGCACGAGCTGGGCGACGGCCGGCGCGTCGTGGCCGTCATCGGCGACGGCTCCCTCACCGGCGGGATGGCGTTCGAGGGCCTCAACAACCTCGGGCACTCGGGCAAGAATGCCATCCTCGTCCTCAACGACAACGGCCGGTCCTACGCCCCCACCGTCTCGAAGCTGGGCGAGAGCCTGGCTCGCCTGCGGGTGAACCCCACCTACCTCCGCAACCGCCACCGCCTCGATCGGATCCTCCACGAGGTGCCCGTGGTGGGCCACCAGCTCGAGAAGAGCCTCGACGGCTTCGTCGCCGCCATGCGCGAGATGTTCGAGCCGCCGGCGTTCTTCGAGAACCTCGGCGTGCGCTACACGGGCCCCTTCGACGGCCACGACATCGAGGGCATGGAGAAGGCGCTGCGCCACGCCGCGGAGTTCGACGGGCCGATCGTGGTGCACGTCGTCACCGAGAAGGGCCGGGGCTACGAGCCGGCCATGAACGACCCCATCAAGCGGCTGCACGACATGGGCCCCGGCGCACCGAAGCCGGGCAGCTACACCGCCGCCTTCACCGAAGCGATGATCAAGGAGGCGGAGGCCCGCCCCGAGCTGGTGGCCATCACCGCCGCCATGCCCGACTCCACCGGCCTGCTGCCCTTCGCCGAGCGCTTCCCCGGTCGCCTGATCGACGTCGGCATCGCCGAGCAGCACGCCGTCACCTCCGCCGCCGGCATGGCCATGGGCGGCCTGCGGCCGGTCGTGGCGCTCTACTCCACCTTCCTCACCCGGGCCATCGACCAGGTCACCTACGACGTCGGCCTCCACGGCCAGCCCGTGGTGTTCTGCCTCGACCGCGCCGGCATCACCGGCGACGACGGCCCCTCGCACCACGGCGTGCTCGACATGGCGCTCGTCACCAAGGTGCCGGGGATGACCCTCTTCGCCCCGTCCAGCTACCAGGAGCTGGGCGTGATGCTCCACGACGCCCTCGACCTCTGCACCGGCCCGGCCACCATCCGCTGGTCGAAGACCGCCGCCCCCTCGGTGGGCGACGACGAGGTGGGCTCCGGGCTCCAGGGCCGCAAGGTCCGCTCCGGCCGCGACCTGTGCTTCCTCGCCGTCGGCAAGATGCTGGCCGCCGCCACGGAGGCGGCGGAGGCCCTCGCCGCCGAGGGCATCGAGGCCACGGTGTGGGACGTGCGGGTGGTCCCCCTCGACCCGGCGATGCTCGCCGACGCGGCCGAGCACCCGATCGTGATCACCGCCGAGGACGGCATCCGAGAGGGCGGCGTCGGCGCCCTGATCTCCAGCGCCCTGTCCCGCCTCGACACCGTGGGCCCCGGCCCGCAGGTGCGGGTGCTGGGCACCCCACTGGAGTTCATCGACCACGCCAAGGCCGATGCCATCCTCGCCAGCCTCGGGCTCGACGCCGCCGGCCTCGCCGGCGAGGCCCGCACGCTGGTCAGCGCCCTGCGCGCCTAGCGCAGCCCACCACCCGTCGCTCGGTGCGCCCCTCGCTGCGCCGCCGCACCGTGCGCTCGCGCGGTCGCCGGTTCACCATCGATCGAGGCGTCTTCGACCCGCAGCGGCACCTGTCGGGCGTCGCCTTCGCGCCGCACCTGGTGGAGCTGGTGCCCGACGGTGCCCGGGTGCTCGACCTCGGCACCGGCTGCGGGATCCTGGCGGCCGCCGCCGCCGAGCGGGCGGGCGAGGTCGTCGCCACCGACGTCGACGAGCGCGCCGTGCGCTGCGCCCGCGCCAACCTGGCCGACCTCGGCATCGACGTGCGCCTCGGCGACCTGTTCCAGCCGGTGGCCGGCGAGCGCTTCGACCTCGTGGTGGTGAACCCGCCCTACGAGGTGGGTCCGAGCGACGACCTCAGCTACCGATCCCCCGACCTGCTCGTGCGCCTGGGCCAGCAGGCGGCCGACCACACGGCTCGCCTGGTGGTGGGCTTCCCCGCCGACGACGTCGACACCCTCGCCCTCACCGGGCTCGAGCTGGTGCCGTGGCGCACCGTCCCCACCGCGGGCCGCCCCCTCGGCATCTTCGTGGCCGACCTTCCCTGACCAGCGCCGTGCGCCGAGCCGGGGCCTAGCTGTAGAAGGGGTTCTCGCCGGCGTCGTGGTCGGTGGTGTCGATCACCTCGGAGACCTCGGGGATGGCCTCCTTGATCGAGCGGGCGATGCCGTCGCGCAGCGTCATGGCCGACACCGCGCAGCCCTGGCACCCGCCGCCCATGGTCACGTAGACCTTGTCGTCCTCGACGCCCTTGAGCTCGGCGAAGCCGCCGTGGGCGGCCAGGCTCGGGTTGATCTGCTGCTCGAGGAGCTGCTGCACCCGCTCGGCGACGTCGCCGGTGAGCTCGAGGTGCTTGCCGGAGAGCGGGTCGGGCCGGTTGGGGTTGCGCAGCACGAGGCCGGGGCCGCCACCGGCGGGGACGTCGAGGGTGGCGCCGGCGAGCTGCTCGATGCTCCCGACCGGCACGATCACCGGCAGGTCGCCCTGCTGGTAGGTGGCGTCGGCGTCGTCGGCTTCGGCCAGCGGGTCGAAGGTGAGGTCGTAGGCGTACTCCACGCCGTTGGTGCCGGTGATCTCCACGCGCAGGGCCAGGCCGGGCGGGTCGTCCTCCTGCTGGCGGAGCTCGAGGATGCGCTCGATCGCCTCGGGGGTGACGGTGAAGACCACCAGATCGGTGGAGGTGGTGGCGTCGGCCATGGGATCAGGCTAACGAGTGGTCCCGTGACCGACACCAACGCCGCTCCTCCCGCCGCCGACGCCACCTCCGAGCCCAACGAGGGCCACGGGCCCGAGGTCCTCTACGAGGTGGCCGACCACGTCGCCACGATCACCCTCAACCGCCCGCACCGGCGCAACGCCATCTCGGTGCGGATGCTGGAGCTGCTCAGCCGCCACTTCAGCGAGGCCGACGACGACGGCGACGTGCGGGTGATCATCCTGACCGGCGCCGGCAAGGGCTTCTGCTCCGGCCTCGACATCAAGGACGCCATGTCGGGCTCCGGGATCGGCGGCACCGGTGGCGGCGGGGGCGGCGGCTCCTTCATGCAGACCCGCAACCTGCCGACCGTGATCCTGCAGGAGATCGACACCCCGGTGATCGCCGCCCTCAACGGCTCCGCCGCCGGCTACGGGCTCGACCTGGCGCTGGGCGCCGACCTGCGGCTCATCGCGGAGTCGGCCCTCCTGCTGCCCGGCTTCGCCAAGCGGGGCGTGGTGCCCGAGAGCGGCGGCACCTGGTACCTGCCCCGGCTGCTGGGCTGGGCGAAGGCGGCGGAGATCTCCTACCTCGGGCGCGACATCGACGCCGCCGAGGCCGAGCGCATCGGGCTCGTCAACAAGGCCGTGCCCGACGCCGAGCTGCTGCCCCTGGCCCAGGAGTGGGCGGCCGAGATCGCCGCCAACGCACCGCTGGCCATCCGCGCCATGAAGCGCCTCTTCCGCCACGGCCAGACCGAGGACTTCGCCAGCCACTCCCACCACGTCCTGCTCCAGACGATGCAGCTGTTCGGCACCAAGGACTTCCAGGAGGGCCTGGTCAGCTTCATGGAGAAGCGGCCGCCGGAGTTCCGCGGCCGCTGACCCCCGCGGCACCCGTAACCTCGTCCCATGCCGCTCCCCGGATGGCACCCGATGCGCGAGCTGCTCGCGTTCATCTTCCGATCGACGAAGCGCATCGCCGTGTTCGTGCTGGGGGTGGCGCTGGTGCTGCTCGGCGTGGCCCTCATCCCGCTGCCCGGCCCCTTCAGCATCCCGCTGATGGTCGCCGGCCTCGCCGTGCTGGCCACCGAGTTCGTGTGGGCCGAGCGCATGCTCGACCAGGTGAAGGACAAGACCCGCCAGGCGGGCGACGTGGTGCGGCGGCGGCTGCGCCGTCGTCCGCAGGAGGAGCCCCCGACCGGCTGATCAGCCCTGGCCGCCCCCGTGCACCCGGATGCGCTGGTCGGTCACGTAGGCGGCGGCGTCGGACACGAGGAAGCGCACGGCGTCGGCGACGTCCTCCGGCTGGCACACCCGGCCGAAGGGCATCGACGCGTCGAGGGTCCGCATGTCGGTGACGCCGGCGGCGCCGACCAGGCGACGCCCCATCTCGGTCTCCACCAGGCCGGGCGCCACGACGTTCACGTGGATGCCGTGGCGCCGCTCCTCCTTGGCGAGCGTCGACGCCAGGGCCTCCATGGCGGCCTTGGCCATGTTGTAGGGCCCGCCGTTGGCGGCCATGTGGTCGGTCGCCACCGAGGAGATGAACACCACGTCGCCGCGCTCCTGCTCCCGCAGGTGCGGCACGGCGAGGCGGCACAGGTGGTGCGGGCCCACCGCGTGCGAGGCCAGCAGGCGCTCCACCTCCTCGGGGTCGGTGGAGGCGACGCTCTTGCCGCGCGACGCGATGCCGGCGTTGTTCACCAGGATGTCGAGCCGCCCGAAGTCGGCCACGACCGATGCCACCATGCGCTCGTCGTCGTCCAGGGAGTCGATCGACCCCTGGTAGGCCACCGCCCGGCGGCCCATGGCCTCGATCTCGGCCACGGTGGCGGCGGCCGCCTCCTCGTCGCGCCCGTAGTTCACGGCCACGTCGACGCCGTCGGCGGCCAGGGCCAGGCTGATCGCCCGACCGATCCCGCGCCCTCCGCCGGTGACGAGGGCGACGCGAGCTGCTCCGTTCGATGTCATGGCCGGTTCCTAGCACCCGCCGACGCTCCCGCCACGGGCCGGGTCGGCGCCGAGGAGCTGGGGCGCAAGGGCACGAGGTGCCCGCGCACCGCGAATGGGGCATCTTCCGTGCCGGAATGAGTCGATCGGCCCTGGTGGGCCGCCGCCGCATCAGGGATCCTTGGCCTTCGTTGACGACCGATGGAGGGAGTCACGGCAGCGGCGCCTCGCGGCGCCGCCAGGCGATCGGCCGAGCCCCGGCGGGCGGGGCTCGGCCGCTCTCCCTCTCCCGTCAGCGGGCCTCGAGCTCCTCGCTCACCGCCAGCCACCGCTCCTCGGCGGCCCCCAGCGCGTCCTGGACCCGACCGAGGTCGGCCCCGAGGCCGGCCAGCGCAGCGTGGTCGCCGGAGCCTGCCGCGGCCGCCACGGCGTCCTCGAGCCGGCTCCGCTCGCGCTCGAGGCGGGCCAGCTCCTTCTCCGCCTCCTTGAGCTGGGCCCGCAGGGTGGCGTGGGAGCGCCCGGCGCGGGGGCGCGGCGCCCGCTCGGCGTGGGCCTTGGGCGGCGCCACGGCCGCCGGCGCCGGGCCGGCCGGTGCCACCGAAGGAGCGGCGCGCCCGCCGGAGCGGGCTCGGGTGCGCCGGGCCTCGTCCCAGGCGGCGTACCCGCCGGGGCGGCGGGCGGCCCGGCCGTCGCCGTCGAGCACCAGCACGTCGGTGACCGTGCGCTCGAGGAAGGCCCGGTCGTGGCTCACCACCAGCAGGGCACCGGGCCAGTCGTCGAGGAAGTCCTCGAGGGCGCGGAGGGTGTCGAGGTCGAGGTCGTTGGTGGGCTCGTCGAGGAGCAGCACGTTGGGCTGCTGGGCCAGGGCGAGCAGCAGCTGGACCCGCCGCCGCTCGCCACCCGACAGGAGCCGGATCGGTGCCCACTGGGCATCGTCGTCGAACCAGAAGGCCTCGAGCAGGCGGGCGTCGCTCCAGTCGGGCTGACGGGTGGGCCCGGCGATGGCCTGGCGCACCCGCTGGTCGGGGTCGAGCGACGCCCCCGCCTGGTCGTAGACGGCCAGCCGCACGGTGGAGCCCGTCACCACCCGCCCCTCCTTGGGCGGGCGGCGCCCGGCGATGACGTCGAGCAGCGTCGACTTCCCCACGCCGTTGGGACCCACGATCCCGAGTCGCTCCCGGGGGTCGAGGGCGAGGTCGACGCCGCGGAACAGCCAGTGGTCGCCGTAGCCGTCGCCCACGCCGTGGAGCTCGACCACCTGGTCGCCGAGCCGGGGGGTCGCCCCGTGCAGGGGCAGCTCCCCCTTGCGGGCCGCCGCCTCCGGCCGGGCCTCCACCAGCGCGGTGGCGGCGTCGATGCGGGCCTGCGGCTTGCGGGTGCGGGCGGGGGCGCCGCGGCGCAGCCAGGCCAGCTCGGTGCGGGCCAGGTTCCGGCGCTTGGCGTCGGCCGCCTCGCTGCGCTCGGTCCGCTCGGCCCGCGCGTCGAGCCAGCTCTGGTACCCGCCCACGTGGAGGTAGCCGGCGCCGCGGTCGATCTCCAGCACGTGGGTGGTGACGCGGTCGAGCACGTGGCGGTCGTGGGTGACGAGCACCAGCCCGCCCGGGTACCGGGCCAGCCAATCCTCCAGCCAGGCGATGGCGTCGAGGTCGAGGTGGTTGGTGGGCTCGTCGAGGATGAGGAGGTCGCCGTCGTCGGCGTCGCCGTCGGGCCCGCCGACCGCCAGCAGCGCCCGGGCCAGCGCCACCCGCTTGCGCTGCCCGCCCGACAGCGTGGCCACCTGGGCCTCGAGCGCCCCGCCCATCCCGAGGCGCTCCAGCACCGCTTCGGCCTCCCAGCCCGGCCCGACCGCCTCGGCCACGGTGCCCTCGGGCAGCGGGGCGTCCTGGTCGAGCACCGACACGCGCGCGCCCCGGCCCCGACGCACCGATCCCGCCTCGGGCTCCACCGTGGCGGCCAGCACCTTCAGCAGGGTCGACTTGCCGCAGCCGTTGATCCCCACCACGCCGAGGCGGTCACCGCTGCTCACGGTCACCGACAGGTCGGTGAACAGCGGCTTGCCCGGGCGGCTCACGGCCACCCCGGTGGCGTCGACGAGGATCACCCGGCCATCCTCCCAGACGGTCCCTCGATCCCCCCAAGCGCCTCGGTACCGTTCGGAGGGTGCGCAGCGACGGCATCCTCTCCGAGCCGATCGACCTCGACGGATCCTCCCGACGACCGACCACCTATCCGGAGGTGCCCGCCCGCCGGGGGCTGGTGGTGGAGCACCGGGCCAGCGGCGTGGTGGGCTCGATCACCTCGTTCAACGACCAGGTGGTCGTGCTGCGCGACCGCCACGACCGCGACCAGCGGGTCCGGGTGCACCCTGGCGGCTTCCTCGTCGAGGGGGTCCCCAGCTCCCTCGTCGCTCCGCCCGCCGCCGCGGCCAGCGCCACCCCCCGGGTGACCGCCTCCGGCTCGATCGGCGCACCGGCGGCCCCCGCCCGGGTGGCCCGGGCGAGCCGCATCCTGGTGGAGGGCATCCACGACGCCGAGCTGGTGGAGAAGGTGTGGGGCGACGACCTCCGCGAGGTCGGGGTGGTGGTGGAGCGCCTCGACGGCATGGACGACCTGGCCGACGTCGTCCGCGACCTCGACCCCGGCCCGGGCCGCCGGCTCGGGGTGCTGCTCGACCACCTCGTCGACGGCTCCAAGGAGGCGCGCGCCGCCGCCGAGATCCGGCACCCCCACGTGCTGGTGACCGGCACCCCGTTCGTCGACATCTGGGCCGCCGTGCGCCCCAAGGTGGCCGGCATCGACGCCTGGCCCGACGTGCCCCGGGGCGTCCCCTGGAAGGCCGGCACGCTCGACGCGCTGGGGATCGCCGCCCACCCCGGCGAGTTCTGGCGCCACCTCCTCGGCCGGGTGCGCACCTACGCCGACCTCGACCCCACCCTGGTCGGCGCGGTGGAGCGCCTCATCGACTTCGTCACCGACGACGACGCCGCCTGACCCCGATGTTCTTGCGGCGCTGAACCGTGGTCTTCACGGTCCAGCGCCGCAAGATCTCCGAGGTCGAGGTTCCTGCGGCGCTGAACCGCGGTCTTCACGGTTGAACGCCGCAAGATCTCCGAGGTCGAGGTTCCTGCGGCACTGAACCGCGGTCTTCACGGTCGAGCGCCGCAAGAACATCGAGGTGGGCGGCATGGGCAGCACGACCGGTGACCGCCCGAGTGCCGGCGCACGACCGGTGGTCGTCGTCAGCCGCGCTTGACGCGGCCTCGGAGGGCGGCGAAGCACATCGACTGGGAGACGGCGCCGACCAGGGCGATGGCCAGCAGGGCCTTGCTGATCGGCTCCCACTCCCAGCCCACCGACACCAGCGACCGCATGCCGTCGAGGAGGTAGGTGACCGGGTTGTAGCCGGCGACGGTGCCGAGCCAGCCGGTGAGGGCGTCGCGCGGCAGGGTCGAGGTGGTCAGGAAGGCGAACGGGAAGAACAGGATGAAGCTGGAGGCGACGGCGCCCGGGCTGCCGGTCTTGAGCGCGATGGCGTAGGGGAAGCCGGTGAACACCACGCCCCAGAGCCCGGCCAGGGCGATGAAGGCCACGATCCCGAGCGTGCCGGTGGCGAAGCTCACGCCGAGGGCGAGGCCGAGCAGCACCACCGGCACGCACAGGGCGCACACGAGGGCGAAGTCGGCCGCCATCAGGCCGAGCAGCAGGGCCGACCGGCGCACCGGCGTGAGCAGCAGCCGGTCGAAGTAGCCGTCCTGGATGTCGGTGACGAGGGTGGAGGCCCGGGACACGCCGGTGACGGCGAAGATGATCGCCACGGGGAGCTGGAAGGCCTTGTAGTCGAACCCGGCGATGCTCTGCTCGCTGAAGTCCTGCAGAGCGCCCACGTTCACCACGAAGAAGAACAGCGGGATCATCAGCGCCGGGATGAACTCTGCCGGTTCCCGGGGCACGCCCCGGATGGCTCGCCCGGCCACGCTCACGAGGTCGGCGAAGAACCCGGGCACCCGGGCCCGGATGGTGGGGGCGGCGGCGGCCGTCGGCTCGGGGGCGGGGTGGGTCACGGTGGTCATGCTCGGTCCTCTTCAGCGGTCGGCGCCGAGTCGGTGCCGATGCGGTTGCCGGTGAGCTCGAGGAACACGTCGTCGAGCGTGGTGGTGCGCAGCGTCAGGTCGCGCACGCGGATGCCGCCGCCGCTGAGGGCGACGGCCACGGGGCTGATCACGGAGGCGCCGTCGGCCGCTGCGATGGTGAGCTCGTCGCCGTGGAGCTCGGCGGACGACACGCCCTCGATGCCGGCGACGGCCTCGAGGGCGGCCTCGGGGCTGCCCTCGATGCGGGCGATGATCACGTCGTCGCCGATGGAGCGCTTCAGCGCCGTCGGGGTGCCCTCGGCCACGATCTTGCCGTCGGCCAGGATCCCCACCCGATCGGCCAGCTCGTCGGCCTCCTCGAGGTACTGCGTGGTGAGGAAGATGGTGGTGCCGAGCTCCTTGTTGAGGCGGCGCACCTCCTCCCACACCTGGGCCCGGCTGACGGGGTCGAGCCCGGTGGTCGGCTCGTCGAGGAAGAGGATCTCGGGGTTGTGGATGAGGGCGGCGGCGAGGTCGAGCCGGCGCTTCATGCCGCCGGAGTAGGTGCCGATGGGGCGGTCGATGGCGTCGCCGATGTCGACCAGCTGCAGCAGGTCCTCGAGCCGGGTCGCCACCTCGTCCTTGGTGAGGCCGTACAGGCGGCCCTGGAGGCGGAGGAGCTCCACCCCCGTCTGCTTCGGGTCGAGGGCGGCCTCCTGCAGGGCCACCCCGATGCGCAGCCGCACCAGCTCGGGCTCGGTGGCGACGTCGTGCCCTGCGACCGTGGCCGTGCCGCCCGTGGGGCTGATGAGCGTGCAGAGCACCCGCACGGTGGTGGACTTGCCGGCGCCGTTCGGCCCGAGGAAGCCGTAGATCTCACCGGGCTGGATGTCGAGGTCGACGCCGTCGACGGCGGCGAAGTCGCCGAAGCGGCGGACCAGGCCGCGAGCGCTGATGGCGGCCCCGCCGGGGCGCTCGGCGCCGGGCGGGGACGGGGGGTTGGAGGTGGGCATGGCGACGAACCTACGGGGCCATCCCTGACAGCGAGCGTCAGCGTCTCGGCGGTGTACGTTCCGCACCCATGGCCGACGCCCCCACCCCCGATCCCGTCACCTGCACCATCGAGGACGGCGTGGCCGTCCTGCGCCTCGACGACGGCAAGGTGAACGTCGTCAGCCACCGGGTGATCGAGCTCCTGCACGCCGGGCTCGACCAGGCGCTCGCCGAGGCCAGCGCGGTGGCCATCATCGGGCGGGAGGGCAAGCTGTCCGCCGGGTTCGACCTCACCGAGATGACCGCCGGCATCGAGCGCACCCGGGCGCTGGTGGGCGCCGGCGGCAAGCTCCTCATGCGCATCTTCGGCCACCCGCAGCCGGTGGTGGTGGCCGTCACCGGGCACGCGCTGGCGGCGGGAGCCCTGCTCACGCTGTCGTGCGACACGAGGATCGGCGGCGACGGTCCCGCCAAGATCGGCCTCAACGAGACGGCCATCGGCATGGGGCTCCCTCGCTACGCCACCGAGCTCGCCCAGGCCCGCCTGGCCCCGGCCCACCTCACCCGGGGCGCCATCCAGGCCGAGATCTACGATCCCGCCGGCGCGGTGGAGGCCGGCTACCTCGACCAGGTGGTGCCGGCCGCCGAGTGCGAGGCCACCGCCATCGCCGAGGCCCGGCGCCTCGGCCAGTTCCGCACCGGCGCCTACAGCCACACCAAGCTGGCGCTGCGCGGCGAGCTCATCGAGCGGGTGACTGCCGGCATCGACGCCGACATGGTCACCATGGTCGCACCCGACGCCTGACGGTCGCCGCCCCGGGCTCAGCCCAGGCGGCGCAGGCCCTCGCTGAGGAAGGCCACCGCCGCGGCCAGCGGGTCGCCGGCCCCCAGCAGCGTCGAGCGGCCCAGCACGGCACCGAACGGGGCGTTCCAGTAGCCATCGGGGCCGGGTCGCTCGTCGCCCCACGGGCCGACGTAGAGGTACGGCTCGTCGTGGCCGGCGTCGCCGGGCGAGGCCCCCAGGTTGGCGCGGCTGGAGCCGGCGGCGACGTCGCAGGCGGCGTCGAAGTGCTCGGGCCACAGCTGCACGATCGAGGCGTCGACCGGTGCCGGGAGCGCTCCCACCGCGGCGTCGAGGGCCGTCCAGCCCAGCGCCCACCAGCCGGCCAGGACGTCGGCCGCCTCGGCCGCCACGCCGAGCGGGGCGGCGAGGTCACCGAGCGCCGGCGTGTCGTGGCCGGCCTCGAAGGGCTGGCCGAGGTCCACCTCGGCGAAGGCGGCAGCGTCGGCCAACGAGGCCGACGTGAGGTCGAGCCGGCTGGTCGCGGGCTCCGCCCCGGTCCGCTCCCGGACCAACCAGGTGCCCGCGGTGCGCAGGACCTCGTGGTCGGGGCCAGCGGCCGGCATGCCGAACCCGCCGGGCGTGGCCCGGAGCCCGAACCGGCCGGCCAGGCCGTGACGGCGGCGAGCGACCACGTGGGTGGCCACCCGCTGCAGGGCGGCGCGGGTGTCGGCGAACGAGGGCGGGAGCGGGACGACCACGGGAGGAGTCTGCCCGGCCCGTGCGGCCGCGTGGGCCGTCGGGAGCGGACCGGTAGCGTCACGCCGTGCCTCCCGAGCCCGCCCTGCTGGTCCACCCCGAGGTCGCCGAGGCGCTGGCCGCCGGCGGGCCGGTGGTGGCCCTCGAGTCGACCATCATCAGCCACGGCCTCCCGCAGCCCGACAACCTCGACGTGGCCCGCCAGATCGAGCAGGCGGTGCGCAGCGCCGGCGCGGTGCCGGCCACCATCGCCGTGGTGGCCGGGCAGGTCCGCATCGGCCTCGACGACGCCGCGCTGCACACGATCGCCACCGCGCCCGACGTCGCCAAGGCCAGCGCCCGCGACCTCGCCGTGGTGGCGGCCCGGGGCGACCACGCCGCCACCACGGTGGCCGCCACCGCCCACCTGGCCGAGCGCGCCGGCATCGCCGTGTTCGCCACCGGCGGCCTCGGCGGGGTGCACCGGGGGGCGGCCGAGTCGTTCGACGAGTCGGCCGACCTGGTGACGCTCGGCCGGTGCGGCACCACGGTGGTGTGCGCCGGCGTGAAGTCGATCCTCGACGTCGGCGCCACCCTGGAGCGCCTGGAGACGCTCGGCGTCGGGCTGGTGGGCTTCGGGACCGACCGCTTCCCCGGGTTCTACCGGCGGGACTCGGGCTTCGCCCTCGACTGGCGGGTCGACCACCCCGAGCAGGTGGCGGCGATCATGGCGGCGCGGCGAGCGCTCGGCACCGACGGCACCGCGCTGGTGGTGGCCAACCCCCTGCCCGAGGACGAGCAGGTCGACGGCGCCCTCCACGACCGGGTGCTGGCCGAGAGCCTGGCCGCCGCCGAGGCCGAGGGGATCCGCGGCAAGGCCGTCACGCCCTTCCTCCTCGGCCGCTTCCACCGCGACACCGGCGGCGAGAGCCTTCGGGCCAACGTGGCGATCATCCTGGCCAACGCCACCCTGGCGGCCCGGATCGCCGTGGCCGCCGCCTCCTGACGTGGGCGGCGACCTCGTGGTGGTGGGCGACCTGATGGTCGACGTGGTGGTGGTGCCGGCCGGTCCCCTCGCCCACGGCAGCGACACCGCGTCGAGCGTGCGCACCACCGGGGGCGGCTCGGCCGCCAACACCGCCTGCTGGCTGGCCTCGGTCGGCCGGCCGGTGCGGCTGGTGGCGGCGGTGGGCGACGACCTCCTCGGCCACGCCGCCCTGGACGACCTCGACCACGCCGGGGTGACGTTCGCCGGGCGCGTCGACCCGGCCGAGGCCACGGGCGCGTGCGTCGTGCTGGTGGACGAGACCGGTGAGCGGACGATGCTGCCCGACCGGGGCGCCAACGACGCGCTGGCGCCCTCGGCCGTGGCGGCGGCGCTGACCGATCCGCCCGCCTGGCTGCACCTGTCCGGCTACACGCTGCTCGGCGACGGCTCCCGGCTGGCCGGGCTGGCCGCGTTGGCAGACGCCCGCCGCCGCGGGGTGCCCACCTCGGTCGACGCGTCCAGCGCGGCGCCGCTCCTGGCCGTCGGGCCGGCACAGCTCCTCGCGTGGATCGCGGGCATCGACGTGCTGTTCGCCAACGACGACGAGCTGCGGGCCCTGGGTGGGCTGGAGGCCGTGCGGCCCCATGTGGGGGCGGTGGCCGCCAAGCACGGTCCGGCCGGGGCGTCGTGGCACGCGCCCGATGGGGTCGTCGAGGTGCCCGCCGCGCCCACGACGCTGGTCGACACCGTGGGGGCCGGCGACGCCTTCGACGCCGGCTGCCTCGACGCCCTGCTCCGGGGCGACCCGCCCGAAGCGGTGCTGCGGGCCGGCGCGGCGGTGGCCGCCCGCGCGATCGCCCGGACCGGCGCCCGACCGTAGGCCGCGATCAGCGAGGGGTGAGGAGCACGACGGGGATGTCGCGGTCGGTGCTGGCCTGGTAGTCGTCGTAGGACGGCCACACCTCGGTGCAGCGGGGCCACCACTCGGCCTTCTCCTGCGCCGTGGCGGTGCGGGCGGTGTAATCGCGCAGCTCGGGGCCGTCCTGCAGGCTGACCAGCGGGTCGGCCGTGAGGTTGAGGTACCAGACGGGGTGGTCGGGGGCGCCGCCCATCGATGCCACCACGGCGTACTCGTCGCCGTGGCGCACCCGGATCAGCGGCGACTTGCGCACCGTGCCGCTGCGGCGGCCGCGGGTCCAGAGGATCACGCACGGCGCCCCCTCCATGAGGACGCCCTCGGTGCCGCCCGACTCCTCGTAGAGGCGGACCTGGTCGGCCACGGGGGGCCACGGGCTGGGTTCGTAGGTGCCGTCGAGGGCCATGGGCACTGTCTACCCCGCGGCGTCGACGTGCTGGGCGACGACGGCGGCCACCCCGACGGCGAAGCGCTCCACGTCGTCGGCGGTGGTGGTGAAGCTCGTCATCCAGCGCACCAGGGCGGCAGCCGGGTCCCACTCCCAGAAGAAGCTCCACGCCTGCAGCGGCCCGACGGCGGCGGCCGGCACGGAGGCGAACACCGAGTTGACCTCGGGCGGGCCGAGCAGCGCCACGCCGGGGATGGCGGTCACGCGCTCGGCCAGGGTGACGGCCATGGCGTTGGCGTGTCGGGCGTTGCGGAGCCACAGGTCGTCGGTGAGCAGGGCCACCACCTGGGCGGCGATGAACCGGCTCTTCGAGGAGAGCTGGCCGGCCTGCTTGCGCACGTAGGCGGCCCGACGGGCGAGCTCGGGGCGCAGGAACACCACCGTCTCGCCGTACATGGCGCCGTCCTTGGTGAGCCCGAAGGTGAGGAGGTCCACGCCGGTGTCGCGCACCATCGTCGGCAGGTCGGCCCCGGTGGCCGCCACGGCGTTGGCCATCCGGGCGCCGTCGAGGTGCACCAGCATCCCGTATCCGTGCGCCCGCTCGCAGAGCGCCCCGATCTGGTCGACGGAGTAGAGCGTGCCCATCTCGGTGGCCTGGGTGATCGACACGACCGCCGGCTGCGGGTGGTGCTCGTTGCCCAGCCAGCCGGCGTACTGGTCGAGCACGTCGGGCGAGAGCCGCCCCCGGTCGTGGGCCACGGGGATGATCGTGGAGCCCGTGAAGCGGGTGGGCGCTCCGCACTCGTCGACCACGATGTGGGCGCAGTCGGCGCTGATGACGGCCTGCCAGGGCTGGAGGACGGTGGCCAGCCCCACCACGTTGGCGCCGGTGCCGCCCCAGCACAGGAGGCTCTCCACCGGCGCGTCGAAGGCGTCGCGCAGCGCCGCCTCGGCTCGGCGCGTCCAGTCGTCGTCGCCGTAGGCCAGCGCCGGCCCGTGGTTGGCCTCGGCCAGCGCCTCCAGCACCTCGGGGGACACGCCGGCGGCGTTGTCGGAGGCGAAGGAGGCGGCGGGGGGCTCGGGCAGCGGCGGGGGCACGGGGGGTCCTGACGGGTCGGGCGGTGGTGCGAGCCATCCTGCCGCGCCTCCGTGGACCCGTCGACCACCACGCGACCGAGGCGCGTCGGTCAGCGCCGGCGACGCCAGGCGGCCAGCTGCTCCTCGAAGGAGGCGGCCTCCTCCTCCGACGCCGGATCGGCCGTTGGGGGCGGTGGCGGAGGCGGCGGGATCGAGACTGCAGCCGGCGCAGGGCTGGCGGCGGAGACGGCGGGCGACGGCGCGTCGGACGTGGTGGCGGCGGCGGGGACGCTCCCCGGCGAGGGTCGCGGCACCGGCGTCGACGGCCCGCCGGGCCGCGACGGAGCGGGATCGGCGGCCGGGTCGGCGAGCGTCCACTCCTCGTCGACGAACCAGACGTGCTGCCCGTCGGCGAGCCCGGTCCCGGCGAAGGCGAGCAGCGACTCGGGCGGCACCGCCGCGACGTCGGCGGCGTCGAGCTCCGACCAGCGCAGCCACCGGCCGTCGAGCCAACGCCACCGCACCACGGCGGCCTCGTCGGCCGCGGCCAGCCGCTCGGCCCGCTGCCGGTCGCGCTCGGCGTTGGCGAGGATGGTGGCGCGCGACGCCATCTCGGCCGCCTGCTGCTCGTGGCCCCAGCCGCGCCGTTGGACGCCGAGCAGGTCGTCGAGCCACCCCACGTCCAGCAGCATGGCGGCCCCACCGGGCGCCGTCCAGCACCCGTGAGGCCGGGCTGTCAGGCGCTCTTGCGCTTCTTGGCCGCCGAGGATCGCTTGGCGGTCGACGTCGTCCGCTTGCGCCCGCCGCCCTCGCCCGACGAGCGGCGACCCTTGGCGGCCTTGACGCTCGCCTCGAGCGCCTCCATCAGGTCGACCACCTCGGCTCGCTTCGGCGCCGACGGCTCGTCGACCACCTCCTCACCGCGGTCCTTGGCCTCGATCCGGTCGCGGAGCTCCTCGGCGTAGGTGTCGTGGTACTGCTCGGGCTTCCACTCGGCGGCCAGCGAGTCGACGATCTGGGTGGCCAGCTTCAGGGCCTTGGCCTCGGGCTTCGCCCGCCGGTCGGGCACCCCCTCGACGTCGCGTCGGTCGACCACCTCGTCGGCGAAGCGCATGGTCGACATCGCCAGCGCCCCGTCGAGGGGGCGCACGGCGGTGAGGTACTGCTTGTTGCGCATCACGACGCTGCCGATGGCCACCTTCTGGCGGTCCTCCATGGCCGCCAGGAGGAGCTGGTACGCCTTCTTCCCGGCGTCCTCGGCCGGCCCGAGCCAGTAGGTGCGCTCGTAGTAGATCGGGTCCACCGCCGCGAGGTCGACGAAGTCGGTGACCTCGATCGAGCGGGTCGAGGCCGGCCGGAGCTCGTCGAGCTCGTCCTTCTCGAAGGTGACGTAGCGGCCCTTGCGGATCTCGAAGCCCATCTCGATGTCGCCGGCGTCGACCTCGTCGCCGCTCTCGTCGGACACCTTGCGGTTCCGGATGCGGGCCCCTGTGCCCTTCTCGAGCTGGTTGAAGTGGACGTCGTGGTCCCGCACGGCCGTGTAGGCCTTCACGGGCACGTTCACGAGCCCGAAGCTGATCGTTCCGGTCCACACGGGTCGCGCCATGGCACCCCCCTACCCCAGCGGTGCCGTCGGGGAACCGTCGGCGAGGGCTCCCCGTCCCGACGAGCGGGTAGGGGCGGACGATGGACATCATCCGCAACGACGACGGCACGCTCGTGGTCCCCGTGGTGCCGGAGCGCGGCGCCACCACCTCCGCCGACGACACGGGTGACGACACCACCCCGGAGGTGCTGGAGCCGGAGACCCGGGTGCTCCACCCCGGCGAGGGCGGCTACGACGACGCCTTGGCCGAGTGGGACCAGCAGCAGCACCCCGATCGCGAGCCGGCGGTGTCGACCTCCGACGGGCGCGCCTCGGCGATGCGCCTGGTGCACGCCATCGCCACCGCCCCCGACCAGGAGGTGGGCCCCGCCCTGGAGGAGGCTCAGGACCTCGAGGCCAGCGCCGAGGCCCTCCGCCACGTCCTCGTCGGCGGCGCGCCGTCGGTGGAGGACTTCGCCACGGATATCGCCGAGGCCGAGGGCGACGACGACCCCATCTCGGGCCCCGAGGCCACCCGCATCATCGGCGAGGTCCTGGCTGCCATCGAGTGACCCCGCCGGCCGCCGAGCGAGGGGCGGATCGGCGATCCGTGGCTGGCTCGGCCCGACGGCGGTAGACAGGTCGAGGCCGCGACAGGAGGGCGCAGGGGTGATCGATCGGACCGGGTTGGCGGACTTCCTCCGTCGTCGCCGCCAGTCGCTGCAGCCCGAGGACGTCGGGCTCCCACGCGGGCTCCGCCGCCGCACCAGCGGGCTGCGCCGGGAGGAGGTGGCTGCGCTGTGCTCCATGTCGACCGACTACTACGCCCGCCTCGAGCGGGAGCGGGGGCCGCGCCCGTCGGAGCAGATGCTGGCGTCCATCGCCCAGGGCCTGCACCTGTCGCTCGACGAGCGCGACCACCTGTTCCGCCTCGCCGGCCACACCCCGCCGGCGTGCGGTGCGGCCAGCGACCACATCAGCCCTGGCCTGCTGCGCATCCTCGACCGGCTGGTCGACACCCCGGCGGAGATCGTCACCGAGCTCGGCGAGACGCTGCGCCAGAGCCCGCTCGGGGTGGCGCTGACCGGCGACAAGACGGGCTTCACCGGCCCCGACCGCAGCGTCGGGTTCCGCTGGTTCACCGACCCCCGATCGCGGGACCTCTACGCCCCCGACGACCACGACCACCTCTCCCGGGTCTTCGCGTCCGGCCTGCGCCAGGCCGTCACGCTCCGGGGCCGCGGGTCGCGAGCGGCGGAGCTGGCCGACCTGCTGCTGGCCCGGAGCGATGAGTTCCGGAGCCTCTGGGACGAGCACGAGGTCGGCATCCGTCCCGCCGCCGTCAAGCGCTTCGTGCACCCGGAGGTCGGCATGATCGAGGTGAGCTGCCAGACCCTGCTCGACCCGGACCAGTCGCACCGGCTGCTCGTCTACACAGCGGCCCCCGGCAGCGAGAGCTACGAGAAGCTCCAGCTGCTGGCGGTCATCGGCGCCCAGGCGCTGCGCTGATCCCCGCCCCGCCGATCCACGGATCGGCGATCCCTGGTTGCCGCCCGCGCCAGGGCGCAAGGTGAGGGGACCACCCCGCCCACCGACCAGACCAGAGGGACCATGCAGCTCGGCATCCACTTCATGAGCTTCGACCACCCGGCCGACACCTCCCAGCTCGCCAGCACCATCGCCGCCACCGCCCGGACGGCGGACGAGGTGGGAGCGGCGTGGTTCACGTGCATGGACCACTACTTCCAGATGGAGCACGCCGGCGGCCCAGCGCACCCGATGCTCGAGGGCTACACGGCCCTCGGCTTCGTCGCCGGCCAGACGACCCGCGTCCGGCTCGGCCTGCTCGTCACGGGCGTGACGTACCGCCACCCCGGCCTGCTGGCGAAGATCGTGACCACCCTCGACGTGCTGTCGGGCGGCCGGGCGATGCTGGGCCTGGGCGCCGCCTGGTACGACCGCGAGCACGCCGGCCTCGGTGTGCCCTACCCGTCCACGGCCGAGCGCTTCGAGCGCCTCGAGGAGACGCTCCAGATCGCCCAGCAGATGTGGAGCGAGGACGACGGCCCCTACACGGGCACCCACTACCAGCTGGCCGAGACGATCAACGTCCCCCAGCCGATCCAAGCGCGCCCACCGATCGTGATCGGGGGCACCGGCGAGCGGAAGACCCTCCGTCTGGTGGCCAAGTACGCCGATGCCTGCAACCTGTTCGGCTTCGGGCACGACTTCGTGCAGGGCAAGCTCGAGGTGCTCGACCGGCACTGCGAAGCCGAGGGTCGGGATCCGTCGACCATCCAGCGCACCATCCTCGGCGGTGCGGCCGACCCGCTGACCGACACCGACGGCTTCCTGGCCGAGATGGAGCGCTACGCCGCCCTCGGCATCGACCACGTACAGCTGGCGCCGCAGATCACCGACCCGGTGGCCTTCACCGCGCAGCTGGGTGAGCGGGTCATCCCCCGCCTGGCCGACATCGGCGCCTGACCAACCCGCCAGCGCTGGACGGCTCGGGCCACCGGATCAGCCCGGCTCGTCCGTGACGTGCAGCGCCGCCTCCTCGGCGGCCTCGGGCGTCTCCACCGGCGCATCGTCGGGGGCCACGGCGTCGTCGCCGACCGCCACCGTCTCCTCGCCGGTCCCCGCCGCCTGGCCCACCTCGGGCTCCAGCCGGGCCTCCCGGCCGGCGAAGGACTCCGGGATGGCATCGTCCTGGCGCCGGTGAGCTCCGAGCGGGCGCTCGGGCGGGAACTCGCCGCCGAGCTTGTCGTCGTCGGTCGCTTCGGCTCGATCCTGGGCATCGGACATGTGGGCTCCTCGGGTCGCGTCCGTCGGGGGCTACCCACTGCGGCCGCCCGCTACCCGATCGGACGTCGGCGGGCCGGGTGCGGGTCGCGCGACGACCTGGACGGTGCCAGGCCTCCGGCAGCCATCCCCTTGCCGTCAGCCGTCAGGACCCCTTGCTGGCTGCCTTGCCACCCTTGCGGCCCGCTGCCTTGTGCTGGGCGGTGGTGCCGCCCTGGTTCGACGTGCCCGAGCCGCTGTGCGACCTCTCGCCGCCCTTCCTCGACGCGTTCGGCGTGTTGGCGATCTTGGCCGCTCGCTCCTTGGACATGCCCTTGTCCTTGAGGGCCTCGTACTGCTTCTCGTCCTTGACGTTGGCGGACTTCGACGGCATGGGAACGCTCCGATCTGTGCGCAGGGCACGTGGCGTCAGGACGGCCGGACTGCTGCCGGCGGGGTCTCGCTCGCCTCGTCCTCCAGCAGGACGCTGGACGGCAGGTGGTCGGCCAGGAGCGGCTCGCGCTCCGCACCCCAATCCAGGGCCTCGTCGAGCTCGTTCGGCAGCAGCAACAGGTCAAGCAGCACCCACACACGCTTCCCGCGTGTGGGCGTCGCACACAGGTTCCCTTGTGGACTTCGTCACATCCGCTCGATGACGACAGGCGGCCGAGCGCTCAGCGTTCCCATCGGGACCGCCTGCGGTTTCGGCGCAGGACACCGGGGAAGCGAGCCCGGCCGCCAGATCGATCGGAGGTGTGCCCGTGCCCTGGTTCGGCCCTTGCCCAGGGCTCCCGTGAAGCAGCTCGCCGGGGTCGCCGCCGGCGGGCTGAGCCTGGCCGGCTACCCCTCCTACCTCCGCGGCATCTGCCGAGGTCAGGTCCGGCCTGCGGTGGCCTCGTGGTGGGCGTGGCTGGGCGCGTGCTCGGTGGTGCTCGGCGGCCAAGCGTCGGCCGGGGCGGGGTGGGCCTCGGCGCTCGTGGCGGTGCAGGTCGTCGGCATGGGCGCGGTCGTGGCCGCAGCGCGCAGCGGGGCTGGGCGACCGACGGCCGGCGACCGCTGCTGTCTGGCGCTCGCCGTGGTCGGAGCCGTGGGAGGCATGGTGCTCCGCAGCCCGGACCTCGCCGTCGCCTGCGTGATCGTCGGCAACGGGATCGCAGGCATCCCGACGTACCGATCGGTCTGGCGGACGCCTGCGGCAGAGGCGCCCCTCCTGTGGAGCTGCGGGGCGATCGCCGGCGGGCTGTCGGCGCTGGCAGCCGCCGAGGGCGGCGTCGCCGGGCGGGGCTACGGCATCTACCTGCTCGTGGCCAACGGAGCGATCGCGGTCCTCGCCTGCCGACGGAGGCGGCCGGGCCGAGCGGCCTCAGGCGCCGGCGGCCACGTCCCGCTGCATGGCGAGGAACCGGCGCTCGACGGCGTTGGTGGTGAGGGCCAGCGCCTGGTCGTAGGCGATGACGGCCTCGGCCGGGCGTCCGGCTCGGCCGAGGAGGTCGGCTCGAGCGGCGTGGAAGGGCTGGTAGTCGGCCAGTGCCTGGGCGTCGAGCGCCTCCAGGGCCTCGAGCCCCACGGCCGGGCCGTGCCGCTCGCCCAGGGCGATGGCCCGGTTGAGCGCCACCACGGGGTTCGGGCGCCAGGAGAGCAGCTGGTCGTAGAGGGCGACGACCTGTGACCAGTCCGTCGCGTCTGCAGCGCTCGCATCGGCGTGCACGGCGGCGATGGCGGCCTGGATCTGGAACGGGCCGGGCTGGTTGCGCCGCAAGCAGGCCCGCACGAGGTCCTGGCCCTCGACGATGAGGGCCCGGTCCCACCGCGAGCGGTCCTGGTCGGCGAGGCGCACCATCGTGCCGTCGCCCGCGGTCCGTGCCGGCCGGCGGGCCTCCGTCAGCAGCAGGAGCGCCAGGAGGCCGACCGCCTCGGGCTCGTCGGGCATGAGCTCGGTGAGCACTCGGCTGAGGCGGATGGCCTCGCCTGGCAGGTCGGCGCGGGCCAGCGCCGGCCCGGAGCTCGCCGTGTGGCCCTCGGTGAAGATCAGGTAGATCGCGGCGAGCACCGCCTGCAGGCGGTCCGGGAGCTCGGCGTCGCGAGGCACGCGGTAGGGGGCGTGGTTGTCGCGGAGCTTGCGCTTGGCCCGGACGATGCGCTGGGCCATCGTCGCCTCGGGGACGAGGAACCGGCGGGCGATCTCGGGCGTGTCGAGGCCGCCGAGGAGCCGGAGGGTGAGCGCCACCTGCGCGTCAGCGGCGAGAGCGGGGTGGCAGCAGAGGAACATCAGCCGGAGCTGGTCGTCGGGCACGACCTCGACGAGCTCGTCGAGGTCGCCCAGCTCGGGGTCGGGATCGGGGTCGGGATCCATGGCGTCGTGGTGGAGGCGGTGCGCAGCGAGGTGGCGGTCGTCCCGGGTCGACTCCCGGCGCAGCCGGTCGATGGCCCGGTTGCGGGCGGTGGTGGTGATCCACCCGCCCGGGTTCGGCGGCACGCCGTCCGTCGGCCACCTGGCGGCGGCGATGGCGAAGGCCTCCGCCACCGCGTCCTCGGCGAGATCGATGTCGCCGAGGACGCGGATCAAGGTGGCGGTGCACCGGCCGGCCTCTCGCCGGAAGACCTCCTCGAGGGGCTCAGCCATCCACCTGCATCGGGCGGAGCTCCACGGGGCCCTCGCAGGCGGCGGCGCACTTGCCGGCCCACTCGAGGGCGACGTCGAGGTCGGCGACCTCGATGACCCAGAAGCCGCCCATCTGCTCCTTGGTCTCGGCATAGGGGCCGTCGGTCATCGACACCTCGCCGCCGGCCGAGCGGACCACGGTGGCGGTCGACTGCGGCTGCAGGCCGGCACCGAACACCCAGGTGCCGGTGCGCTCCATCTCCTCGTTGACCGCGCCGACCTGCTGGCCGAGGCGCTGGATGTCGGGGTCGGACCAGTCGTTGTCGGCGTAGTCGTCGTCGTGCCAGACGGAGATCAGGTACTGGGGCATGTGATCGTTCTCCTTCGGGATCAGTGGTGGGCGTGGCGGGCGAGGGCGGGGACGATGATGGCGGCGGCCAGGACGTGAAGCGCCACGAGAACGATGATGGTCGCCGCATCGGGGGGCATGGCGACCGACGGGATGCACGAGAGGGCCGTGAGCACCGCCGCGAGGGCCACGAACGTCCGGCGGGGCCGGGTGGCGAAGCGGTTGCAGGCGGCGGCGAGCAGCCCGCCGAGGACGGCGCCGACGGCGGTCATCTGCGTGAAGCCGGCCAGCGGGATCGTCTCGCCCTCGATGGCGAAGGGCACGCCGGCGGCATCGGCGGCCAGCGCGGCGGCGGTCACGGCGACCGCGGCGATGGCGCCGGAGACGAAGGTGGTGCGGCGGATCGGGTGCTCCGCCTCGGTCGCCTCGGTGGTGGTCGGGAGGGTGGTGCTGGTGATGGTGGTCACGGGTCCTGCTCCTCTGGGTGTGGCGGCGCCGGGTGCGCTGCTCACCTCCTCCACGAACGGGATCGAGCCGATCGACACCGATCTCCAGGTTTCTCTGGCGAGCTGCGATGTCGATCTCGGCGCCGCCGTTCGTGGAGGTGCCGACGAGGTCGCACCGTGCGGCCCGCTCGAGCACAGGAGCAGCACCATGGGAGTGATCGTGTCCAACTTCTTCATCTCGCTGGATGGTCTGGTGGAGACCCCGATCAGTGGCACTTCCCCTACTGGAACGACGAGATGGAGGCCGCCGTCGGCGCCGGCTTCGAGACCACGGCGGCGATGCTGATGGGACGGGTCCTCTACGAGGAGTGGGCCGGGTACTGGCCGACCAGCACCGACGAGCCCATCGCCACCACGTTCAACACGATGCCCAAGTACGTGGTGTCGTCGACCCTCCGAGCCGCCGACTGGAGCAACACGACGATCATCGGGGGCGACGGCGCCGAGGTCGCGCCCAGCTCCGGGACCTGAAGGCGTCGGTCGACGGCGACATCTCGATGTCGGGGAGCGCCACGCTCGTGCGCTGGCTGCTGGCCGAGGGCCTGCTCGACGAGCTGCGCCTGCTGGTCCACCCGATCGCCGTCGGCTCCGGCCAGCGCCTGTTCGAGGGCACGCCCACCCACCCGCTGCAGCTGGTGTCGTCGACGACCTTCAGCACCGGCGTGCTCAACCTCACCTACACCCCGGCCGACTGACCGGGACCGGGCGGAAGCACCGAGGCCCCCGTTTCCCCGAGATCGGTCGGGCTAGAGTCGCCCACCCTGCCCTCGTAGCTCAGGGGATAGAGCATCGGTTTCCTAAAGGATTCCGAGCGAACGAGCGAAACGCCCTCCGACCTGCGGCAACACTTCCTACCAGGGAGAACGTGGCTGATCAACGGCCTTGATACTGACCGCTGTTGACGGTTAGTGACCGCCGCTTCTCCCTGCCAGTGGGCTCACAGTGGGCTGAGCCAGCTGCTCGAAGCAAGTTGAGTCCCGGGAAGTGGTGTAGCGGGCGAAGGTCCCTGTGACGCGACGACCACCGCGTCAGCCTCTTGACGTTCCTGCGAAAGAGCGACGAGAGGGAGAGCACGGTGGTCGACAGCAACAACATGGACGCGCTGGCGTGGCTGCGCAAGCAGCTCGACGGTGACGAGAACGATCTGGTCCGCGAGATGGTCCGCGAGTTCGCTCAGCGGCTGATGGCTGCGGAGGTCGACGCGCTGAACGGTGCCGGCTGGGGCGAGGTGAACCCGAGCGGGTGAACCACCGCAACGGCTACCGCCCGCGCCCGTTCGACACGAGGGTCGGCAGCATCGATCTGGCGATCCCGAAGCTGCGTCGGGGGTCCTACTTCCCGGACTGGCTCCTCGATCCCAGGCGCAGGGCGGAGAAGGCGCTGGTGGCGGTGGTGGCCGAGTGCTACGTCCGCGGGGTCTCGACCCGGCGGGTCGATGGTCTGGTGAAGACCCTGGGGATCGAGTGGTTGTCGAAGTCCCAGGTGTCACGCATGGCCGGCGAGCTCGACGAGATGGTCACCGAGTTCCGCAACCGCCCGCTCGATGCCGGCCCCTACACGTATGTGTGGATGGACGCCCTCACCCAGAAGGTCCGCGAGGGCGGCCGGATCATCAACGTCGCCGTCGTCATCGCGGTCGGGGTGAACCGGGACGGGCACCGAGAGATCCTGGGCCTGGACGTGATCACCACCGAAGACGGCGCCGGCTGGCTCGCCTTCCTGCGCGGTCTCGTCGCCCGAGGCCTCTCGGGCACCTCCCTGGTCGTCTCCGACGCTCACCCGGGCCTGGTCGATGCGATCGCCTCCACGCTGGTCGGGGCGACCTGGCAGCGCTGCCGCACGCACTACATGCGGAACCTCCTCACCCGGGTCCCATCGACGAGCTCGCCGGGCGTCGCGTGCTGCTCAAGGCCGAGCACCTCCAGAAGACCGGCTCGTTCAAGGCCCGGGGCGCGTCGAACAAGGTGGCCCTGCTCACCGGCCAGGAGCGGGCCGCCGGGCTCCACGCCATGTCCTCGGGCACCCATGCCGGCGCCATGGCCTGGGCCGGTCGGCGAGCCGGCTGCCGGGTCGACGTCCACATGCCCTGCGACGCCCCGGCCCTCAAGCGGCGCGCCGCCGAGGCCTACGGCGCCACCGTCCACCTCTTCGACCGGGCCGGCGACCGCGACGCCATCGCGGCAGCGTGGCGGGCCGAGCACGGCGGCACCCCCGTCCCCCCGTTCGACGACCTCGACGTGATGGCCGGGCAGGGCACCGTGGCCCTCGGGTGCTCGACGAGGCCGAGGTGGCCACCCTGGTCGTGCCGGTGAGCGGCGGTGGGCTCCTGGCCGACTGCGCAGTGGCCACGCGTGGGGCGGCGCCAAGCTGCCGGATCGTGGCCGCCGAGCCTTCCGGCGCCGACGACACCTTCCGCTCGTTCGCCGCCGGCCACCGGGTGGCCGTGACCCCGAGCACCATCGCCGACTCGCTGGCGCTGCGCACCCCCGGCGAGCTCACCTTCCCCATCAACCAGGCGCTCGTCGACGAGGTGGTGACCGTCGACGACGACGCCGTCCGCGCCGCCATGGTGCTCCTGTCCGAGCGCACCAAGCAGGTGGTGGAGCCCGGTGGCGCGACGGCGCTGGCCGCCGTCCTGGCGGGACGGGTCGCTCACCCCGGGCCGGTGGGGGTGGTGCTGTCGGGCGGCAACATCGACCCCGTCGCCTTCGCCGCCATCGTGGAGGCGCGGGCGTGAGCGGCCGCTCCTACAGCCGCACCCGGCAGGCCGCCGGGCTGGTCTTCGTGGCCGGCGTACTCGGACGAGACGACGCCGGCCTCGTGGCCGGCGGCCCGGTGTCCGAGCTGGCCCAGGCCCTGCGCAACCTCAACGAGCTGCTGGCAGCCGAGGGCGTCGACCGCGGCGACGTGGTGCGCCTCGTGGTCTGCACGACGGACCTCGCCTCGTCCGCTGAACTCGACGCGATCTTCGCCGACCACTTTCCGGAGCCCCGCCCGGTGCGCACCACCGTCGGCGTGGCCGCGCTGCCCGCCGACGCCCGGGTGGAGATCGAGGCCATCGCCGCCCTGCGGCCCCACTGATCGAGCGCCGATTTGCGCTCAATCCCCCAGATTGGGGAGGTTCCAGCGCCCCCGGACGGGCAGCAACACGGGCGATGCACCACCCCAACTGTCCGCTCCCGAACGGCATGCGCCGCACCACCCGTGTGCTGCTGGCGCTCGTCGTCGCGGCCGTGGGCTGGTGCCTCCTCGAGCTGCTCGGCGGTGGCAGCACCGCCGGAGCGTCCGAGCCGAACGGCCCGCTCGAGGACGTCGACCTGATCGCCGTCGTCGATGAGGTCGAGGCTGGCGCGGTGGCCCCGATCGCACCGGTGCTGCGCGAAGTGCTCGACGGGACGCCGGCCGAGCACTCGTCGCCGGCGCCGGTGGCCGACGCAGCCGGTCCGGTGATCGACGCGACGGTCGAGGTCGCCACTCCCGTGGTCGCGGAAGCCGTCGCTCAGATCGAACCCGTCGTGACGCCGGTGCTCGGCGAGCTTGGCCCGGTGGCCGAGACCGTCGTCGTCACCGCCGAGCCGGTCGTGGCTCCGGTGCTCGCACCGGCGCAGCCGACGCTCTATGCCGCAGCCACCGTGCTCGACCCCGTGATCGAGATCGTCCGGCCGACCGTCGATGCACTCCGCCCGACACTGGAGCCCGCCCTCGATCTGGCGGGCCCGCTCGTGCGCCCGGCCCTCGGCGTCGTCGAGCCGGTCCTGCGATCGGTCGCCCCGTCACTGGCACGGGCGCTCAACGCCGAGCCCGGTGCGAACGCGGACCCGACGCACGGCGGCACGGCGACCGCGCCGGTTCCCGCGTCGAGCCCGAGCGCGCTCGACGCCAGCTCACCTGACCGCCGTGCGACCGGGCCGGAGCTGGCCCAGGTCGCTCGGTCCTCGATCGGGCGCAGCGCAGCGCCGGCACCTCTCCCCCTGCCGACGCCGCGCGCGCCCCTCCCCTCGACGGCGCCTGGGACCCTCCCGGGCCCGTCGACACCTACCTCCGCATCGTCGAGCGCCGGGGGTGCTCCCGGCGCGATGGTGCTGGCCGTCCTCACTGTCACCGTGTTCGCCGCACGGTCACGGTGGGGCTGGATCCTGGTCGACGAGGTGGCTGCCCTGCGCAGCCGCCTCGAGCGGCCGCTCCTGTCGCCGGGTTAGGGCGGACTCGCTTCGACGAGTCCATCTAACGACCCTAACGACAACGAAGGAGCACGCCATGAGCACCAAGCTCTGGTTCAAGTCTGTCGTAGGCGCTGCCTCGGTGGCCGGAGGTCTCATCCTCTTCGGAGGAGCCGCCGGTGCCGAGGAGGCCCCTGCTACACCCCCGCTCAGCGAGCTGAGCGGTGTCCTGGCCCCGGATCTCGATCCCGGTGCCGCCATCGACCTGGGGGACACCCTCGAGGGGCTGGTCAGCCCGTCGAGCTCCCAGGCCAACCAGGACGAGTCCGCCCTTGCGGGATCGTCCGACGGCAGTGGTGACACGTCGGCCGACGCGTCGTCCGGAGGCAGCGGCGATGCCTCCTCCACTGGCGACAGCGACGCCACCAGCGGCGACACCGGGGACAGCAACACCTCCGGCTCCGTCACCGGCGGCGACAGCGGCGATGCCACCAGCACCAGTGGCAACGAGACCAACGCCGCCTCCGGCAGCATCAGCTCCGGTGACTCCGGTGACGCCAACGCCGACGGCGACGCCGTCAGCGGCGACACCGGTGACTCCGGAGACTCCGGAGACTCCGGGCCAGCCCTGGCGCTGGCCCCCTGCATCACCCTGCAGGGCGACTGCCACAACGAGGCCCTCGCCAACAGCGGCGACACGGGCGACACCGGTGACACCGGCGACTCCGGGAACGCGTCGAGCAACAACGACGCCACCTCGGGCGACTCGGTGAACAACGGCGACTCCGGAGACGTGGACACCAGCTCCACCAGCAGCTCCGACGCCACCACCGGCGACAGCACCACCGACGGCCACATCGAAGGCGGCGACACCGGGAGCACCGGCGACGCCAACAGCGACGTGAACGCCGACAACACCACCGGCACCACCGGTGACACCGATGCCGACGCCACCAGCGGCGACACCGGAGACACCGACGGCGCCTTCGGGTGCAACAGCTGCAACAGCGGCAACGACGCCGACGGGACCGGCAACGCCGATGCCACCGCCAACAGCGGTGACAGCGGCAACGCCAGCTCCGACGGCACCGCCAACGCCGACTCTGGCGACTCCGGAGACAGCAACACCTCCGGCACCGTCACCGGCGGCAGCAGCGGCAACGCCGACAGCACCAGTGGCAACACCACCAACGCCGGCTCCGGTGCCACCTCCTCGGGTGACACCGGCAACGCCGACAGCGATGGCGACGCCACGACCGGCAGCTCCGGTGGCACCGGCAACACCGGTGACAGCGGCCCCGCCGACGCCACCAGCGAGCGCGACGACACCAGTTCGCACCACGGTGACGACGGCACCTTCGCCAACGACGGCAACGGCCACAACGAGGCCCACGCCAACAGCGGCGACACGGGCGACACCGGTGACACCGGCGACTCCGGGAACGCGTCGAGCAACAACGACGCCACCTCGGGCGACTCGGTGAACAACGGCGACTCCGGAGACGTGGACACCAGTTCCACCAGCAGCTCCGACGCCACCACCGGCGACAGCACCACCGACGGCCACATCGAAGGCGGCGACACCGGGAGCACCGGCGACGCCAACAGCGACGTGAACGCCGACAACACCACCGGCACCACCGGTGACACCGATGCCGACGCCACCAGCGGCGACACCGGGGACGTGCTCGGCTGGATCTACCGCATGATCCGCTGATCACTTGACCAACGCGACGTGGCCCACCCCGATCCGGGGTGGGCCACGTCGCGCGTCAGTCGATGGTCGTTCAGGTCAGTCATCACCGCTTCGACGTTCCGCCGGCCGCCGCTTCGACGTTCCGGCGGGAGAGGCTCAGCTGCCGAGGTCGGCTCGGTCGGCCACGGGGACATCGACGTCGAGCTGGGTGCGGGCACAGTGAGCACAGCAGAACATGTGCCCATCGACCTCGGTGCCGTGGCCCAGGATGCGGCACCCGCAGTGCTCGCACGTTGGAGCGAGCACGTGGGCAGCGCACTCGAGCGAGTCGAACGTGTACCGCCTCCCCGCCGCCTCGACCACGAAGGCCTTGTCGTAGCGGTTGCCGCACACCTCGCAGTGCTCCTCGGGCCCCCGCTGATCGGTGGTGGACAGGTCGGTCACGTGCTCGGTGGCGCGGCGCTGATGTCAGCCAGGGCCGAGTGCGGGTCGGCGTCGATGGCCAGGTCGCCGAGGGAGATGACGCCCACCGGGCGCCCGTCCTGCAGCACGGGCAGGCGCCGAACGGCGTGCTCGCGCATGACGGCGGCGGCCTCGTCGATCGTGGCGCTGGCATCGACGGTGGCCAGTTCCCGGCTGCAGATCTCCTCGAGCAGGGTCGACGCCGGATCAAGCGCCTCGGCGACCACGCGCGTCACGAGGTCTCGGTCGGTCACGACGCCGCAGAGCTGGCCGTCGCTCTCCACCAAGACGTCGCCCACGTCGTGGTTGCGCATGGCCTGGGCCGCCTCCCGCACGGTCGTGGACGCTGCGCAGACGAGCGGGTCGGGGGTCATGATCTCTTCGATGGTGTCGGTCATCGGGCAGGCTCCTTCAGGTCGCGAGCTGGCCCGCTACCCTGGCCCCCGGCACGCAAACAGGATCGGCGGCGGGGTGGGCTCCCATCGAGGACGCAGTGGACCGCCGAGCGCGCCCGTCACCCGGGCAGGTCGAGGGGCCGGGCGGCCGGGCCCGACACGACGATGCCATCGGCGGCGAACCGGGAGCCGTGGCAGGGGCACTCCCACGTGCCCTCGGCGTCGTCGAAGCTGACGACGCAGCCGAGGTGGGTGCACCGTGGGCGACGGTCGCGGCCCGGGCGCAGGTCGCTGATGCGATCCACCACGACGTGGCGAGCCGACCGGGCGGCCCCCTCGGCCAGTCGGCGGGTCACCGACGAGGCGAGGCGGGTGGAGTCGAACAGCGGCGCCCACGGCCGCAGCGTGCCGTCGAGCGCTCCGAGCAGGGCGTCCCCCGCCACCCACGCCGTGGAGATGCCCCACTTCTGGAAACCGGCGGCGACCCATCGCCGAGACGATCCCGGGGCCAGGGAACCGATGAAGGGCACGCCGTCGGAGGGGATCAGGTCGTGGGCGGCCCAACGGTGGGTGACGGCGGTGGCGCCGAGCTCGTCGAGCGCGAACCGGGTCAGCCGCTTGTAGCGCTCCGCCGGGCTCGTGCCCTGGTCGTCGCCCGGCGGGTGCGACTCCCCGCCGACGAGGACGGCAGGGTGACCGTCGATGGTCGCCGATCGGATCGACCGACTGCTCGCACCGAGAGAGAGGTGCATCCCACCCGGTGGGGTCGGGTGGCGGGCGGCGATCACATAGCAGCGACTGGCCTCGCATCGAGCGGCCACCTGCATCGGATCGTGGATCGGACCCATGGTGGCCTGCACGACGTGCTGCGCGGTGATCTGCCGGCCGTCGTCGGCCGACACCAGCACGGAGTCGGGCATCTCGCTGATGTCGAGCGCAGCCCACCCGGGGATCACGGAGCCCTCGGGCAGCGCGGCCGCCAGGCCTGCGCACAGCGCGGCGGGGTCGAGCTGGGCCTGACCGGCAAGGCGCACGCCGGCGCGAGAAGGGATCTCGAGCAGAGCGCCGTCCACCCACTCGACGGGAAGCCCGGCCCGACGGGCGGCCTCGAGCTCCGCCGCACACGCCTCGACGCCCGCCTGATCGAAGGCCACGACGTGGTCGTCGGCGACCTCGAGGGCCACGTCGAGTCCGAGCGCGCCGATCAGGTCCTGGAGCCCGGCGACACCGAGGCGAGCGGCGGCCACGTAGTCGGCGGCTGCCGGTGCCCCGTGCAACGTGGTGATGGTCGAGCAGCGAGCCCCCTGCAAGGCGGTCAGCCTGCCGGTCGACCCGCGGCTGGTGACCCCACCCACCCCGTGCCGGTCCACCACCACCACGCGGCGCCCGCTGCGCTCGAGCATCACGGCGATCGTGAGGCCGACGAGCCCGGCCCCGATCACCAGCACCTCGGCCTGCTCGGGGGCTCGTGCCGCTCGAACCGGGGGGCGTCGAGAGCAGCCGCCCACGCCGATGCGTGCTGCCACCGCGGACCGTCCTCGTTCGCTGGGGCTGCGCTGTCGTTCTCCATCGGGCTCGTCCTCGTCTCCCCGGCGCCGCATGCGCCGTTGTCCGTCGGCCGCACGATCGACCGGGCAGACGACGTCGACGAGCGCTTCGGCGAAGGCTGCTCGCGAGCGCCCGACCCGGCTGGCCGATCCGCAACCAGATGGGCCGCCGCCGCATCGGGCCAGCAGCCTCGACGCCCGCCTGCGCCGCTCAGCCAGACTCGCTCGGCTCCAGCGGATCGTCGAACTCGTCGTCGAGCACTCCGGCAGCCGGCGCATCGCTCAGCTCGTCGGGGTCGTTCGCATCCTCTTCGGGTGGTACGGGTGAGGTCGGCATGGCGACGCCCCTACCGGTGGCAGACGGTGCGAACCAGCAAGCAGGGAACCGCCGTCGGAGCCCCCGTCCCCAGCGAGGATGTCCAGCTCAGCGCTCGATGAACGAGATGCGTCCGCTGGGCTCGAGCACGGCCGGCCGCCCGGAGCTGCTGGAGCGGGGTCAGGCGGTGAGGACGTTGGCGAAGACCTGCCAGGCCAGTGCGCTCTTGGCGGTGAGGCTCAGCCACACGTAGCAGCGCTCGCCGAAGAGGTAGCGCCGCCAGGGACCGATCTGGCGGTACTGCAGCCACTGGTTCACGGCGAAGCAGTTGAAGAGCAGGAAGATCGACACGAAGATCCCGTACACGAAGGAAGGGACGGCGTCACCGGCGCCGATCAGGTAGGTGCCGATGGCGATCCACGGCACCGCCCCGGCGATCGATCCGAACACGAACGGTGCCCAGTCGACGGCACGGCCCGGCTCGTTCCGTGTCTCCATCTCCCAGCCAAACAGGATCATGGCCGCGTTCACGCCGAACAGGGCCAGGAGGGCCGCAACGTCGCTGATCCCGGTGAGGCCGGCGATCAGCACGATCATCAGGGACGCCGACAGGGAGTACTCGACCCAGCGAAAGCGGTTCTGGCCGTGGCGGAGCTCGCCGCAGTACCGATGCCATCCCCACGGGCTCACGATGAGGAGGTGGAAGGCCGCCGACAGCAGCGAGAAGAGCGCCACCGCCGGGCCCAGTGGGTACTCAAAGAGCACCTCGAGCCGATCAGCGGCCACCGGTTCACCGGGCGGACCCGCTGCGAAGGTCGACGACACCCCCAGGCGAACGTCCTCGGAGAGCGCGAGGAACAGCGCAGCCTGCGCCAGGTGCGCCACGCCGAACAGGCCGTTCAGCCAGCGCAGGCGTCCGACGTCGAGGGGAACGTGAGGTTCGGACGCTAGTCGGTCGGCGGCACGTGAGGCAGCGGGAGCAGGCATGCAGGCCATCTTCCCGATGCCACGCGCCTGAGACGGTGATGCGTCCGACAGGCGCGCGGGCGCCGACGGCGGCCTGGAGCACGCGCCCGATGCGTCAGCGCTCCTGCTCGTCACAAGGCGTTCGGGCACGAGCGACGATCTCCGCCGCCAGGTCGCGCAGCTTGCGGTTCTCGCGCTGCGACGCGCGCCGGAGCAGGTCGAACGCCTCGTCGGGCCCGCAGCCCTGCGATGCCATCAGGATCCCCTTGGCCTGCTCGATGGTGGCGCGGCTCATGGCGATCGTCAGCTGGCGCGACTGCTCGAATGCGGCCCAGTAGGCCAGTGCGTTGACCACCACCGCCGACGCCTGCAGGGCGAACACCGACGCCAGCTGCCGCTGCTGCTCGCCGAAGCCGTGCGCGCGCTCGCCGTAGAGGTTCAGCGCTCCGCCGGCCGTCATCCCTGCCAGGCCCATCGGGACCGAGAGCGAGCAGTGCACCCCGTGTCGAGTCGCTTCGCGCTCGAAGCCCGGCCAGCTGGTGGTGCCGTCCATGGCGCCGATCACCACCGGTTGGATCGTGCGGGCCGCGTGCAGACAGGGTCCTCCGTCTTCGTCGTACTGCGTCTGGTCGATGGCCAGCGCCCGGTCGTCGGTGGCCGCCACGGTCGACGCCCGGCCCCGCTCCACGATGGTGATGCTGGCCGCGACGCAGCCGTCGACGAGGGCCGCCAGGCTCTCCACCAGGTTGTCGTCCTCGTGCAGTGGTCGGCGCAGCACCTGCTTGAGGCGAACGGCCGAGCCCGGCTCTTCGACAGGATCCACGTTGCTCTCCTGTGGGCGCTCCGCCGCGTGGTTGCCCTGTTGGCTCGAGGCCGGGAGGGAGCGTTCGGAGCACCGTAGCCGAGCGTGGGTCGTCCGCTCACCGACCTATGGGCAACCGCCTGGCCCCACCCATCCAGGGCCCCGATGTTGGTTACGAAGCGGACAGCGGGGCAGCACCGGCCACGAGGTCCGATCGACCCAAGGTGCAGCAGATGATGAGTTTCACGAGAGAGCCGGCCGACGGGCCGTCGGCAGACCGGCCGCCTTCCGCCCTGACCCGTCATGACCCGGCGCCGATCAACGGCGTCGCCGTCCTCGTCGCCACCGGCAGCGACGTGACGTCCGCCAGTGGGGAGTGGCTGCGCCTCGCCGGCGAGCAAGTTCGGGCCGAACCGGGCCAGCACTGGCTCGACGTGGTCCATCCCGACGACCGACCGGCGGTGCGACGTTCGCTGCGGCGGGCCGCCGCCGGGCTCGACGCCGCCTGCGACGTCCGCCTGATCGGGCTCGACGGGGCGACCACCACCTCGGTCCGCTGCGGGGTGCACCACCCGGCGGGGTGGCCTCCGGGAGCCAACATCATCGTCCTCGTTGGTGCCGGCGCCGAGGGCTCGCGAGCAGCCCTCCCGGCCTCGACGTCGCTCGATCCGCTGACCGGGCTCCTCGATCGCGCGGCGTTCCTCCGCCTTCTCGACCAGCGGCTCGGTGACGGCGACGATCGGAGCCAGCTGGCGGTGCTCTTTATCGACCTCGACCACTTCAAGGACATCAACGATCAGCACGGCCACGGCGTGGGCGACCGCGTCCTGATGGCGACCGGAATTCGCATCGCAGGCACGCGCCGCCACGGCGATCACCTCGCTCGACTCGGTGGCGACGAGATGGCAGTGCTGAGCACGGCGGTGGGGTCGACGGGCGACGCCACTCGCCTGGCCGAGCGGATCGTTGCCGTCGTGGCCGAGCCGCTGCAGGTCGGCGAGCTCACCATCCGCCTCGGCGCAAGCGTCGGCGTGGCGATCGAGCGGAGCGACGGGTCGTGCGCCAACGGGCTGATCCAGCGGGCCGATCAGGCCATGTACCGGGCCAAGGCCGAGGGGCGCAGCCGGTGGGTGCTCTTCGGTGACGGTCCGAGCCCCGCCAGCGGCGATCGCGAGCGCGCCACCTGGGCGGCCGTCGACCAGGCCTCCCATGCGGTGCTCCGGGCCGAGCGCCACATTCGCGAGCTTCAGCAGAGCTCCCGGCCCCTGGGTGATCAGGCGCTCACCAGGACGCTGCGCGATGTGGCGCAGACCCTCCAGGTAGCGCAGCAGCACCTGCAGCACGACGGCGTCGCCGATGCTGCTCGCGCCAGCGATTGGCCAACGGGGCGCGGCGCCGGCGAAGGGGCAGAGCCGTGAGCGCCGCCAACCGTCCGACCGATGTGGTGCCGAGGCAGTCGAGCGACTGGGAGGTCGCCGCCTTTGCGGCCGCCTTCCGAGCCCACGGCGGCTCGGTCGTGGCGGCCTGCTGGAGGTCGGGGCTCGGCAGCTGGGCGGAGGACTCGTGCCAGGAGGTGTTCGCCCGCCTGTGGGAGCGCCCGGAGCGCTTCGACCCCGAGCGGGGCTCGCTGCGGACCTTCCTGTCGGTCGACGGGCTGGGGCGCTCCACCGACGCCGCTCGCGCCGACAGCAGCCGGCGACGTCGCGAGCAGGCTGGCGGCACCGCGGTGGGGCCGACCGTGGAAGCCGCCGCCGACGAGGATGCCTTGGGGCGAGCGGCCTCCGAGGTCGTCGTGGCTGCCCTCCGGCGGCTGCCCCAGCGAGAGCGCGAGGCGATCACGCTGGCCTACTACGGCAACCTCACCTACTGCGAGGTGGCCCGTCGGCTCGGCGTCCCCGAGGGCACCGTCAAGTCGAGGATCCGATCCGGCCTGCGTCGACTCGTCGGCCACCTCGCCGACCTGGGCTACGAGCGGTAGGGGCTGCGCTCAGACCGGACGGTGGTGCTCGGCCAAGATGCGTCGGGCGATGGAGGCCAGGCTCTGCTCCTGTCGCCGGGCGGCCCCCTGGATGATGCCTTCAGCCTGCGAGACCGTGCACCGCTCGCGCTCGGCCAGCAGTCCGGTGGCCAGCGACACCTCAGCGGCATCATCGGCATCGCGCTGAGCCTGATCGACCAGCTCTCTGGACGCCACCAGCTGCTCGGACCACGCCACGGCGATCGCCACCTGCGCCGCCGGCACCCGTCCCGCCTGCTCGTCGTCGTCGTCGAAGGGGCCGCTCCGGCTGTACAGGTTCAGCGTGCCGACAGCCTCTCCGTGCAGCACTGGCGGGAGCGAGAGGACGGCGTTCGCCCCTTCGCGAGCAGCGCCGACGGCGAAGTGGGGGACCTCGTCGCCGCTCTCCACCAGGTCGATCCGCACCGACGTGGCCGTCCTCAGTGAGCGGACGCAGGGCCCATCTACCGCCTCGTACTGGGCCAGATCCAGCTCGAGGGCGACGCGCGCCGTCGTGGCCGCCGTGACGGATCGACCCTGCACCGACAGGGCAACCGATGCAGCATCGCACCGCTCGGTGCCCGATCGACGGGCCGGGCATCGCCGACGTGCGGGCGGCGGTGCGGTCCTGGTTCCGCCCCGAGCAGGTCGACCCGGCGGCGCTGGTCGAGCTCGATCAGATGGTGACCGAGCTGTGCGACAACGTGGTCGAGCACGCCTACCACCACCTGGCCGGACCGCTCGCGCTCGAGCTCTCGCTGGCCGACGACGTTCAGCCAGCGCAGGCGGCCGATCAGGGTCGCTGGCGCCCGCCGCCGGCGCCGGGCGGCGGTCGGGGGCTGGGCCTGGCCATCGTTGCCCAGCTCGCCACGGCGGTGACCATCGATCGGACGCCGGTCGGCACAACCCTCACGGTGCGGTTCCAACCCTGGAAGCAGTCGCACGCCACCGCGCTTCGCCCGCCGGCGCCAGCGCCGGAGCTCTTCAACGTCTACCTCCGCATGGGAGCAGCAGGGTCGACCCTCACCGTGCGGGGACCGGTCAACGCACGCACGCTCGACGAGCTCGATGCCCATCTGGCGCTGTGCACCACCCCAGGCGCTCCCTCGCTGGTGGTCGAACTCGATGACGTCACGGTGCTGTCGAGCCTGGCCACCCAGCGATTCCGCCACCACCGCGATCGGGCGCTGGCCGCCGGGGTCGAGGTCACCTTCGCCTGTCGGCCAGGCTCCGTGGCGCAGCACGTCCTCGTCCTGGCCGGCATCCCACCGTGCCGTCGACGCCCACCCTCAGCTGACCTCGTGCCCTCGCTGCGCTCGGGTGCGCTGCGGCTGCAGGTCGGGCACGAGGCCTTCTCGGGCCGCGACCATGACGGCCCCCAGGGTGCTGGTGCTGTCCATCTTGGTCCGGATGCTCTTCACGTGATCACGCGCCGTGTGCGCGCTGATGGACAGCATGCGGGCGACGGCCTCGGGGTTGTGACCGTCGGCGAGCAGGGCCAGCACCTCGAGCTCGCGCCCCGAGAGCCGCCCCGTCGCCGCCAGCGCGACCGGATCCGTCCAAGCCACGGAGTCGGCCAGCGGCTGCCCCTGCAGCGCCGAGCAGAGCTGGTGGAGCTCAACGGTCTGCGGCAGGATCACGACGCCGGCGCCCCGCAGCTCCCGCCGCCGAGCGGGCAGCGCCTCGGCGACGTGTGCCACCACCCGGACCGACGGGTGGCTGGCTTGGAGCGAGCGCAGCCGAGCCTCCATGGTCAGGTCGAGGCGGAGCCCTCCGACGGCGACGGCGTCGATCTCGCCGCGGTCTTGGCGGAGCTCCGCCGCGCCGACGGCGCGAAACTGCGCCGTGGCCCCGAGCGCTGCGGCGAGCGCATCGCGCACGAGGCGATCGCCCCCCACCACCGCGACGACGGTCTCCTCGGCGCGTGGGACTCGTGCCCACCGGCCGAACACGCTCATCGGTCGCTCGCTCCTGGCGGGCGGGGCGAACCACCTTGAGGCGCCGTCCGCCGCATCACGTCGACCGCTCGCACAGTTCCTTCAGCCCGGCCAGGATCTCTTCGGCCTGCTGCTCGTTCTCCCCGTGGAGGAACACGGCGTCGACGGCGTGCCCGAGGAGGCCGAGCGGGAGGTCGTACTCCACGTGCAGCTCCACCCTCGTGCCGGCGGGCTCGACGGAGAGGTGCTCGACCAGCGTGGCGGTCGCACCGCCCGGCGCCGTCCCTTCCAAGCGCACCAGGAACGGGGCATCGACCTCCACCACCGTCCACTCGCTCTGCAGCTCCTTGCCCAGCACGCGGACCACCTGCTCGAAGCGGTCGCCCGTCCGCAGTGGTCGGCCAGGCGCCCGACGGATGGCGACCGTCATCGGCGAGAACTCCGGGAGGTGCTCGACCCTCGCCAGCACGTCGAACACCTGTGCTGGCGGGCAGTCGACCACGACAGATCTGGTGAGGTGGCCCACGGAGCAGGGGCTACCCGGGCGGTCGCGCCCGAACCACATCGGTCAGCTCCACGCGGCACCCGCACCGAGGAGTCCGACCGCTTCCTGGCAGCCCGTCGGTGCGCCGGTACTGGCCCGTGGTGATGCCGTCACGCACCCAGGCCAGGCCGCGAGCCTCGACGAGGTCGCGGGCCGCCACCAGCATCGTGTCGACGGCAGGTTGATCTGCCGTGTCGGGACCGGCGAGTGAGTGGAGCTCGAGGCGCACCACGGCCGGTAGCCGAGCCCGCAAGCAGATGGAGCACGGGGTGGATCAGCCGCTCAGCTCGACGCAGCGGGCCGCTCACCGTCGACGATCGCGAAGTGGCCCTCGAGCCCGGTGAGGTCGAGCAAGCGGCGGAGCTGCTGGCCCGGGAAGGCCACGAGCAGTCGGCCACCGACCGCGTCCACCGCCTCCTGTGTGGTCAACAAGGTGGTGAGGCCGGTCGAGTCGCAGAAGTCGACGTCAGTGAGGTCCAGCACGACCGTTGCGCCAGCGGACACCTCCGCCCCGGCGATGGCGTCGTGCACCGCCTGCTGTGCGCCGAGGTCGAGGGCTCCTCGAAGCCGGAACCGCAGGGGCCGCTCCAACGGTCGCTCTACATCGATGGTGAACATGGTGATCCTTCGCACCTGCGCCCGCCGTGACCCGCTGCATGCTCAACGAGGATCGGCCGAAAGCGTACAAGGTCGGCATAGGTCGCGCTCGCCGGCCCGTCCGGTGACGCGCCCTCGGACGCGAGCAGCCCCCGGGGTGGGCGGGCCCGGGGGCGTACTCGCAGCGCTGCACCCGATGCGCAGCGCCAAGTGGCGAGAGGCGGTTGCTCGCCGCCCGCATCATGCCTGCTGCGCCGGTGCCCTGTTCGGTCGGGCCGGGACGATTCTCGGCGTCGGCACGGGCCCGAGCCGCAGAGATCAGCTCGCGGAGAGGTGGCGGCGCACGCGCAGCGCAGAGGCGCCGACGGCGGCGATGGCTCCGCCGGCCAGCGCAGCCGCGGCCGTGGGCGTCGGTGCCGCCTGACCGGCACGGGCGGCTCCCCCGGCGCCGGCATCGACCCTCGTCGGGGCCGACTCCAGCTCGAGCGCTGTGGTCGGCGTCGTTTCGTCACCGCTCCCCAGGTCGAGCTGGGTGGTCGAGGTCGTGTCCTGTTGAGCGGACGCAACGGGCGCCGCGACGAGCAGAGCTCCGATACCGAGGGTGACGGCTCCGCAGAGGTTCCGGACCGGGCGGGCAAGCCGGGTGGGAGGAGAGGTGGCCATGGAAGGACTCCGATCGGACACGCCACGGTAGCGCTGCGGCTGCGCTACCCGGGGCACGGATCGGGTAAACCAGTCGAATCGGTCTGATCCAGAGCGGAGCGGGCAGGGAGGCACGGTGCGCAGCGTGACCTGGCCCCAGTGGGTGCTGATCTGCTGGATCGCCCTGGCGCTCTCGGCGGGGATCGGCGCGCACGTGGAGCACATGGCGGAGGTGCGGACTGTGTGCACCGATCACCGATCCGCCGAGCCGTTGCGCGCTCCTGCCGTCACGTCACCCCTGGGTCACGAGACCGATGAGCCACCGAGCGGTTCCCGGGTCGCGGCCCCTGTCGCCGTGTCGGTGCCTGCGGTGGGGATCGTCGACGTCGCCGTGGTCGCCGTCGGAAAGACCCCGGAGGGAGCGTTCGCGGTTCCGGAGTTCGGTCGGGCCGGGTGGTACCGCCACGGAGCCCGACCGGGAGCGCCGGGGGCAGCGGTGCTGGCCGAACACGTCGACTCGACCAGCGGGCCTGACGTGTTCTGGGGGTTGCGAGACGTGCGGGTCGGTGACGCGGTGGAGGTCCGATCCGGCGACGGCGACCTGCTGCGCTTCGAGGTCGAGGCCATCGAGCACACCGACAAGGACGAGCTGCCCATCGAGCGGGTGTTCGCCGAGACCGGTCACCCGGGCTTCGTCTCATCACGTGTGGCGGTGAGTTCGACCGAGCCAGCCGCTCCTACCAGCAGAGCGTGATCGTGTACGCCCGGTTGGCCACCGCATCCGGTCCTTGATCAGCGTCTGCGCTCGCTGACCGAAGCGGTTGCCTACGCACCGTTGGTCTCATCGGCCGGGAAGACGGTCGAGGGCAGGTGGTCGGCCAGCAACGGATCAGATTCTGCCCCCCAGTCGAGAGCGTCGTCGAGCTCGCGCAGCAGGTCCGAGGTCTTCCTGTGCGCTTCCGTCACGATGCACCGCACACAGATCTCGGCTGTGCCGCTTGTCACGTCCAGCCCGTGGGTCGACGATGCCCCGGGCGTCCGCTACCAGAAGCGTGGCGCCTCGCCGGGCTCAGCTCGGGAGGGGGCAGCGGGACGGTGGGTGACCGGCGCACTGCCGGTCGGACTCGTCGTCCAACCAGCGCCGGAACCCCAGCACGGCAGGCGGAATGGGCGCGGCCCTCGTCCAGTCGGCCGAGCGCTCGAGCAGGCGCCCCAGCTCCCCGGTCGCCGTCAGCGCCTCCAGCGTGGCGGTGAGGTCGAGATCGAACCGCCGCCGGCCCTCCCCCGCCGCCCCGAGCGCTCCGTGCCGGCCCCCGAGGCGCACCGGTGCACTTCGGTCGAGGAGGCCGAACAGCTGCTCGGCGCTCGGCCCGCCGTGGAGGGCGCGCAGCTGGATCTTGCGCACCAGGTCGTCCACGTGGATGCCGCTGGCGACCGCGGCCCGGACCGGCAGGGATCGAAAACGAAGGGAGACGGCGTGGTCGGCGCGTGGCAGCACATGCGCGAGCTCCAGCACCGGCTCGGCGCGCCCGACTCCGAGCCCGGTGGACAGCTCGGCCCAGACGGACTTCGTGTGCTGGCTCGACGCCACTCCCCAACGCTGCGCCACCGTGCTGATGATTCGCAGTCCACGTCCGGTTGCGCTGGCGGTCGTCAGATCGACTGCGGAGCCCGACGCCGGCACGCTGACGGGCAGGACCGCTGGGCAGGCGTCGATCACCTCGACGATCACACCGTCGCTCGTCCGACGCACCGTCGCCGTGAACGGCCGCCGGCAGTGGAGCACTGCGTTGGCGGCCAGCTCGGTCATGCACAGCGTGGCGTCGGCGGCCAGCTCGAGGAGGTCCCAGGCCGCCACTGCGTCGCCAACCAGTCGTCGGGCCCGCCCGGCACTGGCGAGCTCCGGCTCCAGCCGGAGGGCACGAGGGTCGAGGTCGGTCACTCCGCCCCCTCGAGAAGCGCGACCCTGCTCGCCGGCCGAGCGGCCGACGACATCGACCGGGGCCCTTCGATCCGGGCGACGACGACGACGAGATCGTCGGACTGGTCCTCCGGCAGCACGAGCGCCTGCACCAGTGCGTCGCAGAAGTCGTGGACGGGGAGGTCCGACAGGTCACCGGCCACGACTCGGAGGCGATCGAACCCAGCATCGATCGGCTCCCCTCGCCGCTCGATGAGGCCGTCGGAGTAGAGCACGAGCATCCGCCCCCCGGTGAGCGAGTCGGCATGGACCGGAGGTCCGCTCGGTTGCCCGATCCCCAGCGGCGGCCCACCGACCCGCTCGGCCACCTCCGCGTCGCCCTCACGGACGAGCAGGGGTGGCAGGTGTCCCGCTCGGCACCAGGTGGCCTCCTGGCGAACCAGGTCGAGTACCACGCAGATCGCGGTGGCGCAGAACGCGTTGGGGATGGTTGCGGCCTGCTGGCTGACCGCCCGGACCAGCGCGGCCGGATCGGAGGTGAAGGCGGCACTGGCTTGGAACGCCGTGCGCAGCCGGCCCATGGCCGCAGCGGCTTCGGTGCCGTGGCCCACGACGTCACCGACCACGAGGAGGACGCGCCCGTCATCGAGGACCAGCACGTCGTACCAGTCGCCGCCGACCGTCGCCCCCCTCGCCCCGGGCCGATAGATCGCAGCGATGTCCAGCCCCGGCACGGTCGGGATCGCCGAGGGCAGCGCCGCCTCCTGGAAGGCCACGGCCGCCCGGTGCTCGACGTCGTAGCGAGCAGCGCGAGCCAGCGCCCGGGCGGCCAGCACGCCCAGCGTCTCGAGGAGCTTCAGCTCGTCGGGCTCGAACAAGTGCACTCGCTCGTAGGCCACCACCAGCAACCCGGCCACGTCGTCGACGACCAATGGGATCGTGGCCAGGGCCCCGGCATCGCCGGCCAGGGCCTGCAGAGCAGCGTCGCCTCGCCAGCCCATCGGCGACTGGTGCCACCCAGGCCCGCCACCACGGCCCACCAGGTCGACCAGTGCAGCCTCCAGGCGGGGGGTTGGCGCGCCGTCGTCCGAGGCCAGACCTCCGAACACCAGCGACCCGCCCCGGGCATCGGTGGTCACGACCAGCACGTTGGACGCCCCGACGGCCTGTGGCAAGTGCTCCAGCAGGGCCGCCACCACTTCCACGCCCGTCAGCGCCCGGGCCAGCCGACCGGTGACCTCCTCGACGGATCGGCGGCGGGCCTGGTCGACCGCCAGGTCGTCGTGGGCCGCAGCCAGTCGGCGCTGGTGAGATCGGGTGACGCCCAGCAGCACGAGCAACGCCGCCACCGCCAGGCTGCCGCCGCCGAGGAGGTACCACGCCACCGTGAGGTCCGCCGAGCCCGTCGGCAGCAGCAGCAGATCCCACGCCTGCCCGGGCACCCGCACGGTCGCCGCGAAGGCCTGGGACCGAGAGGGGGGCACCTCGCCGATGAGCTCCTCCTCGCCGTCCACCATCACCGCCGACCCTGCGTCGCCCGACGCCCGTTGCGCGACCAAGGCCAGCTGCTCCAGCGTCACCCCCGCTGCCACGAACCCCTCCACGGCACGCCCTGCCGCGTCGTTGACCACCGGGCGCAGCACCGCCACGGCCATGGTGCCCTCAGCATCGAGCTGCAGCGCGTCTGAGACCACCGGTACCCGCTCGGCGAAGGCCATGACCAAGCTCTCACGGCGCACTGCCACCGCACCGAAGTCGAGACCGGTCGCCGAACGAGCCGTGAGATCCGGCACCACGGCCACCACGGGGAACAGGACGCTGGACTCCGGTGCGGGGATGAGCTCGCCGTCGCGCAGCGTCGAGATCGGCCGGCCGAGCTCGACTTCGAAGGCCTCTCGCTCGCCCGCTTCGACGACCTCGACCAGGGTGATCCCGGGCGACCCTTCGTCGGCCAGCACGTCGTTGGCAAAGGCCGGGAAGACGTCCACCCGAAGACCACTGCCGTCGGTCAGCGCGTCCGCGCCAGCCAGGCCGTTCACCGCGTCGAGCACCTCCTGCTCCACCGCCGTCGCCGTCGCCTCGGCCGCCGACCGGCCCATGGCTCGGTAGCTGCGCTCGGCATCAGCCCGAGCCAGCAGGAACCCGGCGACCGTACCCGCCACCACGCCGACCAACGCCAACGTGAAGAGGCGGCCCTCGACCCGTCGGGCCCGCTCTGCGGGTCGGTGGCGCGGGGTCGGCGTGCTCACCGGCTGTGCACCGCAGGCTCGGCCCCGGCAGGTCGCACGACGGGGGATCTGCGCCCGGCGCTGGTTGCACCCCACATCACCACGGCCGCCCCCCGTCGAACGCAAGCGAGCACTCGCTCCAGCGCCGCCTGACGATACCGGACCCGCCATCCAGACGGGCCTCGGGCACACGCGAGAGCAGCCCTCGCGCCCGGTGGGCGAGGACTGCTCCTGCAGAGCCGACCGCAGCACACCCACCGTTCGGCCGGTGCCGGCCCTGGTGCCCACCGCGCTCTTGTCGTACCACGGCGCACGGGTCCCGTCACCCGAATGTTCGCTCTCAGCAGCCAGCAGCCCGAGCGCCGAGAGGCAGAGGCACCCGACGTAGAGCCCGCGCCAGCGCCAGGAACCGGAGGTCCCATACCTCGCACGCTGTCCTCGCTCGCGTGTCCGGCCCTCGGCGTGTGGGCGCGTACGGGCCATCGGCCTGCTCGATGCCCTGGCGTCCATCGTGCTCGACGCGCGTTGCAGCGCAGCCGACGCCGGTACGCTCACGACCCAGGTCAGGGGCGACGGTCGGATCCCTTGACGCGCTGCGCCCTCTTCTTCAGCCGCTTCCGACCGGTCAGCGGCATCGCCGCAGGCCCCTTCGCGCCCCACATCGTGCAGCGCCTCGCCGCCGCCGATGGCGGTACAGCCGAGCTCGTCGACGACGAGGATGCTGCCGACGCCACATTCCGGCGCGTGACGCTGCCCGAGCGGGCAGAGGCTGAGCGACGGGGACGCTGCGCTGGCGCCCGCCGGCGAGGTCAGCACCGCATCCCACGACGGTGCTGACCTCGCGGTGACTTTCCCTCAGCCAGGTACGAGGGACTCGTCTGTCGTGGCGAACGTGTCGGGCACCGGGTACTCGCCGAGTGCGAAGTGCAGGATCGATGCTCGCTGCCGGGTCACCGGGAGGATGGAACCCACCAGGTTGATGGCCGCTTCGCTCTCGAGGAGCGGGAGCACCTCCAGGTACGTCGCCGCCGCCTGCAGCTCGAAGCCCAACGCGAACCGCGCCAGGCCGCCCACGTCGGTGACCCCAGCGAAGCCGTCGTTGACCGCTGACTCGATGTCGGCCGGCACCTCGGGGGTGATGTCTCCGGCGGCCTCCGCCAGCGCATCGGAGTACGCCTGGTGCTGCGCTTGCGCGACGGTGGCGTACTCGGCGACCGCCGGCGGGATCTCACCCAGTGCACCGTCGCCTGCGGCGGTGAGGGCAGCGGCGTAGGTGTTGGCCGCGAGGAGCTCCAGTCCGGCGGCGAAGGTCGCCAGCTCGGCGTCACCGCCACCTTCAGCCTCGGTGGTGGTGGTCGTGTCCTCGCTGGTATCGGGCGACTCGGTGGTGGTGGCGGCGTCGTCGCTCTCGTCGTCTCCGCCGCAGGCGGCGAGCACGGCACCCGCCGTGAGCGCACCACCGACGGCGAAGAACCCTCGGCGGCTGTGCAGTCCAGCGGAGCGGCCCGTGGTCTCGGTCGGCGCGGTGGTGGGGTCAGTGGTCTCGGTCATCAGAGTGCTCCTTCTTCGGGCGGGCTGGCCAGGTTGGGTTCCTCGAACGGCTCGGGAAAGGCCACGGACCCGGCGGCCGCCGGGAGCGCCGCCAGATCGGTCGGGATGGCGATGAGCTCGGGTGCCTCCCCGGCGAGGAGCGCGCCGACCGCTCGCAGCACGGCCAGGTGCTGGGTCTCCACGGCCATCACGCTCGCCATCAGCTGCCGCTGCTCACCCATCGGGAGCAAGGACAGGTTGGCCAGATAGGTGTCCTGCGCCACCTCCTCCAGGGTGGCGGCCAACTCGACGACCGCTGCGTAGTCCGTGAGCCCCGCCGCGGCGTCTTCGACGACCGGCGTGTACTTGGGGTTCGTGCCGTCCTGGGGCATCCCGCCCAGCGCTTCGGCCTGGGCGTTGAAGGCCATGCCGTGCTCGGCGTGCTGTTCGCGCGTGGTCTCGGCGAACGCCTGCACGGTGGCGTTGTCACCGAAGAACGGCAGCTCGAGGGCGGCCCCGTAGGTCGCCACCGCCAGGTTCTCCAAGGATGCGGCGGTCTGGAAGATCTGGACCGACACATCCTCCTGGGCTGCCGCCGGTCGAGCGACGATGCTTACCACAGCGGACCCGAAGGCCGTGCCCAGCAGCCCTCGGCTGACCAGGGCGCCGACGCCCAGCCCGCCGTTGCGCAGGAGACGGCGTCGGGCGGAGTTGAACGCCGTGATCTGATCCGGATCCGACGCTGCGTCGCCGGATCGGTGGAGCTCGGCCAGGGCCGGGCGCACCTCCGCAGCCGTGCGCATGGCGTCGACCTGGAGATCTTGCGACTCGGTGATCAGCTCGCCGAGCATCTTGTCGTCCACTGGTGCTCTCATGAGTGCCTTCCTCAATTGGGGTTCCCAGGGGATACGGCACTGCCGGCACGAAGTACGTCGGTTCTTCTCGTTTATTCGTGGGGGATCGGGGTAGTGGCGGCGCCCGCCCGGATCAGACCTGGTTGCCCAGTCCGGCCGTCGAAACGGCGCTCGGCTGGTTCCAAGAGCATGGGGCGGTGACGCGGCGGGGGACGGACGGGGTCCGACAGGTCGACACCCTCGGTGTCACCGCGGCGGTGTTCCGGCAGCACACCTCTCGCACCGTGGATCCGCAGCTGCACACCCATGCCGTGATCGCAACGAAGGTGCAGGACCCGAGCGGGCGGTGGTTGTCGCGGCCGAAGCCATGGCCGAGGTCGACCTCGGCGAGGAGCTGCTTGTCGAGCTCGGAGAGCCGCAGCCCGTTTCGCTCGAGCCACCGAGCTCCCTCGTGGGTGGGCTCGGCGACCTGGTCGGGGTCGAGCCAGCCGGCGAGGTAGGTCCGTAGCGTCGCTGGCGGCTTCGGAGTGCCGGTCCGCACCACCAGTGGGATGAACCGGGTGAGCGCCTCCATCGCGGACCGACGGGTGCGGGGCTGCCATTCGGGCCACTGCTCAGCGACCCACCGCTTGGCCCACTGGTGCAGCGTCAGGTCCTCGACCACCCGGTTCCAGCTCGTCGGCTCCCCACTTGCGAGATCGAACGACTCGCCGTCGGTGACGGCTCGCACGAGGTGGGATCGGTAGCGGTCAGCCTCGACCCGGGTGCGGAACGACCTCGAGCGGTCGCGACCATCGATGCGCCAGCGCACGGTCCACGGCTTGGACCGCTTGCCGCCGCGGCGGTCTTGGATGGTGAACACGTCGACCTCTTGCGTGGGGCGCCCCATCGATTTCTCCTCGCCAGTGGGCTCACAGTGGGCTGAAGGCCGAAATCGGCCCTCTGCTTCCTGGGTAGGCCCGAGGAGCGCCGCACTTGTTCGCTCGAGAGCCCAGTGTTTTCGGGGTTCTCCGGGGTATGGTCACCGCTCCAGCCCTCGTAGCTCAGGGGATAGAGCATCGGTTTCCTAAACCGTGTGTCGGGTGTTCGAATCACCCCGGGGGCGCCAGCGGGGGCAGTCCGCGTCAGGCCGATGCGGTGCGCGCCGCCTGCTCCACCCGGGCGACGTGGGCCGCCCACCAGGCTGCGTCACCGGGGGCCAGGTTGTCGTTGGTGGCGCGGAGGCCGGCGGCGCCGTCGATGAGCTCCCGGACGATGTCGGCGTGGCCGGCGTGTCGGTTCGTCTCGGCGATCACGTGCACCAGCAGGAGGTGCAGGGTGACGGTGCGGCGCTCCTCGGGCCCCCAGGGCACCTCGCCGGTCGCGTCGAGGTCCAGCGCCTCGACGGTGGCGTCGGCGTGGGCCCAGGCCCGGTGGTGGAAGTCGACGACGGCGGCGCGGGCCACGTCGGCGGGCACCCAGAGGTCGGCGTTGGGCTCGGCGTCCTCGTCGAGCCACGGCATGGGCTCCGGCCACGGCCGGCCGAGCACGTCGCCGAGGTATCCCACCCCCACGCTGGCCACGTGCCGGACCAAGCCCAGCAGGTTCGTGCCGGTCGGGGTCAGGGGGCGGCGAGCGTCGTACTCCGAGAGCCCGTCGACCTTCCACAGCAGCGCCTCTCGAGCCTGGCGGAGGTAGTGGTGGAGCTCGGCCTTGGCCGCATCGGTGGGCACGGTCCGAGCGTGCCACAGCCGGCGCGCCGGTCGCTGCGGTCAGGTGCCGCAGAAGGTCTGGTGGGGACCGAAGTCGCTCGGCGCCGGCAGGGCGTACGCCTCCAGGCCCGGTCGCTCCTCGAAGGGCCGCTCGAGGGTCCCGAGCAGGCGCTCGAACGGGCCCAGGTCGTCGTCGGTGGCCGCCGTCAGCGCCTCCTCCACCAGGTGGTTGCGGGGCACGTAGACCGGGTTCACCCCGTCCAGCGCGGCCGCCACCTCGTCGGCCGGTCGGCCCTCGGCCGCCCGCAGCTCGCTCCACCGCTCGGCCCAGGCATCGAAGGCCGCAGCATCGCGGAAGAGCGCCCGGGCCGGCGCCGGCTCGCCATGGACCACCGCGGCGAGGGACCGGAAGGCGGAGGTGAGGTCGACCTGCTGGTCGTGGAGCAGCGAGAAGAGGTCGGCCACCAGGGGACGGTTGGCGTCGTGGTCGTCGACGAGCCCGAGCTTGGCCCGCATGCCGGCGTCCCAGTGCCGCCGGTAGCGCTCGGGGAAGGCGTGGACCACCGCGGTGGCCGGCTCGACGGCGGAATCGACGTCGTCGTCGATCAGCGGGAGCAGCGCCTCGGCCAGGCGGGCGAGGTTCCACTGGACGATGGCCGGCTGCTGGCCGTAGGCGTAGCGGCCGGCGTGGTCGATCGAGCTGAAGACGGTCGCCGGGTCGAAGGCGTCCATGAACGCGCAGGGCCCGTAGTCGATGGTCTCTCCGGAGATGGTGGTGTTGTCGGTGTTCAGCACGCCGTGGACGAAGCCCACCAGCATCCACTGCGCCACCAGCGACGCCTGCGCCTCGGCCACCCCCTCGAGCAGGGCCAGCGCCGGGCGTTCGGTCTCGGCGGCGGACGGCTGGTGGCGGGCGATGGCGTGGTCGGCCAGGCGGCGCAGCAGCGCCCCGTCGCCCGAGGCGGCGACGTACTGGAAGGTGCCGACCCGCAGGTGGCTGGCGGCCACCCGGGCCAGCACGGCGCCGGGGAGCATCGTGTCCCGGGCCACCTGCTCACCCGTGGCCACCACCGCCAGCGAGCGGGTGGTGGGGATGCCGAGGGCGTGCATGGCCTCACCGAAGAGGTGCTCGCGCAGCATCGGGCCGAGCGCCGCCTTGCCGTCGCCACCGCGGGAGTACACGGTGCGGCCGGCCCCCTTGAGGTGGAGGTCGTGGAGACGGCCGTCGGGGTCGACGAGCTCGCCGAGCAGCACGGCGCGACCGTCGCCCAGGCGCGGCGAGTACGAGCCGAACTGGTGGCCGGCGTAGCCCTGAGCGACGGGAGCCGTGCCCTCGACCATCGCGGCGCCCGCAAGGACCGCGACGCCGGCGTCGCTGCGCAGGAGCGCCGGATCGAGGCCGAGCTCGGCGGCCAGGGCCTCGTTCACCACCACCGGGCGCGGCGCCAGCCCGGGGCTCGGGCGCCACTCGACGGCCAGCTCCGGCAGCTCGGCGGCGAAGCGGCCCTCCAGGGCGAAGGTGGCGGGGGCGACGACGTCCATCGCTCCGAGGCTAACGGCGTCCCCCGCTCGCGCCGCCAGCCACGACGCACCCGGCGGCTATCGGCCGTGGAGGGTGAAGCGCCCGGCGAGATCGGTGAGGTCGAGGACCCAGCGCACCTGGTCGCCGGCGTTCTCCAGCACGAGCGCACCGCCGGCCTCGGCCACCCGGCGCTCGGCGTCGAGCAGGGTCCGGAGCCCGGTCGGGTCGCAGAAGTCGACCTCCTCGAGGTCGAGCACCACGGTCAGCGCTGGTGGCGCGAGCTCCTCCAGGGCATCGACGACGCTGCCGCGAGAGCTCAGGTCGAGCGCTCCGGACAGGCGGAGGTGGACCACGGAGGGCGAGGGGGAAGCGACCGTGACGACGGGCATGGGGAGCCTTCGTTCGACGCCCGCCAGGCGCCAGGCTGCTCGATCAACCCGGCCCCTCGACCCTATCGACGCAGCCCACTGACGTAAAGGCGCCGGGCCAGCGGAGCGGATATGCTTTCCGGCGTCGTTGAGCCTCCAGCGATCCGGTGACACTTCCCGATCGGTGGCTCACGTGCACCCAGTTCCGACATGATCGAGGTCGAGACCTCGACGAACCCCGAGCGACCGTGCGTGCTGCGCCTCTCGGGTGACCTGGACCTCGCCGCCGCCGCCCCGGTCCGGGCGGCGATCGACGACCTGCCGCTGCACGCGCAGACGACCCTGCTGCTCGACCTCCGAGACGTCCCCTTCTGCGACTCGTGCGGCCTCACGCTGCTGCTCCAGACCAAGCGGGTCGTCGAGGCGGCCGGCGCCACGCTCGTGCTCCGCGATCCGACGCCTCAGCTCAAGGGCGTCCTGCAGCTCACGTGCCTCTGGGAGCACTTCGTCGTCGCCTGAGCCCGGGCACAGCGAGGTCGCCGCACCGGCTCCCTCTGGTTCAGGATCCCGGTCGAGGGGTACCAGCCCGGCGTGTCGAGCTCCGACCCACTTGCGCCGTCGCCAGCCGAGCCGCACAGCACGGTCGACCACCTGTCCGACCCCGGCGGCGTCGCCACGGCCCGGTCGCTCACCGCCCGCCGGTGGGGCTACGGCCTCACCACCACAGTGCTGACCCTGACCATGTTCTTCGCCGCCCTCGACGGGGTACAGGCCGTGTCGGCCTTCGGCGTCGACACGGCCCGGGTGCGCTCCACGGCGGGGTCGACCCGGCTCGAGGTCCGCTACACCACCGTGACCCGAGGCGCGCTGGCCAGCCCGTTCGAGATCACCGTCCACCGACCAGGCGGCTTCGACGGCCCGGTGACCGTGGCCGTCGACCACGCCTACATGCAGATGTGGGACGAGAACGGCTTCTACCCCACCCCGTCGAGCGAGACCACGCGCGAGGCGTGGCTGCTGTGGGAGTTCGAGCCTCCCGACGGGGACACCCTGCGCTTCACGTACGACGCCCGGCTCGAACCCGGCGTCCAGAGCGGCCGCTCCGGGGCGGTCGCACTGGTGGAGGGCGGCGAGCTCGTGGGACAGGTCAACTTCAAGACCGCCGTTCGACCCTAGGAGGGGCTGTGGAGATCGTCGCCCGGGCCAGCATCGTGTTCCTGTTTCTGCTGCTGCTCACCCGCGGCATGAAGCGCCGCACGCTCGCCGACATGGCGCCCTTCGAGATGCTGCTGCTGGTGGTCCTCGGCGACATCGTGCAGCAGGGTGTCACCCAGGAGGACTACTCGCTCACCGGCGCCGTCCTCGCCGGATCGACCTTCGCCTTCTGGATCAGCGTGCTGTCCTACCTCTCTTGGCGCTGGCGCCGGGTGGGTCGCGTCGTCGACGGCGTGCCCCTGGTGATCGTGCAGGACGGCCGGCCGATCGACGACGCCCTCACCGTGGAGCGGATGCCCCTCGACGAGGTGCTCGAGGCGGCCCGCCAGCATGGGCTCGACAGCCTCGAGCGGGTGCGGCTGGCCGTCCTAGAGCCGAGCGGCCGCATCTCGTTCATCACCACCGACGACCCCTGAGCTCCGGTTCCGTCGTTTCGGCGCTGCTGCGGCAGGGCAGGACTCCATTGGTGCACGCCGGCACGTCGCGTGCGCGCGTTCGACGGAAGGTGTCCCATGGCCTCAGACCGCCTGCTCCGCTCCATGCTCGAGCTGACCGATCTGCTGCAGCGCGAGCAGACGCTGGGGACCAGCCTGGCGCAGCTCGCCGAGGTGGCGGTGAGCTCGGTGCCGGGCTGCGGCGCTGCCAGCATCGCCCTGTCGGTCGAGGGCGTCGCCGCCACCGCCGCCATCAGCGCCCGGGTGGCGCTGGAGCTCGACCTGGTCCAGTACGCCACCGGCGACGGCCCGTGCCTGCGCTCGCTGGCCCGGGCGGAGACGATCCGGGTCGACATCGTGGAGGCGGACGACGAGCTCCCGCACTTCGCAGCCGGCGCCCGGCTGCGGGGGGTGCGATCCGTGCTCTCCGTCCCCGCCGTCCTCGACGAGCAGCCGGTGGGCACACTGAACCTCTACAGCTTCGGCGGGCCCTTCGACGACGAGGGAACGGGCGCCGCCCGGGTGCTGGCCACCCAGGTCGCCATCGCCATCAGCCGATCGCCCGAGCTGGTGCTGGCGCAGCGGGTCGCGGACGAGGCACAGGAGGAGGCCGAGGATGCCGCCGAGGTGTCCCTCGCCACCGGGTTGCTCATGGCCAACGAGGCCTGCACCCGACAGCAGGCCGAGGGCCTCCTGCACTCCGCCGCGGACCGGGACGAGCGCTCGGTCGTGCAGATCGCCCGGCGGATCATCGCCGAGCAGCAGCGGCGGCTCTGAGGCAGCGCTCGCCGTCAGCCCGGGCCGCGTCCGGTGTCGAGAGCCATGGCCACCAGCTCGCCGTTTAGCCCGGGGGCGTCAGCGCCGTCCAGGAACGCCGCCAGGGCAGCCTGGTCGCCGGCTCCGCCCAGGGCGAAGTACTCCAGCCACAGCCAGCCCAGGGTCACGCCGCTGGATCGTCGGCGGGCATCGAGCTCAGTGCCCTCCATCAGGGGTCTCCCCTGCGCTGCTCGCCCGCTCGACGATCTCTGCGGCGATGTCGCGGAGCTTCCGGTTCTCCCGCTGCGAGGCTCGGCGCAGGAGGTCGAAGGCCTCCTCGGGACCGCAGCGCTGCGACGCCATCAGGATGCCCTTGGCCTGCTCGATCTGGGCCCGGCTCTCCATGGCCATGGTGAGGTGGCGGGACTGCTCGAAGGCCGCCCAGTACGCCATGGCGTTGGTGACGACCGTGGAGGCCTGCAGGGCGAAGACCGACGCCAGCTGCTGGTCGTCGTCGTCGAAGGCGTCGACGCCCGCGCCGTAGAGGTTGAGGCCGCCCGCCGTGCCCGGCCCGGCCAGGATCAGCGGGACCGACAGCGAGCTGTGGATGCCGTGCTCCTCGGCGGCGGCGCGATAGCGGGGCCAGTCCCCCGAGCCGTCCATCGAGCCGACCACGATGACCCGCCGCTCCCGCGCGGCATCGAGGCACGGACCCGCATCGACCTCGTACTGGGCCTGGTCGATGGCGACGGCCCGGGCGTCGGTCGAGGCGATGGTGACGGCCTTGTCGTCGTCGAGGATCGTGATGCTGGCGGCCGAGCAGCCCTGGATCAGGGAGCAGCCAGACGTCGCCACCGCTTGGAGGCTGGCCACCAAGTTCTCGTCGTCTTGGAGGGGACGGCCCAGGACCTCGATGATCCGGGCGAGCACGGCGGGCTGGGGAGCGGGATCCACGTGCGGCCCTCTCGTAGGTCACGTGGAGGATCCGAGCACCCTGTTCCATCAAGGCGGGGACCGAGCAGCGCGAGGTGATCCCACTCTAGCCAGGAGCGTCCAGCAAGGTCTGAGAGGGCGCTCCGGTGGGGAGCACCACGGTCATGCGTGGACGTTCCGCCGCCGTCGACCGGGCCGACGAGGCCCAGCGCGCCTGCGACCGCCTGGAGGCGCTGCTGACCTGCCCCACCGAGCCCACGGCGCAGCGGGCCTGGATCGGTCGGGGCGCGCCGAGACCGGCGGAGGAGCCGTGGGTGTGGACCAGCCACGTCGCCTTGCGACATCGACGCCACCCCGCCGATCGCGAGCGGCTGGTGGTGCACTACCAGCCGCACGCCCGTCGCCTGGCGCAGCGCTTCTACCGGCACGGCGAGCCGATCGACGACCTGGAGCAGGTGGCCTACGAGGCGCTGCTGCTGGCACTCGAGCGGTTCGACCCCGCCCGCGGGCTGCCCTTCCTCGGCTTCGCCAACCCCACCATCATCGGCTCGCTCAAGCGGCACTACCGCGATGCCGGGTGGGCGCTGCGAGTGCCGCGACGCGTCCATGACCTGAGCCAGCCGCTGCGGCAAGCGCACGACCAGCTGGCCCAGGACCTCGGTCGCCCACCGACGCCCTCGGAGCTGGCCGACCTGCTCGGCGTGCCGACCGAGGACGTCCTCGCCGCACAGGATGCCGAGCGGGTCCGAGCCACCGCGTCGCTGGACTCGCCGGAGCCCGACGGCAGCGGCACCCTGCAGGATCGCATCGGGTCCCTGGATCGCGAGCTGAACCGGGTGGAGGAGCTGGCCACGGTGCAGAGCGCCCTGCAGCACCTCAGCGACGACAGTCGCGACCTGCTGGCGCTGTACTTCGAGGACGGGCTCACGCAGAAGGAGATCGGCCGCCGCATCGGCGTGAGCCAGATGCAGGTGTCGCGGCTGCTCGACCGGGCCCTGGCCCAGATCCGGAGCCACCTCCCCTCGTCATGACGGAGCGATCGTTGCGACGGGCCAGGAGCGCTCCTAGGCTGATCGGGCCTTCAGAGGAGAGGGCTCAGAGCGCCAGGCGGGCACCTGAGGTCGCGATGGGCACCACCACCCCTCCCTTCGGTCGAGCAGCACCCACCACGCCACCGAGCGAGGACGTCGCGGGCCACCCGGCGTCGGCCTGCGCGAGCGGCGATCACGCCCGCGTGGGAACCCTCGTCAACGAGGCCGCCGCCGCCCTCGAGCGGCTCGACGAGGAGATCGGCGCCCTCCAGACCCAGATCGAGGGGCTGCTCCTCGCCGCCCCGCCGCTGGCCGTCGTCGACGACGAGGGCATCGTCCGAGCCTGGAGCAGGGCGATGGAGGAGCAGACGGGCCTGACGGCCGATCGCGTGCTGGGCCGCCGCTGGGACTCCACGAGGGTCGCCGCCGATGCCAGGGCCCGCACCCACACCACGGAGCACGGGCCTTGGAAGGTTGTGCGGCTCGCGTTGACCGACCTGAGCGAGCACCCCGCCACCGACCCGACGATGGTCGACGGAGAGGACCGGCGGGTCAGGGCCCGATGATCCGGGTGGGGAGCACCACGGAGTCGGACCCCTGGAACATGACGAGGTAGCCGGTGGCCACCTGCGGTCGGTAGAAGGCGTCGCAGACCCCGTCCTCTTGCTCCGCCCAGCGCTCGAAGCGCTGGCACAGCGGCTCGTCCTCCTCGTGGTCGGGCTCACCGTCGAAGGTCAGGGTCACCAGCCCGCCCTCTGCCGCCACCGCCTCGTCGGTGAGCTCGATGACGTCGACGACCACGCCGACATCGTGCTCCTCCTCCACCCGCACGAGCTGCCATCGCCGCCACGCCCACGCATCGTTCAGGCGCACGGCGACCTCCATCTCCCGGGCATCCTGCGCCGCTAACCCCCTGCGGACGCAGCAAACCACGGGTCGGCCTGACGAGCGACCGGCCGGACCGCTGTCGCGAGGGCCTCCTCCATCGAGCCGACGACCGGCGGGCAGCGGCGCGACCCTCCCGCCCGGAGCAGGCGGCGGCCTGAGAGGCGACGGCACACGATCCGGACTGCCGAGCCCGCATCAGCGACGGCGCCGACGAACGCCTGGAGGTGGGCGGCGTCGCTCAGCACGGCGTCGTCGAGGTCGATCACCAGCAGCGCACAGTCCTGGGCGACCTCGCGCAACCCCTGCGCCACCATCTCGAGGAGCTCGCCGCACCCCACCCCCGACAGGCGCACGACGGTCGCCTCCGGGGTCGTCCGCACCTGCACCTCGATGGCCATGGCTACGTCCTCGTGCGCTCGTCCTCGGCGCGAGCGGGTGCTCGGTGCGATCGCCGCTACCCCGGCGAGCGCGGCGGAAACCGGTGCGGCGACCCACTGGATCGGGCAGCGGTCGCAGCCCGTCGTTCGTCGTTTGCGCGACATCGCCGGGGGTAGCCGCCGAGCACCCAGCCCCGAGGAGGACCTCCATGAGCACGATGCCCAACGACCCGCTCGCACCGACGGCGATGCCCGGTGCCCCGTCGGCCGACCCGCCCGGTGGCGCCCCGAAGGGCGCACGCGACAAGGCCGCCGAGGCCGCTGGCACGGCCCAGGAGGAGCTCGGCTCGATCACCCAGTCGGCGAAGTCTGAGGTGGGGGCGACCGCAGCTGCTGCGGGTGAGCAGGCCAAGGCGGTGGCCCACGATGCTCGGCACCAGGCCAAGCGGGTGCTGGACGAGACGCGCGGGCAGCTGACCTCCCAGGCATCGGAGCAGGCGGGCCGGCTGGCCGAGACGGCACGGCAGGCCAGCCAGCAGCTCCAGGGCGTGCTGCAGGGTGGCGCCGCTCCGTCGGGCCTCGTCGCCGACCTGGCCAGCCAAGCCCAACAGCTCACCGAGCGCGTGGCCGACGGCCTCGAGCAGCGCAGCCCCGAGGAGCTGATGGGCGAGGTGCGGTCCTTCGCCCGGCGTCGACCGGGTGCCTTCCTCGCGGCGGCGCTCGGTGCCGGCTTCGTCGTCGGCCGGGTCGTGAAGGCCGTCGACGCCCATTCCCTGACCGAGGTCGCCAAGGACAGCCTGTCGGCCGACGACGGCGGCCGCGACAGCTCGGCCGGGGAGCTCGGCGACGGCTCGGGCAGCCTCGCAGGGCCCGGCGAGGGCTCGACCCCCGCCGTGGCCGGAGAGCTGGCGCAGGCGGTGCGGCCGTGACCGACGTGCGATCACAACCCGACCTGCCTCCCGACCGGGCCACGCGGCCGATCGAGCCCGACGCGTCGGTGGGCGAGCTCCTAAGCCGCGTGACCGACGACTTCAGCCAGCTGGTCCGCACGCACGTCGAGCTGGCGAAGGTCGAGATCAAAGAGGAGGTGACCCGCGCTGGGCGCGGTGCCGGCTTCCTCACCGGCGGCGCGGTGGCGGCGCTCTTCGCCGTGCTGATGCTCTCGTTCGCCATGGCCTGGGGCCTGGCCGAGCTCATCGACGCCGGGTGGGCGTTCCTCGTGGTGGGCCTGGTGTGGGCGGCGGTCGCCGCCGCCTTGGCCCTCACCGGCCGCCGAGAGCTGCAGGCGGTCGACCCCGTTCCCGAAGCGACTGCAGCAACCATCCAAGACGACATCGAGTGGGCGAAGGAGCAACGATCCGCATGACCGACCAGACGACGACCACCGCGACGACGAACGACACCCAGGCGCTGCGCCACGAGATCGAGGCCCAGCGCTCCGCCCTGGGGCGGGACCTGGTTGCGCTGGGCGACCACGTGAGCCCCGGTGCCATGGTCACGAGGAAGCGCAACGCCGTGACGCAGCGCGTGCGCAGCCTCGGTGACCGGCTGATGGGCTCTGCCGAGCACGCCCGAGGATCCGTGACCTCGACCGCCGGTGATGCCACCAGCCAGGTGACCGAGGGCATCTCCTCGGTGCCGGGCGCCATCGCCAGCAAGGCCGAGGGCAGCCCGCTCGCCATGGGCTTGGTGGCCTTCGGAGCAGGGATCGTGGCCGCCAGCCTGGTCCCGGCCACGAAGCAGGAACGAGCAGCCGGGTCGCGGCTGGAGCCGGCGCTCCAGCAGGCGGCGGCCGAGGTCGGCACGATGGCCCGCGACGACCTCGAGGCCGTCAAGCCGATCGCCCAGCAGGCCGCCCAAGACCTCCGTGACGACGCCGCCGATGCGGCGAAGCACGTCCAGGCCGAGGCCACCGACCGCGCCGAGGGCCTGCGCGACCAGGCGCAGCAGGGCGCGCAGCACGTCGCCGACGACGCCAAGGGCTGACCGCGCGGCACCGACCTCACGGTCGACTGCCGGCGCTCGTCGGCTCGCTGGCCCTCGCCGTCGCGCTGACCGCCTGCGGCGACGTGGACGGCTCCGAGTCGGAGGGTCCCACCTCGTCGACCTCGACCACCAGTGCGGAGGGCAGCGGCACCGTGCCGTACAACGAGTCGGAGGAGCGTCCGGTGGCTCCCGGCGCCACCGACGACGAGAGCGACGACGGCGCCGGAGGGTTCAGCAACAACAGCAGCCGCTCCGGCGACGAGAGCACCGACACCGATGCGGACGGATGACGACCGGACCCTCCGTGGCCGGCAGGGGTGTTGGTAGCCCCCGGCCCGGGTAGCGACGACAGGGTGGATGCATCCGCCCCCGTTCCCGACCCGTCCGGCACGTGCCCCGTCTCGCTGCGGGCGCACGAGCTGCTGGAGCGGGCTGCGGCGGCCCAGCGGGAGCGCCGAGCCGAGGTTGACGGGCTGCGCAGCCTGCTCGTCGCGCTGGAGCACCACGGGCTCCAGGGCGACGAGCAGCCAGTCGGCTCAGCTGATCCGGTTGCGCGTCTGCGCGGACGGGAAGCCGAGACGGCATGACCGATCCCTCCACGCCGCGCACCGACGCCCAGCCCGCCGACGAGCGGCCCAACAGCTTCCCTGACGACGATCGCCCCACTGCCACCGAGGTCCCGGCGCTCGATGAGGCGCCCGACGGCGCCTCGCCGGCCGACACCACTGACTCCTCGAGCGACTCGCTCCCACCCGGGTCCGACTGACCAGACCGCGCCGGCCACGCGGTGTGTGCGGTCAGCTCACGCCGGCGACCTCAGGCCGCGGCGGTCGTCGAGATCTGGCGGGTCGCTCGGTCGGCGACCGAGGTGTATGCGTCGACGATGGCCTGCTGGAAGGCCTCGGGTGATCGGGACGCGCCGAGGTGGTCAGCGTCGAGCGTCAGCACCTCGGCACCGGGCAGTGATGCGGCGAGCTTGCGCTGGCGACGCGGGGGCACGAGCTGGTCTCGCTCGTGGACGATCACGGTCGCCGGGACGTCGAGCACGTGCACCCAGTCGCGGCTTGTGAACCGCCCGAGCTGGGCAGCCGCTGCCAGCAGTGCCGCGGGCTCGTGGCGACGCAGCTCCGCCAGCGCCCACGACACCGAGCGGAGCCGCCCGGGCAGCGCCGGCACGAGGGCCGGCCAGAGCGCCTGAGGGCCTCGGCGGGCGCCAGCGGCGGCGGCGGCCAGCGCGCCGAAGCGCAGCCGCTCCGCCGGCCGGCCTCGGAAGTCGCGGGCCGTGGCGGCCAGGACGAGGCCCGCCACGAGCGCAGGGTGCCGGTTCGCCACGAGCTGGGCGATCGGGCCGCCCATCGAGTAGCCCGCCAGCACGGCGTGCTCTTGGCCCAGGGCGCGCAGCACTGCGGCGACGTCGTCGGCGCAGTCCTCGAGGCAGAAGCGGTTCCCCGTGCGAGCGCCACGCCCGTGGCCTCGGTGATCGATCGCGATCACGCCGGTGCGGCGGGCCAACGGCTCGAACACCCCGGCCCAGTTCAGCGCCGCGGTGGCGCCCAGGCCGTGCAGCAGCACGACCGGCGGCCGATCGATCGGCGACCCAGCGATGCGGACGAAGGCACGGCCGCCACCCGGCAGATCGAGGTGACGGCCCGGCGGTACCCACCCGGCGGGCACGCGGGTGCCGTCGGAGCGGGGGTCGGGCGACGGCGATGGCCAGCGAGACATGGCAGACCGCTACCCACCCAAACCGGGTCGAACCACCCGCTATCGGCAGCGCGGCCCCGACGGGCCATCGATGGTGCCGGCGCGCTGCTGGCGACCGAGCGCAGGTCCCTCCCCACGGGTCCGCCGCTCACCCCGCCACCAGCCGGTCACGCAGCCATCGGGCATCGTCCACGGCGTGTCCCCCGACGTCGTTGTTGAAGTAGGCGTAGACGTCGGTGCCTTCGTCGAGCCACGCGTCGAGGAGCCCGGCCGTGCGGGCCAGGCGGCGTCCGCCGTAGCGGCCGTGGTAGGGGTGATCCACCGCGCAGGGTCCGTGGAACCGCAGGTAGGTCCACGGCGCCGTGCGCTCCCACGGCTGGTCCGGGAGGAGGTCGTGGAGGCAGAGCGCCACCTGGTAGCGCGCCAGCAGGCTGAGCACGTCGTCGTGGATCCAGGTCGGGTCTCGGAGCTCGACCGCCCACCGAACGTCCGGCGGCAGCACCTCGAGCAGCTCGGCCAGGCGGGGTACGTCTCGGTGCCAGCGCGGCGGCAGCTGGAAGAGGTTGGGCCCGAGGTGCGGACCGAGGCGACGAGCTCGGTCGAGGTGGTTGCCCAACCACGACGACGGGTCGCGGAGCTTCCGGCGGTGGGTGCCGAACTGCCCGACCTTCACCGCATAGGTGAAGCCGGGAGGCGCCTGCGCCCGCCAGCCCTCCACCGTCGTCGCAGCAGGCAGCCGGTAGAAGGTGGCGTTGAGCTCCACCGTGTCGAAGCGCTCGGCGTAGAGCCCGAACCAGCTCCGAGCGGGCGCCTCCGGCGGGTACACCGGGCCTCGCCACTGCCGGTAGGACCAGCCCGAGCAGCCGACGCGGGCCGTCCCCCGCTGGGCGCTCGGTGCGGCCATGGCGACTTCGCGCTCAGAGGTCGAGCGGGGTGGACGCCGGTCCCGACACCACCGTGCCGTCGGCTGCGAAGCGGGAGCCGTGGCAGGGGCACTCCCACGTGCCCTCGCTGTCGTCGAAGCTGATCACGCAGCCGAGGTGGGTGCAGCGGGGCCGGGCGTCGTGGCCCGGTCGCAGGTCGGCCAGGCGGTCCACCACGACGTGGCGGGCCGAGCGGGCGGCCCCCTCCGCCAACCGCCGGGTCACCGATGCCTGCACCCGCGTGGGGTCGAAGGTCGATCCCCAGGTGCGGGGCGCACCGTCGAGCTCGTGCTCGATGAGGTCGCCCGCCACCCACGCCGTGGAGATCCCCCACTTCTGGAACCCGGCGGCCACCCACCGCCGCTCGGCTCCCGGCGCCAGACGACCGATGAACGGCACGCCGTCGGAGGGCAGGAGGTCGTGCGCCGCCCAGCGGTGCGTGACGGCGGTGGCGCCCAGGTCGTCGATCGCCATCCGGGCGAGGCGCTCGTAGCGCTCGGCGGGGCTGGTGCCCTGGTCGTCGCCGGGCGGGTGGGACTCCCCTCCCACCAGCACCACGGGTGCGCCGTCGAGGCGGGCCGCGCGGATCGAGCGGGAGGTGTCGCCCAGCGACAGGTGGGAGCCTCGGGGCGGATCGGGGTGCGTGGCCGCCACCACGTAGGAGCGACTGGCCTCGCAGCGGGCCGCCAGCTGCATCGGGTCGTGGACCGGGCCCATGGTGGCCTGGACGACGTGGCGCGCCGTGATGTGGCGGCCGTCGTCAGCGGTCACCACGACCGAGTCGGGGCCCTCGTCGACGTCCACGACCGCCCACCCGGGGATCACCGACCCCTCGGGGAGCGCGGCGGCCAGCGCCGCGCACAGCGCCGCAGGGTCGAGCTGGGCCTGGCCGGCGAGGCGCACGCCGCCGAGCGCGGGGACGTCGAGCGCCGACCCCTCCACCCACTCCACCGGCAGCCCCGCCGCGAGCGCGGCATCGAGCTCCTGGCGGCAGGCGTCGATCCCCGCCTGGTCGAAGGCCACCACGTGGTCGTCGACGGCCTCGAGGCCCACCTCGAGCCCGAGATCGGCGATCAGCTGCTGCAGGCCGCGCACGCCGAGGCGGGCAGCGGCCGCGTAGTCCGCCGCCGCCTCCCGATCCCGGAGCGCGGTGATGGTGGAGCACCTCGCCCCCTGGAGGGCGGTCAGCTTGCCGGTCGCGGCACGGCTGGTCACCCCGCCCACCCCGTGGCGGTCGACCACCACCACCTCCCGGCCGGATCGCTGCAGCATCACGGCGATGGTGAGGCCGACGAGCCCGGCTCCGACCACCAGCACCTCCGCCTCGTCGGGCGACCTAGGAGCGCGCGAAGGCGGCGCCGGGAGCGAGGACGCCCACAGGGACGCGTCCGGCCAGCGGGCCGGGGTGGAGGGATCGTTCGCCAAGGAGCGCTCCTTCGGTGGTGGGTGCGGCGGGGCTGGTCCCGGCGAGCCGCTACGGGCGCAGGACCGTCTTGATCATCCCGTCGCCCTTGTCCTGGAAGGTGGCGTAGGCGTCGGGCCCCTCGGCCAGCGGCAGGTGGTGGGTGGCGAAGCCGTCGACGCCGAGCGGGTCGGCATCGTCCAGCAGCGGCAGGATGTCGTCGGTCCACCGGCGGACGTTGGCCTGGCCCATCGTGAGCCGGACCTGCTTGTCGAACATCGTCATCATCGGCATCGGATCGGCCATGCCGCCGTACACGCCGGTGAGGTTGATGGTGCCGCCCCGGCGGACCAGGTCGATGGCCAGGTGGAGCGCGCCGAGCCGGTCGACGCCGGCGTGCTCCATGAGCTTCTCCTGCAGCGCATCGGGCAGCAGACCGGCCAGCTTCTGGGCGACCTTGCCGCTCGGCGAGCCGTGCGCCTCCATCCCCACGGCGTCGATCACGGCGTCGGGCCCTCGACCGCCGGTGGCCTCCTGCGCCATCGCCACCACGTCGTCCGTGCGGGTCAGGTCGATCACGTCGACGCCGTGGTCGCGTGCCCGCTCCAGCCGCTCGGGCACCAGGTCGATGCCGATCACGGTGCCGGCGCCCAGGTGCTGCGCGATGCGGGTGGCCATGTCGCCGATCGGCCCCAGCCCGAGCACGGCCACGCTGCCCCCCGGCGGGATGTCGGCGTACTGCACGGCCTGCCAGGCCGTGGGGAGCACGTCGGAGAGGAAGAGGAACCGGTCGTCGGGCGGGCCCTCGGGCACCTTGATCGGGCCGTACTGCGCCTGCGGCACGCGCAGGTACTCGGCCTGGCCGCCCGGCACGTTGCCGTACTGGCGACCGAAGCCGAACAGCGAGGCGCCGTACCCGGGGTCCTGGTCGCGCACCTGCGTGGTCTCGCACTGCGACTGCAGGCCCTGCCCGCACATCCAGCACGAGCCGCAGGAGATGTTGAACGGCACCACCACCCGGTCGCCGGGCTGCAGGCCTGTGACCTCGGAGCCGACCTCCTGCACGATGCCCATGGGCTCGTGCCCCAGGACGAACCCTTCGTCGAGGAAGGGCCCCATCACCTCGTAGAGGTGGAGGTCCGAGCCACAGATCGCCGTGGAGGTGATCTGCACGATGGCGTCGGTGGGCGCCTCGATGGCCGGGTCGGGTAAGTCGGTCACCCGCACGTCGCGGGTTCCATGCCAGGTGAGTGCCTTCACCACCACCCGCTGCCCCACCGCGCCGGCCCCAAACCTCGTCACGGGCGCCGGTGTGCGGCAGCGAGCGGTGGGGTAGCGGTCTCCTCACCCCTCCCCCCCCACGACGGAGGTCCCCATGCCCGCCCTCACCCTGCTGGCCATCCCCACGATGGCGCCGACGCCGTGACCAAGGACCCCACGCCGACCCCCACCGGCGTCCCCGATCACGTCTACGACGTGGTGCTGGTGCTGCAGCAGGCGCTGGCCGACTGCTACCGGTACCAGCGCTTCGCCGACGACGCCCGCGAGGCGGGCGACGACGAGCTGGTGGCGCTGTTCGAGGAGCTGGCCGAGAGCGACCGCGAGATCGCGGATCGGCTCAAGCCGCTCCTGACCGCTCGACTCGCCTGACGCCACCGGCGGGCGGTGGGCGGAGGCTCGAGCGCTGCGCCTCGGGCTCTGGCCTGCGGCGGCGTCGGCCGTCCTCGGTCTGCCCGCTTCCTTCCCGGCCCGAGGATTGCGTACGGTGCAGCGCAGCCCGGATCCGGGCCACTCGACCGCTGCTCCACGTCCCACGGGGGGAACCGCTCCACCATGTCCATCGCCATCACCGACGACCACCGCTCGCTGTCCGACACCGCGGCCGACCTCCTGCTGAAGCGCGACGCCCGCGGTGCGGCGAGGGCCCTGCTCGAGGCGCCCTCCGAGGAGCTGCCCGAGCTGTGGAAGGAGCTCACCCAGCTGGGCTGGTTGGGCCTGCACCTCCCCGAGGAGCACGGCGGTTCCGGCTACTCGCTGGAGGAGCTCGTGGTGGTCATCGAGCAGCTGGGTCGGGCGGTGGCCCCCGGGCCGTTCGTCCCGACCGTGATCGCCAGCGCCACCCTGGCCGCGGCGGCTGACGACGCCACCAAGGCCGCCCTCCTGCCCGGCCTGGCCGACGGCTCCCGCACTGGTGCGGTGGCCCTCGGCGGCGACGTGACCGTCACCGACGGCACCGCCTCCGGCTCGGCCGGCGTGGCCCTCGGCGGCGGCCTGGCCCAGGTGCTGCTCGTGGCCGTCGGCGACGACGTGGCCGTGGTGGAGGTGGGCGACGGCGTCACCGTCGACACGCCCCCGAACCTCGACCCGTCCCGGCGCTCCGCGCGCATCACGCTCGACGGCGCCGCCGCCACCGTGCTCCCGGGCGCCCGGCAGGTCCTGGTCGACCTCTCCCGGGTGCTGCTCTCCGCCGAGGCCGTCGGCCTCGCCCGCGAGGCCACCGAGATGGCCGCGGCCTACGCGAAGGAGCGCATCCAGTTCGGCCGGCCGATCGCGATGTACCAGGCGGTCAAGCACCACTGCGCCAACATGGTCGTGGCCACTGAGCTGGCCACGAGCGCCGTGTGGGACGCCGCCAAGGCTGCCGCCACCGGCGGCGACCAGCTCACCTACACCGCTGCCGTGGCCGCCACGCTGGCCGCTCCCGCCGCCGACCTGTGCGCCAACCTCAACACCCAGGTGCACGGCGGCATCGCCATCACCTGGGAGCACGACGCCCACCTCTACATGCGCCGCGCCACCACGCTGCTCCACTTCCTCGACGCCGACGGTGCGGCCGCCGAGCTCACCGACCTCACCCGCCGAGGCGTCAGCCGCGGGAAGCACGTGGAGCTTCCGGCCGAGGCCGAGCCGATCCGTGCCGAGGTCAAGGCCTTCGCCGACAGCATCAAGGACCTGTCCGTCGAGGAGCAGCGCACCAAGCTCATCGAGACCGGCTACGTGATGCCCCACTGGCCCAAGCCGTATGGCCGCGAGGCCGGCCCCATCGAGCAGCTGGTCATCGAGCAGGAGTTCGAGCTCGCCGGCATCAAGCGCCCCGGCTACGGCATCACCGCCTGGAACATCCTCACGATCATCCAGTACGGCACGCAGGACCAGCTCGACCGCTGGGTGCTCCCCGCCCTGAACCAGGACGTCATCTGGTGCCAGCTCTTCAGCGAGCCCGACGCCGGCTCCGACGCCGCCGGGGTCAAGACCAAGGCCACCCGGGTCGACGGTGGCTGGCTGGTGAACGGCCAGAAGGTGTGGACCTCCGGCGCCCACGTGGCCGGGATGGGCTTCGCCACCGTGCGCACCAACCCCGACGTGCCCAAGCACGACGGCATCACCACGATGGTCATCGACATGCACGCCGACGGCGTGGAGGTGCGGCCGCTCAAGATGACCACCGGCAACTCGGAGTTCAACGAGGTGTTCTTCTCCGACGTGTTCGTGCCCGACGACGACGTGGTCGGCCCCGTCGACGGCGGCTGGACCGTGGCCCGCGCCACCCTCGGGAACGAGAGCGTGAGCATCGGTGGTGGCGGCGGCGGGATGTCCGTGCCGGGCTCGGCGCTGGTGCCGATGTTCGACGCCCACTCCGACCGCCTCGACGGCGGCGCCCCCCGGATCGGCCGCTACATCGCCGACCACCAGGCCATGGGGCTGCTCAACCTGCGAGCGGCCGCTCGGGCCGTCGCCGCGGCCGGGCCGGGGCCGGAGGGGGCCATGACCAAGCTCATCCTCTCGGAGATCGGGCACGAGGCGGCCGCCATCATGACCGAGCTGAACGGGCCCGACTCCGTGTTCATGGACGGTGCCGGCGCCATGAGCAACGCGCTGGTGCTCATGCACCGCGGCATGTCGATCGCCGGCGGCACCTCGGAGATCAAGCGCAACCAGATCGGCGAGCGGATCCTGGGCCTGCCCCGCGACCCCCTAATCAAGTAGCCAGGCCGTGGCGGGCGGGTAGCGTCTCGCCCGCCACACCCGGCACCCACCACACCACGCCGCACCCGTCACACCACTCGTCGAACCCGGAGACCTGCCCGTGCTGATCCTCGCCCTGCTCGCGTTCGGGTTCCTGTTCGGCTGGCTGGCCCAGCTGGCGCTCGGCATGGGCACGCAGCCCGACGGCCGGACGCTCATCGCCGGCCTGGCCGGCTCGTTCGTCGGCGGCCTGCTGTTCAGCGCGCTGGCCGGTGACGGCTTGCGCCTGCGGCCCAGCGGCTTCCTCGGCTCGTTCGTCGGCGCGGTGATCGTGCTGGTCGTGTGGCGAGCGGTCAGCGAGCGCTCGCAGGGCTGAGCACCCGTCCGGTCGGGCCCGGATCGGGCCCTACGATCGCCGCCATGGTCGACGTACCGGCAGGGCACCTCTTCCTCGGCGAGGGCATCGACGGCGAGCACGAGCGCACCGGCGACCCGGTGCTCGTCGAGGCGGCCGACCTCACCACCCACGGCGTGATCGTGGGCATGACCGGCTCGGGAAAGACCGGCCTTGGCGTGTCACTGGTGGAGGAGGCCCTGCTGCAGGGGATCCCCACGCTCGTCCTCGACCCGAAGGGCGACCTTGGCAACCTGCTGCTGACCTTCCCCGACCTCGCGGCCTCGTCGTTCGAACCGTGGGTGGAGGGCGCCGACGCCGCGGCGGTCGCCGACACGTGGCGCGAGGGGCTGGCCGGGTGGGGCATCGACGGCACCCGCCTCCAGGCGCTCCGCGACGCCGCCACCTTCACCATCTACACCCCCGGCTCCAGCAGCGGGGTAGGACTCAACGTGGTCGGGAGCCTGCGCCGACCACCCGAGGGCACCGACGCCGAGACGATCGCCGACGAGGTCGGCGGCTTCGCGTCCGGCCTCCTGGGGCTGGTGGGCATCGACGCCGACCCGCTCGCCAGCCGGGAGCACATCCTGCTGGCCAACCTCGTGGCCCACGCCTGGGCCAGCGGCCACGACCTCGATCTGCCCGGCCTGGTGGCCCAGGTGCAGTCGCCCCCCCTGCGCAAGCTCGGGGTGTTCGAGCTCGACGAGTTCTTCCCGCCCGCCGACCGCACCGAGCTGGCCATGCGGCTGAACGGCCTGCTGGCCTCGCCGGCGTTCACGGCGTGGGGCCAAGGCGACGACCTCGACCTCGACGCCCTGCTGCGGCCGGGCGGTCGGCCGGGCTGCGCCATCGTGACCCTGGCCCACCTCTCCGACGAGGAGCGGCAGTTCGTGGTCACGCTCGTGCTGTCGAAGCTGATCACCTGGATGCGCCGCCAGCCCGGGACCGACCAGCTCCGGGCCCTGGTGTACTTCGACGAGGTCGTGGGCTTCGTGCCGCCGACGGCCGCACCCCCGGCCAAGGCGCCGCTCCTCACGCTGCTCAAGCAGGCCCGGGCCTTCGGCGTGGGCCTGGTCCTGGCCACCCAGAACCCGGTCGACGTCGACTACAAGGCGCTGTCGAACGCCGGCACCTGGATGATCGGTCGCCTCCAGACCGAGCAGGACAAGGCCCGCCTCCTCGACGGCCTGTCCGCCGCCGCCGGCGGGGTCGACACCGCCGCGGTGAGCGACACCATCGCCGGGCTCGACAAGCGCGAGTTCGTGCTGCGCCAGGCCGGGTCCGACGCCCCCACGGTGTTCACGACCCGCTGGGCCATGTCGTACCTGCGGGGTCCGCTCACCCGGGAGCAGATCACCACGCTCATGGCCGACCGGCGCGCCGCCGCCCCTCCCCCTCCCCCGCCGACGCCCGCGCCGGCGTCGACGTCGGGCCCCACCGGAGACCAGCCCGAGGTGGCCGCCGACGCCGCCCCGGCGGCGCCGGCCCCGGCCGTCGAGCCCGCCAGCACCCCCGTGCCGGAGGCGACCGACGACACCACGCCGGTCATGCCGACCGTCGCCGAGGGCGTGGCGGTGCGCTGGCTCGATCCGGCCGCGCCCTGGGCGGCCCAGGTGGGCGCCGACCCCACCAGCACCACCTTCGCCGCGGCGCTGGTGGCCACCGTCGACCTGCTGTTCGACGACACCAAGGCCGACCTGCGCCACGTGGAGCAGTACGAGGGCGTGCTCTTCCCCCTCGGCGACCCGCCCGATGTGGGCGCCGTGCTGGCCGTCGACCACGACGAGCGCGACCTGCGCACGGAGGCGCCCCCCGGCGCCACCTACCGGCTGCCCGACGCCGCCGTGAAGACGAAGGCGCTCTTCACGGGGGTGCAGCGAGGGCTCGTCGACCACCTGCTGGCCACCCGCACCGTCACGCTGCTCACCAACCCCGAGCTGAAGCTCTTCAGTCGCCCCGGCGAGGCGGAGGCCGAGTTCGCGGCGCGCTGCGAGGCGGCCGCCGACCTCGGCGCCGACAAGGCCACGGCGGCGGTGGCGAAGCGCCTCGAGGCCCGGATCCAGCGGGCTCGCGACGCCGTCGCCACGGCCGAGGACCGGGTGGCCCAGGCGGAGGCCACCAAGGAGAGCCGCAACCAGGACGAGCTCCTCAGCGGCGCCGGCGACCTGCTCGGCGCCGTGTTCGGGGGGCGCCGCAGCGCCCGCTCGATCGCCAGCAAGGTGGGGACGGTCACCCGACGGCGGGGGCGGGCCAACGAGGCGGCCAAGCGGGTCGAGGTGGCCCGCCACCGCGTGCACGAGAAGGTCGAGGCCGTGGCCGACCTCGAGGCCGAGCTGGCCGACGAGCTCGCCGTCATCGCGGAGGAGTGGGACGCCAAGGCCGCCGCCATCGAGCCGCTCGAGGTCCCGCTCGAGAAGACCGACGTCACGGTGCGCCCGCTCACGCTCGTCTGGGTCCCCGTCGCGTAGCGACCCGATCTGACGCTGTGTCAGACTCCGCGGCGATGGCTGACGACCGCAGCGCCGACCACCCGACCCGTGCCGACCTCTCGCTCTGCAGCGGGGCCTTCTGGGCCGGCGACCACCACGAGGCCCTCACCTGGATGCGGGCCGAAGCCCCCGTGTACTGGGACGGCACCGTGTGGGGCGTCTCCCGCTACGCGGACGTGAAGGACGTGTCGCGGCAGCCCGAGGTGTACTCCAACGCCGGCGGCATCCGCCCCCAGCAGCCGGCCCTGCCGATGATGATCGACATGGACGACCCCGCCCACCTCCAGCGGCGGAAGCTGGTCAACAAGGGGTTCACCCCGCGCCGGGTGCGCGACACCGAGCCCGCCGTGCGCCAGGCCTGCACCGAGATCCTCGACGCCGTGATCGAGCGGGGCACCTGCGACTTCGTCAACGAGGTGGCCGCCCACCTCCCGATGATCATGATCGGCGACGCCCTGGGCGTGCGGCCCGAGCACCGAGCCGACCTGCTGCGCTGGTCCGACGACATGCTCAAGGGCCTGGCCGCCGAGGCCACCGCCGAGCAGCTCGAGGCCGCCGGCAACGCGTTCGTGGAGTACACGCTGTACGCCACCGAGGTGATCGCCGACCGGCGAGCCGAGCCTCGCGACGACCTCATGAGCATCCTCGTGCAGGCCGAGGTCGACGGCGATCGCCTGAGCGACGAGGAGATCATCCAGGAGTCGCTCCTCATCCTCATCGGCGGCGACGAGACGACCCGCCACGTGATCTCCGGTGGCGTCCACCAGCTCCTGGTGCACCGCGACCACTGGGACCGCCTGGCCGCCGACGCCTCGCTGCGCCCCACCGCCATCGAGGAGATGCTGCGGTGGGTCACGCCCATCAAGAACATGGTGCGCACCGCCACGCGCGACGTCGAGCTGCACGGCCAGCAGATCCGCGAGGGCGACGAGCTGATGCTGCTCTACCCGAGCGCCAACCGCGATGAAGACGTCTTCGACGACCCGTTCACCTTCGACAGCGCCCGCACGCCCAACGAGCACGTGGCCTTCGGCTTCGGGACCCACTTCTGCCTGGGCGCCAGCCTCGCCCGCCTCGAGATCTCTGTGATGCTCGACGAGCTGCTGGCCCGGGTGCCCACCCTGGCCCTGGCCGACCCCGAGGCCGAGCTCGAGCTGCGGCCGGCCAACTTCGTCAGCGGCCTCGAGCACCTCGCCGTGACGTTCTCGCCCGGCGCCCCGGTCAGCGCCTGACCCCCGCGGGCGGCGGCCGCCGGACCCACCCGCTCAGACCGAGGTGGCCTTGCCGGCCCAGTACTTGTCGCGCAGCAGGCGCGTGTAGAGCTTGCCGGTCGGGTGGCGCGGGAGCTGCTCCTCGAAGTCGACGCTGCGCGGCACCTTGAACCCGGCCAGCTGCTCGCGAGCGAAGCGCAGCAGGTCGGCCTCGAGCTCGGGCGACGGCACCTCGCCGTCGATCAGCTCGACGGCCGCCTTCACCTGCTCGCCCCACTCCTCGTCGGGGATGCCGAACACCGCGACGTCGGCCACCGCCGGGTGGTCGAGCAGCACCTGCTCGATCTCGGCCGGGTAGATGTTCACGCCGCCCGAGATGATCATGTTGGCGGCGCGGTCGGAGAGGAACACGTAGCCGTCGGCGTCGACGTGGCCCACGTCGCCCATCGTGAAGGTGCCCGGCGCCAGGTGGGCGGCATCGGTCTTCTCGCGGGCCTGGTGGTACTCGAACACCTCGTCGGTCACCAGGTTCTTCGTGTAGAGCGTGCCGACCTCGCCGGCCGGCAGGCGCTCGCCCTCGGCGTCGACGGCGAACACCTCGTAGGAGGCCAGCGCCTTGCCGACCGTGCCGGGCTTGGCGAGCCACGCCTCGGAGTCGACGAGCGTGAACACCCCGCCCTCGGTGCTGCCCCAGTACTCCGTGAGGACCGGGCCCCACCAGTCGATCATGGCGGCCTTGGTGGTGCGGGCGATCGGCGCCGCGCCGTGCAGCACCGTGCCGAGCGACGACGGGTCGAAGCTGGTCCGCACCTCCTCGGGCAGGCGCAGCAGCCGCACGCACATCGTGGGCACGAGGTGGCTGTTGCGCACCTGGCGCTGCTGGATCAGCTCGAGGCACTGGCGCTCGTCCCAGCGCGGCATCAGCACCAGCTCGCTGCCGTTGGCCAGGTCGATGGCCGCGAAGCCGAGGGGCGCGGCGTGGTAGAGCGGACCGGTGACGAGGTGGGGGCCCTGGCCGTCGAGGCCGAGCACCATGCCCGCCGCCCCACCCATGGCGAGGGTGGTGCCGAGGCTCGGCTGCCGCGAGCGCTTCACGCCCTTGGGGCGGCCGGTGGTGCCCGACGTGTAGAGCATCGTGCCGCCGCCGGGACCGTCGAGGTCGAAGGGGTCGTCGCGGCCGGACGCCACCAGCTCCTCGAACGCCGGGCCGACCGGCACCACCAGCACCTCCTGCGGCGCGAGGGCCCCTGCGGCCCGGGCCACCTCCTCGTGCTCCGGGTCGGTCACCAGGATCGTCGAGCCGGAGTCCTCCAGGATGTAGGCCACCTCGGGTGCGGTGAGGTGCCAGTTGATGGCGGTCACCCACACGCCGGCGTGCTGGGCGGCCACGAGGACGTCGATCAGCTCGACCCGGTTGCCGAGGAGCATCGCCAGGTGCCCGCTCTGGGGCACGCCGCCGTCGTCGAGGAGCCAGTGGCCGAAGCGACGGGCCCGGTCGAGCAGCTCGCCGCGGGTGCGGCGGCGGGTGAGGTCGTCGACGGCGGGGGCATCGGGGTCGGCGGCGACCTGGTCGAGGAAGCTCATGGTCGGATCCTGGCAGGGATGCGGCCCACCCGCCCGACACCGCCGTATCCTGCGCCCATGGCCGCCGGTGACGACTCCAAGGGCAGCGACGCCGCCGGGCGCCGCCAGCTCGAGGCGCTGGGCGAGCTCATCCGGGCGCAGCGCCAGCAGGCGGAGCTGACCCTCCGCGACCTCGCCGCCAAGGCGAACGTGTCGAACCCGTACCTCTCGCAGATCGAGCGCGGCCTGCACGAGCCGTCGGTGCGGGTGCTCAAGGCCATCGCCGGCGCCCTCAACCTGTCGGCCGAGTCGCTGCTGGTGCAGGCCGGCGTCCTCGACGGCGACGACCGCGTCCCCACCACCCCCACCGTGGCGGAGGCCGTCCAGGCCGACCCCCGGCTCTCGCCCGACCAGCGCCAGGCGCTGCTCAGCGTCTACCGCAGCTTCGTCGACGACCCCGCTCCGGCGAAGCCGGCGGCCAAGGCGTCGCGGGCCGGCAAGGCGGCCCCGGCTCGGCCCCGCCGAGCCTCGGCCTAGGCACCGAGCCCGCCGGGACCCGCCCCCGGACGCGACCCACCCCCGGACCGGGGGGAGGTCCAGGGGTGGGGCTCGGCCAGGGTCTCCCGGGGGGATGGGGACCCTGGCGCACGGGGCACGTGGCCCCGCGGATCAGGCGGCCTTGGCGGCCTTGACGACCTTCTTCGGCTTGGCGTAGCCGGCCACCGGCGCCACGGTCTCGAGGACGGCGGTCACCAGAGCGGTGTTGGCGTCGAGGAGCTTCTTGGCGAAGGCGACCTGGGTCTCGACGACCTCGATCGGGGTGGGGAGGCCGGCGGGGTAGCTGACCTCGGGGAGGCGGTCCTCGACGAGCTCGACGCCCTTGGCGACGTACTCGACCACGGGGGCCTTGGCCTTCTTCACGAGATCGACCAGCTGGTCCTCGTAGCTGACGACGGTGTCCAGGATGGTGGTCATGGCGTGTGCTCCTCAGGTGGGGGGGGTGGCGGTGTGCGCCGTGCGCTAACTATATCTAGCACTTGCTAGATGGACAACATGACGTCGGTCACGTGGCCCTCGAGGGGGCCCCGGGGCGAATGCCGACCCAGCAGGTCGGCTTTCGTGGCGGGCCTGGTTAGGCTCACGCCCGACACCGAAACCCGACACACCGCCGTAGGAGGCACCATGGCCATCCGCCTGGGGGACGACGCTCCCGACTTCACCGCCGACAGCACCGAGGGCCCGATCAGCTTCCACGAGTGGAAGGGCGACAGCTGGGCCGTGCTGTTCTCGCACCCGAAGGACTTCACGCCGGTGTGCACCACCGAGCTGGGCCGGGTCGCCGCCCTGAAGCCCGAGTTCGACAAGCGCAACGTGAAGGTCGTTGGGCTGTCGGTCGACGGCGTCGCCGAGCACGAGAAGTGGAGCCAGGACATCACCGACGTGACCGGCTCGTCGCTCAACTTCCCGCTGCTGGCGGACCCCGACCGCACGGTCGCCGACCTCTACGACATGATCCACCCCAACGCCAACGACACCCTCACCGTGCGCTCGGTGTTCGTGATCGGACCCGACAACAAGGTGAAGCTCACCCTCACCTACCCGGCGTCCACGGGCCGCAACTTCGACGAGCTGATCCGCGTGATCGACTCGCTGCAGCTGACCGCCAAGCACAAGGTGGCCACCCCGGCCGACTGGAAGAGCGGCGAGGACGTCATCATCGTGCCCGCCGTCTCCGACGAGGACGCCAAGGCCGCCTTCCCCGACGGCTGGGACGCCAAGAAGCCCTACCTCCGGGTGGTCAAGCAGCCCTCCTGACCGCACCTCAGGCGGCGGGGCTGACCCCGATCGCCGTGGTGTAGGCCCGACGCCACCCGGTGTCGGTCATGCCGAGCTCGGCCAGCCGGGCCTCGGCCTCAGCCACCCGCGCTGCGGCGTCGGACCCTCCTCGGGCCGACGCCGCGGTCGCGTCGGCGAGGCGGACGAGGGCCTGCGACACCTGGTCCTCGGTGGTGTCGACGGCGGCCCGCAGCTGGTCGAACACGGCGGTGGCGGCCGCGGCGTCGCCCGCTCGCGCGTGGGCCAGGCCCCGGGCCACCCCGGCCGTCAGCCGGTCGAGGTAGGTGCCCCGCGGGTGGCGGTCGACCTCGTCGGCTGCCACCAGGGCGGCGGCCGTGTTCCCGTCGGCCAGGTGCGCCAGCGCGAGCGCGGAGTGGAGGTTGGGGTCGATCTCGGGTGCCAGCCGGGCCCGCAGGTCGTCGAGCCGGGCGAGGGCGGCGCCGACCTCGCCCTGCTGGAGGTGGTGGAGGCCGAGCGAGGTGGTGCGCTCGCTGTCGCCGACCATGGTGCCGACGGCGTCGGGGCCGAGCGCGCCCGGCACCTCGCGCAGCAGGGCCTCGCTGCGGGCGACGTCGCCCACCTGCACCGTGGCGGCCAGCCCGGCCATGATCGCCAGCAGGTCCTCGCGCTCGGTGGACAGGCCGGTGGCTCGCGAGCCGGGGAGCACCAGCGCCAGGCCCTCCTCGACCCGGCCCGACAGCACGAGGGCCCGCCCCAGCACGCCGGCGGCGTTCGCCCGACCGAAGTCGTCCTGCATCTCGTCGAAGACGGCGAGCGCCTCCTGCAGCCGCTCGACCGCGCTGCGGGTGCGGCCGGTCCAGAGGCGGATCGAGCCCGAGAGGACCAGCATCATGCCGAACGCCCACCGGTCGCCGACCCGGAGGTCGTCGCGCAGGACCTCCTCCACCATCGCGCCGGCCTCCTCGATGGCTCCCTGCTGGAAGCGGGTCCAGGCCAGCAGGCCGTTGGCCCAGCGCAGCCCGCCCGGGTCGCCGATCTCCTCGAAGGTGGCGGCCGCCCGGCGCAGCAGCCCCTCGGCCTCCTCGGCCCGGCCCGTGTAGAAGGCGCACCAGGCGAGGTTCTGGATGGCCCAGGCCGCGCCGCGCCGGTCGCCGAGCGACTCGAAGCGCTCGAGGGCCTGCTCCAGCAGCTCCGCGGCCGGCCCGTACTCGTGGCGGAACAGGGCACCGAAGCCCCGCAGCCGCAGGACCTCGGCCTGGCCCGACTCGTCGCCCATGGCGACGAACACGTCGTTGGCCTCCTCCAGCGCCGTCTCCGACGCCTCCCAGCACGACTCCTTCTGCTCGACGTCGGCCAGGGCCAGCAGCGCTCGGCCGAGGTCGCCCATGGCCTCGGGCCCGGCCTGGCGGGCCTCCTCGATGGCGGCGGCGGCGTCGGCGCGCGCCGGCGCCAGCTGGCGCAGGGTGGCCAGCGCACCGGCCCGCCCGGTGAGGAAGGCGCGGTGCCGGGGGCCGTGGTGGCCGGCGAGCAGGCGGAGGCCCTCGGCGTAGAGGCGCTCGGCCACCACCGACGTCTCCGCCTGGGCGGCTCGGTCGGCCGCCCGCTCCAGCCACGTCAGCGCCCGCTCGCCGAGGTCGTCGACGAGGCCGTCGACGGGACCGAGCTCGTGGGCCAGCTCGGCCGCCCGCACGTAGTGGTGGGTGATGCGGTCGAGCACGACGTCGCTCTCGGTGTTCTCGTGCGACTCCATCCAGAGGGCGATGCCCTGGTGCGAGCGGGCGCGGTCGGCCTTGGTGAGGGTGCTGTAGGCCACCTCGCGCACCAGGTCGGAGCGGAAGGTCCACTTGCTGCCCGGGCCCGATCCGCTGAGCACGAGCAGGTCCTTGGCCTCCAGCGCCTCGAGGATGGGGTGCACGTCGTCGATGCCGAGGTGCTTGGTGGACATCACCTCGATGGCCATCACCGGCCCGCGGCGCCCGAGGACGGCGCAGTCGTCGAGGACGCTGCGCTCGTCGGCGGGCAGGCCGTCGAGGCGAGCCGCCACCAGGCCGCGCAGCGTGTCGGGGAGCTCGGCCAGGCGGCTGCCGCTGGTGGCGGAGGGCTCCCCCACCACGCCGGCGTCGGCCAGGAGCGTGACCAGCTCCTCCAGGAAGAACGGGTTGCCGCCGGAGCGCTCGAGCAGCTCCTTGGCCAGCTCGGGGCCGACCTCGGCGCCGGCCAGCGCGGTCAGCAGCTCCGCCGAGGCGTCGCCGGTGAGCGGGTCGAGCGTGAGGACCACTAGGTTGTGGCGACCGTGGGGCGGGTGCCAGCGGTCCTCGATGGCAGGTCGGGCCGTCGCCAGCACGGCGAAGCGGCGGTTGGCCAGCCGCTCGAGGAGCGTGTCGACGAGATCGAGCACGAGGTCGTCGGCCCAGTGGAGGTCGGAGAGCACCACCACGACCGGACGCTGCAGGGAGTACCGCTCGGCGTAGGTGACCACCGCCGAGGTGGCCTCCTCGAGGGCGCGGGCAGGGTCGATGCCGCGCAGGTCGGAGTCGTACCCCATCAGGTAGAGCAGGCCCTGGTGGACGCGGTCGATCTCGGCCGGGGCGGCGCCCTCGCCGAGGGCGGACCGCACGGACGTGCGGGCCAGGCCGGCTGCGGTCTCGCTCGGGTCGCTCGAGCGGATGCCGCACCCGTGCCGCAGGGCGTCGGCCACCGGCCACCACACGTTCGCCTCGCCGTAGGGGACGCAGCGGCCCTCCAGCACGAGGGCGTCGTGGTCGCACGCCGCGCTCGACGCCAGCTCCTCGGCCAGGCGCGACTTGCCCACCCCGGCCTCGCCCAGCAGCAGCAGGAGGGCGCCGCGGGCGTTGCGGACCACGTTCTCGATGCTGCTGCAGAGCAGGCCCATCTCGGGCTCCCGACCGATGAGCGCGGCCCGGTTGCGCTCCGGGCGGTACCCGGGCGGTGCCAGCGCGGCGTCGGCCCGCCAGGCCGGCACCAGCTCCTCGCGGCCCTTGGCGTCGATCGGCTCGAGGGCCTCGTAGCGCACGGTGCGGCGGGTGGCGGCGTAGGTGGCCCCGCCGACCAGGACCTCGCCGGGCGCGGCGGCGGCCTGGAGGCGGTTGGCGGTGTTCACGACGTCGCCCATGGCGGTGTAGTCGCCGCCGGAGCGCAGGGCGCCCACCAGCACCTCGCCCGTGTTCACGCCCACCCGCATCCGGATGTCGACGCTCAGGTCGGCGGTGGCGTCGGCCAGCGTCTCCTGCATCCGCAGGGCCGCCCGGACGGCCCGCTCGGCGTCGTCCTCGTGCGCCACCGGAGCGCCGAACAGCGCCACGATGGCGTCGCCGATGATCTTGTCGACCCGGCCGCCGAAGGCGTCGATGTCGGCCACGAGGCGCTCGAAGCAGCTGTCGATCAGGTTCTTCACCTGCTCGGGGTCGCGCGTCTCGGACAGCGCGGTGTAGCCGACCAGGTCCGCGAAGACGACCGTCACGATCCGACGCTCGTCCCCCCGCAGCCGCAGGTCCTGGCCACAGCTGGCGCAGAACCGTGCGCCTGCCGGCACGTCCGCACGACAGCTGGGGCAGGTCACCGAGGGGGAATCTACCGGGCCGGCGGCGCGCAACCTCGCTCGCCTACCCCGGGCTCGCACCCTGAGACCCACCCAGGGTGATTCCCGATGGGCGCGGCACAGGTCGGCCGATAGCGTCCCCGACCATGACCACGATCACCCCCACCTCTGATCCCTCCACGGCGGTGGCCGCCCAGGCCATCGGAGCGGTCAAGGTCTACGGATCGGGCGACACCGAGGTGCGGGCCCTCGATGACGTCACCGTCGACTTCGCGACCGGTCGCTTCACCGCCATCATGGGCCCCTCGGGCTCGGGCAAGTCGACGCTGATGCACTGCGTCGCCGGCCTCGACACGCTCACCGACGGCCGCGTCTACATCGCCGGCACCGACCTCACCACGCTCGACGACAAGGCGCTCACGCAGGTGCGCCGCGACCAGGTGGGCTTCATCTTCCAGAGCTTCAACCTGATCCCCACGCTGAACGCGCTGGAGAACATCACCCTCCCGATGGACCTGGCCGGCCGCAAGCCCGACAAGCCGTGGCTCGACTCCGTGGTGGGCACCGTCGGCCTCGGCGACCGCCTCACCCACCGGCCCAGCGAGCTCTCCGGCGGCCAGCAGCAGCGCGTGGCGGTCGCCCGCGCCCTGGCCGCGCAGCCGAAGATCATCTTCGCCGACGAGCCCACCGGCAACCTCGACTCCCGCGCCGGCGCCGAGATCCTCTCCTTCATGAAGAAGGCCGTCGACGAGCTCGGCCAGACCATCGTGATGGTCACCCACGACCCCGTCGCCGCCGCCTACGCCGATCGCGTGATCTTCCTCGCCGACGGCAAGATCGTCGACGAGCTCGCCGACCCCTCGGCCGAGCAGGTGCTCGACAAGATGAAGGCGCTGGGCGACCGCTGATGCTGCGCGTCACCCTCCGATCCTTCTGGGAGCACAAGCGCCGCCTCGTCTCCACCGTCGTGGCCATCGTCCTCGGCGTGGCCTTCATGGCCGGCACCCTCGTGCTCACCGACACCCTCGACCGGGTGTTCGACGACCTCTTCGCCGAGGCCAGCGACGAGGTCGACGCCCAGGTCCAAGGCGAAGTTCTGTTCACGGACCCCTTCGCCGGCGACCAGCGAGCCACCCTCGCCGAACCGCTCGTCGATGACGTGGCCGCGCTGGACGGCGTCGCAGCGGCCGAGCCCTTCGTGACCGTCATTGGCTTCGGCAGCATCAACCGGGTGCTTGACGCAGACGGCGAGCCGGTTGGGTCGTCCAACGGTCCGCCCACCCTGCTCGAGAACTGGATCGACGACGAGCAGCTCACGCCGTACGTCCTGACCGAGGGCCGGGGCCCTGAAGCCGACAGCGAGATCGCCCTGAACCTGGCTGCCGTCGAGGACGCCGGCTTCGAGCTCGGCGATCCGATCACCGTCGTCGGCCAGTTCGGCCGCGAGGAGTACGAGCTGGTCGGCGTGTTCACCTTTGGAACGGCCAAGAGCGCGGCCGGCGCCGTCTCCGCGGAGTTCACGCTGCCCGCAGTGCAGCGCCTGGCCGGCCTCGACGGCGAGATCCAGAACGTCTACGCCGCTGGCGAGGATGGTGTCGACGAGGACGAGCTGGTCGAGCGCATTGCGCCGGTGCTGCCCGACGACGCCGAGGTCATAACCGGCACGGAGGCGGCGGCCCAGCTGTCGTCCGACGTGCAGTCGGGCTTCGCGTTCTTCCGCCAGGCCCTCACGATCTTCGCCGGCATCGCACTGCTCGTCGGAGCCTTCGTGATCTCCAACACCTTTGCCATCCTCGTCGCCCAACGCACCCGGGAGCTGGCACTCCTGCGGGCTGTCGGGGCGAGCCGGGGCCAGGTGATGGGCTCGGTGATGCTCGAAGCGGTCCTCGTCGGACTCGTGGCGGCCGTCCTCGGCCTGGGCGCGGGAGTGCTGCTGGCCACCGGCGTCGTGGCGCTCCTCGACGCCGTCGGGGCCGACCTGCCCACCACCAACCTCGTGGTGCGCAGCGCGACCGTGCTCGCCGCCCTCTTGGTGGGCCTTCTCGTCACGCTCGTCGCCGCCATGATCCCTGCAGTGCGGGCCACCAGGGTCCCGCCGCTCGCCGCGCTGCGCGATGTCGCGGTCGACAGGGCCGGCGCCTCCCGCACCCGCCTGGCGCTCGGGCTGGTCACGCTCGCCATCGCCGCGCTGTGCCTCTCAACGGCTTGGAGCTCCGACGGCAACTCCGACTCGCTTCCCACGGTGGGCTTGGGTGCCGTGCTGGCCCTGGTCGGCGCCGTCATCATCGGCCCGGTCCTGGCCGGACCCAGCATCCGCGGACTCGGCGCTGGCCTGCCCCGATTGAAGGGCATCACCGGGAGACTGGCCACGGAGAACGCTGCCCGAAGCCCTAAGCGAACGTCTGCGACCGCGTCGGCCCTGATCATCGGCGTCGCGCTGGTGGGCTTCATCACCGTGTTCGCGGCCTCCGCCAAGTCGTCGGTCACCGCGCAGGTGAACAGCGGGTTCTCCGGCGACTTCGTGGTCCAAAGCGACAGTGGAGGGTTCGGGTTCTCCGGCTTCCCCACGACCGTCGCCGAGGCCGTGGCGGGAGTTGATGGCGTCGACGTCGTGGCACCGCTGGGCTTCGGCTCCGTCCAGATCACCTACGCCGATGGTGCCAGCGCCACCGAGTTCCTGACCTCGATCGATGCGGAGACCCTTGACGAGGTGCTCGACCCGAAGATGGTGGAGGGTGAGCTCACCGACCTCACCGACGACGGCGTACTGGTCGACCGCCAGCGCGTCGCGGACCACGACCTCGCCATCGGCGACACGATCACCGTGACCGTCCCCGGAGGCGACGAGCTGGAGCTTGAGGTCGAGGGGATCAGCGACGACCCCAACATCCTGGGCATCTTCACCCTGTCCCGCGCCACCGCCGCAGAGGTGATTCCGCAGTTCCTCGACGCCCAGGTGTACGGCACCCTCTCGGACGGCGCTGACGCTGACGCCGTGCTGGCCGACATCGAGGCCGCGGTATCGGAGACCCCTGCGCTGGAAGTCCTCGATCGCGACGGCTTCGTCGGCTCGATCACCGCCCAGATCACCTCCTTCGTCAACATCATCTACGGCCTGCTTCTGCTCTCGATCGTGATCGCCCTGATCGGCATCGCCAACACCCTGTCGCTGTCGATCAATGAGCGCACCCGTGAGCTGGGGCTGCTGCGGGCTGTGGGGATGACCCGTCGACAGCTGCGGTCGGCGATCCGCTGGGAGGCGGTGCTCATCTCCACCTTGGGCGCGCTGGTCGGGCTCGGGCTCGGCCTCGTGCTCAGCTGGGCCGTGCTCAAGGCGCTCGAGAGCCAGGGCCTCAGCGAGTTCACGGTTCCCGGAGGGACGCTCGCCGTCATGGTGGTGATGGCGGCGGTGCTGGGAACCCTGTCGTCGATCCGGCCCGCCCGCCGGGCGGCGAAGCTGGCCATCCTCGACGCCATCGCCACCGACTGATGGCGGCCTGACGTGGGGCTCGATCCCACCTCGCTCCCGGAGGAGGCGCTGACCTTCCTCCGGGAGCGGCACCTGGCCACGCTGACCACGCTGCGACCCGACGGCTCGCCCCACGTCGTGGCCGTGGGCTTCACCTGGGACGACGACGCCCGCCTCGTGCGGGTGATCTCGTTCGCCCCCTCGCGCAAGGCCCGGAACCTGGCGGCGTCACCGGGGAGCCGTGCCGTCGTCGCCCAGGTCGACGGCGGCCGCTGGCTGAGCCTCGAGGGCACGGCCACCGTCACCGACGACCCCGCGCGGGTCGCCGAGGCCGTCCGGCGCTACGCCGAGCGCTACCGCCAGCCCGGCGAGCGCGACGACCGGGTCGCCATCGAGATCCAGGTCGACCGCATTCTCGGCCGCCCCTGACCCCCGCGTCGGCCGCCCCTCCCCCGCCGAGCACCCCGCCCCCCCCAGGTTCTTGCGGCGGACGATGACGAAGACCGTCATCAGGTGCCGCAGGAAGCTGGGGGGTCGTCGGGGCGTCGGCGATCCACCGCCGAGGAGCGAACGCTTGTTCGTGTACGGTGGGCGGCGTGTTCACCGAGATCGAGGCTCGACGGGACGTCACCTGGCAGCCGTCGCTGCTCGGGATCGACGAGCCGACGTTCGACGCCACGCTGAGCGGCGCTCGTCGGCGCTTCCTCGGCGCGGGCGCCTGGGTCGACCACGTGCCGGGGTTCCTCAGCGGGGCCGACGCGCTGTTCGACGAGGTGCTGGCAGCGGCGCCGTGGAAGGCCTTCGAGCGGCCGATGTACGAGCGGGTGGTCGACGTCCCCCGCCTCGAGACCCGGCGCTGGCGCGACCACCCGCCCCTGCTGCGGGAGGTGGCTCGCTGCCTCGGCCGCCACTACTCGGTCCACCTGCCGTCGATCTCGGCCAACCTCTACCGCGACGGGCGCGACTCCGTGGCCTGGCACGGCGACCGCATCGGCACCCGCCGTACCGACGCCGTCGTGGCCATCGTCTCGCTGGGCAGCACGAGGTCGCTGCTGCTGCGCCCCGAGGGCGGCGGCCCGTCGGTCGGGTACGCCCTGCACAGCGGCGACCTGCTCGTGCAGGGCGGCACCTGCCAGCGCACGTTCCAGCACTGCGTCCCCAAGCGGGCCCACGCCGGCCCCCGCATCAGCGTGATGTTCCGCCAAGCCGGCGGCAACTGACCGCTCGGCCGAGACGGACGGCGACCGTCACCTCCGCAACCTGTGATCGCCAGTCAGCCTGAGGCTGACTGCGCCGCACAACCTGCGGAGGTCGATCGACACCTCCTCAGCTTGTGATCGCCAGTCAGCCGAACGCTGACCGCGCAACACAGGCTGCGGGGTCTGGGGTGGGTCAGGTGAAGCCGAGGGGGGCGCCGCGGTCGTCGAAGCGGAGGCCGGGGGCCCAGGCGATCTCCCAGCGGTTGCCCTCGGGGTCGGCGACGTAGCCCGACCGGCCGCCCCACGGTCGATCACTGATCTGGCCGACCTTGCGGGCGCCGGCGGCCTGCATGGCCGTGACCACCTCGTCGACCTCGTCGGCGGTGTCGACGTTGAGGGCGAAGGTGTGGCCACCCCAGCCGTGCTTGGCGAGCGGCTCGCCGGGCGCGGCCTCGTGGGCCAGGTCGTCGATGCCGTAGAGGGCCAGCAGCACGCCGCCGACCAGGAAGGCGCAGAACTGGTCGCTGGCGCCGGGCTGGGGCTCCCACCCGAGGCCCTTGTAGAAGGCCTGCATCCTGGGCATCTCGCGCACGCCGAGCGTGACGAAGGTGAGGCGGGCGGGGACGCCGCTCATGCGTCGTCGACCGGCCGCATCTCGGCCGGGTCCCAGAAGGCCCGCATGGTGGTGATGCGGCCGGCGTCGTCGAAGGTCATCACGTCGATGATGTCGACGCCGAAGGTGGTGCCGCCGATGCTCGGACGGGCCTGCATCGGGAAGGCGGCCTCGCCGGCGGCCACCCGCACCGAGCCCGTGAGGCGCAGCTCGATCGACTCCGCCATCGAGCTGGACTGCTCGAAGAACCCGCCGATGGCCTCGTGCCCCTCGATCCGAGGGCTGCCGACGGGGTCCTCCAGCCAGGCGTCCTCGGCGAAGAGGGCGACGTAGGCGGCTCCGTCGCCCGCCGTGAACGCGGCGCAGTACGCCTCGACGGTGGCGCGGATGGTGGCGGCGTCGGCGGTCATGGCCGCGGACCCTACTGGCGGCAGCGGCAGCCGCACGAGGGGGCGGCCGGCGCGACGCTACGAGCGACGACCGCTGCGCAGGATGAGGCGGGGGCCGCGGTCCCAGGTGAGGTAGTTCCACGCCCAGTTGAGCAGCACGCTGGCCCGGTTGCGCTTGCCGACCAGGAACACGAGGTGGAGGCCGAGCCAGGCCAGCCACGCCGGGGCGCCGCGGAGCGTGATGCGCCCCGGCAGCTCCGCCACCGCGGCCCGGCGGCCGATGGTGGCCATCGTGCCCTTGTCGCGGTAGCGGAACACCGTGGTGGGCTCGTTGGCCAGCAGGCGGCTGATCTGTCGGGCCACGTGGCGCCCCGCCTGCATGGCCACTGGCGCCAGCTGGGGCAGGAGGTCGCCGTGCGCGTCGCGGGCGGCGGCGATGTCGCCGATGGCCCACACGCCGGGGCGACCGGGCACCTGGAGGTCGGCACCGACGACCACCCGCCCGCCGCGGTCCTGCTCGAGCTCGAGCACGGCGGCCAGCGGGTTGGCCTGGACCCCGGCCGCCCACACCAGCGTCTGGCACGGGAGCTCCTCGCCGTCGCCGAGCGTCACCCGGTCGCCCTCCACCGACGCCACCCGGGTGCCCAGCCGCACCTCGACGCCTCGCGACCGCAGCGTCTCGAGGGCGTGGCGGCGGCTCGACGCCTTGAAGGGGCCGAGGAGGTGGCCCTGCATCTCCACCAGCACCACCCGGGCGCGGCTCACCGCCAGGCCGGGGTAGTCCTTGCGGAAGACCATGGCGAACAGCTCGGCCAGGGCGCCGGCCGTCTCCACGCCGGTGGGCCCGCCGCCCACCACCACGAACGTGAGGCCGCCCCGGTCGATCTCGCCCGGGTCGGCATCGGCGGCCTCGAAGCGCTCCACCACGTGGTTGCGCAGCGCGGTGGCGTCCTCGAGCGTGTAGAGCGGGAAGCCGTGCTCCTCCGCGCCCGGTGTGCCGAACCACGTGACCGAGGCGCCCGCCGCCAGCACGAGGTGGTCGAAGGGCAGGGGGTCCTGGTCGGCCAGGCCGACCGTTCGGGCACCCCAGTCCACCCCCGTCACGCTCCCCTGGCGGAAGCGGACGTTGCCCTGCTCGTGGAACAGCCCCCGCACGACGTGGGCCACGTCGGCGGCGTTCAGGCCGGCGGTGGCCACCTGGTAGAGCAGCGGCTGGAAGGTGTGGAAGTTGTGGCGGTCGACGAGGGTCACGTCGACCGGGCGGCCCTTCAGCGAGCGGGCCACCTCCAGCCCACCGAACCCCGCTCCGACCACGACCACCTTCGGGACGACTGCCATGCCGACAGCCTACCGAACCTTGTGAAAATTCTCACGAACTTTGTCGGCGCCACCAGAGGCCGGTGCCGAGGCCCCCGATCACGGCCGCTGCGGCGGCTGCGACCACCCAGCGATCCGACCCGCCCTCCGACCGGTCGGGCCCCTCGCCGCGGGGGCCGACGACGCTCGACCCGCAGGTGATCATCCCCTCGAGGTCGACGCTCACCACCTCGTAGGACGCCCCCACCACGAGGTTGTCGTCCATGCCGCAGCCGTTGACCTGGAACAGGTCGCCCCGGCGCTGTTCGCCCACGACCATCGAGATGCGGATCGTGGAGCCGGTGGCGGCGCCGAGTCGTCCGTCGGTGACCTCGAGGCGCCAGGCCCGCTCCTCGCCGGAGCCGGCCCCGACGAGGTACCCGAGGTCCTCGACGGCGGTGGCCGTGACGTCGATGGCCGGCTCGCCCACCGGGGCGCACGAGCAGGCGTGCGCCGGCGCCGCCGGGATCAGCAGCAGCGCCCCCAGGGTGCCGATCACCACCGCCACGCGGATGCAGCGCACGCCCGCACCCTACGACCAGGTCGTCGGCGCCGCCTCGGGCGAGGCGGACAGGATGGCGATCAGGGGGGCCGACGACGTCAGCCCCGCCCGCGGTCCGAGCACGGTCCGTCGGCCGGACCCCGAGCGCTCACGCGTGTCGTGCGAACCAGTCGACGGCACCGAGGCGCCGAGCGCCAGGCGCGCCTGGCTCAACGAGTCGGCTGGCAGCTGGGGCACCAGTAGGTGCTCCGCGCCTGGTCGCCGTGGCGGGTCATCCGCACCGGCGTGCCGCAGCGGTGGCACGGCAGCCCACGACGGCCGTAGACGGCGAGACCGGCCGGGTGCGTGCGCCGCTCGGCGTGCCCCAGGTTGGCCTGGAGCTGGCGAGCGGCGACGGTCCAGACGCGGCGGCGCTCGTCGTCGGTGACGAGCTCGATCGCCGTCGCCGGGTCGAGGCCCACGGCGTAGCAGGCCTCCGACTTGTAGACGTTGCCGATGCCGGCAGCGATGCGCTGGTCGAGCAGGGCCTCGCCCAGCGTGGTCCCGGCCGCGGCCAGCTGCGCAGCGCGCGCCAGCACCTGGTCGAGCACGTCGTCGGCCAGGGACCCCGCCAGGCAGAGGTCGGGGCCGAGGGTGGCCAGCGGCGTGGGCTCGGCGCCACCCCGGTGGTAGGTCTCCACCACGGGCGCCTGGAAGCACACGGCCAGCCAGCCGCTGTCGGTGCCCACCACCGCACGGGCCAGGTAGGCCGGCTTCCGCCACCGCTCGCGCTCCCGGTACACGTGCCACGAGCCGCTCATCCGGAGGTGCGTGCGCAGCACCAGGCCACCGTCGAAGTGCACCAGCAGGTGCTTGCCCCGCGCCTCCACCAGGTCGACGCGCTCGCCCAGCTTCGGCGCATCGCCGCGGAGGCGAGGCGCCTCGAACCGGGTCAGCACGTGACCCTGCAGCGCTGGCTTGAGCCGGGCCGCCGCCTTGTAGAGGGTGTCGCCTTCGGGCACCTCCCCAGTGTGCCCAGCCACCCCCGGGATCACTCGACCGGACCGGCGACGGGCGTGGCGCCACGACCCGTGGGGTACGAATGGGTGACCGACCCGCAGCACCGCACGAGCTCCAGGAGGGGCAGCATGAGGATCCGTCGCCGCCGCGACACGACCGTCGACCGCCTGACGGCGGAGCTCCTCCGCGAGGCGGGCGCCAAGGGGGCCTGGGACCACCTCTTCGTGTCCGTGACCTTCGACGAGGGCGCCACGTCCGCGTCGGGCTTCGTCTACACGGGGGACGACTGGGACTGGTCCGGCGTGGCCAAGGCCGGATCGCAGACCCTCGACCTGTTCCACCAGGTCCGAGACGAGCTGGACGACCCTCGTGGCCCCTGCCAGGGCATCCTCTACTGGCTCGACCGGGATCGCGCCCGGGTCGAGATCACCCACCACTGGGGCGACGAGGCGGAGGGGTGGCGCATCCGACCGACCAACGCCAAGCAGATCCGCGAGCGGGCGCGCGCGGTGATCGACGATGGGTGACCCCTTCGAACGGCTGCACCCGGTGATCGAGGCCGAGCGGCGCCGCGGCAACCGGTTCTCCTTCCGGCGCACCGAGCGCGAGCACCGCGAGCTCTGGCTCCCGACCGCCATCGGGCGCTACCCGCTCGACCGAGCCGCCATCGACGCCGAGTTCGACCTCGGTCCCGACATCCACTGGCTCACGTTCGCGCCCGAGACGGCGATGCTCGTCACGCCGGTCGCCCAGCTGCTGGGCGGTTCGCAGACCCGCGGGCCACGTGCCGTGCTGCGTGGCCGGGCCTGGTGGCGGGCCTGGAGATCGTCGTCGCAGGAGCGCCGACCGCTGTGACGGTCGCGGCGATCAGGCCGTTTGGGACAGGGGCCGCTCGAGCCTCGTGAGTCCGGCCAGGTCGGCGAGGAGCTGGTAGGAGCGGCTGCGGTCGTCGGCGCCGTGCGCCATCGTGGTGACCATCAGCTCCTGGGCACCGGTGGCGGCGAGGAGCTCGTCGAGCTCGGCGCGGACGCCAGCCGGATCGCCCACGATCCGCGAGGCCGACCACTGGCGGATGGCCTCCTTCTCGGCGGGCGTGGGGTGGAAGTCGGCCGCCTCCTCCGGCGTCGGGAACGGACCGGGGCGTCCCGAGCGCAGGCGCAGGAAGGCGAGGTCGCCCGGCTTCGACAGCCAGCGCGCCCGCTCGGTGGTCTCCGCGCAGGTCACCGCCACGCCGAGCAGCACGTAGGGCTCGTCGAGCACGTCGGACGGGCGGAAGGCCTCGCGGTAGGCGGCCAGGGCGGGGAGCGTGTTCCCGGCCGAGAAGTGGTGGGCGAACGAGAACGGCAGGCCGAGGGCGCCGGCCAGGCGGGCGCTGTAGTCGCTCGAGCCGAGGAGCCAGATGGCCGGCTGGTACCCGAGGGCGGGCACCGCGGTGATGCCGCGGTAGGGGTGGTCGTCGGGGAAGGTGCCGTTGAAGAACCCGTAGAGCTCGCCGAGCAGGGCCGGGAGGTCGGGCTCGCGCAGGCCCCCGATGCCACGGCGCAGCGCGGCCGCGGTGCGCGGGTCGGTGCCCGGCGCCCGCCCGATGCCCAGGTCGATCCGACCGGGGTGCAGCGCCTCCAGCATCCCGAACTGCTCGGCGATCACCAGCGGCGCGTGGTTGGGGAGCATCACGCCGCCGGAGCCCAGCCGGATGGTGTCGGTCACCGACGCCAGGTGCGCCAGCAGCACGGCGGGCGACGAGCTGGCGATGCCGGGCATGTTGTGGTGCTCGGCCACCCAGTAGCGGTGGTAGCCCAACCGCTCAACCTCCTGCACCAGCGCCAGCGAGGCCCGCAGCGCGGCGGCCGGATCGGACCCCGCTCCCACCGGCGACAGGTCGAGCACGGACAACGGGACGGGGAGCGGCGCAGAGGTCATCGATGGGTCCAACGTCGGGCGACGGGCTGCGATTCCCCGCCGATAGCGTCATCGGCCATGAGCGACGACGGCTTCGACATGCACGAGTTCAACCGGGGGATCATCGAGGAGTTCCGCGCCAACGACGGCGTGGTCGGCGGCCCCTTCGAGGGCGCCCCGATGGTGCTCATCACCCACACCGGCGCCAAGAGCGGCATCGAGCGCACCACGCCGCTGGTGCACTCGACCGACGGCGACGACGTGGTGATCATCGCCTCCAAGGGCGGCGCGCCCACCAACCCCGACTGGTACCACAACCTGGTGGCCAACCCCGAGGTGACGGTGGAGGTGGGCACCGAGACGTACCGGGCCCGGGCCGAGATCCACACCGACGGCCCGGAGCGCCAGCGCCTGTTCGACCAGCAGGCGGCGGCGATGCCGAACTTCAAGGAGTACGCCGAGAAGACCGACCGCCTCATCCCCGTGGTCGTGCTGCGCCGCACCTGACCCGCGTGGGGGCTCAGTCGACGGTGGCCACCGCCGGGGCGATCGACGCGAACCGGGCGGGCACGGGGAGCCGGTGGGCGAACTTGGTGGCCAGCGGTCCGAGCACCGCGGTGAGCAGCACGTAGGCAGCGGCCAGCGCCCCCAGCTGCCCACCGTCGGCGAGGCCGACGCCGAGCGCGGCGATCACGATCGAGAACTCGCCGCGGGCGATCAGGGCGCTGCCGGCTCGGACGCGCCCGGGCGCCGCCGCGCCGATCCGCTCGGCCGCCACCCACCCGGTCACCAGCTTGCCGACGGCGGTGACCAGCGCCAGCGCCAGCGCCGGCGCCAGGACCCCGGGCAGGGTGGCGGGGTCGATCTGGAACGAGAAGAAGAGGAAGAAGGCGGCCGCGAACAGGTCGCGCAGCGGGCTGATGAGGGCGCCGGCCCGCTCCTGCACCGGACCCGACAGGGCCAGGCCCACGAGGAAGGCGCCGATGGCCGCCGAGACCTGCAGCTGCTGGGCCACGCCCGCCACCAGCAGGGTGAGGCCGAACACGCCGAGGAGCAGGGCCTCGTCGGACCGGTGGCCGACGGCACGGCTGATGTGGTGCCCCCAGTGCATGGCGATGGCGAGGATCACGCCCACCACCACCAGCGCCACGACGACCGACAGCGCGGTCGCCCCCGCGGCACGACCCGCCACGAGGGCCGCCACGATCGGCAAGTAGACGGCCATGGCGAGGTCTTCGATCACCAGCAGGTTCAGCACCGCGGGGGTCTCGCGGTTGCCCATCCGGCCGAGGTCGCCCAGCACCTTGGCGATCACCCCGGAGGAGCTGATCCACGTGACCCCGCCCAGCAGGATGGCGGCGTTCACCTCCCACCCGAGGAGCAGGCCCAGCCCGAAGCCGGGCAGGAAGTTCACCACCGCGTCGAGGGCGCCGACGCCCAGGCCCGAGCGCAGGCCCTCGCGCAGCTCGGCCCCGGAGTACTCGAGCCCGAGGGTCAGCAGGAGGAGCAGCACGCCGATCTCGGCGATGAGCCCGATGAAGTCCTCGCTGACCTCGATGTCGAGCAGCCCTCCGTCGCCCAGGGCCAGCCCGGCGACCAGGTAGAGCGGGATCGCCGTGATGCCGAGCCGCGACGCCACCCGCGCCATGACCGACAGCAGGAGGGTGATGGCGCCGATCTCGATGAAGGCGCGCGCGGTCTCGGACGACGTGGCGGCGAGCAGCCCCGCGCCGCTGCCCACCTCGTCAGGCCCGCAGGAGCGCGCGGAGCTGGGAGAGGCCGTCGGTGGTGCCGACGGCCACCACCACGTCGCCACCCTCGAACGAGAACTCCGGGCCGGGCGCCGGGATCGAGGTGTCGTGGCGGACGACGGCCACGATGGAGGCGCCCGTGCGGGTGCGGTACATGCCGTCGGCGATCGTGGTGCCGACCGCGGGCGACGCCGGGTCGACGTCGAGCCACTCGATGGCCAGGCCCTCGATCTGCTGCTGGACCGCCGTGACCGCCTCGCTGATCTGCGAGGCGCCCAGGAGCTCGGCGAGGGTCCGGGAGTCGTCGCTGGTGAGGTGGAGCGGTGCCGAGCAGGCGTCGGGGTCGGCCTGGTCGTAGATGAGCACCTCCCGGCGGCCGTTGCGGTGGACCAGCACGCCCACCCGCTCGCCGTCGTCGGTGGTGAACTCGTGGCGGACGCCCACCCCCGGCAGCACCGTCTCGGTCACCTCAGCCATCGCAGCACCCTCCTCTGGTGGCCCGAGGATACCGGCGCTCGACGACCGCCCGGACCTGCCACCATCGGGCGATGCGATCCGTGACCGTCGAGCAGCGCCGGGCCCGCCTGGCGTGGCGCCACCGGCTCGCTCCCGCGGCTCGGGTCGACGACGACGTGGCGGCCATCACCCGCGACCTCGTGGTCCTCCACGCCACCGACCCCGCCACGATGGTGCTCGCCGCCGCCGTCCGGATGCGCCAGCCCGCCGTGGCCGCGGTCGAGGCCGCGCTCTACGAGGACCGCACGATCGTGCGCATGCTGGGCATGCGCCGCACCCTCTTCGGCGTGGCGGCCGCCGACCTCGGGACGGTGCAGCGCTCGAGCAGCGACGAGGTGGCCGTCGTCGAGCGGCGGCGCTTCGAGAAGATGCTGGTCGACGGGGGGATCACCCGGGACCCCCGGCGCTGGCTCCGTGGCGTGGAGCGCAAGACGTTGGCGGCCGTCGACGAGCTGGGCGAGGCGGCGGCCACCGACCTGACGCCCCGCGTGGCCGAGCTGGCGCGCCAGATCCCCGTGGCCCAGGGGAAGGCCTACGCCGGCTCGGTGGGTGTGTCGTCGAAGGTGCTCTTCCAGCTGGCGGTCGAGGGCCACCTGGTCCGCGGGCGGCCGAAGGGTGGGTGGACCAGCGGCGTCCACCGCTGGAGCAGGCCCGAGACGTGGCTGGGCGAGCCGATCGACCGCAGCCTGACGGCACCCGAGGCCAAGGTGCAGCTCGCGCAGCGCTGGCTGGCCCGGTTCGGGCCGGCGCCGCTGGGCGACCTGAAGTGGTGGACGGGCTGGACGCTCGGCGCCACCCGGGCGGCGGCGGCCGAGCTCGACATCGCGGAGGTGGAGCTCGGCGGCACGACCGGCCTCGTCCTCGCGGACGACGTCGACGACGTCGCTGACCCCGGCCCCTGGGTGGCGCTGCTCCCGGGGCTCGACCCGACCACGATGGGCTGGCAGCAGCGCGCCTGGTACCTCGGCGACCACAAGCCCCACGTGTTCGACCGCAACGGCAACGCCGGTCCCACCGTGTGGGTCGACGGGCGCATCGTGGGCGGCTGGGCCCAGCGCAAGGACGGCGAGGTGGTGGTGCGCCTGCTGGAAGACGTCGGGAGCGAGCGGGCTGCGCAGGTGGCGGCGGAGGCCGAGCGGCTGCGGCAGCTGGTCGGCGACGTGCGCGTCACCCCCCGGTTCCCGACGCCGCTCGACAAGGAGCTGTCGGCCTGATGGAGAGCACCCGGGTGGACCGCTGGGTGTGGGCGGTGCGGCTCTACAAGACCCGCTCGGACGCCACCGACGCCTGCAAGGGCGGCCACGTGAAGGTGAACGGCAAGACGGCCAAGCCGGCCACGCCGGTGGCCATCGGCTCGCGGGTGGAGGCACGGGTCCACGACCGCGACCGGGTCCTCGAGGTCACCCAGGTCATCGAGAAGCGCGTCGGCGCACCCTTGGCGGCCGGCTGCTTCATCGACCACAGCCCGCCGGTCCCCGAAGCCGACCGGATCCGCGTCGCGGAGCGCGAGCGGGGCGCCGGCCGCCCCACCAAGCGCGACCGCCGCCAGCTCGACCGCTGGCGCAACACCTGACCCCGCCTCGCCACCCCGAGCTTCCTGCGGCGCGCAGTCACGGTCTTCACACTCCAGCGCCGCAAGAACACCGACCCCGAGCTTCCTGCGGCGCGCAGCCACGGTCTTCACACTCCAGCGCCGCAAGAACATCGGGGTTCGAGCGGTGAGGGCCGCGGTCGGGGTGGCGGGACGTGCCACGCTGCTGGGGTGAGCCCGCCGCTGGACCTGCGCTTCGTGACCTCGGCCGACCAGCTCGAGCGGCTGCCCGAGAGCCCGGCCGAGGTGGCGGTGGTCGGGCGCTCGAACGTGGGCAAGTCGTCGCTGATCAACGCGCTGGCCAAGCGCAACGGGCTCGCCAACACCTCCAAGACCCCGGGCCGCACCCAGCTGCTGAACTGCTTCGAGCTGCCCGACGGCTCCACCATGGTCGACTGCCCCGGGTACGGCTACGCCAAGGTGTCGAAGGTCCAGCGGGCGTCGATGGCCGCCATGATCGAGCACTACCTGCTCGAGCGGGAGCCGCTGCAGATGGTGATGGTGCTCGTCGACGGCGAGGTGGGCCCGACGTCGCTCGACCGCTCGATGCTCGAGTGGCTGCGCGAGGAGGCGCTCCCCCACCAGGTCGTCGCCACCAAGCACGACAAGGTCAAGGCCAAGCTCCGGGAGAGGCGCAAGAAGGACCTGGCAGCGGGGTGCGACCTCGACCCGGGCGACGTGGTGTGGGTCAGCTCCGCCAAGAACGTGGGGATCGACCGGCTCCGCGACCTCGTGCGCCTCTGGCTCTCCGACTGATCCACGCCGTCGGGCGGGCTACGTTCCGGCGATGGGCGACGTCGACCGGGTGAGGCTCCAGCGGCTGCTCGACCAGGAGCGCCGTGCGTTCCGAGAGGCCCGACCGGCCTCGGCGGCGGCCGCCGAGCGCGCCGCCGAGCACCTCGTGGGCGGCGTGCCGATGACGTGGATGGCGAAGTGGGCCGGCGGTTTCCCGATCTTCCTGACCTCGGCGAGGGGCAGCCGGGTGACCGACCTCGACGGCCACACCTACGTGGACCTGGCCCTCGGCGACACCGGCGCCATGGCCGGCCACTCACCTCCGGCCACGGTGGCGGCCATCGCCGCACGGGTGCACGAGCTCGGCGGGATCACGGCGATGCTCCCCACCGAGGACGCCACCTGGGTGGCCGGGGAGCTGGCCCGCCGCTTCGGCCTCCCGCACTGGTCCTTCGCGCTCACCGCCACCGACGCCAACCGGTGGGCGCTGCGCCTGGCCCGCCTGGTCACCGGCCGGCCCCTCGTGGCCTCGTTCGCCTACGGCTACCACGGCACCGTGGACGAGACCTTCGTGGTGCGGGCCGACGACGGATCCACCGTCTCCAGAGCGGGCAACGTCGCCCCGATGGTGCCCCCGGCCACGACCACCCGGGCCCTCGAGTGGAACGACCTGGCCTCGGTGGAGGCGGCCCTGGCCCCCGGCGACGTCGCCGTGGTGCTCACCGAGCCGGCGCTCACCAACATCGGGATCGTGCTCCCCGAGCCCGGGTTCCTCGAGGGGCTGCGGGCCATCTGCGACCGCACCGGCACCTTGCTCCTCATCGACGAGACCCACACCCTCTCGGCCGGCCCGGGCGGCTGCACGGCCGCCTGGGAGCTGCGCCCTGACCTGGTGACGCTCGGCAAGTCGTTCGCCGGCGGGGTGCCGATCGGCGCCTACGGCCTCTCCGCCGACGTCGCCGATCGCCTCGCCACCCGGGTCGACCAGGAGGGCGCCGACCTCGTCGACGTGGGCGGGGTCGGCGGCACGCTGGCCGGCAACGCGCTCTCCATGGCCGCCGCCCGCGCCACCCTCGCCGAGGTCCTCACCGCCGAGGCCTTCGACCACATGATCGCCCTGGCCACCCGGTTCACCGACGGCGTCCAGGCCACCCTCGACCGCCACGACCTGCCGTGGAGCGTCGTGCAGCTCGGCGCCCGGGCGGAGTACCGCTTCGCTCGACCGGCGCCGCGCACCGGCACCGAGTCGGCCGCCGCCGGCGACGACGAGGTGGAGGAGCTCCTCCACCTCGCGCTGGCCAACCGCGGCATCCTCCTCACGCCGTTCCACAACATGGCCCTGATGGCGCCGACCACCACGACGGAGGACGTCGACCTCCACACCGAGGTCTTCGCTGCGGTGGTGGCCGACCTCGTGGGCTGAGGTCAGAGGTCGGCCAGCACCCAGAGCAGCGCCGTGAGGCTGAGGCCGTCGCCCACGTGGCCCGCCGCGATCTGGGCTCGCACGGCGTCCCAGGTGAGCCACTCGACCCGCTCGGCCTCGTCGGGATCGGTGGGGTCGCCCCGGCGCTCGGCACCCTCGGCCACGAAGAGGTGGAAGGTGGCGTCGGACGATCCGTTGTGCGGGAAGTAGGTGGTGATCGGCTGCAGCGGCCCCGGCTCCCACCCGGTCTCCTCGAGGCACTCACGTCGGCCGGCCTCCTCCGGGGACTCGCCGTCGTCGACGCGCCCGGCCGGGATCTCCCACCCCCAGGTGTCGGTGGTGAAGCGGTGGCGCCACAGGAGGAGGACCCCTCGTGCGGCATCGGTCACCACCACGCCGCTGGCGTGGGCCGGCATCCGCACCACGTGGTGCTCGAACCGGGCGCCCGACGGGAGCTCCACGTCGACCAGCGACAGCCCCACCCACTCGCTCTCGTAGAGCCACCGCTCGCCGTGCACCGTCCAGCGCATCGCGGCCCCGGCTCAGCTGCCGCCGGCGATGGCGATGATGCCCAGGATGATCGAGACCAGCGTGACGGCGGCGAGGAAGCCCACCGAGGTGCGGATCTTGGCCAGGTGCTCGGTCTGGGCCCTCAGCTCGCCGCCGATGGCGATGAGGATCTCCTCGGTCGAGTGCTGCTGCTGATCCGCCATCTGCCAACCCCCAGGTCGTCTCGGGGAGACGGTACCGCTCAGCCCGATGACGGGATGGCGTAGGTGACGGTGGCGTGGGCCACCGGGCTGGCCGGGTCGGCGCCCTCGCTCCACACCCGGACCTCGCTCACCGACTGGCGGCGCCCGAGGCGGAGCAGGGTGGCGTGGGCCAGCAGGTCGGCCGGCTGCGGCTTGGCCAGGAAGGCGATGTTCAGGCTGCTGGTGACGGCCAGCGCCACCGGCCCGATCCGGGACAAGGTGACGAGCCAGGCGGCGGCGTCGGCCAGCGCCATCATCGTGGGGCCCGACAGCGTGCCGCCGGGGCGCAGCTGGCTGGGGTCGTAGGGCACCCGCATCCGGAGCCCGTCGGCACCGGCGTGCTCCACCCGGTAGGCGCGTGGGGCGCCGGGGAAGGCGCCGTCGAGGAACTCGTTCAGCTCGTCGACGGTCATCACGAGGTCGGCCACGGGCGCCGAACCTAGCCACACGACCCAGCGGGACGCCGTGCCATGCTGATCTGGCGTGACACGACGATCGCCATCGACGCCACCGCAGCCGACGGAGCCCAGCGCGCGTCGCGCCCGGCGCCGGATCGGGCTGGGGCTGGCCGTGCTCCTCCTGGTCGCTGCCTGCAGCTCGAGCCCGGGGTCGGAGGCCGTCCCCACCAGCACCTCGGCGGAGCCTGACGGGGGCACGACCACCACGACCGAGCCTGCTCGCCCGGTGGGCGGGCTGGTCGCCACCATCGAGGTGTCGCGGCTGTTCGCCCTGCAGCGCCAGCACGGCCTCGGGCTGCGGAACGTCGGCGACCAGCCCGTCCGGGTGCTGGCCGTCGGGCTCGAGACACCGCTGTTCGAGACGGCCATGATGACGGAGCGGGAGCTGGTCCTCGAGCCCGGCAGCCGTGAGCTGGTGATGCCCGTGCCGTACGGGGCGGCGCGCTGCGGCGGCGATGCCACCGACACGTTCGATGCCCTCGTGCTCGTCGATGGCACGCCGGAGCCACTGCGGATGCCGGCCCCGGAGAAGCACGCCGGGGCCATCGGCCGCGTCCACGATGGCGAGTGCGCCGCCACGGCCGTGCGCGAAGCCGTCGACCTCCGCTTCGGTGACCGCTGGTCCCTCGATGGCCGGTCGGTCACCGGCGAGATGGTGCTGCAGCAGCGCACCGCCGGAGCTGCGGCCGCCGTCGACGAGATCGCGGGCAGCGTGATCTTCGACGTCGAGCTCGACGCCGGTCCGCCGGTCCTGGAGGTCGACGACGACGCCCCGACCGATCGGGTGCGCGTGGTGGTGAGCGCCGAGCGCTGCGACCCCCACGCCCTGATCGAGAGCAAGAAGACGTTCGTGTTCCTGGCCTGGGTGAGCCTCGACGGGTCGGAGCCGATCCCCGTGGAGGTGACGCCGGACGGCGCCGCCAGGGCCGCGCTCGACGACCTGCTGTCCACCTGCCTCGAGTGAGGTCGGCGGTCGCCGGCGCTGTGCGCAGCGACCGGCGGCACGTGGGAGGCTCGTCCCCATGACGGGCGACGAGGTGCGACCGCCGGGGTTCACCCGCCGGCAGGTGCTGGTGGGCGGCGCAGCCCTGGCCGTGGGCTGGGCGGCCGGCTGCGGTGGGGACGACGGCGACGGTGCGGCCACCGACACCACGGCCGCCACCACGACCACGCCGGCGCGCCCGCCGCCCGAGCTCTCCGGCGATCCCTTCACCCTCGGCGTGGCCTCCGGCGACCCGACGGCCACCAGCGTGATCCTGTGGACCCGCCTCGCCCCCGAGCCCCTCGCCCTCGACGGGCTGGGCGGCATGCCCGACGAGCCCGTCGACGTCCGCTGGGAGGTGGCCACCGACGACGCCTTCACCGACGTGGTGCAGACCGGGGTGGCGACCGCCGAGCCGGGCCACGCGCACAGCGTCCACGCCGACGCCACCGACCTCGACCCGGGCGCCGAGTACCGCTACCGGTTCCTGGTGGGCGACGCCACCAGCCCCACCGGCCGCACCCGCACGCTCCCCGACGGCTCGCCGGACCGGTTCGGCATCGGGGTGGTGAACTGCCAGTGGTTCGAGACGGGCACCTACGCGGCCTACCGGCACCTGCTCGACGAGGAGGTCGACCTCGTCCTGCACCTCGGCGACTACATCTACGAGTACCCCGGCGATCCCGAGGGCGCCCGTCCGACCCTGCCCGACCGCATCCTCGAGACGCTGAGCGACTACCGGCTCCGCTATGCGTCGTACCGGGCCGACGCCGACCTGCGCGCCGCCCACGAGCGGTTCCCGTGGGTGCTCACGTGGGACGACCACGAGGTGGCCAACAACTACATGGGCGACGCGCTGGTGGAGGACCCCGATCCTGACGTGGCCCGGGCCCGCCGCGCCGCCGCCTACCGGGCCTGGTGGGAGCACCTCCCGGTGCGGGTGGGGCCGCCCGATGGCGGCGACCTGTCGATCTACCAGCACCTCGACGTGGGCGACCTGGCCCGGATCTACGTGCTCGACCAGCGCCAGCACAGCGACGTGCCGCCCTGCCGCGGCACCGACACCGCAGAAGGAGACTTCGGCGACTGCGCCGAGCGCACCGACGACGCCGACCGCACCCGGCTCGGCGCCGACCAGGAGGCCTGGTTCGACGAGGCCACGGCGGCGAGCACCGCCACCTGGAACCTCGTCGGCAACCCGGTGGTGCTGGCCGGGGTCGACGGCGGCAGCGACGCCGACGGCCCGAAGTACTACCTCGACACCTGGGACGGGTTCCCCACGGCCCGGCACCGCCTCATCGACCGGCTGGCGGAGGTGGACAACCCGGTGGTCCTCACCGGCGACTACCACGCCGGCATGGTGCTCGACGTCCACCAGCGCCCGTTCGAGGAGGGCAGCCCGCTGGTCGCCCCGGAGTTCATGGCGCCACCGATCTCCTCGGTGCTGTTCCCGGCCGACGTGTCGGCCCGCACCCCGCAGCTGCGCCAGCAGACCAACGGCCACGGCTACCTCACCGCCCACGTCACCCCCGACGAGCTGACCGTCGCCTTCCGCGTGCTCGACGACGTGACGGATGCCGGCTCCGCCATCTCCACCACGGCCACCTGGGCCGTCACGGCCGGCGATCCGCAGGCCGTCGAGCGCTAGCGGAGCGGCGGACCCAGCGCCGCCCGGGCCGCGAGCCCGGCGTTCTTGCGGCACCGAACCGTGAAGACTGCGCTTGAGCGCCGCAAGAACATCGAGGTCGGCGGTGTGGGCAGGGGGGTCGAGCGGAGCCGGGGTCGGGCGTGGGCGACCGGGCTAGCGGGAGCGGCGGACCCAGCCCTTGTAGGCCTGCTGGAAGCCGGCCTGGCGCAGGGCCTCCTGCAGGTCGGGCGCCGACTCGTGCAGCGGCTGGCCGTCGACCTCGCGCAGCTCGAGGGACCGGAACCGCCCGTTGCCCACCAAGGCGCCCAGGGCCGCCACCCACCGGTGGTCGCCCTCGGCGGCGGCCGGGAAGCGCAGCACCTTGTGGGCGCCTCGTTCGAGGTAGGCGAGGGCCTCGCCGCCGGCGAGGACGACGAGCGCGCCGGCGGCCCGGGCCGGGCGACCGGTGGACTCCGGCCAGGGGATCGCAGCGCCGAACGGCTGGGCCGGATCGGTGGCGGCCACCACGACGGGGGCATCGGCCTCGGCCCCCTCGCGCTCGCCGCGCAGCCGGTCGACGGCACCGGCCACCGCGAACTGGGCCGCCCCGAGGCCGGCCACGAAGTAGCCCCGGCGCACCTGGCCGCGCTCCTCGAGCGCCTTGAGCACCGGGTAGACGCCGGCGAAGCCGCCCTCGGCGCCCTCCCCCAGCGCCGCCTCACGGGTGAGGACGCCGTAGCGCTCGAGCAGCTGGAGGGCGCGGGCGTGGGCGGCCTCGGTGGCGGTGGGCCGCGGCTCCAGCAGCGGACCGACCAGCGACCAGCGGCCGGCGCCGGCCGGGGGCCCGAGCCGGTTGAGGCGGCCCGGCCGCGGCCGACCCCGCGCACCCGCCTTCGCCGACGACCGGCCCGAGGATCGACGGCCGGTGCCCCCCACGAAGGCCCGCAGCGGAGCCAGCGAGTCGTTGGTGACGAGGCCGGCCCACACCAGGTCCCACAGGGCGGTGAGCACGGTGGGGTCGTCGAAGGGCTGGCCGCCCTGCTGGGCGGCGCGGGTGAGGTCGGTCCAGAAGGAGGCCCCCCGACCGGTGAGGTGCTCGAGGAGCACCTCGTGCAGCGGGTCGGGCTCGAAGCCCTCGGTGGCCGGCAGCAGCAACCCGGCCTGGTCGCGGAAGGCCAGGCGGATGCGGCCGTCGGTGGAGCCGATGGCGCCGGCGCCCACCCAGACCACCTCGCCCGAGGTGCACAGCTGGTCGAGGTCGCCGGGGCGGTGGTCGGGCAGGCGGGCGGTGAGGAGGTCGCGGTCGAGGGCGGAGGCCACCAGCGGTGCCCCCTGGAGCTGGGCCACCACCTCGATCAGCGCGTCGATGCCGCGCCGCTGGCTGCCGATGCCGTGCCAGCGCGGGAGGAAGCGGGCGAGCGTGGTGGCGTCGACCGGCTCCACCTCCTTGCGCAGGGAGGCCAGCGAGCGGCGGCGGAGCTGGCGCAGCACGTCGTCGTCGCACCACTCGCGCTCCACGCCCTCGGGCCGGAACTCGCCGCGCACCACCCGGCCCTCGACCTCGAGCACCTCGAGCGCGGCGCGCACCGGCTCGGGGGCCAGGCCGTAGCGGGCGGCGCAGTGGGCCACGAGGAAGGGGCCGTGGGTGCGGGCGTAGCGGGTCACGAGGTCGACGACCGGGGCCTCGACCGACTCGGTGCAGCTGCCGGGCAGGCCGACGGGGATCGCCACGCCGAGCGCGTCGCGCAGGCGGCCGGCGTCCTCGGCTGCGCACACGCGCTCCTCGTCGGCCACCGCGCCGATGAAGGCCCGGCGCTCCCCCACCAGCTGGTCGACCCAGGCCTTCACCGGCGCGCCGTCGACCGAGCGCAGGCCGAGCTCGTCGACGGTGAGCGGTCCGAGGATCCGCAGCTGGTCGTGCGCCTCGTCGACGTCGCGGGCCAGGCGCCCCTCCACCAGGCGCTGCAGCTCGAGCTCGAGGTCGGCCAGGACGTCGGCGTCGATGAGCTCGCGCAGCTCCTCGGCGCCCAGCAGGTCGCGCAGGAGGTCGCGGTCGAGCGCCAGGGCGGCCGCCCGGCGCTCGGCGAGGGGAGCGTCGCCGGCGTACATGTAGACGGCGATCCAGCCGAACAGCAGGGACTGGGCGAACGGCGACGCCTGCTGCGTGTCGACGGAGACCAGTCGCACCTTGCGGCTGCGCAGGTCGCGCAGCACCTCGACCAGCGCCGGGACGTCGAACACGTCGTTGAGGCACTCGCGGGTGGCCTCCAGCAGGATCGGGAAGCTGGGGTACTTGCCGGCCACGGCCAGCAGGTCGGCGGAGCGCTGGCGCTGCTGCCACAGCGGCGTGCGCTGGTCGGGCCGGCGCTTGGGGAGCAGCAGTGCCCGGGCGGCGCACTCCCGGAACCGGCTGGCGAACATGGCCGTGCCCGGGAGCTGGGAGACGATCAGCTCCTCGACCTCGTCGGGGTCGAGGAGCAGCTCCTCGTCGGGGAGGTCGTCGACCGACTCGGGCAGGCGGATCACGATGCCGTCGTCGCTCCACATGAGCTCCACCGCCATGCCCCACCGCTCACCGAGCGTGTGCTGCAGCGCCATGGCCCAGGGGGCGTGCACCTGGGCGCCGAAGGGCGACAGCACGCAGATGCGCCAGTCGCCGATCTCGTCGCGGAAGCGCTCCACCACGATCGTCTTGTCGTCGGGCACGGCGCCGGTGGCCTCGCCCTGCTCGTCGAGGTAGGCCACCAGGTTGAGCGCGGCCCGCTCGTCGAGGCCGCCGTCGCGCAGGCGGGCGACGGGGTCGACGCCCTTGGTGGCGCCGGCGCGGAGCTCACGGGTGAAGGCACCGATGGCCCGGCCCAGCTCGAGCGGGCGACCGGGGCCGTCGCCGTGCCAGAAGGGCATCTTCCCCGGCTGGCCCGGCGCCGGGGTGACGATCACCTTCTGGAAGGTGATGTCCTCGATGCGCCAGGTGGAGGCGCCGAGGAGGAACGTCTCGCCGGGCCGGCTCTCGTAGACCATCTCCTCGTCGAGCTCGCCCACCCGGGTGCCGTCGGGCAGGGTGACGGTGAACAGCCCGCGGTCGGGGATGGTGCCGGCGTTGGTGACGGCCAGCCGCTGCGCGCCCGATCGGCCCCGCACGGTGCCCTCCACCCGATCCCACACCAGCCGGGGCCGCAGCTCGGAGAACTCCTCGGACGGGTAGCGGCCGGCCAGGAGGTCGAGCACCGAGGCCAGCACCTCGTCGGACAGCTCGGCGAACGGGGCCGAGGCCCGGATCACGGCGGTGAGGTCGTCGACGCGCCAGTCGTCGAGGGCGCACATGGCGACGATCTGCTGGCTCAGCACGTCGAGCGGGTTGCGGGGGTAGTGGGTGCGCTCGATCTGGCCGGCCTGCATGCGCTCCACCACCACCGCCGCCTCGAGGAGGTCGGCCCGGTGCTTGGGGAACAGCTTGCCCTTGCTGGGCGCCCCCACCTGGTGGCCGGCCCGGCCGATGCGCTGAAGGCCGGTGGCCACCGCCCCGGGCGACTCCACCTGGATGACGAGGTCGACGGCGCCCATGTCGATCCCGAGCTCCAGGCTGCTGGTGGCCACCAGGCCCTTGAGGGTGCCGGCCTTGAGCTCGTCTTCGATCTGGAGGCGGCGCTCCCGCGACAGCGAGCCGTGGTGGGCCTTCACCAGCTCCGCCTGCTCGGGCGGCTGGCCGTCCTGCTGGTCGCCGCGGTCCTCCCCCTCCCAGTGGAGCTCGTTGAGCCGGGTGGCCAGGCGCTCGGCGAGGCGGCGGGCGTTGACGAAGATGAGCGTGGAGCGGTGCTCCTGCACGAGCTCCAGCAGCTTCGGGTGCATGGCCGGCCAGATCGAGCGGCGGGCGGGCCCGGCGGCGGCGGGGCCCGACGTGGGCTCCTCGATCACGGTGCCGAGCTCGGCCATGTCGTCGACGGGGATGACGACCTCGATCTCCAGCGGCTTGCGCACGCCGGCGTCGACGATGGTGACGGGCCGCGGGCGCCGCTCCCCCGCCGGGTCGACGGCGGTGCCGCCGAGGAAGTGGGCGATCTCCTCGAGCGGGCGCTGCGTGGCGGAGAGGCCGATCCGCTGCGGGCTGGGACGGTCGCCGGACGTGACCCAGTGGTCGAGCCGCTCGAGCGTGAGCGCGAGGTGGCTGCCCCGCTTGGTGGCGGCCAGGGCGTGGATCTCGTCGATGATCACGGCCTCCACCCCGCGCAGGCTCTCCCGGGCCGCCGAGGTGAGCATGAGGTAGAGCGACTCGGGGGTGGTGATGAGGATGTCGGGCGGGTTGCGCACCAGCTGGCGGCGCTCGTCGGCCGGCGTGTCGCCCGTGCGGATCCCGACGGTCGGCTCCGTGTACCCCTCGCCCAGCCGCTGGGCGGCCAGGCGGATGCCCTGGAGCGGGCTGCGCAGGTTCTTCTCGATGTCGACGGCGAGCGCCCGCAGCGGCGAGATGTAGAGCAGCCGGGTGCGATGCGTGCGGCCCTCGGGCACCGGGCGGCTCACCAGCTGGTCGATGCCCCAGAGGAACGCCGACAGCGTCTTGCCCGAGCCGGTCGGCGCCAGGATCAGGGTGTGATCGCCTTGGGCGATGGCGGGCCACCCCTTGGCCTGCGGCGGGGTGGCCTCGGGGAACGACGTGGTGAACCAGGCCCGGACGGCCGGTGAGAACGGAGCGAGCGGGTCCACATCGGCCACCCGCCAACGCTACCCAGGAGGTGTGACGATCGAACCGGCGCCGCCCGGCGTCGGATCGACCTCGATCCGACGCCGACGCCCAGGCTCGCGCGCAGCCGGCGGCGCGCTACTCGCCGTCGGTGGCGGGGTCGCCGTCGACGGCGAGGGCGAAGCGGGGCACCAGCTCCTCGAGCACGTAGGGCAGGCTCAACGGGCTGCTGAAGCCGGCCGCCGCCCCCACCTCGGCGTCGAGGAACACCTCGCGACCCTCCTCGACGGCCCGCAGCCCGGACCGCAGCGGGCTGGCCTCGATCTGGGCGATCACGTCGTCGGTGGCGGCCACCCAGGCGACGAGGTCGGCGTCGAGGCGGTCGATGTTCTCGGCGCTGAAGCTGGCGTAGAAGCTGTCGCCGGCCAGCTCGTCGATCTCGGCCGGCACCTCGAAGCCGAGGTCCTCCAGGACGCGGCTGCGGGTGTCCTCCTCGGCGTAGCCGCCCACCTCGTCGGCGGCCATCACGAAGGCCACCACGCCGCTGGCCCCCTCGAACTCCGGGTGCTCGGCGCGAGCCTCGGCGAAGAGCTCCTCCACCTCGGTCACCAGGGCCTCGGCCTCGTCGGCCTTGCCGACCGCCTGACCGATGGCGCGGGTGGCCTCCTGCCAGGGCACGCCGTAGTCGACGAACTCGTCGCTCTGGGCGAGCGTCGGGGCGATGGCCGAGAGGGTGGCGTACTCCTCGGCCGTCATCCCCGACGACACGCCCACGATGAGGTCGGGCCGGAGCGCGGCGATGGCCTCGTAGCTCAGGGCATCGGCCGGGAGCACCTCGGGCTCGGCGTCGCCGAGGGCCTCCTGCGCCCACGGCCAGGTGGCGAAGGGCTGGTCGCCGTACCAGTCGCGGATGCCCACGGGCACGACCTCGAGCGCCAAGAGGAAGTCCTGGTCGGTGAAGCCGACCGACACCACGCGCTCGGGGACCTCGTCGAGGACGGTCTCGCCGTACTTGTGCTCGAGCGTGAGGGGGAAGGCGGCGCCGTCGCCCGAGGCCACCGGATCGCCGGCGCCGTCCGCCTCCTCGCTGCCCCCGCAGGCGGCCAGCAGCCCGCCCACCAGCAGGGCCGCCGCCACCGCTCGCACCGGTCGTCCACCACGTCGCATCGCCAGCACTGCGCCTCCTCGAGATCGGATCGAGGGGCCTTGCTATCGCATGTTAGGTGGGCCTATCAAGTAGCGACCGTGAGGGTCCCCAGCATGTTCGGGTGGATGTCGCAGATGAACTCGTAGGCCCCCGCCTCGACCTCGACCACCAGCTCCTGCCGGCTCGGACCGGTCGCCAGCTCCGTGGCGGGGGACGTCGGGTGGTCGGGCAGGTGGACGTTGTGGTTGACGCCGTCGTCGCGGTTGTCGACCACGATCGTCAGCCCCCCGGGCTCGGCCTCGAGGCAGTCGGTGTCCCACCGCACGTCGTCGGCCACCAGCGTGACCCGACCTCCCTCGGCGACCTTGCACCCGCCGGCCTGCGGCGGATCCTCGCCGCCGCCGGTGTCGCCGCAGCCGACGACGGCCGAGACGGCGAGCCCGGCGAGGCCGACCGCGGCGATGAGGCGGGAGTGCATCTCCCGATGCTCGCCCGAGCGACCTCCCAGGTGCCAACCTGGCCCACTCCATGGCCGACATCCTCACCGCCTTCGCCGTCGTGTTCCTGGCCGAGCTCGGCGACAAGACCCAGCTGGTGGCCCTCACGCTCGCCGGCCGCTACCCCGCCCTCAAGGTGCTCCTGGCCCTCGGCGCCGCCATCGTCGTCCTGCAGACGCTGTCGGTGACTGCCGGCGCGCTCATCAGCGAAGCCGTCCCGGAGCGCGCCATCGCGGTGGGCGCCGGCCTCCTCTTCCTGGGCTTCGCTGCGTGGACCTGGCGCTCCGCCGACGACGGTGAGGACTTCGCCGACGCCGCCCCGGGGCGCAGCGGGCTGGTGAGCGTCGCCGTCGCCTTCTTCCTGGCCGAGCTGGGCGACAAGACGATGCTCACCACGGCCGGCCTGGCCGCTGATCGGGGCATCGTGCCGGTGTGGATCGGCTCCTTCGCCGCGATGCTGGCGGCCACCGCCCTGGCCGTGCTGGCCGGCCGCAACCTCGGCCGACGGGTCCGACCCGCCACCTTGCGCAAGATCGGTGCCGTGGCCTTCCTCGTCGTCGGCGTCGCCACCCTCGTCGGCGCGGCCGTCGGCTGAGGCCGGCCGCCGACCGGGCGGTGCGCCGAGCGGCGTGTGACCGCGGTCACCGGCGGGGCACGGCTCGGGCGCGTCGGGCAGGCTGCGGCCATGCGGCACCTCGTCTACGTCGAGCCCGGGAAGGTCGAGTGGCAGGAGGTGGTCGATCCCGCGCCGCCGCCGGGTGGGGTGGTGGTCGCCCCGCTGGCCGTCGCCCGCTGCGACCTCGACTCGTCGATGGCGGCCTTCGGGCTCTTCCCCGGACCCTTCCCGGTCGGGCACGAAGCGGTCGGCGAGGTGGTGGCGACGGCCCCCGACGTCGCCCGCTGGGCCCCCGGCGACCGGGTGGTGGTGCCCTTCCAGGTGTCGTGCGGCAGCTGCGCGCCCTGCCAGCAGCACCGCTTCGCCGCCTGCGTGCCCCACAAGGCGAAGGCGGGGGCCGCCTTCGGGTTCGGCCCGGCCGGCGGCGATCATGGCGGCGCCATGGCCGACCTGCTCGCGGTGCCGGCCGCCGACCACCTGCTGGTGGCCGCGCCCGACCTGCCCGTCGAGGTGCTCTGCACGCTGGCCGACAACGTCCTCGACGGCTACCGCGCCGTCGCCCCGGCCCTCGCCGCCCGACCCGGCGCCGACGTGCTCGTGGTGGGCGGGCTGGCCCCGTCGGTCGGGCTGTACGCCGCCGCCTCGGCGCTGGCCCTCGGCGCCGGCTCGGTCCGCTACGCCGACACCGACGCCGAGCGCTGCCAGGCGGCGGCGTCCCTCGGTGCGGAGCCGGTCGCGGTGGAGGGCGCGTGGCCCCGCCGGTTCGACCGCGCCGCGATCACCGTCGACAACACCGGCGATGCCGACGGCCTGGCCTGCGCCCTGCGCTCGACCGACGACTACGGCACGTGCACCAGCGTGGCCATCTACTTCGATCCCGGCACGACCCTCCCCCTGCTCGAGATGTACACCCGAGGCGTCACGTTCCACACCTCGCGCGCCGACGCCCGGGCGCTCCTGCCCGAGGTGCTCGACCTGGTCGGCGCCGGCCGGCTCGACCCCACCGTGGTGCCCACCACCGTGCTGCCGTGGGACCAGGCCGCCGACGCCTGGCTCACGCCCGCCACCAAGCTCGTCTTCACCCGCGCCGGGTGATCGGGCGTCAGCGCATGGCGTAGGTGATGGGGAGGTGCTTGACGCCGCTGACGAAGTGGCTCTCGGCCCACTGGGGATCGCCGGCCAGCTCCACGTGGGTGAGCTCCTGGCTCAGCCGGTGGAGCATCGTGCGCAGCTCGCGGCGGGCGAACTGGGCGCCGAGGCAGAAGTGCGCCCCCACGCCGAAGCTGAGGAGCTTGTCGGCGTCGGGCCGGCGCACGTCGAAGGTCATGGGATCGACGAAGACGTCCTCGTCGCGGTTGGCCGACGGGTAGCTGAGCAGCACCCGCTCGCCCTCGGCGATCGCCACGCCACCTGGTCGTGCTCGGCGTAGCGCAGGAAGTGCCGCACCGGCGACGTCCAGCGGATGATCTCGTCGGCGGCGTTGGTGACGGCGTCGTCGTCGCCGGCCAGGCCGAGGAGCTGCTGCGGGTCCCGGGCCAGCTGCTCCATGCCGCCGGAGAGGGCGAACGACGTGGTGTCGTGGCCGGCCGTCGCCACGATGATGTAGTACCAGAGCCGCTCGATGTCGCCCATGGGGCAGCCGTCGACCTGGCCGTTGGCGATCACCGAGGCCAGGTCCTCGGTGGGGCAGGCCTGGCGGTCGGTGGTGAGCTCGCCGAAGTACTCGACGAAGCGCATGATCGTCTCCATCACCTTGGCGCCCGGGTCCTCCGACTCGCCGAGGAACTCGGGGTCGGCGGCACCGAAGATGCCCTGCGTGAGCTCGAGCATCAGGGGCTCGTCCTCCTCCGGGACGCCGTAGATGTCCATGATCACGCGCAGCGTGTAGGGCTGGGCGATGTCCTTCGCGAAGTCGCAGGTGCCGCCGAGGTCGCGCAGCCGCTGCACGTAGAGGTCGGCCAGCTCGTCGATGCGGGGCTGGCGGTGCTTCACGGCGGCGGGCTTGAACCAGTCGTTGGTGACCTGGCGGTGGTCGCGGTGCACCTTGCCGTCGAGGTGCACCAGCGTGGCCGGCAGCGGCATCCCGCTGTCCACCATGCGCTGGTGGTCGGCCTCGGGGCCGAGCACCGACCGGTTCGTGTTGTGCCAGCCCTCGTTGTCGCGCGACACGGCGAACACGTCGGCATGGCGGGTGAGCACCCAGAACGGTGCGTAGCCGGGGTCGTCGATGCGCAGCACCGGGTCGGTCCGGCGGATCTCGGCCACCCGCTCGTGCCAGCGGTCCATGTCGGCCCACTGGCTGGCCTGGCGGAACAGGGCGCCGCGGTCGTCGGTCACGGTGTCGCTCATGGCCGGATCGTATGCGCCCCCACCCGGGGGGACAGGGGGACGGGCGATCCGCCCCTCAGCGGCCGGTGCGGATGTAGTCGACCAGCTGGTCCTTCTCCCGCTCGAGCTCGTCGACGTGCGTCTTCACCACGTCGCCGATGCTGACCAGGCCCACCAGCGCCCCGTCCTCCACCACCGGGAGGTGCCGGATGCGGTGGTCGGTCATCAGGTGCATCAGCTGGTCGACGTGGTCGGCCCGGGTGCAGGTGAAGACCTCCGTCGCCATGATCGAGGAGATGGGGGCGTCGAGCAGGTCGCCGCCGCGGGACGCCAGCCGGCGGACGACGTCGCGCTCCGACACGATGCCGTCGACGCGGCTGCCGTCGGCGGACACCACCAGCGCACCGACGTTGGCGTCGCGCAGCGCCTCCACGGCCATGCGGACGGTGGCGTCGGGCGCCACCGTGGCGACGTTGCGCCCCTTGCCCTCGAGGATCTGATCGGCCAGCACAGGTGCACCTCCTGGTGGGTGGACCGCCCGTGACCATGGTCACACATCGGCGTCCGCTCTGCTCGTCGGCGGGCGCCCGCCGACCCGCCGAGGCACTAGAACCACTCCCATGGACCTGCACGCCGAGGCCGCCCGCGGGCTCACCGGCATCGACCAGCGCTACACCTCCGGCCGCCGGGCCATCGTCGCCACCCTGGCGCAGGCCGGGCGGCCCCTCACCGTCCCCGAGCTGATCGATGCCGCCGACCAGGCCATCCCGGCCAGCTCGGCCTACCGGAACGTGATGGTCCTCGTCGACGCCGGCGTCCTGCACCGGGTGGCCGGCAACGACGACCACAGCCGCTTCGAGCTGGCCGAGCCCCTGGGTGACCACCACCACCACCTGATCTGCGAGGTGTGCGGCAAGGTCGACGACATCGATGCCCACCCGCAGCTCGAGCGGGCCGTGCACGAGGCGGCCGACGTCGCCGCCCGCGAGGCCGGCTTCGAGGTGCAGGCCCACCGCATCGACCTCGTGGGCCGCTGCCGCGACTGCCACTGAGCCGGCCGTGGCCCAGACCCCGGCCCGCCGGTCCCTCTTCGAGCCCCACCCCGAGCGCCTGGCGCCCGACCACCCCCAGCGCGACGCCATCCTGGTGGCCCACCGGCAGGCGGTGGAGGCCGGCCAGCCCGGCTACCTCGATCCCGTCACCGGCCTCTTCGTGATCACCGCTGCCGAGCACGTCCGCCGCGGCCACTGCTGCGCCAACGACTGCCGCCACTGCCCCTACCGCTGACCAGGGCGGAGATCCTGCGGCGCTCAGTCGCGGTCTTCGTGATCCAGCGCCGCAAGAACCACGAGGTGACCACGACACCAGAGATCCTGCGGCGCTCAGTCGCGGTCTTCGTGATCCAGCGCCGCAAGAACCACGAGGTGACCACGGCACCAGAGATCCTGCGGCGCTCAGCTGCGGTCTTCGTGATCCAGCGCCGCAGGAACCTCGGGGTGGGCGAAGGTGACGGGGGCGCCGAAGGCGGCCTTGCGGGTGGCCCGGCGCAGGGTGGCCAGCACCGCCGGGCCCACGAGGAGGACCGCGGCGGTGTTGGTGATGGCCCGGCCGGTGTCCCAGCCCCAGGTGCTGGTGGCCAGCGTGTAGAGGAAGAACCGGTGGAGGTTGTCGAGCACCGACGCCCCCGCCTCGTACGACAGCTGGGTGTCGCCGCCCAGCGCGAAGGGCCAGCCCCACAGGTTCACCAGGAACCCGTAGAGGTAGGCCGAGAAGGCGGCGTAGGCGGCCAGCAGCGCGATCTCGGCGCGGCCCCGGGCTCGGGGGAGGCAGCCGGCCAGCAGCCCCACCCACGACGATGCCAGCATCTGGAACGGCAGCCACGGGCCCACGCCGCCCGTGATGAGCGCCGAGGCGAACAGCGTGGTGCTGCCGAGCACGAAGCCGAACGCGGGCCCGTAGACCCGGCCGCCCAGCACGAGCAGGAAGAAGACGAGCTCGATCCCTCCGGTCCCGGCCCCCAGCGGGCGCAGCGCCGCACCGATGGCCGACAGCACGCCGAGCATGGCCAGGGCCTTGGTGTCCATGCCCCGGCTGGTCATCTCGGCCAGCACCACGGCCACCAGGACCGGCAGGATCAGCGCGAACACGAACGGGGCGTCCTGCGAGTGCGAGAACCCCGCCGGCGGGTTGATCACCAGCGGCCAGGCGAACATGGCCAGGCCGGCGACCGACGCCAGCACCAGGGCCACCCGCGTGCGCAGCGCCATCGGCAGCACCGACGGGCGCGAACGATCGACGGCGGGCGGCGCCGGGCGGGCGGTGGCGGTCACGACGCGGCTCCGGCGGCGGCCAGCCCGGCCGCCACGGCGGCGACGGTGAGCCACTGCTGCGGCTGGAGCACCTTCGCCACCTGGGGAGCGAAGGCCGGCGACGAGACGACCACCTCGGCGGTGGGGCCGTCGGCCACCACCTCCCCCTGCGCCAGGACCACCACCCTCGTGGCGACGGTGGCCACGAACTCCACGTCGTGGGTCGACACCACCACCGCCCGCCCGTCGGCGGCCAGCTCGGCCAGCACCGCCCCCAGGCGCTCCTTGGCCACGTGGTCGAGGCCGCGCGTGGGCTCGTCGAGCAGCACCACCTGTGGCGACGCGCTGAGCTGCACGGCGAGCACGAGGCCCAGCCGCTGCCCCTCCGACAGGTCGCGCGGGTGCTGGTGGCCCTCCACCCCGGGCACGATGCGATCGAGCAGGGTCCGGCACCGGCCGGCCGGCCCACCGCTCTCACGGTCGGCCTGGGCGCACTCGTCGTCGACCGTGGCCAGGTAGAGCAGGTCGGCGGGCGTCTGCGGGACCAGGCCGACGAGGGCCCGGGCCTCGGACCGCCCCACCTGCGCCGGGTCCAGGCCGTCGACGGCCACCACGCCGGCGGCGCGCGGGCCGGCGCCGTGCAGCGCCCACAGCAGCGACGACTTCCCCGATCCGTTGCGGCCCATGACGGCCACCACCTCGCCGGGGGCCACGGCCAGGTCGACCTCGCGCACCGCCACGGTGTCGCCGTAGCGCACCACGATGCCGGCGGCGTCGAGCAGCGGCGCGCGGCCGGCGTGCCGGACGTCGACGCTCGGTGGCGGCGCCACGGCCGCCAAGCGCTCCCGCAGCTCGGGGGCGTGGCGGCGGGCGTCGCGGACCGACAGCGGCAGGGGCGACCAGCCGGCCAGCCGGCCGAGGTGCACGATCGGCGGGGCCAGCGGCGTCGAGGCGAGGGCCGGGCGGGGATCGTCGATGGTGACCCGACCGCCCGCCACCTCGACGATGCGGTCGGCGTGCTGCACCACCCGCTCGAGCCGGTGCTCGGCCATGAGCACCGTGATCCCGAGGTCGTGCACGAGGCGGGTGATGGCGGCCAGGACCTCCTCGGCTGCGGTGGGATCGAGGGCGGACGTGGGCTCGTCGAGCACCAGCACCCGGGGCTGGAGCGTGAGCACCGAGCCGATGGCCACCCGCTGCTGCTGCCCGCCCGAGAGGGTGCGCAGCGCCCGGGCCCGGAGGTCGGCGATCCCGAGCAGGTCGAGGGTCTCCTCCACCCGCTTGCGCATGGTCGCCGGCGGCACCGCCAGCTGCTCCATGGCGTAGGCCAGCTCCTCCTCCACCGTGTCGGTGACGAAGCCCGCCAGCGGGTCCTGGCCCACCACGCCCACCAGGTCGGCCAGCTCGCGGGGCGGGTGGGTCCTCGTGGAGCGGCCGTCGACGGTGACGTCGCCGGCGAGGTGGCCGCCGGTGAAGTGCGGCACGAGCCCGTTGACGGCGCCGAGCAACGTGCTCTTGCCCGAGCCGGTGGCGCCGACCACCACGCACAGCTCCCCCTCCGCCACCTCGAGCTGCACGTCGCGCAGGGTCGGTGCCGTCGCCTCCGGGTAGGTGATGGTGACCTGGTCGAAGCGGATCACGAGACCAGCTCCGGCTGGCGGGGGGCGGCCTCGGGACGAGGCGGGGTGGCGCGCCGGGCCACCGCCACGGGCGGCGCCAGCCACGCTGGCAGCGCGCCCAGGAGCACGGCCGCGGTGGGCAGCACGGGGAGGGTGGGCCAGGTGAGCGGGTCGAGCGAGGGGAAGAGCTCGACGGGGTCGACCGCGCTCACGGCCACCACGACGGCCGCCACGGCCAGCCCGATGCCCGCCACCGCCCACTCCGGGGCCGCCCACGGATCGGGCCGGTAGCGGCTGCGGACCACGCGCCGCCCCGCCACCACCATGCCCACCCAGCCGAGCACCACGCCCACCAGCAGCATCGACGCACCCAGGCGCTCCGGCGCGGTGCTGTCGAGCAGCCCGTAGGTGCCGATGCAGACGCCGACGAGGCCGCCGAGCACGAGGGCGCCCGACACGAGGCGAGCTCGCCTGGGCACGCCGGCGGTGCGGCCGTAGCCCCGGGAGTCCATCGCCGAGGCCAGCAGCAGCGAGCGGTCGAGGGCGTCCGTCATCACCGGGATCACGATCTCCCGCACCACGTGGCGGCCCCGCTTCGCCTCGCCGCGCAGGCGGCGGGCCCGGCGCACCCGCTGCGCGCTCTCGACCAGCTGCGGCGCCACCGTGAGGGCGACGGTCACGGCCACCCCGATCTCGTGGAGGGCCGCCGGCATGGCCTTGAGCAGGCGCTTCGGGTTGGCGAGGACGTTGGCCGCCCCGACGCAGAGGAGCAGCGTGGCCAGCCGCAGGCCGTCGTACACGGCCGCCAGCACGCCCTCGAGCGCTACGGGCCCGCCGATCCGGATCCCGGCGGCGGCCTCGGGCAGGGGCACCTCGGGGAGGGTGAAGAGCACGGTGCCGCCGTCCTGGCCGCCCAGCAGCATGCGGAAGACGACCCGGATGGCGATCACGATCAGCCCCAGCAGGAGGTAGGCCTTGAAGCCGCGGGCCCACGGCGCCTCGCTGCGACGGGCGCTCACCACGTGCGCCACGACGGCGACGATGAGCACCAGCAGGAGCGGGTTGGTGGTGCGGCTGGCGGCCGTCGCCAGACCGATCGCCCACAGCCACCAGGCGCCTGGGTGCAGCGGGCGGGGCAGTCGGACGCCGACGGAGGCCGCCATCGGGCTAGCCCGTCCCGCCGTCGGGCCGACGCTCGGGGCCGGGCGCAGGGCGGGTCACGGGGCCTCGCTCCGGCGGCGACGTCGGGCCTGGGTGGCCGCCGCGAGGCCGACCGCCAGCACGGTGCCGGCCGTCGCCAGCGCCGCCACGGGCGACCCGGCATCGCCGGCACCGCTCGCCGACGACGGGGCGAGGCCCTCCAGCGAGGCGGCGGCTTCGTCGGACGACGCCGCACCGAGCGATGGCTCCGGCGCCGTCGACCCCTCCTCCGGCCCCGACGGCTCGTCGTCGGGCACCGGCGCCGGCTGGCCGTCGGTACCACCGGGCGGGGCAGTGGTCGTGGGGCCATCGTCGGCCGGCGAGGCGGGCCGGGTGGGGGTGGAGCCGGGGACGGCCGGCTGGGGGGCCGGGTCCGCCACCGGCGGACGCGCGGTCGTACTGGTCGTCGTGGCCGGCGGCAGCTCGGCGGGGACGCCACCCGGGCGGGCGTCGCGGCCGAAGGCCCACCCCTCCACGCTCCCAGCGGGGGGCCGGCGGGTGCCCGCCCCCTGGCTGCTGTAGGTCCAGCCGCCGCCGCGCTCGGCGTGCCAGTAGCCCCAGTAGGCCGTGGCGGGCGGGGCCACCACGCAGGCCTGGTCGGCCGGCACGCCATCGATCCGGCACAGCAGGCCGGGGTAGCGCTGCGTGTCGGTCACCGCGAAGCCGGCCCGGCGCAGGGCGTCGTAGCCGGTGGAGACGGGCCACCCGGCGCAGCGCACCTCGGTGCCGCCGCCGAAGGCGGCGAAGCTCACGACCACGGTGACGCCGTCGGGGTGCTGGCAGGCGCCGTCGTGCGGGGCCTCCCCCGCGGTCGTCGGGCTGGCCGAGGACGGCGCCGGGCCGCTGCCCGCCACGACGGTGACGAGCGCGACGAGCAGGCCCACGAGGGCCCGCCCGCCACGCCACCGCCACGACCTCATCGGCCGACCGGCACCGTCACGGCCGCGGCGCGCCGCTGGCCGCCACGGCGCAGGGCGGCACCGGCCACGAGCAGGGCCATCGCCGCCACGACCAGCTCACCGGAGCCTGCGCCCGTGGCCGGCAGGGTGCCGGGGACGGTGACGCCGAGGACCTCGACCTCGATCGACACCGTGCGCCCGGACCGCTGGCCGGCCAGCTCCAGGCGGTGGACGCCCGGCTCCACGTCGGCCGGCACCACGAACGAGAAGTCGACGCGGCCCGTCGCGTCGGCCACCACGGTGCCGAGGGTGCGCGGCGTGGAGAACAGCGTCCCCACCACGTCCTCACCGGGCTCGAAGCCCGAGGCGCTGCCCGAGATCGTGCCGCCGGCGGTGACGGTGGTGGACCCGAGGGTCACGGAGGGGGCCGCCGGGTCGACGGGCGGGTCGACCGGGCCGGGCGCCTCGGGGCAGGCCACGGCGGCCAGCCCGGCGGGCACGGGGGCATCGATGCCGATGCCGCCGTAGGCCGGGAGGCCGAGGCCGAGCGCGCCCTGCGCGGTGGCCCGCACCCACTGCGACCGGTCGGTCAGCCCGCCGGCGAACGACGCGGGGTCGTAGGCCAGCGCGCCGAGGTCAGCGCAGGAGTCGGTGAGGAGCAGCGTGGCCAGGAAGCCGGCACCGGCGTCGGCCGGCCCCGCCTGCCCGACGGCCCGGAGCGCGGCGGCCGCCACCCCGGTGGTGTTGGCGTTGACGGCCCCGGTGCCCAGGAAGCCGCCGGAGGCGTCCTGCTGCCCGAGCAGGTAGGCGACGGCGTCGTCGATCGCGGTGGCGACGGCCTCGGTGGACGGCACGGCCGCCAGGGCCATGAGCGCGAAGGCGGTGGCGTCGGGGTCGCTGCCGGACGCGTCCGTGCACGAGCCGCCCGCCTCGGCGTAGTAGAGGAGGAAGGCGCCGTTGTCGCACTGCTGGGCGAGCAGGAAGTCGATCGCCGGCGCCGGGACGCCCTCGCTGGTGCGGTCGAGCGCCAGCACGGCGAGGGCCTGGCCGAGGCCGTTGGAGAAGTCGCCGAAGCCCTCTCGGTCCTGGAAGCGGCCGGCGTTCGTGCCCTCGGCGGTGAGCAGCGAGCGGAGGTCGGCCTCGAGCTCGAACGTCGGGCTGAGGTCCCGCCCGAGGACGAGCTCCGTCAGGAGGGTCTTGGCGGTCGCGCCCGCGGCGCGGGCCGTGCCGCCGGCGAAGCCGGTGATGTAGTCGGGCATCTGGCCGGGCAGCGCGGCCGCTGCGCTGTCGACCCCCGGGCTGGTGGCGTGCCCGCCGGCGGCGAGGGCCAGGACGGCGTCGAGCGTGAGGCCCGGGTCGGGGAACGTGTCCTCGCCGAAGGTGATCGTGAGCAAGCCGTCGTTGGCGACGATCTCGCCGCCGAGCCACTCGAGGGCGGCGTCAGCCGGCGCCACGGGCACGCCGGGCTCGGCGGCAGCCGCGGCGGGGGTGAGGGGGCTGGCGCCCAGGGTGGCGACGGCCAGCACGGAGCCGGCCAGGCCGGCGAGCGCCCGCCGAGCGACGGGTCGAGGGGTGGTGAGCAAGGAAGGGCCTTCCGGTGGGGTCGAGGCCACAGACAACCGCTCGACCGCCCACGGCCGGAGCCCTGCGCTTCCGAGCTCCCGATCCGCAGACCACGACGTTCGATGGAGCTGATGCGCCCTCGCAGGCATTCCGACTCGCCACCGACGCGAGGTCGGTGGCCTACGGCTGCGGGTCAGTGCCGGACTTGGACCGGCTTCCCCTGCGAGTGCGCTGTGTTGTGTGGTCCGCACGAGTGGTGCGGTCCGGCGACGACCCTAGCCTGGGCGGCGCGTGACCACCTCAGCCGCCGACCCCGTGCCCGAACCGATCCTTCGGTGCGCGCCCTGGACCCAGGCGCAGGGCGTCGACCCGATCGGCAGCGCCACCCGCTTCGACGCCCTCCTGCTCGTGGCGTGGCCGCTGCCGTGGCCGGCCGACGTGGCCGACATCCCCGAGCTGGCCGGCGCCGCCGCCGACGGACGGGCCCGCGTCATGACCGTCGTGCCCCAGGACGGTGCCGCGCCCGACGCAGGCGGATCGCTCGTCGTGCACCGCCGGCGGACGGCGTCGCACCACCTGACCGGCGTCGACCACCAGGTCCCGCACGACCAGGTGCCGGCGCTCGTGGAGCGCCTGCTCGACGCCGTCGACGACGACACGAGCGGCTGGCCCAGCGCCGTCGGCCCCGCGCCCGCGGAGGTGCTGGTGTGCGCCCACGGACGGCGAGATCCGTGCTGCGGCCGGCAGGGCACGCTGCTGCACATCGAGCTGGCCGAGCGCTGGCCCGACGTCCGCACCTGGCGGTGCAGCCACACCGGCGGCCACCGCTTCGCGCCCACCGCCATCACCCTGCCCGACGGCCGCTCCTGGGCCTACGTCGACCCCGACCTGCTCGACGGCATCGTGGGCCGGAGCGCGCCCGTCGACGGCCTGCGCTCCCACGACCGAGGCACCGGCGCGCTGGCGTCGTGGGCCCAGCCGGTGGAGCGCGCGGTGTTCGGCCACCTCGGCTGGTCCTGGCTCGACCACCACCTCACGCACGTCGACGTCCAGGAGGCCGACGGCGGGGACCGTGCCCGCGTGGAGCTCCGCTGGCGGTCGAGCGACGGAGCCGTCGGGGGCGCCCGTGGCGTCGTCGAGGTGACCCGCCGGCTGCCGGTCCTGGTGTGCGGCGAGCCGCCCGAGGCGGCCCGCAAGACCAGCCCCGAGCTGGCGTTGCACGACCTCGAGCTGTTCTGACGTCAGGCCTCCCTAACCGAAACCGCGACCGCTACCCTGACGCGATGGCCGAGTACCAGACCCCGGAGTTCCACCCCGCCTTCGAGGAGTACTGCGAGGCGATCTTCGAGCTCCACGAAGACGACGTCGAGGTGATCCAGGCCCGCATCGCCGAGCGTCTGATGGTCTCCCGCCCCGCCGTCTCCGAGATGATCAAGCGCCTCGAGACCGAGGGCCTCGTCGCCATCGACCACAACACCATCAGCCTCACCGCGGCCGGCCAGAAGCTCGCCGAGCGGGTCGTGCGCCGCCACCGCCTCGCCGAGCGCTTCCTCACCGACATCCTCGACCTCTCCTGGGCCGACGCCCACCAGGAGGCGGGCAAGTGGGAGCACATCATCTCCGAGCCGGTCGAGGCCGCCATCGTGCGGGTCCTCGGCGACCCCACCACCTGCCCCCACGGCAACCCCATCCCCGGTGCGGCCTACGTCGCCCCCGACTCCGTGCCGCTCAGCGAGGTGGGCGTCGGCGGCGGCTTCACCGTCAGCCGCATCCCCGAGGAGCTCGAGTTCACGCCCGGCCTGCTCGAGTACCTCGAGGAGGCCGACGTGATCCCCGGTCGCAGCGGCACCATCACCGCCGCCTCGCCCGACGGCACCACCACGGTCGAGGTGAACGGCCGCCACGTGGGCATCGGCGCCTTCGCCTCCACCCGCATCCTGGTGACCGTCTAGTCGAGCTCGGAGCGGGCTCCGGCGTCAGCCGGAGCCGGGCAGGACACGATCGTCGAGCGGCGACGGTCAGGACAGCTGGTCGGCCGCCGAGGCCCAGCCGTCGCTGCGCATCATGCGCACCAGGAGGATCACGGGCACCAGCCCGACGGCCACGATGAGCAGGGCCGGGAGGGCGGCCGCGTCGAAGCGTGAGTCCTTGGTGGCGTCCCAGACGGTGATGGCCAGGGTGTCGCCGCCGAGCGGTCGCAGCAGCGCCGTGGCCGGGAGCTCCTTGATCACCTCGACGAACACGAGCAGGGCGGCCGCCACGATCCCGGGGCGGAGCAGCGGCAGGTGGACGTCGGCCAGCACCCGGGCCCGGTCCGCGCCGAGGGCCCGGGCCGCGTCGTCGAGGTTGGGGCTGATGCGGCCGAGGCGCGACTCGATGGCGAAGAAGGCGAGGGCGTGGAAGCGCACGACGTAGGCGATGACCAGCCCCAGGATCGTGCCGGTGAAGATCAGCCCGGTGTCGACCCCCAGCAGCTCGTCGGCCCACCCGACCACGCGCCGGTCCACGGCGACGAGCGGGACGAACACGGCCACCGCCACCACGGTGCCGGGCACCGCATAGCCAACGGTGGCCACGCGCGACGCGAGGGCGCCGACGGAGGAGCGATGGGCACGCTGGCCGTAGGCGATGGTGGTGGCGGTGATCACGGCCACGGTGGCGGCGATCACGCCCAGCAGCAGGGTGGTGCGGATGGCGTCGGGGAGCTGGGCGTCGACGGAGCCGTCGGCGATGGTCTCGAGCGCCCAGGCGCAGAGCTGGGCGACCGGCAGGGCGAAGACGATCCCCAGCAGCACGACGCCCGGCAGCGGGGCCGCCCAGCGCCGCCACCCCTCCAGCCGCTTCGGCGCGATGGCGTCTCCTCGTCCGAGGGCCTGGTGGTAGCGCGCTCGGCCACGGAGCACCCGCTCGACCACGACCATCAGCAGCGCGATCCCCACCAGGATCGTGGCCAGCTGCAGGGCCGAGTCCTGGTCGAAGGAGCCGTACCAGACCCGGTAGATGGCGCTGGTGAGGGCCTGGATGCCGAGCAGGTCGACGGTGCCGAAGTCGGCCAGGGCCTCCATCACGGCCAGGGTGGCGCCGGCCGCCAGCGACGGCCGAGCCAACGGCACGGCGACCTGCCGCACGGCGCCGCCGTAGGAGTGGCCGAGCGTGCGGGCGGCCTCCAGCGCCTGGCGCGACTGCCCGATGAAGGCGCTGCGCCCGAGGATGTAGACGTAGGGGTACAGGACCGCCGTGAGGATGAGGATGGCGCCGAGCGGGGTGCGCAGGCCCGGGATGCGGAGCCCGTCGCCGAACAGGTTCGACTGCAGCGGGCTCGAGAGGCCGTAGGACCCGAGCACCACGAACACGAGCACGTAGCCCGGCATGGCCAGCGGGAGCACGAGCGCCCAGTCGAGCCAGCGCCGTCCGGGGAAGTCGTAGAACGAGATCAAAAGGGCGAGGCCGCCGCCCACCAGGAGCGTGCCGACGCCCACGCCGAGACCGAGCAGGATGCTGGTGCGCAGCGCGGTGGGCAGGAGGCTGCGGGAGATGTCGCCGAAGGCCTCGCTGGCGCCGATGAAGCTGGCCGGCAGCACGAGCAGCGGTCCGACGACGGCGAGCGCCAGCAGCCCGCTGACGACGGTCCAGGCCGGCACCCGACGGCGCCGGGCCGTCGGCGGCCCCAGCGGTGCGGCGGACGCAGCGGTCCCGGTCAGGTCAGGTCCACCCGGCATCGAGCATCAGCCGGGCGGCGTCCTCGAGCAGGGGGCCGGCCTCGTTGACGGCGATCGGGTCGCGGCGCACGTCGGCCCAGTCCGTGATGTGGTCCTCGGGCAGCACCTCGGGGTTGGCCGGGAACTCGCTGCCCACCCGGAAGTACTCCTGGCCCTCGACGGAGGTGAGGTACTCCAGGAGCTGGACGGCCTCCGCGGTCAGGTCGGACCCGGCCACCACGCCGACCCCCGAGAGGTTGGCGTGGGCGCCGGCGCCGTCCTGGTCGGGCCAGGCCGGGGCCACCGGGAAGTCGGCGTCCTCGCCGATGGCACGACCCAGGTAGTAGTGGTTGGTGAGGCCCAGATCGCAGTCGCCGGCGGCGATGGCGGCGAGGAGCTCCCCATCCGAGGGGATGATGTCGGGGTCGTTGGCCATCCACGACTCGATGAGGGTGCGGGTGGCGTCCTCCCCTCGCTTGGCGATGAGGTCGGCCACCAGCGACTGGTTGTACTCGTTGGACGACGTGCGCAGGCACGTGCGGCCCCGGAAGCGCGGGTCGCCGAGCGACTCGTAGCTGGTCACGGTGGCCGGATCGACCCGTTCGGTGGAGATGACCGGCACCCGGAGGCGGGTGGTGAGGGCCCACCAGTGGTTCTCCGGGTCGTGGAGGTCGCTCGGGACGTTGGCCCGCAGCGCGGCCGTGTCGGTCGGCTGCAGGAGGCCGGCCTCCTCGGCCCGCCACAGGTTCGCCAGGTCGGTCGTGATGAGGACGTCGGCCGGCGTGTCGCCACCTTCGCGGCGGAGGCGCTCGAAGAGCTCCGGACCGGTGCCGCCCCGCAGCTCCACCTCGATGCCGGTGGCCGCGGTGAACTCCTCGAACACGGTCTCGTCGCCGTAGTGCGAGCGCCCGTTGTAGATCACCAGGGCATCGCCGTCGTCGCCCGTGGCCACCACGGCGGCGCCGAGCACGGCGACGACCAGCAGGAGGGCGCCGACGGGCAGCGGCCAGCGCATGCGGATGAGGCGGGACAGCATCGTGGGTCCTTGCTCGATCGGGGGGTGGGGGCAGGGTAGCGGTAGGCAGCCCGAACAGAAGGTCGCCGGGGGGCCGATTCCCTGCTCAGGGGGTCCGATAGAGTGCCACCGTGCCAGGGCCCGCCGCCATCGCCGCCACGGGCGTCCACAAGGCCTACGGCGCCACCGTGGCCGTCGCCGGCGCCGACGTGGTGGTGGAGCCCGGCCAGATCGTGGCCCTCCTCGGACCCAGCGGTTCGGGCAAGACCACGCTCCTGCGCACCATCGCCGGGCTCGAGGTCCCCGACCAGGGCACCATCTCCATCAACGGCCGCCTCGTCGCCGGTCCCGGGGTGTGGGTCGAGCCCGAGCGCCGCCGTGTGGGCATGGTGTTCCAGGACGGCGCCCTGTTCCCGCACCTGTCGGTGGCGGCCAACGTGGGCTTCGGCGACCACGCACCGGGGCGCGTCCAGACGTGCCTGGAGCTGGTGGGCCTGGCGCACCGTGCCGGCTCCTACCCCCACGAGCTCTCGGGCGGCGAGCGCCAGCGGATCGCCCTGGCGCGTGCGCTCGCCCCCGAGCCCGACGTGGTCCTCCTCGACGAGCCCTTCGCCGCCCTCGACGCCACCCTGCGGGTCGGGCTGCGGGAGGACGTGGCCCGCATCCTCGCCGACGCCGGAGCCAGCGCCCTGCTCGTCACGCACGACCAGCAGGAGGCGCTCTCGCTGGCCGACGTCGTGGTGGTGATGCGAGACGGCCGGGTGGAGCAGACCGGGGCCCCCGAAGACCTCTACGCCGCACCGGCCACCGCCTGGCTGGCCGAGTTCCTCGGCGCAGCCGAGGTGCTGCCTGGGGTGGCCGACGGCGGCAACGTCGACTGCGAGCTCGGCCGCTTCCCCGCCGCTCCCGGCCTGCGGGGCCCCGTCGACGTCGTCGTGCGCCCCGAGGCCCTCGCCCTGGTGGTGGCCGATGGCCAGGGCGCGCCGCCCACCGCCACCACCGCGATCGTGGCCAGCCGCTCCTACTTCGGCCATGACCAGCTGGTGCGCCTCGAGCTGCCGAGTGGCCGCCACCTCCACAGCCGCAGCGGCGGGTCCCGGACCTTCCGGAACGGCCAGACGGTGCACATCGTGGTCGACGGCCCGGTCACGGTGCTGGCCCGCCCTGCCGCCGGGTGAGCGCCGCCACCGTCGAGCCCTCCCCCTCGCTCGACCGGGGTCTCGTGGCGGGTTCGGTGCTGGTCTGCGCGGCGCTCTCGATCGCGGCCCTGGCCGTGCCCGCCACGCTCGCCTACGACCCCTGGGCCTGGTTGGTGTGGGGGCGCGAGGTCGCCCACCTGGACCTCGACACCACGCAGGGGCCGTCCTGGAAGCCCCTGCCGGTCCTGCTCACGCCGCTCCTGGCCCCCTTCGGCAGCCTGGCGCCGGCGCTGTGGCTGGTCGTCGCCCGCACGCTGGGCCTCCTCGCCCTCGTCGCCGCCTACCGCGTGGCCCGCCAGCTGGCCGGGCGAGCCGCCGGGGTCCTGGCCGCCGGGCTCCTGCTCCTCACCCCGGACAACGGGCCCCGCTTCGTGCGCCTCGTGCTGGAGGGCCACTCGGCACCGATCACCGCCGGGCTGGCGCTCTGGGCCGTCGACCGCCACCTGGCGGGGCGGCACCGCACCGCCTTCGCCCTGCTCGTCGCCCTGGCCCTCGACCGGCCGGAGGCCTGGCCGTTCCTTGCCGGCTCGGGCCTGTGGCTGGCCGCCCGCGACCCCGGCGCCCGGGTGCTCGTGACCGCCGGCTGGGCCGCCGTCCCCCTCCTGTGGTTCGGGGGCGACTGGTGGGGAGCGGGGTCGCCCCTGCACGGCGCGGACGCCGCGCAGGTGTCGGTGGGTGAGGGCGACCGCACCCGCCTCGCCCTCGAGCGAGCCGGCAACGCGGTGGTGCTCCCCGCCGTCATCGCCGCCGGGGTGGCCGCCGTCGATGCGTGGCGCCGGCGCGACCGGACCCTCCTCGCCCTGCTCGGGTGCGCGCTCGGGTGGTCGGCCCTCGTGGTCGCCATGAGCGCGGTGCTGGGCTACGCCGCCCTGGCCCGCTTCTTCCTCCCGGCCGCCGGCCTGCTGTGCGTCGTCGTCGCGGTGGCGGTCGTCCGGCTGCTCGATCGGGTGCCCGCGGGTGGTTGGCGGATGGTGGCCGTGGCCGCGCTGGCGGTGGTGAGCGGTCCCGCCGTGGTGGCCCGGGCCTCCAACGTCGGCGCCCTCCTCGACGAGGTCGAGGAACGGGCCCGGGCCGATGCCGACCTGGCCGGCCTGCTCGACTCGGTGGAGGCCGAGCGGCTGGCGGGCTGCGGCACCTTGTCGATCGACAGCGCCGACGTGCCACGGCCGGCGCTGGCCTGGCGGGCGGAGGTGGCCCTGTCGGACGTGCGCGCATCGGGACGGCGACCCACCACCGGGAGCCACGTCGTGCGGTCGGGCGGATCGGCCGAGCGGCGGCTGCTGGCGCTCGACCCACCGGCGCACCGCCTCGGCGCGAGCGGCCAGTGGGTCGCCTACGTCGTCGCCTGCCCAGCCGCCGACTCTCCAGATGGGTGACCAGTTCGAGTAAGGGGAGATGAACCTCTAGAGTGCGGCCGGTGACGAGCTTGTCCGTGGTCGTGCCCGCCACCGATCACCCACCGACCCTCCCCGCCTGTCTGGCCGCCATCGCGGCATCGGCCGAGCCGCCCGACGAGGTGATCGTGGTGGAGGAGCCGTCATCGCTCTCCGCGTGCGGCGCTCGCAACGCGGGCGTGGCCCGGGCCTCGGGCGAGGTGGTCGTCTTCGTCGATGCCGATGTGGAGGTGCACCCCGATGCGCTCGGCCGGGTGCGGGCGGCCTTCGCGGCGGACCCCACGCTCACCGCCGTCCACGGGTCCTACGACGACGCCCCCCGTGTCCGCAGCACCGTGTCGGCGTTCCGCAACCTGCTCCACCACCACGTCCACCAGCAGGCCGGTGGCGCTGCGGAGACCTTCTGGACCGGCCTCGGCGCCGTGCGCCGGCGCGACTTCGTCGCCGTCGGCGGCTTCGACGGCGACCGCTACCCCCACCCCTCGATCGAGGACATCGAGCTCGGGCACCGCCTCCTCGAGGCGGGCGGGCAGCTGCGCCTCGATCCCGCCATCCAGGGCACGCACCTGAAGCGCTGGACCCTGGGGTCGATGCTGTGGACCGACTTCGCCCGTCGCGCGGTGCCGTGGGTGTCGCTCCAGGTGCGGACGCGGCGGGTGACGGCGACGCTCAACATGGGCTGGACCCATCGGATCAGCGCGCTGCTGTGCCTCCTCGGCCCGGCGGTGCTGCTCGCCGGGCAGCCGCTGGTGGCCGCGGCGGCCGGCGGGGCCCTCGTCGGAGCGAACCGGCGGTTCTACCTGCTCCTGCTCCGCCAGGTCGGGGTCGTCGGCGCCCTGCTCGGCGTCGGCCTCCACTGGCTCCACCACGTCGTCTCGGTCCTCGCGGTGCCGGTGGGGGTGGCCGCCACCTTGCTCCCCGACCGCTCCGCCTCGTCGCACGTCGTCGGTGCCGTGCCGGCCACCGATCGGGCGGGTTCGTGAGCGGTCCGCCGCTCCGCCTCGGGCTGGTGGGCTGCGGCCGCCTGGCCGAGCGCGGCTACCTGCCCGCCCTGGCGAGCATCCCGGGCCTCACCGTGGTGGCGGTGGCCGACCCCGACCCCGATCGGCGCGCCGGCATCGCGAGGGCGCTGGGCGGGGTCGTCGGCACCTTCGCCACCACCGCCGACCTGCTGGCCGCGTCGGCGCTCGACGGCCTGGTGGTCGCCTCGCCCGTCGCCTTCCATGGAGCCGACGCGACGGCGGCCGCCGGCCACGGCCTGGTGGCCCTGGTGGAGAAGCCGCCGGCGGTCCACGCCTCCGATGCCAGCCGGCTCCTCGCCCTCCACCCGGCGCCGGTGCTGGCGTTCAACCGGCGCTTCGATCCAGGAGCGACCGAGGTGCGCGCGGCGGTGCAGGCGACCGCCGCGTCGGACGCCCCGCTGGAGCTGCTGCTCCGGCTCCACTACCGGCGCCCCGGCTGGGGCGCTCACACGGTGCGCGACGACGCCCTCCTGGACCTCGGCCCGCACCTCGTCGACTGGGCGCGCTGGATCAGCGGGCGCGACGTGACGACCGTCGCCTGCGACGAGATCACGGCCGACCGCGCCTCCCTCGTGCTGTCCCTGACCGGCGGCGCCACGGCTCGACTCGACGCGGCGACCGACCGACCGCACGAGGAGCGGATCGAGGCCCGAGCAGGTGACCGCACCATCGCTCGCCACCGCATCGGCGGCCTGGTCGATGGCCTGGTGGGCCGCGTCCGGCGGGGCGGGCGGCCCGACGCGCTCGTCACCACCCTGCGAGCCGAGCTGCTCGCCTTCGAGGCGCTGCTGCGCACGGGTGACCCCGGCCAGCTCGGCCGCCCGGCCGACGGCGTGGCCGTGATGGCCGTCATCGACGCCGCCCGGCGCAGCGCCGAGCGAGGCGGCGCCCCCGTCCCCGTCCAGATCGAGGTCCTCCCCTGATGCTCGCCATCCTCCAGTTCGACGCCGCCAGCGCCCGCTTGCTCGATCGCCTCCTGGGAGAGGACCGGCTCCCCACGCTCGCCGGGCTGCGAACCCGGGGCGAGTGGCACGAGCTCGAGGCGCCGGCCACCCAGTTCGCCGCCGGGGCGCAGCACACCCTCTACAGCGGGCACGCCCTCGGCGACCACGGCCTCTTCTACCCCTTCCAGTGGTCGGCCGACGAGCAGCGGGCCCGGTACATGGCCGACTTCTACGCACCCCCGCCCGTGTGGGAGCAGCTCGCCCCGACCGGTGCTCGAACCCTCGCCGTGGACCCCTACGAGAGCCGCCCCCCGAGCGTCACCGCCCCCGGGACGCAGGTCTGCGGCTGGCAGCTCCACGACCGGGTGGTGCTCCGTCGTTGGGACAGCCCGAGCGGGGTGCACAAGCGGCTGCGCAAGGCCTTCGGCAAGCCCGACGTGGTCGACGAGGTCTTCGGCACCCACACCGTGAAGGAGATGCTCGGCCTGCGGCGCCGGCTGCTCCGGGCCCCCGGGCGCGTGGCCGATGCCACCTCGCTCCTCCTCGGCGAGGGCCGCTTCGACCTGGCCTGGCTCACGTTCTGCGCAGCCCACATCGCCGGCCACCAGTTCTGGGACCTCTCCCAGCTCGATCCGGCCCAGCTCGACGACGACAGCGCCCACCTGCTCGGCACGACCCTCGAGGACGTCTACGTCGCCGTCGACGCCGCCCTGGGCCGAGTGGTGGCGTCGCTGCCGACCGACACCGACCTGCTGGTGATCTCGCCGGTCGGCATGGACGTCAACACCAGCCGGGCCGACCTCCTCCCCGAGATGCTGCGAGCCATCCTCGATCCGAGCCCGAGCGGCCTCGAGGCGGGCGACCCGGCGCGCGACGGGACCGGGTCCGGCGGGATCTGGCGGCTGCGAGCGGCCCTGCCCAGCGGCCTGCGGGCCAAGGTGGCGGGGGCCCTGCCGGAGCGCGTGGCCCTCGACCTCACTGCTCGCCTCGAGCTGCGCGGGACTGACTGGTCACGCACGCGCGCCTTCGCCCACCCCGCCGAGAACCAGGGCTACATCCGGCTCAACCTCCAGGGTCGCGAGCGCGACGGCATCGTCGCCCCGGCCGACGCCGACGCGCTCATGGGAGAGCTGGCCGAGGCCATCGCCACCTTCACGGACATCGACGGCACCCCTGCGGTCCGGGCGGTGGAGCGGGTGGCCGATCGGTTCGGCACGGGCGACCGGGCCCACCAGCTCCCCGACCTCATCGTGCACTGGACCGACACGCCGGCCACCAAGCTCGACGGCGTGACCTCCCCTCGCTACGGCACCGTCCGACGCCACGGCGTGGGGAGCGGCCGCTCGGGGAACCACACGGCGGGCGACGCCTGGGCCCTGGTGGTCCCTGGCACCTCGGAGCCCACCAAGCTCGACCGCCCGCCTCGCCTCGAGGACGTGGCCGCCACGGCGCTGGCCCTGGCCGGGGGGGACCCCACCACGACCGCCGGCCAACCGCTGCTGGCCCGGTAGCCCGCTCCCTCAGGCGCTCGCCTGGCGGGCCTCCCGGACCCAACCCACGACGGTGGCCAGCTGGGCCAGCACCACGAGGCCGCCCGCCGCCGGGCCCTGGCCGAAGCCCTTGCGCAGCAGGTCGAGGTAGAACGCGAGCGGAGGGCGTGGACGGTCGCCGGCGGCCCGGAAGCGGTGGGCGCCCCGCCCGTAGCGCACCTGCTGCCGCCAGAACCCGGCCAGATCGAGGGCGGGGTGGTGACGGACCACGGCCCCAGGCTCGTAGGCGATGGCCCGGCCGGCGACCGCCAGGCGCTCGCACCAGTCGCGGTCCTCGCCCGCCGCCAGGGGGTAGCGCTCGTCGAACGGGAGCTCGGCCAGCACCTCGGCCCGGACGGCCAGGTTGCTCGTGGGGGCGAAGGCCACCACGCCGTCGGCCAGCGACGCCTCCACCAGGTGGTTGGTCACGACCTGGGCGGCCCGCGCCGGCGGCCCCGCGCCATCCCCGACCACGGTGGGGCCGGCCACCACCTCGGCGCCGGCCTCGGCCCGCCGCCGCAGCGCGCCCGACCACCCCGGCTCCGGGCGGCAGTCGTCGTCGGTGAACAGCACGAGGTCGCCCGTGGCGTGTCGAGCGCCGAGGTTGCGGGCGGCCGCCGGACCTCGGCCGGCGCCCCGCACCAGGCGGGCCCGCTGGCCCACGATCGCGACCACCGCGCCGACGTCGACCGAGGCGTCGTCGACGACCACGATCTCGTCGGGGCCATCGACCTGCTGGGCCAGGGCCGTGAGGCAGGCATCGAGCGCCGCCGGGCGATCGCGGCTCGGGATCACCACGCTGACCCTCATGTCGTGACCGCCACGAGCACGACCAGGGCGGCTCCGGCGAACGAGGCGACCACCAGCTTCCGATCCGCGGCGCCCGGGAGCAGCGCGAGCGAGGTCAGGACCCGGGCGGCCGACCCCGCCAGCACCGCCGCCGTCGCACCGGCCGCACCCCAGGCCGGCACCGCCGCCAGGGCCACCACGACGAAGGCACCGGCGGCCGCCGAGCCGTTGGCCAGCGCCGCGGCCGGACGCACCCGCAGGGCCGCCGTCTGCAGCACGAGGGCGCTGAGCGGCGCCAGCACCATGAACCCGAGCACCGGCGCGAACGCGTCGGCGGCGCCCTCGTAGCTCGGTCCGAACACGACGGGGACGAGGTCGTCGAGCAGCACGGCGCCGACGAGCGCCGCCGGGAACAGGCCCGCCAGCAGCGCCGCCGACAGCCGCTCGAGCGCGCGCTCCGCTCGCACCACGGCGGCGGCGTCGCCCCCGGCGAGGTGCGGGAGCGACACCGTGAGCGTCTGCAGGACGGCGCTCCCGACCCCCACCGCCACACCGATGGCCAGCGCGGCGAACCCGATCTCGGCGACCGTCGCCCCGAGCACGGCCAGGACGACCACCCCCGCCCGGTCGGCGAGCTGGCCCAGGGCAGCGCCACCGGCGTGGAAGGCGCCGAAGCGGAGCGCACCCTCGGGGAGCGCCACGACGCCGCTCGGGGGCGGCCCCAGCGCCGGCCGGGCCGCCACGACGGCGAACCCGAGGGCCACGGCGGTCGAGAGGAGGATGGCGACCACGGCGCCGGTGCCGTCCCACCGGCGGTACATGGCCAGCACCCCGACGATCAGCACCGCGTTCTGCAGCGGGAAGCGAGCGGCCCACGGCCCCGTGCGCCCCAGGCCCAGGAGCACCTGGAGGAGCAGCGACGTCGCCACCGAGAGGGCCAGCGACACGACCACCAGCGCGGTGACGAGCGGCGGGAAGGCGAGCGGCGCGACGACGCTGGCGACCACGGCCACCCCCGCCATGGCGGCCACCTGCGCCGCCCGGCCCCGGGCGAGCCGAGCGCCGAGCGCGCGGGCGAGGGCCAGGCGCTCGTCGGGCCGGGCCGCCGGGACGAAGCGAGCCATGACCGTGGGGCCGCCGAGGCTCAAGGCCAGCGATCCGAGGGTCACGACGGTGAGCGGGACGGCGAAGCGGCCGTAGTCGCGCGGCCCGAGGACCCGCGGCACCAGCGTGGCCAGCAGCGCCAGGGTGACGAGCTCCATCGCCTTGCCCGCCACGCTGCCGACCACCGAGGCCCGCACCCGGTCGTGTCGGACGTCCACCGGCGGATCGTAGCGTCGCGACGGTCGGCGCCCTCCGGGGGCGTTCAGCGCAAGACGTCGGGCAGGGGGCGCTCGTGGACGAGCACGAGGCGCTTGGTGGCACGGGTGAGGGCGACGTAGAGCGCGCGGGCGCCCTGCACCTCCTCCTCGAGGATGGCCGCCGGCTCCACCACCACGGAGGCGTCGAGCTCGAGGCCCTTCACGAGGCTCACCGGCACCAGCGTGATCTGGCTGTTGAGGCCGTTGCGGGCGGCGCGCCCGAACTCCACCCCTGCCTCGTCGAAGGCGTGGCCCACCACGCCCACGAGCGAGTCGGGCACGATGACGGCCACGCTGCCGGGGTGCACCTCGTCGCGCTCGAGCAGGGCCTGCTCGACCGCCGCCGCGCCGATCCGGCCGGCATCGGCCTGCACGAAGCGGGGCTCGTCGCCCTCCTGGCGCACGGAGCTGGGCGGGGTGAGGTCGGGGGCGGCCAGGGCCAGCACCTTGGTGGCCAGGGCCATGTTGGGGCCGGGGAGCCGGTACCCGATGGTGAGCTCGGTGCGCCGGGCGGGCCGGCGGGCGGGCAGCTGCTCGAGCACCTCCGACCAGTCGGCGTGGGCCCAGGCGCCGGTGGACTGGGCGATGTCGCCGACGACGGTCATCGACCCGTTCAAGGAGCGGCGGGTCAGCATCCGCAGCTGCATCGGCGACAGGTCCTGCGCCTCGTCCACCACGATGTGGCCGTAGGTGCGGACGTCGTCGTCGGCCGGCTCGCCCGGCTTGCGGCGCCTCGGCTTCGGGCCGAGCAGGGCGCGGGCCTCGTCGAGCAGGGGGACGTCGTCGACCGTCCAGGTGGCGTCGTGGATCGACCCGGTGCGCTTGCGGACCAGCGCGGCGCGCTCGTCGGCCGACAGGAGCCGGCCGGCCGCCAGCTCGATCAGCGCAGGGGAGCCGTAGAGGTCGCGCAGGAGGTCGGCCGGGGTGAGGACGGGCCACATGCGCTCGAGGGCCTCTCGCACCTCGGGGCTCGTGCGCAGGCGCTGGCGCACCTCGCCGGCCTCGACCGGGATGCGGGCGCTGTCGGCCAGGGTGGCGTAGAGGCTGGCCTCGACGTGGCGGCGACCGGCGTTGTGCAGCCGGAAGCGGCGCTTGGCGTCGGCGACGATGGCCTTGCTCTGGCCCGGGGTGAGCGTGAGGGTCTGGATGCCGTAGCCGACCGTCATCGGCCGGCGCAGCGGGCGCTGGCGGTCGTGCACGGCCTTGGCCAGGACCTTCGCCATGCGGAGGTCGCCCTTGATCCGGGCCGTCTCCGGCAGGTCGCGGCCCTCGACGCTGAGGGGATCGCTCCGACGGTGGTCGAGGAGGTCGGCCAGGACGGCCAGCTCCACCCCGGCCTCGCCGAGGCTGGGCAGCACCTGCTCGATGTAGCCGAGGAAGAGGCGGTTGGGCCCGACCACCAGCACGCCCTGCCCCTCGAGCGGGAAGCGGTGCGTGTAGAGGAGGTAGGCGGCGCGGTGGAGCGCCACGACCGTCTTGCCGGTGCCCGGCCCGCCCTGCACCACCAGCACGCCCGGGAGGTCGGCGCGGATGATCTCGTCCTGCTCGCCCTGGATGGTGGCGACGATGTCGGAGAGGCGGCCGGTGCGGACCTCCTCGAGGGCGGCGATCAGCGTGCTCTGGCCCCGGATCTCGCGCCCTTCGTCGACCACGGCCAGCTCGCCGCCGAGCAGGCCCGCCGACTCGCCGAAGAGCTCGTCCTCGATCGCGAGGAGCTGCCGGCCCCGGGTGGCGAAGTGGCGGCGGCGCACCAGGCCCATGGGCTGGCGGCCGGTCGCCCGGTAGAACGGCTCGGCCACGGGCGCCCGCCAATCGACCACCAGGGGCTCGCGGCGCTCGTCGGACACCGCCAGGCGCCCGATGTAGAAGCTGTCGCCGCCCTCGCCCTGGGTGCGGTCGATGCGGCCGAACACGAGGCTGGCGTCGCCGAGCTGCAGGGAGGCGAGCCGCTGGGCGATGTTGCCCTCGATCATCTCCCGCTCCCAGCGGGCCTGCTCCGTGCCGCCCTTGCCCACCTCGACCATCGACCGCAGCTTGAGGGCCTCCTCGCGCGAGCGCTCGAGGCGGGTGTAGGCACGATCGATGTAGGCCTGCTCGGCGGACAGGTCAGGGTGCGACGCCATCATCCTCCCGTGACGAAGGGATCGGTCATCTTACCGGGCCGAGCCAGGCGCGAGGACCAGCCCGCTCGGCCATGCTGAGGCCATGACCGACGCCGACGGCCCGTACGGACCCCTCCTCGACACCCGCCTGCGGGTGGCCACCTGGAACCTGTGGTGGCGCTTCGGGCCCTGGGAGGACCGTCGGCCGGCCATCGCCGCCACCCTCGCCCGCCTCGACGCCGACGTCCTGTGCCTGCAGGAGGTCTGGGACGACGGCACCACCTGCTTCGCCGAGGAGCTGGCCGAGGGCCTCGGCTACCACCACGCCTACGGGGCCCGCCTCGACATCGACGGGGTGCGCTTCGGCAACGCGGTGCTGTCGCGCTGGCCGATCGTCCACCAGGAGGTGCTGGCCCTGCCGGCCGATCCCGACGTCGAGGAGCTGCGCACCTGCGTCCGAGCCGACATCGACGGCCCCCGTGGCGCCCTGCAGGTCTTCAGCACGCACCTCAACTGGCGGTTCGACCAGAGCGCCACCCGCCAGGAGCAGGTCCGCTCGATCTGCACCTTCATCGACGGGTCCCGCCCCGAGGGCGGCCGGGCCTTCCCACCGATCCTGTGCGGCGACTTCAACGCCGACCCCGACAGCGACGAGATCCGCATGCTCAACGGCCGGGCCGCCACGCCCGTGCCGAAGCTGGTCTTCCACGACGCCTGGGAGGTGGCCGGCCACCCGTCCTCGTCGAGCGACGACGGCACCACCTGGTCGAACCGCAACCCCTACGCCGCCCTCGACCTCGAGCCCGACCGCCGCATCGACTACGTGCTCGTCGGGTGGCCGAAGGCCGGCGGCGCCGGCCACGTCACCAGCTGCCAGGTCGAGGGCCTCGACGAGGTCGACGGCATCGTCCCCAGCGACCACCTCGCCGTCGTCGCCGAGCTCCGCTACTGACGACGTCTCTGGTCGATCTCGTCCGCGTGGCGAACGTCTTCGACCACAGACGTCGGGCGGTCAGTCGCCGGGGGGTTCGCCGATCTCCTTGAGGGCGTCGCGGAGGGCCACGCGCAGGCGGCGGGCGACACCGGGGCCGAGGTGGGCGATGAGGCCCGCGCCCGGGCGGCCCACCTCCTCCAGCGTGAGCACCACGCGGGGCTCGGCGTCGTCGTAGTCGTCGCTGATGGCGACCGCCCACGAGAGGTGCTGGAGCTCCTCGTCGTCGGCGGGGAGCTCACCGGGCTGGTACGGGTGGTCGTCGATCGAGCGGCGCACGCCGCCATCTGAGCACGACTACGCCACTCCCGGGGTCGGGCCGTAGGTTTGGGAGGCCATGACGCCGCACCCCGCCCTCGCCGACGCCCCCCTGCTCCAGGCCGCCCGCGGGCTCCCGGCGTCCCGGGTGCCGGTGTGGTTCATGCGCCAGGCCGGTCGGTCGCTGCCCGAGTACCGCGCCCTGCGCGGGGAGGGCAGCATCCTCGACGCCATCGCCGACCCCGAGCTGTCCGCCGAGATCACGCTGCAGCCGGTGCGCCGCTACGGCGTCGACGCCGCCATCCTCTACAGCGACATCGTGGTGCCGGCAGCGGCCATCGGGTTCGGGGTCGACGTCACCCCCGGCGTGGGCCCCGTGGTGGCCGACCCCTTCCGCACCAAGGCCGACCTCGACCGGCTCCGCCCGTTCGAACCGGAGGTCGACGCCCCCTACGTCACCCGGACCGTCGAGCTGGTGGTGGAGGAGCTCGCCGGCACCCCGCTCATCGGGTTCGCCGGCGCCCCCTTCACGGTGGCCAGCTACCTCATCGAAGGGCGCCCGTCGCGCACGTACGGCCTCACCAAGGCGATGATGCACGGCGACCCGGCGCTCTGGCGCGAGCTGCTCGACCGCCTGGCCGACATGGCCATCGCCTCGCTGCTGTCGCAGGTGCGGGCCGGGGCCAGCGCCATCCAGCTCTTCGACTCGTGGGCCGGTTCCCTGGCCCCCGACGTCTACCGCGAGCTGGTGATGCCGGCCAGCGCCAAGGTGTTCGCCGCCCTCGAGGCCACCGGGGTCCCACGGATCCACTTCGGGGTAGGCACCGGGGAGCTGCTCCCGCTGATGGCCGAGGCCGGGGCCGACGTGGTGGGGGTCGACTGGCGGGTCCCCCTCGACGTCGCCCGCCAGCGGGTGCCGGGCAAGGCGGTCCAGGGCAACCTCGACCCGGCGGTGTGCCTCGCCCCGTGGCCGGTGGTGGCCGAGCGCACGCGCGACGTGCTGGCCCGCAACGGCGGCCGCCCGGGGCACATCTTCAACCTGGGCCACGGCGTGCTGCCCGAGCTGGATCCCGGCGTGCTCGCCCAGGTCGTCGACCTGGTGCACGAGGAGGGCCGCAGCGATGGCTGACGCCCCCGTCGGCGTGGTGGTCATGGCCTACGGCACCCCGGCCTCGCCCGCCGACATCCCCGCCTACTACACCCACATCCGGCGGGGGAACGCCCCCACCCCGGAGCAGCTGGCCGACCTCACCGCCCGCTACGAGGCCATCGGTGGCGTGTCGCCGCTGGCCGAGCGCACCGAGGCGCAGCGGGCGGGCATCGAGGCCGCCCTCGACGAGCGCGCACCGGGCCGCTTCCGGGTGGTGCTGGGCCAGAAGCACGCCGCCCCGTTCATCGAGGACGCCGTCGCCGCCCTGGCCGCCGAGGGCGTGGGCCACGTGGTGGGGCTGGTGCTGGCCCCCCACTTCTCGAGGTTCTCCGTCGGCCAGTACCAGGAGCGGCTGGCCGCGGCCGCCGGGGAGCACGGGCTCTCGGCCAGCGGCGTGGAGCACTGGCACCTCGAGCCGTCCTACGTCGCCTTCCTCGCCGACGCCGTGCGCGACGCGCTGGCCCCGTTGCCCGAGCGCACCAAGGTGCTGTTCACGGCCCACTCGCTCCCGGAGCGGGTGCTCGTCGACGACCCCTACCCCGACCAGCTGCGAGCCTCGGCGACGGCGGTGGCCGAGGCCGTCGGCCTCGACCGGTGGGCCGGCTGGTCGCTGTGCTGGCAGTCCGCCGGTCGCACGCCCGAGCCCTGGCGCGGCCCCGACATCCTCGAGGTGCTGCGCGACCTCGCCGCCACGGAGCGGGCCGACGGCGTGCTCGTGTGCCCCCAGGGCTTCGTGAGCGACCACCTCGAGGTGGTGTACGACCTCGACATCGAGGCCCAGGCGCTGGCCCGGGACCTCGGCCTGGAGCTGGCCCGCACCCGGGTGCTCAACGCCGACCCACCGGTGCTGGCCGCGCTGGCCGACCTGGTCGTGGCCGCCACCCCCGCATGAGCCCCCGCGCCGTGGTCGTCGGCGGCGGCGTCACCGGCCTGGTGGCCGCCCGGTCGCTGGCCGAGGCCGGGGCCAGCGTGACCGTGGTCGAGCCCGACCGTCCGGGCGGGAAGCTGCAGGCATCGCCCTTCGACGGCGGCGTCCTCGACGAAGCGGCCGACGCCTTCCTCGCCCGCGTCCCTGACGGGGTGGAGCTGTGCCGAGCGCTCGGGCTCGAGGGCGACCTCGTGTCGCCGGCCGCCCGCCGCGCCCACGTGTGGAGCCACGGCGCCCTGCGGCTGCTCCCGGAGGAGCAAGTCCTCGGCGTGCCGACCGACCTCGACGCCCTCGCCGAGTCCGGCATCGTCTCGCCGGCCGGGCTGCGCGCCGCCCGCGCCGACCTCGAGCGGCCGCTCGTCGCCCCGGCCGGCGACGTCACCATCGGGTCGGTGCTGCGCCAGCGCCTCGGCGACGAGGTGGCCGAGCGCCTCGTCGACCCCCTGGTGGGCGGCATCAGCGCGGGGGACACCGACCAGCTCAGCCTGGCCGCCACCGTGCCCCAGCTCGACGCCGCGGTGCGCTCGGGCGCCGCCTCGCTCATCGAGGCCACCCGGGCCCAGCGGGCGCTGGTCGTCGACCGGTCTGCCCCCGTGTTCTTCGCCCCGCGCGGCGGGATGGCGGCGATCCCCGAGGCGCTGCGGGCCGACCTCGACCGTCGCGACGTCGCCTGGCGGACCGGGGCCGCCGACGGGATCGCCCGCGACGGCAGCCGCTGGCGGGTGGCCCTGGCCGACGGCGAGGCGCTCACCGCCGACGTCGTGGTGGTCGCCACCCCGGCCCCGGCCGCCGCCGGGCTCCTGCGGGCGGAGGCCGGTCGGGCCGCCACGCTGCTGGCCGCCATCCCCTACGCCTCGGTGGCCATGGTGGCCCTGGCGGTGCCGCCGGCCGCCATCGAGCGCGAGCTCGACGGCAGCGGCTACCTCGTGCCCCGCGTGGAGGGTCGCACCCTCACCGCCTGCTCGTGGACGACCTCGAAGTGGCCCCACCTGCACGGCGACGGCACGGTGTGGCTGCGGGCATCGGTGGGCCGTGACGGCGCCGACGCGGCGGTCCACCTCCCCGACGACGAGCTGGTCGCGGCGGTCCTCGCTGACCTGCGAGCCACGATGGCGCTGCGCGGGACGCCCACCGAGGTGCGGGTCCGGCGCTGGCTGGGCTCGTTCCCGCAGTACCGGGTGGGGCACCTCGAGCGGGTGGAGGCCATCGACGACGAGCTGGCGGCGCGCGCCCAGGGGTTGGTCGTGGCCGGCGCCGCCCTGCGCGGCCTCGGTGTGCCGGCCTGCATCCGCCAGGGCCAGGCCGCGGCCCGCCGTGCCCTGGCCGCCGTCGGCGGGCCATCATGAGGGTCGTGCCCGGACCCTCCCGCTCGCCGTGGCCGCTACGGCTGCTGGCGGTGGCCATCGTCGGCGCCCTGGCCGTCGGCACGGGCGTGGTGGCCGCCGACCGCTGGCCCGCAAATCCCCCGGCCGCCGTGCGCAGCGAGGCCACCGCTCCGGGGAGCGACGATCCCGCTCCCGCCGACCTCGGCCCGCTCGGCACCACCGCCGCTCGGCTGGTGAGCAGCCTCGAGGCCGACCTCCCCCTCCCCGAGCCCTCGCCGCTCGACGCCCGCGCCGCCACGCCCGAGGTCCGCCACGGGCTGCTGGAGATCCCGGCCATCGGCCTGTCGCAGCCGCTCTTCGAGGGCGTCACCCTCACGGCCATCGACCGCGGGCCCAGCCACTGGCCGGGCACGGCCATGCCGGGCGAGCTCGGCAACGTGGTGGTGGCCGGCCACCGCACCACCGTGACGCGGCCGTTCTTCGACCTCGACCTGCTGCAGCCCGGCGACGAGCTGGTGTTCACCATGGACTCGGGCGAGCGCCACGTGTACGAGCTCGATCGGCTGGAGGTCGTCGACGACTCCGCCGTGCACATCGTCGACCAGTCCTACGGCTACCGGGCCACGCTCTTCGCCTGCCACCCGAAGGGCTCCGCCGCCCAGCGGATCGTGGGCCACTTCACCCTGGTGCCGCCCGCCCCCGCCTGACCGGGGCCCGGCGCGCACCGGGGAGGGGCCGACGCCCCTCCCCGGTCAGCTCAGATCGGTGCTCAGTCGCCGAGCTCGACCCCGCACTCCTCCTCGGTGAACTCCTGGATGCGGTCGCCGGCCGCCTCGACGTCGCCGAAGCGCTCCTCGAGGCCGTCCAGCTCCTCACCGAGGGACGCCAGCGCCTCCGGGTCCTCGAAGTCGATGTCCTCCACGACCTCGACCACGGCGCCGAGGGCCTCGGTGAGCGTGTCCCAGTCGTCGGCGATCTCGCTCGGCGGGTCGATGGCGTCGAGCGAGCTCTGGACCTCGCCGAAGATGGCGCTGAACTGCGACGGGTCCGAGACGTCCTCCTCGAGGGTGGCGAAGGCTTCGTCGACGCTGGTCACGTCGTCGCAGAAGGACGCCGCCGAGCCACCGCCGTCGTCGTCGCCGCAGGCGGCGAGGCCACCCAGCGCCAGGGCGGCGGCGGCCGCCAAGGCGATCCGCCGGTTGAGCAAGGTGGTGCGCATCGGTCCTCCTGAGACCTCGATGACAAGTCGGTCGACCTTACTGCGGCGGCCCGGATCGGCCGGGGAGGCGGCGGGCGACGGGCGCGTTGCGGCTGCGGCGCCGCCACCGGCCATCATCTGACGGTGCCGCCCCGCCTCCGCATCAGCTGCATCGCCCTCGCCGCCGGCGGGCTGCTGTGCCTGTCCCTGCCGCCGTTCGGGTTCTGGCCCCTCGCCTTCCTCGGCCTGGTGGTCCTCGACCGGCTCATCGCCGACCAGCCCCGCGGCACGCGCTTCGCCCGGGGCTGGCTCGTGGCGATGGGCTGCTTCGTGCCATCGCTCAGCTGGATGACGGCGCTGACCGCTCCCGGCTACGCCATCGCCTGCATCGCCTACGCCGGGATGGTGGGTGCCGGCGTGGCCGCCGCCCCTCCCGGCCGCGGCCGCTGGCTGGCCCTCGTCGGCACCTGGACCGTCGCCGAGCTCGTGCGCTGGACCTGGCCCTTCGGCGGGGTGCCGCTGGCCAACCTCGCCATCGGCCAGGTGGCCGGTCCGCTGGCGCCGGTGCTCCGGGTGGGCGGCCCGGTGCTCCTCGTCGCCGTGACGGTGCTGGTGGGGCAGGCGCTGGCCGCCGCCAGCTGGCGGGCCTGGCGACCGGCGGCCGGGCTCGGCCTGCTGGCGGCCGCCATCGTGGTGGGCGCCGTGGTGGCGCCCAGCGGGCGGGCCGTGGGATCGGCCGAGGTGGCGCTGGTGCAGGGCGGCGGCGAGCAGGGCACGCGCAAGAGCGACACCGGGGTCATCGAGGTGTTCGAGCGCCACGTGGAGGCCACCAGCGGCGTCGAGCCCCCGGTCGACCTCGTGGTGTGGCCCGAGGACGTCATCGACACCGAGGCCGACTTCGTGGACGATCCGTGGGCGGCGGTGGTGGGCGGCCTCGCCCGGGAGCTCGGCGCCCCGATGATCGTCGGGACCGTCGAGGGAGCGGGCGTCGACGCCTTCCGCAACGGCGCCGTGCTGCTCGACGACACCGGCGAGGTCGTGGCCCGCTACGACAAGGTGCACCGCGTCCCGTTCGGGGAGTACGTGCCGCTGCGGTCGATCCTGGAGCCGATCGCCGGCGACGCCCTCCCCAGCCGCGACGCCCTCATCGGCGAGCTCCCCGGCCGCCTCGACGTGCCCGGCGCCGTCGGGCGCGTGGCGACGCCCATCTCCTGGGAGATCTTCTTCCCCGACCGCACCCGCGAGGGCGTGGAGGACGGTGCCCGCCTCGTGCTCAACCCCACCAACGGCTCGTCGTTCACCGGCACGATCGTGCAGACGCAGCAGGTGGCGTCGTCACGCATGCGGGCCATCGAGAGCGGCCGGTGGGTGCTCCAGACGGCGCCGACGGGCTTCACGGCCATCATCGACGACGACGGTCGGGTGCTCGAGCGGACGGCCATCAGCGAGCGCCGGGTGCTCCAGCGGGAGGTGGAGCTGCGCGAGGGGCTCACCGTCTACACCCGCGTCGGCAAAGCGCCGGGCCTCGTCCTCGCCGCCCTGCTGATCGCCGCCGGGTGGGCGGTGGCGCGCCGCCCGCGCCGCGACCGCTAGGCCGAAGCGCGTCGCCGAGATCGGGGGGCGGAGCTCAGTCGCCCAGCTCGATGTCGCACTCGGCCAGCACGAACGCCTCCACCCGGTCGGCGGCCTCGTCGATGTCGGCGAACTCCTGGTCCAGGGCCTCGCCCACCGCGTCGAACTGGGCGTCGATGTCGGCGGCGCTGTAGTCGATGCTCGCCAGCGCCTGGGACAGGGAGGTGAAGGCGACCTGCATCGCGGTCCAGTCGTCGCTGATCGCGGAGGGCGCATCGATGGCCAGCATCGGTTCGACGATGGAGGCGAAGCCGCGTGCGACGTCCTCGGGGTCCTCGCTGCTGTAGACCTCGTCGAGGGAGTCGAGCTGCTCGTCGAAGGCGGCGATCTCGCCGCAGAACCCCTCCCTCGTACCGGTGGACCCGGCGGTGGTGGTGGTCGCTTCGCCCTCGGTCGTGGTCGTGTCGTCGTCCGACCCGCCCGCGGGGTCCGTGGTGGTGGAGTCCCCCGAGGCAGTGGTGGTGGTGTCGGCGGTGCTGTCGTCGTCGTCGCCGCAGGACGCGACGCCGAGGGCCAGGACCAGGGTGAGGGCGCCGAAGGCAGCGCGGCGGGGACGGGTGGGGGGATGGGACATCGAGGGCTCCTCGCCGACGGTCGGACCTCCGACCCTAGGCGGCTCGTCCGGCGACCGTGCCGGGGCGGCCGGCCCGACGCGACCGTCCCCCGCCACGGCGGGGGACGGGAGGCGGGGCGGGCGGTGGATCAGGCGGCGCTGGTCTCGATGGCCTTGGCGCTGCCCTGGCTGGTGGCGTCGATCTGCACCTTGCGGGGCTTCGCCTGCTCGGCGACCGGCACGGTGACCGTGAGGACGCCGTTGTCGTAGCTGGCGGCGATCCGGTCGGGATCGAGGCCCTCGCCCAGGAAGAGCTGGCGGCTGAAGCTGCCCTGCGGGCGCTCGGCCACCACCACCTCCAGGTCCTCGGTGCGCTCCCAGCGGCGCTCGGCGGCGATGGTCAGCACGTTCTTCTCGACCGTGAGGTCGATGGTGCCGGGATCGATGCCCGGGAGGTCGAGCCGGACCACGAACTCGTCGCCGTGGCGATAGGCGTCCATCGGCATCACCGGGGCCCGGCCGCCGGTCCAGCCCGGCTGCGGCGGGGCGAGGCGATCCAGCTCACGGAAGGGGTCGAAGCGCATCAGCATGGGTGGTCCTCCTCGAGACGCTCGGGGGATGTCGGGAACGAGATCACCCTATCCAGCCAACAGGTTTCTTGACAACCCCTGACTCAGGTCTGGCCGAGGTCGATGGTGGTGGTGACCTGCACGGCCTCGAGGAACCGGCGATCGTGGGTGACGAGCAGCAGCGAGCCGTCGAAGGCCGCCAAGGCCACCTCCAGCTGCTCGATGGCCTCGAGGTCGAGGTGGTTGGTGGGCTCGTCGAGCACGAGGCAGTTCACGCCCTGCGCCATCAGCTCGGCCAGCAGCGCTCGGGTGCGCTCGCCCGGCGAGAGCTGCTCGCCGGCCCGGTCGATGTGCTCGGCCCCGAGGCCGAACTTGGCCAGCAGCGACCGGGCCTCGGACCGGTCGAGGCCCGTCGTGTCCATGAACGACCGCAGCAGCGGTCGGTCGCCGCCGTAGCGCAGGCGGCGCTGGTCGAGGAGGCCGACGGTGACCCCGGGGCCGAGCCAGCGCTGCCCGCTGGCCAGCGGCACCTCCCCGAGGAGGGCGCGCAGCAGGGTGGTCTTGCCGGAGCCGTTCGGCCCGAGGATCGCCACCCGGTCCTGCCAGGCCACCTCGAGGTCGATCGGTCCGAGCCGGAACGAACCGAGCTCCACCACCGCGCCGTCGAGGCGGGCCACCACGTCGCCCCCGCGGGTCGCCGCGGTGAGCTCGAGCTGCAGCTGCCAGGGCTCCCAGGGCTTCTCGACGACCTCCAGGCGCTCGATGGCCTTCTCGGTGGCCTTCACCTTGGCGGCCATCTTCTCCGAGCGCTGGCTCTTGAGGTGCGGGATGAACTTGTCGTTGTCGGTCTTCTTGGCCTTGGCGTTCTTCACGCCGGTGACCGCCCACTCCCGCTGCGTCTGCTGGCGGCCCTGCAGCCGGTCGCGCTCGGCGGTGAACTTCTCGTAGCCCTCCTGCTGCTGGCGGCGGGCCAGCTCGCGGGACGCCACGTAGTCGCTCCAGCCGCCGGCGTGCTCCACCGCGTCGTGGTCGGGCAGCCGCAGCTCCAGGATCCGGGTCACCACCTGGTCGAGGAAGGCTCGGTCGTGCGACACCGTGACCACCGCGCTGCTGGTGGAGGCCACGAAGTGCTCCAGCAGCTCGAGGCCGGCGAAGTCGAGGTCGTTGGTGGGCTCGTCGAGCAGCAGGACGTCCTGGCGCGACAGCAAGATGGCCGCCAGCGCCGCCCGGGCGGCCTGGCCGCCGGAGAGGTGCCCGACCTCCACGTCCAGCCGGTCAGCCGGCAGGCCCACCTGCGCCAGCACGGCGCCGGTGCGCGCCTCGAGGTCGTCGCCGCCGATGGCCAGGAAGTGCTCGAGGGCGGCGCTGTACGCCTCGATGCTCTCGGCGTCGCCGCCGAGGGCGGCGGTGGTGGCGTCGAGCTGGTCGCTGGCGGCGGCCACGCCGGTGCGGCGGGCGAGGTAGCCGCGCAGCGTCTCGCCGGGGGCGGCGTCGGGCTCCTGGGGCAGCCAGCCCACCGTGGTGGTGGCCGGGCTGCGCTCCACGCTGCCGGCGTCGGGCGGCTCCAGGCCGGCCAGCACCCGCAGGAGCGTGGACTTGCCGATGCCGTTGGGCCCGACCACCCCGAGGCGGGCGCCGGGCGTGACCGAGAGCGACACCCCGCCGAGCACCACCTGCGCGCCGTGGTGCCGGACGATCCCCTTGGCCACGAGCACGAGGTCCGACGCTACCGGCACCTCCCGACGTCTCTGGTCGAATTCGTCCGATGGGCGAGCGCGTTCGACCAGAGACGTCGTCAGGGGGTGATGCGCAGGGTGAGGGCGGGGGCCTCGGCGGGGCGGGCCGGGAGGGTGACCTCGCAGCCGGCGGCGGTGGCCTGCCAGGGCAGCGCGGCCTCGTGGCCGAGCAGGCGGACGGTGGCCTCGTCGGGGGGCGTGACGTCGAGCTGGACCTGGGTGGAGGTGGGGGTGCCCTGCACGATGGCGAACAGGTCGTCGCCCTTGGTGGTGAAGCACACCTTGTGGCCCTCGCCGGTCTCGCCGGTGGTGCGCTCCCAGGGGCGGGTGCCGTAGATGGCCTCGCCGTTGGTGCGCAGCCACCAGCCCAGGGCCAGGAGGCGCTGGGCCTGGGCCCAGGGGATGGTGCCGTCGGCGGTGGGGCCGACGTTGAGGAGGAGGTTGCCGCCGCGGGCCACGATGTCGATGAACATGCGCACCAGCGCGTCGGGCGCGAGGTAGGTGTCCTCCCCCTCCTCCCGGTTGAAGCCGAACGACGTGCCGATGCCCCGGGTGCTCTCCCACTTCCGCCTCGGGTCGCCCTTGGTGGAGTACTCCGGGGTCACGAAGTCGCAGTGGACCTGGCCGGCGCTCTGGCCCATCCAGTCGAAGCGGTTGTTCACCACGCCGTGGGGCAGCGCTGCGTAGTAGCGCTCGAACAGCGCCGACAGGTCGCCGGCGGCCGGGTACCCGATGTCGTTCCACAGCACGTCGGGCTGGTAGCGCTCGATCAGCTCGTGCCAGTGGGCGTCGGCGTAGGCGAGGTACTCCGGGGTCTGCGGGATGGCACCGAGCATCTCCTCGAAGCTCCGCATGGGGAGCCCGCCGAACGTCCAGTCGAGCCCGCCGGAGTAGTAGGTGCCGAAGCGCAGGTCGCGCGCTCGCACGGCGGCGGCGAGGTCGCCCACGAGGTCGCGATCGCTCGCCCACCGGTCCTTGTGGGGGTTGGGCGTGTCGCTGGGCCACAGCAGCACGCCGTCGTGGTGCTTGGTGACCAGCACCACGTACCTCGCGCCGGCGGCGGCGAACAGGTCGGCCCACGGCTCGGGCTGCCAGCCGGCGTGACCGGCGAGGAACTGGGCCACGAAGTCGTCGTAGGGCCGACCGCCGTGCACCTCGGCGTGGTGGGCGGCGGCCGGGCTCCCCTCGATGGCGATGGAGTTCTGGTACCACTCGACGTAGGGGGAGCAGCGCATGGCCTCCTCCCACCCGCCCGCCGCAGCGAGGTCGAACGGCGAGTCCCGCACCGGCGCGAACGCCGGCACCGCAGCGGCCGTCCAGTGCACGAAGATCCCCAGCTTCGCCTCGTCGAACCACGGCGGCAGCGGCCGCGTGCCTGGCTCCATGTCCCGCCCTCCCCCTCGATCCGAGCCGACCCTACCGGCCTCCCCCACCCGACCTGTGGCCGGATCTGCCCGCCTGGCGGACGGACGCGTCGACGGGTCCGCTCAGGTGTCGACGATGAGGGTGACGGGGCCGTCGTTGACGAGCTCGACGGCCATGTCGGTGCGGAAGCGTCCGGTGGCCACCGTGGCGCCGAGCGTGCGCAGGCGCGCCACCACCGCGTCGACCAGCACCTCGGCGTGCTCGGGGCGCGCCGCCGCCAGCCACGACGGCCGGCGCCCCTTGGTGGTGTCGCCGTAGAGCGTGAACTGGCTGATGACGAGCAGCGGTGCACCGGCGTCGGCGGCCGACACGTTCATCACCCCGTCGGCGTCGTCGAGCACCCGGAGGTGCCAGAGCTTGTCGCCCAGCTTGGCGGCCGCGGCCGCATCGTCGTCGTGGGTGACCCCCACCAGCACGCACAGCCCCGGCCCGATGGCACCGACCACCTCGTCGCCGACGGTCACCGAGGCCCGGGTCACCCGCTGCACCACCGCTCGCATGGCCCGAACCTACTGACGCCGGGGGGAGGGCGCGTCGGCGGGGTCGTCGGTACCGTGGGCGCCTGTGCCGATCGACGCCGCCCCGCCTGCCTGGTCCGACGACCTCGTCTCACGGATCGACGAGCTGATCGAGGAGTACCGCACGACGCTGCACGACTGCCTCGACGGGCTCACCGAGGAGGAGGCCCGGACCCGGCTGGTCCCCTCGGCCACCACCCTGCTGGGCGTCGTGCAGCACGTGACCTACGTGGAGGGCGTCTGGTTCGACCAGGCGGTGACCGGGCGCAGCCCGGCCACCATCGGGATCCCCGCCTCGCCGGCCCGCTCGTTCGTGCTCGAGCCGACCGCCAGCATTGCGCGCGTGCAGGAGGCATACCGGCAGCGCTGGGCCCGCTCCCGAGCGGCGATGGCCGCCCTGCAGCCAGGCGACGTGGTGGAGGGGCGGGGCGCCCGACCGGTGTGGGCTCTGCAGCTGCAGGTCCTGCGCGAGCTCGCCCACCACGCTGGGCACGCCGACATCCTGCGGGAGCAGGTCCTCGCCCAGCGGACCGACCCCGGCGGCCGTCCGGGCGTTGGCGGCCCCTAGCGGGCGATTCGACGCGCACGCTGCGTGCGGGTCGAACCCCGCCGGCGCCAGCGCCGGCCCGTCGATCCAAGCCTCAGGGCTCACCGTCGATTCGACGTCGATTCGACGGTCACGCAGCGTGCGCGAGGTGGCGTCGGGCGAGGCGGCGCCAGCGGCGCTGGCGGTACCGGTAGAAGGCCCGAGCGGTGGCGGCCACCGCCCCGGTCAGCGCGCCGGCGTCGAGGTCGATGGTGTCGGCATAGCGGCACCGGCCGTCGTCGAGCGCCACCACCCGCAGCTCGTGGTCCCACCGCTGCAGCACGCCGCCACGCTCCTCGGTGCGCACCACGCCTGCCGCGGCGTCGACGGCCACCACCTCGATGCGGTGCCGGTGCAGGGGCACCAGGTGGAGGAGGAAGATCCACCCGGTCACCACCTCGCCCTGGCGCAGGCGGTCGGTCCGTCCGGCCAGGGCGGGCACGCCCATGGCGCCTCGGGTGACGTAGAGGAACGTGGCGGGGTGCTGCATGGCCTCCCACACCCGGTCGGCGGGCACGGGCAGCTCGGTCTCGACGTGTACGGTGCGCATGCGCCTCACTGTGAGCAATTGCTCGCTTCTCCGCTACTCGCTTCTGGAGCCCTGCCCCGTGCCGCCCACCACCCGCCTGCAGCCCCGGAAGGTCCCGCAGCAGGAGCGGGCGGCGGCCACCCGCCAGCGCATCCTCGAGGCGGCTGCTCGCATCTTCGCCGTCCACGGCTACGCCGCCGGCACCACGAACCGCATCGCCGAGGAGGCCCACCTCTCGGTCGGCTCGCTCTACCAGTACTTCCCCAACAAGGACGCCATCCTGGCCGAGCTCGTGCGAGCGCACGTCGCCGACGGCCTCGCCCGCTTCGGCGCGCTGCTGGCCGGCCCGCTGCCGACCGACCTGCGCGGCCGCCTCCAGCACCTCGTCACCGCCATGGTCGACCTGCACCACGCCGACCCTCGGCTGCACCAGGTCCTCTTCGAGGAGGCGCCCCGCCCGCCGGACGTGCTCGACGAGCTCCGGGAGGCCGAGGGCACGGTGGTCGCGGCCGTCGCCGCCTTCCTGGCCGAGGACCCCGACGTGCAGCACCCCGACCCCGCCCTGGCGGCCCGGCTCTGCGTGGCGGCGACGGAGTCGCTCGTGCACCGCCTCGTGGCCACCCCGGACCCCGCCGCCGACCCCGCCGTGCTCAGCGACGAGATCGTGCGCCTGCTCGAGGCCTACCTGCGGACGCCGCCGTGCCCACGCTGACCGCCGGTCCCGCCAGCGTGTCCGTCGACCGGGCCCACGGCGCCCGGCTGTCCTCGCTGCTGGTGCACGGCCACGAGCTGCTGGTCACCCGACCCGTCGACACCACGCCCACCGAGCCCGCCGACCCGCTGCTGTGGGGCAGCTACCCGATGGCGCCGTGGGCCGGCCGCACGCGGGGCGGGCGGTTCCGCTGGGACGGCACCCTCCACGAGCTCGACGCCAACCACGCCGGCCACGCCATGCACGGCACCCTCTTCGACCGCCGCTGGACCCTCGAGCTGGCCGACGCCCGCTACCTCCGGTTCCGCGCCGACCTCCAGCCGGGCTGGCCCTTCCCCGGCTGGGCCATCCAGGAGGTGGCGCTCTCGGAGCAGGCCGTGGAGGTGCGCCTCGAGGTGCACAGCAGCGGCCCCACCTTCCCCGCCACGGCGGGCTGGCACCCCTGGTTCCGGCGGCGCCTGGAGGTGGGCGGCTCGCTCAGCGTCGACGTCGACGCCACCCGGTGGTACCCGCGCGGCGACGACGGGCTCCCGCTCGGCCACCTCGAGCCGCCGCCCGAGCGCGGCCCCTGGGACGACTGCTTCACCGGGCTGCACTGGCCCGTCACGCTGACCTGGCCGGGCGCCCTCACCCTCACGATGACCTCCACCTGCGACCACCTGGTGCTCTACGACCAGCAGCGGCACGCCATCTGCGTCGAGCCCCAGAGCGGCCCGCCCGACGCCCTCAACCACCTCGACTGGGCCCGCCTGGTCCGCCGGCACCGGCCCCTGGTGGTCGAGACGTCCTGGCGCTGGTCGACGCCCTGAGCGCGGCCTCCCCCGCTGCTCGCCGCCCTCGCCCACGACCCTGCAATAGGGTCCGTCCATGGCACAGATCGGCACGGTGGAGCAGCTCTGGCGGTACCCGGTGAAGTCGTTCCAGGGCGAGCTGGTGGAGGCGCTGGAGATCGGTCCCGGCGGCGCGGTGGGCGACCGCGACCTGGCGGTGGTGGACCCGGCCGCCGGGAAGGTGCTCTCGGCCAAGCGGTACGCCGACCTGCTGCTGGCGTCGGCCCGGATCGACCCGTCGAGCGGCGTGGTCCTGACCCTCCCCGACGGCACCGAGCACCCGGCCGCCGACCCGGCCGTGCACGCCGCCCTCTCCGCCTGGCTCGACCACGAGGTGCGCCTGGAGGCCCCGCCGGCCGAGGGGGTCTTCCCCATGGAGATGTACTCCGGCATGTCCGACGAGGACACGCCGGTGTTCGACTGGCCGGGCCCCGAGGGGACCTGGCTCGACCTCGCCGACGCGCACTGGCTCACGACGGCCAGCCTCGCCACCATCGCCGCCGACCACGCCGACGGCCAGTGGGACGTGCGCCGGTTCCGACCCACCGCCCTCATCGCCACCTCCGCCGAGGGGTTCGCGGAGCAGTCCTGGGGGTCGATCGAGCTGGGCGAGGTGGCGTCGGACGTGTTCATGCCGACCCCCCGCTGCAGCATGCCGTCGCGCGAGCAGCCGGGCCTGGCCCGCGACAAGGCCATCGGCACCACGATCCGCGATCGGAACGACAACAACCTCGGGGTCTACGCCTCCATCAGCCGCCGCGGAACCATCCGGGTGGGCGATAGCGTGAACGCCAGCTAGCACAGCGCTAGCAACAGGCGACGCCAGCGCCTGCGCGTTGAGTTGACCGATGGGTCAATCGCCCGAAAGGCTTGTCGGACCATGCCCAGCGACGCACCCCTCCGGATCGCCCTGCTGACCTATCGGGGCAAGCCCCACGTGGGCGGCCAGGGGGTCTACACCCGGCACCTGGCCAAGGCCCTCGTGGACCTCGGCCACCACGTCGAGGTGCTGAGCGGCCAGCCCTACCCGATCCTCGACGACCGGATCCCGCTCATCGAGATGCCGAGCCTCGACATCTACAACGACCACTTCCCGATGCGGCAGCCGGGCCTGTGGGAGCTGAAGAACTGGAAGGACGTGCTCGAGGTCACCGCCTTCACGGCCGGCACCTTCCCCGAGCCGCTGGCCTTCTCGATGCGGGCCTGGGACCACCTGAGCCACCGCCGGGGCGAGTTCGACATCGTGCAGGACAACCAGTGCCTGGGCTACGGCCTGCTGCTCATCGAGCGCCAGCTGGGGCTGCCCGTGCTCGGCACGATCCACCACCCGATCACCGTCGACCGCCGCCTCGAGCTCGAGGCCGCCGACGGCTGGTACAAGAAGCTCACGCTGCGGCGCTGGTACTCCTTCGTCGACATGCAGACCCAGGTGGCCCGCCGCCTCAAGCGGATCATCACGGTGTCGGAGAACTCCTTCAAGGACATCGTCACCGACCACAAGGTCGACCCCGACCGCATGGCCGTGGTGCCGGTGGGCGTCGACATCGACCTCTTCAAGCCGCTGCCCGAGGTGGACGTCGTGCCCGGCCGCCTCGTCACCACGGCCTCCGCCGACGTCGCCATGAAGGGTCTGAAGTACCTGCTCGAGGCGCTGGCCAAGGTGCGCACCGAGCGCGACGACGCCCACCTCATCGTGATCGGCAAGCGCAAGCCGGGCGGCGCCAGCGACCAGACGATCTCCCGCCTCGGCCTCGAGGACCACGTGGAGTTCGTCACCGGCGTGTCCGAGCGCCGCATCATCGAGCTGTACTCCGAGGCGGAGCTGGCCGTCGTGCCCTCGCTCTACGAGGGGTTCTCGCTCCCCGCCATCGAGGCCATGGCCTGCGGCACCCCACTGCTCGGCACCACCGGGGGCGCGGTGCCCGAGGTGATCGGCAAGGACGGCGACACCGCCCTGGTGGTGGAACCGGGCGACAGCGAGGCGCTGGCCGCCAAGATCAGCTGGGCCTTCGCCCAGAAGGACCTGCGGGCCACGATCGGCAAGCGGGGCCGGAAGCGGATCATGGACCGATGGTCCTGGAAGCACACCGCGCTGAAGACCGTCGAGCAGTACCGCATCCGGCTGGACGAGGGCTAGGCCCGGTGCTCACCGTCCGCTTCGACCAGCTCGGCGTCCGCCCCGGCGACCTCCTCCTCGACCTCGGCGCCGGGGCCGGCCGCCACGCCTTCGAGAGCTACCGGCGCGGCGCCCGCGTGGTGGCCTTCGACTACTCCGCCGCCGAGCTCAAGGACGTCGGCGGACTCTTCGCCGCCATGCGCGAGACGGGCGAGGCCGGCACCCGCCCCGACGCCATGGCCGTCACCGCCAACGGCGACGCCCTCGCCCTGCCGTTCGCCGACGACACCTTCGACCGCATCATCGCCTCCGAGGTCCTGGAGCACGTCACCGACGACCAGCTCGCGCTGGAGGAGGCCTGGCGGGTCCTGAAGCCGGGCGGCACCCTCGCCGCCACCGTGCCCTCGTGGCTGCCCGAGCAGGTGTGCTGGGCGCTGTCGGAGGAGTACCACGCCCCCTTCGTGGAGGGCGGCCACGTGCGCATCTACACCGAGGCCACGCTGCGCTCCCGGATGCGGGCGGCCGGCCTCGAGCCCCGCGGCGCCCACCACGCCCACGCCCTGCACTCGCCCTACTGGTGGCTCAAGTGCGCGGTCGGGCCCACCAACGACGACCACCCGCTCGTCAAGGCCTACCACCAGCTGCTGGTGTGGGACATCGCCCAGACCCAGCCCATGGGCACGCTCACCCGGCTGGCCGAGAAGGTCCTCAACCCCGTGCTCGGCAAGAGCCTCGTGGTCTACGCCCGCAAGCCGAGCGGGAAGGCCTAGCCCATGCCCATCGACGTCCCCGGCCTCGTCTCGGCCACCGACCTCCACGCCACCGTCGACGGCATCGCCGAGTGGCAGCTGCCGTCGGGCATGATCCCCTGGTTCCCGGGTGGCCACGCCGACCCGTGGAACCACGTGGAGGCGGCGATGGCCCTCGACCTCGGCGGCCGCCACGCCGAGGCCGACCGCGCCTACGAGTGGCTGATCGGGCTCCAGCGCCCCGACGGCTCGTGGCACCAGTACTACGTCGCCGGCGACGACGGCTCGACCGAGGTCGAGCAGGACAAGCTCGACGCCAACGTGTGCGCCTACATCGCCGCCGGGGTGTGGCACCGCTGGCTGCTCACCGAGGACCGTGGCTTCGTGGAGGCGCTCTGGCCGGTGGTCGAGCGGGCCATCGACTTCGTGCTCGACCTGCAGACCCCTCGGGGCGAGATCCTCTGGGCCCGCCACGCCGACGGCACGCCGTGGAGCTTCGCCCTGCTCACCGGCTCGTCGTCGATCTGCCACAGCCTGCGCTGCGCCATCGGCATCGCCGAGCTGCTGGGCCACGAGCGCCCCGACTGGGAGCTCTCTGCGGCCCGCCTGGCGCGGGTCATCCGCGACGTCCCCGAGGCCTTCGCCCCCAAGCACCGCTGGGCGATGGACTGGTACTACCCCGTGCTCGGCGGCGTCGTGCTGGGCGAGGCCGGGCGGGCCCGGCTGGAGGAGCGGCGCGACACCTTCGTGATGGAGGGCCGCGGCGTGCGCTGCGTCAGCGACCGCCCCTGGATCACCGTCGCCGAGACCTGCGAGTGCGCCCTGGCCCACCTCGCCGTCGGCGACCGCCAGACCGCCGAGACCCTCTTCGGGTGGGCCCAGCAGTTCCGCCACGATGCCGACGGCCGCTACTGGACCGGCACCGTCTTCCCCGACGAGGCCCGCTTCCCCGGCGGTGAGCGCAGCACCTACACCGCGGCCAGCGTGGTGCTGGCGGCCGACGCCCTGGCCGGCAGCACGCCCGCCAGCGCGCTGTTCGCCGAGAGCGCCGGGGTCCTCCCGCCCCTCATGCAGCTCCCCGACGACCTCTGACCCGACGACCGGGTCGTCAGCGGCGGCGGAGGATGCGGAGGCTGCCGACGGCGGCGACCTCCTCGAAGCGGCCGGAGTCGAGGGCCGGGCGGTAGAGCTCGTCGTGCGGGGCCTGGCCGCCGTCGGCGGGGTCGGCGAACACGTCGTGGATGCAGAACGTGCCCCCCGGGACCACGTGCGGCGTCCAGCGCTCGTAGTCGAGCCGGGCCGGCTCGACGCCGTGACCGCCGTCGACGAAGAGGAAGGCCAGCGGCGTGGCCCAGGCCGCGGCGACGGTCGGCGAGTCGCCCACGACGGCGATGACGGTGCCCTCGAGGCCGGCGTCGTGGATCGTCTTGCGGAAGATCGGCAGCGTGTCCATCTTCCCCACCGCAGGGTCGACGAGGTCGGGCTCGTGCCACTCCCAGCCGGGCTGGTTCTCCTCCGACCCGCGGTGGTGGTCGACGGTGAAGAGCACGCGACCCCGTGAGCGGGCCGCCGCCCCCAGGTACACCGAGGACTTCCCGCAGTAGGTGCCCACCTCCAGCCACGGGCCCTCGACGGCCACCGCGGCCGCGGCGTCGTGCAGGGCCAGCCCCTCGTCGGCCGGCATGAACCCCCGCGCCGCCTCCGCCGCCGCCTGCAGCGCGGCGTCCATCACCACGTGTCGGTGTGGATGATGCGGTCGAGGTCGCGGCGGGCGCCGGGCTTGAAGTCGGTGCCGCCGAGCGTGTGGGCCACCGGGATCAGCGCCCCCTGCATCACGTGGTCGGGGATGCCGAGCAGCTCGGCGGCCTCCTTCTCGTTGGTCAGGTGCAGCGTGGTCCAGCAGGTGCCGAGCCCCCGGGCCCGGGCCGCCAGCATGAAGCTCCACACCGCCGGGAGGAGCGACCCCCAGATGGCCGCCTGCCACGCCACGGGCAGGCTGTCGGCGCGACCCTCGATGCACGGGATCACGTGGACCGGCACCTCGGCGAGGTGGTCGGCCAGGTACTGGGCCGAGCTGATCACCTTCTTGGTCGTGGCGACGTAGTCGGGGTCGTCCTGGGGCAGGTTGGCCACCACGGCATCGGGGTTCCCGTACATCACCGCGAAGCTGGCGGCGTACCACTCGGCCAGCTGGCGACGCTTGTCGGCGTCGGTCACCACCACGAAGTGCCAGCCCTGGTTGTTGCCGCCGGTGGGGGCCTGCGTGGCGACCTCGAAGCACTCGCGGAGGAGCTCGGGCTCGACGGGGCGGGTGAGGTCGAGCCGCTTGCGGACCGATCGGGTGGTGGAGAGCAGCTCGTCGGGGTCCAGGGGCAGCAGCGTCGACATGGGGCGGGACGCTACCGCTCCGGCCCTACGATGCGCCGGTGCCCACCACCACCGCCGCCGACGGGCGGGGCGTCGACGTCCGGCTGGCGCGGGTGGCCGAGGCCCTCCGCTCGGGCCTGTGGTTCATCCCCTCCGTGTGCGTGCTGGCGTCGATCCTGCTCTCGCTCGGCATGGCCGCCCTCGACCGCCGCCTCGGCGGCGAGGACCCGGCGTGGCTCGTGCTCTCCCGGGATCCCGACGTGGCGCAGACGGTGCTGTCGACCATCGCCGGGTCGACGCTCACCTTCACCGGCGCGCTGTTCTCGATCACGGTGGTGGCGCTGCAGCTGGCCAGCTCGCAGTTCTCGCCCCGGGTGCTGCGCAGCTTCCTGCGCGACCGCACCAACCAGTGGTGCCTGGGCGTGTTCCTGGCGTCGTTCACCTATGCGCTGCTGGGCCTGCGCGCCGTGCGGCCCGGCGCACCCGAGGGCGAGGCCGAGGTCCCCGGGCTCACGCTCACCGTCGCCTTCGTGCTGGTGCTGGCCAGCCTGGCCGCCTTCGTGCTGTTCGTGCACCACGTCACCCAGAGCATCCGGGTGGTCCACATCATCGACGCCGTGGCGGCCGAGAGCCGCTCCACGATCCGGGCCTGCCTGCCCGACGAGCCCGACGCCGCCACCGCCCTCCCCGACGGCCCGCCCGCCCGCACGCTCACGTTCGAGCGGGGTCCCGGGGTGGTCGTGACCATCGCCGAGGCGCGCCTGGTGGAGCTGGCCACCGAGCACGGCGCCACCTTCGTGCTGCGCGCCGGCGTCGGCGACCACCTGGCCTCGGGCGTGCCCCTCGTCGACGTCCACGGCGGTCAGGCCGACGAGGTCGACCCGGAGGCCGTGCTGGCCCACATCGGCACCGGTCGTGAGCGCACCGCCCAACAGGACATCGGCTCGGGCCTCCGCCAGCTGGCCGACATCGCCGTGAAGGCGCTCTCCCCGGGCATCAACGACCCGACCACCGCCACCCAGTGCCTCGACCGCCTCCACGACCTCCTGCGGCGGATCGGCACGGGCCACCTGCCGAGCGGGCACCACGTCGATGCCGACGGGAACCTGCGGCTGGTGGTCCCCACCATCGGGTGGGACGACGTCGTGCAGCTGTCGTTCGACGAGATCCGCCGCTACGGCGCCCACAGCCTCCAGGTGCACCGCCGCCTGCGGGCCGTGCTGGTCGAGCTCGTCGATGCCACCCCGACCAGCCTCCACCCGCCCCTCGAGGAGCAGCTGTCGCTGCTCGACCGGGCGGCCGACGGCGAGGACGAGCCCGAGGACCGGGCGCGCGCCAAGGTGGCGGACCGGCAGGGGATCGGCTCCCCCGCCCGCTGATCAGACGGCTGGCTCCTGGGCCACGATCTCGTCGAGCTCGGGCCGGCCGAACATCACCTGGTCGAGGAACAGGAACTTCGCCACCCACAGGATGCCGAACCCGCCGAGGCTGGCGACCATCACCAGGAGCGTGGAGTCCGACACCTGGTGGGCGAGGGCGACCAGACCCGTCGACAGGGCGAGGCCGGCGGCGGTGAACACCCAGAACGGCACGATCTCCCGCCGGAAGCTCACCTTGCCGTCGGCGCTCCAGACCCAGTGCTTGTTCAGCAGGAAGACCGGCAGGGCGCAGATCATCACGGCCACGACGTTGGACAGCGTGGGGTCGCGGTCCATCAGGCCGACGAACACCACGAGCATGGTCTGGGTCAGCACGACCCCGACCACGGAGACCATCGAGTAGCGCAGGGCCAGCGCGCCGCGCCCGCCGGTGACGCGGTCGAGCACCGCCATGGGAGACATCCTCACGACATCGGAGCCTAGGGGTCCGGGCTTGAGCACCGACAGACGGTGCGGCGATCGGTCGCCTCAGTCGACCAGGGCGTTGGCCTGGGCCACCCGACCCAGCCAGCGGGCGCTGTCCTTGATCGTGCGCTCGAACGTCGTGCGGTCGACGTCGACGAGGCCGAAGCGCGGCCCGTAGCCGAGGGCCCACTCGAAGTTGTCGAGCAGGCTCCAGCAGGTGTAGCCGAGCACGTCGATGCCGTCGTCGAGGCAGCGCAGCACGCCCTCGAGGGCGGTGCGGACGTAGGCCGCCCGCTGGGCGTCGTCGTCGGTGCCGATGCCGTTCTCGGTCACCAGGATCGGCACGTTGCCGCCGGTGCGCTCCCACGCCCGGCGGATCGTCGCCTCCAGCGCCTGCGGGTAGTACTCGTAGCCCATGATCAGGGTCGGCACGCCCTCCTCCGGGCCGGCATCGCCATCGGGGCCGATGCGGGTGCGGGAGTAGGTCTGGACGCCGACGAAGTCGTCGCCACCGGTGGCATCGAGGAACACGTCCTCCATGCCGTAGCGGAACCGCTCCAGCGTCTCCTCGCCGCCGTCGACGGCCTGGTAGTCGCTCATCGCCAGGGTGATCCCGACCGGCACCCCGCTGGCTGCGGACCGGATGGCGTCGACCGACTTCCGGTGCGCGTCGACGAACACGTCGTTGACGGCCCGCCGGCGGTCGCCGTCGCGCACGCCGGGCGGGAAGACGCCCCACAGGTAGCCGATGGTCGACACCATCGACGGCTCGTTGATGGTGCAGGCCCGGGCCATGAGCCCGTCGAGGCGGGCGGCCGCCTTCTCGCAGTAGGCCGCGAAGCGGTCGGCCGTGCCCGGCTGCTCCCACCCGCCCTGGTCGGCCAGCCACAGCGGCGTGGTGAAGTGGTGGAAGGTGACGACCGGCGCGATGCCGGCCTCCAGCAGCGCCTCGCACTGGCGGGCGTAGTGGTCGAGCGCCGCCTGGGAGAACTCGCCGTCGGCCGGCTCGATGCGGCTCCACTCGAGCGAGAACCGGTAGTCGGTGAGCCCCAGCTCGGCCACGATCGCCACGTCCTCGGGCCAGCGGTGCCAGCTGTCGCAGGCGTCGCCGCTCGGCTCCTCGGTGCCCGAGCCCGGCGTGTGCTCCCAGCGCCACCAGTCGTTGTTCACGTTGCCGCCCTCGATCTGGTGGGCAGCGGTGGCGGTCCCCCAGCGGAACCCCTCGGGGAAGTGCGGCGTCGACATGGGGCGTGACCGTACCGCCCAGCCCGTACGCGAGGATGGGCGACATGTCGCAGGACGCCGTCGATGCCCTCGTGAAGCTCCTCGACCTCGAGCCGATCGAGGTGAACCTGTTCCGCGGCGTCTCCCCCGACGAAGAGCGCCAGCGGGTGTTCGGCGGGCAGGTGGCCGGGCAGGCGCTGGTGGCCGCCGCCCGCACGGTCGAGCCCGGCCGCGGCGTCCACTCGCTGCACGCCTACTTCCTGCGCCCCGGCGATCCCACCGTGCCGATCCTCTACGAGGTCGACCGCATCCGCGACGGCCGGTCGTTCACCACCCGGCGCGTGGTGGCCATCCAGCACGGCAAGGCCATCTTCAACCTGCAGGCCAGCTTCCAGGTGCCCGAGGAGGGCCTCGAGCACGAGGAGCCGTTCCCGGAGGCGGCCGCGCCCGAGGACCTCCCCGACTTCAAGGCCCGCATGGCGCCCTACGCGGACCGCATGGGGGCGTGGTACTTCCGCCCCCGCCCGATCGACACCCGTCACGTCGACTGGAACCCGCCCGACCGCCAGGAGCCGCTGCCGCCCTACCAGAAGGTCTGGCTGCGGGCCGACGGCCAGCTGCCCGACGACCCCGTGCTCCACGCCTGCGTGCTCACCTACGCCAGCGACATGACCCTGCTCGACACCGCGCTCCTGCCCCACGGCGGCAGCTGGGACGACGACGGGCTCTTCATGGCCAGCCTCGACCACGCCATGTGGTTCCACCGGCGGTTCCGGGCCGACGAGTGGCTGCTCTACAGCCAGGACACGCCGTCGGCCTCCGCCGGGCGCGGGCTGGGCCGGGGCTCGATCTTCACGCGGGATGGGCACCTCGCCGTGACGGTCGTGCAGGAGGGCCTCATCCGGGTGGTGCGCCCGTGAGCCGCCGACCGCTCCCCCGCCGGGTCCTCGCGACCGCCGTCCTGGCGGGCCTGCTGGTCGCCTGCAGCAGCGACGACGACGCCCCCGACGACGAGGCGACCACCACCGCGCCCACCACGGCCGCCCCCGACAGCACCACCACCACCGCCCCCCTGGCCGAGGGGACCCTCGACACCGTGCAGGTGTCGACCACGGAGGTGGCGGTGGTCGACGAGCCGATCGCCCTGGCCGCCCGCCCCGGCTCGGCCGACCTCTACGTCGCCGAGAAGGGGGGTCGCATCCGTCGCATCGAGGCCACCACCGACGCCCGCACCGACGAGGTGACCTACCAGCTCCAGACCACCCCGCTGCTCGACATCTCCGACGACGTGATCAACGACGGCGAGCGCGGCCTGCTCGGCATGGCCTTCTCCTCCGACGGGCGCAAGGTCTACCTGAACTACTCCGCCGAGCCCGACGGCGCCACGCACGTCGACGAGTACGAGCTGGGCGACCGCAACACCATCGACGAGGACTCGCGGCGCGAGCTGCTCGTGGTCGAGCAGCCGGCCCCCAACCACAACGGCGGCCAGCTGGTCCTCGGCCCCGACGGCTACCTCTACATCGGCCTGGGCGACGGTGGCGGCAGCGGCGACCCCGACGGCAACGGCCAGGACCCGACCACCCTGCTGGGCTCGATCCTGCGCATCGACCCCGAGGGCGTCGATCCCGAGGACGAGGAGGCCCCGCCCTACGCCGTGCCGGCGGGCAACCCCTTCGCCGACCCCGAGACCGCCCGGCCCGAGACGTGGCTCTACGGCGTCCGGAACCCGTGGCGGTTCACCTTCGACCGCGCGACGGGTGACCTCTGGGTGGCCGACGTCGGCCAGAACGCCTTCGAGGAGATCAACCTGCTCCCCGCCGACGGCGGCTTCGAGGCGGGTCGCGGCGCCAACCTCGGCTGGAACGAGATGGAGGCCAGCCAGCCCTACGAGGGCGGCGAGAACCCCGAGGGCGGCGTGCTGCCGATCTTCGAGTACGGCCGAGACGAGGGCTGCTCGATCACCGGCGGCTACGTCTACCGCGGGGAGGCCATCCCGGCGCTGACGGGCGCCTACCTCTACGCCGACCTGTGCTCCCCGGGCATCCGGGCCCTGCAGGTCGACGGCACCACGGTCATCGACAGCCGCACGTTCGACCTGCCCGTCGAGCAGCTCTACTCGTTCGGCGAGAACGACGACGGCGAGCTCTTCCTGCTCCTCGGGAGCGGCCCCGTGCTCCTGCTGACGGCGGGGTAGCGCGGTGCCCGACCCCACGACCGGCAGCGTCTTCCACCTGGCCACCCCCAGCGACTGGGCGGCGGCGCAGGCCTCGGGAGAGGTGGCGCCCCCCAGCCTCGCCCTCGAGGGCTTCATCCACTGCTCGCGACCCGACCAGCTCGAGGGGACACTCGCGCGGCACTTCGACGGCGTGGACGAGCTGGTGCTGCTCCGCCTGGACCTCGCGGCGATGGGCGACGCGATCGTGTGGGACGAGGTGCGCGCCGGCGAGCGGTACCCGCACGTGTACCGCCCGCTGGCCGTGACCGAGGTGGTCGAGGCCATCCGGTGGCACCGGGGCACGACGGCGCTGCCGACGTGATCTGGTCCGCCGCGGCCGACGCCACGGTGGTCGTGCACCTCCTCTACCTGGCGTTCGTGGCGGTGGGCGGGCTGCTGGCCTTGCGGTGGCCCTGGCTCCTCTGGCTCCACCTCGCCGCCGTCGCCTGGGCGGTGTCGATCCTCGTGGTGGGCCAGGACTGCCCGCTGACCGAGCTCGAGCGGACGTTCCAGGGGTGGGCCGACGAGGTCCCCGACGGGCGCGGCTTCGTCGACCGCTTCGTGGAGGGCGTCGTGTACCCCGAGCGCTTCACCAACGCCCTGCGCGCTGCCATCGGCGCGACCGTCGTCGGGAGCTGGATCGCCTGCTGGCGTCAGCGGCGCAGGACCACCACCGACCAGCCGTCCTCCGTGCGCCGCTCCACCTCCGCGCAGGGGTCGCAGGCGGCCACCACCTCGTCGACCTGACCCTCGAGCAGGCCGGCCAGCACGAGGTGGCCGCCGGGCGCCGTGGCCGCGCACAGGTCGTCGGCCAGGTCGAGCAGCACCCGGAGGCCGATGTTGGCCAGCACCAGCTCGAAGGGCCCCGGCACCGTCGCCCCCGGCCGGGCCGCCACGGTCACCCGGTCGGCGACGCCGTTGGCGGCGGCGTTGGCCGCCACCGTGCCCTCCGTCGCCGGATCGACGTCGGTGCCGACGGCGCTCGCCGCGCCCAGCCGGGCGGCGACCACGGCGAGCACCCCGCTCCCGGTGCCGACGTCGAGCACGCGGTCGCCGGCCACCAATCGGTCCTCCAGCACGGCGAGCACCAGTCGCGTCGACGGGTGGGACCCGGAGCCGAACGTGCGCCCGGGGTCGAGCCGGATCACGAGGTCGTCGGGCCCGGCGGGCGGCGCGGCGGTCCAGGCCGGCTGCAGGACCACCCGCCGGCCGGCCCGCACGGGTGCGGCGAAGGCGCGCCACGCGTCGAGCGCCTCGTCGAGCTCGCCGGCCGCGAGCGCCACCACCTCGACCGGCCAGCGCTCGGCGACCCGCCCGAGGTCTGCCACGTCGGCCCGCAGGCGCACCCGGCCGTCGCCGAGGTCGTGCTCCTCCACCGCCGACGGGCCCGCCTGCCACAGGGCATCGGCGGCCAGCTCCACCTCGTCGGCCGGCACGACGAGCTCGACGACCGGCACGGGGGCAGCGTAGGGCGCGGCAGCCGCGCCGCTGCGCCCCCGTACCCTGGGGCCGTGCGCCGGACCGCTGCCGCCCTCGTGCTCTGGGCCTCGTTGGCTGCGGCGTGCGCGCCCGACGGCGCCGACGACGCCGCCCCGACCTCCTCGGCGGCGCCGACCTCCACGAGCACCACCGAGGCCCCCGCCCCCACCACCACGGCCGCCCCGACCACGACCACCACCGAACCGGTCGACGTGTTCGCGCTGCGCCCGCCACCGCCCGCCGCCGACCCGGCGGCCCTGGCCGCCCAGCTCACCGCCGCCGAGCGCACGATCCGCGACCCGGCGGCCGACGAGCCGACCGTGGCCGCCGCCGCCCTGGCCCAGCAGGTGGCCTACCGCGCCCTCGGCGTGCGCCCGGAGTGGGATGCCGCCGTCCTCGCCGACGTGCCCACCGAGCTGCACCCCACCGTGCTCCGCCACCTGGCCGCGCGGCGCGAGTTCCGCGCCATGCACCGCACCCTGTCCCCCACCTTGCCGGCCTGGCGGATCGTCGCCCCGCTGCCGGCCGACGAGCTCCTCGCCCTCTACGACGAGGCCGAGGCGGCCTTCGGGATCCCCTGGCAGTACCTCGCAGCCATCAACCTGGTGGAGACCGGCACCGGGCGCATCCGCGGGGTGTCGAGCGCCGGGGCGCAGGGCCCCATGCAGTTCATGCCCGCGACCTGGGCGGCCTACGGCGCCGGCGGCGACGTCAACGACCACCGCGACGCGATCATGGGCGCCGCCCGCTACCTGGCCGCCAACAACGGCCCGGCCGACATGGACAACGCGCTGTTCCGGTACAACAACAGCAACCGGTACGTCCGCGGCGTGCACCACTACGCCGCGCTGATCGACGAGCACCCCCGGGCCTTCCTGGGCTTGTACCACTGGGGCGTCTGGTACCTGACCGACCAGGGCGACGTGTACCTGCCGGTGGGCTACGAGCAGCTCGAGCCCCTCCCGGTGGCCGCCTACCAGCCCGGCTGAGCCGGCCGTCCTACGCTGCCGGCGATGCACGACGCCGACGCCATCCGCAACCTGTTGGGCGCCTACGGCGAGCGCATCGACGCCGGCGACTTCGACGGCGTCGGCGCCCTCTTCGCCCACGGCGCCCTGGCCGACGAGGGAGGCCGGGTGCTCGCCCGTGGCGCCGAGGAGGTGGCGGCCTTCTACCGGAGGGGCACCCGCCTGCACGGCGGATCCCCCCGGACCACGCACCTCCTGTCCGGCACGATCGTGGAGCTCGACGACGACGGCGAGGGCGCCGAGGCCAGATCGGCCTACGTGGTGCTCCAGCAGGTGGGCGACCGCCCCCTCCAGCCGATCATCACCGGCCGCTACCGCGATCGGTTCGGCCGCCGAGCCGGCGCGTGGCACTTCAGCGAGCGCCGCTTCACGGTCGACCTGCTCGGCGACCTCAGCGAGCACCTCGCCTTCGAGCTCCCCTCCACGTGAGCGGGTGCGGGGCCGCCGGGCCCCGCACCGGGATCAGCGGCGTTCGCTGAGCTCCGCGGCCCGCTGCTTGGCCTGCTCGGCCAGCACCGCGCCGCGATCGAGGGCCTCGTCCTTGAGCGCCGCCGCCCGCTCCGCCGCGCTCTCCACCCTCGGCGCGGCCGCCTCGCTGACCTCCTGGAGCTTGGCCTTGGCCCGCTTGCCCTGCTTGCGGGCCTCCTTGCGCGCCCGCTCGGCCTCCCGTCGCCCGCGCTCGGCTGCTGCGGCGCTGGCCTTGGCGGCCCGCTTGGCCGCTCGCCGGCCGTGGTCCTCCACGATGGGCTGGGCGGTGGAGAGCAGGCCCTCCACCGACTCCAGGGCGTGCTGGCGCTTGGCGCGCCGGCGCTCACGGCGCGACAGCTTGGCCGCCTCCGCCTTCTTCGCCTCCCGCCGGGCGCGGCGGCCCCGCTTGGCGGCCTCGGCCCGCTTGGCCTCGTGCAGGGCCTCGAGCTGCGCCCGCTGGGCGACGCGCTCGGCGATGGCGATGCGGCGATCGAGGTCGGCGCGCACGGTGTGCTCGGCCTGCAGGGCGATCTCGGCCTTGCGCTGGGCCTTCTCGGCGCGCCGGATGCGCTCCTTCTTGGAGCGGAAGTCGATGATGCCCAGCGTCGAGATGGACAGGGTCTTGCGGATGAGTCCCATCGAGGGCCTCCTCGGGTCGGGGGAACGAGCCCCGGTCTACCCCATCGCGGGCCCTCGGAACCCCGGGACCGGCGGGTCTCCTACGATCCGGCGGTGGCTGCTCCCCGATCCTTCCGCCAGCACCGCTTCGCTCCCCCGCCGGGTGCCACCGAGCTGCTCCTGGTGCGCCACGGCGAGTCGGAGCCCGCCGTCGAGGGGCAGCCCTTCCCGCTGGTGGACGGCCACGGCGACCCGGCGCTGTCGCCCGAGGGGCAGGAGCAGGCGGCCCGCGTCTGCGCTCGGCTCGCTGGTGAGGGCGTCGACGCGATCTACGTCTCGAAGCTGCGGCGCACGAGCGAGACCGCCGCTGCGCTGGCTGGGACGCTGGGCCTCGACCCGGTGCTCGATCCCGACCTGCACGAGGTCCACCTCGGGGAGTGGGAGGGCGGCGCCTTCCGGTTGCACGTGGCCGAGGGCCACCCCGCGGCGCTGCGCATGATCGCCGAGGAGCGGTGGGACGCCATCCCCGGCGCCGAGCCCGCCGACGCCTTCGCCGCGAGGGCCCGGCGCGCCGTCGAGCGGATCGCGTCCGGCCACCCCGATCAGCGGGTGGCGGTCTTCGCCCACGGCGGCATCATCGGCCAGATCCTCTCGCTGGCCACCGGCTCCCGGCCGTTCGCGTTCAGCGGCGCCGACAACGCGTCCATCTCCCACCTCGTGGTGGTGGGCGAGCGATGGGTCCTGCGCCGGTTCAACGACACGACCCACCTCGACACCGGCCTCAGCACCGCCCCGGCACCACCCACCTGACCGGTCAGGCGCGGCGGCGCGGGCTCGAGGGGCTCAGCGACCCGGCCCGTGCCACTGCACGAGGACCATCGTGGCGTCGTCCTCGAGCTCGCTCGACTGGTGCTCCACCACCGCCCCCACGAGGCGGCGCACGACCTCCTCGGGCTCGAGGTGCGCGGAGGCCTGCTGGTCGATGAGGTCGACCAGGCGATCGATGCCGAAGAGCTCGCCGCCGGGCTGGTGCGCCTCGGTGACGCCGTCGGTGTAGAAGAGCACGCCGTCGCCCGGCTCGAGGTCCACGGTGGCCACGACGGTCTGCTGGGCCGGCCGAGCCACCTGGCCCATGCCCCACGGCACCGTGGGCGGGCAGTCGAGCTCGCCCACCACGTGGCCGTCGCGGAGGTGCAGCGGGAGCGGGTGACCGGCGTTGGTCCACGTCATCGTGCCGCCGTCGACGTCGACGCGGCCCAGCTGGCCGGTGATGAAGGCGCCGTTGGAGAAGTGCTCGGCCATGGCGGCGTCGAGGTGCTCGTGCATCTGCGTCAGCGAGCGCGCCTCGCGGCGGTCGTGGCGGTAGGTGCCGATCGCCAGGCCGGCGATGAGCGCCGAGCCCACCCCGTGCCCGACGGCGTCCATCACCGCGATCTCGAACGACGAGTCGTTCAGCGCGTAGTCGAAGGAGTCGCCGCCGACGTCGTAGGCCGGCTCCAGCAGTCCCGCCACGGAGATGCGGTCGGTCTTGAGCACGAGCGGCGGCAGGAGGTCCCACTGCATGCTGGCGGCCAACGACAGCGGCTTCCGGCGCCGGTAGAGGTTGTAGAGGTCGGTGGCCCGGGCGTGGGTCGCCACCAGGTGCCCGGCCAGCAGCCCGAGCTCCTCGCAGGCCCGGACCTGCTCGGGACCGGCGTCGGGCACGGTGAGGGCCAGCACGCCGGAGCGGTCGGAGCCCTCGACCACCGGCACCCACACCCGAGCCCCGTCCTCGCGCTCGGCCACCACGGCCTCCTGCTCGGTGAACGCGCGCCCGGCCATCGACCCGGCCACCGGCTCCGATCGCGGCGCGGCGGCGTGGGCACTGCGATCGGGCACCGGTTCGAGGGTGGCCTGGGCGAAGTCGGCCAGGTAGAGCACGACGTCGGTGGCCTCCACCTGCGCGGCCACGCGCAGCACGAGGTCGGAGATCGAACCCGGGTCGATGCCCTGGGCCGCTCGCAGAGCCTGGCCCAGATCGAGGCGGGTCACGCGAGGACCCTACAAGACCTCCCTCCTCGGCGGCCCCCCGGGCCGGAGGAGCCGGGCGCGGTTGAGGCCCACCTCGATCTGACCTAGGAAGTCGTCCAGCAGATCGACCGGGAGGCAGCGGTGGGCGGATCGGACGAGCAGGGCGGGCCGGAGGCCGACGACGGCGCGGAGCCGGCGGACGACCTCGAGCGCATCGTGGCGTCGGCCCGGCGGCTCGGCGTGGAGCTGGACGAAGCCGACGCCCTCGGGTGGCTCACGGCGATGGCCGCCGGTGGCGACGGCCGCGAGGTCGTGGTCGACCTCCACAGCGGCACCTTCGGGCACCGCGTGTCGATGCTCGACCTGAACACCGCGCAGCTGGCCCGCTTCCGTGCCATCGGCCAGCTCGTCGAGGTGCCCGACCGGCCCGGGGTGGTCGAGACCGCGCTGGCCCTCTCCGGCTCCGCCGCCCAGTCGAAGGTGCAGGCCTACCCGGGCGACGCCGACTTCTTCGAGCGGATCAACATCCGCACACCCACCCGCGAGGAGGCGTGCCGGGTGCTGGCCGACCTGCTGCGCGAGAAGGCGCTGACCACGGCCGGTGGACCCGACCACCGGTTCATGGACCTGCGCCTCGGGTCCTACCCGCACGACGTCGTGCGCGACGGCGAACCGCAGAAGCGAGGGGCGTCGGTCGTGTGGTCGCTGGCGGAGATCGAGGCGCGGCGCATCGACGCCACCCTCCCCGACGGCTCGCCGGTGGCGCTGCTGCTCGACGACCTGGCGCTCGATCCCGGCTGGTGCAAGCTCGACTGGATCGTGGCCGATCCGGAGCACAAGCGCCTCGCCAACGCCAGCAACATGCTCGACGTCACCTGGGAGGCACCGGACGGCACCATCACCCCGCTCGACGGCCACCTCGACGCCTACTTCCAGGAGGTCTACCTCGACGCCGGGTCCATCCCGCTGTTCTCGAAGCTGGTGCAGCACCTGTCCGAGGATGCCCTCGACGACTACTGCGACGCCCTCGAGAAGGAGGTCCACAAGTACCTCGGCGACCCGAACTACGGGAAGGCAGCGCGACGCATGTACAACCTCTTCCGCATGGACGGCCGCCACGCCGAGGCGGCCTACATCCGAGAGCTCTTCGACGAGCCGGCCAGCATGCTGTACCAGGTGTGGTCGCTCATCCGGACGATGGACGAGGCGATCGATCCCGACTCCCCCATCGACGTCGCCTCCGCCCTGAGCCAGGCCGACCAGCTCGTGGTCAGCGTCGTGACCGCCCTCGACGGCGCCGAGGAGGTGGAGGTGGTCACCGCGCTGCTCGCCCTCCGGGAGGCCATGGCGGCCCGCCAGCACGACCAGACCTGGGACGCCGCCGTCGAGGGCGCTCGGGCTCGGGTGATCAACCTGGTGAACACCTTCTTCCACGAGCGCCTCACCGCGCTCGACAGCATCTCGGAGTACATGGCCCGAGCGGCTCCGGCCCCCGGGGCGGACGGGTGAGCCCACCTCCGATCGACGCCACCGAGGTGCTCGTGTCGGTCGACGTCGAGACGGCCGGACCCCACCCCGGTCGGTACTCGCTGCTGGCCATCGGGGCGTGCCTCGTCGACGACCCCGAGCAGGGCTTCTACGTCGAGCTCCGACCCGACCTCGACGACGCCGTCCCCGAGGCCCTGGCCATCAGCGGCCTGTCCCTGGACCAGCTGCGCCGCACCGGCCGACCGGCCGCCGACGCCATGGCCGACTTCGCCGCCTGGCTGGCGGCGGTGGTGCCGGCCGGCGGGCGACCGGTCTTCCTGGGCTTCAACGCCGCCTTCGACTGGTCGTTCGTGAACCAGTACTTCCACCAGCACCTCGGGGAGAACCCGTTCGGCCACAGCGCGGTCGACATCAAGGCCTACGCCATGGGGCGCGACGGGTGCAGCCTGGCCGAGACCTCGCTGGCGCGCCTCGTGCCGCGCCACGGCGGCACGGCGGCGCTGTCGCACCACGCCCTCGACGACGCCCGGGTGCAGGCCGACTTGTTCGCCCGGCTCCGCGCCCGCTGAGATCTGACACCGCGTCAGGTCCGCAGCCAGACTGCCAGCGGAGGAGCACACGTGGCCCAGGACAGCGGAAGCCCATCGTCGGAGGAGGCTCGCCTCGAGGCGGCGCGCCAGCGCTACCGCGCCGAGCGCGAGAAGCGGCTGCGCGCCGACGGCCAGGCCCAGTACGCGCAGCTGGCCGACGAGTACGAGGAGTTCGACCACGACCCGTGGGTCGAGCCCGGCTTCACCCGTGACGCCGTCGTCGAGGACGTCGAGGTGGCCATCGTGGGCGGCGGCTTCGCCGGGATGCTCACGGCCATCGGCCTCCTGGAGCGCGGGATCACCGACCTCCGCATCATCGACAAGGCGGGCGACTTCGGCGGCACCTGGTACTGGAACCGCTACCCCGGCTGCATGTGCGACGTGGAGTCGCTCATCTACCTCCCGCTCCTCGAGGAGACCGGCTACCGGCCCACGATGCGCTACGTCCCGGCGCCCGAGATCTTCGAGCACTGCCAGCGCATCGGCCGCCAGTACGAGCTCTACCCCCACGCGCTCTTCCAGACCGAGATCGAGGGCGCCACGTGGGACAGCTCGGCGTCGCGCTGGCGCGTCACCACCACCCGCGGCGATCACCTGGCCGCCCGCTTCCTGATCACCGCCGGCGGGATCCTCCACAAGGCCAAGCTCCCGGCCATCGAGGGGATCACCGACTTCACCGGCCGGGCCTTCCACACCGCTCGGTGGGACTACGCCTACACCGGCGGGAGCCCCACGACGCCCATGGACCGCCTCGCCGACAAGCGGGTCGGCATCATCGGCACCGGCGCCACGTCGATCCAGCTGGTGCCGCAGCTCGCCCGGGCGGCGAAGGAGGTCTACGTCTTCCAGCGCACGCCCTCCGCGGTCGGCGTGCGGGCCAACGCCCCGATCGACCCGGCGTGGTTCGACGACCAGGCACCGGGCTGGCAGCTCGAGCGCATGCGCAACTTCACCGCCGCCGTGACGGGCGAGCAGCCCGAGCAGGACCTGGTCGGCGACGGCTGGACGCAGGTGCTCTGGCAGGACACCCAGACCGAGGCGGCCACGCCCGAGGAGGCCGCCGCCCTGGAGCGGGCCGACTTCGAGGTGATGGAGTCGATGCGGGCCCGCATCGACGAGGTCGTGGAGGACCCGGCCACCGCCGAGGCGCTCAAGCCCTGGTACGGCAAGCACTGCAAGCGCATCTGCTTCCACGACGACTACCTGGCCGCCTTCAACCAGCCCAACGTGCACCTGGTCGACACGAACGGCCTCGGGGTGCGCCAGGTCACGGCGGCCGGCCCGGTGGTCGACGGCACCCAGTACGAGCTCGACCTGCTCGTGTACGCCTCGGGCTTCGAGGTGACGACCGGCCTGGTGAGCCGGCTCGGCTTCGATCCCGTCGGCCGGGACGGCGTCCGCCTCAGCGAGCGCTGGCACGACGGCGCCCACACCCTCCACGGCGTGCTCACCCACGGCTTCCCCAACCTGCTGGTCTGCCACTTCATCCAGGCCGGCTTCGGGCTGAACTTCCACCACTACCTCCGCGAGCTGACCACCCACCTGGCGTCGATCGTGGCCACCGCCACCGAGGAGCGCATCCGCTCGATCGAGGCGACGGTGGAGGCCGAGGACGAGTGGCTGGCGACGCTCTGGGAGGCCGGCAAGGGCTTTGGGCGCTACTCGGCCGCCTGCACCCCGAGCTTCCACAACAGCGAGGGCGCCCGCACCATGGCCGCCGCCCGCAACGTGGTGCACCCGGGGAACCTCATGCGCTTCGCCGCCCACCTCGAGCGCTGGCGCGACGCCGGCGACCTCCCCGGCACCGTGGTCGTCCGCTCCTCCGGGTGAACCGCCCGAGCGGACATATTCCTTGACAGGAATGTGTCCTGCTTCGTACGGTCGGTCCCGTGCACGCCACCCTCCTCGGCGCCCTGGGCGAACCGAGCCGCCTCCGCATCGTCGAGACCCTGCGCGACGGTCCGTCGTCGGTGGGCGACCTCGTCGAGCGGCTCGAGCTCCGCCAGCCCCAGGTGTCCAAGCACCTGCGCGTGCTGAGCGAGGCCGGCGTCGTGGTGGGCGAGCCCCACGCCCGCCAGCGCATCTACCGGCTGCGGAGCGAGCCGTTCGAGCAGATCGCCAGCTGGGTCGACTCGTTCGAGCGGCTCTGGGAGGTGCGCCTCGACGCGCTGGGTCGCTACCTCGACGCCACCGGCCCCACCGACACCGCAGACCTGAAGGAGAACGAGCATGGCTGAGAGCAAGAAGGCGAAGCCGGATGACCGCGCCGCCGTCCTCGACAAGATCGCCGAGCTGCCGGCGTTCCAGGAGGTGGCTCGCCGCCTGCACGAGGTGATCCTCGAGGCGGCCCCCGACCTGCAGCCGAGGCTCTGGTACGGCATGCCGGGCTACGCCAAGGCCAAGAGCAGCCCCGTCCTGTGCTTCTTCCGGGTCGACGACGACCAGTACGTCACCTTCGGGCTGTCCGAGAAGGCCAGCCACGCCCCCGAGGACGGCGCCGACGACCAGCTGATGCCGTCCGCCTGGTTCCTGACCGGCCTCGACGCGGCGACCGAGCGCCGCATCACCGACATCGTGCAGCGGGCCACCCGGTGAGCCCGGTGCCCGCCGAGGAGGAGCAGCCGTGCTGAGCCAGGTGTTCAAGAAGCAGAAGGACCTGCGCTTCGAGCGCTCCTACCCTGCGCCGGTCGACGCCGTCTGGCGGGCCTGGACGGAAGCCGAGCGGCTCCGGCGGTGGTGGGGGCCGGAGAAGACCACCGTGACCGACTGCGAGGTCGACCTCCGCGTGGGCGGCCGCATCTACGTCGTCACGGAGGCGTCGGCGGAGATGGGCAAGTACGCCGGCACCCGCTGGCCCATGGACGGCACCATCTCGCGGGTCGAGGAGCGGTCTCGCCTCACCTACGACGCCCGGTCCTGGACGGAGGGCGAGGAGGCCACGGCCACCATCCACCACACCAACGACCTCACCCTCACCGAGGGCGGGAGCGGCACCACGGTCAACCTCCACGTCGCCATCACCCAGATCGGCCCCAAGGCCAAGATGGCCGCCTTCGGCATGAAGTGGGGCTACCGCCAGCAGCTCGACCAGCTCGAGCAGCTCCTGACCGCCCCCTCCTGACCGTCGCGCTCAGTCGCCGAGCGTGCGGCGGTAGACGTTCGTCTCGCGCACCTCGAAGCCGGCCTTGCGGTAGAGGTGGTTGGCGGCCTCGCGGCTCGGGCGGCTGGTCAGGTCGACGGTTTTGGCGCCGAGCTCCTCGGCCCTCGCCACCATGGCGTCGATCAGCAGCCTCCCGATGCCCTGGTTGGTGCTGGCCTCGTCGACGATGACGTCCTCGACCCAGGCCCGCGTGGCGGTGGGGATCGGGAAGGTGGCGAGCGTGGCGACGCCCACGATGGCGCCGGCGTCGTCGCGGGCCAGGAACTGCGAGGTGGCGTCGTGGGCCAGCATGGCTCGCACCGCTGCGGCGGAGGGGGGCGGGTTGGAGCGCGAGAGCTGCGGCACCAGGTGCTGCAGCGCCGAGTGGAGCTCCTCGGCGTCGTCGGCCGTGGCGATGGAGATGGAGACCGGCACGGACGCCGACCGTAGCGTCAGGTCGGGTCGGGCACCGGCTGGGGCGGGGGCGGGCCGACGTAGCGGGCCGACGGCCGGATGATGCGGTTGTCGGCGGCCTGCTCGAGGATGTTGGCGCACCAGCCGATCACGCGGCTCGACGCGAACGTGGGCGTGAAGAGCTCCGGCGGCAGCCCGCAGTGGTCCATGACCACACCGGCGTAGAACTCCACGTTGGCGTAGAGGTCGCGGCCCGGCTTCAGCTCGGCCAGCACGTCGACCACCGTCTGCTCCACCACCTTGGCGAACTCGATCTTGTCGGCCTGGATCCGCTCCGCCACGCCCCGCAGGAACGTGGAGCGGGGGTCGTCGGTCTTGTAGACGCGATGGCCGAAGCCCATGATCTTCTCGCCGCGGGTGACGTGGTCGACCAGGTAGGGCCGGGCGTTGTCGGCCGTGCCGATGGCCTCGAGCAGGGCCAGCGCCCGAGACGGTGCCCCGCCGTGCAGCGGGCCCGAGAGGGCGCCCATGCCCCCCACCACGGCGGCGGCCACATCGGCCCCCGACGAGGTGATCACGCGGGCGGTGAAGGTGGAGGCGTTGAAGCCGTGGTCGATGGTGGTGATCTGGTACTGCTCCACGGCCCGCCCCTTGTCGGGGTCGAAGTCCTCGCCGGTGAGCATCCAGAGGTAGTTGGCGCCGTAGCCCAGGTCCTGTCGGGGCTCGATCACCTCGAGGCCGTTCTGGAGGCGGTAGATGGCCATGATCAGCGACGGCATCACGGCGCACATCTGCAGCGCGTTCCGGCGGCGCTCGGCGTCGTCGATGTCGAGGGTCGGCTGGTAGCCCTCGGCGGCGCCGACCATCGACATGGCGGAGCGGACGCCCTCCATCACCGACTTGCTGGAGGCGGCGATGGCCGGCAGCAGCGCGGCGACCGACTCGGGGACCACCCGAAGGGGCTTCACCTCGGCGGCGAAGGCCTCGCGCTCGGCGGCCGACGGGAGGTGGCCGTCGATCAGGAGGTGCCACACGTCCTCGAGCGGCAGCTTGTCGGCCAGCTCCACCGCGTTGTACTGCCGGTAGTGGTAGAAGCCCTCGAGGCCGCGGACGTCGCCCACCTCGGTCTCCGCCACGATCACGCCCTCGAGCCCGGGCGGCGCCTCGAGGCTGGAGGGGTGCACCACCGGCTGGACCTGGGCGAACGACATGAGGGAGCGCAGCGACACCACCCCGACGAGGCGCTCGCCGTCGACGACCGGGAGGTGGCGGTAGCGGTTCGACTCGAACTCCGCGAACGCCTGCTGCACGGACAGGTCGGGCGAGGCGCAGTCGACCGGCTGGGTCATCCACTCGCTCACCTTGGTGTCGGCGGCCGAGGCGCCGGTGGCGTTGAAGCGCACCAGGTCGCGCTCGGTCAGGATGCCGATCGGCCGCTCGCCGTCGACCACCACGACGCTGCCCTTCTGGGCCTCCGACATGCGCTTCGACACCTCCGCGATGGTCTCGGAGGGCTGGGCAGTGACCGCCGGGGAGCTCATCACCTCGGCGACCGTGCGGACAGTGCTCGTCGCGGCCATGCGGCGGATCCTACCGAGCCCAGCGCAGCGGTGGTCCGGAGACCGCCGGCGCCGAAAGACAACGTTCACCCGATGGCGACACGGTGCTCACCGGGGCGTGTCACCAGGGTCACAACGCAGCGCGATGGTGCCGACGTGAACCCGCTCACCACCCTCGTGCGATCCCTCGGCAACGACGGTGCCCTGGCCAACGCGCGGGCCGTGCTCGAGGCGCACCGGCGCGAGGACTGGCTGGTCCAGGGCCTCGCCCACCGCCTGGAGCACCGCTCCGAGCCCGGGGCCGCCCGCACCGCGGCCGGCGCGCACCGCGCCGCCTGACCCCGACCGATCCCCCACCGGCCCGCCCGGCCGACGACGTCAGCGGGTGCGCCGCTGCACCACCGTGCCGCCGATGCCGATGATGGCCAGGGCGGCGATGCCCGAGCCGATCACCCAGGGCGCCACCGACGTCTGGCCATCGTCTCGTTGGTTGGCCTCGAGCGTGGTCCCGGGGAGGCGCTCCTCGTCGTCGGGACCGTCCTGGGCGGCCACCGGGGCGCCCAGGAGCAGCACGGCGACCGCGGTGGCGGCGAGGGCGAGGGCGAGGCGACGGAGCATCGGGGGTGGGGGCCGCGGCGATCGCCGGGCACGGTCCCGACGGTACGGTGGGGTGATGGAGCACGTCCACTGGACGGTCCGCCCGACGTTGCAGGCGCCCGTCGTCCTCGCCGCCTTCGAGGGCTGGAACGACGCCGGCGATGCGGCCACCACCGCTGCTCGCTACCTGGTCGACCGCTGGGACCTCGATCTCGTGGCCGAGGTGGATCCGGAGGAGTTCTACGACTTCACCAGCACCCGCCCGCAGGTCCACCTCGATGACGACGGCCGCCGGGAGATCACCTGGCCGACCACCGAGGTGTTCGCCGGCACCATCCCCGGCACCACCGACGACGTCGTCGTGGTGCTCGGCACCGAGCCCCAGCTGCGGTGGCGCACCTTCTGCCAGGCGCTCACCGAGATCGCCACCGACCAGGGCGCCCGGCTGTGCGTCACGCTCGGCGCCCTGCTCGCCGAGGTGCCCCACACCCGGCCCACCCCCATCGTCGGCACGGCCTACGAGACCGACCTCGTCGCCGGCCTCGAGCTGCAGCCGTCGCGCTACGAAGGGCCCACCGGGATCGTCGGCGTGCTGCACCACGCCTGGCGCACCGCCGGCCTGCGCTCGGCCTCGCTGTGGGCCACCGTGCCCTCGTACGTGCCCGGCGCCCCGTCCCCGAAGGCGGCCCTGGCCCTCATCGAGCGGACGGCCACCATGCTCCAGACCTGGGTGCCCACCACCGACCTCGAGATCGCGGCGGCCAGCTACGAGCGCCAGGTGAGCGAGCTGGTCGACGCCGACGAGGAGACGAGCACCTACGTCACCTCGCTCGAGGAGCGCCACGACCAGGAGCCGGAGGCGCTCCCGTCGGCCGACGACATCGCCGAAGAGGTCGAGCGCTTCCTGCGCGACCAGTAGCGGCCCAGCTCCGTGCCCTCGCCGGCTCAGCCGGGGGCGTGGCGGGGCCAGGGGTTGGTCTGCTCCCAGATGCGGGCCAGCCGCAGCGGCACCTCGTCGCGGTGGCGGGCGGCGGTGATCTGCAGCCCCACCGGCAACCCCTCGCTGGTCAGGCCAGCGGGCACCGAGATCGACGGGTTCCAGGACAGGTTGGCCAGCATCGTGAACGGCGTGGCCAGCGCGCCGCCCGGCGGCGGGCCCTCGGCCGCGAACGCCGGAACGGCGGTCGTGGGGGTGAGCAGCACGTCGACCTCGCGGAACAGCGCCGCGGTGTCCTCGGCCAGGCGCTGCCGGGCCCGCACGGCCCGGGCGAAGCGCGAGATCGGGTAGTCCTGGGTCTGCTCGAGCACGTCGCGCGAGTAGCGGGTGAGGTCGTCGGCCACCGACGGCCACGAGTCCTCCTCGATCCCGAACCAGAGGTCCATGGCGCCGATCCCCAGCCAGGCGGCGACCGGGTCGTGCAGGCGCACCTCGCCCGCCACCACCTCCAGGCCGGCGGCCCTGACCAGCGCGCTGGCGGCGGCCTCGGCGAGCCGGGCCACCTCGGCGTCGACCTCCTCGACGAACCCGAGGTCCACGGACCAGCGGGCCCGCAGCCCGGCCACCGGCAGCGACTCGATGGCCTCCTCGTAGCGCAGGGTGGGGGCCGGGAGCGACAGGCGGTCGACGTCGTCGGGACCCGCCGTGACGTCGAGGTGCCGGGCGCTGTCGGCGACGGTGGTCGTGAGCATGCCGTGCACGGCGGTCTGCGAGCCCGAGAGCCCGGGGTCGGGGATGCGGCCGTGGCTGGGCTTCATGCCCACCAGGCCCGTGAACCCGGCCGGGATCCGGGTGGAGCCGCCGCCGTCGCTGGCGGTGGCCATGGGGATCCAGCCCGCGGCCACGGCCGCGGCGCTGCCGCCCGAGGAGCCACCGGGGGTCCGGCTCGGGTCCCACGGGTTGCGGGTGATGCCCCAGGCCTTCGTCTTGGTGAAGTTGAGCGTGCCGAACTCGGGCGCCGCCGTCTTGCCGATCGGCACGGCGCCGGCCGCCCGGAGCCGGGCGACGTGGATGGAGTCGCGCGCCACCGGACCCCGGCCCTGGTACACGAGCGACCCGTGGCTGGTGGGCATGCCGGCGCAGTCGTCGAGGTCCTTCACGCCGAAGGGGACGCCAGCGAACGGACCCGGGTCGCTGCCGCGGGCCACCTGCTGGTCGACGGCCTCGGCCGCCGCTCGGGCCAGGTCCTCGTCGAGGTGCACGAACGCGTTGAGCCGGTCGTTGCCGGCCTGCACCTCGGCGAGCGCCTGCTCCAGCACCTCGACGGCGGAGCGCTCCCCGGCCCGCACGGACTCGGCGATCTCGATGGCGGTCTCGTCCACGTAGCCCCCCGGTGGCGTCGATCCTGGCGCCGGCGACCCTAGTGACCTGCCTCGCGACCGGTGTGGCGGTCCACGCCACCGATCACGAGACCGATCGCTAGCGGTGGTGCCAGGGCCGCTCGCGGGCCTCGTCGAAGAGCACCCCGACCGACTCGCCCCGGATGGCGGCGAAGGCGTGGGCGCCCCACTGGGAGACGCCGATCGTCATCGCCGGGAGCTCGTCCTCGTGGAACCACCCGACGTCGGCCGTCTCCAGCGGGTGGGCCTGGAGCTCGCCGCCGGTCGCTCGGCAGAGGAACACGATCGAGTACAGCGGGATGGCCGTGAAGCCCATGCGCATGCCGTCGAGCACCGCCACCACGCCCTCGGGCGTGCAGTCGATGCCGGTCTCCTCCTTCACCTCCTTCACCGCCACCTCGCTGGCGGAGTACCCCACGTCGGCCCACCCGGTCGGGTAGAGCCACACGCCGGAGTCGGCCCGCTGCACGAGCAGGATCCGCTGGTCGTCGTCGTAGACCACCGCCCCGACCGCGGCCTTGGGGGTGACGTACCCCGCCACCCCGGTGCCGACGCTGCGCATCCACTCGTCGACGTAGTGCTCCACGTCGAGCTCCTGGTCGGCCTCCACCGAGGCCTTGATGTCCCCGGCGATGTGGAGCACCTCCTCGAAGCGCTCCCGCTCGTAGAGGCTCTCGGTGAAGCCGAGCCCGGTGCGGGCGATCCCGGCCAGGGCCTCCGACCAGCGGATGAGGTCCTGGCGGGTCGGTGGGAGGCGATGCTCGGCCATCAGCGCTGCGGCTGCTCGAGGCCGTACCCGGGCCGGCCGGCGGCCTCCCACTCCTCCCAGAACTCGAAGAACGGCTCGCCGAAGGGGTCCTGGCCCCGGAGCGGGAGGAGGCCGCGCCGGATCGTCCAGTCCATGGGCGCCAGCTCGGCGGCCCGGTCCATGTGGCGCTCGGCCGCCTCCCGACGGTCGGCCCGCAGGAGGTGGATGGCCAGGCGGCGGTGGGCCAGCGCCAGGTGCTCCTCGGGGGTCCGGCGCCGGTGGTTGGCCACCACCTCGTCGCTCGCCATCGGCGCCTCGCCGTCGTTGACCCAGGCCCGCAGCGCGGTGTGGTGGGCCACGGAGTCGATCTGGGTGAAGTCCTTCCAGCGGTCGTCGCCGGGGGCGATGTCGGGCGGGCGCACGATCTCGTCGTGCTCGTCGATCCAGATGGTGGTGGGCACGTTGACGACGCCGTAGCGCTCGGCCAGCACGCCCTCGCGGTCGACCACGACCGGGTAGCTGGGGTTCGCCTCGTCGACCCACGGGCGCACCGCCTCGACGTCCTCGTCGAGGGCGACCGAGATGATCTGGATGTTCTGCTCGCCGAGCTCGTCCTGCAGGGCCTGCCACGAGCCCAGCTCGTAGCGGCACCCGCACCAGCTCGACCAGGCCACCACCATGCGCTTCTGGCCGGCGAAGTCGCTCAGCTTCACCTCCGCGCCGTCGAGGGTGGGGAGGGCCACGTCGGGGGCGTGCCGCGAGCCAGCGGTGACGTCCTCGGCGGCGGTGGACGGGCCCCCGAAGGCGGCGATGGCCTCAGCGGCGTCGATGGCCACCACCCGACCGATCCGCTCGCCCAGCGCGGCGAGGTCGATGTGCCCGTCCTCCACCAGCACGTCGACGTCGCGGACGGGGCGGCAGACGTCGCCCTGGCACAGGCCCTCGGCCTTGAGGGTCCAGCCGGTGGTGGCGGGGAGGTCGTCGACGGCGACGAGGAGGCGCTCGCCGTCGCGTGCCCCCCGGCCGGTCGCCTCCTCGTCGGTGATGACCACGATCTCGATCGGCTCCATGGGTCTGACGCTACGTCAGATCGAGTGATCGCGATCGGCGTCGGTCCTAGGCTCCCGACGTGCCCCTCACCACCGGCTTCAACCACGTGGCCACGCTCACGCCCGACCTCGACCGCTTCGCCGACTGGTACGGGCGGGTGTTCGACGCCGTGGTGACGTTCCGCATGGACGCCGCCCCCGACCACCCGAAGATGTACATCCTCGACATGGGCGGCGGCGCCGCGCTGAACGTGTTCGAGGCGACGCCCGACGAGATCATCGGCGAGCGGCGGACGGCCGGCGCCCGGGGCGCCATCGACCACTTCGGCATCGCCGTCGACTCCCTGGCCACGCTCGAGCAGGTGCGGGATCGCCTCGTGGAGGCCGGCGCCGACCTCGGCGAGATCCAGCAGCTCGGCGACGACTGGTCGCTGTTCTTCCGCGACGTCGACGGCATGGAGCTCGAGGTCTGCGCTCCCGCCGAGCCCTAGGAGCCCACCGCCTCGTGCCGAGGCGCCCCGTCGGCGGCGGGCAGGTCGAGCGGCGCCGCTCGACGGGCCGCACGCTCGGCGATGCCCAGCAGCTGCTTGCGCTCCATCAGGAAGTGGACCGGCTCGAGGGCGAGCCCGGCGAGGCGCTCGAGCACCCGCGGGAGACCGAACCGCAAGCGCAGGCGCACCACCAGTCGGCTCTGGTGCCCCGCCAGGGGGTGGAGCACGAACGTCCAGGTGGCCCCCTCGTCGAGCCGGCCGCCCTCGGCGATGACCGCGCCGATCGCGGCGGGTTCCCCCACCGCCGTGACGATGGTGCGGCCCGGATCGATGGCCACCACCGTGAACCCCGCCTCGGGCCCGGCGCTGGCGGGGGCGGCACGGATCTGATCGCCGACGTCGAGCCGCTGCCACGCCGGCACGATCTCGTCGGCGTTGTGGACGTCGAGGCCCGCCAGCCGTTCGAGCCAGTCGTAGCTGTAGAGGCCGGCCCGGTCCTGGCCCATCTGCACCAGCCACGGCCACACCACCACCGCCGGAGCGTCGATCGTGATGGCGCGCGTGGTCTCCATCGACGGGTCGTCGAGGAGCTCGTCGCCGGGCAGCGGCATCGCCACCTCGTCGACGGACGCGCCCCATCGCATCCCCCATCGGCGCACCGCCGGGTACGCCACCGCCAAGGCCACACCTGCCACCAGAGCTCGCCGCATGCCGATCACCTCGGGGTGATCGTGCCCCCGTGCGCTCGGCGCGCCCAGGGCCGAACGTCACCTCGTGGGCGCTCCGGAGGGCCTCAGGTCACCAGCTCGTGGAGCAGCGCCCGCTCCAGCTCGACGAGCACCGCCGGGTCGGTGAGCTTCCCGCCGGTGGCCCGACGGACGTAGAAGGCGTCGACGACGCGATCGCCGAGGGTCTGGACCTTGGCGGAGGTGATGTCGCAGTCGAGCTCGGCCAGCGCCCGGGTGATCCGGTAGAGCACGCCCACGGAGTCGGGGGCGTGGACCTCGACGACCGTCGCGTCGCGCGAGGCCTCGTTGTCGATCACCACCCGGGGTGGCTCGGTGATGGGGGCCCGACCCTGCCGGCCGCCGTACACCCGGGCGCGCTCGGCCAGCCGGGCCTGGAGGGCCAGGCGACCGTCGAGCACCTTCTCCAGGTCGGCCAAGACCTTGTCCCAGGCGATGGTCGGCCCGAAGCTCGACTCGACGCGCAGCACCTCGAGCGCCGTGCCGTCGAGCGTCGTGACGGCGGCGTCGAGCACGCCGAGGCCGTGGAGCGCCAGCACGCCGGTCACGCGGCTGACCAGCCCGGGCCGGTCGGCCGTGACCACCGTGAGCTTGTCGCCGTCGCCGGAGAGCACCTGGGTGCCCGCCCGCAGCAGCTCGAGGTGGGCCTCGGTGGGGAAGTCGTCGCGGACCTCGGCGACGGCTCCGCCGCCGAGCACGTGGGCCGTGCGGCTGGCCAGCTCTCGCACCAGCTCGGCCTTCCACCGCCCCCAGGCCGCCGGCCCGGTGGCGAGGCTGTCGGCCTCGGTGAGCGCCGCCAGCAGCCCGAGCGTGCGCTTGTCGCCCACCGCGGCCGCCACCGCCTCGACCGTCGAGGGATCGTCGAGGTCGCGGCGGGTGGCGACGTCGGGCAGGAGGAGGTGGTGGCGCACCATGGCCTGGAGGACGGCGACGTCGTCGGCCGGGAACCCCATCCGGGGCCCGATCTCGTCGAGGAGGTCGATGCCCACCTCGGTGTGGTCACCCGGGAAGCCCTTGCCGATGTCGTGCAGGAGGGTGCCCACCACCAGCAGGTCGGGGCGGTCGGTGCGGGCCACCAGCTCGGCGGCGTTGGCGGCCGCCTCCATCAGGTGCCGGTCGACGGTGAAGCGGTGGTAGGCGTTGCGCTGGGGCTTCGATCGCACCGCGCTCCACTCCGGGAAGACGTGCACCCAGAGGCCCATCTGATCGAGGGCCTCCACCACGGCGATGGCCTTGTGGCCCGCCAGGAGCAGGTCGACGAGGGCGTCGCGCACATCGTCGGGCCACGGGGTGGGCAGCGGCCCGGCGCCGGCAGCCAGGCGGTCGAGGGAGCTGCGGTGGATCCGCGTGTCGGCGGCCGCCGCAGCCGCCGCCGCTCGCAGCACGAGGCTGGCGTCGGCGGCGGGATCGGCGTCGGCGGTGAGGTGGACCTCGCCGTCGCGCAGCACGAGGCCGGGGCCGATGGCCTTGTCGCGCCGGGCCCGCCAGCCCAGCGGCCCGGCCAGCGAGGCATCGATGCGCTGCCAGGCGTCGTCGCTGCGCCAGGCGATGGTGCGGGCCGCCGAGGCCACGCCGTGCATCAGCGCGTCGGCGGACGCCGCACCGAGCGCCTCGGCCACCGCATCCTGGTCCTCGAGGAGGAGCCGGTCGCCGGGACGTCCCGTCCGCCGGTGCAGCTCCACCCGGGCGGCGAGCAGCGTGGCGTAGGCCTCGTGCAGCACCGGGTCGTCGCCCTCCCACAGGAGGCTGCGGGCGGCCTCGGCCCAGCGCAGGGCGTGGACGTCGCGCAGGCCCCCGCGACCCTCCTTGAGGTCGGGCTCGAGGAGGAAGGCCACCTCACCGGCGCTCTCGTGGCGCTGGCGCACCCGCCGGGAGAGCTCCTCGAGCCAGCGCTTCGACCGCTTGCGCCACTGCTCGAGCGCCTTGGCGGCCAGCTGCTCGGTGAGGTCGGCGTCGCCGGCCAGGTGCCGCACCTGCAGCAGGGAGGTGGCGGTGTCGAGGTCGTCGCCGGCCAGGGCCAGGGCCTCGCGCGTGGTGCGCACGGCGTGCCCGAGCTTCAGGCCCTCGTCCCAGATCGGGTACCAGACCCGGTCGGCCAGGGTGCCGATGTCGCTGCGCCCGCTGTGGAGCAGCACCACGTCGACGTCGCTCTGGAGGCTCAGCTCGGCCCGCCCGTAGCCGCCGACGGCGACGAGCGAGACGCCACCGGCGCCGCACTCGGCCTCGGCGGCCTCCAGCAGCTCCGCCAGCCAGGTGTCGACGAGGTCGCTGTACGCCCGGCACAGGTCCCGACCGACCAGCGTGGGGTCGCCCTCCAGCTTCGCCCTCGACGGCAAGAACGCCATGCCGCAGTCTGCCAGAGCCGCCGGCGACCGCTGCCTACAGGTCGTCGGCCAGGACGCGGGCGGCGGTGGCGACCGGGTCCCACACGCTGGAGAACGGCGGGGCGTAGGCGAGGTCGAGGTCGATGAGCTCGTCGACCCGCATCCGGGCGTGCAGGGCCGTGGCGAGGGTGTCGATCCGCTTGGCCGCTCGCTCACCGCCCACGATCTGGCCGCCCAGCAGGCGACCGGTCCCCTTCTCCCCCACCAGCTTCACGTGCATCGGCGTGGCGTCGGGCATGTAGCCGGCGATGGTGGTCGACTCGATGGTGGCGGCCACGGCCTCGAAGCCCTCCGCTGCGGCCTCCCGCTCGGTCAGCCCGGTGCGGGCCACCTCGAGGTGGCACACCTTGGTGATGGCGGTCCCGACGACCCCGGGGAAGGTGGCGTAGCCGCCGCCGAGGTTGATGCCGGCCACCCGACCCTGCTTGTTGGCGACGGTGCCGAGGGCGACGTGGATGCTGCGCCCGGTCACGAGGTGCATCGAGGTGGCGCAGTCGCCCGCGGCGTAGACGCCCGACATGGTCGTGCGCTGGCGCCGGTCGACCACCAGCGCGCCCCGTGGCCCGGTGCCGGCGCCGGCGGCGGCCGCCAGCTCGGCGTTGGGCGTCACCCCGAGCCCGAGGAGCACGAGGTCGGCGGCCACCGACGAGTCGTCGTCGAGGAACACCCGACCGGGCTCGAAGCGGCTGACCCGGGCCCCGAGCCGCACGTCGATCCCCATGCCCCGCATCGGCTCGAGGAGCCGCTCGGCCATGTCGGCGTCGAGCGTGCGCATCAGCTGGTCGGAGCCCTCGAGCAGGGTCACCTGGGCGCCCCACCGCACGAACGCCTCCGCCATCTCGAGCCCGATGTAGCCACCTCCCACCACGGTGATGTGCTCGCAGTGGCCGGTGCGGGCCTGCTCGAGCAGGTCCTTGGCGTCGTCGAGGGTCTGCACGCCCTTGACGTGCGGCAGCCCGATCCCCGGCAGGTCGGGGCGGGTCGGCCGGGCGCCCGTGGCCACGTGGAGCTGGTCGAAGCCGAGCTGGATGCTCCGGTTGTGCTGGTGGTCGCGCACCTCGAGCCGGCGCGCGGCCAGGTCGATCTCCACCACCTCGTGGTGGAGGCGCACGTCGATGCGGTGCTGGTCGCGGAACTCCTGCGGGGTGCGGGCGACCAGCTGGTCGAGCGAGCCGATGTCGCCGGCCACCAGGTAGGGGATGCCGCAGGCCGAGTAGCTCGTCCACGCCCCCTTCTCCAGCGCCACGATCTCGAGGTAGGGCTGGCGGCGGCGGGCCTGCATGGCGGCGGCCATGCCTCCGGCGTCGCCGCCGATCACCACGAGACGGTCGGCCATGGAGGAGCAGGCTACCGGCCGCTGCGTGCGAGACTTCCCGCATGGCCGTGCGCGAGGACTGCCGCCACTACTCCACCCGATCCATCGCCGGCGGCGAGGTGGTGCAACGCTGCCGCGTCGACGCGGCGGAGGTGGCCCCCTTCGCCTGCCCCGAGCACTGCCTGTTCTTCGAGTCGCGGTCGATCACCGACGCCGGCTGGCAGCGCTTCGACCGCGATCCCGACTGACCGGCCCCGCCACCCGCCGGTCAGCGCCGGGCCAGCGTGCGGAGCAGCACGGCGAGCGCCTCGATGCGGTCGAGGTCCGGCGCCACCTCGGCCTGCCAGGGCTCGAGCGGCAGCCCGGCGTCGAGGGCTCTGGGGTCGGTCCAGCCGGGGGGCCGGGGCGCACCGGCCGCCAGCTCGGTCAGGGCGGCCTGGTCGTGGCCGGCCTCGAGGAGCCCCGCGGCGGCACCGGCCAGTGCCTCGAGCTCCTGGGCGCGCCGGGCGTCGTGCGGCCGGCACACCGATGCCGCCCGCCGGCAGCGTGCCTCGAGCTCGGCCAGCTGCGCCTGCCGATCCTCGGCGGAGAACGGCTGGAACCCCGGCGGCAGCGGCGTCACCCGGCCGCTCCCCGACGGCGGCGGAGGATCACGTGGGCCTTGGCGGCGCCCCACACGAGGCCGGGCTCGTGCACCGAGGGGTGGAGGTCGCCGAAGGCGGCCGGGGTGAGGTCGTAGGGGTCGTCGGGGAAGAGCTGCTCGGCCTGGGGGTCGCGCTCGACGGCCGGGACGCCGGCCTCGGTCAGCACCGCGGTGGGATGGGCCACCGCCCGGCGGAGCACGGCCAGGGGGTTCGTCCGCTGGGCGTCGACGTCGGTGGCCAGCAGGGCTCGCAGCTCCGGCACCAGCTCCGACTGCGCCCGCTCCCCCGCCGCCTGCGCCGCGGCCACGACCTCTGCGGGCGGCGGGGCGCCGTGGCGCTGCGCCCACCGCTGCGCCACCGCTCGCTCCACCCACCCGGCGAGGGCGGCCTCGACGGCGTCGCCCAGCGCCGCCGCGTGGGCGGCCAGCGCGGCGGCGTCGGCGGGATCGTCGAGCGGGTGCGGGCCGGGGGGCGGCTTGGCGTCGGGTGCCACAGCGTCCATGCTGGCCCGATGGCGACCGAGCGTGTCGAACCGGGCCCCGGCCAGGAGTCGGTGTGGGACTACCCGAGGCCGCCCCGCCTCGAGGTCACCGAGCGCCACCTCGTGGTGGCCTTCGCCGGGCAGACCATCGCCGAGACCCGTCGCGCGCACCGGGTGCTCGAGACCAGCCAGCCCCCCGCCTACTACCTCGACCCGGCCGACGTCCGCACGGCCTGCCTCGTCCCCAGCAGCCAGCGCACGTTCTGCGAGTGGAAGGGCCTCGCCTCCTACTACGACGTCGTGGTCGACGGCCGGGTGGCGCCCGCCGCGGTCTGGACCTACCCCGACCCCACGCCCGGCTTCGCCGCCATCCGCGACCACCTGGCCTTCTACGCCCAGCTCCTGGAGTGCTCGGTCGACGGTGAGGCGGTCGTGGCCAACGAGGGCACCTTCTACGGCGGGTGGATCACGAGCGACGTGGTCGGGCCGTTCAAGGGCGGCGCCGGGACGGCCCACTGGTGACCGGGTGAGGATCCGGGCGCTGTCGGTCTTCGAGGGCGTGGTGTACCACTGCTGGTGCGTCGATCGCTCGCAGCCGTGCCGGCCCACGCTCGAGGTGGAGGCGGTGCTGCGACCGGGCGACGCCGACGCGGAGTCCGGTCCGCTGCTGCTGTCGGTGGCCGACTACATCCCGATGGCCGGCGGGATCGAGGTGGCCGGGCCCTGCCTCGAGCAGCTGGCGGCCAAGGGCCGGATCGTCACCCACCTCGACGTGGCCCACATCGCCTTCCCGATGTGGGAGCGCCTCGAGGGCAGCATCGACCCCACCGCCCCCGCCACCGACGGCTGACCCGCCCGTCAGCCGTCGAGGAGCTGGTTGAGGCCGCCGCTGCGGAAGCCCGCCAGGTCGAGGGCGGCCCACCGGTACCCGGCGGCCTCCACCGCGGCCACCACCGCCTCGCGCTGGGCGACCACGGCCTCGAGCTGGGCGACCGGCACCTCGATGCGGGCGACGTCGCCGTGGTGGCGCACCCGCAGCTCGGCGAACCCGAGGCGGCGCAGGGCCGACTCGGCCCGCTCGACCGTCGACAGCCGGCCGAGGGTGACCGGGGTGCCGTAGGGCAGGCGCGAGGCGAGGCAGGCGGCCGCCGGCTTGTCCCACGTCTCCAGGCCGAGCTGGCGCGACCAGGCCCGCACGTCGGCCTTGGTGAAGCCCACGTCGACGAGCGGGAAGGCCGCCCCGCGCTCCGCCGCGGCCCGCTGCCCCGGGCGGTGGTCGCCGAGGTCGTCGACGTTGACGCCCAGCACCACGGTGGCCCCCCGCTCCTCCGCGACCGGACCGGCGGCGGCCATCAGGGCGTCCTTGCACCAGTAGCAGCGGTCGCCGTCGTTGCGCTGGTAGCGGGGGTCGTCGAGCTCGTCGGTCACGACCTCGCGCCAGGCCAGGCCCCAGCGCTGCGCCAGCGCGGCGCAGTCGGCCAGCTCGTCGGCCGGGAGGCTGGGCGACACGGCGGTGACGGCGAGCGAGCGGTCGGCGCCCAACGTGTCGTGCGCCACCCAGGCCAGGAAGGCGGAGTCGGCGCCGCCCGAGAAGGCCACGACCACCGAGCCGAGCGAGCGCAGGTGGTCGCGCAGGGGCTCGAGGGCGACGTCAGGCATCGAGGACCTCCAACCGGATCCGCTTGTTGCCCTTCCCCTTCGACTCCGTCTTCACCACGCGGATGCGGCCGACCTCGGCGGTGGAGGCCACGTGGGTGCCGCCGTCGGCCTGCTTGTCGAGGCCGACGATGTCGACCACCCGGATCTCGGGGACCGACTCGGGGATCAGGCTCACCTTGGTGCGGATGAGGTCGGCGTCGGCGACGGCGACGGACCGGGGCAGGAAGCCGACCTCGATCGGGCGGTCGCGAGCCAGCTCGGCGTTGACGAGCTCCTCGATGCGCGGGCCGAAGCCCTCCGGCAGCGGGTCGAACTCGAAGTCCATCCGGGCGCTGAGCGGCTCCATGTTCCCGCCGGTGACGGGCACGCTCCACTCGTTCCAGATCACGCCGCACAGGACGTGCAGGGCGGTGTGGGTGCGCATGAGGGCGTGGCGGCGGTCCCAGTCGAGCGAGCCGCGCACCTCGTCGCCCACCGCCGGCAGCGCGCCGTCGAGGCGGTGCCACACCAGATCGCCCTCCTTGCGGACCTCGACGACCGGGCAGCCGGCGAGGGTGCCGGTGTCGTGGGGCTGGCCGCCACCGGTCGGGTAGAAGATCGTCTGGTCGAGCGCCACCCGGCCGCCCTCGGGGTCGACGGCGACGACGGTGGCGGTCAGCTCGCGCTGGTGCGCGTCGCGGAGGTAGAGCAGCTCGGTGGCCATCACGAGCAGTCTGGCCCGCCGCGCCCGCAGCGCGCCTGCCGTGGCCGGTTCTGGCCGTCGAGGTGCCGAAACCGGGCGGATGAACCGCCCATCGGGGCCGCAAGCGACCGAATTCCGGACCCGCGTTCACAGCACCGAAACACGGACGTGTGTAGGGTCGGCATCCACATCGTCCCAGGTCACTGGGCAAGGGGAGGCAAACCACACATGAAGCACAGAAGATTCGTACGCATCGCGGGAAGCGTCGCGGCACTGTCGCTGCTCGCCGCGGCCTGCGGTGACGACGACGACGACACCGCTGACGACACCGAGGAGACCACCACCACCACGGCGGCCTCCGGCGGCGAAGGCGATGGCGCGCTGGCCGGCATGAAGGGCACCACCCCGGCACCGGAGACCACCGACGCCGTCCTGGGCTTCCAGGACCGGATGGACGAGTACGCGGAGGGCGCCGGCATCGAGCTCGGCGGCACCTACGCCTACGGTCCCGAGGCCTACGACTCCACGATCATCATCGCCCTGGCCGCCCAGGCCGCTGGCGACGACGGCAGCGCCCACGCCGCCGAGATCGTGAACGTCACCAAGGACGGCGAGCAGTGCAGCACCTACGCTGACTGCCTCGAGCTCCTCGAGGCCGGCACCGACATCGACTACGAGGGCGTCTCCGGCCCGACCGACATGTCCGGCAACGGTGAGCCGATCCTCGGCTCCTACGCCGTGCAGGTCTACGGCGGCGACAACCGGCTCGACCCCGAGCAGGAGACCTTCAAGACGGTCGAGGCCAGCGACGAGTTCAAGGCCCTCGAGAACGAGCCCGTCACCAACGAGCGGGCCGGCGACGGCGTCCTGACCATCGGCACCCTGCTGCCCGAGACCGGCAACCTCGCGTTCCTCGGACCGCCCGAGATCGCCGGCGTGCAGATGGCCGTGCAGGAGATCAACGAGGCCGGGGGCTACAACGACCAGGACGTCGTCCTCGTCGAGGGCGACTCCGGCGACACCACCACCGACACCGCCGTCCAGACCGTGACCCGGCAGCTGGCCTCGAACGTCGACGCCATCATCGGTGCTGCGTCGTCGAGCGTGTCGGCCAGCGTGATCGATCAGGTCACGGGCGCCGGCGTCACCATGTTCAGCCCGGCGAACACCTCCAAGCAGTTCTCGGACTACCCCGACGGCGGGCTCTACTTCCGCCTCGGCCCGTCCGACATCCTGCAGGGTCAGGTGCTCGCCGAGGTCATCGCCGAGGACGGGGCGGCATCGCTCCTCATCCTCAACTTCGATGACGACTACGGCAACGGCCTGGCCGGCGACCTGGCGGCCTCCTTCGAGGCCGGCGGCGGTGAGGTGCTCGACACGATCACCTACGACCCGCAGGCGCAGACCTTCGACGCCGAGGTCCAGCAGGCGCTGGAGTCCGACGCCGATGCCATCGCGCTGATCGGCTTCGTGGAGACCAGCCGCCTGCTGACCACGCTGGTCGAGCAGGGCCTCGGCCCGCAAGACATCCCGACCTACCTCGTGGATGGCAACATCGGCAACCCGCTCGGCGAGGCGTTCGACGCCGGCGAGTAGCCCACCACGCACCACCCAGCACTGAGCGAACCGGGCCCCTGCGAGCGCAGGGGCCCGGTCGCGTGTGGGCGGGTGCGCAGCGGGCGCGAGCGCACCCCGGCGACCTCGGGGGCGGCGCGGGCCCTCCGGCCGGGGACCCCGGACCGACGAGGGCCCCGGTGAGGAGCGCTGGCTAGGTGGCCTTGGCCAGCGTGCCCAGGTACAGCTCGATCACCTTGGGGTCGGTGAGCAGCTGCTCCCCGGTGCCGCTGTAGGCGTTGCGGCCCTGGTCGAGCACGAAGGCCCGATGGCAGATCTGGAGGCAGCGACGGGCGTTCTGCTCGACCATCACGATCGACACGCCGGTGTCGTTGATCTGCCGGCAGCGGATGAACACCTCGTCCTGGAAGGCCGGCGAGAGCCCCGCTGAGGGCTCGTCGAGCAGGAGGACCGAGGGCCGCATCATCAGGGCTCGGCCCATGGCCACCATCTGCCGCTCGCCACCCGACAGCGACCCCGCGCGCTGCTTGCGCCGCGTCCCGAGGAGCGGGAACAGGTCGCAGACCTCGTCGAACCGAGCGCCGAAGTCCTTCGGGCGCTGGTACAGGCCCATCTCCAGGTTCTCCTGCACCGTGAGGCTGGGGAAGACGTTGTTGTTCTGCGGGACGTACCCCACGCCGAGCGCCACCAGCAGGTGGGCCTGGGCCTGGGTGATGTCCTCGCCGCGCAGGGAGATCGAGCCGGACCGCACCGGCACCAGGCCGAACATGGCCTTGAGCAGGGTGGACTTGCCGGCCCCGTTGGGTCCGATGATGCCGATCAGCTCGCCGGCGTAGAGCTCCAGCTCGCACCCGTTCAGGATGTCGACGCCGGGCACGTAGCCGGCCACGAGCTGCTCGGCGACCAGCAGTGGTCCGCCGTGGACCGGCTCCTCGACCGGGACGAGCTCCATCGCCGGGAGGTCCTTGTCGTCAGCCATCGTGGCGCTCCTGTTCGGCGGCGATGATCGCCTCGTCCTCTGCCAGCTGCGCGTCGATCTCCTCGGCGGTGAGGGGTGCGTCGTGGTGCGCCCCGAGGTAGGCATCGATCACGGCCTCGTTGGCGCTGATCTGGTCCGGGGTGCCCTCGGCGATCACGCGGCCCTCGCCCATCACGATCACCCAGTCCGCGATGTCGTGGACCACGTCCATGTCGTGCTCGACGAACATCACCGTCATCCCGTCTTCGCGCAGCGACTTCACGTGGCCGAGCAGCGACTGCGTGAGGGCCGGGTTCACCCCGGCCATCGGCTCGTCGAGCATGACCATCATGGGCTGCACCATCAGCGCCCGGGCCATCTCGAGCAGCTTGCGCTGGCCGCCGGAGAGCGAACCGGCGAACTCGTCGCGCATGTGGTCGAGCTTGAAGCGCTGCAGCAGGTCCTCGGCTCGCGCCTCGACCTCGGCCTCCTGGGCTCGCCACAACGGCCGGACGAGGCTCGACAGGAACCGCTCGCCGCGCTGGCCGGTGGCTCCGAGCTTGAGGTTGTCGAGCACGGTCAGCCGTGCGAGGGACTTGGTGAGCTGGAAGGTGCGGACCATGCCGTGGCGAGCCACCTTGTGGGCCGCCACGCCCCGCAGCTCCCGTCCGTCGAAGGTCCATCGCCCCTCGTCGGCCGCATCGAAGCCGGTGAGCAGGTTGAAGAAGGTGGTCTTCCCGGCGCCGTTCGGCCCGATCAAGGCGGTGATGGCGCCCCGTTGGACCTCGACGTGCTCCACGTCGACCGCCACCAGGCCTCCGAAGCGGCGGTGCACGTCGTCGACCACGAGGATGGGATCGGGCTTGGCCACGCCCGGCTCCGCCGCCAAGCCCTCGAGGGCGTGGCCGCCGGTGCCGGCCACCGGCTCAGCGGCGGACACTGACCGCCACCTCGCTCTTGTCGCCGATCAGGCCCTGCGGGCGGAACACCATCAGGGCCATGAGCCCCACCCCGACGAGGATGTTCCGCACGATGCCGACCTCGTTGGCCACGAGGAACGTGATCACGTCGGCCTCGATGGCCTCCCGGAGGGCGACGTCGACGAAGGCGCTGAGGAAGAAGAACAGGATCGAGCCGAGGACAGGGCCGAAGACCCGGGCCGCTCCGCCCAGCACCAGCGCCACGTAGGCGAAGAACGTGAGCACGGTGCCGAGGCTGTCCGGGACGACCGACTGCCTCGAGATGGCGAAGATGATGCCGCCGATGGCGCCGATGATGCCGCCGATGGCGAGCGACTGCAGCTTGTAGCTGTAGACGTTCTTGCCGAGGCTGCGCACCGCGTCCTCGTCTTCGCGGATCGCCTTGATGACCCGACCCCAGGGGCTCCGCACCAGGAGGTAGACGAAGAGGCACGCCAGGGCCACGGTGCCCCAGCCGACCAGCAGCACCCACAGCTGGTTGGCGGAGTAGGTCACGCCGATGTCGGTGCCGGGGAAGGTGAGGCTCTTGCGGTCGCCCGAGAAGGGGTTGAGCGAGAAGAAGTCACCGGCGAAGTTCTGGATGCCGGCCGCCCCGCCGGTGGTCTCCCGGAACCGCGCCGCCCGCAGCACCAGGCGGATGATCTCGCCCGAGGCGATGGTGACGATGGCGAGGTAGTCGGCCCGGAGCCGCAGGGTGGGCACCCCCAGCAGCAGCGCCCAGATGGACGCCGTGAAGATGGTGAGGAACACGCAGAGCCAGAAGGACAGGCCGAAGGTGTCGACGCCCATCGCGACCGTGTAGGCCCCGATGGCGAGGAACCCGACCTGACCGAAGTTGACGAGGCCCGTGTACCCGAAGTGGACGTTCAGGCCGATGGCGGCCAGCGCGAACACCACCGCCTGCGGGCCGAACGCTGTGGTGAGCGAGACGCTCAGGATGAACTCCCAGTTCACAGGTCCTCCTTCACCCGATCCGCTCGGCACGGCCGAGGATGCCCTGCGGGCGGATCAGGAGCACGACGATGAGCACGAGCAGAGCACCGACGTTCTTCAGCTCGGTCGGCACGACCAGCGTCGAGACCTCCACGAACATGCCCACGACGAACGAGCCCACGAGGGCGCCGTAGGCGGTGCCGAGCCCACCGAGGGTGATCCCGGCGAACATCAGCAGGAGCAGCCGGAACCCCATCTCGACCTGCACCTCCTGCTGCAGGCCGAACAGCACGCCGCCCAAGGCCGCCAGGCCGCCGCCGAGCACCCACACGAACAGGATCACCCGGCTGACGTCGATGCCCGAGGCGGCAGCCAGGTCGCCGTTGTCGGCGACGGCGCGCATGGCCTTCCCGATCCGGGTGTACTGCAGGATGGTGGCGACCCCGATGATCACGATCAGGATCAGGGCGATCATCCAGAGGTCCTTGGCCGTCGTGGTGATGGGGCCGAGGTCGAAGCCGGGCTGCCGGTAGTACTGCCGGTAGGGCTGGAAGGCGCTGCCGAAGATCAGCTGGAAGAGGCTGCGCATCGCCAGGCTGAGCCCGATCGAGACGATCATCATGGCCACCAGGCTCATGCCACGGTTGCGCAGCGGCCCCCAGAGGGACTTCTCCACCAGGGCGCCGCCCAGGCCACCGGCGACGATCGCGATCAACGTGGCCGGGATCATCGGGATGCCGTGGTCGACGTTCATCCACCAGCCGACCAGCGCACCCCAGGTGACGTGCTCGCCGTGGGAGAAGTTGACCAGCCCGGTGGTGCCGAAGATCAGCGAGAGGCCCACCGACGTGATGGCGATGATCAGCCCGAAGCTCAGGCCGTTGAACACCAGCTGCGGGACCTTGTCCCACGTGGAGGTGGTGGCCCGCTCCCGATCGCCGAGGGTGAAGTTGAGCACGCGGGCCCGGGTGGGATCGATGGTGATGGCCTCGCGCCCCTCCCGGGGGAGGCCGACGTCCTCACCGAGCGACTCGAGGTCGAGGGTGGCGGTGTACTGCCCCTCCCCGGGGAGGGTGATGGTGGCCTTGCCCTCGGCGTCGGTCTCGACGACGTCCACCTCGGCGCCGGCGTCGTCGGTCACGGTGATGACCGCGCCCTCCACGGGCTCGTCGTCGTCGCGCTCGGCGGTGCCCTGCCGGTCGACGACGTTGACGGCGACCTCGCGCTCGGAGGGCTCCTGCGCGTCAGCGGCGCCCATCGGGGCGAGCAGCGCGAGGAGCGCGACGAACCCCAGGAGAAGTGCCAGGAGGGGGCGACGCATGCGGGATCCGGCGGGCACGATCCAGGGAGCATACGGCACCGCTCGTTGCGGGGCTGTTACGGGCGGAGGCCCACGCTCTCCAGGACCTCGGACAGGCTGGCCACCATGCCGGTGTAGAAGGCCCCGAACTCGCCGTAGAGGGCGGAGGCCTCGTCGAAGCGCATGGTGTAGACGACCTCCTTGAGGTCGTCGGGGTGGACCGCGAAGAGGGTCACCCCCCACTCGAAGTCGTCGATGCCGGTCGACCCGGTCACCACCTGCAGCACCCGGCCGGCGAACTTCCGCCCGCTGGCGCCATGGGCGTACATGAGCTCCTTGCGGTCGTCGTAGGGCAGCGTGAACCAGTTGCTGACGTCGCCGCGGCGCTTGGTCATCGGGTAGAAGCAGAACGCCGCCTTGCCCTCGGGCGGGAGCTGGGGGTGGAGGCGGGCCTGGCGCATCTCCTCCGGCACGCCCTGGGCGTACTCGGAGAGCTCGGTGAGCGACACGTAGCTGTCCACCACGTCGAGGCCGGCCTGAGCGAGATCGGTCTGGAGGCGACGCAGCCGCCACAGGTCGGGGGCCAGCGCCATGACGGCCAGGTCGGCCTTGTGGCCCAGCATGGAGACGGGGACCACCTGGACGTCATCGGCCTCGGCGGCCTTCACCGCAGCGGCGACCGACTCGGCGTCGGCCAGCGGACCGACCTTGCAGAAGAGGTGGAGGACGCCCCACCCGACGGCGGGGGCGAGCGGTGCAGGCATGGCCCCGAGGGTACCGGCGCGCTGGCAGGCTGCCGCCGTCAGGGCTCGGGCGGCGCGGCCGTCGATGCCGGGCCGGGCGCGGCGTACAGGTTGCCGGACGGGCCGTCGGCGCCGTCGCGCACGAAGCCGAACAGCGTGAGCCCGGCCTGCCCCGCCGCCTCCACCGAGAGCGCCGAGGGGGCGCTCACCGAGACCACCGCGCTGAACCCGGCGGCCCAGGCCTTCTGCACGATCTCGAACCCGGCCCGGCCCGACACGTACAGGCCGAGCTCCGTGGCCGGCAGCGCGCCGGCGAGCAGCAGGTGGCCCACCACCTTGTCGACGGCGTTGTGTCGCCCGATGTCCTCGCGCACCACCACGGCGGCGCCCGTGCGGTCGAAGGCGGCGGCCCCGTGCACCGCCCCCGTGGCGGCGAAGAGGCGCTGCTCACCCGCCAGCCGGGCCGGGATCGAGGCCAGCAGGTCGACCGGCCACGGCTCGCCGACCGGGATCGGCGCGATGCGGGCCCGCAGCTCGTCGATGGCCTCGGACCCGCACAGCCCGCAGGCCGACGTGGCGGCCGTCAGCCGGGCCGTCGGCACCGGGGCCACGCCGCCGGTGTCGACGCTGACGACGTTGAAGGCGGTGTCGACCGCGCTGCCCGTGCCGCAGTAGCGACAGGTCACCACCGGGGCGCCGGCGAGGAGGCCGTCGCCGTGGCAGAGCCCGACCGCGAGCTCGAAGTCGTGCCCGGGCGTGCGCATGGTGGTGCCGACCAGGTGGCCGTCGAGGCGGACCTCGAGGGGCTCCTCCACGATCAGGTCGTCAGGACGTCGGTGCAGCGCGGTGCCGTCCCACCGCTGGGTGAGCACGCGGGCGGTGCGGCCGCGGCTCACCGAGGGCCGCTCACGGGTCGGGCGCGTCGTCGGTCGCCGGGGCCTCGTCCGGCGGCCGGCTCCCCTGGCGCCAGGCGTACACCAGCACGGCGGCCACGGGCAGCAGCACCCACAGGGCCGAGGACTGGGTGGCCAGGACCAGCACCACGACCACCGCGCCGAGCACCGCCAGCCCCAACCCGAGGCTGCGGGCGCCCGGCGTGGGCTCGTCGGGCACGATGGCGCTGGCGGAGGGCGGCGGACGGAGTCGTCCCTTGCGGGCCTTGACGAGGGCCGGGCGCACCTCGGCCCGCCAGAGCTGCTCCTCGCGCTGGCGCACCTCGCGCAGCTGGGCGGCCAGGGCGCGGAGCTCCTCCGGCGAGCCGGCGCCGGCATCGATGCGGGCTCGCAGCTGCTCTCGCTCGGCCGTGAGGGCATCGGCGGCGGGGCCCTCGGGGACCGGCGGGACGAAGCCCAGCGACCGGGGCACCGGCAGCGGCTCGTCCGGTCGGGGCAGGTCCGCGGCGTCGTCGCCGGGGTGCTCGTCCATGGCGGTCCAGCGTACCGGGGCAGGCAGGAGTGACCGGGGCGGCGCACGAACCACTGGAGGGATGAGGGGGATCACCACCATGCGCCGGAGGTGCCTCGCTGCGGCCGCGGCGATCGCCGCCGTGGGGCTGGCGATCGGCGTGGCCCCCGGCGGCGCCAGCGCGCCCGTGGCGACCGTCCGCATCGACGGCACCGGGTTCGGGCACGGCGTCGGGCTCTCCCAGTGGGGGGCCGAGTCGCTGGCCCGGTCGGGTCGGTCCACCTACGAGATCCTCGGCACCTTCTACCCGGGCACCCAGCTCAGCGAGGCGACCGGCCCCATCCGGGTGGCGGTGCACCAGCCGGCGGCGGGCGCCACCACGCTCACCTTCCCGCAGGGCGGGGAGGTCCGCAGCCCCGCGCAGGGCCCACAGGTCGCCGGGTTCCCGGTGCGGGTCGGGCCCGGCGGGCGGGTCCGGCTCCGCCACGACGGGCGCCTCCAGGTGACGCCGCTCGTCGACGCGCAGGCCACCGCAGCCACGCCGTACCAGGAGCCGTGCGCGCTGGTGCTGCTCTGCCCCACCACCACCGCGCCCCCGCCGACCACCACCACCGCTCCGCCGCCCGCGGGCCCCGGGGGCGGCGGCGCGCCCCCACCCGTCGCGCCGGTCGACGACGACGGCCCGGCTCCCGCCCCCGCACCGACGCGTGCCGGCGCGACGACGAGCGGGTCGGCGTTCGCGGTGCCGGCCGAGGGCGGGGTGGTCACCGTCGATGATCGAGCCCGCTCCTACCGCGGCGCCATCGAGGCCCTGGCCGACCCCGGGCTGCGCCTGGTCAACCTGGTGGGCGTCGAGGACTACCTGCGCGGGATGGCCGAGGTGCCCGGCACCTGGCCGCCGGCGGCGGTCCAGGCGCAGACGATCGCCGCCCGCACCTACGCCCTGCGCGCCGTGCAGGCCAGCGGCGAGATCTGCGACGACGCCCGCTGCCAGGTGTACGAGGGGACCACCGCGGAGTCGCCCGGCCAGGACGCCGCCGTGGCCGCCACGGCTCGTCAGGTGATCGCCTACGACGGCGCGCTCGCCGCGGCGGTGTACTCCGCCGACGCCGGCGGCGTGTCCGCCACCACCTTCGAGGGCTTCGGCACCCCCGACGGCGTGTACCCCTACCTGACGACCGTCGCCTACGAGACCGACAACCCCCTGCCCTGGACCCGCGAGGTGGCGCTGACCGACCTCGCCCGACGCCTGGGCTACCGCGGGACGATCAGCGGCGCCCGGGTGGGCGACAAGGGTCCGTCGGACCGCGCCCTCACGGTCGTGCTGGAGGGCTCGGCCGGGGACCAGGCGGTCGACGGGCGGACCTTCGCCCGGGCGCTCGGGCTGCGCTCGACCCGCTTCACCCTGACCCTCGACGCGGCCCCGACGGCGCCGGCGCTGCCCGACCCGGGCAGCGAGGCGATCCAGGCCCTCCCCGAGGAGACCGGAGCCCTGGCCCGCCAGCCGCTCACCGCCGAGCCGGCCACCGCCCCGGCGCCCCTCGAGGCCGCCGGCACCCCCACCGACGTCGGACCCGCCGGCCCGGGGCGACGGCCAGAGGCGGCCGGCGCCGTCGGCCTGCTCGCGCTCGCGATGGCTGCCGGCGCGCTCACCCGCGCTGGCAGCGTGGATGCCCGACCGTCCGGCGTGCGAGCCTGGGCGAGATGGCAGGACCCGACCCACAGCCCCTGACCCTGCCGCGGCTCCTCTGGCGCGGCCTGCGACGACGGTGCCCGCTGTGCGGCAACGGCAGCTGCTTCCGCACGTTCTTCGAGATCCTCGATCGCTGCCCCACCTGCAACTTCCCGCTCCGTCGGGAGGAGGGCCACTGGATCGGGGCCGTGGGCATGAACACGATCGTGAGCTTCGGCGCGCTGCTGGTCACGCTCGTGGGGGGCATCGCGCTGACCTGGTCGGAGCGGCGGGCGGCGCCCATCTTCATCTCCACCATCGCCGTCGCCGCCGTGGTCCCCATCGTGTTCTTCGGGCCCTCGCAGACCCTGTGGAGCGCAGTGGACCTCGCCATGCGCCCGCCGGAGCCGGCCGACGACGTCGACCCGTCCTGGCTCCCGCCCCCCGTGCGCCGGACCTAGGCCAGGGGCCGTGGCCCGAGGTGCGCGAAGTCGTTGAAGCGCACCAGCTCCACGGGCAGGGTGCCCTTCTCGTAGGGGTTGGGCGCGAAGCGCCACTCGGTCAGCGAGGTGTTCGTGGGGCTGATCCACGCCCGCTCGCCGGTGGCGGCGGCGTCGAGGCCGAGGAAGTGGAGCATCGAGTGGACCACCACCCCGCCGTGGCAGGCCACCACGACCGTCTCCCCGGGGTGGCGCTCGACGATCGAGGCCAGCGCGCCGCTGACGCGCTCCCCCATCTCCGTCCAGGTCTCCCAGCCCGGCGCCCGACGGGTGTCGGCGTCCCAGCCCTCGGACGGGTAGCGCTCGTCGAGCTCGGTCCACGAGAGGCCGTCGGCCTCGCCCGGGTGGCCCTCGCAGAAGTGGCACTCGGAGCGCACCTCGAGGTCGCCCAGCGCCGGGGCGATGATCTGCGCCGTCTCGATGGCCCGGGGCATCACCGACGCGTAGAGCGCGGTGGCGCCGGCCAGCTCACCGGTGCCGAGCAGCCGGTCCCGCAGCGCGCTGGCCTGCTCCCGGCCCCGACCGGAGAGCCCTCGGCACCCGGCGTGGCCGCCGAGGATGCCGAGCTCCTGGGCCATCGACTCACCGTGGCGCACCAGCACGATCCGGGTCCCGTCCATGGGGACGGATCCTACGGGCGCCCGGACGCGGAGCGACCGCCCCGGAGGGCGGCCGCTCGCTGCACCAGGTCGATCGCCGGGGCGATCGGTGGGGCCTAGAAGTCCTCCATGCCGCCGCCGGGCATCGACATCGACGACGCCTCGGGCTTGTCGGCGATGACGGCCTCGGTGGTGAGGAAGAGCGCCGCGATCGAGGCGGCGTTCTGCAGGGCCGAGCGGGTGACCTTGGTGGGGTCGGCCACGCCGGCCTTGATGAGGTCCTCGTACTCGCCGGTGGCGGCGTTGAGGCCCTCGCTGCCCTCCATGGCCTTGACCCGCTCGGTCGCCACGCCGGCCTCGATGCCGGCGTTGATGGCGATCTGGCGGAGCGGCTCCTCCATGGCCTTGGCGACCATGCGGGCACCGGTGGCCTCGTCGCCCTCGAGCTTGTCGGCAGCGGTCAGCACGGCGGCCTGCGAGCGCACGAGCGCCACGCCACCACCGGGCACGATGCCCTCCTCGACGGCGGCCTTGGCGGTGGAGACGGCGTCCTCGATGCGGTGCTTCTTCTCCTTGAGCTCCACCTCGGTGGCGGCACCGACCTTGAGCACGGCCACGCCGCCCGACAGCTTGGCGAGGCGCTCCTGGAGCTTCTCGCGGTCGTAGTCGGAGTCGGTGTTGTCGATCTCGTTCTTGATCTGGGCGATGCGGCCCTTGATGTCGGCGTCGTCGCCGGAGCCCTGCACGATGGTGGTCTCGTCCTTGGTGATGATCACCTTGGCGGCCGAGCCGAGCAGGTCGAGGGTGGTGTTCTCGAGCTTGAGGCCGACCTCCTCGGCGATGACCTGGCCACCGGTGAGGATGGCCATGTCCTGCAGCATCGCCTTGCGGCGCTCGCCGAAGCCGGGCGCCTTCACGGCGGCCGAGCGGAACGTGCCGCGGATCTTGTTCACCACGAGGGTGGCCAGGGCCTCGCCCTCGATGTCCTCGGCGATGATCAGGAGGGGCTTGCCCGACTGCATGACCTTCTCGAGCACGGCCAGCATGTCGCGCACGGCGGTGATCTTGGAGCTCACGAGGAGGATGTAGGGATCCTCCAGCACGGCCTCCATGCGGTCGGTGTCGGTCACGAAGTACGGCGAGATGTAGCCCTTGTCGAAGCGCATGCCCTCGACCAGGTCCATCTCGATGCCGAAGGTGTTCGACTCCTCGACGGTGACCACGCCGTCCTTGCCCACCTTGTCGATGGCCTCGGCGATGGTGCTGCCGATCTCGACGTCGTTGTTGGCGGAGATGGCGGCGACCTGGGCGATCTGCTCCTTCGACTCGACGTCGCGGGAGAGGGTGCCGAGGTTCGCCACGGCGGCCTCGACGGCGGCCTCGATGCCCCGCTTGAGGGCCATCGGGTTGGCGCCGGCGGCCACGTTCTTCAGGCCTTCGCGCACCATGGCCCAGGCCAGCACGGTGGCGGTGGTGGTGCCGTCGCCGGCGACGTCGTCGGTCTTCTTGGCGACCTCCTTCACCAGCTCGGCGCCCATCTTCTCCAGCGGGTCCTCGAGCTCGATGTCCTTGGCGACGGAGACGCCGTCCTTGGTGATGGTGGGGGCGCCCCACTTCTTGTCGAGCACCACGTTGCGGCCCTTGGGGCCGAGGGTGACGCGCACGGCGTCGGCCAGCTTGTTCATGCCGGCCTCGAGGCCGCGACGGGCCTCGTCGTCGAAGGAGATGGTCTTGCTCATCGGCAGATGGTCCTCTGTAGGCGGTTGGTTGCGTTAGCACTCGCGGTGCCTGACTGCTAAGAGTCAAGCACCTGCGATCAGCACTCGCAACCGCCGAGTGCTAACGCGCCGCCACCCCTGCCTCAGGTGGGCGCGACCGCCTCGAGCTGGCTCCGGATCTTGGCGGCGATCTGCTCGGGATCGGTCGGCTTGCTCAGGTGGGCATCGGCCCCCAGCGCCCAGCTGCGCACGAGGTCGCGCTCGTCGCTGAGGCAGGTGAGCATGAGCACCCGGGTGTCGGGCGCCAGGTTCCGCTCCCGTCGCGCCTCGAGCACCTCGTAGCCGTCGAGCCCGGGCATCATCACGTCGAGCAGCATGGCGGCCGGGGGTCGACGGGCCAGCTCGTCGAGGGCGCTGGCGCCGGAGCTGGCGAACCGCACGGTGAACTCGTCGCCGAGGGTGAACCCGAGCATCGCCCGGATGTCGGGGTCGTCGTCGACGATCAGGATCTCGGGTGCGCCCATGCGGTGGGATCGACGGGCGCCACCCCCCGGTTGAGCACGATGAGCCGTCCGACCCAGGACGGGCGGGGCCCTCAGCCGCCGGCGACGGCGGGGATGATCGAGACGGTCTCGCCGTCGGGCACCGGGGTGTCCATGGCCTGCAGGAAGCGCACGTCGTCGTCGGCCACGAACACGTTGACGAACCGGCGGAGGCCGCCGTCGGCGTCGAGGATCCGCTCGGAGAAGCCGGGGTGCTGCGCCTCGAGGGCGGCCAGGACCTCGCCCACGGTGCCGCCGTCGACGGCGACCTCGGCCTGCCCTGCGGTGAGGGTGCGGAGGGTGGTGGGCACACGGACGGTGACGCTCATCGGAGGATTCCTCGTGGGAGTGGTGGGGCAGGCCGATCGTAGTGAACCTGCGGGGGCCCCCGGCCATTCCCTCGGGGCCGCCGCAGGTTGCCGACGCCGGAGGCCCCCGGTTGAATGAGCAGGTGCGTCGGCCCCTCTTCCGGACCTTCCACCATGAGGACTTCCTGGTCGGCGCGCTGGTCGAGGCCAAGGACCGCCAGGGGCTCTCGGTGTCGGTCTGCCTCCCCGCTCGTGACGAAGCGGCCACCGTCGGCCCCATCGTCGAGGCGGTGCTGGCCTCGCTCGGCGGCGCCACCGGCCTGGTCGACGAGGTGCTCGTGCTCGACGACCACTCCTGCGACGACACGGCGAGCGTGGCGGCGGCCGCCGGGGCCCGCGTGGTGGGCGTCGACCAGGTCCTCCCCGAGCTGGGGCCGGGGCAGGGCAAGGGCGAGGCGCTCTGGAAGTCGGTGGCGGCCGCGGAGGGCGACCTCATCGCCTGGTGCGACGCCGACATCATCGACTTCGGCGCCCACTTCGTCGTCGGCCTGCTCGGGCCGCTCCTGCTGCGCCCCGACATCGACTTCGTGAAGGGGTTCTACGACCGCCCCGTCGCCGGCAGCGCCCACGGCGGCGGGCGGGTGACCGAGCTGATGGCTCGGCCCGTGATCGCGCTGCTCTTCCCGCACCTCGCCTCGATCGTGCAGCCGCTCTCGGGCGAGTACGCCGGGCGGCGCTCGCTGCTCGAGCAGCTCCCCTTCATCCAGGGGTACGGCGTCGACCTCGGCCTGCTGATCGACATCGCCGAGCAGGCCGGCACCGAGGCCATCGCACAGGTCGACCTCGGCGTGCGGCGCCACCGCAACCGCCCCCTCGACGAGCTCGGCCCGCAGGCGCTGGCCGTGCTCCAGGCCGCCCTCAGCCGCGCGGGAGGGGCGCCCGACGAGCTCCTCGCCGAGGCCGTGCTCGTGCGCCCCGACCTCGAGCCGACGGCCGTCTCGGGCGCCGAGCGCCCGCCGCTGCTCGACGTGGCCACCTACCAGCGCCGATCTGCCTGAGCGTCGGGAACCGGGTCCTTCGACCCTTTTGGGCATAGGCCGTTCGGCCCAGAGAATTCGCTAAAGGTCACCACGGAGAGTGGTCGATGGTGCTGGAGACCACACCGCACCAGGGCGAGAACTGGAGCACGATCACCATGGCGGTCACCTCGATTGCCCCCACCGAGCAGCTGATCGTCGACCTCGATGATCCCCCCGCCGGGCACCGCCTGGCGGAGCTCGTCCAGGCCCTCACCGGCTGCAGCGCCGAACGGGCCGAGCTCGCGATGAGCGACCCCACGCCAGGCCCTGCCGACCCCGAGGCAGCCCTGGCCAAGATGGCGCTGGCGATGGTTCGCCTGCGCCGCGCCGACGCACCGCGCCGCGGCACCCTCCCCACCCGCTGATCCCACCGGGAGGCTCCGGCGCGACCCGAGCCGTCAGTGGCCGGCGGGGCCGCCGTCGGCCGGACGGTCGCCGACCGGCCCCGCCCCCACCGACGCGGTGCTCGGCGCGCCGGCCGGGATCCCCGGCTCGTCGACCCCGCTCGTCGGCGGCTCGCCGTCGCCGACGGCCGCATCGGCGTCGGTGCCGACGCGCTCCACCACACCGCCGGGGACCTGCTCGTCGTCCTCGTGCTCCCAGCGCGACTCGATCTCGTCGAGCGGCTCGCCGAGCACGAAGTGCCGCCACACGTGGCCCAGCACGATCTTCAGCACGGCCGTGGTCGGCACCGCCAGCAGCAGGCCGAAGAAGCCGCCCAGCGTGCCGCCGGCCAGCAGGGCCAGCATCACCACGGCGGGGTGCAGCTTCACCGCCCGCTGCATCACGATCGGGCTGATGAAGTGGTTGTCGATCTGCTGCACGATGGCCATGGCGACCGCCACGGCCACCGCCTGGCCCAGGCCGCCGCCGGTGGTGACGGCGATGATGATGCCGGGGATGGCCCCGATCCAGGGCCCGATCAGCGGGATCATGTTGAACAGGCCGGCGACCATGCCGACGATCAGCCAGAACGGCAGGTCGATGATGAGCATGGCGATCGACGACATCACGCCGACCACGCAGGCCACCGCCAGCTGGCCGCGGAAGTAGCCGCCGATGGCGGTGCCGAGGCGGCGGGCCAGCACCATGGCGTCGGGCCGGGCCCGCTCGGGGACGAGGGACCGGCAGACGCGCCGGATGTGGGGCAGGTCCACCAGCAGGTAGAAGGCGATGATCGGGGCCAGCACGAAGATGATGCCGACGTGGAACACCGAGAGCGCCAGCTCCCGGGCCGTGGAGAGCTGGTCGGCGAAGGCGTCCTGGCGCTCCTCCTCGGTGACCACGCCGTCGCCGTCCTCGTCGGCGGTGGAGCCGTTCGAGAACTGGTCCTCGAGCTCCTGCGACGACGGGATGACGATCGGCCACTCGTCCTCCTGGGAGCGCTCGGACAGGTCGTCGAGCTGCTCCTCGAGGTCTCGGCGCAGCTCCGGCCACTCCTCGGCCAGCTGGTCGTACTGGTCGATGGCCAGCGGCGCCACCAGCAGGATGGTGAGGCCGACGACGGCGACCACGCCGAGGTAGGCGAACCCGGTGCCGAGGGCCCGCGGGATGTGGCGGCCCTGCAGGCGGGTGACGACGGGGTTCAGCAGGAAGACGATGGCGCCGGCCAGGATCAGCGGCGGCCAGATCACGCGCAGCACCCACGCCACGATCCCCAGCAGCACCAGCACCGCGGCCAACCCGCAGACCGCCCAGCTCACGGATCCGGCGCGGCGGATGCGTTCGATGGTCACGAGGAGCAACCTACCGGCTGGTCCCCGTCCCACGGGGGTGCCGGGCGGCGTGGGCGGCGAGCACCTCGGCCGCCGCCTCCTCGATGCAGGCGAGCGTCTCGCCGTGGGATCGGGCCTCGCCGAAGCGCTCCACCAGCGACACCACCTCGAGGCGGTCGCCCACCCCGTCGTAGACCTCGCCGGCGATGGCCACGGTCGGCACGCCGGCTGCGTCGGCCAGCGCCAGCACGCCGCCGACGACCTTCCCCTCGAAGCTCTGGGCATCGAGGAACCCCTCCGCCGTGATCACGAGGTCGGCGCCCTCGATCCGGTCGTAGAGCTCGAGCTCGTCGGCCACCAGCTCGAACCCGCTCACCAGCCGCGCGCCAGCAGCCGCCAGCCCCCCGGCCAGGCCCCCGGCGGCCCCGGCACCGGGCAGGTCGAGCACGTCGATGCCGTGCTCGTCGCGGTACACCTGGGCCAGCCGCTCCAGGCGCCGCCGGAGCAGCTCCACCTGCGCTGCGGTGGCGCCCTTCTGGCCGGCGAAGAGGGTGGCGGCGTCGAGGAACGGGACCATCGCATCGCAGGCGACCACGAGGTCGATCCCCTTGAGCCGGCCGAGCGGGTGCAGGGCTCGCAGCGCGGCCAGCCCCCCGTCGGTGGTGGCGCTGCCGCCGAGGCCGACGATCACCCGGGTGGCCCCGACGTCGAGGGCGGCCACCACCAGCTCACCGGTGCCGGCCGTCGAAGCGGCCACGGGATCGTTCCCCTCCGCCCCGCCCACCAGCTCGAGCCCCGAGGCCTGCGCCATCTCGATCACGGCGGTGCGACCGTCGAGCCGCCAGGCGGCCTCGACCGGCTCGCCGAGCGGCCCGGTGACCGTCGTGGAGCGGTTGGCGCCGCCGAGGGCCTCGAGCGTGCCCTCGCCGCCGTCGGCCATGGGCACGCGGTCGCAGTCCCAGCCGGCTCGGGCGGCTGCGCGCGCGATGGCGTCGGCCACCTCGCCGGCCAGCGCGGTGCCTCGGAGCTTGTCGGGGGCGGCGACGACGCGCATCGCCGTCCATGGTGGCCCACCGACGCCGGTACCGTTGCCTCGCCATGGCCGCCGCCCCGCCCGACCGCCCGATCGTCCTCGTGTCGAACCGGGGACCGGTCACCTTCCACCACGACGACGCCGGCCGGCTGGTGAGCCGCCGGGGCGCCGGCGGGCTCGTCTCGGGGATCGGACCGATGGTGGTGGAGTCCGGCGCCACGTGGCTGGCCGCCGCCATCACCGATGGCGACCGGGCGGCCGCCGCCGAGGGCGTGGTCGAGGCCGATGGCTTCCGCGTCCACCTCCTGTCGCTCGATCCGGAGACCTACCGGCTGGCCTACGACGTGGTGAGCAACGAGGTGCTCTGGTTCGCCCACCACGGCCTGTGGGACCTGACCCGCTCGCCGGCCTTCGATCGGAGCTGGCCCGAGGCGTGGGCGGCCTACCGGTCGGTGAACCGGGCGTTCGCCGAGGCGGTGGCGGCGGACGCCCCGCAGGGGGCCGTGGTGCTCGTCCAGGACTACCACCTGTGCCTGCTCGCCGAGCACCTCGCCGTGGCCCGCCCCGACCTCGACTGCGTCCACTTCTCCCACACGCCGTTCGCCCCGCCGGTGTGGCTGTCGGTGCTGCCCGAGACCGCCCGCCGCGAGCTCCTGGTCGGCCTGGCCGCCCACAAGGCCTGCGGCTTCCACACGCACCGCTGGGCCGACGACTTCCGGGCCTCCGCCGAGCAGCTGGCCGGCATCGAGCCGACCACCTTCGTGTCGCCCCTCGCCTCCGATCCCGACGACATCCGCGCCGCCGCCGCCTCACCCGCCTGTGCGACCGCCCTGGCCCAGCTCGAGGCCAGCGTCGGCGACCGGCTCGTGATCGGCCGCGTCGACCGCATCGAGCTGTCGAAGAACCTGCTGCGCGGCTTCCAGGCGTTCGGCGACCTCCTCGAGCACCACCCCGAGCACCGGGAGCGGGTCGTGTTCGTGGCGGGCGCCTACCCGTCGCGCGCCGGCGTCGTCGCCTACGCTACCTACCGGGCGGAGCTCGAGGCCTGCGTCGCGGAGGTCAACGAGCGCTTCGGCACGCCGGGCTGGCAGCCGATCGTGCTCCACGTCGAGGACGACTTCCCCCGCTCGGTCGCCCTGCTGCGGCGGGCCGACGTGCTGCTCGTCAACGCCATCCGCGACGGGCTGAACCTGGTGGCCTCGGAGGGGGCCCTGGTCAACGAGCGGGCCGCCGTGCTGGCCCTGTCGCCCGAGGCGGGCGCCTGGGAGCGCCTGCACCCGGCGGCGCTCCCGGTGGAGCCCTACGACGTGGCCGGCACGGCCGAGGTGCTGCACCGGGCCCTCACCATGCCCGCCGAGGAGCGCCAGGCTCGCGCCGACCAGCTCCGCCTGCTCGCCGAGGCCCGCACCCCCGCCCACTGGTTGGCCGACCAGCTCGCCGCCGCCGCCCGCTGAGCCGCTCGCCACCCGGCCGAGGGGGGGCGGGCTCGGCGACGGGCGACCGCCGGTCGCCGGGCGACGACGTCAGAGGAGCGAGCGGAGGAGGGCCACGGCGCCCTCAGGGCCGTCGACGCGCAGGTCGGCCTCGTCGAGCAGGGCCCGGTCGCTGTCGGCAGTGTGGACCGCCACCTTCACCGCGCGCAGCCCACCCTTCGCCAGCCGGTCCAGTGCCGCGAAGGCCGGGAGGTCCCCGACGTCGTCGCCGACGTAGCAGGCCGCCGCCAGGTCGCCGACGAGCTCCTCGACGACCGTCCCCTTGTCGACGTCGACCGGCGGGTGGAGCTCCACCGACATCTTGGCCGGGCGGGCGACGAGGCCGGTGCGGGCGGCCAGGTGGTCGGCCCACACGGCCACGGGTTCGGCCAGCTCGGGCCGCCGGCGGACGTGCAGGGTGAGCGAGAGGCCCTTGTGCTCGATGTCGATCCCGCCGGGCCCGTCGGCCTCTGTGCACGCCACCGCGGCGTCGATCACCGCCGGCCACCCCTCGGCGGCGGGGTGCCGGCGGACCTGGCCGTCGACGACGGACTCCAGACCGTAGAGCCCGCACAGCGTGAGCTCGCTGGGCAGGTGGGCGGCCAGGAACGACACCGGGCGGCCCGAGACCACCGCCACCAACCCGAACCGCGCCCGCAGCGCCAGCAGCACCTCGACCACCCCGGGCAGGGGCCGGGCCCGATCTGCCTCGAGCACGATCGGCGCCAGGGTGCCGTCGAAGTCGAGGAGCAGGGCGCTGCGCTCCGGGTGGTCCCGCAGCGGCGCGAGCAGCGCGTCGGCGGCCGGATCCACGGCGACGACGCTACTGCGCCCGGTCGTGGCCGCTGCGGGCGGGGCTACCGTGCGCCTCGATGCACCGACGCCTCGCCCTCCTCGCCCTCGCGCTGGTCGGCGGCGCCGGGTGCCGCAGCGAGGCCGTCACCCTGGGCTTCGAGCCGGCCGAGGGGGCCCGCTACGCCTTCGCCTACGAGATCGTGGGCACGGTGACCACCACGGTCGAGGGCGAGGCCCCCGAGCGGGTCGAGCTGCGGACCTCGTTGCGCTCCACCCAGGAGGTGGTCGGGGCGACCCCCGACGGCGTGGTGGTGGCCGTCGAGCTCCGCTCCGAGGGGGGCGCGCCCCGGACGGCCGAGGTCGTGCTGGACCGGGCGGGATCGCTCCGCAGCATCGAGCGGATCGAGGGGCTCCCGGTCGACACGTTCGCCCTCCCGGCCGCCGGGTCGCTGGTGGCGTCCGAGGCGGCGGCCCCGCCCGACGGGCCCCTGGTGCTGGGCGATCGGTGGACCATCGGCGAGGCCGGCCTCACGGGCGAGGCTCGCCTGGCGCGGCTCGGCGTGCTCGACGGCTCGGCGGCGGCCCAGGTGACGGCCACGCTCACGGAGGCCATCGACCGGGTCGACGAGGTCGGCGACAGCGACGTGCGCCTGGCCGGGACCCTCCGCTCGACGACGTCGACCGACTACGACCTCGTCGACGGCTCCATCCGACGAGCCACCACCACGACGGCGGGTCGGGTGGAGGCCACCATCGCCCCTCCGGAGGGCATCACCGCCGAGCCGGTGCAGGCATCGATCCGCTACGAGCTGGAGGTCGTGACCCGCCGCTTGGGCTGAGCGCGCCGACGATGGGCGGGTCAGCCCTCGACGGCGGCGTCGGTCGCTGCGTCGGTGGTGGCGCCGTCGGTGGCCGCACCGTCCGTGGCGGCGTCGGTGGCGCCGTCGGCCGCGGTGGGGGTGAGGTTGCCGATGTCGCTGCCGAGGACGACGACCACGCTGGCGCCGGCGATGGGGCCGGGCGGGGTGGTGGGCAGGGTGGCCGGCACGACGGTGGCCGGCGCCCCGATCGCGGCGACGACCGCAGCGGCCTCGGCCTCGAAGCCGGGGGCGAAGTACACGAGCGTGGTCTCGGTGTTGGCGTCGGCGTTGCCGCCCGCGGGGTTGGTGAGGTTGTAGCCGAGGCCGGTCAGGAACTCGCTGTAGCGGCCGGCCGCGCCGGTGACGCCCGACCCGTTGAGCACGATGGTGGGCACGTCGGCCGGGGCTCGGCCCCCGACGGTCGTGGTGGTGTCCTCCGGGGCGTCGTCGGTGGTGTCGTCGGTCGCCTCGTCGGTGGCGGTGTCGGTGACCTCGGTGCCCCCGGAGCCGCCGGAGCTGGTGATGGCCTCGGAGGTGTCGAGCCCGTTGCGGAGCAGGAACAGGCCGACGACCACGGCGGCCACCACGAGGGCGGCCCCGCGGGCGGGGTTGGCGACGGGCTCGGACGATCGGCGGCGGGCCATCTGCAGATTCTCCCCTATCGCCCGTCGAGCTGGCTCATCGGGCGCCCCTCGACACGGGCGCGGCGGCGTCGCTCGCGCACGCGGCGCAGGCGGCGCACGAGCAGCGGGTCGTACTCGAGGGCATCGGCGTCGTCGAGCAGCTCGGTGAGCAGCTGGTAGTAGCGGGTGCCGGAGAGCTCGAAGCGCTCGCGGATGGCGGTGTCCTTCGGCCCGGCCTCCGTCCACCAGCTGCGTTCGAAGTCGAGGATCGCGCGGTCGCGGTCGGAGAGAGGCATCGGGGCAAGGCTTGCCGACGGGGGGACCCGGATCAAGGACCCTCGGGTCCAGCGGCGGACTCGGGGCCCGGCGGGCCCGGCGGCGAGGCCGCCGACGAGCGGGGGCACAGGGCCGACTCGGCTCCACCCGACCGTGCCCCGAGACGACCCGAGCGCGCTCCAGGATGCGAGGACCCAGGTGGAGCCGGGTGCCGGGATCGAACCGACGACATCTTCTTTACAAGAGAAGTGCTCTGCCAACTGAGCTAACCCGGCGAGGTCGGCCAGGCTACTTCGACCGTGATCAGGCGATCAGGGCGAGATCGTCGGCCCGATCGGCGTCGGCCCGATCGGCCAGGTGCAGCTCCAGCTTGCGCTTGATCCGCTGCAGGGCGTTGTCGATCGACTTCACGTGGCGGTCGAGGTGGTCGCCGATCTCCTGGTAGCTCTTGCCCTCCACATACAGGGTGAGGACGTCGACCTCGAGCTCGGAGAGCACCTCGGCGAGGCGGTCCTTCATCCCGTCGAAGCGCTCGGCGGCCACGATGCGATCGGCGGGGTCGTCGGCGTGGTGGTGCTCGTGGATCAGCTCCTCCACGGCCCGCTCGCCGGCGTCGTCGCCGTTGCGGGAGCCGGAGATCGACACGTACTGGTTCAGCGCCTGGTGCTTCTGGCGGGTGGCCGTCTTGATGGCGGTGATGATCTGCCGGGTGATGCAGAGCTCGGCGAAGGCCCGGAACGACGACTGGTGCTCGGGGCGGAAGTCCCGGGCGGCCTTGTAGAGCCCGATGAGGGCCTCCTGCTCCACGTCGTCGGCGTCGGCACCGACGAGGAAGTAGCTGCGGGCCTTGGCCCGGGCGAAGCGCCGGTAGCGGGTGATCACGATCTGGAGGCTGTCCTGGCAGCCCTCCTGGAACCGAGCGATGAGCTCGAGGTCGGTCAGATCGGTGAGGGCGGGGAGAGCGGATCGTGTCTGCACGGCGGTGCTCCTGGGGTTGCTGCGACGGGGTGCTGCGGACGGTGCTACTCGCGGTAGCCGAGATGACTAGTCAGGTTGAACCATGCCGGGGCCACCTGTGTCAATGGTCACTCGCCGTCTTCGGGCACGTTGGCCCGGCGCAACCTTCCGTTCAGCGTCGAAACGAGCAGAACCGGAAGCAGGAGGGGCCGGACGGACTAGTCCGTCCGGGTCAGGCCGAGGGTCCGGGAGGTCGCTCGGGCTCAGCGAGGGGCGCGTGCCCGCGCCACCTCGAAGCAGGCCAGCGCGCCGGCGGCCGCCACGTTCAGCGACGGGAGGGCACCCAGCAGGGGGATGCTCACGATCTCGTCGCAGCGCTGGCGGACCAGCCGGGACAGCCCGGTGCCCTCGGCGCCCAGCACCAGGGCGATGGGCCCGTCGGCGGCCGGCATCTCCCAGAGACCGGTCGAGCCGCCGCCGTCGAGGCCGACCACCCACACGCCGTGCTGGCGCAGCTGCTGGAGGGCCGTCGGGAGGCCGCCGACCACGGCGAACGCGAGGTGCTCCACCGCGCCCGCCGCCGCCTTGGTGACGGTCGGGGTGACGTGCACGGCCCGGTGGCGGGGCAGCACCACGCCGGTGGCGCCCGCGCACTCCGCCGAGCGCAGGAGCGCGCCCAGGTTGCCGGGGTCGGTCACGCCGTCGACGGCCACGAGGAACGGCGGCGGCCCACCGCGCGCCGCGGCCAGGTCGTCGAGGGAGGCTTCGGGCAGCGGCGCGGCCTTGGCCAGCACGCCCTGCGGGGCCTCGCAGCGCGCTTCGGCGAAGAACTTCGTGCGGCCCACCTCGCGCACCGGCACCCGCTCCGCCTCGGCCAGCTCGAGGATGTCGTCGACGATGTCGGCCTGGTCGGACTCGGCCAGCACCCACACCTCCCGCACCTTGCGCCGGCCGGCGAGGAGCAGCTCGCGGACGGCCTGGCGCCCCTCGACCTGGTCGCCGCCGACGCCCTGGCGCTTGCCCGTGGGTCGGCCGGTGGGCGCCGGACGGCCCCCCTGCTTGCCGCGCGGCGTGCCGGCCCCCGCCCGCACCTTGGCGCCCGGCGGCACCCGGCCCGGCGTGGTGGAGCGCCGGGTGGGCGCCTTCGGCAGGCTCCCCCGGCCCGATCCCTTGCGCGGCTTGCTCATGGGGTGGACCCCTCCTGGGTGACGATGGCCACGGCGAAGCAGGCGATGCCCTCGCGGCGCCCGAGGGCGCCGAGGCCCTCGGCCCGCTTGCCCTTCACGGTGACGGGGGCGCCGACCACGTCGCCCAGGCGCTGCTGCAGCTCGGCGCGCCTCGGCGCCAGCTTGGGCGCCTCGAGCACCACGGTGCAGTCGACGTTGCCCGGCACCCACCCGGCGGCCCGCACGTCGGCCATGGCCCGGCGCAGCAGCTCGATGCTGTCGGCGCCCGCCAGGGCCGGGTCGGTGTCGGGGAAGTGCTGGCCGATGTCGCCCAGGCCGGCGGCGCCGAGCAGCGCGTCGGTGACGGCGTGGGCGATCACGTCGGCGTCGCTGTGGCCGGCCAGGCCGCGCTCGCCCTCGAAGCGGACGCCGCCGAGCACCAGAGCACGATCGGGGTCGTCGCTGAAGGGGTGCACGTCGAAGCCCTGGCCCACCCGGACCACCGGTGCGGTCACGACGCCGCCCGGCGGGCGCAGAGCGCTTCGGCGACGACGAGATCGTCGGCGGTGGTGAGCTTCAGGTTGGCCGGGTCGCCGTCCACGAGCACCACCTTCCCACCCGCCGCCTCCACCAGCGTCGCATCGTCGGTGCCCTCGGGCTCGTCGGCGTGCGCCCGGCGCAGGGCGCCGGCCGAGAACCCCTGCGGCGTCTGCACGGCCACCACGCCGGTGCGGTCGAGGGGCCCGTGGGCGAGGTGGCGCAGCGTGTCGGCCACCGGCACCGCCGGCACCACCGCGTCGGCACCCAGGGCGACGGCCGCCCGCACCCGCTCCCACACCTCGGGGACCGGCACGGGCCGGGCCGCGTCGTGCACCAGGACCACCGTGGCGTCGGCGGGCACGACCGCCAGGCCGGCGCGCACCGACGCCGATCTGGTGGCCCCGCCGGCGACGACCACGGACGCCCCCGGCTCGGGCTGGTCGACGACGTCGTCGGGCACCACCAGCACCACGCCGTCGCCCTCCCGGGCGGCCGCCTCGAGCGCCCAGTCGAGCACCCGGCGCCCGCCGAGGGGCTGGTACTGCTTGCGCTGGCCGAAGCGCTCGCCGCGGCCGCCCGCGACGACGATCACCCAGGTGGACACGTTCGGAGGGTACTCCCGTGAAAAGCGTCACTAGTGTGCTGCGGGTGGTCGACATCGACTTGATCCGGGGGACGGAGCTCTTCGCCGAGCTCGACGACGACGCGCTGGCCCAGGTGGCCGGCGCCGCCACCTCCCGTGAGCTCCGGCGCGGCGACGTCGTGTTCGCCGAGGGCGACGTGCCCGAGCACCTCTACGTCGTGGAGGGCGGGCGCATCGCCATCGCCAGCAAGTCCGACGACGGCCGCGAGTCGGTGTTCGCGCTGATGGAGCGGGGCGAGCTGTTCGGGGAGATGGGGCTGCTCGACGGCCTCGGGCGCTCGGCCGAAGCCCGCGCCCTCGAGCCGTCGCAGGTCATCGAGATCCCCTACGCACCGGTGCGCACCACCTTCGAGGCTCGGCCCGAGCTCCTCTGGGGCGTGGTGGCCCTGCTGGCGGGCCGCCTCCGCAGCATGGACTCCGCGCTGGCCGACTCCGTGTTCCTCGACGTCACCGGCCGCACCGCCAAGCGGCTGCTCGAGCTCGGCGGCGAGGCCGACGAGTTCCTCCTGCCGGTGACCCAGGAGGAGCTGGCCGGGATGGTCGGCGCCTCCCGCGAGCGGGTGAACAAGGCCATCGCCAGCTTCGTGCGCCTCGGCTGGATCGACCAGGCCGAGCGCCGCTACGTCATCCTCGATCGCGAGCAGCTGAGCCGCCGGGCCCGCTGAGGCCCGGCCGTCGCTCCCACGCGGGGGGCGACCGCGCGACCTACTGGCTGAGGAAGGCCACCGCCCGCGACCAGGCGTCGGCGGCATCGTCGGGCCGGTGGGCGGGGCGGCTGTCGTCGTGCACGAAGCCGTGGTCGGCGCCCTCGTAGCGCACCACCGTCACACCGGCGGCCTCGGCGGCCGCGACGTCCTCCGGCGGGGTCCACTGGTCGACCGTGCCGATGATGGCCATGGCGGGGCAGGCGCCGTCGGCCACCACCGCCTCGAGGGGCTCGATGGCGCCGGGGCCCCGCCAGTGCTCCGGCACGCGCAGCATGCCGTAGAAGGCGACCGCCCGGTGGAAGCGGCCGGTGCCGACGGCCTTCAACGTGAACATGCCGCCCATGCAGAACCCGGTGATGCCCACGGGCTCCACGCCGAGCTGGTCGGCGGCGGCCACCAGGTCGGCCAGGAAGGCCTCGTCGTCGATGGTGCCGACGGAGGTGAGCCGCTCCTCGAGGGGCAGGTGCTCGCGCCCGGGCCAGGGCTCGACGGCCGCCACGGCCCAGCCCTGCTCGTCGGCCAGCCGCTGGGCGTGGCCGTCGAACAGCGGGCGGAGGCCGCCGATGTCGGGGATGAGCACGAGGCCGCGGGTGGGCGGACGGCCGTCGCTCGGGGTGGCGATCTCCACAGGGGTGCCGGAGGGCAGGGTGGTGCGCATGCCCGCGTGTCTAGCCGCAGGCAGCGCGGCTGGCTCGACGACGGGGGCGGTCGCCGGTCAGCTGTAGCGGTCGAGGATGCTGTTCTCGGCCAGGCGGGACAGGCCCTCCTTGATGGCCCGGGCCCGGGTCTCCCCCACCCCGGAGACGTCGTCGAGGTCGTCGATGGTGGCCCGCATGATCCGCTGGAGGTTCCCGAAGCGCGTCACGATGCGCTCCACCACCGGCTCGGGCAGGCGCGGGATCCGGGCCAGGAGCCGGTAGCCGCGCGGCTGCAGGCCCTCGTCGAGGTCGAGCACCTTGTCGGGCAGGTGCAGCGCCGCCCCCACCGCCTTGAGGTCGAGGAGGTCCTCGGTGGTGAGCTCCGCCAGCGCATCGAGGGCTTCGTCGACGTGCCAGTCGGATTCCTCGAGGAAGTAGTCCTTGGTGACGAGCCGGCGGTCCTCATCGACGCCGCCCATGAGCTCCTCGAGCTGCAGCGACACCAGGCGGCCGTCGACGCCGAGCTCCACGATGTCGAGCTCGATCTCCTCCGCCACGCGCCGCACCATCTCCGTGCGCTGCAGCACGGTGACGACGTCGCGCACCGTGACCAGGTCCTCCACCTCCACGGTGGAGAGCGAGGCGGTGACCTCGTCGAGCCGGTTGCGGTACCGCTCGAGGGTCTGGATGGCCTGGTTGGCGCGCGTGAGCAGCCGGGGGATGGGCTCCAGGGTGTGCTTCTGGTCGCGGGCGTAGACGGCCACGATCGCCATGTCCTCGGAGATCGAGATCACCGGCACGTCGATGCTGCGGGCCACCCGCTCCGCGGTGCGGTGCCGGGTGCCGGTCTCCGAGGTGGGGACGTTGGGGTTGGGCACCAGGTGGACGTTGGCCCGGGCGATGCGGCTGGCGTCGGGGGCGAGGATGATGGCGCCGTCCATCTTGGCCAGCTCCGACAGGCGCTGGGGGCTGAAGGCGGCGTCGAGCAGGAAGCCACCGGAGCAGATGTTGAGCACCTCGGGGCCGTCGCCCACGACCACCAGCCCGCCCATCTTGGCCTGGAGGATCCGGTCGAGCCCCGAGCGCAGCTGGGTGCCCGGCGCCACGACGGTCAGCGCGTTGAGGAGCTCAGCGCTGCGTCGGGGGGCCATCGCCCGATCGTAGTGGGCGCCCTGGCTCGGCGACGGCGACGCGCGAGCCGTCAGGAGGCGCGCCGGCTCCCGATGGCCACCGGCTCGTCGGGCCGGCCGCCCGGCGCGTCGTGGGCCTGCACGTCGATCACGGAGCCGTCGCTGCGCAGGAACCCGGCGAGGTCGATGGCCTCGGCGAGCGTGGCCGCCCGCAGCACCTCGAGCCCCGGGGCGGTGGCCGGCGCGCTGGCCGGCACCACCGCCCGCCGGAAGCCGAGGCGCGCCGCCTCCGCGAGGCGGCGCGCCGTCTGGTGGACCTGGCGCAGCTCGCCGCCGAGGCCGACCTCGCCGCACACGACGAGGTCGTCGCGCAGGGCGATGCCGGCCCGGGCCGACACCAGCGCCAGGGCGATGGCGAGGTCGGCGCCCGGCTCGATCGCCTTGACGCCGCCCGCCACCACGGAGTGGACGTCGGTCTGGTGGAAGCTGGCTCCCACCCGCTGCTCGAGGACGGCCAGCACGAGCGACAGGCGGCCACCGTCGAGCCCCTGGGCCGACCGGCGCGGCGAGGGGATCTGCGACGGGGTGACCAGCGCCTGCACCTCCACCAGGAGCGGCCGGTTGCCCTCGAGCACCGGCGCCACGACCGAGCCGGGCGTGCCGGGCCGGCGATCGGCCAGGAACAGCGCCGAGGGGTCGGGGACGCCCTCGAGGCCGCCCCCGGTCATCTCGAAGAGGCCCAGCTCGTCGGTGGAGCCGAAGCGGTGCTTGACCGCCCGCAGCAGCCGCAGGGCGTGGTGGCGCTCGCCCTCGAACGACAGCACGGTGTCGACGGTGTGCTCGAGGACCCGGGGACCGGCCAGGCCGCCGTCCTTCGTGACGTGGCCCACCAGCACCGTGGCGATGGCCCGCTCCTTGGCGGCCCGCACGAGGCGGTGGGCGCACTCGCGCACCTGGGCGACCGAGCCCGGCGCCGACGACAGCCCCGGCTCGTAGACGGTCTGGATGGAGTCGATGGCCACCACGGTGGGCTCCACGGTGTCGAGGTGGGCCAGCACGTGGGGCAGGGCGGTGTCGCTCACCAGCCACAGCTCGGGCGGCAGCGCCCCGAGGCGCTCCGCCCGCAAGCGGACCTGCTGGGCGGACTCCTCGGCTGTGACGTAGAGGCAGCGCTGGCCCGACCGGGCCAGGCCGGCGAGGGCCTGGAGGAGCAGGGTGGACTTGCCGATGCCCGGCTCGCCGCCGAGGAGGGTGACCGACCCGGGCACGAGCCCGCCCTGGAGGACGCGGTCGAGCTCGCCGATGCCGGTGGCGGCCGGTGCCCACGCCTCGGTGTCGACCTCGCCGATCCGCACCGGGGTGCCGGCCGCGGTGGTCGGCGCGCCCTCGGCGCGGGCGGTCCCGAGGAGGTCGGGCTCCTCCACCAGGGTGTTCCAGGCGCCGCACCCGGAGCAGCGCCCCGTCCACTTCGGCTCGGCGGTGCCGCAGTCCTGGCAGCGGTAGGTGGTCTTGGGGCGGGCCATGTCAGGCGAACCTACGCACGGGGTGTGACATCCTCGGTCGACCGGGGGCAGCGAACATCTGTTCGCAGCCTACGCTGCCCTACGGTGCGGAGGTGGCACCCCGGACCGACTGGAACCCCGTGCTGCGCCACGAGCTGGCCCAGCCCTACTGGCCGGAGCTGCAGCGCTTCGTCGCCGAGGAGCGGGCGAACCACGTGGTGTACCCGCCCCACGCCGACGTGTTCAGCGCGCTGCACCTCACGCCCTACTCGGAGGTCGCCGTGGTGGTGCTGGGCCAGGACCCGTACCACGGGCCCGGCCAGGCCCACGGCCTGTGCTTCTCCGTCCGCCCCGGCGTCCGCGTGCCGCCGTCGCTGGCCAACGTCTTCACCGAGCTGCAGGCCGACCTCGGGATCGCGCCGCCCGGCCACGGGTGCCTCGATGCGTGGGCGCGCCGCGGGGTGCTGCTGCTCAACGCCACGCTCACGGTGCGCGCCGGCGAGGCCGCCTCGCACCAGGGCAAGGGGTGGGAGACGTTCACCGACGCCGTCATCCGGGCCGTGAACGACAAGCCGGAGCGGGTGGTGTTCCTCCTGTGGGGGGCCTCGGCCCGCAAGAAGCGGGCGCTGGTCGACACCGACCGCCACGTCGTGCTCGAGTCGCCCCACCCGTCGCCGCTGTCCGCCCACAACGGCTTCTTCGGGAGCCGCCCGTTCTCCCGGGCGAACGCCGCCCTCGAGGCCGCCGGTCGTCCCCCGATCGACTGGCAGCTCCCGCCCGCCTGACGACGGACCTCAGGCCGGTGGGACCTCGAGGAGGCGATCGTCGCCCTCGAGCTGCACGTACACCGTGCCCTGCGACTCCTCGGTCACGGCGAGGCCGCGGAACAGCAGGGCGCCCTCCACCGGCGCGACCGTGGCGTAGCCGTCGGCGGGCTCGCCGATCCCGGCGGCTCCCACGACCGTGCCGGCGCTGTCGGCGATCACGACGCAGCGGACCGAGGCGTCGCCCGGGTCCACCCAGCCCTGGGTGCCGAGGGCGGCGATCAGCCGCTCCCGCTCCCAGGACTCGATCCCCGCCGACATCCCCGGGGGCAGCGGCGCCACCTCGTCGGCGTCGATCGTGGTCCCCAGCCGGCCGCAGTCGAGGTCGAACGAGCCGTCGAAGGGGATGTGCTCGCTGGCCCGCAGCAGCTCCTCGATGTCGGCCGGCATGCGCCCGAGCCCCCCGAGCCAGAAGGAGCTCTCGCTCGCGATGTCGAGGTGCAGGGAGATGGCCAGGAGGTCCTGGTACTGCGCGCCGCGCCGCATCTCGGCCTCGCGGGTGCCGCCGGCCAGCGTGACGGCCACCAGCAGCGGGAGCACAGCGACGGCGCCCCACCAGCCGGGGGCCCGCTGGAGCCGGGGCAGGGCCGGCACCACCGCCGCCAGCAGCCCCAGCACGGCCACCAGGATGAGCCCCCCGATGGCGGCGTAGCGGCTGGCCGTGAACGACACGAAGATGTTGTCGCGCGCCGCGCCGATGAGCACCGCGCCGCCGAGCGCGTAGGCCACGAGGCCGGTCCAGGCGCTCCCGCCGCGGTCCTCGCCACCCCGCAGCCGGCGCCAGGCGAACGTGCCCACCGCCACGATCGCGGTCAGGACGATCGCGCCGCCGATCGGCACCGACACGGCCCGGTCCTGCGGGTAGAGGTGCCCGCCGATCACCTCGAGGATCTGGCGCAGCGCCTTCATGGGCGGTGGGCGCCCGACCGTGTCGCGGTTGATCTCCACGAACACCGACCGGTACCAGATGAAGGTGACGACGCCGAGGGCGCCGAGGTACCACTGGCGCCAGAGGTTCCGATCGCGCAGCGTGCCGGCCACGATGAGCGCCGGCCACACCGCGAGCCCGGTGCCGTAGCTGACCGACGCCGCCACCGCCGCCAGGACCATCAGCCCGGTCCGCCGCCGGTGCTGCGCCACGAGGGCGGCGATGGCGAAGAGGTTGGCCGTCAGCCACGCCGTGCCGCTCATGGCCAGGTAGAAGTGCCAGAGGCCCTGGCGGGCGAAGAGCAGGACGCTGGCCGCCACCACGAGCACGGGCCAGACGCGCCGCTCGGACGGGCCCGTGCGACGGCCGAGCAGGCCGATCAGCACCACCTGCAGGAGCACGATCCCGATGACGACGCCGCCCAGCGCCACGTTCGACCCGGCCGTGACCTGCACGTTCAGCCAGTAGAGGACCTTGGCGAACATCACCGGGTGCTCGTTGCGGAACTCGGCCACGCCGCCGAGGTCGATCCCGCCATCGGGACGCAGGACCGTGACGATCATGGGCCAGTAGTCGGCGTACTGCAGCCGCGGCGCCCCGCGGATCATCCATGCCATGCGCAGCGCCGGCACCAGGGCCAGCGCCGCGGTGACCGCCAGCACCTGGCGGGTCGACCACCGACGGCCGGCCTGGGCCGTCGGTCCGGTCGTCACGTCCGGGCCGGCCGGCGTGTCCTGGCCAGCCGGCGGCGCGACGGGATCGAGGTCGGGGTCAGCCATGGGGGATGTGCGTCCGCAACGTCGTCTCCAGCAGGGGCTCCGGCCTGATCCGCCGCTGGAACCTACTCGTTGCCCCCCGCCCGCCCGAGCCGTGGCCCCGACCGGCGCCGCCCCGGGGACGAGGAGGTCGGTAGGGTCCCCCGCCATGCGTGCAGTCGTGCTGAACGGTGAACGGGACGTCTCGGTGGAGGAGGTCCCCGACGCCGGCGTGCCGGGGCCCGACGGGCTCCTGCTGCGGGTGGAGCGCACGGCCATCTGCGGATCCGACCTGCACCTCTACCACGGGCCGATGACGATCCCCGGGGTGCACCTGGGCCACGAGTTCGTGGGGACCGTGGAGGACGTCGGCTCGGCGGTCACCACGGTCGGCAAGGGCGACCGCGTGCTGGTGTCGGGCGTGGTGGGCTGCGGCGTGTGCCCGCCGTGCCGCGCCGGCGACAACGTCACCTGCCTCAACGCCGGCACCAAGGTCTTCGGCACGTCGCTCGAGCTGCACGGCGGCCAGGCCGAGGCCGTCGCCGTGCCGGCCGCCGACGCGTCGGTGGTGAAGGTGCCCGAGGGCATCACCACCGAGCAGGCGGTCCTGCTCACCGACATCCTCCCCACCGGGTACCTCGGCGCCCAGCGGGCCGACATCACGCCCGGCGACACGGTGGTGGTCATCGGCCTCGGGCCGGTGGGCGTGTTCGCCCTGCAGTGCGCCCAGCTGTACGGCCCGGCTCGCATCCTCGCCGTCGACGTGGTGCCCGACCGGCTGGCCCGCGCCGAGCAGCTCGGCGCCGAGCCGATCGACGCCAGCGACGGCAACACCGTGGCCAAGGTCTACGAGGCCACGGGCGGGCGGGGCGCCCACGCCGTCATCGAGGCCGTCGGCGCCGACCAGACCGTGAGCGACGCCATCCTCTGCGCGGCGCCCGGCGGCACCATCTCCGTGATCGGCGTGAACCTCAACTTCGCCTTCCCGTTCCCGATCCCGGTGGCGTTGATGAAGCGCCTCACCTTCCGGGTCACCCTCGCCGCCATCCCCGCCACCTGGCCGGCGCTGTTCCCCCTCGTGCAGAGCGGAAAGCTCCGCCCGGAGGAGGTCTTCACCCACCGGATGGGCCTGTCCGAGGCCGCCGAGGGCTATCGCGTCTTCGACGCCCGCGAGGACGGCGTCCTCAAGGTCCTCCTCGACCCCACCCGCTGACGAGGTCTCTGGTCGATCTCGTCCGCATGGCGAACGCGTTCGACCACAGACGTCGGGAGCTGCGAGCGGCGTCTACGGTCGACGGGATGACGAGCCGGGGGGACGCCGTGGTCGACGTGACGGAGCTGGAGGGGATCGTCGGCGCGCCGCACGTGCTCACCGGCGACGCCATCGGGGAGGACTACACGCGAGACGAGGCGCTCACCGCCACCGCGGTGCGCCCGCTGGCCGTGGTGCGGCCGGCCGGCACCGAGGAGGTCGCGGCGGTGGCCGCCTGGGCCAGCGAGCACGGCGTGCCGCTCACCGCCCGGGGGTCGGGCACCGGGCTCAGCGGCGCGTGCATCCCCCGCCCCGACGGCGTCCTGCTGTCGTTCGAGCGGATGGCCGAGATCCTCGAGCTCGACACCGACAACCACGTCGCCGTCGTCCAGCCCGGGGTGACCCTGCACCAGCTCGACGAGGCCACCGCCGGGGTGGGCCTCGTCTATCCGGTGTTCCCGGGCGAGAGCAGCGCCTCGCTGGGCGGCAACGTCGCCACCAACGCCGGCGGGATGCGGGCGGTGCGCTACGGCGTCACCCGCCACCAGGTGCTCGGCCTCACCGCGGTGCTCGGCACCGGGGAGGTGCTGCGGACCGGGGGCAAGTTCGTGAAGGCCACCTCCGGCTACGACCTCACCCAGCTCATCATCGGCTCCGAGGGCACGCTGGCCCTCGCCACCGAGGCGACCCTGCGCCTCCACCCCCGCCTCACCCACGGGGCCACCATCTTGGTGCCGTTCCCCACGCTCGACGACGTGGCGGCCGCCGTGCCCCGCATCGTCGGCTCCGGCCTGATGCCCACGATCCTCGAGTACATCGACTTCATCACCATGTCGGCCATCACGGCCAGCGCCGGCCTCGAGCTGGGCGTGCCGCAGGAGGTGAAGGACGCCGCCCTGGCCTACCTCGTGGTGGTGCTCGAGAATCGCAGCGACGGTCGGGTGGAGGAGGACACCGGCGAGCTGGCCGAGCTGGTGACGGGGCTGGGCGCGCTCGACGTCTACGTGCTGCCCACCGGCTCCGGCGCCGCCCTCATCGAGGCGCGGGAGAAGGCGTTCTGGACGGCCAAGGCCAACAACGCCGACGACATCGTCGACCTGGTGGTGCCCCGCGCCTCCATCCCGCTGTACCTCGGCCAGGTGCAGGAGATCGCCGCGGCCACCGGCTCGCTGGTGGTGGGCTGCGGCCACGCCGGCGACGGCAACGTGCACCTGTCCGTCTTCCAGCCCGACCCGGCCACCCGCACCGACGTCGTGGGGCGGGTGCTGCAGGCGGGGGTCGACCTCGGCGGCGCGGTGTCGGGCGAGCACGGCATCGGCACCGAGAAGAAGAAGTACCTGGCCGCCACCGAGGACCCGGCCAAGCTCGAGCTCATGCGCCGGATCAAGACGGCCTTCGACCCGGCCGGGATCCTCAACCCCGGCGCCATCTTCGACTGACCGCCTCGATCCCCGACCGTCCCGCCCTGCCCGCCCCCGACCCCGCACAGGAGCCCCGATGAACGGCGCCCAGGCCCTGATCCGCACGCTCGTCGACGCCGGCGTCGACGTGTGCTTCATGAACCCCGGCACCTCGGAGATGCACTTCGTGGCCGCCCTCGACGACGTGCCCGAGATGCGCGGGGTGCTGGCGCTGTTCGAGGGCGTCGCCACCGGCGCGGCCGACGGCTACGCCCGGATGGCCGACCGACCCGCCGCCACCCTCCTGCACCTCGGCCCCGGCCTCGGCAACGGGCTGGCCAACCTCCACAACGCCCGCAAGGCCCACACGCCGGTGGTCAACATCGTCGGCGACCACGCCACCTACCACAAGCCCTACGACGCCCAGCTGGAGAGCGACATCGAGACCGTCGCTCGCAACGTGTCGAGCTGGATCCGGTCCTCGTCGAGCACGGCCACGGTCGTGACCGACACCGTCGACGCCATCGCCGCCGCGGTCGGCCCGCCCGGGGCGGTCGCCACGCTGATCCTGCCGGCCGACGTGTGCTGGAGCGAGGGGGCCGATCCCGGCAAGGCGTGGCCCCCCACGTCGCCGAGGCCCGTCGACGCCGTCCACATCGACCAGCTGGCCGAGGTGCTCCGGGGCGACGAGCCGGCCGCCTTGTTCGTGGGCGGGCGGGCCTGCCGGGCCGACCTGCTGGCCGACGCCAGCCGCATCGCCACCACCACGGGGGCCAAGCTGCTCGCCGAGACCTTCCCCGCCCGCCTCGAGCGCGGCGCCGGACGGGTCCCCGTCGACCGCCTCGCCTACCTGGCGGAGTTCGCGGCCATGCAGCTCGAGGGGCTGCGGCACCTGATCCTCGTCGACGCCAAGTCGCCGGTGTCCTTCTTCGCCTACCCCGGCAAGGCCAGCGACCTCGTGCCCGAGGGGTGCACGGTGCACGTGCTGGCGGCCCCCGAGGGCGACCCCGCCGCCGCCCTGGCGGCGCTGGCCGACGCCGTCGGCGCCCCCGCCGACGCCGCCACGCTCCAGGCCGAGGCCCGCCCCGAGCTCCCCACCGGCCCCCTGACGGCCGACGCCGTGTGCCAGGCCGTGGGCGCGCTCCTCCCCGAGGGCGCCATCGTCTCCGACGAGGGCAACACCTCCGGGCTCTTCGCCGCCGGGCACACGGTCGGCGCGCCCGCCCACGACTGGCTGTGCCTCACCGGCGGGGCCATCGGCCAGGGCCTCCCGGTGGCGCTGGGCGCCGCGGTCGCCTGCCCCGACCGACGGGTGATCGCGCTGCAGGCCGACGGCTCCGCCATGTACACCCTGCAGGCCTGGTGGACGATGGCCCGCGAGCAGCTCGACGTGACCACGATCATCTTCAACAACTCGTCCTACGCCGTGCTCAACATGGAGCTCGACCGCGTGGGTGCGGCGGCCGGCGGCGCCAAGGCGAAGGAGATGCTCGACCTCCACCACCCCGACCTCGACTTCGTGGCCCTCGCCCAGGGCATGGGGGTGCCGGCCAGCCGCGCCACCACCAGCGAGGACTTCGTGGCCCAGCTCCAGCAGGCCCTGGCCACCCCCGGCCCGAGCGTGATCGAGGCCATCGTCCCCTCCATCGTCTGAACCTCTCCGCTTCTCTGTGCGCTGACGACCGCCATGCGGTTGCCTGCGCACGCAGATCGCACGGACCAGCAGCCGCCGGACCGTGCGGGTACGGTCCGACCATGACGACCGACGTGCTCGACGGTGTGCTCGACGAGGCTGCGGCGCAGCTCCCAGACGCGATCGACCTCCGGCGCCGGATCCACCAGCACCCCGAGCTCGGCCTGGAGCTGCCGACCACCCAGGCGAGCATCCTGGAGGCGCTCGACGGCCTCCCCCTCACGATCACCGAGGGCACCACGTCGTCGTCGCTGGTGGCGGTGCTCGACGGCGCCGAGCCGGGGCCCACGGTGCTGCTGCGGGGCGACATGGACGCCCTTCCGATGCACGAGGACACCGGGCTCGACTTCGCCAGCGCCGACGACCACGCCATGCACGCCTGCGGCCACGACACCCACGTGGCGATGCTGGCCGGGGCCGCCAAGCTGCTGGCCGCCCGGCGCAGCGGCCTGGCCGGTCGGGTGGCGTTCATGTTCCAGCCCGGCGAGGAGGGCCACCACGGGGCCCGCTTCATGCTCGAGGACGGCCTGCTCGCCACGGCGTCGGCCGGCGCCGAGCCGGTGTCGATGGCCTTCGCCATCCACCAGTCCCCCACCATCCCGTCGGGCATGGTCGCGGCCAAGGGCCAGGCGCTGCTGGCGTCGGCCGACGAGTTCCAGATCACCGTGCGGGGCCGGGGCGGGCACGCGTCGATGCCCCACCACGCCTGCGATCCCATCCCCATCGCCTGCGAGATCGTGATGGCGCTCCAGGCGATGGTCACGCGCCGCGTCGAGGCCTTCGACCCCGCCGTGGTCACGGTGGCCAAGGTGCGGGCCGGCACCACCACCAACGTCATCCCCGAGTCGGCCACCCTGTGGGGCACCATCCGCACCGTGTCGGAGCACACCCGGAAGCAGGTGATGGCGGACATCGAGCGCGTCGCCGACGGCATCTGCGCCGCCCACGGCGCCGCCGCCGAGGTGACCCTCACCCACGGGTACCCCGTCACGGTGAACCACGACGACGCCGCGGCCTTCGCCCTCTCCACCGCCGCGCACCTGCTCGGCGAGGACCTGGCCCTCGAGATGCCCACCCCGGTGATGGGCGCCGAGGACTGGAGCTACGTGCTCCAGGAGGTCAACGGCGCCATGGCGTTCCTCGGCACGCGCCCCAAGGGCATCGCGCCCCACGACGTCGCCCCGAACCACTCCAACCGCATGGTCCTCGACGAGGACGCCATGGTCCCCGGCATCGCCACCTACGCCGGCGTGGCCCTCCGCTGGCTGGCCCAGCCGGCGACCAGCTAGCGCCTCCGGGGCTCTCGGCCGCCGTCCGAGCGGTGCGCTGCGGGTACGGCGCCCCCTGCTGAGGTCGATCCGTCGACGGCGAGGCGCGCCGGTCAGCGGTCGCTCGTCAGAGGTCGCTCGTGGGTGCCCCTGCTTCGTCGCCGTCGGCCGCGCCCCGCCGGTCGGTGGAGCGCACGGCGAGGCGGATGAGCCCGTAGACGAGGAGCGCCACGAGGCAGGCGGCCCCCACCCCGGCGCCGACCAGGGTGGACGTCCGGGTCTCCTCGCCGGTGGCCGACAGGTCGAGGGCCCCGTCGCCGAACCCGATCTGCCACACCGCACCGTTGTCGGCCTTGGTGGTGGCGTTGGAGCGCACGTCGCCGGGGAGCCGCACGCCCACCCGCACCTGGATGAGGCGGCTCAGCGACTCCCCCAGCTGGGCCTCGATCTCCTCCACCGTCTGGCCGAGCGGCTCGCCGTCGAGCTCCGCGGCGAGGTCGTCGTCGCCGAAGGCCTCGAGGCCGCCGCTGAAGTCCACCCGACCGTCGAAGCGCCACTCGGTGCGGGCGAACGAGGTGGTCCGCTCCACGGCGAAGTCCTGGAAGGGCCCCTCCTCGCCGGCGATGTCGTCGAAGATGGCCGCGGCTCCCGCTGGATCGGTGAAGCCGCGCCGGATCCGCACCCGGGTGAACCCGTCCTCCTCGAGCACCGGCTCGTCGACGGTCCAGCCGGCTTCCACGAGGTCGTCGACCTCGAGCACGGCCCCGAGGTCGCCGCCGATGCGCTCGACCCCGTCGCGGTCGACCCCGACGACGACCTCCACGACCCCCGACCCGTCCTCCTCCAACAGCACGTTCACGTCCAGCTGAAGACGACACGACGACAAGACGACGAGGAGCAGCAGTAGGCCGGGGAAGCGCAGGAGGAGTCGGCGGCGAGGGCCCGGCGGGGGGTGTGGGGGGCAGAGGCTCCGCCGGAGCCCCCCACCCGCGGGCGGCGCAGCTTGCTGTGCCGCCCGCAGCAAGCCCTCAGCGCGGCCGCAGGCCGCACGAGAAGACTCGAGCGAGGCGGCCGCAGGCCGCCGAGCTCGAAGCAACCTCACGTGGTCTTGACGATGAGCAGCGAGCAGGGGAGGTGGTGGGTGACCTTGTTGGGCACCGAGCCGAGCTGGAAGAAGCGGCTGAGGCCGGTCATGCCCTTGTTCCCCATCACGAGGAGGTCGAAGGCGCCGTCGCGGGCGGTGCCGATCAGGGCGTCGACGGGGTCGCCGTCGATCACCTTGGTGTCGATGACCACCCCTGCCTCGGCGTGGCGGGCCGCCTCCCCGGCGACGACCGGCTCGCCCTTGTCGGGACGGCCGGCGGTCAGGATCGTCAGCGTGGCGCCGGTGCTGGCCGCCACCTCCACAGCCCGGTCCACGGCCTTGGCCGCCGTCTTGGACCCATCCGTCCCCACGAGGATGCGCTCGTACATGGCGCGCACGCTACCGGACGCGACGATGCCCCCACCCGAGGGCAGGGGCATCGTGGCGTCCGGTGGGCGTCAGCCGCCGGTGGGACCGGCCTCGGCCAGCTCCATCGGCGGGGGCTCGAAGCCCTCGACCGCTCGGAAGGTGAGCGCCAGCTCGCCGGTCTCGGCGTCGGGCTCGGCGTCGACGACGATGAGCTGCCCGGCGTGGAACTCCTTGTAGAGGAGCTTCTCCGAGAGCACGTCTTCGATGAGCCGCTGGATGGCCCGACGCAGCGGGCGGGCGCCGAGCGTGGGGTCGTACCCGCGATCGGCCACGTGGTGCTTGGCCGCCGGGGTGAGCTCGATCCCGATGCCCTGGCCCTCGAGCTGCTTCTGGGTGCGGGCGATCATCAGGTCGACGATCTGGGTGACCTCGGGCTTGGTGAGCTCGTGGAACACGATCGTCTCGTCGATGCGGTTGAGGAACTCGGGCCGGAAGTGCTGCTTGAGCGCTTCGTTGACCTTCTCCTTCATCCGCTCGTAGGTGATCGCCTCGTCGGCCTTGCCGAAGCCGAGGTTGGCCTTGCGGAGGTCCGCCGTGCCGAGGTTGGAGGTCATGATCAGCACGGTGTTGCGGAAGTCGACCGAGCGGCCCTGGGCGTCGGTGAGCCGGCCCTCCTCCAGGATCTGGAGCAGGGTGTTGAAGACGTCGGGGTGGGCCTTCTCGATCTCGTCGAAGAGCACCACCGAGAACGGCTTGCGCCGGACGGCCTCGGTGAGCTGGCCGCCCTCCTCGTAGCCGACGTAGCCGGGGGGCGACCCGACCAGGCGGCTGACCGTGTGCTTCTCCATGTACTCGGACATGTCGAGGCTGATCAGCGCCGTCTCCTCGCCGAAGAGGAACTCGGCGAGGGTCTTGGCCAGCTCGGTCTTCCCGACGCCGGACGGGCCGAGGAAGATGAAGCTGCCGCTGGGGCGCTTCGGGTCCTTGAGCCCGGCCCGGGTGCGGCGCACGGCCTGGGAGACCGCCTTGATGGAGTCCTCCTGGCCGATGACCCGCTTGTGCAGCTCGTCTTCCATGTGGAGGAGCTTCTGCGTCTCCTCCTCGGTGAGCTTGTACACCGGGATCCCGGTCCACATCGAGAGGACCTCGGCGATGGCCTCCTCGTCGACCTCGTCGAACAGGTCGACCCCGGAGTCCTTGATCTCGCGCTCCTTGCCCTCCTTGGCGGCGAGGAGCTCCTTCTCCTTGTCGCGCAGGCGGCCGGCCTCTTCGAAGTCCTGGTTCTCGACGGCCTTCTTCTTCGACTCGACCACGCCGGAGAGCTCGTTCTCGATCTCCTTGTAGTCGGCCGGGGTCTCCATGCGCTTGATGCGCAGGCGGGAGCCCGCCTCGTCGATGAGGTCGATGGCCTTGTCGGGCAGGAAGCGGTCGGCGATGTAGCGGTCGGCGAGGTTGGCCGCGGCCACCAGCGCCTGATCGGTGATCGTGACCCGGTGGTGGGCCTCGTAGCGGTCGCGCAGGCCCTTGAGGATCTCGATGGTGTGGGCCACGGTGGGCTCGTCGACCACGATCTTCTGGAAGCGCCGCTCGAGCGCCGCATCCTTCTCGAGGTGCTTGCGGTACTCGTCGAGCGTGGTGGCGCCGATGGTCTGCAGCTCACCTCGGGCCAGCATGGGCTTCAGGATCGACGCTGCGTCGATGGCGCCCTCGGCGGCACCGGCGCCCACGAGCGTGTGGAGCTCGTCGATGAAGAGGATGATGTCGCCGCGGGTGCGGATCTCCTTCAGCACCTTCTTCAGGCGCTCCTCGAAGTCGCCGCGGTACCGGGAGCCGGCCACCAGGGCGCCGAGGTCGAGGGTGTAGAGCTGCTTGCCCTTGAGGGTCTCGGGCACGTCGTTGGCCACGATCTTCTGGGCCAGGCCCTCCACGACGGCCGTCTTGCCGACGCCGGGCTCGCCCACGAGGACGGGGTTGTTCTTCTGCCGGCGCGACAGCACCTGCATGACCCGCTCGATCTCCTTGGCCCGGCCGATGACCGGGTCGAGCTTCTTCTCACGAGCCTGCTGGGTGAGGTTGCGGCCGAACTGGTCGAGCACGAGGGAGCCGGACGCGGCGTCCTGGCTCTGGGTGCCGCCGGGCCCGGAGGCCTGGCCGGCCTTCTCCTGGCTGCCACCGGGGCCCTGGTAGCCCGAGAGGAGCTGGATGACCTGCTGGCGCACGCGGGACAGGTCGGCGCCCAGCTTCACCAGCACCTGGGCGGCCACGCCCTCGCCCTCACGGATGAGGCCGAGGAGGATGTGCTCCGTGCCGATGTAGTTGTGCCCGAGCTGGAGCGCCTCGCGCAGCGACAGCTCGAGGACCTTCTTGGCCCGTGGCGTGAAGGGGATGTGGCCGGACGGCGACGAGCCACCCTGGCCGATGATCTCCTCGACCTGGCTGCGCACGGCCTCGAGCGAGATGCCGAGCGACTCGAGGGCCTTGGCGGCGACGCCTTCGCCCTCGTGGATCAGCCCGAGCAGGATGTGCTCGGTGCCGATGTAGTTGTGGTTGAGGAGCCGAGCTTCCTCTTGGGCCAGAACGACGACCCGTCGGGCTCGGTCAGTGAACCGTTCGAACAAGGTGAGCCTCCCGCCCCTATCTGGGGGATCCGTGGGTCGAGTGTATCCCCACCCCCCGGCAACGCACCGCGGGTCGGGCAACGCGTGTCCCCTGGTACCCATCGGCCGGTCCGGCGGCGTTCGTGAGGGCTCGCCGACGGTTTCCTCCGATCGACGACCACCGCCTACGGTGACCAGGTGGCGTCCGAGAGCCCGCTCCTCCAGCTGCCTGGCATGGCGGGCTTCCGCCAGCGGGTCGACGACGCCCTCCGCGCCGCGGTGGCCGCCGAGGACGAGCTGATGGCGCAGATGGGGTCGCACCTCATCACCGCCGGCGGCAAGCGCGCCCGCCCGCTGTTCTCGGTGGCGTCGGCGGCGGCCCTGGCGCCCGATGCCGCCACGATCGACGCCGCGGTGACCGACGACGTCGTGCTCGGCGGCGTGTCGGTCGAGCTCGTGCAGGTCGGGTCGCTGTGCCACGACGACGTGATCGACGAGGCGGAGACCCGTCGGGGCGTGGAGAGCGTGAACGCCCGCTGGGGCAACCTCAAGGCGATCCTGGCCGGCGACTTCCTCCTGGCCAAGGCGTCGGAGATCGCCGCCGGGCTCGGCACCGAGGTGGCCGGCCTGCTGGCCGCCACCATCGGCCGCCTCTGCGAGGGCGAGGTGCACGAGCTGCGCCATGCCTACGACGTGGGGCGCACCGAGCCCTCCTACCTGCAGGCGATCGAGGGCAAGACCGCCTCGCTCTTCGCCACCGCCTGCCGGGTGGGCGGCATCGTGGGCGACCTCCCCCGCGACCGGATCGACGACCTGACCGCCTTCGGACGGCACTACGGCATGGCCTTCCAGCTCGTGGACGACGTGCTCGACGTCATCGCCACCGACGAGCAGCTGGGCAAGCCCGCCGGCCACGACATCGCCGAGGGCATCTACAACCTCCCCGTCATCGTGGCCCTCGAGGAGCTGGGCGGCGACCTGCGGGCCCTGCTCGGCGGCCCGATCCAGGGCGCCGACCTCGACACGGCCCGCCGCCTGGTCCGCACCTCCAGCGGCGTCGACCGCTCGATCGACCTCGCCCGCGACCAGATCGAGGCGGCGGTGGCCGCCCTGGCGCCGCTCGGGGAGACGCCCAGCGCCGTGGCCCTGGCCGGCGCGGCCCACCACCTCCTCGTCGACGTCGAGGCCGTGCGCGCCGCCTGACCTCGTCGGCCGCTCGTGCAGGGTCGGGGGTACGGTCGGGCCATGGGGGGTGGACGCGAAGACGCGCTGGTCCGGGGCCTGCTGACCGGCATCGCCGCGTTCCGCTGGCTGGCGTGGTCGTGGATGGCGGTGGTGGCGCTGGTGAGCCGGCGCGAGCTCGAGGCCGACGGCGGCCGGCCATGGCTGGCCGTGGTCCTGATCGGCGCCGCGCTGGCGGTCACGGCCGGCGCCACCCTGCTCACCCGCCGCGACCCGGATCGCCTCGTCACCCTCCCGGCGCTGGCCACCGAGCTGGCCGTCGGCTTCGCCCTGGGCGCGGGGGACGGCTGGGCCTACGCGGTCGACCACTCGCAGTCGCTCGGCTCGGTGTGGCCGCTGGCCGGGGTGCTCACCGCCGGCGTGGCGCTCGGCGGCCGGGGCGGGGCGGCGGCGGGGGCGGTCGTCGGCCTGGGCCGGCTGTTCGGCGACGTGGTGCTCACCCAGTCGACGGCGCCGGTGCGCGACCTGACGGTGTCGGCCAGCTCCACCTTCGTGCTCTACGCCCTGGCCGGCGGGGTGGCCGGCTACGCCACCGTGAAGCTGCGGGAGGCCGAGCGCCGCATCTCCACCGCCCAGGCACGGGAGGAGGTGGCCCGAACCCTCCACGACGGCGTGCTGCAGACCCTGGCGGTCGTCCAGCGCCGGGCCACCGACCCCGACCTGGCGCGGCTGGCCCGCGAGCAGGAGCGGGACCTGCGGGAGTTCCTCTTCGGGGCCGAGCCGGCCGGCGGCGAGCTCGGCCCGCGGCTGCGGCAGGCGGCGGCCCGCTTCGAGGACCACTTCGGCGGCCAGGGCCGCGTCGTCGTGGCCGCCGACCTCCCCGAGCTCCCGCCGGCGGTCGTCGACGCCGTCGCCGGCGCCGTCACCGAGGCCCTCACCAACGCCGGCAAGCACGGTGAGGCGCAGGTCGTCACGGTGTTCGCAGAGCCTGATGGCAGCCGGGGCGTGTTCTGCTCGGTCAAGGACGACGGTCGCGGGTTCGACGACGCGATCGAGGGGGTGGGCCTCCAGCGCTCGATCCGGGCCCGCATCGCCGAGGTGGGCGGCCGGGTGGAGGTCGACGGCAACCCCGGCCGGGGTGCGGAGGTCCGCCTGTGGGTGCCGTCGTAGGGTCGAGCCGTGGCTGACCTCTCGATGGTGCGCGTGGTGCTCGCCGACGACCACCCCATCTGGCGCTCCGGGGTCCGGGCCGACCTGGGCAGCAGCTTCCACGTGGTCGGCGAGGCAGGCGACGCCGACGAGGCGATCGCCGTGATCGCCTCGACGAAGCCCGACCTCGTGGTGTGCGACCTGCACATGCCCAGCGGGGGCGGCCTCAAGGTGGCCAAGACCTGCGGCGAGCAGACCCGGATCGTGATGCTCACCGTCTCGGAGGCGGAGCGGGACCTGCTCGACGCCGTCGCCGCCGGTGCCGTCGGGTACCTCGTGAAGTCGACCCCGCCCGAAGAGCTGCGCCAGGGCCTGTGGCGGGCCGCTCACGGCGATCCCGTCTTCTCGCCGTCGCTGGCCTCGCTGGTGCTCGGCGAGTTCCGTCGCCTGGCCCGGGCCAGCGGGAGCGTGCAGCCGCTGTCGGACCGTGAGCGCGAGGTGCTCCAGTACGTCGCCCGAGGCCACACCTACCGGGAGATCGGCGAGCAGCTCTTCATCGCCGAGAAGACGGTCGAGAACCACGTGCGCAACATCCTCGGCAAGCTCCACCTCAACCGACGCCAGGAGCTCGTGCGCTACGCCCTGGAGCACGGGATCGAGTGACGGAGCGGTCCCCTGGGGGATCTGGGGGATCCCCCAGGCCCCACTAGGGGGCGCGCCGGGTCCCGCCGGTGCCGCGGCGGGCGGAGGGTGGCCCCATGACCGCCACCAGCACGCCATCTCGACCCGATCCCACCCGCACGGGCGCCGTGTGGGTGACCGGCACCGGGGCCTTCCTCCTCCTGGCCGCCGCCGCCGTGTTCACGGCCATGCGGTGGGAGCAGATCCCCGATGCCGCCAAGCTCGGTGCCCTCGCCCTCGTGACCGGCGCCTGCCTGATCGCCGGCCGGGGCCTCAAGGCGACGCTGCCGGCCACCGCCGGGGCGCTCTTCCACCTCGGTGCCTTCCTCGTCCCGCTCGACGTCGCCGCCGTGGGCGTGCGGGCCGGCCTCGACTGGTCCGGCCTGCTCCTGGCCGAGGGCGTGGCGGCGACGATCACCTTCTGGTGGGCGGCCCGCACCGAGCGGTCCGTCGTGCTGGAGTGGGCCGGCACCCTCGCCGTGGTGGCCCTGGCCGGCGGCATCGGGGCCACCACGAGCGTGCCGGCGCCGCTGGCCCTCGCCGGGGCCGGGCTGGCGGCGGTGGCCCTCCGCCGCCACGACCAGGCGACCGTGTGGGCGGCCACGGCGGGCCTCGCTCCCCTGCTGGCCTTCTTCGACGAGCTCACGGTCACCGGAGCCGGGACGCTCGAGCGCCTCGGCCTCACCGGCTCGCAGCCCCGGCTGGCCGCCACGGCCACCGGCGTCACCGCAGCCCTCGCCCTGGCCGTGGTGGGCCGGCGCCGCGACGACGTGGGGCAGGTGCTGATCGGGGCGGGGCTGGCGGCGCTCGGCGTGACGGCCTCGTGGACGGGGGCCGGCACCAGCGGCTCGAGCACGATCGTGGGCCTGGCCACCGGCTTCCTCCTCCTGCAGGTCGTGGCCCTGGCCACCGCCGACGACCCGTTCTGGCGCATCCCCAGCGACGTCATCGCCCGGGTGGCCGAGGCGATCGCCGGCCCGTTGATCGTGGTGGTCGGCCTCGTGGTGGTGGCCTTCGCCGGTGAGGACCTGGCCGAGCCCTCCATCGCCCTGGCGTCCTCGGTGCTGGCCCTCGGGTGGGTGGTCGCCGATCGCCGCCGCGCCGCTCCCGGGTCGGGCCTGGTGACCGGCGCGCTGGCCGCCAGCCTCGCGGTGGCCGTGGCCACCACGCCGGCGGCGGCGGCGGAGCCGGGCCTGCTGGCGCTGGGCCTGGTGGCCATCGCCGCCGGCGGCGCGCTGCGTGGGCGGCGAGGCGGTCTGCTCGTGGCGGTGGTGGCGGCGATCAGCGCTCCGCTGGTCACGGGTGCTGCCGAGTCAGCGGCCTTCGTCGCCCTGGCGGGGGCCCTGGGCAGCCTGGTGCTGGCGGAGGCGGCCGTGCGCCACCTCCGGGCGACGGGCCCCGGGGTCCGCCCCCTGGCCCTCCCCGGGCAGGCCCAGGCGCTGGCCCTGGTGGCCCTGGTCCCGGGCGCCCTGGCCGTCGCCTCGCTGCTGGCGGCGACCGACCTCGGCATCGCCGTGCTCCTCGGCGGCGCCGTGCTGGCCACGGTCGTGGCGGCCGTGTGCGACCGCGGTGCGCTGCCCGGTGAGGTCCCCCTCGGCGCTGCGGCGCGGGTGGCCTCCGTGGCGGTCCTCCTCGGGGTGACCGAGCGTCCGGCCCACGAGGTGGCCGTGGTGGCGATGGCGGTCGCGGGGCTGTCGCTGCTCGACGCCCTCCGGCGCGACGAGCCGACCATCGCCCTGGGCGCCGCCGTCGCGCTGCCCGTCGGCATCGGGGCCGCCGTGGCCGCGACCGGCCTGTCCCTTCCGGCCACGGGCGTCGCGCTGTCGATCGGCGCGGTGGTGCTGGCCGGCCTGGGGGCGCTGGCCGGCCGGCGCTGGGCGGTGCCGGCCGGCACCGCAGTGGTGCTGGCCGCTGCGGGCGGGCTCGGCCTGGCCGCCGCCGACCCCGCCACCTTCGCCGACGCGGTGATGGTGACGAGCGGGCTCGGGCTCGCCGTCGCCATCGAACGAGGGCGCCTCGACGGCGTGTACCTCGCCGGCACCACCCTCACGGGCGGGCTGTGGATCCGCCTGCACGACGCCGAGGTGGTGGCGTCGGAGGCGTACCTCGCCCCGGTGGCGCTGCTGCTGCTGATCGCCGGGGTGCGGGCCCGGTCCATCGGCACCAGCAGCTGGATCGCCTACGGACCGGTGGTGGGCATCCTCGGCGGTGCCGCCCTGGCCGAGCGCATCGCCGGCGGCGGCGGCGGCCACGCCCTGCTCGCGGGCGCGGTGGGGGTGGTCTCGGTGGCCGTCGGCGGCCAGCGACGACTGGCCGCTCCGCTCTTCCTCGGCACCGCCCTGCTGGTGGCGCTGGCGGGCTACGAGACGCTCGCCCTCACCGCCGGCCTCCCCACCTGGACGTGGCTGGCCCTCGGCGGCACGGTCCTGCTCGGCGCCGGGGTGGCCATGGAGCGCCACGACCTCGGCCCGCTCGAGACCGGCCGCCGCCTGGTCGACGTGGTCGACGAGCGCTTCGCCTGACCGAGCGCTCCCCGCTACCCCGGGAGGGTGGCGGGGAGCCGGCGGGCGGCGAGCACGCCGAGCAGCGCCACCAGCAAGGTGGCGGCGAAGGCCAGCTCGAGGGCGCTGCGGGTGGCCCAGCCGCTGGTGTCGCCGAAGGCCACGAACGCCCCGCCGAGGCCCGTGCCCAGCGAGACGCCCAGCACGTCGCTGAGCTGGAGCGACGACGACGACGCTCCCTCCCGGCCGGGCTCGGCGAGGCCGAGGACGGTGACCGAGAGCGGCGAGTAGGCCATGCCGATGCCGAGCCCAGCGACGGACCAGACGGCGATGGCCAACGGCACGGGCAGCGGGCCGAGCGCCCCGAACATGCCACCGATGCCGACCGCCACGAGCGCGAACCCGATCCCCACCAGACGACGGGGCCCGACCGTGTGCACCACCTTCTGCTGGACCCAGGCGCCCACGGTCCACAGCACCGTGGCACCGGTGAGCGCCAGGCCCGCCACCCAGGTGGGGCGGTCCCGCACCTCCTGGAACGTCAGCGACACGTAGGCGTCGGTGCCGAAGAAGGCGAAGGTCAGGATGCCGCGCACGAGGATGGCCGCCGGCATCCCGGGCGCCAGCCGCAGCGTGCCGGCGGGGACCAGTCGCAGGAACGCCGCCACCGCCACGGGCACGCCGACCACCACGAGCACGACCGCGACCCCGAGCGGTGCGCCGCTGATGGCGGCCAGCACCGCGCCCGTGGCGAGGGTGAGCACGAGGGCGGGGTGGCGCCGGTCGGGCGGCGCGGGCTCGACCACGTCCTGGGTCGCCAGCGCGGTGGCCGCGGCCGCCACCTCGATGCCGGTCGCCGCCGCAGGACCGGCGACCGGAACCGGTCGGTGGGCGTCGACCTGGCTCCGGAGGACGGGGATGGTGATGGCCGCCGCCATGGCGGTCAGCGGCAGGATCGCCAGGAAGACCGCTCGCCACCCCAGGGCCTCGGCGATCCCGCTGGAGGCAGCAGGGCCGATCAGGCCGGGGACCACCCAGGCGGTCGACAGCACGGCGAACACCCGCGGGCGCACGCCCGCCGGGTACGACCGGCCGATGGCGGCGTAGGCCACGGCCGGGATGGCGCCGGCGCCGATCCCCTGGGCCACCCGCGCCACCACCAGCACCAGCATCGACGGGGCCAGCCCGCCGAGCAGCAGTCCCGCCGAGAACAGCGCCAGCCCCACGGCGAACGGGAAGGCCGTGCCGCGCCGGTCGGCGGCCTGGCCGGCCGTCACGATGCCGAGCATGGTCCCGAGGAAGAAGCCGCTGAACACCCAGCCGTAGAGGCCGAGCCCGCCGAGGTCGTCGGACACGACCGGCATCACCGTCGACACCGCCAGCGACTCGAAGGCCACCAGCGTGATCGTCAGCACGAGCCCCACCGTGAGGCGGCGGCGCGCCGGCGCCCACACGCCGTCGGCCGAGGGGCTGGTGGCCTCGGCGGTCGGGTGCTGGTCCACGGTCACGGCTGCATCGTGCCGGGCGAGGCGCCGGCGAGCCAATGCGATCGGCCGAGGGCGCCCGTGGACGGCCGGCCGCACCCGGTCACGCAGCGCACGGCCCCGGGCGCGCCGATGGCGCCCCTCAGGGCGCCATCGACGAGCTCAGCGGCGGGCGGCCGGGTCAGCCGGTGAAGCTGGGAGCCGCCGGGGCCGGGGCGGCCGGCGGGGCCTCGCCCGGCTGGGTGACCGTGAACGACAGCACCTCGTAGTCGAACCCGGCGCCGTCAGCCAGCACGCAGCGGCTCTCGACCAGGTAGGTGCCCGGCGCCAGGCCGGTGGTGTCGACCTCGTAGGTCCAGTCGCCCTCGGCGTCGCCGAGCACCTCGTCCTCCACGACGATCGGCTCGCCGCCCTCCGGGGTCACGGTGGTCAGCACCGGGCTGTTCGGGCAGAGGGTCCCGGTCACCGTGACCGGGTCGCCGGCCTCGACGGCCGCCGGGGTGAGGGTGGCCGCCGGGGCGACCTCCGCTGCGTAGGAGAACACGGCCTGGGCACCCACGTCGCCGATGCCGGGGCAGTCGCCCTCGTCGGACACCCAGCTCAGGGTCACCACGCCACCGGCGACCGACGTCGTGAGGGTGACCGGTGCCTCAGGGAAGAGCTCGTCGGAGATCGTGGCGATCTCGGTGATCTCGTCGGTCGTGATCTGCACGAGGATGGTGTCGTAGCAGTCCGAGTCCTCGACCTCGACGGTGATGGTGTCGGCGTCCGGGTCGATGTCGACCAGCACGTTGCCTTCCCAGTCCTCGGGGTTGTCGATCTCGTCGGCGACGGTGATCTCGGGGCCGGCCCCCGGCGTCACGCCGGTCACCTCGAGGACGCGCGGTCCGTCGTTGGGCACGAGGTCGTGCTCGACCCGGATGTCGACCGGGCCGGTGACGGCGTCGGCCGGCGCGGCCACCACCAGCAGGGTGCCGGCCGCCAGGGCGGCGGCGGTGAGGGAACGAACGATGCGCAAGGGGGGACTCCTCCGTCGGTGGGCGCGGGGCGCCCGGATCGGCGAAGAAGGTATCGCACCCGCCGGCGGGGCGCGCTACTCCTGCTCGGGTCGCAGGGTGGGGAAGAGGATGACGTCGCGGATGCTCTGGGTGTCGGTGAGGAGCATCACGAGGCGGTCCATCCCGATGCCGAGGCCGGCGGTGGGCGGCAGGCCGTACTCGAGGGCGCGGAGGTAGTCCTCGTCGACGACCATGGCCTCGTCGTCGCCGGCGGCCTTCTGCCGGGCCTGGTCCTCGAAGCGCGCCCGCTGCTCGTCGGGGTCGTTCAGCTCGGAGAAGGCGTTGCAGAGCTCACGGCCGGCCACGATGCCCTCGAAGCGCTCCACCATGTCGGGGAGCTCGCGGTGGTCGCGCGCCAGCGGCGAGACCTCCTTCGGGTAGTCCATGACGAAGACCGGGCCCCACAGCTCCGCCTCGGTGGTCTTCTCGTAGACCTCCAGCACGAGCTTGCCGGGGCCGTAGGACTCCTCGACCTCGACGCCGTGCTCCGTGGCGATCCGGCGCAGGTCCTCGATCGGCATGCGCACGTCGACGTGCACGCCGGCGTGCTCCTCCACCAGCTCGGTCAGCGTCGCCCGGCGCCACGGCGGGGTGAGGTCGAGCTCGCGGCCGGCGTAGGCGAGCTGCGTGGTGCCGTGCAGCTCGAGCGCCAGGTGGGCCACCAGCTCCTCGGTGAGCGCCATCACGTCGTGGTAGTCGCCGTAGGCCTGGTAGAGCTCGAGCATCGAGAACTCGGGGTTGTGGCGGGTGGAGAGCCCCTCGTTGCGGAACACCCGGGCGATCTCGAACACCCGCTCGAAGCCGCCCACGGTGAGCCGCTTGAGGTAGAGCTCCGGCGCGATGCGCAGGAACAGCTCCATGTCGAGGGCGTTGTGGTGGGTGGTGAACGGCTGGGCCAGCGCGCCGCCGGGGATCGGGTGGAAGACCGGCGTCTCCACCTCGACGAAGGCGCGGTCCTCCAGCCAGCGGCGGGTGAGGCTCATGATCCGGCTGCGCTGCAGGAAGGTGGTGCGCGTCTCGGGGTTGGCCCACAGGTCCGCGTAGCGCTGGCGGTAGCGCAGGTCGGTGTCGCTGATGCCGTGGAACTTGTCACCGAAGCTGCGCCGAGCCTCCGCCAGCATCGTCCAGCTCGACACCTTGACCGACAGCTCGCCCTTGCGGGTCTTCACGACCTCGCCGGCCGCGCCCACCCAGTCGCCGAGGCTGATCTTGCCGAAGCCCTCGAAGTCGTCGGTCACGGCGGCCAGGGCGAAGAGCTGGATCTCGTCGCCGCTGCCGTCGCGCATCGTGGCGAAGGCCAGCTTGCCCTGGGCCCGGTGCAGCATCACCCGACCGGCGACGGTCACCTGGATGCCGGTCTCCTCGCCGGGCTCGAGGGCGTCGTGGGCGGCCCGCAGCTCGGCGGTGGTGGCGGTGACCTCGTAGCGGTAGGGGGTGCTCACGATGCTGCGTTCTTCTCGAAGATGAGGCGCAGGCCGTGCAGGGTGAGCCACGGCTCCACGTGGGTGATGGCCTCCGACAGCGGGCCGATCAGGCCGGAGAGGCCGCCGGTGGCCACGACGGTGGCGTCGGCGTCGAGCTCGGTGCGGATGCGCTCGCACATGCCGTCGACCAGCGAGGTGTAGCCGTAGATGGCGCCCGACTGCATCGACTCCACGGTGCTGCGGCCGATCACGTTGCGGGGCTCCACCAGCTCCACCCGGCGCAGCGCCGCGGCGCGGGCGAAGAGGGCGTCGAGGCTGATGTCGATGCCGGGGAAGATGGCGCCGCCGAGGTACTCGCCCTTGGCGGAGATGGCCTCGAAGGTGGTGGCCGTGCCGAAGTCCACGACGATGGTCGGGCCGCCGTAGAGGTCGAAGGCGGCCACGGCGTCGGCGATGCGGTCGGCCCCGACCTCCTTGGGGTTGTCGTAGAGGATCGGCAGGCCGGTGCGCACGCCTGGCTCCACCACGAGGGCGGGGAACCCGAAGTAGCGCTCCGACATGCGGCGCAGCGAGCCCGTCACGCGCGGCACCGACGAGCAGCAGACGATGCCGCTGATGTCGTTGTCGTCCCAGGTGCTGCCGTGGAAGCCGAGGAACTCCTGGAGCACGAGGGCGTGCTCGTCGGCCGTTCGCTCCACGTTGGTGGCGATGCGCCAGTGGTCGACGAGGCTGGTGTCGGCCAGCCGGGCGTCGAGGTTGGGGCCGTCGTCGGCGTCGAGGTCGTAGAGGCCCACCACGGTCTGGGTGTTGCCGACGTCGAGGGCGAGCAGGAGCACGGCGTCAGACGCTACGGGGCGGTCGTCGGGAGGGGCGAACCCGATCGGTCCTCAGCGGATGTCGAGGCCGAGGTCGAGGGCCGGGGCCGACTGGGTGATCTGGCTGGTGGAGAGCAGGTCGACGCCGGTGGCGGCGTAGGCGGCGGCCGTCTCGACGGTGATCCGGCCGCTGCACTCGAGCAGCGGTCGGCGACCGCCGTGCTCGGCAGCCCAGGCGTCGGCCAGCGCCACCGCCTCGGTGGCCAGCGCCGGCGTCATGTTGTCGAGGAGGACGGCGTCGGCACCGGCGTCGAGGGCCTGCTGGAGCTCGTCGAGGGAGGTGGCCTCGACGTGGACCAACCGACCCGGCCAGCTGGCCTTGGCGGCCGCCACGGCCTCGGCGATCCCGAGCAGCGCCAGGTGGTTGTCCTTGAACATGATCCAGTCGGACAGGTTGCCGCGGTGGTTCACCGCACCGCCGGCGCGCACGGCCGCCTTCTGGAGCGTCCGCAGCCCGGGGGTCGTCTTGCGGGTGTCCCAGATCCGCGCCGGCCCGCCGCTGGCGGCGGCGTCGGCGAAGCGGCGGGTCAGGGTGGCGATGCCGGAGAGGTGGCAGAGGAAGTTGAGCGCCGTCCGCTCGCCGGTGAGCACCGCGGCCATCGGGCCCGCCACGGTGCCGACGACCTGGCCGGCCTCGAGGCGGGCGCCGTCGGCGGCGTCCCACGCGACCGCCACGGCCGGATCGAGCTGGGCGAAGGTCTCCGTGACGCAGCGCGTGCCGGCCAGGACGCCCGGGTCGCGCGCCACGATGTCGGCCACCGCCACCGCGTCGGCGGGCAGCAGCGACGAGGTGAGGTCGCCGAGCGGTGCCAGGTCCTCGGCCAGCGCCCGAGTCACAGCGTCGCGCACGGCGAGGAGGTAGGGATCGGCCACGGCCATGGTCGCTAGCCTGCCAGGCGCGTCGCTGGGGGGCGGACCTCGGCCGACCACGTCGCCACCCGGAGGCCGCCATGCCGAACCCGTCCGACCCCACCCCGATCGCTGCGCTCACCGAGGAGCTGGCGGCGCTGCGCCAGCGCGTGGATGCCCAGGCCGCCGAGCTGGCCCAGCTGCGGGCCGCCCCTGCTCCCGAGGAGCGGCGCGTCTCCCGCCGCCACCTCCTCACCGGTCTGGCCGGCCTCGGCGCGGCGAGCGTGGCCGGCGTCGCCGCCGCCCCGCCCGCGGCGGCCGACGACGGCGACCCCCTGCTGCTCGGCACGGTGAACACGGCCACTGCGACCACGTACGTGACGACGGATGCTGAGGCAGGTGCCTCGGAGCTGGAGCTCGGCGGCCGTGGCGGGGGCCTCTCGGTCACGTCCGATCGCGGCCTCGCCGCCTTCTACGGGGAGGTGACGGGCGTTGAGACCTTCGCTGCCGTGTATGGGACCACCAGCAAGCCGAACGGCGGCATCGGGGTGCTGGGCCAGGCGCGGACTCCATCGGGCATCGCCCTCGTGGGCGGGTCCGTCGCCGGGCCAGCGGCCTACTTGCAGTCCGACGACGGGGTCACGCTCCGCCTGACACCGGCCGAGCGCACCGGACCGCCCGTCTCTGCCTCCCGCACCTTCGAAGCCGGGTCGCTCTCGGTCGATGACGCCGGCGACCTCTGGGTGTGCGTGGAGTCCGGCGCTCCCGGCACCTGGACGCGGCTGCTCCGTGAGGACACCGCCACGGGGCGGAGCGTGCCGATCACGCCCTTCCGGGCGCTCGACACCCGCCTCGTCGGCGGGCGCCCGCCCGGGAGCCCGGCCATCGCCGGGCAGCGGCGGGGGCCGGTGCGCGGCGGCCAGAGCATCACGCTCGACCTGGCCGGCGCCGGCGCCGTGCCGGCCAGCGCCACCGGCGTGTTCGGCAACCTCATCGTGGTCGACCCCACCCACGACGGCTACGCCCGCATCCGACCGTCGGGCACCGAGAGCCCGGCGTCGTCGGTGAACTTCGCCGGTGGGATCAACGCCCTGGCGAACAGCTTCATCACGGGCCTGGGCCCGGCGGGGGTCACCCTGAGCGTCAGCGGCACGTCGGCCGACCAGGTCACGCTCGTGGTCGACGTCGCCGGCTACCTCACCTGATCCGCCCTGCGAGGGGGTGGATCAGCCGAAGCCGCGGTTGTCCTGCTTTAGGGCGGTGTCGACGGCGAGGCTGCTGGCCACCACGAGGGTGCGCAGCGGGTCCTCCAGCGGGCGGTGGATCTGCACCACGTAGTTGTCGGCCGTGGTGAACATCGTCTTGGCCAGGCCCTCCCACGTCTTCGTGATGCGGGCCACCTCGGTGCCGGCGTGGTCCTGCACCGAGAAGTTCCACGCCCGCCAGTTCTCGGCGTTGATCGACCCGTACGTGTGGCCACCGGCCTCGAGGCTGAAGCGGATCTTGCCGACCATGTTCTGCTGCACGATGGCGCCCAGCTCGTTGCCCAGGCCGTCCTGGATCAGCACCTTCGACTTCATCACCTTGGCCGGGCGGGTGAGGGCCAGGAGCACGTTGCCCTGGACGTCGACGACCTGGAGCTTGTGGGTCATGAACTGGTCCATGGACGACACGACGCGCAGCACCTTCTTGGCCGTCGACTGGCCCACCTGGCGCACGGCCCCGATCTGGGTGCCGCCCTGGTCGAAGATGGCGTACTCGTTGTTGACCTCGATGAGCTTGGCCTTCTGGTTCACCACCAGGACCGGCTCGGTGAAGATCGTCCCGCCGCCCGGACCGGCGCCGACCGCGCCGACCTTGGCGACGTCGCCCACCACCTTCTCGGCGGCCCGGTTCACCGTCGGCACCGCGCTGCCGCCGACGGGCGGGTCGACCGACTGGCGACCGTGGGAGGAGACGTGCTCGCTCCACTGGTGGCCGTCCCAGTAGCGGAGCTCGTGGCGGCCGAACGGGTCGGGGTGCCAGGCGGCAGGGTTGGACGGGGTCCCAGCGTCGGTCATGCCGCGGAGGTTACCGGCGCCGGCCCGGGCGTCGATCAGCCGTTGGCGACGAACCGCAGGCGGAGCGACGGGTCCTCGCCGTCGACGTCGCTGCGGGTGTGGGCGCCCCGGCTCTCACGGCGGGCCAGCGCGCCGGCGCAGAGGGCGCGGCCGACGGTCGCCAGGTTGCGCAGCTCCCACGACGCCAGGTCGTCGCCGACCGCCTCGCCGGCGCACGCCTGGGCCGCCTGCTCGAGGCTGGCCTCGCTGCGCAGCACCCCGGCGTGCAGGGTCAGCTCACGCTGGAGCTCCTCGCGGCTGAGCGCGCTCGACCCGTCGGGTGCCGGCACCCACAGCGGCCGGCCGCCGATGGCGCCGCCGCCGAGCAGCGAGCGCATGGCGCCCGTCGGGGACGGGCCGTCGACGCCGCGGTCGATGGCCTCCACCACGCGCGGGCCGAACACCATGCCGTCGAGCAACGAGTTCGACGCCAGCCGGTTGGCGCCCATCACCCCGTTGCAGCTGGCCTCCCCCGCCACCCACAGCCCGGGCAGCGAGCTGGCGCCGTCGAGGTCGGCCAGGATCCCGCCGCAGCTGTAGTGGGCGGCCGGGGCGATCGGGAGCCAGTCGGTGGCGGGGTCGAGCCCCACCGCGGCCAGCTCGGCGCTGATCGTCGGGAACCGCTCGGCGAAGCTCTCGAGGCCGGTGGCGTCGAGCCAGAGGTGCTCCACCTCCTGCTCGAGCATGCGGGCGGTGATGGCCCGGCTCACCTTGTCGCGCGAGAGGAGCTCGTCGACGAAGCGCTCGCCGTCGGCGTCGCGCAGCAGCGCCCCGTGGCCACGCAGCGCCTCCGACAGGAGCGGGCGGGGCATGGCGGGGTGGTGGAGGGCGGTGGGGTGGAACTGCTCGAACTCGACGTCGGCCACCGCAGCGCCGGCGCGGATCGCCATGGCCACACCGTCGCCGGTGGCCTCGTGGGGGTTGGTGGTGACGGCGAACAGCTGCCCGTAGCCGCCGGTGGCGACCAGGACGTGCGACGCCCGCACCTCGGTGCGGGTGCCGTCGAGGGCGGCGGCCACCACCCCGCGGCACCGGCCGCCCTCCACGATGAGGTCGAGGGCGAAGGAGCTCTCGTGGACGGCCGCCACCTCGGCCCGCACCGCATCGACCAGCGTGCGCTCGATCTCCACGCCGGTCGCCGCACCGCCAGCGTGCACGATGCGCGGCAGGGTGTGGCCCCCCTCGCGCGCCAGCTGCAGCTGGCCGTCGGGGTCCCGGTCGAAGGCGGCGCCGAGGGCGATGAGCTCGTGGACCCGGCCCGGGCCCTCGTCGACGAGTACCCGCACGGCGTCGACGTCGCAGAGCCCGGCGCCGGCGGCCAGGGTGTCGGCGAGGTGGAGGTCGGTGGAGTCGGGGTCGCCGCCGAGGACGGCAGCGACGCCGCCCTGCGCCCAGCGCGTGGTGGCCTGCTGCAGCTCGGCCTTGGTGACCACGCCCACCCGCATGCCGTGGATCTCCGCGGCTCGGACCGCGGCGGACAGGCCGGCCACCCCCGAGCCGAGCACCAGCAGGTCGAGGTCAGCCACGGCCATGGTCTACCAGCGCAGCGGTCGGGCCCGGCCCACCGGCGCGCCGACCGGCCGGTGGCGTCAGGAGGGCGGGGGACGACGTCAGTCGACCTCCACGTAGCGGTGGGGCGCGGGGCCCTGCTGCTCGAGGGCGATGGCCTCGGCGGTGAGCGCGTCGATCTGTCGGTTGGCCCGGTCCACGTGGACGACACGGGGCTCGTAGGCCGCCAGCTCGGCCTCCTCGTAGTCGGCGTAGCTGATCAGGATCACGCGGTCGCCCGGCGACACGAGCCGGGCGGCGGCGCCGTTGAGGCAGATGGCGCCGGACCCTCGCTCGCCCTCGATCACGTACGTCTCGAGGCGGGCGCCGTTGTCGATGTCGACCACGGCGACCTGCTCGTGCTCGAGCAGGTCGGCGGCGTCCATGAGGTCGCGGTCGACGGTGACCGATCCCACGTAGTGCAGGTTGGCGTCGGTCACCGTGGCTCGGTGGATCTTGGACTTCATCATGCGTCGCCGCATCAGGTGCTCCCTTCGGTGGGCGCCGCCGCGGCGGTCGCCCCCTGGTGGTGGTCGGTGGTCGTGCCGGGGCCCGGCTCCAGGTCGTGGCCGGCGTGGGCGGCGATGTTGTCGATGAGCCGCGCCCCCGAGAAGCGCACGGCCGCCAGCAGCCGCAGCTCGCCGGCGAGCGGGTCGACCACCTCGAGGGTGGTGGCGTCGACCACCTCCGCGTAGTCGAGCTCGGCCAGCGGCTCCGCCGCCACCACCTCGGCCATCACGGCGCGCACGACGGCCGGATCGCGCTGACCGGCGTCGATGGCCGCGCGGCCGGCCTGCAGCGCTCGCTGCACCACCGGCGCCGCGCGCCGCTCGTCGTCGGACAGGTAGGCGTTGCGGCTGGAGAGGGCGAGGCCGTCGGAGGCCCGGGAGGTCGGGCAGGCGACCACCTCGACGGGGATGGACAGGTCGGCGACCATCCGCCGCACGACCGCCACCTGCTGGAAGTCCTTCTCGCCGAAGTAGGCCCGGCACGGTCCCACGATGGCGAAGAGCTTGGCCACCACCGTGGCCACACCGGCGAAGTGGGTCGGCCGGCTGCGGCCCTCGAGCGGTGCCGACACCCCCGCCACCATCACCGTGGTGGCCACCGCGCCGCGGGGGTACATCTCGGCCGTGGTCGGTACGAACAGCAGGTCCACCCCTTCGCTCTCGGCCAGGTCGGTGTCACCGCGCAGGTCGCGCGGGTAGGCGTCGAGGTCTTCCGTGGGGGCGAACTGGAGCGGGTTCACGAAGATCGAGGCCACCACCACGTCGGTCTCCCGGCGGGCCGCCGCCATCAGCGACGCGTGGCCGGCGTGGAGGTACCCCATGGTCGGGACGAAGCCGACGCTCCGGCCGGCGGCCCGCGCCGCGTCGAGGTGGGCACGCAGCTCGGCGATGGTCGTGACGGTGGTCAGCGGCACAGCCGGCGGGCCTCCTCGGCCAGGGCCTCGTAGGCCGGGCGCTCCGCCGGCACGAGGGCGTCGAGGTGGCGGGCGACGGTCGCCTCGTCGCCCCGGCGCACGGGACCGGTGAGGGCGGCGGCCGGGCCGAGGTCGGCGACGTCGGCCAGGCTGCCCCGCGCCAGGTCGAGGAAGGCGTCGAGCGGGGCCCCCACGCCGGCGGCCACCCGCTCGACCTGGCCGAGCAGGGCCACGAGGTGGTTCGACGCGATCACGGCGGCCGCGTGGTAGCGGACCCAGTCCGACTCGGCGATGTGGACGACCCGGCCCCGCAGGCTGGCCACCACCTCGGCCGCCATCGGGTCGCCGTGTTCGGCCAGCCCGAACCACGCTCCCACGAGGCGCTCGGCTCCGCGGGCCGCCTCCGGCAGGGCCACCAGCGGGTGGAGCACCGCCCGGCGCTCGTGGCCGGCCAGGCAGCCGAGGCCGAGGGAGCCCGACAGGTGGGCGACGGCGCAGCTCGGCACCGGGGCCACGGCGGCGGCGACCGCGCCGACCGCCGCGTCGGGGACGGCCAGCACCAGCAGGTCGACGTCGTGGGCCGCCTGCCCCGGGTCGTCGTGGCGGGCGAGCACGGGCGCCACCGTCCAGCCGGCGCGCTCGAGCGCCAGGGCCAGCGACGAGCCGGCCCGACCGGGGCCGATGATGCGAACGCGGTGCACGGGTGGGTCCTCCTCGATCCAGCCCCTGGTGGGTGCCGGTCGAACCCGCTCAGCGTACCGGCGGGCTGCCCTCGGGAGCGAGGTCGGCCAGGGCGCCCAGCGAGCGCACGGCGCCGTCGGCGGCCGCCACGGCGTCGGCCGAGACGAGGTCCGGGGCGAGGTCGCGCAGCGGGGCCAGCACGAAGCGTCGCTCCCACAGCCGCGGGTGCGGCACCTGGAGGTCCGGCTCGTCGACCTCCTCGCCCTCCACCCACAACACGTCGACGTCGAGCGTGCGGGGCCCCCACCGGACGGTGCGGACCCGCTCGGCGACCGTCTCGAGCTCCTGGCACAGGTCCAGCAGCTGGCGAGCCGAGCGGCCGGTCGCCAGCTCCACCACGAGGTTGAGGTACGGGCCCTGCTGCTCGGGGCCACCCACCGGGTCGGTCTCGTACACCGGCGAGACGGCCACGACCGAGTCGAGGGCGTCGACGGCGCGCTGCAGCTCGGCCACCCGGTCGCCCAGGTTCGAGCCCATGGCCAGGAAGGCGCGGGCCACGTCAGCGCGAGCGCGAGATGCGCACGCCGGAGGTGCTCAGCTGCTGGGCGACCGGTGGCCGCAGCTTGCGCACCCACACGGTCACCGCCTGCAGCCTCGGGTCGAGGGCCAGGACGTCGTCGGCCACGCGGGCGCCGAGGGCCTCGAGCAGAGCGAAGCGCGTCGACGTGACGGCGTCGTCGACCGCCTGGCACACGGCGCCGTAGTCGATGGTGTCACCGAGGTCGTCGGAGGCGCCCGCCGGGGCCAGGTCGGCGTGGAGGTCGAGGTCGAGCTCGAGCGGCTGGGGTTGGGCCTGCTCGTGGGGCAGCACGCCCACCACGCCTGCGAGGCGCAGGCCGCGGAGCTCGATCAGGTCGCCGATCGCCACGGGCTACTTCGGCACGGTGGCGGCCAGCGCCACGAGGTCGCGGCCGAGGGGACCCATCTGGCGCGAGAGGAGGCGCTCCACCACCGAGGTGGCCTGGGGGGCCTGGGGCACCACTCCGGACCACAGGAGGTAGCCGGCCATCAGCCCGGCGACGCGATCGGACAGCTCGTCCTGGTGCAGCAGCACCTTGCCACCGGCGGACAGCATGGCGGCCAGCTCCGGGAAGAGCGTGCGGGCCACCTCGCCGGCGTCGTCGTGGGGGCCGAACGGCAGGTGCCGCCAGGCCACCCCGAGGTCGTCGTAGTTGTGGAGGTTGTGCGGCGAGGGGATCAGCGTGACCACGCAGGTGAAGCCCTGCTCACGGATCCAGATGATCTCCTCCTGGCGCCGGACGCGACGATGGTTGGCCCCGTAGCCGCCGGGGCGCTCGCACACCGCCAGCTTGTCCTTGAGGATCCAGCAGAAGTTGCGGGGCTGGATGCCCTGGGCCCACTTTCCCTTCATCGGCACGGTACGTGCTCCCTCTCTGTGAGCGACCGGCTCATGCGGCCTGCTCCTCGGTGATCTCGGCGGCCAGGATCCGGGCGGCCTGCACGGTGGCGCGCACGTCGTGCACGCGCACCATGGCGGCGCCGCAGGTCATGGCCCAGATGGCGGTGGCGAGCGATCCCTCGAGGCGGTCGTCGACCGCCGTGGGCTCGGTGCCGTCGGACGCGCCGAGCAGGCGGCCGAGGAAGCCCTTGCGGCTGGTGCCGACGAGCACCGGGTGGCCGGTGGCGACGAAGCGGTCGAGGTGCGCCAGCAGCGCGAGGTTGTGGTGGTCGTGCTTGCCGAAGCCGATGCCGGGGTCGATCCAGACCTCGGGGACGCCGGCTCGGAGCGCGGCGTCGGCCCGCTCGGCCAGGTGGTCGAGCACCTCGGCGACGACGTCGTCGTAGTGCGGGGCGTCCTGCATGGTGGCCGGATCGCCCTGCGCGTGCATGGCGGCCCAGGCCACCCCGAGGTCGGCGGCGACCTCGCCGAGCGAGGCGCCGACGTCGTTGATCAGGGTGGCGCCGGCCGCCACCGCGGCGCGGGCGACGGCCTCGTGACGGGTGTCGACCGACACCTCGAGGCCGTCGGCGGCGAGGGCCTCGATCACGGGGAGGATGCGGGCCTGCTCCTCGGCCGGCGGGACGGGCGTGGCGCCGGGTCGGGTGGATTCGCCGCCCACGTCGATCCAGTCGGCGCCGTCGGCCGCCATGGCCCGACCGTGGGCGATGGCGCGGTCGGCCGCGAGGAAGCGGCCACCGTCGGAGAAGGAATCCGGCGTGACGTTCAGGACCCCCATGACGAGCGGCAGCGGACCGGGCACGCCGGGGAGTCTAGGGGACCGATCCCGCTCCCGTTCGGTTCACCTCACACCATGTCGTGGCCCTTCGGTGGATCACGGTGCAGGGGGCTCGGTGCCGCAGTGCACGGCCAGGAACTCGTACGCCTCGTCGCGCGCGCCCGACTCGGTGAACCGGGCGAACGCCTCGGGGTCCTCCACCTGCAGCGTGGCGTAGGCCGCCTCGACGTCGCCGCCGTTCGTGCCGACGGCCAGCGCCACGGCGCGGAAGTCGTCGATCAGGTGGTCGATGGCGGGCGGCGCGTCCTCGGGCGTGGTCGCCTGGGCCTCGCCGAGCAGGTCGAGGAGCTCCTGGGCGAGCGCCACCACGGCGGCCGGGTCGGCCTCGGCCCCGGGGTCGAGGCCGCCGATGCGCAGCATGGAGGTGCAGAAGGTGCTCCCCTCCCCGGGCCGGGGTCCCTCGGGCACCGTGAGGACGGTGGGAGCGGGCGCCGCCGTGGTGGTGGGCGGGATCGTGGTCGGTGCAGGGGATGCCCCGTCCTCCTCCGCCGAGCAGGCGGCCGATGCCAGCAGGAGCACGACCAGCGTGCGGGTGACGAGGCGCATCGGCATCGGCGGCGGGAGGGCCGGGTCAGCCCCGCCCGGTGACGAAGCGCATCGCCTCTTCGCGAGTCGCGATGTTCTGGCGGAACAGGCCCCGCACCGCGGAGGTGACGGTGGTGGAGCCCGACTTCTGGATGCCCCGCATCGACATGCACAGGTGCTCCGCCTCGACGATCACCATCACGCCGCGGGGCTCGAGGGTGGTCTCCATGGCCGTGGCGATCTGCACGGTGAGCTGCTCCTGCACCTGCGGTCGGCGGCTGTAGCCGTCGACCAGCCGGGCGATCTTCGAGAGGCCGGTGATGCGCCCGTCCTTGCCCGGGATGTACGCCACGTGGGCCTTGCCGATGAACGGGATCAGGTGGTGCTCGCACACGGAGTAGAGCGGGATGTCCCGCACCATCACCATCTCGTCGTGGCTCGACTCGAAGGTGACGGTGAGGTGCTCCGCCGGGTCCTCGTGCAGCCCGGTGAAGATCTCGGCGTACATGCGCGCCACGCGCTCGGGCGTGTCCTGCAGGCCGTCGCGAGCCGGGTCCTCGCCGATGGCCTCGAGGATCTCGCGGACGGCGTGCTCGATGCGAGCGAGGTCGACCGGCGTGTCGAGGGGCGGGCGCTGGCGCCCGTTGGCGGCCATGGAGCTCAGGTGCCGCTGGGCCGCGGGGCCCGCACCCCGGCCCGCTTCCACCAGCGGCGCTTGACCACCGCCGGCTCGGCCACCTCACGGGGGGCTTCGTCGGCGACCGGCGCCTCGACCGCCACCGACGAGCTGACCGCTGCGCCGACGAGGTCGGGCTCGACCGGAGCCGGCTCGTCGGTCGGGGCGGGATCGGCCTGCTGGATGCCGGTGCCCTTGTCGAGCGGGCCGAAGATCTCGGCGAGGTCGGAGTCCTCGAGGGTCTCCTTCTCCACGAGGGCCTGGGCCAGGACGTCGAGCGTGGTCCGGTGCGTGGTCAGGATCGAGCGGGCCCGATCGTGGGCGGTGTCGATCAGCCGGCGGACCTCGCGGTCGACCGTGCTGGCCACCTCGGGCGAGTAGTCGGCCTCGTGGCCCATCTCCCGGCCGAGGAAGACCTCGCCCTTCACCTTGCCGAACTGCTGCGGCCCGAGCTCCTCGCTCATGCCGTACTGCGTGACCATCGCCCGGGCGGTGTCGGTGCAGCGCTCGATGTCGTCGGAGGCGCCGGTGGTGATCTCGCCGAAGACGAGCTCCTCGGCCGTCCGACCGCCGAGCAGCATGGCCATCGAGTCCTCGAGCTCGCTGCGGGTGCGGAGGTACTTGTCCTCCGTCGGCAGGGCGAGGGTCCAGCCCAGGGCGCGGCCCCGAGCGACGATCGACACCTTGTGGATCGGGTCGGTGCCCTGCAGCACGTGACCGACCAGGGTGTGGCCGCTCTCGTGGTAGGCGATGGTGCGCTTCTCCTGCTCGCTCATCAGCCGGTTCTTGCGCTCCGGGCCGGCCAGCACGCGGTCGATGGCCATCTCGAGCTCGGCGTGGCCGATGAGCTGGAGGTCTCGGCGGGCGGCCAGCAGCGCAGCCTCGTTCATGAGGTTGGCCAGGTCGGCGCCGGTGAAGCCGGGCGTGCGGCGGGCCAGGACGTCGAGGCGGACGTTGGGCTCGAGCGGCTTGCCCTTGGCGTGCACCTCGAGGATGGCCTTGCGGCCCTCGAGGTCGGGCCGGTCGACCACGATCTGGCGGTCGAAGCGACCCGGGCGCAGCAGGGCGGGGTCGAGGATGTCGGGGCGGTTCGAGGCGGCGATGAGGATCACGCCGGTGCGGGCGTCGAAGCCGTCCATCTCGACGAGCATCTGGTTGAGCGTCTGCTCCCGCTCGTCGTGGCCGCCGCCGAGGCCCGCGCCTCGGTGCCGGCCGACGGCGTCGATCTCGTCGACGAAGATGATCGAGGGGGCGGCCTGCTTGGCCTGCTCGAAGAGGTCGCGCACCCGGCTGGCGCCGACGCCGACGAACATCTCCACGAAGTCGGAGCCGGAGATCGAGAAGAACGGCACGCCGGCCTCGCCGGCCACGGCCCGGGCCAGCAGGGTCTTGCCGGTGCCGGGCGGACCGTAGAGGAGCACGCCCTTCGGGATCTTGGCGCCGATGGCCTGGAAGCGGGCGGGGTTCTGGAGGAACTCCTTGATCTCGTGGAGCTCCTCGACGGCCTCGTCGCAGCCGGCGACGTCGGCGAAGGTGACCTTGGGCTCGTCCTTGGAGACCTGGCGGGCCTTGGACTTGCCGAACTGCATGACCTTGCTGCCGCCGCCCTGCATCGAGTTGATGACGAAGAGGAAGAGGCCGAACAGGATCACCAGCGGCAGCAGGCTGAACAGCAGGCTCGTCCAGATGGAGTCCTGCTGCTGGTCCACGGTGAGCTCGATGGCGGGCTCGGCCGACGCGATGCGGTCGGCCAGCTCGTCGGCCAGCTCGGCCGGGTAGGCCACCTTGAACTCCACCCCGTTGGCCAGCTCACCGGTGACCTCGTTGGAGCGGTCCTTGATCGTGGCGGTCTCGACCTCGCCGTCGTCGACGGCGACGAAGAACTCGTTGAGCGTGAGCTTCTCTGGCTCCTCGCCCTGGGTCAGCCACTGCGACGCGAAGAAGAGGGCGATGACGGCGAGCAGGACGTAGCCGATGGTGGCGCGGGAGGGTCGCTTCACGATGCCGGCAGGCTACCGGTGCCCGTGGCGGAGCGGAACTCGGGCCGGGCCGCTCGGGCCTAGCCCTCGCCCTCGAAGACGCAGACGTACGGGAGGTTGCGGTACTTCTCGGCGAAGTCGAGCCCGTAGCCGATCACGAACTTGGGCGGGATGCGGAAGCCGACGTAGCGCAGGTCGTCGTCGGTCTTCTGGAGGCCCTCTCGCACGAGCAGGGCGCAGACCTCGAGGCTGTTGGCGCCGCGGGCGGCGAGGGTCTTGCGCAGGTAGGAGAGCGTGAGCCCGGAGTCGACGATGTCCTCCACGATGAGGACGTCGCGGCCGGTGAGGTCGATGTCGAGGTCCTTGACGATCCGCACGACGCCGGAGGTGCGGGTGGCGTTGCCGTAGGACGACACGGCCATGAAGTCGATCTCCAGCGGGAGCTCGATGGCCCGGGCCAGGTCCGTCATGAACATGATGGCGCCCTTGAGGACGCCGATCAGCAGGGGTGCCCGACCCTCGTAGTCGCGGGTGATCTCCGCGCCGAGCTCAGCCACCCGGGCCTGCAGGGCGGCCGAGTCGACCACGATCTCCCCCAGGTCCGGGCTGTCGAACAGGTGCTCCGGCGCTCCGTCAGCCACCCGTGCAACGTATACGCATCCGTCGGGACCGGCACACCTGGCTCAGGCGAGGTGGAGGCCGCCGGCCGATCGCCGCACGGTCCGCCCGCCGTCCACCTGGCAGGCCACCACCTCGCCGCGCGCCACGGCGAGGACCCGCTCCACGGCGTCCTGGCCCGGCGGGTGCTGCTCCACCCCGTGCCGGAGCCACCGCCGCACGGCCCGCCGAGCGAGGGCCGGCGGGGCGGACGCCAGCGCCGTGGCGTCGGTCGGGTCGATGGCGCTGGCCAGCTGCTCGAGCAGCTCCACCTCGGCCCGGGCCAGGTCGGCCTGCCGGGCGATCACGGCGGCGACGTCGCGCTCCGCGATGTCGTCGAGGAGCGGGAGCAGCTCGTGGCGGACCCGGTTGCGCCGGAAGCGCGGGTCGGCGTTCGTCGGGTCGACGACCGGCTCGAGGCCCAAGGTCCCGCACAGCTCGGCGGTGTCGGAGCGGCGCAGCCGGCGCAGCGGGCGCCCGTCGGCCCGGTAGCCCGCCAGGCCGTCGAGCCCGGCCCCCCGCACGAGGTTGAGCAGCACGGTCTCGGCCAGGTCGTCGGCGGTGTGCCCCGTCAGCACGTCGGCCGGGAGGGCGTCGTAGCGGGCGCGTCGCGCTCTGGCCTCGAGGTTCGGCCCGGGCTCCACCGCCACTGCGACCGCCCGGAACGCAGCGCCGAGGTCGGCGGCCACGCCGGCCACCACCTCGGCCTCCGCTGCCGAGCCCGGCCGCAGCCGGTGGTCGACGTGGACGGCGGTCACCTCGCAGCCAGCGGCGACGGCGAGCACGAGGAGGGCCAGGGAGTCGGCGCCGCCGGAGACCGCGCAGGTCACCGCAGATCCGGCGGGCGGGAACACCGTGCGGGCGAGGAGCCGGGCGGCCAGCGCCGCCCCCGCCTCGGACCGCTCCCCCTGCGGGGCGCTCACGCCTCGAGCATCGGTCCCAGCTGGCCGGTGCGCACCAGCCGGAGCAGCTCGGTCACGTCGGCGACCCCGACCTTGCGGCCGATGCGACGGAGGCTGGCGTAGATGTTCGAGCGGCTCATCTCGAGCGTGATCGCCGCCTCGCTCACCGACGGGGACGACCGCAGCACCTCGAGCAGCTCCCGCTGCTTGGCCGTGAGCGGATCGGTCTCCTGGGCGACGCGCTCGGGTGCGGCGCTGGCGCCGTTGGGACGGGCCGCCGCGCGCGGGCGCTCGAGCCGGGTGATCCCCACCTGCGGGTCGGCCGGCGCGGCCCCGCCCGCGGCGTGGCGCTCGATGCGGGCCACGGACTGCAGGGCGCGCTGCTGGGCCGCCTTGCGCAGGGTGGGCTCGTCGCCCGCCAGGGCGTCGTCGACGGCGTCGACGAGCTGGTCGGGCGTGAGCGGCTTGGTGAGGTACACCACCGCCCCTTCGATGCCGCCCCGGGCCTGGTCGAGGTCGGTGTCGAGAGCGGTCAGCATCACCACGGGGATGGTGCGCACCCGCTCATCGGGTTGCCGCTTCAGCTCGGCGAGCACCGCCCAGCCATCGAGGCGCGGCATCATGACGTCGAGCAGCACCAGGTCGGGCGGATCGGCCAGGACCGCGGCCAGGGCCTCGGCGCCGTCGCTCGCGGTGCGGACCTCGTGGCCGTTCAGCTCCAGGTTGATCTGGGCGAACAGCACGATGTCGGGTTCATCGTCGACCACCAGGACGGATGCCATGCGGTGGGGATGCTACGGCCGCGCTGCGGGGCGCGACGGTCAAACGACGGGATTCAGCCGACCAGCTCGTCGGAGAGGCGGACGCGATCGACCCATTCGCCCGGCTCGCGGATCTCGGCCAGGGTGGGCAACCAGCGGGCGCCGCGCCAGACAGGGTCGAGGGCGGCCGGCCCGCCACCGAGGCGCTCGACCTCGGCGATGAAGTGCTCACCCTGCGCGTACTGGTTGATCTTGGCCTCGATCCCGAGCAGGCGCTGCACCAGCTTGGCCCCCGGGTTGGCGTTGGCCCGGCGCTCGCGCAGCACCCGGGCGAAGCGGTGGGCGCTGGGCAGGCGGTCGGCGCCGGCGCGGTCCATGGTCACGTCGCCGTGGCCCTCCAGCAGGCTCATGAGCCCGCCGATCTGGTCGATCACGGCTCGCTGCTGGGGCGAGGCCAGGAGGGTGGCGATGCCGCCGTCCTCCAGCGGCTTGCGGCCCGAGCGGAGGTCGTCGGCCACCTTGGCGAGGGCGTCGAGGAAGCGCTTGGGATCGGGCTCGACGGAGTCGAGCGTCTGGTGCACGAGCCCGAGGTAGTGCTCGCGCAGCCACGGCACCCCGGTGAACTGCGCCCGATGGGTGACCTCGTGGAGGGCCAGCCACAGGCGGAACTCCTTGGGCGGGAAGGCGAACCGCTTCTCGAGGGCCAGCACGTTGGGACCGACGTAGTACACGAGGTCCTGGTCGTCGGGCGCCGCCTCGGCCGGGTCCTCGATCACCAGCAGGTCGTACTGGCCGAGCACCTTCCCCGACATCCAGCCGAGCAGGAAGCCGACCTCCGCCCCCGCCACCTTGCGGGCCGCGCTGGCCCCGAAGGAGCTGCCCATCTTGTCGCCGAGCTTGTCGGTGAGCGGGCGCAGCAGCCGCTGGAAGCTGTTGACGTTCGCCTGGACCCACCCGGCGCGGTCGGTCACCCGGGCTCGGGCCGGGCCGGCCAGGCTGCGCAGCCCGGTGGCCTGGGCCACCAGCTCCTCGGCCTCCGCGGTGGCCTCGTCGAAGTCGGCCTGCAGCGAGTGGGCCAGGTACGACTCGGCGAACGGCTCTCGCCCTGCCGCCCGGACCGCGACCCGCTCCGCGAGCCGCCAGTCGACCGGGCTGCCGGTCATCTAGTCGTCGCGCCCGTACTTGGGGGCTTGGGTCTTCTTCAGGTACCCGGCGAACAGGGCGACCATGGCCAGGAGGGCGGGGACGGCGACGGCCACCCCGATCCAGTAGTGCCACACGACGGCGAACATGGGTCCGATGGTAGACGCCGCCCGGGGGCCGGTTGGAATCGCCCCGCTCAGTGGGGCTCGTGCTGGATGGCCGCCTCGATGCGGGCGAGCAGCTCGGGCGGCGCGGTGTCCTGGCAGCGCTGCTGCACGGTGCGGCGGAGCTCGGCGTAGAAGTCGTAGGGCTCGGCGCAGGGCGCGCAGTCGTCGAGGTGCTCGGCGATCTGGGCCCGCTTGGCGTCGGTGAGCTCACCCGAGAGCAGGTGGTACAGCTCGTGCAGGGCGTCGTCGCACTGGGGCTTCGAGGGGGCGGGATCGGTGGCCATGGTTCAGGTCGCCAGGTCGGGTTCGGGCTCGCCGACGGCGTCGGTGAGGCGGTGGGACACGGCGAACTCGTACAACGCCTTCTCCAACGCCTTTCTTCCCCGGTGCAGGCGGCTCATCACCGTCCCGATCGGGATGTCCATGATCTCCGCGATCTCCTTGTAGGCGAAGCCCTCCACGTCGGCCAGCAGGACCGCCATGCGGAAGTTCTCCGGGAGGTCCTCGATGGCCGCCTTCACCTCTGCCTCGGTGAAGAGGTCCATGAGCTCGTCCTCGGCCGACCGGCCGGCGCGAGCGGCCTCGAGCCCGCCGAGGCGACGGTAGAGGTAGAGGTCCTCCACCTCGTCGAGGTCGGTCTCGTCGGGCCGGCGCTGCTTCGCCCGGTACGAGTTGATGTAGGTGTTGGTGAGGATGCGGTAGAGCCAGGCCTTGAGGTTGGTGCCCTCCTCGAAGCCCCCGAAGCCGCGGTACGCCTTCAGGTAGGTCTCCTGCACGAGGTCCTCGGCGTCGGCCGGGTTGCGCGTCATGCGCAGGGCGCCGGAGTAGAGCGAGCTCATGTGCTCCATCGCCAGCTCCGAGAACCGTGCCTGGTCAGCCACGTCGCCGAACCTACAGTCCGAAGTCCTCCTTGACCCCTTCGACGAAGCGGTGGAAGGCGATGTGGTCGGACCGGAACGTGCGCTGCTCACCGTCCTTCTCCACCACCACGGAGTCGGCGTCGGCGGCCTCCGTGACGGCGATGGGCGTCCAGCCGTCCTCGTACACGAGCGTCCGGAGCTCGGCGAGCTGCGGGTCGTCTCCCCATCCGGCCATGCGCTGCCTCCTGCTGCCGTCCCGCTCGCCTCATCGTCGTGACAGGGCGAGGGTAGCGTCGCAGCCATGAACGACTTCCTCACCGACATCACCACCCTGCGGGAGCGGGCCCGGGCGAAGATGGAGGAGGGACCGATCACCTCGTCGTACGGCGCCGACCGGGAGCAGGTGATCAGCGTCCTCAACGAGGCCCTCGCCACCGAGCTCGTGTGCGTGCTGCGCTACAAGCGGCACTACTTCATGGCCGACGGCATCAACGCCGGTCCGGTGGCCGACGAGTTCCTCCAGCACGCCAACGAGGAGATGCAGCACGCCGATCAGATCGCGCTGCGCATCACCCAGCTCCAGGGCGCGCCCAACTTCAACCCGGCGGGCATCGTCGACCGCAGCCACGCGGAGTACGTCGAGGGCACCACGCTCGTCGACATGATCCGGGAGGACCTCGTGGCCGAGCGCATCGCCATCGAGAGCTACAGCGAGATCATCCGCTGGCTCGGCGACAAGGACCCGACGACGCGCCGCCTCATGGAGGAGATCCTCGCCGTCGAGGAGGAGCACGCCGACGACCTCCTCAGCCTCCTCGCCGACCTCGACCGGTAGCGGCGCCTCCGGCGAGCCCTCAGGCCGGGCGCGGCCGGCGTCGGCCGAGGCCGCGCGCCGGCTCGGGCGCGGTGCGGGCGCCCGGACGACGGCGCAGCGCGTGGAAGGCCAGGCGGTCCACCACGTGGGCGGGGTCGAACGGCTTGGTGAGGTAGAGGTCGGCGCCCAGCCGGGTGCCGCGCAGGATGTCCGAGGGACGGCTCTTCGCCGTCAGCATCACGATGGCCATCTGGCGGCCGTGCTCGGTCTGGCGCAGCTCGGCCAGGACGTCGAAGCCGTCCTTGCCCGGCATCATCACGTCGAGCACGACGCCGTGGGGGCGCTCGGCCCGGGCCAGGGCGAGGGCCTGGGCGCCGTCCTCGGCGTCGAGGACCTCCCAGCCCTCGAGCTCGAGCACCGTGCGGAGCATGTGCCGGATCGGCGGGTCGTCGTCGACCACCAGCGCCCGCAGTCCGTCCCCCGATCGCTCGCCCATGGGACGAGAGCGTAGATCCTCGAGCGGCGAGGAGCGGGCCGTGGGAGCCTCGCGCGATGCGGATCCGGTCCGACCAGCTCCACCGGTTCCCCGTGCCCCCCGAGGAGCTGTGGGCGGCCATGGGCCGGGTCGACGACTACCGCACCTGGTGGCCGTGGCTGCGGGACTTCGACGCCGTCGAGCTGCGCGAGGGGGAGGTGTGGTCGGCCACGGTGCGCCCCCCGCTCCCCTACCGCCTCCGCTTCGACCTGCGCCTGCACGACGTGGTGGCGCCGAGCCACGTCAGCGCCGAGGTGACCGGCGACCTGGTGGGCACGGCCCGCATCGAGATCGTCCCGATCGCCGACGGCGCGAGCCTGCACGTGGTCTCGGACCTGGCCCCGGCGAACCGCATGCTGCGCTCCGTGATGCGGGTGGCGCCCCACGTCGCCCGGTTCGGCCACGACTGGGTGCTCAGCACCGGCTTGCGCCAGTTCAACGCCCGCGCCCTCCCCTGAAGGGGAAGGCGGCGCGCCACGGCCGACGAGCCACGTGATCTGGAGCCGGAGAGGGGAATCGAACCCCTGACCCTTTCATTACGAGTGAAATGCTCTGCCGACTGAGCTACTCCGGCGACGGATCCGAGAGCATAGCCATCCGGTGCGCCTGGTCCGACGGCGGTTGGTGGCCCGGGAGCTCGGGCTGGAGGTGCGCGTCGGCCCATCGGACGCCGGCTCGCTGGCCGTTCGCTGGTGGCACCAAGCGCAGCCTCGGGCGAGCCAGACCGGCCCAGGCGCTGGAGTGCAGGTAGTAGCACCGACTCGTCGTCGCGTCGTAGACGGCCAGCCAGTCGACCTCCGTGGCGTCGTACGTGTGCCGGACCCAGGCAGAGCTGGACCCGCAACGGACGTCGATGGCCCGTCCGTCCGACTCCGTGTACTTGCACTGCACGCGCTCGAGCTCGCCAGACCTCCTGATGAGCACGAGATCGAACGGGAGGTCGTGACCGAACGGGATGGCGACCCCGTACCCCTTGCGTCGGAGGTCGGCGAGGACCATGGCCTCACCGATCTCGCCCTTCTGGGTCGTGATCCCCATGGGTTCGAGGGTACGGAGGAGGTGAGACAGCGACCCTGAGGGATCAGGGGTCGAGTGGGGGGAGCTGGGCGAAGAGGGACTGGAGGAGCAGGGCCTCGTTGGGGAAGCGCTCGAGGGCGAGGGCCGCCTGCTCGATCCGGTGGATGGCGGCCACCACCTGGTCGGGGTGGCGGGCGGTGGCCAGGGCGTCGCGGTAGGCGCCGGCCAGGGTGGCCAGGGCGAACCGGAGCTCGGCCATGCGGTGGCGCCGGACCTCGCGCTTGTGCCGGTCCTCGACGTCCTTCTTCCCGCTCCCCCGCTGCCCGTAGCGCTCGATGCGCTCCTGCAGCTCGAGCGCCTCCTGCTCGTGGCGGGCGTCGATCACGGCCTGGGCGTCGTCGATCAGGGCCTTCACCTCGGCGGCCAGGTCGGCGGCCCGCGACCCCGTGGCGTCGATCCGAGCGGGCATCCCTCGCAGGGCCTCCGCCCGCAGGGCGAAGCGCTCGTCGGTGGCGAGCAGCCGGGCTCGATCGAGGTCGCCGGCCGCCGCGGCGGCGATCGATCCGGCGCGCTCGGGGTCGACGCCGTCGGCGACCAGCTGCTCGACCACGGCGGTCAGCGGGACCGGGCCGAGGTCGACGCGCACCGAGCGCGAGGCGATCGTCACCAGCTCGGGCGGCACGTCCTCGGCCAGGATGACGAAGAAGGTCGACGGCGGCGGCTCCTCCACGTACTTGAGGAGGATGGCCCCGAAGCGGTCGATGAGGTGGAAGTCCTCGAGGACCAGCACCTTGCGGGCGCCCTCCGAGGGGCTGCGGACGGCCCGCTTCACGATGTCGCGGGCGGTCTCCACGTCCATGCGGCCCTGCGCGGTGGTGGGCTCGATCACGTGGAGGTCGGGGTGCGCCTCGGCCAGGGCCAGCCGCACGTGGCGCTCGGCGTCCTCGCCCTCGCTCCCGGCGGCGAGGAGCAGCGCGGCGAAGGCCCGGGCGGCCGACCGCTTGCCGGAGCCGGACGGCCCCACCAGCAGGTAGGAGTGCACCGGGTGCACGGCGGCCGCCCGCAGCTGGGCGATGGCCGCTGGCTGGCCCACCACGCCGGCCCACACGTCGAGGTCGGCGGCCGGGGCGGTCATCGCCTCAGAGCATGCCACCGGACCGGGGTGGTCCGGCTCACGAGGCGAGATCGGGGAACCGGATCTCCATGATCGCCCAGATGGCGGCGGCCACCTCGTCCTCCGGACGGGTGCCGTCGACCACCACCCAGCGGTCGGCGTCCTCCATGGCCTGGAGGAGGAAGCCGTCGTGCACCCGGTGGTGGAACGCCTCGCCGGCGTCCTCGAGGCGGTCGCGGGCCGCCCCGGTGCGCGCGCTGGCGGTGGCACGGGGCACCTCGAGGAGGATGATCAGGTCGGGCCACAGGCCGTCGGTGGCCCACCGCGAGAGCGCCTCCACCTCGGGGGCGGGCAGCTGGCGACCGTGGCCCTGGTAGGCGATCGACGAGCCGGCGAAGCGGTCGGTGATCACCGTGCGCCCGGCCTCCAGCGCCGGCCGGACCACCTCCGTCACGTGCTGCGCCCGGTCGGCCGCCATCAGCAGGGCCTCGGCGCGGTCGGTGATGTCGAGCGCTGCGGTGTCGAGCAGCAGGCGGCGAAGCTCCACGCCGAGGGTGGTGTCACCCGGCTCGAACGTGAGCAGCGCCCCGAGCCGGTCGGCCAGGCGGCGGGCCTGCGTGGACTTCCCCGAGCCCTCGCCGCCCTCGAAGGCGATGAACCGGCCGGTCACGGGCGCGCACCAGGGTTCGGGTCGCCCTCGTGGCCGTCCGCGTCATCAGCGTGGTGGTCGGCCACCGGCACGATCGTGGGCCGGCTCGGGGGTGCGGGCGCGCCCTCGCCGGCCTTGGCGTGGCTGCCCTTCACCTCGGCGAACGGCGCGGCCAGCCCGGCCACCAGCTCCGCGCCCTCGTGCAGCAGCAGCTCGTCGAGCGTGCTCGACCCCTGCTTCGCCGCCTCCCGGCCCGCTCGCAGCGACAGCACGGCCAGCACGCCGGCACCCATGATGATCAGCCCCGCCAGCCACAGGGTGAGCCGCACCCCGGGGATGGCGATCTCGAACCCGAACAGCGAGATGGCCCGGTCGAAGAGCTGGCGGCTGAGGCGGTCGAGCAGGTCCGACAGCAGCGGCCCGACGGCGAAGGCGATGAGGACGCACAGCCGGACGAGCGTGTAGAGGGCGCTGAAGATCCGGCCGCGCAGCTCGTCGTCGACGCTCTCGTGCAGCAGCGTGAAGCCGAGCACGTAGACCGACCCCGCGCACACACCGAGCAGCGAGACGAACAGCGCCGCCAGCCCGAGCGACGACATCGACGCGGCCACGATGAGCGAGGCGCCGGCGCCGAAGACGGACGCGGCGAAGATGCGGGCCTTGGGGATGTGGCGCTGGAAGATCGACAGCAGGATCACGCCCACCGCCACGCCGCAGCCGAGGGCGAAGATGAAGATGCCGAAGCCCGCCGTGCCGGCGTCGAGCACCCGCGACGAGAAGACCGGGCCCAGCGGCACGAGCATGCCGCCGCCGATCAGCCCGGTCGCCAGGCCCACGTTGACCGCGCGCACGACCGGGTTGATGAAGATGAACCTCCAGCCCTCCTTGAGGTCGTGGAAGGCGCCGCCGAAGTCGATCCGCCGGTCGCTGGTCGCCGGCCGCCGCTCCTGCTTGGGCAGGGTCAGCCGGGAGATCATCACGGCCGACAGCAAGAAGGTGGCGGCGTTCACGTAGAAGGCCAGCGACTCGTCGTTGGTGCTGAGCGCGTCGAGCAGGTCGATCCGCCCGAGCACGTCGGACACGCCGGCGAGCAGCGAGAACAGCCCGGCCGCCAGGGGCATCGTGCCGTAGGCCGCCACCAGCGACAGCGAGTTGGCGGTGGTGAGGTGCTCCGCCGGCACCAGGTTGGGGACCGAGGCCTCCTTGGCCGGCGTCCACAGGAGGGTGAAGCACTCGAGCAGCAGCGAGGCCAGGACCAGCTGCAGGATGGTGTCGACGAACGGCAGCAGGACCAGCACGGCGGCCCGGCCGAGGTTGCAGTAGACCATCACCTTCTTGCGGTCGAAGCGGTCGGCGATGACGCCCGACGCCGCCCCCAGGAAGAACCCCGGCGCGATGCGAGCCGCCATCACCACACCGATGGCGGCCGCGGCGGAGTCCTCGCCGCCGATGCGCGCCGCCAGCGCGGCGATGGCGAAGAAGCCGAGCCAGTCGCCGATGGACGACGCCACCTGGGTGAGCCAGAGCTGGAAGAACCCCTCCGACCCGAAGACGCGCCGCTTGAAGCCGGGCCGGCCGCCGTCGGCGTCGCTGGCGGTTGGGGTGGGGGGGCCCGTGACCGGGGACTCCATCCCCGGGAACGGCACCTGGCGCTGCTCCGCCATCGGGTCCACGTTAGGGGCAGATCGCCGTGTGCCCTGCGATCACGCCTCGGGCGTCGCGGCAGCCTTCTTGACGGCCTTGGTCGCCTTGGCGGCCTTGGCGGTCGTCGCCTTCTTGGTGGTCTTCTTCGCCGCCTTCTTGGCCGGGGCCTTCTTGGCGCCCTTGCGGGCCTTCTTGGCGGGCCCGGCATCGCGCCGGATCTGCAGCAGCTCGGCGGCCCGCTCGATGGTGACGTTCTCCACCGTGTCGCCCTTGCGCAGCGACGCGTTCGTCTCGCCGTCGGTGACGTAGGGGCCGAAGCGGCCGTCCTTCACCACCACCGGCTTCTCCGACACGGGGTCGTTGCCGAGCTCCTTCAGCGGCGGCACCGGTGCGGCCTTGCGCCGCCCGAACTTCTTCGGCTCGGCCAGCACCTTGACGGCCTCGTCGACCGAGATCGTGAGCAGCTGCTCCTCGGTGTCGACGCTGCGGGTCTCGTCGCCCCACTTCACGAACGGGCCGTAGCGGCCGTTGGCGGCGATGATCTCGCCCCCGTCGCTGGGGTGGGCGCCGACGACCCTCGGCAGCTGCAGGAGCTGCACGGCCTGCTCGAGGGTGATGGTGGAGAGCGACATCGTCTGGAAGAGCGAGCTCATCCGCGGCTTGGTGTCGGGCGGGAGCGTGTCGGCGTCGCCGAGCTGCACGTAGGGCCCGAAGCGGCCGCTCTTGGCGTACACCGGGAGGCCGGTCTCGGGGTCCTCACCGAGCGGCTCGCCGCCCTTCGGCGCCGAGAGGATCTCCACCGCCTTGTCGATGGTGAGCTCGTCGAGCGGCAGGTCCTCGGGGATCGAGGCGGTGTCCTCGCCTCGGCGGAGGTAGGGGCCGTAGCGGCCGTTGCGCACCACGATCGGCTCGCCGTGCTCGTCGACGCCGAGCGGGATCGTGTTGATGGCCTCGGCGTTGGCCTCCTCGAGCGCCTTCGCCTTCATCGCGAGCAGGCCGGGGTCGCCGTTCCCGAACCAGAACTTGTGCAGCCACGGCACCCGCTGCTGGCGGCCGCCGGCGATCTCGTCGAGGTCGTCCTCCATGCGGGCGGTGAACTCGTAGTCGACCAGGTGGCTGAAGTGCTGCTCCAGCAGGCTGACCACCGCGAAGGCGTCGGTGGTGGGCACCAGCGCCTGGCCCTTCTTCCACACGTAGCCGCGGTCCTGGATCGTCTGCATGATCGAGGCGTAGGTCGACGGTCGGCCGATGCCCTTCTCCTCGAGCGTCTTCACCAGGGTGGCCTCGGTGTAGCGCGAGGGCGGCTGGGTGGTGTGCCCGGTGGCGTCGACCGCCGGCGACGGCAGGCCCTGGCCCTCCGCGAGGGCGGGGAGCTTGGCGCTCTCGTCGCCGGCGTCCTCGGCGTCGTCGTCGCCGCTGAAGCCGTAGACGGCCTGCCAGCCGGGGAAGGTGATCGTGCGCCCCGAGGCCGTCCACTCGGTGGCGACGTCGTCGGAGGTGCGGGCGCCGATGCGGGCCGTCACGGTGTTGCCGCGGGCGTCGGGCATCTGGCTGGCGAGGGTGCGCTGCCAGATCAGCTCGTAGAGGCGGAGCTGGTCGCCGCGCAGCTCGCTGCGGAGCTGGTCGGGGCTGCGCCACTCGTCGCCCGCCGGGCGGATGGCCTCGTGGGCCTCCTGCGCGTTCTTCGACTTCTTGGCGTACACCCGGGGCTGGTCGGTGAGGTACTCGGTGCCGAACTGCCGCTCGATGATCTGGCGGGCCGCGGTGATGGCGGTGCCCGACAGCGTGGTGCTGTCGGTGCGCATGTAGGTGATGTAGCCCTCTTCGTAGAGGCCCTGGGCGATGCTCATCACCTGGCGGGCGCTCATCCGCAGCCGGGAGCCGCCCACCTGCTGGAGGGTGGAGGTGATGAAGGGCGGCTTGGGGCGGGAGGTGTAGGGCTTCGTCTCCACCGAGGTCACGGTGAAGGGCTGGCCGGCGAGGCGGTCGCGCAGGCTGTGGGCCGCCGTCTCGTCGAGGACGGCGACGTCGTCGCGCTTGGTGCGACCGCTGCTGTCGAAGTCGCGGCTGCCGGCCACCCGGTGCCCGTCGACGCTCACGAGGCCGGCCGTGAAGCCCGGCTCGGTGGGGAAGGCGGCCGCGAGGTCCCAGTAGCTGGCCGCCACGAACGCCATGCGCTCGCGCTCCCGCTCCACCACGAGGCGGACCGACGGCGACTGCACCCGACCCGCCGAGAGCCCGGTGCGGATCTTGCGCCAGACCACCTCAGAGACCGGGTAGCCGTACAGGCGGTCGACGATCCGACGGCTCTCCTGGGCGTCGACCAGGCCGTAGTCGACGTCGCGGGACGCCTCGATGGCGTGCTCGATGGCGGCCTGGGTGATCTCGTGGAACACCATCCGCTTCACGGGGACCTTCGGCTGCAGGACCTCGAGCAGGTGCCAGGAGATGGCCTCGCCCTCGCGGTCCTCATCGGTGGCGAGCAGGAGCTCGTCCACCCCCTTCAGCGCCTTCTTGAGGCGGCTGATGGTGTCCTTCTTGCTGGCGTGCACCTCGTACTCGACCGCGAAGTCGTGCTCGGTGTCGACGTTGAGGCCCTTGGCGGGCAGGTCGCGGATGTGGCCCATCGACGAGTCGACGACGTAGTCCGCGCCGAGGAACCCGCCGATGGTGCGGGCCTTGGCCGGGGATTCGACGATCACGAGGTACTTGGGCATCGGCGCAACATTGACCCTGCCGACCCATCGGTTGTCAAACGCCTCCGCCGATTCCCCTACGGGGAAGATTCCTGCGACGACGCCCGTTGGACGGGGGCATGGAGCTCACCGACGCCCTCGACTTCGCCCGCCAGCACCGCAACGGGGTCCTCGTCACCGAGAAGCGCGACGGCCGCCCGCAGCTGTCGAACATCATCTACGCCGTGGGTGGCGACGGCCTGGTGCGCATCTCGGTCACCGCCGACCGCGCCAAGGCCAAGAACCTGGCCCGCTCGCCGATCGCCTCGCTCCACGTCACCCGCGACGACTTCTACGCCTACGTGGTGCTGGAGGCCGATGCCGAGCTCAGCCCGGTCGCCGCCTCCCCCGGCGACGCCACGGTCGACGAGCTGGTCGAGCTCTACCGAGCCATGATCGGCGAGCACGACGACTGGGACGACTACCGCGCCGCCATGGTGCGCGACCAGCGCCTCGTCGTCCGCCTCACCCCCACCCACGCCTACGGCATGCTCCAGCTCCCCCGCTAGCCCCGACCGCCCCGCTGCGGCCTGCGACAGATCACGACGCTCCGGGGCGCGATCTGTCACAGGCTTCGCCGCTGGGCGCACCACCCACGCGGCCTGCGACAGAACACGACGCCCGAGGTCGCGCGCTGTCACAGGCGTGATCGTGGCTACGCGACCAGTGCCATCTGCCGGGCCGCTCGGATCGCCGCGACGATCTCCTCAGGGCGGTCGCGGAAGGCGTCCCAGGTGAACCGCAGGACGATCCAGCCCTCGAGGACGAGGCGGTTCTGCCGTGGTCGGTCGCGCTCGAACACGTCTCGCCGCTGATGGGCGCCGCCGTCGAGCTCGATGGCGATGCGGAGCTCGGGATAGGCCAGATCGACCTCGGCAAGGTGCCGACCGGACGCGTCGACCACAGCGTGGTGCAACACCGGCTCCGGCAGGCCGTGCTCCGCGATGAGCGCGAGGACGAGGAGCTCGAAGTCGCTGTCCGTGACCTCCTCGCGATGCATGCCGCTCGCGATGACGCGCCGGAGCCGACGGATCCCGGGACGACCGCAGCGAGCGTGCCTGCGCAAGGTGGCGATGAGCTCCCGCCACGAGGTCAGCTGCAGGCGGCGTGCCGATTCGATCGCCTGGGCGAGGCGCACGTCGCTCGTCCTGCGCGCGAGATCGAGGATCGTGCGCGAGGGGTCGGTCACCGGGATCCGGGCGCGGGTGCGGACGCCGCAGCGATCGAGGTCGGTGCTCTCGTGCACCCGAGCGCCACGTCGCCGGAACCGCTTGCCACGCGGAGTCGTGAGCTCTGGCGTCCCCTTGGTGAACCCGTCGAGACCCCAGAGCGCCGCCGCTGCCCGGTGGGACGCGACAGCACCGTCCCCCGCTGCCAGCACGAGCCCGAGGAGCTTGCCCTCCCACGTGAGCGGAGCACCCCCGACCAGGTAGAGGTCAGGGCCGATCCGCGTCAGGCGCCCGCTCGCGACCCGTGTCTGCAGCATCCGGCGCGTCACCCCGAGCTCGACCACTTGCGCGCCGACCACCACACCGTGCTGCCGCTGTGCCAGCTCGGTGATCACCTCATCTGCACGTGCCACGCTGCTCTCCCCGCGTTCGTCAGTCCTCGGGGAAGGCCCTGTGGAGGCTAGGGACGACGGGCGGCCGTGCCCAGAGGCGATCGTGGGTGTCCTCCCACCGCTGCGGCCTGCGACAGATCACGACGCGTGCGGGCGCGATCTGTCGCAGGCCGCACGAGCGGAGCGGGCCGGACCCAGGCCTGCGACAGGACGCGACGCCTGGGGGCGCGATCTGTCGCAGGCCGCATCGGGGGCGTGACGCGGCAGCGCCCCGGGGGTGGCCCGGGGCGCTGCGGCGGATCTGGGGTGCGTCAGACCTGGAGGAGGATGGCGTCGCCCTGGCCGCCACCGCCGCAGAGGGCGGCGGCGCCGAGGCCGCCGCCGCGGCGGCCGAGCTCGAGGAGCATCGTGAGCGCCACGCGGGTGCCGGACATGCCGACCGGGTGGCCGAGGGCGATGGCGCCACCGTTGACGTTGACGATGTCGTCGGTGATGCCGAGGTCGGCCATGGAGGCGAGCCCGACGGCGGCGAAGGCCTCGTTGAGCTCGAACAGCGACACGTCGCCGACCTGCTTGCCGGCCCGGTCGAGCGCCTTGTTGATGGCTCGCGAAGGCTGGGTCAGCAGCGACGGGTCGGGGCCGGCCACCTGGCCGTAGCCGACGATCTCGCCGAGGGGCTGGGTGCCGAGCTTCTCGGCGGCCGCCTTGGAGGCGACGATGACGGCGGCGCCGCCGTCGGAGATCTGCGAGGCGTTGCCGGCGGTGATGTTGCCCGCCTTGTCGAAGGCAGGCCGCAGGCCGGCGAGCGACTCGGCCGTGGTCTCGCCGCGGACGCCCTCGTCGGTGTCGAAGACGACCGGGTCGCCCTTGCGCTGGGGGATCTCCACCTTGACGATCTCGTTGTCGAACAGCCCGTCCTTGGCGGCGCGGGCGGCCCGCTCGTGGCTCTTGGCGGCCAGCGCGTCCTGCGGCTCGCGGGCCAGGCCGGCGGAGGCGGCGTACTTCTCGGTCCCGGCGCCCATGGCGACCTGGTCGAAGGCGCAGAAGAGGCCGTCGAACATCATGGAGTCGACGACCTTCTGGTCGCCGATGCGGTAGCCGGCCCGGGCGCCGGGGAGGAGGTACGGCGCCTGGGTCATCGACTCCATGCCGCCGGCGACGACGATGTCGGCCTCGCCCTGCTGGATCATCTGGTCGGCCAGGTGGATGGCGTTGAGGCCGGAGAGGCAGACCTTGTTGATGGTGGTGGCCGGCACGGACATCGGGATGCCGCCGTTGGCCGCGGCCTGGCGGGCGGCGATCTGGCCGGCACCGGCCTGCAGCACCTGGCCCATGAAGACGTAGTCGACCTGCTCACCGGTGAGGCCGGCCCGCACCAGGGCCTCCTTGATGGCGAGGCCACCGAGCTCGGCGGCGGAGAAGCCCGCCAGCGCACCGGACAGCTTGCCGATCGGCGTACGAGCGCCAGCCAGGATCACGGAACCAGCCATGTGAACTCCCCCAAAGACGATGAGCGGGTGAAGGGGCCAGCGTAGTGAGGCCCCGGCGAACCCGGCCAGACCGGCCCGGCGGGTCGGCGCCCTACGGACGAGGATCGGCGGGGAGCGACGCCTCGACGGCGTGGGCGATGGCCGAGGCCAGCATGCGGTCGAGCTCGGTGGGTGCCGGGCCCCCGGGAGCCCCTCGGCCGGCGCGGCTCGAGTCGGCGTCCGAGGCGACCGTGACCACCGGATCGGTGCCGGTGAGGTCGATGACCGCCACCGGCTCGGCGGGCGGGGCGGCCGGCGAGCCGGCCCGAGCGGTGGCGAGGATCAGGGCCGCCTTCTCCTCGGCGGCCCCCAGGAGGCGGCGCGCCTTCGCCACGAGCAGCTCGGCCTCCTGGGCCCGCTGGCGGGCGTAGCGGTCGGCATCCGTGCGGATGCGCGCTGCCTCGACCTCGGCGCCGAGCAGCAGCTCACGGGCTGCGGTGAACGACGCCGTCACCTCGACGGGATCAGCGGCGCCGACAGGATCTGCGTGCTCCATGTTCGCCCTCCATGGTGGATGCCCGAGGCTAACGGTTGGCCCCTGCCCGGCGCTCGTCGCTACTGTTGACCGACCTGCAGCGGGCCAACGTCGTCCCTCCGCAGAGCCCTGGACCTGGTAACCCGATCCACCGCTCACACGGGAATGGACATCTGATGCAGCCCACCAAGCAAGGTCTCTACGACCCGCGCTTCGAGCACGACGCCTGCGGCGTGGCGTTCGTGGTCGACATGCACGGCACCCGGTCGCACCGCATGGTGCAGCTCGGCCTGCGCTCGCTGTGCAACCTCGACCACCGCGGCGCCACCAACGCCGAGCCCAACGTGGGCGACGGCGCCGGCCTGCTCATCCAGGTGCCCGACCGCTTCCTCCGGGAGGTCGTGGACTTCGCCCTGCCCGAGGCGGGCGCCTACGCCACCGGCATGGCCTTCCTCCCGAAGGACCCCGAGGCCGAGGCCGCGGCGATGGCCGGGATCGAGAAGATCGCCGCCAGCGAGGGCCTGCAGGTGCTGGGCTGGCGCGAGGTCCCGATCGACAACACGATGATCGGCCAGCAGGCGGCCGACGCCGAGCCGTCGTTCCGCCAGGTGTTCATCGCCGCCGCCGAGGGCCACCCGCCGCTGGCCGACCTGGAGCTCGATCGGCGGTGCTTCGTGCTGCGCAAGCGGGTCGAGCACGAGCTCGACACCGGCGGTGAGCCCGTCTACTTCCCCAGCCTCTCGGCCCGCACGATGGTCTACAAGGGGATGCTGATCAGCTACCAGGTGGGCGAGTTCTTCACCGACCTGGCCGACGAGCGGGTGGAGTCGGCGCTGGCGCTGGTGCACTCCCGCTTCTCCACCAACACGTTCCCGTCGTGGCCGCTGGCCCACCCGTACCGCCTGGTCGCCCACAACGGCGAGATCAACACGGTGATGGGCAACGAGAACTGGATGCGCGCCCGTGAGGCGCTGCTGGAGAGCGACCTCATCGACGGCCTCGACCGGGCGTTCCCGATCTGCACCCCGGAGAGCTCCGACACCGCCCGCTTCGACGAGGTGCTCGAGCTGCTGCACCTCGGCGGCTACTCGCTGCCCCACGCCGTGCTCATGATGATCCCCGAGGCCTGGGAGCACCACGAGTCTATGCCCGACTGGAAGCGCGACTTCTACCGCTTCCACTCCGCCGTGATGGAGCCGTGGGACGGGCCGGCCTCGATCGCCTTCACCGACGGCACCGTCATCGGCGCCGTGCTCGACCGCAACGGCCTCCGCCCCTCGCGCTACTGGGTGACCGAGGACGGCCTCGTGGTCATGGCGTCGGAGGTCGGCGTGCTGCCGATCGACCCCGCCACCGTCGTGACGAAGGGCCGCCTGCAGCCCGGCCGCATGTTCCTGGTCGACACCAAGCTCGGCCGCATCGTGGGCGACGACGAGATCAAGGAGGCCCTGGCCACGGCCAAGCCCTACGGCGAGTGGCTCCACGCCGGCCTCGTGCACCTCGACGACCTCCCGTCGCGCGACTTCCTCACGCCGCAGCACGCCTCGGTGGTGCGCCACCAGCGGGTGTTCGGCTACACGACCGAGGAGCTCAAGATCCTCCTCGCCCCGATGGCCCGCACCGGCGCCGAGCCGATCGGGTCGATGGGCACCGACACGCCCGTGGCCGTGCTCTCGGACCGCTCCCGCCTGCTGTTCGACTACTTCGCCCAGCTGTTCGCGCAGGTCACCAACCCGCCGCTCGACGCCATCCGCGAGGAGCTCGTCACCTCGATGGGCGGCACCATCGGCCCCGAGTCGAACCTGCTCCAGCCCGGCCCGGCGTCGTGCCGCCAGATCGTGCTGCCGCACCCGATCCTCACCAACGAGCAGCTGGCGAAGCTCCTCTACATCAACGACGACAACGACATGCCGGGCTTCAAGCCCTTCGCCATCGACGGCCTCTACCGGGTGGCCGAGGGCGGCGCCGGGCTGCGACGCGCCCTCGAGGAGGTGCGGGCCAAGGTCAGCGCCGCCATCGCCGACGGCGCCAAGCTGATCGTGCTGTCCGACCGCTACTCCAACGAGGAGATGGCGCCGATCCCGTCGCTGCTGCTCACCTCGGCGGTCCACCACCACCTGATCCGCGAGAAGACCCGCACGCAGGTGGGCCTGGTGGTGGAGTGCGGCGACGCCCGCGAGGTGCACCACATGGCGCTGCTGCTCGGCTTCGGGGCCGCCGCCATCAATCCCTACCTCGCCTTCGAGACCATCGAGGACCTGATCGACCAGGACGTCATCACCGACGTCAGCAAGCGCCAGGCCGTGCGCAACTTCGTGAAGGCCAGCACCAAGGGCGTGCTGAAGATCATGTCGAAGATGGGCATCTCCACCGTCGCCTCCTACACGGGCGCCCAGGTGTTCGAGGCCATCGGCCTCGCCGAGGAGCTCGTCGACGAGTACTTCACCGGCACGACCAGCCGCATCAGCGGCGTCGGCCTCGACGTCCTGGCCGAGGAGGTGGCCGCCCGCCACCGCTTCGCCTACCTGGATCGCCCCGAGGAGGTGGCCCACCGCGACCTCTGGGTCGGCGGCGAGTACCAGTGGCGGCGCGAGGGCGAGCACCACCTCTTCAACCCGGAGACGGTGTTCAAGCTCCAGCACGCCACGCGCACCAAGCGCTACGACGTGTTCAAGCAGTACACGAGCCGGGTCGACGACCAGGCCAAGAAGCTGGCCACCCTCCGGGGCCTCTTCGACCTCGAGTCGAGCGGCCGCACGCCGGTCCCGATCGACGAGGTCGAGCCGATCAGCGAGATCGTCAAGCGGTTCTCCACCGGCGCCATGAGCTACGGGTCGATCTCGATGGAGTCGCACCAGACCCTCGCCATCGCCATGAACCGCATCGGCGGCAAGTCGAACACCGGCGAGGGCGGCGAGGACGCCGAGCGCCTCTACGACCCGGAGCGGCGCAGCGCGATCAAGCAGGTGGCCTCGGGCCGGTTCGGCGTGACCTCGGAGTACCTGACCAACGCCGACGACATCCAGATCAAGATGGCCCAGGGCGCCAAGCCCGGCGAGGGCGGCCAGCTGCCCGGCGGCAAGGTGTACCCGTGGATCGCCAAGACCCGGCACTCCACCCCCGGCGTCGGCCTCATCTCGCCGCCCCCGCACCACGACATCTACTCCATCGAGGACCTGAAGCAGCTCATCCACGACCTCAAGAACTCGAACCCGTCGGCGCGCGTGCACGTGAAGCTGGTGGCCGAGGTCGGGGTGGGCACGGTGGCGGCGGGCGTGTCGAAGGCCAAGGCCGACGTCGTGCTCATCTCCGGCCACGACGGCGGCACCGGCGCCAGCCCCCTCAACTCGCTCAAGCACGCCGGCGCCCCGTGGGAGCTCGGCCTGGCCGAGACCCAGCAGACCCTGCTGCTCAACGGCCTGCGCGACCGGATCGTGGTGCAGACCGACGGCCAGATGAAGACCGGGCGCGACGTCATCATCGCCGCGCTGCTCGGCGCCGAGGAGTACGGCTTCGCCACCGCCCCGCTCGTGGTGAGCGGCTGCATCATGATGCGCGTCTGCCACCTCGACACCTGCCCGGTGGGCATCGCCACCCAGAACCCCGAGCTGCGGGCCCGGTTCTCCGGGCAGCCGGAGTTCGTCGAGACGTTCTTCGAGTACATCGCCGAGGAGGTGCGCGAGCACCTCGCCGCCCTGGGCTTCCGCACCATGGCCGAGGCCATCGGCCACGTGGAGTGCCTCGACACCCGAGCGGCCATCGACCACTGGAAGGCCAGCGGGCTCGACCTCACGCCCATCCTCCACCAGCCCGACAGCCCCTTCGAGCAGGACCTGCTGTGCACCGGCACCCAGGACCACGGCCTCGACGCCGCCCTCGACAACGAGCTGATCCGCCTGGCCGCCCCGGCCCTCGAGGACGGCCAGCCGGTGGAGATCGACCTCGAGATCCGCAACGTGCACCGCACCGTCGGCACGATGCTCGGCCACGAGGTCACCAAGCGCTACCGCGGCGAGGGCCTCCCCGACGACACCATCACCATCCGCTTCACCGGGTCGGCCGGCCAGAGCTTCGGCGCCTTCGTGCCCAGCGGGATCACGCTGCGCCTCGAGGGCGACGCCAACGACTACGTCGGCAAGGGCCTCTCGGGCGGCCACATCGTGATCCGCCCGCCGGAGGCCTCGCACCCCACCTTCGTGCCGGAGGACAACATCATCGCCGGCAACGTGATGCTCTACGGCGCCACGGGCGGGTCGGTGTTCGCCCGCGGGATCGTCGGCGAGCGCTTCTGCGTGCGGAACTCCGGCGCCACCGCCGTGGTCGAGGGCGTGGGCGACCACGCCTGCGAGTACATGACCGGCGGACGAGCCGTGGTGCTCGGCCCCACCGGCCGCAACTTCGGGGCCGGCATGTCCGGCGGCATGGCGTTCGTCTACGACCCCGACGACACCTTCTTCCGACGCCTCAACGCCGAGATGGTCGACCTCGAGCCGGTGGAGCCCGACGACGCCGAGTGGCTGCGCGACACGCTGCGCGCCTACGTGACCGCCACCGGCTCGGGCGTGGCCGACCGCATCCTCGACCGGTGGCACACCGAGGTGCGCCGCTTCAAGAAGGTGATGCCCCGCGACTACAAGCGGGTCCTCGAGGCCGCCCGCATCGCCGAGGAGTCGGGCCTCGACGTCGACGAGGCCATCATGGCCGCCGCACACGGATAAGGACTGCTGACGACATGGGAGACGTGAAGGGGTTCTTGAAGCACGGGCGGGAGACGCCGACCCGGCGGCCGGTGCCGGTGCGGCTGCTCGACTGGAAGGAGGTCTACGAGGACTTCCCCGAGGACCACCTCCAGGTGCAGGCCTCGCGCTGCATGGACTGCGGCATCCCGTTCTGCAACAACGGGTGCCCCCTGGGCAACCTCATCCCCGACTGGAACGACCTCGTCTACAAGGACCGGTGGCGCGACGCCATCGACCGGCTCCACGCCACCAACAACTTCCCCGAGTTCACCGGCCGGCTCTGCCCCGCCCCGTGCGAGGGCGCTTGCGTGCTCGGCATCAACCAGGACCCGGTCACCATCAAGCAGGTCGAGGTGGAGATCATCGATCGGGCCTGGGACGAGGGCTGGGTGGTCCCGGTGCCGCCGTCGGTGAAGACCGGCAAGCGCGTCGCCGTCATCGGGTCGGGCCCCGCCGGCCTGGCCGCCGCCCAGCAGCTCACCCGAGCCGGCCACGACGTGGTGGTGTTCGAGCGAGCCGACCGCATCGGCGGCCTGCTGCGCTACGGCATCCCCGAGTTCAAGATGGAGAAGCGCCACGTCGATCGCCGCATCGAGCAGATGGAGGCCGAGGGCACCGAGTTCCGCGTGAACGCCAACGTGGGCGTCGATGTGACCGTCGAGGAGCTGCGAGCCGACTTCGACGCCCTCGTGCTGGCCGGCGGGGCCACCGCCTGGCGAGACCTCCCCGTGCCCGGGCGCGAGCTCGGTGGCATCCACCAGGCGATGGAGTTCCTCCCCTGGTCCAACCGCGCCCAGGAGGGCGACCTCGCGGTGGAGGACGTGCCGATCACTGCGAAGGGCAAGGACGTGGTGATCATCGGCGGGGGCGACACCGGGGCCGACTGCCTCGGCACGTCGCACCGCCACGGCGCCCGCTCCGTACGGCAGCTCGAGATCATGCCCCGACCGTCCGAGGAGCGGCCCGACGCCAACCCGTGGCCCACCTTCCCGATGACCTACAAGGTCACCTCGGCCCACGAGGAGGGCGGCGAACGGGTGTACGCCGTCAACACGGAGTGCTTCCTGGGCGACGACGACGGCAACGTTCGGGCCCTGCAGCTGCACGAGGTGGAGCTGGTCGACGGCAAGTTCCAGAAGGTGGAGGGCTCCGACCAGGAGATCCCGGCCCAGCTGGTGCTGCTGGCCATGGGCTTCCTCGGCCCCGACCAGGGCGGCCTCATCGAGCAGCTGGGCGTGGAGCTCGACCCCCGCACCAACGTGGCCCGTGACGACCGGTTCGCCAGCAGCGTCGACGGCGTGTTCGTGGCCGGCGACATGGGCCGCGGGCAGAGCCTCATCGTGTGGGCGATCGCCGAGGGTCGCAGCGCCGCCGCCGAGGTGGACCGCTACCTCATGGGCGACACCGCCCTCCCCCGCATCATCGACCCGACGGACCGCCCGCTGGTGTGAGGTCCGGGGCCGGCTGCTGGGCGGGCCTCAGCCCGCCAGCGAGGTGCTGCGGCCGCCCTCGTAGACGGTGAGGTGGCCCCGCTGCCGGGCGGGGCCGCCGCCAGCCGCCACCTCCGACGGGGGCGACGCCGCCGTGCGGTCGTCGGGGTGCTCGAGGTCGCTCCAGGCCGGCCGATCGACGGCCACCGGCGGCTCCTCGTACCAGACCGGCTCCACGAAGGCGGGCAGGCCGGCCCGCCAGATCGCCGTGCGCACGTCGCACGGCGCGAAGCGGCCGAAGGCCCGGGCGTTGGGGGTGCGGGTGAACTTGTACGTCTGCCCGGTGGCGTCGACGTGCAGCTCGCCGGCCTCGTGGTGGGCGTAGATCCACACCGACGGACGGTCCTTGCGGTCCACCCGGCCCCGGAGCCGGAACTCGTCGAGGTGGATCGGCCACGGCACCCGCTCGCGGCGGGCCGCCGCGCCGAGGAGCAGCAGCGGCCGCCACCACTCGAGCAGGTGCGGGCGATCGTGGGGCGGGTACCAGAGGTCCATGCCCCCATCCTCCTCAGGGGGTGTGACAGCCGACCCGCGGGTCCAGCCCACCGGGACCATAAACCCGATGTTGTCAGTCAAGATTGAGGGCTTAGGATGGACCGGTGACCTCGTCCACCCGCACCGGCCTCGCCCTCACCCCCCTCGGCGGCAGGTTCGCCGCCGAGCTCCACGACCTCGACCTCCGCCAGCCGCTGGGCGACGAGACCGCAGCACGACTTCGGTCGGCGCTCGCCGAGCACAAGGTGCTGGTCGCTCGCCAGCAGTTCCTCTCCCCGGACCAGCTGGTGGCGCTGGGGCGCTCGCTGGGCGAGCTGACCCCCGCCCACCCGGTGCTCCCGCCGCTCGACGACGCCCACCCCGAGGTGCTGGAGATCGACGCCACGCGGTCGCGGGCCGACGAGCGCTACCGGGATGAGTGGGAGCAGGACACCTGGCACACGGACGTGTCGTTCATGCCCGACCCGCCGCTGGGGTCGATCCTCTCCGGGGTCGTCATCCCGCCGGTCGGGGGCGACACCGCCTTCGCCGACCTGCAGGACGCCTACGACACCCTGAGCGCACCGATCCGCCGCCTGGTCGACGGGCTCGCTGCGGAGCACGACGGCCGGTCCGAGTTCGGCCGGTTCCTGGCCGACCGCCCCGAAGGCGGCCGGTGGGGCGATCGCCGCTTCACCATCCTGGAGCCGGTCACGCACCCGGTCGTGCGGGCGCACCCCGTCACCTGCCGTCCGGGCCTCTTCGTGAACCCCACCTTCACCACCCGCATCCACGGCCTCTCGAGGGGTGAGAGCCGGGCACTGCTCGACCTGCTCCACACCCACATCACCCAGCCGGAGCGCACCTTCCGGCACCGCTGGCAGGCCGGCGACGTGGTGCTGTGGGACAACCGGGCGACGCTGCACGTCGGGGTGCGCGACTACGGCGATGCCCACCGGGTGCTGCACCGGGTGACGATGCGCGGCGGCGTGCCCTACCCGCCGGTGCGGGCGCTCCTCAGGTGAGCTCGGCCAGGGCCTGCTCCACCCGGGTGCGCAGGTAGTCGCCCAGGGCCAGCGGCACATCAGTGGCCTCGGCGCTGCTCGAGCCCTCGAAGCCGCCGGCGTGGAGCATCACCACCTGCGACCAGCCGTGGAGGGCGTGCATGGCCTCCCAGGCCATGAGGCGACGGCGGTCGAGGACGGCACCCTGCTCGTAGGTGCGGCGGTGGCGGCCGGCCAGGAGCGGCCCGATGCGCTGCAGGGCCACCCGCTCGAGGGTGCTGCCGGCCGCCAGGGCCGCCACGTGGAAGAGCAGCAGGGTGCGAGCCAGGTCGGCCTCGCGGGGGCCGAGCCCGGCGTCGGTCCAGTCGATGACCATGCCGCTAGGTCCGTCGACCACCACGTTCAGCGGGTGGAAGTCGCCGTGGCACACGACGGGGTGCGGGTCGTCGACGGCGATCGGGATGATGGCCTCCACCCGTGCCAGCGCGGCCTGCAGGTCGGGAGCGCCGGTGCGCCCGGCGACCCTGCGGGGCAGCCCGAGCCGTTGCTGGGCCAGCGCGCTGGCGTCGGCCGTCCCCGGCCAGCCGTCCACGGGCAGCGCATGGAGCTGCAGCTGCAGTCGAGCGAGCTGGTCCACCAGCGCGACGGCCCGCCATGGCCTCGCCTTGAGCGCGTCGAGGGCCGTCGCGCCCGGAGCCCGCTCCATCACCTGGGCCGGGAGGCCGAACCCCTCGTCGGGCCCGAACACCGCCAGCACCTCTGGAGCCGGGTAGCCCTGCGCCGCGCACCAGCCCTGCACGGCAGCCTCGCGCTCGGCCTGCTCGTGGCGGTCGGCCGACGGCAGGAGCCGCAGCACGAGCGGCCCCGTCCAGGCGGCAGGAAGGGCGGCGCCGGCGAGCTCGACGAGGTGGATGTAGGAGTCGAACCCTGCACCGATCGGCGCCGGCGCGCCGCGGACCGCCACCGCGCCGCCGAACCGCTCACCGGCCAGCCGGGCGAGGCAGGCTGCCGCCGCCTGGGCGTCGCGCGGGTCGGCCGCCGTCATGGCGCGGACGCTACCGGCAGCGGGTCGTGCGGTCCCGCGACGGTCGTCGCCCGACCGGGACCGCGGCGCACCTGGGACCGCGGCGGCGCCGGGGTCTCAGGCCGCCACGCCGAGGCGACCGCTCAGGTCGTTGCAGCGCTCGCACACCGACGCCGGGATCACGCCCAGGCGCATGAGCAGGGCGAAGGCCCGGCACCCGAGGCAGAGCCCGAGGAAGGCCTCGAGCGAGGCCGCCACGACCAGCAGGCCGAGCACCACCTGGGCGGCGCCGAAGGCGTCGAACCCGAACGTGAGGGTGGCGGCGGTGACCGAGAAGGCGGCACCGATGCCCTGGGCGAAGCGCTTGGGCGGCCCGGGCACGAGCTTCGGCGCCACGGCCAGGCGAGGCGTGACCACCCGGGTGACGAGCTGGCCCAGCGGGCTCAGCGTGGGGCCGGTGAGCACCCGGGCCACGAACCCGTAGGCGATGACGAGCGTCAGCCACCGGAGGTCGAAGGCGATGGTGGCGAGGCCCATGGCGACGACGCCGCCGGCCACCAGGCGGGCCGACACCTCGTTCACCGGGTCGGGGAAGCCGAAGATGCTCACCCGCTCAGGATACCCGACCAAGTCGGTCAACAATCAGTCCGGCCGAGAGGTCCCCTCGGCCCGTCGGTACCCTGCCGCCGTGCCCGAGCCGCTCACCCGTCGCCGCACCGCGGGGTGGCCGTGCGCGGAGGGGCGGGTGGCCGAGGTCCTGCGGGGCGTCGTCGAGGGTGCGCCGCCGCCGAGCGACGGGTTGGTCGAGGTGGTGCCGCAGCCCGACGGCCCGGTCGCGGCCGTGCTGGCCTTCGACGGCCACCACGTGGTGGCGGCCGACGTGGATCCCACCTGGGTCCACGCTCGCCTCGCGCCCGGCGACCTCAGCGGGCCGATGCAGGTCGGCTTCCTCGGCGCCCTGGCCGAGCACCTGGGCCGCCGCTGGGACAACCTCGATGCCGTGTGGCTGGGCATCGGGGAGCGTGGCGAGCCCGAGCTGCCGCTGGCGCCGGTGGAGGCCCACGGCCATGCGCACCCGCGGGCGGTCCGCTCCCACGTGTACCGGCGCGAGCCCTCCGTCTACGAGCTGGCGGACGGAGCGGGCGTCCTCGTGATCGCCAGGGGCCTGGCCGGCCGCTGGGAGGCGGCCTTCGAGGTGGCGCCCGCGCACCGGGGCCGCGGGCTGGGGCGGCGCCTGGTGCGAGCGGCCCGCCGCCTGGTCCCCGAGGGCGAGCCGGTGTTCCTGCAGGTGGCGCCGGGCAACGTGTCGTCGACGCGGGCGGTCCTGGCCGCCGGGGGCTTCGTGCCCATCGGGGCCGAGGTGCTGCTCCCCGACCCCTGAGCGGCGGTCAGGGCCGGAGCGAGGCGAGCCGCTCCGCGGCCTCGTTGAGCACCTCGGGCCGCTTGCAGAACGCGAACCGCACGTAGGGCGACCCGTCGGCCGGGTCGGCGTAGAAGGGTGCGGTGGGCACGCCCACCACGCCGCAGCGCTCCGGGAGCGAGCGGCAGAACGCCAGGCCGTCGTGCTCGCCGATGGAGCGGATGTCGACGGTGGCGAAGTAGGTGCCCTGGGGCACCACCACGTCGAGGCCGGCGGCGGACAGCCCGGCGCAGAGCACGTCGCGCTTGGCCTGCAGGTCGGCGGCCAGCTCGGTGAAGAACGCATCGGGCAGCCCCAGGCCCAGCGCCACCGCCGGCTGGAACGGGGCGCCGTTCACGAACGTGAGGAACTGCTTCGCGGTGCGCACGGCGTCGACGAGCGGCTTCGGACCGCAGGCCCAGCCGATCTTCCAGCCCGTGAAGGAGAAGGTCTTGCCCGCCGACGAGATCGTGAGCGTGCGCTCGGCCATGCCGGGGAAGGAGGCCAGCGGCCGGTGCTCGCCGTCGAAGACCAGGTGCTCGTAGACCTCGTCGGTGACGGCGACGAGGTCGCGGTCGACGCACACCCGCGCGATGGCCTCCAGCTCGGCGGCGGTGAACACCTTCCCGGTGGGGTTGTGGGGCGAGTTCAGCAGGACGATGCGGGTGCGGTCGGTGACGAGCGCGGCCAGCGCGTCGACGTCGGCCTCGAGGTGCGGGTGGCGCAGCGTGACCGTGCGCAACGTGGCGCCCGCCATGGCGGCCATGGCCTGGTAGCAGTCGTAGGTGGGCTCGAAGGCCAGGATCTCGTCGCCGGGGTCGCACAGCGCCAGCCCGGTGGCGGCCAGCGCCTCCGTGGCGCCCGCGGTCACCAGCACCTCGGTGTCGGGGTCGACGGCCAGGCCCCAGAAGCGCTGCTGGTGCGCGGCGATGGCCGTCCGCAGCTCCGCGGTGCCGGAGCCCGGCGGGTACTGGTTGTCCCCCGCCCGGATGGCGGCGATGGCGGCCTCGGCCACCGCCGGGGGCCCGTCCTGGTCGGGGAAGCCCTGCCCCAGGTTGATGGCGCCGGTGGCGGCGGCCAGTGCCGACATCTCGGCGAAGATCGTGGTGCCCAGCCCGGCCAGGCGCGACGACAGCAGCGGGCGGGCCATGGCGCCGATGATGGCAGGTGCGGTAGCGCCAGGTTCGACCCTTCTGGGGTGCGATCGCTAGGTTTCCGGCCCATGCAGGACTTCGTGCAGGCCATCGAGGGCGGTGCCTCTGGTGAGGACATCGCCGCCATCCCGATCCCCGAGAGCTACCGCGCCGCCCACGTGCTGCGCGCCGAGCAGGACATGTGGGAGGGGGTGGCATCGGCCGACAAGGACCCCCGCAAGACGCTCCACGTCGGCGAGGTGCCGACCCCGGAGCTGGCGCCGAACGAGGTCTACATCGCCAACATGGCGAGCTCGATCAACTTCAACACGGTGTGGACCTCGATCTTCGAGCCCGTGTCCACGTTCGGCTTCCTCGACCGCCTCGGCAAGGAGTCGATCTGGGGGAAGCGACACTCGCAGGACTTCCACGTCGTCGGCTCCGACTCGTCGGGCGTGGTGCTGCGGGTCGGCTCGGCCGTCCGCAACTGGAAGCCGGGCGATCGGGTGGTCGTCCACTGCAACGACGTCGACAGCCAGGACCCCTCGGCCCACGACGACTCGATGCTCGCCGCCAACCAGCGCATCTGGGGCTTCGAGACGAACTACGGCGGGCTGGCCGACCTCAGCATCGTCAAGGCCAACCAGCTCATGCCGAAGCCGGACCACCTGACCTGGGAGGAGAGCGCCGTCAACGGGCTGTGCGCCTCCACCAGCTACCGGATGCTGGTGGGCCGCCACGCCGCGCAGATGAAGCAGGGCGACTCCGTCTTCGTCTGGGGGGCGACGGGCGGCATCGGCGCCTACGCCATCCAGCTCGTGCTCAACGGCGGCGGCACGCCCGTGGGCGTGGTGTCCAGCCCCGAGCGCGTGAAGCTGCTCGAGGCGATGGGCTGCGAGGCGGCCATCGACCGGGCCGCCGAGGGCTACCAGTTCTGGAAGGACGAGCACACCCAGGACGAGGGCGAGTGGCGCCGCCTGGGCAAGAAGGTGCGCGGCCTGATCGGCGAGGACCCGAGCATCGTCTTCGAGCACCCGGGCCGCAGCACGATGGGCGCATCGGTCTTCATCGCCAAGCGCGGCGGCACCGTCGTCACCTGCGCCGCCACCTCCGGCTACATGATCGAGTACGACAACCGCCACCTCTGGATGAAGCTGAAGCGCATCGTGTCGTCGCACTTCGCCAACTACCAGGAGGCGTGGGACATGAACCGCCTCATCAGCGCCGGCAAGATCCAGCCGGTCATGTCGGCCGCCTACGACCTCGAGCAGGTCGGTGACGCCGCCCTCCTCGTGCACCAGAACAAGGCCGAGGGGAAGCTGGCCGTCCGCTGCCTGGCCCCGAGCGAGGGCCTCGGCATCTCCAACCCCGAGAAGCGCGAGCGGATCGGCGAGGACAAGATCACCCTGTTCCAGCGCCACGCCCGAGGAGAGCTCTGATGACGTCCGGACTGCTCACCGAGATCGACCACGTCGCCATCGCCGTCAAGGACCTCGAGGCCGCCATCGCCTACTACCAGGAGGCGTTCGGGGCCGAGGTGCACCACCGCGAGGTCGTCGACAGCGACGGCGTGGAGGAGGCCCTCATCAAGGTGGCCGACTCCTACATCCAGCTGACGGCCGCCACCCGGCCCGACTCCCCCATCGCCAAGTCGATCGAGAAGCGCGGCGAGGGCCTGCACCACATCGGCTACCGCGTCGACGACTGCGCCGCCGCCCTGGCGGCCATGGTGGCGGCCGGCGCCACCGCCATCGACCAGGCCCCCCGTCCGGGCAGCCGCGGCACCACGGTGGCCTTCGTCCACCCGAAGGGCAGCTTCGGCACCCTGATCGAGCTCGTCCAGGAGTAGCCCCGACGTCTCTGGTCGGAGACGTTCGCCAGGCGAGCGAGATCGACCACAGACGTCGTCAGAGGGCGGCGATCCAGGCGGTGACGGCGGCGTCGACCTGCGCGGGATCGGTGCCCTCGACCAGCAGGGCCAGGCCCTCGTGCCGGAAGGCGGTGGCCGACAGCTGCTCGGGTCCACCGACGGCCACCTGCACCACCCGGCCGCCCACCTCCACGAGCGTCGGCGGGGCGCCGCCCGCCCGGGTCGAGGCCAGGGAGCCGAGGGCCGGCTGCAGGACCTCGGCCGAGGGGTAGGTGGCGGGGTCGAGGGTGAAGGCCCACACGACCGTTCGCCGCTCCCCGGCCACCACGCCGTAGCGCCCTTGGAGCGACGTGCCGCCGATCAGGATCGGCGCCGCCGGGACCGGCTCCTCCTCGGGCGACCCGAAGGGCTCGAACGCGACCGTGGGGACCGGCACGAAGGCGGCGTCGACCGGCAGGCCGACGAGCGGGGTCACCGGGTCGAGCGAGCCCCGGGTGCCGGCGGCGGCCGCCGCCAGCTGCCGGTTGACGACGAGGGCGGCGTCCTCGACGACGGGCGCCCGCACGAGCACCACCAGATCGCCCTCGCGGAACCCCTGGGCCGCGCCGTCGGGGCCCTGGGACCGCAGGGTGGTGCGGTCGCCCACCACGACGTCGCGGGGGGCGGCGCCGCCGAGGGTGGCCACCAGGCCCTCCACGAAGGCGTCCAGGACGCCGACGTCGAAGAGCTCGTCGCCGTCGAGGCGCAGGAGCAGCACGTCGGCGACGAAGCGGCCCGAGGTCAGCGAGTGCACCCGACGCACGAGCACCTCGCGCACCTCGGGATCGACCAGGAACCCCTCCGCCGCGGCCTGCTCGCTCGGCAGCGGCGCCCCGTAGGCCAGGCCGTCGCCGACCAGGAAGCGGACGGGGTCGACCTCCTCCAGGTCCAGGCCGCCGGCGAGGGTGGGGAGCGCCCCCGGGTTGGGGGCCTGCTCGTCGCGGGCGGCCGTCCCGCCGTCGTCGTCGCTGCTGGTGCAGGCCACCAGCAGGACCAGGCCGGCGGCCACGGCAGCGAGGCCGCGCACGACGGAGGGGACGGTTCGGGGGGCGGTCACGGCGCGGCCAACCTACTGGTGCCTGTGCGCCCACCGCCGCCTACGCTGCCGCGATGAGCGAACCCCTGGAAGCGCTGCTCGCCGATCTCAAGGACGCCATCGAGGCGGCCGAGGACGGCGCCGACAACGAGGAGGAGCTGGCTCGGCTGGCCGGCGAGGTGGAGCGCCGGCTCTCCGAGGACGACCACGACGGCGTGGTCGACGAGCTCCGCGACGAGGTCACCAAGTTCGAGGCCTCGCACCCCACGCTGGCTGCCGCCATCGGCCGCGCCGCCGACGCGCTCAGCGCCATCGGCCTCTAGTCAGCCGGGCGCCGGCGACCCGCCAGGCGGCGGTGGACGGTCGGCCCGCGCCTCGCTCGTCGGCCCGGTCCACGGCCCGGGCTCCGCTCCCGCCTCGGCGCCGGGGAGCGCCCCCGGCGCCGTCTCGTGGCTCGCCCCGTCGGTCGTGGCCGGCCCGTCGGGAGCCGTCGCCGCCGGCGGGCCGCCCACCGGCGCCAGGATCGTCGGAGGTGGAGGCGGGGGCAGGGATCCGGTCGCCGCTCGTCGCCCCCGACGGTGGCGCACGAGCAGGCCGGCGGCCAGGAGCACGAGCGCCACGGCACCGAGGCGCATCGCGCCGGCCGTGGTGGCGCCGTCGACGGTCGACGCGACCTCGTCGGCCTGGCTGGCGGCGTCGGCGTAGTCGCCCGCCTGCAGCGACCGGTGGGCCTCGTCGAGGTCACCATCGACGTCGGCGAACAGCAGGCCGACCGCCGCCAGCGGGCCGCCCCCGTCGTCGTGGGCCTGCTGCGCGTCGCGCAGCGCGACCCCGGCCTCGAGGGCGTCCTCCACCACCGGCGCCATCTCCGACACGTAGCGGGCGCCCTCGTAGGTCGCCTGCAGGGGTGTGGGCACCTCGGCGTCGATCTCCTCGAGGGCCTCGCGCAGCTGCGTCAGGTCGGCCAGCACCCGGCGGACGTCGGGCACGAGGTCGTCGGCCGACTCGAAGCGCCAGTCGGACATCAGGGATCGCAGCTCGGCCGGCGGCGCCCAGCCCTCGGCCTCCTCCACCAGCGAGGCGTACTCGGCACGGGCAGCGGTGCGGTCGTCGAGCTGGGCGGCCTGGTCGTCGGTGACGACGAGCTCGCGGAACACGTCCTCGGCGGTCTCCGAGCCGGCGACCTCCTCGAGCACGTCGAGGAGGGTCTGCCAGTTGGGGGTGCGCAGCAGCGAGGTGTCGACGGTCGAGGCCGCGTAGGGGACGAGCCCGTCGTCGGCGACCCGCACCGCCGCGGCGACGGCCTGCAGGCCGACCTCGTCGGCGATGCGGTCGAGCGCCGCCCACGAGGTGTTGTAGCCGTAGGCCTCCCGCTCCTCGGTGTCGGGCGCCTGCAGGTCGACGTCGCTCCACTCGTTCAGCCGGAGCGACCCGGGGCCGGTCGGGTCGACGGCCGCCGGCTCCGGCGCGTCCTCCCCGATCTCGCTCAGGGCCTGGACGGAGAACACCTCGGCCAGCGCCTCGTTGATCCAGCGCCCCGTGAAGAGGTCGTCGTTGAACCACACGTGGGACAGCTCGTGGAGGATCACCTGGGCATCGAGCTCGTCGCCGATCTCGATGAGCGACGAGCTCGGCTGGAACCAGCCCGCGTAGCCGTAGAGGTAGGGGGCGACCGTCTCGACGACCTCGATGTCGCGCTCGGCCGGCCAGTCGATCCCGAGGAGCTCCTCGAGGGCGGGCACGCCGTCGCCGACGGTGCCGGCCACGAAGTCCGCCCACTCGGCGTCGTTGGGCCAGCCGAGGACGACGACGTCGGTCTCGCCGAGGTCGACCGCCCGCCGGACCAGCTTCTCGTCGTCGCGGGCCACCACGTCGACGAAGAAGGCCTCCGGGTCGGCGATCGCCTCGGCCCGGTACACGGCGAGGCCGTCGACCTCGGTGCGCTCCATCTCGCTGCCGATCAGCTCCACCTCGAGGCCGTCGGGGATGCGCACCTCGACGGTGGTGGCCCCGGGGTCGCCGAGGCCGTACACCGGGAAGGTGGCGAAGGCCGGGTTGATCCGGGTGACGCCCTCGGAGCGGGGCGCGAGCGCCGGGAGGTCGTAGGTGACCGAGAGCGTCTGGCTGTTCGGGTAGTAGAGGTCGGGCGAGAGGTCCACCGTCGCCAGCGAGAACAGCGGGCTCTCGGTGCTGTCGCGGCGCACGGACAGCGGCGTGCCGTCGGCCTTCGTGGCCACGATGTTGGAGGCCTCGGCGACCACGCCCATCAGCAGCTCCGGGAAGTAGCGCTGGTTGATGAACCCGCCGCTCACGACGTCGGGCGCCTGGTTGGTGAGGGTCACGTCGTAGCGCACCCGGACCACCGGCACCGCCAGGTCGACCGTGTAGGTCGTGGTCGACTCGATCCGCAGGCCGCTCCCACCGCCGGCCGACGCAGCGACCGGCACCGCCATCGGCACTGCGACCGGGGCGCTCGCCACCGCCGCCGGCCCCGTCGTGAGCGATCCCGCCGCGAGGGCCACGACCGCCACCGCTGCCCCCCACCGTCCCCAGCTGCGTCGCACGACCCCGTCCCCTTCCTCCCGACGAGCATCGCGCACGGGCAAGCCCTGCTCGGACCACGCGCCGGCGTGGGTGGAGCGCGTCGGGCAGGGAGCCGATGCGGCCGCGCAGCTCGAGGTCCCGATGCCGATCGCCGTCGGCGGTCCTGGCGCTCCCCTCGTCCGGCGTGCTGGGGCCATGGAGGAGCCGCAGGGTGGTCGTCGTGCCGGCTTCGTCGGGACCGGAGAAGCCGGTCACGGCCCGGCGAGGTCACGGCCGGCGAGGGCCTGCCGCGCCGCCGAGCCAGGTGCGCAGGGCGCGGCACGTGAGCGCCCGGTCGGCCACCGTTCGATCCGCGCCTAGGCCGGCCAGCCGAGCAGGGCGGCGGCGACGATCCCCGCGTCGAGGGCGAGGCCCACCGTGAGCCAGGGGTGGAACCAGACGCCCTTCAGGACGATGCCGAGGCCGGCGGCCACCCCGGCGACCGCCGCGGCACCGGGCGCGTCGATCGCGAGCATCCAGCCCGCCGCGCTGAACCCTGCGGCCACGACGCACGCGATGGCGACGCTGGCACCCCGCGCCCAGGTGGCGGCGCCGCCGTCGAGCACCCACGACCGCCCGGGGTCGAACGGGGCCGGCTTGTCCGGGTCCGCCGGGATGCCGTAGATCGCGAGGTGCACCAGGCCGTGGGCGATGAGGAAGGCGGCGGCGACCGGGTGCGCCATCACGAGCTCCAGGTCGACGGCACCGGCGCCGGAGGCGGCGGTGGCGGCGGCAGGGCGGTGGGGGCCTCCTCACCCCCGACGTCGAGGCGGAACGGCGGGTACTCGTCGCGCATCTGCGCGACGTAGGCCGTCACCCGCCAGCACCACCGGCAGAGGCCCATCACGAGGTCGAAGAGGGACCGGGGGTACCGACCGGTGACGGCGAGCGCCACACCGGCGATCAGGCAGAGGATCCCGATGAGGCTGCCCCCGTAGCGGGGGCCGGCGCCGCCGGTGAACACGGCGACGACCAGGTAGTGCGGGATGGCGAGCAACCACCACTTCACCCACACCGCGCCCCGGGAGAGGCGCTCCGGGTAGGCCACGTCGAGCCGGGCCGGGTAGTCGGCGACCTCATCGAGCGTGAAGGGCGGGTACCGGTCGGTGGCGAGCGTGAAGGCGTAGAGCTGCACCCGCCAGGTCCAGCGCAGGACGCCGAGGTTGAAGTCGAAGATGCCGCGTGGGTAGACGCCGGTGAGGGCGATCGACACCCCCGCCACCACCGTCAGGACGGCGAACGCCAGCCACAGGACCGCCAGCACGAGCAGGTGCGGGATGGCGAGGAACCACTTGACCAGCCAGAGCCATCGGCTGAGCTCGGGGTCGAGGTGCGCCTCGACCTCCACCGGGGATCGGGTCGTCGTCGTCAGAGCAGCCATGCAGGCCTCCTTTCACGCGTGCAGCGTGCGCTCCCGGCCGGACGAGCGACCAGGGACCAAGGTCCCCTGGGCCCCAGACCAAGGGCAGCGCCAGGCGCGGGCCCGCCGGGTGGACGAGCCACCCGGCGGGCATGGTGCCGCTGGTCGCTGGGGTCAGCTGAGGTCGACGAGGTCGGCGGGGACCTCGATCGGCTCGTCGACCTGGCCGAGGCGCTCCTTCTTCGCCTTGAGGAAGGCGTAGATCGGGATCCCGAGCAGCAGGAGCAGCATGGCCTGGTAGACGGACTGGTAGCCCGAGGCGAAGGTGACCCAGAGCGAGAACATGCCGCCCACCACCGAGATGGCCAGGTCACGGACGAGGGCCCGCCCCTGGACCGCCCGGCGGCGGGACACGAGGTAGGCGAGCTGGGCCATCGCGGACAGGAAGTACGGGATGGCCACCGTCACGACCGACAGGTACACGAGGTAGGTGAACACCTTGAGGCCGGTCTCGCCGCTGTAGCTCCACGCCATCAGGAGCGACGCCACCACGGTGGAGGCGACGACCCCGATCCACGGGACCTGGTTCTTGTTCACCTTGGCGAAGGCCTGGGGGAACAGCCCGTCCTTGGCTGCGGCGTAGGGCATCTCTGCGGTGACCATCGTCCAGCCGTTGAGGGCGCCGATGCCCGAGACCACCGCGGTGAGGGCCACGAGCTTCCCGAGCCACCCCCCGCTGAACATGGCGTCGAACGCCGCCACGAACGGCGCACCATCCTCGGCCAGCTCGCCCTGGGGCACGAGGCCCATCACCGCTGCGGTGACCGCCACGTAGAGGAGCCCGCTGGCCGCGGTGCCGATCGTCGACGCCCGGCCCACGTTCCGCCGGGGGTCCTCCACCCGGCCAGCGGCGATGGAGGCGCACTCGACGCCGATGAAGGAGAACAGCGCCACCCCGGCGGCCAGGTTGATGGCGTCGTAGAGGTTGCCGCCCGAGTTGTTGAAGGCGCCGAAGTTGGCGGTGTCGGCGAAGAACCAGCCGACGATGGCGACGAACAGCAGGGGGAGGAACTTGAGGACGACGGTGATGTTCTGGAACACGGCCATCTGGCGGACGCCGACGAGGTTGATCGCCGCCGGGATCCAGAGCCCCGTCAGGGCGATGCCCCAGCTGGACCAGGCCGAGGGGTTCCCGATGCCGAAGAGCTCCTCGACGTAGAGCACCCACGACGAGACGATGGCGGCGTTGCCGGCCCAACAGGTGATCCAGTAGCACCACGCCGTCAGGTAGCCGGCGAAGTCGCCGAACTCGTGTCGGGTGTACGCGTAGAGCCCGCCGTCGTGGTTCGGGATGCGCCGCGTGAGCTGTCCGAACATGACGCCCAGCAAGAGGGCGCCGAGGGCGATGGCGCCGAGCGTGAGCAGCGAGCTCGTGCCGGCGCCGGCCATCACGGCGGGCATCGTGAACACGCCCGTGCCGATGATGCTGCCGACGACGAGGGCGGTGGCGGAGGGAAGGCCCATCTTGCGGGCGGTCCCCTCGAGCGGCCCCGCGGTTGAGGTGGCGGTGGGCGCCGCTCGGTCGTGGTTGACGGTGGTGGCCATGATCTCCTCCTCGATCGTCCGGGCGAGTCGCCCGGGTGATCGCAGCGTCCGCCTCGGTCGGGCTCCCCTGTAGGGCCCACCGGGCACACCCCGCGGGACCATCGGCCCTACGGGGCCGCCCATCGCCGGCGCACCATCGGCGCATGACCACCTTCCACGGCGATTCCGAGGTCGGGGTGCTCCGACGGGTGCTCCTCCACCGCCCTGATCTGGAGCTGCGCCGCCTGACGCCGTCGAACTGCAGCGACCTGCTCTTCGACGACGTGCTCTGGGTGAAGCGGGCCCGCCAGGAGCACGACGCCTTCGCCGACACGCTGTCGGATCGCGGCGTCGAGGTGCTCTTCGTCGGCGACCTGCTCGCCGAGACGGTCAAGGACGACGACGCCAGGGCCTGGCTGCTCGACCGGGTGATCACGGAGCGGGACCTCGGCCGCGACCTCGCCACCGCGGTGCGGGGCTTCTTCGACACCGCCGACCCCACCACCGTCGCGACGCACCTCATCGGCGGCCTCACCCCCACCGAGCTCCCTGCCGGGGTCACCCGGGGCCTGCGTGCGGCGGTGCTCGACGGCCGGGGGTTCGTGGTCCCCCCGCTCCCCAACCACCTGTTCACCCGGGACACCACGTGCTGGATCTACGGCGGTGTGTCCATCAACCCGATGGCCATGCCGGCCCGGCGGCGGGAGACCGCCCACCTCGAGGCCATCTACCGGTTCCACCCGCTCTTCCGCGGGGCGCAGTTCTCCCGCTGGTACGGCGGCGTCGACGAGGACCACGGCTCCGCCACCATCGAGGGGGGCGACGTGCTCGTGATCGGCAACGGTGCCGTGCTCGTCGGCATGGGCGAGCGCACCACCCCGCAGGCGGTCGAAGCCCTCGCCCGCAACCTCTTCGCCGGCGGAGCGGCCACCACGGTGATCCCCGTGCGCCTGCCCGCCAAGCGGGCGTTCATGCACCTCGACACCGTGATGACGATGGTGCGTCCCGACACGTTCGTGGCCTACCCCGGGGTGCTCGAGCGCCTGCAGGCCTGGACGCTGACCCCAGGCGAGGATCCGGGCGATCTCGTCGTCACGGCCCAGCCCGACGTCTTCACCCCCATCCGCGAGGCCCTCGACGTCGACTCGATCCAGGTCCTCACCACCGGTGGGGACGAGAGCGAGGCGGAGCGCGAGCAGTGGGACGACGGCAACAACGTGCTCGCCGTCGCTCCCGGGGTCGTCATCGCCTACGAGCGCAACGTCGACACCAACACCAAGCTCCGCCGAGCCGGTGTCGAGGTCATCACCATCGCCGGCAGCGAGCTCGGGCGGGGCCGTGGCGGACCTCGCTGCATGAGCTGCCCGCTCACCCGTGACCCGGTCTGACCCGAAAGGACACCCATGAAGGACCTCCTCCGCATCGCTGACCTGACCCCCGAGGACCTCGCACGGGTGCTCGAGATCAGCGCCCAGGTCTGCGCCGACCCGCACCGCCACGCCGACCTGCTCGCCGGCGACACCGTCATCACGTACTTCGCCAAGCCGTCGACCCGCACCCGGCTCTCCTTCGGCTCGGCGATCAGCCACCTGGGTGGCATCCCCGAGGTGGTCGGCCCCGCCGAGCTCCAGCTCGGCCGGGGCGAGACCATCGAGGACACGGCACGGGTCATCAGCCGCTACGCCCGCGCCTTCGTCATCCGCACGTTCGCCGACGACGACGTCAGGCGGTTCGCGGCGGCGGCCTCCATCCCCGTGATCAACGCGCTGACCGACGGCCACCACCCGTGCCAGGCGCTGGCAGACCTGCTGACGCTCGAGCAGCACTTCGGCTCGCTCAAGGGCCTCCGGCTCGCCTACCTCGGCGACGGCAACAACGTCGCCCACAGCCTCCTCGAGGCGTGCGCCCTCGCCGGCATCGACATCACCGTGGCGACGCCGCCCGGCTACGAGCCCGACCCCGAGGTCGTGGAGCGGGCCGAGGAGCTGGCCACCAGGTCGGGGGCGCTGGTCCTGACGACGCACGACCCCCTCCGCGCCGTCGCCGGCGTCGACGCGGTCTACACCGACGTCTGGCTGTCGATGGGCGACAGCGACGACCAGCGGGTCGCTCGGGCCGATGCGCTCGGGCCGTACCAGGTCAACGCTGCGGTCATGGCGGAGGCCGCGCCCGAGGCGGTCTTCCTGCACTGCCTGCCCGCCCACCGCGGCGACGAGGTCTCGGCCGACGTCATCGACGGCCCCCGCTCGCTGGTGCTCGACGAGGCCGAGAACCGCATGCACACCGCCCAGGCGCTGCTGATCGCCCTCACCAGTGGGCTCCTGACCGGCGCTGACGAGTCCCGACGGAGCGTGCCCTGATGCTGGTCGTCATCGCCCTCGGCGGCAACGCGCTCCTCCGTCGGGGCGAGCCGATGGACGCCGCGGTCCAGCGGGCCAACGTGAAGCTCGCCGCCGAGGCGGTCGCCGAGGTCGCTCGTCACCACCGGGTCGTCCTCACCCACGGCAACGGTCCCCAGGTCGGCCTGCTCGCCCTGCAGAACGAGGCGTACCCCGACGTCGAGGGCTACCCGCTCGACGTCCTCGACGCCGAGACGGAGGGCATGGTCGGCTACCTGCTCGAGCAGGAGCTCGGGCGGCACCTCCCCCCGGACCGGCTGGCGACCCTCCTCACGCAGGTCGTGGTGGACCCGGACGACCCCGCCTTCCTCCGCCCGGCGAAGCCCGTCGGGCCGGTGTACGACGCCGCCGAGGCCCACCGCCTCGCAGCCGCCCGCGGGTGGAGCATCGCCCCCGACGGCGACCGATGGCGGCGCGTGGTGCCGTCGCCGGAGCCCCAGCGCATCGTCGAGCTGGCGACCATCCGGCTGCTCGTCGAGCACGAGGTGACCGTCACCTGCGTCGGTGGTGGCGGGATCCCGGTCGTCCCCGACGGGCACGGCGGGCTGCGCGGCGTCGAGGCGGTCATCGACAAGGACCTCTCCGCGGCCCTGCTGGCCACGGCGCTGCAGGCCGACGCCCTGCTGCTGCTCACCGACGTCGACGGCGTGCACCGCGCCTGGGGCACCCCCGAGCAGCAGCTGATCCGGGAGGCGCATCCTGCGCTCCTGCGGCAGCTCGACCTCGCCGCGGGGTCGATGGGCCCCAAGGTCGATGCGCTCTGCCGCTTCGTCGAGGCCGGGGGCCGGCTCGGCGGCATCGGCAGCCTCCAGCAGGCCAGCCGGATCCTCGACGGGCAGGCCGGGACCGTCGTGCGCGCCGACGGGGGCTGACCGGACCGGCGCGCTGGCTCAGGCCGATCGAGGGCGGTAGATGCGACGACCCGAGACCTCGACGGGCTGGATCCGGATGCGGTGCAGCTTCTCGCCGTAGGCCCAGTGGTGCACGGGCACCGCGACGGCGCTGGCGGCGCCGTCGGCCGACGAGACCTCCGTCGCCTTGCCCTTGACCATGACGCTCCACCCCCGCCGGGTCGCCGCGTCGATGCCGTCCACCTCGAAGCACACCATCGGGCTCTGCAGCAACCCGCGGAGCTTGCTCCCGGGGTCGGTGCGGAAGAGCACCGAGTGGCCGTCGAGCGAGAAGTTGACCGGGTAGATCTCGGGCACGCCGTCCACGAGGACGGCGACCCGCCCGATCTCCGCGCGGCCGAGCAGGTCCCAGCACTCGCCGGTGCCGATCACCTCGAGCCAGGTGCGCCCCTCGATGGTTGCCACGTCGCCCTCCTCCTCACCCGCTCGACGACCACCGCAGCCGCACCGACAGGCAGGTGACGCACCCCTCCAGCTTCTGGAACTCGCTGATGTCGACGATCACCGGCTCGTAGCCCCGGTCGAGCAGCTGCTCGGCGCTCTTCGGGCAGTCGGCCGCGAGGAGCAGCCGGGCCCCTCCCAGCAGGACCACGTGCGCGCCGGACTCCTCCTCCATGGGGACGAACCTCGGGAAGAAGGCCGGGTCGTCGACCGCCGGCAGGTGGCCCACGATCGAGCCGTCGGGGAGCGCGGTGACGGCGGACTTGAGGTGCAGCACGCGGTGGACCGGGACCGCGACGACCGTGGCACCCAGCGGCGCCAGGATCGCCCGCAGCTGGCGGACGCCCTCGGCGTTGGTGCGCCCGCCCCGACCGACGTAGACCACGTCCCCGACCTTGAGCACGTCGCCGCCATCGAGCGTCCCTGGAGCCACGATGCGGTTGATCGAGCAGCCCAGGCCTTGGAGCGCGGCCTCGACCGCCGGGGTCTCCGGCCGGCGGCTCACCGCGCCGGGCCGGGTGATCACCGCCACGTTGCGGTACACCACCACGGTGTCCTCCACGAACACGGCGTCGGGGCACGCATCGGCGCCAGCGACCTCGACGAGGCGCCAGCCGCTGTCGAGCAAGGCGTCGCAGTAGTCCCGCCACTGCCGCCGAGCGAGGTCCAGGTCGACGGGCACCCGCTCCTGGTGCGTCACCAGGCCGTCGGCCAAGCGCGGGCCCGGCGGCCGGACCAGCGCCGTGACGCCTGCTCCGGCGGCGGTCACCGCTCGGGAGCGGCCGCGAAGCCGCTGGGTCGGACCGCATGGTGGGTGCGCATGGGGTGCTCCTCTCGACCAGGTGTGGGCCCATCGTGGGCGGCCGGCGACCACGCAGGTAGGGCCGAAGGTCCCTCCCGGCGATCGAGCGTTCGGTCCGCAGGGCGGGTCGATCGACCCTGTCGGTGGCGCCCCGTCATCGCCTTCGATGGAGTCGCCCGAGGGAGCGGAGGTGCCCGTGGCGCACGAGGTCGAGACGCAGCGATACAGCGACCACCACCGGGCCCCGGGCACCGCGGCGCGACCCGAGATCGGCCCGCGGGCCGGCCCGGGCGGGGGCCGACCCGGGCGTCGCGTCCCCGAGGTCGCGCTGCTCGGGGTCGCCGCCGGCGTGGCCGTCGTCGTCGGCCGCGACGGCACCCCGGCCTGGCAGGTCGCACGGACGGCGGTCGTCGCGCTCCTGGCCGCGGCCACGTGGCGGTGGATCCGGAGGGCGACCGGTGCGTCGAGGGCGGGCATCGAGCTGGCCGCAGGGCTCGTGGGGACGGCGGTCGGGGTCGGCATCGGGCTCCCGCACCTGGCGAAGGCCGGCCTGCACCCCCTGACCGTGGCGGGGCTGGTGAGCCTCGGTGGCGGCCTGGCGCTCGTGCTCACCGGTGGCCACGGGCTCGTCCGATCGGTCCGCAGCTGGCTGCGACCGATCGTCGTGGCGGCGCTGGCCATCGCCACGGCCGTCTGCCTGCTGACGCTCGGCCAGCCCATCGCCGCCACCAACGTGCCCCGCACGGCGATCGGCACGACGACACCCGCAGACCGGGGTCTCTCCTTCGAGGAGGTCCACCTCGAGACGAGCGACGGGGTGGCCCTCTCGGGCTGGTACGTCCCCTCCGCCAACGGCGCCGCCATCGCGCTGCTCCACGGTGCGGGATCGACACGGTCGAGCGTCCTCGACCACGCGGCGGTGCTCGCCGCCCACGGCTACGGCGTCCTGCTGTTCGACGCCCGGGGCCACGGGCGCAGCGGGGGGCGAGCGATGGACTTCGGCTGGTACGGCGACGAAGACGCCACCGCCGCGGTGTCGTTCCTGGCGGGACGACCCGACGTCGACGACGGCCGGATCGCGCTCGTGGGCCTGTCGATGGGCGGCGAGGAGGCGATCGGCGCCGGCGCCGCCGACCCGAGGGTCTGCGCGGTCGTGGCCGAGGGGGCGACCAACCGCGTCGCGGCCGACAAGGCGTGGCTGTCGGACGAGCTCGGCTGGCGTGGTCGGCTGCAGGAGCAGATCGACTCGATCACCTACGGGGTGACGGACCTGCTCACCGCCGCCGACCCACCGCGCACGCTGCGGGAGTCGGCCCGGGCGATGGCACCCCGACCGGTGCTCCTCGTCGCCGCCGGCGACGTCGCCGACGAGCGCCACGCCGGCCAGTACATCCAGGCCGGGTCGAGCGGATCCGTCGAGCTCTGGATCGCTCCGGGGGCCGACCACGCAGCCGCCCTCGAGGCGCTACCCGAGGAGTGGGACCGCCGCGTGGCGGCGTTCCTCGGCCGGGCGCTCGACCCCGAGGGCTGCTGAGCCCCGACCCCCCGGCTCGCCGCCCCCTCCGTGAGGACCTGAGAGGATGCCCGGATGGGCCTCCAAGTGCACCTGGTCGACGGGACCTACGAGCTGTTCCGGTACCACTACTCCCCCGCCAACCGGGATCCGGAGCGGGGGGCCACCCGCGGGGTGGTCGGCACCTGCCTGCAGCTGCTCGAGCAGGGCGCCACGCACGTCGCCGTGGCGACCGACCACGTGATCGAGTCGTTCCGCAACGACCTGTGGGCGGGCTACAAGGACGGGTCCGGCGTCGACCCGCTCCTGCGTGCCCAGTTCCCGGTGGTGGAGGACGCCCTGCGCGCCGCCGGGTTCACGGTGTGGCCGATGGTGGAGCAGGAGGCCGACGACGGCATGGCGGCGGGGGCCGTGGTCGCCGCCGCCGACGACCGGGTGGAGCGCGTGGTCATCTGCACGCCCGACAAGGACCTGGGGCAGTGCGTGGGCGGCAAGGTCTGGCAGTGGGACCGGCGCCAGGACAAGTGGTTCGACGACGCCGGCGTCCACGCCCGGCTCGGGGTGCCGCCGGCCTCCATCCCCGACCTGCTGGCGCTCGTGGGCGACACCGCCGACGGGTTCCCGGGCCTGCCGGGGTGGGGGGCCAAGTCGGCCGCCGCGGTGCTCGACCGGTGGGGCCACCTCGAGGACATCCCCGCCGACCCCACCACCTGGGACGCCGGCGTGCGCAGCGCCGCCAAGCTCAACGCCACCTTGCGCGAGCAGTTCGAGCTCGCGCTGCTCTTCCGTCGCATCGCCACCGTGGAGACCGACGCCGAGGTCGGCGAGGTGGACGACTGGCGCTGGACGGGGCCCGAGGAGGGCTTCGACGCGCTGGCCGCCGAGCTGGGCGACGAGCGCCTGGGGCCGCGAGCTGCGGCTCTGGCCGAGCGCCGCTCGGGCTGACGGCCGGCAGGGGCGACCCGCGCGAGTGGTCGACCGGCGCGGTCGTCAGTCGACGGCGAGGGTGGCCACGCGCAGCGGCCCGGACCGCAACGAGGCCGTGGCCGGTCGGCGCCGGCCGTCGAGCCACACGTGCACGGCGGGGTCGGCCTCGACGTTGCGGATCCACAGCGAGCGACCCCGCACGGTCGACACGACGACCCGGTCCCCGAAGCGGGCGGCCAGCAGCGGCACCTCACGCCGGCGCCCGCTGCGACGACCGGTCGTCTCGAGCACGACGAGCCCCGCACCGACGGGCAGCGGCGAGGCCAGGCCGCGCTTGGCCAGCGGCTGCACCACCCGGTTCAGCGTGCGGAAGCCGAGCTGGACGGGTCGATCGAGGAGCGAGCGCATGGTGGGTGCAACCGGCGGCCCGCCCGGTCCATGCCCGCAGGAGGTGTGACATGTGGCGGGCCCGCCCGGGGCGAGCGGCGCCGCAGCCGTAGCCTCGACCCATGGCCCTCGACGACGAGCTCATCAACCGGGTGACCTGGAAGATCCCGAACGCGCTGGCCCTGGTGGGCTCGCGGGCAGGTGAGGAGCGCAACGCCATGACGACCAGCTGGATCACGCAGCTGGCCATGGAGCCGGTCCTCATCGGCATCGGGGTCGACAACGCCGCCGTCACCCGGCGCCTGATCGCCGACGGCGGGTCCTTCAGCGTCAACCTGTGGGACGCCGGCGACACGCGGGTCTTCGTGAAGTTCTCGAAGCCGGCCACCTACGAGGACGGCACCCTCAACGGGCGGCCGGTCCGCGACGGCACGACCGGCGCGCCGATCTTCCTCGATGCGTTGGCCTGGCTCGACTGCGAGGTGCGCCACACCCTCGACCTCGGCTCGCACACCCTGTTCGTGGGCGAGCTGGTCGACGCCGCCATCGCCGACGACGAGACCGCGGTGGCCTCGATGCGCGACACCCGGATGAAGTACGGCGGGGTCAAGCGGCACTGAGCCGCGGGGACCTCAGGTGTTCTTGGGGAGGTCCTTGAACGCCGCCGTCTTGTCGTTGCTGGCCTCCTTGGGGAGCCCGAGCACGCGCTCGCCGATGATGTTGCGCTGCACCTGGTCGGTGCCGCCGTAGATCGGCGGGGCCTGGGCGAACAGCGCCATCCCGGTGACCATGCCGGTGAAGGGGTTCCCGGTGGCCTCGTTGAGCGGACCCTGGTCCTCGCCCTTGTAGGCGTGCAGCGTGCCGTACGGGCCGATGATGCGCAGGCCGATGTCGCGCTGCTGGCGCACGATCTCGCTCATCGAGAGCTTGGAGATGTTGGGCAGGCCGGGCACGTCCTGGCCGATGGCCTTGGCCGCCTTGGCCCGCAGGTTGTTCATGCGGCCGAGCTCGTTGAGCGTGTGCAGCTTCATGAGGTCCTGGCGCACGGTGGGGTCGTCGATCTTGCCGTTGCCCTTGGCCAGCTCCACGAGGAGCTTGTAGGAGCTGCCGAACATGCCCCCGCCCCCGCCGCCACGGCGCCGCGTGGGGCCGCCCGACGACACGAAGTCGCCGGCCCGCTTCTCCAGGTCGTTCACCACGGTGCCGGGGGTGGCGGCGCTGGCGGCAGCGTGGCCGCCGCCGGAGCCCAGGCCGGCACGCTCGTTCATCAGCGTGGTGTTGGCGACGGCCCAGCCGTTGTTCAGGCCACCGATGAGGGCGCTGTCGGGGACGACGGCCTCCTCCATGAAGACCTCGTTGAACATGGCGTGCCCGGTCAGCTCCACCAGGGGGCGGATGTCGATCCCCTTCTGGTGCATGTCGATGCCGAAGTAGGTGATGCCCTGGTGCTTGGGCACGTCGGGGTCGGTGCGGGCGATGAGCATGCCCATGTCGGCCACCTGGCCGCCGGAGGTCCACACCTTCTGGCCGGTGACGATCCACTCGTCGCCGTCCTTGATGGCCCGGGCCTGCAGGCCGGCGAGGTCGGAGCCGGCGCCGGGCTCGCTGAAGAGCTGGCACCACGCCTTCTGGCCGGTGACGATGTCGCGCACGAAGAGGTCGATCTGCTCCTGCGTGCCGTGGGCGGCGATGGTGGGGGCGGCCAGCAGCAGCCCGAGGCCGCCCGGGGCGCCGAGGGCGCCGAAGTCGGCGATGGCGCCCTGCACGGCGACGCTGTCGTTGCGGTTGAGGCCCTTGCCGTAGGCGTTGACGGGCAGCGCCGGTGCGGCCCAGCCGGAGAGGCCGAGGCGCTCCCACCACTCGGCGACGGTCAGGTCGGGGTCCCAGTTCTCCTCGAGCCAGGCCCGCACCTCCTCGACGGCATCGGTGGACGGGCTGGTGCGCTCTGCGGTGTCGGTCACTTTTCCCCCTGGTTCGGCAAGAAGACCGGCGGTCTGGTCCTAGTCCAACCGCAACTTGACCCGCGGGTCAAGTCGCACGGGCGCGGCTCGGCGCCACCCTCGGCGGCTCGTTGGGCTGCTTGGGGTAGACGGGCGGCCACGGGGCGTCCATGAGGCCGTCGGCGAGGTCGCGCCGGGACCACTCGAGGAGCGGCTCGAGGTCCTGGGGGTGGTCGGGCTTGGCGGCCCACGGGTCCCCCCGCTCGGCGACGCGCGCCGGCACGGTGGCGATGGTCAGGTCGTCGGGCACCACGGTCGCCAGCTCGTCCCAGGCGATCGGGGTGGACACCTGGGCCCCCACCCTCGGGCGGGCGCACCAGGCGCCGAACACCGTCTTGTGCGGCGCGTTCTGGTTGAAGTCCACGAACACCCGCTCGCCCCGCTCCTCCTTCCACCACTGCGCCGTGATGAGGTCGGGGTGGCGGCGCTCGAGCTCCCGGGCCAGGGCCACCGCAGCCGCCCGCACCTCGTAGCCGTCCCACTGCGGCAGCAGCTCCACGTAGATGTGGACCCCACGCGAGCCCGACGTCTTCACGTAGGCCTCGATCCCGACCTCGCCGAAGAGCGCACGGGTGCGCTCCGCTGCCTCGCGCACCCCGTCGAAGTCGACCCCCGGCGACGGGTCGAGGTCGATCCGCAGCTCGTCGGCCAGGTGCGGCGTGGCGACGTGGTTGGGCCACACGTGGAAGCCGAGGCAGCCCTGGTTCACCGCCCACACGAGGTGGGCGAGGTCGGCGGCGACGAGCGCGTCGCTGGTGGTGCCGTTGGGCGTGGACAGCACCGTGGTGGTGAGCCACGGCGGCGCCGACTTCGGCACCCGCTTCTGGAAGAACGACGAGCCGCCGGCGCCGTTGGGGTAGCGCTCCAGCAGCACCGGCCGCCCTCGGAGGGTCCGCAGCAGCGGTTCGGCGACCGCTTCGTAGTAGCGGATCAGGTCGAGCTTCGTCTCGCCCCGCTTCGTGAAGAACACCTTGTCGGGGTGCGACACCTTGACCTCGGTGCCACCGATGTCGAGCGAGATCGCCTCGTCGGCCATGGCGACAGTGTGGCCCACCGACCGCCACCGATGGCCCTCCGGGCCCTCCAGCGGGCAGACTTGTCGCTGGCCTGCTCGGCCACCCTGCTCATGGCCACCTCCCTCCGCGACATCCCCGGTGCGAACCGCGCCCGCCCCAAGCGGGCGGAGCGCGGCCTCTGGGCGCCTGCTCGGCCCACCACGCTCGACCTCACGCCGGGCTCCCTGCAGCTCGGGCGCGCCCGTCGACGCAGCTCGGGCGGCGGAGGTGGCGGCCGTCGCTTCCTGCGCCCGACCGGCCAGATCGACCTCTTCCTGTGGCTGCTGGTGGCCGGCGCGGTGGCCGTGGCGGCGTGGCTCGGCAACGCGTTCTGGAGCTCCACCCGGGTCGGCGTGGAGGTGGCGGGCATCGAGAGCGGTCGGGCCCTCACCCCCGACGCCGCCAGCGAGCTCGACATCGCCATCGCCCTCGAGTCCCCCGACGAGCTGTTCCGGTCCACCCTCACGATCGACGGCATCGACGTCCTGGAGGCCGTCGAGCCGGAGGCCGACGGCACCACGCTGCGCATCCAGCCGGCCGACCTCGCCGAGCGCGAGGTGGTCGAGCACGCCCTCGACGAGGGCGAGCACGTGATCGAGCTGTCCGTCGGCCGCATGTTCCTCGGCGACTCGCAGTTCCGCTGGACCTACGTGGTCGACAGCATCGCCCCCGAGATCGACCTCCCCACCAGCCTCGACCCGGTGCCCATCGACGAGCCGGTGACGGTCAGCGGACGGGTCGAGGAGGGCGTGGAGCTGCGCCTCGACGGCGAGCCCGTGGAGGAGCGCGACGGCGAGTTCTCCGTGGAGTTCGCCACCCCGCCCACCGGCGCGCTGCCCTTCGAGGCCGTCGACGAGGCCGGCAACCGCACCGTTGCCACCGTGGTGGTGCCGGTGCAGTACCCAGAGGCCTCCAAGGCGGCCCACGTCAGCACCGCCGGTTGGGCCAACGACGAGCTCCGCGCCGGGATCCTCGACCTCATCGACCGTGGCCTGATCGACACCGTGCAGCTCGACCTCAAGGACGAGTCGGGCGTCATCGGCTACGAGTCCCAGGTCCCGAAGGCGCAGGAGATCGGCGCCATCCGCGCCGACGTCGACCTCGCCGAGGTGGTGCAGACGCTCCAGGACCGCGGTGTCCGCGTGGTCGGTCGCCTCGTCGCCTTCCGCGACCCGATCTACTCCACCGCGGCCTGGGAGGCGGGCGACACCGACCAGGTACTGCAGACGCCCTCGGGCGAGATGCTCGCCACCTACGGCGGCTTCACCAACTACGCCCACGACGAGGTCCGCCAGTACAACCTCGACATCGCCCTCGAGGCCGTCGACCTCGGCGTCGACGACATCCTCTGGGACTACATCCGCCGACCCGAGGGCGATCCGTCCTCGATGGTGGTGCCCGGCCTGGTCGGCCCGAGCTCGGAGTCGGTCGCCGGCTTCCTGGCCGACACGCACGCCGCGCTGCGGGAGCAGGGCGCCTACCAGGGTGCCTCGGTGTTCGGCATCGCCGCCGCCGCCGGCGACAGCATCGCCCAGGACGTGCCGGCGATGGCCGAGGTGGTCGACTACCTGGCGCCGATGATCTACCCGTCGCACTGGGGGCCGGGCATGTACCGGGTCGACAACCCGATCACCCAGCCCTACGACATCACCCTGAAGTCCCTGGAGGACTTCCAGCGGGTCACCGCCGGCACCGGCGTGCGCCTCCTGCCCTGGCTGCAGGACTTCACCCTCTACGGCGTGCCCTACGGCCCCGCCGAGGTCAAGGCCCAGATCGACGCCGCGGCCGCCCTCGGCATCGAGGGCTGGTTCCTCTGGAACCCGAACGTCCGCTACACCGCCGACGCCCTCACCCCCATCCCGTAGCCCGCAGAGCGAGGTTCCTGCGGCGCTGGACCGTGGTCTTCACGGTTCTCTGTCGCGAGAACACCGGGTGGCCGGCCCGGTCAGCCGAAGAGGGCGGACAGCTCGGCGGGGGCGACCTCCTCGAGCTGTGCGTAGGTGCACGACTCGGGGGTGCGGTCGGGACGGAAGCGCACGAGGCGGCCACCGTGGCGGAAGCGGCCGGCCATCACGTGCTCGTAGCGCACCTCGGCCACGAGCTCGGTGCGCAACGGCTCCCAGCTGAGGTCCTTCTTGGCGTTCCAGCGGCTCACGCCGCCGGGCATGCGACCCTCCTCGCGGGCATCGCTGGCCGCCTCGGCCCAGTCGCGCCACGGGTGCGCGTCGAGCGCCCCCTCGCGCAGCGGGGCCAGCTCGTCGACCAGCTCGCGCCGCCGGGCAGCGGTGAAGCTGCTGGCCACGCCGACGTGGTGCAGCGTGCCGTCGTCGTCGTGGAGGCCGAGCAGCAGCGACCCCACACCCTCGCCGTCCTTGTGCCAGCGGAAGCCGGCCACCACGCAGTCGGCGGTGCGCTCGTGCTTCACCTTCCACATCACCCGCTTGTCTTGCTGGTACGGCGAGTCGGCTGGCTTGGCCATCACGCCGTCGAAGCCGGCGCCCTCGAAGCGCGTGAACCAGTCCTCGGCCACGGCGGGGTCGTCGGTGATCGGGGTGAGGTGCACCCGGGCCAGGTGGCCGCCGAGGATCCCCTCGAGCAGCTGGCGCCGCTCCCGGAACGGGGTGCCGGTGAGGTCGCGGTCGTCGAGCGCCAGCAGATCGAAGGCCACGAAGCTGGCCGGCGTCTCCTCCGCCAGCCGGTTCACCCGGGAGGCGGCCGGGTGGAGGCGCTGCTGGAGGGTGTCGAAGTCGAGGCCCGAGCCGGTGACGACCACGATCTCGCCGTCGACCACGCACCGGGCGGGGAGCGCGGCGCGCAGCAGCTCGACGAGCTCGGGGAAGTAGCGGGTGAGCGGGCGGTCGTTCCGCGAGCCCAGCTCGAGCTCGTCGCCGTCGCGGAACACGATGCAGCGGAAGCCGTCCCACTTCGGCTCGAAGAGGAGCCCTGGGTCGTGCGGGACGGCGTGCACCGCCTTGGCGAGCATCGGCTTCACGGGCGGCATCACCGGGAGGTCCACGGGTTCGACCGTACCGCCGGCCGAGAACTAGAACCTGTTCTAGTGCACGCCCTCCCCCCGTCCACCACGGCCCCGCCAGCCCGCCCCACCCCCGGCTGATGGACGTCGACGACACCCCTGCCGAGGCCGCGGTCCGCGCCGAGGCGCGCGCCTGGCTCGAGTCGGTCGCCAAGCGGCGCGGGGAGGGTGACGGCGACTGGCAGTCGTTCCGGGCGAAGACCGACGAGGACGACCTCGCCCAGCTCGAGATGGCCAAGGCCTGGCAGCGCACCAAGTTCGACGCCGGCTGGGCCGCACCGCACTGGCCGGTCGAGTTCGGCGGCCGGGGCCTCACGGGCATCGAGGCCGGGGTCGCGTCGGAGGAGGAGTCGGCCTTCGACGTGGCCGCCAGCTTCTTCGTGGTCGGCATCGACATGGCCGGACCCACGCTCATGGCCCACGGGACGCCCGAGCAGCAGGCGCGCTTCTTGGAGCCGATGCTGCGGGGCGACGAGGTGTGGTGCCAGCTCTTCAGCGAGCCGGGCGCCGGCTCGGACCTGGCGTCGCTCGGCACCAGGGCGGTGCGCGACGGCGACGAGTGGGTGCTGTCGGGGCAGAAGGTCTGGACGTCGTCGGCCCACACCGCCGACTGGGGCATCTGCCTCGCCCGCACCGATCCCGACGTCGCCAAGCACGCCGGGATCACCTACTTCCTGGTCGACATGCACGCCCCTGGGGTGACGGTCCGACCGCTGCGCCAGATCGACGGCGCCATCCACTTCAACGAGGTCTTCCTCGATGGCGTGCGGGTGCCCCACGACCGGGTGGTCGGCGACGTGGGCGACGGCTGGCGGGTGGCCATGACGACGCTCACCGCCGAGCGCACCTCCATCGGCGAGGGGGGCCAGACCGGGTGGCGGGACGTCGCCGAGCTGGCCCGCCGCTTCGACCGCTGCGACGACCCGGTGGTGCGCCAGGACATCGCCCGGCTGGCGACGCGCGAGATGATCCAGCGCTGGCTCGTCTACCGCGTGCGGACCGCCGCGGCCCACGGCGTGCCGCCCGGCCCCGAGGCGTCGGTGCTGAAGCTGGTCAACAGCCACCAGGTGGAGCACGTCGGCTCCGCCGTGCTGTCCGTGCTCGGACCCACCGGGATGCTCTGGCACGACGACGCACCCGAGCGCGGCTTCTGGCAGGACGTGTTCCTCTTCCAGTGGTCGAGCCGGATCGGTGGCGGCACGGAGAACATCCAGCGCAACATCCTCGGCGAGCGCGTGCTCGGCCTGCCCCGGGAGCCCGACCCCCACAAGGGCCAGCCCTGGCGGGACCTCCCGAAGGGCTGACCGGCCACTCCGTTCGGGGTCTTGGCAGGGGTGGCCGCGAAGGGACGAAAATCCGGCCCGCGCGCATCGTCGGTGGCGCCGCGTGCGATGGCATCCATCGTGCGAGCGCGTCGATCCGCGGGGCCGCAGCTGGTCGCCTGGCCCCCGGGGAGCAAGTGGCGAAACCGACGCACGTCCACGGGGCAACCGCCCCACGACGCGAAGGAGACCACCATGCGCACCAAGTCCACCGCCGCGGCCGCCGCCCTGCTGCTCGGCACGCTCACCCTGTCGACCGGGCTGGCCCCCGCCGGCGCCGGCCGGGCCGACGGCCCCAAGCCCGGGCAGCAGGTCTGCGCCGGGTTCGAGGACGGCACCCCCAAGATCGACGTCGACGGCGAGGACGCCAGCGTCGAGGTGTCGGCGCCGGAGGGCTTCCTGATCGACGCCTACTGCGTGAAGGCCGGCACCCTGGTGGAGATCACCGAGGTCGACCCGCCGCAGCAGACCGTGGAGATCGTCGCCACCAACGGCAAGGGCGTGTCGCACTACTCCGTCAGCTACGTCGCCGACGAGGGACCCTCGAGCTGATCAGGCGGGGCGACCGCGCCGGTCGGTCGGGCCGCGGCCCGTCGACCGGCGCGTGCCGCCACCGGCCTCGGGGCCGCCGTCCGCTCACGCACGCGTCCAGACCGACCCCGACGCGTAGCGGCGCAGACCGAGGGTGAACGTCGTGGCGGCGGCGACCGCGAAGGTGAGGGCCGCAGCGCCGAGCGCCAGGGCCCGACCCGGGTCGAGGTCCTCGACGAGCTGGGCCGGCACCGCTGCGATGAACGCGGCCGGCACCGCCGTGAACAGCACGACGCGCGCCGCGCCCGCGAACAGGTCGACGGGGTAGGCCCCGAGCATCAGCATGCTGTGGAAGCCCAGCTCGCCGCTCTCGCTGCGACCGACGAAGAACGCCAGCGACCCGGTCAGCACGAGGAACCCGGTGAGCAGGGTGGCGGACGCCAGGACGACCAGCACGAACACGAGGGTGCGCTCGGGGGTGGGGTGGCCAGCCAGCGCGAAGAGGCCGACGCCGAACGCCACGTCGCCCAGGTTGACCGGCTCGATGCGCCGCAGGAGCAGGAACGGCAGCGGCGCCACCGGCAGGGCGAGCACCGCGTCGAGGTCGCCGTCGACCGCCATCGAGCCGATGCGCCGGGCGTTGGCCAGCAGCCCGAGCGAGAGCCCCCCGGCGGCCGTGAGCACCGCCTGCAGCAGCAGGATGCTGTCGCGGTCCCACCCGCCGAGGGTGCCCACCCGGTCGAAGAAAAGCACCCAGAAGACCACCCACACGAAGTCGTTGACCATCATCACCAGCATCTGGGTGGCCAGGGCCGCCGGCTTGGCGACCACCTCCGCGAAGGCGTTGCGCGCCGTCGCCGCCAGCCCGCTCATCCGCCGACCACCTGCAACCGCCGCTCGCCCGAGCGGAACGCCGCCGTGGCGACGACGGCGAGCACGCCGACCCACAGGAGCTGCTCGAGCAGCAGCAGCGGCTCCCAGCGGCCCGACGCCAGGCGGGCCGGCGCGTAGGCCATGGCCCGGAAGGGCAGCAGGAGGGCGGCCCGCTGCACGCCCTCGGGCAGGAGCTCGAGCGGGATGACCATCCCGCCGAGGATGAACACCGCCTTCAGGTACAGGAACCAGACCGACCCCGCGTCGCGGATCCAGAAGGCCGCCGACGCCACCGCGTGCTGGGCCAGGAGGTTGGCCGTGATGGCGAGCACCAGGCTGGGCACGACCAGCAGCAAGGTGGCGGGTCGCGGCGGCCCTCCCGCCACCAGGCTGGCCAGCAGCGTCCCGGCGACGAACAGCGCACCGACCTTCGGGAGGCCCCGCCCCACCTCGTTGGCCACCCGCACCCCGAGCACCGAGGCGGGGCGCAGCAGCTCGACCGCCACGCCGCCCTGCGCGATGTCGCGCCCGATGTCCTCGATGAGGCGGGCGTTGACCGCCACGATCGCCGCCTCGGACGTGATGATGTACCAGGTGATCGCCACGGTCCCGTAGCCGGCCAGATCGCCACCGTTGGCGTCGACGGCGATCCGCCACAGGCCGGTGAGCGTGCCGACGATCACCAGGTAGAACCCGATGGCCACCACGAGGCCACCCCGGTCGGCGAGGCTCCGCTGCGCGGAGCCGCGCAGCGCCTCGCGCAGCGCTCGCGCGGTCATGGCGCCGGCAGCTCGTAGATCTCGCCGATGACCTGCTCGAGCGGCGGGTCGACCACCGATATGTCGGTGACGGCCGGGCCGGCGAGGAGCTCGTCGAGGACCGCCCGGATCGGGGTCCGGGTGGTGTCGACCACCAGGCGCAGCAGCTGCTCGCTGTGCTCGAGCAGCGTCACGCCGACGTGCGTGGGCGCCTCGATGGGGGCGACGAGGCCCACCTCGACCACCTTGGTGGCCAGCAGCCGGCGGCGCATGGCAGCCACCTCGTCGTCGTAGATGACCTCGCCGTGGTTGATGACCACGGCCCGCTTGGCGACGTGCTCGATGTCGGCCACGTCGTGGGAGGTGAGGAAGATCGTCGTCCCCTGCTGCTCGTTGAGCCGGACCAGCAGCTCGCGGAACCGTTGCTTGGCCACGAGGTCGAGGCCGATGGTGGGCTCGTCGAGGAACAGGATCTCCGGCTCGTGCAACAGGCAGGCCGTGAGCTCGCAGCGCATCCGCTGCCCCAGCGAGAGCGACCGCACGGGCTGGTCGAACAGGTCGGTGGCCTCCAGCAGCTCGCCCAGCTCGGCGATCCGCCGACGTTCGAGGGACCGGTCGAGCCCGTAGATGGCCGCCAGCATCCGGTACGACTGCCGCGGCGACAGCTCCAGCCACAGCAGGGAGCGCTGCCCGAACAGCGTGCCGATCCGGCGGGCGAGGCGGCGCCGGTCCTCCCACGGGGTGAGCCCGAGGACGGTGGCCTCGCCCGCCGTCGGGTGCAGGATCCCGGTGAGGATCTTGATCGACGTGGACTTCCCGGCGCCGTTGGGCCCGATGTAGGCCAACCGCTCCCCCGCCGCCACCTGCAGGTCGATGGCGCGGACCGCCTCGATGCGCCGGCGCGAGCGCCGGCGACCCGTCTCGAACACCTTCGTGAGCCCCCGCGCCTCGATCACCGGATCCATGGTGGCGCATCGCCGCCGCGTCGCCGGCTCCGGTTTGCGTGGACGGCGCCGCCGCGAGTGGCGGTCCTTGGGGATGGTGGCCCGCAGCGGCGGGCGGAAGGTGTCCCCATGACCTCCACGAGCACCCTCATCCCGACCCCGTCCGCCGACCTCGCCACCGCCGACCCCGCCCCCCGGCCCCGCCGGGTGCGCCGGGCGATCTGCGCCCTGCTCGCCGTCCTGGCCCTCGCCGGCGCCGGCGTCGTCGCCACCACCACCCAGGCCGAGGCCAACGGCACCACCACCGGCGTGCGCTTCTGCACCTCGGGGACCGCCGCCACGAACCTCCCGGCCTACCTCTACCGGTTCAACTTCACCACCGGCTCCTGGGAGTACACCGGCCGCAACGGCACCAGCGGCACCGGCTGCGCCACGTTCGGGCGGGTGCCCACCGGCCACTACTACGCCGTGGTGGTCCAGCGGCTCAGCGGCACCGGCAGCTCGTGCCTCACCAACCCTTACGGCTACTACGCCCTGGTCGGCGCCACCGGGTACGACTACGCCGAGAGCGGCCGGGTGGCCTTCACCGGCACCGCCTCGATCGGGCTCCGCTACCTCTGCCCGGGGATGTAGCCCCACCCCTCGACCGCTGATCGGCCGGCCTGCGGGCCGGCCGATCCGCGCGTGCGGGGTGCGTCAGAAGCGGACGAGGCCGCCCGGTCGCACGCCGGTCGGCTCGCCGTGCTCCATGGTGACCTGGCCGGCCACGAGGGTGGCGACGTAGCCGTCGGCCCGCTGGATGAGGCGGCGGCCGCCGGCGGGCAGGTCGAACACCATCTCCGGGGCCCGGAGGTGCATGGCGTCGAGGTCGATGAGGTTGATGTCGGCTCGCTTGCCCGCCTGGAGCACGCCGCGGTCGGTGAAGCCGTAGGCGGCCGCGGTGCGCGAGGTCTGCAGGCTGACCGCGTGCTCGAGCCCGAGGCGGGCGCCGCGGGTGCGCTCGTTCACCCAGTGGGTGAGGAGGTAGCTGGGCATGCTGACGTCGCAGATCAGGCCGCAGTGGGCGCCGCCGTCGGAGAGGCCGAGCACGGTGTTGGGGCTCGACATCATCTCGAGCAGCGCCTCGTGGTCGTGGTCGGCGTAGCTGGCGAGCGGCGCGAAGAGGAACGCCTGCCCGTCGCGCTCGAGCAGCCAGTCGAGGGCGACCGCCTGCGGGTCGCGCCCCTGGGCCTCGGCCACCCCGGCCACGCTGGCGGAGCGGGGCGGCTCGTAGTCGGGCGGGTCGCCCAGCGGGAAGATCTGCGACCAGCGCTGCATCAGCCCGCGGGCGATCGGGTTGCGGGTCTGGGGCTCCTCCGCCAGCAGCGCCGCCCGCACCTCGGGCTGCGCCAGGCGGGCGACGCGCTCGGCGAGCGGCAGGTCGCCCAGCGCCCGGTAGGTCGGGTGGGTGAAGAAGGGGTGCAGCGACGACTGCAGCCCGAAGAGCATCCCGGTGGGGCGGCACGACACCTGCGGGATGATGTTGCGGCCCGCCGCCTGGTCCTCGACGGTGGCGGCGAGGGCCTCCCGCCACGCCTCGGGGGCGTACCCCGCCTGGGCGAGGGTGTAGGTGGCGGTGGCGCCCGTCCGCTCGACCAGCTCCACCAGCCAGTCGCGGTCGGCGGCGCCGCCCTGGGCGTCGGAGACGAGCTGGAAGACGCCGTGGCCCGCCCGGGCGATGGCGTCGCCCAGGGCGAGGAGCTCCTCGGGGGCGGCGTCGGTGCCGGGCACCAGCCCGTGCTTCGAGGTGTGCAGGATGGTGCGGCTGGTGCTCACGCCGCAGGCGCCGGCGCGCAGCCCCTCCTCCGCCAGGCGCGACATCTCGGCGATGTCCTCGGCCGTCGGCTCCTGCTCGTGGGCGCGCTCCCCCATCACGTAGGCGCGCAGGGCGGCGTGGGGCACCTGCGCCGCCACCTCGATGGCGCGCGGCGTCTTGTCGAGGGCGTCGAGGTACTCCGGGAAGCTCTCCCAGTCCCAGTCGATGCCCTCGTGGAGCGCGCTGCCCGGGATGTCCTCCACGCCCTCCATCAGCTCGATGAGGAAGTCCTTGCCGTCGGGGCGCACCGGCGCGAAGCCCACCCCGCAGTTGCCCATCACCACCGTGGTGACCCCGTGCCAGCTGCTCGGGGTGAGCTCGGGGTCCCAGGTGACCTGGCCGTCGTAGTGGGTGTGGATGTCGACCCAGCCCGGGGCCACCACGAGCCCGTCGGCGTCGAGCTCCCGCCCGCCCCCACCGCTGACCCGCCCGACCTCGGTGATGCGCCCCCCGTCGACGGCGACGTCGGCGGTGACGGCCGGCGCACCGGTGCCGTCGACCACGGTGCCGCCTCGGATCACGAGCTCGTGCTGCATGTGGGCTCCCCCGGTTCTGTGGACGCCGGCGACCGCCATCCGGACGTCAGCGCCCACAGATCATGGCCGCACTTGACCGGGTGGTCTAGTTTCCCGCGGCTCGAGGGTCGCCACTACCGTGGCCGCCGTGACCGAGCACACCATGAGCGAGCGCCTGGCCGAGCTGGCCAAGCGCAAGGAGCAGGCCCTCCACGCAGGATCGGAGCGCTCGGTCGAGCGCCAGCACGCCAAGGGCAAGATGCTCGCCCGGGAGCGGATCGAGTTCCTGCTCGACCCCGGCTCCTTCCACGAGCTCGACATGCTCGCCCGCCACCGGGCCCACGACAGCGGCCTCCTCGAGCGCCCCTACACCGACGGCGTGGTCACCGGCTGGGGCACGGTGCACGGCAAGAAGGTCTTCATCTTCAGCCAGGACTTCACCGTGTTCGGCGGCGCCCTCGGCGAGGTGTTCGCCGAGAAGATCCACAAGGTGATGGACCTCGCCATCAAGACCGGCGCCCCCCTCATCGGCCTGAACGACGGCGCCGGCGCCCGCATCCAGGAGGGCCCCGTCTCCCTCGCCAGCTACGGCGGCATCTTCCACCGCAACGTGCAGGCCTCCGGCGTGATCCCCCAGATCAGCGTGATCCTCGGCCCGTGCGCCGGCGGTGCCGTCTACTCCCCCGCGATGACCGACTTCATCTTCATGGTGAAGGAGCACTCGCACATGTTCATCACGGGCCCCGACGTCGTGAAGACGGTCACCGGCGAGGAGGTCACCCTCGAGGAGCTCGGCGGTGCCATGTCGCACGCGTCGAAGTCGGGCGTGGCCACCTTCGTCGGCGACGACGAGCAGAGCGTCCTGGAGGAGGTCCGCTACCTGCTCAGCTTCCTCCCGGCCAACAACCTCGAGGAGCCGCCGGCCATCGCCAGCGCCGACGACCCGCAGCGCGAGTGCCCCGAGCTGCGCGACCTCATGCCGGCCAGCCCCAACATCCCCTACGACATGAAGACGGTCATCTCGGCCGTGGTCGACGACGGCGACTACGTCGAGTACTTCCCGCACTGGGCCGGCTCGATCACCTGCGGGTTCGCTCGCCTCGACGGCCACCCCGTCGGCGTGGTGGGCAACCAGCCGATGGTGCTGGCCGGCGTGCTCGACGTGAACAGCGCCGAGAAGGCCGCCCGCTTCGTGCGCACCTGCGACGCCTTCAACATCCCGCTCATCACCTTCGTCGACGTGCCCGGCTTCCTCCCGGGCGTCGACCAGGAGCACGGCGGCATCATCCGCCACGGCGCCAAGCTCCTCTACGCCTACTGCGAGGCCACCGTGCCCCGCATCCAGGTGATCACCCGCAAGGCCTACGGCGGCGCCTACGTGGTGATGAACTCCAAGTCGATCGGCGCCGACCTCGCCTTCGCCTGGCCGTCGGCGGAGCTCGCCGTGATGGGCCCGCAGGGCGCGGTGGAGATCGTCTACCGCAAGGAGCTCGCCGCCGCCGACGACCCCGTCGCCAAGCGGGTGGAGCTGGTCGACGAGTACACCGAGAAGTTCTGCAACCCGTACGTGGCCGCGGAGCGGGGCTTCGTCGACGACGTGATCGACCCGGCCGAGACCCGCATCAAGCTGGTGGCCGGCCTCGAGCTGCTGCGCTCGAAGCGCGAGGAGCTCCCCAAGCGCAAGCACGGCAACGTGCCGCTGTGAGCCGGTCCTGATGGACATCTCCCCCACGCCCACCGACGAGGAGGCGGCCGCCATCGCGGCGGCCATCGAGGTGTCGTGGCCCCGCGCCGTCGCCGCCGAGGCGGCGGCGCCACCGCCGCGCTGGCGCTTCGCCGGCCGCTGGTGGACGAGGCCCATCCCGGTCCGTCGCGACCGCCCCTGGTAGCGATCCCGGCAGCGACGGCAGGGCCTGCGTAGCCTCACCGCCGTGAGCGACTTCCTCCCGCCCCCGCCTCCCGGCTCCACCCCACCCCCACCGCCGCCTGGCGCGTTCGGCGGGCCGCCTCCGGGCTACGCCGCCTACGGCGCGCCGGCCGGCCCCACCGCCGAGCTGGCCTCGATCGGGTCGCGGATCGGCGCCAAGCTCATCGACGCGCTCATCCTCGGCGGAGCCTCCATCGCCGCCCTGGCGCCCGCCGGCATCGCGCTGGCGGCGGGGCCCACCCGCATCACCACCTGCTCGGTCGACGAGGACGGGGTGATCACGATCGGCGAGGAGATCAACGCCATCTGCGAGGTGCCCACGGGCGGCACCTGGGCGGCGGCCGGCGTCCTCGCCCTCGTGGGGCTGGCCGCCATCATCTGGCTCTACGTGTACTACTTCCGGCGGGAGGGCCACACGGGACAGACCTGGGGCCGCAAGGCCGCCAGCATCCGGCTGGTCGACGCCACCACCGGCGGGCCCATCGGCCCAGGCCGGTCCTTCGGTCGCTACCTCTTCGCCAGCTTCATCTCGGGCAACGTCTGCCTGCTCGGCTACCTGTGGGCCCTCTGGGACCCCCGCAAGCAGACGTGGCACGACAAGGTCGTCACGTCCGTCGTCGTCAAGGCCTGAGGTGGCCGAGCTCACGTCGGTGGCCGACGACGAGGCGGTCGTCCACGCCGGCCCGGAGGTGCGCACCTACGACGGGCTGGCGCCCGACACCCACCACGAGATCGACGGCTGGTCGTTCCGCACGCTGCCCCGGTGGGGCGAGCGGCTGGCCACGATCGCCACGGTCAACGACGTGCACTTCGGTGAGGAGGTGTGCGGCCTGATCGACGGGGTCGACACCGGGCCGGTGTTCCGCTCCGAGCCGGGGGCCGACCCCTACCCGGAGGTGATGAACCGTGGCGCCATCGAGGACATCGGCGCCCTCGATCCCGACCTCGTGGTGGTGAAGGGCGACCTCACCGCCAACGGCACCCAGGAGGAGTACGACGCCTTCCGGGCCGCCTACGAGCCCGCCTTCGGCGACCGCCTGCTGCACGTCCGGGGCAACCACGACGGCTACCACGGCGGGACGTACGCGTCGGAGCCGACGCAGCGCGTCGACCTGCCCGGGGTCACGGTGGCCCTCCTCGACACCACCACCCCGCGGGCCACGCCCGGCCGCGTCACCGCCGAGCAGCTCGCGTGGCTCGACGACCTGGCGGCCGGCGCCGACCGCCCCGTGCTGGTGTTCGGGCACCACCACGTGTGGAGCCCCGACTCCCACGAGCGGCCGGCGTCGTACTTCGGGATCCTCCCCGACGACTCGGAGCGCCTCGTGGAGGTGGTGGCCCGTCGCCCTGCGATCCTGGGCTACTTCGCCGGGCACACGCACCGGAACCGGGTGCGCACCATCGCGGCGACCGGCGATCGGCCGTGGGTGGAGGTGGCCTGCGTGAAGGACTACCCCGGCACCTGGGCGGAGTACCGGGTGTTCGAGGGCGGGATCCTCCAGGTCCACCGGCGCATCTCCACCCCGGAGGCGCTGGCGTGGACCGAGCAGACGCGCCACATGTACGAGGGCGCCTACGCCGACTACGCCTTCGGCGACCTCCCCGATCGCTGCTTCGCCCTGCCCGCGCCGTCGCGCTGATCATCCAGCCGCAGCGGAGTCGCTGGCACCGGCGGAGGGCCGCCAGGATGGGGCCATGGCCGATGCCCCGCACGAGTCCGACGACGCCGCGCCCGGCCCGCTCGCCGGGATCCGGGTGCTCGACCTGGCCACGGTGATCGCCGGGCCGGGAGCCGCCCGCTACCTGGCCGACTTCGGCGCCGACGTGCTCAAGGTCGAGCGACCGGGCACCGGCGACAGCACCCGCGCGATGGGCGTGCCCCACCCCGCCGACGGCACGTCGCTGTACTGGAAGCTCGTCTCCCGCAACAAGCGCTGCACCACGCTCGACCTGAAGGCCGACGCCGGGCGGGAGGCGGTGCTCCGGCTGGTCGCCGACGCCCACGTGCTGGTGGAGAACTTCCGGCCCGGGACCCTGGAGCGGCTCGGCCTCGGCCCCGACGTGCTGCTGGCCGCCAACCCTCGCCTGGTCATCCTGCGGGTCACCGGGTTCGGCCAGGACGGCCCGTACGCGAGCCGCCCCGGGTTCGCCACCATCGCCGAGGCGATGTCCGGCTTCGCCGCCCTCAACGGCGAGCCCGACGGCGGGCCGCTGCTCCCGCCGATCGCCCTCACCGACGAGGTGACCGCCCTGGTCGGCGCGTTCGCGACGATGGTGGCGCTGTGGTCCGGCCGGGGCCAGGTGGTCGACGTCAACCTGCTCGAGTCGCTGTTCCAGTGCATGGGGCCGCTCCCGGGCGCCTTCGCCACCACCGGCTACCTGCAGCCGCGGCTCGGGTCCGGCATCCCGTACTCGGTGCCGCGCGGCACCTGGCGCTGCGCCGACGGGCGCTGGGTGGCCGTGTCGACCTCGGCGGAGTCGGTGGCGGCCCGGGTGATGGAGCTCGTGGGGTTCGGCGACCGGCCCGACCTCGCCACGTTCAACGGCCGCATCGCCGCGCGCGACGAGGTCGACGCCCGCCTGGCCGAGTGGTGCGCCGCCCGCACGCTCGACGAGGTGCTGGCCGCCTTCGAGGCCGCCGAGGCCGCCGCTGCCCCCGTCTACGACATGGCCGACATCGCAGCCGACCCGCACTACGCCCAGCGGGGCTCGATCGTCGAGGTGGACGGCGTCCCGATGCAGGGCCTGGTCGCCCACCTGAGCGAGACGCCGGGCGCCATCCGCTGGCCCGGTCCCGCCCTCGACGCCCACCCGCCCGAGTGGCTCCCCGGCACCTGACGGCCTGCGACGTCGCCGTCAGGGGGTGGGGGCCGCCACCTCGATGCGGTCCTGTGGCCACTCCTGGGCGGTGCGGAACGCCCGCCGGGCGCCGGCCAGGATGTCGGTGGGCGTGAGGGCCTGGCCCGGGTAGCAGGCCACCCCGGCCCGCAGCGCCCGGCTGCCGGGCTTGGCGTTGAGCGCCCGGCGGAGCCGCTCGACGGCCCACACGGCGCCGTCCTCGGGCGTGTCCTCGAGCATCAGGCCGTAGGTGCCGTCGCCCATCCGGGCGGCGACGTCGGAGGTGCGCAGCGTCTGGCGCACCACCGCGGTGACGACCCGCGGATCGGAGGTGACCACCGGGCCGTCGGGCAGGCCGTCGACGACCTCCACCAGGGCCAGCGCCAGCGGCCGCAGCACCCGACGGCAGGCGATCACCCGCCAGCTCAGGACGGAGAGGAAGTAGGGCTCGCTGAAGAGGCCCGAGCTGGGATCGAGCAGGGACGCGTCGACCTCGAGCGCGCCGTCGCCACCACCCTCGCCGCCCGCATCCCGCATGTCCGAAACCGTACCCCGCCGACCAGACCGGGCACGAGGGCCGATCAGCCCCGGTGCCCGACGGCGAGGTCGACGATCTCCGACATGATCTTCGTGAGCTCGAAGTCCTTCGGGGTGTAGACGGCGGCGACGTCGGCCGCCAGGAGGCGGGGCCGATCGTCCTCGGGGATGATCCCGCCGGCGATGACCGGGGCGGTGACGCCCTGCTCGCGGCACAGGCGGACCACCTCGGGCACCAGCTCCAGGTGGCTGCCGGAGAGGATGGACAGGCCGATCACGTCGACGTCCTCGTCGAGGGCGACGGCAGCGATCTGCTCGGGGGTGAGCCGGATGCCCTGGTAGATCACCTCGAGGCCGGCGTCGCGGGCCGCCACCGCGATCTGCTCGGCCCCGTTGCTGTGGCCGTCGAGGCCGGGCTTGGCCACCAGCAGCCGTGGCGGACCGCCGGGCAGCGCCTGCACCCGCTGGGCGATGGCCCGCAGCCCGTCGCTGCCCCCGCCGACGCCCGCCGCCGCCGCCACGCCGGTGGGCGCCCGGTACTCACCGAACACCTCGCGCAGCACGCCCGCCCACTCGCCGGTGGTGCCGCCGGCGTGGGCGAGGTCGATCGTGGCCGGCATCACGTTCTCGCCCGACTCCGCCACGCGGCGGAGCTCGTCGAGCGACCGCTTCACGGCATCGCCGTCGCGCTCGGCGCGCCACGCCTCCAGGCCGGCGACGGTCTCCGCCTCGACGGCCGGGTCGACCTTGAGGATCGACCCCTCACCCTCGAGCGGCGACGGGAGCGCCTCGGCGAACCGGTTCACGCCGACCACGGTGAGGTCGCCCGACTCGAGGCGCCGCATGCGCTCGGCGTGGCTGGCGACCAGGCGCCCCTTCAGCTCGTCGATGGCCTCGAACGCACCGCCCATCGCCAGCACCTCCTCGAGCTCGGCCCACGCGCCGTCGGCCAGCTCCTGGGTGAGGCGCTCCATCACGACGGACCCCTCGAAGAGGTCGCCGTACTCGAGGAGGTCGGTCTCGTAGGCCAGCACCTGCTGCATGCGCAGCGCCCACTGCTGGTCCCACGGGCGGGGCAGGCCCAGCGCCTCGTTCCACGCGGGCAGCTGGATGGACCGGGCCCGGGCGTCGCGGGAGAGGGTGACGCCGAGCATCTCGAGCACGATGCGCTGCACGTTGTTCTCCGGCTGCGCCTCGGTGAGGCCTAGGCTGTTCACCTGCACGCCGTAGCGGAAGCGGCGGGCCTTCGGGTCGGTGACGCCGTAGCGCTCGAGGCCGATGCGGTCCCACAGCTGGGTGAAGGCCCGCATCTTGGCGGTCTCCTCCACGAAGCGGATGCCGCTGTTCACGAAGAAGCTGATCGAGGCGAAGACCTGCGGGAAGCGGTCGTCGTCGACCTGGCCGCTCTCCTTCACGGCGTCGAGCACGCCGATCGCCGTGGCGAGGCTGTAGGCCAGCTCCTGCACGGGCGTCGCCCCGGCCTCCTGCAGGTGGTAGCTGCACACGTTCATGGGGTTCCACAGCGGCACCCACTCGGCGCAGAACGCGATCATGTCGACGATCAGCCGGCGCGACGGGAGCGGCGGGAAGATGTACGTGCCCCTCGACAGGTACTCCTTCACGATGTCGTTCTGGGTGGTGCCGCGCAGCTCCTTGCTGGCCACCCCTTGCTTCTCCGCGTTGGCGACGTAGAGCCCGAGCAGCCAGGCCGCCGGCGCGTTGATCGTCATCGAGGTGTTCATCTCGCCGACGGGGATGCCGTCGAGGAGCTCACCCATGTGCCCGAGGTGGACGACGGGCACGCCGACCTTGCCCACCTCGCCCCGGGCGAGGACGTGATCGGGGTCGTAGCCGGTCTGCGTGGGCAGGTCGAAGGCGATGGACAGGCCCGTCTGCCCCTTGGCCAGGTTCGACCGGTAGAGCTCGTTGCTGGCCTTGGCCGTGGAGTGGCCCGAGTAGGTGCGGATCATCCAGGGGCGATCCGGCTGCTCGAGGTGAGGCGAGGTCATGCTCCATGATCCCCCTCCGCCCCGGCGGGCGACAACACGGCCCCCGCCGTCCGGCGGGCCGCCCGCACGATGCGTGCGTATCTTCCCCACGCTCGGTGACGATTGCCCGGGCGTGATCGCTCGCCGAAAGCTCCTCGTCCTCGCCGTCGCCGTGCTGGCGCCCCTCACCGCCGTGGGGGCTTCGGCCGCCATGGAGGGCGACCCGCCCGCCGAGGCCCCGCCCGTCGAGGAGGCGCCCCACGGCGCCGCCGTGTCGGCGGCCGCCCAGGACTGCCCGACCGGCCCGGAGCACGGCCCCTGCGTGGCGGCCGTGGCCACCGCCGGGCCCGACGAGGACGACGAGGCCGAGGCGCCCGAGGACGAGGACGTGGCCGAGGAGGGCGACGACGCCGCTGGGCCGCCCGAGGGCACCCACGGCGCAGCCGTCTCGGCGGCCGCCCACGAGTGCCCGCCCGGCCCCGAGCACGGCCCCTGCGTGGCGGCCGTGGCCAGCAGCAAGGCCAAGGCCAAGGCCGGAGACGACGCCGAGACCGGCGACGACGATGCCGACGGCGAGGGCGGCGGGCGTCCCGAGGGGGTCGGCGAGCAGGGCCAGGGCCGCGGCCGGGGCGGCCCGCCGGCCGAGCGCGGTCAGGGCGGCGGCCGCCCCTGACCCGGCGACGGGCCTCCCCTCCGCCGGAGCGGGGGCCTCAGCGGAACGGGCTCGGGAGCGGCAGCTCCCGGACCTCGGCGAGGCGGCGGAGGTAGTCGGCGCGAGCCACGTCGACGGCGCCGAGCGAGCGGAGGTGGTCGGTGGTCCACTGGACGTCGAGGAGCCGAGGCAGGCCGTCGGCGCGCAGCAGGTCCACCAGCGCCACCAGGGCCACCTTCGACGCGTCGGGCCGGTGGTGGAACATCGACTCGCCCGCGAACAGGCCGTCCACGGCGATCCCGTAGAGGCCGCCGGCCAGCCCGTGCTCGTCCCAGGCCTCGACGCTGTGCGCCCAGCCGAGCTCGTGCAGCCGGCGATAGGCCGCCTGGATCTCGGCGCTGATCCAGCCACCCGGGCGGCGAGGATCGGCACAGGCCTCGACGACCTCGGCGAAGGCGGTGTCGATCCGGACCTCGTAGCGCCCGCAGGCCCGGCGCAGCGACCGGCTCACCCGCAGGCCGTCGAGCGGGAGCACCCCGCGCGGATCGGGCGACCACCACGCCATCGGCCCCCGTCGCTCCAGTGGCATCGGGAAGAGGCCGGCCCGGTAGGCGGCCAGCAGCGTGCCCGGCTCGAGGTCGGCCCCGACGCCGACCACGTCGTGCTCGTCGGCCTCGGCCGGGTCGGGGAAGCCCCACGACGACGGCGGCGGGTCGACGGGCACCGGGCGATCGTCGCACGCGCTGCCGGGCGCGCCGCTACTTGGTGGTGGCGATGCCGCCGTCGACCGGGATCACGGTGCCGGTGAGGAACGAGCCGGCCTTCGAGCTGAGGAAGATGGCCGGACCGGCCATGTCGTCGGGGCGACCGATGCGCTTGAGCGGCATCATCCGCTCCATCCCGTCGCCGGCCGCCTCGAGGGTGGCCTTCATCATCCGCGACTGGAAGGGCCCGGGGGCGATGGCGTTCACGGTGATGGCGGGCGCCAGGTGCTTGGCGAGGTGCCGGGTGAGCTGGTGCACCGCCGCCTTCGACGCCGAGTAGGCGTAGGTCTCGAACCCCGGCACCTGGATGCCGTCGACGGACCCGATGTTGATGATGCGAGCGGGCTCCTCCGCCGTGCCAGCCGCCTGCAGCAGGGGCAGCAGGAACTTGGTGGTGTGGAAGACGCCCTCCACGTTGACGTCGAGCACGCGGTGCCAGCTCTTGGTGTCCTGCTCGGCCAGCGGCGCTCCCCAGTTGGCCCCTGCGTTGTTGACGAGGATGTCGAGCGAGTCCCAGCGCTCGGCCACCGCAGCGCCCAGGCCGCGGCACCCCTCCTCCGTGGAGAGGTCGGCCACCACGTAGGAGCAGTCGCCCTTGGCCGACAGCTCCTCGGTGACCTCCCGCAGGGAGTCCTCCTTGCGGGAGGCGATGATCACGCTCACCCCGGCCTCCACGAAGCCGGTGGCGATCATCGTGCCGATGCCGCTCCCCCCGCCCGTCACGACGGCCCGCTTCCCAGAGATGTCGAACAGCTCAGAAGTCATGGAGAGAGAACCTAGGCGCATCGGTCGCGGCGCCGCGTCGGGGCAGAAGGGCGAAGGGCGCGACGAGGCAGCCACCGGGAACAGGCCACTCGAGAGGACCGGCGGGGGGTGTGCGTTCAGCCCGGCCGCAGGCCGGACGAGCTCAGCTCGTTCCCGGCGCTCGTTGCCGGGAACGAAGCCTCAGTAGCTGTAGAAGCCGGCCCCGGACTTCCGGCCGAGCTGGCCGGCGGCGACCATGCGGCGCAGGACGGGCACGGCGGCGTAGTTCGGGTCCTTGAACTCCTCGTAGAGGGCGTCGAGGATCGACAGCGAGGTGTCGAGGCCCACGAGGTCGAGCAGCGCCAGCGGGCCCATCGGGAAGTTGCAGCCGCCCTGCATGGCGGTGTCGATGTCTTCGCGGCTGGCGGTGCCGGCCTCGAGCATCCGCACGGCGTTGTTGAGGTAGGGGAACAGCAGCGCGTTGACGATGAAGCCGGCGCGGTCCTTCACCTCGACGACGTCCTTGCCGCAGCCGCTGGCGAACTCCTTGGCCGCGGCGACCGTCGCCTCGCTGGCGGTGAGCGGCGCGATGACCTCGACGAGGCGCATCATGGGCGCCGGGTTGAAGAAGTGGATGCCCACCACCTGCTCGGGGCGGTTGGTGGCGACCGCCAGCTCCACGACGGGCAGCGTCGAGGTGTTGGTGGCGAGGATGCCGTCGGGCTGCACGATGGCGTCGAGCTCGGCGAAGAGCGCCTTCTTGACGGCGAGGTCCTCCACGACCGACTCGAGCACGAGGTCGCAGTCGGCCAGCTGGGCGAGGTCGTCGGTGGCGCTCACGCGGCCGGCGATCTCCGTGGCAGCCGACTCCTCCAGCTTGCCCCGGTCGACCTGCTTGGCCAGCGACTTCTGGAGGCCGGCGACCATGGCGTCGGCGGAGGCCTGCTGGCGGGACCGCAGGACCACCTCGACCCCGGCCTTCGCCGCCACCTCGGCGATGCCCGACCCCATGATCCCCGACCCGACGATGCCCAGACGCTTGATGCTCATGGGCGACGACGCTACCGAGCGGTAACGGCCGGCTCCAAAGGGGCCGGCGGGCGGCGCCGACGCCACGGGTAGCGTGCGGCCATGACCGGGACCCTTGCCCTCGTCGGCGGCGCCGAGTGGCGCGCTGGCTGCGACTTCGATCGCGACCTCCTCGAGGCCAGCGGCGGCACCGAGGTCGTGGTGCTCCCCACCGCCGCCGCCTACGAGCACCCGGGCCGCAGCGTGGAGGCGGCGGAGCGCTGGTTCGGGGAGCTCGGAGCCACCGTGCGATCGCTGCCGGTGCTCACCCGCGCCGATGCGCTGCACGCGCCCAACGCCGAGGCCCTGGCGGCGGCCCGGTTCGTCTACCTCGCCGACGGCTCGCCGATGCACCTCCGATCGGTGCTCAAGGACTCGCCGGTCTGGGATGCGCTGCTGGCCGCCTGGGAGGGCGGGGCGGTGCTGGCGGGGTCCGGGTCGGGCGGCATGGTGCTGTGCGATCCGATGGTCGACCCGCGCGGTGGGGCCCTCACCCTGGGCCTGGGCGCCGTCACGCAGATGGCGGTGATGCCCCACCACGACACGTGGAGCGACGACAAGGAGAAGCGCACCCTCAAGATCGCGCCCAAGGGCATGCCGATCGCCGGGATCGACGAGCGCACCGCGCTGCTCCGCTCGCCGGAGGGCACCTGGTCGACGGCCGGCGCCGGCCACGTCACCGTGTTCCTCGACGGCCAGGTCAGCCATCTGGCCGCGCTGCCGGTGGGCTGAACGACCTGCTCGGACGGCACCGGGTGACTAGTCCGAAATGGCCCGCGCGTGCCATGGACCGCACCCCCCCGAAATCGGGACGATGCGGTCTCCGGACCCCCATTGGCGAGGGAGCGAGCAGGAGATGGACCGCCGAGGTGACCAGGGCGCCGACCACCGAGGTCTGCGCGCGCCCCTCCTCGCCACCGGCGTCGGGTCCGCCGTCCTCGCCGTCAGCCTCGTGTGGATCGAGCCCCGCCTCCTCCCGGTGGTGGCGGTCCCCGCCATCGCCGTGCTGGTCCTGGCCCGCCGGCTGGCCGGCGGGGTCGGGCTCCAGGTCGACCAGATGGACCGGCTGCGGCAGGCCGAGCTCACCCTCGCCGCCGCCCACAGCCCCGAGGACGCTGCCCGCGACCTGGCCGAGCACGCCCTCGTGCTGCTCGGCGCCCCCGCCGCCACGGTCCTGATCGAGGGCATCGGGGACACGGTGCGGGTGTCGGTCGGCGACACCAGCCGGTCGGTCTACGGCGACGGCAGCCGCATGCGCCTGCTCGACGACGCCGGCGTGCCCTGCGGCTCCATCGCCGTGAGCGCCCGGGCCGACGGCCGGGCCTACACCGCCCAGCAGGAGCGCATGCTCGACACCCTCGCCCAGCGCGTGTCGGCGACCCTGCACCGCCTGTCGCTCTTCAGCGAGGTCCAAGGGGAGCGCCGGACGCTGGCCGACGTGCTCGAGTCGTCGTCGGACGGCATCTTCACCGTGGGCCTCGACCTCGCCGTGCGCTCGTGGAACCCGGCCATGGCCCGGATCACCGGCGTGCCGGCCGACGACGCCATCGGGCACCCGGTGGGCGCGGTCTTCCGGCCCGTCGACGAGGAGGACCGCCCCCGCCACGGCTCCACGGACCCCGGTCGGACCGGTCGGCCGGAGGTGGCGCTCGTGCGCGTCGACGGCGCGGGCGCGGAGGAGCGGTGGCTCACGTGCAGCTGGGCGCCCCTGTCGGAGGGCGGGTACGTGGTCGTGGCCCGCGACGACACCGAGCGCAAGAAGCTCCAGGACGACAAGGACGGCTGGATCGCGCAGGTCAGCCACGAGCTGCGGACGCCGCTCACCCCCATCAAGGGGTTCCTCCACACGCTGCAGCGCCGGGACGACCAGTTCACCACGGAGGACCGCCAGCGCATCTACGAGGTGATGCTGCGGGAGGAGCAGCGGCTCGAGGACCTCGTCAACAGCCTGCTGCAGGCCACCAGCATCGACCAGCAGGGCCTGGTGGTGGTGGCCGAGGTGCTGGCCTGGGACGACGTCGTCCAGGAGCAGATCGACCTCTACCGCCGCAACGACCCCAGCCGCTCGATCACGGCGGAGGTCGACCGCAGCGTCGGGCAGGTGGTCGCCGACCGCAACCTGGCGACCGGGATCCTCGCCAACCTGCTCTCCAACGCCTTGAAGTACTCCCCCGACGGCTCGCCGATCACCGTCACCTCGACGCGCGACGCCGATCGGGTGATCACCACGGTCTGCGACCAGGGGCCAGGCATCGCGCCTGGCGACCGCGAGCGGATCTTCGAGAAGTTCACCCGCCTGGGCGACCACCTCACCCGTCCGCAGCAGGGCGTGGGGCTGGGCCTCTACATCGCCCGCCGCTCGCTCGAGGAGATGGGCGGGCAGATCTGGTGCGACGAGTCACCCGACGGCGGGGCCCGCTTCGGGTTCAGCCTGCCGGCCCACGACGGCACGGGTCCGGCCGCCGCCGACGGCGCGCAGGAGCTCCGGGCCTGAGGACGGGGGACCCGCGCCCTGCCCCTGCCCGGCTCAGGTCTCGGTGATGGTGACGGAGTCGATGGTGACCAGCTTGGTGGGCTGCTCGCCGACGGCCAGCTGGTTGATCGCCTCCGACACGTCCTGGCCCTCCACGACCCGCCCGAACACGCTGTAGGAGCCGGCCCCGGACAGGGCACCGTTCGGGTCGCCGATGACGAGGAAGAACTGGCTGCCACCGGACTCGGGCCCCGAGTTGGCCATCGCCACGGTGCCGGCGGTGTAGGCGGTGGCGGGGTCGGCCGGCAGCTCGTCGGCGATGGTGTAGCCGGGGCCCCCGGTGCCGGGCGTCGGGCCGACGGGGTCGCCGGCCTGGTTCACGAAGCCGGGCACGATGCGGTGGAAGGCCACCCCGTCGTAGAAGCCGTAGCGGGCCAGGACCACGAAGTTGTTGGCGGTGATCGGCGCGTTCTCCACGTCGAGCTCGATGACGACGTCGCCCTCCGAGGTGGCGAGGGTGGCGGTGTAGGCCTTGGTCTCGTCGATGCACATCGGCGGCGCCTGCTCGAAGGCCGTGGTGCGCTCGGCGCTGCCGTCGGCGGCCGGGCACGGGGTCTCCCCGGTGATCGTGGCGCCGGCTGACGGCAGCTCGATCTCCACGGGCGTGGCGCCGTCGGTGCTGTCGGTCGCCTCGTCCGTGGACTCGTCGGTGGCCTCGGTCGTGTCGGTGCTGACGTCGTCCTCGTCGTCCCCCGAGAAGATCGAGATGAGGCCGGCCACCACCACGAGCCCGACGAGGATGAGCACGAGGGACCAGCCCTGCCGCTTCCGCTGCGTCTGCTTGGCCGCCTGGCGCTGCGCCTCGAGGCGCTGCAGACGTCCTTCGTCCTGTCGCTGTCGCTTCTCGCTCGGCATGGCGGTGGACCCTAGCGGCGGGGCTCGCTGGCCTCCGAGTCACCGCCCGTCGGGCCTAGACTCCCCGCTCGGGCGGCACCGTGCTGGCCCCACCGGGCCGGGGCGGCGGGGCCCGGACAGCCAGGGAGACCGACCCGATGACTGCCACCGACGACGACGACGAGCAGGCCAGCTTCTCGAGCGAGGTCGGCCAGCGGCTGCGCTCCGTGCGCCGTGCTCGCGGCCTCTCGCTCGACGACGTGGAGCGAGAGTCCGGCGGGCGCTGGAGCGCCTCGGCCGTCGGCGCCTACGAGCGGGGGTTCCGCAACCTCAGCCTCCCCCGCCTGCGCGACCTCGCCCAGTTCTACGACGTGCCGATGGGCGTGCTGCTCGGCGAGGACGACGGCGCCGGCATCGGCAAGCCGACCCGCCTCGTGCTCGACCTCGCCGCCCTGCAGTCGGCCCCCGAGGCCGACGCCGTGCTGCGCTACCTGCGCTCGATCATCCTCGAGCGGGGCGACTACAACGGGCGGGTCCTCACCATCCGGCGCGACGACCTGCGAGCGATCAGCTCACTGCTGCGCACCGACGAGGCGGCCACGCTCGAGACGCTCAGCGGGTGGGGCGCCCTGGTCGAGCAGGGCGGCCCAACGGGTTCGTGAGCGACGCCGGGCGACGGTAGCGTCGTCGCTCGTGTCCCTGGTCGTCCAGAAGTTCGGTGGTACCTCCGTCGCCGACCCCGAGCGCATCCGCGAGGTGGCCGACCACGTCGCCCGCACCAAGCGCCGCGGCGACGACGTCGTCGTGGTCGTCAGCGCCATGGGCAAGGAGACCGACGAGCTGATCCGCCTGGCCGACGAGGTGTCCGACGTCCGGCCCGGCCGCGAGATGGACATGCTCATCACGGCGGGCGAGCGCAAGGCCACCGCCCTGCTGTGCATGGCCCTGCACGGCATCGGCGTGCCCGCCGACAGCTTCACCGGGAGCCAGGCCGGCTTCATCACCGACGGCACCCACACCAACGCCAAGATCGTGGAGCTCCGGCCCGACCGGCTCCGCACCGCCCTGGCCGCCGGCCACACCCCCGTGATCGGCGGGGCGCAGGGGGTGTCGGGCGACCGCGAGATCACGTTCCTCGGACGGGGTGGCTCCGACACCACCGCGGTGGCCGTCGCCCACGCCCTCGGCGCCGACTCCTGCGAGCTCTACACCGACGTGCCCGGCGTGTTCACAGCCGACCCGCGCCTGGTCGCCGACGCCCGCCGCATGTCCGCCATCAGCTTCGACGAGATGCTCGAGATGACCGCCTGCGGCTGCCCCAAGCCCGCCATGCGCTCGGTCGAGTTCGCTCGCACCTGGGGCGTGCGCCTGCACGTCCGTTCCGCGTTCACCTGGGAGCCCGGCACCTGGGTCCAAGAGGAGGATCCGTCCATGGAGCAGGCCATCGTCTCGGCCGTCGTGCACGACACGTCGGAAGCCAAGGTGACGGTCAGCGGCGTGCCCGACCAGCCCGGCATCGCTGCCCGGCTGTTCCGGCTGCTGGCCGACCAGGACGTCAACGTCGACCTCATCGTGCAGAACACGTCGGACCACGGCGTCACCGACATCTCCTTCACGGTGCCCCACGACGACCTCGCCACCAGCGAGGCCGTCACCTCCGCCCTGTCCGACGAGGTCGGCGCCACCGGCGTCACCTCCGACGGCGCCATCGCCCGGGTGAGCCTCGTGGGCGCCGGCATGAAGTCGAACCCCGGGGTGGCGGCCACGACCTTCGAGGTGCTGGCGGCGTCGGGGATCAACATCGAGATGATCTCCACCTCGGCCATCCGCATCTCCTGCATCGTGCGCGAGGCCCAGGTGGAGCAGGCCGTGCAGGCGCTGCACGACGCCTTCGAGCTCGGCGTCCAGCAGCCCCGCGGCTAACGCCTTGGGCGCTCGACGCCCGCAGCCGTAGCCTGGCGGGCATGCGCGTCGGACTCTTCGGTGCCACCGGCCAGGTCGGTGGCGTCATGCTCAACATCCTCAGCGAGCGGGCCTTCCCCCTGGAGGAGCTGCGGCTGTTCGCCTCGGCCCGATCTGCCGGCCGGACCATCGAGTGGCAGGGCCAGGAGCTCACCGTCGAGGACGCCGAGACGGCCAGCTACGACGGCCTCGACCTGGCGCTGTTCTCGGCGGGCGCCACCGCCTCCCGGGCCCTGGCGCCTCGGGTGGCCGCCGCCGGCGCCATCGTGATCGACAACTCCTCTGCGTGGCGGATGGACCCCGACGTGCCCCTCGTGGTGCCCGAGGTCAACGCCCACGCCCTGGCGTCGATCCCGAAGGGCATCGTCGCCAACCCCAACTGCACGACCATGGTCGCCATGCCGGTGCTCAAGCCGCTCGACCTCGCCGCCGGGCTGCGGTCGATGGTGGTCAGCACCTACCAGGCCGTCTCCGGGGGTGGCCTCTCCGGCGTGGCCGAGCTCGACGAGCAGGTGCGCAAGGTGGCCGACGGTGCCGCCGCCCTCACCCACGACGGTCGGGCCGTCGACTTCCCCGCACCGGCGAAGTTCCCGAAGACCATCGCCTTCAACATCGTCCCGCAGGCCGGCAGCTTCGTCGACGACGGCGCCGGCGAGACCGACGAGGACCAGAAGCTCCGCAACGAGAGCCGCAAGATCCTCGAGCTCCCCGACCTCCTGGTGTCGTCGCTCTGCGTGCGCGTGCCGGTCTTCACCGGCCACTCCATGGCCGTGAACGCCACCTTCGACCGCCCGCTGTCCCCGGCGGAAGCGGCCGAGGTCCTGGGGTCGGCCGACGGCGTCGAGCTGTCCGAGGTGCCCACCCCGCTCGACGTGACCGGTGGCAGCACCACCCACGTCGGTCGCCTCCGCGTCGACCCCACCGTCCCCGACGGTCGCGGCCTGGCGCTGTTCCTCTCCGGCGACAACCTCCGCAAGGGCGCCGCCCTCAACGCCGTCCAGATCGCGGAAGCCTTGCGCTGACCCACCAGTTCTGTGTGCGCAGGCGACCGCCGGGCGGTTGCTGACGCACACAGAAGCGAGGGGGTCAGCAGGTGCAGGGGATCGACGAGCAGCGCGGGCAGCCGTCGGCGTAGCGGGCCACGGCGTCCTCCAGCGACAGGCCGAGCTGGTCGGCCAGCGACGCCACCCAGGCGAGCACGTCGCCGAGCTCGTGCAGCTGCTGCTCCGGCGTGCCCTTGCGCACCGCCTGGGCCAGCTCCCCCAGCTCCTCGGTGAGCCAGGCCACCGTGGCCGGGATGCCGCGAGCGCGGTCCTGCTCGCCGTAGGTGGCCGCCATCAGGTCCTGCAGCGCCCGGAGCTCCATGGCCGCACCGTAGGGGGTTGACAGGGCTAACGCTGTTAGCCATAGTGGGCGAACACTGTTAGCCCAGGAGGCCCCCATGTCCACCACCCACGCCGACCCCACCGATCAGACCAGCGACCCGCACTACCAGGCGCCCGGCTGGCTCACCCGCAACGTGGTGAACCGCCTCGTCGCCCGCCTCACCCGGATGGGGGTGAGCGTGTGGGGCAGCCGGGTGCTCGAGGTGCCCGGCCGCAGCACCGGCGAGCCCCGCCGGACGCCGGTCAACCTGCTCGAGGTCGACGGCGTGCGGTACCTCGTGTCGGCCCGTGGCGATGGCCAGTGGGTCCGCAACGTGCGGGCCAACGGCGGGCGGCTGGCCCTGCTGCTGGGGTCGGGCCGCACCGAGCACCTCGCCCAGGAGCTCGAGGGCGACGAGAAGGTCGTCGTGCTCCGCGAGTACCTGCGCCGGTGGAAGGCGGAGGTGGGAGCGTTCTTCGACGGCGCCTCGGCCGACTCGAGCGACGACGAGCTGCGCGCCATCGCCCACCGGCACCCGGCGTTCTCGCTCCACGATGCCGACCGCTGAGGTCATGGAGCGGCCGGCCCCGCCCGTTCGCTCACCCCGCCAGGCCCAGCTGGTGGCCGCCGCCACGAGGGTGCTCGACGCCGAGGGCCTCGATGCGGTCACCATGCGCCGGCTGGCCGAGGAGCTCGGCCTGCAGGCCCCGTCGCTCTACAAGCACGTGCGCGACAAGGCCGAGGTGGAGGCGGCGATCGTGGAGGACGCCCTCTTCCGGGTCGGCGACGCCATGCACGCGGCCTTGGCGCGACCCGGGCGGCGAGGGACGCTGCGTGCGGTGCTGGAGGCCTACCGCACCACGGCCCGCGAGCACCCGAACCGCTACCGGCTGGCCACCACCGGCACCCTCCGGCGAGACCTCCTCACGCCGGGCGTGGAGGAGTGGGCGGGCCAGCCCTTCTTCTTCGCCGCCGAGGAGGACCCCCAGCGCGCCCAGGCGCTGTGGAGCTGCGCCCACGGCATGGCCATCCTCGAGATCGATGGTCGCTACCCCGACGGCAGCGACCTCGACGCCACGTGGCGGGCGGCGGCAGCCGCCTTCGCAGCCCGGCCTGGAGGGCGCAGCCCGCGTGCGCGTGCGAGGCTGGCCGGGTGAGGACCGAGGTCGGTCGCGCCAGCGAGCCCAGATCCTCGGCCGCACGCGGCCCTGGCGGAAGGCCCCTGGCCCTGCTCGTGGCGCTGCTGGTCACCCTGGCTGCTTGCTCGTCGACGTCCGAGGATCCGGTGGCCTCGGCCCCCACCACCACGACGGTCGAGGCGATCACCACCACCACGATCGAGGCGATCGCCACCACCACCACGATCGGAGCGCCGGCGACCCCCGTGACGCACCCGGAGCTGCGCGTCGAGCTGTTGGAGATGCGGATCGCCGACCAGCAGGAGCGCACCGGGGAGGGGCTGCCACCGGGCACGAAGCTCGGTCCGCCCCAGGACTTCCTCCGGGCGGAGCGGCTCAAGGAGATCATCGCCGAGCACGGTTGGCCCACCATCGCCATGGTCGGCGCCGATGGCGCCTCGGCGGCCTGGCTGGTGGCCCAGCACGCCGACCACGATCTGGCCTTCCAGCAGGCCGCCGTCGAGCTGCTGCGCACCGCAGTGATCGGCGGTCAGGGGGATCCCATCGACCTGGCCTACCTCGAGGACCGGACGAGCGTGAACGGCGGCCAGCCCCAGGTGTGGGGCACCCAGGTGCGCTGCCGAGACGGGCGCCCCGACCCTGCCACCCCGATCGTGGACCAAGGCACCGTCGACGAGCGCCGGGCCGCGGTCGGGCTCGGCTCGCTCGCCGACTACCACGCCGAGCTCGCCATGGCCTGCGCCGACGAGGCCGCCGCAGGCGTCGAGCTCACCCCGTGACCAGCGCGGACGGCGGCAACGGACGGTGGGCCGACGGCCCGGCGCCGCCCTACGCTCCTCGCCCGTGAGAGGCATCGAGGTACCCGAGCGGACCGAGGACTTCACCGCCGACCCGGTGGAGCTGTTCTTCGACCTGGCCTACGTGCTGGCGTTCTCCCAGCTCGTCGGCGTCCTGATCCACGACGCCACCTGGGCCGGGGTGGGCCGGGCTGCGCTCCTCTTCGGGCTCCTGTGGATCCCCTGGCAGCAGCTCACCTGGGCCACCAACGTGGTGTCGGGCAACGGGCGACCGATCCGGCTGATCATGCTCGCCGCCACCGCCGTGAGCGTGCCGATGGCGGCCTCCACCTCCACCGCCCTCGAGGAGGGCGGCGCCGTCTTCGCCGTCTCCCTGACCGCCATCATGCTGCTCGGGTTCAGCGTGCAGGGGCTGAGCAGCGAGCGGGGCACCACCAACCGGCAGACCGTCCTGCGCTGGGTGGGTCCCAACCTGCTCGCCATCGCCGTGCTCCTCGCGGGGGCCGGGGTGGATGGCGACGGCCGCATCGTCGTGTGGATGGTGAGCCTGGCCATCGTGCTCCTGGCCATGGTCATGGCGGGCAACGGCGACTGGGTGGTGCGGGCCGGCCACTTCGCCGAACGGCACGCGCTCATCATCATCATCGCCCTGGGCGAGGTCATCGTGGCCATCGGGCTCCCGGTGATCGCGTCGCTCGAGGCCGGTGAGGGGGTCCCCGGACGGACGGTGGCGGCGCTGGTGGCGGCGGGGGTGTTCGCCGGGCTGATCTGGTGGGGCTACTTCGACCGGCCGGGCCCGGCCCTCGAGCACCGGGCGGAGGGGCTGCCCGCCGAGGAGCGGGGGCGCTTCGTGCGCGACGTCTACACCTGGAGCCACGCGCCGATCGTCGCCGGCATCATCCTCTCGGCCGCCGCCCTCGAGGAGATCACCCTGCACCCGAGCGACCCGCTGCCGGCCGCCTTCCGCGTGATGCTCTTCGGCGGTCTGGCCGCCGCCCTGGTCGGCGTGGCGGCGTCGATCTGGCGAGCCTTCCGAGCCGTCACCAAGGAGCGGATCGTGGCCGCGGTGGCGATCGCCGGGCTCATGGCGGTGGGCGGCTCGTGGGACGGGATCGTGCTCCTCGTCGCCGTCGACGCGGTGCTCGTCGCCACGCTGCTCGTGGAGCACCGCCGCATCGAGGGCTGACGCCCGGCGCCCGAGGGCGCCACCGCGGTTGGCGACCCGACCACAGGGGAACGAGCACGGGCAGCCGCTCGTCCCCTCGTCTGCTCGGATCGCCATGCCCCTCGCCCACCTCCCGCTCCACCGCTCCGAGCGGCGGGCCGACACCCCCACCCTCCAGCGGGTGCGCTCGCTCCTCCCCTCGCTCGACGCCTTGCCCCTCCCGGGGTCCGGCGCAACGCTCGATCGCTGGCAGGGCCTCGCCGCCCTGGCCCGCGACGACCTCTCGGTGGCCCGGCTGGCCGAGGGGCACGCCGACGCTCGAGCGATCCTCGTGGAGCTGGGGCGGGCCGACCTCCTCGCGGATGGCGAGCTCTGGGGCGTGTGGGCCGCCGAGCCCGCTCGGCTCCGGGCGGAGCGCACGACCGACGGGTGGCGCCTGACGGGCGACAAGCGCTGGTGCTCGGGCTCGGCCCACCTGGACCGGGCGCTCGTGACGGCCACGACCGAGGCCGGGCCCCGGCTCTTCGTCGTCGTCCCCGATCCGGGCTGGATGGACCCGACCTCGTGGACGCCGATGGGCATGGCCGCGACGGCCAGCGAGACGGCCGTCCTCCGGTCGGTGGAGGTCCCGCAGACGGCGGCCGTCGGCGGGATCGAGGCCTACGTCCAGCGCCCGGGCTTCGGGCACGGCGGGGCGGGCGTGGCGGCGTGCTGGTGGGGCGGTGCTCGGGCGGTCGTCGACGCCCTCCACCGGGCGAGCCCTGACGCCGGCGACCACGTGGCGGCCGCGCTCGGCACCGCCATCACCTCCCTGGCCGCCGGCGCCTCGCTGCTGCGGTGGGGCGCCGCTCGCATCGACGACCACCCCGACGACCGGGCCGACGCCGACCGCACGGCGGCGATCCTGCGGCTGGGCGTCGAGCGAGCCGCCCGGACGGTCGTCGACGAGGCGGTGGCGGCGCTGGGCGCCAGCGGCCTCTGCCACGACCCCGCCCACAGCGCCCGGGTGGCCGACCTCACCGTGTACCTCAGCCAGCTCAGCCGCTTCCGGGCCGCCACCGGCGTGGGGCGCTCGGCCGCCGGTCGACCGCTGGACCTCGACCTGTGACCGCGCTGGCCACCGGTGCGGCCGTCGCGACGTGGCAGGGACGACCTCCAGAGGCCCTCGACCGGGTGGTCGTGCTGGCCCCCCACCCCGACGACGAGGTGCTGGCGTGCGGCGCCCTCATGACCTGGCTCCACGACCTCGGCCACCACCTCTCGATCGTCGCTGTGACCGACGGCGAGGGGTCCCACGCACGCTCTCGCCGCGTCGACCCCGACGCGCTCCGTGCGCGGCGGGCCGACGAGCGCGCCGCCGCCCTCTCCCGCCTCGGCCTCGACGTCGGGGTGGAGCGCCTCGGGCTCCCCGACGGCGCCGTGCGCACCCACGAGGCGCGCCTGCAGCGGGCCCTCGAGGATCGCTTGGACCCCCGCACCACCGTCGTGGCCCCGTGGCGGCGGGACGGCCACCCCGACCACGAGGCGACGGGGCGGGCCGCCCTCGTGGCGGCCCGTCGCACCGGCGCCCACCTCTGGGAGGTGCCGATCTGGGCCAAGGTCGCCGGTCCGCCGCCGCTGAGCGTGCGGCCGGGGAGCCGCCTGCTGCTCTCCGACGAGCAGCAGCGCCGCAAGCGGGAGTCCGTGGCCTGCTTCAGGTCGCAGCTCCACGCCCAGGGGCCCGATGCGGTCGACGGCCCGGTGGTCCACCCGCACGAGGTGGCCGCCATGCTCGACGGGCACGAGGACGTGCTGTGGCGCTGAGCTCCCGCCCCGCCACCACCGACACCTACTTCCAGGACGTCTGGTCGACGGGCGACGACCCCTGGGACCACGCCGGCCGCTGGTACGAGCAGCGGAAGTACGACCTGACGGTGGCGGCCGTCCCGGTCGAGCGCTGGTCGCGCAGCTTCGAGCCGGGCTGCGGCACGGGCGTGCTCACTCGGATGCTGGCCGCCCGAGCCGACGAGCACCTGGCCATGGAGCGCCACCCGCGCGGCGTCGAGGCCACCCGCCGGCGAGCCGCCGACCGTGCGAGCCTCACGGTGGTCCAGGGCGCCATCCCGTACGACTGGCCCGACGGCACCTTCGACCTGATCGTGCTGTCGGAGGTCCTCTACTACCTCAGCGAGGTCGACCTCCGCGACGCCCTGCGCCGGACCCGAGCCTCCCTGCGGCCCGGCGGCCACCTCGTGGCCGTCCACTACCGCCCCGACGTCGACGAGCACACCTGGAACGGCGACGAGGTCCACGACGTGCTCGCCGCCGAGCCTGGGTGGCGAACCCTGACCCACGTGGTCGACGACGAGTTCCGCCTCGACGCGCTGGCGGTCGAGCCGTGACCGCCATCGCCGCCGTCGGCGTCGGGGTGCCCGCGCACGACGAGGCCGACGTGATCGAGGCCGGCCTCCGCTCGATCGTGCGCGCAGCCGGGCGAGCTCGGGTGCCGACCCACGTCGTGGTGGTGGCCGACGCCTGCGGCGACGACACGGCCGAGCGCGCCCGCCGCGCCCTCGCGCACGCCCGAGGCGTCGACGGCCACGTCGTCGAGGCGCAGCTGCGCTCGGCCGGCGCCGCTCGCCAGGTCGCCCTCGACCTCGCCCTCGAGCGCACCGGCGTCGCCCCCGAAGCGGCGTGGCTGGCCTCCACCGACGCCGACACGCTGGTCGACGTGTCGTGGGTGCAGACGCACCTGCGGTGGGCGGCCACCGGCGTCGACGGGATCGCCGGGCTGGTGGAGCTCGACCTGACGACGATCGACGCCGACCTCGCCGAGCGCTACCGCCGGTCGCTGGCACCGGTCGGCACCAGTGCCGGCCACCCGCACGTGCACGGCGCCAACCTCGGTGTGCGGGGGTCGTGCTGGCGGCAGGTCGGTGGGTGCGGCGTCGAGGTGGTCGGCGAGGACCACGAGCTGTGGCGCCGGCTGCGTGCCGCCGGCTCGCGCCTCGCAGGCGTGGACGACCTGCGGGTGCGCACGAGCGGTCGCCTCGTGGGCCGGGCGCCCGACGGCTTCTCGGGCTACCTCCGCCGCCTGGCGGCCGACACCGCCCAGCCCGCCTGAGCGCGCCCAGCCGGGTCGACCCCGCCGGCGGGCTGCGATCAGCGCTCGGGCGGCATGCTCTGCCAGAGCTGCACGGGGTTGCCGTCGGGGTCGTGCAGCTGGGCGAACCGACCGTTCGGGTACCGCTCGGCGTCCACCTCCACCTCGATGCCGGCCGCCCGCAGCTGCGCCACCATGGCGTCGAGGTCGGCCACGCGGAAGTTGATGCCCCACCCGGTGCGCCCGAGGTGGGGGCTTTCCCAGTGCTCCGGCCCGAACGGCGCGAACACGGTCTCGCCCTCCTGCTGGCGCCACACCGGATCGTCGTAGCTCTCCCCGGGGCCGTCGACGCCGAGGAGGTCGGCGTACCACCGGGCCAGCGCGTCGGCCTGCTCCGACTTGAAGAAGAACCCACCGATGCCGAGGACGCGCTCCATCCCCTCACCGTGCCACACCGTCGGGCTCGGCCCCCGCCCGGTGGGCTGCGCGCCGGGACGAGAGAAGCCGCAGGCTCCTGGCCTGCGGCTTCATCAGTCGGGTGGGGGAGATTTGAACTCCCGACCTCTGCGTCCCGAACGCAGCGCTCTGCCAAGCTGAGCCACCACCCGGTGGGGAGCGATCACGTTACCGCACGCCCCGGAGCCGGCCCCAAGCCGATCGGCGCTCGGCGCTCAGGCCGGGTTGACGTCGGCGACCAGGAGGTCGGTCACCGCTGGGTCGCCGACGGTGCCGCCCTCGAGGATCGTGGTGGCGGCCTGGCGGAGGCTGAACGCCTCCAGCGGCTTGATCACCCAGCCGTCGGCGCCCGAGCGGCGGGCGAGGAACACGTCGGCGGGGCGGTCGAGCAGCATCAGCACCGGCACGTGGGGCAGGCGGTCGGCCCCGGCCTCGTGGCGGAGGTCGATGCAGGTGGCGATCCCACCCATGTTGCCGATCTGCAGGTCGAGGATCACCAGGTCGGGCGTCGACGCCGCCACCGCCGGGCCCACGGCCTTGCCGGCCCGCACCCGCTGCACCGTCGTGCGCTCGTCGACGAGGGCCGCCGCCACCTCGGCGAACACCGCGTCGTCATCCGTGGCGAGGAGCACCTCCGTCATGGCCGGCACGCTATCGCCCCCTCCCGTCGCCGCTCCATCCCGCCTCGGCCGGGGAGGCATCGCCGCCCAGCGTGACTACCATCGCGGGACGCCGAACGATCGCCCCCTGGAGGACGAGTGCTCGACATCGAGGTGGAAGACGCCACCGGATACACGCTGTGCCGACCCGTCGGAGAGCTCGACGCCTACACCGTGAGCCAGTTCCGGGAGGCGCTCGGAGGGCTGGCCGACAAGAAGTTCCTGCTGATCGACCTGTCCGCGGTGCCCTTCATGGACTCGGCCGGCCTGGGAGCCCTCATCGGCGGCATCCGGCGCGCCCGGGAGGCCGGCGGCGACGTCGCCGTGGCCTGCAGCCGGCCCACCCTGACCCGCCTCCTCCACACCACCGGGTTCGACCGCATCGTGTCGGTGACCGAGTCGGTGGAGGACGCCGCAGCGGCGCTGGCGGCCACCGACGCCACCTGAGACCAGCCGGCGCCGCGCGCCGGCGCCCTCAGAGGAGGTGCTCGGCGATGGCGTCGAGCCCGGCGATGTCGTGCACGTCGCTCGAGAGGAACGGCACCCGCACCAGCGGCGCCGGGGCCACGGCCTCGGCGAGGCCCGCGAGGTGCTCGGACTCGCGCGACGCCACCAGCTGGAACTCCGCCAGGTTCCGGTAGAGGCCGCCCAGGTCGGTGCCCTCGAGCGTGTCGGCGCGCTCGCGGGTCGCCTCGGGCAGCCCGTCGCCGAAGGTGGGGTGCATCCGGTTGACCACCAGGGCGCGCACCTCGATGTCGGCCTCGGCCAGCTTGGCGGCGAAGTACTCGGCCTCCTCGATGGTGTCGCGCCGGGGCGAGGCGACCAGCACGAAGGCGGTGTCGTCGTCGGAGAGCAGCGCCAGGACGGCGTCGGCCCGCTCGCGGAAGCCCTCCTCCATCCCCTCGAAGGCCTGGAAGAACGCCACGGCGTCGTCGATCACCTCGGCGCCGACCACCTTCGCCACGGTGCGCAGGAAGGTCTGGGCGGCCACGTTGACCGCCTTCATCACCCCGCGGCCGGGCGCGGTGATCATGCGGAACAGGCGGTGGTCGAGGAACCGTGACAGCCGGCGGGGTGCGTCGATGAAGTCGAGCGCGTTGCGGGTGGGGGGCGTGTCGACCACCACGAGGTCGAAGTCGGTCTGCTGGTGGAGCTCGTAGAGCTTCTCCATCGCCATGTACTCCTGCGTGCCCGACAGCGCCCCGGAGATGTTGCGGTAGAAGCGGTTCTCGAGGATCCGCTGGCCCTGCTCGGGCGTGGAGGCGTTGGCCACCACCAGGTCGTCGAACGTGCTCTTGGTGTCGAGCATGAGGGCGTGGAGCTCGCCCGGCCAGTCGCCGTCGATGCGGCTCGGGGTGCCGGTGAGCCCTTCGAGCCCGAGGGCGTCGGCCAGGCGCTTGGCGGGGTCGATGGTGACGACGACCGCCCGCCGGCCGGCGCGCGCCGCCTCGAGGGCCAGGACGGCGGCGGTGGTGGTCTTGCCGACGCCACCGGAGCCGCAGCACACGAGGATGCGCCGCTCCTCCACCAGGGTGCGCAGAGAGGGTCCGGGACCGGCCATCACACGGCCTCCGGGAGGGCACGGACCTGCTCGAGCAGCCGCTCGGCCAGCAGGTCGAGCTCGGCGGGGCCGATGCCGGTGGTGAACACGAACGGGAGGCGGATCTGCTCGAGGGGCAGCTTGCCGGCCAGCCGCTCGAGCTGCTCGGCCTGCAGCGCCATGCGGTCGCTGCGGAACCGGGCGGCGGCGCCCAGGGCCTCGGCCTCGCCGTCGCGCAGCGCCACCCCAGCGGCCTCGGCGGCCGCCGAGGGCTCCGTGGCCAGGCCGTCGACGGGGTCGTAGAGCCCGTTGACGATCACCGGGCCGAGGCCGACGCCCACCCGGTCCTCCAGGTTGAAGGCGGTCTCGACCAGCTCGTTGACCGGCGTCTCCTCCGGCAGGGTGACGAGGAGCACCCGGCAGCGGGCGTGGTCGGTCAGCATCTCGAGCACGTCGCGGGCCTGGGCGTTGATGGGCCCGACCCGCACGGTGTCGAGCAGGGCCCGGGCGGCCTGCAGGAAGGTGATGGCGTGGCCGGCGGCCGGGGCGTCGAGCACGAGCAGGTCGGCCTCCCCCGACCGCTCCAGCTGCTTCACCTTGCCGAGGATCAGGATGTCCTTGATCCCGGGGGCGGCGGTGGCCACCACGTCGAGGGCACCGGAGGAGACCAGCCGCTTCGAGATGCGCGACAGGCCGTGGTCGCGCAGGTAGTCGAGGAGCGCCTCGTCGGGCGTGAGGGTGCGGGCCCGCACCTCGCCCTCGCCGGCCCGGCCCCCGCCGGGCGACAGGACCGCTTCGTCGTAGTCGAGGGCCGACTGGCCGAACATGGTGGCCAGGCCCGACTTGCCCTCCACCTCGATCACCAGGCTCGACAGGCCGGCCATGGCCGCCGCCCGGGCCAGGGTCGCCGTGACCACCGTTTTGCCCACGCCGCCCTTCCCGGCCACGATGACCAGCCGAGATGCTGCGAAGAAAGAAGCCGGGTCCACGAGGGACGACGCTACCCAGGGCTGGTCTGGTGCTCCTACACCTGGCCGTGCTGCTGGTGCTGGTGGGGCGGCCCGCCGCGGCGCAGCCCGCCGACGCCGGCTTCGTGCAGGTCATCGAGGTCAGCGGCCTGCTCGACCGGGTCCTCGTCGACTTCGTCGAGACCCAGATCGCCGGCGCCGAGGACGACGGGGCCATCGCCCTCGTCCTCCAGCTGAACAGCGGCGGGGCCGTGGTCGCCGACGACCGCCTCGCCGACCTCGTGGAGCGGATCGAGGGCGCCGACGTGCCCGTCGACGTGTGGGTGGGCCCCTCCGGCAGCCGGGCGACGGCCGAGGCCACCGAGCTCCTGGCGGCCGCCCGCACCGTCGGCGTGGCCCCGGGCAGCCGGGTGGAGGTCACCCGGGCCCTGCTCGGCGACCGCAGCCTCGACGGTGCCGCCGCGGTGGGCGACAACCTCAACGCCGAGGACGCGGTGGAGCTCGGGCTGGTCGCCAACGCCGCCCCCAGCATCGGCGAGTTCGTGCTCGGCCTCGAGGGCGTCCAGAGCGAGGTGGTCGACGGCGGCCGCCAGCCGGTCAGCCAGGCCCGCTTCGCCCAGCTCCCGCTGACCGGGCAGCTGATGCACACGGTCGCCAGCCCGCCCGTCGCCTACCTGCTGTTCGTCATCGGCCTGGCCCTCATCCTCTTCGAGCTGTTCACCGCCGGGGTGGGCGTGGCCGGCATGGTCGGGGCCGGGTCGCTGGTGCTCGGCAGCTACGGCCTCGCCGCGCTGCCCACCAACCCGCTCGCCATCGCCGCCCTCCTCCTCGCCATGGTCGGCTTCGCCATCGACGTGCAGACGGGTGTGCCGCGCCTGTGGAGCGGGATCGGGGTGGTGGCGTTCACCATCGGCTCGGTCGCCCTCTACGACGGGATCTCGCTGTCGTGGATCACCCTCCTCATCGCCATCGCCGGCATGAGCCTGGCCATGCTCGCCGGCATGCCCGCCATGGTCCGCACCCGCTTCTCGACGCCGACGATCGGCCGCGAGTGGATGGTCGGCGAGCAGGGGACCGCCGTCGGTGCGGTGTCGCCCGACGGCATCGTGACCGTGCGCGACGCCAAGTGGCGGGCCCGCACGAACCGGGCCACCCCGATCGAGGCGGCCGAGGCCATCCGCGTGGTGTCGATCGACGGGCTGATCCTCGAGGTGGAGCCCCTCGAGGGCGCGGCCGGCGACCACCGCGAGCGCCGCCGATCGAGCTGAGTCCAGCCCCGGCCGCGATCGCCATTGAGGCGATTGCGCCGGATCCTGTCGTCTGCATTGCACGGGTCGACCGGCGAGCGCCGCCACCCGGCACCGCCTCTGACCTGGGACTGTTCGAGATCCCAAGCGTCGCGCTCGCGGAAGTTGACCCTTGTTTGGCCGAAAGAACCGGCTGTAGGGTCGCCGGCGAAAGGGGGATGCCACGTGAGCGCACAGCGTGTCGACGAGGCTTGGCAGATGAAGGCTGCGTGCCGGGGGCCGCAGGCGACGGTGTTCTTCCCGCCGTCGCACTTCGAGCGCAAGGACGAGAAGGTCGAGCGCGAGGAGCGGGCCAAGGACATCTGCACCACCTGCTCCGTCCGCCAGCCCTGCCTGAGCTACGCCATCCGCATCAAGGAGCCGCACGGCATCTGGGGTGGCCTGAACGAGGCCGAGCGCAAGCAGCTCGGCGCCCGCTCGAACTAGCGCACCCCGGGGGTGGTGCGCCTCACCGCGCGACGGCCACCTCGCCCGGTGCCAGGCGGAGCTGGCGCGACTCGATGACGTCGTCCACCAGCCCGTAGGCGACGGCGGCGTCGCCGCGCAGGATGTGGTCGCGGTCGATGTCGGCGGTGATCTCCTCCCGGGTCTTCCCGGTGGCCCGCACCAGGATGTCCACCATCCGGTCGCGCATCTCGACCATCTCCCGCACCTGGATCTCGATGTCGGTCGACTGGCCCTGTGCACCGCCGTGGGGCTGGTGGATGAGCACCCGGGCGTTCGGCAGCGTGGCCCGCATCCCGGGCTCCCCCGCCGCCAGGAGCACCGCCGCCGCGCTGGCCGCCTGGCCGACGCACAGCGTCGCCACCGGCGGCTTGAGGAACTGCATCGTGTCGTGGATGGCGAAGAAGGCGGTCATGTCGCCCCCGGGGCTGTTGATGTAGAGGTGCACCGGCTTGTCGGCGTCCTCCCCCTCGAGGAACAGCAGCTGGGCGATCACGAGGTTGGCCGACTGGTCGTCGACCTGCGTGCCGAGGAACACGATGCGGTCGCGCAGGAGCCGGGACCAGATGTCGTAGGCCCGCTCGCCGCGGGCGGTGGTCTCGAGGACGGTGGGGATGAGCACGGGCAGCCTCCGATTGCGCAACTGGATGATTGCGCGTCACGGTAGGGGTGCGAACGGCGATCCGCAACCATAGAGTTGCGTGCCATGGAGACCGTCGAGCGGAACGTGACCCTGCCCACCGACCTCGAGGAGGCCTGGGCCCTGATCACCCGGCCCGAGGACCTGGCGGCCTGGCTGGGGGCCGAGGTGGTCCTCGACCCCACCCCCGGCGCCGCCGGGCTGGTCGTCGAGCACGACGGCACCCGGCGCCGGCTGGTGGTCGACGAGGTCCATGAGGCCCGCCGGCTCTCCTGGCGCTGGTCCGACGACGACGGCGTCGCGTCCCACGTCGAGCTCACCCTCTCCCCCGCCCTCGACGGCACCCGCCTCACCGTGATCGAGCGCGCCCTGCCGATGGGTGCCCCCACCACCGCGCCGCAGGCCTCCGCCACCGCGGGCGCCGCCCGGGGCGAGGCGTGGTCGCACCGGTTGCTGCACCTCGAGGCCCTGCTGCTGGTGGCCGCCGCCGTGCGGGGGTGAGCCCGCTCCCCGATCCCGAGGCGCGCGCCGGCGCGGTGTTCGAGGCCCTGGCCGATCCGACCCGCCGGGCCGTGCTCCGGCAGGTGGCCGAGCACGGTCCCACCACCGCCACCGAGGTGGCGTCCGTGCTGCCGGTCACCCGGCAGGCCGTGGCGAAGCACCTCGGCGTGCTCCGGTCGGCGGGCCTGGTGCTCCCCGCCCGGCGAGGCCGCGAGACCCGCTTCACGGCCGACCCGGAGCGCTTGGCCGAGGCCGGCCGCTGGCTGACCGCCACCGGCACGGCCTGGGACCAGCGGCTGCGGCGCCTGGCCGCCCACGCCACCGACCGCACGGCTCGTGCGCAAGGGGAGCAGGCGCCGGACGGCGAATAGGGCTCTGATGGGTCGGTTCGCGCGGTCGGGAGCCGCCATGTTCGTGGTGGCGGTCCTCACGCCGGTCACCTCGGCCGGGGTCGTCCTGGCGGCGTACCTGTTCCTGCCGCTGCCGGCCACGCTCCCCGAGCGGACCCCGCCGTCGCCGTCGCAGATCAGCCGGGTGTACGACGCCGCCGGCAACGAGATCGCCACCTTCAAGCAGTTCGAGACCAGCATCCCCGTCGAGCCCGCCGACATCCCGGAGGTGCTGGAGCAGGCGGTGATCGCCGCCGAGGACCGGGCCTTCTACTCCCACAGCGGCGTCGACGTCCGCGCCACGCTGCGGGCCCTGCTGGCCGACCTCCGGGCCCGGGGCCTCAGCCAGGGCGGCTCCACCATCACCCAGCAGCTCGTGAAGAACACGCTCACCGGGAGCGAGCGCACGATCCAGCGCAAGATCCGCGAGGCGGTGCTGGCCAGCCAGCTCGACCGGCAGATGGACAAGGACGACATCCTCTTCGAGTACCTGTCGATCATCTACCTCGGCGAGGGCGCCTACGGGGTGGGGGCCGCAGCCGAGACCTACTTCCGCAAGCCCGTCGCCGAGCTCACCCTCTCGGAGTCGGCGCTGCTGGCGGGGCTCATCCCGGCCCCCAGCCGCTACAGCCCCCGGGTCGACCCCGTGGTGGCGGAGCAGAAGCGCCAGGTCGTGCTGGCCGCCATGCTCGACGAGGGCATGATCACCGTCGCCGAGCACGACGAGGCGGTGGCGCAGCCCGTGTGGCTGGCCAGCGCCGGCGCACCTCCGGGGCCCGCCACCATCGTCCACCCGGCGCAGACGCAGCAGTCCAGCGACCCGTACTTCACGGACTACGTGCGGCGGTGGCTGGCCGTGCACCTGCCCGAGGGCGAGGACCAGCTCTTCACCGGTGGCCTGCGCATCGAGACCACCCTCGACCCCGTGCAGCAGGGACTCGCTCGGGCGCAGGTCGGCGCGTTCCTCGAGGGCACCGACCCTGACCTGCGCACGTCGCTGGTGGCCGTCGAGCCGCAGCGCGGGTACGTGCGGGCGTTCGTCTCGGGCCGCGACTTCGCCACCGACCAGGTGAACCACGCCCTCGGCCAGCGCTCGGCGGGCGTGCCCGACGGCGGCGGCGCGTCCGGCCGCCAGCCGGGCTCCGCCTTCAAGCCGTTCGTGCTGGCCCAGGCCCTCACCAGCGGCATCACCCCCGACGCCCCGTACTCGGGCGCGCCGCACGACGTGTCGGAGCCCTGTGCCTCCCCCGGCACCGTGCTCGACAACTACGAGGGCTCCCGGGTCGGCACGGTCGACCTCCGGCAGGCCACGGCGGCATCGGTCAACACGGCGTTCACCCGCCTGATCCTCGACGTCGGGGTCGGGCCCACCATGGACCTGGCCCGGTCGGTCGGGGTGACGGGCGTGCGGCCCTTCGACCCGGCCGTGCACTGCGCCAGCGTGGCCCTCGGCACCGAGTCGGTGTCGCCACTCGACATGGCCTCCGCCTACGGGGTCTTCGCCGCCCGCGGGCTGCGGGCCGAGCCCACGCCGGTGCTGCGGGTGACCGATCGCGACGGCAACGTGCTGATCGACCTGTCCGAGCCGGCCACCACCCGGGTGCTGGCCGAGGACGTGGCCGACAACGTGAACGACGTGCTGGCCGGGGTGCTCACGAGCGGCACCGCCCGCGGGCGGGGCCTCGACCGGCCGGCGGCGGGCAAGACCGGCACCACGCAGGACAACGTCGACGCCTGGTTCGTGGGGTACACCCCCACCCTCGCCACGGCCGTCTGGATGGGCTACGACAACAAGACGGCCGCCACCGCCCGTCCCCTGACCGACGTGCGGGGGGTCGCACGGGTGACCGGCGGCAGCCACCCCGCCCGCCTCTGGCAGGACTTCATGCGGGCGGCGCTGGCCGAGGTGCCCATCACCGGCTTCGAGGAGCCGGCGCCGATCGTCGCCGTGCCCGACGCCGCCAAGGTGCGCCAGCGGCGCGGCTTCGAGCCGGGCACGACCCCGCGCCGCGAGCCTGCCCCGCCGACCGGTGGCTACGTGGAGGACCCCGGCCGGCCAGAGGCCGACCTGCCGACCACGACCACGACCACGCTGCCGCCCACGACGACCACCACCGCCCCGACCACCACGACCACCTCGGACGGCCTGCTCCTCAACTGAGCCGGCGACCCACCGTGCGACGCCCGACCTCCCCCCGGGCCGCTCAGCCGGGCTGCTGGTCGCCCTCGGGGCAGCGCAGGACCGTGGTGCACGAGCTGCGGATCGGCACGCCGAAGAACACCGCCTCGGGAGCGAAGCCCAGCGGCGCGTAGGCGCGGCTGGCCACCGCCAGCACCTCGCCGCTCGACGACAGCAGCGGCCCGCCCTGGAAGGCTGCGCCGACCGGTGCGTCGTGCTGCACGCCCGACGCCGACACGTCGGCCACGAAGCCCTGGCTGATGGCACCGCCCGCCGCGCCCAGGCCCGACACCACGAACACTCGGTCGCCGATCTGCAGGGGCGGCTCCGCGTCGGCCCAGGCCAGCGCGGGGAGGCCGGGCCGGTCGAGGGTGAGCAGGGCGAGGTCGGTGGCCGGGTCCCACGAGGTGAGGGTGGCGGGCAGCTCGTCGTCGCCCTGGCGCACGGTGATGGCCGGCGCCGGCTCGGCGGTGGCGGCCCGGATGGTGGTGAACGAGGTCAGGAGGAAGGACTGCTCGGCGTCGGAGAACACCACGAAGGCGGAGCCGACCGACGGCTGACCGGCCTCGTCGAGGGTGGCGACGAACCACACCGACGGCGCCGTCTGCTCGAGCACGCTGGCCAGCGTCTCCCCGCTGGCCGCGAAGCGCTCGAGCTCGTCGAGCTGGCTCTGGACGAGGCCGACGGCGGCGTCGCGCTCGGCGGCGATGTCGTCGACGGCCGCCGCCACCTCGTCCTCGAAGCGGGCCTCGAAGGCGTCGACCCGATCCTCGGTCTGGCCCAGTCGGTACTCGTAGAAGGCGTAGAGCACGGCGCCCGTGAAGGCCGAGGCGACGCTGGCCAGGAACAGCGCACCGGCCAGCCCCAGGGCGGTGGAGGGCACGAGGCGCGCGAACCGGCTCGCCCGGGCGGGCGCCTCGTCGTCGACGGTGGCGGCCCCAGCCCCCTCCTGCCTCGCCATCGGGGAGACGGTAGCCCGACGGTAGGCTGACCCGATGCTCGTGGTGCTGCTGCTGCTCTTCCTGGTGGTCCCCATCGCCGAGCTCTACGTCATCGTGCAGGTCGCCGGCGGCATCGGCATCCCCGAGACGATCCTGCTGCTCATCGCCATCAGCGTGGTCGGCGCCTGGCTGGCCCGCCTGGCCGGCCTCAGCGTGCTGGCCCGCCTCCAGCGCACGGTCCGCGCCGGGCAGGTGCCCTCCGCCGAGCTGGTCGACGGCGGCCTCGTGCTCTTCGCCGGCGCCCTCATGATCACGCCGGGCTTCCTGTCCGACTGCCTGGCGATCGCGCTGCTGCTGCCGCCGTCGCGCGCCCTCGTGCGCAACGTGGTGCTGCGGCGGATCCGCGCTGGCGGCGGGATCGTCACCGTCATGACCGGCGGCCGACGGCGCGGCGCCGGTGGCCCCGAGGCCCCGAACAGCGGCGTGTGGGACGTGGAGGGCTGGGAGGACCCGCCCGAACGGCCCGGTCTCGACCGATGACGCCGGCGCACGTCCCCACCCGCGACGGCGCCACCATCATGCTCCTGCGCGACGGCGACCACGCCGAGCGCCCCCTCGAGGTCTTCATGGTGCAGCGCCACCCGAGCACCGCGTTCGGCAGCATCCACGCCTTCCCCGGCGGGGTCGTCGACGCCGCCGACGGGCTCGACGCCGTCGCGCTCTGCTGCGACGGCCCCTCCGACGTCGAGGCGTCCGCCCGCCTCGGGATCGACGGCGGCGGGCTGGCCTTCTGGGTGGCCGCGGCGCGCGAGACCTTCGAGGAGGTCGGCGTCCTGCTGGCCCGCGACGCCTCGGGCGCGCTGGTGCGCTTCGACGACGGCGAGCGCGAGGCGCACTTCGAGGCTCGGCGCGGCGAGGTGGCCAGCCGCCGGGTGGGCTTCGCCGAGCTCCTGCTCGAGGAGGGCCTCCGGGCCGCGCTCGACCAGGTGCACTACGTCGCCCACTGGATCACGCCGGAGGGCGAGCCCAAGCGCTACGACACCCGGTTCTTCCTCGCCCGGGCACCCAAGGGCCAGGCCTACCTGCACGACGACGCCGAGCTCATCGGCAGCGAGTGGGTGCGCCCGGCCGACGCGCTGGCCCGCTGCGAGGCGGGCGGGTTCCCGCTCATCTACCCCACCATCGCCAGCCTCGAGGATCTCACCCGGTTCGCCACCGCCGACGACGCCGTGGCCGCCTACGCCACCCCGGTCCCCGCCGGGCCCGAGCGGCAGGCACCGTGAGCGACCCCGCCGACGAGGCACCCGGACCGAAGCCCATCGTCCACGGGGTGGCCAGCGCGCTCAGCCCGCTGGTGCGCCGCATCGTGGCCCACAACCCCGGCCCGATGACCGGCCCGGGCACCAACACCTACCTCGTGGGCATCGACGAGATCGTGGTGATCGATCCCGGGCCCGACGATGCCGACCACCTCGACGCCATCGCCGGCTGCGGCGGGGATCGCATCCGCTGGATCGTCTGCACGCACACCCACGAGGACCACTGGCCCGGCGTGGCCGGCCTGAAGGAGCGCACCGGCGCCGAGGTGCTGGCGTTCGACGCCCGTGACGGCCTGGTGATCGACCGGTCGATGGCCGACGGCGACCGCATCGAGGCCACGGAGTTCGTGCTGCGCGCCGTGCACACCCCGGGCCACGCGTCGAACCACCTCTGCTTCCTGCTGGAGCAGGAGCGGATGCTGTTCTCGGGCGATCACATCATGGAGGGGTCGACCGTCGTCATCCGCCCGCCCGACGGCGACATGGTCGCCTACCTCGAGCAGCTCGAGCGCCTCAAGGGCCTGCGCCCCCGGCTGCGCTCGATCGCCCCGGGGCACGGCCACCTCATCGAGCAGCCGGTCGCCAAGATCGACGAGTACCTCGCCCACCGCCACGAGCGCGAGGCGCAGGTGCTGGCCGCCGTGCCCGCGTCCGGCAGCACCACGATCGACGCCATCGTGGCCGACCTCTACGACGTTCCCGAGACGCTGGTCCCGATGGCGTGCGCGTCGGTGTGGGCCCACCTGCGGAAGCTGGCCGACGAGGGCCAGGTCGTCGGCGAGGCCATCGACGGCCCCTGGTCCCGCCGCTGACCCAGCGACGTCGGGTCAGGCGTCGAGCTGGTCGAGGGCGGCGACGGCGGCGTCGAGCATGCGGGCCGAGCAGCCGGCCATCTCGGCGGGCGGGATGGCCTCGGTGAGGATGCGGTCGGCGATGGCACGAAAGGCGTCGGCCGCGGGGCCCTCGCCCAGCACCACCGGCTCGCCGTCGTCGCCGCCGGTGGCCACCGCCGGCTCGAGCGGCACCTGGCCGAGCAGCGGCACGCCGGCGTCGTCGGCCAGCGCCTGACCGCCGCCCTCGCCGAAGAGGGCGTAGCGCTCGCCGTGATCGCAGGTGAAGGCGCTCATGTTCTCGATCACACCGGCCACCCGCAGGTAGCTCTTGCGGCTCATCGACACCGCTCGGCTGGCCACCTTCTGCGCGGCCCGGGCGGGCGTGGTGACGACCAGCACCTCGGCTCGCGGCAGCAGCTTGGCCACGCCCATCTGCACGTCGCCGGTGCCCGGCGGCATGTCGACGAAGAGGTAGTCGAGGTCGTCGCCCCACTCGACGTCCTGCAGGAAGTGGGTGACGCCGCGGTTGAGCATGAGCCCCCGCCACATCAGCGCCTGCTCCTCGTCCTCCACCAGGAAGCCCATCGAGATCACCCGGAGCATCCCCGAGCCCACCGGGCGCTCGTGGGGGACCATCACCTTCTTGCCGTCGGACTCGCGCCCGGCCAGCCGACCCCCGACCCCCAGCATGCGGGGCACCGAGAACCCCCAGATGTCGGCGTCGAGCACGCCGACGGTGCGGCCGGTGGCGGCGATGGCGGCGGCCAGGTTGACGGTGACCGACGACTTGCCGACGCCGCCCTTGCCCGAGGCCACCAGGACCACCTTCGTGGTGGGGGCCAGGGAGGTGTCCTCCGGGCGCTGGGCCACGTTCCACCGGGCCTTGCCCATGGCGGCCGACTTCTCGGCCTGGGTCATCTCGGTCCAGTCGAGGGTGACCTTGGTGACGCCGGGGAGCGAGCCCACCCGGGCGCGCACGTCGCGCTGGATCTGCGCGCGCAGCGGGCAGCCGGCGGTGGTGAGGGCGATGGTGACGACCACCAGCCCGTCGTCGTCGATGCGGGCGCCCTTGGCCATCCCGAGCTCGACGATGTCGCTGCCCAGCTCCGGATCGATCACGCCGCGCAGCACACCGATGACGTCGTCGGGGGTCGGGCGCTCGGAGGTGGCCACGCCCCAGATTCTACCGGCCCGACCCGTGTAAACTCCATGCGATGCCCGATCCCGCGCCACCGCCGGCCACCGGCGCGCCGCGCCTGGAGCTGCTGAAGGCCCTCGGCGACAACACCCGCTACGCCATCTACCTCGAGCTGGCCCGCGCCCCGATGCCGCTGGCCACGGCCCAGGTGGCCGACACGCTGGGCCTGCACCCGAACACCGTGCGGCCGCACCTGGAGCGCATGCGCGAGGTGGGCCTGCTCGAGGTCGTCACCGAGGCCCAGGGCACGGTGGGACGTCCGCAGCACCGCTACTCGCTGGCGCCCGACGCCCCGTCGCTCGGCTTCGAGCCGCCGGCGTTCCCCGTGCTGGCCCGCATGCTGCTGCGCCTGGCGGCGGCCGCCCAGCTCCCGGCCTCCGACGCCGTCGAGGCCGGCCGCGAGCACGGCGCGACGTCCGCCGAGCGTCGAGGGCCGTCGGGCTCGTGCGCAGCGGCGCTCACGGCCGAGCTGGCGACGCTCGGCTTCGACCCCGAGGCCGTCGTCGAGGCCGGCTCCGCCACGATCGCCTTCACCCGCTGCCCGTTCCGGGAGCTGGCCGAGGCCAACCCCGACCTCGTGTGCAGCCTCCACCGGGGGCTGGTGGAGGGGTTCGTCGCCGCTCGGGGCGACGCCACCGTCGTCGACTTCCACGACCTGGCGCATCGGGCGCCCTGCCAGGTCGAGATCGCGTCGTCGGCCCGGTAGCCTGTCGTCAGCTTTCCTCGTCCTGCAGGAGGACCCCGCTCGTGATCACGCTCACCGACACCGCCGCCACCAAGGTCAAGGACCTCATCGCCGCCGAGGGCGAGCCGAACCTCGCGCTGCGGGTGGCCGTGCGGCCGGGCGGCTGCTCCGGGTTCAGCTACGAGATGTTCTTCGACAGCGACGTCGCCGACGACGACAACCTCGTCGACTACTCGGGCGTCAAGGTCGTCGTCGACGCCTCGAGCGCGGAGCTGCTCCAGGGCGCCACGCTCGACTACAAGGACGGCCTCCAGGGCGCCGGGTTCGCCATCGAGAACCCCAACGCCCAGCGCAGCTGCGGCTGCGGCAAGTCCTTCAGCTGACCCCGTAGCCCGCCGCCGGCTCGACAGCGGCGCGGCCGCTACTCGATCGGGCCGTCGAGCACGATCACCGGTGCCGACGGCACGGCGAGGGCCAGGTCCTCGGCGCGGTCGACGGCGGGGCCGACCAGCACGACGGGCTTCACCAGCAGCTCGGCCACGCGCCGGACCTCCTCGACCGCACCGGCCGGCTCGGGCGCCGAGCACCCGCTGCCGGCCCAGGCGGCCTCCCACCGCTCCCGCAGGCTCGCCACCAGGGTCGTGGCCGCCCGCACGGACGGCGCCCCTTCGGCGAGGGCCAGCGCCTCGTGGTGCTGCGGGTCGAAGCGGCGCACGACCGCCTCCACGTCGTCGACCTCGACGTCGGGCCCTGCCAGGTCGCTCCAGGCGCGCTCCGCCACCCGGAGGGCCTCCTCGTGCTCGGTGCGCTGGGCCACCAGCAGGGTGCGGGAGTCGTCGAGGGCGGCGACGGCGCGACGAGCCCCGAAGACCTCGTCGGTGGCCTGGGCCATCTCCCGCAGGAGGCTAGTGGACTCGCTGACGGCCACGTGCTCGGCCTGGCGGTCGGGCTGGAGCTGGCGCAGCGACCAGAGGCAGGCGACGAGCGTGGGGATCAGCGCCAGCCAGAGCGGCACGACGTCGAGGGCCACCAGGACCAGGCCGAGCCCGAGGGCGACCACGATGGCCCCGACCGACCGCAGCCGGGCGGCGGTGTCGGGCGCGTCGGGTGCGCCGGGCGCCTCCGGCTCGTCCTCCGGCAGCACCGGCGCAGCGGCGAAGGCCGCCTCCTCGCGCGCTCGGCGAGCCGCCTGCTCGGCGTCGTGGGCGGCGATGGCCGCGTCGGCCTCGGCCAGCCGACCGCGCGCCTCGGCCACGCTGGCGGCGCGTGCCCGGATGCTGTCGGGGTGCACGGCCACCGCTCCGGCGCCCGGCAGGAGGCGCTCGGCGATCTCCCCAGCAGCTCGATCGTGGGTGGCGTCGACCACGCGCTGGGCAGCGGCCAGGCGGGCCCCCAGCTCCTCGAGCCCACCCAGGTCGTCGACCTCGAGCGCCGGCAGCGACGAGCGGGCGTCGATGGCCGCCACCACCTGGGGGAGCGTGGCGCACAGGTCGCCGCCGAGGTGGGCCGCGATGTGCCCGGCGCGCTTGAGGGGGTGCGGTTCCACCAAGACGTGGAGGCCGGGGCCCAGCGCGCTGTAGTCGTCGTCGGTGCCCACGGACGGGGAGCGTACCGGTGGGCTCAGGCCAGGCGCCCGAGCGCCTCGACCAGCTCGTCGCGGTCGTAGATGGTGTCGAGGCGCTCGACGACGGTGCCGTCGGCGGCGGCCAGCACGAGGCAGGGCTCGAAGTGCAGCCCCAGGGCGTCGACGATCGGCGTGGCGGTGTCCTGGTCGGTGGCCGGGTCGACGAAGGGCTCGGCGTGCACGAACCGGAGGTCGGGGAAGTCGTCGACGACGTCGAGCAGCACGTCGAGGACCGGACCGCAGATGGCGATCTGGCAGAACGCCGGGGTGGCGACGAGCAGGACGATGGGGCGGTCCTCCCCCAGGGCGTCGGCCAGGGAGACCTCGTGGAGCGGGCAGACCGGGTCGTTGGTGCAGATCGGGTCGATGCCCTGGGCGTCGGCCGTGGTGGGCGTGGCCACCGCCGGCAGCGCGTCGCCGGGCTGGACCACGCGCACGTCGGCGGCGACGTCGACCTTGAGCGACATCTCAGCGGCGCTGCCGTCGACCTCGGTGCGGGCGGTGTAGATGCCGGCGTCGGTCACCTCGAACTGCAGCGGGAAGTAGCCCCGGGGCAGGCCCTCGGCGTGGCGGGCCACCTCGATGGCGTCGCCGATGGGCTGGTCGTCGGGACCCAGCACGGTGACCAGCAGCCGCTCCGGGGTGTCCTCGACCGGCAGCAGCCCGTCGATGTCGGCCACCCCGAACGGCGCCCGCACCATCTGGCCCGCCACGAAGAGCGGGCCGCCGAAGAACTGGGCCAGGGCCAGGCCGTCGCCCGCCGTGACGGTCGGAGCGGTCTCGTCGTCGCCATCGCTGCCGCACGCCCCGAGCAGCACGACACCGGCCGCGGCGGCCCCTCCGGCGGTCAGGAATCGGCGACGGGACAGCGCAGGGGGGCGGGTGGGCATCGTGGCGAACCTATCCTCCGCCCATGGTCGACGGCAGTCGCGAGATGCTCCAGCTCGAGGTGGACGGCGTGCAGGTCGAGGTGCCCGACCAGGGCGGCTCGCTGCTCGAGGCGCTCCGCGAGGTCCTGGGCTCTCGCAGCCCGAAGGACGGCTGCAGCCCGCAGGGGCAGTGCGGGTGCTGCACCGTGCTCGTCGACGGGCAGCCCCGCGTGGCCTGCGTCACCCCGGTGCGCCGGGTGGGCGGACGCTCGATCACCACCGTGGAGGGCCTGGCCCCCGAGGTGCGGGATCGGTGGGCCGACGCCTTCTGCGCCACCGGTGCCAGCCAGTGCGGGTTCTGCACCCCGGGGATCATCTGCCGGCTGGCGGGCCTCGAGGCCAAGGCGCCGGCGCCGGGCGACCACGCCCCCGTGGAGCAGGCCCTCCTCGCCCACCTCTGCCGCTGCACCGGGTGGCGGACCATCCTGGATGCCTGGGACCGCGCCACGGCCGTGGACGCTCGCTCGGGCGCCCGCACCGAAGGGGCCGAGCGCGACCTCCACGCCGCCGCCGACCGCGCCACCCTCGAGGGCGGCGCTCCCCAGCTGGTGGCACCAGCCATCGCCCTCGGTCGGGGCGGCTTCGCCGACGACACCGCGCCCGCCGATGCGCTGGTGGCGCTGCCCGACGGCGCCGGCGGCTGGGCGGTGGGCGAGACCCTGGCCGAGGCCCGGGCGGCCAGCGGCAAGGTGCAGGGTCGACGCACCACCGTGGAGGCCCGACCACCGCTCGACGTGCCCGACGGCGCGTGGGCTGCCACGCTGCGCACCGCCTGGGTGGAGCCGGCCTACCTCGAGCCCGACGCCTCCTGGTGCCTCCCGGGCGGCGACCCGGTGTCGCCGCTGGCCAACGGGGGCGCGTTCGGCGGCAAGGCCCGGAGCCCGGTCGCAGCGGCCGCGCGCGAGCTGGCCGACCGCCACGGTCGCGCCGTGCGGGTGCTGCTCGACCGGGAGGACGTCGTGCGCCTCGGCCCGAAGCGACCGCCGGTGGCGGGCGGCGTCGCCGCCGACGGCACCGGCGTGCTGCGGGCCGTCCGCACGGAGGGCCTGGCCGAGGCCGTGGCCCTGGTCGCGCCCGGCCTCGTGGTCGAGGAGGTCGACCTCGCCGGACCGCCCACGTCGACCGGGTTGCGGGCCGTCGGCTGGGGCGAGGCCCTCGTGCTGCTGGCCGGGGCCCGAGGCGCCACGGCGCCGGTGGTCGACCCCAGCAGCGGCGCGGTGGCCGAGGCCGAGGTGCGCGCCGACGGCACCATCGCGGTGCGGGTCGAGGCCGGCGAGGTGCTCGACGAGGTGGCGCTGCGCTCCTACGTCACCGGCGCCGCCCACATGGCGCTGTCGTGGGTGAGCACCGAGGGCGTGGCCATCGACGACGACGGGGTCGTGCACGACCTCACGATCCGCTCCTTCGGCGTGCTGCGCGCCGTCGACACGCCCCCGATCGAGGTGGTGGTCGGATCGTCGACGGGCCCGGCCCGCCGCGCCTCCGACGCCGCCTTCGTGGCCGTGGCCGCCGCCGCCTGGCTCCACCTCGGGTGCCCGCCCGACTGGCCGACGGGCGCCCGCTGGCGCTGACAGACTGACCCGATGGCCAAGCCCGTGGGTCCGTACACGCCGATCGTCCGCGCTGGGGGGTGGCTGGTGGTCTCGGGCCAGGTCGGCCTGGCCGACGGCCAGCTCGTCACGGGCGGGATGGAGGCCGAGCTGCGCCAGGCGCTGGCCAACCTGGCCGCCCTGCTCGAGGGCGAGGGCGCCTCCCTGGCCGACGTCACCAAGACCACCGTGTTCCTCCGCCACCTGGCCACCGACTACGCCCGCATGAACGAGGTCTACGTGGAGGTCTTCGGCGACCACCGGCCTGCCCGTTCGGCGATCGGCGTGGCCGAGCTCCCCATCGGCGCGCTGGTCGAGGTGGAAGCCTGGGCCCACGTCGGGGCAGGATGACGGCATGCTCGGCGCCCTGATCCTCGCTGCGGTCATCCTCGTGGTCATCCCCGTCTCGGTGATGATGACCGGTGCCATCGTGTCCGCCATCCTCGGCTGGGCACTGAAGGACAACGGCGAGCAGACCAACGAGGGCAGCGAGCTCCTCGATCTGAACGTGTAGTCGAGCTCAGCGGCCTGCGGCCGCTTCGCTCGAGCTTGTTGGGAGCGCCTACGGCGCGCTGACCACCTGCTGCTCGGTCACGGCAAGCCGCTCCCTCGCGGGTGAAGGGGCACGCGGAGCGTTCCCCCTCACACTCCCCCTCCCGCCCGGACTTCGAGTCGGAGCACCCTCATCGGGGAACCGGCGATCCACCAACGCCCTTGCAGCACGCGTGGGTCCGTCGCCGGGGAACGACATGATGCCCGGCGCAGCCGCTGGGGGTGTGGGGGTCTCCCCCCACAGATCGGCCGGAGCGCAGCTTGCTGTGCTCCGGACGCTGAGCGCGCCGCAGGCGCACCCCTTGGGTCAACTCGGGGGAGGCGCTTGCGCCGAGCCCGAAACCGGCGTCAGCCGTTGCTCGCGCAGTGGTTGTTGCGGATGGTGGCGCCGGGGGTGAAGAGGGTGCCGAAGAGGCCGCGCAGGGCGTTGACCGTGCGGTCGAGCTGGGCCTGCAGCGTGTCGGCCGGGGCGGCGCCGAGCACCGCGAGCTGGGTGAGCGCCTCCTGGAGGCTCACGGCCTTGTACGACGTCGCCGCCACCAGCAGCTGCGCCTCGATGGCCGCGGTGCGCTCGATCCCCTGCTCCACGATCGCCCGGGCGGCGGGCGTGGGGGCGTTGACGAGGGCCTCGGCGTTGCGCCAGGCCTGCTCCCGCCAGGCGACGAGGATCTGCAGCATCAGCGTCTCGTCGATGGTGCTGCCGTCGATCTGGGTGTCGTCCACCGTGGGGTCGAAGCGGGCGGCGGCCTCGTCGAGCAGCGGCTCCATCACGAGGTTGAGGAACTCGTTGACCTTGTCGTGGTCGGGCTTGCGGCTGGACCCGTCGGGCTGCACCAGGCCGATCTCGGCCAGGACGTAGGGGAGGTCGCGGTTCACGTGGGCCGACATGCCGAGCAGCATGTTGCCGAGCCCGGTCACCTTGCGGCCGTCGGCGGCCTGGAAGGCGATGCGCCAGGCGGCGGGCGTCGCCGCCGCGGCGGGGCCGCCGCCGTAGTACTGGTCCCAGGCGTCGAAGTAGTAGCGGGCGAACACGGCGTCCTGGTGGTTGATGAACGCCGGGTCGCTGAAGAAGCCGGGGGTCGTCGCCGAGCGGCGGTACTCCTCGGTGGTGCGCAGGTACATCAGCCCGAACATCACGTTGTGGCTGCAGGCGTCGTCGAGCGGCTGGACGCGGGCGGCCATCTCGGCGATGACGGCGTCGACGCACTCGATCTCCCCGGCCGTGCAGTCGTTGGCGCTGCTCGGCTCGTGGCCGGTGGTGAACGACGGCAGGAGGCTCGACCACGGGACGAACACCGGCTCCTCGGTCGCCGCCGGCGTTGCCGGCAAGGCGACCAGGATCACGCTGGCTGCCAGCGCCCCCACGACGACAGCCGACCTGACCCTGGTACGCCTCACCGAGACCCGCATGCCCGCTCGCCCTCCACGACGTTGTGCCACTGATCGTGACCGATGTCGCACGGCGCGTGAATGGCCCGGAGGGATGGTTGTCAGCGCCAGAGCGGACTAGTCCGCCCGGCGCGCGCGGGCCCGGGTCAGAGCCCCCAGCGGGACTGGCCGAACCGGTACCCGACGGAGCGGACCGTCTGGATCAGGTTGGCGTGCTCCTCGCCGAGCTTGGCCCGGAGCCGCCGGATGTGGACGTCGACCGTGCGGGCCCCGCCGTAGTACTCGTAGCCCCAGACCCGCGACAGGAGGGTCTCGCGCGTGAACACCTTGCCGGGGTGCGAGGCCAGGAACTTCAGCAGCTCGTACTCCATGTAGGTGAGGTCGAGCGGCTTGCCCTCGATGGCGGCCTGGTAGGTCTCGAGGTTGAGCAGCAGGTCGCCGTACTCGACCAGCTCGGGGCGGGTGCCCTGGCCGGTCCGCCAGAAGAGGTGCTTGAGGCGGGCGTCGAGCTCCCGGGGCTGGAACGGGTAGAGGCAGAAGTCGTCGAAGAGGTCGTCGCGCAGCTCGAGGTCGGCCAGCTGCGCGCCCGACACCAGCACCAGCAGCGGCTCGAGCGGGAGGTCGCGCTTGCGCAGCGCCCGGCACAGCCCGAAGGCCCGCTCGGGGTCGTCGGCCGCCACGATCACCGCGCCCGACCACCCGTCCTCGGGCTCGGCGCTGGGCAGCGCGTGCTCGTCGGCGACGGCCTTCCACGGGTAGCCGGCCAGGTCGAGCGACTGGGCCAGCTCCGGCGGGAGCGGATCGGGGTGGACGAGAAGCGGTTCCATGGCGGCGGCGAGCCTCAGAGGCGCGGCAGGTACCGGTCGAGCTCGAACTGCGAGACCTGGGTCTTGTACTCGAGCCACTCCGCCCGCTTGTTGCGGATGAACCACTCGAACACGTGCTCGCCGAGCGCCTCGGCGACCAGCTCGGAGCGCTCCATCTCGTCGAGGGCCTCGGCGAGCGAGCCGGGCAGGACCCCGATGCCCTCGGCCAGCCGCTCCTCGTCGCTCAGCTGGTAGAGGTTGGCCAGCGTCTCGGGCGGGAGGTCGTAGCCCTCCTCGACGCCCTTGAGGCCGGCGGCCAGGACCACCGAGAAGGCGAGGTAGGGGTTGCACGACGGGTCGGGGGCCCGGAACTCGATGCGGGCGGAGTCGGCCTTGCCGGCCTTGATGGGCGGCACGTTCACCACCACCGAGCGGTTGTTGCGGGCCCAGCTCACGTAGACCGGCGCCTCGAAGCCCACCACCAGCCGCTTGTAGGAGTTCACCCACTGGTTGGTGACCGCCGCGATCTCGCGGGCGTGGGTGAGCACGCCGGCGATGAAGCCGCGGGCCACCTTGGAGAGGTTGCGCTCGTCGCCCGGGTCGTAGAAGGCGTTGGTGTCGCCCTCGAAGAGCGAGAAGTGGGTGTGCATGCCCGAGCCCTGCACGGTGGCCAGCGGCTTCGGCATGAACGTGGCGTGCACGCCGGCCTCGAAGGCCACCTCCCGCACCACGAGGCGGAACGTCATGACGTTGTCGGCCATGGCGAGGGCGTCGGTGTAGCGGAGGTCGATCTCGTGCTGGCTGGGAGCGTCCTCGTGGTGGCTGTACTCCACGGGGATGCCCATGGCCTCGAGCGTGTGGATGGTGCGCTGCCGGAGGTCCGACGCCACGTCGGCGGTGGTGAGGTCGAAGTAGGAGGCCTGGTCGAGCGGCTGGGGGGCGGAGCTCGGGTCGGCGTCGGCGAAGTAGAAGAACTCCATCTCCGGCGCGGCGTAGAAGCTGAAGCCGCGCTCGCGGGCCTTGTCGAGGTTGCGCCGCAGCACCTGGCGGGGGTCGCCCTCGAACGGGGTGCCGTCGATGTTGGTGATGTCGCAGAACATGCGGGCGGAGGTGCCGTAGGTGTCGGCCCACGGGAGCAGCTCGAAGCTGTTCGGGTCGGGACGGGCCAGCACGTCGCTCTCCTGCACCCGGGAGAAGCCGTCGATGGCCGAGCCGTCGAAGCGCATGCCCTCGTCGAAGGCGCCCTCCAGCTCGGCCGGGGAGATGGCGAAGGACTTGAGCTGGCCGAGCACGTCGGTGAACCAGAGCCGGATGAGCCGGACCCCGCGTTCCTCCACTGTGCGCAGCACGTAATCGCGCTGGCGTTCCATGGTGCGGCCATGATGACAGGCCACCGACGCCGCCGAAACCTGCCGGGGAGCCCGGTTCACATAGCGTTCACACTCGGGAAAACGCGGGGAAACTGCTCGCTGCGAGCGTGACCCCGCTCCCCCCGGCCCCCGGTCGGCGGCCAGCTCTCAAACCAACACCCCCCACCGTGGAGGAAAGGAACCCCCGATGACGTACAAGGCTGAGTACATCTGGGTCGACGGCACCCGGCCGACGGCCAAGCTGCGCTCGAAGACGAAGGTGCTCGAGGACGGCGTCAAGGACCTGCCGATCTGGGGGTTCGACGGGTCGTCGACCAACCAGGCGCCCGGCGACAAGTCCGACTGCGTGCTGCAGCCCGTGTTCAGCTGCCCCGACCCCATCCGCGGGGGCGACAACATCCTCGTGATGTGCGAGGTGCTCTACATCGACATGACGCCGCACGAGACGAACACACGCCGCAAGTGCGCCATGGTGGCCGAGAAGTACGCCGACCAGGAGCCGATCTTCGGCATCGAGCAGGAGTACACGTTCTTCAAGGACGGGCGCCCCTACGGCTTCCCCTTCGGCGGCTACCCGGCCCCGCAGGGCGGCTACTACTGCGGCGTCGGCGCCGACGAGGTGTACGGCCGTGACGTCGTCGAGGCCCACCTCGACGCCTGCCTCACCGCCGGCCTCCACATCTCGGGCATCAACGCCGAGGTGATGCCCGGCCAGTGGGAGTTCCAGGTCGGCCCCGTCGCCGCCCCGCAGGTGGCCGACGAGCTGTGGATCGCCCGCTGGCTGCTCTACCGCATCGCCGAGGACTTCGAGGTGTCGGCCACGCTCGACCCGAAGCCCGTGAAGGGCGACTGGAACGGCGCCGGCGCCCACACCAACTTCTCCACGAAGGCCATGCGTGAGGGCTACGAGCCGATCATCGCCGCCTGCGAGGCGCTCGGTACGAAGCGCCAGGAGCACGTCGACCTCTACGGCCACGGCATCGACGAGCGCCTCACCGGCCTCCACGAGACCGCCCCGTGGACGGAGTACAGCTACGGCGTGTCCGACCGCGGCGCCTCGGTGCGCATCCCGTGGCAGGTCGAGGTGGAGCAGAAGGGCTACATCGAGGACCGCCGCCCCAACGCCAACTGCGACCCGTACGACGTGACCTACATCATCATCGACACCATCTGCAGCGCCCTGGCGTAGCGGACCGGCCGAGCGATCTGGAGGGCGCCCCTGCGGGGGCGCCCTCGTCGCGCCCGGCGCCAGATCAGCTCCGCCGCGCCGTGGTGATGAGGGCCCGGCCGCGGAGCACGACGTGCCCGTCGCCGTCGAGGTGGTCGGCCAGCGCCTCGACGATCGCCGCCCGGGCCCGCTCACGCTCGGGTGCCTCCAGGCCGGCGGTCAGCAGGCGGGTGGGCCCGAAGTCGAGCGCCGCCTCGGCGGCCTCCCGTGGAGCGAGGCCGCCGCCGAAGGGCAGATCGAGGGTGAGCAGCTCGGGACGGACGTCGACCCAGCCGGCGCCCTCCAGCAGCGGCGTGACCGCGGCGGCATCGGGCAGCGAGAAGGGGCCCTCGTCGTCGGGGAGCTCCGACCCCCGGCCCAGCGCCTCGAGGGTGGCGCGGTAGGGCACCGCGAACAGGTCGGACTCGTCGCGCCGGGCCCAGGTGGCGACGGCCAGCCGACCTCCGGGCGCCGTGGCGGCGGCGAGGTTGGCGAACGCCCGGTGCGGGTCGGCGAAGAACATGACCCCGAAGCGGGAGAGCACCACGTCGAAGGCCTCCGGCGGCGGGACCCAGTCCACGACGTCGGCGCACACCCAGTCGATCGAGGCGGCGGCATCGAGGGTCGGCACCCCGGTGGCCGCGTCGAGCATCTCCTGGGCGACGTCGAGCCCGGTCACCGCGCCGTCGCGGCCGACGAGGGCGGCCGCGGTGCGGGTGGTGGGCCCCGTGCCGCAGCCGACGTCGACGACCCGCTCGCCGGGCGCCAGCCGGGCGGCGGCGAAGAGCTCGTCCGCGACCGGCGCCAGCTGGCGCTCGAGGGTCGCCGACTGCCGCACCCACCGCGCCACGCGGTCCCCTGCCCAGGCGTCGTCGGGCTGCTCGGCCATGGCGCGACGGTAGCGGCGCCGGACGACCGGCGCCGACGGTGGCAAGTACGGTGCGCCGCCATGGAAGAGCGCTCACCGCACGAGGTCCTCGAGCTGGTCGGAACCGAGGGGGTGGAGTTCGTCGACCTCCGGTTCTGCGACCTGCCGGGCGTGATGCAGCACGTGTCGATCCCGGCGGCCGTGCTCGACGAGGGCCAGTTCGAGGACGGCCACGCCTTCGACGGGTCCTCCGTGCGCGGCTTCCAGCAGATCCAGGAGAGCGACATGGTCCTCGTCGCCGATCCGAACACCGCCTACCTCGACCCGTTCCGCACCCGGAAGACCCTGGTGCTGCACTGCTACGTGGCCGACCCCGTCACCGGCGAGCGCTACAGCCGCGACCCGCGCTACGTGGCCCAGAAGGCACAGGAGCACCTCTTCTCCACCGGCGTGGCCGACACCGCCTACTTCGGTCCGGAGCCCGAGTTCTTCATCTTCGACGACGTGCGCTTCGAGACCACGCCCAACTCCTCCATGTACCGGGTCGACTCCGTCGAGGGGCAGTGGAACACCGGCAAGGACGAGGGCCCGAACCTCGGCCACAAGCCTCGCACCAAGGAGGGCTACTTCCCGGCCCCGCCGATGGACCACTACCAGGACCTGCGCTCCGACATGTCGGTCGCCCTGCACGACGTGGGCATCGAGACCGAGCTGCACCACCACGAGGTGGCCTCTGGCGGCCAGGGCGAGATCGGCATCCGCTTCGACACGCTGCTGTCGATGGCCGACAAGCTCATGACCTTCAAGTACGTGCTGAAGAACACGGCCTGGCAGGCCGGCAAGAGCCTCACGTTCATGCCGAAGCCGATCTTCGAGGACAACGGGTCGGGCATGCACACCCACCAGTCGCTGTGGAAGGGCGGCGAGCCGCTGTTCTACGACGAGGCCGGCTACGCCGGGCTCAGCGACCTGGCCCGCTGGTACATCGGCGGCCTCCTGCACCACGCCCACGCCGTGATCGCCTTCACCAACCCCACGACCAACAGCTTCAAGCGCCTGGTGCCGGGCTACGAGGCCCCGGTGAACCTCGTGTACTCGCAGCGCAACCGCTCGGCCGCCTGCCGCATCCCGCTCGGGCAGCGCAGCCCGAAGGCCAAGCGGGTGGAGTTCCGCTGCCCCGACAACACGTCGAACCCGTACCTGGCCTTCTCCGCCATGCTCCTGGCCGGCCTCGACGGGATCGCCAACCGCATCGAGCCGCCCGTGCCGATGGACAAGGACCTCTACGACCTCCCGCCCGAGGAGCTCGCCCAGGTGCCCCAGGTGCCCGGCTCGCTCGAGCAGGCCCTCGACGCCCTCGAGGCCGACAACGACTTCCTCCGCGTGGGTGGCGTCTTCACCGACGACCTCATCGAGACCTGGGTCCGCTACAAGCGCACCCACGAGGTGGACGCCCTGCGCCTGCGCCCCCACCCCTACGAGTTCACCCTCTACTACGACATCTGACGAGCAGGTGCTCTGACCTGGGAGGATGCAGGGACTCAGGACGCTCGGTCCGTCTCCGGTCCGTGGAAGCGGTGGGCAATGGCGCGCAATCCGATGTGATGGCAGACACTCCCGGCCCCGACACCGCCCAGCTCGTCGCCGCAGCGGAGCGCGCTCTGGCGCCCGTGATCGCCGATCTCGAGCGGGCGTGCGATATCCCTGCGTCGATCTGGATCGCAACCGAGAGCGGCTATCCCACGATCTGGGTGAGCAACGGGAGGTCGTCTGGCTACGCCGGCACGCCGATGGACGAGAACCCTGAGGTGGCAAAGGCGGAGATGGCTGACTACGTGCAGGGGCAGCTCATGGACCAAGACATCGAGCGGTTCTGGCCGAGCTGCCTCGAGCATGGCCGTGGCCTCCACGCCGAGGTCCGCGAGGGGGCGGCCGTATGGTTCTGCCGAGGCGGCGAGCACGCAGTCGCAGCGATTGGGCACCTTGGTCAGGACGAACCCGCCGGCTGACCGACTAGGAGCCCGATCGGGATCCCGATGCAGGTCCCGAAGAAGGTCCCGACACAGGTCCCGATCGAGGTCCCGACAGGACGTCACTGATGACTCGCCGGGCCCGGTCCTCGGAGGCGGGCAGGAGATGGGCGTACACACGAAGCGTGAAGCCCGGATCTGCGTGGCCGAGGAAGTCGGCCACCGCTCGGACCGACTCGCCGGCGTCGATGAGCATCGACGCGTAGAAGTGGCGCAGGGCGTGCATGCCGTTGCCTCGGCCTTCCTCGACTCCGGCCTTCGCCAACGCCGGCCGCCAGACGTATCGGTTAAAGTGGTTGCGGTTGATCGGCTTGTGCTCCCGGCTGGTGAACACGAGGCCGTCGTCGCCGGCCGGGTAGCCGTGGAGGTGGGCGGCGATCGCCTCACCGACGGCGTCGGGCAGGGGAACCGTGCGGACCTTCCCACCCTTCGGTCGGTCGAGCTCGACACGAGCGCTGACGATCTTCACCTGCTGTTGGACGTGGAGCCGGCGGCGCAGGAAGTCGACATCCCGCACCCGCAGCCCGAACACCTCGCCTTGCCGCAGCCCGCACCCGGCGGCCACGACCGCCGTGGCCCGGTACCGCTCGGGCAAGGCTGCGATCACCGCCTGCACCTGATGGACGGTCCATGGCTCGACCCTGTGGTGGTCCCGCTTCGGGAGCCGGACCGAGGCGGCTCGGCACGGGTTGCTCGGGATCAGCCCGTCGTCGACGGCGGCGTTGACACCGCCGAGACGTTGGCGAACACGACCCGGACGTAGGTCGGTGCCAAGTCGTCCTGCAGCCGACGGAGCCAGCTCTGTATCGCCGAGGGCCGGATCGAACGCAGCTCCTGCTCGCCGAAGTGGGCGGAGGCGTGGAGCCGCAGGCGCAGCTCGGTCGCCTCCCGGGTCGTTGCCGTGAAGGTCTGCGCCTCGAGCCAGGCATCGGCGAACTGCCGGAAGGTCACTCGTCCGCCCTGGGGGTCGACGTAGGTGCCTCGCAGCACATCGGCGGCCATGGTGGTCAGAAGGCGCTCGGCGTCCTGCTTGCGATCGAACGCCCGGGTGCGCTCCTGGCCGTCGGGGTCCAGGTAGCGGGCCTGCTATCGCTTGCCCTGGCCGTAGCGATCTGTGCGGACGCGTCGGCCGTCGACGATCCGCTCCCAGCGGTCCTGCACATGCGCCATGACGCTCAGGCCCTTCCGTCACCGGTGCGCGGCGCACCGAGCTGCAGAGAGGCCTCTCCGTCGCAAGAGGTAGGCGAGCCGGGAGAAGCGATCGGCGCTCGCCTGCGAGCAGCCCCAGGGTAGAGCCGAGCCTGTGACATCAAGCTTGTGGCCGGCGTGCGGCTTCGATCCACTCCTCGAGCTCCGCCGGGTCGAACCTCAACAGGTGCCCCCACTTCACGAACGGGATCCGCCGCTCGGCCACCAGCCGACGGATGTGCCGCTCCCCCACCCCAAGCCGCTCCGCCACCTCCGCCAGCGTGATTAGCGGTTGGGACGCTCCACTGCTGCCCGTCATCGTCATCAGGACACCTCACACGTCGATGGATGACTCTCGTAGGCCGCGAAGGCGCGCTCGTTGTCGCGGGGGCAACCTCGCAATCCGGATCAGACAGCCGTGCGAGCCGCCCTCGAGAGGTCCCGAAATCCGGGCCTCGACGGTAGGTGCAATCGTCTGTCGCATGTGGGGTTGGGCCGCGCAGCGATGTCCGGTGTCGCGGCGGAGGGCGAGCCGGAGGCGCTCGGTGGCAACTCGGCGCTTGCGCCGAGGCGGCAGCTGATCTCCCAGGGGAGCCGGCGATGCCCCTCGAGGTGAGACCGCACCCGCGCTGCTCGGCAGCTCGTCGCCCGCATCCAGGAGCGGGGGATCGCCGTAGATGGGCACCGGAAAGGTGCGCGGCACACCCTGCGCGACTACGCCGACACAGTCGTGCGCACGAAGTCCGCCCGAGCGTTCAGCGGTGTCCAGCTCACGATGGGCAAAGGAGCCGGGGGGCGCTGGGTGCAGGTCAGCGACGGCCCCACCTGCGGGTTGGCATCGCATGCCTGGGGCGACACGGCGAACGGATCGGTCCGCACGTTCGCGGATGCCGAAGCTCACCCGTTGAGCCACCTGCGCTGTGCCCGGTGGTTCGGCCTGCTCCCGGTGCCTACTCGCGCCGAGTCCGAGCGGCTGGCGGCCGGCGGCCGGCGGCTAGCAATTGCTCGAGCGTCCAGCTCGTCGAGCCGAGCCGGCAAGTCGCGCCGTCCCACCAGAGCCACCTCGACGCCCATCAGGCCCACCTCGACTCCCGAGCAGCCAAGGTGAGAGCCTAAGAGGGCCGCCACCGCCGAGGTCGGCCAAGTTGGGAATTGATGGACGTCAGAGCCTCGGGATGGTTCGATGACCCTGCTCCGCCGCTCCGGGAACCAAGTAGGGGCCGGCAGCCGTCTAGTGAGTCAGAGGACCCATGAGAGGAACGGCGGATATGAGGCGGATGCTTGGTAGCTGGCTGCTAGTTGGCACAGCGGTCGTTCTTCATGGGTGCTCGGACGACCAACCTGTGAGTGCAACTGGTGACGGTGCCGCAACTCGTGAGCCCACAGCGCTGGTCTGCGAACCGAACAGCCTTACTGAGCCAGAGTACTTGGGCCGACCCGAGGGCTCGCCGAGTGCGCTCGAGGCGATGATCGCATGGCGGGCCGAAATTCACGGCTCAGCGTCGTGGGAGTACCCCGAGCCCGACGCCGAGATCACGGAGTGGCAGGAGGGCGACGAGAGGGGATGGCGCTATCGGCTCGTAGGGGACGGCGGTACAGCAGAGCTTGTGTTCCTCAGCGAAGGGAGGCCGGTAATGGTGAACACATTTGCGCCAATCGGGGCCGACGGGAACCCCTGGCTCCAGGAGTCCCTGCAGTTCTGCGGCGGCCTGGCCACTGAAGCCGGGTTCGTCCGAACGAGTGGTACGAGCGAAGGATGATGCCGCCAACTCGACGACGGCTCGTCGCTCTGACCCTAGCCATCTGTGTAAGCACGCTTCCGACAGGACCTCGAGCAGCAGCGACCCCGCTCCACTCGATCTCAGACTGCTACAGCGGCGCTGGCACAGGTTGTCGGCACCTGCAGTACTGGGACGAGGAAACAGTCGAAATCGTGCTCCGACCGAGCTATCTCTCCCAGCCGGCGGCATGGGACGACCGGGCTTTCGACGCACGCGACTCTTGGCCGACGTCCACAGCACGACCCGGACTGGAGGTAGTGACCATCGGTCCTGCGACCCCGTGCTATCAGAACCAGAGTTCTCCCACCGGGAAGATCAACCTCTTTGCCGAGGGGGACTGGGACTCATCGCTGATAGCCGACTGCCAGACGAGCTCAAGCGCTGTAGGCACGACCTTCAAGACACCGAACCCGACAACCGGAGCCACCGTCCTGCGTCGGGCAGACATCGTGCTGAACAGCGACGACTTCCTCTTCTACTACCTGACCTCGCCCACGGTTCCGAGCGGGTACGACGCCGATCTTTGGGGCATCGTCACACATGAACTCGGTCACGCACTGGGGATGAGCGGTCATTTCAGTCCGACGGACCCGGATACCGACTGCAACCCTTTCAGCACGACCACCGGTCACACGATGTGCTCTGGCCAAGACGTTGGATTGGGGCAAAACACCGCCCACCTGAGAAGCACCGAAACCCACGATCGGGATACCCAGTACAACCGCTATTCGACGATCTGAACTGCTGGGTGAAGACCGGCTCGACTGCATCCGGTCGATGCTGGCGGGGGTGGTGGACCATCACGGGATGTCTCCTGCCCAGTCCAGCTTCGAATGCGACGGCGGCGTCACCATCGAAGGCGAGGGGTCGTCACCGTCACCGGCGCATCCATGGGCGACGACCGGCAGGCGATCGTCGACCTCGCCGCAGCCGACGCCACGGCCGTCGAACAGGAGGCCCTGAACCGGCAGGGATCGGCGACACCTGCCTCATCGGGACCGTCCTCGAGATCCTCCGTGAGGCCCTCGTTCGTTGGAGCCGCACCCGTGACGAACGCATCGCCGGCGGGTCGGCACTCATTCCAGACGCCTTGGCACCGATCCGGCGGGCCGCACCGACGCGCCGACCCCCTGCTGCTGCCCCGCTCCTACAGCTAATGACACCCGAACCTCGACAGGGACCTTCACCGGGACCCCGATCCGACCGTCATCAGGACATGGGGCAGGACCAGCTCGTTTCTGCGGAGCGGACTTCGTCGCCGATCGACCGGTACCCGAAAACGCGAAGTAGTCCAATCTCGCCAAGGGGTCGCCCCTTCCAGATCTGAGTCCGCCACCGCTTGCGGACCCTATGCGCGACCACGCGACGGATTCTGATGAGCCAGAGCGACACGGCAGACGAATGCACTCTCGACCGGGAGACGACTCGGTCCGTCCTCGGTCCGTCAGACGACGGGCCAGGGTGGTCAGAAGCGGTCACTGGCGGATCGTGTTCTCCCAGGTCAGAGCGCTAACCGGCGAATCGGAGCACGTGAGAGCTGGCGCCCGACGGAACTACGACATCTGACGAGGGCGCACCCTGACGGGGTTGCGTGGTGGCTCGGTGCGCTCGGTCCCTCCCTGATCGGTGGACCCAGCGGCTGATGACGTCGGGGCCGGCCGCCGACGGTTGCCGGGGCGACCGCAGCTCGTGCGACGGGGAGCCGCCAGTGGTCAGGACACGACTCGGTCGCTTCGGTAAGATCGCCCGGCTGGGTCCAGGCCAGCGAGATCGGCGGCTCCTGGGAGGTGGCGGTTGGTGCGCACCACGATCGCGAAGGGCGTCCTCGCCCTCGGACTGCTCGCCGGGACGACCGGTCTGGTCGTCGAGCCGGCTGCGCCCTCCTCATGGTGGGCGTCGGCGGGCTGCTGGCCGGTCGGCGGGGACGATCGAGGTCGTGGTCGGCGAGCGCGTCCGGGCACCCGGGCGGACCCGACGACCAGCCCTGAGCCGACCAGCCCTGAGCCGACCAGCCCTGAGCCTCCACCCGACGGCCCCGTCCTAGCCTGGGGGCATGGCGCTGGAGTGGGAGCAGGTCAACGTCGACGCCAACGATCCCGAGGCGCTGGGGCGCTGGTGGCTCGACGCGCTCGGATGGGTGGTCGTCAACGACGATCCTGAGGAGTTCGAGATCCGGGCGGCACCCGACCGCCTCCCTGGTCTGCTGTTCGCGCGGGTGCCGGAGCCGAAGACGGTGAAGGACCGCCTGCACCTCGACCTGCGCCCGGACGACCAGGACGCCGAGGTGGCGCGGCTCGTGGCCCTCGGGGCCACGACCGCCGACGTCGGCCAGGGCGAGCAGCCGTGGGTCGTGCTCGCCGACCCCGAGGGCAACGAGTTCTGCGTGCTCAGCTCCCGGGCCTGAGCGGGGTCCCGCCGCCCGCTTTCGTCAGGGCACCACCCAGTACATCCGCTTGCACATATATACGTTCACCCGTATGCTCCGAAGGTGTCCGCCCCCGCCAGCGTCCTCGAGGTGATCGCCGAGCCGACCCGCCGTCGCATCCTCGACGCCGTGCGCGACGGCGAGCGCTCGGTCGGGCAGCTGGTCGAGGAGGTGGGGATGCACCAGCCGGGCGTGTCCCGGCACCTCAAGGTGCTCCGAGAGGCCGGTCTGGTCGACGTGCGGCGCGACGCCCAGCGGCGCCTCTACCGCCTCCGCCCCGAGCCGCTGATGGAGCTCGACGCCTGGCTCGAGCCCTACCGCGCCGCGTGGGCGGACCAGCTCGACTCGCTCGAGCGGCACCTCCGCCGCACCGCCACACCGATCCCCCGCACCTCGAAGGAGCGCTGATGCGCGACGTCCCGACCTCCTACGACGGCTCGCTCGAGCGCACGGCCGACGGCGGCTTCATCCGCTTCGAGCGCCGCCTCCCCTACGCGGTGCGCGAGGTGTGGGGCGCCATCACCGAGCCGGAGCGGCTGGCCGACTGGTGGTTGCCGTTCGAGGCCGACATCTCCGTCGACCTCCGCGAGGGCGGCGAGCTGGTGTTCGCGGGGCGGGGCGACGAGCCCACCACCATCGTGTGCGTGATCCGGCGCGTCGAGCCGCCGATGCTGCTCGAGCACACCCACCTCGACCCGGGCTCCTACCTCCGCTGGGAGCTCGAGGCGGTCGACGACGGCTGCGTCCTGCGGATCACGCACTTCGTCCCCGACCCCGGCACCGCCATCGGGGGCTCGTACGTGGTCGGCCTGCACACGTCGCTCTCCCGCCTCGTCCCCTGCCTGGAGGGTCGGCCCGAGCCGTGGGACTGGGCCGCCTTCGCCGAGGCCCAGGCGCACTACGCCAGCGTCGGCCTGGCGCCGCCCGCCGACGAACCCTGATGCCGACCGATCGCTCGCCCGCCACGGAAGGACCCTGAGATGCCCCAGCTGCTCCGAGTGCAGAACTTCATGCTGTCGACCGACGGGTTCGGCTCCGGCGAGGGCCAGACCCTCGAGCGGCCCTTCGGCCACGCCGACCCCGCCGCGCTCGCCTCGTGGGCGGGCGCCACGGCCAGCTGGCCGAACCGCAGCGAGCCCGGCGGATCGCGCGGCCTCGACGACTACTTCACCCGGGACTTCACCCACAACATCGGGGCCGAGATCATGGGCCGCAACAAGTTCGGCCCGCAGCGCGGCCCGTGGGAGGACCACGAGTGGCAGGGCTGGTGGGGCGACGACCCGCCCTTCCGCACGCCGGTGCTCGTGCTCACCCACCACCCGCGCCCGAGCTTCTCGTTGTCCGACACCACGTTCCACTTCCTCGAGGCCACCCCCGAGGAGGCGCTGCGCCAGGCCAAGGAGGCGGCCGGCGACAAGGACGTGCGCCTCGGCGGCGGGGTCGCCACCGTGCGCCAGTTCCTGGCGGCCGACCTCGTCGACACGATGCACGTCGCCGTGGCGCCGGTGGAGCTCGGTCGAGGTGAGCGCCTGTGGACGTCGCCCGACGAGCTGCTCGACCGCTTCCACCTCGAGGTGGTGCCCAGCCCCAGCGGGGTGGTCCACCACCTCTTCTGGCGGCGATAGCCCGGCTCGGCCTCAGCGTCCGCGCGGGTCGGGGTCGAAGGTGGGGTCCCAGAGCGCGCGGCGCACGAACGCCTCGGGGCCGCCGGCCTCTTCCACGGCCGCGGCCAGCTGCCGCACCTCGGCACCGGTCTCCTCCGCGGAGGCGTCCACCGAGGCCCACGCCTCGTCGAGCGCAGCGCGCACCGCCTGGCGGATCCGGCGGCCGCCGAGCAGGAGCACCAGGCGCCCCAGACCCCGGGCCCGCAGGCGAGCGGCGCCCTCCACCTTCCACCGGCACAGGGTCGGGTCCACCGTGAGGCGGGCGTCGCTGCGGAACCGGTTGGCCCGACCATCGGCACGCAGGAGCGGCCCGCCCCGGCGCTCCAGGGTGGTCAGGTCGATCATCACCGTTGCGCTCGCCCGACCCCCCCACGAGGGCGCCGAGGCAGCCCGGGACGCCCTGCTCGCGCAGCAGCGCGGTGAGGTCGAGCTGACCGGTCACCTCGATCGACGGCAGCCGCCCGTGGCGGACCTCGACGTCGGCGCTCCAGCGGCCGGGATCGCCGTGGACGGTGGCGGCGAAGCCGTCGAGCTCATCGCGGTGCAGGGTCACGTGGGTGACGGTGCGCTCCACTCCCACCTGCACGCTGGCCGCCGCTCGGCGGCGGTGGTACTCGTTCCAGGCCTCCGGCGGCGCCGCGTCCCCGGTCCGACCCCGCCCGAACCGACAACGGTGGCCCAACTCGCCCGCTCTGGCTCCCGCCGGCTGGGCGTCGGGCCGATGGAGCAGCAGCGGCTTCCAGCAGGGCCGCGGACCCGTCGGCCTGCCAGCCGCCGCCACCCACGATGACGAGGTAGCCCGATGGACACGATGACCCCGGTGGAGCGACCGCTCTCGCCGCCAGCTGCCCTCCCGGTGCTGCAGAAGACGCCGACCGGCATCAGCGGCCTCGACGAGGTGACCGGCGGTGGGCTGCCCAGCGGGCGGTCGACGCTGATCTGCGGGCCGGCCGGCTGCGGCAAGACGCTGACGGCGATGGAGTTCCTGGTGCGGGGGGTGACCCAGTTCGGCGAGCCTGGCGTGTTCGTCGCCTTCGAGGAGTCCACGGACGACCTGGTCGCCAACTTCGCCTCGCTCGGGTTCGACCTGCCCGCCGCCCAGGCTGCCGGTCTCCTCGTGCTCGACCACATCAACGTCGCCCACGGCGAATCCGACGAGACCGGCGACTGGGACCTCGACGGGCTCTTCATCCGCCTCGGCGCCTCCATCGACCGGGTGGGAGCGAAGCGCATCGTGATCGACACCATCGAGACGCTCTTCGGCGCCTTCTCCAACACCGCCATCCTCCGCAGCGAGCTGCACCGACTCTTCGCCTGGCTGAAGGACCGCGGCGTGACCGCCGTGATCACCGGAGAGCGGGGCGACGGCTCCCTCAGCCGCCACGGCATCGAGGAGTACGTGTCGGACTGCGTGATCGTGCTCGACCACCGGGTCACCGAGCAGACCTCCACCCGCCGCCTGCGGATCCTCAAGTACCGCGGCTCCCTGCACGGCACCAACGAGTACCCCTTCCTGATCGGGGCCGAGGGCGTCTCCGTGCTGCCCGTCACCACGCGGGGACTCGACCACGCCGTCTCGGCCGAGCGCGTCTCGACCGGCGTCCCCCGCCTCGACGTGATGCTCGGCGACCAGGGCTTCTTCCGAGGCAGCACGGTGCTGGTCAGCGGCACCGCCGGGACCGGCAAGTCCACCCTTGCGGCCCAGTTCTGCGACGCGACCTGCCGCCGCGGTGAGCGAGCCAGCTACTTCGCCTTCGAGGAGTCCCAGGCCGAGATCATCCGCAACATGGGCTCCGTCGGCATCGACCTCCAGCAGTGGGTCGACGCTGGGCTGCTCGAGTTCAAGTGCTCGCGACCGAGCATCCTCGGGCTCGAGGCCCACCTGTTCTCGATGCAGCGCTCGGTCAACGTGTTCCAACCGACCGTGGTGGTCATGGATCCGGTCTCCGACTTCCTGCGGGTGGGGACCGCGGCCGAGGTGGCCGCCATGCTCATGCGCCAGGTCGACTACCTCAAGGGCCGAGGGGTCACCGCCCTGTTCACCAGCCTCAACAGCGAGGACGAACCCGTACGGGCCGACCAGCAGCTCGCCTCCCTGGTCGACACCTGGCTCCACGTGCAGAACACCGAGGGCAACGGCGAGCGCAACCGCGTGCTCTACGTCCGCAAGTCCCGAGGGATGGCCCACTCGAACCAGATCCGGGAGTTCCTCCTGACCGGCCAGGGCATCGAGCTCGCCGACGTCTACGTGGGCCCGCAGGGCGTGCTCACGGGCTCGGCCCGCCAGGCCCAGGAGGCCATGGAGCGCTCCGACGGCCAGGCACGCCTCGAGGACCTCGAGCAGCGCCGGCACCACCTGGAGCGCCGGCGGGAGGCGGTGGCCGCCCAGACCGCCGCCCTGTGGCGAGACTTCGAAGACGAGGCCGACGAGGTCGAGCGCCTCCTCACGCACGGATCCACCGGCACGGAGGACCGCGCCGACCAGCGGGTCGAGCAAGGCCGGATGCGGCACGCCGACGAGGACAGCGCCCCCACGACCAACGGCACCGACCCGGTGCCCACGTGACCGGCTCCCTCCCGCTCCGGAGGCCTGCGGACGACGGCCCCTGGCTCCTGCGCCTCTACGTGGCCGGCCAGTCCCCGAAGTCACTCGACGCCTACGTCAACCTCAAGGCCATCTGCGACGAGCACCTCGATGGCCGCTACGAGATCGAGATCGTCGACCTCGTCGAGCACCCGGACCAGGCGACCACCGACGAGGTGCTGGCGCTGCCGACCCTGGTCCGTCGCCAGCCGCCGCCCTCTCGTCGCATCATCGGCAACCTGTCGGACACCCAGCGGGTGCTCGCCAGCCTGAACCTGGCCACGGGAGCGGACCGGTGAACGCCTCGCCCGACGGCTCGGCCGTCTCCCGCTTCGAGGAGGCGGCCGCCGTGCGGGCCTCGATGGTGTTCGAGCTGACCCTCATCGTCAGCGGGGCCTCCGAGCTCTCGGCTCGAGCCATCGCCAACGCCACGCAGCTGTGCGACACCCACATGAGCGGCCGCTACCACCTGTCGGTCGTGGACCTCCACGAGGCCCCGGCGAGCGTGCTGAGCGGGCAGGTGCTGGCGGCCCCCACCCTCGTGAAGACCCAGCCGCTGCCCATGCAGAAGTTCGTCGGCGACCTCTCCCGCACCGACCGGGTGCTGGCCGCCCTGGGGCTCCCCGCCGCCGTGGTCCCGGCGGCAGAGGCCTAGGCGGATGGCACCTCCCCGGCCCCTGGCCTCGCCATCCGGTCTCGTGATCGCGCCGACGGCGCCGCCGCAGCGCCCCCACCTCACCTACACCGAGGCGCTGACCCGCCTCGAGGAGGCCGAGGACACCCTGCGGGCCATCGGGGTCGGCGAGATCGACGCCTTCGTGGTGTCCGACGGGAGCTCCACCCAGCGGGTGTTCACGCTGTCGACGGCGGACCGCCCGTACCGGCACTTCGTGGAGAACATGCGCGACGGAGCGGCCACCCTCTCGCCCGACGGCGTCATCCTCTACGGCAACCGGCGGCTGGCCGAGCTGCTGGCCTGCACGCGCGCCGAGATCCTCGGCGCGCGGCTGTCCGCCTTCATGCACCGCCGCGACACCGTCGACTGGGCGCAGGTCCGCGGCTCCGGGCCGCACGGCACCACGGTGGAGCTCGACCTCATCGATGTCCGGGGCGCGACCGTGCCCGTCCTGGTCGGGATCTCCCCGATCGTCGAGGAGGGCGACGACTTCGTGTGCCTGACCTTCACCGACCTCAGCGCCCAACGGGCACAGGATCGCGAGATCAGCCGCCTCAGCGAGGCCCAGGACGCGCGGCTGGCCGATCTCCAGCAGGCACAGGCCGCCCTCACGAAGCAGGCCACCCACGATGCGCTGACCGGGCTCCCGAACCGCGACCTGCTGGTGGACCGCATCGACCAGGCGCTCCGCCAGGCCGCCCGGTCGAACCAGTGCACGGCCCTGTTCTTCATCGACCTCGACCGCTTCAAGAACGTGAACGACACCCGGGGCCACGCCGTCGGCAACCGGGTGCTGCGCGGTGTCGCCGAGCGCCTGGCTGCGGTCACGAGGGACATGGACACGGTGGCGCGCATCGGAGGCGATGAGTTCGTGGTGCTGGCACCCGACATCGGGAACCACCTGCACGCGGTGGACGCCGGCACCCGCCTGGTGCAGGAGCTGCTGCGCCGCTGTGCCGACCGGAGCGAGAGCGTGAGCGCCAGCGTGGGCATCGCCGTCTCCGAGGGCGGTCGGGGGAGCGCCGAGGTGCTGCTGCACGAGGCCGACACCGCCATGTACCAGGCCAAGGAGGCCGGAGGCGGCCGAAGCGCGCTGTTCGACGACCGGCTGGCGGAGGAGGTCCGCAACCGGGCGACCGCGCGTTCCGCCCTGCAGGACGCGCTGGACGAGGGCCGGGTGGCCCCCTACTACCAGCCGATCGTCGACCTGGCGACCGGACGGCCGTCGGGGTTCGAGGCGCTCGCTCGCCTGGTCGAGCGAGACGGGACCGTGCTGCCACCGGCGTGGTTCATCCCGGTGGCCGAGGAGAGCGGGCTCGTCCTCCCCCTGGGCGCCCAGATCCTCGAACGAGCCTGCCAGCAGGCCGCCCTCTGGCCCACGGGAGGCGGCGCCCCGCTGGCGGTCGCGGTGAACGTCTCCAGCCGACAGCTCGAGCCCGGGACCCTGACCGCGGTGGTCCGCGACACCCTCGCCCGCACGGGGCTGGCGCCGCCGCGCCTGCACCTCGAGCTGACCGAGACCGCCATCATGGACCTGCACCCGGAGATCTTGCGCCAGCTCTCCCGGATCCGGGACCTGGGCGTGCAGATCGGCCTCGACGACTTCGGCACCGGCTACGCATCGCTGACCCACCTCCGCCGCCTGCCACTCGACTTCGTCAAGGTGGACCGCTCGTTCGTGCAGGGCCTGGGCCAGGACGCCGGTGACGAGCGGATCGTGAGCGCGGTGGTCGACCTGGCCCGCAACCTGGGCCTGCGATCGGTGGGCGAGGGCGTCGAGACGCGCGAACAGCTCGACCGCCTCCGGGAGCTCGGCTGCGACGAGGGCCAGGGCTACCTCTTCGCCCGCCCGGCCCCGCCCGAGCAGCTGGTGCTGCCGAGGGCCTGACGGCTGGACGGCTGGGTCGACCCTGGCGATATCCTCCTGCCGCCGACGTAGCGGGGCTGGAACCGCGTCGGTCACGGGACACCCGTGTGGCCGAGTCCTCGTCGAGGGCTCCCAAGAAGCAGAGGATGGACACCCATGGACCTCGGAGTCCCTGTCGCGTCGCGCGGCATGACCCTGGCCGCCGAAGGCGGCTACCAAGCATTCGACCTCCGAGGCGGTGAGATCCTGGCGCTGGGCTTCGCCGGCGCCACGGCGCTGCTCGCCATCGCCGTCGGGTTCTCCCTCATGCGGGGCGTCCTGGCGGCCGACCGCGGCACCCCCGCCATGATCGAGATCGCCGACGCGATCCAGGAGGGGGCCAGCGCCTACCTCAGCCGCCAGTTCCGCACCATCGCCGCCATCGTGGTGCCGCTGGCGGTGGTCGTGTTCCTGACCTCGACCTCGGTGCTGCGACCCGACGGCACGGAGGCGCTCAGCTTCCTGCAGTCGGGCCTGTTCCGCACCTCGGCCTTCGTGGCCGGCTGCCTGCTCTCGGGGCTCACCGGGTTCATCGGGATGGGCCTGGCCGTCCGCGGCAACGTGCGCACGGCGGCCGCCGCCCGCTCCGGCTCGCTTCCCGACGCGCTGCGCGTCGCCTTCCGCACCGGCGGCGTGGCCGGCATGTTCACCGTGGGCCTCGGCCTGCTCGGCGCCACCGTCATCATCGCCCTGTTCCAGAACACCAGCTCCGCCATCCTCATCGGCTTCGGCTTCGGCGGCTCGCTGCTGGCGCTGTTCCTGCGGGTGGGCGGCGGCATCTTCACCAAGGCCGCCGACGTCGGCGCCGACCTCGTGGGCAAGGTCGAAGCCGGGATCCCCGAGGACGACAAGCGCAACCCCGCCACGATCGCGGACAACGTCGGCGACAATGTCGGCGACTGCGCCGGCATGGCCGCCGACCTGTTCGAGAGCTACGAGGTCACCCTCGTGGCGTCGATCATCCTCGGCGTCTCCGCCTTCGAGTCCATCGGCGCCAACCCGGCGCTGGGGTTCGTGTTCCCGGTGCTGGCGCGGGCGATCGGCGTGCTCGCCTCGATCGTGGGGATCTACGCCGTGCGGGCCACCGACCGGGACTCCTCGGCGATGGCGCCGATCAACCGCGGCTTCGCGGTGGCGAGCGTGCTGACCATCGTCGGCACCGGTGCGGTCGCGCTGCTCTACGTCGGCAACGAGACGAGCGCCAACGAAGGGTGGAAGGTGTTCGGAGCCGTCGTGATCGGGCTGATCCTGGCCCAGGCCGTCAGCCGGCTCACGGAGTACTACACCTCGACGGAGACGTCGCCCGTGCGGGACATCGCCGAGGCGGCGCGGACCGGCCCCGCCACCACGGTGCTCTCCGGCATCGCCTCCGGGCTCGAGTCGACCGTCTTCGCCATCATCGCCATCGCCCTGGCCCTCGGCGCGGCCATCGGTCTGGGCGACGGCAACATCGAGTTCACCTTCTACCTGGTGGCGCTGACCGGCATGGGCATGTTGGCGACGACCGGCGTCGTGGTGGCCGAGGACACCTTCGGGCCGGTGGCCGACAACGCCGCCGGGATCGCCGAGATGAGCGGCGAGTTCAGCGGCGAGCCGGAGCGGATCATGGTCAGCCTCGACGCGGTGGGGAACACCACCAAGGCCGTCACGAAGGGCTTCGCCATCGGGTCGGCCGTGATCGCCTCGGTCGCCCTCTTCGCGTCGTACATCGAGACGATCGCCGACGAGACCCTCACCGCCCTCGAGCTCGACGCGCTCGAGGCGGCGGGCGGCAGCGTCTTCGACCTGTTCCCGATCAACGTGGCCGATCCGGCCACCTTCATCGGCCTCCTCATCGGTGGCTCCGTCGCCTTCCTGTTCAGCTCGCTGGCGATCCGGGCGGTCGGCCGCACGGCGGGCGTCGTGGTCGAGGAGGTGCGCCGCCAGTTCCGGGAGAAGCCCGGGATCATGGACTACACCGAGAAGCCCGACTACGGCCCGGTGATCGACATCTGCACCAAGGCCTCGCTCCGGGAGCTGGCCACCCCGGCCCTGCTCGCCGTGCTCACGCCGGTCATCGTCGGCTTCGGGATCAACGCGTTCGCCCTGGGCGCCTTCCTCGCCGCCGTGATCCTCACCGGCCAGCTCATGGCCAACTTCCTGTCGAACTCCGGCGGGGCCTGGGACAACGCGAAGAAGTACATCGAGGACGGCCACGAGGGCGGGAAGGGCTCCGACGCCCACAAGGCGGCGGTCATCGGCGACACCGTGGGCGACCCGTTCAAGGACACCGCCGGCCCCGCGCTCAACCCGCTCATCAAGGTGATGAACCTGGTGGCGCTGCTCATCCTGCCGGCGGTCATCAACCTGTCGGACAACGAGCCGGCCCGGCTGTCGATCGCCGGCGCAGCGATCGTGGTCCTCATCGGTGCGCTCGCCTTCTCGAAGCGGCGCACGGAGCCGATGGCGGCGGCCGAGGCGTCGGCTCCGGCCTAGTGCAGTCCGATCGCACCGCGGCACGACGGGGCCCCGAGCGGGGCCCGGTCGTGCTGGCGCTCGGCGCCCTCGGCATCGTCTTCGGCGACATCGGGACGAGCCCGCTCTACGCGCTGCGCGAGACGTTCGACGGCCACGGCCACGAGGTGCCCGTCACGAGCGCCAACGTGCTCGGCGTGCTGTCGCTCGTGATCTGGGCCCTGATCGTCGTGATCAGCATCAAGTACCTGCTGCTGGTGATGCGCGCCGACAACGACGGTGAGGGCGGGATCCTGGCGCTCACGTCGCTCGTGCGGCACACCGGGCACCGACGGCGCGGACGCTTGATCCTGCTCGGCCTCTTCGGCACCGCCCTGCTCTACGGCGACGGCGTGATCACGCCGGCGATCTCCGTGCTGGCGGCGGTCGAGGGGACGGAGGAGGTCACCTCGAGCCTGGACGGCTTCAGCGTGCCGATCGCGCTGGCGGTGCTCGTGGCCCTGTTCGCCATCCAGCGGAAGGGCACCGCGACCATCGGACGCCTCTTCGGCCCGGTGATGGCCGTGTGGTTCCTCACGATCGCCGTGCTCGGGCTGCGCCAGGTGGTGCAGTCGCCGACGGTGCTGCGGGCGTTCGACCCGCGCCACGGTGCGCAGCTCCTCGCCGAGCAGGGGACGACGGGCTTCCTGGCCCTCGGATGGGTGTTCCTGGTGGTGACGGGCGGCGAGGCCCTGTACGCCGACATGGGCCACTTCGGGCGTCGCCCGATCCAGCGAGGCTGGTTCTGGTGCGCCCTGCCCGCCCTCGTCCTCAGCTACCTCGGCCAGGGCGCGCTGCTCCTGGGCGACCCCACCGCCATCGAATCGCCGTTCTTCCGGCTCGCACCGCGCTGGGGGCTCGTCCCCCTCGTGCTGCTGGCGACGATGGCCACGGTCATCGCCTCACAAGCGCTGATCTCCGGGGTGTTCTCCCTGACCATGCAGGCCATCCGCCTCGGGTTCGCCCCGCGCCACCGGATCCTGCACACCTCGGCGTCGTCGTCGGGCCAGATCTACATCCCGGCCGTCAACTGGGCGCTGATGGCTGCCTGCATCGCCGTGGTCCTCGGCTTCCGCTCGTCCTCGAACCTCGCCGCCGCCTACGGCGTCGCCGTCACCTCCACCATGGTCATCACCACCCTGCTCCTGTACGTGGTGCTGCAGGACCGCTTCGGGTGGGACCGGCTCCCCGCAGCGGTCGTGTGCGGCCTGTTCGGGGTGGTCGACGTCGCCTTCTTCGCCGCCAACCTGCTCAAGGTGCCCGCCGGCGGCTGGTTCCCGCTCGTCGTGGCGACCGGGATGTTCACGATGATGACCACCTGGCGCACCGGGCGGCGGCTGCTCGGCGAGCGGATCCGTCGGGGCCAGATCCCGCTCGAGACCTTCTTCCGCAGCCTCGAGCAGAGCCGCCACGCTCCCCAGGTGCTCGACGGCACGGCCATCTACCTCTTCTCGACGCCTCGGATGACCCCGCCGGCGCTGCTCACCAACGTGCGCCACAACAGCGCGCTCCACCGGAAGGTGATCGTGCTGTCGATCGTGACCGAGGAGGTGCCGCGCGTGCTCCCAGCCCAGCGAGCGACGGTGGAGCCGGTGCGGCCGGGGGTCGACCAGGTCACCCTCCGGTACGGGTTCATGGAGGAGCCCGACGTCCTCCAAGGGCTCACCGAGGGAGCGGCCCGGCGCCTTGCCATCGAGCCGAGCACCGCCTCGTTCTTCCTCGGATCCGAGTCGCTCGTGGTCAGCAAGCGACCGGGGATGGCGGCGTGGCGGGAGCACCTCTTCGCCTTCTTCAGCCGCAACGCCACGCCAGCCGCCCGCTCCTTCCACCTGCCGTCGGAGCGCACCGTCACGCTCGGCCAGGAGGTCGAGCTCTGATCGCACCCGCCGGTGGGGTTGCTGGCCGAGCGGGGCAGCGAAGGACCTTCGACCCTGGTCGGCCGTGGGTGGTGGGCGCACGATCGAGGGGAAGAGACGACCACGAGGAGCTGGTCACCATGGCCGAGACCCGACGCCGCGCACCCTTCGCACCCGTGAGCGAAGCCCTCCGAGACCTGCAGGCCGCCGAGGTGCGCCTGCGCCACGAGCAGGAGGTGGTGTGGCGCAAGTACCTCGCCGAGGTCGACCAGATCCTGGCCGCTGACCTTCGGCTCGACGAGGGCCCCGCCGAGGTCGACCACGTCGCCCACGGCCTCTTCGACGAGGTGCGGGGCCGCCTCGACGAGCTCCGGGTGCAGGCCCGGCTCGGGGCCATGGAGGGCGAGGACCTCGTGGCCCGCCTGCGTGGCGTGGTCGAGCAGCTGGGCGACCGGGTGCACCTCCCCCACCGCTGACCGAGGCCCGTCGGACCGGGTGCGATGATGCGGGCATGGGCATCGGCACTCCACTGTCTCCCTCGGCCACCCGCGTGCTGCTGCTGGGCTCGGGCGAGCTCGGCAAGGAGGTGGTGATCGAGCTGCAGCGCATGGGCTGCGAGGTCATCGCCTGCGACCGCTACGCCGACGCCCCCGCGATGCAGGTCGCCCACCGCAGCCACGTGCTGCCCATGCTCGACGGCGACGAGCTGCGCCGGGTGATCGAGCTCGAGCAGCCCGACCTGGTGGTGCCCGAGATCGAGGCCATCGCCACGGCCACCCTGGTGGAGCTGGAGGCCGGCGGGCTGCACGTGGTGCCCACCGCCCGGGCCGTGCAGCTCACGATGCACCGCGAGGGGATCCGCCGCTTCGCCGCCGAGGAGCTCGGCCTGCCCACCTCGCCCTACCGCTTCGTCGACACCGTCGAGGAGCTGCGGGCGGCGGTCGCCGACCTCGGCCTGCCGGCCGTCATCAAGCCGGTGATGTCCTCGAGCGGCAAGGGCCAGAGCGTGGTGCGCACCGACGCCGACCTCGACGGCGCCTGGGCCTACGCGCAGGAGGGCGGCCGCTCCGGTGGAGGCCGGTGCATCCTGGAGGGCTTCGTCGAGTTCGACTACGAGATCACGGTGCTGACCGTCGCCGCATTGAACGGCATCCAGTGCTGCCCCCCGGTGGGCCACGTGCAGGTCGACGGCGACTACCGCGAGTCCTGGCAGCCCGCCGCCATGTCGGCCGCCGCCTGGAGCGCGGCCCAGGAGATGGCCACCGCGGTGGTGGCCGGCCTCGGCGGCCACGGCGTGTTCGGCGTCGAGCTGTTCGTGCGCGGCGACGAGGTGATCTTCAGCGAGGTCAGCCCCCGCCCGCACGACACCGGGCTGGTCACCCTCGGGAGCCTCAACATGAGCGAGTTCGCGCTCCACGCCCGCGCCATCCTCGGCCTGCCGGTCCCCCCGGTGGTGCTCCTGCGCCCGGCGGCCTCGGTGCCGCTGCTCGGGGACGGCACCGGTGTGCCCCGCTTCGAGGGCCTGGCCGACGCCCTGATCGAGCCCGACTCCCAGGTGCGGCTCTTCGGCAAGCCGATCTGCGAGGGCCACCGCCGGCTGGCGGTGTGCATCGCCGCCGCCCCGACGGTCGACGAGGCTCGGGCGACGGCCGCCCGGATGGCCGCCGCCGTCACCATCGAGCTCGATCGCGCCTGACCGGGTCGGGTGGGCCCGCGGATCGGCCCGGGCCCCGGTAGACAGGCAGCGTGCCCACCATCCCCACCGTCGGCGTCGCCGCCGACGTCGTCGAGCTCCTGGCACCCGGCGCCAACGTGGTGGTCCCGCTGGCCAACGGGGAACCGGTCAGCGTGCTGGACGCCATCGAGGCGGCGGCCGAGGCCGACCTGCTCGAGCGGGTGCGCATCCACCAGATGCACGCGCTGCACGACCGCCCCCACCTCGACGGCCGCTACGGCGACCGCCTGCGCCACATCAGCTACTTCCTCTCCCACCTCACCCGGCCGCGGTTCCACGAGGGCGCGGTGGACCTGGTGCCGTGCAACTTCAGCGAGGTGCCGATGCTCCTCGCCCGCCTCGAGGGGCTCGTGGTGGTGGCCGCCTGCAGCCCGCCCGACCGGCACGGGTACGTGAGCCTCGGCACCAACGCCGACTACGTGGCGCCGTTCATCGGCCGGGTGCCGTTCTTCCTCGAGGCCAACCCGCGCATGCCCCGCACGATGGGGCGCAACAGCATCCACCTGTCGCAGGCCGCCGGGTGGTGCGAGGTGGACCGCCCGCTGGTGGAGGTCCCGCCGCCGGCGGCCGACGACGTCGATCGCCGCATCGCGGCGCTGGTGGCCGAGCGGATCCCCGACCGCGCGTGCGTGCAGGCCGGGATCGGCGCCATCCCGAACGGCATCCTCGAGTCGCTGAGCGGCCACCGCGACCTCGGCGTGCACACCGAGCTCCTCTCCGACGGCGTCATCGACCTCGTGGAGCGAGGGGTCGTGACCGGCGTCCACAAGGTGCGCCGCCCGGGGAAGGTGGTGGCCACCTTCGCCCTCGGCACGCAGCGCCTGTACGACTTCCTCGACGGCAACCCGGCGGTGGAGCTGCTCCCGGTCGACTGGGTGAACGATCCGCGCGTGATCGCGCAGGAGCGCTCGTTCGTGTCGATCAACGCCACGGTGCAGATCGACTTCCTCGGCCAGGCCGCCTCCGAGACCATCGGCGGTCGCTACTGGTCGGGCAGCGGTGGCCAGGCCGACTTCGCCCGCGGCGCCATGTACTCCCCCGGCGGGCAGGGGTTCCTGGTGCTCCCCTCCACCGCCGCCCACGGCACGGTGTCGCGCATCGTGCCGCGGCTCCCCGAGGGGTCGGCGGTGACGACCATCAAGAACACCGTCGACAAGGTGGTGACCGAGCACGGCGTGGCCGAGCTGCGGGGCCGCACCATCCGCGAGCGCACCCACGCGCTGGTGGCCATCGCCGAGCCCGCGTTCCGCGAGGGCCTCGAGCGGGAGGCCCGGGCCCTCGGCTGGTGGTGACCGCCGGGCTCAGGCCTCGCTGTGGCGGATGTGGTGCTGCAGCGCCTCGGCGATGCGGTCGCGCACGTCGTCGGGGAACGTGGTGGTGACCACCTTGCCCTCGTAGCGGCGGAGCTCTCCGAGCACGTGGTCGAGCTGCACCTCGGCGACGAGGAGGAGGAGGGCTGAGGTGCCCTCGTCGATCCAGTCGGCCATCTCGCCCACCCAGCCGTCGTCGAGGCCGATGTCGACGAGCTTGCCGTAGAGGGCACCGACGGCGGCGCCGCCGAGCACGCCGCCGAGCGGCCCGCCCACCACGATGCCGACCAGCAGGCCCCACCAGGAGCCCGCCATGGCGCCCTTCACCGGGGTGAGGTCGACGGTCTGCTGCACCTGCTTCTTGCCGTCGTCGCCCTTGCTCACGATCACGGCGTCGGCCAGCTTGATCGCACCCTCCTGCTGGAGGTGGGCCAGGTTGAGCAGCACCTCCGACGCACGGGAGGGCTTGTCGAACACGATCGCCACCAGCTCGTCGGCCATCCCTCGACGCTACCGGCCATGCCGTCGGGTGCGACGGGCGGGCCAGCCCGTCAGGGCAGGCGGGCGAACGCCTCGGCGGCCGGGGTGGGGCCGGCGACCACGAGCACGTCGCCCTCGCGCAGGACGGTGTCGGGCGTGGCGTAGGTGAAGGGCTGGCCGGCGGGCTTCACGCACACGACCGTGACCCCGTACTTGGCCCGGATGCCGACATCCGCGAGGGTCTGGCCGGCCACCTCCGACGGGACGATCGTCTCGACCATGGCGAAGTGCTCGTCGAGCTGGAACCAGTCGACCATGCGGCCGCCGATCATGTGGGCCACCCGGTGGCCCATGTCGTGCTCGGGGTAGATCACGTGGTGCGCACCGACCCGCTCGAGGATCCGTCCGTGGGCCTTCGTGACGGCCTTGGCCCAGATGTTCGGCACCCCGATGTCCTCGAGGGCCGAGGTCGCCAGGATGCTGGCCTCCATGTCGGAGCCGACCGCCACGACGGCGTGGTTGATGTCGCCGACGCCGAGCTGGCGCAGCGTCTCCTCGTTGCTGATGTCGGCCTGGACGGCGTGGGTGACGAGGCGGGTGTAGTACTGCACGCGGTCCTCGTCGTCGTCGACGCCCAGCACCTCGAAGCCCAGCCGGACGAGCTCGGCGGCCACCGCACCGCCGAAGCGGCCGAGGCCCAGCACGATCACCTGCTCACCGTCCGCGATGGAGGCGGCCGCGGTCTTGCGGCGGCCTCGGGCGTGCTCTCGACGGGGGCGTTCAACCAATGATCGGCCTTTCCTCGGGATGACGATAGAGCCGCTCGCGCTCTCGCAGCACGAGGGCGGCGAACAGGGTCGGCGGCCCCACCCGGCCGACGAACATCAGCACGATGACGACCAGTCGAGCGGCGTCGGGGAGCAGCGGCGTGATGTTGGCCGACAGCCCCACGGTGCCCAGCGCCGAGACCGCCTCGAAGAGGAGGTCGGCGCGGCCCAGGCTCGACACCGACACCAGGATCATGGTGGACAGCACCACGCCGCCGACCGCCATCAGCGCCACGGTCAGCGCCTGGCGCTGGGCGCCGGTGGGCACCCGCCGCTCGAAGACGACGACGTCGGGGTCGCCCCGCACCTCGGCCCACATCACGAACCCGAGCAGGGCGAAGGTGGTCACCTTGATCCCGCCGGCCGTGGAGCCGCTCCCGCCGCCGATGAACATCAGCACCTCGGTGAGCAGGCGCGAGGGCTCTCGGAGGGCAGCGACGTCGACCGAGTTGAACCCGGCGGTGCGGGGCGTGATGGCGTGGAAGAGCCCGTTGACGATGGAGTCGCCGGCAGAGAGGTCGCCGATGGTGCGCTGGTTCGTCCACTCGAACCAGGTGAGGAGCGCCCACCCGGCGAGGATGAGCACGATCGTGGTCGACACGGTGAGCTTGGCGTGGAGGTCCCAGCGCCTCGGCTGGCGGGGCTGGCGGGCGATCTGGATCCAGACCGGGAAGCCGAGCCCGCCGATCACGATCGACGCCGCGATCACCAGCAGCAGGATCGGGTCGGTCTGGAAGCGCACCAGGTTGTCGGGGAAGAGGCCGAAGCCGGCGTTGTTGAACGACGACACCGCGTGGAAGAGCCCGAGGTAGAGGGCCCGGCCCGGCTCCTCGCCGTGGCGCAGCCAGAAGCGCAGGAACAGCAGCAGCGTCGCCGTCGCCTCCACGGTGAGGGTGAGCCGGATCACCCCGAGGAGCAAGGAGCGCAGGTCGCCGAGGTCGAGCGAGCCGCGCTCGGCGGCCGCCACCATCCGCTGCCGCATCCCCATGCGCCGGCTGAGGACCACGATGATCAGCGACGAGAGCGTCATGATCCCCAGGCCGCCCACCTGGATGAGCCCCACGATCACGCCCTGGCCGAAGCCGCTCCAGTAGGTGCCGGTGTCGACCACGTTGAGGCCGGTGACGCACACCGCCGAGGTGGCGGTGAACAAGGCGGTCAACGGCGACGCGCTCGAGCCCGACTGGGTGGAGAAGGGCAGCATCAGCAGCCCGGTGCCGGTGAAGCACGCCACGCTGAAGGCCAGGACGACGTACTGGGCCGGGTGCCGCAGCAACCTGCTCGAACCCCCGAACCGACTGGCCACGCGCGGAGGCTACGACCCGGGGGCGGCCGCGAGCAGCATCGGGCTCAGGGCCGGAGCACCTGGCCGTCGGCGTCGAGGCAGCCGGCGGCCGGGGTGGTGGCGTCGGGGCCATCGGCGGGGCACGGCTCCAGCACCTGCGACGTCGTGGAGGGTCCCGGCACCGTCGACGGGCTGACACCGGGGTCCTGGCCCGACGAGCAGGCCGACGTCGCCAGCAGCAGCAGGGCTGCCGCCAGCGTGCGCGTCACGTGGTGGCCGACGCGAAGGCAGCCGCCAGGGCCGCTCCCGCGCGGTCGACGGCGGCCGCGCCGTCGTCGATCATCGCGGCCATCCCCACGAAGCCGTGGATCTGGCCCTCGTAGCGGATGGCCTCCACCGGCACGCCCGCGTCGGCGAGGGCGGCGGCGTAGGCCTCCCCCTCGTCGCGGAGCGGGTCGAACTCGGCCGTGATGACGAGCGCCGGCGGCAGCCCCGCCAGCGAGGCTGCGTGCAGCGGCGACACGCCCGGGTCCTTCACATCGCCGTCGCCCACGTAGTGCCCGACGAACCACTGCATGGCGTCCTTCGTGAGGAAGTAGCCCTCGGCGTTCTCGTCGATCGACGGGTGGCTGAGCGTGCAGTCGGTGACGGGGTACACCAGCAGCTGGAAGTCGATCTCGGGGCCGAACTCGTCGCGCACGCGCTGGCAGACGACGGCCGCCAGGTTCCCGCCGGCGGAGTCGCCGCCGACGCCGAGGCGGGCCGGGTTGGCGCCGAGCAGCTCGAAGTTCTCCACCGCCCACATCACGGCGGCGAGGCAGTCGTCGGCCGCCGCCGGGGCCGGGTGCTCGGGGGCCAGGCGGTAGTCGACCGAGATGACCACCGCGCCGGAGCGGTTGGCCAGCGCCCGGCACGTCGCGTCGGCCGTCTCGAGGTCGCCGATCACCCAGCCGCCACCGTGGAACCAGAGGAAGAGCGGGGCGTCGCCGCCGACGGCCTCGGACGGCGTGTACACCCGGACGGGGACGTCGCCGTCGGGGGTGGGGACGAGGCGATCGTCGACCCGGGCGACCTCCTCCGGCACGCCGAGGGCGGACAGCGCCCGGAACATCTCCCGGGCATCGGGAGGTGACATCTCGCTCAGGGCCGGGCCGCCCGCCTGGGCCATCCCGTCGAGCAACACCTTCACCTGGGGGTTGAGCGGCACGTGCATCTCCCTTGCTCCGGCCTCTGCCAGCCGGGTGGCGACATCCTCGCGCAGCCCGCCCTACCCCATCACCGCTGGTCGTAGAACCGGCGCTCGACCACCCGGCGGGCCCGGCGGGTCACGCGGCGGTACTCCTCGCGCAGCCCGGCGGGGGTGAGGCCGAGCGATCGGGCCAGAGGCGTGATCTGCTCGGGCCGGGTGGGCAGCGCGTCGCCGCTGCCCACGACGAGGTGGGTCCGGTTCCGGGTGCGCTCGCAGAACTGGTACGCCTCGCGCAGCGCCTGCCCCTCGCCGTCGGGGAGGTGGCCGGCGGCCACCAGCGCATCCAGGGCGCCCATGGTGGCGGCCCCGTCGATCCCGTGGCGGAGCTGGAGGAGCTGCACGGTGAACTCGATGTCGGACAGCGACCCGCGCCCGAGCTTGAGGTGGAAGTCGGGGTCCTCGCCCGGCGCGATGCGCTCCTGCTCCATGCGGGCCTTCATGCGCCGCACCTCCCGCTCCTCCGACGGCGTCAGCGGCCGGGCGTGGCGCGCCGCGTCGATCCCGGCCACCAGCTCCTCGCCGAGGGCGAGGTCGCCCGCCACCGGACGGGCCCGGAGGTAGGCCTGGCGCTCCCAGGTCGAGGCCCACCGCTCGAGGTAGCGAGCCCAGCCCTCCAGGCTGCGCGAGAGCGGGCCGCTGCGCCCCTCGGGGCGGAGGTCGGCGTCGACCGGCCAGATCCGCTCGGCCGGCGTGTCGCCGCCCACCAGGCGGAGGGTCGCGCCGGCAGCGCGCTGCGCCTCGGCGGCGTCGGCGTCGGTCGTCCCCCGGTGGACGAACGCCACGTCGAGGTCGCTGGCGTAGCCCAGCTCGCCCCCGCCGAGGCGGCCCACCGCCACCACCGCCAGCGGCACCTGGGGGTCGACGGAGCGCAGCGCCGCCTCCAGCACCGTCTCCGCCAGGCGGCTGAGATCGGCGCCCACCACCTCGACGGTGGCGTGCCCGAGCACGTCGCGCGCTGCCACGCCGAGCAGGTGGCGCTGCTGCCACCGCTGCAGGGCGCGCTGGCGCTCGTCGGGCGAGCTGCGCCAGGCCAGGCTGGCGGTGGCGCTCGTCAGCAGCGCTGGGCCGGCGAGGGTCCGCAGCCGCTCCGGGTCGGGGAGCCGCTCGATGAGGTCGGGGTTGGCCACCAGCACGTCGCCGAGGCGGCGGCTGGTCCCGAGCACCACGGCGAGGTGCTGCGCCACCTCCGGGGCATCGCGGAACGCGGTGGCCAGCGCCCGTGAGCGCGCTTCTCCCGAGGCCAGGCGGCGCAGCCCCAGCAGCCCGAGGTCCGGGTCGGGCGCATCCGAGAGCCAGCCGAGCAGCAGCGGCAGCACCTGCTGCATCATGCGCGACGAGCGGGTGAGGCCCCGCGTGAGCTCGGCCACCGCCTGGCGGGTGCGGTCGACGTCGGTGAAGCCGAAGGCGGTCAGGCGGGCCGCTGCGGCGTCGGGGCTCAGCGGTCCGGCACCGGCGAGGGCGGCGAGGAGCGGGCGGAACCACAGCCGCTCGTGCGTGGCGCGGACCCGGCGGCGTCGGTCCGCCAGCTCGCGGTCGAAGGCCTCGGTGGGGCCCGCCTCGCGGGTGCCGCGGAAGCCGAGCACCCGAGCCAGGCGGCGACGGTCGTCACGATCGGCCGGCACCTGGTGGGTCTGGCGCTCGTCCTCGAGCTGCGCGGCGTGCTCCACCCGGCGCAGGAAGCGGTAGGAGCCAGCCAGGTCGTCGGCGTCGTCATGGGCCACGTACCCGCCGTCGGCGAGCGCGCTCAGCGCGCCGAGGGTGGAGCGCCGGCGGAGCTCGGGGTCCACCCGACCGTGGACCAGCTGGAGCAGCTGCACCGCGAACTCGATGTCGCGGATGCCGCCGGGCCCGCGCTTCACGTCGCTGGCCGCCAGACCCCGCCGGCGGGCCTCCTGCTCCGCCCGCACCTTCATCGCCCGGACCGCCCGCAGCTCGTCAGCGCCGAACGGGTCCGCCCACAGCGCCTCGTCGGCCGCTGCCGCCCATGCGGCACCGAGCTCGGCGGGGCCAGCGACGGGCCGAGCCTTGAGCAGCGCCTGGCGCTCCCACGGGTCGGCCCAGCGCTGCCAGTACGCCTGGTACGACTCGAGGCTCCGCACCAGCGGGCCGTCGCGGCCCTCGGGGCGGAGGTCGACGTCGACCCGGAAGGCGCGCCCGGCCACCTCCACCAACGTGCGCCCGGCGCGCGCCAGGGCCACCGGGTCGCCGAGGCCGACGAGCACCACGTCGACGTCGCTGGCGTAGTTCAGCTCGCCGCCGCCCAGCTTCCCCATGCCCACCACCACCAGCTGGTGGTCCGCACCCAGCGGGCGCACCGCCACCTCGTGGGCCCCCGCCAGCACCTCGGTGGCCAGCTCGGCGAGGGCGGCCGTGGTGCGCTCGACGTCGTCCAGGGCCAGCAGGTCGCGCGCGGCGATGCGCAGGAGCTCGCGGCGCTTCCACCCCACCAGCAGGTCGGGCTCGTCGGGCGCCACCGGCGGAGCGGCCCGCTCCTCGAGCCGCTCGAGCTGGTCGAGGGCTGCGGCGTCGACCTCGAGAAGGCGACCGAGGCTGCGGCTGGCCCCGAGCACGGCCACCAGTGCCGCGGTGAGGCGAGGCGATGCCTCGAGGCGATCGACGAGCCCCGGGTGGGCGCGGTCGAGCCGCTCGAGGGCGTGGCGCACGCGCTCCGGCTCGGCGGAGCGCTCCACCAGGTCGGCGGGCAGCCGCGGGGTGGCCACGGTCAGCCCACCTCCGCCGCGACGAGCGCCACCTGGGCCTCGCACTGCGCCGCCAGCGCTGCGTCGCCGGTGGCGGCGGCCGACGCACCCCGCTCCACGGCGTGCACGAGGCACCAGGCCAGCACGTCGGCGGTCGCCACCCCGAGGCCCTCGGCCACGATGGCCACCCGCCGCTGCAGCGTGGCGGCGGGATCGCCGGTGGCGCACGGGTCGGGCTGGAGCACGAGGCGCGGCGCGTCGTAGGCCGGGTCGCCCACCGCGGCCTGGGGGTCGATGGCCAGCCAGGGGGCCCGCTCGGCGGAGAGCACGTTGGTGGGGTTGAGGTCGCCGTGGAGGAAGGCGACGGGGCCCACCGCCCGCGGTCGGGTGCGCATGATGTCGAGGACCACGCGGCCGTGCGCCGGGTCCGGCGTCGGGTGCTGGTCCAGGCGGGGGGCCAGCTCGGCGGCCCAGGCGTCGAGCACCTCGGCGAGGGTGCGCAGCCCGTCGGGTGCGGGGCGGGCGTGGAGCGCCGCGCCCACGGCCGCGCCGGCGGCCACCGCCGCGTCGGTGCCACCGTCGTCGAGCAGGGAGCGACCGGGCCGGCAGCGCTCGAGCAGCAGGGCGCCTCGCTCGAGATCGTGGTCGTGGAGGAGGGCGGCGCCCCCGCCCGCCCAGGCGCGGAGGGCCGGCCCCTCCCCTGCGGTGTCGGGGTGCGGCAGCTGGACCTTGAGCGCCACGTCGAGGCCGTCGTGGCGGCGCCGGGCGGGGGCCACCCAGGACACCTGGCCCCCGGGCTCGAACGGCGGGCCCACCTCCAGGTCCCAGGCCTCGGCCACCTCGGCGACGAGGCGGGGCAGGGAGCGCAGCCACGCTCGGCCCGCCTCGCCCTCCCAGGCCACGACGGTGGCCGCCAGCCGCGCGGGGATCCGGAGGTCGGCGGCCATGGGGGTCACCGTAGTGACGCCGCCTACGCTGGCCCGGTGGCACGCATCCGGCTCGGGCTGGCCCAGCTCAACACGGTGGTGGGCGACCTCGACGGCAACGTCGAGCGGATCCTCACCGCCTACGACGAGGCCGAGGCCGCGGGCTGCGACCTCGTGGTGCTCCCCGAGCTGGCCATCACCGGCTACCCGCCCGAGGACCTGCTGCTGAAGCCGGGGTTCGTGGCCGCCAACCGCGCCGCGCTCGACAAGGTGGCCGCTCGCACGGGCCGGTGCGCGGCGGTGGTGGGGTTCGTCGACGCCGACCGCGACCTCTACAACGCGGCGGCGATCTGCGCCGGTGGCGAGGTGCTCGGCACGTACCGCAAGCGCCTGCTGCCCAACTACGCCGTGTTCGACGAGCAGCGCTACTTCGCGCCGGGCACCGAGCCGCTCTCCATCTACGACGTCGCCGGCGTGAAGGTGGGCATCGCCATCTGCGAGGACGTGTGGAGCCCGGAGGGCCCGATCGCTGCGCAGTCGGCCGGCGGCGCCGAGCTGGTGGTGATCCCCAACGGCTCGCCCTACTTCCAGGGCCGGCACCAGGAGCGCGAGCGCATGGTGGCCACCCGGGCAGAGGACGCCCACTGCCACATCGCCTACGTGAACCAGGTCGGTGGCCAGGACGAGCTCATCTTCGACGGCGGCTCCTTCGTCGTCGACGACGACGGCGAGCTGGTGGCCCGCCTCCCGCAGCTCACCGAGGTCGTCGCCGTGGTCGACCTCGACATCCGGCCGGTGTTCCGCACCCGCCTGCTCGACCCGCGTGGGCGCGACACCGCGCCGGCGCTGCCGATCGTGCCCGTGTCGCCGCCGGTGGCCGCCCACCCCGGCGCGGCCCGGCTGCCGGAGGTCGTCCCGCTGCTCGACCCCGTGGCCGAGGTCTACGACGCGCTCGTGCTCGCCACGCGCGACTACGTCCACAAGAACGGCTTCACCGACGTGGTCTTCGGGCTCTCCGGCGGGATCGACTCGTCGCTGGTGGCGGTGCTGGCCGCCGACGCCCTCGGCCCGGAGCACGTCCACGCCGTGTCGATGCCGAGCCGCTACTCCTCCGACCACTCCCGCACCGACGCCGAGGCGCTGTGCGAGGCCGCCGGGATCGAGCTGCGCACCATCGCCATCGAGCCGGCCCACGCCGCCTTCCTCGAGCTGCTGGGGCCCAGCTTCGAGGGGCTGCCGGAGGACCTCACCGAGGAGAACCTGCAGCCCCGCATCCGCGGCACGCTGCTGATGGCGCTCTCGAACAAGTTCCGCGGGTGGCTGGTGGTCACGACCGGCAACAAGAGCGAGCTGGCCGTCGGCTACTCCACCCTCTACGGCGACACCGCCGGCGGGTTCGCCCTCATCAAGGACGTGCCCAAGCTCCTCGTCTACGAGCTCTGCCGCCTGCACAACCAGCGAGCCGGCAAGGAGGTCGTGCCGGAGTCCGTGCTCACCAAGCCGCCGTCGGCCGAGCTGCGCCCCGACCAGCGCGACGACCAGTCGCTCCCGCCCTACGAGGTGCTCGACCCGCTCCTCGAGGCCTACGTCGAGCAGGACCTCACCCGGTCCGAGCTGGTCGAGCAGGGCTTCGACCCTGCGCTGGTGGATCGCATCACCCACCTCGTCGACATCTCGGAGTACAAGCGGCGCCAGAACCCGCCCGGCCCCCGCATCACCACCAAGGCCTTCGGCAAGGACCGCCGCATGCCCATCACCAACGCCTACCGCGGATGAGCGCCATCCGGGCGGTCCTGTTCGACTTCGCGGGCGTGCTCACGTCGTCGCCCTGGGGGGCAATGACCGCCGCCGGCGGTGGGAACCTCGAGCTGCTCATCGGGTCGTACGAGGAGGACGGCGACCACCCCTGGCACCAGGTCGAGCGGGGCGAGCTCCCCATCGCCGACTGGGCCGTCGCCGTGACCGAGATGGGCAAGGCGCAGGGCATCGCGGTGGACTTCGCACCCCTGCAGTCGATGCTCGGCGAGATGCGCATCAACGAGCAGATCGTGGCGCGCGTGCGCTCGCTGCGCACCGAGGGCTACCGGGTGGGGCTGATCACCAACAACGTGCGCGAGGGCTCCGGCACCTGGCGGGCCATGCTCCCCGTCGACGAGCTGTTCGAGGTGGTGGTCGACAGCTCCGAGGTGGGGATGCGCAAGCCCAACCCGGCCATCTTCCACCACACGCTGGAATTGCTCGGTGGAGTGGCGCCCGCCGAGGCCGTCTTCCTCGACGACGCCCCCGGCAACGTGGTGGGCGCCCAGCGAGCCGGCCTCCACGCCATCCACGTGGAGGACCCCGACCAAGCCCTCCGAGACCTCGACGCCCTCCTCGCCGGCTGAGGTGCTCGCCACGGCCTGCCCGCTCGACACCGCATGAGGACCCCCGAGGGCCGCGGCGTCGCGGAGCTCCGAGCGCTGGCCCTGCGGTCGCGCGAGGTCGTGGTGGTCTCGGCGCTGATCGGGGTCGGCGTGGGCCTCGCCGTCGCCCTCTTCGAGCAGGCGGCCGCGGGCGGCCTGCTCGACCGGGTGCTGGAGGCCCCGGCCTGGGTGCAGGTCACGGCTCCCCTGGTCGGCCTCCTCCTCAGCGCGACCGCGCTGCGCTTCCTGACCGACAGCCCCTCCCAGGCCACCGCCGACGTGTACATCCAGGCCATGCCCGACCCCCGGGCGCCCTTCCCCCTCCGGCCGGTGCTCGGACGGCTCACGGCGGCCTTCGCCACCCTCGGCTTCGGCGGCAGCGCCGGCTTCGAGGGCCCCTCGATCTACCTGGGCGCCGGTCTGGGCGCCGCCGTGCACGAGCGCCTCAGCCGACGCCTCCGCGGCCTCGACCGCCACATGCTCCTGGCCGCCGGAGCCGCCGCGGGGGTGGCCGCCATCTTCAAGGCCCCGGCCACGGGCGCGGTGTTCGCCCTCGAGGTGCCCTACCAGCACGACCTCGCCCGGGGCACGCTGCTCCCCGCCCTCGTGGGGGCCGCCAGCGGCTACACGACCTATGTCGCCCTCGAGGGCACGGCGCCGCTCATCCCGGTCGACGGCAGCCCACCGGTCGACCTGCGCGACCTGGCGGCGGCGGCGGTCGTCGGCCTCGTGTGCGGGTTCGGCGCCCGGATGTACGCCTACCTGGTGCGCCAGGCGAAGCGGGCCCAGGAGCTGATCTCGCCGTGGTGGCGGGCCATCGCCGCCGGGGCCGCCCTGGGCGGGCTCGTGGTGGTGTCCCGCCTGGCGTTCGAGGGCGAGCCCCTCAGCCTCGGCCCCGGCTACGGCGCCATCGACTGGGCGCTCGACCCCGACCGGACGGTCCTGCTCATCGCCGCGCTCGCCACCGTGCGGGCCGCCGCCACCATCTTCACCATCGGCGGCGGGGTCGGCGGGCTCTTCGTGCCGCTGGTGGTGCAGGGCGCCCTCAGCGGGCGCCTGGTGAGCGAGCTGTTCGGGGGCGAGCACCAGTCCCTCTTCGTGGTCGTGGGGATCGCCGCGTTCCTGGGGGCCGGCTACCGGGTGCCGCTGGCCGCCGTGATGTTCGTGGCGGAGGCCACGGGGCGCCCCGGCTTCGTGGTGCCCGGGCTCATCGCCGCGGTCGTGGCCGAGCTCGTCATGGGCGACGCGTCGGTGTCGCCCTACCAGCGCCGCCGGCATCGGGGGCACCTCGAGGAGCGGGCCGACCTCCCCGTGGCCCAGGCGCTGGTGACCGACACCGGCACTGCCGCGCCCGACGACACGATCTCGCAGTTCTTCGCCGAGCACGTGGCGATGGCCCGGCGGCGAGCCGTGCCCCTGGTCGACGACGGCCGCTTCTTGGGCATGGTGGAGCTCGAGCGCCTCCTCGACGTCGAGCACGACCTCTGGCCCACCACGGCGCTGGGCGAGGTCGTCCCCGAGGAGCGGGTGGAGGGGAGCCCCGACTGGACGCTCGGCCAGGCCCTGGGCGCCATGGTCGATGCCGACGTCGACCACCTCGCCATCGTGAGCGCCGACGGCCGCTTCCTCGGCATGGTCACCCGGGCCAGCATCCTCGACCTCCAGGACCTCCTCGACCACCTCGAGGACGACCGCCCCACCCCCTGAGCCGGTGCTGCTCCGTCAGCCTCAGGCTGACCAGCCATCACCGGTTCGACCGTCTGACGCTCACATCGCGGACCTGTGCTGCTCAGTCAGCCGCGTCCTGACTGAGCAGCACGAGCTGAGGGGTGCTCAGGCGTCAGGTGTGGGCGTGCCAGGTCTGGACCATGGCGGCGTAGCGGCCGCCCTGGTCCACGAGCTGCTGGTGGGTGCCGAGCTCGACCACCTCGCCGTCGTGGATGACGGCGATGCGGTCGGCGCGCATGGCCGTGGCCAAGCGGTGCGCGATGAGGATCGCGGTGCGGCCCTCGAGGAGCGTGTCGAGCGCCTCTTCGATCTTGGCCTCGGACCGGAGGTCGAGGTTGGAGGTGGCCTCGTCGAGCACGAGGATGCGCGGCCGGGCCAGGAAGGCCCGGGCCAGGGCCAGCAATTGCCGCTCGCCCGACGACAGCGACACGCCCCGCTCGTGCACCGGCGTGTCGAGCCCGTCGGGCAGCCGCTCGAGCAGGTCGCCGAGGCCCACCAGCAGGCAGGCCTCCTCCACCTCGGCGTCGGAGGCATCGGGGCGGGCGAAGGCCACGTTGGTGCGGATCGAGCCGCCGAAGAGGAACGCCTCCTGCGGGACGGTGCCCACCTGCCGCCGCACGGACCCGAGGGTGACCTCCCGCACGTCGACGCCGTCGAGCAGCACCCGGCCGGCCGTGGGGTCGTAGAGGCGGTTGACCAGCTTGGCGATGGTGGACTTGCCCGCCCCCGTCTCGCCGACGAAGGCGAAGGTCTCGCCGGCCGGGATGGTGAGGTCGACGTCGTGGAGCACGGGCCGACCGGGGACGTAGGCGAAGGTGACCCCCTCGAGGCGGACCTCACCCTCGAGCACGGGGAGGTCGGCGGCGCCCGGCGCCTCGGCCACCGATGGCTGCTGGGCGAGCAGGTCGCGGATCTTGCGCACCGAGGCCTGGCCCTGCTGGTACGTGTTGTAGAGCTGGACAAGCTGCTGGATCGGCGCGAAGAAGGCGGTCAGGTAGAGCACGAACGCCACCAGCTCGCCGATCTCGAGGGAGTCGTCGAGCACCCAGCGGCCGCCCACCACCAGGATCACCACCTGGCCGCCGAGGCCGACCGTCTCCGTGATGCCGCCGTAGGCGCCGCCCAGCGTGGCGGTGGCGTCGTTGGCCCGCTGGTACGCCCGCACGATGCGGCGGTGCTCCGCCGTGTTGCGGCGCTGGCGGTTGTGGGCGGTGATGATCCGCACCCCCGACAGCGTCTCCTGCAGGTGGGCCAGCACGTCGGCGATGCGGTCGCGCACCACGTCGAAGGTGCGGTCGGACCCCGCCCGGTACCAGAGGGTGGCGGCCACCATGATCGGCAGCACCACCACCACCGTCACCGTGGCCAGCGCCGGCGAGAGCACGAACAGCACCGTCGTGACGAACACCATCGTCAGGCCCTGCACGAACAGCTGGACCAGGCCCTCCTGCAGCAGCTGCGTGAGGTTGTCGAGGTCGCTGGTCATCCGCGTCATCAGGCGACCGGCCTTCTCCCGAGAGAAGAAGTCGATCGAGAGCCGCTGGAAGTGGGCGAACACCTTGAGGCGGAGGTCGTAGAGGAGCCGCTCCCCGAGCCGACCGGTCCAGGCGATCCGGCTGCGGCTGGTGAGCGCGCCCACCACGACGCTGAGCAGGTAGAGGGCCGCCACCGCCACGACCACGCCGCGCTCCCCGGCTCGGATGCCGTCGTCGATGGCGATCTGCGTGAGGAGCGGGCCGGCCTGCAGCGCGACGGTCTCCACGACGACGAGCCCGATGGCGCCGCCGAGCGCCGCCCGGTGGGGGCGCAGCAGGTGGCGCAGCGAGAACGCCCGCTGGTCGGTGTGGACCGGGTCGTAGGCGACGGGCGCCTCCTGGTGGTCGGGCTCGTCGGCCAGCAGGCGGTCGACCCGCGCCTGCATCTCGGCCGGCACCCCGGCGAAGGGCAGGCGCGCCCCACCGGCCTGCGGGCCACCGAAGGCACCGCCGCCGGGACCCCCGAACCCGCCTCCCGCGCCCCAGGCCATCAGCGTCCTCCCGGTCCGGTCACGGCAGCTCCCCCAGGCCGCCGCCCGTGGGGGCCGGCGCATCACGGTCGGCGAGGTCGGCGCGCCGGCGGGCGGCCTCCGCCGCCTCCTCCGCCTGCACCCGGCGTGCCGCGTCGGTCTGCTCGATGTGGGCCAGCACCTCGGCGTAGCGCGGCTCGGTGGCCATGAGCTCGGCGTGGGCGCCGTCGGCGACGATGCGCCCGCCCTCGAGCAGCACCACCCGCTCGGCCAGGTTGATCGTGGAGATCCGGTGGGCGATCACGAGCGTGGTGCGGCCCTCCATCAGCACCTTGAGCGCCGCGTGGATCTCCTCCTCCACCTGCACGTCGATGGCGCTGGTGGCGTCGTCGAGGATCAAGATGGCGGGGTCGGCCAGCAGCGTGCGGGCGATGGCGATGCGCTGCCGCTGACCGCCGGAGAGCGTGTAGCCCCGCTCCCCCACCTCACTCTGGAAGCCCTCCGGCAGGTCGTCGATGAAGGCCTCGGCGCCCGCGGCGCGCGCCGCCGCCCGCACCTGCTCGTCGGTGGCGTCGGGGCAGCCGTAGGCGATGTTCTCGCGGACCGTCGCAGAGAAGAGGAAGGGCTCGTCGAGCACCAGGCCCACCGACGCCCGCAGCGACCGGACCGTGAGGTCGCGCACGTCGTGGCCGTCGACGAGGACCGCCCCGTCGGTGGCGTCGTAGAACCGCGGCAGCAGCCGGGCGATGGTGGACTTGCCGCTGCCCGTCCGGCCGACGATGGCGACCGTCTCACCCGGGTCGAGCCGCAGGTCGAGGTGCTCGAGCACCGGGGCGGACCCGCCGTAGCGGAAGGTGACGTCGCGCAGCTCCACCCCGCCCTTCGGGGCCACGAGGTCGATGGCGCCGGGACGGTCGACGATCTCGGGCTCGGTGTCGAGGATCTCGTAGATGCGGTCGGCCGAGGCGGCGGCCCGCTGGCCCAGCAGGAGGATGAAGCCGAGGATCCGGAACGGCGCCTGCAGCAGCACCACGTAGGTGCTGAAGGCCACGATCGTGCCCACGGTGACCTCGCCGTCGATCGCCAGCAGGCCGCCGTACAGCAGCACCCCCGCGAGGCCGAGGCGGGGAAGGCCCTCCATCAGCGGCGCGTAGCGGGCCCGCACGTCGACCTGGCGGATCGACCCCCAGCGGAGGCGGCGGGCGGCCAGCGCCAGGTCGTCGAGCTGCTGGGCCTCGGCGGCGAACGACTTCACCACCCGCGCCCCGGTCACGTTCTCCTCCACGATGGTGGCGACGTCGGCCGTGCGGGCCTGGACGATCCAGCTGATCGGGAACAGCAGCTCGCGCATCTTCACGCCGACGACGTAGACCAGCGGCAGCGGGGCGACGGCCACGATCGTGAGCGGCACGTTGATCGACAGCATGATCCCCAGGGCCACGAAGAAGCTGCCGAGGCTGAGGGTCACGATCGGCATGAAGGTGAGGAACATCTGCACCGAGCGGATGTCGCTGTTGGCCCGGGAGATGAGCTGGCCCGACTGCACCCGGTCGTAGAACGGGAACGACAGCGTCGACAGGTGCTCGTAGATGGTGGTCCGCAGGTCGTACTCGAGGGCGAAGGCCACCTTGTAGAGCGTCGTGCGGTAGAGGAACGTCAGGCTCCCGCGCGCCACGGCGAGCACGGCGAGGGCCACGACGAACGGCGCCAGCGCGCTGGTGCGGTCGGTGAGGGCGCGGTCGATGGCGGCCATCAGCACCCGGGGGGCGACGACCTGGGCCAGCATCGCCACGGCTGCGCACACGAGGCCCAGCGCCATGCGGCGCTGGCGGGCCCGCAGCAGCGGCAGCACCCGCCGGAACCAGCCCAGCGACGCGTCAGGGTCGACCCGGCCGGCGGGCGCCGGGGCCTGGGGCCCCGGGGGCAGCGGCGGCTCGTAGGGGCGCGGCACCTCGGCGAGCAGCGCGAGGTCGCGGTCGAGCGCGGTCACTGGTGTGGGTTCACCCCCCTGGCGCCGCCTCACGGTCCGGCTCCCGGCACCACGACGCCCCCGCAGACTGGCTGGCCGCAGGCCGGCGGCACAAGCCGGGCCAGGGTGCCCTTGACCGAGCGGTCAGGACGCGGGAGGCTGGATCGATAACGATCGTTCTCCGCCAGTCGCCGACTGGTGCCGCAGCACAGACCGGGGGGTCCGAGGTTGGCTGATCCGAAGAAGCCCAGGGCGCCGTTTGCCCCGTGGGATCGCCGGGAGCTCCCCGGGATCTTCACGGTGGAGGAGTCGGCCCGCCGGGTCGGCAACTACAAGTGGATCGAGATGCGCCTCTTCGAGGTGCTCGGCGGGTGGGTGGCCACCGTGCCCGAGCTCGACGTCAAGCTGCGCCTCGGCACCCACTGCTACCACCACGCCTGGCACGCCGAGCTGTGGCACAAGCGGCTCCCCGAGCTGCGCGAGATGAACCCGGAGCGCCTCACGGCCCCGCCCAACGACGAGCTCGTGGCCTTCGTCGACGCCATGACCGAGCCCGAGGGCCCCGACCTCACCATCGAGAAGCTGGTGGGCGCCTACCGCGTGCTGATCCCGGCCAAGATCGCGGCGTACACCTACCACCTCAACAACACGTCGACCATCACCGATGCGCCGACCATCCGCTCGCTGAAGTTCGCCCTCGCGGATGAGTTCGACGACTGGCGCGACGGCGAGATGATGCTCCAGTCGCTCATCCAGACCGAGGCCGAGCTCACCCGGGCCATCGATCACCAAGCCAAGCTGCAGAAGCTGCTGTTGGCCGCCGGCGGCATCGCCGGACCGGGCACCATCGGCGATTCCTACGAGGCCACCCAGGAGGCCCACGCATGAGGAAGTCCTTCCCCGTCGAGGATCTGGCTCGCGACGATCGCTTCGTCCGGGTGCCGATCACCGAGCGCTTCGACGATCCCCGCACCGCCGACACCGGCGTCGACTCCAAGGGCAAGAAGCGTGGCCCCGGCCGCCTCACGCCCGACCGCGCCGACGCCCCCGACGCCGCCCGCGGCCTGATGCACGGCATCTTCGTCGGCGAGATCCAGGCCCTCGAGGGCGCCGGCCGCACCTGTTGGGACTTCGAGGTGGGCCCCGGCAACGGCGAGGGCATCCCCGAGGTGCCCTTCGAGCTCAAGCTCGACATGGCCCGCCAGTGCTGGGACGAGGCCCGCCACTGCGAGATCTCGATCAAGCTGAGCGCCCACATGGGCACCGAGCTGGGCGAGTTCTCCGAGAACACGTTCCTCTACGAAGCCGCCTGCAACCCCGACCCCGTGCTGCGCCTCACCGGCGTGAACCGCGCCCTCGAGGGCCTGGCCATCGACGTGTTCAACACGATGCGCGAGTTCGGCGAGGTGGCCGGCGACCCGGTCCTCGAGTTCTGCGAGGACTGGATGCTCGCCGACGAGGTCACCCACGTGAAGATGGGCTCCGACTGGCTGCGCAAGCTCACGGCGAACGACAAGGAGCGCCAGGACCGGGCCCTCGAGTTCCAGCGGGTCGTCGACAAGCTCTTCTCGCTCGGCGGCTTCCGCGGCGAGGAGGAGGACAGCCCGGTGCGCCTCGCCCGTCGCTTCCGCGAGCTGGCCGGCTTCAAGGACGACGAGATGGACACCCTCGCCGAGATCGCCAAGGAGGCGCGCGAGGAGATGGACGCCCGCATCGAGGCCAACCGCGCCGCCGTGGCGAACTAGGCGGCCGGCATGCCGGTGGAGGTCCGGCCCGAGGAGTTCTCGATGGTGTTCTACGACGCCGCCGAGATCCGGGCCATCGTGGAGCGGCTGGTGGCCGAGGTCGGCCTGCCCGCCGACCTGTCCGTGGTGCTCGAGGTCGACGAGCGCACGCCCATGGGGCGAGCGCGGGTCACCTCGTTCGACCCCGTCGTCATCGCCGCCGAGTCCGGCGCCCTGGAGGACGTGAAGAAGCCCCGCCACCTGAGCGAGCAGGGCACCATCGACGTGCTCGGCAAGCTGCTGCTCGGGGTCAAGGACCGCCTCGACCCCGCCTTCGGCGAGCCCCCCGCCGACGACGACCTCACCCTGCAGGAGTCGGCGGCCTGGGAGGCCTACTGCGTCGGCCGGCTCGGACGGCTCGGCCACCCCGTGCAGCGCCAGCGGCGGCTGTACCAGTTCCGCAACCGCCACGGCTTCACCGACGTCGCCGACGCCGCCTTCGACCGCCTCTGGACGGCCGAGCAGCTCTCCTGGGCGGAGATCCGCCAGATCTCCGACGACGCCCGGGCCGCCGTCAGCTCCTGAGGCCGCCGGCCCCCGGGCGGGGTCAGCCCTTGGCGCCCTTGCCGGTGCCGGTGCCCTGCTGCTGGCCCTGGCCAGACGCGGACGAACCGCCGCCGTTGGCGCCGGTCCCGTTGGCCTGACCCTGCTCCGACGCGCTGTTGCCCGGCGGTGCCCCCGAGTCCTGGCCGCCTTGGCCGCCCTGACCGCCACCGGACTGGCCCTGGCCGCCCGACTGCCCGCCGGTCTGGCCCTGCCCGCCGCCGACGCCGTCGCCCAGGCCGTTGTTGTCGACCTCGCCGGGATCGACGCCACCAGCGTTGCCGTTGCCGCCGCCCTGGCCCGACGGGGGCGTGGCGGGGGTGGCGGGATCGCCGGGATCGCCCGGATCGGCCGGCGTGGCGCCGCCGGGGGTCTCGCCAGGGGTCTCGCCGGGCGCATCGCTCTCGGCGCTGGCGGGGACGCTGTCGTCGAGCTCGTCGTCGGGGCTGGGGAGGTCGAGGCCGATGCGGTCGGCCACCGACGACACCACCCGCTGCACGCTGTCGGGGAGGACCTCCTGCGAGGCGCCCAGGACGAGCGCCAGGAGCACCACCGCCGCGGCCGCGGCCGCCCCGAGCAGGGGTCGGCGGACCAGCCGGGCGCGGTCGATCGGCACCACGGTGGCGCCGTCGAGCTGGGCTCGCAGCGCCGCGCTCATCGGCGGCGCCTCCTCGAGCTGGGCCCGCTGGCGCAGCGCAGCAGCCACCTCGGCCACGGGTGCGAGGTCGCCGAGCCCCTCCGGGACCGACCCGCCGAGCAGGGCATCGACCTCGTGGTCGGGGAGTTCGGTGAAGCGGGCCATCCACTCCACGTCATCGCCGCCTGACCCCTCGGGGATACGACCGTGCTGGTCGCTCACGGCTCCTCCTCCTGGGCGTCGAGGTACCGGCGCAGGGTAGCGAGGGCCCGGTGCTGCAGCGCCTTGACGGCGCCGACGGTCTTGCCGAGGGTCGTCGCCACCTCCTCGAGGGGCAGGTCGACGACGATCCGCAGCAGGAGGACGGAGCGCTGGTCGGGCGACAGGTGCTCGAGGAGGGCCTGGAGCCGGGTGTCGCTGATGGCGTCGAGGGCGTCGGACTCGGCGTCGCCGACCACGGCGTCGTCGCTGATCTCGGCGTGCGAGATGACCGGGCGACGGCTCGACCGGCGGCGATCGTCGATCATGCGGCGGTGGGCGATCGTGAACACCCAGGAGCGGAACCCGGCGCCGTCGCCGCTGAAGCGGTCGAGGTTGCGGTGCACCTGCGCCAGCACCTCGTTGGTGAGGGCGTCGACGTCGGAGGCGCCGTTCCAGCGCAGGTAGCTGGCGACCGAGGGCGACAGCCGGTGGTAGATCCGCTCGAAGGCCGCCACCGACCCGGCGGCGGCCTCGACGACGTCGGCCGAGAGCTGGGCGTCGGACGGGGCCGCCATCAGTCGCCGGGCCCTCGACGGGAGGGGTCAGGCCAGGTCATGGACGCTGATCGGGTCGAGGAGGTCGACGGTGGGCGGGGCGACGAGCAGCCCCTGGCAGCCCTCCGCCATGGCCACCATGTCGGCGGAGTCGAAGTGGGCCCGCTGGTCTTCGGGGCGCTCCCACTTCTGCACCACCACGAACCGGTTCGGGTGGGCCGATGACAGGGCCAGGTCGATGTTGCGGCACCCCTGGTGGCCCCGGCTGAGCACGACGTAGCGGGCCAGGACCGCCTGGAGCTGCTCGGGATCGGCCGCGTCGAAGGTCATCGTGACCATCACGAGATCGACCTCGTCTGCCATCAGGCCCTCCTCCGCTCGCCCCTGTGCCTGCCCCCGCCGATGCCGCTGACCTGGGCGTTCTCCCCATCTGAGGTGGATCATCGACCTCGGGGTTGGCACGCTTGACCAGATCGGTATCGTAGATCCGTACCTGCCGGAGCCTAGGGCGCCTTCCCGGCACCCGCCCCCCATCGTCGAGCAAGAAGGTCACTGTGCCCAAGGAGCGCGTCGAGCGGGACGAGGAAGACCTCGTCCGCCTGTACCTCACCGACATCGGTCAGTACCCCCTCCTGACCAAGGACGACGAGGTGCGGCTGGCCCAGGCCATCGAAGCGGGCAACGAAGCCCGGGCCGAGCTGGAGGCGCAGGGCAAGGACGTCACGCCCGCCCGCAAGCGCGAGCTGCGCCGCACCTCCCGCGAGGGCGAGAACGCCGAGCGCACCTTCGTCCAGTCGAACCTCCGCCTCGTGGTCTCGATCGCCAAGAAGTACCAGGCCTCCGGCCTGCCCCTGCTCGACCTGATCCAAGAGGGCAACCTCGGCCTCATGCACGCCGTCGAGAAGTTCGACTGGCGCAAGGGCTTCAAGTTCTCCACCTACGCCACGTGGTGGATCCGCCAGGCCATCACCCGCGGCATCGCCAACACGGGCCGCACCATCCGGCTCCCCGTGCACGCCGGCGACACCCTCGCCCGCCTCCAGAAGGCCCGGGCCCGCCTCGAGCTGAAGATGGGCCGCCCGGCCACCCTCGCCGAGCTGTCGGCCGAGGTCGAGATGCCCGAGGACAAGGTCACCGAGGCCCTGCGCTTCGCCGCCGAGCCGCTCTCGCTGTCCGAGCCGCTCCGCGAAGACGGCGATGCCGAGCTGGGCGACGTCGTGGAGGACCGCTCCGCCGAGTCGCCCTTCGAGGTGGCCGCCACCGCCCTGCTGCCCGAGGAGATCAACCGCCTCCTGGCCCCGCTCGACGACCGCGAGCGGGAGATCCTGAAGCTGCGCTTCGGCCTCGACCGCGGCGAGCCCCGCACCCTGGAAGAGGTGGGCGAGCACTTCAACCTCACCCGGGAGCGGATCCGCCAGATCGAAGCCCGGGCCATGTCGAAGCTCCGCCACCCGAGCAGCGACACCGGCGCCCGCGACCTCCTCGCCGTCTGAGCGTCGACCTCCCCGGTCGGCCACGCCGGCCGAGCGCTACCCTGCGGGCATGAAGAAGCTGCTGCTGCTCATCGTGTTCGCCGCGCTGGCATCCGTTGCCGCCAAGAAGGTTCGGGAGCTGTAGCGCCCCCGAGCACGGCTCGCCGCCACCACCACCACGCCCCGGCCGCCGCCGCGCCGGCCAGCACGGCACCGCCGCCGAGGGCGGCCTGCCGAGGCGCCGGCATCGGCACCCGCTCGCGCAGCGGGACCTCGAGGCGGAAGTGCTCGACGAGCCAGCCCCGCTCCCGGGCGACGCGCGCCAGCTCCTTGTCGGGGTTCACCGCCACCGGGTGGCCCACGGCGGCGAGCATCGGCACGTCGGTGGCGGAGTCGGAGTAGGCCCAGCAGTGGTCGAGGTCGAGGTCGTCGCGCGCCGCCGCCTCCTGGATGGCCACCACCTTCTCCTCGGCGTACACGTACCGCTCGGTGCGCCCGGAGTAGCGGCCCTGGTCGTCGAGCTCGGCGCGGGTGGCGATGGCCTCGTCGACGCCCAGGAGCTGGGCGATCGGGGCCACGACCTCCTCGGGTGACGCCGACACGATGAAGACCTTGTGGCCCCACGTCTGGTGGGCCCGGATGCGGTCGAGCGCCTCGTCGTAGACGATTGGCTCGATCACGTCGGTGAGGGTCTCCCGCACGAGCTCGGCGATGGCGGCCTGGTCCCACCCACGGGTGAGGCGCAGCACCGACTCGCGGAGCTTCTCGAGCTTCTCGGGCGTGGCGCCCACCTGTGCGTAGACGAGCTGCCCCCACGCGGCCTTCAGCATCAACCGGCGCGGGAGCATCCCGGCCCGCTGCAGGGGACGGCTGAACGCCACCATCGAGGCCTTGGCGATGACCGTCTTGTCGAGGTCGAAGAAGGCGGCGATCCGCGGGCCCTCGACGAGCGGCGCATCGGGACCGGGGGGCACGTCGCGAGGGTAGCGGCGCCCGCGAACTGGCCCTTGTCCCGCCCGCGGCGTCCCTCTACCGTCGTCGCCAGCGGCCCCGGTCCTTCGGTCCGGCGCCCCGCTTCCCCCGATGCAGCCCGCGGTGGCCCCGGCCACCGCCGCGCCCGTCGGAGGTCGAAGTGCTCGTCGCCTGCTGGTCCTCGAAGGGTGGTGCCGGCACCACCGTCGTCGCCGCCGCCCTCGCCCTGCTCCTCGCCCGCCGCACGCAGGGCGGAGCCCTGGCCGCCGACCTGGCGGGCGACCTGCCGGCCGCCCTCGGGCTGGTCGAGCCCGACGGCCCCGGCCTCGCCGACTGGCTGGCGGCGGGTGAGGCCGCGCCGGTCGACGCCCTCGCCCGGCTGGAGGTGCCGGCCTGCGACGGCCTGGCGCTGCTCGCCCGAGGGACCGGCCCGCTCTCCGAGGCGCGGGCGGAGGTGCTGGCCACGCTCCTCGCCGCCGACCCGCGGCCGGTCGTGGTCGACTGCGGGGCCCTGCCCGCCGGCGCCGCCCTCACGGTGGCCGCCGGCGCCACGCGCTCGATCCTCGTCACCCGGGCCTGCTACCTCGGGCTGCGGCGAGCCCTCACGGTGCCGCTGCGGCCCTCGGAGGTCGTGCTGCTCACGGAGCCCGGCCGGGCGCTGTCCCGCCTCGACGTCGAGGACTGCCTCGGCGCCCCGGTGTCGGCCGAGGTGTCGGTCGACCCGCAGGTGGCGCGGGCGGTCGACGCCGGGCTGCTGGCCACCCGACTGCCCCGGGGCCTGGCGCGGGAGCTGCAGCGTGCTGCCTGACCCCCACCACCGCACGGTGGTCGACGCGGTGCACCGGCGCCTGGTTGACCAGGCCCCCAGCGGCGCCCCCGACCGCCAGCGGGTGCTGGCCGAGGTGCGCCACCTCGACCCGCTCCTCCCCGCCGAGGTGGTGGAGGAGGTCGTCAGCGCCGTCACCGCCCGCACGACGGGCCTCGGCCCGCTCGCCGCGCTCCTCGGCGACCCGCGGGTGAGCGAGGTCATGGTGAACGGCGACGGGCGGGTGTGGATCGAGCGGGGCGGGCAGCTGGAGGCCACCGACCGGCACCTGGCCCGCCCGGAGGTCGACCTCGTCATCGAGCGGATCGTGGCACCGCTCGGGCTGCGCGCCGACCCGTCCTCCCCGATCGCCGACGCCCGCCTCGCTGACGGCTCGCGGGTGAACGTCGTGGTGCCACCCCTGGCGGTCGACGGCCCGGTGGTGACGATCCGGCGCTTCGGCGCTCGGGCCATCCCGCTCGGCGCGCTGTGCCCGCCGGGGGTGAGCGAGCTCCTCGGCTGGGCAGTGCGGGGCCGGGCCAACATCGTCGTCAGCGGCGGCACCGGCGCCGGGAAGACCACCGTGCTCAACGCGCTGGCCGCCCTGCTGCCCCCCGGCGAGCGGGTGGTCACCATCGAGGAAACGGCCGAGCTGCGGCTGCCGGCCGACCACGTCGTGCGCCTCGAGGCCCGGGGAGCCTCGGCCGACGGCATCGGCGGTGCGACGATCCGCCAGCTCGTGCGCAACGCGCTGCGGATGCGCCCCGACCGCATCGTGGTCGGGGAGGTCCGGGGCCCGGAGGCGCTCGACATGTTGTGGGCCATGAACACCGGGCACGAGGGCTCGCTGTCCACCTGCCACGCCAACGCGCCGCTCGATGCTCTGCGCCGGCTGGAGGTGATGGTGCTCTCGGCAGGCCTCGACCTGCCCCTGGCCGCCGTGCGCGACCAGCTCACCGCCGCGGTCGACCTCGTCGTGCAGGTGGCTCGGCTGGCCGACGGGCGGCGGGCCGTCGTGGCGGTGGCCGAGGTGATCGACCCGCCGACCCCGGGGCCCCGGGTCCGCGTGCTGGCCGGGCCCACCGGGCTGCACGACCTGCCGCAGCGCCCACCCCGAGCCGCCGGGGTGCCGGCGCCCGACCCCGCGTGGTGCCGATGAGCGCCCTCCTGCTGCCGGCCGGGCTCCTGGCCGCCCTCACCGCCCTGGCGCTCGCCGGCGGTCCGCCCAGCCGACGACCGGCGGCGGCCCGCAGCACCGCCGCCGGCACCGGCCCGGTGCGACGGCACCTCGACGCCGCCGTCGAGCACGCCACCCGCCACCGCCGTCGACGCCAGCGCGACGCCCAGCTGCCCGACGCCCTCGACCGCATCGCCGCCGGCCTGCGAGCCGGCCAGGGCATGGGACCGACGATCGTGTCGGTGGCCGCCGCGGTGCCCGCCCCCCTGGGCCTCGAGCTCTGCGCCCTGGCGCTCCGCCTGGGTCGGGGGGAGCGCATCGCCGAGGCCCTCCGGGGCTGGGCCGAGGCGCCCGCCAGCTCCGAGCCGGTGCGCCTGGCCGCCGCCACCCTGCAGCTCGGCGTGGGCGCGGGCGGCTCGGTGGCTCGAGCCGTCGACGGCGTGGCCGCCACCCTGCGCGAGCGGCAGGAGCTGGCGGCCGAGGTCCGGGCGCTGGCCACGCAGGCGCGCTCGTCGGCCGGGGTCCTGGCCGTCGCGCCGTTGGGCTTCACCGCCCTCACCGCCATGGTGGAGCCGGCCGTGCTGCGGTTCCTCCTCACCACGCCCGCGGGGCTGCTGTGCCTGCTGCTCGGGCTGGGCCTGCAGGGGCTCGGCGCCTGGTGGATGGCCCGGATCGTCCGGGAGGCGACGTGAACGGGGCGCTGCTGGGCCTGCTCGCCGTGGCCGGCTCGCTGCTCGTCGTCGGAGGGTCGGCGCCCCCGGCGCGCCCCCTCGCGCCACCTCGCCTCGCCGAGCCCCGCGCCCCGGGGTCGCGCCGCTGGCTGCTGGTGGGCATCACGGTCGCGCTGGCCGCGGTGGCGGCGCCGCTCGCGCTGGTGCCGCCCGCCGTGGCCCTGGCCCGGCCGCGGCTCGCCCGCCGTCGGGCGCAGCGCACCCACGCCCGGCGGGTCCGGGCCGCCCTGCCGGAGGCCGTCGACCTCCTCCTGCTGGCCACCGGCGCCGGGCTGTCGCTGCCGGTGGCCCACCCGCTGGTGGCCGACCAGTGCGCCGCGCCGCTCGGCGAGGCCCTGGCCGACGCCGCCCGGCTGGCGGATCGCGGCACCGCTCGGGCCGACGCGCTCGTGGCGACGCTGCGGCCGCTGGGCGACCGAGCGCTGGCGCTGGCCCACGTGCTCGTCGACCACCTCCGCTACGGCGTGCCCCTGACGCCCGCCCTCGAGCGGCTCCGCCTCGAGCTGCGCCTCGACCGTCGGCGGCACGCCGAGCAGGAGGCGCGCCGCGTGCCGGTCCGGCTCCTCGGTCCCCTGGTGGCGTGCGTGCTCCCCGCCTTCGCCCTGCTCACCGTGATCCCCCTGCTCGCAGCGTCGTTGCAGTCGCTGCCCACCTGACCACGGCGGACCCCGCCGACCCGACCCCTGGAGGTCAACCCATGCTCCGGACCCTCGTGTCCCTCCACGTCCTCGCCCTCACCGCCGGCACCCGCCTGCGGCGCCGGGCCCAGCGCGACGACGGCCAGTCGACCGCCGAGTACGCCCTCGTGCTGCTGGGCGCCGCCGGTGTGGCGCTGCTCCTGGTGGCCTGGGCCACCAAGACCGACCGGATCACGCGACTGCTCAACTCGGTCGTCGACAGCGTGCTGTCCCAGGTCACCTGACGTGCCCCGTCGAGCGGAGCGGGGCCAGGCCTCGGTGGAGCTGGCCCTGCTCCTGCCCGTCGTGGCCCTCCTGCTCCTGGCCGTCCTCCAGGTGGGGCTCCTCGCGCGCGACGCCGTCCTCGTGACCCACGCGGCGCGGGAAGCGGCCCGGGCCGCCGCGGTCGAGCCGAGCGTGGCGGCCGCCCGGGAGGCCGCCGAGCGGGCCGGCGGCCTCGCCGCCGACCGCCTCGAGGTCACCACCCGTGCCGACGGGCGCGCCCGCCACGTGACCGTCACCGTCACGTACCGAGCGCCTGCCGCGGTGCCGATCGTGGGCGCGCTGGTGGGCGAGCGCACCCTGCGGGCCGCCGCCACGATGCGCACCGAGTACGACCCGTGACGGGCGCTGCACCCTCCGTCGTCACGGGATCCCCCGGGCAAATGGTCCGAATGCGGCAGAATCGGCATCAGATTCTCGCGGAACCTGCCGATCATGACAGGATCGACCCGCCGAGGGGGCGAACCGGACCACCAGACGCGTCACGCGCCTCAGCTGAGGTGCGCGACCGCAGGTGTCCCGGGTCGTACCCTTCGATCCACCCAAGCGTTGCCACACGATCGGGGTCCCCACGGCCCCCTGGAGGAACCACAGCATGTTCAGACGATCCCTGGCCATCCTGGCCGTGGCCGCGGTGACCGCGCTCTTCGCGGTCCCGCAGGCCTCCGCCCAGGACGCCGAGCTCGACCCCTACGGCGCCGGGGCCTCGGCCACCGCCCTGTTCCTGAGCATCCTCGAGGAGGAGATCGAGCTCACCTTCTCCTCCACCAGCGCTGCGGTGGGCTCCGAGCCCGAGGCTGCCGCCGACGGCCAGGCCGCCGCCACGCCCCTGTTCTCCACCCCGGGCGCCCCGGTGAGCTCCACCGGCGCACTGGTCGAGGGCGAGGACTGCGCCCTCGCCGAGGACCTGCCCGCCCCGATCAACCTCGCCGGCCTCGACATCGCCTGCGTGCGCACCGCCGCCGAGGTGGCCGACGGCTCCCCCGCCGCCGGCGCCACCTCCGACGAGATCGTGCTCGAGGTCATCGACTCCGAGCTCGTCGAGCAGCTGAGCGCCGACCTGCTCGGCCCGCTGCTCGAGCAGATCCTCGCCCCCATCACCTCGCAGCTCGGCACCCTCGGCACGTCGCTCGAGACGCTCGTCGACCTCCTCCTGGCCGACCTCGAGAACGGCGGCACCCTCGCCACCATCGAGGTCGCTCCCACCTCCAGCACCGCCAGCGAGGTGGAGAGCCTGGCCACCGCCCAGGGCGCCACGATCGAGCTCCTGCCCGGTCTGCTGCCCGGCATCGGCCCGATCGCCACCGTGGTCGTCGGCGACTCCTTCTCCTCGGCCGCCGTCGACCCCGCCACCGGCGAGGTCACCATCGACGGCCAGGCCGCCTTCCTCACCGTGGACCTGGTCGGCCTCGAGCTCGTGCTCGAGACCCTGCTCGGCACCGTCGGCGACACCCTCACCGAGGAGCTCGGCCCGCTCGGCGAGGTCCTGCAGCCGGTGCTCGACGCCGTGCTGGACCTCGTGCTCGGGCTCGACGACCAGGTCGAGGAGCTCGTCAACGTGACCATCGACCAGCTGGCCTGCCCGGACAGCCCGCTCGCCGCCATCCTGTGCTTCGAAGCCGGGGGCGTGAACGAGCTCGACGCCGCAGGCCTCGAGGCCTACGGCTTCACCTACGGCGAGGGCACGCGGGGCATCGAGAGCAGCATCCTCGGCCTCAGCGTCCTCGACGGCCTGATCGAGCTCGGGATCGGCCAGACGGCCGCCGGCGCCAACGGCGTGCTCGCCGTCGCCCCGCCCGTCGCGCCGCCCACCGCGCCGCCCGCTGAGCAGCCCCCGCTGCCCCGCACCGGCATGGACGGCGCCACCCCGCTGGCCCTGGCCCTGTTCGCGGCCGCCGCCGCCGGCCTGGCCATCGTCCGCCGCACCCGCACCGTCTGATGTGCGTCGACCGGGGCCCTGAGCAGCGCTCAGGGCCCCGGTCGCCCGTCTCCCGAGGTTCCTCCCGCCCATGGCCCCGCTGATCGCCACCGCCTGCATCGTGCTGATGGTCGCGGCGCTGTCGGTGTACGCCCCCCTCGCCCGGCCCCGCCGACCCGCCCACCTGCGCACCGGTGCCATCACGCCGGTCCCGGCGCCCCAGCCCCTGGGGAACGACCCGGTCAGCCGCCTCGTCGGCGTCCTCCGCACCCGGCGGTGGGCTCGCATGGCGCTCACCACCGCGTCGATCGCCCTGCTCGTCGGCGCCGTCGGCACGATCGGCTACCCCTTCTACACGAACCTCCTCCAGGATCGGATCCAGTCGCAGCTCGACCGGCAGATCGCCAGCCCGGAGCTGCGCCAGGCCTACCTCGATCGCAACGTGGGGATCGGCGACAGCCTCACCCGCATCGTGATCCCCGACATCGACATCGACGTCGTCGTGGTCGAGGGGACCACCGCCAGCGCCCTGCGAGCCGGGGCCGGGCACTACCCCGACACCCCGCTGCCCTGCGAGATCGGCAACGTCGCCATCGCCGGCCACCGCACCACCTACGGCCGCCCGTTCCACAACGTCGACCTCCTCGAGGTGGGCGCGCAGATCACCCTGCGCACCCCCATCGGCGACTGCACCTACGAGGTCAGCCAGGAGCCGTTCGTGGTGAGCCCCCGAGCCCTCGAGGTGGTGGCCAACACCCCCGACGAGGCCACGCTCACCCTGACCACCTGCCACCCGAAGGGCAGCGCCCGGGAGCGCCTCATCATCAAGGCCACGCTGGTCAGCAGCGACCTCGACACCGCCGAGGACGCGGCGTGAAGCGCCGCCTGCTCCGCATCGCCGTGGCCGCCGGCGCGCTGACGGCAGTCGGGATCGGCCCGGCACTCGCCGACTCCTCGATCAACACCGGTCCCTGGTCCGGCTCCTCCCTGAACGAGCCCGTCGTCACCGGACAACCTGATCATGCCGTCACCGTCCAGGGCACCTTCCGCCGCAACCTCTCGCGCTCGATCAGGGTCACCGTGTCAGCCATGCCCACCCAAGGCGGCTGCACGGTGAGCGCCGTCGAGCTCCCGGCCAGCAGCACGCCGAAGGCGTTCGAGGCCTCGCTCGGCATCCCGTGCAACGGCACCTACCGGATCCAGGCGCTCGCCGAGACGATCAACAACAGCGTCATCGCGCCGGCCGACTCCGCCACCGTCGACCGCACCGTGGTGGTCGCCCGGGCCGCTCCCCAGGTCACCGGGGTGGCGGCGGCCTCGACCGGCCGCGCCGTCACCCTGACGTGGAACGACATGCGCAGCGTGGCGCCGGACCTGTCGGGCTACGTCGTGCAGCGCAGCATCGCCAGCGCGCCGTTCGAGACCATCGCCAGGCCCGGGGCCGCCGAGGTCGCCTTCACCGACACCGCGCTGCCCGGCGCCGGCGGCGAAGCCGCCTACCAGGTGATCGCCACCCGTCCGGGCGTCGCCGACTCCAGCGCGTCGAGCGCCGCGGTCACGACGTTCGACCCGGCCCCCGCCGGACCCGCCACACCAGGCCCCACCACGCCCGGCGGCCCGACCACGCCCGGCGGCCCGACCACACCCGGCGGCCCGACCACGCCCGGCGAGCCCGCGGCGCCGGGTGGGCCGACCACGCCGATCACGACCCCGGGCGGGCAGAGCCCGTCGATCTCCGGTGGGCCGTCCAACACCGTGCGGGTGCCGCGGGTGGGGACGCCCTCGCGCAGCTTCTTCCCGCCGCTGCTCACCCCGCCCGTGACGGGCGAGGACGCCGGCTTCGAGGAGACGCTGCCCTTCGACGACGAGGAGCCCGGCGCCGACGAGGCCATCCTCCCCGACGACGAGCTGGCCTCCACCTCCTTCGAGGAGGTGGCCGGCCGAGGGCTGGTGGTGCCCCTCGCCACGGCGCTGGTGCTGGCGGTGTGGGCCTTCCACCTCCGCTACCTGGCCCGGGCCTCCCGGCCCGACACGGCCGGGTACGAGTACGGCTACGAGTAGCCGCCCGGGCTGAGCACCACCGCCAGCAGGTCGAGGGCGGCCTGCTTGTCGAGGTGCTCGTTGGCGTTGCCGCACTTCGGCGACTGCACGCACGACGGGCAGCCCAGGGCGCACCGACAGGCCGCGATGCTGGCCCGGGTGGCCGCCAGGTGCCGATCGGCGGCCTCGAAGGCCAGCTCCGCCACGCCGGCGCCGCCCGGCATGGCGTCGTAGATCACGATGGTGGGCAGGCCGGTCTCGGCCTGCAGCGGGGTCGACACGCCGCCGACGTCCCATCGGTCGCAGATGGCGAACAGCGGCAGCATGCCGATGGCGGCGTGCTCGATGGCGTGCAGCGCGCCCGGGAGTCGGTCGGCCTCGATCCCGGCGGCGTCCACCAGCGGGTGGTCGACGACGCACCAGATCGCCCGGGTGGTGAGGTGCGCGGGTGGGAGGTCGAGCACCTCGGACTGCACGAGGGCGCCGGTGAGGGTGTCCTTGCGCTGGTACCCGATCACCTGGTTGCGGACGTCGACCTCGCCGAGGTGCAGCCAGGCCCGGCCGACGGCCCGTCGGGCCTCTGCCTCGCCGAGCGTGATCTGCGTGGACCGCCTCGGCACCGTGTAGGTGGAGCCGTCGTCGGGCTCCACGGTGGCGAGGCCCTGGGCGAGGTCGAGGTCGGTCACCCGCCACTGCCGGCCCTGGTGGAGGTACGACGCGCCCGTGTGGACCTGCTCGGGTGCCCGGGTGCGGTCGACGTCGCCCACCGGCGTGCCGTCGGCCGTGCGGATGCGCACCGGGGCGCCGGCGGCGTTGCGCAGCCCCACCCCATGCGACGGCCAGCCGCTGCCCACCCAGACGGCCATGGGCTCGTCGCGCCGGCCGCGGTGGCGCACGGCGAGCTCGTCGTCGAGCACGAGCCGGCGCACGGCGTCGTCGAGGAGGCCCGGCCACCACCGGGCATCGGCGTGCGACAGCGGGAGCTCGTGGGCGGCGCAGCGCAGGTGGGGGTCGAGCACGAACGGGTTGCCGGGGTTGACGACGGCCGGCTCGGGCGGGCGGTTCAGCAGCTCCTGCGGGTGCAGGGCCAGCCACTGGTCGAGCTGGTCGTTGCCGGCCACCAGGACGGCGGCCGATGCCGCACCGGCACGGCCGGCGCGGCCGGCCTGCTGCCAGAACGAGGCGATGGTGCCGGGGAAGCCGTCGATCACCACGGCGTCGAGGCCGCCGACGTCGATGCCGAGCTCGAGGGCGGAGGTGGCGATCACGGCCGCCAGCCGCCCGGCCGACAGGTCGTCCTCGATGGCCCGGCGCTCCTCGGCGAGGTAGCCGCCGCGGTAGGCGCGCACCCGCCCGGACAGCGACGCCGGCAGCCGTCGGCGCACGTCGGCGGCGACGGTCTCGACCCCTCGCCGGCTGCGGGCGAAGCCGAGGGTGGTGTGGCCGGCGTCGACCAGCCCGGCCACCACCGCCGCCGCCTCGCGGTGGGCCGAGGCCCTGGCGCCGGTGGTCTCGTCGAGCACGGGCGGCTGCCAGATCGCGACGGTGCGCGGCCCCTGGGGCGACCCGTCGCCGAGGACGGGGACGACCGTGGTGCCCGTCAGGGCCCCGGCCAGGCGCTCGGGCTGCCCGATGGTGGCCGAGCAGCAGATGAAGACCGGGTCGGCGCCGTGGTGGTGGGCGAGGCGCCGGAGGCGGCGCACCACGTTGGCCACGTGGCTGCCGAAGACGCCGCGGAAGGTGTGGAGCTCGTCGATGACGACGTAGCGCAGGCGCCCCAGGAACGTGGCCCACCGCTCGTGGTGGGGCAGCAGGCCGGCGTGGAGCATCTCGGGGTTGGTGAGCACGACGGATGCGTGCTTGCGGATCCACGTGCGCTCCTCGGGGCTGGCGTCGCCGTCGTAGGCGCCGGCCACCACACCGGGGAGCTCGAGGGCGGCGAGGGACCGGAGCTGGTCGTGGGCCAGCGCCTTCGTGGGCAGGAGCACCAGCCCGGTGCCGGGCCGGATCGGGGAGCTGGCGGCCTCGCCCATCGGCGCCTGGAAGCACAGGGACTTCCCCGAGCCGGTCCCCGACGCCACCACCACCGACCGCCCCGAGCGCGCCAGGTCGATGGCCTCCACCTGGTGGCTCCACAGCTGGGCGGGCAGGCGCTCGGCCACCGCCGGCGGCAGCGGTCGGGCCAGCGTCGCGCCCACCGCCGGGCGCGGCGGCAGCTCGGTGAGCTGGGCCAGCCGGCCGGGGCCCAGGGCAGGACGGTCGTCGCCGTGGTCGGGGCCGCGGCCCAGCGCGTCGCGCTCCTGCGCCAACCCTGCCAGCAGCTCGCCGAGCGAGTGGGCGTGGCTGAGCGCTCGGAGGTGGTCGGGCTGCACGGCCATGGCCCTGCAGAGGGTACGCCCGTTCGACGCCAGATGACAGGCCTGTAGTTCCACGCGTGTCGTCCCGGCGGGCTCGGGCCCGTCGGGGCCGACGGGATAGGTTCCGGGGATGGACGTGGTGGTGGGCATCGAGGAGCGCGACGGCGTGACCATCGTGCGGGCCAGCGGCGACCTCGACGTCGCCACCGCACCGCGCCTGCGCGAACAGGTCATCCGGCACATCACGGCCGGACAGGTGCAGGTGGTCCTCGACCTCGAGGCCGTCGACTTCGTCGACTCCACCGGCCTCGGCGTGATCGTCGGCCTCCTCAAGCGCACCCGCAGCCTGGGGGGCGACCTCCGCCTCGTGTCCACCCGGCCGGCGCTGCGGCGCATCCTCGAGCTCACCGCCCTCGACCGCGCCCTCCCCCTGGCCGCATCGGTCGACGAGCTGCTCGGCCCCGGCGGACCGGCCGGGGGCTGAGCCCGGTGGAGCGCACGGTCGAGCTCGAGATCCCCCCTCGCAGCGACTACCTCGCTCTCGTTCGCCTGGTGGTCAGCGCCACCGCCGGCCTCGTCCCCGCCCTCCCCGACCGACGGATCGACGACCTGCGCCTCGCCGTCTCGGAGGCCTGCGCCAACGCCATGGACGCCCAGCGCCGCCAGGACCACGATGCGCCGGTCAACGTCGTGGTCGTGGTCGGGTCGGCCTCGGTGACCGTCACCATCACCGACCGCGCCGGTGGCTTCGAGCTCGACGCGGTCGACCCGATCCCCGAGGTCGAGGACCCGGGCCGCCTGCGCCACGAGCGTGGCCTCGGCATCGCCCTGATGCGCAGCCTGGCCGACTCCGTCACCTTCTCCCCCACCGACGACGGCACCGCGGTGCGCCTGGAGATCGCGGTCGCCGAGACCTGAGCCCTGCGGGTCGGGCCGTCCCCCCGCCACGGTACGATGGGCCCTTGGTGAGCCGGGAAGCCTGGTCGGCGTAGGCCCTCAGCCGCCCCGCCACCAGGAGACACCCTGCTCGCCAACCTGATCCTCCATGCGCTGCTGGCCGGCGTCGTGCTGGCGCTGGGAGCTCGGCTGGGGCGCGCCACGTTCCTCGTGGCCGCGGTGGCGCCGGCGGTCTCCGCCGTCTGGGCGCTGCGCCAGGCCCCGGGGGTGCTCGACGGCGAGCCGGTGACCGTCCGCCAGGCCTGGGTGCCCGACCTCGGCCTGGCCCTCGACCTCCGCCTCGACGCCTTCGCCCTCCTGATGGTCGGCCTCGTGTCGGGCATCGGCGTGCTCGTGTTCGTCTACGCCTACGCCTACTTCGGCGATCGCCCCGACCTCGGGCGCTTCGCCGCCACCCTGACGGCCTTCTCGGGGTCGATGCTCGGGCTGGTCCTGTCCGACAACCTCCTCGGCCTGTTCCTGTTCTGGGAGCTCACGTCGGTCACGTCGTACCTGCTGATCGGCTTCGACGACACCAAGCCGGCCGCTCGCGCGGCCGCCCTCCAGGCGATCCTCATCACGGGCGTGGGCGGCCTCGCCATGCTCGGCGGCTTCGTGGTGCTCGGCCTCGAGGCGGGCACGTTCTCGCTGTCGGAGCTGCTGGCGGCACCGCCGTCGGGGACCGTGGTCGACGTGGCGCTGGTGCTGGTGCTGGTGGGCGCCTGCACGAAGTCGGCCCAGGTCCCCTTCCACTCCTGGCTGCCGGGAGCGATGGCCGCGCCCACACCGGTGAGCGCCTACCTCCACTCCGCCACCATGGTGAAGGCGGGGATCTACCTGGTGGCCCGCTTCGCCCCGGCCTTCGCCGAGGCGACGCCGTGGCGCCCGATCGTGCTCACCGTCGGCTTGGCCACCATGCTCCTCGGCGGCCTCCGCGCCCTGCGCCAGCACGACCTCAAGCTGCTGCTGGCCTACGGCACCATCAGCCAGCTCGGGTTCCTGCTCGTGCTCTTCGGCGTCGGGCTCCCCGAGGCCACGCTGGCCGGCTGCGCGCTCCTGCTGGCCCATGGCGTGTTCAAGGCCGCCCTGTTCATGGTGGTGGGCATCGTCGACCACCAGGCGCACACGCGCGACCTCCGCCGCCTGGCCGACCTCCGTCGAGCGGTCGGGTGGCGACCGGCGATGGTCGTCGCCGTCGTGTCGGCGGCATCGATGGCCGGCATCCCGCTGCTGTTCGGCTTCGTGGCCAAGGAGGCTGCCTACGAGGCCCTCGTGCACGGCGGCATCGGTGCCGTCGACACGCTGGCGCTGGTCGGCGTCGTGGTCGGGTCGATCCTCACCTTCGCCTACAGCGCCCGGTTCCTGCGAGGCACCTTCGGGCCGGCCAGCGACGACGACCCGGTGGCCGATCCCCGCCCGCCGTCGAGGACGTTCCTCGGGCCGGCCGCCGTGCTGGCCGGGGTCACGGTGGTGCTCGGGGTGCTGCCCGACCTCGGCAGCCGCCTGGTGTCCGGCGCCGCCGTGGCCCTCGACGCCTCGGTGGAGCCGGTCCACCTCGCCATCTGGCACGGCCTCAACCTGCCGCTGGCGCTCTCTGCGGTCACGGTGGCCGCCGGCACCGCGCTGGCCGTCGGGTGGGCGCGCGTTGAGCGGTGGCAGGCCGCGGCGCCCAACGTCCCCTCGAGCGACGACGCCTACCAGGCCACCCTCGTGGGCCTGAACCGCCTGGCCGACCGCACCGTCGCCGTGGTCCAGAGCGGCTCGCTGCCGGTCTACCTGGGCGTCACGCTCATGACCCTCCTGCTGCTGCCCGGGGCGGCCCTCCTGCTGGGCAGCGACCTGCCCGCCCTGCCGGCCACGGCCGAGACGCCCCTCCAGCTCGGCGTGGCGGTGGCCATGGCGGGCGCCGCCATCGGGGCGGCCGTCGCCGTCCACCGCTACGTCGCCGTCCTCCTGCTCGGGTTCGTCGGGTACGGGATGGCCGCCCTCTTCGTGATCCAGGGCGCGCCCGACCTGGCGCTGACCCAGCTGCTGGTCGAGACGGTCACCCTGCTCATCTTCGTGTTCGTGCTGCGCCGCCTCCCCGCCCGGGCGCCCCAGTCGCCGTGGCGGCTCGGCACCGCCGCCCGGTTGGCCGTCGCCGGCGGGGTGGGGGTGCTGGTCACCGCCTTCGCGCTGGTGGCGGGTGGCGCTCGCACCCGCGAGCCGATCTCCGGCGAGTACCTCGAGCGGGCACTGCCCGACGGCGGCGGCAGCAACGTCGTCAACGTGATCCTGGTGGACTTCCGCGGCCTCGACACCCTCGGCGAGATCACCGTGCTGGCCGTGGCCGCGCTCGGCATCGTCAGCCTCACGAGGGTCGTGAAGGGGCGCGCCGAGGGCCGGAGCGCCCCGCCGCTCGAGGACGGTCGGCCATGAGGCGCTCCCCCATCTTCGACACCGGCGTCGCCCTCGTGTTCCCGACGGTGCTGATCCTGTCGCTGTACCTGCTCTTCGCCGGCCACAACCAGCCCGGCGGTGGCTTCGTGGGCGGGCTGGTGGCCGGCTCGGGCCTGGCCCTGCGGTTCGTGGCCGGCGGGGTCGACGAGGTGCGGGCCACCACCCGCGTGCAGCCGTGGACGCTGCTGGGCACCGGGCTCTTCCTGGCGGCCACCACCGCGCTGGCCAGCGTCGTGGTGGGCGGCCAGATGCTCGAGAGCGGCAAGGTCGAGCTCGACCTCCCCGTGCTCGGGCTCGTGAAGGCCACCTCGGCCCTGCCCTTCGACATCGGGGTGTACCTCGTGGTCGTCGGGCTCGTGCTCATGGTGGTGGAGTCCCTCGGCGACCCCACCATCGACCCCGACCACCCCCACGGCGAGGCGGAGGGCACATGACCCTCACCGTCGCCGTCCTGGCCGGGCTGCTCTACGCGGTCGGCACGTGGCTGGTCCTCCAGCGCCGGCTCACGCGCATCATCATCGGCCTCGGCATGATGGGCCACGGCGCCAACCTCCTGCTCATCCAGGCCAGCGCCGGGCGCGACGACGCCCCGTTCATCGACGGCGACGCGCCCGCCACCTTGGCCAACACGGCCGATCCGCTCCCGCAGGCCCTGGCCCTCACCGCCATCGTGATCACGTTCGGCGTCACCGCCTTCCTCCTGGCGCTGGCCTACCGGAGCTGGGTGCTCACCCGCGACGACCTGGTGGAGGACGACCTGGAGGACCGGCGCATCGCCCGCCGCGGCGCCTTCGACGAGGAGCTCGCCGACCAGGCGGTCGTCGCCGCCGAACGGGCCCAGGACGAGGACGCCCCATGAGGTGGCTGCTCCCCGCGCCCATCCTCCTCCCGCTGCTCGGCGCGGCCCTCTCGATGGGCCTGGCCGGACGCCGGCCGATCCAGCGCGCCATCGGGATCGTCACGCTGCTGGCCTCCACGGCGGCCTCGGTGGCCGTGCTCGTGGAGGTCGAGGCCAACGGCATCCAGAGCGTCCAGGCGGGCGCCTGGGAGGCGCCGATCGGGATCACCCTGGTGGCCGACCTGTTCTCCGCCATGCTGCTCGTGATCGGGAACCTGATGGTGCTGGCGGTGCTCGTCTACGCGCTCGGCCAGCCCGATGCCGACCGCCACCAGCCCACCTTCCACCCCGTGTACCTGGTGCTGGCGGCGGGCGTGTCGGCGTCGTTCCTCACCGGCGACCTGTTCAACCTGTTCGTCGCCTTCGAGATGATGCTGGCCGCCAGCTACGTGCTCATCACGCTCGGCGGCACCCGGGCCCAGGTCCGCTCCGGCATCACCTACGTCGTGATCAGCCTCCTGGCGTCGGGCCTCTTCATCACCGCGGTGGCGCTCATCTACGCCGCCACCGGCACGGTGAACATGGCCGACCTCAGCGGTCGCATGGCGGAGCTCCCCGAAGGGCTGCGCACCGCCTTCGCCCTGCTGCTCATCGTGGTGTTCGGGGTGAAGGCCGCCATCTTCCCGCTGTTCTCCTGGCTCCCGGACAGCTACCCCACCGCGCCCACGCCGGTCACGGCCGTGTTCGCCGGCCTGCTCACGAAGGTCGGCATCTACGCCATCATCCGCACCCAGACCGTCCTGTTCCCGCCCGACTCGCGGGCCGGCACGGTGCTGCTGGTGCTGGCCGCCCTCACCATGGCCGTCGGCGTCCTCGGCGCCATCGCCCAAGACGACGTGAAGCGCATCCTGTCGTTCCACATCGTCAGCCAGATCGGGTACATGGTGTTCGGCCTGGGCCTGTTCACCCTGGCCGGCCTGGCCGGCACGGTGCTCTACGTCATCCACCACATCGTGGTGAAGACCACCCTGTTCCTCGTCGGCGGCCTCATCGAGCACGTCGGCGGCGACAGCAAGCTGAGCCGGATCGGCGGGCTCCTGCACCGCACACCGGTCATCGCCGCGCTCTTCCTGCTGCCCGCGCTCAGCCTGGCGGGGATCCCACCCTTCTCCGGGTTCGTCGCCAAGCTGGCGCTCGTCGAGGCGGGCGCCGACGCCGGGCAGTGGGCCGTCGTGGCGGTCAGCCTCCTCGTGAGCGCCCTCACCCTGTTCTCCATGACGAAGATCTGGGGCGGCACCTTCTGGGGCGACGATCCCGGCGGCGGACCGGTCCGCACCGGCCGCCTCGGCGCGCCGCCGGCCATGGTGCTCTCCACCGGGGCGCTCGTCGTGCTCAGCCTCGCCATCGCGGTGCTGGCGGGCCCCCTCTGGGACCTCTCCGAGCGGGCGGCGGTCGACCTCCTCGACCCGACCGCCTACGTGCGGGCGGTGCTCGGATGAGCACCCTCGTGCCGGTCGCCTGGCTCACCGCCATCTGGACCGCCCTGTGGGGCTCGGTCACCGTGGCCAACGTCGGCAGCGGCCTCGTCGCGTCGCTCGTCGTCGTCCGCCTGTTCCCGGCGCGCGCCACCAGCTCCGCCGGCTGGGCCCTGCGGCCCGTCGCCGCCGTGTGGTTCGGCCTCTGGTTCACCTGGAAGCTGTTCGAGGCCAACCTCGTGATGCTCTGGGAGGTGCTGACGCCCACCGACTCCACGCGACCGGGCGTGGTCGCCGTGCCGATCTCCCACTGCTCGCCCGGGATCGCCACGCTGATCGCCAACGCCATCAGCCTCACGCCCGGCACGCTCACACTCGACATCCAGGGGACCCCGCCGGTGCTCTACATCCACGTCATGCACCTCGACGACCCCGAGGACGTCCGACGAGACGTCGCCCGGCTCGAGCAGCTCGTCGTCCGGGCGTTCGGCGCCCGCGCGGAGCCTGTCGCCCCCAGCGAGGAGGGCTCGTGGAGCTGATCTCCTCCCTGGCCTTCGCCGGCCTCGTCGTGGCGGCCGTGCTGTGCCTGGTGCGGGTCCTGCGCGGGCCGACGATCGCCGAGCGCATGGTGGCGCTCGACGTGCTCGTGCTCGTCGTGGTCAGCGGCATCGGCGTCGACGCCGTCCGCAGCGGCGAGGCCATCAACGTCGACGTGCTGGTGGTGGCCTCCCTCCTCGGCTTCGTGGGCACCGCCCTCACCGCCCGGTTCATCGAGGGGCTCGGGAGCGACGATGGGTGACGTCGTGGCCGCGGCGCTGCTCGTCCTCGGCACCGTCTTGGTGCTGGCCAGCGCGCTCGGCGTGAACCGCTTCGACGACGTCTTCTGCCGGATGCACGCGGCCACCAAGGCCGCCACCCTCGGCGTGATCCTGATCGCCGCCGCCGCCATGCTCCGGGTCGACGGCTCCGCCGTCCCGAAGCTGGGGCTGGTGATCGTGCTGCAGCTGCTGACCGCGCCGCTCGGGGCCCACCTGCTCGGGCGAGCGGCGCACCAGCGCGGCGAGCTGAGCCCACGGACGGTGCTCGACGAGCTCGCCGAGGCCGACCCGCCGAGCGACGCCGACACCCCCGCCTAGCTGTCGAGCGGGCGGCGTCTGGGACGGACCGGAGCGGGGCACGAAGCCGGGGGTGACGTCGCCCTCGGCCCCGACGGCGACCGCCCAACCTTTTCCTTGTCACACGATCGCAATCGTTGTAACGTGATCGCAACGTTGCTGGTGCGGCCCTCCCCCATCAGCAACCTCCCTCTGAGGCACCGGTTCTTGCGTCGGTCTGTCCGCCCGCCCCGACGCAGGGCCGGTGCCTCGGGCGTTTTCCGGATCGGTGCGCCCTCGGGTGCGAGCCCGACCGCTGGGGTCAGCCGCCGACCTCGCGACGGCCCTCCAGCGCCCGGCCCAGGGTCAGCTCGTCGGCGTACTCCAGGTCGCCGCCCACCGGGAGCCCGCTGGCGATCCGGGTGACCTTCACGTCGAGGTCCTTCAGCAGGCGGCTGAGGTACATCGCGGTGGCCTCGCCCTCGAGGTTGGGGTTCGTGCAGAGGATGATCTCCTCGACGTCCTCGGCGGCGATCCGCACGAGGAGCTCGCGGATGCGCAGCTGCTCCGGCCCGATGCCCTCGATGGGACTGATGGCCCCCTGGAGCACGTGGTAGCGGCCGTTGAACTCCTGCGTCTTCTCCACGGCGACGATGTCGCGGGGCTCCTCGACGACGCACAGCAAGGTGGCATCGCGCCGCTCGTCGCTGCACAGCTCGCACGAGTCGCCCTCGGCGATGTTGAAGCAGCGCTGGCAGAAGCTCACCCGGTCCTTGGCCTCGGTGATGGCCCGGGCCAGGCGCAGGGCGTCGAGCTTCTCCAGCTTCAGCAGGTGGAAGGCGATCCGCTGGGCCGACTTCGGGCCCACGCCCGGCAGGCGGCCGAGCTCGTCGATGAGCTCCTGCACCGGCGCGGCGTACACGTTGGCCATCGCGGCTCAGCCCCCGCCGAGGAGGCCGCCGAGGGGACCCATGGCCTCGCGCTGCACCTCGGCCAGCCGGGCGTTGACGTCGTGGAGGGCCGCCAGCACCAGGTCCTCGAGCATGGCGGTGTCGGCGGGGTCGACCACCTGCGGGTCGATCTGCACGCCGAGCACCTGGCCGGTGCCGGTGGCGCGGATCCGCACGACCCCGCCGCCCGCCACCCCCTCCACCTCGCGCTCGGCTGCCTCGGCCTGTGCGGCCATCATCTGCTGGGCCTGCTCGAGCAGGTCGCCGAAGCCGGCTCCGCCGAGAGCACCGAGGTCGGGCAGGCCGGGCAGCGCCGCTGCTCCGGGATCGTCGTCGGGCGCGTCGCTCATCGCTCCGCAGCGTAGGCCCTCGCCTGGGCGCTCCGGTGCCTGTCCCGCCCGGGGATCAGGGCTCGTCGACCAGCTCGGCGCCGGGGAAGGCCTCGGCCAGCCGCTCGACACCGGAGCCGGCGTCGGGCGCGTCCTCGAGGTCGTGCACGTCGATGGCCTCGTCGTCGTCGGCGGGGCTCGGCGCTGCGGCGGGGGCGGGCGGCGCGCCGGCCGAGGGGACGGCGGCCGGCGGCAGCCCGCTGACCTCGGCGTCGGTGACGAGGCGCAGCACCACGGGGCGTCCGAGGGCGGCGGCCAGGGCGGCCTCGACCTCCGGTCGCTTCTTCTCGCAGTGGTCGCGGGTGGGGCCGTTGGCCAGGGCGAACACCGCCGTGGCGCCGTCGGGCTCGGCGAAGGTCCCGGTGCCGAAGACCGCCTTGGTGCCGGGCTTGAGGCCGGGCAGGACCGTGGTCGCCCACACCTGCTCGAGCGTCGTGCGGTCGAGTGGCGCGGCGGGCGCCGCCTCGCCGGCCGACGACGACGGCGCCGTCGGGGCGCTTGCGGGCTCCGGCTCCGCCGCCGGCGGCGCCGCAGCCGGCGGCGCTGCTGCGGGGGGCGTGGAGGGGGCCGTGGCCTTGCGGGCGGGCGGGCGCACCGGGCCGGGACGGGCCCCGGTGGCGCGGGCCAGCTCCTCTCGGGCGCCGTCGGCCGGACGGGTGGACCGCGGCGGGGGCGGCGGCGAGGGTGCTCGAGCCGCCGAGGAGGTGGGGGCCGCCGCGCTCGGCGCGTCGGCGCCCGTGGGGGCCGGCACCGCTGCGGGGGCGACCTGCCCGCGCTCGAGGCGGTCGAGCCGCTCGAGGACGGCGTCGAGGGAGCGATCGGCGTCGGGCCGGCAGAGGCGGACGAGCGCCACCTCCAGGACGATGCGCGGATCGGGCTTCTTGGCCAGCTCCACCAGCGCCTCGCCCAGCACCTCGAGGGCGCGGGTGAGGCCCGGGGCGCCGAGCTGCTCGCCCAGCGCGCTGGCTGCCGCCAGGTCGGGCGCCGGGAGGTGGCGGTCGGGGGCGCCCATCACGGCGAGGAAGGCGTCGCGCAGGCGTCCGATCAGGACCTCGCCCAGCGCTCGCGGATCGCGACCGGCCGAGGCCGCGTCGGCCACGGCGACGAGGGCTGCGCCGGCGTCGCGCGCCACCACCGCCGCCAGGATGGCGTCGACCGGCTGGCCCTCCGCCACCACGCCGCCCATGGCCGACACCTGGTCGAGGGCGGACAGGGTGTCGCGCGCCGAGCCGCCGCCCATGCGCACCACGTGCTCGACGGCGTCCTCGCCCAGCTCCAGGCCGGCGTCGGCGATCACGAAGCGCACGTGGTCGGCCAGCTCGTCGGCGGGCAGCAGGTGGAACTCGAAGTGCTGGGTGCGGCTCCGGATGGTGGGCAGCACCTTCTGCGGGTCGGTGGTGGCGAGGATGAACACCACGTGCGACGGCGGCTCCTCCAGCGACTTCAGCAGTGCGTTCGAGGCCCCGGTGCTCAGCATGTGCACCTCGTCGAGGATCACCACCTTGCGGTTCCCCGAGGTGCCGAGGGGGATGCGGTCGATGAGGTCGCGGATGTTGGCCACACCGTTGTTGGAGGCGGCGTCGAGCTCGAGCAGCCAGTCGACGATGCGGCCGTCGTCGACGGCCAGGCAGTTCGGACAGGTGCCGTCGGGCTCGCCGTCGACGGGGTGCTCGCAGTTCAGGACCTTGGCGAGGATGCGGGCCGTCGACGTCTTGCCCGTGCCGCGGGGGCCGCTGAAGAGGTAGGCGTGGCCCACCCGGTCCTCGGCCACGGCGGTGCGCAGGGCTCGCACCACGTGCTCCTGGCCCCGCAGGTCGGCGAAGCGCTTCGAGCGGTAGCGGCGGTAGAGCGCCTGGTACGGGTCAGCCATCGGCGCCGACCCTACCGGCCCCGTCGGCCCCCTGGCCCGGCCGCGAAGCGCCCCGCTCCCCCATGTGGTGGTCAGGCGGTCTGCGGCACACCGCAGGCTCCGCTGAGAGCTGCTGCCTCCCGGCCCTGACTCGGTTCACGGACTGCAGTTGCACAGGACCCGACCACCACATGTGAGAGCGGGACGGTCGACACGATAGCCTCATCGGTCCTGGGCGCCACCTCCGGGTGGTCCCGTGGAGGGGTGCGAGAGCGGCCGAATCGGCACGCTTGGAAAGCGTGTGTGGGGCAACCCACCGTGGGTTCGAATCCCACTCCCTCCGCCAGCCGGCCTCAGCCGGAGCAGAGCAGCCCGAGCAGGCAGCTCTGCTCCGGGCGGGGCGCCGGCGGGCGCGCCGGAGCCGTGGTGGTCGTGGTCGGCGGCGCACCCGGGGCGGGCACGGGGGCCGGGTCCGGCGCCGGGAGCGCGCCATGATCGCCGGCGCTCGGGTCGCCGGTGCCGAGCACGAGCGGCTGACCGTGCTCGTCGACCTGGACCGGCCGGCGCTCGGGGCGCGTGGCGGCCAGGGCCTCGTCGGCGTGGCGGAAGGCCTCCTGCACGCTGCGCCCGGCCTGGCCCTGCAGCCACCCCTCCCGCACCAGGTGGTGGACCAGGTAGGAGGCGTGCAGTGCCGGGCTCTCGTAGGCCAGCGAGGTGGCGTCGGCGGCACCGGTCAGGATGCGGCCCGGCGCCAGCAGCTCCGTGAAGCCGCCGGCGAAGCAGGTGGCCAGGAGCAGCCACACCTGCTGCGCCGTGGCGGGGGCGAGGAGGCCGGCCAGCTCCTCGTCGGTCAGCGTCTCCCCGTCGGCCAGCACGATCGCCTCCCGACCGGGACCGACCTTGCGGGTGTGGCCGGCATAGGCCAGCACCAGGGTCGTGCCAGGGCCGCCCTGTGCCGCCAGCGCGGCGACCGCCTCCGCCACCTCGGCGCGGCGGGCCTGGCCGTCGCGCAGCACGACCCGGTGGGAGGCGGGCACGCCGAAGCCGTCGAGGGCGGCGTCGATCAGGTCGGCGTCGGCCACCGCCGAGCGCAGGTCGGAGCTCGTCCCCGGGTAGTCGTCGATGCCGATCACCAGGGCGAAGACCTGGCCGGGCGTCGTGGCGGTCGCCTCGAAGACCGGTGGTGGGGGCCCGGGGTCGGCCATCGCTCCCACCAGCTCGCCCGGCGGCTGGATGGCGACCTCCGCGCCGGCCACGTGGCCCAGCGGGTCACCCGGCTGGCGATCGAGCGCCACCGCCGAGGCCCGCTCCACCGACGGCGTCGACGGCAGCAGGCGCAGGCCGCCCGGGGCGATAGCCAGCACCAGGGCGAGGGCGGCCAGCACCGCACGTCGCCCTGCCCCCATCTCGACCCTCCAAGATCCTCCCGGCCGGACGGCCCCAGCGCCGTCCGATCGGGAATGCTGTGGAGTAGTTCGACCGGTGGACGGGCGGTTCCTGCCGGGTCGGGGCCCGATCGGCGGCGGGTAGCGTCCAGCCGTGATGGAACCCGCCCTCGACGACCGAGCTGCCATGGCCCTGGCGCTGGCGGAGGCCGAGGCCGCCGGAGCAGCGGGCGACGTCCCCGTCGGCGCCGTGGTGCTGCTCGACGGGCGCGTGGTGGCGAGGGCCGGCAACCGCCGCCAGCGCGACGCCGACCCCACCGCGCACGCCGAGGTCCTGGCCCTGCGGGCGGCGGCCGCCGCCATCGGGACGTGGCGCCTCGACGGCGCCACCCTGGTCGTGACGCTCGAGCCCTGCCCGATGTGCGCCGGAGCCCTGCTCAACGCCCGCGTGGCCCGGGTGGTCTTCGGCGCCGCCAACACCGACAACGGCGCCTGCGGCACCCTCTACAACCTCTGCGTCGACCCCCGCCTCAACCACGAGGTGGAGGTCGTCCACGGCGTCGAGGCGGCCGCAGCCGGCGCCCTCCTCGACGCGTTCTTCGCCGCCCGACGCCCCTGATCCCCATTTCGGGCCGACCGCACCGGCCTGTAACGTGGTCGACGGAGAGCTGCCAGAGCGGACGAATGGGACGGTCTCGAAAACCGTTGTGGCTTTCGGGTCACCGTGGGTTCGAATCCCACGCTCTCCGCCACGCGTCACCCCCCACGAGCGGCCTCCGGGCCGCTCGTGCCGCGCCCGGCCCTCGGTGGGACCGCTCGGGCCCAGCCCTACGCTGCGCTGATGCGCCGCGGCGGACCCCACAGCATGATCGGGAGCGATCCCGACGCCGTCGCCGGCGTGAAGCTGAGCCGGGCGGTCCTGCGCCGGGTGTGGACCTTCGCCGCGCCCTACCGCAAGCTCCTCGCGCTGTTCCTGACCATCATCGTGGCCGCCTCGCTGGTGAGCCTGGCGCCGCCGCTGCTGTTCCGGCGCATCCTCGACGACGCCATCCCGCAGGGCGACCGCGGGCTGCTCAACGTGCTGGCCGCCTTCGTGGTGGCGGCCGCCATCGCCGATGCCGGCCTGGCCCTCGGCGAGCGCTACCTCTCGTCGCGCATCGGGGAGGGCGTGATCTACGACCTGCGCGTCTCGCTGTTCGACCACGTGCAGCGGATGCCGATGGCCTTCTTCACCCGCGCCCAGACGGGCGCGCTCACCAGCCGGCTCAACACCGACGTGATGGGCGCGCAGCGGGCCATCACCGGCACCCTCGGCTCGGTCGTGTCGAACGTCGTCACGCTGGTGGCCAACGGCACCGCCATCGTGATCCTCGAGTGGCGCTTCGCCGTGATCGCGCTGGTGCTGCTGCCGCTGTTCATCGTGCCGGCCAAGCGGGTGGGCCGGAAGCTCCAGGTGCTGACGCGCCAGCAGATGGACCTGAACGCGTCGATGAACACCACCATGACCGAGCGCTTCAACGTGGCCGGCGCCCTGCTCGTGAAGCTGTTCGGTCGGACCGACGACGAGACGACCGACTTCGCCCGACGGGCCGACGGCGTGCGCACGGTGGGGGTGCGCTCGGCGGTGTACGGCCGCACCTTCTTCGTGGCGCTGGGACTGGTGGGCGCGCTGGCCGCGGCGGCGGTGTACTGGATCGGCGGCCAGCTGGCCATCTCCGGCTCGCTCACCCCCGGCACCCTCGTGGCGCTGGCCACGTTCGTGAGCCGCATCTACGGCCCGCTCACCTCCCTCACCAACGCCCGCATCGACGTCATGACGGCCTTCGTGAGCTTCGAGCGCGTCTTCGAGGTGCTCGATGCGCCCAACCCGATCCCGGATCGCCCGGGCGCCGTGGACCTCGTCGCACCCCGCGGGCGCATCGAGCTCGATGCCGTGCGCTTCGCCTACCCCAACCAGTCGATCGTGGCCAGCCTCGAGGCCGGTGGCCCGGCCCCCCCGCCCGAGGGGGAGCCCCCGCTGGTGCTGCACGGCGTCTCGGCGGTGATCGAGCCGGGCCAGATGGTGGCGCTGGTGGGGCCGTCGGGCTCGGGCAAGACCACCTTGTCGGGGCTCATCCCCCGGCTCTACGACGTCACCGGCGGCGCCATCCGCATCGACGGCACCGACGTGCGCGACCTCACCCAGCGGTCGCTGCGCCAGGCCATCGGGGTGGTGAGCCAGGACTCCCACCTCTTCCACGACACCATCGGCAACAACCTGCGCTACGGCCGGCCGGAGGCCTCCGAGGCCGAGGTGTGGGAGGCCGCCCGCTCGGCCCAGATCGCCGAGCTGATCGAGTCGCTCCCCGCAGGCCTCGACACGCTCGTGGGCGAGCGCGGCTACCGCCTCTCCGGCGGCGAGAAGCAGCGCCTGGCCATCGCCCGGATGCTGCTGAAGGACCCGGCCATCGTGATCCTCGACGAGGCCACCAGCCACCTCGACTCCGAGAACGAGCACCTCGTGCAGGAGGCCCTGGCCGAGGGGCTGACCGGCCGCACCAGCCTCGTGATCGCCCACCGGCTGTCCACCATCCAGGCGGCCGACAACATCCTCGTGCTCGAGGCCGGGCACCTCGTCCAGCAGGGCCGCCACGCGGAGCTGCTGGCGGCGGGCGGGCTCTACGCCGACCTCTACCGCACCCTCATGCGGGCCGAGGTCGACGCCGGGACCTCGGGGTGAGCACCGGTCGCCCGTCGATCTGACGACCCGTCAGGTCCGCCGGTAGCGTCGGCGCATGGACCTGCGGTTCAGCGCCGAGGACGAGGCCTTCCGGGAGGAGGTGCGCACGTTCCTCGAGGCCGCGCTGGCCGACGAGTTCGCCGTCTGCCGCGGGCGGGGCGGCCCGGGCGACGACGACTGCCTGTTCGAGGAGCGCCTGGCCTGGGAGCGCCACCTCGGGGCGAACGGCTGGACGTGCGTGGCCTGGCCGAAGGAGCACGGCGGCCGGGGCCTGTCGCTGCACCAGCAGGTCGTCTACTTCGAGGAGTACGCCCGGGCCCGGGCGCCCGGCCGCATCGGCCACATCGGCGAGACGCTGCTCGGCCCCACGCTGATCGCCTTCGGCACCGACGCGCAGCGAGAGCGCTTCCTCCCCGGGATCGTGGCGGGCACGGAGCTCTGGTGCCAGGGCTACTCCGAGCCCGGCGCCGGGTCCGACCTCGCCAACATCCAGACCCGGGCCGAGCTGGTCGACGGTGCGTGGGTGATCGAGGGGCAGAAGGTGTGGACCAGCCAGGCCCACTGGGCCGACTGGTGCTTCGTGCTGGCCCGCACCGACCGCACGGCCGCCAAGCACAAGGGCATCTCCTACCTGTTGGTGCCGATGCGCCAGGACGGCGTGGAGATCCGCCCCATCCACCAGCTCACCGGCGACTCGGAGTTCAACGAGGTGTTCTTCAGCGGCGCCCGCGCCGATGCCGACGCCGTGGTGGGCGAGGTCGACGGCGGCTGGCGGGTGGCCATGGGCACGCTGGCCTTCGAGCGGGGCGCCTCCACCCTGGGCCAGAACCTCATGTTCCTCAACGAGTGGGACGAGGTGCTGGCGGTCGCCCGCGGCAACGGCCGCATCGACGACCCGGTGGTGCGCCAGCGGCTGATGGACTGCTGGATCCGTCTGCGCCTGATGCGCCTCAACGCCATGCGGATCATGTCGGCCACCGTGGAGGCGCCACCGGCCGCCATGGTCACGAAGCTGTTCTGGGCCACCGTGCACCGCGACCTCGGCGAGCTGGCCGTCGACGTGCTCGGCCCCGAGGCCACCCTGCGCACGGCCACCTTCCCCGACGGCTCGCCCGACTACAGCCGCCTGCAGCGCTTGTTCCTGTTCAGCCGCAGCGACACCATCTACGCCGGCACCAACGAGATCCAGCGCAACATCATCGGCGAGCGAGCCCTCGCCCTCCCCAAGGAGCCCACACCGCGATGACCCCGTTCTGCGTGCGTCCACGACCGCACACCGGTGCTGCCCGCACACAGAACCCGTGGTGAGCGCGCCCACGCCGCCGCCGGGGCGGGAGCTGCTGCGCGGCAAGGTGGTGCTGGTGACCGCCGCCGCGGGCACGGGGATCGGCAACGCCACCGCGCGCCGCTGCCTCGAAGAGGGCGCCACGGTCGTGCTCTCCGATGCGCACGAGCGCCGGCTCGGCGAGGCGGCCGACGAGCTCACGGACCTCGCCGGCGGCACCCGGCCCCTCACGCTGGTGTGCGACGTCACGGTGGAGGAGCAGGTGCAGGCCATGGTCGACGGCACGGTCGCCGAGCACGGCCGCCTCGACGTGGTGGTGAACAACGCGGGCCTCGGCGGCACCGCCGAGCTGGTCGACATGACCGACGAGCAGTGGCACAAGGTCCTCGACATCACCCTCACCGGCACGATGCGCTGCCTGCGGGCCACGCTGCGCCAGATGTACGGCCAGCCGAGCGGCGGCGTGATCGTGAACAACGCGTCGGTGCTCGGCTGGCGGGCCCAGGCCGGCCAGGCCCACTACGCCGCGGCCAAGGCGGGCGTGATGGCGCTCACCCGCTCCGCCGCCATCGAGGCCGCCCCGCACGGCGTGCGCGTGAACGCGGTGGCCCCGTCGCTCGCCATGCACGCCTTCCTGGCCAAGGTCACCACCGACGACCTCCTCGACGAGCTCACCCAGCGGGAGGCGTTCGGCCGGGCCGCCGAGCCGTGGGAGATCGCCACCGTGATCGCCTTCCTCGCCTCCGACTACTCCACCTACATGACCGGCGAGGTCGTGTCGGTCTCGAGCCAGCGAGCCTGACCGTGCCCACCGCCTTCACCTCCTTCGACGACCTCCGCGCCGCGGTCGGCACCCACCTGGGGTTCACCGACTGGGTGGCGATCGACCAGGCCCGGGTCGACCTCTTCGCCGAGGCCACCGGCGACCACCAGTGGATCCACGTCGACGTCGAGCGGGCCACCGCCGAGAGCCCCTTCGGCGGCCCCATCGCCCACGGCTACCTCACCCTGGCCCTGTCGAACCTGTTCCTGCCGCAGCTCCTCGAGGTGCCGGCGGCCTCCAGCGGCGTGAACTACGGCACCGGCAGGGTGCGCTTCCCCGCACCGGTGCCCGTGGGCAGCCGCATCCGCGGCGGCGCCGAGATCAGCGCCGTCGACGAGGTGAGCGGTGGCCTCCAGACCACCATCACCATCACGGTCGAGGTGGAGGGCACCGAGAAGCCCGCCTGCGTGATCGAGTCCCTGACCCGCTGGCTGGCCTAGCTCGACCCCACCCCCGCTTCTGCGTGCGCTGAGCACCGCCCAGCGGTGGCGAGCGCACACAGAACGGGAGGGCTGGGGGTCACTCGGTGGGCCAGCCGCCGTAGGGGACGGTGAGGATCTCGAGGAAGTGGCCGGCCGGGTCGCACCAGTAGACGCCGCGACCGCCGTCGTTGTGGTTGATCTCGCCCTGCCGTGCCCGGCTCGGCTCGGGCCAGTGCTCGAGCCCCCACGCCTGGATGCGACCGTAGATCTGGTCGAACTCCTCCTCGCTCACGAGGAAGGCGTAGTGCTGCGTCGTGAACGCATCCGGGCTGGTGATGAAGTCGAAGCTGGCGCCGTCGTCGAGCGGGACCGCCATGAAGTGGCCGAGCTGGTACGGCGCCGGGAGGCCGAGCACCTCGCTGAAGAACGTCGCCGAGGCGTGGGCATCGTGCGCGTGCACGATCGTGTGGTTGAAGCGGACCGCCATGCACCGATTGTCGCGTCGGTCGGCGACGTCTGTGGTCGATTTCGTCCGCTGGGCGAACGTCGTCGACCAGAGACGTCGGGACCTCGGGGGTCAGGTGGTGAGGAGGACGGAGCTGCCGTGGCCGAAGAGGCCCTGGTTCACCGTGATGCCGGCGGTGGCACCTTCCACCTGGCGGCCCTCGGCCTGGCCGCGGAGCTGCCAGGTGACCTCGCACACCTGGGCGATGGCCTGGGCGGGCACGGCCTCGCCGAAGCAGGCCAGCCCGCCGCTCGGGTTCACCGGGATGCGGCCGCCGAGGGTGGTCTCGCCGTCGTTGAGGAGCTTCTCCGCCTCACCCTCCTTGCAGAGGCCGATGTTCTCGTACCAGTCGAGCTCGAGGGCGGTGGAGAGGTCGTAGACCTCGGCCAGGGAGAGGTCCTCGGGGCCGATGCCGCTCTCCTCGTAGGCGCCGGCCGCGATCGAGTCGCGGAAGGTGAGCTCCGGCGGCGCCAGGGCGGCGGCGGAGTCGGTGGAGAAGTTCGGCATCTCGATCACCGTGTTCGGGAACCGCGGCGACACGGTCGACACGGCCCGGATGCGCACCGGGTTGGTGGCGTGCTTGCGGGCGTAGTCCATCGAGGTGAGCACCACGGCAGCGGCGCCGTCGGAGGTGGCGCAGATCTCGAGCAGGCGCAGCGGGTCGGCCACCATCGGGCTGTTGAGCACCTCCTCCTCGGTCACCTCCTTCCGGTACCGGGCGTTGGGGTTGTGCAGGCCGTGGCGCGCGTTCTTCACCTTCACCTTGGCGAAGTCGGCGTCGGTGGCGCCGTAGAGGTCCATGCGCCGGCGGGCGTAGAGGGCGAAGTAGGTGGGGTTGGTGGCACCGAGGAGGCGGAAGCGCAGCCAGTCGGGGTCGTCCCAGCGCTCGCCGGCGGTGGGGGCCAGGAAGCCCTTCGGGGTGGTGTCGGCGCCGACGACCAGCGCCACGTCGCACAGCCCGGCGAGGATGCGCGACCGGGCGGTGTCGATGGCCGTCACGCCCGAGGCGCAGGCGGCGTACGACGACGCCAGCCGGGCGCCGTTCCAGCCGAGGGCCTGGGTGATGGTGGAGGCGGCCACGTAGCCGGGGTACCCGTTGCGCACGGTCTCGCCGCCGGCCACGAACTGCACGTCGCTCCACGGCACGCCCGCGTCGTCGAGGGCGGCCAGCGCCGCCTCGATGCCGTACTCGTGGAACGGGCGGCCCCACTTGCCCCACTGGTGCATGCCCGCACCGAGCACGGCGACGCTCTCGGGAGCCGTCATGCCACACCTCCCTCGACCGGCTTCCACCGGTACATCAGGTGGGTCACGCCGTCGATCTCGTAGACCGGCTCGACGACGAGCTCCACGGTGGCGCCCACGGTGAGGTCGTCGACCCCGTAGCCGTCGGCCACCTGGCCGAGGATCACCATGGCCTCTTCCGCCAGCTCGACGGCCGCGATGGCGAACGGGACGTGCTCTTCGCCGCTCGGGATGAACGGCGGCGGCGGCTGGTACTGGGCATCGGTGTAGCTCCACACCGTGCCGGTGCGCGACAGCTCGACCTCGTCGAACTCGCGCCCCCGGCACTCCGGGCTGCGGCAGAAGCCGCTGGCCCGCGGGAAGAACACGGTGCCGCAGGTGGTGCAGCGGGTGCCGAGGAGGGCCGGCTGGTCGGTGGTGGTGAACCACCCCTCCACAGCGGGCACGGCGGTGGTCGTCATCGGCAGGCTCCCGGGGCTCGGACCTGACGCACCGTCAGGAACGAGCCCCAGCATCGCGCACCTACTTGGCGGCGCGGAAGCCGACCTCGAGGTCGGCGAGGATGTCGTCGATGCTCTCGAGGCCGACCGAGAGGCGCACGAGCCCGGGCAGCACGCCGGTCGATGCCTGCTCCTCGGCGGTGAGCTGGCTGTGGGTGGTGCTGGCCGGGTGGATGGCCAGGCTGCGGACGTCGCCGATGTTGGCGACGTGGCTGTGCAGCTCGAGGGCCTCGACGAACCGCTGGCCCGCCTCCTTGCCGCCGGCGATCACGAACGCCGGCACGGAGCCGTAGCCCCGACCGCCGGTGTACTTCGTGCCGCGCTCGTGCCACTTGGAGCTGGCCAGGCCGGCGTGGGCCACCGACTCCACCTGGGCGTGGCCCTCGAGGAACTCCACCACCTTGGCGGTGTTCGCCACGTGGCGCTCCATGCGGAGGCTGAGCGTCTCGATGCCCTGGAGCAGGAGGAAGGCGTTGAATGGGCTCAGCGCGCTGCCCAGGTCGCGGAGCAGCTGCACGCGCGCCTTGAGGACGAAGGCGCCCGGACCGAGGGCCTCCCAGTACTTGAGGCCGTGGTAGCTGGCGTCGGGCTCGGTGAACCCGGGGTGCTTGCCGCTGGCGCCGAAGTCGAACGAGCCGGCGTCGGCGATGATGCCGCCGATCGACGTGCCGTGGCCGCCGAGGAACTTGGTGGCGGAGTGGACCACGATGTCGGCGCCCCACTCGAACGGCCGGATCAGGTAGGGGGTGGCGACCGTGTTGTCGACGATGAGCGGCACCTGGTTGTCGTGGGCCACGCCGCTGACGCCCTCGATGTCGAGCACGTCGTTGCGCGGGTTGCCGATCGTCTCGGCGAAGAAGGCCTTCGTGTTCGGACGGACCGCCGAGCGCCACTCGTCGAGGTCGTCGGGGTCGGCCACGAAGCTCACGTCGATGCCGTACTTCGGCAGCGTGTGGTGCAGCAGGTTGTAGGTGCCGCCGTAGAGCGAGGTGGACGACACGATGTGGTCGCCGGCCTGGGCGAGGTTCATGATCGCCAGGGTCTCCGCGGCCTGGCCGCTGGAGACGGCCAGCGCGCCGGGGATGCCCAGCGCCGTGTCGGGCGCACCCTCGAGCGACGCCACGCGGGCCTCGAGCACGCCCTGGGTGGGGTTCATGATCCGGGTGTAGATGTTGCCCACCTCGGCCAGGCCGAAGAGGTTCGCGGCGTGGGCGGAGTCGCGGAACGTGTAGCTGGTGGTCTGGTGGATCGGCACCGCCCGGGCGCCCGTCTCGTCGGGGGTCTGCCCGGCATGGATCTGGCGGGTCTCGAAACCCCAGCTGGTGTCGCTCACGGCGGTGCGCTCCTCATTCTCCGAATAGTTGACCGATTTGGTCAAGGTTAGGGCTGGGCCGGGCGCGCAGCAAGGCGCTCCCCCGGTTTGGCCCCATCGCCACCGACATGGTGGGATGAACCGCCCGCACCGTACCGGCCCTCCGGCGCCGCAGCGGACGGCACGGCACCATGGACGACACCCTCACCAAGTCGGAGCGCGAGGCGCTCAAGGCGATCTACCGCCTCACGCGCGACGGCACCGAGGCCCACACCGGCGCCCTGGCCGACGTCCTGGGGCTGTCGCCCGGCACCGTGACCACCACGGTGAAGCGCCTGGCCGACCGGGGGTTCGTCGACCACCGGCCCTACCAGGGCGTGAGCTTCACGGCCCTCGGCCAGCGCACCGCGGTGGCCGCCATCCGGCGCCACCGCATCGTCGAGCGGTTCCTCGCCGACATGCTGGGCTACGCGTGGAACGAGGCCGACAAGTTCGCCATGAGCTTCGAGCACGACCTCCCCGACGAGGTGCTCGACCGGCTCTTCGTGGCCCTGCACCGCCCCACCACCTGCCCCCACGGGTTCCCGATCCCGCGAGCCGAGGACGTCGAGCTGCCGGCCACCCCCGACCTCTACGCCCTCGAGCCCGGCGAGATCGCCGAGGTGGCGCTGTCGGGGTCCACCGACCCCGAGCTCGTCACCTTCCTCGGCACGCTCGGGCTCGTCCCCGGGGTCGAGGTCGTCGTCGTCGAGAAGCACCCCTTCGACGGCCCGCTGGTGGTCAAGGTCGACGGTCACGACCGCACCATCGGCGAGCGGGTGGCGCGGCAGATCTACGTCAACCGCCCCGTCCAGGCCGCCGGCTGACCGACGCCCGCCACGGGTCGCCGGCGGCCCGCCGCCGAGGGCCCGCCCCTTGTCGGCCGCCCGCTGCGATGGTCTGATCCTCGACGTGACGGATCCCGCCGAGCGACCCGAGGTGCACTCCACCGGCGAGCACGTCGCCGGGTGGGCCGGCCTGGCGGCCATCGGCGCCGCCTGGGTGGCGGCCCACTACAACGTCGCCGGGACGCTCCAGCGCCTGGACGGCACGTGGGACCCGCCCGCCTGGCTGGCGCCGGTCGAGCGGGCCGTCCTGCTCGTCGTCGGCTTCCTGGCCTCGCTGCTGTTCGTGACCATCGTGCAGGTGGTGTTCCGGCGACGCCTGGCCCGCCGGCTCGAGGACGTGGAGCCGCGACGCCAGGTCCTCGTGTTCCTGGTGCCGGTGGTCGGCTGCCTGGTCGCGTCGCGCCACTTCGGGGTGATGGTCACCGGCCCCCTCCTGCTGCTGGTGCTCAACCTCACCCAGCTGGCCCGGAACCTGCCGCCGTCCACCCCGGCGCGCGAGGTGTTCGGGCGGGTCAGCCGGGTGGCCGTGGCCGGCGGTCGCCAGGCCGGCCGGATGAGCCAGCAGGCGTCGTCGAGCGCCCGCCGGCTGCTCCAGGAGCAGCGCCGGGACGACCCCTCGCCGCCCTTCTGAGCGGCGCTCGGCGAGGGTCGCGCCGCGACGAGGCGTGGGTATCCTGCTCGCCGATGCCCACGCCGCTGCCCGACGCAGCATCGGTCGATCTCCTGCCGCCGGCGGCCGACGAGACCCGAGCGACCGCACGCGGGATCGCCACGGCCGTGGCCCAGGACGGGCAGCTCACCGATGTGCAGCGCGTGCTGCTGGAGGCGCTGATGCCGGCGATGACGGGTCACGAGGTCGACCTCCACGACTTCGTGCCGCTGTCCGCCGAGGAGCTCGGCGAGGTGCTGCGCCGCCGGAACGCGGTGTTCCGCACGCGTGGGGTGCAGGTCATGCTGCTGGCCGCCCTCGTGCTGAGACCGCGCCCACCGGCCGTGGCTGCGCAGGTGGAGGCCGCCGCCCTCGAGCTCTCGGTCGACGACGGCATGGTGGCGGTGGCCCGCCGATTCGCCGCAGGGTCGCTCGGGCTGGCCGCCGCCGACTTCGAGCGCAACGGCTACACGGCGCACTGGGGTCCGGAGCAGCAGCGGTCGCTGCACGTCACCACCGAGCTCGCCGCGCCCTGGGACGTGTCGGTCCACGACCCGGCGCTCGCCGGGCGGTGGGCCGCGCTGGAGGCGTTCCCCGCCGGCACCCTCGGCCGCGGCGTCTGGGAGCTCTACCGCGCTCGGGGCTTCGCCTTCCCCGGCGCACCGGGATCGGCGCCACCGCTCCTGGCGCAGCACGACTGGGTGCACGTCCTGGCCGACTTCGGGACCACCGTGGAGTCGGAGCTCGAGGTGTTCGCCCTCATCGCCCGAGCCAACGACGACCTGCGCGCGTTCTCGCTCCTGGCCATGGTCGTGTCGCTCTTCGAGACCGGGTACCTGCGGACCGGTGCCGGCCTGTTCGAGGCCTCACCGGGCCACCTGTCGGTCGGACGCGGGATGGCCCTGCGCGTGGCCGACGCCATGCGGCGCGGCGCGCTGTGCCACGACACCCTCACGGGCGACGCCAGCATCGACTTCCTCCGGGTCGACTGGTTCTCGCTCGCCCACCTGACCCTGGACGAGGCTCGAGCGCGCTTCTCCCTGCAGCCACGATCCGAGGCTGCCCGGGCCGCAGGCTCCGTCGGGCCCTGGGAGCGGGGCGGGATCAGCCCCTTCCAGCTGTCCAGCGGAGCCGCGGCCGCCGCCGCCGAGGGTCGGCCGTACGACAGCTACGGCGCCACCGTCGGCTGAGCGCTAGCGGTCGGGCTCGGCGGCCCGCAGGAACGCCGGCCACTCCCCGCCGCCGTGGAGGACGAGGTTGGCGCCGGTGGCGTAGCCGGCCAGCGGGCTGGCCAGGAACACGACGGCGTCGGCGATCTCCGCCGGCGCCCCGAAGCGCCCCACCGGCACGGTCGCAGCGACGCGCGCCAGCCCGGCCTCGCCGCCGTAGTGGTCGAGGCTGTCGGCGGTGGCCACCAGCCCGGCCGACACGGCGTTCACCCGCACCTTCGGCGCCCACTCGACGGCCAGGGACTGCGTGAGGTTGAGCAGGCCGGCCTTGGCGGCGCCGTAGGCCGCGGTGCCCGGCGACGGCCGCAGGGCGCTGACGCTGGCCACGTTCACGATCGCCCCGCCGTCGGCCTGGCCCTGCATCACGCGGTTGGCGGCCTGCGCCACGTGGAGGGGGGCGAGGAGGTTGAGGCGGATGATGGCCTCGGAGAAGCGCGGCGAGGCATCGGCGGCGTCGGCGTTGGGCGACCCGCCCGCGTTGTTGACCGCGATGTCGAGCCGCCCGTGCTCGGCCACGATCGCCGCCACCAGCGCCGCCACCTGGTCAGGGTCGCGCACGTCGCAGGGGTGGAACTCGTGGTCGGGCGCCTCGGGGGCCGTCCGTCCGCAGACCACCACGTTGGCGCCGGCGTCGGTCAGCCGTGCGGCGATGGCCGCGCCGATCCCCTTGGTGCCGCCGGTCACCAGCGCGACCTGCCCAGCGAGGTCGACGGCGATGCTCACGAGCCCTCGCTGAGCTCGTGGGTGGCGCCGGCCAGCTCGGCGGTGGCGCCGGCCAGGCGGGCCATGTCGGCACCGGTCGGGTTCTGGAACACGCGCAGCCCGAACTCCGGCACCACGGCCAGGAGGTGGTCGAACACCTCGGCCTGCACCTCCTCGAACGCCTCGAAGCTCGTCTCGCGGGCGAACGCGTAGACCTCCACGGGCACGCCCTCGGGGGTGGCCTCCTTCACGCGCACCAGGGCGGTGAGGTCGCCGCCGTCGCCGTGGATCCGTGGGTGGCTGCGCACGAAGGCCTCGGCGTAGGCCCGGAAGGCGCCGATGTTGGTCATGCCCCGGCGGTGCGGGATCACCCCGGCGGGCAGGTGGGCGTCGGAGGCCACCTCGACCTCGATGGCGGCCTGCTTGGCCGCCACCCAGTCGTGCAGCAGCTCCCAGCTGGCGAAGCGGGCCTCCTCGGCGTCGGTGAGGAATCGCACCATCGACACGTCGAGCCGGATGGAGCGCATGATCCGCCGCCCGCCGCCCTCATAGATCGGCCGCCAGTTGGTGAAGCCGCCCTGCGTGAGGCTCTTGGTGGGGATGGTCACCATCGTGCGGTCGGCGTTGAGGATCTTCACCGTGTGCAGGGTGACGTCGACCACCTCGCCGTCGGCACCGAAGTCGGCCGCCTCGATCCAGTCGCCCTGGCGCACGACGTCGTAGTTCTGCAGCTGCACGGAGGCGACGAAGCCGGTGATGGTGTCCTGGAACACGAGCAGCAGGATGGCGGTCAGCGCGCCGAGGCCACCGAGCAGGACGAGCGGCGAGCGGTCGGCCAGCACCGCCACGATCAGGATCGAGCCACCCAGGAACATGATCGTGTTGACGATCTGCAGGTACCCCTTGATGGGGCGGTTGCGGGTGGGGTCGTAGTGCATCTCGTAGATCTCGTCGGCGGCGTTGAGCAGCCCGGAGATCACGAACATCGACACCAGCACCACGATGGAGAGGAGGACCCGCTGGGTCCCGATCACCACGTCGGGATCGTCGTCGGGCACCACGCCCACCACCACGAACGCCACCACCACGGGCAGGAGCAGCGACACCCGCTGGGGCACGCGCCGGCGGAGCAGCGCGTCGTCCCACCGCACCGGCGACTCGAGGATCTCCCGCTCCAGGATCCGCAGGATCTTCGTCCGCAGGATCAGGTAGAGGACGAACGATGCTGCGATCGCCCCAGCCACCCACAGGCCCGTCTCCGCCCCGTCGCTCATGGGAGCCGACGGTACTGCCTCGGCTACGGTCTGCCGAGACCTGACGACCCATCAGATCAGCGGCCGGAACGGCCGTCGGACCGACCCCGGAGCGCCATGCCGACGACCACCACGATCCACGACGACGGCATCGCCGAGGTGGTGATGGACAACCCGCCGGTCAACGCCCTGACCGTGGCCGGGTGGTTCGGCCTGGCCGACGCGCTGACGGGGCTCGGCCGCGACCCAGCGGTGCGGGTGGTCGTCCTGCGCGCCGAGGGCCGGGGCTTCAACGCCGGCGTGGACATCAAGGAGATGCAGGCGACGGAGGGCTTCGACGCCCTGCTCGGCGCCAACCGGGGCTGCTACGCCGCGTTCGCCGCGGTGTACGAGTGCCCGGTGCCGGTGGTGGCCGCCGTCAACGGCTTCTGCCTCGGCGGCGGCATCGGCCTGGTGGGCAACGCCGACGTCATCGTCGCCGCCGACGACGCCACCTTCGGCCTGCCCGAGGTCGACCGCGGCGCACTGGGCGCGGCCACGCACCTGAGCCGGCTGGTGCCCCAGCACAAGATGCGGGCGATGGTGTACACCTCGGCCACCGCGACGGCGCAGGAGCTGCACCACTTCGGATCGGTGCACGCCGTGGTGCCCCAGGCCGACCTGCGGGCGGCCGCCATGGAGGTGGCCGGCCAGATCGCCGCCAAGTCGCCCACGGTGATCCGGGCCGCCAAGGAGAGCCTCAACGGCATCGACCTCTGGGACGTGAAGCGGAGCTACCGCTTCGAGCAGGGCTTCACCTTCGAGCTGAACCTCTCGGGCGTGGCCGACGAGCACCGCGACGCCTTCGTGGCGAAGCGCGACACGGACGTGGAGACGTGATGGCCGCCCCCAAGGACAAGCGCTGCAGCGAGGACGAGGCGGTCGCCGAGCTGCGGTCGGGGATGACGATCGGCTTCGGCGGCTGGGGGTCGCGGCGCAAGCCGATGTCGGTCATCCGCAGCATCGTCCGCTCCGACCTCACCGACCTCACCGTGGTGTCGTGGGGCGGGCCCGACGTCGGGCTGCTGTGCGCCACCGGCAAGGTGAAGCGCCTCGTGTACGCGTTCGTGTCGCTCGACTCCATCCCGCTCGAGCCCCACTTCCGCGCCGCCCGCCAGGCCGGCGCCATCGAGGACGAGCCCTACGACGAGGGCATGTTCCTCCTCGGCCTCCAGGCCGCCGCGTGGCGGGTGCCGTTCCTGCCCACCCGGGTCGGCCTCGGCTCCGACATCCTGCGCGACAACGATCGCGTGCGCATGGTGACCTCGCCCTTCGACGATGCCGAGGAGCTCGTGGCGGTGCCGGCCCTCACCATGGACGCCGCCTTCGTCCACATGAACCGCGCCGACGCCCGTGGCAACGGCCAGTACCTCGGGCCCGACCCCTACATGGACGACCTGTTCCTCGGTGCCGCCGAGCGCCGCTTCCTCTCCACGGAGCGGGTGGTGGCCACCGAGGAGCTCGCGGAGGCCGGTCCGCCGCAGTCGCTCCTGATCAGCCGGCTGTCGGTGGACGGCGTCATCGAGGCGCCCAACGGCGCCCACTTCACCTCGTGCGATCCCGACTACGGGCGCGACGAGGCCTTCCAGAAGCAGTACGCCGCGTCCGCCAAGTCCCCCGAGGCGTGGGCCCAGTTCCGGGCCGACTGGCTCGACCTCAGCGAGGCCGACTACCAGGCCAGGCTCCAGACCGACGGAGGTGCGGCGTGACCGACCAGCTGCAGGACCTCGTGCACCGCGCCGACGTGTGCGTGGTCGCCATGGCCGAGTGCTTCCGCGGCGACGGCGAGATCCTGGCCAACCCCATCGGCACCATCCCGATGATCGGGGGACGGCTCGCCCGGGCCACCTTCGAACCCGACCTGGCCATGACCGACGGCGAGGCCCGCCTGATCGCCAACGACGAGGCCTTCGCCTGGCCCGGCGGCAAGGTGGTGGAGCACTTCAACCCGTACCGCCAGATGTTCGGGTGGGTGTGGAACGGGCGTCGCCACGTGGTGATGGGCGGCACCCAGATCGACCAGCACGGCAACCAGAACTTCGCCGCCATCGGCGACTACCAGCAGCCCAAGGTGCAGCTCCTCGGCTACCGGGGCGCCCCCGGCAACACCATCAACGACACCACGTCCTACTGGGTGCCCAACCACTCGCCCAACGTGCTGTGCGCCCGCGTCGACACCGTCTGCGGCGTCGGCTACGACCGCGCCGCCGAGCTCAGCGAGCCGCAGCGCCGCTTCCACGAGATCCGCTTCGTCGTCACCAACCTGGCCGTGCTCGACTTCGCCACGCCGGACCACCGGATGCGCCTGCGATCGGTCCACCCGGGCGTGACCGTCGACGAGGTGCAGGCCGCCACCGGCTTCGAGCTGGCCGTGCCCGACGACGTCCCGGAGAGCCGCCTGCCCACCCCGGACGAGCTCGAGCTCATCGACACGGTGATCGACCCCACCGGCGAGCGCCTGCGCGAGGTCCCCGACCCCTGAGCACGGTCCGCCGCCCCCCGGCGGCGCGCTACCGTCGGCGTCGAGGACCTTGGCGGGTCATCGGAGCGCACCCATCCACCTGGGCGGACAAGGGAGCTCCACATGCAACGTGACATCCGACGGGTCCTGCTCGCCCTGCTCGTGGCCCTGGCCACGCTGGCCGGCGCCACGACGCTGGCCGGTGCCATCACCGGCGGCACCGACGACGATCCCCTCGACCCCGCCCACCCCGAGGTCGGGCTGATGTTCTTCTACGCCGCCGACGGCCGGTACCGGTGCTCCGCCACCCTGATCGAGCCGCGGGTGGTCCTCACCGCCGCCCACTGCACCTACGGCGACGTGGGCAAGGTGGCCATCACCTTCGACACGCAGGTGGCCGGCGACGCGGTGGCCGCCCGCACCGCCCTCCCCCGCGCCATCGACGACCCCGGCACCGGGCTCGAGGGCTCCGGGTACACCGACGGCCTCTGGCTGGTGAGCTACGACGCCGATGGGCAGCCGATCGTCGACGACGACGGCAACGTGGTGCGCACGCCCTACCCCAACGACGGCGCTCCCGACGGCACCGCCGACGGCAGCCCGGTGTGGATCACCGGCACGGTGCTCAGCCACCCGGAGTACAGCGACTTCACCGACATCCGGAACTGGAACGACACGGGCGTGATCATCCTCGACGAGCCCGTCACCGGGATCGAGCCGGCCGAGCTGGCCCCGGTCGGCACGCTGGACGGGTTCCGGCAGAAGGACCTCGTCAAGCAGCTCGTGCGCACGGTCGGCTACGGCACCGAGGTGCGCCAGGCGGAGGGCGGGGCCCAGAAGCCGACCCCCCAGAGCTACCCGCTGCGCCGCCAGCTGGCCGACGAGAAGCCGCAGAAGCTCACCGACCAGATCCTCCAGCTGAACGGCAACGAGAAGGACCCCTTCGGCACCGGCGGGACCTGCTTCGGCGACTCGGGCGGCCCGGCGTTCCTCGGCGGCCAGATCGTCGGCGACACCAGCTACGGCTACACCAGCAACTGCCGCTACCTTGGCGGCTACCAGCGCACCGACATCGCCGTGGTCCACGACTGGCTCACCTGCGTGCTCGACGTCGTCGGCGACACCGGCGCGGTGCCCTCGACGGCGCCCACGCCGGACGCCGCGACGGCCGCCGCCACCTGCGGCACCCTCTGACCCGTCCGGGCCCGCCGGCAGCCGCCGGCGGGCCCGCGCGATCAGCCCGTGGCCTCGACCCAGGACTCGGTGGCCTCGTCCCAGCGCTCCCAGCGCTCGGCCACCTCGTTCCACTGCGCGCCGGGCGGGCCGGCGGCGGGCTCGGGGGCGCGCTCCACGTCGGGGAGCACCACCGGCGCCTCGGCCTCGAGGTCGTCGGCGTGGACGAGCTCCCGAGCCACCGGCGCGGGGATCGGGTTCTCGAGCGCCGGCGAGGTGCCGTCGCCGGGATCGTCGCCCACCACCACCCACGCGTAGGCGCCCTCGTCCCAGCGCTCCCACCGGCGGTGCACCTCGTCCCACTGGGCGCCCTCCACGGGCGGGTCGCCCGGGATCGCCTCGCGGTCGAGGTCGGCGAGCGGAGGGCGCTGCTCCTCGCCGACGTGCGCGGCCATGCGGGCGTTGACGCTGCTCCCGTAGGTCTCCTCGAAGTCCGACACGACCGCGAGCGTAGGTCCGCCCCGGGGACGGCGCTCAGGGGCCCGCGGCGACGGCGGCCCGCGCCGTCGCGGCGACCACGGGATCGGCGCACCCGGCGGCTCCGCCGGCGATGCGATGCCGGATGTCGCGCCCGACCACGAGCTGCCCGATCCGCTCGGCCACCGGCTCAGGCGGCGGCCGGCTCCTCGAGGCAGGGGTCGCCACAGGGCTGCAGCAGCGGCTGGGTGGGCGTGCTCACCTCGACGCCACGGCGCACGGTGAGGAAGGCGATCAGCGCCCCGGCCGCCGCCAGCGCCGCGCAGATGAGCAGCGCCTGGTCGACCCCGGCGTCGAGGTCGGCGGCGGCCGCCGCGGTGTCGAGGCCCACGGCGAGCGGGAGGATGGCCACCGCCAGCAGGCCGGCCAGGCGGGCCACGGCGTTGTTGACGCCCGACGCCACCCCGAGGTGCTCGGCGTCGGCCGACGCCATGATCGTGGCGGTCAGCGGCGCGACCGTGAGGGAGAGGCCCAGGCCGAACACCACCGCCCCCGGCAGCACGGTGCCGACGTAGGTCGAGCCGGCGTCGACCGTCGACCAGATGAGGAGCCCGGCGGCCACCCCCAGCGGCCCGACGGTCATCGGCAGCCGCGGCCCGATGCGCTGGGCGAGGGCCCCGGCCCGCGCCGACAGCGCCAGCATCAGGAGCGTCACCGGGAGGAGCGCGCCACCGGCCTCGAGGGCGGAGTAGCCGAGCACCACCTGGAGCTGGAGCACCAGGAGGAAGAACGCACCGCTCAGGGCGGCGTACACGGCCAGCGTGGTGCCGTTGGCCCCGCTGAACTGGCGCGACCGGAACAGGCCCAGCGGCAGCATCGGCGACGGGCTCCGGGCCTCCACCACCACGAAGCCGAGCAGCACGACGACGCCGGCGGCGGCGATGGCCGTCGACGACTCGATCAGGCCGTAGGTGGCCAGGGCCAGGCCGGCCGACGCGGTGACCGCCCCCAGCACGTCGAGCCGACCGGCTCCTGGGGCGCGGGTCTCGGGCACGTGGCGGCTGGCCACGACGACGGCGACGGCCATCGGCACGTTGATCAGGAAGGCCACCCGCCACGACACGCTGTCCACGAGGTAGCCGCCCACGAACGGCCCGATGGCCCCGGCGATGCCGCCCAGCCCGGACCAGGCCCCGACCGCCTTGGCCCGGTCGTCGGGGTGGAAGGTGGCCGAGATGATCGACAGGCTGCCCGGCACCAGCAGCGCAGCACCGAGGCCCTGGAGCGCACGAGCGGCGATCAGGACCTCGGTGCTCGGAGCCAGGCCGCAGAGCACCGACGCGGCCGTGAACCCGGCCAGCCCGATGAGGAACACCCGGCGCCGGCCGAAGCGGTCGCCCAGCGATCCGCCCAGCAGCACGAAGGCGCTGAGCGTCACCAGGTAGGCGTTCAGCACCCACTGCAGGTCGGCGAGGGAGGCGTCGAGGTCGGTCGCGATGGCCGGCAGGGCGACGTTCACGATCGTGCCGTCGAGGAAGGCCACCCCGGAGCCCAGGACGGTGGCCAGGAGGACCCAGCGCGCCGCGACCGTGCCCATCCGCATGCCGGCAGGCTACGGCCGGTTCGCCCGCCTCCAGGGGCGCCGGTAATCTGACGCAGTGTCAGATCCCCTGCACCCTGCGTTGCAGACCCGCTTCGGTGCGCTGGTCGGCTGCCGGCTGCCGGTCGTGCAGACCGGCATGGGGTGGGTGTCGGGGGCCAACCTCACCGCCGCCACCTCCGCCGCCGGCGGGTTCGGGATCCTGGCCGCGGTCACCATGACGCCCTCGCAGATGGAGTCGGCCGTGCGCAGCGTGCGGGAGCGCACCGACGCCCCGTTCGGCGTGAACTTCCGCGCCGACCAGCCCGACCTGGCCGAGCGCATCGCCTTCGTGGTGGCCGAGGGGGTGCGCCTGGTGAGCTTCGCCGGAGCGCCCACCAAGGACGCGGTGGCCCGCTGCCACGACGCCGGCGTGCTGGTGATGCCCACCGTGGGCGCCCGTCGCCACGCCGAGAAGGTCCTCGAGATGGGCGTCGACGCCGTGATCGCCCAGGGCGGCGAGGGCGGCGGCCACACCGGGACCGTCCCCACCTCGCTCCTGCTGCCCCAGGTGGTCGATGCCGTGGGAACCGACATCCCGGTGCTCGGCGCCGGCGGCTTCCACGACGGTCGGGGCCTCGTCGCCGCGCTGGCGTACGGCGCCGACGGCATCGCCATGGGCACCCGGTTCCTGCTCACCCAGGAGAGCCACGTGCCGCCCGTCGTGAAGGACCGCTACACGGCCGCGACCGTGTTCGACACCGTCGTCACCACCGCGCTCGACGGCGCGCCGCAGCGGGTGATCCGCACCGACGTGGTCGATCGCATCGAGCGCTCGCCGAAGCTGCTCCGCTTCCCGAGGGCGGCGCTGGCCGCCCTGCGCTTCCGCAAGGACACCGGCACCTCGCTGCGCGACCTCCTGCGCGAGGGCCTGGCCATGCAGCGCAACCAGGACCTCACCTGGAGCCAGGTGGCGCTGGCCGCCAACGCGCCGATGCTGATCAAGGCCACCATGGTCGACGGCAAGCCCGAGGTGGGCATCCTCCCCACCGGTCAGGTCACCGGCGTGATCGACGAGCTCCCCACCGTCGCCGAGCTCCTGGCGAGGATCGAGCACGACGCCACCCACACCCTCGAGGCCCTGACATGACGACGTCTGTGGTCGATCTCGTCCGGCATGCGAGCGTTTTCGACCAGAGACGTCGGGAGGTCGGGACGTGGAGCTGACGTGGTCGGCCGCACAGCAGGCGTTCCGGGCCGAGGCCCGGGCGTGGCTCGAGACGAACCTGGCCGCGTGGCGGGCCGAGCACGGGGGCGAGCCGGCCTCGGGGGACACCCGCGAGGGGTTCGCGCAGCACCTCGGCTGGGAGCAGCGGCTCTTCGCCGACCGGTGGGCGGTGGTGTCGTGGCCGCAGGAGCACGGCGGCCGGGGCGCCTCGCTGTGGGAGTGGCTGCTCTTCGAGGAGGAGTACTACCGGGCCGGGGCGCCGCCGCGGATCACGCAGAACGGCATCTTCCTGCTGGCGCCGTCGATCTACGAGTTCGGCACCCCCGAGCAGCAGGACGGCATCCTGCGCCGCATGGCTGCGGCCGAAGACCTGTGGTGCCAGGGCTGGTCGGAGCCGAACGCCGGCAGCGACCTGGCCTCGGTCACCAGCAGGGCCCGCCGGGTCGACGGCGGCTGGGTGCTCGACGGGCAGAAGACGTGGACGACGCGCGGGGCGTTCTGCACGCACCTCTTCGGGCTGTTCCGCACCGACCCGGAGAGCCAGCGCCACAAGGGCCTCACCTACCTCCTCGTGCCGCTCGACACGCCGGGCGTGACCGTGCGCGGCTTCGGTCGCCTCGACGGCGACGAGGGCTTCGCCGAGGTGTTCTTCGACGACGCCTTCCTGGCCGACGACGCCGTGGCCGGCGGTGTGGTGCTGGGCGAGCCGGAGGGGGGCTGGGCCGTCGCGATGGCCACCGCCGGCTCCGAGCGCGGGCTGACCCTGCGCTCGCCGGGGCGCTTCGTGGTGACGGCCGAACGGCTGGTGGCCCTGGCCGCCGAGCACGGCGACCCGACCCTGCGGCGGCGGGCCGCCACGGCCTGGATGCACGCCGACGCCTACCAGCAGCAGACGCTGGCCACCGTCACCAAGCTCGCCTCGGGCGCCAAGCCGGGCGCCGAGGCCAGCCTCACCAAGCTGTGGTGGAGCGAGCTCGACGTGGAGCTCCACCGCCTCGCCCTCGACCTGCTCGGCCCCGACGCCGAGCTCGAGGGGCCCTGGAGCAAGGCCTGGCAGTTCGCGCTGTCCGGCCCGATCTACGCCGGCACCAACGAGATCCAGCGCAACATCGCGGCCGAGCGCCTCCTGGGGCTCCCCCGATGAGGTTCGCCCTGTCCGACGACCAGGCGGCGTTCCGCGACGCGGTGGGTGACCTCCTGGCCAAGGAGGCCCCGCCCGCCGTGGTGCGGGCCGCGTGGGATGCGCCCGAAGGCGAGCTCGACCGCGGGGTGTGGGACAGCCTCGACGCCATGGGCGTGCTCTCCCTCCTCGTGCCGGAGGACGACGGTGGGCTGGGGCTCGACGAGACCTACCTCGTGCCCATCCTCGAGGCGTGCGGTCGGGTCGCCCTCCCCCACCCGATCGTGGAGACGGCCATGGTGGCCGCTCCGCTCCTGGGCGCCGGGGCCGGGATGGTGGCCAGCGACCTCGGCGGCCCCCTCGTGCCCTGCGCCGCCGACGCCGACGCGCTGCTCCTGCGCTGGGGCCACACGCTGGCCCGGGTCGACCGCGACGCCGTCGAGCTGACGCCGGCGGCCACCGTCGACGGCGCCCGTCGAGCCGCCCGGGTCCATCACGAAGGGGTCGGCGAGCCGCTCACCGAGGATCCCGCGGTGATCGACCTGGCCCTCGACCGCGGAGCCCTCGGCACCGCCGCGGTGCTGGTCGGCCTCGGGCAGGCCATGCTCGACCTCACGGTGGGCTACGTCACCGGGCGCCACCAGTTCGGCAAGCCGATCGGCTCGTTCCAGGCCGTGAAGCACCACCTGGCCGACGCCGCCCTGGCCCTCGAGTTCGCCCGCCCGGCCGTGTGGCGGGCGGCGTGGTCGGTGGCGCAGGGCGAGCCCACCCGCGCCCGCGACGTGTCGATGGCCAAGGCCATGGCCAACGACGCCGCCGAGCTGGTCGGCCGCCAGGCCCTGCAGTGCCACGGCGCCATCGGCTACACCGTCGAGGCCGACCTCCACCTCTACCTCAAGCGCACCTGGGCGCTCGCCCGGAGCTGGGGCGACACCGCCCACCACACCGACCGCGTCGCCGACGCACTGGGAGCCTGACCGCCATGCCCGAAGCCTTCATCGTCGACGCCGTCCGCACCCCCGTGGGCCGCCGCGGCGGCAGCCTCAGCCAGATCCACCCGGCCGACCTGGGCGCCCACGCCATCAAGGCGCTCATGGACCGCACCGGCATCGACCCCGGCGCCGTCGACGACGTGATGTTCGGCTGCGTCGACACCGTGGGCGGCCAGGCCGGCGACATCGCCCGCACCTGCTGGCTGGCGGCCGACCTCCCCGAGCACGTGCCCGGCACCACCATCGACCGCCAGTGCGGTTCCGCCCAGCAGGCCATCCACTTCGCCGCCCAGGCCGTGATGGCGGGCGTGAACGACGTGGTGGTGGCCGGCGGCGTGCAGCAGATGTCGATGATCCCGATCAGCTCGGCCATGACGCTGGCCGGCGACCTCGGCTTCCCCGACCCGTTCACCACCTCCGAGGGCTGGGTGAAGCGCTACGGCGCCGGCGAGGTCAGCCAGTTCAACAGCGCCGAGATGATCGCCGAGCGGTGGGACTGCAGCCGCGAGGACATGGAGGCCTTCGCCGTCGAGAGCCACGAGCGGGCCATCCGGGCCACCGCCGAGGGCCGCTTCGAGGGCGAGATCGCGCCGCTCAACGGCCTCAGCCACGACGAGGGCCCCCGGGAGCCCAACTGGGAGAAGATCCGCTCCCTGAAGACGCTCACCGAGGGGGGTCGGGTCACGGCCGCGGTGGCGTCGCAGATCTCCGACGCGTCGGCCTCCCTGCTCATCGTGAGCGAGCAGGCCCTGGCCACGCACGGCCTCACCCCGCGCGCCCGCATCCACCACATGAGCGTGCGGGCCGACGACCCGATCTGGATGCTCACCGCCCCCATCCCCGCCACCCGCCACGCCCTCGAGAAGACCGGCCTCACGATGGACGACATCGACCTGGTGGAGATCAACGAGGCCTTCGCGTCGGTGGTGATGGCCTGGGAGAAGGAGCTCGACGTCGACCACGCCAAGGTGAACGTCAACGGCGGCGCCATCGCCCTCGGCCACCCGCTTGGCGCCACCGGCGCCCGCCTCATGACCACCCTGCTCAACGAGCTGGAGCGCACCGGGGGCCGCTACGGCCTCCAGACCATGTGCGAGGGCGGCGGCCAGGCCAACGTCACCGTCATCGAGCGCCTCTAGCCGTCGCCCGACGGTCGGCAAACCCCCTCCGCCCGCCGGGCGGGCGAGCCGTACGCTCCGGCGCATGCCCCCGGCACCCACCCCCACGTCGCCGGCACCGGCCGAGGGCAGGCTCGCCGCCGCGGCGGCCGCGGCCATCACGGCGGCCGAGGCGTCAGCGTTCTCGGGTGCCGTGCGGATCGACGTCGGCGGCGACAGCTGGTCGGGCGCGTTCGGCCTGGCTGACCGGGCCCACGGCGTGGCCAACACCACCGCCACCCGCTTCGCCATCGCCAGCGGCACCAAGCTCCTCACCGCCCTGGTGGTGCTCCGCCTCGTTGAGGACGGCGTGCTCGCCCTCGATGCGCCCGTGCGCCGGTGGCTCGGCGCCGACCTGCCGCTGGTCGACGACCGCGTGACCGTGGAGCACCTCCTCAGCCACCGCTCCGGGATCGGCGACTACCTCGACGAGGACGACGGCGGATCCATCAACGACCACGTGCTGCGCGTCCCGGTCCACCAGCTGGACAGCGCGGAGGCCTACCTCGCCGTGCTCGAGGGCCACCCGCAGCGGTGCGCCCCCGGCGAGGAGCAGCGCTACTGCAACGGCGGCTACGTGGTCCTGGCGCTGGTGGCGGAGCGGGCGACCGGGCGAGCCATCTGGGACCTCACCGCGGCGCTCGTGTGCGGACCGGCCGACCTGCAGCAGACCGGCGTGGTCCCGGCCGACGCCCGACCGGGCGACCTCGCCGTCGGGTACCTCGCCGCCGACGGGCTGACCTCGAACGTGCTGCACCTGCCGCTCGTCGGCCTGGGCGACGGCGGGGCGGTGAGCACGCTCGACGACGTCCACCGGCTCTGGTCCGCGCTGCTGGCGGGGAGGATCGTGTCGGCGGCGACCGTGGCGGCGATGGCGACCCCCCGGGGCACCACCCCGGACGGGCTGTGCGGTGGCTTGGGGCTGTGGCTCGGCCCCGCCGACGGCGTGCTCGCCATCGAGGGCTACGACGCCGGGATCTCGTTCCGGTCCGAGCACCACCCCGAGGAGGGGTGGACCCACACCACCGTGGCGAACTGGAGCGACGGCGCCTGGCCCGTCACCCGCGCCGTCGCGGCGAGCCTCACCTGATCGCCCCCGTCCCGGTCGCGCACCCGGAGGTTCAGGTGGTCGAGGTCCACGCCCCCAGCCTGGCCCACCGCGGATCGGTACGCTCGCCTGCTTCGACCGAGGGGGGACGATGGGCTGGAGCCGGGACGAGATCGAGGCCGCCTTCGAGCGCTACCGCGCCGCTGCCGACGAGGCGGGCCGCACGGGTGACTGGGGGCCGTGGGTCGACTGCTTCGTGCCCGACGTGCACTACGTCGAGCACCTCTACGGCGAGTTCCACGGTCGGGCCGCCGTGCAGACGTGGATCGAGGCGACGATGCAGCGGTGGCCGTTCACCCACATGCAGCTCTTCCCGTGGGACTGGTACACGATCGATGCCGACCAGGGGTGGGTCGTGGGCCAGGTGGAGAACCGGTTCCTCGACCCCGGCGACGGCGAGGTCCACGAAGGCGCCAACTGGACCCGGCTGGTCTACGCCGGCGACGGGCTCTTCGCCTCTGAGGAGGACGTCTACAACCCGGCCACCTTCGCCCCGGTGGTGGACCGCTGGCTGGCCGCCTGGGCCACCCACCACCCCGACCAGCCCGACGGCGCGCCGAGGCCCTGACGGCCAGCCCACCTGGACCTGACGGAGCGTCAGATCTCTGCGATGCTCTCATCGCACCGCACTCGCACCGCACCACGTCCGGGGGGACCCATGGCCACGCACGATCTCGTCATCCGAGGCGGCACCGTCGTCGACGGCACCGGGGCGCCCGGCCGCACGGCCGACGTCGCCATCAGCGACGGCATCGTCACCGAGGTGGGTCGGGTCGACGGCGCCGGGCGCGAGGAGATCGACGCCGACGGCGCGCTGGTCACGCCCGGGTTCGTCGACATCCACACGCACTACGACGGCCAGGCGACCTGGGACGAGCAGCTCACGCCGTCGTGCTGGCACGGCGTCACCACGGTGGTCATGGGGAACTGCGGGGTGGGCTTCGCACCCGTGGCCTTCGACCGCCACGAGTGGCTGATCGGGCTCATGGAGGGCGTGGAGGACATCCCGGGGGCCGCGCTGTCCGCCGGCATCCAGTGGGGCTGGGAGACGTTCCCCGAGTTCCTCGACACGCTCGACGGGCGCCGCCACGTGATGGACCTCGGCACCCAGGTGCCCCACGGCGCCGTGCGGGGCTACGTGATGGGCGAGCGGGGCGCCCGCAACGAGCCGGCCACCTCGGACGACATCGAGGCCATGGCCGCCATCGTGCGGGCGGGCATCGAGGCCGGGGCCCTCGGCTTCTCCACCAGCCGCACCCTCGCCCACCGCGCCATCGACGGCGAGCCCGTGCCCGGCACCTTCGCCGCCGAGGACGAGCTCTTCGGCATCGGCCGGGTGCTGGGCGAGCTCGGCACCGGCGTGTTCGAGCTGGCGCCCGCCGGCGCCCTCGGCGAGGACCTGGCCGCCCCCGAGCGCGAGATGGACTGGATGCGCCGCCTGGCCGAGGCCATCGGGCGCCCGGTGACCTTCGCCCTCAACCAGAACAACGAGGACCCCGAGGCCTGGAAGCGCCTGCTCGACCTCTCGGCCGCTGCCGCCGCCGAGGGCCTGCCGGTGCGGCCCCAGGTGCACGGCCGCACGGTGTCGCTGCTCCTCGGCTTCCAGACCTTCCACCCGCTCGCGTTCACCAAGGCCTGGGGCGACGCCGGCCTCGGCCTCCTGCCGTGGACCGAGCAGGTGGCCCGCCTCCAGGCCGACCCGGAGCTCCGGGCGCGGATCGTCGCCGATGCCGCCGTCTTGAAGGACGACCCGATCGTGAACGGCTTCATGCACCCGAGCCGCATCTACCTGCTGGGCGACCCGCCGGTCTACGAGCCCGGGGTCGAGCGGAGCGCCACCGCGCTGGCCGCCGCTCGCGGGGTCGACGAGTGGGAGCTGCTCCTGGAGCTGTTCCTCGGCGACGGCGGCCGGGAGCTCCTCAACGCCCCCGTGCTCAACTACACGCACGGCAACCTCGACGCCGTGGGCGAGATGCTCCAGCACCCCACGTCGGCCTTCGGCCTGGGCGACGGTGGCGCCCACGCCGGCCAGACCTGCGACGCGTCGACCACCACCTTCCTGCTGACCCACTGGGCCCGCGACCGGGCCCACGGTCGCCTCAGCGTGGAGGACGCGGTCCACAAGATGACCCAGGCCACCGCCACCCTCTACGGCCTCGGCGACCGCGGCGTGCTCGCCCCGGGGTACGTCGGCGACGCCAACGTGATCGACCACCAGCGGCTGCAGCTGCGTCGACCCGAGCTGGCGGCCGACCTGCCCGGCGGCGCCAGCCGGCTCATCCAGCAGGCCGATGGCTACGTCGCCACCATCAAGGCGGGGCAGCGCACCTTCGTCGAGGGTGAGGACACCGGCGCCCGTCCGGGCGCCCTGCTGCGGGGGGCCCGGTGAGCGGCCACCCGAGCCCCCGGGAGACCGCCGCTGCTTTCTGGGCGGCCCTCTACGACCGCGACTGGCCTCGCATCCGGTCGTTCTTCGGGCCGGAGTCGATCTACTACGACGTGCCCACCGGCCCCACCTCGGCCGGCGTCGGGCCCGACAGCATCGAGGCGCGCCTGCGGCTCGGGCTCGAGGGGCTGGTCGGCTACGAGCACCACCCCGGCGTGGTCGCCGAGGGCGACGACGGGGTCGTGGTGACCGAGCACACCGAGGTGTGGACCTGGGCGACGGGCGAGACCGTGGCGCTGCCGTTCGTGTCGGTGCAGCGGATCGTCGAGGGCGTGATCGTGCTCTGGAAGGACTACTGGGACTTCCAGACCCTGATGGGCGCCGCCCCCGCCGCCTGGCACGAGCGGCTCGACACCGCCGACCTGTCCTGGGTGGTCGACGTCACCGGACGGGCCTGAACCCCGACGGCGAGCAGCGGGGCCCGAGCCGCTGCGGCCCGGGTCCAGCCCCTCGCAGCAGCTCGGGCTGCTCGTCGAGGGGGCGGGGGCGACCGAGGTGGAAGCCCTGCGCCCAGTGCGCCCCGAGCTGGCGGAGCACGTCGAGCTCCGCCTCCACCTCCACCCCCTCGGCCACCACCACGAGGTCGAGCTCCCGCGCGTAGCCGATGAGCGCCCGGGCCAGCGCCCGCCGCCGCCGGTCGGCGTGGAGGTCACGGGTGATGCTGGCGTCGAGCTTGATGAGGTCCGGCGAGAGCCGGAGGATGTGGCGGAAGCTGGCGTAGCCGCCGCCGGCGTCGTCGACCGCCACCCGGAGGCCGCGCTCCCGCCACGGGGCCAGCGCGTCGACGAAGGCGGCGTAGTCGGCGATCGCTGCGTGCTCGGTCACCTCGAGCACGACCCGCTCGAGCGGCTGGCCGGTCAGGACCTCGTCGAGCCGGCCCGACTCCACGAGCTCGGCGCCGGCGTTCACCGCCAGGCACAGGTCGTCGCGCAGCTGCGGCAGGAGGCGCAGCGCGGCGCTGGCCGTGGCCAGCTCCAGCGACACGCGCAGGCCCTCCTCCGCGGCCTCGGCGAACCAGGCCTCGGGCGAGCGGGCGGGCGGGTCCCTGAAGCGGACGAGCGCCTCGACGGCCACCGCCGTGCCGTGCTCGACGTCGACGATCGGCTGCACCGCCACCTCGAAGCGCTGCGCCGCCATGACCGCCTCGAGGCGCTCGCGGGATCGCCGGTGGCGGAGCGCGTCGTGCTCCTCGACGTCGAGCCGGTGCCGCAGCTCGTCGACCGCCACCCGGCCGGCCGCCGGGGCCAGGTACTTCCCGCCGTCCATGGCGCTGCGCACGGCATCCACCAGGCACTCGGGCGAGCTCCCCTTCACCACGTAGCCGTCGATGCCCGAGCGCAGCAGCGGGAGCACCTCGCCGACGTCGGCGGAGAACACCACGATCTTGGTCGCCGGGCTCACCGAGCCGATCATCTGGGCCGCCTCCAGCCCCCCGCCCGGCATCCGCAGGTCGAGCAGCACCACGTCTGGCTGCCAGCGGTGCACGAGGGCCACGGCGCCGTCGGCGTCGGGGGCCGTCCCCACGACGTCCCAGCCGGCCTCGTGCAGCACGGCCTCCAGGTACACCGCCACGTGCGGCTCGTCGTCCGCCACCACGATGCTCAGCGCCCGCCCGCCGATCGATCTCCGCATGGGACCCCCTCGCCGCCCCCAGTTGCCACCCTGTGTGGTGACTTGTGCACTCTTCGTCCCAATCGTACCCCTCGCAGCCGCGGCGCGCGCCGGCGCCGCCCGGCGGGGCGCACGGGCCGCGTCGGGTCAGCTCACCAGCCGTGGAGGGCGGAGAGGGCGATGGCGGCCGCGGTGGCCACGTTGACCGAGTCCACGCCGGGCGCCTGGGGGATCCGGATGGGGCGCGCCGCCGCCAGCGCCTCGGCCGAGAGCCCCGGGCCCTCGGCACCGACCAGCAGGGCCACGCGCTCGGGTGCCTGCGCCACGAGCCGGCTCAGCGGGTCGGCCGAGGGGTCGGGGGTCAGCGCGATGGCCTCCAGCCCGGCGTCGCCCAAGCCGGCCAGCCACGCTGGCCACGCGCCGTCGGCCACCCGGGCGAAGGGCACGCGCAGCACGTGCCCCAGCGACACGCGCGTCGATCGCCGGTACAGCGGATCCGCCGAGGTGGGGTCGAGCACGACGGCGTCGACGCCGAAGGCGGCGGCGTTGCGGAACAGCGATCCGATGTTCTCGTGGTCGTTCACGGCCTCGATCACGAGGAGGCGCCGGGCGGTCGCCACCAGCGCCTCGACCGGCGGCAGCTCCGGCCGCTCGGCCACAGCCAGGACGCCACGGTGGAAGTGGACGCCGGTCACCTCGGTCATCGCCGCCGACGGCAGGGCGAAGATCGGCGCATCGGTCTGCAGCAGGCCGGCGATCCGCTCCACGTGCTCCTCGGCCACCAGCAGCGACCGGACGGCGTAGGTGGAGGCCAGGAGGGCCTCGACGCTCAGGCGCCCCTCGAGCGTGAAGATCCCCCGCTGGCGTTCGACGCGCATGCGACGGGAGGGCTCCCGGAGGTGGTGGTAGTCGGCCAGCCGGGCATCGTCGAGGTCGGTGAGTCGCTCGATGGCCACGTCCGCAGCCTGGCACGTGGGCCGGGACGCGCCACCGCCCCGACCGGGCGGGGACGGGGCGGTGACAACGGGGGGAGGTGCGTGCGGCGGGCGGACAGCACGCACCCCCCGATCGGGGGACAGCTGCGTCAGCCGATGTGGCCGGCGCTGTCCTCGAGGTGGGCTCGGACGAACCACTGGAACTGCTCGAGCTCCTGGCTCTGTCCGACGAGCATGTCGCTGGAGACCTGGTCGAGGTCTTCGAGGGCCTGGAAGGCCTTGCGGTGGTCGGTCACCACGCCCACGTAGACAGAGTCGAGCTCGGCGAGGTGGGCGGACGCCTTGGCCCGCTTCAGCGGGTAGTCCTCCCACGTGCGGGCCTTGACCAGCGCCCCCGGCGTCCCCACCGGCTCGCCGCCGAGTGCGGCGATGCGCTCTGCGATGGCGTCGGCCTGGAGGCGCACCGTCGCTGTCTGGGGGTCGAGCATCTCGTGGACGGCGATGAAGTTCGGGCCGACGACGTTCCAGTGGATGTGCTTCAGCGTCAGGTGCAGGTCGGTGAGGGCGACGAGGCGCTCCTGCAGGATCCCGCAGGCCTTCTCAGCCGTGGCCTCATCGATGCCGGGGACGGTGTAGGTGGACATTGCTCGCTCCTGGAAGTGCGGGGGGCGTTTCGCGGACCACCGCTGCCTACCCCGGCCTCCAGGTCCCAAACCCCCCATCCGGGAGACTCGCGGAGAGGTTCGATCGACCGTGCCATGCTCGCCGCATGCGTGCCGTCGTCTGCCACGAGTTCGCCCCCATCGATCGCCTCGTCGTCGAGGAGCGGCCCGACCCGACCCCCGGCCCCGGGAAGGTCCTGGTGGCCGTCCGGGCGGCCGGCGTCAACTACGTCGACGGGCTCTTCGTGCAGGGCAGCTACCAGATCAAGCCGCCGCTGCCGTTCACCCCGGGCGGCGAGGTGGCCGGCGACGTGGTGGTCGTGGGCGAGGGCGTCGAGGCGGTGGCGATCGGCGACCGGGTGCTCGCCATGCCCTGGCTGGGCGGGTTCGCGTCGCACGTGGAGCTGAGCGAGGGCGGCGTGGTCCCCATCCCCGGTGACCTGTCGTACGGGCAGGCGGCCGCCCTCGTCCAGAGCTACGGGACGATGCTGTTCTCGCTCACGCGCCGCACCCAGCTGCAGGCCGGCGACTGGGTGCTGGTGCTCGGGGCCGGCGGTGGCATCGGCCTCGCCGCCATCGACGTGGCCCGCCACCTCGGGGCGCACGTGATCGCGGCGGCCTCCAGCGAGGAGAAGCTGGCCGCCGCCCGGGCCGCCGGCGCAGAGGCGACCATCGCCTACGAGCAGGAAGACCTGAAGGCCCGGGCGCGCGAGCTGTCGGGCGGCGGCGTCGACGTGGTGGTCGACCCCGTGGGCGACCGCTTCGCCGACCCTGCGCTGCGCGCGCTGCGCTGGATGGGCCGGTACCTGGTGATCGGGTTCGCCGGGGGCCAGATCCCGCAGCTGCCCGCCAACCAGGTGCTGCTCAACAACCGCAGCGTGCTGGGCGTCGACTGGGGCGCCTGGACCATGCGCGACCTGGAGGGGAACAAGGCGCTGCTGGCCGAGCTCATGGCGCTGGCGGGCTCCGGCGCCATCTCGCCGGTCGAGCCCGCCGAGTACGCCCTCGACGACGTGGTGCAGGCCCTCACCGACCTGCAGGAGCGCAAGGTGGCCGGCAAGGTCGTGCTCGTCCCCTAGGGACGTCCGTCGCCCGTCACGCGGCACCCTCGGCGACGGTGCGGAGCCCGTCGAGGCACCACCGGTGGAGGTGCTCGTCCTCGGCCACGAACGCGAACCGCAGCTGCTCGGCGCGCCGCGCCCGGTCGATGCGCTCGGCTGCGCCCGGCCCGAGGTGGCGCTCGGCGGCGGCCACCAGGACCTCCCGGTCGCCGGGCCGCAGCCACGGGTGGACCTCGCAGAACACCGCCGCCGCGGCGACGTCGTGGTCCGGGTCGCCGACCACGGTGAGCCAGCCGAGGTCGATGGCGGCGCTCACCTCGAGGTCGTCGCCGACGAGGACGTTGCCGGGGAACCAGTCGCCGTGCACGAGCGACGGCGCACCCTCGCTGCCGGTGCCGCGCGCCTCCTCCACGATCGCCCGCACCGCGTCGTCGAAGCCGGCGAGGTGGGGCGCCACCAGCTCGCGCGCCTGCTCGGCCTGGAGGAGCAGGCGCTGTGCGACCAGGTCGCCCCACCGGTCGGCTCGGAGCCGCTCGGCGGTGAACAGCTCGCCGCAGCCTCCTGCCCACCCCGGCGGCCGCCCGAGCGCGGAGAACATCGCAGCGCCGTCGAGGTAGGCACGGAGCGCCCCGGCACGCGCCTGCCCGCGCAGCTCGCCGAGCACCTGGTCGAACGACCGACCGGGGAGCCGACGCTCGATCGACCAGCTCACCTCGCCGTCGCCGTGGACCTCCAGCACCTCAGGCAGCGCGTAGGGCACCGCACCGCGGTCGAGCTGCGCGTAGAGCTCACCGATCTGCTCGGTGTAGCGGGCGGCCTCGTGGCGGTGGAGGCGCAGCACGCGATCGGTCCCCAGCGCGTAGACCTCCGCCTCGCCCCCAGACCCGAGCAGGTCGGCGGCCGTCACCCCGTAGCGATCCAGCACCGACCCGCGCATCCGGCGAGCGTAGGCCCATCCGCCGCTCCGCCGATCTGCGTGCGCCGGCCACCGCGATGCGGTCGTGTGCGCACACAGAAGCGGAGGGGGAGGGGGTTCAGCGGCGGGTGGCGACGAGGGCGGCCTGCTCGTCGAGGAGCGGGAGCACGACGTCGCGAGAGGCGCTCGGGATCCGGAAGACGCACTCGGTCACCCCGATGCGCTCGAAGTGGTCGAGCTTGCCGGCGTCGGGCAGGGAGCCGAAGGGCACGATCTCGAGCGACGACGGGTCGCGGCCTGCCTCGGCCACCACCTCCTGGAGCCGGGGGATGGCGTCGGTGAGGCCGGCCCCACCGATCGGGATCCAGCCGTCGCCGTACTCGGCGATGTGGGCGAACAGCTTCGGGCCGGCCGCGCCGCCGTGCAGCACGGGCACCCGGGGACGACCGTCGGCCCCGCGCTGCACCGGCTTCGGCCACGACCAGCTGGCCGAGAAGCGCACGTGCTCGCCCTCGAAGCTGGCCTCGTCGTCGGCCCAGAGGGCCTGCATGGCGAGCAGCCGCTCGCGGGCCACCTCCCGGCGCTCCCGCATGGCCACGCCGTGGTGCTCGAGCTCGTCCTCGTTCCAACCGAACCCGACGCCGAGCGCCGCCCGCCCACCGCTCAGGTGGTCGAGGGTGGCCACCGCCTTGGCCGTCACGATCGGCTCGCGCTGGGCCGCGAGGAGGATCCCGGTCCCCAGCCGCAGCGAGGTGGTGGCCGAGGCGGCCGCCGCCAGCGCCACGAGCGGATCGAGGCAGCGCTTGTACTCCTCGGCCAGCTCGGCGTCGCCGGTGGGCGGAGGCGTGCGCCGGCTCACCGGGATGTGCGTGTGCTCCGGCAGCCAGAGGGAGTCGAGCCCCCGCGCCTCGGCCTCTCGAGCCAGCTCGACGACGTCCATGCTGACGTCGGTGGCGAACATCGTGATCCCGTACCGCATCTCGGTCACCCTTCCGACGTCTGTGGTCGAGGACGTCCGCCATCCGAGCGTTTTCGACCAGAGACGTCGCGTGGTTTCTGACAGTGCGTCAGATCCTGGCATGCTGAGGCCATGAGCGGCATCTGCGACGGACGCATCGTGATCGTGACCGGCTCGGGCCGGGGGCTCGGGCGGGCCCACGCGCTCGAGCTGGCCCGCCAGGGCGCCAAGGTCGTGGTGAACGACCTGGGGTGCGAGCTCGACGGGTCGGGCGGCGGGACGGGACCCGCCGGCGAGGTCGTCGAGGAGATCCGGTCGGCCGGCGGCGAGGCCATCGCCAACGGCGACGACGTGGCCGACTTCGAGGGCGCCGGCCGCATGGTGGCTGCCGCCATCGACGCCTTCGGCGGCCTCGACGTGGTGGTGAACAACGCCGGCTTCGTGCGCGACCGCATGTTCGCCAACGCCGCCGAGGACGAGTGGGACGCCGTGGTGCGGGTGCACCTCAAGGGCCACTTCGCCGTGGCCCGCCACGCCGCCGCCCACTGGCGCGACCAGGCCAAGGCCGGCACCGCCGTCGACGCCCGCATCATCAACACCAGCTCCGGCGCCGGGATCCTGGGCTCGCTCGGCCAGGCCGCCTACTCGGCCGCCAAGGGCGGCATCGCCACGCTCACGCTGGTGCAGGCCGCCGAGCTGGGCCGCTACGGCGTCACGGCCAACGCCCTGTGCCCCGCCGCCCGCACGCGGATGACCGAAGGCGTGTTCACCGAGATGATGGCCACCCCCGACCAGCCCGACGCCTTCGACGCCATGGCGCCCGAGAACGTCTCGCCCCTCGTGGCGTGGCTGGCCTCGAGCGCATCGGCCCACGTCACCGGGCGCATGTTCGAGGTGGAGGGCGGGAAGGTCGGCGTGGCCACGGGGTGGCAGCACGGCCCCACGGAAGACAAGGGCGAGCGCTGGGACGCCGCCGAGCTCGGCGCTGTGGTCGACCGCCTGCTGGCCGAGGCCCCCGCCCCGGCGCCGGTGTACGGCACCTCGTGACCTGAGCGGTCGACGTCAGTCGTCCTGCTCGAAGTCGACGAGGGGCAGGTAGAACCAGCTCCACCCGCCCAGGGCCGCGATGGTGGCGGTGAGCGCGATGGCCACCGGCGTGTTGAGCACCAGCGACGACACCAGGAATGCCACGGCGGCGATGGCGACCAGCAGCGCCACGGTGCCCACCACGGTGATGCGCACGGCGATGGCGAGGTGGCGGCGGGACTCCCGGGCGACCCCGTCGTCGGCCCGCAGGCGCTGGTGGGCCGAGGGCGCCATCAGCAGCAGCGATCCGCTCAGCGCGCTCACGAACGCGGTGTAGTACGCCACGCGCTCGGCGGTGACCAGGTCGTCGAACTTGTCGTACAGCGGCAGCGTCAGCAGGAACGCGGTGATCAGCTGCACGCCCGGGAGCGTGGTGCGCAGCCCCTCCTGGAGCGATCGGAACTGGGCGTCGACGCCGTGGGGATCCTGGTCGCCGGGGGCAGGGCTGGACGCCGCGGGAGGGTCTGGTCGGGGCTGGGCATGGGACACGTCGGGCACCGGGCTGTTCTCCCCTCGTTCACCCGGGATCAACCCCGCGAGGTCTGGCGGGCGTGACGGTGGGTAACGAGGGCCGCCGTGGCAACTGAGAAGGTCGGGCGGCCGTCACGCCCATGGCAGCGTGTCCGGACGACGTGGCAGGGCTGGCCCCGCTGGGTGCGCTGGCCGATCCTCGGCGGCGCCGGGCTGTTCGGGCTCGGCGTGCTGGCGCTCGTCGTGCTCTGGTTCACCGTGGAGCTGCCGGAGGACCCGCCGGCGCTCGAGTCGGCCGTCCTGGTCGACGCCGAGGGCCGGGAGCTGGCGGTGCTGTCCCAGGAGGGCCAGCGCTTCGAGGTGGCGCTCGACGACGTGGCCCCGGTGGCCGTCGACGCGCTCATCGCGGCCGAGGACCGGCGCTTCTACTCCCACGGCGGCGTCGATCCCATCGGCATCACCCGGGCCCTGATCTCGAACGTCACCAGCTCCGGCACGCAGGGCGGCTCCACCCTCACCCAGCAGCTGGTGAAGAACGAGTACCTCTCCAGCGAGCGCACGCTGGTGCGCAAGGTGCGCGAGGCCGTCCTGTCGGTGAAGCTCGAGCGCACGGCCGACAAGGACGAGATCCTCGAGCGGTACCTCAACACCGTGTACTTCGGCCGAGGCTCCTACGGCATCGAGGCGGCCGCCCGGAACTACTTCGACACCACCGCAGCCGAGCTCACCCTCGAGCAGTCGGCCCTCCTGGTGGGCCTCCTCACCTCCCCCGAGACCGCTGATCCGACCGAGGACATGGCCGAGGCCGAGGCCCGGCGGGCCCGGGTGCTCGGCGACATGGTCGAAGCGGAGGCCATCACCGCCGCCGAAGCGGAGGCGGCAGATGCGACGCCGATCGAGGCCCTCCCCCGCACCACGCCGGTGACCCTGACGGCCGGGGTGGCGCCCCACTTCGTGGAGTGGATCCGCGAGCAGACCATCGACGCCGTGGGCGAGGACGCCATCTACGGCGCCGGCCTCCGCGTGGTCACGACCCTCGACCTCGACGCCCAGCAGGCGGCCGAGGCGGCGGTGGCCGAGATCCTCACCGACCCGGAGGGACCGCAGGCGGCGCTGGTCGCCCTCGACACCGACGGCGCCATCCGGGCGCACGTCGGCGGCCGCGACTTCGAGGCCCTGCAGGTCGACCTCGTGCGCGGGGCCGACGGCGGCGGATCCGGCCGCCAGCCCGGCTCGACCTTCAAGCCGTTCGTGCTCCAGGCCGCGCTCGAGTCGGGCACCACGCTCGGCGACCGCTACGCCGCCCCGCCGAGGATCGAGCTCGACGTGGACGGCACGCCGTTCCCGGTGGAGAACTACGGCGGCTCGGGCTTCGGCGACCTCACGGTGGCCGACGCCACGGCCGACTCCGTCAACACGGTCTACGCGCAGCTCCTGGCGGAGGTGGGCCCGCCCGCCGTCGCCGACGCCGCGGCCGCCGCCGGCATCGACGCCGAGCTCGAGCCCTTCCCCTCGATCGCCCTCGGCGTCGAGGAGGTGTCGCCGCTCGACCTGGCCAGCGCCTACCTCACCTACGCCGACGACGGCACCTCGGTCGAGCCCTACGCCATCGAGCGGATCGAGGACGCCGACGGCAACGTGCTGTGGGAGCCCGACCTCCCCGAGCCCGAGGAGGGCGCCGTCGATCCCGAGGTGGCCCGCGCCGTCACGGCCGCGCTGCGCGGCGTGATCGAGGGCGGCACCGGCGGGGCCGCCGACATCGGTCGCCCCGCCGCGGGCAAGACGGGCACCACGCAGGACAACGTCGACGCCTGGTTCGCCGGCTACGTGCCCGGCTACGCCGCCGTGGTGTGGATGGGCTACCCCGACCCGGCGCCGATGGACGACGTCCAGGGGCGGGCCGTGACGGGTGGTGCCTTCCCGGCCGAGATCTGGGGTCGCTTCATGGAGGCGGCGGTGGCCGACCGCGAGGTCGAGGACTTCCCGGCGCCGCCCGACGAGCTCGTGCAGCCCGGCGAGGAGGCCGCCCTGCTCGTGTCGCCCCCCGAGGTGGAGCCCGGCGGCACCCTCACCGTGTCGGGCACCGGCTTCGGGTTCTGCCGAGCGTCGTGGTCGGTCACCGTGCCGGGCACCGAGGTGGCCAGCGCGCCCGACACCGGCAGCGAGGACGACGACCGCTCCGCCACCCTCACCCTGCCGGCCGACATCGAGCCCGGCCGCTACGAGGTGGTGGCCTCCTGCGACAGCGGGGCCGGGCCGCGCGACGCGGCCCGGGCGGGCTTCGTCGTGCGGGGCCCCGAGGAGGAGACGACCACCACCACCAGCGAGCCCGATGACGGTGGCGGGGACGACGACGGGACGACGACCACCTCGAGCACCAGCACCACCACGAGCTCGACGACGACCTCCACCACCGTCCCCGACGACGGCGAGGCGGCGGAGCCCGCCACCAGCCCCTGACCTCGGAGATCCTGCGGCGCTGACCCGTGGTCTTCACGGTCCAGCGCCGCAAGAACCTCGACCTCCGAGCTCCCGACCTCAGGGGGTGACCAGGCGGAGGACCTCGTCGGGGGTGGCGACGCCGTCGTGGACCACGCGGCCGTCGCGGAGCGCGACGCAGCGGTCGACGCGCTCCACGAACGACGGGTCGTGGGTGGCGACCACGATCGCCTGCCCGTTGGCGTGGAGCTCGTCGAAGATCCCGAGGAGCGCCGCCTTGCCGCCGGCGTCGAGGCCGACGAAGGGCTCGTCGACGAGCAGCAGCTCGAAGGGGCGGGTGATGGCGACGGCGATCGCGGTGCGCTGCCGGAGCCCACGGCTGAAGCGGACCGGCAGGTCGTCGGCCCGCTGGGCCAGGCCCACCCGCTCGATCAGCTCGTCGAGGTCCTCGGCCGAGGCGTCGACGCCGTGCAGGGCGGCGACGTAGGCCAGGTGCTCCCGCACGGACAGGTCGTCGTAGAGCACGGGCTCGTCGGGGAGGAAGCTCACGGCCGCCCGGGCGGCGGAGGTGCCGGCCGGTGCGCCGTCGACGGTGATGGTGCCCTCGGTGAGGTCGAGGAGGCCGGCGGCGAGGCGCAGGAACGTGGACTTCCCGCTGCCGTTGTGACCGACCAGCGCGACCCGCTGGCCGGCGGCGACGTGCAGGTCGAGGGGGTGGAGGGCGACGAGATCGGCGTAGGCCTTCGAGGCGCCGTCGACCTGCAGGAGCGTGGGCCGGGGTTCAGGGGCGGGCATTCGTCAGCTCCATCTGGGTGCGGAAGTAGGCGCCGATGTCGTCGCGGACCCGCACCCAGCCGCAGATCAGCACGAACAGCGTGAGGACGGCCGGCAGCAGCGGCTGCGCGCCGGCGAGGGCCGGGTCGCCGGCCTCCACGGCGAAGCGACCGAAGAGCACCGGGAGCGTGCCGGCCGTGGCGATCGCCGGCGGCCACGCCGTGCGGAAGGCCACCCGGATGCCCTGGGCCTCGGGCGGGGCGAGGGACCACCCACCGCTCAGGCTCGGCGGCCCGGCGAGGACGCTCACCGCGGCGGCGCCCACCCCGGCCAGGGCCATCGTGACCGCGGCGAGGGCGGCGACCGCGGTGGGCACCCGGGCCTCGCCGGGGGCCGCCGCCACGACGGCGGCCAGCGCCCCGACCAGCAGCTGGCTCACCACGGCGATGGGCAGGTGGCGCAGGTGGAGGTAGGCGGCGGGCACGGGAAGGGCGTCGCGCCGGCCCGGGTGGTCGGTCTCCTGGGCCAGCGGCTCGACGGCGTCGAGGGCTGCGACGAACAGCGCAGCCCCGGCGAGCAGGAGCAGCGGCGTGGTCCCCGCCCAGACGCCGCGCAGGCTGGCGCCGGCGACCGCCCCCAGGAGCGCGAGGCGGGCCAGCCGGGCCGCCGGCCAGCGCAGCAGGCCGCGGACGCCGCGGGCGAAGACCGGCCAGCGAGACGTGCCGCGGGGCGGCAGGCGCACCCACGGCCGCAGCCGCGGCAGCTCCATGGCCAGCTGCCGCCGGAGCACGAGCACCGTGCGGACGTCCTGCAGGGTGGCGGCGAAGCGGAGCTGCCCGACCAGGCTCGAGCGGCGCTCGGCCGCCTCCAGCGAGATGCGCCCGAGCAGCGTGAGGCCGACCCCGAGCAGCAGCGCGGCCAGCACCACGACGGCGATCCCCACCGGGCGCACGTCGAGGGGCAGGAGCAGCAGGTCGCCGAAGGCCGCGGTGGGGCTGGTGGACAGGCGATCGAGGGCGTGGGCCAGGGATGCGGCGAGGAGCGCGCCCCCCAGCAGCGACGCCACGGGCCGGGCCAGGCGGGCGCCGGCGGCCACCAGCGCGCTGCCCACGGCCAGGACCACGAGCGTGAGCCCCCCGAGCGCGCCGACGGCCACCCACTCCAGGTCGGTCCCGGGGAGGCGCCGGGCGGCCAGGTTGCCGGCGATGGCGCCGACGACGGTGCCGACGAAGGCCAGGAACCGCAGCTGGCGCAGGGCCGGGCCGCGCAGCGCCGTCGTGCGGTCGACCGGCGAGAGCAGCACGTGGCGCACCTCGGCTCGCTCGAGGGCCAGCGGGCCGCCCCGGCTGCCCGAGCGGAGCCCGAAGGCGATCGCCATCGCCGCCAGGCCCCCGAGCCAGGCGGGGCCTCGATCGAGGAGGCGCGCCACCTCGGTGTCGGTGAGCGCGGCGTCGCCCACCGCCCCGGAGGCCATCACCACGGCCACCAGGCCGAGGATCGCGACGAGGTAGGCCTGGTAGAGCACGTCGATCCAGTGGACCTCGGCGGTCCGCTTCCGCTGCCGGAAGCGCCGCCAGTCGGCCAGCGCCCCCTCCAGGTCGGCGTCAGGATCGGCGGTCACCAGCACGGCCGACGACGCTACGCCCCCGCCCTCGCCCACCACCCATCCCGGCCGCCGCGGTCGCCCGCCGCGCGCCGTCGGCGGCGACCGGCGCACTCGGCGCCGGTCGCCCCTCGACGGATCCGATCAGAGGCGCTCGATCACCATGGCCATGCCCTGGCCGCCACCGACGCACATCGACTCGAGGCCGTAGCGGCCGCCCGAGTCCTCGAGGCCGTTGATGAGCGTGGTCATGATGCGGGCGCCGGTCTGGCCGAAGGGGTGGCCGAGGGCGATGGCGCCGCCGTTCACGTTCAGCTTCTCGGGGTCGATGCCGAGGTGCTTCATCGACGGGATCACCTGGGCGGCGAAGGCCTCGTTGATCTCGACGAGGTCGATGTCGTCGATGGTGAGGCCGGCCCGCTGCAGGGCCATGCGGCAGGCCTCGACCGGCCCCATGCCCATGATCTCCGGGTTGAGGCCGGTCACGCCCGAGCTCACGATGCGGGCGAGCGGCTGGATGCCGAGCTCGTTGGCCCGGGTGTCGCTCATCACCACGACGGCGGCGGAGCCGTCGTTGAGCGGGCACGCGTTGCCGGCGGTGACCTTGCCGTCGGGGCGGAAGACCGGCTTCAGCTCGGCCAGCTTCTCCACGGTCGTGCCGGCGCGCGGCCCGTCGTCCTTCGACACCACGGTGCCGTCGGCGAGGGTCACCGGGGTGATCTCCCGGTCGAAGAAGCCGCGCTCCTGGGCGGCCACGGCCCGCTGCTGCGAGCGGGCGCCCCAGGCGTCCATCTCCTCGCGGGTGACGCCCTCGGCCAGCACCACGTTCTCGGCGGTCTGGCCCATGGCGATGTAGATGTCGGGGAGGCCGGCGGGCGGCTCCCAGCTCCCGGCGCCGCCGGAGCGCTCCGCGGTGCGGGCCTCGGCGTCGGCGAACAGCGGGTTGTGGGGGCCGGTGTCGGAGGCGCCGTGGAGGTAGCGGCTCACGGTCTCGACACCGCCGGCCACGAACACGTCGCCCTCGCCGGCCTTGATGGCGTGGGCGGCCATGCGGATCGTCTGCAGCGACGACGAGCAGTAGCGGTTGACGGTGACGCCGGGGACGTCGGGCAGGCCGGCCAGCAGCGCCGCCACGCGACCGACGTTGTACCCCGCCTCGCCGCCGGGCTGGCCGCAGCCCCAGATCACGTCCTCGACGCTCTGCGGGTCGAGGGCGGGGACCTTCTCGAGCACGGCCTTGATGATCAGGCCCGACAGGTCGTCGGGGCGGCACTCGGTGAGGCTCCCCTTGTTGGCCCGGCCGATGGGCGTGCGGGCGGTGGAGACGATGACGGCTTCGGGCATCGGGTGCCCCTCCTCGGTGCGATGCGGATGGAACTGCGCCGGTCAGTCTGGCGTGGGGTCCCCCCGGCCACCAACCGGCGGCCGACCCGGCGACGGTCCGCCGGTGTCACACCTCGATGCCTACGCTGCAGCCCGATGTCCCTGTTCGACGATCCCGATGTGGGCGTGGCCCCAGAGCCCACCTTCTCGGTCACGGAGCTGGCCGACGCCATCGGGAACGCCCTGCGGGCCCGCTTCCGCGACGAGGTCTGGGTGCGCGGCGAGATCCGCGACCTGTCCCGCCCGCCGTCGGGCCACGTGTACTTCACCCTCACCGATGCCGACGGCGGCCCCGGCGGTGCCTGCCTCGGCGTGATGCTGTCGTCGCGCAACAAGGGGCCGGTCAACATCACGCTCACGGCCGCGGGCGGCGGGGTGCGCATGAGCGACGGCACCGACGTGCGGATCCGGGGTCGGCTCGACTGGTACGCCCCGCGTGGCCAGCTCCAGCTGCGCATGACGGCCATCGACCCCGCCTACACGCTCGGCCAGCTCGAGGTGGCCCGGGCGGAGCTGCTGGGCCGCCTGGAGGCCGAGGGGCTGCTGCGGGCCAACGCCGCCCTGGCCCTGCCGGTGGCACCGCTGCGGATCGGGCTGGTCACCAGCCAGGGCAGCGCGGCGGAGGCCGACTTCCTCGACGAGCTGGCCCGCAGCGGCTTCGCCTTCGAGGTGCTCCGGGTCGACACCCGGGTGCAGGGCTTCGACGCCCCGCGAGCCGTCGCCTCGGCCCTTCGGATGGTGGCGACCCACCCGGTCGACGTCATCGCCCTCGTGCGGGGTGGCGGGGCCCGCACCGACCTCGCGGCCTTCGACGACGAAGCCGTCGCCCGGGCCATCGCCGCCTGCCCGGTGCCGGTCCTCACCGGGATCGGCCACGAGATCGACACGTCGGTGGCCGACGAGGTGGCCCACACCCAGGCCAAGACCCCGACCGCCTGCGCCCAGCTCCTCGTGGCCCAGGTGGCCGAGCTGGCCGGCGCCGTCGAAGGTGCCTGGGCCGCCATCGCCACGCATGCCTCCCGGGAGATCGGGCACCACGATCGGCGCCTCCGGCTCCACGCCACCCACCTCTCCCGCAGCACCCGCGTGGCGCTCGACGGCAGCCAGCACCGGCTCGACGCGGTGGCGGCCCGCACCCGGCGAGCCGCCGGCGCCGGCCTCGACCTCGCCGGGCGCCGCCTCGACGGCCACCGGGGTCGGATCACCGGTGCTGCCCGCTCGCACCTGCGGGCCGCCGAGGTGCTGGTGGCCGCCGGCGCCCGGCGCATCGCCCACCGGGCGCCGAGGGCCGTGGCCGAGCCCGAGCGGGCGCTCGATGCCCTCGAGGCCCGGGTCCGGGCGCTCGACCCCGAGCGCACGCTCGCCCGCGGCTGGTCGATCACCCGCGGCCCGCAGGGCCAGGTGGTGCGCGCCCCGTCCGACGTCGCGCCCGGCGATGCCCTCACCACCCTCGTCGCCGGCGGCGAGGTCCGCTCCACGGTCGACGCGGGCCCTACGGTGGACCCCCATGGCTGACACCCCCGCTCCCGCCGACGAGGTCGGCTACGCCGAGGCGCTGGCCGAGCTGGAGTCGATCCTCGAGGAGATCGAGGACGACGCCGTCGACGTCGACGTGCTGGCCGCCCGCGTGAAGCGGGCCGCCGAGCTGCTGCGGGTCTGCCGCTCGAGGATCACCGCCGCCAAGGTGGAGGTCACCCAGATCGTGGCCGAGCTCGACCCCGAGGCCGGCCCCGCCCCCGACGCCTGAGCGTCAGGCCTCGATGGCCATCACCACGCTGGTGGCGGCGCTGCGCTGCAGCGCGATGAAGGCGCGGGTGTCGCCCACCCGGAGCCCGAACGGGTCGACGTACCAGGGCAGCGTGGTGCTGGCCTTGCCGTCGCCCGAGAAGGTGGGGTCGAGCTGCCCGTTCCCGTCCACCCGCCACGTGTCGATGCGCCGGTTGCCGGCCGCCGCCGACACCAGCCACAGCCGCCCCTCGCGATCGATGTCCCACACCGCGAAGGCCCCCTGCTCCAGGGCGAGCGGCTTGGTGACCGTGGCCTTGCCACCCACGCCGTAGGTCGGGTCGAGCAGCCCGTTCGCCCCGAAGCGGTGCAGGATCATCACGACCGACGTGCCCGACGGCCGCACGCAGGCCAGGACCGGGAGGTCCGCAGCGTTGGTGTTCAGCAGGCCACCACGGTGCGACCCGCAGGCCACCGACGCGGTGCCGCCGTTGAAGCTGGCATCGGGGGTGCCGGCCGCCGTGAGCTTGCGGACCTCGTGGCGGTTCCCGACCTTGCGGCCGTAGTAGACGCTGCCATCGGGCAGGAACGCCACGTCGCTGTCGTCGATCGCCAGCGGGAAGCGCCCGTCGCCCGAGAACGAGGTGTCGAGCTGGCCGGTGGCGGTGAGGCGCACCAGGACCTGCTCGGCGACCGTGATGCTGCCATCGGCGGCGAAGTTGCCGGCGATCAGGGCCAACCCGATGCGACCGTCGGGGAGCACGTCGGTGCGGAAGGGCTCGACGAGGTCGTACTCCTTCGAGAACACCTTGTAGGTGGCCCGGCCGTCACCGGTGAACGTGGGGTCGTAGGTGCCGGAGGCGTCGACCCGGAGCACGCCGAGGCGACCCCCGCCACCAGAGGTCTGGCCGCCGGAGACCACCAGGTCGCCGCTGGCGTCCTCGGACACCTGGGCGGCGTAGCTGAGGCCCACCGGGCTGAACTGCCACAGCCGGTCGCGAGCGGTCTCGGCCATCGGCACGATCGCGCCGGTGGGCCCGTAGCGGATGATGCGGAACGGGGCGGAGGTGGGACCCTCGCCGTTGAAGCCGGCGTCGGAGTCGCGGTAGAGCGCCACCACCACGCCGCCGTCGGCGGTGTCGCCCATGGCGACCTTGTAGCGGTTGGTGAAGGTGGGCGCGAGCCCGTCGTTGGAGAAGGTGGCGTCGCGCTGGCCGGGGTCGGCGCTGGCCGGTGGCGCGCTCACCAGCAGCAGCGCGGCCACCGTGATCGACACCATCGTGCCCCGGAAGAAGGTTCGTGCCATGGGTCCCCCTGACCGCCGTCGTGTCCGCCGCCCCGGCTGTCGGCGGGCACCCTAGTCACCGGCGCCGCCGACCGGGGACGACCGATCTGCCCGCCCGTCCCCGCCCTCCTACGATGCGGGCGGTCATGATGCGCGCCTCCGTCCCCGTGCCCCCCAGCCTCCTGACGGTGGCGGAGCGGGTCGAGCTCCGCCTCGACGCGCTGCTCACGACGGAGGAGGCCCGCTGGTCGGCCCTCAGCACCGACCTGGCCGAGCCGCTGGCGTCGCTGCGATCGCTCGTGATGGGCGGGGGCAAGCGCCTGCGCCCGGCCTTCTGCTTCTGGGGGTTCCGTGCGGCCGACGGATCGCCCGACGACTCCCTCGTGATCGACGCCGGCGCCGCCTTCGAGATGCTCCAGGCCTTCGCGCTGGTGCACGACGACGTGATGGACGGCTCCGCCACGCGCCGCGGCGGCCGCACCGCCCACCTGGCCTTCAGCGACCGGCACGGCGTGGAGGTGTGGCGGGGCGAGGGCCGGCGCTTCGGCGAGGGGGTGGCGATCCTCATCGGTGACCTGGCCCACGTCTACGCCGACCTGCTGCTCGCCGCCGCGCCTAACGAGGTGCGCGCCGTGTGGGACGAGCTGCGGATCGAGCTCAACATCGGCCAGTACCTCGACATCCTGGGCACCGCTCGCGGCGACACCGACCACGAGGGGGCCCGCCGCATCGCCCGCTACAAGTCGGGCAAGTACACCATCGAGCGCCCGCTGCACGTGGGGGCCGCCCTGGCCGGCCAGCTCGACCGCCTGCAGCCGTCGCTCTCCGCCTACGGCGATCCGCTGGGCGAGGCCTTCCAGCTGCGCGACGACGTCCTCGGCGCCTTCGGCGAGGAGGCCAGCACCGGCAAGCCCGTGGGCGACGACCTCCGCGAGGGCAAGCCCACCCCGCTGCTGGCCCTGGCGACCGCCCAGGCCGACGCCGGGCAGGCGGCCGTCTTGGCCGACGTCGGCCGGGCCGACCTCGACCGCGACGCCGTGGGCCGCATCCAGCAGGTGATGGTCGACACCGGCGCCGTCGCCGCCATCGAGGCCTCCATCGACCAGCTCACCACCGAGGCGGTCACCGCCATCGAGCAGGCCGACATCGTGCCCGAGGCCACCCAGGCCCTCGTGGACCTCGCCCACTTCGTCGCCTGGCGCGACGGCTGAGGTCGGCGCCGAGCGCCAGGGGTGCTCGTCAGGGGGCGGCGGCGAAGAGGGCGAGCGCGTCCTCCAGGGAGCACTCGACCACCCCCGGCTCGGCGACGACGCCCTCGAGCCACGGCGGCCGGTTGACGCCGACCACGGCGATGGCGGTGTCGAGGCCCGAGCGCGTGGACGCCTGCCGGGCGAAGGTGGCGGCGTAGTCGGGCGGGCGGACGTCGCGCGTGAGCTCGTGCAGCGCCCACGGGTCGGGCGTGCCGCCGGCAGGCGGCGGGCCGACGGCGGTGGCGATGGCCGGCGAGGCCGGGAGCGGTCCGCCGCCGGCGAGGCCGGGGCCGTCGGCGAGGATGGCGCCGCGCACCTGCTCGGCGCGGCCGCCGGCGGCCAGCAGGCCCACGTAGGCGCCGAGCCCGCGCCCGTAGATCGTCACCGCGCCCAGGTGGGCGATGGCGGCGTCGACGTCGGCCATCAGCGCCTCGCAGAAGTAGCCGGCGCCGGGCACGACGTCGGACTCGCCGTGGCCGGAGAGGTCGAGGCCCCACACCGCGCCCGGCCAGGCGGCGAGGTGCTCGGGCACGTCGGCCGGGGTGCGCTCGGCCAGGCCGTGGAGGTGCAGCAGCGGCCGCCCCGCACCCGGCCGCAGCTCGTGCAGCGCGAGGCGGACCCGGTTGTGCTGGAGGTGCACGGTCGAGGTGCTCACGCCAGCAGCTCCAGCACCAGCGCCGCCACCTCGTGGGGCTGCTCGATGTGCACGAAGTGCCCGGCGCCCTCGAGCTGCACCAGCCGGCCCCCCGGCGGGAGGTGCGACAGGACGTCCTCCGCCTGTGTGCCCCACCCCATGGGGTCGGCCTCGGTGCCCAGCACGGCGAGGACCGGCACACCGATGTCGGGCAGGCGCATCATCGACCACTCCGGGCGCCACGGACCGAAGCCGCCGAAGCGGAGGGTCGGGTCGATCTTCCAGCGCCACCCGTCGTCGTGCTCCTGGGCGCCGACGGTCACGAGGTAGCGCAGCCAGTCGTGGTCGAGCCGCGGGTTCATGCGGGCCCGGCGCTGGGCCAGCTCCTCGATCGTGCCGGGCTTGCGCTGGGCGTCCACCAGCGTGCGCCGGTGGTCGAGCCAGGAGGTGAGCTCCTGGGCCAGGAGCTTCGTGCGCTGGTGGTCGGAGACGTCGGGGAAGCTCCGCCGCGAGGGCAGGCCGTCGAGGTTCACGAGGTGGCTGACCCGGTGCGGCGCGGCGTCGGCCAGCTGCAGCATGAGGCTGCCGCCCTTGGAGTGGCCGATCACGGGCACCGGCTCGGAGGTGACGGAGTCGAACACCAGGAGGGCGTCGCGCAGGTCGGCCTCCCAGTTGTAGAGGGCGGCGTGCTCGGAGTCCCCGTGCCCGCGGTGGTCCCACGACACCACCCGGTACCCGGCCGCCGCGAGCAGCGGTGCGAACACGTCGAAGGTGCCGGCGAAGTCGAAGCCACCGTGGGCGAGCAGGATCGGTGGGGCCGACTCGTCGCCCCACTCGTGCACCGCGATCGAGAGGCCGTGCGCGTCGACGCGGCGCTGGCGGTCGGGGCGGTGCGCGCCCGGATGGCCGATCGCCGCCATGGATCCCCCGGTGGACATGGCGCCACCTTGACCCTCGGGTCAAGCAGGGCGCAAGCGGAACCGCCTGTGACCGACGTCATCTGGACGGATCGGTCAGCGCGGTGCATGAGTTAACACCGTTACCTCAGCGCGGCCACCGGGCCCCGCTCGTCCGCCAGGAGCCCGCATGCTCGCTCGCCTCGGCCGCCTCGTCGTCCGCCACCGCAAGGTCATCCTCGTCGGCGCCGTGCTGACCTTCGTCGTGAGCGGGGCCTTCGGTGGCAGCGCCGCCCAGTCGCTCAGCTCCGGCGGCTTCGACGATCCCGCCTCCGAGTCGTACCGCGCCGACGAGGCGCTGCTCGAGGCGTTCGGGGCCGGCACGCCGAACGTCGTGCTCCTGGTCACGGCCGACGGCGGCGACGTCGACGACCCGGCCGTGGTCGCCGCCGGCACCGCCCTCACCGAGGAGCTGGCGGCGCAGGAGCGCCTCACCAACGTGGTGTCGTACTGGTCGCTCGACGCCGCCCCGCCGCTGCGGGGCGTCGACGGCAGCCGGGCGCTGGTGCTCGGCCGCATCGAGGGCACCCAGGACGAGGTCAACGAGCGGGTCGAGGCCCTCGAGTCCTTCACCCGGTCGGGCGACGGCATCACGGTCGGCGTCGGCGGCTTCGCCGAGGTGTTCCGCGAGATCGGCCACACCATCGAGGAGGACCTCGTGCGGGCCGAGACGATCGCCCTGCCGATCACGCTGATCCTGCTGCTGCTGGTGTTCGGCACCGTCGTGTCGGCGTCGCTCCCCCTCGCCATCGGTGCCCTGTCGGTGGTGGGCACGCTGGCCGTCCTCCGGCTGCTGTCGATGGTCACGGAGGTCTCGATCTTCAGCCTGAACCTCACCACCGCCCTCGGGCTGGGGCTGGCCATCGACTACTCGCTGTTCGTGGTGTCCCGCTACCGGGAGGAGCTGCGAGCCGGGCACGCGCCCCACGACGCCGTGGTCCGCACGGTCCGCACCGCTGGTCGCACCGTGGCGTTCAGCGCCGTGACGGTGGCGGCGTCGCTGTGCGCCCTGCTGGTGTTCCCCCTCGCCTTCCTGCGCAGCTTCGCCTACGCCGGCGTGGCGGTGGCCTTCCTCGCCGGTCTCTTCTCGGTGGTGGTCCTCCCGGCGATCCTGGCCGCCGTCGGCACCGGGGTCGACCGCCTCGCCATCTTCCGTCGCTCGACCGTGCCGAAGGAGGAGGGCTTCTGGCACCGGGTGGCCATCGTCGTGATGCGCCGTCCGGTGATCGTCGCCACCTCCGCCATCGCCCTGCTCCTCTTCCTCGGGGCCCCCTTCCTCGGGATCGTGCTGTCGCTCCCCGACGACCGGGTCCTGCCGGAGTCGGCGCCCAGCCGCCAGGTGAGCGACGTGCTCCGCGCCGAGTTCAGCTCCGGCGAGGCCGGCGCGGCGTCGGTGGTGGCCGTCGGGATCGGCGACCCGGCCGCCCGCTCGGGCGAGATCGACGTGTACGCCGCCACCCTCGCCGGCCTGCCCGGCGTGGCCCGCGTCGACGCCCTCACCGGCACCTACTGCGCCGCCGGCCTGACCGACCTCGGCTGCACCCCCGGCCAGCTGGTCGTCCCCGGCGGGACCGGGCGCTACCTCGGCTTCGCCACCGCCGAGCGCGAGGGCAGCACCTACCTGTCGGTGATCCCCGACGTCGAGCCGCTCTCACCCGAGGGGGAGGCGCTGGTGGACGCCATCCGGGGCACGCCGGCGCCGTTCGAGGTGGAGGTCACCGGCCAGTCGGCCCAGCTGGTCGACACCAAGGACGCCTTGTTCGCCCGCCTCCCGCTGGCCGCCGGGATCATCGCCCTGGTGACCTTCATCGTGCTGTTCATCCAGTTCGGCTCGGTGGTGATCCCGATCAAGGCGATCATCCTCAACCTGCTCAGCCTCTCGGCCACCTTCGGCGCCATGGTGTGGATCTTCCAGGACGGCAACCTGAGCGGCGTGCTCGACTTCACCGCCGTCGGCACCATCGACGCCACCACGCCGATCCTCATGTTCTGCATCGCCTTCGGCCTCTCCATGGACTACGAGGTCTTCCTGCTCTCCCGCATCAAGGAGGAGTACGACCGCACCGGCGACAACGAGCTCTCGGTGGCCCGTGGCCTCGAGCGGACCGGCCGCATCGTCAGCGCCGCCGCCCTGCTGATCGCCGTCGTCTTCATCGCCTTCGCCACCAGCCAGGTCACCTTCATCAAGCTCTTCGGCGTCGGCCTGACGCTGGCCGTGCTGATGGACGCCTTCGTGATCCGGGGCACGCTCGTGCCGGCGTTCATGCGGCTGGCCGGCGGCTGGAACTGGTGGGCCCCCGCCCCGCTGCGCCGCCTCCACGACCGCATCGGCATCAGCGAGCACGTCGACCTCGACGGACCCGACGCGGCCGAGCCCGACCTCCGGGCGCCCAGCGCAGCCGGTGCGGCGGCCCGCGACCGTCCGCTGGTGGCCGCCGGGACCGGGGAGGCCGGCGCTGGTCGCGACTGATCGGTGGCAGGCTGGCGGGATGCCGCCCGCCCGCACCCGCGCCCGCCGGGGCGACGGCGAGCTCCTCCGGGAGGAGATCCTCGCCACGACGGAGCGGCTGCTGATCGAGACCGGGTCGGAGGAGGCCGTCTCGATCCGCGCCGTGGCCGAGGCCACCGGGGTGACGCCGCCGTCGATCTACCGCCACTTCACCGACAAGACCCACCTCCTGTTCGAGGTGTGCGATCGCCAGTTCCGCCTCCTGCACCACGCCCTGGAGGAGGCCTGCGCCGGCATCGACGATCCCGTCGAGGGGATGCGGGCCCGGGGCAACGCCTACGTGCGCTTCGGCATGGAGCACCCGGAGCACTACCGGATCATGTTCATGGGCCCGTCGTACGGCACCCCCGAGCAGTGGGAGGACGTCCTGGCCACGGGCGCCTTCGCCAACCTCCTCGACGGGCTCCAGGCCGTCATCGACGCCGGGCTGGCCCGACCGGGGGCCGACCTCTTCACCATGGGCATGCACGTGTGGGCGAGCATCCACGGCCTCACCTCGCTCCTGGTGGCGAAGCCCACCCTGCCGTGGCCCGACCTCGACGGCTTCATCGACCAGCACCTCGACCTCGCCCTGCAGCCCCACCTCGCCTGACCCGGCGCCCGCTGGCCCCGCCCACGCCGCGCACCGGTAGCCTCCCGGCGATGCTGCGTGCCCTCCGTCACCGCGCCACGGGGCACCGCCACCTGCTGACCGGATCCGCGGCGCTGGTCCTGACCGCCGGCGTGCAGGCCGTCTCGGGTGCCCTGTTCTGGCTCATCGCGGCGCGCGTCGACACCCAGACCGAGGTGGGCCACGCCACCGCGCTGTTCACCTCCGTGCTCTTCGTGGCCTTCGTCGCCGGGCTCGGCCAGCCGGTCGCCGTCGCTCGCTACGCGGCGGGGCGGGGCCGCGAGGACCACGTGCTGTTCGCCTGGGGGGCAGCGGCCGCCGCCATCGCCTCGGCGGTCCTGGCGCTGGTGTACCTCATCGTCGTGAGCCCGGGCGCGGTCGAGGAGCTGCGCGGCTGGCACGGCGCCTTCGGCCCGACGCTCTTCGTGTTCCTCTGCACCGGCACGACGCTCACCCTGCTGCTCGACGTGCGGTTGATGACCCAGCGGCGCTGGGGGCTCGTGCTGGCCCGAGCCTCCGTGGTGGGGCTCGCGCGGTTCCCGCTCCTGCTCGTGCCGGTGGAGGCCGACCGGGCGGTGTGGCTCCTCGTGGTGGCCGCGGTGCCCACCGCCATCTCCGGCTACGTCGGCGTGGCCCTGCTCCCGCGGGTCACCGGCGACCGCCACCACCTCGGGCCCCTCCCGGCGACCACGCGGGCGATGGTGCGCTACTCCGTCGTGAACTGGGCCTCGACCCTCACCTACCAGGCCCCCACGTTCGCCGTGCCCGTCATCGTGCTGGTGAACGTCGACGCCGACCGCAACGCCAGCTTCTACGTGGCCTGGGGCGTCGCCGCCCTCGCCTGCTACGTGCCCACGGCCATCGGGCAGGCGCTCCTGGCCGAGGGCGGGCGCGACGGCGCCCGGCTGCGCAGCCAGGTGCGGCTCGCCATCGTGGTCGCCGGCGGCCTCATGCTCGTGGGCGCGGCGGCCGCCACCGCCGCCCGCGACCTCATCGTGACGCTCTACGGCCCGGAGTACCGCGACGCCGCCGACCTCCTGCCGCCCCTCGTCCTCGCCGCCGTGCCCTGGGCCGTGACCTCGGTGTACCTCACCGAGGCCCGGGTCCGGCACCGCAGCGGCGCCACCGTGCTGATCACCGCCGTGCTGTCGCTGGCCATCCTGGTGCCGGCGCTCGTGCTGGTCCCGACCGACGGGATCGACGGCGCCGCCACCGCGTTCCTGGGCGGCAACCTCGTGGCCGCCGTCGTGGCGCTCGGCGTGCACCTGAGCGGCCGCTCCACCTCCGACCTGCTGCCGGCGTCGGACCCCAACACCCTCGAGCCCGAGGAGGCCGTGGCGCTCAGCCCCCTGGCCTGACGCCCCGCACCGATGTCGCACCCGCCGCCGCCCCCGCCCCCGCCCCCGTCGGGGTGGGGCGCCCCACCCCCCGGCCCTCCCCCGCCGCCGCCCCCACCGCCGTGGTCCGGCAGCACGTGGGGCGCGCTCCCGCCGCCCCCGCCGATCGCGCCCGCCCGCCGGTGGCCGGCGGCGGTTGGCGTGGTGGCGGCCGGGCTCGTGGCCCTCGGCGCGGTGGCGCTGCTCACCCGTGACGGCGACGACCACCCGAGCGAGTGGGATCCCCGGGTGGCCGACCTGGCCGCCTTCGTGGAGCGCGAGCGCGGCCTCGAGTTCGACCACCCCGTGCACGTCGACTTCCTGACCGCGGAGGAGTACAGCGCCGAGACCACCTCGGACGAGTCGGCGCTGCTCGACGAGGAGCGCACCGAGCTCGACCGCCAGGCCGGTGAGCTGCGGGCCCTCGGGGTGGCCTCCGGCGAGGTCGACCTCTTCACCGCCTTCAACCAGGTGGCCGACGGCGGCACCCTCGCCTTCTACGACCCCTTCGACGAACGGGTGCGGGTCCGGGGCACGGAGCTCACGGTGGGCACCGAGGTCACCGTGGTGCACGAGCTGACCCATGCCCTGCAGGACCAGCACTTCGATCTCGAGGGCCTCTTCGACGAGGAGCTCGACGACAGCTCCGCCACCGCCTACCGGGCCCTCATCGAGGGCGACGCCCTGCGGGTGGAGGACGCCTACGTGGCCGGGGTCCTCACCCCCGAGGAGCAGACCGCCTACGACGACGAGTTCGCCGCCGAGCTCGATGCCAGCGAGGACGCCACCGCCGACGTGCCGCCGTTCATCAGCGCGGCGGTGGGGGCGCCCTACGCGCTGGGCCGGCCGTTCGTGCTCCTGCTGCTCAACGAGGGCGGCAACGGGGCGGTCGACGACGCCTTCGTGACGCGCCCGACCACCGAGGAGCACCTCCTCGATCCGCTCAGCTTCCTCGAGGGCGACGGGGCCGAGCTGCTGGAGGTGGGCGAGCCCGACGGGGTCGAGGTCGTCGACGACGGGCACTTCGGCGCCATCGGGTGGTACCTCTTCCTGGCCGAGCGGATCGACCCCAAGCAGGCCTTCGACGCCGCCCTCGGCTGGGGTGGCGACGGCTACCTGAGCTACACCGACGACGACACCGCCTGCGTGCGGGCGGCGTTCGTGGGCGACACCGACGCCGACGAGGCCGAGATGGCGGCGGCCCTCGACGATTGGGTGGCCGCCATGCCCGGTGGGGAGGCCGAGCGCCTCGACACCGACGGCCACCCCGGCCTGCGCTCCTGCGACCCCGGTCCCGACGTCGACCTCGAGCTGACCGGCCGCACGGAGGACTCGCTCTTCCTGCCCAGCCTCTGGGGCTACCTCGTCGCCGATGCGTCGTCGCAGCTCGATGCCGAGCCCTCTCGCTGCTACGCCCGCGCCGTGCTCGGGCAGCTCACCTACGAGGAGATCAGCGACCCCGAGGGCGCCGTCTTCGCCGAGGAGGGGTTCCAGCAGCGGCTGCTCGAGGCGTTCTCGAGCTGCTCCTGAGCCCGCTGCGGACCGCCGGGGGCCGGCTCAGGCGTCGGACTCGTCGTCCGACCAGTCGCGATCCGGCGTGAGGTAGATCAGCGGCACGCTGGCCAGGCTCACCAGCGCCTTCACCGTGAGGTTCACCACGAAGATGTCCCACACCGTCGCCCAGGGCAGCGTGAGCGCGTGGTCGGCGAACCCCGGCACGGCGCCGAAGGCCAGCACCGCGAACAGCACGTTGTCCACGGGCACGCTCACCCCGTTGCTCACGAGCACCCGGGCCCACTGGTGCCGGGTGGTCACCCGCCGCACGAACCAGTGGTACACCTCCGTGTCGAGGAGCCCGCTGACCACCTCGGCCACGATCGACGCCACCACGATCCGCCACAGCGGGCCCAGCACGGCCTGGAACTCGTCGCCCAGCGGGTACGACGCGTCGGCGGGCACCGACGCCGCCCACTGCAGGTAGGCGGCCATGGCCAGGTTCACCACCGCCGCGGTCACCACCATGGTGCGGGCGGCCCGCTTGCCGAGCGCCTTGTGCACGACGTCGCGCAGCGTGAAGGTGATCGGGTACACGAAGGTGCCCAGGTCGACGGCGCGACCACCGACCACGCCGATCTTCAGGCTGGTGACGTCAGCGATCACCTGGGCGCCCACGTAGGCGCCCACCGCGGCGATGGCGACGCGCGTGACGGGGGTCAGGACAGCAGCAGGGCGCGTGGGGGTCGCCACGAGGGCCTCCGGTTTTGGTCAGGCGGGTGGTCCGGTACCGCCGGGGTGGATGGGACGGAGCGGGATCAGCCCCGCTTGGCCTGCACGAGCTCCCAGGCCTGCCCGACCGTCTTGACGCCCTCGAGGTCCTCCTCGGGGATCTCGACGTCGAACTGCTCCTCGATGGCCATCATCAGCTCCACCAGGTCGAGGCTGTCGGCGTCGAGGTCGTCGCCAAAGGCCGCCTCCGGGGTGACGGCATCGGGCTCGACCTGGAGGACCGACACGACGGTCTCGGCGAAGCGGGCGAAGTCGGGGTCGCTCATGGCCGGGCACGCTACCGCCTGGCCCCCGTCGAGGCGGTAGACAGACGGGACGCCGCCACGGCGCCCACCGATCCGATCCAGGGGGACCCACCGATGGACGCACTCGCTGCCGCCACCGCCACCGCCGCCGCCGTCAGCGCGGTCGGCAGCCACTTCATGCTCGACGGCCAGACGTACAAGCGAGGAGCCGAGCTCGGCTTCCAGGGCCTCGACTTCTACGTCACCGGCCGCGGCGGCGTGCTGGGCGCCGTCGACGCCGACGTGGTCAGCGCCGCCTTCACCTTCTTCGAGCCCACCAACGTGCGCACGCTGTGGGAGCAGGGCTGCGCCGTCCTGCCGCCCGCCGACGCCGCCGCGGCGTTCGCCGCCTGCTGCGCCGCGTGGGCCGAGACCCACGTGCCCGACGACCTCGACTCGGCCCGGTTGGCGGCGCTGGCCGGGCAGGCCGTCACGGCGGCCCGGCCGGCCTGCGCGCCGGTGTTCGCCGGCTGGCGGGCCCTGCCGGTCCCCGAGTCGCCCAAGGCGGCCGCCGTCCACCAGATGAACGCCCTGCGGGAGCTGCGCAACGGGCTGCACGGCGCCGCGGTCATCGCCGCCGGGCTCACGCCCCTCGAGGCCCTCTCGGTGCGCACCCCCGGGATGGCCCCGATCTTCGGCTGGTCCGACCTCGCCGACGCCACCGGCCTCCAAGAGGTCTGGGAGGGCGCCGAGGCCCGCACCGACGCCGCCATGGCGCACGCCTACGAGCCGCTCGCGGAGGCCGACCGCGACGAGCTGGTGGCCCTGGCCGACGCCCTGCACGACGCCACCAAGGGCTGATCATGACCGACCACGCTCCCGGCGAGGCCATGCCCGCCTCCTACTCCGCCGGCGCCGACGCCATCCCCGATGCCGAGCGGGCCCGGCTCGACGCCGAGCGCGAGCGCATCCGGGCCACCTACCTGCGCGCCCGCGACGACCGGCCGCCGTCGACCGCCCGCGGCGTCCACCACGTGGCCATGATCTGCGGCGACGTGGAGCGCACCACCCGCTTCTACCAAGAGCTGCTCGGCTTCCCGCTCACCACGATGTTCGAGAACCGCGACCTCGCCGGCTCCACCCACTTCTTCTTCGACCTGGGCGCCGGCAACACCATCGCCTTCTTCGACCTCCCCGGCGTCGATCCCGGCCCCTACGCCGAGGTGCTCGGCGGCGCCCACCACCTGGCCATCTCGATGGAGGTGCACCACTGGGAGGCGGCCAAGGCCCGCCTCGACGCCGCCGCCATCCCCTACGACCACGTCGACGAGACCAGCCTCTACTTCCGGGGCCCCGACGGCGAGCGCCTCGAGCTCATCGCCGACCCCCTCCGCTGGATGTACGGCGAGCGCGTGGACTGAGCCGGGCCGGACCGTCACGGCGAGCCGGGCCCGACCGGCGCCTCCCCGTGCACGAGGTGGTCCGAGAGCAGGCGGGGGGTCGAGCCGGAGGCCGAGCCGGCGGGCTCGATCGTGAGCCGCGGGAGCAGCCGGTCGAGCCAGCTCGGTATCCACCAGTTCCGGTGGCCCAGGAGCGCCATCGTGGCCGGCACCAGGACCATGCGGACCAAGGTGGCGTCGAGGAGCACGGCCAGGCCGAGGCCCAGGCCGAAGAGCTTGATCTCGCGGATCTCCTCGAACACGAACGAGCCGAAGACCACGACCATGATGGCGGCGGCGGCCGTGATGACCCGGGCGGTCGAGGCCAGCCCGTCGGCCACCGACGTCGACGGGTCGCCGGTGCGGTCGTACTCCTCGCGGATGCGGGAGAGCATGAACACCTCGTAGTCCATGGAGAGCCCGAACACGATGGCGAAGAGCATGAGGGGGATGAAGGGGTTGATCGGTCCCGGCTCGATGCCGAGGAGCGCATCGCCCCAGCCCCACTGGAAGATGACCACGACCACGCCGTAGGTGGCGGCGATGGACAGCAGGTTCATGAGCACGGCCTTCAGCGGCACCAGCACGGAGCGGAACACGGCCATGAGGAAGAGGGACGACACCCCGAGCACGGCGGCGAAGAACAGCGGCATGCGGTCGCCCAGGTAGTCCGTGACGTCGATGTTGGTGGCGGCGCTGCCGGTGACGTTGACCTCGAACCCGGCGGCGGCCGCCGCCGGGACCGCCTCGGCCCGCAGCGCGCGCACCAGCTCGGTGGTCGCCTCCTCTTGCGGTGCGGAGGTCGGGATGAGCGTCATGAGGTGGGCTGCGGGGCGGTCGGGGTCATCGGCGATCGGCGGCGTGACGGCCGCGACGCCCGGGGTCGCCGCGAGCAGGGCCTGGACGTCGTCGATGCTCGCTCCGCTGGTGCCGGCGGTCGGCATCGCCGTGATCACGAGCGGCCCGTTGAAGCCGTCGCCGAAGCCCGCCGCCAGCAGGTCGTAGGCCTGGCGGGTGCCGGACCCCTCGGGGTAGCTGCCCTCGTCGGACCAGCCCAGGCGCATGGCGGTGACCGGCGCCGCCAGGACGAGCAGGAGGAGGGCCGCCGTGGTGCCCCAGCGCAGCGGGCGCCGCTGGATGGCCCGGCTCCAGCGGTGCGAGAGGGTCGCCTCGACGGGCTGCGCGGCTCGCTGGGGCACCTCCTCGCGCAGCCGCGGCACGACGCGGCTCGCCGCCAGCGTGGCGAGGGCGGCGACGACGCCGACCGCGGACAGCGGCGTGGAGCCGATGCCCACCCCGAGGATGGCGAGGGCCACCGCCGCCGCCGCGAGCAGGCCGCGCCACCTCGTGACCTCGAGGCGCGGGCCGGCCACCGAGATCAGCGCCGGCAGGAGGGTGACCGACGTGGCCATGGTGGCGAGGACCGTGACCGAGACCCCGAGCCCCATGCCGGAGAGCATCCCGAGGCCGACCAGCAGGAGGCCGAGCATCGAGACGACGACCGTGGCCCCGGCCAGGCCGACCGCCCGACCGGCCGTGCTCATGGCCAGCACGAGCGCCGCCCGGGGCGGGTCCCCGGCCCGGACCGCCTCCCGGTACCGGGTGACGATGAAGAGCGCGTAGTCGATCCCCACGCCGAGCCCGACCATCATCCCGAGCAGCAGGGTGTCCTCCGGCACGGTCGTCACCCGGGTGAGCAGGACGATCGATCCGAGGCCGATCCCGACCCCCCCGAGCGCCACCGCGACGGGCAGGCCCATCGCCAGCACCGACCCGAACGAGAGGATGAGCACCACGACCGCGAAGGCGAGGCCGATGAGCTCGCTCTCGGGCGGCTCGAGCGACGCGAGGAACTGACCTCCCGCCAGGACCGTGAGCCCCTCGATCGATGGTGCCTCCTGCGCGATCAGCTCCCCGATCCGGGCCGACTCCGTGTCGTCCACGTCGGCGGACAGGTGCACGGTGGCGAAGGCCAGCCGGCCGGCCAGCGGGCCGTCCTCGGCGATCTGGCCGGCGCCCGACGCCGAGTAGGGCGACACCACCGTCGCACCCGGCGCCGTGGGCACCCCGCGCTCGTCGGGGAACCCGGCGTCGGCCCGGGCGAAGAGGTCCTCCATGGCCGCCACGACCGCCGGGTCGTCGACGCCCTGCTCGGCGCGGACCACGATCGTGCCGGACCGACCTCCGGTGCCGAGCTCGGGGAAGTGCTCCTCGAGCACCGCGAACCCGGCGTCGCTGTCCGACCCGGGGACGGCGGCATCACCCCCGAAGGCCGGACCGACGGCACCGGCTGCGGCGAGGACCACCACCAGGACCGCGGCCCAGATCGAGATCGTCGCCCGGCGGTGGTCGAAGCACCACCCGCCGAGCCGGCCGAGGACCGAGCCACCGCGCGGTGGCGCCCCACCCCCGGGCACGGGGGGCAGGGCAGGATCGGTCCGGGTCGGCGCGGTCAGCATGGGGCCATCCTCGGGATCGCCGACCGACCGCACATCAGGAGTCCGGCCACTTCGCGACCACCCGATCGGCCGGTCCGAGATCGTCCGTTCGGCTGATCCGCCGCCGTCCCGGTTCCCGTACGCTGCCGCGGTGGGGTTGGACCGGAGCCGTCGGTACTGGGCGGAGCCACCCGCGTCCGATCCGCCCGGACCCGCGGGCCGCGACTGGGCCCTCGTCGCCCTGGTTGCGGTGGTCGCCGTCGCCGAGACCGCCCTCCGCGATCCCCTCGTGTGGCCGGTCGCCTCCCTCGTCCTGACCCTCGGCATCGCCCTCCTCCTGCCCTGGCGGCGGGTCCACCCGCTGCCCGTGCTGGTCCTGGCCTTCGGGACGGTGAGCGTCGCCAACGTCGTGTCGATCGTCCGAGACGTCGACTGGGAAGGCCTCAACACCGCGGCGTTCATGCTCGTGCTGCCCTACGCCCTCACGCGATGGGCCTCCGGCCGAGCGGCGGGCATCGGGCTCCTGGCGCTGGCGGTCCCGCTCGTCCTGACCGCCGTCGGCGGCAACCCGGCAGGCGACGTCGTCGGCGGCGCCGCGGTGCTCCTGCTCTCCTGCGCCATCGGCTTCGGCGTCCGCTACGCCGGCGAGCTCCGCGCCGAAGAGGTGGCCGGCCTGCGCTCGCGGGAGCGGGCCGAGCTGGCCCGGGAGCTCCACGACACCGTCGCCCACCACGTGTCGGCCATCGCCGTGCGAGCCCAGGCCGGACGGGTGGTCGCCGCCACCCGACCCGAGGCGGCGGTGGAGGCGCTGGTGGTGATCGAGGAGGAGGCAGCCCGTGCGCTGGAGGAGATGCGGTCGATGGTCGGCGCGCTCCGCCAGGGCGACGGCGCCGACCTGCGACCCCAGCAGGGCGTCCGCGACCTCCCCCGGCTCGAGCAGCGCAGCAGCGGACCTGCGCCGCGCGTCGTGATCACCGTCGCCGACGACCTGCACGCGCTCCGTCCCGCCGTGGACGCCGCCTGCTTCCGCCTCGCGCAGGAGGCGGTCACCAACGCGCTGCGCCACGCCCGCCAGGCGACCGAGGTGCGGGTCCGGGTCGACGGCGACGACGACCACGTGCGGGTCACCGTGGTCGACGACGGGCGAGGCAGCGGGGCGCCGTCGACCTCGGCCCCCGGCTTCGGGCTGATCGGCATGGCGGAGCGGGCCAAGCTGCTCGGCGGCACGTTCGACGCCGGTCCCGGCCCGGCCGGCGGGTGGACGGTGGCCGCCACCCTCCCGCGGCGGCAGGCGGTGCCGTGACCATCCGCGTGCTGATCGCCGACGACCAGGACATCGTGCGCACCGGGTTGCGGATGATCCTCGAGGCGCAGCCCGACATCGACGTGGTGGGTGAGGCCGTCGACGGCCGTCAGGCCCTCGAGCTCGCCGGGCGGCTGCGCCCCGACGTGTGCCTCTTCGACATCCGCATGCCCGAGCTCGACGGGATCGAGGTCACCCGCCGGCTGGCCGGGCCCGAGGTGGCCGCGCCGCTCGCCATCGTCGTCATCACCACCTTCGACCTCGACGAGTACGTGCACGGCGCCCTCAAGGCCGGCGCACGGGGCTTCCTGCTCAAGGACGCCGGCCCGGAGCTCCTCGCCCAGGCCGTGCGCGCCGCCGCCAGCGGGGATGCGCTCATCGCTCCCAGCGTGACGGCTCGCCTGCTGGCGGCGTTCTCCGACACCACCGCCACGGTGCGGAACCCCCCGGCGGAGCCGCTCGACCCGCTCAGCGAGCGCGAGGAGGAGGTGCTCCTGATCGTCGCTCGGGGCCGCACCAACGCCGAGATCGCCGACGAGCTGTCGATCAGCCTCAGCACCGTGAAGACGCACCTCGCCAGCCTCATGGCCAAGCTCGGCGCACGGAACCGGGTCGAGCTCGCCATGTGGGCCTACGAGACCGGCCGCATGCCCGCCTGAGGGCTCAGCGGGCCTTCCGCAGCAGCACCTCCTGGGCGATGGTGGCCACGTGGGTGCCCGACTCGGTGAGGACGTGGCCGATGCTGAGGCCCCGGCTGCTCAGGTAGGCGTGGCTGGTGAAGTCGTGGAGGTGCCACTCGTCGGCCACCGACGGGCGGTGGAACCAGATGGCGTGGTCGAGGCTGGCCGACATCCAGCCCTGCTCGAACGCGTCGCTCTCCCCCGCCGGCGGCCGCTCGGGGTGCAGCGCCACCACGGCGTCGGTGGGCAGGTCGTCGGACAGGTAGGCGAGGGCGCAGGCCTGCAGCACCGGGTCGTCGCCGAGGGGGTCGGCCAGCCGCAGCCACGCCATGCCCTTGCCCTGGTCGACGCCCCGGCGGGCGAAGCGCCGATCGAACATCGGGCTCCACGAGGAGCCGACCAGGGCGTCGGGCGACGGGACCTCGGGCAGGGCTGCGGTCTGCACGTCGTGGCCGGCCTCGTCGACCTGGAACGACAGCGACATCGTGAGGATCACACCGACCTCCTGGCGGGCGACCACGCTGCGGGTGACGAACGACCGCCCCTCCCGGGAGCGGGTCACCTCGAAGCGGATCGGCTCGTCGTGGTCCCCCCGCCGGATGAAGTAGGCGTGCAGCGAGTGCACGTGGAAGCGGTCCTCCACGGTGGCCGCCCCGGCCCGCAGGCCCTGGGCGACGATCTGCCCGCCGTAGAGCCCGCCCCACGGGTAGCGGGGTCCATGGGCGAGGAACACGTCGTCACCCTGCGCCTCGAGCTGCATCATCGTGCGGAAGTCCACGCCGGGATCGTCGCTCGGCGGCGGTCGTCCCCGCCAGCCGACCGATCAGGCCCCCCGAAGCGCCGACCGACCACCGATCCGCTCGCCGATGGGGTCCCCGGCAAGCGATTCCGTCGACAGGGCTAGGCTCCGAGCGTGGATCGGATCTCGCACGTCATCGCCGGGCGGTCCGTCCCGGGCACCTCCGGACGCACGGCCCCCGTGTACGACCCCGCCACCGGGGCGGTGCGCGCCGAGGTGGAGCTGGCCTCCGTGGAGGAGGTCGACGCTGCCGTCGCCGCCGCGGTCGAGGCCCAGCGCTCCTGGCGCGACGCCCCGCTGGCCCGGCGGGCGCAGGTCCTGTTCGCGCTGCGCGAGGCCATCGTGCGCCGGGAGGACGACCTCGCCGCCGCCATCACCGCCCATCACGGCAAGACCCTCGCCGACGCAGCCGGCGAGGTGCAGCGCGGGCTCGAGTGCGTCGAGTTCGCCTGCGGGATCCCGGAGCTGCTGAAGGGCGAGTTCGCCCCGCAGGCCGCCAGCGGCGTCGACGTGCGCTCGCTCCGCCAGCCGGTGGGCGTGGTGGCGGCCATCACGCCGTTCAACTTCCCCGCCATGGTCCCGCTGTGGATGCTGCCCAACGCCATCGCCTGCGGGAACGCCGTGGTGCTGAAGCCCTCCGAGCGCGACCCGGCGGCCTCGGTGCTGCTGGCCGAGCTGTGGGCCGAGGCCGGCCTGCCCCCCGGCGTGCTCAACGTGGTCCAGGGCGACCAGGTGGCCGTGAACCGCCTCCTCGTGCACCCCGACGTCGCCGCGGTGTCGTTCGTGGGGTCCACGCCCGTGGCCCGGCACGTGTACGAGACCGGCACCGCCAACGGGAAGCGGGTGCAGGCCCTCGGCGGCGCCAAGAACCACATGGTGGTGCTGCCCGACGCCGACCTCGACATGGCTGCCGACGCCGCCGTGAGCGCGGCCTACGGGTCCGCGGGCGAGCGCTGCATGGCCGTGTCCGTGGTGGTGGCCGTGGGCGGCGTGGGCGATGACCTGGCCGACGCCATCCGCCAGCGCATCGAGAAGCTGGTGGTCGGTCCGGGCACCGACGCCGGCACGGAGATGGGCCCGCTGATCACCGAGGCCCACCGCGACCGCGTCGCCGGCTACGTCGCCACCGGCACCGATGCCGGTGCCACCGCGGTGGTCGACGGGCGCGACGCCGTGGTGCCCGGCGGCGGCTTCTTCCTCGGCGCCACCCTGCTCGACCACGTCACGCCCGACATGGACGTGTACCGCGACGAGATCTTCGGGCCGGTCCTGTGCATCGTGCGGGCCGACGGCTACGACGACGCGCTGCGGCTGATCAACGAGAACCCCTACGGGAACGGCGTCGCCCTCTTCACCCGAGACGGCGGGGCGGCCCGGCGCTTCGAGCAGGAGGTGGAGGTGGGCATGGTCGGCATCAACGTGCCCATCCCGGTGCCGGTGGCCGCCTTCAGCTTCGGGGGCTGGCGGTCCTCCCTGTTCGGCGACGCCCACATGTACGGCGCCGAGGGCGTGCGCTTCTACACCCGGGCCAAGGTCGTCACCACGCGCTGGCCCGACCCCGCCACCAGCGCCGTCGACCTCGGCTTCCCCCGCAACCGGTAGCCACCGGGAACCAGCGCGGCGGCACCGCTCGTCGTAGGGGGCGAACCCCTGCCGAGGAGCTGGTCATGCCCACCGACGTCCGCCCTGCCCACCCCCGTCGCCGTCGAGCCCGCCGGCTGGCCGCCACCGCCGCCGGGGCCGCCGCCACCCTCGTCGCCCTGGCCGGACCCGCCGGCGCCTGCGGCGGGCTGGTCGGCGAGAACGGCACCATCGAGCTGACCCGGACCACCACCCTGGCCGCCTACCACGACGGCGTCGAGCGCTACGTCACGTCGTTCGAGTTCACCGGCGAGGGCGAGGAGGTCGGGTCGATCATCCCGTTGCCCGACGTCCCGACCGACGTCGAGCGCGGCGGCGACTGGACCCTCCAGCGGCTGGCCCAGGAGGTCGCACCCCCGGCGCCGGATGCGTTGGCCTTCGCCGAGGACGGCGCCGCCCGGGCGGGCGAGGCCGAGGTGCTGCTCCAGACCGAGATCGACGCGCTGGACATCACGATCCTGCGGGGCGGTGGCGACGAGGTGGGCCGCTGGGCCCGCGACAACGGGTTCTTCCTCAGCCCCGACGCGCCCGAGGTGCTGGAGTTCTACGCCGAGCGGAGCGAGATCTTCATGGCCGCCCGCTTCGACGCCGCCCGGGCCGCCGACCTGGGCCAGACGGCCGGCCAGGGCACCCCGATCATGCTGACGATCCCGACCGACGCCCCGTGGGTGCCGCTGCGGATCCTCAGCCTCGGCCTCGAGTCGAGCCGGGTGGTGGCGGCCGACGTGTTCCTCCTCACCGACGAGGAGCCGAAGCTGCTCGCCGGCGGGCCCGGCCTGCGCCTCGAGCGCAGCGAGGCAGCCAGCCCCGGGCTGCTGGCCGACCTCCGCTCCGACGACGGCATGGCGTGGGTCCCGGACTCGATGTGGTTCACCTACCTCCAGGTGGACGCCCCGGCCGGCGACCTCGACTACGACCTGGCCGTGTCCGCCGACGCCACCACCCTGCCGACCCTCGTCGACACGGGCGTCGACGCCCCCGAGGCCTCGCCCGTGCGGGCCCCGGGACCGCCGCTGCCCCGCTGGCCGCTGGCCGCCGCCGGCCTGGCCGGCGTGGTGACCGCGGTGCTCGTGCTCGGCGGCCGCGAGGGCACGCGCCGCACCGGTGGCGTCCCGGCATGAGCGCCCTCACCCGGACCGATGCCGACACGGGTCCGGTCGCGGTGCCGTCCACCGAGGCGCTCGAACCGACCCCCCGCCGTCGACGACGGCGCGCCGGGCGGGCCGCCGCCGCCGGCCTCGGCGTGGCCCTGCTGGTGGCCGCCACCGGCTTCGCGCTGTCGTCGTCCGACGCCGAGGCGGCGCCGCTGGGCCCGGGACGGGTGACCATCGAGGTCGGCATGGAGATGAGCGCCTTCGACCTCGGCACCGTGCGGGTGCGGGAGGGGACGCTGGTGGAGTTCGTCGTGCGCAACGACGACCCCATCGACCACGAGCTGGTGATCGGCGACGCCGAGGTCCACCGCGCCCACGCCACCGGCGAGGAGCGCCGCCACCCTCCCGTCCCCGGCGAGGTCTCGGTGGCGCCGGGCGACACCGCGCTGACCTTCTTCGAGTTCACCGAGCCGGGGAACGTGGTCTACGCCTGCCACCTGCCGGGCCACGTCGCCTACGGCATGCAGGGCACCATCGAGGTCGTCCCGGCCGGCTGAGCCTGTGGGTCAGCCGTCGGCGCGCCGGCGCAGGCGCCACAGCGCAGCCGCCGCCGCGCCCGCCACGACGGCGGCGGGACCGGCGGCCGCACCGCCGGTCGCCGGCAGCGCGGCGACCCCGCCGGCCGGCGGCGGCGCCGGGCCCGCGACGGGGGTCGGCGTCGGCGAGGGCGGCGGAGGCGGTTGCGCTGGCGCGGCGGCCAGGGTCCCGCCCCGGAAGGGTCCGGTGACCTCGTAGGTGATCCCCGGGCCGGGGGCGGGCAGGAGCCCCCCGACGACGGGCAGGCCGTTGCCGCGCTGCGAGCTCAGGTAGAGCCGGTTGCCGTCCGGCGAGAAGGCCAGGCCCGTCACCTCCGACACCGTCGGGAGGGGGGTGGGGTTCTCCAGGCCGTGCTGCGCACCGGTGAGGCGCACCACCGGCGACACCACCAGGTCGGGCGAGATCAGGCACACCTCGAGGTTGCCGCCGTCCTCGGCGACGTAGAGGTCGTGGGCGGCCGACACGATGATGTTGTCGACGCCGCTCAGCACCGGGTCGCCGTGGTCGGTGGCGTCGTAGAGCACCGTCATGGTCCCGGCCTCGATGTCGTGGTCCCACACCCGGTCGTCGCCCTTGGTGGTCAGGTACACGTGGCCGTCGTCGTAGATGGCCCCCTCGCCGCCGTCGAACGCCGTGGCCCCCGGCACGCCGGCCCGCAGCGGGGCGGTGGGCGCGTCGGCCCCCGGGACCGGCAGCCACGTGGCGGCGCCACCCGGGCCGACGGCCATGGCCTCCATCGTCCCGCCCTCCAGCGCCGCCCCCGACCCCCAGGTGCCCGCCGGTGGGGTGTACCGGTAGAGCAGCCCGTCGGCCTGGTCCTCGCTCAGGTAGATGCGCTGCCGCACCGGGTCGACGGCCGCCATCTCGTGCTTGAAGCGGCCGAGGGACGGACGGTCGACGGCGGCCGTCGCACCGGACGGATCGCACTCCCACACCCGACCCCCGGCGTAGGTGGGGCCGTCGTCCTCCCACTCCTCGCACGACAGCCAGGTGCCCCACGGCGTGAGCCCGCCGGCGCAGTTGCTCTGGCTGCCGGTGAGGATGGCGTAGGCGTCGACGATGGTGCCGTCGGCATCGAAGCGCAGCGCGCTGGCCCCGCCGAGGCCCACGAAGGCGGCCAGCGGGCCGGTCAGGCCGGGGACGTCGACCGGGGGCGGGTTCTCGGAGTTCTGCACGAGGATCCAGCCGCCGTCGTCGGTGGGCACGCACGCCGCGCCATCGGGGAACGCCCGCCACACGTAGCCGGTGCCCGCCACCGGCAGCAGCGACGTGGCGACGACCCGCGAGGTGAAGCCGGCGGGCAGCATGAGCCCGTTGGCGTCGGGCGGCTGGAGCTCGCCGTAGGGCGACGGGCCGGGCTGGGCCGGCGCCGCCAGCGCGCGCTCCCAGAAGCCGGCGCCGAGGGCCAGGGCTGCGCCCATGCCGCTCGCTCGGCCGAGGAGCTGCCGACGGTTCACGACGGGTCCTGCCCGGCGCGACGGGCGGCGGCCCGCCCGGCGAGGGCGGCCGCCCCGACCGCTGCCGCGACCGCGGCGGCGCGGTCGCCGGCACCGCCGGTCGCGGGGAGCGTGCGGGCAGCGGGGGGAGGCGGCATGCTCGACCCGTTCGGCGCGGCCGACGGTGGGTCCTGCCCGCCGGCCCCCTCCGGCGCCGGCGGGGCCGTGGGGCGCGGGCCGAGCGGTCCGGCGGGCACGAGGCGGTTGCTGCCGGCCGGGCTGGCGAAGGAGGGGCCGGCCGCCACGGTGGCCTCGGGATCGGAGCGGTCGGAGAGGTACGACCACTCGAACTGCACCCGCTCGGCCGTGACGTCGAGGACCCCGAAGCCGTGGCGGTCCGGGTCCACGTACTTGAACCAGGGGCCGGCCACGGGCACCACCGTGGGCAGCAGCGCGCTGAGCTCCTCGGCGCCGGGCACCCCGGCCGAGGCGAGGGCGGCGGAGAACGAGTCGGAGGTGACGGCTGGGGTGACGAACTCGACCGCCGTGCTGGCGCCGGTGCCCGGCCCGTAGGTGCCGGGGTCGGCCGGCACCTCCGCAGCCCACGAGGAGTGGATGTCGCCCGTGAGCACCACCACGCCGCCCGCCGCCGCGAACGCCGAGCGCACGAGCGCCTGCTCGGCCTGGTAGCCGTCCCACTGGTCGCCGTTGACCACCAACGGTGGGCTGGCCCCGAGGGCGGCGAGCGCATCGGCGAGCAGCGGGGTCACGCCCTCGACGTCGGGCAGGTCGGCCAGCACGAGCGGGGCGAACATGACGGGGTTCCCCACCAGCTTCCAGGTGGCGGTGGAGCCGCCGAGGCCGCCGACCAGCCAGTCGCGCTGCGCTGCGCCGAGCATCGTGCGGTCCGGGTCGGCGACCTCCGGGGAGGTGACCAGCAGCGATCCGCTCACCCCCGCCACCTGCTCGCTGCGGTGGGTCCGCTCGTCGAGCACGAACAGCTCGGCCAGGTCGCCGAAGGCGAGGTGGCGGTGGATCCGGAAGGGGTCGCCGTCGCCGCCGGTGGCCCGGATCGGCATCCACTCGAAGTAGGCCTGGAAGGCCTGCGCCACCCGCTCGGCCCACTCCCCCTCGTCGGGCTGGTGGTTGGCCGCCCCGTCGGACCACGCGTTGTCGGTGGTCTCGTGGTCGTCGATCGTCGTCACCATGGCGTACCGGGCGTGGAGCGCCTGCAGGTCGGGGTCGGTCTTGTACAGGGCGTGGCGGCGCCGGTAGTCGGCCAGGACGGTCATCTCGACGGCGGGGTCGTGCTCGCGACCGATGGCAGGGCCGGGCCCGTAGTCGCCGACGCCGTACTCGTACAGGTAGTCGCCGAGGTGCAGCACCAGGTCGAGGTCGTCGCGGGCGGCGAGGTGCCGGTAGGCGCTGAAGTACCCGCCCTCGTAGTTCGAGCACGACACCACCCCGAGGCGCAGCGATCCCACGGCGGCGCCGGCTGCCGGGGCGGTGCGGGTGCGCCCCACCGGGGAGCCCTGGCCGACGGCGCGGAACCGGTACCAGAGCTCCGTGGCAGCAGGTAGGCCCGTGGCATCCACCTTCACCGTGTGGTCGTGGGCGGCCCGGGCCACCACCTCGCCGGCGGCGACGACCGACGCGAAGCGGTCATCGCGGGCCACCTCCCAGGCCACGGCGGTGTCGGCGCCGAGGCCGGACCCTGGCGCGGCGTCGACCGACGGCGTCACCCGCGTCCACAGCACCACAGCGTCGGGGCGCGGATCCCCCGACGCCACCCCGTGCACGAACACCGGAGCCACCCCAGCCCCTGCCCGCCCGGCCGAGAGCGCGGTCGCCGCCGCCGAGGCCGACGCCAGCTGCAAGAACGTCCGCCGCCGCATCGCCCAGGTCCGCCCCACGACCAGAACCTAGGTCGATCGAACGAACCAGACACAACGGACACATGACCACGAGGCGCCCCCCGGCAACGCCCAGGTGAACACCGGCCCCGCCGGGTTCGGTTCCCCGATGAGGACCCGAGGAGGGAGGGCCGGGCGGGAAGGGGAGCTCGAGGGGAAACGCTCCGCGTGTCCCCTCGACCGGGAGGGAGCAGCTTGCTGCGACCGACCAGCGACGAGCGCGCCGAAGGCGCACCGAACGGTCGATCTCGAGCGAGGCGCTTGCGCCGAGCTCGACTACCCCATCTTGATCATCACGTGCTTGAGCTCGGTGTAGTGCTCCACGGCGTAGATCGACATGTCCTTGCCGTAGCCGCTCTGCTTGAAGCCGCCGTGGGGCATCTCGCTCATGATCGGGATGTGGTCGTTGACCCACACCGTGCCGAAGCGGAGGCCGGCGGCCATGCGCATGGCCCGGCCCACGTCGGTGGTCCACACGGAGGCCGCCAGGCCGTAGTCGACGCCGTTGGCCCAGGCGAGCAGCGTGTCCTCGTCGGGGGCTCGCTGCACGGTCACGACCGGGCCGAAGACCTCACGCTGCACGATCTCGCTGTCCTGGGCCGGTCCGACCACGATCGACGGGGCGTAGAAGTAGCCCCCGCCCGACGGTGCGCTGGCGCTGGTGAGGACCTCGGCGCCGGCCTCCTGGGCCCGGCTGACCATGCCGCTGACCCGCTCGAGCTGCTCGGCGGAGACGACGGGGCCGACCTCGGTGTCGGTGTCGGTGGGGTCGCCGAAGGGGATGTCGGCCACCTCGGCCTGGAGCGCCGCCACCACCGCGTCGTGGATCTTGGGTCCGGCGATGAGGCGGCAGGCGGCGGTGCAGTCCTGGCCGGAGTTGTAGTAGCCGGCGGCGCGGACGCCGGCGGCCACGGCGGCGGGGTCGGCGTCGTCGAAGACCACGACGGGGGCCTTGCCGCCGAGCTCGAGGTGCACCCGCTTGAGGGTCTCGGAGGACGCCTTGGCGATGGCCTTGCCGGCGGCGACGGAGCCGGTGAGCGACACCATGGCGACGTCGGGGTGCTCCACGAGGGAGGCGCCGGCGGTCTCGCCCTGGCCGCACACCACGTTGAGGACGCCGGGCGGGAGCACGTCAGCGGCCAGCTCGGCCAGCCGCAGCGCCGTGTAGGGCGTCAGCTCGGAGGGCTTGAGCACCACGGTGTTGCCGACCGTGAGGGCGGGGGCGATCTTCCAGGTGGCCATGTTGAGCGGGTAGTTCCAGGGCGCGATCGACCCGATCACGCCGAGGGGCTCGCGGCGCAGCATGGAGGTGTAGCCCTCCATGTACTCGCCGGCGGCCCGGCCCTCGAGGAAGCGGCCGGCCGACGCGAAGAACTTCCAGTTGTCGAGCGTGAGGTCCATCTCGAACTCCATGATCGAGACGGGCTTGCCCACGTTCTCGCTCTCGATGGCCGAGAGGTGCTCGATGTCGGCTTCGATCCGGCGGGCCAGCTCGTGGAGCGCTTCGCTGCGCTCCCGCGGCGTCTTGGCCGCCCAGGCGGGGAAGGCGGCGGCGGCGGCCTGCACGGCGTCGTCGACGTCGGCCGAGTCGCTGGCCGGGGCGGTGCCGATGGTGCCACCGGTCGCGGGGTTGAGGATGTCGTCGGTGGCGCCGGAGCGGGCGGGCCGCCACTCGTTGGCGATGAAGTTCTTGTCGGGCATGGGTCGAGCCTCCGTTGCAAGCGATCCAGTCGTGAGTCTGGCAGAATCTCGATGATCCGATGGTCTGCGCTGCGGTAGACGACGGATTCCGTTCACTTCGCCGGAGGCGATCCCATGACGATGACCAGCGACGAGCTGGCGACCGCCGCCGCCGACCACCTGTGGCTGCACTTCTCCCGCCTGTCGGGGGAGCCGGGCGCCGCCCTCACCGTGATCGAGCGGGGCGAAGGCGCCTACGTGTGGGACGACCACGGCAACCGGTACCTCGACGGCCTGGCCGGGCTCTTCGTGGTGCAGGCGGGCCACGGTCGAGCCGAGATCGCGGCGGCCGCCGCGGCCCAGGCCGAGAAGCTCGCCTACTTCCCGCTGTGGACCTACGCCCACCCGAGCGCCATCGAGCTGGCGGCCCGCCTCGCCGCGATGGCCCCCGGCGACCTCAACCGCGTGTTCTTCACCACCGGCGGCGGCGAGGCCGTGGAGTCGGCCTGGAAGCTGGCCCGCCAGTACTTCCTGGCCATCGGGCAGACCGAGCGGGTGAAGGTCATCAGCCGTGAGACCGCCTACCACGGCACCACGCTGGGCGCCCTCAACATCACCGGCCTCGAGGGCATCAAGGAGCCGTTCCGGCCGATGCTCAACGGCCAGGTCCGCCACGTGCCCAGCACGCAGGCGGCCCAGCGGGCCAACCCCGACGACCTCCTCGCGGGCGCCGACGCCATCGAGGCGGCCATCGTGGCCGAGGGACCGGAGACGGTGGCGGCGGTGTTCCTCGAGCCGGTGCAGAACGCCGGCGGGTGCCTGGTGCCGCCCGAGGGCTACTTCCAGCGGGTCCGCGAGATCTGCGACCGCCACGGCGTCCTGCTGGTGAGCGACGAGGTCATCTGCGCCTTCGGGCGCCTCGGCGACTGGTTCGGCTCCAGCCGGCTCGGCTACCAGCCCGACATGATCACCTTCGCCAAGGGCGTGACCTCCGGGTACGCCCCGCTGGGCGGGGTGATGGTGTCGGACCGCCTGGCCGAGCCCTTCCTCGGCGAAGGGGCCTCGTTCCTGCACGGCATCACCTTCGGCGGCCACCCGGTGAGCTGCGCGGTGGCGCTGGCCAACCTCGACGTCATGGCCCGTGAGGACCTGCCCGGCCGGGTGCGGGGGCACGAGGCCGAGTTCCGCGCGGCCCTCGACACCCTCACCGACCTCCCGATCGTGGCCGAGGTGCGGGGCATGGGGTACTTCTACGGGATCGAGCTCACCCGCAACGGCCAGGACTTCACGGAGGCCGAGTGCGAGTGGCTCATCCGCGGGTTCCTCTCGAAGCGGCTGCTCGAGCTCGGCCTGATCTGCCGGGCCGACGACCGCGGCGACCCCGTGATCCAGCTGTCGCCGTCGCTGGTGGCGGGCCCCGACGAGTTCGACCAGATCGCGAGCACCCTGCACCAGGTGCTGCTCGAGGCCTGGAAGGAGCTCGACCGATGACGCGCCGACCGCTCCCGGGGGTGCGCCTCGGATGACCGGCACCGGCCCGCTCACCGTCGGGATCCCCACCGAGGTCAAGACTGACGAGCGCCGGGTGGCCCTCACGCCCGACGGCGTGCGGGAGATGGAGTCGCACGGCGTCGAGGTGCTCGTGCAGGCCGGGGCCGGTGAGGGCGCCAGCATCCCCGACGACGCCTACCGCGCCGCCGGCGCGGAGCTGGTCGCCGACCCCGCCGAGGTGTGGGCCCGATCCGACATGGTGGCCAAGGTCAAGGAGCCGCAGGGCTCGGAGCTCTCGCACCTGCGGGCCGACCTCACGCTCTTCACCTACCTCCACCTGGCCGCCTACCCGAAGGTGGCCGAGGCGCTGTGCGCGGCCGGCACCACCGGCCTGGCCTACGAGACGGTGATGCGGGCCGACGGCGCCCTGCCGCTGCTGGCGCCGATGAGCGAGGTGGCGGGCCGGCTCGCCGTGCAGGCCGGCGCCCGGTTCCTCGAGGCGCCGCAGGGCGGTCGCGGGGTGCTGCTCGGCGGCGCGCCCGGGGTGCAGCCGGCCCGGGTCGTGGTGATCGGCGCCGGCAACGTGGGGTGGAACTCGGCGTGGATCGCCGCGGGCATGGAGGCCGAGGTCTACCTGCTCGACAAGAACCTCGACCGGCTGCGCTACGTGGACCAGATCCACAAGGGCCGCATCTCCACCATGGCCTCCAACCGGGGCACGGTGGAGCGCTGCATCGCCGAGGCCGACCTCGTGATCGGCGCCGTGCTGGTGGCCGGCGGGCGGGCGCCCGTCGTGATCACCGAGGCGATGGTGCAGACGATGAAGCCAGGTGCCGTGATCGTCGACGTCGCCATCGACCAGGGCGGCTGCGTGGCCACCTCGCGGGAGACGACGCACCAGGAGCCCACCTACGTGGAGCACGGCGTCGTGCACTACTGCGTCGGCAACATGCCCGGCGCCGTGCCCGCCACGTCCACCCACGCCCTCACCAACGCCACGCTCCCCTACCTCACCGAGGTGGCGGTCCACGGCGCCGTCGAGGCGTGCCGGCGCGACCCGGCCCTGGCCCACGGCCTGAACACCGAGGGCGGGCAGGTGGTCAACGCGGTGGTGGCCGAGGCGTTGGGTGTCGCCGCCGGGCAGGCCAGCCATAGCATCAGCGGCTGATGGCGGACCCCAAGCGCGACGCCGGCCTGCCGGCCGACCTCGACCCCACCGACAAGGCGATCATCCGGGCCCTCCAGCTCGACGGCCGCACGCCCTACTCCAAGCTCGGGCCGGCGGTGGGCCTGTCCCAGGCGGCGGTGCGCCAGCGCGTGCAGCGGCTCATCGACCGCGGGGTGATGCAGGTGGTGGCGGTGACCGATCCCGCCACCCTCGGGTTCGCGGTGCAGGCCATGGTGGCCGTCGGCGTGACGGGCGACGTCCGCAAGGTGGCTGCGGCCGTGGAGCAGCTCCCCGAGGTCGAGTACGTGGTGATCACGGCGGGCCGCTACGACCTGCTGGTGGAGGTGGTGTGCACCGACACCCACCACCTGCTCGACGTCGTCAACGACCACATCCGCGCCGTCAAGGGCGTCAGCAGCACCGAGGTGTTCACCTACCTGCACCTCGTGAAGCAGACCTACAGCTGGGGCGTCCGCTAGCCGGCGCTGGCTCAGGCCTCCTCGAGGCGGCGGCGGAACACCACGCCGAGGAGCATGAGGGCCACGCTGACCAGCAGCACGAGGGTGGCCAGCACGTTGATCTGCGGGGAGATCTCGACGCGGGACGCGCCGAAGATGCGCAGCGGGAACGTCTCCTCGGCCCCGGCGTTGAAGAACGTGATGATGAAGTCGTCGATCGACAGGGCGAAGCTGAGCAGGGCGGCCGCCATGATCCCGGGGGTGATGAGCGGCAGCGTGACCCGGCTGAACGTGCGCCACGGCGTGGCGCCGAGGTCCATGGCGGCGTCTTCGAGGCTCCAGTCGAAGCCGCGGATGCGCGCCTTGACGGTGAGGGCCACGAACGAGGTGCAGAACAGCACGTGGGCGATCACGATCGTCCAGAAGCCGCGCTGGACCCCTCGGTCGATGAACAGCGTGGCCAGCGACGAGCCCATCACGATCTCGGGGGTCGTGAGGGGCAGGACCAGCAGCAGGTTCACGGCGGCGCCGCCCTTGAAGCGGTAGCGCACCAGGGCCAGGGCGATGAGCGAGCCGAGCACGGTGGCGGCGATGGCGGCGATGGCGGCGATCTGCAGCGACAGGACCATGGCGTCGGTGAGCGGCCCGGGGGCGAACGGGTCGCGCCAGTTGTCGAGGGTGAACTCCTGCCAGATGATGTTGAACTTGCCGCGCGGCTGGTTGAACGAGAAGGCCACGATCACGGCGATCGGGATGAACAGGTAGATGAAGCCGAGGACGGCCACCCCGGTGAGCGCCCACCGGCCGACGCGACCTCGGGTGGTCTCCGGAGCCCGGGAGCCGGCCATCAGATGAGGTCGTCCGTGCCCAGGACCCGGGCGTAGATCAGCGTGGCGACGGTGATGATGATCATCAAGATGAAGCTGAGCGCCGCCGCGGTCGGGTAGTCGAGCTGCACCAGGAAGCGGTCCTGCACGACCGTGCCGATCATGGTGTTGTTGGGGCCGCCGAGGAACCGGGCGTTGATGAAGTCGCCGGCCGCCGGGATGAAGGTGAGGAGGCTCCCGGCGAACACGCCCGGCATCGACAGCGGCAGCACCACCTTGCGGAACGCCTGCCACCCGTTGTTGTAGAGGTCCTTGGCGGCGTCGGTGAGGCGCAGGTCGATCTTCTCGAGGCTGACGTAGATCGGCAGGATCATGAACGGCAGGAAGTTGTACGCCAGCCCGCCGATCACGGCGGCGTGGGTGGACAGCAGGCCGCCGTTCTGGGCGATGCCGAGCGACTCGAGCACGCCCACCAGGCTCAGCGAGTCGAGCAGCGACAGCACCGGGCCGCTGTCGGCCAGCACCGTGGCCCAGGCCAGCGTGCGGATCAGGAATGACGTGAAGAACGGCACCACGACGAGGCCCAGCAGCACGTTCTTGAAGCGGCCGCCCCGGAAGGCGATGACGTAGGCCACCGGGTACCCGATGGCGATGCAGATGGCGGTGGCCGCGCCGGCGTAGAGGAACGAGCGGATGAACTGCTCCGAGTAGTCGCTCAGCGCGTTCGTGTAGTTGCTGAGCTCCCAGGAGAAGGTGGCATCGACCGCGAAGCGGCTCTCCTTCACCGACAGCGACGTGCGGGCGAGGGTGACGAGCGGGACGAGGAAGAACAGCAGCAGCCAGAGCATCCCGGGCGACAGCAGCGCGTAGGGCGCGACGCGCCCCGTGCGCTGCGATCGGTCGCCGTCGTCGGCTGCGGCCATCCGCTCCTCCGCCCCTCGCCCCCCGCCTAGGCGCCGACGATCGAGGCGAAGCGCTCGTCGAAGGCGGCCTCGGTCTCCTCGTCGAGGTTGGCGAACACGTTGAGGCGTCCCAGCGTGGCGTCGTCGGGGAAGAGGAGCGGGCTCTCGGCCAGCGACTGCTCGAACTCGTCGTCGCTGGCCTCGAAGATCTCCTTCACCCCGGCCACCGGCGAGTTGTAGCCCACGTAGGCGGCGATGCGGGCGGCGTTGGCGGGGTCGTAGACGTAGTTCATCCACGCCGCCGCGTTGGCGACGTTCTCGGCGCCGTTGGGGAGCACCATGGTGTCGGACCAGCTCATGCCGCCCTCGCTGGGGATGGCGAAGCGCAGGTCGGGGTTGTCGAGGGCCAGCTGGCCGATGTCGCCCGACCAGCCGATGCAGGCGGCGAAGTTCCCCGAGGCCAGGTCGTCCATGTAGTCGTTGCCGGTGAACTGGCGGATCTGGCCGCTGTCCTTGGCCTCCTGGATGCGGGTGAAGGCGGCCTCGGCGCTGTCGACGGTGGCTGCGCCCGGGTCCTCGCCCGTCAGCAGCATGATGAGGCCGACGGTGTCGCGCATCTCGGTGAGGAAGCCGATCTTGCCCTGGAACTCCGGGTCGAAGAGCTCCTCGAGGCTGGTCAGCTCTCGGCCGGTGACGCCGATGTTGTAGGCGATGCCGGTCATGCCCGACTGCCACGGGAGGCTGAAGCCGCCGTCGGGGTCCCACGCCGGGTTCTGCAGCTCGGGCAGGAGGTTCGACGCGTTCGGGATGTCGTCGAACGGGATCTCCTGCACCCATCCGAGGTTGATCAGCCGGCCGGCCATCCAATAGGTGGGGGCGATGATGTCGGGACCGATCGACCGGCCGGCCGCCAGGTCGGCCTGGGAGCGGGCGAAGTACTCGTTGTTGTCGTTGAAGCCCTCCGTGTAGCGGAAGTCGATCCCCGACTCCTCGCTGAAGAGGTCGACGGTCTCCTCGTCGATGTAGGCCGGCCAGTTCTCGAACCAGAGGGCGGTGGACTCGCCGCCGCCCCCGCCCCCGCCCGCGTCGTCGTCGCCGTCGTCGCCGCACGCGGCCAGCAGGCCGGGCCCGACCAGGCCGGCGCCGGCCACCAGGCCCATCCGCCCGAGCATCGAGCGCCGGGAGAGGAGCGGACCGCCCACGGTGGGGAGCCGTCGGGGACGCGGGGTGGTCATGGTTCGGAACCTCCAGGTTCGGGATCGGGTGCGACGAGATCGGGATCAGGGGCCGGTGTGCCGTGGCCGGCGTCGGCCGGCACGAGGTAGGCGTCGGAGCGGTCCCAGGCGGCCCACGCGGCGTCACCGGGGCGCAGGCCGTCCAGGGAGCGGTCGTCGATCAGGTGGGCGACGAGGTCGGCGCCGTCGGTGGTGGTGAGCCCCACGTGCACGTTGGCGCCGCGGAAGATGACCTCCTGCACGGTCACCGGCATGCCCTCGTGACCGTCGCCGGGCGCCGCGCGGCCCACCTGGACGCGCTCGGGTCGGACCATCACCAGCACCTCGCCGCGGGCGTCGGGCGCGTCGGGCACCGCCACCGAGCCGCCGGCCACGGCGACGGTGGCCACCGCGCCCTCGCGCCGGTCGATGGTGCCGGGCACCAGGTTGGCCTCGCCGATGAAGCCGGCCACGAACGGGGTGGCGGGCCGGTGGTAGATCTCGGTGGGGCTGCCGATCTGCTCCACCCAGCCGTCGCTCATCACCGCGATCTGGTCGCTCATCGTGAGCGCCTCCTGCTGGTCGTGGGTGACGAACACGAAGGTCACGGCGGTGTCGCGCTGGATGCGCTTCAGCTCGAGCTGCATGGCCTGGCGCAGCTTGAGGTCGAGGGCGGCCAACGGCTCGTCCAGCAGCAGGGCGGCCGGCTTGTTCACCAGGGCCCGGGCCAGCGCCACCCGCTGCTGCTGGCCGCCCGAGAGCTGCACCGGCTTGCGCTTCGCGAAGTCGCCCATGCGCACGATCTCGAGCATCTCCCCCACCCGGGCGGTGACCTCGGCCTTCGGGACCTTGCGGCTGCGCAGCCCGAAGGCGACGTTGTCGAACACGTTCATGTGCGGGAAGAGCGCGTACTGCTGGAACACGGTGTTGACGTTGCGCCGGTACGGCGGGGTGCTCGACACGTCGTCGCCGTCGAGCAGGATCCGCCCCGACGTGGGGGCCTCGAACCCGGCGATCATCCGCAGGGTCGTGGTCTTGCCGCAGCCCGAGGGGCCGAGCATGGAGAAGAAGGAGCCGCGCCCGATGCTGAAGCTCGCCCCGTGCACGGCCACGAAGTCGGCGAACCGCTTGGCCACCTCGTCGAGCACGATCACGTCGCCCGTGGTGGGATCGCCCTGCTGGTTCACCGAGATGGCCGCCTCCCCGGTCGAGGCCCTCGCCCTCGACGAATTCGGTTGCTCATCGCAGGCACCGTAATCGAATCCTTCGCGTCAGGTGCTCGAAACGAGGGATCCATCTTCGTGGGCGGCCGCGCGTCGATAGCATCGCCCCCCATGACCTCCCTCCTCGGTCCGGCCTACCGGCCCGAGGTGCTCTGGCAGGGCACGGCCACCCCGCACCCCGTGGCCCCGGCCCCGCTCCCGACGTCGGTCGACGTGCTGGTCGTGGGCGGCGGGTACTGCGGGCTGTCAGCCGCCACCGAGCTGGCCCGGCGGGGTCGCAGCACGGTGGTGCTCGACGCCGAAGCGCTCGGGTGGGGCGCCAGCACGCGCAACGGGGGGATGGTCCTGCCCGAGCTGAAGGCGGGACCCCGTGCCCTCGAGGCCCGCCACGGCGAGCTGGGGCTCCGGCTCCACGCCTTCGTGGAGGCCGCCTTCGACCACGTGGAGGCGTTGGTCGCCGACGGCCTGGAGTGCGTCTACGAGCGGGCCGGGCAGCTCTTCCTGACCCACGGCGAGCGGGGGGCCCGGGCGCTCGAGGCCCTGGCCGAGGAGCTGCGCTCGGTGGGCTCGCCCGCCCACGTCGTGGCCGGCGACGACCTCGCCGCCGAGATCGGCTCGCCGCTGTTCCGCGCCGGTCTGGTGGTGGAGCGCAGCGGCGGCCTGCACCCGGCCCGGTTCCACGCCGGGCTCACCCAGCGGGCCGAAGCCGCCGGAGCGGCGCTGGCGCCCCACACCCGGGCCACCGACCTGGTGCGCTCGAGCGGCCGCTGGCAGGTGACGACCTCGAGGGGCGTGGTCGACGCCGGGGAGGTCCTGCTCGCCACCAACGCCTACGCCGGCGCCCTGCTCCCGGCGCTCCAGCGCCGGGTGCTCCCGATGGGCTCGTTCATCATCGCCACCGAGCCCCTCACGGTCGCGCAGGCCGACGCCGTGCTGCCCACCCGGCGCATGTGCTTCAACGACCGCAACCTCCTCTGGTACTGGCGCCTCGACGACGAGCGCCGGATGGTGTTCGGCGGCCGGGCCCGGCTCGGCGACGTCCCGCTCGAGGAGGCGCGCGACCACCTGTACCGGTCGCTGCTCGACGTGCACCCGCAGCTCGACGGCGTGCGCCTCGAGCGGGCCTGGGGCGGCGACGTGGCCCTCACCCTCGACCGGCTCCCGCACTGCGGCCGCCTCGACGGCCTCTGGTACGCCACGGGCTGCAACGGGTCGGGCGTCGCCCTCAACACCTGGCTGGGCCACGAGATGGCAGGGGCGATCTGCGGCGACCCCCTCCCCCCGTTCGCCGAGCTGCCCCACCGGCCGATCCCGCTGCACGCGCTGCGCCGGGCCTGGCTGCCGGTGGTGTCGACCTGGTTCCGCTTCCAAGACAGGAGATCCTGACGATGAAGATCCTCGTGGTGGGCAGCGGCGGGGTGGGCTCCGCCTTCGCCATGATCGCCCGGCGGCGCTCGTTCTTCGAGCAGGTGGTGCTGGCCGACCTCGATCCGGCGCGGGCCCAGCGGGCGGCCGAGCAGACCGGCGACGACCGCTTCGTCGGCACCGCCATCGACGCCTCCGATCGCGCCGCCGTGGCCGACTGCGCCCGGGCCCACGGCAGCACCCACGTGCTCAACGCCGCCGACCCGCGGTTCGTGATGCCGATCTTCGGCGGGGCCTACGACGCCGGCGCCACCTACCTCGACATGGCCATGTCGCTGTCGACCCCCCACCCCGAGCGGCCCCACGAGGAGCCGGGGGTGAAGCTGGGCGACGAGCAGTTCGCCGACGCCGCCGCCTGGGAGGAGCGAGGGCTGCTGGCGCTGGTGGGCATCGGCGTCGAGCCGGGCCTCTCCGACGTCTTCGCCCGGCACGCCGCCGACGAGCTGTTCAGCACCATCAACGAGTGCGGGGTGCGCGACGGCGCCGACCTGGAGGTGGCGGGGTTCGCCTTCGCGCCGACCTTCTCGATCTGGACGACGATCGAGGAGTGCCTCAACCCGCCGGTGATCTGGGAGCGGGACCGCGGCTGGTTCACCACCCCGCCCTTCTCGGAGCCCGAGACGTTCGTGTTCCCCGAGGGCATCGGTCCGGTCGAGTGCGTGAACGTGGAGCACGAGGAGGTGCTGCTGATCCCGCGCTGGGTCGACTGCGAGCGGGTGACGTTCAAGTACGGCCTCGGCGACGAGTTCATCGAGGTCCTCCAGGTGCTCCACAAGGTGGGCCTCGACCGCACCGACCCGGTGCGCGTGCGGGGCGCGGAGGTGTCGCCCCGCGACGTCGTGGCGGCCTGCCTGCCCGACCCCGCCACGCTCGGCGACCGCATGACCGGGCGCACCTGCGCCGGCACGTGGGTGACCGGCCTCGGCAAGGACGGCCGGCCGCGCGAGGTGTACCTGTACCACCTGGCCGACAACGAGGAGACGATGCGGCGCGACGGGTCGCAGGCCGTGGTGTGGCAGACGGCCATCAACCCCGTCGTCGCCCTGGAGCTGCTGGCCACCGGCGCCTGGAGCGGCGTCGGCGTGCTGGGGCCCGAGGCCTTCCCCGCCCAGCCCTTCCTCGACCTGCTGGTCGACCACGGCTCGCCCTGGGGCATGGAGGAGCGCACGCCGTCGGCCTGAGCCCGGACGCGACGGAGCCGGGCCCGAGGGCCCGGCTCCACCGTGCGTGCGATCGGTCGGGCGCTACCCGGCGAACTCGAAGTCGGCCGCGAACGGCGCCTCGATGTCACCCTCGACCAGCTCGAGGCCGGTCGGGACGTCGGGGTTGACCTTGAAGATCGACGTCGTGGTCGGCGGGACCCGCTCGTCGGTCGCGCCGTACACGTAGTCGCCCGACAGGCCGTCGAAGCTGAGCGTGCCCAGCTGCTCCAGCGCCGTCAGGATCCCCTCGTGGGACAGGTCGCCCAGCTCCACGGCCTTCTCCAGCAGGGCCACCACGGCCTTGGCCTGGATGTAGCCGAAGTTGAAGTAGACGTCGGGCTCCTGGTCCGGCGCGTACGTCTCCTGGATCTCGACCAGGTCGGCCATGCCGGGCACCGAGTCGTCGCCGTACTGCACGCCCTCGGAGGCGACGAGGAAGTTCTCCTCGAGGTACGGGCCGAGGGGCGAGGTGCCCAGCAGACCGATCCAGGTCGGCGACTGGCCGATCCACTGCGGGGCGAAGCCCAGCTCGACGGCCTTGCCCAGCGCAGCGCCCGTGGAGGTGGGCGTGGCGACGAGGAAGACCATCTCGCAGCCGGCGCTCTGCAGCTGACCGATGGGCGCCGTGAAGTCGGCGGCCGCCGGCGGGGCCGGGAAGGTGGCCGTCTCGGCGATCTCCAGCCCGAGCTCCTCGGCCGCGAAGTCGAGGCCCTCCTGGCCGGCCTCGCCGTACGGGTCGTCCTGGATCAGCGAGCAGAGGACGTCGCCCTCGCCGCCGCCCTCGGTGACGTACCAGTTCAGCGAGTTGATGGCCTGGATCTGGTACGGACCGCCCACGGGGAGCAGGTTGGGCTCACGCACCCAGAACGAGTCGAGCGAGGCCGGCGCGGCCACGAGGCCGTCGTCGGTGAGCTGCTCGAGCACGGCGTTCACGATCGGCGTGCCCAGCAGCTGGGCGATGAGCACGACGTCCTCCTTCATGGAGGCGTACTCCTGCCCGGCCTTGGTGGGGTCGTAGCCGCTGTCGCGCACGTCGAGCTCGATCTGGTACTTGCCGGCGATGCCGCCCAGCTCCTCGTTGACGTAGTCGAAGTAGGCCTGGTTGCCGGCCGTCAGGGGGTTGCCGATCACGGCGACCGTGCCGCTGGTGGGCGTGATCACGCCGAGGGTGATGGTCTCCCCGTCGAAGCCCGCGGTGGGCTCGGGATCGCCCGCAGGCTCGCCGTCGCTCGCGGTGGTGTCGGGGGAGGCGTCGTCGTCATCGTCGTCGGTGCTGCCACCGCACGCCGCCACGACCAGCGCGAGCGCCAGCAGCAGAGCGAGCGGCCTGAACCACTTGATTTCTTTCACGGGTTGTCCCCCTGGGGTTGCTTGGTTGGTGATGGAGATCAGTACGAGAACGGCCAGGTGAGGAACCACGTCTTGGCGCGGATCCACAGGGCGGCCAGCCCTCTCGGCTCGAAGAGCAGGAAGAGCACGATGAAGAGGCCGAAGAGGATGTTGTTGAACTCACCGATCGACAGGAACCCCGAGTCGCGGGGGCCCGACGAGATGACCGGGTCGAAGAGGAAGAGGTCGCTGTTGCGGGCGATGAACTGCTGCCCGCCGAACACGAGCAGGGCGCCCAGCACGGCGCCGAAGATCGTGCCGACGCCGCCGATGATGATCATGGCCACGAACGTGATCGAGAGGAACAGGTTGAAGATGGTGGTCTCGAGCCGCTCGGTGACCACGCCGTAGAGCGCACCCGACAGGGCGGCGAGAGCGCTCGACCAGGCGAAGGCCCCCACCTTGTAGCGGGCCAGGTTCACCCCGATGACCTCGGCCGACAGGTCACGGTCGCGCACCGCCTGCATGGCGCGCCCCGCCCGGGACCGCACGAGGTTCTTCGACAGCAGCGCCACGATGGCGACGATCGCCCACACGAGCATGAACAGGCTCTGCTCGGTCTCGTAGCTGACGCCGTAGATGTTGAGGTCCTTGAAGTCCCAGGTGCCGATGGCGGTGGGCGCGTCCTTCACGCTGGTGCCGGTGCCGCCCCCGGTGACGCTCTCCCAGTTCTTCCAGAGGTGCTCGCCGAGGAACACGAGCCCGAGCGTGACGATGACCAGGTAGTTGCCCCGGAGGCGGAGCGCGAACGGGCCGACCACCGCACCCACCACGAAGCCGACGGCCGCCGCCGCGGCGAGGTACGCCAGCAGGGGCCAGCCCTTGTCGGCCCCCAGGAAGGCGGCGGCGTAGGCCCCCGCCCCGAAGAAGAAGGCGTGGCCCAGGCTGACCTGGCCGGCGTAGCCGGTCAGCAGGTTGAGGCCGATGGCGCCGATGGCGTACACGCCGCACAGGGTGAGCACCCCGAGCACGTAGAGGCTGAAGTAGCCGGGCGCCCAGAAGTACAGGAACACGAGCAGCCCGAGGCCGACCTTGCGCCAGGGCCCCCGGAACAGCTTGAGGTCGTCGGCGTAGCCGAGGGTGAGGTTGCGGTGCGGCGCGCCGCCCGAGCTGCGACGGCGCAGGGAGGCGAAGGCGGAGGTGATGGCGGCCATCAGACCCGTCGCACCTCCTTCGTGCCGAACAGCCCGTAGGGCCGCACGAGCAGGATCAGGATCATGACGAGGTAGGGCGAGACCAGCTCGAAGCTGTTGCCGGCCCAGTCGATGTAGCCCTTGGCGCCGAGCAGCGCCGTGAGCTGCTGCACGATCCCGATGATGATCCCGCCCACCACCGCGCCGATCGGGGAGTCGAGCCCGCCCAGGATCATGGCCGGGAAGGCCACCAGCGCGATGAGGCCGATCCCGGGCTGCAGCGCGGCGCTGCCGGCGGCGAGCGTGGCCCCCGCCAGGGCGGCCACCGCCCCCGCGATGCCCCAGGCGGCTCGGTAGACGCGGCGGGCGCTGATGCCCTGCGCCATGGCCGCCTCCTGGTCGAGGGCGGTGGCCCGCATGGCGAGGCCGAGGCTCGAGAAGCGGAAGAAGGCGAAGAACGAGCCCATGACCAGCGCCGTGAACAGGATCGTCCAGATGTCCTTGTCGGCGATGATGACGTCGCCCACCTGGCGCACGTCGAGCCCCCAGGGGTCGCCCAGGTTCTTGTTGTCCGGGCCCCAGATGGCGGTGACCACGTTGTCGAGGATGAACAGCACCCCGATGGTGACCATCACCAGCGTGAACGGCGCCTCGCCCACCATCCGGCGCAGCACGAGGGCCTCGAGCAGGATCCCGATGAGCGCCCCGCCGGCCATGGCCACGAGGAGGGCCAGGTAGAAGTTGAGGCCCCAGGTCTGGCTGGCGTTGTAGGTGAGGTAGCCCCCGACCAGCACGAAGCTGGCCTGGGCGAAGTTGATGACGCCGGTGGCCTTGAAGACGATGACGAAGCCGAGCGCGACGAGGGCGTACTTGCAGCCCAGCGCCACGCCCGAGAAGAGGTTCTGGAAGAGCTCGGCCCGGGAGATCTCGGCCAGCACGAGGGCGATCATCGGTAGAGCTCCTCGATCTGGGTGGAGAACTCCGACTCGATGGCCCGCCGCTTGACCTTCTGGGTGGCCGTGACCTCGCCGTCCTCCTGCTCGAGCTCCTTCGGGAGCAGGGCGAACCGCTTGATCGTCTCGACCTGGGCCAGCTCGGCGTTCACGTCGTCGACCCAGCTGCCGACGAGCTCGACCACCTCGGGCTTCCGGGAGAGGTCGGCGTAGGTGGTGAAGCCGATGCGCTGCTGCAGCGCCCAGGCGCCGACGGTGTCGAGCTCGATGCCGATCAGCGCCACCAGGTACTTGCGCTGGTCGCCGATCACGACGGCCTCGCGCACGTAGGGCGACACCTTGAGCTTGTTCTCGATCTCGGACGGGCTGATGTTCTTGCCGCCCGCCGTGATGATGATGTCCTTCTTGCGGTCGGTGATCTTGAGGAAGCCGTCGGCGTCGAGCTCCCCGACGTCGCCGGTGTGGAGCCAGCCGTCGGCGTCGATCGTCTCGGCCGTGGCCGCAGGGTCCTTGAAGTACCCGAGGAAGGTGCCCGTGCCCCGGGTGAGGATCTCGCCGTCGTCCGCGATGCGCAGCTCGCAGCCCTCGACCGGCTTGCCCACCTTGCCGAGGCGGACGTCGTCGGCTGGCGTGATGGTGCCCTGGGCCGTGTTCTCCGTCTGGCCGTAGCCCTCGCGCACGGGCACGCCGATGGTCCAGAAGAACTCGAGCACCTGGGGGGCGATCGGTGCCGCGCCCGAGAGCACGCCCTTCACGCGGCTCATCCCGAGCTTCGCCCGCAGGGGGCGGTAGAGGAACAGCCAGCCCAGCCCGTAGAGCAGCCGGTCGCCGCCACCCAGGCCGCCCTGCCAGCGCCGCCGGGCCACGCCGGCGCCCACCCGCATCCAGAGCTGGTAGCTCTTCCGCTTGAGCCACCCGGCGTCGGCCATCCGGATGGTGATGCCGGCCATCAGCTTCTCCCACACGCGGGGCACGCCGAGGAAGAAGGTCGGCTGGACGTCGCGCAGGTCCTGGGCGAAGGACTCCCCGCCCTCGCCGAAGTTCACGACGTAGCCCTGCGCCACGGCGTCGATCCCGGAGATGAGGCGCTCGGCGATGTGGCACAGCGGCAGGTACGACAGGACCTCGGTCGACTCGTCGACCATGAAGACCGAGCCGGAGGCCTCCGCGGCGCTCTGGAGGTTGCGGTGGCTGAGCATGGCCCCCTTCGGGGGACCGGTGGTGCCGCTGGTGTAGACGATGATGGCCGCGGCGTCGGGGTCGACGGCGGCCGCGCTGGCGACCACGTCGAGCGGGCTCCCCTGGCCCAGCTCCTCGAGCTCGGCGAGCGTCATGAGCTGCTCGTCGGCCATGTCGACGCCGCGCGGGTCGATGACCACGATGCGCTGCAGCGAGGCCAGGCCCTTGCGGACCTCGAGCGCCTTGTCGACCTGCTCCTCGTCCTCGGCGAAGAGCACCTTCGCCTCGGAGTGGCTCAGCAGGTACTCGACCTCGGCCGCCGGCGACGTGGGGTAGATGCCCACGGAGATGGCTCCGAGGGCCTGGGCGCCGAGGTCGGCGAACAGCCACTCCGGCCGGTTCTCCGCGTGCACGGCCACGCGGTCGCCCGGCTCGACCCCGAGCACGGCCAGCCCGCGGGCGATGGCGGTGACCCGCTCGGCGTAGGTGCCCCACGAGCAGCTCTGCCAGTAGCCGAGGTCCTTCTGGCGCAGCGCCACTCGGTCGGGCGTGTCGCGGCCGCGCCGTAGGACGATCGAGGCGAGGCTCTCGAACGGGTGGGCGTCGGGGGCCGGCGTGGGCCGGTCGTCGAGGACTGCGGTCATGCCGTGCCTCCCAGGTAGGCCTCGATCACCCGGGGATCGCCCTGGATCTCGGCGGGGGTGCCCGTGGCGATGGGCACCCCGAAGTCGAGCGCCATCACCCGGTCGGCGAGGTCCATCACCATGCGCATGTCGTGCTCCACGAGGATCATCGCCATCTGGAGCCGGTCGCGGATCTCGATGATGTAGCGGGCCATGTCCTCGGTCTCCTCGAGGTTCATGCCGGCCACCGGCTCGTCGAGCAGCAGCAGGCGGGGCTCCATCGAGAGCGCCCGCCCCAGCTCGATGCGCTTCTGCACGCCGTAGGGCAGCGAGCCCACGGGGAGCCGCCGGTAGGGCGCCAGCTCCAGCAGGTCGATGACCTCCTCGACCGCCTCGCGGTGCGCCAGCTCCTCGCGCCGGGCCCGCCCGAGCCAGAGCGCGCCGGCCAGGAAGCCGGAGCGCATCAGGTGGTGGCGCCCGAGCAGGAGGTTGTCGACGACGTCGAGGTGGACGAACAGCCCCAGGTTCTGGAACGTGCGACCGATGCCGAGCTGGGCCGTGCGGTCGGGGCGGGTGCCCACCAGCTCGCGCCCCTCGAGCTGGATGCGGCCCTCCTGCGGGCGGTAGACGGCCGACAGGCAGTTGAAGATCGACGTCTTCCCGGCGCCGTTCGGCCCGATGACGGCGAACAGCTCGCCGGCCCGCACGTCGAAGCTGACCTCGGACAGGGCGGTGACGCCCCCGAACCGCAGGGTGAGGTCGCGCACCTCGAGGAGGGCGGCGTCGGCCATCACGACCCCCAGCTCTTCTTGCGGCGGTAGGTCTTCACGTCGCGGAACGACCGGTGCCCGGCCTCGCCGATGCCGAGGTAGAACTCGCGGATGTCCTTGTCGGCGAGGAGGTCCGGGCCCGGGCCGTCCTTGACGACCCGGCCGTGCTCCAGCACGTAGCCCTCGTGGGCGATCGACAGCGCCATGGTGGCGTTCTGCTCGACCAGCAGCACGCTCGTGCCCTGCTCGTTGACCTGCACGATGATGTCGCGGATCTGCTCGACGACCTTCGGGGCGAGGCCGAGGGAGGGCTCGTCGAGCAGGAGGATCTTGGGGTCGGCCATGAGGGCCCGCCCGATGGCCAGCATCTGCTGCTCGCCGCCCGAGAGGTACCCCGCCGTCGACTTGCGGCGGCTCTGCAGCGCCGGGAAGAGGTCCATCGCCCGGTCGTAGGCCTCGGCCACCGCAGCCTTGTCGCGCCGGGTGAAGGCACCGGTGCGCAGGTTCTCGTCGACGGTGAGCTCGGCGAAGATCCGCCGACCCTCCATCACCTGCGCGAGGCCGGACTCCACGATGCGGGCGGCGTCGACCTTGGTGATGTCGCGGCCCTCGAGCTCCACGCTCCCCTTGGTGATGCGACCGCGGTGGATGTCGAGCAGCCCCGTGACGGCCCGCAGCAGGGTGGTCTTGCCGGCACCGTTGGCGCCCAGCAGGGCGACGATCTGCCCGGTGGGCACCGTGAGGCTCACGCCGCGCAGCACGAGGACGACGTCGTTGTAGACGACCTCGAGGTTGGCCACCGCCAGGGCGGTGCCAGTCCGTGTCTCCCCCGTGACGCTCAGAACGCTCCCCCTGTGCCGGTCTGTCCCGCCGACGTCGACATCATGGCTGATCGGCGCGGCCCGCGCGTGCGCGGGCCGCCGAGCGCGGGAGATGTCCGGATCGCGCGGCGCGCCGCGCGAGGGCTCAGTCGGTGAGGGTGGTGCCCTCGGACAGCTCGGCGGCGTCGGGCGCGGCGCGACCCGTCTCGCCGCTCAACCAGTGGCGACGGCAGAGGAGCTCGTAGACCACCTCGGCGTCGCCGCCGGTGTCGCCCACCACCACGACGTCGCCGTCGTAGACCTGGCGGCCGTTCACGAGGCGGGCGTTCTGGGTGGCCCGGGCGCCGCACCAGCAGCGCGCCTCGACCTGGAGCTCCTGGCGCTCGTCGGCCAGCTCCATGAAGCGGGCCGAGCCCTCGAAGAGCTTGCCGCGGAAGTCGGTGAGGAGGCCGAGGGCGTGGACGTCGGCGTTGAGCTCGTCGACGACGCGGGCCAGCTGCTCCACCTGGGCCGGGGCGTAGAACTGGGCCTCGTCGCACACGAGGTACTCGAGGCCGTCGTTGGCCTCCCGGTGGTTGCGGGCCAGCTCGAAGAGGTCGAGCTTCGGGCCGACGTCGACCGCGGCGGCCGACACCCCGAGGCGCGACGACACCCGGGCGCCGTCGCGGTCGAGCTGGGTGCACAGCAGGCCCCGCAGACCTCGGCTCGAGAGGTTGTGGTGGATCTGCAGGGCGAGGGTGCTCTTCCCCGATCCCATCGTGCCGTAGGAGAAGCGCAGCAGGGCCATGGGTCGCAAAGTTACACCTCTGTAGTTCGTCGTGCGCCGGGCTCAGCCGAAGCCGAACGTGCCGCTGCTCACGATGGCCTTGCTCAGCGGCCGCACCAGGCTACGCAGCTCGTCGCAGCCCTCCTCCCCGAGGTGCGCCCACGGCGCCAGGGCCAGCGCATCGGTCTGGTCCTCCACGTGCTGGCGGAGCGCCGCGCCTGCCTCCGTGAAGCCGCCCGCCGCGTCGAGCAGGCCCCGGTCCGCCAGCCGCGCCACCGATGCCGCCCAGGCGTCGTCGCCCCAGGCTCGAGAGGTCTGCAGCACGGCCGCCGGGACCTCACCCGAGGCCGCGTGCACGACCAGCGCGTCGATGCCGTCGAGGCCCGCCTCGACGAGGCAGGCGATGTGGCCGTCGCCCCGGAACTCCCGCAGCAGCGAGATGCCGTGCCACAGGGCGAGGTGCGGCTCCTCGGGCCACGGCAGCGCGGCGTGGCCGGCGTAGAGGGGGCGACCGGCCGCCGTGCACGCCTCGCTGGCCAGGCGCGCCAGGTCCGCCGCCCGGGCGACGTCGGGCCCGTCGAGCGCCTGGCCGGTGGCGCGGCGCAGGGCCGTGCCGGCCGCCGACGTGCGCGCCTCGACCAGCTGGGCCGGCGACGCCGCCTCCCACGCGGTGGGGATCGCCCGGTGCACCACCTCCGGGTTGAAGTTGAAGAACGTGGCCACCACCACCTCCGCCGGCACCGCCCCCAGGGGCGCAGCCCGCGAGGCGAAGTAGCCGTCGCGCCCGCGCACGCCGAGCGCCTCGTAGGCGGCCGTCGCCTCCGGGGCGAAGTAGATGAGGCCGTGGTACGGCTCCAGCGTCCGCCACATCTTGCGGGCCATGAGGGGTTCCATGGCGCGGACCCTACCCACCGGGCTCCGGCGTCGATGGTGGTGTCGGCGCCCCCGCCCGGTAGGGTGCTCAGGCGCCGACGATCCTGTCGGCGGGCCGTGTCGAGCTGTGGCTTGAGACTGCCACCCAGGAGCAGCGGACGACATCGCTGCGCTCGACACGAGATCGGCTCCTGGCCGATCACCTGCCGGGTGCGTGCGCGTGCCGGCTCCCTCGATGCAGAGGAACCCCCCGAATGCCCCCCACCTTCGCCGATCTCGGCGTCCCCGCCCAGCTGTGCGCCCGCCTCGACGAGCTCGGCATCGCCGAGCCCTTCCCGGTCCAGGCGGCCACCCTCCCCGACGCCCTCGCCGGCCGCGACGTCTGCGGCAAGGCCCCCACCGGCTCCGGCAAGACCATCGCCTTCGGCCTGCCGCTCCTGGCCCGGATCACCAAGGCCGCCTCCCGTCGCCCCACCGGCCTCGTGCTCGTCCCCACCCGTGAGCTGGCCTCGCAGGTGCAGGAGCAGCTCGAGGCCCTGTGCTGGGGCACCAAGACCGAGGTCCTCGCCATCTACGGCGGCGCCGGCATGGACCGCCAGATGAAGAAGCTCGGCCGTGGCGTCGAGGTGGTCGTGGCCACCCCCGGCCGCCTCAAGGACCTGCTCGACCGCGGGGCGCTGCGCCTCGACGACGTGCAGATCGTCGTGATCGACGAAGCCGACCGCATGGCCGACATGGGCTTCCTGCCCGAGGTGCGCAAGCTGCTCGACAAGACCAACCCGAAGCGCCAGACGATGCTCTTCTCGGCCACGCTCGACGGCGACGTCGACGTGCTCATCCGCAACTACCAGACCGACCCGGCCCACCACGAGGCCGTGTCGCTGGAGGAGCAGGGCGAGGTCACGCACCGCTTCTGGGCCGTCTCGCACGCCGATCGCATCCAGGTGGCCACCGCCATCGTGGAGCGGTCGTGGCCCGCCATCGTGTTCAGCCGCACCCGGCACGGCGCCGAGCGCCTGTCGAAGCAGCTGAACAAGGCGGGCATCCGATCCGAGGCCATCCACGGCGACCGCAGCCAGTCGCAGCGCGAGCGGGCCCTGCGGGCCTTCGGCGCCGGCGACGTGCACGTGCTCGTCGCCACCGACGTCGCCGCCCGCGGCATCCACGTCGACAAGGTGGCCTGCGTGCTGCAGTTCGACCCGCCCGCCAGCGACAAGGACTACGTCCACCGCGCCGGGCGCACGGGTCGGGCCGGCGAGCCGGGCACCGTGATCACGCTCGTCTCCCCGGAGAAGGAGAAGGACGTGCGCAAGATGCAGCGCGACCTGCGCCGCCGCGAGCCGATCGAGGCCGCCACCGCGGCCACCGCCGCCGACGTGTTCGGCGCCGCCCCGCCGAAGCCGGTCGACCGCGGCGACGGCCTCGACGGCGTCTCCCGCCGTGAGCGGGCCCGCGCCGAGGATCGTCCCCGCCCGGAGCGCTCGAGCCGTCCCGGCTCGGCGAACCCGGTGCGCGGCAAGGGCCACCGCAAGGGAGCCAACCCCAACCGAGTGGCCGAGGGGGAGTGGACGCCGCGCGACAAGCCGGCCCGCTCCACCAGCGGCCACACCGATCAGGGACGTACCGGTGCACCGGCTCGTCCCGGTCGCCCCGGCGCCAAGCCCGGCCGACGACCCGCAGGTGCTGGAGCTGCCCGTCCGGGCCGCCCCGCCGGCGGCAACGCACGCCGACGCAACGCGCGCTGAGCGACCCCACCCACGAGCTGCTGTCGGATCTCGCCCGACGCAGCTCCTCTGGAAGATCTACGGCTTCGCCCCCGGGCGGAGCGCCTGCACCGCCCCGATGAGGTCCGCGTCCTGCGGCTCCTTGTCGGGGCGGTACTGCTTCACCCGGGCGAAGCGCAGCGCCACCCCGCCCGGGTAGCGGGTGCTGGTCTGGGCGCCGTCCACCGCGATCTCCACCACCAGCTCCGGGCGCACGTGCACGACGATGCCGTCGCGCCCGACCTCGCGCTCGAGCAGCGCCTCGGTCTGCCACGTGAGCAGGGCGTCGGTGAGGCCCTTGAACGTCTTGCCCACCATCACGAAGCCACCATCGGGGTCGCGGGCGCCGAGGTGGAGGTTCGAGAGCCACCCCTGGCGGCGGCCGTGGCCCCACTCGGCGGCCAGCACCACGAGGTCGAGCGTGTGGACCGGCTTCACCTTGCGCCACGAGCCGCCGCGCCGGCCGGCGTCGTAGGGCGAGTCGACCGCCTTCACCATCACGCCCTCGTGCCCCTCGGCCAGCGCGGTGTCGAGGGCGGCCTGGGCCTCGACGGCATCGGCCGTGCGGACCCGGGGCACCGCGAGGTCGCCCACCAGCGCGTCGAGGTGGGCGTGGCGCACGTGGAGCGGCTCGTCGATGAGGTCGGCGCCGTCGCGGTGGAGCACGTCGAAGAACCGCACCAGCAGCGCGGCGCCGGCGGCGTCGTCCCGGCCGAAGGCGCTCATGGTGTCCTGGAAGGCCTGCGGCCGGGCGTCCTCGTCGACGCCGAGCACCTCGCCGTCGAGCACCGCCGACTCGCCGGGCAGGCCTTGGGCCAGGGCCACCACGCCGGGCAGGCGGCCGGTGATGTCGTTGAGGTTGCGGGTGTAGATCCGCACGTCGCTCCCCTGCCGGTGCACCTGGACCCGGGCGCCGTCGAGCTTCCACTCCACCGAGGCCTCGCCGGTGTGCCCGAGGGCCTCGCCCACGTCGGCGGCACTGGCCGCCAGCATCGGCTGGATGGGCGCCAGGACCGCCAGGCGCACCGCGGCCAGCGCGTCGGCGCCCTCGGTGAGGGCGAGGGCGGCGGTGCGGCCGAGGTCGCCGGAGAGCATGGCGGCCCGCCGCACCAGGTCGAGCGGCACGCCGGCAGCGGTGGCCACGGCGTCGGTCATGATGCCGGCCAGGGCCCCTTGGCGCAGCTCGCCGGTGAGCAGCCGGCGGACGAAGCCCGCCTCCGGCTCCGTGGCCCGGGTGAAGAGGTCGGTGAGCAGCGCCTGCCGGGCGGCCACCGAGCCGGCGCCCGAGGTGCCGGCGAGGTCGGTGAGGATCCGGTCGAGCTCCAGCACCTCGATGGTGGGCTCGGCGGCGTGGGCGACCTCGGCGCCGTAGGCCGTGCGCCACCCCACCCCGATGCGCCCCTGCCGCGGCACGCCGGTGAGGAACCCCACCGCCGGCTCCACCTCGTCGGGCGCCAGCGCCTGCAGCAGCTCGCTGAGCGCCGCCACCTTCGCCTTGCGCGAGCGGGTGGCGCCGACCGCTCCCGAGGTGGCGACCAGCGCAGCGAACAACGTCATGCGCCCATCTTCCCCGTTCTGTGTGCGCCCACAACCGCGGTGCGGTCGTCAGCGCACGCAGAACGGAGGCGGGTCAGATCAGGTGCCGGTGAAGTGGGGGGCGCGCTTCTCGAGGAAGGCCCGGGGGCCCTCCTTGGCGTCCTTGCTGGCCATGACCTCCATGCCCAGCTCGAGCTCGCGCTGGAAGGCGTCGGCCTCGGTCTTCTCGAGGTTCTCGATCACCGACGCCTTGATGTTGCGCACGGCCAGCGGGCCGTTGGCCGCCAAGCGGTCGGCCAGCTCACGGGCTCGGGCCAGCGCGCCGCCGGGCTCGGTGACGTGGCCCACCAGACCGATCTCGTAGGCCCGCTGACCGGTGATCGGATCGCCCACCAGCAGCAGGTCCATGGCCACCGTGTAGGGGATCTGCCGGGGCAGCCGGATGGTCGACGCGCTCATCGGGAACAGGCCGCGCTGCACCTCGCTCACGGCCAGCTGGGCGTCGGACGCAGCCACCCGGATGTCGAAGGCCTGGAGGATCTCCATGCCGCCGGCGTAGCAGTAGCCCTCCACGGCGGCGACGATCGGCTTCTTCACGTAGTGGTCCTTGAGGAAGCCCTTGTAGATGAGGCTGAAGTCCTGGCGGATGCGCTCCTCGAACTCGTCCTCGGCCGGCTTGCCGCTGGTGAGGGCGCCCACGAGGCGGTCGAGGTCGGCGCCGGCAGAGAAGTTGCCGTCGGCGCCGGTCATGATCGCCACGCGCAGCTCGGGGTCGCCGTCGAGCAGGTCCCAGGCGTCGCAGAGGCGGCACAGCACCTCGGCGTTGAAGGCGTTGCGCTTGGCGGGGCGGTTCAGCGTGACGGTGAGGACGTGGCCGTCGCGCTCCACGAGGACAGCGGGATCTGACATGCCGTCAGGTCTAGCAACGACGCCGTCGTCAGCGGAACTCGGGGAGGACGTGCTCGCCCATCATCTGGATGGTCTGCATCACCTTGTCGTGCGGGATCTTGTAGGGGTTCACGAGGCACAGGAGCTGGTCCACCCCGGCCGCCTCGTAGCGCTTGATGGTCTCGATGCACTCGTCGGGCGTGCCCAGCACGCAGGCACCGCTGTCCTCGAGGTACTCGAGGCTGAGGAGGTCGAGCGAGCCGTCGGCCGCCACGGCCTGGAGGTCGGCGGCGTAGCTGTAGGTGCCGAGCTCCTCCCCACGGTCGGCCTGCAGGTCGGCCACCGAGGCGATGAGGCGGGCGCCTGCTCGGGGGTACCACTCGAAGCTCTCCCGGGCCACCTCCTGCGCCTCGGCGTGGGTGGGGGCGCAGATGGCCATCGTGAAGGTGGACGCCTGGTCGTGCACGTAGGCACCGATGGGGTCGGTGCAGGCGGCCACGGCCTTCTTGTAGATCTCGATCTTCTCGGCCACCGCCTCGGGCGGCACGCCCACCGCGAACGAGCACAGCCCGAGGCCGAGCTCGCCCACCTGGCGGTGCCCGTCCTCGGAGCTGGTGGCGCCCCAGATGGGCGGGTGCGGGTCCTGGATCGGCTTCGGCAGCACCCGCCGCTTCGGCATCGACCAGTGCTCGCCCTCGAACTCGTACTCGTCGTTGGTCCAGCAGCCCACCACGTGGCGGATGGCCTCCTGCCACATGCCGCGCGTGGCGGCGGGGTCGATCCCGAAGCCCTCCAGCTCGGCGCGGGTGGACGACCGGCCGGTGCCGAGGTCGACCCGACCGTTGGAGATCAGGTCGAGCACGGCGGCCGCCTCGGCCGTGCGCACGGGGTGGTTGTAGGGCTTGGGCATGAGCCGCACGCCGAAGCCCAGCCGCATGCGCTCGGTGAGCGCGGCGATGGCGCCGTAGAGCACCTCGGGGTTCGAGCAGTGGGAGTACTCCTCGAGGAAGTGGTGCTCCACCGTCCAGAAGGCGTCCCAGCCGTAGCGCTCCCCCGCCACCGCCTGCTCCAGCGTGTGCTGGTAGGCGAGGCGCTCGGAGTCCGGGCCCCAGGGCCGGGCCACCGGGATCTCGTAGAACAAGGCAAACCGCATCAGTGCATCCCCCCGAGGTGGTCCTTCACGAACGCCCGGACGTCGCCGGGATCTGACAGGTCGACGGTGGCCGACGGCATCACCGCGAATGACAGCAGCAGCCGCACGATCCACTCGGCGGCGCGGCGGTGGTCGAGCCCGGCGCGCAGCTCGCCCCGAGCCTCGGCGGCGGCCAGGCGGGGCAGCCAGAAGTCGACCCAGCGCTCCACCAGCGTGCCGGCCTGGGCGGTGAGGAGCGTGGCGAACACCGACTCCTGCTCGCCCGGCAGCTGCAGCGTGAGCGTCTCGTCGTGGAGGTGGCCGAGGATGAACACGGCCGCCTCCCCCACCTGGCCGGCCAGCGTCCGCCGACGGTCGACCGACGCCACGCTGCCCTCCACGAAGCGATCGGCGGTGCGGGCCAGCACGGCGTCGACGAGGGCGGCCCGGTCGCCGAACCAGTTGTAGACGGACCCTCGGGACAGGCCGGCCTCGGCGGCCACGTCGGCCATCGACACGCGCCGCAGGCCGTAGCGGTGCATGCAGCGCTCCGCGGCATCGAGGATGCGCTCGTCGGTGGCGACGGCGGGGTCGGAGAGGGCTTGCACGATTGAACAATCTCTAGCAACTTGTTCACCCGACGACAAGAGGGGGACCACGTGCGCGGTGTCGAGGGCAGCGGGGTGGACGGCAAGGTCGTGATCGTGACGGGGGCGGCCTCGGGCATCGGCCTGGCCACCGCCCGCCGTCTGCTGGCCGACGGTGCCACCGTCATCGGCGCCGACGTGGCGCCCGCGCCCGAGGGCGTCGCCGGCCCGTGGACGTTCGTGCCCACCGACGTCACCGACGAGGCCGCCGTGGCCGCGCTGGTGGCGGAGGCGGTGACGATCGGCGGGCGGCTCGACGGCGTGGTGAACGCCGCCGGCGTGGCCGGCGGCGGCCTGGCCCACCAGGTGGAGGCCGACGAGTGGCACCGGGTGATCGCCATCAACCTCACCGGCACCTTCTTCGTGGCCAAGCACGTGATCGGCCAGCTGCTCACCCAGGAGCCGGTCGATGGCGAGCGGGGCTCGGTGGTGACCATCGCCAGCATCGAGGGCATCGAGGGCACCGCCGGCGGCAGCGCCTACAACGCGTCGAAGGGCGGGGTGGTGCTCCTCACCAAGAACCTGGCCATCGACTACGGCCCGTCCGGCATCCGGGCCAACACGATCTGCCCGGGGTTCATCGAGACGCCCATGACCGGCGACGTGTTCGCCATGGAGGGGATGGAGGAGGTGGCCGAGGGCTACCGGCTCGAGCACGCCCTGCGCCGCAACGGCCAGCCCGAGGAGATCGCCGCAGCGGCCCGCTTCCTGCTCTCGGGCGATGCCTCGTTCGTGACCGGCCACACGCTCGTGGTCGACGGCGGGTACACGGCCGGCCGCGACCACGGCATCACCAAGCTCCTCGGCTTCAGCTGAGCCTCGACGTGCCAACATCACGGCCATGACCGGCTTCGGGTTCGAGTCCACCACCGACGACGTGCTCGAGGGCATCGACCTCAGCGGGAAGCGGGTGCTGGTGACCGGCGCCTCCGCCGGGCTCGGCGTCGAGACCGCCCGGGCGCTGGCCGCCCACGGCGCGTCCGTCACCATGGCGGTGCGCGACCTCGGCAAGGGCGCCACCGCGATGGAGCAGGTGCTGGCCGCGGCGCCCGACGCCGACGTGGACCTGCGACCCCTCGACCTGGCCGACCTGGCCAGCGTGCGCACCTTCGCCCACGGCTTCCTCGAGGACCACCCCACCCTGCACGTGCTCATCGGCAACGCGGGCGTGATGGCGTGCCCCCAGGGCACCACCGTCGACGGCTTCGAGACCCAGATCGGCACCAACCACCTCGGCCACTTCCTGCTGGCCCAGCTGCTCACCCCGGCGCTGGTGGCGGCCGACGGCGCCCGGGTGGTGCTGCTCAGCTCCGCCGGCCACCGCCTCGGCGACGTCGACCTCGACGACCTCCACGGGGAGCGCCAGCCCTACGACCCCTGGGTGGCCTACGGGCGCTCGAAGACCGCCAACGTGCTGTGCGCGGTGGGCCTCGACCAGCGCCTGCGCGACGAGGGCGTGCGAGCCTTCGCGGTGCACCCCGGCGTGATCGCCACCGAGCTGTCGCGGCACCTCACGGAGGAGTCGATGGCCGCCTTCCGGGCCATGCAGCGACCGGGCGAGCGCACCGCGATGAAGTCGGTGCCGCAGGGCGCCGCCACCACGGCCTACGCCGCCACCTCGCCCGACCTCGACGGCCGCGGCGGGCTCTACCTCGAGGACTGCCACGTGGCCGAGTCGACCGACGATCCCACCCAGCGCTCCGGCGTGCGGGGCTACGCCCTCGACCCCGACCGGGCCGACGCCCTCTGGGCCGTGTCCGAGCAGGAGGTGGCACCGTGAGGTTCACCTTCGCCGAGGCCATGACCGACCCCGCCTACTACCTCCCGCTGGCACAGGCCGCCGAGGCCGCCGGCTACGACGGGTTCCTCGTGCCCGACAGCATCTGCTACCCCGCCGAGTCCGACGCCACCTACCCCTACACGGCCGACGGCGACCGGGGGTTCCTCGAGGACAAGGCGTTCCTCGAGCCGTTCTCGATCATCCCCGCCATGGGCGCGGTGACCGAGCGCATCCGGTTCGTGATCTCCGTGCTGAAGCTCACCATCCGCCACCCGGTGCTGGTGGCCAAGCAGGCCGCGTCGACCGCCGTGCTCACCGGCGACCGCCTCACCCTCGGCGTGGGCACCAGCCCCTGGCCGGAGGACTACGACGTCACGGGCGTGCCCTTCGAGCGCCGCGGCAAGCGGGCCGACGAGAGCATCGCCGTGATGCGCGGCCTGCTCAGCGGCGACTGGTTCGAGTTCCACGGGGAGCTCTACGACGTGCCCCGGATCAAGCAGTGCCCGGTGCCCGCCACGCCGATCCCGATCATCGTGGGCGGCCACGCCAAGCCGGCGCTGCGCCGGGCCGCCCGCAACGACGGCTGGATCCACGGCGGCGGCGACCACGAGGCGCTGCCGGGGCTCATCACCCGGCTGCACGAGCTGCGCGCCCAGGAGGGGCGGTCGGCCGACCCGTTCGAGGTGCACGTGATCTCCATGGACGCCTACAGCGTCGACGGCATCCGGCGCCTCGAGGAGCTCGGCGTCACCGACGTGGTGGTGGGCTTCCGCTGGACCTACGACAAGGCCCAGGACGCCGAGACCCTCCAGACCAAGGTGGACAACCTCACCCGCTACGCCGAGACGGTCATCGCCGCCACCCGCTGACACCCTCCCCTCCCCCGCTTCTGCGTGCGGCGGGCACCGGATGCCGGTCGCCAGCGCACACAGAAGGGAGGGTCAGAGGGTGCGGACGAGGTGCTCGCTCATCGTGAGGCTGCGGAGGCGGTCGAGGTCGAGGCAGGCGGTGACGTTGGCCATCATCTCCTCGACGTGGGCCTGCAGGCGGGCTGGGTCGCCCTCGGCGTTGAAGAACAGCATCGGGTCGGCGACGTGCTCGATGGAGGGCCAGCCCTCCTCCACGATGCCGTCGATGGCCGGCGCCCCGGGGGTCACGGCGCGGTGCACGTGGTTGCGCACGTAGCGGGTGCGGGGCTGCAGCCGGCCGGAGGCGGGTGACTGCACGCCGTGCCAGCGCTCGATCCACTCGGCGGGGTCGAGCGCGGCGGGCCGGTGCACGAGCGCCACGGTCAGGACGCCCGGCGACCGCTCTCCGTCGGGCCAGGTGCGGGGCCCGGCGTGGGGGGTGGTGCCGTAGTCGTCGTAGAGCGACTCGGTGACGAGGTGGCCCGACACCTCGAGCCCGAGGGCGGCCAGCGCCTCGTCGACCCCCGGGCGCTTGTCGTAGCTGTCGAGCCACACCGAGACCTGTGCCAGCGGGGCCGGCTCGCCCGGCGGTGGCGGTGCCGGGCTGGGCGCTCCGGCGGCGGCGGTGTCGTGCACGTTGACGGTGAGCCCGCGGGCGCCGTGCGCCACGAGCGCCGGCGCGGTCTCGGTGAGCAGCCGGTCTCGCAGCCTGTCGCCGTGGGCCGGGTCGAGCGCCCCCCACAGCAGGTACACGACCTTCTCCACGGCGCTGGCTCAGACCGCCGAGGAGCCGGCCACGACGGAGGTGATGGCGGCGAAGTGGCACGCCACGGCCACCACCACCAGCACGTGCCACACCTCGTGGTAGCCGAACACGCGGGGGAACGGGTCGGGCCAGCGGGTGAGGAGGAACACGCTGCCCACGGTGTAGAGGAGGCCCCCGACGGCGAGCAGGGCGAGCTCGGCGGGGCTCAGGTTCCGCCACAGCTGCGGGGCCGCCAGCAGCGACGCCCACCCGAGGGCGATGTAGAGCGTGCCCTTGGCGAGCCGCGGCGCGTTGCCGCCGGCGAAGGACAGGACGAAGCCCGCCGCCGCACCCGTCCACGCCACCGCCAGCATCGTCCAGCGCACCCAGCCCTCCAGCACCAGGAGGCACAGCGGGGTGTAGCTGCCGGCGATCATCACGAAGATCGTGCCGTGGTCGAGCTTCTGCATGAGGCGGCGGCGGGCGTCGGACCAGCGGCCCCGGTGGTAGCTGCCGCTCACCCCGAACAGGGCCACCAGCCCGATGGCGTAGACGACCGCCCCGATGCGGGCGTGGGCCGACGAGGCCAGCGCCACGAGGATCGCCCCGGCCGGGATGGCCAGGAAGAAGCAGACCAGGTGCAGCCACCCCCGCAGGAGCGGCTTGGCCACCGCCGCGACGATGGGCGGCACCTCGGTCTCGGTCACCCTCCCAGCGTACGGCAGGCGGTGCGGGAGGAGGCCGTCGCCCGCCCCGCCGCGACCGGTGCCGGTCGGGAACTCGGGTGGCGTTCCCCGGACGCCGCGGCATGATGCGCCGATGCCGTCCACCACCGCCCGCGCCGAGCTGGCGGCGGGGGCCAAGGCGGTGGCGCCGATACTCGTCGGCGTGATCCCCTTCGGCCTGGTGGCCGGCGCCACGCCCGTGGCCGGCGGCCTGGGCGGGGAGGCGTCGATCGGGCTGTCGACGATCGTGTTCGCCGGTGCCTCCCAGCTGGCCCTGGCCGACGTGCTGGCCGGCGGTGGTTCGGCGCTGGTGGCGGTGATCGCGGCCTGCACGATCAACCTGCGCATGCTGCTCTACTCCGCCTCGCTGGCGCCCCACCTCGCCCACGTCCGCCTGCGCGACCGCATGCTGATGGCCTACCTCCTCACCGACCAGGCCTACGCCGTGTCGATCAGCCGGTGGACCGAGGAGGCCGCCGCCGCCACCGACGGCGGACCGCCGCCGCAGCCCGAGCGGCGGGTGCCCTACTACCTGGGCGCCGCAGCGACCCTCTGGGTGAACTGGCAGATCGTCACGGTGATCGGCGTGCTGGTGGGCGGCGCCGTGCCCGACTCCCTCCCGCTCGACTTCGCGGTGCCCCTCGTCTTCCTGGTGCTGCTGGTGCCGGCCATCTCGACGCGGCCGGCCGCGGTGGCCGCCGGGATCGGTGGCGGGGTGGCCGTGCTGTCCTACGAGGTCGGCGCCGGGCACCTCAGCGTCCTGTTCGGCGCGCTGGCCGGCATCGTGGCCGGCGCCGCCGCCGAGGCCGCCCTCGAGCGCCGGGCCCGCGACGACACCCCCCTGCCCCCCGATCCGGGAGCCGCCCCGTGAGCAGCACCTGGATCGCCATCGTGCTCGCCGGCATCGGCACGTTCGCCATGCGGACCTCGTTCCTGGCCTTCGCCGACCGGCTGGCCGACGTGCCGCCAGGGGTCCAGCGGCTGCTCCGCCAGATCCCGCCCGCCGCGCTGGCCGCCATCGTGCTCCCCGCCCTCCTGCGGCCGGAGGGCACCGTCGACCTCACGCAGCCGCGGCTCGTGGCCGGGATCGTCGCCGCCCTCGTGGCCTGGCGCACCCGCAACATCGCCCTCACCCTCGCCGTGGGCATCGGCCTCGTCATGCTCATCGAGGCCATCTAGCGACCCGCGCGAGCGCCCGCCGGTACGCTCCCGGCACGGCGGTCAGGTCACACGTCAGGGGCTCCACGAGCCTGCGCCCGGGCGCAGCACCCGCGGGCAGCGTCGCTCTGCGGCTCGGCGCCGCCGTGACCCTGGTCGCCATCGGCCAGGTCCTGCTCCTGGGCGACCGCCCGCTCTGGCAGGCCCTCGTGCCGTGGCTGGGCGGCCTGGCCCTGCTGGTGGTCCTGCAGGCCGCCGACGAGCCGGTGCTGGCGCACACGTCGCCGGCGCCATGGCCGGCCCGGGCCCGGCCGCTGGCGGACGCCGGCCCGGCCGCGCTGGTCGCCGTCGCCGGCCTGGCGTCGGCGGTGGCGGCGCTGCGGCTCCTCGACCGCCCCGACCAGGCCGACCACACCGACATCACGCGCCTCTGGGCGCTGGCCATGGCAGCGCTGGTGGCGGCGGCCGTGTGGCGCAGCCGGCCGGCCCGACCCTCGGCGCCGGCCGACGATCCGGTCCCGGCGCCGCGCCGCCGCTGGGACCCTCGCGAGGTGTGGGCTCTCGGCGGCGTGCTGGTGATCGCCCTGGCGGCCCGGACCGTGCTCCTCGACCGCTACCCCTCGATCATCGACTCCGACGGCATGTTCACCGCGCTCGAGGCCGTGGAGGTGCGGCTCGGCCAGCTCTCGAACCCCTTCGCCACCGGCTTCCTCGGGGGCCCGCTCGGGTTCCCGTACGCGCAGCGGGCCTCGATGGCGGTGTTCGGCGAGACGCTGGCCGGCTCGATCGCGCTGAACGCGCTGCTCGGGACCGCGACCGTGCTCTTCACGTACCTGCTGGCCCGCCGGTGGTGGGGACCCGCTCCCGCGCTCGCGGCGGCGGCCCTGCTCGCCACCGTCCACGGCCACGTGTACTTCAGCCGCACCGCCCTCAACGTGCTCGCCGACGGCTGCTTCCTGGTCGTCGTGCTGTGGCTGCTCGACCTCGCGGTGGCGGAGCGCAAGCAGTGGGCGGCCGCCCTCGCGGGCATCACCGTGGGCCTGGCGCAGCACTTCTACGTGTCGGCCCGCATCCTGGTGCCGGTGCTGCTGGTGGCGGGAGCGGCGCTGCTGCGCTGGCGCGCGAGGGCAGCCCAGGAGCCGTCGCCGGGCTCGGCGCTGGGCACGGCCGCCTGGGTGGTGGCGGGCTTCGCCGTGGCCTACCTCCCGCTCGGGGTGAGCTACGCCGAGCACCCCGGCACCTTCAGCGTGCGCATCGAGCAGGTCTCGATCTTCAACGGCTGGATCGACGAGGAGGCGGCGCGCACGGGCTCGTCGCCCGAGGCGGTGGCCGCGCAGCAGGTGCGCGGTGCGGTGCTCTACGCCTTCGAGACCGAGCCGTCGGCCAAGGCCGGCTTCCACCCGGCGGCGCCCATCATCGGGTGGCCGATGACGGTGCCGGTCGCCGTGGGCCTCGCCGTGGCGACGTGCCGGCCCTGGCGGCAGCGGCGGGCCGGTCTGGTGGTCGCCTGGTGGGGGGTGCTCGCCGGGATCGGGCTCACCATCGACATGGTGCCGCCGCGGTGGACGATCGCCTGGCCGATGGTGGCGCTGCTGGCGGGCCTCGGCCTCGCCACCGTCGGGCGGGTCCTCGTCCGCCAGGTGGGACTCCCCCGATCAGCGGTGGCCGCCGCTGGTGCGCTGGTGGTGGCCGGTCTGATGGCGTCGAACCTGGCCGCCTTCTTCGACCCCTCCAACGAGCTGGAGGAGCACGGCGACGCCAACTCCCTGGTGGCCACGGAGCTGGCGGACCGGCTGGCGCAGGAGCCGCCGGGCGCGGTCGTCTACATGGTGACGGCGCCGCGCATGAGCTACCGGAGCCACGCCACGCTGCGGTTCCTGGCGCCGCAGGTCGCGGGCGGTGACGTCCTCGAGCCCATGCGCTCGCCCGCCGCGGTGCCCGCCACGCGAGGGCCGACCACGTTCGTGTTCCTGCCCGAGCGGATCGATGAGCTCGCGGTGGTGCGGGCCGTCCACCCCGGCGGCGAGACGACGGCGGTGGTCGACCGGACCGGCGAGCCGCTCTTCACGACCTACCGCGTCGTCGGCGGCTGACGGGCGGGCACCACCGCCCGTCAGGCCGGCAGGGGCGGGGTGTCGCGCTCCACGAAGCCCATGTCGGGCGAGCGGTCGCCCGCGGGCTCGAGCCGGTCGAGGCGGTCCATCTCGGCGTCGCCCAGCACGACGTCGAGGGCCGCGACGTTCTCCTCCAGGTAGCGGCGGCGCTTGGTGCCCGGGATGGCCACCACGTCGTCGCCCTGCTGCTGCAGCCAGGCCAGGGCCACCTGGCCCGGGGTGCAGCCGAGGCCGGCGGCGATGTCCTGCACCACGGCCACGGACTCGAGGTTGCGCTCGAGGTTGCCGTCCTGGAAGCGCGGCTGGGTGCGCCGGAAGTCGTTGTCGGCCAGCTCGGCGGTGGAGGTCACCGCGCCGGTCAGCAGGCCGCGCCCCAGCGGGCTGAACGGCACGATGCCGATGCCGAGCTCGCGACAGGCCGGCACCACGGCCCGCTCGATGTCGCGCGAGAACAGCGACCACTCGCTCTGCACCGCCGCGATGGGGTGCACCGCGGCGGCTCGCCGGATGGTGTCGGCCGAGGCCTCGGACAGGCCGAGGTGGCGCACCTTGCCCGCCGCCACCAGCTCCGCCATGGCGCCGACCGACTCCTCGATGGGCACCCGGGTGTCGGGCCGGTGCAGGTAGTAGAGGTCGATGTGGTCGACCCCGAGGCGCTCGAGCGACGCGTCGCAGGCCTGGGGCACGTAGGCGGCAGAGCCGTCGACGCCGCGCTGGCCGTCGCGCACCACGTTGCCGAACTTGGTGGCCAGCACGATCTCGTCGCGGCGGGCGGCCAGCGTGCGGCCCACCAGCTTCTCGTTCTCGTGGAGGCCGTAGATGTCGGCGGTGTCGATGAAGGTGATCCCGAGCTCCACGGCCCGCTCGAGGGTCGCCACGGCCTCGTCGGCGTCGACCGGGCCGTAGGCGAAGTCGGTGAGGCTCATGCAGCCGAACCCCTGAGCGGAGACGGCGAGGTCGGAGGCGCCGAGGGCGCGGCTGGGGAGGGACATGGCGGTCACGGTAGAGGGCGCTCTGCGGAGCGCGGCGCGGATGCTAGACCCACGGCGTGCTGACCTACGAGGAGGCCGCGGCTGCGGTCACGGGACCGGGCGAGCGGTTCGAGATCGAGACCATCGAGGTGGCCGGCGTGCCGGTCCGGGCCTTCAAGAACGCCCCGCCCAGCCTCCGGGCCATCTTCGACGGTGCCCGGGCGCGCGGCGACCAGACGTTCCTGGTCTACGAGGACGAGCGCTGGAGCTTCGCCGAGGTGATGGCCCACGTCGACGCCATGGCCTCGCTCCTCGTCGAGCGCTACGGCGTGGCCCCCGGCGACCGGGTGGCGGTCGGCATGCGCAACTACCCCGAGTGGGTGATCGCCTTCGCCGCCATCACGTCGGTCGGCGCGGTGTCGGTGTCGCTCAACGCGTGGTGGACGCCCGACGAGCTCGACTACGCGCTCGAGGACTGCGGCGCCACCGTGCTGGTCGCCGACGTCGAGCGGGTCGAGCGCGGCCTGGCGGCCGCGCAGCGCCTGGGCTGTCGGGTCCTGGCGGTGCGGGCGCCCGGCGACCTGCCCGCTGGCGTCGATCGCTGGGAGGAGCTGCGGCCGCTCGGCGCGGCGATGCCCGAGGTCGACGTCACCCCCGACCACGACGCCACCATCCTCTACACCTCCGGCACCACCGGGCACCCGAAGGGCGCGGTGTCCACCCACCGGGCCGTCGTGCAGGCACTGCTCGGCTTCGGCTGCAAGACGGCCATGGACAAGCTGCGCCGGCCCGAGGAGGCCGCCCAGCCCAGCGGGTTCCCTCCCACCTTCATCCTGATCGTGCCGCTCTTCCACGTGACCGGCTGCGTGCCGGTGATGCTGTCGTGCTTCTCCAGCGGCCTGAAGCTGGTGATGATGTACAAGTGGGACGCCGACCGCGCCCTCGAGCTCATCGAGCGCGAGCGGGTCACCAACTTCGTGGGCGTGCCCACCCAGAGCTGGGACCTGCTGGAGTCGCCCCGCTTCGCCGAGACCGACACCTCCAGCCTGGCCAGCATCGGCGGTGGCGGCGCCCCCGCTCCGCCCGAGCTCGTGAAGCGGGTGGCGTCGAGCTTCAAGGGGGGCAAGCCCTCGATCGGCTACGGCATGACGGAGACCAACGCCTACGGCCCCGGCAACAACGGCATCGACTACGTCGAGCACCCCACGAGCACCGGCCGGGCCACGCCGATCCTCGAGCTGGCCGTGCGCGACGCCGAGGGGCGCGACCTGCCCGTCGGTGAGCGCGGCGAGATCTGGTTCAAGGGCCCCCACCTGATCCGGGGCTACTGGAACAAGCCCGAGGCCACGGCCGAGACGATCGTCGACGGCTGGCTGCGCAGCGGCGACCTCGGCCGGATCGACGACGAGGGCTTCGTCTACGTGGAGGACCGGGCCAAGGACATGGTGCTGCGCGCCGGGGAGAACGTGTACTGCGCCGAGGTGGAGGCCGCCATCTACGAGCACCCCGCCGTCTACGAGGCCGCCGTGTTCGGCGTGCCGCACGAGCGCCTCGGCGAGGAGGTGGCCGCCGCCGTCTACGTCCGCCCCGGCCACGACCTCACGGTCGAGGCCCTCCAGGCCCACGTCGCCGAGCGGCTGGCCGGCTTCAAGGTGCCGAGCGTCGTGCGCATCGTGCACGAGGCCCTCCCCCGCAACGCCGCCGGCAAGATCCTCAAGCGCGAGATCCGCGACTCCCTGGCCAGCTGAGGTCGGTCCCGCCGCCGCTCGTCCGGCGGCTCAGGCGAGGCGGTAGCGGAGCCGCACGACCACCTCGTCGGCCTCGAGGTGGCGGGGCACGCGCACCGACACCGTGCCGCCCACCGCGTAGGTGCCCCCGCCCCACCCGGGCCGGGCGGCGGCGAGCTGCCGGCCGTGGCCCGCTCCGTTGGCGGTGCGACCGGCCACGAGCCCGCCGGTCGTGCCGTCGACGACGACGGGCGCCGCGGGCCGCACCTGCACCCGGGCGGCGCCGACCGAGCGGGGCGGCGGAGCGCCGTCGAGCACCACCTCGTCGAGCGACCAGCGGACCTCCCACCCGGCGTGGCTCCCGCGCGCGTCCACGACCTGCACGGGTGGCAGGTCGGCCCGCCAGGTGCCGTCGGCCCCTCGGGACAGCGGCACCTCGACGAGGTCGTCCTCCAACGTGAGGGAGCCCCCGACCACCTGCAGCTGGACGACCTGCTCCACCGCCTGCCCGTCGCGCTCCGGCGCCGGCAGGACCGGCTGCCCCTCGAGGTCGTGGACCGTCACCGGGCCGAGGGCCGGACCGGAGGGCCCGGGGCCCGCCGGGGTCGTCGGCCCTGGGCGCCCGTGCGCCACCGGGGACGGATCCGCGGCGTCGACCGAGGGCCCGAAGGCGACCACCGCGGTGGCCACCGTCGCCGCCACCACCGCCACCTGCCTCCAGCTGCTGCCCATCGCGCCGCCCTCCGGCCCCGCGCGGAGCGCACGGGTCTGGACGGGTGTCGGAGCAGCGGTCGATCACCTTGACGGAAACTTCGCCTGAGCGGTGGGACCGTGGTCGGCGGATCGGTCGAAAGCGACGGAGACCGGAAGAGCCAGCGAGGCCGGGGCGGGCGGATCGCGCTCGGTGTCGCTCGGGATCAGGAGCCGCTGACGGCCTTCGCCATGGCCTTGGCGAGCCGGCGATCCAGCTCGTCCCGGTACACGGGGCGCGACTGCTGCTCGTCGACCGCCTCGGCGAGGAGCGTGCTCGCCCGGTCCTCCAGGGACTCGGCGATGGCCCGGCTGCGCTGATCGAGATCGGCGCGCATCGAGTCGATCATCGACCGAGCCGCGGCGACCAGCTCGGCGCGCTCGGCCTCGACCGAGGCCAGCAGCGCACGGGTGGCGTCGCGATCTGCGTCGGCCGAGCGCAGGATCTCCTCCGCCTGCGCCCGAGATGCGGCGAGCAGGGCATCGGCCTGCGTCCGGGCGTGGTCGAGCAGCTCCACCGAGGCCGCCAGCCGATCGTGGGCGGCCTGGTCCGCCGCGTCGGCCCGGGCCAGTGCCTCCTCGGCCCGAGCGCTCGCGGCGGCGACCAGCGACTCGGACAGCGCGGTGGCCTGCTGCAGCGACACGCGGGCCCGCTGCTGGAGCTCGATCACCGACGCCTGCGCCTCGTCCCGGGCCACGGCCAGCTCTGCCGCCAACCCCGCGACGACGGCGGCGGCGGCCTCCGCGCGGCGGCGGTCGGCGGCGGCGGTCGCGCCGGGCGTCGGCACCGCCTCGTGGCGGAGCGGGCCGCCGGCCAGCCCGCTCGAGGCCCACCCGTTGGCCGCGTGCCCGTTGGCCGCCCCGTTCGCCGGCCCGCCGGGCGCGGGCGCGAGGGTCGCCTCGGCCGGCTCGGAGGCAGGGGCCTCCGGTGCACCCTCCGGCGGCGCGCCATCGGGCGGCGAGCGCAGGTCGATGACGTCGTCGGGCACGGCCGGCGGGAGCGCGGCGACCGCACCGAGGGGCAGGGCGCGGGCGGCATCGGCGTCGGCCCCCGGCGGCACGTCGCGGCGGCGCTCGACGCGCCGTCGCAGCCGGTTGCGCAGGCGCAGCAGGATCACCTGGAGCAGCACAAGGCCGGCTGCCAGCAGCCCCCACGGGTAGGTGCTCTGCGAGCGGGTCGACTCGGCTCGCTCCGGCAGGCCCTGGACCTCGGCCACGGCGCTGTACTGCCCGAACGCGAGGGGTCCGCGCGGCAGCTCCACGGTGACGTCCTGGCGGGCCCCGGGCTCCATGGGCTCGAGGACGGGCACCTCCACGAACCCGGTCGGCGCCTCGCCCCGACCCCAGGCGACCGCCACCGAGGGCCGAGAGATGGTCACCTCGCCCGTGTTGACCACCGACAGCTCGAGCAGGCGGGGCGACGGTGCGCCGAACAGCTCGGTCCAGCCACCTCCGCCGGTGATCTCCATCGAGTCGATCTCGATGCGGCGGACGGCATCGGCGTCGCCCCCGGTGATCGGCACGGTGGGCACCCCCTGGACCGAGATGGCACCGGTGGCGGCGATCCGCGTCGTCTGGTCGGTGGCCTTCACCACGCACGGGCACGGCACGGGCACCGCAGGGGTGCCGACGACGAGGTCGGTGGTGAAGGTGCCCGACGGACCGACCCCTGCCGTGCGCTGGTTGGTGACGTCGCAGTCGACCGAGCCGTGGATCCCACCCTGCCCGCAGAGCTCCACGATGACGGTGGCGCCCTTCGGCCAGCCGCGGCCCGTCACCAGCAGCTCCTCCCCGGGCGCGGTCCCGGTCCGGTCGACCGTCACCGTCGGGTCGGCCGCCTGGGCCTCGCTGGGACCGATCGGCAGCAGCCCGGCCCCGACCACCAGCGCCACCGCGACCATCGAGCGGAGCGCCCTCATGCCGGCACCCCGATCTTCTCCTCGGCCCGCGGCGGCGGTCGGTCGCCGGCGCGCTGGCGTCGGGCCCGCCGCCGACGGCGGAGGAGCCAGACGAGGCCGAGCAGCACGAGGGCGGCGATGCCGAGCAGGAGCCACGGGTAGGTGCCGAAGCTCACGGAGCGCTCCACCTCCACACCGTCGGCCGTGAGCACGAGGTGGGCGGTCAGCCGCTCGTTCCCGGGCAGGCCGGTCACCTGCGAGCCACCGACGTAGTTGGCGCCCGGGAGCAGCTCGGGCAGGTCCTGCACCGGGAGCGTCCGCACGGTGCGGCCCAGGAACCCGGTGATGCGGACCTCGGCGGCCGGGGTCAGGCGGAGGTTGCCGGTGTTGGTGACCTCCCAGAGGACCGTCGCGCTGCTGCCGTCGCGCTCCACCTCGAGGCTGTCGATCTTGAGGGCTGGGGAGGTGGCGCCGTTCACGCGCACGTACACCCGAGCGCCGACCCGCTGGAGGACGTCGAGGTTCACGGCGTCGTCGCCGTCGGCCTCGATGGCGGCGTCGGCGTCGACGGCCAGGATCGCGCCGGCGTGGTCACCGGGCTCCGCGTCGTCGGGCACCGTGATGCTGAAGGGGACGTCGATGCGCTTGCCCGGCTCCACCACGTACTCGTCGGCGGCCAGGGTGATCCAGGTGCCCACGCCCACCGGCTCCTCGGTGTCCTTGGGGGCGGCGAACCCGCCCACGCCCTCCACGCTCTGCGCGTCGGTCGGGTACATGGCGAACCGGATGGGGCTGTTGCTGAGGTTGGAGATGGCGACCGTGTCGCCGAACGTGTCGCCCGGGTCGAGGGTGTAGGTGAACCAGTCCCGGCCCCCTGGGCCATCGGGCCCCGAGGGCTGCACGGCGAAGCCGGCCTCGGCCGGAGCGGCGGCCTCGTCGGCGGGCTCGTCGTCGGCGTCCTGCGCGGCCGCCAGGCCGCCGGGGAGGGCGAGGAGCAGCGTCGCCACGCCGGCCAGCGCCAGGCGCAGTCGGCGGGTCCGTCGGGGGGAGCTGCACGTCGTGGTCGGCATCGCAGGGGGTCCTTCGTGGCGCGTGGTGGGCGTGATCGTCGGCGGGCCAGGGGATGACGGAGGGGCGGGGGCGCCCCCCCCGGGTGCGCACCCCCCCCAGCCAACGGGGTTGGTAGAGGAGGGTCAGGACGAGGCCTCCCGTGTAGGTGCCGGCGCCGGCGCTGGCCGGGACGCCGAGGAACAGCTCGGCGTCACAGGCGAAGGTGCCGCCGCTCTGGTTGGCCGGGCTCGAGCACAGGACGTTGACCTCCTGCAGCCCACCGATGCCGTCGAGGCCAGCGGCCCCTGCGGCACGCAGCTGGAGGATCCAGTCGGTGGCGTCGGTGGCGTCGGCCGGGCCGGCGGCGACGGCGGCGACGTCACCGAAGATGACGTCGTGGGCCACGGCCGCCGTGGGCGCCCAGCCCATGTTGTCGCCCGGGATGCACAGGCGGTTGGCGTTCGGCTGCGTGCCGAGGCTCCCCGCCGCCGAGCAGGCCGCGATGGTCTGTCCGGTGGGCAGCGTGATCGTCGGGCTCCCCGGTGCACCGAGGTCGGTCACGAAGCCCGTGAGCGTCCACGGGCTGGCCGTGCCGCGGGCGTTGGTGACCGTCAGGTTGCGGAGGCTCCCGCGAGATGCCTGGGAGTTGCCGTTGAGGGTGATCGGATCCATCTCGACGAGCCCGGCCTCCTTGGCCAGGGTCATCGTGGTGCCGATCACGGGCTGCACGACGATCTCGGTCAGGGAGCAGGGCGCCGCGGTGGCGTCACAGCTGTTGGCCAGGATCGTGATCGCCACCTGGCCGGTGTTGCTCACCAGCCCGCCCGAGTCCTCGACGGTGAAGTCGAGCACGACCGGGGCGCCGGGGTCGGTCGCCGGCGCCTCGTAGGTGTAGGTGCCCGGGCCGGTCGGCGTCAGCGTGCCGGCGGTCGGCGGGCTGACCACGAAGGTGCTCGGGTCGATGTTGCCGTTCACGTCGGTGCAGTTGTCGTTGAGGTTGATGGGCACCGTCTGGGTGATCCCCACCGACACCGACTCGTTCGTGCACACCGGCGCGGTGGGCGGCGCGTTCACCGTCACCGTGCTGAACGGCACGGCGGGCACCGGGGTGGTGGTGCTGCACTGCACGGGCAGCGGCAGCGGACCGCAGCCGGCCGGCCCGGGCACGCCGGGCGTGCACGAGAAGGTGACCGCGATGATGCCGCCCGGACCCACGAGGGCGGTGGTGGAGCTGTCGCCCAGGCTCAGACCGACGTTGCCGCCGGTGGGGGTCCACGTGGTGGTGGGCAGCGGCGCGGTGACCGACAGCGGTGTGGCCGACTCGTCACCCGACGTCTTGTTCGCCGGGGTCGGGTCGGTGATCGTGGTGGTGCCGGTCACCGCCAGCGGGCCGAGGGTCTGGCTGCCTTGGCTGGTGTTCGACCCGAGGAGGGTCACCGTCACCTCGGCGGGGATGTTGTTCACCCCGACCGACAGCAGGTTCAGGCCGTAGCCGGCCAGCAGCACCGTGGGCGGCACGTCGATGCCGAAGGTGGCCCCGGACAGCGTGATGTCGCCCGCCCCGAGCTCGATGGGGTTCGGGGTCCCGGCACCATCGACCGTGATCTGCAGGGCGGAGGTGCCCGCCTGCGCGGTGTTGGTGCACGACGTGTCCGTGATGACCTCCGCCGCAGAGGCCGGGGAGGCCCCCATCAGCGCAGGCGCGAGGCCGGCCGTGAGGCCGAGCACCGCGAGGATGGCGCCTCGACGGCGCCGTGTGGTGGGTGATCGCAAGAGATGGCTCCTTGGGTTGTCCGTGGCTCGGGCAGTGTGGGATCACGAGGATCGAGCTAGCCGGTACTCGTGGAATGGGTCAGCGAAGGCGCGTGAGCGAAGCCAAATGGCACCTCGCTCCTCGCTCCATCCCCCTCCCCCCGGTGGCCGCTGTCGCGGGACACCTGACGGGCAGTCAGACCGACCGTCGGCGTCAGACTAAGTCGGAGAACCCCCAAGTCAAGGGCCGTGTTCGGCACGATCGGCCAAAGTGACTGACGGGTAACTGAAGACGGCAAACCGGTCGATCGTCGTCGGAAGCAGCGTCCGTCCCCCACCTCGAGCTCGACGAATCACCTGCGTGTCATTCATGCCATTGGCCGAGAGATAGTCCTTGACATTTCGTGAATTCAGGGGTGACCCTTGCGCTCGACCAGCGGAGGGGCGCCACGGGCGCGCCGCCGCTGCCAGCCCGAGCCACAAGGGAGACAACTCGTGTTCGATCGCCGTCGGCGGCTAGCTGCCGCTGTTTTGGTGCTGCCCGTCTGGGTCGGCGCGCTCGCCTGGGCCACCGTCGGCGCACCCTCCGCCGGTGCCGCCAGCGTCACCACCCCGACGTCCTGCACGAACACCGCACAGGCCGGCACGTCGGCGCTCCCGATCACCCTGGCCGGCGCCGCCACCCCCGCCGCCGTGGACGCCGGGGCGACGGTCACGCTCGCCGATGCCACCTTCGGCATCGACGTGCCGGGGACGGTGCTGCTCGCCGGCTACGGCCTCGGTCTCCTGACCGTCGGGGTCAACGAGATCCCGGCGGACGTCACCGTGACGATCATCGGCGACAACACCACCGAGGGCTCCCAGACCCTCCCGCCGCAGTCGGTCGTCGGCACCACGACCATCACCGACCCGACCCCGGCGAACAAGACGTCGGGCGACGAGGTGGCGACCCCGCTGGCGGTCACCGCCGCCCTGCCGAGCACCACGTGGACCGCTCCGGGAGGCGATGTCGCTCTCCGCCTGGGCCAGAGCTCCACGACCGCCAAGGTCGGACCGGGCGGGATCATCGCCGTGACGTTCGCCTGCACGCCCGGCACCCCGTCACCGGCCGGCTGCGGGCCCGCCCCGCTGACCGCCTGCACCGGGACCACGCCGGCCCCGGCCGGTGCGTTCAGCACGGTCACGGTCACCGGTGGCTCGACCACCTCCTCCACGAGCACCACGTCGTCGACGACCTCGAGCACCACCTCCTCGACCACCTCCAGCACGACGTCCTCGACCACCTCGACCACGGCGCCGTCGACCACGACGACGGAGCCGCCGGCCGAGCCGATCCAGGTCACCGGGACGGGCGACTACGCCGCCACCTGCACCAACAACGTCACGCCCGACGCCAGCGAGCTGGCCTTCGAGGTCACCGGCACCACCACCTCCCCCGTGCAGGCCGGGTCGACGGTCGAGCTCACCGACCAGGCCTGGCAGGTCACGGTCCCGGCGAGCGTGCTGCAGACGGGCATCAACCTCTCGCTCCTCAAGCCCGGTGACTCGCCGGCGGGCACCGCTGAGGTCTCCGTCTTCGCCAGCAACACGAAGGAGGGCACGCGATCGGCGGGCCCCATCCCGGTCGTCGTCGGGCCGATCGAGGTCGTCGACGGTGCTGCGCAGCCCGCCACCACGTCGTTCCCGGTCCCCGACATGTCGTGGCTGGCGGTCGGCGGCGACGTGGCGTTCGCCATGGCGAAGACGTCGGTCACCGTGGAGATCGGCCCCCTCGAGGTGACCTTCGTGTGCACGCCGAAGGATCCGAGCATCGCCATCGTGACCGCCGCGGTCCTCGGCAAGACCGACATCCCGCCGGCCCTGCCGGAGGACCCGGACGGCACCGAGGTGGGTGGCGTCACGGTCACGCCCGGGTCCGGCCCGGGCGAGGGCGGGGCCCTGCCCCGGACCGGCGCCAGCACCATCGTGCCCATCGCACTGGCGGTGGGCCTGCTGGACCTCGGCTACCTGCTCGCCTCGGCGGCTCGGCCGGCCCGCCGGCGCCTCCGCCACCTGGTCCAGCCCTGACCTGATCTGACCACGGTGGGATGGCCCGATCGGGCCATCCCACAGAATGGCGTCAACCACTGGCGCTGGACGCCCGATGTACGGTGCAGGCAAGGAGATGTCTGTCCGTGGCTCGGGCGAACACTCCCCGCTACGGCCCCGGTGCGAATCGGGGTCGTGGCTCTTTTTGCACCGGTGCCAGCTGGCCGAGGTCTGCGGGCGGCGGGCGCTGGAGTCGACGCTGCCGATCCCCGTGCGCCGCGCCGCCTGGCCCGGCGATCGATCACGCCGTGAAGACCACCTCGAAGCGCTGGAAGACCGTCGGCAGGTCGTCGTGGTACTCGACGCCGATCGTGGGCAGGTAGCGACGGAAGAACCGCTGGTGGTCGTCGAGCCACATGCCTCGGCTCCGGTCGCCCTCTCCCTCGTCCCAGGCGAAGGCGTCGTCGACCGATGACAGCGGGCCTACCCGCACCTCGGTCGTGCGCAGGACGGCGCGGGGTCGCCCGGCACCGTCGGTGGCGATCGAGAGGTCGCCCACCCGCGGTAACGGCAACCCCTCTGCCTCGTAGTCGGCCACGGCACCGGCGGTGGCCCGCTTGGGGCCGTGCAGCACGAGGTCGAGGAGCTCGTCGGCCAGCTCCACGCTGTCGCCGAACGGGTCGATCTCGAGCGGCAGCGGCGTGCCGGGCGGGACGGCGCCGGCGGCCACGCATCGTGCCCAGAAGACCTCCGCGGCCGGCCGATCGACGGGGGGCAGCTCGGTCATCGCTGGAGCAGCTCCACCCGCTCACGCACGTCCGCCCGCTCGAGGCGGCGGAGCGTCGACTCGCGGGCGGCGGTGGCGATGGCGCCGCGCCGAGAAGGGTCCATGGCGTCGAGGCCCATGACGGACAGCACCGCGTCGTCGGGCTGCAGGGCGAGCACCGGACCGCGGCGACGCAGACGGCGGGCCTCGGCATCGAGCAGGGCACCCGACCAGCCCCGCATCGCCTGGTCGAGGGCGAGGCGGGGGCGGCGACCTCGGCGCGACATGGGCGAGCTCACGACCACCAGGCCGAACGGCTCGGCGTCGAGGAGCACGTCGGCGTTGGTGGGCGAGTGCACGCCGCCGTCGAGGTGCGGGTCGCCCTCGACCGCGACGGGCTGGAAGTACCCGGGGATGGCGCACGACGCCGCCACCGCCTCGGCGACGGGAGGGCAGCGGCCGTCGCGACCGAACACCACGCGGCGCCCGTCGGCCTGGCGCACCGCGCAGATCCACAGCGCACCATCGGGCCAGCGGTCGGGGAACAGCCCGCTGATGCCGTCGCTGATCACCTCCGTGCTGATCGATCCCTCGGGGAGCAGCGCGGCGGCCAGCGACCAGGGTCGGGCGGCGAAGGGCTGGGTGACCGCTCGGGCCAAGGTGGCGGCCAGCGCCGCCGCCGGACGGCTCGAGCGCTCGGACCGCAGCGGGGGGCGGGTGACCGGCGCGACGTCGCGCAGCACGCGGCGCCCCTCGGCCGAGAGCGGCCGGTCGTGGGCGCGAGCGAAGAGGTCCGCCGCCGGCAGCCCGGCCCGCAGCGACGCGCCGGTGACCGAGCCGGCCGACGTGCCGACGACCACGGTCGCCGAGCGGGGGTCCCAGCCCGTGGCCTCCTCGAGGGCGGCCAGCACGCCGGCGTGGAACGCTCCGCCGGCCACGCCGCCGGCGCCGAGCACCAGCCCGATGCGTGCGCCACGGTCGACCATGGGGTCGACGGTACCGACCCCTCCCCGCTTCTGTGTGCGCCCGTCACCGCGGTGCGGTGCTGTGCGCACGCAGAAGGGAGGGGTGTTCTGGGTCGGGGCTGGGCGCTAGGCGTCCATGAGGACGTTGAGGCCGTCGATGGCCTCGAGGTACTCCTCGACCAACCGCTGGATCACGGCCGCCGTCTTCTCGACGCCGTTGAGCTGGCCGACCACCTGGCCCACCGGGTTGAACTGCACCTTGGCCGCCTTGTCGGCGTAGCGGTGGCCGCGGGCGACGCAGTTGCCGGAGACCATGTACTGCATCGGCATCGGCAGCGGGTCGGGCGTGTCGGCCTGCTCCCACGCCTCGGTCCAGTCGTTCTTCAGCATGCGGCAGGGCTTGCCCGTGAAGGACCGGCTGCGCACGGTGTCGCGCGACGTGGCGTCGAGCAGCTGCTGCTTCTGGGCCGGCGGCAGGTCGGCCTCCTCCACCGTGAGCCACAGCGAGCCGGCCCACACGCCCTGGGCGCCCAGCGCCAGCGCCGCGGCGATCTGCCCGCCGCTGCCGACGCCGCCGGCGGCCAGCATCGGGGTGGGGGCGATGGCCTTGGCCACCTGCGGCCACAGCACGATCGAGCCGACCTCGCCGGTGTGGCCGCCGCCCTCGCCGCCCTGGGCGATGACGATGTCGACGCCCGCCTCCTTGTGCTTCAGCGCCTGGTACGGCGAGCCGCACAGGGCGGCCACCTTGAGGCCGGCCTCGTGGATGTGGTCGATCACGTCCTTGGGCGGGGTGCCCAGCGCGTTGGCGATGAGGCGCACCTTCGGGTGGGCCAGCGCCACCTCGATCTGCGGCAGGGCCGAGGCCTCGGTCCAGCCGAGCAGCTGCATCCGGTTGTCCTCCTCGGCGGGGAGGTCGGGCACGCCGGCGTCGGCGAGCACCTTGTCGGCGAACTCGAGGTGCTCCTTGGGCACCATGGCGCGCAGCGTGTCGGCCAGCTTGGCCGGGTCCATCTCGTCCATGCCCTCGTACTTGCCGGGGATCACGATGTCGACGCCGTAGGGCTTGTCGCCCACGTGCTCGTCGATCCAGGCCAGCTCCACCTCGAGCTGCTCGGGGGTGAAGCCCACCGCGCCGAGCACGCCGAAGCCGCCGGCCTTGGACACCGCGGCGACGACGTCGCGGCAGTGGGTGAAGGCGAAGATGGGGAACTCGATGCCGAGCTCGTCGCAGAGTGCGGTGTGCATGGGTCAGGCCTTTCGGGGGGAGGGCGTGAAGCGGACGGGCATCGTCTTGACGCCGTTGACGAAGTCGGAGTGGAGGCGGTTGGGCGGGCCGGCCAGCTCGAGGTCGGGCAGGCGCTCCACGATCTGGCGCATGGTGGCCTTGATCTCGGCGCGGGCGAGGCTGGCGCCGAGGCAGTAGTGCACGCCGCCGCCGCCGAAGGTCACGTGGTCGTTGGGGGTGCGGCCCACGTCGAAGCGGTGCGGGTCGGCGAAGACGTCCTCGTCGCGGTTGGCCGACGCGTAGTACATGACCACCTTGTCGCCCTCCTTGATCGGCACGCCCCGCAGCTCGGTGTCGCAGGTGGCGGTGCGGCGGAAGTTGTGGATGGAGCTGCCCCACCGCAGCATCTCGTCGACCGCGGTGTCCCACAGCGACGGGTCGTCGCGGAGGCGCTGGGCCTGGTCGGGGTGGTCGATCAGGGCGAGCATGGCGTGGTTGATGAGGTTCCGGGTGGTCTCGTTGCCCGCCACGATCAGGGTGATGAAGAAGAGGTTGAGCTCGGAGTCGTCGAGCCGCTCGCCGTCGATCTCGGCCTGCACGAGGGCGGTCATGATGTCGTCGCGCGGGTTGGACCGACGGTCGGCGGCCACCTCGTCGCAGAGCATGTAGACCTCCATCGCCGCCGCGGTGGGCCCGCCCTCGAGCTCCTGGTAGTCGGGGTCGTCGCGGGAGCCGATCAGGTGGTTCGAGATCTCGAACATCCGCGGCCACACCTCGGGCTCGAGGCCGATCATCTCGCAGATCATCTGCACGGGGACCTGGGCGGCGATCTCCTCGACGAACTCGACCTCGCCCTTCTCGCACACGTCGTCGATGACGACGGCGGCCCGCCGCTCGATCTCCTCCACCAGCGCGGTGATCATGCGCGGGGTGAAGCCCTTCGACACGAGGCGCCGGTACCGGTTGTGCTTGGGCGGGTCCATGTTGAGGATGGTGAGGCGCAGGCTGGCCAGCGCCTCCTCGTCGGAGGTGGGGATGAAGGTCCCGCCCACCTCGGAGGAGAAGGTGGCGCTGTCGTGGCTGATGTGGCGCACGTCGGCGTGCTTGGTGATGGCCCAGAAGCCGGTGTCGTCGGGCTCGGGGTGCCAGTAGACGGGCGCCTCGGCCCGCAGGCGGTCGAACTGGTCGTGGGGCACGCCTCGGCCCCAGGTGGCGGCGAGCAGGTCGATCCCATCGAGCTGCGGGTTGGTCATCGTCATCGGGGTGCTCCTGTGGTGGTGCTGGTGACGACGCCGCGGAGGGCGGCGATCGCGAGGTCATCGGACATGGCGGTGGGGTCGACCCGGCGCATCATCTCGAGGCCGAGCAGCAGGCCGATCACGGCGGGGCCGACGCTGTCGGGCTCGTCGCCGGTCCAGTCGCGCACCGCCTCGTCGACGCCGTCCCAGGCGGCTCGGTAGCGGCGGGCCAGGTGCTGGCGGGCTTCCTCGTGGCGGGCGGCGTAGGTCCAGAGCTCGTGCTCGAGGGCGATCCAGCGGCCGTCGCCGGTGGTGGGGCGGGCCACGTTGCGCCACAGCGCCGCCACCCGCTCGTCGAGGGTGGTGGCCGTGGCCAGCTCGGCGCCGATCACCACGGCGACGTCGTCGACCCAGCCCTCGAGCAGGGCGAAGAGGAGGCCGTCCTTCCCACCGAAGTGGTCGTAGACGGCGCCGGAGGTGCGCTCGGCGCGCTCGGCGATGGCGTCGACGGAGGCGCCGTCGATCCCTCGGGCGGCGAACAGCTCGGCGGCCGCGTCGAGGAGGCGCTGCCGCGTCTCTGCTCGCCGCTCCCCCTGCGTCGCCACGCCCAGAAACATAGCGACTCCTATGTAACTGCGCCAGTGGTCAGACGAGGACGGGGTGCGACCCGCGAGCGGCGCGACCCGCCAGGCGCAGGAGGCGCGCCAGCGGCGGGCCCTCGGCACCCCCCTCGCCACGGGCGAAGGCGACGAACGCGGCCACCGTGATGTCCTCCGCCGACACGCCGGACGCCCGGGCCGCCATCAGCTGGGCGCTGGCGTGGACGGCGGCGCCCACGTCGAGCCAGAGCTCGTGCAGCGCCTGTCGATCCACCACCGCTGCCAGCCCTGTGCCCCCGAAGCTCCCGTCCATGGGACACCTATCGACCCTCCCGGCGTCCGTGAACAGGCTCATCGCGCACGATGACGAGTCGGGTGGGATGGCACACCACCCGTTCGGGCCATGCCACCAGATGACCCGACGGGCCGCGCCGGGAGCCCGCATGCTCCACAGGTGACCGCCGACCCGCCGCTGGACCTCCTCCCACCCGCACCGGGCGACGTGCGCCGCCTCACCACCGAGCTCCTCAGCCTGCTCCAGCAGCGCACCGGCTTCGCGCTGGTGATGGTCACGCGCGTGCTCGGGGACGACTGGCGCGTGGTCGAGGTGTCGACCAACACCTACGGCGTCGAGGCCGGGGACACCCTGCGCTGGAGCGACTCCGTCTGCTCCCGGATGGTGGCCAGCGGTGCGGCCGGTCCCTGGCTGCTCGGCGACGTCGACGAGGATCCGGCGGCGGCGGGCGCGCCGGTGCGCGAGCGGCACCCGATCCGGGCCTACGCCGGCGTCCCGCTCCACGGCGGCGACGGCGCCCTCCTCGGCACGCTCTGCGCCATCGACCCCGAACGCCGCTCGTCCGGCGACGCCGACCTCTTCGCCTTCGGCGAGTCCTTCGCGTCCTGGGCCCTCGGCGGGGCGACCGCGCGAGCGGTGGACCAGCGGGCCGCCGAGCGGCGCCTGCTCCGCGACGACGAGCCCGGCGCCGTCGAGCTCCCGCCCGCCAGCTGGCGGGCCCTGGCCGACATCGAGGTGCACCGCACGCGGTGGACGGGCGAGCCGCTGGTGCTGGCCCTGGCCCGCCTGCGCCAGCCCAGCGGTCGAGCGCGCAGCGAGGCGCTGCGGCTCCTGCGGTGCGCGGCGGGCCCGTCGGCGGCGGTCAGCGTGCTGGGGTCGAACCGCATCGGGCTCCTGAGCACCTCGCGCTCGGTCGCCTCCCTCCAGGCGGAGCTGGCCCAGCTGGCGGAGGCCGCCGACCTCGCCGTCGAGGGCGTGGAGGTGACCGGGCCCGACCCGGTCGACCGGCTGCTCGACGAGCTCGACCGCCGGCTGGTGGGCGACGGTGCAGCGGCGGCTCGCTCCTCGGCGCACGTGCTGGCCTACTCCTTCTGCGCCGGGTGCGGCCGCAAGGGCGTGTACCAGCGCCCCGGCACCGACCAGCGGCGCTGCAAGTACTGCCGGGCGGTCGTCGGCCGCGGGTCCGGGCCCGGCTGACCCCGGGCTGGCCGGCGGCCCGCTACTCGTCGATGGCGGGCAGCCCGAACGCCTCGATGCGCGGGCCGGTGCGAGCGAGCGAGGTGTAGCGGCGGCCGGCGATGCGCCAGTCGCCGTCGGTGCGGCGGTAGCGGTCCTGGTAGAGCCCGTAGGCCTGCGTCCACTCGCCGGCGGCATCGCAGCGCAGCTCGCAGAGGTAGACCTGCCCGCGGCCGTCGTCGCCATCGACCTCGGCCACCGCGTTGAGGATGGCGAGCTCGAAGAACGTGAACGGCTCGAGGGCCCGCTCGACGAACGCCACCAGCGCCTCCGGCCCGTCGAGGTCGAACGGGGCGCGGGAGCGGGTGTCGAGGTGCACGACGGCGTCGGGCTCGAAGAGGGCGGCCACCTCCGGCCAGGCGCGGCGGGTCACGGCGTCGCCGTAGGCGGCCTGCAGCCGCTGCACGGCCAGCAGCGCCGAGGTGTCGGTGGCGGAGCGCTCGAGCACGGGCGCGTCAGTCGAAGAAGACCAGGGAGGCGGTCTGGCTGGCGGTGGCGAGCAGCGTGCCGTCGACCGACCACACGTGCGCCGTGCCGTGGCCGTAGCCGCCGCTGGCCGCGGTGGGGTCGAGCTGCAGCAGGATCCACTCCTGGTCGGTGGAGCCGGCGAACCGAGCGGTGTTGTCGATGCTGGTGCCGCCCCCGGCCCGGCGCGACGCCCGGGCGATGGACACCGGCACCATGTCGGCCAGGTAGGAGATGACCGCCGGCGTGGCGACCCGCCCCGGCACCCGAGCCCACATCGTGAGCGTGCCGGTGGGCAGCGACCCGGGGTCCGCCGGCGGTGCGGCGCGCATCTCCAGGTTCCGCTTCACGCTCGAGGCGGCGCGACGCATCGACTCGGGCAGCGGCAGCTGGAACGGGGGCGCGTCCTCGGGGGCGGGCACGACGGGCATGACCTCGAAGGTCTGCTCGAGGCGCCCCGCCTTGCGGTGGGCGGTGGCGCCGAGCGCCCCGAAGATCTCCCGGTCGTCCACGCGGGCGATCACCCGCACCTGGGCGGCGCTGCGCCCGGCGGCCAGCACCTCGGTGGTGCAGTCGAGCCGGTCGCCGACCATCGTGGCGCCCGACACGAACTGCACGGTGGCCCACAGCGCCGGCCTCGTGGTCTCGACCTCCATCAGCGCGACGGCCACGGCGATGGCGGTGCCGCCGAAGAGCTTGCCGTCGAAGCGGGCCAGGAGCTGGGTGAGCTCGAACGAGGCGGTGCCGTCGCCGGTCCGCTCCAGCCCCAGCAGCGTGTGGTCGGGCGTCCGGTCGATGCCGTCGTCGAGCACGAGGTCGCCCCACCCGCTGGTCATGGGCGACGACGGTACCGGTCGACCACCGGCGGGCCCACATCCGCCGCCGCTACGGTCGCCGCCGATGACGATCCGACTCTCCGCCGGGTTCCCGCCCGGCCTGGCCACCCCCGACCACATCGTGCTGGCCGAGGACCTCGGCTACCACCGGGCCTGGGTGTACGACTCGCCGGCGCTCTACCACGACGTGTGGATGACCCTCGCCCGCGCCGCCGAGCGCACGGAGCGGATCGGCCTCGGCCCCGGGGTCCTGGTGCCCAGCCTGCGCCACCCGATGGTGAGCGCGGCCGCCATCGCCACGCTGGTCGACCTCGCTCCCGGGCGGGTGGCCGTGGCCATCGGGGCCGGCTTCACCGGCCGCCACGTGCTGGGCCAGAAGCCGATGCGCTGGACCGACGTCCGGGCCCACGTGGTGGCCATCCGTGCCCTGCTGCGCGGGGAGGAGACCGAGTGGGACGGGAAGACCGTCCGCATGGTCCACCCGGCGGGCTTCGGCGCCGCCCGCCCGATCGACGTGCCGATCTACCTCGGGGCCGACGGCCCCAAGGGGAGCGCGGTGGCCGCCGAGGTGGGCGACGGCACCTTCGCGGCCGGCGTCCCCAACGCCGACGCCACCGGCGCCTGGCGGGGGCTCCTCACCTTCGGCACGGTGCTCGAACCCGGCGAGGAGGCCACGTCGCCCCGGGTGATCGAGGCCGCGGGCCCGGGCGTCGCCGTGGTGCTCCACGGCATGTACGAGCGCGGCGGCCCGGCCGTGGTCGACGCGTTCCCGGGCGGCCCCGAGTGGCGGGCGGCGCTGGAGCAGATCCCGGAGGCCAGCCGCCACCTGGCCACCCACGAGGGCCACCTGGTGGAGCTGACCCAGCGCGACCGCGCCGGCCTCGAGGGCGGGCTCGCCCAGCTGATCGGGTCCTTCACCCTCACCGGCTCGCCGAGCGAGGTGGCCGAGCGGGTGGCCGCCTTCGAGGCCATGGGGATCACCGAGCTCGCCTACCAGCCGTGCGGGCCCGACCTCGAGCGAGAGCTGCGCAGCTTCGCGAGCGCCACCGGCCTGGGGGCCTGAGCCGCGAAACCCAGCGCGCTCCGGTCGCACCCCTCCGGCAGACTGCAGGCATGCGTGGTGGGGGATGGCGCGAGCGCGCGCTCTGGAGGACGGTGCCGTACCTGCGGCCCTACCGCGCCCACCTCGTCTTCATCGTCACCTCGTCGCTGATCTCGAGCGCCGGCATGATCGCCGTGCCGCTCGTCGTCAAGGCGGTCATCGACGGCCCGCTGACCGACGGCGATCGCGGTGAGCTGGTGCCGTGGGCCCTGCTCGTGGCGGGCATCGCGGCGGTGGAGGTGTTCCTCGCCTTCGGGCGGCGCATCCTGCTCGGCATCCTCTCCACCGGCCTCGAGACCCGCCTGCGCGACGACCTCTACGCCCAGCTCCAGCGGCTCGACGTCGGCTTCCACGACCGCTGGCAGTCGGGCCAGCTCCTCTCGCGGGCGATGACCGACCTCGGGGTCATCCGCCGGTTCGTGGGCTTCGGCGCCGTGTTCTTCGTGCTGATCCTGGTGCAGGTGGTGGGCATCTTCGTGGTGCTGCTGCTCGAGCACGTGGGGCTGGCCCTGCTCACGTTCGCCGCCACCATCCCGGTCGTGGTGCTGTGCCACCGCTTCGAGCAGCGCTACATGCGCATCGTGCGGCGCATCCAGGACCAGACCGGCGACCTCACCACCACCATCGAGGAGGGCGCCCGCGGCATCCGGGTGCTGAAGGCGTTCGGGCGGGGCCGCGAGTCCTTCGAGGCCTACCAGGCGCAGGCGCAGGAGATCCACGACACCCAGATCGAGCGCATCCGCCTCCACACCCGCTTCGTGTGGGTGCTCGGCATCATCCCCAACCTCACCCTCACCGCCGTGCTGCTCGGCGGGGTGCTGGCCGTGGGCGGCGGCGGCCTCAGCGTCGGCGGCCTCGTCGCCTTCGTCAGCTACGTGCTGATGCTCACGTTCCCGCTCGAGATCCTGGCCTGGATCATGGCCATGGCCGGCGAGGCCGAGAGCGCCGCCGTGCGCCTCTACGAGGTGTTCGACACCGAGCCCCGCATCCAGGACCGCCCGGGTGCCGTCGAGCTCGCCGACGCTCGGGGCGAGGTGCGCTTCGAGGGGGTCGGCTTCACCTACGAGGGCAGCGACCGCACGGCCCTGTCGGGCATCGACCTCGCCGTGTCGCCCGGCGAGGCCATCGCCATCGTCGGCGCCACCGGGTCGGGCAAGACGGCGCTGGTGACGCTGCTCACCCGCCTCCACGACCCCACCGAGGGCCGCATCACCCTCGACGGCCACGACCTGCGCGACCTCACCGTCACCAGCCTCCGCCAGCACGTCGGCTTCGCCTTCGAGGAGCCGTCGCTGTTCTCGGCGTCGGTCCGCGAGAACCTCCTCATGGGCAAGCCCGACGCCACCGAGGCCGAGGTGCTCGGGGCGCTGGAGGTGGCCCAGGCCACCTTCGCCCTCGACCTGCCCTGGGGGCTCGACACCCGCATCGGGGAGCAGGGCCTCTCGCTGTCGGGCGGGCAGCGCCAGCGCCTCGCCCTGGCGCGCGCCGTGATCGGCCGCCCCCGCCTGCTCGTGCTCGACGACCCCCTGTCGGCCGTCGACGTCCACACCGAGGCGGCGGCCCAGGCGGCCCTGCGCCCGGTCCTCGAGGACTGCACCGTGTTCATCGTGGTCCACCGCCCGTCCACCGTGGCCCTGGCCGACCGCGCCGCCCTGCTCGACGACGGCCACCTCGTGGCCGTCGGCACCCACCAGCACCTGCTGGAGACCGAGCCCCGCTACCGAGCCGTCCTGAGCGAGGACAGCGAGCCCCTCGAGGAGGTGAGCATCCGGTGACGTCCGTCGAGCCCGACGAGGTCCACGCCATCGACCCCGACGCCGCCGTCGACCTCACCGGCGACGAGCTCGTCGACGAGTGGCGCGGCGTCAACGTCGAAGACGTCGACCAGGTCACCGGCGGCCTGGCCGGGCTGCTGCGCAGCCGCAGCCGGGCGCTCCTGGCCGACCTCGTGCGCCCCCACCACCGAGCCCTGGTCGAGGCATCGGCGCTCATCACGATCAGCATCTTCTGCCAGCTGGCCGTGCCGGCCCTGATCCAGCGCGGCATCGACGACGGCATCCCGCCGCTGCTGCCGAGCGGCGACGGCTCGCTGCGACCCCTCGTCCAGGTGGTGCTCGCCGTGCTGCTGGCCACCGTGGTCGGTGCGGTCACCTTCAACGCCTTCCTGCTGCGGGTCGGCCGGGTGGGCCAGGACGTCGTGCTCGACATCCGCGAGCGCCTCTACGCGCAGTTCCAGCGGCTCAGCACCGCCTTCCACGAGCGCTACACCTCGGGCCGGGTCATCTCCCGCCAGACCTCCGACGTGGAGGCCATCGCCGACCTCCTCGGCCACGGGCTCATCAACCTGATCACCTCCGGCCTGCTGGTGGGCGGCATCGGCATCGCCCTGCTGGTCATGGACCTGCCGCTGGCCCTGGTGTCGCTGGCCTCCTTCCCGATCCTCTACGGGATGACCCGCTGGTTCCGTGGCCACGCCGAGCGGGCCTACCGGGCCACGCGGGAGGCGGTGGCGCTGGTGATCGTGCACTTCGTGGAGAGCCTCGGGGGCATCCACGCCGTCCACGCCTTCCGGCGCGAGCCCCGCAACCAGCAGATCTTCGAGCACCTCGACGACCGCTACCGGCGGGCCAACAACTGGTCGCAGCGCCTCGGTGCCATCTACGGCCCCGGCGTGCAGCTGGTGGGCCGCCTCACCACCGCGCTGGTGCTGCTGGTCGGCGCCGACCGGGTGCTCGACGGCGACATGACCGTCGGCGTCCTGGCCGCCTTCCTCCTCTACCTGCGCCGCTTCTTCGCGCCGATGGAGGAGCTCAGCCAGTTCTACAACCTGTTCCAGGCGGCGGCCGCCGCCACCGAGAAGCTCTCGGGCGTCCTGGCCGAGCCGCCCAGCGTGCCCGAGCCGCTGGAGCCCACCCCGCTCCCCCACGCCCACGGCGAGCTGCGCTTCGAGGGGGTGCAGTTCGGCTACGGCGCCCGCACCGTCCTGCACCAGCTCGACCTCACGATCCCGGCCGGGCAGACCCTCGCCGTGGTGGGCGCCACCGGTGCCGGCAAGACCACCGTCGCCCGGCTGGCGGCGCGCTTCTGGGACCCCACCGACGGCTGCGTGCGGCTCGACGGCATCGACCTGCGCGACCTCACCGAGGTCGACCTGCGCCGAGCCGTGATCACCGTCACCCAGGAGAGCTTCCTCTTCACCGGCTCGGTCGCCGACAACATCCGGCTGGGCCGCCCGGGCGCCAGCGACGCCGACATCGAGGCCGCCGCCCGCGCCATCGGCGCCCACGGCTTCATCAGCCGCCTCCCCGACGGCTACGCCACCGACGTGCACCAGAAGGGGGCCCGCCTGTCGTCGGGCCAGCGCCAGCTGGTCAGCTTCGCCCGCGCCTTCCTGGCCGACCCGGCGGTGCTGATCCTCGACGAGGCCACGTCGTCGCTCGACGTGCCCTCCGAGCGGCTCGTGCAGCACGCGCTGCGCACCCTGCTCGAGGACCGCACCGCCATCATCATCGCCCACCGCCTCACCACGGTGGAGATCGCCGACCGCGTGATCGTGGTCGACGCCGGCCGGGTGGTCGAAGACGGCGCGCCGGCCGACCTGATCGGTGGCTCCGGCCGCTACGCCGCCCTCCACCAGCAGTGGCTGGAGAGCCTGGCCTGACCCCACCGCACCCCCCGTTCCTGCGGCGGCGGGTGACGAAGACCGTCATCTTCCGCCGCAGGAACCTGGGGTTGTACGGGGTGGCGGGTCAGTCGGCCAGGAGGTCGGCGTAGTCGGGGTGCTTCTCGATCCAGCCCCTGATGAACGGGCACCGGGCGACGACCCGCTTCCCGTCGGCCCGGACGGCATCGAGCGCCCCGCGCGCCAGCTTCCCGCCGAGGCCCTGGCCCTCGTAGGCGTCGTCGATCTCGGTGTGGTCGAACACCAGCGCCTCGGGCGTCGGCACGTAGTGGGCGTACCCGGCGCGCTGGCCGTCGACGTGGATCTCGTAGCGGCTGCGGTCGGGGTCGTGGACGACGGTGGGTTCGCTGGGCATGGCGCGATGGTGGCAGGCGGGATCAGCCGCCGGTGACCGTCTGGAGGTCGAGGCCGCCCGGGCCGTAGGCGGCCAGCGGGTCGGCCCGCACCGCCTCGTCGAGGGCGACGGCGTCGTCGCCGACCAGGATCCGCCAGGTGCTCGTGCGCACGCCGTCGAGGATCACGGTGGCCGCCTCCCCGGCGCTCATGGGCGCGTTGTCGCGGAACAGGTCGCCGAAGGACTGCACCAGCGAGAGCAGGGTGGCGTCGTCCATGGCGTCGACCGGGACCCCCCGCCGGGCCAGGTTCTCGCGGATGCCGGCGGGGTCGGCGTCGCCGTCGCCGTGCACGAGGCGGCTGTTGTTCACGATGTCGGTGCCGATGTGGCCCGGCATCACCACGGAGACCTGCACGTGCGGGGCGTTGACCCGGAAGTCCTCGAGCAGGGCCTCCGAGAAGCCCTTCACGGCGAACTTGGCCGAGCTGTAGGCGGTGTGCGGCGTGCCCGGGCCGAGCGAGGCCCAGAAGCCGTTCACGCTGCTGGTGTTCACGAGGTGGGCCTCGGGGCTGGCCACCAGCAGCGGCACGAAGGCGCGGCTGCAGTTGTACACGCCGCCCCAGCACACGCCGAAGGTGCGGTCCCACTGCTCGCGGGGGTCGGTGAGGAAGCTGCCGCCCCCGCCGATGCCGGCGTTGTTGAACAGCAGGTCGACGTGGTCGGTGTCGTGCTGGGCCACCACGTCGTCGCGGAAGGCCAGCACCTGCGCCTCGTCGGACACGTCGCAGCGGTGGGTCGTGATGCGCACCCCCGCCGGCGCCTCCTTGGCCGCCAGGCGGGCCGTCTCCTCGAGGGTCTCGAGGTTGAGGTCACAGGCCGCCACCGACGCGCCGGCGGCCGCCAGCTGCACCACCAGCTCCCGACCCATCCCGGTGCCGCCACCGGTGACGACGGCCAGCTTCCCCTCGAACGACTCCATGCTCGGTGCCCCCTCGTTGCGTTGGTGGGCCGAACCTATCGCCGCCAGCGCTCCAGCTCTTCGTCCACGTCGAGCGGGGAGGTGATCGACGGCGGACCCGCCGTGACCTCTCGGTTGACCTTGCGGATGCGCTCGTTGAGCTCGGTCACGATCTGGCGCACCTCCGCCTCCGACGCCGCCGCCACGATGGCGGCCCGAGCGTCCTCCACGTCCTTGCGGATGGCGAGGGTGGGTGGCAGGTACGACACCTCCTCGCGCCGGAGCTTGTCCTTCACCCACCACAGCTCGTCGCGCGGGCGGTCGAGGTCGCGCAGCGGCTTGCCGTGCCCGGGCAGGCCGTCGAAGTCGCCCCGCTCCATCCCCTCGCGGATCTGGCGGTCGATCCACGTCTCCCAGCGCACACCCGGTGGCTTGCGGTCGGTCATGACCACTCCCTCGTGAACCCGTTCACGTGACGCTCACCTTGGCGCGCGCCAGCCCCGGCGTCAACGCCCCGGCCAGGGACCGGCCAGGCCGGGCCGGCGACGGTGTGCGGAGGCCCCGGGCGCTCTACCCTCAGCGGCCATGGCAGGGGACGAAGTGGTCGATGTCGTCGTGATCGGGAGCGGGTTCGGTGGGAGCACCACGGCCCTGCGCCTCACGGAGAAGGGCTACCGGGTGGCCGTGCTCGAGGCCGGGCGCCGCTTCGACGAGTCGACGCTGCCGAAGACGTCGTGGCGGCTGCGGTCGTTCCTGTGGGCCCCGCGGCTGGGCTGCTTCGGCATCCAGCGCATCTCGCTGCTCAAGGACGTGATGATCCTCTCGGGCGCGGGCGTGGGCGGGGGCTCGCTGAACTACGCCAACACGCTCTACGAGCCGAAGGCTCCCTTCTACGCCGACCCCCAGTGGGGCCACATCACCGACTGGCGAGCCGAGCTGGCGCCGTTCTACGACCAGGCGAAGCGGATGCTCGGCGTGGTCCCCAACCCCACCACCACCCCGGCCGACGAGGTGATGCGGGCCGTGGCCGAGGAGATGGGCGTCGGCCACACGTTCGGTCCCACCCCGGTGGGCGTCTTCTTCGGCGACGGGCCCGGCGTGTCGGTGCCCGACCCCTTCTTCGGCGGCGCCGGTCCCGACCGGGTGGGCTGCCGGCACTGCGGCGAGTGCATGACCGGCTGCCGCCACGGCGCCAAGAACACCCTGCTGCAGAACTACCTCTACCTGGCCGAGCGGGCCGGCGCGGTGGTGCACCCGCTCACCACCGTCACCCGCATCCGCCCGCTGGCCGACGGGCGCTACGCCGTCGACACGGAGCGCACCGGCGCCTGGGCCCGCAAGCGCCGTCGCACGTTCGTCGCCCGCGACGTCGTCGTGGCGGCCGGCACGCTGGGCACCCAGAAGCTCCTGCACCGCATGCGCGACGACGGCCACCTGCCGCACCTCTCGCCTCGCCTCGGGCAGCTCACCCGCACGAACTCCGAGGCCATCCTCGGGGCGCGGGCCTTCCGCAAGGACGTCGACTTCAGCCGAGGGGTGGCGATCACCTCGTCGTTCCACCCCGACGAGCACACCCACATCGAGCCGGTGCGCTACGGCAAGGGCAGCAACATGATGGGCCTGCTCACCACCGCCCTGGCCGACGGCGGCGGGCGCTCCCGCCCGCTCACGTGGGCCAAGGAGGTGGCCCGCCACCCCGCGATGATGCTCAAGAACCTGTCGATGCGCCGCTGGTCGGAGCAGACGATCATCGCCCTGGTGATGCAGACCCGCGACAACTCGATCACCTGCTCGACCAAGCGCGGCCTGCTCGGGCGCCGCACGCTCACCTCCACCCAGGGCCACGGCGAGCCCAACCCCACGTGGATCCCGGCCGGCCACGAGGCCGTGCGGCGCATCGCGGAGCACACCGACGGCTTCGCCGGGGGCGGGTGGAACGACGTCTTCAACATCCCGATGACCGCCCACTTCCTCGGCGGCACCCCGATCGGCGACTCCGCCGACACCGGGGTGATCGACCCCTACCACCGGGTCTACGGGCACCCGGGGCTGCACGTCGTCGACGGCGCGGCGGTGTCGGCCAACCTCGGCGTGAACCCGTCGCTCACCATCACCGCCCAGGCCGAGCGGGCGGCGTCGCTGTGGCCCAACGCCGGGGAGCCGGATCCACGCCCGCCGGTCGGCGAGCCCTACGTGCGCCTCGCTCCGGTCCCGCCGCGGGCCCCGGTCGTCCCCGCCGGCGCCATCGGCGAGTTCCGCCTCACCCCGACCCCCGTCACCCTCTCCCCCAGGCCCTGACCCCCACCGCGGCCTGCGACAGCACCCGCCCCCGCCCGTCGCCATCTGTCGCAGGCGCCGCTGGCGCGATCCCCAGGCCCCGACCCCACCGCGGCCTGCGACAGCACCCGCCCCAACCCGTCGCCATCTGTCGCAGGCGCCGCTCGCGCGATCCCCGCGCCCTGACCCCACCGCGGCCTGCGACAGCACGCGCCTCCACCCGTCGCCATCTGTCGCAGGCGCCGCTGGCGCGATCCCCGCGCCCTGACCCCACCGCGGCCTGCGACAGAACCCGCCCCCACCCGTCGCCATCTGTCGCAGGCGCCGCTGGCGCGATCCCCGCGCCCTGACCCCACCGCGGCCTGCGACAGAACCCGCCCCCACCCGTCGCCATCTGTCGCAGGCGCCGCTGGCGCGATCCCCAGGCCCCGACCCCACCGCGGCCTGCGACAGAACCCGCCCGCACGCGTCCCGATCTGTCGCAGGCGCCGCTGGCGGCGGGGGCAGCGGGGCGGTGCGTCAGGTGGCCGCGGTGACGGCGCGGCCGAGCTCGCCCCAGGGGCCGAGGGCCTCGGGGTCGCGCTGCCAGGCCATGCCGGCGAAGTACGACACCAGGCGGTCGGCGGTCCCGCGGTAGCGGGCGATCAGGCCGTCGGCCACGGTCGCCCAATCGCCGCTCACGCAGAAGTGGTCGAGCAGGTCGTCGTCGATCACCTGGGCCATGCCGGCGAGGTCGCCGGCCTTCTGCCGCTCGCGGAGGCGGGCGGTGGTGTCGTCGCCGCCCACCTGCTCGAAGATGAAGGCGTAGTTGGGCGTGGAGCCGTAGAAGGCCACCTGCATGCGGGCCATCTCCCGCCAGGCCTGCACCTCCTCCGGCGTGTCGCCCGGGGCGGCGAAGGTCGGCACGATCACCGACACGTCGCCGGGCGATCGACCGGCCTTGGCGGCCCCGGCCGCCAGCCCGGGCAGCACCGTCTGCTCGAGGTAGGTGGGCGTGTTGAGGGGGTGGACGTGGACGCCGTCGGCCACCTCGCCGGCCATGCGCAGCATCCACGGGTTGACGGCCGCCACGTCGATGGGCGGATCGGGCACGTCGATCGGACCGGGTGACCACATCGCCGGCAGCAGCGACAGCTTCCAGAACTCGCCGTCGTGGGCCAGCGGCTCCCCCCGGAACCCGGCGAAGGCGGCGCGCACCGCGGTGACGTACTCCTTGAGCCGCGGGCCGGGCGGGTCGAACTCGGCGCCGTAGCGGCGCTCGACGTGGGCCCGCACCTGCGTGCCGAGGCCCAGCCGGAAGCGCCCCCCGCTGGCCTCGGCGAGCTCCCACGCCACCGACGCCGTCACCATCGGGCTCCGCGGGAAGGCCACCGCCACGCCGGTGAGCAGGTCGATCTCCGCCGCCAGCGCTGCGGCCGTGCACCCGAGGTAGGCGGTGCGGCCGGCCTCCGTGACCACCAGTCCGTCGATCCCCGCGGCGCTGGCGTCGCGGGCCAGGTCCTGCATCCGCCGCAGCGGGATCCCGGCGGTCATGAGGTCGAAGCGCATCGGCATGCGCCCTTCCTAGCGGTTCGGATCGGGGGCCGACCGCTCGAAGGAGCTGGCGCGGTGCACGGTCGCCACCCGCACCTCGTAGGCCTCGTACCAGCGGTCGCGGCCCAGCCGCTGCGCCACCAGGTGCTCCGCGTGGCGCTGCCAGGCGCGGGCGTCGTCCTCGGTGGCCCAGTACGACACCGTGATCCCGGCGCCGCTGGCGGGGTCGCGCACGCTCTCGACGCCCAGGTGGCCCGGCTGCTCGGCCGCCAGGTCCTCCATGCGCGACGCCATGGCGTCGTACCCGACCGGGTCGGCGGCGGTGCGCCGGTTGGTGAAGATGACCGCCACGTACGGCGGCTCGGGAGCGGAGGCCATGCCCTCACCCTGCCCGGCCCGACCGCGCGGCACGAGCGGTTTGTCCGGGTGGGGATGCCGACCGCCGCGATGGGGGAGGATCGCCCGGTGCCCAGCCCCTGCGCCTTCACCCACGCCGTGGCGTCGTTCGACCCCACGACCGACGCCGTGCTGCTCTGGACCCGGGCGCCGGGCGAGGCCCAGCTCACCTGGCGGCTGGCCCTCGACGCCGAGCTGCACGAGGTGGTGGCGTCGGGCACGGTCGCCGTGCGCCCCGAGGCCGACCACACCGCGGTGGTCGACGCCGGCGCGCTGGCGCCCGGCACGACGTACTTCTACGACTTCACCACCGCCGCCGGCGAGCGGTCGCCGGTGGGGCGCACCCGCACGCTGCCCGCCGGCGACGGCCCGCTGCGGCTCGGGCTGGTGAGCTGCAGCCGCTTCTCGGTGGCCCCGCTCGGCGTGTACCGAGCCCTGGCCGAGCGCGAGGTCGACCTCGTCATCCACCTCGGCGACTACATCTACGAGGACGACGGCGCCAAGGGCGTGCGCAGCCACGAGCCGCCGCACCACGCCACCACCCTGCAGGACTACCGCGCCCGCATCGGCCAGGTGCGCGCCGACCCCGACGCCCAGGCCCTGCACCTGCGCCACCCCATGGTCGGCGTGATCGACGACCACGACATCGCCGACAACTTCTGGGCCACCGGGGCCAAGGCCCACGACGACGCCGAGGACGGGCCGTGGGCCGAGCGGGCCCGGGCCGCGCTCACCGCGCGGCACGAGTGGCTGCCCCAGCGGCTCCGCGACCCCGACGACCCGACGGGCACCTGGCGGGCCATCGAGGTGGGGGACCTGGCCGAGATCGTGCTGCTCGACAGCCGACTCGCCGGCCGCGACCAGCAGGCCGGCGACGACGGGGTGATCCCGCTGCACCACCCGCAGCGCTCCCTGCTCGGCGACGAGCAGCGCGAGTGGCTCGGGCAGCGGCTGGGCGACACCCGCCGACCGTGGTCGATCGTGGCCTCGGGCGTGGTGGTGAACGAGGTGTGCCTGCCGTTCCCCGCTTGGCCCGTGCTGAACAAGGCGCTCCCCAACGGCTACGCCGCCCTCGACGGTGCCGTGCTCCACGACGACCAGTGGGACGGGTACCCCGCCGAGCGCCGCCTGCTGACCGACCGCCTCCGCGACCGCGGGCAGCGCGGCGGGCGCACCGTGCTGCTCTCGGGCGACATCCACTCGTCGTGGGCCATGGAGGGCCCGCGGGGCGACGACGGCCAGCCCGTGGCCGTGGAGGTGGTCGTGCCGTCCACCTCCTCGAAGCCGATGGGCCGAGGTCGGCTGCCCGGGCTCTGGCGGGTGCTCGACGCGGCGGTCACCAGCCTCGACCACGTGCGCTGGGCCGACGTCACGAGGCGGGGGTATGCCGTCCTCGACCTCACCGCTGACCGGGCGCTGGTCGAGTGGTGGTTCGTCGAGCCGACCGACGAGGACGTGGCCGCCACCGCCTGGCTCGGCGCCGCCTGGTGCACCGAGCGGGCGGCGTGGCCCCCGTGCTGGTCGGCGGCGGAGCCGGTCGAGGACCCGTCGCGACCCGGCCTCCCCGCCCCGCTCCCCGACCGGCCCGACGACCTCCCCCGCCTGCGCCGGTCGCACCGGTGGCGGGTGGCGGCGGCGCGCGGCACCGCGCTGGTCGCGCCCGTCGCCGCCGGCGCGGCCCTCAGACGCCGACGGTCAGCGACCTGATGACCCGGCCGGCCGCGCTCCCGGTCACCGATGCCGCCTGCGTCGATCAGGGCTGGTGCTCGAGCGGAGCCGGTGGCGCCGCCGCGGGCTCAGGCTCAGGCTGGGGACGGCGACGCCGGCCGGCGAGCACGGCGGCGGCCACGGCGGCCGCCACGACCAGCGCCACCAGGCCGATGCGGGTGGTGCCGAGGTCGTCGATCCAGCGCACCGCCTCGCCCGAGCGCTCGCCCACCCAGTCGACGGGGCCGGCCGGGACCTCGCGACCCCGCTCGAGCTGGATCTCGTAGAAGCCGTAGTAGGCCACGTAGGCCCCGGCCACCGCGAGCAGGGCGCCGGCCACGCGCGGGATCACCGGGAGGACGCGACGGACGCGGGCCACCATCCCGCGGTGGAAGACGGCCAGGGCCACGGTGAGGAGGGTCAGCACCGCTCCCATCCCGAGCGCGTAGGCACCGAACACGGTGAGCCCGTTGAGGAGGCCGCCGCGGTCGAGCACGCCCGACACGGCCACCAGGAAGGCGGGGATCGTGCACGACAGCGACACGGTGGCGTACGACACGCCGAACCAGAACATCGAGCGCAGGTCGCGCCCGCCGCCGCCTCGCTGGATGGTGGGCAGGGCCACCTTGGGCTGCCACCCCGCCATGGTGGCCAGGCCCAGCGGCACCAGCGCGACGCCGATGACGACCGTGAGCCAGGGGGTGTACTCCTGCACGGTGACCGAGGCCTGGGTGATGAGGGTGCCCGCCGCGAGGAACACCGCGGCGAACCCGGCCGTGAGGGCGGCCGACACCCGCACCGCCTGGAGCGCCAGGGTGGCGGTGGGCTGGGCCTCGTCGCCCTCGTTGGCGCTGGCGGTGCCGAGGAACCAGGAGATGTAGGCCGGGAGCATGGCGAAGCCGCAGGGGTTGAAGGCCGCCACCATCCCTGCGGCGAAGGCGAAGCCGATCGGTGCGTCGATCACCGCCGGTAGCCGGTCAGCTCAGGCCGGCGGCGTCGAGGATGCCGGCCTCGTCGAACTCCCGGAACCAGGTGGCCTGCACCTCGCCCTCCGGCGACACGACCACGACGGTGGGCTGGTTCGTGATGCCGAAGTGGATCCAGGTCTCACCGGTGGCGTCCCACACCATGTCGAGCTCCCCGGTGCCGGTGAGCTCGAGGAACTCGGCCGCCTGGTCCAGGTCGTCCTGCGCCCCGAGCCCGATGATCTGGAGCTCGTCGCCGTGGCTGGCGGAGAAGCCGACCACGTCGGGCGCCTCCCGCATGCAGAACGTGCAGTGGGGCGCCCAGAACCACAGCAGGGTGGGGCGGTCGGCCGACGCCAGCGACCGCAGCGCCACGGCCTCGCCGCTGGCGACGTCGACCACCTCGATGTCGGGCAGGAAGGTGGCCTCGGCGACGGGCGCCTCGGCCGGCTCGGTGGGGTCGGGAGCGTCGTCGTCCGGCGTCGAGGCGGCGGTCGTCGGTGGTGCCTCGGGGTCGGTGGCACCGGCGGTGGTGGTGGCGTCGTCGCCGCCCCCGCAGGCGGCCAGGACCAGCCCGAGGGCGGCGACCAGGGCGAGGGCACGACGACGGGAGCGCATGCGGCCGACGGTACCGATCGGTCGGCGCCGACGGCGGTCGACCGGCCGGTTGTTCAGCAGATCGTTCGATCCGGTCGACGGCGCGGCGGCCGCCGGCCGGCTCAGCGGAGGCGGATCGGCAGCTCGCGCGGGCCGCGCACCTGGCCGCCCGACCAGCGGACGGTGGCGGGGTCGGCCAGCGAGAACTCCGGGAAGGCCCGCAGCCACTCCTCGAGGGCCACCCGCAGCTCCATCCGAGCGAGGTGGGACCCGGCGCAGCGGTGGATGCCCAGGCCGAAGGCGGCGTGGCGGTTCACCTCACGGTCGATGATCACCTCGTCGGCCCGCTCGAAGGCCTGTGGGTCGCGGTTGGCCGCCGGGAACGGCAGGAGCACCCAGTCGTCGGCCTGCATGGGGCAGCCCTCGTACTCCATGTCCTCCTTCACCAGGCGGGCCATGGTCACGGGGGCGTAGGCCCGCAACAGCTCCTCCATGGCGATGGGGAGCAGCTCCGGCTCGGCCACCAGGCGCTGGAGGTCGGCCGGGGTCTTGGCCAGGTGCCACAGCGAGGCGCCGATGGCGCTCCAGGTGGTGTCGATGCCGGCGATGAGCAGCAGCGCGATGGTGCCGCCGACGTGGCCGGGGTCGAGGGGCTGGCCGTCCATCTCCGACTCGAGGAGGAAGGTCGTGAGGTCGTCGCGCGGGTTGGCGACGTGGTCCTCGATCTGCTCGCGGAGGTACTCGAAGAGCACCATCATCCCCTCGGCCCGCTCCTCGATGGGCTTCGACACGCCCTCGATCACGTGGGTGACGAAGCCGCGGAAGCGGTCGGCGTCCTCCTCGGGGAAGCCGAGCATCTTGGCGATGACCCGCACCGGGATGTGCTGCGAGTACTCCTGGGCGGCGTCGACGACGTCGCGGCCCTCCATCGCGGCGATGAGCTCGCGGCAGTACTCGCGCGTGGAGGCCTCGAGCTTGTCGATGGCCTGCGGCGCGAAGGCGGGCAGCAGGAGGCGGCGGGCCTGCTTGTGGAAGGGCGGGTCCGACGAGATGGGCGGGGCGATGCCCTGGGGGGCGATCTCGGCCGGCGGGCGGAACGGCGACATGATGATGCTGCGCGAGCTGAAGCGCTCCGTGTCGTAGGCGATGGCGCTCACGCTCTCGTGCGTGGTGGGGAGCCAGGCGCCGCCGTAGCGCTCGGTGCGGGCGATCGGGCACTCCTCGCGGAGCTCGTCCCAGATCGGGAACGGGTCGGCGGCGTAGACGTCGTCGGTGTGGTCCCAGTCGATCGTCCAGTCGGACACGGGCGGGTGGTCGCCCTCCCAGACCTTCCCGGTGAGGGTGGCGTCGGGCTCGTAGGTGGTCATCAGGCGTCCTCGATGGTGATGGCGTGCTCAGGGCAGTTGGCGGCGGCGAGTCGGGCCCGGTCCTCGAGCTCGGCGGGCACGAGGCCGTCGCCGACCACGGTGGCGTTGCCGATGTCGTCGGGCTCGAACAGGGCAGGGGCCAGGGCGTAGCAGCGGCCGTGGCCCTCGCAGAGGTCGTCGTCGATGCGGACCTTCATCTCGGGCTCGCTTTCGTTGGGAGGTCGGTGCGGAAGCGATCGACCAGACCGTCGATCAGGGTGGACCACTCGTGGGGTTCGGTGGCGGGCAGGGCGAGGGTGGCGGTGAGCATGGAGCCGAGGGCCAGCATCAGCACGAACCGGGCCACGGCCTCGGGCGAGCTGTCGGGCTCGAGGGTGCCGGCGGCCTGGCTGCGCCGCACCAGCTCGGCCAGGCGGCCCTCGCGCTCGAGGAACAGCTCGGCCAGCAGGGTGGCCACCTCCGGGTGGCGGCGGGCCGCCACCATGGCCTCCATCAGCAGGTCGCCGTCGTGGGGATCGCGAGCGTCGAGCTGGGCCCCTCGGCGGGCCAGGAGGTCGGCGGCGTCGACGCTGCCGTCGCCGAGCAGGCGCTCGACCTCTCGGGGGCTGCGGGCTCGGAGGGTGGCGGCGAACAGCTCGGCCTTCGAGCCGAAGCGGGAGTAGACGGCGCCGCTGCTCAAGCCGGCCTCGGAGGTGATCTCGGCGATGCTGGCCCCGTCGTAGCCCCGACGGGCGAACACGGCGGCGGCGGCGTCGATCAGCCGCTGCTCCGTCTGCTCGGTGGTCACCCCCGCGATCCGACCCATCCCCCCAAAGTAACGGTCGTTCGTTTCTGTGTCCACGCGAGGCCCGCCGCCCGCCGAGCAGCGGACCTAGGGTCGGGCCATGGCCGCCACCTTGCGCGCGACGATCGCCTCCACGCTGCCGCCCGACGACGACCACCCCTACCGCAGCGGCGCCTGGCGCCCGAACCACCGGGAGTGGGACGTCGAGCAGCTCGAGGTGGAGGGCGAGCTGCCCGCCGACCTCGCCGGGGTCTACCTGCGCAACACGGAGAACCCCGTGCACCCGTCGATCGGGCGCTACCACCCCTTCGACGGCGACGGCATGCTCCACCAGGTGGCGTTCCACGACGGCACGGCCAGCTACCGCAACCGCTTCGTGCGCACCGACGGGTTCCTGGCCGAGCAGGAGGCGGCCGAGTCGCTCTGGACCGGCATGCTCGACGCCCCCGAGCGATCGAAGCGGGCCGACGGGTGGGGCGCGCGGGGGCGCATGAAGGACGCGTCGAGCACCGACGTCGTGGTCCACAACGGCAAGGCCATCACGAGCTTCTGGCAGTGCGGCGACCCCTACGTCGTCGACCCCCGCTCGCTGGCCACCGAGGGCAAGGCGCCGTGGGCGGCTGACTTCCCGTCCCCCACCGGCATCTCCGCCCACGCCAAGCTCGACGAGCACACCGGCGAGCTGCTGGTGTTCGGCTACGGCAAGGAGTGGCCGTACCTGCACCTCGGGATCGTGGCGCCCGACGGCACCCTCACCCGGTCGGTCGAGGTGGAGCTGCCCGGGCCCCGCCTGCCCCACGACCTGGCCTTCACCGAGCACTACGCCATCCTCAACGACCTGCCCCTGTTCTGGGACCCCGACCTGCTGGCCCAGGGCATCCACCTGCCCCGCTTCTTCCCCGACCTGCCCAGCCGCTTCGCCGTGGTGCGCCGCGACGGCACCGAGCCGATCCGGTGGTTCGAGGCCGAGCCCACCTACGTGCTGCACTGGATCAACGCCTACGAGGACGGCGACGAGCTGGTGCTCGACGGCTTCTTCCAGCACGACCCCTCCCCGCCCAAGCGCGAGGGCGGCCCCGCCCACATGGCGTCGGTCTACCGCTACCTCGACCTCGAGCAGATGCAGGCCCGACCGCACCGCTGGCGCTTCGACCTGACCACCGGCCGCACGCACGAGGAGTCGCTCTCCGATCGGATCATGGAGTTCGGGATGGTCAACGGGCAGCACGCCGGCCGCCCCTACCGGTACAGCTACGACGTGACCGGCCACCCTGGCTGGTTCCTCTTCGACGGCCTCGTGAAGCACGACCTGGAGACCGGTCGGGAGGAGCGCTATGCGTTCGGCGACGGCGTGTTCGGGAGCGAGACGCCCTTCGCGCCCCGGCTCGGGGCCACCGCCGAGGACGACGGCTACCTCGTCACCTTCACCACCGACGTGCCCAACGATCGCAGCGAGTGCCTGGTGTTCGACGCCACCGACGTGCCGGCCGGCCCCATCGCCCGGCTGCGGCTCCCCGAGCGGATCAGCTCCGGCACCCACGCCTGCTGGACCCCGGCGTCGGCCCTCCCCCCGCCTGGGTGAGGACGCCCCGGCTGCTCCGGAGCCGCCCGTCGTTCGGCTCGCGGCTCCTCGGCACCCCCGATGAGAGCCCGCGCCGACGGCGCGTGCGCGTCCAGGTGCTGCTCACCGGCTCCATCGTCGCCGCCAACCTCATCGGCGGCGTCGGGGTGGCCGCCCTCGTGGCCCTGCTCGTCCCCGACGAGGGCCCGGCCGACTGGCAGGCCGTCGTGGCCGGCGTGGTCTACCTCGTGGTGGCGGTGGTGGTGGGCCTCGTGTGGGGCACCCGCACCGGCCTCGGGAGCCTGCGCTGGGTGCTCGATGGCCGCGAGCCCGACCCGGGCGAGCAGCGCCGCACGCTGCGCGTCCCGCTGCGGCTGCTGCGCGTGCAGGCGGTCCTGTGGCTCGGGGCCGCCGTGCTCTTCGCCGTGCTGAACCGCGACCTCTCGTCGGCCGGCGGCGTGAAGGTGGGCCTCACGGTGCTCCTCGGCGGCATCGTCACCTGCGCCATCGCCTACCTGCTCAGCGAGTTCGCCATGCGACCGATCGCCGCGCGGGCGCTGGCCACCGGCGCGCCCGATCGCCTCCACGTGCCCGGGGTGACGGCGCGGTCGCTGCTGGCCTGGGTCACCGGCTCGGGCATCCCGGTGCTGGGGCTGCTGATCGGCGCCACCTTCGCCCTCACCGACGACGAGATCTCCTCGTCGCGGCTGGCCGTCATCGTGTTCACGCTCGGCGGCGTGGCGATGGTCATCGGCCTGCTGCTCACGCTGCTGGCCATCCGGGCCACGGTCGACCCGATCAACTCGGTGCGAGCCGGCATGGGGCGGGTCGAGCAGGGCGACCTCGACGCCCACGTCCCCGTGTACGACGGCACCGAGGTGGGCCTCCTCCAGGCCGGCTTCAACCAGATGGTGACCGGCCTCCGCGAGCGGGAGCGGATCCGCGACCTCTTCGAGCGCCACGTGGGGCAGGACGTGGCCCGCGACGCCCTGTCGCGCGAGGCCGAGCTCGGCGGCGAGGTGCGCGAGGTGGCCGTGCTCTTCGTCGACGTGGTGGGGTCCACCCAGATGGCCGCGGAGCGCCCGCCCACCGAGGTGGTGGACCTGCTCAACCGGTTCTTCTCCGTGGTGGTCGACGTGGTGGCCGCCCACGACGGCCTGGTGAACAAGCTGGTCGGCGACGCCGTGCTGGCCGTCTGGAACGCGCCGACCGACCTCGCCGATCCCGCCGGGCACGCGCTGGCTGCGGCCCGCGACCTCAGCGCCCGGCTGGCGACCGACCTCCCCGAGCTGCAGGCGGGCGTGGGGGTGGCGGCGGGCGAGGCGGTGGCCGGCAACGTGGGCCACGAGCGTCGCTTCGAGTACACGGTGATCGGCGACCCGGTGAACGAGGCGGCCCGGCTCACCGAGCTCGCCAAGACGATCCCCGGCTGCGTGGTGGCCTCGATGGCCGCGGTCGAGCGGGCCGGCGCCGACGAGCAGGCCCGCTGGCGACCCGGCGACGAGGTCACCCTCCGCGGCCGCTCCCACCCCACGGTCGTCGCCACCCCGACCTGAGGCGGATCAGGTGGCGGTGAGGCGGCCGGTGGCGGGCAGGAGGGGGACGTCGAGGGCGTCGTAGATGCCGGGGTCGGCGGCGCGGAGCCAGCCGATCGCGTTCACGAGGCGCCCGACGGCCGTGGCGTTGCCCCCGGCAGCCCGACCACCGCCCTCGTCGGTGGCCTCGACCGTCACCTCGATGCGGGGCTGGCCCTCGATCACCACTCGGTGGGCGCCGTCGCCACCGTCGGGGGGCATCGGCCAGTCCGTGGCACAGCCGGGGTGGATGCGGGTCACGTGCTCCACGATGATCCTCGGCTCGCCGCCCACGATGCCCTGCACCTCGAAGCGCAGCGCGCCCTGGGTGCCGGCCTCGAACTCCCCCATGGCGTTCACCACCGTGTGGTCGAGCGGCCGTCGCTCGAGGGTCTCGCGGATCTCGTCGAGCTCCACCTCGAGCGCCCGGGCGATGAGCCGCACCTGGCCGCCCCACACCATCGTGGGCACGCTCGGCGCGACCATCGGCGGGACCTCGTCCATCGGCTGGCCCATGCCCACGAGGTAGCGCACGGAGTCGGGCTGGTCGTAGGAGGAGTAGTCGAAGATCTCCTGGCAGCGCACCTCGGTGATGGTCGACGCCAGGCCGGTCAGCAGGATGGGGAGCACGTCGTTGCCCCAGCCCGGGTCGATGCCCGAGACGAACAGCGCGCCTCCGCCCTCGGTCGCCGCGGCCCGCAGCGGGTCGAGGAGCTCGGGCGGCGCGCTGCGCGGGTCGTAGAGCGCGTAGAGCGCCGGCGTGACGACGACCGCACCAGCTCTCAGCGCACGGGCCACGTCGGCGGCGGCGTCGTCGGGTCGGATGTCACCCGACGCTGCGTAGACGACCGCACCCGGGCCGTCGGCCAGCACCGCGTCGACGTCGTCGGTGGCGGCCACGCCGAGGTGGGTGCCGGCCCCGGCCAGGTCGCCGGCGTCGCGCCCCACCTTCGCCGGGTCGTGCACGAGCACGGCCGCCAAGCGCAGCCCGGGGTGGGCGACCACCGAGCGGATCGCCGCCCGCCCCACGTTGCCCGTCCCCCACACCACCGTGTCGATCAGCTCGTCGGTCACGCCGGGACCCTAGCGACGACCTGACGGTGCGTCAGGAGATCAGGTGGGCACGGCCACGTTGAGCAGGGCGAGGGTGCCCGGTCCGGCCACCGTGTCGGCTGGCGTGGTCACGAGGAGCGACCCGTCGGCCGCCGGGTCGCCGGCGATCCCGTCGGTGGCGTTGGTGGTGCCCGGCGGGCCCAGCTCGGCGTAGACGCCCTCGGCCAGCACGGCCTCGGTGTAGTCGTCGTCGAAGTACAGCTGGCCGGTGAGCACCAGCTCGTCGGCGACCCGCACGCGCAGGTGGAGGTGCACCGCCCGGCCGGGGTACCAGCCGGGGTAGATCGTGTGGAGCTCCACGACGCCGTCGGCGTCGGCGATCTGGGTGCCCCGGCAGAACGTGGTCCCCTCCGCCTCGTCCTTGCCGCCCCCACCGTCGGCGAAGGCCGAGTAGTCCCCGGTGGCATCGGTGTGCCACACCTCCACCGCCGCCCCGGCGACCGGCTGGCACCCGGCGTCGACCACCCGCAGCCCGAGGCGCAGGGGGTGCCCGGCGTAGCCCTCGGTGAGGTCCTGGCGCACCAGCTGCTCCTCGAGCGGGAAGGGGCCGGCGGTGGACTCCGGGAAGAGCGTGCAGGTGCCGAGGCCCTCGAAGTCGGCGGGGCCGAGCGGGGCCAGCTCCGCGGCGGTCGCCGGCGCCGCCGTGGTCGGTGGCGCGGCCGATGCCTCCGGGCCGGTGCCGGCGGCGGACCCGTCGCCGCTGCTCGAGCTGCAGGCGCCCAGTGCCAGGCCGAGCGCCGTCCCGCCGCCGAGGCGCAGGAAGTCGCGGCGGTTCGGACCCGGTCGGTCGGCGGCGGTCACCTCGGCAGTCCACCAGGTCCGTGGGGCCAGGTCACCGCGGCCAGGTCAGTTCGGCACCGCCTGGCTGGCAGCGCCCTCGGCCTTGGCCACCGCCTCGGCGTGCACGGCCACGATGTCGTCGGCCACGAACTTGGCCGCCGACGACAAGATGAAGCCGGCCGTCACGGCGATCGGCACGAGCAGCGCCATGCTGGCCTGGATCCCCACCGAGTCGGACACCGCGCCGATGAAGGGCAGGAACAGGGCGATCCCCGGGATGGCGAAGACCGAGATGGTGGAGAACGATGCCGAGCGCACCCGCGCCGGCGCCACGATCGAGATCAGCGCGAAGAACGCCGGCGCCAGCGTGCCGATCGAGGCGGCCAGCAGCGCGTGCATGGCGATGGCCAGCCACACGCTCGGGGCGAAGGCCAGGACCACCAGCAGCACCCCGTCGACCACCCCCACGATCGCCACGAAGCGCAGCAGGAAGCCGGGGTCGCGCAGCGCCATCTTCGACACCCACGGGATGGCCAGGAACACCCCCGCCACCTGGAGCGGCTCGACCGAGGCGGCGATGGTGCCGCGCTGGGCGCTGTTGAGGCCGAAGACGTCCTCGTAGACGAGCGAGAGGAGGTTGGGGATGCCGAACAGCGCGATGGCCAGGAACGGGACCGCCCACCAGATGCGCCGGATCGTGCGCACCCGGCTGAGGACCCGCATGGTCTCCACCACGCTCTCGGCCCGCTCCTCCACCTGCGACGCGGCCTCGTCGGCTCCCGCCGCCCGGCGCTCGTGCGCGCCGCGCACCGGCTCCCGCAGCCGCAGGGAGAGCACGACGAACACCAGGGTCGGCACGGCGAAGAGGAAGAACGGCGCCCGCCACCCGAACCAGTAGGCGAGGAGGCCGGCGGCCAGCGGCCCGAGGACCTGCCCGACGGAGTTGGCCTGGCGGTGGACGGAGAAGACCTTCACCCGCGCGTCCGGTTCGTAGAAGTCGGACAGCAGCGAGGAGTGGGTCGGGGTGACGACGGCCCGGCCGCCGCCGGCGCCGATGCGCATCGCGGCCAGCATGGCCACCGACACCGCCAGACCGGTCCCGAAGGAGAACAGCGCCCACACGGCGGCGCCGGTGGTGGCGATGCGCACCCGGTTGCGGCGGTCGCAGTAGAAGCTCAGCGGGATCTCGATCAGCAGCACGGCGATCGTGGTGACCGAGACCAGGGCCAGCGCCTGGGCGTCGGCCAGCCCGAAGTGGTCGCGGATCTCCGGGAGCAGCACGGCGAACGCCGCGCGGTCGAGCTCGTCGACGGCGTTGAGCCCGAACAGCACGAACAGCGGGAACGCCGGCGCGCCGAGGGTGACCGCGGACGGTCGCCACTCCTCGCGCCAGCGCTGCGCCCACCCCCACATGTCCGAGATGTGTACTCGGTCCCGGTGGGTCCCGCGGCGCGACGCTCAGGGCGCGTCCGCCCGAGCCGCGAGCGAACGGGCGAAGAGGGTCACGACGGCCATGGCGGTGGCCCGCTCCTCCACCGACGCCCCAGGCGCCCGCTCGGTCACCACGAACCGGCCGAGCTCTCGTCCACCCGCCACCGCGGGGAGCTCGAGGGCGGTCGGCGGCCGGCGCCCGGTCGCCCCTGGCGCCTCCTCGCGGAGGCGGCCCGACGGCAGCACCACCGGCCCGGCCGTGCCCTGGTACCCGGGTCGCCAGTCGCACCGACGGAGGTCGAGCAGGGCGGTCAGGTGCTCGACGGCGGCCGCCTCGAGCGCGGGTGCCGTCGGGACCCCATCGACGAGCGCCACGAAGGCCACCAGGCGGTCGAGCTCGGCCCGGCGGGCGGCGGCGCGCACGGTCAGGCGCAGGAGGCGAGCGCTCAGCGTGCCGGCCACCGAGGCCACCACCAGGAGCGTGACGGTGGTGACGACGTCGTCGGGGTCGTCGATGACGAAGCGGCCGTAGGGCTCCGTGAGCAGGACGCCGAAGCCGAGGCCCGCCACCCCCGCGGCCACCAGCGCCGGGCCGGTCCCTCCGGCGATGGCTGCCACGAGCACGGGCACCACCAGCACCACGGCGGCCGCCGCGGCGTGGTCTGCCCGCACCGGCACGAAGGCCAGCGCCACCACCGCCGGCGGCACGGTGGCCAGCGCCCACGCCCACCGGCGAGGACGGCGCGGGGCGCCGAGCGGCTCGAGCTGCGAGACCGGGGCGCTCGGCGGACGAGGGGCGGCGCCGAGGAGCATGCTCCGGGCGAACCCGGTGAGGAACCGGTCGACGGGGTTCATCGCGGCGCTCGATCCGTGGCCATGCCCGAACGGTGCACCGCTCCCGGCCGAAGGGCAACCACCTCGACGCACCCTTGACGCCCAGCGGGCCGATCTTGACGCGGCGCGATCGGGGCCTGGCCCGCACGACCATGGCGAGGGTGCCAACATGGCGCCCGCTCGGGGCGCCGCCCCCGGCGATCCGATCTCTGGAGGAGCACAGTGATCCACACCAGCCCGCTGGCCGACGTCGACATCCCCGAGCAGACCCTCACGGCCTTCACCCTGGCCAAGGCGGCGGAGCTGGCCGACAAGCCGGCCCTCATCGACGGCACCTCCGACCGTGCCCTCACCTACGGGCAGCTCGACGGCGCCATCCGGCGGCTTGCCGGCGGGCTCCTGGCGGCGGGGATGGCCACCGGCGAGGTGCTGGCGATCATGGCGCCCAACATCCCGGAGTACGGCGTGGTGTTCCACGGCGTGGCCATGGCCGGCGGCGTCGTCACCACCATCAACCCCACGTACACGTCGGGCGAGGTGCACCACCAGCTGGTCGACGCGGGCGCCACCCGCCTCATCACCATCCCGATGTTCCTCGACACCGCCATCGCGGCGATGGAGGGCACGGCGGTCCGGGAGCTGTTCGTGCTGGGCGGCGCCGAGGGGCACCGCTCGTTCGAGGAGCTCCTCGGCGAGCCCCTCGCCGAGCAGGTGCCCGTCGACCTCGACGACGTGGTGGTGCTCCCCTACTCGTCGGGCACCACCGGGCTGTCGAAGGGCGTGATGCTCACCCACCGCAACCTGGTGGCGAACATCGTCCAGACCCAGGCGGCCATGGAGATGACGCCCGACGACTCGTTCGTGGCCGTGCTGCCGTTCTTCCACATCTACGGCATGCAGGTCCTCATGAACACGGGGCTGGCGGCCGGCGCCACCATCGTGACGATGCCGCGCTTCGACCTCGAGCTGTTCCTGAAGCTCCACCAGGACCACGGACTCACCCGGGCCTTCGTGGCTCCGCCGATGGTGGTGGCCCTGGCCAAGCACCCGCTGGTCGACAGCTACGACCTCTCCGCCCTCGAGGTCATCTTCTCCGGTGCCGCCCCGCTGTCGGCCGAGCTGGCCCTCGAGGCCGGCGCCCGCCTCGGCTGCGAGGTGGTGCAGGGCTACGGCATGACCGAGCTCTCCCCCGTCACCCACGCCACCCCCTCGGGCCAGTTCAAGCCCGGCTCGGTGGGCGTGGCCCTCCCGCAGACCGAGACCCGCATCGTCGACGCCGCCACCGGGGACGACCTCGGCATCGACGTCGACGGCGAGGTGTGGGTGCGCGGCCCGCAGGTGATGAAGGGGTACCTCAACAACGACGCCGCCACCGCCGCCACCATCGACCACGACGGCTGGCTGCACACCGGCGACATCGGCCACATCGACGCCGACGGCCACCTCTACGTGGTCGACCGCCTCAAGGAGCTCATCAAGTACAAGGGCTTCCAGGTGCCGCCGGCGGAGCTCGAGGCGCTGCTGCTCACCCACCCGAAGATCGCCGACGCCGCGGTCATCGGCCTCCCCGACGACGAGGCCGGCGAGATCCCCGCCGCCTTCGTGGTGCTGAAGGAGGGCCAGGAGGCCACCGCCGAGGAGATCCAGGAGTTCGTGGCCGGCCAGGTGGCCAGCTACAAGCAGGTGCGGCGGCTCACCTTCATCGACGCCGTGCCGAAGTCGGCCTCCGGCAAGATCCTGCGCCGCGTGCTCCGCGACGAGGCCGGCTGAGGTCCCGCCGCTCGATCAGGCGGTCGGCTCGAGGAACACCAGGGGGATCTCCCGCTCCGTCTTGCGCTGGTAGCCGGCGTACCCCTTGTAGGTGGTCTCCACCGTGGGCCACAGGCGGGCCCGCTCCTCGGCGTCGGCCACCCGAGCCCGCATGGGCCGGGCCGGCGCGCCCTTGATCGACACCTGCACCTCGGGGTTCGCCTTGAGGTTGTGGAACCAGGCGGGGTGGTGGTCGTCGCCGCCGCGGGAGGCGACCACCACGTAGGCATCCCCCTCCTGGATCGGCGAGGTGAGGAGCACGGTGCGGGGGAGCCCGCTCTTGGCCCCGGTGGTGGTGAGCTCGACCACCGGCATGCTGCCGGCCGACCAGCCGACCCGCCCGCCGGTCGCCTTCATGATCACCCGGTGGGCACCGTTCATGACCTTCAGCACCGCGTCGCTCGGCATGGCGACGACTGTACGCCGACGTCGCGACCCGATGACCGCTGCGGCGCTCCGCTCGGTACCCTCCGACGGATGTTCCTGGCCCTGCGGGAGATGCGACGGGCCAAGGCCCGGTTCGGCCTCCTGGCCGGCGCCGTGGGCCTCCTGCTGTTCCTCATCCTCGTGCAGCAGACGCTGCAGGCGGGGCTGGTGACGGCCTTCGTCGGCGGTCTCCGCAACCAGTCGGCCGAGGTCGTGGTGTTCAGCGTCGACGGCCGGCGGAACCTCCAGGGCAGCGTGGTGCCGCCGGACCTCGAGGAGGCCATCCGCTCCGCCGAGGGCGTCGGTCGGGCCGGTCGGCTCGGGCAGACCACGGTGTCGGTCACCGCCGGCGGCGAGCTCACCAGCGCCACCGTGCTCGGCTACGAGGAGGAGGGGCTGGGCTCGCCACGCGAGCTGGCGTCGGGTCGCCTGCCGGCGGGCGCGGGCGAGGCGGTGGCCAACGTGACCGACGCCGAGCTCGGGTTCGCGCTCGGCGACACCGTGCGGGTCGAGCCCGGCGGGCTCGAGCTGACGGTGGTCGGCACGGCGCGCGACATCAACCTGCTCGTCCAGCCCACGCTGTTCGTGCCCTACGACGGCTTCGTGGCGGCCACCGCGGCCACGAACCCCGATGGCCAGGAGCCCCTGCCCAGCGCCATCGCGGTGGAGCCGGCCGATGGCGTCGACGCTGCGGAGGTGGTGGCCAGCATCAACGCCGTCAGCGACCAGGCCGACGCCCTCACCCGAGGCGACGCCGCCGACGCCACGCCGGGCGTGGCGAACATCCGGCAGTCGTTCCAGATCATCTTCGCCCTGTTCGCGCTGGTGGTGCCGCTGGTGACCGGGTTGTTCTTCCTGATCATCACGTTCCAGAAGGCCGGGGCCCTCACCCTGCTGCGGGCGATCGGGGCGCCGGCCCGTCGGCTGGTGGCGGCGCTGCTCGTGCAGGTGGTGGCGGTGGTGGCGGTCGGGTGCGCGCTGGGGACGCTGCTCTACCTGCCGTTCTCGGGCCTGCGGGTGGGCAGCATCGCCCTCTCGTTCCAGGGCGGCGCCGTGATCGGCTGGACCGTGGCGCTCCTCGTCCTGGGCGGGATCAGCGCGCTGGTGGCTGTGCGGCGCGTGCTGGCCATCGACCCCATCGAGGCCACGACGAGCGGCGGAGGCCTGCGATGAGGCTGGCCCTGCGGGAGATGCGGCGGCGCCCCGGCCGCTTCGCCGCCGCCGGGGTGACCCTCACCCTCGTCGCCGTGCTGCTGATGTTCCTGGGCGGACTGCTCGACGGCCTCATCCGCTCGGCCACCGGCGCCTACGAGGCGCAGGACGCCGACGTGCTCGTGTACTCCGCCACCGCGGAGGACTCGCTGCTGCGGAGCCGCGTGCCGGCCGACCTCCGCGCCTCCGTGGAGGGCGTCGACGGCGTGGAGCAGGTCGGTGGCCTCGGCGTGGCCCAGCTCGGCGGCCGCCGACCCGGCGCGGAGGTGCGCGACCTGCTCGACGTGGCGGTGTTCGGCTACGAGCTGCCTCCGGTGGGCGTGCCGGAACCGCCCGGGCCCGGCGAGGCCTACGCCGACGACGTGCTCGAGGCCGACGGCGTGGAGGAGGGGATGGTCCTCGAGGTGGGTCCCGCCCGCACGGAGGTGCGGGTGGTCGGGTTCGTGTCCGACACCGTCTACAGCGGGCAGGGCAGCCTGTGGGCGTCTCCCGACACCTGGCGCACCGTCGTGGCCGAGAACCGGCCCGACGCCCAGCTGGCCGACGACGCCTTCCAGGCGCTGGTGGTGCAGGTGGCCGACGGCGCCGATCCGGCCGAGGTGGCCGCCGGCATCGACGAGGCGACCGACGGCGCCACCGCCTCGCTCACCAAGGCTGCCGCCATCGATGCCCTGCCCGGGGTGGCCGACCAGCGGGCCACCTTCAACCAGGTGCTCGGCGTGACCGTGCTGGTGGCGGTGGTCGTCATCGCCTTGTTCTTCGCCCTGCTCACCGTGGAGCGCACCGGGCTCTACGGCGTGCTCAAGGCCATCGGCGCCCGCTCGGGCACGCTGTTCGCCGGCACCGTGGTGCAGGCCCTCGTGCTGACCGCGCTGGCGTCCGCTGTCGCCGCCAGCCTGGCCCTGGCGGCGGCCGCCGCCATCCCGGCCGGCACCGTGCCCTACGTCGCCACCCCCAGCCGGCTCCTGTCGAGCACGGCCCTGCTGCTGGCGGCCGCGGTGGCCGGCAGCGCCTTCTCGCTCCGGCGCGTCCTGCGCGTCGACCCTGCCTCAGCCATCGGGAGCACGCCGTGACCACCCACCCCGCCCTCCAGCTCGACCGCGTCCGGAAGGTGTACCGAAGCGGCGACAACGAGACCGTCGCCCTCGACCACGCCACGCTCACGGTCGACGCCGGCGAGATCGTGGCCCTGGTCGGCCCGTCGGGCTCGGGCAAGACCACGCTCTGCTCGATCGCCGGCGGCATCCTCTCGCCCAGCGAAGGCGCGGTCGCCGTCGGCGGCGAGGACATCACCGCCTACTCGGCGAAGCAGCTGACCGACTTCCGGCGGGAGGGCGTGGGCTTCGTGTTCCAGTCGGTGAACCTCGTGCCCTTCCTCACCGCCCGCGAGAACCTGCTGGTCGTCGACGAGCTCGGTCGGCGCACCGGCAAGGCCGCCAGGGACCGGGCCGACCAGCTGCTCGAGGAGCTCGGGCTGCGCGACCGCAGCGGCAACCTGCCGGGCCAGCTCTCGGGCGGCGAGCGCCAGCGCGTGGCCATCGGCCGAGCGCTGATGAACGAGCCGGCGCTGGTGCTCTTCGACGAGCCCACCTCGGCCCTCGACTCCTCGACCGGCGAGCAGGTCACGGAGCTCATCCAGACCGAGATGAAGCAGCGGGGCACCGCGGCGGTGATCGTGACCCACGACGAGCGCATCACGCGCTTCGCCGACCGCACCGTGCGGATCGAGGACGGGCGGCTCGACGCCTGAGGATCGGCGACGCCCGGACCGCGCCGCGCTCGCCCGCGCGGTCAGGGGGCGAACGGCGCGCCGTCGAAGCGGTCGACGGTGGCGAACGCCGCCACCGGCAGGCGGCTGAGCCGGGTGGCCCGCCGCACCGGGTGCCCGAGGAAGACCATGGAGGCCACCGCCCAGGTGTCGGGGAGGCCGAGGAGCGGGCGGGCCTCCTCCTCGGCGCGGGCGAGGAACGTGGTCATCACGCCGCCGAGGTCGCGGGCTCGGGCGGCCAGCAGGATCGAGAGCACGAAGGGGTAGACGGACGCGCCGCCGCTGAGCGTGGGCCGATCGAGGTCCTTGTCCATCATGGCGATGCCGGCGAGGTCGGCGGCCACCACCAGCACCACCGGCACCTGCTCCACCGCGTCGAGCAGCGGGTTGGCCTGCGGGCCGAGCTCCTGGACCGCCTCGGGCCGCTCCACCACGTTGAACGGCGTGACGCCGGCCAGGCGCTCGGCCACGTAGTCGGACCACACCGGGCCGCAGAGGTCGGCCAGCTGGCGGCGCAGGGCCGGGTCGGCCACCACCGCCACCTTCCACGGCTGGCGGTTGCCGCCGCTCGGGGCGAAGCGAGCGTCGTCGAGGATGGCGGCCACCACGGCGTCGGGCACCGGCTCCTCGGTGAAGTCGCGGACCGACGGGTTCGTGCGCAGCGCCTCGAGCAGCTCCATGGCCGCAGGGTAGGTGGCAGGCTGGCCCGGTGAGCGACGACGACGTCTTCCCCGACCGCGACATGAGCCACCGGGACAAGGTGGAGTTCATGCTCGAGCGCGAGGGCTGGGCCATCGACGCCGAGCCCGCCCGCACCGACCCGGCCGCTCCGTTCCCGCGCTACGCCTACACGATCGGGTTGGAGGACCGCTTCGGGTTCCCCGAGCTGTGCGTGGTCGGCCTCTCCCCGGTCGCCTGCCGGGGCCTGTTCGACCTGGTGGTCGACGCCGTCGCCGGCGGGACCGACCTGCCGCTCGGTGCCGCCTTCGTCGGCCTCCTCGAGGGCGACCAGCCCTGCGCGCTCCTGCCGGTCGACGCCGCCGCCGTGGCCTCGCTGTTCCCGTCGCTCACCGAGCACCACCGCCTGGCCAGCGAGGCGGGCGACGCCTTCCGGATGGTCCAGCTCGCGTGGCCCGACGGCAGCGGCACCCTCCCCTGGGAGCCGGGGTTCGCCCCGGAGCTGGCCGCCGCCCAGGTGCTGCTCGGCGAGGCACCCACCGCTGACCCGTCCGGCTGATCGGCGGCGCACCGTGCCGCTGGCCCACCCCCGCACCCGAGGAGGATGCATGGCCACCACCACCAACGGCTCCGTGGAGCTGTTCTACGAGACCTTCGGCGCCGCCACCGACCCCACCCTCCTGCTGGTGAACGGGTTGGGATCGCAGTGCATCAACTTCCCGGAGGCCTGGTGCGAGCGCTTCGTCGCCGAGGGGTTCCAGGTGGTGCGCTTCGACAACCGCGACGTCGGCCTGTCCTCGAAGCTCGAGGGCGTCGAGTACTCCCTGGCCGACATGGCGGGCGATGCCATCGCCGTGCTCGACGCCGTGGGCGTCGAGCGGGCGCACGTGATGGGCCTCTCGATGGGCGGGATGATCGTGCAGCGCCTGGCCATCGACCACGCCGATCGCCTGATCACGGTCACGTCGGTGATGTCGCGCACCGGTGAGCGGGGGTTCGGCGACAGCACCCCCGAGGCCATGGCGTTCCTCACGGGCAAGCCGGCGACGACGCGCGAGGAGCACATCGAGAGCCACGTCGCCGCCATCGCCGTCTACGGCTCGAAGCCCGAGTGGATCGACGACGCCGAGACCCGGGCGCGCGCCGCCGTGGCCTACGACCGGTGCTTCCACCCGGCCGGGGTGGCCCGCCAGATCCGGGCCGTGATGGCCGACGGCGACCGCTCCGCCGCGCTGGCCCAGGTGGCGCTGCCCACGCTCGTGCTCCACGGCAGCCGCGACACGCTGATCCACCCCAGCGGCGGGCGGCGCACGGCCGAGGTGATCCCCGGCGCCCGCTACGTGGAGATCGACGGGCTCGGCCACGACTACCCCGCCCCCGTGTGGGACCAGTGGGTGGGCCTCTGGTCAGCCTTCGTCGCCGAGGCGACCCCCGCCGGCTGAGACGCTGCGGGGTCCGGGCCGCGACGCCTGGCGGCGCCGCTTGGCGTCGTACATGGCGGCGTCGGCGCTGGCGAGCAGCGCCTCGGCGGACCCGTCGCCGCCCGTCGACGACGCCGCCCCGACGCTGGCCTGCAGGTCGAGCAGGGCGCCCCCGAAGCTCACCGGGCCGTCGAGGGCGGCCTCGATGCGGCGGACGGCGTCGGCCGGCGCGAGGGGCCGCTCGTGGTGCGGGCACAGGAGCACGAACTCGTCGCCGCCGATGCGGCCCACGCTGTCGCCGGCGCGAGCGAGGTTGCGCAGCCGGGCGGCCACCACGCGCAGGAGCTCGTCGCCGGCCGGGTGCCCGCACCGGTCGTTGATGGCCTTCAGGCAGTCGAGGTCGACGTAGGCGAGGGTGACCCCGCCTCGCGCCAGCGCAGCGTCGAGCACCGACACGGTCGCCTCGCGGTTGAGGCAGCCGGACAGGGCGTCGTGGCTGGCCCGGTGCTCCAGCTCGGCGGCCAGGCGGCTCCGCTCGGTGACGTCGGCGGCGCACAGGATGACGCCGTCGAAGCCTCCGTGGCCGTCCTCGAGCGGGCGGAGGGTGAGCTCGCATCGACGGGGGACGTCGCCGACCTCCAGGTCGAGCTCGAGCCTGGACGGCGCGCCCTCCAGCGCCGCCGCCAGCGCGGCATCGAGGCGCACCCGGTCGCGCCGCGCCAGCCGGGCGGCGATCGAGTCGATCGACTCGACCGGGCCCACCAGCGCCTGCATCGGGCGGTTGGCGTACACGGCCTGCCGGTCGCGCCGCAGGTGGCACACCCCGATCGGCAGCGCCTCGGCCAGGCGCTGCAGGTGGCGCTCCCGGTCGTGCAGCGCTTCCAGCTCGGCCATCTCGACGGAGATGTCGACCAGCTCCGACAGCACCACCGGGTGCTGCGGGTCGTCGAGCCGGTCCTCGTTGGTGACCTCGACCCAGACGTGGCGTCCGCTGGCGTGGCGGAAGCGCGCCTGCACCCGGCCGTTCCCGGTCCCCGAGCGCATCGCCACCCAGGCGTCGATGGCCCGGTCGATGTCGTCGGGGTGGATGAGGTCGACCGAGCGCCGCCCGACGAGGGCTTCGGCCGGCCAGCCCAGGATCGAGGTGGTCGCCGCGTCGACCGCCAGGAAGGTCCCGACCACGTCGCGCTCCACCCGACCGACCAGCCGGGGACGGCGCTCCACCACCTCGATCGACGCCGCCACCAGCCCGGGATCGGGGGGATCCAGCAGGACGACGTGGAGCCCGTGCGCCCGGCGAGCATCGACCACGAAGAGGTCGACGTCGACCTCGGGGCGGGCCACCAGGTGCACCACGAGGTGGATCACCGGCTCCACCTGCGCCCGCCGCCAGACCTCCGGGATGCCCACCTGGTCGTCGGGCACGAGGAGGTCGAGGGCGGTCGCCCGCTCGAAGGCACCCTGCCCGCGGAGCTCGACCGACGGCGGCAGGCTCGTCAGGCGCCCGTCGGCGCCCAGGCCGCACACCACCGCCGCCGGTCGCTCGCGCAGGAGCGTCGCCAGCGCGGCATCCCCCGCCGTGCTCGTGTCCTCGGCCTCGCGGGTGCGGCGCTCCACGTCTGCCTCCAGGCTCCCTCCACGACCGGGCGAGCGCCCGATCCCACCGTCACCATCGACCGGCCCGGCGGCGGGCCGGAGCGCCCCCCGGCAGAGTTGGGCCAGCGTTGTGCCCGATCGAGCCCCGCCTCACCGGGCCAGGAGCCACGCCGCGGTGAAGGTGACGGAGTTGGTGGCCACGTGGGCGAGCACGGGCGCCAGGAGGCTCCGGGAGCCCAGGCGCAGCCAGGCGAAGACCAGGCCGGCGACGGTCGTGGCCGCCACCGTGCCCGCCACGGTGAGGAGCCGACCCCCGGTCGACGCCGCCGCCTCGCCCAGCGCGGCGCTCTGCGCGGCGCTGTTCCACGCCGTGATGACGTGCCACCACCCGAACAGCACCGCTGACCCCACCGCCGCCGCCCGCGCGCCGGCCGTGCGCAGCAGCAGCCCCAACAGCACGCCACGGAAGGCCAGCTCCTCCAGCAGGACCGTGCCGAGCGGGATGACGAGCAGCGCCCGCCGCAGGAACGCCCCCGTGGCGACCTCGGCCCGGTCGTCCTCGAACCAGGCGCTCGTGCCGGGCAGGAGGGCGGCCACCACGACCACGACCGTCACCAGGCCCAGCGCCGCGACGCCCCAGCGCAGCCCCGCCGCGAGGTCGCGCTGGGCCAGGCCCAGCTCCTCCCACGACAGGTCCGCCCGGCGCGCCAGGAGCCCGAGCGCCCCGGCCGTGGCCAGGTTGAACCAGAGGTGGGCGGCGCCGGGCACCACCGTCGAGCGCAGCCCCACGGCGACGACCAGTGCCGCCACCGCAGCGGCCAGCCACCGACGCCCGTCGCCCGACCCGGAGGCGGCCGGGCTCACCCGCGCAGGTGGTCCTGCAGGCGCACGGTGTCGTCGGCGGTCCAGCCGTCGGGCGGGGCGATGGCCGCCCAGCTGGCCACGAACGCCAAGCGGTAGTCGTGGCCGAAGCCGGGCGGGGCGCCGAAGCCGGCGGCGAGGTCCGCCACGCCCTGCACGCCGGTGACGATCGGGAACCAGCGCACGCGGTCGGGCACGTCGTAGCCGGTGGGGTCGTCGGTCCACTCTGGTGCCGACCACAGGCTGTCGGCGCTCCAGAACGTCACCGGGTCCGACGGGTGCTGCACGTAGAGGATGCGCGGTGCCTCCCACGACGGGTCGTCGTCGAGCAGGTCCTCGGGCTGGTTCGAGAAGCGCACGGACGTGCCGCCGTCGAAGACGGGACGCCAGACCGGCGAGCCGGGGTCGCGCGCACGGATGATCTGGGACCAGATGAGGTTGCCGTTGGTGGGGCCGGTGAAGAGGGCGCCGTCGGTCCGGGCGACCAGGTTGGCCACGGACGAACGGGCGTCGACCCCGGCGAAGGGGGCCTCGCCGCCGAAGGAGCCGAGGCTCTGGCCGAACACCACCAGCTTCGGGCGAGTGGCCTCCGGGAGCGCGGCCCAGTGCTCGTGCACGGCGTCGAAGAGGGCCGACCCGGCCTCGGTGGCCACGTCGGCGTCGACCAACGTGGAGATCCAGCTGGGCAGGTAGGAGTACTGCATGGCCACCATGGCGGTGTCGCCGGCGTGCAGCTGCTCGAGCGCCACCGCAGCGTCGGGATCCACCCAGCCGGTGCCGGTCACGGTCGTGACCGCGAGGACCGAGCGCTCGAAGCCACCCGTGCGCTCGAGCTCGGCCACGGCCAGCGCCGCCCGCGCCTCGGCGTCGTCGGCCGACCGCAGGCCGACGTAGACGCGCACGGGCTCCTCCACCGCCCCGTCGTGGAAGGCCTCGAGGTCGGCCGTGGTGGTGGCCTCGGCCACGAAGGTGCGGCCCTGGCGGCCGAGGTCGTCCCAGTCGACGAGCGAGCCGGCGCCGCCGGAGACGGCGCGGCTCACCGGCTGCTCGACGCCGTCCTCGGTGCTGTCGTCGACCGCGCCGAAGGCCGAGCGGACCCGGCCCTCGAAGCGGTCGAAGAGCACGTCGGTGGCGACGAACCGCCCCACCAGCACCACGACCAGCACGGTCAGCACCGCGGCACCGGGGCGGGGCAGGAGGCGGGAGGTCAGCCGGTCGGTGGCCAGGATCCCGCGCCAGCCGATGCGCCCCAGCACGGTGAGCACCACGAGCAGGACGGCGGCCACGAGCACCATGGGGATGGCCGCTGCGGCCCCGATCGGGCCGAGCTCGACCAGCTCGCGCTGCTCGTCCTGCCAGCGGGGCCACACGACGGCGCCCGCCACGACCACGATCGCCCCGGCGACGGCGAGGCCGCGCCAGGCGAGGGTGCGCGTCGGCGCCGCCGGCTGCCGGCCGGTGCGCTCGAGCACGAGGTGGACCAGGCGCCCGGCCGCGGTCCCGAGCACGATGCCGATGCCGGCGCACACGGCGCTCACGGCGGCCTGCGCCACCCACGTCCGGGGCATGAGGGTGGGCACGAGGGACTGCCACCAGAACAGCAGCCCCACCGCGATGCCGCCGAAGCTGGGGCGAGCCAGGAGGCGGCGGCGGGATGTGGTGCCGGCCACAGGGTCGGCCGGGGGCTCGGTGCTCACCCGGCTCGGAGCTCTCGTCCGCCCGCCTCCGCCCACTGCGACCGCACCGAGCCCCGAAGGCGCTCGACGGCGCGGGACTGCGCCGCGATGCCGGTGAGGGCGAGGACGAGGTAGAGGGCGTACCACCACCAGCCGTCGTCGAGGCGCTCGGTGGTGGTCCGGCTGGTGAGCTCGCTCGTCTCCCGCACGCCGGCGAGCAGCATGGCGCCCGCCACCATCGTGCTGGCCCCGGCCAGCGCGCTGAGGAGCATGAGCACGAGCCCGGGCAGGTCGCCGACGATGGCGAGCAGCGCCAGGAGCGTCCCGACGGCGACGCCGACCAGGACGATGAGCCACGACCACGAGACCCCGAGCGCCACCATGGCGCTGGTGCCGAGGGCGAAGCCGATCGAGCCCATGGCCAGCACGATCGACACCTCGAAGTAGAGGTAGGCGAGGCCACCGAAGACGATGGCCAGCCCGAAGCCGACCGCCCAGGCCAGGCCCGTGCGGAGGAAGCCGTCGTCGCCGGTGTTGGCCACGAACCCGGCGCCCAAGACGAACCCGGCGAAGGCGCCCCAGATCGGGATGATCACCCGCAGGGCCAGGTAGCCGCGGAAGCAGAAGAGCGCTCCGACGACCACTGCGAGAACACCAATGACCACGTCTTCCACGGCCGCCCCCTCGATGTGTGTGACCTGACGTCAGGCAGGAGTCTCGCGCAACACCTGAACGGCTGCGGACGCACAATGGCAAACCGTTCGCATGGCAGACTTCGCGCTGCATGACGACGTCCGAGCGCCGGCGATCGCCACCGGTCCGAGCGCTCCAGCGCCTGCGCCGGGTCACCGGTCGATCGATCGTGCAGATCGTGCTCCTCGGCGTCGCCGTGGTCACCGTGCTGTCGGCGCTGGCGGGCGTCGACGTCGAGGCCGTCGTCGAGCAGCTGGGCCGCGCGTCGTGGCGCTGGGTGGCGCTGGGGCTGGTGGTCGCGCAGCTCCCACGGATCGCCCAGGCCGTCTCGACGATGGGCGCGTCGCCGGTGCCGCTGCCCCTCGGGCACCTCTACGCGCTGCAGCTGGCGGTGTCGTACGTGAACCTGGCCATCCCGGCCAGCGCCGCTCGGATCGCCGTGAACGTGCGCTTCTTCCAGCGCCAGGGGCTGCCGGCCGGCGCAGCGCTGGCGGTGGGGGCGCTCGACGGCGTCGGGGGCTTCCTCGTGCAGGTGGTGCTCCTGCTCGGGGTGCTCACCCTCACCGGCGCCACCCTCGACCTCGATCTCGACCTCTCGTTGGGCGACGGGCCGGGGCGGCTGCTGCTCTACCTCCTCGTGGTGGTCGGCATCGCGGTGCTCGTCGTGGGCGTCGTCGAGCCCTGGCGCCGCTGGGTGGCCGACTGGGTGGGCCGGCTGGTGCGCGACGCCCTGGTGGCCGCTCGGGGCCTGCGCTCCCCCCGGCGCTCCGTGCTCCTGCTCGGGGGGAACCTCGCCAGCGAGGTGCTCTTCGCCCTGGCCCTCGGCTGCTTCGCCCGCGCCTTCGGCGTGCCGATCGGGCTCGACACGCTGCTGCTGGTCAACCTCAGCGTGGCGCTGCTGTCCGGCCTGATCCCGGTGCCCGGCGGCATCGGGGTGACCGAGGCCGGGCTCACCTACGGCCTGGTCGGGGCGGGGATGCTGGAGGAGACCGCCTTCGCGGCGGTGCTCCTCCACCGGCTGGCCGCCTTCTACCTGCCCCCCATCTGGGGGTTCTTCGCCTTCCGCTGGCTGGAGCGCAACGACCACCTCTGAGCGGCGCCCGGCCCCGGCGTCAGCCCAGGAACCGGGCCTTCTGCGCGGCGAACTCCTCCTCGGAGAGCACGCCGGCGTCGCGCAGCTCGGCCAGCCGCTTCAGCTGCTCCACCACGTCGTCGGTGAGCACCGGCGCACCCGGCGGCGGGGCGGCCGGGGCCTGGGCCGCCACCTGCTGGGCGACCGCCGCCTCGATGGCGGCCTGCTGCTGCGCCTCGGCGCCCACCTGGGCGAGCCGAGCCTGCTCCGCCGCCGCCTGGTTGCGCTGCGCGCCCCGGGCCCCCACGGCGTTGGCCGTGCCGACCACCGCCGCGGTCCGCACCATCGATCCGGCCAGGCTCGGCCGTCGTGCCAACCCTCTGCGCCTCATGTGCTCTCCTCTGCTCCGGCAGCCGCCAGGGCTGCATCGATGGCGCCGCGCGGGATGCGCTCGCCGAAGGCCAGCTCGCCGCCGGCGTCCCACACCGCGGCCGCCAGGTCGCTCGCCCACAGGTCCTCCCACACGATGAACAGCGCCGAGGACCCCGGGTCGAGCGTCGCGCCGACCTCGGCGATGTCGTCGCTGCCGATGACCCCCTCGACCTCCCCCTCCACGTCGGCGAGGGCGCGGCCCTCGTCGAGGTCGTCGAACTCGTGGTGGTGCACGGTGCCGTCGGCGTCGCGCTTGATGAACACCAGGTCGAGGACGTGCACGGTGCCGGCGGCGACGAGCCGCCCGATCTCGGGGACGATCCGCTCGTCGATGCGGTCGCCGGGGAAGCGGAGGACGAGGTACTCGACCGGGGCGGTCTCCATGCTGGCTCCTTGGTGGTGCGGGTGGCGGGACGGGGGACGGCGGTCAGAACGACCAGATCTGGGGCACGAGCAGGACGGCCACCACGAGGAACCACAGGAGCATCGGGAGGCCGAGCTTCCAGTAGTCCCCGAACCGGTAGCCGCCGGGGCCCATCACCATGAGGTTGGCGGGGGTGGCGACCGGGGTGAGGAAGGCGCCGGCCGCCGCGACGGTGACCGACATGAGCACCGGCCGAGGCGACACCGCCAGCTCCGCCGCGGCGGTCACCGCGATCGGGATCACGATGAGGGCGGTCGCCATGTTGCTGATCAGCTGCCCGAGCACCGCGGTGAGGACGAAGAGCCCCAGGAGCAGCGCGTACGGGCTGCCGTCGCCCACGATGTCGACCAGGCGCTCGGCCAGGGTGGCGGCGGCGCCGCTCTCCTGGATCGCCGTCGACAGCGGCAGCATGCCGCCCACCAGGACGACGGTGGTCCACGAGATGCCGCGGTAGGCCTGCTCCATCGAGAGCACCCGGAGCAGGACCATGGCCCCGGCGGCCAGCATCCCGGCCACCACCGTGGGGACCACCCCGGTGATCAGCAGCACCACCATGCCCACGAGCACGACGATGGCCTCCTTGGCCCGCAGCCCCAGCGGCACCGCCTGCCGGCGCACGAGGTCGGGCCGGTCCACCACCAGCACATCGGGATCGATCAGCGTCTGGTCGAGGGCGTCCCAGGTGCCCTGGAGCAGCAGGGTGTCGCCGGCCGCCAGGGTCACCTCCTCCGGCCCGAGGTCGGCCCCGCGGCGCTGGATGGCCAGCACGACGAAGTCGCGGCTGGCCGTCACCATCCCGGGGAACATCCGCTGGCCGATCAGCTCGGAGCGCGGGGCCACCACCACCTCGCCCACCCCCGAGCCGCGGTTCAGCAGGTGGCGGGCGCTCTCGTCGTCGAGGGGCTCGGACTGCAGCACGAGCCCGTGGTCGGCCGCCAAGGCGTCGACCGAGGCGGCGGGGCCCCGCGCGATCACGATGTCGCCCGGTCCGAGCGGGACCTCGCTGATCGGGCGCGAGGGCACGGGGGTCGCCGGCCCGCCGGAGAAGCCGAGGAGCTGGAGCCCGGCGTACGTGGACAGGTCGAGCTCGTCGTGCCGCCGCCCGATGAGCGGCGAGGTGGGCAGGACCAGCAGGCGCACCACGCCCTGCTCGTTCAGGTACTGGTCGAAGAGCGTCCGGGCGTGCTCGCTGAGGTTCGACGGGATCTCCCGCGCGCGGCGGTTCGGCAGCACGCGCGGGCCGAGCACCACGGCGATCAGGATCGTGCCGGCGAGGAGCGGGATGCCGACGAACGAGAACTCGAGGTAGCCGAACCGGCTCCCGCCGGTGGCCACCACCGCGTCGGACACGATGACGTTCACGGGCGTGCCCGTGAGCGCCAGCATCGACCCGGCATGGGCGGCGAAGGCCAGCGGCATCACGAGCTGCGACGGCGACCGGTCCAGGCGGATGGCCATCACCACCACCATCGGCAGCAGCGCCGCCACCGCGCCGTTCACGCTGATCAGCGCGGTCAGGACGGCGACGAGCAGCATCACGAGCACGAGGAGGCGGGTCCCGCTGCTGCCGGCTCGGGCGATCACCCGCTGGCCGGCCCAGGCGGTGACCCCAGTCGCGTCGAGCGCCTCGCTGACGACGAACAGCGAGGCGATCAGCACCACCGTGGAGTCGCCGTAGCCCGCCAGCACCTGCTCGATCTCGAGCACACCGGTGGCGTACAGCGTGAGCCCGGCACCGATCGCCACCAGCTCGACCGGGAAGCGGTTCCAGACGAACAGCACCACCACCGCGCCGAGCACGAGGAAGCTGATCGTGCTGTCGGCCATGCGGGCGGACCCTACCGGTGCGCATCGCCGGCGACCATGGGATCTCGACCGGTTCCATTGGGTCAAAACCGGCGATTCCCGCCGCTTCCATTCAAGGCTCGCGCAGGATGGCCATTTGTGCCGATGACGGTGCATGGTCCGGCGGTCTGCGGTGTTGTACCGGTTCGAATCGCTTCGCCCAGATCTGCTCGTGGTGCTGGCTTCATTGGCCGGTCCGCGCGCTTGAAGTTCCCCCTCCATTGCTGCATCCTTCGGTCGCTCGTTCCGGTGCGGAACGTCCACCGGAGAGGAACCCACATGCCCTCGGAGCCAGCGTCGGACTTCACCCCGATCCCCTCGCACGCGGGGGTGGCCGCCACCGCCGTGACCGCCGCCAGCGCCGTGCCGGAGGCCGTCGACGCCGTCGGCTTCCCGGTGGCCACGGGCGGCGACGTGCCCGCGGCCCTCGAGCTCGACCGCGCCACGCTCGAGGGCGCCGGCTTCGACAGCGCCATCGGCGCCACGCTCACGGTGCCCGGCACCGGCCACGCCCCACGCGTCGCCATCGGCGTGGGCGACGCCGCCGACCTGACCCACGTGTCGATGCGCGATGCCGCAGCAGCGTTCGGGCGGGCCACCGCCGGCCACCGGCGGCTCGCGCTGGTCCTGGGCGACCTCGGCGGGCTCCCCGCCGACGCCGTCGCCCAGGCCGTCGTTGAGGGCGTCCTGCTCGCCCGCTACCAGTACGACGCCCTGCGCAGCGTCGCCCGCGGCACGCAGCTCGACGAGCTCACCCTCGTGACCGAGCCCGAGCACCACGAGGGCATCGCCGCCGGCGCGGGCCGGGGACGGGCGCTTGCCGGGGCGACCATGGTGGCGCGCGACCTGGCCAACACGCCGCACAGCCACCTCAGCGCCTCCCGGCTGGCCGAGCTCGCCGAGGAGGTCGGCCCAGCCGCCCGGCTCGGCGTCGAGGTGGTCGGCGAGGACGAGCTGGTGGCCCTCGGGTGCGGCGGCCTGCTGGGGGTGAACGCCGGGAGCACCGAGCCGCCGCGCATGATCAAGCTCACCTACGAGCCCGAGGGTCCGCCCACGGCCCGCCTGGCCCTGGTGGGCAAGGGGATCATGTACGACTCGGGCGGGCTGAGCCTGAAGCCGGGCGACGAGGTCCACGCCCAGATGAAGAACGACATGTCCGGCGCCGCCGCGGTGTTCGCCGCCATGACGACCCTGGCCGAGGTGGGGTGCCCGGCCGCCGTCACCGCCTGGCTGATGTGCACCGACAACATGCCCTCCGGCACCGCCATGGCCCTCGGCGACGTGATCACCATCCGCGGCGGCACCACCGTCGAGGTCGTGAACACCGACGCCGAGGGTCGGCTGGTGATGGCCGACGCGCTCGTGCTGGCCACCGAGGAGGGCACCTTCGACGCCATCGTCGACATCGCCACGCTCACCGGGGCCTGCATGCGGGCGCTGGGCACCAAGGTCGCCGGCGTCATGGGCAACCACCCGGGCCTGATCGAGCAGATCCGAGCGGCCGCCGACGCCACCGACGAGCCCGTCTGGGAGCTCCCGCTGGAGCGCCGCTACCGACCGGACATCGCGTCGACCGTCGCCGACATCAAGAACCTCGGCACCGCCAACGGCGGCGCCATCCACGCCGCCCTCTTCCTGGCCGAGTTCGTGGGCGACACCCCCTGGGCCCACATCGACATCGCCGGCACGGCTCAGACCCCGGCGGACACCCTGTGGCACACGGCCGGCTGCAGCGGGTTCGGCGCCCGGCTCCTGGTGCAGCTGGCCCTCGACCTCACGGCGCCCGCCGCCTGAGCGGGCCGACCCGCCGACCACCCACGCAGCACGACGAAGGGCAACCACATGGCGTCGACCACGGCAGACAGCGGCGGGAGCTCGAAGATGCTCGACGCCATCGAGCGCATGGGCAACAAGGTGCCCCACCCGGTGATCATGTTCCTCTACCTGATCGGCTTCATCGCCGTGCTCTCCGCCGGCCTGGCGTGGGCCGACGTCAGCGTGACGGAGAACGTGGCCATCCCCGTGCCGAAGGCCCAGCTGGAGGACCTCAGCAACGCGCTCGGCGGGTCGGTGGTGCCCTACGACGTCTACACGCAGACGCAGGTGACGCTGCCGGACTACATCATCGAGGAGCAGACGTTCTCGGTGCAGAGCCTGCTCTCGACCGACGGCATCCGCTTCATCTTCTCGTCGTTCGTCGACAACTTCGCCGGCTTCGCCGTGGTGGCGGTGACCTTCGTGGCCATGATGGGCGTGGGCGTGGCCGAGAAGGCCGGGATGATGGCGGCGCTCATCCGCAAGCTGGTGGCGGTGGCGCCCACCGCGCTCATCGCCTTCATCATCATCCTCGTGGGCGTGCTCTCGAGCGTGGCCAGCGATGCGGGCTACCTCATCCTGATCCCCCTGGGCGCGGCGGCCTTCATGAGCCTCGGTCGCCACCCGCTGGCCGGGCTGGCCGCCGCCTACGCCGGCGTGAGCGCCATCTTCGGCGTGAACATCCTCATCACGCCGATCGACTCGATGCTCACGGAGATCACCAACGAGGCCATCGGGTTGGCGGGCGGCGAGCCCATCACGATCACCGCCAACTACTACTTCGCCGCCGCGTCGACCGTGCTCATCGCCATCGTGGCCGCCGTGATCACCGCCCGGATCGTGGAGCCCCGCCTCGGCACCTACGACCCCTCCCACGGCGAGCTCGACGCCGTGGAGACCGACCTCGACGACGAGGCCCTGGCCGCCGAGGCCCGCGGGCTCAAGTTCGCCTTCCGGGGCCTGCTGCTCGTGGTGCTGCTGGTGACGCTGCTCACCGCTCCCAGCGGCGCACCCCTGCGGGAGCCCACCACCGGCGCCATCGTGGGCACCACCCCGTTCATGGCCAGCCTGATCTTCATCATCTCGCTGCTGTTCCTCGGCTGCGGCATCGCCTACGGGATCGGGGCCAAGACCCTCCAGGGCAGCGCGGATGTGATCGACGCGGTCACGAAGACCTTCGCCGGGCTGGCCAGCCTGATCTTCATGCTGCTGATGATCAGCCAGTTCATCGCCTTCTTCAACTACACCAACCTCCCGCGGGTGGCGGCGGTGGAGATGGCCGGCGTGCTCGAGGAGGCGGGCTTCGGGGCCCTCCCGCTCCTCGTCGGCATGATCCTGGTGATCGTGCTGCTGAACATCGTCATCCCGGGTGTGGTGCCGAAGTGGGCGATCTTCGCACCGGTGTTCATCCCGATCTTCGTGCGCCTCGACGTCGCCCCCCAGACCGTGCTGGCCGCCTACCGGGTGGGTGACTCCCCCACCAACGTGGTCACCCCGCTGATGGTGTACCTGCCCTTCATCGTCACCATCGCCCAGCGCTACGACAAGCGAGCTGGCATCGGCACGATCGTGGCGCTGATGCTGCCCTACGTCCTGGGGATCCTGGTGGCCTGGCTGGGCCTGTTCATGCTCTGGTTCGTCCTGGGCATCCCGCTCGGCCCCGGCTCGCCCGTCGGGACCTGAGCCGAGCGGTCCCGGCGCGACAGGGTCCCCGGCGCCGAGCACCGGGGACCCTGGACGAGCACGGCGGCGGACCGCCGGATGGCGCAGCGGTGCTGGCTAGGAGGCGAGGACCTTGGCCTTGAGGGCTGCGAACTCGGCGTCGTCGATGACGCCCTGCGCCTTGAGGTCGGCCAGGCGGGACAGCTCGTCGGCAGCGCTGGGGGCGGTGCCGGCGGCCTGCTGGATGTACTCGCGCACGACGGCCTCGTTGCTCTGGGCGACCGCGAGCTGCCGCTCGGCCATCTTGTCGCCGCGGCTGATGAGGTACACGAACACGCCGAGGTAGGGCGTGACGATGACGAACAGCAGCCAGAGCACCTTGGCCACGCCGCCGAGGTCCTTGCTGCGGAAGATGTCGCCGAAGACGTTCAGCAGCAACATGATCCAGAGCACGAAGAGGAAGAACCAGAACAGCGACCAGAGGACCTGACCGACGCCGAACGAGGCTGCGAGCATGTGGGGACTCTCCTGGGATGGATGGTGTGACGGAAGGCGGTTTCGTCCCGGGGAGCAGGTGCCGCCCGGCGGCGCGAGCGTACCCCTCGCGGCCTCGGACGGAGCGGGCTCAGGCCGGTCGGGCCAGCACCGCCACCGCGGCGAGGTAGACCCCCAGCGACGCCCCGATCGCCACCAGCGAGCCGAACGAGGGCGGCAGCGCCACCAGGGCGAGCAGCGCCACGAGGAACCCGCCCAGGGCCAGGGCGTCGCGGTGGCGGGCGACGGCCGCCACGGCGCTGCCGGCACCCCCCGACCCCCCGCCCCGGACCCGGCCGCGCAGCCATCGGGCCGACGGGCTGCCGCCGGCGAGGAAGGCGGCCGCCGCCACCAGCAGGCCGGCGAGGGCCAGGCCCCGGGTGATGGCCTCGAGGCTGCCCACGATGCGCCGCACCACGGCGGCGGCCGCCGACTGGTCGACGCCGTCGGAGATGAGGTCGACCACGTGCTCGGCGGCCGCGCTGACCACCGCGCCGCTCACCACCAGCGCGCCGGAGACGACCAGCCCGAGCACCACCACGGTCCGACGTCGGTCGGTGGAGAGGGCGACGGCGGCGGCGACGACTGCCAGGGCCACCACCACGGTGAGCGCCACCAGGCGATCGAAGAGGGCGACGCCGTCCTGCGCCTGCTGCAGCGAGTCGGATCGGAACACGGTGATCTGCCCGAAGGTCGGGGCCAGGTCGACGCCCAGCGACGCGCCCAGCGCGTCGATCGAGTCGCTCGCCGGCGCGCCCCAGTCGACGGGCGGGGGCGTGAACGACCGCGGCAGGATCCCCAGGTCGTCCATGCGCTGGAGCAGGAGGGCGACGGCGGGCACCAGGTTGAGGGTCACCGAGCCGTCCTCGGCCACCAGCGCCCCGCCCGACCCCGTCAGCACCTGCACCGCCTGGCGGTGGGCCACCCGGTTGGCCTCCACCCACAGCGTGCGGAACTGGTCGGTCTGCAGCAGGGCGGTGGCCTGGTCGGTGAGGTAGCCCTGGAACGCGGTGGACAGCGGCCCGGCGAGGAAGGCCGCCTCGTCGGGCAGGGCCGCCGCCGCCCGGGCCTCCACGTCGCCCGCCAGCACGGCCTGGTCCACCAGGTACACGGCCACCGCCCGGGTGACCTCTGGGTTGTCGGCGAGCGGCCCCACCGTGGCCACCCACTCGTCGGTGTCGAGCAGCACGCGGTGGCTCCACACCGCGATCGAGCTCACGAAGGTGGCGACGGCGGCCAGCGCCACGAGGGCCACCACCAGCCGCGGCCGAGCCTTCCCCGGAGCGTCGCCGGCGGGCGCGCTCGGCGCGCTGCCCGCCGATCCCGCCGCCTCCGGTGATCGCGCCCGATCCACGGACCGACCCTACGCAACGCGCTCCGCGAGCGCGGCGTACGCTGCGCCGACCTGCTCCTCCCAGCCCCCGAGGTGCCTGCGTGGCTCCCGCCCCTCCGTCCCAACCCGCCGCCGCCGAGGAGCGCATCACCTGGGTGCGCCACCCTGCCGACGCCGCCCGCCTGGTCCTGGCGGCGGTGGTGTGGCTGCTCGTGGGTGGGCTCGCCCTCGTCTACCCGGAGGATGCCCGCGGCCTCTCGACGCGGGTGGTGCTGCTCGTCGACGGCCTCCCCGACAGCGTGGCCATGGCGGTGGTGGGGCTCGTGCAGGCCGCCGCCGTGCTCGCCCCGCTGGCCGCCCTCGTGCTGGTCCGCCGGGGCCGGTGGCGCGAGCTCGGCCTGGCCGTCGCCGCCGCCGCCGCCACGGCGCTGCTCGGCTCGCTGCTGAGCGGCTCGCTGGCCGACGGCGTGCCGAGCGCGATCATCGCCGAGGGCGAGCGGCCGTCGTGGATCACCGGGTCCGCCTTCCCGTCGGGCGCCTACCTCGCGGGGGCGGCGGCGGCCGCCACCGTGCTGGCGTCGGCCGTGCCCCGCTCCTGGCGGCGCACCATCTGGGCGGCCGTGGCGGTGGTGGCGGTGGCCCGGGTCATCACCGCGGTCGAGACGCCGATCGGGCTGGTGAGCGCGGTGGCGGCGGGCACCTTCGTCGGCTCGCTCGTGATGCTGGCGGCTCGGGCGCCGCTGCGCTGGCCGCCGGGCGAGGCGATCGTCGGCGCCCTCCAGCGCGCCGGGGTGCCGGCCGCCAGCGCCGCCCCCACCGCCTCCCGGCACCGCCACGGTCCGACCTACGAGGTCACCGGCGACGAGGGCGGCCGCCTCTTCGTGAAGCTGGTGGGCCGCGACGAGCGCGACGCCGAGCTGCTCACCCGGGCGGTGCGGGCGCTGCGGGTCAACAGCCCGAGCGACCGACCCGCGCTGAGCCCCGTCGACACGATCCGGCACGAGGCGCTGAACCTGGTCCTGGCGGCCCGCACCGGCGCCTCCGTGCCCGCGCTGGTCGCGGTCGCGCCGTCCGACGAGCACGGTGCGCTGCTGGTGATGGAGCACGTCGAGGGGCGCCGCCTCGACCAGCTCGACGACGTGCCCGACGTCGTCGCCCAGGCCGCCTTCCAGCAGCTGGCCGCCCTCCACGCCGGCCGGATCGCCCACGGCTGGGCCAGCCTGCACCACCTCCTCGTGACCCCCGACGGCGAGGTCACGCTGCTCGACCTCCGGTGGGCCACGGTCTCGGCCACCGAGCTCCAGCTGGCCAAGGACCTGGCGGAGCTGCTGGCCGCCATGGCCGGTGCCATCGGCGTGGAGCGGACGGTCACCGCGGCCCGAGCGTCGTTCACGGCCGCCGAGCTGGCCGCGGCCCTGCCCATGGTGCAGCCGCTGGCGGTGGCGCCGGAGACCCGCGCCGTGGCGCGGCGCGACAAGCAGCTGCTGCCCAGCCTGCGCGCCGCGGTGCAGGAGGCCGCCGGGGTCGCCGAGTACGAGATGGCGAAGCTGGACCGGCTCAGCCTCCGCAAGGTGGTGGTGTTCGTCGCCACGCTCGTGATGGCGAACCTGCTCCTCTCGCTGCTCGGCAACGCCGGCGAGATCGGGGAGGCCGTCCGCCAGGCCGATCTGACGTACCTGCCCCTGCTCGCCATCGTGCCGCTGCTCGGGTTCCCCGCCGGGGCGGTGAGCCTCATGGGCGCCGTGCAGGTGCGCCTCGCGCTGCTGCGCACCACGGAGCTGATGTTCGCCCAGAGCTTCCTCAACCGGTTCACGCCGGCCAACGCCGGCGGCATGGCGCTGCGCACCCGCTTCCTGCAGAGCAACGGGGTGCCCCTCGTGAACGCAGCGTCGAGCGTCGCCATCACCAGCGCGGCGTCCGGCGTGATGCAGATGACGATGGCCGCCACCTTCTTCGCCTGGGCAGGGCGGTCGAGCGACGCGGTGAGCTTCTCGCTCCCCTCGGGCCAGGTGGTGGCCGTGGTGGTGGTGGTCCTGCTGGCCCTCGTGGGCGTCGGCATGGCCACCGCGTTCGGTCGCAAGCTCCTGCGGGAGCTCCGGGTCAACCTGCTGTCGATCCTCCGCGACCTCCGAGCGCTGGGCTCCCAGCCCACCAAGCTGCTCATGCTCTTCGGCGGGGCGCTGGCCGGGAAGCTGGCCGCCATCGTCACCTTCGTGCTGACCATGCAGGCGTTCGGCGTGTCGCTCGACTTCGCCGTGGTGGGCGCCATGTACATCACCGCCACCACGGTGGCCTCGGCCTCCCCCACCCCCGGCGGCGTGGGCGCCATCGAGGCCGCCCTCACCGCGGGGCTCACGGGCCTGGGCGAGGATCCCGGGCAGGCCGCTGCCATCGTGCTGGTGTTCCGGCTGTTCAGCTACTGGCTGCCCATCCTCCCGTGCTGGCTCCTCCTCACCCGGATGCAGCGCTCCGGCGAGGCCTGAGCCTCCCGCGCCGGCACCCCCCGCTGGCGCGCCGCGCTCCGCTCCGCCATCCTCGACCGGTGCCCGACGCCCCCGTGCCCCCTGCCCCCGCCCGCCTCGGCCGGCTCACCGCCGACGTGCTGGTCACGACGACGTCGGCGGCCGTGCTGGTGCTGGAGATCCTGGCCGGGCGGCTGCTGGCGCCGTACCTCGGCGTGACGCTCCAGACCTACACCGGGATCATCGGGACGGTGCTCGCCGGGATCGCCGCCGGCACCTGGCTCGGCGGGTGGCTGGCCGACCGCCACGATCCCGCCCGCCTGCTCGGGCCGGCGCTGGTGGTGGGCGGGGGGCTGTCGCTGCTCTCGGTGCCCATCATCCGGGTGCTCGGTCCCGCCTGGTCGGACGGCGGGGCGCCCGCCATCGTGCTCCTCGCGGCGGCCGCCTTCCTCGCCCCGGCGCTGGCGCTCTCGGCGGTCACCCCGCTGGTCATCAAGCTGCAGCTGCGCCACGTGGGCGAGACGGGCGCGGTGGTGGGCCGGCTCTCGGCCCTCGGCACGGTCGGGGCCATCGGCGGCACCTTCCTGGCCGGGTTCGTGCTGATCGAGCTGGCGCCGACCAGCCGGCTCATCCCGCTCATCGGTGCCGTCCTGGTCCTCGCCGGCGCGGTGGTGTGGGTGCGGCTGGCCCGCCCGACGCCGCGGCTGGCCCTCGGGGTGGTGGCCCTGCTGGCGCTGCCCCTCGGCGGCACCCTCGCCATGGACGATCGCTGCGAGGTCGAGACCCGCTACTACTGCGCCAGCGTGGAGGTCGACCCGCAGCGGCCCTCCGGCCGGGTGCTCGTGCTCGACGACCTCCGCCACAGCTACATCGACCTCGACGACCCCACCCACCTCGAGTTCCGCTACATCGCCGCCTTCGCCGCCGCCATCGATGCCCGGTGGCCCGGGCCCGTGCCCCTCGACGCCCTGCACGTCGGGGGCGGTGGCTTCACGCTCCCCCGGTGGCTCGAGGCCACCCACCCGGGCTCGCGCAGCGTCGTGCTGGAGCTCGATCCCGGGGTGGTCGCCCTCGGGGAGGACCGCCTGGGGCTCGAGCTCTCCGCCGACCTGCGGGTCGTCGTCGGCGATGCCCGGCTCGGCGTCGCCGACCGCCCCGACGCCAGCGCCGACCTCGTGGTGGGCGACGCCTTCGGGGGCGTCGCCGTCCCGTGGCACCTGGCCACCGTCGAGTTCACCGAGGAGCTCGCCCGCGTGCTGCGCCCCGGCGGGCTCTACGTGGCCAACATGATCGACCGCGGCCCGCTCGGCTTCGCCCGAGCCGAGACGGCCACCGCCGCCTCGGTGTTCGAGCACGTGGCGGTGGCGGGCTCGCCCGCGGCCCTCGAGGGGTTCGGTGGGAACCTCGTGCTGGTCGCGTCCGACGACGAGCTCGACCTCGACCGGCTGGCCAGCGCGCTGGAGGCCACCGGCCAGCAGGTGCTGTCCGGCGCGGAGCTCGAGGCCTGGGTGGGCGACGCCGACGTGCTCACCGACGACCTCGCCCCGGTCGACCAGCTCATCACCCCCCGGAGCTGACGGCCCGGGCGGAGCTCCCCGCCCGCCCGGTCAAGGGAGCTCACGGGCGCGGTGGAGCTGCGACCGCAGCGAAGCCGACACGTCGATGCCCAACGCCGACAGCAGGTTCCCGACGGGTCGGATGACCTCTGCCGATCGCGGGCCGTCGAGGGCCACCACGACGACCCGATCGATGCGCTCGGCCAAGGCGTCGAGCTCAGCGGCCGGGACCAGCAGCCGCTCGAGGGCTCGGCGGTCCACGGGGTGGCCCGACGGGTGGGCGAGCAGCAGCCACCGGGCGCTCATGGAGGCGGTGGTCGACGTCGAGCCGCCCAGGCCGGCCACGGTGACCTCCCTCAGGTCGATCGTCCGGGTGCGGCCCAGCAGCGAGCGCACGGCGAGCCGGGTGCCCTGCAGGCGTCGGGGCGCCCCACCGGCCCAGAAGGCGCGCGGCGGCACGAAGCGCAGGTAGAGCGCGGCGAAGGCGACCACGCCGACGGCGGCCACCACGCTCGGCGGCCAGAGGGCGACCACCAAGAGCGACGTCGCCAGCGGTGGGAAGGCCCACACGGCGCGCACGCCGAAGTGCGCCGGCCCGAAGCCGATGTCGGCGTCGAAGCCCTCCCCGGGGTCGGCGCCCAGCTCCTCGAGGCGCGCCGCCGCAGCCATCTCCCGGCAGGCCACCGCGACCATGCGCGGCGTGAACCCGAGCCCGTTGCGCCGCTCGAGGTCGGCGCCGGAGGCCACCAGCGCCCCGACGGCGTGCAGGTTCCCGTTGGCGGCGGCGTGGTGCAGCGCCGTGGAGCCGGAGTCGTCCGCCCGCTGCAGATCGGCGCCGCGAGCCAGCAGGTCGTCGAGCAGGTGGTCGGTACCGTGGGCGGCCGACTCCATCAGCGCATCGGTGCCGTCGTCCCAGCGGTGGGGCGCCCGACTGGCCGAGAACTCCACCACGGGCACGCCCCGCGCCCGGATGGCGTCCACCACGGCCGTGGCGATGGGGACGTCGTCCCAGGCCACCACCACGTGGCGACCGGCGTCGTGGCAGCCGGTGGCGATGGCGAGGGCCTCGGGCAGAGGGGCCACCAGCGACCGGCCGTCGGCGTAGCCCACGAAGATGGCGCCGTTGCGGTGGGCGTGCACGTACACGTCGCCCTCGGCGAGCACGGGCAGGTGGCCGGGCGGGTCCGTCACCCGGTCGAGGCTAGGACGCCCGGCAGGACGGCAGGACGGCGGGGCCGACCGTGACGGGTCACTCCGCCCCGATGGACTGGATGGCCTTCAGCTTGGCCGGTCCGACGCCGTGCACGTCGAGGATCGCCTCGGGGGAGGAGAACCCGCCCACCTCGGTGCGGCGCTGGACGATCGCCTCGGCCAGCTTCGGCCCGATGCCGTGGGCCCGCTGGAAGTCGTCGGCGGTGGCCGTGTTGATGTCGAAGTCGGTGGTCCGGGAGGGACCCGACGCCGTCGTGCTCGGGCCGTCGGCGGGACCGACGGGAGGCGTCGGCGCGCCGTCGCCGGGGGTGAGGTCGGGGCCCGGCACCGGGTCGGGGCCGGGGCGGGGGGTCCGCCCGTACTCGACCTCGCGACCGCCGGCGTGGGCGACCGTGCCGATGGTGGCGGTGCGCAGGGCGGCGGTGACGCTGTAGTCGCCGTCGCCCCCGGGGAGGTAGGAGTCGACGCCCTCGTGGATGAACGCCATCGGGAACTCGACGAGCGCCGCCTGGCCGCCGTTCTGCACGGCGCGCGTCGTGGCGGTGGTGGCGGTGCTGGCCGCGCCCGGGGGCAGGAAGCGGTTGCCGAGGCCGGCGGTGGCCGCCCCGAAGAGCCCGCCGATGGCGGCCGAGCGGAAGATGTCGCCGGCGTCGCCGCCGTCGACGGCCGTCCAGAGGCCGCTGCTGACCGCACCGACCACGCCACCGGCGATCACCATCCCGACCGGGCCGAGGGTGGCGGTGGCGATCGTCATCACGGCGATGCTGCCCACCACGATGGCCGCCTTGGCCAGGTAGCCCCACGGGTCGTCGGCCACGGCCTCGGCGGCCCGGCGGAACACGCCCTTGGCCTCCGACTCGCGGACCGCGGCGTACTCCTCGTCGCTGAGGGGGCGCTCGCCCGAGGGGTCGACGAGGTTCACCGGGTCGCACCACGCGTAGCTGTAGAGCCCGGCGTAGGTGACCGCCCCCGCCACCGACGGCCGCGGGTCCCGGCTGAGGAAGCAGCGGGTCGAGGTGTCGTACACGCGGGCGCCGAGGAACAGCAGGCCGTCGAGGGCCAGCTCGCCGCGGTAGCCCAGACGCAGCCCGGTGCCGCCGTCGTCGCCCCACGGGTCGTCGCCGACCCGGCGGTCCCAGGTGGCGTCGGGGTCGGTGGCCACCCGGACCTGGTTGCCCGACCACACGTAGCGCTCGTCGCCGATGCCGAGCAGCGAGCTCGAGCAGACGCTGTCCCACAGGATCGGGACGCCGTCGATGCGCATGGGCCGGCCCATCGGGTCGTGCTCGATGCGGTGGACGGTGGCGGTGCCGGCGGGGTCTCGGCGCTCGACCGACGACAGGCGCCCGAAGGCGTCCCACGAGTAGTCGACCTGCGACCCGTCAGGCTGGACCTGGCGGGTGCGCCGCCCGGTGGCGTCGTACTCGTAGGCGGTCTCGGTGCCGTCCTCGTGGACCTGGGCCACCAGCTCGCCGGCCCGGCCGTAGCGGTAGGTGCGGACACCCCCGTCGTGGCGCTCGGTGGCCAGGAGCCCGAGGTCGTCGTAGCCGTAGGTGGTGGCGGCGCCGCCGACGGTGACCTGGGCCAGGCGGCCCGCCAGGTCGTAGTCGTAGCGACGGCCGTGCTCGTCGGTCACGATCCGGCGCTGCTCGTCGCGCTCCGGCTCGATCGGCGCCGGGAGGTCGATGCGGCGCCCGTCGACGACGAAGCCCTGCGAGGTGCCGGCGGCGTCGCGCTCGATCACCAGCTCGTAGCCCGTGTCGTCGCCGAGGGCCACCAGGTAGCCGTCGGCGTCCCAGGTGTACTCGACCCGTCCGGCGTCGGTGCCGAAGGCGCAGATGCGCCCGAGGGCGTCGTGGGCCACGTCGGCTCGGGCGTCGGCGGTCAGCGCCGACACCACCCGCCCGGCGGCGTCGTGCTCGATGGACAGGAGCTGGTTGCCGGCACCGTCGACGGCGCCGTCGAGGTGGCCCTCGGGGCCGAAGGTGCGCACGGTGGCCGAGCCGTCCGGCCGGGAGATGCGCTCGACGATGCCGCGGGGGTCCCGGTCGAAGGTGGTCTGCTGGCCGTACACGTCGGTGATCGAGGCCAGCCGTCCGGCCCCGTCCCACCCGTAGGTGGCCTCGGACGCCCCCGCCGTGGTGTGGGCCACCAGGCGGCCGCAGCGATCGTGGGTGAACTCCGTGACCACCCCGGCCGGGTCGACGACGCGCTGCAGGAGGCCGCGCGCGTCGTAGTCGAGCTGGGCGGCGGCGCCACGCCGGGCCACCTCGGTGGCCAGGCCGCCCTGGCGGCGGGTCGAGAGCTCGCCCCACGGGCCGGCGATGGCCGACGCCTGCCCGGACTCGTCGTAGTCGAAGGTGGTCTCGACGCCGTCGCGCACCACGCGGCGCACGGCGCCGTCGGCCCGGCGCTCGACGTGCACCACGGTGCCGTCGGGCTCGATGAGGCGGGCCAGCCGGCCGGCCGCGTCGTACTCGCGGCGCAGCGTGCGCCCGAGCGGGGTCCGCACCTCGGCCAGCCGGCCGGCCGGGGTGTAGCGGTAGGTGGTGACGCCGCCGAGCGGGTCGGTGGACGAGGTGACCCGACCCATGGCGTCGACCTCGTAGGTCCACTCCTGCCCGGCGGCGTCGGTCGCCGACGCCAGCTGGCCGTTCGGGTGGTAGCTGCGCACCGAGGTGCCGCCGCCGGGGCGCACGGCCATGATCGTGCGGCCGAGGACGTCGAGCTCGCGCGAGGCGCGGCGGCCGCTGGGGTCGGTGACCTGGACCGGCCGGCCCTCGGGGTCGAAGTCGATCTCGGTGCGGTTGCCCTCGGGGTCGACGATGGCGGTGCGACGGCCGACCGGGTCGTGCTCGTAGGTGGCCCGGGCGCCGGAGGCGTCGACGGTGGCGACCACCTGGCCGACCAGGTCGCGCTCGAAGCGCAGGATCGGGCCCTGGCCGTCGCTGAGCGCCGCCAGCTCGCCGGCGTCGTCGAGGGTGGCGTGCCAGGGCTCGCCGGCCTGGTCGAGCCCGCCGACCACCCGACCTGCGGCGGTGTAGTCGAAGCGGCGGGCGCCCTCGGCGGTGCGCAGGGCCAGCATCCGACCCGCCGCGTCGAGCTCGGCGGCGGCCTCGATGCCCTCGGGGGCGGTCACGCCGACCGACCGGCCGGCAGCGTCGTAGGTGAAGGTGATCTGGGCGCCGAGGCCGTCGGTCACGGCCTCGAGCAGGCCGTCGCGGCTCCACGCCAGCTGCGCCGACACGCCGTCGGCATCGACCACCGAGGTCGGCAGGCCCTGCGCGTCGTAGGTGAGCCGGGACTCCGCGCCGTCGGGCTGCACGATCCGCACCGGGTCGCGCTGGTCGCCTGCGTACTCGAAGCGGGTGGCGCCCCCGGCCCGGTCGACCACCTCGACCAGCCGGTCGGCCTCGTCCCAGGTGCAGCGGTGGGTGAGCCCGTCGGTGTCGGTGCGCACCAGCACGTTGCCCCGCTCGTCGTGGGTGTAGCGGGTGGTGGCGCCCGTGCGGTCGACCACCTGCACCACGTTGTCCGCGTCGTCGTAGGCGATGCGCATCGTGTTGCCGAGGCCGTCGATCATGGCCGTCATGCGGCCCCGGCGGTCGTGCACCATCACGTTCGGCGGGGCGCCGTCGCTGGCCGTCACCGTCGACACGCCGTCGGGTCGGTACTCGTAGCGGGTCTCGCGGCCGTGGTGCTCCACCTGCGACAGCACGCGGCCCGCTGGGTCGTACTCGTTGCGGCAGACCACGATGCCGTCGGCGTCGACGACGGTGGCCAGGAACCCGTGGTCGTCGTGGGTGTAGGTGGCGTCGCCGCAGGCCCGAGCGACGGCCACCAGACGGCCCGAGCCGTCGAAGGCGTAGGTGACCTCGCGCCCGTCGGAGGTGACGGCCGACGCGGCCAGCCCCGTGGCGGGGTCGAGCCGGTAGGTGACGCTGCGGCCCGAGGTGCGATCGGTGTGCACCACCTCGTCGGGTCGCCGCTCGACCACCACGTCGGCGGCCAGCGCGGTGAAGGCCACGAGGGTGCCGTCGGCGTCGAAGGTCCACGACCGCTCGTGGCCCTCGGTGACCTGCCACCCGGCGTCGAGGGCAGCCAGCGACTGCCGGCGCCGACGACCGCCGGCCCACGTGCCGTCCTCGAGCTGGTGGAAGGCTGAGCCGCCGCCGTCGGGCCCCCGGAACGAGGCCTGGCCCCCGGCCACCAGCAGGTCGACGTCGAGCGGCGACGACCACCCGGGCCCGAAGGCCCCGGTGCGCTGGTCGCGCGAGTTGTAGGTGCGGACCACCGACATGGCCGCGCTCACGCCGAACAGACGGAGGTCGGCGTCGCGCAGGAGGAAGTTGCCGTTGGCCAGGCAGATCGGGTCGTCGACGAAGCCGGAGTAGGGCGGCTGCCCGTAGAGCTCGATGGCCGCCACCTCCACCAGGTCGGGCGCCTGGTCGAGGCCCGCCGTGCGCAGGGAGGCGTCGATCACGGTGTCCTGCACCGTGGCGTTGCCGTCGGCGTCGTACTGGTCGGCCTCCACGAGGTCGTCGTGCACGCAGCGCACGAACTCCTGGTTCTGCACCCAGCTGCCGAGCAGCTCGTTCAGCGCGGTGAGGGAGGGGGTCGACGGGTACTGCGACCCGCTGCACGCCGGCATGACCACGTTGGCCTTGTTGATGGCCCGCTCGAGGCTGCCCGACAGGCGGTCGAGGCGGCGCTGCGACCCGTTCACGAAGTCGCGGAGGTGGTTGATGTTGGCGGAGGTGACGGTCATGTCAGTAGGTGGTCTCGGTGGCCGTGGGCGCGAAGCCCGGAGGGGTGGGGACGGGGACGTCGGGCGGCTGGGGGACCTCGTCGTCGGAGTTGTCCTCGCCGAAGGTGGCGTCGACCCCCTTCTCGAAGAGGTTGCGGTCGTCGCTGACCCGCTCGACCTCCGCGGCCCGGTTGTTCAGGTTCTGCTGCTCGAGGGCCTGGGCCCAGGCCTGCGCCCAGGCCCGGGCGTCGTCACGGAGCCCGGCGATCACGTTGCCTCGGGAGAACCGCTCCGTGAGCCGCCGATCCCGGAACTGGTCGCCGTAGGTGCCGAGCCACGACGCCTCGGCGGTGTCGAACTCGCCCTCCCGGCCCTGGTCCTCGGTCTCCAGCTCCTCGGCCAGCGTCCACAGCTTGCGAGCCAGCTGCAGGCTGCCCTCGAAGTCGAACTGGACACGACCGCCAGCTCTCGTCTCTCCCATGACCCAACCCTTCCTCGATCGTCCGGCCGGTCCTCCCGGCCGCTCCGGCTGCTACTTGTTGGCCCGGTTGATCTCTTCGATCTGCTTGTCGATGAAGGTGGTCATCTCGGTGTTGGCTTCCTCGACCTTGCTCTTGGCGCCGTTGGTGAAGCCGGTGACGGCGCCCACCGCGTTCTCCTTGGCGGTGCCGACCCAGTCGGTGTTCTGGAGGGCGGTGAGGTGGTTGGTGAACTGCTCGCTGATGGCGGTGAAGTGGCTCTTGGCCGTGCCCTTCATGCCCTCCAGCGCCGGCAGGTTGGCGCCGACCGACTCGTCGCCGGTCGGGATCGCCGGCGGGGAGATGGTGGCGCCGTTGAACTGGATGTCGACCGGCGGGCCGCCGAGGGCGAAGGCGATGTTCGACGTGGTGGTCTTCACCGCGTCGGCGATCTTCGTCATGTCGGTGGTGAGGGCGTTGGCCAGGTCGGCCGCCAGCTGGCCGCACTTGGTCTTGAAGTCGACGGCGTTGGGGCCGTAGTAGTCGACCGAGACGGCGTCGGACACCAGCGCCTCGAGCGACGACCGGATCGACCCGAAGGCCTCCTGGGCCGAAGCGCCGTAGGTGCGGACGGAGGGCGGGTTGACTCGAACATCGGACACGCTGGACCAACTCCTTCAGGGCGGGCCTCAGGCCCGATCGGCGACTCGAACTCTCTGGGTCGAACGTACCCAACACCCCTTCTGGGCGGAACCGCCGCGACGGGGGGACAACTCCCCCCTCGGGCCCCCGCTCGAGCGGGGGTCAGGCGTCCGTCGGGGCGTACACCTGGACCACGGTCGGGACCCGGTTGCGCACCCACATCCCCCGGCCGGGCGGGAGCTCGAGGCCCAGCCGCAGCAGCGGCAGGCGCATCACGCCGATGACCTCGGCCACCTCGCGGGCGCTGCCCGGCTGGAGGTAGAGCACCTGGCGAGCCGACCGGACGCGCTTCACGACCTCGTTGTTCGAGTACCCGAAGCTGGTGGTGGACCCGAGCAGCCGCACGGAGCGGTTCTGGCCCAGGCCCTGCACCGCAGCGTCGAAGGCCGGGTTCTCCATGAGGTCGAGGTCGTCGAGCACGAGGATGGCCTCCCGCCCCGGGAACTCCAGCTCGGCCTTCATCGTGCCGAGCAGCGTGGCCACCTCGGCCGGTCCCCAGGCCGAGGCCTTCCAGGGGAACTGGCGCAGTCCGGAGTCCTCCGCGCCGAAGGCGTACACCGCCTTGCCGGCCTCCTCGAGCTGCTCGGCGAGGGTGCGCAGCGCCCACGACTTCCCCGACACCGGCGGGCCCGACACCAGCACGTCGAGGCTGCTGAGGTCGAAGGGCACCTCGTCGCCGGAGATGTCGGCCAGCCCCACCTGGCCGCCCCACCCGCCGGCGGGCGCCCGCCCCGAACGGTGGGCGAGGCCGGGCAGCGGCGGCCGCAGCAGGTCGGGCGCCGGCACCTGCACGATGTCGGCGAAGGCCCGCAGCGCGGCGTCGTCGTCGGTGCCCGGGGCGGCGAGGGTGGCCACCTGGATGCGCAGCCCGTCGAGGTACCCGGCGCCGGGCGGGAAGGTCTGGGTGCTGGGGACGCCGAGGGACGAGGTCTCCGCCACGTCGACCTGGCGCAGCACCAGGCGGCGCGTCACGCTGGCGAAGATGGCGTTGCGGATCGACGCGCCCCGGTCGGCGGTGAGCACGGCGTGCACGCCGAGCTGGCGGCCGTCGAGCACCACGCGGTGGAACGCGGTGAGCCACTGGTCCGACGTCTGCTCCTGGCTGCCGCCGGTGTGCTGCAGGGCGTCGAGCAGGTTGCTGTAGCCGTCGACCAGCAGCACGATCGTCGGCCCGTCGACGCCGCCGCCCGCCGGGCGGTCGCGGCCGGCGCCGGGGCGCTGCCGGCGTCGGCCCACCTCGGCGTCGAGGGTCTCGATGATCCGGGTGGTGGCCTCCATGTCGTCGAGCGTGCCCACGCCGGCGCACTGCGGCAGCGCGCTGAGCGACCGGAGCTCGCCCGAGGAGAAGTCGAGGACGAACAGCGCCACCGTGCCCCCGCCGGCGCGCTGGTCGTCGAGCGCGGCGCTGGCGGCGATCGTGCGCAGGACGGTGCTCTTGCCCGAGCCGCCGGTGCCCAGCACCAGCAGGCCGCCCCCGCTCTCCAGGTCGACCACGCAGGCGTGCTGGGTCTGGTTGGCCGGATCGTCGGCCCCGCCGACGAGCACGAGCCGACCGGGGTGGCGGGCGTACCCGGGCACCCGCCGCATGGCGTCGGCGGCGGTGAAGGTGAAGTGCTCCGGCAGCAGCTCGTTCCAGATCTGGGGCACCGGCGTGTGGCCGACGGCCACGATGGCGTCGATCAGGGCGTCGAGCTGCGTGCGGGGCGCCGCGTCGCCGGGCTCGGCCGGCACGCTCGGCGCGCCGCCGGCCCCGGGGGCCTGCAGGCCCAGCGGCTCGAGGGCCACCGGAGGCTTACCGGCGGTGGTCGCCAGCGGCGCGCTGCAGTAGGCCGACTGGAACTCCACCAGCTGCCCCGGACCCATCCGGGCGATCGAGCGCCCCTTCAGCGGCACCGGGATCTCGGCGGCGTCGGGAGCGTTCAGGATGCTCATCGACTCCGCCCGGTCGAGCATCCGCAACGAGATGCGCAGGTTGGTGTTGGCCAGGATGTTGTCGTCGACCGACGACGACGGCCGCTGGGTGGCCAGCAGCAGGTGCACGCCGTAGCTCCGCCCGCGCTGGGCGATGTCGATGATGTCGGCCACGAACTCCGGCAGCTGCTTGACGAGGGTGGCGAACTCGTCGATCACGATCACCAGCGACGGCGGCGCCTGGTCGGGGTGGAGGCGGCGCAGGTCGGCCATGTCCTTGGCCGACAGGTCGCTGAAGAGGCTGACCCGTCGGCGCAGCTCGGCCCGCAGCGACACCTGGGCCCGCAGCGCCAGCGACTCGTCGAGGTCGGTCACCCGACCCGAGATGTGGGGCAGGTCCTTGAAGACCTCGCTGGCCGACCCGCCCTTGAAGTCGATGAACATGAGGCTGAGGTCGCGCGGCGACTGGTAGGCCACCAGGCCGGCCACCAGGGCCTGGATGAGCTCGCTCTTGCCGGCTCCCGACGTGCCGCCGATGAGGCCGTGGGGGCCGTCGGCCACGAGGTCGAGCGTCAGCGGGCCGTCGGCGGTGGTGCCGACGACCGTCTCGAGGGCGTACCCACCGTCGCCGCGGCGGTCGACCGCCCACTCCTGCTGGATCCACGCGGTGGTGACGTCGTCGATCCCGTGCGCCGACAGGAGCGGCACGACCCGGGGGATCGACGACGTGGCGGTCGCCGACGAGGCGTCGCGCAGCGGCGACAGCGAGCGGGCCACGGTGTCGGGGAGCGTGCGGTCCACGCCGTCGGCCGAGAACCACTCGGTGGGCGTCTCCGGGTCGGTGAACCACAGCTTGGAGAGCTGCTCGGCGCCCACCTCCGAGCGATCGGCCAGCTCGGCCACCGCCCGGCACTGCGGCGGCACGCGGTCGGCGCTGTCGCTCAGCCAGAGCACCGAGATGCCGGCGTCGGGGCAGCGGTCGAGCACCTGGGCGACGAGGTGCGGGTCGGGCTCGACCAGCCGGTCGAGCACCACCAGCATCCACGGCCAGCGGCGATCGACGCCGTGGCCCGAGCCGAGCGCGCGGAACTCCGCCACGTCGAGGACGGCCTGGAGGAGGAGGTCGGTCGACCGGGCGTCGGTGGCCAGGTGGGCGCCGCCGATCGGGGATCCGGTGGCGTGCGTGTGGGGCACCCACCGCAGCCAGCTCACGAGGTCCATCTCCGGCGACGCGGCGGCCACCACCACGAGGTCCTCGGGGCTGTGCAGGCAGACCGCCTGGATGAGCAGGGCCTTGGCCAGGGCGGCCACCTCGCGCCGGGTGCCGTGGATGCCGACCACGCCGAGGTCGGCCATCGGCACGGTCACCGGCACGCGGTCGAAGCGCCGGTAGCGCTCGGCCAGCTCCTCGAGCCGGGCCACCAGCTCCTCGTCGCCGTCGCTGGAGAAGGGGGCGGTGATGTGGGGCTCGGCCGGGCCGGTGCCGGCCCGCAGGCTGAGGAACTCGGGGAGGTCGCGCCCGCGCGACCAGAGGGTGCGGTCGCGCCGCTCGGCCCGTCGGCGCAGGTCCGCGATGTCGGGTGCCGCCGCCAGGCGCACCGTCTCCTCCTCGGCGTAGGCGGTGGCGTAGGCCTCCTCCCGCTCGGCCAGCCGCTTCTCGAAGGCGGCCAGCTCCCGGCCGTGGCGCTCGCGCGTGCGCTTGCGGTTCTCGAAGAAGCTGGCGGCGCCGGTGATCGGCGCCAGCAGGGTGAAGATCAGGAACCGCGGCTCCTGCAGGGCCGCGGCCATCAGGATGCCGCCGAGCAGCGGTGCCGCCGAGGCCAGCCAGGAGAAGCGCGGCGGCTCAGGGGTGCCCGGCACCTTGCTGATGGGCGGGAGCTCCACGTCGTCGGGGCGGGCCGGTCGCAGCGGCGTGCGGTGGAAGGCCACCTGGCCGAGCTGGTCGATGCGACCGGGGGGCTGGGCGTCGACCGGACGGCAGACCAGCACGCAGTCGCCCAGCCGCAGCTCGCTCGACTCGTCGACCACCACCGGCCCCTCGGGGCGCTGGCCGTCGACGAGGAGGGGGTTGGTGGCCTCCGGGTTCTCCCGCAGCGTGACGGTGAGGTCGTCGCCCACCACCACCGACAGGTGCGACCGCGACACGGCGGCGTCGGGGATGGCCCGGTAGGCGGGGTCGGTCTCGGCCCGGCTCCAGGGCCGCCCGATCGTGTAGGTGCCGGGCCCGAGCTCGATGCGCCACCCCGAGGCCGGGCCGCCGATGGCCTCGATGCGCATGATGGCGTCGGCCACCGGAGCGCCGAAGGGCGTGCTGGGCTCGCCCAGCACGAGCTCCTCGCCCGACACCAGGCCCACCTCGGCCAGCGAGGCGCTCGGGTCGAGGGTCGCCCCGGTGCTCCGGCGCACCAGCGTGGAGCCGCTGCCCAGCCCGGGCTGGGCCACCAGGGCGCGGCGCAGCTCGTCGACCGTGTGGCTGGGCTCGACGGTGGCGACGACGTCGTGGGCGCGCGCCTCGCCGCCGGGGACCACCCGCAGCATCAGGTGCATGGCGTGGCCCCCGTCATGGCCCTCATCGTGGCGGACGCAGCGACGTGACGCTGAGCGCCGCCCGCAGGCGGGCCTGGCGGTCGAGGTCGGCGGCCAGGGCGGCGCGGCTCGCCGCGAAGGCCTCCCACGCCGCGTCCACCTCGGCGTCGCTCGGGTCGTGCGGGCCGAACACGGCGGTGTCGGCGCGGTCGGCCAGGTCGCGGGCGCCGTCGGCGGCGACCACCGTGGCCAGCTCCCGCCGCGTCGCCCGGGCCGGCACCGGTCCACCGACGTCGCGGGCGTAGTCGACCAGCTCCGAGAACGAGCCGGCCACCCGCTCCGACGGGGTGCCCGTCGTCCGCCGCCGGGCGCGGCGCCGGCGCTTCAGCGCCAGGATCACCGCGACCGGGAGCCCGAGGAGCAGCGCAGGGATGCCGAGCGCCGCGAGGGCCGCCAGCAGCCAGCCGGGGAGGCCACCGCTCCCCTCCTCGTCCTCCTCCTCGTCGGGCTCCTCGGGCTCGAGGTCCTCGGGGATCGAGGTGGGCGGGGGCACGGTGGTGGGGGGCGGCGGCTGGGGCTCCGGGTTCTCCGTGCGCGAGCGGGGCTGCTTGAGCGGATCGGGCAGCTGGTCCTCGGGCGGGGTGCCGTCGACGGCCACCCAGCCCAGCCCGTCGACGGGGATCTCGATCCAGGCCTCGATGTCCTCGCCACGGAAGGTCACCTCGTCGCCGCCCGACTCGTTCACGAAGCCCATGACGACCCGCACCGGCACGCCGCGCGCCTGGGCCAGCAGGCCCTGGGCGGCGGCGAACTGCTCGCCGTTGCCGAAGGGCTGCTCCACGCCGATGAAGTCGAGGAGGCGGCGCAGGCTGTGGCCCGGCGGGCTCACGGGGTTCGCGTCCTCCCCGCCGTCGGTGTAGGCGCCCTCCGACTGGAGGCCGTCGGCGATGGCCAGCATCTCGGCGTAGGCGGTGGCCTCGTCGCGCGCCCAGTCCGCCCCTCGACTGACGAACTCGGGGGGCACGTCGGCGGCCTCGGTGCGCCGGAAGCGGCTGTCGAGCGCGGCCTCCTCCAGCACCGCCCGCTCGGGCAGGTCGACGAACTCCGCCGTGAAGCGGTAGCGGTCGCCGCTGCGCAGCCGCGCCGGCACCGCGGCGGTGTCGGTCTCGATCGACACCCGGACCTCCTCCTGCAGCGCCTCGCGCCGCGGGCCGAGGAAGTCGACGCCGGTCACGTCGCCGGCGAGGGGCACCCACACGCCGGACGGCTTGTGCACCTCCACCACCACCTCGGTCTCCGGGCCGAGGCCCTCGGCGGGGATCTCCGCGCCCACCCGCAGGTACTCCCCCGCCACCACCGACCCGTCGCCGGTGGCCTCCCACTCCGTGCCGCTGTAGGCGTCCATGCTGGCGATCCGCAGGCGGGCGCCGTCGGGCAGCCCGGTGGCGGTGAGGATCCGGTCCTCCCGCACGTCCTGGTCGGTGTAGTTGCGGTACGACGCCAGCGGGCTGGGCTCGGTCAGGGGGTCGAAGGGCGGCTCGACGTCGTCGCGCAGCACGTAGCGGTCGGCGGTCTCGGCCCCGGGGAGGCGGGGACCCACGAGGACGCCGCTCACCGCCGACACGAGGAGCAGCCCACCGGCCGTCGCCAGCCGCGTGCGCGACATCGTGACCCGGTTGAGCGACCGGGCGCGGTGGTGGCGGACGCTGACCCAGGCGATCGTGAGCGCCGCGAACACCACGCCCTGGAGCAGCAGCGAGGCCGGTCGCTTGGTGCCCATCAGCACGCTGACGGCCAGCACGGCCGTGGGCGGCAGCACGCAGAAGGCCCGCTTCGGGTAGCGCAGGGCGAGGGCGACGGCGAGGGCCCCGCCGACGAACCCGCAGAGGTAGGGGATGGCCAGCAGGTCGCCCGCCTGCCCCGCCGGCGGGAGCGTGGTGAGGAGGCGGATCCACCCGTTCACCAGGCCGTCGGCCAGCCCCGACACGGCGCTGGGCGACGGCAGGAACCCGGCCAGGGCGCGGTGGCGCAGCGCCAGCGGACCGCCGAGGACGAACAGCACCGCCGTGGCGAGGCCCACCGCCGCCAGCAGCGGGAGCCGGAGCTTCGTGAGGACGTAGCCCGTCGCCGCCCCCGCCAGGACCGCCGGGATGCCCACGATGAGCTCCTCGGCGCCGGCGAACACGGTCCGGAACCCGACGACGCCGAGCACCGCCAGCACCACGGCGAAGGCGACGTCGACCAGCTCGGCGCGCTCGGGCTGCAGCCGGGCCCGCCAGCCCCCGGCGCTCACGTCGCCCCCACCACGGCCAGCACCCGGGCGAGGTCGTCGAGCCGGCCGACCTCCACCATCGACACGTTGCCGATCCGACGGCGGCTGGCCTCGGCGCCGGGACGGCACCGGATGGCCAGGACGGTCACGTCGGCGCCGTAGTGCTCGCAGGCGGAGCGCACGAGGCGGGGGTCCACCGCGGAGCCCACCACCAGGGCCAGCACGCTCACGGATCGGGTGAACACGAGGGAGCGCAGCACCAGCTCGCGCAGGCGCATCCCGTCGGGCTCCCAGGCCACGCCGGCGAGGGCGTCGAGGAGCAGCCCGGGCGTGTGCGACGGCAGGGGGTGGGCGCCGCTGACCGTCGTGACCTCCTGCTCGTCGAGCAGGGCCGTGCGCCCCAGGGAGCCGAGGACCGACACCCCGAGCTCGAACTCGTCGTCGTCGGCCCAGTCGGTCTGGTCGGTCGAGAGCACGAGGCCGAGGTGGGAGCGGCGGGTGTCGACGAACTGGCGCACCATCATCGTCCCGAGGCGCGCCGTGGTGCGCCAGTGGATGTGGCGGCGGTCGTCGCCCGGCGTGTACTCGCGCAGCGTGTGGAAGGCGACGTCGCTGTTCGACAGGTCGTTGGTGGTGCGTCCCTCCAGGTCACGGATCCAGCCCGCCGTGAGCGACGGCAGCACGACCGTGCGGGGGTGGACGTGCAGCAGCACCTCCTGCCCCGACACCACCTCCCGGCGCGCGATGCCGAGCGGATCGCCCTTCACGCTGCGGGCCGGGCCGATCGGGATGATCGAGCGCCGGTGCGTGGGCACCACGAAGGGCTCCTCGTGGCGGTCGCCGGCCCCGAGGGCACCGATGTCGAAGGCGGCCACCCCGGCCCCGACGGGCACCTCGACGCGTGCGCCGAGGGAGGGTCGACCCCGGTCGTTGGCCACGCGGACCACGCCCACCGCGTCGCCGCCGACCACCACCCGGCTCGGCTCCACGCCCACGTCGATGGCCAGGCCGAGCCGGCCGACCGTCATCAGGACCGCCAGCGTGACGGCCACCAGGCAGGCGCCGGCCAGGATCAGCAGCTCCTCCCACTGCAGGCGAGCCCCGGCGTACCACGACACCGCCCCGATCCCGGCGAGGGTCCAGCCCAGCGACGTGATCGGCGCCAGGACCGCCCGCACGGGCCCGGTGGCCGCGGCGGCGCGGGGGCCCAGCCGGTCGCCGGCGGGCGCCAGGCGGGCGCGCGCGCCCTCTCGGGCGCGCCCGAGGCGGGCACGGAGCGCGGACGGTGACGCCATGGCCTGGCTCCGGCCCGGCTACGCGCCGCGCTCGGTGGGGGGCGGCAGCTCGGCGAGGATCTGCCCCAGCACCTGCTCGGTGGTGACGCCGTTGAACTGGGCGTCCGGGGTGAGGAGGATGCGGTGCCCGAAGAGCGGGAGCGCCAGGGCCTTGATGTCGTCGGGGATCACGTGCGTGCGCCCCTGGGCGGCCGCCCAGGTCTTGGCGGCCCGCACGTAGGACAGGCAGCCGCGCATGCTCGCCCCCAGGGCGATCTCGGGGTGGCGCCGGGTGGCCTCCGCGATGCGGCTCACGTACTCGAGCACGGACGTGTCGGTGTGCACGGTGGCGGCGAGGTCGACCATCTGGGTCACGGCCTCGGCCGTGATGAGCGGCTCGACGTGCGCGTCGCGGCTGCGGTTGGCGGAGTCGGCGAGCAGCTGCACGGTCACCTGGTGGTCGGGGTACCCGATCGAGGTCTTCATGAGGAAGCGGTCGAGCTGCGCCTCGGGCAGGGCGTAGGTGCCGGCCTGCTCCACCGGGTTCATGGTGGCGATCACCATGAACGGCGTGCCCGTCTCGTGGCCGACGCCGTCGACGGTGACCCGGCCCTCCTCCATCACCTCGAGGAGCGCCGACTGCGTCTTCGGCGAGGCCCGGTTGATCTCGTCGGCCAGCACCACGTTGGCGAACACCGGCCCGGCGTGGAAGTCGAACCGGCCGGACTGCTGGTTGTAGATCGTCACGCCGGTGACGTCGGACGGCAGCAGGTCGGGCGTGAACTGGATGCGCGAGCTGGTGCCCTGGACCGTGTTGGCGATGGACTTCGCCAGCACCGTCTTGCCGGTGCCCGGCACGTCCTCGAGCAGGAGGTGCCCGCCGGTCAGCATGCAGGCGAGGGCCAGGCGGATGGTGTGGGTCTTGCCCTTGATCGCCACGTCGACGTTGGCGACGAGCTGGTCGAAGGTGCCGGCGAACCACGTCGCCTGGTCGTGCTGGATGGTCATGCGGGTCCTTGGTCGGGGGCTGGGGTCAACGGGTGACGGCGTTGGAGTAGTAGGTGTTGCCGTTCACCCGGACCTGGTAGCGCAGCTGGGTGTTGGTGCCGACGTGGCAGGAGCGGTCCCCCGTGAAGCTCCCGCTGCCGTTGGTGGTGAACGAGCGTGGGAACTGTGCGGCCCCCCACCCGGCCCCGGCGTTGTTGAACTGGCAGTAGGTGGTGACGGTCGTGTTGGCGGGCAGGTTGCTGCCGCGCACGTTGTACTCGGTGCAGGTGGACCCCGGCGCGGTGTCGCACTCGGTGGTCCCGGTGCGGAAGGCCTCGATGTCGGGCTGCGGCGCCGCGCCGGTGGTGCCGCTGGCGGAACCGATGCCGCTGATGCGACGGGCGGCGTCCTCGGCCGTCGACACCGCCCGCACCCGCAGGGTGTGGCTCTCGGAGTAGCCGAACGTGCGGGAGAACGATCGGCCGCCGACGTCCTGCCAGCCTCCGCCGTCGAGGCTCACCTGGTAGCGGTCGATGGCGCGGCCGTTGCCGTTGGAGGCGGTCCACGTCCAGGTGATGGTGCGACCGTCGATCGAGCGCGACACGTTGGGGGTGGTGGGCGAGCCGTAGGGCCGGATCTGGTTGCTCGGGCTGCTCGCCGGCCCCGGCCCCTCGCTGTTCACGGCCCGCACGCGGAACCGGTACGCGTCGCCGTTGGTCAGGCCCGTGAGGCGGCGGTCGTCGGGCAGGCGCTGCCAGTTGCCGTTCCCGTTGATGTCGTACTCGTAGCGCGTGATGGCGGCGCCGTTGTCGTCGACCGAGCCGCCCAGGGAGAGGGTGCTCTGCGTGTCGCCCTCGGTGGCGCTGACGCTGTGGGCGCCGAGGGGCCGACCGGCCGACACGGCGGCGGCCGACTGCGGGCTGGCCTCCGACCAGCCGGCCTTGTTCTCCGCCTCGACCGTGAAGCGGTAGGACTCGCCGTTGTCGGTCTGGAAGGTCTGGGTGCGGGCCCCCGGGTCCGACACGACCACCTGCGCGTCCTGCACGCCGTTGCGGAACGAGGTGATGCGGAAGCGGCTGACGGCGTCGCCGTTGTCCTGCGCCGACGACCACGTCCAGCGCACGTCGAGGAAGCCGTCGCGAGCGCCGACCGTCGGGGAGGCATCCGGCACCGCGGGCCGGCCCGGCACGCCGGCCGGGATCCCGTCACCCGTCGACGGCGGGCTGGTGGGGCCCCGACCGAGGGCGTTCTCGGCGGTGAGCGTGAAGCGCACGTTGGTGCCGTTCTCCAGGCCCTGCCAGGTGTGCGACGTGACGGTCGGCCCGAACTCCTTGCTCTCGCCCGAGGTGGTGTTGGTGAGGATGAGGCGCTCGATCGGGCTGCCCTCGTTGGTGGGGAGCGTCCAGGTGACGTCGAGCTGCTGGTCGCCGAAGGTGGTCTCCGGCGAGGCCGGCTGGCCGGGGACCTCGTCGGGCGTGCAGGTGGGGCTGGGGGCGGAGAAGCTCGGCTCGGCGCCCGTCTCGGTGACGGCGGCGTTCACGGCGCCCACCTGGAACGTGTAGCCCGCGCCGTTGGTGAGGCCGGTGACGTCCTGCGTCGAGGCGTTGCCGACGGTGCGGTCGCCGGTGCCACCGCCGGTGCCGACCACCCGGATCACGTAGCTCGTGATGGGGGCGCCGTTGGCGCTCGGGGGCGCCCACTGCACCCGCACCACGCGGCTCTCGCCGCCGATGCAGGTGGGCGCGGGCGGCGCCGACGGCCGGCCGATCACCGTGACGGCGACCGTGCCGGACACCTCGCGCTGGGCGTCGCCGGTGGCGTCGGTGACGGTGTACGAGAACGACGTCTCGCCGAAGAAGTCGGCCGCCGGCGTGAACACCAGCTGCTCGCCCTGGACGCGCACGGTGCCCGACCCGCTGCTGGGCTCGCCCACCGAGGTGATCACGAGCGGCGTCTCGGGGAAGGGGTTGGCGTCGTTGGCCAGCACGTCGATGGTGACGGGCTGGCCCTGGAAGGTCTCGGCCTGGTCGGCGCCCACCGTGGCCAGGGGCTCCTCGGAGCCCACCACCTGCACCTGGATGGTGCCGGTGACCTCGTCGTCGCCGTCGGACACCAGCACCTCGACCCGGCCCGACGAGCCGACCGACGTCTCCGTGTCGACCGACACCCGCAACGTGCCGTCGTCGAGGTCGGCGTCGAACCCGTCGCCGGTCACCTCGAGGTCGCTGAACTCGTGCTCGTCGCCCACGTCGGGGTCGACCACGGCGGTGCGGAGGTCGACCTCGCGCTCGCCGCCCTGCGGGACCTGCAGCGACAGCTCCGTGAACTCCGGGGCGCTGTTCACGTCGCCGAGGATCCGGATGCGGGCCGACGCCACGGTGACGTTGGCCACGGCCGGGTCGGCGTCGTCGCCGACGAGGTACGAGAACCCGGCGTCGCCGACGTAGCCCTCCTCCGACGCGGTGAACTCCACCCGGTCACCGTCGATGCGCGCCGAGCCGTGGCGCACGCCGACCACCTGGAGCAGGTGCACGTCGTCGCCCTCGGGGTCCTCGTCGTTGGCCAGCACGTTGATCGTGACCGACTCGCCGAGGTCCACCTCGATGCCGTCGTCGAGGCGGCCGATCGGCGGCAGGTCGGCCGACGGGTCGACGACGGGGATCGAGACGGCCGCCCGGGCCGTGTCGATGCCGTCGGACACCACGTAGGTGAACTGCACCGGGGTGTCGGGCATCACCAGCTCGACGTGCTCGCCGTCGGCGCTGATGGTGGCACCGGGCTCGCTGATCTCGACGATCTCGAGCTCGTCCTGGTCGGGGTCCTCGTCGTTGTCGAGCAGCGGGAGCCGGAGCTCGGTGCCGGGCACCTGGGGCTCGGTGGCGTCGTCGACGGCGACGGGCGGTCGGTTGTCACCGTCCTTGCGGAAGGTGAGGGTCACCGTGGCGCCGCGCTGGCCGCCGCGCCCGTCGTCGGCCGTGTAGCGGAAGGTCGTCTGCTCGGTGGGCGGGTCGGTCGGCGCCGTGTAGCGCAGGGCGGCGCCGTCGACCTCGACCTCGCCGACGGTGGCCGCCGGCAGGAGCTCCGGGTCGGTGGCGATGGTGAGGGGGTCGGCGTCGGGGTCGAAGTCGTTGGCCAGGACGGGGATCGACACCGTGGCCCCGGGTCGGACGACCGCCTGGTCGTCGGTGGGGATGGGCGCGTTGTTCTCGCTGGGCCGCCGGGCGATGCCCACCAGCACGGTGGCGGTGGCCTCGTCGCCGAACTGGTCCTCGACCCGGTAGGTGAGCTCGTCGGTGCCGGCGGCGTCGTCGTCAGGCAGGTACACGAGGGCGTCGGGCCGCACCTCGGTGACCGTGCCGAAGCGGGGCGGCTCGTCGATGCCGAGCAGGGTCACCGTGTCGCCGTCGGGGTCCATGGTGGTGATGGGCACCGGGATGGTGACCGGCTGGCCGGCCACCGTGCGCCCGATCAGCTCCGGCGGCACCGGCGGCTGGTTGCGGTCGGGGTTGGCCGGCAGGACGTGCACGACGATCTCGGCCGAGGCCACGTTGTCGGCGGTGTCGCGGGCGCTGTAGATCAGCCGGATCGAGCCGCGGGGGCGGTCGGGCGCCTCGTAGCGCAGGAGGCCGTCGTCGGAGAGGTAGAGCTGGCCGTCGCGCTCGACGTCGGTCTGGTCGAGCGGCGGGGGCTCGATGCTGAGGCCGTCGCCGTCGGGGTCGCTGTCGTTGGTGAGCACCGGGAACGTGACGATCCCGCCGGCCCGCACGGTGTACTCGTCGGCGGCGACGACCGGCGGTCGGTTCTCCTGCGAGGTGGGGGCCGGCTCCACCAGCACGCGCCCGTCGGCCACCTCGGTGCCGTCGCTGATGCGGTAGCTCAGCTCGACCGACTCGGTGAGGGCGGTGGGCGCGGTGATCTTGAGCACGCTGCGCTGGATGACGGTGACGGAGATCGGCGACGGCTCCGGGAGGTCGGAGACGCCGAGGACCACCAGCACCTCGCCGTCGGGGTCGACGTCGTTGTCGAGCACCGGCACGTAGGCCGGCTCGCCGCCGGTCACGAACACCTCGTCGCGCACGGCCACGGGCGGCTGCTTCTCGCCCCGGTCGCGCACGTCCACCCGGAGCACGGCCTCGTCGGTGGCCTGACCGTCGGTCACCCGGTAGACGACGTTGACCGTGCCCGGCTCGTCGGCGGACACGCGGATCTCCGACGACGTCGGGTCCCAGCGCACGTTGGCGTCCTCGGCGGCGGTGGCCCGCACGATCGAGAGGGCGTCGCCGTTGGGGTCGGTGTCGTTGTCGAGCACGTCGACCACGGCCTCGCGCCCGGCGAACGTGGTGGTGGAGTCGTTGCGGGCGTCGGGGGCCTGGTTCTCCCGCCGCTCGACCACCTCGACGCGCAGCACCCCGGTCTGCTCGCCGCCGCGCCCGTCGCCCACCACGTAGGTCAGCTCGACGTCGCCGGCGCCGTTCCCGGCCGTGAACGTGATGTCGCCGCGGCTGTTGGTCTTCACGGCACCGGTGGCGGCGCCGCTCTCCTCCGCCCGGAGCAGGCGCAGCACGTCGCCGTCGGGGTCGAAGGCGGTGGCCAGCACGTTGTGGGTGACGGTGCCGCCGGTGACGACCGAGGTCTCCTCGTCGCCGAGCACCGGCTCCTCGTTGCGCTCGTCGCCCACGACGTCGACGGTGACGTAGGACGTCGCGGTGCCGCCCCGGCCGTCGGAGATCGTGTAGTCGAAGCGGAGGCCGTCGACGTCGCTGGCCACGTCGACCTGCACCGCCCGGCCGCCGTCGATGATCCCCAGCACGCCGGAGTCGGGGTCGTCGAGCTCCACCTGCTCGATGAGCAGCACGTCGCAGTCGGGGTCCTTGTCGTTGCGCAGCGGGTACACCACCACGGGCCGGTCACGGCGGGTGCCGAACGTGCCGTCGTCGGGCTCGGCCACGGGCTCGCCGTTCTCGGGCGCCTCGCAGGTGGGCTCGGTGAGCTCGTCGATCTCCTCCGAGGCCTCGGGGTCGACCTCGATCTCGTCGGACAGCGCCTCGGCCCACTCGTTGTCGATGAAGATCGGGTCGTCGTCGCCGAAGAGCAGCTGCGAGCCGTCGGTGAGGCTGTTGAGCGTGACCCGCTGGCGGTTCACCCGGAACCGGAGGTCGACCGACGACGCCATCTCGGGGATGACGTCGGTGATGGCGTCGGCGCCGTCGCAGACCTGGACGTAGAGGGGGTCGCCGCCCCAGGCGCCGAAGGAGCAGCCACCGAGGCGGACCGGCGGGGCGGGGCCGCCGGTGCCGGCCGCCGACAGCTCCTGCTCGTCGCCGTCGAAGCCGACCTGCACGAGGCGCTCGCCGCCGGCCACCAGCACGCCGTCGGCCGCCGGCCCGGGCTCCTGGAGCACGGCCCGGCCGCCGAGGTCGAGGGGGAGGGGGTCGGCGCCGGGGATCACGAGGACGTCGTCGGCCAGGACCACGGGCCGGTCGCCCACCGCGGTGAGCTCGGCGTCCTCGAGGTCGGGGGCCACCGTGACCGACGCCACCTGCGAGCCGTCGCTGCGCCAGGTGGTGATCTCGCCGGTCTCGTGCTCGTGGAGGTGGACGAGCCCGTCGACGCCGACGGCGAGGCTGGCGGCGCCCGTGACGGTGTGCACGGGCTCGAGGTCGCTGGCCGGGTCGAGGCCCAGGGCCGCCGCCGAGCTGGTGACGGGCAGGACGAACAGGGTGCCGGCGCCCTCGTCGAGGAGGGCGGCGGTCTCGAGCCCGAGGGCCACCTGAGCGCCCGACGGCAGCTCGGGGCCGGGGATCAGGGAGGCCTGGGCGGGGTCGATGGCGGCCAGCCCGGGCGGGTCCTGCTGGTGGATCACCACGACGTCGCCGGCCTGCAGCACGTCGAAGTCGCTCGCGCCGGCGCTGAGCTTGGTGTCGACGGTGGCGATCTCGGCGTTCGTGCGCCCGATCAGCCGGCGGCTCTCGTTGGTGACCCAGATGCCGCCGTCGTGCAGGTCGGGCTCGGGCACCACGTAGCCCTCCGCTCGGGAGGCCACCACGACGAGGGTCAGGACGAGCAGGAGCAGGCTGCCCAAGGACAGTCGTCGCCGTGCCGTGCTGCTCAAGTTCACGCGCCACTCACTCCAAGAGTTCCAGCGGCGCGCCCGGGGGTGGCGCGCCCATGGTGCTCCCGCCCAGCAGTACCGGGGACGACGCTACCTGATGTGGCCGCAGCCCCACTCCGCGAGGCCGTCAACGAGGGGCCTCCCGACGCTCCACCACGAACGTCAGAGCGCCGAGCGCCACCTGGTCCCCGGGGAGCACGGCGACCGGTGCGCCAGCGACGACGGCCTCCGCCGCGCCGTCGCGCACCACGGTCGACCCGTTCGTCGAGCCGAGGTCCTCGATGGTCACGACGTCGCCGTCGAACCCCACGAGCAGGTGCGACTTCGACACCGTCGTGCCGTCGCCGGGCACGGTCCGGCCGTCGGCGCGGTCGCTGGAGGCGGGGTCGCGCCCGAGGACGACGGCCTGGCCGGCCGCCACGCTGACGGTGCCGGCGGCGAACCGCAGGGTCACGCTGCTCACCGGGACCTCCGCCGCCAGCGCGCTGCGGGCCACCGTGCGGCCCTCGAGGTCGTCGCCCACGGCGGCGGGCGGCTCGGAGGCCGCCGGCGCCGCGGGGGCCACCGGAGCGGCCGGCCCGCTCGGCGACGGCAGGCTGCCCCCGAGCAGGGCGGCCTGGAGCGCCGCCGCCGCCGCGCCGTCGAGGAGCGGCGGCACCGTGACCACGCAGCCGCGCGGCCCGTCGTGCACGGTGACCTCCCCGGCGTCGGTGCGCCGCACGAGCAGGAACAGCAGGCCGAGGCCGGCCAGCCACACCGTGGCGACGCACGCCACCAGCGCCCACCGGGGGCGCCGGGTGCGGGCCACGCTGATCCGGCCGGGCGCCAGCAGGTGCACCACGAGGTCGGCTCGGGCCTCGAGGGCGCCGAGCGCGATCCGGGTGGCGGCGTCGGCTCCCAGCCCCGCGGCGGTCAGCGATCGGTATCCCGTGTCAGCGTTCGCCACCATCAGCTCCTCGGTCAGCCAAGCACAGCGCTCGGCGCAGGTTCCATCGCGTCCAGGGGGGAGAACTACCCCCGTCGGAGGACGACCGAGCCCCGGAGGTGACCACTACCATCCGACCCCGACACCCGCAGCAGGGGGCAGGTTGGATGGTGATCGACGTTCGGTGGGGATCTGCGTCCCACCAGGGTCGGGTGCGCGACCACAACGAAGACGCCGTGCTGGCCGGCCCCGACGTGTTCGCGGTGGCCGACGGCATGGGCGGCCACGCCGGCGGCGATGTCGCCAGCGGCCTCGCCGTCGCCGGACTGGCCGCCCTCGACGACCTGCTCGACGCCGGCGACCCCGAGGCCCGGCTGGTGGCCGCCCTGCGCCGGGCCAACGTCGAGATCCGCCGGCGCGCCGACCTCGACCCGTCGGTGCACGGGATGGGCTCGACCGTCGCCGGCATCGCGCGGATCGCCGGCCGCCGCGTCCTCGTGTTCAACCTCGGCGACTCCCGGGTGTACCGCCTGCGCAAGGGCTCGCTGGTCCAGCTCACGGAGGACCACTCGGTGGTGGGCGAGCTGCTGCGCGCCGGCGAGATCACCGAGGACGAGGCCCGCCACCACCCGCACCGCAGCGTGGTGACCCGCGCCCTCGGCGTGGAGGATGAGGTGCAGCCGAGCGTCTCGACGCTCGAGGTGGAGGTGGGCGACTGCTTCCTGGTGGCCTCCGACGGCCTCTTCAACGAGCTCCCGGCCTCCCAGATCGGCGATCTGCTGGCCACCCCCGGCACCGTGGAGCACCGCGCCCGGGCCCTGCTCGACGCCGCCCTGTTCCGCGGCGGGCGAGACAACATCTCCGTGGTGGTGGTGGCGGTGGCCGGCACCAGCGGCGCCGACGGGCTCGAGGTCGACACCTCCCCGTCGCTGCGGGAGGCGACCTCCGGAGGTCGGGGCGACCCCACCGGCAGCGGTCCCACGCCGCTGATCACGATGGTGCCCCCGTCTACCCTGGGCGCCGCTGGGCCCGAGGACGTGCGTCCTCGGGTGCAGCAGCCCACCCCATGACCCCCCGCCTGCACATCTGGACCGTCGACCGCCTGCTCGTGTGCGTGCCCGCCGGGCTGCCTGATCCGATCCTCACCCGCCTCCGGGCGGTGCTCGGCGCCGAGCCGTCGATCGACGGCGTGCTCGAGGTGCTGGCCGCCGACGGCCTGGCCCGCACCAGCGCCTTCGTGTGCGCGGCGGTGGAGGGCACCGGGGCCCGGGTGGTCATCCGCGGCGACCTGGAGGCCGTCGCCCACGGCCGAGACGGCTCGTCGCTCACGCTGAGCGCCGGCCGCTCCGCCACCTGGAACGACGACGTCATCACCGACATCGCCAGCATCTCGCTCGACCTCGGCGAGGGCGGTCGCTTCGAGTGGCTGGCCCTCGACGCGTCCGCGCCCGTCGGGCAGCCCACCGCGGCCCACCCGATCGTCACCCTCCCGGTGGAGCCCGACGGCGAGCCGGCGCCCGCCGCCCAGCCAGACCTGGAGCCCGAGGCTGCGAGCGATCCGGACCCGGAGCCCGAGCCCGCCGCCGGCCCTGCGCCGGCGGCGGGCCCTCTCGAGGAGGCCCCGGCCGACTCGCACACCCTCGACGAGCAGGCCTACCTGCGGCTCGTCGGCGACGACGCCGACGCCGAGGTGGCATCCGACCGCGAGCCGCTCGCGGCCGAGGACCCGATCGAGCCCGACGTGGAGGCTCCCGCGGCCGGCGCTCTCGACTTCTCGAGCCTCCTCGACCACACGCACCACCCGGCCCCGGCCCCCGCCCCGCCGCCCACCCCGGCCGCCCCTACCCCGCCGAGCGCCCCCGCCCCACCTCCGCCGCCGCCTGCGCCGACCCCGGTCCCCAGCGCTCCCGCGCCCTCGCCCCCCGACGTCCTGCCCCCTGGGGTGGCGCCCCCGCGCCCGGCCACCCGCCCGCCCATCTCGGCCGTGCCCCCGCCCGGCGCCGCGCCGGTCCCGCCCCCGCCCCCCGCCGCCACGCCCCCACCGCCGCCGCCCAGCGAGCCGCCGGCCCCGCCACCGCCGCCCGCTGCCGCGCCGCCACCGCCACCACCCCCGGCCGTGCCACCGCCTCCCGGGGCACCGGCCGTGCCACCGCCTCCCGGCGCACCGCCGCCACCGGCCGCCGTCCCGCCCCCGCCGGGCGCACCTCCCGCGCCGTCCCCGCCGGGCGCACCTCCCGCACCGCCCCCGCCCCCGCCGCCGCCGGCCGGCGCCGGCACGGGACTCGGCGAGCACGACGGTCGCACGATCACCCTGGCCGACCTGCGGCGCCTGCAGGCCGAGGGCGGCGAGAGCGCCGCCGACGCGGGCGGGGCCTCCCCGCCCCCCGGGCCGTCGCGCCCCAGCGAGGTGCGGGCGGTGCGGTGCCCGTCGGGCCACGCCAACCCGCCGACAGCCGCCAGCTGCCGCCTGTGCGGGCTCGCCGTCGGCGATCCGACGGTGGTGACGGTGCCCCGTCCGGTGATCGTCCGGCTGGTGTTCGACTCCGGCCTGGTCGTCGACGTCGACCGGCCCCAGCTCCTCGGCCGCCGACCCACCTCCCCGGCCGAGGCCGACGAGCTCCCCAACCTGGTCACCATCCCGAGCCCCGACGGCGACATCTCCCGAGCCCACACCGCGGTGCGCCTCGAGGGGTGGGACGTGCTGGTGGAGGACGTCGGCTCGACGAACGGCACAGAGGTGCGCCTGCCAGGGCGCGATCCGGTGCGGCTGCGCGAGCACGACCCCGTGCTGGTCGTCGCCGGCACCGAGGTGACCCTCGCCGGCACCGTTCGCTTCACCGTCCAGGCCCCCGAGCGCTCGTGACCACCGACAGCGCCCCGCCGGACCTCCCCGGCTACGACTTCGTGCGGGAGCTGGGCCGAGGCGGCTTCGCCGACGTCTACCTGTACCGCCAGCACCTCCCCTCGCGGGAGGTGGCGGTGAAGGTCCTGCGGGACCCGGCCCGCACGGCGACCGACCGCGACCAGTTCGAGAACGAGACGAACCGGATGGCGATGCTGTCGTCGCACCCCGGCATCGTCACCATCTACGAGGTCGGCGTGGCGCCCGACGACCGGCCGTTCCTCACGATGGAGTTCTGCCCGCACGACCACTTCGGGAGCATCGCCCGAGCCCAGCCGCTCACGGTCGCCCGAGCGCTCGAGGTGGGGATCAAGGTGGCGGCGGCCGTCGAGACCGCCCACCAGGCATCGATCCTCCACCGCGACATCAAGCCGGCCAACATCCTGCTCACCACCTACGGCGAGCCGGCCCTCACCGACTTCGGGATCGCCGGCGGCGGCGACGGCGAGGAGCACGCCGTCACGCAGGGGATGTCCATCCCCTTCGCCGCCCCCGAGGTCCTCAACGGCACCACCACCGGCGACGAGCGCTCCGACGTCTACTCCCTGGGCGCCACCGTCTACGCGCTGCTGGCCGGGCGCTCGCCCTTCAGCACCGGCGCGCCGCTGTCCGACAGCGAGCTCATCCAGCGGGTGCTGCACTCGTCGCTCCCACCGACGGGGCGGGCCGACCTCCCGGCCTCGCTGGAGCGGGTGCTGGCGACCTCGCTGGTGCGCGACCCCGCCAACCGCTACGACTCCGCCGCCGCCTTCGGCCGAGCCCTGCAGGGGGTGGAGGCCGAGCTGGGCCTCGCCCAGACGCCGCTGCGCATCGCCGACACCTCGGCCGTCCCGCCCCCGCCGCGCGCCGACCTCGACGACGACGACAGCACGCGCTTCCGCTCGCTCCAGCGGGTCGACCCCGACGGCCCGTCGGCGCCCGCGGTCACCGGCGTGCCGCCGGCGGGTGCGGGCACCTCAGCGCGATCCGCTGCGCCCGGCCCGGGGTGGAGCGACGGCCCCGCCGCGCCCCCCGCCGAGACGGGCCTGGGCGACCGCACCGTGCACCGCGGCCCCCGGGCGGCCACCGCCGACGAGCCGGTCCCCGAGCCCGACGTCGAGCTCGCTCCCCCCCGCGACCGCCGCACCCTGCTCACCGTGCTCGGCGTCGTGGTGCTCGTGGGGGTGGCGGCCCTGCTGGTCACCCGGATGGGCGGCGGGGCCGACGAGGCCACCGACAGCAGCACCACCACCGTCGACACCAGCCCCTTGGTGGTCACCGGCACGCCGGCTCGCCCGGAGCAGGTGCGGGTGGTGGCGGTGGAGGGCGGCGGCCAGCGCATCACCTGGCGGACGCGGTCGGCGGCCGAGGGCGACCGCTACCAGGTGTTCTTCTCCCAGGGCCCGCCGGAGCTGCGCGGCGAGGCCACCGTGGTGGAGGAGGAGGAGCTGGTGGTCGACGCCGACGACCGCATCTGCGTGGTGGTGGAGGCGATCCGATCCGGGCGGGTGTCCGACGCCAGCACGGAGGTGTGCAGCCCGTGACCGCCATCCAGGTCGAGTACTGCGGCGAGTGGTGGACGGTGGACGCCGCCGATCGGTTCACGATCGGGCGCTCGGCCGACCTCTCCGTCGACGACAACCCGTACCTGCACCGCACGTTCCTCGAGATCCGCTGCGAGCAGGGCGTGTGGCTGGTGGCCAACGTCGGCAAGCAGCTGTCGGCCACCATCGGCGACGACCTCAACCACTTCGTGGCCCACATCGCCCCGGGCGGCGTCCTGCCGCTGGTGTTCGACCGCACCTACGTGCGGTTCGGGGCCGGCCCCACCACCTACGAGATCCAGCTGGTGCTGCCCGACCCGCCGTTCGCCGCCGTCGACGCCGAGGCGGAGGACCCCGCCGACGCCAGCGAGCTGAGCGCCACCACCCGATCCCCGGCGCGGCTCACGCCCGACCAGCGCGTCGTCGTGCTGGCGCTGGCCGAGCACGCCATGCGCCGGACCGGCTCCGGGCCGAGCCCGCTGCCCACCAGCGCGGATGCCGCCCGCCGGATCGGCTGGCCCGAGCGGAAGTTCAACAAGAAGCTCGACCAGGTGTGCCAGAAGCTGGCCAAGGCCGGCGTGCGCGGGCTGCACGGCGGGCCGGGCGACATCGCCGCCAACCGGCGGGCCCGGCTGGTGGAGTACTGCCTCGCCAGCCGGGTGGTCACCGAGGCCGACCTCCCCGAGCTCGACCGCGTGACGGCCACCCTCGACGAGGGCTGACGAGGCGCCCTCGCCGACCCCGCCTAGTCGTTCAACACGTCGAGCTCGACGCAGCCCCGCTCGGCCTGCACGAACACGCTGCCGTAGTCGTGGGTGACCACCAGCACCATGTCCTCGCCCCGCCGCCCGAGCACCTGGTGCGACGGTCGGGGCCCGTCGCCGGGGAGCTGCACGGTGGTCTCGAACCCGAGGTCCTGCAGCGCCGGCTCCACGCGCTCGGCCACGGCGGCGAACTCCGCGGCGCTGGGGTCGCCGGCGCGGCCGGCGTAGCGGGCGTTCCCCGACGCCACCCACCCGGTCGACTCGCCGTCGGCGCAGTCCCGACGGTCGGTCCGCATGGCCAGGCTGCCGGCACCGAGGTCCAGCTCGACCGCATCGCCCACCTCGTCGCGCAAGGTGCGCGCCGCCCGCTGCTCGGTGGCGTCGCCGCCGTAGTAGCTGGTCGCTCCGACGACCGCTGTCAGCGCCACCGCACCCGCCACCAGCCACGCCGATGCCCGCCAGCGTCCGGTCGTCCAGCGCAGCACCAGCGCCCCGACGACGACCGCGCCGGCGAGCAGCGCCAGCAGCGCCAGCGCCATGACGGTGGTCCCGCCCTCGGCCGCGCCGCCGAGGCCCACCTAGCGGCCGGTCTCGTGATCGGGGGCGTCGCCCACCGCCGGGCGCACGTGCTCCATGCCCTCGACGGTAGCGAACGCCCGGCGACCCTCCGGTGGCGGCCTCCCAGGGCGACGAGCGACGGCCGTAGGCTCCCGCTGTGCCTGCCGACCCCGAACCTCCCGAGCTGGCGCAGCTCGTGACCTTCGCCGAGCGCTCCCGGACCGGCGACTGGAGCCTCCGCTCGGCGCTCGTGCGCTACGCCCAGGGGCAGCCCCAGCGGGTGAGCGACCTCCTCGAGGCGGTGCGCCGGGTGGAGGCGGCCCTCCACGGCCACGACAAGGAGATCCGCCGCACGGGCCCGGCGCTGTGGGCGGCGCTCAGCGGGGGCGCGCCGGCCGACGCCGACCAGCAGCCGATCGTCGACCTCCTGCGCGAGGTCGCCCGCCTCGATGCCCTGGCCGACGCCCTCGCCGACTGGGCCGACGACCACCGCAGCCCGAGCCCCGACGCCGAGGTCGACCAGGTGACCACCGAGGTCAGCCGCCGCCTCGACGACCTCGGCATCCCGCGCGAGGAGCGGACCGGCCCCCCACCCCGCCGCCGCCGCTGACCGCACCCGGCTCGACGGGCAGACTGGTCGGATGGTGAGGGCACGGGGCCGGGGGGCGACCCTGCTGGTGGCGCTGCTCCTGGCGGGCGCCTGCTCGGACGACGCCGCCGCGCCCCCCGCCACGTCCACCTCGGCACCCCCGACCGAGGCGACCACCACGACCGCGGTCGCCAGCAGCGACCTCGACCACCTGCTCGAGCGCATCGTGGCGCTGCACCCCGACCCGTTCCACCACGTCGAGGAGGCCGAGCTCCGGGGCCTCGCCGGGGCGGACCCCGGCGACCCCGACCAGCTCCTCGTGGCCGCCATGCGGTTGGCCAACCTCGGGGCCGGCGAGGGCCATGGCGGCGTCTACCCCTGGGCCCAGCCCGACCTCGAGGCCTGGCCGCTGCACCTCTACGACTTCCCCGACGGGCTCCGGGTCGTCGCCGGCGAGGGCGTGCCGATCGGTGCCCGCCTGACCGCGGTCGGCGGCACCCCGGTCGCCGAGGTGGTGGAGGCCCTCCGACCGCTGGTGCCCCACGACACCGCGGCCACGGTGCAGAGCCGCCTGCCCGCCTTCGCCGTCCACCCGGCGGTGCTCCGCGGCCTCGGGTTCGATCCGTCGACGCTCACCTGGGAGCTCGCCGACGGCACCACCGCCACGATGGCGCCGCCGGCCACCGTGCCCTCCGACGAGCTGGCCGAGCTCCTGGGCCTGTTCCAGGACCAGGTGCCGCCGACCCTCCCGCACGACCGCAACGAGGCCTTCGCCACCGAGCCGCTGGGCTCCACACTGGTCGTGGCCTGGAACCAGGTGCAGCGCAGCAGCGGCGACGTGTCGATGACGGAGCTGGCCGAGTCGCTCGTGGCGCAGGTCGCCTCGGGCGCCGTCGACCGCATCGTGCTCGACGTCCGCCACAACCCCGGCGGCGACATCGGGCTGGCCGCCCCGCTGGAGGAGGCCGTGGGCCGGATCGAGGCGGACCGCCCCGGCACGGTGCGGGTCCTCATTGGACGGGGCACGTTCTCGGCCGCCTCGTACGTGATCGCCCGGCTCGCCGCCGAGCACGACCTGCTGCTGATCGGCGAGCCCACCGGCGGCAGCTCCCGCTCGTACGCCGACCCGGAGGCGGTCGACCTGCCCCGCTCGGGCATCCGGGCCTACGTCGACACCCGCCTCTACGAGAGCGGCGAGGCTCGCTGGGAGCCGCTCGTCCCCGACGTCGAGGCGGTGCCCACCTTCGAGGACTGGCAGGCCGGTCGCGATCCCGCCCTCGAGGCCGCCCTGCGCTGATCACGGCGGCCGCCGCTACCTCACCCCTTGCCTCATTTTGCTATAGCATATAGGTTCGCCGGGTGCCCTCCCGCCCGTCGCTGCGACGCCTCGATGCCGCCACGCTGGCCGACCGGGCCTACGACGCGCTGCGCGAGGCGATCATCTCGGGGGAGCTGGCGCCCGGGGAGAAGATCACCGAGCGCGGCCTGGCCGAGCGGCTGGCCGTCAGCGCCACCCCTGTGCGCGAGGCGCTCCGGCGACTGGAGCAGGACCGCCTGGTCGAGCGGCGGGGCCCGCGGCTCGTGCAGGTCGCGGCCCTCGACGACGGCAACGCCCGCGAGGTGCGCCTGGCCGAGGGCGCCCTCCGGGCGGTGGCCGCCCGCCTGGCCGTGGCCAACGCCACCGATGCCCAGCGGGACCGCATGGCTGGCCTGCTCGATGCCGGCGACGCCGAGCTGGCCCGGTTGCAGGCCGCGGCAGCCGGCGACCGTCCCCTCACCTCGGCCGAGCTCACCCGGCTGCTCGACATCACGCGCGCCTTCCACGCCGCGCTCAACGAGGCGTGCAACAACGACGTGATCCTGCGCCTCCTCAGCCTGGTGGACGCCTTCCGCCTCGCCGCCCGCCACCAGCGGCTGTCGGCCGAGCTCAGCGACGACGGCGCGGCCGCCGCGCTCGAGCGCTTCGCCGAGCACCGCGCCGTGTTCGACGCGCTCCAGGCCGGCGACGCCGACGCGGTCGAGCGCCTCATGCGGGCGCACGCCCAGGCCGACGTGAGCGCCGACGCCGACGCCTACGCCCTGCCCTGACCCTCCCCACCGCCCCCATCCACTCCCCCGGACACCCCGGGGCCCCACCACCAGGAGCCAGCGTTGGCTGACGCCAAGGTCCTCGTCCCCGCCGGCATGCTCGGCGCCGGCTTCACCGCCGCCTCCATCGATCGCGGGATCGCCCTCGGTGCCTCGGCCATCGCCATCGACGGCGGCTCCACCGACTCCGGGCCCGCCTACCTCGGCCGGGCCATGCCCAAGATGCCCCCAGAGGCCATCGCCGCCGACCTGCGCCTCATGCTGGTGAAGGGAGCCGCCGCCGGCATCCCCGTCATCGTCGGGTCGGCCGGCACGAGCGGCACCGACGTCGGGGTGGACTGGGTGGCCGACATGGTGGAGGCGATCGCCCTCGAGGAGGGTCTCGCCCCGGTCGTGGCGCGGATCTACAGCGAGCTGGGCCGTGAGGTGGTGGCCGAGCGCCTGGCCGCCCGGAAGATCAGCGCGCTGGCGCCGTCGGCCGAGCTCACCGCTGAGGTCGTCGAGCGGTGCGACCACATCGTCGGCCTGCTCGGCGCCGAGCCCTTCATCGCCGCCCTCGACGCCGGCGCCGACGTGGTCATCGCCGGCCGGGCCACCGACACCGCCGTGCTGGCCGCCGAGCCGCTGAGGCGGGGCTGCCCGCCCGGGCCCACCTGGCACGCCGCCAAGACCGCCGAGTGCGGTGGGCAGTGCACCACGAACCCGAGAGGCGGCGGCGTGCTCATCGCCATCGACGACGACGGCTTCACCGTGGAGCCGCTCGACGCCGACGCCGCCTGCACGACGCTGTCCGTCGCCGCCCACATGATCTACGAGAACGCCAACCCGAACGTGATGCGGGAGCCCTCCGGCACGCTCGACGTCACCGACGCCCGCTACGAGCAGGTCGACGACCGGATCGTGCGGGTCACGGGCTCCGAGTTCCGGCCCGAGCCCTACACCGTGAAGCTCGAGGGCGCCGGCCTCGTCGGCTACCAGAGCCTGGCCATCGCCGGCATCCGGGAGCCCGAGATCCTCCGCGAGATCGACCTGTGGGCTGACACCCTCCGGGCGTTCGTGCTGGCCAAGGCCCGCACGCTGCTGCACATCGGCGACGAGTGCACGGTCGAGGTCCGCCTGTACGGCTGGAACGCCGTGCTCGGCGAGCGCGACCCGAGCACCGAGCCACCGCGGGAGGTCGGCGCCGTCCTCCTCGTCACCGCGCCCGACCAGGCGACGGCCACCCGCATCGTGAAGCTGGCCAACCCCTACCTGCTCCACATGCCGCTCCCCCACATGGAGCACCTGCCCAGCTTCGCCTTCCTGTCCTCGCCGGCGGAGATCGAACGAGGCCCGCTGTATGAGTTCCTGCTCAACCACGTGGTGTCGGTGGACTCGCCCGACGAGCTGTGCCGCACGACCATCACGGAGGTGGCCGCACGATGACCACGATCGGAGACGTCGCCGAGCTGGTCCGCTCGAAGAACGCCGGCCCGTTCTGGCAGACCCTCGACATCTTCCTGCCCGACGACGACACCTACCGCCTCGTCGCCGAGGCTGCGGTCATCAACGCCGACACCATCGCCCGCCTCTACGGCGCTGCCCCCGAGACGGTGGCCATCTACCGGCTGCCGGCGATCCGGGTCGTCAAGATCTCCTTCCCGCGAGCCACGGCGCAGGGTGGCGTGCTCGACCGCGACATGCACGCCGGCCAGCAGCACGTGCCGATCGCGATGCTGGAGCTGTGACCGCCGTGCCCCCCACCTCCGAGCAGCTGGCGGCCCTGGCCGAGTGGGACACGCCGGCGCTGAGCAACGCCCTCGACAGCCTCCGCCTGCGGTCGTTCGACGGCGGCTACACCGACGGATCCGTCGCCCGCCTCGCCGGCGGCACGACGATGGTCGGCACCGCCGTCACCGCCAAGATGGTCGCCCGCCAGCCCGGCGACGATGCCATCCCCGTCGCCCGGCTCCACGAGCAGGTGGCCGGCGTCGACGGCCCGGTGGTGGTCGTGCTGGAGGACGTCGACGACCCGCCCGGCGCCGGCGCCTTCCTCGGCGAGGTGAACGGGAGCCTGCTGGCCGCGCTGCAGATCAGCGGGGTCGTCACCAACGGCCGGGTGCGCGACATCGCCGAGCTCCGAGCGCTCGGCTACTCGGTCTACGGGCGCGGGCTCTGCGTCGCCCGCTCCTACATGCGCCTGGTCGAGGTGGGGACCCCGGTGACGGTCGCCGGCCTCACCGTGGAAACCGGCGACATCGTCCACGGCGACGAGCACGGCGTGCTCCAGATCCCGACCGCCGCGCTCCCCGACCTCATCGCCAAGGCCGAGCTCATCCGCGACGAGGAGCAGGGCGTGATCGAGTGGTCCCGCTCCCCCGAGTTCACCGTCGAGGGACTCCTGGCCCTCCGCCGCGTCCGTCACTGATCCCACCGGCGGCGCCCGGCGACCAAGATGGCGAGGTGTCGGGCCCGCTCTTCGTCGTCGTGTCGGGCCCGCCCGCCAGCGGGAAGACCACGCTCGCGCCCCCCCCTTGCCGCCCAGCTCGAGCTGCCGCTCATCGCCAAGGACACGATCAAGCACGCCCTGATGTCGGTGCTCCCGGTGCCCGACGTGGACGCCTCGCGCCGCCTCGGGCGGGCGGCGGTGCGGGCGATGCTCGACGTGGCCTCGGCGTCGTCCGTCGGCGCCGTGCTCGAGAGCAGCTTCCACCGGACGCTCGCCCGCCCCGAGCTGGGCCTGCTGCCGGGGCCGATCGTCGAGGTGTTCTGCCGCTGCGATCGAGCCGTCGCCGCCGAGCGCTACCGAACCCGCAGCGGCACCCGCCATGCCGGGCACTTCGACGCCGTCCGATCACCCGACGAGCTGTGGAACGACGAGAGCAGCCAGCCGGTGGCCGGGGGCTGGCCCGTCCTCGAGGTCGACACCAGCACCCCCGTCGACGTGAGTGCCGTGGTCACCTTCGTGCGAGGCGCCCGCCGGCACCCATAGGCCCCTGGGGCCGGGGGCTCAGCCCGTTGGCAGCGGCGGGTGCTCCAGCACGCGTGGCCGGTACTCGACCAGCTGGATGCTGTCGTCGAACGTGCGGCTGCCGATCATCTCCAGGGCCACGTCGGGATAGCCGTCGTAGATCCGCTCCGAGCCCGTGGCCCCGGTGATCACCGGGAACATCACCACCCGGAAGCGGTCGACGAGGCCGGCCTGCAGGAGGGACCGGCTCAGGCGCAGGCTGCCGATCGTGCTCAGGATCCCCGACCCCTGCTCCTTCAGCTCCCGGACGGCGGCGACCGCGTCGCCGGTGACGAGGGTGGTGTTGGCCCAGGCCAGCGGCGCCTCGAGCGTGGTGGAGAAGACGATCTTCGGCGCCTGGGTGAGCTGGTCGACCGACCCCTCCTCCTCCGGTGCGAAGCCCTCCTGCCCGGCCGGTGGCTCCCCGCTGGCGAAGCCCGACATCTGCCGGTAGGTGGTGGCGCCCATCAGGTAGGTGACCTCGGGCTCCTGCTCCAGCCACGCCAGGTACTCCGGGCCCTGGAGGCCCCACCAGCCCGGCCAGCCCTCGCCCGACGCACACCCGTCGAGGGAGGTGATGAAGTCGACGAGGACCTCACGCATGATCGTCTCCTTGCTGTCGAGGCCCGCCGCGCTCACGCTTCCGACGGCTGTCGCTGGACGATCTCATCGACGGGCGCCATCGCCCAAGCCCCCATGCGGGGCGAACGCACGCAGGGCCAGCGCCGAGATGAGCCGCGGCACGTCGGACGGCTCGAGCACCCCCCGGGCGGCCTCGTCGGCGGCCCCCTTCATGAGGTGGTGCAGCGCGCTGGCCATCCACTCGGCCGAGAGGTCGGCGCGGAGCTCGCCGGCCCGCTGCCCGCGCTCGATGAGGCCGATGACCCGAGCGGCGGGCTTGTCGTGGAGCTCCCGCACGCGCCGTGACGAGAGGACGTCTCGTGCCGCTTCGAGGAGCCCCCCAGCCTGGGCCGTGAGCAGCCAGCTGGCCTCGATCAGGCGACCGAGCGCCTCCGGTGCGTCCCCCGTCAGGTCCACCGTCTCGAGGACGTCGTCCCCCCGGTCCAGCACGCGGACCAGCGCAGCCTCGATCAGCTCGTGGCGCGACGGGAAGTGGCCGTAGAGCGTGACCCGGCCGACGCCAGCGCCGGCGGCGATGTCGGCCATCGACGCCTGCGGGTCCTGGCCGAGGCGGTCGATGGCGGCATCGAGGATGCGCTCCTGGTTCCGCCGCGCGTCGGCGCGCTGCGGTCGCCCCTCGCCGCCCGTCACGTACGCCCGCCCTCCCGGGTGAGCGGCAACGATCTCGTACGTAGCTGTTCGAGTTGTGGTACACCGTAGTTGAACATCGTTGTATGACTTAAGCCCGCCGACGGGGTGGACGCAAGGAGAGCCGGATGGCGAGACCCAGGTCGACGCAGGATCGCGACGCCGAGCCGCGCCGCCGCAGCGGCGGCCGGGCCTGGCTCGCCCGCTGGTGGCCGGCGCTGCTCGGCTTGGCGATCGGGGCCCTCACGCTCGTCGACCTCCAGCCCTGGACCCGCAGCGATCCCCCCACCTGGATGCCCATCGGGCTGGCGCTCGCCTACGTCGCCTTCGGGATCGCACGCGGGCAGCTCGAGCGCCCGGGCGTCCTGCGGCTCGAGCTCGCCGGGGTGGCCCTCTTCACCGGCACCGTGGTGCTGGCCCTGACCGTGCCGACGGACCTCGGCCAGTACGTCGCCGGCACCGCCTGGCTGGGCCACGCCGCCTGGGACGTCGTCCACCACCGCGACCTCAGCCACCACGAGGCCGTCGGGGTGGTGCCACGCGGCTACGCCGAGTTCTGCATCGTGCTCGACCTGCTGATCGGCGCATCCCTCATCGCCGCCCCGTCCCTCTGACCGGCGGAGCCAGCGGTGCGGGGGGCTCCGCCGCCCGGCCGGTCCTCAGCAGGCGACACGGTCGAGGCCCCGACGGAGTCCCGCACCGTCACACTCCGTCGCCACCACGTCGGCACATCTCGCGAACCGTCGCCGAAGCACCCGTCACACTGGTCAGGCGCCGGGCACCAGTCGGAACACCCGCAGCGACCGTCCCGACCGGTCCTCGTAGCGGTCGTAGACGGGCCACACCTCGCGGAGCGTCCGCCAGGCGGTGTCGCGCTCGGCGTCGGAGAGCAGGTGGGCGGTCACCGGCACCGATCGACCTGAGCGGCGGACGGTGGCCCTGGGCTCGGCCAGCAGGTTGGCCGTCCACGCGGGGTGGTGCTCCTTGCCGAAGTTGCTGCCCACCACCAGGAACGACCCGTCGGGCTCGAGGGCACAGGCGAGGGGCACGTCCCTCGGCTCGCCGCTGCGGCGACCGGTGGTGGTGAGGACGAGGGACTCCACCATCAGCTGGCTGGTGAGCAGGCGCCCGCCGGTGATCCGGTGCAGGGCCCGATCCACGTGCGGCACCACGTGCGGGCCCAGCCGAGCGAAGGCGGCGCTGCCCGCCATCGGCTGCACGATCTGATCAGCCACCCAGCCCCGCACCCGCTCACGCCGCTTCGGTGGGGCGGTCCGGGTCGTCCCCGCGGCCAGGCGGGGCGCCTTCTCGGGCGGCAGGTGGCCGTCGGCCACGAGGCACCGCAGCGCCTCCTCGAGGGTGTCGCGCGCCGGACGGCGCACCAGGTCGAGCTCGGCCTCGGTGGCCGAGTCGTCGGTGGGCACCATCGACACCATGATCTCGGCGGCGTCGCGGGTGAGCGGGTAGTCGAAGGGCCGGACCCGCTTGGCCAGGTCGAGCGCCGATCCCAGCCCCGTGAGCAACCAGCCCGGCACCACCATCCGCTTGCAGCGCACCCCGGTGAGCTCATCGCAGAGGTCGGCCAGCTCCGTCCACGTGAGGAAGTCGCCGGCCAGCATGAGCCGGCGGGGCCCGCGCCCTGGCGCGACCATGCGGGCCAGCGCCTCGGCCAGGTCCTGGACGTGGATCATGGTGACGCCACCGTCGGGCATCGGCCACACCGAGCTGAGCGCCCCCGCCAGACCCTCCATCATCGAGTCGTGCGAGGGCTGGTGCGGGCCCACCACACCGCCCGGGTACACGATCGTGACCGGAGCGCCGTCGTCCTGCAGCCGTCGCGCGAACCGTTCGGCCTCGAGCTTCGAGCGCCCGTAGTCGGTGCGAGGGGAGGCCAGCCGGCCGTCGGCGGTGATGATCGATCGGTCGGGGGGCACGAACACGGCGACCGTGGACACGTGGATCACCGGATCCAGCCCTCGCCGCGCCGCCTCCCCCACCACCAGCTCGGCGCCTCGCACGTTCTGGGCCACCAGGTCCGCCTTCGGACCGGTGACGCCCACCGCGGCGGCGGCGTGGATGACCGCGTCGGCACCCTCGAGCAGCTGGGACACCGCCGCCTCGTCGCCCATGTCGCCCACCACCAGGTCGACGGCCTCGAGGTCCACCCCGAGGGTTCCCAGCACGGTGGCCGCCTTGGCCGGGCTGCGCACGAGCAGGCGCGGTCGGTGCCCATGGGCCAGCAGTCGGACCACCGCATGCGATCCGACGAACCCCGTGCCTCCGGTGACGGCCACGATCATGGGAGAGAGCATGGTCAGCCGCTCCGCCTCTCGTCGACACGACCGCCGGCTCCCAGCGTCGGCGTCATGCTGCAGACCCCCACCGGCATCATCGGGGCCCTGCCGGACCGCATCGCCGCCAGCCGCCGGCCAGGGCGGTGGTGGGGGCGCTCGTGCGCGAGGGCCAGGTGGGCTCGATGATCGAGGTCCGGGTCCTCAATGATCTTCCGTGGACCAGGGCCCATGCCTGTGACCTGCGACTTCAGCGCGCTCGAAGGGACTCGAACCCCTAACCTTCTGATCCGTAGTCAGATGCTCTATCCAATTGAGCTACGAGCGCTGGGTTGGAGACGAGATCCTACAAGAGGGTCGCTGGCCCGGTCGATCCGAGTTCGGTGGTGCGCGATGAAGGCGAGCGTCGGTCGAGTCGGGATGGTCGCCCTGCTGGTCCTCGGTGCCTGCTCCGGAGGCGGTGACGGGTCCGACGGCGCCGGCCCGGCGGCCGCCAGCACCACGACCGAGGCCGAGGCGCCCAGCGCCACGTCCACGACCGTCGCCGAGGGGACCTGCCCCGACCGCATCGACCTCCCCTACCTCGAGGGTGGTGACCCGCTGCAGCGGCTCGACCTCTTCCGGCCGCCGGGCGCCGGGTGCGAGCCGCTGCCGGTCGTGGTGTGGGTGCACGGCGGCGGCTGGAGCATCGGCGACAAGCGCAACCAGATGGACCCGAAGCTGGCCCTCTGGCACGAGGCGGGCTGGGCCGTGGCCAGCGTGAACTACCGACTCACCGACGTCGATGCCCCCGAGGGCGAGCGCGTGCTCGCCCCCGACCACAACGAGGACGTGGCGGCGGCGGTCGCGTACCTCCTCGCCGAGGCCGACGCCCTGGGCCTCGACGCCGAGCGGGTGGCGCTGCTCGGGCACTCGGCGGGGGCCGGCATCGTGGCGGCCCTCGCCACCGACCCCGCCTACCTCGCCGAGCACGACCTGCTCCCCACCGACCTGTCGTGCGTGGCACCGCTCGACACCGAGGGCTTCGACATCACCACGGTGGTGGCCGACGGCGGGCAGGCGGCGACGCTCTACCGCAGCGTGTTCGGCGACGACCCGGCTGGCTGGGCCGAGCTCTCGCCGCTCACCCACGTCGGCGAGGCCGACCTCCCCGACCTCCTCCTCGTGCGCCGCGGGGGTCCCGAGCGCCGGGCACAGGTGGCGACCTTCGCCGACGCGGTCGAGGGCGCGGGCGGCGCCGTCACCGTGCTCGACGTCACCGGCTACTCCCACGGCGACGTGAATCGGCGCATCGGCGACCCCACCGACGAGCTGCTCACCCCACCGCTGCAGACCTTCCTCGCCGGCTGCCTGGCGCCCTGATCAGCGGGCGTCGGGGTCGCGGTTGCCGGCCTTCGGGAAGCGCTGCAGCCACGACGGCACCTCGGCGGCGCGCAGCGGCGCAGCGAAGAGGAAGCCCTGGGCGTGCGAGCAGCGCAGGCCGCGCAGCGCCCGCAGCTGGTCCTCGGTCTCGACGCCCTCGGCGACGACCTGCTTGCCGAGCGTCTGGCACATCGACACGACCGCGGCCACGATCGCCCGGTCCTCCGGCGAGGCGCTCACGCCCTGGATGAACGAGCGGTCGATCTTCACGATGTCGACCGGGACCACCCGCAGGTAGGTGAGCGACGACCAGCCGGTGCCGAAGTCGTCGAGAGCCAGGCGCACGCCCACGTCGTGCAGCCGCGAGAGCGCCTTCACCGCCAGCTCGAGGTCCTCCATCAGCAGGCTCTCGGTGATCTCCAGGGTGAGGAGCGAGGGGTCGAGGTCGGACCGCTCGAGCAGCCCCGCCACCTCACCGGCGAGGTCGTCGCGGGTGAGCTGGCGCGGCGACAGGTTCACCGAGACGTGGAGCTCGCCCAACCCGGCGTCGCGCCACGCCGCCACCTGCTCGCAGGCGGTGGCGAGGGCCCAGGCGCCGAGGCGGTGGATGCCGCCGGTGTCCTCGGCCACCGGGATGAACTCCGACGGCCCGATCACCCGGCCGCCCTGGCGGGGCCAGCGGGCCAGCGCCTCGAAGCCGCGCACGGTGCCGTTGCCGACGTCGACGATCGGTTGGAACCACAGCTCGAACCCGTCGTCGTCGAGGGCACGGGCCAGGTCGGTCTCCAGCGTGAGGCGGGCCAGGGCCGCGCTGCGCATCCCCTCGTCGTAGAGCTCCCAGCTGCCCCGGCCCCGGGCCTTCGCCCGGTACATGGCGGCATCGGCGTGGTGGAGCAGGTTGGCCGGCGAGATCCCCGGCTCGCCGATGGCGATGCCGACGCTGCCGGAGAGGAACACCTCGACGTGCTCGTGCTCCGCTCCCATCACCTCGAACGGCGACGACGCGGTGCACGCCAGCAGGTCGGCCAGGGCGATGGCGTCGTCGAGGGTGACCTGGCGGCTGACGACGACGTACTCGTCGCCCCCGAAGCGACCGACGGTGCCGCGGTCGCCCACCGCCGCGGCCAGCCGGGCGCCGAGCTCGTGGAGCACGCGGTCGCCGGTGGCGTGCCCGAAGCTGTCGTTCACCACCTTGAAGCGGTCGAGGTCGACGAAGAGCACCGCCACCTCGGAGGGGTCGTCGGTCTCCTCGAGGGCGGCAGCGAGGAGCGCCACCATCTGCGCCCGGTTGGGCAGCCCGGTGAGCGGGTCGAGCATGGCGGCGGCGCGCAGGTCGTCCTCCAGCGCGATCCGCTCGGTGATGTCCTCGGCGCTGACGACGAGCCCGGCCACGGCCGGGTCGTGGAGGAGGTTGGCGGCCCGCAGGCGCAGCCAGTGGACGCTCCCGTCGACGAAGGTGACCGGCACCTCCCGCTGGATGACCAGCCCGGGCTGCCCCACCAGCTGCTCGAGGGCGGCCGCCGTCTCGGGCACGTGGCTGCGGCGCACCGAGCGGTGCAGCAGCTCGGGCAGCGCGTCGGCCAGCCCGCCCATCAGCCGCTGGGCGGCGGGGCTGGCGTAGACGAGGCGCAGGTCGGCGCCGAAGACGGCCACCGTCTCCTCCCCCGTCTCGATGATGGCCCGCAGCCGTCGCTCGGTCTCCCAGGCCCGGTGGCGCTCGCCCGCATCGCGCAGCACCACGATCACCCCGCCGACGGCGGGGTCGCCCGTGCGGTCGATCGAGGTGCAGTCGAGCCAGTGGATCGAGCCGTCGGGCCACACGACGCGGCGCATCGAGTGCCACACCTCGTCGATCGGCGGGCCGCCGTCGGGCTGCTGCTCGGCCCGCCGCGCCCGGGACAGGGCAGCGTCGTCGGGGTGCTGGATGTCCATGGTGGTCATCCCGACCAGCTCCCCGGCGGAGCGGCCGACCAGCTCGCCGGCGGCGGGGCTGGCCCAGCGGATGGTGCCCTCGAGGTCGGCGAGGAGCAGGCCCTCGGTCAGACCGAGGACCAGGCCTTCGAAGAACTCAGGTCGAGCCGACCCAGAACCGGCCACCAGACCACCCTTCACCCGCAGCGCTGAACGCGCAGGGTGGGGATGGTACGCCGGATCGTCGCCGCCGTCACCGGGAAGTCGGGCTCGCCTCAGCCGGCCAGCGACCGCACCGTCCCCGCCACCGGATCGACCTCCACCGCCTCGCCGTCGCGGATGCGATCGAAGGCGTCGTCGAGCCCGACGACGGCCGGGATCCCGAGCTCGCGGGCCACGATCCCGGCGTGGCTCATCGGCCCGCCGTGGCGCGTCACCAAGGCGCCGGCGATCGGCAGCACGCAGCTGAAGGCCGGCGTGGTCATCGCGGTGACGAGGACGTCGCCGGGCTGCAGCCGGGCGATGGCGTCGTCGGCGTCGACGGCCACCACCGCGCGGCCCACGTGGCGCTCTGCGCCCACCCCGACGCCGCGCCGGTCGGCGGCCGCGTCGAGGGTGCCGAGGAACGCCGCCATGGCCTCGGCCATCGTGCGGAGCCCGACGGCGAAGGCCGCCTGATCCGGCGGCGGGTGCTCGACGCCGAGGACCGGCGGCGGGGTGGCGGCACGGGCCCGGCGGCGCTCGGCCGCTCGCTCGGCCAGCGCGTCGACCGACGGGGCGGCGGCCGTCCCCCGCAGGAGCGCGGCGACCTCGCTGAGCGAGCAGGCGACGATCTCCTCCTCCCCGACCGGCATCCCGCGAGCGGTGAGCCGGTCGGCAGCCTCCAACAGCGCTCGCCGCAGCAGACCGGTGGGCCAGGACCCGCAGATCCCCGAGTGGTCGTCGCGCGAAGCCACCGCCAGCCGGGCGTCGGCCAGGACCACGTCGACGGCGCCGCCGGGCTCCGGCAGGCGGGCGCGCGCCGTGCCGGCGGCGGTGATCGAGCGCAGGATCGCGTCGGGCAGCTCGATCAGGCGGCGCCCGGTCACGTCGTTGGCCCCCACCACCCGCTGGCCGTACTCGGCGAGGAAGGCCTCGAGGGCCTGGTGGGCGGCAGGCGAGGCGGCCCGCACGTCGTCGAGGGTGGCCGGCGCAGGCGCGCCGGCAGCCAGCAGGGCCTCGTGCACGGCGCGCAGGGCGGGCAGCGCGGCGCCGGTCGATCGCTCGGCGGCGCCGGCGAGGTCGGCGATGGCCTCGGCGGCCGTCCGGCCTCGCTCCTGCTCGCGCCGGACGTGGAGGCCGACGGGCACCGACGACGCGCCCACGAGCGAGAAGTGCTCGCGCAGCCCGTCGGCCACGGCCGCCGCACAGGTCTCGACGTGCGCGGCCAGGGCGCCGTCGTCGAGCTCGTCCGGGCGCACGGCCTGGAGGGCCAGCATCGCCTCGACCCGTGCCGGGCGCAGCTCGTCGAACCAGCGCAGGAGGTCGGCCTCCCACACCCGCCCGGCGAGGGCGGCCCGGGCCCTCCGGTCGCGGCGGCGCATCTCCGGGTGGAGCCGGCTCAGCACCTTGAGCAGGCCGGCGGGAGGCGGGGGCCCGTCGCCGGGGCGGACCCCGGCGATGCGCGGGCTGCCGTAGGCGTAGCCGTGGACGTACCGGATCTCGAGGTGGCTGAGCAGGATCCCGTACCGGCCGGTGAAGCTGCGGAAGCCGTCGGCCATGGCGGTCGGGAACAGGTCCTGCAGGATCTGCGACGTCGGACCGGCGCTGTGGGCGGCGTCGTGGCGCCACCCTCCAGGGCCGGGCTTCTCCCACTGCAGCTCGTCGACGGCGGTCATGCCTGCACCCCCGATCGACGGGCCCGGTCGCAGAGCGTGCGGACGGACCAGCTCGCCACCTCGCTGGCCTCCTCGTCGGACAGGCCCCACGCGGTCGTGAGCATCTCGAAGCCGGCGGAGGTGGCGAACACACCGACGGCGCCACGGAGCCGGGCGTACTCGGCGGGCTCGAGCCGCTCCCGGAGCGGGGCGAGCGCCTTGTCGACCCGCGCTGCCCGGTCGGCGGCCCGGCTCGGCGCGCTCCGCTCCCCGAACTCGGAGACCGACAGCGCCCGGAACAGGCGACGGTTGGCGGCGAAGAACCGGTAGATGGCCGGCATGGCCGCCACCAGCTCCGCGGGGCTGGACGGCGACGGGAGACCGTCGCCGTCGGGGAAGGTGAGGATGCTGTCCATGGCCTCGGTGAGGCCGTCGAAGAGCGCCTCCTTCGTGGGGAAGTAGTGGTACACGATCCGCACGGACACCCCGGCGCTGCGGGCCACCTGCGGGATCGAGATCGTGGCCGGTCGCTCCTCGACCAGCAGGTCGACGAGGGCCAGGAGGATCTTCCGCTTCGTCTCCTCGGCCTGGGCTCTCCGGGTTGGGCTCTCATACGGTCTTGACATCACGTAGTGATCATGCAACGAATATGTTCACGTATCAACCCTGCAACGAAATTTCTTTCGAGCAACGACCCAGGAGCACTGCCATGACCACCCTGACCGCCCCCCGCCCGACCACCACCCCCATCGGCGCCACGCCGACCACCAGGCCCGCCGACGAGCGCACCGACGGCTGGCTCGACGAGCGGCGCGTCGCCGGCATCGGCGGCATCACCTTCGCCAGCGTCGTCCTGGCCACCAACGTCCTGCTGGCCAGCTCCCCCGCCCACGACGCCAGCGCCGCCGAGGTCACCGAGTTCTTCACCGACCACCGCACCGCCGCCGTGCTCTCGACGGTGGCCTTCGCCATCGGCGCGCCGTTCCTGCTGGGCTTCGCCGCCGCCTTCTACGGACGGCTCAAGGCCGCCGGCCAGGCCCGGGACCTCGTGTGGGCCCGCCTGGGCGCCATCGGTGCGCTGCTCATCCTGCCGACCTTCGCCGCTGTGGTCGCCAACCGCCTCGTGCTGCTCGTGGGCGGCGACGAGATCATCGGCTCCCCCGAGCTGGTGGCGCTGGTCTGGCGGTTCGAGAGCGCCGCCTTCCTGGTGAACACCCTGCCCGTGGCCGTCGCCGTCCTCGGCTTCGGCCTGGCCGGCGCCCGGTCCGGCCTGCTGCCGCGGTGGTTCGCCAAGGTGGCGCCCGTCGGCGCCGTGGCCGGCGTGGCGAGCGCCGCCGCCGCGGTGACCGGCCTCGAGGGCAGCCCGACCGTCCTCGGCGGCCTCGTCGCCTTCCTCTGCTGGATGACCCTGCTCCTCGTGGGCGGCACCCGCCAGCTCCGCCACGGCTGAGGCGCCGAGCTTCCCCCCCCCGTCCGATCCCGAGGGGTGCTGCGCCTGGCGCGGCACCCCTCCGACGCGCCCGGGGCGAGCTCAGTCGGCGGTGACCCCGGGGGCCACCAGCGGCCACGGGCGCTCGCGCTCGACGGCCAGGGCGACGTCGAAGAGCAGGCCGTCGCGGTGGTGGGCGGCCAGGACCTGCATGCCCACGGGGAGCCCGTCGACGGTGCCGGCCGGGATCGACACCGCCGGGTTGCCGTAGAGGTTGGAGATGATCGTGAGGGCACCCATGTTGACCAGGTCGGGGAACCGCTGGGCGGCCTGGCTGAGCACGGCCGAGGGCAGCTTCGGGAGGGCGCTCGCCGTGAGCCGGATCCCGCCGAGGAGCCCGCGCACCGCCAAGCGGGCCGGACCGTTGCCGAAGAGGCGCTCGATGATGGGCGCCTGGGGCTGGCTGGTGACGGCGTCGGCCGCGAACGCCGGGCCCGGGTTGGTGGCGGCGATGATGAGGTCCACCTCGTCGAAGGCCCGGGCCATCGCCTCGTTGGCCTCGATGCGCAGCAGCTCGGCGTCGGCCGCGGTGCGGAGGTTGTACATGGCCTCGGCCAGGTGCAGGCCGACGGCGACCTCGTCGGTGAGCTGGTCGGAGCACTTCGGCCAGGCCGGGCCGAGGTCCGCCAGCAAGGTGGCCAGGTTCCCCATGGCCCACTGGGCGGCCAGGTTGGGCAGGCGCAGGTCGAGGTCGACCTCCACCATCTGGTGCTCGGCGATGAGCGCCTTGGCCTCCTCGCGGATGCGGTCCTCCACACCGGGCTCGAGGTCGACGCCGCCGAGGTCGGGGATCACCGCCACCCGCAGGCCGGTGAGGTCGTGGGTGCCGAGGTCGGCCTCCCAGTGCCCGTGGCTCGGCAGGCTCGTGGGGTCGTAGGGGTGGGTGCCGGCGCACACGTCGAACACCCGCGCCGCGTCGCGCACCGAGCGGCTCAGGTTCCCGAGCACGACCGTGTGCGGCCGCATGAAGGCGTGGGGGCCGCGCGGCGTGCGGCCGAAGGTGCCCTTCATGCCGAGCAGGCCGGTGTAGCCGGCCGGGATGCGGATCGAGCCGCCGCCGTCGCCGCCGGTGGCCAGGCTGACGAGGCCGCCGGCCACGGCTGCCGCGGCCCCGCCGGAGGAGCCGCCGACCGTCTTGCCGTGCTGCCACGGGTTGTGGGTGACGCCGTTGACCTTGGTGACGCTGACGTTGAGCCCACCGAACTCGCTGGCCGTCGTCTGGGCAGCGGGGACGATCCCGCCGCGGTCGCGGAGGCGCTCGAAGAAGTGGGAGGTGCGGTCCGCCGTCCGGCCCCGGAACACGAGGGAGCCCTCGGTGTAGGGCCAGCCCTCGACGGGATCGAGCTCCTTGATGGCGGTCGGCACGCCGCCGAAGGGCAGCGAGACGTCGGCCGTGGCCGCGCGCTCCCGGGCTCGCTCGGCGTCGACGTAGGTGATGCAGTTGAGGTCGGACGCCTCGATGGCGGCGAGCGTGGCGTCGAGCTCCTCCACCGGTGAGCGCTCGCCGGCCCGGAAGGCATCGACCAGCGAGCAGGCATCGCCGGCCCAGGGGGTGTCGGTCATCGGGGGTTCCTTTCGATCAGGCCCTGGTTCGCCGAGCGCGGCGCTGCCACCTGCTCGGCTCGGATCACCGCGCGTCGTGGACCACGAGGCCGCCGACCACCGTCGCCACCACGTGGAGGTGGGCGTCGAGCAGGACGGCGTCGGCGCGGGCACCGGGCGCGAGCGTGCCGCGGAGGCCGTCGTGGAGCAGGCGGGCCGGGTTGGTGCTGGCGGCCGCCACCGCCACCTCCGGCGGGCAGCCGGCGAAGGCCACCAGGTTGCGGACGCCCTCGTCCATGGCGAGGTTGCTCCCGGCCAGCGTGCCGTCGGCGAGGCGGACGCCGTCGGCGCCCACCGTGACCGGCCCGTGCTGCCCGGGCGGCTGGCCGAGCGCCGCCACGGCGTCGGTCACGATCGTGAGGCGATCGCCGAGCGCTCGCTGCGCCAGCGCCACCGCCGCCGGGTGCACGTGGATGCCGTCGGGGATGAGCCCCACGTGGAGGCGGGGGTCGCTGAGCGCCACGCCCGCCAGCCCCGGCTCGCGGTGGTGGAGCGGCGCCATGGCGTTGAAGAGGTGGGTGACCCATCGCACCCCGACGTCGACGGCCTCGGTGGCCTCCGCCGCCGTGGCGGGCGTGTGCCCGGCCGACACGACCACGCCGCGATCCACCAGTGCGGCGATCACCTCGTGGGCGCCGGCGAGGTCGGGCGCCATCGTGACGAGGGCGACGCCCGCTTCTCGCGACCAGCCGTCGACGGCCTCGAGGGTGGAGGGCCGCAGGTGCTCCTCGCGGTGGGCACCCTTCTTGGCCTCGGACAGGAAGGGACCCTCCAGGTGGAGGCCGACGGGCACGGCCCCGTGCCAGCCCTCCGGTGCTCCTGCGCTCAACGCGGCGAGGGCGCGCTCCACGGTGCCCTCGGGAGACGTCACGATGGTGGGCAGCCACGCCGTGACCCCGAACCGCGGCAGCTCGGCCGCCAGCTCCCACAGTCGCTCCGGGGTGGCGGCCAGGTCGATCCCCAGCCCGCCGTTGCACTGCAGGTCGACGTACCCGGGTGCCACCAGCAGCCCGCTGGCGTCGAGCTCGTCCGCCCCGTCGTCGGCCGGCTGGTCGACCACCACGCCGAGCCGGCTCACCAGGTCGCGCTCGACCCACCCCCCGTCGCCCAGCACCCGTCCACCCCGCACCACCAGATCGCTCACGAGGAGCAGTCTCGCGGACGGGCCCAGGCCGATATCGAGCGTGTGCACCGCAGGCCCTGCAACCGGGCGATCGGGCACCTCAAGGACCCGGCAGTCGTCTGCGGGCTCGCTGCGGAGTATCTTCGCGGGTCCGTGCAGAGCGCCACCGGCACGGACAGCTAGCCAGGAGAGGTGGCAGAGTCCGGTTTATCGCGCGGCCCTGCTAAGGCCGTGACGAGGGCAACCTCGTCCGTGGGTTCAAATCCCACCCTCTCCGCTCCGATCGCCCAGCCCCGCTGGGCGATCGTCGCGTTCGAACCACCAGCGCGGAGCGGGTGGGATTCGAACCCACGGACCCTTGCGGGTCGACGACTTTCAAGGCCGTTGCCTTCGTCCACTCGGCCACCGCTCCGGCGGGGACGTTAGCGGGGGCGGGTCAGGGGGCCAGGCGGGCGCGCTGGGCCTGCACCCACGCATCGGCGGTGCGCCAGGCCTCCTCGGCCTCGCGCCGCACGGCGGGGCCGTGCTCGCCGGCAGCGGGGTAGCTGCCGAGGAACTTGATGTCGGCCACCTTGGAGCGGACGTCGCGGAGGCAGTCGGCCACCAGCTCGTCGGCCAGGTGGCCCTCGAGGTCGATGATGAAGCAGTAGTCGCCGAGGCTCTTCTTGGTGGGCCGGCTCTCGAGCTTCACGAGGTTGATCGCTCGGGCGGCGAACTCCTGGAGGATGGCCAGCAGGGAGCCCGGGCGGTCGGCGCGCTGGAACACCACGATCGTGGTCTTGTCGTGCCCCGTCGGGGCCGGGAGCGGGTCGTGCGACACCAGCACGAACCGCGTGGTGTTCTCGGGGTGGTCCTCGATGTCCACCGCGAGCACGTCGAGGCCGTAGATCTTGGCGGCCAGGGCGGGGGCGATGGCGGCGGAGGCGCCGTCGGCCTCCTGGGCCACGAGACGGGCGGCCTCGGCGTTGGAGTTGGCCGCCACCACCTCCACGCCCGGGAGCTCCTGGGCCAGCCACGTGCGGCACTGGGCGGCCGCCACGGGGAAGGTGACCACGCGGGTGATGTCGGCTCGGCCCACGCCGGTGGGCGCCAGCAGGTTGAGCTGGATGCGCAGCTCCACCTCGCGGTGGATGAGCAACTCGTGCTCGAAGGCCAGGGCGTCGATGGTGACGTTCACCGTGCCCTCGATGGAGTTCTCGATCCCCACGAAGCCGAGGTCGATGGCGCCGCTGTCGGTGGCGGCCAGCACCTCCGAGATCGTGGCCATCGGCACCAGGTCGAGGCCGGCGAGGTCGGGCTGCGAGAGCAGCGCCTGCTCGGTGAAGGTGCCCTCCGGTCCGAGGAAGCCGACGCGGCGGACCGGTGCGGGTGCGGCGTCCTCGGTCACGAGGCGCAATGCTACTGGGGTGGACGAAGCCGCCCTCCTGCGATTGCTGGCCGACGTGCGCTCGGGCGACCTGCACCCCGACGACGCGGTCGCCTCCCTGCGCCGCCTGCCCTTCGCCGACCTCGGCTTCGCCCGGGTCGACCACCACCGGGCCATGCGCCAGGGCATGCCCGAGGCGGTCTACGGGCCCGGCAAGGCGCCCGAGCACGCGGCCGCCATCGTCGCCGAGCTGCTCGACGGCGGTGCCAGCCCGGTCCTGCTCACCCGCACCTCGCCCGAGCAGGCCGCCGCCGCCCTCGAGCGCAGCCCCGACGGCGAGCAGCACGGCACCACCGTGGTGTGGCGGCCCGCCGCCCCCCGCCCCGAGAAGGTGGTGCTGTGCGCAGCCGGCACGGCCGACCTGCCCGTGGCCGACGAGTGCGCCACCGTGCTCACCGCCTTCGGGATCGAGCCCGTCCGCCTGACCGACGTCGGCGTGGCCGGCGTCCACCGCCTCATCGCGGCGAGCGACCAGCTGGCCGGCGCCGACGCCGTGGTGGTCGTGGCCGGCATGGAGGGCGCTCTGGCCAGCCTGGTCGGTGGCCTCACCCCGGCCCCCGTGGTGGCCGTCCCCACGAGCGTCGGCTACGGCGCCAGCCTCGAGGGCGTCACCGCCCTGCTCGCCATGCTGGCCTCGTGCGCCGCCGGCCTCACGGTGGTCGGCATCGACAACGGCTACGGCGCCGCCTGCGCCGTGCTGCGGATGCTCAAGTGAGCCGGATCGCCTGGTTCCACTGCTTCTCCGGGATCGCCGGCGACATGGCCCTGGGCTCGCTCCTCGACGCCGGCGCCGACGTCGACGAGGTGCGCGCCATGGTGAGCCGCCTCCCCGTGCGCGGGTGGGCGCTGGAGGCCGAGCCGGTGCTGCGCTGCGGGATCGCCGCCACCAAGGCCCACGTCAACATCGAGGAGACGACGGTCGTGCGCACGGCCGCCCACATCAGCGCGCTGGTGGAGGAGGCCCGGCTCCCGGAGCGGGTGCGCAAGCGCGCCCTCGCCACCTTCGGCACCCTGGCCGAGGCCGAGGGGAAGCTCCACCGCCGGCCCCCGGAGCAGGTCCACTTCCACGAGGTGGGCGGGCTCGACGCCATCGTCGACGTCGTCGGCACCTGCGCAGCGCTCGAGGTGCTCGACATCACCACCGTCCACGCCTCGGAGGTCACCACCGGCACCGGCATGGTCCGCGCCGCCCACGGGCTCCTCCCCAACCCGGCCCCGGCCGTCGTGGAGCTGCTGGCCTCGGTCGGGGCGCCCACCAAGGGCCTCGACCTCGGCGTCGAGCTGACCACGCCCACCGGCGCCGCCCTCCTGGCCGCCCTGGCCACCGGGTTCGGCCCGCTGCCGGCCATGGCCATCGAGCGCAGCGGCTTCGGCGCCGGCTCCCGCGAGCTCGACGGCCGCCCCAACGCCACCCAGGTCGTCATCGGCGAGCCGGTCGACGCCCTCGGCCACGGCCAGCCCGTGGTGCTGCTGGAGGCCAACGTCGACGACGCCACCGGCGAGACGCTCGCCCACACCATCACCGCGCTCCTGGCGGCGGGGGCCCACGATGCCTGGGTCACCCCGATCGTGATGAAGAAGGGGCGACCGGCCCACACCGTCTCCGCCCTCGCCGATGTGTCGCTCAGCGCCCAGGTGGCCGAGGCCCTCACCGCCGAGACCGGGTCGCTCGGGGTGCGGGGCACGTCGCTCGAGCGGTGGCCGTCGACCCGCCGCGTCGACACCGTGGAGGTGGCCGGCTTCGCGGTGCGGGTGAAGGTGAGCCCCGGACGCATCAAGGTCGAGCACGACGACGCCGCGCGGGTGGCCCAGTGGGCCGGGCTCCCGCTGCGCGAGGTGCTGTCGCTGGCCGAGGCCGAGGGGCGGCGCACCCTGCGCGTGGTCCCCGAGCCCGACGCCGATCCCGCCTCGCTCGGGGTGGTGCCGGCGCACGACCACCCGCACCCGTACGGCGACGACACCGCCTGAGCCGCCGGCGCCCGTCCGTCGGGCACGATGGAGCGGTGACCGAGCCCACCCCTGCGGAGACCTGCGAGACCTGCCGGTTCGACGGCACCCAGTACGACCGGCGCGACGCCCTCGGCACGCTGCGGGCCCTCACCCCGATGTGGGCGACCGCGCTCGAGGGCCTGCCCGACGCCGTGCTGGCCACTCGCCCCGGGCCGGGGCGGTGGTCGGTCGTGGAGCACCTCGACCACAGCCGCGTGGTGGTGGAGCGGGTGGCCGACCTCCTCGAGCGCACGGGCTCCTCCCCCGCCAGCACGGTGCCCGGGCCGCCGCCGATCGTGCCCGCCACCGACGGCGACCCCGTCGACCTGCTCGCCGGCCTCGCCGCCGCCCACCACGCCGTCCACGAGCTCGGTGCGGCGCTCGGCCGGGGCACCGACCCCCGCTGGGCCCACTCGGTCACGGTCGACGGCACCGACCTCGACGCCGCCTGGCTGCTCCGCCACGCCATCCACGACAGCAGCCACCACCTCCACGAGGCAGGCCGGGCGATCCACCACCTCGGCGCCGGCGCCCCCTCGCAGGAGGGCACGGTGGTGCAGCTCAACGTCTCCGACGGCGGCGTGCCGAAGCGGCCCGTGGAGGTCGCCGAGGTGGGCGACCGGGGCCTCGTCGGCGACCGCCAGGCCGCTCGCCAGCACCACGGGCGGCCGCTGCAGGCGCTGTGCCTGTGGTCGCTCGAGGTGATCGAGGCCCTGCAGGGCGAGGGCCACCCCATCGCCCCCGGCTCGGCCGGCGAGAACCTCACCCTCGGCGGGATCGACTGGGCGACCCTGCGGCCCGGCACGCAGCTGCTGGTGGGCGACGTCCTGGCCGAGGTCTCCGCCTGGGCCGAGCCCTGCAAGAAGAACGCGCCGTGGTTCGCCGACGGCGACTTCCGGCGCATGCAGCACGCCCGCCACCCCGGCTGGAGCCGGGCCTACGCCTGGGTGCGGGAACCCGGCACCATCCGTGCCGGCGACCCGGTCGTCGTCGAGCCGTAGGGACCGGCGGCCTGGAGCCGCGTCCGCTCAGGCGGGGCGGTAGTCGTCGATGAGCAGCGAGCCGTCCGGACCCTGCACGAACCTCAGCACCACCCGCTCGGTGGAGCGGGACCCGTCGGTCCGGGTGTAGCGCAGGGTCGCGGTCGCCTCGAGGCCGTCGGCGCGCACGTTCTGCACCTCCACGGCGTCGATGGTGGACCAGAAGCTGCGGTACGACGCCTCCCCGGTGCGCTCCTGGTAGGCCGGTGAGAGCCGGGCCCAGCCGTCGTCGATGCGCCCCGCGTCCATCAGCGCGTAGTAGTCCCGCACGGCGACGTCGGCCGTCGCGGCCGCCTTGCGGTCGGGCGGCCCCGGGGCCTCGGCGACGGGATCCTCCGGCCCCTCGTCCGCCTCGACCTCGTCGACGGGCGGGACCTCGGTCACGGCCGGCTCGGTCACCTCGGGCTCGGTCTGGCCCACGGTCGTGTCGGGCGCCGCGTCGGCGAGCGGGCCCCCGTCGCCCCCGTCGTCGCTCCCCGTCCAGGCCAGGGCCGCCACCAGCACCACCAGCGCAGCGAGCGCTCCGAGGAGCCAGGCGCCGCGGCGGTCTCGCTCCGGGTCCGCCGGGGCCGCGCTCGGGGCTGCGGGTGGGGTTCGGCGCTCCGTCGAGGGGCCGACCGGGCCGTGGTCGTGCACCGTCGGCGAGACCGCCGTGGGGTCGAGCGAGCCGGCGGGCACGGGCGCCACCGCGGTTGCCGCCGGCCCGGCGTCGACCGCCGTGGCCTCGCCGGTCGCGCCAGGACCGTCGAGCGGCATCGCCGCGGTGGGGTCCCCGGGCGCATCGTCGGTCGCAGCGGGCTCGCCGACCGGCAGCGCAGCCGTGGCGTCCCTCGGCGCGTCGTCGGTCGCGTCGAGCGGCATCGCGGCGGTGGCGGCCTCGGGCTCGGGGGCGTCGGGAGCGTCGAGGGGCTCGTCCAGCGGTCCCGAGGCGGTGGGGTCACCCGGGGCCTCGTCGGCGGCGGCGTCGGCCCAGCGGAGGTCGGCCGGGACCACCCAGTCGTCGACGGGTCCCGTCGGGCCAGCTACCTCGGTGGCGCTCGGCGGCGGCACGGCAACCGTCGCCGCACCGTCGTCGCCGGCGCTGGCGACCACCGCGACGACGGCCGCATCGGTGGGCGACAGGTCGAGCTCGTCGAGCGCGTCGCGCAGGGCGGCGGCCGACGGGTACCGGTCGGCCGGGTCGCGGGCCATGGCCTGCTCGACGACGTCGGCCATCGATGCCGGAACGCCCACCGATCGGAGGTCGGGCGGCTCGGAGCTGAGCACCCGGACCGCGAGGGACACGGCGGCGTCGTGGGGGCCGGTCTCGTACGGGGGCCGGCCCCGCAGCGCGGCGTGGAGGGTGGCGCCGAGGGAGTAGACGTCGGAGGCCTCGGTGGCGGGCTCGCCGCCCAGCACCTCGGGCGCCGCGTAGGCCACCGTGGCCAGCACCGAGCCGGTCATCGTCTGGGTCCCGTCGGCGAAGCGGGCGACGCCGAAGTCGGCCAGCTGCAAGGAGCCGTAGGCCGACCGCAGCACGTTGGCCGGCTTCACGTCGCGGTGCAGGACGCCCGCGGCGTGGGCCGCGCAGAGGGCGTCGGCCAGGTCACGGCCCAGGCGGGCGACGTCGCCGGCGGCCAGCGGGCCGGAGCGCAGCTGGTCGGCCAGCGAGCCCTCGGGGAGGTACGGCATCACCAGGTAGAGGCGGTCGTCGACCGTGCCGGTGGCGTAGAGCGGCACCACGTTCGGATGGTCGGAGAGGGCGCCCATCGCCATCCCCTCGCGGCGGAAGCGGGCGGCGCTGGCCTCGTCCGACGCCGGCGCGTCGAGCACCTTCACGGCCACCTCCCGCCGCAGGTCGGGCTGCCAGCCCCGGTAGACGGTGCCGAAGCCGCCGCGCCCGATGCGCTCGAGGCGCTCGATGCCGGGGATCGCCCACGGGGGCGCGGTCGTCTCAGCCACGCCACCGCCCTACCCGGGTCGGGGCGCCCTCACCCCTGCGGCACCCAGCGGCGCCGGAGCGCGTCAGCGGACGAGCTTGCGCACCAGCTTCTCGACCAGGCCCTTGTAGGGCGGGTAGAGCAGCTTGAGATCGGGCTTGGTGGGCTTGCGCAGCACGCTCTTGCGGTGGCTGAAGGCGTCGAAGCCGGACTTGCCGTGGTAGGCGCCGCTGCCGCTGTCGCCCACGCCGCCGAAGGGCAGGTCGGGCGGCAGGAGGTGCATGAGGGTCTGGTTCACGCAGGCGCCGCCGCTGCTGGTGGCCAGCAGCACGTCGTCGACCACGTCGTCGCGCTCGGCGAAGACGTAGAGCGCGAGGGGCTTCGGGCGGGCGGTCACGAAGGCGGCCGCCTCGATGGGGCCGTCGACGCCCAGCACGGGCAGGATCGGACCGAAGATCTCCTCCTGCATGACGGGGCTGTCGGTGCTCGGCTCGACCGTGACCGTGGGGGCCACGAACCGGGCGCCCGGATCGACCTGGCCGCCGGTGGCCACCGTGCCCACGCCACCGTCGAGCAGGCCCTGCAGGCGGGCGACGTGGCGCTCGTTCACGATGCGGCCGAAGCTGTCGCTGGCCTTCGGGTCGGCGCCGTAGAACTCGCCGACCTGGGCCACCAGCTTGTCGACCAGCTGGTCCTTCACCTGGTGGTCGACCAGCACGTAGTCGGGGGCGATGCACGTCTGACCGGCGTTCAGGAACTTGCCCCAGGCGATGCGACGGGCGGCGACGTCGAGGTCGGCGCTGGCGTGCACGTAGGTGGGCGACTTGCCGCCGAGCTCGAGCGTGGTGGGGGTGAGGTGCTTGGCCGCCGCCTCCGCCACCACCCGGCCCACCGCGGTGGACCCGGTGAAGAAGATGTGGTCCCACCGCTCCGCCAGCAGCGCGGTGGTCTCGTCGACGCCGCCCTCCACCACCGTGATGGCCTCGGGGTCGACGTAGCGGGGCAGCAGGCGAGCCAGCGCCGCCGAGCAGGCCGGCGCCATCTCCGAGGGCTTGGCCACCACGCAGTTGCCGGCGGCCAGGGCGGCGGCCACCGGCTCCACCAGCAGCTGGATCGGGTAGTTCCACGGCGCGATGACGAGGACCACGCCGAGCGGCTCGGGCGTGATCCACGCCTTGGCCGGGGCGGCCAGCATCCCGGCCTTCACCTTGGTGGGCCGAACCCAGGACGCCAGGTGCTTGGCCAGGTGGCGGAGCTCGCCCTTCGTGTGGCCGATGTCGGCGGCGAACGCCTCCATGCGGGGACGACCGAGGTCGGCCTGGAGGGCCTCGATCAGCTCCTCCTCGGCCTCCTCCATCATGCGGCGCAGGCCGGCCAGCTGCTCCTGGCGCCAGGCCAGCGGGCGCGTGCGACCGCTGTCGAAGGTGGTGCGCAGCGACTTGGCGATGGCAGCGGCGTCGATCTGCGACGGGGGGCTGATGGTCATGGTGGCGCTCCTCAGCGTGGCGACCCGTCCAGCCTCGCAGCCCCGCCCCCGGTCGCCAACCTCGCGGCTGCCGTCGGCCGGCCCCGGGTCGCCGGGCGGCTCAGCGCTTGCGGGCGATGGTGAGGCCGTCGGCGATCGGCAGCATCACGGCCTCCACCCGCTCGTCGGCCGCGACGTGGTCGTTGACGGCGCGCAGGGCGGTGCGGTTGTCGTCGCCGTCGGCCGGGGTGACGATCTCGCCGCTCCACAGCACGTTGTCGAGCAGCACCAGCCCGCCGGGTCGCAGCCGGGCCACGATCTCGTCGTAGTAGGTGCGGTAGCCCGACTTGTCGGCGTCGATGAAGGCCAGGTCGATCGGCGGGTCGGCCGGGAGGGCGCGCAGGGTGTCGGCCGCCGGCCCGATGCGCAGGTCGATGCGGTCGTCCACCCCGGCGGCGGCCCAGTGCTCCCGGGCGATGGCCGTCCACTCCTCGCTCACGTCGCAGCACAGCAGCCGGCCGCCGTCGGCCAGCCCCCGAGCGATGCAGATCGACGAGTAGCCGGTGAAGGTGCCCACCTCCACGGCGAAGCGGGCATCGACGAGCCGGGTGAGCAGCGTCATGAAGGCGCCCTGTTCCGGCGCGATCTGCATCTGGCTCACGCCGCCGAGGGTGGCGGTGGCCTCGATCAGCGACCGCTGCACCGCATCGGGTGGCGTGCCGTGGGCCACCAGGTAGTCGTGCACCTCGCGGGTGACGACGACGGACTTGGTCTCCGGTGCCTCGGCCATGGGGCCGAGGCTACGAGGCCAGGTGGGGCAGGACCTCGTGCTCGAGCAGCCGGAGGCTCTCCCAGCCGACCGCCGGCGGGATCCCGCCCATCAGCGGGTGGAAGAGGGCGAAGCCGAACGGCGCCGCCGCCTCGAGCTCCGCCACGAGGGCGGCCGGGGTGACCACCTTGTACTGCCCGCTGGCCCGCAGGTCGTCGACGTCGGTGGCGGCCCGGTACCCGGTGTCGGCGCCGCCCGCCGCGGCCCAGGCGCCGTAGGCGTTCGCCTCGTGCAGCAGGTGGGGGCCGATGGCCGCCCAGGTGGCGTCGACGTCGGTCGACAGGAAGGTGGCGGTGGTGTCGGCGCCGTAGAAGTCGCCCGGGTCGGAGCCGCCGAGGGCGATCCGCTCGCTGCGGTAGGTGGCCCAGGCGCCGGGGTTCGACGGGCGGAAGCTCACGCCGAGGCGGGCGGCTCGCCTGGCCGCCGCATCGCCGCTGCCGCCGAGGGCCAGCTTCGGCCCCCGCTCGCGGTGCGGCGGCGGGGTCACCCGCACCGTGCGGCCGCGGTACTCGAACGGCTCGCCGCTCCAGGCCCGGCGCAGCGTCTCCACCATCTCCGTGGTGCGGGCGACCCGCTCCCCCATCGGCACGCCGAACATGTCGAACTCGCCGGGCACGTAGCCGTTGGCGACCACGAGCTCGAGGCGGCCACCGGAGAGGAGGTCGACCACGGCAGCGTCCTCGGCCAGCCGCAGCGGGTCGTGGAAGGGGGCGACCATGGCGGCGATCTGGATGGTGATGCGCTCGGTGCGGGCGGCCACCGCGGCGGCCAGCACGAGCGGGCTGGGGAGGTAGCCGTCGGGCGAGCCGTGGTGCTCCGACAGCGTGCACGACACGAAGCCCAGCCGGTCGGCCCACTCGGCCATGTCGAGGGCGGCGGCGTAGCGCTCCGCCCGGGGCACGCCCGAGGTGCCCGGGTCGCGGAGGTCGAAGCGGATGCCGAAGTAGGCCATGGCCTCAGGCTGGCACAGGGTCGGGACGCGGCGGCCAACCGGCTTGCCGTCGACCCGGCGGAGCGGGACCATGCCCCATGGCCGCCCGCGACCGTCCCGCCGAGGCGCCGGAGCTGGGCGACGGGGTGGTGGTGCTGCGGGCCCACCGGCGCAGCGACGTCGACGACCTGGTGGCCATGGGCGACGACCCCGAGACCGTGCGGTGGACCACCGTGCCCCAGCCCTACGGACCAGCCGAGGCGCAGGGCTGGCTGGACCTGGTGGCCGCCGGCTGGCGGAAGCAGACCATGTGGAGCTGGGCGCTGGAGCTCCCCGATGCCGACGGCGTGCCGCGCTTCGCCGGCAGCATCGACCTCCGCCTCGGCATCCCACCGGACGTCGGGTTCGCGCTGGCGCCCTGGGCCCGCGGGCGGGGGGCCATGGTGCGGGCCGGGCGGCTGGCCCTGCGCTGGGCGTTCGAGGAGGGCGGCCTCCCGGTGGTGCACTGGTCGACGCACGTGGGGCACCTCGCCTCGTGGCGGGTGGCCCACGCCCTCGGCTTCACCTTCGACGGCACCCGCCCGCAGGCCATCGCCCACCGCGGCCGGCTGCTCGACGGCTGGTTCGGCCACCTCGGCGCCGACGACCCGCTCGTCGCCCGCACGCCCTGGCGCCGGGCGGTGGTGCTCGACGGCGAGCGGGTGCGCCTGCGCCCGCACCACGATGGCGACCTGCCGAGGATCGTCGAGGCCTGCTCCGACGAGCGCACCCGTCGCTGGCTCCCGTCGATGCCGCACCCCTACACGCTCGAGCACGCCCGGGCGTTCGTGGTCGACTGCCGGCTGCAGGAGTCGCTCGGCGGCAAGGTGACCTGGGCCGTGGCCGATCGCTCGTCCGACCAGCTGCTGGCCAACGTCGGCCTGTTCGACCTGGCGAACCCGATGGCTCCGCGCGACGGCGAGGTCGGGTACTGGGCCCACCCCGATGCTCGCGGCCGCGGCGTGGTGACCGAGGCGGTGGGGCTGGCGGTCGCCCACGCCTTCACCCCGGAGGCCGACGGCGGGCTCGGCCGCCGTCGCGTCCAGCTCGGCGCCTCCTGGAGCAACGCCGCCAGCCGGCGCGTGGCCGAGGCCAACGGGTTCGAGCTGGTCGGCCGGTTCCGCGGCGACGGCATCGTCGCCCCCGACGGCGCCCACGAGGACGGCGCCTGGTACGACCGCCTGGCCTGACGACGTCTGGATCTGTGTGCGCACACAGAAGCGAGGGGTTGTGGGGTGTTCAGTCGGGGAGGGTGATGCCGTCGGCGGCGGCCTTGGCGGCGACGGCCTCCGGGAAGATGTTCTTCACGAGGTAGAGGTCGCGGGCCAGCGCCCAGTCGGGCGCCAGCTCCCGGGCGTAGCGCTCGAAGTAGAGGAGCTGCTTGGTGACGAGGACGAGCTCCTGCGGGCTCTCGACGCCGAGGCCGTCCATCATCGACACGATGCCCTTGAACACCTCGGCCAGGCTCACGTTGGCCACGCCGAGGTCGAGCATCGGGCCGAAGGCCATCTGCAGGCGTCCGCCGACCTCGTCGTCGGTGCCGGCCTCCTCGGGGAAGGCGCCCACCCGCTTGAAGGCCCGGGCGATGCGGGTGAAGTCGCCGTCGATCATCGACGTGTAGAAGAGGTCCTTGAGGAGGTCGCGCCACGCCTCGGGCACCTCGCCCATGATCCCGAAGTCGAGGTAGGTGGCCCGGCCGTCGTCGAGCACCCAGAGGTTCCCGGCGTGCACGTCGCCGTGGAAGCACCCGTGCACGACCGCCGCCTCGAGCCACACCTTCACGCCCCTCCGCAGGAGGAGGAAGCCGTCGACGCCGCGCTCGGCGATGGCGGCGAAGTCGTCCATCGGCACGCCCGACATCCGCTCCATGCAGATCATGTGCGGCCCGCAGTACTCCCAGTAGACCTCGGGTGCGGTGATGTGGTGGTTGTCGCCGAAGGCGGAGATGTCGCGGCGGAACCGGTCCTGCCGGAAGGCCTCGAGGGCGGGGTTGAGCTCCTTGAAGGTGTTGGCGTGGAGGTCCTGCACCACGCCGACGAGGTTGGCGCTGCGGCCCAGCTTGGTGTGCTTCTGCAGCGTGCTCCCCAGCCGGTGCATGATCCGCAGGTCGGTGGTCATCCGCTCGCGGATGTTGGGCCGCTGGAGCTTGATCACGGCCTCTCGCCCGTCGGGCAGCACGCAGGCGTGCACCTGCCCGATCGAGGCAGCCGACAGCGGTGACTCCTCGAAGTGCCGGAACACCTGCGACGGCGCTCGCCCGAGGTCCTGGCGGATCATCTCCCGGGCCGTCTCGCCGTCGAAGGGCGGCACCTCGTCGAGGCAGCGCAGCGCGGCGTCGGAGAGCGGCCGGGGGAAGATGCCCGGCGACGAGGCGATGAGCTGGCCCAGCTTCACGTAGGTGGGGCCGAGCGCCTCGAAGGCGTCGATGGCGCCCTCCGAGGCGACGGTGGCCCACGATCCCTTGCGCTGGCGGAGGACCTTGCCGGCCAGCGCCCGCACCAGGCACACGGTGAAGGTGACGTAGATCACCACCATGCGCCGGAGCTCGGCCACGCCGAACCGGTCGAGCCGCGGGGTGTCGACCTCCAGCACCGAGGCCGGTGGTCCGTCGGCGAACGGCCCCCGGAAGTGCGACACGACCCCGGGCGCCCCGAAGTCGGTGGCGGGGCGGGGCACGAGCGGCTCGGGCGCGGCGGCGGGGTCCATCAGGGCGAGATTCGGGGCCGGCCGGCGGAGTCCTGCCCCGTCGTGCCCGATCGGGCAGGATGACCCGATGCCTCCCCGCATCCCACCGCTGCCCCGCGAGGGCAGAGATCCGGCCGTCGACGAGCTGCTGGCGGGCTTCCGGCGGCCCGACGGGTCGGAGCTGCACATCTTCACCACCCTGGCCCGGCACCCGAAGCTGCTGCAGCGGTGGTCGGCCTTCGGCGGCGCGCTGCTCTACCGGGGGCGCCTGAGCGGGCGCGACCGCGAGCTGCTGATCCTGCGCACGGGCTACCTGACCCGGGCCCACTACGAGTGGGGCCAGCACGTGGAGATCGGCCGGGCCGCCGGGCTCAGCGACGACGAGATCGCTCGCGTGGCCGAGGGGCCCGACGCCGAGGGCTGGTCGGCCGCCGACGCCGCCCTGCTGCGGGCGGCCGACGAGCTGCACGGCGAGGCCCGCATCTCCGACGCCACCTGGGCCGAGCTGGCCGGCGCCTACGACGAGCAGCAGCTCATCGAGGTGTGCATGACGGTCGGGCAGTACCACCTCGTCGCCTTCACGCTGAACTCCCTCGGCGTGGAGCCCGAGGGCGACGACTTCCCGGAGCTCCCGGCGTGAGCGCGGCGCTGGAGGGCCGCAAGGTGCTGGTGGTCGGCGCCGGCACCCGGGTGACCGACGACCCCGAGGCCCCGCCCGGGAACGGGCGGGCGATCGCGGTGGCCGCCGGGCGGGCAGGGGCCACCGTGGTGTGCGCCGACCTCGACGGCGAGGCCGCCCGCACCACCGCGGCGCTGGTGGAGGCGGAGAGCGGACGGGCCCACGTGCTGACCGCCGACGTCACCGATGCCGACGCCTGCGCGGCGCTCGTCACCGACGCCGCCGCGGCCATGGACGGGCTCGACGGCCTCGTGTGCAACGTCGGCATCGGCAAGGGGATGCTCATCGGCGGCACCCGCGTGAAGGACTGGGACCTCGTGTTCTCGGTCAACGTGCGCTCGCACTTCCTGCTCACCCAAGCGGCCCTGCCGGTCATGGGCGACGGCGGCGCCATCGTCTACATCTCCTCGATCGCCGGCCTCACCCCCGGCACGCGCAGCCCCGCCTACGACTCGTCGAAGGCGGCCATCACCGGCCTCTGCCGCCAGGCCGCCCTCGAGGGAGCCCGCCAGGGGGTCCGGGTGAACATCGTGGCGCCGGGGCTGATCGACACGCCGATGGGCCGCGTGGCCACCGGCGGGCGCCCGTCGCGGGCCAAGGCACCGGTGCCGCTGGGCCGTCAGGGCACGGCGTGGGAGGTGGCCGACCCGGTGGTCTTCCTCCTCAGCGACGCCGCCAGCTACGTCACCAGCCAGCTCCTCGCCGTCGACGGCGGCCTCACCGGCTGCCGCGGCTGACTCGCACGCGGGTGGCGCGGCGGGTCAGCGGCCCGACGCGGAGAAGTGCTGGTAGTCCTGCCCGGAGCTCCAGTACCCACCCCAGCCCCAGCCCTGGGCGGCGAAGGCGGTCACGGCGGCGTCGCCCGGCTTGATCATCCCCGGGTCGGTGCGGGAGCGATCGGCGTAGGGCGCGCCCTCGGGCGGGTCGACGGAGCCGCCGCGCACGTAGGGGTTCATCAGCGGGTTCACGTCGATGGCGAGGCCCAGGCCGTGCTGGGAGAGGCGCGTGGTGCCGGCGACGAACCGGCAGTTGAAGCCGCTGGTGTTGTTGGCCCGCATCGACGCCTGGTCGTTGCCGCCGTAGGCGTCGATGGGCACCATCCGCTGGATGGGGAACCGGGCGGCGTAGAGGTCGCGGAAGGCCGCCACGATGCGATCGGCGTGGGCGGCTGCCACCACGAGCCGGCCTTGGTGCACCGCGCCGTCGTAGCCCCAGTGGCTGAGCACGAGCATCCGGAGGTCCTCGGGCGCCGGGCAGCCCATCCCCGGCTGCCAGGAGGCGCCGAGCTGCTCGGCGGTGACCCCTTGGACCGAGGACGCGAAGGCGGGGGCCGGCGGGGGCGGCGGGGGGGCCGGACGGGCGGTGGTGCTGGGGCCGCTGGTGGCGGGCGACTCGGTGGTGGGCGCCGCGGTGGTCGTGGTGGCCTCGGCGGTGGAGGTGGTGGTCGTCTCGGGCTCGGCGGTCGTGGTGGTCGCCTCGGCCTCGGTGGTGCTGGTGGTGGAGCTGGCGGCCTCGCCGGCGAGGCGCACCTCGTCGTCGCCCTGGAGCGCGCCGCCGACCGCGAAGGCGCCGAGCACCAGCACCACGGCGCCGAGCGCCAGCAGGCTCGGGAGCGATCGGATCCGGGTCAGCACGGCGTCCAGTGTCGCAGGAGGACCGCCGGACGCGTCGCGCGCCTACCTTGACGGCATGGGGGAGATCGAGCGGGAGTGGGTGGCGCTGACGTCGGCGACGAGCGCCCGGGCGGGCCACGGCCCCCACCCGTGCCAGGGCTTGTACCACCGACGCCAGGGTGATCGACCCCGGGTGGCGTGCATCGCCACGCACTACAACGTCGACTTCTCCGAGCACTACCTGGCGCCGCGGCTGGCGGAGCGCGGGGTGGGCTTCCTCGGGTGGAACACCCGCTACCGCGGCAACGAGGCCTACTTCCTGCTCGAGCACGCCCTCGTCGACATCGGCGCCGGGGTGCGCTGGCTGCGGGAGGAGGCCGGGGTCGAGGTGGTGGTGGTCCTGGGCAACTCCGGCGGCGGGTCGCTCATGGGGGCGTACCAGTCCCAGGCCACGGAGCCGAACATCGAGCCCTCGCACGGCCTGTCGCTGCCCGACGCCGTCCTCGACCTCCCGGCGGCCGACCTCTACATCTCGCTCAACGCCCACCCCGGGCGGCCCGAGGTGCTCACGGCGTGGATCGACCCCTCGGTGACCGACGAGTCCGACCCCCTCTCGGTCGACCCCGAGCTCGACATGTTCGACGTCCGTTGGGGACCGCCCTACGACGCCGACTTCGTGACCCGCTACCGGGCGGCGCAGCGGGATCGCAACCATCGGATCACGGCATGGGTGCGCGCCGAGCTGGACCGCCTGGCCGATGCCGGCGCGTGGGACCGCGTGTTCAACCTGCACCGCGTCTGGGCCGACCTGCGCTTCGCCGACCTCACCATCGACCCGTCGGACCGCCGACCCGGCTGCTACGCCGGCGACCCGCGCGGCGCCAACTACGGGCCGTTCGCCATCGGCGCCACCTCGACGCTGCGGTCGTGGCTCTCGATGTGGAGCCTCGAGGCATCGCCGTGCCAGGGCGCCCCCCACCTCGCCCGGATCGCGGTGCCGTCGCTCGTGGTGCAGTCCACCGCCGATCGCGGCGTCTTCCCCTCCGACGCCCGCGCCATCCACGAGGCGCTGGCCGCCGCCGACAAGGCCCTCGAGCTCGTCCCGGGCGAGCACTACTTCGAGTCCGGCGGCGCCGACGACGTCGCCGACCTCCTCGCCTCCTGGATCGCCGCCCGGACCTGACGGGCGGCCGCGTGCTCAGCGATCGGGGTGCATCGGCGATCGGGCCGCCGCCACCGAGGACAGCACCCGCACCGCCGTGCCGACGAAGACCAGCGTGAACAGGATCTGCACGGTGACCACGACCCGCGCGGCCTGGCCCGTCGCCGTGATGTCACCGAAGCCGACCGTCGAGAGCGTGGTGACCGTGAAGTAGACCGCGTCGACGCGGGTCTCGAGCCCGCGCATCTGGGTGCCGTCGTGGGCCAGCGCGTAGTAGGTGGCGGCGAACCCGATCACCAGGATGGTGAGCAGCTGCAGCAAGGTGGCCACGGCTGCGGCCACCGGTCGCTCGGCCGCCGCCACCTCGCGAGCCCGCCGGACCGTCCACGGCACCAGCGCGCCGAGGAGCACCACCCCCGCGGCCGTCCCGAGCCACCAGCGATCGCCGCGCAGCGGCAGCACCACGAAGGCGCCCACGAGGACCACGGCCAGCGCGACGGTCCGACCGGCCAGGGACGAGGTGGAGGCGGGACGGGCCATCGCCGATCAGTATCGACGATGGGTCGCCGCCGGTGCCCGAGGACCGTCGTCGGCGGCGCGTCGGTTGCGCGCCGCCCGCCTGCGGTCAGGGCAGGGCGGTGGGCCAGTCGTCGGAGCGGAGGGCGGCGTCGGTGCCGCCGTCCATGGTGACCACCGATCCGCAGAAGAAGCCGCCGTCGGTCGACAGGAGCAGGGCGAGGAGCGCCGCCACCTCCTCGGGGCGGCCGGCCCGGCGCACCGGGATCGGGTAGAGGTCGCCGAGGCCCATGATGAAGTCCTCGGTGCCGGCGGTCATCGGCGTGGCGATGAAGCCGGGGGCCACGGCGTTCAGGCGGATGCCGGCGCCGACCCAGTCGTCGGTGGTGGCCTGGCGGCGCACCCAGCGGGCCAGCGCCAGCTTGCTGGCGCCGTAGGCGCCCACGCCGTGGCCGGCGACGGCGCGGGCGGCGGCCTCGTCGCCGGCGAGGCAGGCGGCCACGTGCTCCAGGGACAGCCCGGGCTGGGTGGTGCTGGAGTTCGACGCCACGGCCACCGCGCTGGCCCCGGGGCGCCCGGCGAGGAGCGGGCGGAGCCCCTCGAGGGTGGCCACCGCGCCGAAGTAGTTGATGGCCGTGACGAGGCCACCGTCGTCGTGGGTCACCCCGGCGGCGGCCACCACGCCGTCGAGCGCCCCGCCGCAGCGGTCGGCCACCTCGGCCACCATCGCCGCGCGCCCCTCGGCGCTGGCCAGGTCGGCGGTCACCTCGGCGCCGTGCAGGTCGATGCCGACCACGGTGTCGCCCTGCTGCTCCAGCCGGTGGCGCAGCGCGCCGCCGATGCCGCCGGCCGAGCCGGTGATCGCGATCGTTGCCATGGCGCCGAACCTACCCACCGGCCCGGGCCGGGTCGGCCGAGCGGGCCGACGGTGGTCAGGCGGTCTGCGGCTCGGGCCGGGACCGGAGGTGGCGCCAGAGCGCGCGGTAGGTGGGGTAGGTCAGCTCGGCGGTGACGTAGCCGGCGGCCTCGAGCTCGGCGTGGAGCCGGGGCAGGTTGCGCCACGGCACGCCCATGTCGACGTGGTGGGCCAGGTGCCACCCGGTGTGGAAGGGCACCAGCCAGAAGCGGGCCCAGAGGCTCTGGCGCACGTGGTGGGTGGTGAGGCGGCGGTCCTTCGAGCGGACCATCCCACCGTGCTCGGCGATCGCGCGGAGCCGGTTGATGACCCGCCAGCTGGTGAGCCAGGGGCCCAGCCACAGGAGCGGGTAGAGCCACCAGCGACCGACGGCGACGGCCACGGCGATCAGCGGCAGCTGCATGGCCAGGATCCGCAGGGCGAGCGGGCGGGCCGTGGCGCTGCGCAGGGCGCCGAGGAGGCCCTTCAGGTTCTTCCAGCCCGATGTGCCGCGCGCGTCGCGCCAGAGCTTCCGCCGGAAGCTGGCCTCGGTGACCGGGTAGCCCTGGTACAGGTTGAGGTCGGGCTCGTGTGGGCCGAACTCCTCCTTGTGGTGGGCGAAGTGGCTCCGCCGGTAGGCGTCGAGCGGCACGAACGACGGGTAGGCCAGCAGCCAGCGGCCCACGGCGTCGTTCCAGCGCTTGTTGGTGAACAGCAGCTTGTGGGCGGCCTCGTGGCCGAGGATGGCGAAGCGGGCGAAGGCGGCGCCCATCAGCACGAAGGCGGCGACGTAGGCGAGCGGGTGCCCGATCCACACGGCACCGCCGATGGTGGCGACGGCCTGGCCCCAGGTGAGCAGCACGCTGCCGACGTTGCGCACGTCGTCGATGCGGCGGAGCTCGGCGCGCACCTCGGGGACGGGCAGGGCGCTGGCGGTGAGCCGGTCCGTGGGCAGCACGTCGCCCAGGAGCTCCGGCGGTGGGAGCATCGTGGGACGGGGGTCGAGCACGCTGACCATCTCCGTACCTTACACTTCATCTGCGCATGTCGTCATCTCGTAATGCTCCGCTGACCGCTCGATCGGTCCTGGCCTCGGTGCTGCTCGGCACCGACCCGCCCTGGCTGCCCACCCCCCTGCTCGTGCGCACGGCCGAGCTGTTCGGCATCGAGGAGGGCACGGTGCGCACGGCCCTCTCCCGGATGGTCGGCGCCGGCGAGGCGGTGGGCGAGGACGGTGGCTACCGGCTGGTCGGTCGGCTGGTGGACCGCCAGCGGCGCCAGGACGCCAGCCGGGCCGCGAGGGTCCGACCGTGGGACGGCACCTGGGAGCTGGCGTCGGTCGACGGTGGCCGACGCTCCGCGGCCGACCGCGCCGCCCTGCGCTCGGCGGTGGTCGAGCTGCGCCTGGCCGAGCTCCGCGAGGGGCTCTGGGGCCGGCCCGACAACCTCGACCCGGACCGCTCACCGGCGGCGGCCGACGTGGTCGACCGGTGGTGCCGGGGCTGGCACGGCGCCCGACCCAGCCCGGCGCCGGTCGTCGAGGAGCTGTGGGACCTGATCGGCTGGGCCACCGAGGCCGAGGAGCTGCGGGCCGCCATGGCCGAGCTCGAGGGGCCGCTCGCCGAGGGCGACGCCCGCTTCCTGGCCGAGGGGTTCGTGGTGTCGGCGGCGGTGCTGCGGCTGCTGCAGGCGGACCCGCTGCTGCCGACGGAGCTGCTCGGTGCGTGGTGGCCCGGCGACGCGCTGCGGCAGGACTACGACCGCTACGACCAGGCCTACCGGCTCGCCCTGCGGCACTGGTTCGCGTCCGTCCTGCCCTGACCGTCGATTCGACGTCGATTCGACCGATACGGCACCGGCGACGCGTGTCGGCGGTGGCGGGATGACCGTCGGAGGGTCGGACGGTCGGGCGGGTCCGGCGGGCTGGGCGGCCCGCGAGCGGGGCGGCGCCCGACGGGGAGCGTGTCCGGGGACCGGCGCCGAGCTGGGCTCGGACGGTCCCCGGACCTGCTCCGTCAGGTAGCGACGAGCTAGCGCTGGCCGCGGTGGTGGCCGGCGCGGGGCGGGCCGACGGGGCCGGGCGCCGGGCGGCTGGCGGCCGGGTCGATCCGCTGGACCGGGCGGTGGTCGGCGGCGCCGCCGTCGTGGGGACGGCGGCGGGGGGCGTCGGCGGGTCGGGTGCCCTTGGGGGTGACCCGACCGCCGGCGCGGGACGGCTTCTTCGCCATGGGTGATCCTCCTCTCGAGGATCGGGCCCGGCGGGGCCGGGCAGCTGCATCGTGCGACGACCGGGGTCCGATCGTGGGTGCCGGTGGCGGGGCGAGGCCGCAGCCAACGGGGGACGCCGGCGGGGCCGGCGGGGCATCAGATGAGCATGGGGTCGACCGTACCGACCCCCGGCGCCGGGCGGCCACCGACTTTCCCCGCCGACCGCTCGCACCGCGACCGATCAGCGCGCCGCCAGGACCTCGCCGAGGGTCCGCACGTGCCGGTGGTCCGTCGAGGCGCACACGCCGAAGGGGTCCATGTGCACGGCCTGGAAGCCGAAGGCGGCGGCGCCGTCGACGTCGTAGTGGACGCTGTCGCCGACGTGCAGCACCCGATCGGGCGGCAGGTCGAGCACGTCGAGGGTGGCCTGGAACAGCCGCGGGTCGGGCTTGCCGACCCCGACCACACCGGAGTCGGTCACCACCTCCACCACCACGCCGGGGCCCTCCCCCACTTGCAGCCACTCGCTGCGGGCGAGGTGGTCGGCCACCGTGCCGTCGCTGTTGGAGGTCACCGCCAGGCGGACGCCGGCCGCGGCCAGCGCCTGGAGCCCCTGGCGCGACCCCGCCACCGGCTGGGTCCAGACCGGGGTGATGAGGATCGCCAGCAGCGCCTCCCGGGCGGCCCGCTGCTGCGCCTCGGGCACGTCGACGGCGCGCACGAAGCCGAGCGCGTAGTCCGTGAAGTCCTCGGGGTCGCTGGTGGCCAGATCGACGGCGGCCATGGCGTGGTAGTGGCCCGGCCCGAAGGCGGACCGGTCGTGGTGGGCGTCCACCCGGTCGAGGGCGGCGGCGAGGGCGCCGTGGTCGGGCACCACCAGGACGCCACCCACGTCGAGGCTGACCGCGTCGAAGCCGTGCGCCATAGGGTGCAGAGGATATGAGCGACCGCCTGTACTTCCGCCAGCTGCTCGCCGGGCGTGACTTCGCCCAGGCCGACCCCATCGCCCGGCAGATGGTCAACTTCGTCTACCTGATCGGGGACCGGGAGACCGGCGAGACCGTCGTGATCGATCCCGCCTACGACATCCAGGGCCTGCTCGACATCGTCGAGGCCGACGGCATGCGCCTCACGGGCGCCCTCGCCACCCACTACCACCCCGACCACGTCGGCGGCTCGATGATGGGCCACACGATCGCCGGGGTCGACGAGCTCCTCGCCCTCGCCCCCGTGCCGATCCACGTGCAGGCCGAGGAGGTGCCGTGGGTGCTCCGGGTCACCGAGCTGTCCGAGACGGACCTGGTGGCCCACGCCAGCGGCGACACGGTGATGGTCGGCGACATCCCCATCGAGCTGATCCACACGCCCGGCCACACGCCGGGGAGCCAGTGCTTCTTCGTCGACGGGTGCCTCGTGAGCGGCGACACCCTCTTCCTCGAGGGCTGCGGGCGCACCGACCTGCCGGGCGGCGACCCCGCCGAGCTCTACCGGAGCCTCACCCAGAAGCTGGCCAAGGTGCCCGACGACGCCGTCCTGTTCCCCGGCCACCTCTACTCCGCCGAGCCCTCGGCCTCGATGGCCGACACCCGCCAGTGGAACTTCGTCTTCAAGCCCAGCTCGGAAGCCGAGTGGCTGGCCATGTTCGCCCGATGAGCCGCCGCCCCCGGTGAGCCCCCGTCCGTGAGCACCCGCCGCTTCACCCTCCTCGTCGCCCTGCTGTGCCTCGTCGTGGCGGCGGCCTCGTTCGCCGCGGTCACCGCCGCGCTCGACGACGACCCGGCCGATCCTGCGGCCAGCGAGACCACCACGACCGCGGCGGCCGACGACACCACCACCTCCACCACCCCGGTCGACGACGACGGGGTCCTCGACACCCCCTCGTTCGTGGTGATCGTCGCCTCGGAGGGCGACGAGGCCGCTGCCGAGGTGGCCGCCCGCGAGATCCAGGAGGCCGGCTACCCGAGCGGCTTCCTGCTCTCCGACGACTTCCCGTCGCTCACCCCGGGCTTCTGGGTGGCCTTCGCCGGCCCGTACCCCGACGCCCCCGCCGCCAACGCCCAGATCGAGCCGCTGGCCGACGACGGCTTCCCCGGCGCCTACGTGCGCTGCGTCGGCACCACCGAGGAGTGCGCCTGAGCGAGGCGCTCCTCGCTCGGCCCGATCAGCCGGCCCGATCAGCCGGCCCGGTCAGCCGCCGAGCAGGCGACGGGCGGCCGCCAGGCAGGCCGCCCAGTCGTCGGTGCCCGGATCGATGACGGCGAAGTGGTCGCCCGACACGACGGTGAGGCGCGCCGCATCGCCGGTCGACCCCGCAGCCGCCACGTAGCGACGGCTCTGGTCGAGCGGCACGATCCGGTCGCGGTCGCTGTGCACCAGCTCGACGGGCACGCCGAGCGGGAGCAGCGCCACGGGTGAGGCCACCGCGTACCGCTCCGGCACCTCGTCGGGCTCGCCGCCGAGCAGCGCCTGGGTGGCGGCTGCGCCGAGCCGGGCCCGGGCCGCCTCCTCCAGGTCGACCACGCCCGCCTGGGCCACCGCGCCGATCGGGCGCACCACGGGATCGGCGCCGGGCGCACCCGCCGGCAGGCGGTGCCGACCCGCCAGCCAGACGGCCAGGTGCCCGCCCGCGGAGTGGCCCAGCGTCACGAGGCGCTCCAGGTCGAGGTCGGCCACGTCGGCCAGGGCGTCGAGGGCGGTGGCGGCGTCGGTGAGCGTGCCCGGCCACCCGGCACCCGGGAGCCCCACGCCCCGGTAGTCGAGGTTCGCCACGGCCCAGCCCTCGGCCAGGAGCGGCGCCACCAGCGGCCGCATGAGGTCGAGGTCGTAGCCGGCCTGCCAGAACCCGCCGTGCACCAGCGCCACCACGGGCCATGGACCGCGGCCCGACGACGGACGGGTGACCTCGAGGCGCTCGGGCGGCGTGTCGCCATAGGTCACCACCTCGACGCCGGCGCCACCCTCGGCCCCTCCGCCGCTGCCATCGCTGCCATCGCCGCAGGCCGCCACGGCGACGGCCGAGGCGCCCAGGCCGAGGAAGCCACGACGGGTCCAGCGCATCGGCCGCACGCTACCCAGCGTTCCCCCGCCGGCCCGGTCGGGCGGGTAGACCGGGGACGTGCTCGATCGGCGCGTGGCCCTCTGCCCCATCTCCCCCACCCCGGTGCAGCCGATGGACCGCCTCGGCGAGGCGCTGGGCCTGCTCGCCGGCCGGCTGTGGGTGAAGCGCGACGACCTCACCGGCCTCGCCGGCGGCGGCAACAAGGTCCGCAAGCTCGAGCACCTGTGCGCCGACGCCCTGGCCCAGGGCTGCGACGTCCTGGTGACCGGCGGCGGCCGGCAGTCGAACCACGCCCGCCTGACCGCCGCCGCGGCGGCCCACCTCGGCCTCGACTGCACCTTGGTGCTCGGCTCCGATCCTCCCGAGGTGGCCACCGGGAACGTGGTGCTCGACCACCTCCTCGGGGCCCGGCTCGTGTGGGCCGGCCCCCTCGGCTACTACGACCTCGAGGCCGCCATCGATGCCGAGGCCGACGCCCTGGCGGCCAGCGGTCGACGCCCGTACCGGATGCCGCTCGGCGGCGCGTCCACGGTGGGCCAGCTCGGCTACGTGGTGGCGGCTCAGGAGCTGCGAGCCCAACGCCCGGAGGTGGCCCTCGTGGTGGTGGCCGACGGCACCGGCGGCACCCACGCCGGGCTGGCGGCCGGCTTCGGCGACCACGCCACCGTCCTGGGCGTCGACGTCGGCACCCGACCCGACCTCGACCACACCGTGCCGCGGGACGCGGCCGAGGCGGCCGCCCTGGCCGGCCTCCCCGGACCGGTGGGCCGCTGCGCCATCGACCACGACCGCTGGGCGCCGGGCTACGGCGAGCCCAACGACGCCTGCCGGGAGGCCCTCGACCTGGCCGCCCGGCTCGAGGGGCTGGTCCTCGATCCCGTCTACTCCGGCAAGGGGATGGCCGGGCTGATCGCCGCGGTGCGGGAGCGGCGGGTGCCCGACGCCGGCGACCTCGTGTTCCTCCACACGGGCGGGATGCCGGCGCTGTTCTCGCCCCGCTACGCCGACTGGATCGTCGGCCCGTGATCCAGGTGCGGGTGGCGACCGCCGCCGACCTCCCCGCCCTCACCGACCTCCGCCGGGCGTGGACCGAGGAGCGCCGAGGGGTCGGGCCCGACCCCTCCTTCGCCGAGCGCTTCGCCGCCTGGTTCCACGCCGAGGCCCACCAGCGCACGTTCTGGCTGGCCGAGGACGACGCCGCCGCGGTGGGGATGGTGAACCTGCTGCGCTTCGTCCGGATGCCCGGCCCCGGCATCGACAGCGCTGGGTGGGGCTACCTCGGCAACCTGTACGTGCGGCCCGAGCAGCGCGACGCCGGCATCGGCACCCGCCTGCTCGATGCCCTCATCGCCCACGCCGACGCCGTCGGCCTCGAGCGGATCGTGCTCAGCCCGTCGGAGCGCTCCGTGCCCCTCTACCGCCGGTCGGGGTTCGGCGCCGCCGACCAGCTCCTCCTGCGCCCCGGCCCGCAACCCTGACGGGGACGGTCAGGCCTCGCGCAGCTCGACGGGCACGCCGAGGACGGACTCGAGCAGCTCCTTGCGGGTGCCGGCGGCGTAGAGCTCGAGGCTGATGTCGTCGCTGGCCGCCGGGCTGGCCCGGATGACGAGGCGGTCGCCCTTGTCCTTGACCCGCACGGACGCCACCCGGGCGGCGTGGTTGCGGTCGAGGCCGATGGCCACACGGAGCAGCCCGGCCAGGGCCCGGACCTCCTGCTGCTCGTCGTCGTCGAGCGCGGCGAACTCGGGGTGCTTGGCCTTGGGCTCCGACTTGCGGTGGTAGCGGGCGACCAGCGCGATCCGCTCCACCTCCCGGTCGTTGAACCCCGCCAGGCGGTCGGTGCCGCGGATCACGTAGTAGCTGTGCTTGTGGTGCTGGGCGTGGCTCAGGAACATCCCGACGTTGCACAGGAGCGCCGCCGCCTCGAGGATCTCGCGGGCGTCGTCACCGAGGCCGTGGCGCTCCTCGGTGGCATCGAACAGCTCGAGGGCCAGCCGGGCGACCTGGGCCGAGTGGGGCCGGTCCTCGTCCATGAGCTCGCCGAGGCGCAGCACGCTCTGGCGCCGCAGGTCGGAGAGGTGGTGGAGGGACCCGCCGTGGCGGCGCTGCCAGGCGTCGAGCAGCACGCCCTCCCGCAGGGCGAAGTCCGAGACCACGACCTCCTCGAGGTCGAGCTCGTGGACCACCTGCTCGAGGATGACGGCGCCGGCGAGGATGGTGTCGGCCCGGCTGGCGTCGAGCCCCGGGAGCTCGGCCCGGGCCGCGGGGGTGGCGGCGGCGGCCAGCTCGGCCACCAGGTCGTCGAGCTGGGCTCGGGTGATGGCGAGGTTGCTGACCGAGCGGGGTCGGGTGCCCGTGGCCCGCAGCGCGGCCATCTCGGCCAGCGCAGCGATGGTGCCCGACGAGCCCACCGCCACCTCCACCTCCAGGCGGCGCACCTCGCGCGCGAAGGGCGCCAGGGTGGAGCGGACGAATCGCCGGCAGGCGTCGAGGGCGCCCGGGTGGGTCTGCGTGCCGTCGAAGAACCGCTTCGTGAGGCGCAGGTGGCCCAGCTTGAGCGAGCGGGACGCCAGCACGTCGCCGCGCAGGCCCACCAGCAGCTCGGTGCTCCCGCCGCCGATGTCGCACAGCAGGAGGCGCCGGTCGTAGGCCGCCACCGCCTGCAGCACCCCGAGGTGGATGAGGCGGGCCTCCTCCACGCCGGAGATCACGTCGACGTGCACGCCCGCCTCGGCCCACGCCCGGTCGATGAAGAGGTCGCGGTTCTCCGCCTCGCGCACCGCCGAGGTGGCCACGGCGGTGATCGGGGCGCCGTGGACCTCGGCCACCTGGCGGAAGCGGGTGAGCGCCGCCACCGCCCGGTCGATGGCGTCGGGGGCCAGCTCCCGCATGTCACCGCCGCTCGAGCCGAGGCGCACGAGCTCCTTCTCCCGCTCGAGGATCTCGAAGCGGGGACCGCTCTCCCCGGGGGTCATCCGGGCCACGACGCCGTGCACCGAGTTGGTGCCGATGTCGATGGCCGCCAGGGGCTCGGGGTCGAAGGGCATCGGGTGCAGTCTGACCGCGGCGACGGGTAGTGTCGCCCACCATGCCGACCAAGCCACCGCCGAAGCGCAAGGTCAAGGGCGGCCGCGTCACCCCGAAGGGTGGGCCGGCCGCCAGCGCCCGCCCGTCGGCCTCCACCCGCTACACCCCGCCGATCCCCCAGGAGTACAAGGTCAGCCCGCCCTGGGTGCCGGTGCTGATGTTCACGCTGCTGGGCATCGGGCTGCTGGTGATCTTCTGCAACTACCTCGGCGTGCTGCCCGGCGGCACCAAGAACACCTACCTCCTGGTGGGCCTCGGCTCCATCCTCGGCGGCATCATGACTGCCACGCAGTACCGCTGAGGGAGCGCCGCCGGCCCCGGCAGGTGGCGGCCAGGCGTCGGTTGCACGGCGGGACGATGACGGGAGGATGACGCCTCACAGCGTTGTCCACAGCCTGTGGACGGCGACGAGCGCGCTCAGAGGTCGTCGACGGGGGTGACCAGGTCCATCTCGTCCTGGCAGTGCCGGGGCGGGTCGGGCATCTGGTCGTTGGCGACGGTCATGCGCACCTCGGTGCCGCAGATGCTGCACCGGTACATGATCTTCACCTTGCGCAGCTCGCCCGCCGGCGGCGGCTCGGGGATCGGCTGGGCCAGCCCGCCGAGCATGGCGAAGCCCACCTTGAACATGACCAGCACGGCGACGGCGGCGATCACCAGGGCCACCGGCGATGCGTCGGTGGCCAGCCAGCCGACCAGCACGAACAGCAGCAGCCCCGCCGCCGCACCCCGAGACATCGACAGCCGCTTCACAGGACGAAGGCTAGAGCGGCGACCCGCAGCGACCCCAGACGCGCCACCCCCGCCGACCCGAGCGGGCCGGCGGGGGTGGGCAGGCAGGGTCCCGGCGCAGCTCGCCGGGAGCGACTAGCCGAGCCGCTCGATGATGGTGGCGTTGGCGAGGCCGCCGCCCTCGCACATGGTCTGGAGGCCGAAGCGGCCGCCGGTGCGCTCGAGCTCGTTGAGGAGCGTGGCCATCAGCTTGGTGCCGGAGCCGCCGAGGGGGTGGCCGAGGGCGATGGCGCCGCCGTTGACGTTGGTCTTGCCGAGGTCGGCGCCGGTCTCCTTCTCCCAGGCCAGCACGACGGAGGCGAAGGCCTCGTTGACCTCGAAGAGGTCGATGTCGTCGACGGTCATCCCGGCCTTGGCCAGGGCCTTGGCGGTGGAGGGGATGGGGCCGGTGAGCATGGTGACGGGATCGACGCCGGCGAGGGCGAAGGTGTGGAACTTGGCTCGCGGGGTGAGGCCGAGCTCCTTGGCCTTCTCCTCGCTCATCACAAGCATGGCGGAGGCGCCGTCGGAGATCTGCGAGCTGTTGCCGGCGGTGACCTTGCCGTCGGGCTTGAAGGCGGGCTTCAGGTTGGCGAGGGTCTCGGCGGTCGTGCCGGGGCGGATGCCCTCGTCCTTGGTGACCAGCTCGTCGCTCTCGACGATGTTGCCGGTCTCCTTGTCGAGGCGCTTCTCGCTCACGCCCACGATCTCGTTGTCGAAGCGGCCCTCGGCGGTGGCCTGCTCGGCCCGGCGCTGCGACTCGGCGCCGAAGGCGTCGAGCTCCTCGCGGGAGATGCCCCACTTGTCGGCGATCATCTCGGCGGAGATGCCCTGGGGCACGAGGCCGGGATCGGTGTAGCGAGCCAGGACCTTGTGGCCGAAGGGGATGGAGCCGGGCGTCATGGAGGCACCCATCGGGGTGGTGGTCATGACCTCGACGCCCGCCGCGATGGCGATGTCGTAGGCCCCGGCGATGACGCCCTGGGCCGCGAAGTGGGCGGCCTGCTGCGACGAGCCGCACTGGCGGTCGACGGAGGTGGCCGGCACCGACTCGGGGAACCCGGCGGCCAGCACGGCGTTGCGGCCGATGTTCAGCCCCTGGTTGCCGACCTGCATGACGCAGCCCATGATCACGTCGTCGATGAGCTCAGGATCGAGCTGGTTGCGCTCGACGAGCTGCCGGAGCACCTCGCCGGCGAGGTCGGCCGGGTGCCAGCCCGACAGCTTTCCGTTGCGCTTGCCGCCGGCGGTGCGGACGGCGTCGACGATGACGGCAGTGGCCATGGGGTTGCTCCTCGGGGGTTCTTGACCGGACGGTCAAGTGTGGCCGGGCCACCCCCCGAGTCGCAACCTCAGGTCACGCAGATCGGCTCAGCCGGTGAAGGTCGGCTCGACCACGACGGGCTGGGCCGCCGGGCCCGGCACGGGGGTCGGGGTCGGCGTGGGCTCGGGCTCCGGCTCGCCGCAGGTGTCCGCTTCGGTGTCGTAGGTGATCGAGATGCTGCCGTCACCCGTGCCGACGCCGTCCTCGGCGGTGCCGCCCGCCGGCACCAGGCTCGAGCCACCGCCGCCACCGGCCGCCGCGCCGAAGCCGTTCGTCACCGCGCCACCCCCGCCACCGCCGTAGAGGCCACCACCGCCGCCGCCACCACCGCCGTTGTAGCCATCGCCCTGCAGCCCGGCCCCACCGGCGCCGAGGCTGCCCGCCGCAGCGGTGAAGGCGTCGTCGCTGCCGGCACCACCGGCGCCGCCGGCGGTCGCGGTGCCGCCCAGACCGGGATCGGCGTCGGACAGGCCGACGCCGTCGGCGCCGACCGCACCGCCGTCGCCGCCGGTCTCCGGACCGCTGATGGTGAACGCGGCTGCGCCACCACCGCCACCGGCCACCACGACGCGATCGCCGGCGCCCGATCCGCCCCGGCGGATGTCGCTGGCTCCGCCACCGCCGCCGCCGCCGGAGCGGTTGGAGGCATCTGTACGACCTTCGCCGCCGGCGCCACCGCCGTTGAAGCCCGACGCCCCGCCCAGGGCCGGCCCGTCCCCGACCGGGCCAGCGGCATCGCCGCCCGCTCCGCCGACCACCACCACCAGCAGCTCACCGGGCGTGACCTCGATGGTGGAGGTCACGCGGGCGCCCTGGCCCCCGAGGGGGGTTGCGCCGGCGCCGTCGGTGGCGCGGCCGCCCTCGGCGCCCTCCACCACCACGTCGATGGAGCAGACGCCCTCCGGCACGGTGAAGTCGAGGGCGCCGGGCACCGTGAAATCCTGGGTGACGGGCTCTGCGCCAGCCGGGAGGGGGTTGATGAGCACGACGGCCGCCACCAGCGATGCTGCGGCGACCGGCGCGATCCGGGTGATCGAGGGGGTCGTCATGGCGGGGACCCTACCGAGGGGGCAGGATCGGGTCGATGGATGCGCGCACGGAGCAGGTGGCGGTCACGGTGGCCGCCCTCTCGCGGGCCGTGGCGACCGCCCTCGACCCCGCCTCCATCCTCACCCGGACCATCGAGGCCCTGGCCCCCACCGTCGAGCTGGCGGCGGCGTCGCTGTGGCTGGGCGCCGACGACGACCTGGTGCGGGTGGCCGCCCACCCGCACGACCTCGACCACCACCGGGTCGACCACCGGGTGGTCCTCGACGCCGCCGACCACGTGATCGGCCACCTCGAGGTCGCCACCGCCGAGGGCCACCGGCTCGACGACGGCGACCGGGCGCTGCTCGACATCGCCGGCACCCAGATCGCCGGCGCGCTGGAGCGGGCCCGGCTGTTCCAGGAGGTGATGGAGCTCGAGCGGTTGAAGAGCGACTTCATCGCCCGCGTGTCCCACGAGCTCCGGACCCCGATCACGATCATCAACGGGTTCTTGGAGACCCTCCTCGCCCACGGCGAGCTCGACGCCGAGCAGCGACGGCACATGCTCGAGCGCTCGCAGACCGCATCGCACCGGCTCTCCTCGCTGATCGAAGAGCTGCTGCTGCTGAGCCGCCTCGATGCGGGCGTGCTCACCCCGAACCCGAGCGACGTCAGCGTGGCGACGCTGCTGGCCGACGTGCGCTCGACCAGCGCCGAGCCCGACCAGGTCCTGGTGTCGGCGTCCGGCGAGCTCCACCTCCACACGGACCCGTCGCTCCTCGCCCGGGCGCTGGGCCTGGTGGTGGACAACGCCATCAAGTACGGCGGCACCGCCGAGATCAGCGCCCGGTCCGCCGGACCCGACCTCGCCATCGAGGTGCTCGATCGCGGCGCCGGGTTCGCCGACGACGTGCGCGACACCGCCTTCGAGATGTTCACCCGCTCCAGCACGGCCACCGTGCCGGGCCTGGGCGTGGGGCTCCCGATCGCCCGCACGATCGTGGAGGTGCTCGACGGGTCGATCACCATCGACGACGACCACCCGGGCCCGGGCGCGCTGGTGCGCCTCGCCCTGCCCGCTCCCTAGGCCCGCCGACGCGAGCCGCCCCCCGGTCGACTTGAATGGTGGCCCACCAGGACGGCCAACAGGGGGCAGCGGTGCAGCACGAGATCACCAAGGCGGAGCTCGACGAGGGCGTGGCGGGCCAGACGATCGTCAGCCGCTACCTGCAGACCGTGGCCGACCACCCCGACCAGGTGGCGATCCGGGAGAAGCAGCCCGACGACTCGTGGGTCGAGTGGACCTACGCCGAGCACGCCGAGCGCGTGGCCAGCGCCGCCGCCCACCTCCGCTCGCACGGCATCGGTCCCGGCGACCGCGTGGTGCTGATGCTGCGCAACGTCCCGGCGTTCCACTTCATCGACCTGGGTGTCGCCGCACTGGGTGCCACGTCGATCTCGATCTACAACTCGTCGTCGCCCGAGCAGGTCGCCTACCTCACCGGGCACTGCGGGGCGAAGCTCGCGGTCGTGGAGGACGACGGCTTCGCCGAGCGGTTCGCCAAGGTGCGCGACGAGCTCCCCGCCCTCGAGACCATCCTCAACCTGGCCGACGACGGCGTGGCCGATGCGCTCCTCCACGGGCCGGGCCTCGACCTCGCCGCCGAGGTGGGCAACGCCACCCCCGAGACGCTCGCCACGGTGATCTACACCTCCGGCACCACCGGCCCGCCGAAGGGCGTGATGCTCTCGCACTACAACGTCGTGTGGACCGCCGAGGGCTACCTGCGGATGCTCGACGTCGAGCCCGTGGGCTTCCGGGCCATCTCCTACCTGCCGATGGCCCACATCGCCGAGCGCATGTCCACCCACTACCTGGCGGTCATGGGCGGCTACGAGGTCACCACCTGCCCCGACCCCGGCCAGATCGCCGCCTACGCGCGCGAGGTGCACCCGCAGATCATGTTCGGCGTGCCCCGCGTGTGGGAGAAGGTCTACGCCGGCGTGCAGGCGGCCCTCGGCGCCGACCCGGAGAAGAAGAAGAGCTTCGACGACGCCGTCGCCGCCGCCATCCCGATCAGCGAGCGCCGCACGCTCGGCACCGCCACCGAGGAGGACGAGGCCACCTACAAGTTCCTCGACGACGTCGCCTTCTCCACCGTGCGCGGGCTCGTCGGCCTCGACCAGGTCGAGTACGCCATCACCGGCGCCGCCCCGATCCCGGCCGAGATGATCAGCTGGTACCGGGCGATCGGGGTGCCGCTCTCGGAGATCTACGGCATGTCCGAGAGCACCGGCCCGATGACGTGGGAGCCCAACCGGGTGAAGGCGGGCACCGTCGGCGTGGCCTTCCCCGGCACCGACGTGTTCCTGGCCGACGACGGCGAGGTCTGCATGCGCGGCGGCAACGTGTTCGAGGGCTACCTCGACGACCCGGAGAAGACGGCCGAGGCCCTCGACCCCGACGGCACCCTGCACTCCGGCGACATCGGCGAGTTCGACGACGAGGGCTACCTCAAGATCGTCGACCGCAAGAAGGAGCTGATCATCACCGCCGGCGGCAAGAACATCAGCCCGGCCAACCTCGAGGCGCAGCTGAAGATGATCCCGCTGGTGGCCCAGGCCTGCGCCATCGGCGACCAGAAGCCCTTCGTGTCGGCGCTCGTCGTGCTCGACGCCGAGGTCGCCCCGGTGTGGGCCAAGGAGCGGGGCATCGAGTTCGAGACCCTCGCCGACCTGGCCGAGCACCCCGACGTCATCGCCGAGGTCGACAAGGGCCTCGAGGAGGCGATGGCGGGGTTCAACAACGCCGAGCGGGTCAAGAAGGTCCGCATCCTCCACGACGAGTGGCTCCCCGACTCCGAGGAGCTCACGCCCACCTCGAAGCTGAAGCGCCGCGGCATCCACGCCAAGTACGCCGACGAGATCGCTGCGCTGTACGGCTGACGCCGGTGGGGTCGGCCGCCCACGTCGGTAGGTTCGGCCCATGGCACTCGATCCCGACCTCAAGGCGCTGGCCAGCGCCAAGAACTTCGCCGCCCTCACCACCCTCGGCCCCGACGGCATGCCGTCCACCCACGTGATGTGGGTGCACGCCGACGACGACCACCTCCTCATCAACACCGAGGTCCACCGCCAGAAGTACAAGAACGTGGCCCGCGACAGCCGGGTGGCGCTCACGGTGTGGGACGCCGAGAACCCCTACCGCTACGTCGAGGCCCGCGGCACCGTCGCCGGCACGGTGGGCGGCAAGGCGGCTCGCGACGACATCGACGCCCTCTCGCAGAAGTACACGGGCGGCGACTACGCCAACCCCATCCAGAGCGAGCGCGTCATCGTCCAGATCCAGGTCGACAAGGTCCACAAGAACGGCATCTAGACCGACGTCTCCGGCCGATCTCGTCCGCATGGCAGACGTTTTCGACCACAGACGTCGGGGCCCGTCGGGTCAGGTCGCCGAGCACCGGCGGCGGGCGCCGGCCAACAGGGTGGCGCCGACCGCCACCAGGGTCAGCCCGACCATGGCCAATGGCTCGGTGAGGTCGCTGCCGGTGGCCGGCAGGTTGCCGGACCCGACACCCGTGGGCTGGCTCGTGATCGGCACCGGCGTTCCCGGGACCACCGGAGCCTCCGGGACGGGCGTCTCGGGGGTGGGCGTCTCCGGCCCCGGGTCGGGACCCGAGCCCACCGTGATGGTCACGGTGGCCACGGACTCGACCGAGTCACCGCCGTCGGTGCGCGACACCTGGTAGGTCAGCGCGTCGGCCCCCGAGAAGCCGGCGTCGGGGGTGTAGGTGACCACCCCGGTGGCCGGGTCGATGCTGGCGGTGCCGCTGGCCGGACCCGCCGTGATGGCGTACGCGAGCGGGGCGGTCTCCGAGCCCTCGTCGTCGAGCTGCTCGTCGTTGGCCGCGGCGTCGACCACCACCTGGGTCTCGAACTCGGTGGCATCCGCGTCGTCGAAGGCGCAGGCGAGGTCCACGCCGGAGCCCCCGACGAGGGAGTCGTTGCCGCCACCGCCGCAGAGCAGGTCGTTGCCGCTGCCTCCGAGGAGCAGGTTGTCTCCGGCGTCACCGACGAGCACGTCGTCGGAGCTCGAGCCCTGCACCTCCTCGACGTCGGCGAGGGCGTCGGTGCCGCCGTGCCCGTTGGACGCCGTGCCGGCCCCGAGATCCACGCTCACCGCTGCCGGCGAGAGCTGATAGGAGACGAGGTCGACGCCGGGTCCGCCGTCGAGGTCGTTGTCCCCGGCCTCACCGGCCAGGACGTCGTCGCCTTCCCCACCGTCGAGGGCGTCGTCGCCAGCTCCACCGCTGAGGGCGTTCGACCCGGCGTCGCCGACGAGTGTGTCGGCGTGCGCCGAGCCGCGCAGGTCGTCGATGCCGATGAGGGTGTCGGTGTCGCCGTAGCCGTCCATCCCGGTGCCAGCGGCCAGCGACACGTCGACGCCGGTCGGGTCGTCGGCGTAGCTGGCGGTGTCGGACCCAGCCACGTCGCCGCCGTCGAGCGTGTCGTCGCCCGCACCACCGACGAGCGTGTCGCTCCCGTTGCGACCCTCCAGCACGTTCGCTCCGGCATCGCCGGTCAGGCTGTCGCCCTCACTGGACCCCCAGACGATCTCGATGCCGGTCAAGGCGTCGGTGTCACCGGATCCGTCGATCGCGGTGCCCGCCAGCAGGTCGACGGTCACACCGCTGTTCTCGACGTCGTAGTTGGCGGTGTCGGTCCCCGCACCGCCGTCGAGGGTGTCGTCGCCGCTGGAACCGGTCAGGAGGTCGTCGCCGGCTCCGCCGACGAGGGTGTCGTTGCCGCTCGCGCCCAGCATGCCATCGCTCCCGTCGCCGCCCAGGAGCGTGTCGTCCCCGAGGGCGCCGAGGAGGATGTCGTCGCCAAGTCCGCCATCGACGAGGTCGCTGCCGCCTCCACCTCTGAGGATGTCGTCCCCGTCGCCGCCGGTGATGGTGTCCTCCCCGGAGCTGCCGTCGATGGTGTTCGGGCCGCTGTCGCCCGAGAGCGTGTCGTCAGAGGTGGAGCCGAAGATGCCCTGGATGTTGGTCAGGCTGTCGTTGCCGGCACCGACTGCTGAGCCGGCAGCAAGGTCGACGGTGACGGGCCCGGCGACATCCGAGTAGGAGACGGTGTTGACCCCACCGACGCCATCGACGGTGTCGTTGCCCTCCCCGGGCAAGAAGGTGTCGTCCTCCCCAGCATTCCCGACGAGGTCGTCGTCTCCTGCGGTGCCGTTGATGATCGCCGCGCTGGCGGGGCTGACCTGACCAAGGGTCACGGCGGCCGCAGTGCCCGCCGCGGCGGCGACCTGCGCCGCTCGTCGGCGGCTCGAGGCAGCGGCGCGGGCGTCGTCGGGGGTGGCGGCAGGCGGGGCGTCGGTCATCGGATCCTCATCGGTGGGTGGCCCGAGGGCCACGTCGGCATCGGGACGCGGCGCCACGGGCGCCGCACCTCCGGATCCTCGGCCGACGCCGTTAACCAGCCCGGAACCGCGCAGGGCGGTCGGGGGCTACAGCTGCTTGATCCAGCGCTCGGCCTGGTCGGCCCGCTTCCTGAGCTGGTCGAGGGTGGCCTCGGTGATCCGCTCGAGGCCGGCGAGGCGGTTGAGGCGGCCGTTGACCTCGCGGTGCGTGAGGCCGGTGAAGCGCACGAGGTGCAGGGCCAGGTCGGCGTTGACCTCCCGGAGCTCCTTCTTCACCTCGGGCAGGGTGCGGCCACCCAGGTCCTCCGGGAGCGGGGCGGCCCAGCGGCTGGAGCCCGGCGGGGGCGGTGACGGCAGGTCCATCGGCACGCTGCCGTCGTCGGTGTCCTCGTCGTCGAGCTCGTCATCGTCGTCCTCGTCGAACACGGAGGGGCCGTCGGCGCCCTCGAGCACCTCCGAGGACAGCACGGCGAACAGCGAGAGCTGCTCCTCCTCGTCGCCGGGCACCTCGTCGAGGGCCGTGGGGTCGGCCTCCACCTCGGGGGCCTCGCCCTCCTCCCAGGTGCGGCGCAGGCTGTGGCGGCGCTGCTCGGCGATGGTGGCCGCCCACGTGCGCAGGCGCGGGTCGTCGGGGATGAACAGCCAGGCCCGCTCGGCGGCGGCCCGGCCACCGGTGTGGCGCACGAAGCGGCCCACCGCCTGCCGGAAGAACAGCTCGGTCGTGGTGGTGGTGGCGAACACCCCGAGGCGCAGGCGGGGGATGTCGACGCCCTCCGACACCATGCGGACGGCCACCAGCCACGGGTCGCTGCCCTCGGCGAAGCGGGCGATGCGGCTCGACGCCGACGGGTCGTCGGACGTGGCCACCACGGCCCGCACCCGGTGCCGCTGGTGCAGGAGCGAGGCGATGCCGCGGGCGTGGTCCTGGTCGGCGGCGATGACCAGGCCGGCGGCGCGGGGGTGGGTGGTGCGCAGCGCCATCAGCCGCTCGTTGGCCTGGGTGAGCACGGACGGCATCCACTCGCCCTCCAGGCTGAGGGCGGTGCGGAGACGCTGGGCCGAGCGCTGGCGGTCGAGCTCGTCGTCGAAGCTGGCGGCGGTGGCGGTGCCGTCGGGCGCCGTCCACTCCATGAAGCCGTTGATGCGGGGGAACCAGACCGGGCGCACCACCCGGCGGTCGGCCAGGGCCTGCTCGTAGCCGTACTCGTAGTCGGGGCGGGCGACGTCGTCGTGGTACCCGACGAACGGGATGGCGTGCGTGTCGCTGCGGAACGGCGTGCCGGAGATGGCCAGGCGCCGCGGCGCTGCCTCGAAGGCGGTGCGGATCGACGCGCCCCACGCTCGCTCGTCGCCCGCGTGGTGGAGCTCGTCGAGCACCACCACCGACGTGGCGGCATGGGCCCGCAGCGCACCGGGGTTGGCCGCCACCTGCTGGTAGGTCACCACCACGCCGTGCATGTCGGCCGGCAGCCGGCCGTCGGCGGCCGACCACCGGGGCTCGAGGTGGAGCCCGAAGCGAGCGGCCGCCTGCGACCACTGCAGCTTCAGGTGGCTGGTCGGGGCGACGACCACCACCCGGCGCTCGGGGTGGGCGGCGAGGTCCTGCACCACGGCCGCCAGGGCGAAGGTGGTCTTGCCGGCGCCCGGCGTCGCCACGGCCAGGAAGTCCGGCCCGTCGTGGTCGGCCAGGAGGTCGAGGGCCTCCTTCTGCCAACGACGGAGGCGGACGGAGCGAACCATGGGACCGACCATCTTGCCAGCCGTCGCGACCGGCTCCTCACCATCGGGTCAGCTGGCGCGAGCCTGCCGGAAGGTGCGTCGGTAGGCCATCGGGCTGGTGCCGACCTGGCGCTGGAAGTGCACGCGGAGCCCCGCCGCGGTGCCGAACCCGCACTGCGTGGCCACCCGCTCGACGGCCTCGTCGGTGGTCTCGAGGAGGCGCTGGGCCAGCAGCACCCGCTGGCGGAGGAGCCACTGGAGGGGGGTGGTGCCCGTGACGGCGACGAAGCGGCGGGCGAACGTGCGGGGGCTGGTGGCCGCCCGGCGGGCCAGCACCTCGACCGTCAGCGGCTCGTCGAGGTGCTCGAGGGCCCAGTCGAGGGTGGTGTGGAACGGGTCGTGGATCGTGGTCGGCGCAGGGACGGGCGCGGAGATGAACTGCGCCTGGCCGCCGTCGCGGTGCGGCGGCACCACCATGCGGCGGGCGACGGCGTTGGCCACCTCGGCGCCGTGGTCGGCGCGCACGACGTGGAGGCACAGGTCGATGGCGGCCGCGGTGCCGGCGGAGGTGAGCACCCGCCCGTCGACGACGTAGAGCACGTCGGGGTCGACGTCGACCGCCGGGAACCGCTCGATGAGGCGGTCGGCGTACATCCAGTGGGTCGTGGCCCGCCGCCCGTCGAGCAGCCCGGCCTGGGCGAGGAGGAAGGCGCCGCTGCAGAAGCTCACGAGGCGGGCGCCGCGGGCGTCGGCGGCCCGCAGCGCCGCCAGCAGCTCGTCGGAGGCGGCCACGTCGACGTTCCACATCGGCACCACGATCGTGTCGGCCTCCGCGAGGGCGTCGAGCCGGTGCGGGGTGTCGATCGTGAGGCCGCCGCTGCTCTTGGTGCGCACCGGTGAGGCCGCCGTGCAGATCAGGAACCGGTACCAGGGGTCGACCAGCTCGGAGCGGTCGAGGCCGAAGACCTCGCACGCCACCCCCAGCTCGAAGGGGCTGACGCCGTGGTCGATCACGGCGGCGACGGTGTGGGGGCGGGCGGCCATGGCGAGCAGTATGGCAGAAACCATGCGGGCATGGTCAAGCCTGCCACTCGTCGGGATGGTCTGCGGGGCGCACGCTGCCCCCATGCTCCGCGCCCACTGCCCCCGCCACGGGACCGCCGTCCTCATCACCACGTCGAACATCGCCGGCATCGACAACACCGAGCGGGGGATGGTCGTGCACTGGCGCTGCTCGTGCGGCCAGCGCGGTCGCTCGACCTTCCCGCGTCGTCGCCCCTGACCGAGCCGGGGTGTGCCAGCATCCCGGCATGCCCCACCCCGAAGCCGAGGTCCGCGCCGCCGTCGACGCCTATGTGGCCGTGCGGGCCCGCGTCGAACAGGGCGAGGCCACCTGGCTCGACCTCGCCCAGTTCTTCACCGACGACGCCGTCTACATCGACCCCGCGTGGGGGCGCATCCAGGGCATCGAGGAGATCCGCTCGTTCCTGGTCGAGTCGATGCGGGGGCTCGAGGACTGGCGCTTCCCCATCACCTTCACCGCCGTCGACGGCGACGACGTGGTGACGGTGTGGTCGCAGGTGCTGCCGGGCCAGCGCCCCGACGGCCGGGCCTGGTCCCAGACCGGCGTGTCCCTCCTGCGCTACGCCGGCGAGGGCCGCTTCAGCTTCGAGGAGGACCTGCTCAACATGGCCCACGTGCTGGAGGACCTGGCGGCCAGCGGGTGGCGCCCAGGGCCGGGGTTCCAGGCGCCTCCCCCCGCCCCGGATCGCACCGTCGACCGTCCCCCGCGCACCTGACCGGCCGCCCGGGGACTAGCCCGCTCGGGCCGCTGGAATGGCTCGATCGGGGGATGGCGGCCAGGGCCCTCTCGCCCACAGGATGTCGGATCCCGCTCTCGACCGGAACCGGCTGAGCCCTTGCACCCATCGATGCGCACCCTTCGCCCGCCACGGTCGGCCACCGCCCGACCGCCCCGGCCGCGCCAGGTGCCCCCGTGGGCGGTCGGCCTCATCGCCGCCACGGCCGTGCTCGCCCTCACGCTCCTGCTCGACAAGTGGCGCCCCAACATGTCCGGGGCCGACCTCCGGCTGCTGTGGATGGTGGGCGGCGTCGCCGCCGTCGTGCTCGCCGCGGCCTCCACAGAGCTGGCCCGGCGCCGCCACCGACTGCGCGCCTCCGAGGCCGCCGCGGTCGCCCGGGCCTTCGAACGGGAGGAGCGGCTTCGGCTCATCCTCGGATCGCTCCACGAGGGGCTGATCTTCCACGACCGCCACGGCCGCATCGTGGAGTACAACGAGGCCGCCACCACCATCCTCGGCGTGCCCGAGGACGGGTTGCGCCTCGAGCTCTCCGACGAGCCGCCGTGGAGCGCCCGGCGAGAGGACGGCACCGAGCTGGCCGCCGGCGACCTCCCCGTGGCCGAGACGCTCCGCACCGGGCAGCCCCTCGTGGGGCGGGTGATGGGGGTGGAGCGTCCGGGCCGACCGATCGTGTGGCTCACCACCAACACACAGCCGGTCCTCGACGCCGACGGCGCCGTCGACGGCGTGATCCTCACCTTCACCGACACCACCGCAGAGCGGGCGGCCCTGGCCGCCCTGCGCTCCAGCGAGGCCCGCTTCGCGGCGCTGGTCGAGCGCGGCTCCGACATCATCTGCGTGGTCGACGCCGCCGGGCAGTTCACCTACGCCAGCCCGGCGTCGGACCGCCTCCTCGGCTCGGGCAGCATGGCGGTGGGCCGCAGCTTCTACGAGATCGTGCACCCCGACGACGTCGACCGGATCGAGCGGGGGTTCGCCGGCCTGGCCGCCGACCACGGCGCGGTGGGGAGCACCGAGCTGCGGGTGCACGGCGTCGACGGCGAGTGGCACCGCCTCGAGGTGGTGGCCACCAACCGACTCGACGACCCCGACATCCGGGGCATCATCACCAACGTCCGCGACGTCACCGAGCGCACGGAGGCGGTCGAAGCCCTCAGCTGGCAGGCCTTCCACGACCCGCTCACCGGCCTCCCCAACCGGACCCTCCTGCTCGAGCAGGTGGGCGCCGCCCTCGACCGGTCGAGGGCCGCCGGCGAGCACACCGCCCTGCTCTTCCTAGACCTCGACCGCTTCAAGAACGTGAACGACACCATGGGCCACGAGGCCGGCGACCGGCTGCTGGTCGAGATCGCCGAGCGCCTGCGCGGCACCGTGCGCGCCGGCGACACCGTGGCCCGCCTCGGCGGCGACGAGTTCATCGTGCTGGCGGAGTCGCTGGTCAACCCCGACGAGGCCACCTACCTCGCCGACCGGGTCCGGATGGCCGTCGCCCGACCGGTGGCCCTCCCGCAGGGCACGGTCACCCTCACCACCTCGGTGGGCATCGCCATCGACGCCCGCCACCGGCCGGCCACCCTGCTGCGCGACGCCGACACCGCCCTCTACAAGGCGAAGGAGCACGGGCGCGACCGCTGGGAGATCTTCGACGACTCGCTCCGCACGGAGACGATCCGCCGGGTGGCGGCCGAGCAGATCATCCGTCGGGCGCTCGACGAGGACGGTCTGCGGGTCCACTACCAGCCGATCGTGGACCTGGCGACGGGTCGGGTGGTGGGCGCCGAGGCGCTGCTGCGGATCATGGGCCCGCACGGCGAGCTGCTGACGCCGTCGTCGTTCATCGCCATCGCCGAGGACACCGGGCTGATCGTGCCCATCGGGGCGGGAGTGCTCGACGACGCCTGCCGCCAGCTGGCCCTGTGGCGAGAGGAGATGGGCGACGACGCCCCGCCCACGGTGTCGGTGAACCTGTCGGCACGGCAGCTGTCCACCACCGCGTTCCCCGACATGCTGCGCCGCACGCTCGAGCGCCACGACGTGGTGCCCGAGGCGCTCACCCTCGAGCTGACGGAGTCCATCCTCATCGAGGCGGGCCGGGCCGCCCTCGACACCGTCGAGGCGGTGCACGAGCTCGGGGTGCGCCTCGCCATCGACGACTTCGGCACCGGCTACTCCTCGCTGGCCTACCTCAAGCGGTTCCCGGTCGACATCGTGAAGGTCGACCGCAGCTTCGTCGACGGCCTCGGCGAGCAGGCCCACGACACCGAGATCGTCCGAGCCGTCCTGGCCCTCGGGCAGTCGCTCGGCCTGACGACGGTCGCCGAAGGCGTGGAGACGCCGACCCAGCTGGCGATGCTGCGAGAGCTCGGGTGCGACCGCGCCCAGGGCTACCTGCTCGGTCGACCGGTCCCGAGCGACGAGCTCGCCGACGCCGTGCGCAGGATCCGGGCCACCCTCGTCCTCGGCTGAGGACCGGAGCACCGGGCCTGGGCGCAGGTCGGGGCTACGTTGACCCGCATGCGGACCACGACGAGGCGGCGGCTCGATGTGCTCGTCCTCGGCCTGGGTGCCGTGGCGGGCGGCGCCATCACGGCCGTCGGGGCCGCCGTCGGCGACGCCGAGCGCATCCCCCAGATGTGGGTGGGCGCCGAGCTGCGGGCCGACGGCAGCACGCAGGTGGCCGAGGTCATCGACTACGACTTCGGGCTGGCCCTCGACAGGCACGGCATCTTCCGGGACGTCCCCGGCCTCACCAGCGATGCCGCCGTGAGCGTCCGCTCCGCCAGCGCCCCCGATGCCATCGCCGAGCGGTCCACCGTCTTCATCGACGGCGAGCGGGGCACGCGCCTGCGCATCGGCGACGCCGCCGTCAACGTGCGGGGACGCCACCGCTACCGGATCGACTACGTGCACCCGTCGCTCCAGGTGGCCGGCAACCGGATCGAGTGGGACGCCGTGGGCACGGCCTGGGCGGTCCCGGTGGGCCGCGCCGAGGTGCACGTCGTGGCGCCGTGGGAGCTCACCGGCGCCCGCTGCTTCGTGGGCAGCTCCGGCTCCACCGACGCCTGCGAGATCGAACGGGTCGCGCCCGGCCACCTGCGCGTGCTGGTCGACGACGTCGGATCCGACAAGGGCGTGACGGTCTCGGCCGATCGCGGTGCCGACCTGGCCGGTGCGCCGGCGCTGCCGGCCCCACCGGTCGACGCACCCCCGGACTCCGGGACCGGCATCGGCCTGCCCACGGCGGTGGGGGTGGTGGCCGGCCTCGGCAGCGCGCTGTCGACCTCCCAGCTCGTGCGGCGGGCCGGTCGCGAGCGCGTCGGGGCTGGCGGCGCCTCCGACGCCGCGTGGAGCGGCGACGGCCCCGAGCCGGCCGGCGAGGTGCGCCTCGACGCCGACCAGCTGGCGGGCCTGGCCACCATCGAGTTCGCCCCGCCGGAGGACCTCACCCCGGCCCAGGGCGGGCTGGTGCTGGCCGAGGCCGTGCGGCCGGAGCACAAGGTGGCGTGGCTCATCCAGGCTGCGGTCGAGGGCGCCATCGAGCTCGAGGAGCACGGCCGCAAGCAGGTGACCCTCCGGCGGTTGGCGCCTGGCGGGCCCGAGATCGAGCCGGTGCTGGGGGCCATGTTCGGCAGCCGGAAGGAGGTCGAGCTCGGGACCTACGACAAGCAGTTCGCCAAGGGCTGGGCGAAGATCGACGGCCGCCTCGAGCGCTGGGCGGCCCAGGCCGACCTGTGGGATCGCGAGGCCGACCGGGCCAAGACCCGCCTGCGGGCGCTCGGGGTGGCCGCCACGCTGCTCGGCGCCCTGGTGGCCGCCGTCGGCGGCGGGCTCGCCAACCGCTACGGGGCCCAGTGGCTCCCGGTGGTCGTGGTGGGCGCGCTGCTCGGTGGGGGCGGTCTGGCCGCCGCCGTCCGGGGCTGGGAGCTGCGGGTGCGCACGCCCCGAGGCTCGGGCACCTGGCTGCGCGTCGAGTCGTTCCGCCGGTTCCTGTCCCAGTCCGAGAGCTTCCACGCCGAGGAGGCCGCCAAGCTCGGGGTGCTGCGCGAGTACACCGCCTGGGCCGTGGCGGTCGGCGAGCTCGACCGGTGGGAGCGAGCGGTGTCGGCCTCCGGCGCCATCCCGGCCGAGGCCGGGCTCGGCTACGTCCACATGGCCCCGGCGCTGTCGCGATCGGCCGTGGCCAGCTCCGTGGCGCCGTCGTCGAGCGGCGGGAGCGGCGGTGGCGGAGGCGGGTCCGTCGGGGGCGGCGGCGGCGGTGGCGGCGGCGGGAGCTGGTGACCGGCGCTACTGGTCCGGCCCGCCGAAGCGGGCCAGGAGCTCCGCCTGCTGCTCGTCGCTCACCTTGGCGAACAGCACGGGCGGCACGGCCACCGGGTGCCCGGGCGACAGGCGGCTGAGCTCGCCGGCGACGTCGGTGGCATCGGGCCAGCTGGGCGCCCCGGCGCCGAGGGCCTCGAGCACGACCTGGGCCGAGGCGGGGATCACGGGTGCGGCCAGCACGGTGAGGACCCGCACCAGGTTGATGGTGGTGCGGAAGATCACGGCGGCGGCCTCCTTGTCGGCCTTGACCGCCTTCCAGGGCTCGCTCTGCTCCCAGTAGGCGTTGGCCAGCGCCCAGCCCCGCCGGATCTCGTTGGCCGACTTCCGCAGGTCCTTGGCCGCGAGGTGCTCCGTGACCCCGGCGATGACCTCCGAGAGGTCGGCCGCCAGCTGCCGCTCCCGCTCGCCGGGCTCGCCGCCGGCCGGGACCTCGGCGCCGAAGTGCTTGGCCGACAGCGTGAGGCACCGGTTCACGAGGTTGCCGTAGGAGTCGGCCAGGTCCTTGTTGACCGCCACCGTGAAGCTGTCCCAGGTGAAGCTGGCGTCGCTCGACTCGGGGGCGTTGGCGAAGAGGTACCAGCGCCAGAGGTCGGCGGGGAAGGTGTCGAGGGCCTGGTCCATGAAGACGCCGCGACCCTGGCTCGTGGAGAACTTGCCGCCGTAGTAGGTCAGCCAGTTGAAGCCCTTGATCTGGTGGGCTCGCGTCCAGGGCTCGCGCGAGCCGATCAGCGTCACCGGGAACGACACCGTGTGGAACGGCACGTTGTCCTTGGCCATGAACTGCGTGTACTCGACGTCGGGCGCGTCGTACCACCAGCTCCGCCAGTCGCGGTGCTCGGGGTCGAGGTCGGCCCACTCGGCGGTGGCGCCGAGGTACCCGATCGGCGCGTCGAACCAGACGTAGAACACCTTGTCCTCGAACCCCGGTCGGTCGGGCACGGGCACGCCCCAGTCGAGGTCGCGCGTGATGCCGCGGTCGCGCAGGCCCTCGGTCAGCCACTTGCGAGCGATCGACAGCGTGAGGGCCGGCCAGATCTCGGCGTGCGCCTCGATCCACGCCGCCACCTCGTCGGCCAGCTTCGACTGCAGGAGGTAGAGGTGCTTGGTCTCGCGCACCTCGAGGTCGGTGCTCCCCGAGATGGCGGAGCGGGGCTCGAGGAGGTCGGTCGGGTCGAGGACGCGGGTGCAGTTCTCGCACTGGTCGCCCCGGGCGTTGGGGTAGCCGCAGTGCGGGCAGGTGCCGACGATGTAGCGGTCGGGCAGGAAGCGGCCGTCGACCGGCGAGTACACCTGCTTGGTGGTGCGCTCCTCCAGGTAGCCCTCCTCGTCGAGCCGGGCCGCGAAGTGCTGGGTGAGGGCGTGGTTCTGCGGCGACGAGGTGCGGCCGAAGTGGTCCCAGCTGAGGCCGAACCGCTCGCCGATCTCCGCCTGCACCTCGTGCTGGGCGCGGCAGAACTCGGCCACCGGCAGACCGGCCTCCTTGGCGGCCAGCTCGGCCGGGGTGCCGTGCTCGTCGGTGGCGCAGATGAACAGGACCTCCTCGCCCTGGAGGCGCAGGAAGCGGGCGTAGATGTCGGCCGGGAGCATCGACCCGATCAGGTTCCCCAGGTGCTTCACGCCGTTGATGTACGGCAGGGCGCTGGTGATCAGGTGCCGGGTCATGGGTCCAGTCTGGCGGCGCCCCCGACAGAGCGGCGAACCCGTTGCCCGCATCGAGGGCGGCCGCCGCGACCACCCACGCCTCAGGCGTCGAGCTTGCCCAGGAGGATCTCGGTCTCGCGCTCCGGCTCCAGGTCGGCGTCGGCCAGCGTGCGGCGCAGGTGGAGGGCCGACTGCCGAGCGGCCGTCACCGACCCCAGGGCCAGGTGGCACCGGATGAAGAGGCGCTGCGCCCGCTCGGAGAGCGGGTCGAGGCGCTGGGCGCGGACGGCCAGGCGCATGGCCGCCTCCGGCTCGCCCCGCGCCAGCACCAGCTCGCCGTGGCGGGCGGCGGCGGCGTGGGCGACCGAGCGGAGGCGGAGCCGCTCGTAGAGGACCCACTCGGCATCGAGGTCGGGCAGGAGGTCGCCCACGTAGAGCTCCCCCACCCGCTGGTAGTGGCGCAGCGCCTCGGACGGCAGCCCGGCGGCCTCGGCCCGCACGGCGTCGGCCATGGCCTGGTCGACCTGCTCGGCGTCGACGGTCACCCCGTCGACGGCGAGGGTGAGGCGCGCCTGGTCGACCTGGAGGAACCAGGGGCGCTCATCGTCGGCCCGCTCGGGCTGGAGCGCCGCCTGGAGGTGGTGGAGGTTCACCCGCAGGTTGGCGGCCGCCTTCTCGGCGGGCAGGTCGGGCCAGAGGAGCGCCGCCAGGTCGGCCCGGTGCACGTCGCGGTGCAGGGCCAGGTGGCCCAGCAGGTGGCGCACCCGCTCCCGGCGGTCCCACCCGTCCGTCGCTCGACCGTCGCTGCGGAGCAGGCTGAGCCCGCCGAGCACCCCGACGTGGAGGTCGTAGGCCGGACGGGCCGGGAGGGAGCGGACCTGCGACGCCGCCCGCTGGCGCAGCGGGCCGTCGGGGCGATCAGCGATGCGGCGCAGCCACGTCCGCCGGTGCGGGAGCCGCTCCAGGACGCCAGATGCCGCGGGCACGTCGGCGGCGGCGAGGGCCAGCTCGGCCAGCAGCGGCGGCGGCACGTGGGCCCGCAGGAGGTCGGTGGCCTCCCACGGCAGGGCTCGGGCGGGGCCCTCGTCCCCGGCCCGCAGCGCCGCCAGCGCGGCGCCCGCCTGGACGGCCACCGACAGCGACGGCCCGAAGCGGCACTCGTCGAGCACCTCACCGCCCGGCACCAGGCCTCGCAGCACGGCGAGGGCGTAGAGGTAGGGCCGCTCCGGCCAGCGCCCGAGGGGCACCCGCTCGAGCAGGTCGGTGAGGGCGGCGACGCAGGCCTCCTCGCCCACCGTCACCAGGTCGCACAGGGCAGCGGCGACCTCCGTGAAGGCGCCGACCGTGAGCGCCACCGCCGGCGCGCTGCGGGCGGCGTCGTCGGCGAGGGCTCGCGCCTCGTCGTGGGCGCCGGCCGTCATCCCGATGACCGACACGACGCAGCTGACCGACACCCGCGTGATCACCGCCAGGTGCGCGCTGCGGACGGTCAGCTCGCGGGCCAGCGCCCACGCCGACTCGGGGTCGGCCATCCCCTGGAGCCAGACCGCCTGCGCCTCGTAGATGTCGCTGAGGCTGGCGCTCAGCACGCTGTCGAGCGTCGCCGGCAGCGCTTCGGGGCGCCCCAGGTCGATGAGGCGGATGGCTCGCGACATCAGCCGCTGGTCGTCGTCGAACCCGTCGAGGCCGGCCAGCAGGGCCTGGGCCCGCTCCGGGTCGCCGGCGGTCTGGGCCTGCCGGGCCTCGACGAAGGCCACCACGGCGGCCGCCGACGGCACCTCCGCCGCGGCCAGCTCCTCGAGCCGCGGGATCACCTGTGGCCCGCCGGCGACGTCGAGGTCGTCGAACTGCACGACCCGCCAGCGGGCGATCGTCTCGAGCTCCAGCTCCCCGGCGGCCTGGGCGGCGTCGGCGGCGCGGGCGAAGAGGACCGTGGCCTGGCGGTCGTCGGTGGCGTAGTGGCGGGCCGCCTCCAGGTAGCGGGCCGACGGCCGGGCCCGCATGCTGGCGGGCAGGGCCGCCGCCAGGCGGTCGATCTGCGGCGTGCTCGAGCGCATCGAGGGTTGGCGGGCGAACGCCAGCACCACGGCCTCGACCCCGTGCTCGTCACCGGCGGCGGCGAACGCCTCGGCGGCTCTGACCAGCTCGCCGCGCTCCAGCAGGAACCGGCCACCGACCGCCAGCGCATCCCGGTGGGCGGCCGGATCGGCCGTCGCCAGCAGGGCCTCGACCCACAGATCGTGGAGCCGCAGCGTCCCCGCCTCGGTCGTCTCGACGAGGGGCAGGTCGGCCACCAGCTCCGCCGCGGTGCACTCGCCGCCCAGCGCGCCGACCAGGCCGTCGTCGAGCTCAGCGAAGGGGGCCACGGCGGCGAGCAGGCGCTGCCGGTCGGCCGGGAGCGCCGCCAGCACCTCGTCCCACAGGTACTCGATGGAGGCCTGGCGCCCCACGACCCCGGTGAGCGTGGCCAGCGCCGGCCACCGGGGCAGCTCCAGTGCGAGGCCGGGAGGGATGGCCCGCAGCTCGGCCACGGCCGCCAGCTCGTCGTCGGTGAAGGCCAGCTCGGACTCGTCGAGGACCACGGCATCGTCGGCGCTCTGGAGGCGGGCCACCGGCACGAGCGGGGACCGACGGCCGCTGAGCACGAGGTGCCCGTTGGCGGGCAGCCGTTCGAGGAGGTCGGTCAGGACCGCCCAGCCCTCGGCCTCGTCGCCCAGGCGGTGGACGTCGTCGACGATGAGGGCCACCGACGCCGGCGCCCGACCCCACACGGCGTCGACGAGCTGGTCGATGGTGGGGTCGTCGACGTCGAGCTCCAGCGCATCGCCGAGCCCGCGCCGGAGCTGGGCGCCGGAGCGGTCGCGCTCGTCGACCCGGAGCCACACGTCGAGGCCGAGCTGCTCGATGCGGTTCTCCCGCACCGCCTGGGCCAGCAGGGTGCTCTTCCCGAACCCGGCCCCGGCCTCCAGCACGGTCAGCCGGCGCTCGAAGCGGCCTCGCAGCGGCTGGATGAGGCGGCCCCGCAGGATCATCGCCGGCGCCAGGCGCGGCGGTTCGTGTCGTTGGGAGGCCGTTCCGCCGACCTGGGCCACCGGGTCCATCTGCCGCCGAGGCTAGCCAGCCCTCGCGCACCGTCGAACGGCGCGCCGTGCGTCGCGGCGCCACCCCTGGACCAGGTCCACCGGCGGTGCACGGCACGTCGTTAACCAGGGCGCAACCGGGCGTATCGCCTCGGCGGACCCAGGCGTAGGTTGCCGTCGATGGTGCCTCCTGCGCGGAACCCCCTCCCGGCGTTCCGCCACGAGGCACCCGACCTCGAGCCCGCCACCGTCGAGCGGTCGCGGCTCCTCGCCCGCCTCGCCGGGCGCTTCGACCGGCGCCTCACGGTGCTCACCGCCGGGGCCGGCTTCGGCAAGACGACGCTGCTCGCCGACGCCGTGGTGCGCAACGCCGGCAGCCCGGCCGGTGCCGACGTGTGGCTGCGGCTCGAGGCGGCCGACCAGGATCCGGTGCACCTGCTGGCCGGGCTCCTCCGCTCGGCGGGGAGCTCGACGGCCGGCCTGAGCGCCCCCAGCGTCGACGACGTGGTCGAGGTCGTGTGGGCGCGCTCGCCGACGCCGGTGGCGATCGTGCTCGACCGCACCGAGGCGCTGGGGAGCGATCCTGCGGCCTGGGCGCCGTTGGTCCACCTCCTCGATCGGCTCCCCCGCAACGGCCACCTGGTGGTGGCGGGGCGCCGCGACCCGATGCTCCCGGCCCACCGCCTGCTGGCGGCGGGCGAGGCCGACCTGCTGACGGAGGCCGACCTCGCGTTCACCGCCGAGGAGCTCCTGGAGCTCGGCGCCCACCACGACCTGACCCCCGACCTGGCGGCCCGGCTCCCGGCCTGGCCCGCGCTCGCCGAGCTCACCGGGCGAGCCGGTCCCGAGGCGTCGGTGGGGTTCGTGTGGGACGAGGTCCTGAGCCGTCTCCCCGAGCAGCGCCGGTCGCTCTTCGCCCGGGCCATCCTCTTCGACCTGGTCGACGACGTCGTGGCCGCCGCCGTGGCCGACGAACCCGGGTGGTCGGCGGCTCGCGTGGTGGAGGGCCTGCCGCTGGTCGACGCCGACGGCAAGGGCTCCTACCGACCGAGCGAGCTGTGGGCTGCGGCCCTCGCCGATGCCCTGACGCCCGCTCAGCGGGTCGACGCGCTCCGGCGCGGGGGTGCTGCGCTCCTCGAGGATCGCCAGCACGCCCGCGCGCTGGCGGCCTTCGCCGCCGCCGGCGACCTCCACGGGGCGCACCGCACCGTCCGCTCCTTCGTCGGGCAGCCGATCGCGGCCGTCACCGTGCCCGACGTGGTGGCCCTGCTCGATCACCTGCCCGAGCCGCTGCGCGATGCCCCCATCGGGCTCCTCCTGGCCGCCGCCCGCCACTGGGGGACGGGCCACGAGGCGGCCACCGAGCACTACGAGCGGGCCGTCGAGGCGGCCATCGTCGCCCAGGACGACGAGGTGGAGGCGCTGGCCCGCTGGCGGTTGGTGCAGCTCTACTACCTCGACGACCACGACCGCCTCGTGCTCGACGACCGCACCCACGCGCTCGCCCGCCCCGAGATCCCGCTCGGCGCGTCGACCGCGGCCTTCGTGCGCTCCGTCCAGGCCCAGCGGCGCGGCGACGTGGAGGCTGCCCTCGCCGCCCTCACCTCGCTCGACGGGTTCAACCCCGACCAGCGGCTCACCACGATGGCCGCCCGCCTGATCGACCTCGGCCGCCCGGAGTCCGTCGGCGTGTCGGTCGACGTGGCGGTGGGACCCGGGGCCCCCGACGTGTTCGGCGGCCAGGCGGTCTGGCTGCGTGGCGACGTCGACCCCGAGACGGCCTGGGCCATCGCCGCCCGCCTCCCCGGGCTGGCCGGGCGGCAGGGCGTGCTGCACGAGCAGGTGTCGATCCGGTGCGTGGTCGCCACCATCGCCCTGGCCGCCGGGGCCGAGGAGGCCGCCGCCGACCTGGTGGCCCAGGCCCGGGCGGATGCGGGAGCGGTGGGGCGCCAGGTCCGCCTCATGGTGCTGGTGGCCGACGCCCTGGTGGCGCTGTCGGTCGACGGCGAGGACGCCGCTCGTCCGCTGCTCGAGGTGGCGCTGGCCGAGCAGCCGCTCGGCTCGTGGCCGGCGCGGGCGCACCTCCACGGGCTGGCCGCCATCCGGGCGCTGGCCCCGGGCAGCGAGGTCCTCGACCACTGCGACCTCGGGCGCAGCCTCCGGACGGCGGTCGACGCCGGCCGGGCGCTGGTGGCGCTGCGGGCCGGGGATCCGACCGCCGTCGACGGCCTGCCCTGGTCGGACCCGGACCTGCTCCGCTGCCAGGTCCCACCGGCCCTGCTGGCCGAGCTGGCCCTCGCCCGCTCGCTGGCGGGCGGTCCCGCCGGGGAGCAGGGCACCGAGCTGCTCGACGCGCTGCCGCACCAGCGTCGCTGGCTGGCCCGGGTGGCCACCAGTGGCCCCGGCGAGGTCGGCGCGGCCGCCCGGCAGCGGCTGGCCACGCTCCCCGAGCGACCGCCCTTCGACCTCCACCTCCGCGTGCTCGGGCCGGTGGAGATCAGCCGATCCGACGGCGCGCCCGTGCCCGACGGCTGGCGGGCTCGGGAGCGGGTCCGCCAGGTGCTGGTGCGCCTGGTGCTGGCCCGGAGCGTGGCCCGGGCCGAGCTGGCCGCCGAGCTGTGGCCCGACCTGCCGCCCGACAAGGCGGCCGCCAACCTGCGGGTCAACCTCCGGCACCTGCAGCAGGCGCTCCAGCCCGACCGCTCGGCCGATGCACCACCGTGGTTCGTCCACACCGAGGGCACGGTCCTGACCCTGGCCACCGAAGGGGTCACGATCGACCTCGACCACTTCGACGGCCTCGTGGAGCGGGCGGTGCAGGCCGAGGCGGCCGGCACCCCCAGCGTCGCCCTGGCGGAGTACGAGGCGGCGCTGGAGCTCTACGCCGGGGACCTCTTCGAGGGGCTCGACGATCCGGCGGTGGTCATGGAGCGCCTGCGCGTGCGATCGGTCGCCCACGGCGCCCAGTGCCGTCGCGGGGAGCTGCTCCTCGCCCGCGGGGAGCCCGAGGCAGCCATGCGGGTGGCGGTGGAGGCCGAGCGCCTCGATGCCCTCTCGGAGCGGGCGCACCGCCTCTTCATCCGCTGCCACCTGGCGCTGGGCTCGAGCGCGGCCGCCCGCAGCGCCGGCACCCGGCTGCTCGGGCTGCTCACCCGGCACGAGCTGCGGCCCGACGACGAGACCCGCCTCCTCCTCCAGCGGCTCCAGGTGTAGCGCCCGCCGCGGGCCGCCGTTTCGCGCTGGTTAGCGCCGGTGGTCGACGCTGCGGCCGACGGCCGACGGCTGACCCCAGGAGCGCGGATGACCACGATGACCGACCGGGCGCGGGATGCGTCGGTGCCCCTCGCCGAGGGTGGTGCGCTGCGGCCGCGCCGTCACCGTCGCGCCGGGCGGCTCGCGGCGCTCGCCGCCGCTGGTCTGCTGGCTGGGGCCTGCAGCGTGAGCATCGGCGAGGACCCCGACGACGCGACCTCGACCACCGTCGAGTCGACCACGACCGTGGTCACCAACCAGATGCCCGAGCCGCTCGAGGAGGGCACCCTGCTCGACGGGTGGATCCGCTACGAGGCGCCTCCGGGATGGGAGCTGACGAGCGCCGCCGAGGGCCTCGAGGCGACCAGGGTCGACTTCGACGACGCGCCGGTCGCGCCGACCCTCGGCGCCATGGAGCCGCTCCTGGGGCTGGCCCGCACCGACGGCACGGCCAGCGTGGCGCTGCTCCGCGAGCGCCGGTTCCTCGAGGCCACCGACACGGACGCCTGGACGGAGGCCCTCGCCGCCGACCTGGCCAACGACGCCGTGGAGCTCGTCGCCGACGAGGTCATCGAGCTCGACCACGGCCCCGCTCGCCGTCTCGTGTTCAGCGGTCTGGACGTCGACCTGGTGCTGGCGACGACCGAGTACGGCGAGCAGCGCCTGGCCGTGGTGGCCGAGGTCGAGGGCGGGCTCAGCGACGACGTCGGAGCCGTGCTGGCGTCGATCCAGCTGGAGCCCGGGCTGGTGCTCGCGCCCTTGCTGCAGTTCCACGCCGGCCTGGCCTTCTACGACGTCGACGGCCAGCGGGCGGTCGAGATCGGCCTCCACGTGCCGAGCGACTGGGCCGCCCGTGATGCCGAGGGGGCCGAGGGCGTGGTCTACGCGAGCCCCGACATCGCCACCACGGTCCAGATCTACTTCTTCCCACCCGACGGGCGCCCGCTCGAGGAGGTCCTGCGCACCGCCATCGAGGGCGTGCCCGACGCCGACCCGGTCCTGGTCACCGAGGAGCGGACCGTCGACGGGACGCCGTTCGCGGTGGCCCGCCTCGGGCCGCCCGAGCTCGAGGACGTCGACCTCGGGACCACGTGGGTGCTGGTGACCGAGACCGACGACGTGGTGGTCGAGATCTACCTCGACGGCCCGGACGATCCCGACGCCACGGCGCTGCTCCGCGAGGTCATCAGCTCGCTGACCGTGCGCGTCGCCTGACCGGGCGGTCGGAGCGGAGGCGGACCGCTCCGGCCCCCACCTCACGCGGGGTCGGCCACCCAGTTCCCGTGGAAGCCCACCGGCACCCGGTTGGGCAGCAGGACCCGGGCCAGCGGGCCGGCCGCCGGATCGGCCGCCGAGAGCACCACCAGCTCGCTGCGATCGGTCCCGGCGTCGTGTACGAGGGCGAGCAGCCAGCCGTCGTCCTCCTCGGCGTCGTCGTGGCGGGGGACCATCACCCACTCGCCGGCGGTGCGACCGGCACCGAGGTCGACGACCTCCGTGGCCCCCGTCTTGCCGTCGATCCGGACCAGGCCACCCCCCCAGCCGTTCTCGTCGCCGTCTCGCTGGACCTCCACCCCGTAGCCCCAGCGGTGCGGGCGGCCCACCCGGCGCTCGTCGACCCGGGGGAACTCGAGCGCCTGGTCCGACAGCTGCTCCTCCGACACCGCCCCGGTGACGGTGTCGATGGTCCAGCGCCACAGGGTGGGAGCGCCGTCGTCGGGCCCGAGCGGGCTGGCGTCGAACATCCGAGGGTGCCGGACGACGTCGAGGACCACGCGGTCGCCGTCGTCGTGGGCGTTGAGCGGGTGGAACACGTAGCAGGGGGCGACGTCGAACCAGCGCACCTGGTCGCCCCGGCCACCGAGGGGCAGGAGGCCGATCCGGGCGGGGTGGTCGTCGTTCCAGGCGTAGGGGAAGCGGGCCCCGCCCATGGCGACCTCGAGGTCGAAGGTCACCGGCAGGTCGTAGACGACCATCCACCGCTCGGTGATCGAGCAGTCGTGCACCATCGGGCCGTCGGCCACCTCGATGGCCTCCACCTGCCGGACCCGAGCGTCGGGACCCGTGACCACGTACTGCAGGTGCGGGAGCGCCCAGTGGTAGGCGATGGCGTGCAGGTCGCCCGTCGCCGGGTCGACCTTCGGGTGGGCGGTGTAGCCGTTGGGCAGGGTGCCGCCCAGGTCGCAGTGCTCCAGGGTCTCGAGCTCGTAGGAGAGCTCGACCGGTCGGGCACCGGCCTCGACGATGGCGAAGGTGCGGCCGGCGAGGCCGACCACGTTGGTGTTGGCGGTGTCCATGCCGCCGTGGCGCTCCCCGGGCGCCGGCGCCTCGCCCAGCGCCTCGCTCACACCGGTCGAGCGCACGAAGCGGGCCCGGTACCAGTCAGCCGCGCCGTCGCCGAGGCGGATGCCGTGCACCATGCCGTCGCCGACGAACCAGTGGTGGTTGGCGGGATCGACCGGCCGGATGGGGTTGGGGCCGTTGCGCAGGTAGCGGCCCTGCAGCTCCTGGGGCAGCTCGCCGACGACCTCGAGGGCGGTGGCGGTGACCTCGGCGGGCAGCGGGGCGTACGGCCCCTCCACCCACTTGTTCGACTGGATCGTGCTCATGTGGTCGGCTCCCTCGATGCGATGACAGTGTTATGTATAACGCTGTGATCTATCCTCGTCAACGGTGACCGACCGATGAGCCCCCGACGCCCCGATCCGGCCGTGCGCGCCCGGCTGCTCGACGCCGCCACCCGTCGGCTGGCCGACGGCGGTCCCGAGGCCGTGACGACCCGGCGGGTCGCCACCGACGCAGGCACGTCCACCATGGCCGTCTACACGCACTTCGGCGGGATCGACGAGCTGCTGGGCGAGATCTGGCGGGAGGGCTTCCGCAGCTTCGGGGCCGCCCTGGAGCGCCCCACCACCACCGACGACCCCGTGGCCGACTGGATGGCCCAGGGGTGGGCCTATCGGCGCTTCGCGCTGGACCAGCCGCACCTCTACACCGTGATGTTCCGCGAGGGCCTGGAGGGGGTCCGCACCGGGAGCCCCGACGACCAGGCGCTGGCGCTGGCCACCTTCACCTCCTTGCTCGGGCGCATCGAGCGCTGCGTGGCGGCCCGCCGGTGGCAGCTCGACGACGTGGCGCTGGCCGGCGAGGTCGTGTGGGCGGCCGTCCACGGCCTCTGCCTGCTGGAGCTCAGCGGCTACCACGGACCGGCCGGGCGCGACCCGTCCGCCGCCTACGCCGAGACGATGCTCCGCCTCTCGATCGGCTTCGGCGACACCGCCCCGGCGGCCGACGCCTCGGTGGCCCGGGCTCGGGACCGGGCCCGTCGAGCCCGCGCCGCGGGCTGAGGGTCGCCCTCGTGCGCCGGTGCCTCAGGTGGGGCGACGGGCGACGGCCACCAGCGACACCCCGATGGGCAGCCCTCGTCCGGCCACCCACCGGCGCTCGGCGCTGAGGACCGAGGTCAGCACCCGGTTGGCGAGCGGGCCGGGCATCGTGAAGTCGGACGAGGGGGTGACCGGGCGGGGGCGCACGCGCTGGGCGAGGCGGGCCGCGGCCACGATCGGGAGCAGGGCGGTGTTGAACGACGACAGGTGGCGCACCTCGAGCCCCGCCCGCTCCAGCACCCCGGCCAACCCGGCGCGGTCGTAGCGACGGTGGTGGCCGTTGAGGTCGTCGTGCTCGCTCCACAGCCAGGCCAGCGCCGGGACCGTCACCACGACCGTCCCACCGGGACGGGTGGCGGCCCGCAGCGCGCGCGCCGCGCCGAGGTCGTCGGCGATGTGCTCGATCACGTCGAAGGCGGTCACCACGTCGAAGGCGCCGTCGGCCGGGACGGCATCGGGCACCTCGCCCTGGTCGACCACGAAGTCGGGGAACGCCTCGTGGCAGTGCGCCACCGCCACCGCCGCGGGCTCGAGCCCGCGCACGGTCCCGAAGCGGGCGAGGAGCGGGAGCATGCCGCCGGTCCCGCAGCCGGCGTCGAGGATCGTCCGAGCCGCCTGGGCCGGCAGGTGGCGCTCCAGGACCGCCGCCACGATCGCCCGCCGCCCGAGGAACCACCAGTGGTCGCGCTCGAGGAGCGCGTGCTCCGCGTAGAGGACGTCATCCACCGCTCGGCCCCTGTCCACGAGCACGACGGGCGGCCCCGGTGCGGTCGGCCACCAGGTAGTCGGGGCGGCCCTTGGTCTCGTCGTAGATGCGGGCCACGTACTCCCCCAGGACGCCCACCACCACGAGCTGCATCCCGCCCACCGTCAGCACGATGGCGATGATCGACGTCCAGCCGTCGGGCACCCCACCGATGAAGGCCCGGTAGGCGAGGGCCACGGCGATGTAGACGCCGCCGGCGAGGGCCACCAGCAGCCCGAGCAGCGAGGCCAGCCGGAGCGGGGCCGCCGAGAACGACAGCAGCCCGTCGAGGGCCAGGCGCACCAGCCGGCGGAGCGTGTACTTCGGCTCCCCGGCGTGGCGAGCGTCGCGGTCGTACTCCACGCCGACCTGCCGGTGCCCCACCCAGCTCCGGAGGCCGCGCAGGAACCGGTTGTGCTCGGGGAGGGCCAGGATCTCGTCGACGACCGCTCGGTCGAGCAGGGCGAAGTCGCCGCTGTCGACGGGCACGTCGATGTTGGCCAGCCGGCGGTACAACCGGTAGAAGCTCCGGTAGGCGGAGCGCTTCAGCCACCCCTCCTGCCGGGAGCGGCGCACGGCGAACACCACCTCGTTGCCCTCGCGCCAGCGCTCGAGCAGCACGGGGATCAGCTCCGGCGGGTCCTGCAGGTCGGCGTCGATGCAGACCACCGCCGCACCGACGGCCGCCGCCATCCCGGCCGACAGCGCCGCCTGGTGCCCGAAGTTCCGCGTCAGCCGCAGCCCCCGCACCCGGTCGTCGGCCGTGGCCAGCCGCTGGATCTCCGCCCACGTGCCGTCGCGGCTCCCGTCGTCGACGATCACCACCTCGGCCGGGCCCACCGCGGTGAGGACCGGCTCGAGGCGGGCCCACAGCGCGGCGAGGCCGTCCTCCTCGTCGAAGGCCGGCACCACCACGCTGAGCACGATCTCCGGCCCTGCGTCGTCCGGGGCTCCGGGGGCGAGCGCTCGGAGCTCGTCCACGGTGAACGACGACGCCAGCGCCCCCTGCTCCGGGGAGAGCCGGCCCCGCACGACCGACCCGACCGCCAGGGAGCGCGCCACCTCCGACGCCGGAGCGCCGGCCGCGGAGAGGTCGGCCAGCACCCGGGCCTCGTCGAGCGCCGCCCACGAGGCGAGGGCAGCGTCGCCCCGGGCCGGTTCGGTCATGGGGCGATCCTACGGAGCCCACCCCGGCGAGGTCGTCCCCCCGGCGGTCCGGCGCTGCAAGACTCCGCCCCGATGCGCCCCGCCCGCTCCGCCGGTCCGTCCACCGCGACGGCCCGGGAGCCCGTCGAGGTGGCCCTGGCGGTGCTGCTGGCCGCCGCGGTCGGCGTCGGGATGCACCTCACGCGGCACCACTGGTTCTGGGTCGACGACTGGCGGCTGGTCGAGCAGAGCACCACCGCCGGTGGCCTCGTCGAGCAGTACAACGGCCACCTCAGCATCCTGATCCTCGGCCTCTACCGAGGGTCGGTGGAGCTGTTCGGCTGGAGCTTCACGCCGCTCCGGGCGGCCTCGCTGCTCGCGCTCGTCGCCGTCCCGGCCGCCTACCACCTCACCACCCGGCGGTTCCTGGGACCCCGGCTGGCCGCGCTGTTCGCCGCCTCCATCCTGTGGGCGCACGGGACCGAGCTGCTGGTGGCCGCGCTGAACCACTACCTGGCGCTGCTGGGCGGCATCGCCTGTGCCGCGGCCCTCAACCGGGGCCGGCGGGCCGATCCGGTCCTCGCCGTCGCCCTCACCCTCTCGCTGGTCGCCGCCGGCGGCGGCGTGGCCGTGGCCGTCGCCTGCGGGGTCCACAACCTGTGCACCCGAGCGCCGTGGCGGCGGTGGGCCGTGGTGGTGGTGCCGTCGGGGCTGTGGGCGCTGTGGTGGCTGTTCGTCAACGACTACGACCGGCCCGACTTCGGTGCCCAGGAGGCGACGCCCGGCGACGCGCTGCGCTTCGCCGTCGACCTCACGGCGGCCGCCTTCGGGCACCTCGGCTTCGGCCTCGCGGGGCTGGGCGCGGTGATCGCCGGGGCCTACGCCGCCCACGCCGCGTGGCGGCTGCGCCTGGGGCTCGACGCCAGCGCCAACCTCCTCGCCTGGGCCGGCGCGCAGCTCGTGTGGGGCGTGGCCCTGGCCCAGAGCCGCGGCCCCCTCGCCGTGACCGACGCCTTCCGGTACCAGGTGGTGGCCCTCGGGTTCCTGCTGCTCTCGGTGGTGCCGAGGACGCCCCGGCCGCTCCCGTCGCCCGGCGGCCAGCACGAGCGGGGCGAGCGGGTCCGCCGATGGGCGGCGGTGGTCGTGCTGGTCGGCGTGGTCGGCCTCCACAGCGTCGAGCTCTGGCCCGACCTGCGCGCCGACGTGCGCCAGCTCGACGAGGTCTCGGCCCGCAACCGGGGCACGGTGCAGATGGTGGTGCTCGGACCCGAGGTCGTGCCCGACGACGAGTCGTGGTTCGACCTCGGCGGGTTCTCGGCCGGGGAGCTGCGCTCGCTCTTCGCCCGCTTCGGCCCGCCGGCCTCGAGCGACCCGGCGCGCGTCGATCCCGCCCTGGCCGCGCTCGGGCTCGTCCGCCTCGAACCGGCCCCGCCCGAGGCCAGCGCAGGCTGCGATGGCCGGCGGTCGCCGTTCACCCGGGGCTGGGACGAGCCCCCGCTCGTGCTGCGGGCGCCCGCCGAGGGGACCGACGTGTCCGTCCGTCGGACCGGCGAGGCGTGGGTGCTGATCGGTCGGCTGGCCGGCGACGAGGCCGCGACCGTGGTGCTGCCGATGCTGTCGGTGGACTCTCCGTGGGAGGTCCGAGCCGACGGGGCGTGCGCCGTGGCGCACTGACCCCGCCCCGGCTCAGCGCAGCAGCGACGGGTCGATGGCGTCGGCGGCGGCGCCGGTGGCCCGCACCGCCTGGGCGGCGCCGAGCACCACGAACGTGGCGGTGCTGGCCGCGCACACGCGCTCCTTGTGGTCGAGGATCTGCGCCTCCGTGGTGATGCGCTCGGCCTCCTGGCCCGTCAGCCCGGCCTCGACCCGGTAGGTCTTGCCGACCAGCACCGGACGGTCGAACCGTGTGGTGGTCTCGGCCGTCACGGCGAACTTCCCGCCGATGGCGATGGTCGCCCAGGCCTGGGCCTCGTCGAGCACGGCCAGGCTGACCCCGCCGTGGACGTAGGACGGTGCCCCGGAGAAGGTGTCGTCGAGGGTGAAGGTGGCCACGACCAGCCCGCGCTCGTCGTCGTGGTCGAAGGGGATGCGGAGGCCGCCGTCGTTGCGCGGCTCGCACACGAAGCAGTTCGAGTCGAAGCCCCAGTCCTCGTTGTGCAGCCGCTGCAGTGCCATCCCCAAGGATGCCACCGACGACCGGCGCGCGGGGCGGCGGGAGGCCACCGGGCCTACGCTCCGCCGATGACCGTGGCGCTGGTGACCGACTCGAACGCCATGCTGCCGGCGCCGCTGCGGGATCGGTTCGGGATCACGGTCGTGCCGCTCACCATCGTGCTCGACGACGTCGCCCACCCCGAGGACGAGCTCGACCCGATCCTGTTCTGCCAGCGGCTGCGGGCCGGGTCGCGGGCGAGCACCTCCGCGCCCTCCCCGGGCGAGCTGCTGGCGGCCTACGCGACGGCCGCCGACGGCGGCGCCACGGCCATCCTCTCGGTCCACGTCGGGTCCAACCAGTCGGCCACCGTCGGAGCCGCCCGGCTGGCCGCGGCCGATGCGCCGGTGCCGGTCACCGTCGTCGACACCGGCACCGCGTCGTTCATCGAGGGGTGCTGCGTCTGGCGGGCTGCCGAGGTGCTGGCCGACGGTGGCGAGCTGGCCGAGGCCGAGGCGGCCGCCCTCGCGGTGGCAGCCAGCGCGGCGTCGGTGTTCACCATCGGCGAGATCCGGCGGGCCGCCGACGGCGGTCGGCTGCACGTCGACGACACCGCCGGCGTGCCGGTGTTCTCGTCGCAGGGCCCCGACATGGCCCAGCGCGGCACCGTGGCATCGGTCGACGAGGCCGCCCGTCTGCTGGCTGACCTCGTGGCCGAGCACCCGGGGCGGCTCCGGGTCGGGGTCGGCGACGCCGACGCCGAGGAGCCGGCGCTGGCCCTGCTGGCCGCGCTCAGCGAGCTGCCGAACGTCGCGGAGCTCGTCCGCTACACCGTCGGACCCTCCGTGGCCACCCACACCGGGGCGGGCACGGTCGGCGCGGTGTTCCACCCCCTGCCCTGATGGCCGGCCCCCCGGACCCGGCCGTCTGGGGGGACTACCTGCGCGACTTCCACGCCGAGCGGGCCGGCATCACCGAGGTGGTGCTGCGCCGGTGCCGCGCCGACGACGGGCTCGACCCCTACGAGTGGTGCGCCGCCGCGCTGGGCGAGGCGCCCGGCCCGGTCCTCGACGTGGCCGCCGGGAGCGGACCGCTCGCCGACCACCTCCCCCGGTGGGTGGGCCTCGACCCCGCCCCGGCGGAGCTGGCGTCGGCCCGGGCCCAGGGGCGGACCCCGCTCGTCGCGGCGCGCGCCGAGGCGCTCCCGCTGGCCAGCGGCTCGATCCGACGGGCCGCCTGCTCCATGGCCTGGCAGGTCCTCTCGCCGCTCGACGGGGCCGTGGCCGAGCTGGCCCGGGTGCTGGCGGACGGCGGGCAGGTCGCCCTGCTGCTCCCGGCCGCCGGGCCGCTGGGCGCCCGCAGCGCGGCGGCCTACCTCGCCGCCCAGGTCGCGCTGGTCGCTCGGATCGGCTACCCGAACGATGCCCGGCTGCGGCCCGCCGCGCTGGCGGAGCTCGTCGACCGGCACGGCGTGGCGGTGCGCGCCGACGAGGCGCGGGCCTTCTCGTTCGCGCTCCACGACGGCGGCGGCGCGCTCGTGCGATCGCTGTACCTTCCCGGCGTGCCCGAGCGGCGCCGGCCTCGCGCCGCCCGCCTGCTGCGCCTCCTGGCCGGCCCGAGCATCGACGTCCCGCTGCGCCGGGTCCTCCTCGAGCGCGTGGGGCCCGACGACGCTGCGGCCGGTCGTCCGGGCCAAGATGGCGGCCCGTCGAGCTGAGGAGCGCCCCCTGGCCACCACCGAACCCACGCCCCGAGCTCGAGCGGCGCGCGTCGTGGCGGCCACCGGGCTGGGCTACGTGTGCGGGCTCCTGCCGTCGGCAGCGCTCGCCAGCCGGGCCGCCACCGGAGGCCGCGTCGACCTGCGGACCGCCGGTTCGGGGAACCCGGGGGCCACCAACGCCGCGGCCCAGCTCGGCACCGGGTGGGGCCTGGCCGTGCTGGGCGGCGACCTGGCCAAGGGGGTCGTGGCCAGCCTCGCCGGCCTCCGGGTCGGCGGCCCGGCCGGCGGGTACGCCGCCGGGGCGGCCTCGATGGCGGGCCACATCTTCCCGGCCACGACGGGCTTCGAGGGCGGCAAGGGCGTGGCCACCTCGGCCGGCGCCTCGCTGGTGCTCTTCCCGGCCTACTTCCCCCTCGACGCCGCGGTCGCCGCCCTCTCGGCGGCGCGCACCGCCAACGCCGACCGGGCCATCGTGATCTCCAGCGCGGTGTGGACCGCGGCGGCGGTCGTGTGGTGGCGGGCCCGGCTGCCCAACGCCTGGGGCCCGGCGCCCACGGCCGGGCTGCCGGCGTTCGCGGCCACGGGGGCGGGGCTGATGCTGGCCAAGCTGGAGCGGAACCGGCGGCGGGCCCTCGCCGCCGTCGAGCCGGCCCGGCGCTGAGCCCGGCCACCGGGCGCGGGGGTCAGATCGTCGGTCGAGCCGGTCGGTGGCCCCGGCCGTCGACCTCGAAGAAGAGCTGCGCGGCGGCCATCTGCACGGCCACCGACCAGGTGGGGTAGGCGTGGACCGTCTGGGCCAGCCGGCCGGTGAACAGGCCGGCGCGGATCGCCAGGGCCACCTCGTGGATCACCTCGCCGGCCGCCGGCCCCACCGCGGTGGCGCCCAGGACCTTGCCGCCGGCCGCGTTCCCGAGCACGCGACGGGGCCCGGCGATCAGCTGGAGGTAGCCCTCGGTGCGGCCCGCCGCGATGGCGCGGTCGAGGGCGGCGAAGGGCACCTCGGCCACCCGGCCGCCGTGCTCGGCGGCCTCGGCCTCGGTCATCCCCACGTGGGCGACCTCGGGGTCGGTGAAGGTGACCCACGGGATGGCGGCGGTGTCGAAGCGCTGCGGCCGGAGGCGCCGCCAGGACGACAGCGCGTTGGTGGCCGCCACCAGCCCCATCCGGTTGGCGGCGTGGGTGAACGGCAGGCGCCCCGTCACGTCGCCCACCGCGTAGACGCCGCGCACGTTGGTTGCCAGCCGGTCGTCGGTGGCGATGAAGCCGGCGCCGTCGCGCTCGACCCCGGCGCCGTCGAGGCCGAGCCCCTCGGTGACCGGCCGCCGACCCGCCGCCACCAGGATGCGCTCCACCTCCAGCTCCGCGCCGCCGGCCAGGTGGAGGCGGTGGCCGCCGGCGGCCGGCTCCACCCGCTCCAGGGCGCACCCGGTGCGCACGTCGACCCCGTCGCCGGCCAGCGCCGCCGCCACGATGGCGGAGGCCGCCGGCTCCTCCTTGCCCAGCAGCCGGTCGGCCGCCTCCAGGAGGACCACCTTCGTGCCGAGGCGGGCGAAGGCCTGGGCCATCTCGCAGCCGATCGGTCCTCCGCCGAGGACGGCCAGCGACCGGGGCTGGGTCCGCAGCTCGAACAGGGTCTCGTTGGTGAGCGGGTCGGCGTCGGCCAGGCCCGGCACCGGCGGGACCACCGGCTCGGCGCCGGTGGCCAGCACCACGGCCTTCGCCGTGAGCACCTCGCCCCCGACCTCGGCGCGGGTGGCCCCGAGCAGGGCGGCCCGCCCGTGGCGCACCCCGATGCCCTGGGCCGCCATGGCGGCGTCGTCCTCGTTGGCGGCGATGGTGGCCACCGCGGCACGCACGCGGCCCATGGCGTCGTCGAAGCCGGCTCCGGCGGCGGCCGCCGCCAGCAGGGCCTTCGACGGCACGCAGCCGGTGAAGGTGCAGTCGCCGCCGATCGGGCCGTCCTGCACGAGCAGCGCCCGGGCACCGCGCCGGGCGGCGGCCTGGGCGGCGCCGAGGCCCCCGGCGCCGCCTCCGATCACGAGGAGGTCGACCTCGGTGGCCGTCATCGGGTCCCTCCGGCGCGAGCGGAGGTCAGGCGACGGGCTCGCACCGGGGCCCGTCGTCGTCGCCGGCGCGCCGGTGGAGGATGGCCTTGTCGGGCTGCAGGGCGAGCCGGCCGTCGGCCACCTCGGCGTCGCCGTCGACGAGCAGGCTGTGCTCGTCATCCGGGCCGGCCGGCCACAGCAGCGTGACCCTCGGCTGCGCCGCGACGTTGGCGGTGGTGGTGCGACCGGCGCCGGTGACGAGCCGATCGCCGTCCCACGCCACCCGGGCCGACACCACGTGGGGGCCGGTGCCCCCGACGGTGATCAGGTAGGCCAGTGGCCCGCGCTGCTCGGCCACCGCCCGCAGGGCCTCGAGGTCCACCGGCACCGACATGGCGGCGATGCTACGACGGCCACCGACGTCGGGCCCCTCAGGTGCCGGCGCCGTGCCGCCCGGCGCCGCCGGCGAAGCGCGCCGCGCCGGCCTGCGTCTCCCCGGCGCGGATCGGCACCATCCCGTGGCGCACCTCGTTGGCCATCGCCGCCTCCAGCGGCAGGCCCCACTGCTCGTAGCTCGAGCGGCGGTCGGTGCGCAGGCAGGTCTGCGGGAAGGCGGCCAGGGCGGCGGCCAGCGCCAGGGCCTCGGCCCGGGCCGAGCCCGGCTCCACCACGCGGTTGGCCAGCCCCCAGGTGCCGGCCTCGACGCCTGTCACCCCGCGCCCGGTCAGGATCATGTCGAGGGCGCGGCTGTGGCCGATCAGGCGGGGGAGGCGGACGGTGCCGCCGTCGACCAGCGGCACGCCCCACCGACGGCAGTAGACGCCGAAGGTGGCGTCGCTCGCCGCCACCCGCAGGTCGCACCACAGCGCCAGCTCCAGGCCGCCCGCCACCGCATGGCCCTCGACCGCCGCCACCACCGGCTTCGACAGCAGCAGGCGGGTGCACCCGAGCGGCCCCGGCTGCGCCATGTCCTCGTGCACCCGGTTGCCGGTGCCCTGCCCGATGGCCTTGAGGTCGGCGCCGGCGCAGAAGGTGCCCTCGGCGCCCTCGAGCACGGCGACGTCGAAGCCGTCGTCGGCGTCGAAGGCCGTGAAGGCGTCGTGCAGGGCCGTGGCGGTGGGGCCGTCGATGGCGTTGCGGCTGGCCGGGCGGTCGATGGTGACCACCAGCGTGCGCCCGACGGCGTCGGTCAGGATCGTCATCCGGTCAGCCTGGCACGACCCCGGCCGCTACTGGCGGGCCATGGTGGCCCGCTCGTCGGCGGCGGCCACCTCAGCCGCCTCCGCCCGCTTGGGCGACAGGAGCTCGAGGTCGACCCGCTCGAGCGCCCCCTGGAACGGGTGCTCGCCCCGGTAGCGCTCGCTGACCGGCGACCCGCGGTCGCGCCCCACGCTGGCGCCGACGCTCGAGATCATCCGCATCACCAGCGGGAGGTGCAGCGAGCCGCACGCCTCGCCGTCGATCACGAGCGTGGCCTCGCCGCCGTCGTCGCCCCGTCGGAAGCGCAGCCCGAGGGTGGAGGCGCCGGTGGGCACCTCCAGGGTGGACTCCACCACGTGGTGGTCGCCGAAGGCGTTGTAGTCGAACACCAGCCGGTCGCCGTCGACGAACAGGCTGAGGCCGGAGTTCTCGTTGCCCGTCGCGTAGAGCACCCCGTCCTGCCCGCGCTGGCGGTCGGTGACGGTGGCGGCGAGGTCCCAGCTGCGACCGCCGATCCCGGCGGCCACCTGCGCGGGGAGGTGCGTCATCGGCGGCCGGTAGGTGTAGCGACGATCGGCGGGGTGGGGCGACCGATCGCGGAAGCGCGCCCCGAACAGCTGGATCGTGCGGTCGTCGAGCGGGAGCACCCCGTGCTCCTCGGCCTCGGCCCACCACAGGGCCACCAGCTCCTCGACCTTCTCGGGCATGGCGTCGGCGAGGTCGTGGCACTCCGAGCGGTCCTCGGCGACGTGGTAGAGCTCCCACGTGTCGTCGTCGTAGGGGACGCCGCTCTGGTGGCGGGTCACCGCCTTCCACCCGTCCGCGTAGATGGCCCGGTGGCCCATCATCTCGAAGTACTGGACCCGCCGCTCGCTGGGGCCGTCGGCCGGTGCGTCGACGAGGTACCGCATCGAGGTGCCGACCACGGGCATCTGCTCGAGGCCTCGGAAGACCGTCGGCGGGGTGATCCCGGCGGCGTCGTAGACGGTCGCCGCGATGTCGGTCACGTAGTGGAACTGGTGGCGCAGCCCGCCCTCCGCGATGGCGGCGGGCCAGTGCACGATGCACGGCACGTGCACGCCGCCCTCGTGGGTGTTCTGCTTGTACCACTTGAACGGCGAGTTGCCGGCCTGGGCCCAGCCCCACGGGTAGTTGGAGTGGCTCGAGGGGCCGCCGATCTCCTCGAGGTGGGCCACCGCCTCGTCGGGTGTCTCGAGGATGAAGTTGAAGAACTTCATCTCGTGCAGCACGCCGAAGGGGCCGCCCTCCTGGCTGGCGCCGTTGTCCGACAGCAGCACGAACACGGTGTCGTCGAGCTGGCCGAGGCGCTCGAGCGCGTCGACGAGGCGGCCCAGCTGGGCATCGGTGTGGTCGAGGAAGGCGGCGAACGCCTCTTGGAGGCGGCAGGCCAGCGCCCGGTGGCTCTCGGGGAGGTCGTCCCATGCCTCGACGCCGGGGTTGCGCGGCGCCAGCTCGGTGCCCGGCGGCAGGAGGCCGAGGGCCAGCTGGCGCTCGTACCACCGCTGGCGCACCACGTCCCACCCCTCGTCGTAGCACCCGCGGTACTTCTCGAGGTAGGAGGCCGGCGCCTGGTGCGGGGCGTGGGTGGCGCCGAAGGCGAGGTAGGTGAAGAAGGGGCGGTCGGGGCGGATCGAGGTGGTGTCGTGGATGAACTCGATCGCCTTGTCCACCAGGTCCTCGCTGAGGTGGTAGCCCTCCTCGGGGGTGCGGGGCGGGTCGATGGCGTGGTTGTCGTACACCAGCTCGGGCGTGAACTGGTCGGTCTCGCCGTCGAGGAAGCCGTAGAAGCGGTCGAAGCCGCGCTGGCACGGCCACTGGTCGAAGGGGCCGGCGGCCGACGTCTCCTCCATCTGACAGAGGTGCCACTTCCCGAGGGCGAAGGTGGCGTACCCCGCGTCGCGCAGCACCTCGCCCATGGTGGCGGCGTGGTTCGACACGTGGCCGCGCATGTTGGGGAATCCGGTGCTGAAGTTCGACACGGCCCGCATCCCGACGCTGTGGTGGTTGCGGCCGGTCAGCAGCGCGGCGCGGGTGGGCGAGCACACCGGAGTGACGTGGAAGTTCGTCAGCTGGAGGCCGGCCGCGGCCAGCCGGTCGATGGTCGGGGTGTCGATGTCGGACCCGAAGCAGCCCAGCTGGGCGAAGCCGAGGTCGTCGAGGAGCACCACCACTACGTTCGGCGCCCCCTCCCCGGGGTGGGCGGGGGTGGGCCACCAGGGGGTCGACTCCTCGTGGGTGCGACCGATGGTGCCCTCGAAGGGCTCGTACTGCGTCACGGCTGGGCTCCAGTGCTGGGTGCGGTGGTGATCGACTCGGCGAGGCGGTCGATGTCGGGCTCGAGCACGAGCACGAAGGCCTCCTCGGTCTCGGCGGCGGCCGCGCTCACGGCGTCGAGCGCCGCTCGGTCGGGCACGCGGTCGAAGAAGGCCCGGCTCCACGTGCGCTCGTCGCCCACGATCACGCCCTCCACCGCGAGCTCGGCCACCGTGACCACACCGGGGAGCGCCTCCGGCTCGACCGCCGACCCACCGCGCTCGACGGTGAGCACGAGGGTGCCCTCGGAGGTGGCGACCACCTCGCTGTCGGGTCGGCAGGCCAGCACGATGGTGACGTCCATGCCCGCCTCCTTGTGCACGTGCTGCGCCTTGAAGTCGTCGCGCTGCTGCATGGCGAAGAAGGCGGCCCGGCTCGGGTACCGCACGATGCCGACCCGGTCCCAGCGCGGCTCGCCGAGGAGCTGCTCGGCCACGGTGGCGTGCAGCGCCACCAGGGCACCCACCGCCGCCAACGGCCCGACGGGCGCGTAGGCGTCGTCGGCCTCCCGGCCCGACACGCCGGCCGGACCGCCCTCTCCGTAGTCGGCCTGGGCCTTGTAGCGCATCAGGTTGACCGCCCAGAACGGCCCGTCCTCGGCGGCCGGCAGCTCCATCCAGCGCTGCAGCATGGCCCAGTTCGGGGTGCCGTAGCGGGGTCCGCTGCGCTCGGTCATCGGCGTCGTCTCCTGGTGCGAGCCGGTCCCCCCGGATCGGATCTATTGACGTTGTTACTGCCAAAACATACGGTTGGCAAGTGCTCGCCTCGGAGATCCCCGTCGCCACCACCCCACCGGGCGGCTACGGCGCCACGATGCCGCCCCCGGTGCTCGCCGGCTGCACCGAGCCGCTGGTGGCGGGCGCCCCCGACCTGCGGGGCCTCTGGCGGGCGGTGTCGGTGGAGGTCGACGGCCACCCGGTGGCCGACCACCCGGTCCTGGGGCACGTCGAGCGGGTGGAGCAGGCCGGCGATCGCCTGGTGGTGACCGCCGGCGGGGTGGTCCACGACATGCGCTGCGACGGCACCGAGGAGCACGGCGTGCACGACGTGGCGGCCGCCGACCTCTCCACCCCGATCGTGGTGGTGGCGTCGTACGAGGACGGCGTGCACGTGCTGCGCCCGGTGGGCCTGCCGATCGAGGTCACCCGGCGGCTCGACGGCGACCACCTGCTGTGGAGCTACGTCGGCTTCACCGCCCGACTCGAGCGCCTGGGTCCGCCCGACGCGCCCGTCCCGTCCCCCTGACCACCGAGGAGCGCTCCATGCCCGATCCCCGCCGCACCGCCATCGTGGCCGACGCCGGTCACTACGTCGGCCCCGATGTCGCCCGCCTGCTGGCGGCCCGCGGCCACGACCTCGTGCTGGGGGACCCCGCCCCCGAGCTGGTCGCCGAGCTCGAGGACGCCGGCGCCGCCGTGGAGGTGGTGGCGGGCGTGCGCAACCTCACGAAGCCCGAGTCGGCGCCCGCGCTGGTGGCCGCGGCCCTGGCCCGCTTCGGCCGCCTCGACAGCGCGGTGGCGTTCTCGGGACAGATCGTGACGGGCCGCTTCACCCGCTCGAGCCTCGACGACCTGCGCACCGTCGTGGGCGGCTGCCTCGAGGGGCCGTACCACTTCCTCAAGGCGGTGGTCGATCCCATGATCGAGCAGGCCGACGGCCAGGTGCTCTTGATCACGAGTGCCGCCGGCGCCCGTCCGACCCCGGGCGCGCCGCTGTACTCCGCCGTGCGCGCCGGCGCCACGATGCTGGCTCGCAACGTCGCTGCGGAGGTCGCCCGCAACGGGGTGCAGGTCAACGTCGTGGGCACCAACTTCATGGACTTCCCCGAGTTCCGCGCGGCATCGGGCGCCGACGACCCCGAGGTCCGGGCCCGCCTCGAGGCGCAGGTGCCCCTCGGCCGACTCGGCACGATGGAGGAGTTCGCCGCCTTCTGCATGCCGTTCCTCGACGGCAGCAGCCGCTTCACGACGGGGCAGTTCGTGGCCTACGCGGGCGGGTGGGCCTGAGGGCTCGCGCCACCGGGGGTGGCCACTGGGGCGCAGATGGCACGAACCGGTAGCGTCGCCGCCGTGGCGGAGGCGACCGGATGGCACCAGGCGGCGTTCCGGGCGAGCGCGGTGCCGTCGCTGCTCATCGACCGGGCCGGCCTCGTGATCGACGCCAACGAGGCCTACGCCGAGATGAGCGGCCGGCCCCTCCCCCAGCTCATCGGGTCCCGCAGCACCACCTTCATCCACGCCGAGGACCTGCCGGCGGTGCTCGCCGGCCTCGAGTCGATCGTGGCGGGCGCCCCGCGCGCCGTGAACCAGCGGCGCCACCAGCGCGGCGACGGCACCTGGCTCGATCTGACCGTCGCCACCACGCCGCTCGACGAGGCCGACGCCACCGGCGGCGTGCTGCTGATCGAGGTGCTGGGCCACGAACCCGCCGGGGCCGTGGACGCCGATGCCGAGGCCTGGGCCCGCCACCTGCTCCAGGCCGCCAGCGACGCGTCGAGCTTCCACGACGCCGAGGGCCGCATCGTGCTGTCGACCGGCACCCTCGGCGAGCTGCTCGGGCTCCCCGTGGAGGACCTGCGCGGACGCCGCCTCACCGACCCCGCCCTCGACGCCCGCCGCACCGACGACACGCCTGCCACCGCCGCCGACGACCCGGTGCTGCGCGCCCTCGACAACCGCGAGGACACCACCGCCACCCTCGGCTTCGCGCCGCCGGGCGGCCGCCGGCTGTGGGTCTCGATCAAGGTGAGCGTGGTGGCCAGCAGCGCCATGCCCGCCCATGCCTCGCTGCGCGACGTCACCGACCTCGTGGCGGCCCAGCAGGACGCCCGCCGCCTCGCCACCCAGATCGAGGAGCAGCTGACCCACCAGGCCGAGCACGACGACCTCACGGGTCTGAAGGCCCGGCGCATCGCCCTGGCCTGCATCGACGACGCCCTGGCCGCCGGGCGCCCGATCTCGGCGGTGTTCGTCGACCTCGACGGCTTCAAGGCCATCAACGACGAGCTGGGCCACCTCGCCGGCGACGACCTCCTCGTGGGGGTGGCTCGCTCGCTGCGAGCGCTGGCCGGCGACCTGCTGGTGGCGCGGGCGGGCGGCGACGAGTTCCTGGCCGTGGGCGCCGACCCCGCGGCGGCCGACCGCTTCGTGACGGCCGTGCGCCAGGCGTCAGACGGGCCCGCCGGGCTGGCCGAGGGCCACGGCCAGGTGGTGCGGGCGAGCGCCGGCATGGCCCACGCCGAGGCCGGCGACACCCGCAGCTCGCTGCTCGCCCGGGCCGACGCCGCCATGTACGAGCACAAGCGCCGCCCTCGCTGAAGCCACCGCCCCGAGGGTGACGAACGACCCGTTCCCAGCAGGATCGGATTCTGCTACCGTCCGTAGGGTAACGCTGCTCCGAGGAGGACAGATGCCCACCGCGCTCGCCACCCGGCCCCCCGTCCCCACCCGCACGATCGCCGTGCGCCGCCCTGACCTCAGCTACCCCGAGGCGGCGCTCCCCAGGTACTTCGTGGCCGACGACCTGCTGCGCAGCCACATCGCCGCCATGCTCTCGGCCGTCTTCCCGGAGGGCGAGGACTTCTTCGTGCGCAGCGTGCGCAACTACCGCGACCGCATCACCGACCCCGAGCTGGCCCGCCAGGTCAAGGGCTTCATCGGTCAGGAGGCGCTGCACGGCCGCGAGCACCGCGCCTTCAACGACCGGCTCCAGGAGGTGGGCTACCCCACCCGCTTCGTCGACCGCCGGGTGCAGCACGGCCTGGCCATCCTCGCCAAGGTGGCGCCCAAGCGCACGCAGCTCGCCGTCACCGCAGGCCTCGAGCACTACACCGCCACCCTGGCCGAGACCCTCCTTCGGGAGGAGGGCGCCCTGGCGGAGTTCGGGTCGGAGGAGATCCGCACGCTGTTCTCGTGGCACGCCCTCGAGGAGACCGAGCACAAGTCGGTCGCCTTCGACGTGTTCGAGCACGTCTGCGGGAAGCGCTGGGTGCGGGTGACCACCATGTACGGGTGCCACGTCGGGTTCCTGGTCGGGATGAGCGCCGCCGTCGCCCTGTCGCTGGCGCTCGACCCGACGGCCCGCCGACACCCCCGCCGCGTGCTGCGCAGCATCCGGGGCCTGCGCGACCACCCGTTCTTCACCCGCGACGTGCTGCGCCGCCTCCGCGACTACGACCGGGCCGACTTCCACCCCGACGACCACGACACCGTCGAGCTGCTCGAGCGCTGGCGCACCCAGCTGGGCGACCTCAAGGCCGCCTCCTAGCGCCGGCGGGCCAGCGGCGGTCGCACCGGCGCTCCCGGTCTTGTTGACTGGGCGCCTGCCGAGCCCTCCGAGGAGACCCCGATGCCCGACGCCCTGATCATCGACGCCTGCCGCACCCCCCGCGGGATCGGCAAGCAGGGCAAGGGGGCGCTGTCGCACCTCCACCCGCAGCACCTCGCGTCCACCGTCCTGCGGGCCCTGGTGGAGCGCAACGGCTTCGACACGGCCGACGTCGACGACGTGGTGTGGGGCACCAGCTCGCAGGTCAGCGAGCAGAGCGGCGACCTGGGCCGGATGGCGGCCCTCGACGCCGGCTACGACATCAAGGCCAGCGGCGTCACCCTCGACCGCTTCTGCGGCTCGGGGATCACCAGCACCAACATCGCGGCCAACGCGGTGATGGCGGGCATGGAGGACCTCGTGATCTCCGGCGGCACCGAGATGATGTCGCTGCCCAAGAAGGGCCTGCTGCCCATGGGCGCCGGCAACCTCCACCTCCAGGAGCTCCACCCGCAGCCCCACCAGGGCGTCGCCGCCGATGCCATCGCCTCCCTCGAGGGCATCCCCCGTGCCGCGCTCGACGCGCAGGCCGCCGAGTCGCAGGCCCGGGCCGCTCGCGCCATCGAAGAGGGCCGCTTCGACAAGAGCCTCATCCCGGTGCGCAACGTCGACGGCTCGATGGCCCTCGACCACGAGGAGTTCCCTCGCCCGTCCACCACCCTCGAGTCGCTGGCGGCGCTGTCGCCGTCGTTCGAGGCGGTGGCCGACTACCGCCACAGCGACGACGCCCCGACCTACCGGGAGCTGGTGGCCCGCCGCTACCCCGACCTCACCATCGAGCACGTGCACCACGCCGGCAACTCCTCGGGCGTGGTCGACGGCGCGGCCGCCATCCTGCTGGCCAGCGAGGCCTACGCCCAGGCCCATGGCCTGACCGCCCGCGCCCGGGTGGTGGCCACCGCCAACATGGGCGACGACCCCACGCTGATGCTCAACGCCCCGGTGCCGGCTGCTCGCAAGGTCCTCGCCAAGGCCGGCCTCACCCTCGACGACATCGACCTGTTCGAGGTCAACGAGGCCTTCGCGGTGGTGTCGGAGAAGTTCATGCGCGACCTCGACCTCGACCGCGACAAGGTGAACGTGAACGGCGGCGCCATGGCGCTGGGCCACCCGATCGGCGCCACCGGCGCCATCCTCATCGGGACCGCCCTCGACGAGCTCGAGCGCCGCGACGGCCAGTACGCCCTCATCACGATGTGCGCCGGCGGCGGCATGGCCCCCGCCATCATCATCGAGCGGGTGTAGTCGACGTGCCGGGGCACCGACTGCTGGGCGCCGCGCTGGCCGTGGTCGTCGCGGTCGGCGCCTGCTCGTCCGACGACGACGGCGACGAGGCCCGCGACGGCGAGGGCGCCGCCACCACCACGGCGCCGGGGGAGGATCTCACGCCGGAGAGCGTGGTGGACGAGGTCGAGGTGGCCCTCGGGCCCGCCACCCTGACCGTGGCGGTGCACCCGCTGGTGCGCACCGACGACGGGCTGGTGCTCACCCTCGACGTCGTCTCGGCGGACGACCCGGCCGGCTCGCTGGGCCGAGTCGTCACGAACGAGCTGCGCGACGTGTGGCGCAGCCGCAGCGGCGCCGGCCTCCCGCTGTGGGTAGGCCTGCGCCTGCTCGACCTGCCCGGCGATCGCGCCCTGACGCCTGCCGTCGACGCCGACGGCGAGACGCTCGTGCGCATCGGCACCGACGGCGAGGGCGATCGCCTCCAGCTCGCCTTCGGCGACCCGGACGCCGACGAGCTGGCCCTGCTCGTGCCCCAGGGCGGTCTGGTCACCGACCTCCCGGTGATCGACGGCGACGTGCCGGTCGTCGACGAGGACGAGGCCCTCGACCTCGACGAGATCAGCTCGGCGCCGGTCGTGCCGCTGTCGTCGTACACCGTCGACCTCGCCACCACCACGCGCACCGAGAGCGAGCTCGATCAGGTGACCATCGAGCTCGGCGCCGACGTGCTCTTCGAGCTCGACTCCGCCGACCTCACCCCGGTCGCCCAGGACGCCATCGCCGCGGCCGCCGAGTCGCTGGCGCTGCGAGAGCCCGGTCCGGTCCAGGTGGTCGGCCACACCGACAGCTCGGGCAGCGACGCCTACAACCTCGACCTCTCCCGACGGCGGGCCGACGCCGTGGCGGCCGCGCTGCGGACGCGCATCGACGGCGATGCCTACCCGCTGGAGGTGGAGGGCCGAGGCGAGAGCGAACCCGTGGCCGACAACGGCTCCGAGATCGGTCGGGCCACCAACCGCCGCGTGGCGCTCAGCATCGCCACCGCCCTCCAGGAGGCCGAGGCGACCGACGCCCCGGAGGTCGACCCTCCGCCCATCGACGGACCGGTGGCCACCGGCGCCGAGGGCGTCGACGTGGAGATCGGCCGGACGTACCGCATCACCGCGCCGGCGGCCCGGGTGGTCGATGGCCACCTGGTCGTGGAGCTCCGGCTCGAGGCCACCGACGACGAGGAGGGCTCGGCCCTCGGGCCCGCCATCTTCGAGGGCGCCTTCCCCACGCCGCCGGGGCTCGATCCCCTGCGGACGATGGTCGGGGTCACCGTGGCCCACGGCACCGAGGCGACCACCCCGGCGCTGCACGCAGCCGCCGAGGCGCAGCCTGACCAGCTGCTCCCCCTCACCGACCTCGTCACGTTCTCTCGGCTCGACGGCGGCGACGTGCGCACGTCGGTGCTCGTCTACCCCCGCGGCGTCCCGGTCGGCGACGTCGTCACGATCCAGCTGGTCGACCTCTACAACGACACGTCCTGGCGCCTCACCGACATCCCGGTCGAGGGGTAGCGGCTCGTGGCGCTCGCCCTCACCGTGCTCGGCTCGTCGGGGACCTGGGCGTCGGCGACATCGGGCTGCTCGGGCTACCTGGTCGACGACGGCACCACCCGGCTGTGGGTCGACTGCGGGCCGGGCAGCCTGTCCGCGCTGCAGCACCACTGCGCGGTCGCCGACGTCGACGCCCTGATCGTCAGCCACGAGCACCCCGACCACCTGCTCGACCTCCCCGTGCTGCGCAACGCCATGGTCTACGGGCTCGGCGTCGAGGGCCTCCCGCTCTACGCGCCTCGCGCCGCGCTGGAGCGCATCGACGTCCTCGTGGGCGCCGGCGGCGTGCGCCCCAGCTTCGTGCCGACCGCCCTGGCCGACGGGGCCGAGGTCACGATCGGGACCTTGCGGGTGCGCACCAGCCGCACCGACCACCCGGTGGAGACCCTCGCCGTGCGGGTCGATCCGCTCGATGGATCGTCGGCCGGCGTCGCCTACAGCGCCGACACCGGGCCCGGCTGGTCGGTGGCGGCGCTCGGCGCGGGCATCGGCCTGGCGGTCGTGGAGGCGACCTACCTCGCGGCCGACGCGCCCAACCGGGCGCACCGCACGGCCGCCTTCACGGGCGCCGACGCCCGGGCCGCCGGCGTGGGCCACCTGGTCGTCACCCACGTCCCGCCGACGGGCGACCCCGAGGTGCACCGGGCAGAGGCCGAGGCCGCCTTCGGCGGACCGGTCTCGCTGGCCGTCCCGCACGCCCGCTTCGAGGCCGGGCCGCCGCCCGGTTGAGCAGCAGGGCACCGAGCCGGGTGCCAGGATGCCGCCATGATCCGACTCAGCGTCCTCTACCCGCGCACCGACGGCGCCACCTTCGACCACGACTACTACCGCGACCACCACGTGCCGCTGGCCGTGTCGACGTGGGGCCTCGACGGCGCCCAGATCGACAAGGGCCTCGACGGGCCCTACGAGGCGGCCGTGCACTTCACCTTCGAGTCGGTGGAGGCCATCGGCGCCGCCATGAGCGTGCCCGGCACCGCCGACGTGATGGCCGACGTGGCCAACTACACGACCATCACCCCGGTCATGCAGACCAGCGAGATCGTCGGCTGAGCCTCACCGGGCGGCGACCCATCAGGCCTCGGGATCGGTGTCGGGGCCGGGGTCGCCGCCGCTGACCACCGTGGCGAGGCGGTCGAGGTAGCGGTTCCAGCCACCGGAGTGGTCGCTCACGGCGTCGGCCGGCAGGCCCCGGTGGGTGAGCCGCACGAGGGTCTTGGTCCCCTCCGGGTGCAGCGAGATCTCGACCGTCGTGGAGCCGGGCGTGATGGGGTTGCCCTCCTGCTCCCAGCCGAAGGTGAAGATCACGCGCTCGAAGGGGGTCACCTCCACGTACTCGCCGGCCGACTGGTGCTGGCCGTACACGAGCACCCGGTACCGGCCACCAGGGCGGGGGTCGATGTCGGCCACGGTGCCGAGCCACTCGACGTGGCGGGCGGGGTCGACGAGGAAGGGCCAGATCGTCTCCGGGGTGGCGTCGATCAGGAGCTCGCAGGAGAGGTCGGTCATCGGGTGCTGCCTTTCTTCGTGGAGGGGGTGGGCTGCTGGCGGGCCTGGGCGGCCTCGGCGACGTCGCGCAGCCGCTCGAGCCCGGAGGTCCAGTGGTCGTCGAGGAAGCGGCGCAGGTCGTCCATGGTCTCCGCCTTCGCTGCGTAGAGGCGACGGGTGCCGTCCCGCCGCTCGCGGACCAGGTCGGCCGCCTTCAGGACGCCCAGGTGCTGCGACACCGCCGGCCGGGAGATCTCGGGGAACTGCGCCGCGATCGCCGTGGCCGGCAGCTCCTGCGACCACACGAGCCGCAGGATCTCCCGTCGCCGGGGTTCGGCCAGGGCCTTGAGCACGGCGTCCATGACTCTAGATAAGCAGATGCTTACGTAAGCGTCAACTGACAGATGATCACCGAGATGCGGTGGTTGACATCAGAGGTCCGGTTGTGCACCATCTGTTGACAATGGCTGCTGCAGTGTCAACACCAGGCCCGGCTCGATGAGCCGGCTCGTGCCGAACCCGCAGGACCTGCTGGAGCAGCTCCGCCGGCTCGTCGCGACGCCCCCGGCCCGGGGGCGCGACGAGCCCACCAGCATCGAGCGCATCCTCGATGCCGCCTACGCCTCCTTCGCCGAGGCCGGGGTGGGCGCCACCACGATGACCCGCATCGCCCGCGACGCCGGCGTGTCGCGCGAGTGGCTGTACCGGCAGTTCTCCAACAAGGAGGCGGTGGTGGTGGCCGTCACCCACCGGGAGGTGGGCCGGTTCATCGACGGCCTGGCCGTGCGGGCCTTCGAGGCCGACGACCTCGACGCCGCGATGGTGGCGACGTTCGTCTACGCCGTCGAGTTCCTGCGCGACCACGGCGTGCTGCAGCGGGTGCTGCGCACCGAGCCCGGTGCCATCACCATGCAGCTCCTCGACGAGGGCGCGCCGCTCATCGGCGTCGCCGTCCAGGCCGCCGCCGGCTACCTGAGCGCGCTCGGGGGCCTCCCCCCCGAGCAGGCCGTCACCGTCGCCGAGGTGCTCGTGCGCCTCGTGGCCACCATCACCCTCGCGCCGAACGGCGCCCTCGACCTGCACGACCACGACCAGCTCCACCGCTTCGCCGCCACCGTCGTGCCCGGCGTCCTCGCCGCCGCCGTCCCCAGCCGATCAGGAGGATCCCGATGACCACCGCCCGCACCGTGGCGCCCCGCCGCATCGACTTCGACCGCCACGAGATCGGTCAGCGGCACTTCGTCGACGACGACCTCCTGTTCAGCAACGTCCTCGCCGTGCTCTCCGCCATGTTCCCGCCCGGCGAGGAGTTCTTCGCCCGGACGGTCCGCCGCTACCGCGACGAGATCGACGATCCCCAGCTGAAGCGGCAGATCGCCGGGTTCATCGGCCAGGAGACGGTGCACGGCCGCGAGCACGATCGCCTCAACGCGCTGCTCCACGAGCACGGCTACCCCACCCGCGGCATCGACGCCCACACCGAGCGGCTCTTCGCCATCGTCGCCCGCATCGTGCCCCGCGACGCCCAGATCGCCATGACCGCCTTCATGGAGCACATCACCGCTGTGGGCGGTGAGCACCTCCTGACCGACCCCGCCTTCGACGAGCAGGAGGTCGACGGCGAGCTGCGCGACCTCCTGCGCTGGCACGCCCTCGAGGAGTGCGAGCACAAGGCCGTGGCGTTCGACACGATGCGCACGGTCGCTCCCAGCGAGGTCAACCGCCTGGCGGGCGTGGTGCTCACGGTCGTCCTGGTGGGGCCGCTCGTGGCGGGCGGGATCGTGCGCTCCGTGGCCAGCGATCCCGCCGCCCGCAACCCGCTCCGGCTGCTGCGCAGCGTGCGCCGCCTGCGGGCCAACCCGTTCGCCCGGGCCTCGCTGGCCCGCCGCCTCGGCGAGTACCTGCGCCCCGGGTTCCACCCCGACGACCACGACACCACTGCGGTGGTGGAGCGGTGGCGCGCCGAGCTCTTCGGCACCGATGGCCTCCTGGCCGATCGGGTCCGCGTGAAGGCGAGCGCGTGAGCCGTCGGACGCCGGGCGCCGACCTGGCCCCCGCCGACGCCGAGCGGCTGGCCGCCCTCGTCGCCGAGGCCACCGCCCGCCAGTCCGAGGCGCTCGACGCCGCCATCGACGGCGGGATGCGCCACATCCCCCGGCTGCTGCGCGGCCCCGTGCGCTCGGTGCTGTTCCGGTGAGCCCGCGGTCCCGAGCGGCGGCCGCCGAGCGCTCGATCGAGATCGACACCGCGCTGCGCAAGCTGGCCCGGGTCCTGGAGGTCGAGCCCGCCGAGGTCGACTTCCTCGCCCACCTGCCCGTCGAGCGGCTCCGCGAGCTGCGCTGGGAGGTCAGCGATGGCCTGAGCGCCTCCGACGCGCGCCGGCTCAACGGCGTCGTGGCCGCCAGCAGGCTGGTGCCGGTGGGCCTCGCCGCCGCCATCGGCGAGCGGTGGTTCGGTCCCGTGCTGTGCGCCCGGCTGGTGGGCCTGGTCGACCCCAAGCGCGGCGGGCAGTACGCCCGCCACCTCAGCGTCGACTTCATGGCCGACATCACCGCTCGCACCGATCCCCGGGTGGTGGGCGACCTCGTCCCCGAGCTCTCCCTCCGGGCGATGCAGCGGATCGCCACGACGCTGCTCGAGCGCGACGACCACGTCACGCTCTCCCACTTCGTCGGCCACCTCCCGGCCGAGGTGGTGGTCGGCATCCTGGGCGCCATCGACGACAACGCCGCCGTCGTGCGCATCGCCCGCTACGTCGAGGACATGGCGCACCTCGATCCGGTCGTGGCCCTGCTGTCCGACGAGCGCGTCGTGGCGCTGGTGGCCGCGGTCGACGCCGACGACCTCTGGGTCGACGGGCTCCACCTCTTCAGCCACCTCGGCGAGGCCCAGATCAGCCGGATCGCCCGCACCATCATCGGCCAGGACCCCGCCGCCGTGGCCGCTGCCCTCGACGGCTTCGACCGCCACGACCTCTGGCACCAGGGCCTCCAGCTGGTCGACCACCTCGACCCCGCCGAGCTGGCCACCTTCGCCGAGGTGCTCCTCGTCCTCGACGACGTCGTCATCGACCGAGCCGTCGCCGTCGTCGACGCCATCGGCGCCTGGGGGACGCTCGTGCAGGTCGCGGTGGCCGCCGACGACCTGCCCGGCGACGTCCGGGCCCGCCTGGGGCAGCTGGCCGGCCGGATCCCCAAGGCCAAGCGCAAGCGGTTCCAGCAGGCGGCCAAGGCCGCCGGTCACCCCGACGTCCTCGACCGGCTGCTGGCACCGAGCCCTGCCCAGGTGTCCTGACACAGGCTGCTCTCCACGCACCGCGCCACCCGTGGGCCGGTGGGATGGCGCGCCGGCGGCCGGCCCTCGGGCGCTGGCGCCTCTGGACCGGCCGCTCGGCTCGGGTCAGATCAGATCGGGCTCGATCAGCCGGGGATCATCACGTTGTCGATGAGGTAGACGGTGGCGTTGGCCGTCTGGATGCCGGGCACCAGCACGGTGGCCTGGCCGCCGTTGAGGGTGATGGTGTCACCGTCGACCTCGATGGGCAGCGTGGCGCCGGTGAAGGTCTCCAGGTCGCCGGTCTCGAGGTCACCGGGCTCCAGCCGCTCGGCGATCACGTGGAAGCCGAGCACGTCGGTGAGCAGGCCCGACGGGTCGTCGAGCGCAGCCTGCAGGGTGGCCGGGTCCATCTGCGCGAAGGCGCAGTCGGTCGGGGCGAACACGGTCAGGGCCTCGGCGCCGTCGAGGGTCGACACGAGGTCGGCCTCGGTGACGGCGGTGACGAGCGTGGTGAGGACGGGGTTGCTGCTCGCCGCGGTGCCGACCGGGTCGTCGGTCATGCCGTCGAGGGTGCCCTCTTCGGGGCCGCCCTCCACGGCCTCGACGAGGCCGTCGGTGTCACAGATGGTGGCGCTGTCGACGGCTTCGCCATCGGTCGCGCCGCCGTCGCTGGCCGGGGCCTCGGTGGTGTCCGGGGTGGCCTCGTCGTCATCGCTGCAGGCGGCCGCGGTGAGCACCAGGGCGGTGCTCAGAGCGACAGCTCGGAAGTACTTGGTCTTCAGCATGGGGGGTTTCTCCTGTTGTTGGTTGAGCACGGGCTCGCCCGGGGTGGGCGAGAGCGGGGCGGGGTGACGGCCTAGCCGTCACCACCGGAGACGGTGATGAGCTGGGAGAGCCATCCGGAGGCGCCGTCGGGCAGCACGGGGACGCGCTCCTCGGTCTGGAGGTTCCCCTCGCCGTCGGTGGCGCGGACCGCCACCCGATGGGGGCCGGGGGTGGCCTCCCAGGCGTAGCGCCACTGGCGCCACGACTCGATGTTGAGCTCGTCGCCCAGCTCGGCCGGGGCCCAGTCGAGGTCGTCGATCCGCACCTCGACCTGGCTGATGCCACGGGTCTGGGCCCACGCGGTGCCGGCCACCACGGCCTGCCCCGGCGGGATGATCGTGCCGCTGCGAGGCACGTCGATGCGGGTCATCGTCTTGATGGGGGCGCGGTCGGCGTAGCCGCGGGGCACCCAGTACTGGTCGAAGTCGGCGAAGGTGGTGAGCTCGATCTCGGTCAGCCACTTGGTGGAGCCGATGTAGCCGTAGAGCCCGGGGGTGATGAGGCGGGCCGGGAACCCGTGGATCAGCGGGAGGGGCTCGCCGTTCATGCCCACCGCCACCAGGGCGGTGCGGTCGCCGGCGGCCTCCACGGGGAACCCGCACGTGTAGCCGTCGACCGATCGCCCCACGAGCTGGTCGGCGGAGGGGTCGACGCCCACCTCGTCGAGGAGCTGCTGCAGCGGCACGCCGAGCCAGCGGGCATGACCGATCAGGTCGCCGTTGATCTGGTTCGAGACGCAGGTCATCGTGATGTCGGCCTCCACCAGGCCGCGCTCGCACAGCTCGTCGAAGTCGAGGGTGAGCTCCTGGTCGACCAGGCCGTGGATGCGGAGCTGCCAGTCCTCGGCCCGCACCTGCGGCACGACCAGGGCGGTGTCGACGCGGTAGAAGTCGGCGTTGGGCGTCACGAACGGGCGCATGCCCTCGACCCCCACCTCGACGACGTCGGGCACCGGTGCCAGGGGCTCGACCGGCGGCGGGAGCACCAGGTCACGGCGCGAAGCGGCGGCGCTGAAGCGCTCCCGGAGGGCCCGGCCGCTCACCGCGCCGACGGCGGCCACGGCGGCCAGGGAGGCGGACAGGCCGAGGAAGGCACGCCGGGTGCCGCCACCGACGGCCGGGACCGGGGTGGCCTCGTCGTCGCTCGGGGTGGGGCGGGGGGCCGGTGCCGAGCGGCGCAGCAGGAGCACGGCGGCGGCGCCGGCGGCCCCTGCGGCCAGGCTGGGGACGACGGCCGCCACGCCGGCCCCGAAGATCTGCTGCGAGGCAGCGGCGCCGACCAGGGCGAAGCCCACGAACGCCGCCACGGCCACGCCGGGCCGGCGGCGGGCGACGAGGCCCACGACCGCGCCCAGGACCACCAGGAGCACGAGGATGCCGACGACCAGCGCCGCCTTGTCGTTCTCGCCGAAGGTCTCGATCCCGAAGCGGGTGATGGGCTTGGGGGCCCGGGCGATGACGGTCTCGGCCACCGATTCGACCGGCGAGCGCCAGCTGGCCGCCAGGCCGGCGAGCAGCTCGCCGGTGCCCAGCGCCACGCCGGTGGCGACGACGCCGGCGAGGGCGGCGGATCCGCCCCCTGATCCTCGGCGCAGGCGTTGCATGCCCGGTACTACGGATCGCAGCCGCCTCCTGGATGCGGCGCGGTCGACATCCGATGTTAGGTGTGCCTGCCGTCACACCGCCCGCCGGCGGCGCCCCCATCGGCGGTCAGACGTCGGTGGCGACCTCGGCCAGCCAGGCGGCCTTCACTTCGCGCCAGCGCTCGTCGGTGTGGCCCCGCCGCCAGTAGGGGGAGATCGAGGCGCCCTCCTTGGGCAGGCCGCGGTCGCCGAGGAGGTGCCGTCGCACGGCGCGGGTCTCCCCCGCCTCGCCGTGCACGAACACCTGCCCGCGCCCGGGCGGGAAGGTCAGTGCAGCGACCGTCGCCACGAGGCGATCGGTGGAGTCGGCCTCGGCCCCGCGGTGCAGCCAGGTCAGGTCGACCTCGCCGGGCGAGTCGAGCACGAGCTCGTCGTCGGGGCCGTCGACCACGACCACGACGAGCGCCGGGCGCCCGGCGGGCAGGCGCTCCAGGGCGGCGGAGATGGCGGGCAGGGCGCTCTCGTCGCCCACGAGGAGGTGCCAGTCGGCGGTCGGGTCCGGCGCGTAGCCCCCGGAGGGCCCGACGATCTGCAGCCGGTCGCCCGGCTGCGCCCGCTGGGCCCACCGGCCGGCGTGGCCGTGGTCGCCGTGGGCCACGAAGTCGATGGACAGCTCCCGGGAGGCGGGATCCCACGACCGCACGGTGTAGCGGCGTCCGGCGGGACGGAGGTGGGCCGGCGCCGTGCGGGCCTCGTCGACGTCGAACGGCACGGCGTAGGGGGCGCCGTCGGGCACGAAGAGGGCGTTGACGTACTGGTCGGTGAGGTCGGTCGGCTCGAATTCGTCGAGCCCCGGGCCGCCGAGCACGATCCGCACCATCGACGGGGAGAGCCGCTCCACCCGGACCACCTCGCCGTACACCGCGCTGCTCATCGGTCGGCCACCGCGGCGACGAGGTCGTCGACGAGCCGGATGCGGCCCGGGATGCCGAAGTAGCCGAGGCGGTCGATGTTCACGACCCGGCCGGCGGTCACCGCCGGGAGGCCCGCCCACAGCGGGTCCGCGGCGATGGCGGCGACGGCGGCGTCCTCGCCCTCCACGAACGCCGACTGCATCGTCACGAGGATCGGGGCGTCGAGGATCCCGATCTGCTCCTCGGACAGGAACACGCGGCCTCCCTCGGCGCCGTCCACGTCGTCGGGGCCGGGGCTGATGGTGACGCCCAGCTCGATGAGCGTGTCGGGGATGTCGACCGGACCGTCCACCCACGCGGCCACCGACGGGCCGGGGTAGACGGTCGCCACCGACACCACCGGTGGTTCGTCGCCGAAGGCCTCGCGGCCGGCCTCGATGGCGTCGTCGAGCTCGGCGAGGAGCGCCTCGGCCTCGGCTCGGCGGTCGAAGGCATCGCCCAGCTCCAGCAGCTGGGCCCGGTGGTCGTCGTCAGCGATCACGACCAGGCGGCCCAGGCCCTCGAGCACCTCGCGGCCGAGCTGGTCCACCACGAACTGGTTGGCCACGACCACGTCGGGCCGCAGCGTGGCCAGCTGCTCGAGGTTCGGCTCGGTCGACACCAGCGCCTCGATGCCCTCGGCGTCGACGTCGCCGATGCCCACGAAGCCACCGTCGACGACCACGTTGGCGCTCGAGGCGACGGGCCGGACGCCCAGGGCGAGGAGGTCGGCCAGCATCCGCTCCTCCCCCAGCGCGAGGATCCGCTCGCTCGGCTCACCGACACCCGGCTCGGTCGGAGCGCTCGTGGCGGTGGACGGGGCGGCGCCGCCGCTCCCGCCGTCGCCGGACCCGCCGCAAGCCACCAGCGCGAGCGCAGCGAGGAGGATGCCGACGAGCACCCGCGCGCGTCGCTCGGCGACGATGTGGTCGCCGGATCTCGTCACGGGGCCAGTGCTGCCACCAGCGCGTCGACGAGGGCGACGGCCGTGAGGGGCGAGGCGTAGTACATCTCGGAGTCGTACTCGGCGAGGCGCCCCTCCCGCACAGCAGGAAGCGACGTCCAGAGGGGGCTGCCCAGGATCAGGCCGGTCTCGGCGCTCTCCCGCTCGAGTGAGTCCTCGACCGGGAAGCGAGCGAACAGCAAGACGTCGACGGGCTCGAGCCGACCCAGCTGCTCCAGTGACAGCACCACCCGGTCGGCGGGTGTGTCCGAGACGAGCTCGTGCGGGACGAGCCCGAGATCGCTGGCCACCTTCGAGATCTGCTGACCCTGGTCGATGATGCCGGCCCCTTCGAGACCGAAGCTGTTCACGCCGGCGAACGTGCGGCCCCGCAGGTCGGCCAGTGCCGTGCGTCCGGCGGCGATTGCGGCGTCGTAGTCGGCGATGGCGGCCTCGGCTTCGTCGTCTCGATCGAAGAGCTTGCCCAGAGCCCGCAGGGCCCCCTGCCAGTCGGTGCGAGCGAACTCTTCGGGATAGAGCACCGGCGTGAAGTTCACCGTCGGGGCCAGCTCGTTGAAGGCCTCGAACCGGGGCCGCTCCACGTCCCAGCTGTCGAGGATCAGATCGGGCCGCAGGTTCAGGACCTGTTCGAGGTTCGGCTCGCCTCCGGTCTGGACCCGCTCCACGCCGGCCAGGCGCGACGCGTGGTACTCGGCGTACGGACGGGCGGCGAGACCGAGGTTCCCGGGGACGCCGACGAGGGGAAGCCCGAGGACGAGCGCGAAGTCGGCGTCGATGGAGTTGCCGACCACCACCCGCTGTGGGTCTCGGGGCACCTCGACGGGCCCATGCGGCCCGAGGCGCCAGGTCGCCAGCCCACTCGGGCCGCCGGGGTTGCTCGCCGCCTCGCCACCATCGTCCCCGCAGGCGGCCACCAGGCCAGCGGCGGCGACCATCGCCAGGAACTCCCGGCGGGTGGCAGCGTCGAGGATCTCGAGGTCGGCGGTGAGCGGCGTCGACGGGCCGGCGAGCAGCACTGCGGGCATGGGGGCTCCAGTTCCTTCGGGTGGCCGAGCGAGGGCTCGGTGGCTCAGGTGAGCTGGCCGAGCACGCGCTCGATGAGCTCGAGGTTGCGACGCACGGTGAGGGCAGAGTCGAAGTAGGCGGCGTTTGAGTCGTCGGGGCCGAGCTCGACCACCCGCCCGGCGGTGACCGCGGCGGCGGAGGTGAAGAGCTCCTGCGTCTCGAGCACCTCGAGGCCCTCACCGGGAGCGTCGTCGAACTTCAGGACCACGATGGCGTCGGCCGGAGCGACTGCGTCACCGAGCGCCTCGGCCACGATCTCGTCGGCGGCTTCACCGGCTGCGACCTGTGGCGCAAGGGTGGGCAGGCCCATCTCCGTGAGCAGGGCGCCGATGGGGCTCTGGTCGTTCAGCTGGCCCAGGTAGTCGGGGAAGGCGAAGAGCCACCGCATGGTGACCTCGGTGCCGGCCAGGCGCTCGCCGACGGCGGCGATCTCCGCCTCGAGCTCGGCGATGACCTCGTCGGCCCGATCCTCGGCACCGACGGCCTCCGCCGTCTGGCGCAGGCTGGTTCGCCACCCCACGAAGCTGGTGCTCACCGTCGGTGCGATGGCGGCGTAGTCCTCGATGGTCTCGGCGGTCACGAAGCCGAGCTGCCCGACGATGACGTCGGGGCGCCAGGACGCCAGCACCTCGAAGTTCGTCTCCGACGCCAGCTCGTAGCGCTCGATGGCCGGGTCGTCACCGCCGGCCGCGGCGATCCACGGGGTGAGCGGGTCGTTCCGCTGCCCGAACCCCACCGGCTGCACCCCGAGGGCGAGCAGGCTGGCCAGCTCCGCGCCGTCGGTGGCCGAGACGATCCGCTGCGGTCGCTGCTCGATGGTCGTGGAACCGACCTCGTGCTCGACCGTGCGGGGGAAGCCGTCACCGTCGTCGCCGGCAGGATCCTCGTCGGCAGAGGTCGTCGAGTCGCTCCCGCAGGCCGCCAGGACCCCACCGAGCACCACGGCGCCACCGGTCGCCTTGAGGAAGCGGCGACGCGTCCACGGGAGGTCGGGACCGACCAGCGGTCGGCGGGCGACGGTGAGCGGCGGGAGATCCGTGAGCGGTGCGCTGCGAGCCTCGTGCATGGGGTTCCGATCGGGTCGGGCGGGCGCTCGACCGAGCGCCCGCAACACCTGGGGACTTTAAGGACAAGGGTGCCTAGTGGTCAATGCTAGGGCGCCCTTCCATCAGACGGGTTGCACCGGCCTCCACCACTCGGCCGTCGACGACCTCGAGCTGGACGTCGCAGCGGGCGGCGGTCTCGGGGCGGTGGGCGATGACGACCACCGTGCGATCTCCCAGGGCCCGGTCCAGCGCAGTGCCGACCAACCGCTCCATGGCGGGGTCGAGGATGGCGGTGGCCTCGTCGAGGATGACCACGCCGGGGTCGGCCATCGCCACCCGCAGGATGCCCACCAGCTGGCGCTCGCCCGCCGACAGCCGCGAGCCGCCGGAGCCGACCGGGCGCTCGAACCCATCGGGGTGGGAGGCGACCCACTCGGCGAGTCCCACCCGCTGCGCCGCGGCGACGAGGTCCGCATCGGTGGCACCCGGAGCGGCCAGCCGGACGTTCTCGGCCAGGGTCCCCGCCAGGCAGTGGGCCTCCTGGAGCACGAAGAGCAGCCGTCGGCGACGAGCGCCGGGCTGCGCCTCGGCCAGGTCCACCCCACCGAAGCGCACGGTGCCGGCGGTCGGCGTGGCCAGGCCGGCGGCGAGCCGCCCGACGGTCGACTTCCCGGCGCCGGTCGCCCCGATCAGGGCCACTCGCGCCCCGGCCGGCACGGAGAACGACACGCCGGCGAGCACGGGGCGGCCCTCCACGTACGCGAAGTGCACGTCCTCGAAGACGAGGTCGGCGCGCTCCGGCAGGGGACGGTCACCGGCCCGCTCCGGGGGCACGACGGTGACGGCCACCACCCGGTCGAGGGCGGCCTTGGCCGAGAGCACGTCGTCGAGGAGCTCGGTGAACCAGGCCAGCGGACCGAACACCGAGCTCACGGCGAGGACGCCGGCGGCGGCCGTGCCCACGGTGATCTGGCCCTCGGCGGCCAGCAGGCTGGCGGCCACCAGCACGACGGCGGTGGCGGACACGCGCGTGAGCGTGATGCTGGCGTAGAAGCGGTTGCGCATCGCCGTGCCGTCGAGGAAGCGGTCGGCGACCAAGCGGTTGGCCGAGCGCAGCTGCTCGAGGCGCTCGGGTCCCCGGCCGTGGGCGAGCACGGTGTCGGTCCCCTCGACCGTCTCGGTGACCTGCCCGAGCATCGTGCCGATCTCGGCCCGGTAGCGGGGGTAGACGACGCGGCTCCGCCGCCGCAGCACCCGCCCCGCCGCCGCCATCGGCGGCACGGCCACCAGCGTGAGCAACGCGAGGGTGGGCTCGAGGAGGGCCACGGCCACCAGGGCCGCCACCAGGTCGGCCACGTTCCGGACCGCGTCGGGGAGCACCCATCGGGCGGCCCCCGAGAGGGCCTCGGTGTCGGCGGTCACCCGCGCCAGGAGATCCCCGCGCCGGAGCCGCTCGAAGCGACCGACGTCGAGGCGCAGGAGGCCCTCCAGGGCGCGCACGCGCAATCGGTGGATGAACCGCTCGCTGCCGATCGCCATTGCGGTGGTGCGGAGCCCGCCGGCGACCCCTGCGGCCACCGACGCCGCGGCGTAGGCGATCGTCGCCGCCGCCAGGGCCGACCGATCGCCGCCCCGCAGGCCGTCGTCGATGGCCCAGCGGATCATCGAGGGCCCGATGGCGATGGCCGCCGAGCCCGCCAGGGTGGCGACCAGCGCCAGCGCCACGACCCGCCGCTGCGTCCGCAGCTCGGCTCCCAACAGGTCCCGCACGGCACCGCGCGGGGTCTCGAGCACGACGGCGTCGTCCGCCTCCGATGCCGGAGCCGTCGCCGTCACGACGGGCTCACCTGCAGCTGCGCGCCGTCGATGGTCAGGACCTGGTCGGCATCGGCCCGGAGCGCGGGGTTGGCGCTCACCACCACGATGGCCGTCGACGGGAGGGCCGCCCGGATCCCCCGCAGGACCCGGATCTCGGTGGCGGGATCGAGCGCCGCGGTGCCGCCGTCGACGACGAGGACCGCCGGGTGGGCCAGCACCGAACGAGCCAGCGCCAGGCGCTGGCGCTGACCGCCGGAGAGCGACACGCCCCGCTCGCCCAGCTCGGCACCGAGGCGGCCGGGCAGGTCGTCGACGACGTCGCGGCAGGCCGCCACCTCGAGGGCTCGCCAGAGGTCGTCGTCGGACGCGCAGCGATCGGCGAAGCGCAGGTTCTCGGCGATGGACCCGGCGAACAGGAACGGGGCCGGTCCGCAGACCACGATCCGCTGGCGCAGGGCGCCGACCGGCCAGGCCGCGAGGGCGACGCCACCGAGGCTGACCTCGCCGGCACTCGGCGGTCGCAGGCCGGCCAGGACGGCGAGCAGGGTGGTCTTGCCGCTCCCGGTGGCGCCCTCGAGCACCACGAGCGAACCGGGGCCGACCTCGAATTCGTCGATGGCGACGAGGGGCTGGCCCCCACCCCCGGGGCGATCCACGGTCACGCCGTGCACCTCGAGCGGCAGGCCGTCGGTGCCGGCGAGGGGGTCGGCGCCCGCCGGGTCGAGCGGCGGCGCGGCGTCGAGCAGCTCCACGATGCGATCGGCCGAGGCCAGGGCGGTCTGGAGGGTGAGGATCCGCTCGCCGACCGTGCGCACCGGCCCGGAGAGGAACAGCACGAAGCCGATGGCGGTGACCACGCCACCGAGCGCCACCTCGTCGTCGACCACCCGGTTGCCACCCACCCACAGCACGGCCGCCACCGACAGGACGGAGAGCGAGTCGAGCAGGGGCTCGAACACCAGCCAGAGCCGGCCCACGTCCGTGGCCCGGTCTCGCAGGTCGCCGGACCGCTCGGCGAAGCGGGCCACGGCCGCCTCCTCGGCACCGATCCCCCGCAGCACCTTGAAGCCCTCCACCGACTCCTGCGCCCGCTCGACGGTGGCACCCATGGCCGCCTGGGCGGCGGCGCTGCGACGGTCCCACACCACGGAGTAGCGCCACATCACCAGGGCCGTGGCCGGCACGGTGACGGCCACGGTGAGGGCGATGAGGGGGTCGATCACGAACAGGGCCACGACGATGATCGGGATCGACAGGCTCTCGGCCACCGTGTGGCCCACGGCATCCATGAGGCCCCCCACGGTGTCGGTGTCGCTGGTCTCGCGGGCCAGCACCTCCCCCGGGGGGAACCGGACCCGCTCCTCGCCACCGAGGCCGAGGGCCGCCGCCGTCAGCTCCTCCCGCAGGCTGGCCGACGAGCGCACGTAGGCCGTGCACGCCATGCGGTGGCGCAGCGCTGCGCCGGCGGCCTCGAACCCGCCGAGGACCACGAGCGCCAGGCCGCCCCACCAGATGGCGGACCGGTCGTCGGCCACGATCCCGCGATCGACCGTCCAGCCGATGATCACGGGCACCACGATCCCGGCCAGCTGCCAGCTGATGCCGCCGAGCACCGCCCCGGCGAGCACCCGGCGCTGCTGCCGCAGCAGCGTGCGCAGGAGGGCCCAGGCGCGGCGCCGTCGCTCGCCGACCGGCGGGCGGCTGCTCCTCATCCCGCCGTCGTTCGGGTCCGGGCCGTCCGCTCGAGCCAGTAGACCTGGCGGGCGTCGCAGTCCCCTTCGTCGCGGAACGAGCACGTGGAGCAGTAGCGCGGCTCGCCGGGCCGGCGCGGGAAGCGGGCCAGGTACTCGGCGTGCTCAGGATCCGGTGCCTCGTCCTCGTCCTCGGGGGCGACGTCGGGGCGGGTGTAGGCCAGGCAGCAGCCGCCCTTCTGGGCGACGTGGATGCGGCCGAGGGTCGAGCCGGCCCAGCGCAGCGCCGGCTTGGCCTTCCACGGGACGCCCGGCACGCGCACCGCGGCATCGAGCACGGCCACCATCGGGTCGGCCACCGGCACCCCCAGCTGGAACGCCAGGGCCATGCCGAGGCCGTCGGCCACCTCGTTCCACAGGCCGGCCCGGCCGACGGGCGCCAGCCCTCGGCAGGCGTCGACGACGGGGGCGACGGCGGTCACCAGCCCGGCGACCGCGCGCTCGATGACCTCGTCGGCGCTGAGCACCACCACGTCGTGCCGACCCCCCCACGGGTGGCCGCCGGCGACCAGCACGTCGGACGGCCGGCCCAGCTCGACGCGCATCGGCCAGCCATCGGGGTGGAGGTGCCACCGCACCTCCGACGGGTCGACGACGTACCCGGCCCCGCCGACGGCGAGGCAGAAGCCCAGGGCGCCGGCGATCGCCCCGGCGTACCAGTCGGCCAGGTAGAGGGCGGCGGCCGCCGGTGGTGTCCCGTCGTGCTGCAGGCCGGTGTGGATCCCTCGCAGCAGGGTGGCGTCGTCGGCCAGGACCTCGGCGATCCCGACCACCCGGACGGCGTCGGGATCCTCGAGCTCTTCGGCGTGCTCGTCGTAGCGGGCGGCCAGGTGCTCCGCCAGCCACGCCACGGGGTCGGCGGCGCGTCGATGGGCCAGCAGCGCCGGATCCCGGTCGGGGGCTGCGCCGCCAGCCATCAGGCGAGCGTGTCGAAGACCTGGTCGAGCAGGTCGAGGGCGGCGGTGGCGGCGTAGACGGAGCCGTAGTTGGTGCGGAAGTCGGTCTCGACGACCCGCCCGGCGGTGACGGCCGGGAGGCGCAGCCAGAGCTCGCTGGCGTCGAGCTCCGCCCGGTCGGCGGGCTCGTTGGCGATGAGGAGGATCGCATCGGCCGCGGCCAGCTCCTCGACCTGCTCGATCGAGAAGCCATCGTTCTCGAAGTCGGGGCCCCCCTCCTCGATGAAGGGGATCTGGGTGCCGCCGAGGTCGGCCAGCGTGTTGGCCTGGAGGTAGAAGCCCTCGGTCGATGACGCGTAGAACCGATCGCCGGCGAGGTACTGCACGATGGCCAGCGCCGACGAGTCGATCCGCTCGGCGTGGCGAGCCCGGATCTCATCCCGCTTCTCGTCGTAGACGGCCAGCACCTCCGCCAGCCGGTCCGAGCGCTGGAGGGCCTCTGCCACCCCCTCGAGGTCGGTCCGCCACGGCCCATCGGGGGTGACGGGCACGAGCGGGGCGAGCGGGCGCAGCTCGTCGAGGAAGGCCTCGATGTTGCTGTCGCGCGTGAGGATCAGGTCGGGCCGGAGCGACGCGATCAGCTCGAGGTTGGGCTCGGTCTGCTCGATGACCTCCACCCCCTCCGGATCGAAGTCGATGAAGGGAGCCAGCTGGTCGTCGTCGAAGGCGTTGGAGCCGACGGCGATGGGCACCAGGCCCAGCGCCAGCGCGGTCTCGAGGTCGCGTCGGCCCTCCCAGCCGATCACCCGCTGCGGCTCTCTGGGCACCTCGAAGGTGCCGAACTGGTTGGTCACCTCGATCCTGCCGGCCGGTGCGGTGTCGGCAGCGGCGCCGTCGCCATCGTCGTCACCGTCGCTCCCGCAGGCGGCCAGGAACCCGGCGGCTGCCACCATGCCGAGGAACTGGCGCCGGGTGGCGGCGGCCAGCACGGGCGTGCGCTGCGGATCGTGGACGGGGCCGAGCGGTCGGGGGGTGGGCGCGGTCATCAGGACTCCATTCGGGTCGTCGAGGCCGAGTGGCCGTTGGCGGACGCCGCCGCCGAGGGGCGGTGGCGGGCAGGGATGGGCAGCACGAGGGGCGTGCCGGTGAGGGGGTCGTCGATCACCTGGCAGTGGAGGTCGAAGACGTCCTGCACGATCTCGGCGGTGATGACCTCGCTCGGCGCCCCCTGGGCCACGATGGCGCCGCCCTTCATGGCCACCAGGTGGTGCGCGTAGCGGCAGGCCAGGTTGAGGTCGTGGAGGACGAGCACGATCGTGCGCCCCTCCGCCTCGTTGAGGGCGGCCAGCAGGTCGAGCACCTCCACCTGGTGGGCCAGGTCGAGGAAGGTGGTGGGCTCGTCGAGCAGCATCAGCGGCGTGCCCTGGGCCAGGGCGAGGGCGATCCACACCCGCTGCTTCTGGCCGCCCGAGAGCTCGTCGACGCTGCGGTCGGCCAGCTCCGTGATCTCGGTGGCCGCCAGCGCGGCCTCCACGGCGGCCTCGTCGTCGGAGGAGAACTGGCGCATCCAGCGCTGGTGGGGGTGGCGGCCGCGGCCCACCAGGTCGCCGACGGTGATGCCCTCGGGGGCGATCGGCTGCTGGGGCAGCATCCCGAGGCGGGTGGCCACCTCCTTGGTGGGGCGGGTTCGGATGTCCTCGCCGTCGAGCAGCACCACGCCGCCCTTGGGCTTGAGGAGCCGGGCCAGGCCCCGCAGGAGGGTCGACTTCCCGCAGGCGTTGGCCCCCACGATCACGGTGACCTGGCCGGCCGGGATGGTGATCGACAGGCCGTCGACCACCAGGTGGTCGTCGTAGGCCAGGCGCAGGTCGTCGGCCGCGAGCGTGTGGTGGGGCAGGGTCGTCATGGGGGCACCGAGGGGTCAGCCGCCCGAGCCGATGCGGTTGGCTCGGGCGAGGAGGAACAGGAGGTAGGGCGCGCCGAGGATGGCGGTGATGATCCCCACCGGGAGCTCGGTGGGGGCGAAGATGCGCCGACCGACGAGGTCGGACGCGACCAGCAGCAGCGCTCCGCAGGCGGCGGCCGGGAGCAGGGCGAGGGACCGGCCCCCGACGAGGCGCCGGGCGATCTGGGGCGACACGAGCGCGACGAAGGCCACCGGGCCGGCCGAGGCGGTGGCCAGGGCGGCCAGCGCGGTGGCGGCAAGGAGGAGGGCGCCGCGCGAGCCCTCCACGCGCACCCCGAGGCCCTTGGCCGCCTCGTCGCCCAGCTCGAGCGTGCGCAGCTGGCGAGCCAGGGCGACGGTGACGGGCACCAGCACCACGAGGGCGGCCGTCACGGGCCGCACGTGCTCCCAGCCGCGGCCGTTGAGGCTCCCGGTGAGCCACACGGTTGCCCGCTGCGCGTCGAAGATCTCGGCCCGGGTGAGGAGGTAGGAGGTCATCGACCCGAGGACCGCGGTGACGCCGATGCCCACCAGCACCAGGCGGTAGCCGCTGACCCCCCGCTTGTGGGCGAGGAGGTAGATGGCGACGGCGGTGATCGTGGAGCCGGCCAGCGCCCCGAAGGTCACCTGGGTGGAGGTGCCGTTGAGCACGACGATGACGAACACGGCTGCGGCCGCGGCGCCGGCGTTCACGCCGATGATGTCGGGGCTGGCCAGCGGGTTGCGGGCCAGCCGCTGGAAGATGGCGCCCGACAGCCCGAAGGCCGCCCCCACCAGCAGGGCGGTGAGGCCGCGGGGCAGGCGGAGCGTGCGCACGATGAAGGCGCTGTCCTCGGACCCCCGGCCCACGAGGGTGGCCAGGACGTCGGTGAGCGGGATGGGGAAGTCGCCGACGGTGAGCGACCAGGCGAACACGCAGAACGCGAGGGCCGACACCACCAAGGTCACCACCACCGCCCGGGCGTGCACGCGCCCCGAGATGCCGAAGCGACGGGACCGCAGGACCACCAGCCGGTCGAGCTGCCGGGCCCGCTCGGCCTTGGCCAGCGCCACCATCAGAGCTCGGCCAGCTTGCGCCGCCGCACGAGGGCGATGAAGAAGGGTGCCCCGATCAGCGCGGTGACGATGCCCACCTGCAGCTCGCCGGGGCGGGCCACGATCCGCCCCACGATGTCGGCGCCCAGGAGCAGGATCGGCCCGAGGACCATCGACCACGGCAGCACCCAGCGGTAGTCGGGGCCGCAGATGGCTCGGGCCACGTGCGGGATCGTGAGCCCCACGAAGCCGATGGGCCCGGCGGCGGCCACGGCCGAGCCGCACAGCACCACCACGGCCAGCGCCGAGAGGGCCCGGGCCAGCTGCACCCGCTGGCCGAGCGAGCGGGCCATGTCGTCGCCGAGGGCGAGAGCGTTGAGGGAGCGGGCCGACGCCAGCGCCAGCACCACGCCCACGAGCAGGAACGGGAGGACCTGCGAGGCGACGGCGGCGTCGCGCCCGGCCAGGGAGCCGACCACCCAGAAGCGGAACTGGTCGAGGGTGGCGACGTCGAGGATGAGGATGGCCGACGTGAACGACCCCAGGAGCGAGGCCAGCGCGGCGCCGGCCAGGGCCAGCTTCACCGGGGTGGCACCACCGCGACCGAGCGACCCGAGGGTGTAGACGACCACGCTGGCCACCGCCGCCCCGACGAACGCGAACCACACGTAGCCGGTCAGCGAGCCGATGCCGAAGCTGTAGATGCCGATCACCACGGCCAGCGCAGCGCCGGCCTCGATGCCGAGGATCCCGGGGTCGGCCAGGGGGTTGCGGGTGACGCCCTGCATCACGGCGCCGGCCAGGCCGAGGGCGGCACCGACCGCCAGGCCGATGCCGGTGCGGGGGATCCGCAGCGATCGGATGATGAGGTGGTCGTTGAGGGAGTCGTCGAAGCTCCAGAAGGCGTCCCACACCGTGCCGAGCGGGATCGGCTTGGAGCCGTAGGCGATGGAGGCGAAGCACACGGCCACGAGGAGCCCGGTCGCCAGCAGGAGCCCCAGCCCCTTGGTCCAGCCGCTGGCCAGCAGGCCCCGCCCCGCCAGGCGCCGGCGCGCCGCCTGCTCGCTCTGCGCCGGCGAGGGAGGTGTGGCCTCTGCCGCTGGCGTGGTGATGGTGGCAGTCACCTGCACGCCTCGTCACAACCCCGCCGGTGCATGGGTAGTAGGTAAGCCGAACACAAGGCAGGATGGCAAGGCGCCCTCACGATGCGCAGCCGAGCCGGGGCGCGGTGTTAGGCAAACTTGTCAGTCTTTGGAGGGTCCGCTAGGCAATCGACCCATGTGCCGCCACCTGCTCCGTCCGCTCCCGACCGCCTCGCTCCGCCGCGGAGCGATGGCCCTCCTGGCCCTCGGGCTCCTGGCCACCTCCTGTGGCAACGACGACGACGGCGGCGATGCCACCGACCAGGGCGCACCCGAGACCCGCGTGGTCGACACGGTCCTCGGCGAGGTCAAGATCCCGGCCGACCCGCAGAACGTGGTCGTGGACTGGGTGACCTTCGACAACCTGGCCGTCCTGGAGCACGACATGGACACCATCGGCGACGTGTTCGAGCTGTCCTTCTTCCTGGAGAACCCGGAGTTCTCCCCAGAGCGGACCGAGCTGGCCGAGGAGCTGGGCCTCACCGGCGCCGTCGGGGCCACCTACGAGCTCAACGCCGAGGCGCTGGCCGCGCTCGACCCCGATCTGATCGTCGTCGCCGAGGACCAGGCACCCGAGGCCGACGTGCTCGACACCATGGCGGAGATCGCGCCCGTCGTCGTCTACGACCTCCCCGACGGCTCGAAGTCCTTCGCCCAGTGGGAGGACGGCCTCGAGGGCCTGGCCCAGGTGCTCGGCGGCGACGCTCCGGAGCGGGCGGCCGACGCCATCGCCGGCTTCGAGGCCGAGCTGGAGCGGGTGCGCGACGACCACGCCGACGTCGTCGATGACGTGACGGTGTCGATCGGCACCGTCAGCCCCGACTACATCGGGCTCTCGATGGAGGGCCGCAACATCGGCACCGAGGTGGCGACGGCACTGGGCCTGGCCCGCCCGGATGCCCAGCTCGAGCTGGAGGTCGACGAGTTCAACACCATCGAGCTGAGCCCCGAGCGGCTCACCGTGCTCGACGCCGACCTCATCTTCCTGGAGCAGCGCGTCGACGAGGTCGGCGCACTCGAGGCCAACCCGCTCTTCCAGGGGCTGCGGGCGGTGCAGGCCGGCAACGTCAGCTTCGTGCCGAACTACTGGGAGTTCGGTGGCGCCGGCGCCGCACTCCTGGTGCTGGCCGACATCGACGAGGCCCTGACGACCTTCGCCGGCGCCTGAGCACCCGTCACATCTGGCCGGTGCGGACGGGCCCGGCGGGCTCGTAGGTGCCGATCACCACGCCGAGCTCGGTGGTGGTGAGCTCGACCGGCCGCCACGTGCCCGGGGTGAGACCGGGTTCGAACAGACGCCGACCGGCACCGAGGACCAGGGGGTAGGTCAGGAGACGAAGGCGGTCGACGAGGCCGTGGTGCAACAGGGTCTGGAGCAGGTCGCCGCTCCCCCACACCTGCAGCTCGTCGCCCGGCTGCTCCTTCAGCGCCCGGACCGCCTCCACGACGTCGCCCGGGAGCAGGTGGGCGGTGTCGGGGTGCTCCCCCCGCCACGTCACCTCGCCCTCGGCCAACGACCGGGAGGCCACGTGCTTCGGCAGCGAGTTGATGGCGGCGCCGATGGCGTCGTCGGGGTCGGTCTGGTCGGGCCAGTGGCCCCGGAAGATGTCGTAGGTGCGGCGCCCGAGCAGGAAGGCACTGGCATGGGTGTTCAGCTCGGTCACGAACTCGCCGACGGCCGGATCGGCGAACGGCGCCTGCCAGCCGCCGTGGGTGAACCCGTCGCTCGGGTCCTCCTCCGGCCCGCCGGGGGCCTGCATCACGCCGTCGAGGGTCAGGAAGGTCTGCACGGTCAGCTGCATGGCGGTGCTGACGGACCTCGGCCGCCGGACTGATCGGTCTGGCACCTCACCGCCCTCGGCGACGGCGCGCTGGCAGACTGCGGCCGTGTACCGGTTCGGTCGATGCTCGCTCGATCCCCTCCGCCGGGAGCTGCGGCGAGACGGGGAGCCGGTGCACCTCGAGCCACAGGCCTTCGACCTCCTCGTGTACCTGGTCGAGCAGCGCGACCGGGTGGTGGGGAAGGTCGAGCTGCTCGACGAGGTGTGGGGCCACGGCTTCCTGTCGGAGTCGAACCTCACCACCCGGGTGAAGGAGGCCCGCCGGGCGATCGGCGACGACGGGAGCCGCCAGGAGGCGATCGCCAACGTCCGCGGCCGTGGGTACCGGTTCGTCGCGGCGGTCGAGGTGGACGGCGTCGATCGACCGCCGCGCCGCCCAGCCGCGCTCCTCGGCCGCACGGACGACGTGGCCGCCGCCGTCCAGCTCCTCGGTTCCTCGCCGCTGGTCACCCTGACCGGGCCAGGTGGGGTGGGGAAGTCGGCCCTGGCCCGGGCGATCGCCGCCCAGGCCGAGGCACGCCGTCCCGACGGCACCTGGATCGTCGAGCTCGCGGCGCTGGAGCCGGGGTCGGGCCTGCTCTCCGCAGTCGCCCGGTCCCTCGACCTCGTCGCCGACGATGCGCGAGGGCGCAACACCCACCGCGCCATCGCCCGGCTCGACGCCCTCGTCGTGCTCGACGGCTGCGAGCACGTGGTGGACGAGGTGACGGAGCTGGTCGACCGCCTGCTCGACGTCGACGGCAGCGCGCTGCGGATCATCGCCACCAGCCGGGTGCGGCTCGGGTCGAGCGCCGAGACCGTGCTGCCGGTCGGCCCGCTCGACCCCGAGGTGGCCCGCCAGCTGTTCGCGGTCCGGGCCCAGGCGGTGGTGCCCGCCTGGGACCTCGGCGCCGCCGGCCCCGACCGCGTCGACCAGCTGGTGGAGGCGCTCGACCGCCTCCCGCTGACCATCGAGATGGCGGCGGCGCGCCTCGCGTCGATGACGCTCGTCGAGCTCGAGGAGGCGATCCACTCGGGTGCCTCGCTGCTCCAGCTGCACCACCGGGCGCCCACCCGGCGCCACCGGTCGCTCGAGTCGGTGGTCGACTGGTCCGCAGCCCTGCTCACCGCCGAGCGCCGGGCGGTGCTGGAGGGCTTCTCGGTGTTCGCCGGCGCCGTGACCGCGGCCGATGCCGCCGCCGTGCTCGATCCCAATGACCCCGAGCACATCCGTCCTGCGCTGGCGGGGCTGGCCGAGCAGTCGCTGCTCGTCCCCGACCTCAGCGGTCCGGCCGCCCGCTACTCGATGCTGGCGACCGTCCGGGCCGTGGCCCGCCGCCACCTGGCCGACCGGGGTGCGGCCGACCCGATGTCCGAGCGGCACGCCGAGCACCTCGCCACCGCCTTGGAGGAGGTCGACGCCCAGCTCCGCACGCCCGCCGAGGCCGATGCCCGGGCTCGCCTGGCCGGCCTGATCGACGAGGCCCGGGCTGCGGTCCGTTGGGCTCGGGCTCGCCGCCCCGACCTGGCCGAGCGCCTGTGCCTGGCGCTCTTCCAGGCGGCGCACTCGAGCCTGTGGTTCGAGCCCGTCGACTGGGTGGCGGCCGAACCGGGAGCGGAGCTCTCGGCCGAGGGCGAGCGCGGCGCCCTCGTGCTCGTCGCCGGCGCCGCCGCCCACCGTGGCGACCTCGGCGCCGCTCGGGCCGCCGCCTCCGTCGCCGCCGACGGCGCCAGCGGCCGGCTCCGGGCCATCGCCGTCGAGGTGCTCGCCGATCTGGCGCTCTACGAGGGCGATCTCGCCGCCGTGGGCCGCGCGGCGCGCGAGCTGGCGCAGCTCGGTCAGGAGCAGGACGACTCGCACGTGCTGGCCTTCGCCGCCGTGGACTCGTCGCTGGCCCGCACCTATGACGGTGAGCCGGCCGCCGCGCTGGCCGAGCTGGAGGTCCTGGCCGGCGTGACCCTCTCCCCCACCGACACCGCGTGGACCGAGTACGCGCGAGGCGAGGCGCTCAGCGCCCTGGGCGCGCCGGACGCCGCCGACCACTACCGCCAGGCGGTGCAGCTCGGGTCGACCGTGAGCAGCCGCTTCGTGGTCTCGGTGGCCCAGACCTCGCTGGCCTCGGAGCTCGCCCGGACCGGCGATCGGGCGGGGGCGCTGGCCGCCTACGCCGAGGCCTTGGCCGACTTCCGGCGCCACGGCAACCACACCCATGCCCTCACCGCGCTGCGGAACCTGGCCGGGTTCCTCGGGGAGCTCGGCGACGACCGGGGCGCCGTGGTCATCGCGTCGGCCACCTCGGCCGATCCGAGCCGGCCCACCTACGGCGCCGAGGCGGCGCTGATCGCCGAGCTGCTCGACTCGGTGCGGCACCGGGTCGACGACCGCACCTGGACGGCGTGGCAGGACGAGGGGCTGGCCCTCGACCTCGACCAGGGCCTGCGGGCCGCCGCCGACCTCGTCGCCGCCCAGCGAGGCTGATCCTCAGACGATCCTCAGGCGATCCCCGAGCAGATCCGGCGCCACCGTGGTCTCGTCAAGGCATGACCACCACCTCCCGCACGCCGTTCCCCGCCCCCACCACGCTCGTCGTCGCCGACGCCGGGCTCGAGACCTGGCTCTGCTTCGACCGTGGGTTCGAGCTCCCGGCCTTCGCCGCCTACCCCCTGGCCGCCACCGAGGAGGGCCGTGCCGCCCTGACCGAGTACTACGAGGGCTTCGTCGAGATCGCCACCAGCCTCGGCACCGCCGTCGTGCTGGACTCCCCGACGTGGCGGGCCAACCCCGACTGGGCGGCGACGCTCGGCCACGACCGCCAGCAGCTCCACGAGCTCATCGGCGCCTCCGTCGACGTGGTGGAGCAGGTCCGCCAGGGCTGGTCGAGCGACCAGCCGTTCCTGCTCAGCGGGGCCGTCGGCCCGCGCGGCGATGGCTACCAGGTCGGGGAGGCCATGGAGGCCAGCGCCGCCGCCAGCTACCACTCGTTCCAGATCGACGCCCTGGCCGGCTCGCCCGTCGACCTCGTGACGGGCATGACCCTCTCGTACGTGGCGGAGGCCATCGGCATCGCCCGAGCGGCCGAGCAGGCCGGCCTCCCGGTGGTGATCGCCTTCACCGTCGAGACGGACGGACGGCTGCCCTCGGGCACCCCCCTGGCCGAGGCGATCGAGGCCACCGACGAGGCGACCGGCGGGTACCCCACCCACTACATGCTCAACTGCGCCCACCCGACGCACTTCGACCACGTGCTGGCCGAGCCGGGCCCGTGGACCTCGCGGCTGGGCGGCCTGCGGGCCAACGCCTCCTCCCTGAGCCACGCCGAGCTCGATGAGGCCCCCGAGCTCGACCGCGGCGACCCGGCCGACCTGGCCGCCCGCTACCTCGACCTGCGAGGCGCGCTGCCGGCCCTCCAGGTCGTCGGCGGGTGCTGCGGCACCGACCACCGCCACGTCGACGCCATCGCCAGCGCGCTCGCCGGCTGATCACCGGACGAGGGACGCTCCGTCAGCGGGCGCCGGTCAGCACCGGGAGGAGGGCGGCGGCCACCTCGGCGGGGCGCTCCTCGTGGGCGAAGAGGCCGGCGCCCTCGATGACCTCGAGGCGGGCGTCGGGGAACGAGCCCACCATGGCCTCGGCCTGAGCGACGGGGAAGAACGGGTCGCGGTCGCCCCACACCAGCTGGACCGGGGCGTCGATCCGCCGGTGGACGTCGCCGAGCTGGTGGAGGAGGTCCATGTCGAAGCTGCGCAGGACCGACGCCGCCGCTCGGCGGCGCTCCGGGATCTCGTGCAGCGGCCGCAGGAACAGCTCGTCGAACTCGCCGTCGAGGAGCGACGGGTCGGCGAACGCATCGCCGAGCACGAGGCGCAACCGCCGGACGCGCGGCTGGCCGGCGATCCAACCGAGGCCGTTGGCGACGCCCGGCAGGTGCCGCACCCCGAGGAAGGCCTTGAACCGCCAACCGGGGGTCAGGGTCTCGGTGTTGACGAGGCCCATCCCCCGGAGGCGACGGTCCCCCGCCATGGCGTGGCGGGCGATCAGGCCGCCGCTGTCGTGGCCCACGAGGGCCACGTCCTCGAGCCCCAGCTGATCGACCACGCGGCGGACCGACTCGACGTGCTGCCGCACGGTCAGGTTGGTGGCGGCGTCGAACCGGCTGGACCCGGCGGACGGCAGGTCGATCACGTGGCAGGTGACGTGGTCGACCAGGTGCGGGAGCAAGGTGCGGAAGGTGGCCCCGCTGACCGGCCACCCGTGCACGAAGAGCACGTCGGGACCGCTCCCCGCTCGCCGAAGGGCGGCTTCGCCGGCGCCGACGTCGACGAAGCGCTCGGGCGGCTGGCGGAACAGCTCGGTGGCCTCCGCCGGTGTCATCGCGGTCATGGTCTGCTCCGATCCCGGTTGTAGTGATCACTGCGAACCGTACTTGTAGCGATCACTACAATCAACCGCGATGGGCCACAAGCACACTCGCGCCGAGATCCTCGAGGGCGCGCTGGCGGCCGCCTTCGACGACGGGCTCAGCCAGCTCACGTTCGGGCGGCTGGCCAAGCGCCTGGGCATCAGCGATCGCGTCGTCGTGTACTACTTCCCCACCAAGGCCGACCTGATCGGCGACGTCATCCTGGCCATGGGTTCCCGGTTGCAGGAGACGCTGGCCCCGGCGCTGGCGGAGCGGCAGGGCGACCACCTCGCCCTGATCCGGGCCGCCTGGCCGGTCGTCGCCACCCCGGAGGCCGATGCGGTCTTCGCCCTGTTCTTCGAGGCCAACGGCCTCGCCGCCAGCGGCCAGGAGCCCTACCGGACGCTCATCCCCACGCTCGTCGAGCTGTGGATCGCCTGGGCCGCTGAGTTCGTCGACGGCACTCCGGGCGAACGGCGCACCGAGGCCGAGACCGCCATCGCCGTGCTCGACGGCCTCCTGCTCCTCCGCCTCCTCGCCGGCCCAGAGCCCGCCGAGCGCGCGGCCCGCCGCCTCGGCGTCCGCTGACCGGACCCGGCGTCCGCATCGCTGCGCCGAGCAGCCCGGGCGAGGGACGCTCGGCCCTGACGGCGGCCACGAGGAGGTTCGCCGGTGCTCGCGAGCCTCCTCCGGTGCTGGTGGTGGTGGGCGAGGGGGGACTTGAACTCTGGAGAACTGGGTGCCCGTGAGTACCAACCAGTACCGCTCCGTACCGTCTGAGCAGGGGTTTCCGGGTTCGGCCGTCCGTCCCGTGCCAACGAGTGCAACCCCGTATCTACCCGTCCGGTAGAGATCCGGTAGAGATCCCGGTAGACGTCGGGTGCTAGTCGCAGGTGCCCACGAGCGCCCCGGTCAGAAGGGCTCGTCTCCGTCCCACGGGTATGGCTCAGGCTGCTCCTCCGCAGACGGCGGCTCGGTCACCAATGACGAATCCTCGGTTGAGTCGGTCGCTTGCTCCGCGAGCGAGACGCTCCACTCGGCTCGTGCCAGAAGCTCGTCGAACGTGATGATCTCGGGTTCAGCCAGCTGGCGTCGGTAGAGCTCGAACGATCGGACCTTGTCAACGTGATCCCCTCCGCCCTCTCCGATGAGCTGCTGGAGGTTGCCGACCACCAGGTAGGAGCGGGGACGTACCAGGTAGGTGAACTGTCCGGGGATCTCGGCGCCGTCGTCGGCGACGCTGGCTATCCGCTCGCCGATGTGGTCTACGGCTCGGTGGACGGTGCCATGAACCTGTGCGACCGCACCGACCAATTCGGATGAGGGTGCCCAGCACCCAGTGCGGTACTCCTGACTCGCCAGGAGGGAGGTCCGGTGGGTCTTGATCTCCGCGAGGACCATGGAGCGAATCCGGCCCGTCGTCTGGAGCAGTGCATCCGACCGTTTGCCTGCTCCGGCGATTGATGAGCCCACAACGACCTGTTCGAGCTTCCGCTCATCCCAGCTGGTCAGGAGCACTGATCCAAGGCTGTGGCCGAAGACCCAGGGGTTGGCTTCGAAGAACCCCTGCCACACGCTCTCGGGCCCATGCGCCTGGTCAGCCCGGTGATCGAAGTACGCGTCGTCCTTGAGAAGGCGACGGAACTCCACCACCGCACTACGCCGTGCCTCCAGTGCGATCACGTCCCTGGCGGTCGCATCCTGCTCGATGAGGCCGCGGATCCGATCCTCGTCCGAGCGATAGACGCGTTGGAGTGCGTCTGGGTCGGAGAAGATGTCCCGCAGAACGTCGTCATCGATGCGGACCGCCTGGGCTCCCTCGACGGGGAAGGAATCCAGAGACCTGAGAAGCTCGAGCAGCCGTCCGACTTCCGGCTGCTTGAGACTGAGCAGGACGCTGACGGATCCCGCCTGGCCAGTACCCGGCACGCGCTGGATCCAGAGTTGCTTGACATTGCCCGGTTCGCGAGCGACGAGCAGCTTCACCTGGTAACGGCCGGCGGGAGTCGTTCGGAGGATCCATTCAGAGCCCTCCTCCGACTGCACCACCTCGGACTCGGTCTCCGGATCAAAGACCTTGCAGATGAACCGCGCCGGGGTCCCATCATCCACCGAGTTGGTCCGCTTCAGGTCGAAGGAACGTGAGGCATAGGTGCGGCTGTCGAGACGGCCTTGTGCGAACGTCGTCTCGTCAGGATCCTCCTCGAAGTCATCCCAGTCGCTCATGTCACCTCCGAGCTGTGCCGTCAGCTCAGTCCGAAGAAGCGGTCGAAGAAGGCGCCGAGCTTCGCGAGCACGCTCGCCTTCTTGGCGGCGTGGCCACCGGACTGACCGAATCGGGACACCGGCGGCAGGATCTTGGTGATGGCCGTGCCGGTCGGCTGGACGGCACCGTCACGGAAGGCTGCATCCACGAACGAACGCGTGGCGTCGGGGTCGAGACCTTCCGCGGTGATGATCCGATCGAGCTCCTCGGCCCGCTTCGCCGCTACGAACGCCGCCCACGCCTGGTCGACCTCGGCGGTGGCCGACAGCGAGTCGACGAAGGCCTCGATGAGGTCCTTCTTGTTGCGCAGTGACGGGCTGGACGAGACGGCTCGGTCGATCGCGGCTCGGATCTCCTTGTCGTCGCCGTCGCCCTTGGCGTCGCGGTACTGCTCGACGAGCATCAGGATGTAGTCGACGTTGATCTCGACCTGCTTGATGAGCTCGATCTCGAAGACGACCTCGTCGAGGATCGGCTCCTTCTCGGCGTCGCGCTGGGTGCGAAAGTCCTGGTACAGGTTGAGGTACACGCTCTGGTAGTCCTGCATCGCCCGGGGCGTGAGGATCTCGTTGCCGGCGAAGTCGTCGAAGGACCCGAGGATGTTCCGGAGGCGCAGGATCGCGCCGAACAGCGCGATGAACGCCTTCTGCGCGGTCTCACCCACGATGGGCTGGCCGAGCGGGTAGTCGGCCTGCAGCTCGGCGACCCGGATGGCGTACTCGTCGTAGTACTCGGCATACGGCTTGAGGAGCACGATCCCTCGGGCGTCCTTGTTGCCGAACAGCGCGATGGCGTCGTTGGTCTCCTGCTCGAGGTCACGGAAGCTGACGACGTTCCCGAACGTCTTGACCGAGTTGAGGATCCGGTTGGTCCGTGAGTACGCCTGGATCAGTCCGTGGGCCCGCAGGTTCTTGTCGACCCAGAGCGTGTTGAGCGTCGTGGCGTCGAAGCCGGTGAGGAACATGTTGACCACGATCACGAGGTCGATGTCGCGGTTCTTGAGCCGCAGCGACAGGTCCTTGTAGTAGTTCTGGAACTTGTCCGAGGTGGTGTCGAAGCTGGTGCCGAACAGGTCGTTGTAGTCCTGGATGGCGTGCTCCAGGAACTCCCGGGCGTCGAAGCCGAGGGCGTCGGTGTCGAAGTCCTCTTCGGCCAGGAGGTCGTCGCCCAGGGCCTGGTTCGGGGCGAAGCTGTAGATCAGCCCGACCTTCAGCCGCTGGTCCGGCGGCAGCTCCTTCTGCTGGAGGTAGAACTGGTTGTAGTAGCGGCGGGCGGCGTCGATCGATGCCGTGGCGAGCAGCGAGTTGAAGCCCCGAACCCGCTTGCCAGCCAGGCTGTAGTGCGACGCCCGCTTCGTCTTCTGGTCGAAGTGCTCGAGGATGTAGGCGACGATCTGCTCGATGCGCTCGGGGGCGAGCAGTGCGTTCTCCTTGTCGATCGCGCTCACCTGCTTGTCCGCGATCGCGTCCGGCATCTTGACCGTGTTCACGTAGTCGATGCGGAACGGCAGGACGTTCTTGTCGGTGACGGCGTCGACGATCGTGTAGGTGTGCAGCTTGTCGCCGAAGGCCTGCTCGGTCGTCCGAAGCTGCGGGTTGCCACCGCTGGCGGAGTTGGCGGCGAAGATCGGGGTGCCGGTGAAGCCGAACAGGTGGTAGCGCTTGAAGGCCTTGGTGATCGCCGTGTGCATGTCGCCGAACTGAGAGCGGTGGCACTCGTCGAAGATGACCACCACGTGGCCGTCGTAGATCGTGTGGCCCTTGTTGCCGGCGATGAACGTGCTGAGCTTCTGGATCGTCGTGATGATGATCCGGGCGCCTGGGTCCTCCAGCTGCTGCTTGAGGATCCGCGTCGAGGTGTTGGAGTTGGCGGCCCCCTTCTGGAAGCGGTCGTACTCCTGCATCGTCTGGTAGTCGAGGTCCTTGCGGTCCACGACGAAGAGGACCTTCTCGACCGTCGGCAGGGCGCTGGCCAGCTGGGCCGTCTTGAAGCTCGTGAGCGTCTTGCCGGACCCGGTGGTGTGCCAGACGTACCCGCCACCGGCGACGGTGCCCCACTGCTTGTAGTTGGTCGCCACCTCGATGCGCCGCAGGATCTGCTCGGTCGCCACGATCTGGTACGGGCGCATCACCAGCAGCATCCGGTCGGCGGTCAGCACGCAGTACCGGGTGAGGATGTTCAGCAGGGTGTGCTTGGCGAAGAAGGTCCTGGCGAAGCCGGTGAGGTCCTCGATCGGCTTGTTCGTCGCGTCGGCCCACCAGCTCGTGAAGTCAAAGCTGTTCGAGGTCTTGCGAGCCCGCTTCCCGCCGGCGCGCTCGCCGAGGTGCTGGGTCCGGACGGTGTTGCTGTAGTACTTCGTGAGCGTCCCGTTGGTGATGACGAAAAGCTGCACGTACTCGAACAGCCCCGAGCCAGCCCAGAAGCTGTCGCGCTGGTAGCGGTCGATCTGGTTGAACGCCTCACGGATGTCGACGCCGCGGCGCTTGATCTCGACGTGGACCAATGGCAGGCCGTTCACGAGGATCGTGACGTCGTAGCGGTTGGCGTACTTGCCGGCGACTTCGTACTGGTTGATGACCTGGAGCCGGTTGTTGTGGACGTTGGCCTTGTCGATGAGGGCGACGTTCTTGGTCGACCCGTCGTCTCGGCGCAGGAGCTGGACGTGGTCCTCCTGGAGTCTGATCGTCTTCTCGACGGGGCCGTCCTTGGCCCCGGCGATCCGCTCGGTGAAGAACCGCTCCCACTCGGCGTCGGAGAACTCGATCGAGTTCAACGCCTCCAGCTGGACCCGAAGATTGGCGATCAGCCCCTCCTCACTGGTGAGCGGGAGGTACTCGTAGGCCTGCTCCTCCAGCAGCGCGATGAACCCTCGCTCCAGCTCGGCCTCCGACTGGTACCCGAACTCATGAGAGGGGTCGGCGAGGAACTCGGCGACGACGGTGCTCTCCGAGCTGACGGCGATCGGCTCGTAGCGGGGAGCAGACCCGTCGGTCACGCAGCCTCCTCGAACGACAGCAGCCGATCCCGGTAGTGCGCGTACTGCCGCCGCCGAGCAACCAGCTCAGCCGGCAGCCCGACCGAGAGATCGTTCACGAGTGCGTCGAACCTGTCGAGGATCCCGACGATGCGCTGCTGCTCGACAAGCGGCGGGAGCGGAATCGGGAAGCTCTTGATCTTCTGTGCATTGAGGTTCGACTGCGAACCCTCGCCGAGGGAACGCAGCCGTTCGTACTCATTGCAGATCCACTGGTACACGTACCGGACTAGAGCCACTTCCGGGTCAACTTCAAGGTTGCAGCACGCCTGGTTCGTCGTCACTGGCACCGTGTTGATCGCCGCTTTGGCCGCCGTTGCGCCATACATCGCGACGATGACGCAGTGGGCTGGAATCCACTTCGCGCTTGAGTTCCGGAGACCCTCCTCAGTGATCATCACCTTGGTGGACTCAATGGGCGCGTAGTCGACCTCCTGAGTGCGCACCCAGGGGATCGAACCGCCGTAGTAGTCGGCTCGCCCGGTCGAGGGCGTTCCTCCTGAGGAGACCGATCGGCAGACGTCAGCCAACGTCACCCACCTGATCTCTCTCTCTCTCTCGGCAAACGCGAGGAGAGAGTCGCGGTAGTGCGCGTATTGGCGCCGACGCGCTTCCAGCTCCGCTTCCAGCTCCGCTTCCAGCGACTGAAACAAGTCTAGGACTCGAACGATCTCGGCCTGGACCTCCAACGGCGGCACCGGAACGCGGATCTTCGCGAGGCGTTTCGCTGACACGTCGATGACCTTCGTGCCGGTTGCGTGCCGCTTCTTGTCGGCGTGGAACTGCGCGGTCTGCAGGTAGTAGGCGAGGTACTTGGGATCCTGGTCGTGCTTCAGGACGGTCGCATGCCCGCCGGTGACGATCTGGTCTTCGCCGAGCCATGCGACGGCCTTGCACACGTCCTCGACGTTCTCGCTCGTGTTGGTCACGACGAGGTCGCCCGGGTCGACCTTGGCGAGCTTGGAGGCCTTCTCCGGGGAGACGAACGAGATCGTCTCCGTGGTCCAGGTCCCGTAGTACGTGTAGATCTGGCCGTAGTGGATGCAGCCCACTCCAGCATCAGCGAAGTCGGTCTTTGGCATGCCGTTCCCACGCACGAGTTCGCTGATCTCGCCAATCGGGCGGAACTCGACGCCGTTCGCGCAGTGCTGGCGGATCAGATCGTCGATGCGGCTCACGTGAAGAAGTCCTCGTCGATCTCGACGACTCGATAGCTGCGCTCGACCTGAACGCCGACGCCGTACTCGATCATCAGCTCGGCCAGCCGCCGGCCATCGATGAGGATGATGCGCGCCGGGACAGTTCGCACCCACTCGACGGCGCCGGGGCTGAACCGGCTCGTCGTGATGAACACGCCGCCATCGGCCTTGCCGCTGAGGGCGCCGACGAACCCCTGCACCTCCGGCCGCTGCACCGAGTTTGTGGGCGAGTACCGCTTTGCCTGGACGTAGACCTTGCTGAGGCCGAGCACGTCCTGGTCGATCACCCCGTCGATCCCGCCGTCGTTCGTCAGGTCCGTGGTGACCCCACGGCCGCCGACGCCGCCGTAGCCCATCGCCAGCAGCAGCTTCACGACTGCGCTCTCGAAGAACGCAGGATCCTGCTCGACCAGTCGTGAGAGCAGCTCCGATGCGACCTCTTCGTGGATCCGGGCGACGCCTTGCTCGACCTGTTCGGTCGGGTCGAGGTCGGTGGACGACGTGTCAAGCGGCTGGGCGTCCTGTCCCTCGGTCGACGATCGCGACAGCCACCACTCGTCGCCCTCCTTAGCGAGGGACTTCAGATCGCTCTCGGTGATCCCCTCGGGATGACTTGCGAGCAGGTCCCGCCCGAGATCGGTGATCACGTACTGACCTCGACTCGGCCGGTGGAGCGCGTCGACCCGGTTCAGGTACGAGGCGGCCCAGCCGATCCGGTTGTCGGCGCGGCCCTGACCCGACGGCAGAGCGGCGGCACGCTGTTCCGCAGTGAGCCCGACCGCTTCAGCGACATCGAGTCGGAGCTGGCGAAGCGTTCGAGTGGCGCCGTCCGACAAGACCTTCAGGATCGGGACGGTGAACCCCTCCCAGGTCGGCATGCCCGTCATCGGCCCGAACCTTCCAGGTCGGCGACGATCTCGTCGATCGCGGTCCGGAGCTCCTGCTGACGGGCGACGATGCGGGCGATCTCGGCGTTCAGTTCGACGATGTCGACCGCCTCGCGGGTGTCTCGCTCTTCGACGTAGGAGGAGACCGAGAGGTTGTAGTCGTTCTCGGCGATCTCGGAGTTGTCGACGAGGCGGGCGAAGTGGTCGGCGTCGTCCCGCTGGATGAACGCGTCGAGGACGGCCTGTTGGTTCTCCGCCGTGAGCTTGTTCTTGTTGCCGCCCCGGACGAACTGGGCGGACGCGTCGATGAAGAGCGTCTTGTTGTCGGCCTTCGACTTCTTCAGCACGATCACGCAGGTGGCGATCGTCGTTCCGAAGAACAGGTCTGGCGGGAGCTGGATGACGGAGTCGACGTAGTTGTTGTCGATCAGGTACTTGCGGATCTTCTGCTCGGCTCCGCTTCGGTAGAGCACGCCGGGGAACTCGACGATCGCGGCCGTGCCGTTGACGGCGAGCCAGCTGAGCATGTGCATCGTGAAGGCGAGGTCGGCCTTGCTCTTCGGGGCGAGCACCCCAGCTGGCGCGTAGCGGGGGTCGTTGATGAGCAGCGGGTTGGCGTCGCCCTCCCACTTGGTGGAGTACGGGGGGTTGGACACGATGGCCTCGAACGGCTCGTCGTCCCAGTGGGCCGGATCGGTCAGCGTGTCACCGTGCGCGACGTCGAACTTCTCGAAGTTGATGTCGTGCAGGAACATGTTGATGCGGCACAGGTTGTAGGTCGTCAGGTTGATCTCCTGACCGAAGAAGCCCTGCCGCACGTTGTCCTTGCCGAGCACCTTCGCGAACTTCAGCAGCAGCGAACCGGAACCGCAGGCGGGGTCGTACACCTTGTTCACCGAGGTCTTGCCGACCACCGTCATCCGGGCGAGCAGCTCCGACACCTCCTGCGGGGTGAAGAACTCGCCTCCCGACTTGCCGGCACCCGACGCGTACATCGTCATCAAGTACTCGTAGGCGTCGCCGAACGCGTCGATCGTGTTGTCGACGAAGTCGCCGAGGCCCAGGTCGCCGATCGCGTCGAGGAGCTTCACCAGCTTCTCGTTGCGCTTCGCCACCGTCGGGCCGAGCTTGGAGCTGTTGACGTCGAGGTCGTCGAAGAGGCCCTTGAGGTCGTACTCGCTGTCGCTGCCGACGGCCGACCCCTCGATGTTGTGGAACACCCGCTCGAGCGTCTCGTTCAGGTTCTCGTCGTTCCTCGCCCGACGTCGCACGTTGACGAACAGCTCGCTCGGGAGGATGTAGAAGCCCTTCTCGCTGACCGTCTCGGCCCGACCGAACTCGGCGGCCGCGTCGTCGAGGCCGGCGTAGTCGAAGTCTGCGGTTCCCGCCTTGCGCTCGTGGTCGTTGAGGTACGCGGCGAGGTTCTCGGAGATGTACCGGTAGAAGAGCATCCCGAGCACGTACTGCTTGAAGTCCCAGCCGTCGACGCTGCCACGAAGGTCGTTGGCGATCCGCCAGATCGTCTTGTGCAGATCGGCGCGTTGCGCTTCCTTCGTCATCCCCCGCGCTTCCTCACGGTCACCTGAGCTCGCTCGACTGTACGGCACTACCGTGACCGCGCTCGGCGGCGGCTGGGCGACACGGCGGCGTCATCCGATGCCGAGCCCGAGCCCGGGTGCCTGCCGCTGTGCGCCACGGCTCTGCATCTCCTTGACGTCGCAGTCGAAGCGCTCGATGTCGGCGGTTCGCCGGGCGGCCTCGAAGGCGCGGTCGGCTCGGTGGAACGCGTCCGCGTACGGAGCGGCTCGCTCGACCGCCAGCTCGAGGACAGTTGCCGCTGCCTCGGCGGCCTCGATGGCCTCGCCGAGCGGCGCCTGCAGTCGGGCCTTGGCGAACATCCTGGCCTTCCTGTGCTGATCCCGGAGTCGATGCAGATTGGCGTTCGCCGCGTAGACGTCCTGCTGAGCGTGATCGACGGCACCCCAGAACGGGCGGGTCCGCTCCAAGGCTTCGTCGCGGACCTTCCGGCACGCGTCCAACTTCGCCTCCCAGTCGGGCTTGGGTCCCCGGCCTCGACCGGGCTGGACGTGCGCGGAGCGGCCCGAGTCGCTGGGACGGCTGTCGACCATCTCGACCAGCTCGCGGCGCCGAACGACGGCAGGAACGTCGGCCCGTTCGTTGGTCAGCACCTGCTCGAGGACGTCGCGCGCCTCGTCGAGGTCGTCGGCGACGACCAGGAGCCGGTTCTCGTGGCGACCTCGGGTGGCCCCGACGTAGAGGCTGCGGTGGGACGTCGCGGCGGTGACCACGGTAAGGCCGATGTCGACGGTGTCACCCTGGTTGCCGTGGGCGGTGGCGGCGTAGCCGAGGCGGACGTGCTCGCGGACGTAGTCGGCAGGCAGCTTCACGGTGCCCTCACCACGCTGATGGGCCACGGTGAGCGAGCCGTCACGGCCGATGCTCTCGACGATCCAACGATCGCGATTGCGGACCGGCTGGCCCCGGTCGGTGCGCAGGGTGCGGTCGTTGTGGCGGGTCACGACGTGGTCGCCGACGGACGCCTGCTCGTGACCGGCGATGCCAGCCGCCGATCGCCCGAGGTGGCCGAAGTCTCGGCGACCGGCCTGGATGGCGAGGTTGAGGGCATCGACGTGGGCGTTGATCTCGGCCACGACGGCGACCAAGCGCCCGGCGTCGTGGTGCTCGATCCACTGGCGGGCGACGTCGACCCGGAGCGTGGGGAAGCTTCCAGCCTCCACGCGGTCGTGGTCGAAGTAGCGGTCGAGGGCGGCGGGCTCGGCACGGCGGAGCTGGAGCGACGCCGCCTGCTCCCAGCGCTTGGTGAAGCGGTGGATGGTGGCCAGCTCGTGGGTCGACGTGGAGCGGCACAGCTCGTCGAACATGCCGCCCCGGCCCACAGCCTGGAGCTGGCGGGGGTCACCGACGAGCGCCAGTCGCCACCGCTGCGAACGGGCCAGGCCCACGAGGGCGTCGAGGGAGCCGGTGCCGACCATGCCGGCCTCGTCGACCACGAGTGTGGTTCCGGCCGGGAGACGGTGAGCGTCGCTCGGCCCGTCGGGGCGCTGCCACTCGTGGAGGAGCTTCGCGACGGTGTCGGTGGGCAGGCCGGCGCCCTCGGCGAGGACTCGGGCGGCCTTGGCGGTCGGGGCGACGCCGAACACCGGACGGCGAGCGCGACCGAGGTCGTCGACGGCCCGGGCGAGCGTCGTGGTCTTGCCGGTACCGGCCGGACCGACGATCACGACGAGTCGATCGCGACCGGCCACCGCCCGGGCCGCGTCGGCCTGGAGGATGTCGAGATCTGTCGTGTCGACCGAGGGCGATGGGGCGGGAGTGGTGGTGCGGGCCTCATCGGCGAAGGCGAGGACTCGCTCCTCCTGGTCGAGGATGCGCTGGTCGGTGAGGTTGGCCTTGGTCGGCTCGACCCAGATGGAACGGCCGTCCGATTTCCGCACCGCGCCGGACACATCGGGATCCAGGTCCGCATTCGCTTCCGCGACCCGGATCGCGGCGGCTTCGAGTGCCGTCAACCACTCGGCGGCGGTGTGATCGACGTCGGGCGGGACGGTGTCGCACAGCACCCGGAGCACGTCGATCGGCAGCCACGTGGACGTCGATGCGCTGAGCCGGTCGAGGACCTCCTCGACCGTCAGCGGCTCCTGCGGCGCTGGCCGGTTGGTGCGACCGGCAGTGAGGACGCTGGTGAGGCGCTCCGGTGTCCACCCCACCGCGGCAGCCTCGTCCCGCCAGGTCTGCCGCAGGTCGGTGACGGAAGCGCCGGTCTTGTCCCGCCGCGAGTCGGCGGCGGCCTCGCGGGCGATCGCTGCACGTTCCCATCGGGTCGGGTCCCGGCCCTCGGTCTCCCGGAAGCCCATGAGCTTGATCTCCAGGTAGTCCTCGACCTGGCGGGCGCGCTTCGAGAAGGTGTCGAGCAGCTCGGCGGGCATGGCGGCCAGCTCGGCCTGTCCGTGGGCCATCGGCCCCCACCCGATGCCGTAGCGATGGGCGAGCTCGGCTCGCAGCACCGACTGGTAGAGCCCGCCGAGGGCCCGTTGCTTGCGCTTCAGGTAGCGGGCGTCGAGCGCGTACCAGCGGCCGTCGGCGGCGCGGACCTTGGTGGAGATGACGACGTGGGTGTGGATCTGCGGGTCGTCCTCTCGCGATGTCGACTGGCGGAACGTCGCCATCGTCAGCCCGCCGGTGTCGACGAAGGCCCGGCTCCCGTTGCGTCGGATCCGTGTGGTCGAGCCACGTCGTTCGAGGTGGTCGAGCACCGCGCCGACTGCGACGTCGTGAGCTTCTAGAAGGCCCGGGTCGCCGGTGAGGGCCCACCAGATCGACAGCGACTTCGGCGCCGAGAAGGTGGCGTCGTAGCCGGCGACTGCCTTGATGCGCGTGCCATCGGCCTTGAACCGATCGACGAGTGCAGAGCCGAGCTGGTCGTCGGTGGCCGGGTCGTGCCCGCGGAGGAGCGCCTCGAGCTGGTCGGTGTCGACCGTGCCAGCGAGGCCGAGCGCCGCTGCCTCACCTCCTCGCCAACGACCCGGCTCCTCGTCGGGTTCGTCGAGGTAGCGGGTGTAGTAGCGGGATGTCTCGGCTGCGCTACTGGCGTAGAGGGTGCGCACTCGGAGCATCAGCGGGTCCTCCTTGCCGCCGGCGGGCACTTGTCTGTTCGATCGGGGTTGCGGGTTCTCGGGATTCCTTCGGATGGGTGCCGAGCGTCTGGGTGGTCGGACTGCGGCGGAGCGACCGTCTCGATCGATCGGCGTCCTGTCACGTCTTGACGCTATGTAGAAACGTAGTGTGCAGTTATCGCGCGGTGGTGTAGAGTCGTCAAGGTCGACGCACCGGAGGTGGACATGGTCCGAGCCCGTAAACGCCCCGCCGCACCAGCCGCCGGCTCCACCGATGCCGGCCTCGACGTCAACGCCGTCGTGTCATTCAACGTGCGGGCCATCCGGGAGCGGCGGCGCATGACCCAGCAGGCGGTGGCCGACCGGCTCGCCCAGCTCACCGGACACCAGCTCCCCCAAGCGTCGATCTCCGCGATGGAACGGGGCTTCGACGGCGACCGGCGCCGCCGGTTCGACGCCCACGAGCTGTACCTGCTGTCGCAGGTGTTCGACGTGCCGATCGCCTACTTCTTCCTCCCGCCGCCCGACATGGCCGGCGCCGAGCTGGCCGATTCCGGCCGGCCGGTGGCCGAGCTGTACCGCTCGCTGCTCGGCACCGAAGCCCAGCTCGATGTCGTCGACGAGCGGCTGCGGTCGATCGGCATCGAGGATCCCGCCGCCGCGAGCGCGGTGCTGACCGCGCTGTTCGGCACCGACGGAGCGGCCGGCAACTGGCAGGAGCACTACCGGACCTGGCGGGCCCGGCGAGTCGCCGAGGTCGAGAAGGACCTCGGGTCGGGACTCGACGAGGTGGCCGACTTCCTCGCCGACTTCGCCGCCCGGGTGAAGGCGCTCGGCCCGTCGGGCTACCTGCGCTCGCTGTCGGGAGCCGAGGACGAACGGAAGCCCATCGACGAGAAGGAGTGACCCATGCGTGGATCAGTGGTGCGGAGGGGGACTGCCTACTACGTGAAGATCGAGCTCGACCCCGATCCGATCACCGGCAAGCGGCGCCAGAAGTGGCACTCGGGCTACCGCACCAAGCGCGACGCCGAACGGGCCCGGGTCGACCTCCTGTCCAAGTTCGACCGGGGCGAGTACGTCGAGCCCACACACGCGACGCTCGCCGACTTCCTGCGCGAGTGGCTCCGCACCATCGAGCCGACCCTCCGACCGGGGACGTTCGACTCCTACTCCCGCAACGTCCAGAACCACGTGATCGCCCACATCGGGACGATGCGCCTCACCCGGGTGGATGCCGGCGCGCTCAACGGGCTCTACGCCACGCTCCTCGCCTCCGGTCGACGGCCGTCGTCGCGCCGGGGCAAGGGCTACTCGCCCGAGGTGCTCGCTCGTGCGCTCGAGTTGCGGGCCGGCGGCACGTCGCTCAAGGAGACCGCCGCAGCCCTCCGGTGCGAGTTCGAGGAGACGGCGCACATCAGCAAGGACACGCTTGCCTCGCTGTTGCGTCGCCACGCCGCTGCCGAGGCGGGCGAGGGACCAGCACCTGGCCTGGATCGCCGCACCGTCAACTACGTCCACACGATCCTGCACCGGGCGTTCCGCGACGCCGTCCGCTGGGGTCGCCTCGCCCGCAACCCCGCCGACGCCGCCGACCCACCCCGGGGCCAGCCGAAGTCCGACGCAATCAAGACCTGGGACGCCGACACCGTGCGAGCGTTCCTGGCGGCGACAAAGACATCGGGCGGCCAGCTCCACCCGCTGTGGGTACTGCTCGCCACCACCGGGATGCGACGAGGCGAAGCACTCGGGTTGCGCTGGACCGATGTCGACCTCGATGCGGGACGGGTCCACCTGGTCCAGACGATCATCTCGGTGCGCGGCAAGGTGATGGTCGGCGAACCCAAGACGCTGCGAGGCCGGCGGCCGATCGCCCTCGACCCGGCGACGGTCGCCGTCCTGAGGGCCCAACGCAAGGCCATGCTCGAGGAGCGGATGAGGCTCGGCGCCGCCTACACCGATGAAGGTCTCGTGTTCCACCGCCCCGACGGCCGGTGCCTCCGCCCCGAGGGCGTGAGCGACACGTTCAAGCGCACCGTCCTCCGCCTCGATCTCCCGCCCCTGACGTTGAAGGGCCTGCGCCACACCTGGGCGACCCTCGCGCTGGAGAAGGGCATCCACCCCCGAGTGGTCCAAGAGCGCCTCGGCCACAGCACCATCGCCATCACCCTCGGCATCTACAGCCACGTCGCCCCCACGCTCCACGACGAAGCCGCCGAGATCGTCGCCGACATGATCCTGTAGGTAGTGTTCTCCTTGGAAAGTATCAGTATTACTGATACAGTCTCAGTATGAAGTCGTCTGAAGCCCTCCGAGTCCTCGCTGCGCTGTCGGCATCCCAGTGGGGGATGGTGACGACGGCTCAGGCGGCCGAGCACGGCGTTCAGCGACTCGACCTCTCCCGTCTGGCCAGGGCCGGGCACCTCGAACGGCTGGCGCATGGTGTGTATCGCGACGCCGGCGCTCCCTCCGACGAATACCAGAGCCTGCGCGCCGCATGGCTGGCTGCTGATCCCTCGCGCACCGCCGATGCCCGCCTTCGCGACCTTGCCGACGGGATCGTGGTGATGGGCGAGTCGGCGGCGACGCTGCATGGGATCGGCGACCTGCCTGCCGACCGGCACGAGCTCAGCTCCCCCACCCGCCGTCAGACCCAGCGACCCGAGATCAGCTTCCGCCAGCGACAGCTCGAGTCCCCCGACGTGACGATCGCCCACGGTCTGCCGGTGACCACGATCGAGCGGACCATCGCCGACCTGGTCGAAGCCCGGACCGATCTCAGCCTCGTCGCCGACGTGCTCCGCGACGGTGCCCGTGCTCGCAACCTCGACACCGACCACCTTGCAGATCTTCTCGGCCCGCTTGCCGCTCGCAACGGCCACCGCAAGGACGACGGCACCGCTCTGCTCGAACGCCTGACCGCTCTCGCCGGGCTCGACGAGGCCTCCCTGGCAGAAGCGATCGGGGCATCGGAGACGCTGAGCGCGCTCGTCGCTGCCAACAGCCTGGCGCGCTTTGATACCTCCGAGCTCTCGCAGGCACTCATCGGCCCGGCCACCCAGCGAGCCCTCGACGCCATGAACCAAAGGATCGCTCGGTCGCTCCAGCAGTCGATGGCTCCCGCCATCGAGGCGATCTCGGCCTCAATCGCCGAATCGCCAGCCATGACGGAGCTTCGGGCGACACTGGCGGCGATCTCCGAGCAGGTCGCCCAGAGCCTTCCGACACAGAACCTCCTTGCCTCCTTCGGCGAGGAGTGGGCGGCCGCTCTCACCGCGACGTCGGCCACCTCGCGAACCGACGGACTGCGAGCGCTCCGGGCATCAGCCGCGGTCGAGGTTGCAGAACTGGCGGGCATCGGTGACTGAGCCGGAGCCGTACCCGACCGCGAAGGGAGTCGAGGACGCCATCAAGGCGGCGGCCCGCCGGGCGGCCGCTGCCGATCCTGCGCTCACGACAGATCAACGCATCCGTCTGGAGTACTTCAACCGGTTCCTCAGCCGCGTCTTCTCCGAGGGGCCGGACTCCGAATGGCTGCTCAAGGGCGGCACCGGCATGCTCGCCCGAGTGCCGTCGACCCGGGCCACGCGCGACATCGACCTCTACCGCGAGGGCTACGGGCTCGACGAGGCGGTTGCCGACCTACGACGACTGGCCGATCGCGACCTCAGTGATCACTTCCGATTCGTCTACGTCGGTCACCGAGCGATCGTCGGTGGGGAGGGCCAGCCCTACACCGACGGCTACCGCGTCGACTTCGACACCTACATCGGAGCGCAGACGAAGGGGCGCATCTCCGTCGACCTCGCGACGGGCGCCGGCCTGACCGCCGAGCCCACCGTCACGGCTCCCGCCAGCGCGCTCGACCTACCGCGGCTGATCCGGTTCGACTACCGGCTGTACCCGGCGGTCGACCAGATCGCCGACAAGGTCTGCGCCACGATGCACCGCTACGGCGACCGACCATCGAGCAGAGAGAAGGACCTCATCGATCTCGTCGTACTCGCCGTCACCCACGACATCGACGGGTCAGCCCTGACCACGGCGATCGCCACCGAGACCCGCCGGCGCCGCATGGCTCCCATCGAGCGCTTCGTCGTTCCCGCCGAGTGGGGACCCGCCTACTCAAAGATGGCCCGGACGGTGCCCTACTGCGCCGATGTCCAAGACATCGGCGTCGCGAGCGATCTGGTCGCAGGTGTCATCGATCCTGCTCTCGACGGCACCGCAACCGGGCGGACCTGGAGCTTCCGCCGACGGAAGTGGCGGGACTGACCTCTTGGCTACATGCTCAAGGCACGGCCTACCTCAACTCGATGTCGAGTTCGGCCGCAGCAGAGCGCACTAGCTCGATCACGTCGTGGAGGAACTGGTTCTGCTGGGGTGCCGGGGTCGACTGGGGGATCGGCGCAGCGGTGGCGTAGATGCGCTCGGCAATAATCCGGGCCCGCTCGACGGTGGAGCCCTTGCCCGAACGACCGAACGCCTCGATCCAGTCCTGATTTCGCAGCTCAAAGATGCGCTCGTGGGCAAGATCCATCATCCGCTCGCTGAGCCGGTTGGCGAGATCGTCGAAGAGCGCCTGCTTCTCGTCGTCACTCGGCTCCCCGGCAGTCCAGTCGAGCGGTGCCTGGATCATGAGCCACGCCTGATCCTGGAGCCATGCCTGTAGGTCGGCGACGGGGTGATAGTCCCGGTACTCGTCCTCCCCCATCACAGCGAAGCGGCGGCTGAGGGCCTTGATAGTCGCCCAGTGGGCCTTCTGGACCTCGAGAGAGGTGGTACGGCCGAGGACCGCTGACCAGAAGCCATGGAAACCCTCGACGGCGTCGCGGACCGCGACCACAAGATTGGTCCGGTCGTAGATGGGTCGCGTGTCGGCGAGGGTGGGCCGCTCGCCGCTGGAGAGGAGTCCAGCGAGGAGGCGTCGGAACTCGGCCGCCGACAGGTCGGTGTCGGGGTCAAGCTTCCGGTGGCAGTCGGCGAGAAAGAACGCGGCGTCCCGGACGCGGGCCCGCAGAGGTCGCTCGGCGAAGATGCCTTGGTCCTTGCCAATCGTGGCGAGGACTGAGTCGCAGGAGTTGACGACGTGCATCGCCCGGTCGAAGGGCGTAGGGAGGTTGTCCCCCGAGACAGCGTCGAAGTGGGTGAAGCAGATATAGAGCTTGGCGCCGTGCCCGGTCCGAGCCATGGCGCGCAACATCGCAGCTGGCGCCGCCTGCATGGGCTGCTCCGCATTGTCAACGAGTGCGACGGCGTCAACCTCGGCGATGAGGCGGGTCAGCTTGGTCGAGATGCTGGTTGAGGAGTCAGCGGTGTGACCAAGGCCTTCGGTGTCGAGGATCACGAGCTTCGGGTCAGTCGTCTCGGACCATGTGGGCGCGAAGGGTCCTCGAACGCGTACGCCGTCGACGAGGGGGGTTAGGAGACGTCCAAAGCCGAGCTTCGAGTTGCTCGTGAATCGCCGCAGGTGGCGGATGAAGGGGGCGCGGTCGCTGGTGGTCCAGGTCCACGACGTCGGCCAGCCCTGCTGGTTTCGGCGTAGTTCGCCGGTGTCTCCAATGAGGTCGAATCGGCGCCGGATCTCGTCCACGAGTGAGTCGATGAGCTCGTGCACCTGCTCATCGTCTCGGAGTCGTTCATCCAGTGCCTCCTCGAGGAGTTCAGCCAGGACTCGCTGGTCCTCCTCACTCGATGGAGCGAGGTCCTCCTCGATCTCGGTGGCTTCCGAAGCGGCTAGCTCGTGCACACGATCGACCATGCGCTCGATCAGGGCGTTGGTGTCGTCGAGCGCGATCTCGCCGAGTTCCGGCATCGCCTTGTCCGACTTCGACTGGCCCGCACCGAACGAGGTCGCAGCAAGGATCGAGGACGGCTCGCTCGACGCCCCGATCTCGGTCGGTCCGTCGCCGAGCACGTAGTTGAACCGAAATCGCTCATCGCGGTGGCGTAGCAGCGCCCGCCGAACCTCGGCACGCGGTTCGCTCCGGTACGCCGCGAGGACTGCCTGAAGCACGCAGTCCTCAAGGTGCTGGTTGATCTCGTCGAGCGGGAAGAAGGTGATCACGGCCGAGTACTCATCACCGCCAAGGATGAACTCGGTGTCGGCGATGGTGGTCCGGCCGGTCGCCGTCGTCGGGAAGCGCTCTTCATCGGGGTCGGTGCCGATGAGCTGGCGAAGAACGGTGGTCTTTCCAGCGCCGGTCGTGCCGACGAGCAGGACGCTGCGATATCCATCGTCCCGCCCGGGGAGCGGCACCAGGGACTCCCGAATGGCCCTCGAGTCGCCCCTCGCTGGGTCCAGGCCTGCGTAGAAGACCTCGACTGCCCGCTCTCGAAATCTGCCGGTGGCCGTGGCCTTCGCCCCCAACGACCACCAGCGCTCGTCGCCGAGCATCTCGTTGATGTCGGCGACGATGGCGTCGGCGGTGGCGTCGTCCTGAGTTCCGAGGCCGTACCGGACCCGCTTGCCGGGCTTTCCCGTGTCCGGGTTGGCCAGCGCCGGGTGGCGGAAGATTACGGACCAACCCGCTCGATTTTGGCTCTTCGTCTTGCTCGCCGCGTACTTGCCCATGACCCTCGCTCCGTTGTTCCGGTGTTGTACCGACCAGGAGTATGGGCTTCGATGCGGCGCCCGTCAAGCAGAACGGTACAACGTGTGTACAACGTCCGCCTGATTGACCTGCGCCAGCTACGTCGGTGCTTCGAACCGGGCTGAGGCTGCCGACAACACGTCACGTACCACCGGTGGCAGTTCAACGTGGTCGGACTCTTGCAGGGCCCGGGCGATGTCCTGACGCTCAGATGGGCCGTTTGCGTAGGACACGTCGGATTGGATCTGTGCCTTCAGTTCCTCGAACCGAGCGTGGCCGGCGTCATCGAGATCAACAACCAGCGGGGCCAGGAAGCGGACCGCGAGGGCGTCGGAGCGCAGGAATCCGTCCTCGGTGAGTAGGAGTCCTTCCGCGACTCCGACCCGATAGGGAAGGGGCCAGTTCGGATCTCGTGCTGCGGCGGCTTCGACGCCCTCCTCTCGCACGGTGAACGTTCCAGTCGCTGCCCTGCGGCCCACGGCGACACCGATTGCGTGTTGCTCGTCGGCAGAGCACTCGCGCAGATTGACCGCGAGCAAGCGATCTCGGAGGTCGTGCTTGTAGAAGGACCTACGACGAAGGTCATCGATCAGCTCCGAGTAGCGCCCGTCCTTCACCGCAGCAAGACGCCGGAGGGCCCAACGGCACCATGTGATCGCCGCGTCCATCGCCACATCCGCGTGCTCGTCGAGAGTCGCCTTGCGCGTCGCCGAGCCATGGCCGGTCCCGAGAGCGTTTCGCAGTTCCGCCAGCTCGCAGACTGCATGCTTGACCTGCTTGATGATCCTCGCAGTCGGGAGGTCCGAAGCAAACTCTTCGTGGTCGGGGCGCTCGAGAACCCCGTGCGCCGCCTCGACCAGACTTCGTAGGTCCACACGGTTACCCACCGAGATCCCTCCGTGATCCACTGCGAAACGAGCGACGGACTCCACCAACTCCTTCGCACTACCGACCACGAGTGGCCAGTCCTGTGCCGCGCGAGCCCTGTCGATCCGGTCGAGGTGTTCTGAGACGACCACCCACTCCTGGTCGGTCAGCGAAGTACCCCGTCGAAGTTCGAACACGGCTCCAGCGTCGCACAGCGCCCGCCGTCGGCCCGCTGCCGCCGCGCCCAGGGAGCTGTGGCAGTAGTTGCACAAGCAAGGGTAGAGATCCGGTAGAGACCGAAGCCCCAGACGCGATCGAACCCCCTGCTGAGCAGGGGGTTCGTGGTGGGCGAGGGGGGACTTGAACCCCCACGTCCTTTCGGACACTGGCACCTGAAGCCAGCGCGTCTGCCTATTCCGCCACTCGCCCGAGTGGAGGTGCCGAGCGTAGCGCCTGCGGTGGCGAGGCCCCCAAGCCGTACGGCCCGGTCGCTAGCGTCTCGACATCGTGGTCGACCCACCTCCTGCCGACGGTGCGCTGATCCGGGTCTGGATCATCGGCGCGCCGGGGTCGCTCGACCTCTCGAGCCTGGTGCTCGCCGACGCCGGCCCGACCGAGGCGGCCGGGTTCGACGTCACCTCCGACGACGACGACCGCGACCTCTGGCGCCGCCTCGTCGAGGTCCGGCCCCACGTGATCCTCACCTTCGGTCGCGTCGAGCGCCACGTGGAGCTCGCCGCCGCGCCGCTCTCGGTGCGGCGCCGCTGGATCCACGCCGAGGACGACGCCCCCTCCTCGGAGCTGGCCGCCCGGGTGCTGCACGCCTTCGTCACCGAGGCCACCACCGACCGGTTCCCCCGGTCGCCGCTCGTCAGCGTGTTCACCTGCACCTACCGCGCCGGGCGCGCGGTGCGGACCGCCTACGACTCCCTCGTGGCGCAGACCCACCGGGACTGGGAGTGGGTGGTGTACGACGACTCCGACGACGACGGGGAGACCTTCGGGCACCTCGCCGCGATGGCGGCCGCCGACCCTCGGGTCCAGCCGTTCCGGGGCGTGGGCAACGACGGCTCGATCGGGGCGGTGAAGCGGCGCGCCTGCGGCCTCTGCCGCGGCCCGCTGGTGGTCGAGCTCGACCACGACGACCGCCTCCTGCCCCGCTGCCTCGAGCTCGTCGTGGCGGCCGCACAGGCGCACCCCGACGCCGGCTTCTTCTACTCCGACGGCGCCGAGGTGCTGGGCGACGGCTCGCCGGTGGGCTACCCGGAGGGGTGGGCCTTCGGGTTCGGCGCCTACCGCACCGAGGAGGTCGAGGGCCGACCGCTGCTCGTGCAGTGCTACCCGCCGGTGAACGCCAAGACGATCCGCCACATCACGGGGGCGCCCAACCACGTCCGGGCCTGGCGGGCCGACGCCTACCAGCGCTGCGGCGGCCACCGCGACGACCTGATGGTGGCCGACGACTTCGACCTGTGCCTGCGGATGTTCCTCACCACCCGCATGGTCCACATCCCCGTGTGCTGCTACGTCCAGGTCCACCGAGACGGCGTGAACGCCCAACGCCGCCGCAACCGCGAGATCCAGCGCCTCACCCGGGCCCTGCTCGAGCGCTACCACGTCGAGCTCCACGAGCGCTTCGTGGAGCTGGGCGTCGACGACTTCATCTGGACCGACGGCGGCGCCCTCGACTGGGCGCGGGAGGGCCCACCCGGCGGGGCACCGGCGAACCTGGTGCTCGCCCTGCCCTGACGGCCGAGGCTGGTGTGGCCGGCCGCTCAGCCCGTGTAGGTGGGATCGCCGTCGGCTGGCTGGGCGGGTTCGGCCTCGACCGCGCCCACGATCGGTGCGCAGTCCTCCGATCCGGAGAGCACGGCCTCGAACGGCTGGGCGAAGGCGACCTCGGCGGCGCCCACGACCTGCGGGGCGGGCGCGGGGGCCGCTGGGGTCACCAGTCCCTGCACGCCCTGCACGCCCTGCGGCCCCTGGATCCCGGTGGGGCCCTGCGGTCCGGTGGCACCGGTGGGACCGGTGGGCCCCGGGAGCGCGCCCTGCGGCCCGGTCGGGCCCGTGGCGCCGATCGGCCCCTGCGGGCCCTGGATGCCGGTGGGACCGGTGGAACCGACGCTGCCGCCCGGACCCGTGGGGCCGGTCGCGCCGACGGGGCCGGTGAGGCCGGTCGGTCCGGTGGGCGAGCCACCGCCGGCCCCGAGCTCTCCCGCCGGGCCGGTGGGGCCGGTCGCTCCGGTCGCTCCTGGAGGGCCGGGCGGCAGGAGCAGCACGTCGGTGATGGCGGCGATCGTGACGCCACCGGGCGCGCTGAGGCCCTGGACGCCTTGCGGGCCCTGCGGGCCCTGCACCCCGGTCGGACCCGTCGGGCCCGGCGCGCTCGGGCCGGTGGGACCGGTCGGGCCGGTCGCGCCCAGCGGCCCCGTCGTGCCGGCCGCTCCGGTCGCGCCCGTGGGGCCGCCGACCCCCGCCGGGCCCGTCGGGCCGGTGCCGCCCGCAGCACCGGTCGAGCCGGTGGGCCCGGTGGGACCGTCGTCGCCGCCGAGGCCGGACAGGCCGGTGGGGCCGGTCGGACCGACGGGACCGGGCGCTCCGGTGGGCCCAGGAGCGGCGCCGGGCACGTAGGCCGCGGCCACCGCGGCGACGCCACCGCCGCGGAGGGGGACGAGCGCCGGCGGGCCGGTGGGGCCGGTCGGGCCGACGCCGCCCTCGGGGCCGGTGGCGCCGGTCGACCCGGTGGCCCCGGTGGGGCCCACCACACCGGTGGGCCCGGTCGGGCCGTCGGGCCCGCCGAACCCGGTCGGACCGGTGGGGCCGGTCCCGCCGTCGGCCCCCGCATCCCCGGTGGGTCCCGTCGGCCCGGTGGGCCCGACCGGGCCCGGGTCGCCGACCGGCGGGGCGGGCGTGGTGAGGCGACCGGTCAGGCAGGCGCCGTCGGCCTCCGCGGTGCGCACGTCGACCACGAACTGGTTGGCGTTGTCCTCCGTGGCGCCACCGAAGGACGGTGCGGTGGCGAACGAGCCGTCCGGCGAGGTGGTGGCCACCGCCCGCCGCTGCGCGGCTGCGCCACCGGGCGGCATCGGTTCGCCGTTGAGCAGCGCGGTGACGACCACCTCGACGGCCACGCCACCACCCAGGTTGGTCGTGCCCTCGACCGCCGCCACGCCCGTCACGAAGTCGAAGGTGGCGGAGACCGTGCCGCTCAGCGAGCTGGCGTGGGAGCTGGTGCGCAGGATGCCGCCGAGCCCGGTGGGGGTCAGGCGGCCCAGTACCACCAGCGCGCCCGCACCCGCCAGGCCCTGCAGCACCTGTCGGCGGCCCAGCCCCTGCGGTGCTCGCCCTGCGTCCTCGCCCACCTCGGTCATGGTGCCCCGCTCTCCGCCGTGCTCGCTGGTCCCGGCGACAGTACCGGGCCGGTACCGTCCGGGGGTGCTGGACGGTCAGACGGTGGCGCTGTGCATGATCGTGCGCGACGAGGCTGCCGTGCTCGAGCGCTGCCTGGCGTCGGTCGATGACCTCGTCGACCGGTGGGTGATCTGCGACACCGGCTCCGTCGATGGCACCCCCGAGCTGCTCGGCGAGCTCCTCGGGGACCGGCCGGGCACCCTCCACCAACACCGGTGGGTGGACTTCGGTCACAACCGCACCCGGCTGATGGAGGCGGCGGCCGGGGCAGCCGACCTGCTGCTGCTCCTCGACGCCGACATGACCCTCGAAGTCGTCGATCCCGCCTCGCCGATCGACCGCTCGGTCGACGCCTGGCTGCTCCGGCACCACGGCGACCTCGACTACGCGGTGCCCCGCCTCGTGCGGGGCGACCGGGCCTGGCGCTTCCACGGTGCGACCCACGAGCACCTGGCCCTCGACCAGCCGATCCGGCAACGAGAGCTCCCGAGCCTCGTCGTGCACCACCACGCCGACGGCGGCAGCCGCAGCGACAAGTTCGAGCGCGACCTCGCCCTGCTGGAACGTGCGGTCCGCGACGACCCCGCCGACGCCCGCTCGTGGTTCTACCTGGCCCAGACGCTGCGCGACCTGGGCCGGCGCGACGACGCCGTCGCGGCCTACCGGCGGCGGGTCGAGCTGGGTGGGTGGGCCGAGGAGATCGCCTACGCCCTCCTCCAGGTGGGGCTCCTCACGGCCGCCGAGGACCCGGCCGGCGCGGCGGAGGCCCTCCACGCCTCCTGGGAGGTGCGGCCTTCTCGGTCCGAGCCGCTGCACGCCCTGGCCCGGCTGCACCGCAACCACCAGCGCCCGCGCAGCGCCCGCCTCTTCGCCGACGCGGGCCTCGCCCTGCCGCCCAGCACCGACCTGCTGTTCGTGCACCGCGACGTGGAGCGGTGGGGGCTGCGCTTCGAGCGGTCGATCGCCGCCTACTGGACGGGCGAGGTGGAGACGGCGCTGCTCGACACCGAGGCCGTGCTCGCCGAGCCCGACCTCCCGGACGACGTGCGCCGCCACGCGGAGCAGAACCGCCAGCACTGCCTCGATCGCCTGGCCGACCACGAGCGCCCACAGCGACCGCCCCTGCCGCTGCTGGGGCAGCTGGCCCCCGGAACCCGCGTCGCCCGCATCGACGTGCCGCTCGATCCGCCGTGGCCCGTCTGCAACCCCACGCTCGCGGCCGACCCCGAGGGCGGCTTCCGGGGGGCGGTGCGCCTCGTGAGCTACCGCCTCGACGACCAGGGCGAGTACCGCTCGGTCGATGGCCACCCCACCATCCGCACCGCCAACGTCGTGGTGCGCCTCGACGACGACCTCCGCCCCGTCGCCACGCAGCTCCTCCGCGACCTCGCCGCCGAAGCGCCCGCCGACCCCGACGCGGTGGTGCTCGGCCACGAGGACCTCCGGCTGGTGCACCACGACGGCCGGTGGTGGGGCCTGGCGACGGTGCGCGACCGGTCGCCCGACCACCGCTGCCAGGTGGCGCTGGTCGAGGTGGCGAGCGACCGCCTCGATCGCTCGCGCGTGCTGGAGGGTCCCGAGGACGACCGCCACCAGAAGAACTGGATGCCCTTCGTGCGCGACGGGCGGCTCCTGGCGGTGCACACCTGCGGTGGTCCCGACACGGTCGTGGTCGCGATCGATCCGAGCGAGGCGAGCGTCGAGGTGGTGGCCCGCCATCGGGTCCACCCGCTCCTGGGCCCCTGGCGCGGGGGCAGCCCCCTCGTCGACGATCCCGAGTCGGGCGGGTTCCTGGCGGTGGTCCACGACGTCGTGTGGGTCGATGGGCAGCGGATCTACCGCCACCGGCTCGTTGCCTTCGACGACGACGTGCGGCCGGTGGCCGCCACGCCGTGGTGGTCCTTCGAGGGCGACGACGTCGAGTTCGCGGCGGGGCTGGCCCGGCGGGGCTCGGATCTCGTGGTGTCCTACGGCCTCCACGACCGCGCGGCGGCGCTGGCCGTGATCCCGGCGGCCGAGCTGCGGTCCCATCTCGAGCCGATCCCGCCGCCAGCCCCCGAGATGACCGCCACCGCCCGGTAGCCTCGGCGGCGATGGGTATCCGAGGGTTCGAACGGCGCTTGGAGCGCATGGTCGAGGGGGCCTTCGCCCGTGCCTTCAAGAGCGGCATCCGCCCGATCGAGCTGGGCCGGCGCCTGATCCGCGAGATGGACGACCACCGCTCGGTCGGCGTCCGGGGCGGCACCGTGGTGCCCAACGAGTTCACCGTCCACCTCTCCCCCGCCGACCTCGAGCAGTTCGAGGGGGTCCAGGACAGCCTGGCCCGCGAGCTGGCCGACGCCGCCCGCGAGCACGCCCGTGACGAGGGCTACGCCTTCATGGGGCCCGTCGAGGTGCTCCTGGTGGTCGACGAGCGCCTGCGCACCGGGGCGTTCCAGATCATCGGGCGCATGGCCGAGGGCGAGGGCGGCGCCGGGGCCGGGTCGATCGTGCTGCCGTCGGGCGACCGCTTCTCGCTCACGGAGTCGATCATCACCATCGGCCGCCACCCCGACTCCAACCTCGTGCTGGCCGACCCCAACGTGAGCCGCAACCACGCCGAGATCCGGCCCCAGGGCGACCGCTTCGCGGTGGTCGACCTCGGCTCCACCAACGGCACCAAGGTCAACGGCGTGCGGGTCAGCACCCAGCTGCTCGACGACGGCGACGAGGTGTCGTTCGGCAACACCAAGATGCGGTTCGAGGCCTCGTAGCCCCATGCCCGACCAGCTGCTCAACCTCCTCAAGATCTTCCTGCTGCTGCTCCTCTACCTCTTCTTCCTGCGGGTGCTGCGCGCCGTGTGGGCCGAGGTGAACCCGCCCAAGCAGGTCGAAGGGCCCGCGAAGCCGAAGCGGGAGCGCGCCGCCAAGCGACCCGCCAAGGGTCGCCACGCCCCGCCCGTGCTGCGGCTGGTGGCGCCCCCCGAGCTGAAGGGCCGAGCCTTCCCCCTCGGCGAGGAGATCACCGTCGGCCGGGCCGCAGGGTGCCAGGTCACCATCGACGACACGTACGCGTCCCAGCTGCACGCCCGCGTGTTCCAGCGCGAGGGCCAGGTGTACGTGGAGGACCTCGGCTCCACCAACGGCACCTACCTCAACCGCCGCAAGGTCACCGGGCCGATGGTGGTGCAGCGCGGCGACAAGCTGCAGATCGGCAACACCGTGCTGGAGCTGAGCTCGTGAGCCAGGTGGTGCTGCGGGCCGGTGGCAGCACCGACGTCGGCCGCCTGCGCACGATCAACCAGGACAGCTTCGTGCTGCTGCCCGACCGCAACCTCTGGGTGGTGGCCGACGGCATGGGCGGCCACCAGGGCGGCGAAGTGGCGTCGCAGCTGGCCGTCGAGACCCTCCAGGTGGCCTACCAGGACCCGTCGGCCGAGGCCCTCCTCGACGCCATCGCGGTGGCCAACCACCGCATCCGCAACGCCGGCGAGGCCGACCCCGACCTGCGCGGGATGGGCACCACCGTGGTGGCGGCCGCCCTGGTGCCGGAGGAGCGCGACCCCGACCTGCCCGACGACGTCGACGACGCCCCCCGCTTCCACCTCCTGGTGGCCAACGTCGGCGACAGCCGCGGCTACCTCTTCCGCGACAGCGAGCTCACCCAGCTCACCGAGGACCACAGCGTGGTGGCCGACCTCGTCCGCGAGGGCCGCATCACCGCCGCCGAGGCCGAGGTCCACCCGCAGCGCAACATCGTCACCCGGGTGCTGGGCATCTACGAGACGGTCGACGTCGACCTGTGGCCGGTCGACCCCGTGGCCGGCGACCGCTACCTGCTGTGCTCCGACGGCCTCTTCAACGAGGTCGGGGCCGACCAGATCGGTGCCGTCCTGCGCCGCCTCGACGACCCCCAGGAGGTCAGCGACGAGCTCGTGCGCCTGGCCAACGAGGGCGGCGGCAAGGACAACATCACCGTCGTGGTCCTCGACGTCGTCGACGACGGCGGCGTGGCCGAGGCCGCCTCGAGCGCCCTCGCGGGCAGCGCCAGCGCCCTGAGCTCCGGGCGCAGCGAGCCCACCGACGACCCCGCCGGCTTCAGCACCGCGCTGGCCGAGGGCGGGCGCGACGGCCTCTCCGACGACGAGCTGCAGTCGATGCTCACCGAGGCGCCCACCATCCGGAAGGACCGCCGGGCCGAGCGGCGTGCCGAGCGGCGGGCCAACCGACGGTCGCGCACCCGCTTCACCTGGCGGGTGGCGCTGTTCCTCGTGGTGCTGGTGGCCGTGGTGGGCGGTGCCTTCGCCACCATCCAGTGGTACGGCACCAGCACGTACTTCGTGGCCTTCGACGGCGACGAGGTGGCCATCTTCCAGGGGCGCCCCGGCGGCCTGCTGTGGATCGAGCCCGAGCTCACCACCGCCACCGGCATCGATCGCGCCGACGTCCCGGCTCGCGCCCTTCCCCGCCTCGAGGACGGCGTGGAGCAGCCGTCGCTGCGTCGGGCCGAGACCTACGTCGCCAACCTCGAGCGCGACATCGAGGATGCGGCCCCGCCCCCCACCACCTCCACGACGAGCACTACCTCCACCTCCACCACGACCACCACGGCGGGCGCAGGGGCGACTCCCTAGTGCTGCGGGCGGTCCGCCGGAACACGGAGCTCGGGCTCATCGTGCTCGGCACGCTGGTCACCGTCGGGGCCTACCTGCTGGCGTCGCTGGCGCGCGACGCCACCATCCCGGCCAACATCGGGCCGTTCCTCGGCATCGTGCTCGGCCTGCAGCTGGCCGCCCACCTCGCCATCCGCCGCCTCGCCCCGGCCGCCGACGGCACGCTGCTGCCCATCGCCGGCCTGCTGAACGGCCTCGGCTACGTGTTCATCGTGCGCCTCGACGAGGCCCGCTCGGTCCCGAAGGGCCTGGCCGGCCTGCAGTCCGGCTGGATCGCCGTGGGCATCGGCGCGTTCATCGCCACGCTGATGGTGGTGCGGCGGGTCCGCGACCTCGAGCGCTACCGCTGGACGCTCGGCTTCGGCGGCCTCCTGCTGCTGCTCCTGCCCCTCATGCCCGTGGTGGGCCGGGAGTACTTCGGCGCCCGGATCTGGGTGAAGATCGGCCCCGTCAACTTCCAGCCCGGCGAGTTCGCCAAGATCCTCCTGGCCCTGTTCTTCGCCTCCTACCTCGTCGAGAAGCGCGAGCTGCTGGCGGTCAGCAGCCGCCGCCTCGGGCCGATCCCGCTCCCCGACATCAAGCACCTCGGGCCCGTGCTCCTCGCCTGGGGCGTGTCGCTGCTGGTGATGGTGTCGCAGAAGGACCTGGGCAGCTCGCTCCTGTTCTTCGCCCTCTTCGTGGCGCTGCTGTGGGTGTCGACGGAGCGGGCCACCTACCTGGTGGTGGGCCTGCTGCTGTTCGCCGGCGGCGCCTTCTTCGCCCACAGCCAGTTCGACCACGTGCAGCAGCGCGTCGACATCTGGCTCGACCCCTGGCAGGACCCGAAGGGCGACGGCTTCCAGATCGTGGAGGCGCAGTTCGCCTTCTCGGCCGGCGGCGTCACCGGCACCGGGATCAACCTGGGGAGCCCGCAGCGGATCCCGCTGGCCGAGACCGACTTCATCTTCGCCGCCATCGGTGAGGAGCTCGGGCTGCTGGGGGCCAGCGGCGTCCTGCTGGCCTACCTGCTCCTGGTGGGGGCCGGGCTGCGGGTGGCGATCCGCTCGGAGGTGCCCTTCGAGCGGCTGCTGGCCACCGGCCTCACGGTGCTGATCGGCGTGCAGTCCTTCATCATCATGGCGGGGGTCATGCGCGTGCTGCCGCTCACCGGCATCACGCTCCCGTTCGTGTCCTACGGCGGCAGCTCGCTCATCGCCAACTACGTGCTGCTGGCGCTGCTGGTGCGCATCTCCAACGACTCCGCCCGCCGCAACGAGGAGCGAGCCGCCGCATGACCCGTCAGATCCGCCTCGTGGGCGTGGGCCTCATGGTGTGCTTCTCGATCCTGTTCGTGCAGCTCAACCGGCTCACCGTGTTCCAGGCCAGCCAGCTCAACGACAACCCCGTCAACACCCGGGCCATCCTCCGCGACTTCACCCAGCCCCGCGGCACCGTCAGCACCGCCGACGGCGTGGTCCTGGCCCGCTCGGTCCCCTCCGACGACCGCTTCGAGCTGCAGCGCGAGTACCCCGAGGGGGCCCTGTTCGCCCACATCACCGGGTTCTTCAGCTTCACGCTCGGGAGCTCCGGGGTGGAGCGCACCTACAACGACGAGCTGGCCGGCCGGACCCTCGACCTCTCGTTCCAGGACCTGGGCGACCTCTTCGTCGACCGCGAGCGAACCGGCGACCTCACGCTCTCGATCCGGGCCGACCTCCAGCGGATCGCGGCGGAGCAGCTCGGCCAGCAGGAGGGCTCGGTGGTGGCCATCGACCCCCGCAACGGCGAGATCCTCGCCATGGTGTCGTTCCCGTCCTACGACCCCAACCTCCTCGCCGACCACGACACCGAGGCGGCCGCCGTGGCGGCCACGCTCCTCGACGCCAACGAGGACAAGCCCCGCCTGTCGCGGGCCTACCAGGACCGCTTCTTCCCCGGGTCCACCTTCAAGGTGGTCACCGCGGCGGCGGGCCTGGGCAGCGGCGCCGTGACGACCGAGCAGCCCAGCTACCCGGTGAGCTCCGGCTACACCGCTCCGGGCACCACCCGGCCGCTGCGGAACTTCGGAGGGGCCTCCTGCGGCGGCACCCTCTTCCCCATCCTGCGCCAGTCCTGCAACACCGCCTTCGCCCAGATGGGCGTGGAGACCGGCCCCGAGGCGATGATCGCCACCGCCGAGGCGTTCGGGTTCAACGACGACGTGCCGATCGACCTCACCGCCCCCGCCCGCTCGAACTTCCCGACCGACTTCGAGCGGAACCTGCCGGCGCTGGCCCAGTCGTCGATCGGGCAGAACGACGTCTCTGCCACCCCGCTGCAGATGGCCATGGTGGCCGGCGCCATCGCCAACGAGCGGGGTGAGGTCATGGTGCCGCACGTCCTGCGCGACGTGCGCGACCCCGACGGCAACGTCGTCGACACCTACGAGCCCGACGTGTGGCACCAGGCCATCGACGCCGGCACCGCGGCCACCCTCCGGGAGGCCATGGTCGGCGTCGTGGAGTCGGGCACCGCCACCCGGCTGGCCGTCGAGGGCTTCACCGTCGGCGGCAAGACCGGGACCGCCCAGCTCGGCACCGACCCGGCCCGCTCCCACGCCTGGATCATCGGCTTCGGTGGTCCCCCCGGTGAGCCGGCGAGCATCGCGGTGGCCGTCATCGTGGAGGGCCAGCCCGGCGCCAGCGAGCAGACCGGCGGCCGGGTGGCCGCCCCCATCGCCCAGGCGATCATCGCCGCCTACCTCGGCACCTGAGCCTCCGTGCGCCCGTGGCCCATCGGGTCAGCGGAGCGTCAGTAGGCTGCGCAGCGCATGTCGGACCCCGGACCCACCGTCTTCAACGGCCGCTACGAGCTGCACCGGCGCCTCGGCCGGGGCGGCATGGCGGAGGTGTTCCTGGCCCGGGACCAGCTGCTCGACCGGCCCGTCGCGGTGAAGGTGCTGTTCCCCGAGTTCGCCACCGACCCGTCGTTCGTGGAGCGGTTCCGCCGCGAGGCCACGGCGGCGGCCAACCTCAACCACCCCAACATCGTGGGCGTCTACGACTGGGGCGAGGCCGACAACACGTACTTCATCGTCATGGAGTACGTCGACGGGCGCACCCTCTCGGAGATCCTGAAGGCCGAGGGCCCGCTCCACCCCGACCGCGTGGCCGACATCGGCTCCGACGTCGCCGCCGCCCTCGGCTTCGCCCACCGCAACGGCGTGGTCCACCGCGACGTCAAGCCCGGCAACGTGCTGGTGACCGCCTCCGGGCAGGTGAAGGTGGCCGACTTCGGCATCGCCCGGGCCATGACCGCCGACGCCGACGACGACCTCACCCAGGTCGGCACGGTGATGGGCACCGCCACCTACTTCTCCCCGGAGCAGGCCCGCGGCGAGTCCGTCGACCCCCGCTCCGACCTCTACTCCCTCGGCTGCGTCCTCTACGAGCTGGTGGTGGGCCGCCCGCCCTTCGCCGGCGACTCGCCCGTGGCCATCGCCTACAAGCACGTGCAGGAGTCGCCGGTGCCGCCCCGGCACCACGACATCGAGCTGCCGGCCGCCATCGAGGCGATCATCCTCAAGTGCCTGGCCAAGAACCCGGCCAACCGGTACCCGTCGGCCGAAGACCTGCGGGCCGACCTGCGCCGCTTCCGCGAGGGCAACCGCATCCTGGCCGAGCCGGTGATGGCGCCGCCGGTCGACCCCGGCGCCACCGGCGTGGTGGCCGCCACCACCGCGGTCCCCACCACCGCCGCCGGGGCTGCTGCGGCCGCCGCCTACTACGACGACGAGGACGACGAGCCCGACGACGGCAAGCGCTCCGGCCTGTTCATCGCGGCGCTGGTGGTGCTGCTGGCGCTGCTGGCCGGGATGCTGTTCCTGCTCGCCCAGGCCCTCGGGGTGGGCGAGGACGACGGCCCCGACGTCGTGCAGGTCGAGGTGCCCAACGTGATCGGTCGACCCGTCGCCGAGGCGCAGACGGTCCTGGAGAACCTCGACTTCGAGGTGGAGATCGTCACCGAGGAGAACGACGACCAGCCCGAGGGCAACGTCTTCGACCAGGACCCGGCCCGCGGCGCCCGCGTCGACGAGGGCTCCACCGTGACGCTCAGCGTGAGCGCCGGCGCCCAGGCCGTCCCCGTGCCCGACGTGATCGGCTCCCAGGTGGAGCAGGCCCGGCTGCTGCTGACCTCGCAGGAGTTCACCGTGCGGGTCGAGGAGGTCAACGACGAGGAGGCGCCGGTCGGCGAGGTCGTCGACCAGCAGCCCGGCCCGGGGCAGGATGCGCCGCGCGGCTCCGAGGTCGTCCTCGTGGTGTCGATCGGACCGGCCGACCGGCCCGTCCCCGACGTCGTGGGCCGCACGATCGCCGAGGCGTCGAACCTGCTGGGGCAGGCCGGCTTCAGCGTCAACCAGACCTCCGAGCCCTCGAGCACGGTCGACGAGGGGCTGGTCATCCGCACGGATCCGGCGCCGGGCACGCCGGCTCCCCGCGACAGCGCCGTCACCGTGGTGGTGTCGAGCGGACCGGCCGAGGCGGTCGTGCCGTCGGTGGTCGGCCTCACCGAGGCCAACGCCATCAACACCCTCTCCAGTGCCGGGTTCAGCCCGGTCGTGCAGGAGCAGGACACCGTCGTGCCCGGGGAGAACGGCCGGGTGATCACCCAGGATCCCGGCGCCAACGCCACCGCCCTGGCCGGCTCGCAGGTGACCATCGTGGTCGGCCGCTTCGTGGAGCCGCCCGTGGTCGACGGCGGCGCTGACGGCGGCTGAGCCCGCTGGCAGCGTCAGGCGCGGACGGCCTGGCCCAGGAAGTTGCGCAGCAGGTCGTGGCCGGCTGCGGTGAGGATCGACTCGGGGTGGAACTGCACGCCCTCGACCGCCAGCTCCTTGTGCCGCAGGCCCATCACGATGCCGTCGTCGGTCTCGGCGGTGATCTCGAGGCAGTCGGGCACCGAGGCCCGCTCGACGATCAGCGAGTGGTAGCGGGTGGCCTCCAGCGGCTGGGGGAGGCCGGCGAACACGCCCGAGCCCGTGTGGCGGATGAGCGAGGTCTTGCCGTGCATGACCTGGGGCGCCCGCACCACCGTGCCGCCGTAGACCTGGCCGATGCACTGGTGGCCGAGGCACACGCCCAGCACCGGCACCCGCCCGGCGAAGGTGGTGATGACCTCGTTCGACACGCCGGCGTCGTCGGGCGTGCCCGGGCCGGGTGACACCAGGACGGCATCGGGCTCGAGGGCCACGAGCTGCTCCACGGTGAGGTCGTCGTGGCGGTGCACCAGCGGCTCCGCCCCCAGCTCCCCCAGGTACTGCACGAGGTTGTAGACGAAGCTGTCGTAGTTGTCGATCACCAGCACGCGGGGAGCCACGGCGCCGACGGTACCTCCCGCTGCCGGTGGCGCCGCCAGCCGGTTGACCTCGTGGTTGTCTCAATGTATCAATGCATTGTGACAATGTTGGCGACACGATGAGCGGGGCCACGATCGCCGCGCAGGCGGGGTTCACGCTCCTGTTCGCGATGGCGCTGGTGGGGTGGTTCACCCGCCGGGCGCACGACCCCAAGGAGGTCGACGCCTGGGCCCGCTCGCACGGGCTGCCGATCACCGCCGTCAACCAGGCCACCATCACCTACTACGTGCGCCTCACCATCACCCTGCGCGTGATCGGCGCGGTCGGCGGCTTGGTGCTCGGTGCCCTCTTCGACGACGCCACCGGGCTCGACACCTCCGCCGGCCCGGGCTTCTGGACGTGGATCGCCATCGGGTGGGTGACCGGGTCGTGCTGGGCGGCCTTCCGACTCACCCGCTCCCCCGCCGGCGCCCGACCGGTGGCGTCGCTCACCCCCCGACGGGTGCGCGACTACCTGCCCGACCTGCTGGTGGCAGCCCCCGCCGTCGGCGCCCTCGCCGTGGTGGCCACGGCCACCGTCGGCCTCCTCATCGGTGACCCCGGGCCTCCGACGCCGGGCGGCGTCGCGCCGGGCGTCCCGCTGCGCACCGACGTGCTGCTGGGCGCCGCGGCCAGCGCGATGGCGGTGGCGGCCCTGGCCCTGCTCGCCTGCCGGGCCATCGTGGCCCGACCCCAGCCGGCCCGGCACCCAGAGCTGCTGGCCGCCGACGACGCCATCCGCTCCAGCGCCCTCCACCACCTGACCGCCGGCACCACCGCGGCCCTCCTGCTGGTGGCCAGCCAGCTGGCCTACGGCGTGCTCTACCCCCACCCCCTGCCGCTCGGCCTGCGGGCCGTGGTGCCGGTCGCGCTCGCCGCGCTGGCGCTGGTGGTGTGGGGGTTCACCCGCGCCGCCTGGCGGGTCCGGCGGGCCTCGCCCCAGGCCGCCGCCGCGCGGTGATCATCCGCCTCGACGGCGCCAGCGCCGTGCCCCCCTACGCCCAGCTCCAGGACCAGGTGGCCACCATGATCCGCAGCGGCGTGCTCGCCCCGGGTGCCCGGCTGCCGGCCATCCGCCACCTGGCCGGCGACCTCGGCGTGGCGGCCGGCACGGTCGCTCGGGCCTACCGAGAGCTCGAGGCCGACGGGCTGGTGGAGGCTCGAGGACGGCACGGAACGGTCGTGCGGGCCGTGCCCACGGCGGCCGCCACCGCATCGGCACCCGTCGACGCCGCCGCCCAGGCCTTCGCGCTGGCCGCCCACCACCGGGGCCTCGGCCTCGACGACGCCCTCGACGCCGTCCGGCGCGCCTTCGGCGCCCTCGGCCCCCCAGGAGACCTCCGATGACCGACGACCACGACCTGCTGCCCCCACCCGCGTCCCCGGAGGTCGGCCACCCCGTGCGCTCGTTCGTGGCCGTGCTGCTCCTCGTCGCCGCCGCGCTGCTCGTGCTGCAGTGGAGCGGGGCGCTGTGGCCCCGCCTCCACCCGGGCGGCAGCAGCTCGTCGGCCACCGGTCCCGGAGGCCGCGTGGAGGAGCGCCTCGAGGTCCGCAACGACGGGCCTCTGGCGGTCCGGGTGCTCGCCGTGGACTGGCCCAGCCAGGGCCTGGTCGAACCGGTCGTCGAGCGCATCGACCACCTCGAGCCGGGCGTCGTCGACCTCTCGGCACGCCAGCCGGCGCGCGACTTCGAGATCCCCGCCGGCGGCTCGGTCACGCTCGTCCTGAGCGGCGGGCCCTCGTGCGCCATCGTGGTGAGCCCGCCCCGGCTCCACGTCGACCCACCGGTCGGTCCGGACCGCACGGTCGCCATCTCCGAGGCCGCGCCCAGCCCGCTGCTGTCGGGCCAGCCCTGCTGAGGCCCACGGCGAACCGGGCGTTTCGGACAGTCGTGCCCACGGGCGGCCCGACGGCGCGATGATCTGGCGTGATCGGGGCTCGGGAGGTCGCTGGGGATGCCTGAGGAACGCCAGCTGGGATCGGTGGCGCGCCGCCTCGCCGCGACGCAGCGGGTCCTGGTCGTCGAGGACGAGCACGACATCGCCGACTTCCTCCGGGCCTACTTCCGGGCCTCCGGCTACGACCTCGTCCACGTCGACCCGGACACGCCGCTCGAGGTGCTCGACGCGCTCGACGAGCACGCCCCCGACTGCGTGCTCCTCGACCTCAACCTCCGCGGCTTCAACGGCGCCGAGGCGTACCGGCTGCTGCGGACCGACGAGCGCTACGCGCTGCTGCCCGTGATCGTCGTCAGCGCCCGACCCGACGCCCGCGACCTGCTCGCGGCGGTGGGCGGCGTCGACGCCTTCGTCACCAAGCCGTTCAACGTCAACGCCCTGTCCGACCTGGTGGCCGAGCGCATCGCCGGCGCCGAGCGGCTCCGGGCCGAGGCCGGCAACGACCCGGTGACCGGGCTGCTGGGCCACGACTACGTGGAGGCCCGCCTGCTCGACGAGCTCACGGTGGCCGCGCCCGACCGCTCCGCCGCCTTCGCCCTGGCCCGCCTCCGCTCCCTGGCCGAGATCACCACCAACGTCGGCGCCGACGGGCGCGACTACGTGGCCCGGGAGCTGGTGCGACGGGTGAAGGAGCTGCTGCCCGTGGAGGCCGCCCTCGGCCTCACCCGCAGCAACGAGCTGGCCATCCTCCTGCCCGGCACCGGCACGGCCGAGGCCGCCGCCACGCTGCGCCGCACGCTGGGCGACGTCGGCGAGGTCCGCCTGCCCGGCGGCGCCGAGGTGCCACTGCGCCTGTCGGTCGGCCTCGCCTGCTACCCCGAGCACGCCAGCGATGCCGACGGCCTCTACATGGCCGCCGACGCCGCCCTCGCGGAGGCCATCGAGCGCGAGCAGCCCCTCGCCATCGCCATCTGACCCCGACGTTCCTGCGGCGCTGGACCGTGGTCTTCACGGTCTTCACGGTCCAACGCCGCAAGATCCCGCACTCCCACCCCAACCCGGCGGGGCCGAGGGGGAGGGCGGCGGGTCGGTCAGGGCTCGGGGTGGGGGACGCCGAGGCCGGTGGCGAAGTCGGCGAGGGCCTGGCGGCCGAGGGGGAGGTCGACGCCGAGCTGGTCGGCCAGCTCGAGGGCGAGGGTGAGGTCCTTCTCGCCGAGGTCGCGGGTGTGGCTGAGGACGTCGAACCAGTCGTCGCCGGGCTGGAGCTGGGCGGTGGTGTCGCGCAGCATGATGGCGCCGGGGCCGCCGGTCACCGAGTCGCTGTGGCGCACCACCCGGGCCAGCTTGCGCAGGTCGAGGCCCGCCGCCTCGGCCAGGCGCTGGGCCTCGCTCACGCCGGTGAAGGCGATGAAGTGGAGCAGGTTGCGGGCCAGCTTCGTGCGGGTGCCGGCGCCGGCCGGGCCCATGTGCACGATCACCGACGCCCACCGCTCGAACACCGGCTTGGCCCGCTCGTGGGCGGGGCGCTCGCCGCCCACCATGGCGGCCAGGGTGCCGTCGTGGGCGCCCACGAAGCCGCCGCTCACCGGCACGTCGAGCAGGTCCACCTCGCGCCCGGCCGCCGCCGCCGCCAGCTCCTCGGCCGTCTCGGCACGGATGGTGGAGTGCACGGCGATGATCGTGCCGGGACGGGCGGTCGTGAGCAGGTCGGCCACCACCGAGCGCACCTGCTCGTCGTTCAGCACCATCACCGAGATCACGTCGCAGGCGGCGCCGAGCCCGGCCACGGAGTCGGCCAGCGTGGCGCCCTGGTCGACCACCGCCGCGCAGGCCTCCGGCCGCACGTCGAACACGTGCAGCCCGCCCGGCCAGTCGACCAGCCGCCCCGCCATCGGCGCGCCGATCTGCCCGAGCCCGATGAACCCCACCGCCCCCACGTCCACACCGACCTCGCCCGTCACGCCGCCACCCCCGCCACCGCCGAAGCCTGTGCTCCGCAGTCAGCCGCAGACTGACTCACGCGCACGGGCTGGCTGAGGGCCGGTCGCCACGCCGAACCTGTGCGCCGGAGTCCGCCAGCGGCTGACTGGCGAGCACAGGTTCGGGCGGTGGACCCGGGCGGGGGCACTTGGGAGTCGCGGCTCGGGTCGGTCATGAGCGGATGATCTGGCCGCCGTCGACGTTGAAGATCTGGCCGGTGATCCAGCTGGCGTCGTCGGAGAGGAGGAACAGGCACATGCCGACGAGGTCCTGCGGGGTGCCGCGGCGCTTGAGGCTGAGGCCCTGCACGATGTCGTCGAGGAGCTCCTCGGGGACGGTCGAGCGGGTGGCCTCGGTGTCGATGGGGCCGGGGGCGATGGCGTTCACCCGGATGCTCTGGCCGCCGAGCTCGGCGGCCAGCTGCTGGGTGAGGCCGTTCACGCCCACCTTGGCCAGGCCGTAGAAGCCGGCGTAGAGCCAGGCGGCGGTGGACGACTGGTTCACGATGGCGCCGCCGCCCCGCTTGCGCATGGCTCGGTAGCAGGCTCGGGTGACCACGAGGGCGCCGTCCATGTTCACGGCCATGAAGCGGCGGTAGTAGTCCCAGTCGACGGTGAGGAGCGTGTCGAGCTGCATGCCCCCGTAGATCGCCGCGTTGTTGACCAGCAGGTCGATGCCGCCGAAGCGCTCGACGACCGCTGCCGACATCTCCCCCGCCGACGCGGGGTCGCTCACGTCGGTGCGCACGAACAGGGCCCGGTCGCCCAGGTCCTTGGCCACCACCTCGCCGCGGTCGACGTCCATGTCGGCGATCACCACCGACGCGCCTTCGGCGTGCAGCGCCCGGGCGTAGGCCTCGCCGATGCCGCCGGCCGACCCGGTGACGATGGCGATCTTGTCGTCGAACCTGTTGCTCACGGTGCTCCCTCGTCCCTGTTGCTGCGTCACGCCGGGGTGGCGATGGTCTTGGTCTCGAGGTACTCCTCGAAGCCCTGGACACCGGACTCGCGGCCGATGCCCGACTGCTTGTAGCCGCCGAAGGGCACGTCGCCGCCGTACCAGACGCCGCCGTTCACGCTCATGGTGCCGGTGCGCACCCGCTCGGCGACGGCCCACGCGCGGTCCGCATCGGCGCTGTGCACGGCGCCGGAGAGCCCGTAGGGCGAGTCGTTGGCGATGGCCACCGCGTGCTCGTCGTCGTCGAAGGGGATGGCCACCAGCACCGGCCCGAAGATCTCCTCGCGGGCCACCCGGGCGGTGTTGTCGAGCCCGGTGATGAGGGTGGGCTCGATCCAGAAGCCCTCGTCGCGATCGGCCGGGCGCCCCCCGCCGGTGGCGAAGGCGCCGCCCTCCTCGCCTGCGAGGCGCAGGTACGCCTCGATGCGGTCGCGCTGGCGGGCCGAGATGACCGGGCCGCACACCGTGCCCGGATCCTGCGGGTCGCCGGCGCCCAGCATCGCCATGGTGGCGGCGGTGGCCTCCACGGCCTCGTCGTACTTCGCCCGGGGGACGAGCAGGCGGGTGGTGATGGCGCAGCCCTGGCCGGCGTGGGTGCAGGCGGTGAAGGCGGCCATGCCGCAGGCGCCCGCGAGGTCGGCGTCGTCGAGCACGATGAAGGCGCTCTTGCCCCCCAGCTCGAGGAAGACCCGCTTGAGCGTGTCGGCGGCACCGGCCATCACCTTGCGGCCGGTGGCGGTGGACCCGGTGAAGCTGACCAGGTCGACCCGGGGATCGGTGCTGAGCAGGGCGCCGAGCTGGTGGTCGCTGGAGGTGACGACGTTGAGCACGCCGGGCGGCAGGTCGGTCTCCTCGGCGGCGATCCGCGCCACCGCGCTGGCGCACCACGGGGTGTCGGGCGGCGGCTTCAGCACCACCGTGCACCCCGCCGCCAGGGCCGGGCCGAGCTTGGCCAGGTTGATCTGGTGGGGGAAGTTCCACGGGGTGATGGCGCCGACGACGCCCACCGCCTCGCGCAGCGCCCACCGGTGGCTGGGCACGCCCATCGGCTTGGCGGCGCCGAGGTCGGTCCTCCAGGCGTAGGACTCGGCCAGGTCGGCCACCCACCCGAGGTCGGCGACCGGGGCGTCGAGCTGGGCACCGGTGGTGAGGAAGCGGGGCGCCCCCACCTCGGCGATGGTGAGCTCGCGCAGCTCGTCGCCGTGCGCCTGCAGGGCGTCGCGCAGCTGGCGCAGGCAGCGGGCGCGGAAGGCGTGGTCGCGCGCCCAGCCGGTGGTGTCGAAGGCGGTCCGAGCGGCGCCGATGGCCGCGTCGAGGTCGGCCGGCGTGCCGTCGGCGGCCACGCCCAGCACCTCCTCGGTGGCAGGGTTCAGCGTCTCGAACGTGCCACCACCAGTGGCCGGCACCAGCCGCCCGTCGATCAGCAGCACCTCGAGGGCGCCGAGCCGGCCGGGACCGGTCACAGCCCCCCGCTTCTGTGTGCGCATGGAACCGGATGCCGGTGCTGGACGCACACAGAACCGGAGGGTTCGACGGTCGTCATCGGTCCGGCCAGAGGGGGGCGGGGGCCTGGCCGAGGTCGTAGTGGCCGGGGAGGCCGCCGCCGAGGGAGCGGTGCATGCGGGCCGTCATGCCCTCGGAGAGGGTGCCGTCGCTCATCATCTCCAGGAAGCAGGCCGCCGCGTTGCCGTAGTCGAACCAGTCGCGCTGCCAGGCCCACTGCTGGTCGCCGGCGTAGCCGAACCACGAGCCGCCGATGCCGGCCACCTCGTAGCTGGTGCCGTCGGCGCGGGTGGCGGTGGCGATCTGGCGCCAGAGGCCGATCACCTGCCCCTTCCTCTCGTCGATGAGGATTTCCTCGTAGGGGTACTCCCAGCCGTCGAGGCCGCCCATCTCGAGGCCGAGGGCGATGTCGCGGATCTCGTCGCGGCCCACGGCCATGAACTCGTTCCTCGGGCCGTAGTTCCAGCCGTAGGTGGCGTCCTCGGCGTAGAGCATGGCTAGGGGCGACCAGTCGCCGGCCGCCTCGGCGTCGCGGTTGGCCTGGAGCCAGTGCTCCACCATCGCTTCCATCTCAGCTCTCGGGAACGCGGGCATCAGGGGTCCTCCACGATGGTCAGGGCATGGGTGGGGCAGTACTTCACGGCCAGATCGGCGGCGGCTCGCTCGGCGTCGGGCGGGGTGTCGTCGAGCACGGTGAGCACGGCGTCCTTCGACACCGAGAACAGCGCCGGCGCCTCGCTCTCGCACACGCCGTGGCCCTGGCACAGGTCGCGGTCCACCACGATCCGCCAGCTCATGCCGGACCCCACCGGTTCTCTGTGCGCCCACGACCGCCTGCCGGTGCTGGGCGCACGCAGAAGCGGAGGGGTTGGGGGGTGGGGGGCGTCACGGGTGCACCCGGGGGGTCATGCGGGCCTGGCAGGGCTGGGCCAGCTGGACGACCATCTTGGAGTGGTCGTTGCGGTAGGTGTCGGGCGGCTGGGTGAGCTCGAAGGTGTACTCCCGCAGCAGCACCGAGAAGATGGCCTTGAGCTGCATCATGGCGAAGGCGGCGCCCACGCAGCGGTGGCGGCCGGCGCCGAAGGGGATCCAGCTCCACGGGTTGGCGGCGTCCTCCTCGCGTCCCGGGAGGTAGCGGCCGGGGTCGAAGGCCTCGGGGTCGACGAAGGCCTGCGGGTCGCGGTTCGACACCGACGGCGACGCCGCCACCAGCGCCCCCTCGGGGATCAGGTGGCCGCCGACCTCGAGCGGCACCTTGGCCACCCGCAGCAGCAGGATGAGCGGCGGGTGGAGGCGCAGCGCCTCCTTGATGGCGGCCTCCAGGCGGGGCATCTCCCGCAGCGCCTGGTAGCTCACCTCCATGCCCTCGGCGGCCAGCGCGTCGAGCTCCTCGACCACGCCGGCCAGGTGCTCGGGGTGGCGGAGCAGCTCGATGAGCGTCCAGGCCGCCGTGCCGGAGGTGGTGTGGTGCCCGGCGAACATCATCGAGATGAACATGCCGGTGATGACATCCGCGCTGAACTGCGGCGAGCCGTCGTCGGTGGTGATCGACATCAGCACGTCGAGCAGGTCGCGGTCGTCGCGCTCGGGGGCGGGCTCGCCGGCGCGGCGGTCCATGATCGCCTGCACCAGCTCCACCAGGCCGACGCGGGCGGCGTCGCGAGCACGGAAGCTGGGGATGTCGGCGTAGGCGTCGACGTAGGCCAGGGCGTCGGTGCCCCGCTCGAGGTCGTGGTAGAGCGTGGCGAACCGGCCGTCGAGCTGCTCCCGGAACCGCTTCCCGATCAGGCAGCTCGAGCTGGTGTAGATGGTGAGCTCGGCGAACCAGTCGAGCAGGTCGATCTCGCCGCCCTCGGGCCGCTGCGCCACCATCTGCTCCACCTCGGCGGCGATGGTCTCGGCGTGGCCCCGCATGAACTTGTCGCGCAGGGCCTGGTTGTGGAGCGCCTTGCGCCGCTCCTCCGGGGAGGCGTCGAACACCACGCCCTCGCCGAAGATCGGCGTCATGAACGGGTAGGCCTCGGCCTGGTCGAGGTCCTCCTCCGGAGCCCGGAAGAAGAGCTCGTTGGCCTCGGGGCCGGTGAGCAGCACCACGTCCTTGTCGGCGAGGCGGAAGGTGCCGACGTCGCCGCACTCGGCCCGGGTGCGCTCCATGAGCCCGATGGGGTCGACGCGGAGCTCCTCGAGGTGGCCGGTGCCGGCGGCGTCGCCCTCCCCGGACACGCGGGGCGGGGGCAGCAGGGTGGTGTCGACGGCGGTCATGGCGCTCCTCCAGCGGGGGCCTCGGGCTCCACCTCGACGAGCGTGAGGTGGGTGCCGCGCGGGGTGGCGATCACGGCGTGGACGGCGCGGGCCACGTCGGCCGGGCGCAGGTAGCCGGGGTGGCGCATGATCCCCCACCGCTCCCAGTCGGCCAGGACCTCCTCGATCACCGATGGGTCCCACGTGGCGCCCTGCTCGGTGGTCGACGGGCCCGGGCGCACGATGCCGACCCGCACGCCCGTGCCCTCGAGCTCCATCTGCATGGCTCGGGCCAGGCCCTCCAGGGCGTTCTTCGAGGTGACGTAGGCGGCCATGTAGGTGCGGGGCACGCGCACCACGTCGGAGGTGACGAACACGATGTCGCCCCGTTGGCGCTCCACCATGGCGGGGCCCAGCCGGCGCACCAGGCGGTGGGCGCCCAGCACGTTGACCTGCACCTGGCGGGCGAAGTCGTCGGCTTCGACCCCGAGGGCGGTGGCCGGCAGCACGTCGCCGGCGTTCGACACCACCACCTCGATCGGGCCGAGGCGCTCTTCGGCGGCAGCGGCGAAGGCGTCGATGGAGGCGTCGTCGGTGAGGTCGAGCGGCAGGGCCAGCGCCTCGCCCCCGGCAGCGGCGATGGACGCGGCGGTCTCCTCCAGCCGGTCGAGCCGTCGGGCGCCGAGCACCACCGGGTGCCCCGCCTCGGCCAGGGCCAGGGCGGTGGCCAGACCGATGCCCGACGACGCGCCGGTGACGACGGCGGCTCGCCGGTCCGGGTGCGCGGGGAACCGCGGCATCAGCGGTGCTCCAGGATGCGGGTCATCGGAGGGTCACCGTGGTGGGGAGGGCGGCGAAGCCGCGGACGTTGACGGAGTGGACGCGCCGGATGCCGGCCTCGTCGATGTCGTAGTCGGCCACCCGGGCCACCAGCTCCTCCAGGCACACCCGGGCCTCGAGGCGGGCGAGGGAGGCGCCGAGGCAGAAGTGGCGCCCGAAGCCGAAGCTGGCGATCTGCTGCAGCTCCCGCTCCGAGCGCTGGAGGTCGTAGCGGTCGGCCTCGGGGAAGGCCCGCTCGTCGCGGTTGGCCGAGCCCACCAGCAGCAGCACCCGCCCGCCGGCCGGGATGACCGTGCCGTGCAGCTCGAGGTCCTCGGTGGCCGTGCGGGCCAGCATCTGGCTGGAGGTGTCGAAGCGCAGCGTCTCCTCGACCCACGCCGGGACCAGGGCCGGGTCGGCCAGCACCTCGGCCCGCTGCTCGGGGTTCCGCCACGCCCAGTACCAGGCGTTGCCGAGCAGCTTGGTGGTGGTCTCGTTGCCCGCCACCACCATCAGGAACAGGAAGCCCATGATCTCGTCGTCGGTGAGGCGATCGCCGTCGACCTCGGCGTCGAGCAGCGCGGAGGTGAGGTCGTCGGTCCGCCGAGCCCGGCGCTGGGCGAGCATGTCGGCGTAGTAGGTGATGAGGCTGAAGGCCGCCTCCACCCCGGCAGGCGGCACGTCGTCGACGCCCTCCTCGCGGTGCACGAGCAGGTCGGAGAGCCGGCGCACCTCGTCGCGGTCGGCCTCGGGCACGCCGATGAGCTCGCTGATGACGTCCATCGGGAGCTTCCCGGCCAGCGCTCCGATGACGTCGAAGGTGCCCTCGGCGAGGGCGGCGTCGAGGTGCTGGCGGGTGAGCTCCCGGATGCGGGGCTCCAGCTCGGCCACCCGGCGGGGCGTGAACCCGCGGGACACGAGGCCGCGCATGCGCCCGTGCATCGGCGGGTCCATGGCCAGGAACGACATCGTCTTGTGGGCGTGGGGCCCCGAGGCCGCGGGGTCGAGCGAGACGCCGTGGGCCGAGGAGAGCCGCACGTTGTCGCGGAAGCCCTCCACCACGTCGGCGTGGCGCGAGAGCGCCCAGAAGCCGGCCTCGTCGTTGCGGTACACGGGCGCCTCGTCGCGGAGCCGGGCGTAGGTGGGGTACGGGTCCGCGTGGATCTCGTAGTCGTAGGGGCTGTAGGTGAGCGAGGCGGCGGTCATGCCGTGCCCCCGGCCACGACGAGCACCGCCACCTCGTCCATGCGGTCGGCCAGCTCGGTGTAGCTGAAGTAGCCCATGCCGGCCTGGAGCAGCGCGCCGGCCAGCGCCAGGTTGAGGGCACGCAGCACGGCCGGGTCGGCGTCGCCCCCGAGGGCGGTGGCGAGGTGGTGGTCGAAGGCGGCACCGATCCGGTTGCGCAGGCGCTGCACGTCGGGGTCGTTGGCCAGGATGGCGGTGGTGGAGGCGGCGGCCAGCTCGGGCTCGTCGGCGATGAGCAGCGCCAGGCCGCGCAGCGCGGCCTGCACCCGCCCGACCGCCGTGCGAGCGCGGGAGCCGGCGGCGTCGAGGGTCTGCAGCCGGCGCCAGAACACCTCGGCCACCAGGTGGTCCTTCGAGCCGAAGTAGGTGTAGGCGGTGGCGGGGGCCACGCCGGCCCGACGGGCGGCGTTGCGCACGGTGAGCCCGTCGTAGCCGTGCTCGCGCAGCTCGGCCACCGTGGCGTCGACCAGGGCATCGACGCGATCGGCCTGGCGGCCGCCGAGGTCGCGCCGGGCCGGCTCGGTGGTCGACGTGCTGGACATGTGTCCAGACACTAGTCTGGCGCGATGCCCGAGAGCAACGCCGACCCCGACCTCCACGACCGGCCCGACTACAGCGGCCCCTTCGACCCCGACTTCCGCTACGAGGACCTCTCCAAGGAGGCGCTGGTGCGCCTCGTGCGCGAGTACGCGCTGATCGTGCACCTGCTCGATCGCTCGATGTGCGCCGCCATCGGCATGAAGTACGGGCAGGAGGTGGTGGAGGAGCTCGCCATCGAGGAGTGGCGGGGCGCCTCACCGATCTACGGCGACCGCCTCCGCCAGGTCATGGGCATCGAGGGCGACGGCGTGGAGGCCATCTTCAAGGTGCTGCAGCTCGACCCCGGCTTCCCCCAGCACTACATGGACGTGAAGTACGAGGTGGTCGACGACCACCACGGCTTCTTCGAGCTCACCTCCTGCGGTGCCCTGCTCGACGTGGAGCCGTGGGGCGAGCGGGCCATCACCGGCATGTGCCACACCATCGAGGACGCCACCTTCGACCCCACCGCCCAGGCCGTGAACCCGAAGGCCCACATCCGCCACGTCCACCGGCCGCCCCGCACGCCGGAGGACCGGGTGCCGCACTGCCGCTGGGAGATCACGATCGACGACGCCAACGAGACGCTCGACGAGCCGCCCATCACCACCATGACCCGCACCACCACGGCGGCGACCTTCCAGTTCCCGCCGATGCGCGACGGCACCCCGCACCTCCCCGCCTCGGCCACCAACGTGCAGATCGGGTAGGCAGGGGGCGTGCCGCCCCGCGTCGTGAGCCTGGTCCCCTCGGTGACCGAGACGCTGCTGGCGTGGGGCATCGAGCCGGTGGCCTGCACCCGCTTCTGCGAGCAGCCGCAGCTGCACCACGTGGGCGGCACCAAGGACCCCGACCTGCCGGCCATCGGCGACCTCCACCCCGACCTGGTGGTGGTCGACGAGGAGGAGAACCGCCGGGAGGACCACGATGCCCTCGTCGCCGCCGGCATCGCCGTCCACGTGCTGGCGGTGCGCGACCTGGCGCAGCTCGACGACCAGCTGGCGGGCCTGGCCGAGGCGGTGGGCCAGCGCTGGACGTCGATCGGTCCGTTCGAGGAGCCCGTCCCCGATCGATCGGCATGGGTGCCCATCTGGAAGCGCCCGTGGATGGCGCTGGGCGAGCCCACCTACGGCTCCGCCGTGCTCCGCTCGCTCGGCATCGCCAACGTGGCCGCGCCCGATGGCGCCTACCCGGAGCTCGAGCCCGACGCGGTCGGCGCCCGACAGCCCGACCTCGTGGTGGCGCCCAGCGAGCCCTACCCCTTCGCCGAGCGGCACCGGGACGAGCTCGAGCGGGTGGCGCCCACCGTGCTGGTCGACGGGCGGGACCTCCTCTGGTGGGGGGCCCGCACCCCCGGCGCCCTCGAGCGCCTCGGCCGGGTGCTGCGGGCGGCGCCTCAGAGGTAGGTGATCGCCACCACGACGATGCCGACCACGCCGAGCGCAACCCCGGCGATCGCCGCGACGAGCGGTGCCCCGCGGACGGCGGCGTTGCGGAGGCCCACGATGGCGCCGGCGCCCAGCCCGACGGCCAGCAGCGAGAACAGGCCGAAGCCCCACAGCAGCGCCAGGCCGAGCGACCACCAGGCGGTGGACCGGGCCCTGGCCTCGCCCATCGACGCGTCGGCGTCGGGTCGGCGCAGCGCGCCGTGGAGCAGGTTGTCGGTCTCGACGATCGGGCCGACGGAGCCGCCGCCGAGTCGGTCTCGTGCCATGGTCCGAGCCTCCTTGGTGTCCGCGCGCACCGATCCTACCGACGCCTCCCGAACCCTGCGGCGACGTCGTCCCGGCTGCTCAGCCGTCGTCGCCCGCTGCCTTGGCCGCCTTGGCGATGAGCGACTCGACCTGGGAGTTGAGCTTGGCGCCGTCGGGCCACCCGGCGTAGTGGGCGAGGAGGATCACGATCTCCCGCAATTCCTCCGGTGTGAGCTCCTCGTTCTTGAGGGCGGCCTCCACCTGGATCGGGATCACGTCGTGCAGGCCGCGGCCCACCAGCAGCCCGATGAGGAGCAGCCGGCGGTCGCGGAACGACAGCCCCGGGCGGTTCCAGACCTCGCCGAAGAGGTGCTCGGCGGTGTAGCCGAAGAAGTCCCCCGGACCGTCGCCCACCTCGGGCCAGCCGTAGACCTCGGCCATCGTCTCGAGCCCACGCTGTCGCTTCTCGGGGTCGCGCTCCATGCGCGGCAACGTACCGCGCCGGGTCAGGCCGTCGGCGCGGTCGCCCGGCTGCGCACGCCCCCGAGCCGGCGGTCGAGCCGGAGGGCGCCGTAGGCCAGCCCGAGGAAGAGCACCGCCACCACCGCGCAGCGCAGGAGCGCCACGGCGTACCCGTGCACCTGCACGTTCATGAAGGGGTAGGCGTAGTAGTCGTTGCCGAAGCGGTCCTGCACGAAGGCTCCCCGCACGAGCGCGTAGGCGAGCCAGGCCACGGGCGGCAGCACGGCGAGCCGCACGACCCGCGCATCGAGCTGGCCGCGCGGGCCGAACAGGAGCCAGCCCGCCACCGCCATCAGCGGCGAGACCGTGTGCAGGAGCGTGTCGGCCAGGAGGTCCCAGCCGGTGAGCTCCTGCAGATCGGCCAGGGCGAGGTGGAACACCACGCCCGTCACCGCGATGCACAGCACGGCGACGATGCGCAGCACCCAGAAGGCGGTGGACGACCGGTGGAGGTCACGGGCCAGCAGGGCGCTGGTGACGGCGACCAGCAGGTTGGACTGCACCGTGAAGAAGCTGAAGAAGTTCCAGATCCGGGCGGGCGTGGACTCGAAGAAGCCGGCGCCGGGCTCGGCGGTGACCGTGAGCACCAGCTGCAGCAGCAGCCCTCCGCCGACCAGCGCGGCCAGCACGCCGAAGAAGACCTGGGCCCGTCGCTCGTCCGCCATCGCGGCGATGCTACGACCGCCCCTGGATCGCCGCTCGGGTCAGAAGGCCGAGACGACGTAGAGGATCCCGGCCGGCACCACCAGCCAGCTCACCGCGGTGAGCACGATGGCGTAGACGGTGAGCTGCCGGGCCTGGTCGCGCGGTGGGAGGCCTGCTCGGCCGACCGTCTCCCACAGCGCCTCGATGGGCGTCTCGATGGTGAGCCGGATCCGCCGACGGGCCACGGCCGCCGCCCGCAGCGCGGCCCAGGCCAGGCCACCCAGCGCCACCGTCACGATGAACAGCGCCACCGACGCCGCCACGCCGGAGCCCAGCGCGGCCTCCCCGGCCGCCCGCATCAGCGACCCCAGGGTGCTGATCACGGCGCCGCCGAGCAGGAAGGCGGGCAGGCCGATGGGGTTGCCGCGGAAGGTCTCCTTGGCCCGCTCGACGTCCTCGTGAGCCTGGAGCAGGACGGGGCGGGCGGGGTCGTCGACCTTGGTCCACGCCAGGCGCTGGGCGTAGAGCGTGGCGACGGCCTCCACGACCGTGCGCTCGTGCTGGCGCACGAGGAAGCGGCAGCCGAGGTGGACCACGAAGCCGGCCACGGGGCGGAGGGGGCCGAGGCGGGCCGGCACCTCCACGCCGCGGGCGCCGTTGCGGCCCAGCACCTCGAGCGACCGCATGGCGAGGACGTGGCTCTCGAGGAACCGCTCCGGGTGGGTGAGCGGCTGGGTGACGGAGAGCTCGTCGACGATGTCGCGCTCGGCCTGCGACTCGGCGCCGAGGTCCTCCAGGAGGTTGTCGGTGGCGGCGGAGTCGCTGGCCCGCAGGAAGCGGAAGCGCTCGAGGGCCCCGCCGATCTCGTCGATCACCAGCACCTTGCGCTTGGGTGCGGTGGGCTCGATGCGCCCTTCGTCCAGTTCCGCCACAGCGGCAGGCTAGGCGGACGGGTGGGCCGGCGTCGGCTGGGGTAGGACGGCGCCGTGACGACGACCAGCGATGCCGAAGCGACCGCCCGCCGGTGGGCCAACAGCGAGTGGGCGGAGCGCCTCGCCCGGCTGGGCTTCGCCGCCCGGGGCGTCGTGTACGTGGTGGTCGGCCTGCTGGCGCTGCAGATCGCCCGGGAGGGCGGCGGCAGCGAGGAGGAGGCCAGCAAGGACGGCGCCATCGACGAGATCGCCAGCCGCTCCTTCGGCACCGCGCTCCTCTGGGTGCTGGCCGCCGGCCTGGTGGGCTACGTGGTCTGGCGCCTGAGCGAGGCGCTGTGGGGCAAGCAGGACGAGGAGGACGAGAAGAAGCGCACCGCCAAGCGCCTGGGGTCGGCCGCCAAGGCCGTGCTCTACGCCGGCTTCCTGGCCAGCACCGTGCGGTTCCTCCTCGGCGGCTCGTCGAGCCAGAGCGGGGGCGGGGGTGGCGGCGGCCGTGAGCAGGAGACCTCCCTCACCGCCCGGGTGCTCGAGCTGCCGGCCGGCCAGCTGATCGTCGGCGCCATCGGCGCCGCCATCGTGGGCGGGGGCGGGTACCTCCTGTACCGGGGCATCGCCCAGAAGTTCGAGAAGCACCTCGACGAGTCGCAGATGAGCCCGGGCGTCGAGCGGGTGGTGGGCGCCATCGGCACCATCGGGATGGGCGCCCGCGGCATCGTGTTCGCGCTGGCCGGGCTGCTGGTGATCAAGGCGGCGATCGACTTCGACCCCGAGGAGGCGCGCGGCCTCGACGGCACCCTGCGGGTCATCGCCCAGCAGACCTACGGCCAGGTGCTGCTCGGCTTCGCCGCCTTCGGCGTGGTGTGCTTCGGGCTCTACTCGCTGGCCGAGGCCCGCTACCGGGAGCTCTGAGGGTCACCGCCCTCGGGCGGGTCAGACGGGCGCGGGCTCGTCGTCGTCGGTGGTGTCGACCACGGCCAGCTGCGGCTCGCCCGGCGGGGTGCGCTTCGCCTCGACGAAGCCCTGCACCAGCTCGCCCAGGTCGATGCCGAACAGCGACTTGGCGATCTCCTGGCCCTGCGCCACGGTGGACGCCACGCTGCGGGCCGTCTGGCTGGCGCCGTCGGTGGAGATCACGGTCATGGTGTCGATCTGGCTCATCGGGCGAGCCGCCTCGGCCACGATCTTGGGGAGCGCCTCGGCCACGATGTCGACGATGGCGGCGTCGCCGTACTCCTTGTACGCCCCGGCCTTCTTCTGCATGGCCTCGGCCTCCGCCTCGCCCTTGGCCCTGATGGAGTCGGCCTCGGCCAGGCCCTCGGCCCGGACCGCCTCGGCCAGGGCCGTGCGGCGCTCTCGCTCGGCCGCACCGGAGAGGCGCGTCTGCTCGGCCTCGGCCTGGGCCTCGGCGATCTCGCGGGACTTGTTGGCCTCGGCCTCCTGCTCCACGGCGTAGCGGGCCGCATCAGCGGGGCGACGGATCTCGGTGTCGAGCTCCGCCTCCTTGAGCTCGGCGCGGCGGGCCGCCACCTGCTCCTGGGCCACGATGACCTCTTGGTCCTTGGCCGCCTGGGCCAGCGGACCGGCGGCGGCCGCGTTGGCGGCGGCGGCGTCGGTCTCGGCCTGGATCTCCGCCACCTTCAGCTGGAGCTCCCGGTTGGCGATGGCGATCTCCTCCTCGGCGAGGATGCGCGCCTGCTCGCTCTCCCGGCGGGCGATGGCCTCGGCGATGGCCGCCTCCTTCTCCGCCCGGGCCGCCTCGGGACGACCGAGGTCGGCCAGGTAGTCGCCCTCGGTCTGGATGTCCTGGAGCTGGAAGGTGTCGAGCACCAGGCCCTGGCCGGTCAGGCTGTTCTCGGCCTCCTCGGCCACCGCGGCGGCGAAGGCGGCGCGGTCGCGGATGATCTCCTCCACCGAGAGCCGGCCGACGATGGCGCGCAGGGAGCCGGCCAGCACCTCCCGGGTGAAGACGTCGATCTCGCCCTGCTGGCCGAGGAACCGCTGGGCGGCCGCCCGGATGAGGCTCTCCGTGCCGCCCACCTTCACCACGGCGACGCCCTCGAGCGAGCAGCGGATGCCGTTCGACGACACGGCGGCGGGCACCGACACGCCGATCTGGCGGCTGGTCAGGCCCATGACGCCGAGCTTCTGCACGAAGGGCACGACGAAGACGCTGGCGCCCATCACGACCTTCTGGCCGGAGGTGTCGTCGGAGCCGGCCTTCCCCTTGCGACCGGTGATGATGAAGGCCTCGTTGGGACCCGCCACCTTGATGCGGCTGATGACGAACGCGATCAGCGCCACCACCAGGACGACGAGGCCGACTGCGGCGATGGTGACGGGGTTCATGCGGGACGCTCCAGGGGTTCGGGACAGCTGTGTTCGGGACAGCTGTGTTCGGGACGGAGGTGGATCACGTCGGCGGGTCGGCGGCCGGCGCGGCGAGGCGGCCGGTGCCGTCGACGTCGAAGGGCTCGACGGTGACGAGGGTGGACGACAGGACGTCGACCACGACGATCTCGGTGCCGGGCGCCAGCGGCGCCGACGCGGTGCAGGCCACCTTGAGCGGCCCGGTGGGACGGTCGAGGAGGACCTCGCCGTAGCGGCCGGGCTCGGGCGAGGTGACGACCCGGCCGAGCGAGCCGAGCATGTCGACCTCGGTGTCGGTCCGACCGGTCGGCATGTGGATCACGGCCGCGGTGAGGCGGGCGGCCAACCACCCGAACCCGACGCCCATGGCCACGCCGGGCACGACGGCGGCAAGGCCCAGCGCGCCGTGGAAGGCCCCCGTGCCGAACCCGAAGGCGGCGAGGAAGCCGGCCACCACCGGGAGCGAGAACCACGACGGGCCGAGGTCGAGCGCGTCGAAGGCGTCGTCGAGGCCGTCGAAGACGATGGCGACGAGGAGGACCGCCGTGCAGGCGATGCCCAGCCAGAGGAAGCCGTTCATGCCGCCTCGACCCTATCGAGCGGGTTCGTCGCCCGTGGGGCGACGTCGGCGGGTGGACCGCCCGCAGCGCCGCCGGCGTCAGGCCGAGGTGAAGCGGCGCATGAACTCCCAGGCATCGGCGGTGGCGTCGACGTCGAAGGTGGTGGGGCCGACCACCTGCTCGATCGAGCGGCTGAACTCGCTCGACGGCCAGGAGTGGCCGCCGCCCACCACGATGTAGAGCTCGACGTCGGCGCCGGCCGGGCAGTCCCACACCCGGTGGACGAGCTCCTCGGTCAGCTCGGTGTCGACGGGCTCGGGCTCGCAGCCGTTGCGCGCCGCCCAGGCGGCGGCGTTGGCGGGGTAGCCGGGACCGCCGAGGTCGACGGGTGCCGCCGTGGAGGGCGGCGCGTCGCCGTCGTCCTCGCTCCCGGAGCCGGGGATGGCCGAGGTGTCGACACCACCGTTGAACAGCAGGATCGGATCGGCCGTGCCGTGGAACGTCACGATCGGGACGGGGCGAGCTGGCTCGCACCCCTCGAGCTCAGTGATCCCGGCGACCGGCGCCGCTGCGGCCAGGACCTCGGAGCGCTCGCACAGCAGGACCGAGGTGAACATGGCCCCCATCGACAGGCCGGTGGCGTACACCCGGGACTCGTCGAGGCAGAGGTCGGCAGCGACCTCGGCCAGCACGGCGTCGACGTAGGCGAGGTCGGGGTTGCCGGCGCCGCGGTCGATGGTCCAGCCCACCCGCTCGCCCGTGCCGTGCGGGAAGACCGCCACGAACCCCTCCGCCTCCGCCAGCGCCGAGTACTGGCTCATGGTGGCGTGCACCTCCGCCCCCTCGAGGAACCCGTGGAAGTCGAGCACGACGGGCAGCGGGGTCTCGCCGTCGTGCGCCGTCGGGACCGTGAGCAGGTAGCGGCGGTCGACGCCACCGACCGTCAGGGTGCGCTCCTCCTCCACCAACGCCCCGGGAGGCTCGGCCCCGCACCCGGTCGACCCCGCCGGCTCCGGCGCGGCGGTCGTGGTGGGCGCTGCGGTGGTCGTCGTGTCGCCCGCCGCCGGCTCGCCATCGCCGTCATCGGAGCAGCCGGCAGCCAGCAGCAGCGCCACCAGGAGACCGGCCGCCAGCCGCGCCCTCCCCGTCGCTCGCCGCTGTGCGCTCGCGCTCCCGGCCATCGTCCTCCGTCCGTCGTGGCCACCGTCGGGTGCGAGCCGCCACGACCCGCACCGGTGACCCTCGCGGGCAACGTACCCGTTCGCCCCGGCGTCAGGTGGCGGGCCTCGCTCCGCAGCACCTGGGCCGTACCGGGGGTCGTCGAGGTGGTCGATCGGTTCGACGGCGCGCGACACGGGAGGCGGGGATCCTGACGGCTCAGACCGCGAAGGTCGCGACGGCGGTGTCGACGATGGCCTGGACCAGGGGGCGATCGTCGTCGGCGCGCCGGGCGATGTGGTGCTCGAGTGTGGGGGCGGCGTCGAGCGGTCGCCAGACGACCCCGGGTCCGGCGGACGTGACCAGGCTCCGGGTGGCGAAGTAGATGCCCAGGCCGGCACGGATCGACACGATCAGGCCCTCGAGGGTGCGGAACTGGGCGACGTAGCGAGGGGGCGGCAGGCCCTCCCGGTAGGCGGCGCCGCTCCAGTGGTCGCGCCACCGCCGGTCGCGGGTGGGGAAGTCGAACGTCGGCTCGGCGACCACGTCGGCGACGGCCACGGTCTCGGCCGCGGCGAGGCGGTGTCCCTCGGCCAGCGCCACGCCGAGGGGCTCGGTGTAGAGGTGGGTGAGCTCGAGGCCCTTGGCGTCGAACGGCCCATACACGAACGCCACGTCGACCTGGCCGTCGTGGAGGCCACCGGTGGGGTCGAGGAGGTCGCCGAAGCTGACCATCACGTCGACGTCGGCGTGATCGGCGGCGAAGCGGTCGAGGACCTGGCTGGTGTCGGGGTGGGTCACGGCGGCGACGAAGCCGACGGTGAGGGACGTGCGGCCCGTCCCCACGGCCCGGGTGGTGGCGACCGCGGTGTCGGCGTCGGCGAGCAGCAGGCGCGCCTGGGCGAGCAGGACCTCGCCCGCCTCGGTCAGCGCCACCGAGCGGGTGGTCCGCACCAGCAGCCGGGTCCCGATCCGCTCCTCGAGCTGGCGGATCTGGGTGCTCAGCGCCTGCTGGGCGATGAACAGGCGCTGCGCAGCTCGGGTGAAGCTGAGCTCCTCGGCGACGGCGACGAAGGACCGCAGGTGGCGAAGCTCGATGTCCACGGCGGCCCAGCGTAACGACGGTCGACAACCTGCGGTTGTGGGTGTGACAGCGGATCGCTGCTTCCCCGGGCGACCGTCGACCCGGAGGATCGGCGCAGCACATCAACGCCGGCGCACCCTGTGCCGGCCGGACGAAGGGAACCCCACCGTGACCGCCTACTGCCTCTGGGACGTGCGCGAGGTCCGCGACCAGGACGCCATGGACGACTACGTCGCCAACGTCATCGAGACCGTCACGGCCTTCGGCGGCGAGTACGTCGTCGTCGGCGGCCCCTGGCAGGTCGTGGAGGGCGACTGGCGCCCCGCCTACCCCGTCATGATCCAGTTCCCCTCCCTCGACGTCGCCCACGAGTGGTACGGGTCGGAGCTCTACGCCCCCCTGCGCGACCTGCGCCACGCGGCCAGCGCCAGCGACGCCGTGTTCCTCGACGGCGTGCCCGCCGAGCACCGCCCCGCACCGGTCCGCTCGGCGGCCGCCCCGCTGGCCGATGTCCGCTTCGACGTCTACCGCGAGGTGCACAAGGGCATCCGCCACGGGCTGTTCGGTGCCGTCGAGGCCGCCGGCGCCGTCGACCCCTTCGACCTCGACGCCGTGGCGGCGGTGCACCGGCAGCTGGAGGACCTGCTGCACCTCCTCGACGTCCACGCCGCCCACGAGGACGAGCACCTCGGACCGCTCGTCGAGCGCCACCTCCCCGCCCTCGCCACCCGGCTGCACCGCGAGCACGAGCACCTCGACGAGGTGACCGCCGAGGTCCGTCGCCTGCTCACCGCCCTCGAGGACGCCACGGGTGACGAGCGCCGCCTCGGTCAGCACCGCCTGTACCTCGCCGTGGCCGAGCTCACCGGCACGTACCTCCAGCATCAGACGACCGAGGAGGTCGAGCTGCTGCCGGCGCTCAACCGCGTCGCCGACCTCGACGAGCTGATGGACGCGAACGCGGCGATCGTCGCCGCCATCACGCCCGAGGACCTCGACGGCTACCTGCGCCTGATCGTCCCGGCCGTCAACCCGCTCGATCGCGCCGAGCTGTACGGCGGGATGCGCGCCGGCGCTCCCGACGAGGTGTTCCGCGCCCTGCTCGACCTCGCTCGCGACGGTCTCGACCGCCCCGCCTTCGACCGCCTCACCGCGGACCTGGCGCGCACCTGAGCCACACCTTGGTGGAGACGATGGGACTCGAACCCACGACCCCCTGCTTGCAAAGCAGGTGCTCTAGCCAGCTGAGCTACGTCCCCGGAGGAAGCGCCATCGTAGGGCGGGCCGACCGCGCGGCCGCATCGGAGATCCTCGGTCGGTTCCTGCAAGGTCGCCGCGGGGCACCACCTCCTACCCGGTGAGGACGGCAAGGCGTCGTCCCCACGTCGAAGGAGGTGGACCCCGTGAGGTCCCGCATCGCACCCCTGAGCCTGCTCGCCGCCGCCACGCTCGTGCTGGCCACCACCGCCGCGGGGGCGCTGCCCCCGCCCGGTCCGGGTGACCTGCAGATCGGGCCGAACCCGCCGCCCGTCCCGTCGATCAGCCTCCTGACCGGTCACGCCTACGAGGCGGACGGCACCCTCCACATCCCGGTGCGGGTCGCCGACCCGAACGACGAGCCGGTCGCGTTCGACTACGAGATCAGCCACCACGAGACGACGGACGACGACTTCGCCGCCGCCACGGCCGGGAACATGTCACTGGCCGCCGGGATGTCCGAGGCCGTGATGACCTTCCCCCTGGTGCAGGACGACGGCGTCGAGGGTCGTGAGGGCTTCCTGCTCGTGGCCAGCAACCCCGTCAACGCCACCATCTACGACGGCCTCGGCGTGGGCTCGATCATGGACGGCGACGGTCCCCGCTTCGGCGTGGGCGATGCCGAGGTGGTGGAGGGCGACGAGGGCGAGGCGCTGCTCACGTTCGACCTCACCGCCTCGTACCCCGCCACCGACGTCATCACCGTGCCGGCCCGGACCGCCGTCGTGGGCATGGGCGCCGAGCCGCCGGGGGACCACACCCCCGTGGACGTCGAGGTGGTCTTCGGGATCAACAGCACCGAAGCCACCGTGCAGGTGCCGGTGATCGGCGACACCCTCGTGGAGGCCGACGAGCTGCTGCTGCTGGTGCTCGATCCGCCCTCGCAGGGCGAGCTCGACGACGCCACCGGCGTCGGCCGCATCCTCGACGACGACGACGCCTCGCTGGCCGTCGACGACGTGGCGCTCCCCGAGGGGACGGGCGGGCCGACGGGGTTCCACTTCACCGTGTCCCTCGACCAGCCCGCCCTCGAGGCGGTCACCGTCACCGCCACGGCCACCGACGGCACGGCGACCGCCCCGGGTGACTGGCAGGCCGTGCCCGTGGAGGTCACGTTCGAGCCCGGCCAGACCGAGGCCGACGTGGTGGTCTCGGTCGTGGGCGACAGCGACGTCGAAGCCGACGAGACCTTCACGGTGGTGCTCGCCGACGCCGTCGGCGCGACCATCGCCGACGACGAGGGGCTCGGCACGATCCTCGACGACGACGCCGAGGTCGGCGGCCAGAGCGGTGGCGGGGACGACGGCGGCGACGGTGGGGTCGATCACGACCCGGAGGTGGCCGGCACCCAGGAGGACCGCGGCGCCCTGCCCCGCACCGGTGCCACGGTGGCCACCCTCGCCGGCCTCGGCCTCGTGCTGCTGCTGGCGGGCACGGCGGTGCGGTCGCTGCGCCGACGCCTCGCCTGACCGAATGGAGATGGGGCGTCAGATCTGGGCGCAGGCCGCCCGGATCTGACGCCGGCACGCGCCGTGGGCCGGGACGCGCTGCCGGGTCGGGGCCGGCTCGTCAGCCCGCGGGGCGGGGCGCGGTGTCGTCGAAGATCATGATCGAGCCGCCGTAGCAGGCGACCCAGACGGCGGCGGTGGTGGGCTCGTAGGTGATGCCGATGGGGTGGTGGTCGGTGCTGACCTCGTCGAGCTCGGTGAGGTCGTCGGCCCGCAGCTTGGTGACGGTGGACGAGTCGTAGTTGGCGACGTAGATGGCGGAGCCGTCGGAGGAGATGGCCATGCTCCGGGGCTGCGAGCCGGTGACCACCCGGTGCGTCACCGCCCCGCTGGCGGCGTCGAGTCGGGCCACCGTGTTGTCGCCGTTGTGGCTCACGAACACCACCTGGCCAGCAGGGTCCATGAGCATGTGGCGGGGCGAGGTGCCGGTGCTGGCGAAGGGCGCCACCGTGCGGGCGGCCAGGTCGACCCGCACGACCGATCCCCCGCCCATCACCGCCACGTAGGCGGTGCGGCTGTCGGGGGACACCACGATGCCCCGCGGGTAGCGGCCGATCGGGAGGCGGGCCACCTCGCGCTGCTCGGCGGCGTCGATCACGCTGAGGTCGTAGGTGCACCAGTTGGTGACGAGCACGGTGGAGTCGTCGGGGCTCACGGCGACGTACTTGGGCACCGCCCCCACCTCGATCACCTGGTCGATCTCCATCGTCTCGGTGTCGATCCGGTACACGAACGAGCTGCTGTAGCCGTCGCTCGGCGTGCAGGAGTCGGCGCCCTCGGGTCCGAAGCCGGTGCCGTACATCGAGTAGTTCGACACGTAGGCGTAGCGGCCGTCGCTGGTGAAGGCCGCTTCGACCGGCGCCCCGCGCGAGGTGCCCGGGTGGTCGGCGAACCCGTAGGCCACGAGGTCGACCGAGTCGTCGATGGTGGCGACCAGCGAGCCGTCGGGGCTGTAGGCGGTGACCGTGTGGGTGTACATCATGTTCTGGGCGAACACGTGGCCCGCGCCCGAGGCCACGACCGACTTCGGGCTGATGTCGCCCGTGATGCGGTTGCGCAGCTCGAGGACGGTGTCGGTGGCCGGGACGGCCGGCAGGGTCGTGGTGGTCTCGGCCGCCGTGGTGGTGGTCGCCTCCGCCCCGGTGGTGGTCTCGTCGGTGGTGGACTCGTCGCCGGTGGCCTCGTCGGTGCCGGCGGCGTCGCCGCTGGCCACGATCGGATCGGGCGACGGGTCGTCGTCGGCCAGTACGTAGGCCGCCGAGAGCGCCACCACCGAGGTCACCGCCAGCGCCGCCAGGGTGGTGCGGCGTCGTCGATCGTCGGTCACCTCGGCCTCCGCATGCTGGCGACGGTACCGTCCGCGCCCGCCGGCCCCGCGGTCAGCGAGCCCGGCGGGCGGCGATGGTGGCGGCCGTGGCGCCCAGCGCGATGAACAGCTCGGTGGCGTCGTCGACCAGCTGCTGGCGGGTGGCGTCGATGCGGCCGTCGAGCCAGGCCACCACCAGCTCCCCCGCGCCGCCCACCAGGATGGCGGCGGTGATGCGCCCGATCGGCTCGCCGGGCCGGGGGGCGCCGTGGCGCTCGGCGCCGCTCTGCTCCACCACGCCCACCAGGGCGTGGGCCGTCTCGATGCGACGACGGTTCAGCGCCTCGCTGCCCAGCGCCTCGACGTAGAGCACCCGGCCGCGCCGCGGGTCGTCCTCCACGAAGCCGAGGATCCGGTCGAGGGCGGCCCGGACCTGCGCGCCCGGGTCGTCGCCGGCGGCCGCCATGGCCGCCACCACCTCCCCCCCGAGCTGCTCGACCAGGCGGTCGTAGACGGCCACCAGCAGCGCGTCGAGGTCGTCGAAGCTCTCGTAGAAGTAGCGCGGGTTCAGGCGGGCGGCCTGGCAGACCGCCCGGACCGACGTGCCGCCCCACCCCTCGGTGCCCAGCAGCTCGAAGGCGGCATCGAGCAGCATCGTGCGCCGCTCGGCCTGGCGCTCCGCCGCGGGGAGGCCGACCCAGCGGGTGGGGTTGCGGGCGGAGCTCGGCGACGGCGGGGAAGTTGGCAACGCCCGTTACCATATCGTAGGGTCAGCCCCGGTGGCCACGGAGCGCGTGCTGATCTGCGGTGGAGGGGTGGGCGGCCTGCTCAGCGCGCTCGCCCTCAGCCGCGCCGGCCATGCCGTGACGCTGCTCGAGCGCGACGAGCTCACGCCGCTGGCCGACGCCGACGCCGCCTTCGCCACCGAGCGGCGGGGCGCCCCGCAGGTGCACCACACCCACGGCTTCCTGGCTCGCCTCCAGGTGACGCTGCGCGACCGCTTCCCCGACGTGCTCGAGGCGCTCCTGGCGGAGGGCGGCACCACGATGGCGATGACCTCCGCCCTCGGCGAGCCCCGCCCGGGCGACGACGACCTCAAGGTGATCGTGGCCCGCCGCTCCACCCTCGAGTGGGTGCTGCGCAGGGCGGTGCTGGCCGAGCCCTCGGTGGAGGTGCGCACCGGGGTCGGCGTCGAGGGGCTGCACCCGGTCGGCCACGACGCCGCCGGCCGGCCGATCGTGGGCGGCGTCCGCCTGCACGACGGCACGATCGTGCCCGCCGATGCCGTCATCGCCGCCACCGGTCGGCGAGGACCGGTGCCGGCCTGGCTCGAGGCCCTCGGCGTCGCGGTGCCCGAGACGGTGCATGAGAGCGGGATCATGTACCTCACCCGCTGGTACCACCGCCCGGCCGCCGACCTGCCGCCCGATCCCAAGCTGGGTGGCGACCTGCGCTTCGTGAAGTTCCTGGCCGTCCCCGGCGACGGCGACACGCTGTCGGTCACGCTCGCGGTGCCGACCGACGACGCCGAGCTGCGCAGCGCCCTCGCCGATCCGGCCGGGTTCGACCTGGCCTGCCGGCTGCTGCCCGGCCCCGACCTCTTCTTCCGCGACGACGCCGTGCCGATGGTGCCGATCGGCGGGGTGCGCCCCATGGCGGGCCTGCTCAACCGCCTGCGCCGGTTCACCGACGACGCCGGCGCCCCGACCGTGGTCGGCTTCCACGCCCTCGGCGACGCCCACACCTGCACGAACCCGCTCTACGGCCGGGGGTGCTCGCTGGCGGCCGTGCAGGCCTGCCTGCTGGCCGACGCCTTCGCCGCCCACCCCGACGACCCCGTGGCCCGGGCCGCCGCCTACGAGGCCGGCAACGTCGTGGAGGTGGAGCCGTGGTTCGACTCCGCCGTGCAGATGGACCGGATGGGGGCCGACCCGGCCGGCGCCGGCGCCCTCGGCGCGTCGAGCGGTGGGGCCGAGGCCGCCCGAGGCCTCAGCGCGGTGTTCGTGGCCGCCGCCACCGACCCGATCATCGGGCGAGGGATCGCCCGCTTCATGAACCTGCTGCAGACGCCGGCCCAGCTGCTCACCGACGGCGAGCTGATGACCCGCATCGTCGAGGTGATGCAGGACCCCGACGCCTACCCGGTCCCACCCAGGGTGGGGCCCCGCCGCCGCGAGCTGCTGGCGGCCCTCCACGACACCGCCGCCTGACCCACCACCGCGCCCGCCCCAGAGGAGCCCGCCGCATGACCGCCCCGACGCCCCACCCCACCCAGCGCGAGCGCCGGGTCGCCACCAACGGGATCGAGCTGCACCTGGTCGAGGCCGGGCCGGCCGACGGCCACCCCGTCGTCCTGGCCCACGGGTTCCCGGAGCTGGCGTACTCCTGGCGGCACCAGATCCCGGCCCTCGCCGACGCCGGCTACCACGTGCTCGCCCCTGACCAGCGGGGCTACGGCCGCTCCGACCGGCCGGAGGCGATCGAGGCCTACGACATCATCGCCCTCACCGACGACCTGCTCGGGCTGCTCGACGACATCGGCGCCCCCGAGGCCGTCTTCGTCGGCCACGACTGGGGCTCGATGGTGGTGGGGCAGCTGGCCCTGCTCCACCCGCAGCGGGTCACCGCGGTCGCCACGATGAGCGTGCCGCTGCTCCCCCGCGGCCCGATGCCGCCGGTGCAGGTGATGCGCCAGATCTTCGCCGACACCTTCTTCTACATCGTGTACTTCCAGGAGCCGGGCGTGGCCGACGCCGACCTCGGCGCCGACCCGGCCGAGACCATGACCCGCATGCTGGCCGGCCTCACCGTGCCCGCCGACGGCAGCGGCGACATGGCAGGGCTGGCCAACCCCGACGGGCGGGGGTTCGTCGACCGCCTCCCGGCCGTGGAGCGGCTCCCCGACTGGCTCAGCCAGGAGGAGCTCGACCACTACATCGCCGAGTTCACCCGCACCGGGTTCACCGGCGGCATCAACTGGTACCGGAACTTCGACCGCAACTGGGAGCGCACGCCGCAGATCGCCGAGGCCAAGGTCACCATGCCGTCGGCGTTCGTCACCGGCACCGCCGACCCCGTGAACCTCATGAGCCCGGCCTCGGTGATGGACGGGCACGTGCTCGACCACCGCGGCACCACGTTCGTGGAGGGCGCCGGCCACTGGGTGCAGCAGGAGGCCCCCGCTGAGGTGAACGCCGCCCTCCTCTCGTTCCTCTCGTCCCTCGACCTCGGAGGTCGCTGACATGCGCGCCGTCGCCCTCAAGTCCGGCCAGCTCCACGTGCGAGACGACCTGCCCGAGCCCGAGCCCGGGTTCGGCCAGGTGCTCGTGCAGGTGAAGGCCTGCGGCATCTGCGGGTCCGACCTCCACTTCGCCAAGCACGGCGCCGACATGCTCGCCCTCACCAAGGAGATGGGCGGCGTGCCGGAGATGGGGGCCGGCCTCGACGTCGACCTGGCCGCCGACGTGTTCATGGGCCACGAGTTCTCCGCCGAGGTCCTGGAGGTGGGCCCCGACACCGAGGCCCTGGCGCCCGGCACCATCGTGACCTCCGTGCCGGTGCTGCTCTCGATGACCGGCGTGCAGGGCATCGTCTACAGCAACACCGTGATGGGCGGCTACGGCGAGCGCATGCTGCTGTCGGCCCCGCTGCTGCTCGAGGTGCCCAACGGGCTCGACCCCCGCCACGCCGCCCTCACCGAGCCCATGGCCGTCGGCATCCACGCGGTGAACAAGAGCCGCATCCAGCCGAGCGAGGGCGCGGTGGTGATCGGGTGCGGCCCGGTGGGCCTGGCCGTGATCGCCGGGCTGCGCCTCAAGGGCGTCGAGACCATCGTGGCCGCCGACCTCTCCCCCGCCCGCCGGGCGCTGGCCGCGACCATGGGCGCCACCGAGGTGGTCGACCCCGCCCGCGAGCCGGTGTTCGAGGCGTGGCAGCGGGTCGGGGGTGGTCGACCGATGGTGGCCTTCGAGGCGGTGGGCGTCCCCGGGATCATCGACTCGATGATGAAGGACGCCCCCGCCGCCTCCCGCCTGGTCGTGGTGGGCGTGTGCATGGAGGTCGACCGGGTCAACCCGTTCTTCGGGATCAGCAAGGAGCTGAGCATCCAGTTCTGCTTCGGGTACGACCCGATGGAGTTCGCCGACACGCTCCGCGCCATCGCCGAGGGCGACCTCGACGTGGCGCCCCTCATCACCGGCGAGGTCGACCTCGACGGGGTGGCCGGCGCCTTCGAAGCCCTCGGCCGGCCCGACGAGCACTGCAAGATCCTGGTGACCCCGTGAGCGACGTCGGCGGCAGCCGCTACGCCGGGCAGGTGGCGCTGGTCACCGGGGCGGCCCGCCCCCGCGGCATCGGCCGGGCGACGGCGCTGCGCCTCGCCCAGGGCGGGGCCGACGTGGCCTGCCTCGACATCGCCCGCCCCTACGCCGACGCCCCCGGCCACGCCACCGCCAGCGCCGACGACCTCGACGCCGTGGTGGCCGAGATCGAGGCGCTCGGGCGCCGGGCCGTGGCCGTGCGGGCCGACGTCAGCGACGAGGCCGAGGTGGAGGCCGCGGTGGCGGCGGCCACCGAAGCGCTGGGCACCATCACGCTGGTGGCCAACGTGGCGGGCGGGTCCGGCGTGGGCTTCGGGCTCGGCCCGCTCCTCACCGTCGGTGCCGAGGAGTTCCGCAAGGTCCTCGACGTGAACCTGGTGGGCACCTGGCTGGTGGCGCGGGCCTGCGCCCAGCGGATGGTCGACGCCAAGGTGCCCGGGCGCATCTGCAACGTGTCGAGCCAGGCCGGCAAGCGGGCCTTCCCGATGCTGGGGGCCTACTGCGCCGCCAAGTCGGGCGTGATCCTGCTCACCCAGGTGATGGCCGCCGAGCTCGGCCCCTCGGGCATCGCCGTGAACGCCGTGTGCCCCGGCACCGTCGACACCGACCTGATCAACCCCAACGGCATGTTCGAGCTCATGCTCGGCGGCCCCGACGGCGCCCAGGCCTACATCGACCGCGAGATCCCGCTGGGCCGCCTGCAGAGCGCCGAGGAGATCGCGGCGTCGATCGCCTGGCTGCTCTCGGCCGATGCCGCCGCCGTCACCGGCGAGGCGCTGAACGCCAGCGCCGGCCAGACCATGGTCTGAGGAGGAGCGGCATGCGGACCGACGAGACCGACCACTTCCCCAAGGGCTCGGTGATCCGGACGGTGAACATCGAGCCGGCGATCATGTTCGGCGCCGGTCGGGCGCTGCTGCTGCAGCTGGCCCACCCCGCCGTGGCCCAGGGCGTGCAGGACCACAGCGAGTTCAAGAAGAACCCGTTCAAGCGCCTCCAGGGGACGGTCGAGGCCACCTACGCGGTCGTGTTCGGCTCGAGGGAGCTGGCCGACGGCGTCGGGCGCCGCATCCAGCGCATCCACGACTTCGTGACCGGTCCGGGCTACTCCGCCAACGACCCGAGCAACCTGCTGTGGGTGCACGCCACCCTCGCCGACACCGCCCTGCGCTGCTACGAGGAGCTGGTCGGTCCGCTCGCACCCGACGACGCCGAGACCTACTACCAGGAGATGAAGCAGGTGGCCCTGGTGTTCGGCGTGGGCCTCGAGCACCAGCCCGACACCCTCGCCGACTTCCGGCGCTACCTCGACGAGACGGTGGCGGCCATGGAGGTCACCGACGTGGGGCGCGACCTCGCCGCCTTCATCCTCGACCCGCAGCTCCCCCTGCGGCTCGACGTGCCGCTCACCCCGCTGCTGCGCCTGCAGCGCCTGTTCACCCTCGGCTCGCTCCCCGAGCCGATCCGCGCGCAGCTGGACGTGACGTGGGGCCCGCGCGATCAGGCTCGCTACGACCGCGCCCGCCGCCGGGTGCGGCGGGTGTTCGGGGCCACGCCGCCGCCGCTGCGCACGGCGCTCAACCGCGCCGGTGGGCCGCTCGTGCTGTGGCAGGCCGCCCGCCACGTGCGTCGCTTCGAGGCAGCTCGGCTCCGGCCGGGGCCGGCCAGCCGCTCCGCCGCCTGACGGTCGGGGTCCTGGCGATCGGGCGCCCGAGCCCCAGGCGCCGGATCAGTCGGGGATGACGCGGCGGTGCTGCTGCAGGTGCGCGGCGCCGGCGGCCGCCACCAGGAGGGCGCTCATGGCCGCCACCGCCGCCAGGCCGTTGGCGCTGCGATCGCCGGGCACCGCCTCGGCGGCGGAGTCGGCCGCCAGCTGCACCTGCTCGACGAGCTCGTCGGCCGAGGTCTGGGCGACCTCCTCCGCCAGGGGCAGCGACACCGAGGCGGGGTCGAGCCGGAAGTCCGGGGCCGCCAGCGATCCGAGGTGCAGGGTGCTGCCGACCGGGACGTCGGGGATGCCGCCCGGGGAGGTCCCGCCGTCGAGGGTGGGGCCGCTGAGGTCGCCGCCGAAGCCGGTGGCGTCGGTCGCGCTGGTGGAGCGGGTGGGCTCCGGCGGCGCGCCCGGCGTCGCCGCGGGGGCGGGGCCGGGGGTGGGCGCAGCGCCACCAGCCGCCGGCACCGGCAGCGGCAGCACCGGCGCGGTGAGGGCGGCCAGCTCGGCGAGCAGGCCGTCGAGCGCTCCCGTGAGCTCGGCCAGGGGGCCGGCACCGAGGAGGTCGCGCAGCGGGGCGGGGAGCCCGCCGAGGACGGACTGCAGCGCCTCGGCCTGCTCGGTGAGGTCGTCGATCGGGACCGGTCCGGTGCCGCCGAGGAGCGAGGTGAGGGCCTGCGAGGTGGACCCGAGCTCGGAGAGGGCGGGGCCGGCGAGCAGCGGCTGGGCCAGCTTCAGCACCGGCGCCAGGAGCCCGAGCTGGGCCTCGAGGTCGGCGAGCTGCGCGCAGGCGTCGGCCGACGCGCCGGTGGACGGGCACGCCAGGTCGCTCGGGGCGGCCTGCACCGTCGAGGGCCCGAGCAGGCTGCTGACTGCGAGCACGGAGGTGGCGGCGAGGGCGGCGGCGGATCGGCGCATGGTGGCTCCAGGTCGGGGAGGTCCCGGGTGTGACCTCGGTTACACCTCAGCGGTTCTGCGGCCGGTCACCCGACTCCTGCCTCCGGGGCGCGATCTCCCCCGACGTGGCCCGCTGATCGCCGCGAACCGGTCGAAACCGGAAGCCGGGAGGGGCCGGGCGGGCGCCGTCGACTGGGGCGGGCCGCCGAGCGCTGCCTACGCTCCGGAGCGAGATGGTGCCGTCCGGACCCCGCCACCGCCGCCAGCCCCAGCACGTCTACCGAGTGCGGCGAGCGATCGCGGCCTCGGTCGCCGTGGTGGTGCTCCTCGGCCTGGCCCAGCTCGTCGGCGCCGTCGGCGGGGGCGGCGACGAGGAGGCGGTGACCACCACCGTCCCCGCCACGACGACCACCACCATCCCGCCGCTGCCGCCGTGCGTGGAGGGCGACGTGATCGTGCCCGACGACCCCGGCGTGGAGTGGGCCACCCTCATCGTCGACACGCAGCGGGCCATCGGCGAGGGCTATGCGCCGACCGACCTGCGCAACATCGCCGACGCCGGGTTCCCGCTGACCGACGGCCTGGCCGTGCGCGAGCTGGTGATCGCCGACCTCGGCGCCATGCGGCAGGCGGCGGCCGACAACGGCACGCCGATCAGCATCCTGGCCGGGTACCGCAGCTACCAGCAGCAGGTCGACCTGCTCGACCGTCGCGTGGGCGAGCTCGGCGCGTCGGAGGCGGGGAGCCGGGTGGCCCGGCCCGGGCACTCCGAGCACCAGCTCGGCACCACCATCGACGTGACCAGCGAGGGCGACACCGACGTCGACCAGGCGTGGGGGGCCTCGCCGGCCGGGCAGTGGATCGCCACCAACGCCCACAAGTACGGCTTCATCCTCAGCTACCCCCAGGACGCCCAGGACCGCACCTGCTACGACTACGAGCCCTGGCACCTGCGCTACGTGGGCCGCGAGCTGGCCGCCGACGTGATCGAGAGCGGCCTCACCCTCCGCGAGCACCTCTGGACCCTCGACCCCGTGGACATCACCCCCACCACCCCGACGACAGCAGCGACGCCAGCGCCCTGACCAGGGGTTCGAACCTCGCGGTGCTCGCGGGCGAGCGAGCAGCAGCGCGTGCGGCCCGGCGCAGCCGCTGGGGGGCCTGGGGGGTCTCCCCCCAGACGTGCGCCGCAGGCGGCTCCGCCGCCGAGGACGCCAGGGCGAGCGAAGCGAGCGCCACGTGGGTCCCTCGAGCGAGGCGGCCGCAGGCCGCCGAGCTCGACTACTCCAACACGTAGAGGTGACCGGCGCGGGTGCCGACGTAGATGCGGTCGTCCCACACCGCCGGGGTGGCCTCGATGCAGCCGCCGAGCTCGATGGTCCACAGCTCGGGGGCCTCGACGGTGGGGTCGCTCACGTCGAAGGCGTGGAAGAAGCCGGCGCAGTCGCCCATGAGCAGCACGTCGTCGACGATGACCGGGCTGGCCCACAGCGGCGGCGGAAGCGCCTTCTCCCAGCGGATGGCGCCGGTGGCGCGGTCGACGGCGATGAGGCGACCGCCGTTGGTGCCGACGTAGACGGTGTCGCCGGAGATGCCCGGCGTGCCGTACACCCCGCCGGTGAGGGCGGTGGCGTCGTCGACCTTCCAGACGAGCGGGTCGTCGGGCTTGCTGGGGTCGAGCTTGGTGAGCTGGCCCACCTCGCGGGCGCGGGCGAGGTCGCGGTCGTACTGGCCGCCGATGTAGAGCATCCCCTCGTCGTCGACCACCACGGAGGCGTCGTTGTCGCCGCCGGTGTAGTAGCGGAAGGTGACCGACGGGGTCTCGCCGTCGTCGAGGCCGCTGAGGTCGTACCCCCAGATGAGGCCGGCGGAGGTGCCGAAGTAGGCGGTGTCCTCGTAGATGGCGACGGAGCTCTCGACCGAGGCCACCTCGTCGCCGTTGCTGCTCAGCGCCTCCTGGTCCCAGGCCTCCGTGGTGAAGACCACCTCGGGCGCCACCTGCACGAGGCCGGCGTCGTCGTAGGACTTGTTGAGCTTCACCACCCAGAACCGGCTGCTCTCGGAGCCGACGATCATGTGGTCGCCGATGATGATGGGCGACGAGTCCCAGTCGTCGTTCCAGAGGGTGGGCCCGACCGCCTCGGCGTCGAGCATCCACAGCACCTCGGCGGTGCCGGCCCGGTCGAAGGCGATGACCCGCATCTGGTCGTCGCGGGAGCCGGAGTAGACGAGCGGGAAGCCCTCGGGATCGATGGTGGGGGTGCCCTTGATGATGTCGCCGGTCTCGACGTCGGGGAGGATGCGCTCGCCGGTGGCCGGGTCCATGAAGTGGATGTTGCCGTCGTACCCGCCGAAGATGGCCCAGGTGCGGTCCTCCCGCTCGGCGATGGTGACCTGGCCGGTCCAGCCCATGCCGCACCACACCTTGGTGGTGCCGAGGTTCAGCGACTCCCGGCACATCGGCTCGTCGGGGAACCGGTGGACCACCGACGGGGTGGTCTTCGAGACGCTGCCGGCGCCGTAGTAGCTCCGCGACGGGTTGCCCCGGAAGGTGAGCAGGCCCTCGATCTCGGCGTTGGGGTAGGGACGACCGAAGCCGGCGGGGTCGGCGAGCCCCTCGTAGTCGGTGCGGAACAGCCGCTCGTTCGGCTCGTCGTCGGTCGCTGCGTCGGCCTCGCCGTCGCCACCGTCGCCGTCGTCGCCCTCGCCGTCGGTGGCGCCGTCGTCGGACTCGCCGGCGGCCCGCTCGGGGTCGGCACCGCCGTCGTCGCCGGAGCGCCGGTCGACCGCCACGCTGATCAGGAGCGCGAAGAGGCTGACGATGGCCAGCCCGAGCAGGGTGCGGCGGCGGCGGATCTCATCGGGCACAGGGGACGAGGGTACCGGCGGGGTGCGACGGTCCGGGGTCACCGGTTGGCGACCGATCCGGGTCGCGCCGGTACGTTGCCCGGATGACGACGCAGCACGCGGACCGCTTCGAGCCGGTCGACGAGGCCATCGCCGCCCGGTGGGCCAAGTTCCCCCACGGCCTCGGTCGCACCTACTTCCCCGGCCTGGTGGGCCTCGAGCTGGAGGAGGTGCGCACCGACTACGCCCGGATGCGGCTGCCGTTCCGACCCGAGCTGGAGCAGCCGGCCGGCGTCGTGCACGGCGGCGCCATCTCCACCCTCATCGACACCGTCGTGGTGCCGGCGGTGGGCCAGGCCTACGACGTCGGCTGGGCCTACTTCACCGTGCAGATGGACGTCCGCTTCATCGGGGCCGTGGTGGGCGAGGACGCCATCGCCGAGGGATGGATCGAGCAGCGCGGCCGCACGCTCGTGTTCTGCCGGGCCGAGGTGCGCACGCCGAGCGGCAAGCTGGCCGCCGACGGCACGCTCGTCTACACGGTCCGCCCCCCACGCGAGACGTGAGCCGCTGACCTCGCGGGTCAGCGGCGGGTGAAGGCGAGGTCGAGGCTGCGGACGGCGCCCACGAAGATGTTGGGCTCGATGTCGGGCGGGCTGAGCACCTCGAGCTCGGTGATCGACGACACCAGCTGCTCCATGAGCAGGCGCAGCTCCAGGCGGGCCAGCGAGGCGCCCAGGCAGAAGTGGGTGCCGAAGCCGAAGGCGATCTGCGGGTTCGGGCTGCGGTGGATGTCGAAGCGGAACGGGTCCTCGAACACCGTCTCGTCGCGGTTGGCCGACGGGTAGAGGAGCGCGATGCGGTCGCCCTCGCGGATGGCGTGGCCGTCGACCGTGGTGTCGGCGGTGGCCACCCGGAACATGTTGTTGAGCGGCGTGACCCAGCGGATCATCTCCTCCACCGCGCCCGGGATCAGCGACGGGTCGGCGTGCATGGCCTCCCACTGGTCGGGGTGCTCGGCGAAGGCCACCAGCGAGCGGGCGATGACGGTGCGGGTGGTCTCGGCGCCGCCGGAGATCACCAGGCCGGTCTCGTTGACGAGCCGGCTGTCGTCCATGGGGCAGCCGTTGGCCTCGCCCTGGACCCACACGGAGATGAGGTCGTCGGCCGGACACTCCCGGCGGGCGGCCGCCGTCTCCTGCAGCAGGGCCACGAACTCGCCGATGGCGGCCAGGAACTCGTTGGCGATGGCGAGGTCGTGGGGCACGGAGTCGTAGCGCATCAGGCGCTCCGACCAGCTCTTGATCTCGGGCCAGCGGTCTTCGGGGAAGCCGAGCAGGTGGGCGGTGAGCTGCGCCGGCAGGGCGGCGGCCAGCGCGGTGACGGCCTCGGTCTGGCCGCGGTCGCCCGGCTCGGTGTCGGCCAGGATCCCGCCCAGCAGCCCGCCGATCATGCGGCTCATCACGGGCTCGAGGTCGCGCACGGCCTTGGGGGTGAAGCGGCGCGAGACGAGCCGTCGCTGCGTGATGTGCCCAGGGTCGTCCTGGGCGATCATGTTGTCCTCGGTGGGGTTCTGGATGGAGCGGTAGCTGCCGGCGCTGGAGAAGATCTCGTCGCGGTGCTCCACGTCGAGCAGGTCGGCGTGGCGGGTGATGCCCACGAACCCGCTGGCCTCGCAGCGGTAGACGGGGTCGTTGGCCCGCATCCAGGTGAAGGCCTCGTGCATGGCGTCGAGGTCGCCGTAGAAGGCAGGCGACAGCAGGTCGATCTCGAGGTCGGGACGGGTGACGGCGGCCATCCCCGCACCCTAGCCACCGCTCGATAACGACCGTTCTCGGGCGTCGGACCACCGGCACCGCCTGCTCAGTCGAAGGTGGCGACGCTGATGCGGACGGGGCGCAAGCGCTGGGCGAGGGCGCTGGTGGTGCGGGCGACGACGGCCACCACGGTGGGCACCACCACCACGAGCACCAGGACCGTGCGCAGCGGGAACACGAGCGGGTAGGGCTCGACGTCCTCGCCGAAGGTGCTGGTGAAGACCACGACGGGCAGGAACCCGATCGGGATGGCCAGCAGGCCCCCGATGCCGGCCAGCAGCCAGGCCCGGGCGCCGGCCGCTCGGGCCAGCAGCCGCGGCGGCGCCCCGGCCACGGTGAGGACGTCGCGCTCGTCCTTCGACTCGGCGGCGGCCAGCGCCAGGCTGGCGCCCACCACGAACAGCGAGAAGACGAGGGCGACGCCGGTGAGGATCAGCTCGACCTGGAAGGGGGTGGGGCCCGACTCGGGGTAGTGGAAGCTGAGGTCGAGGCGGTTGGGCAGGCCCGACGGGCCGTAGCCCTCGAGGGCCGACAGGTCGCTGAGGTCGTCGCGCTGGTCCTGCGTGAGCGGCTCGGGCGTGCGGTAGAGGGTGGCCATGGGGCGCAGGTCGAGGCCCAGCTCGGCGGCGGTGGCCTCGGTGACGAGGAGGCCGGGCACCGTCCAGCCCAGGTTGTGCTCCGCCTCGACGGCCAGCGAGGAGAACGACAGCTCCGGCCCTCCGCCGCTGGTGGACTGCAAGGCGACCGGCCACTCGCGGCCGCCGCCGTCGGCCACCAGGTGGGCCGCGCCCACCTCCTCGAGCTCCCGCCGGTCGGCGGCCGACACGCCGGCCGCGTCGAGCACGGCCTCGTCGGCCACGATCACGCCCGAGTAGCTGGCGTAGCTCACGCCCACCTCGCCGGGGCCCATCCCGATGGTGCCGCCTCCGGCGTTGCCCATGCCGCCGGCCGTGTCGGACCCGGAGGCGAGCCCGACCTGCACGTCCCAGAAGGTCGAGCCGACCCGACCCGGCACGACGGCCTGGCGCACCAGCTCGGCCTCGGCCCCGGGCAGGACGCGCTCGATGCGGGCGGCCTCCTCGGGCGACGGCGGCTGGAGCACCTGGAAGTGGTCGGTCCCACCGCCCTGGTCGGCGGGGAGCGTGACCTGCTGGTCGACGGCCCGCAGCGCCGTCACCAGGTCGGGCGCCGTGTCGAGGTGGTCGGGCTGCTGGGCCTCGGCGCCCTGGATGAGGGCCGAGGCAGCGATGGCCAGCGCGGCCGCCGCGCTCACCGCCGCCACCACGGCCCCGGTGCGGGTGCGGTTGCGGGCCAGCCCGCGAGCGGCCATGCGCCAGCTGCCGTGCAGCCGGGCGGCCAGCGGCTCGAGGCGCTCCACCAGCGCGGGCGCCACCGCGCAGGCACCGAGCAGCTCCGCCACGCCGCCGCCGATGGCCACCAGCGCCCACACCTGGCCCGAGGACCCGTCGCGGCTGCCGAGCACGGCGAGCGCCAGCAGGCCCAGGCCACCGACGATCGACACCAGGCCCCACGCCACCAGGCGTCGCGGCACCGGGGCCAGCGGTCGGCGCCCGGCCAGGGCGGCGAGGGTGGGGATCTGGGCCGCCGTGCGGGCCGGGATCAGGGCGGCCAGCGTGGCCGCGCCCACCCCGACCGCCAGCGCCAGGGCCAGCTCGAACGGGCGCAGCTCGAACCCGTCGATGCGCTTGTCGAGCACGGGCTCGATGCGGCCCTGCAGCGCCACCAGCAGCGCGGCCGCCAGCGCAGCGCCGAGCACCGCCCCGGCCACGCCGGTGACGGTGCCCTGCAGCACCAGCGCCGCCTTCACGGTGCGGGGGGAGGCGCCGCTCGAGGTCAGCTGGCCGATGGTGACCAGCTGGCGGCGGGCGCCCACCGCGAAGGCCGCTGCGATCACGATGCCCATCACGGTGAGGGTGACGGCCCCCAGGACCAGGCTCCAGCGCACGCCCTGGGCCGAGCTGTCGATGCCGCTGGGCTCCACGTCGCCGCTGATGGAGAGCTCGCGGGTGACCACGGTGCCGCCGGACGCGTCGTAGAGCGCCCGCTGCTCGGCCTCGCTGAGGGCGGGGAGGTCGATCAGGTAGCGATCGACCAGCACGTCCTGGCCCACCAGCTGCTGCAGCGTCTCGGTCGACGCCACCGCCGTGGCGCAGCTCAGGCACAGCGGCTCCTCGACGCGCCCCACGACGGTGAGCGTGGTGGCGACGGGTCGGTCGAGCTCGAGCCGGTCGCCGACGGCCACCTCGAGGCGCTCGATCGTGTCGGTGGCCAGCGCCACCTCGCCGGGGGCGGTGGGGGCCCGACCCTCCAGCACGGTGGTGATCTCGGCGCCGAACATCTGGGCCGGACCGAGGTCGGTGAGGGCCAGCTCGCCGCGCCGGCCGTCGGTGGTGCGCACGGTGACGTAGGCCTGGCGGACGGGCACCACGCGGGCCCCGGTGGGCAGCAGGTCCAGGTGCTCCGCCACGAAGGCCCGGGCGGTGGCGCCGCCGTTGTAGCGGCGCCACTCCTCGGCCGGGCTGACCTGGTCGGTGCGGACCAGGGTGATGGCGGCCACCATGCCCGCCACGGGCACGGCGACGAGCAGCGCCACCAGGGCCGTGCGCCCGGGGCGCCGCCACACCTCACGGCGGGCGAGGCGCAGCGGCAGGCGGAGCCCGCTCACGGCGCCACCCCGACCGGACGGGGGTCGGCCGCCGGGTCCAGGGCCGACGAGCGCACGCTGGCCTCGTCGACCACCCGGCCGTCGCGCATGAACACCACGCGGTCGGCCCAGGCGGCGTAGCGCGGCTCGTGGGTGACCAGGACCACCGCGGTCCCGGTGGTCGCCGGCAGCCCCGCCAGCAGCTCGATGACGGCATCGCCCGTGAGCGTGTCGAGGGCGCCGGTGGGCTCGTCGGCGAGGAGCAGCTTGCGGGTCCCCACGACGGCCCGGGCCACCGCGATGCGCTGCTGCTGGCCGCCGGAGAAGTCGTCGGGGAAGCGATCGAGCTGCTCCACCACGCCGACCGACACCAGCGCCGCCCGCGCCCGGTCGCGCGCCTCGCGGGTGGGCACGCCCTCGAGCTCCAGGGGCAGCATCACGTTCTCGAGGGCGGTCAGCGACGACACGAGGTTGAGCCGCTGGAACACGAAGCCGACATCGGTCCGCCGCAGGGCGGCCCGCTCGGGCGCCGAGAGGGTCGAGAGGTCGCGGCCTCCCACCAGCACGTGCCCGGCGTCGGGCTCCTCCAAGGCGCCGGCGAGGTGGAGGAGCGTCGACTTCCCGCAGCCGCTCGGTCCCATGACGGCGACCAGCTCGCCGGGCGCCACGGTGAGCGACACGTCGGTCAGGGCCCGAACCTCGGCCAGCCCGGAGCCGTAGCGCTTCACGACGTCGCGCACCTCGAGGGCGGGGGCGCCGGGGGCGCGGGTGGTGGCGTCAGCCATGGTGGTCTCCGTTCGTGGTGGTGGGCGCGGCGGCGGCTCGCTGCACGCGGGCCTCGCAGAGGTCGAGCCAGCGCAGGTCGGCCTCGGCCCGGGTCACCAGGGCGTCGGCGACCAGCGCGCCGGCGAGGTCCGTGAGCGGGAGGTCGGGGGTGGCCGACGGGCGGGTGGCCCGACGGCGCTCCTGCAGGAGCCGGGTGAGGGCCGTGCGGTGGTGGGTGATGACGGCGAGGGCGTGGTCGCGCCCGTGCTCGATGGCGAAGAGGACCTTGAGCACCAGCTCGTCGCGCGGGGGCGGGGCGTCGCCGGCGTCGGCCGTCCACCAGCCGCCGAGCTCGGCCCGACCGGCGGCGGTGATCGTGTAGCGCTTCTGACCGTCGGTCTCGTCGACGTCGACGAGGCCGTCCCGGGCCAGGCGGTCGAGCGTCGTGTACACCTGCCCGACGTTGAGCGGCCACGCCCCGCCGGTGGTCGACTCGAACGACGTCTTGAGCTGGTAGCCGTGGCTGGGTCCCTCCTGGAGGAGGGCGAGCAGTCCCTCGCGCACGGCCATGGTTACCGAGTATGCATACTCCGTATGCACTCGTCAACCAGGCGACCGCGAGCGTCCCCCGATCGGGTGGGTGGGTACCCTCGGGCGATGCGCCGCCGCCTGCTCGCCTGCCTGCTCGTCGGTGCGGTGGTGGCCGCCGGGTGCATGCAGGAGGCCGACGATCCCACGCTGGCGGTGGATGGCCCCACCACCACCCTGGCCGCGGACGACGGGCCCACCACCACCGCCGGACCCGGTGGCTTCACCCCCGAGCCCATCGAGTGGAAGGACTGCGGCTCGGCTGAGTGCGCCACCCTCGAGGTGCCGCGCGACTACGACGACCCCGACGGCGAGCGCATCGAGATCTACACCGTGCGCACCCCCGCCTCCGGCGACCGCATCGGGTCGCTGTTCGTGAACCCGGGCGGGCCCGGGGCCGGCGGCGCGGAGTTCGCCGAGATCCTGGCGTTCATCCTCCCCGGCGAGATCACCGAGCGCTTCGACATCGTCGGCGTCGACCCCCGGGGCACCGGCGGCAGCACCCCGATCGACTGCGGCGTGAGCGCCACCGAGCTCTACGGCGTCGACGCCACCATCGAGACGCCCGAGGACCGCGAGGAGCTCCTCGACATCAGCCAGGAGTACGTCGACGACTGCGCCGACCGCTTCGGCGAGCTCCTCCCCCACGTCGGCACGCGCGACGTCGCCCGCGACATGGACAGCGTCCGGGCCGCCATGGGCGACGACCAGCTCAGCTTCCTCGGCTTCAGCTACGGCAGCGCCATCGGCCAGGTCTACGCCGACCTCTTCCCCGACCGGGTGCGCTCGATGGTCCTCGACGGCATCCTCGAGCTCGGTCCCACCGGCCTCGAGCTGGCCGCCGACCAGGCGGCAGGCTTCGAGACGGCGCTGGCCGGCTTCGTGGAGTTCTGCGACGCCGCCGAGGGCTGCGCGGTGGCCGGCGAGACGCTCGACGCCGTGGAGGAGGTGCTGGCGCTCGCCGAGGAGCCCGGCGGCATCCCCGCGCCCGACGCCGATCGCCCGGCCGGGCCCGGCGAGGCCAACCTCGGGATCAGCTACGCCCTCTACAGCCAGGCGCTGTGGTCGCAGCTCGACCAGGCCCTGGCCGACGCTCGCGGCGGCGACGGCAGCCGGCTCGTCGGCCTGGCCGACGGCTACATCGGCATCGGCGACTTCGAGGTGTACTTCGCCGTGAACTGCCTCGACTTCGCGTGGCCCACCGACCCCGACGAGTTCCTCACCGCCGCCAAGGCCGCCGCCGAGGACTCGCCGCACTTCGGCGAGGCGCTGCTCAACGACTACGTGCGCTGCGCCCTCTGGCCGGTCACCCAGGAGCCCCTCGAGGCCACCAGCGCACCGGGCGCGCCGCCGATCCTCGTGGTGTCCACCACCGGCGACCCCGCCACGCCCTACGAGGCGGGCGTGGCCGTGGCCGAGCGGCTGGAGCAGGGCGTCCTGATCACCAACGAGGGCGATGGCCACACGGTGGTGGCCGACGGCAAGGCCTGCATCGACGACCTGGTCATCGCCTACCTCGTCGACGGCACCGTCCCCGACGACGGCACCACCTGCCGCTAGCGGTCAGCCGCTAGCCGACGGTGCCCTCCGCGACGAGCTTGTCGAGGGTGAGGTCGGGGTGGTCGCCCTCCACCCGGGCCAGCCAGTACGGCGACTCGAACAGCGCGTAGCGGGTGCCGTCGGCCCGGGCGTAGACGGCGACGCCCTGCAGGCCGCGCAGCGAGGGGGTGGAGGCCTCGTCGGTCTTGCGGGCGATCCGCCAGGAGGTGGGGCTGAGCTCGGTCGGCGCGCCGAACTCGTGCTCGAGCCGGTGCGACGCCACCTCGAACTGCATCGGCCCGACGGCAGCCAGCATCGGGGCCTGGTCGCCGAGGTCCTGGTCGCGCAGCACCTGCACCACGCCCTCCTCGTCGAGCTGGGCGATGCCGCGGCGGAACTGCTTGAAGCGCCCGGTGTCCCGGACGCGGGCCACCACGAAGTGCTCCGGCGCGAACTCCGGCAGCCGGGGGAACTCCACCGGCGGATCGAGGTAGAGGGTGTCGCCCACCGTGACGTCCATGGCGTTGACGAGCCCGAGCACGTCGCCCGGCCAGGCCTCCTCGAGCGTGTCGCGGTCCTGCCCGAACACCGAGTGGGCGTACTTCGTGCCGAAGGGCTTGCCGGTGGGGCCGTGCGTCACGACCATGCCGCGCTCGAAGCGGCCGGAGCACACGCGCACGAAGGCGATGCGGTCGCGGTGGCTCGGGTCCATGTTGGCCTGCACCTTGAAGGCGAAGGCCGAGAACGGCGCGTCGAGCGGCCGGGGCAGGCCGTCGACGTCGTCGCGCGGGATCGGCGACGGGGCCAGGTCCACCATGGCGTCGAGCAGGAGCCGCACGCCGTAGTTGGTGAGGGCGGAGCCGAAGAACACCGGCGTGACCTCCCCCTTGCGGAACCGCTCGGGGTCGGCGTGGGCGCCCACCTCGTCGAGGAGGCTCAGCTCGTCGGCCGCCGCGCTCCAGTGGTCGCCCTCGGCCGCCGCCGCCTCCTCGGCCGACAGCACCTGCTCGCCGGCCTCGGTGGCCCCGCGGGCCGTGCGGGTGAACTGCGTGTAATCGCCCGTGCGGCGGTCGACCAGGCCCCGGAAGTCGCCGGCGTAGCCGACCGGCCAGGTGACCGGCGTGGGCACGATCGAGAGCTGGGCCTCCACCTGGTCGAGCAGCTCGAGGGCGTCGCGCCCCGGGCGATCCCACTTGTTGATGAACGTGAGCAGGGGGATGTTGCGCTCGCGGCAGACCTCGAAGAGCTTGAGCGTCTGGGGCTCGATGCCCTTGGCGGCGTCGAGCACCATGATGGCGGCGTCGGCCGCGGCCAGGACCCGGTACGTGTCCTCGGAGAAGTCGCGGTGGCCCGGTGTGTCGAGCAGGTTGAGCACGGTGTCGCGGTAGGGGAACTGCAGCACGGTCGACGTGATCGAGATGCCGCGCTTCTGCTCCATCTCCATCCAGTCCGAGGCCACCTTGCGGCGCTCGCCCCTCGCCTTCACGGCCCCGGCCGACTGCAGCGCACCGCCGTAGAGCAGGAACTTCTCGGTGAGGGTCGTCTTGCCGGCGTCGGGGTGGCTGATGATGGCGAAGGTGCGCCGGCGGGCGGCCTCCTCGGACGGGGTGGGCATCGCCCCAGTGAACCGGACGCCGCGCCGACCGGTCGACTCCGCCGGTCGGCGAGGTCCGGCCACTCCGGGCATTTCGGACGGCGACCGATCTTGACCCGTGGGTCAAGTTGGTACAAGCGCCCAGCACGGGCGAGCACGACGCCCTAGGTTCACGCGCGTCGCACGTCGGGGGGCGCCGCGCCGAGGGGGGTCGTTGAGCGAAGTCGACAGCAAGGGGCTGCGTGGGGGCTGGGTCGCGCCGCTGAGGTCCGTGGGAGGGCGAGTGGTCTCGAGCCTCGCGCCCCTCGTGGTGCTGACCGCCCTGTCCGTCGTGGTGTGGGACCCGACCCTCGGCATCATCCTGCAGGGCGCGCTGGTGGGGTCGATCAGCGCCCTGCTGGCCGTGGGCATCGCGCTCATCTACCGCGCCAACCGGATCGTCAACTTCGCCCAGGGCGACCTCGGCGTCGTGCCGGCCCTGCTCGCCATCCTGCTCATCGCCCCCGATCGCGAAGGCGGCATCCCCGACTGGATGACCGGCCTGCCCTACCTGGTGGGCCTGGGGGTGGGGCTGATCGCCGCCGTGCTGCTGGGCTTCCTGGTGGAGAAGCTGTTCATCCTGCGCTTCAGCCGCTCACCCCGGCTGATCCTCACCGTGGCCACCATCGGCGTCGCCCAGCTGCTGACCGCCGTGGCCCTGTTCATGCCCCGCTGGTTCGGCCTGCAGGGCGCCGGCGCCCCCGTGCTCGACCCGCCCTTCGACGTGTCGACCCGCATCGGTGGGGTGGTGTTCGACGACAACGACTTCATGGTGTTCCTGCTGGTGCCGCTCATGCTCCTCGGCCTGGGCTGGTTCCTGCGCTCGACCCGCACGGGCACCGCCATCCGGGGCGTCGCCGAGCGGTCCGACCGCGCCGCCATGCTCGGCGTGCCGGTCGGCCGCATCCAGACCACCGTGTGGATCATCACCACGGTGCTGGCCTTCGCCACGGTGTTCCTCCGCAGCGGGGTGATCAGCATCCCGATCGGGGGCGCCCTCGGCGTGGCCGTGCTGGTGCGGGCCCTGGCCGCCGCCGTGATCGGCCGGATGGAACAGGTGCCCCGCATCACCGCCGCCGCCGTGGGCCTGGGCATCGTCGAGCAGTCGATCGTGTACTCGACGGGGCGCGACGTCTACGTGTTCCCCGTGCTGTTCGCCATCATCGTGATCGCCATCGGGCTCAACCGCCGCCAGCGCGGCAACCGGGTGGCCGACGACATCGTGTCGACCTGGCAGGCCGTCCGGGAGATCCGCCCCATCCCGCCCGAGCTGCGCCGGCTGCCCGAGGTGCAGGCCGTGCGGATCGGCACCGTGCTGCTGCTGGGCGGGCTCCTGGTGGCCCTCCCCCTGCTGCTGCCGGCCGGACGGCTCTCCATCGCCACCGACACCGCGGTGATCGCCACCGTGGCGTCGTCGCTCGTGCTGCTGACCGGCTGGGCCGGCCACGTGAGCCTCGGCCAGATGGCCTTCGCCGCCATCGGCGGCGCGGCCGGCGGGTGGGTCACCCAGACCGCCGGCCTCGACCTCGCTGCCGGGCTGCTCGTGGGCGGGCTGGCCGGTGCGGCCGTGGCCGTCGTGATCGGGATCCCGGCCGCCCGCGCCGGCGGCCTCACCCTGGCCGTCATCACGCTCGCCCTCGCGTCCGCCACGCTGTTCTGGCTGCTGAACCCGGAGTTCTTCGACTGGGTGCCCCGCGGCCGCTTCCCCGAGGACCCCACCCTCTTCGGCCGCATCACGATCGAGTCGGAGACCTCGTTCTACGTGCTGGCCCTCGGCGTGCTCGCCCTCTCGGCCGGGATGCTCCACGGCATCCGCCACAGCCGCACGGGCCGCGTGCTGATCGCCCTGCGGGAGAACCCGAAGGCGGCCGAGAGCTACGGCGTGAGCCCCACCCGCACGATGATCTCCGCCTTCGCCTTCTCCGGCTTCATCGCCGCCATGGCCGGCGTGGTCTACGTGCACCACCAGCACGGCCTCTCCACCAGCATCGGCGGCAACCCGTTCGCCCCCGAGGCGAGCCTGCGGGTGTTCGCCATCGCCGTGATCGGCGGGCTGGGCTCCATCCCCGGCGCCATCCTCGGCACGATCTACGTGTTCGCCATGCAGTACTACATGCTCCCCGAGTACCGGTTCCTGGCCACCGGGTTCGGCCTGCTGTTCATCCTGCTGATCCTCCCCGGCGGCCTCGGGGCCGGCGTGTCGGAGGCTCGAGACGCCGGGCTGCGCTGGATCGCCAAGCGCCGGGGGATCCTCGTGCCCAGCCTGGTGGCCGACCGCCGCGCCGACGCCTTCACCGTCACCCCGGAGATGGCCGAGGCGGTGGCGGAGGCCACCGAGCACCCCGAGCTCGACGACCTCTCGGCGGAGGTCCGCGCGTGAGCGACACCTCGTTCGTGCCGTCGGAGCGGCGGGTGCTGTTCAGCATCAAGGGCAACCCGGTCCACAAGCCGCGCCGGCCCCGCACCTACCTGGCCGACATCACCGGCGGGCAGGCGGCCTACCCGCTGCTCATCCTGTTCGGGCTCAACGCCGTCGACGAGCTCGACCGCACCGTGTTCGGCATCCTCGGCCCGGAGATCCGCGACCACTTCGGGCTGACCAACCAGGGCTACCTCACGATGATCGCCCTGACCCTCCTGGGTGGGCTGCTCCTCGAGATCCCGCTGGCCTTCTACGCCGACCGGCTGCCCCGGGCCCGCATCGCGGTCGGCGGCGCGGCGGTGTGGGCCATCTTCGGGCTCCTGACCGGCCTGGCCGGTGCCCTGTGGGTGCTGCTCATCGCGCGGTCGGGGGCGGGGATGGGCCGCGCGGTCGTGGGGCCCACCCACAACTCGCTCATCGCCGACCTCTACCCCATCGAGAAGCGCACGGAGGTCTACGGCTTCCACCGGATGGCCAACGCCCTCGGCGCGTTCATCGGCCCGCTGGTCGGCGGCATCCTCGCCCAGGCGTTCGGCTGGCGGGTGCCGTTCATCATCTTCGTGATCCCCACCATCGTGTTCGTGGTGCTCGGCCTCCGCCTCAAGGAGCCCGGCCGCGGCCACTACGAGCGGGAGGCCGCCGGCGCCACGGGCGACGTGATCACCACCGACGAGCTGCCGCCCTCCTGGGCGGAGTCCGTGCGCATCCTCTGGCAGGTCAAGACCCTGCGGCGCATCTGGGCCTCGCTGCCCTTCCTGGCCGCCTCGGTGATCGGCCTCGTCACCCTCACCTCCCTCTACTACGAGGAGGTGTTCAACCTCTCCGAGGGCGAGCGGGGCGCGGTGGCCGCCGCCACCGAGCCGGCCCAGCTGGTGGGCATCACCCTCGGCATCCCGCTGGCCGCCCGCCTGATGCGGAAGGACCCCGGCCACGCCCTGCGCATGCTGTCGCTGGTGGCGGTGGCCATCGCCGTGGCGTGGGTGATCTTCGCCACCGCCCCCGTGCTCGGCGTCGCCGTGGCCGCCAACGTGCTCGTGTCGGGCCTGGCCGCCCTGCTCGGCCCCGGCATCTTCGCCTCGCTGTCGCTGGCCATCCCGCCCAAGGTGCGCTCGCTCGGGTTCTCGATGGCCTCGCTGTTCATCCTCCCCGGCCTCATCGCCCTCTACGTCGTGGGCGGCCTGGCCGACCGCTACGGCCTGCGCACGGGGATGCTCGTGATGGTCCCCATCTTCCTGGTGGGGGCCATGGTGCTGGCCTCCGCCGCGCCCTACGTGAAGGGCGACATCTCCAAGGTGTGGACCTCCACCGCGGCCCAGGCCGAGGTGCTCCACCAGCGCAGCCTCGGCGAGGTGAAGCTCCTCCTCGTGCGCAACCTCGACGTCGGCTACGACGGCGTGCAGGTGCTCTTCAACGTCGACTTCGAGATCGACGAGGGCGAGGTGGTGGCGCTGCTCGGCACCAACGGCGCCGGCAAGTCCACCCTGCTGAAGGCCATCGCCGGGCTCGTCCCGGCCGACGCCGGCGCGGTGGTGTTCGACGGCCGCGACGCCACCTACGCCCCGCCGCACGAGATCGCGGGGCGCGGCGTGGTGCTGGTGCCCGGCGGCCAGGGCGTGTTCCCCTCGCTCACCGTCGAGGAGAACCTGCGCCTGGCGGGCTGGCTCGAGCCCGACCGGGCCAAGCGCGAGGCGGCGCTGGAGGAGGCCCTGGAGCAGTTCCCGGTGCTGCGCACCCGGATGGCGGAGCCGTCGGCCAACCTCAGCGGCGGCCAGCAGCAGATGCTCACCATCGCCATGGCGCTGCTCTCGAAGCCCCGCCTGATGATGATCGACGAGCTCTCCCTCGGGCTGGCGCCGAGCGTGGTGGCCGAGCTCCTCGAGGCCATCGAGGTGCTCAAGGCCCAGGGCACCACCATCATCCTGGTGGAGCAGTCGGTGAACGTGGCCCTCACGGTGGCCGACACCGCCTACTTCATGGAGAAGGGCGAGATCCGCTTCCACGGCCCGACCGCCGAGCTGCTCGACCGCCCCGATGTGTTCCGCTCGGTGTTCCTCGAGGGCGCCAAGGACCTCGAGTCGGCCCGGGGCACCAACGGCGCGACCGGCCACCACGGCGCAGCTCTCGCCACCGGGGCCGAGCCCGCCCTGCCCGCCGCCCCTCTGGCGGCCCCGCTCGCCCCCGGCGAGGCGGCGGCGCCGTCGCTCGACGACCCGTCGGCCGGCCCCCGCCTGGCGGTGGCGGGCATCACCAAGCGCTTCGGCGGCATCGCCGCCCTCCGCGCCGTCAGCTTCGAGCTGGCCCCCGGCGAGATCCTCGGGTTCCTCGGCCCCAACGGCGCCGGCAAGACCACGCTGTTCGACGTGCTGTCGGGCTTCCAGCCCGCCGACGACGGCGAGGTCGCCCTCGAGGGCGACGACATCACCGGCCTCAGCCCCTCCGCCCGGGCCCGGCGGGGCCTCGGCCGCTCGTTCCAGGACGGCCGGCTCTTCCCCGCCCTCACCGTGGCGGAGACGATCGCGGTGGCCTGCGAGCGCGAGATCGACGTGCGCGACCCGATCGCCGCCGCCCTGCACCTGCCGGCGGTGGTCGACTCGGAGGAGAAGGTCACCGACCGCGTCGACGAGCTGATCGAGGTGCTCGGCCTCGCTGCCTTCGCCTCGAAGTACGTGCGCGAGCTCTCCACCGGCAGCCGGCGGGTGGTCGACCTGGCCTGCGTCCTGGCCCACCGCCCCACCGTCCTGCTGCTCGACGAGCCGTCGTCGGGCATCGCCCAGCGCGAGGCCGAGGCCCTCGGACCCCTCCTGCTGCGCATCCGCGAGCTCACCGGCGCCAGCCTGCTCGTCATCGAGCACGACGTGCCGCTGCTCACGGCCATCACCGACCGCATGATCGCCCTCGACCTCGGCGCCGTCGTCACCACCGGCACGGCCAGCGAGGTCATCAACCACCCCGCCGTCGTGGCGTCGTACCTCGGCGGCTCCGAGGCTGCCGTCGCCCGCAGCGGACCGAGATCTCTGATCACCTGACCCGGAGGTTCCAGCCATGGCTGACACGAAGAGCTCCAGCTCGTCCAAGGCGCTGAAGCGCTACGGCCCGATCGCCATCGTGCTGGTGGTGGTCGTGGGCATCATCGCCCTCACGGGGGGTGGCGGTGACGACGACGACGGCGGCGGCGGCGGCGGCGGCGGCGATGGCGGCACCGGCGGCGAGACCGCCAGCGGCCTGCCCCTGACGTTCCAGGAGGCCGAGGCCGAGGGCATCGACGACATCGACTGGGGCGAGGGCTGCGACACGGATCGCGGCCGGGTGGCCGTGCCGCTGCGCAACGCGGCCCCGTGCGTCGAGCCGTGGGACGCGGCCGAGGACAACGGCGGGGCGACCACGCCGGGCGTGACCGCCGACAGCATCAAGATCGTGGTGTACCAGGGCGAACCCGACCCGCTCCAGCAGGTGCTGGTCAGCGATGCCGGCGGCGACACCGACCCGGCCGTCACCGCCCAGACGGCGGTCGACTACCTGACCATGCTCGAGGACGTCTACGAGACCTACGGGCGCACGCTCGACGTGCAGGTGGTCGAGGCCAGCGGCCTCCCCGACGACGCCACCGCCGCCCAGGCCGACGCCCGCACGATCATCGACATGGAGCCGTTCGCCGTCGTGGGCGGCCCGGCCTCGGCCCCCGTGTACTGGCAGGAGATCACCGACGCCGGAATCCTCTGCATGGGCAGCTGCTCCACCGCCGAGGGCTGGGACGTGGTGGAGGGCGCCGCTCCCTACCTCTGGCCGACCGGCCACGCGCCCGAGCAGGCCGACGCCCACCTGGCCGAGATGATCGGCACGCAGCTGGCCGGCAAGCCGGCCGAGTTCGCCGGCGACGAGGCCCTGCAGTCCGAGGAGCGGGTGTTCGGCTGGGTGCAGGCCGAGACCGAGACCGGCGAGTACGTCGAGCGCAACGACGCCTTCGACGCCCTCCTCCTCGAGGAGTACGACACCGAGGTGGTCACCCGATCCACCTACCTCTTCGACGTGGCCCGGGCCCAGGAGACCGCCACGGCGGTGGTGGCCCGCATGCGCGACGCCGGCGTGACCACCGTGATCATGAGCGTCGACCCGCTCATCCCCGCCACCATCACGGCCGAGGCGACCAAGCAGGGGTACTTCCCGGAGTGGATCATCGGCCCGTCGGTGCTGGCCGACACCACCTTCTTCGGGCGCACGTTCGACCAGGAGCAGTGGGCCAACGCCTTCGGCATCTCGCTGCCGTCGGCCCGAGCCGGCTCCGACCTGTCCGACGCCTTCTTCTCCTACCAGTGGTACTTCGGCGAGGAGGTGCCGGTGAACACGGCCAACGTGATCCTGCCCGGCCCCGGCCAGCTGATGCTCGGCATCCACCTGGCCGGCCCGGAGCTCACGCCGGAGACGTTCCGCGACGGCCTGTTCCGCTACCCGGCGATCGGTGGCGGGCGCACCTTCGGGCACACCTCGTGGGGTGAGGAGCTCTGGGGCCGCACCGACTACAACAGCACCGACGACGTCGCCGTCATCTGGTGGGATCCGGCCGCCACCGGCGAGGACGAGACGGGCAACGAGGGCACCGGCATGCTCCGCTACGTCAACGGCGGCGAGCGCTTCCTCCCCGGCGAGTGGCCCACCGACCCGCTGCCGCTGTTCGAGGAGGAGGGCTCCGTCACCGTGTACGACGAGCTGCCCGAGGGCGACGCCCTGCCCGACTACCCGCCGTGGCCGGGTTCGCCGGCCGCGGGCTGACCCGGCACCGACCGCTCAGGACGGGATCGACGGCCTGCCCCGGCCCGGCAACCTCGGCACCACGAGGTCGACCGAGTCGGGGCAGACGTCGCGCCCGGCCAGCCAGGCATCGAGCTGCGGCAGCGGCACCTGCGCCACCTCGACCACCTCACCGTCGGGGCAGGTGAAGGGGCCGTCGCTGCGGGCCAGGTAGATGCGGGCCTGCAGCGCGACGTCGGGCGCCGACCACGCGTCGACGCCGACGAGCTCGGGCACCGCGTCGACGCCCGCCTCCTCGGCGAGCTCGCGGCGCGCAGCGTCGTCCCAGGCCTCGCCGGCGCCGAGCACGCCGCCGAAGCAGAGGTCCCACCAGCCGGGGTAGACGTCCTTCCACTCGGCCCGCCGGTGCACGACCAGCTCGTCGGCGCTGGTGAGCACGGCGACGTAGCAGGCGCGGTGGCGGGCCGAGGCGCCCCGGGCCCGCATCTCGGCGCGCGTCACCGTCTCGACGACGCGGTCGTGCTCGTCGACCAGGTCGACGAGCTCGGCGCCCGGCCCCGGGGGCTCGGCGGGCTCAGACGTAGGTGGGCTCCACGCCGATGGCCTCGTAGACCGCGGCGATCAGGCCGCCGGAGCGCGGGTCGCCGTTGAGCCCCATCGCCATCTTGTTCATGACGTAGCCGAAGCCGATCTCGTGCTCCGGGTCGGTGAAGCCCACCGAGCCGCCGGCGCCGGTGTGCCCGAACGCCTTCGGGCCGCCGTAGGGGGCGAAGGCCGAGGCCACGAAGAACCCGAGGCCGAAGGTGGTCTCGAAGAAGAGGCAGGCGTCGGCGCCGGAGGTCTGGAGCTCCGAAGCCTTGGCCACCTGGTCGGCGCCCAGGATGGGCTCGGCCGGGCCACCCTCCACGGTGCCGGTGAGGCCGGCGTAGAAGCGGGCCAGCGAGCGGGCGTTGGTGACGCCGTTGGCCGCCGGGATCTCGGCGGCCCGGATGGCGGGGTTGTTGAACCCGCCCTCGGCCTGGTTGAACACGAAGCTCGGCGCGCCGAGGGCCTTGCCCAGCATCGACTCGGGCCCCATGAACTGCGCCAGCAGCTTCGCCATCTCCGGATCCTGGGGGGCCTCGGCCTCCACGCCGCCGGCGCCCCCGCCGGCGCCCAGCACGCCGCCCCACTGGATGAGGGGGGCCACCCGGTGCTGCTGCTCGTCGGGCAGCCCGATCCAGAACTCGAGGCCGAGGGGCTCGGCGATCTCGTCGCGGAAGAAGGTGCCCAGGCTCTTGCCCGAGATGCGCTTCACGACCTCGCCGACCAGCCAGCCGTAGGTGGTGGCGTGGTAGCCGTGGGCGGTGCCCGGCTCCCACACGGGCGCCTGCGCCTCCAGGGCTCGGATCATCGGCTCCCAGGCCAGCGCCTCCTCGAGGGTGAGGGTGGCGTCGACGTAGGGGAGGCCGGCCTTGTGGCACAGCAGCCAGCGGACCGGGATCTGGTCCTTGCCGGCCGCCTTGAACTCCGGCCAGTACTCGGCGACGGGGGCGTCGATGTCGAGCTCGCCCCGCTGGGCCAGCAGGTTGGCGCAGGCCGCGGTGGCGCCCTTGGTGGTGGAGAAGACGAGCTGGAGGGTGTCCTCGGTGTACGGGGAGCCGGTGGCGACGTCGGCCACCCCGCCCCACAGGTCGACCACCTTGCGGCCGCCGACGTAGACGGACGTGGCGGCGCCGACCTCGCCGTGCTCGGTGAAGCTCCGCTCGAAGGCGGTCCGCACCCCCTCGAAGCCCGGCTCGACGTGTCCACCGATCTCGGTCATCCCTGTCCCCCTCTGGCTGTGGTGGGCCCAGGCTGGCACGCCGCCGCCGGTCCTTGCACCTCCCGTGCAACGGGGCGGTGCTGCGAGGGTCAGCCGGCTCGATCGGCCAGCCACGCCTCGAGCTCGGCGGCCGGCATGGGCCGCGCGAAGAGGTACCCCTGCACCAGGTCGCAGCCCATGGCGCGGAGCACCTCGAGCTGGGGGCGGGTCTCCACCCCCTCCGCCACGACCCGCAGGCCCAGGGCCTGGGCCATCACGATCACCGCGGCCGCGATGACCATGTCGTCGCCGTCGTCGCCCAGGCCGGCGACGAAGCCCTGGTCGAGCTTGAGGGCGTCGACGGGCAGCCGCTTGAGGTAGGCCAGCGACGAGTAGCCGGTGCCGAAGTCGTCGACGCTGATGCCGAGCCCGCGGTCGCGCAGGGCGATCAGCGACGACGCCGCCAGCTCGGAGTCGACCAGGGCCTCCTCGGTGATCTCGATGCGCAGGCTCGCGGGGTCGCAGCCGGTGCGCTCGAGGGCGTCGTCGATCCGCTCCAGCAGGTGGCGGTCGCTGAGCTGGCGCGGCGCCAGGTTGACCGCTGTGAAGCGCCCGCCCCAGCTGCCTGCGGCCACCCACGCCGCGGTCTGGCGGGCGGCCTCGCCGAACGCCCAGGCACCGACGCGCGGCACGAGGCCGCTGTCGCCGGCGATCTCGACGAACTGCTCCGGCTCGAGCAGGCCGCGCGTCGGGTGCTGCCAGCGCAGGAGCGCCTCGACGCCCACCACCTCCTCCGTGGCCAGGTCGAGCACGGGCTGGTAGTGCAGCAGCAGCTCCTCGCGCTCGAGGGCCTTTCGCAGCTCGGTCTCGGTGCGCAGGCGGCGGTCGGCCCGCGCCCGCATGGCGTCGTCGAAGAGCTCGAAGCGGTTCCGACCACGGGCCTTGGCCCGGTACATGGCGGCGTCGGCGTCGCGCAGCAGGCCCGCGGCCGCCGCCTCCCCCGGCTCGCTGCCCACCGCGATCCCGATGCTGGCGGTCGCGACCAGCTCGGTGGAGCCCACCTGCACCGGCTCGCTCACCGCCTCGGCCAGCCGCTCGGCGATGGCCACCACGGCGTCGACGTCGCCCACCTCGGGGCACACCACCACGAACTCGTCGCCGCCGAAGCGGCCGACGGTGTCGCCCGGGCGGACCTGCGCCCGCAGCTGCTCGGCCACCGCGCACAGCACGGCGTCGCCGGCGGCGTGGCCCATGCCGTCGTTGACCACCTTGAAGCGGTCGACGTCGCACACCAGCACCGCCACCTGCGTGCCGGCGGCCGCCGCCGCGGTGAGCGCCAGCTCGAGGCGGTCGAGCACGAGCGCCCGGTTGGGCAGCCCGGTGAGCCCGTCGTGCAGGGCGTTGTGGCGCAGGTGGTCGACGGCGGCGGCCGCATCGATGGCGCTGGCGATCACGTTCGCCACCGCCTCCAGGAACGAGAGGTCCTCGCCGGAGAGCTCGCCCGCCGCCTCGGAGCCGAGGACCACCAGGCCCGGGGGTCCGCTGCGCGGCACCACGGGCATGATCGCCATCGAGCGGATGCCCACCGCCGCCAGCTCCGACCACGCCTCGACCTGCTCGCTGCCCTCGCCGGCGTGGACGGTCGGCTCCGAGCCGTCGAGCACCTCGGCCACGGCGTCGCGGGGCTGCCGATAGCGGCCCACCGCGTCGGTGAAGTGGCCGCACGCCGCCACCAGGAGGAGGCCCTCCGGATCGCCGTCGTCGAGGAGCACGCCGCAGTAGGGCGCCTCGATGGTGGTGGCCATCAGCTGGGCGGCGCGGTTCGCCAGCTCGTCGAGCGGCATCCCGGCCAGGGCATCGTGGCCCAGCAGGGCCACCGCCTCCTGCTGCCCGGCCCGCCGCGAGGCGCGGGCGTCGGCCTGCCGGAGCTTCTCCACCACCGCCCGCTCGGCGGTGATGTCGGAGAACGAGGCGAACAGCGTGGGCGGCTCGGTGGGGAGCCCGGTGGCCTCGGCCCGCACCCACACCCAGGTGCCGTCGGGTCGGCCGACGCGGATCTCGGCCGGGCCGCCGTGGCCCTGCGCCATCCCGCGCCCCAGCTCGAGCAGCGCCAGCTCGAGGTCATCAGCGTGGATCAGGTCGACGAAGGCGAGCCCGGTGACCTCCTCGGCCGTGCGGCCGATGATGGACGCGCCCGCTGTGTTGGCCCGCAGCACCACGCCGGCGGCGTCGACGATCGCCATGCCCGCGCGCGTGTGCTCGAAGGCGTGTTCGAGGAAGTCGGCGCCGCCGGGCATCCGGACATTCTGGCCGGATCGCCCGGTCCCGCCACCCGCTCAGGCGGCGGCGGGCGCTCGTCGACCCAGGGATCGGGCCTCCTGCGCCAGCAGCACCAGGAAGAACAGGGCCACCGAGGTGCCGGCCATGGTGGCGCCGGCCGCCGTGCCGTGGTGGTAGCTGAGGAGCAGGCCGACGACGACCGCCACCCAGCCGAGCGCCACGGCCACCAGCATGCAGAGCCAGACGCGCCGCACGAGCAGGGCGGCGGTGGCCGGCGGGCCCACCAGCAAGCCGAACACGAGCAGGGTGCCGACGGCCTGGAACGACGACACGATCGCCACCGCGATCAGCCCGAGCAGGGCGAGGTGGGTGGCGCCGGGTCGCAGCCCCAGCGTGCCCGCCTTGGCCTCGTTGAACGACAGCGCCAGGAAGGCTCGGTACCCGACCGCGCTGGCCAGCACCACCACCACGGTGGCGACCGCCTGGAAGCGCAGGTCGGCCCAGGTGACGCCGAGCACGTCGCCGAAGAGCAGGCTCTGCACATCGGTGGTGAACGAGCGGCTCTTCGAGATGATGATCACGCCGAGGGAGAGCATCCCGACGAACAGCAGCCCGACCCCGGTGTCCTCCCCGAGGCGGGAGCGCCGGTCCACCAGGCTGATCCCGCCCACCATGAGGCCGGCGGTGAGCAGGGCGCCGAGCGTCAGGTCGAAGCCCCACAGGATGGCCAGCGCCATGCCGGGGATCACCCCGTGGGCCAGAGCGTCGCCGAGGAAGCTGAGGCCGCGGAGCACCACCCACGTGCCGATGACCGATGAGGCGACCACGGCCAGCAGGCCGGCGAGCAGCGCCCGGCGCATGAACTCGGGGTCGAAGGGGTCCAGGAGCAGCTCGGCCATCGGTCCCATCCTCGCCGATGCCCGCGGGGCGGTCGACCGGCCGGCCCCGTCCAGCCGCTCAGCCGGCCAGGGCGGCGGCGATCCGCTGGGCGTTCGTGCGCACGAGGTCCAGGTAGGTCTCGGCGCCCGACCCGTCCTCGCCGAGCGACTCGGTGAAGAGGTCGACCACCACGACGTCGGCGCCCTCGTCGGCCAGGGCGTCGGCCAGCGCCGACGGCGAGGAGGCCTCGGCGAAGATGGCGGGCACGCCCACCTCGGCGATCTCGTCGGCCAGGTCGCCGAGGTCGCGGGCGCTCGGCTCGGCGAGCGTGGAGCCGCCCGGGATGACGACCCCGAGCACCTCGAAGCCGTAGCGATCGGCGAAGTACCCGAACACCTCGTGGTTGGTCACGAGGACGCGGCGCTCGTCGGGGACGGCATCGAGGATCCCCTCCACCTCGGCATCGAGCGCCTCGAGCTCGGCGACGTAGGCCGCCACCCGCTGGCGGAAGTCGTCGCCGTCGAGGCCGTCGACCTCCTCGGCCAGCTCGTCGGCCAGGTGCTGGGCCGCCGCCGCCATGCGCTGCGGGTCGGAGAAGAAGTGGGGGTCGTCGCCCTCGTGGCCGTGGTCGTCGTCGTGCGCCTCGCCGTACTCGAGCAGGTCGACGCCGTCGGTGGCGGAGATCACCGCCACGCCGTCGGCCTCGGCGCCCTCGATGGTGTCGAGCAGGCCCTCCTCGAACCCGAGCCCGTTCACCACCAGGGCGTCGGCCTCGCGCAGCCGGGCGGCCTGCTGGGCCGAGGGGGCGAAGTCGTGCGGGTCGACGTTGGGCGGCATCACCACCTCGACGGTGGCCGCATCGCCCACCAGCTCCGCCACCACGTCGCCCAGGATGGTCGTGGTCACCACCACGGTGGCGGTGCCCTCCGCGCCGGCCCCCGCCGCGCCGTCGTCGTCGCCACAGCCTGCGGCGACGAGGCCCAGGCCGGCCACCACCAGCAAAGTAGGAACGGTTCTCATAGTCAGCCAACGTAGAGACGTTGGTTATCATTCGCAAATCGCGCTCCCGACCCCCGACCCGCACCCCGAAGCACCCGCTGCGGCGGCGACGGCTCGCGACCTGGCGCTGGCCTACGGCGCCCACCCCGTGCTGTCCCACGCCACCTTCGAGATCCCGCGCGGTGCGGTGACGGCGCTCATCGGCCCCAACGGCGCCGGCAAGTCCACCCTCCTGCACGCGCTGGCCGGGCTGCTGGCCCCCCGCAGCGGGCGGCTCGACGTGCCCGACGCCCGCCGGCGCGGCGGTGTGGCCCTCGTGCTGCAGGGCACGCAGGTCAACCAGCACCTCCCCCTCACCGTGCGCGAGACCGTCACCATGGGGCGCTACGCCACCCTCGGCCCCTTCCGCCGCCCCCGCGCCGCCGACCGGGCCGCCGTCGACCACGCCCTCGAGGCCCTCGCCATCACCGACCTGGCGACCCGGCCGCTGCACGACCTCTCGGGCGGCCAGCGCCAGCGGGCCTTCGTGGCCCAGGGGCTGGCCCAGGGCGCCGACGTGCTCCTGCTCGACGAGCCGATCACCGGGCTCGACCTCGTCTCGCGCCAGCACATCCTCGAGGTGATCGCCGCCGAGCGGGCGGCCGGGCGGGCGGTGGTGGTCTCCACCCACGACCTCGCCGACGCCGCCGCCGCCGACCACCTGCTGCTGCTGGCGGGGCGGGTGGTGGCCAGCGGCCCGCCGAGCGAGGTCCTCACCCCCGAGCACCTGGCCGCCGCCTACGGCGGCCACCTCCTGCGGGTCGGCGAGCAGACGCTGATCCTCGATGACCACCCGCACCACTGACCTGACGCCGGTGGCCGAGGTGGAGCAGGATCGCGCCGCCATGGCCACCCGCGCTCGCCTCACCGCCCTCGTGGCCGTCGCCGCGCTCGCCGGCGGCTGCGCCACCCGCGGCCTCGGCAGCGCCCCGCGCACGGAGCCGGGGGCCGGCACCTGGGTGCTGGTGGGCCTGGCCGCCCTGTTGGCGGCGGCCGTGCTCGGCGTCCTCCTGGTGCGCCCCGACCAGCGACGGCCGGGCAGCGCCACGTTCGCGTCGGTGCTGCTCGCCCTGCACGCCGGTGGCGTGGTGGTGGGGACCGCCGTGCTGGTGGGCCTGGCCGTCCGCAGCGGGCAGCTCGCCGAGCGACCCCCCGATGCGGAGCTGGCCGTGTCGCTGGTGCAGGTGGGGCGCATCGACGGCGACGGCTCGCTGTTCGCGCTGCTGGTGCTGCTGCTGGTGGCCGTCGGCGGCCTGGTCGCCCTGCTGCTCACCCTGGCCGGGCGCTTCAGCACCGGCGACGACCCGATCGAGCGCTGGGTGGCGGTGGGCCTGCTCGGCCTCGAGCTGCTGGTGGCGACCTTCGCCGTGGGCCTGGTGGCGCTGGGCGAGCGCTCCGTGGCCGGGTTGGTGGTGGCGGGGCAGGCGCCGCTGCTGGCGGTGGCGCTGGTGGGCTCGTGGCGGCGCGCCGACGCGCTGGCCCCGGACCCTGCCGCCTGAGCGCTCGGCGGGCGCGCGTGCGCCCGTCGGGGTACAACGGGCGCCATGGCTGACGACGCACTCCACACCGACCTCTGGATCGGCGGGTCCTGGCGGCCCGCGGCGACGGGCGAGCGCTTCGACGTGCTCGACCCGGGCACGGAGGAGGTCGTCGCCTCGGTGGCCAACGGTGGCGCCGACGACGCCCGGGCGGCGGCGGCCGCCGCCGCCGGGGCCCAGCCGGCCTGGGCCGCCGCCGCCCCACGAGAGCGGGCCGAGGTGCTGCGGCGCAGCTGGGAGCTGCTCACCGAGCGAGCCGACGACCTGGCCCGCCTCATCACCCTCGAGAACGGCAAGGTGCTGGCCGAGGCCAAGGGCGAGATCACCTACGCGGCGGAGTTCTTCCGCTGGTTCAGCGAGGAGGCCGTGCGGCTCTCCGGCCAGCTCACCACCGCGCCCGGCGGGGCCAACCGGATCCTGGTGGTGCACCAGCCCGTCGGGGTGGCGTACCTCGTCACACCGTGGAACTTCCCGGCCGCCATGGCCACCCGCAAGATCGCCCCGGCGCTGGCCGCCGGGTGCGCGGTGGTGCTCAAGCCGGCCACGCTCACGCCCCTCACCGCGCTCGCCGTGGCCGACGTGCTGCACGAGGCGGGCGTGCCCGCCGGCGTGGTGAACGTGGTGCCGGGCCGCAGCGCCCGCGAGATCACCGCCGCCGTGCTCGAGCACCCGCGCGTGCGGAAGCTCTCCTTCACCGGGTCGACCGAGGTCGGCAAGCTGCTCATCGAGCAGGCCGCCGGGCGGGTCCTGAACACGTCGATGGAGCTGGGTGGCAACGCCCCCTTCATCGTGCTGGCCGACGCCGACCTCGACGCCGCCGTCGAGGGGGCCATGGTGGCGAAGATGCGCCACAACGGCGAGACCTGCACCGCCGCCAACCGGTTCTACGTCGAGGCCCCGGTGGCCGAGGCCTTCGCCGCCAAGCTGGCCGAGGCCATGAGCGCGCTGCCCACCGGCCACGGCCTCACCGAGGGCATGCGCCTCGGTCCGCTCGTCGACGCCGAGACGCGCGACAAGGTGGCCGAGCTCGTCGACGGCGCCGTGGCGGCCGGCGCCGAGGCGGCCGTCGGCGGTCAGCGCCCCGAGGGCACCGGCTTCTACTACCCCGCAACCGTGCTCACCGGCGTGGGCGCCGACAACCCGATCCTGGCCGAGGAGATCTTCGGCCCGGTGGCGCCGATCGTGGCGGTGGCCGATGCCGACGAGGCCGTCCGGCTGGCCAACGACTCCCCGATGGGCCTGGTGTCGTACCTCTACACCGGCGACCTGGCCAAGGGCCTCCGCCTGGCCGAGCAGCTCGAGAGCGGGATGGTGGGCCTCAACAAGGGCATCGTGTCCGACCCCGCCGCCCCCTTCGGTGGCGTGAAGGAGAGCGGCCTCGGGCGCGAGGGCGGCCACGAGGGGATGCTCGACTACACCGAGACCAAGTACATCGCCACCGACTGGTAGGCGCCGGGACGCCCCGCTGGGCCCAGCGCTAGCCTCGCCCCCATGTGCATGGGGTGCGCCACCAACGCCGACTTCCTGCTGACCAGCGGGATCCTCGGCGCCGCCAGCCTCCGGGTGGCGGCCCGCCGGCTGCGCCCCGTCGGGCCGAGCCGTCAGGAGCGCCCCGAGGACGCCCCGCACGACGACGCACCGCACGAGGACGCCCCGCACGACGCGCTCGCCGCGCCCTGAGCCCGGCGGGGGCGGCTACCAGCCGTCGGGGTCGTCGGGCGCGAAGCGGTCCCAGTCGGCGGCGGCGCCCTCGCTCGTGTCGACCGGCTCGCGGTCCCGACCGCCGACCGGGGCCGCCGACGCGCCGTCGGGCTCGGCGGCGGGGGGCTCGTCCTCGGCGTCGCGGGCCGGGCCGGCACCCCGCGTGACGACGAAGGCGGCCAGCCCCGTCGTGATGGGCACGGCGGCCACCAGCCCGATCGAGCCGACCAGCGTGCGGACGATCTCCACCGCCACCAGCTCGCCCACCGCCACGTCGGTGAGGCCCCGGCCGGCCTGGGTGAACAGCAGCAGGAGCGGGAGCGAGGCGCCGGCGTAGGCGAGCACCAGGGTGTTCACGGTCGAGGCGATGTGGTCGCGGCCGATGATCACCCCGGCCCGGTAGAGCTGGCGGGGGCCCTGCGTCGGGTCGGCCCGGTGGAGCTGCCACACGGCCGAGGCCTGGGTGACGGTGACGTCGTCGAGCACGCCGAGGCTGCCGATGATGATCCCGGCCAGGATCAGGCCCTTGATGTCGACCTCGGCGGTCACCACCTGCAGGTAGAAGGCGTCCTCCGTGCTGAAGCCCGTGAAGGTGGCCAGCTCGGAGAACACGATCGCCAGCACCGCCGTGAGGGCCAGGGCGCCGAAGGTCCCGAGGAGCGCCACGGTGGTCATGTCGTTGATGCCGTGCGTGAGGTAGAGCGCGGTGAGGGCGATCACCACCGCCGCCACCAGCGCCACCATCGTGGGGTCCTTCCCGTCGAGGATGGCGGGGAAGAGGAAGGCCACCATCACCACCCCGGTGATGGCGAGGCCGGCGAGGGCCCTGAGGCCCTGCCAGCGGCCGAGGGCCACCACCGCCACCACGAAGATGGCGGCCAGGGTGAGCATCGGCATCCGCCGCTGGAAGTCGTTGAAGTAGAACTCGAAGCCCTCGGCGGCGTCGGGCTGGTAGCCGACCACGATCCCCTGGCCGTCCTCGAACGACGTGGTCGCCTCGGTCACGGGCACCTGGAACTGGGCGGCGGTGCCGGCGACCGAGCCGCTGGTGACGTCGAAGCGGATCTCGAGGCAGCGGATGCCGTCCTCCTCGACCGTGCCGATGCAGGGGACGTCGAGGACCTCGGTCACGGTGGCGTCGAGCAGCTCGGCCCCGAAGCCGAGCTCGGCGGCCAGGTCGGGGCGCTCCCCCTCGGGTCGCAGGGCCAGCACGCCCACCAGCGCCAGCACGCCGAGCAGCACGATGACGGCGCCGAGGATGCGGCGGGTCTGCCGGGAGGTGAGGTCCGTGGGGCCGCCGCCGTGGTGGTGATGGTGCGCGTGGGCCATGCCCGAGTGTGGCATCGGCGGCTGTCCCGACCGGGCGACCCCAGGCGCGAGACTGGGCCCGTGCGCCCGCCCCCCATCGACCAGGCCACCCTCGACACCGCCGTCTCGCTGCTGCGCGAGGCCGGCGACCGCACCCTGCGGTGGTTCCGGTCCAGCAGCCTCACCGTCGAGCACAAGGGCGACGGCACCCCGGTCACGGCAGCCGACCGCGACGCCGAGCGCTACCTGCGCGAGCGCCTCGCCGAGGCCTTCCCGGGCGACGGCGTGCTCGGCGAGGAGGAGGCGCCCACCCCCTCCACCACGGGCCGGCGCTGGATCCTCGACCCCATCGACGGCACCAAGGCCTTCACCTGCGGCGTGCCGCTCTACTCCAACCTCCTCGCCCTCGAGGACGAGCACGGCATCGCGGTGGGGGTGATCAACCTGCCCGCGCTCGGGGAGACGGTGTGGGCCGGCCGGGGCCTGGGCTGCTGGTCCGATCGGGGGCCGGCGACGGTCAGCACGCAGGCCAGCCTCGACGGCGCCTACGTGATGTCGAGCTCGTTCGGCCACTGGGCGCCCGGCACGGTCGATGCCCTCCACGCCGCCGGCGCGATCCTGCGCACCTGGGGCGACGGCTACGGCTACGGGCTGGTGGCCACGGGCCGCGTCGCCGCCATGGTCGACCCCACCGTCGAGCCCTACGACGTGGGCCCGATGCCCGTGATCTTCGCCGAGGGGGGCGGACGGTTCACCGACCTCAGCGGTGCCGTCGCCATCGACGGCGGCAGCGGCGTGGCCAGCAACGGCCACGTCCACGACGAGCTCCTGGCCCTCCTCACCTGACCCGCCGGCGGCTCGGCGCCGGGATCAGCCGGTGGAGCCGTCGGCGACGTCGTCGGTGAGGCGGTCGAGCAGGTCGTCGCGCGCCCGGGCCACGCGGGAGCGGATCGTGCCGATCGGCACGCCGATGGCCTCGGCGGCCTCGGCGTAGGACAGGCCGGCCACCTGGGTGAGCACGAACGCCTCGCGCCGGTCGGGCGAGAGGGCGCCGATGGCCTCGTCGAGCTCCACCTCACCGGTCTGCGGGGCCGCGACGTCGTCGGTGCGGTCGTGGCGCTGGCGGAGGCGGTCCACCAGGGCCCGGCGCCGGGTGCGGCGGCGCACGTCGTCGGCGCAGACGTGGCGGACGATCTGCAGCAGCCACGTGCGGGCCGAGGCGTCGCCCCGGAACCCGGCCAGGGCCGGCAGGGCCCGCAGGTAGACCTCCTGGGTGAGGTCGTCGGCCGAGGCCCGATCGCCGAGACGGGCGCAGACCCGCCACACCTCCGGCTGGGTGCGGCGCACGAAGGCGGCCAGGGCCACCCGGTCGCCGTCGCCGGCGGCCAGCGCCAGCGCGGTGAGCTCGTCCACGCATCGAGTCTGGTCGGTCGGGAACCATCGCACCCACTCCGACGACCACCCCCGCATGCAGTGCGACCCCGTGCGCGACGCCCTCTCCGCCCTCCTCGACGGTGAGGACCCCGGCCTCGACCCCGAGGAGATCGACCGGCACGTGCGCGGCTGCGCCGCCTGTGCCGCTCGGGCCGACGAGCTCGCCACCCTCCACCGCATGGTGCGGGTGCGCGAGGCCGAGGCCGTCCCCGACCTCACGACGGCCATCCTCGGCGCCCACCGCCCGTCCGACGCCCCCGCCCGGCGCTGGGCCCCGGCGGCTCGCCCGTCCAGCACCGAGGTCGTCAGCGCCGCCCGCTGGACCCTGTTCGTGGTGGGCCTGACCCAGCTGGTCCTGGCAGCGCCCAGCCTGCTGCTGCTCTCCGACGACGCCGCCCTCCACACCACCCGCGAGCTGGGTGCCTTCGACGTGGCGCTGGCGGTCGGGTTCCTGGTGGCGGCCTGGCAGCCGGCCCGGGCCTGGGGGCTCCTGCCCGTGGCCGCCGCCCTGGGGCTGGTGATGGCGGGGACCGCTGTGGTCGACGTGGTGGGCGGCGCCGCCAGCGGCGGGGGCGAGGCCCACCACGTGCTCGACCTCGTCGGGGTGGTCGTGCTCTGGCGGGTGGCCCGGGAGGCCGGCGCCCCCGGCGTGGCGCGACGACCGGTCCCGGCTCGCTGACCCGATCGTGACCCTCCTCCGCCCTCGGGCGCGCGCCCTCGCCGGCCGCAGCGCCGTCGCCGCCGCCCTCGGCGTGCTGCTGGTCGTGCTGCTCGCCGCGCCGGCCAGCGCCCACGCCAGCCTGGTGGCCATCGACCCGCCCGACGGCGCTCGGCTCGACGCCGCCCCGGCCGAGGTCCGCCTCACGTTCTCCGAGCGCGTGTCGGCCGACCTGGGTGGCGTGCGCGTCCTCGGTCCCGACGGCGCCCAGGTGGAGCAGGGCGCCACCACCGTCGACGGCACGGAGGTGGCGGTGGCCCTCCAGCCCGACCTGCCCGAGGGCACCTACGTCATCACCTACCGGGTGGTGTCGGCCGACGGCCACCCGGTGCGGGGCGCGTCCGTGTTCGGCGTCGGCGACGTCGACCTCGATCCCGGCGCCATCGGTCGTGTCGACGACGCCGGCTCCGACCGGTCCTGGGAGGTCGTCGGAGCCGTCGGTCGCGGCCTCGCCTACGGCGGCACCCTGCTGGCCGCCGGTGGGGTCCTCTTCCTCGTGGTCGTCCACCGGGCCGGGCCGGAGCGGGCCACCCTCCTCCGGGTCGTCCACGCTGCCGCCGCGGCCGGGGCGCTGGGCTCGCTGGTGGCCCTCCCCGTCCAGGCCGCCCTGGGCACGGGACAGGGCCCCGGCTCCCTGTTCGACCCCGGCGTGCTGTCGTCGGTGTCGGGCGACGGAGTTGGGGCCGGGGTGGCCCTGGCGCTGGCCGGGCTGGCCCTCGCGGTGGCGGCGCTCGATCGCTGGCCCGTCGTGGCCGTCGGCGCCGCGGCCGTGGCGGCGTCGTCGTTCGCCACCAACGGGCACACCCGGTCCGGGGTGGCGGTGGCCGCCTCGACCGCCGCCGACGCCGTCCACCTCCTCGCCGCCGCCGCCTGGGGCGGCGGGCTCGTGCTCCTGTGGTGCACCCTGCGGGCCCGGCGCCGGGCCGCCCGCGGCGACGAGGGCTCGACCGACGCCGGGGCGGCCGCCACCGAGTCGAGCGCCGTCCTCGTGGCGCGGTTCTCGCGGCTGGCGACGGTCGCCGTGGCGGGCGTCGGGCTGAGCGGTCTGGTGCTCACCTGGAGCCAGGTCGGCTCGTTCGACGGCCTCACCACCGGCTACGGCTGGCTGCTCATCTCGAAGGTCTCGCTGGTGGTCGCCATCGGCGTGCTCGCCCTCTACAACCACCTCCGGCTGGTCCCGGCGATGGCCAGAGGGAAGGCCACCGCCGCCCTGGCCCAGCTGCGCGCCACGGTGCGGCTGGAAGCGCTCGTGCTGGTGCCCATCGTGGCGCTCACCGCCGTCCTGGTCGTCGTCACCCCGGCCCGCACCGACCTCGACGCCGGCCTGGTGGAAGAGGTCGTGGAGCTGGGCGAGGCCGGGTCGGTGCAGATCACCGTCGCCCCCGCCCGGGCCGGGTTCAACCAGATCCACCTCTACCTGTTCGACCCGGACGGCCGCCCCGCCGAGATCGCCGAGTCCATCACGCTCGAGCTCTCGCTCCCGGCCGCCGAGATCGGCCCGATCGCCCGGGAGGCCACCCGGGCCGGGCCGGCCCACCTCCAGCTCGACGGCACCGACCTCGCCGTCGCCGGCACCTGGGAGGTGGTGGTGCGCGCCCGCATCGACCGCTTCACGGAGGCCACCGGGACCATCGAGGTCCCCGTGGCCGGCTGATCCCCTTCCCACCGACACGAGACGAGGCACTGCAGCGATGTCCGACACCGAGCGCACCCGCCCGCAGCCGTCGCGACGCCGAGCGCTGCCATGATCGACGTCGTGCGCCGCCTCCTCGTGCTCGTCGTCGCGGTCCTCGGCCTGGCCGTGGTCACCGCGGCTCCAGCGGCGGCCGACCCCGCCGGGCCCAGCGACTTCCGCTCCGAGGTCACCGGGCTGGAGCCCGCCGTGGAGGGCGTCACCGCCAGCATCCGGGGCGGCGACTCCTTCCTCGAGCTGACCGTCACCGAGGGCACCGAGGTGCTGGTGGCCGGGTACGCCGGGGAGGACTACCTCCGCTTCAACGCCGACGGCACGGTCGAGCGCAACCTCCGCTCGCCCGCCACGTACCTGAACGAGGACCGCCTGGGCGCCTCGGAGCTGCCGGCCCAGGCCGACCCCGAGGCGGAGCCCGACTGGGAGCAGGTGGCCACGGGTGGCACCTACGCCTGGCACGACCACCGCGTGCACTGGATGAGCGAGGCGTCGCCGCCCGTCGAGCGCGGCCAGCGCGTCGGCGGCGCCTACGACCCCTGGCGGGTGCCGCTCACCGTCGACGGCGACCCGGTGGAGGTGCTCGGCACCCTCACCTACGAGTCGGCGGCCTCACCCCTGCCCTGGGCGGCGGTGGCCGTCGTCGGCGCGGCGGCCGTCGCGCTGCTCGGCCGTCGCCGCCCGGTCCTGACGGCCGCCGGCGTGCTCGCCGTCGTGGCGGTGGTGGCCGTCGTCGTGGGCCGGGCCGACTGGGCGTCGACCCCCGACGGCAGCGGCAACCCCCTCCTGTTCGTGCTCCCGCTCGTGGGGCTGGTGGCCGCCATCGCCGGCCTGGTCCTGGCGAAGCGCGGCGGTCCCGCGGTGGTGCTGGCCCTCGCCGCGGTGGCCACCCTGTCGGCCTGGGCCATCCTGCGCATCGACGCGCTCCTCAAGCCGGTGCTCCCCACGGAGCTGCCGGCCGGCCTCGATCGAGCGACCATCGCCCTCGCGCTCGGCGCCAGCGTGGCCGCGGCCTACCTCGCCGTCACCAGCGGCGCCCTCGCCCTCCCCGACCTCGACGACGACTGAGCGACCGCCGCACCTCCCGGCCGCACCGGGTCTAGAGCCAGCCGATGCGCTTGAAGCGGCGGTAGAGGAACAGGCAGAACGCCACCATCAGGGTGAGGACCGCTGGGTACCCGAAGCGGTTGTCCAGCTCGGGCATGTGCTGGAAGTTCATGCCGTAGACGGCCCCCACCACCGTCGGGAAGCCACCGATGGCCACCCAGGCGGAGATCGTGCGCATGTCGTCGTTCTGCCGCACGGTCACCTGGGCGAGGTTGGCGTCGAGGGCGTCGGAGAGCAGATCGCGGTAGTGGGCGATGTTGCCCACCACCCGGGTGAGGTGGTCCTCCACGTCGCGGAAGTAGCTGTGGAGCTCGGGATGGGCGCCGGGGAGCTGGCCGGCGGCCAACCTCCCCAGCGGCTCGAGGAGCGGCTGGGTGTTGCGGTACAGGTCGAGCACCTCGCGCTTGAGCTTGAAGATGCGCTTCGTGGGATCGACCCCGCGCGGGCGGTCGGCCGCGAAGACCTCGTTCTCGATCTCGGCCATGTCGTTGTCGAGCCCGTCGATCACCGGGGTGTAGTCGTCGACCACGTGGTCGATCACCGCGTGCAGCACGGCCATCGGACCGCAGCGGATCCGGGTGAGGTCGTGCTCGACGTTGCGCCGCACCTCGGCCAACGAGCTGGCCTCGCCGTGGCGGACGCTCACCACGTAGCTGGCGCCCACGAAGAGGAGCAGCTCGGCGAAGGCCACCGACTCCGTGGCATCGTCGTAGCGAGCGGTCTTGAGCACCACGAAGAGGTCGTCGTCGTAGACCTCCAGCTTGGGGCGCTGATGGGCCTTGAGGGCGTCCTCCACCGCGAGGTCGTGGAGGTGGAACTCCTCCCGCACCGATTCGAACTCCTCCTCGCTCGGCTCGTGCAGGCCGATCCACACGAAGGAGCCGGGCTCGTTGGCGGCCTCGAGCGCGGCGTGCAGCTCGAGGGGACCCTCCCGCCGCACCCCGTCGGTGTACACCGCGCAGTCCACGATCACCGCGCCATCATCCCGCAGGCGTGGCAGGCTCCGGGTGATGGACCGCCCCACCCAGATCGCCCACGTCCGCGCCGACAGCGCCGCCCTCCTCGACGCCCACGCCGCCGCGCCCGACGCCCCCGTGCCGTCGTGCGGCGAGTGGGACCGCACCGAGCTCCTCCGCCACGTGGCGCTGTTCCACTCGTGGATCCGCTACCAGGTGGAGTCGGGTCCCGACGTCAAGGTGCGCTTCCGCGACACGCCGCAGCCGGGGCCCGACGACGACCTGCGGGCCTGGTTCGCCGACAACGTGGAGGGCCTGGTCGCCGCCCTCGAGGGGGTCGACGACGCCGCCACCTGGCACACCTTCGCCGGGCCGCAGCCGGGCTCGTTCTACCCCCGGCGGATGGCGCTGGAGACGGCCGTGCACCGCTGGGACGCCGACGGCTCGGCCATCGAGCCGGCGCTGGCGGTCGACGGTGTCGACGAGCTCCTCCACACCTTCGTGCCCATCCTCCCGCCCGAGCACTTCGGCGGCGCTCGCGGGACCGTGCACCTCCACGCCACCGACACCGAGGGCGAGTGGCTCATCACCTTCGGGCCCGAGGGCGTCACGGCCACCGAGGGCCACGCCAAGGGCGACGTGGCCCTGCGGGGGACGGCCAGCGACCTCTACCTCTGGACCTGGAACCGGGTGCCGGTCGACGACCGCTTCGAGGTCTTCGGCGACCCGGCGCTGCTCGACGTCTGGCGCGAGAAGGTGGCGTTCTGAGCTGAGGTCGGGCGCCGAGCGCTCGCAGCGGCCGCTACGGGATCGAGGTCCCCGTGCAGGTCACCCCGGCCTCCGGCGCCTGGTCGCCGTCCTGGTACTGCAGCACGAACTGCTCGAGGCGGTCGTCGTCGACGGCGTCGAGGCGCAGCTGCCGCGCCCAGGCGGTGGCCACCACCGCCTCGCCGTCGGCGAGGTCGGGGTAGGGGGCGGCCACGACCTTGGCCGAGCCGGCCAGGGCCTCCAGCGTGGCGAGGTCGTCGGCGCCGAGGTCGGGGTCGTAGGCCAGCCACACCGCGCCGTGCTCGAGGTCGTGCACCAGGTGCTCCTGGCGGATCGGCGCGTCGTGGAAGCCGCAGTTGGCCCACTCCTGGTCGTGGGGACCGCCGGGCGGCGGCAGCACGGGGTAGTCGACGTCGTCCTCGACGTGGAGCTGCGAGGTGACCCGGAACGCCTCGACGCCCTCGATGCCCTCGTCGGCCGGACCGGCGGCTGCGATGTCGCCGCTGGCGTCGACCCGGCCACCGCCCCCGCCACCACCGCCGTCGCCGTCGCCGCCGTCGTCGCCGCAGGCGCTCACCGCCACGGCGGCGAGCAGCGCGGCGGACAGGGCGCGGGCGCGGAGCATCCGAGCAGGATACGGGTGGGGCTGGTCAGGCGGACGGCGCGCTCGGCGTCCACTGCGCCGGCAGGTGCTTGATCCCGTTGATGAAGTTCGACTGCAGCCGCACCGGCTCGCCGACCGCCCGGAGGTCGGGCACCCGGCGGAACAGCTCCCGGAACATCACCGTGATCTCGCGCCGTGCGAGGTGGGCGCCGAGGCAGAAGTGGGGGCCGGGGCCGCCGAAGCCGAGGTGGTCGTTGGGGGTGCGGCCGACGTCGAAGCGGTAGGGGTCCTCGAACACCGCGGGGTCGCGGTTGGCGGAGGCGTACCAGAGCACCACCTTGTCGCCGGCGTTGAACTCCCGGTCGCCGATGCGGGCCCCGTCGGTGGTGACCGTGCGCCGGAAGTGGATCACCGGGGTGGCCCAGCGCACGATCTCCTCCACCGCCGTGGGGGCGAGGGCGTCGAAGTCGTCCTGCCAGCGCTGCCGCTGGTCGGGGTGCTCGGTGAGCGCCACCAGGGCGTGCGAGATGGCGTTGCGGGTGGTCTCGTTGCCGGCCACCACGAGAAGGATGAAGAAGGAGGCCATCTCCGCCGCCGTGAGCTTGTCGCCGTCGACCTCGGCGGTGACCAGCGCGGTGGTGAGGTCGTTCTGCGGGTTGCGCTGCCGGTCCTCGGCCAGCTCCGTGATGAGCAGGCTGAGGTCCTGGGCGGCCGTGAGCAGCGCCGCCATGATCCCGCCCTCCGTCTGGTCGGGGACGTACTCCTCGTCGCCCAACCCGAGGATCACGTTGGTGCGGTCGAAGATGAACGTCTCCTGGCTGCGGGGGATGCCCATCATGTCGACGATGATCCGCAGCGGCAGGATGGCGGCGATGTCGGTGACGAAGTCGCCCTCGCCCCGCTCGATCACCTCGTCGAGGAGGCCGGCGGCGGTCGCCTCCACGTCGCCCTTCATGAGGTCGAGCTGCCGCGGGGTGAAGCCGCGGGAGACGATCTTGCGCATGCGGGCGTGCTTCGGGTCGTCCATGTTGATCATGGACCCCAGGAACTCGAGGAACTCCGTGGGCATGTCCGGGATGTTCGTGCCGCCGCTGGAGCAGAACAGCGACGGCTGCTTCGACGCCTCGAGCACGTCGGCGTGGCGCGTGAGGCTGTAGTAGCCGGGGCCCGGCGGGAAGGTCTCCGACACGATCGGCTCCTCGAAGAAGCGGATCGGGTCCTCCTCGCGCAGCGTGCGGAAGGCGCCCTCGCGCTCGGCGAGGGGACGGCGCCAGAACTCCACGTCGGAGAGGTCGATCTCGTCGAGCGTCAGGGCAGCGGTGGGCTCCATCCGCGCAGACTAGACCGCTCGGTCAAGTTCCTCCGTCGAACACCGCCGCCTTGATCCCGATGGTGGCCAGGGCTTGCAGCATCGGGAGCGGATCGGCCACCCGGCCGAGGCCGCCCGCACCGGTCGGGAGCTCGCCGTGCGCGGCGGCGCGAGCCGCCAGCGCCGCCACCGCGCCGGCGGCGACGGCCGGCCGGTCGAGCGCGCCGAGCACGAGGACGTCGTTGGTGCCGTCGCGCAGGCCCCGCACCTCCACGCGCACCGCCCCGACCAGGCCCTCCGGGTGGGGCTTGCGCAGCATCGGCAGGTGGGCGGTGATCCGGTCGCGGCGGGTGGCCGCGAGGCGGGCGGTCACGCGCCCGACGCCGGGGAACGCCGGCACCAGCAGGAGGGCGTCGGGGAGCTCGGCCCGGTAGCAGTCCTCGGCGCCGATGGGGTCGGGGAACCAGCACAGCTCCCGGCCGGACCCGGCGCTGCGGCGCTGCCAGCCGCCGTCGCGCCAGTCGAGGGCGGTGCCGGTGAGGCTGCCGTGGTGCTGGCGGGCGCAGGCGGGGCCACCGGTGCCGCTACGGGCGACGTGGAGCTCGTCGACCCGCTCGAAGCCGGCGGCGCCGTGCCGGGCCAGGAGGCACGTGAGCCCGGGCGAGAAGGCGGCCCCGGCCACCACGGCCACGGCGCGGGCCTGCGCCTCGGCGTCGAGGTCGAGCAGGCCCCGCACGTCGTCGACGGCGTCGCTGGTGGACACCACCGGTCGGCCGAGGGCGAGGTGGTGGCGGGCGGCCTCGAGGTGCGTCCCGGCCGGGCCGGCCAGCAGCACCACGTCGACCGCGCCGTCGACGTCGTGGCCGGCCCCGCCATCGGTGGCCTGGTCGCCGGTGCTCTTGGCGACGGCGGTGCGCCGCTTGGCGCCGCCGCCGGCGAGCACGACCTCGTCGACGTCGTCGGCCTCGACCAGCTGTCGGGCGGCTCGGGCACCGACCGCGCCGGCGCCGAGGAGCAGGACGCGCACTACTGGAGCTCGGGCCCGGACAGCTCGCGCCAGCCGCCCTGCTGCGGCGGGGTGCCACCCGTGCCCCGCAGGCGCAGCACGGCGGCGATGATCCCGGCCAGCCCGAGGGCCACCAGGGCACGGCGCAGCACAGCCATCAGCATCTCCAAGCGAGGTCGGGGGCATCGGGACCGGCGAGCCGGTCCGCCCCCTGTTGTAGCAGCCGTGCCCGTCCGACCCCCTGGCGCCACCACCACCGCCGTGCTGCAAGGCCCCCCACAGCCACGATGTGCACCGAGCGCTTGACGTGCTCGTAGGCACACCTCACAGTGGAGGGCATGGCCGACCCCCACCCGACCCCCACCGCCGACCGCCTGGGCTTCCGTCGGATCGACTCGGTGCGCGTGGTGCTGGGCGCCGGCCGGCCGTTCGCCGAGGTGAGCGGCATCGCCCGGCGGTTCCCCCGGACGGTCCGCACCTCGCTGGCCACGGCCAACGAGCTGGCGGCGGCCGGCCTCCGCGTCGACGTCGAGGTGCGCACCCGCTGACGGCCCGGGGAGGCGATCTCCTAGGGATTCCTGATATCGGATGATCAGCCTGCTTGACACGGTGGTCGAGGTCGGTGTTGCCTGGCGGCGATCGCCCCCTCGCCCACCGGAGTCCCGATGCGCCCTGCCGACCACCTGCTCCTCTCCCGCCGCCAGCTCCTGCTCGGAGGCTCGGCCGCCGCCCTCCTGCTCGCCGCCGGCTGCGGCAGCGACGAGGCCGACGACGCCACCACCACGACCGTCGGTGGTGCCGAAGCCGACGCCTACCCCACCACCATCGAGCACCTCTACGGCAGCACCACCATCGACGCCCCGCCCCAGCGCGTGTTCGCCATGGGCCTCACCGACATCGACCCGATCCTCGCCCTCGGCGTCACGCCGGTGGGCTTCATCGACTGGTACGGCGAGTACCCGCTGGCCGACATCCAGGGCGGGCTCTGGCCGTGGGCCCAGGACCTGCTCGAGGGCGAGGCACCGACCGTCCTGCCCCGCAACGACGACAAGTTCAACTTCGAGGCCATCGCCGCCCTCCGGCCCGACCTCATCATCACCCAGTACTCGGGGATGACCGAGCAGGAGTACGAGCTGGCCACGCAGATCGCCCCCTGCGTCGCCCAGTCGAAGGACTTCCCGCTCTACCAGACGCCCTGGGACGTCACCACGCGCATCATCGGCCAGGCCCTCGGCAAGCCGGACCGCGCCGAGGAGCTGATCGCCGGGGTCGAGGGCGTCTTCGAGGCCGCTCGGGCCGAGCACCCCGAGTTCGCCGGGCGCACGGCCATGCTGGTCGACAACTTCGAAGGGGTCCTCTACGCCCGGGGGCCCCAGGAGCCCCACGGCAAGGTGCTGGCCGAGCTGGGCTTCGGGTACCCCGCCGAGGTGGAGGCGCTCATCCCCGACGACGACGTGCTGGCCGAGCTCAGCCTCGAGCAGATCGGCCTCCTCGACAGCGCCGACGTCGTGATCGTGGGCGACACCGACGGCACGCTCGGCGACGAGCCGCTCTACCAGGCGCTGGAGATCGTGGCCCAAGGCCGCGTCGTCCCCGGCATGGAGCCCATCGAGGGCGCCCTCTACTGGGCGTCGGTGGCCAGCCTGCCCTTCGCGGTGGAGCGCCTCGTGCCGATGCTGGCCGCCGCGGTCGACGCCGACCCCGCCACGCCCGTGCCCACCCCCTGACGTGGAGGCCGCTCCTCCGATCCGGACGTTCCTGACCACGGTGCGAGCGGTGGAGGACGTCCACCCCCACCTGCGCCAGATCACCTTCGGCGGCGGCGACCTGGCGGACTTCGCACCGGCCGGGCCCGACACCTTCCTCTACGTCCTGCTCCCGCCCGCCGGGCGCACCGGGCTCACCATCGACCGGGGCTTCACCTGGGAGGGCTACCAGCAGATGCCGGAGCCCGATCGACCGCTCGGCGCCTACTACACGTTGCGGCGCTGGCGGCCCGAGGCGGCCGAGGTCGACCTGCTGTTCGTGCTCCACGGCGACACCGGCGCGGCCTCCGCGTGGGCGGGCCGGGCCCGGCCGGGCGATCCCGTGGCGCTCTGGGGCCCGCGCACGGCGTGGCACCCGCCGGCCGACACCGACGCCTACCTGCTGGTGGCCGACGAGACCGGCCTCCCGGCCGTGGCCGCAATCCTCGAGTCGCTCCCCCACGAGGCCCGGGTCCGGGTCCTCGCCGAGGTCGCCGGACCCGACGAGGAGCAGCCGCTGCCCGAGGCCGGACCGGACACCGACGTGACCTGGCTGCACCGCGACGGCGCGGAGGCCGGCACCACCACGCTGCTGGCCGATGCGGTGCGGGCCCTGCCGCCGCTCGGCGCCACGACCTATGCCTGGGGCGGTGGCGAGAGCCGGGCGCTGACGGCGGTGCGCAAGCACCTCCGCCACGAGGTCGGCCTCCCCCGGGAGCGGGTCTCGCTCATCGCCTACTGGCGCCACGCCGACCACCCGCCCGAGCCCGACGACGACTGATCCCGCCGGGTCAGCCCACCAGCACGGTGGCCGCCAGGGCCAGCCGCTGGTCCTTCCCCCACGGGGGGCCGAGCGCCGTCCGGGGTCCCCGCAGCACGGCATCGGCTCGGGTCCCGAGCCGCTGCGACGCGTCGGCCTCCACCGTCCGCGCGTCGTAGCGGTGCACGGCCCAGCCCCGCTCGCGGGCCAGCTCCGCCAGCACCTGCCGGTACATCACCGAGTCCGCGGTGCTCTCGTAGGGCGCTCGCCGCTGGATGGCGAGGTCGGTGGGGAAGTCCGGCGACCAGGCTCGCAAGGACATCGTGGTGATGGCGCCCGGCACGGCGGCCACCAGCTCGTCGAGCGCCGCGCCGCTGGCGCAGCGGGCCGAGGCCCGGACGCGGGCCACCAGCTCGCCGAGGGCGTCGTCGTCGAGCGGCGGTCCCGTCCGGTGCATGGCGTGCGGGCCGCCCTCGTGGTGGACGGGCGCCACCGGCAGCCCGGCCTCCAGCAGCTCCAGCCGGCGGCGGTCCAACACCTGGTGGTCGGCGGTGGCCGTGACGGCGACCGCCCAGCCGAGGTGATGGGCGATCCCGAGCCGCACCGCCCCAGTCTGCCCACCGGGCCGCACCGGGTCAGGCCGGCGGGTCGTAGGTGGCCTGCTCCTCGGCGGTGGGGACCTCGTAGACCTCCGCCCAGGCCTCGAGGTCCGCCCGGGTGATGGGGCGGGCCCCCCATCGGCCCTCGCGGTCGCGCTGGTCGATCCGGCGCCACAGCTCGTCGAGGCCGGCCGTCAGGTACCGCAGCTCCACGGCGGCACCCAGCGAGCGGGCGGAGTCACGGAGGTCGTCGCGCTCGGCGCGGGACCACACGCCCCACTCGATCACCACGTGGCGCCCGGCGGCCAGCAGGTCGAGGGCGAGGCCCCGCTGGAGCCGTTCGATCCGGTCCCGGGCGTCGGCGTCCCACAGGTCGATGCCCGCCGCCATCATCCAGTCGTCGGGGCACATCCGTGCCGCCGGCATCGAAGCGGCCAGCTCCACGGCGAGCGTGGTCTTCCCGCTGCCGGGGAGCCCGGTGACGACGACCAGCCGGCCCCTCCCCTCGGTCCCTGCCGTGCGCACGGTCGTCACCCTCGCACCCGAGCGGTCGTCCGACCCAGCCGGTTGCGGCGGCCGGTCGCCGACACCGGTCGCCGCGAGGTCCCGGGAGGTGGCGGTCCTTGGGGATGGCCGAGGTCGCTCCCCGGCGCACGCTGTCCTCGTGCCCGGGATCGGCTCGGGCCAGAGCTCGGAGGGAACCATGAGCTGGCACCTGCTCGACATGAACGGCGATGGCTACGGAGACTCCTACGGCTGGGACGGCGACCGCGACGGCCGCTACGAGCAGACCTGGGTGAACACCGACCGCGACAGCGGCTGGGAGATCGTCCTGCACGACACCAACGACGACGGCTGGAACGACGCCGCCCTCGTCGACATCGACAACAGCGGGTCCTTCGATGCCTGGATGCTCGACGGCGACCGCGACGGCCGGCTCGGGGACTACATGTTCTTCGACAGCGATCACAACGGGCGCTTCGAGGTCCAGACCTTCGACAGCAACGAGGACGGGCGCGCCGAGTACATCCGGTTCGACACCAATGGCGACGGGCACGCCGACACGTGGCAGTCCCTGGCCTCCTCCGCACCGGCCACGTCGACGTCGAACCAGGCGGCGGTCGAGCGCATCAACACCCAGCACATCGTGACGATGAACCAGCTGCGCATCTACGGCACCCGGATCTTCGGCTGACCGAGCCCACGGCGGGCCGGGCGGCGAGGCGACCAGCCCCGCCACCGCCCGGCCCGCCGAGCGCGTGCCGGCGCTCGGCTAGAGGAAGGTGGCGAGCACCCAGGCGCTCAGCCCGAGGAGCACCGCGGCGTTGCTCGCGTTGCGCCCGAGGTCGCGCGCCCGGACGTGGGCACCCACCGCGAGCGTGAAGTAGGCGGTGAGGCCGAGGGCGCTGAGTGCGCCGAGGTGGTCGAGCCACAGGCCAGCGACGAGCCCGACGGCGGCGGCGAGCTTGAGCGGCGCCAGGAGCGGCCGGTAGCGCGGCGGCAGGCCGACGTCGTCGAGGCAGGAGGTCACGAAGCGGAGCGGGATCGCGCAGAACACGGCGTCGCCCAGCTGCACCGCCGCCAGCACCACCGCCGGCCACACCGGCTCGGGGATCATGCGCGCTAGCATATACATGCATGTCTGTACGTAACAGGAGCTCAGCCTCGTCACGAAGACCAGACCGCCCGACGCAGTCGGCTCGTCGGGCTCGCTCCCGAGCCGCGCTCCTCGAGGCGACCGCCCGGGCGATCTCGCAGCGGGGCTACGCCAACCTCGTCCTGGAGCGGGTGGCGCAGGAAGCGGGGTACACGCGAGGCGCGCTCTACCACCAGTTCGCCGACAAGGACGACCTGGTGCTGGCCGCCGTGCACTGGGTCGACGAGGCGTGGCGAGCGGAGGTCGGTCCGCTCATCGATGCGGAGGCCACACCGGTGGGTGCGCTGTGCGCCTTCGCCCGCGGCCACGCCACCTTCTGCCGGCGAGACATCGCCCGCGTGGCGGTGGCGCTCCGGGTGGAGCTCGGCGGTTCCGACCACCCGGTGGCGGAGGACCTCGAGCGGATCAGCGAGACCGGCTACGAGCGGGTGGGCCGCCTGATCCGAAAGGGTCGCCAGGACGGCTCCATCCCCGACGGCCCGCCCGTCCGGGTGCTGGCCCGGGCCTTCGTCGGCGCCGTCGAGGGGGCGGTGATCGCGCTGAGCGGCACCGCACCGCACGACGCGGCCGTGGCCGAGCGGGCCGGCCGGGGCGTTCTCGGGGTGCGCGGGTGACGTCGGCCGGGGCCCCGAGAGGGAGCAACGGCTCCGAGGTGCGGGCGGTCGTCGGGTGGCAGCAGCTCCCCGCCTCGATCCGGGCCGCCAGCGGGCTGGCCGACCCCACCTACGGCGACCTCTTCGCCATCAGGACCGCCGGTCACCCGCACGCCGATGCCGAGGCGTGGGCCCGGACGATCCTCGAGCAGACGCCGACGGGGCGGTCGGCGCCGCGCCTCTGGCGCCTGCTCGGCCTCCGGCTCGGTCCGTCCGGCTCGTCCGAGCACGTGCAGGGGTGGGAGATCGTGGACCGCGCACCACGGCACGTCTGCCTGGCCACCGCCTCGTGGGCGATGCGCGCTCGCGCCGTCGTGTGGGTCGACGGCGAGGAGGTGGCCCTGGCCCTGCTCGTGCGCTTCGAGCGACGAGCGGCGTGGCTCTTCTGGCCGGGGGTGGCCGTCCTGCACCGGAAGGCGGTACCCGTGATGCTCCGCCAAGCCGTCCGCCAGTTCGAGCCAGCGGCGTAGGCGGCCCGCCCGAGCCCAGGTCGGAGGTGGTGGGGCTAGCAAGAATCGAACTTGCGACCTCATCCTTATCAGGGATGCGCTCTAACCGACTGAGCTATAGCCCCCGGGGCAGGGATCAGAAGTTAGTCGCGGGGCCGGGGACGGGGCGAGCCCGCTTCCGGCGGGCCGTCGGGCCGACGATCGGGGCGCGGGCGTGGCGTCGTGGGCTCCTCTTCGAGCACCGTCACCCGCACGCCGCCCGTCAGGTCGCTGATGAGGTTGAACAGCAGCGACATCACCACGGCCCCGGCGGAGCCGGCCAGGACGAGCACCACCCCGCCGAGCAGGAAGGCCTGGTAGATCCGTTGGTCCTCGAACTCGAAGCCGCCCACGAGGACCTGGCCCTCGCCGCAGTCGCCGTCCTCGTCGGGCAGCGTCGACTCCTCGTCGGGCGGCTCGGCGATCGTGGACTCCGTCCCGGAGTCGGGGTCGAGCTGGTCGACCGGGCCGGCCACGGTGGTCGTGGTGGAGGCCGGCGGCGCGCCCTCGCCCTCGATGTCCTCGCAGTTCCCGAAGCCGAGCGACGTGATGAAGCTCTCCACGCTGTCGATGGTCCCGGCGCTGCGGGCGGCGTTCCAGAGCACGGCAGACGCCACGCAGAGGATCACGAAGAGCGAGATGAAGAACAGCACCGAGATCTTGAGCACCGACCACGGCTCGATGTGGCGCACGATGCGCCGCACCTTGCGGGCCCGCACCTTCCCTCGACGCCCGCCGGCGTCCCGGCGAGCTCGGGGTGCCTCGCCGCTCGGGCCGGGGCGGCCGCTGGGGCGCCCGACGGCAGCGGTGCCGGTGGTGGTCTCGTCGACCTGCTCCACCCCCGACCGGAAGCGCGGCCCCGGCGATGTCGACGAGCCCCCCGTCGCGGTCGGTTCGCTGGGCGGCGACGCGCCGGGCTCGTCTGGAGACATCGGAGCGAGTGTAGGACAGGCCCCCTCGGCCCCCGGCGCACCGCCCACGGGCCGACCCGTCCGGTGGTCCCCGCGTCAGCCCCGTCGGGCCTTGGCCACCGCGGTGGCGTCGCCCAGCTCCACCCGCACCCACACCTCGGCGCCCACCACCCGCCAGCCCACCAGCTCGGCGCCGTTGGCGGCGGCGGCCGCTCGAGCGCCGGCTTCGCCCTCCACCACCCCGGCCAGGGCCGCGGCGTCGGCGGCGGTGCGGGCGGCGGTCCGCTGCTGGGCCGCCTCGGCCAGCGGCACCAGGGCCAGCAGCACCACCACCGCCAGGGCCACGACGCCCAGCAGCAGCGGCGTGGCCTGACCTCGATCGGCCCGATCCGTGCGCACGTCCATGTCGATGTCGACCCCCTCGAGCGCCGGGCGCGCTCGGCGCGCCCGGTCCAGCGCAGCGGGGGAAGACCCCGCCGACGCTAGGCGCGCCGGCGGGGGCGGTCGAGGGTCAGCTGGTCTCGTCGTCGGCGGAGAGGACCGGCGCCACGGAGGCGACCGTCTCCCCCTCGTCGAGGTTCATCACCCGCACGCCGGTGGCGTCGCGCCCCTGCGACGAGATGCCCCGGACCTCCATGCGGATCAGCGTCCCGGCCGAGTTGATGACGAAGATCTCGTCGTCGAGGTGGACCATGAACGCCGCCACCACGAAGCCCTTCTTGGCCGTGAGCTTGATGCCGCGCACGCCCTGGCCGCCGCGGCCCTGCCGGTTGAAGTGCTCGAGCTGGGTGCGCTTGCCGTAGCCGGCGTCGGTGACGATCAGCATGGCGACGTCGTCGCGGCACGTGTCGAGGCTCACGACCTCGTCGCCGGCCCGCATCTTCATGCCCCGCACGCCGGCCGCCGCCCGGCCCATGGGCCGCACGTCGTCCTCGCTGAAGCGGATGGCCTGCCCCAGCTTCGACAGCATGAGGATGTCGTCGCCGCCGTTGGTGGGGATGACCTTCACCAGCTCGTCGCCGTCGCGCAGGTTGATGGCGATGATGCCGGTGCGCAGCGACGAGTCGTAGGCGTTGAACATCGTCTTCTTCACCTGGCCCTGCTTCGTGGTGAAGAACAGGTAGCGGTTCGTCTCGTAGTCGCGGGTGTCGATGATCGTCTGGATGTGCTCGCCCGGCTGCAGCTGCAGCAGGTTCGGCATCGCCGTGCCGCGCGCCGTGCGCTCCTTCTTCGGGATCTCGTGCGCCTTGAGGCGGTACACCCGCCCGAGGTTGGAGAAGAAGAGCAGATAGGCGTGGGCGGTGGTGGTGAGGATCTGGGTGACGTAGTCCTCGTCGCGCAGCTTGGCACCGGCCACGCCCCGGCCCCCGCGGCCCTGCGACCGGAAGGAGTCGGCCAGGACGGTCTTGATGTAGCCCTTGGCCGAGAGGGTGACGACGAGCTCCTCGTCGTCGATGAGGTCCTCGATGTTCATGTCGCCGGGATCGAAGGTGATCTTCGAGCGGCGCTCGTCGGCGAACTTGTCGCGCACGGCCGACATCTCGTCCTTGATGACGCCGCGCAGCACGGTCTCGTCGCCGAGGATGGCCTCGAAGCCGGCGATGGCGGTGATCAGCTCGTCGATGCGCTGCTGGAGGTCGATCTGGGCCAGGCGCGTGAGGCGCCCGAGGGGCATGTCGAGGATGTGCTCGGCCTGCACCTCAGAGAACTCGAAGGGCTCCGAGGTGAGGCGGGCCCGGGCGTCGGCACGATCCTCCGACGCTCGGATGGTGGCGATCACCTCGTCGATGACGTTGACGGCCTTGAGGTAGCCCTCCTGGATGTGGAGGTCCTTCTGGGCCTTGTCGAGGCGGAAGGCGGTGCGCCGCGTGATGACCTCGACCTGGTGGTCGATGTAGGCCTGCAGGGCCTGCACCAGGTTGAGCGTGCGGGGCACGCCGTCGACCAGCGCCACGGTGTTGACCGAGAAGTTCGTCTGCAGCGGGGTGTGCTTGTAGAGGTTGTTGAGGATGACGAGGCCGGGCGCGTCCTTCTTCAGCTTGATGACCAGGCGGGTCTTGCCCTTGGCCGACTCGTCGTTGACGTCGGAGATGCCCTCGATCTGGCGGGTCTGCACCAGCTCGGCGATGCGCGCCGCGGTGGTGGAGATCGACGCCTGGTAGGGCATCTCGGTGACCACGATGCGGTCGCCGCCGCGCCCGGAGCCCTCCTCGATCTCGCACACCGCCCGCAGGCGGATGGAGCCCTTGCCGGTGCGGTAGGCGTCGAGGATGCCCTGGCGGCCCATGATCAGGGCGCCGGTGGGGAAGTCGGGGCCCTGGACGAACTGCATGAGGTCGTCGGGGGTGGCGTCGGGGTTGTCGATCAGGTGGATCGTGGCGTCGACCACCTCGCCCAGGTTGTGGGGCGGGATGTTGGTGGCCATGCCCACCGCGATGCCCTGGCTGCCGTTGACCAGCAGGTTGGGGAACCGCGACGGGAGCACCGTGGGCTCCACCTCGTCGCCGGCGTAGTTGTCGGCGAAGTCGACGGTGTCCTCGTTGATGCCGTCGAGCACCTGCATCGCCAGCTGGCTCAGCCGCGCCTCGGTGTACCGCGAGGCCGCCGGGCCGAAGTCGGGCGAGCCGAAGTTGCCGTGGCCGTCGACCAGCGGGATGCGCAGGGAGAAGTCCTGCGCCATGCGCACGAGGGCGTCGTAGATGCCGCCGTCGCCGTGGGGGTGGTACTTGCCCATCACCTCGCCGGTGATGCGGGCGCACTTCATGTGGGACCGGTCGGGGCGGGCGCCCAGCTGGTCCATGCCGTAGAGGATCCGGCGGTGCACCGGCTTCAGGCCATCGCGCGCGTCGGGCAGGGCCCGGGTGGTGATGACCGACATGGCGTAGTCGAGGAAGGAGCTCTCCATCTCCTCCTGGATCTCGATGGGCTCGACGGCGCGCACGGCGCCGGGGAGCTCGACGCCGTCGTCGCCAGGGGTGCCCTCGGGGGTGTCGGAAGGGGGGGTCGTGTCACTCATCAGATGTCGAGGAACCTCGCGTCCTTGGCGTTGGTGATGATGAACTGCTTCCGGAGCTCCACGACGTCGCCCATCAGGGTGGACACGACCTCGTCGGCCAGCGCGGCCTGCTCCACGCCCACCCGCAGGAGGGTGCGCAGGCCGTCTTCCATGGTGGTGACGCGCAGCTCGTCGGCGTCCATCTCGCCAAGGCCCTTCAGGCGCCCGAAGTCCTTCTTGTGGTTCGGGTTGTCGCGCAGGAAGGCGTCCTTGGCGTGGTCGTCCTTGAGGTAGATCTTCGCCTTCGAGACCTCGGTGGAGTACAGCGGCGGCTGGCAGATGTACACGTGGCCGTGCTCCACCAGCGGGCGCATCTGCCGGAAGAAGAACGTGAGCAGCAGGGTGCGGATGTGGAGGCCGTCGACGTCGGCGTCGGCCAGGATGCAGATCTTGTCGTAGCGGCGCTTCTCGACGTCGAACTCCTCCCCCACCCCGGCGCCGATGGCCGAGATCAGGGCCTGCACCTCGAGGTTGCGGAGCATCTTGTCGAGGCGGGCCCGCTCGACGTTGAGGATCTTGCCGCGGATGGGCAGGATCGCCTGGCGCAGCGGGTCGCGGGCGTTGACGGCCGAGCCGCCGGCGGAGTCGCCCTCCACGATGAACAGCTCGCGCTCCTCGCGGTTCTTGGAGGAGCAGTCCTTCAGCTTGTCGGGCATGCCGGCGCCGTCGAGGAGCGTCTTGGAGCGGATGACGTCGCGCGCCTTCTTGGCCGCCATGCGGGCCTGGGCGCCGGCGATGGCCTTCTTCACGATCTTGTTGGCCTCGGTGGGGTTCTCCTCGAACCACTGGCCGAGCTTGTCGTTGGTGGCCTTCTGCACGAGCGTCTTGATGGCCGTGTTGCCGAGCTTGCTCTTGGTCTGGCCCTCGAACTGCGGCTCGCGCAGGCGCACCGAGATGATCGCCGTGATCCCCTCGCGGATGTCCTCGCCCTGCAGGTTCGGGTCCTTCTCCTTGAGGAGGCTCTTGGCCCGGGCGTGCTTGTTGACCACGGTGGTGAGCGCCGCCTTGAAGCCCTCCTCGTGGCTGCCGCCCTCGGTGGTGTTGATGCCGTTGGCGAAGGAGTGGATGCCATCCGCGTTGTAGCCGGTGTTCCACTGGAAGGCGACCTCCACCTCCTGCTCCTCCTCGGCCAGCTCGTAGGAGCCCACCTTGGAGAACAGCGCCTCCTTCGACGTGTTGAGGTGCTTCACGAAGTCGACGATGCCGCCGGCGTAGCGGAAGGTGACCGGCTCGGCGGCGTGCTCGGGGCGCTCGTCCTTGAAGCGGATCTCGAGGCCCTTGTTGAGGAAGGCCATCATCTGCAGCCGCTCGAGGATCGTGCGAGCGGAGAACTCGGTGGTCTCGAAGATCGAGCCGTCGGGCCAGAAGGTGACGGTGGTGCCCGTGCGGCCGCGCGGCGCGTCGCCCACCACCTCGAGCTTCCCCTGGGGCACGCCCCCGTTGGCGAACTCCATGCGGTGGTGCTTGCCCTCGCGGTCGACCTCGACGATCAGCCGGGTGGACAGGGCGTTGACGACCGACACGCCCACGCCGTGCAGGCCGCCGGAGACCTTGTAGCCCTCGCCGCCGAACTTGCCGCCGCCGTGGAGCTTGGTGAGGGCGATCTCGACGCCGGTCATCTTCTGCTGCTTGTTGACGTCGGTGGGGATGCCGCGCCCGTCGTCGGCCACACGACAGCCGCCATCGGCCAGCAGCGTGATGTCGATGCGGGTGGCGTGGCCCGCCATCGCCTCGTCGACGGAGTTGTCGACGACCTCCCACACGCAGTGGTGCAGCCCGGTGGGACCGGTGCTGCCGATGTACATGCCGGGGCGCTTGCGGACGGGGTCGAGCCCCTCCAGCACCTGCATGTTGTTGGCCCCGTAGGAGCCGTTCTCCTTCGCCACGAATCGACCTCGTTCAGCTGGTGGGCCCGGCGCCTTCGGCAGCCGGACTGCGACGGGGGGCCGACGGGTGCGCTGCAGCGCGAAAACCCTGGTCAGACCCCCGAATCACAACGTTGGAAGTCTACCAGCCAGGGTGTGACATCCCGGCCATCCCGAGCCCGTTTTGCAGGGGTTTTCGCGCCCGTCGCGGCAGGTCAGCGCTTGCGCCCGACGCGCAGGTCGAGGGCGGTGACGCGCCCCGGGCCGAGGAGCGCCTCGAGGCGGGCCAGCAGCTCCGCCTGGAGGAAGCGGACGTGGGTGGCGATGGCCGGCTCGTCGACCGCCAGGACCAGCCGCTGGCCCTCGATCTTGAGGGGCCGCGTGCGGGCGGCGAGCGCGTCGCCGACCACCTCGGGCCACCGGTCGAAGACCAGGTGCACCCCGCTGGCCTCCGGCGCGCCCAGCCCCTTCATCACCGCGTCGAGGGCCTTGCCGAGGGGCTGCGGCCCCGGTCCCTTCCCGGGGAGCGGACGGGCGACCATGGGCGCAGGGTACCGAACCGGCGACCGGCGCGGCCCGGGCCCGGCTCGACCCACCGCTAGGTTCGCAGGGATGGAGCCCGAGCCCCTGCTCGTGCTGGCGGGCGTGGCGGCGGCTGGCATCCTCAGCCAGTGGGTCGCCTGGCGGCTGCGGCTGCCCTCGATCCTGGTGCTGCTGGTCGTCGGCGCGGCGGCCGGTGCCACGGGCTGGCTCGACCCCGACGAGCTGCTGGGCGACCTGCTGTTCCCCGTGGTCTCGCTCTCGGTGGCCCTGATCCTCTTCGAGGGCAGCCTGGGGCTCGGCCGGCGCGACCTCCGCGAGGCCGGGACCGCCGCCGTGCTGCTGTGCACGGTCGGCGCTGGCGTGACCTTCGGGGTCCTCTGGCTGGCGGCGCGCGTGGCGCTCGACGTCGACCGGGGCCTGGGGGCGCTGGTGGCCGCCAACCTCATCGTGACCGGTCCCACCGTGATCGGGCCGCTGCTGCAGCAGGTCCGGCCCCGAGGGCGGGTGGGGGCCATCCTGCGGGCCGAGGGGATCATCATCGATCCGATCGGGGCGGCCGCCACCATCGTGGTCTTCGAGCTCCTGGCGGCCGGCCAGCTCGACACCGCCGCCCCCGACACCATCGCCCGCCTCCTCGTGATCGGCGCGGCCGGGGTGGGGGCGGGGCTCGTCGGGGCGGCGCTGGTGGGCATCTCGCTGGGTCGCTTCCTGGTGCCCGACCACCTCCGCCAGCCCGCCATCGTGGCCACCGTGCTGGCCACCTTCGCGGTGGCCGACCACCTGCAGCACGAGTCGGGCCTGGTGGCGGTCACGGTGCTCGGCTTGATCGTGGCCAACCTGCGCCGCGTCGACGTCGACGCCGCCCTCGAGTTCGCGGAGAACCTCCAGGTGCTGGTCCTCTCCGCGCTGTTCATCCTCCTGGCCGCCCGGCTCGACCTCGAGCTCGTCCGCCGCGACCTCGTCGGGAACCTCCTGCTGCTCGCCGTCGCCGTCTTGGTCGCCCGACCGCTGGCGGTGGCCGTGTCCACGGTCGGTTCGGGCCTCACGTGGCGAGAGCGCGCCTTCCTGGCCGCCGTGGCCCCCCGCGGCATCGTGGCGGCGGCCATCGCGTCGGTGTTCGTGCTCCGGCTCGAGGAGGCCGGCATCGAGGGCTCCGGCCGCTTCGCCGGGGCCGTGATCACGGTGCTGGTGGGGTCGATCCTCGTCTACGGCGTCGGGACGCGCTGGGTGGCCGGGCGCCTCGGGCTCAGCGAGACGGCCCGCGAGGGCGTGCTCATCGTCGGAGCCCACCCCTGGGGGGTCCGCCTGGCCGAGGTGCTCCAGGAGCACGGGCTGCGCACGCTCCTGATCGACCGCGACCGCGCCAAGGTGGTCATGGCGCGCCAGGCCGGCCGGGCGACGGTGCACGGGTCGATCCTGTCGCCCCGGGTGCGCGACGGCCTCGACCTGGAGGGCATCGGGCACCTCCTCGCCATCACGTCGAGCGCGGAGGTCAACGCCCTGGCCGTGGAGCGGATGCGCCACCAGTTCGGCCGCCCCCACACCTGGCAGCTCCCGACCGACGACCTCGGCCACCTGGCCGGCCGTCCCCTCGCCTGGCCCCGCTACCCCGTCGTCGAGCAGCGGCTGGCCGCCGGCGCCAGCATCCGGGCCACCCGGATCACCGCCCGGTTCGACGCCGCCACCTACCGACGGCGCAACCCGGGCGCCGAGCTCCTCCTCCTGGTGCGGGCGGGCCAGGTCGTGCTGGCCGAGCAGGGCGAGGTGCTCAAGCCGCGCCCCGACGACGTGGTGGTGTCGCTGTCGCAGCCGGCGCGGCCCGACCCGTCACCGCCGGCCGACCCCGCCTGACGGCCCCGCCGGCGCCCCGGCGGCGAGCGGTCAGCCCACCTCGATGCGGCCGTCGCGCACGTGCAGGACGAGCTCCGGGCTGGCCTTCGGGGGGAGGCCGCTGGCGCTGGTGAGCAGCGTCTGGCCCACCGGCAGGTTGGCCAGCAGCGCGTCGCTGCGGTCGGGGTCGAGCTCGGAGAACACGTCGTCGAGGAGCAGCACGGGCGCCGACCCCGTCACCTCCGTGATCACGCGGTGGGCGGCCAGCCGCAGGGCCAGCGCCAGCGAGCGCTGCTCGCCCTGGGAGGCGTGGGTGCGCGAGGGCAGGCCGCCGATGCGCAGGTCGACGTCGTCGCGGTGCGGCCCCACGGTCGACACCCCGCGCCGCAGGTCGTCGCGCCGAGCGGCGGCCAGGGCCTCGGCCAGGCCGGCGGCCGCCCAGTCGGCGACGTAGCTGGCGCTGATCTCGGCCGGGCCGTGGGCGACCGCGTCGTAGGTCGCCGAGAGCACCGGCACCAGGCGGTCGAGCAGGTTCTGGCGGGCGGAGGCCAGCGCCCCACCGACCTCGACCAGCTTGGCGTCCCACACGTCGAGCGTGAACGCCGCGCTCTCGTCGAGCCGGCCGCCGGCGCCCTTCAGCAGGGCGTTGCGCTGCTTGAGGACCTTGTCGAGGTCGCTGCGCAGGGCGTCGTAGCGCGGGTGCGACGCCACCAGCGCGTCGTCGAGGTAGCGGCGCCGCTCCCCCGGCCCGCCCTTCACCAGGTCGAGGTCGTCGGGCGCGAAGACCGTGACCCGCAGGATGCCGAGGAGGTCGCGAGCCCGCTTCAGCGGCTGGCGGTTCACCAGCACCCGGTTGCGGCCGCTCGCCACCAGCTCGGCCTCGATGAGGATCGCCCGCCCCTCGCGCTCCCCCTCCGCCCGCACGATCGCCCGGTCGGCCCCCTGCCGGATCATGGCCTCGGTGGGTGCCCCCCGGAACGACGCCAGGGTGGCCAGCCAGCCGATGGCCTCCAGCACGTTCGTCTTGCCCTGCCCGTTGTCGCCCAGCAGCGCCGTGAGCCCCGGCGCCAGCGAGATCTCGGCGGAGGCGTACGACCGCACGTCGGTCAGCCACACCCGGTCCAGCCGCATGCCTCAGTGTCGCAGGCGCTGCCGCGGGTGAGGGACAAGGGCGCAACGACGAGGCGCCCCGGGGCCCGAGGGGTAGGAGCCAGCAGCAGGAGCGCGTGGATCCGCCGGAGGGATGGAGGCCCGGCGCAGCCGCTGGGGGGTCTGGGGGGTCTCCCCCCAGAGGTGCGCCGCAGGCGGCTCCGCCGCCGAGGACGCGACAGCGACGCCGAAGGCGTCACGAGCTCAACTCGCCGCAGGCCGCCGCAGGCGGCCGAGGACGACTACGAAACGCGCACCGGCATCAGGAGGTACAGGAACTCCGGGTGCTCGGGGACCCGGAGCAGGGCCGGCTTGAGGGCGTCGACCGTCTCGATGGTGACCTCGTCGCCCGGGGCCACCTCGATGCCCTGCACCAGGTACTCCGGGTTGAACGCCACGGTGAGCTCGGTGCCCTCGAACTTGGCGTCGAGGCTCTCGTGGGCCTGGCCGACGTCCTGCGTGACGGCCACCAGCTCGAGGCCGTCGTTCGACATCGCCAGCCGCACCGGGGTGGCCTCGCGGGCCAGCAGCTTCACGCGCCGCACGGCCTCGAGGAGCACCTCGCGCCCGACGGTGAGGCGGTTCGGCTGGGCCTGCGGGATGAGGCGCTCGTAGGGCGGGAACTCGCCCTCGATGAGCACGGTGGTGAGGCGGGTGCCGCCCACCTCGAAGGAGGCCTCTCGCTCGCCGAGGCGGACCGACAGCGTGTCGGCGCCCGACAGCACCCGGGCGAGCTCCTGGAGGGCTCGGGAGGGCACCAGGACCTGCTGGCCCTCGGCCAGGACGGTGGTGCCGGGCAGGTCGCGGATGGCGAGCCGGTAGGAGTCGGTGGCCACCAGGCGGAGGCCGTCGGCCTCGGCGGCGAGGAGCACGCCGGTGAGGATCGGCCGGGCGTCGTCGCTCGAGGCGGCCCGCACCACCTGGGAGAGGGCGGCGGCCAGCTCGGCGCTGGCGAGGGTGACCGGCTCGCCGGTGGCCTCGCTGAGGCGGGGGAACTCGTCGGCGGGGAGCACGCGGAGGCTGAACTCGGAGCGGCCGGCCGCGATGCGGGCCTCCTCGTTGCTCACCTCCACCTCCACGCTGCCGGCGGGCAGCGAGCGCACGATGTCGGACGCCAGGCGGCCGGGGAGGATCACCACGCCGTCGGCCTGGCCGGAGACGGCCACCTCGACGGTGATGGTCAGCTCGAGGTCGGTGCCGGTGAGGCGCAGCTGGTCGCCCGAGAGCTCCACCCGCACGCCCGAGAGCACGGGCAGGGAGGTGCCGCGCCCGGCCGCCGCGCGGCCGGCGGTGCCGAGGGCTTCGACGAGGACATCACGCTCACATCGGAACTTCACGCCGGGGCTCGCTTTCTACCGTCGAGTTGTGCTTCACAGAGAAGGAGTGGTGGTAGGGGCTGTGGATTGTGGATGACTGCGGATCGGCCCAGGTCAGGAGGGGTGCAGCTGTCCGACCGGGATCCACAGGATCGCACAGGGTGCGGGGTGGTCCGGGGAGGGCGACCGAGGATCGGTGCACTTGCCCACAGGCGAGCGGTCGCGCCGGGTCGTCGTCCACACGCTCCCGAGGTGCTGTCCACAGGGGTCACGAGCCGCCGCGCACGGTCTGCACGAGCTGGGTCACCTGGTCGTAGGTGGGCCGGTGCGACGGCATCTGGTTGCCGATCTTCTCGACGGCGTGGATCACGGTCGTGTGGTCGCGGCCGCCGAACTCCCGGGCGATGGCCGGGTAGCTGAGGTCGGTGAGCTCGCGGAACACGTACATGGCCACCTGGCGGGCCGTCACGAGGGGCCGCTGGCGCTTCTTGCCGATGATCTCCTCGATCGGGATGCCGAACATCTTGGAGGTGGCCTCGAGGATGACCTCGGGGGTGATCGGCCGCGGCTGGCGGGAGGTCAGCAGGTCGCCGAGCACGGTCGAGGCCGTCTCGATGGTGAGCTGCTCGGCCGTGAGGCTGGCGAAGGCGGCCACCCGGATGAGGGCGCCCTCGAGCACGCGGATGTTGTCGGTGATGTTGGTGGCGATGAACTCGAGCACCTCGGGCGGCACCCAGGTGGCCTCTCGCTCGGCCTTGTTGCGCAGGATGGCCAGGCGGGTCTCGAGGTCGGGCGGGAGCACGTCGGTGATGAGGCCCTGCTTGAAGCGGCTGCGCAGGCGGTCCTCGAGGGTGCCGATGGCGTCGGGCGGCCGGTCGCTGGAGAGCACGATCTGGCGGTTCGCCTGGTGGAGGTGGTTGAAGGTGTGGAAGAACTCCTCCTGGGTCTCCTTCTTCCCCTCGATGAACTGGATGTCGTCGACCAGCAGCACGTCGATGTCGCGGTAGCGCCGCTTGAACGTGTCGTTGGTGCCGGTGCGCACGGCGTCGATGAACTCGTTGAGGAACGCCTCGGAGGTGACGTAGCGCACCCGGTAGGTGGGGTAGTTCTCCCGCACGTAGTGGGCGATGGCCTGCAGGAGGTGGGTCTTGCCGAGGCCGGCGTCGCCGTAGACGAACAGCGGGTTGTACTTGCGCGACGGCTGCTCGGCGACGGCCAGCGCGGCGGCGTGGGCGAACCGGTTCGACGGGCCGATCACGAAGGTGTCGAAGGTGTAGCGGGGGTTGATGTCGTTCGGCGAGCCGTAGCCGCCGGCGATGCCGTCCTGGGCGGAGGGGGCGGCGGCGGGCGGTGGGGCCACCGTCCACTGCGGCTCGGGCTCGGAGGGGGCGATCTCGAGGGCCAGCTCCACCTCGGCGGCGCCCACCTCGGTGAGCGCGTCGCGCACCATGGAGAGGTACCGGCCCTCGATGCGCTCCTTGGCGAGGAACGACGGGACGGCCAGGGTGAGCGTGCGCCCGTCGAAGGCCACCGCGCGGGCGGCGTCGAACGAGGTGAGCCACACCGGTTCGGAGACCTGGGCCTGGAGGATGCCGGCGCATTCGTCCCACAACCGCTGGGCCTCGTTCACTCGGCGCGCTCCTCCTGGTCGGGGGACGTCCACAGGACGTCCACAGGTGTGGATAAGGCCGAGGTGTGACCGAGGGCACTCCTGGGGAGCGCCCGATCGACCCCCGACCGAGGCCGTCACGGAGGTGGGAGGACCGGAGGAAGCGAACCGTCCCGAGCCGCCGTGGCGGGGTCCGGGCACCGTAGCACCGGCCTGCCGGCGCGACGCAAGGGGTCTGTGGATTTCTTTGTTTGCCCAGGTCAGCGGGGGTGTTTGGTCCCCGGGCGCCTGCTGACGATGTGGTAGTAGGTGCTCGGGTTGCTCCGGGCGCCGGTGAGCCTCTAGCGTCTCCCGAGCACTGCGCACGTGCCGGGTTCCGACGCGTCGAGGTGCATCCCGCAGGATCTTCTTGCCGGGCGCCGGGCCACCCTGTCCCAGGCAGCCGAGGAGGCAACACCCCCGTGAAGCGCACCTTCCAGCCCAACAACCGTCGCCGGGCCAAGCGGCACGGCTTCCGCCACCGCATGTCGGACCGCGCCGGCCAGGCCGTCGTCCGCGCTCGTCGCCTCAAGGGCCGGAAGCGCCTGTCGGCCTAGCGGGCCCTGGCACACCGGCCGCTGATGTCGATCGCCACGCCCGCTCCGCCCGTGGCCCCCGCGCGCCCACAGCTCTGGCGCGTCCGCGATCGTGCCAGCTTCCTCGCCCTGCGCCAGCAGGGCCATCGGGTGCGGTCGGGCCCGATCAGCGTGACCTACCTCGCCCCGGCGCCCGACGCGCCGGCCTGCCCGCCGCGCGTCGCCTTCGCCATCGGCAAGGCCACCGGCGGCGCCGTGGTGCGCAACCGGGTGCGCCGCCGCCTCCGGGCCGCCCTGCAGGAGCTGGCTGCCAGCGGCGCCCTCCCCCCCGGCACCTACCTCTGGGGCGCCGGACGGGGTGCGGCCACCGCGCCGTGGCCGGCCCTCGTCGAGCACGTGCGGACCGCGGTGGACCAGGCGGTGCGGCGATGAGCCCGCTGGCCCGCCTCCTGCACCTCGGCGTGCGGGGCTACCGGCGCCTGGCCGCCGGGCGGCCCTCGCCCTGCCGGTTCGATCCCAGCTGCTCCACCTACGCTCTCGAGGCGCTCGAGCGCCACGGGGCCGGACGCGGCACCTGGCTGACCCTCCGGCGCCTGACCCGCTGCCACCCCTGGGGTGGCATGGGTTGGGACCCGGTCCCCGACGGAAAGGCGAACTGATGTTCGACGCCCTCTTCGAGCTGATCGCCGGCACGCTCGACTTCTTCTACGGCTTGATCAGCAACTACGCGGTCGCCATCGCCCTGCTGACGCTGGTGGTCATGGTGATCACCACGCCGTTCACCCTCAAGGGCACGCGCAGCATGATCCAGATGCAGCGCCTGCAGCCCGAGATGCGCCGCCTGCAGCTCAAGTACAAGGACGACCGCCAGAAGCTCAACGAGGAGCTGATGGCGTTCTACAAGGAGAACCAGCTCAACCCGCTCGGCGGCTGCCTCCCGCTGCTGCTGCAGGCCCCGATCTTCATCATCCTGTTCAACGTGGTGCAGGGCCTCACGAACCGGCCCGGCGACTCGTTGACCTTCGTCCCCAAGTACCTCGACGAGGGCGCCACGCTGTACCAGAGCCTGCTGGGCGAGACGGAGATGATGGCCTTCGGGGTCGACCTGGCCGAGAGCGCCTCGAACGCCCTCCGCGTGGGGTTCGTCCACGGCCTCCCCCACCTCGTGATGGTGGCCATCGTCGCCGTGTCGTCGTACTACCAGCAGAAGCAGATCCAGGGCCGCAACCCCAACGCCGAGATCCCGCCGCAGCAGAAGATGCTGATGCGCCTGATGCCCATCATGTTCGTGGGCTTCGCCTTCATCTCGCAGGCCGGCCTGGTCGTGTACTTCATCACGTCGAACCTGTACCGGATCGGCATGCAGGCCTACATCACCCGCAGCCTCTACAAGGGCGACGACTCCCTGGGCGCCCAGGCGCAGCGGGCCGCAGCCGAGGCCAAGAAGCTCAAGGACGAGGAGGGCGGCGGGACCGACCTGCTCCCCAAGGTGGGCAAGCGGGCCAAGGCCGTGGAGGCCAAGGCGGTCGACAGCACCGGCGCCGAGCCCTCGGGCGGCAAGGCGGCGCCGACCACGCGCACCGGGCCCCCGCCCCCGACCTCACGGACCAGCAGCCAACCCAACCGGTCCAAGAAGAAGAAGCGGCGACGCTGATGGAGTGGGTCGAGACGACGGGCAAGACCGTCGACGATGCCAAGGACGCCGCCCTCGACCAGCTCGGGGTGGACGAGCAGGACGCCGAGTTCGAGGTGGTCGAGGAGCCCCGCACCGGCCTCTTCGGCCGCACCCGTGGCGAGGCCCGTGTCCGGGCCCGGGTCCGCCCCACCCAGCCTCGACCCAAGGTCGAGCGCCGGGAGCGGCGCGGCAAGGGCACCGGCCGCAAGCCCGCCGATCGCTCCCGTCGAGGCGGCGCCAAGGGCGCCCCGGGCCGGGGCGGCGCCGCCCGCACCGAGGCTGTGCCCGAGACCGCCGAGACCGCCGAGGGCGACGCTGCGGCGGCGACCGCCGTCCCCGCCCCGACGGAGCTCCCGACCGAGACCCCCACGGATGAGGCGGCGCCGGTCGAGGCGGCTGCCACGGGGACCAGCGCGCCGCGCCGGGCGCCCCGGGAGCCTGGTGGCGGGTCGCGCCGTGGGCGGGGCAGCAGAGATCGCACGGGCGCATCCGCCCACGAGGACGACGACGAGCAGGAGAGCATCGAGATGACCGACGCACAGCTGGCTGAGCAGGGCGAGGTGGTCCAGGGGTTCCTGGTCGACCTCCTGGACGCCTTCGGGCTCGACGGCGAGGTCACCGTCACCCCCGCCGAGGAGGGGGCCATCGAGCTGGCCGTGGTCGGCGACGACCTGGGCCTGCTCATCGGGCCGAAGGGCCAGACCCTGCAGGCCGTGCAGGAGCTGTCGCGCAGCGTGCTCCAGCGCCAGCTGCCCGGCGAGTCCCACGCCCGGATCCGCGTCGACGTCGGGGGCTACCGCGCCCGCCGCAAGGAAGCCCTCGAGCGCTTCGTGCGCCAGATCGCCGAGGACGTGAAGAGCTCGGGCGTGCAGAAGGCCCTCGAGCCCATGTCGCCGCCCGACCGCAAGGTCGTCCACGACACCGTGAACGAGATCGAGGGCGTGCAGACCATCTCCGAGGGCGAGGACAGCCGCCGTCGGGTCGTCATCCTCCCGGCCTGACGGCCCGAGCCAGCACGGCTCCACCATGCGCACGGGCGACCTCGGGTTCGACGGCGTCGAGGCGCTGCTCGACCTGCTGGGCCGAGCCCAGGCGCTGGGCTTCCTGGGGCCCGGTCCCGTCCAGGAGCACCTCGACCACGCCGCCGGCTACCTGCCCCCGCTGGCCGACGTGACGGGTCTGGTCGTCGACCTGGGCAGCGGGGGCGGGATCCCCGGCCTCGTGCTCGCGGTCCGCCGGCCCGACCTGGACCTGCACCTGGTCGACGCCATGGCCAGGCGGTGCCGCTTCCTCGAGGAGGCCGTGCGGGCGCTCGGCTCGTCGGCCACGGTCCACGAGGGGCGGGCCGAGGACCTCGGTCGGGGACCGCTGCGGTACGCCGCCGCGGCCGTGGTCGCCCGCAGCTTCGGGCCTCCGGCCACGACGGCGGAGTGCGCCGCTCCCCTGCTGGTCAGCGGTGGCCTGCTCATCGTGAGCGAGCCCCCATCGCCGACGGCGTCGTCCGCGCGCTGGTCGGCGGACGGCCTGGCGCTGCTGGGCCTCGAGGTGGCCGACCGCCTGGTGGGTCCCCCAGCGTTGCAGCTCCTCCGCCAGACCGCACCCTGTCCCGACCGGTATCCCCGTCGGGTCGGCGTCCCCGGCAAGCGTCCGCTGTTCTGACGGTCAGCCGGGTGTTCCACGTGGAACACGGCAGGTTCGCGACACGCGCTGCGCGGGAGCGTTCCACGTGGAACATCGGGAACGCCGAACCCTCGATGCCGAGCGCGTTCCACGTGGAACAACCCGAGCGACAGCAGCGCCAACCCTCGACCATCCTTGCGCTAGGCCGCGCCAGCGGGCAGGATGCAGCCGATGAGCGATCCGGCCGATGATGTCGCAACCCGGGGCCGGGCCATCTTCCAGCGCCTCCGTGACCAAGAGCAGGGCGCCGACGCTCCGGCAGAACCGAGCGGGGACGCCCCGGATCCGTCGCCCCAGTCGCCGCCCACCGCCGAGGAGCCCACCGGCGAGCAGCCTGACGGGCCGGTCACGGCCCCCGAGGACGACGGAGCGGCCGATTCGCCTGCTGCCGGACCGCTCGACCCCGTCACCCCGGACGACGTGGCCGCGGCGCCGGGTCCGGCCGATGCTCCGGCCCTCGACGACGCCGACCTGGCCGCGTTCTCGGCCCCGTTTGCCCCGCCGCGGCCCGCCCCCCCGGCTGATCCCCCGCGCGGTCCCCTGCCGGGCCTGGAGGACCTGCCGCCCGTGCCCGAGACGCCCGTGCCCGAGGCGCCCGTGCCCGAGGCGCCCGTGCCGGACGCACCGGACGCCGCTGCGGTCGTCCCGGACGGCCCGAACCCCGACCCCATCCTCGACACCGCCGACCTCGCCGCCGAGCCGATCCCTGGGGCAGCACCGGCCACCGAGGCGCCGGCGGCCCCCGTGCGCCGGAGCTTCGCCCGCGACCTGCCCCGGGTCATGGCGGTGGCCAACCAGAAGGGCGGCGTGGGCAAGACGACCACGGCCGTCAACCTCGGGGCCTGCCTCGCCGACCTCGGCTACCGGGTCCTGGTGGTGGACCTCGACCCGCAGGGCAACGCCAGCACGGGCCTCGGCATCAACATCCGGGACCTGCAGGGCTCGATGTACGACGTCATCCTCCACGACCTGCCGATCGAGGACTGCGTGGAGGCCACGTCGGTCAAGCACCTCTTCTGCGCCCCCTCGTCGCTCGACCTGGCCGGCGCCGAGATCGAGCTGGTCCCGGCGTTCAGCCGGGAGCTGCGCCTGAAGCGGGCCCTCGACGAGGTCCACGACGACTACGACTTCGTGCTGATCGACTGCCCGCCGTCGCTGGGGCTCCTGACCGTGAACGGCCTGGCCGCCGCCACCGAGGTGGTCGTGCCGATCCAGTGCGAGTACTACGCCCTGGAGGGCCTCGGACAGCTGCTGCGCAACGTCAACCTCGTCCAGAAGAACCTGAACCCGGCCCTGGAGGTCAGCGCCATCGTGCTCGTGATGTACGACGCCCGCACCAAGCTGGCCGACCAGGTGGTCAACGAGGTCCGGGAGCACTTCGGCGACAAGGTGTGCCGCAACGTGGTCCCCCGGACGGTCCGCCTGTCGGAGGCGCCCTCGTTCGGGCAGCCGATCATCGCGTTCGACCCGAGCTCGCGGGGCGCCATCGCCTACCGCGAGCTGGCCAAGGAGGTGAGCGGTGGCACGCCGCAGCGGGCTCGGTAGGGGCCTCGGGGCCCTGATCCCGACCGATCTGACCGGCAACGACAGCGGGTCCGGCCTGCGGGAGGTGCCGGTCGGCTCGATCGCACCGAACCCGCTGCAGCCCCGTCGCTACTTCGACGAGGAGGCGCTGGCCAGCCTGACCGCCTCGGTGGCCGAGCTCGGGGTGCTCCAGCCGATCCTCGTGCGCGAGCTGGGGGAGGAGCGCTACGAGCTGATCGCCGGCGAGCGCCGGTGGCGCGCCGCCAAGCGAGCCGGGTTGCCGTCCATCCCGGTCGTGGTCCGCACGGTCGACGAGGTGCTCTCCCTCGAGCAGGCGCTGGTCGAGAACCTGCACCGGGAGGACCTCAACCCCCTCGAGGAGGCGGCGGCCTACCAGCAGCTGATGGAGGACTTCGACCTCACGCAGGAGGCGGTGGCCCAGAAGGTGGGCAAGTCGCGCTCGGCGGTGGCCAACACCCTGCGGCTGTTCCAGCTCCCGCCGACGATCCAACGGCTCGTCGCCGAGAACCAGCTGGCCGCCGGCCACGCCAAGGCCCTGCTGGGCACGCCGGACCGCGCCTACCAGGAGACCCTCGCCCAGCGCATCGTCGCCGAGGGCCTGTCGGTGCGGGAGACCGAGGAGGCGGTGCGGCGCCACAACGAGCCCGAGGCGGAGGCCGAAGCCGCCCCTGCGTCGGCGGGCGAGGCGTCGGCGGCACCGGCCGGTCCGGCCGCCAAGCGCCTGCGGGCCCCGGGCCTGCTGGAGCTCGAGGAGCTGCTGGCCGACCACCTCAGCACCCGGGTCCACATCACGATGGCGGGCTCCGACGGCAAGGGCAAGGTGGTGGTCGACTTCGGTGGGCTCGAGGACCTCGAGCGCATCTACCGGGCCATGACCGAGCCCACGCCGCCGGCCTGACGGGCGGTCGCCACCGCGGCGAGCGGGCAGGGCCCGGACGCGCATCGACCCTCGACTCGGCGTCGAGGGTCGATGTGGTTCAACCGAAGGTTGACCTTGTCCACAACCTGTGTGGAACCTTGTGGAGAACCTGATCCGGGGGGACCAGCCACACCCCTCCGACGGGCGGATCGAGGTGCGGTGGAGGGTTCAGGCGAGGTGCTCGCTGAGCTCCTCGAGGAGCTGGCCCTTGCCCTTGGCGCCGACCATGCGCTGCACCGGCTGGCCGTCCTTGAAGACGATCAGGGTGGGGATGCTCATGACGTCGAAGCGGCGGGCGATGTCGGGGTTGTCGTCGACGTTCAGCTTGGCGATCTTCAGCTTGCCGGCCTGCTCGTCGGCGATCTCGTCGAGGATGG